>SCPN01001488.1_pt1 | contig 3002480 bp, 2874 predicted proteins | sample 6106831 | NCBI WGS metagenome assembly SCPN01 (sample SAMN10720447, study PRJNA508395) | human gut metagenome | isolation source: Participant 1, 0 month | reverse complement strand
AAGCAGTGGACGAAATTTATGAAATGCTCGCAAGCCGGAAAATAAAAGCGGGGCGGTACCACGCGGGCATGGAAGATGACGCGCGGAAGAAAGGGCAGGAAGATTTTTCCTTCGACCGCATCCATGTCATGGTGGCGACAAATGCTTTCGGCATGGGTATCGACAAGAGCAACGTGCGCTACGTCCTTCACTACCAGATGCCCAAAAGCATGGAAGCCTACTATCAGGAAGCGGGGCGGGCAGGACGTGACGGTGCGAAAGCGGAATGCATCCTCCTTTACAGCGGGCAGGACGTAGGCATACAGCGGTACCTCATCGAATCGGGAAACCAGACGGACGGCCAGAAACAGATGGACTACGACCGCCTTTATGCCATGGACGGCTATTGCAGCACCACAGGCTGCCTGCGGAATTACATCTTAAATTACTTCGGCGAGACTGCTGATGAGACCTGCGGCCGCTGCGGAAACTGCGAAAGCGGAAAAGGAAAGGTGGACATCACCGACGAGGCGGTTCTCATTTTCCGAACCGTCAGATCTCTCAAGGAACGGTACGGCGCCGGCGTGGTGGCGGATATCCTTAAAGGAAGCCGCACAAAAATGATCAGGGAACGGAACCTGGACAGCTTTCCCACCTACGGCAGACTGTCCTTTGCGAAAATCAAACATTTGAGAACCGCCATCCATTTCCTCATTGCCGATGGTTACCTCAAACGTGACGGCGGCGAATCTCCCCTGCTGCATCTTACGGAAAAAGCGGAAATCGTTCTGGAAAGAAAAGCGCCGGTACTGGGTTTTGCTTTCGGTGCGGAAGATGTCATGGCGTCTGTGGCGGTGGAAAGAAAGCCATCCTTTCAGAAACGGAAAGCGGTATCTTTGAAAAACTCCGCGGACTCCGCCTTGCCATTGCCCGGGAAGAACACGTCCCGCCCTTCGTCGTATTCTCCGATGCCACCTTGGAAGATATGGTGTCCCGCCTCCCACGGACAGAAGAAGAAATGGCAGAAGTCCACGGCATCGGCGCTTTCAAATTAAAGAAGTATGGAGAACGTTTCCTTGCGGCGCTTGGAGAATTCAGCGGAGCGGAAGAAATAAAAGGAAAAGACAAAAAAGAAGAAAAAAATATATATGAGAAACTCGAACGGCTCCGCCGCTCTTTGGCCAAAAAAGAAAATCTGTCGACATCACAAATTCTTTCCGATACAGTCCTCCGTCGGATCGCAGAAACCCGTCCGGCAACCGAAGAGGAATTCCGCGGTGTGAAAGGCATCGGCCCGAAAAAAGCGGACAAATACTCGGAAGTCTTTTTACAGGCCCTCCATCCGGAACGGAGCCGTATTTCCCCAAAAACAGAAAGTAAAGTGCCGGAAAAAAGAGAACATATCATTCCCAAAACGGCAAAACCCGTCCGCGGACGGAAAGGGAAAATCACAGCGGTACGAAAGGAAACGATTCAGGCCGGACAGACGGCGTCCATAGACATAGAAACAAGAGCGTTTTTCCTCTATCTGAAAAAAGTAAGAGCGCGGCTTGCCAAAGAAGCGGACCTGCCGGCGGAAAGCATCTGTGCCGACAGGGATTTGGAAAAGATGGTGAAAAGCGAAACCGTATCCCAAAACCTGCCTGCCGCTGTAAAAGCGGAATTTGAAAAAGCCATCGCCATCTACAAACAGATCAGATATCAGACATCAGATGACAGGAGCGGCCGGCAAAAAGGGTAATAGCTATTAGCTGTTAGCCGTTAGCTGTGATTTAAAAGCCGAAGCATATGATTTCCATTAGGTGTCATACGAAACAACAGCAAAGGATCTGCTGTTGTAGTGCGGGAAACGTTAATCGTTATCCTAAGCGAATGTAAAGGATCTGTATCCATGGGGAGGAAAGCGGTAAGACGTCATTGGGGTAATAGATTCTTCACTCCGTGTCATCGTTCTGCTTTCCGTTTTTCCCACAAGGCGTTCTTGCCACCGTTCAGAATGACCGGAGACGGTAAGGCGTCATTCAAAGCGCCAACAAAGGATTTGCTACAGTGTTAAGGAAAGGGATTCTAACGGGAAGAATAGGGATTGGGTAAGCCTCCTTGTTTATAAGGAGGTGGCCGGCGAAGCCGGACGGAGGATACTGGCTTGGGGGAATGACGCAAAAGAATAGAATGAAGATTCTTTTTTTGCCCCCGTTCTGAGTGATGACGGACAGTAAAGCGTCATCCTGAACGAATGTGAAGGATCTGTATCCGTAATGAGGGAAAGCGGTAAGAAGATAAAAGCTATAAGCTGTTAGCTGTGAGCTGTTAACCGTTAGCTGTGAGTTAAAAGCCGAAGCATATGATTTCCATTAGGTGTCATACGAAACATCAGCAAAGGATTTTCTGCCGTGGATGAGAAAGCAGTGTGAATAAAGGTATTCGTAAAACAGTACATATTATATAGAAATAAGATAAATCTTTTGTTATAATGAGAACAAAGGTTGTTTAATAAAATAAGTGTTGAAAGAAGAGCGGGAGAAACCGGTAGGAATTTTCCTGTTTACGGATTCTGTACCCGGCTTTTCAGGCAAATGAAGTGTCACGGGGAAAGGTGGTGTGAAGGCAGTATCGGCAGCATTGGGGATGGTGCTTCTTTTTATTGCGTTTATAATTATATTGTTTTTTATGGGAGGAAAACATGAATCACATCTACAAAGTCATTTGGAGTCGAGTGAAGAACAGTTATGTCGTCGTTTCAGAAATTGCGGGCACAGCGAGAAAAAGCGGGAGGGTGAGAGTCTCTAAAAACACGCTGGCAGCAGTTTTGGCGGCTTTTTTATTGACAGGGATTTCTGTAAGCCCTGTATCTGCGGTGCTTGACGGGGTCAATACGTTTGTAGAACCGGGGAATCAGAATATTAAAATCGGGAATGATATTGATTTAAGAAATAACAGTACGAAAAACGGTGCCATTGCGATAGGCGATCACGCTCAGATTGATGATTATGTTATGCAGGAAGGCAGTATTGCCATCGGCAAAAATGCTTTTGTGGAAAACATGTACGGGAGGCAGGAAAAGAACTTTAAATTCGGACAGTCAAACGAAAAGAAATGGGCAAGCAGTGTAGCAATCGGACAGAATAGTTATGCGCGATCCGGCAGTGTCATGATTGGCGATCATAAATATATAGGGAAACTTGGGGATGTGGAAGTTGACGGTTCGGATGTGCAGAAAGTCAAGTCGAGAAATGTAAATATCAATGCTACGATCGTCGGTGCAAACAGCTACAACCAGGGGGCATTTTCTTCTGTGACAGGGACATACTCCATTATTTCCGGAAAATATAACGGCAGCAACTGGTCTTCCTATGCCGGACAGAATTTTGGCGCCACCATTACCGGTTCTCTCAACAGCATTGAATCGGCAACTTCGTCATCCGTGTATTCCGGAGTGGCGAACAGCATCGTCGGTACAGCGAACAGAACGGCTAATTCTAACGGTTCCCTCATCTTCGGCGCAGGAAATGAAATTACTAATTCCATTTCTTCTATTTCTGCTCCATCTACTGGGGGAGATTCTGCACAGGCGCTGCAGAAGTCATTGATGACAGCAGTAAAAAATTCTAATAGCGGCGGTGCCACCTTGCCATCGGCGGAGGAAATACAGCGGATTGGACCCAGCTTTCTCAAATTATTGGTGTGAACAATACGTTGAAAGGTACATCTGGGGCTATTAGTAAGTTTAACATGATTGATGGCTACAAAAATACTGTAACCAAGGCCGAGCACGTGTCCGTGATCGGCTCTCAGAATACCGTTGAAAACAGCAAGAGCCAGACCGTCATCGGGGATAGCAATAAGATTACCAATAGAAATGCCGGTACAGTTTCCGGGCACCAGGAAGAAAGGACGAAGAATGTGTCCGACCTTGTCATCGGCAAAGGGAATGATATTTCCGGCAACGGTACCTATATGACAGGGCATGAGAGCCTGACTGTCATCGGGAATAATAATAAAGCGGTTAATCCCACCTCGTCTATCGTGATCGGGGATAATCAGAAGTTATCAGCGATTAAAGAATCTGTTGTTATCGGTTCCATGACACCGGAAGAAAAGGCCGATCCCGATATCGGGCAGAAACATGCCAGTGTCGTTGTTGGGTATCATGCCCAGAGCGGGACCAGAGACGGCGGCGGAATGAATGTGGCTCTTGGACATGGGGCAAAAGCTTATGGCTGGCAGGAGACCGTGACAGGGATCAAATCCATTGTGGAGGCAGGCTCTGGCCATGACGGCTATCTGGCTTCTGTCTATGGCGGTCTTAATACCGTAGCGTCAAATAAGGCGGACCAGAATGATGGGATGGCAAACACCGTCGTCGGTACCCTGAACAAAACAGAAGGCGCCAATGGGGCACTTGTTTTCGGCGCGGGCAATAGCGTTACACATTCTTTCGGGACGGCACCGACCGATGAAGATGGAAACAGTATGAATGAGCATTGGAGCGATGCTATAATTGGAGGACAGCAGTATGCTATGGGAGAAGGACCGCTGGGTCATGACGAGATCAGGAAAGCGATGGGGCTGGCCATGTCGACCGGCGGCGGCTCTGTGGTGACCATGGGGAACGGAAATACTTCAGATTATGCTGTCCATTCCCAGATCATCGGTTCCGGAAATATCCTTACCGGTACAGCAAATACACCCAGCATCAATAACACGATCAACGGATATGGAAATACAGGCAGGAATGTGGAACGTGTATCTATGATGGGGACCGGGAATAATATATCCGGCAGTACGGCCGATGTCGTGATCGGGGATTATCACCATATGGACGGCGGCAAAAACAATGTAATCCTTGGATCCATGGCGACGGAAAAGAAGACTGTAGAGAAAACGTATACGATGAAAGATGCTTCGGGCAATGTTATTCTTGAAAAGAAATATAAGGTGACGGAAAATGTACCGATTAAATCGCATACGGCGAACATAAGCAATGCGGTGATGCTCGGCTACAATACGGATGTGGAAAAAGACGGCGGTGTAGCGCTCGGCGCGGATTCCGTCGCCTCTGTTGATAAGGGAGCTGCCGGTTACGATCCATCGACCGATATGGCTTCTGCGGATACGTCAGCAACATGGAAAGCGACGGCCGCCGCTGTTTCTGTCGGTAAAGCGGCAACTCCGACCAGTGCGGCAGTCACCCGCCAGATTACAAACGTAGCAGCCGGCACGCAGGATACTGATGCCGTCAATGTGGCACAGCTGAAAAAGGTACAGGCAGCTGCCGGTGCGGCGAAAGTGCATTATTACAGCGCCAAGTCTACAAAAACGGGAGCCGGCAGCAACTATGACAATGACGGCGCCGAGGCGGAAGACAGCATCGTGCTCGGTATTTCCTCTTCTTCGAAAGGGGTGAACAGCACCGTTCTTGGCAATAATAACAAACTGACCGGAGTGAAAAACGGAAGAAACAATAGTATCGTCGCCGGCCAGAATCTGGATGTGGAAGGCGCTCATAATGCCGTATTCGGCACGGATTATAACAATTATGACCATAAGCTGACAAAAGTCTTCGGGGAGGAGAATACGGTCATCGGCTTGGGGAACCTGGTTGGCTATACGGCAGAAAAAGATCCGAGCGATCCGACAAAATGGATTTACACCAAGAACTCCAGCGGCAGTGATCAGAACGTGGCTGTCGGTATGACAAATACGGCAAATGGCGGTAGTGTCGTGGTAGGCACCAGTTCCGAAGCGGAAAATCTGGGGGTCTCTTTCGGTCATGGGAATAAAGTCATCGGCTCGAATAGCGGCGGCGGACAGAGAAGTCTTGCCTTGGGGAATTATCTGACAGTCAAGGGTGAAGAAGCGGTAGCTGTAGGTACAAATGCTTCCGCGACCGCGGACTGGGCCATTGCCATGGGCAAAAATAGTAAAGCGGAGAAAGAAACTGCTATGGCTTTGGCTATGATTCTCATGCCAAAGTCGCCGGCGGCGTGGCCCTCGGCTCGTGGAGTGTGGTGGATACGGCAGCGGGTGTGAGCGGATATGACCCCTCCACCAAAGCGGCTTCTACGGATACGTCAGCTGCCTGGAAATCGACTGTAGGCGCTGTTTCCGTAGGTGATGCGTCCAAAGGTATCACCCGCCAGATCACCGGTGTAGCGGCCGGCGCGGCAGATACCGATGCCGTCAATGTGGCACAGCTGAAGAAAGTGGAAGCCACGGCGGCAGCAGCTAAGACTAATGTGACGGCCGGTGATAATGTGACCGTTACTCATGATTCCACGACAAATACATACAAAGTCTCCGCCAAGGATACCTATACGACGGGCGGTACCTACGATGCAGCCACGAAGAAAATCAAATTTGCACAGAATGATCCGTCCAAGAACTATGAAGTCGATGTGAGCGGTCTCGTAGGGAGCGGCGGAACCGGCAGCCTGACCTTTGCGGGAGATACGGGCAGCGCCATTACTAAAAATTCAGGCGAAACACTGCAGATTACCGGCGGCGCGACAGAAGTGGCAGCAGCCAATAATATCGGTGTCGTTTCCGAAAATGGCAAACTGAATCTGAAACTGGCAAAAAATATTGATCTCGGAAGCGACGGCAGCATCAAGACCGGTGATACAAAGATGGACAACAAAGGACTGGCCATCCAGGGCGGTCCGTCTGTGACCAAAGGCGGCATTGACGCAGGCAGCAAAAAAATTACCCATGTGGCGGCCGGTGAAATAAGCGCCACTTCCACTGATGCTGTCAATGGAAGCCAGCTCCAGGCCGTAAAGAATGATGTGCAGAATAATACGCAGAACATATACAACATGGGTAAAAAGGTAGGAGAACTGGGAACCCGGATTAACAAAGTAGGTGCGGGGGCAGCAGCACTGGCAGCCCTCCATCCGCTGGACTTCGACCCCCATGACAAGTGGGACATCGCGGCAGGCTTCGGCAATTATCGTAACGCCAGCGCTGCGGCGGTAGGCCTCTTCTATCGGCCGAACGAAAGAACGATGATGAGTCTCGGCTGGACCATGGGTGATGACAGGAACATGCTCAATGCAGGGATTTCTGTGAAGCTGGGACGCGGTGACGTTTATACCCGTTACTCCAAAGTGGAAATGGCGAACCAGATTAAGGACTTGAAAGAGAAAAATGACAAGATGCAGGCGGAAAATAAAGAGATGAGATCAGAGCTGGATGAATTGAAGGCCCAGGTAGCAGCTCTCGTTGCCAAGAAGTAAGGAACTTCCAAAAAGAAAGGAGCAGGCACTGCTGGTGGTGCCTGCTCTTTTTTTCGGTAAAAGTGGAACTCCTGGCAGTGTGTTTGCCAGAACCGTGCGAAAAATCTGTGCCCGTGGTGGGGAAAACGGTAAGACGTCATCAGCATAATAGATTCTTCACTCCGTTTCATCGTTCCGTTTCCCTACTTTCTCACCAAGCATTCTTGCCCCCGTTCAGAATGACGATTGGAGGAAAGGGCGTCATAATGAGGGAAACGTTAATCGTCATCCTGAACGAATGTGAAGGATCTGTTGCCGTGGTGGGGAAAGCGGTAAGGAGATAAAAGCTATCAGCTGTGGGCTGTCAGCTGTCAGCTATAAGCTGTTAGCCGTTAGCTGTGAGTTAAAAGCCGAAGCATATGATTTCCGTTAGGTGTCATACGAAACAACAGCAAAGGATCTGCTGTTGTAGTGAGGGAAACGTTAAGCGTTATCCTGAACGAATGTGAAGGATCTATTACCGTGGTGAGGAAGCCGGTAAGAAGATAAAAGCTATCAGCTGTGAGCTGTCAGCTGCAAGCTAACTATTCTTTTACGGTTTGAGTCACTACGGCATGCGAGTATCCTCCATTACTGGTGCGGGCAGCTGATTCACAATTGTCGGTTTTCAGGAGCCGGCAGCTTACGTCCGATTATGTTTTATCGGCGCCTGTCAGGTTCCGTTTTCTTTTTCCTGCTTTTTCAAGAAGTTCATGAAGGGTATTTTTATCTGCCCTGTCCAGTGCTGTTTTTATTGCAGAAAGGCTTTCTGTGAAACGGTCGATTTCAAGAAGCAGGTTTTCACGGTTGGCAAGGAATAAATCTGTCCAAAGGGGGCTGTTGATATCCGCTACTCTTGTTTCATCACGGAATGATCCGCCTGTAAAGTACTTTGTGTCTTCTTTCAGGGAAGTGCTGTTTATCAGCGCCGCCGCAAGGACGTGGGTCAGGTCGCTGGTGTAGGCGATGTGGCGGTCGTGTTCTTCCGGTGTGATTGACGGTACATGGCGGCAGCCGAGAGCCAGCGCCATGTTTCGGAGCAGTTCCACACTCTCCGGGCGGTTCGTTTTATCGGGAAGAAGGATATAATTTGCTCCGCGGAAAATGTCCGGATCCGCCCGGAAAGTCCTTCACCTTCATGTCCGCACATAGGGTGGGATGAAATGAAATCCATGCCGGGCGGCAGGATCTGCCGGATATCATCGGCGAGGTTTCCTTTTACGCCGGCGATATCGGTCATGATCGCGTCGGAGCGGAAGTCCGGCAGGTGATTTTTCACAAAGGCGAGTGTCGCTTTGGCAGGTGTGCAGAATATAACAATGTCCGCGTGTTTCAGGTCACTGATATCGATGGAATCCACTATGCCCTGCCGAAGGGCGGCCTCTGCCGTCGATAATGTCCGATTGATACCGATTACTGCCGCTCCGAGTTCCTTCAGTCTCATGGCAAAGGAACCACCCATCAGACCCAGGCCGATAACGGCCGCTGTTATTTTGCTGAAATCCATTTTTATACTCCTGTTTCCGGTTTAAAATAGTATACCTTTCAGGCAGATTGTTTTATTGTCTGCATTATAGCATAGCACCCCATGGAGAACAGGTTTTACAGGTTATGAGAAACAGGGCGAAAAAAATACCGGAAGTTTATTTTTACTCCCGGTATTTCTTTCGAAGGTTTGCAATTATTCCATTTGTATATATTTCTTTAAGGTTTCAATTTCTCCCGTATAAATATATCCTTTCCAATTTCCAGAACGAGGGGTGTTTCTATTTTTTCATCTTTTACATTTTTTCCATGTTCCAGAAGGGAGACAAGAATATCACGGGGGACGTCAAGATTGGTGGGAAGGCCGATAGACTGGAGGACGTACTTGATCCGTTCCGCTGTACCCCGCTTGGTGAGTCCCAGAATTTCAGAAGCGCTCGTGATCATGTACATGCCGGCCGCCGTCGCTTCACCGTGGGTCAGGCGGAGATCATTGAAACGGTAGTATCTTTCTGCCGCGCCGCCCAGTGTATGGCCGAAATCAAGGATACGGCGCTCGCCTTTGTCTTCGGGATCGATTTCCACATAGTGTGCCTTGATGGTAATGCAGCGGCGGATGATTTCCGGAAGAACACGAAGGATATCCTGGTCAGAGGCGGCTTTTTCAAATATTTCAAAGAGGTCCTTGTCTGCCACGCAGCCGATCTTAATCGCTTCGCCGAGGCCGTTATGGAAGAAACGGGCAGGCAGCGTGCGGACCATGGCAGGATCTACATACACGGCTTTGGGCTGGTAGAATGTACCGATGAGATTTTTTCTTCCATTGATATCGATGGAGATTTTCCCTCCGATGGCGCTGCCGATCTGTGCCAGGAGAGAAGTGGGCACCTGCACGTAGGGAGTCCCTCTCCGGTAAGTTGCTGCAACAAAGCCTGTCACATCGCCGACGACACGTCCGCCAAGGCCGATAAGCAGATCTCCTGCACAGAACCCGAAGTCTGCCAGCGCCTCGCATACACGGCTCACGACAGAAAGGCTTCGGCTCTTTTCGCTTGAAGAAAGAACGATCTGCTGTACGTTCAGGTTCTCTTTCCAGCTGGCGTTTCAAATCCTGGCCATACAGTTCGTCAATTCCTTCTTCCGTGATAATGACTGCGCGCCCGTGACCCGACAGGGGGGCGGTTTCTTTTCCCAGGCGGCCGATGATGCCTGAGTCGATTATCACATCATAAGAATCATTCCCTAAATTGATATGTACCGTATCCATGATTTGTCTCCCTGTAAAAAAGTATTTATAAAGTATTTACCATATATATTATATCATTTTTTCTCTGAAAGACTCCACCGGCGGCGACATGGGGCGGAAAAGAGGATTTTACCCCGATAGGAAATACATTTTGAAGGCAAATAAAAAAAGCCGCCTTTTGGCAGCTGTGCATTTCTGGTGCGCCCAAAGGGATTTGAACCCCCGACACACGGTTTAGGAAACCGCTGCTCTATCCAGCTGAGCTATGGACGCGTGTACATGTCATATTTTAGCACAAAAAAGGCAGAAATGGGAGTTTGCAAATAAAATGGAATGAAAGAGACAAAACGGGAAAATGATTTTCATTTCTGCCGATGTCGGAACGGAAGGAAATCATTTTTTCCTTTAGAAAGTTTTTATTTTTTATGTACACAGCAGGCGGACAAATAAAGGGGTGATTTGAAATGAATTCTTTTATTCGCTTTTTTTTTCTATTTTGCACGTATTCGTTGTCAAGAGGGGAGAAAACTGGATGATTGGAGGAAAGGGGGACAGATGGAGAGAAAGTTATTCACATGCATATCGGGGTATCTTGTGAGGGTAAAAGTGAAGAAGATATGCGATAAATACGGAGTATCTTCCGTTCTCATTTACGGGATGGTAAAAAGGTTATGCACAGTTATGCACAGTTCGTGTGTCTTTTTGGGATGGACAGGCGGAAAAAAGTTTTGATTTATCGCGAAAAGAGAAAAAACAGATTGTTTTTATCCACATGATGTGAATAGCTGTGAATAAGTTTGTGAATAATGTGAACAAGTGTAATTTTTATCGAAAGGAACCCGCAGCGAATGAAGTTTCGGGGAAATCATGTTCGCCGCGGTGAAGCGTGATTTTATGGGAAATCGGAAAAAGCCAGATCTGCTGTTTCTGATAATATCGGTTTTCTCATTATCAAGAAAGAGACTTAAATGAGAGGGGGAAAGAATTTCTTTATTTTTGTAAAAAGTTTGTTTACTGCTTTTGCGGCAGATTTATTTTCTTGCACCGGAAAATTGACGGAGCCGGTATTTATCTGTCTTCTGATTTCAGCGGCATGCCATGTTGTGGCTTAGAAGGTCCGTTCCGGCTTTTGCCAAAAGGCATAAAAAAGGATAGAATATTTACAATATAACTGTTATTTTTTAAGGAGATGTTCATCATAGACTTCAAACCGTTTACAATTGAAAAAAGAGTATATCGACAGCTTTTCCATGTCCATCATTATGAGGGGATCGACTGTTCATTCAATACACTTTTTTTATGGCAGGAAGCGTACCATACGCAGTGGGCGGTAGAGGAGAATATCTTATTCGTCCGTGCGGGGGAAGGGGAGAATACGTTCTTTATGCCCCCTTTTGCCGGTGAAGGGGCGTCTTTCGGCCGCGGCATGGAGATTATCCATGAATGCCTGGAGCGCGAGGGAAAACCGTTTATCATTAAGGCTGCTTCACCCTGGGTGCTGGAACAGATCAAAGCCCATTGCCCGAACCGGTATGAGTTCACCGCGGATCGGGATAATTGGGAATATGTATACCGTACGGCAGACATGATCAATTTATCAGGAAAGAAGCTCCGGATGAAGAAAAATCATCTGAACGCTTTTCTCCGCCAGTACGGTGATTATACATACGAGTCCATCACGTCGGAAAACAGGGAAGACGCATGGCAGGGATTGAAGACTGGTTTGAACGGCATGGAGACATTGCGGAAGAAAAAGAAGCGCTGCAGCGGTGTTTTGCCAATTGGGACGCTTTGAAATTGAAAGGCGCCATTATCCGCATTTATGGAAAGGTAGAGGCCTTTACGAACGGAGATTTGGTCAATCCCCGTGTGGCGCATATTTTCTTTGAAAAGGCAAATCCGAATATCCGCGGGCTGTATCAGGCAATCAACCGCGATTTCCTGATGCATGAATTTGCGGAAACAGAATTTGTAAACCGTGAGGAGGACATGGGGCTGCCCGGCCTGCGTCAGGCAAAAATGGAATACAATCCTGACCATTTTGCGGAAAAGTATGATGTCGTCGTAAAAGACGGCGGTTGTTTCTGAGGCGGTTATGAAAATACGTAAATGCAGTCGGACGGATGAAAAGGATATACGCGCGCTTTGGTCGTACTGTTTTGAAAGAGAGGACGACCCGTGGTTCCGCTGGTATTTCAGGGAGCTCTACCGCCCGGAAGATGTACTGGCGGGAGAAGAAGCAGAGAAAATAGCATGCAGTCTTCACCGCCGTCCTTATGAAATATGTGTCCGCGGTGCAAAGATGCCGGTGGATTACCTTGTCGGGGTAGCTACCCATCCTGCTGCAAGAGGGAAAGGGCTTGCGACTGAACTGATCCGCGGCGCGTTCCATATGGCGCGGATGGAAAATAAAGGTGCTGTCATTCTCATGCCCTCGGCGGCATCGTATTACTATCCTATGGGATTTTCATTTTATGCGCACCAGTGGAAACGAAGCGCCGCGCCTGAGCATTTAAGTTTCTTGGGTAAGCGGGCGCAGTCCGCAGGGAGTATTGCCTCGATAGATGAATGGAAAACTCTTGCCTCTGTCTATGACAGGTATGTGAAGGGGCGGAACGGCTGGGCTTTTCGTGATGAGGCGTCATGGAAGAAGCACATCGGCGCCCAGTTCTGTGACGGCGGTTACATCGCTGTCGTCAATGACCTGGACGGTGCGGCCGGATATATTTTCTACCATCTGGACGGAAGGAAACTCATCGTGTCGGAAATGGCGTACGCCTCCGATGCGGGACGGAAAGGGCTCTATGCTTACATGGCTGGACACCGCGGTTCCGTGGATGAATGCGTGTGGTATGAACCTTTTGATGACAGGGCATTTTTCTACTGGCAGAATGGCGCGGAGCATACCTATATACATAATGCCTCTTTCCCAACCATGATGGGACGCGTCACGGATCCGGTCATGGCATTTGACGGACTTCCCTGCAGAGAGATGAAAGGATTCCTGTCTTTCCAGCTGGCGGACGAGTTCCTTCCCGAAAACAGCGGCATCTACGTCCTTTCCGCCAAGGAAGGAAGAATTTACGCTGTGAAATATGATGTGTTTTACACGCTGAAGCTCCATATCGAAGATATTTCCGGCGTGAAATTGGGAAATAAAATTCCCGAACCGGATTTTACCATGACCGCAGGCGCTCTTGCCCAGCTTTTCTTCGGAGCGCTGTCTTTAAGAGAGCTGTCGGATCTGGGGCGCATTGAATGGCTGGAAGGTGCGGAGCGTGAAAAAGTTCTTGAAACGGCGGAAAACATGCTTCCCTCTGAAAAAAACTGGATCAATGAATGGTACTGAGCCTCCGGCCGTCGGTTTTTCACCTGTCTGATACCGGTTTGTGTATTAGTACCATATAAGTGCAGCAAAGAGAAATGCAACATTTCCCTTGCTGCACTTTTTATTAAAGGGAAGCAGCAATAGGACACAAAGTGAAGAATCTGTTACTCTGTTGACAGTTTACCAATTTTCTCACCATGGCAGCAGATCCTTCACATTCGTTCAGGATGACGTTTAATGTTCTCTGTCATTATGATGCCTTACCGTATCCCGTCATTCAGAACGGGGGTAAGGATGTCTTGTGGAAAAGATGGGAAACGGAACAGTGACACAGAGTGAAGAATCTATTACTCTGTTGACAGCTTATCGTTTTCCTCACCACAGTAACAGATTCTTCGCTGGCGCTCAGAATGACGTCTTGTCATCCGCCGTCATTCAGCACTTTTAGCTGACGGCTCACAGCTAACGGCTAACAGCTCACAGCTGATAGCTGATAGCTGATAGCTTTTATCTTCTTACCGTTTCCCTCACTATGACGCTTTACCATCCCCGGTTATTCTGAACGGGGGTAAGGATGCCTTGTGAGAAAGACGGAAAACGGAACAGTGACACGGAGTGAAGAATCTATTACCCTGATGAGAGTCTACCAATTTCCTCACTATGTCAGTGAATAATCTGTTATCGGAATGACATGAAAAAACGTGGAAATAAAAAAGAAATGCCAGCTGCTATCAATGCAGCTGGCATTTCTTTTATTGTTTGTATACAATAGAGGGGTAATAAAACAGCAGTCTGGAAACGGGGACGGCGGCATGCGTGACCATGCGGAGACCATACACCTAAATGTAAACAGTTCGGTGCCCTTTTGCCGCCTGCGGCTAAGAGAAAGAGATGGAAAAGAAATATTTTACTTACATGGTGCGCTGCCAAGACGGCACACTCTATACGGGATTTACCGTGGATGATCCGGAAAAACGGGTGGCTGTCCATAACGCGGGGAAGGGCGCGAAGTATACGAAAGGCCGGTTGCCTGTCCGCCTTGTGTGGTACAGGGAATGGAACAACGGCCATGACGCCCGGTCCTGTGAATTCTATTTGAAACGGAAAACAAAACAGGAGAAAGAAGCATTGGCGGCTTCTTTGGAAAGGATACAGATTGAACGAATCGGTGAGAAAAACAAAATATCTGACAGAAGCGGCGGCAGCGGCGGCCATTGCGTCACTTCTGGTGCTGTTGAAACTTTTGGCGCCGTTTCTCGTGTTCGTCACTATGACCGCGTCCCCCATCCCGATTGCCGTCATTTGCGATTTCCACGGGATGAAGTGGGGCTTCGGCACATCGGCGGGCGTGGTTATTCTCGTTACCATGATCGGAGGGCCTGAAATCGGACTGACGACAGCTTTTTATGCGGGTGCCCTCGGCATGGCCATGGGCTATGGATTTCTTCATAAACTGTCCTACGGGAAAACGCTTTGCCTTACGATTCTCGCATATATATTTGAAATGTCTTATAAAATCATATTTTCCATTTATGTTCTCGGCATTGCTGATGCCCTTACCGGAGCGATTGACCGCTTCACCACATTCCTTCGCTGGATATGGACACCCTTGTCATCGGTCTTCGGGTTTGATCCGGATCCGGGTAAAGCGATGCTTACCACATCAGGCATGGTGATGCTTGGAATTGTCTTCATTTTAAATGCATACTGCTATGCGTACCTGAACATGGAAATCGGCGGCAATGTGCTGAAACGCTTAAAAGGCGGAATAAGGGGATAAAACCTATGGGATATGCTCCATTAGTGTCGGTCATCGTGCCGGTATATAAAACTGAAAAATTTATACATAGATGTATTGGCAGCGTGCTGAACCAGACGTATTCCAACTGGGAAATGATCCTGGTTGATGACGGCTCGCCTGATGCATGCGGGCAGATATGTGACTCCTATGCGGAAAAAGATGGCAGGATTCATGTCATCCATCAGGAAAATCAGGGACTTAGCGCTGCCCGAAATGCAGGTATAAAAATCTGTAAAGGTGAGTGGATATATTTTCTTGATTCTGATGATTTTATCGTGGAAGATGCTTTAGAGAAAATGATATTTTTTTCAAAATCAGGGACTTATGATATCATCATGGCGGGTTTCAGTATTATCTATGCCGATGGAAGCGAGGATTGCAGGTCTTCCGGATGGAAAGAGACGGATGATTTATCGGAAATCCGGAGAGGGATCCTTCTTGATGAATTGCCGAATTTTGCCCATGGGAAATTATATAAGCGTTATCTATGGAATGATCTGATATTTCCGGCAGGGCGGCTGGTGGAAGATATGTATGTGAGTGCTACCGTTTTTTTTAAGGCGGGAAGTGCTTATCTGACTCCGGTATCTTTATATCGTTACAGTTATGAAAATGAAAACAGCCTTATGAGGGGGAAAAATATAAAGGATTTTATACAATTGAAATATGGAAGGTTTCTGGCGTGGCGTGAACATGAACGGATTGCGGATTTACATGCATTGTCGGAGAAGAAGGTTTGCTGCATTCAGGCACTGAAGTGCGCTGTAAAGACTTTTGTGGCGGATTTCAATACGCGGGAATTGCCGGATTTGGATTACAGGGAGTTGGAATCATATATCTTTATGCATAGAGATGTATCGTTGCCGTTTCTTTTTTCTTTTCAGCGGTATCTGATTGTAAGTGAATGTACGATTTTGTTGCAGCTTTGCGGATATGTCCGTAAAATGGCAGTTTCATTACAATATAAAATGCGGCAGTGGAAATTTATGGCTGCCCGATAAAAACTATTAGGAGCGGGATTCATGAAATTTTTAAATATAAATTGGGGCAGTCGGTTGGCAGCGGCTGTTGTCGTATGGGGGGCTACGGCTTACCATTATATTAATACGGGAATGTCTATCAGTATGATCGCATTTACTCTGTTTGTAATTGCTTATGCACTGAAAAATCATGCGATTCCCAAGGTTACACTTCATAAAAATATTCTATGGGCGTTCGCTGTATTTTATGCCTGCCTGTTTATTTCCACGCTGTTTCATTTGGACAATACTGGAAATATGTATGGCGGATCATATAGTTTTCTGTCTTATGTTATGATTCCGCTGCCTTTATTTATGATTTTATACATCGGCTGGGAGCATGATATCAGAAAAACTGTATGCTATACATTTGTTACGATTGGGTATGCAATATGCGGATATGGGATATATGAGTATGCTGCCAAACACATGGAGCGCCTGGACAGCTTTTATACATCACCGCCCCACGTGGGTATTATGATGGATGTCTTTATTCCACTCACTATTGCTTTTATCTGCTATTATCGTGATAATATTTTTCATCTGGCTGTAATGTCGGTACTTTTAGTGCTGGAGGCAGTTACATTGGTCCTGACGCAAACAAGAGGTGCCATGGGAGCTTTATCCATAGCGATTTTTATTACTGTGTTGATTTTCCTGTTTAGAAATCAAATTGCAATGGGGAAAACCAGGCGGCGGCTCTTAGGGATGGGGGCAGGTCTGCTGGTCGTACTTGCTTTGCTGTGTTCCCTCCGGTTTGGAATACATGATCCATATCGGATGCAAGGGGCAGACCGACCGTTTATATGGAAGAGCAGTTACCATATGTGGGAGGACCATAAATTGGCCGGAGTGGGACTGAATGGATGGAAGAATGCTTATGACCATAAATATCAACTGGAGGGAAGCAGGGAGTTTAAAAAAAATGTGCATGCCCATAATACGTGGCTGATTTTTTTATCAACCGGAGGGATTCTTGCTTTTCTGGGTTATAATGCATATCTGATTCTTATGGGGATGTATTTCTGGAAAAGGATACGTATATATGCTTTGAATCCATTCAGCTGGTGCATGCTGGCAGTTTTTCTTGCTTTTGTTCTTAACGGGCTTTTGGATGAAACATTTTCTTCCACATCGTTTGGCAGATTGTATTATCTTGCATTTGGCATTACACTGCTTTTTGAAAGATGGGATACGCTGCACTCGGAGGAGAAAAGAGTGTGAATTTGTTGTAAAAAACCGTTACAGCTCCTTTTGGAGAAACTGTAACGGTTTTTGTCATGCCTGGATTACTTACTTGTAATCCGGATCATCAAGGATGGTCCATTCTCCATACTTCGTTCTTGCGTCTGCCGGTTTCAGATCATATGCACTGCTGCTTAAATCAAAATTCGGTTCATAGTCTGTGTTTGGCAGGTGCAGGACTCCGCTGATGGTGTCATACATCAGGTCATTGGTGAATACTTTGTGTTCATTTTGACGCAGGGCTTGTGCTGTATCCGGGTAGAGCTGTGTGTAAGCGGGAGAAAGATAAATGAAGAAGGGAATCCGAACCATATCATAAGTCATATTTTTGCTGGCGACATGGCTTCGTTCCATGTTTTCCCCGTGGTCGGAGCAGTACATCATGACCTGCAGATTCAAATGATCTTTGGCATACGTATAGATATCACGGAGGAGATGATCCGTATAGAGCAGCGTGGTGTCATACTGGTTGGTCCGCTTATCGTGCTGCGGGTTGTCGATTCCTTTAAAATCCGGTGGGGTGCGGTCGCTGTACCTGATATGGCTGCCCATAAGATGGATAATGACAAAGTTATTTTCGTTTTTGGGAAGCTGCTTTACAAAATCGAGCAGCTGATAATCGTCGCCCAGCGGAAATGGTGTCCGTTGTTCCGTATCACAGTTTTGCGCGACGAAATCGATGGGACTGTCTTCACCGCTCATTTTGCCCTGGTTGCTCATCCACCATGTTTTATAGCCGGAAAGGTGTGCCACATCTATGATATTGGCTACGTCATCTATATTTCGGTGGTCATATTGGTTTCGCCCGTAAAGGAACATGGAAAGCGCGGGAACAGTGACGGGAAAGCAGGAATATGTTTTATCCATGAGGTAAAAATAAGGTGTTTCTTTCATTTCTGAGAGCCATGGGGTCGTTTCAGACGGATAAGACGGGGTAAAGGCTTTCATCCGGTCACGGGTGGCGCTTTCTCCGATGACGACAATGACGGTACCCGGTAATTTTTGCGGCATGGCTTCGCTGACGGGGGTATATATACGGAACCGGCTTATATTTTGTTCATGCTTTTGGCTGATCCGCCGCATTTCATATATATAGTGGAAAGCGCCATAAGTTTGTGAAATAGGAAAAAGAGACGGGATATATTTATGGATGCTGATGATGGACAGAATGCAAATCATGCCTATCCATAGGATACGCATTTTACTGTAACGATCCCGGCCGACGGAAATGGCTTTATGGCAGCAGAAGAAAGAGGCCGGTAAGAGCAGCACAAAAAAGATAAGGGAAGAAAACAGGACGGGCAGTCCGATGCGGTCTGAAATAAATTCAAACGCTTCTTTTTTATTGGTCTGCAGGATGGGCAGCATATTTTCCGCGCGTATCGTGTCATTGTATAGGAGGTAGTATCCCAGATATATAGCAGCAAACAGAAGGCTTGCCGCGACGATAATTCCATAAAGGACAGAAATGGAAAAGCGCCATTTCCTTGGACGGTTTTGTGAGAAGGCAAAGAAGCATGCCGTGAGGGCTGATTCGTAAACGAAAAGCAGGAAATAGGGGTGAATCAAGTCGTAATCAATCGTCCAGGACATATTGGCATGAATGAGTACATAGGCGTAAATTACAAGCTGCGTTAGATAAGGAAACAGGGATAAACACCACAAGGGGGAATACAATTTTTCTCTCAGTGCATATGTAATGAGGCTGAAGACGGCAAAACCTGTGGCCGCATCACGCAGACTCTTATTCCATTCGAAAACACGTTCAAATCCGGAAATATGGAAAAGGAAAAAGATGACGCTTATGAAAATAAAAGAAGACAAAAGATAAGACGGGAGCGTTTTTATAGAATGGCTATCCGTGAAATACCGTGAGAACATATCAATATCCTTTCCTGATACAAATTGGAAATGTACAGAGTTACCGGGAAATGTTTTCCTCCATCAAATCCTGTGCATTTTTCCAAATATTTTCAGCGCTGAAATCTCCGCCGCGGGCAATCAGGCGGTGGCGGTAAAATACCTTCGGTCCCCAGGCGGCGAGATTGGATTCATCATTCAGGTAAAAAACATCTACCACGGGAACGTCTAAGGCGAGAGCAAAGTGGGCAGTACCGGTGTCGGCGCTGATGAGGACGGCACAGCTTTTCAGCAGGGCGCCCAGTTGGGGAATGGTGGTTTTGTTTACCAGGTTCAGCAGCACCTGTCTGTCAGCAGGCGGAAGATTTTCATAATATGATTCACAATCTTTTCCTGCACCGATCATGGCGGGAATCATCCCTGCGTCTTTTATTTTTTTTGCCAGTGTAAGGAGTGTGTCCGGTTTCAAATCTTTTTCTTTTCGCTTGGTGACCGGATTCAATGCAATGATCGGTTTGCTGATTCCTTTTAAAAGCTGTTCATTGATATATGCAAAAGCTTCATCAGGGACATGGTACCTGATTTTCATGCTTTCCATGGGCTTTTCCGCATACAGTTCCGCCAGATAGGCATGCCGGTCCTGCACATGGATCCATTTTCCGTAATTAATTTTTCCATTGGAGAGGAGCAGGCGGACGATCGCATGCCGATTGTCTGCGTATATTTTTTTTGCGCCTAAAAATTTGGATAATAAAATGCCCCGCTCATTGCCGTAAATGACAAAAGCGGCATCAAAAACATGTTGGTTTTTATGTTCTTTATAAAATTTATACCATCCGGCAAGTCCCTTATGGATGCCCCATTTGTCATAGGTCCAGACTTCATCGACACCGTCCATGTATCGGGAAATGTCGGTAAACGGTTTATTCGATACGAAAACCAGACGGCTTTCCGGATACAGCCGTTTCAGATTCCTGCACAGTGCGTCTGTCAGGATAGTGTCTCCGAAATAAGAGGTATTATAAACTAAAAATGTTTTCATGAAATCCTCTGATCAGGAAAAAATATATGTGATACAATGGTTAAAATAAATTAAGGAGTTTATTTATGCTGTACGTTTCTATTATAATCTTTTCTGCTTTATTGTACACATATTACCATTTCCGTGATCGGGTACCTATTTTAATGTACCACCGCATTGCTTCTGTCCCGGGGGATCGGAACGCGCTGCCGGAGGAGAAGTTTGAAGAACAGATGAGATACTTGGAAGAAAACGGATTTCACAGCATCACGGTGGATGAGCTGCAGGCGCATTTTCTCCATGGAAAGCGGCTGCTGAAGAAACCGGTGGTCCTTACTTTTGATGACGGTTATGAAGATAATTTTTCCGCGGCCTTACCGATTTTGAAAAAATACCGCCATGTGGGAAATGTATTTTCCATTGCCAATTGGCTCGGCAGGGAGAACAAATGGGAAAATTTCGGGAAAGCGCCGACGCGGACAATGGATGAACGTGAATTGGCCCTATGGCAGAATGAGGGGCATTATGTCGGCTCCCATACCATGGATCACCCGTTTCTGAGCCGCTGCGGTACGGATCGTCTTCATGATGAGCTGTCAGAGAGCAAACGCTTTTTTGAAAAACTTAATGGGAAGCCGGTGGAATGTCTTTGCTATCCTTACGGAGATTTTGACAGAAAGGTCATGCAGGAGGCGGAGAAGTGCGGGTATAAACTGGGGCTGGCGATTTTCTATGATGTCCCGTTGTGGACACAGGATCTACTTGCTTTGCCTCGTATTCCGATTCCCGCCAGGCAGCCGATGTGGGAATTTAAATTAAAGGTGAGCCGTATCCATCTGATTTTTATCTGGCTCCGCCAGTTGGAACGGCGTTTTAAAAAGACCTTCAGGAAATAATTAAGGAGACAACTTGTGATAGATGACTTCCAAATCATCGACCATCCGGCGGTTGGTGAAACGGGAGCGTACCCATCGGATACCGTTTTCTGAAAATTGTTTAAGAAGAAATCGGTCGCTGTCGAGCTGTTTGATACATTCATACAGCTCTTTTTCATTGTCTTTTTCCACGAGAAATCCCGTTTCCCCGTCTTTCACGATTTCCGGCGTGCCGCCTACGGAAAAAGCGATGGCCGGTTTTCCCATCGCCATGCCCTCCGCCAGGACAAGACCGAACGTTTCAAAGCGGGAAGGAAGGACAGTCAGGTCTGCGGCGTTCAGCAGGTGTTCCACATCGGTCCGGTGTCCGAGGCAGAGAACTTTATCGGATAAGTGCATGGCGCGTATTTTCGTTTTCAGCAGGGGGAGCCCGTTCCCTTTTCCGATGACAAGGAGCTTCCAGTTTTCTTTACGGCCATACTTGTCCAGTAAGGAGAGAAGATGTCCGTGGCCTTTGTTTTCCAAATTTTTTATGCGGGATACGATGGCAAGAACGAGGGTATCCTCATCGAAACCGAACTCTTTTCGCAGCCGGATGCGCTCTTCTTCATTTGCGGTGAAACGTTCCGTGTCGATGCCGCTGTAACGGACAAGGAGATGATTTTCATGGAGGCCGCGTGCCAGAGAGTCCTGCCTGACGTATTCACTGACGCAGATGATTTGATCCAATTGGTCAATGACATATTCTTTTTCCATGTTTCCCAAAATGCCGTGTGCCGTGTATACCACGGGGACAGACGTATTCCTTTTTACTCTTGCCGCGATGATGCCCGCAGCTCCCGAGTTGGCATGAATGATGTCTATATGGTATTTCTTCACGATGGATGAAACGCGCCAGACGGATAAGACCCTGCTCTGCCGGACCGGGACAAAAAATGTCCTGATGCCTGCCGCTTTCAGTTCATCCGCCAGACGTCCGCCGCCGGAAGCGAGAAAAACTTCATAGCCCCGGGTACGGAGTTCTTTTGCCGCGGTATATACATAGGTTTCCGCACCGCCGATGTTCATGCGGGGAACCAGAAATAAAATCCTTTTCACAAGTCCGTCCTTTCTTAGCGTTATGATTTTATATTTTATCTTTATATAAGAAAATATGCAAAGAGGAGACGATGAAGTGTGCCGATGAAGTTTCCCTTGGAAACCGCTTTTGGGAGGGAAAATATGTGCAACTACTTGTAGCCTAATTGGCGCTTGGATATAATGACTTTGAAGAGTAAGCATATAAAAAGAATTGTCATGGCGAAAGGAAATGTGATACGGTGAACCGAATCCGATTCCTATGCGGCCATGGAAGCGGCAGAAAAAGAGGAAGACCTGCAGGAGCCTTTTGATGATGTTTCTGAACCGCCAAAGGGTATAAAAATATGAGGGAATGCTATATTTAATCAAATCGGCTGTTTCATCGCAAAGTGATTTATTCTGATACTTGTTATTCTGTACAGGCAACCGTTTATAGAGGAGGCAATTATGATTTTTGAGGAAAGTTATACGTTGCATAACGGCGCAGCCATTCCGAAATTGGCGCTGGGCACATGGTTTATTGATGACGACAAGGCGGCGGAGGCTGTGCAGGCGGCGGTGGATATCGGATACCGCCATATCGATACGGCACAGGCGTACGGCAATGAACGTGGCGTCGGAGAGGGAATCCGCACCTGCGGCATTGACAGGAAGGATATCTTTGTTACATCCAAAGTAGCGGCTGAAAATAAAAGCTATGCGTCCGCCATGGAATCCATCGACAAGACACTGGAAACGATGGGACTTGATTATCTGGATATGATGATTATTCATTCGCCCCAGCCCTGGGTGGAGGTGAACCAGTCGGAGGACCGCTACTATAAAGAGAACAGGGAAGTATGGCGTGCACTTGAAGATGCTTTGGAAGCCGGGAAACTGCGGGCAATCGGCGTTTCCAATTTCCTGGAGGGAGATCTTGAAAATATTTTTGCCGGCTGCCGTGTGAAACCCATGGTGAACCAGATTCTCTGCCATGTAGGAAACAGTCCATTGGCTTTGATTGATTACTGCCGGAAGCGGGATATCGTAGTGGAAGCCTACTCGCCCGTGGCCCATGGCGAAGCGCTGAAAGACGGGCGCCTTGCGGAAATGGCGGAGAAATACGGGGTCACGATTCCTCAGCTCTGCATCCGTTATGATTGGCAGCTGGGGACGGTGGTACTGCCGAAAACGGCGGATCCGGAGCATATGAAAGCAAATGGGGATATTGATTTTGTGATTTCCGATGCCGATATGGAACTGCTGAAAAATGCGGAGCCGGTAAAGGATTACGGCGAATTCAGTTTTTTTCCGGTCTATGGAGGCAAGCTGAAAAAGTATCGTGTGGAAATTAAGAGGTAAACGCAGAAAAAATCTGCCGCAGGAAAAAAGCGGCAGATTTTTTGCATTAGGCTTAAAATGGTGTATTGATGAATGCTGTATAATTCGCGGGATGTTCCCTTTTATCCGGCAGCCGTTTATCAAGAGAAGTGCTGCTTTTCCGCAAAGCGTCATTCTGAGCGATAGCGAAGAATCTATACCCGTGGTGAGGAAAGCCGGTAAGATGTCATCAGTGCAATAGATTCTTCACTCTGTGCCATCATTCCGTTTTCCGTCTTTCTCACAAAGCATTCTTATCTCCGTTCTGAATGACAATTGGACGGTAAGGTGTCATTCAAAGCGCCAACAAAGGATTTGCTACAGTGTTAAGGAAAGGGATTCTAACGGGAAGAATAGGGATTGGGTAAGCCTCCTTATTTATAAGGAGGTGGCCGGCGGAGCCGGACGGAGGATACTGGCTTGGGGGAACGACGCAAAAGAATAGAATGAAGATTCTTTTTCTGCCCCCCGTTCTGAGTGATAACGGACGGTAAAACGTCATCCTGAACGAATGTGAAGGATCTGCACCCGTGACGAGGAAAGCGGTATGAAAGGTTAGAATGAAAGTCCCTTCTCTGCCGGTATCTTGCCGGCTTCTGAAAACCGAGAGCCGATTTTCATTTTTTACTTCGTTGTTTGTAATAAACGTGCTATAATAAAACCATAGTTTAAAATGGCCTAAGTGTCGTCTGTTTTTGGTTAGCTGCAACAAGGGAGAGTGTAGCATGAATAAAATTTACAAGATTGTATGGAGTAAGGCAAAACATGCCTATGTCGTCACTTCTGAAGTGGCAAGAAGCCACACGAAAAGCGCTTCGGGAAAAGCGGTGAAAGCCGTTCTGGCGGCAACTGTGGGGATGGGAGTCCTCATGGGTGGTTATGCGGCTGATGCCGCACCGGCGACCAACCCGGCAGGTAATGGCCCGGGGATTGCTATTGGTACGGGGAGTAGCGCTCCGAAAGTAGAAAACGTAGCAATTGGGCAAGGAGCTGGCATTGGTTATTCTAATGGTGCCAGTGCTGCAACCGGTGATGTTGCAATAGGTAACGGAGCCAATATCAATAACTATGCCAGCCAGGGCGGCAGTATTGCCATTGGCAAAAATGCAAAAGTAGAAAATATGGCTGGCGGCGGAGAAGCCAGCTTTGCCTTTGGACAGACAACATTTAGCGGAAATGCGTTTTCTTCAGCAAGAATACCGGCTGATCCGACGAAGGTCGTAGGCAGTGTTGCTATCGGTGATAATACTTTTGCCCGTACCGGTAGTACGATGATCGGTTCACATAATTACAAAGGCGCACTGGGGGATACCACGGTAGACAGCGCTTCTACGCGGACAGACGCGTTGAATGTCTATGCCACCACCATCGGTGCCAACAGTTTCAGCAATGGCGCTTTTACGACAAGTACCGGCGCGTATAATATCATTTCCGGTGATTATACCGGTGGACGATTTTCAAATGCAACAAAGAACTTGGGTGCCACCATTACAGGTTCTTTGAATAGCATTGAATCGAAAACAGGAAGCTATGATTCAGGTATTGCCAATACAATTACGGGTGTTGCTAACCGCACAGCTAATTCCAATGGCTCTCTTATTTATGGTGCCGGCAATGAAATTACCAACTCATATACTAGCTTATCTGGTACACCTGAGGATGGTGGTTCTTCAGCAAAGGCCTTTGCTGATAAATTAAGAAAATCTGTCCGGGAATCCGAGAGCGGCGGTGCTACCCTTGCCATTGGCGGCGGCAACAAAGCGGATTATACCCAGAAAACATCCATTATTGGCGTCAACAATACCGTGACCGGTACCAGCGGCAGTCCGAGTACTTTCAACTCGATCACCGGTTATAATAATACAGCGACTAATGTCAAGCATGTTTCCGTCATCGGTTCTAAAAATAATGTGACCAATACCAATGGCGCTGTTGTCTTTGGGGATAAGAGAACACTGACAGGTGCCGACGGCAGCGTTGTCATCGGTTCGTCTCAAAACGGTACCAGTACCAGTGTCAAGAATGCTGTAGCCATCGGCAGTGAAGCCAACGTGACCAAAGAAGGCGGTGTGGCGCTTGGCGCAGGTTCTGTGGCTTCCGTGGATAAAGGCGTTGCGGGCTATGATCCCGGAACAGGTACGAATTCCACGGATACATCTTCGGTATGGAAATCTACGCAAGCGGCTGTTTCCGTAGGCGATGCGTCCAAAGGTATCACCCGTCAGATCACCGGTGTAGCGGCCGGTGCGGCAGATACCGATGCCGTCAATGTGGCACAGCTGAAGAAAGTGGAAGCCAAGGCAGAAGCGGCGGAAAAGAAACATACCACCGTGAAAGCGGGAGATTACACAACCGTAACGGAAGGCACCAATACCGACGGCGGGAAAGAATACACTGTCAGCGGACCCAAGATGGAATCTACGGACGGGACAGTAAAGATTACGGATAAAGTGGAAAACGGCAAGAAAGTCGGATATAACCTGTCCGTCGATACAAGCAGTCTGGGAATCGAAAAGACAAAGGTAGAAGCGGGAGACAATGTAACCGTAACATCCAAGAAAACCGGGAATACGACGACATATACCGTCAATGCCAAAGACACGGTAGTAACCGGCGGCACGGCTACCTATGCTGCGAATGGTACAGGCAGTGCTACCTTGATAAATAATGACGGAACGACAGCGACCATCACCGGCCTGAAGGATCGTTATACATCATCCGCAGCACTTGACGGGAATACCTTGAACTTCACCCGTAATGACGGCAGCACTTATTCCGTTTCCGGCATCGCTTCCACGCAGGATATCAAAAATGTAACCAATAAAGTAGGCGAATTGGGAACCCGTGTGAATCGTGCAGGAGCGGGAGCGGCAGCACTGGCAGCCCTCCATCCGCTGGACTTCGACCCGGATGACAAGTGGGATGTGGCAGCCGGCTACGGCAACTACAAAGACGCCCATGCAGTATCGGTAGGCGCATTCTACCGTCCCAATGAAGATACCATGTTCAGCGTGGGAGGCTCCTTCGGAGGAGGAGAAAACATGGTGAATGCCGGAGTCAGCGTGAAGCTGGGACAGGGCAACCATGTGTCTACATCCAAAGTAGCTATGGCAAAAGAAATCGTCGACCTGAAAGATGCGGTTACCCGTCTGGAAGCACAAAATGAACAGTTCCGGCAGATCATCGGACAGATGGCGGGACAGCCTGTAAGGAATGTAGAGTTCCCCGATGTGCCGAAAGACCACTGGGCATATTCTTATGTAAAATCACTGGCAGACAGAGGTCTTTTGGAAGGCTATCCGGATGGTGAATTCAAAGGGGATCGTTCCATGACCCGCTATGAATTTGCGGCCATTATTTACCGCGCACTGCAGAATGGGGCGCCTGTTGATGGAAATATGGGTAAAGCTATGGAAGAATTTGGTCCTGAGATGGAAAAGGTAAGAGAAGCTTATCGTTTCCGGGTAGACCGTATTTCCGGCGAAGATAATGACAGGAATAAAGTAGAACGCGTCCGTGTCAACAATGAAGGCAATAAAGAAAAGGGTGATTACCGCGACATATACGGTTCGCATATCGCAGCCAGTAAATAATTCATTGCAGATAAAATAGAAGCCGGTTGTTTTGATAAAAGTGATTATTCTTTGATTTATTAATAATTTTAAAGATAAAGTTAAGGGAGGAAAATTATGAATCAGATTTACAAAGTCATTTGGAGCCGGGTGAAACACTGCTATGTGGTGGTTTCGGAAGTTGCCGGCCGCTGCGGGAAAAATGGAGGAGCAGCTTCTGAAAAGGAGAGCCTGCCCGTCCGCGCGTTTCTGTGCGCCCTTGCTCTTACAGGATGCCTGATGCCGGGGGTGGCGGAAGCGAATACACAGTATGGTCCGGGTGCTTCCGCTACCGGCGGTGACAGCGTGGCGGTAGGTGACAGTGCTAAGGCGACGGCAGGCCATGCTACCGCTATCGGAACCTTGACAGAGGCTGATGGAACGAATTCTTTTGTGGCAGGGTTGCAGGCAAAGTCAGGAGCGACTGCTGAAAACAGTGTTGCCATAGGACGGGGAGCCCAGGCTTTAGGTCAGAAGCGGGCCAGTGATCAGTTTACTACGAGCACCATCGCCATCGGGAATAATGCAACAGCGATGGAAAACGGGGATATCGTCATCGGCCGCCAGGCGACGAGTACGGTATCCAAGTACCATGGTGAGGATGGCTCCGGCGCCGTCGTCATGTGATCGGAAGCTCATTCTTACGGCTCCCGGGGCGATGTAGTTCTTGGTTCCGGGGCGGAAGCAAACATCATCAGAAAGGGAACTACCGACCCGGCAGCGACCCCTATCTATTCACAGTCGATAGCCATCGGCAGCATGGCAAAAGTTTATGGTACGCAAGCCATGGCTATCGGTGGAGATGTGAAATCTATCGGTCATTCTTCCATTGCTATCGGCGGCAATGACGTTGACTTGGTAAAATCCGATCTGCAAGCGGCAGTTCCCGGTTTTTGGGCTGCCGGGGCGCAGAATAAATTTGAGCGGGAAACGGCAGCGTTATATCCCGGGACGACACTGGGGAATGCCGCCCTCAGTACCAGCGAGTATCGGTCGAACACCGCGTCTATTGGTGCAGCCAGCATAGCCATGGGCGCGATGACCCAGTCCTTCGGTATCGGTTCCACGGCGATCGGCGTCAATTCGATGTCAAAAGGGGTTGCAAGCACCAGCATCGGTGTCATAGCACGGAGCTGGGGAAAGAATTCTCTTGCCATCGGCAGCCAGGCGGGTGCTTATGGAGATAAGTCCACATCTCTGGGCGATACGAATACGGTCGGCTTTGATATGACGGACGGCACCACGTCCGGTGCAGCTTCTTCAGCTGTCGGTACGGATAACAAAGTCTATGGGAATAATTCCTATGTTATCGGTGGCGGCAATACGATCGGTTCCGCCACCATTACGGAAACGACAGAAGCCAACGGCGATAAAATTAAGAAGGTTACTGCCGGTACGGTCAAAGGAAGTACGGCAGGTGCTTTCGGTTATAAAAATACCGTCACAACGGATAATGCCTATGTTGTAGGGAATAATTCCACAGCTTCTGCTGATGGGGCTATGGTCCTGGGGAGCAGTGCATCCGTGACAGGGAAGAATGGTGTTGCTCTTGGCAATAATACAAAAGTGGCCAATGAAAATGCCGTGGCTATCGGCAATGGTTCAGAAACAGCAGCTGCTGTAGCGACACCCTCCGCAACAATCAATGGTGTAGCACATAATTTCGCAGGAGTAAATCCGGCTTCCACAGTAAGTGTAGGTAAGGCAGGCGCAGAACGGACAATTACCAATGTGGCGGCCGGCCGTATTTCCGCTGCCTCTACCGACGCCATCAACGGCAGCCAGCTCTATGCGGTAACCTCGGAAATAGATAAAGGCGTGGCCTATGCGGGCGATGTGAAAGCTGCGGCCGCCGCGGCTAACAAGTTTACCCGGAAATTAGGCGAACAGACAAATATCGTCGGCGGCGTGGCAGATACATCTAAGTTGACAGACGGAAATATCGGCGTGGTATCCAACGGGACAGACACGCTGAATATCAAACTGGCCAAAGATGTAAAAGTGGACAGCGTCACAACGGGCAATACGGTCATCAACAACAACGGGCTGACCGTAGGCGGAAAGACCTATGTAACCAATAACGGCATCAATGCGAATAATGCGCCTATTACGAATGTGGCCAGTGGCGGAACGATAGATTCCAATGCAGCGAATATCGGAGATGTGAAGAAGGCGGCTGCCGGAGCGAAAGCTACTGTTACCGGTGCCAAGCAGGCGACTGTTACAAATACGACTGCCGCAGATGGTCATGTTGATTATGTGGTCAGTGCGACCAAGACAACATTGGCTGCTGAAGCTGGCGGCAAAGTGTCTGTGACAGGCGGTACAGAAGATGCTAATGGCGTTATCGCTTATACAGTAGGATTGGATGCGGCTACAAAAACGGCAATCAATAATATCGGCGGAGGTACAATTGCTGCCGGAGATAATAAGACTGTAACCGGTGATACAGTGAATACCTATCTGAACAATAATTACTACGATAAGCCTACAATGGATACCAAGCTGGGTGATAAAGCGAATACTAACATGGATAACATTACCAATGCGGGCAAGACTGTTATTAACGATATTGCGGCGGATGCGGTAAAAGTTGTCAATGGTAAAAATACGACCGTTACCCCCGGTACAGAAGCCGGAGCGAATGGTACGGTCAAAACCTATGCGGTGAATGTATCCGGCGATCTGACAGGAATCACATCGATTTCTAATCAACAAACCACTCCTGCCGGTGGTACGACGGGAGCCAAGATTACGCTTGGCGATACTACCAATACAGTAGATGTCGGCGGTGCGAAAATCACCAATGTAGCGGATGGAGACGTAGCCCCTAACTCTAAAGATGCTGTCAATGGCGGTCAGTTGAATGAAGTAAAAGAATTAGCAGGGAAACATACCATCGTTAAAGTGGACGGGCAGGAAAATCGTACTGATGGAAACCTGCTTATTACCAAGACAGACAATAATGGTCAAGCCACTTATGATTTGAAGCTGAATGACGAGCTTACCGTCGGTAAAACGGGGGCGGCCGGAAAAGACGGTTCCATCGGAGTCAAGGGCAAAGACGGTTCTGCTGTCGCTATCAACGGTAAAGACGGTTCCATCGGCCTGAACGGTGCCAATGGCGCGAACGGACTTACCATCAAAGGCGGCGACGGCAAACCTGGTGTGGACGGCACCAACATCACCCGCCTCGTTATTGAAGAAAAAGACGGCACGAAACATGATGTGGCCACATTGGACGACGGCATGAAATACGGCGGCGATACAGGAGCGGTCATTAAGAAGAAACTGAACGAACAAGTGAACGTAATCGGAGGGATTACAGACACAAACAAACTCACAACAGAAGACAACCTCGGCGTCGTATCCGATGGCAGCAACAACCTGAAAGTCCGTCTTGCCAAAGCCCTGAAAGGCCTCGAAAGCGTGACAACCGGCAATACGGTTATGAACAATGACGGCGTTACAATCAATAACGGCGCGGCTGGAAATCCTGTATCCCTGACCAAGAACGGCCTCAACAATGGGGGAAACACCATCACCAATGTTGCTGATGGCATCAACGGCACAGACGCGGTCAATGTAAACCAACTGAATACCGTTGCCGGAGAAGCTGCTAAACATACGACCGTCAAAGCCAAAGACAGCAATGTAACTGTTACCGAAAGACCCAATGCGTCCGGCGGTACGGAATATACTATCGGACTCGGTGACAAAGTCACATTGGGAACTGATCCGGCCAAACAGGTATCCATCGACGGAACAACAGGCATCATCAAAGCCGGAGATAAAGTCACCATTAATGGCACGACAGGAAACATCGATGCCGGAAAAGTGAAAATCAACGGGAAAGACGGAACCGTCAACGGACTGACCAATAAAACCTGGGATCCGAACAACATCACCAGCGGGCAGGCGGCCACAGAAGACCAGCTTAAAGAAGTGGACAATAAGATTACCAACACATCCACGGAACTGACAAATAAAGGCATGGACTTTGCCGGTAATGACGGAGAATTCCACCGGAACTTGGGAGAAAAAGTCACTATCAAGGGAGAAGGGACAAAAGCTGCCTCCGAATACTCCGGTGAAAACATCAAAACCTTTGCCGACTCAAACGGAAACCTCACCGTCAAAATGGACAAGAACCTGAAGACCGAAACAATCATCGCTGCAGGTAAAGACGGCAAAAATGGTAAAATCGGTATTAATGGTAACGACGGCCAGACGACAAACATCTCCGTTACCAGTGACGGTAAACCCGGAGTAGACGGCGCGCCGGGGACGACCACGACCCGTATCGTATACGAGAAACCCGATGGCACCAAAGAAGAAGTGGCTACCCTAAATGACGGCATGAAATACGGCGGCGATACAGGAGCGGTCATCAAGAAGAAACTGAATGAACAGGTGAACGTAGTCGGAGGGATTACAGACACCAACAAACTGACCACAGAAGACAACCTCGGCGTCGTATCCGACGGCAATAACAACCTGAAAGTCCGCATGGCCAAAGATCTCAAAGGCCTGAACAGTGTGACCACCAACACCCTGACCGTGGGAGACGTGAAAATCGACAACAGCGGCATCAACGCAGGGAACAAGAAAATCACCAACGTAGCAGCTGGAGACATCAGCGCAAACAGCACTGACGCCGTCAACGGGGGGCAGTTGTGGAAAACAAACCAGACAATCAACAACATAGGAGGAGCCGTTAATGAACTGGGAACCCGTGTGAACCGTGTAGGAGCGGGAGCGGCAGCACTGGCAGCCCTCCACCCGCTGGATTTCGACCCGGATGACAAGTGGGATGTGGCAGCGGGCTACGGCAACTACAAAGACGCCCATGCCGTATCGGTAGGCGCATTCTACCGTCCCAATGAAGATACCATGTTCAGCGTAGGAGGCTCCTTCGGCGGAGGAGAAAACATGGTGAATGCCGGAGTCAGCGTGAAGCTGGGACAGGGCAACCATGTATCTACCTCACGGGTAGCTTTGGCCAAGGAAGTAGAAGACCTGAAAGCGATTGTCAAGGCGCAAAGTGCTGAGATTAAAGCTATGCGCGGAGCCATGCAGTCTGGGACATCGGTAATGAAGGATGTTAATTTCCCCGATGTGCCTAAAGACCACTGGGCATATTCTTATGTGAAATCATTGGCAGACAGAGGTCTTTTGGAAGGGTATCCGGATGGAGAGTTCAAGGGTGACCGTTCCATGACCCGCTATGAATTTGCGGCCATTATTTACCGCGCACTGCAGAACGGCGCACCTATTGACAGCGATATGGCAAAAGCCATCGGTGAATTCGATCCCGAAATCAATCGGATAAAGGATCTGGACCGCACCCGTGTCGACCGTATTTCCGGCAAGGATAATGACCGGCATAAGGTAGAACGCGTCCGTGTCAATAATGAAAGCAATAAAGAAAAGGGTGACTACCGTGATGTGTACGGTTCCCATATTTCACCGGAAGCGTAACCCGGAAAGCAAAGACAAGGGAATAGTATAAGAAACAGAAAGTACGGTATCCGTCAGGTATGATGGGTACCGTATTTTTATGTGGGCGGGGGATAGGATGTAATCCGGAAACTGGAGGATAAGCGTTGTCCGTCCCTCGTTACCTGGAGCGATCGTAAGGAGTTTGCTGCCGTGGTGAGGAAAGCGGTAAGAAGATAAAAGCTATCAGCTGTGAGCTGTCAGCTACAAGCTGTGAGCTGTTAGCCGTTAGCTGTGAGTTAAAATCCGAAGCATATGATTTCCGTTAGGTGTAATACGAAATAACAACAAAGGATTTGCTATTGTAGTGAGGAGGGAAATGTTAATCGTCATCCTGGACGAATGGGAAGAATCTGTGTTCGTGGTGAGGGGAATCCGTAAGATGTCATCCGGGTAATAGATTCTTCACTCCATTTCACCGTCCCGTTTTCCTGCTTTTTCACAAAGCATTCTTGCCCCGTTCAGAATGACGATTTTGGGAAAGCACGTCACTAACAATGGGGAACGGAAAGCATCATAATGACGGAGACGGTAAGGCGTCATAATGAGGGAAACGTCAGTCGTCATCCGAAGCGAATGGGAAGGATCTGTATTCGTGGTGAGGAAAGTCGTAAGAAGATAAAAGCTATCAGCTGTAAGCTGTTAGCTACAAGCTAACTATTCTTTTACGATTTAAATCATTACGACAAGCGAGTATCCTCAATCGCACTGCGTGCGCCACAGCTCCTTCTGACGACCGACTCCATGATCCTTGTATAAGACGGTAAGGCGTCATAATGAGGGAAACGTCAGTCGTCATCCTGAACGAACGTGAAGGATCTGTACCCGTGGTGGGGAAGACGGTAATAAGATAAATAAAAGCTATCAGCTGTGAGCTGTCGTCTATAAGCTATGTTATAATAAATAAATTATAGGGTGTGTATTGTCTTTGGAGGGGGTATCAGGGTGGCAGAGCTGAATTTACTGCAGGAGAAAATTTTGAGCGACGGGGTGATCCGTCCGGGGAATGTGCTCAAGGTGGACAGTTTTCTGAATCATCAGATCGATGTGCCTTTTATCAGTGAACTGGGGAAGGAATTTAAAAAGCTTTTCGGTGATCGGAAAGTGGACAAGATTCTGACGATCGAAGCGTCGGGGATCGGCATTGCCTGCCTTACGGCGGTGTACTTCGGCGTGCCTGTTGTTTTTGCGAAGAAATCTGCGGGAAGCAATATGGATAAGGAAATGTTTGCTACGGAGGTTATGTCATATACTCATAATCGGAAAAACCATGTGGTGGTATCAAAGAAATATCTGAAACCCGGCGAACATATCCTCATCATGGACGATTTTCTTGCCAACGGCTGCGCCGTGAGCGGGCTTCTTGATCTGGTAAAACAGGCGGATGGTATCGTGGAAGGCATCGGCATCTGCATCGAAAAAGGCTTCCAGGGCGGCGGCGACGCGCTCCGTGAAGCGGGATATGATGTCCGCTCTCTGGCAGTTATTGAAAAAATGGATGCCGAAACAGGCGTCATTACGTTTCGCTGAGGAGGCCGGAATGAATACAGATCCGATTTATGAAGCGGATGGGAAAATATCTGTCCGCAAAGCAGTGCCTTTCGGTCTCCAGCACGTTCTTGCCATGTTTGTGGCAAATATCGCGCCGATCCTTATTGTAACGGGCGTGGTAAAGGTGCCTGCCTCAGAAGCGGGCGCTGTTGTCCAGGCGGCCATGATCATTGCAGGCATCGGCTCCCTGCTCCAGATGTATCCTTTTTTCCGTCTGGGCAGCGGACTTCCTGTCATCATGGGGATCAGCTTTACCTTTGTTTCTGTTTTTTGTGTGATCGGATTGAAATACGGCTACGGTGCTATTCTCGGCGCTGTCCTTGTGGGAGGGGTTCTGGAGGGGATCCTCGGCCTTGGCGCGACATGGTGGCGGAAACTGGTACCGCCCATCGTTTCGGCGACTGTCGTGACGGCCATCGGGTTTTCACTGCTTCCCATCGGAGCGAATTCTTTTGGCGGCGGTTTCGGCCATCCTGAATTCGGTGATGCCCGGTTCCTCATTGTCGGTACGATTACTCTGGTTTCCTGTCTTATTTTTAATATCCGGGCGAAATCTTTCTATAAGCAGTTATCTGTCCTTTTCGGACTTTTTGTGGGATACGCCGCGGCATATTTCTACGGTATGGTTGATTTGAGCCGCCTGACGGAAGTATCCTTTGTGTCTCTGCCGGTTTTCATGCCTTATTCTCTGGAATTTCATTATGACGCCATCTTTTCTGTGTTCCTTATTTTCCTGGTGTCTGCCACAGAAACGCTGGGCGACACCTCGGCGCTTGCCGCTATGGGGTTCAATCGGGAGGCGAAAGACAGGGAAATATCCGGCTCCATTGCCGTGGACGGGTTTGTTTCTGCCGTGTCTTCTCTCTTCGGGTGTTTGCCGATTACATCTTTCAGCCAGAATGTGGGGCTTATCGCCATGACACATGTGGTGAACAGGAAAGCCATCGCCAGCGGCGCTGTCATCATGGTTCTGGCAGGACTTATTCCCGCGCTGGGGGTCATTTTGGCGTCACTGCCTGAGGCCGTCCTCGGCGGCTGTACGCTTATGATGTTCGGCTCCATCGTGGTGTCCGGTGTGCAGATGATCAGCCGCTGCGGATATTCACAGAGAAATATGAGTATTGCCGCCCTGTCTCTTTCCATCGGACTGGGATTCACGCAGACACCGCAGATTTTCCGCATATTTCCCGAACTGCTGCGGAGCGTATTCGCAGAGAACTGTGTAGCGGTGGTTTTCATCGTGGCGGTTCTTCTGAATCTTATATTTCCCAAAGGGGAAAAGGAAAAGGCAGCGGCAGGAGCTGCCGAATGAAATACAGACGCTGACCGGCAATCGGCGCTTTTATTTTGGCATAGTAATGGAAGTATATATTTCCTGCTTTCTGCGTACCCGTTTCCGCACACATCGGTATGCCTGTTGGTCACTCTATGAGTATTTCCTATACAGTTGCAGGCAAGCTATACATTGTGCTTATAAGGTGTAGACACAGGAATGAATAATGGTACAATATACATGGTATTATTTAAATAGGAAGTTTACTTACGATGAAAGGCAAGGAGGATTGTCATGAAAAGATTGAAGAAAGCAGCTTTGGCGGTGGCATGTGCTGCTGTGCTCTGTTCCGTATTTTCCGGCTGCGGCGGAGATAAAAAGGATACTGCCAAGGCCGCTCCCGCAGAGGAAAAGGTGCTGACCGTTTACACGGCGCGCAGCGAAAGCTTAAACAATCTTGTCATTCCCGCTTTTGAAAAAGAAACGGGGATTAAAGTCAATGTCATTGTGGCGGGGACGGGCCCCCTCGTGAAACGTGTGGCGTCTGAAAAGGACAATCCCCAGGGCGATATTCTCTGGGCGGCTGACCAGACGATGCTGGATTCCCAGAAAGAACTTTTTGAGAAATATGTATCTCCGGAAGATGCGAATATGATTGATGCCGCCAAAAATAAGACAGGATATTTCTCTCCCGCATTTGCCGATCCCACTGTTTTCATCGTTAATAAAAAACTGGCGGGCGATATGAAGATTGCCGGGTTTGACGATCTTCTCAATCCGGCGCTGAAAGGCAAGATTGCCTGCGGCGACCCCGCCAATTCCAGCTCCGCGTTCCAGGTGCTCATGGCGATGCTTTACGCCAAGGGAAAGGATGGAGATCCCATGTCCCCCGAAGCTTGGGCGTATGTGGATAACTTTATTAAGAATGTGGACGGGAAATTCCTGAACAGTTCCGGCGCTGTCCATAAAGGTGCTGCCGACGGCGAGTATACCGTAGGGCTTACCTGGGAAGATCCGGCTGCTACCTATGTGAAGAACGGCGCTGATGTAGAAGTCGTATTCCCGAAAGAGGGAGCTATTTTCCCGGGCGAATCCGTACAGATCATCAAAGGCGCGAAACATATGGAAAATGCGAAGAAATTTGTCGATTTCATGCTTTCCCAGAAGATCCAGGAAGCGGCAGGAAAGACGCTCACTGTCCGTCCGCTCCGCAAGGGTGTGAAGCTTGCTGACTACATGACACCCCAGGACACAATCGCTTTGTTCAAGAATTATGACGAAGGCTGGGTAGCTGCCCATAAGAAAGAAGTCGTGGCGGAATGGAATAAACATCTGGAAAATTCCAGACAGTAGTAGTAATCAGGTCATCAGAGGGCGTCGGGCATTTCGCCTGACGTCCTTTTTCATAGATGTTACTTGAATCACGAGGTTATTATGAGTGTTTCTATCAATATAGACAAAGTAGTGAAGAAGTACGGAGATACGGTGGTGGTGAACGGCCTGTCCGTGGATATTATGCCGGGCGAATTTTTCACCCTTTTAGGGCCGTCGGGCTGCGGTAAAACGACACTGCTCCGTATGATTATCGGATTCAATTCCATCGAAGGCGGTACGATTTCTGTCGACGGGAAAGTTATCAACGATGTGGCGACGGATAAAAGAAATATGGGCATGGTTTTCCAGAATTACGCCATTTTCCCCCACATGTCGGTGAAAGATAATGTGGCTTTCGGTCTGCGGATGCGGAAGGTGCCTGAAAAGGAAATCGAAGAGCGGGTGGATAAAATCCTGAAGATCGTGAAGATCGACCACCTGAAAGACCGTATGCCCACAGCGCTTTCCGGCGGGCAGCAGCAGCGTGTCGCCCTTGCGCGGGCGATCGTCATCCGGCCGCAGGTACTTCTGATGGATGAACCGCTGTCCAACTTGGATGCGAAACTCCGTATCGAAATGAGGAATGCCATCAAGCAGATCCAGCGCCGGGTGGATATAACCACGGTGTATGTCACCCACGACCAGGAAGAGGCGCTGGCGGTGTCCGACCGTATCGCCGTCATGAATGGCGGGGTCATCTGCCAGATCGGCAGACCGGCGGATATTTATAAAAGGCCGAAGAACGTTTTCGTTTCGACTTTCATCGGGCTCTCCAACCTGCTGGACGGACATATCGTGAAAAAAGGAGATAAGACAAGCATTTCCTTTAAAGAAAATGAAGACTGGCTTGTAGACATGGATAACTTATCAGGCGACGTAGAGGACGGAGAAGAGGTCATCATTTCCGTCCGTCCGGAAGAATTTGATATGGAACCCGGCACGAAAGAGGGGATCCGCGGCGTGATCCGTTCTTCCGTCTTCCTCGGACTTACCACCCATTACTTCATCACCACTGACGGAGGGCAGGAATTAGAGATTCTCCAGACCCAGGAAGGCCACGATATTCTTCCCGACGGCAGCGCCGTCACGCTTACCGTCAAAGCCGGGCGGATCAATGTCTTCCGCCGGGCAACGGAAGAAACATTGATCAGAGAGGAAGGACTATGAAAAAGAATCTGACTGTCTGGAACCTTTTCAGTGTCGTCATTCTTGCGGCTTTCGCCCTTTTCATCATGTATCCCATATTCCTCATTCTGTACCGGAGTGTCATTCATGGGGATACAGGGGTGCTCACGCTTCAGAATTTTGTCCATTTCTTCGCCAAAAAATTCTATTGGGGAACGATGGTAAACTCGCTGAAAGTGACTGTCGTTTCCACGATTTTATCGGCGGCTCTCGGCCTCCCGCTGGCATACCTCATGAGGAGCGTGAAAATAAAAGGAAGCAGTTTCCTGAATATCCTCATCGTTATCTCCTATCTGTCGCCGCCTTTCATCGGGGCATACGCGTGGATACAGATGCTCGGGCGGCAGGGCGTCATCACCCAGTTCCTGAACGACACCTTCGGACTCCATTATGGCGGTGTGTACGGCTTTGCCGGCATTGTCCTCGTCTTTACGCTCCAGTCGTTCCCCCTCGTTTACATTTACGTATCAGGAGCGCTGAAAAATCTGGACAACTCTTTGAATGAAGCGGCGGAAAGCCTGGGGTGCAGCCGCATGGGGCGCATTTGGAAAATCATCGTGCCTCTTGTCATGCCCACGCTCCTTGCCAGCTCCATGCTCGTTTTCATGCGTGTCTTTGCCGACTTCGGTACCCCCATGCTCATCGGCGAGGGGTACAAGACACTCCCCGTCCTTATTTACAACCAGTTCATGGGAGAAGTATCGGGGGATGACGGCTTCGCGGCAGCCATCTGCTGCATCGTGATCGGGCTCACCATCGTCATGTTCTTCGTCCAGCGTTTTCTCGCGGGAAGAAATACCTACGCCATGACCGCCCTGAAACCCATGGCGGCAGAATCACTCAGCGGTCTGCGGAATATCCTTGCCCATCTGGCCGTCTACATGACCGTGGGATTGGCAATCCTTCCCCAGTTCGTCGTCGTGTATACCTCTTTCCTTGCCACAAACGGAGGACAGGTATTTACCGGCGGCTTCGCGCTTCAGAGTTATGACGCGACACTCTTTGCCAAGGACAATGACGTCATCTGGCATACCTACTTCCTGGGGCTTTGCGCCATCGCTGCCGTCCTCGTCTTAGGCGTTCTCATCGCCTACCTTTCCGTGCGGAAAAGAAATACACTGAACAGTATTCTTGACGTCATTACGATGTTCCCCTTCATCATTCCCGGCTCCGTCCTCGGGATTGCTTTCGTCTTTGCTTTCAATAAATCGCCGATTATCCTTACCGGAACGGCACTCATCATGATTATTTCCTTCGCGGTGCGGAGAATGCCCTATACCGTCCGTTCCTCCACTGCCATTTTGGGAAATATCAGTCCCAGCATCGAAGAAGCAGCCATTTCCCTAGGCGCCTCTGACATGACGACATTCCGTAAAATCACGGTTCCCATGATGATGCCCGGCGTTCTTTCCGGCGCCATCATGAGCTGGGTCACCATCATCAGCGAGCTGTCGTCATCCATCATCCTGTATACGAACAGCACGCAGACACTCACCGTATCCATCTACACGGAAGTCATCCGCGGCAACTACGGGAACGCCTCCGCGTATGCCACTATTCTCACGGTGACATCTATCCTGTCGCTGCTCCTTTTCTATAAAGTGACAGGCCGGCGCGACGTGTCAGTGTAAGTGTAAGTACGAAGTTGTTTTCCTATAAAAAGGGAAACAGTTTTGCTATAGGAAATATGTACGCAGCACAATTCTTTTCAGCGTAAAAGCAGCTATGCGAATGTACCATGGCTGCTTTTTTTGTGCTTTCTGAAATTCCAGGCAATTAACCTGGTATAATAAGGCATACACGATTTCATGATGAGGAGATTGAAATGGCAGAACACATCAAACGTATGAAAGATGGCATTTATGAAAAAGTCATGTCGAAGGAATTTGCCGACAGACTGATGGAAGCGATAGAAGCGAAAAAAGTTTGGGCAGAACGAGATGACGCAGATGCTTATGAAGCGACGGGATATTTATCGTCATACCTTGAAAAGCTAATTCGTCTTTGCTTGAAAGACATTGCAGACAGAAATACAGAAGCCGTGCTTTCTGATGAAATAGAATTAACAAATCAGCTGGTAGAAATGCTTGCAGAACGTTTGCCTGATTTAGGTCACGGTCACAGCGTGGTGAAAAATCAGTTTCTTTTAAAATCTCTTGAGCATGTAGCAAATAAAACCAGTCCAAGGAAATGGGAATCTCCTGATACATCGCTGACGAAAAGTTTCCTTTTTACTAACAGCCATAACGATACGTCCATGGTTTCTGAATTGCGGAAAGAAATCATGTCTGCGGACAGAATTGATTTTCTCGTTTCCTTTATTCGTTTTTCGGGGTTAGCGCTTCTTTTACCATACTTACGAGACTTTACAAATAAAGGAGGGCATTTAAGAGTTATTACAACGACTTACATGGGCGCGACTGACCCGAAAGCGGTGGTGGAACTTGCCAAATTGCCAAATACGGAAATTCATATTTCTTACAACGTAAAAGAAACACGTCTTCATGCAAAATCCTATATTTTCCATCGAGACAGCCAGTTTTCTACAGCTTATATAGGTTCATCCAACTTGTCTCACGCTGCCATTGCGGAAGGCCTGGAATGGAATATGAAAATCACGGAGCAGGATATGCCGTCTATTATGGAAAAAATGACGGCTACTTTTGAAACGTACTGGAATTCCGACGAATTTCAAGAGTTTCATGAGGAACAAAAAGACGAGCTCATCAAAGCCATTGATCACGAGCGAGGACGGGAGGGTAGCGGAAAAAATCAGGTCGTCTATCAATTTGACATCAAGCCCTATCCGTACCAGCAGGCTATCTTAGATGCGTTGGAAGCGGAACGAAAACAGAAAAATCATTGGAAAAATTTAGTAGTCGCCGCGACAGGTACAGGAAAAACAGCGATTTCTGCTTTTGATTACAGAAATTTCATGGGAAGCAGATTGCCACAGACCACAAGATTGTTATTTGTCGCACATCGGGAAGAAATATTAAAACAGAGCCAGGCATGTTTCAGACAAGTTTTGAAAAATGCAGACTTTGGTGAACTGGCAGTGGGTGGAAATAGAGCGACCTCGGCAGAACATCTTTTCATTTCTGTACAGACCTTTAACAGTCAAAAACTTTGGGAACGTATGGATGCAGACTACTATGACATGATTATTGTCGATGAATTTCATCATGCAGCTGCAGACTCCTACCAAAAACTGCTGTCTCATTTTAAACCAAAAATTCTGTTAGGACTGACAGCAACACCTGAACGAATGGACGGAAAATCCATTTTAACCTACTTCGATAATCGTATGGCAGCGGAAATTCGACTGTCTGATGCTATTGAGCGGAGATTGCTCTGTCCCTTCCATTATTTTGGTGTACAGGACACCACCAACTTGGAAAATGTAAAATGGACTTCTGGCGATTACGATATAAAAGAGCTTACTGACCTGTACACGACTTCTTATGGGGCAGACAAAAGAGCCTATGCCATTATGAACGCCATAGAGCAGTATAGCGCCGATCTGCGTGATGTAAAGGGCATTGGGTTCTGTGTTTCGCAAAAACATGCCGCTTTTATGGCAGACTATATGAACAAACATGGTTTGCCGTCGATAGCACTTGACGCAAACTCAAAAAAAGAAGATCGCGATGGTGCCAAACGAAAATTGGAAACAGGGGACATCAAATTTATCTTTACGGTAGATATATTTAATGAAGGCGTAGATATTCCTGCGGTGAATACCGTGCTTTTCCTTCGTCCGACGAACAGCATGACCGTCTTTATTCAGCAATTGGGGCGCGGACTTCGATTAGATAGGGGGAAAGATTGCCTCACTGTTTTGGATTTTGTGGCTCAGGCAAATAAGAAATATAATTTTGCAGGTCGTTTTACGGCACTCCTTGGGAAGAAAGATGTTTCCATCAAAAAAGAAATTGAAGGTGGATTCCCTCATGTGCCGAAAGGTTGTGCCATTCAGCTTGAAAAAGTTGCGCAGGAACGGATTCTTGATAATATAAAGAAACAGCTTAGCCGTTATGATTTCTATAAAGAACTTATCCTTGAGCTGAGAGAGACTTTAGGAAAAGTGCCGACAGCAGCAGAATTTTTTGAGGCATCAAAAGTAGAGCCCCATGTTTTTTACAATGATAAACGAACCTATGCTCGTCTTTGTGCTGACGCCGGTATTATTCCAAACTTTGAAACAACAGAAGAAGAAACATTTCTTCAAAAAGCTGTTCCAAGAATGCTTTCCATAGATTCAACGGACTGGATTTCCTTCTTGCTGTCACTTTTTGACAATGATCAGGAAGAAAGATACTTAACACCCTTGCAAAAGAAATACCTCCGTATGTGGCAGTGGACGATATGGGGAAAAGACCATGAGGATGCAGGAATGGAAGCTCCTTTGGATGCTGTACATCGATTATCCAAAGTGACATATATAAAAGAAGAAATAATAAGTCTCCTTACCATGCAGAGGGAAAGTGTGGAAATTGTACCCCAAAAAGTGAGTGTTCCTTATATTTGTCCTTTGGACGTCTATGCAAACTACACAAGAGACCAAATTTTTGCAGCCTTAGGGTTTAAAAAGCCAAATAGTATTCGTGAAGGCGTGAAATTCCTGAATATGACGAATACCGATTCCGTCACAACGGACACCGACGTGTTCCTGGTGACGCTGAATAAATCAGAAAAAGAATTTTCTGACACGACCTTGTACGAAGATTATTCTATCAGCAAAACACTTTTTCACTGGCAGTCTCAAAGCACAACTTCTGACCACTCTAAAACAGGGCAAAGGTATATACAGCAAAATAAAAAAGGAAATATTGTGTTCCTCTTTGTGAGAAAAAGTAAAAAAGATGCTTATGGAAAATCAATGCCGTACACTTTTTTAGGAACTGCTCATTTCGTAAATTATGAAGGTTCTCAGCCCATGTCCATTATTTATCGTTTGGACCATCCGATTCCAGCGAAGTATATACGAACCACAGACACAGCAGGCGTGCTGTAAATGTAATTAAGAAGTACCGCTTAACGGCGGTATTTTTTATTGCATTGTTGGGATAAACATGGGAAGAAATGGGAGTGCGGGAAAAGTATTTCAAAAAAATTTCAAATTATTTTTCCTGTTTCAGCAAATTTAAACTCGAAAGGGATACTATAATGGCAGCGCTAAAGACTGTTCCTTTCCGGAGAGGGAACAGGGAAAGGAGAAAAGAGTATGGCTAAGAAATTGGAACTTAAATTCCTGACTTCCGCGAATACGGAGCTTATTGTAAGCATTGCCGATCCGAAGGACGGGCTCGCATTGGCCGCCGTGCAGGCGGAGGCCGCGAAAATTATGCCGGTGCTGGCAAACGGCAAGGGCATCGGGGCGGCTTCTTTCGCTAAGGCGGTCATGGTGACCACTACGGAAGAGGAAATTCATTAATTTTAAAAGAGGTATATAACAAAGATATATGGAAAAGGAAAGGAGGGATACTTATGGCAGTTTCCAAATCTGTGGAAAAAACAAGGCTTCTGGTACGTGTTGAAAATACGGACGGTTCTTTAAAGAATCTGGCTTTTAACAATATCAGGGAAAGCGCGTCTGATGAAGAGCTGCTTCATGCGGGGAAGGCAATCGCCGGACTGCAGGTGAAGGCGCTTGATTCTGTCCGCCGCTCTGATGTGGCTGTTCTGACTGACGGCGAATAATCCGCCGGAGATGGGCAGGGAAGGGCCCGGGTTACGGACTCGGGCTTTTCCTTTTTAGGATAGGACGCTCTCCCGTCCGTTTTTGAAAATAGGGTTCGCAGGGCTGCGGAAACGCCTATTGACAGACGGGGGAGAAAGTTCTATTCTTAAATTAATATAGAACATATGTTCTATAAAAGGAACGATATTTTATAAAAGATGCAAAAACGAGGAATTTCTTGTAACGGAAGTGGATATTTCTTAAATGAAAGTGAGGATTGGGAATGCATTTTGATTATATCAGGCTTCGGGCACGGATCCGTGAGAAGCTGGGGTCTGACGTTGTTTTTGCGGCAAGGCTGGGGATCAGCAAGACGTCTTTGTCTCTGCGGCTGAATAATCAGCTTCATTTTTCCCAGCGGGATATTTATAATTCCATGCGGATTCTGCAGATCAGGCCGGATGAGGTAGGGGCGTATTTCTTTGAACGGCCCCGTTGTGAGGAGTTTTATTTTTGACGGAAAGGAGGGCTTATGGATGCAGGTTCGTGGATGGAGGCTTTTGAACGGGCTTCAGAGCGGCTTGTGGAGGACTGGCAGGTGAAACTGGTGACGACGGGTCTTTTGGCGGAAGGGGTTTTTCCCTTTGAGCTGATCAGTTTATTTGCACTGGCGGTATTTATTGATCTGGTGACGAAGTGGATGGCGCTTGCCCACAAGTATCTGGAGGCGAAGGGGGAAGAGGATCGTGATATGGTATCGTGCATTCTGGCGATTCCCTCGGCGCATCGGGCCGGAATGATTTCCAGCAGGCAGATGAAGCGGCAGTTTGCCGGAAAGATGGTGCTTTATATTCTGCTGACCGTCGGCGGCGGTGCGGCAGACCGGCTTCTGGCAAGCGTGGGACGGCCGGACCTGTTTATGGAAATGTGTGTCAGTTATCTGGCGGCGTCGGAGATGCTGAGTATCGTGGAGAATCTGAATGATGCCGGTGTCGGGGTGCTGTCGGGGCTGGTAAGGAAGTTGAAAAGGAAGTGATGAGGGGAAGGAAGTATTTCTTTCCGTAAAATATGGATAAACGGATTATGACTTTGGATGAAATAGGAACGCGCCTGGAGGCTGCCCGCGGCAGGACTGACCGGATTTACTGCCACTGGACGGGGGCGCCGTACCAGCTGGTGGAGTGCCTGGCATATCATGTGGTGATTGACCGGGGCGGGTACTGCCATGTGATTCATGAGGATTTCACGGAGTGCCTGGCGCATACATGGCACAGGAACAGCCGGTCGATCGGTGTGGCGCTGGCGTGCTGCCGTGACGCATGCTGCTACTATGACGCGCCGAGCGGTGTGGATCTGGGGTGTGAGCCGCCAACAGAGGCGCAGGTGGAAGCGCTTGCGATGTTCTGCGCGAGGGCTGTGGAAGAACTTGGACTGTCGGTGGCAGATATTTACACACATGCAGAGATGGCCGCTTTTGACGGGTACGGGATCGGCAGCGGTGATCCGGATATGCGCTGGGATCTACTTTATGTCCCCGATTACGGTGACGGCGGCCGGCTGGTTCCCGGCGGTGAGCTGATTCGGGGGAAAACGAAATATTACAGGAAGCAGAGGAGCGGGCTCCTGTGTTTATGAGGAAAGACGCTGTCTTGGCAGGAGACGGCGTTTTTACGTGGGCGTAAAAGAAAATATGGAAATGAAAAAGAGTATCTTCTCCGCGCAGGAGTGAAGATACTCTTTTCTTTTGTCATATATCCCGCCGTGGAAAACAGGCGGTATTTATTTTTCGGTATTTACACAAGACTTGAAATTTGCTGTTTTATTGGTCCACATATCAGTAATTTCTGTAAACAGGCTTCCAGATCACTGATTTCACGGCTTTTTTAACATCATTCGTCTGTACTCTGTTCAAGCCCTGTTTTACGGCACATTCTGCTACTGCAGCAGCCACTGTTTCAGAAAACTGCGTTAATTTGGATACCGGCGGCAGAACAGCAGCTCCTTCCACATTGATTTCAAGAAATTCACCGAGAGAATGTGCAGCGGACGAAATCATTTCATCTGTGACCAGAGAGGCATTAACAGAGATACTTCCCAGTCCCAGTCCAGGATATATCAGGGCATTATTTGCTTGTCCGATAATATAAGTCACCCCATTGTATTCAACAGGTTCCGCAGGAATACCGGTTGCGACCATTGCTCTGCCATCAGACCATTTGATGATGTCTTCTGCGGTTGCTTCTGCCAATTCCGTTGGATTACTAAGCGGGAAAATAATCGGGTGGTCACACCATGATGCCATGGCTTTTACTATTTCCTTGGTAAATGTTTTCGGAGCGGTTGAGGTTCCCACGAGGATCGTAGGTCTGACAGCCATCACTGCTGCAGTTAAATTATTCAGTTTTTCCGGATTATCGAACTCAGAACGTGCTCTTGCAAACGGTTTTTGCTCAGGTGTCAAGTCATCCATATCGTCAAAAAGCAATCCCTGTTTATCCACCATATAAAAGTGATTTCGTGCTTCTTTTTCAGATAATCCCTGTGCGACCATTTCCCTGAATATACGGTCGGCGATACCGGCTCCGGCCGTGCCCGCTCCAAAACACATGTAGGTATGATTTGTAAGTTTCTCTCTATTGATTTTCATTGCTCCAAGAATACCGGCTAATGTTATTATGCCGGTTCCCTGACAATCATCATTAAAAACAGGATAGGTTTTTTGATACTTCTTCAAGATGGTTGCAGCATTAGACCGTCCAAAGTCTTCAAAATGCAGATACAGATCGGGAAATAGATTTTCAGCCGTTTCAACAAATCGATTCACGAAATCATAATAATGATCACCATATATCCTCTTGTGACGGTTTCCAAGATAGAAAGGATCTTTTAATAAGGATTCCCGATTAGATCCGCAGTCCAAGACAACCGGAAGTACTGTCTGCGGATCTATACCGGCAGCGGCAGTATAGACCATCAATTTTCCGACAGAAATATCTACACCATTGGTACCCCAGTCACCAATGCCAAGAATGCCTTCTGCATCAGTAACAACAATAAGACGGATCTTTCTGTCTCCGGCAGCCTGTTTAAGCGAAGTTTCAATAGATTCCGGATGATCGATGGAAAGGAACGCTGCATACTGTGGGTTGATAAATTGTTCACTATACTGTTCGATGCTCTCCGCAATAACCGGATCATAAACAATTGGCATTAACTCTACCAGATGTTCACTGAATACATGAAAGAACAGCGTTCGATTGAAGTTAAAGACTTCCATCAGAAAACGTCTTTTCTCAATCAAAGAAGTTTTTCTTTCCATTTGGCGGTAGATACGCTGTGCCTGCGTTTCTATATCTTCCACACAAGGCGGAAGCAACCCCTCCAATCCAAGTTTTTTTCTTTCCGATTCCGTAAATGCGGTTCCCTTGTTCAGGAATGCATCGTCCAATAGCTCAAATCCTGTCTTCATCGCATTCGTCTCCTTTTTATATTTAAAAACACGTTGCCTTTAATATAAATATCTTATCATAAGGCTATATTTTTGTGAAATAATGGTATTTGCAGAGTTAAGATTGTCCGGATAATCAATAATTTGTAACATCCATCAAAAAATTTAATATTTTATCCGGGGTTTTCTTCTGTTGTAATTGCTTTCATAAGGGATGCTTCTGTGGTTATGTTTTTGTCCAAAACGATTTTAACAAAAAGGTTTTCTATTTCTGATTTCTATATGCCGTTCCATGAATTACAATTTTAAAATATATAAAAATAAAAAAGTAAGGGGAAAACAGAATTTCCTACCTTACTTTTTCTTTTAATCTGTGATGGTTCCGATTCCCGGCTGATCCATTTTTTCCACTTTTACCGCTTCCAGATGGTAGAAGGGGGCGGTGAGATGGTCGTTCAGATGGACAGTGGCTTCGCGGAGGATGCCATACACTTTGATCCATGTGACGCCGTCTTCATAGCCGGTGAAGTCGCCGTCAGAGGTAAATTCAAAATCCACATAGCCGCCTGTGCAGTAGGGGCAGGTGGGGCCGTTTCTTCCTACGAAGTAGTGGCCGTTGATGGAAATGAAATAGCCTTCGATGAGGACGGTTTTGTCTTTGTAGTCGCGGAAGTTCATGAACCAGTCGTTGATCTGTGTCATGTACCGCTTATCGCCGACGACGATGTCTATGTTGTTGTAATCGAAGTTTTGCCGGTCCGTTTCCAGATTGTAGGGATATTCAAAGACAGGATACTTCGATTTTTTCCCTTCAGGAGCAGCCGGTTTAGGCGCCGGCTGTTCTTCTTTCTGCGGAGCCGGCTCCGGTGTTTCTGCCGGCGCCGGTGTTTCCTTGGCCTCCGGAGGAGTTTCCGCTTTTTTTGCTTCCTGCACGGTTTTCCTGGTAATGATCTGCGGCGGATCCTGCGCTTTTTCCTGTGTGCCGCAGCCGCCTAAGAGAAGAAGCGGCAGGCAGAGAAGCCATATTTCTTTTTTCATTCAAAAGCCTTCTTTCATTTTCCGTATGCCCGCGGCGATAAAGAGGAGGACAATGTCAGTGACGACAATGGATGCTCCTGTGGGAATCGAGCCCATGTAGGAGATGGTGAGTCCTGCCATGAATGTGGCCACGGAGAAAACGGAGGAGAGGATGATCGTCGTCTTGAACTGCCGGCAGAGCTGCATCGCGGTGAGCGAAGGGAATACGATCAGGCTGGAAATAAGGAGCGCGCCCATCATGCGCATGCCAAGGACGATCGTGATGGCTGTGAGAAAGGCGATGATCATATTATAGAGCCTTGTCCGTGTGCCGGTGGCGGAGGCGAACGGTTCATCAAAGGTGACTGCAAATATACGGTTATAAAACAAAATGAAAAGGAGCACGACGGAGATGCCGAGGATGACGGAAAGGCGCACGTCATCGGCGCTCATGGCAAGGATGCTGCCGAACATGTAGTTGCACACGTCGGTATTCATTCCCGTACTTAAGGAAATCGTCATGACGCCGATGGCAAGAGCGCCGCTGCAGAGAAGAGCCGTGGCAGAGTCGCCTTTGATCTTCGCGCTGTCTTTCAGCTGGAGAAGGAAAAAGGCGGCGGCGATGCAGGCAGGGATGGAAATGGTGAGGGGCTCTGCGTGGAAAGCATAAGCGATGGCGAGGGCGGCAAATCCCACGTGGGAAAGTCCGTCGCCAATCATGGAATACCGTTTCAGCACAAGGCTGGTCCCTAAGAGGGAAGCGCAGAGGGAAACAAGGCAGCCTACAATGATGGCACGTACCATGAAGGGATAGCTGATCATTTCAATAAAGATATCCATCATAAGCCGCCTTTCGCAAATCTTTGTCCCACAGGACTTTTGAGGTATTCTTCCGTCGTCCCGAAGAACTGCTGCGTCCCGCCGGACAGGTGGAGAATACGGTTTGCCTGTTCCAGGGTGCCGCGGATATCGTGGGAAACCATGATGACAGTGACGCCGTACTTCTCTATGCAGTCCTTGAAAATATGATAAAGCTCACCGGTCATGATGGGATCAAGGCCGGTCACCGGCTCGTCCAGGAGCAGGAGTTTTCCCGTGGCGCAGAGTGCCCGCGCAAGGAGTACACGCTGCTGCTGGCCGCCTGAAAGATCGCGGTAGCATCGTTTCTTCAGGTCGGCGATGCCGAGCATTTCCATTTTTTCTTCCGCGTCTTCCTTATCTGATTTTCGATAAAAAGGATACATGCCGCAGCGGTTCAGACGGCCTGAAAGGACGACTTCCCAGACACTGGCGGGAAAATCTTTCTGCACGGGGGTCTGCTGGGGAAGGTATCCGATTTCCGTAGGCTTGAAGCCGTCGGCAGTTACGATTTCCCCACCCGATATTTTTTTCAGGCGCAGAAGCGCTTTCACCAGTGTGCTTTTTCCTGCGCCGTTTTCACCGACGATTCCGAGGTAGTCCCCTTCATTGACGGAGAAATTCAGGTCGGAAAGAACCGCTTTTCCATCATAAGATACGGAAAGATGGCGGCATGTAAGCAGACTCATCAGTTGAGCGCCTCCTTGAGAACTTTCACATTATGGTTCATGAGGTCAATATAAGTTACGCCTTTTTTGAATTCTTCATCGCTTACGTTGTGGACGGCGTTCAGAAGCTCATTTTTCGCGCCTGTGGCTTCCGCGATGGCTTTGCTCATCTGTTCATTGGACATCTCGATGTGGAATACCACCGGAATATGGTCTTCCTTCACCTTATCCACGAGGAAGGCAATAGTTGCCGGATTGGCTTCCGTATCGGTGGAGCAGCCGGGGAAAGCGGCGTAGTAGGTCAGGCCGAATTCTTTGGCGAAATAAAGGAAGGGGAAACGGTCACCGACGATGATTTCTTTTCTCTTCGCGTGATCAATGACGTCATGGAAATCCTTATCCAGTTTTTCCAGTTTCGCAATGTAAGCCTCAGCGTTTTTCTGATAAGTCTGGGCATTGTCCTTGTCGAGACCGGAAATGGTTTCGGTGAGGGCTTTTACGATCTGGATAGCGTTGGCGGGAGAGGTCCAGACATGCTCATCCATTTCAGGGCCTTCTTCGCCGTCATGGTGGTGGTGCTCCTTGTCATCATGATGATGCTCTTTATCATGGCTGTCCTTGTCATCGTGGTGATGTTCTTTGTCTTCGTCATGATGATGGTCCTTATCTTCATCATGGTGATCTTTGTCGTCGTGATGGTGTTCATGTTCTTCTTCCTGCATGCCTTCAGACATTTCTTCTTCATACAGTTTGACGGTATCCATCATTTTGAATGTTTTGAGCTTGCTCTTGTCTATGGAGCTTAACATGCCGTCCACCCATTCATCGGAGTCGCCGCCGGTGTAAACGAAAAGATCGCTCTTGCCGATGGCCTGGATGTCTTTCGGAGACGGTTCATAACTGTGGGCTTCCGCGCCCGGTTTGAGAAGCATCGTGACCTCTGCTTTATCGCCGACAATCTGGCGGACAAAGTCGTAAGAGGCGAAATTGGTACAGATGATTTTCAAAGGTTCTTTCCCCTTGGAATCGGGAGTGCCGCTCTTGTTTAATGAACAGGCGGCAAAAGCAAAGACGGCGAAGCACGCCATCAGGCAGGCAATTATTTTTTTCATGGAAATCCTCCTAACTAATACAATGGAAATAAAAATGCAAGCGCCGGGTTTAATCGGTGAGCTTGACACGGAGGGTGACCAGCGTGGAGGAAACCGTGAGAAGAGAAACGGCGGAAAGGGAAAGAACGGCGGAAAAAAGATAAGGAAGTGAAACGGATTCTCCATTGTCCGCCGGGAACGTGACAGACGAACAGACGGAAAGCGTCCGGAGGCACAAATCGATCTTTTCGCAGATTGGGCAGGGATCGCCGCCGTGGCCGTGGTCATGAGACAGTTCTTCCGCAATAAAAAAGAAGGATAAGGATAAAGTAAGAATGAAGGCGGCACTGATGAAGAGCGCCGTCAGTTTTCTGCGATATGCCATGATTCCTCCTTTTTAATAATAGAAATAAAAAAGCGCACGTTTTAAAGGCGGTGCGCAGTTCCGTAAAGTTTCTCAGCGGCAGTCTTTGCAGATGCCATAAACCGTTGTTTTTGATAAATCAATGTCAAACTTGTCGCCGCGTAGGACATCCTTGAGAAGTTTATCGGAAATTTTCTGTGTCATATGGGTCGTCCGGCCGCATTTCAGGCAGGTGATGTGAAGCTTGTCCTCACAGGCTCCCAGTGAAACATAGCGGTATACATTTTCCCGGTTGTTTTTACCCGGCGAGCGGAGGATAAGCCCTTCCCGCTCCAGCATGGCGAGATTTCGGTACACCGCGCTGACGCTGATTTTCGCGTGCTCTTCCGCGACAAGCTGCGCTGCCAGATCCCGCGCGGAAATGGTCATGTCAGGGTGGCTTTTGAAAAATTCAAATAATTTTTTTCTCTGTTCGGTCATATACATGGGAGCACACTTTCTAAATATGCGATTTTCTCGCAAATTATTATAACACAGTGGAAGCGAATGTCAAATAAAATAACGGAATGAAAAAAGAAGAAGGTTTCTCAGGAAATATTTCCGCCGGATCGGGAGCGGGCAATCATTTTTTCCAGCGCCCGCTTTACCACGTCTTGAAAGCGTTGTTCAGCTTTTTCATAGATGTCATGAGGAGCGACGGATTCGCTGTCTGTCCGTTTGGCGACGACGCCGCAGATGGAAGCGGCTTTCAGTCCCAGCACGGAACAAAGTGTGAAAAGGGTGGCATTTTCCATTTCATAATTCGTACATCCGATATGCCGGAAATCTTCCAGAGAACCTTGCAGCCGTTTCAATACATAGCCGCCGAAGCTGTCATACCGTTCCTGTCCCGGCCAGAAGCTGTCGGTGCTGATGGAAATCCCCGTTTTGAAAGGGACGCCCGATTCCTCTGCCGCTTCGCGGAGCGCAAGGACAGTATCCATGTCAGCTGCTGCCGGAAATTCGATGGGGGCGTATGCACGGGAAGCGCCGTCCATGCGGACCGATGCCGTATTGATGACCACATCGCCCAGGTGCAGATCCTCCTGAATGGAACCGGTCGTGCCGACGCGGATAAATGTTTCCACGCCGAGGCGGGCCAGCTCTTCTACGGCAAAGGTGACGCAGGGGCCGCCCATGCCGGTGGACATGACGAGGACAGGCGTATTTCTTACCTGTGCGAGCCAGGTGGTGTAGTCCCGGTGGGAGGCGATGAAGAAGGCCTTTTCATCCAGCGCTTTGGCAAGGCCTTCCACACGGCCCGGGTCGCCGGGGACAAGGGCATACTTCGCGCCGCGGATCATACCGGCGGAAAGTCCCGTGTGGTACATGATTTCTGCCGGATTAGCGTAATTTTTCACAGGAGACTCCTTTCATAAAACCTGTGTTTTTTCTATTATAGCACTCATCAGGCATATAAAATTAAGAAAAATAATTATAAGATGCGCCGCATAAAAAAATGCGTCATGATTCAAGTGGATTGTCATGTGGAAATAGAAAAGAAATATTCCAATAGAAAAGACCGCTTCCAATGGCGGCCTTTCCGTTTATTCTGCTTTTGTGAGGAGCAAAGCGAATTTGAAATCCGTTTTTGCTTCCAGATGGTGGGGATCGCCTTTGGACATAGCGAAGTTGTCGCCTGCCCTGAGCGTGTAATCCGTTCCCCTGCAGTTAAAAACCGCTTCTCCATCCAGCGCGAAGAGGAGAGCGTCATTGGGGGCGGCGTGTTCGGGAAGAATCGTTCCGGCGGAAAGGGAAATCACAGCGAACCGCACACCTTCGGTGTCAATCAGTTCGCGGTTAATGACTTTTCCTGCCTGACAGGGAACAACATCTTTCAGTTGGAATACGCCGCTGTATTTGACAGCTTTATTCATAAGAGCCTCCTTTGTCGTGCCGATTTCCAGAAAAATACAGTTTGCCGCCGCTGAAATTGAAAAAGGGATATGGGCCGGCGAAAAATAAGCGTCTCCTTCTTTGAGGAACACCTTTTCATCGGGGAGGCATATGTTCATACATCCCCGGAGAACATGGTACAGGCGGGGGGCGGCATAGATTTCCCCGCTGATGCCCGTATCCTTTGCCAACGAAAAGCAGAAGACGAAATGGTCTTCTCCTTTTGAAAGAAGGGATGAAATCGTACAGCCTTCCATGACAGGATTTTCGCCGGCAAGAGAAAAGACGGTCTCTTTTTTTACATCCATAGTGCCTCCTTTTCTTATTTCATCATAGCACTTCGCGTCAATCTTTTCAGTAAAGAAGGGGATGTATGGTACAATGGAAAAAATCCCTTTATTTTACAAAGGAGCAGAGTATGTACGAAGAGACAACGATTGCCGCCATCGCTACCGCGCCCGGTGAAGGGGGGATCGGTATCATCCGTCTGAGCGGCGTTTCCGCATTGGAGATCGCAGACAAAATATTTCATACGGAAAAGATTAAAACGTTTAAAGAAGCTGTGCCTCGCATGATGTATTTCGGCCATGTGATGGACGGCGAAAAGAGGATTGACGAAGGTCTTGCGGTGTACATGAAAGCCCCTCATTCCTACACGGGAGAAGACGTGGTGGAAATCCAGATCCACGGCTCGGCGGAGGCGCTCCGGGAAACACTGTCTCTTGTTTTGCGAAGCGGCGCAGTTCCTGCCATGCGCGGCGAATTTACCAAACGGGCTTTTTTGAACGGCCGTCTTGATCTGGCGCAGGCGGAAGCCGTCATGGACATTATCAGCGCGAAAGGGGAAGCGGCACTTACCCAGGCGGAAAGCCATCTGTCCGGCGCGCTTTCCGGTTTTGTCCATGAGGTCATGGAAGAACTCAAAGACCTCATTACGAAATTGGAAGTGACCATCGATTATCCCGAAGAAGATTTGGAAGACCTTACCATGGAAGAAACAGGGGACGCTTTGGAGAAAATTGACAAATCCCTGTCGGCGCTTCTGAAACGCTCCGAAGAGGGGCGGGTCATCAGGGAAGGACTCCGCACCGCGATTATCGGGAGACCGAACGCGGGGAAATCATCCCTGCTGAATGCCCTTCTGCAGGAAGAACGGGCGATCGTCACCGATGTGCCGGGCACAACGCGGGACACCATTGAAGAGGTGGTTCGCATATCGGGAGTTTCCCTCCTTCTTATGGATACTGCCGGTCTGCGGGAAACGGACAATAAGGTAGAGCAGATCGGGATCGAACGGGCGCGGGCATCCATGGAAAAAGCAGATCTCATTCTTGCGGTCATTGACGGTTCGTCGTCTTTGGATGAGGAAGATAAAACCATTCTCCACAGCCTCGGCGGAAAAAAGGCGATTGTCATTTTAAATAAATATGACCTCACGCCGGAAGTCAAGGCGGAAGATATATGGGAAATCGCGGGACATGTCCCTGTTGTTTCTCTTTCTGCCCGTTACGGGAGCGGGATGGACGAACTGCGGGAAGAGCTGCGGAAGATCACCGAAAAGCAGGATGCCGACGCGGGTCGTGTCCTCTTCCTGACCAATCTTCGCCACGTGGAATTGGTACGGAAAGCGCTGGACAATGTCATCCGCGCGAGAGCTTCCGTCCGTGAAGGTCTTCAGGCGGACTTCATCGTCATCGATCTCACGGAAGCCTGGAAAACGATGGGGGAAATCACGGGCGATACCATGGATGATGAACTGATCCATTCCATTTTCAGCCGCTTCTGCGTGGGGAAATAAAGTGCTTCCATAAATCATGGGGCAGAGAATCAATCGGATATGTTTGGATAAGGCGGCGTGGCTGCCGGGAAATCCCCGGCGGGTTCCCGCTTTTTACATTGACTTTTATTTTTTCTTGTGGTAATAATGAAAATATCTATCATTATCATAATTTTACCTGAAACGGGGTGCTTATAAATGAGAAAATATGCGGGAGGTTCCATTCTGCTTATCTTGAGCCTTCTTTTTGTCATAGGGGAGCAGACGGTGGCAGGGCCCTGCCCCGTTATGCCGGACGGCAGATTTATGGTGTGCCGCTGGGCAAGTCAGGCGGCTTTCGGCGTGGGGGTCGTGCTTGTCATCCTTTCCCTGTTTCACCTGGCCTTTACAAATGACGGTATAAAATTGGGGCTGGATCTGGCTGTTACTGCCAATGCCGCCCTTTTGGTGCTTATTCCCAACCACCTTATTCATCTTTGTATGAAAAACCATATGCAGTGCCATACGGTCATGGAGCCTTTCGTGCTGGTCATGGGGGTATTGATGATTGCGGCGGCGCTGGGTGATTTCTTTTTCCGGCGCCGCGTCGTGAAGAAAGAGGCCGCCCATGGATCTTAACCGGCTGCCCTGGAGGAATCTCTCCCACAGGCCGCTGCGGACGGCGGCGCTCCTCGTGCTTACCTTTTTTCTTTCCTTTGTTATTTTTGCCGGATCCATGGCGGTCGTGAGCCTTCAGAACGGGCTGGAAACATTGGAAAATCGTCTTGGTGCGGATATTATCGTCGTACCGAACACGGCAAAACGGAAAGTAGATCCTAAAACGATGATACTGGACGGGACACCGGGCTATTTTTACATGGAGCGGGAAAAGATGGTGCTGATTTCCCATATCGAAGGCGTGGAAAAGGTGTCGCCCCAGATATTTCTCGCGTCCCTTTCCGCTTCATGCTGCTCCGTTCCGGTGCAGATTATCGGGTTTGAACCGGAAACGGATTTTATTATCCAGCCGTGGATCCGCGAAAGTTACGGCAGAGAACTTGCCCATGGCGATGTGGTGGTGGGATCGGCAGTCAATGCGGACGTAGGCGATACAATCCGTTTTTACAATAAAGACTGCCACATCGTAGCGAAACTGGCGGCGACCGGTACGGGGCTTGATACTGCGGTCTATACGAAAGCGGAGACCATACGGACACTCATCGAGGCGTCGTCGAAGATGGGGCTGAATCCGCTCTTTGAAGGCGATGTGGAAAACGTTATTTCTTCCGTTTACATCAAAGTAAAAGACGGTTATGACATTAAAAAAGTGACGGAAAATATCAATCTCCGTGTACGCCGTGTGAAGGCGGTACAGATGAAAGACATGCTTTCCGAAATAGCGGGCAGCCTTTCAGGGATTTCAAAAACGATCACCCTTCTTTTCGCGGCGGTCTGGGTGATGGTGTTCATCGTTCTGGTCGTTTCTTTCTCCGTCCTTGTGGGAGAAAGGAAAAAAGAATTTGCCCTGCTCCGCGTGATGGGAACGTCACGAAGAAAACTGGCAGGGATTTTATTGAAAGAAACTCTTATCCTGAGTGTTTCCGGCGGCGCGGCAGGCGTGAGCATGGGACTCCTTGTGGTGATTCCTTTCAGCGGGCTCATTGAAACGGGACTGAAACTACCCTTCCTTCTTCCGGGGTTTGTGGAAACAGGATGGCTGGCATTTGCCGCGATGGCGGTTATCTGCCTGGCGGGGCCTGCGGCATCGGCATATGCTGTGCTGCGTCTGTCCCGTGTCGATCCCGCGACGATTTTAAGGGAGGGTGAATAAATGCGTCTGGAAGCGGAACAGGTAACGAAACAATACCAAATGGATCCCAAAAAAGCACGGTTCGCTTATGCCCTTTCCCGAACTGATCTGGTGGTGGAGAATGGAGAATTTGCCGTCATTACAGGAAAATCGGGAAGCGGGAAATCCACGCTCCTCCACATCCTTGCAGGGCTGCTTCAGCCGACATCGGGCTGCGTGCTGGCGGGAGGAAAAGATTTGTACCGCATGGCGGACAGCGAACTGTCAAAGTTCAGAAATGAAAATATCGCTGTCATTCCCCAGGGAGGGGGAGCGATTTACAGCCTGACGGCGGAAGAAAATATCCGTCTGGCCCGGAATATCTATGGAAAGAAAGAAGAGAAAGACATCCTGCCGGTCATGAGAGAATTGGGGATCGAACTGCTGAAAGACGCGTATCCCTCCGAACTTTCCGGCGGCGAGCTGCGCCGCGTGGCCATTGCCGGGGCGCTCTGCCGGGACACGGGGATCTTTCTTGCCGATGAGCCGACTTCTGACCTTGATGAAGAGAATACGGATATCGTCGCAAAGCTCCTCCGCCGGGCGGCGGACAGCGGGAAAACGGTTTTTGTCGTCACCCACGAGATGGATATGCTGCCTTATGCCGATTTCCACTACATTATGAAAGAAGGCGTTCTGAGGAAGGCCGATGAGGAAGAGCGGAAGACGCTGCCGGATTTCTAACGGTCTTTTATTGGCTGATAAAAGCTATCAGCTGTGAGCTGTCAGCTGCAAGCTAACTATTCTTTTACGATTTAAATCATTACGACAAGCGAGTATCCTCAATCGCACTGCGTGCGCCAGCAGCTCCTTCTGACAGCCGACTCCATGATCCTTGTATAAGACATTAAGGCGTCATCCTGAACAAACGTGAAGGATCTGTTACCGTGGTGAGGGAAACGGCAAGGTGTCATCAGAGTAATAGATTCTTCGTTCCGTATGACATAGCCGTCTCCCTGTTTTCTCATACAGCATTCTTACTTCCGCTCTGAATGACGGGATACGGTAAGGCGCTATAATGAGGGAGATGTTAATCGTTATCCTAAACAAACGTGAAGGATCTATACCCGTGGTGAGGGAAGCGGTAAGGCATCATAATGACGGAGGGACGCTAAGCATCATAATGACAGAGAACATTAAACGTCATTCTGAGCGCCAGCGAAGAATCTGTACCCGTGGTGGGGAAAGCGGCAAGGAGATAAAAGCTATCAGCTGTTAGCTGTGAGCTGTCAGCTGCAAGCTAATATTCTTTTACGATTTAAATCATCTGTGATGCGGGAAAAGAGGAGTTCTTGTATAATATGTTTATTGAGAAACAGATGTGTTGAAGGAGGACTCATCGTATGTGTGGCGGATTGAAGAAAAGATACATTTTGACGGCATTGGTGTGTTTCGGCGCTGTTATGTCCGGCGGGGGTTTTGCGCAGGCGGAAAGCACAACGACGGAAAGCCGCAGTGAGACGCGGACGACAGTGGACAGGAATGGAACGATTGCCGAGCGTGTCCGGCGGACAGAATCGCGCACAACGGTTTCCAGCGAGACAAAGGACAGTGATGCGATTCGGAATATGGCCGCAGAACAGCGCCGGCAAATGGAACGTATGGGATTGCCGCATACGGGAAACCGGGAGTTTAATGAGAAGGTGGAATATCAGTATGAGTCCGGCGTGGTGCTGAATGAGCTCCTTGCGCCGCTTGTGGTACCTAATCGAAATGTGCCCAAGTCGATTGGGACATGGGCAGGAATGACTTTCCAAAATGACAGGATTATAGAGCAGGGGATCCTGGCAAAATGCAAATCCGGCGGCAAGTGGGGTATTCTTGGCACAGACGGGAAAGAGCTGATTGCTCCTGCTTATAAGGAAATCCTGGATGTGAATGACCGCACCGGTGTGATTCATGTCATGGTGGATAAGAAAACCACCCGGTTCATTTCCAAAACAGGCGAACAGCTGACACCGGAGGCCGTCGATGAATCGGACCGCCGGAGCAGGACGGATGCTGCCGGGCAGGAAGACAGCCGGGAGTATTATGACAGCGACGGCTATACGTCCTTTAAAGAAAAAGGAAAATACGGTTTCAAAGACGGCATGGGGAAGGTGGTCATCTCGCCGCGGTATAAGGATGTGCTTGCCGAGTTCAGTGAAGACCGTGCTTTCGTGAAGAATGAGAAAGGGAAAATCGTTGCTGTTGACGGCAGCGGCAGGGAACTGTTCCAGGCGCCGTCCAATCAAATGTATGCGTATGAAGGCGGTTTGGCCGAGTACCGCCGTAAAGTAGGGGGCTTCAATGTGGGCAGTCTGCTGGGCTTTGTGACCGGCGGCCTGATATACGGAGGATTCGGCTATAACGGCATCGGTCTTGGCGGTTTTACCTATGACGGAGCCAAGCGCGGTTACATAGACCGTGACGGAAATATCGTCATTGACAGCAAGAATGATAAAGTATGGCCCATGACCTGGTATGGTACAGTCATTAAAAATGACGGGAAAACCGGCTTTGTAAATCGGAAAGGAGAGTACGTTATCCGTCCGGGAGATTATGATGTAGGTGATCTGGACGAGATTAACGGTCTTTTGGTATTGAAAGACGGAAAGACCGGAAAAAGCGGGATTTTCAGTGTGGAAACGGGACAGCAGGTGATTCCTTTCCGGTATGATGGTATCACCTTTGCCGGTTCCGACCGTCTGGTTGTGGAGAAAAATGGGGTCCGCAGCTTATACAATATGAGAACAGGGTATTCTGTATTTTCCGTATCTACCGACATGACGATCGATCCTTTCCTTCATGACCGGCTGACATGGGTGCACCAGGGAAGCAGCAATTACGAGGTCATCAATGACCAGGGACAAATCCTGTTTGCCGATAAAGAAGGCCTTATTGAAGAGGCACGCCCGTTCAGCCACGGATACAGCGCAGTGAAAGCCAAGGGAAAGTGGGGAATCATGGACGCTTCCGGAAAATGGCTTATACAGCCTGTCTACCAGAATGTCGATATATTATAGAAAAATAACTTTATATAAAGAATGTTTGTCAGAATGACAGCGGACGGAAAGGCGTCATAGTGAGGGAAACGGTAAGAAGATAAAAGCTATCAGCTGTGAGCTGTCAGCTGCAAGCTAAATATTCTTTTATGATATGATCCTTGTATAAAACGTTAATCGTCATCCTGAACGGAGGTGAAGGATCTGTTATTATAGGGAGGGACGCCGATAAGATCACTTCCGCCATTTGGAAGTCTTGGAACATTCTTCACGCCGTCCGTAAATGACATGGTATAATAAAAATAAATTTGCAATGGAAAAGAAAAATCAGGGAGGGCGCATGAGCCGGGCAGATATACAATACCTTGGAATTATAAAGAATATACTGGACGCAGGGAGCTTAGGCGATAACCGCACGGGGATGCCGGCGTATAAACTGCCGCACCAGATCATGCAGTTTGATTTGGAAAAGGAGTTCCCGATCCTGACCACCAAGTTTGTGGCATTCAAGACATCGGTGAAAGAAATCCTTTGGATATGGCAGAAACAGTCCAATGATGTGCGTCTTCTCCAGCAGTGGAACTGCCATGTGTGGGATGAATGGATGCGGGAAGACGGCACCATCGGAAAGGCTTACGGCTACCAGCTTGGCAAGTATCATCAGGTGGATACGCTTCTGGAAACGTTGAAAAAAGATCCTCAAAGCCGCCGTATGGTGGTAGATCTGTGGAATGTGAAGGATCTGCCCGATATGGCGCTGTATCCCTGTGCGTTTCTTACGATGTGGGATGTTTCTGACGACGGCCGCTTAAATTGTATGCTCGTCCAGCGCTCGGGGGATATGGGTCTTGGCGTTCCTTTTAATATGGCGCAGTATGCGGCTCTTGTCCACCTGATTGCCCAGGTGAGCGGACTCCGCGTCGGACTTTTTACGCATGTTATCAATAATGCCCATGTGTATAAAAACCACGTGGATGCTATGAAGACACAGCTGGCCCGTCTGCCGAAGGCTTACGATGCGCCTGTCCTGAAACTGAATCCTGATGTTCATGATTTCTACGACTTCAAACCGGAAGATATCATGCTGGAAAATTATAAGCACCATGAAAAGATTGCCATGGAGGTTTCCGTATGAGCCTGTCCATCATCGTTGCCCGCGCGGCGAACGGCGTCATCGGTAATGATAATAAACTCATCTGGCATTTGCCGGACGATTTGAAAATATTTAAATCCCGCACGATGGGACGCCCCATCATCATGGGAAGAAAGACCTTTGAGAGTCTGCCGAAAGTGCTTCCCGGCCGCGTCCATTATGTACTGACAGGAAACAGGGCATACAGCGTGCCGGAAGGGGTTTATGTGTTCCACGCTGTAAAAGAATTGCTCTCTGCTCTTCCTGAAGGGGAGAACTTTATCATCGGCGGGGAAAAGACGTACGAAGCCATGTTTCCCTATGCAGATAAAATGTATATCACGGAAATAGAAAAAGAGTATGACGGCGACGCGGTATTTCCTTCTTTCCGCAAAGAAGAATGGAAAGAGACGGAATCTGTCATGGGGAAGGGAGATCCGGTCCATCGCTTTGTCACTTATGAAAGAGTGAGGGGATAAGCGCTGCGGCAGCGGAAAGATATAAATTTGATCAAGAGTGGTTGCGGTTTGCAGACGGGGAGGATGTATGCGGAAACGTCAGGGGTTCGCCTTGCTTTGGGCGGTATCGGCGGTAAGCATCGTATTTCTTCTCGGAGGGACCGCTTTTTTTATGCTCCGGGCAGCGCTGCGCTCTGAACAGGCCATGGAGATTGAGGCGGATGAAGCTTTTCTGGTACAGGAAGTCATGGAAACAATCAAGTATAACAGCCGCCTGCAGGGCGCGCTCCCTGTTCCTTCCGGAGACCTGGAGCGGAACGGACGGCGGTACCATATTTTAATAGAGGAAAATCATCGAACGATAGAGGGCGTGGAAATGCGGGAGGTCTCCTGCACTGTCACCGATAAGACAGGCACGTCCTTTTCTGCTGTCATGCTTTTGGAGGCGCCATGAAGCGGAAAGGGTTCATTTTTATGGAAGTCCTGCTGGCACTTCTGCTCTTGTCAGCGCTGGCGGCGGCTGTTTTTCCGATTCTCGGGCAGACGGCGGGAGCCATGGCATTTATGGACCGGCGGAGGCGGGCAGTGAACGAAGCCGTTTTTGCTGCCGATTTCATGATAGAGAAGATACGGAACAATCTTAGGGAAAGCGCGGCGCAGATGAGCGGGAACGTGTACAGGTACGAAGCGTATATATGGGTGAAGGATGGCAAGGATAAAAAGAAAAAAGTACGGGCTCCTTACAGCTTTTTCGTAAAGGGAGAAAAACTCAAGGTCCGTCTTCATAACGGCATGAGTGAGCCCGTGACAGGAGAGAATACGGGGAGCACGGAAATGACGGCGTTCCTCCTGCCGGAAGAAGGATCCGTATTTCAAGTACAGCCGAAAGGGCTGGTGAACGTATCTTTCCGGATGGAAAGCCGGAATCCGAAAGAAGTATATGCTGTGAAAACGGCGATCCTTCCTTATCGTGACTTTTACGGGGTGCAGTAATGAGCAGGCGGAAAGGATTTATGGCGGTATCGCTTCTGCTTCTTCTGTCGGCGCTCACGGCGGTACTGGGAGGGCTTCTCTTCTCCCTTTCACGGGGGCGCGGCGGGAGTCTGGCTTATGGGAACGGACTGTCTGCCATATACACGGCGGAGAGCGGAGCAAACTGGGCGCTCGCCTCTTTAAAACAGGGACCTGTAGAAAATAAAGAAATAACCATCTCTTTAGACGGCAGAGAAGCGCGTGTCCGTATTTCTTCCGTGACGAAAGAGGGAAATACATGGAAAGGAAAGATTTCTTCCGACGGTGTGGATTTACAAACGAAAGTGATGCGCTTTGTGAAAATTACTTTTACTGTAGAAGACAGTGGAGAACGGAAAATCATGGTGGAAAGCGTGGAGAGTGACCGATGAGGTTGTGGACAGAAGGCATAGTATCACGGGTGAAGGCTTTCCTGCCTGCAGGAGGACGGAAAACCGTGGTCATGGCGGCGGCAGGGCGGTTATGGCTGGCGGAAATGGAAAAAGGAAAGTACCTTGTAAAGAAAAGCGCAGCGCTTCCAAAGATAACGGAAGAATCCCTTGCGGAAGCGTTTTCCTGCTTCAGCGGCATAGGGGAACTTGAGATAATCTTGATTTATAATTCTTCCGATCTTCACACGGCGTGCAGAACATTTCCCGCTATGACAGAAGAAGAACTGGCGGAAACCATGTACTGGGAGCAGGACAGGATTTTTGGCGTCCGCGAGGATTTACGGCTTTCATGGAAAGCGCTTTCGGAAGATGCTGCCGGCTGGACAGTATCTCTGGCAGGAGTGCGGGAAGACTCGGTGGCATGCTGGCAGTCAGCGGCGGAAAAAGTGGGGAGAAAAATAACCCGGTGCATACCCGTGACGGCGGTGGAACTTCCGCGGGAGCGGCAGCCGCTGTATTTGTATGGGAAAGGAAAGTCTGCGCTCTTCCTCTTCCGTGAAGAGCATGTGCAGGAATCACGGATACTGAATACAGCCGACGCTGATAAAAAATTACAAGTATTTCTCCGTCATCTGTCAAAATCCTATGATATGGAAGGGAGGGACATCGTTTTCATCCCTATGAGCGGCGGAGTGAAAGAAATTCCTTTCTGGAAAGAGTTGGCGGAAAGATGGCGGGAAAAAATCAAAACTTTATCCCTGTCGGACGAAATAGAACCGGAATCGGATGATTTTACGGATCCGGCTGATGAAAGAGAAGCCTTTTCTGAGGAAAGCGGAGAAGAGGATCATCTTGTAAAAACTTTTGCTTATGGAGAAGAAATGGAAGAGGGGTTGTGGACGATCCTTCTTCCTGTCATGGAAGCGGCGGACGGAGCAGAGATGGATTTTCTTGCCGGGAAAAAGAGGAAAGTACTTCCGGCCGGTGAAGTGAATTGGCTCCGCGCAGGCCAGGGGATGTCGGCACTCTTTGCCGCTGCGGGGATTCTCTGTTTTATTCTTCTCGGATATACTTTTCTTGAAGAAAGGGAGGCGGAAGCGAAACTGGCGGGACTGTCCGCCGTACGCATCGAAATGGATGCGGAACGGAAAAAACGGGAAAAAGAAAATCAGCTCCTGTCGGAATTGAAATCCCTGGAAGAAAATGATCTCCGGTGGGAACAAAAATTGATTGCACTGTCGGAGTGCACGCCGCAGGGGATCGTCCTGTCCGAAATAAACGCCGGCGAAGGAACGGTCCATATCACGGGTACGGCGGATTCCCCGGTGACGGCCATGCGGTTTCAAAAGGAACTGGAAAAGGCCTGGGGCGGTAAAACATATATCGAAAAGCAAAAACGGGAACCAAACTTAAAAATGGCGGCGTTCACTCTTTTGTGGAAAGGCGGTCAGCCATGAGCCTCAATGAATTTCTGAATGATAAAAAATATACTGCCGCCTTCTTTCTGCTGGCGCTGTGTTTCTTTCTCCTCGACTGGTATCTTTTTGCTGCCGTGGGGGAAAAGGAAGAACACATCCGCCGGCTGGAGACAGAAACCGCTCTTCTGGAAAACCGGGCCAAACTTCCGAAAAGAAGCAGCCGGATGCCCTTTCTGGAAACTCTTCTCGAAGATACTGCGGCAGATACGGTTTTCTCCGCCTTTATGGAAAGCGGCTGCGCTGTGGAAGAAATAAAGGAAGAAGAAAATGAAAAGTTCCATGTATTTCATGTAAAAGGGAAAGGTTCTTTTTCACAAATCACCGCGGCCTTTGGTATAATAAAAAGCAAAGAGAGATGGTCGGCGGCGGAGCTTTGCGCCCTGAAACGGGAAGGAAACCTTCTTGCCTATGAAGTGGAAGTCCGCGCCGTCCGAAACCGAGGTACGTATGAAAAAGAGAAATATAGTCCTGATCGGGCCTATGGGGACGGGAAAGAGCCGGGCGGCCAAAATACTCGCCGACGGATTTGACTGGCAGCTTGCCGATACCGACCGCATGATGGAACGGGAAACAGGAATGCGGATTGCCGACTATTACCGCGCAGCAGGCGCCGAAGCCTTTGAAGAAAAGGAAATGGCGCTGATTAACCGCGTCCGGTACTACCATGAGGCTGTCATCGCCATGGGCGGGAATTATCCCATGACGGAAAAGAAATTCAGGCTGCTGTCCGAGCATGGCCTTGTGATTTTGCTTTTTGCCAAACCTTACCGTCTGGCAGAGCGGGTACGCCGCCGTGTCGGGAAACGGCCGACTATGGACTATTCCGACGTCGATGGTTACGTCCGGCAGATGCTCCGCAAATGGACAAAATGGAAAGACCGCGTCGATCTCGTCATCAACACGACAAATACCCATCCCGAGCAGACCGCACTCCTCGTGGCCAGATACATTGACCGCCATCATGTGGAATTTGTAGAAAGAAATTAAACAGCATACAGAAATCAGCTGACAGGTTACAGAAAAGGCTCCAGATATCTTATTAATGAGGGGATTCATGAATTATCGAAATCTTGAAGTTTGGAAGAGGTCTTTAGATTTAACTGCAGATATCTATCGTTTAACTAAACAGCTGCCTAAGGAAGAATTGTTTGGATTGTCGGATCAGATGAGAAGAGCAGTCGTATCGATTCCATCAAATATTGCAGAGGGAGCAGGTAGAAATTCTGACAAAGAATTCAAAAGATTCCTGTTCATTGCAAATGGTTCAATTGCGGAATTAGAAACGCAATTACTTATCTGTGAAAAACTCGATTTTGCAGATCAAGCAGAGATATATAGTTTATTAAGACGAACAGAAGAAATACGAAAAATGATATTTGGTCTGAAGAATCGGATTGATCTGAAATCTGATAGCTGACAACTGGTAACTGATAGCTGACGACTGACGACTGACAACTGACAACTGACAACCATCTTTATCAAAGGAGAAACTATGAAAAAAATAGCTGTGCTTACCTCAGGCGGGGACGCGCCGGGCATGAACGCGGCCATTCGAAGCGTGATACGGATGGCGGGTTTTCTGCATTGTGAAATCGTGGGTATCCATCGGGGGTACTCGGGACTTTTGGAAGAAGATTTCCGGCTGCTCACGAATCGTGATGCCGGCGGGATCGTCCTCCGTGGCGGTACGATGCTGAGAACCGCCCGTTGTCCCGCCTTTTTTGATGAAGACAATCAGAAAAAAGGCGCGCAGATCTTAAAAAATCACGGGATAGAAGGGCTTGTCGTCATCGGCGGCGATGGTTCCGTCCAAGGGGCAGCAGCCTTGTCCAGCCTTGGCATACCCACTGTAACCATACCCGGCACCATAGACAATGATATGCACGGCACGGATGAAACCATCGGCCATGATACGGCGGTCAATGCCGTGGTGGGCGCGGTCAGCCGTATCCGTGATACTGCCTCTGCCCACGACAGAGCAGCCATTATTGAGGTGATGGGACGGTTTGCCGGAAATATAGCCCTCGATGCGGGAATTGCCTGCGGTGCCGAATACATCCTTGTTCCCGAAATTCCCTTCAGCCGTGAAAAGCTGGCAAGGAGCCTGATCGGGCAGATGAAAGAAGGCAGAACAAACAGTATCATCATCTGCGCGGAAGGCGCCGACGATGGCAGAGCTTTGGGAGACTGGCTGAAAGAACGGACGAATATAGATATCTGCACCACCATTCTGGGATTTATCCAAAGAGGCGGACGTCCCAGCGCCAGAGACAGCATCCTCGGCTCCCTCCTCGGTGCGGCAGCCGTGAAAGCCCTCTTAGACGGACAAATCACTTCTCTTATCGGGATGAATAAGGGGGAAATCCGTATTCTGCCGTACAGCGAAGCGGCCAAAGAAAAAAAGATATTCAAAAAAGGACTCTACACCCTGGCCGGTATACTGGGCGCCGCGCAGGAAGATGAGGATATAGCGGAAAGCGGACTGTAAAACATAGCGGAGAGTAAACGGTGATTGATAAGGGTTTTACCGCTTTCCGGGAAATTATAAAAAGTACACATGTCCTGTTTTGTAAAATGCTGATTCAGCGGAAAGGATGGTGTACTTTTTATATGCAATATTAACGTTTCTTTTCTGCTCATGAATATTTAAACCTTATTTCATGTTATTTTCCTTTGATAAAGCGGCTTTTAGCTTATAGCTTATAGCTGCTGGCTTTTAGCTTTTAGTTGCTAGCTTCTAGCCGCTAGCCGCTAGTAGCTAGTAGCTAGTAGCTAGTTACCATCTCTTAAGCAGGCAGTGAAAAACTGTTTGACAGCAATAGGTGGAATAGGGTTTATTACACGTTCAAGCTTTAAGGTTAAACTGCTAATCTTTTGGGATAGCAGCATCATTTCAGAAGTAAGGCAGGTAAACATTTCATAAGAATGACCGGCAGCTGTTTTCTTAGTGCGGATACCCAGTTTGATGCTATAGGGATTATTAAATCTATCATTATAAACCGAATCAACAAGAGAGTCGTCCATATGGAAAATAGTTTTTAATTGTTTATTTTTCATATTAACCTCCAACATTTTTGAAAAAATAGGGGAATAAAGAATGGTATTCCCCTGATTGAGTAAAAATGAGGGCTCTGTTACTCCTTATATTTCGTTTCTTTACAAGTTTTAAGGTGAAATCATATATCTTCGCCCGTATCTCTTGCTGCATTGAAGAGAAAACGGCGCAGGAATGATGAAGGCATTCTGCGATTTTGTTTAATCTTGTGGGGCTACTGTCTTTCAGGTTCGTTCTCTTTGTCTATGAGGTTGGTGGCTGCAGCATTTAAGAAAACACAGGTCTGTTTACAGAATCCGGTTTTATAAGGGTTTTTGTACGATACTGCGTCATAAAAATTCTTAAACAACCTGTGTTCTATTCCTTATATCATATAAAAACCCAATAATAAATCAGACAGCGGTTTAATCAATACATTCTGATCTTATATCTAATTTACTGATTAATAAGTTTTTGTATATTCTTTAAATCTCCTTTTAAAGAATAGTATCATGCGTTTTTGCTGCATGCAAGAAAAATCAAATAAAAAGGAATCTTGCAGTTTATGCTTATTATGAATATTTTGGAACGGACTTCTTATATTAAACAAGCCGGTATAATGCACAAAAAGAGAGAGGAGAGCAAAAACCTTTTGATTAAGGCTGCTGTTCGATAGATACTTCTTCTGCAGCATCTTCGCGGTGTTGGTATCTTTCGGTGAATGCCGGAGCAGATACAAGGAAGCGGCAATCCATTCGCGGAATCCGATTTTATAAGAGACAGCTTTGGCGGTACATTAGTAGCGTGTGTGAAGCAGATACGTTATACTGTAAAAAATATAAAATTTATAGTGATACAAGATTATTCTTTGAGGTAGAGGATGAAACAGGAAAACAGTCAGCCTGTAAAGCAGCATAAAAAAATGAACGGATTTGCGGACAGGAAACTTCTGGCAGGCCTTGTCTTTGCTGTGGGAGACTATATGGCATTGACCCTTTCAGCGTGTTTGGCACTGCATCTCAGAAACATCGTGATGACTTATAACATATATCATATCAACTTATCTTATATATTTTTCTGGGTTCCTTTGGTTTTTATGCCCTTTATCCTGTACAGCGGGCTGTATACCAAGCGGATGCTTACTTATAAAATGACAGAGAAACTGTTCTATGCCTCTTTGTATGGAACTGTGTTTTCCATTATCCTTATGTTCATCGCCCAGGTGGCGGGAGAAGTATCGCGGCTCTTCGTGATTTTTTTTGTATTATTTAATTTTATACTTCTCTGTTTCGTTCATTTTCTGACAAATAAGATCCTTCGTAAACTCCGCCTTCTTCAGATTCCTATTCTTATTCTCGGTGCCGGACTTTCCGGAGAGGCCATTACAAAGGAAATACGGAAGGATTCCGGCATGGGGTACAAAATCATCGGATTTCTGGAAGATAATAAGCCAAAGACGGAGTATATTAACCGATACCCTATCCTTGGCGGATTTGGTGATTTGGAAAAAGTAGTGCGGGAAACAAGTGTGGAATCCGTCTTGATTGCCGCGCCTGGATTGTCCCAGTCCTCCCTGTCGGATCTCATTTACCGGGCCCAGTTTTTAGTGAAAGACGTGGGTGTCATCCCGAACCTGGTGGAGGTGCCGATGTCCAACATAGAAGCGGAGTCCTTTTTCGATGCGAAAATCATGGTGCTCCATATCAAAAATAATCTGTCAAGGAAATCGAACCAGATAGTCAAGAGGCTTTTTGATGTCGCAGCAACCATAATCGGCGGCATATGTATTCTGCCGGTCCTTTTCATAGTGGCTGCCTGGATATACCATGATTCGCCGGGACCGGTCATTTATAAGCATCGGCGGATTGGGAAAAATGGGAAAGAATTTGACTGCTATAAATTCCGCAGCATGTGTGTGAATTCCCAGGAAGTGCTTGAAGAACTTCTGGCATCGGATCCTGCTGCAAAAGAAGAATGGGACAGAGATTTCAAGCTGAAAAATGACCCCCGTATTACCAGAAGCGGAGCCTTCCTCAGGAAAACAAGCCTTGATGAACTTCCGCAGCTGATCAATGTATTAAAAGGGGAAATGAGCCTTGTAGGACCGAGGCCGATCGTCCGAAAAGAAGTGCCCCGCTATGAAAAATTTATCAAAGAGTACTACAGTGTCCTTCCCGGCATTACCGGTGTGTGGCAGGTAAGCGGACGAAGTGATATAGACTATCCTGAACGTGTCCGCATGGACAGCTGGTATGTTCATAACTGGAGCATATGGCTGGATATAGTCATGCTCTGGCGGACAGTCAGTGTGGTTTTGAGGCGTAAGGGGGCGTATTGATGGAAAAACCTATTCGTATTCTGCAAGTTCTAGGAATTGTAGGAGGCGGTGGTGTTGAAGCTGTTATCTTGGAGTACTACAAACATATAAATAGGGATAAAGTGCAGTTTGACTTTATTGTTCATGATGATAACAAAATTGATATTACTGAACAGATAGATGCAATGGGAGGGAGGGTTTATAAGGTTACACCATATTATAAAAATCCAATTGCATTCATGATTGAGGTCTATCATATCATTCGAAAATATAACTATAAAATCATTCATGTCAATATGAATACGCTTAGCGTATTTTCTTTGTTTCCTGCTTGGATAGCAAAAGTGCCGGTAAGAATACTTCATAATCATAGTACATCGTCTCCAGGTGAGGCTAAACGTAATATCTTAAAATCTATATTACGTCCATTCTCGAAATTATTTGCTACTCATTATTGGGCATGTAGTAATTTTGCCGCATTATGGATGTATGGGCAGAAGGTTGCTAAGACTGATAATAAAGTTACTATTATTCACAATGCAATTAATTTGGAGAAATTTGCGTTCGATCTTGAGAAGCGTAACCAACTGAGGCATAGTTTAGGACTGGAGGGAAAGTTCGTTGTTGGCCACGTTGGTCGTTTCGTGTTTCAGAAAAACCATGAATTTCTAATTGATGTTTTTAATTTTGCTTTGCAACAGCAGCCTAATTTAGAATTAATGTTGATTGGTGATGGACCATTAAAGAGTTTAATGCAGAAGAAAACAAAATTGTTAAAGATAAATAATAAAGTTAAATTTCTTGGAATTAGGGATGATGTTGCTGATTTATATAATGCTATGGATGTATTTATTTTCCCATCGAATTATGAAGGTTTGGGGATGGTAGGAGTAGAGGCACAAACCAATGGATTAAATGTTCTTGCATCTACTGCAGTTCCTTTGGAAATGAAATGTACAGAATTGGTTAAATATAAAAGATTATCTGATGGCGTTGATAGTTGGGGAAGGGTGATTGTGGAGTTTTCTAAAAGTAAGTTAGGTAGAAGAACCTCTATAGAAGATTTAAGGAAAGCAGGGTTTGATATTAAGGTGGAAAGCAAAAGACTTATGGAATTATATGAGAATATCAATGATTATATACTATGATAATGATTACGGGAGGTATTAATATGAAATATACTGCAAAGTATTTTAAAGATAATATGCCGGAATGGAAGAGAAAAAAAGATGCATTTGTGGTGCAGAAATTTTATCGTCCTCTTTCTTTTTATGGATCTAGTTTTGCAGCAAATCATGGAATTAGTGCTAATACCGTATCATACTTTTCCGTGATTGTAGCGATTATAGGGTGCATTTTGTTCCTTTTTGATTCTAAGGGCTTATGTATATGTGGTGCGGTCCTATTTAGTGTATGGTCTTGGTTGGACTGTGTTGATGGGAATTTAGCTCGTAGTGTAAGGAAGCAACCGTTTGGTGAGTTTGCAGATTCAATGAGCAGTTATATCTTGGTGGGGCTTATGGGGAGCGCAATGGGGATAGCTGCTTATAATTTTGGTGGAACTCTACTTAAGCCTGGAAATGCTTGGATTATTTTGTTAGGGGCATTAGCATCAAGTGCTGACTCATTGATGAGACTCATTTATCAAAAATATAAAAATACGGAGAAAGAATTATCTGAAAAAGGTGTATTAGAAATTGAGAATGATTTAAGGAAAGATCATAGTAAAGTGGGGAGTTTCAGGGTACGAATTGAAGAAACTTTAGGTATTGGAGGTATTTTGCCGCTTTTGATTTTGCTTGCCACTATTTTCAATGGTTTAGATTTGGTAATATTCTATTGCTTTGTTTATTATGGAGGATCTGCAGTCGCAGTTATTATTATTTTGGCGACTAAAGCGATAAAGAAAGCAAAATTAAAATATTAAGCTATCAATGAATTATTTAATGGCATCTTTGTATCATTAGGGTTATTAAAATAAAAGGAGCATTTATTTTGATTCATGTCAATAAGAATATAAAAAATACAGTACGTGTATTTCCCGAGCAGGGACGGTATGAATACTATAGATATGATATGAACGAAAACCCTGAGGGGTTGCCAAAGGAGTTTGTTGATTCCGTATTAAAGAATATTACACCGGAGTTTTTATCCGTATATCCTGAGCCCGATAGATTTTTAAAGAAATATGCTGAATTTATCGATATGAGTTTTGAAAATGTGACGGCAACCAATGGGTCAGACATGGCAATCCGGTATCTCTTAGAAACTTTTGGTGAAAGAGGAAAATCCGTAGTTACAGTATCACCTTCTTTTGAAATGTACTGGGTAAATTGTTCTATTTTAGGATATAAACATGTTCCTGTAGCTTATGAAAAGGACTTTACAATCAAAATAGAAAATATTCTTGCGGCAGTGAATGAAGAAACAAGAATTATTGTTTTGTTAAATCCAAATAATCCTATTGGTAATGTATATACAGAAAAAGAGTTGCAAAAGGTAATCACAAAGGCGAAATCTGTGGGAGCAGTAGTTATTATTGATGAAGCGTATCATTATTTTTATGACAAGACATTTTTAAATTATGTGAAGCAGAATGACAATGTTATTATTTTGCGTACTTTTTCTAAATTATTTTCTATTGCGGCATGTCGTTTAGGCGTTATTATTGGTACACCTGAAATTATTAACTATGTAAGAAATGCCAAATTAACTTTTGATGTAAATGCGGTGGCATTGCTTTTTGGGGAGAAGCTTTTGGAACATCCTGACATTATTAGGAATTTGATAGAAACAGAAAAAAAAGGAAAGGAATATGTTCTTGCAGAATTACGAAATCATGGATATGAGTGTCGTGATTGCAGGGGGAATTTTATTTTTGTAAAGCCAAGGCATGATGCAGTTTCAGTCGCAAAGGAACTCGCGGGGAAGAAAAATGTATTAGTACATGCATATAACAATGAATTTTTAAAGGATTATATAAGGGTATCTGTTGGCTCAGTGAAAGCAATGCGAATTTTTCTTGACGCGTTTTTTGATATTGATAAATAAATATCTGTAAAAATTTATACTTTTAATTTGTCAATACGGAGATACTATGAAGAAAGTTATAACTTATGGTACATATGATCTGTTTCATCAGGGACATTATAATCTTCTGAAAAGAGCTAAAGAATTAGGGGATTATCTTATCGTAGGAGTGACCTCTGATTATTTCGATAAGTCCAGGGGCAAGTTTAACGTACGTGATTCTTTGATGACCCGCATTGAAAATGTGAAGGCAACCGGTTTTGCAGATGAAATTGTCGTTGAAGAATATTTTGGACAAAAGATTGATGATATCAAAAAATACGGAGTGGATATTTTTACTGTAGGATCTGACTGGAAGGGCTATTTTGATTATTTGAATGAATACTGCCATGTGGTTTATTTGGAACGTACAAAGGGAATTTCCAGTACACAAATAAGAAATATCAATAATCTGCGTTTGGGAATAGTTGGTAATGAGTCTGTCTTAGATAGATTTTTGGATGAATTGAAGTTTGTCAGCGGTGTTGAGGTTGCAGGTGTATATGCTGCTAATGAGGGGGAATACAGTGAGTACAAATCGATAAAATATAAAGATTTAGAACGATATGAGACGTATGAGGCTCTCCTTTCTTGTGCAGATGCGGTATATATCAATGCCCCGCTGCATGAACGGCTGCTGTACATAGAAAAGGCCATCAAGACAGGAAAACATGTGTTGACAGAATTTCCTTTCTGCAGTGATTACCAGAAAGCGAAAAAACTGATGGAATTAGCACAAAAACAACATGTAATACTGATGGAAGGCCTTAAAACCGCTTATTGTCCCGCATTTGGGAAAATGGTTTCACTTGCACGCAGCGGGCAGATCGGGAAGCTTGTTAATGTAGAAGCCAATTTTACACAAATACTTGGGAAAGGACTGAATAACCAAATCAGAATTGCAGGAGGCAGCATGGAGTCTTTGGCAGCTTATCCCTTGCTTGCTATTTTTAAGTTGCTTGGAACAAATTATAAACGTGTAAGTTTTATGACACAAAAAGAAAATCATATAGATATGATTACAAAATTAAATTTCATATATGAGGATGCAATGGCAGGTGCCATAGTGTCAATTCGATCCAAAGCGGAAGGGGATTTGGTTATCTCCGGGACTAAGGGGTATATTTATGTGCCGGCGCCATGGTGGAAAACGGAGTTTTTTGAAGTCAGGTATGAAGATGTCAATAAAAATAGAAAATATTTTTATAAGTTTGATGGGGAAGGCCTTCGATACGAAATTGTGGAATTCCTTTACAATATCAGGGATGGTAGGAATGGATTTCTGATGACTGAAGACGAGGTTTTGGCGGAATGCAAGGCAATTGATCAATTTTTATCCAATGTGGATGTAACAGTATTAGATAGTTTTTGCGGAGATATGTGAATATGTCTTTTTTTTCCATCATTATTCCCATTTATAATAATAAAGAAAAAGAAATGGCGGATTGCTTTGCAAGTATATCTCAACAACAATATAAAGATTTTGAAGTTATTGTTATTGATGACGGGAGCAATGAAACATGTGCAAGAAATATTGACCGCTTGTCCAAGCGGTTTTTCACACGTTACAGAGTAATACATACTGTAAATAATGGTGTTTCAAAAGCAAGAAATTTGGGGATAAAATATGCGGTAGGGAATTATATTACATTTGTAGATGGTGATGATATCATTTGTCCCTGTATGCTCATGGATGCGTATCAGGTACTGCAGAAATATGATTTGGATATTCTTTATGGAATGCTGCAATCTGTAAAGGAGGATAAATTAAACTGCTCTCGTCTTGTAAATATAGCATACAAAAAATATCTATTTTCTACCGCTGATCTTTTGGATATAGAGGGTCTTGAAGAATTGTATTGCCATATGTTTGATATAAGCCAGAGTCGTTTTAAATGTGGAAAGGGATATGTCAGTCGTGGACCTATTGCCAAAATGGTAAAAAAAAGTCTTGCTGAACGCAATTTATTTGATGAAAAGTTGGCTTTTGGTGAGGATGAAGAATGGAACTTACGCCTTCTGTCGAATCCAATTCGAGCGGGTGTTATCAAAAAATTATGGTACTATTATATTCAGCGTAAAGATTCAACCTTGCATCGGTTTCGGACTGATTTTATAAAAAAGCATGAAGAGCGTTTGTCTGCTATGTGGAAATATGTTAAGGATAAGAAGACAGAATGTTGCTATTTAAATGAAAGTTTGCATGTATTAAAAGATTTATTGCCAAATTATTATTTCTCAGAATTTTATCAAGGGAGTATGAAAGGAGCATTTATTGAATATCACTCTTTGCTAAAACAGTTTCCTTGGAGCGCCGGTTGCAATGTAAATAATATAATTTATTTGAGTGTTAAAGGAAAAGTCCTATACATTTTATTTAAAACTCGGTTACTTTTTTTATTGTATTTTTTCAGAAGTAGATAGATGTATGATTTATAAAAGGGTGAAATGAATATGGTTCATACTGAAATTAGAGATTTTTTATTTCTTATTATGGGGATATGTCTTGTATTCAATAATATTCCCGATATAGTTCAATTAAAGTTTTTAGGAAGTGGAATAGGGAATAATTTAGTTGCATATCCTATTCTATTTGGAGCTATATATACCATATACTGCCATTTAAAATCTGGGAATGTTTTAGTAGAATACAAAAGATTTCTTCTTTATGGTGGGGTATATTTATGTATACTTTTTATTTCATTGATTGTAGGATTAATTCATTATCCATATTATGATGCTATTGTTAGTGTGCCAATTGAACAGATGGGAAAAATGGCAACGATAATTATTTTTTGTGAAAAGATAGGAATAACAATAGAAGGAAAAGCAATAGCACTATTATGGGGGATGTTTAGATTTGGTGGAATTGTTCTAAAGTTTATTATGACATTTGGTGTTTCTTATATGATTTTTTGTTGGTATCATGATGATTGGAAACGTGGATTCAATTTTTTTACTAAAGGGATATTATGTTCTCTTATTTTTGTAATCGGATATAGTGTTTTTGAAATCCAATATCTGGCAGGTGGAGAGTTCGGAAAACAATTTTTGGAACAAATAAATCCATATATTCATGTTATTAAAGTAGAGCATGATTGGTGGCCGCCGTTGCTTTGGCCTGATAAACAATTACGTTCAGTTTTTCCAGAACCATCACATATGGGAAACTATGCAGCTATATTGCTTCCGGTACTTTGGTTTTATCTTTTAAATGATTCAAGAGACAAAAGATTCAAGTTTGTTTTGGGTACAGGATATTCTTTATTTATCTTTATGATTTTTTTGACTCAGGCACGTACTGCATATGCTATGTTTTTAGGTATAACAATGCTTATGGTGGCAGGATTACTTATGCTTGATTGGAGACGTTATTTCAAGATAGTAATTATGATTTTAAGTATTAGCCTGGGTATATTTTTCTTATCCGTAAGGTTTATAAATTATATAGATAATATTGGTATATCTAAAGACATAATTGAGCCACCTAAAATTTCTGCAGTGGAAGTGGTAGATAAGAATTTGGGTTCACTAGCTGGAGAAGATAAAAGAAGTAATGGTTCAAGATATGCTTTGTTAAAAGCACATTTTAGGATGGGGATGGAATCACCTTTATTAGGGAAAGGGACATATCTGAATGATTCTTATACAAAAGATTATTTTGAGTTTGCAGAAAAAGAGAATCCTGGAGTTAAAATGTGGATAGGGAATCAAAATAAATTTGGCATATTAAAATATCCTATTGGTGCAATGAATGAATATGTGGAACGTTTTTCCGCAAATGGTTTGATGGGGCTATCTGCATTTTTATTTCCATTCGGCTGGATATTATATAAATTAATTTGGTTAATAAAAAAGAAAAAATGTAGAGAGTATGTTTGTCTATTAATTGCGGTGATTGCCGCGTTGGTTGTAGGAGCAAATGATTCTTTATCTGTAGTTTATGGGTTATGGCTTCTTTTAGGTTTATCTTATGCGGTGGTTTTAGGGCAAGGATCGGATGGATGAATGAGCGGAAAATCGGTATTGTTATCAGCTATGTAAATATTTTTTTACATGCACTGGTAGGGTTTCTTTATGTGCCTTTATTGCTTTTCTATATCGGAAGCAGCGGGTATGGCCTATATCAGCTGATAGGTTCCTTTATTGCTTATTTCAGCATTATGGATTTTGGCCTGACAGCAGCAGTTGTAAGATTTTATGCAAAGTATAAGGCGTTAAATGATATTGCCGGTATGGAAAATATCCTGGCTATTTCTCTTCGGGGATATGGCTTTATTGCTGTATTTGTTTTATGTATCGGAAGTGTTTGTTATTTTTTCCTGAATCAGATATTTGCAGGAAGTATGACGGCAAAGGAAGTGGGAGAGGCGAAGAGTCTGTTTCTTTTACTTCTTTTTAATATTGCCCTTACACTTTCTACTATGGTTTTCCGTGCGGTAATTAATGCCCATGAAAAATTTTTATTTTTAAAGGGCGCAGAAACAGTTGAATTAGTATTACAGCCGCTTTTGGTTATATTGGTATTACGGCAATATCCAAGTGCGTTTTCTGTAGCAATGGTTCAGACACTAATGAATATAATCCTGATTTTTGTGCGGGGATATTACTGTTTTGAAAAACTGGGTATTCGTATTCGGTTTCATTATTGGGACAGCAAATTGATTCATGAGTTTAAAAAGCTTGCGTTGAGTGTGTTTGCCATTTCATTAATTGATCAGGTGTTTTTTAAAACTAATCAGGTTATATTGGGGATCGTCAGCGGTACATTTGCGGTAGCTGTTTATTCCATTGCGGCGCTCATTTACATGAATTATATGGCATTGTCGAATGCGATTTCCGGTGTATATCTTCCGCATATTACAGAAATGGTTGCTCGAAAAGAATCGGTACAGAAGCTGTCGGGGTTATTTATACAAATTGGACGCTGGCAATATTTTTTATTGGGACTGGTAGCTACAGGTTTTATCATTTTCGGGAAACAGTTTATTCAAATCTGGGCAGGAGACGGGTTTGAAGATGCATATTGGATGACACTGCTTATTATTATTCCGTTCACGATTGACTTGATTCAGAATATAGGACTTTCTATTTTACAGGCACAGAATCATTATGATTTTCGTGCTAAGGTTTATTTTGGCATTGGCATCTTAAATCTGATTCTTGCGATACCTTTGGGAATGAAATATGGCGGTATAGGTTGTGCCTTTGCAACCGGATTTTCTATGTTTATCGGAAATGGGCTGGTTATGAACTGGTACTACTCTTCTGTTACCGGTTTACAAATTAAAGAGTTCTGGAAACAAATTATAAAAATTTCATTTAGGATCATGTTTTGCTGTATCATTGGATATTTTATAAATATAATGACGATGAGCGGCAGTAACACGGTTTTCGTGATTAAAATGATTGGTTATACTATACTGTACAGCGGAGTTATATATTTCACGAGTATGAATAGAGAAGAGAAAAATAAGATTTGTCAGTTGCTGAGAAGAGAGATGTGAGGAAAATATCGTTTCCACTTCTATATAAAAAAAGATTTCTCCCAAGGAACTATTTAGAACGAATATGTTAATGCAGAACAAAGTTCATTATATTATTTAAGGGATTATTTACAAGTACTGGTCATGCATGATTTATTGTATTTTGTTATGGAGGGAATAGATGGAAACCTATCAAAATGTAAATGGAAATTCCGGTATAGCAGGATATGAGATTGGCGATACTTATATCGAGGTGGAATTTGCAGATACGGAGAGTGTGTATCGCTATTCTTACGAAAGTGCCGGGCTGAAGAATGTGGAGGAAATGAAGCGTCTGGCGGCGCAGGGGCATGGACTCAATTCGTTTATTAACCGGCGGGTAAAATATTTATATGAAAAGTGAGAGAGTCTTGTTTTAAAGGGCTCTCTTTTTTGTATTGCAGTATAATGATCTTAAAAGATACGGACAGAAAGGAAGTGTACATCGTGAAAACAGCGCGCAGGGAAATAGAGGGCAGGCCTGTGCTGGCGGTCTGCTATGATTTCGACCGGACGCTTTCCCCTGAAAATATGCAGGACGGATATATCCGTGCCGTGGATTATGACGTGGACAGCTTTTGGGAGGAATCGAACCGGCTGGCGGGAGACCACTGCATGGATCAGAACCTGGCGTACATGTATAAGATGCTTCAAAGCGCCAGAGGGAAAGAAATACTGAACAAGGAACGGCTGAAACAGTACGGCGGCAAAGTCAGGTTGTACGACGGCATCAAAGGATGGTTCCGCCGGATTAATGCCTATGGGGAAAAACGGGGCATCCTTGTGGAACATTACATCATTTCCTCCGGGCTGCGGGAAATCATAGAAGGGACAGAGATTGCGAAAGATTTCACCCATATTTACGCCAGTTCCTTTTATTACAATGAGCATGGAGAACCCTGCTGGCCGGCGCAGGTGATCAATTACACGAATAAAACGCAGTTCCTTTTCCGCATAGAGAAAGGAATCCTGGATATCAATGACAATGCGGTGAATGACCACTTCGCGGAAGGCGAGCTGCGCGTCCCATTCAGAAATATCGTATACATCGGCGACAGCGCCACGGATATCCCCTGCATGCGCCTTGTCAATTCACTGGGCGGCCATTCCGTCGGCGTCTACGATTTGGAAAATACGGCCAGCAAAGATACGGTACGCCGGATGATCCGGGATGAACGCATCCGCTACTATGTACCGGCGGATTATACCAAAGGAAGCGAAATGGACACATTCATGCATCAGATTATAGACAAAACGGCGGCCTATGAGGTGCTGGAAGAGAAACATCTGAGGGACAGAAAAGAAGCGGGAGGTGGGAGAAATATATGATAGATATAGGATTTAATGTATTTGATGGTTTTTATATGGGGATAACTTTTTTACTTAGCCTTGGCTCAATTTTTATAACAACATTAGCTTTAGTTTCAATGTTTCCTGCTATTGAGCTCGAAAGGCGTAAAGGTGTTCTTGCGAAGAAACTTGATGATTTATGTGATTGCGTGTTTTATACACCTACCGATATTGATGAATATAAACGAAATAGAGAGAAAATCTTATTAATATTGTCTGATTATCAATATAATTTTGAATTATATCAGCAACTACAAGATAAATATCGGTATATTATAGAGTATAGTAAAAAAATAGTGCAAGGATTTAAAATATTAATCTTAACGGGGGCTTTAGTTTTTATTGTATTAGTGATTGTCACCTTGATTTGTAATACTATTCAATCAGATCCTGCTATAATAGGAAGCTGTAGTCTATTTCTTCCGATGATTATTGGACTATGTGTGCGTTATAAATTATGTGGAAAGTCAAGGTGTTTTATTTTACTACCGGCTAATTTAATAGGAAGAATCCTTGAAAGTAATGAGACAGTCAGTAAGATAGTCGAATTTCCCGATGGTAAAAGTTTATTTTACCCCAATAGATTAATTTCTGATAAATTTATTGATGCGGCAGTGACTTCGTGGAAGATTCCGAAAATGTTATCTGCCCGTACTTTTCGAAATTGTACATATTTTGAGAAGTATGAAAAGGAAGATAGTATTAATTTCGATTATATATTAGATGAAATTGAAGATAGTGAGTATAATTCATTTTTATGTTATAGATTGCCTAATTTGTCTGAGTTGGAAGAAGAATTAGAAATCATCATTAAGTATACGGATACCAATAAGAACAAACAGCGAGATAAGTTTCATATAAGAAAAAATGAAATAGAGAATTCAATAGAAGAAAATGGTTGTAGGCTTATGTTATGGACTAGAGCTTTAGTGGGAAATATTGAGTCTATAACAGTGAATTTCACAGAAGCAAAAATAATTTTCCATTATCGGTGTTTGTTGAAAAACTCTAAAAATCAATTAACTACTTCATCATTTGGATGGTGTGTTGGTACACATTGGCATTCATTAACAAGTCAGTTCTTAAAACCTATTAATTAAAAATAAGGAGGACACTATTATGAAAAAGAATTTTAAACCGAATACCTGGCTGTATCCGCAGCCGGTGCTTGTGATTGCTTCGTATGGCGCGGACGGCACGGCGGATGGTATGGTAGCGGCGTGGGGAGGGATTTATGATACGAACCAAGTGGGATTTATGCTGGACCATACCCATAAGACCGTGGCGAATCTATTGGAAAAGAAAGCTTTTACCGTAAGCATGGCGACCGTTTCCACGATGGCGGAAGCGGATTATCTGGGGATCGTGTCGGGAAACCGTGTACCTGATAAGGTGGCGCGCGCCGGGCTTCATGCGGTGAAGAGCGAATTTGTGGACGCACCGGTGCTTTCGGAATTTCCTTTGACCTTGGAGTGCAAAGTATCCAAGGTGACGAAGGTAGGCGAGGATTACCATTTCGTTGGGGATATCGTGAATATCTTGGTCGATGAAGACATTCTGACCGATGGAAAGATTGACGTGAAGAAATTACAGGCGATTACCTTTGATCCGGCCGGCGGGAAGTATATTGCTCTCGGTGACGCGGTAGGAAACGTGTACCGGCAAGGGAGAAAGTATATGGAGTAACAGAAATCGGCTGTTTGGGGTCAAAGCTGTAAGCCGGCAGCTAAAAGTGCTGAATGACACCGGACGTTAAGGCGTCATAATGAGGAGAACGTTAAGGCGTCATCCGAAACGAAATGTGAAGGATCTATTACCGTAATGAGGGAAAGCAGTAAGAAGATAAAAGCTATCAGCTGTGAGCTGTCAGCCATTAGTTGTTAGCTGTCATCTGTTGGCTATTAGCTAATAGTTCTTTTACGATTTGAGTCATCATGGCGATTAAGTATCCTCAGCCGCGCTGCGTGTGCTACCGGGCTCATGGAAATAGGTGGCGCTGAATTGGTAAGAAAGGAGCCGGCTTGATTTGCTATGGAAGATTGACTGTTTGCTTTCCGGAGAAGAAAGATTTTTACCTGTCTTTTTTATACTTCATAAACCGTTGAGTTGAAATTAAGTGCAATAATGAAATGAGTTGTACAAATTGGCATACAAAAACCACTGACAGTCAGTTGTTTCGGATAGCCAGTGGTTTTTGCGTCTTTTCGGACATTGAAGTTTAAGTATTTCACGAAGGACATGCTTATCTTGATAGACCTGCCTTCACTATTTCTTCTTCCCTTTCTTTTTGTGCTTTTTTTCTTTATGTCGTGAGATTTTTGCTTTTTTCTTCTCTTTCTTTATATTTTTAAGTTTTATTTTAGGGAAATCTTGATAAGACTTTTTAGCTTCCGGGTATGGTGATGATATATTATCTATGGCAGTATCGTATTTCTTTACTGCTGCGCCATCCTCTTCTATGGTGAGGGTCGTTGCATTGGTGGATTTTTCCAGCAATTCGGATAAAATATGGAGAGCTTTTTGAATAAGCGCATCTTTTTGTTCAAGTGTTGTTCCGTCAAGAGGCATTTTTATAGTGATACGGTTCATAAGATGATCCTCCTAAAAATAGATTTTTAAAAATAGGATGATTATTTAAGTTTATTATAACAGAAATAATGCTGATGGAAATAGAAATTTTATTCCAAAAGTTAAGTTTTTCTATCATAACTATTGCAATAATGAAAATTTTGAGTAATAATATGAGATTTTAGGAAAATGAGATATTAGGCTCTACAAATTTCATGTTTTTAGGTTTTCCTGTTGTTTAGGGGTTTTCGGTATTATACTGGCAGTATTGTACTGGAAAGAATGTGTAGGTAGAAAGGGGAGAAGTATAATTGAATAGGATCTATAAGGTGGTCTGGAGTAAGGCGAAGGGGTGTTATGTCGTTGTCTCTGAACTGGCGAAGCAAAACGGTAAGAACAAGTATGGCCAGACTGGGGAGACGACAGGCCTTTTGAGTGCGCTTCTTTGTGCACTAATGCTTACGGGAAGTGCTTTGTTCTGGCCGATGGAAGTTTCGGCCGGCACACAGTATGGAGACGATAGCTGGGCAGATGGATATAATACAGCGATTGGTATATCAGCCAGGGCAAGAGGTGACGGTGCGCTGGCGTTGGGGACACAAACGAAGGCGACTGCTATTCGTTCTACCGCAATAGGTCATCAGGCCGAGGCAGGTGGCGCTGATAGTATTTCGATCGGTACGTTATCCGGCGCAAGTAATACTCATTCCATAGCTATCGGAGACAAGGCCAGGGCATACGGAATAGATGCCATAGCACTCGGTGCTTCTGCAAATGCAACGGCGACCAATGCGATGGCAGTTGGCAGGAATGCAAGCTCAACGGCAGGCGGGTCGGTAGCGGTAGGTATTAATACGGAAGTGACGCAAGTCAATTCGGTCGCAATGGGAGCTACTGCTAAGGCTTATGGTGATAGCGCGGTATCTTTAGGTGTCGATGTGGTATCCCGGGGACATAGTGCGGTAGCTGTCGGTGCGAATGCGGATGCGCTTGCCCAGAGTGCGGTTTCTATAGGTGATTCAACATTAGCCAATGCGCACAATGCGGTAAGCGTCGGTATAAGTTCGCAGGCAACAGCGGAGCGTGCTATCGCTATGGGTGACAGCACAAGGGCAACTGCATGGGATGGCGTGGCAATCGGTACTGCAGCAAAGGCAAATGCAACTGGTGCGGTCGCAATAGGAAAGGATGCCTTAGCAAATCAGGAAGCTGGAACAGCGGTTGGTATCGGAGCGGAGGCTACAGGTCAGTATGCAGCCGCTTTTGGTGATGTTGCTAAAGCTAGTGTAAGGTGGGGTACTGCCATCGGTACGGGTTCTTTGGCTAATGTTGCCGCCGGGGCGGTCGGGTATGATCCGTCAGGGGCTTTCCATTCCGGTGATACGACCGGCACGTGGAAGTCTACCTTGGGAGCCGTGGCCGTGGGGGATACGACTCGTAATAAAACCCGTCAGATTATAGGCGTTGCTGCCGGCACTAATGACACTGATGCTGTCAACGTGGCACAGTTAAAAGCCGCCCAGCTGGGCGGGGGCGGAGATTCAAGCTGGGTGATCCAGGACACAAACAGCCCGCAAGGTAGAAAAACTATCGATAAGAATAATCCGTTGACTGTCAGAGGTGATAGATATATCAAGGCAGAAGTTGGTTATGACGGATTGAACTTGAAGCTGGATGAAAACCAGCTGAATAATAGTATCAGTAATAATTCGACGGTTCAGAACAACAGGACGGACATCAATAACCTGAAAAGCGGCTTTAACCTGAAAGCAGGAAGTGCGACCAGCCAGGTAAGACTGGGAGAAGGAACCACGCCGACAATAGAATTTGCAACAGCCGACGACACAATGACCGTCAACCTGAGCGACAAGAAAGTCACATACGGGATCGATAAGAACAAGCTGGTCAAAAATATAACGGGCGACCTGATTACCAATATCAATAACAGCACAACCACTCCGATTACCAACATCAAGGCCCAGTTCGGAGTAACGGCAGACAGCGGAAGCCAGAAAACCGTCACACTGACCAAAGACACGACACCGACAGTAAAATTCAAAGGGGACGGGAAATACCTGACCTCCGTGACAGACACTGACGGCGTACAGTACAGCGTAGACGAAAACAAGCTGAACCAGAACATCACCAACATCACCAACGAGGCGATCAAAGGCAAAGGGCTGTACTTCGGAGCCAACAGCGGAGCAACCGTTCTGAACAAACTGGGAAGCACCCGAAAACATCAAGACCAAGGTCAGCCAGGACGCCAGCGGCAACACCAACATTAATATGATGCTGGCAAGCGCGCTGAACGGGATCACATCGATCTCGAACGGAAAAGCGGGCAGCAATAATACCACGATCACGCTGGGAGACGGGACAGTGAACGTTGGCGGGTCAACGATCAGCAACGTGAAGAGCGCGCTGAACGGTACAGCGCTGGCGAACGCAAGCGAAGACCAGAAGAAGAGCGCGGCGACCATCGGCGACCTGAAAGACGCGGTCAACAACATGAGCGGGGACGTAAACTGGGTAATCCAGGATGCGAACACCCCGAAAGGGACAAAGACCATCAACTCGACCACGCCGCTGACAGTCAAAGGCGATAAATACGTCAAGACGACAGTCAACAACGACGGGCTGAGCCTGGGACTGGACGAAGACCAGCTGAACAACACAATCACCAACAACAATACCGTCCAGAACAACAAGACAGACATCAGCAACCTGAAAGCAGGCTTCAACCTGAAAGCGGGGCGACAACCAGCCAGGTAAAACTGGGAGAAGCGACCACGCCGACAATAGAATTTGCGACAGCTGATGACACAATGACCGTCAACCTGAGCGACAAGAAAGTCACATACGGGATTGACAAGAACAAGCTGATCAACAACATCAACAACACGACGAACAACCCTGTAACCAATATCAAGGCCCAGTTCAGTAACGGCAGACAGCGGAAGCCAGAAAACCGTCACACTGACCAAAGACACGACACCGACAGTAAAATTCAAAGGGGACGGGAAATACCTGACCTCCGTGACAGACACTGACGGCGTACAGTACAGCGTAGACGAAAACAAGCTGAACCAGAACATCACCAACATCACCAATGAGGCGATCAAAGGCAAAGGGCTGTACTTCGGAGCCAACAGCGGAGCAACCGTTCTGAACAAACTGGGAAGCACCGTGAAGATCCAGGGCGAAGGGACGAAAGCGGACAGCGAATACTCCGGCGAAAACATCAAGACCAAGGTCAGCCAGGATGCCAGCGGCAACACCAACATTAATATGATGCTGGCAAGCGCACTGAACGGGATCACCTCAATCTCGAACGGAAAAGCAGGCAGCAATAATACCACGATCACGCTGGGAGACGGGACAGTGAACGTCGGCGGGTCAACGATCAGCAACGTGAAGAGCGCGCTGAACGGTACAGCGCTGGCGAACGCAAGCGAAGACCAGAAGAAGAGCGCGGCGACCATCGGCGACCTGAAAGACGCGGTCAACAACATGAGCGGGGACGTAAACTGGGTGATCCAGGATGCGAACACCCCGAAAGGGACAAAGACCATCAACTCGACCACGCCGCTGACAGTCAAAGGCGATAAATACGTCAAGACGACAGTCAACAACGACGGGCTGAGCCTGGGACTGGACGAAGACCAGCTGAACAACACAATCACCAACAACAATACCGTCCAGAACAACAAGACAGACATCAGCAACCTGAAAGCAGGCTTCAACCTGAAAGCGGGAGCGACGACCAGCCAGGTAAAACTGGGAGAAGCGACCACGCCGACAATAGAATTTGCGACAGCTGATGATACAATGACCGTCAACCTGAGCGACAAGAAAGTCACATACGGGATTGACAAGAACAAGCTGATCAACAACATCAACAACACGACGAACAACCCTGTAACCAATATCAAGGCCCAGTTCGGAGTAACGGCAGACAGCGGAAGCCAGAAAACCGTCACACTGACCAAAGACACGACACCGACAGTAAAATTCAAAGGGACGGGAAATACCTGACCTCCGTGACAGACACTGACGGCGTACAGTACAGCGTAGACGAAAACAAGCTGAACCAGAACATCACCAACATCACCAACGAGGCGATCAAAGGCAAAGGGCTGTACTTCGGAGCCAACAGCGGAGCAACCGTTCTGAACAAACTGGGAAGCACCCGAAAACATCAAGACCAAGGTCAGCCAGGACGCCAGCGGCAACACCAACATTAATATGATGCTGGCAAGCGCGCTGAACGGGATCACATCGATCTCGAACGGAAAAGCGGGCAGCAATAATACCACGATCACGCTGGGAGACGGGACAGTGAACGTTGGCGGGTCAACGATCAGCAACGTGAAGAGCGCGCTGAACGGTACAGCGCTGGCGAACGCAAGCGAAGACCAGAAGAAGAGCGCGGCGACCATCGGCGACCTGAAAGACGCGGTCAACAACATGAGCGGGGACGTAAACTGGGTAATCCAGGATGCGAACACCCCGAAAGGGACAAAGACCATCAACTCGACCACGCCGCTGACAGTCAAAGGCGATAAATACGTCAAGACGACAGTCAACAACGACGGCTGAGCCTGGGACTGGACGAAGACCAGCTGAACAACACAATCACCAACAACAATACCGTCCAGAACAACAAGACAGACATCAGCAACCTGAAAGCAGGCTTCAACCTGAAAGCGGGAGCGACAACCAGCCAGGTAAAACTGGGAGAAGCGACCACGCCGACAATAGAATTTGCGACAGCTGATGACACAATGACCGTCAACCTGAGCGACAAGAAAGTCACATACAGGATTGACAAGAACAAGCTGATCAACAACATCAACAACACGACGAACAACCCTGTAACCAATATCAAGGCCCAGTTCGAGTAACGGCAGACAGCGGAAGCCAGAAAACCGTCACACTGACCAAAGACACGACACCGACAGTAAAATTCAAAGGGGACGGAAATACCTGACCTCCGTGACAGACACTGACGGCGTACAGTACAGCGTAGACGAAAACAAGCTGAACCAGAACATCACCAACATCACCAATGAGGCGATCAAAGGCAAAGGGCTGTACTTCGGAGCCAACAGCGGAGCAACCGTTCTGAACAAACTGGGAAGCACTGTGAAGATCCAGGGCGAAGGGACGAAAGCGGACAGCGAATACTCCGGCGAAAACATCAAGACCAAGGTCAGCCAGGATGCCAGCGGCAACACCAACATTAATATGATGCTGGCAAGCGCACTGAACGGGATCACCTCAATCTCGAACGGAAAAGCAGGCAGCAATAATACCACGATCACGCTGGGAGACGGGACAGTGAACGTCGGCGGGTCAACGATCAGCAACGTGAAGAGCGCGCTGAACGGTACAGCGCTGGCGAACGCAAGCGAAGACCAGAAGAAGAGCGCGGCGACCATCGGCGACCTGAAAGACGCGGTCAACAACATGAGCGGGGACGTAAACTGGGTGATCCAGGATGCGAACACCCCGAAAGGGACAAAGACCATCAACTCGACCACGCCGCTGACAGTCAAAGGCGATAAATACGTCAAGACGACAGTCAACAACGACGGGCTGAGCCTGGGACTGGACGAAGACCAGCTGAACAACACAATCACCAACAACAATACCGTCCAGAACAACAAGACAGACATCAGCAACCTGAAAGCAGGCTTCAACCTGAAAGCGGGAGCGACGACCAGCCAGGTAAAACTGGGAGAAGCGACCACGCCGACAATAGAATTTGCGACAGCTGATGATACAATGACCGTCAACCTGAGCGACAAGAAAGTCACATACGGGATTGACAAGAACAAGCTGATCAACAACATCAACAACACGACGAACAACCCTGTAACCAATATCAAGGCCCAGTTCGAGTAACGGCAGACAGCGGAAGCCAGAAAACCGTCACACTGACCAAAGACACGACACCGACAGTAAAATTCAAAGGGACGGGAAATACCTGACCTCCGTGACAGACACTGACGGCGTACAGTACAGCGTAGACGAAAACAAGCTGAACCAGAACATCACCAACATCACCAACGAGGCGATCAAGGGCAAAGGGCTGTACTTGGAGCCAACAGCGGAGCAACCGTTCTGAACAAACTGGGAAGCACCGTGAAGATCCAGGGCGAAGGGACAAAAGCAGACAGCGAATACTCCGGCAAGAACGTTAAGACCAAGGTCAGCCAGGACGCCAGCGGCAACACGATCATCGACGTCATGCTGGACAAAGAACTGTCGGCAGACAAAGTCATTGTCGGGAAAGCGGGAGCTGACGGCAAAGACGGAGTTATCGGTGTCAACGGGAAAGACGGTGTATCCGGCGTAGGCATCAACGGGAAAGACGGCATCTCCGTCAAGGGAGATAAAGGCGAAGTCGGAATCAACGGCAACGACGGCATCTCGATCAAAGGAAAAGACGGAAAAGACGCAGTCACCATCAACGGGAAAGACGGAGTACCGGGAGTAGATGGCAAAGAAGGACACATTGGGCTGAACGGGAAAGACGGAATCACAGATATCTGGACAAGACCCGGACAGCCGGGACTGAACGGAGCCAATGGTACGACCATGACCCGTGTCGTCTATAAAGATCCGAAAGGCAACGAACATGAAGTAGCCACACTGGACGACGGGCTGAAATTTGCCGGCGACGACGGACAGACAGACAAGAGCAAAGTCATTGCCAAACTGCTCAACAAGACAATGGACATTGTCGGCGGAGCGGACAACACAAAACTGACAGATGGCAACATCGGCGTCAACAACGTAAACGGGAAGCTGCAGGTACAGCTGGCAAGCGCACTGAACGGGATCACCTCAATCTCGAACGGAAAAGCAGGCAGCAATAATACCACGATCACGCTGGGAGACGGGACAGTGAACGTCGGCGGGTCAACGATCAGCAACGTGAAGAGCGCGCTGAACGGTACAGCGCTGGCGAACGCAAGCGAAGACCAGAAGAAGAGCGCGGCGACCATCGGCGACCTGAAAGACGCGGTCAACAACATGAGCGGGGACGTAAACTGGGTGATCCAGGATGCGAACACCCCGAAAGGGACAAAGACCATCAACTCGACCACGCCGCTGACAGTCAAAGGCGATAAATACGTCAAGACGACAGTCAACAACGACGGCTGAGCCTGGGACTGGACGAAGACCAGCTGAACAACACAATCACCAACAACAATACCGTCCAGAACAACAAGACAGACATCAGCAACCTGAAAGCAGGCTTCAACCTGAAAGCGGGAGCGACGACCAGCCAGGTAAAACTGGGAGAAGCGACCACGCCGACAATAGAATTTGCGACAGCTGATGATACAATGACCGTCAACCTGAGCGACAAGAAAGTCACATACGGGATTGACAAGAACAAGCTGATCAACAACATCAACAACACGACGAACAACCCTGTAACCAATATCAAGGCCCAGTTCGGAGTAACGGCAGACAGCGGAAGCCAGAAAACCGTCACACTGACCAAAGACACGACACCGACAGTAAAATTCAAAGGGGACGGAAATACCTGACCTCCGTGACAGACACTGACGGCGTACAGTACAGCGTAGACGAAAACAAGCTGAACCAGAACATCACCAACATCACCAACGAGGCGATCAAGGGCAAAGGGCTGTACTTCGGAGCCAACAGCGGAGCAACCGTTCTGAACAAACTGGGAAGCACCGTGAAGATCCAGGGCGAAGGGACGAAAGCAGACAGCGAATACTCCGGTAAGAACGTTAAGACCAAGGTCAGCCAGGACGCCAGCGGCAACACGATCATCGACGTCATGCTGGACAAAGAACTGTCGGCAGACAAAGTCATTGTCGGAAAGCGGGAGCTGACGGCAAAGACGGAGTTATCGGCGTCAACGGGAAAGACGGTGTATCCGGCGTAGGCATCAACGGGAAAGACGGCATCTCCGTCAAGGGAGATAAAGGCGAAGTCGGAATCAACGGCAACGACGGCATCTCGATCAAAGGAAAAGACGGAAAGACGCAGTCACCATCAACGGGAAAGACGGAGTACCGGGAGTAGATGGCAAAGAAGGACACATCGGGCTGAACGGGAAAGACGGAATCACAGATATCTGGACAAGACCGGACAGCCGGGACTGAACGGAGCCAATGGTACGACCATGACCCGTGTCGTCTATAAAGATCCGAAAGGCAACGAACATGAAGTAGCCACACTGGACGACGGGCTGAAATTTGCCGGCGACGACGGACAGACAGACAAGAGCAAAGTCATTGCCAAACTGCTCAACAAGACAATGGACATTGTCGGCGGAGCGGACAACACAAAACTGACAGATGGCAACATCGGCGTCAACAACGTAAACGGGAAGCTGCAGGTACAGCTGGCAAGCGCACTGAACGGGATCACCTCAATCTCGAACGGAAAAGCAGGCAGCAATAATACCACGATCACGCTGGGAGACGGGACAGTGAACGTCGGCGGGTCAACGATCAGCAACGTGAAGAGCGCGCTGAACGGTACAGCGCTGGCGAACGCAAGCGAAGACCAGAAGAAGAGCGCGGCGACCATCGGCGATTTGAAAGACGCGGTCAACAACATGAGCGGGGACGTAAACTGGGTGATCCAGGATGCGAACACCCCGAAAGGGACAAAGACCATCAACTCGACCACGCCGCTGACAGTCAAAGGCGATAAATACGTCAAGACGACAGTCAACAACGACGGGCTGAGCCTGGGACTGGACGAAGACCAGCTGAACAACACAATCACCAACAACAATACCGTCCAGAACAACAAGACAGACATCAGCAACCTGAAAGCAGGCTTCAACCTGAAAGCGGGAGCGACGACCAGCCAGGTAAAACTGGGAGAAGCGACCACGCCGACAATAGAATTTGCGACAGCTGATGATACAATGACCGTCAACCTGAGCGACAAGAAAGTCACATACGGGATTGACAAGAACAAACTGATCAACAACATCAACAACACGACGAACAACCCTGTAACCAATATCAAGGCCCAGTTCGGAGTAACGGCAGACAGCGGAAGCCAGAAAACCGTCACACTGACCAAAGACACGACACCGACAGTAAAATTCAAAGGGGACGGGAAATACCTGACCTCCGTGACAGACACTGACGGCGTACAGTACAGCGTAGACGAAAACAAGCTGAACCAGAACATCACCAACATCACCAATGAGGCGATCAAAGGCAAAGGGCTGTACTTGAGCCAACAGCGGAGCAACCGTTCTGAACAAACTGGGAAGCACCGTGAAGATCCAGGGCGAAGGGACGAAAGCGGACAGCGAATACTCCGGCGAAAACATCAAGACCAAGGTCAGCCAGGATGCCAGCGGCAACACCAACATTAATATGATGCTGGCAAGCGCACTGAACGGGATCACCTCAATCTCGAACGGAAAAGCAGGCAGCAATAATACCACGATCACGCTGGGAGACGGGACAGTGAACGTCGGCGGGTCAACGATCAGCAACGTGAAGAGCGCGCTGAACGGTACAGCGCTGGCGAACGCAAGCGAAGACCAGAAGAAGAGCGCGGCGACCATCGGCGACCTGAAAGACGCGGTCAACAACATGAGCGGGGACGTAAACTGGGTGATCCAGGATGCGAACACCCCGAAAGGGACAAAGACCATCAACTCGACCACGCCGCTGACAGTCAAAGGCGATAAATACGTCAAGACGACAGTCAACAACGACGGGCTGAGCCTGGGACTGGACGAAGACCAGCTGAACAACACAATCACCAACAACAATACCGTCCAGAACAACAAGACAGACATCAGCAACCTGAAAGCAGGCTTCAACCTGAAAGCGGAGCGACGACCAGCCAGGTAAAACTGGGAGAAGCGACCACGCCGACAATAGAATTTGCGACAGCTGATGATACAATGACCGTCAACCTGAGCGACAAGAAAGTCACATACGGGATTGACAAGAACAAGCTGATCAACAACATCAACAACACGACGAACAACCCTGTAACCAATATCAAGGCCCAGTTCGGAGTAACGGCAGACAGCGGAAGCCAGAAAACCGTCACACTGACCAAAGACACGACACCGACAGTAAAATTCAAAGGGACGGGAAATACCTGACCTCCGTGACAGACACTGACGGCGTACAGTACAGCGTAGACGAAAACAAGCTGAACCAGAACATCACCAACATCACCAACGAGGCGATCAAAGGCAAAGGGCTGTACTTCGGAGCCAACAGCGGAGCAACCGTTCTGAACAAACTGGGAAGCACCGTGAAGATCCAGGGCGAAGGGACAAAAGCAGACAGCGAATACTCCGGCAAGAACGTTAAGACCAAGGTCAGCCAGGACGCCAGCGGCAACACGATCATCGACGTCATGCTGGACAAAGAACTGTCGGCAGACAAAGTCATTGTCGGGAAAGCGGGAGCTGACGGCAAAGACGGAGTTATCGGTGTCAACGGGAAAGACGGTGTATCCGGCGTAGGCATCAACGGGAAAGACGGCATCTCCGTCAAGGGAGATAAAGGCGAAGTCGGAATCAACGGCAACGACGGCATCTCGATCAAAGGAAAAGACGGAAAGACGCAGTCACCATCAACGGAAAGACGGAGTACCGGGAGTAGATGGCAAAGAAGGACACATTGGGCTGAACGGGAAAGACGGAATCACAGATATCTGGACAAGACCCGGACAGCCGGGACTGAACGGAGCCAATGGTACGACCATGACCCGTGTCGTCTATAAAGATCCGAAAGGCAACGAACATGAAGTAGCCACACTGGACGACGGGCTGAAATTTGCCGGCGACGACGGACAGACAGACAAGAGCAAAGTCATTGCCAAACTGCTCAACAAGACAATGGACATTGTCGGCGGAGCGGACAACACAAAACTGACAGATGGCAACATCGGCGTCAATAACGTAAACGGGAAGCTGCAGGTACAGCTGGCAAGCGCACTGAACGGGATCACATCGATCTCGAACGGAAAAGCGGGCAGCAATAATACCACGATCACGCTGGGAGACGGGACAGTGAACGTCGGCGGGTCAACGATCAGCAACGTGAAGAGCGCGCTGAACGGTACAGCGCTGGCGAACGCAAGCGAAGACCAGAAGAAGAGCGCGGCGACCATCGGCGACCTGAAAGACGCGGTCAACAACATGAGCGGGGACGTAAACTGGGTGATCCAGGATGCGAACACCCCGAAAGGGACAAAGACCATCAACTCGACCACGCCGCTGACAGTCAAAGGCGATAAATACGTCAAGACGACAGTCAACAACGACGGGCTGAGCCTGGGACTGGACGAAGACCAGCTGAACAACACAATCACCAACAACAATACCGTCCAGAACAACAAGACAGACATCAGCAACCTGAAAGCAGGCTTCAACCTGAAAGCGGAGCGACGACCAGCCAGGTAAAACTGGGAGAAGCGACCACGCCGACAATAGAATTTGCGACAGCTGATGATACAATGACCGTCAACCTGAGCGACAAGAAAGTCACATACGGGATTGACAAGAACAAGCTGATCAACAACATCAACAACACGACGAACAACCCTGTAACCAATATCAAGGCCCAGTTCGAGTAACGGCAGACAGCGGAAGCCAGAAAACCGTCACACTGACCAAAGACACGACACCGACAGTAAAATTCAAAGGGGACGGGAAATACCTGACCTCCGTGACAGACACTGACGGCGTACAGTACAGCGTAGACGAAAACAAGCTGAACCAGAACATCACCAACATCACCAACGAGGCGATCAAGGGCAAAGGGCTGTACTTCGGAGCCAACAGCGGAGCAACCGTTCTGAACAAACTGGGAAGCACCGTGAAGATCCAGGGCGAAGGGACGAAAGCAGACAGCGAATACTCCGGTAAGAACGTTAAGACCAAGGTCAGCCAGGACGCCAGCGGCAACACGATCATCGACGTCATGCTGGACAAAGAACTGTCGGCAGACAAAGTCATTGTCGGGAAAGCGGGAGCTGACGGCAAAGACGGAGTTATCGGCGTCAACGGGAAAGACGGTGTATCCGGCGTAGGCATCAACGGGAAAGACGGCATCTCCGTCAAGGGAGATAAAGGCGAAGTCGGAATCAACGGCAACGACGGCATCTCGATCAAAGGAAAAGACGGAAAAGACGCAGTCACCATCAACGGGAAAGACGGAGTACCGGGAGTAGATGGCAAAGAAGGACACATCGGGCTGAACGGGAAAGACGGAATCACAGATATCTGGACAAGACCCGGACAGCCGGGACTGAACGGAGCCAATGGTACGACCATGACCCGTGTCGTCTATAAAGATCCGAAAGGCAACGAACATGAAGTAGCCACACTGGACGACGGGCTGAAATTTGCCGGCGACGACGGACAGACAGACAAGAGCAAAGTCATTGCCAAACTGCTCAACAAGACAATGGACATTGTCGGCGGAGCGGACAACACAAAACTGACAGATGGCAACATCGGCGTCAACAACGTAAACGGGAAGCTGCAGGTACAGCTGGCAAGCGCACTGAACGGGATCACCTCAATCTCGAACGGAAAAGCAGGCAGCAATAATACCACGATCACGCTGGGAGACGGGACAGTGAACGTCGGCGGGTCAACGATCAGCAACGTGAAGAGCGCGCTGAACGGTACAGCGCTGGCGAACGCAAGCGAAGACCAGAAGAAGAGCGCGGCGACCATCGGCGATTTGCAGGAAGTCAATAAAACTGTGTCGGGCAAAGGGCTGTACTTCGGAGCCAACAGCGGAGCAACCGTTCTGAATAAACTGGAAAGCACCGTGAAGATCCAGGGCGAAGGGACGAAAGCAGACAGCGAATACTCCGGCAAGAACGTTAAGACCAAGGTCAGCCAGGATGCCAGCGGCAACACGATCATCGACGTCATGCTGGACAAAGAACTGTCGGCAGACAAAGTCATTGTCGGGAAAGCGGGAGCTGACGGCAAAGACGGAGTTATCGGCGTCAACGGGAAAGACGGTGTATCCGGCGTAGGCATCAACGGGAAAGACGGCATCTCCGTCAAGGGAGATAAAGGCGAAGTCGGAATCAACGGCAACGACGGCATCTCGATCAAAGGAAAAGACGGAAAAGACGCAGTCACCATCAACGGGAAAGACGGAGTACCGGGAGTAGATGGCAAAGAAGGACACATTGGGCTGAACGGGAAAGACGGAATCACAGATATCTGGACAAGACCCGGACAGCCGGGACTGAACGGAGCCAATGGTACGACCATGACCCGTGTCGTCTATAAAGATCCGAAAGGCAACGAACATGAAGTAGCCACACTGGACGACGGGCTGAAATTTGCCGGCGACGACGGACAGACAGACAAGAGCAAAGTCATTGCCAAACTGCTCAACAAGACAATGGACATTGTCGGCGGAGCGGACAACACAAAACTGACAGATGGCAACATCGGCGTCAACAACGTAAACGGGAAGCTGCAGGTACAGCTGGCAAGCGCACTGAACGGGATCACCTCAATCTCGAACGGAAAAGCAGGCAGCAATAATACCACGATCACGCTGGGAGACGGGACAGTGAACGTCGGCGGGTCAACGATCAGCAACGTGAAGAGCGCGCTGAACGGCACGGCGCTGGCGAACGCAAGCGAAGACCAGAAGAAGAGCGCGGCGACCATCGGCGACCTGAAAGACGCGGTCAACAACGCTACGCTTGGCAAAGGTCTGTATTTTGGAGCTAACAGCGGAGCAACCGTTCTGAACAAACTGGAAAGCACCGTGAAGATCCAGGGCGAAGGGACGAAAGCGGACAGCGAGTACTCCGGACAGAATGTCAAGACCAAGATTAGCCAGGATGCTAACGGAAACACTGTGATTGATTTGATGCTGGCGAAGAAGGCGGTATTTGACAGCGTAACCACTGGGAATACGATTATTGACAACCGTGGGCTCACGGTTGGAGGAACAACCTATGTATCTGATTCCGGCTTGAATGCAGGTGGAAAGAAGATCACCAATGTGGCTGACGGTACAGATCCTCATGATGCGGTCAATGTTAGTCAGTTGAACAAAGTGGTAGCCGGTGCCACCACAAAAGTAGCGGACGGCAAAAATACGACGGTGACTTCTGAAACGAATGCCAACGGATCCAAAACGTACCATGTCAACCTGAATGATGATATTACGCTGGGAACCGATCCTTCCAAGCAGATCAGCATTAAGGGAACAGAAGGTACGATCAAAGCCGGAAAGGTTACTGTAGATGGCTCTAAGGGCACAGTGAATGGGCTGACAAACCTGACTTGGGATCCGAATCATTTCACCAGCGGGCAGGCGGCAACAGAAGATCAGCTCAAGGCCGTAGCCGGGCAAATTACGAAGGCGGCAAAGCAGTCTTCTGTGAGCGCAGGCAAAAATATCACTGTAACAAAGGGAACCAATGCAGATGGCGGCGTGGACTATAAAGTGGCTACTGCTGATGACCTGAACCTGAACTCTGTGACAACAGGGACGACCGTTATCAATGATAAAGGGCTTACTGTAGGAGGAACCACCTACGTATCTAAAGATGGTTTAAATGCAGGCGGTAAGAAGATCATCAATGTGGCACCGGGAGAACTCAGTAAGAATTCAACGGATGCTGTCAACGGCAGCCAGCTGTATCAGACGAATGAGGCCCTCAACAAGATTGGCGGCGCTATTAATAATATGGATAATCGAATCAATCGTGTCGGTGCCGGTGCTGCTGCTTTGGCGGCTCTCCATCCGCTTGATTTCGATCCGGACAGCAAGTGGGATTTTGCGGCAGGTTATGGTAACTATAAGGGTGCTAATGCCGTAGCTGTAGGAGCCTACTATCGTCCGAATGAAGACACAATGATTTCTGTCGGCGGATCTATGGGCGGCGGTCAGAATATGATTAATGCGGGTGTCAGCCTCAAGATTGGCAGAGGGAACCATGTATCTACCAGTCGTGTGGCTATGGCAAAGGAAATCAAAGATCTTCGCGCTGAACTGGAGAATATGAAGGGAGCGCTGATGAAGGTTTCCGAAGGAAGACCGCTGGATTCTCTGGATATGGATAAGATGCAGCTCTTCCCCGATGTGCCTGCAAACCATTGGGCTTATGATTATGTGGCGACGCTGGCAGGAAACGGTGTCATCGTGGGCTATCCGGACGGACAGTTTGGCGGAGACCGCATGATGACCAGGTATGAAATGGCTGCCTTGATTTACAGGGCTATGCAGAATGGTGCGGCTGCCGATGACCGGATGGCCAGAGCACTGAAAGAATTCGAACCGGAACTGGAACGTATTAGGGTAGATACCATCACCAAACATAAGGATGGCACACCTGATATTCAGCGTGTACGCGTCATTAAAGGCCGCGGTTAATCAGATCAGGAGGCGCTTCCAGATGAAAAAATCATGGATTGCTGTGATAGGAATGGTATTGATGCTATTGATGCCCGGTGTGGCAACAGCAGCAGATGAGATTACTGTCACCGGCCAGTTTGAAGGGTTTTATACAGACAATGTATATCGTTTTGTTACCCCTGATGGACAGGAAATTCCTGCTATGATGGAACATGCAGGAAAGATAATGAGTTATACGCCTTTTCGGGCGACAGGGTATGTGGCTTACAACCAAGCCAAGCAGCCCATACTTGTTATCCGAAATGTATCTTATCAGGATCGGGTTCCCAATCAGCGGACAGTCAGCTACAGAAAGGATGTAAAAAATTTATATCCGTCGCAGATATCAATGGTATCACGGACATCTCGTGATGCAGGGTATTTCATGGGACCGGTGAAAAGCGATCTCGCCAGCTGGTATCAGGTAAATCCGGGAGATCTGAAAATAGAGGATCTGGATGCTTATCAGGTGGCATGGGATCTGTCCGGACTTCCTGTAGGGACAAAGGTCTACACGGTGGGCAGCGTTTTATCCAGTGCAGGCGGCGGGCTGATGAATTTTCGTACGGCCCAAGGGAATATAATTCTTGTGAATCTCAATGGTGCAGTTGTTCCTATGGGGCAACGGGTAACCGTTCTGGGAATTGTTTCCAACCCGTCAGTGCTGACAGTTCAGTTCATGAACAGCGTTGCATCCTAATTGGATAAGATGTCTTTCTAAATTAGGAATAAGATAAAAGACTTTCTTTGATAGCATATGCTTTCAGGAGAAAGCCTTTTATTTTTGTTCATCGCGGGAGATTGAAGGCTCCATCTTTTTACGTAAAACCGGCTTTGTCATGCTTATGAACGGCAATACTGCTGAGATAAGGAGCGGAAGCGTCTTTCTAAAAATGATATTTTTGTTTTTCTTATCCGAATGATAGTATGAAATCCGTAAGTATACTAATGGTCTACTTTTAAATGTTTCCCCGAAAGTTTTTCTGTGCCGAATATCCCGGGCGAATATATGCAAAGGAAGAGGAATGGATCAAGCGGACAGCAAAAGGGGCCGGAAATATGGAAAATCTCCGGTGAAATACTTTAATAAAGGTGCATTTGGTAAACTAAATTAAACTATAATGAATAACTTTATAAGATAATATTACAAATGTATAATATGATAAAGGAAGAGATGTATACATCATTCAATTCCTTATAGAAAGTGCGTGTTTTTTAGTTTGATGGGAGGAAAATTATGAATCAGGTTTACAAAGTTATTTGGAGCCGGGTGAAGCGCTGCTATGTAGTGGTCTCGGAAATCGCCAGCAGATGCGGGAAAAACAGAGCGACTTCTGAAAAGAAGAGCCTGTCTTTCCGTGCGTTTCTGTGTGCTCTTGCCCTTACTGGATGCCTGCTGCCGGGGATGGCGGAAGCATCGTTTAAAGGCGGAAACGGAGCAGTGGTAGATCCGAACAACAGCATAGCCGTTGGGGATGATGCTCAAACGGCAGGGCAGTATACGGTGGCCCTCGGAAGCAGGACACGGGCAACGAATATTTATGCCATTGCTATCGGCGATCAGGCGAAGGCTACCGGCCAGGGGGCGACTGCCATAGGATCTTTGTCTTTGGCGTCAGCTTTACATTCTCTTGCTGTTGGTGACCAGGCACACGCTACTGGTCAGGACAGCTCAGCTTACGGTCTCTTGTCCGATGCTACTGGAGTAGGCAGTGTGGCATTGGGAACTGTGGCTAAAGCACATAATAACAATGCCATAGCTGTAGGTAATACATCCACTGTAACAGGTCTTAACTCGATTGGGATTGGTTCCTTAGCAAATGCTGCAGGTACTCAAACAGTCGTAGTAGGCCGTCAGGCACATTCCGATGCAGCCTCTGAAAATAGTGTCGCAATAGGGCAGGGGGCTCATGCAGGGGGACAAAAAAGAGTAGGTGAGCAGTATTCTGCAAGCACCATCGCTATCGGGAATATAGCATATGCAGCGGAAAATGGAGACGTTGTCATCGGCCGCCAGGCGACGAGTACGGTATCCCAGTATCATAATCATGAGGGATCCAGCGCTGTCGTCATGGGATCGGAAGCTCATTCTTACGGATCCCGGGGAGATGTGGTTCTCGGTTCCGGGGCGGAAGCAAACATCATCAGAAAGGGAGCTACTAATCCGCTGGATAACCCGGAATATTCACAGTCTATCGCTATTGGCAGTATGGCAAAAGTTTATGGTACGCAGGCTATGGCTATCGGTGGAGATGTGAAATCTATCGGTCATTCTTCCATTGCTATCGGCGGCAATGACGTTGACTTGGTAAAATCCGATCTGCAAGCGGCAGTTCCCGGTTTTTGGGCTGCCGGGGCGCAGAATAAATTTGAGCGGGAAACGGCAGCGTTATATCCCGGGACGACACTGGGGAATGCCGCCCTCAGTACCAGCGAGTATCGGTCGAACACCGCGTCTATTGGTGCAGCCAGCATAGCCATGGGCGCGATGACCCAGTCCTTCGGTATCGGTTCCACGGCGATCGGCGTCAATTCGATGTCAAAAGGGGTTGCAAGCACCAGCATCGGTGTCATAGCACGGAGCTGGGGAAAGAATTCTCTTGCCATCGGCAGCCAGGCGGGTGCTTATGGAGATAAGTCCACATCTCTGGGCGATACGAATACGGTCGGCTTTGATATGACGGACGGCACCACGTCCGGTGCAGCTTCTTCAGCTGTCGGTACGGATAACAAAGTCTATGGGAATAATTCCTATGTTATCGGTGGCGGCAATACGATCGGTTCCGCCACCATTACGGAAACGACAGAAGCCAACGGCGATAAAATTAAGAAGGTTACTGCCGGTACGGTCAAAGGAAGTACGGCAGGTGCTTTCGGTTATAAAAATACCGTCACAACGGATAATGCCTATGTTGTAGGGAATAATTCCACAGCTTCTGCTGATGGGGCTATGGTCCTGGGGAGCAGTGCATCCGTGACAGGGAAGAATGGTGTTGCTCTTGGCAATAATACAAAAGTGGCCAATGAAAATGCCGTGGCTATCGGCAATGGTTCAGAAACAGCAGCTGCTGTAGCGACACCCTCCGCAACAATCAATGGTGTAGCACATAATTTCGCAGGAGTAAATCCGGCTTCCACAGTAAGTGTAGGTAAGGCAGGCGCAGAACGGACAATTACCAATGTGGCGGCCGGCCGTATTTCCGCTGCCTCTACCGACGCCATCAACGGCAGCCAGCTCTATGCGGTAACCTCGGAAATAGATAAAGGCGTGGCCTATGCGGGCGATGTGAAAGCTGCGGCCGCCGCGGCTAACAAGTTTACCCGGAAATTAGGCGAACAGACAAATATCGTCGGCGGCGTGGCAGATACATCTAAGTTGACAGACGGAAATATCGGCGTGGTATCCAACGGGACAGACACGCTGAATATCAAACTGGCCAAAGATGTAAAAGTGGACAGCGTCACAACGGGCAATACGGTCATCAACAACAACGGGCTGACCGTAGGCGGAAAGACCTATGTAACCAATAACGGCATCAATGCGAATAATGCGCCTATTACGAATGTGGCCAGTGGCGGAACGATAGATTCCAATGCAGCGAATATCGGAGATGTGAAGAAGGCGGCTGCCGGAGCGAAAGCTACTGTTACCGGTGCCAAAGGCGACTGTTACAAATACGACTGCCGCAGATGGTCATGTTGATTATGTGGTCAGTGCGACCAAGACAACATTGGCTGCTGAAGCTGGCGGCAAAGTGTCTGTGACAGGCGGTACAGAAGATGCTAATGGCGTTATCGCTTATACAGTAGGATTGGATGCGGCTACAAAAACGGCAATCAATAATATCGGCGGAGGTACAATTGCTGCCGGAGATAATAAGACTGTAACCGGTGATACAGTGAATACCTATCTGAACAATAATTACTACGATAAGCCTACAATGGATACCAAGCTGGGTGATAAAGCGAATACTAACATGGATAACATTACCAATGCGGGCAAGACTGTTATTAACGATATTGCGGCGGATGCGGTAAAAGTTGTCAATGGTAAAAATACGACCGTTACCCCCGGTACAGAAGCCGGAGCGAATGGTACGGTCAAAACCTATGCGGTGAATGTATCCGGCGATCTGACAGGAATCACATCGATTTCTAATCAACAAACCACTCCTGCCGGTGGTACGACGGGAGCCAAGATTACGCTTGGCGATACTACCAATACAGTAGATGTCGGCGGTGCGAAAATCACCAATGTAGCGGATGGAGACGTAGCCCCTAACTCTAAAGATGCTGTCAATGGCGGTCAGTTGAATGAAGTAAAAGAATTAGCAGGGAAACATACGACAATCAAAGCAAAAGACGCCAATGTAACCGTTACGGAAGGAACCAATGCGGCAGGCGGTAAAGAATTCACCGTCGGGCTGGGGAATGTGGTTACCGTAGGGCAGACCCATCCCGTCACGGTGAATGGGGATGCCGGAACTGTAAACGGCCTTACAAATACGGCTTGGGATATTGACAACCCGCAGCCCGTATCCGGGCAGGCCGCCACGGAAGACCAGCTGAAAACAGTCAGCGACGGCGTGAAGACCAATAAGACAAATATCACAAAGAATGCCAATGATATTACAAACATCAATACGACAATTGGAAAAGGGCTGAACTTCAAAGGCGATGATGCAACAGTTATCAATAAAAAACTGGGCGAGCAGCTGGACATCAAAGGCGGTGCCGATGCGTCAAAACTGTCAGATGGAAACATTGGTGTAGTATCCGGAAACGGTGCGCTGAATATCAAACTGGCGAAAGACGTGAAAGTGGACAGCGTCACAACGGGCAATACGGTGATCAATAATAACGGGCTGACCGTAGGCGGAAAGACCTATGTAACCAATAACGGCATCAATGCGAATAACCAGAAGGTAACCAATGTGGCGGACGGTCAGGTAGCAGCCGGATCCAAAGACGCGGTGAACGGCGGACAATTGCATGACGCTAAAAATGAAGTGATCAATAAAGGCCTTCGTTTCGACGCGGATAATAACAGTGAAAAAACGAACAAATTAGGCTCTAAAGTCACCGTTAACGGCGATAACAACATTACGACAGAAATCACCCAAACCGGTGACGATACGAAAATCGGCGTAAAACTCAACGAAGACATTCATGTGAAGACAGTAACCGCTGCGGATACGGTGAAAGCCGGCGGTGTGACCATGGGCAGCCAGACATCCGGCGGTACTACCGGTAATTATGTAACAGGTTTAGATAATAAGACCTGGAATGTAACGAACCCGACGGCCGTCAGCGGGCGTGCCGCCACAGAAGATCAGTTGAAGACGGTTACCGAAGCCATCAATAATCAAAGTGCAGCGGCCACCGATTATCGGCTGGTACAAAACGCATCCATTGCGGATGGGTCTTATACAGTCGATACCAACGGAAATATTGATCTCACCGTAGAAGATAAAAACCATGCAGGGCAGAAAGAAACCGTAAAATTAAAGGACATCGCGTCCAAATCCAAATTGGATGATGTAATCGCCAAAGGCCTGCAGTTCGATGCCAATGCAGGCGGCACAAAAACCAATAAACTGGGCTCCAAGATAACCGTGAAAGGAGAAGGTACCGCGGCCGATACGGAATACAGCGGAGAAAACCTTAAAACCTTTATCACGCAGGACCCTGCCGGAAATACGACAATCGACGTGAAGATGAATAAAAACCTGAAAGTCGAAACCATCGTCGCTACAGGTGAAAACGGCAAAGACGGAAAAATCGGCATCAACGGAAAAGACGGCGTAACAACAAACATCTCCGTCACCCGTGACGGCAAACCCGGAGTAGACGGCGCGCCGGGGACGACCACGACCCGTATCGTATACGAAAAACCGGACGGAACCAAAGAAGAAGTGGCCACCCTAAATGACGGCATGAAATACGGCGGCGATACAGGAAACGTCATCAAGAAGAAACTGAACGAACAGGTGAACGTTGTCGGAGGCATTACAGACGAAAACAAACTGACCACAGAAGACAACCTTGGCGTCGTATCCGACGGCAATAACAACCTGAAAGTCCGTCTTGCCAAAGCCCTGAAAGGCCTCGAAAGCATAACCGCCGGCGATACATTCATCAACAATAACGGAATAACCATCAGCAACGGTGCAGCCGGAAACACCGTATCCCTCACCAAGAACGGCCTTGACAACGGCGGCAACAAAATCACCAACGTAGCAGCCGGAGACGTCAGCGCAAACAGCACCGATGCCGTCAACGGCAGCCAGCTGCATGACGTAAAGACACTGGCAGGCCAGCATACGACCGTCAAAGCCAAAGACAGCAATATAACCGTCACCGAAGGAACCAATGGAACAGGCGGCAAAGAATATACTGTCGGACTCGGCGACAAAGTCACACTGGGAACCGATCCGTCCAAACAGGTATCCATCGACGGAACAACCGGCATCATCAAAGCCGGAGACAAAGTCACCATTGACGGCACGACAGGAAACATCGATGCCGGAAAAGTGAAAATCAATGGGAAAGACGGAACCGTCAACGGACTGACCAACAAAACCTGGGATCCGAACAACATCACCAGCGGACAGGCCGCCACAGAAGACCAGCTCAAAGCCGTAGACCAAAAGATTACCAATACATCTGAAGAACTGACGAAAAAAGGCATGGACTTTGCCGGCAACGACGGAGAATTCCACCGGAACCTGGGAGACAAAGTCACCATCAAAGGAGAAGGGACAAAAGCCGCCTCCGAATACTCCGGTGAAAACATCAAAACCTTTGCCGATGCGAACGGAAACCTCACCGTCAAAATGGACAAGAACCTGAAAACCGAAACCATCGTTGCTACAGGTAAAAACGGCAAAGACGGAAAAATCGGCATCAACGGAAAAGACGGCGTAACAACAAACATCTCCGTTACCCGTGACGGCAAACCCGGAGTAGACGGCGCGCCGGGGGCGACCACGACCCGTATCGTATACGAAAAACCGGACGGAACCAAAGAAGAAGTGGCTACCCTAAATGACGGCATGAAATACGGCGGCGATACAGGAGCGGTCATCAAGAAGAAACTGAATGAACAGGTGAACGTAGTCGGAGGGATTACAGACACCAACAAACTGACCACAGAAGACAACCTCGGCGTCGTATCCGACGGCAATAACAACCTGAAAGTCCGCATGGCCAAAGATCTCAAAGGCCTGAACAGTGTGACCACCAACACCCTGACCGTGGGAGACGTGAAAATCGACAACAGCGGCATCAACGCAGGGAACAAGAAAATCACCAACGTAGCAGCTGGAGACATCAGCGCAAACAGCACTGACGCCGTCAACGGGGGGCAGTTGTGGAAAACAAACCAGACAATCAACAACATAGGAGGAGCCGTTAATGAACTGGGAACCCGTGTGAACCGTGTAGGAGCGGGAGCGGCAGCACTGGCAGCCCTCCACCCGCTGGACTTTGACCCTGATGACAAGTGGGATGTGGCAGCGGGCTACGGCAACTACAAAGACGCCCATGCAGTCGCGGTAGGGGCATTCTACCGTCCCAATGAAGACACCATGTTCAGCGTAGGAGGTTCCTTCGGCGGAGGAGAAAACATGGTAAATGCCGGAGTCAGCGTGAAGCTGGGGCAGGGCAACCATGTATCCACATCCAAAGTAGCCATGGCGAAAGAAATCGTCGATCTCCGTGATGAGAATAAGGATTTGAAGAAACGTCTGGATACCATGGAGCAGAAAATGAATTCCATTCTCGGCATCCTGGATATGGGTAAAAAGAAGGACTTCCCCGATGTGCCGGAAAACCACTGGGCTTATGAATATGTGGCTACATTGGCAGGAAACGGTATCCTTGAAGGGTATCCGGACGGCATGTTTGGCGGCGACCGTACTATGACCCGCTATGAATTTGCGGCGATGTTCTATCGTGCATTGAAGAATGGAGCGCCGGTAGATGACAATATGGACAGAGCCATGAATGAGTTCGAACCGGAACTCCGCCAGATCCGTCTGGATCGTATCCGTGTCGACCGCATTTCCGGCAAGGACAATGACAGAAACAAGGTAGAACGTGTCCGCGTCAACAGTGAAGACGATAAGGCGAAAAATGATTACCGCGATGTGTACGGTTCTCATATTTCCCCGAAAGTGTAACGGAAAGCAAGGGTAAGGAAATAACTTAAGAAACATAAAATATGGTACTCATCAGATGTGATGGGTACCGTATTTTTGTATGAGTGAGGATAAGCTGATAGTCAGACGTCATCCGGAGGATCTGTTACCGTGGTGAGGAAAGCGGTAAGAAGATAAAAGCTATCAGCTGTCAGCTATAAGCTGTTAACCATTAGCTATTAGCTGTGAGTTAAAAGCCGAAGCATATGATTTCCATTAGGTGTCATACGAAACAACAGCAAAGGATTTGCTGTTGTAGTGAGGAAAACGTTAAACGTCATCCGAAGCAAACGTGAAGGATCTATACCCGTGGTGAGGAAAGCGGTAAGGCGTCATCAGAGTCATAGATTCTTCACTTGGTGTCATGTTGCTGTTTCCCGTTTTTCCCACAAGGCATTCTTGCGTCCATTCAGAATGACGATTGGGAGAAAAGGCGTCATAATAAGGGGAACGTTAATCGTCATCCGAAGCGAATGTGAAAGATCTGTACCTTGTGGTGAGGAAAGTGGTAAGATGTCATTCAGAGCCATAGATTCTTCACTCGGTGTCATGTTGCCGTTTCCCGTTTTTCTCGAACAGCATTCTTGTGTCCATTCAGAATGACAATTGGAGGAAGAAGATAAAAGCTATCAGCTGTGAGCTGTCAGCTATAAGCTGTTAGCCATTAACCATTAGCTGTGAGTTAAAAGCTGAAGCATATGATTTCCATTAGGTGTCATACGAAACATCAGCAAAGGATTTGCTGTTATAGTGAGGAAAACGTTAAACGTCATCCGAAGCGAACGTGAAGGATCTATTGCCGTGATAAGGAAGACGATAAGTGTCATCCGCAAAATGGTGAGGCTGGGTGAAATATACCGCAGCAGCAAAAAAGAAACACGATCTCCCGCGGCAGAGAAATTTATGGGAGAATTGGTAAAAACCGTAAAGCGTAAAATATAAAATAACAGGGTGCGGTCTTGTACTGTTATTAAAAAGGAAAAAGCAGGAGGGTTCTATGCTGGAGACATTAAAAGAAGCGGTGTGCGCCGCCAATCTGGAACTTGTGAAACGGGGGGTCGTGATCTATACATGGGGGAATGTGAGCGGTATCGACCGGGAGAAAGGCTTTATGGTCATCAAACCGTCAGGTGTGCCTTATGAGAGCATGACAGCGGGCGACATGGTAGCAGTCGATGTGGAGACGGGAGAAACAGTGGAAGGGAAATGGAAACCGTCTTCCGATACGGAGACCCACCTGGCGCTGTACCGCGCGTTTCCTGAAATTGGCGGTGTGACACATACCCATTCCGTCAATGCCGCAGCTTTTGCCCAGGCGGGACTCGATATTCCTGCCCTCGGTACGACCCATGCGGATTATTTTTATGGGGATATCCCCTGCACAAGGGCGCTTACGGAAGAAGAAACGAAAAACGCTTATGAGAAAAATACGGGTGCCATCATTATAGAAACTGTGCGCTGCCGCGGATACGAGCCGCTTGCCGTGCCCGGTGCCCTTGTACGGAACCACGGGCCTTTTGCCTGGGGAAAAAATGCGGCGGACGCTGTGTATCATGCGGTCGTCATGGAGACGGCGGCGGAAATGGCGCTGAAAACAAAATTATTGAATCCTTCGGCCTCGATTCCCGCATACATCCTTGACGAGCACTACCAAAGAAAGCACGGTCCGAATGCGACGTACGGACAAGGGAAATGAAGTAGTGACTTAACAGTTGTTTTCATGTATTATATAGAAAGCATGTGACAAGATTTTTTACTTGTGTTTCGCAGGTATTTATAGCAATGGTAGGAGCAATAGCGCTTCCATAAGTTTCACTACTGAGAGTCTCAGATTCTCTGCATAATGAGTTGTCACATGCTTTTTACATTGGGGGAGATATGGATGGAAAAATTTTCTGATATTATTACAAGAAAGCAATTGGCACAGTTTTTAGAGGTTAAATTAAGTCAACTAACCTATATATTGTATAAACAAGGTATAGATAGTAATTATCATTCTTTTAGCATACTTAAAAGAGATGGAGGTTTTCGACGGATTGATGCACCTAAGAATGTTCTTTTAAAAATACAAATGTCTCTAGTTAATCGGTTGTGGGAAGTGCAAGAATCCATTTGGGAAAATAAAGGATATAGATCAAAGACTGCACATGCATTCATTAAAGGAAGAGGAATTATAACTAATGCCAAAATACATAGGAAAAAGCGTTTTATAATCAATTTAGATTTAGAAAATTTTTTCGGAAGTATTCATTTTGGTCGAGTTAAAGGTTTCTTTCAGAAGAATAAATATTTTAATATGTTACCTGAAATTGCGACTATCATTGCTCAGTTAACCTGCTATAAAGGGTGTTTACCACAGGGTGCACCATCTTCTCCTATAATAAGTAACCTTATTTGTCAGATATTAGACTTACGATTAAGGAAAATTGCAAAAAAATATAGATTAGATTATACCCGTTATGCTGATGATTTAACGTTTTCTACCAATGCAGATTTTATAAGTGTTGAAAAGGATTTCTTTAGTGAAATTAAGGTTGAGATAGAACGAGCTGGTTTTCATATGAATGATAGAAAAACAAGAATACAGGATTATCATCATAGACAAAATGTTACCGGTTTAGTAGTAAATGAAAAATTGAATGTTAATAGTGATTACTGTAGACAGACAAGAGCAATGGCGCATAATCTTTATACTAAAGGAACATTTACTATTGGTTCTATAGAAGGTACTATGGATCAGATAGAAGGGCGATTCTCTTTTATAAATCAATTGGATTGGTATAATAATCAAGCAAATAATAAAGCTAATAAGAAGAAAAATAATTTTTTGGGGAGAGTTGATGCTTTTAACAAAAGAGAAAAAGAATATATGAAGTTTTTATTCTATAAATATTTTTGGCAAAATAAGAAACCACTTATTATAACAGAAGGAAAAACAGATGTACGGTATTTAAAATCTGCGTTAAAGTCTTTAAGCTTGGAGTATCCTGAATTAGTAAATGTAGAAGATGATGGAGGAGTTAAATTTTTGGTATCCTTTTTAAATAAAACTAGAAGATTAGAATACTTTTTGGGTATAAACAGGGATGGAGGGGATACCTTAACAAATTTATATTCTAATTATTTTGATATAAAACGAAATGAAAGAGAAGCGGGAACTAATGGTAGAAATAATAAATCAAAGTTTGGTTATATAGAATATTTTAAAAAATATTCTAGTACAGAAAGAAAGGCTCCAATAATCTTGTTTTTTGACAATGAATTATCTATTAGGAACAAGCCTTTAAATAAGTTTTCTGTTAAGTTGAATAGTGAAGAAAAAAATAGATTAAAAACGAATGGTTATATCCAATTAAATTCAGACATGAAGTTATTTGTAATGACTATGAAGTTAGCAGAGAATCAGACTTCTTGCGAGATAGAAGATTTATTTGATGAAAGGACACTATGTCATGAAGATGCAAAAGGAAGAAGCTTTTCAAGAGAAGATAGACCAGATTTGAATGAATTTTATGGAAAAGATTATTTTTCTAAGTATGTATGTAGTAATTATAAGCAAATAAATTTTGAAAAATTTAAAGAAGTATTTAATACTATAAGATCTATCATGGATGAATGTAATTATCAAGAAGAGTAGATTTTATAAAAGTGCCAAAAGGAATCGGGATGGAAGGGAAACGGGGGCGGGAAGTTCCGGAGGCCATCCGTTCTGAAATCCAAAAGTGGCTTGCCGATCTGGGATTCTGAGATAGTAAGAAACTGCCATGAAATGGTCGCTTGCATTTTATGGTAGTTTTTTATTGTGCAGGCATATGACTGATTTTGCCATTCAATGTACAATCTGCGTGAATTGTCCATTAATGGACTTTATTTTGCAAATGATTATTGAATATAAATACCCATGTGGGTATAATGAGGCCAAGAAAAGGAAATGGTACAAGAGCGGATGATAAAGGAGATGAAGTTCATGACAGCAGCCAATCATTATACACCGTCAGAATCAGAAAGAAGAGGCGCAGCAGGGAGCAGGCTGCCGATGAAAAGATTCTTCGGAAGGATGACGGCGGAATTGAAAGAGAGCAAGGCGGTTCTTCTCGTGTGGGGAGCATTCTGCACGATGCTTACCGTATCGTCTGCCATCGATCCGCTGGGAGGAGAAATGGTCCGGCAGGATCGCTCTGTTCCTGTAGTGACAGGAAATACATTCATTAAGGAATAAAACGGCTATCAGAAAGGCAGCGGGTGCTTATCCGCTGTTTTTTAGCGGATGGATGTCGGCAGATGAGCAATCGGGATGTTTCCCCCGATCAGAAAAGACAGAAATAGGAAAATACAGATTCTTTTTACGGTTGAGGGCAGGGATGCTGCAGGCGCGGCGGAACTGTTAAGCGTTATTCTGCGCAGTGAAGAATCCGTATCTATGATGAAAGAAGAGGGGAACCCGAGCGGTTTCTCTCTTTTGCAGTACGAAAAAAGCTTCCCGGTGAAAGGAAGCTTTTCATAGAGGTTGTGTAAGAAGCAACAATGAGCAGAAACGCCACGGCCAATGGCTGTCTCTTCTGTTTACGCTTCTATTGTATCTTGATGACAATTATTTGTCAAGCAAGAAAGTGACAGGAGATTAACAATCGAAGCGCGGAAATTTTATAAAGCTATATAGAAATATGTAGAAATGCAGATGAGGATGTGCTATAGTATAAAAAATTAATATATTTGCGAATGAAAAGGAGAAATAAGATGGGCATGATGAAAGAATTCAGGGATTTTGCTGTCAGGGGCAATGTGGTCGATATGGCAGTCGGCGTCGTTATCGGCGGCGCTTTCGGAAAGATCATATCTTCCCTGGTGGAAAATGTCATCATGCCGCCCATCGGAATGATTATGGGCGGTGTTGATTTCTCAAATCGGTTTATCAATTTGGGAAAAACACCGGTGGCTACACTGGCGGAAGCCAAAGAAATGAACGTGCCTGTCATCGCTTACGGACAGTTTTTCAATACAATCATTGATTTTCTGATCATCGCTTTCGTGATTTTCCTTGTGGTCCGCCAGATGAACAGGGCTTTTCCGAAAGAAGAAGCCGCACCGGCGCGTACCTGTCAGTTCTGCAAAGAACCCATTGCCGATGATGCGACCCGCTGTCCACACTGCACAGCTGTTCTTGATGAAACAAAGTAATTTTTTTTGCAGGATGCCTTCTCTGTTTTTGCAGGGAAGGTTTTTTACCGGTCTTTTCTTGACCCTGTTTCCGTTACAAACTATAATAAGAAAATATGCGAGCGTGGCGGAATTGGTAGACGCACAGGATTTAGGATCCTGCGCCTTGCGCATAAGGGTTCGAGTCCCTTCGCTCGCACCATTTTCCATCAGTCGAAAGACCGGCGGATTTTTTTATTGCAGTGAAAACCTCTTTTGCCAATGCTTCGTCCGGCAAAAGGGGTTTATTTTAAAACGGGATATGATTTTGAAATAGGATACAAAGAAATATTATAACTGCACCGGGACAATCAATTCCTGGGGAATGGGTTCTCCGTCAGGATTCACGGCCGGTGTGAAGCTCCATTCTTTTACGGAATTTTCCGCATACTCGGAAAGGATTTTGAAATCGCTGCCCGGCAGATTTCCATCGTTGTCCGCTTTCGGCTTGCCGTCAGTTTTCCCATCCGCCGTGATGTAGACGGAAACACGAATCACAGGATGGTTATTTCTTTCTATGGCCTCTTTCACTTCGGCAGACGCCTTCTTCATCGGGCGGTCGGACGGAGCAGCAGGTGTGGAAACCATCATGGAAAGGAAGCGCACAGGAATGGATACGGCAGCGCTCACCGGCTTGTCTCCCAGTTTGGCGGGGTTGAAGCGCCAGCCTTCTACGCATCTCATGGCATATTCGTCAAGAACAACGGATCCTGCGCTTTGGGTGATAACGGCATCGGTGGGGATCCCGTCTTCCGTGACGGTCATCCGGATGACTGTGGCGGAAGAATGAGGAAGGGATTCCATGGCGGCATGGACGGCACCGCTCTGAGGAAGCATGGGATTGCTTTTCAGACTTGGCTTTGTCTGCATTTCTTCTGTGAGTGGAACGCCGTTCTTGTCAAGGAAATATCCTCCCTGCGGAACCGCTGCCTGGGAAATGCCGGAAGAAAGAAGGAGTGCTGCGGATAATAAGATTAATATTTTTTTCATAGTGACCTCGTTTTCTTTAAAATAAAGTACATTTACATTTTAATGGATGGAGCGGAAAAAAGAAAGTTAACCACGGCAGAAAAAATGAAACGGAGAAAGGACGTTTTTCCTTCCAAAAAAGTATCTTTAGATGATTAAAGCAGTGAATTATGATACAATATACATAAATATAAAACGGTTATTTTTTATTTTTCAGCAGTGTTTCTGTGAATTTTTGGGGTTTACGGAAATTTTTGCAGTTCCCTCTTTATGTATTGGAAATGCGGAGAACTGTTTTCGTATTTCTTTGGTCGTGTTTTTATTTGGAATCAGGTTTTGCGGGATTGAGGGAGGATAGATGACGGAGATAGAAATGTTCCGCGGCGCGATGATTGGCGGCGCCTGCGGAGATGCACTGGGGTACCCTTTGCAGGAGCTTTCTGTCTGTCGTATTCAACACAAGTACGGGCCCTTTGGCCTGCGTACGCTTGTGCGGAACGGGCAGTGCGGAAATCTGGCGCCGGTGACGGGAAATACGCAGATGGAACTGGCCACGGTAGACGGACTTCTGTGGACAGATGCAAAGAAATTGGAAGAAGCAGAAGGGCTGTACCGCGGCTATATGCGCTGGTTTTACAGCCAGACGGGGGAGGAACCGCGGCGCGGGCAGCGTACATGGATGAGACGGCAGCCTCATGAACGGGAGATCTGCCTTGTGCGGGAAAAGTTCATGCATGCCCGCCGTAAACCGGAAGAAGGTCTTTTGAATGCGTTTTCCGGGGAAACGATGGGGACAACGAAAAATAAGGTAAATGAAAGCAAAGGCGGCGGCGCGCTGACAAGAGTGGTACCTATTGGGCTCCTTTATGCCGGCGACAGTAAGACAGCTTTTAATGCCGGCGTAAGGGCGGCGGCTTTTTCCCACTCGACTCCTGTCGCCTACTATGCGGCAGGGGCGGTATCGGCACTGATTGCCTGCCTTGCTGACGGAATGACGCTTCCCAAGGCTATTGAACGGATTCACGGGCTTTTGAATAAAACCCATCGGACCGACAGCATTACCACGCTTCTTTCTGCGGCGCAGCAGCAGGCTAACGACCAGCCTGCCGGAAAGGGGAATGTCTGGGCATACATCGACAGTATCCATTCTCTGGGAAGCGGCGATCAGGCAGATGAAGCTCTGGCGATAGCCGTATATGCTGCCCTTGCTGTGGATGATCCTGTAGATGCGATCATCGCCGCGGCGAACCATAATGGAAACAGCCCGATTACGGCAGCGCTGACAGGAGCCATAGAAGGTGTCCGCTTCGGCGCAGATTTTCTTCCGAATTACTGGAAGGATCTGGTGGAAGGGGAAGAAATCATTGCCGGTCTGGCGGATAAACTGTACCACCTGTATGAAAAACGCCTGAGAAGAGAAAAGGCAAAACAGAAAACAAAAGTTAAAACGGCCGGATCTGAAAAAGGGAAAATAAAATCCGGAAAACCGGCAGAGGAAAAGCCCGCTGAAGAAAAGCCGAAAAGAAAGCGCACAGGAAAAACGGAAGCGGCCGGTGTGAAAGAAGCGGAAGAAACGGTAAATCGGAAGGCCAAAAGATCACGAAAAGCGAAAACCGCAAAAGCGTAAAAATAGAAAAGGGAAGAAAGAGAACATTCCTGCTGCCGGCAGCGAGTGTTTTTTTTTTGTGGCAGATAAGAGTTTCCTCTGCGGGGCTCTTTTTTGACGGGCAAATTTCTTTTCCTTGTTATTTCTTCTTCTATCCTTTATACTTCTTTCATGGTTTAATGAAAGGGGACTGTGATGAAGAGGATTTTTATTTCTCTTTTCTTTTTTGCTTTTATGTGGACCGCTGCCGAGGCGGACGCTTCTCCGGAACTACTTTTTGTCCGCTGGCCGGCGAATCCGGACGCGGTGTGGTATTCTTTCCGCATCGTGCCTGTGACACAGCATTTCGGACGGAAAGAAATGCGCCCGCCGATTTATGAAGACTGCCATGTTTTCCGTGACAGTGTGATGATTGAAAAAGAAATTACAGACAGCTATGACGGACCGGGGATCCTCTGCTGCCAGGTGAAAGCCATCGGTCTGGACGGGCAGAGCATTTCCGCCTATTCGGCGCCTGTGCCGATGGAAAAGGCCGCGCAGGAAATGGAACGGTACGCGCCGAAGATCCGCGTGAAATACCATGAGCAGAACGGTACGGTTCTTCTTTATCCGGCGTATTCTTTTGTGAAAATTCCCCACGCGGTTTCTTATGAAGTGGAAATCACTGATGAAGAACCGGAAAATCCTGACGGCTGTGAACCGTCTGTTCATCGCATTTCGCAGGGGGTTGTTACAATTCCCGAACTTTTTGATGAGTCGCCGCGGCAGGGAACGGTCTGGTGGCGTGTCCGCGGTCTTGATGAAAACGGCGGACCTGTAGGCGTATGGAGCGAAGCGGAAAAGATCGTGAATGATCCCGCGGAAAACTGGGAAACCGGCATTCTTGGAGACAGTATCAGCCACGGCGGCGGAAGGATGTCTTACAGTCCGGCGGACTGGCCTTACAATTATGCGTACTACCTTGATTTTCCTACGATAAATATGTCCCGGAGCGGTGATAAAACGGACGACCTTCTCCGGCGGTTCGATGCAGATGTCCTCCCTTTCCATGTACGGTACCTTCTCATTATGGGTGGAACAAACAATCTGCGCTGCGGGGGAACGGCGGAAGAGGTCATTTCTGACCTGGAAGCTCTTCAGGAAAAATGCAGGGCTAATGACATCAAGCCTGTCCTGCTTACCATTCCCCCGATCGCCCCGGATCAGATTTGGAAATATTACCAGCAGCCGACGGCAGAAAACTGGAAAGCGGAATTTGACAAAGTGAACGGCTGGATACGGACGCAGACCCATATCGATACGGCAGCGCCCTTTGGCATGTATGAAGACATGCCGGAAAATCTTGCGGCGGACGGCCTTCATCCAGACAAAGAAGCAAAAGAAAAAATGGGGAAAATAATCAATGAAAAATTTTCTGAAATAAGAAAAAAGATCTCTGAAACGAAAATACAAAAATAAGAAAAAGACTCCGAAAAGAGTCTTTTTCTTATGAAAGGAAACAAACGGATAGCCGGCTTCTATCATCTGTAAGCTGACAGTTTTTTCGTCTTTTGATAAAAGCGGCACCCACGGTAAGCTGTCATCAGAGTCATAGATTCTTCACTCTGTGCCATCATTCCGTTTTCCGTCTTTCTCACAAAGCATTCTTATCCCCATTTAGAATGACGTTAAACAGACGGTACAGCCAGGTTTATAATGAGAGAAAACGTTAATCGTCATCCTGAACGAATGTGAAGGATCTGTTACCGTGGTGGGGAAAGCGGTAAGAAGATAAAAGTTATCAGCTGTGAGCTGTGAGCTGTCAGCTGTCAGCTAAAAGTGCTGAATGACACCGAACGATAAGACGTTATCCAGAGTGGCAGCGAAGGATCTGTTATGCAAATGAAGGAAAAGGAAACCATACTGTTTAGCACATACTGCATATTATATGTATTATAAATATATATTAAGATATTTCTTGGGTATCTATATGGGAACCGTAGATTTCAGGTTTGAAGCAATTAAGAAATAAAAAGACTGAAATTTGTCAAAATCTAATAATTGTGGTACACTGAAGTTGCTAAAAAGGCAGTCCTTCTTTTTTAGTGCGGAGATTCAGAAAACAGGCAGAGGAAACACGGTCACTCGAGCGAGATTTTCTGATTCCTGCTGAGCTAAGGACGCAAAGTTTTTTCTCAAAGGAGGAAGAATCATGAAAAAGATTCTCGCAATCGCAGCAGCAGCTGCACTCACCGCAGGCGTATCCGCATACGCTGCAAATCCATTCTCTGATGTATCCACCGATGATTGGGCCTACCAGGCAGTGTCCGATCTCTCCGATCAGGGCGTTGTAGAAGGCTATCCGGACGGTACATTCAAAGGCGAAAGAAACATGACCCGTTATGAATTGGCGCAGGTTATTGCCCGTCTGATGGCCCGCGAAGACCAGCTGAATGCAGAACAGAAAGCAACCTTGGACAAACTGGCAGGGGAATACGCAGATGAACTGGCAAACCTTGGTGTCCGCGTAAGCAACCTGGAAAAGAAAGTCGGCAACATTTCCTGGTCCGGCGATGCCCGCATGCAGTACCAGCATAACCTTGATGGAGCTAAAGATCATACGGATGCTTGGACAGGCCGTTTGCGCATCAATGCGGACGCCCAGGTCAATGACCAGGTCGTTGTTTCCGGTCGTTTCGTATCTGAAATGAACTTCAAGGATAATAAAGATGCCAATACCATCATGGACCGCATCCATGCACGCTGGACACCGAATGACGCTTTCTACATGGATCTCGGCCGCCAGGGTGTGGCACTGGACCAGACCGGCGTGTTCTGGGATGAAGATGGAAGGTTTGATGGTGTCGTAGCAGGTTATGACAATGGCAAATTCGGCGCTGAATTCGGTTATGGCCGTTTCCAGGACGCTGAGCGCAGCATGGATACCTATCACTGGGAAAACAGTGCGTCCATTGAAGCCTGGTATGGCAAGCTGACCGGGCACTTTGGCGAGTCTTCCATGCTTTCTGCTTTCTATTTAGACAATGTACAGGGACTCAATGGAAGTAGTGTAGCTCCTGCTTACAAGGGAGCACATATTTATGCTTGGGGTGCCGGCGCAACCATCGGACTGGGCGATTCCGGTCTGAGTATTGACGGTGATTTTATCCAGACCAAGGGTAATCACGAGTTCGGACATGGCAATCTGTGGACAGCCGGACTGAATTATGGCGAAGTGGATTTGAATAAACCGGGCAGCTTTACCCTCGGTGTTCACTATGTAAGAGCTGATGCAGGTTCTTATCTCCTTGGCAACTCCGCTTTGGACATGACGGATCAGCTGGAATATGGCTGGGACAATGGTGCAGGCGTGAAGTTCTGGACAGCAAAAGCAGGTGTTGCCGTACAGAAGAATGTAGAACTGGACGCTTACTACAACTTCGGCGCGAAAACATATGACAGCCAGGCGGAAAATCCCGCGAATACATGGGGCGTTGAACTGAACTACGCTTTCTAATTCGTGATTGTAAGCTAACAATAGAAGACCTCTTCGGGGGTCTTTTATTTTGCGAAAAATGGCTGTCGGACAGGAACACCTGTTTCCATCCGTTTGTAGGACGTTTTTCATTCTTCGGAACAGCCTGTTTCCTTTTTATTTCATTCGAGTAACAGATTCTTCGTGTTCGCTTCGGATGACGCTTACCGTCTGCCGTCATTCAGAACGGTGGTAAGAATGCTTTGTGGGAAAGACGGGAAACGGGACAGTGGCACAGAGTGAAGAATCTATTGCGCTGATGACGCCTTACCGTCTTCCTCACCACAGGCATAGATTCTTCGCTGGCGCTCTGAATGACGCTTAATGTTCCCTTTATTATGACACTCTTTCCTTCAAGCGTCATTCTGAACGGAGTCGAGAAAGCCTTGAGGGAAAAACGGGAAACGGAGCAGTGGCATGGAGTGAAGAATCTGTTACCTTGAATGACATCTTACGGTTTTCCTCACCACGGGTATAGATCCTTTGCTGTTGCTCTGAATGACGCCTTGCCGATGTCCTCACTGGAGGTACAGATCCTTCATGTCCGCTTATGATGACGCTTAACGTTTCCTTCATTATGACGTGTTTTCCCAAAATCGTCATTCAGAACGGAGTCGAGAAAGCCTTGAGGGAAAAACGGGAAACGGAGCAGTGACATGGAGTGAAGAATCTATGACTCTGATGACGTCTTACGGTTTTCCTCACCACGGTAATAGATTCTTCACATTTGCTTCGGATGACGATTAACGCTCCCCTTACTACAACAGCAAATCCTTTGCTGATATTTCGTATGACACCTAATGGAAATCATATGCTTCGGCTTTTAACTCACAGCTAACGGCTAACAGCTTGTAGCTGACCGCTCACAGCTGATAGCTTTTATCTTCTTATGGTCTTCCTCATCGCGGGTGCAGATCCTTCACATTTGCTTCGGATGGTGTTTTGCCGTTCCCTGTCAATAAGGCACTATACAGGGTGTGTTATAATAGATATATATAAATATATGAATAAGCTTCAGTTTTGAAAGAAGGTGTTCTTATGTGGAAGAAAACAATACTTGCCGCGGCACTGCTTGCAGGTGGCGTAGTTGGCGGTTTTGCCGCGTATGATGGCGGAGATAATCCGCCGCAGGATGAAAACGTACAGCTCTGTCCCATCGGAGAAAACGGTGAGCGGGGAGTCTGCGGTGTTCCGGAGAGAAGCGGTGATGACCGGGAAGCTTGCAGGGGTCCACACTGTAATAGGTGATGCGGAAAGGAAAATAAGGGAGACGGGAGACCGTTTCCTTTTTTCTTTATCAGGAATCAAGAGGGGAAAGTGAGGTAATAGATTCTTCACTCTGTGTCACCATCCTATTTCCCGTTTTTCCCACAAGGCATTTTTGCCACCGTTCAGAATGACGATTGAAGGAGAGAGTGTCATAATGAGGGGAACGATAAGGAGTCATAATGCGGTACTGATTTCTTCGTGAAAAGCGGAGTGTGTGAAGTGTTTTCGTTTGACATCTGATGGCCGTTTAGCTATAATTAGCATGTTATGGTGTGTGAATACACAGGACGCAGTAAGGAGGTGTTCACTGATGGCAAAAATGACATTCCAGCCTAATAACCACTGGAGAAAACATACCCACGGATTCCGCGCCCGTATGAAGACGAAAGCCGGCCGTATTGTTCTGAAAAGAAGAAGAGCCAAGGGCAGAAAGGTATTAAGTGCCTGAGTCAGAATCGAAGCAGGAGAAGAAGTATCCGCTTCACCGTGATTTCCGTATCCGGCAAAACAGGGATTACCGGCGTATATACTCGTCCGGCCGGCGTTTCAGCAACCGCGCGGGACTTATGTACGTGGTCAGGACGAAACGGGAACCTGTCCGGATCGGGTTTGTGACGACGAAGCGCATCGGCAATGCCGTGGCGCGCAACCGGGCAAGGCGCCTGATGAAAGAGGTTTATCGCCTCCATCGTCATGAACTTTCTTCCCATTATGAAGCCATATTGCTTGCCGCCGCTTTTCTGACGACAGCGACGTATAGCGAGGCGGAAAAGGCTTTGCTTGCGCTGTGGCGTAAAGCGGGCATGCTGGAGGGGGCATGATGAAGACGGTGCTGATCGTTCTTATTCGATTTTACAGGAAATATGTTTCTCCCCTGAAACCGCCATGCTGCCGTTTCACTCCCACCTGCAGCACTTACGCGCTGGAAGCGGTGGAGAAATACGGCGCGCTGAAAGGCGGATGGCTCGCGTTAAAGCGGATCTTGAAGTGCCATCCTTTCCATAAGGGCGGTTATGACCCTGTTCCATAAGGCTTTTCCGATAGGCAATGTACGGCGCTTTTGATAAGGCGCCGCTTTTTTCATCTTTCGCGTTTTGTTATCCTGTCACGCCATGAATTTTGCAGAGTTTCTGCATTTTTGTCTCATCCTGCTTTTGAAATTCAGAAAGCGGGAACATTTAGGCGGCTGAAATAGAGGCCGTATAAGGAGAAATTATGAATCTTGGCTTTGGCGGAGGCGGATCTGAGTTCCAGATTCCTGTCCTCTCGGCTATTGTAGGCATGATTGCCGATCTGATGCGCATCGGCCTGCAGATTTGTTATGAATTTACTTCCGGTCTCGGATTTCCCAATTACGTCATCGCTATCGTCGTTTTGACGATACTCATCAAGACGCTGCTGCTTCCCCTTGCGGTGAAACAGATCCGTTCCATGAAAGCGATGCAGGCAATACAGCCGGAGATCCAGAAAATCCAGAAGAAGTACAGAAATGACCCTGCCATGATGCGGCAGGAAATGGGGCGTCTGTACAAAGAGCATAATGCGTCCCCCATGGCGGGATGCCTGCCTTTGCTCATACAGATGCCTTTCCTTATCGCGATGTACTATGCGATTCAGGGGTTCAGTTATGACCCTCTCCACGCGGGTTTCCTCTGGATTGAAAGTCTGGCAGCGGAAGACGGCACGTACATCCTGCCTGTTCTTTCCGCCGCGTCCACGTTCCTTGTTTCCTGGCAGACGACGCCGAAAGACGCGCCGGGCAACCAAAAGACGATGCTTTTCATGATGCCTCTTATGATCGGCTGGATGTCTCTTCATTTTCCGAGCGGTTTGGTGATTTACTGGGTGGTGAGCAATGTTTACCAGTTTTTCCAGCAGCTTATCATGTTCCGCGGGGAAAAGGGAAAGGAAATGATAAACGGGCCTTCGAAAAAAGGCGTAGTCACTGTCCATACCGATGAAGAGGCTGTGGCTAAGACAAAGAGGAAAAAGATTATCCGCAGAAAAATTATTAAAAAGGTAGCAAAGAAACCGGCAGCCGATGAAGCACCGAAGACCGGTGATGAAAAAGAAAAAACGGCTTCTGCTGAAAAGACGGCAGAGGCCGGGGATAGTTCCGGGAAAGCGGAGGGATAACTATGGAAACTGTCAGAATTACCGCAAAAACCGTTGACGAAGCAGTGGAAGAAGGATTGAAGAAGCTGGGGCTTTCCCGCGCAGAAGCAGTGATCCGTGTCATTGAACAGCCCTCAAGCGGACTTTTCGGTTTGTTCAACAAGAAAGATGCCGTTGTCGAGGTCGGCGCGGCAGGATCGGAAACGGAAGATGTTACGGAGACTGCCGGGGACATGACTTCGGCTGCTGCCGGGGCTGCAGACGGAGAGGAAGAAACCGTTTCTGCTGCGGAGGAGCCGGGGGAAAACGTCATGGGCGGCGATACGGAAGAAGTTCTTACGGCGAAGAAGGAAAAACGCGGCCGTGAGGAAACTCCGTTTTCCGCGGAAGAGCAGGAAGAAGCCGCTGAAGAAGCGAAACGTTTCCTGACGGGCGTTTTCAAAGGAATGAAGATGGAAGTGCAGCTTGAAAAGATGGTGAATGAAGAACGCATTCTTTTCAACCTTCACGGCGAGGGTCTGGGCATCCTTATCGGAAAGCACGGCCAGACGCTGGACGCACTCCAGTACCTGACAAATCTGGCGGCAAATAAAAATTTCCGCCACCATTACTTCGTGCTTCTTGATGTGGAGGACTATCGGCAGCGCCGCAGACAGACGCTGGAATCGCTGGCGCACCGCCTGGCGGATAAGGTGAAGCGTACAGGGGAAGAAATCCGCCTTGAACCGATGTCGGCGGGCGACCGCCGCATGATCCACCTGGCGCTCCAGAATGACGGCGCGGTATCTACAGAAAGCGACGGAGAAGCGCCGTATCGCTGCATCGTGATTCGCGCGAAACAGTAAAAATAAAAAGCCTCATGGCGGAATGATTTCGATCAAACAGCCGTGAGGTTTTTTGCTGCGCGGGATCCGGAAATGCCGTGCTCCGTTTCGTGTGCCTTTCTTTTGCGGTTCCCGCTTCTTTTGGGCTCCGCTTTATTTCGAGGCCGCAGGCGGGCAACAATATTTCATCAGTTGTGCTAAAATAACCATATACATAGAAAGGGGAGGTGGTTCGTTGTTCGCTTACGCGTTCACGTTCCTTGCCGCGCTTGCCGTGACGTTTATTCTCACGCCGGCCGTAAAAAATTTCGCGGTGCAGATCGGCGCCGTGGATAAGCCGGACGCACGGAAGGTGCATCACGGACTGGTACCCCGTTTGGGCGGTCTTGCCATATACGCGGGGTTTATGGTATCCGTCATTCTTACGGTGGGCTTTACTTATGAAATGACAGGGATTATGATCGGCGCGACCTGTCTTGTTTTTGTGGGGATTGCAGATGATATCGTGTCTCTTCCCGCCAAGGTGAAACTTCTCGGGCAGATCTTATCCGCCGCCGTGCTTGTGATATTCTTTGATGTGAATATTGATTGGATCGATCTTCCCTATGTGGGGATTATTGAATTTCCTCTCTTTATTTCCATACCGCTTACTATTTTCTGGATCATCGGATTTATCAATACGGTCAATCTTATTGACGGCCTTGACGGGCTTGCTGCGGGGATCGCCACGATAGCGTCTATTGCCATTGCCCTTCTCGCATTCCAGATGGGGCAGTGGGTATCGGCTGCCGCTATGGTGGCCATGACAGGGGCGTGTCTCGGCTTTCTGCAGTATAATTTCAATCCGGCTAAAATTTTCATGGGCGATACGGGATCCATGTTCCTTGGGTATGTGATTGCCGCGGTGTCGGTCATGGGATCTATGAAGACGGCGGCTGCCGCAGTCCTTATCGTGCCTTTGGTGGCGCTGGCCGTGCCCATTACCGATACGGTACTTGCTATCGTGCGGCGCAGGCAGTCAGGGGTGCCGATTTTTTCACCGGACAAGAATCATCTCCACCACCGTCTTCTGGCGGCAGGCCTGTCGCAGAAACAGGTGGTGCTGGTGATGTACGCGCTGACCGCTTTTTTCTCGGCAGCGGCGCTCCTTGTGGTGAAGCTGAATCCATTTCTCGGTGTGGCGGTGATCCTTTTCGCACTCGGGGTGTTTATTTTCTGGGCGAAGAAACTCGGCGTCATGAGAGAGGTCATTCTTCCGCCGTCGGAAAAGGATGAGAAATAAAAAAGAATTGGCAGAAATATTTCATTGTATCAGCTTGTTTTATGAAAAGGAGTAGTCCTGTGAAAGTCATGACGGTTTTCGGCACGCGGCCTGAAGCGATAAAGATGGCTCCTGTCGTGCAGTCGCTTCTGGCGCATCCCGAAATAGAAACAAAGGTCTGCCTCACGGCGCAGCATCGGGAAATGCTCGATCAGGTGGTGGATCTTTTCAAGCTGCCCGTCGATTACGATCTGGATATCATGAGGAGCGGACAGTCCCTGTATGACATCACTTCCCGCGTCCTTCGCGGACTGGAAGAAGTACTGGAAAAGGAAAAACCGGACTATGTCCTTGTCCATGGGGATACAACGACGACATTTACCGCGTCGCTTGCCGCTTTTTACAAGCAGATCAAAGTCGGACATGTAGAAGCGGGGCTGCGCACGGGAGATCTGGCGTCCCCTTTTCCTGAAGAGGCGAACCGCCAGCTTACGGGCGTCCTGGCCAGTCTTCATTTTGCCCCGACAGAAACAGCGCGGGGAAATCTGCTCCGTGAAAATAAAAAGGATGAAAATATTTTTGTTGTGGGGAATACCGTCATTGATGCGCTCCTTTCGACGGTAAAGAAAGATTATACTTTTGAAGATGAAGAAATACAGGCGATTGAAGAACACAAGCGCGTCATCCTTGTGACCACCCACCGCCGTGAAAATTTGGGCGCGCCCATGCATCATGTGTACCGTGCGCTCCGCCGGCTGGTGGAAACCGTACCGGATACGGAAGTGGTATTTCCTGTCCATCGGAATCCTCTTGTCCGTGAAGCGGTGGAGGAAGAGCTGGACGGCGCGGCGGGCATCCATCTTGTGGAACCGATGGAGTATGAGCCTTTCACGAATCTGATGGCGCGGTCCGCCCTTGTGCTGACCGATTCAGGCGGCATACAGGAGGAAGCGCCGAGTCTGGGGAAACCCGTCCTTGTCCTTCGCGATACGACAGAGCGCCCCGAAGCGGTAGAGGCGGGGACGGTAAAACTGGTAGGCACCGGGGAAGAGAAGATTTATCAGACGGCATACCGGCTGCTGACCGATGAGGCGGCATATCATGCGATGGCGGAAGCAGTGAATCCTTACGGTGACGGCAGATCCGCCGGGCGCATCGTGGAGACGCTTTTGTATGCGGAGGGGATTTCTCATAAAAAACCGTCTAAATTTATAGCTAAGTAAATCCGCATATGTTACAATAACTTTGTATGGGTAGAGCTGTACGTATTTTGCGTGCAGTTTTTCATGATATGCACATGCCGGAGATGGCCATGAAGAATGCCGGGGAACAGGGAGATAAAGGAAAAGAGTTCAATCCGATGCGCAGTATCGCTGTGGCAGGCGGAGCGGGCATGACCCTTCTTTCCTGTATCGGCCTCGGTATCTGGGGCGGACTTAAGTGTGATGAATACTTGGGGACGTATCCTTTCGGCCTTATCGGGTTATCCCTTTTGGGCGCCATATCCGGATTGTGGGCCATAATTAGAAAAATGATAGGAAAGTAAGAAATGAAGTATGATACGGTATTCCCTGCTTTTGCGGATAGAATGGTCAGCCGTCTGGCAGCCATAGGCGCTGTCGGCGCGGCCGCCGCGTTTTTGAAGTGGGAATGGACTGTAGCGGCAGGATTTGCCGCCGGCGTCGTATTTCATATTCTTTTTTTCTTGTACATGAAACAGCGTTACATCCACTGGGAGAAAGAAAAGCGGGACGCGGCCTACATAGGCCAGATGGGCGCCGCGCTTGCAGGCTTCCGGCTTTTTGTGGAAGCGGGGCTGGCGGCGGCGGTGGTTTTATGGACACCGCTTTCCATTCTTGGCTTCCTGGCGGGCTTATTGTCACTGTTCCCTGCTACTATCTGGGCAAGGCAATAGTGTGGAATAAGAATAATATTTTCCTGACGTCCAAAAAAGAGAGGGGGTGAGACTATGCATTTTCATACAGGTACACATGTGGTTGCACAGCTTTTCGGAATGTCGGTCAATCTGGATACGATTTTTACACAATGGCTTACTGCCCTTATAGTATTTATTATCGTCTTTGCTGCGAGCCGGGGGCGTTCGCTCGTTCCAAACGGTATCCAGAACGCGGTGGAAATGGTCATTGAGCCGCTATGCTCCCAGTTTGAAAGGAATATGGGATCGCATTATAAAAAGGTTGTTTATTTCCTGTTGACACTTTTTCTGTTCATCTTTGTGGCCAATGAAATAGGACTTCTGCCGACAGCCCATCTGACAGCGTCTCCGACAAATGATGTGAATACAACCTTGGGGCTGGCGCTGACCGGTACATTATGTATTCATTTCGTTTATATCAGGAACAGGGGATTCGGCAAATGGCTGAAACATTTCTTTGAACCGATGCCGCCGTTCGTCATCATCAATATCGTGGAAGAACTTTCCCGTCCGGTAACTCTGGCGATGCGTCTGTTCGGTAATATTTTAGCAGGGGAAATTCTGCTGGAAATCCTCTACGCGCTGGCACCTGTGCTTGTACCTTTGCTCTGGGTCGTATTCAGCCTTGTGGTCGGATTGATCCAGGCATACATTTTCACTACGCTGACGTCCATTTATCTCAAGGAAAGTGTGGAATAAGTGAAGGTGTGCAGGTGAGTGGGAGCGGCACTCCATAAAATGCCGGGCGCCGCCCGTAAAAACGGTACCATTATATCCGGAAAAACCGGGACATTATATTCTTAGGAGGAATTATTACCATGGATCAGACTATTGTTGTTCAGTATTCCCTTATCGCATCTGCGCTGATTGCGGCAGTTGCCGCATTTGCAGCAGCATTTGGTGATTCTAAATTGGCATCCCACGTTATCGACGGCATGACCCGCCAGCCGGAAATCCAGGGGCAGCTCTTCACTTCCATGCTCGTCGGCATCGGCTTGATAGAATCTATTCCGATTATCGCTATCGTTATTTCTCTCGTCCTCGTATTCGCCAATCCTTTCCTCGGCTAATTCCAATTCATTGTTAGCCTAAGGAGGGGATTTCATTGGTAGAATTAAATGGTACGCTGCTGATTTCAATCCTCAACTTTATCATTCTCGTTGCCGTTTTGGCACATTTCTGCTATAAGCCGGTGCTGAAGGTCATGGATGACCGCAGGAACAAGATCCGGAATGACCTGGACAGCGCGGCCCGGTCCAGCGCGGAGGCGGCCAAGCTCAAATCCGATCTGGAAGCGGAACTTGCCAATGCCCAGGTCGCCGCACAGGGGATCGTGGACAAGGCCGTAAAAGAGGCCAAGGTACAGGCCCAGGCGCAGATCGATGAGGCCCATGCGGCTATTGAGAGGGAAAAAGTCCAGGCTGCTAAACAGATCGAAAGGGAACGCAAGGATGCCCTGGAGGATCTGAAGACGCAGGTGGCCGCTCTTTCCTGTGATATTGCATCGAAGATCATCAGCAAAAATATGACGCCGGATACGAATGACCGGCTCATAGCGGAAAGCATCGCAAGACTGGATGCCGGGCAGGCAGGTAAGTAATCATGGATAAGAACGTAATCCTTGCAAAGAAGTACGGACGAGCCATCTATGAAATTGCCGCAGAGCAGCACTGCCTGGAACAAACGGAAGAAGATCTCCGCCTCATTGCCGATACCATAGGGAAAAGCAAAGAGCTCGGGGAGATTCTGAACCATCCTCTGCTTGCTAAGGATGTCAAGAAAGATACTATAAAGAAGTTATTTGCAGATAAGGTGCAGCCGATAGTTTTACAGTTCTGCTATGTTGTTATCGACAAAGGCCGCATCGCTGATTTTGCTGCCATGGCGGATGTCTATGCCAATCTTGCGCATCATGGGATGGGCATGGAGGAAGCCGTGGTAACCTCTGCGTTTCCATTGACCAAATCCCAGGTGGACGCTTTGAAAGCCAAACTTGCGGAAATCACGGGAAGCAAAATTATCATGAAACAGAAAGTAGACGCATCTTTGATAGGCGGATTCACGGTCCGGATGGGAGACCGTCTGATTGACGGATCCATAGCCCGCCAGCTTGCGGCGCTCCGCTCGCAAATGATGCAAAGAGATTGAGGTGACTTACAGGATATGAAAATCAGTTCAGATGAAATCACATCTGTCATTAAAAAACAGATTGAAAATTACAAAGTAGACCTCAATGTCGATGAAGTAGGTACGGTTCTTGAAGTCGGCGACGGTATCGCCCATGTATATGGCCTTGAAAACTGCATGGCCGGTGAATTGCTGGAACTGCCGAACGGCGTTTACGGCATGGCCATGAACCTGGAAGAAAGCAATGTAGGTGCCGTTCTTCTGGGGAATGCGGAAACCATCAAGGAAGGTGACGTAGTAAAGAGAACGGGCCGTCTGATGCAGGTTCCCGTAGGCAATGCGGTCATCGGCCGCGTGGTCAATGCGCTGGGACAGCCGATTGACGGCAGAGGCGAAATCAAGACTGACGCTTATCGCGACATTGAAATCAAAGCTCCGGGCATTGCCGACAGACAGCCGGTAAACGTCCCGCTGCAGACCGGTCTGAAATGTATCGACTCCATGGTCCCGATCGGCCGCGGACAGCGTGAGCTGATTATCGGCGACCGCGGTACAGGCAAGACCGCCATCGCTATTGATACCATTCTGAACCAGAAGGGGCAGGATGTCATTTGTATTTATGTTTCCATCGGGCAGAAGAACTCCAATGTCGTCCGTGTATACGAACGGCTGAGAGCTGCCGGCGCTATGGATTACTCCATCATCGTACATGCCGGTGCTTCCGAAGGGTCTCCGATGCAGTACCTTGCACCATACTCCGGTGTATCCATTGCGGAACATTTCATGCACCAGGGCAAGGATGTCCTCATTATCTATGACGACCTCTCCAAACATGCTGTCGCTTACCGCGCCATGTCGCTTCTGCTGCGCCGCCCGCCGGGACGCGAAGCTTACCCCGGTGACGTATTCTATCTGCATTCCCGTCTGCTGGAACGTGCGGCACGTCTGTCCGATGCACTGGGCGGCGGCTCCATCACCGCGCTGCCGATCATTGAAACACTGGCAGGCGATGTCGGTGCGTACATTCCGACAAACGTCATTTCCATCACGGACGGACAGATTTATCTGGAAACGGCACTCTTTTATTCCGGGATCCGTCCGGCCATCAATGTCGGCCTGTCCGTATCCCGTGTAGGCGGTTCCGCGCAGATTAAGGCCATGAAACAGGTCGCAGGCACGCTGCGTCTGGATCTGGCACAGTTCCGTGAATTGGCGGCATTTGCCCAGTTCGGTTCCGATCTTGACGCTGCCACCAAAGCGCAGATCGACCGCGGCCAGAGGACGACGGAAATTCTGAAGCAGCCGCAGTATTCCCCCTATCCGGTCGAAGACCAGGTTATGGCGATCTACACGGCCGTCAAAGGGTATCTTGATGACGTGGACGTAGACCAGGTTGTCGGGTTTGAACAGCAGGTTCTGAATTTCCTCCACAGCAGCCATCCGGAAATCGGCGCTGATATCGTGGATAAAAAGAAGCTGACAGATGAAAATGAAGCGAAACTCAGAGAAGCTCTTGATGAATTCAAGAAACGTTACAAGGCACAAAGCGAAACAGAAGAAAAGTCTGAAACGGTAGAGGGGTGATCTGATTGGAAAGTACGCGTGATATAAAAGGGCGCATAAAATCCGTCACCAACATCCAGCAGATCACGAAAGCCATGAAGATGGTAGCCGCCGCCCGTCTGCGCAAAGCGGAGGAAAAGGCAAACGGCTCCCGTCCTTATGCGGAAAAGATCGGAGAGCTCCTGCGCCGCGCTTCTTCGGTGACACCCGGATTTACGAGCCCGCTCTTCAGGACAGGCGAAGTAAAGAAGGTCGGATATCTCGTCATTTGCGGCGACAAAGGCCTTGCCGGCGCTTATAACTCCAACGTGATGAAGCGTACCCTGCAGGAAATCTCCGGAAAGGATCGTTCTGCATACGCTTTATATGTCTGCGGGAAACAGGCGAAGAATTATCTGAAATTCCGCGGGTATGATCCCGATACCTATCATTTCGGCTTTTCTGATAAGCCGTCGGCTCAGGATTCCATCGATCTCTCCAAAGAGATGGTGGAATACTTCACAAAAGAAGAAGTCGATGAAGTTTATATTATTTATACCAAATTCATCACCGCCCTCCGCCAGCAGGTCCGGGTAGACCGGCTGCTCCCCATTGAAGCGCCGGCTGAGGGAAAAACGGAAGAAGCAGCAAAAGCGGCTGCCAGCGAATGGGAAAAAGAAAGACAGGATTTCCTCCGTATCGGGGAAGATCCCTATATTTTCCTTCCCGATGCGGCGGCAGTGCTTTCCAAACTGCTTCCTGAATATATACAAGTACAGGTTTATAATGCGATGCTGCAATCCGCGGCGTCCGAGCTGGGCAGCCGTATGGCGGCCATGTCCGCTGCCACTGACAACGCGACGGAAAGAATTGCCGACCTCAACCTTACGTACAACAAAGCGCGTCAGGCACAGGTCACCAATGAAATTTCCGAAATTGTCGGCGGTGCGGCAGCTCTCGAATAAACCGGCTTAATTTGATTAAGGAGGAATGCTTCTTCATGGCAAATGAACAGCAGGGACAGGTAGGCAAGGTCGTACAGGTCATGGGCGCTGTCGTCGATATCGCTTTTTCCGACGATCAGGAACTTCCTGCCATCTATAACGCAATTCATGTCAAAGATGAAGAAGGCACTGTTCCGGTAGATGTTATCTGTGAAACCATGCAGCACTTAGGTGACGGCGTAGTCCGCACCGTTGCGATGAGTTCCACCGATGGCATGGTACGCGGAATGAAAGCAGTAGATACCGGCCGTGCTATTGCAGCACCGGTCGGCGACGGATGCCTGGGACGTATTTTCAACGTACTCGGACAGACCGTCGACAATGACGATACAAAAGTACCGGCATCCGACTACTGGCCTATTCATCGTCCGGCACCGGCCTTTAAAGACCAGTCTCCGGCAACCGAAATTTTTGAAACCGGCATCAAAGTCGTCGATCTCATCGCTCCGTATGCAAAAGGCGGTAAGATCGGGCTCTTCGGCGGTGCGGGTGTAGGTAAGACCGTTCTTATCCAGGAATTGATTCATAACGTGGCGACAGAACACTCCGGCTGCTCCGTATTCTGCGGCGTCGGCGAACGTACCCGTGAAGGGAACGATCTCTGGGGAGAAATGAAAGACTCCGGCGTTCTTTCCAAAGTTGCGCTGGTATACGGCCAGATGAACGAACCTCCGGGAGCGCGTATGCGTGTAGCTCTCACCGGTTTGACCATGGCTGAATATTTCCGCGACAAACAGGGACAGGACGTCCTGCTCTTCGTAGACAATATTTTCCGTTTCGTACAGGCGGGTTCCGAAGTATCCGCGCTGCTTGGGCGTATGCCGTCTGCCGTAGGTTACCAGCCGACCCTGGCTACCGATATCGGCGAACTGCAGGAACGCATCACTTCCACCAAAGACGGTTCCATCACATCCATCCAGGCCGTATACGTACCGGCCGATGACTTGACGGACCCGGCTCCGGCAGGCGTATTTACACACTTGGACGCTACCACCGTACTGAGCCGTTCCATCGCGGAACTGGGCATCTATCCGGCAGTAGACCCGCTGGACTCCACCAGCCGTATCCTTGACCCGAACGTTTTGGGTGAAGAGCATTACGAAGTGGCCCGCGGCGTACAGGCTATTCTGCAGCGCTACAAGGAACTGCAGGATATCATCGCCATTCTGGGTATGGAAGAACTTTCCGATGATGACAAAGTCATCGTAGCCCGCGCAAGAAAGGTACAGAGATTCCTGTCTCAGCCCTTCTTCGTAGCCGAACAGTTTACAGGCTCCCCCGGCAGATACGTATCCCTGAAGGAAACCATCCGCGGCTTCAAGGAAATCCTTGCAGGCCAGCACGATGATATGCCTGAAGGCGCGTTCTACATGGTCGGCACAATTGATGAAGCGATCGAAAAGGCTGAAAAGATGAAGAAAGGGGAATAAGCCATGGCTGATACCCTTACGAATCCCATGCACGTGGAAGTCATCAGCCCCGACGGACCGATTTATCGAGAAACCGGCGTGGAAATGGTGGTGGCCCGTGCAGCAGACGGCGAATTTGCCGTCATGAAAAACCATCTGCCTCTGGCAGCCGCTCTTGAAATGTGCCCCGTGCGCATCATTAAAGGCGGAAAGGAACAAAAGGTGGCCGTATTTGGCGGTTTCCTGGAAATAAAGGACAATCAGGTAAATATCGTAGCCCCCCTGGCGGAGCTGGCGGATACCATCGATATTGCCCGTGCCCAAGCCGCGAAGAAACGTGCGGAAGACAGGCTCGCGTCCAAGAGCAAAGAGATTGATGTCGACCGTGCTAAACTCGCTCTCCAGCGTGCGCTGACACGGCTCAAAACGACAGGAACCCTTTGATCCCAACAAAAGAACCGATCCATACAAATAATGGGTCGGTTTTTATGTTGGGGGAAGACGGTAAGAAGATAAAAGCTATCAGCTGTGAGCTGTCAGCTGCAAACTGACTATTCTTTTACGATTTGAGTCATCATGGCGATTAAGTATCCTCAGCCGCGCTGCGTGCGCTACAGCTCCTTCCAACGGTCGACTCCATGATCCTTGTATAAGACGGACGTTAAGGCGTCATAATGAGGAGAACGTTAGTCGTCATCCTGAACGAATGTGAAGGATCTGTCACCGTGGTGGGGAAAACCGTAAGGTGTCATCAGAGTAATAGATTCTTCGCTCTGTGTCATGTTGTGATTTTTCCTCATTCTCATACAGCATTCTTACTTCCGCTCTGAATGACGGGATACGGTAAGGCGTCATTCAAAGCGCCAGCGAAGGATCTGCTACAATGTTGAGGAAAGGGATTCTGACGGGAAGAATAGGGATTGGGTAAGCCTCCTTGTTTATAAGGAGGTGGCCGGCGAAGCCGGACGGAGGATACTGGCTTGGGGGAATGACGCAAAAGAATAGAATGAAGATTCTTTTTCTGCCCCCGTTCTGAGTGATGACGGACAGTAAAGCGTCATCCGAAGTGAATGTGAAGGATCTGTCACCATGGTGAGGGAAACGTTAAGCGTCATCCTAAGCGGATGCGAAGGATCTGTGCCCGTGGTGAGGAAGCCGGTAAGAAGATAAAAGCTATCAGCTGTGAGCTGTCAGCTGCAAGCCATTAGCTGTGAGTTAAAAGCCGAAGCATATGATTTCCATTAGATGTCATACGAAACAGCAGCAAAGGATTTGCTGCTGTGTTAAGGAAAGGGATTCTAACGGGAAAAATAGGGATTGGGCAAGCCTCCTTATTTATAAGGAGGTGGCCGGCGGAGCCGGACGGAGGATACTGGCTTGGGGGAATGACGCAAAAGAATAGAATGAAGATTCTTTTTCCCCCCCCCCGTTCAGAATGATGAAGGACGTTAAGAAGATAAAAGCTATCAGCTGTGAGCTGTCAGCTGCAAGCTAACTATTCTTTTACGATTTAAATCATTACGACAAGCGAGTATTCTCAATCGCACTACGTGCGCCAGCAGCTCCTTCTGACGGCGGACGGTCAGGTATCACCCGGAGCGATGACGAAGGCTTGCTGTCGTGATGAAGAAGACCATAAAACGTCATCCTGAACGAATGTGAAGGATCTGCTGCCGTAGTGAGGAAGACGGTAAGACGCTATCAGGGTAATAGATTCTTCACTCCGTGTCACTGTCCCGTTTCCCGTCTTTCCCACAAGGCATTCTTGCCACCGTTCAGAATGACGATTTGGGGAAAGCACGTCACTAATAATGGGGAACGGAAAGCGTCATAATGACGGAGAACGAAAGGCGTCATTCTGAGCGCCAGCGAAGAATCTATGACCGTGGTGGGGAAAGCGGTAAGAAGATAAAAGCTATCAGCTGTGAGCTGTAAACTATTAGCTGTCAGCTGTCAGCTGTCAGCTAAAAGTGTTGAATGACGGCGGACGGTCAGGTATCACCCGGAGCGATGACGAAGGCTCGCTGTCGTGATGAAGAAGACCATAAAACGTCATCCTGAACGAATGTGAAGAATCTGTACCCATGGTGGGGAAAGCGGTAAGATGCTATTCAACGTTAAAAAAACCGCTACCTATATAGGGAACGGTCTTTTGCTTTCAGTCGGGACAGGTAATAGCGGCGATTTTATCAATTGCGTAGTGGAGTTCACTCACGATTTCCGTGTCGGCGGCTTTGTAATACATTTCTTTTCCGTTGCGGCGGGATGTAATCAGTCCGCAGGCTTTCAGCAGACGCAGGTGGTGGGAAATGGCAGGACTGCTCATGTCCATGATGGCGGCAATATTGATGACGCATTCTTCCATGTGGCAGAGAATCCAGAAAATTTTCAGCCGCGTGGGATCGCTGAGCTGTTTTAGCAGGATGGATACATCATCGATTGTCTCTTGGGACGGCAGGCGGCTGATGATACGTTCTTCATCATTTCCATGGTGGTGCGGAAGTCCGCATTTATTTTTTGTCATATGGTATACCTCTTTAGAAATTATTTTTCTTACATTGTAACATACATGGGAAAATGGCAAGATAAATTTATCGGAAAAGAGTCTTGACAAAATGTAAAAGAAAAAATATAATATGATTAACGATTAAATAGTTATTTAAATGTAAAATAAAGGAGAAGAAAAATGAAAAAAAGTTACAAGATCGACGTGGACTGCGCTGCATGCGCACTGAAGATGGAAGATGCCGCCAAAGCAACGGCAGGCGTTAAAGACTGCGTAGTTAATTATATGCTGCTCAAGATGAATGTGGAATTTGAAGATGGGCAGGATCCGAAAGCCGTTATGCAGGAAGTGTACAAGAACTGCAAAAAGGTGGAGGATGACTGCGAGATTTTCCTGAAATAAAAATGGTTTGACAGGCTGTTGGGATATTGACCGGCAAGGGAAAAGAGGCTGAAATGAACAAGAAACAGAAAAGAAATTTAATGCGCATTATCGTGGCGGCAATCCTGATGATTGTTCTCCATTTTGCGCCGGTAAGCGGTATGGTACGGTTCGGGCTTTACTTAGTTCCTTACTTGATTATCGGGTATGATATTTTGTGGAAGGCCTTTAAAGGCGTGAAGAACCGGCAGCCTTTTGACGAAAGCCTTCTTATGGCAATTGCCACGCTGGGGGCGATTATCCTGGCTGTTTATGAAGACGGTGATTACACGGAAGCCATCGGCGTTATGCTTTTCTACCAGATCGGCGAATGGTTCCAGAGCTATGCCGTCGGCAAGAGCCGCAGAAATATCAGCGAGCTGATGGATATTCGTCCTGATTACGCAAATGTGGAAAGGAAAAATGGGCAGCTGGAGGCGGTCGATCCTGACGAAGTGGAAGTGGGGACGATCATCGTCGTGAAGCCCGGTGAAAAGATTCCGATCGACGGCGAAGTGGTGGAAGGCAGTTCTACACTGAATACCAGCGCCCTGACAGGGGAAAGCCTGCCCCGTGAAGTGGAATCGGGCGATGAAGTCATCAGCGGCTGCATCAATATCAATGGTCTTCTGAAAATTCGGACGACGAAAGAGTTTGGGGAATCGACGGTTTCTAAAATTCTTGATCTTGTGGAAAACGCCAGTTCCCGTAAATCAAAAGCGGAAGATTTTATTTCTAAATTTGCCCGTGTATACACTCCGGCCGTGGTAGCGGCGGCGATCGCTCTTGCCCTCGTTCCTCCGTTTGTCCGTATGGGATTCATGGGGGTGCCTGCTGACTGGGATGTGTGGATTTACAGGGCGCTTACGTTCCTCGTTATTTCCTGTCCCTGCGCGCTGGTTATCAGTATTCCCTTGAGTTTCTTCGCCGGCATCGGCGGCGCGAGTAAGGCGGGCGTCCTTGTGAAAGGATCGAACTATCTGGAAACGCTCTCCAAGGTTAAGACGGTGGTTTTTGATAAGACCGGGACTTTGACCAAAGGGGTGTTCCAGGTGACTGCCGCCCATCCGCAGGAAATGAGCGAAAAAGAACTGCTCCATCTGGCAGCCCATGTAGAACGGTACTCCACGCATCCTATCGCGGCTTCTCTCCGCGCAGCGTATCCTAACGAATCGGACAGTTGCCGTGTGGAAGCAGTAGAGGAAATAGCCGGGGAGGGGATCCGTGCCCATGTAAACGGCAATGTAGTATGTGTGGGAAATTCCAAAATGATGGAAGCCGTAGGCGCCGAATGGTATGACTGCCATCGTCATGCTGCGGGTACGGTCATCCATGTGTCCATCAATGGAAGATATGCAGGTCATGTGATTATTTCCGATGTGGTGAAAGAAACATCAAAAGCGGCCATTGCCGCTCTGAAATCGGTGGGTGTCGCCAGGACGGTCATGCTCACAGGTGATGCGAAAGAAGTCGCTGACGCTGTAGCAAAGGAACTTGGCATCGACCAGGTACGCAGCGAGCTCCTGCCGGCTGATAAGGTGCAGAACGTGGAAGAGCTCCTTATGGAGAATAAAGGAAATGGAAATCTTGCCTTTGTCGGTGACGGTATCAATGATGCTCCCGTGCTCACCCGTGCGGACATCGGTATTGCCATGGGCGCGATGGGATCTGACGCGGCAATCGAAGCGGCGGATGTGGTTCTTATGGATGATGATCCCATGAAGATTTCCCGGGCGATCCGGATTTCCCGTAAATGTTTGGCCATCGTCAACCAGAATACATGGTTCTCTATCGGTATTAAGCTGGTTGTGCTCCTCCTGGGAGCGGTCGGCATCGCCAATATGTGGTTTGCCATCTTTGCCGATGTAGGCGTCATGATTCTTGCCGTACTGAATGCTATGCGTGCTCTCTTCGCAGGACGGACCGCATAAAAAGAAAGTGGATCTTGTGAAATAATAAACAATAATAATGAGAACAAATAATAACATCGACCGTGGAGGTTTCCCTGCCCCGCGGTTTTTGCATGGAAAGCAGAATGGAATCGTATGAGAATAGTTAGCTTGCAGCTGACAGCTCACAGCTGATAGCTTTTATCTTCTTACCATTTTCCTCACCACGGTAATAGATCCTTCACATTCGTTCAGGATGACGCTTAACGTTCCCCTCACCACACCTTCACGTTCGCTTCGGATAACGCCTTTCATTCCCTGTCATTATGATGCTTTCCGTTCCCCATTGTTAGTGACGTGCTTTCCCAAAATCGTCATTCTGAACGGTGGCAAGAAGGCCTTGTGAGAAAGATGAGAAACGGCAGCGTGGCACGGAGTGAAGAATCTATTATTCGGATGACGATTAACGTTCCCCTCTCATTATGACAGCAGACTTTGCACGGCTCAGAACGCTTTACCATTCCCCGTTTGTATTCCGCGGAAATGCAATAAAAAAGAACCGAAGTGAATCGGTTCCTGATGGACATAAGTCAGACGGTATCCAGATTTTTCAAAATTTTTCCAAGAACACCCTGGAAGATTTTCATGTCCGTATCCGATACGCCCTGGTAGAAACGTCTGTCCAGGGCGATGGCTTCTCTGCGGCTGACTTCTTCCACTTCTTTTGCCCGGTCGGTAAGGAAGAGGCGGTATTTTCTTGCATCTTCTTCGACCCGCTCTTTGCGGATAAGGCCTTTCTTAATCATGGTCCGTACCATGACGGTGATTGTGGGATTGGTCAGGTGGAGGTGGTCTTCCAGTACTTTCTGGGTGACTACTTCCTTTTTATGTGTGGACAGGTAGGCGATGATAAGTGCCTGGCGGGCGGTGAGCCCGTATTTCTTCATGATGGAAGACTGTTTCAGGAGCATCCGCTTATGGGCCTGTCCCAAATTATACGTCAGCCCCATCTGATCGCTTTTTTTCAGGTCGTCAGGGTGTAAATGGATTTGCTTTTTCATGGATACCACCTGTCTCTGTTTTACAAAACTCACATACGGTTATAAAGGAAATAAAAGGGTACACGAGCGGAATTTACGGTAAAAAACGTAAGTAACTTGCGCAGGAATGTTACGGCTGCTCTGCAGTTCCTGCTGAAGCAAGGGGAATCATGGTCTCATCACGGGGGGCTTTTCGGGGTTCCGTCATAATCCATCTGTCCCTGCTGTCAATTTCCCCGACCAGGATCCGTTCTCCTACATGGATGCGGAACAGGATATGGCCGTCTGTATCAATGCGCTCTACGGAAAAATGATTACTTGAGACGGTATATGTGTTTTTCCAGACGATACTCATGTTTTGACGGATTATAATCGTCATCCTGCCGTCTTTATATTCTTTTTCAAACGCGGTAAGCCGGCCGAACCCGTCATTGAAAAATACGGTAGACGCTTCATCGGCGCCGTCATCGGCGGAATAAAAAGAAGAATATAAGATTTGATTATCCATACCGGAAACGCTGTTATGGATAATAACGGCTGTCCCTTTTGCGGTATTGGCAAATACGGCGCAAGGCAACAGAACCGCCACTGTAAAAATGATCGGTAAATATGACCGGACAGACATGAAAAGTCCTTTCTGTAATCGGCTTTCTGATTTTATACTGCTGCATACTAAGCTGCATGGAGTCATAAAGTTAATATGCCATCATTATTTTACCATGTTTTTCATGAAAAATGGATAGCCTGCATTGTATTTTTATATAGAGGCTAAAGAATTTTTCTTATCCCCGTTATAAAAAAGAAACCGACCGGCGTTTGACTTTTATGGTACCGCCGTAAAATTGTAATATTTCAAGTCAGTTGGTATACTAAAAGAAATATAGAGAAATTCAGCGGGGAGCAATATGAAAATTTTGGTCAGTGCCTGTCTGCTGGGAGAAAAGTGCAAGTACGACGGCGGAAGCAATTTCAATGAAACGGTGGCAGCGTTTTGCAGAGGGAAGGAAGTTATTGCAGTCTGCCCTGAAATTTCTTCCGGTATGGGAAGTCCGCGGGTGCCTGCGGAAATCGTTAACGGAAAAGTAACCGATAGAAATGGGAAAGACGTGGATGAAATCTACCGCGGCGGTGTGGAAAAGGTCATGGAGGAGATTAAAGGTGAAGAAATTGAATTAGCGGTTTTAAAAGCACGGAGCCCTACATGCGGTGTCCGTGAAATTTATGACGGCACATTTACGGGAACGAAAATCAAGGGCGCCGGTATTTTTGCCGAAGCGCTTATGGAAAAAGGAATTTCCGTGATGGATGAAGAGGAGTTGGAGACAAATTTCTTTTTGAAACATAAGGAGGAACTATGAAAAAATTATTGGCAATCACTGCATTATCAGCGGCGCTTTTTTTCGGGCAGACTGCTGTGGCGGAAGAAAAAGCGGCGGAGGAAGTAAAACCGTCCCATGTGGAAATGGTCCTTGTCCTTGATGAAAGCGGCTCCATGAGCGATCTGACCAGTGATACGATTGGCGGTTTCAATTCCATGATTGAAAAAGAAAAGAAACTGGACGTGGACGCCCATGTGACGACCGTTCTTTTTAATGATCAGTATAAGATGCTTTATAACCGGCGGGAACTCAAGGATGTCAGAAAAATGACGGATAAGGATTACACACCTGGTGGCATGACGGCGCTTTTGGATGCTGTGGGGCGTACGATCCACAAGATGGATATGGTGTCGGGAATTCACCGCAAAGATAAAGGAAATAAAGTTCTTTTCGTTATCATTACCGATGGAGAGGAAAATGACAGCAGAGAATATACTTATGCCGATGTGAAGAAGCTCATTAAGGACCGGCAGGAAAATGCGGGCTGGGAATTTATTTTCCTCGGCGCGAATATCGATGCCGTGGCGGCAGCGGAAAACCTGGGGATCGACAGAGACCGCGCGGTCAAATATAAAAATACGGGCAGCGGCGTCCGCGCCAACTTCAAGGCAGTGGCAGAACTGTCGGACTCTCTTGCGAAGTCGGGGAGGGTGTCGGATGAATGGAAAGAAACGGTAGAAAAAGATGAAGACGATGCAGCCGATAAACAGTCTGCAGCCGTCACACTGCATCGCCGGTAAAAGAATCTTATAAAGGAATTACATAATGAAAAAGACTTCCCCGTCAAAAGGAAAGTCTTTTTCATTTTTGCTGTCATTTGGGCAGAAATGGAAATTCACTGCGCCGGGGTGTCCTCACACAATGGTCATTTTTGTCTATGCAGACAAAAAAAGAGCCTTTACAGGCTCTTAATCCTTTTCAGTTACCAAAAGGATCTTTTCCTTCGCCGCATTCTTCCGGTGTCTTGCAGTATTTAATCTGCCGGCAGATGCATTTATCTTTCAGCTTGTACAGCTCCGGCATGAAGTCCATGATCCTGTTGAACGTATCATCGTTGATGGAATATTTCGTCCAAAGTCCTTCCCTTCTGGCATCAACGACGCCTGCTTCAATGAGAATCTTCATGTGGTAGCTCAGTGTAGACTGGGACAGGGTGAAATTGGAGAGAATATCACAGGCGGACATTTCCTTGCAGGAAAGCATATCAATGACGCGGAGACGCGTTTCGTCGGACAGCGCTTTGAAAATGGTGGCAAATTCTTTGTAACTCGGTTCGTAATCCATAAAATCCTCTTTTCCGCGGAAATTCCATAAGCAGATTTCCAAGCAGTTCTATCGATACATTTAAATATGTAGCCATTGTAAATGATATAAAAAGTATTGTCAATAAATAAAAGCGTATGTATTCGAAAGTTTCATAATAAATGGGAATGAAATGCGTTTAAGGAATGGATGACATGGTAAATGTGTATGAAATTATTTCATTATAAAAGAAAGAAAAACAGCTTATTAAAATGAAAATGTATATACCCGTTTGAAAAAGGTTACCCGGTTTTGCAGATTTTATGGTTTCGCTTTTTCCAGCATTTTTAAGGCCCATGCAGCGGCATTTTTAAAATCTGTTTCGTTCGGGTGCTTTTCCGCTTCCTGTAAACGCGCCAGACGTTCCGGTGTCATGGGGTGGACTTTTTCCGCATGCTCATTCCGTTTTCCGATGTGGAAGGAGTGGACGCGGCCCTGTGACATAAAACCGCCTAAAAATATATTATCTTTTGCCAGCAGCTCTGATGAACTTTTCAGGTAGCTCATTGCCGCAGGAGAGTCGGGATAGGTGCCTGCCGTGCCGTAGATAGCGACTTTCTTTCCGTGGAGGGAAGAGAGGACATTTCTTGATGGCATGTCGGCGCCCTGGCGGTAACCCCAGAATCCTACGTAAATCAAATCATAACAGGAAAGATCGTTCGGCTGACGGCCGGATTCAAAAATTTCCTTTTCACAGGGAAGAGCTTCATAAATCGCTTCTCCCACAGCTTTCGTATTTCCTGTGCGAGATGACCAAAGTACGAGTGCTTTCATAATGCCTCCTCAATCACTGATTTGCCTATATATCTAAATTCCCCTATGTAATATAGTAACCGATACAGACATTTCCGTAAAGACAGCAGTTTGACAGCAGGCGTATTTCTTCATAAGATGAAATACGGAAATATTTGCAGACCGGAGGAGGCGAGGGAATGAGGCGGTGGATCATGCACGTGGATATGGATGCTTTTTATGCGTCTGTAGAACAGCGGGATCATCCGGAATGGCGGGGGAAACCGGTCATTGTGGGCGGCAGTTCCCGCCGCGGCGTGGTGGCGACTGCATCCTATGAGGCCCGCGCGTTCGGCGTCCATTCCGCCATGCCCGCGGTAAAAGCGAAAGAGCTTTGCCCTGACGCCATTTTTACAGCGCCCCGCTTTGAGGTGTACAAAGCCGTTTCAGCTGAAATTCATGAGATCATGCTGCATTATGCGGTGGAAATCGAGCCGCTTTCTTTAGATGAAGCATTCATGGATATTTCAGGTCTTTGCGGGAAGTATGAAACTCTGGGGGCGGTAGGCCGTGCCATCAAAGCGGAAATAAAAGAAAAAACGGAGCTTGTGGCATCGGCAGGCATCGCACCAAATAAATTCCTGGCAAAGCTGGCAAGCGATCTGGATAAGCCTGACGGTCTCCGTATTATCCCTTATGGGAAAGAAAGGGAAATCCTTGTGCCCCTTCCCGTACGCCGCCTTTGGGGTGTAGGAAACGTGACGGAAAGGAAATTGCGGAATGCGGGGTTTTTGACAATCGGAGATATACAAAAAGCGCCCTTCGCAAAACTGGCTTCCATTTTGGGGAACCAGGCGTCTCTCATACAAAGGCTGTCTTTCGGCGTGGATGACCGTGCCGTAGAGGCGTCACGGCGGATTAAGTCCATCGGAGACGAGTCGACTTACGAAAAGGATTTGACGGAACCTGCAGACATTGACCGGCAGATCGCCATACACAGCGATGTGGTGGCAAAGCGGCTCCGCAGGCACAAGCTGGCGGGACGGACGATTTCCCTTAAGGTACGGTTTGCTTCATTCCGTACAGTGACGCGTTCCCTCTCTCTGGAAGAGGGGACAGATTTGCAGGAGGAAATATATGCCGCCGCGCTGGAACTCAAAAAACGGATTTACATGAATGAGGGGGTGCGCCTGATCGGGGTGACGGCATCCAACCTGGCGCCGCCGCTGGAAACGGTGGATCTTTTTTCGACTGTGAGGGAAAAGCAGGTCAAAGCGGCAGCAGTGATGGACGCCATACAGGAAAAATTCGGGGAGCATGCTTTGCGGAAAGGCTTCTGGCTGGAGGAAGAAAAAAGGAAAGAGATGGAAGAAAAGGAAAAGGAAAACAAGGAAGCGCCCGAAGAAGAGTAAGATCTCTTTCGTAACGGATAAATTTTATAACAGACACAGGTACATATCACAGGAGGTTAGCATGGTCAACGAAAAAAGAATGAGAGAAACGTTTGAAGAATTGGTACGCATTTATGCGCCCAGCAAAGGGGAACGGGACGTGTGCGACCTTTTAAAAAAGAAATTGAAAGTACTGGGGGCCGCGGAAATCATCGAGGACAATCACGGTTCCGTAGAAGGGGGGGACAGCGGTAACCTGATTGCCGTTTTTCCTGCAAATGCGGAAGGACTTCCGTCAGTGGCGCTCACGGCACACATGGACTGCGTGGAATGCTGCCGGGGGATTGATCCTGTTCTTGAGGGAGGCGTGTACCGTTCCCGCAGCGAAACCATTCTCGGGAGCGATGACAAAGCGGGCGTGGCGGCTATTTTGGAAGGACTCGCGCTGATGAAGGAAAATTTCATTCCTCACGGGAAGGTTATGGCTATCTTTACGGTACAGGAGGAAATCGGTCTTGTCGGTTCAAAGAATATTGAAGAAAAATATCTGCAGGATATTGATTTCGGCTATACGTTTGACGCGGACGGGGAAGCAGGGCATGTTTTCACCGCAGGGCCGTCGCATTACGCGATGAAATTCACATTTCACGGGAAAGCGGCTCATGCCGGCATGGAACCGGAAAAGGGATTGAATGCCATTGCCATGGCGGCAAAAGCCATTGCTTCGTGCCCGTCGGGACGGATTGATGAAGAGACAACCTGCAATATCGGAACGATTACCGGCGGGCGCGCGACGAATATAATCCCCGAACTTTGTGTAGTAGAAGCGGAAGCACGGAGCCGTGACGAAGGAAAATTGGAAAAGCTGGTTGGTGAAATTGTGGCCGCTTTTGAAAATGCCGCCGGGACATTTCCTTCCGGCACACTGGAAATAGAAAAAGTAAAAGAATACGACGCGTTCCGTATTGAAGAAACCGCGCCGCTTATGAATTTATTCCGCATGGCCTGCAAAGAAGCGGGATTTGCTGTAAAAACAGCGCCCTGCGGAGGAGGAAGTGATGCGAACTTTTTCTGTGTGAAAGGATTTCCTTCCGTCCTGGTCGGTGTGGGAATGACAGATTTCCATACCAATCGTGAAAGCCTGAGAGAAAAAGATTTATATGATGCAGGGGAACTGGTATATCGCCTTTTAGAAGCAGAAAGTCATTTTGCGGGAGAATCGGAAGCGTAATTGTTCGGGCCGGGAGTTCCGGTCGTTTGGTGTGAATGCGCCGAAACGGGAAGCCGCCGTATATAAAAGAAAGAATGAATTCCCCGGATTTTAACGGAGAAAGAAAATTATGGAAAACCTTAAAGATTTTTTGTCAATGAGTGAAGAAGAAAAAATAAGAAGGATCAAATCTCTTGATCCGGAAGAAGTCATCCGTGTCCTGACATCTGTCGGTACGAATGCATTAAGTGCGGAACTGCTGAACCAGCTTGCCGTTGCTTATAATAACAGTATTCAGCCTGAAAAGGCGATGGAAACGCTGGACTTGGTCAAAGAACAGGAGCGGGATGCCAAGTGGTATTACCGGTACGGCTATGCCTATGCCGCTATTTCTTTGCGTCTGCAGGAAAAGAAGTTTTTGTACCAATGGAAAGCGCTTGAAATGATTGAAAAGGCGATCACAGGCAGTAAGACGCCGGAAGTGATTGACTGGTGTCTGGAAATGATGGATTTACGGCCGGATTTGACTCAACTGGCAAAGATGAATCCGTCGTCATTTCCCCGGCTAAGTGCTTATTATTTGAAGGCGCGGCCGGACAATGAGGGCAGTGGGGAAGAGGAAAAGTATAAAAAAGTTTCAGCCATAGAATGGATTTTTAACCAACAGGAGTACTTACCGGATGCATTTGCCCGTGACTTCAATATGTATATGGCGAAACGGTATCCTGATGACTGGTCGGAGGGCAGGGCCGATGAGTTTGTATTGGAGGAACCGGAAATCCTTGTCACCTATGAAGCATGGATACGGAGCCCGGCACAGCTATATGACAATGAACGGCTGAATGAAGAAGATGATCTGAAAGAGGAAAATAAGGATAATGATATGTGGCAGGTAGAAATCATGGCACATTTGAAAGCGGATAACGGGAAAGCATTTACTTTGCAGGAACTCATTTTCAAGTTACAGAACTTGATGGCAGATAAAGAGCTGGGGGATCATGTATTTCTGGAAGGAATGGAGTATGAAGGACATGAATGCGAAGAGAACGGGCTTATCGATAATCCTGACGGGATTCCTGTGTTTTATGTCTGCTGCGGGAGTTGAGAGTCATCAAATGGGAAGATATGATAGATCCGGCTCGTGAAGGGAGAATGGGGAATGAATACAGAAAATAAAATGAAAAAGATTGTCATCATAGCAGGGGTAGTTATTATATTTCTTTTGGCGGCGCCCTATCTTTACAAGGTGCTTCTGTACGGAGTGGGGTGGGTGATATGGGGATTCATGGCGTATTTCATCGGTGGCGTTCCATTGAGTGACATATTGAGTTGGTGGCATATTTTCCTGGAGTGATATGTTGGACCGGCGGTATATCTGAAACGGAGGAGCAGATGAATCTCATAGAAAAAATAAAGGCAATAGAGACATATGTATGCGAAAATTTTGAAGAACTGGGGCTGGATGATCCTGTAGAGGAAGAATATTTTTCTGCTTATGAAGAAATAAAAGGCGCTTCGGACAAGGAGCTTCAAACCTTTGAAGAAGACTATGGAGTTTCTCTGCCTGAAGACTGGAAAAAGCTTTACCGCTATAAGAACGGCAGCGGTTTTTTCAGCATACTGCCCTGCGTATTGGGAAAGGGGGAGTATGCATTTTCTCTCTTGTCTTTAGAACAGATAAGGCGTGTAAAGGGATACTTTCAGAACAGGGATGCACTGCTGACAGATTTTCCTGATTATTTTTCCAAAGAAGATATAGGGCGGATGGCGGACGCCAGACTGCGGCCGTATTTATTTCATACGAAATGGTTTCCCTTTGCGGAGTATTGTGACAGCTGCTACTTGATGCTGGACTTTGCGCCCGGAAAGGCGGGGAAAGAGGGGCAGATTCTCTGTTACGTGCATGATCCGGACAGTGTAACTTATGCGGCGGAAAATATAACAGACGTGGTGGGCAGCATTATCAAAGATAATCATATAGTAAAGAGAGACAGGCAATGAGAGGAGCTTCGTCAGAATGGACAGTATGGAATGGTTTCTGGGAAGCGTCGCTGTATTGACTGCTGTCCTGCTTGTTGGTCTGGATACGGTACGCTCCCTGCAAAGATATCGGGTGAGACTCGGACGGCTTCTGAAAAATCTGACATTGACAGAACGGATAGAGATTGATTTGGGAGCATGGCTTGCCGTTACGGTTATTCTCGGCATGAATACGTGGTATTTTAATGAGTCTGATGTGGGCATGATGGCAGCTCTCCTTCTGGCGTATATTGTCTGTGGTGTAATTAACGGTGTGCCTTTTGGATGGTGGATTCTGTGGAAAGCCCGGCAGTCCGAGCGCCTTGATTCCGGAATTGTGCCCGAATTGCGGAGGGACTTTTACTATTTTTCCATTATTTTGTCCATGGGGGCTACGATCGCTGTTGCTACGGGAATGGCTGCGGCCAGTCTGATTTTTGTAAGATGGATGGCCGGGCGGTAAAGGAAAAGCCTTTACATGTCCCCTGCCGCGGCAGTGTTGCCGGTGTGCTTGTTTTGTGGACAGAGGATCCGTTTGTGGAAGAGGGGATGCGGAAGGATCCGGCGAATTAAAAGAAGGGGAGAGAGATGTTTTCAAGCGTACCGGCGGAAATTTTGGGATTGGTGGCGGGATGGGGATTTCTTCTCATCGTGGCAGCTTTTTGCTTTCCTATACGTTCGTCTTATCAGAAACCGATAGGGAAGGGGAAAATCGTAACGGCGGCTGCAGTTTCTTCTATTGTTCTCGTGTTGGGGATAGGAGCACTTTCTAATCTGTTTCTGTCATGGGAGAAAGCGGGGCCGTCATTTCTTTTGTGGCTCACAGGAATTGCAGTACTTGAGATAGGTTTATTGCTTGCTTTTACTTACAGAAAAACACGGAGGTGGCGTAAACAAAATCCTTTATATGCTGTCGTCAGGATGGAATACCACTATGGGTTGTGGAAAGAGCGGGGCGTCATGCTCCTTTCCATAAACCGGGTTCCCGTTCAATATTCCAATGATGCGGTTGTTGCGGGAAGGACAGCATATATCCGCGCGGGGGAACACACTCTGGAGCTGGAGGGATACACAGCAAGGCATGGCTATAAACGGCCTTCATTTCCTGTGGAGGAGGGGCGGTGTGAAAAGACCGTTGCACTGAAAGCCGGCCGACACTATCAAATTATATTTGACAGGAAACGTAAGATATTCAATATTAATGAGGGAAAATGACAATCATACGGATAGGTGCATTCTGTCTGTCAGCGTTATTTTCAGGAGGATTTAATGGAAAAACGGCCTGATTTTGAGACATTGGCCTCTTATGAAGAGTTCAAAAAATACTACTGGTACCGTAAAGAACTATCCGGTATATGCAGAAGGCTCGGGATCGAATACAGGGGAACCAAACAGGAACTGAATCATCATATAGAAGAGTACTTTTGCGGAAAATTGGCGGAAAGGAAAGATGTACCGCGCCTTTCTAAAAAAGTATCTGATATAGAATTACATACGCCGCTTTTGGACTGCGGTTTTTCCTTTAACGCTTTTTTCAGAGAGTATTTTGCGAAACAGACAGGAACCAGGCCTTTTAAATTCACGGCAGATATGGCGGCGGCATGGCGGAAAGTAAAGAAGGAAGAAGACAGATTGTTTACCATGCAGGATATGCTGGATGTATACCGGGGGAAATCGGACTATGCAAAGTATGACGCATCGGTTTGTGAGTGGAACCGATTTGTAAAAGATTTCTTCCGGGATAAAAGGAACACGGGATTTCGTTATCCGCTGCGGATGGCGGCTGCCCTATGGCAGGCAGTGAAAGAATCTGACCTACCGAAAGTATATTCTTCTGATTTAAGAGAAAGGTATAAAATGCTTTTGGCAAAGAAGGAGAAAAGCTTCTCCAATTTTAAAACATCCAAGGAGAATAAAGGTCATGAGTAATTCCATATCTCTGCCGTTCCTGATCATAGCAACGGGGACCATACTCTTTGTGTATATGAGTGTGGTGATCGTGGAGCTCCGCTCTGCTTATGAAGAGAGTTTCTGGAAGCAGGCGCTGAAAATAGGAGGCATCATTTTCACCTTGATAACCCTGCTCTTTTTGGGATTGGATTTTGTGCTGACCCGGTTTCGGGAAAAAGCATTTTTACTGGCGCCCGGCATGCCTATATTGGGTATCATCCTTGTGTATATGAGAAGTATTGTGCTGGCATGGCGGTGGCGGAAAAGGAATCCGTCTCATGCCCTTATCCGGATGAAAAGACGCGGCGGTTTCCTGAAAGCCGTCGGCGCCGTAATCCTTTCTGTAGACGGCGTGCCGATTCAAAAATCGAAAGCGGCTGTTGTGGTCGGAAAGAGCGTATATATTCTTCCCGGGGAGCACAGGCTGGAAATGGCGGGATATACCTTGCGGCACCAGTTGTCGAATATACCGTCTTTTCCAAGTAAGGGAAAGCAGCAGGAGCGGACGGTCCGATTTACCGGCGGCAGGCGCTATATACTCCGCTATGAACCGGCGGGCAGAAAGCTTGAAATAAGTGATAACGGGCCGATCTGATTTATACCGCTGCCGTTATGTTTATGCTATAATCAAAAACCAGAGGGGAGTTATCCCGCTGAATAAAATCATGGGCTTGTCATAGAAATCATTTTGAAAACGTTATAGGTGCACAGGAGGAAAAACATGATATCTGTATTTGATACGCAGCCCGTCATTCTGGAAGAAAAAGACGGACATGTACTGACGGTCAGCAGAAACGGTCTGCTGTATAAAGACAGCAATGGGGAAGTTTTAAAAGATGTGGACTTTGAAGACGTAAATGGGATTCTGCCTTTACGTTACCTGAATTCGAACATCAGTTATAACCTTATTTTCCGCGGCCGGAACTGGAAAAATATGGCTTCTGAGCTGGATACGGATCGGTACAATACCTCTGGCGGCCATAATATACGGGAGACCAAAGCCATTATTACCGCTTTTGCCCGTCATAAGCTGACTGATGATTTTCCGGACAATCTGGACACACTGGACTTGCCGCTGGATTATTCTTACTTTAAAAAGAGGGAAACCCGCCTGTCCGGAGGGGTGATTACAAATGGGAAAAAGGAAATCCCCATCCATGATATCCGCCGGGTCAAATGCATTACAAACGGTACGATCAGCAATCTGTGTATCTATACTACGGATAAAGGAAGATTTTTCTTTGACATGCCGAAGATGACCGTTACCCTGAACGCTTTGACCGTTCCTTTGCTGGAAGCCGTCATGACCAGAAATACAGGGCATGGAATTGATTTCTCACGGGGTGACGGTTTCGGGCAGAGCACTTCGGAATTTGTCATCATCCGTTACCTGGATTCCGGGTACTTCCTCCATAAGGACGGCACGGCTCATGAGGATTGGCAGAAGACTGCCTGTGACCGCACTGCCGGTTATGGGTACGATTTGAAAATGCTGCTCCAAGAATGAATAAGATGATGACATATAAAGAGAGTCTGCAAGGCGCGGCTCTCTTTTTTGCCTGGAGCCGTTTTGCGGGATCGGCCTAAGAAATGAAGGTTCGTTTCTTTTTTTGTGTCCGGACGACGGCGGCCGAAGGAGGAAAAAGCATGGCGGATGCGTATGATGAAATGGAAAGATTAATGAAAAAGTATGAAGCGCTGGCGCAAAGCGATCTCCCTGCCGCTCTGGAAAAAATGATTGATTTGTATTTTGATGAAACATATGAAAATACGTTCAATTATGATGTATATGACGGTATCGAATTATGGCTGCAGGAAAATGCGGACGGCAGGCTGCTGGCATCTGTCCGGAAATACAAAGGCGCACCGGGGTATGCCAGGCTGGCGGAGACAATCCGCACAGGTATGAAAGGTTAGCCTTCTGCGTAAAGGATTCCCTTGGTACCTGTTTTTGATTCAGGGAACGGCCGGATATTTCCGAGGCCTTATTTACAGAAGTAAATTATCTTGTGATTTGAGGCATTATATGGATGAATTGTTTGAATGCTTGGTTTTCATTTTTGGTTTTCTGTATATTTTTAAATGGATGCTGGATTTCTTAGTGAAGAAATTTCATTTGCACACCGGAATCTTTACCATAGAAGGAAATCAGCTGGTTGTCCGTGCGTTATTTTCTGTCAGGTATGAAAAGAATAAGATAGCAACGATCATTTTTTCCTGCATGCACAGCTGGCGCATTCCATGGGCTCATGCAGGAAAGATGTTGATTATCATGAAAGACGGGACAAGAAGCGGACCGTTCCAGTTTGACAGCGGATCCCGCACCGGAGAATTCTGCCCGATCCTCGATTCCGGAGAAGATATCGAGCGGACCATAGCGTATTTACGGGAGGAGTTAAAAAGACATGGTATTTCTTCTGTCTATAGGAAATAACGGAAGGCAGAAAAAAGTGGAAAAACGGGCTGAAGAGACAGCAGAAGATGTTTATCAGCGGGGTATGGAATGATGGAAACGGTATTATTGGCTTTTATGCTGATAGCGGCTGTCTGTATAGGAGCCGCGACGTATAATTTAATGAAAATCTCCTCTCTTCCTGCGCGGGAACGGTATAAAGTTCTCCGCTTCAAAGGAGACAGCCTGACCATAGGATACGGACTGTTTGCTCATACATATAAGCTGAATGAAATTTTAGAAGTACAATTTGTAAAATTTCCTATAAAAGGCCGTTGGAGTCTGGGCGGTTATGTGGGTGAATTACGGGTGATTAAAATGAATGGTCATCGGTGCCGGTGGATTTCTTTTGACGGCAGCGTGTACTATGGACATATAGTTTGGATTACCAATGAACACATCATTGATTTATCCACGGATTTACTGATGAAAGAGCTTCGGCAGCATGGGGTCCAATGCTTTAAGGAACGGAATTGGTGTTCCTGAGCTGCACTTGTGCGGATGCATGGAAGTACAGGATTTGATAAAAGAACCGTGAGATATGCTTCTGAAAACTTGTGATGACATAAGGGCGGTGTGTAGATGATGGACATTAAACGACTCTTTCAAATTCCCTTGATTTTTTTGCTGATTCCCCTGTTCTTTCTGGTTATGTTAATTAAAATATATATACTTCAATATATAATCATAAACCGCATTGCCGTTTGGGGAGGCTCTTTCTGGATGGTACTGTTTCTCTTTTGCCTGCCTGCGTTGGAAGTACTCTCCGTGTGGAAGATTATTGTGTACCATTACAGTTGGAAAGTCCGGGAAAAACTCATCTCTTCGTCTTACAGCAGGGGAGATATCCTGGTGCTCTATCAAGCCATAAAAAGTTGGGATACAGCCTATCTGGGCGGAGCGCTTCTGGATGCAGCCATAACGGCAGTTGAAGCCGTGTGTTTCCTGGTGACACCTTTGTTTCTTTTCCTGCCCTGGGTTCTGTATGGTGTGATTGCGAAATGGTTTGGACTGCCTGCCGTTATTTCTTTCTAAAGGATTATTAAGAGGACGAATGTAATATTCATAGTCCCTTGAAGTTTTATACTGCTTCTGATGCGCGTTCCAATCCTGACGGTCAGCTCACTGTCCATAACAGAACCGGAAAAATCTTTGAGCGTGTGAAGAAACGCCATGGTAAGATTTTTGACGCAAATGATGAAATCAAACGCAGTCCGTGCAGCTTGGTGTTGGGACAGCATACTATACGTTATAATGACCATCTGTGTGTTTGGGGCATTAGTCTCGTTCTTTATGCTACACGATACGAAAGCAGCAATAGAAAAAATTTTCTTTGATGGAAAATGGCTTTAAAGAGGAAAAAAGAGCCTTACAAATCCCGTTTTTAGTGATGAATAAATTGAGATTTAAATAATAAATAAAATGAAATGATAAGTGAGAAAGGGTAAATTATGGGAGTAGATCATTTACAGGATGAACCAAAACTTATCTTGACATATCCTCATAAGTCTACATTTAATAGGATAGGCTTTTCATCCATGGTATCTTTATCTTTTATTGTTCTGTGGATACTGAATCATCTTATGAGTTATAATACTGATTTTTCAGATAAAATTATTATGGCAATAGTACTGGTTGGCGCTCCGCTCCTTATATGGTTTATGGGATATTATCTCTTCATAAATGGAGTGAAATTAGAAATTTACGAAAATAATATCGTTAAATATTATACTTATGGAAGCAGAGGGCGGAGTGTATTGCATTTTAAATTTAAACTCGAAGATATAGAACAAATAAAATTTAAAAAGCGCCCATTTAATTGCCTAAAGCTGACCATCAAAGTTCGGAATCCTGTTTTTTATGGGTTTCATGAGAAGAAACTAAATAAGTTAATGAGTGTAAATCTCATTGCGGATAGAAAAGAATCGGAATTTTTTATGCAACAGATGGAACAATTCCAAAGACAACAAAGAAGAATGATTGAACGATAAAAGTCCGCTGGAGAATAATTGATATGGGTTAAGAAAAGCACTTCCAATTAATTGATGAATAGTCAAGAAATAATAATCCTGATACAAGGAGAACCTATTCAAAAACGGGGAGCCCAAGTGGAAATTGTTGATGGCCTTTTCAAAACCTTCGCACATCTGCACTTCGTCAATAAATATAGTTCGTTTTTTCCGCCTGATATGCCTTTTCAACATATGCATTCAGCTTGTGATACTCCAGCAGCGGTTCGTATTCACTCAGGTTGTAATTGACGTGTATAATGTTAGCAGTCGTATCCGCCTGCCGGACATACTCTATAAATGCTTCCAGCAGCTTTGACTTTCCGCTGCGCCGCACTCCGGTAATGACCTTGATATCCGCTGCTTTCATTACGTCTTTCAGTTTATCAAGATAAAAAGTTCGCTCAATCAGTTTCATGGCATTCTCCTCCGTCGCCAGAAGCATATCTATTTCGCAAAATCAATTTAATATAAAAATCGTGAAATAGAAATGTTGGTTAGAAAATTGATTATAATACCCGGTTGTTATATGAGTGAAATCATCTGAATAGGGATTTGAGAGAGGAACATGAAATATTTATTTTGTTTATTGATACCGGCAGGACTGTTCCTGTTGATTATAAGCATCAAATATGTTATTCGTTTTGCTAAGTCTGAAATGATTTATGAAATGCCTTATAGCAGGGGAACAGGTACATTTACGCTTGCTGCAAGGGGGAAATATGGCTTATGGTTCAGCGGGGAAAAGTTTAAAAAAGCGCCGCTCGGAGAATTTGGACTGACCCTTGTCAACCGGGATACGGGACAATCCGTTCCCTTGTGTGCTCCTCTTTTGCGTACCGCTGTGACCGGGCTCAGCAAGTCCAGGCTGAAATTGTATTCCTTTCAGGCGGAAGCCGGCACATATACGGTTTCCTTGAATGATGAAGTGCGTATCAGAGACAAAGCATGCGCATTTCTTGTGAATGCCGTAACTAAGCGGTCCGTAGATTACAGTTTGTTTTCTGTTCAGGTGTACCGTCATACATCCGGTATGGTTTTATCCCTGTGTATACTGGGGATTATATTCGGCGCCGTTATAATGGTTTCGGGAGCTATTCTCCCGGCTGTTTTATAGAAGGATCAGGGGATTCTGTGCGTAGAGAATATCTGTGTATGTAACATAAAAGGTGAGGCAGATGAAATTTTTAAAACCGATAGTCATTTTATTCCTGCTGTTCAGTACCGTTTTATCCGGCGGCTGTGGTCATACAAAAGAAGATCAAGAAAGGATCATCCGGTATTTGGATAACAGATTTGGAAAGGATACATATACAATTAAGCAGGATGAGAGTTATTATCGCTGGTTTGTGACATTGAACCAATATCCGGATCTTACTGTTTACTATACGGTATCCCGTGATCCTCTTTCCATGACATCACCTTCTATAACGACAAATTTTGATGAAGTTTTCAGTGAGCATGCAGTTGAAGAATACAAAAAAACGCATGCACTTGGTGATGATGATCTTGTTTTTGATGATTCCATTGATTTCGTATATCACACAAAAGTTAAATCCCTTGAAGAATTGAAAGTGCCTTATGATAGGGCGATGGGATTTATTGCCTTTGTTTCCGAAAAATATCCGGTTCTTATTGATGAAGGGTTACTGAATATACGAATGGATATTACCGGTATCCGTTTGAAAGGCGCAGATGATGACGATACCCTGATATTTCAACACATATCCAAAGCAAAAAAAGACGGTCTCAGCATTGTGTCATACGAAGAAATTTGTCAGGAATTAGCGCCGAAGCTAAAAACGCATGCGGATAATCCGGACGGTTTTACATTTCACGCAGATATAGGAAAGTCATTTATTTTAGGCAGCGATACTTTTGGTGACTGCTTTCACAAAAACCTTATTTTAGAGAACGGCACGCCTGAAGAATTGGACAATATCATCTTGCAGCCCGGAGAAATAAGCAGACCCTATATTTTCAAAAGTGAGAGCCGGTATGAATTTACAACGATAACATTACAGGCTGAAAACGTATCGGACTCGCCCTGTTCTTTGCCTGAGGCAGCGATTGTAAAAGCAGTCATAGATGATGCGAAAGAAATATATGTCGATCCGGTAAGGATTGATCTTGCTTTTGATGAACGGAGGGAATGGAAAGATCCCTATGAAATGCTGGGGATTTCTCCGCCGGAAACAGAGGAGGAAAATGCAGAAGGCGTGCCATATAAAAACATTAAAATTTTATTTACAATGAACAAATACTACAAAGGCGTAAGAAGGGTTACTTTGACTTTTAATAAGTATACCGGATAATGGTTGTTTGCTTATCATTTCAAACCATCTGCTGTTTCATTTATTGCGGCCGACCTTCAACCCTTTTGCCGCTTTGCGGATCGCCTTACGCCGTGGAGTTGAAATGCCCATGATTTTATGGATGGCAGACGGCTTGCTGTAAACTTATGTGCGGAGTAAAACGGATTGATTCCATGTCGGATAAGGGGGAGAGAGTATGCGGTTTGATGAAAACCTGGGGCAGTTTGTTTATGAGTATGAAGGGATTATCTTTGCCTGGGATGAGGAACCGGGGGAAGATTTTCCTGATACGGTGAAGAAACTGGCGGCAAATTATTACGAAAGGCTTGATGACATCGTCCGGCATATTGCCCCCGATTTGAAAGAAATGTATGGAGTTACGGATCCTGGGGAGATAAAGAGCAAACTGGGGAAACCTGTCATCGACCTTACGATGGGAGAAATTAATTATCTGGAGCATACGTTTGATTACGAGCATATCTTTACGCTGGAATACCTGGATGACGAGTTTAAGCAGTTAAGTCATTTCAGCGTGGACGGGTGATGTGAAGAGAGGCAATTCACGAGTAAGATGAAAGAAAGAACATTGGTCACGCTCAAAGAAGAAGCAGCAGTTGATTATCCGTTTTCCGATGATCTGCCCTTAGTTTACCTGGGGGAACTGGCCAACATGCCGGAACATGGAATTTTTATAGGCCGATCGGGCAAATGTTATTTTGGATATCATCTTTGGAATTTCAGAGAGCTAAGGGAAGATGAAGTATAGCCTGCAAGGTTTGTTATGACATGGCGTTTTATGCTTTACTGTACCGATTCATCATGATATAAAAGGATTCAAAACATAAAGGAGAATGGATATGGGGTATGACATCACTTTCCATCCGATCAGCGAAGCGCAGATGGATGCATGGTATTTTTCCCTGCTGGACAGCCTGGCGAAAGGGGATACGTCCCGGCTGGAGGCGGTGGCGGAAGAAGCGGGGATGGATCCGTTTTACATAAATAAATACAGGGATCTGATGAAGTATGCCGCCGGGACGCCGCCTTCAGAACGATTTGAAACCACCCACGGGTTTTATATGGCGGTGGTGCAGGGTTTTTTCCGCAAGCATTATTATGTGCGGGGGACTGCCCTTTCTTTCATGGCGGAGGAGTACCCGCTGATGAAAAGGTATATCACGCCATGGAAGGATATTCTTCCTGAAGGTATCTTCCCCCCTGCACAGCAGGGAATCGTCGAAAATTATTCTGCCGGCGTTTATCTGTCCGCAGAACAGGTGAAAGAACTTCTTTCCGATTATGAAAGAAATAAGGAAGTACGGGAAGCGGTCGATGATTATTTCATGGAGAATGGAGCCGTACTTCTGAAAGCGCTCCGGGATGCGGCGGAGAATGGAGCAGGACTGCTGGAAGCGACAGATGTGGTGGAAGTGGAACCGCTGGATCTGAAAAAAACGACATCCTATTCAGACCTGAATCAATGTGATCAGGAAGGGGCTTTTATCTACCAAAAGGTAGCGAGGGCGCAGATCAGCGAGTTTATGAAATCGAAAAAATCTTAAGCAGGGGCGTATATCGCGGAAAGACTAACGCATATAGTTATACGATTATTACCGCTCATATGATTTAACACCTCCATTTATCAGCGCATTAAAATTATTGTTTATACTATAAATAAATTTATAAAAAGAATTTTGTGATATTAAAGGAGAAATCGCTATGACTGATGAAGAAAAGTTATTAAAGGCAAAGTTATTAAAAGCTCTAGAAAAACTATATGAAAAAGACGGTGAATTACTGGAGATTAGAGCAAACGAACGTTCTATCACATTTCGACTGGGTATATATCTAGATGAACTCTTTAGAAAGGAGGGGCTCATTGTTGATTCTGAATACAACAGGAAAGAAGATAGACCCAAGGCATTAGTAGGGAAAAAATATACTTATCCAGATTTAATTGTGCATAAGCGAAAAACACACAAAGATAATCGTATGGTCTTAGAGATAAAGTCTAAAGCAAAGTATGATGTTGGGTTTAAGCATGATGAAGAAAAGTTAAAGGCATTTACTGAAACTGAAGAAGAACCATATAAATATAAAATTGGTGCACATATCTTTATTACATCCAAAGTATGTGATATTGCTTGGTATAAAGAGGGTAAGGTGGAGAAAATAGATTTTTATACTATTAATGATAATGAGTTTGTGCCAGTGGATAGGCATCTTACAAAGAGGGATTTAAGAAAAGCGGGTCATTACTTGGCAAAGTTTTATTTACCAAAAAGTAGCCGGGGCGCAGATCAGTGAGTTCATGAAATCGAAGAAATCTTAAGAAGGATATGATGGGAGAATACAGAAAGGAAAGACTGCTGCTGGAGGGACAGGTCAAACTGATTATAGATCCGATGGAGTTCCGTATGGCACTTTGGATCAACGGGTTCGGCCTGTCCGATGCGGTGACGGGAGAGGAGATCATACCCCTGTGCTATTCCTATAACCTGGAGCATGTGGAAGAAGCGGGGAATCAGCTGGAAATAGATTTCCGCATATATCCGGAAGGACATGTATATTACCATGTGGCGGTGGATCCTTTTGCAAGAACTTTTACTTATAAAGGGAAAGTATACAGTACGGATGATTTTAGAAAAGTTATAGAAGCTGACCGCGTGGGGATGGGAATCAAAGCGTGAAACAGGACATTCTATCCTGTGAGCAGGCCTGCCGCCATTTCTTACGAATCATAAAAAACAGTCTGTATCTGTGTCCGGAAAACCGGGACTGGCAGAAACAGACTGTTTTTCTTTTGTCTTATTGAGGGCGCCTATGCGGTGAAAAGGAAAAAGCGGTGTTGTTATCCTATGAGCTTTCCGTTTTCAATACGGAGAACCCTGTTGTGCCATTTATCCAAGGTGGAGCGGTGGCCGATGCTGATGACCGTTGTGCCGGGGAGCGCCGTCAGAAGACGGTACATCTTTTCTTCTGTTTCTTCGTCCATAGCACTGGTGGCTTCGTCAAGGAAGACCCATTTCGGTTTTCTGAGGAACACGCGGACAAAAGCCAATTTCTGCTGTTCCCCTAAAGAGAGGATGTGGCTCCAGTCCGCCTCGGTATCCGGCTTTTCCATTAAATGGGAGAGGCCGCATTCCACAAGAAGCGGGGAAAGTATTTCCTCATCCGCCGTTTCCAGCGGGTACGATGCAGCTTCGGCAGAGGTGCCCATGGGAATGTAAGGTTTTTGGGGAATGAACATCATTTCAGAGGGGGCAGGCATGGAGATATGTCCTTTGACATAGGGCCAGAAGCCTGCCAGCGTACGGAGAAGGGTGGATTTCCCGCTTCCCGAAGGGCCTTTCAGGATGACATGTTCTCCCGACTTGATTGTACAGCTCGCAGATGAAATGATTTCCCGTGTCCTTTTGTTTTCATCCATGGCGGGTACGGAAATGGTGACATCCGCGAGGCGGAGCCTGTCATGAGTCTCTTCGCGGACAAGGCTTCCTGATTTTTCTTCTGTCTCTTTTTCGATGGCCGCTATGTGCTTGTCAAAGGACAGCAGACGTTCCGCGCAGGACTGCCATTCCGCCAGAGACGCATATACATCGACGAAGTAGGACATGGCGTCCTGGACTTTGCCGAAGCAGTTGGCAATCTGCATCAGGCCGCCTAAGGAAATATTTTGAGATAGATATCTCGGCACAGCGACGACAAAGGGAAATATAATGGCAATCTGGGCGTAGCTGTTTGTCAGCCAGGAAAGCTGTTTTTGCTTTTTGATGATGAAAAGGGTATTTCTGAGGAGGGTCATGAAACGGTTTGACAGGAATGCTTCTTCTTTTGCCGCGCCGTTATAAAATGCCACGCTTTCCGCTGTTTCACGGAGACGGACCATGGAGAAACGGAAGTCGGCTTCCAGTTTTTGCTGGAGGTAATTGAGGGAAACGAGGCGGTGGCCGACTTTATGGGTGATCCATGTGCCGAGAACGGAGTAGGCGAGCGCCGTCCAGACAAGGTAGCCGTAAATATGGAATTCCTGTCCCGCGGCAGAAAACGATAGGATTTCCGATAAATTCCAGAGAACAAAGATAAAGCATACGATGGTCGTTGCCGAGCGAAGCAGCCCGCTCATGAAGGAAAGCGTGCGTGCCGTAAAAAGATTGATGTCTTCGGAAATACGCTGGTCAGGATTGTCTGCCGTGCCTTGGGAAAACATTTCAAGGCGGTAGTACATCTGCTGTCCGGTCCATTTGGCAAGATAGTTTTTCGTCATCCATTTCCGCCAGCGGAGCGCCAGGCGCTGCTGCAGGTAGTAGCTGTATACCGCAAAGGCGATATGGGCGAAGGCAAGTCCCGTGAAACGGAGCAGCCCGCGGTAGACCGCGTCGCTGTCATAATTCTGCAAAGCGCTGTAAAAAGAATTGAACCATTCGTTTAAAAGCAGTGTCATATATACGGCGGCAATTGTGAGGGTAATGATACCCGCGAGATAGAGCCGTGCCGATTTCTTTTCTTCGCTGTTCCAGTAGGGGGTAATCAGGTGGAAAAGTCCCACAATCAATTCCCGTGTCCAATATCCTGATTTCATAGGTTCTCCTTAATCTGCCTTGTAATGTTTTCATTATACTATATGGCAAAAAACAGCCGACAAAAATAAAGACTTCAAAGAAATGTTTATTGGAGCCTTTACATCGAAAGGTGTCTATATTATAATGAGTGTATAGAAAGATATAGATGTAATAGAATTTAAAAAGGAGAGATGATGATGAGCAAAGAAATTCATTCCGCAGCAGACTTTGAAAAGGAAATAACCAATCACAAAGGATACGCCCTTGTGGACTTCTGGGCGACCTGGTGCCAGCCGTGCCGTATGATGGCGCCTGTGCTGGAAAGCGCCGAACAGCAGCTTGGTGACAAAATCAATTTCGTAAAAGTCGATGTTGATGAGCAGCAGCAGCTGGCTGCTGAATTTGATATCATGTCCATTCCGACTCTGGTGGTTTTTAAAGACGGCAAGCCTGTAAAGCGCATGTCCGGCTATCGCCCGATTGATACTTTTGTAGAGGAACTGAAAAGCACAGTGGAATCATAAGACGGAAAAACTGGAATTTATAAAACCGCTTCCTTTATAATACAAAGTAAAGGGAGCGGTTTTTTATGTGCATGCTCCCGCGTACGGCTCTGATCGGTTTTGGAAAAAACTGCTGTAAACCGGCGGCCGTTTGAAAAGGAGAATTATGATGGGCGGAATGTTTGTGGGGATGCTTCTGTTGCATCTTGTCATCTTTATATTGATAGTTCTGCTTTGGATATATAGGAAACCGCTGGCAGAGGCTGCCGCGCGTGATAAGGCGATGGCGGACAGGGAGCGGAAGAAGAATCCGCGGCTTAAAAACCGGCCTTATGCGTGGGTGGTGCTGATCAGTTCCACGGCGGTGCTGGCCTTGGATATGTATTTTGATATGCCGTCAGTCGGTGTGCCGGGGCTGATCTGGAAAGGGCTGCTGGCGGGGCCGTCACTGACTGTGGCTGTCACGTCTTTCATGTGGGTCGTATTGGCCGGTCCGCAGAGGATCCGGCAGTATGTGAAATATGCATTTTCGGCAGGGATGCTTGTCCTGTGCGGTATGATGTCATTTACCGACTGCTTTGGCGGCGTGGAGGATGTCTTTTCAGGAACGGTGACCAAAGATATGGCGCTGAGCCACGTGATGTATGAGAAGACCTGGGCAAGAGGCGCCGGTTTGTACAGCCGGTTTCTGCCGGCCCAGGCGGCAGGTCGGTTCGATCTGATGATGGACAGCGGGGATGAATATGTCCATTTCCATATTGCGCGAAGAGACAGGGAGGTTCTCGCGTCCATGATGGAGGGGCTGACGGTCAGAGGGAAAACGATACGGATAGAGGATCTGATACCTGCCGTGGAAGCGGGACGAAAGAGTTTTGCGATGTACGACGGCGGACAGATCGGTGGAGGGAAAGATGTCATGTACCGGATAACGTACTACCCCCATACAAAAATACTGGTATCGGCGGAAAGGATACCGTAACGATATCTGCCGGGATATTATCAAAGGAAAGGGATACATTCGGCAAAAGATATGTGACAGGTAAAAAATACCGATTCATGTAATACATTTTCTTTCATACAGGTAAGGTTCATTGTTTATGATATGAAGTGTGCCGTCGGGCGGAAAGGAGTATTTTATGAAGTTTTCCAGATGGCTGCGGATATTGGCCGTGTCAGGATGTATAGCGGCCACCGCCGTATCGGCAGGAGCGTTCAGCTGTTCCGATTTTGAAAGGAGCGGAGGCGGGCCTTATAAAGAAACGCTGGATGCACTCTATGAGAATTTGGCTGCCGGAGAAGGTTCAAATGATCGGCTGGCGGGTTCGGCAGGGATTATGGAGACGGTGAATGCCCTGGGACGGGAAGCAGCGCTTCAGGGGACAGGTTTTGCCATAGAGGATATCACCGGCGACGGGGTTCCCGAGCTGCTGGTAGGGAGTATGCCCGGTTCCGGAGAGTCTGTATATGCCGTGTATACGATACGGAACGGCACGCCGGCAGCCGTCCTTGACGGGTGGGCAAGAAACGGGTATTATGCGCTCGGCGGCGGACGGTTTTATTACCACGGCTCCGGCGGCGCGGCGTACAGCGCATTCGGGACTTGTCATCTTTCTTATGACGGCAGCCGGATAGAGTGGGAAGATTTTTACTTCTCCGATATCAAAGACAGCAGTGCGGGAACGATCGGGTATTTCCATAATGAAACGGGCGTATGGAAGAAAGCGGAAGCGGAAGAATTATTTATTTCACGCGGCCGTTTTTTTGAAATGGACGAAACATTACGGACAGGGATAAGAGCGATAGGAAAGGTTCCCTTTTCGGAATATGCCTGCGGTCATGAAGCGGCGGCAGATGGAACGGTACAGGCCCGCTGGGCGGAGGACGCACTTTCCGATTATGGGCAATATGATGAATTTATGGCGGATACGTCGGAATACCAGGTGCGGATCCTGTTTTCCACGCAAGATGAGGTCGGGGATTTTAAAGTGCTGCGTTTGATTCCTGATCTGGATGGAGAAGGAAATATGACGTTCTTTGAAACGGAACTCTACTATGCTGACCGGCTCACGGCGGAAAGACCACTTGTGCTTGGCATGGCATTTCACGGAGACACGCCGGAGTACGGGATTTCCTATACGGACGGAAACGGAAGAACCAGACGGTTCTATATCGGCATGAGTGGGGATGATGGCTCTCTCTTTTTGGGAGAATTCTGAGACGGCCGGTCATCTTCATTGATCTTGAGTTGTGGAAAGAGAGGTATCGGAAATGAAATTTTTCAAATGGGTTCTATGTCTGTTTTTATTCTTTGCCTGCACAGGATATCCTGCGAAGGCGCAAGAGATTCACCCTGGGATGTGCCAGATGAGTACCATTTATGAAGACCAGATGCATAAGATTGCTGATTTTGAAAAGGGGGCATTTAAAGGCCGTTTTGCTTTGATGAACGGACAGTGCAGCGGGCATACTTCTTATATGGCGATTGTCACCTATTATCATGGAGGTGTCAAAACGACTTTTCTTAATGATGAAAGAATACAGAAAATGAAGCATGTGCAAGTGGGAGAGGTGCTGGCGAATCAGAAGGGCGGCGTGTATCTGAAAATCATTTTTTCCCAATGGTACGGACTGGACGGGCAGGGGAAAGTTGTCGCTTCGGCAGAAGATAAAAAGTCGGTCGGGAATACGGATATTTCTTTGTATGTGGAAAGTATACGAACCATATACGGCAGCCTTGTGAAAAATAAGCCCGATGGAATGCACGGCAGCATGGATGAGATGAAGCTTGAGGCGAAGGAGTGGAGCCTTCCTGGATTTAAAATCGTGGTGGATGAGGAATGGGCGGACTATGTAAGGCCTGATGTAAACTTTGTCATGTCTGAAAGGGGAGATGCGTGATGCGTATGAAGTGGCTGCCGGCAGGCATCGGGCTGTTCCTCATTGGGATATCGGTGGTATCCTTTGCTGATGAAAGGGTTTATGAACAGGCTGAATTTCCCCATGAAATCTGCGGAACATGGACGGATATTCATGGAGAAAGGACGTTGGAGATTACCCCCCGTGCCGTGAACGGAGATCTTTTGGACGGCATGTATGATGTGGCCGGCGGAGGGGTGAAAGGAGCAGTAAAAGCGGTGTTTCTGCATGAGGGACAGCCGGTCACGGAGCAGATCAGCTGGAATGTGATGAGTCCGAATTATAAAATACTGGTATATGGAAATCAGGTATACTGTCGTCTCACCGGAAAGCATTTTGAGTCTGTGGATGGTGTATATCTGGGAATGGAGATGAGAGAGGTGCGGCGTCTCTACGGAGAACCGGACTGCGAGGACGGGAGATTTCCATACCAGAGCTGGAGCTATGTAAAGGAAGGTGTCGGTGTACATTTCTATGGAGGGATTGTGGACGGCATACGGATTAAAAAAGGCAGCAGGAAAACGTTCGATCGTTCCGGGCTGAATGCGGACAGTTCCCGGGACAGTTACGCCGCGTACTATGCCGCGGGAGGACCGATGAATGAATTCTTTACGTCAGGCGAAGAGGATTCGGAATATATCAGCCTCTATGAAGACTGCGTCCATTTGATATCCGGTTCTTGTTAAGAAAGGCCGGACAGAGATATTTCTCAGAACAGGAAAAAGCAAAAGCGTACCGCGGACAAAAGTACGATACGCTTTTGCTTTTTTTGTGAAATTTTACAGCAGGGAGGAAAAAAAGGTCGCGCCTGCTACGGTCATGATACCGGCGATGCAGATGGAAAGGGAACTCATAGCGCCTTCCACCGGCCCCATTTCCATGGCCCGCGCCGTCCCCATGCCGTGGGAAGACGTACCCATGGCAAGACCTTTTGCAATCGGGTTGGTGATACGGAGCGCTTTCAGGATATATTCGCCCGCTATGTTTCCAATAATCCCCGTAAAAATGATGGAGGCAACCGTGATGGGAACATAACCGCCCAATTCTGAAGAAATACCCATTCCGATCGGCGTGGTAATGGATTTCGGCAGAAGCGTCACATAGGCTGCGTGGTCAAAGCCGAAAAGGACACATAAGAGGAAAATGGAAACAAGGCTGGACAGGACGCCGGAAAAGATGCCGAGAAAAATAGCGGACATATTATTCTTCAGCGTCTTCATCTGCTCATAAAGTGGTACCGCCAGGCAGATCGTCGCGGGCGTGAGCAGGTAATTGATATACTGGAGGCTTCTGTCCATGGTGGCATAATCGTAACCTGTGAATTTGATGAACCCGATCATCAGGACGGTGGACACTAAGAGCGGATTCAGAACAGGCGATCTGAATTTTTGCTGGAGATACATGCCCAGCCAGAAGGTGGCGATACTCAGAAATACGCCGATGTAAACGGAATTTTCAAGAAGAGAAATCATGGGAGGCCTCCTTCGGGTTTTCTTTTTTTTGTAAACGGGACAGGAGGAACTGCGCGGCAAATCCCGTTCCTGCCATACAGGCGATGAGGGAGAGCACATTGGCCGCAATATATTGGAGGATGGCGGACTTCATAACGGGCCACGCCACTACAAGCCCCACGGCGGCGGGAAGGAAAAGGAACGCCATAATGCTGATGAGGAACATCGCTGTTTCCTTGATTTGCGCTACGTGGAGAATTTTGAACCGGAGCAGGGAAAATAAAATTAAAATGCCGTAAATGCTGGCAGGCACAGGCAAAGGCAAGAAATCATGGAGAAGTTCTCCGGCGAAAGAGATGGCCATGATGATGCCGAATTGTAAAAGATATTTCATGGACAACCTCAGGCAAGCACAGCGGAAATATATTGTATAATCATTTTAGCTGTGTTTTCATGACCCAGACGGATTGCGTCTATGCAGAGGTCGTAATATTTCGCTTCTCCCCAGTTTTCACCGGTGTGGAATTTATGGTAATCTTTTCTGTTCTGATCAGAATGGAAAACGATATCTTCCGCTTCTTTCCGGGAGAAATTCCAGTGCTTCATCTTGTAAGCAATCCGGGCTTCTTTGTCGCCATGGGTGAAAATGCTGACACAGTCTTTTCTGTTTCTGAAAATATAATTTCCGCAGCGTCCGATAATGACGCAGTCCTGATGGCCGATGAGTTTCGTCATTGCTTCCGCGGTGGGTTTGTTAATCTGTTTCACCGACGCACCCATGGATAAGGCCAGGAGAAATCCCTGGGCGGGAAGTTCGTCAAAGAACATGGGCATAGTGTCATAAATACCCTGCTCCCTGGCGAGCCCGGAAAGGGAGTCCCGATCATAAATGGGGATGCTGTAATGTTTTGCAAGCATGGCTCCGACGGTATATCCGCCGCTGCCGCTTTCGCGGGCGATGGTAATAATCATAGTGGACCTTCTTTCTTTTTGAATACTTTTCATTATACTACCAATGGCAAGCCAGCGAATTTCCTTTATTTTTGGAATAAAACCATATATTTCTAAACGAATAGACCGAAAAAATTATAATAAAATGTGAAATAGATTGATTATACATATGGATATAAGTATAATAATTCATGTGGAATAGTAGCAGACGGGGATGAATGATACTTTTCCGCACGAATCAGTCTGTTTATGAACCTGAGGGAATATGGCAGAGAAGGAAATTTGGAGACTTCGGTGCTGGCTCTCACAGGTATTTTTTATATGCAAGGAGAGGAGTATAGTATGAAGAAATCAGGGGTTTTAGGGCTGGCGGTATTGCTTGCCCTGGCAGGCGGCACGGCTCATGCGGCCGGTGTTTATGAGTTGGAAGGAGTTGTCGTTACAGCGACTAAAATTGAAGAGTCCACGGAAAAAGTGCCGGCCAGTATATCTGTGGTAACGGCAAAGGAAATTAAAGACCGCGGTTACCAGAGTGTAGCCCAGGCATTGGGGCAGGAACCGGGGGTTTACCTGTCGCCTGTAGCAAATGGCGGGATTTCCCTTCGCGGTTTCGCATCCAGCGATATCCTTGTCCTGGTAGATGGACAGCCTGTCAATTCCGGTTGGAACGGTTCTGTAGACTGGACGATGATCCCCGTGGAAAATATAAAGAAGATTGAAGTGCTCCGCGGTGCGGCCTCTTCTCTTTACGGCGGCCGTGCGACAGGCGGCGTCATTTCGATTACGACAAATACCCATGAGGAAGGGGTTCATGGGAATATGACGCTTTCTTACGGAAGCAACAGTACGACAAAACAGGTTTATGATGTATCTGTTCGTAAAGATAAATGGGATATCGGCGCAGGGTATGAAAAACGTAAAACTGACGGTTGGCGGGGATATTATGTGGATTCCCGCGTATCAAGCAGCACGGAAAATATACCGCAATTTGATGCGGGTAATTTACCTATTGACGGCCGCGGCAGGGTCATCCTTGGGGGACGCGGCGAAAAAGCGTGGACTTCTGAAAGTTACCATGCCAAGCTGACCTATCATTTCAATGATGACAAGTCTTTAACTTATTCCTACCTTCATACGGATCATAAATACAGTTATGAGCATCCCTTCACTTTGATTAAGGATGCTTCCGGAAAGAGCATTTTCTATGGCAGCGTTGTTTATCCCAATGGAAAAGGCATAGATTTTGCGCCGGGCGATTTTCTCGGATATGTGGGCGCGAAAGAATGGGGTATGCACAATATTTTTTATGATGACAATAAAAACCGATTCCATGTCCATGCAGGATATACAGATATCAAAAAAGACGGTTACAGCAGTGCCGACGGAGATGATGCGTGGCTGCCCATGACAGAAGAGGAGACTTATGCGTGGAATGGGGAAGGAGTACAGTCTTTTTATCCGAGCAAGACAAAAGACTTTGATTTGAATAAAACCTGGGAATTGGGGTCCCATACCCTGATCGGCGGCTTAGCGTACAGGGCAAATTCTTTTGACCAAACGAGATACAATCTGGCCCATTACAAAGATCACGGCAGTAAAATAAATGCTTATGAAAAACATCGCGGTAAAGACGAATCCCTGTCCGCTTATTTCCAGGATAAATGGCAGGCTTCTGAAAAATTTGCTGTTTACGCAGGCCTCCGTTTTGACCGCTACAAGAAATATGGCGGCCATCATGAATTCCTTACGACCGGTTATGTGAAGGACGATGAAGAAGGTATTTATAATGCATGGAGCCCGAAATTATCCTTAGAGTACCTTGTGGGGAATGATACCACTGTATATGCAAGTTATGGACATTCCTTCACGCCGCCTATACTCTACCAGGTGTATCGTTCTGAAAGATCCCCCATCAAGATTGTCAATGGCGTGCCTACGGCTTCTACAAGGGGATCTTTGCCCAATCCCGATCTTGACCCGGAACAGACGGATACGTATGAACTGGGATTGAAGAAAAAATGGAAAGACACCACTGCGAATATTGCTGTCTACAAAGCGGATACGAAAGATGCTATCCGTTATTTCTCCACGGGCAAAGCATCTGTTTACAACGGGGTACTCTATAAAAAAGGCTATTCCCAGTACAGGAACTTTGGCAAGGCAAAAAAGAAAGGCTTCGAACTCAGTGCTACCCATCAATTCTCCGATAAGGTAAGCGGCTATTTGAATTATGCATGGGAAACGGAATCCATTGATGGTGAACATAACTGGGATATTCCGAAACACCTTATCCACTTCGGCGCGGAGTTTACCAATAAGAGATGGGATATTCTTGCTGATGCCCAGTATGTCAGCGCACGCCAGGAACCTGATGCGGCAACAGGCGTGTACTACTCTGCGGGAAAATTCTTCATCGCCAGCTTATCGGCCAATTACAACTTTACGAAGAACACCGCTGCCCAGTTCTATATTTACAACCTTTTCGACAAGGTGATTTATGACAGCGAAGCGGCAAGCGGCAGAACATACACCCTTACACTGCGTCATTCTTTTTAAGGAGGCACGATGAAGAAAATATTTGGACTTGTTTTAGCAGTCGCTCTTTGCACTGCCGGCACCATATCGGCGAGACTTCCCGAACCGGTTTCCATGCCGCAGGATATCAAAGGAGCAAGTCCCCATAAGCCGGAAGCGGCGGTGTACTATCTGACGGAGCTTGTGAAAGAAGGAAAGATGACGGCAGAAGAAGCAGAGCGGACGGAAGTGTACATGATTTTCAGGAATGCCCGCCGTATGCAGGATTTGCAGGATGTGGAAGGGCTTTCCGAGGAAGACCGCAGGGCATATATGAAAAAGAAACGTGAACTGCGGGGAAATCCCCTTGTGGAATACGCCAACCGATGCGGATTCACTTTGGAACGGGCCAAAGAACTCATGGATCTTATGCATGACTCTGACAAAGGCACTTCATACTACGGGAAAGCCCGTCATCATGGATAAAATATAAAAAGGAACCTGCCGGCATAGCCGGTGGGTTCCTTTTATATCACAGCTTTTAAATTTTTGTCATTTTTGACATACTTGTGTCTCCCGGATTCCAAAAATGCAGTTCTCCCGCTTGGAGAGATTTCTGCACATCGATTGTCCGCTGGTTGGAAGAGCCTTTGAAGAGAAGGGTGATATCTTTTTTCGCGAGGACAAATTCGCCGTCCACAAGGATGTCTATATATTTTAGAAGCTCCATTGTTTCAGGCATAATCTTTGCGAAATGACCGAGTATTTCCTTATCGAAAAGATAGCCGGAGAAGCACCAGAGATCTTTTTCCGGATAGGTTTCCTTGAATCGTTTCACCAAGGGCAGAAGTCCCTTTTGGTTGACCGGCTCCATGGGCTCGCCGCCGAGGAGAGTCATGCCCTGGTAGCAGTCCTGCCCCAATTGTCTGATGATGTAGTCTTCCGTTTCTTTCGTGAAGGGCTTGCCGTAGTGAAAAGACCATGTATCCGGATTGAAACAGCCTCTGCAGTGGTGGGTGCAGCCGGAAACGAAAAGGGAAAAGCGGATGCCCGGCCCGTTGGCGATATCATATTCTTTGATTCCGGCGTAGTTCATAAATACCTCGCGATAGGGAATAAAAACGGCGCTCATACAGGATGGCGCCGCCTTGTTTCAATAATGGTGATTAAAGGTGGAGGACTCTGTCTTTGATTTCCTGTGTGCGGCCCTGGTTCCAGAACTGGGTGCCGATGTATCCGCATGTCCTTCTTGCCACGGACATGGTGTGCTGGTCGTGGTTGCCGCAGTTCGGGCATTCCCAGATGAGCTTGCCGTTTTCATCATCAATAATCTTGATTTCTCCGTCGTAGCCGCACTGCATGCAGTAGTCGCTCTTGGTATTCAGCTCCGCATACATGATGTTTTCATAGATGTACTTCATGACGGCAATGACAGCGGGGATGTTGTTCTGCATATTCGGCACTTCGATGTAGGAAATCGCGCCGCCCGGGGAGAGCCGCTGGAAATCGGATTCAAATTTCAGCTTATGGAAAGCGTCGATATGTTCGGCCACATGGACATGGTAGCTGTTAGTGATATAGTTTTTATCCGTGACGCCGGGGATCATGCCGAAACGTTTCTGGAGGCATTTGGCAAACTTATAAGTGGTGGATTCCATAGGAGTACCGTAGACGGAGTAACTGATATGTTCGGCGGCTTTCCATTCGGCGCATTTATCGTTCAGTTTCTGCATGACTTTCATGCCGAATGCTTTGCCTTCTTCCGTGGTGTGGGAAACGCCCAGCATTCTTACGCACATTTCATAAAGGCCTGCGTAGCCGAGGGAAATGGTGCTGTAATTATTGAAGAGCAGTTTATCGATGGCTTCGCCTTTTTTCAGACGGGCGAGAGCGCCGTGCTGCCAGAGGATAGGGGCTACGTCGGAAATGGTGCCCAGAAGTCTTTCGTGACGGCAGCGGAGAGCCCGGTGGCAAAGTTCAAGACGGTCTTCAAGGATTTTCCAGAATTCATCCATATTTCCTTCTGCCGAGCAGGCTACGTCTACCAGATTCAGTGTGACAACGCCCTGGTTGAAACGGCCGTAATATTTATGCTCGCCATTTTTACCAAGACCTTCCGTGTCGGGGGTGAGGAAGCTGCGGCAGCCCATGCAGGGGTATACGTCGCCGTTTTTGTATTCCTTCATGATTTTCGCGGAAATATAGTCGGGAACGAGACGTTTTGCTGTGCATTCCGCAGCAAGTTTCGTCAGCTCATAGTAGGGGGAGTCATCATGGATATTATCTTCATCAAGGACGTAGATCAGTTTCGGGAATGCCGGTGTGATCCATACGCCTTTTTCATTCTTTACTCCCTTCATTCTTTGGAGAAGGACTTCTTTGATGATCATGGCGAGATCGTCACGGGTGCGGCCTTCCGGTACTTCATCAAGATACATGAACATGGTGACGAAAGGAGCCTGGCCGTTACAGGTCATCAGAGTAATGAGCTGGTACTGGATTGTCTGAATACCGCTCTTAATCTCTTCATGGAGACGGGCTTCAACAATTTTGGAAATGATTTCATCATTCATGGATTCGCCGGTCAGCTTCCGTTCTTCGATGACTTCCTTTTTGATTTTCTGACGGCTGATATCGACAAAGGGCGCAAGATGGGAAAGCGTAAAAGACTGGCCGCCGTACTGGTTGGACGCCACCTGGGCAACAATCTGGGTCGTTACGTTGCAGGCGGTGAAGAAAGAATGGGGTTTTTCAATCATCGTCTGGCTGATGACAGTACCGTTCTGGAGCATGTCTTCCAGGTTAATGAGATCGCAGTTATGTTCTTTCTGCGCGAAATAGTCGGCATCATGGAAGTGAATGATACCTTCATCGTGCGCCTTGACGATTTCTTCAGGAAGAAGAAGGCGGCGCGTGAGGTCTTTGGATACCTCGCCGGCCATATAGTCGCGCTGGGTAGAATTGATGACAGGATTTTTATTGGAGTTTTCCTGTTTTACTTCTTCATTATTAAGTTCGATCAGAGAAAGAATACCGTCATCGGTGGTATTGCTCTTGCGGGAAATTTCGCGTTTATAACGATAACGGACGTATTTCTGTGCTACTTCATAGCCGCGCATTTCCATGATGCCCGTTTCTACCATATCCTGGATATCTTCGACGTTAGCCGCGTGGGGATAATTGGAAATTTTCTTCGCGATATTATCCGCAATCGCGTGGATCTGGAAATTATTCATCTGATGGATGCCGGCGACTTCATGATTGGCTTTGCCGATAGCGTTGATGATTTTCGTGATATCGAAAGTGACTTCCTGTCCGTTTCTTTTGATGACATTTGTGCGGACGATGACGTTCTCTTCATTTCCCTGTTGCATGACTACACTCCCTATTAATGATTGGATATAATAAAATTAAAATAACACGTACAAAATATAGTTTTTACTTCTGTTGTAATACAACATATTGTATCGTGATTTATAGTACAACATATTCACAGGAAATGGAATAGGAAAAACGAATTAAAAAAATACCATTATTTTTCAAAGCTGCGGAAAATCAAAAATATGGAAAATGCAGGCATGTCGATATGGGGCGGAAAGGAGACAGGAGGCTTTGGCGTTTCACGAAACGTTTCACAATGGAGATACTCATTCAAGATTTTTTCTATAGGCACCTATAGAGAAGAAAATACTATATATAGTAGGAAAGGAAATGAAATTTCCATAAACGGTATGAGGGGATAAAGTCTTATACCGGGGATAAAAGAAACAGCGGCAGAAAAGAAAAGGGGAACGATGATTTTAAAAACGATGATTCTAAAAAGGAAGAGAAAGCCTTCTTTCTTCTTTGCCGGCGGGATTGTGCTATAATGGAACAAATATTATTATCTTTTGGTTTAACCGTTCATATTCTTGAGTAAAAATTTTTATATGAGATATACATTGATTAATCAGAGGAGCGCCGGCTTTCATGAGAAATTCTGAAATTCGCAGACAGCATAAAGAAAAATCTTCCACGGTAAAAAAGATTTTTCTTTTTCTTTTCATTATTGTTTTTATTGCAGGCGCCGGGGCGGCGGCAGGTTTCTTTCTGTCGGTGAGCAGCGGGCTTCCGGATATTTCCGCAAATATTGCACCGGATGCGTCATCCCGCATTTATGATGCCAAGGGGCGGCTTATTACTACGGTTCACGCCGAGGAAAACCGTCTCCCCGTGTCCATTGATGAAGTGCCGGCTAATTTACAAAACGCATTTATTGCGGTAGAGGATAACCGCTTTTATGAACATCACGGCGTGGATCCTCTCGGTATCATCCGTGCCGTTTTCAGAAATATCATCAGCGGCAATGCCACGGCGCAGGGGGGGAGCACCATTACGCAGCAGCTGGCGCGAAACGCTTTCCTTTCGCAGGAACAGACGCTGAAACGCAAGTTGCTGGAGGCTTTTCTTGCCTTAAAGATAGAGCGGCAGTATACCAAAAAAGAAATTCTGGAAATGTATATGAACCAGATTTATTTCGGACAGGGCTGTTATGGTATCCAGACGGCATCTAAAGTGTATTTTGGAAAAGACGTGAAGGATTTGTCTCTTGCCCAGTGCGCGCTTATAGCGGGTCTTCCGAACAGTCCGAATTATTACTCTCCGTTCCACAGTGTGGAAGCGGCAAAACAGCGGCAGTCCATCGTTCTTGATCAGATGGTGAAGTATGGGTACATTACCGAGAGTGAGGCCGCTGCGGCAAAAGAAGCGGATATCCATCTGGCCCGGCCCCAGGAACAGCGGGGAACGGATAGTGTGGCGTCTTATTTTGTAAATTATGTCATTCACTTGATCAGCGAAAAGTATGATTCCGATGCGATCTACAAAGAGGGCCTGCAGATTTACACTACACTGGATCTTGATTTGCAGAAGGAAGCGGAAGCGGCCCTGAAGAAAAATCTTCCTAATGCCTATACGGATGATAATAATCTGACTCAGCCCCAGGGTGCCCTTGTTTCCATAGAAGTGGGAACGGGATATGTCCGTGCCATGGTAGGCGGCCGCGGACAGGATCATTTTAACCGTGCTGTGCAGATGACCCGCCAGCCGGGTTCGGCTTTCAAACCTTTTGTCTATCTGACGGCATTTGCAAACAAAGTAACGCCTTTCGACATTCTTAGTAATGAAACGAAAGATTTCGGCGGCGGCTGGACACCGAAGAATTACGGTGGCACTTCCGGCGGCAGTGTAACCGTCATGGAAGCGCTTGTGAAGTCCATGAATATACCTACGGTCCATCTGGCGGATCAGGTAGGCATGGGAAAAGTTATTCAGACGGCAAAAAATGTGGGAATTTCCACCTTAGTTACCGAGGGTGAATACAGTGATACGAACTTGGCAACAGCTCTCGGCGGCCTTACCTACGGCGTGTCCGTCTGGGATATGGCAAAAGCATACAGCGTGTTTGCAAACGGCGGCAAACTGGTGGAACCGACAGTCATTATGAAAGTTGTTGACCGCAATGGAAAAGTAATTGAAGATCATTCCGGCGCGCGGGAAAGTACACAGGCCGTTGATGAAGCCTCGGCATGGACATTGACGAGCGTGCTGGAAGAAGTCATCTCCCGCGGAACTGGCGGAAATGCATATATCGGACGGCCGTCGGCAGGAAAGACAGGGACTACTGATGATGAACATGACGCATGGTTTGTCGGATATACGCCGGATCTCTCCACGGCTGTCTGGGTCGGCGATGACACATCCACCAATGCGGGGTATACCGGCGGCACCATTCCGGCGGCGATCTGGCGCGATTATATGTACGAAGCGGAAAGCGGTTACACCGTGAAGAATTTCGAAATTCCTGCATCCGTAAGAAGCAGTATGGAAAAAGCAAGAGCCGCGCGGGCGAAGCAGGAAGCGGAAGCGGCGGAAAAGAAGAAAAAAGAAGAAGCGGAGAAAAAGAAAAAAGCATTGGAGGATAAAGTGAAATCTGCGGGGAATAAACTTCTTGACAGGATTTCGGGCCGATCGGCAGAAAAGTCCGGGGAAAAACAGTAACAGGAAGAAGATAAATTGACAAAGGACAGGACGTTTCGTAAAAGGCGTCCTTTTCTCTTGCAGAAAATATGAAAACGGGAAAAGGAATATGTGTTATGTAATGATAAAAAGTAATGAAAACAGCATACATTTATGCTAAAATTACAACGGACTTTCTTTTTATAGTTAGTGTCTGGGATATATGCTAAAATTGCTTTGGTAAGTAAACATATTTAAGATTTGAGAGGAGATGTTTTTCATGAAATGGAAGGCTCTTGCTGCATGCACCCTGGCCGGACTGGCGTTGATTGCTGCCGGCTGCGGCGGCGGTGACAAGGCGGCTGCAGGCGGTGCGAAAGCGGGCGGTCAGGATCTGAAAGGCAAGAAGTTGGTGATGTATGTGTCTTTCCATGAAGACACGGCGAAAGAACTGGCGGATCTGTTTAAGAAGCAGACCGGTGCAGATGTAAGCTTCATCCGTCTGCCGACCGGGGAAGCTCTTGCCCGTATCACGGCAGAAAAAGACGCACCGAAAGCGGATATCTGGCTCGGCGGCACGGCGGACGCCCATGCGAAAGCGGCGGCTGACGGACTTCTGGAAGCTTATAAATCCAAGAATGCCAAAATGATCATGCCTGAATACCAGGACAAAGACGGTTTCTGGTATGGCACGTATCTGGAAGTTTTGGCAATCGGCTACAATGAAAAACGTTTCAATGAAGAGTTTAAACCGAAAGGCGTTGTCGCTCCGACGACACTGCAGGATCTTCTGAAACCTGAATTCAAAGGGGAAATTATTATGCCTGATCCCCGTAAATCCGGTACAGGCAACACCTTTATCAGTTCCGTTCTTCAGAATATGGGTGAAGAAAAAGGCTGGGAATATCTGAAAGCGCTGAAACCGCAGATAGCGCAGTTCACTCCTTCCGGATTCACACCGGGACAGAAAGCCGGCGCCGGCGAATATCTTATCACTGTCAACTTTATTTCCGATCAGAATCTGGTCAGCGCCAAGGGACAGAAACTGGTGAGCACCATTTACGATCAGGCAGGCTGGACAGTATGTCCCGTAGGCAAGATTAAGAACAAAGCCAATGAAGATGTGGCGAAAGCGTTTATTGATTTTGTCCTTACCAAAGAAGCGGGAGATATCCTTGTAAAGACGACGAACGGCATTGCCTGCAATCCGGAAGTGGCTCCGCCCCAGGGCATGAAGCCGCTGAAAGAGCTGCCGCTGTTCAAGACTTATGATTTGGTCAAGGCGGGCGCCGATAAACAGAAGAACTGCGATACATTCTTTGCTGAATAATATGTCTGTCAAAAAGCTGCCTCCACCAATGACGGTGGGGGTAACTTTTTATCTATTACTTTTACTTATTTAAGAAATAGTCTGCTTTATACCTGCCCTTCCCTCGCCGATGGAAAAGCCGGAAGGCACCTGCTGTTTTAAAGAAATAAATCCTTTTTATATCTAAGGAGTTTTGTATGAATGAAAAAGAGTCCGGCCGCGAACACACCGGAATCGCAGCGGAGATGAAAGTGCTTCTTCGGGAGCCGCCGCTTCTCATCGGTATTCTTGCCGTATTCCTTCTGTTTGCCGTATTTATTATTTATCCTTTTGTGAAAATTCTTCTCGTTCCGACATCGGCAGACTGGATGCGCGCCGTCACGGATAAGGAGTTCATCGAGGTATTCAGCCACACGATCTTCTCGTCCTTTGTTGCTACGGCGACGGCTATCGTTTTCGGATTCATTTTCGCTTACGGCGTGAATTACACGAATATGCCGTGCAAGCGTTTCTTCCAGGTGGTGGCTCTGCTTCCTACCATGGCGCCGTCCGTTGTCAGCGGTCTGGCATTCATCATGCTTTTCGGCCGCCGCGGCTTTATTACATGGGAAATGCTTCATTTGAAGGTGGATCTTTACGGACCTGTTGGACTTTGGGCAGCGCAGACTATCGCTTTTTTCCCGCTGGCGTACATCACCATTTCAGGTGTCTTGAAAAATATCAGTCCGAATTTGGAACTGGCGGCACAGAACCTGGGAGCAAAAGGGTGGTACCTTTTCCGTACGGTGACCCTCAGACTGGCGACGCCGGGGCTGGCAAGCGCGTTCCTCCTGGTCGGTATCAACTCATTGGCGGACTTCGGCAACCCCATGCTGGTCGGAGGTAATTATCATGTTCTGGCCACGGAGGCATACACACAGGTCACCGGTGCCTGGGATCTTCCCATGGGCGCCACGCTTTCCGTATTCCTTGTCATTCCGACACTCATTGTTTTCTTTGTACAGCGGTATTATCTGGAAAAGAACTCTTATGTTACCGTTACGGGAAAGCCCGTGGCAGGCCTCATCCGTGTGACGGCGGGACCGGCGGCAACATGGTGTTTCTTTACTTTCTGCATGCTTCTCAGCCTGGGCATCCTTATGATTATCGGCGTGGTTGTGCTTTTTGCCTTTACCGTTTCTTTCGGTGCGGATTACACCTTCACTCTTGAGTATTTCAAAGAAGGCGTCATCAACTCCAATGTCATGGTGAACTCCTGGGTGGCATCCATGTCCACGGCGGCAATCAGCACGGTCTTCGGCATTGCTCTGGCGTTTCTGGTGCTCCGTAAAAAATTCCCGGGAAGAACAGTTATGGATTTTCTTGCCATGCTTCCCGTCTCTCTGCCGGGGACGTTTATCGGTCTTGCCATGATTCTCGCCTTTAATGACGGACCGCTTGAAATGACGGGTACGCTTGCTATTATCATTCTCGGTATGGCTCTCCGCCAGCTGCCGGTAGGATATCGGCAGGCCGTGGCGGGGCTGAAACAGATCGAAGGCTCCTTAGAGCAGGCGTCTACCAACTTAGGGGCAGGCAGCTTCACGACTTTCCGGAAAATTGTGCTGCCTATGCTGAAAAATTCACTTTCTGTCAGCTTTGTATACGCGTTCATGCGTTCCATGAACACCTTAAGCACCGTTATTTTCCTCGTGTCACCGGAATGGAACCTGGCGTCCATCAATATCATGAGCCTGGCAAATCAGGGATTCCTCCCGACTGCCAGCGCCACTGCCGTAGGCATCATGCTTGTTATTTACCTGACTTTCGGTGTGGTAAAACTGATACTCCGTGACAAGATCAATATCTTTGATTTATAATCGCTCAAAGTTTACAACAGAGGTGGAAATATGTCAGACTTAGTATTGCAGCTGAAACAGATCAATAAATATTTCGGTCGGAGCCATGTCATCAAAGACGTGAACATTGATTTTGAAAAGGGGCATTTCGTTACATTCCTCGGGCCGTCAGGCTGCGGGAAGACCACGCTTCTCCGCATGGTGGCAGGTTTCTATGAACCGGATGATGGGGAAATACTTCTTAACGGCAAACGAATCGAAAGGATTCCTCCTTACAGCAGAAATACGGCCATGGTATTTCAGGAATATGCCCTCTTTCCGCATATGAACGTTTTTGATAATGTTTCCTATGGACTTCGTGTGAAGAACCGTCCGAAAGAGGAAATAGAAAGACGTGTCAAAGAAGCGCTTGACCTCATGCAGCTCAAAGGCATGGAGGACCGTTTCCCGAACCAGATGTCCGGCGGACAGCAGCAGCGTGTTGCTGTGGCCCGTGCCCTTGTTATGAATCCTGAAGTTCTTCTTCTTGATGAACCGCTGTCCAATTTGGATGCGAAGCTGCGCGAAAGCGTCCGCGTGGAACTCCGTGATATTCAGAAGAAGATGGGGCTTTCCACGATTTATGTCACTCATGACCAGTCGGAAGCGCTTTCCATGTCGGACATGATTGTTGTTCTGAAAGGCGGCGTCGTCCATCAGACAGGATCGCCCCAGGAGATCTACTTTGAACCGAAGACGCCGTTCGTGGCGGACTTCATCGGCACGACAAACCTCCTCAGCGTAAAAGGGCTGGGAGAAAATACTGTTTCTTACGGAAACGACAGAATTCCCACTACGAAGAGCGTAAATGCAGGGCAGGAATACTGCCTGAGCATCCGTCCCGAATGTCTGAAGTTGGTGAAAGAGGCCGTTGACGGGCAGGTGAATGTAAAAGTCACCATTCAAAATAAAATGTTCCTTGGAGAAAAAATCCGCTACTTTGTCAATGACAGTCTTGGCAAGGAATGGATTATCGATATTTACGACCCCGGCAGGACGATCCTGGAAGGCGAAGCATATGCCGCTTTCCCCTTTGAAAAGGCATGGCTCATTGAAGATCTGACGGATTGAAATGAAAAAAGAGCGGAGTTTCCGTAAAAAGAAACGACGCTCTTTTTTGTCTGCCGAAAAGGCATGAGTGGAGGGGTTGTGACGAGGTACAAAAATATTTTGTCACAGCCTCTTTATAATTGGCTATTGTAGATCCCTCAGCAGATCGTTTACATGAGAAGCAGCTTTCACGTTCCTGTATTCTTTTACCAATACGCCTTTTTCATCAATGATGAATGTGGAGCGCTCGATGCCCATGTATTTTTTCCCGTACATGCTCTTTTCTTTCATGACGCCGTACAAATTGCACACCGTTTCCTTTTCATCAGAAAGGAGAGGGAAATTAAGTTCATACTTGTCGCGGAAATTGCAGTGCTTTTTCACGCTGTCGCGGCTCACGCCAAGTACGGAATAACCCCGCTTCTTAAATTCTTCCAGATTGGCGCGGAATGCCTGCGCTTCCAGCGTGCACCCGGAAGTATTATCTTTCGGATAGAAATAAAGAATCACCTTCCCGCCCTTGTAATCGGAAAGGGAAATATCCTGTCCGCCGTCAGACGGAAGTGTGAATAGGGGCGCTTTTTTGCCCACCGTAAGATCTGCCATGATGACCTCCTTAAAGAAATATATTTTCTTTCATTATAGTATGGGGGAGACAGGATGTAAAACGGAGAAAAAGCTGTAAAAATAATCCTCTCCCGGCAGCTGAACAGCAAGCATAAGGAGATATATGAATCGCAGACAAAGATGGTATAATGAATTTATACACAGGGAAATCGCATAAATTGACATTTTAACATCCGGAGATAAAAATGTCTTTTCATGAAGAGCTGAATCAAAAACTGAATGTATTCTTTAATCGTGACTGGTTTGTTGAGTTGTCGGAACAGGAAGAGGAAAAGATGGAAGAACTCGCGGCCGGTCTTGTGAAAGATTTTGGCTGGGATACGGTTTTTCATGTAGCGTTCAAATATCTGAAAGAAAACTGCCGGACACCAGAGTCTGTAATGAATTTCGCACATCTGTATTGGGAATCCTGGTGGTGGAATTACCCGATTGAAGAGCCATACAGGTTTATAGGATACTTCTATTACAGGATTGGTATGGATGTGGAAGAATATGATTCGGATCAGGACATATTGGACAGCCTTTCGTGCAGTATATTGACCAAGTCGGGATATAAACAGGCTGACTTGTATGAGAATCCATACTATATTCCGGAACGGGATCCGCTCATGATACAGGCGTTAGAAGAATATATAAACAATGAGAAAAACAGAAACTATCAATGCGGAAGAGAAGAAGCCGGACGGGGATAGGGTTCATTGATTTCCGAAGCGGTGTATGGAGATAGGTGTGCGGTTGTAGGAATATCCATTTCTGAAAAGAAACAGGCAAATCTCGGTTTACAGAAAGTTTAGCTTTATACAAGACGGTGGGGTGACGAGACAATCCCGCCGTTTTGTTTTTACCGTTCGGTATTTTGTTTGCATATGACTGCGTTCTTCCAGTTTATTTCCGTATGGCAGCGGACAGGTTTTTCGGATTTATTCCGTATATTTAATTTTTTTATTGACAGATAGACCCCAGGGGAGTATAGTCTAATCAAAAAGAAGATTTTCGATTCAGCAGTAAGAATGAGAGAGAGTACGAAAAAGCAGAGAGGGAAATGAAATGGAAGCGAAGGAGACAAAGCAGATGGCCGGTATGGAAACAGAGGAAGCCTGCTGCCGTACGGAACGGACACCGGCAGAACGGAAGAAATTGCTTACCCGCCTTAAGACGGTGGAAGGGCAGATCAGGGGCATACAGAAAATGGTGGAAGCTGACGCATACTGCCCCGATATCCTCATGCAGGTATCAGCCGTATCCAATGCGCTGAATTCTTTTAACAAACTGCTTCTGGCATCCCATATCCGAGGCTGCGTTTCCGATGATATCCGCGAAGGACGGGACGGAAAGGTGGATGAGCTCTGCACCATGCTCCAAAAACTGATGAAATAATTTTTTGACAGGAAATGAAAGAGGTAAAAAATGAGACAATATACGGTTACAGGCATGACCTGCGCAGCGTGCCAGTCCCATGTGGAAAAGGCAGTCGCTGAAGTGCCGGGGGTCTCTTCGGTGGCCGTGGCGCTCCTGACAAATTCCATGGCGGTCGACGGTACCGCATCAAACGAAGAAATCATCCGCGCCGTTGAAAACGCGGGGTACGGAGCGCGGCTCAAAGGTGAAGAAAAGAAAAAGAGCTCCGCTTCAGAAAAACTGGCACAGGAAGCGGAAGCCCTGGCCGACCATGAAACACCGAAGCTCAAAAGGCGCCTCATATGGTCTGCCGTATTTCTTGCGCTCCTCATGTATATCACCATGGGGCACAATATGCTTGGCTGGCCTGTTCCCGCATTTTTTGACCATAATCATCTGGGACTTGCTCTGACAGAAATGTTCCTTGCCCTCATCGTGATGTATGTCAATAAGGATTTCTTTCTTTCCGGCGGGAAATCCCTCGCCCATGGCGCGCCGAATATGGATACCCTCGTGGCGCTCGGCTCGGGAGTTTCCTTTCTCTGGTCGCTCTATGTCCTTTATGAGATGACCTACCTCCTTACGCAAGGCACATCGAATGCGGATCTCATGGGATTTTACCATGACCGGCTCTACTTCGAGTCCGCCGCCATGATTCCTGCTCTCATCACCGTAGGGAAAACACTGGAATCCCTCTCCAAAGGCCGGACCACCGATGCTTTGAAAAGTCTGATGAGGATGGCGCCGAAGACGGCGTTCATCGAAAAAAACGGGCAGGAAGTATCCGTTGCCATCGACGAGGTGCAGCCGGGAGATATCTTTGTCGTAAGACCGGGAGAAACCATTCCCGTAGACGGCGTGATTATAGAAGGTACGACAGCGGCGGATGAATCCGCTCTTACGGGAGAATCCGTTCCGGTGGACAAAGCGGAAGGCGACCCCGTGAAAGCCGCCACCATAAACCGTTCCGGATTCATCCGTGCCCGTGCCACCCGTGTAGGCGAAGACACGACTTTCTCACAGATCATCCGCATGGTCAGCGATGCGGCCGCTACAAAAGCGCCGATTGCAAGAATCGCTGATGCCGTGTCCGCCGTCTTTGTACCTGCCGTTATCGGTGTAGCCGTTCTCGTCATGATCGTGTGGATACTCCTCGGCGCGCCCGTGGCGAAAGCATTGGAATACGCCATCTGCGTTCTCGTCATTTCCTGTCCCTGTGCGCTGGGACTGGCAACGCCCGTTGCCATTATGGTCGGCAGCGGCGTAGGCGCGAAAAACGGCATTCTTTTCAAAACAAGCGAATCTCTTGAAAATGCGGGAAAAATACAGATTGTCGCGCTTGACAAGACCGGTACCGTTACAGAAGGGAAGCCGAAAGTTACCGGCATTTATCCTGCGGGACATATGACGGACGATGAACTTCTCCTTCTGGCGTATTCGCTGGAATGGAAATCCGAGCATCCCCTTGCCCGGGCCGTTGTGGAAAAGGCGGAAGAAAGAGGCATGAGTCCGAAAGAAACTTCCGGATTCCAGGTTCTTGCGGGAAACGGCCTTGCCGCTATTATGGACGGGGACACGATTCACGGCGGGTCGGAAACCTATATTTCCACGCTGGCGGATATACCGCAGGATATGACAGAACTCTCCCGGGCATTGGGGGGGGAAGGGAAAACGCCGATTTTCTTTGAACGGAACGGGATCTTCTTGGGGATTATAGCTGCCGCCGATGTGATTAAGAAAGACTCCGCCCAAGCTGTTAAAGAACTGCAGCATATGGGGATCGAAGTCATCATGCTGACAGGAGATAATCAGCGGACGGCAGACGCCATCGGGAAAGAAGCAGGCGTTGACCGCGTCATTGCAGGCGTCCTTCCTGACGGGAAAGCGGCTGTTATCAAAAACCTGCAGAAACGGGGAAGGACGGCTATGGTAGGGGACGGGATCAATGATGCGCCCGCGCTTACCGGGGCAGATATCGGAATCGCCATCGGCGCAGGGACAGATGTGGCTGTCGACTCCGCCGATATCGTTCTTATGAATTCCAGGCTCACCGATGTTTCCGCTGCCATCCGATTAAGCAGGAAGACGCTGAAAAATATTCGTGAAAATTTATTTTGGGCCTTTGCTTATAATATTCTGCTCATTCCCGTGGCGGCCGGCGTATATCCCATGATTTCCATAAATCCCATGTGGAGCGCGGCGGCGATGGCTCTTTCCAGTGTCACCGTCTGTCTGAATGCCCTTCGGCTGAATCTGTTTAAAGTCCATGACAGCGGGAAGGACAAGCCTCTGAAGAAGAAAGCGCTTCTGCTGGCGGAAGTGCCTGGTGCAGAAACCGGCACTGCTATAGAGAAGAAAGAGGCGGCAGGAAAGGAAAGGGCGGCTATTATTTCCGTAGAAGGCATGACCTGTGAAATATGCGAGCACCACGTGGAAAATGCGTTGAAGAAAATAAAAGGTGTTGTGGAAGCAAAAGCGGATCATACCACAGGAAAAGTAAATATGACCTGCTCGGCCGATCCTAATGAAGAAACCGTGAAGAAAGCAATTTCCGAAGCGGATTACATTTACAAAGGAATGGTATTTCCAAAGGAGGAAATGAAAATGAAAGAAACAGTAAAAATTGAAGGCATGATGTGCGGCCACTGCGAGGCGGCAGTAAAGAAATCGCTGGAAGCCCTTGACGGTGTGGATCGCGCGGAAGTGTCCCATGAAACGGGCACCGCCGTACTTACTCTGTCCAAAGAAGTCGCTGATGCGGATGTACGGAAGGCTGTCGAAGACAAAGATTACAAATTCGTAAGCATCGAAAAATAAGATCAAAAATGAAAAGCCCGCGGGAGAAAATAAGATCATCGCGGGCTTTTCATGTGTCCGTCTTGGGACAGGTTTTGTATTAAATGTTTATTTTCGTGGTTAGGAATGCGGGAACGGAAAGCTGATGCAAAACAGTATAGAGGGTGGAATCCGTTATCGCAATGTATTGATATGAAATGTCCTGTAAGCCTTGTTTGCCTTTTCAGAAAAAACGGGAGAGCGGTATTTCTGCAAGCCGATTCCCTTATACAGTAAAAAAGGACGGCTCGCACCGTCCCTTTTCAGGAGTATAAAAAAATAAAGGAAGTTGGAAAGGAGTGATTTTCGCTTGGGAGTGCGAAAATTTCCCAACGGCAGAACCGTTTCATGAATCCGCTTCTGCCTGTAAGTAGTATATCACAAATAAATGATTTTGAAAACTACTTTCAATTATTTTTTAAAATTTTTTATGGAAGCGGTATTTACAGGAAAAGAAATAACAAAGAACTATTTTTTTCTTATGATTGATGCAGATGATTTCCAAATCACTGCCGGAGGAGATTATTCTGTACCGGCGGTTAAAACACCCTGTCCGGCAGCCACAGGAAGAAGCGGTTTCCGTCGTTTCATATGAACTTGTCATTCAAATCATTTAGCCATAAAAATCCTCAGTGATTGCGGAGGTCTTTTGATTTTTTAAACGTGATCATCGTGTCAATATCTCCCAGAGGTTTTTATTAATAAAATAATACTCTCTGCCTTGTTTTGTTTTATCTAATAGTCCGGCTGCAACTAATCGGTTTAGATACTTAGAAGCGGTTTGCTTTTTTGCGATATGCCGATTTACAAGAAAGGAAATTTTACAGTATGGCTGTTCAAAAAGAAGTTCAATTAATTCTCTGCTATAGATATCAGCCATTTCATTCTTTACAAATGTTTCTGTTTCTAATTGCACCTTTCGGATTTCTTGAATCATGGATAGAGTCTTTTTAGCGGTCACTTCCACCGCGTCTAAAATATAAAGAATCCAGTTAGTCCAGTCTGCGTATTCAGTTACATCTTGCAGGGCTTTATAATAATCGGATTTGTGTTCAATGATGTAGCTGGATAGGTATAGGATAGGAACGTCAAGGAGCCTTTCCTGTATTAAGTAAAGAACATTAATTATACGCCCAACTCGTCCATTCCCGTCAGGGAAGGGGTGGATGCATTCAAATTGATAATGGATGACTGCCAATCGGATTAAAGGATCAATATTTCCCTCATTTATATTAATATAGTTTTCTAAGTTGGAAAGTAGACGAAGTATATCATCCTTGTTATCTGGCGGAGTGTAAACGGTCTCACCATATGAATTCTTCAGTACTGTTCCGGGGAATGAACGGATTCCGTCTGAACGTTGCTTTATTTTATGGAATAGTTCGATAAATATATTAATTCCTAATGGACGTTGCTTGATTTCATTGAATCCATACCAAAGGGCGTCTTTATAATGAAGGACTTCTTTTGTAGATGGGGAAATGATTTTACTGTCCGGTGCCGAAAATGCTTTATATAAATCATCGTTTGTGGTAACAACATTTTCTATTTCACTGGAAGATTTTGCTTCTTGTAATGATACCGTCTGCAACAGCAAAAGCGGATTTGCCTGCATGTAAGTCCATCCGTGCAGTTCTGCCAAGGCCTTATTAGCAGAAACCGTTTTCTTCAGTATTTGGACTGTTTCCAGTTCTGCATGCGGAGGTAATATCGGAAGGTTATTATATGCTGTTTCTTTTTTGTATGGCATAAAAGCTCTCCTAATAGGTATACATTATCACCCTGTTTGGATAATAGGGTGATTTTTGGAGTAGAAATAAACCTATTTGAATAATAGTATGATTGAATAAACCTGTCAATAAAATAGGGTGATTTTTAAAGTAAGAATAAACTTGATAAAAATTGACACAAATGATTTCGGTATATCAATGGATTTTTGTTACTAAATGGCAATATCAAATCAGACAGTCACTCAGGAAAATTATGCAGCAGATGAAAGTCGGGCAATCTGCTTTCTTCTAACGTCAACTTGTAATTCAAATAATTTAATCGAAAAAATTCCCAGTAATTGCGGAGCTTTTTTGATTGACGGCAGACAAACGGCAAAAATTTATTTTAAAGCGGCTTCTATATACTGATCTGCTTTCTTGCGGATATCATCTGTGTAATGTATATATGTTTTTATTACAGTTGTCACGGTATCGCCTAAGAGAGCCGCTACCAAGTTAACGTCTTCGGTTTCGGATAACATAAGCGTTGCGAATGTATGTCTCAGGCTATGGATATTCATTCCATGCTTAAATAAGCGAATTTTGTAAATTATTTTGTAGTGTACGGATTCAGATACTGGGAATACTCGTCCGTCAAGGCTTATCGGCTGGGTTAATTTCCATGTGTTTAACGTTTTCGTTAAAAATGTCGTAAGATGGATTGTTCGGTTGCTGTTTATAGATTTTACGGGTTTAAAACCTATTGTGCCGTCTTTTCGCATCCCCCACTGCTTATTAATGGTAATCGCCTGATTGAAAAGATCTACGCAGTCCCATGTGAGTCCGGCTATTTCACTATAACGCATACCTGTATTCCCTGCAGTGACAACCATTGTATAAATTAGAGGATCATCAGACAGAAAATCAAAAAGCTGCAGCATCTCTGCTTTTGTAAAAGCTTTGATACGTTTTACGCTTTTGTCTCGTTCCGGAGTAATATTATTTACCGGATTATCTGAAATAATTTGATACGGCCTGACAGCGTATTTAAAGATGGTAGAGAGTCTGCCCAGATGCAGATTGCGGGTACTTACTTTTAAACGAGAAAGACGATTATAACCATCCATTATATCTGTCATTGTGATATCTTTAAGAGGCTTGTCTTTTAGCGTCGAAAAGGTTTTAACTGCATTGGTATAGCTGAGACGTGTCCGATATTCTATACTTTGACGACGATCTCTGAGGAAGATCTTTTCTGTAAAATCATGCAAAGTGATATTAGATAATTCAGGATCGCAATTTGTGACGGCATCTTCTTTGGCCGCTGCCAGCAGTTTATCCTGATACTGTTTGGCTTCCCGCAAGGTTTTAAAGCCTTGTTTGGTTTTCTGCTTCCATTTGCTATTCACCTTATATGACAGAATGAGGCAAATACTACCGTTTTTCTCACGCGTCGAAAATGAATATTCCATAATAAAATCAGCTCCTTTTCTGAAACAGGGCTGATTGTGCTATAATATATGCGTAACCAGCCTGTGGTAGGGTTGTTACAACTACCGGAAGGATACCCTATATCATTCCGGTTCCCGTCGTCATATGTCCGTATGGCGGCGGGATTTTTATATATTATTTTTCGTAATAGGAAGACTTTCATTTTGTATAGATTGATGATTTTATTATTTTTGTTACTTGATCTATATTTTTTATAAACTCTAATTTATTGATACATTTTGTGTATGATCTATTTCTATTTGCACCTAATTTTATGATTAGATTTTTTGAAGCTAATTTTTTCAAAGAACGATTTACTTGAGAATATGAATATATTGGTAATAATTCATTTATTTTTTTTGCTGTCAGGTTAATCATGTCATTATCAAAAAGATTATAGATATCTTTTTCAATTTTTGATAACCCTGGTGTTACATCTATTGGATGGGCGAGCCATAATTTTAAAATGGTTTTCTCTAAAGAGGATTCTATTTCGGGCATTTTAAATTGGTTTTTGACTGCAACGTTTAAAATTTTTTTGCTCCCGGTGCCTGCTCTATCTGACGCCCCCATTCTTCTAAATAAGTTGACAATTATGCTGTTACGTGTTACTGACCTTGATTCTAAAAAGAAACTTTCAACTGGTATTTTCATTATTCCTGGGTTTGTAAAAATATAATATGGTTCGTGTATTTCTACAATTAAAGCTGTAGTATTTGATAGGTAGTCGGCATGTATAATCATGTTTACAAAAGCTTCTTGTAATGCGATATTTAACTCGGCATATGATTTACGGACCATATCTTCCTTTAAATTAAATGGACGCTCTATGGAGGATAACAGCTTCTCGTAAACAATGGAGTAATAATTGAATATGTTTAAGTCAGGAAAATCTAAATCTCCGGAGGATACACGATCTGACCATCGTTCATTTGTTCCTCGTTTATCAAAAAAGTCGACATGATAATGTGGTAATCGAGAAAGTATTGCATTATATTTTCCAAAAAACAACAATCCTCCTAATGTCAGTTTAAGTTTTCTTTCATGTTGATGGTCATATTGAAAAGCACCTATGCTTATTAAAAAATCCATTGGTGACATTGATATAATTTCTTGATTGGTATATCGCTTTCGTAGCAAAACTTGATATTTTACAATACTTTCAGGATCTAGATCATCAATTGTATAGCCATCTAACAATTCACTATCTAATGTATCTGAATGGTTCCTGATAAGAGCCGATAATTCTTCTTGTGAAGCACGATGATCTCCATCATGCTTCCTTAAATATGTGTTAGAGATACTATTATTGATATATACTGGTTTCTGATTAATCGCTGCTTCTGGAATATAAATAACAATAATATATTTTCCATCAATGTTTTTAACGTGTATATTATCCGGAAGCAATAAATCAATATTTACTTTTGTAGAATTGCATGCTGTGGTAAATAAATCAGTTTTTATTTTTTCGTAATTTGCAACACCGCTTAAAATGTTTTGATTATTCTCTTCTTTTACTCCTAAAATAATATAGCCACCAGAAGTATTGGCAAACGCAGAGTATGTTGACCAAAAGTCGTTAGGTAGTGAATTTTTACTCTCTTTAAATTCCAATTGAACATTTTCATGAGTTTGAATTAGTTCTTTTAACTCTTTATTATTCAAATCCATTTATATACCTCTACCTTTATGGTGCAAAATAAAAATGATGATATAAATACATAAAAAAGCAGATAAAATCAATGTTTTTTGGCTTCATGCTAATTGGATATAAAATGAAGTGCAAAATAAATGCAAAATAAATTTATATATTTTCCCTATCGTACCGTTAATACGATTCTGGGATTTTTTATTTAAGCAATAATGTCTTTGCTTGAGGATATGACATTTTATTTTTTACATTTTCATTATACAAGTATAATCTCTGAATAATATTGGAAGGTATACGAGTGAATTGGACGTAATCTTCAGCCACTTTTTTATGAACGTTACTAGCATCCATAATGTATTCATATAAGAACGTATATAGGTTTTCAAGAAGAATTCTTTTTTCTATAGAATTTGGGAGAAGAGCCATAGAAAAACATATATATGCGTATATATCGTGGATTCCGACATCGTTATTGATATCTTTCCAAGACAGAAGATTGTTTGGTATGAATTTTTTTATAGACTTGTGATTTAATGAACCGCTATATCTTTGAGCATCAAATGAAATGAATTTCAGATTATGCGCTATCGTATTTCTGCATTTGCGAACCAATGTAAGGGTATACTGTAGTATTTGTATCTTTTGATCTGTTGTTAAATGTGTAGTTATAAGCATATCTACGAGCTCTTCTTTTTGGGCAGGTTTCAGCAGAATGAAAAGATTAATAGCATTACTGAAAGAAACGTTTTTTAATAGAATCCAAGCCGGAATATGATTATGCCTATATGCATAATGAGCGGTAGGTTCATCTATCTTATCTACTACCTTTTTGTTTCCGTTCTTATCCAAATAAGTTGAAATAATTTGTTTGTACGTTTTTTCGTAAGTAATATACCCTTTAGCAGTTAGATAGTTCTTTTTTGATAAATAATCATTCTGAAAAACGCCGAAATCTTTTGAGAGAACATATGCAAGATTGTTTTTGAAATAATCTTCCACTAAATTGCTAAACGCAAATAGGATATTCTGTATTTGGCGATCGAATGCATGGAATAAATAAAGATATTCAAAATTAACAGGTGGCTGAAACTTGTCATTGATCATGAATATATCTTTATACCCGTTAATTAGGTCGTAATACGGTACAAGTTTTAACGCATTTTCAGCCCAAGCAGGGTCTATAACGTATAAATTATGTTCGCGCTGTAAATATTCTACCAATTCGCGGAAAGTTTTAAATGGTTTATCAGGCATATTGCTGTTTATCATAAGAAACTCCAAAATAAAATCCCATTACCTTTTAGAGCAATGGGACAGCGACCTAACCCGAAGGCTTCGGCCAATTCATCTACAAAAATTATAGCAGTCCCATTGTAAAGTGTCAATCAAAAACGTAACAAAATTATCCTAAATCGTAACAAAAATGTCCTAAAAGATGTTGAAAGTGACCTAAAAGGTGTCAAAAATTTTCAGGGTTTATGCAAACGATTTAAAACAATACCAATGTATTCAACTTTTAATTACTTTTGACATATCTTTGACTATTTCAATTATTTGTGTTGGCTCATCATTTGATCCATCTTCTTTTAAATAACCACTCTGGGGATTCGAAAAAATCGCTTTTGTCGTTTGCAACAAAACTGCATTGCGAATTTCCTCGTTACTAGTGGCCTTTACAAAAGTTTCAAAAGTACTTAGCGCATTTTGCTTATTTTTATTTATGATGTAATTATGTGCTTGTGCCCGATAATTTTTGCCGCATGTTACTAGAATATAGAAAAGTACAATCAAACCGGTAAATCGTGGTAATATAGCTTGAGCAAATCGGTATAAATATGGTTCCTCAAGTATAATAGGACACAACCAAAATGTTACAGAAGAATATATCATAATAATGATACTTATACAGATAATCCATTTAAACCATATATCTTTACCTTTTTCAAACATAGTAGCAGCTTCTTGGAAATTTACTGTGTGATTGGTTACACCTACGGAATTAGCCGCTTTCTGCACGGCTTCTGTTATTTCTCGTATATTTTCTTGCGCTGCTTCTCTCTCTTTTCTTGCCTGCTCTTGTTCTTGTTTAAAATTATCTAACGCCTCTTTGGCCTGCCGTTGTAAAGCTTCATAGTCAGTTCCTGCTTTAGTACAATAGGCAACAATGGGAGAGATGGTTTTAAACCAAGAGTTATTATAGTTATTTGTGATGCTATCTATAAGGCTCTGACGTACACCAGGCCCCTGTATAGATGAGAAGCTCTTGATTTGTTCAATGGAATTAATAAAAGTATTCATTTCATTGTTCAAATCTCGTATTATTGACTCGGGAACTCTCATTATATCAATATCAGCTAAGCCTTTGAACAGATTGATCGCTGTTTCGAAATCGGTTTCTGCATCAGCGAAATTTAATTCAGATCCTAATTCATCACGGCGAATTAAATCTTTAGCGTTAAATTTTTTTATTGTGGAAAGATTTGTATCAAACTGAGTTCGTACTTCATCGGATAGTTTTATCGGCATAATTAAAAGCCTCCTTTATTTGGTTATCTAATTTCCCTGATTTTAACAATCTTATTAATAATGAGTGCGAAATGATCAAGCAGAAGCACTGCTGCTGTTAATGCGCAATGTTTCTCTATATTCATCGGCTTTAGGGGCATAAACAAAAGAAACTGTATTATTATATTTATCTTTGACCAATTTTTCAATTTCCTCTAAATCTACACGGAAAAATTCTTTTCTATGATTAACTCTATTTACTTCATGGTCTCTGAATTTCTGATGCAATAAGTTCTCTAATGCAGGTGCATCATCGGAAAAGATAATCGCATGAACGTCAAATTCAAATGGCACAGAAGCACTGCTGAGTTCCTTTATTCTATCCATGGGTTCGAGTCTACGTGTCATGCCGATTTTATAAACATTTTCCCCAAAAGAACCGATATTAGAGATAATGTAGACAAATCCCGCTTTAGCATTTGATTCCCGTTGTAAAACAGTTTCCTTTTCTTTACATAACTCAGCAAGTCTTTCTTCCAACTCTTTAATTTTATCCATATATAATTTTTTTTCTGCTTCAAGAGAGGTACTTTGAAGATATTTCATCATACGGTTAATTTCATTATTAAATTGCATTTCATCTTTTTCAATTTTCTTTTTTGCGGCATCAAGCTCACGACGAACCTTTTCTTCTTCTCGTATTTGGTCCTTTTGCGCACGTAAAAGTTCTTTTTCTTCCTCTAGTTTCTTCTGATACTCATAGAGGCAACTCATGCGGCTAAGCTTACTTTTTAGAAATTCACGAGTCAACTGAACACCATCAATAGAAAACAATTTATTATGCGCTTCAAAAGCACGAGTGATTTTTCCACGAACAGAATCTATATTTCGAGCTGTTGTATTATGGATCAGGTTATCGGCTTCATTATTAAAACTACGGAGCAGTTGATTGCGCTGTTTTCTTTTATCAGTAATTGTTTGGTTGCTGCCATTATGGATAAAAATTACAGCTTTTCCGTTTTGCTGCAACTCCTTTTCATTTTCAAGCAAAAGAGAAAGATTATTTTTTATTTCTGAAGATGGCATATCATTATAAATAGAAAGGTTAGATTCTGGAAAAGATAGATACATATCGGAGGCTTTTTCGACGTCAGCCATTATATGTCTTTCTTTGGATATAGTTTCCTTAATAAGGGCAAGTTCGTTGTTTAATTGATTCATTTCTTCATCGGCGTGTGTTTTGAGGCTCTGCTCTAATTGTGCATACTGTTCTTTTAATTCGGTTAATTGTTGTTGGGCGTTCAAAACCTTTGTATCATAATCATCTAAAACCTGCATTTTCGAAACATTTTGAATACTGATGGTTTTATATTTTTTGTGGCGTAAGTAGAGCAATATAATAGCAATAATAAAAGGGATACCATTCAAGAATGAAAATGCACTTATTATGGCTATAAATAGTGGGCTATAAATAAATGGAACCTTGTTAAAATTTTCTGATTGAGATTCCATGATAATCCTCCTTTTATTTCTCGAACAACTTTACAATTTCCCTCGGATTTCAACGACTTTCCCAAGAATAGTCACCGGAAGTTCCTTACATTCTTTTTTATTGTATGTCTTTGGTATGTAAACAGACGGATTCCAGCCTATTAATGTCAAGCCGGCATCTGATTTACTGATTTGCTTTACTGTGGCATCGTTGCCGTTGACTAAGACAACAGCTATATCACCGCTGTCTACATCCGGCTGACGCCGAACAATGACCACATCACCATCCATCATGCGGGGTTCCATGGACTTCCCCGCTATCTTTAATGCAAAGTATTCGCCTGTTTTTGCCATGCTTTGCGGGATTTCTTCCCAGTCTTCAATATCCGTGATGGCCTCGATAGGAATGCCTGCAGCTACTCTGCCAAGGACGGGAATGCGGATACCCTTAGCGGGAGAAGATGGTTTGTCTGTTTTGTCTTCTATCAGGTCAGATTTTTCAATATGGAAATAATCAGCCATCATTTCAATTTTATCAATTCTAGGGTAATTGACTCCTGTTTCCCATGATGTGAAAGTTGTATATGCAAATCCCAAATCTTTACATATATCACTTCTACTTTTCTGATACAAATCCATATATTTTCTCAAATTTTTTGAAAAGACCTTTTTATTTCCCAAGTCACTCATTCAATCACCCCCAATCATATTTACATATATATTACAGTTTACAGGTAAGAAAATCAAGATTAATTTTGAAAAATTACATTTTTCCTGTTGACTTTACAGTTTAAATGTAATATGATAAATCGCAGAAGGAGGTGCGATGATGGAAAAGAGTAAAAGCGATAATACGAAATTCACATTGAAAGCCTGTCGCGTAAATAAAAGATTAACGCTTAAGGAAGCCGCAGATCGGCTTGGCATAAGTGAATTTACATTAGGTAACTATGAGTCGGGAAAAACGTTCCCAACAGTACCAATTATTGCGAGAATTGAACGGCTTTATGGAATTAGTTATAATAAAATTATTTTTTTACCATGATATTACGGTTTAAATGTAAAAAATGCGAAACAAGAAAGCGAGGTGAGGAAATGGAAGAAATGAAAGATCGTATTAAAGAATTGCAGATGGCAGTGAAGCCGCTGATTGAGTATATGCGTAAATATGAAACGCCCATGACTACGGCAATAGTCACAGGCGCCGGCATAGAAATAGTATCCACAGAAATTCATATTCCTTTTGAAGAAGATTGGAGTTAGCGAATACGAACTTCACCACGACCCTTCAAGTATTTATGAACGAACGATCCTTTTGAGGATGCATTCAAGAATTGTGAAAATAATTCTTCACTGCAATTGGGATAACGATAAGCATATCCATTATGAAAATGAACTTCAATAACGCCATCTTCATATCCAATGGATTCAACGTTCGATGATGAAACAGGAATCATATCCATAAAAATTCACCTCCTCTCTATATGAATTATAGGGGAGCGTGGAGCGTAAAGCAAAAGCGAGGTGAGGAAAGTTGGAAGAGGTAAATATCAATGGTTATGTCTTAAATAAGAATTCGCATGAAAACTACAAGCGTGCAATGCTATTCCACGTTTTTGATGTACTGGATGTGGACCTTTTTGAAGAAGTAAAACGATATGAACGATACAGGGGAAGATATTCAAAAGAAAAACAGCACGACGGAAACGCGCTGTCTTCTTGGTTCCTTATTCCTGGGGTAGTGATAAAAGATTGTCTAAAATTGTGTCATTTGCTTCAGAGGCAACGTATTTTTCGCCGTTTTTACTGATTCGAGGTTCAAGGAACGGCATGTTCCCGCGATTAACTCTTATGCTGTGCGGATGAGTTAATAAATAGTCATGAATTTCTTCTTTAGGGAAATATCCTAATATTCCATCACCGCTAAGGAATATTTCTGAAATTTCCCAAAGGTCAAAATTTAACAGACCGACACCGGGGCGTTTCTTGATTTTTAAAGCAAATATCATAGTGTTCACCTCCTCTCTGCCAACATTATAACAGAGTGAACAGAAAGAGAATTGTAACAACCTACCACGGAATTTAAAAACAAGAAAGGAGAGAAAAATGGAACGAAGGACATACACCGTCGCAGAAACCGCTGAAATCTTGGGCATATCAACGGATGTCGTCTACCGCATGAAAAATGACGGCATCCTTCCGGCGGTGAAAAATCTGTCTGCCATCCGTTTTCTAAAGCGCGATGTGCTGGCGATGGTCGGTGAGAAGCCTGACGATTTCCGCCCGTCTGCATTACGAAGACTTAAGAATGAATTGTCTCTTGAGAAACAGGAAAACGCACGACTGCGGGGCGTCATCCGGCAGATTTGTATAGCCGCTAATACGGCAGCAGTGCAGGAGGGGTTATGAACAAGCCATTAATTTTCACAGCGGCTCTCATGTCGGCAGCATTGGTAGCCGGTGCCGCGGTAGACGCAGGCAAAATCTATCACCGGTTTTTCCCGGAGACAAAGATTGTCGAGTACCGCCGGGAGGTAAGACCGGGAGATACCCTATGGACAATCTGCGGTGAGATAGTGACAGATAAAGAGGACCTGCGGAAACTGGTTTATCAGGCGAAGAAAGACAACAGGATCCGGGACGTGGGCAATCTGCAGCCGGGCATGTTGATTGTAGTCAGAGTTGATGAGGCGCGGAATGGATGACAGACAATTTACCGTAACACTGGCTAAAGAAGATTGGGATTTAGTTCTGACCGCACTGGAGATCTGCAAAGAGGATGGGTCATCATTTATGGAGTACGAAATCGAATGCATTATTCGCGGAATAGAGTCAGATTTAGACAGTCAAGGTTTTTAAATGAAAAAGCCGACTGATAACTGCAATTATCAATCGGCAGGCGGAAAAGAATCGCTAAGACTTTCCGCCTCTATATTATCAGAAAATGGAGAAATAGACAAATGGCAGAACTTATATTGAATGCCGATGCTTCGCGTGAGGATTGGCTCAAAGTAAGAAATACAGGATTAGGCGGGTCAGACTGCGGAAGCATCCTCGGACTCAATCCGTATAAATCAGCATTGACACTTTGGTCAGAAAAAACAGGAATGATGCAGCCCGAAGACCTGTCAAAAAACGAAAGGGTCTGGTGGGGCAGCCACATGGAGCCGGTAATCGCACAAAGATTTGAGGAAATTACAGATAAAAAGGTACGCCGGAGAGGAACTCTTCGAGACAACGATTATCCGTATATGCTGGCCAATATTGACCGCTGGATAGTCGGAGAGAATGCCGGTCTTGAAATCAAGACGGCAGATTGGCGCATGAGCAAGCAGTGGGGCGATAAAGACGATCCGCAGGACATGACAGTACCAGACAGCTACTACTGCCAGTGCATGCATTACATGGCAGTCACAGGGGCCGATTACTGGTACATAGGAGCCCTTATCGGCGGAAACGATTTCCGGGTAAAAAAGATCATGCGTAACGAAGACGATATCAAGTACATCCGGGAGCAAGAAAAAGAATTTTGGAACCATGTCACAGAACAGACAATGCCTGCGGTAGACGGCAGTGATTCTACAGTTCACACACTTGTCGGGCTGTACAATACGCCAAACGGGAAAGAGATAGACCTGCCTGAAGAAGCATTGCGGATTTTTGAAAAATATGACTTGGCCAAAGCAAAAGAAAATGAGGCAAAAGAGGCTATACAGGCGGCAAAAAATGAATTAATGGCACTGCTTGGAGAAAACGAAGTCGGGCACCTCGGTGACAGAAAAGTCACATGGAAGGCAATCAAGCCGAGAGAATCTATTAGCTTATCACGCGTTAAAAAAGAAGACAGCGGCAGCTATGAGGCACTCAAAGCGATGGGATTTATCAAAGTCGGCGAAGCAGGCCGCATGATGAAGGTCTACTGATGAACATTGAAGAGTTTACAGCCCTAAAAACGGGGGTGAAAGTGAGAATACAAAGGGGGCTGAAAGCCCCGCCCATTTCCGGGACACTGGCAGATAAGGTGAACGAATCAGCTCTTGTCAAAATAGGGCATACGCCTTCGGGAAAGCCAATCTTGATTTGGTCGCATTATATGAAATTAAAACAGGAGGAGTTCAGATGAGAATTAAGGAGATACTTTCGCAGCACAGAAGAGATTTCAGAGCATTATTTATCTGTCCTTTTTGCGGGCATGAAGAGGAAAAACCGGGATACGATGACGTTTATTTTCATCAGAATGTGATCCCGGAAATGAAATGTAAAAAGTGCGGAAAAACAGAGCAGGACGGAGCAAATTATCGTCCGTTGAGTACAAAATATACGGAAGGTTTTCAAATTTAACAGGAGGTATGAAACATGAACGCAGCAAAAGGAATCGTAAAAACACAGCAAGAGAACAAAAAGCCATCTCTGCAGGGGCTAATTCGGGCGATGGAGCCGGAGATTAAAAAGGCATTACCGTCGGTCATTACACCGGAGAGATTTACCCGGATGGTATTTACGGCGCTGTCGAGCAACCAAAAGCTGCAGGCGTGCACACCGGAAAGTTTTCTCGGTGCAATGATGCAGGCTGCACAGTTGGGTGTAGAGCCGAATACCCCCATCGGACAGGCATACTTAATTCCGTACGGCAATCAGGTGCAATTTCAACTTGGATATAAAGGACTGATTGATCTTGCTTATAGAAGCGGTGAAGTACAGAGCATACAGGCGCACGAAGTGCACGAAAACGATACATTTGAATACGAGCTTGGGCTGAACCCAAAACTGAAACACGTACCAGCTATGAAAGACAGGGGCCCGGTCATCTTATACTACGCTGTCATCAAGCTGAAAAACGGCGGAGAAGGATTCGAAGTTATGAGCCGGGAGGATGTAGATCAATTTGCGCGGACGAAGTCTAAAACATATAAAAATGGACCATGGCAAACGGATTTTGACGAAATGGCAAAGAAGACCGTACTTAAGAAAGTTTTGAAATACGCGCCTTTAAAATCTGATTTCGCAAAACAGGTCAAAGAAGACGAAACAATTAAAACCAGTATTTCGGAAAACATGACGGACTTGCCGGACGAAACGGTAACCATCGATGCGGAAGCACAAACACCGCAGGACGAAGAAATCCCATTTGATGAAATACCGCCTGCGGTGGACAAGGAAACGGGGGAGGTACTGAGCGATGGAAGAAATTAAGAGAAATCCTCTTCCGGAGATGGAGTGTGGGATGGCCTACTTGGCCCATCCCACACTCCCTACGCTCCCGTCGCTAAAAGCTCGAAAGTATTTGCGAAAGTATTTGCGGAAGAAATTAAGGAGGCTAATGTAGAGGAAACAGGAGACATCGCGTATAAAATCATGAAGAAATACCCCAACCTGACGATCATTTCTCCTCTCCCTGCGTATTCATTCTTGGAAGGAAAAAATATGGAAGAAACGGAGATTCTCCGGTACGATTTTAGACTTCTCAACAACTGCACTCTTCTGATTTTGTCCGGATACTGGAGACAGAGCAAAGGATGCATGTCCGAATACGGTTATGCAAAAGCAAAAGGAATCAGGATCTATGAGTATGTAGACGGAACTCTATATCCGCTGGAATGATGCTGGTTAATTGAAAGGGGTGATGCCATGGCACGGCCGCTCAAACAAGGGCTTGATTACTTTCCCTTGGATGTCGGCTTTTTACAGGATATGAAAGTGCGCCGGATAATTAAGTCATGCGGTGCGTCGGCAATTTCAGTACTAATCTGGCTGCTGGGTAGCTGCTATCGAGACGAGGGGTACTACATTTGGTGGACAGAGGATTTGCCTTTCATAGTGGCGGATGAGATTGGCGTCACGGAAGGATGCGTACAAGAGGTTGTTAAAAGAGCCTTACAGGTCGGTTTCTTTGATGCAAGCATGAAGGAAAAACATGGAATTCTGACTTCTGCGGGAATCCAAAAAAGATTTTTGGAGGTAACTTCTCGAAGAAAAGCAGCGTTTCTCCGTAGGGATTTTGCACTCATTTCCGTTAATGTCGACAATAACTCAATTAATGTATGCAATAACTCGATTAATGTATACAGTAATGAACAAAGTAAAGTAAAGAAAAGAAAAGGAAAGGAAAGTAAAGAAAAGGAAGAAGAAAAGAACGTTCTTTCTTCTCAAGATGAAATCATTCAATCTTACTTTTCATCCAATCCTGAATTGGAAGAATCACTCCGAAGGTGGTTGGACATGAGAGAAGAAAGGAAAGCTTCTGTATCACCGACGGCTCTTAAAAAGAATTTGACACAACTCAAAAAATTATCAAACGGGAATATAGAGGACGCCATTCTCATTGTAGAGCAGTCAATTGAAAATCAATGGCTCGGATTCTGGTCACTCAAAAGACCAAAGCAGAAAAAAGCGGGAGGAAGCTATGGACATATCGCCTCTCCGGAAGAGTGGAAAGGTATTAAAGATGGGTGGTGAAAATGGAACAGATTGGACAGGATATGGATGCTCTCCAGAAAAAAATGGAGACATTTATCAAAAACAATGGCCGCTTAAATGAGCAAAACGAAAAGACAGAAGCAGAAGAAGCGGCAGAAGAAAGAAAAAAATGGACGAATCGGCTGTATAAAGCCGGAATAGGCAGGCGGTACCATGCATGCACGTTTCAGAACATTGAAAGAAAAGGATTACCGGATTCCAAGCTGCTGAAAAGCCACTATGCCATCGCGAAAGATTACGCTAAGAATTTCAAGGCACATAAGGCAAAAGGGCAAGGGCTTATATTCGCCGGACCGGTAGGACGCATGAAGACAACAATGGCGGTGGCCATAGCGCAGGAAATTATGAAAGATTATAACCGGGCGTATTTCATCACGATGCCGGAATTGATGGACAGCCTTCTGCAGAATAATCTTTCACAAGAAGTTCGAACGCGCACAAAAGAAACAGATCTACTGATTCTTGATGACATGGGTGCGGAGTATCAAAATGACTGGGTACTGAACGCGGTTGATGCAATTATATCTAAACGGTACAACGAACTCCTGCCGGTAATTATTACGACAAATAAGACGCCGGAAGAAATGAATCAGAGGTACATGGCACGGATTTTTGACAGGTTGAAGCATGCGAACAGGTTGCTTATAGAAGCAGGAGAAAGCCTGCGGAAAAATGAGGTTTGAGAAAGGAGGAATGGATCGTGATATTAGAAGTAGCAATTGAAGTATTAAAAGAATTGCTAAGTGGTCTATCTGACAGTACATACTGGATTCCGGCCGGAAAAACAGCTGAAGAAGAAAAAATATTTAACGATAGAGTTTGGATGGCATTAGTTGTAGTCATTAAAGCGCTTGAGTCGAAGAAAAGCAAAGGAGAATGACATGATAAATATGAACAATTGTCAGATTTGCGGAAACCTTGTACGCGATCCTGAAATCAAGAGCACGACATCCGGGAAAGCGGTAGCAACGATGACGGTAGCGGTCAATCGGTATTTTGTAAATCAGAATGGAGAGAAGCAGGAGTTTACTGATTATGTACGAGTAAAAGCGTGGCCGCCATGGGCAGAAGCCATCGGAAACCAGCTGCAGAAAGGGATGCCGGTGTTTGTAGAGGGGCGGTACAGCAGCTACTCTTACGGCAAGGACGGAGACAAGAAATACATGACGGAGATTGTCGCGGAATTTGTCGCGAGCCCTTTGAATATCAAGAAAGCACAAGCAGCAGAAGCGGGAACAGGCGATTTTGAACAGTTCGGAACAGCTCAAAGTGAACTGCCACCACAGATGGAAAATGATGATTTGCCGTTCTGAGGTGGTGGGATGGAATTTATCGTTGAAGGAGAGCCTCAAGGAAAAGCAAGGCCGCGGTTCAGCAGACGGAGCGGCACAGTTTATACACCGGCAAAAACAGCAAAGTATGAAAAACAGATCAAAGCTGCTTTTTTAGCAGCCGGCGGAGAAATGTTTCCGATAGATAACTATGTTTCCGTAATGATCAATGCCTATTTCTCGATTCCAAAATCCTACATGAAAGGAAAGCGGCTGGCGTGTAAACATAACATTAACAGACCGGCAAAGAAACCAGATGTGGATAATATTTTGAAAGCGGTCTTAGATGCACTAAACGGGGTGGCCTATAAAGATGATAAGCAGGTTATTGAAGTGACGTGTGGGAAATGGTATTCACAGAGCAGTGGCTTTTTAAAGATAAGTGTAGAAGAAGTGAAAGTTTGATGTTCACGGAGGTAGTAACATGATGTTTATTTTTGGGGCGATGTTTGGGGCGTGCGTAGGATTACTGTTTTGTTCGTTATGTGTCGTAGCGAAAAGAGAAGATAATGACCGTTAAAGAATTTTTGAATAGTATTCGGCGGCAGCATTCACGAGTGGAGGCTTGCAAGGAACGGATGAAAAAAATTGAATGTGAAGTCATCTCTTTAAAATCTCCACAATTAGGTGACAAAATACAATCAAATAACGTGAAATCACTTGATGAAGTAATCTGCAGACTCGAATTGAAAAGAGCAGAAACATCACGGGAACTTATTCGGTTAATGGATATGCAGGATAAAGCAGAAGCTCTGATTAGCTGTGAGAAAAACCATGACCGATGGGCAGTGTTGTACCGCAGATACATACTTAATCAAAAATGGGAGAAAATTGCTGTTGAAATAAATCTTGACTTGCGCTGGATTTACAGGCTGCACGGGCAGGGATTGGTTGATTTGGAAAATACGCCATTAAAAGTCACTATTGACATGTGATATAGTGTATGTGTGAAAATTGGGAAACGCAATTAAAAGAGCACATGTTCTTAAACGGCATGTGCTTTTTACTTCAAATAGCAGTATAGTTTTCAGCAATCTAAGTCAAGCAAAAAAAGACAGGTTGATATTTGGTAAATAGTACTCTTTATAATTTTATAGATAAATGCTACACTGGGAATAAATCAAGTCTATGAAAGATTAAAGGGGGCATTATACATGGAAAGGATATTTTCTGTGAATCTGGCTGGGAAAGTTAAGAATTATTCTTTATCGAAAAGAAAAGCGCTGATGCCTCTGTTTGAAGCTATTATTAACTCAATTAATGCAATTGATGAACGACGTATGCAAAATAAAAATAATAATTTTAAAGGTAGTATTATTATCCATGTAAAGAGATCCATGCAAGATAAACTTCCTGGTGTCGATAATGGGATAGCTGAAGTAGATGGTTTTGAAATTATAGATAATGGTTGTGGATTTAATGATGAAAACATGGAATCTTTTTTAGAATCAGATTCTATGCATAAAGTTGATATTGGCGGTAAAGGAATTGGCAGATTTTCATGGCTTAAGGCATTTAAGAAGGTAATCATTAATAGCGAATATGAAAATATCAATGGAAAGGGATTTATTAGGCGGTATTTTGATTTTAAAATTCAAAATACCGCTATTGAAGATAGAGTTGAAGATGTTTTGACTAGGGGCGAATATAAAACATCGGTGGTTCTTGATTCATATTTACATGGATGGAAAGAAAATGTTCCTAAAGAATTATCAGTGATTGCAATGAAAATAATCCATCATTGTTTTGGATATTTTCTTAACAATAATTGTCCGAGAATTTTGATTAAAGATGATAGTGAGTCTATTGTTTTGAACGAAGTGTTTAATAATAAATTTAAGAGGGAGCATACTCCTATTAAATTTAAAGTTAAAGATCGTGAATTTACACTTTTAAATTTTAAAATAGAAGAAGAGAATTTTGTGGGACATGAATTATATCGTTGCGCCCATAGTAGAGTAGTGGATACCAAGAATTTATCAAGCTATATTGTTGATTTAAATAAGAATTTCTATAAGCATAATAAATATTGGTATATTGGTGTTTTAACTGGCGAGTATTTAAATGATACCGTAGATATGACACGACTATCATTTGATATCCCAGATAACGAGTCAACACTTATGGCAGATATTAGCTGGGCGGAAATTATGGAAAAAGTTATTTATGAAATAGAAAAGCATTTAGGAAATCATTTGGAAGTGATAAAAAAGCGAAGTTAGATCATATCAAGCAGTTCATCACAAAGGATGCTCCACAATATAAACATTTGTTAAAATATATGAGACCAGATATAGAAAAAATTCATCCGGGTCTTACAACTGATAAAATGTATAAAGAGTTAGATCATGTGGCTCGGAAGTTTGAACAACAAATGAAACAAGAGCAAGATGCATTGATAAAAACATTAGAAAAATCTGATGTACTTCCGGATGATTACGAAGATTTATTTAAATCTGAAATTGAAAAGATAACAGAGGCAAATAGTTCGACTTTGGCGAAATATGTAATGCATAGAAATATAATTATACGGCTATTTGAGACTGGATTAAGGAAAACAGATACGGGGAAATTTAAAAAGGAAGAATATATCCATAATTTGATATATCCACAAAGAAAGACATCGGATGATATTAGTGAAGAAGCACATAATTTATGGCTTATAGATGAAAGACTTTCATATTGTAGTTATATCGCGTCAGATATTCCTTTTGATAAAGAAAAAGAGAGGCCAGATATTCTGTTTATGGATAGACCATTTGCGGTATCTGATAGTAGTGAAGAAGGAGTGTATGATTCTATAATAATTATTGAATTGAAACGACCAATGAGAAATAATTACACAAAAGATGAAAACCCCATCGATCAGCTTTATGGATATGTCAGGAAGATAAGAGACGGAAAGGCAGAAGATAGATACGGGCGTAAAATTAGAGTATCAGAAAGCACAAAATATTACCTGTACGCATTGTGTGATGATACATCACGGCTAAAAGAATACATAAGAAACTATGATTTTACTGTAATGCCGGACAATATGGGGTATTATACTTTTAATAAAGGATTACATGCATATTGCGAGATATTATCTTTTGATAAAATAATTGTAGATGCAAAAAAACGGAATAGGATATTATTTACTAAGCTCGGGATACATTAAGCGTTATCTAGTAAAAAATGCATAATACTACACAAAAAAGCACTCTTAACGGGTGCTTTTATATTTCCGGCGGGGCATAGGTTCTTCCGGAGCTTTATACAGATTGAGGTGCTCCGACAGCCCGAAAACATTTTAGCTGCAAATTTTTATTCGTCCTTGTTAGTAAAGACAAAGTGGATGGGAGGTGATAATTTGAAAGTTTCCAAGAATCTAAAACTACTTACGACGACTCAATCAGAAATGGCAAATATTATGGGAGTATCGCAGCAAAGAGTATCTCAGCTCATATCAGAAAATGTAATTTTGCGGGATAAAAATAATTCCGTTTTGGTCATCGAAAGCCTAAAGAATTATTACAAGTTAAAAGCCAATGCAGAAAACTCCGATGATATAGATTTCCAAAAAGAAAGAGCACTGCATGAAAAGACGAAAAGAGAAATTGCAGAGCTGAAACTGGCGAAAATGCAAAGAAGTGCTTATGCTGCGCGGACTGTTGAACTGGTTCTGACAGAAATGCTTTCAAATTTACGCACCCAGCTTCTGGGGCTGCCGTCAAAGTTAGCGCCTATACTTGAAGATCTGAAAAAAGAGAAAATATATGGGATCCTTTCTAAAGAAATTGAAGAAAAACTGCTTGAATTATCCGAGTATGATCCAGAAATGTTTGCTGCCGACGAAATAGATGAGGGTGAAGACGATGAAGACAGCTCGTGAACTCTGGCAGTATATATCAAAAAACGGTTTAAAACCGCTGCCGAAGACTTCCGTTTCCAACTGGGCAGACAATCACAGAATGCTGTCATCTGGCATTTCCGCAGAGCCGGGAAAATGGAAAACATCACGAGCGCCGTATCAAAAAGACATTATGAACGCTTTTACGGAACCGGGTATCCATAGAGTAGTTGTAAAATCATCGTCACAAATCGGCAAATCTGACATGATGAACAACGTTATCGGAAGATTCGCTCATTTGGATCCGTGTGCTATCATGATGATCCAGCCTACCATTGATATGGCGCAGGATTATTCCAAGACGCGTATCGCGCCGATGATTAGGGATACAAAAGTGCTGAATAATCTCTTCTATGACGTGAAGTCCCGGGATGCTAACAATACAATTCTTTCCAAGGTCTTTCCCGGCGGGCGTCTTATTATGTGCGGGGCAAACAGTCCAGCGGGGCTGGCATCTCGCCCGATACGAATCCTACTTGCTGATGAAGTGGACAGGTTTCCAGATTCGGCAGGAACAGAGGGTGACCCTGTGGATCTGGCAGCTAAGCGTATGACGACGTTCTGGAACTCCTGCATGGGGCTGTTTTCGACGCCTACAAACGAGGGGTCATCCCGGATTGATGAGGAATACCTCGCGGGCACACAGGAGGAATGGCAGCATAAGTGCCCTAATTGCGGAGAATACCATTTGCTGCGGCATATAGACATGACTGTGGATTATAAAGAAATCAAAACACCGAGTGGTAAGAAAACGGTTATCGTTAATGATGTGAAATGGAGATGTCCGCATTGCGGGTTTTCTTTTTCTGAAAAGGAAATGAAACAGACCCCACAGAAATATATCAGCCGGAATGCAGACGCGTTGAAAAACGGCATACGTTCTTTTTTTGTAAATGGCTTTACATCTCCATGGATGACATGGTCAAAAATTATGCGGGAATGGCTTGAAGCAAAAGGAGACCCCGAACGGGAAAAAGTAATTATGAATACTGTTTTTGGGGAATCCTACAAGCAGAAAGGAGCTTTTGAAGATGAACAGATATTTTTACGGCGCAGAGAATCTTATGGTGCCGAGCTGCCCAATGGAGTATTACTTTTAACAGCAGCGATCGATACGCAGGATAACCGACTTGAATATGAAGTAGTTGGTTGGGGCAAGGAAGAAGAATGCTGGGGAATCCGTAAAGGGATTGTATTAGGGGCGCCGAACCAAGACCGGACCTGGAAAGAAATAGATAATATTTTAGATAAAACTTATCATTTTGCCGACGGAAAAGGACTGAAAGTAGTTAGAACGTTTATTGATTCCGGCGGGCATTATACGTCTGATGTCTATAATTACTGTCAAAAGAATTTTCACAAACAGCGATTTGCAATCAAGGGCCGTGGTGGTCCCGGTATTCCTTTGATTTATAAAATTGCCAAGGCAAATAACGCTAAGGCACCGCTGATACTCTTAGGAGTCGATGACGGTAAGCAGCAGATTATGGACAGATTATCTATAGATAGTCCGGGACCTCTGTATTTCCATTTCCCGCAGGATGAAGGGATAAAAGAATTATCTAACCGAGGCTATGACGATCTGTATTTCAAGGGCATTATCTCAGAGCATAAAAAGGTCTACAAAAGAAACGGTGTACTCCGGGAAGTCTGGGAAACGACCAAGAATGTCCGGAACGAACCGCTTGATCTTAGAAATTACAACCTGGCATGTATGAAATCCCTTAAGCCAGATTGGGGTAAACTGGAGATGCTGGTCAACGGAATGTCAGAAACCGAGGTTAAAAGAGCGGTGGCAAAACCGCAAAAGAAAAAGGCAGTATATAGAGCTAAAAGACAGGTAAATATTTGGTAAAAGCACTCGAAAGGGTGCTTTTTGATTGGAGAAACAGAATGAGCAGACTACAAAACGAACGCCTGAAATTGTATTTAGAAGCTGAAAAGGCGGTTTTAAGCGGGCAGTCCTATACAATCGGCAATCGAACGCTGACAAGAGCCAATCTGGCAACTATACGAAAAGCCATTGATGATTTACTGGCGGATGGCGCCACTTTGGACGAGGACGAACGCGTATCAGCGGGGTCAAGAAAAAGAGTTGTCTTTTTCGGATAAGGAGGATATTTGATGCACGAAAAAAGAACACAAAAAAACAGGATTAGAGCACCTACATTACGCAAATCAGTCCGGTTCAGGAATACAGGATATTCCGAGGGCGGGGCCAGTCGTACAAGTAATATTCTCAAGGCGTGGAATCCCGAACGATCCAGCGCAAAGGCAGATATCGATGCAAATCTACGATCTCTCAGAGGTCGTTCTGCCGATCAGGTCATTAATACCCCAGTGGGTGCAGCAGCTATTAACAGCTCCGTTGTTCATGCGGTAGGAGATGGCTTACGGTTATTTCCTAGAATCCCATATAAATTCTTAGGATTAGATGCGAAAGCGGGCAGAGAATGGGCAAGAAAGACCTCACGCGAGTTTGATCTGTGGGCTGCATCTAAGAATTGTGATCTTTACCGGAGAAACAATTTTTATGATTTACAATTCATCGCCTACTCGACATATCTGACGGATGGAGATTCTTTTTCGCTTTTCCGGCGGAAAAATCCGACGTTTGACATGCCGTATTCATTAAGGATCCAGCTATTAGAAGCCAATAGAGTTTCAAACCCCATCAATCAGGGATATATTTCAACCGCTGGTACATATGCAGTGGAGATGAAGGCTCCTAATGGCAACCGGATTGTAAATGGCGTTGAGATTGCTGCCGACGGGGAAATCGTCGCCTTTTGGATAAGTAACAAGGTTCCTAACGATCCGACGGATTTCAGGATAGCAGAATGGGTTCGCGTGGAGGCGTTCGGGAAACGAACAGGAGTGCCCAATATTCTGCAGGTCTGTCATGATACTAGGGCGGAACAGTACAGAGGTGTACCTTATCTGGCGCCGGTACTGGAGACGTTGAAACAGGTATCAAGATATACAACGGCAGAATTGACGTCGGCCATCATCAAGTCCTTTTTTGCCTTATTTTTTACCAGCCAGGCGGGAAGCTCCGACTTGGATAATATCTTGGGGACACATGATAAAGATGACCCGACGGCGCCGGTTGTGGATGTAAGCGAATACGGGCTTGCGCCGGGAACAATGAACGCCCTGCCGAGAGGAGTGGACGTCAAATCCATTGATGCGTCAAACAGCCAAAGTACATTTGAACCGTTTGTGACGCAGCTCATTAAACAAATAGCAGCGGCTATAGGGCAACCGTATGAAGTACTGCTGAAATCATTTACATCTTCATATTCGGCCTCAAGGGCGGCATTGCTGCAGGCTTGGGAAGAATATAAGCTGCGGCGTAAATGGTTTGCCAGCGATTTCTGCCAGCCCGTATACGAAGTATGGCTTGCGGAAGCTGTCGCCATCGGGCGTATTGAAGCACCGGGCTTTTTTGATGATCCGCTAATTCGAAAGTCATGGTGTACAGCTGACTGGTTCGGACCGACAATGAGCATTCTCGATCCCGTCAAAGATATTAACGGGAGTGCGCTCCGTACTACATATGGTCTAAGTACCCGGGAACGGGAAGCTGCAGAGATGACGGGTACGGATTTGGAAGAAAACCTGGAACAGCTTGCCTACGAAAAGCAGCTGATTGATGGTTACGGCTTAAATATGGGTGATCCTCAAGTATTAGCCGGGAAAGGCGGTGAGAAAGAAGATGAGTAAAAAGAAATTCTGGGAAATAAAAAATAAAGCTACAGACGAAAAAGCCGAGCTGTTGCTTTATGGTGAGATTTCCGATGCAACATGGTGGGGAGATGAAGTTACGCCCAGGCAGTTTGCCGATGATTTGAGTACATGTACCGGTAAAGATCTTGTAGTCCGTATTAACAGTCCGGGCGGAGATGTTTTTGCCGCGCAGGCCATCTACAATCTGCTGAAGTCGTATGCCGGAGACGTAACAGTACACATTGACGGAATTTGCGCCAGCGCAGCTACGGTTGTAGCCTGTGCAGGAAACAAGGTCATCATGCCGGATAATGCTCTGTATATGATCCACAATCCTCATGCAGTACTGATCGACGCCTACGATGCCGTGGGGCTGTCTAAACTGGAAAACGAACTGCACGCCGTGAAAAAGACAATTACGAACGTCTATCAGAAAAAATGCGGAGACGCGATGTCTGCTGAGGATATCAGCCGGGCAATGGACGAGGAAACGTGGATGGGGGCGGATGAAGCTTTGACATTCGGGTTTATCGATGAAATTGATAACAATTTTGCGATTAAAACGAATATGAAGAGCGACACGCTGATCGTTAATTCTGTTGCGCTGCCGACAAAAGGCAGAAATATGGATAAAATCACCAGTATTATTGACAAAAAGAAGGGAGAAAACATGAAAGATAATGAAATGATTTCAAAAATCAAGGCAGTTTTAGGGATAAAAGAATCCGAAGATCCTAAAGTCGCGGCGGAAAGGCAGCGCATTGCGGCCTTGGATGCCTTGAGGACTGAGGATAAGAATCCTTATGTAGAAGCAATTATAGACACCTGCAAGAAAACAGAAGGGGTAGAAGTTAAAACGGTTAAACCTATTATCGACTCCATCCTTGCTGTAAAAGTGGAAAATAAGCCTGATGAGAAAATCGAGGCAATTATGAAGATCATCCAAGACAATGTGGATTCCGGTGCCAATGGTGTAAAACCTACGCCGCAGCATAATCCGGAAGATAATGAGCATCAGAAATTAGAGGCTGATATCAGTGATATTGTGAATCGGGCAAACAAGATAAGGGGGAATAAATAATGGCTCTGTATGAAAAAGTGACGTTAGACAGCAATGGTCTCATTGGAGGCCCGGAAATTGCGATGCTTACAAAAAATGTAGAATTGACTGCAGCTAAAGAAATGAAAAGAGGGACACTCTTAACAACTACATCCGGGAAAGTAGCGGCTACTGCTAAAGCAGGTGTAGCGGATTGCATCTTAGCAGAAGACACCGACAGTAAGGCAAAAGTAGCAACTGTTTACATCTCCGGCCGGTTCAATCGTGAAAAACTGATTGTTGCTGCAGGAGATACCGTGGATGCACACGAAGAGGAACTTCGCGACAAAAATATTTATTTGACTAAACTGAAATAAGGAGGATATCTATAATGGCTATTAATTACAAAGACACAGTCGCATTGATTGAAGCGGTAGAACGAATGAATCCGCCGGCATCTTTCCTGTTGGATACATTCTTCCCGCGTATTCCGAACACGTCCGTCACGGCAGTGATCGAGGTGCAGTACCGGAAAGGTGCACGACGCCTGGCCCCGTTTGTGACTCGTGGAACAAAAGGCATTAACATGAAACGGGATACTGTCGAATCGCAGTTTTATAAAGCGCCGATGATGGGACCGCGCAGAGTGCTTGATCCGGATGTCATCAATGAACGCGGATTTGGAGAGGGTATATATTCATCCAAAACTCCGGAAGAACGAGCCGCTGACGCACAGGCCTATGACTTGACCGATTTGCAGAATATGATTATCAACAGAAAGAATAAAATGGCTGCGGACATTCTCACCACAGGTAAATGCGAAATCAAAGGATTTGCCGATGATGGGAAAACAGAACTGCTGGATACTATTGATTATGGATTTGACCAGAAACTGACACCGTCTAAGACCTGGGATCAGGCAGGAGCTACCATTTATGCCGACATTAAAAATATGTCGGAAGAAATCCAGCAGAATGCAGGCATTGTACCGACAGTTATGGTTATCGGAAAGAACGTATTCAACTATATGCTGGGCAACGATGAAATTATGAAATGGCTGGCTGTTCCGTCCAGAGATAATTTAGGGATGTTCTCTTTCTCGCCGAAAATCGTTTCTCCGCAGGTGACACGCGTAGGGATTATCCAGGCACTGAACATGGAAGTATATACATACGGAGAAACCTACCTGGATGACGATGAAAATCCGAAGCCGTTCATCGGTGAAAATGATGCCATCATTGCTATTCCGGGAAGGGGTAGGCAGCTGCACGGAGCAGTAACGCTCGTCAATGAAGCGGAAACAGGCTACAACACATATGCAGTTTCTTATGTGCCGTACTATGATGGGAATAAAGAATCACAGACCGTGGCGCTCTCTATGTATTCCCGCTGCGTACTGGCACCGGAATCTGTCAATGACTGGGCGGTCATTAAAGCCAAAGGCTAATAGGAGGTACGTTATGTATATTCTCGTGAAAAAAGGGATGTTGTCCGCTTATGGTGAGATCTTCCGAAAGGGTGATGTGCTGGAACTGGAAGATGAAGTAGCTGAGAGGCTGCTGGAATCTGAAGATTTTGAAGCGTGCGAGGAACCTGTCGTCATAGAACCGGAGGATGATACAGAATCGGAGGACGATACGGAAAATATAGATGAAGAAAAACAGATAACAAAATCGACCGCGAAAAAGACAGCGACAAAGAAGACATCTTCCAAGCGGACACAGAAGAGCACTGTCAAGAAAGACGCGGAGCTTCCGAGTGTGGATTTCGAAGCGGCTGTAAAAAAATGAGTTCTTTCAAGGACTATATAGCCGCAGATAACAAAAATGTATTTTTGAATGAACAGGAATTTGCTGAAAAGCATAACCTGAACGGATCAGAGTGTGTCGCTGTTGTACAAGAGGTTGTCATTAATGATGATCTAACTACTGAGACCGCAGCCGCTGCCAAATATACAGATGCTATGTATGGCAGCGGCTGTATCATCAATGTCAGGAAATCCGATTTGCCGTATATTCCGGAAACGGGGGATACGTTCCGGTTGGACGGAAAATACGGTCAAGTGGTACTCTGCAAAGACGATGAAGGTATATTGACAATCACGTGGGCGGTGAATGAAACATGATTGATATTGACGTGCGGTGCAAAGGTGCTGCACTGGTTATCCGGACAATGAATGAAACTCCGAAAAACATTCAAAAGGCGATTAGCATGAGCGTCAATAAAATCGCGCTTTCGGCCCGCACGCAAATGGCAAGAGAAGCGGCTAGAGAGTATTTTATCGGGGTCGGAAAAGCCAGGAAAACGATCAGCATAACAAAGAAAGCAGCGATAAATAGCTTAAAGGCACAGATCACAAGTGTGGGAAATCCCAATTCTCTGGCGCATTTTAAAATATCGCCCAAGAAAGTACAGCATAAAGGCCGTAAAAATAAAAAGATCCGCGTGCAGGTAAAACGTTCAGGTGGTGGGGCAACATTAGATAGAGCATTTGTCATGGCAATTGGTAAAGGCGACAGTGTTGGCGTATTTGAAAGAAAGAAAGAAACAAGATATCCCATCCGAAAATTATTCGGACCGTCTGTGCCGTCTATGCTGAAAAATGAAGAAATCCAACGTGAATTGGAAAAATCAACGGCAGAGAAGCTCAATAGGGAACTGAACCGACAACTTGCCCGCATTGTAGGGAAATAAGGAGGGAATGTTATGACGCCTGTCATGCTGACAAATGCTATCAAAGAATTACTGGATGAAAAGCTGGTGGATTACACTTATACGGATTCTGCCGGGGATACAAGGGCAATTAAAATCTATACCTATTACTTGGACGATAAACGCCCAGGGAGTGGAGACGTAGCCCCATATATCGTGGTACGCTCAGTGTCGGGAGAGGATGGTGTAGATAACAGCACGGCCAAATGTATTATTGTGGCATGTGTACGCGATGAATCACCGGAATCCGGTTATCTTGGGGTAGTCAATCTGATAGAGCGCATTCGGCAGATTTTGCTGACAACGGGTACCGTTGGTAAGAAGTTCCCGCTGAAAAAACCGCTGAAATGGGGCATTGATAATGATCCTAACCGGCCATACTACAGCGGGTATATCGAAGTAGATTATTATGTAGGGCACCTGGATGATTTCCGGGAGATGCCCTTTTTGTATGAGTAAGGAGGTCTATATGGCAACTTCAAAATCAACAAAAACAGAGGATTCCGTGAAAAAAACAGAAGGGCCCCTGTCTTATGTGGGGCCAAATATTCCCAAGCTGGGGCTTACGCAGTATCAAGTGTATATCGGAGGAGTCCCCGAATTCCCGGATATTGTGCAGGAAGAGCAGAAGATCCGGCTAAGCCGGCTGTTTGTTTCTGTGTCAAAGTTGAGTGATGTAATGTCTACCATTGAAACCAGGGGTACAGTATATAACAAGTTTTATAATGACGGATTATCCGTCAGAAGGGAGCTTAACTGATGAGTTATTATCACGGTATTAAAACCTTTGAACGGGCTACAGCGATAAAGCCGGCAGTGAATACAGAGGGATGTCTGCCGGTCATTGTCGGTACCGCGCCGATTAACTTAGCAACGGATCCAGCAGAGCCGAATACGCCGGTACTCTGCCGTCAGATGGCAGAAGCAGTAGCAGCATTCGGGTATAAACCGGACTTTGACAAATATAATATTGCAGAAGCAATTTATACATTTTTCTCTCTATACGGGGTGTCTCCGGTAATATTTATTAACGTACTGGATAAAACGAAACACAAAACATCTGTATCAGGAGCACAGATCACAGTTACAGACCATATGGCCATCATCAAAGAAGATGTACTGTTAGATACACTGACCGTCAAATCAGCTGATGCATCTGTCAAATTACAGGTAGATACGGACTACACGGCAGCCTTTGACGATAATGGAACAGTGATCATCACACTAGTTGCTAACAGCAGCCATTACGGTGATACGTCTATCACTGTTGCCTATGACAAAATCGATCCGTCAAAAGTGACTACGGCAGATATTATCGGAGGTATTGATTCTGCCACCGGAAAGGAAAAAGGCCTGGAAGTCATCAATACCATCTTTACCAAGCTGGGAGTTGCTCCCGGTATGATCGGCGCTCCGGGATATAGCGACAATTCAGAAGTGGCGGCGGTTCTTGCATCCAAAGCAGCCAGTGTTTCGGGATTGTTTAAAGCGGTTTCCATCATTGACGGCAGTACCACAGTTGCCAAGAAATATACCGACGTATATGCCTGGAAAAACAAAGCCAACGTTACCAGTAAATATCAGGTGGTCTGCTGGCCGATGGCAACTATGGGAACAAAAAAGCTGCATCTGTCTACAATTTTCATGGCTACTCAGGCACTCTTGACATATGAAAATGATGATATTCCCTATAAGTCCCCGTCCAATAAGACTGCGCAGATTGATGGACTGTGCCTGTCTGATGGAACTCCGGTAGAATTGGGGTTGTCATCTGCCAATTACTTAAATGGGAACGGCATTGTTACGGCCATCAATTTGTTTGGGGGATGGAAACTTTGGGGCAACAATACAGCTTGCTATCCGACGAATACGGATCCGAAAGACAGATTCTTCTGCGTGCGGGCTATGTTTAACTGGGATCAGCAGACATTTATCCGAACTTACTGGACTGATGTAGACCAGCCGATGATGAAACGGTATATCCAGTCCATCGTAGATTCAGAAAACATCCGCATGAATGGATTGGTATCCGCCGGCGTTATTCTGGCAGGATCCTGTGAGTATCGGGAAGCAGATAATCCGGCGACCTCAATTGTAGATGGTATTTCCAATATCCATAAGACTTTTATTCCACCGGTCCCGAACCGTGAGATTGATGTAGTCTATGAATTTGATTCTGAGCAGTATGCAGCTCTAATGATGGCGTGAAGGAGGTAACAGATTATGACAGAATTACCCAGCCTACTTGTAAATTTCCGGGTATATGACGGAGACAGCAATGATATGATTGGCGTCGCCGACGTGGAATTGCCAAAGCTGGAGGCTATGACAGAAACATTGAAAGGTGCCGGAGTATCCGGTGAAATTGATATGCCTGTACTGGGGCATTACGCCAGTATGGAAACAAAACTGAATTTCAGAACCGTGGATAAAAATTCCCTTAAAATCAGTGCGACCAAAAGCCAGAAATTAGAAATCCGCGGTGCACAGGAAGTATACAACAAGGCTACCGGAGAAGTGGTGGTGGTACCCGTCAAACTGGTTGTCAAAGGAATGCCGAAATCTACAGAACTGGGCAAATTTGAGATGGGTTCCGGTACAGACAGTTCTCTGACACTGGAAACGATGTACCTGAAGCTCAGCATCGACGGGAAGATAAAGGCGGAAATTGACAAGCTGAACTATATTGCCAATATTGACGGTACTGATTACTTGTCTGATGTACGTACAGCTTTGGGACTGTAATTAAGGCAATAAAAAGTCCCCTCCCGTCTGGAAGGGGACTTATACTTTTATCATCATTGGGTATTGTACCAGCCGTATAAGGCGGAGCCAATAAAGACGGATATAGTAACAATAGTTGTGACAGGAAGTGCATAGCCTGCAGGAAGCAGAAGCGCACAGTAGAACGATGTAACCAATGCAGCAAAAGCAGTTGCCAAAAGCAGAATCGGAAGTAAGAAAAAAATCGTAATAAAACATTCTGCTACGGCCGCTATTGCGGTAAAGCAGATAGATAACGAATTGCGTTTTCCCATACAAAACACTTCCTTTCTGTACTATAGTGTTTTTCTTTATTATATCACGAATGGAGGAAATTTAAATGAGTATGAACCCGATTAAATTAGGAAATAAGCTGACCGTAAATGGTAAAGAAGTAACCAGTGTGACTCTGGATTTTTCCAAACTTACGGGCAGGGATTTGATTAAAGCAGAAGCTGAAGTACGTGCAGATGGCGAGGTCACTCCGTTGCTGACATTTTCACTGAAGTACCAGGCGGCTCTTGCTGCGCGAATGATTGGCATTACATATGATGACATCATGGAAATGAATGCTGACGATTTTTCAAAGATAACCAACAGGGTACTCAATTTTTTAACAAAACAGGGCTGACATTAAAACATCTCCGAAAATGTACAATCCTGTTGGCTAAAGGAACCAGGAGTCCGGTTGAGTTCTATTTACTCATACCGCTTTGGGAATTGGACGAATGGGCGGAAGTACTGCTGGAATTGTATAAAGAAATGGAGAAGAAAGGAGGGAAATAATGGCCGATAATACGTCAGTGCAATTTGTTATTGGTGCAACATTGGCGGCAGGCTTCATGGGGGCCTTTAAAGCAGCGGCGTCCGAAACCAGGATGCTGGCAAACGTGGCAGCCAATGCCCATGCCAAAGAAAAAGAATTGGCACAGCAAAGTAGAGATCTTAATCGAATTTGGGAAAAAGGGCAAATTTCTATCGAACATCATAGAGAAGCCCTGGCGCAGTTGGCCGCTCAAATGGATAAGGTAAAAGCCGCACAGGCTGCCGTTGCCAGACAAAAAGAATTAGGTGCTCAATTTGAATCATACGGGCAGAAACGGAATCAGGCTATAGGTAATATCATGAAGGCGGGAGCTGCCGCTTATACCATGAGCATACCCCTGCGAGATGCTGTTGAAATGGAATCCAGCATGTCCGATGTAGCCAAAGTTGTCGATATGACGGACGATGAATTTGCCGACATGAAAAACAACATTGTAGAGATGTCTACAAGGATTCCGATGTCGGCCAAAGGTCTTGCGTCTATTGTCGCTTCTGCAGGTCAGGCTGGCATCGCGAAACCGGAATTGCTGACATTTGCGGAAGATGCCGCTAAAATGGGTGTTGCATTTGACGTAACGGCAGAACAAGCTGGCGATATGATGGCCAAGTGGCGGACTGCCTTTAAGATGGGACAGTCGGATGTGGTGTCTCTTGCAGATAAAATTAATTACCTGAGTAACAATACGGCATCGACAGCATCTCAGATTTCGGAGGTTGTTACCCGTATCGGCCCGTTGGGTGAAGTTGGCGGGATGGCGTCCGGAGAAATAGCTGCCTTAGGGGCATCTATGATTGGGGCAGGTGTGCAAAGCGAAATTGCTGCAACCGGTATTAAGAATCTTATACTGGGGATGACGGCCGGCGCTGGTGCCACAGCTTCACAGGCGGCGGCCTTTGAAGCATTGGGATTGAATTCTGTCGACATGGCCAAGAAAATGCAGACGGACGCTAAGGGTGCGATTGTTAATGTTCTTGCGGCATTGAAGAATTTGAGTAAAGATCAGCAGGCCAGTGTACTTTCTGATTTGTTTGGTAAGCAGAGTATCGGTGCTATTGCCCCGCTCCTTTCTAATTTGGAAGGATTGGAACAGAATTTTAACCGTGTCGGCGACTCCAGCCAATATTCCGGTTCGATGTTGAACGAATACGCAGCACGGGCGAAAACGGCTAAAAATTCCATGGAACTCCTGCAGAATGCGGGAACGGCTGCGTCCATTGCTATGGGTGACGCTATGCTTCCGACACTGAAAGCAATAACCTCTGAATTGCTGCCAACTATACAATCTTTGCACGATTTTATCAAGGAGCATCAGGGAGCTGTTACTACTGCGGCCAAATTTACAGGCGCAATTATATTGGCAATCATTGCAGTTAATGCCTTTGCGGTTGTATTCAATACGGTGTTGCAGGTCATTACAGCGGCCAAAATGGCTTACAACGGAGCAAAGATTGCCATCATTGCATATAGAGATAGTCAGATCGCGGCCCGCATGGCAACTGCGAGAAGTGTTATTGCCAGCAAGGCAGCAGTAATAGCTACAAAAGCATATACAGTGGCTGTACGTGCGGCACAGGCGGCACAATGGTTGTTTAATGCAGCTTTGGGCGTAATGACGGGGCCCATAGGCCTTGTTATTGCAGGTATTGTCGCCCTGGGGGCTGCTGTTTACTGGTGCTATAACCACTTTGAGCAGGTGCAGGCCTTTTGCGCCTCAATGTGGGAAAGCCCTGCGGCTGCTGTCATTGCCTTCCTTACGGGGCCGATTGGCTGGCTGATATACATCGGGGCTGGGATTATTGCGAATTGGGATACTGTTAAACAATGGTTTATCACGCTCTGGAATGATCCGGGGAAAGCGATAGAGCAGTTTAAAGATTTTGCGAACAATAAACTGAATGAACTGTATCAGAAAGCACAAGAAATCTGGAATTCCATTAAAGACGTGTTTAAGGACCCAATTCAAGCCGTAGTGAATTTTGTAAAAGGTGGAGATGGCGATGCGGTTAATGCAGCTGGAAATCGTATTCCCGAGAATGCGGCTGGAGGCATTTACGCTCGTGGAGCATTCCTGACTTCTTTTGCAGAACGAAGTCCTGAAGCAGCCATTCCGATTAATAGGACGGCGCGTGCGGCCAGATTGTGGACGCAGACAGGTCAGATGATGGGGCTTTTACCGAAATCGGTCGGGAACAATGCTGGCAAAGGAACCAGTGCTATGCTGTCCAGTATCAACCGGCTTGGATCCATTCATCGTATGCCGGAAGGAACGGCCGTTAATCTTTCCTATAACCCGCAAATCACCATCACAGGAAATGCAGACATAGAGAACGTACAGCATGTAATGGATAACCAACGGGATAAGCTGGAAGAAATGCTGGAACGAATAGTAAGGGATCGGAGGAGACTGGCTTTTGACTAAACGTGTGTATAAGACGATACAGGGCGACACCTGGGACGGTATTGCCGTTAAAGTCTACGGTGATGAGAAGTATATGAATGAATTGCTTGAAGCAAATCAGGCATATAGAGAGATCATTATTTTCCCGGCCAATGTCAGCCTTTCCCTTCCTGACATACAGACGCAAACTACGACAATTCTGCCACCATGGAAGAAGGTGTAAGGAATGTCTGTGCTAAGCTCATTGGCAGGGAATACGGTTACAGAGCAAGCATGCTATGCGCGCAGAGCATATCCTAAAATCATCTATAACAAAGTGAACATTTCGGAGACTCTCAAGCCGTATCTGAAAAATATGGAGTATACGGATGTACTGACCGGGCAGGCAGATGATCTGCAGCTTACCCTGGAAGACCGTGACGGATTATGGTTGGAGGCGTGGTTTCCGGACAAAGGTGCTGCGCTCACTGCTTCTATCCTGACAAAATATTGGACCACTCTGACAGATGCAGAAAAAGAGCTGCCATTGGGAATGTTTGAAATTGATGAAATTGAGTGCAGTGCGATGCCGTCTGAAGCCAAAATAAAAGCAGTATCTGTGCCCAATAATACGACCTTGCGCGGAGAAGAGAGAACTCGTTCCTGGGAAGGATATACCATTCAAAAGATTGCCCAGGATATTGCTAACAATGCAGGAATGCAGCTGAATTTCTCATCTAAAGATAATCCGACGCTGGAACGGGTGGAGCAAACGGAACAGTCTGATTTGGCTTTCCTGGATAAACTATGTCAGGACAATGGTTTATCGCTCAAAGTGACAGATAATCAGATTGTCATTTTTGATATGGCAGATATGGAAGCGGCTGAACCATCGTTGATTTTTGTCCGACCGACAGTGAAAGATTTGGTTGCTTCTGTTAGTATGGACGTTAATTCCAATGGCACGAACAATAAAAACGCATTGAAGCAATTAAAACCGGCTTCTTGGCGCTTTACCTCATCTGTGCGGGACATATACAAAGCCTGCACTGTAGAGCATTCCCAAGGGAAAAAGAAGGAGAAAATAAGTGCGACGTTTACTGATCCGAATAAAACAGAAGGGAAGATACTGCTTGTGAAAAAAGACGTAAAAAGTGTAGAAGAAGCGGAACGCATGGCCCGTAAAGAACTTCGTGAAAAGAACAAGGATGAAGTGACAGGGAGCCTTACATGTATGGGAGATACGAATCTTTCTGCAGGGCTTACGGTGACCGTGAAAGGCTTTGGCAAGTTTGATGGAAAATATATCCTCTCTCAGGTAAAACATTCGCTTGGGAGCGGGTATACGTGCTCTGTAGATCTCAGGAGGTGCTTGAATGGCTACTGATGACCGTCAATTATTTTCATCGTTGCGTCGGATCATTCGGATTGGCAATGTCTCCAGTGTGAATCCGGAAGCAATGACTTGTCGTGTCATTTTCCGAGATATGGATAATACCGTCAGTGATGAGCTGCCTTTGCTAAATACCGGGAGCTTATATTGCAAAGAATACTGGTTGCCGACAGTGAATGAACAAGTTGTTTGCCTGATGATTCCGAACTCCGGTGGAACAGGAAACAGTGAGGGAGTCGTGTTGGGAAGTTTTTTCAATGAGGTAGATACACCTGTTAAAACTGGAACTGGGATCAGGCGTATTGATTTTGGAGACGGATCTTACATAGAACATGACAGCAACACTGGGAATCTAACAATTCAAGCCACAGGGGTGATTACCATAAAGGGCGCCGTAGTAAGAATTAATGAGTAGGAGAAGATGAAATGCCGGCGGCAACACGATTAGGAGATAACAATACCGGGCATGATGCTTGTCCGCCAGTCGCTCTCGTATCAGCCAGCGGTGATGTGTTTATCAATGAAAGAGGGGCGGGGCGCCTGAATGATACGTATGCCAGCCATTCCTGCCCAGCTCACAGTCCGCATGTCGGGCATGTTTCGAGCGGGAGTACCACTGTGTTTATTAACGGTAGGCCGGCCGCGCGGATTGGCGACAGCGTAAGCTGTGGCGGCAGTGTAGCCGAAGGAAGCCCTGATGTGTTTATAGGAGGATAGTATGGCAACGGTAGGAAGCCTGGGCGGTATTACTTTTAATGTGTCCAGCCGAAGAGTATTGACGTTTGATAACTACTCTCGGCAAGGAAACATTAAATCAGCAGAGCATGAAATTATTGCCGAAAAGTCTAATATGGAATTCACCGGGCTGGATCCGGAAGAAATAACGTTTGATATTCAGCTCTTTTCGCAGCTCAATGTAACGCCTGAAAAGAAATTGGAAGTACTTCGAAATATGCGCGATACGGGGAAGGTCGTGAGCTTTATCCTGGGAAACAGACCGGTCAGTCAGAATAAGTGGATGATTACTGGTCTGTCGGAAAAACCGTCTTACTGGAAGCAGCGAGGAAAGATGCACGTTGTCACTGTATCAGTTGCGTTGAAAGAATACCGGGTAGACGCAAACGCTGCAACCGAAACCAATACCAGTATGCCGTGGGGCAATGTTGCGTCCCAGGTATCTGAGGTGAAAGAAAAGGTTAGCGCGTATAAGCAGGAAGCGTTGGATGTGTTGGATCAGGTGGATGATACGGTAGGTGATATCTTGTGATTATTTCAGGCAGTAAAGCAACTGCTATTGATTGGGAGCCAGGTTCCCAGATGGCAGAGATTGCACAAAATATTAGAACGCTGCTTTCTACCCACGTGTTCAGTGTTCCGTTGGATCGTAGACTTGGTATTTCGTGGGGTGCAGTAGATGAACCATTGGACGGGTCAACAGAAAGTGTCTTGCGGGAAGAGCTTTTTAATGCGATTCAGGATTACGAACCAAGAGTAATAGTCCGCTCTATTGATTTTGAGTATGACACAGATGAGCAGAGGTTAACACCAATTGTTGATGTATCGATAAAAGGAAGTGATGATTCATGAATGTAAGTAATTTACCCGAAGTGGAGTTTGTCAGTGCCGACAAGGAAAAAGTAGTAACGTATCTGATGGATGTGTATACGGCTGTAACCGGACGAACACTGGCAAAAGCTGATCCGGTCAGACTTTTTATCTTAGTCATTGCTTCCGTAGTCATTATGCTGCTGAATAAAATCAACTACACGGGGAAGCAAAACCTGCTGAAATACGCTAAAGGGAAAAACCTGGACAACCTGGTAGCACTGCTTGGAGTGACAAGGACCCCAGGAACAGCAGCCACCTTGACAGAGAAATTCTCTTTGTCTAAAGCGGTATCTTTTAACATTACTGTCCCGCAGGGAACCCGTGTAAGTGACGGCTCGCAAGTCTACTTTGCAACGGACGAAACGCTGGTCATAAAAGTTGGGGAGACTTCCGGGACGGTCAAATGTACCTGTCAAAAAATTGGGATGGCTGGTAATGGGATGCCAGCGGGTACTGTTACGACGATGGTGGATGTAGCCCCGTATATTGCATCTGCCGTAAATACTACAGCGTCAGAAGGCGGAGCAGACGAAGAAGACGATGAAACGCTGCGCACACGTGCAGAGGAGGCCCCGGAATCGTTCAGCACGGCTGGCCCGGCAGGAGCTTATGAATATTTTGCTAAAGCAGCATCATCCTTGATTAACCAGGCAAAAGCAGTTTCACCAGAGCCGGGAAGTGTAGATGTATATATTGTGGAGACGAGAGGAAGTTTGCCGGGGAAAGAATTGCAAAACACGGTTCTTGCTTATCTATCCGACGAGACCAGAAGACCGCTGACAGACAAGGTCGCTGTTAAGGTACCGGAAACAACAAGCTACAACATTAACATGACCTATTACCTGGGGAAAGGCCTTGATACAGAAACAACCCGCAGAAATGTGGAAAATGCAGTGACGAACTATATCGCTTGGCAAGATTCTAAAATGGGGAGGGATATTAACCCGGATAAGCTGATTCAGTTATGTCTGACAGCCGGTGCCAAACGAGTAGAAATAACATCACCAGTCTTTACCAGAATTAAAGATGGCAACCGTAATGACACGTATGTAATTGGCATCGCGAAAAATGACGGCAGCAATACGGTGAATTATGGAGGGATAGAAGATGAATGATCTGGATGCCTTAGATTTAGCATTACTTCTCCCTTCATCGATTGCTGATGATGAAGAAGTGCAGGCCCTGGCAAAGGTGGTTACGCAAAAACTGCTGAATATTAACGATAGTATCAATACGCTGCTTTTGTGGAAAAACTTATCCAGGTATGATGATACTATCCTTCTGCATTTAGCCTGGGAATTACATACTGATCTGTATGATGAAGAGCTTTCAAAAGAGGTCAGAGAACAGCTAATACGCTCCAGTATCTTGTGGCATATGAAGAAAGGGACTTTGTACAGTGTTGAATCTGCATTACGAATGGTATTCAAAACCGGAAATATAGAAGAATGGTTTGAATATGGAGGTAATCCGTACCGTTTCAAAGTTACCGGTTTGACTGAAGCAGTGTCGGACGAGAGTAAACTAATTCAATTAATTAATCTGATCCAGTTATCGAAAAATCTGCGGAGCTGGTGCGATTCCATCGAATTTGAACGCCAAATAAATGGAACTGTCTTTATCGGTGCGGCAGTTGTAGACGACGAAGAGATCATTATTTCAAGTAGGTTTAAAGATGAATTTAAATTTACAAAAGATATCAGTATCGGAGTAGCAATAATGAGCGATACAGAGGTTGATATAAAAATGTTGATTGCGTAAAAGGAGAAAAAATCATGGCTAATTGGCAAGGTTTCACATTAACAGAAAAAGGGCTCAACTTGCAGGCAAAAATTAACGCAGGTCTGGCAACATTGAATTTCACAAAAATCAGTATTGGCAGTGGTAGTAATAGTAGTAGTAGTCTGACCGATCTGGTCAAACGAGAAAAGGATTTGACGATTGCGTCTTGCACTGTAGACGGATCTATCGTTAAGTTGGTATCTACATTAACTAACACAGGTATAACTAAACCTTTTAAAGAAAGAGAGCTCGGATTATTTGCTACTGATCCGGATGATGGAGAAATCATGTTTGCATATATGACGGATACTGATCCGGATACCATGCCGGCAGAGGGAAGTACGACGGTTGTTTCTAAACGAATGACATTGAATCTGACTTTCAGTAATACAGGGAACGTTTCGGCAGTTTTAGATAGCGGGCAGCTGGTTACTTTTGCAGATATTAAAACGGCGACCAACGATGCAGAATTTAATGATAACTCTGACAGCAAGATTACGTCTACATCATGGGTACGAGGAATACTGAATCATTGGAAATCATTTAAAGTCTCACAAGTATCCGATTTTGCAGAAGGTATCATACAAAAACTGGCATTAACATCTGCTATTACGGCTATCAGCTCGCTGCAAACTAACTCATGGTTCGGTCAGCTGTTGAAAATGGTATTGACTGCGTCTGGTGTACGCTACAACATCGCGCAAAACGGATATGTTTGCTTAGGAATCTTCTTTGGTGGGCTAATTATGCAGTGGGGATCTAATGAGCACGGATGGGTAACATTCCCGATAGCGTTTAATTCTTTTCGGAAAATAATAACAAACCATCAAGGTACTGCTTACTTCGATTCACGTGCTGTTGAATACAATTCATTAACAGGATTTACGTTGTCTGTGCATGATAATTCGGGAACAGGTCAAGATGCACAGTGGATTGCATTTGGTAAATAGGCATATTGTAATAAAACTTAATGACAAATTGCCATCCAATTGACTGACAACTTTTTAATAAAGCCATAGCCGTTAGGTTTACTCATAATAAAACCTCCTTTTAGGAGGCTATTTTAATTGAAAGGAGTAAAAAAATGAATAGTTCTAATGTGGATTTTTATATAACAGGGTTCGGTGCGAACGGGAAGCGAGTCGGAAGTATTATTTGTGATTTTAATCCAGAAAAGAATCCGAAGAAACTGAAAGAAGCTCTCGCGGAAGCAAAGGAGAAATTCCCAGAGGCCGTTGTGGTGGAACCAATTGGCGCCGATGCCTTTAACCAGTACCTTGATGGGTACATCCGCGGCGCGGACGGGAAACCGATTAAATATGTTGCTCCGGAACCGACTGTAGAAGCGCAGAGACAGATAGAACTCAATACCTTGGATAGAAAATACGCGGATAAACTAAGTAATATTGAACTCGAAATGGCAAAAGCTAAAGCGATTGAAGATGAGGATCTATACACTGAGTTAAAAGAAGAACGAAAAGAATTGATTAGCGAATATGCGAAGAAAAGGAGCGAAATATAATGGAACGTTGCTTTTTGTGTCACCGCAAAATGGATAAAAAAACAGGACTTTGTACAAATAAGAAATGCATCCGGAGCAAACCACTGAAAGAAAAGCCTGAAAATAAGACGGAGGACAATAAATAATGAGTATGGTGGATATAAGTCCGGAAGCGTTAGAGCGAATAGTCCGGATCGAAACGAAACTTGACATGCTTGTCGAAATGCTACCTGAAATACAGAGACTTCAGGTAGCGCACGAAAGGGCAGAACAAAGCGCGAAATCCGCGCATCACAGAATAGATAATATCTATAAGGTAGCCGGGCTGATTTCCACTATTATTTCTGTGGTAATTGCATTGATAGGAAAGGTGATGTGATTGTTCGAGAAAATAAGGGATTTATGGAAAAAAGCTGTCGGATACATAAATGAACACATACCGAAAGGGAATGCCAAGCCGTCTATGAAAGTAGTCTATGGTTATGCCATAGGCTTTTTAATTCTGTTTTGTGTCGTGCTGGCCGCGTGGATTATTGAATTCTGCAGGGGTTCAGCTAATACGATGATATTGATTAAATTCTTTGAAGACTATACGGCGGTTCCGGTCGTTGGGGCGATTGCATTTATCGCCAAGTATATGGTGGATAAAAATCGCAATGGCCGGCCGGATGCTATAGAAAAGGAGTTGAAAAAAGATGACACTAAGCGAAATTGAAGTATTGCTGCGGAATGCAGCAGGAGGCATTGATCGAATCTATGAACATTGGACAGGCTGTGACGGGAGTGTAGTTAATCTGCCTGACTATACAGTAGTAATAGACCAGACTGGCGGATATCACGTCATGCACGAAGATTTTACTGAAAGACTGGCACACACGTGGCACAGAAACAGCCGGTCAATCGGTATAGCGATGGCGTGTTGCAAAGACGCGGTATGCTATTACGATCATCCTGACGGCATAGATTTAGGCAGTGAACCGCCGACAAAAGAACAGATAGAAGCCATGGCGATGTTAACGGCTAAAGCTGAAGAAATACTTGAATTGACTGCGGACGATGTATATACGCACGCGGAAATCGCCCAAATTGACGGTTACGGCGTCGATAGCGGAGACCCCGATATGCGCTGGGATCTGCTATATTTACCGGATTACGGTAACGGCGGCGTGTTAGTACCGGGTGGAGATTTGATTCGGGGCAAAGCAGAATTTTACAAACAGGAGGGCTAAATGTGTGGAAAAACATTAAAACAAGCAATTATTACGGTTTGCTTGTTATTGGGGTTGTCATTTTGCTATTGCTTGCAGGTATCGGCGGCTGGCGGTACTATGAATCAAGCAGAGCAAAAGCAGACTATCATGATATCAATGACGGATTGGAACGAGCTCAAGACAGAATTCACAGCGCAGAGCTTGGAATTAAATCAGCTCAGGCAAAAATTGATCATGCTCAAAATGGATTCCGGCGAGCAAATGAAACAGCTATCGAAATTGCAGAAAGAACTCGAAGAGACACAGATATCATTAACGAATGCGAATCAATCGTTGAACGATGTCAGGAACGATCTAACAGAATCCAGAACATCATTAGAAGAGTTGAAGAACAAAATAAAGAAAATGGAGCACAAACAAGCGGTCATACGTAGGCAACGAGATTTATATGCGGGATTATTTATCATTACTGTGGGCACAGTTATAGCCCGGAGGTGATCCGGTATCTAAAAAAGTGGGGAGAAATCCCCGCTTTTTTCTTTTGGACGGCAAAAATACGGCAAAAATTTAAGCAAAAACATCGTATTTTGGCGGTTATTATTTTCGTGGCATTTTCTTGGCCACTCGATAAAATCAAGAAATATCGCATATATAGGTTTTGCAAATATCATACATTGACTTGTAATTCAAATTTGAATTTGATACCATGGAGAAAAGAATGGAATTCATGAAAGGGCAGCGTTCAGGAAGAAAGGATACTTGAAAATGGAATGGCTGGGACGAAACAGGAAATCGGTCATCATTGCCGTGGTTTTGGTGATCGCCTTTGCTGCGGGATATTTCTTTTATAAGAGCAAGAATGCGGAACAGGGAAGACTGATCCTTTACGGAAATGTAGATATTCGTCAGATTTCTCTTGCTTTCAACAGCAATGGGCGGATCGAGGAAATGCTGAAAGAGGAAGGCGATGCGGTGAAGGCGGGGGATGTGCTGGCGCGGCTGGATACCCGCCCGCTGGAGCTGGCGATTGCCCAAAAGAAGGCGGTGATTGCCCAGCAGGAAGCAGTGGTGGAAAAGCTGCACAACGGTTCTCGTCCGGAAGAAATTACCCAGGCGGCAGCGCAGGTGGAATCTCTGGCGGCCGCGGAAAATAATGCCCGCGCTTACTACCGGCGTATGGCATCGCTTCTTGCCGACGGTGCGGTAAGCAGGCAAAGCGCCGATGATGCGGAAGCACGATGGAAAGCGGCGGCGGCCAATTTAGAAAATGCGAAGGCTGCATTGTCTTTGACAAACAAAGGACCCCGCGATGAAGATATCGCGGCGGCGGAAGCGCAGCTTTCCGCTTTGAAGGCAGGTCTTGAAAATGATCTGTACAATTTGAGCCAGGCAACGCTTGTCGCGCCGCAGGACGGTGTGATCCGTTCCCGTTTGGTGGAAACGGGGGATATGGCATCTGCTGCCAGGCCGGTGTATCTTATCGGTCTGTCCGATCCGAAATGGATCCGTGCGTATGTGCCTGAAAGCCGTCTTGGTGAGTTACGGGAAGGTATGGAAGCGGATGTTTATGTGGACAGTTTCCCGAATGAAGCAATTAAGGGGAAAGTGGGATATATTTCCGATACGGCGGAGTTCACGCCGAAATCTGTACAGACAGAGGAACTCAGGACATCGCTCCTTTATGAAGTGCGCATTTTTGTGGATGACGAAGAGAATCGCCTCCGCATGGGAATGCCGGCAACGGTGAAGTTTTGAAATCACGGAAAGTTTTTAAATACCGGGAAAGGATGTATCGTGGCTGACGGATATGTGGTGGAAGCGGCCGGTGTGACGAAACGGTTCAGGGATTCCCGCGGGGGAGCACTGCTGACTGCCGTGGACTGTCTGGATATACGGGCGGCGCGGGGGAAGATGACAGCGCTTATCGGGCCAGACGGCGCGGGGAAGACGACATTCCTTCGCATGGTCTGCGGGCTGATGTTTCCTACTGAAGGGATTCTTTCCGTACTTGGCATTTCTGTGGCGGACAAACCTGCAGATGTGCAGAGGCGTCTTGGATACATGCCCCAGAGGTTTGGGCTCTATGAGGATCTGACGTGTATGGAAAATATGAATCTTTACGCTGATCTTCATGGGATTTCGGCAGAGGAACGGAAAGAACGGTTTGAAAAATTATTTCATATGACCGGTCTTGCACCGTTTGCACAACGTCTTGCGGGAAAGCTGTCAGGCGGCATGAAGCAGAAACTGGGACTGGCGTGTACTCTCGTGCGGACACCGGAGCTGCTTATTCTTGACGAACCGACAGCAGGCGTCGATCCTCTTTCCCGACGGGAGCTTTGGGAAATATTGAAAGACCTTGTGAAGGGCGGGCATATTTCCGTCCTTGTATCCACAGCCTACATGGAAGAGGCGGAGCTTTGTGATGAGGTATACATCCTGAATAAAGGGAAAGTTCTTGACAGGGGCACGCCGGAGGAGCTGAGGAAGGAAACGGAAGGCCGCTGCCGGATGGCGAAAACGCCGGAAGGGATACCGCCCCGCGTGCTTCAGGCTGCATTTCTGGATGATTGGGAGTCTGTGGAGGATGCCGTTCCCGAAAAGGGGAATGTACGGTTCGTTTTAAAGGAAGGGGTGCCGCTTGAACGGGTAAAAGCGTTTTCCTGTTATCCCCGTTTGGAAACGGAAAGCGTGCCGTCCCGTTTGGAAGACAGTTTTATGTGCTGTCTTGGGAAATTGGAAAGAAAAGAAAGTCCTCTTGAAGGATTTGAACTGGATTATAAAGAACCGGCACATATTTCCGGCAAAGTGGATATTGAAGTAAAAAATCTGGTGCGCCGGTTTGGTGATTTCACCGCTGTGGACAATACATCGTTTCAGGTTCATGAGGGAGAAATCTTCGGGCTTTTGGGGCCGAACGGCGCAGGCAAGTCGACAACGTTTAAAATGCTCTGCGGACTTCTTCCCGCCAGCAGCGGCGAATTGTCGGTGGCAGGGGTAAACTTGCGGACAGCACGGGCGGCGGCCCGGGCTAATGTGGGATATGTGGCGCAGAAATTTTCTCTCTACGGTATGCTTACTGTCCGGGAAAATCTGGAGTTTTTTGGCGGCGCTTACGGACTGCCCCGGCAGAAAATAAAAGAAAGGATAAAAGAGGTCCTTTCCCGGTTTGGTCTCAGCGGCGCGGAAGACAGGATGGCCGGCGATCTGCCCGGCGGGTACAAACAGCGCCTGTCCATGGCGGCGGCCCTTCTTCATGAACCGAAAATATTATTTCTCGATGAACCGACAAGCGGCATTGATCCCCCTGCCCGGCGGGTTTTCTGGCGGCAGATAACAGCGCTGGCCGCAAAGGGGACGACAGTGATCATCACGACGCATTTTATGGATGAGGCGGAATACTGCGACCGCATCATGATACAGGATCAGGGAAAGATGCTTATTCTTGGAACGCCCGAGGAAGTATGGAACAGGGGCGGGAAAAATCTCACCATGAACGAAGCATTCATTGCCATTGTGGAAAACAGCCGGAGAAAGGAGGAGTTATGATGGATGCCTTCCGCCGTATTTCTTCATTGGTAAGAAAAGAATACAACCAGCTTATCCGTGACCGGAGCAGTCTGGTGATCGGTATCGTTATTCCCATCATGCTCATTCTTCTTATCGGGTACGGCCTGTCGCTGGATGTGAAAAATGTGCCTGTGGCGGTGGTCATGGAGGACGCGTCTCCCACGGTGCAGGATATGCTTTCTTTTATGGACGGCTCCGACTATTTCGATCCCCGCTATACCACGTCCATGAAAGAAGGTACGGAAATGATGAACCGGCGGGAAGTGGACGCCATAATCCGTGTGCCGCCGAATTTCACGGAAAATCTTTTCAGGGGCGGCAGCCATGTGCAGATTATTCTCTGGGGTGTGGACGCGGCTTCCGCGCGGACGGCAGAATCTTATCTTGAGGCAGGCCTTGCTTCATGGCAGGCGGCCAATGCGTCAAAGTACATGACCGTATCCGACGGACTCGGTTTCGTATCCGTCACGCCGCGGCAGTGGTTTAATGACGCCAATACAAGTACATGGTTCTTTATTCCCGGGCTGGTGGTGCTCATCATGACGCTTGTCGGCCTGTTCCTGACTACAATGGTCATGGCGCGGGAATGGGAAAGGGGTACGCTGGAAGCCCTTTTCATCACGCCGGTGAGACCGATAGAAATACTTCTTTCGAAAATGATCCCTTACTTCGGCATCGCCGCAATCGGCTTCTGGCTCTGCATGGCGGCGGCGCGTTACTTATACGGCGTGCCTGTGCACGGTTCATTCTTAATGATCCTTCTGGGATCGGTTATTTACCTCATTGTGACGCTGGGCATGGGACTTACGATTTCGTCGGTGATCAAAAACCAGTTCTTTGCGTGCCAGGTGTCTATGCTGGTGAGTACGCTTCCTACGGTCATGCTGTCAGGATTTATTTTCGATCTGCGAAGCGCGCCTGCCGTGGTCTATGCCGTGGGGCATGTCCTTCCTGCTACATACTATATGGAACTTTTGAAATCGCTCTTCCTTGCGGGAAATGACTGGGCGCTTATCAGGGAGAACTGTCTGATCTTAGGGGGATACGCTGTGTTCTTTACGGGACTCTCCTGCGTGGTAACGAAAAAGAGGCTGGAATGATGGAACATATTATGCTTTACATCCGCCGCATCTTTTTCATGGTGCGGAAAGAAATGCTGACCACCCTGAAAGATCCGAAAAGCCGCATTATCCTTATTATGCCTGTCATTATCCAGTCCCTGCTTTTCGGTTATGTGGCATCGTATAACTTGGACAGCGTGGATTATGCCGTCCTTGATTTAAGCAGGAGCCGCTACTCCGAAGAATTGCTTGCCGAAGTGGACGGAAGCGGGATATTTAAACGGGTGGCGACACTTGGAAGTACATCGCAGATTGCCCGATTCATCGATGGGCGGGAAGCAGGCGTCGTCCTTGTCATCGGGCATGATTTTGCAGATAAGATAACTGCAGGGGAAACCGCGCCCGTCCAGGTGATTACTGACGGAAGAAATACGATGACATCAGGTATTGCGGCCGGATATATTTCCGCAGTGGCAGCGGCGTATAACAGCCGGCTTCACGGCGGTCACCGGCTTCTCCATATAGACCCTGTGGCATGGTATAATCCGAACCTGATTTCCCGGTGGGGGTTCCTCGCGTCGCTCCTTCCCATGGTCAGCCTGACGCAGGTAATGATCCTTGCGGGGCTGTCCGTGGCGAGGGAAAGGGAAAATGGTACTTTTGACCAGCTCATGGTGACTCCGCTCCTTCCCATGGAAATACTCATCGGAAAAGCGGTACCGCCGCTCCTTATCGGTATGGTCCAGTCCTTCATCGTACTGACGATTGCTGTCGTATGGTTCAAAGTGGCCCTTGTGGGTTCCCTCTTTACCCTCGCCCTTGTCATGGCGGTATTTCTCCTTTCCTGTGTAGGAATCGGTCTTTCCATTTCTGCTGTCGCCAAAAATATGCAGCAGGTTATTGTGTATAACTTTGTGGTGCTTCTTCCCATCATGCTCCTGTCAGGCATGGCGACGCCTGTAAGGAATATGCCCACAGTGCTTCAGTATTTCACCTATATCAATCCCATGCGCTTTGCTATCGACGGCGTACGGCGCGTATATATCGAGGGGGCTTCTCTTTCCATGATTGCTTCCGACTTCATTCCCATGCTTATCGTGGCGGCGGTGACGATGCCCCTTGCCGCGTGGATGTTCAGACATAAATTAGGATAAAGGAATTGCAATGAAAGAAAATCAGAAAAACGGACGCCGTATGGACGGGCGGGAAACCGGAGAGAAAATTATCGAATGCGCGGGTCAGCTCATTGCAGAGAAAGGATTCGCTTCTGTGACAAGCAAGGAAATATGCCGGGCAGCAGGTGTGAACCTGGCGGCGGTCAATTACCATTTCGGAAGCCGTGACGGACTCTATCTTGCCGTATTGGAAAACGTCCAGCAGTACCTTATTGAGCTGCAGCAGCTGATTGACCTGTATGAGTCGGACCTGACACCGCGGCAAAAAATGGAAAAGTTTATTGACTTTCTGGCAGGAAATGCTTTCCGAAAAAATGAATGGCAGATTGGCGTGTGGGTACGGGAAGTGATGAACCCTTCTCCTGTGCTGGAAAAAATATTTCAAAAAGAAGCGCTCCCGAAAATCTCCGTCATCGTGAAAATATTTTCAGAATACACCGGCTATACCGTCGATGATCCCCGGCTGTACAGCGGGATTATTACCCTTGCCGCGCCTTTTGCCGTATGTCTCCTCGGACGGCACCATTCCCTGCGCAGGGAAATGCCGGTCCATATACCGATAGAAATCATGGCGGAAAATATAAAACAGCTGGCTCTTGCCAATTTGGAAAATTTAAAAAAGAATGGATGATAAATTAGAGAAGACGAAAAGACACTGCCCCATACGCTATTACAGCATGATTACCGTAGCCAAAGACAGAAAAAATAGAATAAGTGCAGCAGGGGAAATGTCGTATTTCTCTTTGCTGCACTTACTTATATGGTACTAATGACAGCTGAGGGACGGAAAGGGCTGCCGGTTTCTGTTGTCCGTGCTTACAGAGCGTGGGACGAATGATGTATTCTGCTATGCTGTATCGATTGACACAAATAATCGTTTCTTAGTACACTACGGGCAGGAAAGAAATGGCAAGTTGTTTTGAAAAGAGGGATGCATTATGGCAGAGGTATATACATTCCGGGTAAGACTTTGTGAATTGAAAAATGTTATATGGAGGGATATAGAGATCACGTCCGTCTCCTCCGTCGCGAAACTTGGATATGCTGTATTGGCCGCATTTGATAGCACGGCAAGCCATTTGTTTAATATACGGTTCAAAGGCAGACGTTATGAAATCATGTTTGACGAGGATGATTTTTTCGGTGAGCCCGTTTTTGATCCTGTCCATACGAAACTTTCCGCGCTGAAGCTTAAGGCGGGAAACCGGCTGAGTATGGAATATGATTATGGTGCAGGCTGGGAATTTGAAATAAAATTATTATCCGTTACTAGAATGGAACGGGGCAGAGGGAGGCATTATCCGTATGTTGCCGGCGGGAAGGGAAAAGGCATTATTGAAGATACTTCCCCTTATGAACTGGCTGAAATCATTGAGAAAACAAATAAAGACGGGATTCTGCCCAAAATCACGGATGGATATTCGGGAGAAGAAACAGTATGGGATTATAGGAATTTTGACCTGGCATACTGTAATATGTTTTTTAAAAATGATGTATTGGGAATACAGACTGCATACGAAATGTATGAATAAAGCCGAGATAAAATCATAAGGGCAGACTTGTCTTCGTGCTTTAGCAAACAGAAAGGGCAGAACCGTTTTTGATGGCGCTGCCTTTTTATCATTGTACAGGAATTATAACAAAACCTGCTTCTGCTAAAGAGAAGACTGTTCATTTTGCGAAAGGATTTTACTGCTTCCGATATATTTTTTCTATGTTATGGCAAAAGACAATACGGCAGGAGTTGCCGCGGCGGGGGAAGTCTGATACGATGGGAAAATGAAAGCGAGGAGTTATGAGGACATATTATGATATCGGACTGAATTTATTTACCCGTTCTTTTCCCGATCCGGAGCGGATTATTGCAGACGCGGAAGCGGCGGGGATCTGCTGCATTCTTACGGGCGCGGAAGCGAGGGAGAATGAGCTTGTGAATGAGTTCGTAAAAACCCATGATGTTTACGGCACGGCGGGTATCCATCCCCATGCTGCTGATGACGCTGCGGACAAGGATCTGGAACGGATCGAGGAAATCATTCTTTCCAATCCGAAGATCGTGGCGGTGGGGGAATGCGGACTGGATTATGACCGGATGTATTCGACGAAGGAAAACCAGCTTTATTATTTCAAAAAGCTGATTGCTCTCGGCGAGAAGCTGAAGAAGCCGCTGTTCCTCCATGAGCGGGACGCGGAGGAAGATTTCATTTCCTGCTTTGACGGGCATGAAGACATATGCAGGCGTTCGGTGGTGCATTGCTACACGGGAGATAAAGAGACGGCGGAGACGCTTTTGGACATGGGGTTTTCCATCGGGATCACCGGATGGATCTGTGATGAGCGCCGGGCGGAGGCGTTGCGGGAAGCGGTGAAAATCATTCCCCCGGACCGCATTCTTTTGGAAACAGACGCGCCCTACCTCACCCCGCGGGGGATTCCCGGCCTTAAGCGGACGAATGTGCCTCAGAATATCGTATATGTTGCCCGGACCCTTGCCCACTACATGGGGGTCAGCGAAGAGGACGTGATCCGTCACGCAAAAGTAAATACGGAGCGGATTTTCGGGTTGTCGTTGATGGAAAGAGAGAAATTGATTTAAGAGATATGCAGAGAGAACAATTGCTGTTTGTTTTATAGGAAGGAAAGATGAAGATGAAGGTGAAGTATGTTGCTTTTTTGGACATATTGGGGTTCAAAAATAAAATTAGAGGTTTACAGCCTGGAAAAGCAAAGGATTTTATTTTTGATTTTTCGGGAACAATCTTCAATATATTTATGAAAGAAAATTCAAATAATAAAATCAATGGTTACATTGTCAGTGATTCTGTAATTCTATATTCAAGCGATGATAGCAAGGATTCTTTAGAAGCCCTAATAAAATTGACCGGGGAAATATGCAAGAATGAATTTATTGATAATAATATTTTGATGCGAGGAGCTATTGCAAAAGGAGAATTTGACAAAGTACCGGCAAAAGAGATTTCTAGCCTGGAAAAAGGGTTGATTGTTGGAGAAGCTTACATTGACGCATATGTAGGTGAAGGTTCGATAAAAGTGATGGGAGTCATTCTTTCCGAAGATGTATACAAAGATATATTGGATAACAATATTAAGAAAGATATAGTTGAAGGAACAAAGAATAAAGAAAAATATTATTTACTTAGATATATTAATGTAGATTTTTTATGCAAGGATAATTTAACGAAATTTATTACCCGTGCAAAGGAATCCAAGTGGCTGCCACATTACTATAACACCATATATTTTGCCACTAAAAAAGAGAATGATAAAAAGATTGAGGAAATGTTTGTAAACATAGAAAATACTGTATGTAATAAACGCCCCAGTAAGAATTGGCGTGACCTTGATCTATTCATAAAAAATGCTTTTGCAGAGGGGGTTATCTATGCTTTTAAGAGTAAGTTTCTAAAGCATATCCGGAAAAAATTTATACAAGAATGATTATCTTTTACATTCTAAAGAAAAGGTGGGTAATAGGAGATTTACTATGCATTTTGTAGTGAATGACGAAGATTATTTTGATTTAGAAATTGAAGAGCCGACTACTATTCAAACAGCAGATAAATTTTTTGATTATGAAAATGCGGTAAAAGTAAGTTTTGATTTTAATCTAAAAGGATATGGTTGGGGATGTGGCGGTGGCTGGTATGTAAGCAGAAAAGATATTATTAATATGGCTGATGGACTTGAGGCATTATGTGATACTAAACAGGAATGTTTTGAGTATTCTTGCAAGCAAATAATGAAAGGCTGTACCTATCCGGAATACTACCATTTGACTATAAAAAGAACAGCAGCAGACAAATTTCATGGTAAATTGAAAATAGTAGATGATTTAGAAATTGTGGAAGTGGAAGCCGATTTTTCACTACGTGCATTAAAAACTGATGCTGAATTATGGCGGAGTTATGCAAAAAAGTATCCAGTCATTTGATATTGTGTTTTCAGTTACTTGTGCAAGATAGGCATGAGTGCTTTTATATCTGAAATGAGGAAGGTATCGGGTAATTTATTCATTATAGATAGTATTTTTGCGTTTGCAAAAGTCTATTGCTACTGTATCAGGGAATAGTTGTCTATGATATCATTACATAGTTTTTTCTGTTGTTCCGCATATTTTTCTAGGGAAGAAAATTTTTTACAAAAGTATATCGAATGACTTGAATATTTCGATATGCCCTGTTATAATAAAGACACAAAATCGGATGAGCCGAAGAATGCTGTGTGAATCTATGTCAGGTGCTGTCTTCGGTTAGGATGACTTTGAATGAACTCTCGGACCTCCGGCCAATCGTAAAAACTCCGGGAAGACAATCTCTTGTTTCATGGTTTTTTTGAAAGGTGGTTTATTTATGGCAAACATTCAGAAACAGTATGATCTTTTCATTGACGGCAAATTTGTACCCGCCTCTGACGGCAAAACTTTTGAAGCCCACAATCCCGCCAATGGTGAAGTTTTAGCTTCTTTTGCGGAAGCGACCAAGGAAGATGTGGATCTGGCGGTGAAAGCTGCCCGGCGGGCCTTGAAATCCTGGCGCAAGACTTCTCCCATTGAAAGACAGAATTATCTTCTGAAGATTGCGGATATTATTGATCAGAATGCTGAGCATCTGGCTCTTGTCGAAACGCTGGACAACGGTAAGCCGATTCGTGAAACCAGTGCGGTGGATATTCCTATGGGGGCTGACCATTTCCGTTATTTCGCAGGCTGTATCCGTGCGCAGGAAGGCACAGCGACGATGCTTGACGACAATACGATGTCTCTTGTGATTCATGAACCGATCGGTGTGGTCGGACAGATTATTCCCTGGAATTTCCCGTTCCTCATGGCCTGCTGGAAGCTTGCTCCGGCGCTGGCGGCAGGCGATACGATCGTTATCAAGCCGTCTTCCCATACGTCTCTGTCTCTCATGGAACTTGTCAGGCTGATTGCCGATGTGCTGCCGGCAGGCGTGCTGAACGTGATTACCGGTGCCGGCTCCAAATCCGGTCAGTGGATTCTTGACCATCCTGATTTCGACAAGCTGGCATTCACAGGCTCTACTGAAATCGGCCGCAGCGTATATCAGGCAGCTGTCGACAAACTGATTCCTGTCACTTTGGAACTCGGCGGCAAATCGGCCAACATGATTTTTGACGACTGCGATCTGGAGCAGGCGGTGGAAGGTGTGGCGACAGGCATCCTCTTCAATCAGGGACAAGTCTGCTGCGCCGGTTCCCGCGTATTCGTGCAGGAAGGTATCTTTGATAAGTTTGTCGCTAAGCTGAAAGCGACTTTTGAAGGCGTCAAAGTGGGCGACCCGACAGATCCGTCTACCCAGCTGGGTGCTCAGATTTATAAGAGCCAGCAGGAAAAGGTGCTGAAATATATTAAGATCGGTCTGGAAGAAGGCGGCGAGCTGGTGACCGGCGGCGAACGCTACACGGAAAACGGATGCGACAAGGGCTTCTTCATGAAACCGACCATTCTCATTTCGAAGACAAACGCGGCACGCGTATGCCAGGAAGAAATCTTCGGGCCGGTCGTTGTGGTGCAGAAGTTCAAGACGGTTGATGAAGTGATTGAGCTGGCGAACGACAGCGTCTACGGTTTGGGCGGCGGCGTTTTCACAGGCAGCCTGAATACGGCCATGAAGGTCAGCCGCGGCGTACAGACGGGCCGTGTCTGGGTCAATACGTACAATGCGATTCCCGCGGGCGCTCCCTTCGGCGGTTACAAGGAGTCCGGCATCGGCCGCGAAACTCACAAGGTCATGCTGGAGCATTACAGCCAGACGAAAAATATCATGATCAATCTGAAAGAGGGAACCACGGGCCTCTATGATGTGAAATAAGGCAGGAAAATAAAAAAGACGCAGCGGCGTCTTTTTTATTTCTCCGGCGGAAACCGGAAATGATGTTTTGGCTGTAGTTTTCATTTCTTCTGAAGGATCTTGATGACTTCCCCGATGTAGGTACTGTGGTTATTGCCGGCGCGGCGCCCTGTGTTCCATTCATCATACGCGCTTTTATCGGTATAATGGTCCGGTGTCATTTCAGCGGTATAAATTTTTTTGCATACGAAGATGAGATCCGCTTCTTCGATGCCTGCCGCGTCGCCGATGGCAAGAGGGTGGAGTCCGGAGCCTTCATACTTGTTTTCATCCCGGCCGGAGTGGCTTCCCATGTAACTCATCTGCGGTTTATGTTTCTCCGGGAGGAATGACAGGGTGAAATAATCCTGGCTGTCGAGAATCGTTTTGGTGAAACGGCTCTGTCGGATGTAGATGGTGGCGGTTTTCTTTCTCCACATGACGCCGAAGCCGCCCCAGGTGACGAGAAGTGTATTGCACTTTTCTATATTTCCCGCGGTTACAAGGACGTACTTGCTCCATGAGGTAAAAGGGTTGATGTTTATTTCTTCCGGGGTGATTTCTGTAAAAGCCATCACAAGCCTCCTTTTATAAATGATTTGTAATTGACATAAACAGTATAACAAATCGGTGAGAATCAGGCGAGGAGGAAGAGAAGCGGGGAAAGCGGTGCGGCAGCCATTTGACATTCAGGAATGCATTGGATATAACTGTATATTGTAAGAGAATATTAAAATGATAAAAGGGAAGGAGGAGCTATGGAAAGAAATACAGGCTGGAAGCGTATCGTGTACCTGATGTGTGCCATCCAGGTGGGTGCGGGAATCGCGATGATCGGCGTCATGGCGTTTCTTCCTCTTTTTCTTGGTGAACTCGGTGTCACTGATGCGGGCGAGGCGGCTTTTTGGGCGGGGCTCATTTCAGGAGTCACGCCGTTTATGATTGCTCTTTCCGCGCCTTTCTGGTCTATCCAGGCAGACCGCCGCGGCCCGAAACTTGTCATGTCCATCGTCCTTGCGGCGGTGACACTGACAGCGTTTCTCTGCGCCGTATCCACTTCGCCGTGGCAGGTGTTTATCTTCCGCCTGCTGCAGGGGCTGGTGGGCGGTTTCGTTCCCATCGGGCTGTCGGTCATTGCTTCCGTATCTCCGGAAGAAGAAACGTCCCGCACGCTCGGTTACTTTCAGGCGGCCATGGTGTCAGGCATTATGTTCGGCCCTCTCGTGGGAGGTCTTGTGGCAGACACGCTGGGGTACCGCATGCCCTTTGTCTTCTTTGGCGTCCTGTCCCTGATCTGTCTGATCTGCCTCCGCCTGTTCATGCCGGAAATCCATCGCAAGGGGGCGTCGGGAGAAAAATCTTCCACCTGGCAGGAATTGAAATATTTTGCTGCCATTCCCCGCGTGCGTCTTATGGTGGGGATCCAGTTCCTCTGTAATTTCGGCATCACCGGTATCGGTCCCATACTCCCTCTTTACATCAAGGACATGCTCGGCGGCGGGTCGGAGATTATCGCCACGATCGTAGGCATCATTATATTTCTTGCCGGCGGTGCGAGCGCGCTCTGTTCTCTTTCCACAGGGGCGGTGACGGCCCGCGTTTCTCTGCCGCGGCTTTTGACAGCGGCGACCGTTTTTGTGGGACTGACTTTTATCATGCAGTATATGATGACAAACGTGTGGGGGCTTGGTTTCTTTCGTGCCGTTACAGGAATCGGCATGGGGTTCATCATGCCTGTGGCCAATACGCTCATCGCGCAGGCGGTGCCCAATGAAAAGAGATCCATCGTCTTCGGCGTCGTGTCAAGCGTAGTTCTCATGGGCAACGTGGCAGGCCCTGTATGCAGCGGAGCGCTTGCCATGGTATGCGGCTATGCGGCCGTTTTCTGGTCTACCGCTGTTGCGTTCCTTGCGGCGGGCATTGTCGTATATATCAATTTCAAAGATGAAATAAACGGAAATAAGGAGATTTGATTGCGTTTTTTCTTTAAAATAGTAAAAATACTGATTCTTTTTCTTCTGCTTGCCTTTGTCGGAGCAGGATTCTATGCGGGAAATACCGCTTATGAAACGATGCTCACTGCGCCGTGGGAAAAAATCCTCGGCGTGACGAAACAGACGGCAGATCTTTCGCGCATTCACCGCAGGGAGCAGAAGGACGGTTGGCAGCCCGTGGAAATCCGTTCCGCTGACGGGACGAAACTTCGCGGAACCTACATCGAAAACAGCCGCTCTTCTGACCGTACGGTTATTCTTCTTCACGGGCTTTATCAGAATCGCTCCATGTGCATCCCTTATGTGGATATGTATCGGGATATGGGGTATAATGTCCTCCTCATCGACCAGCGGGGCCACGGAGAAAGCGGCGGCAGCCATACCACCTGGGGTCTTCGTGAAACAGACGATCTTGACGCCTGGACAGAGTGGCTGAGAGGAAAGGACGGCGGCGTGAAAATCGGGATGCATGGGATTTCGCTCGGCGCGGCGATGGCTCTTATTTACAGCGGAACGGAAAGAGGGAAAAATATTTCTTTCTATGTGGCTGACAGTGCTTATGGGGGCATGATGGAACTGGGGAAGGACAAGATCTCCGCCTATACCGGCGATCCCCGGTTTTTGTGGGGGATGGATCTCGTGGAGCCTTTTTTCCAAAGCGTCCTGTGGCTGAGGAGCGGAAAGGCACTGTCCGACATAGATCCGCTGGAGGCGGTCAGACGTATGACAGCGCCTGTCCTTTTTCTCCACGGCGGCGCGGACACACTCATTCCGCCGAAGACGGCGGAGGAACTGCTGCAGGCTTCAGGAAGCAGCAAAAAGGAACTTTTTATTTTTGACGGCGCGGGCCATACTATGGAAATGGCGGTAAACGGCGATGCTTACCGGAAGGCGGTCCGTGTATTTCTTGAAAGTCTTTCTCAAAACATGTGATACAATAAAAGACAGAGAAGTGCTGAATTGAGAAAGGAGCGACCATGCTGATCCGTGAACGTACAGAAGAGCTGGAAAAGAAACTTCTGAGTCCGAAAGCGGCTTTTTCCGCGGACGCAAAAAGAAGCAGGGAGGAAACGGAAGATCCCATGCGCACAAAATTTCAGCGCGACAGGGACCGTATTCTCCACAGTAATTCTTTCCGCCGGCTGAAACATAAGACACAGGTATATATCGCGCCTGAAGGCGACCACTACCGGACACGCATGACGCATACCCTTGAAGTGGCGCAGATCGGCCGTACGATGGCCCGCGCCCTGCGGCTGAATGAAGACCTTGTGGAAGCCATCGCCATGGGCCACGACCTGGGACACACTCCTTTCGGACATGTGGGAGAGCAGGCGCTCCGCGACGTATGCGGACATTTCGAGCATAATGAGCAAAGCGTGCGCATCGTGGAATGTCTTGAAAATGACGGCAGAGGACTCAATCTGACCGAGGAAGTGAAAGACGGCATGCTCAACCATTCAGGGAATCTCAAGGCGCACACGCTGGAAGGCGGGCTCATCAAGTACGCCGACCGTATCGCCTACCTCTGCCATGACTATGATGACGCGGAAAATATGGGGCTCATTTCGGCAAAGGAACTGCCTGACCGTGTCCGCCGCGTGCTGGGGACGACCCACTCCTCCATGATTACTGCCATGGTACAGAATCTGGTGGAAAATTCCATGGATGAAGATACCATACACATGGACAAAGAAGGGGACGAAGTCCTTCTTGAATTCCGGTCCTTCATGTTTGACCGGGTCTACATGTCACAGCCGCTCATCCCCGATCGGAAACGGGGACATGGCGTAGTTGTCATGCTTTATGAATGGTACATGAGCCATCCTGATGAGCTGCCGGAGAAGCAGAAAAAACTGGCGCAGGGAAATATTTCCTTGGCTGCCAGAGATTACATCAGCGGGCTTACCGATAATTTTGCCATCAACCTGTTCAAAGAGAAATATATGCCCAAGTATTGGAACCTGTAAATCAAAAAGCCGTGAGGAAAGAAAACGAAAAATCCTCATGGCTTTTCCTGTAATTGATACCGTGGCAGTGCCATACTTCCTTTTATACTTCTTGTTTACGATTAAAAGGTAGGCATGATGTCCCGTAATCCTTGTATTTCTTTACAGCATCGTGCTGAGCTTTCCCACTCTTTGGGAATGGCGCGCTTCAGAATAGAACTTGAGGAACTTCCGCGCGATGACGGAGAGGGGACGGCCTTTGACCTTGACCACCGTTTTGTACAGTTCTGTGTCGGCTTCTTCGATACGGCGGCAGGTGAAATGACAGCCGATGTCCTCCCCCGGCTCAATGGGAACGAGGCTTACGCCGTAATCATCTTTCGCCCATTGGAGTGCCGCGGTCCTTGTCGTGCAGATGCTGAGAATATTCGGCTTTAAATTGTGTGCCTTAAAAATTTTGTTCATGATCAGATTGCAGCCTGCGGATGCACAGAGCGGCAGAGAGGCCAGATTTTTAATGGAAACCGTTTCCTTGTCGCCGATGTCGGTGAGGAATTTGGAATTTTTCGAGAAAATGGCGCATATATCTTCCTCTCTTTGGAATAAGATTTCAAAATCATTTTGATGGATCAGGGGCACACTTAAAATGCCCAGTTCCGTGATACCGGAAAGAAGCTGCTGTGACTGCTCATTTACGCTGCCTTCATAGATTTCGTAGACCACATTCGGAAATAAGTCATGGAATGGTTCCAGACAGGTCTTAATGAAAATGGATGAACGGGAGTTGGCGGCGCTGATACGCAGCGTGCCCCGGTTTCCATCGCTGATGTCATCAATTTCAATCCGTGCCATATCTTCCAGTGAACAAATATACTTCGCCTTGTGGTAGAGAATTTTTCCTGCATCCGTTAAGATCAGATGCTTGCTTCCTCTTGTGGTGATAATCAATTTTGTACCGAAATATCCTTCCAGCGATTTCAGCTGTTTGGAAAGCGCCGGCTGGGCGATATGGACAAATTCAGAAGCGGACGTCATGCTGCCTGCTTCCACGATAGCCAGAAAATTTCTGTAATTATCTATTTCCATGAGTAGACTCCTTTTCAATGCAATGGAAAAAGTTTCCTCTTTTTCGTTTCGATGCCGGTCGAATTTGCATTTGTCAGAGTTTGCTGTGTCTTTATATAGATTAGTATATTATTAATTGCAAGTCAATAAAAAGTATGCAAAAATAGGAAAATTTCTAATAAGAAATATTTCAAATTCCAATCGGGTATTTTTATTTTCTTTCTGCCTGGTGTACTGTATAGACATAAGAAAGGCTGCCGGCCAAATAGATTTGCATAATGTACTGAGTTTGCTGTTTCCGAAACAGAGAGGAGAATTATCATGACAGTTCAGAAAAAACAGGCTTTTGGCAGAATTTTGCGCCATCGTCTTGACGCTGCGAAATTATTCCCGAATTTAGGTGAGAAGGGAAAAGATTTCACCGATTATATCCAGGGGGCGCCCGTGACCAAATCGGAACTCGCCCGTCATGCAGAAAGAATCAGATTATCTCTTGTGACAAAATAATATCGGATCGGCTCTCACCTTCCCAGATTCGATTTTATTATCTGTCCTTTTAGCGAAATGGCTTGCCTGTGCAGGTCATTTTTTGTTTGTTTATTTAGGAAATAGGCGGGCACCGGCACAAATCATTCTAACGGTCTTGCCCGCATTGCCGGGGCGGCGAAAGAAGTCGTCATAATGACAGGAGACGCTGATCGTCATTCAGGGTGTCGGCGAAGAATCTATTACTCTGGTGACGTCTTACCGGCTTCCTTCCTCGCAGAAACAGATCCTTCGCTGCCGCTCTTAGCTCCTAGCAGCTAGCCCTTAGCTCCTAACTGCTAGCTGCTAACCGCTAACTGCTAGTTGCTAACAGCTAATGACTAATGACTAACGGTAAAGAGAAAATAATTTTTATTCTGATGTGGAAATAAAAAATATTAAAGAATAATTAGTAGAACGGAAGGGCGGTTTATTCCCTGCAGGAAAGGGAAGCGGGCTTTTCAGGGTCTATATTTTATTGCCTATATTTCATATTAAAAAGAAAAAATAGGAATAACTTATTTATAAGGCATATCTAAATATTCTTATAAGATATTTTTAATATTTTAGAATAAATGTTAATCTTTTATCAGCCAAAGGAACGACGGCAGGAAACCGCTCCGCAGTGATCCGGAATTAATCGGCCTGCTCTGAAAAAAGAAGCGGTTAAAGTGCATGGCAGCCCCTGCCGGCATGTTTCTTATGACGAACTGATGGAACCTTGCGAAAATGGCGGTTCCGTATTTCCTAAAGTCCCGGACAGAAAGGAGGTTGCTGCATGGAAATGGAAGAAGAGGAAAAACGTAAGATTCGTGAATTCCTGAAGAAGGTGGATAAAAAATATTATCGTCCCGATATCAAAGAAAGGAAATCCTTGTCCGAAGAAATGGTAGATGCGGCAGAAGAGACGGGCGGAACTATTCCTCCTTTGGAGGAGGAGTAACCCTGCAGGTAGGAAATAGTTCAGAAAACGTCTTGGTGATTACTGCACTTTTATGACTTATTTCATGCTTACAATTACCATTGCTTTTACAGGATTGGGGGAGTATTCAATTTATGGAAATGATTATGATGATGGATCCGGCAGTGAAGTGTCTTTGCCTTCTTGCTGTCGTGGCGATCCTCTTTGTTACGGAAAAACTTCCGCTGGCGGTGACGTCAGTTTTCGCAGCCATTTTTTGCTGGCTTCTGGGCCTTGTGCCGATTGAACAGGTATTTCTGGGACTTGCCGATTCGACGGTCGTCCTCTTCGGCGGTATGTTTATCGTAGGCGCCGCCATGTTTTACACCGGTCTTGCCCAGGATATCGGCGGGCAGATCGTCAAGCTTTTTGGTACGGGGGAAATTAAACTGATGGTCGGCATTATGGTTATTGCTGCTGGCATGTCTGCCTTTCTGTCCAATACAGGCACCACGGCGTGTCTTATTCCGGTGGTTATCGGTATCTGTAAAGAAGCGCACATTCCCGTTTCCCGTGAAATGATGCCCCTTGCCTTTGCGGCAGGTCTCGGCGGTACCTGCACCCTCATCGGTACCCCTCCAAACATCATTGCGAACGTCGCCCTGAAAGCGGCGGGCATGGGGGACCTCCAGTTCGGCTTCTTTGAATATGCCTGGGTCGGTGTGCCGATTACCGTGGCAGGTATTCTTTACATGGTATTCATCGGCCGCCACCTGCTGCCTAAGACAGACGCCGATGATTTTAATGTGGATGAAGTGGAACAGGAAATTGAAGCCAATGAAACATCCAAAACAAAGAAAATTATCTGCGGCATAATCATGCTCGGTGTAATTATCACCATGGCGACAGGCTTCGTACCGCTGGAAATTGCGGCGGTTATCGGTGCTCTTCTCTGTGTCATCACCGGCTGCCTTTCCGAACGCCAGGCGTATGATTCCATTGATTGGGTCACCATTTTCCTCTTCGCCGGCATGATTCCGCTGGCGAGCGCTATGAATACCTCCGGTGCGGGGAAACTCATCGCGGAATATACAGTGGCGGCTCTCGGCGGAAATCCGTCTCCCTATGTCATCACCGCGGTGCTCTTCATCCTGGCCGTTGTCCTGACGCAGTTCATGAGCAATACCGCTTCCAAAGCGCTCCTCTGCCCTGTGGGCATCGCTTTGGCAGCCCAGGTCGGCGCGTCCCCGCGGGCTGTTCTCATGGCGATTCTTATCGCATCCTCCTGTGCTTTCGCAAGTCCTGTAGGTACTCCGCCGAATACTCTCGTTCTCGGCCCGGGCAAGTACTCCTTTATGGACTTCGTCAAGTGCGGCACCGGTCTTGTTGTCATCTGCCTCGTGGTATCTATTGCGGTAATCCCCGTGGTATGGCCTTTCTTCCCGAATTAAGGGGGGTATGGCAGTATGACTGAAAACAGGAAATAGTAAGCCTGTTTTGCTGTCGAAATCAGAAAGTCTGTCGGATATATCAAACCGATGGACTTTCTTTTTTATGGATGGGGATATCAAGCCGTCAGTTGTTAGCCATTAGCTATTAGCGGTTAGCAACTAGAAGCTAGAAGCTAGAAGCTAGAAGCTAGAAGCTAGAAGCTAAGAACTAGCAGCTAGGAGCTAAGAACTAGCAGCTAAGAGCTATCGGCTAGAGGCTATTATACATGAAGGATTAGAATGAAGATTCTTTTTCCATGTGCCGAATTTCCAACAGCCTTTTGTCTGATAAAAGCGGTACTCACGGTAAAACGTCATCCTGAACGAATGTGAAGGATCTATTACCGTGGTGAGGAAGACGGCAAGACGTCATCAGAGTAATAGATTCTTCACTCTGTGTCACTGTCCCGCTTCCCTGCCTTTCTCATATGGAATTCTTGTCCCCGTTCAGAATGACCGGGGACGGTAAGGCGTCATAATGAGGAAAGCGTCAGTTGTCATCCTGAACGAATGTGAAGGATCTGTACACCCGTGGCGAGTAAGGTGGTAAGCTGTTATTCAGGGGAATAGATTTTTCATTGCTTTTCACTGTTCTGCCGGCCGGCTTTCGCAATCCATCCCGGCTGTCGAAATTTGTTAGAAAATAATTAATATTTTTAATTTAACTTGCGTATTTTCACTTGACACCGTATAATTCATATCAACAAATTTATACAGGTGGATGATGTATGCGGGAGAAAGCCGTTTGGCTTACCGAAGGAGTAACACTCTCAGGTGCCCTCAGGGGCGGTACCGTATGCGGACATACTCTGGAGAGTGCCATTTTGGCCGCCGAAGGTGTAAGGATTGAGATCCAAATCTCTCAGGCAAAAGGACAGAGCAAAAGACGCATGATTTTTAGCGTTATTTGGCGATATGCCGGCTTCCGGAGTACAGTTTTACCTGGAGCCGGCTTTTTTATTTTCCCAAGGAGGGCATTTTCTAAATGGATTTTTTAGCGGTATTGAATGAAATTGATAATTTTATATGGGGGCCGCCGCTGCTGGTGCTTCTTGTAGGGACGGGTATCCTGCTTACAATCCGGCTGCATCTTTTGCAGATATTCAAGCTGCCGAAGGCGCTGAGCCTGATTTTCAGAGCGCAAAATGCGGGCAGCGGAGATATCGACAGTTTTAAGGCTCTTTGTACGGCGCTCTCCGCGACGGTCGGTACGGGAAATATTGTAGGTGTCGCGACAGCGATCCATGCGGGCGGACCGGGGGCGCTTTTCTGGATGTGGATGGCGGCATTCTTCGGTATGGCGACAAAGTATGCGGAAGGTCTTCTTGCTGTCAAATATCGTGAGACCGATGAAAAAGGTGAAATTGCCGGCGGCCCGATGTACTACATTAAAAACGGCATGGGTAAGAAATACAAATGGCTGGGGGGGCTCTTTGCGTTTTTCGGTGTCCTCGTTGCGTACTTCGGTATCGGTACGTTTGCCCAGGTCAATTCCATTGTGGATATTACGAAGATGACCATCGGTCTTGATCCTGTCTGGACGGGGGCGATTCTCACCATTTTTGTGGCGGCGATTACTATCGGAGGTCTCCAGTCAATTGCGGCAGCGGCCAGCAGGATTGTTCCCGCCATGGCGTTTATTTATTTCCTGTCAACCATCGGCGTTCTGCTCGTTTTTGCCGATAAGGTGCCCGCAGCGGTTTCCATGATTTTTGAAAGTGCTTTTACCACCACGGCGGCAACAGGCGGTTTCCTTGGCGCGACTGTCATGATGGCAATGAGAAACGGCGTGGCCCGCGGGGTATTCTCCAATGAATCTGGCCTCGGTTCTGCTCCAATCGTGGCGGCTGCCGCTAAAACGAAATGGCCGGCTGAGCAGGGTCTTATTTCCATGACCGGCACTTTTATTGACACCATCATTATCTGTACACTGACCGGCCTGACGCTTGTGGTCACCGGTGTATGGTGCGGTATGGAAAACGGCGCGGCGCTTACAAATGCGGCGTTTACTTCCGCGTTTCCTGTTTTTGGCGGATACATGCTGTTGATCGGTCTTGTTCTCTTTGCTTTCACGACGATATTGGGCTGGAACTACTATGGCGAACGCTGCATGATTTATCTCGTGGGGACGAAGGGCGTTCTCCCGTACCGTTTGGTTTTTATCCTTCTCATTGCCAGCGGCGCGTTCCTCAAGCTGGAAGCCATCTGGATTCTTGCGGATATCGTGAACGGACTCATGGCTATTCCGAACCTGATTGCTCTTCTTTTCCTGTCGGGCATCTGTGTCCGTGAGACGAAGAAATATATGGATCATCTGAAGACAGGCAAACCGTATGAAGAGTATGAGGATTGATTTGAATCAGACGAAAAACGCATAAGGAAAATTTATTTTGATAAAAAATCGGTATAGAAATACCTGTTGCCATCTTGAAAAAACAGGTGTATAATTCGACACACATCAGAAAGTTAAAAATTTCTGATGGAGATTCCGCAGGCTGGGATACTGTTTCGGACAAATGAGTATATCCTGCCGGGGCATAACTGAATAAGTGGATGATGTACACTGAAAAATGACACGGAAGTGTCTGCCGAAGGAGTAACACTATCAGGCGTTCTTTGGAACACGAAACTATGTACGGACACGACTCTGGAGAGTCCCATTCAATTGGGCGCCGAAGGGGCAAAAATGGCTGACCGGGCCATTCCAATCTCTCAGGCAAAAGGACAGGGCTGGCATTGGGTAACACCCATTGTATACGTGGATGCATACATGCATACAACCGCCGGCCCAAGTCATACAAGGCTTGAGTGCGGCGGTTTTGTTTTTGAAAAAGTATTAGGAAAAGAAAAGGGGGAAACTAAATGGATATGACGGCAATGAATCAGATTGTGGGGGATATTGACAGCTTTGTCTGGGGTCCTGTGATGCTGTGTCTGCTCGTGGGTACAGGAATTTACCTTACAGCATACTTGAATTTCCGTACATGGCGCAATCTGCCTTATGCGATGAAAAGCGTGTTTTCCCGGGAAGCCCGTAAAACAAATCGGGGATCAGGAGATGTTTCTCCTTTTTCCGCACTGATGACGGCGCTTGCCGCAACCATCGGTACGGGAAATATCGTAGGTGTGGCGACTGCCATGTTTGCCGGCGGTCCGGGTGCTCTGGTATGGATGTGGGTTTCCGCCTGTTTCGGACTGACGACCAAGTTTTCTGAATGTATGCTTGGTTTTAAGTTCCGCGAAGTGAATGCGAAAGGGGAAATGAAGGGCGGCCCTATGTTCACCATGAAGAACGGGTTTAAAAATAAAAGAGCAGGACTCTGTATGGGCTTTATTTTTGCCATGTTTACTGTCATCGCTTCTTTCGGTATCGGGAATATGACCCAGGCAAATTCCATTACTACAGCGGTGAATGCCACTTTTGGGTTTTCCAATGAAATTATCGGCATCGTCCTTACGGTTCTCACACTAGCGGTCATCATCGGAGGGATTACTTCCATTTCCAGAGTATCGTCCCTCGTCGTTCCCGGAATGGCTGTCTTCTACATCATCGCGGGTCTCTTTTGCATTGCTTTGAATTTTGAAAATGTACCGCACGGATTGTTCCTCATTTTTATGATGGCCTTTGATCCTGCTGCTGTGGAAGGCGGGGTGGTCGGTACGATAACTGTTTCCGTGATGAATGCGGTCCGTTTCGGTGTGGCCCGCGGCTGTTTTTCCAATGAGGCCGGCCTCGGCTCCGCCGCTATTTCCGCCGCTGCGTCCACTACCGATGATCCGGCACGGCAGGGATATGTTTCCATGACAGGGACTTTCATCGACACCATCATCGTCTGCACCATCACCGGACTTACCATTGCGTCTTCCGGCGTTTTGGGAACCGTCGGTCCAGACGGGAAACCTCTGACGGGCGTGGCGCTGACCATGGCAGCTTTTTCCACGCATCTCGGCACGGCGGGAAACTGGATCGTTTCCGTCGGGATCATGCTCTTCGCCTACTCCACCATTCTCGGCTGGGAATATAACGGCGAAAAGGCATGGGAATATCTCTGGGGCACCCATACATACAATATCATCTACCGTCTTGCGTTTTCCCTTGTCGTCTATGTGGGGGCGACACAGACACTCGACCTCGTATGGAACCTGTCGGATATCGCCAATGCGCTCATGGCTGTTCCGAACCTTGTCTCTATGCTGGTTCTTGCCCCTGTCATTAAAGAAGAAGTTCTCCGATTTGAAGCGGTTATCGCAAAAGAAAAGGCGGAAAGAAAAGCGGCCCTGCTGGAAAAGAATGAGGAAACGCTCCATATCTGATCAGTGCGAAAATATCTCGGGTATTAAAAATTGCCCGGGATTTTTATCGGACTGTAACAGGGGAAAGAAATCTGTATTTCTGCCGCATGAAACAGGCAGGGCGAGATATGCGACTGAAAGGCATTTACAATGAAAAAGAAATCCTATATAATGAATTCGTACCTTACAGACGGGAAACGGAATACCCTGCCGATGTCAGGGAAAGCGACTGTTTCCCTTGTTTTTGAAAAACAGAAAGAGGGATTTTTATGAAAATAAAACACATAGCAGCAGGTCTGGCACTGCTGGCCATGCCGTTTACAGCGCAGGCAGAAGTACGGGAAGCGGGGCTGGTGGATGGATTTGGCATGAGCCTTATTTATCCGGCAGTACATACGAAAAATATCGCGGCCGAAAATGCGATCAATAAGGATATTACAGGGTATGTTCGCCGTATGAAGGAGCTGTATGAAAGCGGCGAAAAGCAGGAAGTATACATGACCTATACCACAAAGTATGAAGATGAAGATCTGGTGTCTATCGTTCTGGAAACATCGTCTATAAATGAAGGAATGGCGGATAGAAATGCGCAGGCCTATGGCCTTGTGTATAATAAAAAGACAGGTGATCTGCTGGACAAATCTAAATTCGGCGTGAAGGTAGACAGCGCGGAAGTCGTGAACCTGCTGAAAGAGGGAAAGCTTGACCTGTATAACATCAATGGGAAAAAGTTATCTTATGACTCTTTCTTCAAGCCGACCGCATATATGGAGGCGGAGTGCTTCCTCCTGGGGAAGAAAGAACTGGGGCTGCTCTATGCGGCAGGAGAGCTGGCTCCTTATTCGGAAGGCGCGACATACGTGGTGATTCATCTGAAATAAGGAAATAAAAATACGAAAATGAAAACGGTACCCCTCAAATGCGGCGGGTACCGTTTTATCGTACAGCTTTCAGCTGTATGATATGAGCGGTTAGCTACTAGCTGTTAGTTGTAAGGTGGAAGCTCTTTTACGATTAGAGTCATCTCAGCGAGCGAGTATCTATCCTCCGGCCACTGCATGCGCCAGTGGGCTTATGGGAATAGGTGGCGCTGAATCGGCAAGGAAGAATAGAATAAAGATTCTTTTTCCATGTGCCGAATTTCCCACAGCCTTTTTGTCTGATAAAAGCGGGACTCACGGTAAAATGTTATCCTGAACGAATGTGAAGGATCTGCTGCCGTGGTAAGGAAGGCGGTAAGGTGTCAACAGCAGTAATAGATTCTTTGCTTCGTGTCTCATAGAGCTGTTTTCAAAGCATTTTGCCTCCGTTCTGTATAACGGGAAATGAAAGGGTATGCCGGCTTCTGTTGTACCTGCCGGGGGGTGTAGTGTATAATATAAAGAATCTATTGTAGCATAGGAGGAGTGAAGTTGAATTTATCTGTTCAGATTTTTGCGTCATTGGTGCTTTCTGTCGTTGTAGGTCTTGTCCTTGGAGATGGCGCGATCGGTCCTGTTAAAGCATGGGTCGCGCCTGTCGGCACCATGTTCATTAATCTTATCAAAATGATGATCGTTCCTGTCGTTCTTTGTTCTCTCGTCGTGGGCATGACATCTATGGGGGATTTGAAGAAACTGGGGCGCATCGGGATGAAAACCGTGGGCTTCTATATGGTGACTACGGCGATTGCTATCGTTATCGGCTTTGCAGTGGCAAGTGTTGTCCAGCCCGGTATTGGTATGGCTCTTCCCGGCGAGGCTGCCCCGAAAGTAAAGGAAGCGCCCACGATCATGCAGGTATTTGTCAATATGATTCCGACAAATCCGATTGCTTCCATGGCGAAAGCGGATATCCTTCCTGTCATTATATTTTCTCTTTTTCTTGGGGCAGGAATTATTTCCGTCGGCGGAAGCCGTTCCAAGCTGCTGATCAATCTTTTTGATGCGGGGGCGGAGGTCTGCTATAAAATCATCGCCATGATTATGCGCCTGGCGCCTATCGGTGTTTTCTGCCTTCTTTTACCTGTCGTCGTGCAGAATGGTCCGAAGGTTCTTCTGCCGCTGCTCTCCGTGATTATTGCTATGGCTATCGGCTGCACGATCCACGCGGTCTGCGTGTATTCCTCTGTGGCGGCGGTCGTGGGGCATATGAGCCCTGTCCGGTTTTTCCGCGGCATGGCAGAAGCCATGGTTATTGCGTTCACTACCTGTTCTTCTGCGGGCACGCTTCCGGTGAATATGAAGAACACGGAAGAAAAGCTGGGAGTAAAACGGGACATCGTGTCTTTCGTCCTGCCTCTCGGTGCTACCATCAATATGGACGGCACCGCTCTCTACATGGGGGTATGTTCCCTTTTCATCGCCAATGTATTCGGTATTCATCTGACAATGGATCAGATGATGATGATCGTTCTTACCGGTACGCTTGCCTCTATTGGTACAGCAGGCGTCCCCGGCGCGGGTCTGATCATGCTTGCCATGGTGCTCCAGTCTGTCGGGCTTCCATTGGAAGGATTGGCTCTCGTGGCAGGCATCGACCGTGTTCTGGATATGTTCCGTACCACGCTGAATATCACTGGTGACGCTGCTGTCGCCGTTGCTATCGATGCCACGGAAAAATCCGTCCCTACCCAGCTGGAAATCACTGAATAGGAACGGATGCGAAAGCCTCAGGCTATTTATGAGGATCTCTATAAGTCAGACGTGAAGTTTAACTTATGGAGGTCTTTTTGTGTAGGCGGCTTTAAGACAGGCGGCTGCGGTATTGTGTTGGCGTGCAGTTGAATTTCTCGGAGAACATTTTCGTATAGTAGCTTTGGCTGGAGAAGCCGCAGGCGTTTGCGATTTCCAAAATGGAATTTTCCGTGAAGTCCAGGAGGTTGCGGCTGATCTCCAAACGGTACCGGTTGAGGAAATCTATGGGGGACTGCTGCATATATTTCTTGAAAAGCTGGCAGCATTTGCTTCTGGATACGCTCCCCGCCGCGGCAATACCGGCTAAAGAGATTTTTTCAGGATAGTGGTGGGAAATATAGGCGACCATCCGGCGCTGCGCGCTTATATCTGTACCGGGCATATCTTCCTGCGTCTGCTTTTCGGGAGGGAAAAGGGCGTAAAGGCGGGCGAGGAGAATGTGTAAAAGACCGATGCTTTCCAGCTCGAATCCGGGGAGGTGCTTTTCGTTGATCCGATTGATTTCCCGCAGCAGTTCTCCCAGCCGCGGCGCGTCAGGAGAGGCGGAGGGAACAAGGAAACAGCGGCGGGACGTATTTCCCAGAAGAGGAGACAGAAGCCTGTTTCTGACAGACTGATTTTCTGTCAGGAGGGAAGGGTGGATAAGCGCCCGTATGAAGCGGCAGTCTTCTCCGTTGTGCGGCGCGCTTCGGTGCATGGCGGAAGCGTGGATGGCAAGGAAATCTCCGCGGGAAGCGGTGAGGATCTTTTCCTCGATATGGAAATCCATTTTTCCGTCCAGTATGTAAATAAATTCCAGTTCATCATGCCAGTGGGAAATCATCTGCAGGTGGGTCTGGGAAGATATGGTGCTGATGGTGGCTGAGATTGGCGGCAAAGTTCCTTTTGCGGAAGGGATGACCGCAGCGGCGCTTTTTAATATGTCGGGACTGATCATAAGAAACCTCCGGTTGCAATTTTTACAAAGTGTGAAAACAGTTTCTAAAGGAATGTACGATATTTATAAAAATGTGGAATATATTTATATTCAAAGGGTAAAAACTATACTATTATTATACCAGAAACATTGATAAATATGAATATAGAAACAGAATGTTTCAAAAAAGTAGTCATTGTAATATATAAGGAGGAACTACAAATGGAAAAGAAATTAAATGCATTATTATCAGATTTGGTGGTGGAGTACCATAAGCTGCAGAGTTTTCACTGGTACCTGAAAGGAAGTCATTTCTTTGATGACCATGCGAAACTGGAAAGTTTCTATGATGAAATTGCGGAAGCGGTCGATGCCGTAGCGGAAGCCATGCTCCAGCAGAAGCTCAGACCGGAATCGACACTGAAAGGGTTCCTTGCAAAGACAGGCATCCATGAGGCCGAAAATGAGGAAGTGACATCGGAAGAAGCATATACCCGGGTATTGGCAGACTTTGAGTATCTTCTTAAAGAAGTCATTGTGGTCAAGGAAGCGGCAGAGGAAGAAAAGAATTATTTCATCTCTGCCCTGATGGACGACTACATCGCAAGCTTCAGCAAGAACAGATGGATGTTGAGGCAGGCCCTGAAATAATTCACAGCAGGGGAAAGGACGCTCTCTGAAAGGGAGTGTCTTTTTTTGCGCGGATATGAACCTGTTGTCTGAAAACAGGAACTGACAAGAGAATATATTTCTTAAAGGAATATTTCATATAAATGAAAAGAATTTTATTATTATATGGAATAAAAGTAGAATAAAAGAAATGGAAAGAGGTGGTGTGATGGAATATATCGGAGAAAGTTCGGCGATTTATTACTGGCGGGCTCTGGGACTTATCGTATCGGTGCTCATTCTCTACGTGGTTTTTGAAATGCAGAAGAAAAAGATGAGCCGTCTTTCTTCGGCAAATACACATTCCTCCATTGTGCTTCTGCACAAACGGCATGCAGGCAATCCGAACTATTCCAGCAGCACTGAAATCTGCCGCATTGACGGGCTCAGGGCGGAAGCGTTTCTTTACTGTGTCGGCGTGCAGGCGGTCTATCTATCGCCGGGGGAGCATAATATCGAGGTAAATGCCCATTGGGCACGGCATATCCGCGGAAAACGTTTTAAGGAATATGAAGCGGGCCCGCATCATCTGTGCGTAGAAGTGGGACATGGCGAATTATGGTCGCTGGAATATTTTATTCCTGAAAAGAAATTTATTTTTTCCCGGTGCAATGAAAAGAAAATGTTCAAAAAGAGCGTGGTGTGATTATTCCCGTTTCCCCAAAAGTTCACTCAAAAACGGAATAAATCCGAGGAAAAACAAGCAACATATAACAGATAGGAATAACTTGCAAAAAATAGTAGATATTTAAGGATATCCGCTCTATAATCAAAACAGAAGGAAGAAGCTAATCCTTCGTGACCGGTCAATTACAAAGGAACAGAAGTGTATCGAAAGATACAGAAAGGAGAAAGGCCATGAATACCATGTATGATGCAGTTATGAAAATGGAACAGCTCTTGGGCGTGTATGAAAGACTGATTGACGATCTTGCCGGCTACATGAAGGAAAACGGCATTGATTACACCAATGATGATTCCGTACATCCGGCCATCATGCTCTACTCCGAGGCGGGACGCATTTATTCCAGGCTCCTGCGGACGAGAAAGATAGAAGATCTTCTCCGCATGGAAGGGGAATATAACTTGATGAACGGCATGGTGAATGAAATGAAAGCGGGCGCCTGGGCAAATCTCTCGGGCGAGGATGTTTCCCGCAAGGTCATGTAACATGAAACCTCAGAGGCGTATGTCTGAAAAAGGGGCATACGCTTTTTGAGTGGCAGAGAAATAAAATTCCATCAGAAAGGCGCTTCCGTCTGCCGCCGCAGGGCGATAAGCGAAAGCGCTTTTTGCTGTGTGCAGTTTTGGGTGATAGAACATAACACGTTTTATCCTTGTAAGGCCCATTCTTGCCACTGTACTTAATGATAGAGGATGGTAAGACATCATCCTGAACGAATGTGAAGGATCTGCTGTTGTGGTGAGGAAATCGGTAAGATGTCATCAGCGTAATAGATTCTTCACTCTGTCTCACTGTCTCGTTTACCAAATTTCCCACACAGCATTCTTGTCTCCGCTCAGAATGACGGCGGACAGCAAGGCGTCATCTGGAAGCGAATGTGAAGGATCTGCACCCGTGATGAGGCAAGCCTTTTTTCAAGAAGGCATTGTTGATTTCCAAAAACCGGAATCCGGCCTTCGCCGGCTGAAAACATCTTGGCAGCAAAAAAGAGTACCTGATGTCTGAAACCACAGGTACCCTTTTTTGATTAAATTCAATGGTTTATTTCCGTTTCTTTTCTCGGATGGGCGATGGTCCGGTAGCCTTCCACGGCAAGAATCAGGGCGAGGATGACGAGGAGCGAACCAATGATGACCTGTGCGTAGGGCCCCCAGCCGGCGGCGCCTGCCATGATGATGCCAATCTGGTTTTTCACGATAAGGGAAAGCGAGCAGATGGTGACGAGGAGCATGAAACTCATGGGGAAGAGAAACATTTTATTGTTCTTTCCTGCGTTGCCGAGCCATGCGGCGACAGCAAGGAGACCGATGGCGGCAAGAAGCTGGTTAGCCGCGCCGAAGAGTCCCCAAATCTTGGCAAATCCGCCCATGCCGAGAGAGATGCCGAGAATGACGGTGATAATGGTCGCAAAATACGGATTCACCATGAGTTTGCGGAACCCGTCCTTGACATCTTTCGGGTTTTCGCCTGGTTCGAGCCAGAATTCTTGGAACATGAAGCGTGCCAGCCTGGTGGCGGTATCAAGAGAAGTCAGGCAGAAAGCGGAGTAAGTAAGGACAAGAAGGGTGTACATGATGTTTTTCAGTCCTTCAAATCCCGGAATGGCAGCGACCATGGCGGCGATCCCGCCCGCAAAGATATCCGTCGCGCCATGGGTATGGCCTGTGACACGGGCATAACCGATTGCACAGAGAGTGATGATGGCGAGTACGCATTCCAAAAGCATACCGCCGTAAGCGATAGGCTTTGCATCCGATTCTTTATCAAGCTGTTTGGACGTCGTCCCCGAAGAAACAAGGGAATGGAAGCCGGAAATAGCACCGCATGCAACGGTAGTGAACAAAATCGGGAAGAGGAACTGCGTTCCGTTTGCGTTGTTGATGGTGAAGCCCGCAAAAGCGGGGAAGACTTTTTCATCAATGGTCGGATGAGCGCCGACGATGCCGATGACGGCGACGATGAGCATTGCGTAGAGAAGGAACGAACTGAGGTAGTCACGAGGCTGGAGAAGGATCCAGACAGGGGTGACCGAAGCGATGGTGATATAAATGCCGACAAGGATCATCCATGTATTCATGGAGAAATAGAACGGATGGAAATTCATGCCGACGGCCATGCACAGAACGATCCCCCCGACGCCGAGGATGGAAGAAATGACCATCGGCGTGTGGCGGCGGTATACGGCAAAACCGAAAACGATAGCGATGAGGATAAACATGATTGAAACCATGGCGACAGATGCTTTTGTCGCGCTGGCCGCCATGTCGAGAACGCCGTCCTTATAAGTCGCGCCGAAGGTGGAAGCCACGATAGCGGCAAAAGCGGCCACTACAAGGATCAGTGTGAGGTATGAGAAGATGATGAAAAGCTGTTTTGCCCTTTTTGACATATTCAGGGAAATGATTTCACCGATGGATTTGCCCTGATGGCGGATAGAGGCAAAAAGCGCGCCGAAATCATGGACACCGCCGAAGAAGATGCCGCCAATCAGTACCCAGAGGGTGACCGGCAGCCAGCCGAACATGGCCGCGCCGATCGGCCCCGTAATGGGTCCCGCGCCGGCAATGGATGAGAAATGATGGCCCATGAGGATGGGCGCTTTAGCGGGAACGTAATCCACGCCGTCTTCCATGGTGTGGGCGGGCGTAGGATGATTTCCTTCGTTTACTCCCCACTGTCTGGCGACCCAGCCGCCGTAAAAAACGTAGCCGCAGAACAGAACGGCGATACTGATCAGCAAAAGTACAAGCGTGTTCATGCTATTCCCCCTTTGTAATTAACTCCTGAAAAATATTTTTTAGGTTCTTTTTCATGCATCGTCCGCTTTTATTAAAATAGAGCGAACGCTTTTCCATATCCAGGCAGCCTGTGTGAAATTCCAGCCAGCCGTGGAGTGAAAAGCGGAATGTTTTATAGATGCGGCAGTTTTCTACCGCTTTCCGTGCCGCATCGTCCACCTTGCCGCAGATAAAGACAGGTGAGACATAGGTGTACATATGGCCCGAACCGATATGGGCCATTTCCATGCCGGCATTATAAGCGTAATCGCGGCACCTTTCAAAAAGATCCGCAGTCAGATGATCGGCGGTGAAAAGAAATATGAACTCTTCCTGATTGGCGGACCAGATTTCATTGGATTTGAGAAATAAGTGCTGGCCTGTTTTTTCATAATATTCGCAGACAGCGGCGAGACCGTTTCTTTCATCTTCCCGGAAAGGAGAGAGCTTTACCGCTTCTCTGAGATTCCGGCCTTCCTCCAATGGCGGTGAGATGCCTCCGTCAAAACGCGTAATATTATAAAAACGCCGGTAGCTTTTCAGCAGCCGTTCCACAGCATTTTCTTTTTTGTTTTCCATAGAACAGCCTCAAATGAATAATTTCTATGAAGTAAAAATAATTTCTATGAAGTAAATATATACAATAATAATCAAAAAAGATATTAAATATATAGTAATACGTCTTGTAAAAGATTTCAACCATTATTGGACATTAAATTACTATAAAAATATTTTAAAGAACTGAACGGGTGAATAATAGTACCTTTATATTATATAGAGAAAGAATAATGGCTGTCTTTAAAAGGGAAAGGAGCTCGGTGGAAAGAGCGTCTTCCGGAAGGAAGATTTCTTTCATGGGAGAAATATTTCCGGGGCGCTGCCTGAGGAATACTATATTTGTCAATTCAGCTTTTTTGTAATACACTGGAATTCATAAAGAAAGAGAGGATATTCTAATGAAAATAAGCGTTGCGCCATCCTTATTTGACCGGATCCCCGGGCTTTGTATCGGAATCGTCGCTGTCCGCGCGGCAGATAACGCGGCAGCAAATATGGAAGCAGAAGCTTTTCGCCGCCGCTGCTGCACGGAAGCCAATTTGCTGCTGAAAATGGATCCCGCCCTGGCGGAAAAGGAACTGGAAGATTACAGGGAGATTCTTTCTGCTGCCGGTGTTAAAGAAGGCAGGACGGCTGTAGAAAAAGTATTTGCCGAGTACAGAAAACTTCTCGGTGTTTCTGCTGCGGAGGGCGTGCCCGAAGATCCGGAGATCCTTTTGCAGCCGAAGAAAGCGACCCTTGATGAGCTGGCGGGCTCCGACGCGCTGCCGCCGGTCAATCCGATTATGGATATCATTCGGGGCGGCATGCTGAAATTTCATGTAGAAATCCATGCTTATGATATGGGAAACAGGAAGACTCCTTTGGAGATACAGAAAGCAGGCCGTACGTTTTCCGTCAATTTGGGAGATAAAGTCTGCACGGCCGACTGGCTCTGCCGTGATGAAGAAGCAGGGGCGGTTACGGAAGATACGGAAAATATTCTTGTCCTCATCACAGGAATGAAAGGGAACCGCAGAAAAGTGGCGGCTGCAAGAAATGAACTGGCGCGGCGCATGAAATCCGCTTTTGACAGGGCGGTGGAGGTGGGCTGGCTGGAAGGAAAGGAGACGGAATTTACTACGGAAATTTAAATTCGAGATATTCCGTGAAGAATTATGAAATACGCTGCTATCGATTTTGAAACGGCTTACTGGGGGCCGGGGAGCGCCTGCTCGCTCGGTATTTCCGTGAGCGACGGCAATGAAATTACGGAAGAATGGTATCGTCTGATCAGACCGTACCGCATGAATTTCGATCCCATCTGTATGCGGGTGAATGGAATTTATCCTGATGACGTGGAAAAGGAACCGGCTTTTCCGGCGTTTTGGAAAGAGGTGGCAGAGCGGCTGGAAGGAAGTATCGTTTTCGCCCACAATGCCCGCTTCGATATGGGCGTCCTTGCGTCAGTGCTGGATGTATATGATTTGCCGGATATTCATTTCCTGTATGGAGATACGGTGGCGGTTTCCAGAATGCTTTGGAAAGAATTGCCGAATCATAAATTGGATACCGTAGCCGGCAGTCTTGGCTATGATTTCAATCACCATCAGGCGCTGGATGATGCACGCGCCTGCGAAATGATCGTGCGGAAAGCAGTAGAAAAGACGGAGGCAGCGACAATAAAAGAAATGATGGCACGTCTGAAGCTGCCGCTGAAAAAGTTCGCAGTGAAGAGGACGCATGTGCCCGGCAGTACAGGGCTCACTGCACCGGTGCTGTGGCGCAGTAAGGCAAGATAAAAACCGATGCGTACGAAGAAAATAAGTACACATCGGTTTTTCTTTTTTAAAATTCTATGGAGAGCCCCACTTTGAGCTGTTCCGCCATGGATCCCAGTTTTCCTTTCAGGAGGGCGAAAGCGCGGTCACCTGTGCAGTGGCCTGTATAGACGGATTCTATGCCTGTTTCTCTGATTTGCTCTGCCAGCCTGAGGATTTCTTCATCAGTTTTGTTGAACAGGTGGAAGCCGCCGATCAGGGAGAAAACCTTTTTTTCGGGGAAGGTTTCTGAAACTTCCCGGATGATGTCCGCCGCGCCGGCGTGGGAACAGGAACTGAAGATGACGAGTCCTTTTTCCGTCTCAAGGACAAGACTTTGCTCATGGTCAAAGTTATCGGGAAGGAAGCCGCCGTTTTTCTTCTGATACATCTGCTCCCGCTCACCGATTTTTTCCCGGTTCTTCCGCTTATGGGCGACTGCATATACGCCGTCACACAGGGCGGCATCGCCGTTTGCATAAATCAGTCTGTCCTGATAGGCGGTAAGAAGATCTTTGGGGATGCCGATGTATCTGAAACGGCCCTCTTCATAGGCGTAGCAGTTTTCTGCGCATGATTTCTGCAGATAAAATTTGGCATGCCTGTTTCTTTTGAAGAAATATTCCATGCCGTTGGCGTGGTCATAGTGCGCATGGGAAAGAATGCCGAAGTCTATATTTTCCAGCGGGATATCCATGGCTTTCGCGTTTTCCACAAAAAGAGCCGATGCACCGGTATCAAGTAAAATCTTTTTATTTTCATACTCAATATAGATTGACAGGCCCCATTCGCCTGCCAGCGGACCTTCTCCGATATTGTCCGCGAGGACGGTGGCTTTCATAGCAGCTGCTCCTTTCGTATATGAATTTCTTTTCCCCGCCGAAAATCAATTATAAACAAACGATGGAATAGAAAAGATGCTGCACGAAGTGCAGCCGGATCTTATGGAAAATTATTTGGCGCCGTGCAGGATTTCTTTCAGGTATTCGTTATTTTTTTCCTGCGGACGGGAAGCATTGTCCAGGAGGATGTCCACATACCGTTCCAGTGTGGCTGCATCGGTATAGCGGGTAATAAAAGAATTTTTACTGTTGCTTTCCAAAATGATAGGGAATTCCACAGCAGAGAAAATCTGCATACATTTCAATTCCAGATCACGGCGGTCCGTATATCCTGTGATGGCCGCCATATTTTCAATGACTTTCTCCCAGCTCTGGTCGTGGAGAAGGTTCAGATAAATGAAATAGGTCTCCCTCGCGTCAGTGCTGGATGGGCTGGAGATGGAGCGGAAGAGGGCGGGGTGCTTATGGGCGAGGGCAAAGTATCCGAGGATGTACTTTTTCATCCGTTCTGTCGGCGAAAGCCGGGAATCATCAAGAACGGAAACGACATTTTCCAAGGCACTCATCATGTACTCCAAAGCGGCGCCGATGAGTTCTTCTTTAGAACCGAAGTAGTAACGCACAGCGGCGATATTTACATTTGCTTCTTTCGCGATGGTTCGCACGGTGGCTGCCTTGAATCCTTTTTCACGGAGGATGCGGGCGGTTATGGCGACCATCTTTTCTTTCATCTGCTCACCTTTGCCGGTGAGTTTTTTTTGAGTCATAATACTTTTCCTTTCCTGGCGCTGATTGTATTTCTGATAAAGGGAAGAGTTTTCTCATGAGTCTCTTTTTCTGTAAGGGAGTTCATCATCAGTTTCAGCCGGTTTTCCTGATTGGCTTCGCTGGCGCTGGCGTCGCAGTCCAGCGGAAGGAATACGGCTTCCGGATAAGCCATATGGAGCTTGTGGATCATGCCTTCTCCCGTGATGTGGTTCGGCAGGCAGCCGAAGGGCTGGAGGCAGATGATGCCGCGGCATCCATGATGGAGAAGATCCGTCATGTCAGCGGTGAGGAACCATCCTTCGCCGGCGCGGTTGCCGAGAGAGAGGAACCGGGCGGCTCGTTTGGCCAGCCGCGTGATATTGGTAATCTCGTGGAAACGTTTGGAAATTTTGACTGCTTTTTCCAGAGGGCGGCGGTACCATTCCAAAAGATAGCGGCCAAAGGTATCTTTCAAGTTGTCGCTGAATGTGCCGTCCAGGTGCTTCCATTGAAAATGGCTGTCTAAAAGCCCATAGAGGAAGAAATCCAGCATGCCGCTTGTTTCCGCTTCACCGCCGTTGGCTTCGATGGAGCGGACGATATCATTGGAAGCGATGGGGCTAAATTTGACGTATATTTCTCCCACGATACCGATCCGGGGCCGCCGTTCCATTTTATTTAACGGGAGGCGGTCAAAGTCTTTGACAAGATGGTAAATGTTTTGTGCAAAGCGATGGAAGGAGCATCCTTTTATCAGTGATTTACAGCAGATATCCTGCCATTTCCGGTAGAGCGTTTCCGCGCTACCCGGGGATTTTTCATAAGGCCGTGTCCGGTAAAGGCATTGCTGGAGGGCGTCTCCATAAATAGCGGCTTTGATGAGGCGGCGGATCAGCGTAAAGGTGAGCCTGAATCCGCTTTGCGGCTCCAGATTCCGGGTGTTGAGGGAAATGACGGGGATCCGGGAAAGTCCGGCGTCATCCAGTGCTTTATGGAGAAAGCCGATATAGTTGGATGCCCGGCACGCGCCGCCCGTCTGGGAAAGTATGACGGCTGTCCTGCTTAGGTCATATGTTCCGGAAAGCAGGGCGCGCATCAGGGAACCGATGGTGATGATGGCCGGATAGCAGGCGTCATTATTTACAAAAGAGAGTCCGGTATCGATATCCGCCCTGACCGGCGGAAGCACTTCTACATTATACCCTGCGGAACGGACAGCGTCACGGATAAGCGGAAAGTGGATGGGGGACATTTCCGGCGCCAGAATAGTGAATGTGCCCCGCATTTCAGGGGTAAATTCCGCTTTCGGATACAGGATGGGCGCCACAGATCCTTTTTCCTGCATCCGTTCTCCGATGGCGGCCTTGAGCGAGCGCAGGCGGATGCGGACCGCACCGAGGTTCATGCTTTGATCGATTTTCAGGGAGGTGTAGAGCCGGTTTCTTTTAGACATGATCTCCTGCACCTGGTCGGTGACAACCGCATCGAGGCCGCAGCCGAAGGAATTGAGTTCCACCAGTTCCAGATCGGCATGGCGGGTGACATAGTCGGCGGAGCGGTAGAGACGGCTGTGCCAGGTCCATTGGTTCAGTACGCGGAGAGGGGGAAACTTGCTGCCCTGCATCATGGCAATGCCGTCTTCGGAAAGGACGGCCATTCCCAGCTGGTTGATCAGATCGGGGATGCTGTGGTTGATCGCAGGGTCTGCATGGTAGGGCCGGCCGGCCAGCACGATTCCGATAAGTTTCTTCTCTTCGATTTCCTGCAGGATACGTTGCGTTTCCAGATACAGCTGCATCTTGTATTCTTCTCTCGCGGCTTCTGCTTTACGCTGGGCGGCGGCAATTTCACTGCCGGATATTTTGAAGGGTCTGAAAATCCGTTTCAATATTTTATGCAGTTTTGCAGGATGATGGAGCGGCAGGAAGGGATGGAGAAAGCGGGTGCCGTATTTCGTGAAGATTTCATCCATATTGGCCTGGATGGTTTCCGGGTAGGATGTGACCATGGGGCAGTGGAAGGAGTTGGCTCCGCCTTCATCGGGGCCTTTGTCGACGCAGGGGTACCAGATGAAATCCGGTTTTCTCCCGGCCAGGTCATAGATGTGGGCATGGGACAATTTGACGGGGAAGCATTCGGAGTAGGAAGGTATGGTTTCCATGGCTTCGGTGGGGATGCCGCGGATCTGTCCGGAAGAAGTGATGACACGGTAGCCGAGATCGGTAAAAAAAGCATGCCAATAAGGGAAATCCTCGTACATATTCATCGTCCTGGGGATACCCACGGTTCCTCTTGCGGCTTCCTTGGGGGACAGGCTCTTCCGGTTGAAAATTTTGTCATATTTCCAGCGGTATATATTGGGCAGGGAGGAATGGGGCGCTGTCTTTCCGGTGAGCATGATGGAGGCGCCTCTTTCGCAGCGGTTGCCCGTGACAAATGACCGGCCATCATGGAAGCGGATGATCGTGACCATGCAGTGGTTGCCACAGCCGGGGCAGCGTTTCGCCTCTTTTGAAAAAGAAAGGGAGGCAAGGCCATCCGGCGCGATAAGTGTCGTGGCGTGGCCGGCAGGGCAGCGGTCCCGTGTGATGAGAGCAATTCCGTAAGCGCCCATGAGTCCTGCCACGTCAGGGCGGACGACTGTGCAGCCAAGAAGTTTTTCCAGCGCGCGGAGAACGGCGTCATTATAAAAAGTGCCGCCCTGCACTACGATTTTTTTACCCAATTCGGAAGCATCGCGGAGACGGATGACCTTGTACAGCGCGTTTTTGATGACGGAGTAGGAAAGTCCGGCGGAAATGTCGGCGATAGAAACGCCGTTTTTCTGTGCTTCCCGTACACGGGAATTCATGAATACCGTACAGCGGGAGCCAAGATCGGCAGGGTGGCCGGCGGTGAGAGCCAGTTTTGAAAATTCCCTGATGTCCATCCCCAATGATTGTGCGAATGTATCGAGGAAAGATCCGCAGCCGGACGAACAGGCTTCATTCAGCAGAATTTCATCAACAGCGCCATCCTTGATGCGGCAGCATTTCATATCCTGCCCGCCGATATCCAAAATGGTGGTGACATCCGGAAGGAAGTGGCGGGCGCCACGGTAGTGCGCCATGGTTTCTACTTCTCCTGTATCCGCCCGGATAGCTTGGCGGATGAGTTCCTCTCCATAGCCGGTCACGCCGGCACCGCAGATATAAGCAGCGGGGGGAAGTTTATCATATAAGTCACGAAGAATTTTTTTGGTGCTGTCCAGAGGGGTGCCCTTGTTTCCCGCGTAATATTCATAAAGAATGCAGTTGTCTTCGTCAAGAAGAATGGCTTTGATCGTTGTGGAACCGGCATCTATGCCGAGCCAGCAGGGGCCCTTCGCGTCCGCGATATTTTCCCTCGGCGCATGGAAACGGGCGTGGCGCTCCGTGAAGCGGCGGTACTCCTCTTCATCAGCAAAAAGGGGATCCATGGTTTTAGATGATCCCAGATCCACATCGGTTTTCTTTCGTACATCAGAAAGCCAGTGCTCCAGGTCCAGCGGACGGTCGTGCATGGCAGAAACAGCGGCGCCGATGGCGACATATAGTTCACCGTGTTCAGGAATGATCATATCTTCATCTGCTATGGACAGGGTCTTTTGGAAACGGTCACGGAGGGCGGGAATGAAAGTCAGAGGCCCGCCGAGAAAAGCGACTTTCCCGCGGATAGGCCGCCCGCAGGCGAGACCGAAAATCGTCTGGTTGACCACGGACTGGAAAACGGAAGCGGCGATATCTTCGTGGGCGGCACCTTCATTTAAAAGGGTCTGGATATCTGTTTTAGCAAAGACACCGCAGCGGGAGGCGATGGGGTAGATCCGTCGGAAATTTTTTGCAAGTGCGCCCAAACCTGCCGCATCGACTGAAAGCAGGGATGCCATGCGGTCAATAAAAGCACCCGTGCCGCCGGCACAGGCGCCGTTCATCCGCTGATCTACACTGCCGCGGAGATATGTGATTTTTTCATCTTCTCCGCCGAGCTCGATGATGATATCCGTTTCGGGATGGAATGTGCGGATGGCTTTTGTTTCCGCCAGAATTTCCTGGCAGAAAGGAAGTCCCATCAGTTGGGACAGCCCCATGCCGCCGCTTCCGGAGACAGAGGCTGTGATGCGGTATCCGGGGAATGTCTGCTGAAGTTCGGAAAGCAGTGCCTCCGTAGCGTGCCGGATATCCGACATATGCCGTGCATATCGCCCGAAAACCAGCTTGAGGTATGGAGATAGGGCGGCTACTTTGACAGTAGTGGAGCCGATATCGATACCTACATGGAGAACAGGTTTCATAAATAGCCTCCCAAAGAATCCCGAAGTTGCGAAAAGAAGTAAAGGAATGGGCGGGAACAGGTCATAATACAATTTCCGCCGCATGTTTATAAATTCCGGCGCTTCCTGCAGGAATGGCAGAGACGGGAAACGCGTGACAATAACTTATGATAGATTCGCATATGCGAAACCGGTTAACTTAATTATAACAGAGCGGAAGGGTATATAGAACGCTATTATCCGTTTTTACAAGGTATTGTCTGAGAAAATATAAATAATAGTAAAAAGAAGCAGGCGTATAAAATGAAAGGCAAGTCTTTGGAACAGAAAGATGTACAGAATGAAAACAAAATGAGAGGGAATGTTTGGAAATTCCTGTGGACACCGAAATCCGGACAAATAAAAATGCCTGCCGCAAGACAGGCGTAAGGATTTTCCTTTTCAGGGAAGAAGAGGAAGAAGCTCTTTGATGGAGCTGATGAAATGGATGTTTTCCCATTCATCGGCAGTGATAAATTCTGCAGATTTCCAGTTTTCAAAAAGCGCGCGGAGAGGATCATAAATTCCTTCAATATTCGCGATGATAATGGGCGGACGATTTGTTTCTTCCGTGTAAATATGGTAATGGACAGCGGTGTCTGCAAATTCTTCCAGTGTCCCGAATCCTCCGGGAAGGATAAGGAAAGCATCGCCGGCTTCAATCATTTTCCGTTTTCTTGCCATCAGATCAGGCACCTCGATGAGTTCCGTAATGAGGCGGTGCGCCTGTTCAGCGGCAATGAATACTTCGGGAATGATTCCTACGACTTTTCCGCCGGCTGCCAGGGCGGCATCTGCAGCGATACCCATGAGGCCCACACTTCCTCCTCCGTAAATCATGGTATAGCCGTTTTTTGCCAAAAGCTCTCCTGCCATTCCGGCAAAGGCTGTGTGGGCAGGATTGATTCCGTAACGCGAACCGCAGTAGACGGATACGTTTTTTCCTTTTTCCATATAAAATCCTTTCTTTATTGTTGAAATACTTTCTTTCTATCCTACTGGAGTGAGATAAACTTTGCAACTTGCAGCGGATACGGAAAGAATACGAATATTTTGCAAAGCAATTTATATGTGTATATAAAAAATATCGATAATAAATTTTGATGTGGTCTTCTCTGTTTTTTTAAAAATTTTTTATATTTATTTAAATACGTAAGACGTGGAGAAAAATCGGGAGGGACGGTTTCTATTACTCTTTTCCGGATAGAAAGGGATAAACACATAAATGATACGCCCGAGACCGTTGTAAAAGAGTTCGGCATGAATACAGGAGAAATGCATCGTCATTTTGTTGACACTGCATAACCGTGATGATATAATTCCAATGTTGCGTGAAATTTGAAAGTAACAGGAGAGGTAAGTTCATGACATTAGATGAATTAAAGGCATCCGCTTTCGTAGTGGGGCTGAAAGAAACAGAGCGGGCCATTGACAGAGGCGAGGCAGGCCATGTTTTCATCGCGTCGGACTGTGATGACCGTATTTCACTGCCCCTTCGCAATGTCTGCGCGAAAGCGGGAATTTCCGTGACAGATGATTTCACGAAAAAAGAAATCGGCAGAGCCTGCGGTATCAAGGTCAAAGCCGCATCCGCCGCCGTACTTGCATCCCGGTAACATCTGCGGAGAAAGGCAATCCTGTCAGAGGACGGATCCGTTTTCCAAGAGATAATATCTCGGCAGATCAATTATAAATATCCCTTTATGGAAAGGAGGTGCCCCATTGCCGACAATTAATCAGCTCGTTCGCAAAGGTCGCGAAGTTTTGGCAACCAAAGCGAAGACACCGGCTCTGAAACAGTCCCCGCAGAAACGCGGTGTCTGCACAAGAGTTTACACAGCTACACCGAAGAAGCCGAATTCCGCTCTTCGTAAAGTAGCCCGTGTGCGCCTGACCAACGGAATCGAAGTTTCCGCTTATATTCCGGGCGAAGGCCATAACCTGCAGGAACATAGCGTCGTCCTCATCAGAGGCGGCCGTGTTAAGGATCTTCCAGGTGTTCGTTATCACATCATCCGCGGCGCGCTTGATACAGTAGGTGTATCCGGCCGTCAGCAGGCCCGTTCCAAGTACGGAGCCAAACGTGAAAAAGCAAAGAAATAATCTCTGCCATTTAATGTGATTAACAAACGATTATAAGGAGGAAATTAACAATGCCGAGAAAAGGTGCTGTTCCGAAGCGTGACGTACTGCCGGATCCAGTGTATGGAAATAAGACAGTTACACGTTTCATCAATAAAGTTATGCTTGACGGCAAAAAGGGCGTTGCAGAATCTATCGTATATGGAGCCCTTGATATTTGCCGCAGCAAATTGGACAAAGAACCGATCGAAATTTTCGAACAGGCTCTCAATAATGTAATGCCGGTATTGGAAGTACGTGCCCGCCGTGTCGGTGGTGCCAACTACCAGGTGCCGGTTGAAGTTCGCGCAGAACGCCGTCTGACCCTCGGTATCCGCTGGATGGTCAACTATTCCCGTCTGCGCAGCGAACGTACCATGGAGGAACGTCTGGCAGGAGAACTGATGGATGCTTTCAACAATACGGGCGCAGCAGTAAAGAAGAAAGAAGATACACATAAAATGGCTGAAGCCAATAAGGCTTTTGCCCATTATCGCTGGTAATTGATAAGGAGCAAATATCGTGGGCAGAGAATATCCGCTTGAAAAAACAAGAAATATCGGCATCATGGCTCATATTGATGCCGGCAAAACAACCACCACGGAACGTATCCTGTTTTATACCGGCGTAAACCATAAGATCGGCGAAGTTCATGACGGCGCGGCCACCATGGACTGGATGGAGCAGGAGCAGGAACGCGGCATCACGATCACTTCCGCTGCTACGACCTGCCATTGGAAAGGATATCGTGTCAATATCATCGATACCCCCGGGCACGTAGATTTCACAGTAGAAGTAGAACGTTCCCTCCGCGTACTTGACGGATCCGTCGCTGTATTCAGTGCGAAAGACGGTGTGCAGACCCAGTCTGAAACCGTTTGGAGACAGGCTGACCATTACCATGTACCGCGTATCGCGTTCATCAACAAGATGGATACGGTCGGCGCAGATTTCCTGCGTGCCGTAAAGACCATGGAAGACCGTCTTCATGCCAATGCGCTGGCTATGCAGCTGCCGATCGGTAAACAGGATACTTTCACAGGTATTATCGATCTTCTCGAAAGAAAGGCTGAAGTCTACCTTTCCGACGACGGCACACAGTACGAAGTACGTGAGGTTCCGGAAGATATGAAAGACCTTGTGGAAGAATACCGTGACAAAATCATTGAAAAGGCTGCAGAAGGCGACGACGCCCTGATGGAAAAATACCTTGAAGGCGTTGAACCGAGTATTGAAGAAGTTAAAGCTTCTATCCGCAGGCAGACTCTTAACTGTGACCTGTTCCCCGTATTCTGCGGTTCCGCATACAAGAACAAAGGCATCCAGATGCTTTTGGATGCGGTATTGGATTACCTGCCGGCACCGACCGATGTTCCCGCTGTTAAAGGGACAGACCCGAAGACCGGTGAAGAAATAACCCGTGAATCCAGTGACGAGGCACCGATGGCGGCTCTCGCATTCAAAATCATGGCTGACCCGTTTGTCGGCAAACTGGCATTCTTCCGTGTATACTCCGGGATTATGAAGCAGGGAACTTACATCCTGAATTCCACAAAAGGAAAGAAGGAACGTGTAGGCCGTATCCTCCAGATGCATGCGAACAACCGCAAGGAAATCGAATGCGCCTACTCCGGTGATATCGCCGCTGCGGTAGGGTTTAAGGATGTTACCACAGGGGATTCCCTCTGCGATGAAAACCATCCGATTATTCTGGAAAAAATGGAATTCCCGGAACCGGTTATTTCTGTTGCCGTTGAACCGAAGACAAAAGCTGACCAGGAAAAGATGGGCACCGCCCTTCAACGCCTGGCGGAAGAAGATCCGACATTCAAAGTGCATACAGATCCGGAAACCAACCAGACCATTATTTCCGGTATGGGTGAACTTCATCTGGACATCATCGTTGACCGCATGAGACGTGAATTCAAAGTAGAATGTACTGTAGGCAAACCGCAGGTTGCTTACCGTGAAACCATCCGTAAAACGGTGGAAGCGGAAGGCAAGTTTATCCGCCAGACCGGCGGACACGGTCAGTACGGCCACTGCTGGCTCCGCCTTGAACCGATGGAAGCGGGCAAAGGATTTGAATTTGCCAATGAAGTCGTCGGCGGTGTCATTCCGAAAGAGTTTATCAACCCGATCCAGGCCGGCGTAGAAGCGGCTATGGAAGACGGTGTCGTTGCAGGCTATCCGATGGTCGATATCAAAGTTACCGTTTATGACGGTTCCTACCATGATGTCGACTCCTCTGAAATGGCATTTAAGGTGGCAGGCTCCATGGCGTTCAAGGAAGGCGCGAAGAAGGCGGATGCCGTTCTTCTCGAACCGTACATGAGCGTAGAAGTAGATGTTCCCGAAGAATACATGGGAGACGTTATCGGCGGCCTCAATTCCCGCCGCGGACGTATCGAAGGCATGGAATCTGAAAACGGTGAATCCAGAATCAAAGGGTTCGTTCCGCTTTCCGAAATGTTCGGTTATGCGACCGGACTCCGCAGCGCTACACAGGGGCGCGGCACCTTCACAATGACATTTGATCACTATGAAGAAGTTCCGAAGGCAATTTCTCAGCAGATTACTGAAGAACGTCTGGGTAAGAAATAATTTAAAAGGAGAATTTAAAAATGGCAAAAGCACATTATGAAAGAACCAAACCGCATGTAAACATCGGTACCATCGGACACGTCGATCACGGTAAAACCACCCTGACCGCGGCCATCACCAAAGTACTGGCTGAAGAAGGCAAAGCAAACTTCCTGGACTACGCGTCCATCGATAAAGCACCGGAAGAAAGAGCGCGCGGTATCACCATCAATACATCCACTGTAGAATATGAAACCGAAAACCGCCACTACGCACACGTAGACTGCCCCGGGCACGCCGACTATGTAAAGAACATGATCACCGGCGCGGCACAGATGGACGGCGCAATCCTGGTCGTATCCGCAGCAGACGGCCCGATGCCCCAGACCCGTGAACACATCCTTCTTGCCAAGCAGGTAGGCGTACCGGCCATCGTCGTATTCCTGAACAAAGCAGACCAGGTAGACGATCCGGAACTGATCGACCTCGTAGAAATGGAAATCCGCGACCTGCTGTCCTCCTATGACTTCCCCGGCGATGAAGTGCCGATCATCGTAGGATCCGCACTGGGAGCGCTGAACGGGAACGCGGAAGACGAACAGAAAATCCGTGACCTGATGAAAGCCGTAGACGAATACGTACCGACACCGCAGCGTGACACCGACAAACCGTTCCTGATGCCTGTAGAAGACGTATTCACCATCACCGGACGCGGCACCGTAGCGACAGGCAGAGTAGAACGCGGCACCGTCAAAGTAGGGGACGCTGCAGAAATCGTAGGACTGCAGGACGAACCAACCCAGACCGTAATCACCGGCGTAGAAATGTTCAGAAAGACCCTTGACCAGGCCATGGCAGGGGACAACATCGGAGCCCTGCTCCGCGGGATCGACCGTACGGACATCGAAAGAGGGCAAGTACTGGCAAAACCGGGAACCGTACACCCGCATACAGAATTCACGGCGCAGGTATACGTCCTGACCAAAGACGAAGGCGGCCGCCATACGCCGTTCTTCAACGGATACCGTCCGCAGTTCTTCTTCAGAACGACAGACGTAACAGGCGACATCAACCTGCCGGAAGGAGTAGAGATGTGCATGCCTGGGGACAACATTGAAATGAGCGTAAAACTCATCACCCCGATAGCGATGGAAGAAGGGCAGCGTTTCGCAATCCGTGAAGGTGGCAGAACCGTAGGCGCAGGTGTTGTTGCCAAGATTACAAAATAATCTGCTTAATCAGTGCATAGCATAAATATGAAAAGAATCTCGCTTTGGAAACAGAGTGGGATTCTTTTTTTGCGTACCGTTTTATTTATTGGAGAATGAATATAATATATCACGGCTTATATTATGATATAATTAGCGAGGATAAAATGTTTTTTGATTAAGATTGAAATATAAACAGTTTAAATAATATTGGAGAGAATAATGGTGAAATGGCTGCCGGTTATAGCGGCGGGTTTGATTTTTCTTTCAGGCTGCGCGCCGGTTGTGAAAGAAAATGGGAAAACAATGCCCCGTATCGACGGAGAAGCGAAAATAGAATGGAACAGGGAAAAATATCCTCTTGCTGTGGAGATGCTGAACTCTCATGGGGAGAAGGAGCGGCAGGTGTTCTATTCTCCGCCAAAGAGAGTGGCGGCGGTCTGGCAGAACTCCATAGAAACACTGCTGGCTCTTGGGGTAGGGGATCGTATCATTGCGGGAATGGGCGTCCCTGACAGGAAGTATATCCGTGAGGAGTATCAGGCAGGTTATGAAGCGATTCCTTATAAAAGCCTGGAAAACCTTGATCCGGAAACAATCATGATGATGAGGCCTGACTTCATTGCAGGCTGGAGTTCCACCTTTACCGACAAGGTTCTCCGCAGTACGGAATTTTGGAATGAACGCGGCGTGCATACCTATATTTCCCAAAACTCCGATCCGGCAAACAGGAACCGCACCATTGAAAATGAGTATGCCGATATTTTAAATCTGGGGAAAATATTTGACAGGGAAGAAAAAGCGGAAAGCCTTGTCAAAGAAATGAAAGATGAAATCTCCCGCGCCGCCGGGCAGGCAACTCTTACAGGGAAACATCCCCGCGTTCTCATCATCGAGTTTATGGGATCGGATATCAGTGTCTACGGGGAGGAAACTCTTGCAGGCGATATCCTCAGAAGAATGAACGGCGAACTGCTTGCATCCGGACAGCAGCAAATCAGTAAGGAACAAATCATAGAAATGGATCCGGATGCCATATTCGTCATCCTTATCGAAGGGGATTATGATCATCCAAAGCAGAAACTGGATATACTCTATCATGAACAAGCGCTCCGGGATGTACGCTGTATTCGTGAGAAACGGGTTTATCCGCTGCCCCTGTATTCTGTCTACTCATCGGGGATAAGGACTTTTGACGGCATACGATATATAGGAAAAGGTTTGTATCCCGATTTATATAAGGAGCAATAAATGAAATTTTTAAAAACACTGGGGTTTACCATGATTCTTATTGCGCTTGCTTTCCTCCTCGCGGCAGCGCTCTTTTGGGGGCTCAGCATCGGCACGGTTAAACTGCCGCTTGATCAGATCTACAATTCTGTTTTGGAGCAGCTTATGGGGGATCTGCCCATTGAGGCTGTGGGCCGTGGGCCGGTTCATGATATTGTATGGCTTCTCCGTCTGCCCCGCCTTGTCCTTGCAGCGCTTATTGGCTGCGGACTCGCTGTCTGCGGCGTTATTATGCAGGCTATCGTAAAAAACCCTCTGGCGGACCCCTACATTTTAGGCATATCCTCCGGTGCGTCCCTTGGAGCCACCTCTGCCATCCTTTTGGGGATCGGGGCGTCTCTGGGACCGAACTTTGTGGGAATCAGTGCATTTATCGGCGCTTTTGTTCTGTCACTGGCAGTCCTCTTCATATCCAACCTTGGGGGGCGGTCAAATTCCATGAAACTCCTCCTGGCAGGCATGGCACTCTCGGCGGTATGCAGCGCTTTTTCCAGCTTCATCGTGTACTTTGCCAATAATAAGGAAGGCATGCAGAGCATTGCTTACTGGCTGATGGGAAGTCTGGCGGGGGCGAAATGGAACGAACTTGCCGTCATCGCGCCAGTAATCATTGTGTCCGTCCTTTTTTTCTGGACACAGAGCCGTGTGCTGAACCTTATGCTCCTCGGCGATGAAACGGCAATCACGATGGGGACGGATCTCCACCTTTACCGCCAGTGGTATCTTCTCATCAGCTCCCTCATTGTGGGATTCGCCGTTTACGCGGCGGGGATGATCGGTTTCGTCGGACTTATTATTCCCCACGTCATGCGTATGTTCCTGGGATCTGACCACAAGAAACTCATTCCTGCCAGCGCCCTTGTAGGGGCTATATTTCTTGTCATATGCGACGGTCTCTGCCGTATCATCATCCCCCATACGGAACTGCCCATCGGCATCCTGATTTCCATGATCGGCGCGCCGTGCTTTATTTATCTCATGATTAAACGAACCTATGGATTCGGAGGGAATGACTGATGGAAATACTTGCGGAAGCAGTCCGGTTTTTTGCCGGCGGCAGACAGATACTCCAGGGGATTGACCTGGAATTGCGGCCAAAGGAATTTTTAGGTATTATCGGGCCGAACGGCAGCGGGAAGAGCACCTTCCTGAAATGCGTCTACCGCGTGCAGAAACCGACAACGGGAAAAATTTATTTCAATGGAAAAAAATTAGATGAATTTTCTTATCGTGAATCAGCGCTGAAACTGGCCGTCGTGGCGCAGCACAATTTTTATAACTTTGATTTTTCCGTCTTGGACGTGGTTCTCATGGGACGCTCACCCCATAAGAAAATGATGGAGCGGGACAATGCGGAAGACTATAAAATTGCGCGGGACGCCTTGCGTGTCGTAGGACTGGAAGAATTTGGCGAAAGAAACTTTTCCACTCTTTCCGGCGGAGAACAGCAGCGCGTTATACTTGCCAGAGCGCTCACGCAGCAGACGGAATGCCTTGTCCTTGATGAACCGACAAACCATCTGGATATCAAGTATCAGCTTGAAATCATGGATATCGTGAAAAGTCTGGATGTGACAGTCATAGCTGCCGTTCATGACCTGAACATCGCTGCCATGTACTGTGACCGCCTCATTGCCATCAGCGGGGGAAAAGTAGCAGGTATCGGTACTCCCAGGGAACTTCTGACGGCAGAATTTATCAAAAAGCTGTATGGCGTGGACAGCCGTGTAGATATAGAAGAATCTACGGGCCGGATGAATATTGTATACCTTCCGCGCCATTGGAAAAAGGAAACACTTTGATGTGTTGGAGTAAAATAGTCACGGCCGGCATTATAGCGGCAGGGATCGCTCTGTTTTCAGGCTGCGGCGGAAAGACGGAGAAAATGGAAGTTTCGGAATCTCTCCTTCCAAAGCCGGTTTCCATCATCAATTTTACTTTTGATGGGAGTCCGTCTCGGCTTACTTTTTCAAAAGTACCACAGCGGGTTGTTGTGACGCGGCCTGAAATACTGGATGTTCTTATCCGCCTGGGGGTCGGCGACAAGGTGGTTGCCGCTTCTTTTCCGATGAATGCGAAAGACAGGATTCCCTATTATAAAGAAAAAATTCCTCATGCATTGATAGTTGAGGGGGAGTTGGATAAAGAAACTGCTTTGATACAAAAACCCGATTTCATTATCGGCTGGCGGATGTCATTTCGGGAGGGGGCATTAGGTGATGTTTCCTTCTGGAAAGAGAAAAACATTCCTGTATATATTGAAGAGAATTCGGGGCCTGTTCCTGCCGTGGATCCATTTCCGCCATGTACCGTAGACAGTGAAATGAATTTTATAAGAAATATGGGAGCAATTTTTGATAAGGAAGAAACGGCGGCACAGGTCATTGATGAAATCGAGTCTGTATTAAGGGAATTACAGAAAAAAGCAAAAGGGGAAAGACCTGTCCGAGTGCTGACCGTAGAATTTATGGGAGATAAAATAGAAGTTTTCGGTGACAAGCTGCTTTCAGGAGATATTATTAAACGTCTCGGCAGCTTCAATATAAATTATGAAGTTCCCTTTATTAGTGCGGAAGAATTAAGGACTGCTGATCCGGATGTTATATTCCTGATTTACCACGGCGGGAATACAGACAGAGAAATTGCGAAGAGTCACTTTGAAGAGGCACCGTTGTTCTATTTGCGCGCTGTACAAATGGGACGTATTTATCCGTTGGAATATAAATACGTCTGTGCCACGAATGTGAAGACCGGGGAAAGCATAGATGCCATTTATAAAGGCCTTTATGAATAAATTCAGTTTTTAAGGAGAGTGTGTCATGATGAAAAAGTCAAAAAGAATATGGCTGCTTGCATGTGTTTTGGGAGCTATGGGAAATAGTATCGTTTCGGCCGAAGAAGCAACACCCGTCTATATGTTGGATACGGTGAATGTCACGGCGCAGGCGTATGAGAAAAAAGAATTGGATACGCCTGCAGATGTTACCGTTGTCACCAGGCAGGAATTACAGGCTTCCGGTCGGGAAAATATAGCACAGGCATTAAAATATGAACCGGGAATTATGGTCAGCGCCATGGGCCCGCATGACCAAAGCTGGATTACGGGAAATACAGGGGTCAATCTCCGTGGCGTTACCGGTGGCACACTGGTGATGATTGACGGTATTCCTGTCAACTGGAATGGTGTCAGCCACTTAGATATGATTCCGGTCGGTGCTGTTGAAAAAGTGGAAGTCGTAAAGGGCGGCGGTGCCGTACTTTATGGCAGTTCTGCTTATGGTGGCGTTATCAATGTAATTACCAGAAAAGACGGGCAGGGTTCCGTGCGTCTTGGTGCGGGGAGTGACGGTCAGAGAGTGGGCAGTGTGGCTGCAGGCAATAATAAATTAAGAGTATTCTACTCTTATGACCGCATGGGAGATCAAGGAATCATGACCGCGGTCCCATCCTCCTCGATGAAAACAGTGAATGGAAAGAAATACAAGTATGATACAGGATTTGGAGAAAGTAAAAAACAGGCGATGGGGATTTCCTATCGATTCACTGATGCTCTGTCAGCAAGTTACATGCATACAGAAAAGAAATACTCCATCGAATACGATGCCCATCGTGCACCGGAAGTGGGCAAAATCCAGCATTTTGACTATAAGGATAAAGAGGACTTCTTAAATCTTTCTTATGATAGAAATGATTTTTCCGCGAATATATTTTATCAGGAAAGAAGTATCGACAATCCCGATTATTATGTCCATAATCCGGTAGCCCGCGAATGGGAGACCAGCAAACAGCGTTACTGGGGAACCGATTTAAAGAAGCGTTTTTTTATCGGGGATGACACAGCTCTGATTGGCGCTCTATACAAAAGAGAATCTTATGTGGACCATAACCAAAAATTTAAGAACAGTAATACGGGTACATTGCGGGATGCGGCGAAATTTGGAACATTCGTATCAGACAATTACGCCATCTACGGATCCTATGAACATGATTTCGGACATGGGATGACAGGTATCGCAAGTTTTCGTTGGGATGCTTACCATACGGAGCGGGGAAACTTTGACGCATTCCTGCCGCAGGTTCAAATCAATAAGAAATTGAATGACAAAGAAAGCATCTACATTAATGTAGGTAAATCTTTCCGCATGCCGACCATGCGCCAGCTTTACTACAGCAGCGGCATGCTTGCTGCCAATCCGAATTTAGATCCCGAATACGGGTGGAATTATGAAGCCGGTTATAAAAAGCAAATCGGCCGAGGTATATTGAAAGCGGCTGTATTTCATATTCATCTGAATGACATGATTTCTTCCCGTAAAATTACTGTCGGCGGAAATACCGTAGCCCAGTCTTACAATGCGGCGGAATACAAAAATACAGGTGTAGAATTGTCTTACAGCGTACAGGCCAATGATCAGCTGTCCTGGTATGTAGGCGGTATCTTTGGTAATCCTAAAAAGAAAAATACGGCAGCTTCCACCTGGAAAGAAACATACAGCCGTTGGCAGTTATCCACAGGTGCGGCATGGAAAGGTGATAAGGATGAAGTATCCCTCTCTCTGGCGTGGATCGGAAATCGAACCAGTACAAACAGTAATATCCAGGATATTGGACTCATGCTTAACTCCACGTTCCTTTATACCCATCACATCAATGATGTATTCTCTGCGTCTCTGGCAGTAGATAATATATTCGACAGAGATAACCTGACAGATGGCGGATATTACTCAGAAGGCAGGAATTATATGGTCACGGTAGACTATAAGTTTTGAGGCCTAAGAATTAGAGTCAAAGTAAAACTTCGACAATTACGTTTTCAGCAGCGTGTATTGCCGGAGTTTTTTTGCTGCGAGTTTGGATAGTGTGTTTTTGCCGGATGGTGAACCAGCGTATAATGGTTCCCTTTATTTAATATAAGGGGGATCAATGTTGATGACAGGAGATGGGTATCGTTTTACTTTTTGAAAGTTCCGTGTGAATGAGAATACATTAGTAAATAAATATGTTATATTATATAAAATTTGAATTTAATTATATTTTTATTGTAATATATACTATGATGATTAAAAAGGAGGCGGTCGGAATGAACAAAAGAATTTGTACTGCAGCGGCGGTATTGGCACTTACGATGTGCACTGTCCATGCGGAGGCTGTATACAACTTGGATGAAGTGATTGTTGAGGCGGACATGGACAAGGCGCGGGATGCATTTGGAGATATTGTTACAGAGCAGTCCTACGCAAGGACGGGCGGAGATGTGGAGGTTATTACAAGGAAAGAGATAGAAGAGAAGCATTTTCAGAATATTACCGATGCAGTCAGACGTGTACCGGGGGTTTACATCAATGATATGGGATATCACGGGGGAGAGTATGATGGCGGGCCGTATAGCCAACAGGTAACGATTAATGGGGATGGACATGTCGTGGTGCTGCTGGATGGGAGGCGGCTGGATAATCAGGCGTCTAATCCGTCCGGCGGACAGTCCAGCTCCAGCGGGAATGGATCGATTGTGCCTCTGCATTTGATTACGAGCATTGGAAATATAGAAAAGATCGAGGTGATCAAAGGTCCCGGCAGTTCCGTCTATGGAGGCGATGCCAGCGGAGGTGTCATTAATATCATAACCAGAAAAGGCAGTGTGAGGCCGTCTACTACGGTTGATCTGGCAACCGGTTCCTGGAGAAAGCATACATACGGTGTCGCCCATTCCGGTTCGGCAGATCAGGGGAAATGGAGTTATTTTGCGGTATTAAATCGCGAGATGAGCGGAGATACCCATTATAAAGACGGAGATATGGGGAAAAATTATACATATTACGGTACGAAATATAAGGATGACAGTGCTGCCATAAGGATTGACCGCAATTTTGACCGTGACAGATTTGTGTCATTCTCCTTCAATTACACCAATAACTGGGACGGATATCCGGTTGTGCCGAGGGATTACAGATATGCAGACAGATTTTTCAGCGGGCAGGTGAATATAGATTCTGCTGCAGGGAAAAAGCACGGACCGATTAATCCCGGATTCAGAAATAAATGGTGGTACCATGGTGTATTAGGAGATTATACCACTAGTATCACAAGAAATTTGGATGTGACATGGCAGTTTAAGAAAGATCATGATCTGCCCAGCTATGTAAGGATATTCAGAACCAGCAATGATTACAGCGATGCATGGATAAAGAATTATACCTATCCGAACTATACTCCTTCCGGCAATGTTACACCGGCGCAGATACAGGACTGGCTGAAAACATATACGGGAGGATTCTCCGTTTCATCCTATCAGGAACGGAGCAACGGACTGGACTTCCAGTTTGGAAAGAATATCGGCATCAACAATATTTTATTCGGGATGACAGTCAGCCATGATTACTACCGCAGGGTTAATCCGTCAGCAAGGACAAGGGCAAGTATTTCCCGAAATATGTTTACAAGTTATTTGCAGGATAAATTGAAAATTGGAGACAATTTTGAGATAACACCCGGATTGAGATATATCCATTCTGATGATTATACGGTTAAAAACGGCGGAGGAAAAGATATTTCCCCGTCAGACAGTTCGGTCAGCCATTTGTCCGGTATGTTATCCACGCGGTACAAGCTGGATGACACCCTCAGCCTGTATGGTTCCTGGGCCCAGGTATTCAGGGCTAAACGGGTTACGGATTATGATGCTACGCTGGAACCTCTGGATGATGAAAAAGGCAATGTATATAATATCGGCTTGAAAAAGAAAATAGGAAGCAGGACCAGTTTAGATATCAACTTCAGTTACCTGAAGATGGATAATGCGATCGGGGCTTATTCCGTTGAAGATGCAAGCACCGCCACGGGGACAAAGAGCTATGCTATGAATGCCAGCCAGAGTAAGCGTGCGTTAAATATCGGTATTGATCATCGGTTCAATGAGAACTGGAGGCTGGGGATTTCCTACAGTTATGTGAAGACCCGTTATCATGCCAAGCATTTTACGACAGTACCCGACGGTTCGGGAACAAGCCTGGATGACCTTCTTTCCAAACAGATTCCGATGAATAGCTATCAGTTTGATCTTGGATATGACAAGGGAAAATTCAGTGCGGATTTTCTGACAAGCATTTATTCGGGCAATGATGAGAATTTCTTTACCAATAAACGATTCGTTGTCAGTGATCTGACATTGAATTTTAAAATCACTGATTCGACATCCGTTTATCTTGTGGGGAATAATTTATGGAATACGGCATGGGAAAACCGATATTACTACCACATGGGCAAAGGCGCATTTCCACAGCCCGGACGGCGGTTCCTGATCGGTATTAATACCAGATTCTGATGGGGGACCCGTCATGGGAAAGAAATCCGGTCTGTTCCTCCTGTGCGGGGCGGTGCTCCTATTCTGTCTGTATGCCGTGCGGATTCCATACCCGGCCGGTACATCCGGTTTCCCAGAAGTACAGGCAGTTACCGAAGTCCGTACATACGATTCATTAAAAAAACCTGTTACGGTTTCTTTTTCCAAAATTCCCGAAAGAGTCATCATCAATCGCCTGAATGGGGCTGAGACCCTGATGGCGCTGGGAGCCGCTGACAGGATCATAGCAGTGAACATGCAAAATACGGACTGGGGAAAACCTTACGATGACAGGTATATGGAACAGGGGAAAGCTTTGGAAAAGATAACTTACAGAAATCTGACCAAAGAAGAAGCTGTCCTTTTAAATCCGGACTGTATTATCGGATGGTACTCCACCTTCACCGACAAAAGGCTGGGAACGACTGATTTCTGGAATGCCAGACAGGTTGCCACTTACATCCAGGCGACTTCAAATATGGTGAAGCCCGGGGCAGGCGTGGAGGATGAGTGCCGGTTCATAACAGATATGGGGCTTATATTTCATGCGGAATCACAAGCCAAATTGCTGACCGATGAAATATGGAAGGAAATAGAAGATGTGCAGGAAAAAACCAGACACAGCCATCACCCGTCGGTCATGGTGGTAGAATTCAGCGGAGGAGGACTGGACGTTTACGGCTATGAATGGCTTGTCGGGGATATGGTACGCCGGCTTGGCGGTTTTATTCCCTGTGAAAACGGATATATCAGTTATGAAGAACTGATACGTCTTGATCCGGATGTTATTTTCGTTGTGTACTTCAACCATGATTTAAAAACCATGATGGAGCAATTAACACAGAATCCGGCATTTTCTTCTTTAAAGGCGGTTCGAGGAAAAAGGGTATATCCCCTGCGGTTGGATTATATGTATACAACGGCAGTGAGAACAATAAACGGACTCAGGGTCCTGTCTTCCGGCATGTACCCTGATCTGGCAGGTGATGCCTGACTTGCCATGGCATGAAAGGAAATCAGCAGGAAGCATGGCAGAAAAAACGGTCAGCTTGTTTCCATTTCTCTGCGGTCGAAACACGGAAAGACCGGCAGCGGAGATGAGAATATAAGAATTTACATACATTGTTTATCTGAAGAGGGGGTCATAAAATAAATATTTCATTTAAGTGCATCAGAATATTTTATATTAAAGGAGAGAAGGTATGGGTAAAAAGTTTTATGCGATGATGGCAGTGTTGGCATTTGCGGCAGGCAGTATGGATGTGAATGCCGTTTATACACTGGATGGGATTGAAGTTTCGGCAGACCGGAAAAAAGACCGGTTTGGAAATATGATTACAGAACAGTCTTATTACCGAACCGGTGGGGATGTGCAGGTTATTGATTCGGATACGATAGAGAAACGGCATTATACGCAAGTAGGCGACGCATTGAAATATATTCCCGGCGTGCAGGTACAGACACCTGGCGGTTATCGTGGCGGTGAATACGGATATACCCAGACACATTCCATTGTTACGATTAATGGAGATGCCCGTGTAATTGTACTTGTTGATGGAAGGCGCATGGATAACAATGCCGGCGGAGCAGTGGCGGCCAATTCTGGTTCTGGGTCTAAAGCAACAGTGGATATCAACCAGATTGTAAGTATGGATAATATCGAAAAGATTGAAGTGATTAAAGGACCGGGTGCTTCTGCCTACGGAGCGGATGCTACTGGTGGGGTCATTAATATAATAACGAAAAAAGGTACGCAAAAACCTCATGAAACATTGGATTATTCCATGGGATCGTGGAAAAGATATCATTACGGTATGTCTATAGCAGGGAGCAATACTAAAGGGAATGTTAAATATTTCCTTTCTGCGCGCCATGAAATGGGAGGAGATTCTCATTACCGTGATGGAATTACAGGTAAGAATTATGTCTGGCATCAGACTGGTTATCGAGATAATATGGTTAATGCCCGTTTTGACTTCCTTCTAGGGAATAATCAGTCTATTGTTATGGCCTATAACCATATGTCCGGCAATGACGATTACCCTTTAACAGCACCGGATTATAGATATTTAAATGACATTGATTGGGCGAGAATTAAAGAGAATTATAAAAATAATGTTTATGGGGATCCAAAGAATCCCGGATATAGAAATTTGTGGATTATGTGGCTGGGAGCATACAATCGATATAACAAGAATAATTATGATGTAACCTATTATTTTGGTAAAGACCATGGAATGGACAGTTTCATTCGGTTCTATGATCAACGTGAAACATATTGGGGATCTTTTGGCGGTGGTGATGGAGATCCTGATACACCTGTGCCATTTTCTCCCAATGGAATGAGTGGGCTAAAACACATTATAAGGGCAGAGATTATCAACGTTGGTATCATCATCTGAATAATCGTGGGATACAAGTACAGTATGCCAAATCAATAGGAATTCATGATTTTAATAACATCTTGGGCATATGACAGTTCTCATTATATGAATAGAAGGGCAAATTTAAAAGATATCACCTCTTTTTGTAGAACGTACCAGTGTGCGGGGATATTTGCAGGATAAAATCCATGTGAGTTCTAAATGGGAGATTACACCGGCGGTGAGATATTCTCATTACAGCGATATTGCACAAAGCAGTACAACTGGAGTAAGCAGTCGGGCTGGAAATAGCACGAATACCATTACTCCCTCTATCAGTACACAATATGCATTTGATGATACGAGTAGTATTTATGCAGGATATAGTAAAGTGTATCGACCGCTTCGTGTAGGGGACTATACAAGGAATAACGGGAAAATTAATGCTGGATTAAAGGATGAAAAGGAGATGTCTGGACGATTGGTTATAGAAAGAACTGGGGAGACAGGAACTCTTTTCAATACATTATGACTATACCAAAATGACCAATGCAGTTGCCAGGTACAGTGTCTGGGATGGGATTTGCAGGATTTTAAGCTTAAATTTGTCAATGCGAAAGAAACAAAAATCATTCAACATGACTGCTTTACATAAATTTGGGACACACTGGTCTTTTCTTTGAATTATTCGCATGCAGTGGACAATTGGCGTGCCAAAGATGGGATGATATTTGATCCGGATTTAAAATGGGCGGATGGGAATGTCAACTCTGTTATCAACAAATTACGTCCGGCAAATACATATACGGGGTGTTAACTTATGAAAATAATAAATTAACAACTTCACTGCTAGCCAATTATTATACAGGACTTAGTAGGTTGGCTTATACGGATAATCGTTTTTCGTTATGGATTTTCTGTGAATTATGATGTAAATACTGCGTTATCCATCTACGGTACGGTAACGAATCTCACTAATACAGCATGGGAAAATACGTACACCGCATATTTAGGGATGGCAGCTTGGCCGCAGCCAGGGCGTGCTTTTATGCTTGGTGCAAAGTATAAATTCTGATTTTATGGGATGAAATGAAAATGGAGGTGGATGCATGAAGATTCACCTTCATTTCTTTATTGAGGAAATAATGAAAAGATTTTACTGATTGCCGGTTCTGTTTTTCTGTTGTTTTGCGGATATTACTACCATTTACAAGTGGGAAATTCCCTGTTTGATACGCAGAAAAATTGTACAGCCGGTTCTCACTATCCGGTAACAATAAGAAATTATGACTCGGCGGGAAATCCAGTTGAACAGGTATTTACAGAAAACCACAGCGTGTTATTACTCATGAGTTGAATACATTTGAGACGTTGATATGTCTTGGACAGGGAGATACGGTTATTGGCACATCCATAAATACTGGTGGCACAGCATGGAAACGGATGGAAAAATGTATCCGGAAGAAATCAAAAAGTGAAAATCATAAACCGTTATCATCCTGATGCAGAAACTGTAGTTGCCGCCAATCCGGATTTGATTATCGGGTGGAAATCGACATTTACCTCTGTTCTGAAGAAATCGACAGCATGGTGGAATGAAAGAGGGATCAGGACATATGTCGTTTCTACATCGAATCATCTACATGCTAAAGGGAGCATTGAAGATGAATGCTGTTATCTCGATGATATGGGACAGATCTTTGATGTCTGTGAAAAACAGATAAGATGATTAAGGAAATTCATGATGAATTATCCCGTACACAGGAATTAATCAAAGGACGAGCTTCGCAGGCAGTCATGGTTGTAGAACCGGCGGGAAAAGTTTTTACAATTATGATAACGGATGGGTTGTCGGGGACATGGTGGAACAGCTTGGCGGATATATGCCTGCCGGTGAACGGCGCATCGGATGTGAAGAGCTTATTTCTTATAATCCTGATGTACTGTTTGTTGTGTATTTTAATGAGGAACAGCATCTGCAAATCATTGAGATGTTTCGGCATGCGGAATTCAGTTCCCTCAAATCAGTAAAAATCAAAGGGTGTATCCTATCCCTTTGACCATATGTATACACCGGCGATAAAACGATTGACGGACTTAGAATGATTCGTGACGGGCTATATCCCGATCTGGCAAAAAGGAAGGAGAGAAGGAATAATACTGCTCCTGGCGTAGTGAAACCTTTGCAGCATCTGCGGTTTAATTTATAACAAAGAACCAAAAAGCTTTATTCTGCCACTTATGGGAATAAAGCTTTTCAATGAAATCGAGATTATCCGGATCATGCTGATGATTTTGCGGTGAAGTTTGAAAAGTGGATCTTCGGTATTTTTCTCTTCATGATGGCAGATCCTTCACTGATGCTACAGATGACACCTTACTGTATTCCTCACCACGGGGATAGATCTTCACATTCGTTCAGGATGACGCCTTGCCGTCCCTCATCATTCTGAATGGGGACAAGAATACCTTGTAAGAAGGGCGGTAAATGAGACAATGACACAGAGTGAAGAATCTGTTACTCGGATGATGCTTACCACTTTCCTTGCCACGGGTATAGATTCTTCGCATTCGTTACGGATGACGATTAACGTTTCCCTCATTATGACAGCAGATCCTTTGCTGGCGATCCGGATGACGTCTTTCATTTCTCGTCATTATGACGCTTTCCTAAATCGTCATTCTGAACGGGGCAAGAATGCTGTGTGAGAAAGATGGGAAACGGCAACATGACAATGAGTGAAGAATCTATTCCCCTGATGACATCTTACCGTTCTCCTCACAACGGCAGGAGATCCTTCACTATGACGTCTGATGTTCCTCGTTATTCAGCTCAAGTTTATAATGCTGTTTTAAGGAGAAATAGAATATCTTTACGATAGGACAGATCATACTGTTTTGATGTTACAGTTCGAAGCCGTCAGAAGCGTCGCCAGGTTTGAGAGGCGCCGTGCGATATCTTCATAATTGTCTTCAAATGGAAGATGATGAGGTTGAGAGAGGTGCGGATTACTTCCGGATCGAAACTTTCCGGCCTTGTGGTGACGCAGATATCCAGAAATGTGTTGTCGTCTTCGGCAATGCTGTACTTTGAAAATGGAATGGGCGGCGTTCAGCTGCTCCAGGAAACGGATGAAAGTTTTACGGGCGGGGCCTACAGGCGCGACGCCCAGATGGATGCGGAGCAGGGTATACATGCTGTTGTCCGTGATGACGGCAGCTACAAGGCGGTGGCTGCCCGCCGGAATGGCGGTGATGAAAGCCACGGAATCCTTTCATCATGGGTATCTCTGCGCTGGAAGAAATTCAGGTCATTGTCTTCATGTATTTTTCGAAAATGCCGGCTTTACGTTTTGCCGGGATTGAAATTAATTACTTTGCCATGGCGCCTCCTGTGCGGGATTTCATATTTCATTCATTATACTATGGGTGCACATAAAATGAAAAATATATTATTTCTTTAATAAGGGAACAAATCCTTTCCGTCCCATGGTATAATAACAGAAGCGACTATGGTACGGCAATTTTATATTTTATGTAATAAACGAAATGTACGGCTACAATTGAATAGGAGGTTAATCTTGGCAAAATCCAGATTACAGATTATTCCCTTAGGAGGCCTGGGGAAGTCGGGAAGAACATGACTGTATTCCGTTACGGCGACGAAATTATCGTAATAGATGCAGGAATGGCTTTTCCTGATGAAACAATGCCGGGGTGGATATCGTTATCCCCGACTTCAGTTACCTGATTGAAAACAGGGACAAGATCAAGGCCATTCTCATTACTCACGGACACGAAGACCATATCGGTTCGCTGGCTTATTTACTGCGTGATGTTTCCGCTCCGGTCTATGCGACGCGGCTGACCTGCGGCCTGATTGAAGGCAAGCTGAAGGAACAGAAAATCGGAAAGTACAATTTGAATGTAGTAAAGACAGGCGATGAATTCAGACGCGGTTCTTTCAGGTTCGGTTTCTTCCATGTATGTCATTCCATTCCGGATTCCTGCGGCGTTTATGTCCGTACGCCGGTAGGAACTGTGGTGCATACAGGTGATTTTAAATTTGATCATTCCCCGTGGACGGAGAACAGACGGATATGCACAAGCTCGCCGAGCTTGGCCGCAACGGTGTGCTTGTCCTCTGCGCCGATTCCACGAATGCCCAGAATCCGGGATATACTTTGTCGGAAGCAGTGGTTTCCAAGTCGCTTAGAGATGCTTTCCACGAAGTCAGAGGACGTATCATTCTTGCCACATTCGCGTCCAATGTGTCCCGCGTACAGATGGCGATTGATGCGGCTGTTGAAAATAAAAGAAAAGTTTGTGTCTTCGGCCGCTCCATGGTCAATGTAGTGGGTATCGCGCTTGAAATGGGCTACCTTAAGGCTCCGGAGGGCACATTTATTGAACCGGAGGAGCTCAATCATTATCGCGATGACAGAATCTGCATCCTCACGACGGGAAGCCAGGGCGAACCTATGGCAGGACTGTCCCGTATGGCGGACGGAAGCCACCGGCAGGTGCAGATTCATGCCGGGGATACGGTCATTATTTCCGCATCGCCGATTCCGGAAATGAAACGAGCGTCGGCAGGACGATTGATAATCTTATGCGATTGGGGCGAAGGTAATTACGTCCCGGACGAGCCGCGTCCATGTGTCAGGCCACGGTTCCCAGGAGGATTTGAAAACGATGCTCTCTTGTCCGTCCGAAGTTTTGTGCCGGTTCACGGAGAATACAGAATGCTCCGCTCTCATGCGGAATTGGCGGAAAGTTTGGGCGTGCCGAAGCAGAATATTCTTATCGGTGACAACGGGACCGTTTTCGAATTTACGAACCGCAGCGGCAAGATCAATGGCAAGGTGCAGTCCGGCGCTGTCTTTGTAGACGGCCTCGGGTAGGCGATGTGGGAAATATCGTTATCCGCGACCGCCAGCAGCTGGCGCAGGACGGTGTGTTCATCGTGGTTATCGCTCTTGAAAAGGGGAGCAACCAGGTCGCGGCAGGTCCCGATATCGTATCACGGGATTCGTTTATGTCCGTGATAGCGAGGAGCTTATGTCCGGCGCAAGAAGCCGTATCGAAAATGTGCTGGAACGGTGCAACACGGGAATGTGACGGAATGGAACGCTATCAAGACGCAGATCCGCGATGCCCTGGGCAGGTATTTCTTTGAAAAGACGAAGCGCAGGCCGATGATTCTTCCTATCATCCAGGAAGTCAGATAAGCCTCGCGCGGACATAATGAACTGTGATTTCTTTATGGGGTCGCAGTTTTTTATTGGCCGCGTTTATTGTTTCTGTATGGTAAAATATAGAATAATACTGAACATATTTGACAGGACAGGAGTAGTTATGGACGAATACAGAGCAGGAGAAACAAACGCCGTCGTTTTGGCGGGAATGTGTACCGCCCTGGCGGTGGTGCTTTCCGTCATCGGATTTTACATGCCCCTGATTTCCTTGGTGGTGTTTTTGCTGATCCCTCTTCCTATCGCGTACCTGGGAATGAAGGAGGGGACTTCGTGGTCGATTATTGTCACGGCAGGCATCATGATTTTGGATTCCGTCTTTTTCGGATTCATTTCCGCCGCTTTCCTTTGCGCCATCTTCGGCGTGCTTGGCGTGATACTGGGGATTTGTTACAGAAATAAGGTTTCTGCGACAGTGACGCTTGCCGCGGGAGCGGTCGTAGTGCTTGCCGCTTTGATCGGGCAGGCATTTGCGGCGATGTATATTTTGAATGTGCCGCCCATGATTTTTGGTGGGGAAGCGATGGACAGCATGGAGCAGCAGATGATGGGGCAGATGGCGCAACTTTATTCCGGCGAACTGCTCACGCAGGCGCAGGAGAATGTAAAGCAGATGATGGATTCTATAAGAAAATCCATCCCTGCCGCTACGTTGGGCGCCGCATTTTTCTATACCTGGGCGTCTATGACGCTGGGGAAAAAGATTTTTACCCGTCTCGGCATAAAGGATATCCCCGGAATGCCTTCTTTGGAACGATGGGAACTGCCCCGTTTCTTTCTGGGACTTTATGTTCTGGCATTTGCCATGCAGTACATCACGAATGGAAATGCAACGCTCGAAATGATCCAGTACAATTTGGGACTTGCCTGTGTTCTCGTTTTCTGGCTTCAGGGGCTGGCGGCGCTTTGGTGGATGCCCAGAAAATATCCCTTTGTGAGGCCGCTCCGCTGGATCATCGCAATTCTTTCCGTTATCATCGGAATGGTGCAGATGATCGTCGTTCTCCTGGGGTTGTCCGATATGGTGCTTCAATACAGGAAGAAGAGAAATTACGAATAGCAGCCTGTTTGCAATAAGAACTGCCATAGGGTACGATTACATATAAAGCATCGGTTTCCGGAACCGGGTTGCGTTGGATGAAAAGAATGAAAGGAGCACTATGCTCAGCAATATTTGGGTATATAAGAAAACTTCAAAAGTCATGATAAGCCTCCTTTTGGCGGCGGTCCTGGTGCTTGCCACACAGAACTGGCTCCTCGGGCTTTTAATGTTTATCGTGACCGCGGCGGCTGTCGTCTGGGTGAAACGCTCCGACCTTATGCAGGAGCGGCTTCTCATGCGGTATCTTGATGATTTATCATCAGGTGTTTCGGTTGGTACGGTCTATGCGGTGCGGAATCTTCCGCTGGGAATTGCCGTTGTGGACGAGAAGAAAAAGCTCGTCTGGGCAAACGGCGTATTTCGTTCATGGATTGCCGGTACGGAAGAGGGAACGCCTCTCCGGGATATTATCCAGGGACAGAAAGTAGCCAAGCTCTGGGGGAAGGCGGGGTGGTTTGACTGCCATGCGGGAGGAACGTTTTTCCGTGTATTCCATAAATGGGTTCCTTCTGATGAGCCGGACGGAGCATCTTTCATGGTGCTTTACTTCATGGACAGGAGCGATGTGGAGAAATCTTTAAAAGAGTCGGAAGAGGCACGCCCTGTCTTTTGTCTGATCCGCATAGATAATATACAGGAAGTGACGGCGGAGATGAGTGATGTGGAGCGGTCCGCCCTGCTCTCTGATGTGACGGAGAAAGTGCTTGCTACGTTCAACAGCCATGACGGATTTATCAAGCAGTACAATGCGTCTGATTTTGTGGCCTGTATTTCGTCAAAGGCCCTGCAGGATATGATGGATTCTAATTTTGAAATACTTGACCGGGTGCGGGAAATCCATACGGTGAACCGTATTCCCGTGACATTGTCCATCGGCATCGTAAAAAGTGACGAATCTTTTAACCGCCAGTATGAAGAAGCCCAGGTGGCGCTTGATCTGGCTCTTGGCCGCGGCGGGGATCAGGCCATCGTCCGTCTCGGGAAAGATGTAAAAGCCTTTGGCGGCAAAGCGCCTGCTTCAGTGAGCAGTACCCGTGTCCGTGTCCGTGTGGTGGCGCAGGCGCTCCGTGAGATCATTAACGAAGCGGATATGGTTCTCATTATGGGGCACGCCCATGAAGATTTTGACGCGCTTGGGGCCGCGGTAGGTGTTTCCCACCTGGCGAGAGTGTCCAAGGTGGAAGCGCACATCGTCATTTCCAAACAGGATGATACGTCCAGGAAAATGATCCAGGCCATACAATCCAGCGATCTGGCGGAAGGACTTCTGATTGATGAGGGCAAGGCAAAAAGCCTCGTGACGGATAAGACGGTGGCTATTGTCGTGGACACGCATATCCCCGAACTGGTGGCGGCGCCGGAACTGCTGAGGAAAGTGCGGAAGAAAGTCGTTATCGATCATCACCGCCGTGCGGCAAGCATTATCGACAGTCCGCTTCTTACGTACATGGAACCGTCGGCATCTTCCGCTTCGGAACTGGTGACGGAACTGATCCAGTACTATGGCAGCGAAGAAGAAATGAATGCACTGGAAGCATCCTGCCTTTATGCGGGGATGGTGGTGGACACGAAGAGCTTTACCGTCCAGACAAGTGTCCGTACGTTCGACGCGGCAAGTTATCTCAGGCGGTGCGGCGCAGACACCGCTTTGGTTAAAAAGCTCTTTTCGATGGACCTGGCGTCCATCAAGATTAAATCCATGATTTTGGCCGATATGAAACAGGTGGATGAATACATGGCCTTTGCCGTATGTCCGGAAGGCACGGCGGATTCCCAGATTATCGCAGGACAGGTGGCGGATTTCCTTGTCACCGTGCAGAAGATACGGTGCAGCTTCCTTTTCTACTATACGGAGAACGGACTCTGCCTTTCCGCGCGCTCCGACGGATCCGTTAATGTGCAGATCGTCATGGAACAGCTTGGCGGCGGCGGGCATCAGACAGTGGCGGGAGCGCAGTTCGGCACTGACGGCAATATAGAAGATATAACAAAGGCGGTTGTTGCCAATGTTCGTAAACAAACGGAGGAGGAAAAAGAATGAAAGTAGTATTGCTTCAGGATGTAAAGAAATTGGGGAAAAGAGGCGATGTTGTCGAAGTAGCGGACAGCTATGGCCGTAATGTCCTCATTCGCCGCGGACTTGGCGCGGAAGGAACGAAAGCCAATCTGAATACAGCGGAACAGCGCCGTGAATCTAAAGAATTTAAATCCAAAGTGGCTGCGGACGAAGCGGTCATCATGGCATCCCAGCTGAAAAAAGTAAAAGCGGTCATCAAAGTGCAGTCCGGTGAGGACGGACGGGTTTTCGGCAGTGTCACGGCAAAAGATATTTGTGATGCCGTTAAAGAGCAGTATGGGTTTGAACTGGGTAAGAAAAATATCAGGCTGAAAAATCCGATCAGGACCACAGGAGAATATGATGTGGAAGTCTGGGTACACCAGCAGGTTACCAGCGAAGTACATATTTCCGTAGTTGCGGAATAAAAATTTCCTGTTCCTGCAGGGGGTTCTTTAGCAGCAGAAAATAAAAGCGGCAGTTAAAAAATAATCTTCTTCCCTTAACCGGGGGAGGAGATTTTTATTTTGGAAAAAATCTTGTTTTTATTGTAAACTTTATAAAAAAATATGATTGACAAAAGTGAAGACGGCTACTACACTTAGAAAAGATGTTGGCTGTCCGGAAACGGGCGGAAAATAAAGGGGGAGTATTATGGGAGAAGAAAAGGTATTGTACAGCGTGAAAATGCGTTCCAGTCTTGGCGGTGCCCACGGCGTGGGCGGACAGCATATTTCCGGAGCGGAGAGGATTGTAACAAAGAACAGCGTGGAACAGGAGATGATTTCCATGCTGCACCGTGCCTGGGAACATGACCGCGGCGCGGCGGATTTTATCCAGTTCAAGGTGGAAGCGGTCAGGCATGAGGGAATCACCTGCTGCCCGCTTTTGCCTTTGTACCAGATTGACACGGCAACAAAGGAGGAAGGACGGGCGGCGGCGAAAAAAGAACTGCTCCGTTCCGGAGTCAGTGAAACCGCTATAGGAAAAGGCTTTGCCCTTTTGGAATCGCTGACAGACAGTATGCGCGGCGCGGCAGTCGTTGATGCGGAAACAGGAGAGCGCCTGGACGGACTTGGTATGCGCGGCGTGCGGTGCAGCTGTATGGATTGCGAAGATACGTGCGCATACGAAGCACAGATGGGGGCGAAGGGCCTGGGCGGAGAACATTCGAGAGAAGCGCTCATTCTGGCATCGAAAGTGGCGGCGGCGCCGGGGACGGTGGCGGAACTTTGCTGGTCGGATGATCCCTTTTATGTGACAGGCTATGTAGGTTCGCCGAAGTTTGGCTACGGGCGGATTACGGTGATGAAAGAGAAAGGGGATCCTATCGGCGGCCGCGTATTTTTTGTAAAACACGGTACGGATATGGACAGGTATGTGGAGTATATGCAGCATCAGACAGTGCTGGTGAGGGTCAAATGAAGCCGGAAAATATTTTCTCCGCTCTTTCCGCGCTGCGGCAGGAAGGGCGGCTCAGGCAGGTGCAGGATCTACGCATGGAAACGGCGTCTCTCGGTGTAGATCGTGAAGGAAAGCGGTATATCGTTTTCAATTCCAATGATTACCTGGGCATGACCCATGCGAAGGAAGTACAGGAAGCGGCAGCGAAAGCGGTTCGTTTCGGTACGGGAAGCGGCGGCGCGCGTCTTACCTCGGGGGCGGCTTTTGAGTTATCCGATTTGGAAAAGGAAATAGCCGATTTCAAACATACCGAAGACGCAGTCATCTTCAATACAGGATACATGGCGAATCTGGGAGTGCTGTATGCGCTTGCCGGAAAGGGAGATGTCATTTTCAGTGATGAACTGAATCATGCGAGTATTGTCGACGGATGCCGTATCTCAAAAGCCGAAACGGCAGTCTACAGGCACAGCGATATGGCGGATCTGGAAAGACTGCTGCAGACCGTTCCCTGCGAAGGGCAGCGCTTCATTGTGACGGACGGCGTATTCAGCATGGATGGGGATATTTGTCCGCTGCCTGCTCTGGCGGCACTGAAGAAGGACTACAGGGCCTGTCTTATCGTGGATGACGCCCATGCATCGGGTGTCATTGGCAGAACCGGACGGGGAACGGCGGAGTATTTCCGTATGGCAGGGATCGACGTGCAGGTGGGGACCTTGTCGAAAGCTTTCGGTGCGGAAGGGGGATATATCGCGGCAAGCCGGGAAATTTGCGACTATCTGCGGAATACATCGCGGCCTTTTATTTTCTCCACAGCCATTTCCGCGGTCACGGGAGCGGCGGCCTTAGCGGCTCTTCGCTTGTTAAAAGCGGACCCGGAGAAATATCTGGGCCGTCTTCGTGAGAACACGGCTTATATGCGAAATCTCCTGACCAAAACGGGAGTCGACATTGCTGTAGGGGATACGCCCATCATTCCGGTGGTGGTGGGAGATGAAAAAGAGGCGCTCGCAACGGTGGAAGCATGCAGGAAAGAAGGAATCCTGCTGTCCGCCATCCGTCCGCCATCCGTACCCGTGGGAACAAGCCGCATCCGATTGACGGTAACGGCGATGCATACAAAAGAAGAAATGAAAAAAGCAGCAGCTATTTTAATCAGACATTGGAGGTCAAAATGAACGGAGAATTGGAAACAGGAGCGTACAAGCCGGAAGCGGCAGGCAGCAGGGAAGTCATTGTCGATGTTTGCGAAACAGCGCTTTTGGCGGCGCTTATCGGAGTGAGCGGTTCTTTTAAGATCCCCGGATTAGTACCGGGGACGGAGTTTCAATTATCGGCGCCTATCGCCGTTGCCATTTGCGGCGTCTTCGGTTTTAAGAAATACATCATTGCAGGGGTGTTGGCGTCTCTATTGAGTCTGGCGCTGGGAACGCACACGATTTTGAATGTGACGATCTCCATGTCATTCCGGCTGGCTGTAGGCGCGGTATGGCTCCTGCTCGGTTCGTCCCGATTGTTTTATATCATTTCCGGACCGATAGGGACAACCGCGGCAAGGGGAGCAATGACGCTTCTTCTGGGAAAAGGATTTTATGCCATGGTGGCGGCGGCTCTGCCGGGCATGGCGTTCACGGCGGCTACGGCCTGGTTCGTTGCGGGGGTGTTGAAGCGTGTCCGGTCGATAAGGAAAAGATAGATAAAAGGCAGAAGACGTCAGTCTGAATGCCAGCGAAAGGTCTGCTGCCGTGATGAGGAAAATATAAGCTGTCAGCCGAGTCCTCTTTTCGCTTCATAAAGCATTTAATATGAACCGGTATTTAGAAGAACACTAATGGTAAGAATAGAAAAATGGTTCACTTACTTCTGTGTCGGAAACCGGGTTTCCGGAATGACCGGAACGCAACATAAAAAGGGAGAAATTATTTGTATACTTAAAAGGATTTGACCCGGTACATGATTGGGCCAAATCCTTTTATTTTGCAATATATACGGAAACAGCCGTGCTGAATTTTTTTCTGCACCAGTGCCAATCCGTTTTTATATTTCCTGCCGGCAGTGTATCCTCCGTACGCGGTTCTCCTGATCCACATCAAAAACCAATTCCGCGGCTCTGTCGCTGAAGGAGTAAATATAGGCCGTAAGTCCATCTTCCGTTTCCGTCTGTGATGTCGCTTCTCCATACTTATCTTTGATTTTGTCATAATACATGCTTATTACAAAGCCGGAGGGGGTATGAAAGGATATTCCTGCCAGTGTATATCCGTGGAGGGGCAGCTTTTCAGAAGGGGATGTATTTGATGTGAGTGTAACGGCAGAAAATTCTGAGCCGTAGTAGTTCCATATGACGCGGCGAAACGGTCCGAAATCCTTAACGTTTTCCTGATAAACATCTCCCAGGATATCCCGCACTTTGGACAAAGGATCGCCGGGGCGGATTTCCGCGTGCAGTCCGTGTCCTTTCTCCAGGATAAGCGTAGTCTCAGAAAAAGGCATCGTATGTGCCAGGACGGTGCCGCCCGTCAGGGCAAGGCCGACTAAGAAAGCGGAAAAAAACGGGAGGAGCTTTTTCTTTAGTATTTGCATGTGGCAGAGCCTCCTTTATTTTGAAAAGAGCAGAAATAAAATATTTATTATGAAAAGTATAATTGAAAAAATGAATTTCCGCCACTGCGTACAGGAAAGAGATGAATACGGACAGCGCGGCATGGGGAAATATATTTTTGCATGTAAAATTCAATCGGGCCGTAGCAGTACCCGCTTCCCTCCTTTCCTTCAAAGCATTCTCGACTCCGTTCAGATGACAGCAGACGACAAGGTGTCATCCGGGACGTGAGTAAAGAATCTGCTATAGTGATGACGCGAAAGATTAGAATAAAAGTTTTTTCTGTCAACAGGATTCTGTCGTCCGTAAGCTGACAGTTTTTGTTTGCTGATAAAAGCAGAATTGCCTGTTCTTTGTCATATGGCCGTTTCCTGTTATTTCTGCAAAGTATTTTTGCATTTATTCTGAATGGTGGGAGACAGCAAGGCATTTTCCGTTGTCCTTATCATTTGCCGTTCTATGTTGTAAAATATAAATATGTCATTATCTTTTCAATGGAATGGTTGTGAAGAAGGATCTTAGATGGAAGATATAAAGGATTTAATGGATCGTTTGAAGAAACGCATTATCAGCGGCGGTGCAGCGGATAAACCGGAACTGAAAAGGCGTCTGGATGTGATTTATGAAATCTATGCCGGCGCTGTTGGTCCGGAAGAACTGATTGTCCGCGCAAGCCGCTATGGCGCATTGAAATATATTCATCATGAAAATCTGAAGAAACGCCTTTTGGGGATTGAGCGGCTGGTTTTTGAGAGCAGGGAGTATACCGAAGAACCGCAGGAGGGAGAAATTCCTGCTATTCTTGACCGGCTGGAAGATCGTTTGGCGGAACTCCTGGCACGCCGGGCGGTGGAGGAGCGTCTGGAGAGGAAGATTTCTGAACGCCTGGAAGAAAAGCATAAAGAATATGTGGATGAAGTGAAGCGCGAACTTTTGGAAGAAGACGAAGACGATGTGGAAACAGCACAGAGCCGGCATAAAATGGAAAAGCTGGAAGCTTTGGATAAAATCAGTTTGACGAAAACGGTCATGAATGTGGTAAAGCCGGGCACCCTGTCGGAAATTGTCGGGCAAAATGACGCAGTGAAAGCATTGGCATCCAAAATCGCTTCTCCCTATCCCCAGCATTTAATTCTTTACGGACCGCCCGGTGTGGGGAAGACGACGGCCGCCCGTCTTGTCCTTGAGGAAGCAAAGAAAACGGCTTGGTCAGCATTCGGAGAGAATGCGCCTTTTGTGGAATGCGACGGTACGACGCTCCGCTGGGACAGCCGTGATATTACGAATCCTCTTATTGGTTCCGTCCATGATCCTATTTACCAAGGCGCGCAGAGGGAATTGGCAGATGACGGTATTCCCGAACCGAAGCCGGGGCTTGTGACGGATGCCCACGGGGGCATTCTGTTTATTGATGAAATAGGGGAATTGGATCCTATCCTTCTGAATAAGCTTCTTAAGGTGCTGGAAGATAAAAGGGTGCCTTTCGAATCGGCATACTATGATGAAGAAAATCCCTATGTGCCGGCGTATATCAAAAAATTATTCCGCGACGGCGCACCTGCTGATTTCATTCTCATTGGTGCGACTACACGGGAGCCGCAGGAAATCAATCCCGCTATCCGTTCGCGGTGCGCGGAAGTATTCTTTGAACCGCTTCGGCCGGAAGATGTAGAAACCATCGTAAAAAATGCGGCGGAGAAATTGAAAGTGTCTTTGGAAGACGGTGTGGCGGAAATGATCAGTGAATACACCATGGAAGGCAGAAAAGCGGTAAATCTTCTTGCCGATGCGTACAGTCTGGCAGTATATGAAGCGGGCGGGGCGGGGAAAAATTTTATTTCCCGAGAAATCATGCGCCGCACGGCAAGGGGAAGCCGCCTTACCGTATCGCATCATAAAATGGCATCGGACGTGCCGGAAGTGGGGCATGTTTTCGGACTGGGCGTTTCGGGATTTTCAGGAAGCACTATTGAGATCGAAGCGGCGGCATATCCTGCCAAAGAAGCGGGGAAGGGGACGCTCCATTTTAATAATACAGCAGGATCTATGGCAAAAGATTCCGTGGCAACGGCGGCATCGGTGGTACGCAGGCTTACCGATAAAAATCTGGGCGATTACGATCTCCATGTGAATGTGATCGGCGGAGGGAATGTTGACGGTCCTTCGGCAGGGTGCGCTGTCACGGCAGCCATTATTTCCGCGGTGGAACAAAAACCGCTTCGCCAGGATTGGGCTGTAACGGGGGAAATTTCTTTGTCCGGAGAAATCAAACCGGTAGGCGGCGTTTATGAAAAGGCGTTTGGCGCTCATCAGGCGGGGATGAAAGGACTTATTATTCCGGCGGAAAATAAGGAAGATATCGGGGAAACCCATTTCGGCATGGAAGTGGCGGCAGTACGGACGATTGAAGATGTATTGGATAAAATACTTGTGAAATAACAGGAGAAGATTATGGCTGCAACAGAACGCGGAGGCAAAAACCGGGGCAAACAGAAAAATGATACCGAAACGCTCATATTGGGACGGATGCCTCCACAGAATATAGAAGCGGAAATGGCAGTTCTCGGCGCGATGCTTCTGGACAAAGATGCCATTGAAGTGGCGGAAAACATGCTGCATCCCGAGGATTTCTACCGTGAGCAGGATGCGATCATTTATCAGGCGGTTCTGAATTTGTCCCGTGCAGGGAAAAGCGCAGATATCCTGACGGTCACGGAAGAGCTGCGCCGCATGGGACGCCTTGATGATGTGGGCGGCATTATGTATGTCAATGAGCTGCCGGAGCACGTAATCACCACGAAGGGGATTGAACGCCATGTGGATATCGTGTCGGGGAAAGCGAAACTCCGCCGTCTGATCGATACGGCAGGGGATATTGCGGAAGCTGCGTATACCGAAGAAAATACGGTGGAAGAAATTGTAGATGATGCGGAACGCGCTATTCTCCAGGTTGCCAGGGAGCAAAATGTGAAGGGCTTTACTCCTGTGGGAGAAGCGGTCCAGCATACCTTGGAAGATATTACAAGAAAGTACCAGAATCATGAGCTGATCACAGGACTGGCGACGGGATTTGCCAAATTGGACGCGTTTACAAACGGGTTCCAAAAAGGAAATCTGATTATCGTGGCAGCGCGCCCGTCCATGGGGAAGACGGCGATCGTTCTTAATATGGCAAAGAATATGAGCCTTTCTTCCGCGCGGAAAACAGTGGCGTTTTTCTCTCTTGAAATGGGGCGTGATGAACTGGTCCAGCGTCTTTTGAGTTCCACCGCGCTGATTGAGGGTCAGCGGCTCAAGACGGGCCGCATCAATACGGAGCAGGAATGGAAAAATCTTTCTTCTGCAGTGAGCGTATTTATGGAAGCGCCGTTGTACATAGATGATACTCCGGCCGTGACAGTGGCGCAGATCCGCGCCAGATGCCGGCGCCTGAAAGCGGAACATGGCTTGGATGCGGTCATGATTGACTATCTCCAGCTCATGACGAGCCGGAATGTAAGGAATAATGACAGCCGCCAGCAGGAAATTTCAGAGATCTCGCGCTCCTTAAAGAGCCTGGCAAGAGAACTGGAAGTGCCTGTTATCGCTTTGTCCCAGCTTTCCCGCGGACCTGACGCAAGACCGAACCACCGTCCCTTGCTCTCCGATCTGCGCGAATCCGGCTCTATTGAACAGGATGCGGATCTGGTCTGCTTTCTCTATCGCGAGGCTTACTATAACAAGGAAATTGAAGAAGGAGATCCCCGACAGAATGAAACGGAACTCATTTTGGCTAAAAACAGAAACGGTCCTGTGGGAATTATTAAGATGTTTTTTGCCGGGCAGTATACACTTTTCTATGAGGCGACGAATCAGGAAGCGCCGCCGGATGTGGAATAAAGCGCCGGCATAGCCGGGAAAGGAGGGGGCAATGGATCTTTGGGGGAATGAAGACGAAGACGAATACAGAGCACGGAAACGGGCGGAAATATTCAGTTCGTCTTATCATTTCGAGAATTACGGAATGTTGGAAAACGCCATCCATCGGTGCCGGCTCTGCCCTCTTTGCGATGAGGGCGGCCGCGGTCCCGTGCTGTCTACCGGTCCGGTTGACGCGCCTTTGATGATCGTTGGCGAAGGCCCCGGCGGTGTGGAAGATGAGTACGGCGGGCCGTTGGTCGGGCCGTCAGGACAGCTGCTGGATAAAGCTCTTTTGTCGGTAGGGATTACGCGTGACCATGTATATGTCACAAATATCGTAAAATGCCGCCCCAGGGGAAACCGCACGCCTACTATTGCAGAGGGAAATGAATGCGGCAGACGGTGGCTGGCGGAAGAAATACGCCTCCTGCAGCCGAAAGTTATCATCGCTCTTGGAAAAGTGGCGCTCCGTTTCTTTCTGGGGCATGATGCGGGTATTATCCGTTCCCGCGGCCATTGGATTGATTACAAGGGCATCCCCGTCATGCCGACTTTCCATCCGGCATACCTGCTCCGCCAGACGGGAGAGGGATTGAAAGAAGCGAAATGGCAGGTCTACTATGACCTGAAAGCGGCAAAAGACAGGGCTGCGGAAGCCGTGCCCGGCTGGGTGTGGAAAAGCGATACGCCTCCTGATCTGCTGGAAGAATTAAAAGAGGTCCGGGAGAAAAGGATGGGCATATCTTCTGCTTTTTGAAAAAAGAATTTGTAAAGGTGATGGATCATGCGTATTTCAAAGCTGGACCATCTGGTGCTGGTGACAAGCGATTTATCCCGGTGTGTTTCCTTTTATCGGGATCTGCTTCATATGGAAGTGGAAGAAAAAGACGGCCGGTTTGCTCTTCGGTTCGGCACATCAAAAATCAATATCCATACCTGTCCCGGAGAATTCCAGCCGGCGGCGGAAAGGCCTGTGCCGGGGAGTCTGGATATCTGTTTCGTGACGGAGGAACCATTGGAGAGGCTTCTGGATGAGCTGAAAGAAGAAAAGGCGCCGCTGGTGACGGATATCGTGGAAAGGCATGGCGCCCTGGGGAAAATGAGGAGCCTGTATCTGCGTGATCCGGATGGAAATCTGGTGGAAATTGCGGAATACAGAAAAGGATGTCAGCATGCTTACCATCAATCAGGCTGATCTGTTTTATGCCGCGGAATATGCATTGGAGGCGCTCCTTTTGCTTCTCTGCACGTGGCAGCGGGGGACGCTTGATATCCGGCGACAGATAGGACGAAAGGTTTTCTTCCGCCGTCTGCTGCTGGTGCTGTTTGTGTCCGTTCTGGGCATCGCGCTTATGACGGGAATATATTTTATCCGGCTTGAACCGGAGGTCCGTTTCGCTGCTGTTGGTGCAGTTCAATTCTTTATGACAGTATGCAACAGCGTCATTCTCGGGTCTTCCTTTTTCCAGCGGTACCGCGTCTATCCCCGCGGGTCAGCGCTGGCGGCGGTACTTATCCTCATGTATGGGGTATCGGATTTCTTTATGCCCCGCGAAGTGAAGTACGCTGTTCTGGCGGCGTCGGTGATCGGCGGATTCCTGCTTCCTGAAACTTGGGGAAATAAACAGGTATGAGCAAAATAAAAGGCAGGATTTCCTGCCGGGATTTTTATAACAAAACCTTCTGAACCGGAATGGAGCAGGAGATCTTTTGCTGTCGTTTTATTTCTTGCGTGATCCGTAGAGGTCATTATAAATGATCCGTTCATTATAACGGTTCATGCGGACAGGTTTCCGCTCCGCGTAACCGATGGCGATGATACAGAACGGTTCCATTTCCGCGGGGATATCAAGAATATTTAAAAGATGTGCTTTGCGGTCAGCATAGGGATATACCTGGAGCCAGATTGATCCGAGACCCAGATGTTCCGCTTCGATGAGAATGTTTTCCGCGGCGGCGGCGCAGTCAAAGGACCATTCTTCGGGAAAAGAGATATTTTCCTTTTTGCCGACGATGACGATGGCGGCACTTGCTTTACGGGCAGGGCCCGCTACAAGGCTGTTGTGGGAAATCGCTTTTACCAGGTCATCTCTTGTGACGATGATGAATTCGCGGGCTTCCTGGTTGCCGCAGGCACGAGCCTGCATACCTGCTTTTACAAGGGTCAGCAGGTCTTCTTTAGCAACGGGGGTCAGTTCCTTGAAGTGGCGGCAGGTGCCTCTTTTGAAAATTTCATCCATATTCACTCCTCCTTCTGCAAACGGATGCGCCAAAAGAGGGGAATATCCCCTTGACGCGGTGCGGATCATTTCTTTTCCGCCTGTTATTATTTGTATCCATTATAGCATAGACGGCGGGCAGTACGGGAAATAAAAAAGACCCCGCCGTGAAGCGGAGCCTTTGCTGGTTACGGAGTGCCGAATAGGAAGTACCTGACATAAAGATAAATGGTGGATGTGAGAAGAGTTACGAGCATCATGGGGAAACATTTCAGCATGAAGTGGCCGAAAGTAATATTGTACCCTTCTTTTGCCGCAAGAGCGGCGACGATGACGTTCGGGGAAGCGCCAATGATGGTGCCGTTGCCGCCGTAGCACGCGCCGATAGAAAGCGCCCACCACATATAGTCCGCGTGGGCCAAACCTAAAAGATCCTGCATATTGTGGATTAGGGGGATCATGGTAGCCGTGAAAGGGATATTATCGATGAATGCGGAAGCGATGCCGGAAAGCCAGAGAATGGTAAACGTAAGGGCTTCCGGGTCACCGCCGACCGCACTGATGCCTGCCTGGGCGAGGGCGTTGATAACGCCTGTCGTTTCAAGGCCGCCTACGACAATGAAGAGACCGATAAAGAAGAAGAGAGAATCCCAGTCCACATCACGGAATATTTCATGAGGATCCACACTGCAGGCAAGGATGGCAAGCACACCGCCTGTGAGGGCGATCGTTGCCGATTCGATACCGATAAGATTGTGGACGATGAAGCCGAAAATGGTCAAAGCCAGAATGGTGACGGATTTCTTGAGAATGGAATAGTCCGTAATGACGGAAGAAATACTGATTTTTCCTAATTCTTCCGCAGTCATTTCTGTTTTTGGAAGTTCCTTGCCGTAAATGATTTCCAGGTAGATGATGCATGCAGCCACATTAAGCAGGGCGATAGGACCGGTATTCATGGCAAAATCATTAAATACGAGATGTGTCGCGGAACCGATCATGACATTTGGCGGATCGCCGACCATCGTGCCGGAACCGCCAATATTGGAAAGAAGGATTTCTGCGATCAAAGTGGGGATCGGGGTGACATGGATACGGCGGCAGAGGGAAATCGTCATGGGAGTGATGAGGAGTACAGCAGTGACGGCATCCATGAAAGAGGCGCAGAAGCCGGTAATCAAGCCGAGGATAATCAGGAGTTCTTTCGGGCGGCCTTTCGAAATCTTTACGGACCAAAGCGCCATCGCCTCAAAGAAGCCTGATTTCTTTACGACGCCGATTAAGATCATCATGCCTGCCAGGAGACCGATGGTGTTGAAATCGATGAAATGCCGGAGCGCCATCTCCTGTGTGACCAATCCGCTGTATACGACCAGCCCCGCACCGAGAAGAGCGCAGAGAGAACGGGGAATCCTTTCGGACATGATCCCCGCATAGGTCAATAGAAAAATAAAAATGGAAAAATAAAAACTGCTGTTAAACTCCATCATCCCATCTCCCCATTATAGACAACCAAAGAACGATGTATTTATTTTCAGATCCATAGATTACAATTTATGAATAAAACAATTATTATCTACAAGTATATACGATGAAAATGAAACGTTCAATAACTTTAAGGAATTTAATTTATATACCATGGCATAATTTTTTTTTATAGGGGAGATTATTTAAACGGCAATGGAAAATATATTTCATGGAGACAGAAAAAATTTTTATAAGTTTTCTGTTTCCATAATAAAAGAAATGAAATACATAGCCGGAAAGAAGGGGCAGGGGCAATTTATTAATTGCTATTGGATAGGTTTCAGTATAAAATAGCAGTGATGTACTTTTATTTTACAGGATAAAGGAGGCACAGCAATGTCCCGTGCACAAAGCCTTTTATTTGGTGTTGCCGTCGTTTTTGCCGGCTGGAATATTTTGAACAATGGACTCAGCGTGCGGTCGGGAGCGATTGCGCTGCTGATCATAATCTGCCTGGTCATCAATATTTACAATAATAATCAGAAAAAGGCGCAGCAGGAAGAAGCCATGGCGAAAATCAGGGAAAAAGAAGAGATTCGCCGTATCCGTGCGGAAGCCCGGCGGAAGCAGGGGAAAAAACATAAAAAATAACGGGTAAGGCGGACAGGATGAGTTCCTTTTGAAAGTCCCTGCCGCTTTGGGAGATTTTGATGGAAATAGCGCTGATTTACCGGTGGGCCGTTTTTATCCTGCTGGTGTTAGGACTTATATTGCTCATGAAGCACGGGGTGCTTACGCCTTTCGTGTTTTGGTCGCGGATACAGTATTATACGTTTTCCACGTTCACGCTTTTCTTTATTTGGCTGGGCGCCACGCTTTTCAAAGCTGACATCCCGTTTCTTTACACGGCGGACTGCCGCTATATCGTGGCTGCCGGACTGGTGACATTGTCGGTCATGTATCACATCATCGTCCGCCCCGGTGCGATACGTACCCATAGGCTGAATGACATAAGCTATGAGCATTTTTCTTTCTATAACTATATATTTCACTATTTCATTCCCGTGCTGATGACGGCAGACTACTTATTCTTTGTGGATAAGACGGAGCTTCACTGGCATATTATGATTTCCTGGATGATATATCCAGCGCTTTATGTGGTATTCGTTTACTGGCGGGCATGGATGACCATCGTGACACACGGGACGTCCCATTTATATCCTTATACATTTATGGATCCCCGTATGAATGATGTTTTTTCCATTACGAAGGGATGCCTGAAAGTGGGATTCCAGTTTTTCCTTATCGGCATCTGTGTTTATGCAGCGGGGAAAGGCCTTTATCTCCTGGATATACCGCCGGCTGCATGGACTTATAACGGATAAATATTTATTTAGCAAGGAGTTTTTTCTTTTATGGCACAGACAAAAAAAACGAAGGCCGGTGAAAAGGATTTTTCAGCATCTTCCACACCGAGTAGGAAATATCTGATCGCGGCATACATAGGCGGTTTAGCACTTGCAGGGTATGCTGTCCGCCTGGCATGGGTCTACATGACGTACCATGTACTTCCTCTCCAGGGGATTATTCTTTTTATCATTGCGGCCTGTTTCCTTTTAAATGTAGTCACGGCGAAATGCACCTATACTTTGGGAGAGGAAGGCCTTACACTCCAAAAAAAGAGTCTATTCCAAAACAGAACGATCTATGTGGCATATAAAGATATCTTCGGTGTCCACCATTTTAAGAACCAGCTCATGAAACCGGCGACTTACCGTTATACCCGCCATATGTACAGTCAGCTGGATAACAGGGAAATATGGTCGCTTCTTTATGATATCGGTGAAGTGGAGAAAATTGGCCGCATTATGATGACCGGGTCTGCCGCTTTCTGGCATGAATTTTCGCTCCGCCTTCCTGATCGGGTGGCAATTCCGCAGGAAGAGGTAATTGCTTATGTATACCAAGGGATGAGAGAAAAACTGATCGCTTCAGGGAAAGTGCCTCCGGAGCTGTTGCAGAAGCTGAAAGAAGCGGAGGCGGCTGATGCAGAAGATGACATGACTTTTGAAGAAGGGATCGAACAGCTCCGTCAGGAAGGAACCGATATGGGCGGCAGCGATTACGAAGTGACATTGGAAGACATCAAAGAAAAAGAAGGCTTCAACGAAGAAGAGTATAATGCGGCAAAGCATGACCGCGCGGAAACGGAAGCGGCAGAGAAAAAGACTGAAGCTGAAACGAATACGAAAAAATAGTAAAAGACAGGATCTCCGCTTATGGATGAATATTCATGGGCGGAGATTTTATATTGTCTGTTTTTGAATTTTCCAGTTTTTTGTAGAAGAAGATCTCATTTTTACAAGCAGAAAAAATTCTAATGAACTTTTTAACAACTAAATAATTCCATTATGGAATACTTGATGGTTGATAAAAAGCAAGCTGCAGATTCTTACGGCTTATTGAAAATGGAAATCAATGAATGGATTTCTACTTGAGGAAAAGAGAGAAAATTATAAGTCGGAAAAGGAGAATGGCAGAGGAGGTAAAGCCTATATATAAGCGTTTTACAGATAGATATATAAAATACTATGTATTCAAGCAATATACATTGATTGCAATTTATGCATATCCGCGGGTTTTTATGATGAGGAGGATGATATCGTTGATTTCAGAATCATAAATTATATCTTGAAGATAAAAATAATAAACAAAGAAGTTTATATATATTAAGAAGGAAGATAAAATACATAGTATTCTGTTTGTATATTTACAGCACGGTAAGTACAATATGTAAGGGTGTTAATGCAAATAGTATGCAATTGCGTATATATTGCATGCGATGTATTTCTTGAAAGTCCGCTCCCGGGGCTGTTTTGGAAGGAGGTCGTGGAAGTAAGAGGGAGTTGTTATTTGTTCCCGTTTAGATAATTTCATAAAGCAGACTGCAATATTCTTTTTTTATTAAATGCAAATTGTCTTCCGGGGAAGTTCTGCGATCCGATTTGAATAGGCACCTGACTCAAATCAGACCGTGGAAGATTTATAAGGAAGGTGAAACTTATGGATCCAGCCATTATTACGCTGTGCGTCCTTGCTGTTGCGGCATTTCTGTTTATTACAGAATTGATCCCGCTGGCAGTCACAGCCATGGCAGCTTGTACTGCCTTAGGTATTTTGGGCGTCCTGCCGTCAAAGCAGGTTTATGCCGGTTTGTCCAATTCTACCGTAGTTCTCTTCGGCGGTATGTTCGTTATCGGCGCCGCTATGTTTAAAACAGGTCTTGCGGAAGCGATCGGCATCGCCGTAGTCAAGAAAGCGGGCACCAACCAGGTTCCGCTCATGGCGGCAATCATGCTCGTTACCATTGCCCTTTCTGCCGTATCTTCCAATACGGGGACGGTAGCCTGCCTCATGCCGGTTATTATCGGTATCTGCCAGGCGGCGAATATTTCTCCGTCGAAAGAACTGATGCCTCTGGCAATCGCTGCCAACGTAGGCGGCACCATCACCATGATCGGTACCCCGCCAAACGTTATCGTTACAGGCGCTCTGACCGCAGCAGGCCTGCCGACTTTTGGATTCTTCGAATTTGCTTATATCGGCATTCCGCTGTCTATCATCATTGTGCTCTACACACTGTTCATCGGCCGTCATTTTGTGCCTGATAAGCAGGCCGGCGCAATGGATGAAGAAGCGGTAAAGGCTGCAGCCGAAGAAGCAGGCGCTTCCGGAGACGGGGCTCCGAAGAGCAAAACAAAGATGTGGATTTCCGGGATCATCCTTCTGGGCGTAGTAGCCTGCATGGCTCTCGGTCTGAAGACGCTGCCGCTGCACACCGCGGCGGTAACCGGTGCCATTCTCTGTGTAGTTACAGGCTGCCTGAAAGAAAAAGAAGCCTATGCGGGGATTGACTGGGTAACCATTTTCCTCTTCGCCGGCATGCTTTCCGTAGCAAGCGCTATGGAAAAGACAGGCGCAGGCAAGATGATCGCGGATACTGTTGTAAATATGATGGGGGAAAATCCGAACCCCTATGTATTGACAGCAGTACTGTTCCTTATCTCTAACGTACTGACCCAGTTCATGTCCAACACAGCATCGGCAGCGCTCCTGGCGCCGATTGGTATTTCCATTGCCCAGTCTATCGGCGCAGATCCGAAACCGGTTCTGATGGCGCTTGGTATCGCGGCTTCCATGGCATTTGCCACACCGATGGCAACGCCTCCGAATACCCTCGTACTGGGACCGGGCGGATTCTCCTTCAATGATTATGCTAAAGTCGGCGTTCCGATGTGCTTGATTTCTTTGGTAGCGTCTGTAATCATTATTCCGATTTTCTGGCCATTCTAAGATTTGGCAGTAATGGTTGCAATCTGAACGTTCTGTCCTTCCCGGCGTTTTTACCGGGGAGGACAAAACGCTTATGTATTGCGGAACGATTCTGTTCCGCACAGTGTCTGAAGGACACTTGTATTTAGAAAGGTGGATTTCATTAATGGATACTCCAGGCCCACTTTCCATTTGTCTCACTAATATGGTTATCGTATTTGGTGTTTTGATCTTTTTGGCTTTCGTCATCGAATTGATTCATATCGTTGACCCGACAAAAAAGAAGAAATAAGCATAAGTTAAATATGATTAACCTATAGGAGGTATAAAATGGATGGTTTTATGAGAGCACTCATTTCCGTATGGACAGATTCCGGATTTTCCAATCTGACCTGGGAAAACTGTGTCATGATTTTAGTAGGACTTGTTTTACTTTATTTATCAATTGCGAAGGAATATGAACCTTTGCTGCTGCTCCCGATCGCATTCGGCTGCATCATGGCGAACTTCCCGAATACCGGGTTCAATGATGAAATGGGCGTCATGATGGCCATTGGTTTCGGGATTAAGTATGAAATTTTCCCGCCCCTTATTTTCATGGGGGTAGGCGCGATGACCGACTTCGGTCCGCTTTTAGCTAACCCGAAGACCATGCTTCTCGGCGCGGCTGCCCAGATCGGCGTATTTGTCGCATTGGCAGGCGCTATGATGTTTGGCTTCAATGTACAGCAGGCTTCCGCTATCGGCATCATCGGCGGTGCTGACGGCCCGACAGCCATTTACCTGGCATCCAAGCTGGCTCCCGATCTCCTGGGTGCTATCGCCGTAGCGGCATACAGCTACATGTCCCTGGTTCCGCTCATCCAGCCGCCTATTATGAAGCTGATGACCACCAAGGAACAGAGAAAGATCAAGATGGTTAACCTTCGTCCGGTAAGCCACTTTGAAAAGGTATTATTCCCGATCGTCGTAGCCATCGTGGTATCCCTGCTTCTGCCTCCGGTAGCGGCGCTGATGGGCTGCCTGTGCATGGGCAACCTGTTTGAAGTCTCCGGCGTAACGGCAAGACTGTCCGACACCGCGCAGAACGCGCTGATCAATATCGTCACCATCTTCCTGGCAACAGGCACAGGATTAACGATGTCCGGCGACAAATTCCTCAGAATCCAGACGATTGAAATCATTTGCCTCGGACTGATTGCCTTTGCGGCAGGCACGGCAGGCGGCGTCCTCTTTGGACAGATCATGAGAATTGCTTCCGGCAACAAGATCAACCCGCTCATCGGTTCGGCAGGCGTATCGGCCGTACCGATGGCAGCGCGTGTATCCCAAGTCGTAGGATTGAAAGACAACCCGTCCAACTACCTGCTGATGCAGGCCATGGGCCCGAACGTAGCAGGCGTAATCGGTACCGCCGTAGCGGCAGGCACCATGCTGGCACAGTTCGGAGGCTGATCAGTATAAGCTGATGAGTCTGGTTAAATCAAAACGAAAACGCTCCTTTACGGGGCGTTTTTCTATTGCGTCGTATTAAATGATGAGTATAAGAAAGGATAAACACACCCGATTTGTATTCTCATAAAGCAGGCAGGTAAAGCGGGCAAGAAATGTTTGCTTTCGTATAAAGATTTATTTTCTAACTAAACTTTTATAAAAGAAATAAATGGATAAGACAGACGATGTATATCTAATCTGTTAAATATGAAGATTGGAAGAAACGGATAGTAATGATATGCAGTCACATAATTTAAGTATTTGGACATGACTGGACGGAAAGAAAAACAGTAAAATTATTTACATAGTGTACTATTGTAAATAATATGCATTTGCCGCAGCCGGGAATAGATAAATTACTATGTATTATCAGACATATCCATTGCATGCTATGCAATAAAAATGCAGAAAGTGGAAATTAAATTTGTATGGTTTATCAGACGATAAATTCCCTTTGTAATAAATTAAAAATAAAATATATAAAGTAAAAATGTCTAATATATAAATAATGCAAAACATTTCCATTTCCTGAATCGTTGAAAGTTCAGAGAATAAAAGATACAATACAGGCAAGGTGTTGATGCAAACAGTATGCAATGGCATATACATCGCATACTATGCATTTTGTGTAAGTCCTGTCCCGGGGCTGTTTTGAAAGGAGGCCTGTGGAGTAAAAGGGAGGCTGTTATTTATTTTTTCGTAAGGCAAATTCATAAAGTAAACAGCATTCATTTTTTTAACAATTAAATATGAATTGTCTTCCGGAAAATATTCATGATTTGATTTGAATATACACCTGTTTCAAATCAGATTATGGGAGGTTTTATAAGGAAGGTGAAATTATGGATCCAGCCGTTATCACGCTGTGTGTTCTCGCTGTTGCGGCATTTCTGTTCGTTACCGAACTGATCCCGCTGGCAGTTACAGCTATGGCAGCTTGTACTGCATTAGGTATTTTGGGTGTCCTGCCGTCAAAGCAGGTTTATGCCGGTTTGTCCAACTCCACCGTAGTTCTCTTCGGCGGTATGTTTGTCATCGGCGCTGCCATGTTTAAAACAGGCCTTGCGGAAGCGATCGGTGTTGCCGTAGTTAAGAAAGCGGGCACCAACCAGGTTCCGCTCATGGCGGCAATCATGCTCGTTACCATCGTTCTTTCTTCTGTATCTTCCAATACGGGTACAGTAGCCTGCCTCATGCCGGTTATTATCGGTATCTGCCAGGCAGCTAAAATTTCTCCATCGAAAGAACTCATGCCTCTGGCAATTGCTGCCAACGTAGGCGGCACCATCACCATGATCGGTACCCCGCCAAACGTTATCGTCACAGGTGCTCTGTCTGCAGCAGGTCTGCCGACTTTCGGATTCTTCGAATTTGCTTATATCGGCATTCCGCTGTCTATTATCATTCTTGTATACACACTGTTTATCGGCCGTCATTTCATTCCTGATAAGCAGGCCGGTGAAATGGATGAAGAAGCGGTAAAAGCGGCAGCTGAAGAAGCAGGTGCTTCCGGCGACAGTGCTCCGAAGAGCAAAACAAAGATGTGGATTTCCGGCATCATCCTTCTGGGCGTAGTAGCCTGCATGGCTCTGGGGCTGAAGAATCTGCCGCTGCACACCGCGGCGGTAACCGGCGCTATCCTCTGCGTCATTACAGGCTGCCTGAAAGAAAAAGAAGCCTATGCGGGGATTGACTGGGTAACCATTTTCCTCTTCGCCGGCATGCTCTCCGTAGCCACTGCTATGGAAAAGACAGGCGCAGGGAAAATGATTGCTGACGCTGTTGTAAGTATGATGGGTGACAATCCGAACCCCTATGTGCTGACAGCGGTGCTGTTCCTCATTTCCAACGTACTGACCCAGTTCATGTCCAACACAGCATCGGCAGCGCTCCTGGCACCGATCGGTATTTCCATCGCCCAGTCTGTAGGCGCTGACCCGAAACCGGTTCTGATGGCGCTTGGTATCGCGGCTTCCATGGCATTTGCCACACCGATGGCAACGCCTCCGAATACCCTCGTACTGGGACCGGGCGGATTCTCCTTCAATGACTATGTCAAGGTCGGCGTTCCGATGTGCCTGATTTCCTTGGTAGCCTGCGTTATCATCATTCCGATTTTCTGGCCGTTCTAAAATTATGGTCACAAATCAATAGGTTTTACAGGGGAGTGTTCTCTTCGGGTGAACCGGGGAGGACACATCTTCCTATTTAGAAAGGTGGATTTTATTCATGGATACTCCAGGCCCACTTTCCATTTGTATCACTAACATGGTTATCGTATTTGGTGTTCTTATTTTTCTGGCTTTTGTCATCGAATTGATCCACGTGGTGGATCCGACCAAGAAAAAGAAATAAGAAGTAAGAGCTTAGTGAATACAAATACCGTATAGGAGGTACAATAATGGATGGTTTTATGAGAGCACTTGTTTCCGTATGGACAGATTCCGGCTTTGCCGCGCTGACCTGGGAAAACTGTGTCATGATTTTAGTAGGACTTGTTTTACTTTATTTATCAATTGCGAAGGAATATGAACCTTTGCTGCTGCTCCCAATCGCGTTCGGCTGCATCATGGCCAACTTCCCGAATACCGGGTTTGAAGATGAAATGGGTGTCATGATGGCCATCGGATTCGGGATCAAGTATGAAATTTTCCCGCCCCTTATTTTCATGGGGGTAGGCGCGATGACCGACTTCGGTCCCCTTATCGCCAATCCGAAGACCATGCTTCTCGGCGCAGCTGCCCAGATCGGCGTATTCGTTGCGCTGGCAGGCGCTATGATGCTCGGCTTCAATGTGCAGGAAGCGGCATCCATCGGCATCATCGGCGGTGCTGACGGCCCGACTGCGATTTACCTGACATCCAAGCTGGCACCACATCTCTTAGGCGCTATTGCCGTGGCGGCATACAGCTACATGTCCCTGGTTCCGCTCATCCAGCCCCCGATTATGAAGCTGATGACGACCAAGGAACAGAGAAAGATCAAGATGGTCAACCTTCGTCCGGTAAGCCACTTTGAAAAGGTATTATTCCCGATCGTCGTAGCCATCGTGGTATCCCTGCTTCTGCCTCCGGTAGCGGCACTGATGGGCTGCCTGTGCATGGGGAACCTGTTCGAAGTATCCGGAGTAACGGCAAGACTTTCCGACACCGCGCAGAATGCGCTGATCAATATCGTCACCATTTTCCTGGCGACAGGCACAGGCTTGACGATGTCCGGCGACAAATTCCTCCGTCTGGAAACGATTGAAATCATCTGCCTCGGTTTGGTTGCCTTTGCGGCAGGCACAGCAGGCGGCGTGGTTTTCGGCCAGATCATGAGAATTGCTTCGGGCAACAAGATCAACCCGCTCATTGGTTCGGCAGGCGTATCGGCCGTACCGATGGCAGCACGTGTATCCCAGGTGGTAGGATTGAAAGACAACCCGTCGAACTACTTGCTGATGCAGGCGATGGGCCCGAACGTAGCAGGGGTTATCGGCACTGCCGTAGCAGCAGGCACCATGCTGGCACAGTTCGGAGGCTGATCAGTATAGCTGATGAGTCTGGTTAAATCAAAACGAAAACGCTCCTTTACGGGGCGTTTTTCTATTGCGGGGTATTTTCTTCCAATAAGAAATGGAAAGTATCTTCCGCAGCATGGTTTTCTTCCAATAAGAAATGGAAAGTATCTTCCGCAGCATGAAGTTTTATTTCTAATCAAAAATTCACAAAAGAAATATTTACGTAAAACAGGGGCGGGCATATTCAAAGGTAAGAATATAAAAGATGGCAAGATTAAATGGGAATGCTAAGCAATACTACTGGACATAATTTATGTTCCACTTACATTAAAATACATAGATGACTATATATTATGGAGGGAATAACCATAGTACATATTATGCATTTCCGGAAAAAATATAATTCCTGTTTAAAAGCGGAATGACAGATATTCCAAGATACTTTATGTAAATTATAAATAAAATATATAAACTAAATATATTGAAATAATAAATATTGCGAAACGATTCCAGCTGTAGACTCATTGAAAATTTATATTTGACTGATTACAATAGCCACAGGTGCTTTTACATAGAATGCAATGTATTTGCGGCTATGTATGAATGCGAGTCCTGCCCCGGGACTGTCCAGAAAGGAGGTCATGAGAAGTAGGAGGGGATACAGTTCGTTTTCCGGCAGAAGGAATTCATGGAGAAAACAGCATTAATTTTATTTACAATCATTATGAATTCCGAGGTTTCCGGGAAATGCCCATACTCTGATTTGTGTCAGGCACCTGAATCCGATCAGGCTGTGGGATATTTTTAAGGAAGGTGAATTTTATGGATCCAGCCGTTGTCACACTGTGCGTCCTAGCAGTAGCGTGCTTCTTGTTCGTAACCGAACTGATTCCCTTAGCAGTCACAGCCATGGCAGCTTGTACTGCATTAGGTATTTTGGGCGTTCTGCCGTCAAAACAGGTTTATGCCGGTTTGTCCAACTCCACCGTGGTACTCTTTGGCGGTATGTTTGTTATCGGCGCTGCTATGTTCAGAACTGGTCTTGCTCAGGCGATTGGTCTTGGTGTAGTCAAAAAAGCGGGTACTAAAGAAGTGCCACTCATGGGCGCAGTTATGCTCGTTACCATCATTTTGTCTTCTGTATCTTCCAATACGGGTACAGTAGCCTGTCTTATGCCCGTAGTTATTGGTATCTGCCAGGCAGCCAAAATTTCTCAGTCTCGTCAGCTGATGCCTCTGGCGATTGCTGCCAACGTAGGCGGTACCATCACCATGATCGGTACCCCGCCAAACGTTATTGTCACAGGCGCTCTGTCCGCAGCAGGTCTGCCGACTTTTGGATTCTTCGAATTTGCTTATATCGGCATTCCGCTGTCTATTATTGTCTTCTTCTTTACCCTGTTTATCGGCCGTCACCTGCTTCCTGCAAATGCTGCCGGAGAAATGGATGAAGAAGCTATCAGGGCTGCTGCCGAAGAAGCGGGCGCTTCTGGCGAAGACAGCGAACCGAAGAGCACCACAAAGATGTGGATTTCAGGACTGATCATGATTGGTGTAGTTATTTGCATGGCTCTGGATTTGAAGACTTTGCCGCTGCAGACCGCGGCGGTAACCGGGGCTATCCTCTGCGTTATCACAGGCTGCCTGAAAGAAAAAGAAGCCTATGCGGGCATTGACTGGGTAACGATCTTTCTGTTTGCTGGTATGCTCTCCGTAGCCACCGCTATGGAAAAAACTGGAGCAGGAAAATTGATTGCCGATACGGTTGTTGGTTCAATGGGTGAACATCCGAATGCGGTCGTTTTGTGCGCAGTGTTGTACCTAATTTCCAATGTGTTGACCCAGTTCATGTCCAACACAGCTGCGGCAGCTCTTTTGGCACCGATCGGTATTTCCATTGCCCAGTCCATCGGTGCTGACCCGAAACCGGTTCTGATGGCTATCGGTATCGCAGCGTCTATGGCATTTGCCACACCGATGGCAACGCCTCCGAATACTCTTGTACTGGGACCTGGCGGTTTTACGTTTATTTCCTTTATGACGCTTCTGCATTTCAACGGTAACATTTTGCAAATGGGAGTTGTGGAAATGGGTCGGTCAGGGGCATTGTTGGGCGTTGCCGTTTTGAAAAGCAAGCAAACATTAGTGATCCATACGGCTTACTCTATTTGCGCATTTATAGGTTTTGTTTGCCTAACATTTACAGGAGGCATAGCCTATTCCATTTACCATGCGCTTTTCATCGCTATTATTCAGCAGAACTTGGCTTCGGACATGCTTGGACGGACTTTTTCTCTCATCTTTAGTTTGAGTACCTTTCCATCAATGCTGGGTATCGTAGCTTCAGGATATTGGGTGGAAGCATGGGGTATCACATCCGTCTTTATGATCAGCGGATGGGTTATCTTCTGATTGATTGGGTGCAAATTTTATTTCTTCAATCAAGCAGTTGGATAATTACGCATAGTATTATTTATTAAAGAATTATTATATGACAAAGAAAGAACACACTACGATTACAGAGTTATTTCAAGTTTTGGACTTGTTGGAAAGCCTGGACATGCAGTTTTGGTTGGATGGAGGCTGGGGAGTGGATGTCTTGTACGGACAGCAAACCCGCTTGCATAGAGATATTGACATTGATTTTGATGCCAATTATACAGACCAACTCCTTGATCTTTTGCAGGAGAGAGGATATCAAATTGAAACAAATTGGTTGCCCACCCGTGTGGAACTGTATAGCAAAGAATTAGGCTATATTGATATCCATCCTTTTGTCTTGAATGCGGACGGCACTTCCAAACAAGCCGACTTGGATGGAGGCTGGTATGAATTTCAACCGGACTATTTTGGAACAGCAGTCTTTGAAGGCAGAAGCATCCCTTGCATTTCTGCAAAAGGGCAACAAGTATTCCATTCGGGCTACGATTTAAGAGAGAAGGATATTCACGATTTATCTATAATTAAACAATGTATAACAACAATGAGCCTAACAATTAGATAAGAACAAGAAAATGACAGAAAAACAAATTGTCTGGTATATCTTACTTACAGAAGTAAAGATAGACAGTGACACCCAGTCTGTCACATCCCTGAGTGTAGCTCCATTGGCAGTCTTGCCGGAATTCCAGCGTAAGGGAATTGGGGGGGATGTTGATTCAGTAAGCCCATCAGAGGGCAGCACTTTTGGGTTACGGCACAGCAGTCGTATTGGGGCATAAAGAGTATTATCCTCGATTTGGCTATCGCAAGGCTATCGATTTAGGAATTGAATTTCCTTTCGAAGTCTCTCATGAATATTGCATGGTGGCTGAATTAATACCTGGAGCTACTGAGAATGTGAAAGGTATGGTTTGTTATCCAACTGACTTTAAATAGTTTAACAAGTAAAATTCATTATATAACTCGGACTGGGTATTTCAATTTCCCAGTCCGTATTCTGATAGTACTTATTCAATTGGAAGATTGTGTTGCTTCAAGAATGAAAGTTTATCCCAATACCCTCTTTGAAAGACGATTTTGTTATCTTTTACATGAAAAAATCCGCATCCACGAAGTCCAAGAGAGTCTTTCCATTCCATGATAGCCCATTCGCCATCTTCAAAAATATTTTCCACCATACAAACCATTTTAGCAGTGGCAAATTCATTCACAAACATTTTGTAGATTGATTCTTTACCTATTATTGGTTCGTTTGCGACTTGATGATTTACTGCATTAGTAGCATACAGCTCTGCTATATGATAAGCATCTGCTTTGTTAAAGCAATCTATCCATTTTTCCAAAACTTCTTTAGGCTTCATTTTTTATAAATTCTTAGGATTTTGATTCTGTAATAAAAACAATCTGTTTGGATGCATAGATACTTGATTTTATTAATAATAGGCTATTCTATATTCTAAATCCTCTGGATTTTTGCTCTCTCTGCACCGAGTTACGTAGATTCTGCTGTAACTTTTCCCATTGTTCCTTAAACCATTGTACTATGGGTTGTCGGTTTATGGTCAGCATAAGCACCACTATCCATCGGATGTTTCTCAACCCTAAAATATCATTCTTGATGTCAAATTTCCACCTGTGTTCTTCGGAATAAATTTTGCCACTACATTGTATGGATTCTTTCTTTGTCAAGAGGTTTTCTATCATGTCTTTGGTAAACCCGATAACAGCGCATAATTTTTCCATTCTCAACATCTCTTTGAACATGGGAAACCATTTGTGGGCTTTTTCAAGCAAGGTGCTCAATCGTGATATTTCCTTGTCTTTGGCTTCAAGTTCTTGATTATGTATTCTTTGAAGATTACGAATTTGTCTGCTATGCTGTTCCTGTATTTGTTGTATCTGAATTTTAATTCATCAGTAGCTTTGTCCCGTTTGGTAATTTCCTGATGTAGCTGCTCGATGTGATGTTCCAGTTCTTTCAGCTTACCGCTTCCGAAAAGAGAACCTACACCGCTTGCTATGGCGGTAGCAGCATTGGTGGCTGTTTTCTTTAGTTTGTCCGTGCGTATCTCTGCTTTTACCTGTTTGAGTTCCTGTTCGGCAAGGCTTACTTGTTGTTCCTTGTGTCGCTTGGTTTCCTCTATACGTTGCAGTTCGGCTTTCTGCTTCTCAATGATGAAATCATTTCGTTCCAGATGCTCTTTACCTGTGACAGCTTTTGCCTGTCCACGTTCCATCAGGAGAATATCGGAAGCAAGGGTCTGCATGGTTGCCATATCCTCGTCATTGAGCTTTCGGCTCTTTCCAGTTTCATGGTTCATCCAGTCGAATACGACATGAGCATGATAATTTGGTTTGAACCATCTGTTACCGACTTGGAAGCTCTCCTTGTCTTCTGCTTCCGGCTGACCGTTCAGCCAATGCCCTTCGTCTTTATGCAGGAAAATCTGTAGCGGAGTGATGCCCCAGCGTCTTTGGCACTCTTCACCGAATTTGCGTACATCAGCCAGTGTGGTGTCCGGTCTGATAAGCAATACTCCTTCACGGATGGGTGAGCATCCCGCCACCTTGATAATCTTTCCATTCTTTCCCTTGCGTTCCCTTTCCTTTTCCTGCATGGCACGTCCGGTCTTTTCCTTGACCATTTGCTTGATATTGTCATAATGAGTTCGCAGTTCGGGAGTGCCGAAGTCGGGATTTATCCACTGTTCGTTATCGGTGGAAAGTTCGGGAACGACATAGATTCTGGACTCCCCGATGTTACGCATATACTCGGCAGTCCTTCGGTTGTGTGCCTCGCTCGATGCGATGTTGCAAGGCTTGATATGTATGCTTGATTTTGTTGCCATAGCTTCTTTCCTTTGTTTACAATTGATTTACTTTGCTCGCTTTCGCAGAGGGTTCTTAGGTAACCCATAAGCGGAGATTGCAAAGAGAGGTCACTCTTTGCTCGGGGTTCTCAGGGTGAAACGCCCTGAGTGGGTCATAGGGCAAAGCCCTAATCCCTCAGGAGAGCTACAACTACGAAAGCGAAGCGTGTAGTTATAGTGGGCTATAACTGGAAGCCGTTCTTCTTTTCCGGTGATTGGCTGCGCACCCCTTTGGCGGACTGGAGCTGCCTTTTTCTTTCAATCTGTTTCTGTAAGTATTCGTTCAAGTCCTTGCATCCTCTGTAAATCTGCGAAGCGTCCCGGATGTACCGCTCTCTGCCGTATTCCATGCGGATTTGCCGGAGTGCTTCCAGTCCTGCATGGTCGTTGTCGAAAAAGCAGTGGATGCGTTCGTAATTGCCCAACGGATAGAGAGCCTTGTTTACATTCGATACGGAGTTCAATACAATGTAGTCCTGCCCGTCCAATTCCGGATAATTTGGGCAGCTCTCTTGTCTCAATGTCAAAAAGGAGAGGTAGTCCATAAATCCCTCGAACACATAACAGGTATTCCTCGCTTTTCCCGACTGCCTGATGTGGGAGATTTCCTTTGGGGCGATGCAGCCCTTGAAATAGCGGTTGCGGATTTCATATCCACACGAACCATTGGGAAGGCGATGGCAAAGTACCGCTTGCCGTTGTGAGTGAAACGTGCTTCACTACATTCTCTTTTCGCCAGTTTTATGTTAATTCCTCTACCTTGTAAGTAGGCAAGCAGGGCAGTAGATGACAGCGGAACAATCTCCAACTGTTGGAAGCTCGGCTCGGAAGAGTTTTGCTTTCCAAAAGAGAAAGATACCGGGCGCACGTGCGGTGTCTGCTCTGCTATCCGTTTCAAGATGTAAGGTACATGGTCGGTAGCGTACAGGTGTGCAGCCAGTTCTATGATACCACCACCTTTACCCAAACCGAAGTCATACCATTGTTCACGTTCGGTATTTACCTTGAACGAGGCTTCGGCTTCTTCCCTTAACGGTGATTTATACCACAGATTGACACCTTGTTGCTTGACGGGAGAATATCCTAAACTATGCAGATAATCCGCTATTCTGATTTGCTTGGCTGTCTGTATATCCATAAAATGATTGTTTTAGTAGTTGGTGAATTGGTTTATTTTTCTTTTTGCCCGTACCTTTTTAGGAAGTACGGTCTATAATCACTTCACTAAATTCTCGTATATATAGGATACGGTAATAAAGTGAAGTGATTTAGTCCCATTCCCCAAGCACTTCACTATATTCCTAATATATACACCCCGAGAATAAAGTGAAGTGATTGCAGGGAAATGGGCTAATAGTGGAAGTCAGGCATGAATGTGTATTTTCTGCCTGTCTCCTGCACTATCATCCGTTTGTTGCGGAGCATGGTGATGAGCGATACCGCCTTTTTATGGTTCAGCTTTACACCCACTGACATATAGGTCTTGATTAAGGCATCTTCCAGTTCCTTGTAGCCGTATTCCTCTTTCAGCCCGAAAACGGCTTCCAATGCGATACGGTGCTGCTGCTCGGTGATATGCCTGTAAGGGTCGAACTTCTCTTCTTCGGGTCTTCCCGGCTTCTTTGTTTCAGGTTTGTATCCCTCAATGAGTTCGGGAAGGGCTTTGTCGTTGATACGGAATGCGAAAGGCTCAAAGTCCATTGCCCGGATGTGAATGGCTGAAACATGGCTGATGTCACCGTTGCCCTTGTCCTTTTCTACCTGCAATACGGTTTCCGCCTTGTTGTTCAACTCCGTACCAATGTGCCCTCTTGCGTTCTCATCCCCTTTGTTCTGATGCAGTATCGTATGGATATGTATCTGCCTGTCGTCCGTCCACTGCATCAGCTTGGATATGATGCGTGTTGATTCACTGGGGCTGTTGATGTCATACACCATATCCCGTATGCCGTCTATAATTACAAGACCGATTTCGGGTGTATTGTAAATAGCCTGTTCCACAATCCTGATACGCTGCTCAGGCGTGTATTTTCTTAAGGCAAGAAATTCAAGATTCTCATTGTCCCTATCATCTGGCAAACCAGCCATTCGCAAAATGCGCGTCATGACTTTCAGACAATGGTAAGGGCTTTGCTCTGTATCAACATAAAGCACTTTCCGCTTATCTTCAGGCAGTTCAGCCACATACCGCAGCACTGTGCCGTTCTTCAATGCAGCGGCTACGATAGCCGATACATTGAACGTTTTTTTACTTTTGGCTTTGCCGATGGATGCGCTGAAATTACCCAATGTCCCAATGACAGAATCATGTACTTTAAGGATTTCAGGTGCTTTCTCATAACTTTTCGACAGGCTCAAACGTGAGGCTTGCCAAAGGATTATGGCTTCTTCAGCCGATATTTCCTTAGTCTCTTTCATATAGTCCATAGCCATGCCTCCCGTTATTTCCGTCCTCCTGTTTTCTTTCCAGCCAGTTCAAGGGCAAGCTCAACATCCACGATAATCTTACGTCCTATCTGAGTGATTGCCTTGTCAATCTTTCCGCTTTTCTTGATACGGTTGGCGGTGGGTAGGCTGCACCCGAACAGTTTGGCTATGCCCAGTATTCCGTACACATATTTTCTTTCTGTGTCTGTAATGGGCTGTGGCTGCGTTTCCGTTTGACGGGAAGCGTGCTTACTTAGGAATATGAACTCTTCACCTGTCATCTGCCAGACGGGTTTTGATAATAATTCTTGAAGATTTTCATCGTTCAATCTATTTAGTCGTTTAACAATCAGCCCTGCGCACTGGCTGTTATCTCTGTTCTCGAACGATGCAAAATTAGGTAGGGTTGTAAGTGGTAAGGATGTGGTTGATATAAATGGAATATCTTGTTATTTATCTGAATATCAGATAATAAAAATACCACTCAAAAATTTAATTTGAGTGGTAAAAGTGGTTGTTTCGTAAAATGTCAGGGCATATCACAGATTATCGGAATATACCATCCATTTCTTTGGCAAATTTCCGGTTGCTGTCACTGGGGAAATCGGAAACAGGCTCTTTGTACTTTGACTTGTAGTAGCTTTCCTCAATATCCAATATTTTCAGGATATTCCTCTTCCAATTCTCCCTGTCCTGTTTGGGCAGTTTTCGCTCATCAGGAATATCAGATAGCAGGTACGTATTTTTTCTCTCGGTCTGATTTGGGGTTTGGTGTCGCTTGGTAGCAGGTTCATGCAGGTATAGAAATCATGTTCGGAAATATTCTCGAACTGTTCTCCCACGCAGGTTACATGAATGAGCGAAAGCAGTTCCATATTGAAATACTCAGTCTGTTTCGTTCCCAGCACTTCTTCCTGTATGTTGGGGGCATTTGGTTCTTGTTCGGCTGGCTCTTCCGGCTCGTTTGTTTCATCAAATACATATTTCGCCAATGTCTCTTTGAGGTGGCAGCCCAGCCGATAGATTTCATTGAAACGGCTTTTTGCATATTGCAGGGCTTTCTCTCTGGTCTGTTTTTGCAGATCGTAGAGTTCAGTCAGCTTGTTTTTCTCCTCGTATTCATCTTTGCACCGTTCATATTCCATTTCCGCACGCTTTTCATCCTCTGCAGTGTGTTCCCGATAACCTATGGAATCGTATCGGTGGTATGCTTCGTTTAGCGGAGCATGGAGCTTGGTCGTCTTGTATTGCTGTTCTTCTATGGCTTCTTTATAGATTTCTGAAACTCGGAAGCAGATATTGTAAACGGTCTGTTCATCCGGCATACATCCTTTCTTGTAATAACTTATGTTTTCGCATACTTCCTTTTTCAGGCTATTCAGAATCAGTGTGTATTGCTCCTGTGGAAGATGAAACACCAGTTCAAGAATGGCTGTTTCAAGAACCGTTACATCATTGTAGTCCAGATAGAACTTGGTAATGAATTTCTGCTTTTCAAAGAGAAACCTTTATTATCAAACCAGTCTTTATATATTCTGTTCAATTCTCCGTATCGGGGAATCAGCGTTGTAATTACATCTTTCATGGACGCAACTATTTTTGAGTGTTATTGTCTTTGTCAAGGAAAGAGGCCAGTTCTTCTTCCACTTCTTCCACGCTGGGCAACGCTGATTTCAGTTTCTCGGGAATCGCTTTGCTCAATTGGTAATCGCTGATGCCGATGGGCTGGTCATAGCCTGTCAATGCGTATTGTGCCACAACTTCGTCTTTTCCCTTGCATAGCAACAACCCGATAGTCTTGTTGTCATTCTCTCCCCTCAGTTTATCATCCACCACATTGATGTAGAAGTTCAGTTGTCCTGCATACTCCGGTTTGAATGGGGTAGCCTTTAATTCTACCACGATATATGCGTGCAACGGAATGGAATATAGAATCAGGTCGGCAAAGAAATCGCTGTTTCCGACTTGGAAGTGCTTCTGCCGGGCAACGAAGGCAAAACCGTTGCCCATTTCCAACAGGTAGCGGGTAACGTGTTTCACCAGCTGTTCTTCAATATCCCTTTCGTCTGCTTTTTCTTTGGCTCCTGCCAAATCAAAGATGTACGGGTCTTTGAGTAGGTAATTGGCAAGGTCGCTTTGTGGAGCCGGAAGTGTGGTCGTGAAATTGTTTACCTTGTTGTTGCTGATTTGTCGGCTATACAAATCACTGTCAATTTGCATTTTCAATACATTGCTGCTCCATCCCATTTCCACAGACTGCTTCATGTACCAGTAGCTTAGACCTAAAGGTAGCGAACTGTCAAGTATAGTCATTTGGCTTGTCCAGTTTATTTTGGCTATAGGAGAGGTCAAGAAAACTTCTTCTATTTCCCTGATTCCCATCCTGTAAATGGCAGACACGGTTTTTCCCACATCTTCAAATTGCGCAGGAACTTCCTGCGTAATTGCTAATGATTGACAATCAATCGATTGCATTTGCGCAGTAAGTTCCTGCGTAAATTGCTTGTCATTCAGTTTTAATACTTCATTGGTCACACTCTGTATGGTTGGGACAGACAGGCTTGCATCTGTTTCTATGAAACTTTGCAACGCTCTTAAAGGATATGCTTTTGCAAACTGGCACATATAGGTAAGGTTACGTTCCGAATAGCCTTTCTTTTCAGGGTAATGCAGTCGGATAGCCTTTGCCAACTGCTTGATGATTTTGCTTCCCCATCCGTGCAGCTGCTGGTGATAAAGGATGTAATTGCCTATCTTCCAGTAATGGAACAGCATTTGTGCATTGGCTGCAACAATCAGCCTTACTTGTGCCTGTTCTATTTCCGAACCGACCGCTTGTATGAATGCATCAAAATTCGTTTTCTCTATGTTGGATTCCTTGTTGCTCATATTGTGATGATAATTTCTACAAATATAGTCATTGGTAACTATCTATGAAACTGTTTGATACTTTTATAGTTGATTAAACTTGTTCATGGCATTTGCCTTAATATCATCCGCTATGTCAATGTAGGGTTTCATAGCTTTGTAGTCGCTGTGTCCCGTCCATTTCATGACCACCTGTGCCGGGATTCCGAGAGCCAGCGCATTGCAGATGAATGTCCTTCTTCCTGCATGGGTACTGAGCAAAGCGTATTTGGGTGTGACTTCATCAATACGTTCATTTCCCTTGTAGTAGGTTTCCCGTACAGGCTCGTTGATTTCTGCCAGTTCGCCCAGCTCTTTCAGGTAATCGTTCATCTTCTGGTTGCTGATGACGGGCAGAGCCATGTAATTCTCGAAATGGATGTCCTTGTATTTGTCCAGTATGGCTTTGCTGTATTTGTTCAGTTCAATCGTCAGGCTGTCGGCAGTCTTGACTGTGGTTATTTCGATGTGGTCGGACTTCACATCGCTTCTTTTCAGATTGCGAACATCCGAATACCGCAAACTCGTAAAGCAGCAGAACAGGAAAACATCACGCACACGTTCCAGGTATTGCTTATCCTTGGGTATCTGGTAGTCTTTCAGCTTGTTCAGTTCATCCCAAGTCAGGAAGATTACTTTTTTCGAGGTGGTTTTCAGTTTCGGTTTGAACGTATCGTATGCAATGTTCTGATGATGTCCTTTCTTGAAGCTCCAGCGCAGGAACCATTTGAGGAATCCCATTTGCTTGCCGATGGTGCTGTTTCTCATATCCTTGGTGTCACGCAGGAAGTTGACGTATTCGTTCAATCCAAACTCGTTGAAATAGTTGAACGTTGCATCCTCCTTGAACTCTTTGAGGTGGTTCCTCACTGCTGCAAATTTTTCATAGGTGGATGCCGTCCAGTTATTCTGGTTACCGCACTCTTTTACAAACTCATCGAACACCTCCCAAAAGCTGACAGGGGCTTCTTCCGGCTGTTCTTCGCTGGTGTCTTTCATTCTCATGTTGAAAGCTTCCTTCAACTGTTGGGTCGTTGGCATGACCTCCTGCACCTCAAATTCCTTGAAAATATTCTGGATTTCGGCATAGTATTTCAGCAAGTCCGTATTGATTTCGGCTGCACTTTGCTTTAGCTTGTTGGTACATCCGTTCTTTACCCGCTGCTTATCTGCATCCCATTTGGCTACGTCAATCCGGTAGCCCGTTGTAAACTCGATGCGTTGGCTGGCAAAGATGACACGCATACGGATGGGTACGTTCTCTACGATTGGCACACCGTTCTTTTTCCGGCTCTCCAATGCAAAAATGATGTTGCGCTTGATATTCATAATTGGGTGCGTTTGAAATTCTACACCCAAATATACACCCAATTATTGAGATAGCAAAAGACATTTAGAAACATTTACTTTTACTCTATATTGTAATTTACACTTGATTATCAGTCGTTTGCAGTTTTATGATATTCTGTGAAAGTATAAGTTCGAGAGCCTGTCTCTCCGCTTCAATTAATAGATAAATCCTGTAAAGTAGTGCTTTACGGGGATTTTTATTTTGTGTATGTGAATAAGATAAGCATAAAAAGGGGCGGTTTCTGTTGAAATAGAAAATAACACTATTTGAACTGTTTATTTTAGAATAAACACTCTTTTTTTAGATTGAATTTATCGGTTTAAAGAATATTATTCCAAAATGCTTATTATCAGTTAAATATCTGTTTTTATCTACTGTCAGATTTCAGTTTTTATATCTACCTTTGTTCTTATTGTACGAGATTTGATAGTTATAATATTAATGAATAGAATGATGAAAAAACAGACCCAAGCGATTCATACGCAGTTCCAAAGAAGAGATGCTTACAATTCTCTCAGTATGCCGGTTTACCATACAGCGGCTTATGAATTTGACAATGCCGATGACATGGCTGATGCTTTTTGCGGGCGGACAGATGCTCCGGATTACTCCAGAGTGATGAATCCCACAGTGACTTTTTTTGAGAATAAGGTGAAGGAACTTACGGGGGCAGCAGAAGTCATAGCCCTCAATTCCGGTATGGCGGCTATTAGTAATACATTATTTTCAATTGCAGCTGCAGGAAAGAATATAGTTACATCGCGTCATTTGTTTGGTAATACTTATTCGTTTATTGCTGGTACATTGTCCCGCTTCGGGGTGGAACCTAGATTGTGTGATTTGACAGACATTGGAGCAGTAGAAAGCAGTAGACAGTAATACCTGCTGCATTTATATGGAGATTATCACCAATTCGCAGATGGAAGTGGCGGATTTACAGGCGCTCTCACGGATAGTTCATGAAAGGGGAATTCCTCTCATCGTTGATACTACGCTTATTCCTTTCACAGAATTCGATTCACATAGCTTAGGGTAGATATTGAAGTGGTTTCCAGTACCAAATATTTATCAGGGGGAGCCACTTCCATTGGTGGTTTAGTAATTGATTATGGTACATGTCCGGGATTCGGTAAACGTATGCGTACAGAGATGTTACTCAATCTGGGAGCTTATATGACTCCTCATGTGGCCTATATGCATACTATCGGATTGGAAACATTGGACGCGCGATATCGGATACAGTCTGCCAATGCCGCTATGTTGGCTGGTAAGCTTCGCATATTATCTGCTGTCAAACGTGTGAATTATGTGGGGCTGAAGGATAATCCATACTATGCTTTGGCACAAAGACAGTTTGGTCCGACTGCCGGTGCTATGATTACGATAGACCTGGAAAGTAAAGAGGCATGCTTTGCTTTCATCAACCGACTGAAATTGATACGTCGCGCTACTAACTTGTTTGACAATAAGACGCTTGCTATTCATCCTGCAAGTACTATTTTTGGACCGTTTACTGATAAACAGCGACAGGACATGGATGTGTTGGATACGACTATCCGTTTCTCAATTGGTTTGGAGGATGTGGATGATCTGTTTGACGATGTCAGACAGGCTTTGGATAATAAAAAGGATTAGAAGCAAAAATCCAAAAGTCATATACGAAACTGTAAATATACCGCAAATATGGTATATAAAATGCCATTCATACGGGATTTATCAGTTTGTATATATCTAATACCTTTGCCCCATCATTTTAACAGTAAACAATAATGGGTAAAAGGATTCATTTATTTTTGCTTGCTCTTGCAATAGGAGTGATACAAGGGGCAGCACAGGTGACAACAGTGCGGGGCATCGTCACCACAGAAGAAGATGGGGAGCCGGTTATCGGTGCCTCAGTTATAGTAAAAGGAACTGCATTGGGTACCGTAACTGATGTCAACGGGAGATTTGAACTGAGTGGACTCCCGCCATCAGCCACCCGGCTGCTAATCTCTTACATTAGTCTGATGGCAAAAGAGGTAGCTATTGCACCACAGGTATCGGTAACACTGAAGAGTGATACGCATCTGCTGGATGAGGTAGTAGTAACGGCTTTGGGTATTTCACGCGAGAAAAAGGCATTGGGCTATACGGCACAGGAAGTAAAACAGAATGCTTTGGTGCAAGGGAAAGATAATAATCTGTTAAATTCGTTGAGTGGTAAGATAGCCGGTGTGCGTATTACCAATACACAAGGAGATGTTGGTTCCAGTCGCATTGTTATTCGTGGTGAAACTTCTATTGCAGGTGAGAATCAACCGCTTTTTATTGTGGATGGAATCCCAGTGGATAATTCGCAGCTTAATGCACGTTCCAGCGGACGCGATTTTAAAAATGCAATAGCAGACCTGAATCCGGAAGACATAAAAACACTTACTGTATTGAAAGGTCCGAATGCCGCTGCCCTTTATGGTGCGCGTGCTGCTCACGGTGCTATTGTCATCACTACTAAGGGAGGAGACAAAAGGCAGAAAGGGATAGGGATTACATTACATTCTTCCACGCAAGTCTCTTTTGTTGCTACCTTGCCGGAGTTTCAAAATCTTTTTGGACAAGGGGCAGGGGGACGGTTCAGCTATGTAGATGGCAAGGGTGCAGGTGTGAATGACGGGGTAGACGAAAGCTGGGGGCCACGTCTTGATATTGGTTTGTTGATTCCTCAGTTCGATAGCCCATTGGACGCTGACGGTAATCGTGTGGCTACTCCTTGGGTATCCCATCCCAACAATGTACGCGATTATTTTCGCATGGGTATTTCTACAAACAACGGTATTTCTATTGCCCGTGGAGACGACAAATACCAGTTCCGTGTAGGATATAACTACGAAAAACAAGTCAGTATCGTTCCTGATGCTGGAACTAATAAGACGAATATCAGCTTAAATACGGATTACCATCTGGCAAAATGGATTGTGGTGGGAGCTACGGCCAATTACATCGTTTATACAGCTCCCAGTTTACCGGGGTCAGCTACCCCCTCGGGCAGTAACGTACGTTCTAACAGTCCTATGCTTCAGTTCTTGTGGTTCGGACGTCAAGTGGATACGAACTCATTGAAGGCGGACTATACTCGCAACTGGAATTCAAGCTATTACGACAATCCTTTTGGAGTGCTTCTTATAATACACAGAGTCAGGAACGTCATCGTCTGATAGGTGATCTGCATGCCGAATTCCGTCTGACAGATGGGTTGAATGTGCGTTTCCGTACTAGTACCGACTGGTATAATGACCGGAGGAAATCAAAGTAAAATGGGGGAGTGCAGGTGCCGGTTCGCCTTACGGCAGTTATGCTGAAGATGCCTATACGGTGAAAGAGAATAACACAGAAGTATTGGCGACTTATATCAAACAGTTGAATAAAAATTGGGGAATTGACGCTCTTCTGGGTTTTAATGTACGTAACAAACAATATGAGAATAATTATCAGGCTGCTCCCCGTTTGGCGGTTGCTGATCTTTATACATTGACTAACTCGCGTGATCCGCTCACTTCGTCCAATGATTTCTACCGTTTACGGCAATATGGTCTTTACGGTTCCATACAACTGGATTACCGTCGTTGGGCTTTCTTGAATATAACAGGACGGAACGATTGGTCGTCTACACTACCTGTGGACAACAATTCTTATTTCTATCCTTCGGTGACGGCTAGTGTGTTGCTTTCTGAAGCTTTCGGGTGGAGAAGTAAAGCTGTTAACTACCTAAAAATACGTGGAGGATGGTCTCAAGTGGGAGCAGATGCCAATCCTTATCAATTGGCAACGGTCTTTACTTCAGAAACAGCTTTCAATGGGAATCCACTTCAAAGTTCTTCTACCATTGGTATGAATTCGAATCTAAAACCGGAGAATACGTCATCTATAGAAGCTGGTTTCGAGGCGGCTTTTTGGGACAATCGCCTATACTTGGATTTCACTTACTATAAGACCGATAGTCGTAATCAAATATTGAAACTAGCTACTACTGCTGCCAGTGGGTACGTCGCAGGTGCGTAATGCCGGACATATCCGTAATCGTGGCTATGAAATACAATTGGGCGCTGTTCCTATACAAACATCGAAAGGGTTTCGTTGGAATCTGGATTTGAATTATGGTGCCAACAGCAGCAAGGTTGTCAAATTGGATGATGAAGGTTTGATTACGAGTTACCAGCTCTACTCGTCTGGTATTCAGATACTGGCTTCAGTGGGCGAAGCTTATGGAACCCTGTTCGGCACTTCATACGTGCGTGATGCTAATGGAAACGTTGTGGTGGATGCTAACGGTCTGCCTAAGATTTCGACCACTAATAAAACGTTGGGGAAGTTTACGCCCGACTGGACAGGCGGTATCAGTAACACTTTCAGTTATCGTTCGTTAAGTCTTTCTTTTCTGATAGATGCAAGTGTAGGTGGTTCTATTTTTTCCAACACTAATAAAACTGGAAAATATACCGGTGTATTAGCTAACACATTATCGGGCCGGGATGCCGAGCACGGTGGCTTGTGGTATTATACTGACGCCATGGGTAACAATGTACGATTATCAGAATCTCCTTCTTATTCCGTATCCTCCGATGGACTTTACTATGCCCAGGTCAATGGGCAATCCACCCGTGTGTATCAGGATGGCATTATGGTAGAAGGAGTGACGGAAAGTGGTTCTAAGAACGAAGAGGTTGTATCTGCTGAGAAATACTACCATCGTATTTATAGTATTGCTGAAGCTAATGTATATGATGCTTCTTACGTGAAACTGCGAGAAGTCGCTTTGAGTTACCGTCTACCTCGCTTGTGGACGCAGAAACTGCATTTGCAAGAAGCTTCCGTTACACTGACGGGACGTAACTTGTGGACTATTTATAAGAGCGTCCCTAATATAGATCCTGAATCGGCTTTGACTACTGGAAATGCACAAGGAGTAGAAGCCTATTCATTGCCTACAACACGTTCCTTTGGTGTGAACCTTTCCGTGAAATTCTAAATGTGAACCTTTAAATAATAGGATAAGATGAAAAGAAGAATATATTTTTTATATATAATATGGGTACAAGTGGTTGCCATTTCCCTATCATCGTGTGATGATGAATTGACTGATATCAACCGCAACCCCAATGCCACTGAAAATCCACAGCCGGCTTATTTACTTGCCGCTGCACAGTATCATGCCGCCAATCTTTATTGGGGAAGTAGTACGAACTATAATTCGACTCTGTTGTGGGTGCAACATTGGGCTAAAATACAATATACAGAGCCAGATTGCTATAATGTGGATAATGGTAGCTTTACCACTACGTGGGACACCGGCTATGCAACGCTAATAACTGATTTGAATGCTATTATCAGTTCGGAACTCGGAAATGATAATTATCGAGGGATAGCTACAGTGTGGCGTTCGTGGGTTTACCTGTTGCTGACCAATCTGTATGGAAATATACCATACAGTGAATATGCACAAAGTGTAACACCCTCTTATGATTCGCAAGAGACTGTTTTGCGCGGGCTTTTGGAGGAGTTGATTGCTGCTGACCAGTTGCTTTCTACCACAGGAGGAACGGTAGAAGGGATTTGATTTACGGAAATGATATTACCCGCTGGAAACAATTGGCCCACTCCCTACGGCTACGTATCGCCCTTGAATTAGCTGACCGGGATGAGGATACAGCGCGTCGGGTTATTGCTTCCCTTTGGGATAATCGTAACAGTGTAATAGATAGCAATGATGCTATAGCCCGTTTTGTTTTTACTTCTTCACCACAATGGAATCCATGGGCATCTGCTTTCAATTCACGTGATGATCAGCGGGTATCAAAAACGTTGATTGATAAACTGAATGAATGGAATGATCCGAGAATTGGAATTTTAGCCCAGCTACCTCAAGACGAAAGTGTGAAAACTATGTAGGAGCTGCCAATTCCTTATCTGCTTATGCCGCTAATAATCAGGGATTTAATAAAGTTTCCCGTCCCGGTACTTATTTTTTGAAAGATAGCTCTCCGGCTGTATTTTATACGTATGCCGAGGTCTTGTTTATCTTTGCAGAATCCGCTGCACGCGGCTGGATAACGGCTGATGCGGAAACGCTCTACCGCGAAGCTATTACTGCTTCATTGAATCAGTTTGGCATTATAGACAATCGTATAATCGATTCCTATTTACAGCAGGAGGCAATTCGGTTCGACGCCGCACATTGGTATGAATCTATCGGCTGGCAGAAGTGGATCGCTTATTATGGACAGGGACCCGATGCTTTCACTGACTGGCGCAGGCTCGGTTATCCCCAGCTTATCCACGGTCCCGATTCCGTTTTGGGTTCCGGAGTTACCTCGTCGCTTTTTTTATCCCGTAACGGAACAATCACTGAATGGTAAGCAGTATCAGATTGCCATATCCCATCAGGGAGCAGATGAGATTACTACCCGTTTGTGGTTTGATGTAGCTAATAAAGAACGATGATACCTCCGTGTCTCCGGGCTGCAATATGCGTTTGAAAAATATCCGTTGAATTTAAAAATCAGAATAACAATGAACACTGACATTACATTTATCATAGCAGATAATCAGGATATAACCAGAATGGGAATGCATGGATATATTTCCGCTATATTCAGTGGATGTCGCATGATAGATGTGACAGACAAGAAAGAGCTCATGCTTGCATTGGTAGAATGTAATGACAGTGTCGTTATACTTGACTATACACTGTTTGACATCAATGGTATAGAAGAGTTTCTTATTATAGAAAAACGTTTTCCGAGAGTTCGTTGGATATTGTTTTCCAATGAATTGAGCGAAGACTTTATTCGTAGGATGAGTATAGAAAGGAATATTGGTATGATTTTGAAAGAGAACTCCGGTGAGGAAATTCATTCTGCATTGATGTGTACAGCACACGGGGAACGATTTCTTTGTCATCAGATAACCAATTTATTGATAATCGGTTCCGACAAACCGGAAATTCATTCTGTTTTGACTGTTACAGAGATTGACATTCTTAAATTGATAGCACATGGGAAATCCGTGAAAGAAATAGCATTGAAAGAACCTCAAGCATTCATACTATTATCACCCACAAAAGAATATTTTCCGGAAGTTGGGTGTGAATAATGTATATGAAGCAACTAAGTATACTTTACGCGCCGGGCTGATTGAAATGGTAGAATATTATATATGATATTCAGAAGAGTGTTAGGATAAGAGTTAAGAAGAATTTGTAGGCAGGAAAATTCTCTGTATCTTTGCCCGCATGGCAAAAAAAGGTGAGTTACATATAAGAAATAAGCACAATGGTCAGTATGATTTTCCATTGTTGATGGAAAATTATCCTCCATTAAAGAGATTCGTATCGCTCAATCCCCTCGGAATACAAACTATAAACTTTTTTAATCCGCAAGCGGTGAAGGCTTTGAACAAAGCATTATTGGTAACTTATTATGGCATCCGGTATTGGGACATACCGAAGCAATATTTGTGTCCGCCTATTCCCGGAAGGGCGGATTACATTCATTATATTGCCGATCTTATCCAGCCGAACGGAACAACACCGGATTTACCGGCAGGAGATGCTAATGGACAGAAGTCTAAATGTAGATGTCTGGATATTGGGGTAGGTGCAAATTGCATTTATCCGATCATAGGACACACTGAATATGGATGGACCTTCGTTGGTACTGATATTGATCCGGTTTCGATAGAAAATGCACGAAAGATAGTGACTTGCAACCCTGTGTTGGCTCATAAGATTGACTTGCGACTTCAGAAAGATAGTAAGAAGATTTTCGATGGAATTATTATGCCTGACGAGTATTTTGATGTGACAATATGCAATCCTCCGTTTCATAGTTCGCGTGAAGAGGCGGAAGACGGAACGTTACGCAAATTAAGCAGTCTGAAAGGTACGAAGATAAATAAAGTGCAGCTAAATTTCGGCGGGAGTGCGAATGAACTTTGGTGCGAGGGCGGAGAAGTTCGTTTCTTATTGAATATGATTTCCGAGAGCCAAAATATCAGAAGAACTGCGGATGGTTTACGAGTTTGGTTTCTAAAGAAAAAAATCTGGAAAAGTTATATACCAAATTAAAATCGGTGAATGTGTCCGAATATAAAGTTATTCGAATGCAGCAGGGAACTAAAAGTAGCAGGATATTAGCTTGGCGATTTGCTACTAACTCATAACAATGAGTGAATATCGAACTGTTATTTGTTTAACCTATTAATTAAATAGAATATTATGGAAACCAATTACATCACTTTGACAAAGGAGAATATTGCAAACGAACATATATGCTGTGCTTTCTCAGATAAGAAATGCAAGGATAGTTATGAACTCAAAAAAGAATGGCTGAAGAAAGAGTTCGATAACGGCTATGTGTTCAGACGTATTGATGAACGGGCAAAAGTGTTTATCGAATACGGTCCTGCTGAAAAAGCATGGGTTCCGGTGAATGCTCCCAATTATCTGATGATAAACTGTTTCTGGGTGTCAGGTAAATATAAAGGTTGCGGACATGGTAAGGCATTATTGCAGTCTGCCATTGATGATGCAAAATTGCAGGGGAAAGATGGGCTTGTCACAGTGGTGGGCACTTCTAAATTTCATTTTATGAGTGACACGAAATGGCTGTTGCGACAAGGTTTCCAAACAATAGAAAAACTCCCTTACGGATTCAGCCTTTTAAGTTTGAAACTAAACCCGGCTGCTCCTGATCCTTCTTTTAATGATTGCGTGTTGAGCGGTGAGTGTCCGGATAAGGATGGAATAGTCGTTTATTATACCCATCGCTGCCCGTTTACGGAGTTTCACGTTCGCGGTTCTTTGGTCAGTGCTGCTAAGAGCAAAGACATTCCATTGAGAATAATTGAATTGGAAAGTATGGAACAGGCGCAAAATGCACCTACTCCGGCTACCATATTTACTCTTTTTTATAATGGCAAGTTTGTAACGACTGACTTAAGTGTATGCCTTGAAGGGCGATTGAGCAAAGCATTGGGCTGTGATTCAGGAGAATAGCTGACTTGGAACCATGTTACGTCTCTGATATGTTTAGCTAATGTTTCTTATTTTATTTTGCAAATTTAAATTGTGTCTGCACATTTTGGAAAATACATAACTTTGGATAATTAATGATTAAACACGATTAAGAGTTTTATGCGTTTTGGGTATGTATTTTGTGCTTCTATTTGTACACAATCAATTTTCAAGGGCTGATAAAATTATAAATAATGACTCTTTGTATACAGAAAAATATATCAGAGATATTTATATTTCCAACCCCAAACGTGCTTTACAGTTGTTGGATGAGGCCGAAACCAGAAAAGCCTTCCCTCTGCGTCTGATTAATGAATTGCGCAGTTTGTCATATCGTAATATGTATATGAATAAACTAGCTTTTATGTATGCAAGGAAGTCGTACTTGCTTGATTCCATCTCTCAAAGAGAACCTAAGCACATGTTGAAGATGACGGTTTATTTAGCTGAACTTTCATCCATAATGAGTAAATATAATGAGAGCATGCATTATGCTCTTAGTGGAATATGCAGGCTCAAAAACTGAAGGACAGAGGGCGGAAGCTAGATTGCTTTTTTGCATAGGAGAGAATAATTGGAGGCTGTCATTGAAAGATGAGGCGTATAATTATTTTGGTCGTACGATTGAATTACTGCGTGGGTCAAAGGATATGAGAGAAATGATGCTGCTTTCCTATTATTATGGAGCAGAGATGGGATTTTTAATGACAGATTCCCGTATTGATGAAGCTTTGGCTCTTGCTTATGAACGAAAAACTTCTTAAAAATTAGAGAAAGTACCGGAGGTTCCCGAAGGCTACATTGATGGTCAATATAGCTATTTATATGCAAATTTGGCCTATATTTCTTATTTAGAAAAGAAATATGCGCAAGCAGAAGGATATTATCAAAAATATCTGGCAATAAAAGAATCTCATACTCCGGATGGCAAGATGTATTCGATTCCTTATTTGATTCTTTCCAAACAATATGAGACAGTAATAGACAACTGTAAGGACTTTAAAGAATTGTTGAGAACACAGCGGGATACCTTGAACGCTCAATATTTAACTATACTTAATAAGGAAGTCCAGGCATATCTGGGGCTGAATCGTTATAAAGAAGCCGCAGAAATACGTGAAACCATCATTGCAATAACGGATAGCATTAACAGTACCGACAGGAAAAATGCTGCATTAGAATTGAACGCGATGTACGGTGCTTCCGAAAAAGAAGAATACATCGCCGAGCAAGCCTCACAGCTAAAAATAAGGAATGTTTCACTCTGCTTTTTGGCGTGTATTGTAGTGCTGACCCTGTTTATACTTTGGCGTTTGTGGCGTTTCAACCATATAATCGAGTATAAAAACAGGATGCTTGCCAAACTGATAAACGAGAAATTTGCCAATAAAAAAGATGGTAATCAGTTATTGGAAGTGTACGAGGAACAGGAGGTTTCATCAGAATTGGAACCGGAATTGATTTCTCCTGAAGAACAGGATGAACTTTTGGACGAAACAGACAAAGAAAGTGGGGAAGAAGAGGAGAACAAGAAAATATTCCAGGAATTAAATCATACAGTCGTTCAAAAACAGCTATATCTTTCTCCAGAGCTCTCAAGAGAGATTTGGCGCAGATTGTACATCTGAATAATGCACGCTTTGCCCGGATGATAAGAGAATGCACCGGAACTAATTTCAATGGGTACATCAACGGACTGCGCATTAATTATGCGATCAAGCTAATGAAAAAATATCCTAACTATACCATACGTGCCATCGCTGATGAATCCGGATTTAATAGTGCCCCGATATTATATAACCTTTTTAAGAAAAAGACGGGAATGACTCCTTATGAATTTAAAAAAGCGCAGGACACATTGAGGAATTAAATAGTTCTACTAAACAATTTTCGTTTTTCCCGGTTTATCTATTGATAACTAAATATTAATGGAAATGATACAGGTAAGGATAAAGAGGGTTTACGAAGATTTTTCAGAAACAGATGGATACCGGGTGTTGGTAGATAAATTATGGCCACGCGGAATGAAGAAAGAATGGTTGAAATACGATTATTGGGCAAAAGACATAACACCATCCCCTACATTACGTAAATGGTTTCATGAAGATATTCCCGGACATTGGGAGATTTTGTCACGCAGTATCAAAAGAGCTGGATGCTTCTCCATCAATGGCTGATTTTCTGACTCTTATCAAACCACATCCGGTGATAACACTACTTTATGCTTCAAAAGAACCGGTGTATAATCACGCCCGAATTCTTCGCGATTATCTGGAAATGCGTTTGAGAGAGTGAAATTAAAGTAATTTTATCTGTTTACGCTTTCTGTCGTTCACTCAATTTCCTACCTTTGTAATCTAAATCAAAATCGTGTAATCATGAAGTATAAATTATTGGTTCTTGATGTAGACGGAACACTCCTCAATGATGCGAAAGAAATTAGTAAACGTACATTGGCTGCCCTGTTGAAGGTTCAGCAAATGGGAGTACGTATCGTATTGGCATCCGGCAGACCGACTTATGGCTTAATGCCACTAGCTAAGATGCTCGAACTTGGAAACTATGGAGGTTTTATCCTTTCCTATAATGGCTGTCAGATTATCAATGCACAAAACGGAGAAATTCTGTTTGAACGTCGGATTAATCCCGAAATGTTGCCGTATCTGGAAAAGAAAGCCCGTAAAAACGGTTTTGCTTTATTCACTTATCATGATGATACGATCATAACGGATTCTCCTGAAAATGAACATATCCAAAATGAAGCCCGGTTGAATGACCTGCAAATAATCAAAGAAGAAGAATTTTCTGCTGCCGTTGATTTTGCTCCTTGTAAGTGTATGCTGGTGAGCGATGACGAAGAAGCATTGCTTGGTTTGGAAGATCACTGGAAGAGACGACTGAATGGGGCGTTGGACGTATTCCGTTCGGAGCCCTATTTTCTGGAAGTAGTTCCCTGCGCCATCGACAAAGCCAATTCTTTGGGTGCTTTGCTGGAGGTGCTAGGTATGAAGCGTGAGGAAGTGATTGCTGTGGGCGACGGTGTGTGTGACGTAACAATGATTCAATTGGCGGGGCTGGGCATAGCTATGGGACATTCACAAGACTCGGTGAAAGCCTGTGCCGATTATGTGACTGCTTCGAATGAGGAAGACGGAGTGGCCGTTGCAGTGGAGAGGCTATCATATCCGAAGTGCGTGCAGCCGAAATTCCCCTTGACCAACTGAATGCGCAGGCACGCCACGCATTGATGGGAAACTTGGGAATTCAATATACCTATGCCGACGAAGACCGTGTGGAAGCAACAATGCCGGTAGACCATCGTACCCGTCAGCCTTTTGGCATTTTGCATGGGGGCTACTCTTGCATTGGCGGAAACAGTTGCCGGACTCGGTTCAATGATTCTTTGCCAGCCGGACGAGATTGTAGTAGGAATGCAGGTCAGTGGAAACCACATATCTTCTGCACATGAAGGAGATACAGTGCGTGCAGTAGGAACAGTTGTACATAAGGGACGTTCCTCCCATGTATGGAATGTAGACGTGTTTACTTCAACAAACAAACTAGTGTCTTCCATACGGGTAGTCAACAGTGTGATGAAAAAGAGATGACCGACGAAGAAATAAGTAATTTGACAACTATTGATGCATTTATTCAGCGGAAGCAGCCGTTTGCTGTTTACCGTATTCCCGGGAGAAAGTTCCCCGTCTGTTGACAGGCGGAAGAGTGGTACGTCTGATATACGATCTGAAAGAACTGAATGGACAGAGAGATTTGTCATCGCTCCGTTTCAGGTGAGTGAGACGTGTCCTGTCGTATTGATTCAACCCGATCAGTGGGGGCAACCTTTGCCGATTGACAATGATACGGCAGAAGAACGGGAAGTCGCTTTGCGGATGCAAGGACAAGAATCGTTCCTGACTTCTTCTACGGAGGAATATGCCTCCTGCTTTCATACCTTTATAAATGCTTTGCGTGATAATACTTTGATAAATTAGTACTTTCACGTCATCTTACTATTGATAAAGTATCCGGTTTTTCTCCTTTATCCATATTTCGTGCAGCGTGCAGGCGTTATATTCATTCATATATATACTTGTGCTACACTCCGCAGACAGGTATCTGGCTGGGAAGCACTCCTGAAATCATTTTATCAGGTGAAAAGATGAATGGAATACGGTAGCGTTGGCCGGGACACAGCCTTTGCAAGATGGTAAACTGCCCCAAATATGGGATGAAAAGAATCGGAAAGAGCAGGATTATGTTGCTTCTTACATTCGTCGCCAACTCCTTTCGTTGGGCATTCATTCTACGGAGAACGGGCCTTATCCGGCTTATGCAGGTGCTTTGTCACATTTGAAAACAGATTTCCGTTTTTCTTTGAAAGATAACAAAGGTTTGGGAGATCTCTTGAAAGTGTTGCACCCGACACCTGCCGTATGCGGTTTACCGAAAGAAGAAGCCTATCGGTTTATATTGCAGAACGAAGGTTACGACCGCCGTTATTATTCCGGTTTTATCGGTTGGCTGGACCCGGAAGGGCGAACTGACATCTATGTGAATCTGCGCTGTATGCATATTGAAGATGAACAACTGACTCTTTATGCCGGCGGTGGACTACTGGCTTCTTCGGAATTGAATGACGAATGGCTGGAAACGGAAAAGAAGTTGCAAACCATCAAACGGCTGATTGCAACGCCTCCTTTAAAATCATAAACTACTAATAATTATCATCATGTATACAGACAAGAAGAACATACTCCAGTTGGTTGCGTTGCTCGAGGCGCACGGGATTACTAAGGTTGTGTTGTGTCCGGGTAGTCGTAATACGCCCATCGTACATACTTTGTCTAATCATCCGAACTTCACCTGTTATGCAGTGACGGATGAACGGAGTGCCGGTTATTTTGCCATTGGTCTTGCGTTGAATGGTGGTAAGCCTGCTGCTGTGTGCTGCACTTCCGGTACTGCATTATTAAATCTTCATCCGGCTGTAGCCGAAGCATTTTATCAGAATGTTCCTTTAGTTGTCATTTCAGCAGACCGTCCCGCTGCTGGATCGGACAGATGGATGGACAGACAGTGCCGCAACCAGGTGTGTTTCAAACGCTGGTAAAGAAGTCGGTCAATCTTCCGGAGATTCATACGGAAGAAGATGAATGGTATTGTAATCGCACTGTGAATGAAGCCTTGCTGGAGACGAATCATCATGGAAAAGGGCCGGTGCATATCAATGTTCCTGTTTCCGAACCGCTGTTTCAATTCACGGTAGATGCACTTCCTGAAGTACGTGTGATAACCCGTTATCAGGGATTGAACGTCTATGACCGTGATTATAATGATCTGGTCGACCGGATGAATAAATATCAGAAGCGCATGATTATCATCGGCCAGATGAACCTTATCTACCTGTTTGAAAAAGATATATCAAGTTATTATATAAACATTTTGCCTGGTTGACGGAACATATCGGCAATCAGACAGTTCCCGGTATTCCGGTAAAGAATTTCGATGCGGCACTTTATGCCATGCCCGAAGAAGATAGGCCAGATGGTGCCCGAATTGCTGATTACTTACGGAGGACATGTGGTTTCCAAACGATTGAAGAAGTTTCTCCGTCAGCATCCGCCTAAAGAACATTGGCACGTATCGCCGGATGGTGAGGTGGTCGATTTGTACGGCTCATTGACTACAGTGATCGAGATGGACCCGTTTGAATTTCTGAGAAGATCGCCAGCCTGCTGGATAACCGGACTCCTGACTATCCCCGTGTATGGGAGAATTATTGTAAGATTATTCCCGAACCGGATTTTGCCTATTCGGAGATGTTGGCTGTCGGTACATTATTGAAAGCTTTGCCGGAGTCACGTGCATTGCATCTGGCAAACAGTTCGGTAGTTCGTTATGCACAACTATATTCGATTCCTCCTACAATTGAAGTTTGTTGCAATCGGGGAACAAGTGGTATTGAAGGATCGTTGTCTACCGCTGTCGGTTATGCGGCAGCTTCCGACAAACTGAATTTCATAGCTATCGGAGATCTAAGTTTCTTCTATGATATGAATGCGTTGTGGAATATCAACGTCCGTTCCAACCTGCGTATCCTTTTATTAAATAACGGAGGAGGAGAGATTTTCCATACTTTACCGGGATTGGATATGTCGGGCACCTCACATAAATTTATTGCAGCAGTTCATAAAACGTCAGCCAAAGGCTGGGCGGAGAACGTGGTTTCCTTTATCTGCAGGCACAAAATGATGAAGAGCTGACTGAAGCAATGAAAACTTTCACCCAGCCGGAAACTATGGAACAACCTGTGCTCCTGGAAGTGTTTACCAACAAAAACAAGGATGCACGTATGTTGAAGAATTATTATCATCAATTAAAACAAAAATAAATTATGCCAACACAAAGAGAGTGGACAACCATCAGAGAATACGACGATATTCTTTTTGATTATTATAATGGAATTGCCCGTATCACAATCAACCGTGAACGTTATCGGAATGCATTTACCCGACTACTACTGCCGAAATGAGTGATGCATTGCGCATTTGCCGTGAAGAAGCGGATATTGATGTGATTGTAATTACCGGAGCCGGTGATAAGGCATTCTGTTCGGGAGGCGACCAGAATGTGAAAGGACGTGGCGGATATATCGGGAAAGACGGTGTGCCTCGTTTGAGCGTATTGGATGTACAAAAGCAAATTCGTAGTATTCCGAAACCTGTGATTGCTGCCGTGAACGGCTTTGCCATTGGTGGCGGACATGTGCTCCATGTAGTATGTGATTTATCCATTGCTTCGGAAAATGCCATTTTCGGTCAGACAGGTCCTCGCGTGGGTAGCTTTGATGCCGGATTCGGTGCATCTTATCTGGCACGCGTGGTAGGGCAGAAGAAAGCACGTGAAATTTGGTTCCTTTGCCGGAAGTATAATGCACAGGAAGCATTGGATATGGGATTGGTGAATAAGGTAGTACCTTTGGAACAACTGGAAGATGAATACGTGCAGTGGGCGGAAGAAATGATGTTGCTTAGTCCGTTGGCTTTGCGCATGATTAAAGCGGGATTGAATGCCGAACTGGATGGTCAGGCAGGTATTCAGGAGTTGGCAGGTGACGCAACATTACTTTATTACCTGACGGATGAAGCACAGGAAGGCAAGAATGCGTTCTTGGAGAAACGTAAACCGAACTTCAAACAATATCCGAAATTCCCTTAAAAATGATAGGCTAATGAAAGACTGATTGTGCAGTAATTAACAGATTGAAAAGATATTCATTATGGATTGTAAGATAGATATTATTCCCCGGTTGCTTCATTTCAAGCAAAACTTCCAGGAATATATACTACCCGAAAAGTCTGGTATCTTCACTTTACTTCTCCTGACTTTCCGGGTAGAGTGGAATTGAGAGTGCGCGCCTTTGCCCGCTTTAAGTTGTGATGATCTCCTGATTATGAAGATATATTAAAAGAATTTGTCGGCAAGTAGAGAAAGAACAAGGAATGTGGGATAAGGATGTTTTATGCCAATATCCTTCCATCTTATTTGGTTTGGAAACGGCTATCTGGCATTTCTTTGCAGGAGTTGGGCTTTGTCCGATACGGCTTTTCACGTGGAAGGTAGGGATTCCAATCAACGGCCTGATCTGGATGGGAGATTTTGATCACATGTTATCCCAGATCGAGAAAAGATGGAAGCCGGATTCCGTTGTGTCAAACTAAAGATTGGTGCTATCGATTTTGAAAAGAATTGGCGTTGTTACGTCATATTCGTACCCATTTCTCTTCTAAAGAAATAGAGTTGCGTGTAGATGCAAACGGTGCTTTCTCTCCGGTGATGCAATGGAAAAACTGAAACGTCTGTCAGAATTTGATTTACATTCTATCGAACAGCCGATCCGTGCCGGACAATGGGAGGAAATGGCCCGGCTCACTTCTGAATCTCCGTTGCCGATTGCATTGGATGAAGAGCTGATAGGATGCAACACGCTGGAAGAAAAAAAGAAACTGCTGGCAACCATCCGTCCGCAATATATCATCATTAAACCATCTCCACGGAGGAATATGCGGAGGGATGAATGGATTATGGAAGCGGAAAAGCAACATATCGGCTGGTGGATCACTTCCGCTTTAGAGTCCAACATTGGTTTGAACGCTATCGCCCATTGGTGTGCAACATTCAATAATCCGTTACCACAAGGATTGGGAACGGGTATGCTCTTTACTGACAATATAGAAGTGCCTCTTGAAATCAGAAAAGATTGCCTGTGGTTTTGTAAATGATGGTATTTAGTGGTATTTAAAGGATATTCTGATGATATTCGATCGACAACAACAGCGCTTGCTACTGGAAGGAAAAGAATACACTTTTGAAGATATAAGCCAACTGATAGCAGGAGGAGCAGAAGCTCATTCTCCTGCTTATTGGGATTATATCTTTCCTGAACGAATGGTTTAATGGCTCTCCTGTCATCACGGTTCATACATCGGGCTCTACGGGTATACCTAAAGAACTGATGGTACGCAAGGATCAAATGATGCAAAGTGCGCGTCTGACTTGTGAATTTCTGAATTTGAAGAAAGGTGAGTCGGCATTATTATGTATGAATCTTCGTTATATCGGTGCAATGATGGTGGTCGTACGTTCATTGGTTGCAGGTTTGAACCTGATTGTTCGTCCTGCTTCCGGTCATCCGTTGGCGGATATAAAAGAATCTTTGAGATTTGTGGCAATGGTCCCATTGCAAGTTTATAACACGTTGCAGGTTCCCGAAGAAGAGCGATTAAAACAAACGGATATTCTGATTATAGGAGGCGGAGCCGTTGATGAGGCTCTGGAAACGGAGATAAACCATCTTCCGACTGCCGTTTACTCCACTTATGGCATGACTGAAACTTTGTCGCATATTGCCCTTCGTCGTCTGAACGGAGCATCGGCTTCAGAACATTATTATCCATTTCCTTCAGTAAAATTGTCTTTATCCGCAGAGAATACATTAATCATTGATGCCCCTTTGGTATGTGACGAAACATTGCAGACCAATGACATTGCACGTATCTATCCCGATGGAAGTTTTATGATTCTAGGCCGGAAAGACAATGTGATTAACAGTGGAGGAATTAAGATTCAAGCAGAGGAGATGGAGAAGTTGCTCCGCCCGTTTATTCCTGTGTCCTTTGTCATTACTTCAGTTCCGGATCAGCGCTTAGGGCAGGCTGTCACTTTATTGATAGTGGGACAATTGGATACGAGAGAGCTAGAAAATAAGTTGCAGACAACATTGGAACCATACTATCGTCCCAAACATATTTTTATTACAGAATCTATCCCACAGACGGAAAACGGCAAAATAGACCGGGTCGGCTGCCGCACTTTGGCAGCATCATACCTTTCCCATTCGCATCAGTTCCCATCCATAGAACTACATGATGATGCAATGTAGTTGAGGTTTCCGGTAAAACTAGTGAACTTGTAAATTGAGGAGGGTCGCATTTACAACTTGAATTCAGCCCCAGAGTGATTTGGGGTTCTTCGTCAAATTTGGTGGTACTTCTTCTATTGTGAATAAATAATCTTCGCTCTCAGTAGTTTAATTCCTGCCCTATTGTACATCTGTCTTTTTACCGCTTTAATTTTATTCACTGTCCCCTCCAGTAATCCGTTACTGAAGGGATATCAATAGCTGCCTGTACTGCCTCCCAGTCTTTTCAATACCATATGCAAAGTTCGTCAGTGCCATATTCCGTGTTGCCTTCGCTTTTTCAATCCACTTTCTAATATCCTTATCATAAGTGTTCCCATTAATCATATCTCTGAAATTCTGACACACGCTTAAAAGTTCTTTAATCTGCGGTGAGGACTTATACAGTTCCGCTAGTTTAGGATTATCCGATTCTCCCTTTAGAATGTATTTGCGTATCTGATTCTGTGAAACTCTCTGTATTTTACTTCTGTTTTCAATGCTCTCATTATGCTCCTTGACTTCCTTCCTCTTTTGTTGATACCTTTTTCGCAAGCTGGATGTTATCCTTCCAATAAGTGCGCCACTGATTTTACTCCCCATTTTTTTGCCAATTTTTTCGAGTAATACAGCCCGCACTAATGATTGTAGCCAGTTCGGATACATGTTTAAGAGCTGTCTTCTGTTGCTCATTCAAGTATGCCCTATTCTTCTGTTGTGAATAATCTTATAAATGTAGCGACTTTTCTTACCCAAATGTGTGGCTGTCTGCTCAATGGTCATCCCCTGCATTTTAAGTTCAAGCTTTCCCTGTATATCTTCAATTTTTCTCTGTGTCGGACATCTCCCATGTTAAATATGTCCTGAAGAATTAACGAAGAAGCCGTGTCTCTGTCAGGATATTCGTATTTGAGCTTTTCTTGGTCTGATTATTTTCTCTATTTCCGGTATCATCGTGTCCGTCATATTCTTGATTAGATGGAATCGGTCGCAGATTTGTGTAACACCGGAATTATTCTGTTTATAGCCTCTGTGAAACATCTTCCACGGTCTCTCGTTATATATTGTATTTGAGGATTCCGGATGAGCCAGTTATCAAGTGCTTCTCCGTTTCTATCCTCTAACAAAGCAATAGGTATGTGTGTCATCTGGTCTACGGCCACACTCATATAATCCTTACCTTTTTATAGGCAAAATCATCAATACCTACATAAATACTTTTATTATGCATAGGATTGTGTTGTCCGCACTGTTGTAGGATGCGTAAGCAGGAAGAACTACTGGCTGTTATATGGAACAGTTGCAAAGAAGAGGCCTTTCGGGAGTAAGTTCCAAACTTATCGATCTGATGCGTTCCTCAACAAGATAGCTCCGTCTACCATACCGACGAGCCAGAAAGACAACGGTTCGCAGAATATTTTTGTGGACAAGAAACATTGTCACAATAATATTTGCCAACCTTGATGACTAACTCAAAGTATGACCGTAAACTTCAAGATCCTCAATATGACGGGAGGTAACTGTGCAATCGGTGACTGAAATGTCCGCAATAAGGACAGGAAGCCTTGCCAGCCGTATGTAGAAAGACCGTCAATGAGCCAACAGCTTCAGAGATACCATCTTGTTGCAGATTATCGTAGCCAAGACTGAATCTGAAATCATGGAATAATCCCTATTTGTAGGAGCATTTTCTTTTTGATGTATATTTGTACGTTGTAGATATGACTTTTGCATTGTAACTCTTAATGATGTGGTGTCTTTAAAGTTACTAAAAAGCAAACATATCTACAACTTTTAATAGGATTAAGAAAGAAGAAGACAGTTGAAATAAAAAAGAGATTACCACCAAATTTGACGAAGAACCAGATTTGGCAATTTTATTTCTCATATTCTCATGAATATAAGTCAACCTGTTGAAACATAATGTAATAGAGTATGAGAAATACTTTTAAAGTTGGCATTTCTCATACTTTTCCTGTGCTCTATCCCTAAAACAGGCATTTCTCATACTCATTCTTGTTATTTCTCATAGCAGTTGTATAACAATCTACTGCTATTTTACGCCTGAATCATTAATAGAAAAGTTATTCTTCATTAAGGGTAAACTTGTTTTGGGTTAATAGTAAACTTGTTTTTCACCTATTATAAACTATAAATGCAAGCTTTGATTATATAATTGCAAGTTTCATTTTTATAAATGCAACCTTTGATTATAAAAACAGCTTGCATTTATAGTTATGATTAGTCAAAAATAACTTTATATATAAGGGTTTGCAAGTTTGCTATTAGTCGATAGCAACTTTACTGTTAATACTTTCCGGACGGACAAGTAATAGTTAGTGTGTGATGATAAGGAGAGACTGTTAGGTGCGATAGATTAATAAAAGTAACAATGGCAGATAGTCTTTCAGTTCATTGCGCAAAAGTTCCATTGTCTTTTGCTTGTAACGGTTGATAGATTTCACACTGAGATTCATCTCTTCTGCAATTTCTACATGTGTTTTGCCTTCAAAGAAGCTTTCATAAATACTGTACGGTAGTTCTCGGAAGTTTGTCCAATGTTTCATACAACATTCTGTACAGTTCGTCAAGAGTATATACACTATCCGGTTCCGTTTCATAGACTGGAGTTTTCTTCTGTATGTTTTCCACATAGCTCCATTCATATTCCTGATGTTTCAGGAAATTCAGGCAACTGTTTTTCACGCACATCTTGATATATCCCAATGCCGTGTCCGATTGTAGGTCGAAAGAATCGGTATCCATCTTGTCCCATAATGAAGCGAATACATCTGAAACGATATCCTGTCGTGTATCCAAATCGTCAATGAATCTTTTTGCATACAGGCAGAAAGGGGCGTAATACTCCTCATAAAGTTGCTTGAAAGTCCGGTCTTTAGTCTGTGTAGAAAAAGAAATTTTCATTATTTTGGGATTCTGTGTTTTTTCATTTCGATGCAAATATATAATAAGATAGTCGGTTAAACCTAATTTCCTGTTCTTTTTGGTTTCAGTTGATATTATCGCCTCATTTTAACTGGATTCGGAAAAATAAAAAAGTTTGATTTCTCTGTCCTTTTGGGAATCCTGTTTGTATTATTAATGTTGTTGAACTTAAAATAATAGCCTATGGAATATATATTTCAATTGAATTACACTACGAACCTTAATTAACAATCTTCTTCTTTTGTTTTTAGATTCATAGTCCGGGGTCTCGCAAACGCTGACAGGAATCAAAAGTGAGTTTATCATTAGTATGAATGTGGATAAGTGAGGATAATTCACCGCCTTAGTGAAACAAGAGGAGTTTGTTGGTAACATTGAATCATTTAGTAATAAATTTATTAATCAACAAAAATTGAAAAACATGAAACGATTGAGTTTTTTATTGATGGCTGTAGTTTGTGTTATATTCTTTTCGTGTGGAGAAGACGAAGACAAGCAGGTTCATTCAATTACTGCATTTGCCGGTTATGGTGGTGCCATTGCAACAGCTGATAAGGAAATTGCCGTAGCGGGAGAAGCTATCACTGTTACGGCTACCTGCTGAAGGCTTTTATTTAAAGAATGGAAAATAAGAGTCAGGTAATACTGTAATTGAGAATGTGCAGGCAAATCCTTCCACATTCACTATGCCTATGGAGGATGTAGTAATTGTAGCTACATTTATGATAAGAAATGATGTGCTTGAAAGAATAACCGACCCTGCATTGAAAGCTTATTGTCAATCCAGAATGGATACAGAACAGGAAATAGACGGAGTTACTTATCCGAAGTGGGACACGAATGGTAACGGTGTACTTTCCCCTGATGAAGCGTCAGCAGTAAAAGCTATTGATATTACCGGTGGGGTGAATGGAGTCAAAATAAAAAGTGTGAATGAATTAACTGAATTTACAGGATTGGAAGTGTTGAAAATTAGTGGAAATGAATTGACTACATTAAATGTCGTATGGTCCCAGCTTGCTAAACTTGATTGCAGTCATAATGAATTGACTGATTTATCTGGGGAAGTGGAAAACTGAAAGAATTGTACTGTAACAACAATCATTTGTCTTCATTGAAATTAAAGACTATGGTATATGAGAATGGTTATATGCTCCATTGCGGCAATCAAGTGACAGAAGAGGGAGAAGTTCAGATTCTTGAAGCCATAATGACTGATGAACAAATTTCTTTTTGGGAAAGTAACTTGAAGAATCTTAGTGAAAATGCAAATGTGGATACTAAAACGATGCCTGCTGCGGATGTTCATTTGACATTGACTAAGGCCGTTAAATACCAATTTGGCAATTTGATGTTAATATTAAGAGATGATAACGGTAATAGCGTACAGGTAACCTTGAAATCGACTGAATTGAAGCCAGGAGAATATTCAAAAGACCAGATGAGTAGCGCCTATGTGACAATATCGGGTGGTGGAAGTTATCGGAATTTAGATTCTGACGACTCGGTTCATTTACTGTAAAATATGATGAGGGTACTGGAATATACACTATTGAGGGTGTATTGATTTTACAGCCAAATGTATCATATCCTTCTGTAAATGTAGTGAGATTTGAATATGTCAGACGATATAATTTGTAACAACAATGAAACGGAAAACATCCGCAGTTTTTTTATGTGCGACAAAAAGATCCAGCGGATGTTTTTTCTCAAGTTTGTGAACAATTATTGGTTTTGTGTCCCTTTTCAATGAGTCGGTTGTATTATTTATGTAGTTGCAATTATAAAAAGGAAATATGGATAATAAAGAACTGGAGGCATCATTCCGCAAGGCGAAAGCTTTGGGTGATGATATTAGAGAAATGGAGTCGATTGATGCATTAACTGCTTATCGACAGTCTCAAATGAAGATTAGAGGACTGAAAAGGACGAGACTGCACAATCAACTGATACGTTGTGCTGCATTTCTGCCATACCGTTGCTATTGGCTTCATTGATTTTGGGATATTTATATTTTGCAGAATCGGAAGAAGAAATAAGATACGCAGAAGTTACTTCTACCATGGGAACGGTGGTGCGTTATGAACTTCCGGATCATTCTGTTGTCTGGCTCAATTCAGGTAGTAAGTTGCGTTATCCTACTGTTTTCAAAAGACAACCGCAATGTGGAACTGACTGGTGAGGCTTATTTTCAAGTGGAGGCAGAACCGAGCGTCCGTTTTATGTGAATACGCCGAATGGATTGAGCGTATATGTGTATGGTACCCAATTTAACGTGACAGCTTATGAGGACGATAACTACATAGAAACTGTATTGGAGAAAGGAAAAGTCAATGTAGTGACTCCCGGACAGGAGACGATTACACTGATTCCCGGCGAACAATTGGTTTATGACAAACAAACCCGCCAGGTGCAGAAAAATCAAGTGGATGTTTATGGGAAGGTGGCTTGGAAGGATGGAAAGTTGATATTCCGAAATGCTTCGTTGGAAGAAATTATCAAGCGTCTGGAACGCCATTTCAATGTAGATATTGAATTCAATAATCATTTGGGAAAGGAGTATAGCTATCGGGCCACTTTCAGAACGGAAACATTGACGCAGATATTAGATTATTTAGCTAAGTCGGCAAACCTGAAATGGAAGATTTTGACTCCCGAACAACGGGAAGATGATACATTTACAAAGACGAAAATAATAGTAGATTTATATTAGTAATCATCTGAAAAACAAATAGCCTATGATATAAACATATTGATAATCAAAAGGGAGGAGGGCCGCTACCAACGGCTGTCTTCTCCCAAATCTAAGATTCACGGTACAGGGTCTCGCAAACGCTAACCGGAATCAACACCTTAGTTCATTTAGTAATAAACTTTAGTCAGCTACAAATGTATGAAAAAAAATCATTCATTTATTGCATTATGCTTTAAATATGCTTTAAATCTAAAACTTCCTTTAGTTATGAGGATTAGTCTAACATTACTTTTTGCAGTCGTGTTGCAACTTTCTGCAGCAAATGGCTATGCCCAACGTATACGGGGAGTCATTTCGATGAATAATGTATCTATTGAACAGGTACTGAATAAGATAGAGGAAAGTTCGGATTATGTGTTCCTTTATAATGATAAGGCGATTCAGAAGAACCGCATTGTTTCAGTGAATAATAATTCCGGCAAGATACAGGACATTCTGGATGAAATATTCTGGGGTACTTCTATATCTTATACGGTGGTGGATAAACAGATTATTCTTTCCGCAAAACCTTCGTGCAAAAACAATGGAAGATGCGACTATTCCCGTAAAAGGTATAGTAAAGGATGTGAATGGCGAACCTCTTATTGGAGTAAATGTAAAAGTAAAGGTTCAAATATCGGTACAATTACAGATATGGATGGTAATTTTACGATTAGGACGAAGAAAGGGATGTCCTTGAATTTTCTTATGTAGGATACACGGTTCAAAATGTAACAATTACGGAAATGCGACTTTGAATATTGTACTTCAAGAAGACAATGCCGTGCTTGATGAAGTCGTTGTCACTGCATTGGGGATCAAGCGTTCGGACAAGGCATTGAGTTATAATGTACAGAAATTGGGAGATGCACAGTTTATGTCTGTCAAAGAAGCTAGTGTTCCGAATGCGTTGAACGGTAAGGTGGCAGGTGTCACAATTAGCCGGAGCTTCCGGTATCGGCGGTTCCACAAAGGTGGTGATGCGTGGTAGCAAGTCTGTAAATGCAGAAGGAAACAATAATGCATTGTATGTGTTGGACGGTATACCGCTTCCCGACCTTTCCCGCGGAGAGGGCTACCTCTAATGCGCAGTATGGCGGAGTGGACGAAGGTGACGGTATCTCCAATATCAATATGGAGGATATTGCGGAAGTGACTGTGTTGACAGGACCTTCGGCAGCTGCTCTCTATGGTGGTCAGGCTGCGAATGGAGTAATCATGTTGACCTCCAAACAAGGAGGACTGAAAGACGGAAAGCCTCGTATTTCATTCTCCCATTATTCCGATTTCTACCAACCACTTCTCTTGCCGAAGTTGCAAAATACGTACGGAAGCCGGACGGATGAATTTTCCAGTTGGGGACCGAAGCTGGAGACTCCTGCGAATTATGATCCGGCAGATTTCTTTGACACAGGCATGAGTTTCTCCAACAGCATCGGGGCACAGTTGGGAACGGAGAATCATAAATCCTATATTTTCTTTCTTCTTATAATGCCCGTGGGTAGTCCATAACAACAATCTCGACCGCTACAACGTTTCCTATAATGGTACATATACCATTACGGACAAACTTTCTTTGGGAGCTACTTTTATGTATACGAACAAGAAAGCACAGAATATGCTTTCGCAGGGTGACTATTATAATCCGATTGTACCGATCTATCTGTTTCCTCGCGGTGATAATATAGATAAGTATAAATCTTACGAGCGTTATAGTGCGGACAGAGGATTACCGGTTCAGTTTTGGCCTTATGGCGACCAAAAGAGAAGTATTCAGAATCCGTATTGATTACGCACCGCAATTTCAACATTAACCATAACGAGCGTTTCATTATTGGAGGAAGCTTGAAATATACGTTCAATGAATGGTTTAACATCAGTGCTCGTTTCCGTACGGACCGCGATAACAAGAAGAATGAAATCAAGAATTATGCTTCTACATTGTTGTTGCTGGCTTCCAGTTCGGATAAAGGTTCATATTTGTTGGCAACGGAAAAGAATATCCAGGATTATGGGGATGTGATTGCTAATTTCCAGAAAACGATATCAGACTGGGGATTTGTAGTCAATGCGGGTGCCAGCTTTAAGAATGCGTCATTCGATTATACGGCCAATTCTAACAAACTGGAATTCGAGCACCTCTTGCCAGTGTAGCCAATAAGTTTACATTGAACAACCTGACTCCGGAACCCCAATATCAGGAAGGTAAAACGATGAAGTCGCAAGCTGTGTTCTTCAGTGCTTCTGTGGATTGGAAAAGAAAAATATTCCTTGATGTAACCGGACGTAACGAATGGACTTCATTGTTAGCCAATACCAAAACAAGAGTTTCTTCTACCCGTCGGTAGGTATGTCTTTGTGTTGACAGAGTTCTTCAAAGTTCCGGAGAAAATATTGACGTTCTCCAAGCTTCGCCTGTCGTATGCCAAGTTAGGAAATGTACCGATGTCACTTGCAGGAATCACGATTCCGTCTTATCCGATTAGTCCGTGGTGGTGTAAGCATCAATCCTGACCTACCTATCGATAACTTGAAATTTGAAAAGACACAATCGTTTGAAATTGGTCTGAATGCTCGCTTCTTGAATAACAAGTTGGGATTAGACATAACGTATTATAATGCTAACACTTACGACCAGTTGTTCAAATTCAGAGCACCAGAAAGTAGCGGTTATGCCAACTTCTATGTGAATGCCGGCAAAGTAAACAATAAAGGTCTTGAGGCTTCCATTGATGCCGACCTGACGTTTGAGAGTTTAATTATTCGCCTAAACTGACCGTTACATACAATAAAAATAAGATTGTGGAATTGGTAAGAAATATTCCTAATCCGTTCACTGGAGCCAATATGGATGTTTCGCATTTTGACATGGGTGGTCTTTCTTATTCATTCCGGAACTATATTGATGAAGGCGGTTCTATCGGTGATATATATGTCAATTCGGTGAAGAAAGACGGAAATGGATATGTATATGTGAATCCAAATACTTTGAGTATGATGGTGGACAATGAAAACCTGATTTATGCGGGAAATACCAATCCGGATTGTTCTTTGGGATTTAACAATACGTTCAGTTATAAAGGGTTTACTCTTTCTTTCTTGATTGACGCCCGGATTGGCGGAAAAGTGGTTTCTGCCACACAAGCTGTGTTGGATTCTTTCGGTGTATCCGAACAGAGTGCAAAGGCACGTGACAATGGTGGTGTGCTTGTAAACGGAGTGCTGATGGATGCGGAAACTTACTATACTCAAATGGGAGCAGGTACAGGTGTATTGTCCAATTATGTATATGATGCTACCAATATACGCTTGAGAGAAGCTTCACTTTCTTATCGTTTCAAACCATTGTTCAAGAACTTTGTGAAGGATTTGACTCTGTCCGTGACTGGACGTAATTTGTTTATGATTTATAATAAGGCTCCTTTCGACCCGCAACTGACCTCTTCGGTGGGTACTTTCTATCAAGGTATCGATTACTTCCTGATGCCGAGCTTGAGAAGCTTCGGTGTGAGTCTTAAATTTACATTATAACTAAATTAACAAACAGATGAAAATGATACTAAATAATAGATATTTCGGCAAAAGTCTGCTTCTGGTTTCTGCTTGTTCTTTGTGGATGTTGGGAGCTTGTACGGGAGATTTCATGGAGACAAATACCGATCCCAATGCCGTAACGGAAGAAGAGTTAGGGTATGATAACCGGTACGGGATCAATGATAACGCAGATGCAGTATCAGATGTATCCATGTATTACAAAAGATCAGAATATAGATGTCAATAACTATCAGAAAATGTTCAGCCTTGCCGGAGATATCTTTTCCGGACATCAGGGAGCTTCCAACATGTTTGATAGTAACGGAAGGAATAATACGACGTATGACATGTATCCTGACTGGTGTGCGGCTGCTTATACTGTGGCTTATCAGAATTATATGACTCCTTGGTATACTCTTTACACCAAGAGGAATATCAATCCTTCCACATTTGCGGTGGGACAGATTCTGAAAGTATTCGGTATGCACCGTATCACGGATATGTATGGTCCGGTCCCTTATAAGGATTTCGCACCAGCTTCTAATGTTCCGTTCACTTCACAACAAGTCATTTATGAACAGTTCTTTAGTGAACTGGATGAAGCAATCGGGATATTGAAAGAATTTATCAAAGATAATCCCGGTGCCAAACCATTGGTGAGTTATGATAAGATTTATGGTGGTGATTTTGAAAAGTGGGTAAAGTTTGCCAATTCTTTAAAGTTGCGTCTGGCTCTTCGTATCGTTTATGTAAACGAAACGATGGCCCAGCAGAAAGCTGAAGAGGCAATAAGAGACGGTGTATTTATTGATAATGAGGATAATGCCATGTTAAAAGTGGATGGTTCTGCAACAGTCAATCCTTTGTATATGATTTGTTATACTTATAACGACAGTCGTTTGGGAGCAACCATGGAGGGCTATTTAAAAGGGTATGAGGATCCTCGTCTGGATATTTGGTTTGCCAAATCGGAAGTTTCAGGATTTAAAGAATATAACGGAATCAGATGTGGTAGTATGTTCAATGGAAATGACTATAAGGTATTTTCTAATCTGAATGTCTCTTCAAGTACGCCTATCCAGTTTATGAATGCTGCGGAAGTCTATTTTCTGCGGAAGCTGCTTTGCGTGGATGGAATGCGGGAGGCGATGCAGAAACATTGTATGAAAATGGAATTGCAACTGCTTTCTCCCAACCTCTGGGGCTACTCAAAAAGCGGGAGACGCGAGTGCATACATAAAACGGACTACTTTGCCGAAAGGTTATGTTGATCCGAAGAACTCCAGTTATAGTGACAGTAGTACGGGACAAGTGTCAGTGAATTGGGCGGATGCCACTGGCTTTGATGAAAAGTTGGAGAAAATCATTACTCAAAAGTGGATTGCTCTGTTCCCTGACGGACAAGAAGCATGGAGCTAATTCAGAAGAACGGGATGTCCGAGAGTGATTCGGGTAGCTACAAACAATAGTGGTGGGCGTATTGATTCTAAAAACAAGTGGCTAGATTACCTTATCCTACCAACTTGTCGAAAGATTATCCCGATTTGTATCAAGAAGCCGTGAATAATTCTGAATTGCTCGGTGGTGCAGATAATGGTGGAACGAAACTTTGGTGGGATAAAAGAAATGATAAACCTTATCAGAATTAAAATATAGTGTATAATCTTAATAGTTTTATATGGATATGAAAACGATCGGATAATAAAATTTCTGTGTTGTCTGTTTATGGTGACCCAGATTATCGGATGCAGCGATTGGATAGAAGCTGAACCGACTATTTTGCCGGAAATGAAATATAAGGAATTGACGCCGGAAGAAGAGGCTGCGTTGATTGCCTAAAAATTCGAAACATAAGATTTTCTTTGCATGGATGAACTATAGTCCGCTACTTCTTCCATGCAGACCTGGTTAAGAGGTATCCCGGACAGTCTTGATATTGTCTCATTCTTTACGGGATATGTGAATAATAAGCAGAATCGGGAAGATGTGAAGTTTCTTCAAGAGCACAGAGGTACCAAAGTATTGTTGACAATGTGGCCAGATAAATATTTTGCTACGAGAAGGAAGAGAGGACTTGGATTCGATGATAGTATACGCTGAAAATCTAGTTGATTCTATTTATACATGGGGATTGGACGGGTTTGATTTGGATTACGAACCTAGTTTCGGTGGGGATAGCTATACCACGGAAATGATGCGTACTTTTATTGATGATGAGCAAATACCCGGGGCCTGGTGATGAACAATTTAAGGTGAATGGCAAACATAAATTGTTGGTTGTTGACAGTGGAATGACGCTGAATATGCAGATCGTTTTGATTATTTTATAGGTCAGTCATATAATGCCAGTTCCGAATCTTCATTGAATGGAAGATGTCAGAATGGATATCAAGACTATGGAAAGGGATTTCCAAATGAAAAGCGAATCTTTGCGAATGGGTGAGGTTGGCAATGCGTTTGGACAAGGTGGAGTGAGATACCGGTATAATAATGAATACATCCCCAGTTTATGGGGAATGGCGCATTATGCTGCGGAAAGTCCGAATAATGTAGCGGGTTGTGGCGCTTATGTATTACAGTTCGGATATGCTGAAGGAAACCATTTGAATTTGCCGGTACCTAATAATAATTACTATTATGCGTCAGGCGATTCAGATTATGAATCCTGCTGGTAAAACAGTGGAAGATGAATCTGAAGGAGGAGAGGATGGGAAGAATAACAATTATAAAGTTATAAAGAAATGAAGAATTTATTCACAAAATATATGGGCTGTTGCTTGCCTTTCATGTCTTGTGTTTATAGGAACGTCCTGCAATGAAAGCATAGATGTGGAAGCGGTGTATATCACTGCTGCTGAAAAGACTCCTATAACGACTTTCTCTGCAACGAACAATAACGATGAACTGGGAATAACAATTTCCAGTTTGTTTGCAAATTCAAATATAGAAGGTGAATTGATGATTGACAATTCGTTGGTGGAACGTTATAATAGTGATCATGGGGAATCTTACAAGACATTAGAAGGTGCTTGTGTGTTGTCAGTAGTTCCGTATTGATAGAAAGTGGAAAATATCGTTCTGAAGCGGTAAAATTGGTGGTAAAGGATATCGATGCCCAGAAAGGCGTTAATTTTGTTACCTGTAAAGTTGGTTAGTAAAATAAAGATTATCCCGGTTTGCCGGGAAGTGATGTTTTATATGTCATAGTCAACAGGAAGTTACTTGTGAATGTTCCTAAACTGAATGGACAGAATTATTTTAAGATAAACTTTAAGGATAATGATGTCAGCAGATTCCAGAATATGAGCGCATTTACTATCGAAACAAGAGTAAGTTTATGGGAGTTCCCTAAATACTATGGTGGTAATCTAATGAGTATTATAGGTTTTCCTGTTGAGAGAATGCAGAGAAAGGTACATGGATTTTTGTAGATGGAACTCCTGACCGTGTGGGAGGTGAAGGTGATGTGCTTGTCTTTATGTTTGCAACGAAAAGGTGGTCAGTGTATGCTGGTAAGTTGGGATATACGCTCGAAAAGAATGCTTGGTATCATGTAGCCGGAGTATTTGAAAATAATACCCTGTCTTTGTACATTGATGGAATTTTGTTTGTACAAGCGGAATATGCAAATCCGATTTCATTGTCAGATAAGTTCTACATCGGAGCTGCGCCAGGAGTGCAAAACGGTTTCTATTTGAAAGGCTCTGTGAGCGAAGCACGTTTTGGACAAGGGCATTGACTGCTTCCGAGTTGAAGAATCCGCTTCACCGTTGTTTTGTAGAAGTGGACAGTGAAGGACTGGAAGGATACTGGAAACTGGATGACATGAGTGACGAGTGTAAGGATTATACCGGGCACGGTCATACTGCTGTAAAACAAGGAACTGGCGATATAGAATGGATGACTGAGGTACCTTGTCCTTGATTCTTCTAGTTTATTTGTAAGTTTGAATAGAAATAAGAAGGAGATGTGATTATTTTGACACATCTCCTTTTTTTAACCTAAACCTTTTATCTTAATTACTTGCTATTATAAGCCACCAACATCCAAACCAACTTTTCCTGTTCTTTCAGATAATCGCTCATCATCGAAACGGTTACTTCGTCTCCGGCTTGAGAAGCGATAGATAAGATCTTACGTTCTTCACCAATCAGATAGCTGATAGACTGAAGGATATTATTCAATGCTTCGTCTCCGTTGCTTACCTTATCCACTTCATTCACATTTGCTACTTTTAGATAATCGCTGAATTTATTGGCAGGAGTACCACCCAGCATCAAGATACGTTCTGCGATTTCATCCACCTTTTCAGCCGTGTCATCATACATCTTTTCGAATTGACTGGAGTACAAAGAAATTATGTTCCTTGATATTCCAGTGGAAACCGCGAAGATTGGTGTAATACACTTGGAAGTCTGCTAATAGTTGTTGCAAAGATGCTACTACGTTGTTTTCCCGATTCGTTCAATTTGATAAATTCTAAAGTTTTCATATTCTTCTATTTTTAATGATTTATACTTGTTCTCTTTTTTTCTGTACTGCAAAGATAAGGCGTAAAATGCTTGCTGTCAAACTGAAAATTTCTATCTTTGCATAGATGAAATCTATAACTTAATAAGATTTGATAGATGACGATACAACAATTAGAGTATATACTGGCTGTAGACCAGTTCAGGCATTTCGCACGGGCAGCTGAATATTGTCGACGCAGCCTACTTTGAGTGCAATGATTCAGAAACTGGAAGATGAACTGGGAGTAAAGTTGTTCGATAGGACAGTACAGGTTTGTCCGACAGCCATCGGACAGAAAGTGATAGACCAGGCTCGCGTGATTCTGGCGCAGGCAGCCTCAGTGAAAGAAATAATCAGTGAAGATAAACAGTCATTGTCAGGCGTATTCCGCTTGGGAGTATTGCCCACTATCGCTCCCTATCTGCTTCCTCGCTTTTTTCCTCAACTAATGGAAAAATATCCCGAACTGGATATTCGTGTCACGCAAATGAAGACACAGGATATTCAGCAGGCTTGCATGCCGGAGATTTGGATGCGGGAATTATTGCCAGCAAACTGGAAGATACGTTCTTGACAGAAGAAACTCTTTTCTATGAGCAATTTTACGCTTATGTGTCACGAAAAGAATCCTCTTCAAGCATGATATGATCCGTACTTCTGATATAACAGGCGAACATCTTTGGCTTTGGACGAAGGACACTGCTTTCGCGATCAACTCGTCCGTTTCTGTCAGATGGAGGCTGTGAAGGTTAATCAGATGGCCTATCGTTTGGGAAGTATGGAAACCTTTATGCGAATGGTAGAAAGAAAAGGAATCACTTTTATTCCTGAATTGGCAGTGATGCAATTGACGGAAGAACAGCGGCAGTTGGTACGTCCGTTTGCCATTCCCCGACCTACACGGCAAGTGGTACTGGTAACAAATAAAGATTTTATTCGCCACAGTCTCTTATGCGTCCTGAAAGAGGAAATAAAGGCGGCGGTTCCCAAGGAAATGCTTTCTTTACAGTCCATACAATGTTTGTTATAGCACATTAGGGAATCCCTTTTCCATCGAGAACAATCTCTTTCTGTAAAATGTAGCAAAGTTGCGTTATAATAATACGGATATGTTTTGATTTCTAGTCTGAATTGCTTATTTTGGAAAGTAAACAAAAACAATATTAATTACTATGAAAAGTACATTGCAGAAATGATTGGAACGATGGTGCTCGTTCTTATGGGATGTGGTAGCGCCGTCTTTGCTGGTGGTTTGGCTGATACAGTAGGTGCTGGTGTGAACAATCGGCGTAGCTTTAGCCTTTGGTTTATCCGTAGTAGCGATGGCGTATGCTATCGGAGGTATTTCGGGATGTCACATTAATCCTGCTATTACATTAGGAGTGTTTTGACTGGTCGTATGAATGGAAAAGATGCAGGTATGTATATGATTTTCCAGGTAATCGGAGCTATTATCGGTTCGGCTATTCTTTTGCTTTAGTTTCTACCGGTGCTCATGACGGGCCTACAGCGACAGGTTCGAATGGTTTTGGATGGAGAAATGTTGCAGGCATTTATTGCGGAAGCAGTATTTACTTTCATATTTGTATTAGTGCTCGGCTCTACCGATCCGAAGAGGGAGCAGGCAATCTGGCAGGACTTGCCATCGGTTTGACTCTTGTATTGGTACATATTGTATGTATTCCTATCACAGGGACTTCTGTAAACCCGGCACGTAGTATTGCTCCGGCATTATTCCAAGGAGGAGAAGCATTGTCGCAGTTGTGGCTGTTCATCATTGCTCCATTTGTAGGAGCTGCATTGAGTGCAGTTGTTTGGAATTATCTGGGAGAAGAAATAACTCTTTAGAAGAAAGAATATAAAGAAGAAGTAAAAGGGCAGCAGCAAACTACCGCCCTCTTTGCGTAATTAATATATTATAAAAAAGAGTGTGTTTCGCATGTTCACATTAGATTAGTCGTCTAAGTCTAAGGAAATTTCACTTCATAAGTTTTCGGCCCGCCATAAAATGTGTTGACACGAATTCTTAGTCCCTTTTCCATCCGGTCTTTAATCTTATCCAGTTTGAAAGACACATATCCTTCACCCAAACGTTGAGGATCATCTCCTTCACTGTTATGACGGAATTCCAGATTGATATATTCGTCCTCCGCATTGCCTTCGTCAGCAGGGAGCAGTCTCTTCTTTGTCATTAATCACCAGATTCAGGAAATGTTTTTATCTTCACTATGTGTTCCGTAATATTGGAATTCAATCGTCAGATATTTATTATCCTTATTGATCCACATATAAGTCGTGTTGATCTTATCATCTCCGATTTTCTCTTCGTCGTTGTCATCTTCACCCATTGTGACGATGTCTTTGGTTAAGATTGGATTGATACCTTTCACCTGAATATTTAGGTCGTATCCATTCACAGGCTCTTCCAGCTCGTTGAATATCACAAAAGCTCTTTGTCCCTCCACCCAATCTTCATTGTTCCATCCTTGTGAGTTGCTGGGATACATCTTTTCCCGTCATCCAGTGAAATAAAATTCCTTGCTGTCCTGGCTAATCATATTGATGGTGCTGATAGCCAGAAGATCGGACGAATTATCATCGTCGTCCAAGCATGACTGGAGAATCGGCATGGTAGTCATAATAGCAAAGATAAAGGCAATGAATTTAAATTTCTTCATATACTTACTAGGTTTTAGATTTTATAATATTTATGTTTTCTGTAGTGAAAATGCAAGAGGATAGAAAATATTGCATCGGATCTGTTAAAGAAACAAAAGTGATAAAAGAGTTGTTCTCTATGTATTTCTATCTTTGCTGCATTATAAGGTAAACACGTGTATAAGAGAATGGAAGAAATAGAGTTGTCGGAACAATGTAGGCTGGTAATAACCGGGCCCGCAAGGAACTGTATGAACAGTATGCGGGGCGTATGCTTGGCATCTGTCTGCGCTATGCCGGCGACCGGGATACAGCCCAGGATCTGCTTCACGACAGTTTTATTAAAGATATTCGATTCGTTCGATAAGTTCACCTGGAGGGGAAGGCTCTTTGCGAGCCTGGATGGAACGGGTGATGGTCAACACAGCTTTACAGTATCTTCGGAAAAAATGATGATTAATCAGTCGACACCTTTGGAAGAGTTGCCCGAAGAATATGAAGAGCCGGATGCTTCCGATGTAGAAGCGATACCACAAAATGTGTTGATGCAGTTTATTGAAGAATTACCCGCCGGCTATCGTACTGTGTTTAATCTTTATACATTTGAAGACAAATCGCATAAAGAAATCGCACAGGTATTAGGTATCAATGAAAAATCTTCAGCTTCGCAACTGTTTCGTGCGAAGAGTGTATTAGCAAAAAGAGTAAAAGAATGGATAATGCATAATGGATAGATAGAGATGGAAGAGAAAGAATTGTGGATGAATAAGTTGAAGGAGAAGCTTGCGGATTATTCCGAACCGGCGCCTGCTTCCGGTTGGGAACAACTGGAGAAAGAACTTATGCCTCCTGTGGAGAAGAAAATATATCCTTATCGAAAATGGATGATGGCTGCTGCAGCTATTATAATATTAGCTGTCGTTTCGTCAGTAAGTCTGTATTTTCTAGGGACACCCGCTGCGGATGAAATACGTCATATACAAACTCCGGCATTGGCTTCCACGCCCGATGCATTGCCGGGTGTGCAACAACCGGATATGCAGGGAACTGCTGTGGAACCTGTCTTACGGCCGGTAACTCGCGAAGATCGTTTGGCGAAAGTCGACAGGAATCATACGGAGCAGAAAACAGGTGTAGATCCATTAGGGATCGGTAATGAAAATAAACTTTCAACAGGAAATGGAGAAGACTCTTTGAGGAGGGAAGATAAGAATGTAAAAGGAAATGGAGAAACTGAAAATGTAAAAGATGAACCGAAGCAGGCAGAAAATACAGATGTCAGTCAGGGACAGTCACAGGATACAGAGCGATCGAATAACAGACCGCGTCGTCCTTCCGGTAAAGACAAACTTCATATTCCGACAGAAAAAGATCTTCTCAAAAGGAACATGGTCAATGGGACTTTCGGTAGGAAATTCAGGAGGTGCTTCAACAGAAGTAGGTGCCGGATCTCATGCTTATATGTCACGTGTGAGTATGCTTTCAGTTTCCAACGGTCTGATGGAGACGATTCCTAATGACCAAACATTGGTTTTCGAAGATGGAGTACCTTACCTGCGTCAGGCAAAACAGGTGGTTGACATTAAACATCATCAGCCTATTTCTTTCGGATTGTCCGTTCGTAAAGGTTTAGCTAAAGGATTCTCTCTTGAGACAGGACTGATTTATACGCTGCTTTCTTCGGATGCAAAACTGGCAGGTGAAGAACAACAGATAGAGCAGAAACTGCATTATATCGGTATTCCGTTGCGTGCCAACTGGAACTTCGATAAGAAACTCGTCACTCTTTATGTTTCCGGTGGAGGTATGGTTGAGAAATGTGTTTATGGAAAGCTAGGATCTGAAAAAGAAACAGTGAAGCCTTTGCAGTTCTCGGTATCCGGTGGTGTAGGTGCGCAGATCAATGCAACGAAACGTTTGGGTATTTACGTGGAACCGGGTGTTGCTTATTATTTCAATGATGGCTCCGATATACAGACTATACGTAAAGAGAATCCGTTTAACTTCAACATACAAGCAGGTGTTCGTCTGACTTATTAGTACGAACTACCTCACTAATAGAACGCCATCCGGTTCGGATACCGTCACTATCCTGATTGGATAGCGTCATTATCCTGACCGGATGGCGTTACTATTTGCTATTTACTATCTTTTTCTTCAGAAAAGTCGGATAATTGAGAAAATATTAATAATATTGTCACCTGTTTATGACCTATGGCTGCATACCTTTGTTGCAAAATTCTAAGATATGGTAGATTCTACAGATGAAAAACATTTATTAATCGACTTAAAAGGCGGTTCCTTTCAGGCATTCGAAAGATTGTATAATATGTATAGTGGCAAACTGTACAATTTCATTATGCGACTCTCTTCCGGCAATCAATATATGGCCGAAGAAGTGGTACGCTTCACTTTCATTCGTATATGGGAAGTGCATGAAAAAGTAGACCCGGCTTCCTCGTTTATCTCTTTTCTCTGTACGATTGCCAAAAACTTATTGATGAATATGTATCAGCGTCAGACCGTAGAGTATGTTTACAATGAATATCTCATGAAAAGTAGCGTAGACCGTGATTCACAGACAGAAGAGAATATTGATCTGCGCTTTTGAATGAGTATATCGATTCTCTTGCCGAAGAACTGCCTGCGCAACGGAAGAAAATATTCATTTTGAGCAAAAGGCAGAATTACACAAATAAAGAAATAGCCGAAATCATGGGAATTTCCGAAAGTACGGTTGCTACCCAATTATCTTTGGCTGTGAAATTTATGCGTGAACAGTTGATGAAGCATTATGATAAGGTAATTACCCTTTTGTTGGCCTTTTGTTAATGAAATGTAATAGTAATACTTGTGTTTTGGATGGGAAGTAGGATGAAAATGTATACTTGTAAATAAGTGGAAAGATGGATAAGACACATTATAAAGAGCTAATTGAAAAATATTTCGAAGAAACGATCACGGATGTCGAGATAAAAGAACTGTCAGACTGGATAAAGAATGACCGTCAGTTGCATGACTGGTGGGAACAAGAGTTTGAGAGATCGGATTCCTCCATGAACCCAGTGTTGCGTGATAAACTTTTTGCCCGGATCAAAGAAGAGACTTTGGGCAAGGAAGTGCGCCCCTCCGTATCATCCCTTGAAATGGGTTGCTGCCATTTTATTACCTGTCTGTGTCGCTTTCTTCACTTACTATCTTTTAGATTCTTCTCCAACGGCAGAAACACCCTTTATTGTGAAAGGGCAAAGGAGATAAAGCAACCATCGAATTGCCGGACGGAACAAATGTTGTTCTCAATTCAGCTTCCCAATTAAGTTACCTGAATAACTTCGGAGAAAATGTGCGTCGTGTGCAACTGAATGGTGAAGCCTATTTTAAAGTAGCCCATGATGAGAAACACGCCTTCATTGTGCAAATCGGTGATTTGGAAGTGAAAGTGCTCGGTACTTCTTTAATGTATCTGCCTATGAAGATGCCAAAGACGTGACAGTCGTTCTTTGGAAGGAAAGGGGGTCTATGCGCAGAAAATATCGCATATCATGAAGCCCGGCGACAAAATAGAATATAATAAAGCCACTCATAAGATAACAGCCACTCAAGTGCATCCGACTGACTATATTGAGTGGACGAAAGGAAATATGTACTTTGAGAAAGAATCTTTGGAAAATATCATGAAAACTCTTTCACGTATTTATGACGTAGAGATTCGTTTCGACTCCAATAAACTACCTAATGAATATTTCACCGGAACCATTCCGGAGGCGGCATACAGAATGCGCTGAATATTCTGATGCTAACTTCACCTTTCTATTATGAAATGGACGGTTCGGTGATAGTTTTGAAAGAGAAATTGTAGAAAAAATAATGAATAGAGCCATTCCGAAGCCCACTACTTAGGAATGGCTTTTTTGTTCTCTGAATTGAATAAGTTAACGAGAGTTAAAGTCTGATAGGCGATTGGACGAGTGAGTATAGTAGTCTGTATACCTATCAAACAACTTAAAAGTTTTGATATATGAAGCACAAAACAACCTTTGAAAACTCCCCAAACAAACGTGGGAGAAGTAAGAACTGGAAAACACTGCGGGCTATTTGTCTGCTTTTGTTTTAAGCGTCTCTTTACCGTTTATTCTCAAATAACGGTGAATGAAAGACATCTCTTTGAGAGCCTCTTTAAAGAAAATCGAGCAAGTAAGCAATTACAAATTCTTCTACAATGAGAGCCTTCCGGAGTTAAACCAAAAAGTTTCGTTAAATGTGAAAGATGCAACGATTGAACAAACCATGCAACAACTTTTGGGTAAAATGGAGTTAACCTACAAGAAAGAGCAAGAGAATGTCATTGTATTGATTCGTAAATCACAAGAAAAGCAGCGTAATATAAAGGTTTCGGGAACCGTAGTTGATTCGCATGGAGAGCCTATTATCGGTGCTAGTGTTGTGGTCAAGGGTACATCTAATGGAACAATAACCGATTTAGATGGTAATTTTTCCATCAATGATGTCTCTGAAACATCTCAACTAACAGTTTCCTACATCGGATATAAACCCGTTCAACTTCGTGCTACCGATAAAAATATGGCGAAAGTTGTTCTGCAGGAAGATAGTAAGATGATTGAAGAAGTCGTAGTCGTTGGCTATACTCCTATGCGTAAGAGTGATTTTACAGGTTCTTTGGCAAGTGGCTAGTGAATTATCTCTTTCAGCAGCAACTGCCGGACAAGCTTTAGTAGGTAAAGTCGCTGGTATTGTGATGCAGACAAGTGGTGCGCCGGGAGAAGGAGTGAAGATTAAAGTTCGTGGAACGAACTCTTCAGCTAGTACAACACCTCTCTATGTGATTGATGGATATCCGGCTTCAGAAGATGTATATATCAATCCTGAGGATATCGAAACTATTGACGTATTGAAAGACGCAGCTTCGGCAGCCATTTATGGTTCTCCGGTGGCCAGTGGCGTGGTACTTATCACCACAAAGAGGGGAATTCAGGAAAAGCCCGTATTGATTATGACTATCAGTTTAGTATGCAAAAGTAGAGCGTAAGATTAAGTTGCTGGATGCCTATCAATACAGGGATTTGGTGATTGAAGCCCGTAATAATTCTTATCGTGATAAAGCAGAAGCTGCTGGAAAATCATGGAACCCATTGGATGATAATGCAATAAGAGCTTCAAAAGGTTTTAACTTGAATGAAGTGGGCATTTCTGATTTGTTTTGATTTCACAACCGGAAAACCGGTCGATCCTACTTACAATACAGATTGGCAGGACGCCATCTATGGGAATGCTCCGATGCATCGTCATAATCTATCTGTTACAGGAGGACAGGATTTCTTGAAATATCGTTTTAGTTTGGGTTATCTGGATCAGGATGGAATTATAGCTCCTTCCGGACATAAGCGTTTGAATGTTCGTGCCAATGTAGATGCAGAAGTCACGAAACGCTTGAAAGTTGGAGTAAACTTTTCTTTTGTTGATGTTTCGGAACGACAGGTTCAAGCAGACGGTCGTTATATAAATGATGGTGTCGTACAAAGTGCTCTATTAATGTTTCCTCAATTCCCTATATAATTCGGATGGAACTTATGCAGTCGGAAATCAGATTGCGATGAAAGCTGATGGCTATCAGATGGTCGAGAATCCCGTGGCACTTGCTCATGAAATTGATATCCGCAACAAGTCAAGCCGAATGAATTTCAATGCTAATATCACTTATGATATATTGAAACAGCTTCAGTTTAAAGCCAATTTGGGAACTCAATATTATACTTCCCGTTATAATTACTATCGTCCGCGTACTGTAGGACAAGATGGTGATATGCCCAATTCGGATGCTGTTCAGGCACGTGTGAAAGCTCGTGACATAACAAATCGTGATATTGACCGTTTGGGAGAGTTTACGTTAAATTATAATGGTGAATTGGAAACATCGCCTGAATGCTTTAGTGGGCTACACCTTACAGAAAAAACTTATGACCGCGTAGCCGTTGAAGCAACAGGTTTTCCCGACGACCGTATTCATGAAGTGACAGCGCATGGTCCGAATGCTTCCGATATAGGCTTGTATAGCAGCGATACCCGAAAGGCTGCATGGACAATGATGTCTTATCTGGCACGTGTAAACTATTCATTCGATAATCGCTATGTAGTGACGGGTACAGTAAGAACTGACGGATCTTCACGTTTTGGAAAAGAAAACCGTTGGGGTTGGTTTCCTTCTATTTCTTTAGGTTGGACTATATCGAATGAAAAGTTTTATCAGGATTTGTTAGGTAATAATTCATCCTTAAAACTTCGTGCCAGTTGGGATTGAGTGGAAACAACAATATTGGTAACTACGAGCATACAGCTACTATGTCTCAAGGTGGTTACGTATATGGTAATACTGTCGAAACAGCCTATTGGCAAGGAACTTTCAAAGATGCGGCTATCGGATGGGAAAAAACATCCCAATACAATGTAGGGTTTGATTTGGGATTATTCAATGGTCGTGTCAACTTGATAGGTAACTATTATAATAGTCTCTTCGTATGATTTGTTGTACGACCAGCCTATATCATCCATATCGGGCTCTTCCAGTGTAAAAACAAACTTGAAAAATGCAAAAGTACGTAATAGCGGAGTTGATTTCCAAATAGACGGGCGTATTTTGACAGGAGATTTTAAATGGAATGTAAGTGCTAATATATCAGTAAATCGAAATAAAGTTGTCGATTTGGGTGGTATTAATGATTTGTATTTAGTTAGTGAGCGCAATGTGGTAAGCCATGTGACCCGTTCCGGGCTTCCTATCGGCTCTTTCTATGGCTACATTGCTGATGGTATTATTTCCGAGAAGGATTACACCAATATAATGATTGATAAAAGCAATCTGGTTAATGGCAAATTTCCTGACGGATATCAGTTGATAGGACCGGCAGTTCCTAATTATAATAACATACATCCGGGAGATGTGAAATGGCGGGATGTTGATAAGAATGGTTTGATTACAGAAAACGACCGTGAAATTCTAGGCAATGCTTACCCGGATTTTACATACGGTATCAGTACCGATTTCTCTTATAAGAACTTTGATTTGAGAGCGACATTTACCGGTTCTCAAGGAGCTGAAGTAATAAACTTCCAGAAATATTATCTGTACAATATGGAAGGCTCCGGCAATCAGTTGGCATCTGTTTTGAACCGTTGGCATTCTGACGAAAATCCGGGTTCCGGCGGAGTGTTTCGTGCAGCGCGTAGTTCCACCCTAATACCAGTCAGCGGCTTAGTTCTTATATGGTGGATGATGCTTCCTATTTCCGTTGTGCAAATATCACATTGGGGTATAATTTTCCGGTGAAGTGGATGCAGAAAGTGAGCGTTCAGGCGTTGAGGCTATATGTCAGTGTTGACAATTTATTCACATTGACCGATTATGAAGGATATAATCCTGAAGTGGATTATAAAGGTAATAACCTGTTACCCGGTTTTGATTGGGGGGTTTATCCTTTGGCACGTACTTATAGTATAGGAGCAAAAATAACTTTTTAAATAAATAAAGAATCAGATTATGAAAAAATACATAGTATTTATCGCAGTAAGTTCGCTATTGTTTTGCAGTAGTTGTACGAGTTTTCTGGAAGAAACCAATCCAAATAAGATTCCGGCCAGTACTTTCTATCAGACCGAAGATGATATTGCAATGGCTGCGAATGCGTATGCAGCTTTGAGAGGAAACGGGTATTATAAGAATATGTATTTATACACAGATGTTCGTTCGGAAAACACCACGTTGCAGGATCCGGGAGCAGGAAATGGGGTTAATTATCAATTTTATAACTATACATTGACAACAGATAATGCACAAGTGAAAACTCATTGGGCAGATTTGTATAAATGCGTGACAAGAGCTAATATAATATTGGATCAGATAGATGATATTCCTTTAAGGATGAAGTTGTGAAAACCAGAAAAAGGCGGAAATGTATTTCTTGCGTGGATTGACTTATTTTCATCTTGTAATGCAGTTTGGAGATGTCCCTATCGTAACCAAAGAACTAAAGACGAAAGATGAAATTCAGAAATATACTGCCCGCCAGCCAAAGAGCGAAGTCTATAATTTGATTATTTCCGATTTGACACAGGTTATTAATAGTGAATTGCCGGATATTCAAACGGGTAATGGGGTAGGCCGTGCTTCAAAAGCTGCTGCGTATGCTTTATTGGGCAAAGTTTACTTGACAATGGCTGCTGATTCTGATTTTCAGTCGGAAAGAACTTCAAATCTGCAATCTGCGAAAACAAATTTAGTTGCAGCATGGAACATGAAACCTTTTACAAGCCTGAAAGATATCCCTTATGCTGATGTTTTTGATAAGGAAGCTCAAACATTCTGTCAAGAGAATATTTTTCAGGTGATGTATAAAGGAGGCAACTCCAGTTTAGCCTCAAATTACGCCTATATATTTCAACCCACTTCCAGACGGGCTTACTTCGCAGAAAACGGGGACGGGAATAATATACCGACGTCTGATATGATGAGTGCCTATGAATCGGGAGATACGCGTAAGGCTATCTCGTGCGGTACGTCACAGAACGTTAATTATGTGAAGAAGTACACAGATCTCGATGACATAAATGGCTATGGGGCGAATAACTGGATTGTGCTTCGTTATGCCGATGTCGCATTAATGTTGGCAGAAGTGAAAATGCATTTGAGCGAGAATGATGCGGTAAGCTATTTGAACATGGTACGCGAACGTGCTGGTCTGGATGATTATTCCGGCAGTAGTTTGCGCGATGCGATCCTTCGTGAGAGAAGAGTCGAGTTTGCTTTTGAAGGACAGTATTGGTATGATTTGTTACGTCTTTATTCTCGTCAGGAACTGTTGGAGCACATGAAAGCGAAGAATCCAAATTTCTCTGCGAAAGATTTTTTGTTGCCTATCCCGTATGATGAACATAAACTGGATCCGACAAGAATGTATCAAAATGAAGGATATAACTAAAAATAAAATAGTATGATAAGAAAATCTCAAATATCATTTATATATCAGTATTAGCAGTCGTTTTATTTGCTTGTGGGGATGATAGTACGATTGAAGAACAGGGAGTGGAACGATTACTGCTAGAGTTATATGGCAAGTAATGCCTATCCGGCATTAGAAGAGAAAGTTGTTCTGAAGGTAGCTCTTAATGATGGGCAAGACATCCAATCTGTGGTTTGGACGATGGAAGGGCAGACATTGGGTGAAGAACCTGAATTGGAATATACGTTTACGAAAGAAGGAAGTTATAATATTTCGGTTAGGGTGACAGATAAGACTGGCAATGTAGCGGCGGCTCTGCAGAAATTACAAGTATCCGGCAAGAGTTTACGTTATGCTTTGCAACACTTTGACCCTGCAAAAGTTTGGATAATGGGGCATCGTGGCAATTCTTCCAACCCGAATATTCCCGAAAATCGATAGCTGGAATTGAAAGTTGTATAGAATTAGGGGAGCTGTAGATATTGTAGAAGTAGATCCTCGCATGACAAAGGATGGAGTAATTGTGTTGATGCATGATGAAACCATAGACAGGACAACTACAGGGAAGGGGAAAGTGAAAGATTTGACTTATGAGCAGCTCCAGTCTTATCGTCTGAAGCTGGCAGACGGCACAGTAACCAATCACACGGTCCCCTCTTTGTATGACGCATTGGTTGCAGGGCGGGGAAAGATCTTTTGATTTGGACTCTTGAATAAAGTGTCTCCTAAAGAACTGTATGATGTTGTGAAAAGCTGTGGGATGTTAGACCGTGTGTTCTTTTATACATCTAATAATCGGGATGTCTTGCAGAATATTTTGGATTATTCGCCGGCTCCTATACCTTATCCGCAGTGAAAACGAGGAGCATGCAGATTTCCTTTCACAGCAACCAGGAGTGATGTTTGCCCAGATATCTTTGTCGAAAACATTAAATGGCGGGCTCTCGACAGCCATATCTTCAAAAGGGCTGTTTGTCTCGACTAATATGTTAGATATGAATGGTTATACCTATGATACACAGATGACACAAGGAAACTATACAGGAGTGGACTTGATTTTGTCGAAGGATTAATTTGATACAGACAGACCATCCCCAGTTGCTGTATGCCTATCTGAAACAGAGAGGTAAAAGATAATTGGTTTTAATCTTAAATAATGAATAGAATGATTATGAAGAAATATATATTCCTGATAGTGACAGTCGTTTGTCTATTTGCATGTAAGGACGGCGATGAAGTGCGGCAGACAACCTCCCCGGAGGCTTCTTTTTCTATAGATAAAGAAGAATATACGGTCGGTGATATCGTTTATCTGACTGATGAATCAGTAAAGACGGAAGGAGAGATAGTAGAGTATTTCTGGCATTTTGGATTTGAGGGGGAAGGGAATAGGGCTACTACTAAAGATGCGTCCGTTTTGTATAAGAGGGCTGGAACCTATGTTATTAAATTAACCGTGACAGATGAATTCGGAGGATATGCAACTGCATCCCATACTGTTGTGATTCGTCCGACGAATATGCCTCCGGTTACAAACTTCAGCTATAGCCCTGCCATTTGTAAAGTGAATGAGAAAGTTCAATTTACCGATAAGTCTGTGGATGAGGATGGAGAAATTGTTTCTTACGAGTGGGATTTTGGCAATGGGCAGACTTCTCAAGAAAAAGACCCGGAAATAACTTTCACGACAACAGGATTTGTAACTGTAAAGCTGACAGCTACTGATGATCGTGGAGCTACAAATACAAAGCAAGCTACTTTATACGTTCGTGATACTTCTATATCCGGAGTAACTGTCCTTTGGGATAAGACGTTTGAGGTATCCTCTCTTTACGGTCTATCTCTCCTGCTGTTGGTGACAATGGGATGTATATGTGTCATCCAATGCACTCCACCTTTTGCTTATTCGCCGTCCGGAGAGCAAAAATGGATGTTTGATTTAAGCAAGGACGGAGGAGCAGGAAATCAAGGTTCGTCTCCTATGGTAGGTGCGGACGGAACTATTTATATGGGTGCGAGTACAACAGACAAAACATAAGCAGCAGTCTGTATGCTATTCATCCGGATGGAACACAAAAGTGGAGATATGAACTAGGTATTGGTACTAATATTCCCTATATTTCTCCTGCTTTGTCTCGTGATGGCAATATCTTGATTGGAAATAGAGGGACGGATGGTTCTGTACACATGGTTGACCGTAGTTCCGGCAGACAACTTTGGAGACGCAAATCTCCCAATGGTGGTGCTAATGGTGGTATATCGGTTGGACAGAATGGAGTTATCTATTCAGCCTTGTCGGGAGCGAACGGATTTGCCCGTACTACGCAAGATGGTGTGAACTTGTCTCCTAATCTGGAAAGGAAATACGGCTGCAGCTGTATATCCCGCTATTGATGCGCAAGGAAATGTATATGTGGCATTTTCTGAAGGAGTGGTTGCAGCTTATGATAACCAGGGTAATGAGTTGTGGAGATATCCGGCGAGTGGTACTATGGGCAAGATTGACCAGGGAGGACCGGCTATCGGTGCTGACGGAACCATCTATGTGGGTACAAAGAATCCGAATGCCCAAGTTGTTGCCCTGACTAAAGGAGGAGCAAAGAAATGGAGTTATTCCTCTGTCGCTGAAATAGGAACAACACCAGCTATAGACAGTGACGGAAATATTCACATCTGTGATGATGGCGGTAACTATATAATATTGAATGCTGATGGTACGGAGAAATATAAGAGACAATTAGGTTCTAAAATTTGGTCGTCACCAGTCATTGCTGACTATGGTATTGTGTATGTCACGTATGAGGATAATGGTGCCTGCAAATTGATAGCTATTGATTGTGGTATTGAAGGACCTGCAAATTCTCCATGGGCACAGCGCGGACAGAATGCAAAAAGAAATGCTTTACAAAAATAAAAAGATATGCTTAGAAAGATAAATATATTAATAGCTTTAACCCTTCTGATAATAGGAGGGTTAGAGGCACAGAATCATTCGGATAAAATAATTGCGAATCTACAGAAGCCTGCAAGTAATTCAGTTTTAGTTGTTTCTCATCGAGCTGACTGGCGTAATGCTCCGGAGAACTCCCTGCAGGCTATCCAGAATTGTATTGATATGGGGGTAGATGTAATTGAAATCGATCTGAAGAAAACCAAGGATGGACATCTGATTTTGATGCATGACAAGAAAATTGATCGTACTACAACAGGAAAAGGTTATCCGGCAGACTATACATTGGAAGAATTACGTCAGTTCCGTTTGAAAAGTGGTACAGGGCATAAAACAGCTCATTTGATACCGACATTGGAAGAAGTAATGTCATTATGTAAAGGTAAGATCCTTGTTAATATTGATAAAGGCTATGATTACTTCAAAGATGTATATGCTGTTTTGAAAGAAACAGGAACTGTTCAGCAATGTATTATTAAAGCCGGACTTCCTTATGAACAAGTCAAGGCTGAAAACGGTGATGTATTGGATAAGGTAATCTTCATGCCTATTGTACAACTTCATAAAGACGGGGCGGAAGCTGTCATTGATAGTTATCAGACACATATGAAACCTGCTGCTTATGAATTAGTGTTTGATAGTGACAGTCCGGAGATTCTTAATTTGATAAAGAAAGTACGTAATACAGGCTCTAATCTTTTTATAAATTCGCTTTGGCCCGAACTATGTGGCGGGCATGACGACGACCGTGCAGTAGAACTTCATCAGCCGGATGAAAGTTGGGGTGGATAATTGGCCAGGAGCCAAGCTAATTCAAACAGACCGCCCAGCTCTATTATTAGAGTATCTACGCGAAAAGAAACTTCACGACTAAACGCACTTTCTTCATGTTGAAACAACTAATCAATTTTTACAAGGTCTCTTCGCCGAGACCTTGTAACGGAGAAGCTTTGTCTTCATCCGATGCTCGCCGTCTGAAGTTTCTGAAATGGTCTACTTTCCTTTCTGCGACTTTGGTTACGGTATGTATTATGTGTGCCGTCTTAGCCTGAATGTCGTAAAGAAACCTATTGTAGATGAAGGCATTTTTTCGGAAACAGAGTTAGGCATCATAGGTTCCGTATTGTTTTTCACCTATGCCATCGGAAAATTCACGAACGGTTTCCTTGCCGACCGTAGTAATATCAACCGTTTTATGACTACCGGTTTATTGATAACTGCTTTGGTTAACCTCTGTCTCGGTTTTACTAATTCTTTTATCCTGTTCGCTATCCTTTGGGGGATTAGCGGCTGGTTTCAATCTATGGGAGCAGCCTCTTGTGTAGTAGGGCTTTCTCGTTGGTTCACGGACAAAGAGCGCGGTTCATACTATGGCTTTTGGTCTGCGAGCCATAATATCGGCGAAGCGTTGACTTTTCTGATAATAGCCTCAATTGTCAGTGTGTTGGGCTGGCGGTATGGTTTCTTCGGAGCCGGTATAGTGGGATTGATAGGAGCGTTGATCGTCTGGAAGTTCTTCCATGATACTCCCGAAAGCATGGGATTTCCTTCGGTGAATGTTCCCAAACAGAAAAAGGAAATGAGTGAGACAGAAACGGCTGATTTTAATAAAGCACAGCGTCAGGTATTGCTGATGCCTGCCATTTGGATACTGGCTCTTTCGAGTGCTTTTATGTATATCAGTCGTTATGCTATCAATAGTTGGGGCGTTTTTTATTTGGAAGCTCAAAAGGGGTACTCTACATTGGATGCCAGTTTTATCATTTCTATTTGTCCGGTCTGTGGTATAATCGGTACTATGTTTTCAGGTGTTATTTCTGATAAGTTATTTGGTGGACGTCGTAATGTCCCTGCGTTAATTTTCGGATTGATGAACGTAATAGCTCTCTGTCTGTTTCTCTTAGTTCCGGGAGTTCATTTTTGGATAGATGTGTTGGCAATGGTACTTTTTGGTTTAGGAATCGGAGTTTTGATCTGTTTTCTGGGTGGTTTGATGGCAGTGGATATTGCTCCCCGTAATGCTTCGGGTGCTGCATTGGGAGTAGTCGGTATTGCCAGTTATATTGGTGCCGGATTGCAAGATGTGATGAGCGGTATATTAATAGAAGGCCAAAAGACCGTTCAAAATGGAGTTGATGTTTATGACTTCACCTATATCAATTGGTTTTGGATTGGGGCTACTTTGCTTTCGGTGTTGTTTGCTTTGTTAGTTTGGAATGCAAAATCAAAAGAAGTAAGCTAAAGTGAGTACATTAGGTTAGAATATAAGTCTTTGTTTTCGAGGTATTAGTCACCATTTCGGGAAGTAAGTAATGATTGCTCTTCCCGGAATGGCTTTTTTATATTCATTTTTTAATAATGTTTTATGGAAAATTCATGTAATGATGAATTATTGTGTTCATTGAAAGATGAACTTCGTGAAGTAACCGCACAAATCAATGTGCATAGTGAAAAATTAATGGAGCTGCTCGACCAAAAAAAAGAATCGTCAGTCAACTGACTCGAGAGATGTCGCATCTCACGCCTGTCACCATTGAGTATCGGGGAAATCCGAAGCAATATGTCTCTGTTGTGCTCGATGCCATCAATCGGGGTAGGTTGACGTATGACGGAATAGCAAATTGCGAACAGACTTTTCGTGCGTTAGCAAGCGTTGTAGATGTGATAAGCCCTAAGAATGGGAAAACGCTTAGTGTAGAGACGCTGGTGTCTTATGAGAAGAAAAAGCGTGCTGGAGAATTTGAGGAAAAATAATATAAAATAAAAAGACGATTGTTGTATAGTTGAACAACAATTCGTATATTGACCTCCAAAGAAAGAAATTGAAAAAGCAAAGATATTAAGAAAGGAGTATTATGGAAGCAAAAACAAATGAGGAATTCTTTAACGTCAGCGCATTAATAGATGAGCGTTTTGGTAAGGAAGGAACTGTTACTCGTGCGGAAGCAGAAGAAAAAGCGTATGCTTTCTACACCGGGCAAATTATCGAAGACGCAAGGAAAAAGGCTAAGATTACTCAAGCAGAGTTAGCCCGGCGTATCGGTTCCGATCGTTCTTATATTTCAAGAGTGGAAAGTGGTCAGACAGAACCTAAGGTTTCTACTTTCTATCGCATCATGAATGCGTTAGGTTGTAGGATCGAATTTTCGATGTCTTTATAAGAAGCGATTAAAAAAACATGGTGGGAAATTTGAAAAAGATAACTGTCTTTTTCAAATTTCCCACCGTTTTTTTGAGGAAGGAAGAGGAAGAAAAAGGAAAAAGGTGAGGGTAGGTGAGGGTAAATTTCTAACATTCGTATTTTTTTTTTTAGAAAATAGAAGAATAGAAATAAGAAATATAAAAATGAAAAGTTGCAAAAGTACCCTCACCAACCCTCACCTTTTTGCGTGCGAAGGAGATGAAATCTTATTCATATAGCCTGTTTGATTTCACCTGTTCCGTATCAATAATGAATACAGTGTATCTTCTCCCGTTTTTTCCCTTATGAAATTCGAAGCCGTGTTTGGACATCACTTTTCCTAGTTGGGCTTTGGTTCCGTGAGAATATTGATACCCCGTCCGTTCGCGAATCAATTCCGCAATTTCAGTGACCGTCAGATAATGCACCTTTTCAAAACGTTCCGGTTTGCGGATATGTGTCAACACCAGTTCTTCTTCCGGTGAGTGGAAAATGAAATCCTCGTTGTTTTCTTCAATCCGTGAGTTTTCCGACTGGGTGAACCAATACTGATACCCCGGCTTGTTGAGTAGATACTTGATTTGTGCATACAACTGCGCGTAGTTTATTTTGATAAACTCCATCGAGTCGACATGAAAGCAGAGAAAACGGCGGTTACCTGTGGTGTCGTGAAGCACTTCCTGGTAATTGCATGTGCCGGCAAAAGAAGCCGTATGAGGAAAGTTCTGCGAACGCCGCGCGTATGGCAGGCGGATGCTGATTACTTTGCGGGTAACCAAATCCTTGAAGATATTCAGTTCCCGTCCGCTCATCCCTTCAAACTCATCCAGATTGATAAGCATCGCCTGCGCTATTTTAGCCAGATCATCTTTGTTGCTCGGGTTGATAAGACCGGTAGAAAGATAGGCGCGCAATTCGGGCGGCAGCAGGTTGTTGATAAACGTAGTCTTTCCGATGTTCTGTATTTCGCTGCAAAGCAACAAAACAGTGTGGTTCACCACATCGTCTTGTGTGGCGGCAGCGCACATTCCCACCAGATAACGTTCCAGACATTCTACCCAAAATTTCTGGTGACTAGTATGCACGCTGTTGGCAAGGATACCGATATAATCCGTTCCGTCCCATTCAGGTAGCGAGTCTAAATACTCGCGAATAGGATGGTAGGTGATGCTGAAGTCGGAGTAGATCAGATTCTGAATCGTCTTGACGGTGCACGAATAGCCCAGTTCGTTCATCTCCATCCAAATGCTGTTTTCCATCATTTCGTCGAGAATATGGAAAGGTTCCGGTTGCTCCGTGTCCGTTTTCCTTCTGCGATATTCCATGATATGAAGCACTTCGTTGTAGCGTGTATCGTAATTTTCTTTGATATGTTGCTCAATCTGTAACATTGCTTCTGCGTACTATTCAGCTTGCGGGTGTCGAATTCCTCGTTGTGTCCGTAAGCACTCCCGATCAGTGCGTCCATTTCATCCGCGGGAAGATCGGTGAACTGGCTCTTGATAAAAGCTGCCGCCTCTTCCTGGGGGACGCCGTAGCGATTGTACATACAAGCTAGGCAATGCAGGTAGTTGTTCCGGTTGCCGGTGACGTACTTTCGGATTTATTGTGATAATAGTTCAGAGTCACCATTAAGGAAGCGTGCGAGGAATGGTAGTTGAGGGCCACTTGTTCGGTGAGGGATTGTTGTCTGGTGCTGTCGTTTTCTTTTGCCGGATGCCCTTTTCTTCTTTGAGACTTGAAGAACATCGGTGGCTGTTCCACGATGACAGCTGTGGCATCGGGATTGAAATAAATATCCGGATCGTAAGAGAACAGGCAAGTGCGGCTAACATCCTGCCCGGAAGTGTCGACCTCAACTCCGCAGAGCTGGGCATAAAGGAAGCGATTTTGTGATAAGCAGCATGATGGAAATCTTCAATTTCCTGAATTGTTTCGGGCAATGTCCCGTCTGTCCGGCATACACGTACCACGATTTTCAGTCCCATTCCTTTGGGGCTGATGAAAGCGATGCGGGTGTGGGCACACTTTTTTGCCAGTGCGAGGATGCGTGCCAATGCTTCCTGTGTCTGATGGTCGATGTCTACTACGATGTATCCCAGATACTTGACGAGAGTTGCGTTTGAACGTCCTCCCCGGTAGTTGGCTGAAAAGGTGATTTCCGGTAGTTCTATTTTCGTTGGCTGCTTTCTCGCCTTGTTCCGCGAAGATTCGGCGCACGTCCTCCACCGTTTCCCGGTATGTGCCGTTGCTGATGGCCGATACGATTTCTTCTTCTGTCATTTCGGCTATGACGCGGTAAAAGTCTTGAAAGATGGTAAAATGATCCATGTTAGTTTGTTCTTTTTAATTTGCGGTTGCAAAGAAATTTGTTTGTAAAATAATAGAATGGAACTTTTCGTTTTTTTGATTAAGTTCTTAGGGTTCTCCCAAATAGCGTATGATCGTTGCCACTTGCCGGGGAGAGAGAAGGCGGTTGCGGGCATGATAGCCTTCTTGTTCGAGTTCTTGCAGGAGCGGAAGGTTGTAGACAATCCAACGACGTAGTATTTGTAAGGCTACTTTGAGGCATACGTTGGGGTTGTAAAGATGAGCTAGTTCCGACTTTTTATAAGTGCGGATAAGAAACGGTTGGTCCGGATAATACATGATGAATGATGTTTGGTTTATGCTATAAAGTTACTGAAAATTAATGGTTTATTAAAAGAATAACGTCATTATTATTCATAGAGTATCAGGAAACTTCGTTGGGGAATCCGGAGGATGGAAAATGTGTTATCTTTATGTCGTTAACAAATAAGGAACGCGTTCGAAATGTGTGAAATCTTAAAATTATTTTATTATGGCAATGACAGTAACTTATTCAGTAGTGCCGCGCAAGAATCCTGCCAAAAAGGATGAGTCGGCAAAGTATTACGCGCAGGCACAGGCTTCGGGAGAGTTGGATTTTGAAGAGTTGTGCGAAGGAATCACCAGTCGGTCTACCTGTACGGAGACAGATGTGCGTGCCGCCATTTCGGGTATTCTTTATGAGGCGAAGCGTGCGTTGAAAGCGGGAAGAATAGTCCGGCTGGGTGATTTGGGCAGTTTGCAGATCGGGTTGAACAGTGAAGGAGCTGTGTCGGTCAAGGAGTTTTCAAGTTCGCTGATTACGGCTGCCCATATTATTTTCCGTCCCGGAAAGACGTTGGCGGACATCACGAAGATTCTTAGCTACCAGCAGGTAACGACGCGTGCGGTGGCCCAAACGGGCGGTAGCGGCAATGAAGGAGAAGACGATGACAAAGGTTCCGGTGGCGGTTCAGACGGTGGTGGAAGCGGAGAAGCTCCGGATCCGGCAGCATGATAACTTTAATATTGGATCAAATGAAAGAAATTGTAACTAAGATTTTGATGTAATCATGTTCCTTGCCTTTCTGCGGAAAAAGAAAGCGGAACAGAATTGTGAGAGAGGTGCGCTTCAATGCTACCCATAAGGAAGTGTGTAATGTGAAAACGACGGAAAGGGAGAAGGACGATGAGAAAGATTAGTCTGATTGTGATTCACTGCTCTGCTACCCGTGCTGATCGCGACTTCACGGCGAAGGATGTGGACACTGCCCATCGCTTTCGGGGTTTTTCGTGTTGGGGGTATCATTATTATATCCGCAAGTCGGGACAGATAGAGCCGATGAGGGATGAAGATACGGTGGGTGCTCATGCACGCGGTTTTAATGCGATTAGTTTAGGGTGTGCTATGAAGGCGGGCTGGATGAGGACGGAAAGGCAGCGGATACGCGTACTTCCCGCCAGAAAGAATCTTTGCATCGCCTGGTGCGCGAACTGTTGCAGCGTTATCCGGATGCAAAGGTGGTCGGTCACCGGGACTTGAGCCCTGATACTAATTATAATGGAATTGTTGACCCTTGGGAGCGGATCAAAGAGTGTCCCTGTTTCGAGGTGAAAGCAGAGACATGGTGATTTTTATCCTATTTATTACTGTGGTGGTTAATTGACCACCACAGTAGTGAAATACTCTTTAAATACCTCCGCGGCTTTTTCAAGTTGTTCGGGGGTATTTTCTTTTACGTCTTTCAGCTTGTATTCCTGCTCCATCGCTTCATACTTATGTACGCCTAATGTATGATAAGGCAGGATTTCCACTCGTTGCACCATCTTATATTTTCCCAGAGCTTCTCCTAAACGGCGGATGTCTTCCTCGAAATCGCTGTATCCGGGCACTAATACATAACGCAGCCAGAAAGGTTTCTCGTTTTCTTCCAGCCATGCTGCCGTGCGGATGGTTTGCTCGTTACTTCTTCCGGTCAGTGCTTGATGGCGTGCCGGATTGAACTCTTTAATATCCAGCAATACAAGATCCGTCAGTTTGAAAAGTTCTTCTACTTCTTCGTTCCAGATACCGCCGTTGCTGTCTATGCATACATGTATTCCCTTTTCTTTCAGTTCACGCACTAAAGGGACTAGTGCTTTGGCCTGAAACGTAGGTTCTCCTCCGGAGAAAGTGACTCCTCCGCGTTTCCCGAAAAAAGGACGTTGGCTCATAGCCATGCGGACGATTTCTTCCGGTGGAGTAGGTGTGCCTCCTTTCCCGGCTATTGTGTCAGGGTTGGCGCAATACAGGCAGCGGAAATTGCATCCTTGAAGAAAAACGACGAGCCGTAAGCCCGGCCCGTCGAATGTTCCCATACTTTCGTATGAATGTACGTTTATCGTCATATTGAGTAGATCTGATTACATACGTTCGTGGAAGCTACGGCTGATTACTTCCAATTGATGTTCGCGGCTCAACTTCACGAAGTTTACGGCATAACCGGAAACACGGATGGTAAGTTGCGGATATTTTTCCGGATGTTCCATGGCGTCGTAAAGCATTTCACGGTTCAGTACGTTCACGTTCAGGTGGTGAGCGCCTTTGGTGAAGTAACCATCCATCATTGTCACCAGATTTTCTACGCGATCCTCTTCAGTAGCTCCCAGTGATTTGGGGACGATGGAGAAGTGTTACTGATACCGTCCTGTGAGTCGCGGTAACGTAATTTCGCTACGGAACTCAAAGAGGCGATGGCACCGTTCTTGTCACGTCCGTGCATTGGGTTGGCTCCCGGAGCAAAAGCGACACCTTTGGCGCGTCCGTCGGGAGTAGCACCTGTCTTCTTGCCATACATCACGTTGGAAGTGATGGTGAGCAAAGACAGAGTAGGACGGGCATTTTTGTAAACCGGAAGTTTCTTCAATTCTTCGCTGAAGAAATAGACCAGGTCAACACCCAGGTGGTCTACCTTGTCGTTGTCATTACCGAAGCAAGGGAATTCGCCTTGAATATCGAAACCTTCTGTCAGACCGATGTCGTTGCGGCGTGCAGTTACTTTGGCATATTTGATGGCCGACAGTGAATCGAGGGCGATAGAAAGTCCGGCTACACCGTAAGCAAGGTTGATGCGTGGGTTGGTATCTACAAGAGCCATTTGGGCTTTTTCGTAGTAATACTTATCATGCATATAATGGATGATGTTCATCGCTTCGTTGTAAACACGGGCGATTTCTGTCAATACCTTCTTGTAGTTGCTCATTACTTCTTCGAAGTTCAGTGTGTCGCTGGTTAGTACGGGGATATTTTTCACCATTACCGTACCGGTGTTTTCGCAACGTCCGCCGTTGATGGCAAGCAACAGGGCTTTTGCCAGGTTGCAACGTGCGCCGAAGAATTGGATTTGTTTTCCGATTTCCTGATAAGATACGCAGCATGCGATTCCGTAATCGTCAGACTGGCGCACTTCACGCATCAGGTCGTCGTTTTCATATTGGATGGAAGAAGTGTCGATAGATACTTTGCGCAGAATTCTTTGAATCCTTCCGGCAGTTCCGGGCTCCACAATACAGTCAGGTTCGGTTCCGGTGAAGGGCCGAGGTTGTAGAGTGTTTGCAGAAGCGGAAAGAAGTCTTTGTCACCTTGGTACGTCCGTCGTTAAGGCGTCCGCCAGGATTCGGTTACCCATGTCGGGTCGCCGGCAAAGATGTCGTTGTAAGATTGCATACGCAGGTGGCGCACCATACGCAGTTTGATGACAAACTGGTCGATCAGCTCCTGTGCGAAAGATTCTGTGATGGTTCCTTTGCTCAATTCATATTCCATATAAATGTCGAGGAACGAAGAGACGTTACCCAGTGACATGGCGGCACCGTCTTGTTCTTTACGGCAGCATGTATACCCATTGTATTGTGCGGTGTAGGCAGGACGGCTCAAGTCGAGTCCGTAGTATTCGCCCATTACCTTCATGTCTTTTAATGCTTTGATTTGCTCTGCCACTTCTTCGCGCAGGCGGATGCGGGCTTCGGTCATCGGACCGGTAAGGTTACGCAAATCTTCTTTTTTTGCCTCAATCAGTCGGTCGATACCATAGAGAGCCATACGGCGGTAGTCGCCGATGATACGTCCGCGGGCATAGTTGTCAGGAAGTCCGGTGAGGAATCCCAGAGAACGGAACGAACGGATTTCTTCGGTATATACGTCAAATACTCCGTCGTTGTGCGTCTTGCGGTAGTGAGTGAATATATCTTTTACGCGGTCGTCCACTTCCACGCCGTTTTCGTGGCAGGCTTTGCTCACCACGTTGATACCTCCGAAAGGCTTGATGGCACGTTTCAGAAGTTCGTCTGTTTGCAGACCGACGATCAGTTCGTTTTCTTTGTCGATATATCCGGCTTTGAGAAGTGATGGTTGAGACGGTGACATTATCCAGTGAGCGTACTCCGTTATTGGCTCTTTCTTCTGCCAGTGCTTCGAGGCAGCGGTTCCATACAGCTTTAGTGCGTTCGGTAGGTCCTTCGAGGAAAGAAGCATCTCCATAATACGGAGTGATGTTGTGACTAACGAAATCTCTTACGTTGATTTCTGTGCTCCAAAGACCGTCTTTAAAGATCTTATTTAATTCCATAAATGATAAAATTAGAGGTTGTAGTTATCCTTTTCTTTAGAGCGCACAAAGTTACAACGTTTTTCATATAATCAGCATAATATGCTCTATTTTATGCTTTTCAACATAAAATACCTAGATATTGCTATTCTTTGGAAATGATGTTCGTGATTTTTTTTTGTGAAAACTCTTGTAAGTTTAAAATATATTCGTACCTTTGCACCGCTTTTAACGAAAAGCACTTCTGATAAAGAAGTTTTGGGAGGTGGCAGAGTGGTCGATTGCGGCGGTCTTGAAAACCGTTGTGCTGCGAGGCACCCGGGGTTCGAATCCCTGTCTCTCCGCTGAACGTGCTGGACAGAAATGGTCAGCAAACGGACAAAAAGCTACAAATCAATGATTTGTGGCTTTTTTTATTGCCCGAAAGTCCTGCTTCCAAGACTTCAAAAGTACGGTAAAAGACAAAGTTTCGTTACTAAATCGTTACCTATTCCCTGCCGGACAAAAACGGTAACGATTTGTCCTCAAATGACCTGATAATGACTTGATTAGTCCATAGTCTGCATAACTCGAAAACGAGAGGTAAAAATTAATTTTGCAACTAAAAAAAGTGAGTTATGAAATCGACATTCAAGGTTCTTTTTTATTTGAAGAAAGGTTCTGAAAAGAAAAACGGCGAGGTTATGATTATGGCACGCATCACCATAGACGGCAAACTTTGCCAGTTCAGTACGAAACAGAGCATCCAGCCCGACAACTGGAACACGGCTGCGGGCAAAGCCAAAGGCAGGGATGCCGGGAGGATAAACGCCCTTTTGGACGACATACGTTCTTCCCTGAATACCATTTACCACGAAATGCAGCGGCGTGACAACTACGTGACCGCCGAGAAAGTGAAGAACGAGTTCTTGGGACACAGCGAGAGCCACGAAACAATCCTTACCCTGTTCCAAAAGCACAATGACGATGTGAAGCAGCTTGTGGGCATATCCAAGACGATAGCGACCTACCGCAAGTATGAAGTGACCCGCCGCCACCTTGCTGAATTTATCCAAAGCAAGTACAACGTATCGGACATATCCATAAAGGAGATTACCCCGATGTTCATTACCGATTTTGAGTTGTATTTGCGTACCGCCTGCAAGTGCGGCTACAACACCACCGCCAAGTTCATGCAGTTCTTCAAGCGTATCATCATCATCGCCCGTAACAACGGCATACTGGTGGGCGACCCTTTCGCCAGCTACAAAATCCGGCTGGAAAAAGTGGACAGGGGTTATCTGACAGAGGACGAGATAAAAATCATCCTTAAAAAGAAAATGGTTTCCGAACGGCTGGAACACGTCAGGGACTTGTTCGTCTTTTCCTGTTTCTGCGGTCTGGCTTACAGCGATGTCGCCAACTTGCGGCAGGAGAATATCCAAAAGTCCTTTGACGGCAACCTTTGGATAATCACCAAGCGGCAAAAGACGAATACGGACGTGAATGTCCCCCTGCTGGATATTCCCAAGATGATTTTGAAGAAGTACAAGGGCAAGTTGCCGGACGGCAAGATACTTCCCGTAATCAGCAATCAGAAGCTAAACGCCTACCTGAAAGAGATTGCCGATATATGCGGTATTAAAAAGAACCTGACATTCCACCTTGCCCGGCACACGTTCGCCACGACCACCACGCTGTCAAAGGGCGTACCCATTGAAACGGTGTCCAAGATGCTGGGACACAAACATAGAAACTACGCAAATTTACGCCCGCATCACCAACAGCAAGATAGGCAGCGATATGCAGGCTTGACAAGAAGTTTGTCGGCATCGAGAAGATTTACAAGGAAGTCGCCATGTAATCTTGATTATATGGAACTGGTCACAATTTGTGACCAGTCCTTACTATTATTCCAACATTGCTAAATCTCCTAAAATATACGATTATGGACTTGCAGATTATCCAAAACAAGATTTTTGAGGTCAGAGGTTGCCGGGTGATGCTCGATTATCATTTGGCAGAACTCTACCAAGTGGAAACACGAGCCTTGAAGCAGGCGGTCAAGCGCAATATCGAGCGTTTTCCGGGTGATTTTATGTTTGTACTCACCCAAGAGGAAGCTAACTTGCTGTTATCCATAGGGGTATCACATAATGTGATACCCTGATTACAACTTCGGCGTTGCTATGCCTATGGCTTTTACCGAGCAGGGCGTAGCCATGCTTTCTTCGGTTCTCCGCTCCAAAGTAGCCATAGAAGTAAACATTTCAATCATGCGGGCTTTTGTCCTCATGCGTCAAATGGCAATCGGTTACGAGGAACTGTCAAGGCGCATCGAGGAACTGGAGGTAAGCACCGATGCGCAGTTCAACGAACTGTACCAAGCCCTTACCCAGCTTTGAGCCAGTCGAAACAACAGAAAGAACGCCGTCCGGTAGGTTTCGTTACCTATAACCGTGGCAAGAACGAATAGGTAACGATTTCGGTAACGAAATTCCGCCTAACAAACTATATCCCAATAAAGTACATTCTTCCACCTTGCGGGCAGTCCACCGACTACCCGCATTTTTTATATCCTTTTCCAACTGGCACATTCCCCGAAACGCCAGCCGTGCGTGGCATGGCTGACTGTATTTCGTGAAAAGAGCCGTTGGAAACCCGCACAAGCGTATTGAAAGCAAGCTCACAACACCTTGCCTTTCCCGCCCGCATGGAGTGTTCCCTAAAAGATGAAAGAGAACAGGCACTTTTCCCCAGTTTCCTATCTGTAAATCTTCCTCTTACGCAGTCCCCCAGCCGGGACAGTCGTTTTAATCATTTCAATAGGCAAAGGTAGTTACGTGTTCTTCACGATTTTGCAAGGTCGAGCCGTTCCGGTTTGGCGAAAAAATCTTCCCTGCCTTGCGAGGTATTTTTTGCCCAAAACCTTGCAAACTCTAAACACTACCCTTTTACGCCTATGTGAAACGAAAACGACCGACCCGACCGGAAGACGCATAAAAAAAAAGTCGGATTTACGGGAAACAGGAAAAAAGTTCAGTGAAACTTCAACTCCTCACCTCTCAAATCCGCATAAAATTAAAACTTAAAAATTACAGCAATATGGAAGCAAAGGTATTATCGGAAGCAAAAGTTTATGTAGGCACTTATGCCAAGTACAACAACGGTTCATTGTCCGGCGCATGGCTCGACCTTTCGGACTATTCGGACAAGGAAGAATTTTATGAAGCCTGCCGGGAACTTCACAAGGACGAGGAAGATGCGGAATACATGTTTCAGGACTGGGAGAACGTGCCGGAGGGCTTAATCGACGAAAGCTGGATTTCTGAAAACTTCTTCGCCCTGCGTGATGCGGTGGAGGATTTGAGCGACACCGAGCAGGAAGCCTTTTTCGTGTGGTGCAACTATAAAAGCCATGATTTGGGCGAGGAAGATGCGGACGACCTTGTACGGGATTTCCGGGATGAATATCAAGGGGAATATGACGATGAAGAAGATTTCGCCTATGAAATTGTAGAGGAATGTTACGACCTGCCGGAGTTCGCAAAGACCTATTTCGATTATGAAAAGTTCGCCCGTGACCTGTTTATGTGCGATTACTGGTTTGATGACGGCTTTGTGTTCCGGGCGGCATAACCAATCCGGCGGGGTGTCAAAGCCCTGCCCGCTAAAAACAACCAAGCGATGAAACGGAAAAGCATTTATAAAATCCTTTGGCGGGCGTTCCTGCTCTGCCTTGCATGGCGGTTCACCAGCGTAGCCGGAGCAGGCACGGCGATAACGGCATATATCGTATTTCGTGCCGCCTGTTTCCTGCTCCGTGTCTGCCTTTCAGCCCTTTATGCGCTGGGCATGGCTCTGCTTTTCCTGCTGTTGCTTTCTTTACTGATATTATAACGACCATTAAAAAAATAGAACATCATGCAGTCACTTAACAAAACGGGGAAAGCATAACCCAAACACCGGGAGAAGAAGTTCGTGAAATGCTGTTTAGGGGCTTTCAGGGGACAAATTTATTATCAATATGACTACCGCCACACGGACGGAGAACTTTTCAGCACGGTAGCCAAAACGCTGGACGAGTGCCGCCGCAGGCGTGACGAATGGGTAGCGAAGAAGAAGAAGGTAATAAACAAGTAAATTTTAGGGACATGAAACAACAGAAGTAAACAAGGAGCTTATCGGCAGGCGTTGCGAGTGCATTTTACGGGCTTAATGGTAACGGGCGTTATCGAGGACATCAAGACGACCAGCATTCCATAGCGGTCAAAGTCCGTTTCGACCACCCGCACCAGTGGGGCGATGATTTGTATAATGATGTGTGGGCGTGGGGGCGCAAAATAGACGAGTTCGGCACGCTGCACCATTTGCAACTGTTGGAGGACAAACCGGACTTTCAGATAATGACGGTAGTTTTCGGCGAGCCAATCAGCCGGATAGACCGCAGTGTTTTTGAAGATGTTGCAACGTGGGGTGTCTGTTCCCTGCAAGGCTGGGTAAACAGCTATGAAAGTGTCCGGTTTGTAGCCATAGACGACCATACGGCAATCATCACGGGCGAATATAACATGGAGCAGGTAAAGGTGTGGTTAGAGAGATACACGTCCATAAAGGCCTTAAAACCAGTTGATAGAGATCGGCGGCTGCTTGCCGCCGTTACTTTTCCATGAGCCTGCCAGCGGGTGAAGAAAGTAACAAAGAAGCCTTTCGTTTTCCCTATCATGGAAACAGCCCGCCGATGCTTCCCGGCGGGCTGTCTGCCCGATATTTACGCTTTGCGTATCATTCCATACCCGGTTTCCCAAGAGGATGATAAAAACGGATGTCGCAACTATAAATCCTCATAGTGAATAAATTTTACACAAGTATGCACGGTTTCTTCTTCCTCGATGTCATATTTCCATGTCCGCTTAGTGACAAGCATTTCCGTGTCGCAATCGAACCATACCATTACGGGCGCATCATCTTCTTCGTCCGCCCATTTGAAAACCTGATTGGACGGTATTTTCCACAATTCAGCACTGTCACGTTCGGAAATGCAGTCCTTATCCACAATGATGATGTCACCTACTGCCGGAACTATATCCGTTTCCAACGTGGTTTCTATATACCACGAGATACCTTTTATATCCAATTCTATTTTTACCATGTCATTTTATTGTTTAGGGGTTATCGTTTCCGTTTCTTCCTTGCTGTTGTCATTATTGAACGATAGCGAAAGTTGCTGCATCTGCCCGAAGCTGTCGATGATATAAATGTCAATCGTCTGCTGGTCTGTCGATGCCGAGGTATAATAGAGCCTGAACGTTTCTTTTTCCAGCGGGTAAAGGTCATTGGGCAGGAACACCGTGCCGTTATCCATTTCCAGCTTCCTTTGCCGTCCGGCTGGAAGTACCTGATTTGATAGGTAGTCGGCTGGTAATAGCCGCCACGCACCAACTGGCAGCGTATTTCGGCGGTTTCCCCGACTTTCAGCCTTTTGGGTACTGGCAGCGTTTCGATGCTGAACGGGTACGCCTGCTGAATATCCAAGTTGTCATTACAGGCGGTGACAAGTACAAGGGCGGCCACGATGTAGCAGCCCATGATGATTTTATACATTACATTTTTCATATACATTATTATATAGCGGTCAGTTGATAATGAATTTCAGTCCCAAAGATACCTGCGTGTGGAACTTGCCTATGTCCGAGCCGAACAACGCCCGTTCCCTTGCGTTCAGCAGCAGAGCCACCCGTCGGTCAGGTAGGCTTCCAGTTCCAGCGTCAGCGCACCGCCGTAAATGAAGCAGTCCTTATCCAGCAGCGTGGAGCCGTCCGGCAAAGCTTTTCGCTTCGGTTGCTCGTTTCATACCCGGCGAGTGCCGACAAATGAAAGGAAAAGGTCTTTCGCCTGTCCGATAGGATTTCAGGTAATAGCCGCCCTCTGCGGTGAACTGTTCTACGGGTATCTGCATATCCTTGTAGTCATACTTCTTGTGCAGGTACTCCCGCCAATCACCCAGCGGTTTGCGTTCTTGGTGTAAACGCTGTACGCCGCGATGTGGTAGGCGAAATCACTGCCAGCGTTCCAATGCACCCCGTCCGTCATGCCCGCCGTCACCTGCAAGCCTTTCATGCCCGGCAGGTATCTTTGTGCGTGTGCCTGAAACGAGGTCAGGCACAGCACAAAGAGCATCATTATAAAGATGTGTCTTTTCATTCCCTATTTGATTTTGAGTTCGTTAATCACTTCTGCGTTCACGATGTCGGCGTTCTTCACGGATAACCTGATGCCGCCCGCCGTTCTTCTCGTAGAGTTCCACCAACAGCAGCTTGTCGTCAGGAATGGTGAACTTCGGCGGGGCGTACACCGTGCGCACGGTCGTTTTCCGGCAATCTCTATCACCTCGTTGTAGCTGCGTACCGCATCCAGCACCGTTTCCTGAATAGCCGTGCGCTTCGGCATTTTCTTATCGACTATCTTAAACTTGATGAAGTCGGTATCGAAGGCACGTTGGAACTGTTCTTTGTCTGCGTGTGCACGTAGAGCATCCCGTTATAGGTATAAATGCCCTTGATTAAGAACTGTATGCCGAAACGCTTGCTACCCAAGTGGCGCACTTTCCGGTCATTGTTCTTGTAGATGCTTTGCATTATCAGCTTCACCAACAGCGGGCTTTCATTACCTAATTCCCGAAATAGATGTTCATGCGGGTATGCGAAAGTCGCTGGTGTCCTCGTTCTCAAGAAGTCTTTCATCTCGATGTTGAGCATTTCCGGTTCACGGGCATACTTGGCGTTGAATGAAAGAAACTCCCGTCCTCGCAGATAACGGAGAGTTCGTTTCGCCAGGAAAGCCCTCTGTCGTGGCTTTCACACGTATTACGTTCTCCGCACCGTCCGCCTTGCCCGCTATGATATGGTTGCTTCCCAAATCGACATAGCGGACGGCGGCGGGGAAGATGATATGCACCGTCTTGGCAAAGGTCACTTCCACGCCGTAGGGCGTTACCATTTGGCGGTACAGGGTTTCGGGTAATTCCCGGTACAAGTCGTTGCCAGCCGCATACTTCACGGTGTCAGCGGTTTGTGCGTTTGCCGCACACACGCCAACAAGAGGGCGCATTACAAAATCTGTTTCATTGTCAATTAAAATTTTAGTGGTTGAATATTTGTTGAGTAATTATTGTTTGGCGTAAAGCATCACCTTGTACCCGGCTTTCAGCTTCACTTTCACGGTTCGGAACTTCTTGGCAAGATAGCCGGACGTTCCTTGCAGCAAGCCCTTGTCACGTCCATAGCCACCTGCTGCCCGGCACTTTGGGCAAAGGAAATGCTTGTACCCAGTCCGCTTCCGATATTCGCCATAGCTTCGTTGAACGCTTCCTGCTCCATAGAGGACGGGACGGAAAGCCCCTTTTGTCCGTCCGTGTCGAACACGGCGAGTTCCACCGGGATGATGTTGCCCGCATACTCAATCGAGGGACACCAGTATGTCGAGCCGTTCGCCCTGCGCCGTTCCCGCCACAAGGGTATTCTTCGGCACAACGATATTTCCCGCCTGCATGGGTTCGAGCAGCCGTAGTTTCACCTGCCCGTCCACCAGCGTTTGGTCTTGGTGGATGCAGGCGGCTACCGTGTTCCTGCCCATAGCGTAGCCCGTGCCTACCGCCGTGTTGAAGCCATAGTTTCGTGGCTGGCTGTAAGCCGGATGAAGTCGGCATCGCTCATGGGCTGCTGCAATCCCGAACGGTCGTTTCCCCGATTGCCTGCACCGCCACCGCATCCGGCTTGCGGTCAATGCCGCCCGTTACCGGGACTTGTGCGACTTGTCCCTGCCCGCCGTAATGTTTACTTTGCCGCCAGTTCGTAGGACTTTTCAAAGAGTGCCATTTGGTCGTCTGCCGTAGGCGTGGCGTTCTGCTGCTGTTGCAGTCGGTCGGTCAGTTCCGCCACCTGCCGCTTCAAATCCTCTTTTTCCTCGTCCACCGCCGGGGTTTCGTAGAACGTGCTTAACTGGCGGTTGATGTCCCGGTAAGCGTATGCCGAAGAAGCACCGCCGCCCTTTGTGGCTTCGCATCATCTTCCGGCATCAGGTCGATTTCCGCTTGCGGTTCTTCCATTTCATCGTCCCCCGTGAAGCCGAAGTCCTGCAAGGATTGTATCTTGTCCTGCTGTTTGCGGCTTATCATCGCCTGCTCGTAAGCCTTTTGCTTGTCGGCTATAATTCCGTCCTCTGCGGGCAGGGGTATGTCGGCGTTGAAGCCGCCCACGCTCTCCACGTTCACGTCCTCTTTGCCGGAGGGGGCGAATATCAGGTACATGCACCCGGCAAGGGCAAGGAACATCAGCGGAAGACTATCATTTTCCTGCGCTGCTGCACCTGCGGGTAAGTTCCGTTTGGGTTTATCTTCCTTTTTCGGCTTCCCGTCCGCCTGCGGTACGGTCGTGCCGTTCTCATTCTTCTGTACTTCTTCCATATTCCGGTCTGTTTAAGGGGTTGATACTGTTGATTGTGTCATTGCCTTGCAATGGCAGTTGTTTGATATGTTCTATTTGCAGCCGCCTGCCGTCCCGTTTCCCGATATTGTAGATTGATGAAACGGTGATGTAGATAGACAAGCCGCCAAAGAAGAAGAACATCACGAGGATAACCGCCAGCCTTTTGCCCGGCGTAATCCGTCCGCACATCCGGCGCAGGCAATCGTCCGCCCAGTCCTGCACCTTTTCGATGTAGTTTCGTTTTCTCTCCATAAGGCTATCTCTTAATGGTCTGTAAATCCTTGTTCTCGGTAATGGTGAACGCTTCGATGATGAAGCCGTGCGGGTTGTTGTCGCTCCGTGTGGCGTTGAGCAGGCGGCACGAGGTCACAAGGCTTCGCACCGTCAGGCTGCTTTCCCGGACAATCAACTGGCGGGCATACGTGTTCACCTTGTAGGGGTACTGGTCGAAGTCGCACTTCACGCTGTCAATCTCTACCGTCTGCGTGACGTTTCCGGAAATCACCCGGTTATAATACCCCTTTTCCGCCAAGTCCTTGTAATAGTTGAAAGCGGTCTTGTCGGCAAGGAACAGCGAGCGTTTGATGTTGCTTTCGATAGCCCCCTTGTCGGGTGATAAGGTGAAGAAAAGTTCGTGGAAACGCCGCACGTGCGACTTCGCTTCCACGGGTCTGTTCTGTGCCATGTCCTGCGAGAGTGCCAGCATCAGGCTTTTGCCGTTGTCGAGGACGTATATCTTCTGCCGCTGCTTTTCGGCGAAACTGTACGAGTTCCACGGCGAAGCCCGTCACCAGTGCGCACAGGCAGATGAATACCAGCGCAAAGAGCCGGATTTGCCGGAAACTCGTTTCGATGTTCGTTAATGATTTAAATTCCATTTGTCTGTCATTTTAATTATGATACTTGTTGATTGAATTATTTGAAGTTTCCGGCTACTTTCCCGGTTGCCGCACCGACCGCAGCCCGGCGACTGAGCCCGTGCCACGTTACGGTTATAGGCAGACATTCCGCCAGCCGACACTATCCAGCTTGCCACCGTAGGAATGGTGAAGTAGCCCACGATGCCGATAATCATAAAGATTACATACACGTTGCTGCTCCCGTCCGGGATGAAATTCGGGTCTGAAAGCGGCTCGATGTCCTTGGGGAGCATCAGCGTTTGTATGCGTGCCAGCACGCTGCTGAACAAGTCCGACACGGGTAGCCACAGGTAAATGGAGATATAGCGTGAAATCCACTGGGTCAGCGTGCTTTGGAAACCGTCATAGACGAAATCGCAAACGCCAGCGGACCCAGTATCAAAAGCACAATCAGGAAGAACGTGCGCAGCGTGTCTATAATCAGAATGACTATGTAAAGGTCGGTCTTCCGCTCTGCATTGTTACTTTCATTGCGTCGGTTATCATTATTCCGATCTTCTGGCCGTTTTTCCCAGCATAATCTTATTGTCCGTCTACATACTGAAAGTAGAAATTTGATTAATTTTATCTATTTGTATTCGTATAAACGGATATGAGAAGAGAAAGGTGGATTTTATTCATGGATACTCCAGGCCCACTTTCCATTTGTATCACTAACATGGTTATCGTATTTGGTGTTCTTATTTTTCTGGCTTTCGTTATTGAATTGATCCATGTCGTTGACCCGACAAAAAAGAAAAAATAAGAATAAATTAAATATGATTAACCTAATAGGAGGTATAAAATGGATGGTTTTATGAGAGCACTTGTTTCCGTATGGACAGACTCCGGCTTTGCCGCACTGACCTGGGAAAACTGTGTCATGATTTTAGTAGGACTTGTTTTACTTTATTTATCAATTGCGAAGGAATATGAACCTTTGCTGCTGCTCCCAATCGCGTTCGGCTGCATCATGGCGAACTTCCCGAATACCGGGTTTGAAGATGAAATGGGCGTCATGATGGCTATTGGATTTGGGATCAAGTATGAAATTTTCCCGCCCCTTATTTTCATGGGGGTAGGTGCCATGACGGATTTTGCACCGCTTATTGCAAACCCAAAGACCATGCTTCTTGGCGCAGCTGCCCAGATCGGCGTATTCGTTGCATTGGCAGGCGCTATGATGCTCGGCTTCAATGTGCAGGAAGCGGCATCCATCGGCATCATCGGCGGTGCTGACGGTCCGACCGCGATTTATCTGACATCCAAACTGGCACCGCATCTCTTAGGTGCTATTGCCGTGGCAGCATACAGCTACATGTCCCTGGTTCCGCTCATCCAGCCGCCAATCATGAAAATGTGCACGACCAAGGAACAGAGAAAGATCAAGATGGTCAACCTTCGTCCGGTAAGTCACTTTGAAAAGGTGGTATTCCCGATTGTCGTAGCCATCGTCGTATCCCTGCTTCTGCCTCCGGTAGCGGCGCTGATGGGATGTCTGTGTCTCGGTAATCTTTTCGAAGTATCCGGAGTAACGGCAAGATTGTCCGACACCGCGCAGAATGCGCTGATCAATATCGTCACCATTTTCCTGGCGACAGGCACAGGCTTGACAATGTCCGGCGACAAATTCCTCCGTCTGGAAACGATTGAAATCATCGTGCTCGGTCTGATTGCCTTTGCGGCAGGCACGGCAGGCGGCGTACTCTTTGGACAGATCATGAGAATTGCTTCCGGCAACAAGATCAACCCGCTCATCGGTTCGGCAGGCGTATCGGCTGTACCGATGGCAGCACGTGTATCCCAGATAGTCGGTCTGAAAGACAACCCGTCCAACTACTTGCTGATGCAGGCCATGGGGCCGAACGTAGCAGGGGTTATCGGCACTGCCGTAGCAGCAGGCACCATGCTGGCACAGTTCGGAGGCTGATTAGTATAGCTGATGAGTCTGATTGAATTAAAACGAAAACGCTCCTTTACGGGGGCGTTTTTTGCTGTGTAAATTGTGTAAATTTTGAAAAGGAATTGGGGGAATGGGACGGTTGGAGTGACGGGGCGCCGATCCTTTCGTCCTCAAAGCTTTAGCGTGATAGCTCCTTTGCTGACGCTTTGGATGATTGGCGGAAGCCGGAAATCAGCTAATAAAAAAACAGAAAAGATTCACTTTTCCGTAAAATGTCATTTAGGGTGGAGGTAAGAATGCTGTGTGGGAAAGACGGGAAACGGGACAGTGGCACGAAGCGAAGAATCTATGCCTCTGATGATATTTTACTGGCTTTCCTCACCACGGTAACAGATCCTTCACATTCGTTCAGGATGACGCCTTACCAATTTTCCTCACCACAGGTATAGGTCCTTAGCATTCGCTTTGGATGACGCCTTTCGTTCTCCGTCATCATGACGTTTTCCGTTCCCCATCGTTAGTGACGTGCTTTCCCAAAATCGTCATTCAGAACGGAGGTAAGAATGCCGTGTGGGAAAGATGGGAAACGGGACAGTGACACAGAGTGAAGAATCTATGCCTCTGATGACAGCTTACGGCTTTCCTCACCACGGTAGCAGATCCTTCGCTGCCGCTCTTAGCTTCTAGCTGCTAATAGCGATTGACTATCTGAATTCGACAAATCGACTGCCTATACGGAACAGTTATTCCTGCTTTGCTTTTGCAAGGATGACAGGCAAGGAGAGGGTCATAAATACAGATCTGTCTTCTGCATAGCCCTGATGACACTAAGCGGTATACCCGTCGGGAACGATATTCAAGGCGGGCGGTGATCAACCGATATTTTGCCGGGGATTCCGTTTTTGATTATTAAATCGATTTTTATTCATATAAAAATATCATATAAGTGTCATGAAGGCGTATAGATAAAATATTGCAATTTGAAGAAAGATAAAATATTATATAGATAAAAGTGAATATGATATAGATTCTCATATTTATTTTTATCTATTAATGAAAGGATGTGCTTTATGCAGGAAGGAATCAATAATTTATTTGCAGGGGCTGTTTTTCTGGCCGGTGTGCTGTCCTTCTTTTCGCCCTGTGTATTTCCCCTTCTTCCGGTTTACTTGGGAAAGCTGGCGGAGGATCCCGGGACGAGGTCGTTTTCTTTTTTCGGACTGAAGGTATATGTATCTCCACTGGTAAAAACCGTTTGCTTTATTACCGGGTTATCAACGGTGTTTTTCAGTCTCGGATTTGGAACCGGTTTTTTCAGCCACATTTTTTATCATCCCTATACGCCGTATGTCATGGGTGGTATCGTCATACTTCTCGGGCTGCATCAGATGGAGCTGATTAATATTAATTTTCTCCAGCGGCAGAAGAAGATCGAGCTGGACGGGAAGCGTCAAGGCGGTATTCTCGGCGCGTTTCTTCTGGGACTGACTTTCAGCTTCGGCTGGACGCCCTGTGTGGGACCTGTGCTGGGGGCGGTGCTTGCGGTGGTGGCTTCTGAAAATGGAAGCGCTCTGTATGGCGGTCTTTTGATGGCGGTGTACGCTGCGGGGATGGCGGTCCCCTTCCTTATTCTGGCAGTGGCATCTTCCTGGCTTTTGAAGTACAGCAGTCACGTGAAGCGCCATATGGTCTTGCTAAAGAAGATTGGCGGCGTGCTGATCATTCTTATGGGGGTCCTGCTTATGCTTGGCAAGCTGGATATGTTGGCAGCAGTTATTTCATGAAATATTTCACGGATTTGTAAACAGGAGGTTTATCATGATGAAAATTTCTTATAAAAAGTTTGGAGCGTTTGCGGCAACAGCCGTTTTGGCAGGGATTCTGGCGGGATGCGGATCCGGTATGAATGCGGATGCAAATGACATGGCCCGCCCCGCGGCGATGCAGCAGGAAAAGGCAGCCGGCCGCACACAGAATTTTATGGATGCAAAGGATGCGGATTTCATGCTGACCGATGTAAATGGAAAGGAACACAGACTTTCCGATTACAGGGGGAAAAAGGTGTATATCAAGTTCTGGGCTTCCTGGTGTTCTGTATGTATGGCTACGCTGGCTGATACGGATATGCTGGCGGGAAGTGACGATAAGGATTTTGTCGTTCTTTCCGTTGTGGCGCCCGGATTTGGCGGTGAAATGAAAAAAGAGGATTTCGTAAAATGGTATAAAGGTCTCGGCTATAATAATCTCCCCGTGCTTCTTGACGAAGGCGGCGCGGTGACGAAGAAATACGGTATTCGTTTCTATCCGTCGGCGGCTCTGATTGATACAGAAGGAAATGTGAAGATGCTCCGTCCGGGACATATGAACAAAGAATCGCTTGCCATGGAGATGAAGGGGATTTCGTAAAGGAGGATTATGATGAGAACGGCAGGAATTTTAGGAAGTCTTGCGATCATTGCGGCAGCCGGTTTCGGCTGGTATTCGATGGCAATGACTCCATCTTCAGGCAGCGGGGAAAAAGCGCCTGTGGGGGTAAGCCTTGAAGAAAGTATGAAGAAAGAAATGGCGGTGAAAACAGTGAATAAGGAAAATTTACGGGATATGTACCTGGCGGGAGGCTGTTTCTGGGGACTGGAGGAATATTTTTCCCGTGTGGACGGCGTAGTGGACGTGGTTTCCGGTTATGCCAACGGGAAAACGGACAAGACGGATTACGAACATATAGGGCAGACAGATCACGCGGAAACGGTTCATATTTCTTATGATGCTTCCAAAGTTTCCTACAGGGATCTGCTGCTTTACTACCTCCGGGTGGTGGATCCTACAAGTGTGAACCGTCAGGGAAATGACCGCGGGCGCCAGTATCGGACGGGCATTTATTACACCACTGATGAAGAAGGGGCGGTGGCTCGGGAAGTACTTGATGAAAAGCAGAAATCCCTTTCCGGTAAAATCGCTATCGAGGTGGAACCGTTCCGTCATTTTGTGCCGGCGGAAGAGTACCATCAGGATTATTTAAAGAAGAACCCCGGCGGTTACTGCCATATCGATGTAAGCAGGGCGGCGGATCCCGTGATTGACGGCTCCCTGTATCCGAAGCCTGACGAGGAAACCCTCCGCAGCCTTTTAACGGCAGATCAATATGCTGTCACGCAGGAAGGCATGACGGAAAGAGCTTTTTCCAATGAATATTTCGATAAATTTGACCGCGGCATTTATGTAGATGTGGCGACGGGAGAGCCGCTCTTTTCCTCCCGTGACAAGTTCGAGTCGGGCTGCGGCTGGCCGAGTTTCACGAAACCGATTTCTGCCGATGTGGTGAATTACAAAGAAGACCTGAGCTATAATATGCGGCGTACAGAAGTGCGGAGCCGTATGGGAGAATCCCATTTGGGGCATGTGTTTGATGACGGTCCCCGGGACAGAGGCGGTCTCCGGTACTGCATCAACAGCTTGGCGATCCGGTTCATTCCCGAAGCGGATATGGAAAAAGAAGGCTACGGTTATTTGTCCGGCGTTTTATAATTTTAAGAAATATTTTTGACTAAACCGTGCCTTGCGGTATAATATATAAATTGGTAAAGCAGTTATACTTAAAAGGCAGGGTAAAAATATGCAGATGATTGATTTGTCCGGCGTCAAGGACTTCAATGCCGCTCGTTTCCTCATTTATTGGCTGGTAGCGACAGTCATTGCCATTCTCGTGGCATACAATATCGACCCTCAGAAAAAGCTGGTCTGGTTCAGACAGCGCAGTGACAACGGGTTCATGGTCCGCCGCGGCTGGTTTGGGAATTTCAGCCTGCTCGGCGTCCCCCGTTCCAAGATGGGCTTTGCCATTACGGCAGGTATTTTCATCGGGGCGGGTATTGTGTGGGCGCTGCTTATCTTTATGATTCTTCCGGTACTCGGCTATCATGTGTAAGCCTTGTTTTTCCTTATTAAGTAAATATGTTTTCTGCGTATGGCACAGGGGCAGGAAATAGTATCGGACCTGGTATTTTCCGGGTCCGTTTTTTGTAAGGCTGTTTATTTGCGGGGAGAGATTTATGACAAGCACGGAAACAATTTTTAAGGAACTTTTTGCAGGGGTTATGGAGATGTCGGATCCCGCTGTCTGGACTATGTTCGCCATCGGCGGGATTCTGATCTGGCTCGGAGTGAAAAAGGATTATGAGCCGGTGCTTCTCTTTCCTATGGGAGTGGGCTGTATATTGGCAAATATACCGGGGCATTTTGCCGTTATCCCGGTGGGAGGCGGGGAGCCGGGCTTTTTGCAGGTTCTTTATGAAGCGGGAATTGCCAATGAGCTGTTTCCTGTCCTGATTTTTGTGGCGGTAGGCGCGATGTGTGATTTTACGCCGCTTATCCGCCAGCCTTATGTCATGCTTTTTGCGGCAGCGGCCCATTTAGGTATTTTTGCAGCGGCGCTTCTGGCATCAGCTTTTGGATTTCCTTTCAACCAGGCGGCGGCGATTGGCATCATCGGCGCGGCGGACGGTCCGACGACGATTTTTGTGGCGCAGAAATTTGCTGCAGAACTTCTGGCGCCCCTCACGGTGACGGCATTCTGCTATATGTCCCTTGTCCCGATTATCCAGCCGCCTATTATCAGACTGCTGACGACAAAGCAGGAAAGACGTATCCGTATGGCATATAAAGAAGAGAAACCCGTGTCATGGACAGCATGTTTCCTTTTCCCTTTTATGGTGGTGCTTTTTGCAGGTATTCTGGCTCCTATTTCCGTACCGCTCATCGGCGCGCTCATGTTCGGCAATATGCTGAAAGTATCGGGCGTTGTGGATTCTCTGGCAAGTACGGCACAGAATGAACTCGCCAATCTGGTGACGCTCTTTCTCGGTATTACGGTAGGCGCTACGATGACGGCGGAAAATATCCTTACCCTTGATGTCCTGAAGATCCTTATCCTCGGTGCGGCGGCGTTTATTTTCGATACGGTGGGCGGCGTGCTTTTTGCAAAGCTGGCAAATCTCTTCCTCAAGCAAAAACTGAATCCCATGATCGGCGCCTGTGGTATTTCCGCGTTCCCTATGTCGGGGCGCGTTGTTGCCAAGATGGCTTTGAAAGAAGATCCTTCCAATTTTATTATCCAGCATGCCATGGGCGTCAATGTGGCGGGACAGGTCGCTTCCGTCGTCGCCGGCGGCCTTGTGCTTGCTCTTATTCCCGTTTTGTCATAAAGGAGGAACTATGTCAAGTTTGGACGCTTCCGTTTATCTTCTGGTCATCGCATACCCCTTGCTTTTCGTAGTGATGGCTGTTTTTATGGGACTGACGTACTTCCTGCGCAGGGTATTTCCTGGAGACTGAAGAAGCAGGATTTCCTTCCGGCCGCGGTTTGCGGGGAGGGAGAAAAAGTTTTATACTGTACCTATGTGAAAATAATTCTCTTTTAGGAGGCAGAAATGAAAGAAACATACAGCAGAAGCAAATCCGTTTGGCAGCGGATGAATGCCCGTGAGCGCAAGGCCGCCATGGCATACGGTGAAAAATACAAGGCGTTCCTTGATACGGCACGCACGGAAAGACTGGCGGCAGCGGAAATTATCCGCCGTGCGGAAGAAAAGGGATTTAAACCTGTCTATACCATGAAGTCGCTCAAAGCGGGAGACAAGGTATATTGGAACCAGAAAGATAAATCCGTTATTTTAGCGGTGATTGGGAAAGAACCCGTCCATGAAGGCATCAAAATCGTAGGATCCCATATTGATTCGCCCCGTCTGGATCTGAAAGCCAATCCGGTGCATGAACAGGACGGCATTGTGTACTTCCGTACCCACTACTACGGCGGGATTAAGAAATACCAGTGGACCTGCATTCCGCTGGCGCTCATCGGCGTGGTATTCACAAAAGACGGTAAAAAAGTGGATATCAATATCGGACTGAAAGACAGCGATCCCGTTTTCTATGTATCCGACCTGCTTATCCATATGGCACAGGACCAGATGAAAAAGACTCTGGCGGAAGGGATTACCGGAGAACAGCTCCAGGCTGTCGCGGGTACTCATTCTGAAGAAGGGCAGACACCGAAAGACGCCATCATGACGCTTTTGAAAAAGGAATACGGAATTGAAGAGGAAGACTTCGCCGCCGCTGAATTGGAACTTGTTCCCGCCACAAAGAGCCGCGACGTCGGATTTGACCGTTCCCTCATTGCTTCTTACGGACAGGACGACCGCGTATGTTCTTTCGCGAATCTGGAAGCCATCCTGGACGCGAAACCCGGTGTGAAGACCCAGGCCGCTCTTCTTACGGATAAGGAAGAAATCGGATCTTATGGAAATACGGGAATGGAATCTTCCTATTTCGTGAAATTTGTGATGAAACTCCTTGCGCTGCAGGGACAGGAAAGCCTTCTTGATTTCTATGAAACCATGGAAAACAGCGAGATGCTTTCTGCTGATGTGAATTCCTGTCTTGATCCTATGTTCCCGGAAGTTTCTGAAAAAGACAACGCTTCTTTCCTAGGATACGGGGTTAACCTGACCAAGTACGGCGGTTCCCGCGGCAAGGCAGGCAGCAATGATGCCAATGCGGAATTTTTGCAGAAGGTCAGAAAAATCTTTAATGATGCCGGTGTATGCTGGCAAATCGGCGAACTGGGAAAGGTCGACCAGGGCGGCGGCGGAACAATTGCTTTCATGATGGCGAACTGGGGCGCGGAAGTGGTAGACTGCGGCACGTCCATGCTATCCATGCACGCTCCCTGCGACCTGCTGTCCAAGGCGGACGCTTACGAAACGTACCTGGCGTACAAGGCATTCTTTGAAAGCAGGTAAGGAAAAGAGGAAATCATCGTCTCGAAAGGGGCGGTGATTTTTTCGTGGGAAAAAATATAATAGAGTCGTGATGAAAAAATGGATGTCATTGAAAAGTGAGGATTTAATGAACATCATCGGAAATACTTATACATGATGGTTAATTATTAATCTACAATGGAAAATGTAAATGTGTGGAAGATGTGGTTGTAAGGCATTGTATGATTTGATAATGGATATAGGGGGGAGATAAATGCATTAAAGTTTAGCATTTACTGCAAGGGTCAAAATGAAAAAACATTTTTATCTCCATATCTTTTAATATAGAAACATATGCGTATATATGGAAGAAGACGGTTATATCTTATCGGAAGTGCTATAATGAGGAAGCACTATGAGTTATATGTCAGGCAGGTGGCTTATGAAGAAAAAGATTTTGATAGCGGTGTTGGTGTTGGGAATAGCTTTTTCAAATGTAACAATAGGGACGGCGGGTAAAGATATGCCTGCGGGGGGAGATACTTTTTCTGTACAGGAAAAGTTGCCTGTAAAATTTACGCAATATTTTTCAGATAGGGCAGGAAAAGATGCAGAGGCAGCATCAGAAAAAAATGTTATTCCTACAGGGGCGGCAGATGAATTAGTGTATAGGCGTCCGGGGAATGAAGGAATTTATATGCTTCGGGGATTGGTAGCAATAAATCAGCATAAATATAAGCAGGCAATTAAGGATTATACTAAAGCTATAGAATTGAATCCTGATTCCGCACTGGCTTATTATGCAAGGGCGACCGCATATAGTTTGGAAGAGGATTTTTATGCAGCAGAACAGGATTACAATAAAGCGTTGAAAAAGAATCCTGAACCGAAAATGAGGGGGCATATCTTATTGGGGCGAGGGGTTGCTTATGTGCAACTCGGGGAGACAGAATCTTGTCTTAATGATTTTGATGAAGCGTTGAAGTATCTAAAAGGAGAAGAAAAGGGAAAGGTCTATAGCAAAAGAGGACTTGCGTATCTGCTTCTTGGCGAGATGGATAAGAGTTATGTTGATTTTGAGAAGGCATTATCTATTAACACCAAGGATGTAATAGCGCTTATATCGATTGCTGATCTGCAGTGGTTGCATTACCATGCACCGGAAAAAGCATTACCTTTTCTTGACAGGGCGGTGGCAGCGGACTCATCTAATCTTCTTGCTTGGATGAAAAGAGGCAAAGTACTTCTGGATTTGCATGAGGATGAAAAAGCATTGACGTCTTTTAACAAGGGGCACGTGGTTGGAGAAACAGATGGGATTCCTTATTTATTACGAAATATGTATTATATGCAGCATAGAAGATTTACCGATGCGAGAAATGATTTAACGCATTTGATTTCCATTTATCCGAATAATGCGTATTTCTATTCGAAGCGTTGTGATGCGAGTATGAAGTTGCATGATTTTGGCGGGGCATTGGAAGATATAAGAAAAGCGATAGCATTGGAGCCGGATAAAGGATACTATTACATGATGCTTGGGCTTGTATACAGCCAGACAGAACGGTATGATGAAGCGATTACTGCGTTTGAAACGGCAATTGCAAAGGGGCATAAAAAAGCAGATGTGTACAATAACTTGGGATATGTTTATAAATTGAAAGGGAATTATCAAAAGGCGTTGGGCATACTGAATAAAGCTATAGAAATGGATCCCGGTTATGGAGAAAGTTATCGCTCTCGGGGAGAAGTGTATGCGGAAATGGGGGAATACGAAAAGGCGGTGGCAGATATTACGGAATTTTTAAAAATTAATCCCAATATTGCATCAGCACTTCTCCTGCGTGCAGGTTTTTACGATAAGTTGGGAAAGAAGGAATGGGCAGAAAAAGATCGAAAAGCGGCTGCATTGGGTAAAAAGGATGGAATATATGTGTTCTCTCCGAAGAATGACTAGTTTTTGATTCAAGCAGTATCTGTAGATTGGGGATGCAGCAGAAAGGTAAGAAATAGGTTCTAAATAGAGGGCAATAAGTTCTCAATTGCTTTATATGGAATGACTAATATGCCTTAATGAGGATAATTTTATACGAAGGATAGCAGCGCAGGAGGAATCAGAATGGATGAACATCAGTCCGGCGTAAAGCTGGAAGAAGCGTTGGAAGCAAAAAAAGAACTTGATGCAAAAGCACAGAAAATACTTGAGGAAAAGGAAGCGGACTCCCGTATGAGGACATATACGGGACCGTTAGGCAGGGCGGTAGCCGTACTGCTGTGTGTGTGGACGGCATTCCAGCTGTATTTCACGACCATCGGGGCAATCAGTGCCGTCAATTTGCGGGCGATCCACTGTATATTTCTTCTTGTTTTTACATTTTTGCTGTTTCCGACGTTTAAAAAGGAAAAGCGGAAAAGAAAGTTTCCGCCCCTTTGGGACGTGGCGTTTATCCTTTGTTCCGCAGGCAGCTTCCTGTATCTCATTTTGAATTATACCCGTATCGCCCGGACGGGGGGACGTATTTCCGATATGGAGGCAGCCATTGCCTTAGTCGCGGTGGTTTGTGTTTTTGAAGCGGCCCGGCGGGCATCGGGAAATCTGGCGGTACTTGCAGGAATTTTTCTTGTGTATAACTGGTTCGGTGCGTACCTGCCCGGCTATCTCGGTCATAACGGCTTCACTTTAAAACGCGTGCTGATAACCCAATTCTGGGGAACGCAGGGCATTCTCGGCACGGGCATCGGCGTTTCGGCGACTTACATATTTCTTTTTGTCGTTTTTGGTGCGTTTCTGAAATATTCGGGCTTTTCCAAATTCATTAATGATTTTTCGCTGACCCTTGTGGGAACGACTTCCGGCGGTCCCGCGAAGGTGGCGGTCATCGCGTCGGGCCTTATGGGGATGATTAACGGTTCTGCCATTGCCAATGTGGCGACGACGGGGACGATTACGATTCCGCTCATGAAACGGACCGGATATAAAAGCGAATTTGCAGGCGCAGTAGAAGCGGTAGCCTCTACCGGCGGACAGTTCACACCGCCGATTATGGGGGCAGTCGGTTTTGTCATGGCGGAGTTTTTAAACCTGTCCTACACCTATGTGGCACTGGCAGCTGTCACACCAGCGCTGCTCTACTATATCGGCCTACTTCTGGCGGTTCATTTTGAAGCGAAACGGCTCGGACTTTCAGGGATCGCCAGGGAAAATATTCCCGATGCATTGTCGGTGATAAAAGAACAGGGACATCTTGTCCTTCCCCTGGTGAGCCTTATCGGGCTGATGTTTACGGGATTCACGCCGCTTTATGCAGCGGTTATTTCTATTTTCATCACTGTGGCGGCAAGCTGGCTCCGCAAAGAAACAAGAATGACAGGAGATAAGATTATTGCCGCTGTCATTGAGGGCGCGCGGAGCGCCGTTTCCGTAGGTGTATGCTGCGTCATCATCGGCGTCATTATCGGTACGGTCACACTGACATCCATGGGACTGAACATGGGCTATCTCATTCTGTCTCTTCTGCAGGATAATCATGTGTACCTTGCCGGTTTCCTTGTCATGATCATGTCCGCTATTTTGGGGATGGGCGTTCCCGGCGTCGCGGCGTATGTCATTGTCCAGGCGGTTGCTGTTCCTGTCCTGATCAAGGCGGGGGTATTGCCTCTTATCGCTCACATGTTCTGCCTGATTTATGCCTGCCTTTCCAATATCACGCCGCCTGTGGCCATGTCAGCCTATGTGGCGTCTGGGATTGCCGGTTCCGATCAGACAAAGACGGGACTTATGGCGGTGCGTCTCGGGCTTATCGGTTTTATTATTCCTTTCTTCTTTCTGGATAATCCTGTTCTTCTCATCGGTGTCGATCCGGCGGCGACCACAGTGGAAACCCTTTGGGCCGTTTTCAGCGCGGCGGTGGGAACGTTTGCCCTCGTTGGCGCATTGGAAGGCTGGATTCTATGCAAGTGCGGATGGGCGGAACGGATTGTACTTTTCATCGCTTCACCGCTTCTCCTTTTTCCCGGAACAATGACGGACTTTGCCGGATTTGCAGGGATTGCCGCGGTTATAGGATTCCAGTTCCTGCGGCGGAGAAAAGAAACTTGATTTCCCCCGGCACAGGGGTATACTTATGATAATCATTTATTTTTTGCAGCATGGGAGGATGGAAAAATGAACATGAGACATTTGAAAAAAGCGGTGGCGGTTTCACTGGCGGCTTTAGCCGCCGCAGGGATGATAGCAGGCTGCGGCGGAGAAAAGAAAGCATCGGCGCCGTCATCACAGCCGGCAGCGCAGACGGTGAAAATTAATTTCCCGACGGCCGGCGCATCAGGCGCCCTGTATGCGGTGGGTGCGGCAATCACCAATATGTGGAGCAATAACGTTCCCGGTGTGCAGGCAGCGAGCCAGGCTTCCGCAGGCGGAATTGCCAATCTGAACATGGTTTCCGATGGTGAAGCGCAGGTGTCCATTGCTATTTCCAGCAATGTATACCAGTGTCTTAACGGGACGGACAGTTTCAAAGATCATCCTTATAAAGATTTGAAAGCGATTGCCGGTCTTTACATGAATCCGAACCAGGTGGTGGTCACTGCCAAGTCGGGCATTCAGACTTTGGCGGATGTAAAAGGAAAGCGTTTTGCCGTAGCGTCGGCAGGATCTTCCGTATATAACGAAAGCAATGCCCACTTCACCGCGGCGGGACTGAAATTTCCTGATGACATCCAGGCGGAGTACATTACCTTTACCGATGCTGCCGATATGCTTCAAAACGGCTCTATTGACGGCGCGTGGATCATGAGCGGCGTTCCCGCTTCCGCCGTCACCCAGGCTTTGACCGGCGGCGCACACCTGGTAGATATCGATGATCAGCTCGTGAAAGAACTGAAAGCGAAGTATCCCTGGTATGCAAGTTATACTATCAAGGCGGGGACCTATCCGAACCAGGACAGAGACGTCCATACCACGGCGGTTAAAATGGTTATGTTCACCCGCGGGGATATGCCGGAAGATGTGGTGTATAATCTGACGAAAGCTTTCTGGGAACATATCGACGAACTGGGGCAGGCACAGAAGAACCTGAAAGGCCTCAAGCCGGAAGACGCGGTGAAAGATATCGCAGGTGTGCCGCTCCATCCCGGCGCTGAAAAATATTACAGGGAAATCGGCGTACTGAAATAAGGAATAGAAAGAAAACATCGTCTTTACAGGGACGGTGTTTTTCTTTTCAGACTGCCCGGTGAGCATGTACCGGCAGCGAGCATTCTCATTATGACACTTTCCGTTCCCCATTGTTAGTGACACTCTTTCCTCTAATCGTCATTCTGAACGGAAGTAAGAATTCTTTGTGAGAAAGATGGGGAAATAGAACCGCGACACAAAGTGAAGAATCTATTACCCGGATGGCATCTTCCCGCTTTCCCCACCACGGTAATAGATCCTTCGCTCGTGCTCAGGATGACGATTAGCGTTTCCTGTCATTATGACGCTTAACGTTTTTCATCATAGTGATGCTTAATGTTTACCGTCATTATGACGACTTCCATACCCCGGTCATTCAGAGCGGACACAGGAATGCTTTATGGGAATAAGGGAAAAGAGTTATGTGACGAGGAGCGATGAATCTATTACGCTGGTGACATCTTACTGGCTTTCCTTGTCACGGGTACAAATCCTTTACATTCATTCAGGATGACGATTAGCGTTTCCTATCATTATGCCGCTGAACGTTTTCCATCATAGTGATGCTTAATGTTTTCCCTCATTATGATGACTTCTATACCCTGTCATTCAGAGCTTTGGAAAGAATATCGTATGAGAAAGCAGGAAGGCAGCAATATGACACAAAGCGAAGAATCTGTTACCTTGATGACGTTTTACCGTTTTCCTCACCGCGGCAGCCGATTCTTCGCTAATATGCATAATGGTGCCTTCTGCCCTGTCAGTTCTGTGACTGCTGCCTTTTGCCGAAGAAAGAGGGGCGCTCAAATTTAAAATATTTTCCCCAAAACTATTGACAAGGAAATCCTCATTCGCTAAAATAATCACAATATTTAAAAGTGCTGACGGAAAAAAGTAAATTTCCTTTCCCGGCGCAGAGAACCGATGGATGGTGAAAATCGGTGCGGGCAGGAAGTCGAAGTTCTTTCCTGAACTGCTTTGCTGAAATAACAGTAGGCATTGCCGGAGTGGCTCACGTTAAGCAGCTGAGAGTTGATCTGATGAAGTAGGGTGGTACCACGGAATATCCGTCCCTTGGGTGCCGCCTTTTTTGTTTCTTTTTCGTCAGGTAAACAGGGTGGTACCGCGATGAGTCCCGTCGTCCCTTGCAATTGGCAGGGGACATTTTTTATAGGATAGAAGTGCAGTAGAAAGAGAGGGCTCTCAAATGAAAAAATGGATGAAACTTACGGCGGCGCTGGCGGCAACAGCTTTGCTCTATGGATGCGGAGGAAGCGGTGGCGGAGAGAAGAAGACGGCTGACGGGAAGAAACAGATTGCTGTGGTGCAGGTGATGCAGCATGGTTCTCTTGATGCGGCCAATCAAGGATTCCTTGACGGCTTGAAGGAAAGGGGCTACGGAGCGGACAAAATTTCAGTAGACCAGCAGAATGCCCAAGGAGACCAGTCAAATTTAAAGACCATTGCGTCCCGTTTCAAGGCCAATCGTCCTGATCTTATCTGCGCGATTTCCACACCTGCCGCACAGGCGGTAGCCAATGAAATTCATGATCTGCCCATTATCGGGTGCGCCATTACCGATTTTGAAATGGCGAAACTGGTAAAATCGAATAGCCGGCCGGAAACGAACGTGACCGGCGTCAATGACCGCGGCCCTGTGGAGAAGCAGGTAGATATGGGACTTAAGTTCCTTCCCGCGGCGAAACGTCTTGGACTGATTTATTCCTCCAGCGAAGTGAACAGCCAGATCCAGGCAGACCAGGCGAAAGCCCATGCGGCGTCCCTCGGCCTTACTGTGGTGGAACGGACCGTTTCCTCCGTCAATGATATTCAGCAGGCAGCGGAATCCATGGTAGGGCAGGTGGATTTCATCTATGTTCCCACGGATAACGTGATCGCTTCTTCCATTCCCACTTTGGTAAAGGTGACGGATCCCGCGAAGATTCCCGTATTCGTAGGTGCGGACAGCATGGCGAAAGACGGCGCGCTCGGCTCGCTCTCCGTAGATTTCTACAAGTCCGGTGTACAGGCAGGACACATGGCGGCGGATGTGCTTGACGGGAAAATCAAAACACAGGATACTGCCGTAGAGGATCCTGAAGTGCTGGAAGTCATCATCAATAAGAAATCGGCGGAAACTTTGGGGCTTGCGATTCCTGAAGAATATAAGAATGCGAAGATGGTGGGATAAAGCAAAAGCGGAACGGGAAAATAAAAAACGGATACGATATGCGGAATGATCAATCCGGCATAAAGCATTTTCTGTCCCATGTCACAAAGATTTGGTATTTCAAAAAAATTTTACAGACCGGTGATTAAAAGAGAGTTGTGAATGATTTCTCATTCCCACAGCTCTTTTTTGATGGACACATAATATCAGGAATAAGGAATTGAAACCGAAGAATACAGCTTGGCTTTCAAAATCGGGAATCTTATATTCTGTTATACACAGCACATTCAAATACAATGGCGGTGTTGCATAAAACTTGATTTTGATTACAGATCCCTAATATTAAGGAACAAATAAATTATTTATTGTGATCAAGTGATAGAAGTATTAGTCATATATTGTAAAAAATATGGCATAGTGATATCATAAAAGTGGGTATTCTTAAAGCAAATGGGTTTAAGCATTAAGAATTTAACCTTTATATCCTGCATGCAGGAATCACACAAAATTATATAAGGAAAGCAGTCGTGGGGAATCCGGTTAGAATCCGGAACTGTCCCGCAACTGTAGAGGGAGTTTTGCGGCTGCAAGCCTTTCACAGAGGAGCCGCAGGATAAGGAACTGAGTCAGAGTGCCACCTGCTTTCTATGAGATTGGCGTAACTTGCGAGGTATAAGTTAATGCATAGGAAGCTGGTGCTGTATTTTTAATATGGCAGAAGTCTTCTATGTATCTTTCTTATGCCTCGTTTTATAAATTTGTGGTATGAGCGTACCATAAGTTAAAAATTAAAAATAAATTTTTTGTGTGCGGGGAAATGCCGCGGAAGCGGTGCATATCTTTTTTATATTTTTTAGTTATGAGGAGAATCAGGATGAAGAAGACATTGGTAATGGCGGCTGCAGCAGTTTTAACCGGAAGCATGGCATACCCTTCGATAGCAGAGGAGTATGTTTTTGAGATGGCGCCCGTTGTTGTCACAGCGAATCGCATGAATGAAAATTTGGTGGATGCCAGGGCCGATATCAGTGTAGTTACGAGCCGGCAGATTGAAAAACTCCATCTGAATACCGTGGAAGATGCGCTGCGTACAGTTCCGGGGACACAGTATCTGAATTATGGCGGAAATGGATTGAATGCCAATTTAAGCGGGATCCGAATTAATGGAAGCAAGGATATTATACTGCTTGTGGACGGCGTACGTGTAACCGATTTCAACGGCGCGAATAATTCAGGGTATATGTATTCTTCTCTGCTGAATAATATGGACAATGTCGAACGTATCGAAGTGCTGCGCGGCAGTGCCGGCGCGTTGTATGGAAGTGGCGCCAAAGGCGGTGTGATCAATATCATCACCAAGAATCCCGGGGAAAAGAAAACGACCGTGGATATAGCCAGAGGAACCGGCGGACGGGAAATATATAAGCTGACCACTATGGGGAGAGTAGGGAAGTTTTCCTACATGGCCTATTATGACAAACTGCTGATAGGTGATACCAAATCCGGTGACGGAAGGCTATGGCCCGGGCACACCCATACCTTATCGGACGGAGTGAAATTTGCTTATGATTTTACTGATAAACATTCTCTTTCCTTAAGTTATGACAAAATGAAGTCAAGATATAGAGGATATGATTTTGTGTATTCAAACCGGTATCATGGCGATTATAAGTCCGATATGCTGACTCTGCAGGATAAGATATCCATCGGGAAGCATTGGGATAACCAGTTTACTTACCGCCGGAATAAAGTAAAGACAAATTATTTTCAGGATTATGACATGAATGCGCAGTCCAATTGGGGGATAAGCAGCGACTATACTTATGACATCATCGGCGAGCAGGTGAGCTTCCATGATGAATGGAACCGACTGACTTTTGGTGTGGATTATTCAAAGGGAAGGGACAATGTTCTTCGGGCGGCAGGATTTGACGTAAATGGGAATCCGGTCAAAACGAACCACTGGTATGAAAATTATTCTTTTTATATACAGGAAGATTGGAATTTCCTGCCCCGGTGGTCTCTTTCCGGAGGCCTGCGGCATGACCGCCCTGAGACAGATCAGTACACTGCCGATTTTTCCAGTCATACATCCAAAAGCTATCGTTTGAGCTATGAAATTACACCTAAGGATACAGTGTATGCGGGACGCAATGATTTCTACATTCTGCCGGGGCTTGATGTTCTTTATATTCCCCAGTATGGAAATGCCAAGGTCAGACCTGCTTATGGATATACGGATACCGTCGGCTACAGCCATGTATTCAGCGATAAGACCATGTTTACCTTTAACTGGTTCAGAACAAAAGATGAACAATCTATCGGATATGATACTTCATCAAAAAAATATAAAAACTTTAATCAGGGTGTTTCAAGAGGATGGAATGCCCAGCTGATTTCGCAGATCGGGAGTAAATGGAGCGCCAATGTAGGATGGGCGCATTTGTACTCCAATGTTCCCGGGGATAATTTTTCTCTCGGATATTCGCCGAAAGATAAACTTACTTTTGACATGATCTATCACAATAAGAAGTTCACCGGAGGTCTGGACGGATTCTATTTTATCCGGAGAAAGAACCCGGTAAACAGTGATTTGAAAGGGTGGCCGAACGATAAATACGGAATTTATAATTTGAGCTTTAATTATGAACCGAGAAAAGATTTTAATTTTTATCTGAAAATCAATAATATTTTCGATAAACTTTGGGCGGAGCATACAGATGTCATATGGAGCGACCATACGCCGGGAACATGGTATTCCATGCCGGGGCGCACATGGCTGTTCGGCGTGAAGATGGAAGTGTAAGGCATAGATCGTTGTAGTGGAGAAAAGGCGGGATAATGATGAAATATGTGTATGGCAGAAAAAAGTGGCTGGCAGCCGGTATAGCAGCATTGCTTATCAGCGGCACCGGAGCAGTTTCGGATGTGCTGGCGGCGCCGGTTTATACTTCCGGTATCACGACCAAGGCAAAAAAAGATAAGGCAACTTTCGGAAGTGCCTATAAAGTGGAAAACGGTGTTAATAAGTATAACTTGGAAGACGGATCAAAAATCAGTATCCACGGCACTTATCACGCTGAGGGTATTACGCCGGGGAAAGGAACGACATCCGTTGTCACCGTGGGTGACGGGACAGGAACGCTGTCCATTGATACTTCCAGCAGCGAAGCAGGAAATTCGCAGGGGGCGGGGATTCTCGCATCTGACGGGAGCCGGCTGACCATAAACGGGAACCTGCAGATTAAGACTTACGGAGGCAGCTGTTTTGCCGACGGTATTTACATGATGCGTGCCGGCACCGGTACGGGGGCCAAAGCGAACATTACTGTCAATGGCAACGTATATATAGGGGATCCGGCAGCCGTTGGAGAACCTCCAGATTCCTCTTCCCGGGACGCGAAATGGGGAGTCAATGCGGCGGAAATACATGGCGGTTACGGGCCGGATGGCCATGTTCCGGGATGGGCGGATGAATATACCGGTGCCCGCTGGCAACCTACGGGGGTCGATGTGGATATGTCGGACGGCAGCTCCATTGATCTCAACGGCGATGTGTACTTGGCTGTCCGCGGCTCCGCAATGAAGACGGATCCTTATTACAAGTCTGCCGGCATGGATGACTATGATATCGCTGTTATTAACGCCAATAAAGGGAATGTGACCATAGTGACGCCGACAAGCGATAAAGAGAGTTTTTATGCCCTTGCCAGTTACGGTGGCACTATCAATGTGAATATGGCAGGAGTGGATGCGGCTTCCCATAAAGTGAATATCAAGGGGAATATCATTGCCATGCGGGATGATAAAGACCACAACGGACAGCCTTACTTTTTCCAGAATGGCCGTATCAATCTGGCTTTGGCAAACAGTGATTCCCAATGGATCGGTGTGGTGGACAACAGCGGATCTGATCAGGCAGGAGAAGTAAATCTCTGGCTGCAGAACGGAGCCGTATGGAAACACAGCTCTCCATCGCGGACCAATGGGCTTCAGGTAGAAAAAATGCCCCAACCGAGCGTATTCCACTATGGGAAATATGACGGAGTATCCCATGTGAACCAGTTGGTGGGCGGAAACTCCGCCGACAGGGCAGGCATCATTTATCCCGAGGAAGCATCGAAAATCCATGTGATGAACTATAGCGGACATGTCAAAGTTATTTATACTCACGAGGGAGATGGCAGTACGACCGCATCTTACCGCGGAGGTGATTTCCGGATAAAGAAAGCAGCTGCCGGTTCGGGAATTGTGGTATCCACTAATAACGCAGGTATTGATATGAATAATGATGATGCTGTATGGAAAGCATTGAACGCGGTGGCGGGGAAGATATATTATGAGGGATCCGTGGACGGCGAGAGTAATCTGGCGGGTAAGGCAGAAATCGCGGAAGGGCTGACCGCGTCATCAGCATCTGCCAAATTAGCGGATATGAAGTATAAGAAAGACAACCACGGGCAGGGATATGTAGAAAAAGGATCAGCACCGAACCCGAATCCGAATCCAAACCCGAATCCGAATCCGAACCCGAACCCGAATCCGAATCCACCGACACCACCGGTTCCACCGATTGTTCATGGGGATAATGAGACGGCGCTGATGAAAGGTGGACGCAGCGTACTGACTGATTCCGCTTTGGAGTGGAGAGATGACGCCATGCAGGGGATGCTTCGTTTGGACATGCTCCGCTATCGAAGCGGCATGGAGGGTGCATGGGGAAGAGTTTATGGCGGCAGATGGAAATATGACGGAAACGGTATCGGAATAAAAGAAAACTATTGGGCAGGCGAAGCCGGGTACGACCGCCGTTACCCCAATAACTGGCGTGCAGGTATATCTCTGGATTACAGAGATGGAAAGGGCAAGTATGATTTTGGCGGAAGAGGCGACAGCAAACTGTATGCCCTGTCGCTCTACGGCTCGAAAGATCTTGCCCGGGGCGCCTTTGTGGATATGATCGTCAAAGGGGGTTATATAAAGAATAAGTTTACCCTGTATGACAGAGGAAGAAATCAGTTTACGGGATCATCTACCGCCAGAGGTTACAGTGTGGCAGGGAGATATGGAAAGCGCTTCGGAACGGGAGATTTCTACTGGCAGCCGCAGATCCAGTTCACCTGGGCGCATTTGGAACCTGATGAATGCGATGTTTCCAATAAAAGCGCCGTGATGACTGTGAAGGGGCAGTCTTTTGACAGTTATGTGGCGAGGGCAGGTATTGAAGCAGGACGTATCGGTTCTTTCGGTGATCTGTATGTAAGAGCGGGCATTGCCCATGAATTCGGCGGCAGAATTAAAGCGTCCTATTCCGCTGCTGACGGCGGTACTAAGGAAACCAGCTATGATTTTAAGGATACCTGGGGGGAATTAACGGTAGGCGGCACGTATAATCTGTCACCTGTAAGCCGTATTTATATAGATGTGACAAGAGGATTTGGCGGGGACTGGAAACGGGAGTGGCAGCTGAATGCCGGTTTCCGGTGCGAGTTCTGAGAAAGGCGGTGCGGAAATAGTGTGGCAGACAGCAGGTATCGTGACGGTTCCGGCTGCGGTATAATACCCTGCTGCAGGGAAGCGGGGTATATATTTCATATTTCTGAAAAGAGAAAGATGGAGGAACAGATTATGAAAGAATATTCGAAATGGAAATCGGGGAAACGGTTTCTGACAGCGGCAATTACATTGTCATTACTCGGCAGTCTTGGTTTGTATAGTCCGGCGGCATATGCCGAAGAAGATTTTGAGGAGTACACTGGCAGCATAACAGGAAAGGAAGATAACGCGTCTGAATATGTTATGGCCCACATAACAAAGGATGGCGGGAAAAATTATAAATTTACCGATGATTCTCTTATAAAAACGAATCAAGGCGTCAAAGTGGGAGATTTGGATTATCCTGTAAATATTGACGCATCAGGGCATGTTTTAAAGTTTTATGGACATGTAAATGACAAACATACCCTTGTTCATGCGGTGGAAGCAAACTCTAAAAAAGGGGTTACTATTACTGCTAAAAAGTTGATTATTGACGCAGGGAATACAAAGAGTCGCGCTGAAGGAATCAGTGTAGGCGGGCAGGGCGGAACGAATAAGGATGCACCGTACAGGTTGACGATTAATGGAGATACGGATATCAGGGCTCATGGCGCCAATTACGGACTGGGCATGTATCTGTGCGGCAATGCGGAAGTCACCATCAATGGGAACGTGACGATGAATACCCATGATGAAAAGAATCCCTGGGCGGTTTATGTGGAAAATGACGGTGGTTTCAGCTATTATGGCGGTTCCGCCATCTATGCCGGAAATAATTATGAACTTCAGTTGGGACCGAAGCTGACCGTTAACGGACTGGTGGATCTGAAAGTGAATGCCAATGGTGTATTTGCCAATGGCGGGCATTCGGATATTTACTTCCGCGGCGGAAATATAGAAATCAATAAAGATAATACCAAAGGATATTATGCGCTTCTGGCAGAGTGCGCCACTACCACGATGAATATGGAACGGGATGAAAATAAAGTGCCTGTCAGAGCCGGGAGTGCCAAAGTTACGATAAAAGGGAATGTAGGCGCATCCGCCGGCGCGATCAATGTGGCTGAGCCGGAGCCTTATACCCGTGTCAATCTGGGGCTGGCTACGCCTGATTCCAGCTGGACGGGGGTCGCTTATAATGCGTTTAAAGATGAAGGCAATGACGCCGGCGGCAAGAAATTTTTTGGAGAAATTAATCTGTGGCTGCAGAATGGTGCCTCCTGGACGAATGAAGCCTGGGGCGAACCGCCTGATGCTTATTTCGGAGAGGATTTTTCGGAAAGTCATCTGAAACGGCTGGTCGGCGGGGAAAGCGCCGATAAGGCGGGTCATATTTTCCAGAAACCCGGAGAGGATGAAGACAGCGAAGGCATTAATATCCGCGTAGACGATTATAAGGGATTTACAAACGTATACTATGGGCATAAGGATGAGAAACCCACGGATATCCTCGGCGGGACTTTTACCGTGACTAAAGCGCAGCCTGGATCGGGAATTACTCTGATTACCGACAGCAAGGGTCTTAATGTGGATTCGTCCAAAGCAACAGATAAGAATCTGGCCAGCGCAACGCTGAATGCTCTGGCGAATAAGCTGTTTTATACTGCGTATAAAAATGGGGAAACCAATCTTGCCGGTAAAGTAGAAATTGCCGAGGGCCTGACGTCTTCCAGCCTGTCCAAACGTATGGAAGATATAACGTTCAAGGAATCCAACGGTCAGGGGCAGTACCTCTATACACCGGCTTCGGATATTCCTGAAGAACAGACAGAAACAGCATTTACCGATACTATCACCGGCGTAAAGGCTAAAGACATGAAATATGTCAATACCGGTGTGCGTAAAGAAGACGGTACATACAAATTCACAAAGGATTCTGAAATTACTGTTGCTGCAGGCGGACCTGCAGTAAAAGTAGAAGAAGATGTCATTATCCGGGCTGATGGAAAAACGCTGAAAATGAAGACGGTGGAAGGCAGCGGTACAGTCTACGGAATCAACCAGTCTACTGCGAAGAAAGCAGAAATCACCGCGAAGAACCTGGATGTAGAAGTGACAAGCACATCCCGTGCTGAAGGCATCCATATGGCAAACAGCAATGCAGCTATCCGGCCCGAAATGACGATTAATGGAAATGTCAATCTGAAAGTAAGCGGAACAGCCAATACGCTGGGTGCTTATATCCAGGGAAACAGCAGATTGACAGTTAATGGAAATGTGACAGCCGATGTGGACGGACACAATGGCGGCTTTAGTTATTATGGGGCAACCGGACTATACTCCACCAGTAATATGGGGCCCAATTCTATGGGAGCTGATATCACAGTCAACGGAAATGTAGACCTGAAAGGCAAAGCCCATGGTATTTTTGCCAATGCCGGCGGCAGCAAAGTGACAGTCAACGGCGGCGGCAGCATTGAAGTGGACAAGGCATCGACAAATCCCTATGCGGCTATCCGTGCAGAAGACGGTATTGTCAACATGAATGTCAAGCTTGACAGCAACGGAAATGCCGTAGGAAGCCTTGACAAGAAAGTCAATATTAAGGGAAATCTGGCGGTAACGACCGGTGCTGTCAATGAGGTGGATAAGAAAGGAACTTTGTCACAGATTAATCTGGGACTGACCACGTCGGATTCTACACTCCAAGGGGTTGTGTATAATGCATTCCCCGATGAAGGGAAGAAAGCAGGAGAGTTGACCTTCAAAGGGGAGGCCAATCTGTTCCTTGCCAACGGTGCCGCATGGATGAATGAAAAGTATGGAGATACCGGAACATCCTGGGGCGGCAAAAACTTCGAAGGCAGCCATCTGACAAGACTTGCCGGCGGAGTAAGTGCGGATAAGGCAGGACAGATCTTCCAGAAAGACACAGGAAATATCACCGTAGATAACTATAGCGGTTACACGGATGTATATTATGCACACGAAGAAACAGCGCCGAAAACCATGATCGGCGGAGATTTCATCATACGGAAAGCGGCATCTGGCTCCGGCATATCCCTCATCACGGATAATAAGGGGCTGAATACATCTTCCAATGCATCTGCGGATAAGAATCTGGTCAGTGAAACACTGAACGCTCTTGCGAATAAACTTTTCTATAAAGCGTATGCGGACGGAGAAAAGAATCTGACCGGTTTTGTAAAAATTGCAGAAGGTCTGACCAGTTCTGAAGCGGTTCTCAAAACAGGAAATATCACCTTTAAGAAAGATAACGGCCAGGGCCGGTATCTCTATACACCGGCGACAGATGAAATTGTTGGGCCGATTACCGGTCCGGAAAAAGAAACGGCTGACCGCAATGCAAAAGGCGTTTCACCGAATGCGAAACAGGGAAAAGTGGTCAGCGGCATGTACAATAAGTCCACTCCTACAACAAAAAATAATCCGATGATTGTGGATATGAATGGATTCAATTTGAGTATAGCGGCAGAAAGCGGCAATGAGATTGCCGATGCCGTTTATGTGGGAAATAATGATTATATCACTGTAAAAAATGATGCGGGAAAGAAAATCAGCATTACTTCCACCAATACAGATACCCGTGCCGCCAACGGCATTTTCCTTGAAGGAAATTCCCATCTGAATATAACGGGGCCGGTAGAGATTACCAAGGTGCATACCAAAGGCGGTTCCGCCACAGGTATTGCTTTCCAGGGCAGCGGAAGTGAAGCGGTGATTGACGGTTCTCTTACTATTTCAAATGTGGACGGTGATAAAGCAGAGAAACAGGGACGGTATATCGGCGTATCCGGAATCCGGATGACAGGTGATAATACTTCCATGACCGTTACGGGGCCGGTGAATATTTCTGATTTCAAGGGATCGGCATTGCATACTGTGGGTGCGGACAGTGTGATTTCTGTCGGCGGCGGTACTATTTCTACGGCAGCGGATGCGGATAAATCCCATAATTTCTATGCGGCCCGTGTGGAAAAGGGAACTGTCAATATCAACATGAGAAATGGTGCGCCAGGAAGCGCAAGAACTAATATCATCGGGGATATGTATGTTACAGGGCAGTATGGAAAGAAAGTTATTGAGTACAGTGGAGGCCAGCTGGCAGATTGGCAGTACAGAGGAAATCTTCATGTGGCGCTGACAGATAAGGATTCGTCCTGGACTGGTGTGGCGGCGTATGAACAGTACAATGATAATTACGGCAGCGGCGGGAATACGATGCATGATATCGGGAATTTTGATCTGTATCTGCAAAACGGGGCCACCTGGACGAATGAGCAGCAGTCGCATGTGACTACTACGACGCTTGTTGGTAAGAATCCTGTCTATAACGGCAGCTATTTAATGAAGCTTCATGGCGGCAGAGACGCAGTGCATAAAGGGTATATTTATCAGAAAGACAGCAAGCCTATTACTGTAGATAATTACAGCGGACACACTCTTGTTTTCTATGACCATACCGGAGACGGTTCCGCTGCTGAAAATTACAGCGCCGGTGATTTCAGAATCAAGACAGCGGAAGAAGGGTCTTCTATCACGCTGCGCACAGGTGCAGGCGGAATCAATACGGCCGATAAAACGGCGGCGGGAAAAGCGTTGAACAGTTTAGCAAATAAGCTCTACTATATGTCTTATGTGCAAGGTGACACAAAGCTGAAAGGCACTGTGGAAATTGCGGAAGGGTTGACTTCCTCTTCTGTTTCAGCAAGTGGGGATATTGCTTTCAGGACAGATACGGCTGCTGATAAGAACGGACAGGGCACCTATGTATATGAACCGGAAGAGCCTTTGGACGGGCCGATCATCAAAGACAGATTGCTGAAAGGCGAAACTACGGTCACTGCTGATGACACCCATGCTGAAGATGGATATGTCAGTGCAGCTTACAACGGCGATGATTCAATCACCGTGGACATGGCAAATCATGGACTCCGTCTGGAAGCGGCTTCTTCCGCATCTGCAACGGCGGCGGCTGTCCGTGTCGGAAAAGGGACGGACGGCAACAAGAAGAGCATCAGTTTCATCAATATGGAGAAAAACAAACCGCTGGTTATTTCTGCAGATCAGACGAATGGAAGAGAAGCTACAGGTATTTATGTTTCCGAGAACGGTAAGCTTTCCGTCGCCGGGGATGTAGTGATTGATAAGGTGTCTACTTCAGGCAGAATGGCGTACGGCGTGGCAAACCGCGGACCCAATGCGGAACTTATCATTAAAGGCGGGCTGAAAATAGCCGGTACAGGTGCCGATGAATGGAGAACGGTAAAAGCTGCCAAGGATACAACGGGTATATCGGTAACTGCCATTGCCAATATCGGGAATAATGCCAAATTAACTATTGAAGGGCCGCTGGACGTAAAAATTCAGGGGACTGCCATCAATTCTACCGCTAAAGGCGGCGTTATGCGCCTTGGCAGCGGCAGGATTCTGACGCCTATGGATGAACATGCTCAGGGGAATTCAAAGCTTGTTAAGGGCGTGAACGGTACTGTTTTCATTAATATGAATGAGGACGGAACGGCTGCCAAAGCTGAAGACACTGTGCTTCAGGGAAATATTTACACCGAAAGAAGATCAGGGTCTAAGGCCGTTGTAAATGTAGGGCTGGCAAGCAAGAATTCTTCATGGACAGGTGTAACCGATTATAACAGGAGTTTTTCCAGCGATGCCGGCGAGGTCAATCTGTATCTGAGCCATGATGCGGTTTGGAATAATAAGAAGACTGCTTCCGTGACGGGCTCTTACATGGGCAGCCATATAGATTATTTCAAAGGCGGCAGTGATGCGGCCCACGCGGGTATTATCAGACAGAACGACGACAGGGACATCAATATAGATCATTACAGCGGTCATGCAATTCTTGTCTATGACCATAAAGCGGAAAAGCCAAAAGAGATGATTGGCGGCAGGACGCTGATAAAAAAAGCGGAACCGGGATCTGTTGTCAGAATGGTAACCGGGAACGGCGGTCTGAATACCAATTCCAACAAGGCGGCCGATAAGAATCTGGTCAGTGAAACTCTGAACGCTTTGGCGAATAAGCTTTACTATACCGGTTATAACAATGCGGCAATCAAAGATAATCTGAAAGGTACCGTAGAAATTGCGGAAGGCCTGACGGCAAGTTCCGCATCGGTTGCCATCGTATCGGGAAATATGAGCTTCCAGGATGTCACGGGCAGAGGTGAATATAAATTTACCCCCGCAGAAGATGACCCTCATGGACAGACTACGTCTGATTTCGGTACCCCTATCACCGGAGAAGCCGATAAGGATCAGGAGTATGTCAAAGCCAATGTGCTGAAAGATGACGTGTATACTTTTACCAATGCGGTGAATACGGTCACTGTCGATGACGGAGATACCACGACAGAAGATCTTGGCTACCATAAGGCTGTGGCCGCCGTGGTGGGGATCAATAAGGATATTACGATTCATGCGGCAGATAAGAGTCTGAAACTGAATGCGGAGAATAAGACAGAACGCAACAGTGCTGTAGGCATGTACACGAAGAAAAAGATTGACGCTGTGGCAAAAGATATTTCCATCGATACCAAATCTTCTGTGGGTGATGTATACGGTATATATATCCATGAAGGCGGAAAGGCAGACATTGCCGGCAATGTGTCTATCCTGGCCAAACAGGGCGGAGACGGTTTTGCGAATGGAATCAAACTGTATAACGGCGGTTCCGCGCTGACCATTAACGGTAACCTGGCTATGAAAGGCACGGGAAGCGGAAATGATGCCTATGGTGTTTCTGCGGCTCAAAAGGGCGGGTATGGCAGCATAAAGACATATCTGGCAACAGGTATCAATATCTATGATAAAGACGGTGCTTCGTTCACCTTAAACGGCAACGTGGATATGGCGGTCAAAGGTGTCGGCGTAGATATGCGCGGCAGTGAGAAAAATACGGTAACCATTGCCGGAGGCACAATCCTTACGCCGGATGACAGGGAGGAAGCCAGCTATATAGCTGTGGCTGCTACTTCAGGTACCTTTACCATGGGGATGAATGATGCGAAAACAGGATCCAATGGAAAGGATGTCATTGTGCAGGGCACAATTTCTTTAGGAGCTGGGGGAACTGTTAATCTGGGTCTGGGCAGCAGTAAATCCCGGTGGACAGGTGTTTCTGATAATGAAGACGAGCGTCCTGTGAATCTGTATCTGTCGGACGGAGGAATATGGGAAAACCGACAGACGGCGAAAGACCAGTATGGTTTGTTTGCAGGCAGCCGCGTGACAAAAGTGGCAGGAGGCACCACGCCGGCTAAGGCAGGTGTAATTGCCCAGAAAGACAGTAATCCCATTACTATTGATCATTACAGCGGACACACTATTCTTGTTTATGATCACGAGGCATCGTCTCCTGCAACAATGATCGGCGGAGATACGATAATTGCTAATGCGGAAGCCGGTTCCGGTATTACGATGCGTACCAACAGCAGGGGATTGGATACAAATTCTGGCAAGGCAAAAGATAAGAATTTGGTAAATGCCACCCTTAATGCACTGGCGAATAAACTGTTTTATACTGCGTATAAAAATGGAGAAACCAATCTTACGGGTAAAGTAGAAATTGCTGAAGGATTGACAACATCCGCCGTGGCAAAGAAGACAGGCAATATATCTTTCAAGAACGGGACCGGTCAGGGTGAGTACATCTATACGCCCGAAGAAGATCCGAGCGGTGACATTATTGATGCAAATGGTCCGATTACTTTCGATTATAAGAAGGATTCCAAGGTATTCGGCAGATCTGTCAGTCAGATAGGCGGAAACAGCAAGGACTTGATTTATAATTTTGCAGACAAGACGGTCAATATTACTGCTGGTAGCAATGATTGGGCGCCGATGGGAATGACGCCGAATGTAAAAGCGGTCATTAACGCAAAACAGCTGAATCTGAAAACACCGAATGTCGGTATGATGGGGACTTACGGAATTTACCTGGAGGATGGAGATGATATTACTGTCAATTCCGATGTGAATATGACCGTCAACGGCGGTGCATATATGGTAGATGGTATTTTTATGGGGCATATGGGGGCGGCAGAAGCGGCAAAGACCAAACTGACCATCAATGGCAATGTCACCATGCGCGGTACCGGAAATGACCAGTCTTCCGATGATTTCTGGGGTATTAAGGGTACCGGAGAAGACGGCGGCTATCCTACCTATATGGGAAGCCGCTGGGCGCCGGAAGGAATTTATCTTGGCAAAGAAGGTGGCAGTTCCATCACGATCAACGGCAATGTAGATATGGCAGTCAAAGGGAACGGCGCGGTAACGGATGCTTATTATAAAGTCGCAGGGCAGAATTCATTGGATAATGTTCTTACCTTGAATGGCGATGTCAATATTATCACGCCGAAGAGTAGAGAACGGGGATTCCTGGCATTGGGTGCTTTTGGCGGTACTGTTAATGTGAATGTAAAGACTGAAACGGATGCCGGCGGCAAAGTCAAAGTGACCGGAGCCTCCGACCATAAAGTGAATCTGGTGGGGAATCTCTATGCATCGAAAGATGATGGAAATGGAGATAATACATACTATTTCCGTGACGGTGCCATTAATCTGGGGTTGACGACGTCTGATTCCACCTGGAGCGGTGTTGTATCGAATACGAATAAAAATACGCCTACCGGAAAATCACAGCAGGGAGATATCAACCTGTGGCTCCAGAATGGTGCGACCTGGAATCATGAAGCGGTTTCCCGCGCCGATGCCGTTTATGCGGCAGGAAATAACGGGAAAACGACGCTTCCGAGTCCGTCAAACGGATTGTATGGGGCTTATGACGGTATTTCTCATCTGACAACCCTGACCGGCGGAAAAGACGCGGATCATGCGGGGCTCATCGCTATGAAGGACAAGGCAGATGTGGAAGTCGGCACATACAGCGGTTTCAGCCGCATTTACTATAACCATGAAAATGGCACGCCAAAACAAATGATCGGCGGCGATTTCAAGGTATCCAAGGCATTGGATGGTTCCCGTATTACATTGATGACGGGGAGCAACGGATTGGATACGTCTTCAACTAAAGCGGCGGATAAGAATCTGGTCAGTGAAACTTTGAATGCTCTGGCAGGAAAGCTCTATTACTTGGCAAAGGATGGAAAACTTTCTGCCAAGGCAGCTTTGGCGGAAGGGCTGACTGCATCGGAAGCTTCTCTTGATTTGAAGAATGTGACGTTCAAGGAATCCAATGGTCAGGGGCAGTACCTCTATACACCGGCTTCGGATATTCCTGAAGAACAGACAGAAACAGCATTTACCGATACTATCACCGGCGTAAAGGCGAAGGACATGAAATATGTCAATACCGGTGTGCGTAAAGAAGACGGTACATACAAATTCACAAAGGATTCTGAAATTACTGTTGCTGCAGGCGGACCTGCAGTAAAAGTAGAAGAAGATGTCATTATCCGGGCTGATGGAAAAACGCTGAAAATGAAGACGGTGGAAGGCAGCGGTACAGTCTACGGAATCAACCAGTCTACTGCGAAGAAAGCAGAAATCACCGCGAAGAACCTGGATGTAGAAGTGACAAGCACATCCCGTGCTGAAGGCATCCATATGGCAAACAGCAATGCAGCTATCCGGCCCGAAATGACGATTAATGGAAATGTCAATCTGAAAGTAAGCGGAACAGCCAATACGCTGGGTGCTTATATCCAGGGAAACAGCAGATTGACAGTTAATGGAAATGTGACAGCCGATGTGGACGGACACAATGGCGGCTTTAGTTATTATGGGGCAACCGGACTATACTCCACCAGTAATATGGGGCCCAATTCTATGGGAGCTGATATCACAGTCAACGGAAATGTAGACCTGAAAGGCAAAGCCCATGGTATTTTTGCCAATGCCGGCGGCAGCAAAGTGACAGTCAACGGCGGCGGCAGCATTGAAGTGGACAAGGCATCGACAAATCCCTATGCGGCTATCCGTGCAGAAGACGGTATTGTCAACATGAATGTCAAGCTTGACAGCAACGGAAATGCCGTAGGAAGCCTTGACAAGAAAGTCAATATTAAGGGAAATCTGGCGGTAACGACCGGTGCTGTCAATGAGGTGGATAAGAAAGGAACTTTGTCACAGATTAATCTGGGACTGACCACGTCGGATTCTACACTCCAAGGGGTTGTGTATAATGCATTCCCCGATGAAGGGAAGAAAGCAGGAGAGTTGACCTTCAAAGGGGAGGCCAATCTGTTCCTTGCCAACGGTGCCGCATGGATGAATGAAAAGTATGGAGATACCGGAACATCCTGGGGCGGCAAAAACTTCGAAGGCAGCCATCTGACAAGACTTGCCGGCGGAGTAAGTGCGGATAAGGCAGGACAGATCTTCCAGAAAGACACAGGAAATATCACCGTAGATAACTATAGCGGTTACACGGATGTATATTATGCACACGAAGAAACAGCGCCGAAAACCATGATCGGCGGAGATTTCATCATACGGAAAGCGGCATCTGGCTCCGGCATATCCCTCATCACGGATAATAAGGGGCTGAATACATCTTCCAATGCATCTGCGGATAAGAATCTGGTCAGTGAAACACTGAACGCTCTTGCGAATAAACTCTTCTATAAAGCGTATGCAGACGGAGAGAATAATCTGACCGGTTTTGTAAAAATTGCAGAAGGTCTGACCAGTTCTGAAGCGGTTCTCAAAACAGGAAATATAACCTTTAAGAAAGATAACGGTCAGGGGCAGTACCTTTATGAAACCGCTTATCCGAATGAACAGGTCACGGATCCGATTAATAAGACTATAGACGGCAGTACTGCTTCTGAACAGGTATACAAGGAAGCCGGCGTTTATAAATCGGATACGGATACCTATAAGTTCACAAAGAATCCGGCTACTGTCAACGGAGATTCCGGTGCGGCTGTCGATGCAGGTGCGAAGGATATCCATGTGGACAGCGGAGAAAATACGCTGAATCTGAATGGAGGAAATACTGGCGTCGGTGTCAAAGCAGAAGGAGGAAAGACCGCTGATATTAAAGGCAATGCCAATATTACAGGCAAGACCGGTGTAGTTGCCGACGGTGCGGGAAGTAAAGTGCTTCTTTCCGGAAACTCTAATATCACTGCCGAAGGAGATGGTATCGTGGCCTCTGGCGGCGGTATTGTGGAAGCAGCAGGTATAACCAATGTAACGGCAGGATCTGGCGGCAAAGCTGTTCGTGCGGGTGCCAGATCTTCAGTAAGCCTTCGGAACGGAAAATTGAAAGGAGATGTGGAAGCCGATAACGGTACAGTTTCCATCCATGGGGCAGAAACAGAAGGCAATGTCACTGCAGCGGCGGGCGGCAGTATCAATCTGACCGATGGCAGTGTAAGCGGTGCGGCGACAGCAGATAACGGAACGATTGAAACAGAAAATACAAATGTTGTAAATGGTGCATCTGCGCTTAACGGCGGAAAGCTTAAACTGAGAAACGGAACCGTTTCCGGTGGAATCAAGACGGATGCCGCATCTACATCTGATGTTGTTATGGATCGGGCCGGAGCGTCCTTGCAAGGCGATGTATCCGGTGAAGGTAAGACGAATGTAACTCTTTCCAATGGCGGAAGCTGGAAAGGGAGCAGCACCGGCAGCGGAGAGACAAAAGTCAAGGTAGAAAGTGACGGTATCTGGACAGGCACCAGTATGAACAGCAGTACAGATGTCGATCTGAGAGGCAAGTGGCAGCAGACCGGTGACAGTAAGGTTCGTAAGCTTGTCTCTACTAAAGGTACCCTTGACAAGACGGATTCAGTAAGCGGAACGACGGATATTGGACACTTTGGCGGGGAAATGTCTCTTATTTATGCCCATGACAAGACAAACCCGACAAAGGTACTTGGCGGCAGCACTTTCATCGCGGCAGCCGATGCCGGTTCCACAGTGGATATGATTACTGATAATGCCGGCCTGGATACAAATTCGAAAAAGGCAGCTGACAAAAACAAGGTCAGCGAAGCACTGAATGCACTGGCAGGAAAGCTGCAGTATACTGGATATCAGAATGGAGAAAGAAATCTGAAAGGTAAATTGAGAATTGCTGAAGGACTGACATCCAGCAGTGCCGCCCTGAAAACGGAAACACTGAGCTTTAAGGGAAATGGACAGGGATACCTTGATTACACACCTGCTACGGATTCGGAAATCGAAACCGGTGATTACGAAACCTCGATCATGAGCAGTACCAGGAGCGCTTTGACTTCCTCTATCCTTGTATGGCGGAATGACATGAATGATATGTATAAGCGCATGGGAGATCTCAGAATTGGTGCGGAAAGTGGTTTGTGGGCAAGAGCCTACGGCGGCCGGATTAGTTATGACGCCAACAATGCGTATATGAAGAACAGCTACTGGGCGGCCCAGGTGGGCATAGATAAACGTCTGGCATCAGGCTGGCATGTAGGCGGTGCTTTCGGATACAATGACGGCAGCGCAACATACAGATATGGAGGAAAAGGCGATCCGAAATTGTACACATTGGCGGCCTATGCGACCAGAGTGTCGGAAGATGGACAATATGTGGATGTCATTGCGAAAGCAGGAAAACTTTCTAATAAGTTCACAGCCTACAACAAGTACAGTGCACCGGCACTCAGGAATTATGTAGAAGGTAAGTATGATACATACGGATATGGCATCAGTGCCGAATACGGTAAAAAGATTCGTATGGGCAAAGGCTTTGTAACGCCGCAGGCAGAACTGACATGGAGCCGGCTGTCATCGGACAGCTTTGATGCAGCGGCGCCTAGTGGTGAAAGCATGCGTGTCAATCAATCATCAGTCAACAGTTTGATTGGGCGCCTGGGTGTAGTAGCCGGAGTAGAGAGTGACAAAGGCAATTTCTATGCCAAAGCAAGTCTGTTCCATGAATTTGACGGAGATGGACACATCCTGTTCAGTGAACCCGGAAAAACAGGCAAGCGGTCCTCGTTCAGCCTTAAGGATACCTGGGCAGAAATTGCACTGGGCGGCAACTACTACCTGAGTCCGAGAAGCATGATTTATGCAGATTTCACAAAGAGCTTTGGCGGAGATTACAAGGTAGACTGGAGAATCAATGCAGGAATTCGCTTCAGCTTCTGAGCATGATGTCAACTTCCAAAAGGGGAATGAAACAAGATTTTGTCATGAGAACTGAATAATAAGAAGAAAAAATAAAGGACTGCTTTCCTGGGGACAGGACGGCAGTCTTTTATACTTGGGAGATAATTAGATAAGTATGCGAAACAGAGTAAGTTAACATTGTATTTGAAAAGGATTTATAAAAAATAATTAAAATTACCAATTGGAATATCATTTATTGTTGATATTTGAAAAGTAATATAGTATAATTTACAAGATGAAATTAGATAATCATTTGAAATTATGAGATACAAATAGCTGTTTCTTAATAAATAATGGTTATCCAATAATTTAATACTATATGAGGACAAAAGCTGAAGAGCTCATGTGGGGAATCCGGTGAGACTCCGGAACTGGCCCGCAACTGTATGGGGAATTGTGTCATAGTAAGTCTTTCACGGAGATATGACAGAATGAGGAACTAAGTCAGGGTGCCACTTTGTTTTCTGATTTTCTAATGACTTGCGAGGCATAAGGTTAGATGCATAAGGAAGCCGGATATGGGAAATCCGGTTCAGATTTAGAATTATGAAATCTGTGCATCTTTTTATTGTCTCGTTTTTTGTTGCGTTTAATGGAGTGGATGAAAGGGAGTGCCGGGCATGGATAATTTGAAATACTTTTTGGAGTAAATCCGGTTCATGTGACACGGGTTTCATGACCGCGGTAAGCGGTTCAGATCCGGATGGGTATGTTTTAGAAGAGGATGAATTGCCTGCTATCGGGCAAGGCCGGGATGCTAATCGAGTATCCGGCGGAGAGTTTATGTTTGAAAAATAGGGAGGAATTATGAAACGGAATAAGGTAAGTAAATTACAGATGAGGCGGCTGGCTGCCGGTGTTACAATTGCGCTGCTGGCGGGTACATGCCAGGTGATGGCAGATCAGTCTACAAATCCGATCAGTGAAAGTGAAGTATTTACTGCAGACCGTCTGGCACAGGTTGTTAATAAAAATAACATGCCTAAAGAAAGATTCAAGTCCGTCGCAGCAGGTATTTTAGGATATACGCATGATAAGGCCTCAATTAAGACAATTAATATTGATATGGCGGGTCATGACCTGACGCTCGACTTGACGAAAGTTGCTGATTTGGGGACCGATTATTCTGCATACGGGATCAAGGCGAATAATAAGACAACTATCGTGGTTGACAGCAATAAAACCAATCCGGGGAAAAACGGTACGATTACCATCAAAGCGAAAACGCTGTGGTCGCCCTCAGGAGACAGCGGCAGCAAGTATACTGCTGCACATGGTATCGCAGTGGGTAATTTTAGCCAGAGATTTAATAAAAAAGTAAGTGAAGACCTGGTGAAGACGACGATCAATGCTGATGTAGTGATTGAAGAATTGCGCGGCGGTTCTATCAAAACGACAGGCATTTCGTCTATGGACTGTTCTGATTTAGCGATTAATGGAAGATTCACAATCAAGCCGGGCGCAATTAGCCTTATGCAATGGAATCGGGGCGATCAGTCAAAAACTTATGGCATATATATGATTGGAAGCAATAATACTATTTCTATTACTTCAGCGGATATTGATGATTCAAAGAATGGGTCACTTTCTGACCTGATTAAAACGGACGAATCGCTTTGGGGCGGCAAAACAGAGAAGAATGTTCTTCGTATTGGCGGCGGTACGCTCAAAGTCAAAGAGAATCAGAAAGAACGGTATCTTATCAGCGCCGCGAAAGGATTCCGGACATTTATCAATGTGAATCAGGATGGAAGCGCAATCGGAATATCAAAAGCGGATTTGCAGGGGACGATTCGCATGGATGCTGGGTCAGAAGCTTATGTTGGTCTTACTGCCGGATCGAAATGGGTCGGCGGAACACAGGCAGATATAAAAGGAAAGGTGAATCTTTTTCTTTCAGAAGGTGGTGAATGGAACACGCTGAATGCGGGACAGGGCAGCCGTGTAACCAGGTTTGCCGGTGATGCAAAAGGCGGTGCAATTTATCAAAAAGATGCGGGACAGCTTGTAATTGAAAATTACAGCGGCGCGGGAAAAATCTATTACGCCCACGAGAATGCAGGCATGGCGGCGGAAGACTACAAGGCGGGAGACACCCATATCGGATCCGCGGCAGAAGGATCACGCATTACGGTAGTTACAGATAATAAAGGAATTGTTGATACAGATAAAGACCAGGTGTATAAGGCTTTAAACGCTTTGGCGGGAAAACTGTATTACGATGCTTATAAAAACGGAGAAAAGAAGCTGGCGGGACAGGCAGAGATAGCCGAAGGACTGACGGCGTCATCTAAAACATTACAAATGAGAGACCTGCTGTTCAAAAAAGAAAACGGACAGGGGTATGTAGAAGATAAACCCGTGCCGCCGGCAAATCTGGATGTAAGTGAACAGATTGTTGAAGATGGTCTGGGATCGGGGAATATGTATTGGATGAATAACGGGTATAAAGATGGTGAGGATGATGATCATCGTTATGTCCTGAAGTCCGATACCACGATCAAGGTTGATTTATCAAATCCCAAGACTCTGACATACGGGGGAAATCAAGGTGCCAATGTAGCAAATATCATATGGGGAGATCCGGATTATACAGCGGATGGCTTTATTGATATGAACGGACATAAGCTGACCTTGGTTTCTGAGGCAAATCATTTAAGGCATTATGCGTCGGGAATTTTGTCACATGGCGGTGATCTGGAAATAAAGAACGCGGCAGGTATAGATATTGACATACATGGCGATAAAAATGCAAAGAGCGGTATTTATGTCTGGGGACAGGGCAGAAATGGAGCGAGCCTCACTATATCTAATGATAATCAAGCGGAACATGCTGTGAAGATACGTAATACGGCAGCGGAAAAAGACGCAGCTATACTTGTGGACGGCAGGAGTGCAAAGGATGGCGGAAGCGCAAAGCTTGTTATAAAAGGTTTGGTAGATGTTGAGAATGATGATGTCAGCGTAATTCAGGCAAATAAGGGCGATGTGTCAATCGGCGGCGGGAAAATAATAGCCAAAGGGGATAAGGCGTCCAGTTTGAAGATAAATAATGACGGTAAAATCCAGATCAACGGCAATTTGTCGGACAGAAATGTTCTTACGGCAGGAGCAGTCAAACATGATGTACAGATAGAAGGGAATGTACTTGCTCAGAAAGGAAGATTGGGACTGGTTCTGAATACGGACGGGTCCTACATAAAAGGGTTGATAGGAACAGATGCCGGAACAGCTGGTCAAACGTACATGATGCTTTCTGACGGAGCCTCCTGGTACCATGAAGGAAAAGGAGCCCGAACAGACAGCATTAAAGAAAGTAAAATCAAAAACCTTGAGGCTGATGGCGGCAACATTTACCAGAAAAATGAGAAACCGATAACCATTGAGAACTACAAGGGAAATATGAAACTGTTCTATAAGCATGAGAACGCGGGCACGAAGGCGGAAGATTACAAGTCGGGAGATGTACACATCGGATCTGCGGCAGAAGGGTCACGCATTACCGTAGTCACGGATAATAGTGGAATTACCATGACTGATGAAGCCCAGATATATGAAATACTGAATGCTCTGGCAGGAAAACTGTATTACGATGCCTACAAGACCGGAGAAGAAAAACTGACCGGACAGGCGACAATAGCCGAAGGACTGACCTCATCATCCAAGACCTTGGAAATGAAAGACATGCTCTTCAAGAAAGAAAACGGACAGGGATATGTGCAGGGAAAACCCACGCCGCCGCCACTGGTTAATCCGGTACGCCATCAAATCGTGGAAGCGAACTATTTTGCTGAAGAAGCGCGGGATTTCTGGTCTAAAGCGGGAGTTTATGACGGAAAAGGCCACTATAAATTTGATCATGACTTGTCACTGGTAACCCATGCGGAAGATGATCCTGTAACAACGGTAAACGATAATAAGTTCGGAAATATCTACTGGAATGGTGATGTGGTCGGGGATATCGACATGATCGGACACCGGCTGGAACTGAAATCCATTACGGAGCGCCTGCCGAAGAAAAACCCCAATGCAATTACCGTCTACAGCGGTACATTAACAATCAAGAATGTCAACGGAATGTACATCGAATCCGATCCGAAGGGAAGCCTTTATGGACGAGGAATCCTGGTAGCAGGGGTACGTGGTGACGAAAGATGGAAAAGCGGAAGCGGCCATGCAAAGTTAATCATAGAAAATGATGATGATCCGGCACATGCAGTAAAAATCCGTGTAAAAGACACGGGAGAAGATTTCGGTGCTATTGAAGCGCAGAAACATAATGGAAGTGCGCTCGTAGACATTAAAGGACTTGTGGATATTGACTCCAAGATGTGGAGAGCTGTTGAGTCTCACGGAGCAAAAGTATCTATTGGAGGAGGAACGATTAGAGGAACAGATGTCGCATCCTTGGCTGCTTATACAGGCGGCTCGATACTCGTCAATGCAAAGCTGAATGATGAGAATAAGGTAGAAGCTACTTCTGCGACCCGTCCGGTAAAGATTACCGGGGATGTCAGTGCTGAAAGCGGCGGTCATGTCATGCTGGGACTGAACAATAAAGACTCCTTCTTGAAGGGTCTGGTAACCACGGATATATCGGGAATTAATCCGGATACGCAAAAATGGGGAAAGATACCCGGAAAAGTATCTATGGTGCTGGCAAATGGAGCAGTCTGGGAACACAAGCAGGTAGGAGTAGGATACTATCACAAGAAAGGCGCAGATTTCAACTACAAGAATCGCGGTAAGGGAGAATCTATTGACAGCCATGTAACAAGCCTGCGCGCGGACAAAGGCATACTGCTGCAGAATGATCCGCATAAACTGACCATCGATAAATACGAAGGGAACATGAAGCTGGTCTATGAACATGAGAACGCGGGTACGAAGGCGGAAGATTATAAGACAGGAGATGTGCACATAAAAGAAGCTGCAAAAAATTCATCAGTTACCATGATGACGGATAACAGCGGAATTACGATGACTGACGATAAGCAGGTGTACAATGCATTGAATACCCTGGCAGGCAAGCTGTACTATGATGCATACATAAAGGGGGAAAAGAACCTGAAAGGGCAGGCGACGATTGCGGAAGGGTTGACAGCATCCTCTGCGACGTTGAAGATGGCGGACATGGATTTCCGTGAAGCAAGTGGACAAGGGTATGTAAAAGAAACGAATCCTAAACCGAACCCGAACCCGAATCCGAATCCGAATCCGAACCCCAAGCCAAATCCTAAACCGAATCCGAACCCCAAACCGAATCCCAATCCCAACCCGAACCCCAAGCCGAAGCCTCCCATTATTTATGGAAGCAAAGAAACCCAGATGATGAAAGGCGCCAAAACAGCCATGACCTCTGCCGTCCTTCTGTGGAGAGGAAACAACAACGACCTGCAGAGAAGAATGGGAGACATAAGACTGGCTAAAGAAGAAAACGGCATCTGGGCCAGATACCTGGGCGGAAAGAACAAGATGGACAAACAGAATACCTACCTCAAACAAACCTATGACATAGCCCAGGTAGGTTACGACAAGAAAAAAGGAAACTGGACCATCGGGGCGGCCCTGGACTACGGAACAGGGAAGGACACCTATGCAAACGGGACAGGAAAAGGGAAGCTGGCAAGCCTTGCCCTGTACGGAACCATGCAGAAAGAAGACGGGCAGTACATAGACGTCATCCTGAAAGGAAGCCACATCAAGAACGACTACACCGTATACAACGAAATGAACCACCGCCTGGAAGGAAGTACAGGACAAACGGCCTGTCGCTGAGCATGGAATACGGGAAGCGGATGAAGAAAGAAAATGGCTTCTACATAGACCCGAGCATTGAACTCACCGCAGGGCACTTAGGAGGAAAAGACTATGACGCCGTAAGCGACTATGCAGGGGGGAAGAAAATGCACATCCACCAGGACGGAATAAACAGCGTGATAGGGAGAATCGGACTGGGGATAGGAAAAGAGACAGAAAGAAGCAACCTGTTTGCGAAGATAGCGCTGGCCCATGAATTCGGAGGAAAAGTGAAGAGCATCTTCAGTGCGGAAAACGAACCGACGAGCGGGACAGAAGTAGACCTGAAAGACAGCTGGGTAGACGTAGAAGTAGGAGGAAGCTGGCTGGTGAACAGGAACACCTATCTGTACGGAACCTACACGAGAAACTTCGGGGCTGATGTTTCCAGCAAGTGGAGAATAGACGCAGGCATTCGCTTCAGCTTCTGATATGGACAGAATAATCTTTTGTAAATAGACAGGAAAGCAAAATAATATCAATATTAGGAAAACAGAAGGCCTGCCGGTTTGTTATCGGCAGACCTCCTCTGTGTTTATAAAAGATGATATGGAATGTGTTTTGTCGGAATTGTGTTGCCAATCATGAAAGCGGTTTTGTGTTTTCGATTATATGAATGATCTGCTGTAAGTATGTTATGCATGTTTATGTTTTATTTTCAGTATGTACAGAAAAGAGGAGAAATAATGAGATCCAGAATAAGTAAAACTTGGCCGTGTCATTTAAAGAGAGCAGTGCTCCTGAGTCTCTTGTCGGGATTGTTTATCTTGCCTTCCCAGATAAATGCGGAAACATCGGGCGAAGAATATAAGGATCATCAGATTGCTGAAGCTGATTGGGATGGTGCGAAAGCAGAGCAGGATTTTTGGTCAGGAAAAGGCATCCGAAACGGTTCTGATTATACGTTTAACAAAAATACCATTATATCAACCGAATTGAGCAAGGGAAGTCTTGTTTTTCATAAGACAGATCCGGGTATTATGGATCAACTTTATGCTTTTGGCGCTTTGGTCTGGGGAAGCAGCAAAACCGGAACTGTCAACATGAATGGGCATGATTTGTCCCTGCGTGCAGGGAAAGGTGATTTACATAGAATCGGAGGATCTTTCCAATGGGGTGGCAGAGGATCCGCCGGGTTATTTGTGCGTAGCGGCAATCTGACGATGAAAAATCTGGGAAGTTTGTCTGTCAGCGGTGTTGATTATGGCATATACTTGTTTGCGGAACGGTCTGATGATGAAGCAGCTAATTCCAATTTATGGATTAGAAATGGAGGAAGTGCTGACCATGCGGTTAAGATACGGTCTGAGGGAAAAGGAATCTATCTTCAAAGCACTCCCGGAGCGGCTCGTCTCACCGTAGACGGAGACGTCGATATAGAAGCGCCTTCTGGTATAGTTGTTGATAGGGGTGAGGCGGCTGTCGGCGGAGGGAAAATTGACTCCAAAGGCGAAGCAGCGGTTTCTGTCAATGCTAAGAGTAAATTTTACATGAACGCAGGTGTGGACACTGAAGGGAATGTTACGGTAGCCCATTCCGAAAGAAATGTACAAGTTCTGGGGGACATACGATCAAAACAGAATTCGAGTGTTTTTATCGGGCTTGGAAATTCTCAATCTGTATTGAAAGGGTTATTTACAACAGATTTGCACACATGGCCGTATAACGAGTGGGTGCTGACAGGAAGCAAAGGATTTCTTGCATTAAAAAACGGCGCGACATGGGAACATGAAAAATATGGAACCGGCAGAGATAAAAACGGGAGAATAGATGTCGGAGACAGTCATTTGACGCGTTTAAATGCCGATGGCGGGGTTATTATTCAGAAAGATAAGCGTAAGATACAAATAGATGATTTCCGCGGAAATGCGAAACTGATATATGATCACCAGAATGATGGAACGAAAATTGAAGATTATACAGCCGGGGATTTTATCATTGATAAGGCAGGGCAGAATTCTTTTCTGACCGTTGTTACGAGCAATAGCGGTTTGGATATGGGGAATAAGGAAAAAGTCTCTCAGGCTTTGAATGCTCTTGCGGGGAAGGTGTATTATTCCAGTTATGTCACAGATGAGCGTAATTTGAAAGGGAAGGCGGTCGTAGCGGAAGGATTGACAGCTTCATCAGCGGAACTTGGATTTAGCAATATTACTTTTACTCAAGATAAGGGGCAGGGTACCGTAAAGAGTGAAGATGTAAAAGTTACCGCTCAGCCGGCAGCCGAACTGAGTCCGATTACAGGGGATGCAGGCAAAGATAAGTACTATGCGGAAAAGAAAATACGCCAGGCAGACGGAACCTATCTCTTCAAAGAAAATACCGACCTGCAGATGACCGACGGACAACCGATGGTCAGCAGTGAAAAGCCGGTAGTCATTAAAGCGGAAGGGAAGAGACTGGCATTTACCTCTGCCGGAGATCAGAACGGTACCGTTTCCACCGTGCAGCAGAGTTCTAAAGACAGTCTCAGCATAACGGCCAAAGAATTGGCGGTGAAAGCGGGAAATAAGAGCGGCCGTTCCGAAGGTATCCACCTTCAAAACGGAAACAAACAGAATGCTTATAAAACAGACATCACCGGAGATGTAACCATACAGTCAAAAGGCAAAGGCTATGCATTAGGTGCCTATGTGGCAGGAAATTCCAGCCTGGATATCCATGGGAATATGACCATTAAAGGAGAAGGCGGAACATGGGGCGTAGAGAATACAGCCAATCCGGGAGGCGCCTATGCCCATTACAGCACAGCCGGACTCTATGCGGGATCCAATTATGCCATCCAAAAAGGAGGTCATATCACTGTTGACGGCGATGTGGATCTGAAAGTAAAAGGAACAGGCATCCTGGCCAATGGAGGCGGCTCAACCGTCGTGGTCAAAGGAGGCGGCACCGTTTCCATCGAGAACAATGATGATGCAGCGCACTATGCACTGGCGGCGGAAAGCGGAAAAATAGACTTTAATGTAGATGAAGATGAGATAGAAGCAGGGACAAAGAAAGTAACCATTGAAGGGAATGTGGGAGTCCTTAACGGAGCCGTAAATCCGTCCGAACCGCAGAAATACAGCCAGATATACCTCGGGCTGGGGACAGGAGATTCCCTGTGGAGAGGTCTGGCCGTTGACACCCACACCAAACAGAACAATGCGGACGGATTTGAAGGACAACTGAGCCTGTTTATGAAAAACGGTGCGACCTGGATTAATGAAGCCTATGGAATGACACCGGAAGGATTCAAAGGAAGCAAAGTATACTACCTCCAGGGAGGGAAGAGCAAAGAAGAAGCGGGAGTCATATTTCAGAAAGACGAAAACACGATCCGTATCGAGACCTATGCGGGGAACATGAAACTGATCTATGCGCATGAGAATGCAGGAACAAAGGCAGAAGACTACAAGGCAGGAGACACCCATATCGCCAATGCGACTGAAAACTCATGGATCACCATGGTCACAGACAGAAACAACATCAATACGGGCAATGAAGCCCAGGTATATGAAGTACTGAATACCCTGGCGGGGAAACTCTATTATGAAGCATATACAAGAGACGAGAAAGATCTGAGAGGGGAAGCGGCGATTGCCGAAGGTCTGACGGCATCATCCCGGACAATAAAAATGAAAGACCTCCTGTTCAAGAAAGAAAACGGACAGGGATATGTGAAATCCCCCGATACAGGTACCATCAATGAACTGAATCATCAAATTGTTGAGGGGGTTCTGAAAGGCGGACGGTTTGTTGAGTATTGGAAGAGTAAAGGGGTTACTTCAGGCGACAGGAATTATTTATTCAATAAAGATGTGGTTCTTACTGTAGAGGGAACTGATTCTTCTACAGAAGTGCACATGAACAAAGGATTTGCGCCTATTATGTGGACCGGGGACGGACAAGGCGTGATTGATATGAATCATCATGCGTTGAAGCTGATCGCCCTTAAAGGAACCCAGGTAAAATTCCCGCATGGTATTTTGATGCACAGTGGAACGCTTACTATTAAAAATACAAAGGGGATAGATATATCTGCAGAAGACGGTTTGGAACAAAGAGGAATCGTCGTGCATGGGCAGACCAGTATGGGAGCCGGATATTTCGGAAGCGGAAAGGCCAAACTGGTCATTGAAAATAAAAATACAGCGGAAGACACTTTAAAGATACGGACAACAGGAAAGTTTGAGCATTATCCGTTAATTGAAGCTAAAGCGGAAGTTAATGGGACTGCCAAGATTGATATCAAAGGCCGTGTCGATCTGGAAAATAAAGGCAATGATACATCTCGTGTTATCCGTGCTACGGAAGGACAAATATCTATCGGAAGCGGCAGAATTGTGACTGATGCGTCTGATTCCATCATGGCGGAATCATGGTCTGACGATAAGAAACGGGAAGCAGCGGAAGTATTGGTCAATAGCACCTTAGAATCATCCGGTGCTGAAGGAAATATGGCCAAACCATTGGATGAAAATAATATTGTGGAAATCAAGGGCAATATTATTTCTACGCAGCATGCCAGAACCGGGGTTTCACTTACGAATAAAGAGTCTAAACTTACAGGTCTTGTAAGCGGTACTACATGGAGAGGAATTGGTGAAAATTATGTGACCTTGAAAAACGGTGCGGTTTGGGAAAACAGGAATAATTCCTCTTCTGCAGGCGGCGGAGCATCCGCCAATACATTGGGTAGCCACGTAGAATTCTTGCAGGGGGGGGATGCCGTATCCGGAGCAGGTACTATTTATCAGCAGGATGCGCATGATATCCACGTAAAGAATTACAGAGGGCATACGACCGTAATTTATGAACATGACGCTACGGTGCCGACAAATCCGAACGAAGGCTTCGCGATGAAGGGCGGCGATTTCAAGATTGCCAAAGCAGCAGCCAATTCCGGCATTACCTTAAGGACGGATAATACCGGTTTGAATACTTCATCCACCAAAGCGGAGGATAAGAATCTGGTAAGCGGTACCTTGAACAAATTGGCAAACAAGCTATACTACGAAGCCTATGCAAAAGGTGAGAATAACCTGACAGGGAAAGTAGAAATTGCCGAAGGTCTCACTGCGCAGTCTGCCAGCATGAGAGTAGAGGACATCACCTATAAAAAAGAGACAGGACAGGGGCAGTACCTCTATACCCCGGCAGTTGATCCAAAGCTTCCAAAGACTATTACTAAACATGGACAGGGAAAAACAATAGGATATTATGTGGGAGATGATAAGAAGGAGACATGGAATGAAGATGTGGTTGTTGATGTCTCCGGCTCCGGTGTTGCAAATGGAAAAGAAAATAATAATGTGACAGGGATATACTTGTTGGATGGAGGACAGGTGACAGTTAACGGAAATCTGAAACTGACGCTAAGAAATGCTGTGCCTGCCACCAGAGGGGCGTCTTTAGGGGCAGATGTCGCCCATTATTATATGAGCGGGATTTATGCCGGTTATGGCGGAAAAACGGGTGATGGAAGCCATGGAGACTCGAAATTTACAGTTAACGGCAATGTAGATATGGACGTTACCGGAGTTGCTCTTCAGGCAAACAAGGATGGATTTATTACGGTTCGCGGCGGAAAGATCAAAACCCATGAAATTAAGACATCCGAAACATATGCAATGCTTGCTGAAGAAGGTTCGGTATTTATGAATACCGGTACTAATGGAAATGAGCCGGGTACGGAAGATGTAGAAGTTTATGGTAATCTTGGTGTTATCAACAAAAACTACGGCTGGGACCCCAATCCGGGGAACCATGCTTCTCTTGTTTCTATTGCACTCACTACAAGTAAGTCTAAACTGACTGGCGGCGTGCTGAATGAATTTGCTGAAAATGGAAATAATCCGCATCAGTCAGGTATAGATATTTATTTGAAGAACGGTGGCCTATGGGAAAACCGATGGATTGGCACGGAGCGTGCTGCAGCAGTGCAGAAAAGAGAGAATAAAGATTCATATCTTTATACGGGGAGCAAGGTAAGAAAATTGATTGGCGGAGCTTCGGAAGCAGAGCGGGGAATCATCCATCAAAAAGAAAACAAGCCTATTACGGTTGAAAATTATAACGGATATGAAATGGTATATTATGACCACAACTCTGATGGAAATATTATCGGGGGAGATTTTGTGGTAAAACATGCTGGTGAAGGCTCGCATATTACTCTCCGTACAGATAACAAAGGTCTCAATACTTCATCCACAAAAGCAGCGGATAAAAACCTTGTGAGTGCTACACTGAACAAACTGGCAAGCAAACTGTACTATAGTGCCTATAAAGATGGAGAAAGAAATCTTACCGGAAAAGTAGAAATTGCCGAAGGGCTGACAGCACCGTCCGCGAGCAGAGAAGGAAAAATCACCTACAAAGATGCGGACGGGCAGGGCCAGTACATTTATACTCCGGCAGTTGATCCGACTCCTCCTCCGGAAGGACAGACCGGAACGGTGTTTAATAAAGGTGTTATTAATGGTCAATTTGCTTTTGCGTCATCAAGTGATTTTGTTAAATATAAAGTCTGGCACAGTGATACAAAGACATATGATTTTACGAAAGACAGTATATTGAATGTAAAATCTATTACTGGTGAAAAAGATAAAATCACTGTCAATGCACCGGGGGTGACACTTACCCTGAATTCCAAGGATCAGTATGGGATACAGAGTTATTGCGGACGTGGATATAAAGCTGATAATAATTATAAAAAGGTTCATGATGTTAATATTACCGCAAAAAAATTAATACTCAATGTTGACCAGCTGAAGTCCAAAGCCAGCGGCAAAGACACGTTTGGTATTATTTCCGGTTCTTCTCCGGGAAAAACTGTCACTGTTAATGGTGATGTCGATATTCATGTCACAAATAAATATTACAAGGAACCTGATGCAACCGGAGAGGCGGAACCGACTTTTACCAATGGGATTGCCACTGTCCATCATGGACGTGTAGTGATCAATGGTAATGTCAATATGGAAGTAAAAGTACCGGGGCAGGAAGCGTTAAAAGATGCTTCTTTCCTGAACCATTATTTTGTCAATGGTATTTTCTCAGGTTTAAATTATGACAAGGATCAGCCGGGCAGCAGTATCACCATCAGTGGAGATGCCAATATTTCCACTGACGGAACAGGCATACATGCCGGCGCACGTTCGACAATTACCATCGGCGGCGGTGGGACGATCCGGACAGAAAAGCATAAAAATATATCCCATTTTGCTCTTAATGCGGAAGAAGGGATTATTAACATGAATGCCAAGCTCAATCAAGCGGGAGAAATGATTGGAGCAGGAAACCGTACAACAAAAGTGTATGGGAACATCGGTATTATAGACCGAGAAGAAAGTGCCAATATCAGCGGTTCCAGACCGACAGTTATCAATTTGGGATTGACAACATCTGACTCTGTCCTGCATGGTGTCGTTTTAGATGATTTTAAAGAACACAATAAAAACGAACCGGATAAGAAAGACATTCGTGAACGTACAGGATTATCCATGTATCTGCAAAATGGCGCTTCCTGGCATAATGAGGTCTGGGGAACCATGGTACCGTCAGAGCCGTGGCGTGGTGTTTCTCATTCCTTTACGGGCAGCAAACTGCGTTCTATTGTAGGAGGTAAGAATGCAGATCAGGCCGGTGTGATTTTCCAGGAAAATGAAAAGCCCATTACGGTAGAAAATTATTCCGGATATGTGAAAGTGCTCTATCAGCATGATAAATTACATCCTTCCAAGATAAAGGGCGGCGATTTTATTGTTCGGAAAGCGGCAGCGGGAAGTGGTATTACTCTTCGTACAGACAATACTGGGCTGAATACCTCTTCGGGCAAAGCGGCCGACAAGAACCTGGTGAGCGAGACACTGAACGCACTGGCAGGAAAACTGTACTACGAAGCCTACAAAAACGGAGAAAAGAACCTGGCAGGGACGGTAGAAATTGCAGAAGGCCTTACAGCCCAATCAGCAACAAAGAGACTGGAAACCATGACCTATAAAGCAGGAACAGGACAAGGCCAGTACCTCTATACCCCGGCAACAGAAGATAATCCAAACCCAAATCCGAACCCCAAGCCAAATCCTAAACCGAACCCGAACCCGAATCCGAATCCCAATCCCAACCCGAACCCCAAGCCGAAGCCTCCCATTATTTATGGAAGCAAAGAAACCCAGATGATGAAAGGCGCCAAAACAGCCATGACCTCTGCCGTCCTTCTGTGGAGAGGAAACAACAACGACCTGCAGAGAAGAATGGGAGACATAAGACTGGCCAAAGAAGAAAACGGCATCTGGGCCAGATACCTGGGCGGAAAGAACAAGATAGACAAACAGAATACCTACCTCAAACAAACCTATGACATAGCCCAGGTAGGTTACGACAAGAAAAAAGGAAACTGGACCATCGGGGCGGCCCTGGACTACGGAACAGGGAAGGACACCTATGCAAACGGGACAGGAAAAGGGAAGCTGGCAAGCCTTGCCCTGTACGGAACCATGCAGAAAGAAGACGGGCAGTACATAGACGTCATCCTGAAAGGAAGCCACATCAAGAACGACTACACCGTATACAACGAAATGAACCACCGCCTGGAAGGGAAGTACAGGACAAACGGCCTGTCGCTGAGCATGGAATACGGGAAGCGGATGAAGAAAGAAAATGGCTTCTACATAGACCCGAGCATTGAACTCACCGCAGGGCACTTAGGAGGAAAAGACTATGACGCCGTAAGCGACTATGCAGGGGGGAAGAAAATGCACATCCACCAGGACGGAATAAACAGCGTGATAGGGAGAATCGGACTGGGGATAGGAAAAGAGACAGAAAGAAGCAACCTGTTTGCGAAGATAGCGCTGGCCCATGAATTCGGAGGAAAAGTGAAGAGCATCTTCAGTGCGGAAAACGAACCGACGAGTGGGACAGAAGTAGACCTGAAAGACAGCTGGGTAGACGTAGAAGTAGGAGGAAGCTGGCTGGTGAACAGGAACACCTATCTGTACGGAACCTACACGAGAAACTTCGGGGCTGACGTTTCCAGCAAGTGGAGAATAGACGCAGGCATTCGCTTCAGCTTCTGAGGATGATGAACGCTTTCGAAAGGGGAATGGAACAAAACTTTGCTATGAGAACTGAATAAGAAGAAACGAAAGGACCGCCTTTCCGGGTATGGGAAGGCAGTCCTTTTCAGTTTATCTTTTTCTCCATCACGGTAATAGATCCTTCGCTTGCGTTCAGGATGACGTCTTTCGTTTCTCGTCATTATAACGCTTAACGTTTTCTGTTATTATGACGGCTTCCGTACCCCGTCATTAGAACGGAGGCAAGAATGCTGTGTGAGAAAGTAGGTAAACGGTAACATGACACTAAGTGAAGAATCTATTATTCTGATGACGCCTTACCGGCTTCCTCATCACGGCAATAGATCCTTCACCGACGCTACGGATGACGTCTTACCGTCCGCCGTCATTCTGAGCAGGGGTAAGAATGTCTTGTGAGAAAGATGGGAAGCAGCAATATGACACTGAGCGAAGAATCTATTTACTTTTATGACGTCTTACCGGCTTCAGTGTGATGGTAATGGATTCTTTGCTGGCCTTCCGGATGACGTTTTGACATGAGTGACACTTTACCGGTAGGCAAAAAGCGGTCGGAATCCCGGCAGGGATTTATCGTCCCTTGGCATCCAAGATGAAAGAAAGTTTAAAAATAATGAAAATAAAATTACCATAAGAGGAAAAGAAAAAGTAAAAATAATTTGCAAATGGTATATGCATTATGATAATATAATAATATCTGAACAACCTTTGTTTAGAACAATTTCAGAGAGAAGACAAAGTCGAAAGGCTTTTGTGGAGAATCCGGTGGAAATCCGGAACTGTTTTACAGCCGTGAAGGGTGAGAAACCCCAGTCGGATGCCGCTTGTTTTCAATTTTCTAATGACCTGCAGGATAGGGGGCAGTAGATACTTGTACATTCGGTAACTGTCTGGCTTGTCCCGCAGATTTTTATTTATCCCAAATGCCGGCAGGATAGTAAATAATCAGCAAATGTATTTAAAAATCGGAGAGATCATTCATGATCAAACTAAAGGATGAGATTAAACGGGTGGAAGCGGTAAAAGGCAATGTTGTTCCTGTCAGCAAACAGTTATATCTGAATTTACTGAAAGAAATCAAATTATTGCGTTTTAAAGCCCATATGGCAAATGACTGGAATCTTCCTTTGAAAGAAAAAGAAAAAGTGTACAGAGATATCACAGAATTATTGTTTGAGTTCTGGCGTGACCAGAGGAATGGAGCGTACAAAATGGCGGAGAATAAGAATACGGTAAAAGCGGAAACCGCAGTGCCGGAAGTGAAGGTGGGGATTGAAAAGGTAGCTTTGTTTAAGAAGCATCTGGAAGATGCGAAAATCAGCGGGTTCGGTATTCAGGATTTTAAGGATGACGTGCATTCCCAGGCTTTCCGCAGTAACCTTCCTGTAGCCGGACAGAACCTTCCTTTCATGATTTTGTTTGACGACAGTGTTTACACGATCATCCAGGTACAGGTGGCGGCAGCGATTGTGACAAAAGAGAAAAAGGCGACCGTTTGTGAAGAGCTGAATGCGTTGAATGACCAGTACCGTATGCTGAAATACAGTGTGGATGAAGCCGGCAACGTGCTGCTGACCTGCTGTATCCCTGCGGGGCTTGATCATTTTGATGCGCCGCTCGTTGTGGCGATCCTGAACCAGATCCAGGGGCATTTAAATGCGGTGTATCCGACAATTATGGAAAAGCTCTGGAAGAAATAAAGAGTGAAAGAGACGTGTATTTTATTTTGGAAAAGAGGTTTACATATGAAAAAGATTCTTATTTCTATGATGATGGCAGCTGCTTCTCTTGGAATGATGGCGCAGGCTGACGCAGCGTCCGGTTATGTCAATGTGGAGGATGTCCTGTCTTCCACGCCGGCTTTTATGCAGGCAGGGAAGACTGTGGTTTCTGAACAGCAGAAATTACAGAATCAGTTCAATGAACAATCTAAAAATATGTCAGATAAGGATAAACAGGCACTCGGACAGAAACTGAACCAGCAGCTGGCACAAAAGGAAAATGAAGTCATGGCTCCCATCCAGGCAAAATTCCGGGCGGCTGTGGAGAAAGCGGCTAAAGATAAAGGCGTAGATATGGTCATCAATGCAAGAGACGTTATTTATGGCGGTATCGATCTGACAGATGCTGTAAAAGCAAATATGAAATAATGACAGAACGATAAAAGAGTATCCGGCGGGATTGCTTCCCCGGGATACTCTTTTTGCATTTTTTTAAGAATCAATAACATTGGATGGGGTTAAATAAATCCACAAAAAGTTACAAAATAAAATTGAATATGTAAAAATTCTATGATAGAATTCAATTAGCTAATAATTAAAAAACAAGATAACGGAATCTAATAACGGGGAATCCGGTGAAAAGCCGGAGCTGTCTCGCAACTGTAAGGGAAGTCGGCCTGCTGTGGTCCTTTCACAGAGGGGCAGGCAGACAATGAACCGAGCCAGGGTGCCGTTTGATTTCATCATCAAAAGACTCGCGAGGCATGAGCCGGATGGGAGATGGGAAAAATTTTTCTCATTTCAGTTTGGTTGTGCCTTTTTGTTATGAGTAAATACGGTGGCAATGAATGGAGATGAAGCGCAATGGAAAAAAGTAGATAAAGACCCTGCGAGAATGGGTTTATGGGAGTTTTGCAGGTCTGTATAGTGTCTTATATGGGATGGAAACGGGCAGTTGCCGGGGGAAGTTTTCGGTCATGAAAGAGAACATTTAGAGAGAGGAGTTTATGATGAAAAGGGAAAAGAATCTGCATTTTTTGGGGATGGCAGTCATGATTGCCGTAAGTATGCCTGCCTCTTGGCTGGCTGTACGGGCGGCGGAGATACCGGCCGCGCCGGCAGAAGATGATATGGCTTTCCGGATGGCGGGGGTCACCGTCGAGGCGAAGCGCCCTGACTGGGAATCCAAACTGTCACCCGGTACCGTTACGGTCATCCGTCCGGAAGAATTTAAAGGGGAGCAAAAAGATCTCGCGGACTTTCTGAAAATGGTTCCCGGCGTCCATGTGCGCGAAGTGAACGGCAAGGGGCAGTATACGGTCGTCACCGTGCGCGGCTCCACGGCGGCCCAGGTCGGGGTATTCGTGGACGGTATCCTGACCAATCTGGGGGGAGATGCAGCCGTGGATATTTCCACCATTCCGGTGAAGAATGTGGAGCGTATCGAAGTATACCGCGGGTATATTCCTGCCCGTTTCGGGGGAACCTTCATCGGGGGCGTTGTGAATATCGTGACCAAGAGACCGGCAAAGGCGGATATCTCGGCGGAAATCGGGAAATCATCCTTCGGGGGCAAAAGCGCCTCGCTCGAAGTGATGTCGCCGCTGGGGAACGGAAGCCTCATGGTGGGGCTTAATCATGAAACGGCCAAAGGCGACTTCCCTTATAAAAATTACGTCATGAATTCCAAAGAATCCAAGAAAGAAGCAAAGTATGCGATGCTAAGTTATGAAACAGAATTAGGCTGGTATGAAAAAAGTGGGGACAAGAAGACATGGCTTATGCTTACATTAAGGAATTACTCTACTCATCTTTCCGATGAAACGAGAAATAAATATAAGGCGGGGAATGTTGAGGACTGGATGGCGTTTGCCAGCAGCGGCGCCTTGGCAGAGGAAATCTACCAATATGATATGGACCAGGCAAGGAAGAACATGGATCGGACCTGGAAAGACGAGTACGCGGAGCTGGTTCCGCAGGAAGAGGCAACAAATTATTTTCTGAAACATGACAAAACGTTTAAACGAAATTATAAATTTTGGTTGAAGCAGATCAAAAAAGCCGGCGGGGATGAGGAAAAAATAGCGCAGATCAAAGCTTGTATGAAACAAGATGTAATTAATGAACTCAAATATTCTTGGAATAATAAGGATTCATATTTTTATGAGCCGGAAAATGCTGATGTGAAAGCGGCCGTGGACGGTGCGGTTCTTGAGAATAACAAGGAGTTTTTGGACAAGGCGGATCGGCTTGCCAAGTATAATGCGCAATGGTTGTCGCAGGGGAAGTATGTCGACCCGGAACAGTCTGAGGAGTATACAAAAATCGTGGAAAGGCACAAATATGTAAAAAAGAGGGTGGAAAAACTCAAATCTATGTCGGAAAACCGGCACCGGAGATGGAATGACCGGAAGAATACGAGCGCCATCGTGAAATGGCAGAATGACGAGTGGATGGTGAAGGGCAGCTGGAACCGCATCAAGCGCCATCTGCCGGACAGCCTGTGGGCAGGATACAGCAATACCACACTGAACGCGTGTCTCGGCTACACGGTGGATTGGATAGATGACGCCTTTTATGCGGAAGGGAAGCGGCAGCGCCTTTACACGAACGAACTGATGGTGGAGAACCGCCATCATAACGGCCGCCTGGAATGGGGCTGGACGGCGGATTTCCAGAAACAGAAGAAATACTATGACGTGGAACATATGTATCACTTAAATGAGAACCAGGTCTATTGGGAAGACGTCCCTTTCCGCAAATGGAGCCGGTTTATTTCCCGCAAGTATAATTTCCTCCTCGACGGCACCTACCAGCTGGGAAACAGACAGCTCCTCGAATTCCAGACCAATTACTCCCATGAGCGGATGCACGTGAACGGATCCCTGATGGATAAAGTGCTCGGCGATTCCGATTATTCCACGCTTCTGGGCGCCATACGGAACCGGTATGACCAGAATATATGGAATATCCAGATCCAGGACACCATCACGCTGGACAAAAAAGGCACCTGGTTCCTGACCCCCGCCTGGCGGTATAACCGGTCAGTCATCGTGGGCTACAGCGAGGGGAAACGCTTCGCCGATACGGCATGGCGGTGGTTCCACTGGATCACGCCGCGGGACAGACAGCAGGACGGGAAAGGCACCTGGCAGCTGGCGCTCAAAAAACAGGTGAATGACAATCTTACCTTGCGCATGACAGGGGGAACCTATTTCCGCCTCCTCAATATGTATGAAATTGCCGGGGACGGGGCAGGCATCCTGCCGGTTCCCGCCAACAAGAGGGGGACCGCTTCCAAGTTCCCCCAGCCGGAGTACGGGACCCAGTTCGATTTCAGTACGCTGTGGAACGGGAAATTCCTCCATTCCGACGCCTATGCTACGCTGACCTACTTCTGGCGCCATGCGAACCGGATGCTCTACCTGTACCGGGCAGGACCCGACTGGGCATCCTACTTCAATGACCAAAAAGGGCATATACACGGATTTGAACTGCAGACAGGGCTGAAGTGGGGCCATTTCAGCCTGGATCTGGAAGGCGCCTATACGAAAATCAAGGCGTTCCGGCGGCAGAATAAAGAGTGGGCGCTGGGGGATGCGGTGTACCGGGAAGTATATCCGACCTTCCAGCCGGAATGGGAAGGGAATCTGCGGTTCTCCTGGTTCCCGAATCCCCGGTTTACCCTGTTTGGCGAGTGGCACTATACCTCAAGTTACTATACGATCAATGAGTATAGATACAATAAACTGGGGGACGAAACGGATGACGGGGTCGCGTATCCCTCGCTGAGCGTCATCAATGCGGGCGTCAAGGTGAAGCCAGGCAAGGCATGGCAGATCGCCTTCGGCTGCAACGATATCTTCAACCGGGCGCCGAAGCAGAAAGGATGGGTCTGCCTCGGCACGAACTCTTACGGGTACCTGAATGTGGAGTATCCCATCCAGGGGCGGACATGGTACGGCACGATCCGCTATGAGTTCTGACATCTGTCCGTTTTACAGATCCGGACATCCGGATTTGTGTATATTATAAAAGGAGGTATCTATGCGTACCAAAGGTAAATCCAAAACGGCTGCCATGATGGCGGCGGCGGTGCTTTGCGGAGGTGTGGCGGCAGAGGCGGCCAATCTGGTGGTGACGGCGCCGTCCAACTATGCCCAAAGCGTGATGGGGGTGGTCCGGGGCTCCCGTGTGAAGAGCGACATCTGGGGCGTTGAGAAAGATCTGCGGACGGATCTGAACGGGGATCCCGGCCTGTTCCATCTCCATGTGAACGGGGACAGCAAGATATTCCTGCGCCAGTATACGTACAGCCAGACGAATCTGAGATCCAATGAACTTCTGGATGCGGAAAACAACCAGTGGTCAGCCCCGGAAAGCACGGGAACAATTTCCACGACGGTGAATACCCATGCCGCGGCGTCCTGGGGGAATTACCTCATCGTCACCGGCTATGACCTGGGGAATGTGAGCGTCTGTGATATTTCAGGAAGCGCGATTACACTGCTTCAAAGCGGGACCCACAGTTTATTAAACGAAATCAACGGGATTCTGGGAGCGCAGTCCGCGTACGGCGCGGCCGCCCGGGCCCACGGGGAAGGCCTGCTGGTGAAAGGGGACAATCTGTATGCCCTTGCCAGCATCAATAAGGAAGGGGGCTACCAGAATTATGACGAAGGCTGGCTCATCCGCTACCAGATCGGGCAGGACGGTTCGCTGGAGCGCAAGGACTACACGAGGGTAGGCAAGAATACCGATGAAGCGCGGCTCAATCTGTACAATGACCATATCCTGGTCTCCGCCATCGGCGGGTATCAGAATTACGGCTTCGGCAACGGGGACACCTGCATTACGGCAGCCACTCTGTCGGATGATGGCGGGCTGAGCACGGGGAATACGAGGAATATCACGCTGCCGAATACCTTTACAAATGAACAGGGCGCAAAAGATTTCCGTGATCTGAAAGTGCTGCCCGACGGTACGGCTTATGTGATGCGGTATAACCTGGGAGGCGCCGGCGGCGTCGAGATGGACGTTTATCAGACCACGGTGTCCAACCTCATGTCGGAGAATCCCGTCAGCTGGGGCAACCCCGTTTCCAGCGGGACTTATGACGGGTGGTTCGGCAAGCTGAATGCGGAATACCATACGCACCGCCTCTGGGTGGAAGCCGGGCAGAACCTGCTGGTCTATAAGGATGGGAATACCACGCCCCAGTCCTGGAGGGCGACGGACTTTTCCAATAACAGCGGCATGTTCCAGTTTAACTTCATGGCGATGCTCCAGCCGGATAAGGTGAAGGGGGCATTGGCAAGCCTGTCCGCCGCGCGGGCGGAGGGACTGACCGTCCGTTCCCTGACGGCGGTGCGGACCGCCAATCCGGACGCGGTCATGCGTACGCCTGATTATAAGTATAAAATTACAGGTACAGTGAAGGATTCGAATACGACTCCTCCTCATTTCGATAATACAGACGATAATTTAAATTATACCTTTGATGAAGACGCGGTCATCCAGCCGACAAAAGATAATTATAAGACAGGAGACCGGGTGACGAATGTCCTTGCCGCTGTAGACGCCCATGAGGAAAATGATGTGATTATCCATGCCGGCACGCATGCCCTGCAGCTCCAGTCCGCCCATACCATCGGAAGCCCTGCGGGAATCTATGCGGGAAGCGGAAAGAATGTCACCATTACCGCGGGAAAGGTCAATGTCATTACGGCCGGGCTTCCGGGCGGCAATTCCATAACCAATGCCATCTGGCTTGACGCACCGAAAACCGGCTCCGGACGGATTACCATCCATGCGCCGGTGAATATCGCCATGACAGGCGGCCTGGGCGGGAACGGCATTGCTATCCAGAAGACGAACCGCTGGGGCGAATCCAGCTATGAGGCGGCCGCTTCTTCCAAGATCATCATCAACGGCAATGTGAATATCAAGGGCGCTGATAATACGGTCTGGGGCATTCCCGTAAATTATGAAAATGTGTATTCCCGTTTCAATAACGCGGGCATCCTGGCATCTGTAAATGACAGTGAAGTACAGGTCAACGGAAATATAAACTTTGATGTCTACGGCAACGGGATCACTGTCAATGCGGCAGGAAGCAAGGTATCTGTCGGCGGCGGGCAGATAACGGTGCCTTCCGGCATGAATTACGGCTACTATACGCTCGGCGCTTATCAGGGGACGATTAATGTGAATACCGGCATTGGAGGAAATACACCGGGGACGGCAGATGTCAATCTCAACGGCGATATTTTCGTCCTTCCCACAGGCACTGTCAATGCGGCCTTTACCACAGCCAATTCCCGGCTTCACGGCATTGTGGATAACGGCGGCACGGTGAACATGTGGCTCCGAAACGGCGCGACGTGGACGAATGAGGCGAGAAATACACGCTATGGAGAAGATAATGAAGATACGGGCAGCAACGGCGCAAGCCGTATTACCCATTTCTATGGCGGAAACACGGCAGCAGCCGCCGGCATCATTAACCAGAAGTCCGATAAAGCAATTACCATAGATCATTACAGCGGAAATACGACAGTCAATTTCGGTACGCTGACCCAAAATGGAAACGGCGTGACGATCAGCGCAGCGTCCGCCAATTCCGGGATCACGATGAGCGGCGACCGGAGCGGTTTGGGCGAAACGGAAGCGATGGAAAGGCTTGCCGGCAAACTGACTTATACGGCGTATACAAGCGGGGAACGGAATCTGGACGGCACGGTGAAATTGAATGAAGGACTGACTGCACGGTCTGTTGCCAGAACAGGCAGAATTGATTTTAACGGCGCTACCGGAAAAGGAAGGCTCGGCGAACTTTCCAAAAGCCCTCTTATGATGAAAATGATGGCGGTTCCCTCTGCGTTGAGGACATCAGCCGTAAGTCCCGCAGGCGGACTGATACCGACATCTCTTCCCGGCGGTGTGGCCTATATCCTCGGAGACAGGGAAACAATGATGATGCGCGGAGCCAAGTCGGCGATGACGACTTCCATGCTGTCCTGGCGTTCCGGTATGACGGATATGAATCAGCGCCTTGGTGATCTCCGCCTCGGCGCGTCAAGCGGCATGTGGGCGAGAACCTATGGCGGCAAAGTGAAGTATGATAAAGATAAAACCAATTTATCCGACAGTTTCTGGGGCGCGCAGGTCGGGGCGGATCATAAACTGGGATCCGGCTGGCACATCGGCGGAGCCTTTGATTATAATGACGGCAATGCGAAGTATGACTTTGGCGGAAAAGGAGATCCGAAGCTTTATGTAGGAAGCGTCTATGGAACCAAGGTCTTTGATGACGGACAGTATGTGGATATTGTCGGCAAGATCGGCCGTGCTGAAAACGATTACACTGTTTACAATGCGGAGGGACGCAAACTCGATGGCGATTATCATGCCACCGGATACGGATTGTCTGTGGAATACGGGAAACGTTTCGGCACCGCCGCGGGTTATGTCGAACCACAGATCCAGCTGCTTTTCTCCAGGCTGGGCAGCGCGGATTATGATGCGGCCAGCGATTTTGACGGAGATAAGAAAATGCATGTCCATCAGGACAGCATGAGCAGCTTCATCGGCCGTTTGGGCATCGCAGCCGGAAGGGCAACAGAAAAAGGCAGCTTGTATGCCAAAGCAAGCATTCTTCATGAATTTAAAGGGGATACGGCTGCCACTTTCAGCGCAGAAGGAGAAGATACGTCCCGTGTGGAACAGGATTTCGGCGATACGTGGGCAGAATTGACTCTCGGAGGCGTTTACCGGCTGAACAGGAGCAACCTTTTCTATGCGAATGTAACAAGAGGGTTTGGCGGCGATTACAAAATGGAATGGAAAGTCAATGCAGGTCTGCGTTTTGCTTTCTAATCGGCGAAAATGGTTTTGGGCGGCAGGTATGCTGTGCATGTCCCTTTCATGGAACGGCGTACAAGCGGAAGATTCTATGAAGGGGCAGCCGGCACCTATTCTGGAAATGGGGGTAAAGCCGAAAGCCACGCCGCAGGAACTGGAGCAGATGCGCTGGATGGAGATATTTGCCAATGATATTGCGCTTTACCGTTTTGATGTACAATCCATCAGACAGAATGAAACGGATCCCGATGAAGTGCAGATGACGGTACAGGCGGTATATACGGATAAAAAAATTCCGGAGCAGATGAAAGCGGCTTATGCTTCCCGATTGAAAGGCGACCGAATGCCTGTGTGCAGTGAGATGGAATTACGTTTCCAGATGAAAGAAGAGCGGTATGCGATTACTGCTGTCCGGATTTATGACCAGCATCATGAAGTGGTGGATGAAAGCAGCAGGGACGCGGAATACCGGAAGATTCCCGTTAATTCATTTGTGTCAACGATGTACCGGGTATCAAAAAAATATATCTGGTTCCAAAAGACAAAAGGGAAATAGCATAGAGTTTTGTTTGGTATCAGACTGCTTTCTCTTCCATTTCGGGGAGAAGCAGTCTTGTATCATATATGGGTGTGATGTACAGGTGAAGATTACATTGACGGGCAATGAGCATTTACGTAAAAAATTGAAGTTATTTATGTCGTATGATACTATTTGATTATAAAAATAAAATGAAAAATGAATGAAGAGCAAAGGAACGGGGAATCCGATGAAAAGCCGGAGCTGTCTCGCAGCTGTAAGGTGGAGTTTGCCTGCTGCAGTCCTTTCACAGAGGAGCGGGCGGATAATGAACCAAGCCAGGGTGCCGTTTGTATTTCATCATCAAAAGACTCGCGAGGCATGAGCCGGATGAGAGATGGGAAAATGTTTTCTCATTCTGATTTGGCTGTGCCTTTTTTATGAGTCTAACTTTTATGGTCGGCAGGATGCTGAGAAGAAAGGAAGAGGGAGCGCAATGGGGATTTTTGATTCGGCAGTAGGATATTTTGTCCGCGGAGGCCTGTGTATGTGGCCTTTGCTGTTTTGCTCACTGGCAGTTATATTTCTGGCGGTGGAGCGGTATGTGTATTATCGGCAGGCAATCTCCGACACAAAATTTGTGATGATGTTCTGTAAGGAAATGACACGGGGAAAAGTTTCTGAAGCGGCGGAACTGGCGGAAGAGGCGGCAGGCAGCGCGGCAAAACTGGCAAAGGATATTTTGTCTGAAAAGGACAGCCTTGGCCGGTCTCTTGAATCCGTCACTTATGAAAAGACAGACCGTTACCTGAATCAGCTGTCGGCCCATCTTGATTATTTAGGGGTTATCATCGGGCTTTCTCCTATGCTTGGGCTTTTAGGGACGATTACCGGAATGATGGGAACTTTTTCTTCCATGACGGGACAGCTGCAGAATACGGCCGGTGTTACCGCCGGATTGGCTGAAGCGCTGATTACGACTATTTTCGGATTGGTTATTGCGATTGCGGGCATGCTGGTACATGCGTATTTGAACGCGAGGTATAAAAAGGCGATGCTTGATCTGGATGCGGTGGCAGATGCCCTTATCTCCGGACTGTCCGGGAAGTGAGGGGGCATTATGAGGAGAAGACCGAGGCAGGCGGATAAAATGCCGGAACTGATGATCAGCCCCATGCTTGACCTTATATTTCTGCTGCTTGCATTTTTTATCATCAGTACGATGTACATGACGGAAGTACGTACTATTTCTATTGCGCTTCCCGCGGCGCAGAATGCGGAAGTCGTGCATAAGAGCAGCAGCCTCGTCACCGTAAGAAAAGACGGCAGTTATTGGTTGGATGATAAAAAAATGCCTTTGGACGCGATTGTGGCGGAAGTGAAGAAAAGAAGCGGCGCTGATGAGAATTATTCCGTTGTTATACGTGGGGAGAAAGAAGCGGCTTATGACAAGGTCATCCACGTTCTCGATCAGTTTAAAGCATCCGGTATTACGAAGTTTGGGTTAGCAACGGAGCAGGGGGAAGACGGATGAATGATCGGCAGAGGTATGCGGTTGGTATTGCCGCTGCTGTCCTTGTTCATTTATTTGCCGTCGTCATGCTGGGACTGTTTGGCGTGAAGTACATGGAAGTTCCGTTTCGTGGGGAAGTATTGCAGGTATCGCTTGATGCGGGCGGCGGAAACCGGGGCGGGGGAGGCAGCAAAGGGAGAAAGGCGCCGGCGGCGAAATCATCTGAAGCAAAAATCAATGATGCTGCTGAACCTGTGGAAATGCCTGATGAAGAAATTAATGAAAAGGCAGCGGAAGAAAAGCCGGAGCCGCAGGACAGGGCGGATAAGAAAGAAACAGCGGACACGGCAGGTATGTCTGCTTCTGATGCCGCGGCAGGAAATGAAGGGATGAATACACAGGGCGACGGAAGCGGCAGCGGCGGGGAAACGGGAGACGGGGAAGGCGCCGGTACAGGTGACGGCAGCGGAACCGGAACCGGTACCGGTGAAGGTGACGGCAATGGAAGCGGGCCGGGAGCCGGCGTTCCTATTACGCCGCCGACAGTGATAAATAAAGTGCTTCCTGTCTATCCGCCGTCTGCAAAGATGAAGGAAACGATGGGTATTACTTATGTAACGATTCTGGTCAATGCATCGGGGACGGTGGATTCCGCTTATGTGGCGCAGGGGTCAGGAAGCAGTGTCTTAGATGCGGCGGCGATCGATGCGGCTTATCAATGGACATTTTCTCCTGCACTTGATAAATATGGGGTGCCTGTCCCCTGCCGGATTACATTCCCGGTAGAATTCAGATTGAATTGAGGAAATGCTTTTATACCAATGATTAAGATACCGGCATGTTCCGCTTTACGTGCCTGCCTTGTATGGCAGGGCCGTGAACTGCATTTTATCATGCTTTGCGGTATGTGGATTACGTCTCGGTTTGTTTGGCGCCTGAAAATAAAAAACGATTATTTTTTTAAGGATATACCTATGCTATAATAGGACAAGGTATATCTTTTTATATTTTTCGACGTACCTTATTGAATAATAGAAGGAATTAGGATGTCAGCTATAGAAGAAAAGCTGGAAGTTGTGAAAAAGCGGATAGCGGCTGCGAAGGCCCGTTCTCCTTACAGGCAGGACGTGACTCTTGTGGCGGTGACGAAGTTTCATCCATTGGAAGATATGGAGGAGGTTCTCCGACTTGGCGTGAAAGAGGTGGGAGAAAACCGTGTGCAGGAATTGGAAGACAAACGGAGCCATTTGAAAATGCCTGTTGTCTGGAACCTGCAGGGACATCTTCAAAAAAATAAAGTGAAAAAGGCAGTGGCGGCGGCTGATTTGATCCAGTCCGTAGATTCCGTGGAAATCATGGAAGAGATAGATAAACGGGCCGGGCAGGCCGGCAAAGTGCAGGATGTGCTTCTGGAATTTAATATTTCCGGAGAAACAAGCAAGTACGGCCTGCCGCCGGAAAGTCTGGACGAAGCTGCAGCGAAGGCGGGAATGCTCCCGCATATCCGTGTAAAGGGTCTGATGTGCATGGCGCCTATGGTGGAGGATGTGGAAATGACACGTCCTGTATTCCGCAGGGCTCATGAAATGTGGGAAGTACTGAAAACATATTTTCCTAAAGGACAGGTTTCTGTTTTATCCATGGGGATGACTCGGGATTTTGAAACGGCAATAGAAGAGGGCGCTACGATGGTACGCGTCGGCACCGCCATTTTTGGCGAGCGGAATTATGCAAATGGGAAAGGAGAAACAAAATGAGCTTACTGGATAAATTTAAGGAACAGTTTACAGATCGTGATGATGAATACGAGGATGAAGAATACGAAGAAGAGGGGACGTCGATAGATACGGCGCAGCCTGTTCCTCCCCGTCCGGCAGCAGGCCGTGCGGCAGTAGCGACCCGCCAGGCGAAACCGTATACCATGGTGGTTGTGAATCCGAAAGACTATCAGGATGCCGAAAAAATCGGGAATCATCTGAAGGCTGCCCGTCCGGTCGTAATGAATATGGAAAAGACTGATGCCGATGAAGCACAGCGTATCGTGGATTTTATTCAGGGTGTGATGTATGCTTTGGACGGGCGCATTGACCAGGTTTCTGAAAACATTTACCTCTGCGCGCCAAATAATATGAGCGTGTCCCGTGAGAATTTTGCGGCATTTCCGGAAGCGGAAGCCCCCGCATGGGATTCGCAGGCCCCTAAGGCATAATGTCATTTTTTTCGAAGATCTCCGAGCTGTTTTATGATCTTTTTGTTACGGAGCCGGAGGAAGAAGAGTATATAGATTCTGCGGGAGAAGACGGTAAAGAGGCGGGTCCCCGTATGGCAGGCGCGCTGCCTGCGAGGGCTGTCCGTCCGTTGGATGCTGTCATCTTCGTTCCCCGTGCTTATAGTGATGCCCGCCGTGCGGTGGATGCCATGGAAAAAGGACTTGTAGTTCTTGTGGTTCTTGGCAGCAATGTGGATGATGAAACGGCGAGCCGTTTTGTGGATTTCATGAGCGGTGCCGTTTATCTCGGCAAGGGAGAAGTAGAACTTCTGAACGGGCAGGTGCTTTTGTGCGCGCCATCGGCGGTGCATATTGAGATGGACAGCATGCCCCGCCTTGCGGGGATTCCTTTGTGGAGAGGTCCGGGCGTATGAAAAAGATTATGATGATCGGCTGCGGCGCTATGGGCGGCGCTATACTTTCAGGGTGCCTTTCCAAAGGCCTCTGGACGAAAGAAGAAGTATACATTAAAGCAAGCACGGAAAAGTCAACGGTGGAAAAGGCAGAGCGATATGGCGTATCTGCAGCTTCTCTGAAAGATATCGGAGAAGCGGATTTTGTCCTTTTGGCAGTAAAGCCCGACATTATCCCTTTTGTTTTGGAAGAAATAAATCCGTACCGTCCGAGGCGGGTGATTTCTGTTGCGGCGGCAGTGACAGCAGCGACCTTGGAAGCCGGCCTTCCCGAAAAGACGCCGGTGATCCGTGTCATGCCGAATACTCCCGCTTCGGTCGGGGAGGGTATGACAGCTATTACAGCAGGGCGGTACGCTGACGAGGATTTTATCGAAACGGCAAAAGAAATATTTTCCGCCCTGGGGAAAGCGGCAGTGGTTTCCGAACGCCAGCTTGACGAGATGGGCGCTTTATCAGGAGCGGGGCCGGGATACGTTTTCGTGATTATTGATGCATTGGCGGATGCCGGAGTGCGCGCGGGACTTCCGCGGAAGCTGGCAGTTGAAGCGGCGGCGCAGACTTTGTATGGCGCAGCCAAAATGGTGCTGGAAACAGGAAAACATCCCGCCGAACTCCGTGACGGGGTGACAAGTCCCGGCGGTACGACGATTGCAGGCATCCATGCCATGGAAGCGCGCGGCATCCGTGCCGCTCTCATGGACGCCGTCATGGCGGCTCTTGCGAAATCTGATGAAATGGGCAGAAAATAATGAAAGACAGAGAAAAAATTCTCCGCTACTTTTCCGCAACCGGAGAAGAAGCGAAAGATATGGCATGAATTGCTGATTCCACAGAGGCCGGACATGCCGTCGGATTTGCGGCGCAGGTCGGACAGACGATTGCGGCACACGGGGCACTTCCGGCGGATATCATCGGTATTTGCCCGACAGGGCAGTTACCGCTGGGAGATATCCTCATGCAGGGGGCGGGGTGCCAGATTGTGGCAGACAGTTCCATGGCGGAATGGATTAAGCGGAATTTCCTGAAAGTCGCCATGGTGTCTGTGCAGATAGAAGAAATATCTCTGGAAGAATTAGAGCCGCCTAAAAAGACAGCCAGAGAGGTGCGTGCCACGGTCGCTTCGCTTCGGCTTGATGCGGTCGGCGCGGCAGGATTTGGCATTTCCCGCAGCAAAATGGTACAATGCGTAGAGAGCGGTCGGACGGAAATTAACTGGCAGCCTGTGAAAGGCGCATCGCAAACCATAAAAGCAGGAGATGTTATTTCCATCCGCGGCAAAGGACGGATTGAAATCAGGGAAGTCACGGGGATGAGCCGGAAAGGCCGGACAGGGCTCCTGATTGACCGTTATAAATAAGAAATGAAACCGTTGATATGAAACAGGAGGATTATTTATGATTACACCGATGGATATCCATAATAAAACGTTTTCCCGCGGACTGCGGGGGTACAGCCAGGAAGAAGTGGACGCATTCCTGCAGGAGCTGGCAAGTGACTATGAACGTATTTACCGCGAACATCGTGAGATGGAAGAGGAGATGGATACAGTCAAGACGAAACTCCGCAATTATGAAAAAATGGAATCTACTATGTCATCCACTTTGGTTATGGCGCAGGAAACTGCTGAAAATGTGAAGAGAAACGCACAGAAAGAGGCGGAACTGGCAGTTCGGGAAGCGCAGAATGAAGCCCATCATATCATTTCCGATGCGGAAGCGGCCCGCCGCAAACTGAACACCGATCTGCTCAAAACGGAAGGCGATGTCAAGATCTATATTGAAAAGATTCTGGCCAATTTCAAGTCGGCGATGGCTCTCATCGAATCTGCAAAGAATACGCCGGAGCCGCAGATTGTAAAAGCGCCGGAAGGACAGGACGAGGAAATGGAACTGCCCATCGAAGCGCTGGATGACCGTTCTGCCGATCTTTTTGAAGGAGAAGTAAAAGCTGATACAGCGGAAGCGGAAACTGATGAAGCGGAAGATGAAACACAGCAGGCTGTATCTGAAATATAATAAGGAATGAAAAGGAAGCGGTTCTTACAGGACTGTTTCTTTTTTTCAGGAAATATAAAGCGGCTCTGATAATATGGCTTTTGTTATTAATCGGACAGATTTCTTTTTATGTAAAAACGCTGTCTCTCCTGATGGGGAAACAGCGTTTTGCATTTACTGCTTTTTATTCTTTTTTAGAAGGCAGGCTGCCGTGCAAACAGCTGCCGCCGTTCCTGCCGCAAAGAGGGCGGCCCGTCCCCACTTGCGGACGTTGTCGAAACGGACCGCCGTTTTTACCTTATCCAGGGCAGTGACGGGACGCCTCGCGGAAACGGTCACGCATCCCAGCTTTGTATCAATTTCAATGTTTGTGAAACCTGCTTTGGTAAGAATAGCGGAAAGCTCTTCCGTTTTGTAGAGAGTCATGCCTTTGATGATTTTCGGGTACAGATCGTCGAGAAATCCATAGCCGTCCGCTTCATTTACGATGAGGAAGGTGCCGCCCGGCTTCAGCACCCTTTTGATTTCTTTCAGTGTGTTTGGCAGATTGGGCCAGAAGTATATCGTTTCAAAGGCGGTGATGACATCGAAATGATTTGCGCCGAAAGGAAGGAGTTCGGCGCTTCCTTCATAAACGGAACACCGTCCTTCCGCAATGGCATTGCGGTTGCGCATAAAAGAATAATTCACGCAGTCCGGTGAAAGATCGATGCCTGTCACATGACCGCGGGGAACTTTCTTTAAAAAGCGGGACAGGTTGATGCCGCCTCCGCAGCCGATGTCGAGAATTTTTTCATTACCGGCAAGATCCAGATGGGAAATCCCCCAGAGGGACACGGGAGTATGGAAAATATTCATAGAGGCAATCAGCAGTTTTCCGGCGGCGCCCTGCGGGTTCGCAAAAGCGGGAAGTTTTTCAGAAAAGTTCATTGTGGCGCTCCTTTCTTAAAACAGGAAATGATATATCTTTATTATAAGTGATTTTTCCGCCGGATAACAGGGAAGGGACGTAATTCTGCATAAAGTGAATAATAGTGCCGACGGAAAAACAAAAATGCAGTCAAAATTATCCTGAATTGATTTGGCAAAAAGCAGTTTTCTAAAGCAAAGAAATAAAAATATTCCGAAACAAGGTTGATTATTTATTCATATAACCGTATAATATATCATATCCTATAAAAAGAAATTGTATGAAGCTCAGTCGAAGAAGAAAGGCGGCATGTAAAATGAGTGAAATTAAGAAAGTGGTTCTTGCTTATTCCGGCGGATTGGACACATCCGTTATCATTCCGTGGCTGAAAGAAAATTATGACTGTGAAGTCATTGCCTGTACGGTCAATCTGGGGCAGCCGGAAGATTTTGATGCGATTCATGAAAAAGCGCTGAAGTCGGGGGCGTCTGTGGCAGAAACGCTGGATGTGCGCAGGGAATTTATTGAAGAATATGCCTACAAAGTGTTGCAGGCCGGCGGGAGGTATGAAGGCCGGTATCTTTTAGGAACGTCTTTTGCCCGCCCGCTGATTGGCAAGTGTCTTGTGGATATGGCAAAGAAATACGGAGCGAATGCCATCTGCCACGGTGCCACCGGCAAGGGAAATGACCAGGTCCGTTTTGAACTGGCGGTGAAAGCACTGGCGCCCCACATGAAGATTATCGCTCCCTGGCGCCTGTGGGATATGAAATCCCGTGAAGATGAGATGGCTTATGCAGAAGCACACAACGTACCTATTGATAAATTTGATGAAAAGCAGACGGAAGAAGAAAAAGCGGCGCAGAAATATCCCTACTCCATGGACTGGAACATGTGGCATCTCTCCCATGAGGGGGATGATTTGGAAAATCCCGCCAATCCGCCCCACAAAGATATGTACCTTGTCACCTGTGATCCCGAAGACGCTCCCGATCAGCCGGAATTTGTTACCATCGAATTTAAGGAAGGGAAACCGATTGCTGTCAACGGGAAGGAAATGGACGGCGTGGAACTGGTCAATACGCTGAATGAAATCGGCGCAAGGAACGGCATCGGTATTGACGATCTTGTGGAGAACCGCCTGGTGGGCATGAAATCCCGCGGTGTGTATGAAAATCCGGCAGGTTCTATTCTTTTCTATGCCCACAGCGAGCTGGAACGCCTTTGTCTGGATCGCGCCACCCTTCATTTCAAGGAAGTGGCAGCCGTCAAATACAGCGAACTCGTTTATGACGGCATGTGGTTCGCTCCTCTTCGTGAAGCACTGCAGGCATTTGCCGATGAAACTTCGAAGACAGTGACGGGAAAAGTGTCCCTCCGCCTGTATAAAGGAAATATCCTCTCCAATGGCGCGGAAAGTCCCTATTCCCTCTACAATGAAGAATTTGTCACATTCGGTGAGGATGAGGTATACAACCAGGCGGACGCGGAAGGTTTCATCAACCTCTTCGGGCTGCCTCTCACCATTCGTGCGCTGATGAAGGAAAAGAATGAAAAATGAGTGAAATGATGTGGGGCGGCCGTTTTCAGAAGGCGGAGGAAAAAAGCGCGCTTGATTTCAACGCTTCTGTTTCCTACGACTGCCGTATGTATAAAGAAGATATTGCCGGCTCGCTGGCTCATGCGTCCATGCTGGCGGACCGTGGCATTATTTCCAAAGAGGATTTGGAAAAGATTACCGGGGGCCTTTTGAAAATAAAAAAAGAAATAGACGAAGGCCGGTTTGCATTTTCTGTGGAACTGGAAGACGTCCACATGAATGTGGAAAAGCGTTTGACTGATGATATCGGTGATGCGGGAGCAAGGCTCCACACGGCAAGAAGCAGGAATGACCAGTGCGCCGCAGATCTCCATATGTATATGCGCCGGCATATCGCGAAGCTGGCGGAGAAGCTGATTGCCGCCGAAGAAGCGCTGATAGGTGTATCTGAAAAATACAAGGATGTCATCCTGCCCGGCTATACCCATATGCAGAGAGCGCAGCCCGTGCTCTTCGCCCATCATATGATGGCTTATTGCGCCATGCTGCAAAGAGATTTTGAAAGGCTCACCGGCTGCTATGAAATGGCAGATGCCTCTCCTTTGGGCGCCTGCGCTCTGGCGGGGACGACTTATCCCACCATGCCGAAGGAAACGGCGGAGAAACTTCACTTTTCAAAATGTTATGGAAACAGTTTGGACGCAGTTTCCGATCGCGACTACCTTCTCCAGTTTCTTTCCTTCGCATCCATCTGCATGATGCACCTGTCCCGCCTGTCGGAAGAATTGATTCTGTGGAGCACCGGCGAATTCGGGTTTATTGAGCTTGATGACGGGTACAGCACAGGCAGTTCCATCATGCCGCAAAAAAAGAATCCCGATATCTGTGAACTTGTCCGCGGGAAAACAGGACGGGTGTATGGCCATCTGGTAGCACTCCTGACGGTGATGAAGGGACTTCCTCTTGCCTATGACAAGGATATGCAGGAAGATAAGGAGGGCGTATTTGACACCATAGACACACTGAGGTTCGCTTTGGATATTTACGCCGGTATGCTGAGTACCATGACTGTCAACGGCGCGCGTACAAGGGCTGTTTTGGAAAATGATTTCTCCAATGCCACCGATATGGCGGACTATCTGGCAAAGAAAGGACTTCCTTTCCGCCGTGCCCATACGGTGGTGGGAAACGCGGTGGCTTACTGCATTGAAAACAGAAAAGTGCTGCTTGCCCTCACCATGGAAGAATTTAAAAAGATGAGTCCTCTTTTTGAAACTGATATTTACGAAGTCCTTCAAATTGAAAACTGCGTGAAGAACAGGGACAGTTACGGCGGTACCGGACCGGAGCAGGTGAAGCGCCAGCAGCGGGAAGCGAAAAAGATAGTCAGCAGGCAGAAAAAACTGGCAGCAGAATGGAAAGAAGCGAACGCGTTTATAGAATAAGAATGGGAAGGAAAATATCTTTATAAATGATTTTGCATCAGGCCCTCATGCGGATGAGGGCTTTTAGCATGGCGGAATGAAGAGGGCGGACCAAATTGAATATGAATCGGAAAATATAATAAAATTTTGCCTGAATATATATTTTTGATATAAAATTGTATTGAAATAAATTTGGATAAAATTAATACAAGTATAAAAAGGAGAAAAATGAAGATCGCACTTCTTCATCTGGATGTGGCGGAAGGACCGGAAACAAGAAACAGAAAAAGTATCATTTCTGCGGCGGGAGAGGCAGTTTCCCGCGGAGCAGACTGGATCGTTACGCCTGAAACGGCGCTTCAGGGATATTTCTTCCATGACAACAATGGGAAGCTTCCTTCCTTTTCGGAAAAGCAGCTATCCCTGTACCTGCTTTTTGCCGGAAGGAATAAAGCGGATATGTTTCTTTCCGCAGCAGAATATGATGAAAGGGATGGAAAGGGCTACAATTCCTGTTTTGTCATAAACAGGGAAGGAGAGTTTCTGGGGAAGCACAGGAAGATGTTCTCCCACCGGAAGGGATTTGAACGGTGGCTGTCCCTGGGAAGAGAAATCCATGTGTTTAACATAGGCACGCTCCGGGTGGGTCTGCTTGTCTGCGCAGATTCCTATTACGAACAGCCCTGTTTGGAAATAAAAAAGAAGAAAGCGGATATGGTACTTGTTACAGCAGCCTGGCCGCCGGGGAAATGCTGCTCCGATCCTGTGTCTGTCTGGGAAACCTGTTCAAAATTATGCGGTGTTCCGGTCATTGTCTGCAACCAGACGGGATATCATGAAAGAATGGATATGAGAGAAGCGGAAAGCGCGGTCATCGTGGAAGGACAGCGGCTTTTTACCTATAAAGGTGCTCCTGCGGTTTTATTTTGTGAGTGGGACGAAGAGAAAATGCAGCTCCGCTCGAGAGCATTTGAGGTGGTGCACGTAAAATGAAAGAAATAGAATTGTATCGGTTAAGTACAGATGAGAAAATCGTACATATCCCTGAAACACACAGCATCGTAGTCCGTTTTAATGCTCCTAAAAAGGTCTTGAGTACTTCTCTCTTGAATGGCGGATACAGAGAAGATATCAAGGGGCTTTTCAACTATACCTGCTGCGGGCCCGGTTCCTGCATGAGCCTTGAAAAATATGAGGAGCATTTGGGAAAATGTGCAGCGGTTATGGGGCTTGATCCTGCCCGTTCCACGGGAATCGGCACGGCGGCACGGATGGAGAACGCGGCCATCGTGGAAGAAACCTATGAAGAACTTAAGGTGGCAGCCTGCGTGACGGCAGGAGTGGAAGGAAACGCAGGGTGTGCAGGAGATCCGGCGGGATATTACGGGGCGGGGACACGTCCGGAAATATACAGGCCGGGAACCATTAATATCCTGCTTTTTATCAATGCCGATATGCCGCCGGGGATATTAACCCGTGCGCTGGTCACCTGTACGGAAGGAAAGATGGCTGCGCTTCGGGAACTGATGGTGGGGAGCCGGTATTCGGAAAATCCTGCCACAGGAACGGGGACAGACTCGACAATCATCGTTTGTGATCCGAAATCACCGCTTTATTTCCGCAGCGCAGGGAAACATAACAAACTGGGGGAACTGATCGGGAAGACGGTCAAAGAGGCAGTGAAAAAGGCATTAGGGAATCAAAATCATCTCTATCCCTCTACGCAGCACAGTGTGACAGAACGATTGAGGCGGTACGGGGTGACAGAGGAAGTCCTGTATTCGTATTTCAGGGAATATAAAAAAGATAGCATTGAAGAAGAATGGCGCCATCTCTGGCGAAAGATAGACCGGGACAGCGAAATGGTATTCATATCATCTTTCCTGGCGGAGCTTCTCGACGAATATCGGTGGGGGCTGGCAGGAAATGAAGAGGCATGCCGCATGGCAAAAAAGCTCCTGCAAATGACAGCAGAAGCATATGGAATGCGGTCAGTACCGATGGAAATAAAATCAGCTGAAGATATAAAAGATGCTTTTTGCCGATTGGCAGTACAGGCAGCTGTAAAGAAGAACGGCATTTGAGCATAACGGTCAAACAGATAAATCTATCAGGTACAGGCAGTTTATCGGTTTGCCGCTAAAGATCAGAAGCTGATAATATATTCTTTATGTAAAGTGTTTTTTCTTGACAGACTGTTTTGTTTCTTATATAATCATTCCGGTATGGTGATGATATGTTTTTAGAAAATATCGTACAGAAAGGCGAGCTGCTTGATTGCTACGGCGCTTTATTGACTGTGCGGCAGCGGGAATGCCTTGAGCTTTATTATAATGAAAATCTCACATTGGCGGAGATTGCGGAGTATTTCCATATTTCCCGCCAGGCAGTGCATGATGCCATGCGCCATGGGGAGGAGCAGCTGGAAAATTATGAAGCGGCGCTCCATGTGGCGGCTGCACGGCTGAAGCGTAAGAAAGCGGCAGAAGAGATTTCTCTGCTCTTGTCCGATACGGCAAGAGAAGAAGCGGCGCCGCTTTTAAAAGTATTGACAGATTGAGGTGGACGGATGCCTTTTGAAAATTTAGGGGATAAGCTGCAGTCTGCTTTCAAGGATCTACGGGGAAAGGGCAGACTTTCTGAGAGCGATATCGACAGCGCGCTCCGTGAAGTGCGCCGTGCTCTTCTGGAAGCAGACGTTAATTTCAAAGTTGCGAAAGATTTTATTGCCCAGGTTCGTGAAAAGGCGGTGGGTGAAGAGGTCTTCGGGAGCCTGAAGCCTGACCAGACGGTAATCAAAATCGTCCGTGATGAGCTCACGGAGCTCTTAGGCGGTACGCAGAGCAAGATTACGATGTCGTCCTCCGGATTGACAGTGATTATGCTGGTGGGGCTGCAGGGCGCCGGTAAAACGACGACAGCAGGCAAGCTGGCCCTTATGCTGAAGAAGCGCGGCAAGAAACCTCTTTTGGCGGCGTGCGACGTGTACCGTCCTGCGGCAATCAAGCAGCTGGAGGTTCTTGGACAACAGGTGGATGTTCCCGTATACCGCATGCCTGATAATGTGGATCCTGTCCATATCGCACGGTACGCAGTGGATGCAGCAAAGTCTTACGGACGGGACGTGGTTATCCTTGATACGGCGGGCCGGCTGACAATTGACGAAAAACTTATGGCAGAACTTCGGAATATAAAATCCGAAGTCCATCCTCATGAAATCCTTCTTGTCCTGGATTCTATGACAGGACAGGATGCGGTAACAACGGCGGGGACATTTGATGAAAATCTCGGTATAGACGGCACGATCCTGACGAAGATGGACGGTGATGCCCGCGGCGGCGCGGCTCTTTCCATCAAGGCGGTCACCGGCAAACCGATAAAAATGATCGGTGTCAGTGAAAAGCTGGACGGCGGTTTGGAGGATTTCCATCCCGACCGTATGGCAGGACGCATTCTCGACCTGGGCGATCTGGAATCTCTCTTTGAACAGGCCCAGAGAAATATGGATCAGGATACGCTCAAAGAGGGCGCGAAGAAAATTCAAAAAGGCGAATTTTCGCTGGACGATTTCCTGAAACAGCTGAAACAGATCCAGAAATTGGGCTCCATGTCCGGCATTTTAAGCATGATTCCGGGAATGGGGAAATATAAAGAGCAGTTGAAAGATGTTGATCTAAACGGCAAGGAGATCAGACATATCGAAGCAATTATTTTGTCTATGACACCGGCGGAACGGGCGAATATCGATTTGCTCAACGGCAGCCGCAGGAAGCGCATCGCGGACGGCGCCGGTGTGAAGATCCAGGATGTGAACCGCATGATGAAGCAGTTTAAGGAAATGCAGAAGCAGATGAAAAAGCTGAAAGGCAGAAAGATGCGTCCTCCGACAGGCGGTCTCGGCGGGTTTGGAGGTTTCGGCGGATTTCCGGGTATGTTCAGATGAAAGGGGCGTAAGCCTGAAATTTTTTGCAGGAATACCGGCCTGACCGCGCTGCCGGAAAGGCCGATTATTTCATAAATCAAGTAAAGAACTTATGATTTCAAGGAGGTGAAATTATGTTAAAGATTCGTTTGACCCGCATGGGCGCAAAGAAAAATCCTTTCTACCGTGTAGTTGTTATTGATTCCAAGGAAGCCCGCAACGGTACTCCCGTCGCGACTGTAGGCTGGTATGATCCGGCTAAGGCTGACGCCCCTGTCAAGCTTGATGAAGAAGCAATTCTTTCCTGGCTTGGCAAAGGTGCACAGCCGACTGATACAGTCCGCAGCCTTCTCCGTAAAAATGGCATCATGGCAAAGTTTGCTGAAGCGAAGAAATAAGGGAGGCGCGCTATGAATGAATTGGTGGAAAATATCACCAGGGCTCTTGTGAAGAACCCCGACGCCGTCTCTGTGAACGTTGTCCATAAGGGCAGCCTGGAGATTTATCAGATCCAGGTTGCCCCTGAAGATATGGGCAAGGTGATTGGCAGAAAAGGCCGCATTGCTAATGCAATCCGAACAGTGGTAAAAGCAGGGGCTTTAAAGGAAAATAAAAAAGTCGCTGTTGACATTCTGGAAGAGGTACACTAATGGATGAAATTCAGGTTTTGATTCCTGTCGCTGTAAAATCTAAGCTGACAGAGGCATTAAAGACAACTTTGCTGAACCAGATCAATCAAAATATCAAGAGTGTTGAAAATGACATGACACAGCTTGAATTTGAAGCGAACGCGAAGCTGGCGGAACAGGCAAAAATCAATATGCAGGCAGTGGCTCCTCTCCGCGCCCAGTATGACGCGCAGAAAGCACAGATGATCCAGGTAAAGGATAAACTCACTGCAGATAAAGAACATCTGGAAAAACTGACTATTGGCGCAGAATTGCCGCGCCAGCCGCTTAACCGCCTTGTGACTCTTCATATCGGTGACGACATGAATGCTGTCGCCGGGGGAGAAATTCTGGTGGAAGACGGAAAGATCATCGCTTTCCGTGAATGATATGAATTCCGGCAAATGGATTACTGTCGGCCGAATTGTTGCCCCGCATGGCGTGCGGGGTGATTTGCGTGTCCTTCCGGAAACGGAACGGCCGGCCATGTTCAAAAAGCTGAAAAAACTTTTCCTTGGCGGCAGATCCTATGATGTACGCTCTTCCCGTCCTCATAAAAATGTATACATCATTCATTTGGCAGGGTTGGAAGACCGGAACGGAGCGGAGCCGCTTGTCGGAATGCCTGTGGAAATACCTGTAGCGGAATTACCGAAATTGCCGGAGGGGGAATATTATTACTTCCAGCTTATCGGCCTGACAGTGGTTTCCGATACGGGGGATACTGTGGGGACACTCACGGAAATTATTGAAACCGGCGCGAATAACGTATATGCGGTAAAAACGGCGGAAGGAAAGGAAATATACCTTCCCGCCATACCGTCCTGTATCCTTTCCGTTCAACCGGAGGAAAAGACGATGACAGTGCATTTACCGGAATGGGAATAAACATGAAAATAGATATTTTATCTTTATTTCCCGAATTTATAGAAGCATTCTTCCGACAGAGCATGATTAAACGCGCTCTGGACGCGGGGCTCATAGAGATGGCGGTGACGGATCCGCGGGAGTTTTCCCACAGCAGGCATCATCAGGTGGATGATACCATCTATGGCGGCGGTGCGGGAATGCTCATGCAGTGCGGGCCGCTTTTTGAAGCCTGTGAATCGGTACTTCCTCAAAAGGGGCCGCGGGATCGGGTGGTTTTCCTGTCTCCTGCCGGGATCCCTTTTACCCAGGATAAAGCCAAGGAGCTTTACCGCGACTATGACCATCTGGTTCTGATCTGCGGGCACTATGAGGGGGTAGACCACCGCGTGGAAGAACACCTGGCAGATGAACTGATTTCCATCGGAGACTATGTCCTTACGGGAGGAGAGCTTGGCGCTATGGTTATTTCCGATGCGGTTGCCCGTATGGTGCCCGGTGTCCTTGGGGATGCGGGCAGCGCGGCAGGCGATTCTTTCTATGAACCGATTCTGGAATATCCTCAGTACACGAAACCTGTGGATTATCGTGGCTGGAAAGTGCCTGAGATGCTTGTGAGCGGCCATCATGCAAATATTGCCCGCTGGCGGCGGAAAGAGGCGCTTCGGCGGACCCTGAAATGCCGTCCCGATCTTCTGGCAAAATTACAAATGACGGCGGAAGATAAAAAGCTCATGGCGGAAATAGCCGGGGAAGAGGAGGAATCATAGTGGCGCCCGTGTATATAGGACTTGTCCATTATCCGATTTATAACAAACATATGGAAGTGGTCACGACCGCCCTTACGAACTATGACCTTCATGATATCGCACGGACGGCGAAAACATATGGCGTACGCACTTATTTCATTATCCATCCCATCGAGAGTCAGCGCGAAATGGCGCTCCGTATTATGACCCACTGGAAAACGGGCGGCGGGGTCCATTATAACCCGAATCGGAAAGAAGCTTTTGAAGAAACAGCTCTTGTACCGTCTCTGGAGGATGCCACTCGGCAGATAGAAAAAGACTGCGGAGAAAAGCCGATTATTGTGACTACGGATGCCCGTGTCTACCCGAATACGGTTTCCTACACGGACATGCGGAAGAAAATCCATGAAGAGGAAAAACCTGTTTTCATTCTTTTCGGGACAGGCTTCGGCATGACCAGGGAAATGATGAAACAGTTTGATTATATTGTAGAACCTATATATGGTGCCGGCAGCTACAACCACCTCTGTGTGAGAAGCGCCGCTGCCATCATCCTTGACCGCCTTTTAGGCGAGCCCTGGTGGAATACAAAGGAGGGGAAATAATTATGTCCGGACATTCCAAGTGGGAAAATATCAAGCGCAAGAAAGGCAAGACGGATGCCATCCGCGCGAAAATTACCACAAAGATTTCCAAGGAAATCACGATTGCTGCCCGTATGGGCGGTGGAGATCCTGTAGGAAATATGCGTTTAAAACTGGCTTTGACAAAAGCAAAGCAGAACAATGTGCCGAAAGATAATATCCAACGCGCTATTGCCAAAGGCGTAGGCGCCGCTTCCGGTGCGGGCTTTGATGAAATTACTTATGAGGGGTACGGCCCCGGCGGCGCGGCGGTTATCGTTGAGTGCAATACGGATAACAGAAACCGTGCGGCGGCGGACGTACGCCATGCCTTTACCCACCATGGCGGCAGCATCGGTACGCCGGGCTGTGTGGCGTGGATGTTCAAGAAAAAAGGCATAATTGTGGTGAGCAAAGAAGCCGCTGATGAAGATACCCTCATGATGATCGCTCTTGACGCAGGTGCCGAAGACGTTTCGACAGACGGAGACAGTTTTGAAATTACGACGGCTCCTGAAGATTTCCTGACCGTTTCCGAAGCACTGGAAAAAGAAGGGATTGCCGTAGAAGCATCGGAAGTGACCATGGTTCCGGATAATACTGTTTCCCTTGAAGGCGATGCGGCGGACGTCATGAATAAGCTTACCGGTGAACTGGAAGAATTGGATGATGTGCAGGACGTGTACACCAACGCAGAACTTCCGGAAGATATGGAATAATAGAAAGCACAGGTTCAAGCCTGTGTTTTTTTGCGCAGAAAAGCGGAGTTGCCCTGGTGTCAGCAGATTTTGCTGCTGGCGGCACTAAAAAAGAATCCTTACGAATATTTTCATTCATAAGGATTCTTTTCATTTGCTTAGAAATGGTAATTCAAGCCGACACCGAAGCCGTCTTCGCTGGATGTCTTATCTCTGTCATAATAGGTATAGTTCACGTCAAGGTCGAAAGAGGTGGGGACGAGGCCAAGCCGGAGACCCACTTTATATTCTCTTTCCTCGGAAGATAATTTCAGTCCGCCATACGCATCAAGAGGACCTATGACATTTGTTCTTCCTTCCAGAAGTCCGTAAACTTTTGCGTCTCTGTCATAATAATTTCTGTTGCCTAAACCAAGGTACACATGGCCCAGTTTATACTTGGCGTAAATATCCGTTTCATTTCCGCCATGATTCCAGTGTCTGTATTCCGCACCGACAATAACTTTACTGACAGGCGAAATTTCGATATGGGCGCTGTGGATACCGTCTTTTGCTCCGTTGTAGCCATAGCCGACTTCCGTTTCCAGAACCGGTACGCCGGGAATCAGCGCCTGGGCGGAATATGCTCCGCTGAATACGGTAAGCACCGCTGCCGCGAATAACAATTTCTTCATAACAGTCTCTCCTTTCTGCAGATAATCTTTTCTCTATTATAAATCAAGAATAGAAAAAATTCCATCTATTATCTTATAGAATTTGGGCATGGGTTGGACAATCCAATCGCTCCTCTGATAAAAGGAACAGTTGTTTATGGAATGCAGGTGTCGTTCTGTATTATAAGGCAATCGCTCTTGCGAAATGTTCTTTCAAAACTTTGACGGATGCTTGGAGTTCTTTCTGTTCGTCATCTGTCAGATTCAATTCAATGATGTCTTCCACTCCGTCTTTACCGATTTTGACAGGAACAGAAGCAAAACTGTCTTTTATGCCGTACGGACCGTCAAGGTAAACGGAGCAGGGGAGGATCTTGTGTTCATTATGGTAAATCGCGCGGACCAGTTCTGCTGTCGCTGAGGTGACGCCGAATTCAGTGCAGCCTTTTGTCGTATTTTCGATATATCCTTCCTTGTGGACTTTGTCGAGAATGACTTCTTTAGGATCCATATGATAAAGATCCGGTTTTTCTGCGAGGAGTTCATCGATCGGTTTGCCGGCGACTGTTACATGGCTCCAGGGAATCATGGAACTGTCCCCGTGTTCACCTAAGAGATAAGCGGTGAGGGAGCGGCGGTTTACTTTCAGCTGGGTAGACAGCTGCATCTGCAGCCGGGCAGAGTCGAGAGCCGTTCCCGAGCCGATGATTTTTTCCTTTGGCCAGTCCAGTTTGTACTGGAGGTATTCGGCGATAATATCACAGGGATTGGAAATGGAAATAATAATTCCGTCAAATCCCGATTCTTTAATGAGCGGAATAAATTCTTTGCTTGTGGCGACGGCGCTGTCCATCATGTCAAGGCGTGTCTGTCCCGGAAGACGGGGTGTGCCTGACGCATTGATGAGTATATCGGCATCCTTCATGTCGGCTACGGTGCCTGCGTACGCTTCAAAATGATGGGGCTGGTAACTTACTGCGTCCAGCAGGTCAAGTGATTCTCCATGGGCCTTGTCATTATTAATATCATAGAAAACCACTTCGTCAGCCAGTCCCTGCACTGCGAACTGGAGTGCCAAATGGGAACCTACGTTTCCCGCACCGATGATGCCGATTTTTCTTGTTTTAATTGCCATTTCTTCTATCCTCCTGTTTCTCCTTCATGAATGATCATTCTTTTGGATCATAATTTAAACCAATTATACTCTCTCAAACCGGATGAGGCTACCTTCTTTTAGCAGCGGAGGAATATGTTCGGTGAAAAGGAGATGATTGCGGGAAATTGCAGGACATGGCATAAAATATTCCCAGGCAGCCAAACGGATTACAGGGATATCGTTTTAAAATTTTTGACGATCAAAATTCTTTAGGTCATCAGCACATTCTGAATGATCTAATTATTCTATAATAAATTGATTACTATATATTGTGTTTTAAAAATATATTGACACAAGATATTGAATAGAATAATATAGATATATAAAATAACCGAAATAGAATCGGTGAAATAAAGAGAGGGTATTGATTATGGAACATTGGTATGACAATGAAATCAGCCGGGGTATTTTAGAGGCGAAATATTATCATGAAGGCGAGACGACGCCGCAGCAGTTCATCGACAGAGTAAGCTCCGTATTTAAGGGGGATTTTCGTGAACGTATGAAAAAATACATCACAAACGGAGATTTTTCTCCTGCCGGAAGGACGCTTTATGCGGCAGGTTCGAGGGGCAAATTTAAAGTATCCATGTCAAACTGCTATATCCTGCCGTCACCGGAAGATAATCTGGAATCCATTTTTCATTCCAATTATGAAATTGCCCGTATTTTTTCCTATGGCGGCGGTGTCGGTATCAATATTTCCAATCTCCGTCCTGCAGGAAGCCGTGTACATAATGTGGCACGTACTTCCACCGGTGCCGTTTCTTTCATGAAAATTTTTAATACTACCGGCGAAGTGATCAGCCAGAACGGCCGCCGCGGCGCGCAGATGGTGGGACTCAACTGCAGCCATCCTGATATTTATGAATTCCTCCATATCAAGCAAAATGAAGAAAAGCTGTCCAGCATGAATATCAGCATTCTTTTTACTGATGAATTTATGGAAGCTGTGCGGGACGATAAAGAGTACACCCTCCGTTTCCATGTAGAATCGACCGGTGAAAATATCGAAAGGACGATCCGTGCCCGTGATTTCTTCCGTGAGTTTTGCGAAACCCAGTGGGATTGGGGCGATCCGGGGGCGCTTTTTTCGGATCGGCTGAATGATTACCATCTGCTTGCAGGATATGATGAGTATCAAATTGAAATCACGAATCCCTGCGGTGAGTTCGGCGGCAACGCGTACAATGCGTGCAACTTGGGCAGCATCAATCTGTACAACATGATCGATGATAAATTCGGCAATGCACCGTCTTTGAATGAGGAAAAATTCAAGCAGGCGGTTTATGACGGCATTATTGCTCTTGACGAGATCGTCTCTTACGGTTATGAAACGCAGCCTCTGGATGAAAACAGAACCTGCATTGATGACTGGCGCTCTTTGGGGCTGGGACTCTTCGGCGTGGCCGATGCGCTTGTGGCGATGAAACTGGCTTACGGAAGCCGGGAAGCAAGCGCATTTATGGAAAATGTGATGAAGATCATGCTCCTTTCCGCGCTCCGCTCTTCCTGTGACAGGGCAAAGATGAAAGGTGCTTTCGGACGCTACCGCCGGGAAGCGACGGAGAAATCGCCGATTATACAAATGGTAAAAGAGCTGGACGGCGGTCTTTATGAAGATATCCGAACTTATGGTCTGCGGAACGGCACGCTCCTTGCCATCGCGCCGACAGGAACCATTTCCCTTCTGATGGGAAGTTTTTCCGGCGGCTGTGAACCGCTTTACAAAATTTCTTATGAACGTTCCACACACAAGATGGAAGAAGTGAACGGCAGTTTCCGCGTGTATGCCCACAGTGTAAAAGATTTGCTCCGGTACCATCATCTGCCATTGACTTTGACGGATGATGAAATACGGGAAAAGTTCCCTTGGGTCATTGAAAGCCATGATATTTCTTTTATGGATCGTGTAGCTATGCAGGCGGTCATGCAGAAGTATGTGGATAATTCCATTTCCAGCACGGTGAATTTGAAAAATGACGCCACGCCCGAAGATATCTACGATATTTACCTGGCGGCATGGGAAAGCGGATGCAAAGGCATTACTGTTTTCAGAGACGGATGCCGCCGGGGAAATATTCTCGGCGTTGCCGCAAAGAAAGAAGAGAAAGCCGATGGACCAAAGCCGGCAGAAGGGCAGCCGGTTTGTCCCGAATGCGGCGGAAAGAATATCCGTGTGGAAGGCTATTGTGCGGCCTGCAGTGACTGTGGCTGGTCTGCCTGCAGTGTCGTGTAAATGAAATAGAACAGGAAGATTCCGTATGAACCGGCGGGCGTTTTTGAACGGGAAAATGAAAGGAACTTTAGCGTTTCTTGTGAAATCAGACGCAGAATTATATAATTAAAGAAGACAAACCGGGAATCAATAGTGAATGAAAATGAAAAGACTGGAGATATAAGCTTTAGTAAGGAGAGGATTCCCGGCGGAGAAATTATCCGTAAACGGAAAAGGAGGACTCACTGATGAAAGGTTATGCAATGCTCAAAATCGGCTCTGTAGGCTGGGTTGAAAAAGAAAGACCCGCCTGCGGCGCCATGGACGCCATCTGTAAGCCGCTGGCTATCGCCATCTGCACTTCCGACGTACATACCGTATGGGAGGGTGCTGTCGGCGAACGGCATGACATGATTCTCGGACATGAATGCTGCGCGGAAGTGGTGGAAGTCGGCGCGGATGTAAAAGATTTCAAGCCGGGCGACCGTGTTCTTGTTCCTGCAATCACCCCCGACTGGAATTCACTGGAAGCCCAGGCCGGATACGCGATGCATTCCGGCGGCATGCTGGCAGGCTGGAAATTTTCTAATTTTAAAGATGGTGTGTTTGCGGAATATTTCCATGTGAATGATGCTGACGGAAATCTGGCGCATTTGCCGAAAGAAATTAATGTGGTAGATGCGTGCATGCTCTCCGATATGGTTCCTACCGGATTCCACGGTGTGGAACTGGCCGATGTGCAGTTTGGCGATGTGGTGCTTGTTATCGGCATCGGCCCGGTGGGGCTCATGGCGGTAGCCGGAACGAATATGCGCGGCGCTGCCCGGATTATTGCCGTAGGCAGCCGCCCCGTATGCGTAGAAGCGGCAAAGAAATACGGGGCATCAGATATCATAAATTATAAAAATGGCCCCATTGAAGACCAGGTCATGCGGCTCACCGACGGTAAAGGTGTGGATCGTGTCATTATCGCGGGCGGTACGGTGGATACATTTGCGTCCGCAGTGAAAGCATTGAAGCCGGGCGGAAAAATCGGTTCTGTGAACTATCTGGGAAGCGGAGACAGTATCCGTATCCCCCGTGTGGAATGGGGGGTAGGCATGGGGCATAAAGCCATCGTTGGCGGACTTATGCCCGGCGGCAGACTCCGTATGGAAAAGCTGGGCGCCCTTGTGGCGGCAGGAAAACTGGACGTAAGCCTTCTTTCCACCCATGTATACGAAGGCTGGGATAAGCTTCCCGAAGCGCTTCAGATTATGAAAGATAAACCGGCGGACGTGATTAAGCCGGTAGTGGTTCTGGAAAGATGAAAAGTTAGGATATAGTTCAGTCAGTACAAAGGTGAATAAATCAGTGTTTTCTTAGTATAATGGTGATGAAGTAAAAGACTCCTATTGTTCTTCATACGGGTTTCGGTAGGAGCCTTTTATTTGTTTTTCACGGATCTCTATTTTTCTTTGCCTGCAAGAGTGATAATAACGGTAAATGGACACTATTGAGAAGGTGTCATCCCAAGTAAATGTGAAAGAGCTGTTATTGTGATGAGCTTTTGCGGATTGTGGATAGAGAATTCTTTTTGATCAGTGCAGCTGACAACGTACAGGTATCCATTATGGAGAGATTTATATGACTTTTAAGGGTATTTTAGATGGCGCATTATTGAGAAAAAGTATTTGCGTTGCCTTATTATTTGCTGTATTTGTATTACTGCTGAAAAGTACAGGAACAGTATCTGCCGATTTATTATCGCAAAAAAAGATACTTGTAGGGATGACCATTACAATGGCATTCGTCAGTTATTTAGTATCGTGCAGCAAGAATTTATTAGGATGGGTAACCTTTTTTAGTCTGCTGTATGGGTCTACTGCATATATAAAATTATTTACCGGCGCCGTATTGCGGGGTAATGAGATATCTTCCGCCATCGCATTGGGCGTTATGATTGGAAGTTTTTTGATTATTGTCTTCGCCATTCGTACGGTTTTTAAGAATAAAGTTATCAGTTGCATACTGTATGGGATATCATATGTTTTAGGGATGGCGGCGATTCTATTTCCTTTGTTATTTTTTTGTTATTATTTGGCAACGGGTGCACTCTTATCATCAGATATTTTATTGACGCTTTTTCAAACAAATACAAATGAGATAGCATCTTATTTAAAAGGACAGAATTTATTTAGGTGGGGGGGGGTACGCTTTTATTAATATGTGTCTGCATGATATTTTTTTGTTATTTTAACCGATTAGTATATTTTGGTGTTTCAGTGAAAAGGCTGATTTCTTGTGGAATTCTTATCTTGATTATGTGTATTTTTATTGTACCTAAGGCGGGACAAAATGCTTATATTTTGAATACTATTGATTCCGCACGTGAAGAACTCGTTACTTTTAAAAAATATGGAGAAGCTAAACTGCGTCGGCAAAAACAGTTACAAAGCCTGACTGATTTAAAAATTCGGGAAGATAGCGGAGGTATATATGTTTTGGTGATTGGAGAATCAGAGACACGGGATCATATGCATATTTATGGTTATGAAAGAGAAAACACTCCGTTTTTGGATTCTCTTAAAAGTTTGTCGGATGCAGTGATATTTTCTCATGCATACTCCAATCATACCCATACGGTGCCTTGTCTTACTTTTGCTCTTAGCGAAAGGAATCAATATAATGATATTAATTTAGTTGATGCTTATTCAGTGGTTGAAGTCGCTAAGGCTGCCGGCTATGATACTTATTGGCTCAGTAATCAAGAGAGATTCAGTCCTTGGGATACGCCGGTAGCAGAGATAGCTTCTGTGGCAGATCGACAGGTTTGGCTGAATGGAAATGTAGGAAAACAAATTAATACTTTTTATTACGATGGAAAATTGCTGGACTTCATACCCGATATGTCAAATATGACAAATGGATTCATTATTATTCATTTGATGGGGAATCATTTATCATATGATGATAGGTATCCTGAAGCGTTTAATAAATTCAGCAGAGGTGATAAAACTATAGACACTTACGATAACAGCATTTTGTACAATGACTTTGTTCTGAGGAGTATATATGAAAAAGTTAAAAATGTCCCCCATTTTCAAGGAATGATATATCTATCTGATCATGGTGATGATGCTGATAAACACTTAGGACATGAGTCCAGCAAATTCACTTATAGAATGGCCCACATTCCTCTGATTATGCTATTTTCTGGAAGTTTTATGCAGAATCGTCGTGAATTATATGAAACGTTAAAGTCACATAAGGATTCTTATTGGACAAATGATCTGCTTTATAACGTAATGGTAAATATACTGGGGGTGCAAGGGATACCGAATTCTGAGCCCGTATTGGATTTGGGAAATGAGAAGTATGGTGGTAGTGCAGATATTCTTATGACACTTCATGGCAGAAAGAGAATTAGTGAGGATCCATCTGTGAAAAACTAATGAGATTATATGGGAATTTAAAAAGGGACTGTTCCTCACAGGCAGTCCTTTTTTGCTTGGGAAATTTTATATACAAATTAGAGTGTATACTCATTGAAGAAGAAATATATTTCTTAAAATGATTAGAAACAGATGGATGAATTTATGAATCACCGATAAAAACAGAACCGATAAAAGTGTTAATTTTATTTTCATGGTTCTTGTATCTTGTAAATGCATGAATAAACGTCTTGTGCTTCTGAAATCGGGATAGATGGTGATATATAGTATACTAATTCACAGGGAACATATATAATTAGGACATAAAAACGAGTACCGGGAATGGACAAAGGAGGTCAGAGCCTTTTGTCGTTCCCGGTATGGCACGGAAAGGGTCAGGAAGTGAATAAACTTAAATCTTATGCAGTTAATCAGCTGAAGGTTACGCGGAATACATTCCGTGATCCGATCATTGCGGCAGTCACGGTTTCTATGATTGCCGTGCTTCTTATTTTTGTGGTGTGGCCCCTGCTGGAAGTCGTGAAGCAGAGTCTTGTGGATACGGCAGGCAATTACAGTTTCCAGGCGTATAAGAATATCTTTACGATGCGGGAAACATACAAGGCTTTTTGCAACACCATTATGCTGGCCGTTATTGTCGGAGTTCTGGCGACGGTGATCGGGTTCCTTTTTGCCTACTGCACGTCCCACCTGCAGATCCGCGGGAAAAGAATATTTAATCTGATGGCGATGATGCCCATGGTGTCACCGCCGTTTTCTGTGGCATTGTCCATTATCATGCTTTTTGGCAGCCGCGGTCTGATCACTTACAATCTTCTCGGCTGGACGAATACGAATATTTACGGGCTGAAAGGCTTGATTTTTGTACAGACGATTTCTTATTTTCCTATCGCCTTTCTTCTTTTAGCCGGCATGCTGCGGTCTATTGACTCCTCTATTGAGGATGCGGCCCGTGATCTGGGGTCTTCTAAATGGCGTACATTCAGTACGATTACGGTTCCTCTTGTCCGTCCGGGGATTGCCAATGCGTTCCTGCTGGTGTTTATTAAATCGGTGGCGGATTTTGCGAACCCTATGGCTATCGGCGGGAATTTCTCCACACTGGCGACGCAGGTGTACCTGCAGGCTATCGGGAGTTATGATGTGCAGGGCGGCGCGGCGGTGGCCGTTGTCCTACTGGATATCGCCATGATTCTTTTCATTCTTTCCAAATACTGGGTGGAGAAAAAGACCTATGTGACCGTGCTGGGGAAAGCCTCCCGCGAGAGGGCGATGATTAAGGATCCCGCCGTGGTGATTCCGGTGGCAGGTTTCTGCTTCCTTGTGACCGCCGTGGTGCTGGCGATTTATGTCCTGATTCCGATTGCTTCTCTGATAAAAATGTGGGGTGTCGATTATTCATTTACTCTTGCCCATTACAAATACGCTTTCGAAGTGGGACGGAACGCAATTCGGGATACTACGCTTCTGGCTGTTGTTTCCACGCCGATTGCCGGTATTCTCGGCATGATTATTGCGTACCTTGTGGTGAGGAAGAAGTTTATCGGCAGAGGCTTTATCAATTTTGCGTCGCTCCTCAGTATTTCCGTGCCGGGTACGGTTATCGGCATCGGATACATACTGACATTCAATGATTATCCTCTCCAGCTGACAGGCACGGCAATCATTCTTATTGCGGCGTTTGTTATCCGCGCGCTGCCTATCGGTATCCGTGCCGGTGTTTCCAGTCTGCAGCAGATTGACCCCGGTATTGAAGAAGCGGCGGCTGACCTGGGATCCAACGCAGGCCGCGTATTTACTACAGTGACGCTTCCTTTGATTAAAAGCGCTTTCTTTGGCGGTCTTGTGTATTCATTTATCAGAAGCATGACGAGCATCAGCGCGGTCATCTTCCTGGTGTCGGCCAAGTACAGTCTGCTTACTGTTCTTATTCTGGACCAGGTGGAAGATAACCAGTTCGGTGTGGCGTCCGCCTTTTCAACGATATTGATCTTGATTGTATATGCGGCCATTGTGGGAATCCAGCTTCTTCTCGGACGTTTCGGCTCCCATAATAAAGAAGTGGCAAGTGAAGGAGAAATGTGATGGCAAAACAGGCAAGCATCGAATTGAAAAACTTAACGAAAGAATATGTGACGCATGAAGGCTCCGGCACGTTCCTTGCGGTAGACCATATTAATGTAAATATAGGAAGCGGTGAATTTGTGACGCTCTTGGGGCCGTCAGGCTGCGGAAAAACGACGACGCTCCGCATGATTGCCGGATTCGAGTCTGTTTCCGGCGGAGATATCCTTCTGGATGGTACCCGGATCAATGAAATGACACCGGATAAGCGGGATTCTTCTATGGTATTCCAGAGTTATGCCTTATTTCCCCATTACGATGTGTATGATAATGTAGCGTATGGTCTTGTAAACAAAAAAATGGATAAGAAGACCATCAGGGAAAAAGTCATGCAGATGGTGGAACTTGTGGGACTGAAAGGGCTGGAACACCGCATGCCGAATCAGCTTTCCGGAGGCCAGCAGCAGCGCGTGGCTCTTGCCAGGGCGCTTGTCATGGAACCGGCTGTTCTGCTCTTTGATGAGCCTTTATCTAACTTGGATGCGAAACTCCGGGTGTACATGCGCAAAGAGATAAGAAAAATTCAGCAGCGGATCGGCATTACCAGCGTGTATGTCACCCACGACCAGGCGGAAGCCATGAGCCTTTCCGATAAAATCATCATCATGAATAAGGGACATATCGAACAGGTGGGTACACCCCATGAAGTATACCAGCATCCCGCTTCCCGTTTTGTTGCCGATTTTATTGGCAGCGCCAACTTTGTGGAAGCAAAAGTGGGTGAAGGGGACAGTGAAGGGGAAATGATTCCCGTCCGTATGTTAAATGAAGATTTCAATGTCCATTATGCCGGGCTTTCGGTGAAAGCGGGGGATACGGTACAGATCGTTCTCCGTCCTGAAGCCATCAGGCTGGCGGACAGCGGCGACGTGGAAGCGGAGGTGGTTTCTTCGACCTATATGGGTGCTGTTCAGGAATATGTCGTCCGTGTCGGTGATAAAGAGCTTGAAACGGAAGAGTATAATCCGGAAGGAAAGCATATTTACCGGCCCGGAGATAAAGTATGGCTCCGCATTCAGCGGGACGCGCTCCACGCCGTGAAGAACTGAACGAAACTTGGATACCCGGCACGGGTATTTGAGTATAGAGGAAAAATCATTATAAGGAGGCATTTTAATGAAAAGTATTTGGAAGAAGGCGGCACTTGCCGTTCTTGCAGGCGCCATGGCATTCAGCTTTACAGGCTGCGGAGGGGAGAAGAAAGCGGAAGCTCCGGCGGCGAAGAAGGAATCAAAAGAAATCACCGTATACATGGGAGTCGTAGAACAGTCTGCGAAAGTGGTTGCCAGCGAATTTGAAAAAGATACGGGCATTAAAGTGAACTTTGTCCGTATGAGCGGCGGGGAGACCTTGAGCCGTATCCGCGCGGAAAAGAATAATCCCCAAGCCAGTGTATGGTATGGCGGCAGCGCCGATTCTTTCATTATGGCGAAAAAGGAAGGACTTCTGGAAGCATACAAGTCGCCCAATGCAGAAAAAATCAAACCGGAGTTTAAAGATGCAGATGGATACTGGACAGGCATTTATCAGGGCTATCTCGGCTTTATACTCGACGGCCGTTATTTTGACGAACATAAGCTGCAGCCGCCGACATCATGGGATGATTTGCTGAAGCCGGAATTTACCGGCCAGATTGTCATGGGGAATCCGGGCTCCGCTTCTACCGGTTATGTAGTGGTTTCCGCTATCGTCCAGAGCATGGGTGAGGAAAAAGGCATGGAGTACCTTGCCAAATTGAATAAACAGGTTAAGCAGTATACCAAGGCAGGCGCGGCTCCGGCACGCAGCGCGGCTCTTGGCGAAGCAGCCATCGGCATCACTTATCTCCATAACGGGATCCGTCTGATCAAGGAAGGAAATACGAATGTCCGCCTGTCGCTGCCGGAAGAAGGTACCGCTTATGAATTGGGCGCCGTAGCGATTATTAAGAATGCACCGGATATGGAAGCAGCAAAGAAATTCGTCGACTGGGCGCTCACTAAGAAAGCGCAGGAAATCGGACAGCATAATAATTCCTACCAGTTACTCACCAATCCGGAAGCAAACCCGCCGGAAGAAGCTATGAAATTTAAGGATGCGAAACTCATTGATTACAACTTCCAGTGGTCCGGCGATAACCGTGCCCGTCTCCTGGAAGCATGGAACAAGGCAGTGAAAGAATAATGGGAGCAAAAGGAAAAATAGGACTGATCGGCCTTGCCGTGATGGGTGCCAATCTGGCGAGAAATCTGGCAGGGCATGGTATTTCCACGGTTGTTTATAACCGAAGCCATGACAAGACGGAAAATTTTCTTAAAGAATTTGGAAGTGACACGAACCTTTCCGGCGCGGCTGCTTTGGAAGAGCTGGTCAATTCTCTGGAAAAACCGCGGAAGATTATCCTTATGATCAAGGCGGGCGAAGCAGTGGATGCCATGATAGCAAAACTCATTCCCCTCCTTGAAAAAGACGATATCCTTATTGACGGTGGGAATTCCTTCTTTGAAGATACCCGGCGTCGGAGCAGGGAAATGGAAGCGCTGGGGGTTCACTTTGTGGGCATGGGCGTATCCGGTGGTGAAGAAGGGGCGCTCCACGGCCCCAGCCTTATGCCCGGCGGCACCCGCGAGGCTTACGATGCTCTTGCGCCGATATTGAAGGCGGTCTCGGCGAAAGCGGAAGGAGAAGCCTGTGTGGATTACATGGGCCCTGATGGTGCCGGCCATTATGTGAAGATGGTTCATAACGGCATCGAGTACGCTGATATGCAGATGATCGCCGATACATACTTTATGATGAAGAACGTTCTTGGCATGACGGCGGAAGAGATGGCGGACACCTGGGAGATGTGGAACAAAGGCGAGTTATCTTCTTACCTGGTGGAAATCACTGCCCGTATTCTGCGGAAAGCCGATGAGATGACGGGGAAGCCTCTGGTAGATGTCATATTGGATGTGGCGAAACAGAAGGGAACCGGACGATGGACAAGTATGAGTGCTTTGGCGCTTGGCGTTCCCGCTCCGACGATTACGGAAGCCGTTTTTGCAAGAACTATGTCTTCACAAAAAGAGGAAAGACTGGTGCTTTCCAAGCGGTACCGGGATCTTGCTTTTGAAGGGACGGAAGTAGACCGCCCCGCTGTGCTTGAAGACTTGCGGCAGGCTCTTTACGCGTCTAAGATTTGCGCCTATGCCCAGGGCTTCAATCTTCTTGAAGAAGCGGGGAAAGTATACGGCTGGGATCTGCAGATGGGGCGCATTGCAAAAATCTGGCGGAGCGGCTGTATTATCCGCGCCCGTTTCCTGGATACCGTAAGTGAAATTTTTGAAAAAGAAAACGGCATGACCAATTTACTGGCAAGCGGATATTTTTCTCAAATTCTTTACGGCGCCCGCGCGGGCTGGGGGCGCATTATTTCCCTGGCAGCGGAAAGAGGCGCGGCTGTTCCCGCGCTCTCCAGCGCGCTTGCTTACTTTGATTCTTACCGTACTGCACGGGGAAGCGCGAATCTTCTTCAGGCACAGCGTGACTGTTTCGGTGCCCACACGTATGAACGCATTGATAAAGAAGGGGCTTTCCATACCGACTGGATGAACTGAGTAAGGAAACTCCATGAAGCAGCAGAAAACGGCATTTCTCACAAGATTATTTGCGGGGAATGCCGTTTTGGGATGGGAAAATAAAGACGGAAATTATTTATTGTTAAACTATATGGCTTCAGGGAATGACCACAACTTTTCCCAATCCGGTGCGGCTTTCTAAGTAACTATGAGCCTCCTGTATATCGTCAAGGGAAAAGACACGTTCCGGATGAATAATGATGTTGTATTGTTTAATATAGTCAAACATTTCCTGTATTTTTCCGGCATTTACATTTCCTGAATAAAAAGAAGACAGGTACGCACCGGAAGGGATATCCGTAATCGGATCGAAGTTTTCAAGATACCATTGGTTGCCTAACTGGCCGACACTGCACAAGATGCCGCCATCGGACATATAGCTAGCGGAACGAATCCTTAATTGTCCGCGGACCTATAAGCTCCAATATCCGGTCAAACGACTGCCCTTTTGCAGAAAGTCTGCCGTCATCATCGACAAGGCCGGTGTCGTAGCCGAGAGAGGTCAGCAAGGACGCTTTTTCTTTAGTCCGTGATGTGCCGGATATGTGGATATGTGGAAATTTTGCCTTTATCAGTTTTAAAAATGCGAGGCCTACGCCGGAGGTGCCGCCGCGTACCAGTATAGATGAATCTGCTTGGATACGCAGGCTTTTCAAGGCGCCAAAGGCTGTATAGCAGGATTCGGGAATGGCTGCCAGATCAGGCCAGGGCAGATTGCTGGAAACAGGGTAAATTTGTTGATTGGGGAGTAATGTGTATTCAGCATAGCTGCCGTCAAAGGCGCGTCCCATTTCGCCCATGAAAGAAATGACCTTGGTTCCTGTGGGCAAACGGAAAGGATCTGTTGATTCCGCGATGGTTCCTGTACATTCAATGCCCAGGATGCGTGGGAAAGAAACTGTCGGCGACAATCCTTTGCGTGTAAAAATTTCAGAGTGGTTAAGGCCGAATCCTTTAATTTTTATAAGCGACCAGCCTTCTTTCACAGAGGGGACGGGAACCTGCCTGATTTTCAGCTGCTGAGGACCTCCTGCTTCATAGATGACGGCTGCTTTCATATACATATTTAAATCTCCTTTCTGAGGAGTAATAGAGAATCATGGATGGGCGGACATTTCATGATTACTATATCAGGCCGTTATTTTTCAGATATTCTATGGCGACATCACGGGCTTTGCGTTTATTAACGCGGACGTCATAATTCATGGCGCTCATTTCTTCCTCCGTAATGCGGCCGGATAATTGTTCCAATATTTCTTTCAGTTCCGGATGGGCGTCCAGGGTTTCCTGTCTCATGAGAGGGGCACCCTGATAAGGCGGGAAAAGCTGTTTGTCATCTTTTAACGGGACAAGGCCGTATTGCTTTAATTCACTGTCTGTGGAGTATGCGTCCGTGATTTGGATGATGCCTTGCGAGATGGCTTGGTAGCGTAGGGCCGGTTCCATTGTGCGTACTTGAAGATGGAGCCCGTATAAAGACGCGAGCCCGCGGTTTCCGTCTTCTCTGTCATTGAATTCTAATGTGAAACCTGCAATTGCCCGGTTTTCTACTTTGTGCAGATCAGAGATGGATGTGAGGCCGTTTGCCTCTGCATAAGAACGCGGGACTGCGACAGCATAAGTGTTTTGGTATGACATAGGCTCAAGATATGCCAGGTTATCCTGTATTTTAATTTCATCACGGGCCGCTTCATATACGCTGCGTGCATCATGGCCGAGAGGCGGTGGCTCTTTCAGGAGGCTGGAAGTTATTGTTCCCGTAAATTCCGGGTATAAGTCAATACTTCCTGCTTTTAATGCTTCATAAAGAAAGGCGGTCTTTCCAAAATTCGGTTTGAGTTCAACGGCTATATTCGTTTTTCGTGTGATCAGTTCCTGATACATATGGATCAATATGTCCGGCTCCGGACCGAGCTTGCCTGCAATGATAAGTTTGTCATGCCGGTGGGAAAAAGAGACGAAAGAAAGCATGAGAACCAATATAAAGAAACATAGTACAAGAAAAGACTTTTTTAATGAGACATGCTCCAATATATGGATGCCGTAACTAAAAATAATCGCGAGCAATGCGGATGACCCCGCACCGATAAGAATGAGAGCACTGTCATTGTGGTCGATACCGAGTAATATGAAAGAACCGAGACCTCCGGCCCCAATCAGGGCTGCCAATGTGGCGGTGCCGATGATCATGACGGATGCTGTGCGGATTCCGGAAGTGATAACGGGCATAGCCAGAGCCAATTCATAATTTTTCAGCTTTTCCCATCTGTTCATACCAAGTGCTTCCGCTGCTTCATCTAATACGGGAGGAATTTCCGACAGGCCGGTGATCGTATTCTGCAAAATCGGAAACAGGGCGTAGATGATCAGCGCTGTCAGTGCAGGCAATGTGCCGATACCGAGAAATGGGATCATAAGTCCCAGAATGGCAAGAGATGGAATTGTCTGAATGATTCCTGTGATTTGCAGAACCGTCTCTGCATAGGATTTTTTTCTGGAAAGCAGGATTCCCAGCGGGATGGAAATGAATATGGCGGCCAGAAGCGCGCTTAAAGAAATCTGTACATGCTGCGTCAGTGCGAGGAGCCAATCTTGGATACGCCCGGTGAAAACGGTAAAAAGATTATTCAAAGCCATCACATCCTCTGCTAAAGAATCGGGCGACAAAATCATTTTCCGGCCGGCTTTTGATTTCATCCGGTGTTCCGGTTTGAATGATTTCACCATGGTTCATAATGCACAGGCGGTCTCCCAGATAGGTAGCCTCTTCCATATTGTGGGTAACAAAAACAATGGTCAGCCCCAATTCGTGGTGGAGTGTTTTTATAAGATCCTGCAGCTGCCGGCGGGAAATGGGGTCTAATGCGCTGAATGGTTCGTCCATAAGAAGAATTTCCGGCTTGCCGATGATAGCACGGACGATGCCGACCCTCTGCTGTTCTCCGCCGGATAATTCATGAGGGTAACGGTGTGCATATATTTTCGGATCAAGACCGACTTTGGATAACAGCTGTGTAGTTTGTTCTTTCCGGATTTGCTTTGGCCATTTTTTCATAATCGGTACAAGTTCTATATTTTCTGCGACCGTCAAATTAGGGAAAAGGGCGATCTGCTGCAAGACATATCCCGTATTGAGCCGTAATTTGCGAAGCGGATAGTCCATGACGGATTTTCCATTTAATAATACATCTCCTTCTGTCGGGTCAATGAGACGGTTAATTAGTTTCAACAGGGTTGTTTTGCCGCTGCCGCTTGGGCCGATGAGAACAAAAAATTCTTTGTCCTTGATGGAAAGGCTCTGATTTTTTATTACGGTACACTCTCCGTAATCTTTCCGGATCTGCTTTAGTTCAATCATGTATTCTCCTGTGGTGGAAAAACATCAAAAGGTCCTGATTTTATGAAAAACATTATATATCCGGACAGATTTCTTTTATAAGACGCATAAATTCCTGTGTCAGGATATCTGTAAATAAATGTGTTGTTTCGATCAGTGTTTGCTGCTGCTTTGTTGACAACTGGGAAAATGCTTTCTTTTCTGCCTCATCCATGGGGTCAATGATAGAGGCAGCAAATTGTCTGCCTTTTTCTGTCAGCATGATTAGTTTTTTTCGTCTGTCTTTCGGATGGACTGTGCTTTTAATATATCCTTTCTTCGAAAAATTTTTAATTACTGCGTTGACCACCTGTTTGGTGGAATATGTATGGCGTGTAATTGTTTGCTGGGAAATACCTTTCGGATGACGGTAAATCCATAGGAGGGTTAACAGTGATTTTCCCTGAAGATACCGCTTCCGGGCATAATCTTCATAAAGAGAAAATTGATGGTCCCGTAAACGGGCATACATACGGTGGTTTTCTATTGTTAAAGTAGAATAATCGGTTTGGATCATTATTGCGTACCTGAAAGCAAAACAAGATAATATAGTAAAAATATTTTACTATAAGTATAAGGATCATGAAAATATCCGTCAAGGCATATCTAATCTTCTTGACGAATGCGACAGGGGAGATAAGCTGTTTTCAATGAACGGCAGAGAGAAGGATGCATCGATTTGCTGCTGGTATTTTCTTTTCAAATTGCAGCAGGCAAATAAAAAAGCACAGTCTTTATGAAATCAGGACTGCTGCTTTTTTCAATAATAAGAAAGTATAAAAAATTTTGTTCTTTAGTAGTTTGTTTCTCTCCTGGCCAGCCCTTCCGGCGGGACGTTCTCCGTCCAGCGGGCGTTGGAGACCTGATCGGACATTTTGTAATTCGGTACGACGGTACTTCATGACTTCAAATTGCAGCTGGCCGACAGCGCCGATAATGAAGGATTCCATGATGTAAGGCTGCTTGTAAATCTGGATGGCGCCTTCCTGGGCAAGCTGGCTGACACCGTTGAGGAACTGTTTCCGCTTCATGCTGCTTTCCGGAGAAAGACGGGCGAACAGTTCCGGCGGGAATACGGGGAAGTCGATAAAGGTGACAGGGGATTTTTTTTCACATACCGTATCGCCCACGCCGAGTTCTCCTGTATCAAAGATTCCGATGATATCTCCGGGGTAGGCTTTTTCTACAGTCTGCCGCTCTGTGGCGAGAAATTGCTGCGGCTGAGAAAGTCGGAGCATCTTGCCGCTCTGCCGATGGAGTACGGAAGCGCCCTTTTCAAAAATGCCGGAACAGATACGCAGGAAAGCAATACGGTCATGGTGTTTGGGATCCATGTTTGCCTGGATTTTGAAAACGAAAGCGGAGAAAGCAGGATCTTCCGGCGCAACGTGTCCTTCCAGCGTTTCTCTTTCTTCCGGCGGCGGAGCAAGTTCCAGATATTTTTCAAGAAAAGTCTGTACGCCGAAGTTTGTCATGGCGGAGCCGAAAAAGAGGGGGGTCAGTTCGCCTTTGGATACTTTGTCTTTATCAAAAGGGTCGCCTGCTTCTTCCAGAAGCTCCAGGTCATCTTTGAGGGAACTGAGAACCTCTTCGGAGAGATGGGAAACGATTTCAGGATCGTCTATCCTGCCTGAAATGACTTCCAGCTTTTTTACGCCGTGGGCGTTGTCTTTGACGAAAAGATGGCACAGTTTCTTTTCACGATCGTAGATACCTGTGTAGTCGCCATTAACGCCGATAGGCCAGTTCATAGGACATGAACGGATACCGAGGACATCTTCAATATCCGCCATCAGGTCAAAAGGATTTTTGCCGAAATGGTCGATTTTATTGACAAAGGTAAAAATGGGAATACCCCGGTCGGAACAAACCTTGAAAAGTTTTTTCGTCTGGGCTTCCACGCCTTTCGCCACGTCGATGACCATGACGGCGCTGTCCACCGCCATGAGCGTACGGTAAGTATCTTCCGAAAAGTCTGCATGCCCCGGGGTATCGAGAATGTTGATGCGGCAGCCGTTGTAATCGAATTGGAGAACGGAGCTGGTGACGGAAATGCCGCGCTGTTTTTCTATTTCCATCCAGTCGGATACGGCATAGCGGGATGTTTTCCTTGCTTTGACGGAACCTGCCAGGTGGATCGCGCCGCCGTAGAGCAGGAGCTTTTCCGTGAGTGTCGTTTTGCCGGCGTCAGGATGGGAGATGATGGCGAAGGTACGCCGTCTTTTTATTTCTTCTGAATCAGTCATTTTGCACCTCAACTAACAATACTCGTTTATTATACAGGAAATCGGAGGATAAGGTAAATGTTTTCCTGAACATGGGCAGGATACATTTTGCGGAGTCTCCTTAGACCGTATTTATGGCCGCATCGGATCTTTTATGGCAAAATCGCGCATGAGGGAAATCATGGATTCGTTTGTGAAAAGGAGCGTGAGTTCTTCAGGCGAGGTGATTCTGTCATTTTTTGTTTTCAGATATGTTTCAAAACGGTTTTGCACTTTACGAATGCGGCCGGAAACTTCCGGCATGATGATTTTCTTCCCCGTAATCTGTTCCATGAGGACGCGGATCAGGACGGGACGGAAAAAATATTCCATGAAACATGTCTCAATCCAGTAAGAATGTTTTGTTTTTGCAAAACGCGCTGTTTTTGCCATGAACCGCAGGTAAAGATCGAGTCCGTCATCCACGCCGCTCCAGAAATCGCTGAATGCCGTGTCGTAGATGCCGTCTTCCTGCTTTTCAATAAATGCAAAGGCATCGGCTTCAATGATTCTGATTTTCTCTTTATTTGGAAATTGAGGCAGTATATTTCTTTTAAAAAGGGAAATGACATCGCGGTTCATTTCCACGACGGTTACTGATTCCACTTCTTCTTTTTCTGATGCCATGAAGGCGTAGTATCCGAGCCCCAGGCCGTAGGTGATTACTTTTCCTTTTGCTGCTTCAATGTCTTTTTCCATAGAACGGATTTCACTGGGGACGACGCTCATCCACACGCGGTTGTTTTCCAGGATGACAGGGAAGGTCATCCGTTCTTTGAAGAACCCCGCTTCCCCGTAGAGGAAAGGGTTTTCTTTTTTGTAACGGTGGAAGGTCTGGAAAAATTCATAAGGAAGATAATCTGCTGTGGTAAGAGCGATGCAGTTTTCCTTGTCGGAAGAAATATGGATTCGTTCGTAGTACGGATTCTTTTTCACCGTACTTCTGTCTTGGCAGGTGAGCTGCTCCATGACCGTCTCCATCATCAAATCGTATAAACGGCCGGGATCTTTTGCTTCGGTGAGATCTGAGTAAGGGAGGAGGGCCTCTTTGTTTTCATAGAGCGAAGTAACTGCTTCTTCCACAACATCGCCGAAGGCAAGGTCCGTGACACGTGCCATAAAGGTGTCGCGCGGAGATGTTTCCGGGGACATGAGCCAGTCTTCATCCACATTCTGCAGGTACAGGCGGTCTTTTATTTCCGAAAGGATGATGTCGTTTACGGTTTCTGCCAGAAGAAATTTGTGCCACAGTACAGCGGCAGCGTTTTTTATGTTTTCGTTCTTCAGTATGTCCATTGTCTTCTCCTCTTTATATTCTTTGCCTATTATACAGAGATTTCTGCTTTCCTTCCATGCACAGTTTTTCATGAGGATTTTCTTTGGAAAATATTCTAAAAATATATGTAAAATGCTATAATATCTGCAAAGTCTGTGAAATTTGGCAAAGGGGTGAAGGCATGGCTCGCGTAAAAGGCGCCAAACGATGGAATGAAATATCATCTTCTCAGTGGCTGTCGCTTTTTGCCGACCCTGCAGTTATGTCGGACCTGATGATGACGATTATTTCTTCTCTGTACCATGCGCCTGATTACACAGACAACGCGAAGCATATCGCCGATACTCTTTCTATGGAATACCGCGCGTTGAACGCGGCTGTCGGGTGGGCAGGAAATAAAATCCGTGACCGTTACGAAAGCGGGGCTTTTTTTGAAGAACCGGCACGGACGGCAGAAAAAAAGAAAGTGCCGCCTGCCGTGGAAGCAGAAAAGGAATTTACCCTTACCGCGGAGGAGGCGGTGTGGGGGAAAGCTCTGTCGGAAATGGCGCCGTGGCAGTATATTTTCGACGGGGAAGAAGATGAGTATGGCGCGTATCTTTGGATACTGAAACCGGAGATGGCTGCAGCTTTCCGCGAATTGGAAGAAGCGGAGGTGTCAGCGGAAAATTCTGTCCGTGAAGCCCTGGCGGCGGATATTTCCTCTTTCGGTACGGAAGGGAATCTTTTCTCTTCCACCGCTGATGAAACAGTAGAGAAGATACGGAAGGTTCTTGAGGAAAGAAGCCGTTTTTTCCGCAAATCACTTTCCGAAAAAGCGGAATGCTGTGTCTGCGGGATTCACCGCCTGTCTCTTTTGAAAGCGGTGCCTTACGGAGAAGGCGGCATGAAACATAAAGGACTGGTTCTTTGTCCAATTCATGCGGCGCTTTTTGCCGCATATCTTATTTCCTTCAGCGACCGGGGAAAAGTGCTTGTGTCTCCATCGGTGACGGAAGAAGAAAAAGAACAATTTGGTCTTACGAAGGGAATGGACGCGCGGTATGCTTTCAGCAGAAGGCGTATGGCGGTCCATCGCAGAATTTTTAATCAGAAGGGACGGAAAGAAAAATGATCTTATCCGGTAAAGAAATCGCCCGCCACATAGGTGAGGAAATCGTGATCACGCCTTTTAATCCGAAGCGGCTGAATCCGAACAGCTACAACCTGACACTTGCTGATGAACTCATGGTGTACGACAATTATGAATTGGACATGAAAAAGAAAAATACAGGACATCTTTTAAAGATTCCGCAGGAGGGCTATGTGCTGGAGCCAAATAAGCTTTACCTTGGCCGTACCCATGAATATACGAAAACCACCTGTTTTGTCCCGATGCTGGAAGGCCGTTCTTCAGTGGGGCGTCTCGGGCTCTTTATACACGTTACTGCAGGATTCGGGGATGTCGGATTTTCAGGCCACTGGACACTGGAAATGTTCTGTGTCCAGCCGATCCGTATTTACTCGGGTGTAGAAATCTGCCAGATTTATTTCCATACGGTGTTGGGAGAGGCGGAGAAATATATAAGCGGCAAGTACCAGAATAATCAGGGAATCCAGCCGAGTTTACTTTACAAGGATTTTGAAAAGTAGTATACTATTATTAACTTTACAGCACTTCGAGCGAAGACGCTTGCAGCAGACGTTTGGGTTTCCATGCGCTCAGCTGCTTTTTTTATTCCGGAGGGATAAAGAATGGTTTGGCAAGTCTCGGCGGAATAAAATGGATACAGATAACGTACACGAAGCTGCCGTATCAAAGAGGAATTTTCCAAGGAGGTCTAAGGCTATGAAAAAAGTAATGAAGAAAATGCTTATCGCAGGAATGGCCTGTGTATGCGGTGCGGCGCTGCTGGCAGGATGCGGCGGTGACAGCGGTTCCAAAAGCGGCGGAGAAAAGCAGTTCCTGAATATCGCGACCGGCGGTACCGCAGGGACGTACTATCCGCTTGGCGGCGCTCTTGCTGAATTACTGAATAACAATATCAAGGGCATGAACGCTTCCGCCCAGTCCACCGGAGCGTCTGTGGCAAATGTAAATATGCTCAAAGATGGTTCTGTCGATCTGGCTTTCATTCAGAATGACATTGCTTACTACGCGGTCAACGGTTCTGAAATGTTCAAGGATAATAAAGTGGCCGGCCTCCGGGGTCTTGCGGCGCTTTATCCGGAAACGATCCAGTTCGTGACCACGGCTGATAAAGGGATCAAATCCATTGCGGATCTGAAAGGCAAGAAAGTTGCCGTTGGTGCGGCAGGCTCCGGTGCGGAAGCAAATGCCCGCCAGATTTTAGCCGCTTACGGTATTACTTATGATGATATTGATGAACGTTTCCTGTCCTTCGGCGAAGCGGCCGATGCGCTTAAAGACGGCAACGTAGATGCAGGCGTCGTTGTGGCGGGGTTCCCGACTGCCGCCATTCAGGATCTGGCTGCCAATAAATCCGCGGCTATTATCAATATCGACAGCGATAAAGCAGATGAACTGATGAAGAAATATCCGTACTATACGAAGGTAAGTATTCCGAAAGGCACTTATCCCGGGCAGGAAGAAGATATTCATTCTGTTGCCGTTAAATGTGTTGTCGTTACTACCGACAAGATGGATGACAAACTGGGCGGTGAAGTAGTCAAGGCGATTTATGAACATCTGGACCGCATGAAAGCCGCTCATGCCGTGGGCAAGTATATTACAAAAGATACCGCCCTTGACGGTATGTCCATTCCCATGAATGCGGGCGCCGAACAGTATCTGAAAGCCAAGTAGGGAAATGGCTGAAAGTTCCATAAGACATGGAAAAGAGTGGATGGCGCCGGGGCAGGAAACCGTTGTCATTCACTCCTTGTGTCTGCAGGAAAGATCATTTTATTATCATAAAGGAAAGGAGCGGCTTTTGCCGCATTGCCATGATCAGGAAAAACAAGGGCGGCCGGCTTGAAAACGTTATCGCCTCTGTGGGGATCGTCATTACTGTCTGTATTGCCGTCTTTGGCTACTATATCAGAACGCCGTACCTTTACGGACAGACTTCCGACGGATTTCTTATTCGACAGGAAGTGGAAGCGGGGACGCCGGTGACTTTGGCGTACTGCCATTCCGTACAGAAAACGATGATTTACGAATATCTTGCAGTGAATGAAACGGAAGACGGTCTTATTTTGAAATCGACAAAGTACCAATCCATGGGGGTGGGACTGCCTTTTTCGAAAGAAGACGGTGAATTCCGGCAGGAAGGGGAATGGTTCATCATGGATAAAATGAACCGCCGCTGTCCGGAATTGTCCATCCGGAACGGCGTGACCAATGATGAACACATTATCGTGGGTGATAAAGACTATGCGCTGGCGGAACTCATGCCTCTTGAAAAAGAACTTCATCTCTATGTGGCGCCGTTATGGAAGGCTTACTGGATGAAAAAAGAAATAAGGAGTTGATTATATTGGCCGATTTGGAGAAAAAGGAAAATCCTGCTGTGGAAAAAGGTATGGATGACCATCTGCAGAAGAAACTGAAAGAACTGGATAAAGAATCAAATACGATGGAATACAGCGGCACGTGGGCGAAAGTGATCGCTGTCATCTGTATCTGTTTTTCTCTTTTCCAGATTTATACCGGTTTCTTCGGCGCACTGGACGCTATGATCCAGCGGTGTATCCATCTGTCTTTCGGTATTTCTCTGGTATATCTCTTATGCCCCACTAAACGGGAGTGGATTCGCGGAGGAAGTGTGCATCCTGTCGATTTGGCACTTGCTGTCATCGCGGCGATTCCACCGATTTATATTTTGGTGAATTACCAGCAGCTTATTTTGCGGGCAGGAACAGTGACACCTGTGGATACGTTCATGGGAGTGCTGGGGATGCTTATGGTTATCGAGGCGGCGCGCCGTATTGTAGGCCTGCCGATTGTTATTGTAGTACTCTGTTTCCTGGCTTACGGTTTCTTCGGCCGTTATATGCCCGGACCTCTGGCACACCGCGGGCTTACCGTGAACCAGATGGTCGGGCACCTCTTCTATACTACGGAAGGTGTTTTCGGTATTCCTATGGGCGTATCGTCCACCTTTATTTTCCTTTTTATCCTTTTTGGGGCGTATCTTGAAAAAACAGGTCTCGGAAAATTCTTTATTGATATCGCCAATGCCATTGCAGGCTGGGCATCGGGCGGTCCTGCCAAAGTGGCGGTTATTTCTTCTGCCCTGCAGGGGACGATTTCCGGCTCATCCGTAGCAAACGTTGTCGGATCCGGTTCTTTTACCATCCCTATGATGAAGAAATTGGGATATCATAAAAACTTTGCGGGAGCAGTAGAAGCGGCAGCCTCTACCGGCGGACAGCTCATGCCTCCGGTCATGGGCGCGGCGGCGTTTCTCATGGCGGAATTTGTCGGCATTCCTTACATGGAAGTCGTGAAAGCGGCTATCGTGCCTGCGGTACTTTACTTTCTCGGCGTATTTTTGGGCGTTCATTTTGAAGCGAAGAAAAATAAGCTGAAAGGGACGCCGAGAAATGAACTTCCGCCATGGGTTAAGATCATGAAAGAAGAGGGGCATCTGGCAATTCCGCTGATTGCGATTATCGGGCTGCTTGCTTCCGGGTACACCCCGATGAAGGCGGCACTGGCAGGGATCATTATTTCCATTGCCACCGCCATGCTCCGCGCGAATACACGGATGGATTTCAATGATATTATTGACGGTCTGGTTAAAGGCGCCCGCGGCGCTTTGGGGGTGCTCATCGCCTGTGCGTCCGCCGGTATGATCATCGGTATCGTGACGAAAACGGGAGTGGGGTTGAAGCTGGCGTCTGCTCTTGTCGATGTGGCGGCAGGAAACTTTATGCTTCTTCTGTTCTGCACTATGATTACATCCCTCATTCTCGGCATGGGTGTGCCTACGACGGCAAACTATGTCATTACATCCACTATTGCGGCACCGGCCCTTATCCAGCTTGGCGTGCCGATTTTGGCGGCGCATATGTTCGTTTTCTATTTCGGCATCATTGCCGATATTACTCCGCCTGTGGCGCTGGCGGCTTATGCAGGAAGCGCTATTTCCGGCGGTGATCCGCTGAAGACAGGGGTAAACGCTTCGAAGCTGGGCATTGCGGCTTTCATTATTCCTTACGTCTTCGTTTTGTCACCGCAGATTTTAGGGATTGAGGCTTCCGCCGGCAGCATTATTTTGACCACCTGTACGGCACTTATCGGTATGGCGGGAGTTTCGGCGGCGATGATCGGATACCTTGCGGCAAAGACGAATATGTTTGAGAGGCTCCTGCTCCTTGCCGGCGGCCTTATGCTCATTGATCCCCGTCTCATGACAGATGCGGCAGGCATCGGCATTCTTGCCTTTGTCCTCTTTATGCAGTTTCTGAGAAGAAAGAAAGCGGATGGATAATTTCCTACGGTTCAATCACTCCACGCAAAAACCCGCAGTATGTATTGCGGGTTTTTGTGTACCTTATTTAAGAGGAAGAGATTCTTCTCCCATAAGAATCCTTTCCATATCCTCATCTGCCGACTCCGCCCACGGCAGCCGAAGCTTCGGCTGAATTCCCTCAAGAAGGTGGGGAAAGAGCGAATTGTCTTCCTTGATTTTTTCAGGAACGAAAACGGAAAGGCGGTCAGGCAGGATTTCCAGATCAATAGGGAAGGACGGCCCCTTTTCACCGTCTACATTTGTTATGAGTTCTTCTTCATTGCTGATGGAAATATGGGCTTTTTTTACGCCGACCACAGTCAATATTTCCGGCCCCAGCTGGAGGCCTGTGAGAAGTTTCGGAGCTTCACGGATGGTGCGGAGCCATTGGAAATTATGGAAAAGAGCCAGTTTGATGACGCCTTTGTTCCTTTCTTCCGGCGGGACGAGATTGCGGAAGCTGCCTGCCGAATCGGTGAGCATGGCTGCCACCAAAGGGGAGGAAATATGGATATCCGTCCCGTTTTCTTCTCTGATGTGGAAATGGTAAGAATGCTGTTTGGGTAGAGCCTGAAACCCTTTCATAAAGTACGCAAGAGAGCCAAAAAGCGTTTTTTCCTTAATTGTCACTTCGCTGACCGCTTCCGGAATAAGTCCTGCGGCAACGATATTGATGAAGTAGCGGTCATTGATTTTCCCTACATCGATAGTGGTGCGTTTTGCCTGCTCCAGCATCCGTATAGCGCCCTGGGGCGAACGGGGGATATGAAGCGCCCGTGCCAGATCATTCACCGTTCCGAAAGGAATAAAACCGAAGCATAAATCGCTGCGGACAGGAACCATGCCGTTAATGACTTCATTAATCGTACCGTCGCCGCCCATGCAGATGATGTCTTTATTCTTTTCCGCGGCGCGGCGGGCGAAATCTTTCGCATCTCCCGCTTTTTGTGTCAGCTTGATGGAAACATCGTCATACCGTTTGGAAAGAACAGAAGATAAAAGCGGAATGTACTTCGGCGCCCGTTCCCGTCCCGAGGTGGGATTTACAATGACCAGACAGCGTTTTACGTTTTCCAAAACCAGGTCCTCCTCCTGCAATTTTATTTCTTTACTATTATAGCAGATATAGCAGAAATGTATTTATGGAAAGAGGTGTAAAGGGGTCTTCTTAAAGAAATATTTTCTAAGAGTGTGTCACAAATGTTTGATTACTATAGAGATCCGTGCTGAGATAAATGCATAGGGTTCTTGAGGTATGTTGTAAGTTGTAGTATAATATAACCTGCAATTTGTGTACGGTAAATAAAAGGACGGACCCTTTTACCGGTATAAGGAGGAATATTTTTTATGAACGTAAAAGCAGAAGCACTGGATCAGCACAAGGTACAGCTTACCATTGATGTACCGGCTGAAGTTGTGGTCAAGGGGTTTAAGCAGGCAGTAGCCCGTATCGCCAACCAGGTGAAGATTCCCGGGTTCCGTAAAGGCAAGGCGCCCCGCCGCATTATCGAGATGCATTTCGGCAAAGAAGCTGTTGCCGGAGAAGCGCAGGATATTGTTATCAACCAGGCTTTGAATGACGCGATTATGCAGGAAAAGCTCATTGCTGTCACCACTCCCGAAGTAAAACAGGAACGTTTTTCTGAAACGGAAGGTGCTGCGTTCACCGCTACTTTTGTTAAACAGCCGAAAGTAAAGCTTGGCGAATATAAAGGACTTTCCGCCAAACATGTGAAACCGGAGATTTCCGATGACCAGGTTATGGCACAGATCCGGCAGGCTGCAGAGCAGAATGCGAGAATGGAAAAGGCGGAAGAAGGTACTGTCCTTAAAAAAGGCGACATCGCCGTTATCGATTTCAAAGGTACCGTTGACGGGAAAGCTTTTGAAGGCGGTGAAGGGAAAACTTATCCGCTGGAAATCGGCTCAAAGAGCTTTATCCCGGGGTTTGAAGACCAGCTTGAAGGCCACAAGGCGGGCGATGACGTAACAGTTTCCGTATCTTTCCCGAAAGACTATTTTGTGGATACTCTTGCCGGTAAAGGGGCGGAATTCGCTGTACATATCAATGATGTGAAGCATAAAGTAATTCCCGTTATTGATGATGCTTTTGCCAAATCCATAAGCCGTCATGAAACGCTGGACGAACTGAAGGAAAGCCTGAAACAGCAGATGCAGCTCCGGGCATTTCAGCAGGCGGAAGAAGCTTACCACCAGTCCCTGATTAATCAGGCGGTGGCAAATTCCGAAGTGGATATTCCGCAGGAAATGGTCGATCAGCGTATTGATGAAATCGAACAGGAAGTTAAACTGAATATGGAAGCCCAGGGCATGGATTTTGATAAGTATCTTTCCAACATGGGCAAGTCGGAGGAAGAATTCCGCCAGAGCTACAATAAGACTGCTGAACAGCAGGTACGCGAAGGCTTGGTGCTTGCGGAAATCGCCAATGTTGAAAAACTGGAAGCGACCAATCAGGATCTGAATATGGAAGTTTACAGCATGGCGCGCCAGTTTAATGCGGAACCGAAAGATGTCATCAAAATTATCAGAGATGAAAACCGCGCGGGGATGCTTTACAATTCCGTACTTCGCAAGAAAGCAGCTGCTTTCATTTACGGCGCGGCGGTAAAGGAAGAAAGTGAAAAAGAAGAAGCAGCCAAGAAGACAGAAGCTCCGGCAAAAGAAAAGAAAGAATCTCCGCTGGCCGCAAAGACAGTCAAAGAACTGAAAGCTTACGCTGAAGAAAAGGGTATTGCCCTTGACTCCCGTGCAAAGAAAGCGGACATCATCGCTACGATCGAAGCGGCTGAAAGAAAGTAATCCGTTCAACTTCATACAATGAATTTTATTTCATAACCTAAAGAGGCGCAGGCATGTTCCGCGTCTCTTTGTTGATGTATGAAAAAGAAATATAGAATTTTATCGTTATAAATTGTAAGATTGTGGTACAATTAGAAAGTACAAATAGTATTTATGAGAAAGGATGTTTATCTATGCCTTATGTGCCGATTGTTGTGGAACAGACCTCTCATGGGGAACGTTCCTATGATATTTATTCCCGTCTTTTAAAAGACCGTATCGTATTTCTTGACGGCCCCATTGATGATCATACCGCCAACGTGATTATTGCCCAATTTCTCTTTCTGGAAGCGGAAGACCCCGACAAAGATATCCATTTTTACATCAACAGCCCCGGCGGCGTTGTGACGGCAGGCATGGCGATTTATGATACGATGCAGTATATCCGCCCTGATGTGTCTACCATCTGTATCGGTTCCTGCGCCTCCATGGCGGCCGTACTTCTGACAGCCGGCGAAAAAGGGAAACGCTACGCCCTGCCTCATGCCAGCGTTATGATCCATCAGCCCCTCGGCGGTGCGCAGGGACAGGCGACAGATATTGCAATCCATGCCAAAGAAATTATCCGTCTCCGCAGCGAGCTCAATGGAATCATCGCGGCCCACAGCGGACAGACGCTGAAAACTGTCATGAAAGACACCGAAAGGGATAATTTTATGACTGCTGACGCCGCTTTGAAATATGGGCTCATTGATAAGATCCTTACCAGAAATGAACTGGCCGAGTTAAATGGGAAATCTGAATTAAGCAAGAAATAAGGAGGCTCTGTGGCTAATAAAAATGAACAACCGCCGGTATGCAATTTCTGCGGACGGTCGGGAGACGAGGTCGAAAGACTGATTGCGGGACCGGGCGTCTTTATCTGCAATGAATGCATTGAAGTCTGCCGGAACATATTGGAAGAAGAAATGAAAACTTCGAAGAAGAAGAAGGGGCTTCCCGATTTTGAACTTCCGACACCTGAAAAAATCAAAGAATACATGGATCAGTACGTTATCGAGCAGGATGATGCAAAAGTTGCCCTTGCCGTAGCCGTGTACAACCATTATAAACGTATCCGCTATGAAAAAGACGATGACGGTGTGGAACTGCAAAAGTCAAATATCATCATGCTGGGACCCACAGGGAGCGGGAAAACTCTTCTTGCCCAGACGTTGGCGAGGTTTTTGAATGTTCCTTTTGCTATTTCCGATGCGACTACCTTAACAGAAGCGGGCTATGTGGGGGAAGACGTGGAAAATATCCTGCTCCGTCTTATCCAGGCAGCGGATTACGACCTTGAAAGAGCGCAGCGGGGCATTGTCTACATTGATGAAATTGATAAAATCGCAAAAAAATCGGAGAATCCGTCTATTACAAGGGATGTTTCAGGGGAAGGCGTACAGCAGGCCCTGCTGAAAATCCTTGAAGGGACCGTAGCCAGTGTTCCGCCGCAGGGCGGACGCAAGCATCCTAACCAGGAGATGATCCAGCTGGATACGTCAAATATCCTCTTCATCTGCGGCGGAGCTTTTGCCGGCATAGATAAAGTCATCGCCCGCAGAACGACCAGGAGCACGATGGGATTTGGCGCGGATATCAAGAAAGCCGATGAGAAAGACATTGCGGAAGTTCTTCAAAACGTAGAACCTGAAGACCTCCTGAAATTCGGACTTATTCCGGAATTTATCGGCAGACTTCCTGTCATCGTAGCTCTCCACCCGCTGAAAGAAGAAGCGCTTATCAGAATCCTGTCGGAACCGAAAAACGCTCTTATCCGACAGTATCAGAAACTTCTCGGCATGGACAATGTGGAGCTTGTTTTTGAGGGGAAAGCGGTTCGTGCCATTGCGAAGAAAGCCATCGAAAGGAATACGGGTGCCCGCGGACTCCGTGCGATTATTGAAAAGATCATGACAAAAGTGATGTATGAGATTCCCGGAATGAAAGATGTGGTGCGCTGTACCGTTACGGAAGATACTGTTCTCAAAGGCGAACCGCCCCTGCTGGAAAGAAAAAAGAAATGAAATTATAATAAATTGTAATAATATAAATGCGTTTTGCCGTAAGACAGGACGTATTTTTGTTTGAATAGACAGAAGAGTTATCTTCCCTTGCATAGAAGACCGTGTTTACTACGGTGTTTTTTATTGATTCGGGAGAGGCTTTCATCGGGAAAATGCGAAATGTTTCTTGAAAAATCTGCTTTTTTATCGGCTGTGTGGTAAAATATAAAGAAGTGTTGATTCTTTACAAAGACACTGAATTATAAGATAAGAGGAATTTTTATGAACGAGAATACAGATATAGGAGATGCAGCCGTTTTGACACTGCCTGTCGTAGCTCTTCGCGATATCATTGTTTTTCCCCATATGACAGTGAACCTGGATATCGGGAGAAAAGAATCTATTGAAGCCGTCCGCGCCGCAGGCCGCAGTGACCGATATCTTGCTATGATCATGCAGCGTGATGGAAAAGTGGAAGTACCGCAGGAAGAAGATCTCTACTCCTTTGGCACCGTTGTAAAAGTAAAACAAATGCTCCAGCTGCCCGGCGGCCTCATCCGCATACAGGCGGAAGGGATTTCCCGCATTCGTGTTCACAGCGTCCTGCGAAAAGAAAACTGCTTGGTGTCCCAGGTGGAGGATGTGCCGGAAATCGAGCCGTCAGACGCGCTTCGTGGGGAAGCATACAGAAGGGCCCTTTTGAAATCCTTCTTTGAATGGATTCACAATGCCCAGCAGAATCTTTCGGATGAGCAGATGGAGCAGCTGAAAGCTTCCGACACGCCGGGATACACCGCTGATTTCATTTCTACACAAATGCCTATCAGCCCTGCAAGACGGCAGGCTGTTCTGGAAGAAAACGACGTTATGGAAAGACTTGTTCTTATTCGCCGGTTTCTTGATGAAGAAATACAAATCGGCCGTCTGGAGGCGGAAATAAACGGGGAAGTGCGGAGCCGTATGGAAAAGGAGCAGCGCGATTACTACCTCCGGCAGAAAATAAAGAGCATCCACGACCGCCTCGGCGACGAGATTTCTCAGGATGCGGAAGCGGAAGAATACAGGCAGAAACTCGAAAAAAGCGGAATTCCTGATGAATATAAAAAGAAACTGGAAAAAGAAATCGCCCATTTAGCCACTATGCCGCCCATGATGGCGGAAACCACTGTGGCAAGAAACTATCTGGAATGGATATTTTCCCTGCCGTGGAAAGAGGAAAGCAAAGACCTTCTCGATTTGAAAAAAGCGGCGAAACTTTTGGATGAAGACCACTACGGCCTTGCAAAAATTAAGGAACGTATCCTTGAGTATCTTGCCGTCCGTATCCTTGCTCCGGAAGCAAAGGCGCCTATCATTTGCTTTGTGGGACCGCCCGGTGTCGGTAAGACCAGCTTTGCCCGCTCTATTGCCCGTGCGCTGGATAAAAAATTCGCCCGTATTTCTCTGGGCGGTATCCATGATGAAGCTGAAATCCGCGGGCACCGCCGCACCTACATCGGTTCCATGCCGGGGCGCTTCATCGAAGCCATTGCCCATGCAAAAACAAAAAACCCCCTTCTTCTTCTGGATGAAATCGATAAAGTGGGCTCCGATTTTCGCGGCGATCCCGCTTCGGCGCTCTTGGAAGCGCTCGATCCGGAACAAAACAAAGCTTTCCACGATAATTACATTGATATCCCCTTCGATTTGTCAAAAGTGTTTTTCGTGGCCACGGCGAACACCGTTTCCACCATTCCGGCGGCACTCCTTGATCGTATGGAACTCATTGAGCTCTCGGGATATACGGAAGAAGAAAAAGTACAGATTGCAAAAAAATACCTCATACCGCGGCAGCGTGAAAGAAACGGGCTGAAAACCGCAGATCTTCATTTTACGGATGCCCTCCTGCGGAAAATCATCAGAAGTTATACCCGGGAAGCAGGCGTCCGTGAACTGGAACGGACCATCGGCGCCCTCTGCCGCAAGGTGGGGAAGAAAATCGTTCTTGCCGATAAAACAATTCCCCCGCTTTCTGCCAAGACACTGGAGGAATATTTGGGACCTGTAAAATTCCTGCCCCTTGCCGAAGAACATGAGTCGCAGGTAGGACGTGTCAACGGTCTTGCATGGACAGCGGCAGGCGGTGAAGTTCTCGACACCGAAGCAATCACCATCAAAGGAAAGGGGAATCTGATCCTTACGGGCCAACTGGGCGATGTCATGAAAGAATCGGCAGAAACCGCATATACTTATATCCGCAGCCGTGCTAAAGAATTAGGGCTTGTGGAAAATTTCTATGAAACGCTGGATACCCATATCCATCTTCCCGAAGGCGCCGTGCCGAAAGACGGACCTTCCGCGGGGATCACCATGGCCACTGCGATGGCATCCGCCTACACCGGACGGAAAGTCAGAGGCGATACCGCCATGACAGGCGAAATTACCCTCACAGGCGAAGTCCTTCCCATCGGCGGAGTGAAAGAGAAAGTTCTTGCCGCCAGCCAATTCGGGATCAGGCAGATCCTGCTTCCTGAAAAGAATAAAAGAGATATGGAAGAAATACCGCAGTCCGTAAGAAAAAAATTGGAATTTATCTACGTGAAAAATGTGGATGATGTCTTGGCGCATGCCTTGATGAAATAGAGGAACGGACATGGCTGAAATCAAAGACAAGAAAAAGTTTCACATCTTCTCTGCCGCCTATATAGGGTCAACGGTGAAGACAGGGGAATATGGCGGAAAAAAAGAAATCGCTTTTATCGGGCGGTCAAATGTGGGAAAATCTTCTCTCATCAACTCTTTAAGTGGTATGAGAAAGCTTGCCTACGTCAGCCGTGAACCGGGAAAAACGAGAACCATCAACTACTACGCTGTACAATCCAGAAGAGATACAGGCAGTGGAGAAGAACGGCAGGAGTGGTACCTTGTCGACCTGCCCGGTTATGGTTTTGCGAAAACAAGCCAGGCGAATCGTGATTCCTGGAGCGGTTTTATTGACGAATACATCAGGAATTCGGAGAACCTCGTTATGGTAGGGCTTCTTGTGGATTTGAGGCATCCCGGCCTTCCCATCGATCTGAAAGCTTACGAATGGCTGAAAAAAATTGCCCCGGGGCTCCAAATCATTGGGACAAAAGCCGATAAAACAGGGAAAAATGAAATGAACAAAAATCTCCGCATATTGGAGAAAACATTTCCCGCGGACACAGCCCCCCTTGCCTACTCATCACTGTCCGGCACGGGGCGGGATACGCTCCTGGCACTCATTGAAGAAAAAATCTGCAGGTGACCTATGAAAAAAATTATTTTTGCGGCACTCTGGTTCCTTTCTTTCAGTCTGACAGCTGCCGCCTACAATACCTATGCGCCGAACTCTTGGGATACTGTAAAAAAAGAAGCCTGGGACTATCAGGCCGTTTACGACCTTTGTGAAAAAGGCCGCGCACCGGACTATGACAGAAACTTTTTCGACAGGGGAAGCCTTACAAGGTATGAACTTGCCTCCGTTCTGAAAAATATTCTCGAAGCGGAGAAAAAGGGCAGTACCCTTACAGACGAAGAGAGGAAGAAACTTGCCCATCTGAAAAAAGAATACATCCGTGAACTGGATGCGCTCGGGTACAGTGATGAAAAAGAAAAGAAAGAGCCCATTATTGAAATCAGCGGTGATGCCAGAGTTCGCTGGACAAAAGGCGAAGAAAACGATGCCCGTATCCGTACCGGCGCAAAATGGAATATAGGGAACTCTACCTATATTCAGGGACAGGGAAGTATTAACTCATAAGAGATAAAAGGACAGTGGTGGAATGCCACTGTTTTTTCGTGTCTTTGGCTGCCAGTCATTAGTATAAACTGTGAGCAGGAAAAAGCTATAAGCCGGGGATTGGATGGGAGAAACCGGAAGATATAAGCCTGTCTGCTAAGCGTCATCTTGAGCCGTACGAAAGATCTGCGGTCGTGGTAAGGGAATCGGTGAGTGTGTAAGAAAAAGTCTGTAAATATGAATCGGTAAGACTCCATCAGAGTCATAGATTCTTCACTCCATGTCACATATTCATTTTCCGTCTTTTCCACAAGGCATTCTTGCCTCCGGTCAGAATGACAATTGGAGGAAAAGGCATCATAATGAGGTGAACGTTAAGCGTCATCCGAAAGCGAATGTGAAGGATCTATGACCATGGTGAGAAAGACGGAAATCAGGTTCTCTCTTATCATTTGATTCACTATGATATGCGAGTATCCTCCGCCACTGACGTGGTTTCCTCCTTTACAAGCAAGGAAGCGTCTTGTCTGCCATATTTAAAAGCATTTAACACGAATCGGTGTTTAGAAAAAGAGGTTCTAAGAGGAAGAATAGGGAAATAAAAAAGCCCTGTTGTTTGACAGGGGGCTTTCGATGTATCACCGTACATTTTGTGGCGGAATCTTTATACCTATTTGCCAATAGCCGCTTTCCGCTATTTATTCACCGCTTCGTTCAGCTTTTCGAAGTAGAAGTGCATATTGGCTGTGAGGTCGTCGCTTTCTGTGAGAAGGGCGCCGCCTACGAGGAAGATGGCATCCGGACCGTAGACTTGTACCATTTTTTTAAAAAGCTGCCATTTCATGCCGCCGCTGGGAACAGGGAAGATAGAGCGGAGCCCGCCCATTTCTGTTTCCGTACCGTCGCAGATTTTCCGGCATACTTCTTCGGTGAAAGGAAAGCGTCCGCCGAAGCTGGTGAATATGGCGGCATCGGCGCCTGCCAGGCGGCTGAACTGGCCGTAGCAGCAGAAGGGGGAAATGCCGGAATCCGCACTGAGGACAAGAGGGCCGGAGAAACAGGGGTGGAGGAAGATGGGCAGATGGAAGTCGGGAGCGGAGGAGAGTTCTCTGATGATGGAGAGCCCCAAAAGCCCCGGAGCTGCCATGATGCCGCCGGCGCCTAATTCCTGCGCGGTCATGGCACGTTCAAGAAATTCCATGCTGTCTGCGGTACAGTTCGCAATGTAAAGGGAGCGGCCTCCTGTTTTTGCATTGGCGTTATTCACGCTGTCTACGCAGGCTTTTACTCTGTCTTTGAAAGGAGCGTAGGATTGATTGAAGAGGCTGTGGTCATCTTTAATGAGCGGACAGCCGCCAAGGGCAAGTTTATAGGCGGTTTCTCCGAAGTCTTTTGCACTTCTTCCGAGAGGTTTCAGTGCCGACATGAGAATGGGGCCTTTTTCAATACCGCAAAGCTCACGGATACCCTGCCGCCCGAATTTCGGACCGGGATAGTGGCGGTACATGCTGTCGGGAAGCTCAAAGGACATAAGGCGGATGCCCGGCTGGAGGCTTGTATTTCCGAAGAGCATGTTCATGAGTTCTGTCATTTCTCCTTCGACGGTGTCGGGACTGTAGGAGATGATGGCGTAGTAGGAGCCGGGGTCCGCTTTTTTCAGGTCTTCAATCTGGCCGATGACGGTGTCTTCAATCCAGGTGTTTACAAAGAGTTTGTCAGGGCATTCTACGGTTTGTTCCACAGCGATGCCGCGGGCGATTTTTTTCGCTTCGGCATAGTCGCCTGCCACGATCCGATAAGTGGCGGTAAAGCGGGAGGAGTGTTTCAATGCGTCATTTAATTCGTTAAAGAGTTCACTTTCAAAAAAGGGGTTTGATGCCATTCAATATACCTGCTTTCCTTAGTTCTTTTTGATTTCGCGGGATACTTCCGGGCGGCTTTTCTCAATTTTCTCTGTGCTTCCTGTGTCACCGGAAAGCCAGTAGAGGGGCCTGTTTTTTGATTCTTCATAAATGCGTCCTATATATTCGCCGATGATGCCGAGGCCTACAAGGTTGACGGCGCCAAAGAAAGAAACGAGGATGGTGAGGGTTGTCCAACCGGGAACGACGGCGCCTGTGAGGTAGGCGTAAAGAACATGAAGTATCAGGATGATGCCTGCGATACCTGCAAAGATGCCTGCGTAAAAAGCGGCACGAAGGGGGGTGGTAGAGTTGGTGAGGATACCATCTACGGCAAAGTGGAGCATTTTCCTCATGTTAAATTTGGATACGCCTGCATGCCTTGCCGGCGCCTCAAATTTAACGCTGGCGGTTTTAAATCCAAGCCCGCCCACAATGCCGCGGATGAAGCGGCTGTGTTCACGGAACTTAAGGAAAACGTCGAGTGCTTTTCTGTCCATGAGACGGAAGTCGGAACCTCCTGGAAGGACAGGGGTCTTTGAAATGGAATTGATCATGGTGTAGTATCCCGCAGAGGTGATTTTCTTTATGGGTCCTGCGTCTTCAGTGGCGGTACGCACGGTCTGGACGATGGCATATCCTTCTTTCCATTTTCCGATGAGTGTGGGGATAAGGGCGGGAGGATGCTGCATATCGCCGTCCATGGTGATGACAGCGTCGCCGCGGGCGAAGTCCATGCCGCAGGTAATGGCGATTTGGTGCCCAAAGTTGCGTGCAAAGGTAAGCGCCCGTACATGAGGGTCTTTTTCCGCAAGACCGCAGATAAGTTCATTGGTACGGTCGTGAGAGCCGTCGTCCACATAAATCAGTTCATAGGCCATACCCGTTTCTTCCATGACACGGGTGACGGCATCGTGAAAAAAAATGACATTGTCTTCCTCGTTGTACACCGGGGTGACGATAGAAATCATAGGATAACTCCTTTTACATACAATACAGATGGTACTATTATAGCACAGCATGCTTTTTGAAGAGGCGGAAGTCTCCGCCGGCACTTTTTGACTTGGCATGTATGTTCCGGGCGCGGTAGATGAATAAAGGAGCGGCGTCCCCTTGTGGCTATAGAATAGAATGCAGATTTCTGCTGATATATTTTTCTTGAAAAAATGTAAATGACAATTTTTGCTTAAGAGAAACAAAAAAGAACATGCCGATCGGGGCATGTCCAGGTATTTCATGAAATATTTTTATTGCGGGAGCAATCAGTTTCTTGCGTGGCCGGAATTAACGATAGCGATTCTATAGTCGCGGCCGCTTTGGGTATTTACGTCGGAAGCGCTTACATTATAGGTTTTTTCTTTGATTTGCGGGGCTTCCTCCGGCTTTGCCGCTGTTTCGTCATAGACGGGATGTCCGTATTTGTCCTGGTTGGCGAGGGCGATGCGGTAGTCGCGATGGTCAGCGTGGGCGATGCCTGCAATGGTGAGTGCCGCTGCGGACAGAAAAGCGATTTTTACCAATGTTTTCATAAATAGCCTCCTTATTTTATAACCGGGAATTTCATCCCATAATTTGTACCTTAATTATATAATAGTTCTCCCGTTTGTGTCACGTGCGAATAAATGTGTATATTAAAACCCCCCTTCCGGGGAAGAAGGGGGGGGGAGGGTATGGGAGTACCCTTTTTAGAGAGAGGTGAATCATAAAATAAAATCAATAATGGAGTAAAGTATGAAAAATAATGGAGTAAAGAATGAACATAAAATCAATACGTGTAGAAGAACGGATCAGCTATGGCTTTTCCCATCACTGCACTTCATGATCTTTGTGATGCCAGCCATGTTTGGGAGTATATTTCTCATGTCTGGATACATCGCTGTCATGTTTCTTGAGCAGATAGAGACAGCTATCATCTGTACGGCTCTCATGTTTCGACACCTTTTTGCCATGTCCGGCCGGCGGGAAGCGGTTATTATCGGGGTCTTTCATCGGCTTCCATCCGTCCTTTCCATGCCTTTCCCGAGATTCGGGGCTGCCATTGCAGAGCCGCCATTCTTCTTCTGCATCACCTCCTTTCATGGGTTGATGATCAGACTTCTTTATACAGGGAGACTCTTGCTTTTGGGAAAAAATCTTCCTTTCCGGGACAGCAGATGCCCCTGATTGGAACAGAGAGAGTCGGTAATCCCTCATTTGCGGTGGTTCTTCCGCCGCAGCTATGTTGCCGGAGAAGGAAAAGGCTCCGGTGGAAATTGTAAGCCCGATCACGAAAAGAATTGCATGGTTTTTGATAGTCCTCATTTAAGGCTTTTCCTCATTTCTGTACGGCCGGAGGGATGTTGCCTTCCACCGGTGGTACTTTTGACTGAGTATCCGGCATGTCCTTTTTGTTATTTTCCGGAGTTTTTTTCATAGAGTCTTTTTTTGGCATCTGTTTTTCTTTTGATTTTTCTTTCAACGTATTATCCGGGGCTGGATTTTTCTTTTCATCCGCTTTATCTTGCTTATCAGGCGTTTCTTCTTTGATAATCCGGATATCTTGGACATCTTTTCCCGGCTGATTCATTTGTTTGTCTGTATCCTGCCGGATGCCGTTTTTCTGCTGGGGCAGGTCAAGGAAAAAAGCCTGTGAAGGATGTATCATCAGGAATGTGGCACCGATTGAGAGACAGGAAGCCACGATAAGCGCTAATTTTGTATGTTTTTTCATAATTTAGAATTCTCCTTTGCAACAATATTTATGAATGGAATAGCTATATATAAAATCAGCCCGGGCCAGACATTTCCGGAAATGCCCGATATCCGGGCAGATGAGCCGATTTTATCCTTCCATGGGAAGGTACTTTTTGCTGCTCTGTTTTTAGGGGCGCCTGTCTGGAGGCGATATTCTTTCATGATGTTCTGTCTTTCCGGGCGGCAGGGAACGATTTCCTCCAGGGGGAGGCGTCTTTCCCTTATTTTCCAAATGTTCGGAAATCTGCCCGCGGTTATCCCATGTCCACTGGCGGTAAGCCGCGATATCATTGATGATGAAAGATACAATGGTTACCATGAGTGAAAGTACTGCCAGGACTATGGATACGACTATCTTATTCATTGTATTTACCATCCTTTTCTGAATCGTCTGCCTGCGGCATAGAACCGGACGGAGAATCTTGCTTTCTGTTCAGCTTCTTGCTTTTATGAAACTTTCTGCCCAATGTCCCCATGAAGAAAATGGAAAGACTGGCAAAACATCCGGTTGCCCCCAGACCGACCATGGTCAGCGGGTGGAGTCCCGGTAAGGGATCCGCATCCATAATGGGAGTAAAATGCATAGATAATAGATAAATGGTAAGCAGCGTGGCCGCGAAAAGGAATATGGACAGAACCGTACAAAGGGTAAAAAATGCTTTGGCAAGGACAGATGCTGTTGCACTGGCAGCGTCCGGAATGTGAGGGCTGACTTCATTCCATGTCTGCTGCATCTTTTGCTGTGCTTTGTCGGCCAGGTATTCTGCATTGTCAGAAATTTTTTCCATTTTCGTTTTTTCGCTGACGATGCCTTCGGATTGGTAAGATGCATAAATATCTTCCGGGTGCCCCAGTTCTGCTGCAATCTGTTCATCAGACAGACCCCGTTCTCTGGCTTCTGTGAAATGGGCTTTGTAATCGGATAGAATTTCTTCCACATCCTCTGGTTTTACCTTACGGAAGTAGTACCGCAGAAGATCTAAAAACTCTCTCTCATTCATTAGGTTCTCCTCCTTCGGTGAGAAGCATATTGACTGCTTTTGTAAAATCAGACCACTCTCTTACCGATTCGATATATTCAGTACGGCCGGCCTCGGTAATTTTATAATATTTTCTCGGCGGTCCGTTATGAGATTCGGCCAGGTAGGTATCTACAAGGCCGTCTTTTTTAAAACGGTTCAGCAAAGGGTAGATAGTTCCTTCTGACATTTCTATATATTTGGAAATCTCGCTGACGAGTTCATATCCATAGAAATCCCTCCTACGCAGCATGGACAAAACGACGATTTCCATGACGCCCTTTTTCAGCTGAATGTTCATAGTCCTTCCTTTCAGATGGAAATATATTGGTAACACATTTCCGGAAGAATTAACTTCGGGTTACGAATACTATAACACATGATACCCTGTAATGCAAGGTACTAAATGATGCATAAAAACAACAAGAATATAAAGTGGAGAATATAAGACGACTGAAAACCATTTCAATGGAGCCGGGGAATGCATAGAAGATTAGGCATCAGTGAGATGATGTATATCTGTCGGAAATGTATTTTTGCAGAAGGTTATAAAGTCTTAAAAATGGAATATCTGAACGAAGTAGAAATAAGTAATTTGTAAAAAAGTCCGCAAGGGATATTGTACAATATCCCTTGCGGACTTTTTTGATGGTGGAACATATACTATTTATGGGCTCTTTTTAAATTTGCCTTATTTTTCATATCGCTGAAATCTTTCGCCAGCTTTTCCGTTTCTGATTTGACGGCATTTGCATAGGCAGACTCCGCATCCACGAGCATGTTGTTTTCCTTATTCTCTGTTCTGTCAAGATTTTTAACTTCTTTGGCTGCTACAAATTTTTTAGATAATTCATCAAATACGTGATGTGCTTCATTATCGCGCGCAATTTCTGCATTTACAGAAATGTCTTTTTCCGCATAGCCAGCATTCACAGCAGGATTTTTTGTTTCTTTTTCATTTTTCATTATGAAGCCTCCCTTTTTGCTGAAATCAGACCCGAAGTTGTCGGATAGGTAATAAATATTGCTATTTATCTATTATATTACCATATTTTTCTGCAATAGCAAGAAAATCTTCCTGACAAAGGAAATTTCTGCTTTTACAGTAAAGCAACGATTTTCATTATAAAGCAAGCCTTTTAAATATCTAATCACAAAAACAGGGGGTTAGCAGAAAAGTCTATACTTATGATAATTAAATTAATGAAAAAACTTGACGTTTTTCCTTGGTGTGTGTATGATATTGTCTAATAATCAAGAGCAGGGAACGAGAGGAATACAGACGGAGTAGTTTCAGAGAGCCGGCGGCAGGTGAAAGGCGGCATGAAAGGTTTGTGGACGATCACTCGTGAGCTTCCGCGGCTGAACAGAGTAGGTGGCGGCGTCATCCACGTTACGGACAGGAGCCATAAGTATAATGCAGGGTGGTACCGCGATGAATTCGCCCCTGTCCGATTCGTTCGGGCGGGGTTTTATATTACCCGGAGGCAGAGTGATAAATGCAAGGTGGTACAGCGCTATGCGCCCTTGTCTGAGTATTTCAGGCGGGGCGCTTTTATTTTACTTATGGACATGAGTGATAAATCAGGGTGGTACCGCGCAGGAGCGCCTCTGCATGGATGTTTTCCATGGAGGCGTTTTTTTATTTTCAGGAAAAGAGGGAATGGATATGAAATGGAACAAGACGATGAGACAGGTAGCAGTAATTGTTATGGTCGCGGCGGCAGCGGCAAGTTTGACGGGCTGCGGAACGGAAAAGAAAACATCTGCTGTCATGGGGGATGCCAAGGTGGCTAAGGTCGGTTTTCTGAATGGTGTTACCGGAGGTGTAGCGGCTTACGGTATTGCCGAGAAAGAAGGCTTCGATCTGGCTGTGGAAGAGGTAAACCGCGGGGGAAAAATACATTTCGATGTGGAGATGGCGGATACGAAGGGAAATATCCAACAGGCGGTGAGCGCGGCGCAGAAGATGATTTCCGATAAAAAGGTCATTGTTATCGGTCCGCTGATTTCAGGGGAGTATAAGGCGGTAGGACCTCTTTTCCAGAAAGCGAAGATTCCGCTTCTCGGTGCGGCAACGACAGCAGAAGGCTTGATGGAGATCGGTGATTATATGTTTAGAAATTGTGTGCCTGAATCTAAGAATATCCCGCAGACGGTAGCCAAGACGCATAAGCTGCTCGGGTATAAGCGGGTGGCGGTTTTATATTCAAATAATAATGAGCACCAGGTGTCGGCGTACAAAATTTTTAAAAAGTCTTTGGAGGCTGAGGGGGTTGAGATCGTGCTGACGGAAACGTTTGCCGACAAGGATACGGATTTTTCCGCACAGTTGACGAAGATCCACGATGTGAAGCCTGACGCGGTTATCGTTGCTGGATATTATCAGGAAGGAGGCCTTATTTTGAAAAAGATGCGGGAGATGGGGATGGACCAGCCTGTCCTTGGAGATAACGGATTCGTTTCTCCCGAACTTGTAAAAATTGCCGGAAAGGCGGCGGACAATGTATATGTGTCTTCCATGTGGTCGCCTGACAGAGACAGTGAGACAACGAGGGAGTTCGTAAAAAATTTCCGTGCAAAGTACAATCATGATCCGGATAATTTTGCGGCGTGCGCTTATGTATCGGTGAAACTGGCGGCAAAGGCGATGGAGAATGCGGGGACGACGACAGACTCTACAAAACTCCGTGACGCTTTGGCAAAGGTGCAGAATTTTGAGAGCGCCGTAGGATCTATGACATTCAACGGTTCCGGAGATCCGGAGGTGGATCTGGTCTTGCTCAAGGTGGAGAATGGGAAATACACCGCACTGAATGTAAAATAGTGTAAGTGATACACCGTATCTGCGGAAGTGTGAGGGACTTGCCAGCCATGACTTTTGACCGCGGTGCAGGAAGGCGGTTATGAAGTAGGGGTTGTGAAAAATATTTCCATCTGAAATGAAATTGATGGTTGACAGAAGTGTTTGAAGTCTGTATGATAGCTTTAATTTAAAAATAAAAAGCGATGAACGGGAAAAAGTCATGTTTCTGAGATAGCAGAGAGCCGGTGGCAGGTGGAAACCGGTATGAAGGATATGACAAACTCTCCCGCAAGCTCCTCGTTGAATCAAGTAGATGGAGGCGTCATCCACGTTACGGACAGGAGCCATAAGTATAATGCAGGGTGGTACCGCGATGAATTCGCCCCTGTCCGATTCGTTCGGGCGGGGTTTTATATTACCCGGAGGCAGAGTGATAAATGCAAGGTGGTACAGCGCTATGCGCCCTTGTCTGAGTATTTCAGGCGGGGCGCTTTTATTCTACTTATGGACATGAGTGATAAATCAGGGTGGTACCGCGCAGGAGCGCCTCTGCATGGATGTTTTCCATGGGGGCGTTTTTTATTTTCAAATCAGGAGGTCAAAAAATGAATTTCAGTAAAGCAATGAAAATGGCAGTAATTATTTTTACAGGTGCAATAGCGGCAGCAGGTCTTACTGCCTGCGGCGGGACAAAGACAGCGGCTGATTCTCCGTCAAAGGGCGGCGTGAAAATCGGCTTCATCGCGGCGCTTACCGGCGGGGCGGCGGCGTACGGCAAGTCCCAGGAGGAAGGAATCCATATGGCTGTAGAAGAAATCAATCAGAAAGGGGCGATATCGATTGAGCTCTTTGTGGAGGACTCCAAAGGGTCTCCGTCCGATGCCATGAATGTGACAAAGCGGTTAATCCAAAAGAAGGCGGCGGTGATTATCGGGCCGATGACATCAAATGAGGCAAAGGCGGCAGGACCGATTATGCAAAATGCTAAAATTCCCTCGTTGGAAATATCGGTTACTGCGGAAGGAATTACGGAAATTGGCGATTATATTTTCAGAAATTCCGTACCCGAGTCGATGAATATTCCCCAGACGGCAAAAAAGACGCACCGGCTTTTAGGGTACAAGACAGCGGCAGTTCTCTATGCCCATGACAATGAACAGCATGTGACGGCGCAAAAGTATTTCCGAAAGACGCTGGAAGAGGAAGGGGTCAAGATTGTGGATGTGGAAACCTTCGGCAGCAAAGACAGCGAGTATTCCGCCCAGCTGACGAATATAGAGAACGCAAAACCGGACGTGGTTATTGTGTGCAGTTATTATCAGGAGGGAGCACGGATTTTAAAAAAGATGCGTGAGATGGGAATGAACCAGCCTGTTCTCGGGGATAACGGCTTTGTATCCCCCGAACTGGGAAAGGTGGCGGGCGCCGCCGCGGATAATGTGTATGTGTCATCTATGTGGTCAGCGGCAAGAGATACGGCGGCAACGAAGACGTTTGTGGAGAATTATACGAAAAAGTACGGGCATGCACCTGACCAGTTTGCCGCCGCCGCTTATGACGGCGTGTACATGGCGATGGATGCGGTACAGCGGGCCGGTTCCGTGACAGATACAAGGAAGATTCGTGATGCCATGGCGGCGATGAAGGGGTTTAACGGTGTCTGCGGTACATTCAGCTTTGACGCCAAACGTGATCCTGTAGTGGATCTGGTTCTGCTGAAAATGGAAGACGGTGTGTTCTTGGCGGTCGGGAAACAATCATCATGAAAATAGTTTCCTGCGGGTAATCCGATGCAGATTCGAACTGAAGATACAGGGAATCTGCAGGGGTGGTTTTTGGTTTGTTTTTCTCTATGGTATACTGAAAAACGAGAATTTCTACTATAGTTAGGAGGTATTATGGGAATTTTAAGAATAGTTTGTCTTCTTGTTTTTTCTCTGCTTCTGTCACTTGGGAATGCATCGGCGGCGGGGTGGACGGCAGGGCCTGGTCTTACTCCTTCGGATGATTTTCCTTTATTTAAAACGGTGGAAAAACGGCTCGGGCTGAGTACGGCGAAAATTCCGCACAGCGGGAAAGAGCTCCCAATAGAATTGCACGTATTCTTTAATGAAGAAATGAACAGGGCGGCAGAGCGGTACCTGCAGGCTTTGAATAAGGAAAGCAGCCATCGCCTGTCCGGCTGGATGGACTGGCAGGCCGGCACGGTAAAACCTTATGTGAGTGTGGTGCTTTTGGAAACGATGACCTATGAAGGAGGGGCGCATCCTCTGAATTATGTAAAAGGAATTACTCTAAACGCCACGGGAAAGGTGGTGACGCTTGCCGATCTGAAGACGGCCATGCCTTCTCTTTCCGTAGAAGCGCTTCGGGATGCGGCAGCCAGGGAATGCACAGCCCGGCACATTTCTACAGAAGAGGCGGAGAAAATCACAGAATTCCCGAAAGAATTCTATATAGGGAATAACGGCCATTTGTATTTCATTTTCCAACAGTATGATATCGCACCCTATTCGGAGGGGTGGATCATGGCGGATATGGGGTTATTTCCTTTCTGACGCTGTAGGGGGGTAAAGGAATCGCCTGCAGAGGATTCGTTTCTTTTTTACGTCGGTGCTATAATCAGAGTGATTCCCGTAGATGTACGTGGAATTAATAAACTTTTATTTGAGGAGGAAGTATGAAAAAAACAGCAATGCTTTTGACAGCGTGTCTTTTGGCTGCTTCTTGTATGACAATCCATGCGGAAGAACCGTTTCATCGTTCCATCACCGTGACGGGGACGGGCACAGTGACGGCAAAAAATGACATGGCCACGGTAAATTTATCTGTACAAACGATGGCCCGCGATGCCAAAGCAGCTGCCCGTGACAATGCGAATATCATGACGGCGGTGCGAAGCGCAGTTCTTGGAGCTGGCGCGACGGCGGATCATATTGAAACGATGGGGTATAATCTGTATCCAAACAACCAGTATGATGACAAAGGCCGTATGAAATCTACCGTATATGAAGCGGATAACCGTATGAAGATTGTTCTCCATAATTTGGATCAGACGGGCAAGGTAATGGACGCGGCGATTAACGCGGGTGCGAACCATATCGACAGTGTGATATTTTCTGTGAGGAATGAACAGGAATACAGGGATGAAGCTCTCCGCCGCGCGGTGGCCGATGCGAAACGGAAAGCAGACGTTATTGCAAAGACTCTTGGCCGGCCGGTAGTGAACATCATTTCTGTCGGCGAAAACCATACGGAGATCATGCCGCGGTATGCCATGAGTATGAAAGCAGCCGGTGACAGCATGGTGGAAAATGCGGCAACTCCCATGGAAGCGGGAACAGCAGATTTTGAAAGTCATGTGACAGTGGTTTTTGAGATTGTGTGATTTTTACTTCTAATATAATTCCTAATATAATAATGTGAAAAATAGACTGTAAGAACCCCGGGGGAAGGCTCTCGGGTTTCTTACTGGATTTTACAGATTTTCCCTTGCACCAAAGTTACGTTTTTGATATAATCAATGTGTCGGGAAGTACCCGGCTTTTTTAAGTGCTTTTTATTGACTGCCATATCTGCTTATGCTATACTGTGTAAGCATGTTGCAATGGCGAAAGCCGAGAAGAGATTTGAGTGAGGTGTAAAGAATGCGTGAAGGAATTACTCTTGCATGCCCGGAATGCAAGCGCCGCAATTATCGTACAAACAAGAACAAAAAAAATAATGCAGAACGTATCGAAATGATGAAATACTGCAAATGGTGCCATAAACATACCCTGCATAAAGAAACGAAATAATTTAGTTTTAGAATGAGGGTGTGAGGATGGCGAAGCGTAAACAACCGACCAAAAGAGAGGTTGCAGAAGAAAACAAGAGTGCCTGGACCCGTTTTTTCCGTGAAACAAAAATGGAAATGAGAAAAGTCATCTGGCCGACAAAACATGAGATGGTGCGTTACACCATTGCAGTTCTCGTATCGGTCGTTCTTGTGTCTCTTCTGATTATCGTAGTGGACTTCATATTCATGCAGCTCTCCAAAGTTTTGATTCATACTGTAGGATGAAAGGAGAGAACATATGCCGGATAGGGAAGCTAAGAAAAAAACAGAGATAAAAAAATCCGCGGTCAGTGCACCGGTTGAAATCGGCAAACCGAAGGAAGGTTCTGAAAAGGACATCCGCTGGTATGTCATTCATACGTATTCCGGCTATGAAAATAAGGTTAAGGATACGCTTACCCGGAAAGTGCACTCTATGGGAATGGATGATACAATTATCCAGATTCTCCTTCCCATGCATGACGAGGAAGAAGTAAAAGACGGCGAAAAAAAGGTTGTATCGAGGAAAGTGTTCCCCGGATACCTTTTGATCCAGATGGAAGTCAATGACAGAAGCTGGTACGTCGTAAGAAATACGCCCGGCGTTACAGGCTTTGTCGGTACGACGACGAAACCGATCCCTCTTTCTGATGAAGAGGCCAAACGTATTATTGAGGGCAAGGATAAAAAACAAACTGCCAAGACAGATGCTAAAGTGGGCGATACCATTAAGATCACCCGCGGACCGTTTGCCGACCGCAGCGCTGTGGTGCTGGACGTGTCTGATGACAGAAGCAAGATTAAAGCTGATATCAGTAATTTCGGCACAACGACAACTATAGAGTTAGAGGTAGGTTATTTCGACCTCCTCCATAAATAACTCTGTGAGACTGTCTTGTACTTGGCTTGTCTCACAAGTGGGAGGGCCCGTTACAGCCCGAAAACCACATTCCACATAACGGAAAAGGAGGTGTAACAACATGGCAAAGAAAATTACTAAAATGGTAAAACTGCAGGTTCCCGCAGGTAAAGCCACACCGGCTCCGCCGGTAGGTCCGGCCCTCGGCCAGGCAGGCGTGAACATTATGTCTTTCGTAAAGGATTTTAATGACCGTACCGCCAAGCAGGCCGGCCTTATCATCCCTGTAGAAATTACCGTTTATGAAGACAGAAGCTTTACATTTATTTGTAAAACTCCGCCGGCAGCCGTTCTTTTAAAGAAGGCGGCAGGCCTTGAAAAAGCTTCCGGTGAGCCGAACAAAAATAAAGTCGGCAAAGTCACCAGGGCACAGGTTAAGGAAATCGCTGAAACAAAGATGCCCGACCTGAATGCCAACACAGTGGAAGCAGCAATGCGCCTTGTAGAAGGCACAGCCCGTTCTATGGGCATCGAAGTAACAGACTGATGACTGTCAGTGGCAGGATATTTATCCGATGACCACGAAGGAGGAAACAATGGCAAAATTGACAAAGAAACAAAAAGCAACCGCAGCCATCGTTGACAGTCATAAGTTCTATGATGTCGACGAAGCTGTTAAGCTCTTGAAAGAAGCGGCAACTGCAAAATTTGACGAAACTGTCGAACTTGCGTTCAATCTGAACATCAACCCGAAGTATGCTGACCAGCAGCTCCGCGGCGCAACGGTTCTTCCCCATGGTACAGGCAAATCCAAGAAAGTTCTCGTATTTGCCAAAGACCAGAAGGAAGAGGATGCCAAAGCGGCCGGCGCCGACTATGTAGGCGGAAAAGAACTGGCGGACAAAATTGCCCAGGGCTGGATGGATTTTGATGTAGTTGTAGCAACACCGGACATGATGGCGGTTATCGGCCGTCTTGGCCGCGTACTGGGACCGAAAGGACTCATGCCTAACCCGAAGGACGGCACTGTAACAACAGATGTCACCAAAGCTGTCAACGAAATCAAAGGCGGCAAGGTGCAGTACCGTACCGATAAAGCGGGCAATGTACAGGTTATTATCGGCAAAGCGTCTTTTGATGCTGATAAGATTAAAGAAAACCTTGTAACTATTTACAACACCATTCTGAAAGCACGCCCGACGACTGTCAAGGGACAGTATATGAAGAGTCTGACTCTTTCATCTACAATGGGACCCGGCATTCATATTGACATGTCCACAGTGGCGGCACCGAAAGCTGAATAATTTTATTATTTACACTTAGCTTAAGACCGGCGGTATCCATAATGGGCGAAAGCCCGCCTCCCGAGGCTGAGTACTGTAATGACAGTACACGACCTCGCGACGCAAAGCGGGGTCGTTTTAGCTAACGTGATAAATATAATAAGGGCGCGGCACCGCGTTCTGAACATTCTATAAGCAGAGGAGGTGTACTATGAGCGAAGGAAATTATGAAGTAACGGTTCGGTCGGAAAAGGCTGCTGTTGTTGAAGAAATGAAAGAACAGCTGTCTTCCCAGGGCGTGGTACTCGTTGCTTACAACAAACTCGATGTGAAGACGGCTATGCAGCTCCGCCGCACATTCCTGAAGCATGGCGTGCAGTACAAAGTTATTAAGAATACTTTGACCCGTATCGCTGCCAATGATATCGGGATCCATGATCTTGATGATCTGCTCCAGGGGCCGAACGGCCTGGCTACCTGCAAGGAAGATCCCGTAGCACCGGCAGCGGCGCTGAAAGAATTCCTGAAAGAAACAAAGAGTGAAGCCGTTGCAATTAAAGCCGGCGTTCTTGACGGAAAAGTCATCGATCCGAAAGCTGTAAAATCCCTGGCGGATCTGCCGTCCAAGGAACAGCTCCTTGGTATGGTCGCATCTGCATTGCTGGCACCGATTACCGGTCTGGCGTGTGCATTGAACGGCAATATCCAGAACCTTGCATATGCTCTCGAAGCAGTGCGTAAACAGAAAGAAAGCGCATAAGCGCCTAAAAATTTATTCCATTGGAGGAACTAAAAATGACACATGAAGAAATCCTTAACGCAATCAGCGAAATGTCTGTTCTCGAATTGAGCGAACTCGTAAAAGCAATTGAAGAAAAATTCGGCGTATCCGCGGCAGCACCGGTAGCAGTAGCAGCAGCGGCCCCGGCAGCAGGCGCAGCAGCAGCTGAAGAAAAGAGCGAATTTGACGTAATCCTGAAAGAAGCAGGTGCTCAGAAGATTCAGGTTATTAAAGCTGTTCGTGAAATCACGGCTCTGGGTCTGAAAGAAGCCAAAGCCCTCGTCGACGGCGCTCCGAAAGAAGTAAAGACCGGCGTAGCTAAGGCTGAAGCTGAAGAAATTAAGAAGAAGCTTGAAGAAGCAGGCGCAACGGTAGAAATGAAATAATCATTTTATCAGCATTGAAGATGGGACTCTGAAAAGGGTCTCATTTTTTTATGCCTTTTTAGGGGGCTTATCAAGAACGGTATTCGTGAACCGCTATGACAGGTTTTTGAGGTTGTGTCAATAATTTTTCGCAGGTTTGTAAATGCGGCTCATGGCAAAATCATGGTTTCTTTGAAAGTTTTCTTTCCTATGTGGAAATTCGAAAAGAAATCATTTACAATTTATTTGATACTGATTTTCATTAATTTATTTCAGGGTATCCCTGCAAAGGAGAATATATGAAAACAATTTTGGCTGTTTCCGTTTTTGCTTCGTTGTCTCTGCCTGTGATGTCTGTTGCGGCATCGGTTTATGAAATGCCTGCAGTTCTGGTAACGGCGGAACGGACGGAAGCGGAAATCAGGAAAGAACCGCAGTCTGCGGAGATCGTTACATCGGAAGACATAAAGCGTTCCGGAGCGTATGATATGAGATCTGCCCTTTCATCCGTTTTGAATCTGAGCGTGGAGCGGTCACGTCCGGCAAAAAATGCGGGAATGGGCGGCCATCAGGTGATGCTCCGCGGTATGAATACGAATCACACACTGGTTCTGGTGGATGGGAAACGTATGGCTGATGAGGATACAAGTGTGACACAGAATTTCTATGTTTTGGATCGGATCAGCATGGATCGTATCGATCGGGTGGAAATTGTCCGTGGAGCATCGAGCGCCCTTTACGGTTCTGATGCCATGGGCGGTGTCATCAACATCATCACGAAGAAGCCGGAAAAACGGGAAGTGACTGTCAGTGCTGCAGCAGGGACAAATGAATTGAAAAACAGCTATCGTTTTGATTTAGGGAAAGAAGGACGGTGGAGCAATGCTTTTGATGTGTCTTTCATAAAAATACGTCCTGTTTCTTATCAAGAAGACAGCAAAATGTTTATCACATTTCCCGGTATGCCGCCGTCTCATGGGGGGGCCGCCGTTTTGACAAAAGGGATCAATACACCGGATGCGGGAAACCGCCGGCTGTTCCACTGGACAGGACTTTATGATTTTGAAAATTCCGTGCAGGGCCGATTGCGTTTTGATGCAGGATATTTCAATGAATCTGTTCATTCATCGTATGCTGATGCTGATTTGCGCATGAGGGGCATGAAGGTGCCTGTATACAGGGGACGGCGGGAAAATATCAGCCGGGATGGATTTGATTTCTCCGCGGAGTATACGGGCCGTACGGGAAGAAATGATTATATGGTTCGCGCGGGCATGAGCCGTATGAAGAAAGATTCCTATTCCTATAACGGAAGGCACCTGCAAGGACTGCCGCTGTTTCTTGCAGGACACCTGAATCGGTATTTCCCGAAAGAAAACAGCGACAATGCGAGATACAGTACCTATTTCCTTGAGGCGAAGGATACGGTGAAATCGGAACGTCATACTTTTACGTTCGGCGGGGACTATCGGAATATTGCTTATGAAGGGACGCGTCTTGCCGATAATGCGGCAGGTCTCTCCAAAAAGAGGGAATCCCACTCCGCAGATCATGTGGCGGTGTATGTTTCCGATTTGTGGCAGGCAAATGACCGGCTTTTCATTACGCCGTCTCTGCGTTTTGAGCATCATAACCGTTTCGGTTCGTCTCTGTCGCCCCGTCTTGGGCTGACTTATGAACTGGACAGCCGTACCCGGTTCAAGGTGAATTACGGGAAAGGATTTAAGGCGCCGACTATCAGTGAACTGTACATCAAGCTCCATCATTTTGTGAATGTTTACGGTAATCCTGATTTGGAGGCGGAGAAATCCCGCAGCTGGGACGCCGGCATTGAATGGGAACGGGGCAGGAGTTTCGGCAGGGTGACTTATTTTGATAACCGGGTGAAGAATCTCATTGATGCGCAGCCGTCAGAAAGGAATAATGACTGGTTCTATCAAAATATCAGCCGCGGGGATATCCATGGGGTAGAAACGGAATGGGGCTACCATGTGAGCGACCGCCTTACCTTTAAAGTAGGCCACGTGTACCTTGACGCAAAAGGTGCTATGACAGGAAAGGCGGAAGCACGTCTCGACAACCGCGCGAGAAATACCTTCAGCACCTGTTTTCTCTATGACGATCATGAGAAATACGGCTGGAGCGGATCAGTAAAGAGTTATTTCCTTGGTGATTATCAGTTTGACGGAAAGGATTATTCTTACCACACATTGGATATCTCTGCCCGGAAGAAATGGGGCGAAAAATTTTCTGCTACACTGGCACTCTACAATATCTTTGGCAGGAAGGTAGATGATCTTTACCTTGGCGGAAGGGAATGGGCAATCGGAGCGGAAATGAAATTTTAAAGGAATGACCGCCGGCAGGAGTACCGCGGTCAGGAAAGGAAATTGATGGGAGAGGTGCAAAAAAGGGGACTGCTTTATGAATTAAAAGGCGGTTACCGCATTGATATGACAGAAGAGGAATACCGTGAAAAGCGGGAAGAACTTGGGCAGATTGCCGCCCGACTCCATGTGAATCTGGATGTCCTCGACCTGCTGGAAAAAGATTATAGAATGCGTCTGATCGTTTTGTCGCTGGCATCGTACTTTGGCTTTGAAAAAATTACGGGCGGAAAGCTGCTGAAAGCAGCCTGTCTGGAACCGAAAGAGGGCGTGAATGATATCAAGGCGTTTTTCCATAAGGCAGGCTGGATGCCTTACTATCTGGAATATGTGTTTAATGACGGCGTGAAAACGGATTTTCATGACATTGCGGAATTCTTCTTTGATGATGTGGAGCTGTACATGGATATGTCGGAGTTTCTGTCCTATCTTCGTCTGCCCATGTCGGTACGTCTGATTTAAGATAGAAAAAGAGCCATAAGCGGAAATATGTTTCCCGATTATGACTCTTTTGTTTTGCCCGGTTTATCTCTATTCTGCCGCGGCTTGGTGTTCCTGCATTTCCAGATCAAAAGACTTCTGCATACGGACGTAACTCTGTCTGCGTGCCCTGGCATCTTTTTCTGTTTTTTCAAAGAGGGCTTCCGCTTCTTGCGGGAAGAGCTTCTGCAAGCTTGCGTAGCGGACTTCGCCTAAAAGGAATTTACGGAAATCGCCTTTCGGTTCTCGGCTGTCCAGATGGAAAGGATTCTTTCCCGCATCCAGAAGCCGGGGGTCATAGCGCCAGTTACACCAGTAACCGCATTCCACGGCTGCTTTCTGTTCTGCCGATGCTTCGCCCATGCCTGCCTTGATGCCGTGGTTGATACAGGGGGCGTAAGCAATGATAAGGGACGGGCCGGGATAGGATTCTGCTTCGTGGATGGCTTTTACAGCCTGGTTCATGTCGGCTCCCAAAGCGATCTGTGCTACATAAATATATCCGTAAGACACGGCGATCATGCCGAGGTCTTTTTTCTTAGTCTTTTTGCCTGCTGCCGCAAATTTAGCGATAGCTGCGGCAGGGGTGGATTTCGAGGACTGGCCGCCCGTGTTGGAGTAAACTTCCGTATCCAGTACGAGGACGTTGATGTCTTCTCCAGATGCAAGGACATGGTCCAGACCACCAAAGCCGATATCGTATGCCCAGCCATCGCCGCCGAAGATCCACTGGCTCTTTTTAATAAAATGATCTTTCAGGGCGAGGATTTCTTTATATTCCGAATGAGAAGAGACTTTTGCGTTCAGCGCGGCTTCCAGTTTTTCCGCCCTGCTCCGAGTGCCGTCCCCCACATCCTTTCCGGTAATCCATTCTTCTATAGCCGTTTTTGTGTTTTCATCAGAAGAAGGAAGTACTTCATTCAGTTTCTCCTCCACCCGCCGGCGCAGTTTGATTTCGCCCAGATGCATGCCGAGGCCGAATTCCGCATTGTCCTCAAAGAGGGAATTTGCCCATGCGGGCCCCTGGCCTTCCGCATTGGTGCAGTAAGGCATGGAAGGAGCGCTTGCTCCGTAAATGGAGGAACAGCCTGTGGCGTTAGCAATAAGCATTCTGTCACCGAAGAGATTGGTGACCAGGTGGACGTAAGGCGTTTCACCACAGCCTGCGCAGGCACCGGAAAACTCAAAGTATGTCGGTTCAAACTGGGAACCGCGGACAGTGAATTTATTCATCGGGTTTTCCTTACGGGGGAGCGTGATGGCGTAATCCCAGTATTTCTGCTTGTCAAGCTGCGTTTCAATCGGTTTCATGACGAGAGCCTTTTTCGGGGCGGGGCATACATTGGCGCAGATGCTGCAGCCGTAGCAGTCTTCAGGACTGACAATGATTCGATACTTCAGGCCTTTTTTCGGTCCCGGCAGATCTCTGCAGATGAAGCCTTCCGGCGCGCGTGCCTCTTCTTCCTCGGTTACGATGAAGGGGCGGATGGCGGCATGGGGGCAGACAAAAGCACACTGGTTGCAGGAAATACAGTTTTCAGGAATCCATTCCGGTACCTGGATGGCCGCGGCAGGACGTTCGTAATGGGATGTGCCTGTAGTGAAAGTACCGTCTTCCCAGCCTTGGAACGTGGAAACGGGGAGATCATCCCCTTCCTGCCGGTTCATGACATCGCAAACGTTTCTTACGAACTCGGGACGATCCACTTTAGCAATGAAGCCGCCTTCAGTTGCATGTGCCCATTCTTCGGGAACGGGGACTTCAACGGCTCCCGCGATACCCGCATCGACTGCCGCATTGTTCATGTCGACTATGTTCTGGCCTTTCCGCCCGTAGGACTGCTCATTAGCGTCTTTCAGGTATTTCACGGCATCTGCTTCGGGAATGATATTTGTGAGATGGAAGAAAGCGGACTGCATAATCATATTGATACGTCCGCCGAGACCGATATTCTTCGCGATTTCAAAAGCATCAATGATGTAAAATTTCGCATGGAGGGAGGCAAGCTTCCTTTTCAGCGCTGCCGGAAGAGCGTGTTCCAAATCTTCTGGACGCCATTGGCAGTTCAGGAGAAAAATGCCGCCCGGCTTAAAGCCGCGGAGCAAGTCATATTTGTACACGTAGGACGGGCGGTGGCAGGCGATATAGTCCGCTTTGCGGATGAGGTAGGGCTTGCGGATCGGCTCGGGACCGAAACGAAGATGGGAAATAGTCACGCCGCCGGATTTTTTGGAGTCGTAAGCAAAGTATCCCTGGGCGTACATATCCGTGTAGTCGCCGATGATTTTGATGGCGCTCTTATTGGCGCCAACGGTACCGTCTGAGCCGAAACCCCAGAATTTGCAGGAAACAAGTTTGTTTTCTTTTTCGGGGACAGGAATGGGGGTGAGAGACAAATTGGTTACATCATCTCTGATGGATAAAGTGAAATTATGGCGCGGTGTTTCAGATTTCAGATGTTCATAGACAGCCATGATGTCTTCCGGAATAACGTCTTTAGAACCCAATCCGTAACGGCCGCCGCAGACTTTGATATCTCTTCCTGCCGCAGTGACGGCGCTCTGTACATCAAGGAAAAGAGGTTCGCCGATAGCGCCCGGTTCGCGGGTGCGGTCGAAGACGGCAATCTTTTTTACTGTTTCAGGAAGCTGTTTAATGAAATGGTCGACGGAGAAAGGACGGTACAAGTGGACATTTACAATCCCCACTTTTTCACCGGAGGCGTTAATCGCGTCAGCCACATCTTTACAGATATCGGAAACGGAACCGATGGCGACAATGACACGATCCGCGTCAGGCGCGCCGTAGTAGTCGAAGAGGTGATATGTCCGTCCCGTAATGGCACTGATCTTATCCATATAGTCCTGTACGATATCGGGAAGCGCGTCATAGTACGGGTTGGCTGCCTCGCAGTGTTGGAAGTAGATGTCGGGATTTTCCGCCGTGCCGCGGATGACGGGCCTGTCTGGATCCAGCGCACGGGCGCGGAATGCGGCGAGAGCTTCCTTGTCGATGAGAGGTTCCAGTTCGTCGTACTCCATGACTTCCACTTTTTGTATTTCATGGCTTGTGCGGAATCCGTCGAAGAAATTGATGAAAGGCACGCGGCCTTTAATGGCCGCCAGGTGGGCAATGCCGGCAAGATCCATGATTTCCTGTACGTTCGATTCAGCAAGCATGGCACAGCCGGTGGCTCTCGCGCTCATTACGTCCTGATGGTCTCCGAAAATAGAAAGGGCGTGGTTTGCAAGGGCGCGGGCGGCGATATGGAAGACGCCGGGAAGAAGTTCGCCGGCTACTTTGTACATATTCGGCAGCATGAGAAGCATTCCCTGTGACGCGGTATAGGTAGAGGTAAGCGCGCCTCCCTGCAAAGCGCCGTGAAATGCGCCTGCCGCGCCTCCTTCAGACTGCATTTCCGCCACATGGACCGTGTCGCCGAAAATATTCTTCTTTCCATGGGCAGACCATTCATCTACAGATTCCGCCATCGGTGACGAAGGGGTAATCGGGTAAATGGCAGCTACTTCTGTGAATGCGTATGAAATATACGCCGCGGCTGTATTGCCGTCCATTGTCTTTACGTTTCTCACAGTTCAACACTTCCTTTTTTAAATATCCGCCGGGCAACTCCCATGCGGGACGGATACGGGTTCGGTTCATAAATATTCCTTGCAAGATATAAAAAAATTATGTACAATTACATTATGAGAAAATCGCATAGTTAAGTCAATTAATGCTATATAATCATAATTGTTTACACATAATTTTTCAGCAGGAAATTATGAAATCTATGTTCATTATAGAGGAAATACGATTTTTGCACAAGAATGACAAGGTGTACATTTTTAAGAAAATATTTCAAAAGTAAGGAGCGTGTATTATGGACTATCGTCACTTGAAGTATTTCATGGAAGTAGCGGAAGAAAAAAGTTTCAGCAAAGCGGCGAGGAATCTTCATATTTCCCAGTCCGCCATCAGCCGCATGATCAAATCGCTGGAAGATGAATTGGGGATCATCCTTTTTATCCGCAATGCGAAGACAGTCGAAATTACTGCGCCGGGAAGCATCTTCCTGAACTACGCGAAGCGCTGCCTTTTCGCTTTTGAACATTTAAAGAGCGACTTTGAAAATGAATTCAATCTGAAAAAGGACACGATCCAGATCGGATTGCCGCCGATTACGGACGCGCATGTTTTCGCCAAGCTCCTGGGCGAATTTAAAAAAACCTATCCGCAGATTTCCATTGAGCTTTACGAATACGGTTCCAAGGTAATCGAGACCTCCGTGCAGGAAGGACGTATTGATGTGGGTATCATCTGCACCATTCCGAATAAAGATTTTGAATCGTTTTTCCTGTCGGATGATAAAATGTGCGTCGTCATGCCGAAAGGTTATCCGCTGGAAGAGAGAAAAGAAATACCCATGAAACTTCTTGCCGATTATCCGCTTGTCCTCTATCGCGATGATTTCAATTTACATGATGATATCCTGTCGAACTGCAAGAAGATCGGATTTACGCCGAAAATTGTTTTTGAGACGAGCCAGCGCGATCTCATGCTCCAGACCGTTTCCTCGGGACTGGGAGTGGCGATCCTGCCGAGCCGCCTTTGTCCGCCAAACAGTGCAGATGGAAATATAGCCGTCCGCCCGCTGACGGAACCGAAAATGACCCACCACCTGTATGCGATTTGGAAGAAAGGGCGTTACCTCTCCAGAGCGGCCCGGTTGTGGATTGAATTTACAAAAGATCATTTGACTCTTCTCAATAAAGAAAAACTTGATGACGAAATAAGGGGATAATTTTCGTGGACAGGTGGAAAGAAAAACTTTGTCTGGAACATACCTGGTATCTTTATCTGTGTGTTTTTCTCCTTCTCGCTTTCATTTCATGGCAGCAGTCCCTTATTGCGGATCTGCAGGAACGGATGATGAATGTGGAGGCCAGCCGGTATGATGACCAGCTGAACAATATCGAATGGGCGGCGACACTGGCACTGGAGCAAAATAAAGAACAACAGAAGGATATTTATTCTCTGCAGAAATCCAGCGCGGATTATCAGTTCCGAATCATGGAGCTGGAATGGGATGTGTATGACAAAAGATAGTATGAAGCGGCGGCTTTTCCGGCTGCCGTTTTATATTTCTACTGGAAGTTTATTTTTCCGCCTTATGAAACAGCGGGACATAACTGCAAAAACTTAAGGTTCGTGATACAATAAATGACGACTGTAATTATTTATCAATAATGTATTATTTGCTTTGGCGACGGGAGTTTTTATGCTTGGACAAATACAGGGACTGCTGATGACAATGCGCCTTTGGGATGCGCTGGATATACTTGTTGTCGCGTTTTTCTTTTACCGGATGTATATCCTTGTCCGTGATACGCGGGCGACCGCTCTTTTGAAGGGGCTCGTGTTCCTCGGACTTTTCACATTGTTTGCAGGCTGGCTCCAGCTCCATGTAGTCAGCTGGATACTCGATAAACTTATGACAGTGCTCATTGTCGCGCTCCCTGTGGTATTCCAGCCGGAACTCCGCCGTGCTCTGGAACAGCTTGGCCGCGGCAAATTTTATATTTCTTCCCGCATCATGGATGAAGCGGAATTAGATGCTGTCATTGATCATGTGGTGGAAGCGACGATGACCATGGCGAAGAATAAAGTAGGAGCGCTTATCGTTTTTGAAAGGACAGTAGGGCTTGACGACCGTATTGATACAGGGATCCGTTTGGAGGCCCTCGTGTCAAAAGAGCTTCTTGGAAATATTTTTATCGTAAATACACCGCTCCATGACGGCGCCGTCATTATCCGCGACAACCGCATCATGGCGGCAGGCTGCCTTTTGCCGCTTACCCGTGACAGGAGCCTCTCCTCTGAACTGGGGACACGCCATCGCGCGGGAATCGGCATGTCTGAACAGGCGGACTGTGTCGTGGTCATCGTCAGTGAAGAAACGGGAACGGTTTCCTATGCTTACGGCGGCCATATTTACCGCCATCTCGAAGAAGACGGCTTGCGGAATATCCTGCGGAACTTCCTTGTGCAGGATAAAGCGAAAGGCGTCGGTAATGTATTGCAGAAATGGAGCCCGCTGAAATGAAATATACAAATTTGCGGTGGTGGCTTCCTAAATTCCTCTGCCTCATGGCGGCATTTGCTTTCTGGGTATATGTCATGAATGAGCAGAATCCTCTTGTGGAAAACTCTTATACCGTTCCGGTCGAAGTGCGTAATTTGGATCGTTCTCTCGTAGCCCTTAATGTACCCCAGAGGGTGAAAGTGAAGATCCGCATGAACCGCAGCGATCTGGTCAGCATGCGGAGTGATAATATCAAAGCCTATGTCGATCTTGACGGATTTACGGACGGCGATTATCCGAACACACCCATCCATATTTCCGTACCGGGAAATGAAACGGTGATTTCCCAGGATCAGACATATTTTGATTTATTTATCGACACCTATGCAGTGAAATCGCTGCCGGCACAAGTGGAATTTATCGGAGCGCTTCCGGCAGGTTTCAAGGCGGAGCGGAAATCCACGACGCCGGAATATATTACTGCCGCGGGAGCCAGCAGCCGCACGGCTCTTGCCGACCGTGCCATTATCTCTGTCAATGTGGCGGGGAAAACAAAAGATTTCGACGAGTTTGATGCGGTGAATATTCTTGATGCAGATGGAAATACGGTAACGGGGATTGACATCATGCCTACCCGTGTCCGTGTTTCCGTACATATGTCGGAAGACCAGAAGACGGGAAATATTCCTTTCAAACCGATAGTAAAAGGGGAACCGGCAGAAGGATACAAAGTCTCTGAAATCACGGTGACGCCGCCGGTGGCCACTGTCAAGGCACCGGAAAGCTATTTCGATAAAAATACGGTGGTGGAACTGGAAGAAATCGATATCACCGGAGCAAAGGAAAGCGTTACCAAAAAGATTGACATACCGAAACCGGAAAACGGTATGATTATTCCCGGAGCCGTTACGGTACATGTGAAAATAGAAAAAGAATAAACGGCTTGACGGGAAAATATATTCGCTGTATCATTTGAAAATTGCAGTGCAAAATAGTAAGAAATCAATCGCGGAGGATTTAGAATGGTCACATTGTTCGGAACAGACGGCGTACGCGGCGTGGTAAATTCCACACTCATGCCCGAATTAGCATTCCAGCTGGGGCGGGCGGCAGGCGCCTATTTCTGTAGGGAGGAAGGAACCCATCGCGTGCTTATCGGTATGGATACAAGGATTTCAGGAACCATGGTGGCAGCCGCTTTATCGGCGGGGCTGTGCGCGTCGGGGGTGAATGTGGATTTGGCAGGCGTGATTCCCACACCGGGTATCGCATACCTGACACGGACAGAAAACTATGATGCCGGTGTCGTTATATCCGCTTCCCATAACCCATTCCCCGATAACGGAATCAAATTTTTCGACAGGAACGGGCATAAACTGCCGGATCAGGCGGAAGAAGAAATAGAAAATATCCTTCGCCATGACGAAGAACTTGCACGGCCTACCGGCGAAAAAGTCGGATTTATCCGCCACCGCAACGAGCTTGCGTGGAAATATAAAAATTATATCCTTTCCACAGTGAAAGGGGATTTCAAAGGGATGAAAATCGTAACGGATTCCGCCAACGGTGCCGCCAGCGGATTCCTTCCCGACATCCTCCGTGAACTGGGTGCGGAAATAACCGCCCTCTACTGCGAACCGAACGGCGTGAACATCAATAAAGACTGCGGATCCACCCACATGGAAACCTTGCAGAAAATGGTCGTCGAAATGGGGGCGGACTGCGGCATTGCCAATGACGGCGATGCGGACCGCTGTCTTTTCGTTGATGAACAGGGAGATGTCATGGATGGCGACCATCTCATGGTGATTAACGCCCTGCGTATGAAGAAAGAAGGGCGGCTCAATGCGAATATGGTCGTAGGCACCGTTATGAGCAACCTGGGCTTCGGCAAGGCGCTGGCGGAACACGGATGCCGTACCGTGGCGACCAATGTAGGTGACCGCTATGTGCTGGAAGAAATGAAGGCGCACGGATACTCCCTTGGCGGTGAGCAGTCGGGACATATTATATTCCCTGAATTTAATACCACTGGCGACGGTCTTATAACGGCCATGCAGACGCTTATGGCTCTCCGTGATCATGACGGCCCCCTTTCTGAATTAAATCATCTCATGACCACCTATCCCCAGCTGCTGAAAAATGTAAAAGTGTACAGCAAGAACGGATGGGAAGAAAATGAACAGATCCGGGCGGCTATCGCGGCGGCAAAAGACGAACTGGGAAATGACGGGCGTATCCTCGTCCGTGCGTCAGGCACGGAACCTCTCATCCGCGTCATGGGAGAAGGCAGTGATAAAGACCGTCTGGAACGGGTGATTGATGACATTGTTTCCGTAGTGGAACAGGAACTTGGGGAAGAATAAATGCAGGTTTGGTGAACTGATTAATTTTATATTTGGTTGGTAAAATAAAAAATACTTATTTGGTGTTACCAAGGTGTTCCAAGAAAATAAAAAACTCCCGAAGGAGTCCTTTATCCACACACTGTGGGGTCACAAATGTGACGATTTGAATAAATTCTTATTTGAACTTGTGATGTTGTCAGATAGTGGTAAATTATCCTGACATGTACAGGATAACTAAAAATGAGGTGGATGTCAATCATGAAGGAAATTAATGAATATTATCTGGGATTGGATATGGGAGAGGGGTCTTTGGGATGGGCGGTTACGACACCTGATTATCATGTAGTGAAGAAGGCGGGAAAAGCTTTGTGGGGCGTCCGCCTTTTTGAGTCGGCTAAAACAGCAAAGGAGAGGCGTGTATTTCGTACAGGCAGAAGGCGGATAGAACGGAGAAATCGGCGTATTGATTTTTTACAGGAACTTTTTTCCGAGGCTGTTTGTGAAAAAGATCCGGGATTTTACCAAAGGCTGAACGACAGCCGTCTTTGGGAAGAAGATAAGACGGAAAGACAAATAAATTCTCTTTTTAATGATGTCGATTTTACGGATAAAAGTTATCACAAAAAGTTTCCTACTATTTATCATTTACGGCAAAAGCTGATGGAAGACAGTTGTGAATTTGATGTGCGGCTGGTGTATCTTGCCATTCATCATATTTTAAAACATCGAGGTCATTTCCTGCTGGAAAATTTTGAAATTAGAGAGGATGGAGCCGTCGGATTTGAAGAAGCAATGGCTGATTTGGGGAATGTACTTGGACAGTTTTTGGATAGATCCTTACCTGTGGAAAACAATGATGCCTGTAAGGAAATATTGAAAAACAGAAAACTAAATAAATTAGAGAAATTGGAACAATTAGGGAAGTTATATGATGCAGGAGGAGATAAAAGTATAAAGGAAATTTTCAGGTTGATCGTGGGCGGGACAGCACATCTGGCCGTTATTTTTTGTGATGAGACGCTAAAGAATACGGAGCGAGGTAAAATCAGTTTTGAGGATGCGCAGTATGAGGAATATAAAAATGATGTGCAAACCATATTAGACGATCGTTTTGATGTAGTGGCAGCTTGTGAAACTTTGCATAATTGGGCCATTCTTGCAGAACTGATGGGAAATTATAAGTATATATCAGATGCTAAAGTGGCTATTTTTAATGAACACAGAAAAGATCTTACTGTTTTGAAACGTCTTCTTAAACGAGATTCAAATGTGTATACCAAGATGTTTCGTATGGCCGGTAAAAATAGTTATAGCGCCTATGTGGGATTATGTAAAATACATGGGAAAAAAGTTCCAATCGAGAAAGCATGTACACAAGGGGATTTTGCAGGGGAAATAAAAAAAATAATAAAAAATTTTCCTGATAGTGAAGATAAGAAATACATATTGGATAAAATTGAAAGGAATGAGCTTTTGCCCAAAGCGGTAAGCAAACAGAATGGTGTTATTCCCTACCAGCTCCATTTAGTGGAATTGAATAAAATCTTATCGAATGCGGAAAGATATCTGCCATTTTTAAAAAAAGAAGATGAGTATGGTACAGTGTCCGATAAAATCAGGAAACTATTTACATTTCGTATTCCTTATTATGTGGGACCGTTAAATGGACATTCTCCTTTTGCCTGGGCAGTCAGAAAAGATGAAAATGGACACATTTATCCGTGGAATTTTGAAAGGAAAATTGATATAGAGGCCAGTGCAGAAGAGTTTATCCGCCGCATGACCAATAAATGCACATATCTTGTTAAAAAGGATGTACTTCCTAAAAACTCACTTCTCTATACAGAATTTATGGTACTCAATGAGCTGAATAATGTAAGAATCGGTAGCGCTCAAGAAAAGCTACCACCTGGCATGAAAGCTCGTGTTTGGGAAAGACTTTTTCTTAAGGATAAAAAAATTACCGCAAAAAAAATGTGTTCTTATCTGATTAGAGAAGAACATATTTCTAAAGAAGAAGCGGCGCAGATATCCGGTATAGAACGGGATTTTAAAGCGAGTCTTGCGCCATGGATAGATATGAGGAAAATATTGGGGGATAATTTTACCGTATCTGATAGTGAAAAAATTATAAAGGACATTACTTTATTTGGCGCGGATAAAAAAATGCTGCGTCGCCGACTTAAGGCGCGGTTTGGATATCTGGAAGACTGTCAGGTTAAAGAACTGGTTAGGCTGCCGTATCAGGGATGGGGACGTTTGTCAAAAGAATTTTTGACACAAATTTTGCCAAAGGCAGAACGTGATTCCACAGTTTTAGTAGATCAGGAAACCGGAGAAGTAATGAATATTATCACTGCTTTGAAAAAGACAGATCATAATTTAATGGAATTATTAAGCGGAAAATTTGGTTATTCTGCCGCTTCAAGTGAGGTTAATACAACATCGGTATCGGTATGTGATAAGGCTATTTCTTACAAAAATATACAGGATATGCATATCTCTCCGGCGGTAAAGCGGCCACTTTGGCAGACACTTCGAGTTATAAAAGAAATTATACATATTATGGGGAAAGCGCCTTCGAGGATTTTATAGAAATGGCACGGGCGGAAGATGAGAAAAAGTGGAAAACTGTTTCAAGAAAAGATCGGCTATTGGATCTTTATAAGAAATGTAAAGATGAAATAAGAAATTGGAGTGCAGACATAAAAAATTAGGTGAAGAGATAAAAGAATTAAGCGACGGACAGCTGAGAAGTGATAAATTATACCTGTACTATACGCAGATGGGGCGTTCTATGTATACCGGAAGGCCTATTTGTCTTGGTAGCCTTATGGCTGGAGCTGATTATGACATAGACCATATTTATCCCCGATCTGCTACAGGAGATGACAGTTTAGACAATCGCGTTCTTGTAGAAAGGACGGAAAATGCGAAAAGGGAGACCATTATCCTTTATCTATTGAAATACAAGGGGAGAGCTGTTTTGGAAAGTACTTTTAGATAAGGGTTTATTTCCAAGGAGAAGTATCGTCGCCTGACGAGAAAAACGTTACTTACTGATGATGAAAAAGCGGGGTTTATTGGGCGCCAGCTTGTAGAAACACGGCAGAGTACGAAAGCGATTGCCGAGATTTTGAAAAAGCTTTTCCGGAAACCAAAATCATTTACACTAAGGCAAGGAATGTATCCCGATTTCGCCAGTATGCGGAGTTTGTAAAAGTCAGGGATATGAACGATTATCATCACGCCAAGGATGCTTATTTGAATATTGTTGTAGGGAATGCATTTTATACGAAATTTACATCTAATCCGATACATTTTCTGTCGGAGAAAAATGCGGTGTATAGTTTGAATGAAAGGACTTTTATCAATTTCCCATACAAAGAGGATCAACTATGGCATGGGAACCGGGCGATAGCGGTACGATGGCAGTTGTCCGGAAATGGATGGATAAGAATAACATTTTATATACACGGATGCCTTTTGAGGAGAAAGGGGATTGTTTGATCAGAATATCCTAAAGAAAGGGAAGGGACAGGTTTCACTAAGGGCATGTGGGGCATTGTCTGATATTCAAAAGTATGGCGGGTATAATAATGCAACTGCGTCATATTTTATGCTTGTTAAAGCGGAGAAAAACGGAAAGACAATTTATTTGTTGGAAACAGTACCTTTGCACTTATCTGGAAGGTTAGAAAGTATTGAAGATAAAATAAATTTTTGTAGAGAACTTTGGCATCGAGACAGAAAAGACTATAAGAATCCGGTGATATGTATTCCTAAGATATATAAGCAGTCCTTATTTGAAGTAGATGGGTTTCGAGAACATATTTCCGCTAAGACTGGAAATCAGTTTGTTATGAGAAATGCTGAACAATTATGTTTGAATGCAGAATCCGCCCAGATAATAAAAATGTCCTTAAATTCAATCAGCGGAAACAAGTGCAAAAGAGTTGAAGATTACTGTACATGATAAAATCACTGAAGAGAATCTAATAAATATCTTTGAAACATTTATTTCTAAGATACAGACATCCATTTATAGAAACAAGTTTGAGGCATCCGTAGGTCTTATGATAAAAGGGAAAGGCACGTTTATAGAATTATCAATGGAAGATAAGTGTAAATGTATAGGTGAAATACTCCATCTTTTCCAATGTAACCCTGTGCTTTCTGATCTACAATTAATTGGTGGGAAGAAGGCATCTGGAAGGATCTACATGGGGAAGCGATTTGATGGAAATAAAAAGTATTTCTTGTCTTACAATCTGTGACAGGTTTTTGAGAAAAAGATTTTATTGGCACCTTATGAAAAGAAATGAGTTGGCGGACGGTTGTACTATCTAAACGGGCAAAAATAGAATATAGCTTGGGATATATGGTTATAAGGGGAGAAGAAGTTCACCGGATATTTATGGAAGAAGTAGAGACGGTCATGATTGAAACTACGGCTGTTTCGCTGACTGCCGCGTGGATCAACGAATGTCTTCATCGAAAAATCAAAATTATTTTCTGCGATGAAAGGAGAAATCCGGCAGGAGAGATACTTCCTTATCGAGGGAGCCATGATTCCAGCCGGCAGATCCGTTCCCAGCTGAAGTGGGATTCTTGTCTGAAAAAGAAATATGGGCGCAGATCGTTAAAGAGAAAATCGATAAGCAAAACAGGTGCTGATTGCTTTTGAGTGTAGTAAAGAAGCCAGGTTGTTAGAGCGATATATGAAAGAAGTAGAGCCAGGGGATATAACGAATAGAGAAGGTCATGCGGCAAAAGTCTATTTTAATGCATTATGGGGAAAGGATTTTCAAGAAGAGATGAAACCGTAGAGAATGGGGCGCTTAATTATGGGTATGCCGTTATTCTCTCCGCTTGTAATCGGGAAATCGCCGCTTCAGGCTATATGACACAAATTGGATTGTTTCATGATAATATATTCAATCCGTTTAATTTGGGGAGTGATTTGATGGAGCCTTTCCGACCTATGGTGGATATGATTGTACTGCGGATGGCACCACAGAAGTTGACTACTGAAGAGAAGCATCAACTTATAGATGTATTGAACCGACAAGTTTTAATCAAAGAAAAGAAGACCACCGTAACACATGCGATAGGAATATACTGCCGGAGCGTTTTCGTGCTTTAGAGGAACAAGACTTGTCTTTATTGTCTTTTATTCAGAGATATATGAGGAATAGGTTTATGCGAGTGATGGTGCTGTTTGACCTGCCGGTAGAAACGGCGCAGCAAAGAAAGGCGTATATACAATTTCGGAGAGCATTGATTTCTGACGGATTTATCATGATGCAGGAGTCTGTATACACAAAAATTGTTTTAAATCCTGTAGCAGCAGGTATAGCGGTCAAGCACATCAAATGTATGAAACCGGAAGAGGGCCTGATACAAGTACTGACGGTTACAGAAAGGCAATATGCGGGGATGGAACTTATTTTGGGAGAGAAGAAAAAGAAGTTATTGATAGTCATGATAGATTGGTGATTTTATGAAACTTTCCTATCCGGAGTGGGAGAAAACCGTATGTATGGAGGAACAGGATATCCCTGTCATTTCTATGGAAAATCCTCTTTATCATTATGACAGGCTGATGGAGTTGTACAGGCAGATACAAGGAGACGCAGGAGGTTTTGTTCTTTTGAAGAGGAGACACATTTAGATCTTAGAAAGAAATCAGTATTGCTTCTTAGTCCTTTGGATATGGATTTTAATAATAGGAAAATCTTGACCAAATTATTTGCTGCACTAAGAGAAGAAGCGATGACTGAAAGTTTTACCGGGAAACAAGGACAGCCATGGGAAATATTCTTACATATGCAGAGCATTTATCACAACAGGTACCGCTTCCTCTTACTTATGATATGGACGTCGATCTTATAGAGATGATGAAAGCGATTCATCTTCGCATTGATATGGAAGGGATGAATCTTCCAGAACAAATGTTGTCTTTTATGAAAAACTGGAACATCCTGTTTGGTGAAACTTGCTTTTCTTCCATGGATTCCGGATTTCTTACCGAAAGAGATAAAAGAGTCGTTTTATAACAACGCGTTAGAAGAAAAATTACAGTTTATTCTTTTAGAAGGGAAATGTTATGATAAAATAGAATTAGAAAATTTATTTATTATTGATGAAGATTTATGTCAAATTTTGAGTAAATTTTTACCATATCCGAATTGCGCTGCCAAGTGATAGCAGTTTTACTCGTAGAGGACTTTAATAGATACGCAAATTGAGATTGAAATTTGAGGTTTGAGAGTGATGTAATTCCAGATAGTGGTAAAACCGATTGATCCAACAGTACATGCAAGAACAGGTTTGAGAGTGATGTAATTCCAGATAGTGGTAAAACTGATACTACACCCCTTGGCGGATGCTGCTGTTTGAGAGTGATGTAATTCCAGATAGTGGTAAAACGATGACAAGCGACAGGCATTAGAAATAACAGTTTGAGAGTGATGTAATTCCAGATAGTGGTAAAACATCGTATGTGGTCAAGGAAAACTCGTGTTGGTTTGAGAGTGATGTAATTCCAGATAGTGGTAAAACGATGATAAAACCACACAAGTAACATGTAACGTTTGAGAGTGATGTAATTCCAGATAGTGGTAAAACAGAATATATATTTCAGAAGTAAATGAAGACGTTTGAGAGTGATGTAATTCCAGATAGTGGTAAAACCGGTTTCAACGCAATGACTTTCAGCCACAAGTTTGAGAGTGATGTAATTCCAGATAGTGGTAAAACATAGTTACTGTAGATCTCCAGCTGCAGAGAGTTTGAGAGTGATGTAATTCCAGATAGTGGTAAAACGTATACGGTGAGCTGACGCTTGCATAAGGAGTTTGAGAGTGATGTAATTCCAGATAGTGGTAAAACTTCTGCTTTTACTTTTATAGTTTTCTTTGTTTGAGAGTGATGTAATTCCAGATAGTGGTAAAACTGGAGGCACCGAAAAGAGGCGTTAAGCCTAGTTTGAGAGTGATGTAATTCCAGATAGTGGTAAAACTCTGAAATCGGTTATGCGGCCAGGAACGGAGTTTGAGAGTGATGTAATTCCAGATAGTGGTAAAACAAACCATTTGAATTAATGCTGTGGCAAAAGTTTGAGAGTGATGTAATTCCAGATAGTGGTAAAACGTTTCCCATTGTATATCAGTCTCAAAACGGGTTTGAGCGTGATGTAATTCCAGATAGTGGTAAAACGTTGTGAAAAGCCCCTCGCCGATATGCGAAGTTTGAGAGTGATGTAATTCCAGATAGTGGTAAAACCATAGGGTCATTATGAATGTACTAATAAACGTTTGAGAGTGATGTAATTCCAGATAGTGGTAAAATCAAGATTTCTTCTTCAATTGGACAAGTTCGTTTTGTTTGGTATATTGTTTTAGAACTAATTAGGGTGGCGGCCTCCATGGGCAATTGGAGCCCCGAGGTTATACGCCAGTCATTAGTTCTTTTGGTTGATAGCTTGGAGCAATGTGATTTTAGAAAATGGTTAAAAGATAGTATTTCTGTGCATACGAAGCAGAATGTCTTATTTCTTTCGGGATGCTGATTTAGGTTTTGCAAATATGATGGAAGAATATAGTTAATAAGATTAGAAGAGAATGGTATATTTGATTTCTCTATGTCTCTTTTCTGATTTTCATTTTCTGGTATACTGAAAGTGATAAATGGAAAACAAGCATCAGTGTAGGGAAATGATTACCGGCTGCCGGGCGGAGAAAGGCCGGAGGTTTTTCCGTTTATCGTTTAGACCGTTCTGTCAGTAGAGGATCAGAATCGTTTTCAAGGTATCATGTAATTATTTAATTAATAGTCTGAACGAAAGAGAGGATTTTATGATGAATGAAGCCATTGTTGAGAAAGTAAAAGCGTTGATTACGGCTCCCAGCTGCTATGCGGGATTAAAGAAAATCGCGGAAGAGTATATCGCCGCTCTTGGCAGTGATCGGGAAAAGGAAGCCGGGCGGAAACTGGTGGCGGAATTGGAAGCGGATGTGCTTTCTATCGATGATGTTCTTGCGTTTTGAATCGGATGCAGGGGAAAAACATTTGGCGCGGAACAGGCGGCGGCTTATGCGGCACACGCCCGGGAAGTGAAAGCGAAGGGCGGCAAGTGGTGCGACTGTCCTGCCTGTGTGCCGGGAGAGAGATTCTGGACAGGAAAGAGGAGCTCTGCTGAAACATAGTAATCATTTTATGAAAAGAGAGAATATCCGGGAAGCGGGTACTCTCTCTTTTGTTTCACCTGATGATGGAAATATCTTTCCTTTTCTTTTCGGTACGTAGTATTGGCGCTCTTCATCAAGGTAGTATTTTATGGAGCCGTCTTCAGGAAGTTCCACGAGGCTGCTCTTATGGGAGGGATAGCCGAGGGCGAGAGCCAGCTTGGGATTCCATGTTTCAGGGATAGAAAGTATTTCTTTACTTTTCAAATTCCGCATTTCCTATGATACAGGAACCTACGCCGTGGATATAAGCATTGAGATTCATTGTCCTTACAGCGATGCCGATATCTATGCCTGTCCACGGGTTTCCCGTCCTTCCGTGCATAGAATGATAAAAGCGGCGGGCTGTTCGCCTTCTTTCGGCTGTCCCAGCTCTTTGGGGAGGGCGGCGGCAAAATGGAAGCACGACTGGATTTTCCGCACTGCTTCAGGGTTTTACAAGGACATAGCGGAGCGGCTGCCCATTCATGGCGCTGTTTGCGATACGGGCATTTTCCAGAAGTTCATCAAGTATTTCTTCAGGAATTTGTTTCTGCTTGAAACGGCGATATGTGCGGCAGCCGGTGCAAAGTGTATGGAAGTCCATGGCACAGGCCTTATTTAACGGCAATGACTTCGATTTCGCAGAGTGCGCCTGCGGAAGATCCTTGACGGCGAAGCAGCTTCTTGCCGGTTTGCCCGGGAAGTGTTTTGCATAGACTTCGTTAAAGGCGGCAAAGTCTTTCATGTCTGTGAGGAAGCAGGTCGTTTTACCACATTGTCCATAGAAGTTTCTGCTTTTTAAAATGGCTTTTATATTTTGCAGGCCTGCTCTGTTTGTCCGGCGATGTCGGAGACGATGATTTTCCTGCGGCCGGGTCGATACCGATTTGTCCGGAAAGAAATATAAATCCGCCCGCCTGCTTTGCCTGTGAATAGGGGCCGATAGCGGCGGGTGCGTGTTTGGTATGTATGGTTTTCATAAGAGCCTCCTTTGATTTACACATGAATGATATATTTATACTATACCGCAAAAGGCATCGGTGAAACAAATATATTTCCTGTCATGGGCCGATGTTTCATGATATATGGTATAGTGAAAGAGGAGGTTATGATGTCTTTTGAAACAATACAGGCTTATTTTGAACGGTTCGGTATGGCAGACCGCTGCATGGATTTGAAGGAGTCCAGCGCGACAGTGGCGCTTGCAGCGCTTGCTCTCGGTACAGAGGAGGCGTGCATTGCAAAGACGCTTTCTTTTCTTGTGGGAGAAGCGCCTGTGGTTATCGTGACGGCAGGAGATGCGCGGATTGATAATCATAAGTATAAGATGCTTTTCCATAAGAAACCGAAAATGATTCCCGGAGAGGAATGCGAAAAGTATATCGGCCATCGGCCCGGCGGGTTTGTCCGTTTTGTCTTCCGCCCACGGTGGATGTTTATCTTGATATATCATTAAAACGGTTTGATGTGATTTATCCCGCGGCGGGGACAGACCACAGCGCGGTAAAACTCACGCCTGAAGAACTGGAAAAATACGCAGGGGCGAAAGGCTGGGTGGATGTGTGCAAAAGTTGGCAGGAAAAGCCCGTTTCCTGACAGTTTCTAATCATTCTGATGATTTAAATCCTACAGAACAGAATCTTTTGCCATCAGGTGGGATTACAAAGGCGTTTTGGAATATCCCGTAGGTGCAGCACAGGCCGGAAGGATAGTTCAAAACGCTTTTGAAAGGAAGAGCATGGACAATTTATTTCAGATGTGGTGGCCCGTAGCCTGTGTGGTGCTGGCGGATGTGATTTATCAAGTGTGTGCGAAGAAAATATCTTCCGGGCGGATCCTCTGGCTGCGCTGGGGTGACTTATCTTGTAAGCGCCGCGGTTTGCACCGGTCTCTACTATGGGACGGGCGGAATGGATCTGCTTGACGATATGTCCCATGTCCGGCTGGCAGCGGCAGGAATAGGCTTTGCAGTGACAGGGCTTGAAGTGGGCTGTGTGTACATGTATAAAGCGGGCTGGGCGATGAATGTGGGATTCATCCTTTATACGGCAATGATTGTGGCGGCTCTCCTTGTTGTGGGGCGGTATTTTACGGTGAAGCGGTTTCGTTTACCGCCATAGCAGGGCTGATAATCACATCATCGGGGATGTATATGATTGTGAGGGGCGCATGAATTTTTCATTTTGGTGGCCTGTCGGTCTTGTGGTCATGGCGGGCGTCGGATACCAGGTGTCGGCAAAGAGGTGGCGGGCGGCGCGGATCCGCTGGCGGCGCTTGTAGTAACATACCTTGTGGCGTCGCTTACATCTTTCTGATTTATGCGTTTACAGGAAAAAAGGGAGAGAAATGGAAAGAGATTATGAGCTTCCGTCCTGCTGCCCTTGCCCTAGGCCTTTCCATTGCGTTTATTGAAATAGGGACGATTTTCATTTATAAGGCGGGCTGGACGATGAATGCTTCCTTTATTGTGACGAATGCCCTCATTACGCTTTGCCTCATTTTAACGGGGGCGGTTCTGTATGGGGAAAAGTTGTCTCGCCGGCAGGCACTGGGAATCGTCGTTTCTTTTATCGGCATATGCTGCATCGTGTGGTGAGAGGGACGGGGCAAAGTGAACGTAAAACTTTCACACGCTTTTATGGCAACGCTTATGGAAGATGGAAGCGTATTGCCGCAAGATAGGGCAGTTCACCCGCAGACAACATTTATTACATGAATCCGGTATGAATAGAGGAACATAAAAATGACGATCCGAATTGAGGGAATCGTCATTTTACTGTTTACAGCAGTTTTATGTAATCGTAGGTGGGATGTACAAGCCAGGTGCCGTCGCTCTTAAGGATGCCCCACTTTTGTTGTCCTTCTGTCCGCCGCTGAAACCGTGCCGGAATTTTGTAACACCCGTAAGCGGATCTTTTGCATCTTCGTACAGAATATTTCCTTCTTCATCAATAATGCCGTAGTAGCTTTTAGCTCTGAAAATCCAGGTGACAGGTGTCTCATTAAAATGGGCGGCTCCGATATTGGGCGGAAGAGAAGCTATAACATCCCCGTGGATGTATCGAGCAGGTAACGGCGGCTGCCGTCTTTCCCCAATGCCCTGTTAAATCCGAGAAGTGTTATATCGTCGTAACGGAAATCGATAACCTGCTTTCCGTCTGACAGGTCAAAAGGCCGCATTTTCCGGAATAGCCGCTCTTGAGCACGAGGCAGGCGTCTTCAATATCAATAGAACCCACAGTGTAACGGGAAGGGGAATCAGTGTGCGTCCTTCGGGAGAAAGAAAGGCTGTGAGCCCGTCTTTTTGACAATCGTTCCGTAAGGGTCATGGGATAGACTTCATCATTCCGGCTGTCTATGACGATATGCCCTTCTTGATCAATATATCCTCTTTTGATGCCATTGTAAGCCGTATGATAATTATCAAAGTCTTCCACCTTTTGCGGGTTGATGGCATCGGCCGCCAGGATGCCGAGGAACGACTTGCCGCTGAAGGTATTCACACGCCGTCTGTATTCCGCGACACCGTACTTATAGGGACAGATACCGTCATAGGGATTTTAAAAGAGCCCTTCCATTCTCGTCAATGGCGATTTTTCCCCTGCATGGTTTTACAAAAGCGATTCCTTCGCTGAATCCGGCAAGTACCGCTTTGTAACGGGGCGCGATAAGCACACTGCCGTCAGGCTTCTTAAATCCGTACAAACCTTTTCAGAGTAACTGAAAGGGTTTGAGGGAATCGTTTTACCGCTGTGGCGGGATTTCCTTTTATCAATCAGCCGTAAATCTTTTTCTTGTCGCCGGCTTTGAAAAGCCCGTCCTTTTCCGGAATCAGGAATTTATAGGTGGGTGGTAAAGAACCGTCCCGTCTGTGCCGATAAGCCCCCTTTTTCCGTCCCTTATCATGGCAAGGATACCGTGGCGGTAGAAACTTTCATCCCGCTTGGCTTTGGCTTCTGTATAGGAGGCAAGCGCTTTGGGTCGGGAAAGACCGATAAGCGGTTCATCTTCTTCATCCGGAAAGACGAGGATTCCGATGGAAGGGGTGTGATGGAAACACCCTTTGTGGTTGTAGAAGACTTGCTTTCCGTTTTCACTGTTTCTGTAGAAATTGTCGTGCTGGACTCGTGGCGCCGGATATGTGTGGCGGTGGTGACGCCTTTTCCGCCTGTACTGTATATATACTGTGCAGAGATGATGCAAGCAGGAATGCGAGGAAAGCGGCTTTCCATTTTATCTGTGTCATAAAGAACCTCCGGGTTGACGAAATAATATTATTTGTGCATTATATCATGCATGGGAAAAGAATGGAAATATCGATAGAAATCTATGAAAAGCATGTCGGGAAAATGAAAGGGTGGAAATAGAAAATATGAAACTTATCCGGCTGCTTTGCATAAGGGGAGGGCGTATCCGATACAGGGAAACCATAAATAAAACGGTGCATTGTGAACCTTGAATTAAGCGCTGAGTTGTTATATTATTTATATAATGTAAATTTGGATGTATAAAAGGTGAACAATGGAGGCGATAATGTGGAAAGGGAAGAGATATCCGCAGGAAATCAGGGAAAGGTAAAAGAACTGGTATTGTTTTCTTTATTTACGGCGCTTACGGCGATTGGTGCATTTATCCGTGTGCCTGTACCGCTTTGCCCGTTCACGCTGCAGCTTTTATTCACGACCCTTTCAGGGCTCATTTTAGGGAGCAGGAAAGGAGCGGCCTCCGTGGCAGTTTATGTAGCTCTCGGTCTGTCGGGGTTCCCGTTTTACGCAGGGCGGAGGGCCGGGATATATTTTCCAGCCTACTTTCGGTTATCTTTTGGGGTTCATCGCGGGAGCCTGGCTTACGGGGAAATTGTCGGAGCATATGGAAAAACTGTCATTTGTCCGCATTTTATTTGCGAACCTGGCAGGACTTCTTGTGGTCTACCTTTTGGAATGGTTTATGTATACATCATAAATAATTATTACCTGAATACGCCTATCGGTATCTGGCCTGTGGTGCTTTATTGTTTCCTTCTGGCCGTGCCGGGCGATATTTGCCTCTGCGTTCTGGCGGCAGTGCTGGCGAAAAGTTATACCGCGCAGGACATGCGTGGTAAGGAAATGGGAAAATCGGCGGTGCAGAGAGCCATTTCCATTTTATTTGGTAAGGAAAGAAGGAATAGGATGGGCAGGGGGTTTTATCACAGGAACAGATACGGATGTCGGCAAGACCTATGTGACGGCACTCCTGGTAAAACTTTGAGAAGTGCAGGGTATGATGTGGGCTACTACAAGGCGGCCATCAGCGGGGCGAGGACGGTGGAGGAAAGCGATGCAGGATTTGTAAATCGTTTCGCGCAGATCCGTGAGCCTGAGGATATGCTCCTTTCGTACTTGTATCAGAATGCCGTATCGCCCCATCTGGCAGCAAGAATTGAAGGGAATCCCGTGGAGAAGGATGTCATTATGAGTGCCTGGGAACGTGTGACAGCGGCGTATCCCTATGTGACTATGGAAGGCAGCGGAGGAATCATGTGCCCTATCCGCCATGATGAAAAAGCGGTGTATTATCTGGAAGATATTATCCGATGGCTCCGCCTGCCCGTCCTTGTCATCGCCGACGCGGGACTGGGGACAATCAACCGAGTGGTGACTACCTGTGAATATATCCGCTACAGGAATATTTCTGTCAAAGGGATTATCCTGAATCATTGGAAAGGCGGTGTGATGGAAGAAGACAATGTGGAGATGATTGAAGAGATCACCGGTGTGAAAGTCCTGGCAAGGGTGAAAAGGGAGATATGGAATTGGATATCGATCCGGAAACGATTATATCGCTGTATGAATAAGGGAGTATTTAAAATTAGGGAAGTTGGGAGCTTAAATGGAACAGAATTATTGGGAAGCGGAAGATAAAAATATATATGGCATCCTGCCATGCAGATGAAGGACAATGAAGTATTTCCGCCGGTCGTTATAGACCATGCGAAAGGATCTTACCTGTACGGGACGGGCGGGAAAGAATATCTGGATATTATTTCATCGTGGTGGTGCAATCTCCTTGGGCATTGCAATGAAGAAATCAATGAGGCCCTGAAAAAGCAGGTCGATGAACTGGAGCATGTGATTTTTACAAACTTTTCCCATAAGCCTGCTGTTAAACTGGCGCAGGAACTGGAAAATGTACTGCCGGAAGGACTCTCCCGCTTTACCTTTCATGACAACGGTTCATCCTGCGTAGAGGCGGCGCTCAAGATGGCTTTCCAGTACCACTACCAGACCGGCCATCCTGAACGGACGCGGTTCATGTGCCTTCCTGAATCGTACCATGGGGAAACGATCGGCGCGCTGTCCGTCGGATCAATGGATTTTATGCGAAGATCTTTCACCCCATGCTTATGGACAATATTCATTTTGACGGTCTGGACTGCTACCGCTGCCCTTATGGGAAAACGCGGAATCATTGCGGCGTGGAATGCTTTGAAAGCGCAGAAAAGCATTTAAACAGTACGGAAAAGAAACGGCGGCAGTCATTGTGGAGCCGATCCTTCAGGGGCGGCAGGCATGCGTATCTATCCTGCCGAATATTTAAGGAAGCTCCGTAAGCTCTGCGATGCGTACGGTGTGCTTATGATTGATGATGAAATTGCCGCCGGTTTTGGCAGGACGGGGAAACTTTTGCCATAGAACATGCCGGTATTTCTCCGGATATCCTCTGCACATCAAAGGGCTGACGGCGGGATACATGCCCATGTCTCTTGCCATCACCACGGACAAAGTGTACGATGCTTTCTATGATGATTACGGCACGCATAAGGCTTTTGTCCACAGCCATACCTACGCAGGCAATCCCATGGGCTGTGCCATTGCGTTGACCGTACTGAAAATCATGAAACGGGATCATATTCTGAGAAAGTCAATGAAAATGGAATCTATCTCCATGACAAGCTCATGAAAGCCCTGGGAAATTACAGGCATGTGGGAGAAATCCGCCATATCGGATTAATTAACGCCATCGAGCTGGTGGAAAACAAAGAAACGAAAAGCTTTGATCCGAAAAGCGTATCGGCTGGCATATCTTCCGGAGAGCTATGGATATGGGACTGGTTCTTCGACCGATGGGAGACATTATTTATTTTAATCCACCGCTGAATATAGAAAAACGGATTTGGACAAAGCGGTGGAACTTTGCCGGAAAGCGGTCGTTACGGTTCTAGGTGAATAAATAGAGTGAAAAAAAGATGCCTGTCAGTGTGGAATATTCACGGCAGGCATCTTTTAGCAGAATCTCTGCGGGTATGATGGAAGTAGGAAAAATAGACTGTATTTGTATGCTATTGGATGACAAAGTAGAAAAAATGAATGGCGGTGTTTATGGCGTATTAAAAGTGTTGCTGGGCAAGGCAGGAAATAATATCGCAGGAGCCGTCAATTATAGACGAATTGAGACCTATTGGGGAAAACGGTCTATGAAAGTGTGGAAACTTGTTTATCTGTGGTAAGATGTGTGTGGAAAGCCGTCGGTGATATTCCTTTCTTTGATTCAGACACTCAAATTGTATCATAGGCGGCTTCTTCATTTTTCTGACTTATTTTTACTAACCGGGAAATATTGCTAAATAAGATGTTTCATTAAAAAGGAGCATAATGATGTTGGAAATCAGACCAAACAATAAGAACTGGCATACCAGAGGTGATGATACTAAAGCAAGACTGGATGCCGCTGCCTGTTTAGCAAAAGGAAAGATTGTTGATGTGAAAGATACGGTTGCTCTTTTAGAAGCGGTCCTGCATCCCGGTGACAATGTCAATATAGAGGGGATAATCAAAACAGGCGGATTTTCTGGCAGGTGAACTTTGCAAGGTCGATCCGTCCCGTGTCCATGATCTTCACATGATCCAGTCCACGTTGTCCATTCCTGAACATTTGGATGTATTTGAAAAGGGATTGCGAGGAAATTGGATTTCGCGTATGCAGGGAGCCAGGGCAAGCGCCTGGCGCAGATGGTACAGGACGGCAGCATCGAATTGGGGGCGATTCATACTTATCTGGAAATGTACAGCCGTTACTTTATCGACCTGATTCCGAGAGTGTCTCTCCTTGTAGCTGATGAAGCGGACAAGGAAGGAAATATTTATTCCGGCTGTTCCACGGAAGATACACCGGCGATTGCCGAAGCGACAAAATTCAACCAGGGAATCGTCATTGTGCAGGTGAACAAGCTGGTGGATAAAGTATCCCGTGTGGATATTCCGGCAGACTGGGTCGATTTTGTGATTGAAAGTCCAACGCCGTACATGCTGAATCCGCTTTTACCCGTGATCCGGCGAAAATCAGCGATGAAAGAATATTGAAAGCTATGATGGCCATAAAGGGGATTTACGGTGAATACGGTGTTCAGGTGCTGAACCACGGAGTCGGTTTTGATACAAGCGCCATTGAACTTATTCTTCCGACCTATGGGGAAAGCCTCGGACTTCGAGGAAAAATCTGCAGGCACTGGGTATTGAACCCGCATCCCACCATGATTCCCGCAATCGAAACAGGATGGGCGGAAAATCTTTACTCTTTCGGTTCCGAAGTAGGCATGGAAGAATATATTAAAGCAAGGCCCGATGTTTTGCCATCGGACCGGACGGCACGATGCGTTCTAACAGGGCTTTCTGCCAGGCGGCAGGCCACTATGCGGCAGATATGTTTGTCGGATCCACTATGCAGATTGACCGTTACGGCAATTCTTCCACAGCAACAAAGAACAATGTGGCAGGCTTCGGCGGCGCTCCGAACATGGGGTGTGATGCCAAGGGCCGGCGCCATGTGACAGAAGCATGGTTCAAGTGCGGCAATGAGGTGGCAAATCGTGCCGAACTTACGGGTGAATGTCTCCGCGGTAAAAACTTGTCGTACAGGTGATTACGACCGTATCTGAAAAGGGTTCCCCGGCTTCGTGCAGGAACTGGATGCGATCCAGTTGAAGAAGAATGCGGGATTGGATCTGGAACCGGTTATGATTTACTCTGACGACCTGACTCATATTGTTTCCGAAATCGGTATCGCGTATCTCCATAAGTGCCGCAACATGGAAGAACGGATGAATGCTATCCGCGCCATAGCCGGCAAGACGGAAGTGGGCATGCTGGAAGATCCTGCTGAGACACTGCGTCTTAGGAAAGAGGGCATTGTGAAGCTGCCGGAAGATTTGGGCATTGACCGTTCAACGGCGACAAGGGAACTTCTTGCCGCGAAGAATATGAAAGACCTTGTGGATTGGTCCGGGGACTCTATAATCCGCCGGCAAAATTCCGCAACTGGTAATTTCTCATAAAGTAAAACCTGTTACCCTTTTATTTCGGGTAACAGGTTTTACTTTGGGATAATAGGAAGCTATCCTTTTCCTCTTGAGAAGGGTATTTACCGTGCGGATAATCCATTTTCGCCGCCGGTAAATCTGGAATTATGCTTTTCGGCAGCGTATTCGTATCTTTTATTCAAATCGGCGACAGCCTTTTCCAGCGATTCCAAAGTATGGATGACTGATTCGGCACGCATGTCACAGCGGCAGACCGGACAGGCGGGCGGTGTAAAATATCTGCTGTTGATTTTGAACGGCATACGGGGCAGGAAACAAATTCCGTACGAAACTTCCGCATGGCCTGATCGTTTTATATTCTTCAAGGCGTGTCTTTTGTCGTCCAGCCGTTTTTAAAGACACCATCCGGGGAGACGGTTCGATTCCGATTTTATACTTGACCGCATACGTGGTAGGAACCGTTTTCAAATAAGCAAGAGCCTGGTTTTGGTATTGAAGATTTTTCCTTAAATACAAGACCCTGAAGATGTGGTTGGCTTCTCTTTGGTGAACCCTTCTGCCACCATGTGCTCTTTCATATCGTCACGGATCCATTGTGACGGTTTTGTAATATCATACTCCCAGAATTTTTCCGTCCATGCGGGTGTTGCTGAAACGGGACGGTCTTTCAGCTGCGGAACCGGTATTTCTTCTTTCCGGGCGCCGTTTCAGGTTTGATTGCTTTTACAGCCGTTACCGCCGATTCTTTCCCTCTTCCGTCCTTCGGTGCGGCATCTTCCGTTTTTCATTCTTTTGTTCTTTTTGTCAGTTTTCTTTTCTTCTGCCGGAAAAGATCAAAGAGAGAAGTCTCTTCAAAATCAGGATTCTGTGACATAGCAAACTCCCATCTATCAGAATATAAGTCAATCATATCATGGATAGGCGGAAGGGGAACTGTTTTAGCAAAACATATTTCCCAATATAAAACTCCCGTGGAACTTTCACAGGAGTTTCATAGTTTATTATTTCATGTCGGGGTGCATTTCCTTTGCCAGTCTTTCAAGCGCATCTACTGTTCGTACACCCGGTGTGATTTCAGACAGCTTGACACGGATGAAATGATTTTCTTTAATAGCTTTCACGTTTGCAAGCTGGGGATTGTTTTTCATCTTATCCACTTTCATTGCAAAATCATCTTCTGTGCGGTCGCTGGTGGAGTAGTCTACGATGATGATGTAGTCGGGATCCGCTTTCACGAAAGATTCCCAGCTTGTTTTTGCCCATGTTTTATCTACATTCTGTCCTGACATGACATTTTCCACGCCGATGAGTTTCAGTATGTTTGTCGTGTATCCTTCAAAGACTGTAAAAGGATCGCCGTCCTCTGAATCAAAGACAAAGGCTTTTACCTTTGGCAGATTTTTCAGCTTAGACTGGACAGCTTCCAGTTTCTTCTTTGACCGTCTACCCATTTTTGGCATTATCTTCTTTTCCGAAAATTTTTCCGTATTCCAGCATATCGTCAAAGTTTGTATCCAGGGTTGCCTTTGTATCCTGCATGGAATCAGGAACAAAAAGGAATTCCCGCAGCAATCAGCTTTTCAGCAGGGATTGCGCGTTTCGTGAAAGGTACTTCCCAGCCCGTAAGAAAATCAGGATTTACAGACATAAGCTTTTCATAGGACGGCCATTTTTCTGCAAGGACGGGCACTTTGCATAAGCATCAGCGAGAGGTCCGTAAATTTCTTCTTCTTTAAAAGCGGTGCCGGCCATCTGATCCTGCAATCCGAGCGTAAGCATCATTTCTGTCGTGGCAAAGGACATGGAAACAGCTCTTTTCGGCGGTGCTGTTACTTTCATATTCACTTTCTTTCCGTCCAGTGACTCTGTCCATGTAACGTCCGCGGTTTTCGGGGCGTTTTCGTCGCGGTCTGATCTGTACCGCAGCCTGCGGTGAACAAACCTGCGGATGTGGCAATCAACAGGGCGGCAATCAGTTTCTTGGTTTTCAAATTCATCATATTTCCTCCTCATAAAATATAAAATGGAGACTAACAATAAAGGAATTGCTGGTCTTCATGAACAGCTTTATAAAAGGCACTTCAAAAGCCGGCTCATCTTTTCCGCTGTAATCGTGTTTTCTACTTTTCCGAAGTCAATGACTTTTCCTGCTCTCATGACGACTGCGTGGTCGCAGTAACGCGCGGCAAGGGACAGGTCATGGAGTACTACGATGACGGTACCCTGTTGATGGAACCGTTTTAAATGTTCCATAAGAGACAGTTTATACTTTACATCCAAATGATTTGTCGGCTCGTCCATGAGCAGGAGCTGCGGTTTCTGTGTGAAGGCTTTGGCGATGAGAATACGCTGCTTTTCTCCGCCTGACATATGCTGCATTTCTCTGCCCGATAAAATGGAAGCGCCTGTCTCAATCATGACACGCTCGGCAATCTGATGATCCTCTTTGGTATAGTCCGAAAACGGCCCTTAAACGGATACCGCCCCATAAGAACCACATCCTCTGCCTTCAGATCGCCTGCCATCCCAAATCCCTGCTGTACCATGACAGCCACTTCTTTGCGTATTCCTTTCGCGGAATGGTTTCTACCGCACGGCCCTTGTAGTAAATGGAATTTCGGGAAGGAAAGCGGCGGGAAATGTGGGCGAGCAAAGTGGATTTCCACAGCCGTTCGGGCCTACAATGCAGGTCATGCTTCCCTTATTTACGATAAAGGAAATATTTTTCAGGATTTCTTTTTCCCGATGGTATAGGATAAATCTTTTATTTCAATCATGGCTGTACCTCCCCATAACGGTGGGTTACGATCCAAAGGAAGATAGGGGCGCCTACAATGGAAGTAAGCACGCCGATGGGCACTTCTTCCGGTGCAAAGAGGGCACGGGAAAGGACATCAGCCCAAATCATGACAATGGCGCCGATAAGGGCGGAGAATAAAGCGAGTCTTCCATGGAGGGTCCCGCTGCGGTGCGTGCCAAGTGAGGTGTGATAAGACCGATAAATCCGATGATGCCTGCTTTCGATACGAGTATGGCAACGATCAGAGAAGATAAAATGACAATGAAAAGCTGAAGTTTCTTCCTGTTCATACCCAAGTATTCCGCTTCTCCTTCGCCTAAAAGCATAAGGTCCAAATCGCTGCGGAGGATCCAGACAGCAGCAAGCATGATAAAACGGCAGCGGCTACGGTGGGGAGGCTGCTCCACTGCATACCGGATAAACTGCCCAGCAGCCAGAACATGGCGCTCCTTACCTGTGCTTCATGTTTTGCTCCGTAAATGATCATCATGGTAAGTGCGGAAAAAGAGCAGATACACCCATGCCTACCAATATAAGACGAATGGGACTGGTGCTTTTCCCGCACACATAGTGACGATAATCGTAGATACCGCTGCACCGATGAATGCGCCTGCGGAAACATTATAATTTCCGAAAAGGAAAACCATCCCCAAATAATAGCGATAACTGCACCGGTACTTGCGCCGGAAGAAACACCCAGCACATAGGGTCGGCCAGATCATTTCGTGTCATCGTCTGGAGTACGAGTCCGCAAAGGGACAATCCCATGCCGCAAAAGGCGGCGAAAATGGTGCGGGAATGCGAATCTGCCACAAAATCATGGAAGAAGCGGTCTCTGCCGGGCGGCCGGTACTGATAAAGGCGGAAACTTCTGAAAGAATATCTGACAACGGAACATTTGTAGAACCGAAACGTACAGAAAGAATCATGCTGGCAATGAGAAAGACGGCAAGCATGGTGAAACGTGCAGAAAGACTGAACCGGCTGTCTGCCAATTTTTATTCATGGATACCTCAAATATAAGAAATTATATAAATAAAGACTAAGGAAATCTAAATATCTATTATATTTTACCATAATCTGAAAGATAGTTTTACTTGCAGCAAAGGGGAAATATAAAACCGGTTTCCGTCATCCATATGGGACGAAATATCTCCTGCTGCTTAAAAGTATTTCACAAAAATATCCGGCAGGGCAGTGCCGGATGTAGAAAAGGATTACTCGAAGTTTACTTGTAATTTTTGTTTTCTTTAGCAGCGTCATGAAAACGGCAATCATTGTTTTTCCATATTCCCCAAGGTAGCCGTCCGAAGCGATTACGCGGGGAACGGTAATCGTGGTTTTCGTAATGATTTCACAGAGACAGTCGTAGAGGGCATCTAAGTTCCTGCCGTAATAGTCCGGGAGATGAAGTATTTCCTTCAGGTAGGTGTGGGCTGTTTCTCTTGTTTTGAAGTTTTCAGGAGCAAGTCTGATCTGCATAGGACAATCTCTTAATATATTTTTCAAAATCCTGATAGTGGGATGAGGTATAGTAGATAAGTCCATCGTTGGAGAAACAGATACGTTTCGCGTTCCGGTTCCCCTGACGTAGTCAATGTCGCATTCTTTCCAGCTGCGCCCTGGAGCGTCAGGAAGAATTTTTCATAATTGCTGAAGCGGTCGCCGCCGATGCTTTTCCCGGAGCGACTTGATCAAGTGTCCCTTTGTCTTCCAGCCTAATTGTTTGGCTTCCGCTTTGGTGATATAGTTGGGCGGCAGTTTCCTGTAGATATGGATATATGCCGCTACATGATCTTTGTCGGTATAGGCCTGATCCGGTTCTACGCGGATTTCCGCGCTGCCCGAACTTTTGCATCGGATTGTTCACCGTTTTGGGAAATGGACTCGGAATCTGTGTAGATTTTATTTTGCCTGATGCGGCTTTTGATTTATCTGCACTTCCTGTATCTGATTTTTCAACGTTTTGAACAACCGGCGCGGAAGAGGCGCCATGCTGCTGTCCTCCTCCACAGGCGGTAAGGAGTCCGAGGGAAAGAAAGACAGTTAAAATGGCGGCGAAAAATTTTTCATGGAAATCTCCTTTATGGCAGATGGTTATATAGGACTGTTTACACCGGCATATTGTTCAGCGAAACGTTTAAAGTTTTAATGAAATAGTTTTCAGTTCTTCCGCCGGCGGGGTAAGGGGTTTTGTCCCATGACAGGCTGATGTACCGCTGGCAGCCTGGTGTAGCGATAGGAACAAGTGCTACATGGTCGCCGCCGACGCCGTACCAGGTAATACGCGGAGCAAAGGAGACGCCGAGCCCCGCTTTAATAAATTCCCGTACGGTGCCGGGGTTGTCGCTCCAGAATGACATGAGGAGTGAAACCCGCCGCCCTGCAGTAAAAGTCTGTAATATTTCTTAAAGCGACGCCTTGCTGGAGCGTGATGAAATCCGCTTTTCAAAGTCTGCCAGATTAACCGAGGCATGGGAGGCAAGCGGATTCGTATCGGGCATGGCGAGAAGGATGTCTTCTTTCAGGAGTGTGATGGAATGATCCGTGTCAATGGGGTTGATACTGCTTGACAGGTACAGATCCACACGGGAGTGATGGTTTATTTCCTGACGGTCCCGCTGCTGGATGATTTCGAAACGGATATGGGGATGTTCTTTTAAATTCTGTAAGGAATGCCGGAATAATCATGGATGCGGCGAAATGGAAATCGTCACCGTCATGTCCTGTGCTTCTTTGGCGTCTTCCAGCTCTTTCTGCGCATGCTTGAGCTCGCTCATAATCCTGTTTGTATGGCTGAGAAGGATTTCTCCGTACTTGGTGAGGACGATGTTTCTTCCGGATCGGCGAAACAGGGGACGCCCAACTCCTGCTCCAGCATTTTAATGGTGTGGGACAGAGACGGCTGGGAAATGTGAAGCGCTTCCGCCGCGTGGGTCAGATGCTGGAGCTCTGCGGTCTTTGGAAATAGGTCAATGCAAGAAGCGTGAGTTTCATAAAAGCCTCCTCGGCATAATATATAATTTGTTACTTATATATAAATTATACGCTTTACTCTATAAATGTCCAATAGCTCATGGAATCCTTTTATCAAAGGTTATGAATATTTCATAAGTCATGAGATGATCTATTAATTGAGAAGGCAATACAATTAATTGAAGAATCCGGAGTGGCAAAGAAAAGGAATAAGCAGTATCATAATAATATTATGACAAGCCGGAGGCTCCGGCGGAAATGAAGGAGCGAGAAAATGAAAATATTTATTGATACGGCTGACGTGGAGGCCATCCGCAGAGCGAAAGCGATGGGATTCGTTCCGGAGTGACGACAAATCCGTCACTAATCGCGGCGGAAGGAAAGGATTTCCATACGGTGATTAAAGAAATCGCATCGATTGTGGACGGTCCGGTATCAGCGGAAGTCCTTTCTGAAACAGCAGAAGAGATGATTGCTGAAGGACAGGTTCTCGCCGGACTTGATCCCCATGTGGTCGTGAAAATTCCCATGACGGGAGAAGGCATGAAAGCGGTGAGTGCCCTGTCTGACATGGGGATCCGTTCTAATGTGACTTTGATTTTCTCGGCGGGCAGGCACTGCTGGCAGCCCGTGCAGGGCGTCTTATGTCAGCCCCTTTGTGGGACGTATCGATGATATCGGCTGGGACGGTGTAGAACTGATCCGGACGATTGCCGATATATTCCGTCTCCACAAGATCAAAACGGAGATCATTGCGGCCTCTGTCCGCAAGCCGCAGCATGTGGCACAATGTGCCCTGGCGGGGCAGATATTGCCACTGTTCCGTACCAGGTGCTTATGGACACTCTTAAGCATCCGCTTACCGACATCGGCATTGCCCGTTTTAAAGCGGACTGGGAAAAGCACATAAGTAAGACAAAGCGCCTTTCATAGGGAAGGGCGTTTTCATTTGAAAGATTCTATATTTCAGGAGAAATCGTTATAATAAAAGAAATCAAATGAATTGTCCGGTTCCCTTTGGAGGAAATATGAAAAGAAAATCACCGTGATGACTAAAATGGAAAGAATTGCCGCCGCTATCCGCGGGGACGCTGTCGATACGGTTCCGTATTCTTTGTGGTCCCACTTGCCGCTTATTGATTTGGATCCGGTAAAAATGCAGAGCAGACTTACGGTTTTATAAAACGTACGATGTAGATATTCTAAAGACGATGAATAACGGCATGTACAGCGTTGAAGATTTCGGTGCCGTGGCGGACTACTCGGAAATCGCCGGGGCGGCGCGGCAAAATCGTTTCTACACCTGTTCACAGACCAAAGGATTGGCTTGATTTGGAACCGGTATCGGTCAATGCGGGTGCTCTGGCAAGAGAACAGGAATACCTGCGGCTTCTTCTGGATAAGACAAGAGGCACAGTGCCGGTAATTTTACCGTGTTCAGTCCTTTGACGACGGCATATAAACTCTGTCCCGACCTAATGGGACACGTGGCAGAGGGATGTGGAGAAGAAGTCAAGGCGGGACTTCGGGCGATTACGGAGAGTACCTGCGCTTTGGTGCAGCGGGTCATTGAAATGGGGCGGACGGCATTTTCTTTGCGACCCAGCTTTCATCATATGCGGCCGGAGAAGAGAATTTTACCGCGAGTACGGTATGCCTTATGATCTGGCGGTGCTTTCCGCATCATCAGGGTGGTGCAATGTGCTCCACGCTCACGGGAAAGACATCATGTTTCCCCTGCTCAGGAAGTATCCGGTGCAGATTTTCAACTGGCATGCCTGGGAATCTTTGCCTGAAATCGGCGAGGCGCAGGCGCTTACGGGGAAATGTATCATGGCAGGGCTGGAGCGGATGGATATCACCGGCGGCAGAAAGAATGAGATCGAATACCGCATTTATGAAACGCTCAGGCAGACAGGGGCGGAAAGTCATTTTATCTCCAGGCTGTGTGATCCGCTATCCGCTTAATGAAGAAATACTTGCTTTTGTGCGGAAAGCAAAAATGAAATTGAGGAAAAGCTCCTGAAAGCCAGATAAGGAATAAAGTGTACGATCCTGCATCCATTCTTGTGGAGCAGGATTTTTATAAGAAAGCAATCAAAACGCCTCCCGTGAAGAGAGACGTTCTTGTGCACTGTTTATGCTTTCATGACTGTACCGTCAGCCAGGGTAATAGTATAACCGTTGTAGTTGATCATACCTAAGTTGTAGAGGCTTGTCAGCGTGGAGTTGCCCGTAAGGTTCCATGTGGAGCCTGCCGCTATGAAGACATCGGCGTTTGTTTTGTACTTTCGCCGCCTTCCACATTGGGGACGATGGAAATCATTCCGTTAAAGGTGGAATTGTTTTCAGCGTCATGTTGATGTTGGAAATGGAGTCGACAGAAATATTTCCGGTGAGAACCTGATTGTCTGCGACAAGTTCCACATGGCCGCCATTGCGTCCCGGCGTACCCCAGCCGTTTGCGCCGTCATTGCCTGCGACGGTAATAAGGTTTGCCGCAGGGTTGTCCATGGTGATCGCGGTACCGTTTAAGGAAATTTTACCGTGGGTGGCGGTTACATAGAACATGCCGCCTTTGTGGGAAATAAGAGAACCGCCGCGGACATCGAAATGCTGGGTGCCCATGGTGCCGATATCTTTTTCATCAGAGAAGAGAACGATATTGTAAGGAACAGTGTCCGTCGTTTCTTTTCCTTCAAGGGTTGTGCCCGAAAGGGTGATTGTATTATTTCCTTTAAGAACGGCTGCTTTTGCGTTCAGTGCGTTTACGGAAGCATTGGTGACGGTAACGTCGCCTTTGGAATAAATGCCCTGCGACATAGCGCCGGAAGTGGTAAAGGAGCCACCATCCGCGATGAGGATACCGCCCCGTCAGCAATCATGATGGCAGGAGAACTGTCACCTGTGGTAGAAACGGTGGAGTTTTCCACTTTCATCATGGCACGGGCGGAAACAGCGGTGCCGGCGGAATTATTTCCCGTAGTAACAACGGAAGAATCCTTCAGGCTGATATAGGTGCTCTTGCTGTAACCGTAAGCGCCTGTCGATCCAATGCCGGAAGAGGAAATACGGGTGCCCGTCATCGTCGCGCGTCCGCCGTGGGTGGCAAGGAAAGCGGCATTCTGTCCGTAAAGCCTGGAACTGTCTACATCGGTAGAATCACCTGTTTTGTAATCTGTGCGTTGGGGGCGGTAATGTATGCCATGGGGACACGGAGAGCATTTTCATCTGCTTTATCAGAAGTGTAAACCCCGTTTTCATAATTTCCGTCAGTGGAGAGCTCATTGGCTGCTTCGCCCTGGCTGATGGTGTATTTTTACCGGCGGGGAAACCGGTTCGGGTTCCGTTTCCGGTTCGGGCTCTTCTGCCGGTTCCGGTTCTGCGGCCGGTTGTTCGACAACCGGCTTCGGTGCCTCGGGGAAAGATTCTTAAAGGTACCCGATTCTACGGAAGCCTGTACGTCAGCTACAGTCAGATCGAGACCTTTCAGCAGGGCGTCTGTATAATTCACATCACCCGCAGGCCGCTGCAGCGGGAGCAGAAGCAGGAGTGCTTTGCTCTCCCTTCTTTCCGCTTTTCCAAGTCTTTCATTTTGAACGGCAGCACGGTATGGATCCAGGGGTACTGCCTGCCTGTGGGGCAGCAGTGGCGGAAATACAGCCGGAAAGAGCCAGCGTGCAGAGAAGGGCAGTCATTTTGTATGTTTCATAATAACCTCACTTTTGACAAATTTTGGATGTCCATTTTGAGTATAATATAACATTCTTATTTTACAACATCAGGAAAAGATTGTCATTTTGTCAAGGGAAAGGAAAGTTCTGCTATAATAAAAAGAAAATAAAATGGAGGTGGCCATGTTTACCATAGGGTGCCACTTGTCGGTTACAAAAGGATTTTATCATATGGCGAGGACGGCGACGGAACTCGGAGCGAATACGTTCCAGTTTTTCCCCCGCAATCCCCGGGGCGGGGCGGCAAAACCGTTAGCAAAGGAAGATATAAGGCAGCTGGAAGAATGGATGGATACCCACGGTTTCGGAGAGATACTCTGCCATGGCGCTTATACGATGAACGGCGCGTCAACGAAAGAAGAAGTCAGAGAGTTCGCGCGGACCGCTATCAGGGAAGATCTGGCAAAGGTGTCCCTTCTGCCGCGGTGTCTTTATAATTTCCATCCCGGTGCCCATCTGAAACAGGGGACGGCTGTTGCCATTCCTCTCATTGCGGATATGGTGAATTATGCTATGGATCAGGAAGGCCTGAATACTACCGTGCTTTTTGAAACGATGGCGGGAAAGGGGACGGAAGTGGGCCGTACGTTTGAGGAGCTGGCGGAAATAATTTCCCGTGTGGAAAGAAAAGATCATGTCGGTGTCTGTCTGGATACCTGCCATGTGTATGACGGCGGCTATGACATCGTGAATGATCTGGACGGCGTTCTGAAACGGTTTGATCAAATTGTCGGACTGGAAAAGTTGAAAGCAGTCCATCTGAATGATGATAAGAATCCTTTGGGCAGCCATAAGGACAGACATGAGAAAATAGGAGAAGGGACGATCGGCACAGAGGCTTTCGCGCGGATCATCAATCATCCGGCCCTGAGGGAACTGCCGTTTTTTCTGGAAACACCTAACGAACTTCCGGGATATAAAAAGGAAATTGCTTTGCTGCGTTCTCTTCGGCAGGAGGAATAAGATGAATGAAAGAATAAAAATAAAAGTGAAACAGATGCTGGACCGCGGCGCAAAAGGGCTGCTCCGTTTCCGCACGGCATTTCTTTTTTCCCTGTTTCTTTTTCTTATCGTTTTCTGCCGTGTGGCGTACATGCCCGGCGAAACGAGCTTTGATGAATTGTTTCCTGTTTCTCTGGGATATATTCTGATTTCCCTTGGATCTACAATTTTATTTTCCGTACTTTGGCGGCTTCTGCTTGAATGGAAGCATAAGGTTTCCCTGCTTTATGAGGCGGTAAATATTCCCGCACTGGCAGGATTTTATTTTCTCTGGCATATGATGCCGATGAATCATTACTTTGCCATGTATGTGGCAGGTCTTTCCTTTTCTCTGCCCTGTCTGGGTCTTTTCCTCTTGCAAAGGCAGATGGCAACAGGATTGTTTCCTCATGTTTTTGTGTCTTTTGTCCAAGCTTTCGGAATCGCTGTTTTGACGATGGGGCTGGGCGGAATTTGTCTTCTGGGCATTAACGCGCTCCTCGTTCCTATAGCTTGGAACTGGGGATATGCTTTATGTGCATTTTCTTTTGTGCTTGTCGGGATCAATGTATTTTTGTCCTGCTTTCCCTCTGAAAAGGAATGCCCGCGTTCCGCCTCTTTCCTGTACTTGCTGAAACGGGTATTTCTGCCGGCTTATGTAATTCTGCTGGCGATTCTTTACGGATATATAGGGAAAATCCTGTTTCTTTGGGAGATGCCTGTGGGGAAAATGAACTGGTATGCTTCCTTTGCTGTCGCTGTTTTCAGTTTATTTTATTTCTGCCTGTATGAAGAGACGGACAATGGCAGCAGACGGTTTCTGAAATATGGCGCATTGGCGCTTTTCCCCGTCATGGTTGTGCAGGCGCTTGGTATTTATATCCGTTTTGAGGCTTATGGATTGACGGCGGCGCGGTATGCTTCGATGATATGCAGCGGATTCGGGCTGGCAGTCATCGCGTTTGCCTTTTTCCGCAGAGCCGCCTGTCCGCTTTTTCTTTTGGCGGGGATTATTGGCGTCCTGTGCAGCATGACCCCGCTGAATCTTATTGATGTGCCTGTTTATGACCAGGGCCGCCGCCTGGAAAAGGTACTGATAAAAAATCAAATGATAAGCGATGGAAATCTAAAGCCGCCGGTTTCTATTACTGAAGAAGACGCGGAAGTGCTGCGGAGTGCTTATGATTATCTGAAATACAGTGAAGGGGCATGGCGGTTTCCCGTGGTGGAACAGCTGAAAAATGATGACCGCTTCACAGAACTGCTGGGATCTGACTATGATCAAAGACGGGTAATCCGCAGCTATGAATGGAATGAAATTCCTGTCACCGGATACCGGCGGCTTATTCATTTCAGATCGGATACAACGGAAAACCATGGGGAACTTCTTATCACCAATGGGGATGAAATAATCCGTCTGGATATCCGGCCGTATCTGAAGAAAATAAAGGAAAAGGGATCGGGCGGACAAAAGGGGACGGCGGAAAATATGATGTACCATGTAAATGAAACCCGGGTTCTCCGTTTTGTCTGGATCAATTATCATTGGGGGAAAGAGCCCCACTTTATGAGTGAAGGGTACTTATTGGAAAAATAAGGATGGGAATATTATGAAGTTTATCCATACTGCCGACTGGCATCTGGGAAAATTATTTTACGGGGAATATCTTACGGAAGAACAGGAATGGATTCTGAAAAATCAATTTCTGCCTTTGATAGATGAAGAGAAGCCGGATGTCATCCTGCTGGCAGGAGATGTGTATGACCGTTCCGTTCCGCCGGCGGAAGCGGTGGAGCTTTTTGATGAAATGGTTTCTGAAATCACAGGAAAGCGAAAAATCCCTTTTATCGTAATCAGCGGCAACCATGACAGCGCTGAAAGGCTGTCTTTCGCCAGCCGCATTCTCCGCGGCACCGGATTATTCCTTTGCGGTGACTTGTACCACACTTTAGCGCCTGTCATATTGAAGGATGCTGATGGTGAAGTGGCATTTGCCCCTCTTCCCTATGCGGAACCGGGGAAGGTGCGGGAAGCGCTTTCCGCCGATGTCCATACTCATGAGGAAGCGGAACGGGTGCTCTCGGATTTCCTTTTACGGCAGATGGGACATGCGGCAAGGAAAGTCGCCATTGCCCATGAATTTGTGGCGGGCGGCTCTGCGAGTGACTCGGAGCGGCCTCTTTCAATCGGGGGAACGGATCTTATCAGCGCGGATGTATTTGCGCCATACAACTATACGGCACTGGGACATCTCCACGGACCGCAGAAAGCAGGGGGGAAGGAAAATGTCCGTTACAGCGGAAGTCTTTTGAAATATTCTTTCAGCGAAGCTACCCAGAAAAAAGGAGTCATTGTAGGAGAAATAGACGGAGCAGGGCAGGTGAAAACCGAATTCATTTCTCTTTCAGCCCGTCATGACGTGCGTGTCATAAAAGGATTTTTTGATGATCTTATCAAGGGAGAAAGTGAGGATTTCCTCATGGCGGAGCTCTTGGATGAAGGGCCTGTCATTGATGCTATGGCGCGGCTCCGTCAAAAATATTCCCGTATGATGACGATACAGTCTCATCGCAGGATGAACAGCGGAAGCGGGGAAAGAAGCTTTGACCTCATGAAAAAGGTAGATCCTTTGGATATGTTCCGCGTTTTTTATAAGGAATTCCAGGATAAAGAATTTACGGAAGAAGAGGAAAACTACATGAAGGAACTGTGGGAAAATCTGCGGAAGGAGGACGACTGATGAGACCGGAACGACTCAGGATCAGTGCTTTCGGCCCTTATGCAGGCCAAGAGGATTTGGATTTCTCCGCTTTGGGGAATCATACGCTCTTTCTCATTTGCGGTCCTACCGGCGCAGGGAAATCCACCATCCTTGACGCCATGTGCTATGCGCTCTATGGAAAAACCAGCGCCGCCGTCCGATCGGGAGAAGATTTGCGGAGCAACTATGTGGGATATGACCGAAAAACCTATGTGGAATTCGATTTTGCCATAGGAGACAGGCATTACCGTATCTATCGAAGTCCCACGCAGCTGCTGGAGCGGCAGAAGGGGGACAGGAGCAGGCCTGTAGAGCATAAAGGGAAAGCGGACTTTTATGAAATAGATGAAGAAGGAAGAGAAAAAGCCCATATTACTTCAAAAGGGGTAGACAGTGCTGTAGAAGAGCTGCTCGGTGTCGGGGTGGAACAGTTCCGGCAGATTATCCTGCTGCCCCAGGGAGATTTTCGTAAACTGCTGCTGGCGGATTCGTCGGACCGGCAGAAAATCATGGAACAACTTTTCCAAACAGGCATTTACCTTGCTTTTGAAAAAAGACTGCAGGAAGAAACCCAGAAACTGAAGACGGAATATAGCAGGGGAGAACTACAAAGAACCACTCTTTTGGAAACCTGCCGGTCTGAGTCGGAAGAAGAATTGGAGAAACAGGCGGAAACCAATGAAAAAATTCTGAAAGAAAAAGAAACGGAATTTATGCAGGCGGACAAAGAGCAGCAGGTCTTTTTACGCGCCTATGATGAGGCGAATGTGCTTCATGGCGCTTTTCTCCGTCTGGAAACGGCGGAAACGGCATTGAAGCGGATGGAAGAAAAGAAGAAAGAAAAGGAAGAGCTGCGCGGGCATATAAAAATGATTCGTGCCGCCCAGTCGGTGATAAAAGAGTGGTCTGAAGCGGTAAATGCAAAAAAGCAGCAGCGCACTGCGGCGGAAACATTAGAAAAAGCAGCCGCCGATCTGCCTGTAAAAGAAAAGGCAAAGGCAGAGGCGGAGCAAGCTCTTGCGCTTTTTGAAAAAGAAAAACCGAAGCAGAAAGAACGGATTGAAATGAAGGGGAAATTGGAGCAGTACCGGAATCCTTCCCGTTCCTACGGGACTGCGAAAAGAGAAGCGGAACGTCTGGCCGGAATATACGCGGTGAAACAAAAGGAGGCGGAACGGCTTCGGGAACAAGTGTCGGCAGCGGAGAAAAAAGCAGCGGAAGACAAAAAAAACTGGCTTTGCCGAAACCGGATTTTCATGGAAGGACAAGCTTTTGTACTGGCGGAGAAATTGACAGACGGACAGCCCTGCCCCGTATGCGGATCGCTTTCCCATCCTGCACCTGCCGCGGCGGGAGAGGACAGGATAATGGAAAAAGATGTGAAGGACGCGGAACGGCAGATGCACCTGTCGGAAGACGCGGAGAAGAAAATCCGCCATGAAGCGGAGGCATATCAGGCAAAGGAGCTGGCAGCGGCAAAGGAATCCGCTGATAAAGCAATGACCGTCCTGTCCGAATTGGAAAAGAATCTGCCTGCAGCATACAGAGATTCGCTTGCTCTGGAAAAAGAAATCAAAGATCTGGAAACCCGTATTTCATCCTTTGAAAAATCACTGGAGCAGGCTGAAGAAAAGCGAAAAAACGCGGAGACCATTTATCAGGCGCTGAAAGAGCAGAAAGAACTCTTAGAAAAACAGGCGGGAGAATTTTTAAAAGTGTCGGAAGAGAAAAACTGCATCTTGAAAATAAAAGTGGCGGAAGCGGGATTTACCGACTGGTTTGAGTGCAGCCGGTACATGAAAGAAGTTCCCCGGCTGGAAGCATATGAAAATGATTTAAAGATTTACGATCAAAGTGTCCATGCGGAAGAAGAAAAAATTAAAGGGGAAAAAGAGAAGACAGCAGGCAAAACAAAGCCGGATATGAATGACTGGAATGAAAAACGGACGAAACTGCTGGAAAGTATGAAACAGTTCGTTGCGGAAAAAGCAGAGAAGGAAACGGAATTAAAGAAACAGAAAGAAACTTTGAAAAAACTTTACCAACTGAAAGAAACGCAAAAAGAAATCAGTGAAAAGTACAGCTTGGTGGCGCATCTCTGGGAAATTGCCCAGGGAAAAGAAACGGGCATCAATTTGGAACGGTTCGTTCTGGGGGCGCTTCTTGATGCTGTAACGGAAAAAGCGAATCTTCGCCTGATGGAAATGAGCGGGAACCGCTATGAGCTTCTCCGCAAGCGGGGAGAGCGATCTGATGGAAGAAAGAAAGCGGGGCTCGATCTGGAAGTCTTTGACGGCAATACGGGCAGGGCAAGACCGGCGGCCACTCTTTCCGGCGGGGAAACATTTCTTGCTTCCCTTTCTCTGGCTCTGGGCTTGGCGGATGTGGTGCAGGAATATGCCGGCGGGGTCCATTTGGATGCGATGTTTATTGATGAAGGTTTCGGCAGTCTGGATTCCGAGTCCCTTGATCTTGCCATGAAGACACTGCAGGAATTGAAAGGGCAGAATCGTCTGATCGGACTGATCTCCCATGTGGGAGGACTGGAAGAACGTATTCCCGCTAAATTGCGCGTGACGAAAACACAGACGGGGAGCACGGCGGCTTTTGAGATGGGATAAGTGGATGGATACATATTAATTTATTTCGTGGTATGTGCTGTTCCTACTTTGTTGTGGGTGTTTAGAAAAATTCACATAGGTGGCGGCTGTATCGGGGATGATTTATTTTTATTGCGACGCTGGGGATACTATTGCCCCAGTAACGGGAAAAGGAAGAGATGGTGTCTTTATTGACAACAAGTCTTCCTTTTTGCATACTGTGAATTTATTTTTTCTATTTGCTGTAATCTGCCGGACAGCAGCCGTTTTTATTTTTTGACTGCGATGGAAAAATAATTTTTCTTACCTTTGCGGATGATGATGAAGCGGCCATTCGTATTCGGGTGGGCGAAAATGGATGCTTCCGTATCTTTGATCTGCACACCGTTTACGCGGACAGCGCCGTTGGTGATATCTTCTCTTGCCTGGCGTTTGGATTTTTCCACGCCTGCTTCCACGAGGGCATCCACAATATTGACGGGGGCAAAAGCCACTTCACCGCCTTTGGTGTTTCGGAAAGCGCCTTCGATTTCTTCACCTGTCAGTTCGGCAATATCACCGGAGAAAAGGGCGGCGGTGACTTTAAGAGCCTGTGCCAGTCCTGCTTCTCCATGAACGAAACGGGTGACTTCTTCCGCCAGACGTTTCTGGGCGGTGCGGTTTTCCGGATGTGCCTGCACCTCTTTATCAAGGGTGTCGATTTCTTCTTTCGTAAGGAAAGTGAAATATTTCAGGTACTTGACGACATCCCTGTCGTCCTGGTTGAACCAGAATTGGTAGAATTCGTAGGGCGAGGTCTTTTTCGGGTCGAGCCACACGGCACCGCCGGCAGTCTTGCCGAATTTCGTACCGTCTGCTTTGAGCATGAGGGGGATGGTCAGACCAAAGGCTTCATGGTTTTCATTTGTTTTTCTGATGAGCTCTATGCCATTTGTAATATTTCCCCACTGGTCGGCACCGCCGATTTGCAGCTGGACGCCGCATTTTTCATAAAGCATTTTATAGTCGATGGACTGGAGTATCTGGTAGGAGAATTCCGTGAAGGAAATGCCCGTTTCCATGCGGGAGGCGACTACGTCTTTCGCCAGCATGGTATTGATATTAAAAAGTTTGCCGTAGTCTCGGAGGAAGTCGAGCAGGCTGATTTTTGAGAGCCAGTCATAGTTGTTCATCATGGTGAAGGATCCGTCTTCACCGAAGAGTTTTTTCATCTGCGCTGTAAGAGAATCCGCATTATGCTTTACCTGTTCCGCGGTCTGGAGGACACGCTCCGTGGTGCGCCCGCTGGGGTCGCCGATAGCGCCCGTGCCTCCGCCGATAAGGATGACGGGATGGTGGCCGGCGAGCTGGAACCGTTTCAAAATCATGAAAGGGATCAGGTGGCCGATATGCATGCTGTCTCCCGTAGGATCGATACCACAATATAAAGAAATGGATTTTTCATCCACCAGTTTGTATAGCCCTTCTGCATCTGTCTGTTGATTAATTGCGCCGCGCCATTCCAATTCGTCAATGATATTCATTCAATTCCGCCTTTCTGTGCCGGTTACATGGTAATCAGTGTGTTATTACAATATATCTTATTTAATATAGCATATTTTGAAAAATGGCGGTATGGAAACGTATGATTTTCGCTGTTTAGGATAAAGAAATTATGATATACTTTTCATATGAATATTTTCGATATAGACAAATGGAGGATTTATGAAATTTACTTTTAACCACAACAATTTCAATGTCCTTGATCTGGATAGGAGCATTTCTTTTTATGAAAAGGCGCTGGGGTTAAAGCCTGTTCGAGAAAAAATTGCCGATGACGGCTCTTTTAAACTCGTTTATCTGAGTGACGGCGTGACAGGGCACACCTTGGAACTCACCTGGCTGCGCGACAGAAAAGAACCGTATAATCTGGGGGAAAATGAATTTCATCTGGCGCTTGCCGTAGAGGACATGGAAGCTGCGCATGCGCTCCATAAGGAAATGGGCTGTATCTGTTATGAAAATCCCTCCATGGGCATTTATTTTATTTCCGATCCGGATCATTACTGGATTGAAATTATTCCGGAGAAATAGTATGAATCCTGTATTTCAACGGACGGCGCAGATAATCGGCGAAGATGGGGTGGAACTGCTGTCGCGGAAAACGGCGGCGGTCTTCGGACTCGGCGGCGTGGGTTCATATGCGGCGGAAGCACTCGTTCGTGCAGGTGTAGGGCATTTGATTTTTATTGATAAGGACAGTGTGGATATTTCCAATGTAAATCGGCAGCTTGTGGCGGATGTAAGCACGCTTGGCCGCTTGAAGGCGGATGTGATGGCGGAGCGGGCACTTCGGGTGAATCCCGATTGTGATGTAAAAGTACTGCCTGTGTACTATCGCCCTGATGATACGTCATTTATTGAAAATCTCCATGCCGATTTTATTATTGATGCCATTGATGACGTGCCTGCGAAGATTTCGATCATTTGTGAATGCGACAGGCTTCATATCCCTGTGATTTCTTCCATGGGGACAGGCAACCGCCTTCATCCTGAAATGCTTGAAATCACAGACCTTTATAAAACATCGGTATGCCATCTGGCGAGAAAGATAAGGAAGGTACTGAAAGAAAAGAGAATCCGCCATCTGCCCGTGGTGTACTCCAAAGAAGTTCCCTGTAAAATAGTCGGCGAAGATCACGCACCGGGATCCGTATCTTTTGTTCCTCCGGTATCCGGTATGATGATGGCAGGGTACGCTGTGCGGAAACTGCTGGAAGGGCATATGCCGAAACAGGGATAAAGAGCTGTTTTTGCAATGGTATAATAGGGGAAACCAGGATAAGGGGATTTCCCTTACGAAATGAATGATAACGCAGTTTTAGCAGGAAAGAGGAAAGTATGACAGAAATTTGTCATCCTGAGTGGATTACGGTGACAGCGGACGGAAGTGCGCATAAAGGATATGATCAGGACTGGTATCCCGAGAAACGTCAGCAGATCTCAGGCTGCGGGCCGACAGTGGGCTCCATGATGGCCGCTTATACGCAAAGGAAACTGGAGAAAAAGGAAATCACTACGAAAGACGGCGCTGTGGAGCAGATGCTTGAAATATGGCCGTATGCAACACCTCATCTTCACGGCTTGTACAAGACAAGATGGCTTATGGAAGGATTGAATCATTATTTCAGTGATAAAAACCTTTCTGCAGAAGCGGAAATGATTTCCATTCCTTCTATCCGTATGCTGGCACCGTCTTTTGTAAAAGTAAAAAAATTTATTCAAGAGGGTCTTGCAGGAGATTGGCCTGTCGGATTTTTAAATCTCCACAGCGGGGGAGAGTCGATTCCTTATCACTGGCACTGGATGATTCTTGTAAGAATGGAAGAAGCCGGAGGCAGAACGATCTGCACTCTTTGGGATGAAGGGAAAGAGTATCCTTTTGATTTGGAAAAATGGCTTCATGCGACCCGGTTTGGCGGCGGCTTTGTCCGTGTCGGCAAAAAGTAAGTATTGAGAGAGGGAAAGCGATGAAAAAAATCATTTCTTTTTTACTGGCAGGCGCTGTCCTGCTTCCGGGGGCGGCGTCCGCCGCTTTTGTGAAATCGGATAAATTATTTAATGATTATGATCGGTATGCTGTGGTATACATGGACGGCACGAAGCGTATCTATGCGGATACGGAAACGGTGGAACAGGATTATGCTCCCGCGGGAACGCTTCCTGTTATCCGCGGAAAGGTATACACTGAGGTTTATGCAGAACCTCTTGATTATCCCGCTCTGGGTAACGGCCGTATCGTAAAAGCGATTGTGGAATCGGAGCTGGCTGTGGGTGCGGATCAGTTGGGCAGTGAAATTCGATACCGCCTGCTGGATCAGAATGTGGCGTCATATGATCTGAACGGAAATCCCGTGCCCGCTGCATCCGATGTGAAAGACACACAGGAAAATGCGCAGGAATTATATTTGAATATGTACCGTCTGGTAAAGAAATCAGGCTGAGACGAATGATCCGATTTTCCTGTAAAGTGACGGAAATCGGATCGATATGATGGAGCGCAGGCGATGCGGAGAAACAGGAAAATCAGAAAAATGGAGCCCTGGTACAGGCGGTTGTTCGAGAGAATAAAAGAGAACCGGAACCGGATCAACAGGGGAACTACAGAACCAAAGATTCTGGAGAATCCCTTTATCAGCCGGGCGTATGATAAAATTATGCGAAATCACAGGAATCATGTGTTGGGCATGTGCCTGTCGGGGATCATAGGGGGCACATTTCTGTTCCTCATATGGGATGCGCTGTGCCAAGCTGTTTTGGGCGTATCGTCCCGGGAATGGCTGGGGCGCGGTATGGACCAGATTCTGACCTCTCTGTTTTTCGGGTTGTCTTTTTGTGGATATGGGTATGTGGAAAATACCGTTTTCCATTCCATGGATCATGTGCTTCTGAAATACTGGACCTGTCCTTTCTGCCATAGGGAACTGCCGTACAAGGTGGAAATCAGTCAGAACATCGGAAACGAACGGTTCCATCTGCTTCCGGGTGCGGTGGAGGACTGCTGCCCCTACTGCGGGAAGCGGCTCAGCATCCTTCCGGAAGAAAAACATACCGGCGGGAAATGATGCTGCTATGGGGATCAGGACTATGGTATGATGATCCAACGGGATTCAAGTGAAACAGTTTGCTTCGGGCAGGCTGTTTTTTATTTTTATGCCGGTGATATATAATTGGAATGATATGGAAATGCGGAATTCGAGAACTCTTGATAAAAATAGAAAGGAAATAAATGATTTTTCTGAAATGGCTTCACCGCCGGCAGGATGAAGGACTTCTGAAAACGGCAGAGCAGGTGCTGAAAGATTTCCGGAATGAGATTTCTTCCATGGAGGTTTGCGGAGAAGAAAGGGAAGTTCTGGAAAATATGATTTTCCTTTTGCTGAATACGTACATGGAAGAGGATGAAAAAAAATTTCTCTGTGACACAGACGGGAAGGGCTGCCTTGATACACTGGCGGCGCCGCTGGTATTGGGAGAAAACGGAGGAACCTATGCCGCTTCTTATGACAGATGCATGGAAGAGGGGCAGAGGAAGGGGAAGTATAAAACGTTTGCCCGGTATTTTGGAAAAGATTTCACCCCTTTCGGATTTGATGTATTTACAGGAATGGTGCTTCTGTATACAAGAAAGACAGGAGATAGAGCGGAAGGGACACAGCGCCTGCTGGACGCTGCCGACCAGGTGCTGGGGGATTGGAAGTCTTTCTATCATTCTTTTTTGTTCGGTTTCTTTATGGCAGCGTATGGACGGGATGCTGTATCTTCCGCGGCGTGGTTAAAAGCGGCGGACAGGCAGATTTTGGACTTGCTGCATGGGTTTGAGGAGAGATGACTTTTGGCAGGGCAAGAGGAAATCATGGCGGAAGATAAAAGGAAGAAATGGAATCAATGGGCGGCAGTTTTGTGGAATATTATTCTGATCGTCGGATGCATGTATTTCTTTTGCAGACTTCTGGCAGATATGAATGAATCCGGTTTTGCACGGATGGCGGCGGAAAATAGGATCCTGCTGCCTGTGCTGGGAGTATTTCTTCTAAATATGGCTGCTTCCACTTGGAAGAATATACAAAAACCGGGGGCCTGTGATGAACAAGGCGGATCTGCGCCGGAAAAAGAAGCCGGGGAAAGGCGGCTATACCTGTTCATGGATATGTACAGGCGTGTCGTCCGGCACCGTTTCCCTGTCTGAGGAAAGGAAATCAAAGTTATGTATCCGGATCAATATCAGATTATTTTCCTGGCGTGCGTTATATCTGCCAGCGTGCTGGTGCTTTTTTTACATTGGCGCTGGAAGGTCCGGCAGAGGAACCAGCTGGCGGAGCGGCATAGGAACAGCGCGGTCATCCGGCTGCGGACAAAATCATTTCAGGGATTCAGCTGTACTTCTTCCGTACGGATCCTGAAAGTGGACGGAGAGAAAGCAGATACGTTCCTCTATAAATGGCCATGGAGACATGCGGTCTATGTGAGACCGGGGATGCACAGCATGGAGGTTCGGGCGGACTGGCCTGTGCATACATGGCACAATGAGGCCGTCTGGTTCCATTATACGGTGGAAACACTGCCGGCGGTCACCGTGGAAGCCGGGGTAATATATGCGCTGGAATATGAGGTGAAGACGGATACGTGGACTTTATTCCGGTTGGAGAAAGACAGTCGGGCTTGTGAAAAAGAGTCAGTTCAGGAAGAATTTATAAAACCGGAAGGATATATATCGGACAATCATTTGTGGCGATGGAACGCCATTATGATTATATTTTGGATCTTGGGCATATTATTTATAAAGTACTGGTAATTTCTTCGGGAGGGGAGTTTGCATGAAGGAATTCAGAATAGAGGGGCGTCATGCGGGGAAACGCCTTGACCGTTTCATGGAAGAAATAGAGCACTGGCCCCATGGGATGGTGGTGAAAGCGGTCCGCACAAAAAAGCTGAAAGTAAACGGGAAAAAGGAAGACGGAACATATCGGCTCTGTGAAGGAGACAGGGTGGTTTCCTATGTCCTTCCGAAAGAAAAAAGGCGCGATTTCACGATTGTGTATGAAGATGAGCACATATTGATTGCCGATAAAAAAGCAGGACTACTCTGCATGGACAGTACAGGAAAAACAACGCGGACGCTTATTGGTGAGGTGAATGAATATTTGGCGGACAAAGGAGAGCCGTCCGCGTACATGGTTCACCGTATTGACTTTAATACGAGCGGGCTCATGGTAATTGCTAAAGATGAAGAAAGCAAAGGGATCCTTGACCGTATGATCAAAGAGCGGGAATTGGAGAAAGTTTATCTCTGTATCGTATCCGGGGTTCCGAAGAAAAAGGAAGGACACCTCACTCATTATTTATTTAAGGACGCGAAACAGGGAAAAGTATTTTTGTCTGATGTTCCGCAAAAAGGGGCAAAGTCTGCTGTTACAGCCTATCACATCGTGAAGACAGGTCAGAATTTGTCTCTTCTGGAATGTACGCTTATCACCGGACGGACACACCAGATCCGCAGCCAGATGGCATATATCGGACATCCGCTTATTGGAGATGACAAGTACGGCAGCAAAGAAGTAAACCGCCGATATGGGGAGAAGGGACAGCTTCTTCATGCATGGAAAATCACATTTCATTTAAAAGGAAGCGGGCATCTTTTGTCTTATCTTGATGGGCAGACCTTTACAACGGAAAACGTTCCTTTTCTGAAATCATATTTCCCTGATGGGAACAAAAATTTTGTCATAAAATGATCGGGTTTGCTTTCCCGGAGGGAAAGGGATAAGGGGATGCAAAAAATTCATGTCACTTCGGACAGAAAAAATGGGTATTGGCAGAATGGAAGAATAGAGTTATTATAAACGGGTACATGTTTTTAATTTGTTTTCAGTATTATCGGAGTATAGGATTATGGGAGAGAGAGACGGTTTTAAGTCCCGCATGGGATTTCTTCTGGTCAGCGCAGGTTGTGCCATCGGCATCGGGAATGTGTGGAAGTTCCCTTATATTGCCGGTCAGTACGGCGGCGCTGTTTTTGTGCTGTTTTACCTGGCATTTTTAGTGCTTATGGGGATTCCCGTCATGACGATGGAGCTGGCGGTAGGACGCGGCAGCCGCCAAAGCGCGGTGCTCGGCTATAAGAAGCTGGAACCGCAGGGAAGCCTCTGGCATATTCATGGATGGTTCTGCGTCCTTGGCTGTTATCTTCTTATGATGTATTACACCACTGTTTCCGGATGGATGCTGGCATATTTCTGGAAGTTTATCAACGGCACGTTCAGCGGCGCTTCCAAAGAAGCTGTAGGTGCCGTATTCGGGTCCCTTCTCGGCAGCCCGCTGGAAATGGGCATCTTCATGGCGATGACCGTATTCCTCGGATTTGCTGTCTGCGGGTTCGGCGTACAGCGCGGCGTAGAGCAGGTGACAAAAGTTATGATGATGGGGCTTCTTGGGCTGATCGTTCTTCTGGCAGGCAACAGCCTTATGCTGGACGGCGGTGCCCCCGGCCTTGCCTTTTACCTGCTTCCTGATTGGGGACGGGCGGTTGAGGCCGGTCTCGGTAATGTGGCGGCAGCCGCCATGAATCAGGCATTCTTTACCTTGTCCCTCGGTATCGCGGCCATTGAAATTTTCGGCAGCTACATGTCTGATGAGTTTACGCTGACGGGAGAAGCGGTGCGGATTACCGCACTGGATACCTTCGTGGCGTTTATTTCGGGACTCATTATTTTTCCCGCGTGCTTTGCATACGGTGTCCAGCCCGATCAGGGACCGGCTCTCATTTTTATTACTCTTCCGAATATCTTTGTAAATATGCCTCTCGGACAGTTATGGGGCGCTTTGTTCTTCGTCTTCATGACCTTTGCCAGCTTTTCTACGGTGACGGCGGTCTTTGAAAACCTTATCGCCTGTTCCATTGATAATTTCGGCTGGAACCGTAAGAAAGCGGTGCTTGTCAATTTAATCATCATTTTCCTGTGCAGCATTCCCTGTGTCCTTGGGTACAATGTTCTTGCAGACATGCATTTCATCGGCAGCCGTGACGTGCTGGACAGCGAAGACTTCCTGGTAAGCAACCTGCTTCTTCCCTGCGGTGCGCTGGTTTACCTTTTATTCTGCGTTACCAAATGGGGCTGGGGCTTTGATCATTATCTGGCGGAAGTGAATAAAGGAAGAGGCATCAAAATGCCGGGTGCCATGAAACCGTACTTCCAGTATGTCCTGCCGGTGCTGATCCTTGTCATTTTAATCCGCGGACTGATGTAGGGTGGGAAATATAAAGCCGGTTATGGAAAAGCATTTTGGAGGAAAGAAGTATGGAAGAAAGAGACAGTTTTAAATCCCGCCTCGGTTTCATCCTGGTCAGTGCGGGCTGTGCCATCGGTATCGGGAATGTGTGGAAGTTTCCATATATTACCGGAGAATATGGCGGTGCTGTTTTTGTACTGTTTTATCTGGCGTTTTTAATCCTTCTCGGGATTCCGGTGGTTACGATGGAATTGGCTGTCGGTCGTTCGAGCCGCAAAAGCGTGCTCCGCGGTTTTGAAACATTGGAACCGAAAGGAACGTACTGGCATCTGCACGGATGGGTGTGTCTCATCGGCAGCTATATCCTTATGGTTTATTACACCACCATTTCCGGATGGATGGTTGATTATTTCTGGAAATTCCTGAGCGGTTCCTTTGTGGAAGCATCGCCCGGCAGGGTAGCGGATATTTTCGGACAGATGGTTTCCAGTCCGATGGAACTCATGTTTTTTATGGGACTTACTGTACTTGTAGGGTTTGCGGTCTGTGCAGGCGGTGTGCAGGGCAGTCTCGAAAAAGTGACAAAGTTCATGATGCTCGGACTTTTGGGGCTGATTATCCTTTTGGCGGTGAACAGCGTCATGATTCCCGGCGGTGAAAAAGGGATTGCCTTTTACCTGCTTCCCGACTGGGGGCGGGCAGTTGAGGCCGGTCTCGGCAATGTGGCGGCAGCCGCTATGAATCAGGCATTTTTCACTTTGTCTGTCGGCCAGGGTTCCATGGAAATATTTGCGAGTTACATGGATAAGAAGAACAGTCTTGGCGGAGAAGCGGTACGAATTACGGCGCTTGATACCTTCGTGGCGCTTCTCGCCGGCCTTATTATTTTTCCGACGTGCTTTGCGTACGGTGTGGAACCGGATCAGGGGCCGTCCCTGATTTTCGTTACGCTTCCGAATATTTTTATCAATATGCCTATGGGGCAGATCTGGGGCGGATTGTTCTTTGTTTTTATGACCTTTGCCAGTTTTTCCACGGTGACTGCTGTATTTGAAGCACTTATCGGCAACTGTATGGATAACTTCGGCTGGGGCCGCAAAAAGGCTGTTTATATCCTTTTACCGCTTGTGTTTTTCGGCAGTATCCCCTGTGTTCTCGGATTTAATATGTGGTCTGATGTACAGATTTTGGGATCGAAAGGAATTCTTGATACGGAAGATTTCATTGTAAGTAATCTTGTGCTTCCCATCGGTTCCCTGATTTTTGCCCTCTTCTGCGTGTCAAAATACGGCTGGGGATTCGACCATTATCTGAAAGAAGTGAATACCGGCGACGGCATGAAGATTCCCCGCTGGCTGAAACCGTATTTTCAAATTGTCCTGCCGCTTCTGATTACGGTCATTGCAGCGCGCAGTCTGCTCGGATGATTTGATTTCGTGACTCTCCTCAGGGGGAGTTTTTGTTTTTGCTGATAAGGTATACTTAAAGCGATGAAAATAAGTGGTTTATCCTGTTTATGAAAAAGAGGTGCTGAATGACAAAAGAAGAACGGGCTGAAAAATGGAGCCGGGGTATACCGGAAATGGAGTGCCTGACGCAGCAGGAAAAAGAAGAGATATGCCGGCGCGTTACTTTTCAATTATTGGTTTTAACAGGGCTTCTGGCAGGTGCCGCCCTTTGCTGTCTTTCTTTCCTTTCGCTGGAAGATCCGGCGTTTTTTGATGTGTTGAACCACAGCGCGGATAAAGTGAATGAGATTCATAAAAACGTGCATTCCATGGCAAAGCGGCAAGGTGCGGCTGTTATGAGCCTTCCTTATGTGCTTCCCCTTGTTTTGCCGATCGTGATTCCGGTGCTTGCCGTCGTTTATTTTCTGAAGAAGCCTCTGTTGAGAAGGGAAGCGGGGAAATTATCACAACGGTGGCGCCTGGAAACGGATGTGAATACGACTGTGCAGTTTGTCTCGGAAGACATCAAAAAAACAATGGAACTTCTGCAAAAAGATGATGTGCAGTATCTGATCCTGACGCCGCCTGCGCCCGTCATGGGCAGCCTTTTCATGCAGACCGCTCATGATGAGGGGAATCTGTTTACTCTGGAAATCAGCAAGGCGGAAGAAGGTGGAAGCGTCATTTACGGAAAAGAGAGGCAGACCGGGGAACAGGTACTGTATGCGTTGCAAAATTACAGAAACCGGAATGTCATTCCCGATACCTCCGGCTGGGAAAAGCTGTACACACTTAAAGATACACCGGATAAGAGGAGTGGCGGGGATCCGGCTCATACGCCTGCAGGCGGACAGGATGGAGCGGGCACATTCCTTCGGAACCTTCGCGAAAAGGGGGAGGAAATGCTGAATCACATTTATTGGGACTTTGATGAAAAAACATATACATCAGTAGACACTTTTTCTGAAGATTTGAAAAGTTATATGGAAGACAACCGTAAAAATTGGAAACCGGAGGAAACCGCTGTGAAAGCGGGAAAAGTCTATATTGTCTATGAAGCGTTCCTTTCAGGGAGAGAAGAACTGCTTGCCAATGAAAAGGTGGTCGATGAATCTGATTTGGATGAGGAGAATCGGATAGACGGCCTGTTTCAGACGGATATAGAAGCCCTGCTGTCCGCAAATAACGGAAGCTGTTTCACGAGCGGGGAGCTTTTGATGAAAGTGCACAACCAGCTGGCAGGGAAAGATTTGGGCGATCATTGTTTTTTCGAAGGACTGGAACGGGTAGAGACGGAAGATGGCATTCCCCGCTGGCGGGTCCGGCTCGGCTCATGAAACCCATGCGGGAATGTCTGATTGACTTTCTGTCATCATAAACATTTATATTATACAAATAAGGTATAATGTGACGATTTAAGTGTAATCCTGAAAGCAAAGTGGTATATTTATCTAAGATGTTCATTTTATTTTTATCTTTGAGGTGATGAAATGGCAAACTACAATCCTTATGAAAATATGCTCCATGTTTTGGACAAGGCAGCCGAAGTTTTAGGTTACAAAAAGAATGACTATGAATTTGTGCGTTATCCGGAAAGGGAACTGACTGTGAGCATCCCGATCACCATGGATGACGGACATGTGGAAGTATTTTCGGGATACCGTGTACAGCACAATACAGCCCGCGGCGCGGCAAAAGGCGGCATCCGCTTTCATCCCGCCTCTGACGAGAATGAAGTAAAAGCTCTTGCCGCATGGATGACCATAAAGAACGCTATCGGAAACATTCCTTACGGCGGCGCTAAAGGCGGTATCAAGGTGGATCCCCATAAACTGTCCCAACGCGAACTCCAGCGTTTGGCACGCGGTTATGTGCGCAAAATTTTCCCGATTATCGGACCTGATAAAGATGTGCCTGCTCCTGATGTAAACACAAACGGCCAGGTCATGGCATGGATTGCTGATGAATACGCCGCGCTTTCAGGGAAATGGGAACCGGGGGTCGTTACCGGTAAACCGCTGGCGACCGGCGGCTCTCTCGGCAGAAATGAAGCGACCGGAAGAGGACTTCTCTTTACACTGGAAACCTGGTGCGAAAAGAATCATAAAAAAATGGACGGACTCACCATGGCTGTACAGGGATTCGGCAATGTAGGTTCTGTCGGTTCCCTCCTGATCCACCGGCAGGGGGTGAAAGTGATCTGTGTCGGTGATATTAACGGTACCTGGTACAACCCGAACGGTCTTGATATCGAAGCGATGTATGTATACGCAAATTCCCACGGAAGATCCCTGAAAGGCTATACCGAAGCGGGGGCAACCGTCATTCCGGATATGGACCTTTTCTCTCAGGACGTGGATGTGCTCTTTATGGCGGCAATGGAAAACCAGCTTAATGAAAAGACAATGGAACTGGTGAAAGCGAAACTGGTACTGGAAGGCGCTAACGGCCCGACCACCGAAGAAGCGGATATCTGTTTTGAAAAGAAAGGCATCGAAGTGCTGCCTGATGTCATGTCCAATGTAGGCGGTGTGGTCGGTTCTTACTTTGAATGGGTACAGAACCGCACCGGTTATTACTGGACAGAAGACGAATACAATGAACGGTTGAAAATTAAAATGCGCCAGGGCTATGAAGATGTACTGGAACTGAAAGAAAAATATAAAGTCACTTATCGACTTGCTGCGTATATGCTTGCACTCCGCCGTGTAGTAGAAGCGCAGAATACAAGAGGCTTTCTTGGATAATTGAAGAGCACACAAAAGAACCGGCCTCCATAAGGAGGTCGGTCTTTTATGGTAACAGGGACAAATACGGATTTAATACGGAGAAGGATAGATTTTATAATCTGTGGCGCTATGGAATTCGCTGCTTCCATTCGCTTTGCATGGATCTGCTTTTTTCGGATATTTCCTTCTTATCTTTGACGGAGGCCGGCGCGTATCATATGATATAAAAGTTATGACGGGTTTTATAAAATATAGGACGAAAGGGGCTGTCTTATGATGGTTGCTTTGGGAGATTGTATGCCTATGACATCCTGGCTTGTGCTGACTATGTATTTTTGCTTTTTCTGTCTTACTTGCCGGTATGTCATCGAAGGGCCGGGCGGGAAGATCTTTTCCGTCATCTCTTTTATAATAGGCGGTACTGTCATTGCCATGGATACGGGAGAAGGCACTGCGGGAGGCATCATCTGTCTGCTGGGTGTATTGAACCTGGCCAGCCATAGACCATATTTTGGCCGTAAAGTTGCTCCGCGGTATGTTACGTCATTTTTTTCTACAGATCTGGAATATGATCGGAGGAAGCTGTTTTTCGCCAGTATACTGCTGGCAGTTCCGGTTGTACTTTTTTGCCGCTTCCTGCTTAACACGGAATCATTATGGCTGATGGCCGTGTGTGCTTTCCTTTCCGTGTTCTGCATGCGTGACATCCTTCTCCATTGGGTGGATCCGTTTTGTATCCATGGGAAAGAAAGCAGAATTTTTACACTCCGTGATTACCAGACACGGCGGTTATCTGCCGGATATCGCAACCGTTGGGCAAATACACATTTTTTCTGGTTTAAGGAAAGCGGGCCTTATGTGGCGGATGCATGGCGCCAGCGGCTGTTTGTTGATCATATTGATTCAAAATACCAATGTGTAACGGGAAAGGGCCTTTTTGGAACGGAATATATCGTTCGTGTGCAGATGGCGGAAGACCATGGAATCCGGTCTCCGGAGCCAATGGGGTATGGGAAAGGGTGGCGTCTTACGAGGCAGACGTATTCCAACTATTTCATGCTTCCTTTTCTGCTCATGGGGATACTGCTCATCATCTTGCCGGTGATGGAACTGGTCGTGCTATCTGCGGTAGAGGTATCATTTCCTCCCGATTATCTTCTGTTTTATGCGGGGCTGCCTTTTCTTCTGGGGGTAATGAGTCTCTTTCTGGGGCTGTGGGTGCGGCGCAGGCAGTCGCGGAATCTGGTTCATCTGGGAACAGGGCGGGAAAAAACATTTCTCCAGTGGGAGCAGATCATGCCGGAATTGCAGGAGCTTACAGAAGGAGAAAAAGCGCGTATTTATGATGAAGTAGTATGGAAGATCAGGATACTTGTTCTTGTTGTATTGATCCTGCTGGCGGGGATTCTGCTGCTTGCCCTTCCTGCGGCGTGGAAATGGTTTGTGGAAGTGTATTTCCCTTTGCTGCGATATATTGTGGATTCTGCGGCAGAGATGCCCGATTTGTATAGCGGTTATGGAGTCAGACTGTTTGCTTCATCCCTGTCGCTTCCGGCCATGTTCTTTATTCTGCATTTGGTAGTGAAAAAGATTTTTTTGCGGAGTTTTCTTCATACAGCATGGGAACATGTGAAAAACAAGACATAGTATAAGTTGGATATGGAAAACTTCATTTTATGCAGCAGGGGTCAGGGATTTTCTTGGATAAACAGATCAGGAAAAGAAATCAGCCCCGCAAGCGGAGGATATATTTTCTGCAAAAGAACGTAGCCGGAATGGGATACCGGTATCAGAACGGATTTGAGAAAGGAAAGGGACATCATGGATCCTTTTTTGTGGCTTGTGGGATTTGTCATCTTTGCAGAGAGTGTATTTTTTCTTGGCATTTTGTTTGTACTTGCCTTTTACGGCTGGCGTCTGCTCCGCCATATCTGGCAGGGGACAGCGTTTACCGCTTATCATATAGAAAATGAGATACTGTATATCCATAATGTGTTTGAAACTTCTTGTCCCCTGTCCGATATAGAACGGGTGGAAGCAAGGAAAGTACTACTATACCGCCGCCCGCTGAGTGGGGGCGCCAAGTACTTTATTCGTCTGTATCGAAAAAACGGCAGGAAGACAGGCATGATAATCTGGAGAGAGGGATTTAAGCGTCAAAATTATGAAAGTGCCGAGGAAAAAGTAAAAGAGTTTTTTCAATTGATGGAGTCTCGGGGGATTCCCTGCCGTATGATGGATGGGATTGGTTTTTCCATGTATAAAAGAAACAGGAGATGCATTTTCGGAATGAATTTTACTGATGCGGTAAAGCGGTATCGGCATGGAAAGAAAAGGTAAAGCCGCCTGTATACTGCTCTTTATTATCTCATTTCCGTGTAGAGAGGAAATGCTTCCCGCAATAAGACATGCAAAGGTATCCGCTATCCCCGGCGGGTGCTTTTTTGTTGGACAGAGCTATCTTTTCCTTTAGGTGCAGCAGAGAAATATGTCTCTGCGGAAATAAAAGGCGCATGCGGGGAAACATGAGGACGGCGGGGAAAGCTTTGTGGTAATATAAGTGTGTATAAACAGGTTTGTTCCATTTATTTTCGTTCTGTCATTTGGAAAATATATGAAAGAGAAGGTGTGCACTTTGTCTGACATTAGACGGCTTTACGTGAGAAAGAAAGAAAACTTCCGGCAGGGAGAAGAAAGTCTGACTGCCCAGCTGAAAGAAATTCTCGGTGAAAGGATTCATGAAACGGCCATTTACCACCGTTATGATGTGGATCATCTGAGTAGTGACGATTATGAAAAGGCGGTGGCGACCGTTTTCTCCGAACCGCCGGTAGACTCCGTGCAGGCGGAATTACCGAAAGGGGATATGGTGATTGCCGTGGAATTCCTTCCCGGCCAGTATGATCAGCGGGCGGACTCGGCAGAACAGTGCCTTGCTATTGTTACAGGCCGTGACGGTGCCCGTGTACGGTGTGCTCTGGTGTATGTTTTCCATGGTGATTTTACAGACGGAGATCGGGAAAAAATTTTGAAATTTCTTGTAAATCCTGTGGAATCAAGAGAAGCATCTCTGGAAGAAGCGGAAACCCTGGATCTGCCGGTTGAAGAGCCGAAGCCTGTAGCGGTTGTAGAGGGTGTCCGTAAATTGGATGATGACGGGATCGACAGACTGATTAAAGACATGGGACTTGCCATGAGCCATGATGATCTGGCTATGATCCGTGAATATTTCAGGACGGAAGAAAAGCGCGATCCGACAGTCACTGAGATTCGTGTACTTGACACTTACTGGTCCGATCACTGCCGTCATACCACGTTTTCCACGGAACTTACCGAAGTAGGAATTGAAGACGGCATTTTCACCAAACCGATCAAAGAGGCATGGAATGAGTACGCAGATGCCCGTCTCCAAATGTACGGTGAAAAGACCGGCCGTCCTGTGACACTCATGGATATGGCGACGGTGGCCGTGAAGGCGCTTCGCAAAGAAGGCCGCCTGGAAAATCTGGACTCTTCCGAAGAAATCAATGCGTGTACAATCAAAGTGACGATTGACACTGTCGATGGAGAAGAAGACTGGCTCCTTCTCTTTAAGAATGAAACGCATAACCATCCTACGGAAATCGAACCTTTCGGCGGTGCGGCGACCTGTCTCGGCGGCTGCATCAGAGACCCGCTGTCCGGACGTTCTTATGTATACCAGGCGATGCGTGTCACCGGCGCTGCGGATCCGCACACACCGCTTTCCGAAACACTTACGGGCAAATTACCGCAGAAGAAAATCGTTGTGGAAGCGGCGAAAGGGTATAGCTCTTACGGGAACCAGATCGGTCTGGCAACTGGTGAAGTGAAAGAGTATTATCATCCCGGATTCATGGCAAAACGCATGGAAATCGGCGCTGTTATAGCAGGGGCTCCGGAAAGCCATGTCATTCGTGAACGGCCGCAGGCCAGTGATGTGGTCATCCTTGTGGGCGGCAGGACAGGCCGTGACGGCATGGGCGGCGCGACAGGATCTTCTAAAGAATTGAATACGGAATCCATCGAAACCTGCGGTGCGGAAGTGCAGAAAGGCAATCCGCTGACGGAGAGAAAAATCCAGTGCCTTTTCCGCCGCGGCGAAGTGACCCGTCTGATCAAGCGGTGCAACGACTTTGGCGCGGGCGGCGTATCCGTGGCGGTAGGGGAACTGACAGACGGTCTTTCCATCAACTTGGACAGCATGCCGAAGAAATATGAAGGCCTTGACGGTACGGAACTGGCGATTTCCGAATCACAGGAAAGGATGGCGGTGGTTGTCAGGAAAGAAGACGCCGATCGTTTTATTTCCTATGCAGCGGAAGAAAATCTGGAAGCGACAGTCATTGCCGATGTGAATGACAGCGGCCGGCTTGTCATGACCTGGCGGGGCGATAAGATCGTTGATATTTCCCGTGCCTTCCTTAATACAAACGGGGCGTCCCAAAGAAAAGATGTATATATTGCAAAACCGGATGAAGAAGGCTTTTTTGTTCGTCCTGAAATCAAAGATATCCGTGCGATGTGGTTAGAAGCCATGGGTGACCTGAATAATGCGTCCCAGCAGGGACTTGCGGAACGTTTTGATTCTACTGTCGGAGCGGGGACGGTTCTTATGCCTTTTGGAGGCAGGTACCAGAAGACGCCCGCTGACGGAATGGCGGCTAAATTTCCTGTACGACGGGGCCAGACGGACAGCGCAAGCTTCATGGCACACGGCTTTGATCCGGATCTGGCGGAATGGAGCCCTTTCCATGGCGCCGTATATGCGGTTCTTCTTTCCGTGACACGCCTCGTGGCGATGGGGGTGGATTGGAGTAAAGCATACCTTACGCTCCAGGAATATTTTGAAAAACTGACAGACAGGACAAGCTGGGGAAAACCTGCTGCTGCTCTTCTTGGTGCATTCCATATGCAGGCGGCTCTCGGTCTTGGTGCCATCGGGGGAAAAGATTCCATGAGCGGTACGTTTAATGATCTTCATGTACCGCCGACGCTTGTTTCCTTTGCTGTTGCTCCCGGAAAGGCTTCTGAAGCGGTCAGTCAGGAGTTGAAACAGAAAGGAAATACCCTCATGCTTTTCGGGATGCCCAAAGATGAGACGGGAATGCCGAACCTTGACGTATTTAAACTGCATGCCGATTTCCTGTATCAGGAAGTGAAGAAAGGAAATATTGCGGCCATGAAAGCCGTAGGACACGGCGGTGTCGCTGTGACTGCCGCGGAGATGGCTTTCGGCAATAAGCTGGGGGTGGACTTCACGACGGGGACTTTGCCTCTGCCGAAGTATTTCGGGAACTTCTATGGGGCGATCATTGTGGAAACTGCGCCGGAACTGGCAGAAGAGTACGCAAAGCAGCCGCACACGAGAATTCTCGGCACCATCGGCGGAGAGGTGATGAAAATAGCGGATACGGAAATTTCTCTGGAAGACCTTCTTCGTGCGTATGAGAAGACGTTGGATCCTATTTTCCCAAGGCGTGCGGAAGATCTTACGGGAAATATTCCGGTCATTGATGAAATGGAACCGAAATTCCGCTTTGCCGTGAAAACCGCCATTACAAGACCGAAAGTATTTATTCCCACGATGCCGGGTACCAACTGCGAAGTGGACAGTGCGAGAGCCTTTGAACGGGCAGGCGCTGATACAGACATCTTCATCATGAGAAACAGAGATGCGGCGGAACTGAAAGAATCCGTGGAAGAAATGGCAAGACGTATTTCCAGATCACAGATCGTCATGTTTCCCGGCGGCTTTTCCGCAGGGGATGAACCGGATGGAAGCGGCAAGTTTATTGCGGCCGTATTCCGCAACGCAAAACTCATGGAGGCTATGGAAGAACTTCTCCATATAAGAGACGGATTGGTTCTCGGTATCTGCAACGGGTTCCAGGCTCTGATCAAACTGGGGCTCGTTCCGTACGGTGAATTTAAACCACTGACAGAAGAGGCGCCGACGCTGACATTCAATACCATCGGACGCCATTTGTCCCATTATGTAACGACAAAAGTGGTTTCCACGAAATCTCCATGGCTGTCTTTATGCCGGCCGGGTGATCTGCACAGTATTCCCATAAGCCATGGGGAAGGCCGCTTCATTGCGTCTGATGAACAGATCAGAGCGCTTATTGCCAATGGACAGGTAGCGACACTTTATACGGACCATGAAGGCCATCCGACTTATGACAGCCGGTACAACCTGAACGGGTCAAATTGGTCCGTTGAGGGCATTACCAGTCCTGACGGCAGAGTTCTGGGCAAGATGGGGCATACGGAAAGAAACGGCGCGAATATCGCGAAAAATATTTGCGGCAATAAATTCCAGCCTTTGCTGGAAGCAGGCGTGAAATATTTTAAGGGATAGTTCTTACTTTTGATGAAAGGGTCTCCTTCGGGAGGCTCTTTTTTTGCGGGCGTGGACATTCGAGAAAAGAGAATGATAGAATTAAATCATATAATAAAGATGATATCGGAAAGGCGGGATAGGGATGTCGGATGAAGAAAAATGGGTGAAAGCATATGAAAAATTAAAGAAGGAAGGAATGCTGGCACCCTCTGTCGATTATGAAGAGTTGTTTGCAAAAAGTGAGTTTCAGGGTAAGAAACTGTTTTTATTTTCCATGGGAACCGTAACTTTCCCTACAGGGAAGATCATTGTATGCGACCCTCTTGTGTATCTGGATAAAAACGCTGTGCCATACAGGGAGAAAGTTCCTGTTGGAACGTTTATGCTGGAGACACTGGCGGCGGAAATGGAAGAAGGAAATTTCCGCTACATTGCCACACGGATCCGTTTCGCTGAGGAAGAAGCGGCTTACTATGAATTGGCGCTGACCGGTACAGAAGATCTGTCTGATTGGAAAAACTTTGATTATATCGGATTCGCTGTCGATGCAGGGCTGGCGACCGTGGCGGATGTCAAAGTAAGGGACGCTTATTGCAAATTTGAAAGTGACTGGTATGAAAAGAATCCGGAAGGAAATATATATGATGATTTCTTTGCGGATATATTTGCAGAGAGCTATGAAGCAGCGCCCCGGTTCCAGAGAGAAGGGGGCGACTGGATCAATTTCACGATACCGGGGACTTCATACCGGCTTCCCATGATACAGAGCGGATTCGGAGACGGCTGCTATCCCGTGTACTTCGGTTACGACAGGGCGGGAAATCTCTGCCGGATGGTCATGGAGTATATCTGCTGTGAAGCGGAGGAGGAGTATACACCGGAAGAGGAGGCTTATTTTGATAAGAACCGGCCGTTTCTGGAACAGATTGGAGAATGGTATGTGGATGACAAACCGCAAAAAGTTATAAAGGCCATTACCTCTATTCCTAAAGAAGAACAGACGGATCTCCTGATGGGTGAGCTGGCCGTGGCTTATAATAATACGGAGCAGTATGAAAAGGCGCTGGAAATTCTGGAAGAACGCATGGATCGGAATAGGGAAAACTATGAATGGCATTACCGGCTCGGGTTCGCCCTGTATTACTGCGCGGAGCAGGAAGAAGATGTAAAAAAAGCGGAGACATTGAGCCGGCGTGCGGAAAAAGAGTTCCGATGCGCCCTGGTATTGAAACCTTCTCCTGCGTTCAAGGCGGAATGTAAAGAGTTTTTGGCATGGATAAAGGAAGATTTCTCCAGTTATGAGAAAGGGATCAAACCGGCTAAAAGGGAATAGTGTGATCAGGAGATTCTTTCGGGAATCTCTTTTTTACGGACGGCTCTCTGCGTGTAATTACAGAAAACATATTTTCAAGGAGAAAGATATGGGGTTGGAAGCAAAAGTATTTGAACGGAAAAGACCGGATTTCGAGAAACTGGCGGAGTTCGGTTTTCATAAGGACAAAGAAGGGTACCATTATTCCCAATTATTTATGGATGGAGATTTCAGGGCGGACATTTCTATCAGCCTTGAAGGGAACGTTTTCGGACGCGTTTTCGATACGGCGGCGGGAGAGGAGTATCTTCCCGTCCATGTGGCGTATCAGACGGGGGCCTTTGTGAATACGGTCAGGGCCCGTTATGTGGAAATATTGGAAACGATAGGCGCCGGATGTTTTACTGACAGACTTTTTATTTTTGACCAGTCGGAGCGGATTGCGGAGATGATTAGGATGCGGTACGGCGACCGTCCGGATTTTCCGTGGAAAAAATATCCCGGATATGGCGTATTCAGAAATCATGAAAATAAAAAATGGTACGGAATCATTGTGGCAATTCCGAAAAATAAATTGGATGGTAGAAAAGACGGGGCGGTCATAGAAGTGATCAATGTGAAAATTCCGCCGGAAAAGGGAAAAAAGTTCTGCGGAACGGAAGGTATTTATCCCGCCTGGCATATGAATAAAAAGAGCTGGGTGAGTCTGATTCTGGATGATACACTGCCGGATGGTCAGATTATGGAATTTCTGTATGAAAGTTACCGATTGACGCAGAAAAAGAAGAGTGGGTCAAAACAGGACACCGCGCCCCATACATGGATCATACCTGCCAATCCGTATTACTATGACATCATTTCCGCATTCCGGAAGACGGATGTTGTGGAATGGAAGCAGGCAGGACATATCGAGAAGGGAGACACGGTGTACATGTATATGGCGGCGCCTTATTCTGCTATCCTGTACCGATGTGAAGCGGTGGAAGTCGATATTCCCTGCCGAAAAGAAGATAAGAAACGGGAACGGTACTGTATGCGTATCAGGCGGAATAAAACCTATGACCGGTCATTCTGTCCTCTTTCTGAGATGAGAAAGCGGGGCGTACCGGGTGTCAGAGGACTGCGCACAATAACGGCAGAGCTAAAAAGATATTTAGATGAAGCGAAATAAAAATTTCTAAATGATAATATATTTCAAGTATTGGAAACGCGATGAATACTGATTATTTTACTTGACAGACAGCAGGCTTGGTGATATTATTCTCAATAAGTGGGGGAGTAGCAAGCATCCTGTGCAGTAAGTCAACATGCTGACCTTATGGTCTGGCTCTACTTTAAAATGCGAGACTCACGTGTTTAGCAAAAGCTATGCGCGGGATCTCTGATTAGGAAATTTACCGGGCATAGCGTTCCGGTTTTTTATTTTCCGAAAGAGAGAAAATATGGACTTTGTATTTCTGCTGAGCAGCGTGCTCCTCGGTGCCGGTCTTGCGATGGATGCTTTTTCTGTTTCTCTGGCGAACGGTTTTCATGAACCGGGCATGGGATGGAAAAAAATCAGTTTTATGGCGGGCATTTTTGCATTTTTCCAGTGGCTTATGCCTATGGCAGGATGGATCTGTGTGCATATCATTGTGGAAATATTTCAATTCTTTGCGTCCTATATCCCATGGATTGCCTGTTTTCTTCTTTGCTTTATCGGCGTAAGCATGGTGAAAGAAGGATTTTCCGGTGATGCGGGACATATCCGGGCCGGCGTGGGAAAAAAAGCGCTTTTGCTGCAAGGCGTCGCGACTTCCATCGATGCGCTTTCCGTAGGGTTTACCAATGAGCAAATGGACTTGGCGGCCGCATTTGTCTGTGCTCTCATTATTGCGGCAGTAACATTTGCGGTTTGTGTGGCCGGGGTAATGATCGGCAGGAAATTCGGAGTGAGGCTGGCGGATAAAGCTGTTGTCCTCGGCGGAATTATTCTCATCTCCATCGGATTGAAAATGGTGCTGCTGTAGCAGATCGGAAGAAATATTTTGTTATCGATACAGCTTTGGACGAAAGGCTTCAAGCTGTTTTTATTTTAGGGTAAATCTTGTTATAATGGGTGAAAACGTAAAGGGGGATTTTCGGATGGGGTATCGGCACAAAAAGGAAGGAGCGCTCTCTCTTCTGCCTTTTTTAATTTTTATCGTCATTTATCTCGGCGCGGGGATTTATTTTCAGATTCATGGCGTGGAAATGGCATTTTATCAGTTTCCATCGGTGACAGCCATGTTTATTGCGGTTCTTTCCGCTTTCTTTATGGGAGATGAAACACTCCAGGTAAAATTCGGCATTTTCTCACGAGGCGCGGGCAACGAAAATGTCATGACCATGCTCATGATCTACATCCTTGCCGGTGCATTTTCCGCCGTGGCAGCCGCTATGGGCGGCCGTGACGCAACAGTAAATCTGGGGATCAGTTTTGTTCCTGCCCAATACCTGACGGCAGGCATTTTCATTATTTCTGCGTTTATGGGTACGGCCACGGGGACTTCTATGGGAACCATTGCGGCCATCGTGCCCATTGCAGCGGGAATTTCCGTGAAGAGCGGAATTTCTGAAGCGCTCATGGTGGCGGCCTGTGTGGGCGGCGCTATGTTCGGAGATAATTTATCCATGATTTCTGATACCACGATTGCAGCGACACGGACGCAGGGCTGTGAATTGAAAGATAAATTTAAAATGAACTTCAGAATTGCCCTTCCGGCGGCAGTTCTCACGATTTTTCTTCTCCTTGTTATTGGCCAGCCGTTAGCGGCAGCTGACTTAAAGGGGCTTGATTACAGCCTGCTTAAAGTATTTCCTTATATTGCCGTTCTTGGACTGGCGCTCCTGGGGGCGAATGTATTCCTTGTACTCACTGTAGGGATATTCCTTGCCGGATTTATCGGCATGGCATCGGCAGAGCTTACGGTTATTACCTTTGCACAAAATATATGGAACGGTTTTATGGGGATGGGGGAAGCATTCTTCCTCGCTCTTTTCTGCGGCGGTATTTCGGAAATGATCGCTTACTACGGCGGTATCGAATGGCTCATTTCCAAACTGCGCAAAATGATTAAAGGAAATAAATCCGCCCAGCTGGGGATTGCGGCGCTCGTGTCCCTGACGGACTGTGCTACAGCCAATAATACGGTGGCAATCATTATCAGCGGCGGTGTGGCAAAAGATATCAGCAATGAATATGGGATAGACTCCCGCAGAAGTGCGTCGCTTTTGGATATTTTTTCCTGTGTGTTTCAGGGAATTATTCCCTATGGTGCCCAGCTTCTGACCGCTTCCGCACTGGCGTCGAAAAATGGTACTGTGATAAATGCGATGGAAATCATTCCCCATATGTGGTATTGCTGGCTCCTGGCCATTTTTGGGATCCTTTCCATCTATATCCCTTACGCCGATGGCGGCTTGAAAAAAGAGCGCGCGAAAGAATAAATACGTTTGTTTCGGGAGACGGCGGTGTGTAAACTGCGTGACGTGGAAATAAATATATCTTATGTCTGATTATTTATTAAGTATTAACAATCAGTTTCTGTTGTGCTATTTTATATTTAAGAATTCTGTCAGCAGAAGTAAAGGAGATAAAGAGATGAAAAGTAAAAAGTATGGAATTATGTTGGCTGTATTGGCAGCCGCGGGTGGTGTAAGCGCAAGTGCGGCGCCTTTGCCGGTATATGAACTGAAAGGGCTCACCGTCACGGCGACCCGGCAGGCAGAAACGACACAGGATGTTCCTGCGAATGTACAGATCGTGACAGAAAAGGAAATTAAGGACCGCAATGTGCAGAATGCGGCACAGGCCGTCGCTTTGGCGACCGGTGTGCAGGTGGATACTACGGTGGAAGGCAGCGTGAACCTTCGCGGATATAATTCCAAGAATATCCTTGTCCTCGTCGACGGACAGCAGATGAATACCGCCTGGAACAGCACAGTAGACTGGAATATGATTCCTGTGGAAAATATCCGTAAAGTGGAAGTAGTCAGCGGCGGGCAGTCGGCGCTCTATGGAGGGCGTGCGGTTGGCGGCGTTATCAATATTATGACAAAGTCGGCAAAAGAAAATGGCGTCCATGGTGCTGTAAACTTGGGATACGGCAGCCACAATACGGTGAAGCAGAGCTACATGGTAAGCGGACGGAAGGATCGATTGAACTGGGGTGTCTTCTATGAAAATAAAATGACCGATGGCTGGCGTTCGTACCTGTCCTCTTATGCCATAAAGAATAGCAAAGGAAAAAATAATTTTACCGGCGTGGATACTTCTTCTCTGGACACGACTACTGACGGGAAAGAATACATCATTGGCGACCGGGGGAAGAAGGAAGTCATGTCTGAAAGCTATGGCTTCAATCTGGGTTATGATTTCACGGAAGACAGAAAGCTCACTTATAAATTCACCCATTCCAACTATACATGGAAATATACGGATCCTCGTTCGTACCTGTCTGCGGGTTTCAGCAAACCGTCAGGCGTACCGGCGTCCACGTTTTTTGGCAACAGGGGCTGGCGTGTCTATGACATGCAAAGTCTTACCTACAATGATCAGAAGGATAAAATCCATGCCCATTTCGGCATGACTGACTACACAAAAAGCGGATATATCACGCCTGATAAAACGGTCAAGGCAAGCCATACTTTTGACGGTGCCGGCAGCAAGACATCCTATCCTTCAAAATCGTGGGATTTTGATCTGAATAAACGCTGGACCGCAGGCAGCCATACCATCCTTTTTGGCGGTTCTTACGGGAAGGACCGGTTTGATGAAACCATTTATAAGACCGTTTCTGACTGGAAATCATGGGACAGTGCCGTGAAAGGAAATAAAGATGATCAGTGGCTCGGCGGCAAGGCGAAGTCCTGGGCCTTATATATTCAGGACAAATGGAAACTCAGCAGCCGCTGGGCAGCGTACATCGGCGGACGGTACGACTATTATGAAAAATATGGCGGTTATAATTATTACAGAGGAAAGGCGCCGACAAGACTGGAATCTGATTCCTATCACCAGTTCTCGCCCAAGCTGTCTGCCAGTTATGCGCTGGATAATCATACCAATCTGTACCTATCTTTCGGGAAATCGTTTGCGCCGCCCCTTCTCTACCAGCTCTACCGGTATGCGGAACCGTCCTATGGCGGCCGTTATGAGCCGAATCCTTCTTTAAAACCAGAAACTACGACGAATTGGGAGCTGGGAATCAAAAAAGACCTGGGAAAAACAAAAATTTCCGCAGACCTGTTCTATGCGAGGACAAAGGACTACATTGACCTCGTTACTATCGGAAAAACTGCTAAAGGTGCTGATATAAAGACATATAAAAATGTAGGAGAGGCAAGGACCCATGGGGCGGAACTGTCCGTCACCCATAAGTTCAGCAGTCTGTGGTCGGTTTATGCCAATTATACCTGGCAGCTTGGCAAAGTGGCCGATGCGGATAATGGCTATGCCATGGGAAGAGATTATGAAATTCCCCGCCACCTTTTCCATTCCGGTGTGACGTACACAAATCATCCTTGGACCGTGAATGTGGACAGTATGTTCGTTTCCGCAAGGAATGAGCCGGGCTGGAAAAGCGGCAAATTCAAATCCCGTGATGCCTACTTCCTTTTGAACATGGATACCGCTTATGCGGTGAACAAAAATCTTTCTGTCCAGTTCAGCATTTACAACATCCTTGACAGGGAATACTATGATCAGGAATCCGCCTCTGATAAGTATTATGCGGGTGACGGGAGGACATTTACCCTTTCTGCGCGATACTCTTTCTAAAAATAAATTTTGGCTTATAAGACCGTTTGTTCTTTGAAACAGGCGGTTTTATTTTGTTTTTGTTTTATTTATAATGAAGAAATAGAAATGCAGCAGCGTAAGGAGATCTCATGAAAAAGAAAATAGCCCTTATACAAATGCAGGCGGTTCTTGCCGATGTGGAAACGAATTACCGCCATGCGGAAGAATTGATGGAACAGGCGATGGAGGGAAATCCGGATATTCTTGTCCTTCCTGAAACGTGGAACACGGGGTTTTATATTTCCCGCAAACTGAAATCAATTGCTGATGAAGGTGGAAAGCGGACGGAAACGTTCTTGTCTTCTTTCGCAAAAAAACACCATGTGAATGTCGTAGGCGGTTCGGCAGCTGTTCTTTGTGGGGACGATGTATATAACCGTTCTTTCGTTTTTGACAGGGAAGGACGGAAAATTGCTGAATACGATAAAGTTCACGGGTTTTCCTATGCCCATGAACCGATGTATTTCAAAGGCGGTGATCATGCGGTTTCCTTTGCGTTGGATGATATTTCCTGTTCCATGGTCATTTGTTATGATATCCGCTTTCCCGAGCTTGTGCGCCGTTCTGTCCTGGAAGGGAAAACGGATTTATTTTTTGTCCCTGCCGCCTGGCCGAAGGCGCGTCTTTTCCATTGGACGCTTTTGGGACAGGCAAGAGCGGTGGAAAACCAGGTTTACCTGTGTGCCGTCAACCAGGGCGGAATTTCAGGGAGAACGGAGTACGCGGGAAACTCGGTGCTTCTCGATCCCTGGGGGAATGACGTCTGCCGTCTGGGAACGGAAGAAGGGATTGCTTTCGGGGAAATAGATACGGATATACTTCAACAAATCAGGGATACTATCCATGTATTCAGGGACCGCCGGCCTGAAATCGATGTGGTGCGGTGATTGCAAAAAAAGCATATGAGAGTATAAGCAGACGGATAAATTTGCATAAAGGGAAAGATGTTTCCTGCCGGATAGAAATGAAGGAGGGATGATATGGCATCGAGTAAAGAATATTTAAATTTTATTTTGGCACAGTTGTCTGATTTGGAGGATGTAAGCTGCAGGGCCATGATGGGAGAATATATTCTGTACTACAAGGGCAAAATTGTTGGAGGGATATATGATGACAGGCTGCTTGTAAAACCTGTAAAATCAGCAGTACATTATATGCCGGATGCGGAGTATGCGCTGCCTTATGAAGGCGCGGGGAAAATGTTACTGGTGGATCATGCAGATGATCAGAAGTATTTAACGGGATTATTCAAGGCGATGTTTGATGAACTCCCTGCGCCTAAAAGCAAAAAGAAAATATAATAGGAATGAAACTGCCTCTATAAGCCGAATTTTCCGGATCTGACTTATAGGGGCAGTTTCGTTATTTGGAAATATTCTTTTTTGAAGCGTCATTTGATGGCAATCATCTGTCCCCAGTGGAAAGACCACAGGTATGCGCCGATAACCGGCTTGCCGAGAAGCTGCTCTGCTGCGTCTTTATAGACGAGAAGCTGGGTTCTGTAATGGCTTTGCAGTTCTTCAACGGAGTCGGTACGATCCGTTTTATAGTCAATGATGACGATGTGGCCGTCACGCTCAATGAGGCAGTCCATGATGCCCTGCATGAAAACTTTTTCTCCTTCTTCGCATCCCGGGTAGAAACGTTTCGCCGGAAGAAGAAGGGAGAAGGGCATTTCTTTCCGGATTACCGCGGCTTTTTTCATAGCGCGGCCTAAGGCGCTTTCCGTGAACCGCCGGATATCACGGAGCGGCGCGCGGTATTTTGAATCCTGGAGCAGGGCGTTCTTTTCTTCTTCCGTAAAACCTTTATTTTCATAAATGCGTTCCACTTCTTTCCTAAGATCTGAAATGCCGTCATACGATTTGGTGAGATCTATGAGTTCCATGGCTTTATGCATAAGGGTGCCGTAAGATGTACCCGTGAAGGCAGGAGTTTCTGCAAGGAATGCGGGCGGGTCTTCATAGCCCGGCAGAAGGGAGGACTCTTCGCCGGAAGGAATGCTTTCCATGGCAAGAGCCAGCGTTTCCGATGAAAAGGGTTCTATGCCTTCGGCGCCGGATTCCTGCTGCTCTTTCAGGGCAACCGCGGCGGTAGCGGTGAGTTTGGCAGGCGTTTGAACAGCTCCATTGAAACTGTACCGCCAGCGCAGCTGCTTTTCCATCCAGTCGGGCACATTTGCTGCGGGAGCGGTAAGAAAAGCGGCAGTGATATCCGTATCCTTTGTTTCTTTTTGTTTCTTTTTATCTTCCCATTTTTCAAAGTCCATCTCTCCGTTCATCTCTTCTGTCTGTCGTTCTTCCTCGGTGAGCAGTTCCTGCCACGGTGTGATGGTGAAATGAAACGCAGATGGGCTGTCGTTTATGTCAGGTGCGAGATAAGAGGGGATCTTTCCCACTGTGTCCCACAGATAGGCAGCGCTTCTGTGGCGGGCGGCAGCCGGAAGAATCCAGGAAAGATAAGATTTCCCGCCGGCCGTTATGTGGGCTGGCAGGCGGCTTTCCGCTTCCGTCAGGGAGGAAAGCGGGGTCAGACAGGAAGAAATATAAGGAATGAAGTTTTTTCTGAAAGCGGTGATACAGAGCAAATCCCGCGCTCGTGTCATGGCGACATAGAGAAGGCGCGCTTCTTCCGCCTGGGCTTCACGGCCGGCGGCGGTACGGATCGCCATCCAGTAAAGAGACGGCCAGTGTGCCATATGTTCTTTATCAAAGTAATGGATACCGAGTCCCATTTCCCGATGAAAGATGACAGTCCGATCCAGATCTTTCACATTGAAAGACTTTGCCGCGTCCGCCAGAAAAACCACGGGGAATTCAAGCCCCTTGCTTTTGTGGATGGACATGATCTGTACGGCATTTCCTTTGGCAGACGTGGAAATTGTCTTAAAATCTTTCTGCGCCCGCCGTAAGTATTCCAGGAAGGAAAAGAGGCCGTTTACTGTGGCGGAGTCTCTTGTCTTTGCCAGTTCATAGAAGGAAAGGACATGGGATTTGCCGGCGGTGCCGTTAGGCAGTCCCGCCACCCATGACAGATAGTCCGTATCCTCAATGATTCTGCGGAGAAGGGGGGCGACGCCGTCTTTTCGTGCCTCTTTCCTCCACGTTTCATAAAGTAAAAGGAAACGGGAAAGACGGAGGGCTTTTTCTTCGGGGATAATTCCTCTGGCTCGCGGGAGAATATCCCAGAGAGAATCTTCCTCCGGAGCGAGGGCAAGGCGGAGACGGGCGAAATCTTCTTCGTCAAGTCCCGCAAGAGAGGAACGGAGCACCGCAAGAAGAGGCAAGTCCTGCCGCGGGTTGTCTAAAATTTTCAGGAGCGACCAAAGGATCTGCACTTCCATGGAGCGGATAAAATCATCATCTTTATCAGCGGTGGCAGGGATATGTTCCTCGTTCAATACTTTGAGGAGCGCAGGCGCTTTTTTATCGATACTGCGGAGGAGGATGACGATATCGCTGTAATCTGTGGAACGGAAGGTGCCGTCTTTGTTCATGACCTGCCGCTTTTCTTCCATAAGGGCGCGGATCTTTTTGGCAATGAGCCGGCCTTCAAAGGTGATGCTCGTGATATCATTGACAGACTCATCCATGGGAACAGTATTTTCATCGGTTACTTTATCAATCAGTTCCACTTCGACCGCACCGCCTGCGTAGGCAGCGGGACGGGAGTCTTCATGGCGCCCCGGATAAAGCGCTTCTCGATCGCCGTAATCGAGTTCCAGCAGCTTTTCACTCATAAGCTGGCGGAAAATATAATTGATTGACGCGAGAATCGCGGCGTCACTGCGGAAGTTCCGGTTGAGATCAATGCGCCTGTCTTCCGCATTCTCATCAGAGGAAAAACTTCTGTATTTCTTTTGGAAAATGGTGGGGTCAGCCTGGCGGAAACGATAGATGGATTGCTTGACATCGCCTACCATGAAACGGTTCCTGCCATTGGAGAGAAGCGTGGCGATCAGTTCCTGCACATCATTGGTGTCCTGGTATTCATCAATCATGATCTCTTTATATTTTTTTTGCAGCTCCCGTGCCGCCGATGACGGGAATTCTCCCGCCCGCTCTGGCGTGAATCCTTCCGCGGTTTTGTCTACAAGGATGTCCAAGACGTAATGTTCCATGTCGGTGAATTCCATAAGGCCTTCCTGCTTTTTGCGGTCGGCATAAGCACGGGAAAAAGCAATGGTTACATCCGACAGGGCACGGACGATGGGATACATCCGGATCACGTCATGGAGCCATTGCTCCTCCGGGATTGCAAAGAAAGGGATGAGCTTTTCGGAAACTTCTTTTTTCACACTGTTTCGAATTGCCTGGACATTGTTTTTTATTTCTTCAAAGCGGATAGGATCTTCAGAAGAGGATTTCTTCACCGCCTTCAGTTTGGCAAAAGAAATATTCGGCGCGTCTTGGTACCATTCATCCCATGTTTCTGCTTTTGAGAGGATGGTGAAGGCATCAAATTCATCAGACAGCGTTTCCGCATACGGCGCGAGGGCCGGTTCGTTTTCCAGAAAAGTGAAAATCTGGCGGTAGGAATCAGCCCAGCTCTGGGCACGGCGCCGGAAATCTTCAAGAATGTCTTTTGTCCATGGAAGATCGCTTAAGGCAGCTGCGCCGTTTTCGCCGTAAGGACGGGAAAGGCTGCCGAGCCAGTCTTCCGGGAAAGGCATGGAACAGGAAAAGTGATAGAGGGAAAGGATGGTATCTTTAAAACCGCTGTCCTCAAACCCGCCGGAAAGCAGATCCGCACAGTCAAGGAAGGCGGGTTCACCCCTTTCATAGTACGTTTCAAGGACTTCTGAAAGCACGTCCTGCTCCAGGGCGTATATTTCATTGCTGTCTGTCAGCATTTTCGTGTTCGGATCGAGGTCGATCAGGTAAAAATACCGGCGGATTAGGGTCTGGAAAAATGAATCAAGTGTGGAAATCTGTGCGCTTGACATCAGCGCGAGCTGGCGGGATAAGTGGCGGGCGAGAGGCGTATTCTGCTCCTGCTCCGCTTCCGAAAGGGCCTTTGCAATGCCTGAAGAAATGCGGGTTTTCATTTCCCCTGCCGACGCGCGGGTGAATGTAAGAACCAGAAGTTCCGTAATGTCGGCAGGATCATCCATATCGGTAATCAGTTTTTTGATACGCTCCGTGAGTACCGCCGTCTTACCGCTTCCGGCGGCGGCGGAAAGGAGGAGGTTCTGTCCGCGGGCGTCAATAGCTGCCTGCTGCGCGGTTGTCCATGTCATTTGACTCATAGGTTCTCCTTTCCGTTCCTTTTCATTTCCTCGTCCAGTTTCTCCCGGATCGTTTTGTCAGAAACTTTGGAAATATAATCAAAACTATTTTCGGGCAGTGCGGGATCAAAGCGGCAGATGCTCCGATAGGGACAGTATGAGCAGGGGGACAGCGTTCCGTTCTTGACGGGATGAATGGCAATTTCCCCGCTTTCAAGGCGGCTGTACAGCCTGATCAGTATTTTTTCCGTCAGTGCTTTCAGTGCTTCAAACTGCTCTGCTGTAAGGACGGGAGAAGTTTTCTTTACACTGCCGTCTTTTACATAAGAAACACCGATAAATCCGTCATCTGTGCCTGATTGGGAGTCAAGCGTGCGGAGCACATCCGGGTCATTTAAGAAAATACCGTTGGAGTTTTCCTTTTCTTTGGCGTGGGGAATTCCGTTGGGCGGTACGCTTATGGATTTCGGCCGCCCGTGGAGATAGATATACATCATGGCGGCAGGAAGCAGATCTTTCGTGTCCTTTGTTTTTGAAAGCGCCAGCAGGTAGGTAATAAGCTGGAGAGAGAGGCCTTCCATGATTTCATTCAGGGAGAGCTTCGGCGAGCCTGTCTTGTAGTCGCAGACTGCGGCGTACCTGCCGTCTGTATCTACACGGTCTATCTTCCCTGTAAGGGTAAAGCTGTCAGTGGGACTTGCGGAAATACGGAGATAGAATTCTTTTTCCATATCCAGCGTATCGAAACCGCTCTGCCGGCTCCATTGACGGAATCTTTGAAGTGCCCGCCGGAAGGTCTGATCCAGAACGCGGCGGGTATACTTTGCCGACTGATCCGAGGAAAGGGCATCCGCCTTGATGCGCGGTGTGATTTTTTCCGTGATGTCTTCGGAAATCTTTTCAATTTCTTCATCCGTTGCCTGCCGCCACTGGCGGTTTTGCGATTTCAGGACTTCGCCGAATTGGTGGAGCCCCGCGTGGAGATAATTGCCATAGTCCAAATAATCCGCTTCGCCTGTATTCCGCTCTTCTACGCCGATTCCGTAGCGGAGGAAGTACTGGTAGGGACAGCTTCTGTAATTTTGCAGTTTTGTGACGGAACCGTAAAAGCGTCCTCCTTTCATGAAAAGTTTGCGTGCAAGTATTTTTGGCAGCCGGACGGCGGTATTTTGATACCGGAGCCCTGCCAGTTTACTTTCCATGAGCTCTCTGTATTCATTTCCTTCTGCCCAGTCTTTAAGCGCTGCCCAGTTGCTCACCGGTGAGGGGCGGCCTTCACGGAGTATTTCGGGAAGGAGGGACAGGGCCTGGTTGGGATTGGCAAAAAATGAGGGATCGTCATGATGAGGAGAGGGGGGAGATGCCTCCGTGCTTTCCGTATAATAGCCGAGGGCTTTCAACCGCTCCAGCAGGAAGGATGGTTCTGCGGCGCTTCCGTCGGTAGCAGCGGCGGGGTACGACAGATAGAGTGCGTCCGATGCCCGTGTCAGGGCGAGGTACGTATAAAATTGTTCTTCCTGTACCAGCTCCATCAGGTTGTTTCCAAGATTGATGCGGGCGGATTTCAGAAGAACCTGTTTTTCCGTTTCCGTGAAAAATCCTGAGTCATCAATTTTTTTAGGGAAAGAGCCTTCCAATGCGCCGGGGATGAAGACCACTTTCGCTTCCGCCGCGTATCCTCTGTCCATGGAGGTGACCGTCACATGGTCAAGAGTGGGAGGAATCATGGAGAAGGTAAGGGCGGAAAGACCATCAGCAAGAATACCGCAAAGTTCCTCTTCGGGGAGGATGTCTTTTCCTGTGACATGGACGATTTCGTCAAGAAGAGAAAGCACTTTTTTCCAAACCTGGAGATGGGGACGCTTTTTTGTTTTTTCAAATTCCAGTTCATCCCAGGCGGAAAGCGTCTCAGGGATTTGCTGCTCTGTTAACCACCGATAAAGAAAGGCGCATTTATCCTCTGCGGAGAGAGCTCCCTTCCAGCCTGCGAGAAAAGGATTCAAAAGGGAAAGGACCTTTTCTCTCCATGTATTGGCGGTATTCTGCTTTGTAATTTCTTTATCCGAAAGAGGGGCCGGTTCCTGATCAATGCTCCGGTAATCGCGGAAGGCCCAGGGCTTTTGCCACGTGGAAAAACGGATATGGTATTTCAAAACGTAATTTTCCAGCTTATCTATCATATCCGTAGGGAAAGAAGGAAATATTTCCGTTTTTAAGATGCGGAAAATATGCTCTCTTGTAAATCCCCTGTTCTTGCCCCGGCTTTCCGCTTTTATGAAATGGAGAAGCCCGTCAAGGAGCATGACAAGGGGGTGGTTATTCATGGGCTGTTTTTCGTCTGTAAAGACCGGAATCCCGTAGCGTGAAAAGCTTCTTTCCAGCGGGTCCGTATAAGTGTCGGCGGAACGAAGAAGGAGGAGGATATCCCGCCAGCGGAGATTTTTATCGCGGACAAGTGACAGAATCCGGCGGGAAATGAAGTCCGCCTCCGCATGGCTGTCCGGTGCGGAAACGATATGGATGCCCTTTTCAGGAACCGGGGAAGTCTCTTTCGGAAGCGGACAGGGAGAAGGAACATTTTGGAAATAGTCTGCTGCGAGACAACGGAGACGGGGACAGCGGAACCGTTTCATTTCGGGGAGTGTGACGGAATCAAAGTGAGGCTCTTTTTCCGAAAGGAGAGCATATAAATTGGCAGGGCGGGCGAATATTTCATTGGACAATCCTTCTTTTGCGTCCGGGAGGGGAAGTGTGAATGTCACTTCTTCCGCCGTGTGGATAAGGGCGGATACGATGCGTATCTTTTGGGGTGTCATACCGTTGAAGCCGTCAATCCATATACGGGATCGGCGGAGTATTTCCGATTTCGGTATTTCCCCGGCAAGCAGGTCAAAAAGACTGCCTTCATAAGAAAAGCGGGTATGGAGGTAGTCATGGTAATTTTTATATAAGAGGGAAAGATCCGCCAGTTTGCGTCCCAGTGGTGTCCCTTCTTCGGCAAGAGAGGCATCATGGAGCGCCGTTTCAGAAATGCAGAACATATCAAGCTGATGAAAAAGGTTCATGAGATTTTCCGCAAAATGAGGCTGAGTGGAAATTTTCATGAGCATTTGCAGCTCGTTCCTGTGTTCCGCAAGGATGCGGCTGATGATAATCTGCTGGCCCAACGGAGAAAGAGCATCTTGCACAGGGGAGCGGAGCTCATTAAAAACGCGGTAGGCAAGACGCGAAAAACCGCAGACCGTGGCATCGATAAAACCGTGGCCTGGGAAAATATCCGCCAGCATACGTTCTGCGGTATATGTCTCCTGATCAGGCACGAGGAAAAATGCGGAGCGCCCTTTTTTACCGGTGACATAGTCGCGTATTTCTTCACAGCAGCGCCGCGTTTTGCCTGTTCCCGCCGCGCCGAAAATAAAATGGAGTCCCATGAGCATCCTTCCTGTCATTTTAGTAATATCTTTCTTTTTCTTATTATAAAGGGAAAGGACGAAAAGGGAAAACACAGCAGAAAAATATTTTACAAAAGAAAAAGAGAAATACTATTTTTGCAAAATATCGATACGAAAAAGACAATCTAAATATTGACATATTTAGATATGGTTGATACAATGAGCACATAAGCAAGTTAAAACTGTTTTAATATTTGAAGGAGGAATTTTAAATGTCTTTAAACGGTAAAAAAGTAAGCGAATTTACAGCAGATGCATATCTTAACGGAGAATTTGTCAAGGTATCCGATAAGGATCTGCAGGGGAAATGGAGTGTTCTCTTCTTTTATCCGGCGGATTTTACTTTTGTCTGCCCGACTGAGCTGGAAGATCTCCAGAGACTCTATGGCGATTTCAAAAAAGAAGGGTGCGAGATTTATTCCGTGTCCTGCGATACCCACTTTGTGCACAAAGCCTGGCATGACTCTTCGGAAAAAATCGGCAAGGTTACCTATCCGATGATTGGCGATCCGACGGCACAGCTTGCAAAAGATCTGGATGTATATATTGAAGCTGACGGCATGACCGAGCGCGGCACTTTCGTTATCAATCCTGACGGAGAAGTTGTTCTTTATGAAATAAGCGCCGGCAATATAGGCCGTAATGCTGATGAACTGCTCCGCAAGGTAAGGGCTGCCAAGTTTGTTTATGAACATGGAGATGAAGTCTGCCCGGCCAAGTGGGAACCGGGGGCGGCGACATTGAAACCGTCCTTCGATCTTGTCGGTAAACTTTAATAAGAGAGGGCATCATGGAAAAAATGTATGATGCCATAGTGGTCGGCGGAGGTCCTGCAGGGCTTTCCGCCGCTATTTATATGGCAAGAGCGCGTTTCCGCGTATTGGTTATTGAAAAAGAAAAAGTCGGCGGCCAGATCACTATCACATCTGAAGTGGTGAACTATCCCGGCATTATTATGACAGACGGGGAACAGCTGACCGGTAAGATGCGTCAGCAGGCGGAAAATTTCGGAGCCGAGTTTTTATCGGCGGAAGTAACCGGCCTTGATTTGGACGGCGACTATAAAACAGTTCATACCGATCGGGGAGATTTCAAGGCGCCCGGCATCATTTATGCGGCAGGCGCTCATCCCCGGCTGGCCGGATTTGAGGGGGAAAGTGAATTCCGAGGACACGGTGTGGCATACTGCGCGACCTGCGACGGCGAATTTTTCTCCGGCAAGGATATTTTTGTCATCGGTGGGGGATATGCAGCGGTGGAAGAGGGACTCTTCCTCACCCGGTATGGAAAGAAGATCATGATGGTCGTCAGACGCGACCGCTGCTCCATTGAAAATGCGGAAGTCGATGAATTGAAAGAACATCCGAATGTAGAAATGATGTTCAACACTGAAGTGGTAAGAGTGGAAGGCGATTCCGCCATCCGTAAAGTTGTTTTGAGAAACCGGGTGACCAGGAAAGAAACAATCTATACTGCCCCAGAAAATGATTTTTGCGGCGTATTTGTCTTTGTCGGCTATGCGCCGGAAAACGAACTGGTTAAGGGAAAAGTGGAACTGGATCCCCAGGGGTATATCATCACTGACCGTGATCAGAAAACGAATATTGATGGCGTTTATGCGGCAGGCGACATCTGCGTGAAAAATCTCCGCCAGGTGGTTACCGCTGTTTCGGATGGAGCCGTGGCGGCCACATCTATGGAAAAATACCTTGGGCAGCTCTACAGAAAGTTAGGCATCAAGAGAACTTATGTAAAAAGGGAAATGAAGGAAGCTGCCAAAGCGGAAAATGCCCCGAAAGCGGAGGCGGGTGCTTTTCTTGATGACGCGACCCGGCAGGCGCTGGCTCCCGTACTTGCCCGCTTTACCCGTCCGATTCGTCTTCGCCTGTATACAGACGACAGCCAGATGACGGAAGAAAACCGACGCATGGTGACGGAGCTTGCATCTCTTTCTGATAAGGTGGAAGCGGAATTTGTCCCGTCCACGGGAGAAGAAGACAAACATACCATTTCTATTTGTGACGCGGAAGGAAATGAAAAAGGACTTCGTTTCCACGGCGTACCCGGCGGACATGAATTTAATTCCTTTATTCTTGCCATGTACAATGCGGCAGGTCCGGGACAGGACGTGGGTGAAGCACTGCAGAAACGTATCAAAGGCATCAGCAAGCCTCTCCATGTGAAGATTGCCGTATCTCTTTCCTGCACAATGTGCCCCGACCTTGTAGCGGCGGCGCAGCGTATTGCCGCGGATAATGAAAATGTAACGGCCGACGTCTATGATCTCCAGTACTATCCAAGCCTTAAAGAGAAATATAATATCATGAGCGTTCCCTGTCTCATCATCAATGATGACGAAGTGCATTTCGGAAAGAAAAGCGTGTCCGACCTGCTTGATATTTTTCAGGCATAAGGACCGGGAAAGATTTCTGTTATAAAAATATAAAGCCCCCATACGTTAGACTTGAAATCTGACTTATGAGGGTTTTATTTTTGTTTGAATATGCCGGAATCAAGTAAGCTCATTGGTTAAAAGATCCGTATTCCTGACGACTCTTGCGGCGAGCAGCAGTCCCGCCAAACTGAAAAGCAGGACATACATGGCTGAAACCTCACTCACCGTCCCGAACGCGGCCGCCCGCATAGCATTTAACTGATAAGTCAGCGGATTTATCAGAGCGAGTATCTGTATAAAAGAAGGGGCATCGTGTAACACATAAAAAGAGGGGGCGCTGAAAGAAAGGGGCATAATCAGAAAGGTCAGAACCATATCACGCATTTGATATGTTTTTATGAACATTGTGATGACGGTACCCAAACTGATCCAGAAAAATAAACTGATCAGTCCGATTCCCCACATACATATAAAAGAAAATAAAGTAAAATGCAGGCGAAAAGCCAGGATAATGAGGTAGAAGACAACGGCTTGCGTGGCATATCCTAAAACAGCGCCGGTACTCATCGAAAGAATATAGAAGAACGGTTTTATGCCCGCCTGCATTTTCAAGGCGAAAAAGCCGTATCTTCGGTCGACAGTCATACGATAGATGACCCGCGACATCTGTCCCATCATGCTCATCGTCAAGATTCCGACAAGGGCGTATTCATTGTAAGGAATCAGGACATCGTTTATTGTTATATTTCCGATTGTTTCAGACAACGCGGTCACGATGAAAATGAAATAGAGCAGAGGTGTCAATAATTGGGAGATTAGCATGGGACGCGTCTGAAAGAAAATTTTTGCTTCCATGTACATTATGGAAAGAACGGCAGGTATGTTTAATGCCGCGTAGTGCCTGAATAATAAAGGATTCATGGTTATTCCTCCGTGCCGGATGTAAAGAAACTCCGCAGTCCGTTTTCTGATAGATTCTTTATATTCTGGATATCATTTTTCTGCGCGATTTCCACAAGCGCTGCCGACAGTGAGCAGCCTTTTTTCAATTCAATTTCTATGCAGTTGAGATCCTTACCCGCTGCGGGGGTTCTTATGAAATAGGAAGCCGATATGTCGTCATTCGGCCGGTAATCTTCTTTCAGATAGATGTAGTACCTCATGACAGGCGTATTTTTCTTTAAGAATTCATCCAAGGCGCCAAAGTAGTTCATTTTCCCTTTTTCCAGATAAATCAGCTTGGTGCAGTATTTTTCCAACAGATACAAATCATGAGAGGACACAATGATGGTTTTTCCCCGGCGCCGTTCTTTTTCCAGAAAGGAAAAGAGATTTTCCGCATATTGCGCGTCAAGCCCTGTGGTCGGCTCATCTAAAATATAAAGCTGCGGTTTGTGTACAATAGAACGCGCGATCTGGATACGCTGCTGCTGGCCTCCGGAAAGAGTATCCAGCTGGCAGTCCGCCTTATCAATCAGACCGACTTGGTTTAAGGCATCTTCCGTCATTGTTTTTGCTTTCCGGTGCGGGATTCCTGCCAGTATACAGCCCATAAACACATTATCCCGAGCAGTTAAAAACCAATCTGCAACAAGACGCTGCGCACTGAATCCGATAGAGGCATACGGATTTTTCCGGCTGATGTATTTGTCGTTAAAATATACTTCCCCCCGGCAGGGAGAAAGTGTACCGTGGAGGATATTCAGCAGCGTAGATTTTCCCGCGCCGTTTACGCCCATGAGCGCGATAAAATCGCCGGGATTCACCAAAAAGGAAATGTCTTTCAGCGCCTGCAGGTTTTTATAGAAAAAACTTATATTGTTTACGGTGATGATGGAATCCATAAGCGTCCTTTCTTAAATGAATACCATTTAAATATTAAATATATTTCAATTATATATTAATTTTGATGCAATTCCTATATATAAAGCTGGTTCGGTTTTAACCGAAAGAAAGTGTGACTTTATACCATTGGTATAATTGTGTCTTGCAAATGTCCTGAAGAAAATCACAGGTGCATTTATAAAATGTAGAGGCGGTTTAATACTGTAATTTAGGGAAATGTAAAGTTCAGGAATAAAGTGTCAGTGAAAGTAAGTGGGAAGATAAAGATTTCTGTTTGTTTTTGCAAGCTGTAGGATAATTTTCAGTGCAATATATGGTATCAAAAATAGTAAAAATGTTTATTCGGCAGGACAAGCTGAAAAAAATATCCTGCTTTATCAAAGATTGGAAATAAAATTGGAATCAAAAAAAGTGTTGCGAACTCAGGGTAATTTGTCTATACTATATAAAATATATTCATCTATAAATTACAATTAAATATATATAGTATACTCTTATATAAAGGGGTGGGGATGATGTGGATATTGGGATTATTAGTGTTCTTGCCTCTGTTGACGGCAGGTTTGCTGTTTTTTATACAGGGGGACAGGCTTCGGGATGCGGTGGTGAAAGTGTCAGCTGCTGCTATTGCGATGTTGTCCCTTTTCGTGACATTTACTTATTTTGGAAATAAGGTGGTCTTCCGTTTGGGAGATTCTTTTCTGGCGCAAGGTGCAATATTAGTGGATATCCTCGTTGCTCTTGCGGTTTTTTATTATACCTGCGTCCGGTTTCACCGGTATTGGATAGCGCTTTTGGAAGCAATTCAGCTGGGAGCGGTTCTATGGTTTGAATATGTCAGCCATGGGACGCTTGATTATTATGCCGATATCGTTGTTGACAACTTTACCCTGATCATGATTCTTATCGCCGGTGTTATCGGCAGCTTGATCGCCGTTTTTTCTCTGGGGTACATGGAGGCCTTTCAAAAGGAACATCGTGATGTTCGTGACAGAAGGAATTTTTTCTTTTTCGTCCTGTTTCTTTTCCTTTCTGCCATGTTCGGATTGGTTGTTTCCAATAATCTTTTATATATGTATACCTTCTGGGAAATCACCAGCGTCTGTTCTTTTCTTCTCATCGGCTATACGGAATCCCGTGTGGCTGTAAATAATTCGTTTAAAGCGCTTTGGATGAATCTTCTCGGCGGGGCGGCTTTTGCGGCGGCGATTATCGTCATGGGGCTGACTTACCACAGTACGGCGCTTTCCCATCTGGTAGGGCTGGCATTGGCGGGAATGCCTGTGACAGTTATTCTTGCACTTCTCCTGCTTTGCGGTTTTACTAAATCGGCGATGATGCCTTTTTCCGGCTGGCTTCTTGGGGCGATGGTGGCACCCACACCCACTTCTGCGCTTCTCCATTCTTCTACGATGGTGAAAGCGGGGGTGTTTCTGATTATCAAACTTTGTCCCGCCCTTGGAAATAATCATGCGGGAACGATGGCGATGTTTGTCGGCGGCATTACCTTCTTTTTTGCGTCCTGTGCCGCTATTTCACAGTCCGATGGGAAAAAAGTTCTTGCCTATTCCACAATTTCCAATTTGGGACTGATCGTCTGCTGTGCGGGGATAGGCTCCTATGAGGCGGCATGGACAGCCATTATGATTGTTATTTTCCATGCGGTTGCCAAATCACTCTTGTTTCTTTCTGTCGGGACGGCGGAACAGCAGCTCGGCAGCCGCGACATTGAAAGGTTTGACGGACTTTTCAATGCGATGCCCCATCTGTGCCTCTGCATGGTGATCGGTATCAGCGGTATGTTCCTCGCGCCTTTCGGCATGCTCATTTCTAAATGGGCGGCGATGAAAGCTTTTATTGATGCAGGACACCCCATGCTGCTTCTTCTTTTAGTTTTCGGTTCAGCGACAACCATATTTTACTGGGCCAAGTGGCTCGGAAAAATCCTATCCGTCATGAACGGGCAGGAAAGACGGGAGCAGGGGATTACCAAAGGAGAATGGTTTACCCTGAAGACACTTTCCTGGATGACGATCATCGTCTGTATCCTTTTTCCTCTGATTTCAAGCTACGGCGTCCTGCCGTACCTGCGGATCACCTACGGGTTTACCCGTGATGTTATTGCCCAAAGCAACTTGATTATTATGTCGCTTATGGTGGTGCTTCTTGTTATTCTTCCTTCCCGCTACGGGAAAGGACAGCCTAAAAGGAAGGTAGGGGCTCTTCTTGCCGGGGTTAATACGGGGGATGATCGTAACTATCGCGGCGCGGGAGATAATATCATTCCTGTGGAGCTTCGGAACTGGTACATGGAAGAATGGTTCGGCGAAAAGAAAATGAAATTGTCCGGCTTTGCTCTCTGCATGGCATGCATTTTCATTCAGTTTGCCATTATACTGGGAGGTGTGTATCGTGGATGAAATGGGAATGAATATTTTATACGCGCTGCTTTACCTCTTTTTGGCGCCTGTCGGTGGAGGGCTTCTTGCCGGTCTTGACCGCAAGCTGGCGGCCCGTATGCAGCGCAGGGTAGGCCCTCCTGTGGTCCAGCCGTTCTATGACGTACTGAAACTTTTTGAGAAAGAACGGATTGCCGTGAATGAAGCGCAAGGCTTTTATTTGGCAGGATTCCTGTTTTTCATGATTTTGTCAGGCATATTCTTTTTTGCGCAGGGCGATATCCTTCTTGTCATTTTCACTCTCACTATGGCGGGCATCTGCCTCGCGGTGGCGTCCTTTTCATCATCGTCACCCTGCAGCCAGATGGGGGCAGAACGGGAACTTCTTCAGATTATGGCGTATGAACCCATGCTTCTCTTTGTGGCGATTGCTTTCTATCTGAAATGCAACACTTTCGATCTTTCAAAAATCATGGCTTCGCCGGAAAGCAATTTTCTTTACATGCCGGGGATTTTCATCGGGTTCCTTTTCATACTCCAGATTAAATTCAGAAAATCGCCATTTGATCTTTCTATGAGCCATGAAATTCATCAGGAGCTCGTGCAGGGAATCAAGACAGAATTTTCCGGCGGCATGCTTGCTCTTTTTGAAATTGCTGAATGGTATGAAAAGATATTTCTTCTTGGTTTCGTTTATCTGTTTTTTAAATGGCGGGATCCGTGGAGCGGTGTTACGGGCATTCTTGTATGCGCAGCGGTTCTTTTCCTCAGCACCCTTGTAGATAACTGCACCGCCCGTATGAAATGGCGGCATCTCCTCGGTTCCGCCTGGCTCGTTACTTTGGTAGCAGGTTTTATCAATATTGTCTTTTTAATGTATATCCACTGAAAGGAGAGGAAATATGGCTTATATCAGAAAATCCGCCTGGCTCATCCACTATGACGGCTCCAGCTGCAACGGCTGCGATATTGAAGTCCTTGCCTGTCTTATGCCTCTCTATGATGTGGAACGTTTCGGCATTATCAATACAGGGGATCCGAAGCATGCTGATGTATTTCTTGTCACCGGCGGTGTGAATGTACAGAATCTGCCTGTGGTGCGCCAGATTTATGAACAGATGCCGGAACCGAAGGTCGTGGTGGCCGTAGGGACCTGTGCCTGTACAGGCGGCATTTTCAAAGACTGTTACAACATGATCGGAGGCATGGATCATGCTGTTCCTGTAGATGTGTATGTTCCCGGGTGTGCCGCGCGTCCGGAAGCCATCATTGACGGCGTTGTGAAAGGGTTGGGGATTCTTGAAGAAAAGCGGGCGGAATATAAAAGGATCGTTGCCCGGCGAAAATCGGCGCAGCGAAAGGAGGCAACCTGATGAACCAGCAAATAATTGAAATCAAATCTGCGGATATTTTAAAACAGGTAAGCCGCTTTAAAAGGGAACATGCCCGTCTGGTGCAGATACTTTGTACCCGCGTGGAAGAAGGATATGAACTGACTTATACATTTGATAAGGACTATTTCATGTACCATCTCCGCTGCCTCGTTCCGGTCTACCGTTCCGTCATGAGTATCACGGGGCAGTACTGGTATGCTTTTGTATGGGAAAATGAAATACACGATTTATTCGGATTGAAGATAGACTTCATTGAACATGATGTGGACTATGGCGGACATTTCTACCATCTGGCGGAAAAGACACCATGGCATGACCTGCCCGGTGAGAAACATGCCGATCAGGCGATTAAAGTACAGCTCCGCAGCGGACTCGGGATAGACGCTTCCGCCGTAGCAGGGGCGAAACCGGAAGGAGGGAAAGAAAATGGGTAAAAGCACAGTGATTCCTTTCGGCCCGCAGCATCCCGTTCTTCCCGAACCGATCCATCTGGATCTGGAATTGCAGGATGAAAAGGTTGTCCGTGCGGTTCCCTCTATCGGTTATGTACACCGCGGGCTGGAAAAACTTGTGGAACTTCGTGACTTCCAGCAGTATGTCTATGTGGCGGAACGGGTTTGCGGGATTTGTTCTTTCGGCCATGGCTGGGGATACAGCCGCGCTGTAGAAGAAATGATGGAAATAGAAGTGCCGCCCCGGGCGGAATGGCTCCGCACCATCTGGCACGAATTGTCCCGTATCCATTCCCATCTTCTCTGGCTGGGCCTTGCTGCGGACGCTATGGGGTTTGAAAGTCTTTTTATGGAAGCCTGGCGCCTTCGGGAGATAGATTTGGATCTTATTGAACAGACGACCGGCGGGCGTATTATTTTCTCCGTCTGTAAAGTGGGCGGCGTTCGTCGTGATATTGACGGTGCTGTGTTAAAGGAAATGAAACGGGTCTTAAAAGATTTATCTGAAAAATTTCTTCCCATGCTGAATGTTTTTATGGATGACGATACCGTTCACAGCCGTTTGAAGGGTGTGGGAAAGCTTACTATGGAAGAGGCTCTGGAACTGGGCTGCATCGGCCCCATGGCAAGAGCATCCGGCATTCTCACCGATATTCGTGCTGCTGAAAAAGACAGCGTTTATGGACAGCTTCATTTCCAGCCCGTTATTGAAACGGACGGAGACTGTTACGCGCGGGCAAGAGTACGGCTGAGAGAAGTTCTTCGGTCTGTTGAGATTATTGAGGGCTGTATCGATAATATCCCTGACGGGCCTATTGACGTGAAAGTGCGGGGCGTGCCGCCGAAAAGAGAATGCTTTGTCCGTGTGGAACAGCCGAGAGGAGAAGCGCTTTACTATGTAAAAGGAAACGGAACCAAATTCCTGGAACGGTTCCGTCTGAGGACACCGACAAATGCCAATCTGCCTGCACTCGTAAAGATGCTTCAGGGCTGTGACCTGGCAGATGTGCCGAATATTATCCTGACCATCGATCCCTGTATCAGTTGTTGTGAAAGATAGGAGAGCGTTATGGGCTATATGACCTTTGTGAAAAGGATAGTTGCCAATCTTTTCAAACCGCCTGTGACATCTTCTTATCCTCTGCAGCCGCGGACGCCGCTCCCTATCGACCGCGGACACATTGTCAATCAATGGGAAAAGTGTATTCTCTGCGGTGCCTGTGAACGGGCGTGCCCTTCGGGAGCGATACGGATTGACAGGAAGAACAGGAAGTGGATTATCAATCCCTATGCCTGTGTGCAATGCGGTGCCTGTGTAGAACAGTGCCCTATGAAATGTCTTGCCATGGAAGGCATGTATACGGAACCTTCCACAGAAAAGTCGGAGATCGTCCACACGCCGCCCCCGCCCAAACCGAGACGGGGACCGGCGGCAAGACCTCCGGCAGAAAAAGAAATAAAAGCGGAAGAGAATATTCGGGAAGAAATTTCGATAGATGCGGCGGCTGAAAACGCGGAAGAAGTATTGCCGGCAGCGCATCCGCAACCGGAATCGGAACCCGGTAAAACGGAAGCGCCGAAAGGGAAGTCGGTTCCTGCGGAAATGCCGAAGACGGTGGTGACGGAAGAAGAGTTGAAAAAGGCGCCTGTCATCAATGACGTTTCAGAATGCGTTCTTTGCGGGATGTGTCTTCGCGGCTGTGTCGGCGGAGCACTGGAGATTGACAGGAAGAATCGTACATGGACTATTGATCCGGCAGCTTGCGTGCAGTGCGGTGTCTGTGTGGAGCATTGTCCCAAACAGTGCCTTTCCCTGAATGAGGCATATACGTTTACGGCGGACGGCGATTCACCGGAACCGGTTACATTCCATTTGCCTGAAAGAACGCGGCCCGCTTTGAGAACTGCTGCGGCAGATAGAGCGGATGCCGAGGAAGAAAAGCGGGAGGAAGCGGTAAAAACGGAACCGCCGAAAGAAACTCTGTCTGGGAAAGAAACAGAAAGAAAGGAAACGGAAAAAATTCCTGTCATCAATGACGTTTCAGAATGCGTTCTTTGCGGGAAATGTACTGATGGGTGTCCCGGAAGCGCGCTGGAGATCGACAGGAAGAATCGTACATGGACTATTGATCCGGCAGCTTGCGTGCAGTGCGACATATGCGTGGAGAATTGTCCGAAGCAATGTTTGTCCATGAATAAAGAATACGTTCTTGGGGCGGATGATGATATACCCGAACCGATTTCTTTCGCTTTGCCGGAGCGGAAAAGGTCTTCCCCGGGAAAGCCTGCGGTGAAACCTGATGCATGAATACCCTGTGACTCTGGAAATCATCAGGCTGGCGGAAAAAACGGCGGAAGAAAATCATGGCAGGATCAGAGGGATACACCTTGTCATCGGAGAAGATTCGGGATTTATCGGAGAATCGATCCAGATGTACTTTGATGTCCTTGCCGCAGGAACCCTGTGTGAGGGTGCGCAGGTGACAATTGAAGGCGTAAAGCCGAAATTGTCCTGTGAAAAATGCGGGAAACTTTTTGAACGGAAACGGTTTTCCTTCACCTGCCCGTTCTGCGGCGGGAGTGGGAACCCGACGGAAACAGGGAAAGAATTTTATATAAAAGATGTGGAATTATTCGTGGAGGATGAAAGCGATGCACATGGTGAAAAAGGAGGTTCTGCTTGATATCAACGGCAGGAATGACCATATAGCGCAGCATGTAAAAGAACATCTGGAAGAAAGACATATTTTTGCGGTAAATATTATGGGGGCGCCGGGAGCAGGAAAGACCACCTCCCTGGAAAACCTGATCCGCGACCTTCCGGTGAAGGCTTATGTTATTGAAGGGGATATCGAATCGGATATAGATACGGAACGGTTAAAAAAACAGGGGATTTCTGCGACACAGATCAATACCTTCGGCGCCTGCCATCTTGATGCGCCTCTCATGCACAATGCTGTTCATAATATGGAGATGGACGAAGGCGGCATACTTTTTATTGAGAATGTAGGGAATCTTGTATGTCCCGCGGAATTTTCCATCGGTGAACATATAAAAATGCTTATCGTTTCGGTGACGGATGGAAGCGATAAGCCTTATAAATATCCGCTCGCCTTTGAAAAAGCGGATATGATTCTGCTCAATAAGGTGGATTTGCTTCCTTATCTTGATTTTGATGAAGCGTTTTTTATGGAAGGTGTCCGCCATTTGAATAAAGACGCTCCCGTGTTTAAGGTGTGCGGAAAAACGGGAGAAGGATATGATGCTGCGGCGGAATGGATTATGAAGATTTTAAAGAAATAATTTTTCGGGAGGCGTGTATGGAACATGAGGTAACGGAACGACTCAGCGTGGCTGGCAGAGTGCAGGGTGTCGGTTTCCGTCCGTCCGTCTGCCGCATGGCAAAAGAATTGAAACTGACAGGCACGGTACAGAACCTCGGCGGCGAAGTGGAAATATACATCACCGGGACAAGGGAAAAGATAGACGCTTTCCTTTGCGGGCTTAAGCAAATGGAACGGCCTGCCCTTGTGGAGTGCGTAAAGAGAGAAGAAAGACCGCTTACGCCTTTTTCCGATTTTACTTCCATTCCCAGCAGGGAAAGCGAAAATAAAATTCTTGCACCTGCCGATATTTCCGTCTGTTCCGCCTGCCTTAAAGAAATGAAAACGCAGGGGAACCGGCGCTGTCATTATCCTTACATTTCGTGTACCGCCTGCGGTCCCCGGTATACTGTTCTGAAAAAACTTCCTTATGACAGGGAAAATACCGCTTTTGATGCATATCCTCTTTGTGATCAATGTTATGAGGAGTACAGCGATATGAATAACAGGCGTTGTCATGGAGAAACCATCGCCTGTCATGACTGCGGCCCCCGGCTTTTGGCGAAAATGAGGGGAATTCCTTCTGCCGGATCATGGAGCCGGGAAGAACTTTTACAATCAGCCAAAGATTTACTCCTTCATGGGGAAATTATCATGGTGAAATCGGTCGGCGGATATAATCTGGTCTGCCGCGGAGACAGAGATGATGCCGTTCAGCGTTTGAGAGTATTGAAACAAAGACGGGACAAGCCTTTTGCGCTTCTTGTTGCAACCGTGGGAGAGGCGGAAAAACTCTGCCATATAAGCAGGGAAGAAAAGGAACTCCTTGAGTCGCCGCAAAAACCGATCGTTCTCTTAAAAAGAAGAAAGAAAAGTATGCCGCTCATCAGCCCTGCGGTAACGGAGCTTACGGAAAGTCTCGGCGTGTTTCTGCCGCCTTTCGGATTGTATGCCCTTCTGGCGGAAATAAAAATTCCTCTCGTTGTGACCAGCTGCAATTTCACCGGAGAGCCTATCATTTATAAACAGGCTGATGCTTTTGCTTTTTATGAAAGTCATGAAAGTATTTCCGCTCTGTTTTACGATGAAAGAGAGATTCTCCGTCCTGCCGATGATTCTGTTACCCGTATCGCGGCGGGAGCTGTGCAGATTCTCCGCCGTACCCGCGGGTATATGCCGGAACCGGTTGCCGTAGAGAAGAAGGGAATGCGCGTTCTGGCACTGGGCGGCGAAGTGGAACCGTCTTTTGCGCTTTCCGTGAATGATTTGATTTATTCTGCCCAGGTGCCTTCGGATCTCACGCTGGAAAAATCATCCGCTTTTTACCGCCGTCTTGTTGCTGATTGGGAAGAACTTCTCCATATCAGTCCCGACATCCTTGTCTGTGACCTTCATCCCTGCTACACTACGGCGGAAGAGTCACGGAAGCTGGCAAAAGAATTGGATGTTCCCGTTTTGGAAGTGCAGCACCATCATGGACATGCTCTTTCCGTTATGGCCGAACATCATTTGGACGGGAAATGTCTTGCCGTAATCTTTGACGGGACGGGATTCGGTACTGACGGTACCGTGTGGGGCGGAGAATTTCTTCTCTGTGAAGACCGATCTTTTATCCGTGTCGGCGCAGTGAAACCGATTTCGATGATAAGCGGTGACGAATCCGTCAGACAGGCATGGAAAAGTCTTTTATGCCACCTGGTACACAGCGGTATACCATCAGATGACAAGAGGGCGGCTGTCGTGAAAGCCGCTGTTGCAGGCGGGTTGAATACAGTAAAAAGTTCAAGCATGGGGCGCCTTTTTGATGCGGTGAGCGCTGCTTTGGGGCTTGCCGATTATAATACTTATCAGGGGCGGTGTGCCATGCTTCTTGAAAATCAGGCGGCGCTTGCGAAACGTGAAAGAAAAATACCGACAGAGCTTTTCTTTAACGAGGAAGTCGTGGAAACAGAAAACGGCAGCGTTACATTTTTTGATCCTGCCCCGCTATGGGAAAAAGTCATGGGAGAAGATAAAGCTGCTGCCGCTCTTGGCTTTCATGAGGCAGTCATACGGATTGTGGAACGGATGGCGGAAAAAACAGGTGTGAAAACAGTTATTCTCTCGGGAGGATGTTTTGTAAACCGTCTTCTTTTGGAAGGCTGCGTGGAAGCTTTGAAGGGAAAAGGCCATGCTGCGTATTGGAATCAGGCGCTTCCTCCCGGAGACGGAGGGCTTGCTTTCGGTCAGGCATGGTATGGTATGAATACAGCAAACGAAAGGAAATCATATGTGTGTAGCATATCCGGGGCGTGTGGAAACCATTGAGGGTGCACATGGGATCGTTAATTTTTCGGGAAATAAAGTACGGGTGAACCTGTCCATGGTTTCCGTGGAGACAGGTGACTATGTCCTTGTCCATGCAGGCATGGCGATACAGAAAGTAGAAAAGAAAGAAGCCCTTGACTGGATCGGGCTTTTTAAAGAAATAGAGGAACTGCGCTGTGGAGAAAAATGAAATCATCCGCTGGCTTCGCGAGTATGACGGCAGACCCGTAAAAATTATGGAAGTCTGCGGTACACATACATCCGCTCTGTACAAGACCGGACTGCGTCAGATCCTGTCACCAAAGATACAGCTTCTGTCGGGGCCGGGATGCCCTGTCTGTGTGACACCGACTGCATACATTGATAAATTGGTGGAAATTTCTTTTAGAGGCGGACACAGAGTCCTTGCTTTCGGCGATATGCTTGCTGTGCCCGGAACGGAAATGTCTCTTGCCGAGGCGCGGGACAGAGGCGCTTCTGTTGATTTCTTTTATAATCCCGAAGATGCTTTGAAAAAAGCGGAAGAGGAAAAAGAAACAATATTTGTCCTGGCAGCAGTGGGATTTGAGACGACAGCACCCGTTTGGGCGACTGTTGTGAAAGAAGCGGATGAAAGACATATTTCAAACCTCAAACTTCTCACCGCGCTGAAAACGATGCCTGAAACACTGGGAGAGCTTTGTACCGCAGGAAATATCGACGGATTTCTCTGTCCGGGACACGTGGCGGTCATTACAGGGGCGGAACGGTACAGGGCACTTTCAGAAACATATGGTAAACCCATGGTCATTGGCGGATTTACTGCCGATCTTCTCCTCAGCGCTGTGGCTCGGCTTGTCCTTGCCGTCAATAAGGGACAGGGCGGTTTTTGGAATGATTACGGAAGCGTGGTCACGGAAAAAGGAAATGTGAAAGCGTGGGAACGGGTAGAAGCCTTTTTTGAAAAAGGAGATGCCCTGTGGCGCGGTCTGGGTGTTGTGAAGAATTCGGGGTTTTACTTGAAAGAAAAATATAATTTATATGATGCAGGAAGCAGAGGTCTGGTAGAAGACCATATTCCCGCAGGCTGCCGGTGCGGGAATATACTTTTGGGCAAGAATATGCCGAGGGACTGCCCCCATTTCGGGAGAACCTGTATGCCTTCCCACCCTGTCGGCGCGTGCATGGTTTCCTCAGAAGGGGCGTGCTGCATTACCCTGCGGGAAGAAGGGGTGGAGAGATTGTGAAAATTACGTTAAAGCATGGAAGCGGCGGAGAGGAAAGCGGAAGACTGATCAAAGATATTTTCGCTTCCGTTTTTGATGACGAGATACTTCTGAAAATGGAAGACAGCGCGGTTCTTCCTCCCCTGCATGGAAATCCGGTACTCACATCCGACTCCTTTGTCGTGGAACCGCTCTTTTTTAAAGGCGGGGATATCGGGAAACTTTCTATCTGCGGGACAGTGAATGATTTGTCATCCATGGGCGCGAGACCTCTTTATCTGACCGCTTCGTTCATACTGGAGACAGGACTGGATGCAGATATTTTAGGAAAGATTGTGCAGTCTATGAAAGAAACGGCAGAAGAAGCAGGTGTGCGTATCGTTGCAGGAGACACGAAAGTGATAGAAGGGAAAGGCGGGCTGTACATCAATACGGCAGGTATCGGCGAACGTCCTTCCTCACGGGATATTTCCTGCAGGAATATGAAATCGGGGGATACCCTTATTCTCACCGGAACACTGGGAGATCATCACGCTGCTGTTTTGACAAATCGCCTGGGCATTGAAAGTGAAATCGAAAGCGACTGCGCGCCGTTGAATCACATGGTGGAAGAACTGCTTGAGGGAAATATATCTGTCCATACCGTTCGGGATATTACGCGGGGCGGACTTGCCACTGTGGCAAATGAATTGGCCGTGTCTTCATCGGTGCGGATAGAATTGGAAGAGGGCATGATTCCCGTTTCGGATATTGTGCGGGGGATTACAGGGATTCTTGGCCTTGATCCGCTTACTATGGGGAATGAAGGAAAAATGATCATTGCCGTTCCCCCAAGAGATGCGGAAAAAGCGGTGGGTATCTTAAGAAGAAACAAATATGGAAGAAATGCCGTTGCTGCGGGGGAGGTACTGGAGGGGAAAGGCGTATACCTGCGGACAGCTCTTGGCGGACTGCGCCGTGTCCTCCCGCTTAGGGGAGAAGGACTGCCCCGCATCTGCTGAGACAGTCAGGCTTGTTTATATTATTCCGTAAAGAGGTTGTTATTCTATTTATAGGAACCGGTATGTTAAAGATACCGGTTTTTTGCGTTCCTGTTTTCCGCTTTTTGGAAAGCCGATTCCTGAAAATACAAAAACGATTAGCTCTGCATGGAAGATGCAGAGGATGCTTATCTGCGAATGGTTTGTATATTATGGAAAAATAAAGAACAAATTAGCTTTGGCTGTTGAAAATATAATAAATAATGAGTATATTAGAGGGAGAGCAGACAGATTATTTTTGGCGGATTTATTTAAGCGGAGGAGTTTATGATGGGGCGAACAGCACTGAAAATCACTTTGGCAGTAGCAATGGCGGCAGGTCTCTTATTGGGCGTATCGGGCTGCGGGAAATCTGCGGAGGCGGAAAAGCAGGCACCCGCGTCCAAAACAGGAATGGAGAAAGTACTTCGTGTAGGGGGTGAAGCCACATATCCGCCCTTTTTATTCAAAGACGAACATGGACACTATGTCGGATTCGAAATGGATCTTATTAAGGCGGTAGCAAAAGAAATCGGCGCCAAGGTTGCTTATACAGATATGCCGTTTTCCCAGTTTATGACAGCAGTGGAAAATAAAAAGGTAGACGTGGTCATCTCGGCAGTGGAAGGTACGGCGGAACGTGCTGAAAAATCGGCGTTCAGCGATGTGTATTACAAGAAAGGCGTGTACTGTATCCTTATACGGAAAGATGATGATCAGATTCATGCGGCAGATGATCTGAAAGGAAAGACGGTAACCGCCGTTAAAGGTTCAACCAATGAGGCCTTGGCAAAGAAACTGGGGGCGGCTCAAATTGTAGAAGCCGAATATAACGCGGATATATTTAAAAATCTGGAAGCGGGAAAGGCTGATGCGGTGATCACTGATGAACCGCTTGCCTATTATTATTTAGGGCATGGCGGAGCGGAGAAGGCAAAGACGGTTGCGACAGTGCCTTCTGACGATGGTTTTGTTATTCTCATGAATAAAGAAGACGTGAAAATGCAGCAGGATATCAATGGTGCCCTGAAGAAAGTGATGGAAAACGGTGTATATGACCAACTGTTCCATAAATGGTTCAATGTATCCGTCAGCGGTAAATAATACGACTATGTAAAAGAAGTTTAAAAATCCGCGCTGTATGGAATCGGAAACGGTTCTGTGCAGCGCGGATTTTCACTGTGATGATCCGTTTTTGCGGAGAGGGCGGAAATATTTTCAGACATTACCTTTTTATCCCTATCCCGGCAGTTTATTTACATATATCGAAAAATACTGTAAAATAAAAAAAGATTTTAATTGTATATACAAATATGTGTATACATGTTTACAATATAGAGGTGATTATATGAGCGAATTACTTCGCGTGGAGAACCTTCACGTGGCAGTAGGCGGCAAGACGCTCCTTCACGGCATAAACCTTACGATGAATACGGGTGAGGTTCATGTCATCATGGGGGTGAACGGGGCGGGAAAATCTACGCTGCTTCATGCCATCATGGGAAATCCTGCCTATGAAATTACCGAGGGGCATGTTTATTTTGAAGGGGAAGATATTACGGAACTTTCCACGGATAAGCGGGCCAGACTTGGTATTTTTTTATCTTTCCAGAATCCTGTTTCTATTGCGGGGATTACGACAGAAAATTTCATCCGTACGGCAAAGACGACCATTTCCGGAAAGCAGCAGCGTCTGTTTCCTTTCAAACGTCTTTTGAAGTCCCGTATGGAGGGGCTTGCCATGGATCCGTCCTGTGGAGATCGTTATCTGAATGACGGTTTCTCCGGCGGCGAACGGAAGAAGAGTGAAATTCTTCAAATGCGTATCCTGGAGCCGAAACTGGCTATGCTTGACGAGACCGATTCCGGACTTGATGTGGATGCAGTGCGTATCGTTTCCAGAAATATTTCCGAATTCCATAATGAAAATAATTCGCTGCTTCTGATTACCCATCTGAACCAGATCCTGAAATTTATCCGTCCCGAGTTCGTCCATGTGCTGATTGACGGGCGGATTGTAAAGGAAGGCGGTTCTGAACTGGTGAGTGAAATCGAAGCGAACGGCTTTGACGCGTATCGCAAAGAGGTGTAAGCCATGGCTGAAGAAAAGAAGAAAAGCCGTGTCGATGACATCAATCGGAGCGTGTACGATATCAAGGATAAGGTGGAATTTTCTTACAAAGCGGATCGGGGACTGACAGAGGATATTATTCGAAAGATTTCTGCGGAAAAGGAAGAGCCTGCATGGATGTTGGAAAAGCGTCTTCAGGCGCTCCGTATTTACGAGTCTCTCGACGTGCCGCCCTGGGCGCCCGATATTTCTGAGCTCGATATGGATCACATCGACACATATATCCGCCCGAAAACGGATAGGAAGGCGCGGTGGGAAGATCTGCCTCAAAATATTCGCGACACTTTTGACCGCCTCGGTATTCCGGAAGCGGAAAAGAAATCTCTTGCCGGCGTAGGCGCCCAGTACGATTCTGAAGTGGTGTATCACAATGTGCAGAAAGAGTTGAAAGAGCAGGGGGTCATTTATGTAGATTTTGAAACGGCCGTCAAAGAATATGAAGATTTGATCAAACCGTATTTCGGTCAATTGATTACTCCGAATTACCATAAGTTTGCAGCGCTCCATTATGCGGTATGGTCGGGCGGTTCTTTTGTTTATGTGCCGAAAGGCGTTCATGTGCGTATGCCGCTGCAAAGTTATTTCCGTTTGAATGCGCCCGGCGCAGGCCAGTTTGAGCATACCCTGATTATTGTTGAAGAAGGGGCAGACTGCCATTTCATTGAAGGCTGTTCGGCGCCACGGTATAATGTGGCCAATCTTCATGCAGGAGCGGTGGAGCTTTTCGTGAAGAAAGGGGCCAGTCTCCGTTATTCGACAATTGAAAACTGGTCAAAGAATATGTACAACCTGAATACGAAGAAAGCTGTCGTGGAAGAAGACGGATCCATGGTATGGGTGAGCGGTTCGTTCGGGTCCCATACGTCCTGTCTTTATCCGGATACGATCCTCAGAGGAAATCATTCGACCTGCGAATTTACGGGAATCACTTTTGCAGGAAAAGGACAGTTTCTTGATACCGGATCGAAAGTGGAAGCCTTGGGAAAGAATACGCATGTGACCATCAATTCGAAATCTATTTCCAAAGCGGGCGGCACTGCGCTTTACAGGGGCGCTGTGGTCATCGGGCCGGAGGCTTCGGGGATGAAAGGCGCAATCAGCTGTGAATCCCTCATGCTGGATAATGAATCCCGCTCTGATACGATTCCTGCTATTATTATTGAAAATTCCGATATCGATCTCGGACATGAGGCAAAAATCGGCCGGATTTCCGAAGAAGATATTTATTATCTGATGAGCCGCGGCATGTCGGAAGAAGACGCGCGGGCGATGCTTGTCCGCGGGTTTGCCGAACCGATTTCCAAAGCGCTGCCCCTGGAGTATGCTGTAGAAATGAATCGTCTCATTGATCTTGAATTTGAAGGGGCTATCGGGTAAGGAGGCAGTCATGGAAGAAATAAGAGTAAACCGGCTGCCGGCGATTACCTGGCGGTACCTGCATGTGAATGACAGTCCGGATAAGTTTGAATTCCCCGGAAATTCGGCATCGGCTGTTTTTTCTGATAAACGGTATGTGTCGGAAGGCGGCACGCTTCCTGCCGATTTTTGCGGGGCATCGGCGGAAACATTGGCGGCGGCGGGAAAAGGACAGGCATATACTGTCATCATTCCTGAAAAGACAGAGGCTGAGCTGACGATTTCCATCACAGCGGAAGAAGACCGCTCGGATTTTGCGGGATGTTTCATCTTCAAACTGGAAAAGGGCGCAAAACTGAAGTTGATCTGGCGGCTGTCAGGAGATAGGAAGCATTCTGTTTTTGCTACAGCGTCCTTTTATGAACTGATGGAAAATGCGGCGCTTTCCGTTTCCTGTCTTGAAACGGGACTGCCTGCTTCCTCTCTTTATGAACAGCGGTATGCGGTTCTTGGGGATGAGGCAAAGCTTAATTTTGTTTCCGCCGAATTGGGCGGGGAGAAGGTCATTGTCCACAGTTACGGAAGATTGGTGGGCAGCCGGTCTGAAATGAGGGAAACCGCTCTTTACGCAGCGGCAGGCAGACAGTCTTTGGATCTTTTTTACCACATCGACCATATCGGCAAAGAATCTAATGCGGTGATTGATGTGAAAGGTTCTTTGTCGGATACGGCGAAGAAAATTTTTCGCGGTACTTTGGATTTCAAACGGGGCTGCAGCGGGTCTGTGGGTGATGAGGGGGATTACGCCATCCAGCTTTCACCGAAGACAAAAAATATTTCACTTCCCCTGCTGCTATGTACGGAAGATGATGTATCGGGGAATCATGCGTCCAGTGCGGGCCAGCTCGATATGAATACGATTTATTTCCTGATGACGAGAGGCTTTTCTTTGGAAGATGCCCGGCTTATCGTTGTAGAGGCGCTGATCCGGCCGTTGATTGACCGATTGGATGAAAGCGTCCGTGAGGAAGTGCTTGCTGAAGTCCGGAGAAAACTGGATACGAAGGAGAAATAATGAACAGTGAGTTAATCAGAAAAGATTTTCCGATTTTGGAAACGAAGGTGAACGGCTATCCGGTTGTTTATTTTGATAACGGCGCTACGACGCAGCGGCCGCTCCCTGTCATGCGGGCGGTCATGGATTATGTAACCCGGAATAACGGAAATCCTCATCGCGGCGCCCACATCTTTGCCATGTCCGCATCGGAAGCATATGATACGTCTAAAACGGTGGTAAAAGATTTCATCGGAGCGAAAAGTGAAAAAGAAATCATTTACACAAGAAATACGTCGGAAAGTTTGAATCTTGTGGCCCGTTCGTATGGGGAAACCCATTTGAAAGCAGGCGACCGTATCCTTATTTCCATTGCGGAACACCACTCGAACCTCGTCCCCTGGCAGCGGGCGGCAAAAAAGACAGGGGCTGTTCTTGAGTATATGTATGTGGATAAGGAAACGGGGCGTCTTCCGGAAGGAGAATTGAAAAAGATTGACGATCCCCGTGTAAAGATCCTTGCCTTTGCCCAGGTAAGCAACGTCCTCGGTCTTGTTATCGACGCGAAGGCTTTAATCAGTCGGGCGCATAAACACGGGGCAGTGGTTGTTCTTGACGGTGCGCAGAGTACTCCCCATAAAAAGGTGGATGTGCAGGAGCTCGGCTGTGATTTCTTCGCGTTTTCCGGGCATAAGATGTGCTCTATGGGCGGTATCGGCGTTCTTTACGGCAGAGAAGAATTGCTGAAAGACATGGAACCGTTCCTTTTGGGCGGCGATATGATTGAAAATGTATATGAGCAGGAAAGCACCTATGCGGAACTTCCTGCCAAGTTTGAGGCGGGGACGCAGTATGTGGAAGGCGCCGTGGGCCTGGTGGCGGCTGTCCGCTATATCGAAGGCATCGGGTTTGACGAAATAAGGGCACAGGAAAAGAAACTTGTCACCCGCGCGATAGAAGGCATGAAAAAACTTCCTTTCATCCATATTGTAGGAAGTACGGATCCGGAAGAGAAGGAAGGACTTGTGGCGTTTACCGTAGAAGGCGTGCATCCTCATGATGTGGCGCAGATTCTGTCCAATGACGGCATATGCATCCGTACGGGGCATCATTGCGCGCAGCCGCTCCATATATATCTGGGAATCAATGCGACCTGCAGAGCAAGCTTCTATTTCTATAATACGGAAGAGGAAGTAGATTATTTCCTTGAAAAGTTAAAAGGTGTCCGAAAAGTAATGGGGTATGATGACTGATGGATCTGCAGCAGCTTTATACAGATTTGATTCTGGAATATAACAGAGACAAGATAAATAAAAGAAAAGTGGAAGCGCCCACTGTTCATGAGCATGGGCATAATCCCAGCTGCGGCGACGATATCGATGTGGAAGTGAAAGTAGAGGGCGGTATCATCAAAGATCTTGCTTATACGGGTACGGGATGCGCCATCAGCCAGGCATCCACGGCCATGATGGCGGAGCTTCTGCAGAATCGCACCGTAGATGAAGCAATCCGGCTGTGTAAACTTTTCCTTGCCATGATCCGCGGCGATGTGAAAGATGAAGCGGCATTGGAAGAACTGGAAGCGGCATACACGCTGAAAGATATTTCTCAGATGCCGGTCCGCGTGAAGTGCGCCACTCTCGGCTGGCATACCCTGGAAGTAGCTCTTGAAAAAATCGCTGCCGATTTAGAAACTAAATAAGGAAATCAAAAAGCACTTGTTTCCTCTTGTAAGGGCAAGTGCTTTTTTGTTTACAAGATATCCAAATCGTCATAAGCGGGAGGGCAGATCCATTTTCCCGCGCTGTCGATCAGTCCCCATTTACCGTCTGTCTTGACACCGGCTCTTCCTTTTCTGAACGCGGTGACATCTTCCGCATCCTTTTCAAAGGTAATTGCTTTTTTGCCTGCATAGTCAAGATACAGCCAGCCGTCTTTTGCCTTTGCGGGAATGCGGTTGTCTTCCGCGTTTCCGATGCTTTTATAAAGCGGTTCCGTCAGCGCTGTCCCCGCCGTATCCATAAGGCCCCATCTGCCGTCTTCCTTGTAGGCAATCATGCCGTTTCCTTTATATTTGAGATCATCATATCGGAAAGGGGCCAGTTCTTTCCCGTCGGTCATGGAAAGCATGCCCCACTTCTTGTCTTCATCTTTGGCAAGGAGGACTTTTGCGTCTTCAGCAGGGATGATCGTACGGTAAATCGTGTGGGCGGCGTATATTCCCTTACGGTCAACCCAGCCGTAGCGGGAATTGTTGTAAATGAGGATGCCGTTTTCCGTGACAGGGAATACATGGTCGTTGGATGTGGCGGCAATCACTTTGCCCGTATTGTCGATATATCCCCGTTTGACCTCTACGGCAGGAATGATTTCTTCATAGCCGTAGTCCGGCCACCAGAGAGGGAATCCGATGCCCCAGCCAAAATGGGAGTGATGGTAACAGCGGGGGTAAAACCAATGTCCCCAGCCGATGCCGATGGAAATAGGGAAGCCGCGGCGGATATGCTCTTTAGAGACAGTCCCCTTTCTGACTTCGGCGATTCCTTTCTCAAAAGGATAGAGCTGATCATAGTCCGCCATGAAGGCAATCGTGCCGTCTGTTTTAGCATAAGCCTTTCCGTCGATGGTCCTGACACCGGCGAGACCTTCGGAAAATGGTGTGAGGACTGCCTTGAACTGCGGCTCTGCCGTTATATTTCCTGTATTATCCACGAATCCCCAAAGTTTATTTTCCGCCTGTACGGCAGTCATACTTTCATGGAAAAGGGGATGGACATTTTTATATTGGAAAGGAATGACTGTCTGCCCTTCTTTATCAATGAATCCCCATTTTTCTTTATTGTCCCGGACGGCAAGAGGTCCGTCAGAATAAGTGGGGCCTGCATTGCTGTACGTCGGGGCAATGACATAGGCACCTGTTTCATCGATAACGCCCCATTTGTTTTTTTCCTTTACCGCTGCCAGTCCGTCCGCAAAGAAATGAGCTTCCTGATACAGGGGGGCGATTTCTTTTCCCTTTTTGTCAATATAACCGTACTTGCCTCCTGACTTGACGATTGCCATCCCCTGTTCAAAATCAGATACCGATTCGTAAACGGGATCTGTCAGCTTTGTACCGTCTTTCTTGTAGAAACCGATTTTTTTATCACGGCCCTCTACAGCAAGAAATCCTTCCTTCCAGAAAGAACGTGTTTCATAAGAAACGGGGATGATTCTTTTACCGCTTCTGTCGTAAAAACCGCGGAGATTTTTCTGCTTCACTTCAATCAGATCGGCGCGGTCATCTTCGCTTGCCAGATCCGCTGCCCTGATTTCCTCATCGGAAAGAGAAAGAGCGATCTTGTCATAAGTAATGGGAATGACTGTTTTTCCCTCGCCATTGACGGCACCCCACTTGCCGTTCTGCTTTACGGCGGCAGTGAAAGGGAACTCTGTATTTTGGGAAATGCCGCTTCCTGCCGGCTCATAAGAATCGGAAAAAGCGGTATCCGATGCGTAAACGGATGCGGACAGCGCCATGGCGGCAATGAGCAGGATTGTTTTTCTGTACTTCATGGATTCACCTCATTCTTGACCGTATAGGATAATCTTTTGTTTTTATTTTAGCATAGGATATAAAGGAATTAAATTTTGCGCAGAGGAGAAAGGGCAGCATGCTTTCTGCACTACAGCAGATTATTCTCACGGCGCAGGATGACGCCTTGCCGTCCAGTGTCATTGTGAACGGGGCGAAAATACTTTGAAAGAAAAACGGGAAATGGGATAGTGACACGGAGTGAAGAATCTATTACTTTAATGACAGCTTACCGGCTTCCTCACCACAGTCATAGATTCTTCGCTGCGCTCAGAGTGACGTCTTATGGTCTTCCTTACCATGGGCACAGACACTTTACATTCGCTTCGGATGACGCCTTGCCGTCCGGTGTCATTCTGAATGGGGAAAAATACTTTGTGAGAAAGACAGGAAATGAAATAGTGACACAGAGTGAAGAATCTATGACGCTGATGGGGTCACGGATTCCTTACCTTTGGTGTTGCTTTTTGTTTTCTTGCATATAGTTTTTGATCGGTCTTATTCAGTATGACGCGTTCTCCTATACAATAGGGTATTCGTGATTTTTATGTGTATTTACAATTTCTCGAAAATCCGTGAAGAATAATTTTAATGATTCGTGCCTGATATATAATCTTATGAAATGGGTATAAAAATATTAAATATACATGATATTGAAAAAATTTCTGGGGGGTATACTGAATATAGTAGTTTAATGCGTATTTATAGTGAGGAGATGCGAATCATGCATGTTACCAGAATTAATCTCAAGACGGATAAAGACATGAAAAAGAGGGAAGGGCTGATAAATTTTTGTCTTAAAGGAGAAATAAAATATGTAGCGATAGGATGGAGCCATATTTATGGAACAAGAGAAATTAAGGATTATCGGGACTATTACGACATTGTGAAAGGGAGCGAAAAAAGGAATGGGAAAAGAATCAATTCTGCGTTGAATACTTTTTTAGATACAAAAGCGGACGATTTATTTTGGACAAGAGATCTCGACGGAATGTACTGGATTTGCAGAGCCAAAGGAGAAGCGATTCCTAAATGTGACAAGGAATTGGACATCGGAGCCGTCGTACCGGTAGAAGGCTATCTGGTGGGCTTAGAAGTTCCCGGACAAATCAGCGGATCTTTTAACAGGGTCAATGGGGGAATTAAACAAAGTCTTGATAAGGAAAAAGAAATTGTTGAATATTCCAAATATATGTTTAACAGTCGTGCTGGAAGAAATGTATATGAAGTAAAGAAGATGGAAGGAGGTCTGTTAAACAACTTATCGTCTTTTGACTTGGAAGAATTGGTGATTTCTTATCTCCAGATAGCAAAGGGTTATTATGTTCTTTCCAATTCTATCGCGAAGAGATCCACTACGATAAATGTGGAGTGTGAGTTCAGGTCAAGACGGAAAGAATATCTACAGAAGGCTGTTGTACAAGTAAAGTCATCGAGGTACAGTGGTGTTCTGGATGCACTTAGTTTTAAGCAATATATAAATGATGGGTATATCGTGTATTTGTATGCCCCTAAAGTGGAAAATGCGGATAAAATGAAGAATTGTATACAAATTACGGATGAGGAGCTGATGACTTTTTATAAAAACAACAAGTCTATACTGCCGGATTCCATTACCAAGTGGGAAAATCTTATCAAAGAATAAAGATTAAAATTCTTAAATAATGCGTGCTCAAGACAGCCGGTTGGTTGAAGTAGGTTGTTGGAGACTCATTAATTATTTTCGTCCAATCCAAGGGCTATAAGGGGATGGCTGATGATTGGGCTGTACTCAGATTCGGAAATATGTAGAGCGAAAGGATGATGAAGATAATGATTCTCTTCCTTGGGTAATTGCTACAGCGAGTGGATTCACTGAAAAGACTGAGAAAAAGGTAGAGATTAATAGTGTATGGCGATCAGTTGATCAGATTTTATAGATATGCTTGATGCAGAAGTCTATAACATTAATGGAGCATTTGATAAAGATAGATAATAAGAAGCGGCTATTGGAATCGATTACAGGATAAGTAACTCTATTTCAAATGAAGAAGGGAAAAATAAGTCTTATTTTTCTTGACAGAGGGAAGTGGCTATGGATACGAAATATATCAGAAATATTTTGATTGTCAATAATAAACAGTACGGTAAATCGGAATTGATAGAACGGCTGATAGAGTTCTGCAACAGAAGTATGGGTTATGGAGAAGAAATCTGTATTCCTGATATGCCAGGTTCGCATATTGTTGATAAGGGGCAGCCGGTACAGCTGCATTATAAATATCGAAATGGCGAAGTTTATGAGCTGAATTTTATTGAGATACCGGCTCAGGTGGGTTTCCATTGTGAATGGTCAGCGAATTGGGCACAAGACGTATACAGCAGTCCTTTCACTTGTGAAGGGGGGCTTCTGCTTATTGATTCCTGTTCTGTGTCTAAACGCCAGTTATTGTCAGATATGAATCTGGTATTAGCTCATGGACTGGTATTAATCCCGGTTCTCATCGAAAAATCTGGTGAATCAATTAATAAGGAACGAATCATAGAAGATCTCGAATGTATCAGTGGTTATGACATGGCAAATACGGTTTTTGTTTCTGATGAATCGGGGCTGAATGTGGAAGCTGTGCTCCAAAAGATAGTGGAGCAGGTACCGCCGCCATTAGACAATTCGAAAAAGCCCTTTCGTGGGTTTATCTTTAATTCCGTCCTTGATCCTTCCAGGAAAGCACTTGCACATATCCGTGTTGTCGATGGGGAACTCAAGGCGGGGATGAAGATCCGAATGATGGCTTCCGGCAAAGTCTGCACGGTGTCAGAAGTGGGGCATTTCTTACCATTTCCTGCAGCAGCTGATATCCTGTGCTGTGGGTCAATAGGATATGCGGCAGCGAATATGGAGAATATTCAGGACTGGGAAATAGGAGATACTATCATAGGTTCAGAAAATAACACCTTAAGAGCACTTCCCGGATATGTTAAAGCAGCAAAGCCTACAATCTTTTTGGGATTATTCCCGATTGTTAAACAAGGCGATCCAGTAGAAATGGGAACAAATCATGAACATGAGGACGTTTATGATAAACTGGGAAAGCTATGTTATGATCGGGCTCATGCTGTTTATGGAGATCCTCTGCCTGAAATTGTAAAAGATCGTCTGCGTCTTGAGTTAAAATTTATTCAGGATAACGGTTATAGTACAATTTTTTATACGGCGCATAAATTAGTACAGTATTCTAATGACGGTGGTCATCCGGCGGGCGTCAGAGATTCTTTAGGGTCTTCTTTTGTCGTGTTCATGTCCGGTATTACTGAAATCAATCCGCTGCCTTCACATTATGTATGCCCCAAATGTCATTGGAATCATTTTTATACTGACGGCTCAGTGGGGAGTGGTTTTGATCTTCCTGATCACAATTGTCCGGAATGTGGAACTTTACTTTATAAAGATGGTCATAATATTCCGTGTTCTGTCCTTTTTGGACTTGATGGCACCAACATTAGAGGATTTGGTCTTGCTTTAGTACAGGATACGGGTCTGGCTGAAGTATACAAGTATATGGAAAAGTTATTGGGACGGGAACATGTATTATGCTATGGGGATAAACTGATTCCTGGTTCTGAAAAATTCCTGAAATATCCGGATGTTTATAAATGTTTGAATGCAAAGGACAGAAGATGGCCTGCTAATGGTACAGTCCGGTTTAATTATCATTCTATTATGGATGATATGTTGAGTCTTACCTTGAATGGTAATGACGCCTTGACTATGATTCATGAGCTTCAGAATTTAACCGGTATCAACCCGCAATCTATTCCTTTTAATGATGCCCGGGCACTATCTGTTTTTTGCTCTACTGATGCCCTTGGCATTACACCGTCAAAATTGGCAGATGTTATTGTAAATGGGAAAGTTACTGTAGGGACATTGGGACTGCCGGGGTATGGAACACCTTTTGCAAGAGGAGTACTGGAAGATGTACAACCAAAGAACTTCTCTGAATTGGTAAAAGTGTCCGGCTTCCGCCATGGCACCGGCGTATGGGTGAATAATGCCCGGGATCTCATCAAGAATGATACGGTGAAAATAGAAGAAGTTATTTCCACCAGAGAGGATGTGATGAATTATCTTGTTCATCATGGGGTGGAATCGCTGACATCTTTTACAGTAATGGAAAACGTACGTAAAGGGAAAGGAATTGAAAGCAAGAGATCAAATTATCTGGCTGAGTTGGAAGCGGCCCATGTACCACAATGGTTTATTGATTCTTGTCTGAAAATAAGATACCTGCCTCCTAAAGCGCCTTCAATATTTAGTGCTATGACAGCTCTCCGCATTGCCTGGTTCAAGGTGTATCAGCCATTGGCTTACTATGCCGCTTACTTTACTGTCTATGCAGGAGGAGCCTTTAATGCCACAGTGATTCTGAATGGATTGGCATCACAGAAACAGGAACTGGCCCGCATTGCTGCGCTAAAACATCTTACGGTCGTAGATAAGGACAATGCTACAATGATTGAAGTGGCAGCGGAAATGTATCTTCGAGGAATGGAATTTCTGCCTATCAGTTTGGAAAAATCGGAGGCGACTGCATTCAAAATAGAAGATGGAAAACTTTTGCCGCCTTTCAACTGTATCCCCGCATTGGGGAATGCAGCAGCCGGAGAAATTGTCAAGGTCAGGAATGAGCATCTGTTTACGTCTAAAGCAGATCTAAAGAAAAGGGGTAAAGTGAGCCAGTCGATTATAGATACCATGGAATACATGGGTATCCTGAAAGGGCTTCCTGAGGGAAATTAGATATCTTTTTTGTCTTTGAAGTAGAAGAAATTTCAATTGGATCCATGGAGAACCGGGAATGTAGAGGGGAATAATGGATTTATGCGCAAAACGTTTTTATTATCCCGTATTTACATTCCGGTTGCCGTTTGATAGAATGTTCCTATAATCACAGCGATGAGGAAGAGGAGTACGCGCGATGAAGCGAGCCGGTGAGGGTGGGAGTCCGGCACTGTGCGGAAGGCGTTTCCGAGCTGCTGCCTGAACGGAGTAGGGCAGCTATCAAACGAAGGCGGGCCTTTGGCCAATGAGGGTGGAACCGCGGATTTGTAATTCGTCCCTGCAGCTTAATTGTTGCGGGGATTTTTTATTTGCAGGAGGACATATGACTTTTCAGCAGATTATTTTGACGCTCCAGAAGTTCTGGTCGGCGCGGGGCTGCATATTGGAGCAGCCTTATGATGTAGAGAAAGGGGCGGGGACGATGAATCCGGCGACGTTTCTCAGAACCATCGGGCCGGAGCCGTGGAATGTGGCGTATGTGGAACCGTCCCGCCGTCCGGATGACGGACGTTACGGCGATAATCCGAACCGTCTGTACCAGCACCATCAGTTCCAGGTCATCATGAAACCGTCGCCCGATGATATTCAGGAAATCTATCTGGAGTCTTTGCGGGAGCTGGGGATCGTGCCGGAGGAGCATGATATCCGCTTTGTCGAGGATAACTGGGAGTCTCCCACGCTCGGTGCCTGGGGGATCGGTTGGGAAGTGTGGCTGGACGGCATGGAAATCACGCAGTTCACTTATTTCCAGCAGGTTGGCGGTATCGATGAGCATCCTGTGTCCGTGGAAATCACTTACGGTCTGGAGCGTATCGCCATGTACATACAGGAAAAGGATAATGTCTATGACCTGGTATGGACGGACGGCGTGACTTACGGTGATGTATGGCATGAAAATGAGTATGAGCAGTCGGTGTACAGTTATGAACTGTCTGACCATGATATGCTTTTCAAACTGTTCGACATGTATGAAAAGGAAGCGGCCCGCGTTGTTAAAGAAGGCTATGTCCTGCCTGCTTATGATTATGTGCTGAAATGTTCCCATACGTTCAATCTGCTTGACGCGGGCGGCGCGATTTCTCTGTCGGAAAGGACGGAGTATATCGGCCGGGTGAGAAATCTGGCGCGTATGTGCGCGAAAGCGTACCTGAATAAACGTAAGGAACTGGGATTCCCCATGCTGAAAGGAAGTGACGCGAATGTCTAAAAATCTTCTCTTGGAAATCGGTACGGAAGAAATGCCGGCAAATATGATGTCCGGCATCGTTGAGCAGATGCATGCTCTTGCCGGCGCCAAGCTGAATGAAGCACGGATTGCTTTTGAAAAGGTGGACGTTTACGCCACACCGAGAAGGCTGGCTGTCATCGTGACTGCCGCTGCGGACGCGCAGCCTGATGAGGAAGTGAAAAAACGCGGGCCTTCCATCCGCGCCGCGTATGATGAAAACGGAAATGTAACAAAAGCTGCCGAGGGGTTTGCCCGGGGACAGGGGATTTCCGCGGCCGACCTGATCAAAGAGGGAGAATATACCTGGGCGCAGGTGGTGAATAAGGGGAAAACAGTGGAAGAGATTTTGCCTGCTCTTTTCACTTCTCTCATTACAGGGCTCAATTTCACGAGAAGTATGCGCTGGGGTGATGAGGAAGCCCGCTTTATCCGTCCTGTCCGATGGCTCGTGGCACTGGCGGGAGAAGCGGTCGTCCCTATGGAATTTGCGCATGTACGGAGCGGCCGGATGAGCCGCGGCCATCGGTTCCTCTGTAAAGAAGAGGTGGAAATCAAATCACCGGAAACATATAAGGAAACGATGAGGAAGGCGTTCGTTATCGCAGATCAGGACGAAAGACGCGCCCTGATTACCGCGGGACTGCAAAAGACAGCAAAGGAGCTGGGGGGGCAGGTCTGGCACAATGCGGATCTCCTTGAAGAAATTAATTATCTGGTGGAGTATCCGACGCCGCTCTATGGCCGCATTGATGAAGAATTTCTTGATCTTCCTGTGCCGGCGGTGGTGACTCCCATGCGTGACCATCAGCGGTACTATCCCGTCAGAAAGGAAGACGGCTCGCTTATGCCTTATTTTCTGACGGTCAGGAACGGAGGAGACCGGGCGATCCGCAATGTACAGATTGGAAATGAACGTGTTCTCCGCGCCCGTCTTGATGACGCGAAGTTCTTTTTTGACGGCGACCGCAGGAAATCACTGGAAGGCCATCGTGAAGCGCTTTCCCGCATCAATTATCAGGAAGGCATGGGGACGATGCTGGATAAGTCTGACCGCCTGGTGAAGCTGGTGGAGGCAATCGGTGAGGATTGGAATTTCACAGATACCGAAAAGGCAGATGTCCGACGTGCCGCTTATCTGTCCAAGTCCGATCTGGCGACGGGCATGGTGACGGAATTTACGGAACTCCAGGGAGAGATGGGCAAAGAATACGCTCTTCTTGACGGGGAAAAGCCAAAGGTGGCAGCCGCTATTTTTGAACAGTACATGCCCCGTTTTGCCGGCGATATTCTTCCGAAATCTTCTATCGGAAGGGCGCTGTCTCTTTCAGATAAGCTGGACAATTTGGCGGCGACGTTTCTTCGCGGATTGATTCCTACCGGTTCTCAGGATCCCTTTGCGCTCCGCCGCCAGACGATCGGCGCCGTCCATATTCTGGCAGACGGGGAGATCCACTGGGATGTCCGCAAAGGGGTGAAAATGGCTCTTGCACTCCTGCCGGGGACGCAGGAAGAAAAAGAGGCGGCTGCGGATAAAGTGGAGGATTTTTTCCGCCAGCGTATCAAAGCCATTCTTCTTGATGAAGGGGTGGATTACGATATCGTAGACGCTGTCCTTACCGGGGCGGTAGATGATGTATATGCGATATTCCTGAAAGCGCATTCCATGATGGACAGCCATGTGAAGGGGGAATTGGAAATGCGTCAGGCGGTTACCCGTCTTGTGAATATTACGAAAGGAAAGACTGCTGTTGAAATTCGTCCTGAACTGTTTACGGAAGAGGCGGAAAAGAATTTGTATGCCGCTCTTGAAAAAGCAGGAGAAGAAGTTACCAGCGCTTATAATGCGTACGATTACGGCAGCGCCCTTCCCGCCCTGAAAACGCTCACCGTACCAATTAATCAATTTCTTGATTCTGTCATGGTCATGGTAGAGGAGGAAGCTGTCAGAAATAACCGTATCTCTCTCTTGATAAATGTTTTAGAGGTCTACGGGCGCTGGGGTGATTTCAGTAAATTAGTATAACTGGATATTTCATAAATAATGGAGTGGATATGTTACTGTATAAAAAAATAACAGCTCTTTGCTGTACAGCTTTTCTGCTGGCCGGGGTGGGCGGATATACGGCAGATGCCGCTATCAATACGGAAGTAGGCAGTTTATCGGGGATGCCGCTTCCGGCGCCGAAGAAAAATGAAACAGGAAAGAAAATCATTTTGAATCTGACAAGCCGGCTTTTGACGCTGTATGAGGGAACGGAGAAAGTTCGTATTTATCCTGTGGCTGTCGGGGCGCCTGAAACGCCTTCTCCGGTCGGGGAGTTTTCTATTTCAGAAAAAGAAGTGAATCCTTCATGGACTGATCCGAAAACGGAAATCACCGTGCCTTCCGGTCCGTCAAATCCTCTTGGGTACCGTTGGCTGGGCCTTTACGGGAATTACGGTATTCACGGGACGAACGCGCCATGGTCTATCGGCCGCAGTGTATCTCACGGCTGTATCCGTATGTATGAAGAAGATGTGGAGGAACTTTTTGAAAGTGTGCCCATGGGAACACCCGTGGAAATCATCTATGACCGTGTGATTATGGAAGAAGCTCCGGATCATACTGTTTCTTACTATATTTATCCTGACGGTTACGGATGGGAACCGCTCACCGTATCGTCTGTAAAAGAATATCTTGCGCGTTACGGTGTGGAAGACTTTGCCACGCCCGATGAAGTGTATCATAAGATCATCGCCTCTGACGGCAGCGTGACTTATGTGGCAAAACATTATGATCTTGTCATCAACGGGCGGAAGCTGAAAAAGAAGGCCCTCAGTAAAGATGGAAGTATCTGGATCCCTGCAGTGGAAACGTCTGTCGCCGCCAAGGTGGGGGCTTACTGGGACGGGGAAACAAACACACTGATGACCCGTCTGGGCAAGGTGCCGGGGATTGTGAAAAGCGACGTGGTTTATATTAATGAAAAAGACTTGGAAAGTGTGTTCCATATCAAAGGTCGTCTGACAGAAGACCTTGTTTACGAAGCGGAGTCCCTTCCGACGGCGGAACCCGTTTCAAAAACAATTGTACTTGGCAGGAAATACTGATAAAGGGGAGCGGATGCTCCTCTTTTTGCTTGCTTCGTGCATAAAAAAAGACCTCTCTTCCGAAAGGTCTTTGCCGGATTATTTCTCCAGTCCCAATTCTTTTTTATAACGTGTCATGCCGTCAATGCAGAGCTGCATCACGAGGTTCGGATCGAGATCGAGCATGTCGAAACCCTGTTTGATGACACCACGGCTGCATCCCGCGGCAAACTTTTTGTCTTTGAATTTCTTTTTGAACCCTTTCAGTTCCATGCCGTCGATCCCTTCAGGACGCATGAGTGCGTATGCCATGATGATGCCTGTCAATTCGTCCACGGTGAAAAGACTTTTTTCCAGGGGAGTGGCGGGTTCAAATTCATCCGTACATACGCCCCAGCCATGGGAAATGATAGTACGGATATCTTCTTCATCGACACCTTCGGGGGCGAGGAATTCCCGGACATGGCGGCAGTGTTCCTCCGGGTATTCTTCATAATCCACGTCATGGAGATAGCCGATAGCTTCCCAGTGGTCACGGTCTTCATGGAAATAATCGGCCATGGCGCCCATTGCCGCGCTGACTGATTGGGCATGGATGAAAAGATGGTCTTCCGTGGTATGCTTTTTCAGTATTTCCTTTGCTTTTTCTAAAGTGAGTCTGCTCATAGTAACCTCCTTATATTATGGAAATAGTAGTTCTTTTTTCTCCGTTTTGTCAAATGGGAAAGAAACAGGTACAATGAAGAAAATGGACAGCAGAGAAAGGAGAATTTTCATGGCGCCTATGGAAGAGTTTATCGAAATGTTGAAAAGTCATAACCGGATTGTGTTCTTTGGCGGCGCGGGAGTGTCTACCGAATCGGATATTCCCGATTTCCGCGGGAAAGGCGGGTTGTACCGTCAAAAGACGGAGCTTCCCTGGTCGCCGGAAGAAATGCTCTCCCATCATTTTTATGCGGAGCATCCCGTGGAATTTTTCACCCTCTACAAAGAGAGGGAGGGTATGATGCTGGAAGCGGAACCTAACCGGGCGCATACGGCGCTGGCGGAATTGGAAAAGATGGGGAAATTATCCGCCGTGGTGACGCAGAATATTGACGGGCTTCATCAAAAGGCGGGAAGTAAAAAAGTCATTGAACTGCACGGTTCAGTGCTGCGGAATATCTGCCAGAAGTGTGGCAGAATGTACGACATGGAGGAATTTATGGAACTTTGCAGTCCGGTTCCCCATTGTCCCGGCTGCGGCGGCGTAGTCAAGCCGGATGTGGTGCTTTATGAGGAAATGCTTGACAGGAATACGATTGAAGACGCGATTGATGAAATATCCCGCGCGGATATGCTGATTATCGGCGGGACGAGTTTGGTGGTTTATCCGGCGGCGGGATATGTGGATTATTTCCAAGGCGACTCCCTGGTTATGATCAACCGTGACGAAACGCCGAGAGACAGCCGCTGTTCTCTGGTGTTCCGCGAAAGTGTGGGCAAGGTGCTGGAAGCAGGCGTGGCGGCGCTGAAAGAGTAAGCGTGGGGGTTTATTTATTAAAAATGGGAGAGGTACATGGAATTTTTTTCTGTGGCCTCTTTTATTTCCTGTGGAGTCCATATTTCATGGTAAAATAGAAAAAATGTGTAATAGGAATGTGATGGCTATGGAAATCGATTTTGAGGCGGATGCGTTTGATGAGGGGCGCCATTTGCGTGATGTTATACGGGGGCATAAAGGATTTTCTTCCGCTTTATGGAAACGGATAAAATGGAACGGGGAGGTTTGGCTGAACGGTACCCGGATTCATAATGCGAAAACTGTTCTTCATGAAGGAGACCGCGTCCGTTTGGTGTGGGATGAATCGTCAGACATTGTGCCTGCTGATATTCCCCTGGATATTCTCTATGAGGACGACACTCTTCTTGTGGTGAACAAGGGGACAGGAATGATCATCCATCCTACGAATGCGGGAATCCATGATACCCTGGTGAATGCGGTAGCGGGATATTTCCAAAAGAAGGGAGAAGAATCGGGGATACATCCTGTATATCGCCTGGACAGAAATACGACAGGGGTGGTGGTAGTTGCCAAGTCGGCGAAAGCGCAGTATGCGCTGACCCGCTCCCATGATCTTATACATCGGGAGTATATCGCCGTGGCAGGTGGTTATATTCCCGGAGAGTTCGGCATTGTCGACGCGCCTATCGGGAGGAAAGAGGGAAGCATTATCGAGTGGACGGTACGGAAAGACGGCAGACCCGCGCGGACGGAATATACTGTTCTTCGCCACGGGGACAACTATACCGTTTTAAAGCTCCATCTTCTCACCGGACGGACGCATCAGATCCGTGTCCATGCACGGTACATGGGGACACCGCTTTTAGGTGATGATTTGTATGGCGGGAATCATGATTTGATAAGCCGCCAGGCGCTTCATGCGCATACGGTCACTCTCACCCATCCCGAAACGGGAGAAGCGATGAAGTTCACTGCGCCTGTACCCGCGGATATGGAACCTTTTATGAATGAGGGGAAAAATATGCATATTGAAACGAAAAGCAGCGTATCTTTCCTTACTTTTGATGTTTTTAAAAATGAGAATCTGATAGCAGCCGTGTCTACAAAGAACGGAGGCGTCAGTACAGGGGCATACCATTCGCTCAATATGGGGTTTTCTACAGATGATGCGCCGGAAAAAGTCAGAGAAAATCGGAAACGCTTCTTTGATGTCCTTGGCATTGTTCCTGAAAGGCTGGTGAACTGCGCATTGGTTCACGGCATCCATATGGAGAAGGTTGGAAAGGCGGACTGCGGACGCGGTGCGCAGGATTTCACTTCCGCCATTCCCGCATGCGACGGCTTGTACACCAACGAAAAAAACGTGCCCCTCGGACTGAATTATGCCGACTGTACGCCGCTCCTTTTTTATGACCCCGTGACGTCTTCCATTGCGGTGGCGCATGGAGGATGGCGGGGAACGGCAGGAAATATAGCGGGGGAAGCGGTGCGTCATTTACAGGAAAGCTATGGCGCCGAGCCGAAGAATATAAAAGCGGGAATCGGACCGGCTATCGGTAAATCCGTCTTTGAAGTGGAAAAAGATGTAGTGGAAGCTTTTGAAAAGATATTTGATGAAGAAGAAATGAAGAGGCTTTCGGCACCTAAAGGAGAAGGGAAGATTCTTATCGATCTGCCGCTGGCGAACCGTATACTTATAGAGCGGGCAGGTATTCTGCCGGGAAATATTGAAGACTGCGGCATCTGTACCTATTGCAGGAATGATTTGTTTTATTCTTACAGAAAAGCGGCAGGCAGAACCGGACGCCACATGGCGGTAATGATGTTGAAGTGATGGATGAAAACATGGAGTTGAAACACTATAAAACGCGGTGGGTTATCATGCACCGCGTTTTATAGTGTCCTTTTCCCGAAAATCGGGTGGGTGGTGGGCTTTAAACTTCTTTTTTCGATAACGTCCAAAGCCTCATCCATGGATAAGTCGCGCCGCCCTTCATCCGTTTCATAAACGAGGACGGGAATGTCCGCGCCCAGTTCGCTTCCCGGCAGGTATACATATTCTTTTGTATGATGGTCGCCGTAAATGAAACCGGCAAGTAATTTGCTTTCTGTTAGTTTTTTCATGATTCATTCCATTCTGTAAGAAGAAGAGGTTTAAAGTCCAGATAATCGGAGGAGGTGAGATGGAGCTGTATGCCTTCCAGCTCCTTTGGCAGGTTGTTAAAATTCTGTTTACCGTGGATATGCCCGTAAATGCAGTCTGTTACGCCGTGGGATTTCATGATCTCCATCATTTTTGTAGGCCTTCTCTGCTCATCAAAAGGAGGATAGTGGAGAATGGCGAAAATTTTCTCACAGTTAAATTTTTCCGCTTCTATGAGGGAACGTTCTAACCGTCCCTGTTCCCTCAGGATAATCACTTTATCTTCTTCCGTTATTTTTTTTGATGTCTCGGGGATCCATCCCCGTGTGCCTGCGAGCGCTATATTTTCTACGGATAAAGCAGAATTGAAAATAAATTCAAAAGCATTGTCTGTCATTCGTTTCATTTTTGATACGGTGTTCCACCAGTAATCGTGATTGCCGCGGACGATGATTTTCCGGCCGGGGAGTGCGGAAAGCGTTTTCAGGTCGGAAAGAGCATCTTCCAGATGAGTGGCCCAGGAAATATCGCCCGCCATGATGACGGTGTCGCCGGCGGTAATGGTTTTTTTCCATGCAGAGAGAATTTTTTCACGGTGATTTTTCCAGTTCTCTCCGAAAATATCCATCGGTTTTGTCGGCGGGTCGCCGGAGAGGTGGAAATCACTGAAGGCATACAGTTTCAATAGGTTCTCCTTAAAGTAATCAGCCGAAATATTTGGGTGAGGTGAGCATTGAGATAATATTTTTTGAGCTTTCATCATCCATGACGTGGGTAATGCGATACCCCATGTACAGCGGACTTGCTATATAGCGGGGGAACAGTTTCACATGGATGTGTTTCATATGGTAAAAAAATAAATTATAACTGTTGCAGGGGATAGGGAAATCATGAAGAATGTAGTTTGCGATTTTTTGAATGGTATCGGCAAAAGTGTCTGTGCAGCCGTCCGTCTTAAGTGTTACATTCAGTTCCCCCATGCCGCATATGGGGTATGATGAAAGGGAAGCAAAGCAATTCTCGTCTTCATGAAAGATTGTTCCCAGAAAGTTTTCGCGGTCGATATTGTCTCTGTAATCGTAATCCTCAAGTCCGATAATCTGGGAGTGGGGATGGCGCTGGGATCCGCCCGATTCAGGACCGTAGTTGCGGAAATAGATTACCGAGCGGAAACGAGGATTTCTTTCCAGCAAATTCCATTTTTCCAGGCCGAAGGAAATGACTTGCCGCGCTTTTTCCTTGGTATATTCCGTGAGATCTGTTTCATGGACTGCCGATTCGATAATCACTGTGGGATAAGTGTTTCTGAAAACAGGATACTTATTCATGAGCCAAATGATATCGCCTTTTTCATCTAAGATATCTGTCAGTGTTTCTCTGTGGCAGAATGGGCAGCTTGTCTGCGTCCCCGAATGAGGTTTATGTTTTCCGATAGATATATCATAAATAACAGGAGTAGTCATAAGAGTCCCTTCTTTCCATGCTTATTATATCATGGCGGGAAGGGGAATCTATCCGCCGGAAACGATAAGAATACCCTGCAAAAGAATTCTTCAAAAAATTTATCGCTTTACTTGACAAAAGTAAAACGATGAGTTAGTATACTGTCATAGTATTTATTTAGCAAGATAAAGTGGAAAAGAAAAGGAGAACGAATATGAACTGGAAAAAAATGATTGTCATTGGCGCATTGGCCTGCGGCGCTGCCGGATTGGTGGCAGGCTGCGGCGGTGAAAAGAAAGCAGCGGCTCCGGCAGCCGACAAATCGGTAAAGCCGACAAAAATTGTGGCAGGGATGGATGATACTTTCGCGCCTATGGGATTCCGTGATGACAAAGGTGAAATCGTGGGTTTCGACATCGACATGGCAAAAGCTGTTTCCAAAGAAATTGGGATACCCATTGAGTTTAAACCGATTGACTGGGCGAGCAAAGAGACTGAATTGGAATCCGGCCGCATCGACTGTATCTGGAATGGGTTCACCATGACGCCGGAACGGCAGAAAGCTCTTGCTTTTACGAAACCGTATATGGATAATGTACAAGTCTATGTAGTTCTTGCTGACAGCGCCGTACAAAAAGCAGAAGAGCTGAAAGGAAAGAAATTGTCCATTCAGGAGTCCAGCACGGCGCAGACGCTTTTGGATCGTGATGAAAATCTGAAAAAGTCTTTTGGAGAGATCAAAGCTTACCCCGATCTGACCGCATGCTTCATGGATCTGGAATCGGGACGTGCCGATGCGGTACTGGCGGACACTTGCCTGATTGAATACTATATGACAAAGAAACCGAATAAGTTCCGTGAACTTCCGGGTGAAGTATCAAAAGACACCTTTTCTATCGGAATCAAAAAAGATAATAAAGTCCTTGTGGATATTCTGAATGACGGTATTGACAAGGTCATCAAAAATGGCGAAGCCGCTAAGATTTCCCAGAAATGGTTCGGCAAAGATATTGTTCTGAAATAAGCTGAAATGAAGAAATGGGCAGGCGTAATGCACGCCGGCCTCTTTCTTTTGAAAAAACGGTTTCTTATTATCCTCAGTTGATGTATAATAAGTGGCGATTTCTCATTACACTGTAATACTGTAATAAAGTTTTTGAAGAGGGATTTATGGATTACATTTTCCGTATACTGCCGAATATGTTCAGCGGTCTTGGCGTTTCCGCCCAAATATTTATTTTTACCATCGTGTTGTCGCTTCCTCTCGGAATGCTTCTTGCCATGGTACGTATTTCCAAAGTCGGTCTGTTCCGTCAGGCAGCAGGGGCGTACATCTATCTGATGCGCGGAACACCGCTCATGCTTCAGATTATGTTCATCTACTACGGGTTGCCTTTGATTTTTGATCTGCAGATCAGCGATTTCCCTGCGGCCATACTTGCCTTTGTGGCTAACTATGCGGCGTATTTTGCGGAAATATTCCGCGGCGGGATCCAGTCCATCAGCAGGGGGCAGTATGAGGGGGCGAAAGTGCTCGGCTTTACCTACAAACAGACAATGTGGCATATTATCCTGCCGCAGGTGGTGAAACGCGTCATTCCGCCTTTGGGTAATGAAACCATCACGCTTCTGAAAGATACGTCTCTTGTGTACATTCTTGCCATGAATGATTTGATGCGTGTCACCCGCGCGTTTGTGCAGCGTGATTTTGATACGACCCCGTTCCTGGTGGCAGGTATTTTTTATCTTGTTTGTACCGCAGTTCTGACGAAAATTCTGACCTATGTTGAAAATCGCTATGCCGTTTATGAGGAGTAAGCCATGAGTTTTATTGAAATGAGAAATATACGGAAGGATTTTGGGAAAAATACGATCCTTCACGGCGTGAATATGGATCTGGAAAAAGGAAAAGTAATTTCCATTATCGGACCGTCAGGCGCGGGGAAAAGTACGCTTCTCCGATGCCTGAACCATTTGGAACTCATCCAGGGCGGCTCTATCTGTGTGGGAGGAGAATACCTGGCACAGGAAAAAGATGGCAGAGTTGTTTATGCCGATGATGTGACGGCAAGAAGGATCCTTCTCCGTATGGGCATGGTATTCCAGTCTTTTAACCTCTTTCCGCACATGACGGTCTTGGATAATATTCTTGCCGCGCCGGTCTATGTGAAAGGAATGAAGCGGGAGGATGTAATTCCTGCTGCTGACGCTCTTCTTGACAAAGTCGGACTGTTAAATAAGAAAGACGTTTATCCGGGCAGTCTTTCCGGCGGGCAGAAACAGCGTGTAGCCATCGCCCGGGCGCTTGCCATGAATCCTGATATCATGCTCTTTGACGAACCTACTTCGGCACTTGATCCTGAACTGACAGGAGAAGTTTTGAAAACCATCCAGCAGCTGGCTGATGAGAATATGACCATGGCAATCGTTACCCACGAAATGGCTTTCGCAAAATCTGTTTCGGATAAAGTCCTTTTTATGGTAGACGGAAAAGTGGAAGAGGAAGGAACAAGCACACAAATTTTTGAAAATCCTCAAAGCGAAAGGACGCGCTCGTTTCTTCAGTCCATTTTGAGATAAAATCCTTAAAAAATATTTCCGAATGAAACATCTGCTTTTGGCGGGTGTTTTCTTTTGCGATTTTAGATCAATAAAAAATGGCCGTCTTTGGAGGAACGGCCGCAAATGCATTTTATTGAGAGGTTACTTGATACGATTCAGGATGGCAACAGCTTCTTCTGCGGAAATATCCCCACTGACCGGAGTGAAAATCGCTTGGTTGCCCAGCATCACCGTACCGTTCTGTACATATGCGTCATAAATATTCTGCCCGTGATCATAAGCGGCGGCAAGATTGCCCATGACGAAATATTTCCTTTCTGTAGAACTCATGTCGGCAAGTGGGGCGGGTTTGAGGAAATCCTTTTTATTAATTTGTACTACATCCGAATTATTCTTGATTGTTACACGGCCGCCGGACAGTGCGGAGATTTTCTTTTCATAATTATCACGCCGCTCCTTGTGGCCGGGGTGGTCATTGGGAGAGAAGATTTCACCGATAAAGTTTCCGGCAGTATCGCCCTTCTTTTCAATGACCCGCTCCCATAGAGCTGCGCCTGCCCCCGGATTATAGCCTGCCTGGTAACAATAATCGAAAGCCAGATTATCTGCTTCCCATTCCGCTTTTTTGGTGATCTGCACATTGTTAATATGCTGAGTAAGCACTCCCATGGCCTTGTCTGAAAAAGCGCTTCCGCCTATGGCGCCGGCAAGTATCGTGCCGCCAATGGCTGTCTTTAATTTTTTTCGTGTGCCGTGAAGTACGTGGTCTTTCTGTCCGTGACCCATCTCATGAGCGATGACCACGGCGATTTCGTCTATATTTTCCGACAGATTGAAAATCCCTTCATTCACCGTCATTACATGACCAAGACCGCAGGACGCATTAAATGTCTGATCAGCATTCAAAAAGTATAAGTAGGGTTTGTTATAAATAGAAGGATCAGATGCACCGATGCCTTGGGTAAGCCGTCCCATAATGTCATCCAAAAGACGGGCGTAATAATCATTATCCGATACGCCCAGGTCCTTGATGAGAGCCTGAAAATATTCATTGCGGCCATCATCCGTATTGTTGATGTGATCCATGTATGCATCAATTTGGCGGTACTGCTGGGCACCGCCGATGACTGCACCGAGGGTGCCGCTTAAATCAAAAGCGTCCGCCAAATGGGGAGAAACGGAAAAGGTGAAAATGCCACCCAATATTCCGGCGGTGATCATGAATGAAAGTGAAGTTTTTTTCATGGCGGCCTCCTGCGTGAAAATGGAAGGATAATTTAAGTATAAACCATTATTCTTATATTCATTTTACTATTAGAAAATGTGGAAAGTAAAGATGGAGCCGTAAGTAAATTCATTTCTGTCTGATTTAGGGAAAGTAAGGTATTTAATATGTTTTGGAGAAAGATGAAATTGATTTCATTTTGCCATTTCAGAAAATTATTGATGGTGATATAATGAGCTTTAGGTTTTTTAATAAATTAATTTATTTTATGCCTTATTATAAGATAGGATGACGGAGGAGAAAGATCATGAATGAAAAAATAGTCAAGGCGCTGGGAAGCGTTGCGGCAGTTGCGGCGATTGTTATGTATGTTTCCTATATCCCGCAAATTATAGGCAATCTGCATGGAAACAGGGGCGATTATATACAACCGCTTGCGGCTGCGATCAACTGCATATTATGGGTTGGTTATGGCTTACTGAAAAAAGAAAGGGATTGGCCTATTGCCATCGCCAATTTCCCCGGTGTGATATTTGGATTGATGGCTTTTTTGACGGCGTTGATTCCTTTCTGAAAAGGAACAGGTCGGAAGATCCTGTAATTAAAGGAAAGAAAGATAATAAAAGGCTTGACAGGAAGCGAAGTTCATGCTAAAGTAATGAAGTCGCTTAGAGCGATGGTTCTTTGAAAACTGAACAGTACAGCGAGAAAAAGCCGATGTGCGAGTTTCAAGAAAAAAGGAAACCGCAAAGAATTTGAGTAAGCAAGGCAAGACAAAATCGAGCCGAAACAAACAATCTATCATGGAGAGTTTGATCCTGGCTCAGGACGAACGCTGGCGGCGTGCTTAACACATGCAAGTCGAACGAAAAGACGGAAAGAGCTTGCTCTTTCCGGAATTGAGTGGCAAACGGGTGAGTAACACGTAAACAACCTGCCTTCAGGATGGGGACAACAGACGGAAACGACTGCTAATACCGAATAAGTTCCAAGAGCCGCATGGCCCATGGAAGAAAAGGTGGCCTCTACCTGTAAGCTATCGCCTGAAGAGGGGTTTGCGTCTGATTAGCTGGTTGGAGGGTAACGGCCCACCAAGGCGACGATCAGTAGCCGGTCTGAGAGGATGAACGGCCACACTGGAACTGAGACACGGTCCAGACTCCTACGGGAGGCAGCAGTGGGGAATCTTCCGCAATGGGCGAAAGCCTGACGGAGCAACGCCGCGTGAGTGATGACGGCCTTCGGGTTGTAAAACTCTGTGATCCGGGACGAAAAGGCAGAGTGCGAAGAACAAACTGCATTGACGGTACCGGAAAAGCAAGCCACGGCTAACTACGTGCCAGCAGCCGCGGTAATACGTAGGTGGCGAGCGTTATCCGGAATTATTGGGCGTAAAGCGCGCAGGCGGCTTCCCAAGTCCCTCTTAAAAGTGCGGGGCTTAACCCCGTGATGGGAAGGAAACTGGGAAGCTGGAGTATCGGAGAGGAAAGTGGAATTCCTAGTGTAGCGGTGAAATGCGTAGAGATTAGGAAGAACACCGGTGGCGAAGGCGACTTTCTGGACGAAAACTGACGCTGAGGCGCGAAAGCGTGGGGAGCAAACAGGATTAGATACCCTGGTAGTCCACGCCGTAAACGATGGATACTAGGTGTAGGAGGTATCGACCCCTCCTGTGCCGGAGTTAACGCAATAAGTATCCCGCCTGGGAAGTACGATCGCAAGATTAAAACTCAAAGGAATTGACGGGGGCCCGCACAAGCGGTGGAGTATGTGGTTTAATTCGACGCAACGCGAAGAACCTTACCAGGTCTTGACATTGATCGCGATCTGCAGAAATGCGGAGTTCTTCTTCGGAAGACGAGAAAACAGGTGGTGCACGGCTGTCGTCAGCTCGTGTCGTGAGATGTTGGTTAAGTCCCGCAACGAGCGCAACCCCTATCATTTGTTACCAGCACGTAAAGGTGGGGACTCAAATGAGACCGCCGCGGACAACGCGGAGGAAGGCGGGGACGACGTCAAGTCATCATGCCCCTTATGACCTGGGCTACACACGTACTACAATGGGTGTCAACAAAGAGAAGCGAAACCGCGAGGAAGAGCAAACCTCAAAAACACACCCCCAGTTCAGATCGCAGGCTGCAACCCGCCTGCGTGAAGCAGGAATCGCTAGTAATCGCGGGTCAGCATACCGCGGTGAATACGTTCCCGGGCCTTGTACACACCGCCCGTCACACTATGAGAGTCAGAAACACCCGAAGCCGGTGAGGTAACCGCAAGGAGCCAGCCGTCGAAGGCGGAGCTGATGATTGGAGTGAAGTCGTAACAAGGTAGCCGTATCGGAAGGTGCGGCTGGATCACCTCCTTTCTAAGGAGACACGCTTAAGAGAAACCTTAAGAACGTGTAGGTCGGACATCGGAAATCTCGAAGTACTGTTCGGTTTTGAGAGAACCATAACTCTCGAAAATGGGCCTATAGCTCAGCTGGTTAGAGCGCACGCCTGATAAGCGTGAGGTCACTAGTTCAAGTCTAGTTAGGACCACCACATTTTTCCAAGCAAAAAAAAGAAAAAACAATGGAAAAGCTTTGAAAAAAGCACCATGGGGGTGTAGCTCAGCTGGGAGAGCACCTGCCTTGCAAGCAGGGGGTCAGGAGTTCGATTCTCCTCATCTCCACCAACCCGGAAAACAAGCCGGGAACTGTTCTTTGAAAACTGTATAGAAGAAGAAACGAAAGAAAGATTTCACGAAAGAGAAAAATTTTCCGACGTACTGAAGGAAACGCGGAGAGAGGGAACCCTTTCTCCGCGCCAAAAGAAACAAAGGTCAAGGTAAAAAACGTAAGTTAAGATACTAAGAGCATACGGTGGATGCCTTGGCGATATCTGCCGACGAAGGACGTGACAAGCTGCGAAAAGCTGCGGAGAGATGCAAATAATCGGCGACCCGCAGACATCCGAATGGAGAAATCCGGCTGTGATGATGCACAGCCATCCATGCCCAAGAGCATGAGAAGGAACCGGGCGAACTGAAACATCTAAGTAGCCCGAGGAAAAGAAATCAAACGAGATACCCCAAGTAGCGGCGAGCGAACAGGGAAGAAGCCCAAACCGGTGAAGGAAACTTTACCGGGGTTGAGGACCATCAGACCCGCGAAGAACCTTAGCCGAAACTGTTGGGAAACAGTGCCGAAGACAGTGAAAGCCTGGTAGGCGAAAAAGAGAAACGCGGAGATGGCACCGGAGTACCGCGGGACACGAGAAATCCCGTGGGAAGCAGGGGGGACCACCCTCCAAGGCAAAACACAGATATCGACCGATAGCGCATAGTACCATGAGGGAAAGGTGAAAAGCACCCGGGAGGGAATGAAAGAGAACCTGAAACCGTATGTTTACAAGCAGTCGGAGACCGCTTAATAATAAGGTCGACGGCGTGCCTATTGAAGAATGAACCGGCGAGTTACGAAGCCTGGCAAGGTTAAGCAGGAAATGCGGAGCCGAAGCGAAAGCGAGTCTTAAGAGGGCGCAAGTCAGGAAGCGTAGACCCGAAACCACAGTGATCTACCCATGTCCAGGTTGAAACACAGGTAAAAATGTGTGGAGGACCGAACCTATATCCGTTGAAAAGGGTTAGGATGAGGTGTGGGTAGGGGTGAAATTCCAATCGAACGTGGAGATAGCTGGTTCTCCCCGAAATAGCTTTAGGGCTAGCCTCATGGCAAGAGTGCAGGCGGTAGAGCACTGATCAGGAGAGGGACCTACCCGGTTACCAAACCCAGTCAAACCCGAATGGCTGCAATCATACCTGGGAGTCAGACTGCGACTAATAAGGGCCGTAGTCAAAAGGGAAACAGCCCAGACCATCAGCTAAGGTCCCCAATGCCGTGCTAAGTGGCGAAGGATGTGGCATTTCATAAACAACCAGGATGTTGGCTCAGAAGCAGCCACCATTTAAAGAGTGCGTAATAGCTCACTGGTCGAGAGACGCTGCGCCGAAAATGTCCGGGGCTCAAGCACGGAACCGAAGCTATGGCATGATAGCAATATCATGGGTAGGGGAGCGTTCTTATAAGGAAGAAGCATGACCGGAAGGACATGTGGACGAATAAGAAGTGAGAATGCCGGTATGAGTATCGAAAAGAAAGGTGAGAATCCTTTCCACCGAAAGCCCGAGGGTTCCTGAGCAACGATCGTCGACTCAGGGTAAGTCGGGACCTAAGCCGAGGCGAAGCGTAGGCGATGGACAACAGGTTGAAATTCCTGTACCGGATCAAGTCGATCGAGCGAAGGAGCGACGCAGGAGGGCACATGATCGCGCGGCTGGAAGAGCGCGTCCAAGTGCGTATGTTGCAGCAGAGGAAAACCCCTGCAGCTAAAAGCAGAGACATGATGGGGAGTTAAAGGAAACTTTGACGAACTCATGGATCCCACACTGCCAAGAAAAACTTCTAGCGAGACAAGATCCGCCCGTACCGTAAACCGACACAGGTAGGCGGGGAGAGAATCTAAGGTGCGCGGGAAAACCCTCGTTAAGGAACTCGGCAAATTGCATCCGTAACCTAGGGAGAAGGATGGCCCCCGGTCAGTGAAGAGCAGAAACGCTCAGAGCTAAAAGGGGCGGCAGAAAAGAGGCCCAAGCAACTGTTTACCAAAAACACAGGTGCCTGCGAAAGCGAAAGCTGAAGTATAGGTGCTGACGCCTGCCCGGTGCCGGAAGGTTAAGGAGAGAAGTTAGCGAAAGCGAAGCATCGAACTGAAGCCCCGGTGAACGGCGGCCGTAACTATAACGGTCCTAAGGTAGCGAAATTCCTTGTCGGGTAAGTTCCGACCCGCATGAAAGGCGTAATGATTTGGGCACTGTCTCAACGAGGGGCCCGGTGAAATTGAAATACCTGTGAAGATGCAGGTTACCCGCGACTAGACAGAAAGACCCCATGGAGCTTCACTGCAGCTTGAGATTGAATCCCGGTGACAGATGCACAGGATAGGTGGGAGGCGCCGAAGCATTGCCCTAGGGCGGTGCGGAGCCGATGTTGGGATACCACCCTTCTGTTGCTGAGATTCTAACGCGAGGAGTAACGACCCTGCGGACCCTCTCAGGCAGGCGGTTTGACTGGGGCGGTCGCCTCCGAAAGAGTAACGGAGGCGCCCAAAGGTTCCCTCAGGCCGGACAGAAACCGGCCGAAGAGTGCAAAGGCAGAAGGGAGCTTGACTGCGAGACCAACAAGTCGAGCAGGGACGAAAGTCGGGCTTAGTGATCCGGTGGTACTGGGTGGAAAGGCCATCGCTCAACGGATAAAAGCTACCCTGGGGATAACAGGCTAATCTCTCCCAAGAGTTCATATCGACGGGGAGGTTTGGCACCTCGATGTCGGCTCATCACATCCTGGGGCTGGAGTAGGTCCCAAGGGTTGGGCTGTTCGCCCATTAAAGTGGTACGCGAGCTGGGTTCAAAACGTCGTGAGACAGTTTGGTTCATATCCATCGCGGGCGCAAGAAGTTTGAGAGGAGCTGCTCCTAGTACGAGAGGACCGGAGTGGACGGATCAACGGTGTCCCAGTTGTCACGCCAGTGGCACGGCTGGAAAGCCGCATCCGGGAAGGATAAACGCTGAAAGCATCTAAGCGTGAAGCCAACCTCAAGATGAGACTTCTCATCAGCAATGAGTAAGACCCCTTACAGACGATGAGGTAGATAGGTTATGAGTGGAAGAGCCGCAAGGCTTGGAGCGACATAAAACTAATAGGTCGAGGTCTTAACTTAGAAACACCGAGACAAGCGAATAACTTCAGGACTTCTTCTATATGGTTTTGAGAGAACAGGCTCTCAGAGAAACAGTGGCGACAGCTGTGAGGATCACCCGTATCCATGCCGAACACGGAAGTTAAGCTCACAAACGCCGAAAGTACTTGGCCGGAAGCGGCCCGGGAGGATAGGAAGCTGCTGATAAAGGAAAAGACACTTGCAAATGTAGGTGTCTTTTTTCATATGCCGGGGCTTCCTATTTGCATGCATAAATTTGAAAGGGAGTAGGACAAAGGTGTCCGGAAGAATCCGTGAGAGATGTCATCCGAGTCATAGATTCTTCACTCTGTGCCACATGTCTATTTTTCCGTCTTTCCCACAAAGCATTCTTGTCTCCGTTCAGAATGACCGCGGCATGGAAGTCATCATAATTAGGGGGGACGTTAATCGTTATCCTGAACGAATGTGAAGGATCTGCTGCCGTGATGAGGGAATCGGTAAAATGTCATTCAGAGCAGGAGCGAAGGAGGCTTTCTGATTACCTTTTGCTTCATAAGGTATTTATTGCGAACCGGTTTTATAAAAGAAATTCTGCCGGTAAGAATAGGGTTTGGGTGAGCCCTTTTATTCAGAAGAAAGGAAGTGAACCATTATTAAGAGAGCGAAGCGACACTATAAAAGCGTCTGAAACGCCATACCTGGACGAAAGGAGCGGTAAGGTATGACGGAGGATAGAGGAAGTATTGAATAGTAAATTTTAACTCAAATTTTTATGGATACTGGGGAATGCGATAAAACCTATATGTTTGCAAAAGAAGATAAATTTGGGATAAAATAAAGAAAAAAGGATACGGCCAGACAGTATCGCAATATCTTTTTATTTTTTACAGTTATCTGCCGTATAGGCAGCTTAGAAAGCGCATGAGCACAAAGAGACCCATAGGGCGGGGTTATCTGCCGTATAGGCAGCTTAGAAATGAATACGGGCTGCCGAAATATTATCTTGTGAGTTATCTGCCGTATAGGCAGCTTAGAAACTGTTGCAACAAAGTTGTCTTCTGGGCTATCCGTTATCTGCCGTATAGGCAGCTTAGAAAAAACACGTATAAAGAGTTCGTAACATACGAATGTTATCTGCCGTATAGGCAGCTTAGAAACTGTGTAAAAAGTCCGGATTCAACCACCGCATGTTATCTGCCGTATAGGCAGCTTAGAAAAATAGAAAAACCGTAAGGTGGACGACCACCTGGTTATCTGCCGTATAGGCAGCTTAGAAATTTTGACAGGGAAAGCACCCACCAAAGAACTGGTTATCTGCCGTATAGGCAGGTTATATATTTCATAGTTCTTTTTTTATGGCTGACGTCTGATGGGGGTTAGCTTTTTGTGTTGCGCGGCTGATGTTGCAGGGCGTATGTGGCGAAGTGGAGGGGGCTTTTTTGTCAGGGGCCGTTTTTCCTGTGCTATAATTTAGGCATACTTATGTAAAAGAGGTTTATCATATGGATATATATGGACAGTACAAGGATTCTTTAGAGGCGGTCATGCGGATGATGGCAGCTTCCATGGAGCGGTATGCGAAGGCACATAAGGATGATTCGGGGGAGTTGATTTATGAGCATCTGCGTTACCGGCTGAAATCGGAGAAGAGCATGCAGGCGAAGCTGGAGGCGCGGGGATTGCCGCTTACCCCTTATTCGGCGCTCTGCGAGGTGCGGGATGCCATCGGGTTCCGTGTTGTTTGCCGCTTTATCGACGATATTTACAAAAATATTTCACGAATTAAAAACTTGCCGGGAATCACCGTGGTGAAAGAAAAGGATTATATACTGGATGTGAAATCAAATGGGTACCGCAGCTACCATATGATCCTGTCGGTTGAGGCGCCGTATGAGGACGTTCGCGGAGATAATCCGGGTCATTTTTTTGTGGAAATACAGCTCCGCACCATCGCTATGGATTCGTGGGCGAGTCTGGAGCATGAAATGAAATATAAGCACCATATCAGGAATGCGCCGCTCATTGAGCAGGAGCTGAAACGCTGTGCCGATGAACTGACGTCCTGCGATATTTCCATGCAGACGATTCGTAAACTTATCCGTGAAGAAGGTGGAACAGAATGAAAATATTGATAGCAGAAGACGAAAAGGCTATGTCAGATGCCCTTGCGGCGGTGCTGAAACATTTCGGCTACGAGGTGGACGCCGTCTATGACGGGCTCGCCGCTACGGAAAAAGCGAGGGAGAACTCCTACAGTTGTATGATTTTCGATATCATGATGCCGAAAATAGACGGTATTGAAGCGCTGAAACGCATCCGTGACAGCGGTGATATGACGCCGGTCAGCATGGGGGAACTGCTTGCCCGCATCCGTTCTATGACAAGGCGCATGGGCGAATTCACGCCGACTAAGCTGAAAAAAGGCGATGTTGAGCTGGATGTGGCGGAGCAAGAACTTTCCTGCACCAGTTCCGTCCGCCTGTCGAGCAAGGAAACGAAGCTCCTTTCTTACCTTATGATGAACGAAGGGAAAACTATTTCTACCGACGAGCTTTTCCGCTATGTCTGGAGTGATGAAGCGGACATGGATATCGGCATCGTCTGGATGTATATTTCCTACCTCAGAGAAAAAATCGAGGCCGTTCATGGAAATATACGGATAGCAGGAGAGAAAAACGGCGACTTCCGCCTCCAGATCGTCTCCCGCTGATTGACATACAGAAACAGAAGGTACTCCTATGGATATGATACGCAGGCTCCACCGCAAATTTATATGGATGGCCACCGCCTCCGTCGTGGCTATCATCGTCCTTGCCGTCGGACTGATCAATGGCTCCCTCTACGTCAGGGTGCACCATGAAATATCGTCCATCACCGACATCATTTCGCAGAACGGCGGTACTATCCCATCCGACCTCGCGCCGCAGGAGAAAGGACTCTTCGAATTCGGGAACTGGGCGGAAGAAACACCTGAATTCTCCTATCAGGCGAGATATTTCTCCATTCTCTTTGACGCGAACAAAAAGGAAGCGAAGGTCATTAACGTCAACCACATCGCCGCATTCAACGCCAAAGAAGCCTTCAACCTCGCCGTACGGGTTCTCCAGACAGGGAAATCGGAAGATTTCTTCCTTAAAGACAGGGCCTATTATAACTATAAAATCACACAGACCGCCAGCGGTGACACCCTTGTCGTCTTTTTCGACTGTACCCGGGACATCCTCGCCCTCTCCTCCATATTCAGCTACTCCGTGGCGCTCGGTCTCTTCTGCATCACCCTCTTCTTCCTCATCATTACCTTCCTCTCCAGCAAGGCCATCAAGCCCTTCGTGAGAAATATGGAAAACCAGAAACGGTTCATCACAAACGCCAGCCACGAGCTGAAAACACCGGTGGCGATCATTTCGGCGAATACGGAAGCGCTCGAACTCGTCAGCGGAAAGAGCGAATGGACAGGGAATATTATCAAACAGACGAAACGCCTGACGAACCTTATCAACGACCTTGTTGCCCTCGCCCGGGTCGGGGAAATAGAAAAAGAAAACCTGAAACTGGAAGATGTGGATATTTCCCAAGTCACGGAAACCATCGCAGGTGACTTCCGACAGGTGGCGGCTGAACGGGGGAAGACGCTCGAAACCCATATACCGCCCGGCGTCCACGTCCGGTCAGAAGAAAAACTCTTCGGACAGATCCTCGGCATCCTTCTGGATAACGCCGTGAAATACTGCGACGAAAAAGGACGCGTGCAAGTGGAAGTCACGACAGAAAAAAAAGAAAAAGGTTTTGCGATAATAATCTCCAACGATTTTGCAGAAGGAGAAGATATAGACTACACGAAATTCTTTGAACGCTTCTACCGCCACGACATCTCCCACAGCAGCCAGATCAAAGGATACGGCGTAGGCCTCTCTATGGCTGCCGACATCGTGAAGCTCCTCGACGGAACCATAGACGTATCATGGAAAGAAGGGCGCATTTCCTTCCGCCTTGACTTTTGAAACAGAAAACGGCACTGAAAGAAAAACAGTGCCGTTTTTGAGTAAAGGATTGTGGAGTGTTTTTGGAAATGCAATGAAAATGAGGCGCAGCTTGATAATGACAGACTCAACGATCTTAATAGAAAATGGCAGATCGGATAAGCTATGAGTGGATTTGCCCCGATAATCCGATAATGGGTATTCAGGGCTTTGGAATCCAAATAGAGAAATCCTAAAGATTAACTATAAAATTTACACAGATGCTGTCAACGGATATCTTTGGTCTGATTTAACAAGTGAACAATTGTCCTGCAAATATGTAAGTGAAGCGGATGTGCTAAATGTTGTGTTGTTTAATAAACGTGCAAAATAGTGGCGTGAGGAAAATCCGGATCTGAAAGAAAAATGAGGGCTTGTGCAAATCTAAATGAGCTATTGGTCTTTGCGAATATGGAAAGCTATAATGCAGTTTTAATTGGTAAAAAGATTGATTGGAAAGAGCGAATGGTCGTGCTTAGAAAATTGACAAGAACCTAATTATTTTCTTTGGAGAATTTGAATACTGAAGGAATGAAAAAGTTGAAGGTTTTGGATAATGAAAAGTAAGGATGATCAAAATATTCATGAAGCTGAGCTATAGAAAAATCAGTACGGCAAATGTATCCATGCTAAGAACATTTTGTGGTTGCTGTTTATTTTTATCATGGTGTACAATGTAGACAACTGCTGGATAAGCAGCTTAGAAAATATATATAATGGTTATCATAATTATCTGCCGCGTAGGCAGCTTAGTGGAAAGGTGGTCTGATTATCTTTATAAATCCATATATATATTAGTTATTAAATTTATAGTATCATGCATTTAAGGAGGAAAATAAAATAATGATGATTGAAAAAGTTCATGGACAGCGAATTAAAGAGAAGGAAAAAATGGAACATAACATAAATGATACAGATGACATCGTGGCAAAAATGAGATTACTGGTGGCTGATGGTACGATATGGCTGACACAAAAGGAAATAGCGGAGCTTTTTCAAACGACGAAACAAAGTATAGGCATGCATATCAGGTTCATCCTGAAGCATGGTGAATTGGATGAAAGCGTGGTGGTCAGCTATCGGCTGGCTGACCGAAAACAGGGGACGATGCAAGGGAAATTGCAGGTACGAAAGACAGCCCATTATAACTCAGACATGGTATTGGCGGTTGCGCGCCGTGTGTGCTCACCAAGGGGGAGGCAGTTCAGGAGGTATGACACAGCGGTATTAAAAGAGTATCTTGGCAGGAGATTTTGCCAAGGATAAATAACATTTGAGAGGTTGGGGCGGAACAATCCTTTGTAAGGAGTTATCCTGCTATATCAGGGGAAATGCCGGAGTGATCTGCAGCCGGTATGGATTATGGTTCTGAAAAGGAGGATAATGAGTTTGAAAATGGCATAAGTTTCATGAGAAAATCATAGGTCTGTTGATTGGCAGACGGTCATTGCAGGATGTATTTGACGGAGGTTTCTGATGATAGAGGATATTGTCAAGTCGGACTTAAAAACGATTCTTCATTCTAAACGGGCGAATTTATATTATCTTGAAAAGTGCAGGATCATGCAGAAGGATGGACGTATTGTTTATTTGACGGAGACGAAAAAAGAGAACTTGTTTTGGAATATTCCGATTGCCAACACAACAGTGATTCTTTTGGGCAGCGGTACTTCTGTGACACAGGCGGCAATGCGGCTGCTCAGCAGCGCCGGTGTACTTGTTGGTTTCTGCGGTGGTGGGGCTACACCGTTATTTGCCGGTACGGAGGTGGAGTGGCTGAATCCGCAAAGTGAGTACAGGCCGACAGAATATGTGCAGGGGTGGCTGTCTTTTTGGTTTGATGAAGAGAAACGTCTTGCTGTGGCAAAGGAGTTCCAGAAAAAGCGTATCCGTTTTCTGCAGACAGTCTGGGATAAAGACAATGAATTGGCCGATGAAGGTTTTTTTACCGATGATGCTTTGACAGAAGAAGCGATTTCCGTTTTTAAGAGCCGCATGGAAATAGCGGGGGATGTGACCCATGTATTGGCGGCGGAGGCGGAATTCACAAAAAAGCTCTACAGGTACGCGGCACAGAATACGGAAACAGTCGATTTCACGAGGGAGCGTAATTCTGACCAGCCTGCGAACAGGCTGCTTGACCATGGGAATTATCTGGCGTACGGACTGGCGGCAACGACTCTCTGGGTACTTGGTATTCCTCACGGCTTCGCGGTGATGCATGGTAAGACAAGACGAGGCGCTCTTGTTTTTGATGTGGCAGATTTGATCAAGGATGCCATCGTCCTGCCATGGAGCTTTATCTGTGCCATGAGAGGGCAGAGAGACAGAGAATTCAGACAGATCTGCTTACAGAAGTTTACCGAACATAAGGCGCTGGATTTTATGTTTGATGAAGTGAAACGGTGCAGCAGACTATATGCGGGCGGTGAACGGTCATGATGGTCATATTTACGAGCAGGAGCGAGAAGAAGGCTATTTATACGGTGCGGAGGATTCTGGATAGTTTTGCAGACAGAATTGGGAATGATACGTGGAAAACGGTCATTACGCAAGAGGGATTGCTGACGGTGCAGGCGCTTTTGCGACGGACTGCTACCAAAAGTACAGCAGTGGCGTGTCATTGGATCCGGTCACGGAGCCATAGCGAGCTGGTCTGGATTGTAGGGAAGCGGGACATGTTTAATGAGGAAGGCATCGTGCCTGTCCACTCCACACAAAAGGAAATCCTTCACCATGAGTGGGAAAACGATTGGCAGTATCTGCCGTTGATAAAAGCGCTGGCAGCGGTGTCGGCACTCTTTCATGACTGGGGAAAGGCATCAGCGTTATTTCAGGAAAAACTGGATAAAGGGACATTGAAAATGGATCCCTTCCGTCATGAATGGGTATCCTGCAAGCTTCTTGAAGCGCTTATTTTTGCCGCAGGTGCGGAGGAAGACGATAGAAAATGGCTGAAAGTACTGGCCGAAAGAACGATAAAGACAGAGGATATAGAAAAGAATCTGCAAATTGACGAAAAAGGAAACGGGCAGGCAGATATGAAAAAGCTGGATGCAGCACATTTGCCGCCGATTGCAAAATTTCTGATGTGGTTGATCCTGTCTCATCACAGGCTGCCGTCTATGGATAAGGATGGCTGGGTGAATGTGGAGAAAAAAAGTTTCCACAGTATATTCTCCAGTCTGAATGCGTCCTGGGGATATGAGAGTGAAGCGGAGGAGACTATTATGTGCCGCAGGAGCTGCTTTGTATTTCCGGAGGGACTCCTTGTGGAGAATGCGGCAGCCTGGCGGAAGGCCATAAAAAAATGGTGTGGCCGGTTATTAAATGATTATGACAGACTGATGGATATTATGGGAGGGGAAACATATAAACCATCTTTCAGGGCTATCGCCCACTATACGAGATTGTCTCTTATGCTGGCGGATCATTATATTTCTTCCCTGCCTGAGGAAACAGATAAGGACCGATGGGCAAAAAATGATTTATGGGCGAATACAGACGGTAAAACCGGAAAGAAAAAGCAGTTTCTGGAGGAACATTTGGTTAGGGTCTGTGAACAGGCAACCCATATTGCCCACAGACTTCCTTATTTCAGTGATCAGATGGAGAGTGTCTATGATGTAAAGGCGTTGGCAAAGAAAAGTCCGGCAGTTTTCAGCTGGCAGGATACAGTTGTCGAGAAAATCAGAGCATTCCGGGAGAAGAATGGGGATGGTGCCAGGTATTTTATAGTCAATATGGCAAGCACCGGCTGCGGCAAAACGTTTGCCAATGCAAAGATCATGCAGGCTGTATCGACGGACGGAAAATCGCTCCGGTATATCCTTGCCCTCGGCCTCCGTACGTTGACGCTGCAGACCGGTGATGAATACAGGGAACGGATACATTTGGACAGGAATGATCTGGCCGTCCTTATCGGTTCCAGTGCCGTAACCAAATTGCATGAGGAAAATAAGGAAGCAGATAAAGAGAAAGAGGAAGAGAAAAAGGGAAATAGAAAGGGGTACTTATCGGAAGAGCCGCTGCTGCCGGAAGAATTGGAGTATGTGGATACGGAAAGCGAGGAGCAGTCCCGGTTTCTGGATATCTTTTTCAATAAGACAGATAAAAAAGGAGTGGCGGTAAATGAAAAGACGTCAAAAAAGAATAAAGCCTTTCTATACAAGCCTGTCCTTGCGGCAACTATCGATCATATGATGGGGGCTGTGGAGACGACACGGGGAGGAAGGTATATTTTGCCTTCATTGCGGCTGATGTCATCGGATCTGGTGATTGATGAAATTGATGATTTCAATTCCAAGGATCTCATTGCCATAGCAAGGCTTGTTCATCTGGCGGGATTGTGCGGAAGAAATGTGGCGATCTCTTCAGCGACGATACCGCCTGATCTGGCGGAAGGGCTGTACAGGTCATATCAGGCAGGACTGAAAAGTTACAATTCCTTCTTTACGGGGAAAAAACAGTGTGCTCTTGTGCTTTGTGATGAGTTCAGGACAGATGTGGAACCGATGGACAGCGGGGATGATTCGGCTTATCGAAAGATTCACGATCGATTTATCCGTAAACGAGTGGAAAATCTGGGGAAAGAGCCGATAAAGCGTAAGGGATATATACAGCCCTGCGGAGCGGAATATAATGACACTGACGCTGCGAAAGAGACTTCCTATTTTGAAAATATGAGGAAGGCCATAGAAAAGCTGCATGAAAATCACCATGTCATTGATAAAAGAACAAAGAAGCGGATTTCTTTCGGTGTGGTTCGTGTGGCAAATATCACCCCCTGTGTGAAAGTCAGCCTGTACCTCATGAAATGCGGATGGAGCGAGGGGACAGCTGTCCGAGTGATGACTTACCACAGCAGGCAGATCCTTCTTCTCCGTCATGAGCAGGAGCGGTATCTGGACAAGGTGCTCACAAGAAAAACGCAGTCTGCCACAGTGGATTTTCAGGATGAAACCGTGCGGAAGCATCTGGACAGCACACCGGAGGAGAATATCATATTTATTCTTGTAGCAACACCGGTGGAGGAAGTCGGCCGTGATCATGACTTCGATTGGGCAGTGGTGGAGCCGTCGTCGTACCGATCCATCATACAGCTTGCCGGCCGTGTCCTTCGTCATCGTCAGCCGGTTTCAGGAACGCTTGAAAAAAAGAATATGGCAATCATGGCCTATAATCTGAAAGCTTGGCAGGGAAAAGAGCCGGCTTACAGCAAACCCGGGTATGAAACCGAAAAGCGGAAATTGAACAGTTATGACATGCATGATCTTGTGGATGAAGAAGAGCTGGGCAGAAGGATTGATGCGGTACCGAGAATTTTAAAACCGGAAATGCTGGATAAGGAGCAATTCTGTCCGGATGATAAAAGATATTTCTCAAAACTCTCTGATCTGGAACATGCGAGCATGATGGATTTTAACTGCGAGGAAGATTGCGGGCCGCAGTGTATGCACGGATGGATGGAAGAATACTGGTGGATGACGGCACTTCCGCAAGGCTGCAGCCGCTTTCGTGAAAGCTATGGGGAAGAAATCAAGGCCTGCGCGGTGTATGAGGAGGGGAAACGAAAATTTCTTGTGTATGAGGGAAAGGAGAAGACTTTGCTTTCAGATAGTGTAGGAATTACCGACTACAGTGGTATGACAGAGGAAATGGAGGGACGGTTATGGATTATTCGTGATTATGAAGCTGCCTTGAGGCGGTACGTATCAGATACAAGTGATGTGCCGCAGGATGTGCAGATGAATGAGGTTTCCTGCAGATATGGAGAAATCACTATACCCTACGGGAGATCCAGTACAGTGGATGAATGGAAATATTCAGATCAGTTAGGTATGTTCAAGTTAACGGAAGAAAATAGACAGGAGGGATGATTTTGAGCGGGTTGACAGCGTACATATCGGAAGCGGCTGCAGGGAAAAAGAAAACGCCGCAGAAGTGGCTGGCGGATACGGTTTCTTTGCTTTCCAAATGCGATATGGCGACACATGTCGGGAAATTCACCCATCCCGATGTGAAAGTGTATTTGCAGAGAAAAAATAAAGCGGGACAAAATGCCTATGTACTGACGGAAAATGTGGACTGTGAAACGGATATCGTATATTCTTCTGCCGCTTACATGGGCGCAGCGAAATTACTGCTTTATGCATTGGATGACGGAAGACCATTATGGAAGCATATCTATGAAAATGATGAAAACGTTAGGAGAGAAGTAGAATCTTTGGGCGTATCCTTCGATACAATGAGACAGGAAGTGGAACGCATGATGGCGACTGCCGATCCGGCAGCGACGGACGGAAGGCTGCGGCAGATTTACTTTCCTGCCGGAGAAGGGACGTATCATCTGTTGACCGTATTGCCGTCCTCAAGCCTTCTGCAAGTGCTGAACGGCAGAAGCAGGAATATGAGGCAGCACAGGTTTGACTGCCGTAATGAGAAAAGCGAGTTTTATGGGAATGCATGTGATGAAATCATGGAGAGGACAGTCATCGGCTTTGGGGGAACGAAAGCGCAGAATATCAGCGCCTTTAATGCACGGGTAGCGGGAAAAGCGGATCTGCTCATGTCTATGCCGGCTCTGCTGGAAGGGGAAAAAATACGTCGTCCCCACCGTAATTTCCTTGAGGAAACAGTGCCATACCGGGCCTATTTCTTCCTGTTCCGAAATCTGCATGAGTTGTTTCTCATGGAACGGAATAATGCGGAAATTCGGAATAAGAGGGAAGCACTGGTCTGTGATCTGATTGATGTCATACTGCAGTCCTGTTATCGTTTACGGGAAGAGCCTGCCGGCTGGAGCAATGGCGAGGAGTTCCTTAATCTGCCGCAGATCCAGAAAATATGGCTTGATGAACAATATCGAGAGGAACGGACAGATGAATGGGCAAAGGAAACAGGGAAGTATTTTGCAAAATGGTTTATTTACAAATATAGAAGGATCAAAAAAGAACAGCGTGTATCATTAGGCGAGGAGGAAATGAAATATATTCGGCACGCAATGATAGAGGTTCTTATGGAGGAGGTGAGAAGTTTGTCATGAAAGCATATCTGCTTATATCCCATCTGCGTATTCATAATGCCAATGCCATGAGCAGTACCTTAACCATCGGAGTACCTGCTATGACAGCATGGCTCGGTGCAGTCCATGCACTGGAACGAAAGTTGGGAGAAAGGAGGGAGCCGGCTCTGGAGGGGATACGACTTGTAAAAACAGCGGTATCATATCACAAGACGAATCTGCAGATTTATAAGGGCCCCGGAGACTATGTGAATTCCCTTGTAGGAACGGCAAATCCACTTAATGAAAAAGGAGAAAGACCGTCATTTATTGAAGATGCGAGAATCCATCTTTCCGTATCCCTTCTGATAGAGGCCGAAAGGGTAGATGGGAATAACATGGAATTATTGGAACAGGTAGTAAAGGAAATATTGCCCCGGATGAAAATGGCGGGGGGAGACATACTGGATATTAGAAAAATCCAAGTCATGCGCATAAATGAAGACAATCCTATATCAGTTAGGAAAGTGATTTCCACACTTATGCCCGGTTATATACCTATTGAGCGCAGGGATCTCATGGAAGCGAAAGAGCTGGAAGGAAAAGACAGTCTGGACAGGCTGCTTCACTATCTGAAAGTACATCAGATGGCAGAAAAAGATGAATCCGGTAAGGTAACAGACTGGAAATATGAAAAGGCGGCAGCCGGATGGATTGCGCCGCTTGCTGTAGGATTTAAGGGATTGTCTCCGCTGGGGAAAGTGAAAAATCAGCGGGATCCGGATACGCCCCATCGATTTGCAGAAAGCATAGTCACCCTTGGTGAATTTAAGATGGCTCATCGGTTCCGTGACATAGATGAAATGATGTGGCACTATGCCTATGAAGAAACCAATCAATTATATCTTTGTAAAAATAAGGAATGATCAGGAGGAAATGAAAATGGCGAAAAAAGAATCAAATCTGGCATCTGTACTTTCTTTTGAAAAGAAACTTGTTTTATCGGATGGCTATATGTATGGAACAACCTGGGAAAAAAGAAATGAAACAGCCCGTCCCGTTATGCTGGTAGAAAAATCTGTAAGAGGAACCATTTCCAACCGATTGAAGGATAGTGTAAAAAATGATCCCATGAAATTGAATGCGGAAGTGGAAAAAGCAAATCTGCAGACCGTAGACAGTGCTTCTATTTCTTTAAACGATGACACATTGAAATTATCCTTTACAATCAAAGTCCTTTCCGGTGTAGAGCATCCTTCTGCATGCAATAACGAAACTCATCATAAAAAGATAGAAGAAATAGGAAAGAAATTTATTGAGCAGAACGGATTTAAAGAGCTGTCAGCCCGCTATGCGATGAATATAGCTAATGGCCGCTTCCTTTGGAGAAATCGTGTAGGGGCAGAAAAAGCGGAGGTCATTGTATCCATAAAAGAAGAAAATAAAAAATGGATATTTAATATTTATGATTTTAGCTTGAAGGATTTTGATAAGAATCGTGAAAAAGTGGAAGAATTGGCATCTTTTATTGCCGAAACTCTCTGTGGAAAGAGGTCATCCCTTCTGATCGAAGTGGAAGCCTTCGCACTTATGGGGAAAGGACAGGAAATTTATCCCAGCGAAGAACTGATTCTTGATAAAGGAAAAGGCAAGAAGAGCAAGGTTCTTTACCATGTGGACGGTACGGCAGCCATGCACTCGCAGAAACTCAGCAATGCCATCAGAACTGTTGACACTTGGTATCCCCAGGAAGAGGGCAGACGGATACCGATTGCCATTGAACCCTATGGTGCGGTCACCACTCTTGGGAAAGCTTACCGCACACCAAAAGAGAAAAAAGATTTTTATACCCTGTTTGATCAGTGGTCAACCGGCAGTGAACCGGACGATGAAAATGACAAAAACTATGTCATGGCTGTTCTCGTCCGCGGCGGTGTTTTTGGTCAGAGCGAAAAGGAATAAGCCATGGAATACTATCAGGAAATCACCTTGCTCCCATGTGCGGAAGTATCGCTTGCCTTCCTTTGGACCAAAGTGTTTACCCAGCTCCATATTGCTTTTGCAGATGAAAAAAATAAAAGCGGACATAACCCCTATGCCGTTTCATTTCCCGAGTACAGGGAAACAGATCTGGGAGAAAAAATCCGTGTCTTTGCGGAAACACAAGAATTGGAAAGACTCAACCTGTCTAAAGTACTGGGACGCCTCCTTGATTATGTGCACTGTACAAGCATAAGAAAAGTACCGGAGCGCAAGCTGCGGGGGTATGCCGTGTATAGCAGGTACCAGCCGGAAGGCTCAATCCGGGTAAAAGCGAAACGCTATGCAAAAAGACATCCGGGAGTAACGATTGAAGAGGCTGCCCGGCTTCTGCAAGGAAAGAGAAAATCTGTCAGATTGCCGTACATACAGATGAAAAGCCTTTCCCGCGGAGGAACATTTAGCCTTTTTATAAAAAAGCGGGTAGAAGAAGAATCTGCCTTGACAGAATGCGGAACCTATGGTTTAAGTAATAACAGAACCGTTCCGGAATTTTAACCCAAATTTTTATGGCGTTTGAAAAATGCGATTAAATCAATATATTTCAAGGCAGGAATAAATTTGGGTCAAAGTGGGAAAAAGATGTATAAGCGCACGTGCTGTCGGATTCTTTTTCCGCTCCAGCATCGTTAACTGCCGCATAGGTAGTTTAGAAAATCTATGCTAATTATTTCGCGCGGTGGTACAAGTTAACTGCCGCATAGGTAGTTTAGAAAGGAAAAAGCAGTTTTCGGATGTGTCCTTTTTATGTTAACTGCCGCATAGGTAGTTTAGAAATTAGCGTATGCAATAACCCCGTCTTTAAAGTGGTTAACTGCCGCATAGGTAGTTTAGAAAATTTATGCTAATTATTTCGCGCGGTGGTACAAGTTAACTGCCGCATAGGTAGTTTAGAAATTTAGACGCCAGTGTATACTTAACGCTGGTGAGTTAACTGCCGCATAGGTAGTTTAGAAAGAATCCGTCGGGCGTATTCGGTATTTCCGTTTGTTAACTGCCGCATAGGTAGTTTAGAAAACGACGAATGACAGTATTTTTCTCAAAGACCGGTTAACTGCCGCATAGGTAGTTTAGAAAAATTCTTTCGGTATTTGTATCTTGCGTATCGGGTTAACTGCCGCATAGGTAGTTTAGAAACAAAGATTGTGCCGGAATGAACATTTACATCAGTTAACTGCCGCATAGGTAGTTTAGAAAGAGACAATGAGGCACAGAAAGTTATCGAAGAGGTTAACTGCCGCATAGGTAGTTTAGAAACAGTAACCGGTATCCTTTGTTTGTGCAGTCTTGTTAACTGCCGCATAGGTAGTTTAGAAAAATTTAATCCATTTCGGGCTTGCTTCGGACGCGTTAACTGCCGCATAGGTAGTTTAGAAAAGAAAGACTGCGCAGGAATGAACATCTACATCAGTTAACTGCCGCATAGGTAGTTTAGAAAATATACCGGTAGATTCGTCCGCAGGGAGCCCAGTTAACTGCCGCATAGGTAGTTTAGAAAAAGTCCACGATAGCAAACTGCAGGGCGCCTTTGTTAACTGCCGCATAGGTAGTTTAGAAAGGAAACACTATTCGGCACAAAGTTTGAGGGATGTTAACTGCCGCATAGGCAGCTTAGAAACCTACGTGGACTGTTTCGCCTGTCGCGGTGATGTTAACTGCCGCATAGGCAGCTTAGAAATTTGACTTTCCTGTTATCTTTTTCTACAATGCTGACAGGTGAAAAGTCTTAGAATCCTTGCCTTTTATCTGGCGGGGAGGCTAAGGCTTCTTTACATTAACTGCTATATAAAATGGCGCGATCGTTCAGTTTTTAATGAAGAAGATTTATTTACAGAATGAATCAATTTCGTGATTTGCATCTTAAATCGCATTTGACTATTGCATTTCTTTTTACTTACAATAATAAGAAAGGAAGAGAGTGGTAAATAGAGAGGCGCTATGGGAAATACAGCTTTCGGACGGATGGGTGAGGATCGGGCTTGTTTGTACCTTGAGGAGAAGGGGATGACTTTGGTCACCCGGAATTTCAGGTGTAAACATGGGGAAATCGATCTCATCATGAAGGACGGAAGCGTTTTTGTATTTATCGAGGTGAAGACCCGGCGGAGCCGTTTATATGGGGAACCGATTGAAGCGGTGACTGTGTATAAGCAGCGGCATATCCGTTATACGGCGGAGGTATTTCTTTTAGCGCGTCATTTGCGTGATATCCGGATCCGTTTTGATGTGGTGGAAGTCATGATGGCGCCGGGGCGTGCGGTGCGGTTGCGTCATACGAAGAATGCGTTCTGAGAGAGGGAGATGCCATGTTTGCGCAGGTATTTGGGACATGTACGTTTGGTTTGAATGGGCACGTGATTACTGTGGAGGTGGATATCAGCCGCGCGTCACCGGCTTTTGATATTGTCGGGCTGCCTGCGGTTTCTGTGAAGGAGTCGAAGGAGCGTGTCCAGTCGGCGATACGGAATTCCGGATATTTTTTTCCTATCGAAAAGGTGACGGTGAATTTGGCGCCTGCGGATTTGAAGAAAGATGGTTCCTGTCTTGATCTGCCGATTGCCATGGGGGTGCTGGCGGCAAGCGGGGTGATTCCGAAAGAGGCTCTTGCATCGGTGATGTTCATCGGAGAGCTATCTTTGCAGGGGGAAATACGTTCGGTGCCCGGTGTGCTTTCCATGGTTCTTGCCGGACGGGAAGCAGGGATTTCTACTTTTTTCATGAGCCCCGCGGTTGCCGGGGAGGCTCTTCTTTGTGAAAATGTGACTGTGTACGCGCCAAAGACGCTTGGCGAACTGGTGGAGTATCTTTTGGGGCATAGCCTGATGGCTCCTGCCAAGCGGCGGGAAGCGGCGGAATCTAAGTTGAGTGATGTGGATTTTGCCGAGGTGCAGGGACAGATCATGGCGAAGCGTGCTATGGAAATAGCAGCGGCAGGGTCCCATAATGTCCTTATGACGGGGCCGCCCGGATCAGGGAAGACGATGCTGGCACGCCGCATCACGACGATTCTTCCTCCGATGACGCGGGAGGAGGCTCTTGAGGTGACAAAGATTTATTCGGTGGCCGGACTGTTCAAGGCGGAGGATATCATCCGTGAGCGTCCGTTCCGCAGTCCTCATCATACGATTTCCATGGCCGGGCTTATCGGCGGAGGTACGATTCCCCGTCCCGGCGAGGTGACGCTTGCCCATAACGGTGTTTTATTTTTAGATGAACTTCCTGAGTTTCCACGGGCGGTGCTGGAAGTTCTCCGGCAGCCGCTGGAGGATCGGGAGGTGCATATTTCAAGGGTAAATGCATCCTTTGTATATCCTTCCGATTTTGTGCTGATTGCCGCAATGAATCCTTGTCCCTGCGGATATCTTGGAGATACTGACCATCCCTGTACCTGCAGTGATGGAGAAATACGGAGTTACGGCAGAAAGATTTCCGGGCCTCTTTTGGACAGGATTGATTTGCATGTGTCGGTGATGCGTCCGAAGTATAGTGAGCTTACAGCAACGATTAAAGGGGAATCTTCGGCACGGATTGCGGAACGTGTAGCAGCGGCAAGGGCCATGCAGTCGGAACGGTTGTCTAAATGGCATATGCAGAATAATGCGCAGATGGGGCACCGCCAGCTTCGGGAAACCTGCCGTTTGGATGCGGAGGGGTCTGAGCTGCTCCGTGAGGTTTTTGAGAAGCTCCATTTATCCGCGAGAAGTTATGACCGCATCATTAAAGTATCCCGTACGATTGCCGATTTGGCAGGTACGTCGGAGATTAAGCCCGAGCATGTGGCGGAAGCGCTCAGTTACAGAAATATGCTTCCCCGGAGGTCATGATGGATATATTTGCAGCGGCGCTTCCCGGTTGTCCAATGCTGGGAGCCAAACATATGCGGGCTCTCATAGAGGCGTTCGGAACGGCGGAAGATGTGTGGAAGGCTTCCGATAAGGAGATTGTGGAATCTCATTTGCTGAAAGGGAAGACGGAAGCGTCTTTTTTGGCGTACCGGAAAGAAACGGAGCCTGAAGAAATAGGGGAAAAGTTATACCGGCTGCAGATTCGCTGCGTGACATGGGAGGATGATTTGTATCCCCCGCTTTTACAGACGACGGCAAATCCTCCGGCTGTTTTATTTTATAAAGGAAATGATCCTGTTTTTGAGAAGACGGTGGCGATTGTAGGCTCGAGGAAAGCGACGCCTTATGGTTTGCAGACGGCAGAACGGATAGCCTGCGGTCTGGCCGAAAATGGAGTGACGGTGGTTTCCGGCGGCGCACGGGGGATCGACAGCGCTGCGCATGAAGGGGCATTGCGCGGAGAAAGCCCGACGGTGGTGGCGCTTGCCTGCGGGCTGGATCATGTATATCCTCCGGAAAATAAAAATTTGTTCCAAAAAGTCATTGATAATGGCGGCGCGATTATTTCTGAATACCCGCCGGGGACGCCGCCTCTGGGGAGACAATTCCCCGCGAGGAACAGGATTATCGCGGGAATGAGCCGGGGTATCCTTGTGGTGGAGGCGGCAGAACGGAGCGGTGCCCTTATTACCTCCGACTTCGCATTGGAAGAAGGACGGGATGTCTTTTCCGTTCCGGGAAATATTTGGCTCGATTCGAGCAGAGGAACCAATCATCTGATACGGAGCGGGGCGATTTGCTGTACGTCCTACGAGGATATCCTTTCTGAATACGGGTGGAACGAAAAGAGTATTTCTTCCAAGAAGGAATCTCCTGAACAGTTGACATTGGAAGAGGAAGTGGTGTATCGTTTCTGCTGTACAGGAGAGGAAGTGACGGCGGAGGATATTCTCCAGCAGTCAGGAATGTCGGTGATGAAGATTACGATGCTCCTGCTCCGGCTTCAGCTTAAAGGGTTTATAAAGGAAACGGGATCCGGCCGGTTTATTACAACAGGACGCGGATAATATAGATAATATAAATGAGATATATGCTGTATTTCATGTAGTATAGGGAGGGTATTTTGGCTATACAGATTACGATTACCGTGAAGGATAAGAAGAAAAAGTCTTCTGCCGGGGAAAAACTTTTCACAAGGAAACCGAATGCCAAGGGGAAACACCTGATTATCGTGGAGTCTCCGGCAAAGGCAAAGACGATTGAGCGTATTTTGGGCTCCGACTATAAGGTACTTGCCTCCATGGGTCATTTACGTGATTTGCCGCAGCGTACGCTTGGTGTGGATCTGGCAAATGATTTCAAGCCGGAGTATGTCAATTCGGCGGAACGGGCCGATGTCATTGAAAATTTGCAGAAAGAAGCCAATAAGTCGAAAGATATTCTTCTGGCAACGGACCCTGATCGTGAAGGGGAAGCCATTTCCTGGCATTTGTCGAAACTTCTTGATGTGGATCCCCGGTCAAATGCGCGTATCGCCTTTCATGAAATCACGCCGCCGGCGATTAAAGAGGCGGTACTCCATCCCGAACCGATTGATTTAAACCGTGTAGATGCCCAGCAGGCACGCCGCGTGCTTGATCGTCTTGTGGGGTACAAGCTTTCACCGTGGCTGTGGAAGCAGGTTTACCGCGGCCTTTCCGCGGGACGTGTACAATCGGTAGCGACACGTCTGATTTGTGAAAGGGAAGAAGAAATACGGGCGTTTAAGCCTGTGGAATACTGGACGGTGGAAGGGATTTACCGTACGGAGGAAAAGGAAAGTTTCAAGGCGAAACTGACGCAGGTTGACGGGAAGGAAGCAAAAATTAATAATGCAGAGGAAGCGGATCGGGTTGTCAGGGGGATTTTAAAACAACCGGCAGAAATCACTTCAGTCACAAAAACGAAAAAGCAGCGTAAGGCAAAACCGCCGTACACGACTTCCACGATGCAGCAGGATGCGGTCAACCGTCTTAATTTCGGCTCCAAAAAGACGATGGCTCTTGCCCAGATGCTTTATGAAGGAATCGAAATACCGGGTCACGGACATGTAGGACTGATTACATACATGCGTACTGACTCGACCCGTATTTCCGATGAAATGATCAAGCAGGTACGGCCGTACATTGAACGTGTTTATGGGAAAGACTATCTGCCGCCTAAACCGAATGTATATGCCAGGGGGAAGGATTCTCAAGATGCCCATGAAGCGATTCGTCCCACGAATCTGCAGTTTGCTCCGGATATGCTGGCGGCCGTTTTGTCCCGTGACCAGCTCCGGCTGTATACATTGATCTGGAACCGATTCCTTGCAAGCCAGATGGCGCCCCAGATTTCCCAGGCAACGAATGCAGTGCTCCAAAGCGGCATTTACACACTTCGCGCGACAGGGACGCAGATATTGTTTGATGGATTTACGGTACTCCGGACGGTAAAAGAAAAGAAGCAGGATAATGAAGAGCTTCCTCTTCTGCCGGCGCTCCATAAAGGACATACGGTACTCAATACAAAGGCGGAAGGAGAGCAGCATTTCACCGCGCCGCCGCCAAGGTACACGGAAGCCAGCCTGATTAAGACACTTGAGGAGAAGGGGATAGGCAGGCCGTCTACATATGCGCCTATTTTGGATACCATCCAGAGGCGTAAGTATGTGGAAAAAGAGGGAAAACAGTTTGTTCCCACAGATATCGGGTTTAAAGTGACGGATCTTTTAAAGAAATATTTTGCTGGTATTGTCAGTGTGAATTTCACCGCGCAGCTGGAAAACTGGCTGGATAAAATTGCTGACGGCAAAGCGACGTATAAAAAGGTCATAAGCGGGTTCTGGGATGTTTTTGAGAAGGAACTGCAGAATGCCAACCTGGAGGCAGCGAAGGCGAAGGAAGAAAATCAGGAAGTATCCGATGTAATCTGCGAAAAATGCGGTGCCCATATGATTGTGAAGATGAGCCGTTACGGGAAATATCTCGCCTGCCCGAATTTTCCTTCCTGCAAAAATATCAAGCCTTATCATACGGGAGAAGAAAAGGAAGAGATTTCCGATGTGGATTGTGACAAGTGCGGCGCGAAGATGGTGTACCGCCAGGGGCCGTACGGCAGATATCTGAAGTGCCCGGAATGCGGGCAGAACAAAGCGATCGTTATTGATACGGGCATAGAGTGTCCGAAATGCCATGAAGGCCATCTGGTGAAGCGCCGCTCAAAGCGGGGGCGTTATTTCTATGGCTGCAGCCGTTATCCGGCCTGCGATATGGCAGTCTGGGATGAACCGGTTAATGAGTTCTGCTCTGTCTGCGGCGCGATCAAGGTAAAGAAGGTTCGGAAAAATAAGGAGGAAGAGCTTATCTGCTCTAATCCCGAGTGCACAACGCATCCGAAAAAGAAAACTGTGACGAAAACTTCGGCAGCAGAGAAAAAGACAACAACTGCAAAGAAGACGACTGCCGGGGCGGCGGGGAAAACAAAAACAGGAGCCGGTGATTGATGGAGAAGGTTACGGTAATCGGAGCCGGTTTAGCAGGAAGCGAGGCTGCCTGGCAGCTGGCGGAAATGGGGGTTCCCGTGAAGCTGGCGGAAATGCGTCCGGCAATCGGAACGCCTGCCCATCATACGGGATATTGTGCGGAACTGGTGTGCAGCAATTCTTTCCGTGCGGCAGCTCTTACTAATGCGGTGGGACTTCTAAAAGAGGAGATGCGCCGGCTTGGGTCGGTGATCATGGAATGTGCCGATGCCCACCGTGTCCCTGCAGGCGGTGCTCTGGCGGTGGATCGTAACGGATACGCGGCGGCAGTGACAAAAAAGATAAAAAGTCATCCGCTGATTGAATTTGTCAATGAAGAAATCAGGGAAATACCGGAAGAAGGAATCGTGATTATCGCGACCGGTCCGCTGACAGACGGCGCTCTTGCGGACAGCATAGAAAGTTTCTGCGGCGGCGAAGGACTTCACTTCTATGATGCCGCAGCGCCCATCGTGATGAAAGAATCCCTTGATATGGACATCGTGTACCGGATGTCCCGCTACAATAAGGGAGAGGCGGCATACCTGAACTGCCCCATGAACGAAGAGGAATACAATGCATTTTATGAGGCGCTCAGGACGGCGGAGACAGCGGAAGTCCACGGGTTTGAAGAAGGAAATGTCTTTGAAGGGTGTATGCCTGTGGAAGTGATGGCGCAGCGCGGTAAGGATACGATGCGTTTCGGGCCGATGAAACCGGTAGGACTTCCTGATCCGCGGACAGGAAAGGAACCGTATGCTGTTGTCCAGCTGCGTCAGGATAATGAAGAAGATACGATGTACAATATTGTCGGCTTCCAGACTCATCTGAAATGGGGTGAGCAGAAACGGGTTTTCGGCATGATTCCCGGACTTGCTGATGCGGAGTTTGTCCGCTATGGCGTGATGCATCGGAATACCTATATCCATTCGCCCGATTTACTGGAAGCCACTATGGAAACCCAGCAGCGGAAAGGACTCTTCTTCGCGGGACAGATGACAGGCGTGGAAGGGTACGTGGAATCGGCGGCATCGGGAATCGTGGCGGCCTGTTCCGCAGCGGCGCGGACAGCGGGAAAAGAACCGCGGGCATTCCCGAAAGAGACGGCAATTGGCGCGCTCTGCCATTATATTTCTCATTTTATCGGAAAGAATTTCCAGCCGATGAATGTGAATTTCGGATTGCTGCCTCCTTTGCCTGAAAAGGTGAAGAAAAGAGAAAAGAATGAAAGACTGGCGGCGCGGGCATTGTCAGTCTTGGATGAGTTTATAAAGGGATAAAGAGGAGCCGTTTCTTTCAGGGGACGGCTTTTATCGCGGGGTATAATAAAGGAAGTGAACTTACTATTACCTGAAACATAAAAGTACAAGGAGGAAATATGTTTACTGCAACAACAATACTGGCTGTAAAGAAAGACGGACATACGGCTGTGGCCGGTGACGGGCAGGTCACGATGGGCAGCGCCGTGGTGATGAAGAATACGGCGCGGAAGGTGCGCCGCCTGTATCATGGAAAGGTCATTGCCGGGTTTGCCGGTTCTGTAGCGGATGCATTTGCTCTTTTTGATAAGTTTGAAGGAAAACTTTCTGATTGCAATGGAAATCTGGTGCGTGCTGCCGTGGAGTTCGCCAAAGAGTGGAGGCGGGATCGGGTGCTCCAAAAGCTGGAAGCTCTTTTGATTATGACGGATGGCGACCATTTATTTCTTGTATCAGGCAGCGGAGAGGTTATCGAGCCGGATGATGGCATACTGGCAATCGGGAGCGGCGGAAATTATGCTCTTGCCGCAGCTCGCGCTTTGTGTTCGGTGTCGGATTTATCAGCGCGGGAGATTGCGGAACGGTCACTCCATGTGGCGGCGGATATCTGCGTATATACGAATCATAATGTGATTGTGGAGGAAATAGGATGAAAGATCTGACACCACGGAGAATTGTGGAATATCTTGATGAATACATTGTGGGACAGCAGAATGCGAAACGGTCTGTCGCTGTCGCCCTGCGGAATCGTTGGCGCAGCAGCCGGCTTCCTAAGGAAATAGCCCGTGAAGTAAGTCCGAAAAATATTCTTCTTATCGGTCCCACCGGAGTGGGAAAAACGGAAATTGCCCGCCGTATCGCTGCGCTGACAGGTGCCCCTTTCGTAAAGGTGGAAGCGACGAAGTATACGGAAGTCGGCTATGTGGGCCGCGATGTGGAATCTATGGTGCGCGACCTGGCGGAAGAAGCGGTGCGCCTTGTGAAGAAGCAGGAATCAGGTCGTCATGGGAAAGATGCGGAAGAGGCGGCGGTGCAGAAAATTGCTGAAATCATGTGGCCTGCAAAGAAAAAGGAAACGAGATCTCCTATGGAAATTATTTTAGGGGAAAAGGCGGAGAAGACAGGTGTTTCAGATGAAGGGGAAAGGGAGAGAAGAAAGAATCTGCTTGCCCGTATCAGGAGCGGCGAATTGGACGACCGCCAAATAGAAGTGGAATTGGAAGAAAAAGGAAATATTGAAGATACAGCGGACAATGAACAGGCGAATCGGATTTCTCAAATATTCGCATCCATGATGCCGAAAAAGATGAAGAAGAGGAAAATGACAGTACGCATGGCCAAAACTGTTCTTGCGGAGGTTTCTGCCGAAGAGATGGTGGATATGGATGTTGTCCGTGACAGGGCGGTTGCGCTTGCCGAAGAACGGGGCATTATTTTTATTGATGAAATCGATAAGATTGCGGGGAGACACGGTGCATCCGGCGGGCCTGACGTATCCCGTGAAGGGGTGCAGCGGGATATCCTTCCCATTGTGGAAGGGGCGACGGTGAAGACCAAGTACGGACGAATAAAGACGGATCATATTCTTTTCATGGCGGCTGGTGCGTTCCATGTATCAAAACCGAGCGATTTGATTCCTGAGCTGCAGGGACGGTTCCCGATCCGTGTAGAATTAAAAAGCCTTACAGAGGAGGATCTGCGGAAGATTTTAACAGAACCGCGGCAGGCTTTGATCCGGCAGTACACGGCGCTTTTGGAAACGGAAGGCGTCACAGTGACGTTTACGGAAGATTCTGTCAGTGCGATTGCGGAAATCGCATCTGTGGTGAATTCGGAAACGGAAGATATCGGTGCGAGGCGGCTTTATACGATTCTGGAGCGGGTACTGGAGGAGCTGTCTTTTGAAGCATCTGAGCTGGAAAATAAAGAAGTTACCATTGACGGTACTTATGTGAGGCAAAAGCTTGGGGAAATCACGAAGGATATGGATACATCAAATTACATTTTGTAAAAAGAAGAAAGGGAGCCTCCAAAACGGATCTCTTTTTAATGTAAAGGTCGTAAATGAAATAAGTTGACGAAGGGATTGTCGAAAATTATAATGAAGGAAAGTTCTGAAAGGAAAAGGAGGATATTATGCGCAATGAAATACTGGAGTATTTCCGCAAAGCAAATGGAAATTATGTGTCGGGGGAACAGATATCCAGAGATTTAAACGTATCCCGTACAGCAATCTGGAAGCATATCAATATTCTGAAAAGCAGGGGATATATTTTTGAATCAAGCACACGGAAAGGATATCGGCTGATTTATGCGCCGAATTTACTGACACCTTTGGAAATTGCCAGTGTTCTCCATACGGAAACGCTTGGAAAGAAAGTGGTTTATTTTGAATCGACACCGTCCACAAATGAAGAAGCCAAAAAGATTGCAAGGGAAGGCGCGGAAGAGGGGACGATCGTCGTGGCAGAGGAACAAACGACCGGCCGCGGACGCCTTACAAGGCATTTTTATTCTCCTTTTGCGAAAGGGATTTGGTTTTCTGTCATTTTCCGTCCCACGTTTTTCCCGATGGAGGCATCAAAGAGCACGCTCCTTGCAGCAGTAGGCGTCTGCCGCGGTATCCGCCGTCTCGGACTTGCTGATGCAGGTATCAAGTGGCCCAACGATATTCTCTATCATGGGAAGAAATTGGTGGGGATGCTTTGCGAGATGTCGGCTTCTATGGAAAAGATTGATTATATTATTATGGGAATCGGCATCAATACGGGAATGAAGGAAAAGGAATTCCCTGAAGATTTCCGCGGCCATGCGACGTCTTTCCTGAACGAAGGGGTTAATGTGTCCCGCCGGGATTTGCTGGCAGCCGTCCTGGCCGAGCTGGAAGCGGAGTATAAGCTGGCACAGACAGAAGGGTTTGGCCGCGTACTTGATGACTGGCGGAAATTATCCGTGACTCTTGGCGAAGAGGTGCGCGTGATTTTCGGCAATGATAATTATACCGGCAAAGCTGTGGATATTGATGATGACGGCTGCCTCCTGGTAGATACCGGCAGGGAAGTCCGCCGCGTAATGGCAGGCGATGTTTCCATCCGTCCGGCAGATGCGCCAATTCCGCAAAGATAAAACAGAAAAGAAGTAAAATAATTTATGGACAGAAATAAATTTCATTATATGTCGGGTGCCGCTTTATTTGCGGGAATTATGGCGGTACTTTCCCAGTTCGCTTTTCCCGTCGGGGCGGTGCCGGTTACATTACAGACGTTTGTTTGTGCTTTTGCCGGTGGTGTCCTTGGCTGGAAATGGGGCGCGGTTTCTATTTCCGTGTGGCTTCTTCTTGGCGCACTGGGCGTTCCCATTCTTACGATGGGCAAGGCAGGGTTGGTATTTTCCTGAGCCCTGTGGGCGGTTATTATATCGGATTTATTCTTATGGCCGGTTTCAGCGGGATATACCTTAAAGAAAAAGCCGCTTTTCACCCAGGGAGTATTTGCGCTTCTGGGGCTCATCCTTTGCTACGCGTTGGGGACAGTTTGGTTCATGATGTACTTTTCTCTTGGTTTGGGGAAAGGAATGCCGCTTTGGACAGCCCTTACGATGACCGTTTTCCCTTTATCGGATTTGATCTCATCAAAGTGGCCGCTGGTGTATTCTGCGGCATACGTATACAAAAAGCACTCCGAAACGCGGGACTCTTTTAAATGAATAAATTTAATGAAAGGCGGATCCTCTGCCTTTTTTGCTTGACAGAATCGAGTCTTTATTGCATGATACACATGTGATAAATTACGGTTTCGTGATTTATAAACCAAGAGGGGAAATCCGGATCCGGAGGCACCTTTATTCTGAGAGGCGATGAATAATGCTGCTTGCTTTTGATGTAGGGAATACAAATATTGTCTGTGGTATTTACCGTGGAAAGGAATTGCTCAATCACTGGCGTCTGGCAACGGATACACTCCAGACTGCTGATGGCTATGCCAGTGTGTTGGGAACGCTGTTCCGTATTAACGGACTTCAGTTTTCCGATATTGAAGATGTCATTATTTCAACAGTGGTACCGCCGATTATTCCTATCCTTGAATCTCTTTCGCGCCGTTATTTCAGCGTGAATCCCATTCTTGTGGGACCGGGGATTAAAACGGGGCTGAATATCCTTTATGACAACCCGAAAGATTTGGGGCTGACCGTATCGTTAATGCGGTAGCCGCCATCGCTGAATATAAGTGCCCTCTTATTGTTATCGATTTGGGAACGGCGACAACGTTTTGTGTCATCGATGAAAAGGGAATTATCTTGGCGGGGCTGTTGCTCCGGGGATCAGTATTTCCATGGAAGCCCTTTTCCAACGGGCGTCCAAACTGCCGCGTATCGAACTGTTAAAACCGAATTCCATTATTTGTCGAAATACCGTGTCTGCCATGCAGGCAGGGATTTACTACGGCTTCGTGGGACAGATTGATGAAATCGTTACCCGTATTGAAGCGGAAATGAAACGGAACGATATCAAGGTCATTGCTACGGGCGGTCTGGCGACGCTTATGGCGGGCGCATCCCGAACGATTGACAGGGTGGATTCCATGCTTACTTTGAAAGGTCTTTTGATTCTCTATGAAAAACAAGGGGATCGGAAACCATGTATGTAAAAATACTTGAAATTTCAGTCAGTGCCGGTTATAATATGGAACACATGGCCGGTTAGTCAAACGGTTAAGACGCTGCGTTCTCAGCGCAGAGAGTATGGGTTCGAATCCCATACCGGTCACCAGAAAAGGTTTCGCTGAATGATGGAAACATCTTTGGAGAAACCTTTTTCTAGCTTGATTTTTCTTGTATTCATGATGATGGTATAATGAAATGACAAGATAGGAGATTAACAATGGATAGTAAAATTAAAAGTGGATCATGGTGATGCTGGCGGTTCTTGTTATTTCCGCTGCAGCGGCAGGTTTTATGCCTGAATGGAAAAAGACGTCCGCCATCGGGAAGGGTAAGGACTATGTGGCGGAAATCCGCATTGATGGTACTATTTACGGCGGTCCCCGCAATGGGACTCTCCTGGGGCGTCAGAAGGCGTTTCCAGCGAGCAGGTGATGTATGAAATGGAACAGGCGCGGAAGGATAATCGGTAAAGGGCGTCCTTCTCCGCATTAACAGTCCCGGCGGTTCTACGGGAGCAACGCAGGAAATTGCGGAAGAAATGGACAAGATTAAGAATGCGGGAAAGCCGATCGTCGTTTCCATGGGGATATGTGTGCCTCTGCAGGATACTGGCTCGCCAGCAAAGGCGATTATGTTTTGCCAATCCTGCTACCCTGACAGGAAGTATTGGCGTGTACATGGATTATACGAATGTTGAAGAGCTTATGGATAAGCTGGGTGTAAAAATGAAAAATCAAAAGCGGTACCCATAAGGATATTCTTTCTATGTACCGGCCCATGACAGGAGACGAGCAGAAAATGCTTCAAACCATGGTGGATGATATTTACAGCCAGTTTGTGAAGACCGTGGCTGACGGAAGACGTATGGAAGAAAGCCGTGTAAGAAGTGTGGCTGACGGACGGATTCTTACCGGCCAGCAGGCTATGGAACTGGGACTGGTTGATGCGATGGGGAATTATTATGATGCCTTGAATTATGCGGGAGGCGTCGCCGGAATAGAAGGGGACAGTGTACCGGTGAAAAGATATTCCGTAGGAACATCCTGGAAAAATATCCTTGCAGGGGAAATGGACAGTGCTGTGAGGAGTTTAGCAAAAACATTTCAGATAATATATGGGGCACGTTTTCCCAGACGCCGGCACCCTCTGTTCGTTAAGGAGCTATGATGAATACAGTTTTAGATTTAATATACCGTTTGCTTGCCCATCCCACAGATGCGATGTCTGATGTGACTACCGGTGAAAAATGAAAGAAAGCAGTATCATCTGGGGATTCGTGGTTTTGCTTCTTGCCCTTTCTTCTGTGGAGGCAGGAAGTTTTGTGACCGCTTTTCTGGCATCTTTGTCGGGACAGGTTCTCTCCTTTGATACACAGTGCCGTGGTGGATTATATTTCCGGACTCCTTGGCGGGCGGGGACGGCAAGAGGGATTACGGCGGGGTTCATGTGCGCGTCGATCCCTTATGCTTTTCTGTTTTCTTTTCTCTTATAGGACAGTTTGGCCTGGACGGCATCCACAAATTTGCTGTTTTGCTATTGTTGTCTGGAGCTTTTCTTAGACATTCTTGCCATCCGCGCAAATTACGGGTTTGGGAAAGGGAAAGCCTTTTATCAGTATTTCTCCTTTCCTTCTCTGCGGCATGCTGATTACTGCATTGTTTGTTATCGGTATTATGACGGCTCTTGCAGGTATTTCGGAACTCCAGGATGTGGAGGGATCATAAATTCTTTCTGAGAAAACGGGGTGCCGGCAGCTTATCGGGACACTGAATATTGCCTGGTTGTGGTATAATGACTTAGTATTACATGGCTGAATTTTGAAATAAATGATTCATTTATTGGAGTTTTGCAGGAGGAAATATTATGTGCGGTATATTGGGCTATGTGGGAAATGGAAATGCTTCCGATTTCCTGATAGAAGGTCTGCGCCGTCTGGAATATAGAGGTTATGATTCGGCAGGCATTGCCGTGTATGAAAATGGGAAAATCGAGATTGAGAAAAAGCGGGACGTCTGGTAAATTTGGAAAAGGCGCTGGAGTCCCATCCTTTACGTGGAAATATCGGTATCGGGCATACCCGATGGGCAACTCACGGCAAACCATCAGATGTGAATGCCCATCCCCATGGGGATGAAAATAATCATTTTGTCATCGTTCACAATGGCATTATTGAAAACTATATGGATTTGAAAAAGATCTTCTGAAAAAGGTCATGTATTCAAGTCTGAAACGGACAGCGAAGTCGTTGCCCATTTGGCGGAAGAGCTTGATGACGGTGATTTTTCTCTACCGTCCGCAAGGTGCTTGCTGTAATCGATGGTTCTTATTCTCTTGTATTCATGCATGATGCTGATCCCGATACGATTATCTGTACAAAGAAAGATAATCCGCTGATTATAGGTCTTGGCGAAGATGAGAATTTCATTGCATCCGATATTCCTGCAGTGATTAATTATACCCGCCGTATTTATATTTTGAATGACGGGGAGATTGCGGTCGTAAAAAGACAGTGTTTCCGTGTTCAGTGCTGACGGTCTTCCTATTTCAAAAAGTACAGGAAGTTACCTGGTCGGCGGAAGCGGCGGAAAAGGGCGGATTTGACCATTTTATGCTGAAAGAAATTTATGAACAGCCGAAAGCAGTCCGTGATACTGTAAAAATTCATTTGAAAAAGGCGGCACTGTGTTTTGATAAGCTGAATTGGACGAAAACAGTCTTGAAAATATTGACAATATTCTGATCACTGCCTGCGGTACGGCATATCATGCGGGCTGGTGGCAAAGCACTATATCGAACGGTTCGCGAAAATTCCGGTTTCCGTGGAAATCGCGTCGGAATACAGATACAGCCGTCCTCTGACGACGGAAGAACGTTATGTATCGTTATCAGCCAGTCCGGTGAAACGATCGACACACTGGCGGCTCTGAAAGAAGCAAAGCGTCTTGGCGCCCAGAGCATCGCGGTGACAAATTCCATCGGATCTTCCATTGCCCGTGAAACAGATGTGGCCATTTACACACTGGCCGGCCCGGAAATCGCCGTGGCATCTACAAAAGCATATACTACACAGCTGGTTTCCCTTTGATGCTTGCTCTCTATATGGGGCAGGTAAAGAGAGTATTTCTTTGGAACTGGTGAAGAAGCTGACTGCCGCTCTGCTTGAGCTGCCGAAGCAGATTGAAGAAGTGCTTACTGAAAAGGAACATATGTCTGAGGTGGCGGACCGCCTGATTAAAGCAGAAGATATTTTTATCTTGGCGCTCTATTGACTATGCTATTGCCATGGAAGGAGCACTGAAACTGAAAGAAGTTTCTTATATCCATGCGGAAGCATATGCGGCCGGTGAATTAAAGCATGGCACGCTGGCTCTTATTTCTGCCGAAACGCCGGTTATTGCCGTGGCAACACAGAATAATGTGAGAGCTAAGATGTACAGCAATATACAGGAAGTACGCGCCCGCGGTGCAGATGTACTGGGAATCGGTTATGATGATGATCATGAGCTTGAAAAATATACTACAGGAATCGTGAGAATTCCGAAAGTAGACGAATTTATCGCCCCTATTCTTTCTGTCATTCCTATGCAGCTTCTTGCATACTATACCGGTATCAAACGGGGCAATGACGTGGATAAGCCCCGTAACCTGGCCAAATCGGTCACTGTGGAATAAGGAGCATAGATACATAATGGATGTTATTTTTCGGGAATCCAGCCCAGCGGTTCTTTAACTTTAGGAAACTATCTGGGGCATTGAAAATTTTATCCCTTTCAGGAAAAAGCGGAATGTTACTATTGTGTTGTAAACCAGCACGCGATTACTGTTCCCCAGAATCCGGCACTGCTTCATGAACGGACACGGAATCTGGCGGCGCTCTATATCGCGGCAGGGATGGATCCGAAGAAGGCGACGATTTTGTCCAGTCGGAAGTACCGGAGCATGCCATGCTTGGATGGATGATGATTTGCAGTGCGTATGTGGGAGAAATGGAACGCATGACGCAGTATAAGTCAAAAGCACAGAAAGAGGAAAAGAAAGAGGGTTTATTCCCTGGGACTTTTAACATATCCGCCCCTTATGGCTGCCGATATTCTCCTGTATCAGGCAAATCTCGTGCCGGTTGGTGAAGACCAGCGCCAGCATATGGAAATTACAAGGGATTTGGCGGAACGTTTTAACCGCAAGTATGGCGAAGTATTCACCATTCCTGAAATGTGGGCCCCCGGCGGGGCGAGAGTCATGAGCCTTCAGGAGCCGACAGGTAAAATGAGCAAGTCTGATGATAATGAATGGGCAACCATCCATATGCTGGATACGGCAGATGTAATTGTGAAGAAAATAAAGAAGGCAGTCACCGATTCAATGGCGCATGTCCACTATGACAAGGCGAATCAGCCCGGTGTTTCCAATCTGATGAGTATCTATTCGGCTATTTCCGGAAAGACTTTTGAAGAAATAGAAACGATGTACGATGGGCAGGGATACGGCACGTTTAAGAAAGATGTAGCTGACTTGGTAGTAGAAGAACTCAGTCCGATTCGTTCCCGATATGATGAGCTCACAGGAACCCCGAACTGGATGCCATTCTTGATGACGGTGCCGTCCGCGCCCGTGCGAAAGCCCGCGTGACGTATGAAAATGCAATTCATGCCATGGGGCTGTATAGAAAATAATAGGAATGAGAACCGCGATGACTTCACCGCGGTTTTGCGTATTGAATGGTATTTCATTCTGAGGAATTTTACAAAAATATCGTCCATGGTAAAATACACATGAATTTTTACGGAGGTAAAAGAAATGCGTAAATTATATATTTTGGAACTTGTTGCGGCCTTATGGCTGTGTATGGCAGGCTCCGTATCGGCAGAAATTCTTCACATGGGAATGCGTGGCGCCGCTGTGGAATCCTTGCAGAATGATCTGGTAGAAGCGGGATATCTGGCGCGTACGGTAGATGGCGACTATGGATCGACCACGGTGAAGGCGGTATCGGAATTTCAAAAGATCATGGACTCCCTGTTACGGGAAAAGCAGATGACAGCACACAGGCAAAGCTGAAAGAAGATGACGGGAAAGGGTATCGTGATGGAGGCGGGATCGTATATGCCCAGGGAAATCGGGGATATGATTGCTGAACTGCAGGACCGTCTTGCGGCGGCAGGCTATCTCACTGGCGCTTCTGACGGTATCTATGGCGGGGATACGGCGGCTGCCGTGGAACAGTTCCAAAAGACCACCGACTTCCGGTGTCGGGAGCTGTAGATGAACAGACACTTTCCCTTTGGGAGGGTAGAAACGGGAGAGGCAAAAAGAAAACAAAAGGAAATAAAGAAGGAACAAAAGAATAAAAAGACATGCATTATACAAAAGGTGACCGTGGAGTGAGATCAAAACATTACAGAATAAGCTCCGCCGCGCGGGTATCTGGACGGGGAAGCAGACGGCATTTACGGTAATGACACAGAAAGCGCCGTGCGCGCACTGCAGGAAGAACATGGTTTATCCGTTACAGGAAATGTGGATGATGCTACGTGGAAACTGCTCGGCGGGTTAAGCGCTCCTTCTGCGGGCGGCACGTTAAAAGTAGGAGATCGGGGCAAGCGCGTCGTTAAATTACAGAACAGGCTCCTTCTGCACGGGTATAATCCTGGCGGTTCTGATGGTATTTACGGAGCGGCAACAGCAGAGGCGGTCCGTAAATTGCAGGCGGAAGAAAACTGGAAAGGACAGGAATGGCAGATACCAATGTGTGGGAACGTTTGGAAAATGCGCCAAAATTTACGGGGAAGTATAAAAATCATTTCAAATGAGATCTACGGCATACACGCCGACGGACGGCGGCGGCTCCGGCCGTACCGCCTTGGGAAACTATGCAGGGAAAGGGCATGCGGCAGTAGACCCTGATGTGATTCCTCTGGGGAGTATCGTATATATTGAGGGATACGGCTATGCCATTTGTGATGATATCGGCGGAGCCATACAAGGATATGTTATCGATGTCGGTGTGGACAACCTGGAGCAGGCATACCAGTGGGGTCAAGAGATAATATTACCGTTTACCTTATTTCCTGAAGTTTTAAGTTAAGTGATAAAGAGCTGCGTGGTGAAGAACGGACACGCGGCTTTGTATTGCGGCAGCAAGTCTGTTTTGCTAAAATAAATTGGGAAAACTTGTTTTATGAGGCAATCTATTTTCTGAAAATATATGCGCGTTGTAAAAACGGCGGGAGGCAATATGGAGAGTTTAACGGCGGTCGTTTTGGCTGCAGGCCAGGGTACAAGAATGAAGTCGCAATGGCCGAAAGTTCTGCACAAAGTTTGCGGCGTCCCTATGGCGGAGCAGGTCATTCGTACGGTAAAAAGGCAGGATCTGAAAAATGTGGTTGTCACGGGATTTAAAGAGGAACTTGTTCGTGAAAGGCTTGCCGGAGAAAATATTTATTTCGTCCATCAGGAGGAACAGCTGGGGACCGCCCATGCGGTGATGCAGGCGGTTCCTTTGTTTAAAGATAATCGTGACGGGTATGTGCTTGTGGTTTGCGGGGATACACCTCTTTGCGCAGGGAAACGATAGAAGGTCTCGTCTGTGCGTGCAGGGGCATGACGGCGCCGCGGCTGTCCTGACGGCAATTATGGACAATCCTTTCGGATACGGAAGAGTTCTCCGCGATGCAAAAGGACATATGATTTCCATTGTGGAACAGAAGGACGGTACGCCGGATCAGCTGGCTGTCCATGAAATCAATACAGGGACATATGTGTTCAAAACAGGTGCACTGCTTGATTCTTTGGAGAAGGTAGACAATAAAAATGCCCAGGGTGAATATTATTTGACTGATGTGTTTGAGATATTAATTAAGGCGGGGCGGAAAGTGATTCCTGTTGCAGCTGAAGACGCAAGCGAGACAATGGGCGTTAACTCCCGTATCCAGTTGGCAGAAGCTGACCGCATCCTTCGCATCCGTAAAGCGGAAGACCTGATGGCGGCAGGTGTCACAGTCACCGATCCGTACAGTACATATATCGAGCAGGATGTAGAAGTGGGACAGGATACGGTGATTTTACCGGGAACAATGCTGCAGGGGAAAACAAAAGTAGGGAAAAACTGTACTCTTGGTCCCGATACGCAGCTTACCGATGTGATTTGCGGTGATGGTAATCATTTAAACCGTGTATATGCCCATTCCTGTGAATTGGGAGATAATAATAAAATCGGGCCGTTTGTCCACTTACGTCCCGAGACCTGTCTGCACAATGATATTAAAATCGGGAATTTCGTGGAAGTGAAAAATTCCGACGTGGACGATGGCACGAAACTGCCGCACCTGATTTACTGCGGCGATTCCGATTTAGGGAAAAACGTGAATTTCGGATGCGGAACGGTAACGGTAAACTTTGACGGAAAAAATAAGCACCGCTGCACGATTGATGAGCATGCATTCATCGGGTGCAATACAAATCTTGTGGCACCGGTTCATATAGGGGCAAGGGCGTTTACCGCCGCGGGCTCGACGATTACGAAGGATGTTCCTGCCAAAGCGCTTGCTGTGGGCAGGGCAAAGCAGGTGAATATTGAAAATTGGGTAAAAGAAGATACATATAAAGATTAGCCTGTTTTATATTTCCGTCCAAGCAGGATAGTTTCTGTTTGAGAAAGGGTATATAATATAAGAAATGCTGCCATGAAGACGGCATGGGGGAGTTATTGTCGGAGATCCCGCAGGGGAGAAAAGGAGAGCATCATAAATGGATATGAAAGGTACATCGAGACTGAAAATTTTCACAGGAACCGCGCATCCGGCTCTTGCAAAAGAAATTTCAGATTATATCGGCGTTCCGCTTGGAAAGTCTTTGTGCGGAAGATTTAATAATGGCGAAATACAGGTCATGATTAATGAAAGTGTCCGTGGCAAAGACTGTTTCATCATCCAGCCGACAGGTTCACCGGTAAACGATAACCTGATGGAAATGTTGATTATGGTGGATGCGCTTAAAAGAGCTTCGGCACGTAATATTACCGTGGTCGTCCCTTATTACGGCTATGCCCGTCAGGACAGGAAAACCCGCGGTAGAGAACCGATCAGCGCGAAACTGGTGGCGGATCTGCTTGGAACGGCCGGTGTTACAAGAGTGGTGACCATGGATCTCCATGCGGGACAGATCCAGGGCTTCTTTGATGTCCCTGTAGACCATCTGGCTTCTGCGGCGCTACTTGCCGATTATGTAAAATCCAAGAATCTGGAAAATTTGACGGTCGTATCTCCTGATCTGGGCGGTGTAAACCGTGCCAGAGATCTGGCTGACCGCGTAGGCGCGCCTATCGCTATTATTGAAAAACGCCGTCCGGAACCGGGCGTAGCAAAGGTTATGAATATTATCGGCGATGTAAAAGGAAGAAACTGCTTCGTTGTTGACGATATCGTAGACACGGCAGGCTCCCTTTGTGAAGGTGCGAAAGCACTCATGGAGTACGGCGCTGCCGGTGTGTATGCGGCTGTATGCCATCCTGTGCTGACCGATCCGGCGACAGAAAGAATTAAAGAATCTGTGTTGAAAGAATTGGTAGTGACCAATTCGCTGCCCATAGAAAAAGAAAAAATGCAGGATAAATTGACAGTGCTGTCCGTGGCTTCTCTCCTTGGGGAAGCAATTCTTCGTATTTTCCATGACGCTTCCGTCAGCGCCCTTTTCGATAAATGAAATTGGTGGCAGGACTGGGGAATCCCGGTAAAGAATATGAACATACCCGCCACAATATGGGATTCGATGTTATTGACGAGTTGGCCCGCCGCTGGTCTGTGAATGTCTGGAAAACGGACATGAAAGCGGAGATCGCTTCCGTTGTGAGGTTCGGCGAAAAGATCCTTCTGGTGAAGCCGCTGACTTATATGAATCTCAGCGGGGACGCAGTAGGAGCGATTGCCAATTACTACAAAATACCTGCAGAAGATATTTATATCATCTGCGATGATTTGGATTTGCCGGTGGGGAAAACACGGATTCGAAAGAAGGGGTCTGCCGGTGGTCATAATGGCATCAAATCCCTGATTGCCGGCCTTCACACGGAGGAATTCGTCCGTTTCCGTATCGGGGTGGGACATCCGAAGGACGGGCATACCGTTATAGAGCATGTTCTTGGCCGGCCATATGGTGAAGAAATTGAACGTATCGAAGCCGCAAGGAAGTATACTGCTGATTCCGTGGAACGGGCGTTAGAAACCACTGTGGACAAAGCTATGAATGAATTTAATCCCAAACGGGGGAGATGAAGATATCCGTGAATATAGAGAAGGACTCTTTATGTTCACGGTTCTTTATTATGGATACGTGTAAAAATCCGTCTTGACTCAAAAAATTATTCAGCTGTTGTAAAATCCAAGATCGGCTATTGTGCGGAGCAGGTTATCGCCATTGGATAGTATGATAAAATAGAAAACAAAGATGTTATGCAGGAGATATTATGAATGGGAAATTGATTGTTCTTGAAGGAATTGATGGAAGCGGAAAGGCGACGCAGTCAGGACTTTTGGAGGATCATCTTATTAAGAGGGGAAAAGACGTCATGCATATTTCTTTTCCTGATTATGGAAGTCCTTCCTCGGCGCTGGTGAAAATGTACCTGAACGGTGATTTCGGCAGAGCACCGGGGGATGTGAATCCTTATGCAGCGTCCATGCTCTATGCGGTGGATCGTTTTGCTTCGTTTCGAATGAAGTGGAAATCTTTCTATGAAAACGGGGGGGTCGTGATTGCCGATCGGTACACGACGAGCAATATGGTTCACCAGATGACGAAGTACGATGATGAAGGAAAGCGGAAAGAGTTCCTTTCCTGGCTGGATCATATGGAATATGAAGAATTGGAGCTTCCCCGTCCGGATGTGGTGATTCTTCTTGATGTACCGCCGGCTGTTTCCAAAAAATTGGTTCGTGAGCGGGCAAAGCAGGGCGGGTCTATGGATATCCATGAGCAGCATTCGGCATATCTTGAAAAATGCTGCGATGCGTACCAGGTACTTTGTGAAACTTATGACTGGCTGCGTATTTCCTGCATGGCGGATGGCAGATTGCGGAGTACGGATGACATTTCAAAGGAAGTGCTTGATGCTGTGCTTTCCCGGCTTGGATAACTGTTGACGGGATTTTTATTGATTTTATTCATGGGTTTGCTATAATTGAATAGGTTTAAGGAATATACAGGCATCAGCTTGTGTGTTTCCAATTATGTATCTTCAGGGCAGGGTGTGATTCCCGACCGGTGGTAAAGGTTTTCCTGAGCCCACGAGCCGTATGGCTGATTTGGTGTGATTCCAAAGCCGACAGTACAGTCTGGATGGGAGAAGATTGTTTTTCTGATTTCGTAAGAGCCTCCCTGAAGACGGGAGGTTTTTTATGCGGATTGATGATGACAAAAAGTTTATGGCGCGGGCGCTGGAGCTGGCGGCTAACGGGATGGGATATACCCGTCCGAATCCTATGGTGGGCGCGGTACTTGTAAAAGACGGCGAAATCATCGGTGAAGGATGGCACGAATTTTATGGCGGGCCCCATGCGGAAGTCAATGCTTTTGCCGATTGCAGGGCTGATCCCGCCGGAGCGACTCTTTATGTGACGCTTGAACCGTGCTGTCATTATGGAAAGACGCCGCCCTGCGCGGATCTCATCGTATCCAAGAATCTTGAGCGTGTCGTGGTTGCCATGCAGGATCCAAATCCGCTTGTGTCAGGAAAGGGCATCCGGAAACTGAAAGATGCGGGGATTTTCGTGACGACTGGTGTGATGGAAAAAGAGGCGCAGGTTTTAAATGAAGTTTTCATGAAATTTATTACAGAAAAGAAACCTTTCGTCCTGTACAAATCAGCAGTGTCCATGGATGGAAAAACGGCATGCCATACGGGAAAGTCGCAGTGGATTTCATCGGAAGAATCAAGAGAAGAGGTTCGTACGCTGCGCGGCCTGTACGCGGCTGTCATGGCAGGAGCGGGAACGATTGCCGCAGATGATCCTCTCCTTACGGCACGGACGGAGGGATTGGAAGATCCTGTCCGAATCATCATAGACGGCAAATTATCCGTCTCCATGGAGTCTCGTGTTTTCGGCGGCGAGTCACGGGTGATCGTTCTGACTACTTCTTCTGCCGCATCTGAAAAGGTGAAGGCTTTCCAGTCAAAAGGAATTGAAGTGATTTTTGCCGACAGCGATACGGAGGGCTGTGTTGATCTGGAAGCGGCCATGATCGGTCTGGCGGTGAAAGGAATCGACAGCATCCTTCTCGAAGGTGGAGCGGAAACGGCGGCAGCCGCTTTTGAAGCGGGTATTGTAGATAAAATCCGTTTCTATATGGCGCCTATACTTATTGGAGGGAAAGATGCACCTGGGGCGGTCGGCGGTACAGGCGCAGCGCTTATTCCGGAAGCGGTGCAGCTGGAAAATATCCGTACCGAGCGGAGTGGTGTGGATCTTGTGGTAGAAGGATATGTAAAGAAGAGGAAAAAGGTACCCGCCGAAAGCCCGTTGCCTGAAAAGTTTAAAGCGGATATTTCCTGGAAGAAAGGAAGCATTGCTGTTGAAAATAAAATGGGGGATCAGGAACCGGAAAAAATGCAGGAGGAAATAAAGGAACCTGCAAAAATGGAGAAAGCAGCAGAAAAAATGGCTGAAGCACAGGAAGCCAGACTGCCGGAAGGACAGGCGTAGCCATGTTTACAGGGCTTGTGGAAGAAATCGGGCAGATTAAAAAGGTGGACCGCACAGGAAGCTCCTGCCGGCTTACGATTGCCTGCCATAAAGTGCTGGAAGGCACGAAAGCGGGTGACAGTATCGCTGTCAACGGAACCTGTCTTACGGTAACGGCTTTTGACGGGAGTACATTTTCCTGTGATGTCACGCCTGAAACGATGCGGCGTACCGCCTTTTCCCTGTTTGCCGCGGGGACGCCTGTGAATTTGGAACGGGCGCTCCGTTTCTGCGACCGTCTTGGCGGGCATATTGTGCTGGGGCATGTGGATTTTACCGGACGTATTCTTTCTTCTGAAAAAGAAGGAATCGCTCTCAATCTGACATTTTCGGCGGAAGAAAAATATATGAAGTATATTCTTGAGAAAGGCTCTGTTGCCGTAGACGGTGTCAGCCTGACCGTGGCAAAAAGGGGAGATTCATCTTTTATGATTTCCCTTATTCCCCATACGGGAAGCCTGACGGTTCTTTCTACTAAGCGCATAGGTGACCCGGTGAATATAGAGTGTGATTATTTGGGAAAGTATATAGAGCAACTCATGCAAAAAGAACATGAGGGAGTAACAACAAAACGTTTAAAGGATTTAGGGTATGGAGGCCATTATGGAATTTAAATTTGATCCGATTGAAGAAATTATGGAGGAAATCAGACAGGGGCATATTGTCATCATGCAGGATCCTGCTGATCGTGAAAATGAAGGAGACTATATCTGCGCCGCTGAATTTGCTACACCTGAAAATATCAATCGCATGGCATCGGAAGCGAGAGGCTTGATTTGTATGCCTATGGCGGGGGAAATTGCCGATGCGCTGTATCTTGCTCCGATGGTTCGTCATAATACGGACAGCAACCAGACGGCATTTCTTACGTCAATTGATTTTAAGGATGCGGGAACGGGGATTTCTGCAGCAGCCCGTTCCATGACGGCTATGGAAGCGGTCAGAGACGGAGCCAATCCAGCAGACTTTAAACGGCCGGGGCATATGTTTCCCCTGAGAGCAAAGCCGTGGGGAGTTCTTGCACGGCCGGGACATACAGAGGCCACTGTGGATCTGGCCAGAATGGCGGGACTCAAACCGGCAGGTCTTTGCTGTGAAATCATGGATGCAGGCGGTGCGATGTCTGATAAGAAAAGCCTTTTTAAACTGGCAAAAGAAAAAGGTTTGAAGATTGGCAGTATTCAGGATCTGATTGAATACAGAAAGATTCATGAAAAACTTATTGAACGGGTCACGGAAGCGGATCTGCCTACCAGGTACGGTAAGTTTCGTATATATGGCTATGTGAACCTCATCAACCGCGAACACCATGTGGCGCTTGCCATGGGGAATGTAAATGACGGCAGACCCGTTCTCTGCCGTATCCATTCCGAATGTCTTACCGGAGACTGCTTCGGTTCCCGCCGCTGTGACTGCGGCGAACAGCTGGATACTTCTATGAGAATGATTGCAAAGGAAGGCAGGGGTGTACTCATTTATCTCCGTCAGGAAGGGCGCGGCATCGGCCTTATCAATAAGCTCCGCGCATATGCTTTGCAGGATGAGGGGTATGATACGGTGGAAGCAAACCTGAAACTCGGATTTGCCGCTGACCTTCGGGAATATATGACGGGTGCCCAGATTCTTCATGACCTTGGTGCTGAAACGATTCGTATTCTTACAAACAACCCGCAGAAAATCGGGGATGTAAGTGAATATGGAATTACTATTGCGGAACGGATCCCCATTGAAATGGAACCGCACAGCGAGGATAAATTTTATTTACAGACGAAGCAGGATAAAATGGGACATATGCTTCATGCCCATAAATGATTTACTGAAGGAGGCGGCTTATGAATATTATTTCAGGACTTTATAATGAAGGCCAAATCAGAGTGGGTATCGTAGCGACCCGTTTTAATGAGGTGGTTGTATCCAAGCTGATTGACGGCGCGGCAGACGGTCTTTCTCGTCACGGAGTGGATATGGATACTGTAGATCTGGCGTGGGTGCCGGGAGCATTTGAGGTTCCCCTGACTGCGAAAAAGATGGCGGAGAGCGGCAAGTATGACGCCATTCTCTGTCTTGGCGCCGTTATTCGCGGAGAAACGGACCACTATGCTTATGTATCCACAGAGGTAACGAAAGGAATTGCCCAGGTATCGCTTTCCACCGGTGTACCCATTCTTTATGGGGTTCTTACTACTGACACTGTGGAACAGGCACTGAACCGTGCGGGGCTGAAGGCAGGCAACAAAGGTTTCGAATGTGCTTTGGATGCATTGGAGCTTGTTTCCCTTTATAAAAAAATCGGCAGGTAAGGAATAGAGAAGCTTGTCTGTTTGGACAGGCTTTTCGATTGCCCAAAGACTGCGCTGAAAGTATTTTTATGTGTTAAAATGAGGATATCAAAATGGTAAAGGGGAATCGTTATGGCAAATAAAGAAGGAAAGTTTTTTGAGCAGCTCGGTATGCTGGCGAAAGACGCCTGTGAAGCAGGGGAAGTGTTTCAGCGGATTACCGAAGGGAAAATGGAAATAGAGGATGGGGTGGATGCACTCCACGCAATTAAGAAAAGAGCACGAGCGTCTTTGGGGAAACTGTATGAACGCATGTACAAAGTATACAAGGATCCGGCGGAAATCGAATTTGCCCGCGGGTTTATCGGGAAGATGTACGGCATTATTGATGTAATTCATGAAGTGGTGGATCGTTTTACCTTGTATAATATGGAAATAACACCCCGTGAATTTTCTTCCATGGTCATGTTGGTGCGGGATGCTCTTCTTGAAATGAAGAAAGTACTGGACTATACGGGGGACGTGGCGGCAAATTACATGAAAATGGAAGCGCGGTGCAGGAAGATTTATGTTTTTGAGGAACGGGGAGATGAATTTTATCGGGAAGAAATCCGCCGTCTTTTTACGGAAAAACAATCTGCTGCCTATATGATTTATTGGAAAGATATTCTGGTGGATGTGGAAAGGATGCTGGATGCGGCAGCCGGTGCCGCAACACTCCTGCAAAAACTTTTTGTGCGGGTATAATGTGGTATCTTTTTTATGAATTGATATTGGACTTTTCTTACAATTTATGTATAATTAAAGTACATGGAGGAAATGCCATGGCGGTGGATGTACGTCCATCGAGCCGGTTTGATGATTATTTCCCTGATTATCAATTCGGCTGCGGATGATCATACTCCTCAATGAGCATCTTGCGCAAAGGAGGCGGTGTTGCACCGCTTTTTTTGTTGCCTGCTTTCATTGCTACTGTCTTCCGGTGGTGATAAAATAACAATATTACAGAGTATGGAGTTATGATTTCTGCAAGGAGGAAAATTGGAACGGGCTTATACGTGGTGTGACAGAAAGAGATTGGAAGTTACAGCAAAAACGCTGATTATGGGGATATTGAATGTAACCCCCGATTCCTTTTCTGATGGCGGAAGGTGGAATACGGCGGAAAAGGCACAATCTCATACAAGGGAAATGACAGATGCCGGCGCGGACATTATTGATGTAGGGGCGGAATCTACACGTCCCGGCGGTCAGCCGCTCACGGCAGAAGAAGAAATAGAAAGAATGAAAATATTTCTGCCTGTGGTTTTGGGGGAAAGCCGTGTTCCCGTCTCCGTAGATACTTATCATTGGAAAACGGCAGACTATGCCCTTCATGCGGGTGCCCATATGATGAATGACATTTGGGGGCTGCAGTATGATCATGGGGAGATGGCAGAGGTAGCGGGCTGTCATCAGGTACCGGTCATTGTCATGCATAACAAAGCGGATACAAATTATAATGGTGATGTCATAGAAGAAATGAAAATATTTTTTGATAAGTCTTTAGACATCGCACTGCAGGCCGGTGTGAAAGAAGAGAATATCATTCTTGATCCGGGAATCGGTTTCGGCAAAGATGGGAATCAAAATATGGAAGTGCTGCGGCGGCTGGATGAACTGGTGCGGGCGTTCCCTTGCCCCTGGCTTCTTGGTGTAAGCAGAAAGCGGTTCATCGGCGCTATTTTGGATCTGCCTGCGGGAGAACGGGATGAGGGAACCGGAGCCGCGGGGTTATGGGGGATAAATAAAGGATGTTCAATTCTCCGTGTCCATAATGTGTCTATGGCGGTACGGATGGCAAAAGTCTGGGATGCGTTGAAAAATTGCACCGTTATATAATCTTGGGGGCGGAAATGGATAAGATTAAATTGCAGGAAATGGCGTTTTATGGACACCATGGGATTGACTCTGAGGAGAATACCCTGGGACAGCGCTTTTTCATCGATGTGGAAATGGACTTGGATTTGTCCGGTGCAGGTGAAAGCGACAACATTGAAGATTCGGTGAATTATGCGGAAGTGTTTTCTCTCGTACAGTCTATTGCGGAGGGGGCGCCCTGTAAACTTTTGGAACGGGTGGCGGGAAAAATCAATGAAGAGATTCTCATACGCTATTCTAAGGTGGAAGAGGTAGCAACAACCGTGCATAAACCGTCCGTACCCATCCACGGTATTTTGAAAGATGTTTCAGTGACGCTGCATAAAAAAAGATGAAGTATTTCATTTCAATGGGATCCAATGAAGGACCGTCAGAAGAGATTATGGGCGCGGCGCTCCACAAGCTTTCTCTCATGCCTCTTCTTTCCATCGGCAAGGTATCATCTCTCTATAAAACCCCGCCGTGGGGAAAGACAGATCAGGCGGAATTCCTGAATGCCGTTATCGAAGCGGACTGGCAGGATACGCCGGAAGGACTGCTGGAACTTTTGCTGGATACGGAAAAAGCTTTCGGCCGCAGACGGATGATGAGATGGGGGCCGCGGACATTGGATCTGGATTTACTTTATGGCGAAAATGTGGAAAAACAGACGGAATTTTTAAAATTACCGCATCCTTTTTTATGGGAGCGGCTTTTTGTGCTTGTTCCTTTTGCGGAAATCATGCCTTGTTTTATCTTTAAAGGACAGGATATACAAAGCAGAATTCGGGAACTTGGCGGAGATAAGGAAATCGTGAAACAGGAAATTACAGGGAAAGGAGCGTATCCGTGGCAGACGAAATAAGAAAAATCGCTAATCTGCGGACAGAAGCGTCAGCGCCGGATTTGCCCGGCCGTGTACAAAATGAAGAATTTGTTTTTGATGAAATGATTGGCGCGGAATTGGCACAGGAAGTATGCCGCCATAAGGATATCAGGTCTGTTGAAAAGCTTTTTTCCCTGGCAGACCCCATTATGATTTCAGGCGCAGGAGATTCGCAGAAAGCTCTTTTAACAGCGATGGCGGCGAAAGGAGACAGTCCTTCCATCATCATCGTGCCGTCTCAAAAGGATGTATTTCGATGGGAAATGGATTTGCGGTTCTTTGCGCCTGATTTACGTTTGTACTATTTTCCCCTGGTGGAAGAAACAGGATTCAACGTTACTTTTTCAGGAACAGAACGGCTTCGTGACCGCATGAAGGGGCTTGCAGGTCTCTTGGACGGGCGCAGGGCAGCAGTGATCGCGACAGTCGTGGAAGCAGCGCAAAAAATTATCAGTCCGTCCGGTATCCTTGAGAATCTGATGACCATTCATATGGGCGAAGTTATCGAAAGAGAAATACTGGTGGGGAAGTTGATAAAACTGGGATATGAACGGGTGGATCAGGTGGAGCGGTGCGGTCATTTTTCCGTACGCGGAGATATTGTGGACATTTTTGCCATTAACGAAAGTCATCCTTTCCGTGTCGAATTTTTTGATGATGAAGTGGACAGAATCCGTGTTTTTAATGAAGATACACAGCGTTCCATTGATATAAGAGACGATATATCCATTCTTCCCGCTGTCATCCGCGGGGAACGCTCTTCTTCCATCCTGTCATACCTGAATAGCGGCAGGGTATTCTATGATGAGCCGCAGCGGTGTGAAGAAGAGTTAAAGAAGTATTTCCATGAAGAAGCTGAAAATAAAGAAAAAGCTTTTGATTGGGCAGGTCTTGTAAAGACAGGGCGGTCAGGCAGGAAATATAGAAACAGGGAGATCTTGTTTTCTTTCCTGAAAAGAGATGCGGATCTTTTCAAAGTTAAAGAAACCGCAACCTGGAAGGGGCGTACCATGGTGAATTACCAGCGGCAGATTTCTCTTTTCTTCAATGACCTGACGCGTCTTTTAAAGGAAGGCTGGTCTGCGGTTATTCTCACGCCCCGCCGCTCGGAACGGAAGGAATTGGAGCAATATCTGTCGGATTACCATGTGCCTGTTTCACAAAAAGTGCAAAAAGGAAAAGTTACGTTGTACAATGGCGTCCTTTCTGGCGGCTTTGAACTGCCTGATGCGAAGATGGCTTTTATCACAGCGGGAGATATCTTCGGAAAGCAGAAGGCAAGACGGTATAAAGCCGGAGGAAAAGGAAAACAGATCCGATATTTCTCCGATCTGGAGCCGGGAGATTATGTAGTGCAGCGTGTCCATGGCATCGGAAAATATATCGGGGTAAAAACCATTGAACTGGAAGGTGTCCACAGGGACTATATTACCATCCAGTATGCCGGGGCGGACAAACTTTACCTCCCCATGGAGCAGATTGCCAGTCTTGAAAAATATATCGGTCCTGAAGGGCAGACACCTGCTCTTCACCGTATGGGCGGTGTCCAATGGGATAAAGTACGGAGAAAAGCCAAAAAGTCGATTGAGGAACTGGCAGAAAAATTGCTGGCCGTTTACGCAGACCGTGAAATCACGGAGGGAATTTCTTTCCTTCCCGATACGGCGGAGCAGCGTGAGTTTGAGGATACGTTTCCCTTTGTGGAGACGGATGACCAGTTGGAGGCCATACAGGCGGTAAAGCGCGGTATGGAACGGCCGCAGCCCATGGATATGCTCATTTGCGGCGATGTAGGATTCGGTAAGACAGAAGTCGCCATGCGGGCGGTTTTTAAATGCGTCATGAGCGGCTTCCAGGCGATGGTTCTTTGCCCTACAACGGTCCTGTCGAGTCAGCATTATAAAACTTTTAAGGGAAGAATGGATTCTTTCGGGATTAATATTGCTCTATTAAACCGCTTTACGACAATGCGGGAGAAAAAAGAAATACTGTCAAAACTGGCAAGCGGAGAAATGGATGTAGTCATTGGAACGCATGCCGTTCTGTCAAAAAAAATTGAATGCCGCCATCTTGGCCTTCTTGTGGTGGATGAAGAGCAGCGGTTCGGCGTTATGCAGAAAGAAAAATGGAAATCCTGGTCAAAGAAGCTGGATGTCCTTACTCTTTCGGCGACACCTATTCCCCGTACACTCCATATGAGTCTTACCGGTGTGCGGGATATGGTGGCGATGACACAGCCGCCGGCGAACCGCCATGCGATACAGACTTATGTGACAGAGTACGATGACACTATTGTGAAAGATGCCATTCTCCATGAAAAGGCACGCGGCGGACAGACCTATTTTATTTACAACCGTATAGAAAGTATACGGGCGATGGAAGCCCATTTGAGGGATATTCTGCCTTCTGATGTGACGATTGCCGTTGCTTACGGGCAGATGGACGGCAGAACATTGGAAAAAATCATGGTGGATTTCTTCGAGAAGAAATATGATGTTCTTCTTTGTACCACGATTATTGAAAATGGTGTGGACCAGCCTAACGCAAACACGATGCTCGTTTATGATGCGGATAAGCTGGGATTGTCTCAAATCTATCAGATGCGGGGACGCGTAGGCCGCTCGGAAAAAATAGCGCGTGCATGGTTTTTCTACCGCAGGGGGAAAGTCCTTTCCGAAGCAGCGGAAAAACGGTTGAATACGATCCGGGAATTTACGGAATTGGGAAGCGGATTCAAAATTGCCATGCGTGACCTGGAAATCCGAGGCGCAGGTAATCTCCTAGGTGCAGAACAGCATGGGAATATTGCAGGTGTAGGTTTTGCCACATACTGCAATATGCTGGAGGATACTGTATCACATCTGCGGGCAGAGCGGGAAAATAAACCGGTACCCAAGAAAATGCCTGATACCACTGTGGAACTTCGCCAGGATGCCTATCTGGATGAAGACTACATCGGCAATGAGGGGCAGAAGATGGAAATTTACCGCCGTCTTGCCGTGGCGGCATCGGAAGAGGAATTGACCGATCTTATTGATGAAGTCATAGATCGTTTCGGCAGTCCGAGCCGGCCGGCAGAAAGGCTGTTCCTGGTATCCCGTATCCGTGTGCAGGCAAGACGTCTGGGAATCGGTAGCATTCTTGATGAAGGACAGACGCTTCTCATTGTATGGGCCGATGAAGAACCGATGCGCCGCTGGAATATGAACCGGCTGCCTCATTCTTATATGTCGAAGCTTCATTTTTTGCCAGGCGCGCCTGCCCGTGTTAGAATTAAAAAGACCGATATCCAGGGAAATACTGCTAAATGGATGTCGGATTTTATAGAAGAAATAACGAAAGAAATATATTCAGGAGAAAAACGTGCGTAAAAATTCATTTATTCAGGGTGCCCTCATCTTGACCGTTGCGGGGATCATTGTGAAGTTTATCGGGGCATTCAGCAGAATTTATCTGTCAAGGCTTCTTGGCGGAGAGGGGATCGGCCTCTACCAGATGGCCTATCCCATTTATATGCTGTGCCTTTCCATCTCATCGGCAGGACTTCCCGTGGCCATTTCCATCATGGTGGCGGAAAGAAACGCGGTGAATGATTATTGGGGCGGACAGAAAGTATTCCGTATCTCTATGACGGCACTTACCCTTACGGGTATCGTATTCAGCGCTCTTTTATATTTTGGCGCGGACTGGCTCGTCCATTCAGGTGTCGTAACTGATGAGAGAGCCTATTGGTCGCTCATCGCTTTATCTCCTGCGGTACTTTGTGCTACGCTTCTGGCATCGCTCCGCGGGTATTTCCAGGGTCTCCAGATGATGACGCCTACCGCTGTTTCGCAGATTGTCGAACAGCTTGTCCGTGTTGTTACAATGATCGCTCTTGCCATTGTGCTCATGCCTTACGGTTTGGAGTACGGCGCGGCTGGTGCTACTTTTGGTGCGGCACCCGGTGCATTTATAGGTATCCTTGTACTTATTGCCTGCTATTTTATGACAAAGAGCTGGCGGAGAGAACTGGCATCCCGGCAGGATTCTCATATAAAGCCTCTTGGTGTCGGAACGATTCTGAAGCGCCTTTTGATACTGGCAGTCCCCGTTTCGCTGGCCAATATTATGCTTCCTGTTGTATCGAGTATTGATCTTTTCATCGTGCCCCGCCGCCTGGCCGTGGCAGGATTTTCCGTGGAAGAGGCGACCACGCTTTTTGGCTATTTGACAGGTATGGCGACAGCTCTCGTGAATATGCCGACTATTGTTACGGCATCCCTTGCGGCAAGTCTTGTTCCTGTTATTTCCGAGGCGGTGGCACAAAATAAGAGCGAGACGATCCTGAAACGAACGCATACCGCCATGCGGCTGGCGAACTTAATAACGATTCCTTCTTTCGTGGGTATGTGTGTCATCGCTACACCGATCTCTGCCATGCTTTACGCAATTCCTGATGCCGGTCCCTGTATTGCGGTCATGAGTTTCGGCGTGTTTCTTTTGGGCGTGCAGCAGGTTACTACGGGTGTTCTCCAGGGAATGGGAAAGACTGCTGTTCCTTTTATCAATATGGTGGTGAGTGCGGCGGTAAAAGTATTCCTTTCGTGGAATCTGACAGCGATGCCCAGCTGGGGAGTTCTTGGGGCAGCATGGGCGACAAATGCGGATTTCGGTGTGGCGGCTCTCCTGAATTTATTTTTCCTCTATAAGTATCGGCGATACATGATGGATATCATGCATACGGTTAAACTCTTTATCGCGGCAGGGATCATGGGTGCTGTTGCTTATGGCGTGTACACGGGGCTCTATGGGTTAATCCATAGCAATACACTGTCTACACTGGCGGCGATTTGCGCAAGCGGCATCGTGTATTGTATGGCTGCCATCATGCTTCGTGCTGTAAAAGGTGAAGATGTGGCAAGTATACCCAAAATTGGTGGAAAAATGGCGGCACTGATTGACCGCTGCAGTATTGTAAAAAAATAGATATAACGGCACATTTGAGATGATGTGCCGTTTTTCTATAAAGAAACGGAGTCTGTTATGCAAGATTATGTGTGTCTCATGCGTAAGCTTTTAAAAAACGGGATACTTACGGAGAAAGGTTCTTTCACTCTTATGAATGCGGAAGAGGCGGAACATATTTCTTTGCCTTTTTACGGCACGCTGATTATTACTGGTGCGGAAGATGAAGAACGACAGAAGTATATTTTTATCCGGTTGATGGAAATATGTGATGAAACGACACCGATTACTACATTAATGTATAATGGAAAAATTCTTAAACGTACAATTAAAGAGTTTAATAACAAAATTATATTTCCTGTGGAGGCAGTGATACTTAAAGCTCCAGAAATCATAAAAAAAGAGATGAAAAAATTCACTTTAAAACCGATTATTGATACGATGAAAACTCTTCGGGAGCCGGGAGGGTGTCCCTGGGACCGGAGTCAGAATCATATGACGCTGCGGACATATTTTCTCCAGGAGGTATATGAAGTTATCGATGCTATCGAAGAAAATGACATATTAAATTTGAAAGAAGAATTAGGTGATGTACTTCTTCAAGTCGTTTTTCACGCGCGGATTGCAGAAGAAAATGGAGAGTTTTCTATGCAGGATGTGGTAGACGGTATTGCAAATAAAATGGTGAAACGCCATCCCTTTGTATTCGAAAAAATGAGCAAAGAAGACCTTTTTGCGGTGATTAAAAATTGGGAAAAGCGTAAAAGAAAAGAAAAAAACAGGAAATATCTGCTTTCCGGAATACCAAAATGCTTGCCAAGTCTGCTTTTAGCGTGTATAATTCAAAAGAAAGTTAGTTCTGTAGGGATTTATGACCTCACGGCTTTTCGTGAAGATGAAAAGCCGCTCTGGAGGAATGCCACTCAAAGAGAGGTACAGACAGGGAATAGAATGGGGGAAGAAAGTGCAGGAGCGTACCTTTTTGAGCTTGCCCGTGTCATGCAGGAAAAAGGAATTGATCCGGAACTTTCGTTACACTCTTTTTGTGTGAATCTCATGCGGCGCTTCAGCGAATTTGAGGACGGTATCAGAAGATGCGGATCTTTTGATGCCTTGTCTCAGGAGAGGCTGGAAGAACTGTGGCGGGAATTCAATGCGAAAGTGTAAGTTAATCCATCGGGACTACAGCGGGATTTTCCGCAGAGTTAATTAAAGGAGGATGTTTAGTTATGAACAAGACAGAACTCATCAGTGCAGTTGCCCAGACGGCAGAAATGACAAAGAAAGATTCCGAAAAAGCAGTTAAAGCGGTAATCGATGTTATTTCCCAGGCTCTTGTAAAGGGAGATAAGGTTCAGCTTATCGGTTTCGGTACATTCGAAGTCCGCCAGCGCAAAGCCCGTGAAGGTCACAACCCGGCGACCCAGAAAGCTATCAAGATTCCGGCTTCCAAGAGCCCGGCTTGGAGAGTTTCCAAACAGCTGAAAGAAAGAGTAAACTCTAAGAAAGCTGCTAAGAAAGCAAAGAAATAATTCAGCCCAAAAGCTGTGTCGAAAGAGACTGCAATCCCTCTTTCGACACGGCTTTTTGCTTGGAAGAAATAAAGATGCAGAAATACTCGAAAGGGAACCAGTTTTTCTGTGAATGATGAATAGAAGCATTATTTTACTTAAAGAAAGAGGCAGCCCTTCTGTTTTCCATCCGTTTCAGCCCATGATAAATTTCATTTTGGAGAGTTGTCGCTTATCATTCCGCAAACAGAAGGAGAGAGGTGGTTTTATTCAGTAAATGTCGATAGTATAGGTGCATTTTATCGTTTTTTTTGCTATACTGGACATAAGCATATATTTCTGTAAGTAATCGTATATTTCGGAAATTTTCTGTATACAATCTTTCTGTATGAAAGGTGTGGGGGCAATGCAGGAGCATTTAAAGATAGCTTACTCGAGAAAAGCGTTGGAAACTTTTGGTGCGGTAGAGAAAAGGGATATTGTAGATGTATTTCAAACGGATTTTACCGATGTGGCCGCTGTGGTGGTGACTGATGAGGACGGGGATGCACTACGAAATCCGCGGATCCATGCTTTTGAAATTCCTGTGTTTCTGATCCTGTCGGCTGCAGGTAAAAAACATGATGAATTGATCGGGCAGGCATACAGTATTATCGATCCTACCGATGGGGATCACCATTTATATGCGCGGCAGATTGAAGGCGCCGCAGATCGATACGAGAGCGGGCTGCTGCCTCCTTTTTTCAAACAGCTGATGGAATATGTGGAGCGGGGAAATACGCAGTTTGACTGTCCCGGGCATCAGGGGGGAGCTTATTTCAGAAAACATCCTGCGGGAAGAATATTCTATAATTTTTACGGCGAGAATACCTTTCGTGCCGATCTCTGCAATGCAGATGTGGCTATGGGGGATCTTCTCATTCATGAGGGCCCGGCGTTAGAGGCCCAGCGTCACGCGGCGCGTGTTTTCCATGCGGATAAGACATATTTCGTCCTTACCGGTACATCGGGAGCCAATAAGGTCGTTCTGGATGCTCTTTTAGCGCCGGGAGATATTGTTCTTTATGAAAGAAATAACCATAAATCTATCAGCTATGGCGCATTGATACAAGCAGGTGCTGTTCCGGTCTATTTAGAGACGGCGCGGAATCCCTTTGGCTCAATTGGCGGCATCTTAGAACATTGTTTCAATGAAGAATATATCCGCATGGTCATCGCGGAAAAAGATAAAAAGAAGGCGAAGGCAAAACGGCCTGTCAGAGTGGCGGTCATACAGTTGGGAAATTATGACGGCTGCATTTATAATGCCCGTCAGATTGTAGAAAAGATCGGCCATCTCTGCGATTATATCTATTTTGATTCCGCCTGGGTAGGGTATGAGCAGTTCATCCCTATGCTCCGTGACTGCAGTCCGCTGCTTTTGAATCTTGGGCCGGATGATCCGGGAATCATCGTATCCCAGTCCGTCCACAAGCATCAGGCGGGGTTTTCCATGTCATCCCAGATTCATAAAAAAGATGCGCATATTAAAGGACAGGAACGGTACTTGCCTCATAAACGCTTGAATAATTCTTTCATGGTGAATGCGTCTACATCTCCTTTTTATCAGGTCTTTGCATCGCTGGACATGAATGCCCGTATACAGGAGGGAGAAGGCGGAGCGCTTTTGTGGAAAGAATGTATGGAGCTTTCCGTGGAAGCGAGAAAGGCAGTTATCCGCAACTGCAAGTATCTGAAGCCTCTCGTTCCTCCTGTGGTTCACGGCAAGAATTGGGAAGAATGGGATACGGAAGAAATTATTAATGATATTGCTTATTTTACTTTTGAACCGGGCGGGAAATGGCATTCTTTCCAAGGATACGGAAAAGGACAGTATTTTATTGATCCCATGAAACTTCTCTTTACTACGCCGGGAATCAATGTAGAAACCGGACGGTATGAAAAGTTTGGTATTCCCGGGATCGTGCTTGCTAATTATCTCAGGGAAAATGCCGTGATTCCCGAAAAGTGCGATTTAAATGATATTCTCTTTATCATAACGCCGGCGGAAACTAAGGCGAAGATTAATAACCTGATTTCAAGGATTCTCCATTTTGAAGCGTTTGTAGATAATGATGCCCCTATGGCAAAGGTTCTTCCCAATATTTATCATACGTATCAGGATAAGTATGCAGGATATACGATTCGCCGGCTTTGCCAGGAAATGCATGATTTTTATAAGGAACGTAAGGTCAATGTCCTCCAAAAACATTTGTTTCTGAAAAACTATTTTCCCATATACAGTATAAGCCCGCAGGAAGCGAATTATGAGCTTGTCCGCGGACATGGCGAGCTGATCGATTTAGCAGAAGCGGAGGGGCGCGTGGCATTGGAAGGGGGAGTTCCTTATCCGCCGGGGGTTCCTTGCATTCAGCCGGGGGAAAAATGGTCGAAAACGGCTATTGCTTATTTCATGGCACTGGCAGAAGTATTCAATCTTTTTCCGGGTTTCACTCCGGAACTGCAGGGGGTATATATGGAGCGGGCAGCTGATGGGAAGTTCCATGTGTATGCCCAGGTACTAAAAAAGGAGTATGAAAAAATCTTATAATGGAAAAGTGAAAGACAGGCTGCATGCCGGAACTTTTTGCTGAATAGCTTTTCCCATTGAAAACCACCGGAACACGAAGCCCGGTGGTTTTCAGTGGGAAATATATCAATTTAATGGGAGATGATCAGCTTTAAGCTATTTTGCTGTTATCTTCTTTTGCTTTTTCCAAATCAAATTTGTCAGAAGCAAATCCGTAGAGGGTCCAGCCTAAGAAGGTAACAATCGCACCGTAAGTCATTGCTTCAAATCCGGAAGCATAGCATGCATAGAGACTGTAGATGGAAGCAATGAAAGCAATGAAGGTCGTTGTCTTTAATTCGCTTCCTTCGTGGCCGGCGGCTTTCATGATAACGATAATGGCGGCCATGCAGAGAAGGTAAGGAATAATATTGGTAATTGTTGCCAAATTGACCAATGTTTCAAACTGTTCATTCAGGGAAGGGCTGATAGTCATGAGGCCAAAGAGAGACTGGATGCAGGTAATTGTAACCATACCCACGATCGGTGCGCCTTTGGATGTAATCTTCTGCAGGAATGCAGGGAAGTAGCCTTCATCAGCACCGGCTTTGAATACGTTGGCGATGGTAAACTGCCAGCCAAGGAGGGAACCGAAGCAGGAGAGAACCATGAGTCCCATGATGATGTGTCCTACTGTGCCGCCGAACATGTGGGCAAATACCATTCCGAAAGGCGCGGTGGATTTCAGAAGTTCAGATGCGGGAACGATTCCGAACATGATATTTGTGGAAACGATGTAGCAGGCTGCCGCAAGGAGTGTGCCGCCAAGAACGGCTTTCGGCACGTTAACTTCCGGATTGTCAACAGCATCGGCGTTGGCACAGGCGGATTCCATACCGAGGAATGCCCAAAGGGTCATGGTAATGGAGTTTGTGGCCGCTTCGCCGAAAGCCATATTATTCACATTCCAGTTGGCCATATACATATCGGTTGAGAACCAGCCCCAGCCGATAACAGCAAGTCCGATACATGGGATAATGACGCCCCATACGGTAATGGAGGAAACGCCGCCGGTATATTTCGGACCGCCGAAGTTTAGGACGGTAGCCAGCCAAAGTACGCCTATTGTGGCGATAGCTGTGAAGAGCGGATTAAGCGTGGTGCCGAGAAATCCGCAGGCGTAACCTACAGCAGAAATGGCGATCGCAGTATTTGCGAAAACCAGAGAAACGCCGTAGGTGTAATTAGCCATGAAGTTACCGGCTTTTCCAAAAGAATATTCCGCATAGCCGCCCATGCCGCCGCCTTTTTTACTGTACATGCCGCATTTTGCAAATACATAAGCCAGGCACATGGAGCCCACTGCGGTAACCAGCCAGGATACGATAGAAAGCGCGCCTACCTGGGCCAGTTTGGTAGGGAGCATGATAATGCCGGAACCCATCATGTTCACTGCTGTCAGGATGGTGAGTTGCATAACGCTCATTTTATTGCTTTGACTCATAATATTATAATCTCCTTTTATGATTTCAGGATTTGGACCGGCATGGGCAGGAACTCTTTAATCGGGTTTCTGCCTGTCGGTTCGGTATATCTTGTATAAATCGTAAACTTGCTTTCTTACTTCTTATCAAATTCCTTCTTCATGACGTAGCCGTAAGCATGTTTCCTGCCGTCTTCCGCTTCCTGGACATAAACGCCCTGGATTTCCGGAGCAAAGCCGGGAAGCTGATTAATGCCTTCTACAAGGTCAAGGAAGTATTTAACAGCAGTTTGGGACCATCTTTCACCCGGGTGGATGCAGAGTACACCTGGCGGATAGGGAAGTGCACCTTCCAGCGCGAGGCGGCCTTCCGCCTGTTCCAAGTCCACCAGTTCGCCATGTCCGCGCATGAATTCATACTGGGCTTCCTGCGGATTAATGACGTATTCCGGCAGGTAGTCATGCAGGAAGAGGTTTTTCTGAAGGGTGAAGACTTTTCTATCCTTATAAAAATCATGCATTTCCTGGCAAAGCTGGCGGATCGTATATCCTTTGTATTTGTCTTCGTAGGCTTTATAGATGGACGGAAGCACTTCCGCCATCGGAGCATCTTCATCAATCAACTTTTCAAAACGGATCAGTTTGGCAACGAGATCGTCCATCTTAGTTTTGCTTTCCGCCGGAGTCATGAGGAAAAGGATATCGTTTAAATCGCATTTTTCCGGAATGATTCCGTTTTCGCGGAGATAGTTTGCCAGGATATTGCCGGGAATACCGAATTCTTCATAGCCGCCGTTTTCAATGTCAATACCACAGGTTACGAATTGGAGTTTCATCGGGTCGATGAAATACTGTCCTTTCCCGTATCCTTCAAAGCCATGCCACTTGGCGCCCGGTTCAAATGCCCAGTAATCCATATCGTTTGCCATCTTTTCCGTATCGCCGTCTTCCCATTTTTTGCCGTTTACAACAGGCGGAACGAGAGGACGGATATAGTGGCAGTTGCGGAGAATCTGCTTACGTGTTTCGATAACGGTTTTAACAGCTTCTACCCACAGTTTTTTACCTGCTTCGCCTTCATGCATTTTTGCATTTACGTCAAGTGCGGCAAAGAGCTGGTACAGCGGAGATGTAGAGGCATGCATCATGAATGCGTTGTTCACCCGTTTATGCGGTACATAACGATCTTGTCCTTTAATGTGGGAGTCTTTCTTGTGTACCTGGGAAGTCATGGAGAAACCTGCCTGCTGTTTGTGGACGGACTGAGTAACGAAAATCCCCGGATCTTCCGGTCCAAGCTCTAAAAGCAGCGGACTGCAGTCTTTCATCATCGGAATGAACTGCTCATACCCTACCCAAGCGGAATCGAAGAATATGTAGTCGCAGAGATGGCCGATTTTGTCGACAACCTGACGGGCATTATAAATGCAGCCGTCATATGTGCCGAGCTGGATGACCGCCATACGGATCGGACGTTTTGCTTTCGCTTTTACGGGATCTTTTTCGGCAACGAGTTTGCGGATATATTCTTCCTCAAAGCAGTGTTCAAGAATGCCGCCGATAGAACCGAAAGCGTTTCGCGCCGTTTCCAGATATACCGGGGTGGCGCCGGCGAGAACAAGAGCACCATGGTCTATAGATTTGTGGTTATTTCTGTCGAAGAGGACAATATCACCAGGAGCGAGAACCGCATTTAAAACAACTTTATTGGAGGTAGATGTCCCGTTCAGTACGAAATATGTTTTGTCGGCATTGTATACACGGGCTGCATGTTTTTGCGCAGACAGAGCAGGGCCTTCATGAATGAGGAGATCACCCAATGCGACATCCGCATTGCAGAGATCGGCGCGGAATGTATTCTCACCGAAGAAATCGTAAAAAGCGCGGCCTGCCGGATGTTTACGGAAGAAAGCACCGCCTTGGTGGCCGGGGCAGTCGAACTGGGAATATCCGTTTTCAACATACTTCTCTAAGTCTTTAAAAAAGGGAGGAAGTACATTTTCTTCATAATGGGCTGCAGCGCTTTCAATCTGGCGGGAATAAAAATCGTGATCAGTCTCATTTAAATCAATGACGCGGTATACCTGTTTGATTATTTCATCGCTTACGTGGCTGTCTGCATCTTTAATAAGCATGACAGGAATTTTAAAAGCGCCAATCATTTCATTTTTCAGCACATCAGAATCTTGTTCGGTAATGACAACAGCAGCCACGTCAGTGTAGTCTGTATTGTTTACATCGATGATTTCGCGGCCGTCAACGGCGCCGAAAGCTTGGAGAGCATTTTCCGAATAAGCGATCTTTAGTTTTTTCACAGTAATAACCTCCTAAACAAATAACTTAGAAACACAGATCCGCAATGTACTCGTCCGTGTGCACTTCGGTGAGTCACTCTGCGGTTATGCCCTTCTGGGGAGCATGTGTTTTCGACATCTTCATCATAGGATAGATTTTAATACTATTCCAATACCATTTTATAAGGAAAATATCCATATGGTACATCTAATATCATAAAAGATATTTATAAACAATAAATTATAAAATAATATATAAAAAGTTATTATTAAATATTCAATAAATTAAATATTATTCCAAAACATATATTTTCGCCTTGAAAGAATTTTTTCTTTATATTACTAATAAGAACAGGATAAAAGGAGTTGTATATTAAATAAAACCTTAAGGAAAGATCGAAAGTAAAAATATAAAAATGTATATTATTAAAATAATGAAAGGAATTAACTAATATGCTTCCAAAAGAATAAATATATTTATTTTGATATGACAAAGAGAAATAATGGGATTTTTGAGTAAAATCATAGAAGGGAAAATGCCAAATCTCTCCAAATTATTTGATATGTATATCAAAAATAATATGAATGATTGAAGGATATATGTATAAAGGAAAAGCTTATCCGATAATCCTGATGAATAAATGAATAAAACGAACATTTAATAACAATAATAATATCAAATTATATCTATAGTGATATAGTTTGATCAAAATAAAAAGACGCCCGATGAAAGGCGTCGATTTAATTCGATCTAATTAAAATTTAAAGAAGGGGAGAGTTGTAACTTGCCGCGTTTTGAACAAATTCCCAAAAATTATCAATGATATATTCTTGGAGCAGAACCGCTACGAGAGATAATTGAGAATCCGTGTGCCATGAAAGATTCAGGTGACGGTAGCATTTGTCATCAGTAAGGAATGCCATCTTTATGTGTTCTCCGCGGGCAGCGTACCAGGTGAGCTGCGGGATAACGGCGATACCGAGACCCGCATGGATAAATTCACGGACGGTATTGGGATTATCGCTTTCCATGACTACATTTGCTTCAAATCCTGCAGAAGCGCAAAGATCATCAATTGTTTTTCTAAGCCACATTCCTTTCGGCGGAGCAATGAATTTGGCAGTTGCCAGATCCGATAGAGAGAGGCGGCTTCCGTTTGCGTAAGTGCTGTCTTTCGGCATGATTACAATGAGGTTTTCCTTGAAAAGCGTTACCGTGTGGGGACTGTCGATTGGCTCATTGCTTGAAAAAAGGGTCAGATCCGTTTCTTGAGAATGGAGATGATGCAGAGAACGATTGCGGATATCCAGAATGGCTTCCGGATGTTCCTGACGAAATTTCATGAGAAAGACGGGGATCAGTTGGGCAGCGGATTCTATATTAAGCGTAACTGTCATCTGCTGAAGATTTTTTGATTCATTCAGATCTGTTTTAAGCTGATCCAGTTCCGCAAGAAAACTTTTTGCATGCTTCAAAAGAATTTCTCCGTCTCGTGTCAGTTTAATATTCCTTCCTTTCCGTTCAAACAGTGCGACACCCAGTTCTTTCTCTATGCCGCTGATCATTCTGGAGAGGGCCGGCTGGGCGACATGAAGGCTTTCGGCGGCGTTTGTGAGATGCTGCATTTCTGCAGTTCTTTGAAAATAGAGCAGTGAGGTGAAATTCAGTTTCATATTTTCTCCGGTTTTTATCAGTGCAATATATACAGCGATATAAAGTATAACAATTAAATCATAAAATATATATCAAAAACAGTATATCATAAAGCGGGGATGCGGAAAATGGGTTACCCGGAAGCGGGGATAAAGTGGAAATGGTCAGGAAATAAAAATTTCTGAGGGATATTTCTATTTAACAGAAATGCGGACTCATCGAGAAGAGAATCGTCTATAACTTGTAAAAACTTGATTTTTAAGCGTTATAGTTATATACTATAAATGGGTATTGAATATACCTTTAATAATATTTGCAAAAATTTATCGGGGAAGGAGATGAGAGTATGGCATCCTCTGTGGATATGGAATTGGGAGATATGATGTATGAACTTTGCCTAATGGCGCTTTTCTTTGTAGAAGGAGCAAATCTGCTTGTGCCGTTCCGTGAAAATTTCAATTTCAAACGAATTGTGGCCAGATTCTCTTCTTTCTTTAAAGGGTTCATCGGCGCAGGGGGATGGGGGCTGAAAGCCCAAAAACCATTGGGCACGGTAAAAATACATACACGGGCTGTCGTTTTGAATGACAGAAGGATATGGCTCTTTGCAGGGACATATCTACAAAAGCGTCTGCGTGAAATCATTTCACTGCGGAAATATATTGATCATAGCCGGGTCAGTGCTGACCTGTTTGTTATTTAAAAGCAGAAAGGTTGGCTGATCTTGCAAAAGATACACTTTGGTGTATTGGCAGTCAATTTTTAAAGAAAATCTTCTTGATTGACCATGCTTGTCCGATATATAGGACAGGAAGCCTGTATTAAAAGAGAAGTACAGGAAATCAATATGGAGGGTTCCACCAGTTTCAGGAATCCAAAATCAGACGCTCGGCGTCTTTTTTGATGGTGATTTAAGGAGAGAAAAATGAAAACCGGATTATATAGTGATATGAAAAAGCTGCTTTCAGTCACATTTCCTATCTTAGTAGCGCAGCTTTCCACCATGGGAATCAATTTTATAAATACGACAATGGCAGGCCATGCGGGAGCAGATGATTTGGCCGGGGTTTCAGTAGGGACAGGGATCTTCTTTCCTTTTGAAGGTGCGGCTATCGGGCTTCTGATGGCAGGGACGCCTATAATTGCCCAATTAATTGGGAAGAATGAAAAATCATCCATTCCTTTCGTGGTGCGTACAGGCATATACATAGCACTTGCACTGAGCATGCTGTTTTTTGCAGGATATTTCTTTTTTGCTGATGAGGTTGTCAGCAGCATGGGACTCACGGCTGAAGTGGAATATATTGCAAAGAATTATATTTTTGCCATGGTAGTGGCAGTGGTATTTATTTCTCTTATTATTCCGCTTCGCTCTTTGACGGATGTGGCAGGAAGCACGGCTACCTCTATGAAACTTTTTCTTTCCGCGCTTCCTATCAATGCTGTTTTGAATTATTTTCTGATTTATGGTCATGGCGGGCTGCCTCGCCTTGGCGGTATCGGTGCAGGCGTTTCGGCGGCAATTACGTACTTTTTCGTACTGCTGATGTTCCTTTATGTGATTCATAGTGACGAAAGATTTATGGGAAAGGAAATATTCGCTTCCGGCAAGAGCCGTTTTTGTGACTGGAAAGAATATATGAGTGTGGGTATTCCGAGCGGACTATCCGTTTTCATGGAAATGGGACTTTTTGGGGCGATTATTATTTTCATGGCGCGGTTTGGCACGGAAACACTTGCAGCATATCAGGTCGCCGATAATTTTGCGAATATGGCATACATGGTACCACTGTCCTGTTCCATGGCGCTCACCATTTTAGTGGCTCGTGCCGCAGGCGCGAAAGATCATGCTCTTGCAAGGCGGTACGCCAAAGCAGGAATTCTTATGTCCGTAGGATTTTCTGCAGCGGAAGTCCTTTTGACGGCGATTTTCCGGGAGCAGATCGGACTGGTCTATACTGATGATGCCGCAGTTATTGCTATCGCATCGCAATTCCTGATTTTTGCTTCAGGGTTCCAGTTCTTTGATTCTATCTCTGCGCCGGTGCAGGGGATTCTTCGCGGATATAAAGATGCTAAAGTGCCTTTTATTCTTCTTTTGGCGGCTTACTGGGGAGCTTGTTTCCCTGTAGCCCTGTTCCTTGATCATCAGCTGGACATGGCTGCCGTTTCTTACTGGATTGGTCTTGATGTGGGTGTGGCGGCATCGGCGGTATTTATGGCTATCCGTCTTTTTACTTTGGAAAGTGGGTTTATGGAAAATACGGCAGCTGTATCCCTTCGCGGAAGGCTGTCTTTGGAATCGGCTTATGACAATGGAGTTTATAGAGTAAAGGCAGAAGTTTTGACGGGTATAAAAATTATATGGCAATACTGCAGGGAAATCGGAAATAATCTTTTTGTACCACAGGAAAAAATTGTGGAAATACGCGGTCATGTGCTTACGGGTATCCAGCGCAAGCTCATAGGCCATGCTGCGCGGGCTTATGTGCCATAGCGCTGCTCCAAGGATACAGTGATTTCTTTAAGGCTACAGTGATTTCTTTAAGGCAAAAAATCGGAAGGCATATTTTCCTCTTTGGAGAATATGCCTTCCGATTTTTCATGTGAGCAGAAAGTCCTGCAAGTCATGAGGCGTTTTAAAAATAAAATCCGCCCCGGCATCGGCGAGTTCATCCAGGCTGCCGTAACCCCATGCTGCCCCGGCAGATGTGATTTTATTTGCTTTTGCGCCAAAGATGTCATAGTTTTTGTCACCGATCATAATCGTGGAGGAAAGGAATTTTTCATCGAGGGCGGGTGTCATTCCGATTTCCTTCAATTTGATGAAAGTCTTTTTGATAATACGTGTTTTTTGGTCGAAATCTGCCTTGTTTTTCATTTCGTCGGAAGGATTGCTGCCGACAATCACATCAAAGTAAGAGGTAAAGGAAAAGTCTTTCAGTATTTTATGCACCAGCGGCCACGGTTTGCTGGAAGCGACGGCGGTGATCATGTTTCTTTGCTTCAAGGCGGATAAGAGTTCATTGATACCTTCGTAGGGGGCGGAATCAAAGATGCCTTTATTATCATACTGCTCGCGGAACTTCATAATGACCGCCAGTGTATCTTTTTCTGACAGGCCATAGATTTTTTGTATTTGCACATTCAGCGGCGGACCGATGAATGATTTAAGTGCAGCAGGATCTGTTTCATTAATGCCTGCTGCTGTAAGCCCGTACTGCATGGCTTTTATGATGCCTGGACCGGAAGCAGAAATAGTGCCGTCTAAGTCGAAAAGAATGTATTTATAAGTCATGTGATACTCCTTCTGATCAATTAAATTCAGTATATCAAAAAGAAGGAAAGGCAGCGAGAGTAAGAAAAAAGGAAGAGCCTTATGTTTATTGTGGTCTCATGATTTTTTTGATATTCTTAAGGCAAAGAAAGGTTATGTATTATGCAGGAGGGAATTATGTATATCGATGGAAAAGTTTGGATAGGGAATAATGATCAGGGGGAACGGATCAGCATCATTCCGAAGATGGTGAACCGTCACGGTCTTGTTGCCGGTGCAACAGGCACAGGCAAGACGGTTACGCTCAAAGTCATGGCGGAAACATTCAGCGATATGGGTATCCCTGTATTTATGGCGGATGTCAAAGGTGATATCGCAGGAATGATGAATCCCGGGACAGACAGCGAAGATATGCAGAAACGCATCGAGAAGTTCAATCTGACGGATGCGGGATTCGCCTACAAAGGATATCCTGTTACTTTATGGGATATTTACGGTGTAAAAGGAATCCAGCTCCGTACCACCATTTCTGAAATGGGACCGATGCTTCTTGCCCGTATCCTTGATTTGAATGATCTCCAAAGTGATATCCTCACGATAATATTTAAGATTGCTGATGATCGTAAGTGGTTCCTTATCGACACGAAAGATTTGAAGTCCGTCCTGAATTATGTGAGTGATCACCATGGGCTTTTTGAAGGAGAATACGGGAAAATGAGTCCGGCCTCTATCAGCACGATCGTCCGTGCGGTAGTGGCTCTTGAAGCAGCCGGCGGCAATGTGTTCTTCGGTGAACCGGCTCTCCGTATTTCCGACTGGCTGACATTAGGTGACGGCGGCAAGGGGATGATCAATATTCTTGACAGTGAAAGTCTGATCAATAATGGCAAGATGTATTCCGCCTTTCTCCTCTGGATGCTGTCCGAACTCTTTGAAACACTTCCCGAGGTGGGTGATCTGCCGAAACCCAAGATGGTTTTCTTCTTCGATGAGGCCCATCTCCTGTTTAATGGAGCGCCCAAACAGCTTTTGGATAAAATTGAACAGGTGGTTAAGCTGATTCGGTCCAAAGGAGTGGGGGTATATTTCTGTACACAAAATCCGAAAGATATTCCCGACGGTGTTTTAGCGCAGTTGGGGAATAAAGTGCAGCATGGTCTTCACGCATATACGCCGTCTGACCAGAAAGCAGTCAAAGCGGCGGCTATGTCTTTCCGTGCGAATCCTGCATTTGATACGGAAGAAACGCTTACTTCTCTCGGAACGGGAAAGGCGGTTGTTTCTTTCCTTGGGGAAGACGGTGTCCCGGGCTTGGCGCAGAAGGTATCTGTTCTTCCGCCACAGTGCAGTATGGGCAGTATTGGGGACGGGCAGCGGGAGCAGTCCGTTAAGTCAAGTCTTTTTTACAGTAAATACGCGGAAGGGTATGATCCGGAATCGGCTTATGAGATCCTGATGCGTTTAGGGCAGGAGGAACAGGCAAGAGAGGAACAGGCAGCGGCAGAAGCGGCGCAGGTAAAAGAAGATGCGCGCCTGGCAAAAGAACAGGCGAAGGCAGATGAGAAAGCGGCTCGTGAAGCGGAAAAAGAATCGGCGGCAAAGAACCGGGCCATAAAATCTGTGGGGAATTCCGTACTGGGGACAATCGGCCGTGCGGCGGGAAGATCGATCGGCGGCAGCGTAGGCGGAAGTCTGGGCAGGAGTGTGGGCGGAAATCTTGGAGCAAGCCTTGTCCGCGGACTTCTGGGAACTTTTTTTAAACGGTAACGACTACCTGTTTTTCTTCTGGAGGTTTATGATGAAAAGACTTTTAGCGGCAGGCAGTATCTGTGTATTCCTCTTTTTGGGGGTTATTGGTTGTGGAGGAGAAAGTATGGCGGGATATCAGAAGATTCCGGCGGCGGAAGCAAAAAATATGATGGATAAAGGCGGTGTGACTGTTGTCGATGTACGTCGTGAAGAGGAATACAAAACGGGGCATATTTCCGAAGCAGTTCTTTTGACTAATGAAACCATCGGCAACGAACCGCCGGCACTTCTTCCGGATAAGAATGCCGTAATTCTTGTGTATTGCAGAAGCGGTGTAAGAAGCAGACAGGCATCTGAAAAACTGATTAAATTGGGATATAAAAAGGTATTTGATATGGGTGGTATCAAGGATTGGCCTTATGATGTCGTTACATAAATTTTGAAATTAGGGATATATGATAAAAACGCATGTTTTCCAGGGGAAGGAGAATCTTATGGAGTTTAAAATTAAATATTATAAGGAGCTGGTGTCTTTTCACATACCGGATCAAAATGTATTGGGGAATATCCTTCCCAATACGGCACCTGCTGCGGTATCAGAGGCGGAAGAAGTAGCCCGTGCCCTTTCTGTTCCTTTTGGAACCCCCAGATTGTCTGAAATTGTCAGATCCGGAGAGAAGATTGTAATTGTTACCAGTGATATTACCCGCCCCGTACCGTCAAAGATTATCATTCCCCGCCTCTTGGATGAATTGGGAAAGGCAGGGGTGAAAGATGAGGATGTGACGATTGTCTTCGGTCTTGGCAGCCATCGTAAGCAAACTGAAGAAGAACAGAAATCTCTTGTGGGAGAAGAAGTGTACAGTCGTGTGAAATGCGTTGACAGTGATCCTGAAGATTGTGTGCACCTGGGCGTTTGCAGGAATGGTACGCCGGTGGATATATTCCGTACGGTGGCGGAAGCGGACCGACGCATTTTGGTGGGAAATGTGGAATACCATTATTTTGCAGGGTACAGCGGCGGCATGAAAGCAATTATGCCGGGAGTTTCCTCTCGTGCTGCCATCCAGGCCAACCATAAAAATATGATTCACCCCGGGGCATTTGCAGGGAATTTGAAAGATAATCCGGTTCGTGATGATATTGAAGAAACAGCTGACTTTATTTCTGTTGATTTTATTTTAAACGTAGCGCTTGATGATCATAAGCGGATTGCCTTTGCCGCAGCGGGACATCCTGTGGAGGCCCATCGTAAGGCCTGTGCCTTTCTTGATAAAATATACAAGAAAAAAGTGAAAAAAGCGGCAGATATTGTTATTGTTTCTACCGGTGGCTATCCGAAAGACATCAATTTGTACCAGGCGCAGAAATCTATCGATAACGTGAAACATATTGTGAGAAAGGGCGGCATTATGATTGTGGCGGCCAGCTGCCGTGAAGGATACGGCAGTGATGTATTTGGCAAGTGGATTAATACATACAGCACGCCCGGTGAACGGATTGAAGAAATACAAAAGCATTTTGAATTGGGCGGGCACAAATCGGCAGCTCTTGCCATGGTGCAGAAAAATTGTGATATTTATCTGGTGACTGATATGGAAGATAAACTGGTGGAGAAGGCAAACATGGTTCCTTTCCATAATCTCCAGCAGGCGGTAGATGCGGCGTTTGCCCAAATGGGGGAAAAGGCGGCAGCGTATGTCGTTCCTGTCGGCGGTTCGACGCTTCCTGTACTGGAATGAATGATTATTGGTGGAAAGTGAGTATTTGAAAACACGGTATCCTATATGGATCCGTGTTTTTTTTGATGCGAAATCCGATCAGGCGGAATACTGGAGTTCAAATTACAGTTCAAAGAAGATGCCGATGGCGGCAGAAACGGCAATGTAAATAACAGGATGCTTTTTAAACCGCCAAAGCGCATACCACATAATGACAGCAAGAAGAATGCATTTCCAGTCAAAGAAGGATAGGATATTTGGTGCCGGGATATCATTTTTTATGTTAAGGAGAGATATTTTTGCCACGCCCAGCCCGGCTGCTGTAATTAAAGCGATGGAACAGGGGCGGAGTCCGTAGAAAATTTTTTCCACAAGCAGGGCATTCTTAAATTTATCCAGTGCTTTTGAAACTGCTGTAATAACGAAGAGCGCCGGTGAGGTAAGAGACAGCGTTGCCCAGATGCCGCCGGCAATACCGAGGGTCTGATAACCTGCGTAAGTCGCCATGTTGACGCCCAGCGGCCCGGGAGTAGATTCGGAGATGGCAATCATATTGGCGATATCCGCTGTGGAAAACCAACCGGTAGATTCGGAGATGGCATAGAGGAAAGGGAGTGTTGCCAGTCCTCCGCCTGCGGCAAAAAGTCCCGCCTTAAAGAATTCCCAGAAGATCTGGAACCAGATCATTGCGCCACCTTGCCTTTCTTTCCTGCATCAGGCATGAAAATGTACCCTGCTGTTCCCGCGAAAATGACAGAGAATACCGGAGAGAGAGAGGAGAAAAGGGAGATCAGAAGAATGGAAAGAAAAATGAATGCTGTTCTTTTATCAGTAATGGATTTCCTGCCTAATTTGATGACAGTGTCAAAAATCAAGACGCATACGCAGACACGGATGCCGGCGAAAGCATGGATGACAAACGGATTTGCTGCAAAGCTGGAAAGAAATATGGCAATAGCAGTAATAATAAGCATGGAAGGAGTAATGACACCTAAGGTGGCAGCCAGACCGCCTGAAAAACCTTTTTGTTTATATCCTACAAAGGTGGCTACATTGACAGCAATCATGCCGGGCGTGCACTGGCCGATGGCAAAATAGTCCATCAGCTCTTCTTCGGTACTCCATTTTTTATTTTCCGCTACTTCCCGCTGCAGGATAGGAAGCATGGCATATCCTCCGCCAAAAGTGACGGCGCCCATTTTAAAAAAAGTGAGAAATAAATCCCAAAGCATAAGCAGATCCTCTTTTATAATGACTGGCATTTTTAGATTATTATAGACCTTAACAGGATAAAATGGAAAAGAAAAATCCCGCAACGTGAGGGGGCGGGATTTACGGGATACAGTTACTTTTCTGTTTTTGCTTCAGCGGCTTTTGCCTTTTCTTCTGCTTCCATTTGTTTAAACGCTTCTGCCATCTTAATTTTGCGGATGACGGCCTGTCCTTCCGGGCTCTTCAGGTAAACGAGGGTAGATTTCGGAACCATACGGTAAACTGTCTCCCAGTCATCTTCGGAAAGGGCTTTCCGTACGGTGGAAGCGCTGACGACCTGGTGGCCCTTTTGTTCTCTTGGGATGACTTTCAGTTCAATACCGTTGTTGGCAAAAACTTCGCGCATGGCTCGGTTGTAAGCAAGTGTAGTTTTATCAGTCGGTTCCTCGCCTACAAAACGAACAGTGATATTCAGAGCGGGTGCGATACGCGTAGCAAATACGGTGGCATCCAGCTTCGTCTGCGCCGCCAGCTCATCGGTGCCCTTAATGAAGTATGTCGGGAAAGTGGCGTTGGAGATAATGTAGTCGCCCCCGCTGATGACGGAAACACCTTTCATATCTTTAACACCTTGCTTAATGAGTGAAAAGCGGTCAGAGAATGGGAATATGGAACGGTCTTCCTGCACGGCGAAAATGATGACCTCATCGCAGTTATTAACAGCATATTCTACAAGAGAACGATGCCCTAAGGTGAAAGGATTGCAGTTCATGACGATAGCACCGCGGTTCTTACCCTCACCGGTACCGAGGATGGAACGGACACGGTTCAGGTAGTCTTCCAATGTGTCCTGTCCGCGCTCCAGAAGACCCGCATAAGGTTCGGCTATGGCCACTTCTTTGAAACCCATATGGGCAAAAACGGGGACGTTCTTCGGCTTGGTGAAGATTTGGTTTCCTGTAATGCCGCGGCGGTTGGATTCGCCCTGGAGGTTGCGGATGATACGATGGGTAAGTCCCTTTTTCTGGTAATCTTTACTGATGGCGATATCTCTCATGACACGGCCGCCGAGAGAGCCTGTGCCTATAAGTTTCCCATCATCGAAAAGTCCCATGGTATAATCAATGTTTCCTGTGAAAGTCAGATCAAATTCTTTCAGGAATTCTACAACTCTTGCTTTTTCTTCAGGATCTGTCAAAAAAATTTCTCGTTCTGTAATCATTATTTGCTCCTTATAAGTAAAAATGATGAAGAATAAGTATACGCTTTAAATAAAAATGTAAATGCTATTTATCGATAAGCAAGTATATTATAGCACGAGTAATAAAAAGGCGTAAAGAAGGAATGATATTAAATTCTGAATAAATCTATAAAAGGGATTAGGATACAGAAGGTAATACGGCAGATATCTTACAGAGAGTTTGCAATTTAAAGGGAAGCCTTGTATAATATAGAAGCTTGTTTTACACAAGCAACTTCCTGGCCCATGGGGAGCATGGGACATAGGTCCGAAAAGGAGGCGATTTCGTGAAAAAGTATGAAGTTATGTTCATCGTGGACATTGCAAATGAAGAAGTGATTCAGGCTGCAGTGAAGCTGGTGCAGGATACGATCGTTCGTATCGGCGGTACAGTAACCAAGGTTGATGAATGGGGCAAACGTCATCTGGCATACGAAGTCAAGCATCAGAATGAAGGCTATTATGTAGTCATTGACTTTGAAGCTGACCCGGCACAGATTGCGGAACTTGACCGTATCATTAAGATCCATGAAGAAATTATTCGTCATATCATTGTTAAGCAAGATGACTAAGGGATCGAGGTAAAGACTATGAATTCAGTTCAGGTAATGGGTAATCTGGCGAGGGATCCGCAGATCCGCGCGACTAAAACCGGCCGTGCCGTGGCATCTTTTTCTATTGCTGTAAATCGTAATTATACGACACCTCAGGGTGAACAGAGAGAATTAACTGATTGGATTAATGTTGTTGCCTGGGGCAATCTGGCAGAAGCGGTGGGTAACCAGCTCAAAAAGGGAACCCGTGTTTTTGTCGAAGGGCGTTATTCCACCAGATCTTATGACACTCCTGATGGACAGAGACGGTATGTTACCGAAGTGGTAGCCAATATGATCGCTCTTCCCATTGGAATGAGTTCCCGTGCTACCGCAGTACCGCAGGATCAGGGATTTGCGGGCAGCGAAGGCGATAGTCAGCCTAAAGGTAATTTTAACCAGTTTGGTGATTCCCACGATGATGAGGATATTCCATTCTGATTTTCCAGTTTTGGAGGAAATATGATTAAGAAAGATAGAGTAAGAAGACCGAGAAGAAAGATCTGTCAGGGCTGTGTTGATCATATCGAAAATGTTGATTACAAGGATATTGCAATGCTCCGCCGGTTCATTTCGGAACGAGGCAAGATTTTGCCCCGCCGCGTGACCGGAATATGCGCGAAACATCAGCGCAAAATCAATCTCGCAATCAAGAGGGCAAGAGCTATTGCATTGCTTCCGTTCAGCGCAGACTAATTGAATATGAAGGAACTGCAGGCAGTAAGTGGTATGGCGGCAGTTCTTTTTTTGTGGTTTAGAGAGATGGAATTTTAACAGTAAAGAAAACTGATTTTTCTTTTGGAATAGGAGTGCTATAATCAGAACATAGAGAATATACGGTTTCATTTGGGAGGGAAAGTATGACAAGAGAAGAGCGTATCCGTGCAGCGATTGCCGGCAGGGAAACAGATCGTGTGCCCGTAGCGGCGTGGATGCATTTGTCCGAACATGACCAGGATCCTATTTCTCTGGCGGAAGCGGAAGTGGAACTGACGGAAAAATATGATTTTGATTATATTAAGATGATGCCTTTCGGGCTGTACTCTACCCAGGATTTTGGCAATCAGGTAAAGATTTACTGTGATCCTTACAAAGAACCGATTGTCCAAAAGTTTGCTATTGACGGCCCTGCGGGATATGATTCAATCCGCGCGATCTCAGCACTTCAGGGGACGTACGGAAAGCAGGTGGAATTTGCCCGTGAACTGGCAAAGCGCCGCATGGAAGGAACGCCGATTATCCAGACGATTTTCAGTCCTTTTTCGACCTTGAAGAAATTGGCGGGGGACAGGCTGCTTACCGATATGAAAGAATATCCGCGTTCGGTTCACCATGCATTGGCCGCTATTACAGCGACGACGCTGGATTTTGTCGGGTACAATATCGATGCCGGTGTGGACGGATTCTTTTTTGCTACGCAAAATGCCGTAAAGACAATGATGACGGAAGAAGAATTTAATGAATTCGGTGTATTTTATGATTTGGCTGTCATTAACAGCTATGCGAAGAAAACCTGGTTCAATCCTATTCATATGCACGGAGAAGATGTGTATTTTGAAAAATTAAAGGATTATCCGGTAAATTGTCTGAATTGGCATGACCGCCATACCTGGCCGTCACTGAAAGAGGCGCGGAGGCTCACGGATAAGTGTCTCATGGCAGGTATCCGGTCAGCTCCTTACTTTGTCAATGGCGTGCTTCAATATGATGATATTATCCTCGACGGCACACCCGCAGAAATTGCAGAACATGTGAAAGATGCTATTTCCCAGGTTGACGGGAAAGGTCTCATACTGGCGCCGGGGTGCGTGGTCAATCCGAAAGCGTCGGCAGAAAATCTGATGGCTTTGCGGAAAGCGACAGAATTATAAAAGCATGTTTACTAAAGGAGGAATTTCATGAAATCATTGTGTGATATCTTGAGATCCTCTTTTGTATTGCTTTTACCGGAATGAAAGCAATGTTTTTACGCATCATAGAAAAATGACATAAAACGCAAATGCAGCTTATCGTATAAGGACGGCCAAACGGCAATGAAAAGAAAAACCGTCTGCCAAAACAGAGTAAAATGGCAGACGGTTTTCTTGGTGGGGTTTTGCAGCACAGACAAGATATAGTAAAATAAGGACATATTTATGGCAAAGGAGATTATTTTGGCAGATTGGCTTATGAAGAAACTGCCGCCGGCGGAACGGTTTCATGAAATACTTCGTTTCCTTATCGTCGGCGGCGGATGCTTCCTTTTGGAATATGTGCTTTTGTACATGCTTACTGAGTTTGCGGGGATTCCTTATCTTACCTCTTCAGCGATTGCATTCCTTATTTCGCTGCTGGTGAATTATTTACTTTGTGTGACCGTAGTTTTTCACACGGGAAAACGGACGAAAATGGAAATGTTTCTTTTTTTTGCCACATCTGCGGCAGGCTTGGGAATCAACCAGATGACCATGTGGTTCTTTGTGGAGATCGCAGGTCTTTGGTATATGTTTGCCAAGGTTATTGCCAGCGGTATCGTCATGATATGGAATTATGCAACAAAGCGGTATATCCTGAAAGGGAAAGTATAAAGGAAGAGACTTCGACGGATTGTATGAGAAATACAGTTTAGGCCGAAGTCTTTTTTTAGCTGCAGGGGAGATTATCTTTTAAGCCTTTTCTGAAAATATTAGCGCCGCCGTTAGCCGGGTGGCGGAGACCGATGACGGAAAAACCTGCGGCTGATAAAGTGATTTCACTTTTCTTCCCTACTGCGAAGATGGGCAGGGTTCCTGTTATTTCCAAAAGCTGCCGGGTATAATCCAGACCGACGGACAGTTCTTCATCGGTGGGGGTGCGGTTGGAAAGAAAACAGCCTTTTTTATAAGGGTGAAAAGGAAATATATTCCAAAGAATAAATTCATCAGGCCCAAGTCCCGCTTCAAGGCATGCCGACCAGGCAACGGTATCCGTGGGTTCGTTGAAGCCTTTTTCTCTTTGTATTTCTTTTTTTATGAAGAGGCTGTCCTTTCTGCTTGTCCGTGTTCCTTCTTTTCCAAGGATCATCATGGGGGTTACCGTTTTGTGATAGCCGAGGATCATCCGCTCGCAGGTCATGGCAATACCGGTGAAGTGGCCGCCCTGGTATCCGCAGGCTTCTGCTATAAGGAGAAGTTTAGCGGCCGAAAGGCGGCGGCTCAGGTAGGTTTCTAATTGCCGGCGGCGGAGAATGACAGCGTTTTCTATTTCATAGTCAGGATTTGTATCCGCCCACGGGTTGAAGACATTTTCCGCATGATATTCTGCAAGAGATTCGATAAAATTCTTTATGGATTCGTTTATCATTTATTTTTCCAATTTGAAAATGGTACCGTCAATAAATTCTTTCTCAACGGTAAACCGGTTATTTAAAGACCACTTTTCCATACGAGACAGATTTCCTTTCGATACATAAAGGTAGACCGGTTCTTCTTTTTTTAATTTAAGGAATTCTTCTTCCGTGATGGAAGGCATGGCATATTTTTCTTTCCATCGGTCATCACGAATATTTTGTACGTCTTCACTCGGAAGAATGGGAATGAGGCGTATCGCGGTTTCTCCCGTGTAGTAAGAGAAAGAAGCCGAGTAGGATCGGAAGAAATAGTGCTGTCCCGGAAGTTTATGCAGGTAGTCTGACATAATGTATCCTGAGCGGGTATGCATGTAAGCGGGAAGTCCCGCGCTGACGGTAACAAGGAGTGCGGAAATGGTGACGGTGGAAATGGCGGTAAGCCGTCTATGTGAATTTTTATGCCAACGGAAGAGGAGGGCCCATACAGAATAGGCGGTTACAATGTAGAGCGGCCACCATTGGGAATCCGGGAAAAAGAATGTACCTGCGAGTAGCGCGGCAAGCAAAAGGAGGAACGGAATTATCGCAAGCAGTCCCGGGATTTTCTTTCCGCTTGTCACATCCGGTGCGGCATGGGCGGCAAGAACGGATGCCGGTACGAGAGCGATATAGGTGTAGGTCACATACTTTGTCGCCATAAGGGTATAAAAAAGGAGCGTACCGAAACACCATACCATAAGAAAAAGATAAAATGATGTTTTTTCTTTCCACTGTTTTTTTATTTCATAGAAAAACAGTCCTGTCCAGGGGAGAAGAGAGAAAGGGAGAAGAAGAAAATAGTAGTAGAAGTGGTTATCTCCCGGATGTTCGGATGATGTGGCACGGACAATATTGTGAAGACCGAGAAATTCGCGGATGAATGGATCGCCATGTATGGCGTACATGCAGGCGTACCAAGGGAGGGCAGTGATGAAGAAGATAAGGATTCCCTGCCAGGGAAAGAGACGGAGGAATAGTTTTTTATTCCGCATCAAGCCACACCAAATCAGCAGAAGCATTCCCGGAAGGACAAGACCGACAGGACCTTTGGAAAGGCATGCCAGACCCGAAGAAAAGTAGGCGATGACCATGTGGCGCCTGTTGTTTTCCATGAGGCCGATATAGGCGGAAAGAAGTGTAGGCACAGTGAAAAGCATCAGCATACTGTCAGTAATGATGGCGTGAGAAATAATCCAAAATTCCAGAGAAGTGGCAAGCATAATGCTCGACCAGACGGCAACTACGTTATTTTTCGTAATCCGGCGGATATACCAGACAAGAAGTGTGATCGTTGCAGCCCCGCAGAAGGCGGCAGGGAGACGTGAGGCAAAATCGGTAAAGCCGAAGAGGCTGTATGAGATGGACATGAGCCAGTACACCATCGCAGGTTTATCAAACCAAAAATGGCCGTAGATTTGCGGCGACAGCCAGTTCCCTGACAATACCATTTCCTTGGCGGTAAGCGCATAGTTGGATTCTACCGGATCGGTGACTGGAAGAAGATGGGAACCCCAGGCAAAAAACATGAGGGCCAGTGCAAAGATACCGATTAATGTCTGTGCGGTAGTGTATTTAAATTCTCTTTTTGCAGTTTCTTCCCGTGCTTTTTGAAGCCTTTCCCGCTTTTGTTTCTTTGTGCTCATGGCAGTCCTCTTATGTTTTTTAAGATTCTTTTCGTAAAAACAGCGCCGTATCTTTTTTCCAAATCAGTTGCAGTCCTGCTTTCTGCGTTTTGGGCCATCGGTTGTATACTTTTTCCTGTACAAGGATGTAAGCGCCTTTTTCTATATCTCTGTCTATACTGTCTGTCGGAAGAATAATTCCTTTTTCCCGGTTTTTTATTGCTTCTTCAAAGTTTTCTTCATCAAATTTAGGAAGGATCTTGCCGTAAATATCTCCGTAAAATGCTACAGAAGGACGATAGAATGCGTCAATATATACAGATTCATTTCCCGGACAGTTTTTTTTCAGTTCCAGGGCGATACTTTCTGACGTGAAGAGCCGTGTGACAGTCACGCCGAAGGTTAACCATACGGAGAAAACGAAGCATGAAACAATGAACCCCTGGCAAATAAGAAAATCTTTAAATCGTCCCTTTTTGAAAAAGTAAGCAGCAATCAGTCCCGCCGCCAGCATAGCGGCAGAAACGCACCATTGGCTCCATTTGCCTGCATCAGGAGCAATCGGAGCGCAGGCAATGGCCCCTGCGGTGATAAGAGAAAAGAATAGATGGGTATAAAGGAATAGTTTCGAAATATGTCCGGTTTCCTCCAGATTCACCATGTATTTTCCTGCTAAAAGAGAGAGCGGAGGGAACATGGGAAGAATATAGGAAAAGAGCTGCGTAGAGGAAAAGGAAAAGAAAATAAATATGAAGACAGTCCATACATAAAAGAAAAGAAGGGTACGATCTTTCCTCCATTCCGGGAAATGGCGGAATATACCGGGGATAGAGCCGGTCCATGGATAAAATCCTGCTGCTAAAACGATAAAAAACAGCCACAGATGGTTTTTCCCCACATGCTCAGGACTGGAAAAGCGGGCCAGGTTATGATAGCCGAAGAAGGTATCCATGAAAACGGGGCCATGGTGCATGGCCATGTATATAAACCAGGGAAAACTGATGAGGCAGGCCAGGGGAATGCCCCAGTACCATTTCAGGGCCATAATGTTTTTTAATGTAAAGCTTTTGGTAATCATCATCCAAAGAGCAACGATGAGTGCGGGGAATCCAAATCCGATGGGACCCTTTGTCAGAAAAGCAAAGCCGCATGCCATGTACGCAGGAATGTATTCTTTGCGAAGAAAGGATATAAGAGCGACTGTCAGTGCGAAAACAAGAGTCGTATCAGTAACGGCACTTCTGGCAAGAACAATAATTTCCAGAGAAGTGGCACATATGAAAGCACCTGTAAGAGCCGGTTTTTCTCCAATCAGTTTTCTTGTAAAAAGATAAAGGTAAGAAGCGGTACAGGCACCGATTATGGCCGAGGGAAATCTGGCGGCAAAAGTAGAAACGCCGAAAACAGAAAAGGAAACCGCGTCAAGCCAGTAAAAAAGCGGCGGCTTATCATACCAGTACTCCCCGTAAATACGGGGGGAAAGCCAGTCGCCTGTGAGAAGCATTTCTTTTGCCGTTTCACCGTAGACAGGTTCGTCAGGATCTACGAGCGGAATGATGTCCGAAAATAATCCATACAAAAGGAGAGCAAATACAAATATAAGAAAAGCATTTTTATTTTTCATGTTTTTTTGATTTCTGCCAAAAGTAAAAAGCAACGGCGATGATGCCGGCTGTAAGGAAAGAAATAAGGGCAATTTCTATTTTGTATTCAAGAAGAAGCATCCAGTTTTCTCCGAGTATTTCTCCTGTATATACAAGGAATATCGTCCACGGGATTGTGCCGATAATCGTGTAAGCAATAAACTGGGGGAGAGGATAATGTGCGATGCCTGCGGGAAGGGAGATAAAAGTGCGGATCCCCGGAAGAAGGCGGCCTGTAAAAACAGCGATACCTCCATATGTTTCAAACCAGTTTTTTGCAGCAATCAGTTTCTTCGCACCAAGACCGCCTTTAGCTGTGTGACGGAGCATGAATTCCCGTCCGCCTTTGAGCCCCATGTAGTAAGATAAAAGAGAGCCTGCGATACCGGCGGCTGTACCGATGATAATGGTGGGCCAAAAAGAAAAGATCTGCTGTGAAACAAGAAATCCGGCAAACCCGAGGATAATTTCACTGGGAATGGGGATATTCATGTTTTCCAAAGCCATACAGATAAAAAGTGCGATATAACCCCAATCGGAAAGAAAGGAGATGAGTAATTCCATAATAGTTCCTTTTAATGTGGTTTAACGTGTATTATATTTGGAAAGCTTTTATTTTAAACTATAGCATGGCAGAAAAATGTGGTCAAATCGACAGAATGCATAATTATCTCATTTACAGAGGACGGAAATGGGAGAAGACGGAGAGGTCTTTATGAATATTTATTGACATATATGCAGAATATTGATAGAATATGCACATCGATTATTTTATTTGAGATATGGAGATGGGAGTATGTTCAATAAAAAGATGAAAGCATGGCTGGCGGTAGGAGCACTGGCAGCTGTATTGGCAGTATCGGGCTGCGGTGGAAATGGAGATAAGGCAAAAAGTGGTGATGCTGCGAAATCAGGCGTGCCGTCTATCGTTCGTGTAGGGGCTGAAACCACTTTTCCGCCTTTTGAATTTACAAAGGATGACAAGTACGTTGGATTTGACCTGGATCTGGCAGAAGCCGTCATTAAGCAGATGGGCAGCAAGATGGAGTTTAAGAGTATGGGGTTTGATGCTCTGATTCCCGCGGTCCAGAGCGGACAGATTGACATGATCGCATCCGGACTTTCAGCAAACCCGGAACGTGAAAAACAGGTCGCTTTTTCTGATGTATACTTTGATAAAAATGGCTTCGTTATCATTGTTAATAAGGACAATGACAGTCTGAAAGACTGGGCGGATCTGGAAGGCAAGAAGGTGGGGGCCCAGGTAGGGACGGAACCGGTCAAGATGATTCAGGAAGCAAAAGGCGAAGTGAAACAGCTTGACTCCAACGCCCAGGCATTTATGGAACTCCGTGCGAAGACATTAGATGCTTTTGTTGTTGATCAGCCGGTGGCTATGTTCTATATGAAGCAAGGTGGTTCTGAAGACTTGAAGATCGTCGGTACGCCAAAGACAGATGTAGGATTTGTTTTTGCTATGAAGAAAGAGAATAAAGAATTGCAGGCGGCGGTGAATAAAGCGCTGAAGGAATTAAAAGCAAACGGTGAATATGACAAGATTTTTGAAAAATGGTTTGGTAAAGCGGAAAAATAAGTTTTTTGAGTAAAAATGAAGAGCCTCTGTGTGGCAGGGGTTCTTTTCATTTGCAGAAAACCTATAAGATTAAAGAATTCTATTTATAACGCTTGGCATTACAATAGAATATAAAATATGGCTATGCTATAATAGACATACTTTATAGGGTATAAATTTGTTTGGAAGATTTCAGTCATTGAAATTGATATTTCTTCCTACAAAAGGAAAGGGGTTCTCTGAATGAGTGAAAAGAAGCTGCCCTTCAGCGAAGAGCTGGTCAGGGAGATTGCTGCCGTTTACGGTACGCCGTTTCACCTCTACGATGAAAAAGGGATATCGGATAATGTAAAACGCCTGCAGAAAGCCTTTTCCTGGAGTTCGGATTTTCATGAATATTTCGCGGTGAAGGCGACACCCAATCCGTGGATTATGAAAAGCTTAAAAAAACTTGGCGTGGGTGCAGACTGCAGTTCCATGGCAGAATTGATTTTGGCGGAAACGGTGGGAATCACAGGAGAGGAAATTGTTTTTTCTTCCAATGACACACCGGATGAAGAGTTTCTGAAAGCGCATGAGCTTGGGGCTATTATTAATCTGGATGATATTTCCAATTTGGATGATATGGAACGGCTTCACCTGGTACCGAAACGCATCTGTTTCCGATATAATCCCGGGCCTGATCTGGCGAGGGGGAATGCAATTATCGGTACACCCCAGGAAGCGAAGTACGGCATGACCCGCGAGCAGCTTCTCAAATGTGTGGCATGGGCGAAGAATAAGGGTATCGGATATATCGGTATTCACACCATGGTTATTTCTGCAGAGCTGGAACTTCCGGGACTTTTGGGAACCATCAGCATGATGTTTGATTTGGCTAATGAAATACGTGATACTCATGGTGTAACGGTGAGCTTTATCGATTTCGGCGGCGGGATCGGGATTCCCTACCGTCCTGAACAGGAACCTGTAGATCTGGAGGGACTTGGTGAAGGTGCAAAAAAACTTTTTGAAGAAAAAATGCGGGGATTTGAAAATACGCGTATTTGTTTCGAGTGCGGCCGAATGATTACAGGACCTTACGGCTACCTTGTAACGAAAGCGATCCATTATAAAAATATTTATAGGGATTACATCGGTGTAGATGCATGTATGGCTGACCTGATGCGTCCCGGTATATATGGTGCTTATCATTATGTGGGTGTTCTTGGCAAGGAAGATTTGCCTAAGAACAGAATTTATGACGTGGTTGGCTCCCTTTGCGAAAATTCCGATAAGTTCGCCATTCAGAGAGAACTGCCGGAAATTGAAATGGGGGATCTTATCATCATTCATGATACCGGTGCCCATGGACACAGTATGGGGTACAATTATAATGGCCGTCTGCGCCATCAGGAAATCATGGTTCATGAAGATGGAACCGTGCAGCAGATCCGCAGAAATGAAACGCTCCATGATCTGTTTGCTACTCTTACTTATCCCGAACTTCATGAAAATGTAGATAAGATGGAAAAATAAAGCAATAAAAAATCGGTAATGATGCAGTTGCAGACTTGTGTCATTACCGATTTTTCAATGGGTTAATTAAACGATTTTTTCTCCGTGGTAAAGCTCGCCTCCAATATCGGGTTTTACACCGTAGCCGATAGCCCATTCACTTTTGTATTTCAAAGCCTGGGCATGGATGTTTTTAAGTGCATTGACAGTGGATTTTACTTTGCCGGGGACGCCGACAACGAGGGAGTTTGGCGGAATGACCTGATTTTCCAGGACAAGGGCACCGGCAGCGATGATTGAACCTTTGCCTACTTTTGCTCCCGTCAGAACAGTGGCGTTCATACCAATGAGGACATGGTCTTCAATCGTGCAGGCATGTACGCAGGCGCAGTGTCCGATGGTAACATAATCGCCGATGATGCAGGGGAAATCATCGGCGACGTGAAGGCATACCAAATCCTGTACATTGGAACATTCGCCTATGGAAATATAGTTAACATCACCTCTTGCGACAACACCGGGCCAAAGGCTGGCGTATCTGCTTATACGCACATCGCCGGCAAGGAATACGCGGGGTGCAACAAAAGCATCAGGATCAATTTTGGGACTCTTCCCCATAAAATTAAGATTGGAAAGTGTGTACATGAGGAACCTCCATGAAAGACAGAAAATAAAACTTATAAAAATTACCGCAAAGATTTTAAATACAGAATAACTTCTATCAATTAAGAAGTCATCTTTATTATATACTTTTCTATAAATATTCGAAAGAAATTCAGATGAGCTCTGGAGCCGCCGCAAGGCGCCGTTCCGTTTCAGAAACGAGTTCCTCTACGATTTCTTTTGCAGATTGAATTTTTGTCAAATGGGTAAGGGACATGCCGGCCAGAATAAAACCATTTTCCGTATCGCCAAGAAGAGCCCCTCTCTTTGTGGTACCTGCAGAGATAGATGACAGTTCATCAGGTGAAGCACCGCTGTACTCCGCTTTCAGGTAACGATCGGAGAATCGGTTTTTGAGGCCTCTTACACTGTCGCCGGTGGTAAATCCTGTAACAACAGAATCCGTATCCGCTGCTGCCATGATAGCATCCTTCGCTTTCGGGTGGAGACTGCATTCTTCAGCCAAGAGGAAACGTGTACCCATCTGGACTCCGGATGCGCCCATAAGAAGCGATGCGGCGATACCCCGTCCGTCGGCAATACCGCCGGCGGCAATCACAGGAATTTCTATATCCGGCAGAACGTTCTCTAAAAGCGCCATGAGCGTCAGTTTTCCGTCGTGACCTCCGGCTTCCATACCTTCTACTACGAGAGTGTCGGCGCCATGGGCCTGTACCCTTTGTGTCAGTTTCACATTGGGAACGACAGGAATACATTTGATTCCTTTTTGGTGAAACGGTTCAAACCAGGGGATAGGGTTCCCTGCGCCAATGGTGACAAAAGGGACTTTCTCATCGCAAATGATTTGCGCTATGTCATCTTTATTATCATCTTGCAGCATCAGGTTGACACCGTAGACTTTTTGCGAACCGGCGATATCTTTAAAACGGCGGATATGGGACTGTACTTCATCAGGGGTAAATCCGCCTGAACCAATGACGCCTGCACAGCCTGCATGGCTCATAGCGGCTGCCAGGACACCGTCAGAAATGTACGCCATGGCACCTTGGATGATAGGATAATCAATGTTGAGAAGCTTTGTGATTTTCGTATTCCAAGACATAATATTTCCTTTCTTTTCTGCGCATATACTAATGATTGAAAAAAATCATAAATAGAAAAAGATTAATGACTTGTATTCATTATATAACTACTGAAAGGAAAAAGAAATCGAAAAACATAAAAATTGATATAAAGAGAAAGTTAATTTTGTGCGAAATCAGCAGGATGTATTTCATATGGAAATTAAGACAGATTCAAAGCGGTTACGGGAAATAATGTTTCATTTATTTGTCTGGTTTAAGATAAGTATATACTACTTTTGAAAATGTTTATTGTTGTTGTAGCAGAAATGGCTGCGTGATATACTACATAAGTAAGGAGTCCTCAAAGTATGGTTCTGCCGCATACTTACAGAAGTCTTATGAGGTGGAAGTCATCATTTTATTGTTTTATTCCCGCCGCAAAGAGATATTGCCGGTTAGACTGCATGAGTGACTGCAGTATTTCTTTTAGGGCGCGGCTGTTTTATTGCGGTAAAATTTATTTTCCGGTTGGGTCTATAGGAGGGTGCAAGAATGACAAAAGTAGCAATTAACGGTTTTGGAAGAATTGGACGTCTTGTTTTTCGGGGGCTTCTTGACAGAACGGATCTGGATATTGTCGCCATCAACAATCCGAGCGGCCCGGAAACAGCTGCTTATCTTTTGAAATATGATACGGTTCATGGACGTTTGAATAAAAAGGTAGAAATTGATAAAGATGATCTTATTGTCGACGGGAAACGTATCCATGTATTCCAGGATCGGAATCCGGAAAATCTGGACTGGAGCGCTTACGGCACGGAAATCGTTATCGAATCCACAGGTAAACTGAAAGACAGAGAAAGCGCGGGGAAACATATCCGCGGAACAGTTAAGAAGGTTATTATTACTGCTCCGGGTAAAGATGAAGACGCGACCATCGTCGTAGGTGTGAATGAAAATATTTATGACCCTGCTAAAGATGATATTATTTCCAACGCTTCCTGCACGACAAACTGTCTGGCACCCGTCTGCAAGGTGTTGAATGATACGTTTGGAATCAAGCGCGGTCTTATGACTACGGTACATTCTTATACCAATGACCAGGCTATTTTGGAAAAAGCACATAAAAAAGATCCGAGACGCGGAAGAGCCGCTGCCGAAAATATGGTGCCCACCAGCACCGGTGCGGCGAAAGCCATTGGTATCGTTATTCCTGAGCTGAAAGGAAAGCTGAACGGACTGGCTATCCGTGTTCCTACGCCTGATGTATCTTTAGTGGATCTTACGGTTGAACTGGATAAACCGGCGACAAAGGAATCGGTGAATGCTGCTTTGAAAGCGGCCGCTGAAGGAAAGATGAAAGGTATTCTGGCTTATACTGACGAACCTCTTGTTTCCAGTGATTTCAAAACCACCGATGTAAGTTCCACTGTTGACAGTCTTCTCACCATGGTGATGGATGACAACCTGGTAAAGGTAATCGCATGGTATGACAATGAATGGGGGTACTCCATGAGAATCATTGACCTTGTCGCTTTTGTAGCGGGAAAGTTTTGATCTGAAGAGGACTCCGCGATGAATAAACAGACAATCTACGATATTGATGTAGCGGGAAAAACGGTATATGTCCGTGTGGATTATAATGTTCCCTGTGACAAGGATGGGCATATCACCGATGACAGAAGAATCCGTTCTACACTCCCGACCATCCGATATTTACTGAAAGAGGGGGCAGCAGTCATTTTGGCAAGCCATATGGGGCGGCCTAAAGGGGAGCGGAACCCGGAACTTTCTCTTCGCCCTGCGGCGGAAAGACTGTCAGAACTTTTGGAACAGCCGGTACAATTTGCCGATGACTGCATCGGCAGCGAAACGGCCGCCATGAAAAAAGCGCTTCAGCCGGGACAGGTGCTGCTTCTTGAAAATCTTCGTTTCCATAAAGAAGAAGAAAAGAATGATCCCGATTTTGCAAAAGCGCTGGTGGAAGGCTGTACAGCAGCTGTAAATGACGCATTTGGCGTTTCTCACAGAGCCCATGCCTCTGTTGTGGGGGTTGGTAAATTATTGCCTATGGTATCCGGACTCTTACTGAAGAAGGAAATAGATTTCCTCGACGGTGTTATTGAAAATCCGAAGCGTCCTTTTGCGGCCATTATCGGCGGGGCTAAGATCAGTGACAAAATCCAGGTGATTGCCAACCTGATGGAAAAAGCGGATGTCATCATGATCGGCGGCGGTATGGCAAATACTTTTGTCGCGGCGGAAGGCTATGATATGGGCCGGTCTTTGCAGGATAAAGATCGCTTTGAACTGGCACGCAACCTGATGAAAAAAGCAAAGGAAATGGGATCGGACATAATACTTCCTGTGGATTTTATGGCGGGAGATGCTTTTTCAGAAAAGGCAAATACAAAAGTATTGGAAGCGAAAGATTTCAGTGATCCCTGGATGGCTCTTGATATCGGGCCCAAGACAATCCGTCTCTACGTGGAAACACTGAGGAAAATGAAATCTGTTGTCTGGAACGGACCGATGGGTGTATTTGAGATGAAGCCTTTTGCTACCGGGACTTTTGCTATTGCGGAAGCTATTGCAAACTTGGATGCGACAACCGTTATCGGCGGCGGAGAATCCGCTTCCGTTGTGGACCAGATGGGGATTGAAGATAAGTTCTCTCATGTGTCTACCGGCGGAGGTGCTTCTTTGGAAATGCTGGAGGGGATGGTTCTTCCCGGTGTGGCTGTCCTTGCAGATAAGGAGTGATGCCGGTGCGGACAAGACTGATTGCGGGAAATTGGAAAATGAATCGTACCGCCATGGAAACGGAACAGTTTCTCGGCCGATTCGATGCGGAAATGGGGAAAGCCGAACTTTTAATCTGTATGCCTTTCACCGATTTGTACTTGGCGGAAAAATACCTGGCAGGTACGGGCATAAAGTGGGGGGCGCAAAATGTGTATCCGGCGGAGAAAGGAGCATTTACAGGAGAAATATCTCCTGGTATGTTAAAAGAAACAGGCTGTTCTTATGTCATCTGCGGACATTCGGAACGCCGACAGATTTTATGTGAATCCGATGAGTTTGTAGGGAAAAAGGTGAAAATAGTCCTTGCGTATGGAATGACGCCTATCCTTTGTGTCGGTGAAACCTTGGAAGAGCGGGAAAGCGGGCAGATGAAAACACGTTTGCTGGAAGAAATGAGAGTGGCGCTGTCGGGGCTTTCCCCGGAAGAATTATTACGGACAGTTATTGCTTATGAACCTGTTTGGGCGATCGGTACGGGAAAAGCGGCCACCGCGCAGGATGCGGAAACTGTATCCGCGTTTATTCGCAAAACAATAGAAGCGTTTTCATCCGGGGGAGTCGCAGAACGGATACGGATTTTGTATGGCGGTTCCGTAACAGGAGAGAATATTTCTTCTTTCCTTAGAGAAAAAGATGTGGACGGCGCTCTTATCGGTGGTGCCAGTCTGAAAGCAGAAGAATTATTGTCTATTTATAAAAAAGCATGTGAATAAGGAGATATCATGGCAGTTATTACAGATCTTCACGCAAGAGAGATTCTTGATTCCCGTGGAAATCCCACGGTAGAAGTAGAAATGACACTGGAAGATGGAGCTTTCGCAAGGGCGGGAGTTCCTTCCGGCGCATCTACAGGTATGTTTGAAGCAACGGAACTTCGTGATGGTGATGAAAACCGTTATGATGGAAAAGGTGTTCTCTGCGCTGTCAATAATGTGAATGGAGAAATTGCTGATGCTGTTCTTGGCTGGGATGCCAGTGACCAGCGCGGATTGGATCATATCCTGATTAATTTGGACGGCACACCGAATAAGAGCCGCCTTGGTGCCAATGCTATTCTTGGGGTATCTCTTGCGGCTGCTCATGCTTCCGCGGAATCAGCAGAACTTCCGCTGTTCCAGTACCTTGGCGGTATTAATGCCCATAATCTTCCGGTTCCTATGATGAACATCATTAATGGAGGAGCTCATGCGGATAATAATGTGGATATTCAGGAAAGCATGATAATGCCCGTCGGTGCTTCTTCTTTCTCTGAAGGACTTCGTATGTGCGCAGAAGTATATCATGCCTTGAAAACAGTATTAAAAAAGAGACATTTATCCACGGCAGTCGGTGATGAAGGCGGCTTTGCGCCTGATCTGCCGTCTAATGAAGCAGCGATGGAAGTTATCTGTGAAGCGGTAGAAAAAGCGGGTTATACGGCGGGGAAAGATATCGTTCTGGCAGCTGATGTGGCGGCATCTGAACTTCTGGGCGATGACGGATTGTACCATTTGTCCGGGGATCATGCCGCTAAAACGGCAGAAGAAATGATTTCTTTTTATGAAGACCTTGTCAATAAATATCCGATCATTTCCATTGAAGATGGTCTTGGAGAGGAAGACTGGGGAGGTTGGAAAAAATTAACGGCTGTATTGGGGAAACGTGTACAGCTGGTGGGTGATGATCTTTTTGTTACCAATACAAGCCGCTTATCCAAAGGAATCCATGAAGGTGTTGCCAATTCTATTTTGATCAAGCTGAACCAGATCGGGACGATTACAGAGACCTTTGAGGCGGTGCAGATGGCGCAGAGAAGCGGATACACCGCAGTTATTTCTCACCGCAGCGGTGAAACGGCTGATACGACAATTGCTGATGTGGCAGTAGCGCTGAATGCGGGGCAGATTAAGACCGGTGCTCCCTGCCGTACGGAACGGGTGGCAAAGTATAACCAGCTTCTCCGTATTGAAGAGGCGCTTGATGCGGATGCTTTTTATGGCAGCGGCTCATTGACACACCGTATGAGAGATATCTTAAAATAATAAATCGGTTCAGAAGAGAGGGTTCCTTCCGGGATGCCCCTCTTTTTTCTTGGGCTCTAATAAATTATAAAGGTAATAAATTCATTAAAGCTCAATCATAAAAAAGTTTTATACACATGGGGGGTATGGGTATTTTGGATAAAAGGAGAATAATTTTATAAAGAAATGAATGAGATACAGTATCATTTAAAGTTTTGAATATATTGAGTCTTACCAGGAAGTATCGGTAAATAAGTAGGGGTTTGAAATAATACAAGAGAAAAAAGGAATAAGAGTAATTCGCAAAAGTTTAATAAATATAAGCAATCAATTACTATTTAAAAATTAATTTTAATACAATATATTTAAAATGAATTGCTTGAATTTAATTAAAGTTATGGTATTATTAAGTGGAGAACCATGAAGCTCTTTGGCGATTACTTTTATAAAAATGGTAAAAAAATAATAATTCCCCATTTAAAGTGATTGGCGAAAAATAATAATAATTTAAAAGAGCATTTTTATTTGTAGTATTTGTTGTGTTTTGGGGGAGGAACCTAAAAATGAGAAATTGTGTATTAGTAGTTGAACGTGATCCGAGTGTCAGCCGTTTCATGCAGCTTAAGCTGGAAGAAGAAGGATTTTCCTGTTTGGTAGACAATATTGGTGATTCTGTGGTAGATCTGGCAGGACAGCGCCAGGTGGACATCATTGTCCTTGATCCGGATGATCCCATGGAAGATGGCGATAAAATTCTTGAGAACGTAAGAGAAATCAGCACGATTCCGATTATTTACCTGTCTTCTGACGGTAGTGTGGACAGAAAAGTTGAAGTGCTGAATGCAGGTGCTGATGATTATCTGACCAAACCTTATGCCACAAAAGAATTGATTGCCAGAATCCGTTCTACACTGCGCCGTCATGAGGAGCCGAAAATTGTGGCCGACCCGTCTTTTAATATCGGAGACCTGGCAATTTATCCGGATCGCCATGAAGTACGTGTCGGTGATGAAGTCGTGGATCTGACGAAGAAGGAATTTGATTTACTCTTATTCCTGGCAAAAAATAAAAATCGTGTCCTGAAACGTGAAGAAGTTCTTGAAAAGGTTTGGGGATATGGATATGCAGGGAAAACGAATATTGTAGATGTATATGTCCGTTACCTGCGAAGCAAAATTGATGAAAAAGTAGGAAAGAAATATATCCATACTGTTCGTGGTATCGGGTATGTAGCAAGAGACTGATATGATTCAGCAGGTTATCGTTGTCGAGGGCAAATCGGATATTGCCCGTGTGAGACAGGCGGTAGATGCGGATCTGATTGCGACCGGAGGCTATGCCCTCCGGTCTGCTGTTATACAGGATATTCGTGCCGCTTATGAAAAAAGAGGGATTATTATACTGACTGATCCGGATGGTCCCGGTGAAAAAATAAGAAGCAGACTTTCCGTTATGTTTCCTGAAGCACTTCATGCTTTTGTTCCGAAAAGTGAAGCGTCTACGGAGGATGATGTGGGGATTGAAGATGCATCTCCGGAGTCGATTAGAAAAGCTTTGGATAAAGTACGGATACTTTATCAGGAAAGTTCCCATGAATTTCATATGGAAGATCTTTGGAATTCCGGCCTTACGGGTGCGGAAGATGCCACGGGGAAAAGAGCATCTGTTGGGGCTATACTTGGCATCGGATATGGGAATGCCAAGCAGTTTTTGCGCAGGCTGAATCATTTTGGGATTACACGAAAGGAGTGGGAATCCGCGTTGGCAGAGTGCGGGAGAAAGTATGAAAGACGCTAATTTAGCAGATATTAAAGTTGTAAGGTATGTATTGCGGCGATTTGGTATTCGAGCGAAGCATCGTTTAGGGCAAAATTTTCTCGTATGTCCCGATATTGTGGCAGAAATCGCGGCGGCAGCGGAACTGGCAGAAGGAGCATTTGTTTTGGAAATCGGTGCAGGTATAGGGACATTAACACAGGCACTTGCTGAAACAGGGGCAAATGTAACAACTTTTGAAATTGATAAAAGTTTGGAAAATGTTTTGACGCATACGCTGGAAGCTTATAATAATGTGCATATTATCTATGAAGATGTGCTCAAAGCAAATTTGAAAGAAATACTGGGAGATAATAACTGGCACGCAGCGGCCAATCTTCCTTACTATATTACGACACCTATTTTGCTGTACCTGATTCAATCTGAACTGCCCATTTCCCTCTTTGTATTTATGATGCAAAAGGAAGTGGCGGATCGTATTTTGGCGAAGGCCGGGTCGAAGGATTATGGTGCGCTTACCTTGGCGGTACAATTTGATTGTACCGTGGAAAGGGTGATGGATATTCCACCGGCAGCTTTTTTGCCGCATCCTGCAGTAACGTCGACAGTTCTGAAAATCAGGAGAAGAAAAGAACCTGCGGTGAAGGTGGCAGACCGCAAACTGTTTTTCCGTCTGGTTAAAATGGGGTTTGGGCAGCGGAGGAAGGTATTTACCAACGCTATGAAATCCGGCGGGATAAGCATGGAGTTGGGAAAGAAGATTCTGGAGAGAGCGGGGATTGACGGCGGCCGCCGGGGAGAAACGTTTTCGATGGAGGAATATGCTGCTCTTGCCAATGCATGGGATGAACTGGTGGTAAATAAATGAGTATCAAGTACAGCGGGGGTTTGCAGAACCGCTGTTTTACTTTACAAAAGACTGCGAGGGTTATATAATTAGAAAAACATAGTGAAAGAGAAAATATTCTTTCAGTGCGTACAGAGAAAAAGCGGTTGGTGCGAGCTTTGGCAGAGAAGGTGTTTTCCAATCGGGAATGGCCGGTGATGAATCGGACGGTTTGTGGACGTTATGCCACAATCAAGTTAGCTTATGCAAATTGGGTGGCACCGTGATGACTTCGTCCCATACAGGATGGAAGTCTTTTTTTATGTTTTAGCCGAATGGCAGGTTTATGCAGGGAGAGATGGCTATGTTGGATATTAAATTTATTAGGGAAAATACAGAAGCGGTAAAAGCAAATCTGGTTAATCGCCATAACGATTTTGACTTGGATGAGGTTATTGAGCTGGACAGGAAGAGAAGAGAGCTTCTGCAGATGACAGAAGCGTTGAAGAGTGAGCGCAATGCGGAAACAAAAAAGATTGCTCTGGCAAAAAAGAACAAGGAAGATGCTTCTGCTGCCATTTCTGCTATGAGAGAAGTAGGGACAAAGATTGCTGCCATTGATAAGGAGCTGGCAGGCGTGGAGCTCATATTACAGGACCGTCTTTTACGCATTCCAAATATGACAGATGCTTCTGTGCCGGTTGGAAAAGATGACAGTGAAAATCCGGAAGTCCGTCGCTGGGGTGAAATTCGTAAATTCCCTTTCCCTGTAAAAGAACATTATGAATTAGGAGAAAACCTGGGCATTCTTGATTCTGAACGGGCGGGGAAGGTGTCAGGCGCGCGTTTCTATTTCTATCTCAGTATGGCAGCCCGTCTGGAAAGAGCTGTGTACAATTTCATGCTTGATGTTCATACACAGCAGAACGATTTCACGGAAGTTATTCCACCATATATCATTAATGGTGCTTCTATGCAGGGAACCGGACAGCTCCCTAAATTTGAGGATGATATGTACAAAGTGGAAGGGGAAAATATGTACATGACTCCAACAGCAGAAGTGCCGCTGACCAACTATTTCTCCGGAGAAATTTTAGATGGAGCCGTGCTTCCGGTCCATCTCACGGCACTGACCCCGTGTTTCCGTAAAGAAGCAGGCTCTGCGGGGAAAGATACCCGTGGACTGATTCGACAGCATCAATTTCACAAAGTAGAAATGGTGAAATATTGTAAACCGGAAGATAGCTGGGATGAATTGGAAAGTTTGACTGCAGAAGCAGAAAAAATTCTTCAGCTGCTGAAACTGCCATATCATGTAGTATGTCTCTGCACTGGGGATATAGGCTTCTCCTCAGCCAAAACTTATGATATCGAAGTGTGGATGCCAGGGCAGCAGAAGTATAGAGAAATTTCCTCGTGCTCCAACTGTCTTGATTTTCAGGCACGCCGGGCAAATATTCGCTTCCGCCGGCATCAGGGGGATAAGCCGGAATTTGTTCATACACTGAACGGGTCAGGGCTTGCTGTTGGAAGAACGGTAGCTGCTATCATGGAAAATTATCAGCAGGAAGATGGAACGATTGTCGTGCCGGACGTGCTTCGCCCATATATGAATGGCCTTGAAATTATCGGCAAGCGCGAAAGTTTTGTGAGTTCCAAAGGTGAATAATATGTATGCAAATATAGCTCCGAAAGGGGCTTTTTGTATAGGTGTATAGCAAAAGTTCAGAAAATTTTCGAAAGTATCGAGGAGAGAATGCGCCGGGAAGTATGGTAGGCATATAGTATAATAAAATAAAAGCGATTTCTAAAGGAAGTAGATATTCTAAAATAAGGAGGAATAGATGCATAAAGTTTTATATCGTGCCGGAGGGATATGGGCAGCACTTATGCCAGTGCCGGTCATAGCCGGTGCTTACGAAAGCAATTATGTGCTCGAGTGGATGCGTATCCCTTTTGTGGAAGCACTTTTGGCGGCAGTGATTTTTGTATCAATTCTGGCAGAAATAAAAACTGCGGGGTTTTCAGGCGGCGGATTGATTGCTGTGATTGCCGGCGGGTTGCTCTTAGGCAGCGGCTGGTATGGCGGTAATGTGGCATGGTTTGAATTTCTATTATATTTTGGCGGGATTGCTTTGATCCTGTTGGATATTTTTGTCCTCGTTTCCGGTTTTGGCGTGGCGGCGGGTATTTTATCCATGACGGCAGGCCTATACTTCACCTTTGGCGGGGATATGACGGCGCTTTGGGTATTATCCGCAGCCATGATTCTTGCTATTATCGGTATATACTTTTTGGCGGATCATTTGTCAGAAAATAGAATGTGGAAAAAATTATCTCTTACATTATCTTTATCTTCCTCCAAAGGATATGTTTCTTCTGTTCAGAATTTGAAGAAGTATGAAGGGAAAGAAGGGAATGCTGCTACAGTGCTCAGGCCTTCCGGCAAGGTGGAAGTGGAAGGGACTGTGGTAGATGCAGTTTCAGAAGGGGGATTCATTCTGCAAGGTGCTGCGGTACGCGTGGTGCGGGCGGAAGGAAATCATTTGGTTGTTAAATAATTGAAATATGTTTTAGGAGGATTTATTTATGGAAACTTTACTGGTCGTTCCTGTATTTACTATTGCGGTAGCGCTTTTTGCGGTACTCATACTGCTTCATTTTGTACCGATGGGATTATGGATTTCTGCACTTGCAGCCGATGTAAGCATTTCGTTGTTTAATTTAGTGGGAATGCGTTTCCGCCGTGTCGAACCGCGTATGATTGTCATTCCTTTGATTAAAGGGACAAAGGCGGGGCTCGGCTTGAATGTGAATCAGCTGGAAGCCCATTATCTGGCAGGAGGGAATGTAGATAATGTGGTAGATGCGTTAATTGCTGCCCACCGCGCGCAGATCGATTTGACTTTTGAGCAGGCTGCAGCTATTGATCTGGCGGGAAGAAATGTGCTGGAAGCAGTGCAGATGAGCGTTAATCCCAAGGTTATTGAAACCCCTACGATTTCTGCAGTTGCTAAAAACGGTATTGAACTGAAAGTACGTGCCCGTGTGACTGTTCGTGCAAATATTGATCGTTTGGTCGGCGGCGCAGGAGAGGCGACCATTATTGCCCGTGTTGGTGAAGGAATTGTTACTACCGTGGGTTCTTCGGAAAAACATACGGATGTTCTTGAAAATCCTGACCATATTTCCAGAACGGTTCTTGGTAAAGGTCTTGATTCGGGTACCGCTTTTGAAATTCTTTCCATTGATATTGCTGATGTGGATGTGGGGAGGAACATAGGGGCCCAGCTTCAGACTGATCAAGCGGAGGCTGATAAGGAAATTGCCCAGGCAAGAGCAGAGGAACGTCGTGCCATGGCGGTGGCGCAGGAACAGGAAATGCGTGCATATACACAGGAAATGCAGGCAAAAGTTGTGGAAGCCCAGGCTGAAGTGCCGAAAGCCATGGCAGATGCTCTTCGCAGTGGACGTCTTGGCGTAATGGATTATTACAGTATGAAAAATATTGCAGCAGATACAGAAATGAGAGAAAATATAGCTGGAAATCCGGGTCAAACAAAGTAAAGGTGGAGTATGGATTTTTTTTCGGGTAATGAAATTGTCCTTCTGATATGGGGGATAGGGATACTTCATTTTATCTTTCGATGGATGAAGGAACGGAGAAGTTCAGATCGTTCCACTGAAGGAACGCCTCGTGAAGAAAATGGCTATTCTATTCCTGAAACTCCATTACCGAGACCGTCGTCTTATGGGGCCGGGAAGGATAATGATAAAGAATATAATTATAAAGAATTAAGGGAAAGGGTTCTACGCTCCTGGGGGATGAAAGATGTGAGATCTGATGAAATGGATCTTCCTGATGAAATGGAAAGATCTGTTTACCGGGAAGCTGAGGCGCCTGCAGCAGTTTCTATAATGGAGTGTTCCGGAGATACGGAAAATCGTTTTCACCAATATCTTTCCAAACCCTTGCGAGAAAGGAAAACAAAACCGATGGCTGTGGAACCAATTACGGCACCTAAAGCAGCACAAGCAGCGGCAGATTGGTCTGAGGAGACAGTTCGTACATGGGCGAAGTATGATGTTGTTTTCGGAGAACCACGCGGAAGAAGGCCGTGGACACCCTTTGTCAGGCATTGAGAGATAAAAATGGATTTATACAGTAAAGAAGAGCATGGACAGATAATCTGGGAATGCAGCCGCTCTGTTCTTTACGTGGCAATTTCTTCACTGCTTTACGTTCTTTTTTGTGTAGCCTTTTTGATACTGCTTTTGGAACATCCCGGAATTTTGTCATGTACCATCAGCTTTGTTGTAGTCCTTCTGACTTTGTGGCGGATCCATTGGATTCATAAATCTGTGGCTTTGATATGTGAAAAGAGGCTTCTTGTTACTATTCCTATATTTTATTCTGAGTTCAATGCGGCAGGATTGATTAAGCCTTTGTATATGGCTTTTGACTATAAGGAAATAATGGGGGTATCCGATGACTGGAATTATCTTTTTATCGGGGAACGGACGGCTGGCGGCATTGTGGAAGTACCGGTGCAGCTCCGGTATATTACGGACGCAGATAAAATAAAACTGCAGGAATGGGTAGAACGGAAGCAGAGAGATATATGAGATTCCCAATAGAATAGAAAGTTTTAAAAGTCGTTTGTTTTCTTAAAGATACAGTTGCTTTTTTTTGATGGATTGTGATACCATGGATCAAAAGTTTTTTAGGTGAGGTGAAAGTGATGCCAACGAAAATTACAGTGACAATTGAAGACGAACTGGGGGATCTTTCCGTCGCGGCAAACGGATGGAAGAAACAGTTGACCTATACCAGCTGGAACGGACGGGATCCCAAGTTTGATTTACGTTCATGGAGCGTGGATCATAAATCAATGACGAAAGGTCTGACATTGACAAAAGAGGAAATGATCAAACTCAAAGAAATTTTAAATGGAATTGATTTTGACAAATATTGATTTGCAGCTGCAGGCAAAAGGCTCTCTCGGAGAGCCTTTTGGCATATATGGAAACTTTTAGGAATACCATAAATTTGGTTTAGCAGTGCAGCTTGATGAGGAGTAGACGGCACTGGGAAAAGGGAAACGGTACAGTTATGGAAATATTCGGAATGGGTGGTACATCACGGCAAAGGAAAGCATTTTTCGCTGCGCTTGTAGGATTGATCATAAATCTTATTTTAGGAATGGTAAAAATTTTTGCCGGCTGGCAGAGCGGATTTTTATCGGTCATCGGTGATGGATTCAATAATATTACTGATGTGGGGGCGGTTATTCTTTTGATGATGACTTTTTATTATGCGTCAAAGCCATCGGATAAAGAACATCCTTTCGGCCATGGTCGGCTGGAGTATGTCAATTCTACTGTAATGTCCGCTATTATCCTTTATGTGGGTATTACACTTTTGGTAGAATCAGTGCAGAAAATTCTTCATCCTGAGGACAGCTATTTTTCTATATGGACTGCTTCTGCCTTAATAGTAGGTATTATTGCAAAATTATTTTTGACCTGGTGGTATAAACGGGCAGGGGAAAATTTGAAGTCAGAAGCATTTAACGCATACAGTGCGGATTCTTTTTCGGATATTCTTTCAACCACAGGTGTTTTAGTTGCTGCATGCGTGGAATATTTCAGCGGATACCATGTAGATGGAATCATGGGGGTTATTATGTCTCTTTTTATTTTGTACACGGGTTACGGAATCATGAAAGAGGCGCTGAATTCCATTATCGGCGCCACACCGGATGCGGAAATGTATGAAAAAATAAAAACGGTGATTCTTGAGACACCGGGAGTTTACGGTGTGCATGATCTGATTATTCATGATTATGGGCCGGAAAATCATTTTGCTTCTGCCCATGTGGAATTGGACAGCAATTTGACTCTCGTGGAGGGACATGAACTGGCGGAAACAGTTATGACGAAGCTTAGGAACGAATTCAATATCCAGGCGGTAGTTCATGCGGATCCTAAAGCGGTGTCAAATCCGAAGGAGATGGAATACATGCGTGACTTAGAAGCCGCCATTTACCGCACCGGCCTTCCGGTATCTTATCATGATTTTTTTGTGGTGGAAAAGGAGGAAGGCATTTATATTTCTTTTGAACTGGAATTGAAGGGACCGTGTGATAAAAGTGATGAAGAGATGTATCAAATGATTTTGACAGAAATCCTCAAGAGCAACCCTAAGTATTTTATTGAAATGATGGTGGATCGGAACTTTATCAGTGGCAAGGTATATGGTAAATCCGGAATTGAACATCCTGCTGAATAATTGTAAAGACATATCGGGAATGGTAAGTACTATTCCTGATTTTTTGTGTAAATGAAAAACATGAATGTGATAAATGTGATAAAATAATGAAGACAGAGCAATGTATAAAAATATGCAATTATAAATATTTTCATGTGAGGAAGCCATATGGATAGAAATTGGAGAGTCTTGTTGATAGCAGGCGTCATTTCGTTGTGCTCCGCGCAATTTGTTTTTGCCAGTTATTCTCTTGGCGATTCCGGAGACGCGGTAAAGGATTTACAGCGACGGTTGACACAGGCCGGCTGTCTGGTGCGTGCTGACGGGCGGTTCAATGAAACAACGGTGTCGGCAGTAAAAAAATTTCAAAAGAAACATAATCTGGATGTAGATGGAGTGGTGGGTCCTGTTACCTATAAAGCGCTTACCGGGAAAACATTAAAAAGCAAGAAACACTCTTCTGCCCGAAAAAATAAAATGTCACCGGGCGGCATAGGTATTGATGATGTTTCCGTATCGTGGCACAAACCCGGAAAACTGGCACCTCGTGTACAAGCAATTATGGAAGAAGCGAAAAAGTATGTAGGTGTGCCGTACCGTTTTGGCGGCATGACACCCAGCGGATTCGACTGTTCAGGGTTTATCCATTATGTATTTAATAAAAAGGGAATTCTGCTTCCCCGCGCAGCGGATGAGCAATTCGGAAGAGGAGAAAGGGTGTCTGTCAATCGGTTGGAACCGGGTGATCTTGTCTTTTTTTCCACATACGAGTCGGGAGTATCCCATTCGGGTCTATATCTGGGAGACGGATATTTTATCAGTGCCACCAGCAGCTGCGGAGTTGCTGTGGCAACAATGAAAAATGGATATTGGCATGACAGATATGTGGGGGCGAAGCGGGTGCTTTGACGGTTTGTGGTTATATGGCGGATTTATACGGTCTGCTGCCGGGATGGGGGCGTATGCCTCCATTTCTTTTATATACGGGTTTTGGATGGAGAGCAATGAGGCTTGGATTGATTCAGATGGATGTCGTATCCGGCGATAAGGAAAGAAATATCACCCATGCTTTTGAATTGATGGGGAAAGTATCCCATCAGGCGGATATGATTGTTCTTCCAGAATTATGGACGATTGGGTACGATTTTCATAATCTCGGTAAAAATGCAACATATATGGGGGATGGTTTGATACAGAGACTTTCTTCTCTGGCAGCTCATACTGGAACATATATCATAGCAGGGACGCTTCCCGTAAAAAAGGGGGGAGTAATACGAAATACGGGGCTGGTATTTGGTAAAGACGGTGATATCAAGGGAGAGTACAGTAAGCGCCATTTATTTTATGGTTATCTGGAAGCAGAACTTATGCGGCCGGGACGGAAACTTCTGTATGAGGATATAGACGGAGTCCGTACCGGTATGGCGGTGTGCTATGAGTTTTATTTTCCCAGGATGTGGAGGAAAATGGCGAAAAGGGGCGTCATGCTGGTAGCAGCGCCGGCCTCGTGGCCTGCTATGCATATTTATCAATGGGATGTGCTGACCCGTGCCAGAGCCATAGAAAACGGACTCTGCATAGCTGCCGTCAATATGTCGGGAAACTATCGGGGAATGAAAATGGGAGGACATTCCCGCTTTATAGATCCTTTAGGAAAAGTACAGGCGGAGGCGGGGGAGGAAGAATCTGTCCTGTATGCGGATTATGATGAAAAGGCATATAAAGATTTTGGGAAACAGCTGGCGGTTATCCGGCTGGATAAACAGAGGTGTTTTCATGCATGAATTATGTCTGCATGGTATAATAAACAAACACAACGAAATCAAAATACCTAAGGGGGCATATCATGAAAGGCAATGATATTCGTGAGGCATATTTGTCTTTTTTCGAAACGAAGAAAGAACATCTGCGGCTGAAAAGTTTTCCGTTGATTCCAAAAGATGATCCCAGCCTGCTTTTGATCGGCGCAGGGATGGCGCCACTGAAACCGTATTTTACGGGGAAGGTTGAGCCGCCATGCCATCGTGTGACGACCAGTCAGAAATGTATCCGCACAGGCGATATTGAAAATGTCGGCCGTACAGCAAGGCATCATACCTTTTTTGAAATGCTTGGGAATTTCTCTTTTGGTGATTACTTTAAAAAGGAAGCCATTGCCTGGGCATGGGAATTTTTGACGGAAGTAATCAAGCTGGAGAGTTCCCGTCTGTATGTAACGATTTATCCGGATGACAGGGAATCTTACGATTATTGGCATGATATGATCGGGCTGCCGGAAAGCCATATTTATCCGCTGTCGGATAATTTCTGGGAAATTGGAGAAGGCCCCTGCGGGCCGGACTCAGAAATTTTCTATGACCAGGGCGAAGAATTCGGTACGGATCCGGAAAACCAGATGGGTGGAGACGGAGATCGTTTCCTTGAAATCTGGAATTTGGTATTCAGCCAGTTTGATCGACAAAAAGATGGATCTTACCGGCCGCTGGATAAGAAGAATATTGACACCGGTGCAGGGTTGGAACGTTTATCGGCAGTTCTTCAAAAGAAGAAAAATAATTTTGAAACGGATTTATTCTTTCCGATTATTCAGGAAGCGGCCGGTCTTGCGGGCGTTCCGTATGGACGCAGTGCAGAGAGCGATGTAGCGCTGAAAGTTATTTCCGATCACACCCGTGCTATTACAAATATGATTGCCGATGGAATTCTTCCTTCTAACGAAGGCCGCGGTTATGTACTAAGACGTGTACTTCGCCGTGCTGTAAGGTATGGCAAGCTTATTGGCATAGACGATGCTTTCCTGGGCCGCATGATTGATGTGGTCGTAAAAATGATGAAACCCGCATATCCGGAATTGATGGAAAAGCAGGCATTTATAAAGAAAGTGGCTGGTGTGGAAGAAAACCGTTTTCACGCAACTCTCAATGCGGGGATGGATCTCCTTGCTGAAATGCTTGAAGAAACGCTGAAAAAGCAACGGCGTATTCTTACAGGCGATCGAGTCTTCAAACTGTATGATACATATGGATTTCCTTGGGAGCTGACGGAAGAAATTGCTAAAGAACAAGGAATTGAAATCGATAAAGACGGCTTTGCCGCAGCTATGGCGGAGCAGAAGGAACGCGCAAGAGCGGCTCGTACAAAGGTTTCTGCCCGTATTGCGACTCCCGATACGACGAAACTTAAGTCTGAGTCCATGACTACGGAAGATACGGACGGAGATACGGAAATTCTCCTTTTGGGAAAGGACGGACAGGCCGTACAGTCAGCTGCTGATGGTGAAAATATTACGGTTATTTTGAAAAATAATCCTTTTCATGCGGAAGGCGGCGGACAGATTGGAGATAGCGGTGTATTGGAAGGAAATAGCGGCATTATTTCCATAGAAGATACGAAGAAATTACCTGACGGTATTGTATATTGCATCGGAACGGTAACGGAAGGCGTTATTTCAACCGGCGAAACGGTAAAAACCGTGGTAGATCGGGAGCGGAGGGAAGATATTGCCCGCAACCATACAGGCACCCACCTGCTGCAGGCGGCTCTCCGCAGGGTTCTGGGCAGCCAGGTTAATCAGGCCGGCTCGCTTGTGCTTCCGGAAAAGTTACGTTTCGATTTTACCTGGCCGGAAGCAGTTACCGATAAGCAGATGGCCGAGGTGGAACGGATTGTGAACGAACAGATTTGGAAATCTACCACATTGGATATTGATGAAATGCCGATTGCTAAAGCAAAAGAAATGGGAGCCATAGCTCTTTTCGGTGAAAAATACGGTAATATTGTACGTGTTGTCCGTGTGCCTGATTTCAGCACGGAACTATGCGGCGGTTCTCATGTATTTAATACAGGGGAAATCGGCTGCTTCCGCATCATAAGCGAAAGCGGTATCGGATCAGGCATCCGTAGAATTGAAGCGATAACCGGTAAGGCCGCTTATGAATCTATGCTGGCAGATCGTAAGCTGCTCAGGGAATCTGCTGCACTTTTAAAGGTGAAAGTGGAAGAAATTCCGGGAAAGATTGAAAAGAATCTTGCAGCCCTGAAAGAGGCGGAACGGGAAATTGAGAGGTTTAAAAATCAGCAGACAAAGGATGCCTTAGGGAATCTGCTGAAGAATGTAAGAGAAAAGAACGGTATTTCTTTCTTCGGGGCCATCGTACCGGCGGCAAATATGGATGAACTTCGAAAAGCGGCTGATATTGTAAAAGGAAAATTTCCGAGAGGTGCGTTTATTCTCGGCGCCGCAGCCGGAGAAAAAGTAAATCTTGTGGGAATGGCCTCTGAAGAGGCCGTGAAAACAGGGATTCATATGGGAAAAGTGGTATCCGCCGCGGCAAAAATATGTGGTGGAGGCGGCGGAGGAAAACCTGCTGTTGCCCAAGCCGGAGGTAAAAATATTTCTGAATTGCAGAATGCCATCGATGAAGGTGTTCGAATCATTGAGTCACAGCTTTAATAAAGGAGGCGATTGCGATGCCGGTCTCAGGCGAAACAATTTTAGTAAAACGTGAGGTGGAAGAAGGAGGGAATACCCAAGCGGCTATGGTTTTAAATGCGGTGTATACTGCATTGAAAGAAGCCGGACATAATCCGACAGTCCAGTTGGTAGGCTATCTTGTATCCGGAGAACCTACATATATCACGAGCAAGCATGATGCACGTAAGCTTGTTTCATCCATAGAACGGGATGAGTTGGTGGAAGAACTGGTTCGTTTCTATGTAACCCATAAGGGGCTTTGATATGCGTATTATGAGCTTGGATGTAGGCTCACAGACAATTGGCGTGGCAGTCAGTGATTTATTCGGGTGGACCGCACAAGGTGTGGAGACAATCCGCCATACGACGCGGGAAAAGGATTTTGTCCGGCTGCGCCATCTGGCGGATGAATACAATGTGGAAGAGTTTGTTATCGGAATGCCTTTGAATATGAATGGGACAAAGGGGATGCGTGCTGAGCAGACAGAAAAATTTGCAGAAGCTCTTGCTGCAGCATTTCCGGATATTCCTTATCATTTCTGGGATGAAAGACTGACTACCGTTATGGCGCAGAGGCAGCTGATTGAAGCGGATGTCAGCCGAAAAAAACGAAAAAAAGTAATTGATAAAATGGCGGCAGTGGTTATCTTGGAAGGATACCTGCAGCATTTGTCTTTTAAGAACAGAGGATAATATGATGGCAGAGCAGAAAGAACCGATCATTATTTCTGTGTCAGACCCCGGTGGTATAGAAAGAGATTATGTCCAGGACGTGGTTATTCCTTTTGCAGGGAAAGAATTTGCTGTTTTGGTTTCTATTCCGGAAGACGGGGAGAATGTAGAGGAGCCGGAAATTATCCTGGCACGAGTTGACACTGATAAAAATGGAGAGGCGGAATATGTACCTCCGACAGATGAAGAATATGATGCGGTGGCGGAAATTTATAACGAAATGTAATTTATAGGGAGTGTGGCAGCGGAGGGACATCTCTGCGGCCGCATTTTTTACTTGGTGATAAAATCCGGTTTCAGACAACAATCTATCAATATTTCTAAAACAGACTGAAAAGGTGAGGATTATGAAAATTGTGATAAAATATAAAATATATCGTAATTAGGAGGATCTATGGGGAAACATTTTTCTTTTATCCATTGTGCGGATCTTCATTTAGGCGAACCGTTCGGCGGATTATATTCGGGAGATACGGGTCCTTGGACAGAAGCTATACATAAAGCGACTTTTAAGGCTTTTGAAAATGTAGTCACTGCGGCGTTGACGTATCGTGCTGATGCCATTCTGATTTCAGGTGACGTTTATAACAGTGATCATCACAGTCTGGCAGCACAGATGGCTTTTGCCAGAGAGCTGTATCGTGCGGCGCAGGCGGGGGTGCAGGTATTTATTATTCATGGAAATCATGATCCTGACGAGGCATGGCGGGCAGATGTGCCGCTGCCGCCTTCCGTTTATGTGTTTTCTTCTGACAAAGTGGAATCAGTACCGTTATTGGTGGGTGGCGAGACGGCAGCTATGGTTTATGGTATCAGTTATAAAAACCGTCATATGAGAGAAAATCTGGCACTTCGATTCAGGAAGAAAGACGAAGATATCTTTTCTATCGGCATGCTCCATACGGAACTGGGCGTGGCAGGAAGTCCTTATGCTCCCTGTACGGTGGATGATTTAAGAACTACAAAGATGGACTACTGGGCTCTTGGGCACGTGCACGCGAGAAAAACACCATCTATGCGGCCATACATGGTTTATCCGGGGAATACGCAAGGCCTGGATCGTTCAGAATCCGGCGAAAAAGGTTGTTATCTCGTAGATGTAGGTGCTTATGGAACGGTAACTTTGAAGTTTATTGTTACTGATGCAATCCGTTGGATGGATATGGAAGTGGATATCAGTTCTTTCCAAAATCCTGAGGAATTGGTCAGGGAAGTTGTAAAACAGCGGGCCACACTTCGTGAAAAAACGGGAAAGCCTAACATCGTCCGCCTTATTTTGCGTGGGCAAGGGGTATTGCAAAAAGCGGTTTCTACGCCTGAGGGGCAGGCGTATATTCTTCAGCTGCTTAATGATAAAGAAAAATTTCATCACATTTTTTGTTATTTTGCTGAGATTCAAGACGAAACAAAACCTTTTCTGAATTTGGAAGAACGGAGGAAGATTCCCGATGTCATGGGAAGTTACCTCCGGACCTTTGATGAAATTAACGGGCTTTCCAGCGAAAAAAGACTGGCAGTTCTGAAGAAGGAGATAGCAGACCGTCCGGAAATGGCCAAGTTTAGCAGATTGATGAATATGGTGTCGGATGACATGATTATCCGTGCCTTTGAAAAAGCGGAGATAAAAGGCGCCGAAATGCTGGCGGAGGATGAAGGATGAAGATTACTGATTTAGAACTGGAACAGTATGGCATTTATCAGAATGAATCTTGGAAACCTGCGGCCGGGTGCCTGAATGTAATCATGGGTGAAAATGAAAGCGGGAAGACGACTCTTCTCCGGTTTATCCGTGATATGATGTTCGGCTATGAGCGGGGCAAATGGCAGGGGAAAAAAGGAAATATGGGATTTCTCCGTGCGGATGGATCTGCATATCGCATTTATCGTGATGGAAAAAACAAATGGGCCGTTAATGATAAAGGTGAAGAATTTAATGATGAATTATCTTCTCTCTGGTGGCATGGATTGAATCGCGGGATTTATGAAAAAATTTTTGCTGTCGGATTGGAGGATTTGCAAGGAACGTCTTTCTTGGCAGATGATTCTGTCCGAAGCCGCTTTTTTATGCTTCAAGGAGGAGATCTCGTTTCCGGTGCCATGAAGCAGGCGGACGAAGAAATGGAAAAACTTCTTGTCTCTTCTTCCCAGGGGAAACGGAGGATTAATCAGCTGCTGATGACTCTTGCTGAGGTACAGGAGGCGTTGGAACACCTGTCCGGACAGGAAAAAGATTTTTCTATACTCCAGAAGAAGCAGGCTCTGTTGAAAAAAGAAATAGACAAGATGAAAATTTCTCTGGCTGCAGATCAGGAAATGGATAAGCAGCTGGAAAAACGTCTCGGCGCGTGGGAGTATTATAAACGGGCAAGGGAAATTAAACGTCAGCTGCAGCTCAGTGAACAGGTTAAATTATTTCCTTCCAATGGAAAAGAACAGTGGGGGCATTTGGTCAGCCGGATGAAACTTATCCGTGAACAGCAGGAGGTACTTCAGCCAAAGATTGACGAATACCGGCCCAGGGCGAAAGAGGAAATTATTCCGTGGACGGGAATGGAACAGGAACTGGAAGGTCTTTATGTAGATTTGGGGCAGTGGAAACAGATTGCAGCTGAAGAAGAAGAATTAAAAAGAACCAAGGCAGATTGGGCACGATCTTTTGTCAATCTGGGATATGCCCTGCCGTTGTGGGACAGAGCGCTCAGCTTAAAAGATGCTTGTGCTGATGTGGATTGGAAGCAGGGGCGGGATCTGGCACAAAGTGCAGGTGTAAGGAACAACGAGCTTCATTTCTGGCAGCAGCGTGAGCCTGAAGTGGAAATGCTGGAAGAAATGATCCAAGGCGGAACACTTCTTTCCAGTGAAGAAGCCTGGCGGAAATATGAGGCAGATGCATCAAAGATTGAAGCACTGCTTAACGAAGAAGCCGCTTTAACGGAAAAAACGGATGCTCTTTCTGCGCAGAAAGATACCCGTTATACTTTCTGGTTTTGGCTGGGAGCAACTGCTCTTATCGCAGCTGTAGTTTTTGTTATTATGTTTTATATGTCTCTTATGGGGTATACGGTGCTTTATGGTGCTGTGGGTGCGTCGGTACTGGCGGCGTCGTGTTTTGCTATTAACAATCATGTTTTCCGCAGAAAAGAAAATCAAATCAGAGAACTTGAAGCGCAGATTGATGAGATAAAGAAAGAATGGCATGAAGTAGCAAGCCGTTTTCCTGACCATGTGCCGGAAGATAAAAAAGATCTGCCGGCATTCCATAATATGCTCCAGGCGAAAAGAAGTGATTTTTATGGAATGCAGGCAAAACAGCAGGCTTTTGCATGGAAGCGGGAAACAGTGAAAAAACAGCAGTCTGCGCATAAAGACTGGGCAGAAGAGGGGAAGCTGCTAAAAGAAGCGCAGGCGGCCGTCCTGGATGAATGGTATAAGTGGCTTGAAGCAAATAAACTGCCTAAGGTGCTTCCTGAAAAGGTATCAGAATTACAAGAACAGTGGAATAAGATTTATGCAGAAGAAGGCCGGGGAAAGATTATTGATGTTCGTATTGACGGGGCACAGGAAAAATTGGCGGGCTTTGCAAAACGTGCAGGGTCCATCATTCGGGCTGCAGGAATGTCATGTCCCATTACACCGGAAAGCATCGTTTATATTTATGAAGAAAATAAGAAGCGCAATTTGGAGTGGCGGTCCATTTCAGAAAAGAACCGCCAGCATGATGAATATGAGCGGGAAATGAATAAGCTCAAATCGGACTGGGCGTCGTGCGAGCGGGAAATGAATGCTTTATTCCGCCTTGTGAATGCAGTAAATGCGGAAGATTTTGCAGAAAAGGTAAATGCACATGAAAACCATGACAGGCTTTTAAAAGACTGGGAAAACGTGCGGCATGATATCCGTCTTTATGCCGGCGGTGAGGAAGAGTTTAATCGTTTGTGGGCCACCTTGGAGAGCGGACGGTATGATGAATGGATGGCAGAACATCAAAAACTCGCGGAAAAGATAGCAAAAGAAGAGCAGGAACTGGGCGATTTGCAAAGACAGCAGGGGGCTGCCGAAAATGAAATATTCCGTCTTGCCGGGGACGATACGATTACCAAAACACTCCAGAAGAAGAAAGAATTAGAAACGGAAATCGGTCAAAATATGGAAGATTGGCTGACAGCTCTCTTTATACGGTCACTTATGGGAAAGACACAGAAACGGTATGATTCCGGAAAACAGCCGAAGATTATAAAAATGGCAAATCGTTTCCTTGGGCGGATGACAAAGGGAAAGTATTCTCTCATTGTTAATGATGACGGAAAAGATGTGAGTATTATAGATGAGTTCTACCGTAAAAAGGAATCAAAGGTCTGGTCTTCCGGTACGGGGGACCAAGTATACTTGGCAATCCGTCTGGCGATGGCACTTTCTTTTGGAGAACAGATGGAAACGCTTCCTATCGTACTGGATGATATTTTTGTCCGTTTTGATGAAGAACGGCAGAAAGAAACACTTCGCTTCCTCATGGAGTTGGGAAAAGAACAACAGATATTTCTTTTTACCTGTCATGAACGGACGATGAAACTGGCAGAGGAAGCGGGGCGGGAGGAAAATACCGGAGAATTTATCCAACTGAGGAATGGATGTATCTCAAAAAGAATCTGATTCAATTAAAAATAACCTGACTGCACTTTTCTGCAGCAGGTTATTTTTAATTGCTCTTAAATCAAATGGGCGAAGTAAGGGATTTTCTTAACGAGATAAGTCAAAAGCAATCCTAAGATGAAGGCGGAACAAATCCAAATGACGGCATCAAAAAATGGGAATCGGGGAATGTATGTAAGAAGGATACGATTGAAGAAAAAACGTGTTATATTACGGGTAATCTCTTCAAAAAGCATGACGCCAAAAGACATGCTTCCAAGAAATAGGAGAATTTTTTGCCACCTTTCTGAAATATTATGGGTAATAAACCATAATCGGGAAGCACAGAAAATGAAAGCGGTATTCAGAAAGAGGAAAGAATCGTAGAAACGTTCGGAAATGACTTCTGTGAGGCCTCCTGCCACGACACCGTGGTAACAAGTCATGATGGACGCAATCATTGTGCCTGCAATGGCCGCCATGCCGAGATAGAGTAAATTTCTTTTTGTCAGCCAATAAATAGGAAGGACGTTTTCAATCCAATAGCCTAAAATGAAATAGAAGCTTGGCTCACTGACAGCAAGAATAGGATTTATGAACCAGTTGATATCTGCGGTTCCCTTAAAAATTAAAAAGGAGAAAATAGGAATGAAACCGACAAAAAATAAATTAAGGGCAATTAAGTATAAGAAAAGCTGATTTGTCATATGGCGGACGAGTATTCTCCAGAGTGGGAGCATAAGGAGAAATCCAATATAAATATAAAGAAAATAGTACGCTGTGGCCATATTTGACGAATACATCAACGTAAAAAATTTAGAGAGGTGTCCAAAGAATGATAAATTAAGTCCGTGGTAAAAATAAAGATAATTAATAAGGGAGAAGATAAAAATGATTTGTGCAAATCGCCATATTCGTTTCTTAAAGATGACAGAGATCGGTTCTTCCTTTTTGAGAAGGAGCGCTCCTGAAATCATAAAGAAAATGGGAACTGCCGTTTTTACCCAAAAGGGAACAGCAATGTAAAAAGGAAAGAAAAATGATTCAGGTCTCAGCAGATAGAGGGAAAAGCCTGCTGTAGAGGTGTGGGTGAACATAACAAGCCATATGCAAAAGAAGCGGAGAAACTCTATGTGAAGTTTTTTCCCCTTCTTTGATTCAAAAGATATCATGGAGAAGAAATCCTTTCTTTATATTTCTTTTATGATATCATGTACAAGGTGTTCAAGCCAAAGAAAAAAGGAGAATGAGCTGAATAGCAATAGCAAATCGGACATCTTGCAGAAAAATTATCTTGCGATATAGAAACCTTTTTGATAGAATAAAAAAGCATGAGTACACATGTCTGCGGATTTTACATCTGTGCCGGATTTGGTGGCTGTAAGAGAAGAAGCAGGCAGAGGTTATTAACAGGAGGTTATTATTATGTCAGTTGTATCCATGAAACAGTTGCTTGAAGCAGGCGTTCATTTCGGGCATCAGACCCGTCGCTGGAATCCGAAGATGGCAAGGTACATCTTCACCGAACGTAATGGTATTTATATCATTGACCTGCAGAAGACAGTGAAAAAAGTAGAAGAAGCTTATGCTTTTATCCGTGAAGTGGCAGCAACAGGAGCACCGATCCTGTTTGTCGGAACAAAGAAACAGGCTCAAAATTCTGTCAGAGAAGAAGCCCAGCGTTGCAATATGTTTTATGTAAATGAACGTTGGCTCGGCGGCATGCTTACCAACTTCCGTACTATCCAGGCTCGCGTAGCCCGCCTGAAGGAATTGGAAAAAATGTTTGAAGACGGAACTACCGAACAGTATCCGAAGAAAGAAGTCATCCTGATGCAGCGCGAACTGGAGAAACTTCAGAAGAATCTTGGCGGGATTAAAGATATGAAGAAGATTCCGGGAGCTATTTTTGTGATTGACTCTAAAAAGGAAGAAATCGCAGTAGCGGAAGCGCATAAGCTTCACATTCCGGTTGTGGCTACCGTTGATACCAATTGTGATCCGGATGTGGTTGATTTCCCGATTCCTGCAAATGACGATGCTATCCGTGCTGTAAGACTGCTGGCGAGCAAGATGGCTGACGCTATTCTGGAAGGTCGCCAGGGACAGCAGGAAGAAGTTGAAACAACTGCTGCGTCTGAAGAAGCTGAAGAGGTTTCTGAAGAAGCTGCTGAAGAATAAAATCTTTAATACAGACAAATACCTTGGTTATGTAATGGAGGTCATAGAATGATTAGTGCAAGTATGGTAAAGGAATTGCGCAACAGTACCGGAGCCGGCATGATGGACTGTAAAAAAGCCCTCGTGGAAGCAGATGGGGACATGGCAAAGGCGATAGATATTCTTCGTGAAAAGGGACTCTCCCAGGCGGCGAAGAAAGCATCTCGTATTGCAGCAGAAGGTGCCGTTGTTTCTTATATATCAGAAAACGGTAAAATTGGTGTTATCACGGAAGTGAATTGTGAAACTGACTTTGTCGGGCACAATGAGAATTTCCAGGCTTTGGCAAAATCTATTGCGGTACAGATTGCTTCCGTAAATCCGGCGGATGTAGCAGTTCTGCTTGATTCCGCTATGGGAGATAAGACTGTTAAAGATGTAGTCACAGAAGCTATTGCTAATATTGGAGAAAATATTTCCATTCGTCGGTTCACCCGATATGAAAGTACTGAAGGCCAGGTATACAGCTATATTCATGGCGGCGGGAAAATCGGTGTTCTTGTGGAGATTAAGGGCGGCGATGCTGAACTGGGGAAAGATATCGCCATGCAGGTAGCTGCTGCTAATCCGTCTTATCTGGAACGTTCACAGGTTTCCAAAGAAGAATTGGAACATGAAAAGGAAGTTCTCCGTGAACAGGCCCGCAATGAAGGTAAGCCGGAAAATGTTGTTGAAAAAATGGTTACAGGCCGCGTCAATAAGTATTATAAGGAAGTGTGCCTCGTTGATCAGCCATTCATTAAGGACGGAGATTTGTCCGTTGCCAAACTGCTCCAGTCTAAAAGTGCAGAAGTTATTCGTTTCAGTCGTTTCCAGCTTGGTGAAGGCATTGAAAAGAAACAGGATAACTTGGCAGAAGAAGTTGCAAAACAGATTAATCAGTAGTTTCTAACGGTAAGAGAACACTTTTTTGTGTTCTCTTATTTTCATAAGCAGGGGAATACTTTATAATATAGAGGAATTATGGTTAATCTGGAGGTGTGGGATGGAAACGGAAAAGAAAAAGTACAAAAGAATCATGCTGAAGCTCAGTGGTGAAGCATTGGCTAATGATAAGGGGTTTGGTATTGATCCGGAAGTTGTGTATCGGCTTGCGGGAGAAATTAAAGAAGCCAGTGATTCCGGAATTGAAATCGCTGTTGTTGTTGGCGGCGGAAATATCTGGAGAGGCCTTAAAGGAAGTGCCGGCGGTATGGATAGGGTATCTGCCGATTACATGGGCATGCTTGCCACTGTCATCAACTCTGTGGCACTCCAGGATGCCCTCGAAAAAATGGGCGTTACCACAAGAGTGCAGACGGCTATCGAAATGCAGCAGATTGCAGAACCTTATATCCGCCGTAGAGCGATCCGACATCTGGAAAAAGGAAGAGTCGTTATTTTTGGCGCCGGTACAGGGAATCCCTATTTTACTACTGATACGACCGCTGCTCTCCGTTCCGCGGAAATTGAAGCAGATGTTATGCTGATGGCAAAAAAACAGACAAATGGGGTTTATGATGCGGATCCTAAATTCCATCCGGAAGCAAAGATGTTTACCCATCTGTCTTATAATGATGTTTTGCAGAAAAAGCTGGAGGTCATGGACAATACCGCAATTACACTCTGCATGAATAATAAAATCCCGATCATGGTTTTTAATATCGATGTTCCGGGAAATATTGTCAAAGCCTGCGAAGGTGAAAACCTGGGCACATTGATAGAGGAGAAATAAAATGTACGAAGACGAATTAAAGCATCTTTCTGAAAAGATGGATAAATCCATCCAAGCATTAAGAAATGAATTCACATCAATCAGAACGGGCCAGGCAAGCCCGAGTCTTTTGGATCGTGTATTTGTAGATTACTATGGATCCAAGACGCCGGTTACACAGGTGGCATCTGTTACCGTACCGGAAGCGAGAATGCTTGTCGTGCAGCCTTGGGATAAAGGAATTTTAAAAGATATCGAAAAAGCAATCAATATGTCTGATTTGGGACTGGTACCTATGAATGATGGTAATCTGATCCGCATGGCGATTCCCCAGCTCACGGAACAGCGCAGAAAAGACCTGGTCAAAGTGGTTAATAAAAAAGCGGAAGAAGCGAAAGTGGCTATCCGCAATATCCGCAGAGATGGAAACGTATTTCTGAAAAAGGAAGAAAAGAACAGCGATATTTCCAAAGATGTCATTAAAGACATGGAGGACAAGATTCAGAAACTGACTGATCAGAAAATCAAAGATCTGGAAGCGGTTACCGATAAAAAAGTTAAGGAAATACTGTCTGTATGATGGGAAGAACTATTTATGCAGGTATGCGGTTTGATGAAAACCTGGCAAAGCAGATTTCAGAGGAATATCCTTCATGGCATATTTCTGAAACCCGCGGGCGCCGTTATGATTTGCATAAAGTGAGAAAATACCTGGTACGGTGTGGTAAAGAGGCGGTCATTATGCCTCAGATGAAGTACAGTGATGAAGTGGAAGCGGTACTAAAGAGATTGACGAGTAAGGAGAATGGGTGTGTCTGATAAGAGGTTTCCCCGTCATGTGGCAATCATCCTTGATGGAAATGGGCGGTGGGCGCAGCAGCGGGGAAGAGAACGAACCTATGGGCATCAGGTCGGCGCGGCAAATGTAAAAAATATAGTTCGCGCCGCCGGTCATATGGGTATCCGGTGTCTGACAATATATGCTTTTTCTACAGAAAATTGGAAACGCCCTGCTTTTGAAGTGAATTTTCTTATGCATCTTTTTAAGAATTACCTGATCGGGCAGCTTCGCGAACTGGTTGCCGATAATGTGCAGGTTCATATTATCGGCGATACAATGGAATTGCCGTCATCACTTCAAGAGGAAATCAAGGTGTGTGAAAAGGATACTGCAAATAATGACGGGCTTATCCTGAATGTGGCCATTAACTATGGCGGCCGAATGGAACTGGTTAACGCAGTGAGGGATATCAGCCAAAAAGTTGCAGAAGGCAGGATGGAAGCAGATTCTGTTACAGAAGAAACCATCACGAACCACCTCTATCCTTCGGCATCATCAGATGTGGATCTGCTTATACGTACGGGCGGTGAATCGCGGATATCGAATTTCCTTTTATGGCAGGTTTCGTATAGCGAATTGTATTTCACACCTGTTTTATGGCCTGATTTTTCAAGTGAAGAGTTGGAAAAGGCTGTTTTCTGGTTCACAGGAAGAGATCGTCGTTTTGGCGGTTTGACGGAGGCTTCCCAATGAAGATCCGTGTCATTACAGCTGTGGTTGGAATTATTGCGGTTTTAGGCCTTGTGGCTCTTGGCGGATGGTTTTTGACATCAGCTGTTTTTGTTGTATCGGTTTTAAGTTTGTTTGAATTTAAAAATATGTTGAGTAATGTGAATATTCGTGTATATCGTATACCTGCGGTAGCAGCCTTGGCAATTATCGTAGGAGCAGCAGGCTTTTATTCAATCCGCATATTCTTTTCTGCCATTGTTGCGTCTTTTATCCTGCTTTTATTTCTTGTGATGGTACTGAAAAAAGAACAGATGCATGGGCTTATCTATACCGTTTTGGGCGTTATTTATCTGGGGATCGGGTTCGGTTCATTGGCATTTCTTCGTGGAGGGAATGAACTTCTCGGAATGGGGAGTATTACCGTGACACCGGGGGCATTCCTGATTTCGTTTGCTCTCATTGGCACATGGGCGAGTGATTCTTTCGCGTACTTTGCAGGGAAAAGGTTTGGAAAGCATAGGATGGCGCCTCATATCAGCCCGAATAAAACGATGGAGGGACTATTCGGCGGTATGGCCGGAACGATTATTCTTTGTCTGATTCTATCGGCAGCTGTGGACTTTTCCATTCTGATTGGATTTTTGATGGGTGTGATTGTAGCCGTTATGGCGCCTATGGGTGATTTGTTTGAGTCTTACCTTAAACGGGCCTGCGATGTGAAAGATTCAGGAAATATTTTGCCCGGTCACGGCGGCATGATGGATCGTTTTGACAGTCTGCTCTTTGTGGCGCCGGCAGTACTTTTATTCTTAAGTCTGATCAGGTATGGTGTATAGATGAAAGAAATAGCGATACTTGGAAGTACAGGTTCCATAGGTACACAGACGCTTGACATAGTACGGATATATCCCCGGCTTTTTCATGTGTCCGTTATTTCCGCCAAAAGAAATATTGACGCTCTTTTTGCACAGGCAGAAGAATTTCATCCCCATACTATTGTCGTGACGGATGAAGAAGCAGGAAAAAGGTTTAAAGACCTTTACAGGGGATCGGCGGAGGTGCTTGTCGGGGAAGGAGCGTTATCGACGGCTGCCTGTGGGAATCAAGTGGATCTTGTCCTTGTTTCCGTGGTCGGCATTGATGGCTTGAAGCCGACTTTAGATGCCATAGCGGCAGGAAAAGAAATCGCCCTCGCAAATAAAGAAACTCTTGTGACCGGCGGGGAGCTTGTCATGAGGGCAGCCAAAGAAAAGGGAATCCTTATCCGTCCTGTAGACAGTGAACACAGTGCTATCTTCCAATCAATGCTGGGGCAGGATAAAAAAGCAGTTCATAAGATACTGCTTACCGCATCGGGCGGACCGTTCCGAGGATATACAAGGGAACAGTTAGCACAAGTCACGTTGGAGGATGCCATGAAGCATCCTACCTGGAATATGGGACGAAAAGTAACACTCGATTCGGCAACCATGTTTAATAAAGGATTGGAAGTCATTGAAGCGCGGTGGCTTTTTGATGTGGATTATGACCATATTGAAGTGCTTGTCCAGCCGCAGAGCTTAATTCATTCCATGGTAGAGTATGAAGACGGTTCTGTTATTGCACAAATAGGGAATCCTGATATGCGTCTCCCCATACAGTTTGCGCTTACTTATCCCCATCGCCTGCCGTCACCTTCCCATGAATTTGTGGATTGGAAGAAAGTAGGATCAATTATTACGGAGCAGCCTGATGTGGAAGTGTTCCGTTCTCTCCGTCTTGCTTTTGAGGCGGGAAAACGGGGAGGAAATGCAACGACTGCATTCAATGCGGCCAATGAAGAAGCGATTGCATCTTTTATTAAAGGGCAGTTATCTTTCCTTTCCATTTTTGACGTCGTGGAAGAAACGCTTACCCAATGGACGAGCCGTCATATCCATTCGCTTTCTGATGTATTGGAAGCGGATAAAGAAGCGCGGCGCTTTGCAAAAAAAATTATAAACAGAGGAATTTTATGTTAAATGCTATAATAGCTCCCGTTATTGTTTTTGCTATCATCGTGATCGTTCATGAAGGCGGTCATTTCTTTATGGCGAAGCTGACAGGAATGAAAGTGGATGAATTTGCTGTCGGGTTTGGACCGAAAATAGTGTCTTTCCGAAAAGGAGAAACATTGTACTCTCTTCGAGCCATTCCTCTTGGCGGATATAATAAAATTGCAGGAATGAATCGCGACGACTTGGATGATCCCCGTGCATTTCGACAAAGACCGACATGGGCAAAACTTCTTGTCATTGCTGGGGGCGCGCTGTTTAATATATTGCTTGCTTTTTTTATTTTTACAGCAATTTTTTTTATCAATGGAATTCATACTTTTAAGGACATACCCGTGGCAGGTTCTGTACTGGAAGAAAGTTCCGCTGCCCGTGCGGGAATTAAGGCAGGTGATAAAATTATTTCCATCAATGAAGAAAAGGTAGAAAGATGGGAAGATATCGGCAGGATTGTATCCGATAAAGCGGGACGGGTTCTTTCTGTCGTCATAGACTCTGAAGGCGTGAAAAAAACGGTCACTGTTATTCCAAAGGACAATGGAGAGGGGCGCGCAATTATGGGAATCACTCCTTCTGTGGAAAAAGAAGATGTTTCTTTAGATCGTGCAGTTTCTCTTGGGGCAGAAAGGTGTGTCTATATATTAAAGATAATGGTTGCCGGGCTGGCGGATATACTTGCCGGAGCAGAAGCCGGTGTGGCAGGGCCCATCGGTGTGGCCCGCATGGCAGGAACCGTGGCGGATTCAGGAATGACGGCGCTCTTTGCATTTATCGCGCTTCTGAGTTTGAATCTGGGCTTTTTGAATTTGCTGCCGATTCCGCTTCTTGACGGGGGACTTTTGATTCTTACGCTGATAGAAGGTATTTCCGGGAAAGAGCTCCCTGAGAGGGCCTTGTACTATATACAGGCGGTTGGGATAACTATTATCGGATTTATATTTCTCTTCGCCATGTTTAATGATGTAATGTCTTTGATGAAATAGGTGACAAGGGTGACAAGACAGATAAAAGTGGGTGATGTGCTTATCGGTGGAAGTGCGCCAATTGCCATACAGTCGATGAGTACTTTTAGCCCGGCAGATACAGAATATGCGGCGGCGCAAATCAATGCTCTTGACGAAGCGGGGGCTGATATTGTCCGTCTTGCCGTTCCCGATAAAAAAGCGGCGGAAGCTTTGGGCGTCCTTCGGGCAAAAGTAAAAGTACCTCTGGTGGCGGATATCCATTTCGATTATCGTCTGGCTCTGACTGCTATGGAGTCAGGTATTGATGCGCTCCGGATCAATCCGGGAAATATAGGGAAAAGAGAGAATGTCATTAAAGTAGTGACGATGGCCAAAGAAAAAAATATTCCTATCCGCATCGGTATCAATGCAGGGTCTCTTCCTGAATATATTTTAGAGGAGTATGGCGGACATCCTACGGCAGAAGGCATGGTGGCGGGTGCACTTGAACATGTACGGATATTAGAGAATGAAAATTTCCATAATATCGTTATTTCTGTAAAATCCACGGACGTGCCGATGATGGTAAAGGCAAACCGTATGCTTCATGATAAAGTGGACTATCCTCTTCACTTAGGCGTTACAGAAGCGGGGACGCTTTATCGCGGGACAATCAAGTCTGCAGTGGGAATCGGCGCACTGCTTTTAGACGGAATCGGTGATACAATAAGAGTATCACTGACCGATGATCCCGTGAAAGAAGTGAAGGCAGCCAAGGAAATACTGAGTTCCGTGGGACTTCAGCAGTATGGGCCGGTTCTTGTTTCCTGCCCCACCTGCGGACGTACACAGGTGAACCTCATTGAAATGGCACAGGAAGTGGAAAAGCGGCTTGAGAAATTTAAAAAGCCTGTCCGTGTGGCAGTCATGGGGTGTGCGGTCAATGGCCCTGGAGAAGCAAGAGAGGCAGATTTTGGAATTGCCGGAGGCAAGGGGGCGGGACTGCTCTTTCGCAAGGGGAAAGTCATCAAGAGTGTGCCCGAGACGGAATTGATTGACGCGCTTATGGAAGAAATTGAAAAGTATGAAAATGAAGGAGAATGAGTATGTTAGCATCTAAACTGTATAGTCCTACATTGAGGGAGATTCCTTCCGATGCGGTGGTAGTCAGTCATCAGTATATGTTGAAGGCGGGAATGATGCGTAAAGTGTCAAATGGGCTTTATGCATTCCTGCCTCTGGCGCTCCGTTCTGTCCGCAAAGTGGAAGAAATTGTCCGGGAAGAAATGAATGCGATCGGGAGCCAGGAAATTCTCATGCCGATTACCCAGCCCGCTGAAATCTGGAAGCAGTCGGAGCGTTGGGATGTATATGGCGAAGAAATGTTTAAATTGAATGACCGCCATGGACATGAATACTGTCTTGGCCCTACCCACGAAGAACTGGTTACGGTGCTGACAAAGATGGATACTTCTTCTTATAAGCAGCTTCCGGTTTCTTTGTACCAGATTCAGAATAAATACCGCGATGAAAAGCGTCCCCGCTTTGGGTTGATGAGAAGCCGTGAATTCATTATGAAAGACGCTTATACCTTTGATATGGACGAAGAAGGTTTAGATAGGCAGTATCATTTGATGTATGATGCGTATACAAGAATTTTTACCCGCTGCGGACTTCATTTTCGCCCTGTTGTGGCGGATTCCGGCGCTATCGGCGGAAGCGGCTCTCATGAATTTGAAGTCATTGCCGATTCAGGGGAAGCAGATATCGTTTACTGCAAAGATTGTGATTTTGCGGCCAATATAGAAGCAGTGGAACCGAAAGCACTTTCTTCTTCAGTTCATAATGACAAAGCGAAAGAAATCGTGGAAACACCCGGACAGCATACAATCCAGATGGTCTGTGATTTTCTTCATGCGCCTGTTGTCTGTTCTGTTAAAGCTGTTGTTTATAAACTGGATGATACAGTGGTGCTTGCTCTGGTACGCGGTGATCATGAAGTGAATGAAGTCCGTCTTCAAAATCTTTTTAATGCTGTCAATGTAGGGCTGGCGTCTGACGAAGATTTGAAACGCTGTGGGCTCATTGCGGGCTATATCAGTCCGATCGGTTTAAAAAAAGCGGATAACTTTGAAATCATCGTAGACACAACGGTCATGGAAATGGAAGATGCCTGCTGTGGTGCAAATGCGGTGGACAAACACTATGTCCATGTGAATCCGAAACGTGATTTTGGGGATGTGAGAGTAGAAACGATCCGCTTTATTACCGCGGAAGACTGTTGTCCGAAGTGCGGCGGCATGATTGAATTGAAAAAAGGAATTGAGGTAGGGCAGGTATTTAAATTGGGAACCAAGTACAGTGAGAAGCTTGGCTGTACATATTTAGACCGGGACGGAAAAACCCATCCTATGGTCATGGGGTGTTATGGTATCGGCATTACCCGTACAGTAGCCGCTTCTATCGAACAGAATCATGATAAAGACGGCATTATCTGGCCGGTGGCTATTGCTCCCTATGAAGTGGTCATCGTTCCCGCCAATAATAAAGATGAAGGCGTGATGAATGCTGCCCGCCATTTGTATGATGAAATGGAAGATTGTCGGGATGAAGTCATATTGGATGACAGAGATGAAAGGGCGGGTATTAAGTTTAAAGATGCGGATCTGATCGGATATCCAATCCGTGTAACTATCGGTAAGAAATGGAAAGAAAGCGGACTGGTGGAAGTACGTCTTCGCAGAAGCGGTGTCGTTAGTGAAGTGGCATTAGCGGACTGCAAGACGAAAGTACTGGAAATGCTTGAAGAACTTCACAAAAAGAATTTATAATTCATGGAGAGCATCATGGACGAAAAGGAATTTGAGATCTTGTGGGGAAAAATCCGAAAGATCGACAGAAATATGGCCGATCTTTTTGACGAGCGTGTAGAACTAACACGTCGGACTGCCATCTCTAAAATAGAAGCAAATATTCCTGTCTATGATGCCAAAGGGGAAGAGAAAAATGTGGAAGAGCTGTCGGCCTTGCTTCAGAAAATGTCAAACCGATTCCATTTCATTAGATGGTATCATTTACTGACGGAGCCGGGAAAAATGGCACGGAAAGAATTCAGGCAGGGAGAGAAGGAATGACAGAAGAGCTGCGGGGCGTTGTAAAAGCGGTTATCTTTAAAAGCAAAGATGAATCTTATTGCGTTTTCCGAATCGAAGAAAAAGGAAGCGGCACTTCCGTGACAGTGACGGGAAATATAGTTATTCCCTACGTAGGGGAAAATGTAGTTGTACGAGGGGGCTGGTTGAGGCACCCCCGTTTTGGTTTGCAGTTCAGGGCTGCCATTTTGGAGAGGATGAAACCGGAAGCGGCCGATGAGGTAGAACAATTTCTTGCTTCCGGCCTGATCAGCGGTATCGGTCCTTCCATGGCGAAACGGATTGTACAGCACTTTGGTAAAAAGACACTTGAAATATTTGAGCGGAATATAGATGCTCTTTCTGAAGTGCCGGGGATCGGGCAGAAAACATTGGAGAGGATCAAAGATTCTTATTCAGGAATCAGCGCCATGCAGGAAGTGATTATGTTTCTTCAATCCCTTGGGATTTCAGAACGCTTTGCGCTTCCTATGCAGCAGCTTTATGGTGATGATGTCATGAAAGTGGTGCGGGAAGATCCGTATCGCATGGTCAGTGAAATACCGGGGCTCGGTTTTAAAAATGTGGACCGTATTGCCTTATCGGAGGGAATCATTCCGGAAGACAGCGACCGTATCGTCCACGGCATTTTTTATATTCTTTCACAAGCGGTAAGCGGTGGTCATGTCTGCGGACCATCTGATCAAGTATATACGGCAGCCAGCGAACTGCTGCAGGTGTCACCGGAAATTGTAGAAACCGTAGGGAGGGAGGTAGTGGATTTCGGTACTGTTCCTTCCATCGTTTATGAAGGAAAGACCTATCTCTATCTTCCTTATCTTTACGAAGCGGAGACGGAATCGGCATACCGCGTGCATCATCTGATGGAAGCCGGGCCTCTGGGATCGGCAAATTTGGCAATTGAACGGTTTGAAAAGGAAAATGGTTTCCGTCTGGCGAAGGAACAAAGAGATGCCGTGGAAAAATCGATGAAAGCCGGAATGATGGTGATTACCGGTGGACCGGGTACAGGAAAGACGACACTCATTCGTGCAATCATCACGGCGGCAGAGCAAAATGGACTGGAGCCTGCTCTAATGGCGCCTACAGGAAGGGCAGCGAAACGTCTTGCGATATCAAGCGGGCGTGATGCAGATACTATTCACAAAGCGCTGGAAGCATCCGTGCGGGAAACCGGCAGGACATACTTCGAAAGAAATGAAGCCAATCCGTTGGAAGAAGATTTGATTATCGTAGATGAAGCGTCCATGCTGGATATTTCTCTTTTCTACCATCTTCTCTGCGCGCTCAAAGATGGAGCAAGGCTCATTTTAGTGGGGGATATAGACCAACTTCCTCCTGTGGGGGCGGGGGAGCCTTTAAAAGATTTGATGAGTTGGGGATATGTGCCCATAGTGCGGTTGAAGCGTATATTTCGTCAGGAAGAAGGCAGCGGCATTGTAGAGAATGCGGCGCTTATCCGGAAAGGGGAAATGTGTGTCCCTGATGAAGCGGGCGAGTTTCGTATTATCTATGCAGCCGATGATGAAGATGCGTATCGGATTGTCATGGATTTATGCAGAGAACTTAATTACGGGAATGAAGAGAATAAAATGCTGCTGCAGGTGCTTTCCCCCATGTACCGCGGTGTGTGCGGCGTGGACCATTTGAATGAATCTTTGCAAGAAATGATTCACGGGGAAAAGGTTCCGGATGGGATGAAATTTTTCCCTGGTGATAAAGTGATGCAAACGAGAAATGATTATGAAAAAGGAATTTACAACGGCGATGTGGGAACCGTCTGGACGGCAACGCCTCAAAAAGTGTTTGTCCGTTATTTTGATAAAGAAGTAGTATATGAAGGCGAGGAGCGGTTTGATCTCCGGCTTGCTTACGCGGTAACCGTTCATAAAAGCCAGGGAAGTGAATATGAGACGGTGATTTTCATTCTCCGCCCGTCACAGCATAATATGCTCCAGCGTAATCTGCTCTATACGGGGGTGACGCGCGCGCGGAAGAACACGATTCTGGTAACCGCGCCTGATGCTTTGCGTCGGGCGTTGGCGATACAGCATACAGGGAATCGTTACAGTTTATTTCTTCCTTTTTTAAATCATGAGGCGCTGTAAATGAAACTGGCTGAGTCTATTTTAGAGCTGTTTTATCCAAGTACCTGTCCGGGCTGCGGGAATCATACTTCGTTGAAAAATTTATGGTGTGAAAAATGTATACGGCAATTTTGGAATCCCCGTATGCTGAGTTCTTCTTTGACTAAGTATCTTTGCGGCTGTTATACGCTCTGTAATTATACCGGCGGTCTTCGTAAGTGTGTGATCCGCCTGAAATATAACGGCAGGGTGGAGTTGAAGCATGCTTTTCCTCCGCTGCTTACGGTTTTTCCCTGGTGGGAGCGTTTGAAAGAATATGAAATTGTCATTCCTATTCCTTTATCGAAAGCTCGTTTTCGTGAACGCGGATATAACCAGGTGGATATGATTTTCCGTAAATGGGTGGAAACTTCGGGAAAGACATACATCCCGCATGGTATGGTGCGAATGAGAAATACAGAAACGCAGTCACTTCTTACAAAAGAGGAGCGTTATAAAAATATGCGCGGTGTATTTCATGTGAATAAAGGAACATCTGTTAAAGGGAAGAAAATTCTTCTTGCAGATGACATATATACCACTGGCGCTACGATGGAATCTGCTGCCCATGAACTTATGCGGGCAGGCGCGGAAAAAGTGGTGGGGATTACCATAGCCAGCGGAGCATTGTAATAATAGAAAATCCTGTAAGGGAGAAGAATCAGTCTCTTTACAGGATTTTTTAATTGAAGTGATCAATGGAAAAAGTTTTTGATTTTTTGAAACAGTATGGAAGTCCAGGAAAAGGAGAGAAATGATTTCTGATGCATCAGTTTTCGGGAAGTTGAATGAACCGCTTTTTTACAATACAAAGCGGTCCTTATTCTCTGCGGAAAGGAATGTCTTGCCATGGGAACAGATAGAGATGATTTTGCTGATTCTTTCTTTATCTGTCCGGTTTTTAGATCAAACTCGGCAAAACTTGCGCGGGATTGGAAAGGATTCATTCCGAAGGGCTCCTGTTCCTGTGGCACGGAGGGATTTTTACGATTCTTATCCCGTTCGAGTTGGCTGAGCATCTTATTTTTTGTTCGATAATCAAATGCCGGTTCTTCCGCCGCCCAAAATCCTGACTTTTGTATTTTCCGGCTGTCTAAATCATAGGAGATACGTGCGCTGCAATGGGGGCAACGGATCATACCTTTTCGTTTTTTTATACTGCTGTCAAATAATTTCAGTTTATGCCCGCATACGTGGCAGATGAGAGTAAATGCCATAGAGTCCTCCTCATGTCTGCTTAAGTATAATCAGAGAGAGACTTAGGAGCAAGTGCGGTAGAAAAAGGATTTTTTGAGAAGTACGATATGATATAATAAAACTCAAATCAATAATCATCGTTTGTGGAGGTGCTCATGGAAAAGAAACTTGTAGTTGTTGATGGAAGTTCCCTTCTATATCGAGCATTTTTTGGACTTCCGCCTTTGTCATATCATGGAATACCAACGAATGCCGTCATGGGATTTTTAAATATGCTTTATGATATTTATAAAAATTTTGATCCTGAGTACATGGCTGTTTCTTTTGATAAGAACAAGCAGACTTTTCGTTCCGAAGTTTATAAAGAGTATAAAGCAACGAGAAAACCGGCACCTCCGGAATTGGTCCCCCAGTTTGCGCTGATTCGTGAAGCACTTCGTACATTAGGCGCTGCCGTTTATGAAGTAGATGGCTATGAGGGCGACGATATACTGGGGACGCTGGCGGCTCGTTACGAAAAGGAACTTCCCGTTTTCATCGTAACAGGGGATAGAGATGCTCTTCAGCTTGCCACCAAAGATACGACTGTTTATATTACCCAGCGGGGCGTTTCACAAATGGCGGCGATGACGCCGGAAGCAGTTGTGGAGAAATATGGAATCACGCCTCGGCAGGTTATTGATATGAAGGCGCTTATGGGAGATACATCAGATAATATTCCCGGTGTCCCCGGCGTGGGAGAAAAGACGGCGGCCAAGCTGTTGTCCCAATATCAGACTTTAGACAATCTTTATGGACATGTAGGAGAAATAAAAGGCGCAGTCGGCAAAAAGCTGGCGGCCAATAAAGAGTTGGCATATCTGTCATACCGTCTGGCAACGATTAAGACAGATGTTCCTTTTGAAGCTACTTTGGAAGAAATGAAGCAGCCGGTTCATTTTGAAGAGATGATGGAGTTTTTCCATCGTTTAGGTTTGGAACGCATCGCCGATCGATACAGTACGCTGCCCCGTTTTCGTGAACTGGCTGTATCTAAGAAAAAGGAAATACAGGCGGCAGCTGTAAAGCTGGAAGAATTTCCTTTGCATCCGGATTTTACCGGCAAAGAAGTGTCTCTTGTCCTTCACATGGAAGGGAAGGCGCCTTTTTATCATGCCGATCTGGCGGTGGTAGGATATGGAAATCATGTTTATAGAGCCCTGCCGGAACGGTTTGAAGATGTATGTATGGCTCTTGCTGCGGCGAAGCACGTCATTGTACAGGACAGCAAATCTATTTATGAATCAGACTTTCCTACAGAAGGAATTCCTTTTTATGACATGACCCTTGTGTCCTATGTACTTGAACCGACACGGACGACCTATCCACTGTCGTACATGGCAGAATTATTCGGAACGTCGCCTGTGTTTCCAGATCATTTGGATACGGAAGAAGAAAAAAGTGCCTGCATCTGCGGATTTCTTTTATCTCTTTATGTGACATCATTGGAGCATATGAAATCGAATGGAGTACAATCGCTTTTCGAAAAGATAGAAAACCCGCTTGCTGCTGTTTTGGCAGAAATGGAAAAAGCGGGTATTGCTACTGATCAGAAACGATGGGAAGCGGTCTGCCATGAATTAAAGGTACGGGAAAGGAAATTGCTGTCGCTGATTTACGAGGCGGCGGGAGAAGAATTTAATGTGAACTCACCTAAGCAGCTTGGTGTTATTCTGTTCGAAAAGATGGGCATGCCGGCCGGCAAGAAGACAAAGAACGGTTATTCCACAGCGGCAGATGTGCTGGAAATGCTGGCGAAAAGTTATCCCTTTGTGAAAGATATTCTGGAATACAGAACGATTTCAAAATTGATTTCCACATACCTTGAGGCACTGCCGCTGCTTATCCGCCCTGAAACGGGACGGATTCATACATCATTTAATCAGACAGTTACCGCCACAGGACGTTTGTCCAGCTCGGATCCCAATTTGCAGAATATTCCTGTCCGTACGGCAGAAGGGCGGCAAATTCGTTCGCTTTTCGTCCCGGGGCCGGGATATGACTGCTTTATTTCTTCCGATTATTCTCAAGTGGAACTCCGTGTATTGGCGCATATGTCAGGAGATGAAAGTCTTATCCGGGCGTTTCGCAACAAAGAGGATATCCACAGGCGGACGGCAGCGGAGGTTTTGGGAATTCCGTTTGAAGAGGTTACCTCAGAACAGCGGTCTCATGCGAAGGCTGTCAATTTCGGCATTATTTACGGAATCAGTGACTTCGGTCTTGCCAATCAGCTTGGCATCAGCCGCGGCGAGGCGGGAACGTATATAAAGAAATATTTTGAACGCTATCCCTATATTCATGCGTTTATGAAAAGTATGGTAGAAGATGCCCAAAAAAGCGGACGGGCAAAAACTCTTTTTGGAAGGTATCGGGAATTGCCCGACATCCGCAGTTCTAATTTCAATCGCCGTTCCTTTGCCGAGAGAACCGCAATGAACACTCCTATCCAGGGGACGGCGGCAGATATCATGAAGCTTGCTATGATTGAAGTGAGCCGACGTATAAAAGAGGAGGGGTACAAGAGCCGCGTTCTTCTCCAGGTTCATGATGAATTGGTGGTGGAAGCGGTTAGTGAAGAAAAAGAAAACCTGAAAACGCTTTTAAAAGAAACTATGGAATCCGTTGTGGAATTAAAAGTACCGCTCATTGCCGATGTCCACGAAGGCAAAAATTGGGCAGAAGCAAAGTAAGTACTGGAAGGACACAACGATGTATAGAATTGGACTTACCGGCGGTGTAGGCAGCGGAAAAAGCACCGTTTCCTCTTATATGAAAGAGTTTGGCATTCCTGTTATTGATGGAGATTGCCTGGCCATGGAAGCAGTGGCTCCCGGCAACATTGCCATGAGGGAAATTCGGCAGGTTTTCGGTAATGGAATTTTTAATGAAGATGGTTCGCTGAACAGACTGAAAACAGCGGAAATCATATTCAAAGATGAAGAGAAAAGAAAAGCGCTCAATGGGATTATCCATCCTTATATTTGGCGCCGTACGCAGGAAGAAGTTGTTGCCGCGCAGAATCATGGACATTTTGTGGTGGTACTTGATATGCCACTGCTTTTGGAAATAGACTGGCAGCTTCGTGTGGAGGCCGTATGGGTTGTGAAAGTGCCTTTGGAAATACAAATAGAGCGGGTTATGGCTCGGAATGGATTTACGCGGGAACAGGTGCTGGAGCGGATTCACAAGCAAATGCCTACGGAAAATAAGTTAAACTATGCTGATGTTGTTATAGATAATAGCCTCTCACCGGAAGACACGAAGCGGCAGGTAAGAGAAGCTTTAATGCAAATTCCCGGCTTTGTGTTCCCCGGAGGATGCAATGATTAAAAAGCTGAAATACAAAGTAAGAAGAATAGAATTTGAACCGCCGAGAGAAAATACGGGCGTTAAAGTGTTTGTCTTTCTTATGGCTGCATTAAGTTTGATTTTTTCATATATTTTTTGTGCGACTGTTTCTTGGCGCCCAAGTCCTATGATTCAGCATATTATCAATGAGAGTGCAGTGAGGGAAGGTGTTTCTCCGTGCCTGATTGAAGCTGTCATGCTGACAGAAAGCAAGTTTGATGAGAAAGCGGTTTCCAAAGTAGGTGCCGTAGGAATGATGCAGCTTATGCCTGAAACGGCAGCATGGATTTCCGAACAAAGCGGATTGACGGCAGAAAAGTTGGAGGAGCCTGACCAAAATATACCTCTTGGGGCATGGTATCTGAATTTCCTTTTGAAAACTTACCATAATAATGAAATCCTGGCGCTGGCAGCATATAATGCAGGCCGCGGGAATGTAGATGAATGGATAAAAGAGAATAGGTGGGAAGAAGGATTTTCCGACATAGAAAGGATTCCATTTCCTGAAACGCGGGAGTTTGTAAAATCTGTGGTAACTGCAAGAGATCGTCTTGTGGAGAAAGATAAATGAAAATGGATGAAAAACTGGAAAAGGAACGGGAAGAGCGGCGTAAGCTTTTTCTATCCTGGGATATTGAAAATGATTTGCCTTGTGAAGTGGGTGATTATGTATTAAAACGTATTGATTTTCCTACGATGGAGGACCGTAAGACAGGAAAGGTGAAAACTGACATCCGCGTATATACGGCATTTGCATGGGAAAATGAAAAGAACGGCTGGATGGTAAAGGCTATTTTTGATGAAGAAACTAAAGATTACATGGTGAAAATGGATTTGCGGCTTATGACACTGACGCAACTTGAATCTATTACGGGGGATTTTGGGCAGTTTAAAAAGCGTGTCAGGGAACTGACGCCGAAAGCAATTGAAAAGGAGTTAATCCATTTGGAACGAGTTTCCGTACTGGCAGCCGCTAAAGGTTTCATGAAGTGGGATTATGAGAAGGTGATGCCTGAAAGGATGGGACAGTATAGGCGGATTATTAAGCCGGTGAATCCGGTGGAGGGATTGAATGGGTCTTTCATCATCGGTGCGTATGAGTGCAGGGAACGAAATATCGGAGTTTTGTTCTTTTATAATATTTATCGTGAAGAGTATTATGGAGAACTTCGCGCAGGCGGGATTCCCGTGATTGTCCATCAGTATGACGCAACGACTATCAACGAGTTTTCTTCTCACCTGGAAGCATATTTGGAAAAAGATTTGGAAACGCTTTATGAAAATCCTGTAGTAGAAGATTAAGTAATTTGTGTACAGGAAATTTTGGGTACGAGTTGGCGTTAAGGAGGAAATACTTATATTTTTATGTGATATTGTTTGCAGTTCATACATTATTTATGCTATAATAACTGCCGTAAAGATTGTAATTAGTTTATAGTTTCCAGTAGAGTGAGCCGCGGCTCACTTTTTCTTATAGTAGGAGGATCGATGGGGAGAAAAGAAATTGAATTGGAAGCGGAGAGACTGCTTGAGCCTGCTTTGAAACAGCTTGGCATCGAGCTTATTGATGTAGAGTATGTCCGTGAACGGAACTGGATTCTCCGTGTGTTTATTGACAAAGAGGGCGGTGTTGATTTGAATGACTGTCAGCAAATCAGTGAAAAGGCAGGAGAATTGCTTGATGAGGCAGATTTGATTTCCGCTAATTACATGCTTGAAGTTTCGTCTCCCGGTCTGGACAGGGTATTAAAAAAAGATAAGGATTTTCTCCGTTATGCCGGCGAAGAAGTGGATGTAAAACTCTTTGCCCCCTTGGAAGAGGTCGGCGGGGTTAAAGCCTTTACTGCTGTATTGCACGGACTTTCTGATGATGGGCAGATTATGCTCATCTTTCAGGATAAACCGATCACCCTTGGAAAAGATAAGATTTCACAAATAAGAATACATTTTTCATTTTAAAATCAGGAGGAATCAGAAATCGTGAATAATAATTTGCTGCAGGCCGTAAATTTTTTGGTGGATAAAAAGAAAGTAGAAGCAGATGTTGTGTTTGATGCGTTGGAAATGGTACTGCTGACAGCTTATAAAAAGGAAATGGGAAGCAATGCAAAAACTTCTATTTCACTGGATAGAACCACCGGGGAGTATAAAATTTATGAAGAGAAAACCGTAGTGGAAGTGATTGATCCGGAATCGGAAAACGCAATCAATGAAATTACTGTGGAGAATGCAAAGAAAATCAGTAAAGATTATGAAGCCGGCGATATGCTCCGCGTTGATGTAACACCGAAAGATTTTGGCCGTGTGGCTGCTCAGGCCGCTAAGCAGGTGTTGATCCAGAAGCTTCGCGAAGCGGAAAGAGGATCCATATATGAAGAATTCTCCGGTCGTGAAGGTGATATTATCACCGGTACGGTAAAGTGGAGTGAATCCCGTACCGTATTTGTAGACTTAGGCCGTGTAGAAGGCATTCTTCCTTTTGCGGAACAGATTGAAGGTGAAACATTCCAGCCTAACGATAAAATTAAATGTTATGTACAGGAAGTGAGGAAGACTACAAAAGGACCGGAAATCATTCTTTCCAGAACTCACCCCGGGCTGCTGAAGCGCCTTTTCGAAATGGAGGTACCGGAAATTTACAGTGGTACTGTAGAAATTAAATCCGTTGTTCGCGAAGCTGGTTCCCGTGCCAAGATTGCCGTATATGCCATGGATCCCAATGTGGATCCGGTAGGTGCCTGTGTGGGACCGAAAGGGCAGCGTGTACAAAATATTGTCAATGAACTTCATGACGAGAAAATTGATATTGTTCGGTGGGATGAAGATCCGGCAATCTATATTGCCAATGCACTTTCACCGGCAAAAGTTGTTTCCGTTTCCGTCTGGGATGAAGAACGTTCTTCTTATGTCATTGTCCCCGATTACCAGCTTTCCCTTGCTATTGGCAAGGCAGGGCAAAATGCCCGTCTTGCAAATAAGCTGACCAACTGGAAAATTGATATCAAGAGTGAATCTCAGGCAGCTGAAGAAGGATTTGGCGAAGAAATAGAAGAAGATGATGATATCCTTTCTGATATTGAAACAGCTGATACAGGAGAGGGGGATAATGTGTGAAATTGAAAAAGATCCCTATGCGGATGTGCGTCGGATGCAAGGAGCTGAAACCTAAGAAAGAATTACTTCGCATTGTCGCTTTACCTACTGGTATTATTGAATTAGACCGTACAGGGAAAAAATCAGGTCGTGGGGTATATATCTGTAACAGCAGTGAATGTTTTCAGAAAGCCTTCGATTCTCATGGATTGGAACGTTCCCTGAAAAGGCCTGTGTCTCGTGATGTATATGACGCGATAAAGGAAAAAATAGGAAATGAATGAACCGATATACAGGTTGCTGGGATTATGTATGAAGGCAGGGCGGCTGCTTTCCGGTAGTGAACAGGTAAAAACTGCTGTGAAAGACGGAAAAGGCATACTCCTGATTCTGGCAGAGGATAGTTCGGAACGGACGAAAGAAGAGTATATCCGCTTAGCAAAACTTTCAGGAATAACTTGGCGGATATTCGGTGAAAAGGAAAAATTAGGACATGCTGTTGGTAAAGGCATACGGGCAGCCATCCTGATTTCGGACAGTGGATTTGGGACGTCGCTTCTGCAAAGGATCGATACCCTAAAATAAATAGAGATTGGGAGGTTACTTATGCAGAAATACAGAATATATGAGCTTGCAAAAATTTATAATAAAGGGAATGATGAAATCATTGCGGTGCTGAATAAAAATAATATTGAAGTTAAAAATCGGCTGAACAGTGTGGATGAGAAAGCAAAAGAGATTCTCGACAAAGCTTTTGCATCTCCTTCTGTCAAAAAGAATAAAAGGCCGCCTATGCGTACCGTACGATTTGATCAGCAAGGACGTCCGACCGGAAGCAAGACGGCGGAAGTACAAAAAAAATCTTATTCTTCATATAACACAGCTGTATCAAAACCTGTAAAAACGGGAATGCCGGAAGAGGCTAAGAAAGCAGAAGCAGATAAAAAAGCGGAGAAAGAATCTCTGCAGCGGAAAAATATCATAAATGAAGGAAAAAAAGAGGGACGTCAGCTTCCGACAGGGAAAATGTCTGTAATTACGCATGACGGCCATATGGGTGAACAAATCCCCCATAAAGAGGGACAGCCGGCGAGAACAGAACGAAATGATCATCCTCGAAAAAACAATCGTCCACAGGGAGGATACCAACAGAGAGGTGAGCGCTCACAGGGGGGGAATCAGCGAAGAGGTGACCGTCCTCAGGGAGGTCATCAGCAGCGTAGTGACCGTTTCCAAGGAGATCGGCGGCCTGTAGGAGCTAGACGCCCCGTGGGAGATCGCAGAAGTGGGGCTGCTGTTAAACCGGCAGGCGGTTTGGATGAACAGCCGTTGATTCCACAGGCAAGACGGGATCGTCCTGATAAGAAGAAAACAAAGAAGGACTATGAAAGGAGCAGAAGAGAAAAAGAAAGCGGCTCTCTTATGGCGCGGTCTTTGAACCAGAACAAAAAGAAAAAACACGTGGCAGAAAAGAAAGCAACTGTATATCCGACAGAAATTGAAGTGCCGGAAAGCATTACTGTTAAAGAACTGGCGGAAAAATTAGGGCGTGAAGTTTCTGAAATTATTAAATACCTTATGCTTTCTGGTGTTATGGTAACAATTAACCAGAATCTGGATCATGAAACGGTAGAAATCATTGCGGAAGAATTCGGCGCAAAGATCATTGAAGCGGAAGCTCCGGCAGAGTTGGCCGAATATGTACCGGAAGCAGATGATGAAAGATTTTTAAAACCGCGTCCGGCAGTAGTTACTATTATGGGACACGTTGATCATGGTAAAACAACTTTGCTTGACGCGCTGCGCTCTACGAATGTGGCTATGCATGAAGCCGGCGGTATCACACAGCGTATCGGTGCCTACCAGATCCGTTATAAAAATCATAAGATTACATTTCTTGATACTCCGGGACATGAGGCATTTACAGCAATGCGCTCCCGCGGCGCACAGCTGACGGATATCGCTGTCCTGATCGTAGCGGCTGACGACGGCGTTATGCCGCAAACCGTGGAAGCAATCCATCATGCGAAGAATGCAGGGGTGCCGATTATGGTAGCCATTAATAAGATTGATAAACCCGGCGCAAATCCTGAACGTATTAAGGAAGAGCTTTCCCATGAAGGACTTCTTTGTGAAGAATGGGGTGGGGATATCATTATGGTTCCTATTTCCGCAAAGAAAAAAGAAGGATTGGATGAATTGCTTGAAAACATACTGCTCGTAGCTGAAATGCAGGAGTTGAAAGCGAATCCGAATCGTGAGGCTTACGGTATCGTCGTTGAAGCCCAATTGGATAAAAACAGAGGGCCGGTCATGAGCGTTCTTGTACAAAATGGTACGCTCCATGTGGGTGACGGCATTTTAGCAGGCAAAAGTTGGGGACGTGTACGTGCCATGACTAATGAGACCGGACGTAAAATGAAAAGCGCTGAACCGTCCGCTCCTGTAGAAATTCTCGGCATGGACAGCGTTCCGGAAGCAGGCGAACATTTCTATGTTATGGATGCAAGCCGTGCAAGAAACATTGCGGAACTTCACGCTTCCCGGGCTAAAGAGGAAGAGCAGAGAAGTGTACAGAAGGTAACTCTTGATAATATCTTTGAAAAAATTAAAGAAGGCGAAATGAAACAACTGGATATCATTGTTAAAGCGGATGTCCAAGGATCTGTGGAAGCGTTGGTCCAGTCTTTCATGGGTATTAAGAGTGATGAGGTCCGGATAGCTGTCGTCCACTCCGGAGTCGGCGGGATTACTGAATCTGATGTCATGCTGGCATCGGCTTCCAATGCATTAATTATCGGATTCAACGTACGCCCTGATGCGAATGCGAGGGCGCTGGCAGAAAAAGATGGTGTGGATATCAGGTTGTATCGTGTTATCTATGATGCAATTGATGATGTAAAATCTGCCATGGCAGGGCTGCTTGCTCCGACAGTCAAGGAGATCCTTTTGGGACATGCGGAAGTCCGGCAGGTTATCCATACCCCGAAAGTCATTGTCGCGGGTTGTTATGTGCAGGATGGAAAGATAACCAGCAACAGCATGATTCGTATTGTCCGTGATGGAATTGTTGTCCATGAAGGGAAGATTGGTTCTCTCCGCCGCTTTAAGGATGACGTGAAAGAGGTTACGGAAGGATTTGAGTGCGGTATTGCCATTGAATCCTACAGAGATGTAAAGGAAGGCGATCAGCTGGAAGCCTTCAGGCTGGAAGAAGAGGTTGCTGAATTATAAACAGATAAAAGCGGCGTGGATTTCTTGCGCCGCTTTCTTTTTCACTTATGTGAGGTAAATATGTCGGAATTAAGAGTAAGGAAAATGCAGGAGTTTATCAAGCAGGAAGTAGGGAATATGCTCCTCCGCGAACTGAAAGATCCAAGGCTTGGTTTTGTTACTGTGACGGGAGTCAAACTAACGGGAGACCTTCGGGAAGCTACTGTTTATGTAAGCCTTTTTGGACAAGAAGAAGAGAGAAAAGAATCTCTCATGGTTTTGAATAAATCAAAAGGTTTCATTCGAAAAGAATTGGGAACCCGTCTGAAAGTGTATTATACTCCTGAAATTTCTTTTGAAGAAGATAAGTCTCTTGATTATGGAATGCATATTGAAGGACTTCTGAAAAAGATCCACGAGGAGGATGGCAATGGGAATTAAGATTGGACAGGCAAAAGAAATAGAAATGGAAGAAGCCGTTGCTTTCCTGCGTGAGCATGATCATTTCCTTTTGGCAGGGCATGAACATCCTGACGGAGATGATGTGGGTTCGCTTTGTGCCCTTTACAATGTTCTTGTATCCATGGGGAAAACTGCGGATATGATTTTGCCTGATCCCGTTCCGTCGGCTTTTACTCTTGTGAAGTCGTCAGCAAAGGTGTTAATGGAAATACCTGAAGACGGGACATATGATGCTATGGTTTTTACGGATCTGGCGAATATTTCCCGTGGCGGAGATTTTAATTTTCCCGATGTGCCAAGTTTATGTATTGACCATCATCAGACAAATGAAAAGTATACTGACTATTTATATTTAAAATACAAGTATGCAGCGACAGCAGAAATGCTTGCGGAAATGTTTTTTGCTATGGGTTTGAAGCTGGATAGGGATACCTGTAATGCACTTTATATGGGGATCGGAACGGACAGCGGATTTTTCAAATTCAGCTGTACTTCTGAACATACGCTCCTTATGGCAAGCCGTCTGGTAAAAATGGGAGCAGATCCGTCCTATATTTCCAATAAACTTGATGAAAAAACAGAAGAAGCGATGAAGTGTTACAAACTTGTTGCCGATACCGTCCATTCATATAAGGACGGAAAGATTGTTGTCGCTTATATGAATAAAGAGGCTATGGCGCTGGATGGAGAAAATTCTGATTATTACGCCTCTATTCCCCGCTGCATTAAGGGGGCGGAGATTGCGGCACTTTTTAAATATAAAGAGCAGGACGAATACCGCGTTTCGCTGCGCTCTTTAAATTATGCGAATGTGGCAGATCTGGCAGCTGAATTTGGCGGCGGCGGACATTGGAAAGCATCAGGGTGTACGATGAACGGAACACTTTCTGACTGCGAGAGAGTATTCGTAGAAAAAGCGGAGAAATACCTCTGATGGATGGTGTTCTTAATGTATTGAAACCTGCAGGAATGACTTCGTTTGATGTCATTGCTTGTCTGCGCCGCATTTATGGACAGAAAAAGATTGGTCACGGCGGAACACTGGATCCTATGGCAGCAGGCGTGCTTCCTGTATTTCTGGGACGCTCAGCCCGATTGATTGAATATGCGCCTATACATAGAAAAACATATGAAGCGGAATTCGTCATGGGGCTGGCGACGGATACTGAGGATATGACAGGAAGGATTATAAAAACAGGCAAAGTCTGCTCTGATATCTCGTTATGGGAAAGGGTGGCATCGAAATTTACAGGCATTATAGAGCAAATACCATCTTCTTACTCTGCCATAATGGTGGATGGAAAACGGGCGTACCAGTTGGCAAGGAATGGTAAACAGGTGATATTGCCTTCTCGCAAGGTGGAAGTATATCATTTACAGATACGGGAGATCCAATCGCCTTATATTCGTCTTTCAGTGACCTGTTCCGCAGGTACTTATGTAAGGGCACTGGGACGTGATTTAGGAAATAAGATGGGGGTGCCTCTTGCCATGTCCTTTCTTCTTCGGACGAAAATGGGGGTGTTTTCCATTGGACAGGCGAAAACGTTGGAAGAAATAGAAAGAAATCCTAAAGACTGCCTTATGACGGATATAAAGCTGCTCTTATCCAATCTGGAGAATGTATCGCTTTCGGAAGACGCAGCAAAAGATTTTCTTCAGGGGAAAAGGCTGCGTACTGCTTTGCCGGATATGGAAGTTACTGCGGTATTTCAAGGAGAATGGTTTTTAGGGACAGCATTTATAGAAAATGGTGTATTACATCCAAAGAAAGTGTTTTCGTGAGAGACTATGAATATTATTAAAACATTGGATCAACTGCCTGAAAAACGGCCGGTAGTACTGGCTTTTGGTTTTTTTGACGGTGTCCACCGCGGGCATCAGGCGGTATTGCAGGCATGTCTGCGGTTAGCAAGAGAGAAAAAAGCGATGCCTGTGGCTGTCACTTTTTACCCCCACCCATTGACTGTATTATTACCTTCTGCGTCTATACAGCTTCTTCTGTCAGAAAGCGAGAAAGAGGAATTGTTTAAGCAGATGGGATTTGAGACAACTGTGGTCATCAGTCCGACGGAAGAATTTCTCGGACAAAGCGCAGGGAGATTTTTACAATCACTTTCAAGAATTACTTCACTTTGCGGGATCGTAACGGGAGAAAATTTTACTTTCGGGAAAAATGCTGAAGGGAATGCGGAACTGCTGAATTCCTATTTTCTCGATAAAGGTGTATTTATTCAAATTGTTAAATTGGAAAAAGCGGAAGGCGGCGTGATTTCCAGTACACGGATCCGGAAGTGTATCTTGCAGGGGGATGTAAAGAAAGCGGGATATTTTCTTGGCCGCCCATACCGTATTTGTGGCGATATAATTCATGGATTCCGACGGGGAACTGAGGTGCTCGGATTTCCTACGGCAAATTTAAAGCCGGAGAGGGAAAGAGCGGTTCCCGGGGACGGTGTGTATGCGACACGGGCTTTTATTAGAGGGAGACAATATCCTTCTGTAACAAATGTGGGAACCAATCCGACTTTTGGAAACAAAGAAAGATCCATAGAAACATTTATATTCTCCTTTGATGAAAAGATTTATGATGCTCCTTTTGCATTGGAATGGATTGAGAAGATTCGCGAAGAAAAGCAGTTTCCTGATATAGAGGCACTGCGCAGGCAGATTGAAGAAGATATAAAGAGAGCCAAACAGATTTTAGAAGTATAGCCGGAAGCATGGGGACAAGTGTTCTTATGCTTTTATTTTGGTTCTCATGCATATTTGAATTGACACTATAATATAAGAGACTTACAATACATGTATTCATAATGTATTTTCATGAACTTCGTTTGAAGATATTTTATGAGGAAAGCATTTCGATGAATGATGCGTGAAGTAAAGGAGAGATGTACTATGGCGATTCGTTTTTCTGAAGTACTTGGCAAGATGAAAGGCTCGGACCTTGGTCCGTTGCTGGCATTGACAGCCCAGCCGGATATTATTTCTTTTGCGGGCGGGCTTCCTGCACCTATAACGTTTCCCCTGAAGGAACTGGAAGAGGTGGCAGTTAAAGTCAGACAGGAAGACGGAGCCGGTGCTATGCAGTATGGTCCGTCTTTAGGATTTATGGGGCTTCGTGAAACTATTGCCGCCCGCATGAACCGTATGTATGTTCCCATGGGTATGACGGAAATTTCCGCAAAGAATATCATGATTGTTACAGGATCCCAACAGGGATTAGATATTACCGGCCGCGTATTCCTTGATAAGGATGACGTTGTTCTTATTGAGAGCCCTTCTTATCTTGGTGCTATCGGGGCATTTGCATTGGAGCAGCCTAAATTCGTGGAAGTTCCTACTGATGGGGAAGGAATGATTCCAGAAGAATTGGAAAAGCTTATCCAAACGACGGAAAGAGTAAAATTTATTTATGTAATTCCCAATTATCAGAATCCTACGGGTATTTGCTGGTCATTGGAACGCCGCCGGAAATTGATGGAATTGGCAACAAAGTATGAGATTCCTGTATTTGAAGATAATCCTTATGGTGATCTTCGCTTTGAAGGAGAAGAAATTGCGCCTTTAATTTCTATGGATCCAAAGCATTTAGTTATGTATTCCGGTACTTTTTCAAAAACGCTGGCACCGGGAATGCGTTTAGCATGGATGGTCTGCAATGATGATATCCTTGCTAAAATGGATCTGGTTAAAGGATCCACCGACCTTCATACACCTTCCGTTACACAGCGTGAAGTGGCACTCTACATGCAGAATTATGACTTTGAAAGACATGTCGAGGAAAATTGCAGATTATACGCTCATCGACGTGATGTCATGTGTGACGCAATAAAAAAACATTTCCCTGCTGATGTAAAGTGTACCTATCCCCATGGAGGTCTGTTCCTTTGGGTAGAATTACCGGACGGCTGTGATGCGCGGGACCTCTTCGCGGAGGCAATCAAAAGAAAAGTAGCTTATGTGCCGGGAGACAGTTTCTTCCCTGCCTCCGGCAAAAGGAATTATTTCCGGCTGAATTTCTCTTACAATGATGACGAAAAAACTGTCGAAGGCATCAGGCGTCTTGCAGAAGCGTTGAAATCTTATCTGACTGTGAAATAAACAATAAAAATAACACTATAAAAATCCATGCAATTGACAGCATGGATTTTTATAGTACAGAGTTTAGTAGCCTTTCGTCTTATTTATTTCATTAGTAAGTTTTTCGCCTTTAGAGAAAGCGATAAAATTATTTTTCAGTAATTCAAGCACATGGTTCCATGAGTCCGGCGTGAAAGAAGCAGAATGCGGACTGATGATAACATTTTCCATGGACCAGAAAGGATGGTTTTCCGGCAGCGGTTCTTTTTCAAATACGTCTAGCGCAGCGCCGGCAATACGATGTTCCGAAAGCGCTTCCACCAGCGCGTTTTCATTTACTACGGAAGCTCTTGCGATATTGATGAAGAAAGAAGTTTTTTTCATCAGAGAAAATTCTTTTTTTCCGAAGAACTCATTTGTTTCGGGGGTGGAAGGCAAAGCAGCAATGGTGATGTCTGCCTTCGGGAGAACGTCTTTTATCTGATCTGCCGTGTAGACTTGGTCGGTGAAAGGGTCATCAGATATATGTTTTTTTACAGCAAGTATTTTTGTGTTGAAACCTTTTATCCGTTGGGCGATTGCTTTTCCGATGCTGCCATAACCAATGATGGCAACAGTCTTTTGGTAAAGGGAATCCGTTTTCGGCCGTTTCCAAATTTTTTGATCTTGTTGGCGGATCATGATGGGAAGGCAGCGTACCAGACTCAAGAGAAGCGCTAATGTATGATCGGCAACAGCGTGGTCATGGATGCCGTGAGAGTTTGTCAGTATAATGGGCCTTTTTAACATATCTTTTGTAAGAAGGTGTTCTACACCATCTGACAGAGAATGAATCCAGCGAACATGGGGTGATGCTTCCAGAAAAGGCTGCACATTTTGAAATCCCCACATGGCGATCGCATCGGCATCCGATACATGAGAGAGTGCGTCACAGGGAGATGGGTATGACTCTATAACGGATCCGGGAACGGCATTCCGAAATTCTGTCAATTTTTCTTCTGAAATTTTATTAAGAATCACAAGTTTCATAGAAGCACATCCTTTCTGTAATTGATTATATCATTTTCCTGAAAGGGGTTTATGAATAGAGATAGTTTGATTATAATTAAGGAAATAAATTCACGATGGAGATAAAATGGCAGAGAGAAAAAGAACATTGAAAAGAACATCTTTTACAGGGAAACGAAAAGTTGTCCGCCGAAGAAAGAAGAGTAGAGGGCATTCCCTGTTGCTTTTACTGTTTTTCTTAGTTGTCATATCGGTGGCATCTTGCACGGTGGCACATCCTTTTTCTGATGAAAAGGAAACAATGGTTTCGGTGAATACTGCGATCCATCATCTTTTTGGCGAGGAGTCTTCTGAAAGAGATGGAAAAGGAAAAATCGGCGGCAGAGTGGAAGAGGTGAAGAAAGAGCCACAGTCCATTATCAAAGAGTTCATGAATAGACTTAAAGGCGGGGAAAATAAAGGAAACAACGGCGATGGAAATAACATCCTTACAAAGCGTGAGGAAAAGAACCCTTCTGATACGCGACTAAAGGCATCTGCAGCGAAGCAGAGAGAACCGGCGGAGAAAAAAGCGGGAGGAAACTCCTCGTCGGTGACCGGCCGTTTAGCGGTAGTTATAGATGATGCAGGACTTGATTTGGAATCGCAGCGGATATATGAAGAGATTGGAGTCCCTTTGACGCTTGCCGTTATGCCGAATAAAATGTACACATCAGAAGCGGCAGCGGAATGGTCCCGTTATGGAATGCCTGTTATTCTTCATCAGCCCATGGAGCCGGTTTCAGGTTCGGGCATGGAAGAAAAGACCATATTAACATCCATGAGTGATGAAGCGATACGATATATGCTGAAAGAATCGCTTGAACAAATACCGCAGGCGGTGGGAATCAATAATCATCAAGGCTCAAGAGCCACCACTGATGCCAGGGTCATGCGTGTTGTAATGAATGAACTTTCACACAGGGAGCTGTTCTTTTTTGACAGCCGTACCAATACCACGACTGCGGCTGACAGCGCGGCAGCCTCATATGGCGTTCCCTATGCAAGGAATGATTTATTTGTGGATAATTCTGCCGATGAAGGTGAAATCCGGGCGATGATACAGGAAGGGGCCAATCGGGCGAAAGCCCGCGGCAGCTATATTATCATTGGGCATTGCCGCCCTCATACGGCAGCGGCATTTCGCGATATTGTCCCACAGCTTCAGGCGCAGGGAATCGAATTTGTTTATGTATCGTCTTTGTTAAGGTGGTAAGATGGGAAAAAACAAAGTAGTTATTATTTCCGGCGGTACATCGGGAATCGGATTGGCTACGGCAAAAATCCTTGCGTCAGAAGGGTGGAAAACAATTCTGCTCGGTCGAGACATGAGTAAGGGGCGCGGGGCGCAGGAAAAAGCTCAAGGCAGCATCTTTATTCCCTGTGATGTGACAAATACAAGGATAGTGAAAAACGCAATTGAAAAGGCTGCATCCTTTGGAGAAATCAGAGGCGTCGTATCCTGTGCCGGTATTTATACGGAAGGTCTTTTGGATAATGTAACAGACGAAGAAATGCAGAAATTCTTTGAAGTAAACGTTTTCGGTACAATAAAATTACTCCGCGCGGCTGTCCCGTTCTTACGTATGCATGGAGGGAGCATTGTAACGGTGGCTTCCGATGCTGCCATTCAGGGAAATGTACAGTGCAGCTTGTACAGCGCGACGAAAGGGGCGGTTACCGCTTTTACCCGTTCGTTGGCGCTTGAATTGGCAGTGGATAACGTGCGGGCCAATGTGGTTTGTCCCGGAGACGTGGCGACGCCTCTTTTGGAAAAGCAGCTTCAAACTTACGGCGGTTCGATAAATGAAATGAAAAATTGGTATCCTCTTATGCGAATTGCCGATGCGGAAGAAATAGGGCAGGTGATTGCCTTCCTTATTTCCGAAAAGTCTTCTTATATGACAGGTGCGGTTATTCCTGTTGATGGAGGATTGACGGACTGGTAAGTATGATTTTGTTCTGATAAAGGATATAATGGTCATAGATAAGGAAATGTTGATTTAGTATAATTAAGCCGTAAGCGGCATAAGTGTAATCGGCTGAGCCGAAAAGACAGGAGGGCATGATGAACGGAGACAAGAGTGTGGAAGAAATAAAAAAAGCAGCAGTCGGTGCTGCGAAGGAGGCTGCGCAAGAGGTGAAAGAATCTGTTGAGGCCACAGCGGAAGATATGGAGAATGTGCCCGAAGTTCACCTTGAAACACCGGAAGCTGATGTGGAAGTTACCTTTATTGATGATCGTGATAAAGAAGCAGAAGGTTTGATTCACTGGGCGGCTGCCCGCGCAGGCGTGATCGTGGCGGCTCCACTTTTGGGGACGGTGTCTCTTATTGCCAATGAAGTATACATGATTTCTAAAATTGGAAGCGTTTATGGAGTAGATGTTCCGCAGAAAGCGGTTCTTTCCTTTATCGGTTCTTTAGGGGCAACCGTTGTCGGCACAACCGTTGCTACACTTTTACCGATTCCGTTTATCCAGATTCCCATCGGGATTTCCGTAACTTATGGATTGGGAAAAGCGGCCGTCCGTTGGATTAAAGACGGAATGCCTGATGATACGAGACCCTATAAGGCGGTCTTTGAAGAAGGACGAGCGGAGGGTAATACGCTGGTTGGAGAAATTAAAGAAAATCCTGAAAAGGATATTCCCCTTGGCGATGAAAAGAGAGATTTTACGAAAGAAATTAAAAAGACAGTTGACGATGTATATCCTGAAAAAGCGCATGAAGCTGTGGATAAACTGGCAGACCAGCTGGTAGATACGTTTAACCTTCTGGGTGAACAGCTTGTTACAGCCTTGAAAAAAGCCGGGATGACTGATGAACAGATTGAAAAAGCAAAATACACTACTATTGGCGCAGCAGAAATAGCAAAGGAAACAGCCGAAAAGACAGCAAAAAATTTGCGTGCTGTTGCCAGAGTGAAGTCAAGAAAACTTCAGGAAGAGGCACGGCAAAAAGCTTCTGAGATGAAAGAGCAGGCAAAAGAACAGATGGAGGAATTGCAGAAGAAAAAAGAAGAAATGAGGCGCCAATCGGAAATTCGGGCTGAACAGGCCAAACTGAAATCGGAAAAACTGAAAGCCCAAGCGAGAATCCAGATGCAGGAAGCAAAAGTCCAGGCAGATAAATTGAAGGAACAAGTTCGTACCCAGACTGAAATTGCGCAGGATAAAGCAAATGAATTGAAAGAGAAGGTGAATGCGAGGGCAGACGATTACAGAAGAAATGTTTTTGCTGCTGCCAACCGTGCCAAAGCCGATATTCTGGGGTATGTGGATGATTTTCGTACGAAAACGGAAGAACGGGCCGCTCAAATTCGGGCAAAAGATCGTAATGCAAAGGGAGGGGCTATTGAAGGCAGTGAATTTTCTCAGGAAACTGTTGGGAAATCTTCTGAAGAGACAAAAAAATAAAGAATCTAAACCGGCACCTGATATTACGGGATTGAATAAAGAACATCATAGAGATGTTGTATGGCGTCCTGTAAGTCCCTGGAGTAAAAGGCGGTGGCGGTTCAAACGTACAAACCATCCATGGTTCAAAAAACGATAAAATGAAAAATCCGCCTGCAGCTTGATATATAGATGTCAAACTGCAGGCGGATTTTATGTGGAAATGTAAAATCGGAATACAAGGCCCCGGTACATATTGAATTTTTTAAAGATGCTTCATGAAACTTAATTATCCTATTTTCAGATTATGGAAGACTACATTTAAAAATGCGGAAACTACATCGGGATCGAAAAGGATTCCGGATCCGCTGAAGATGGCACGGGAAACTTCCGGCCGGTCTTTATGTTTAAAGTTGGGCGAAGAAAAAATAACATCGTCATAGTAAGAGGCCAGCGCAATAATTCTGGCCCCCAAAGGAATATTGATCTTTTTCAGATGTTTCGGATATCCTGTGCCATCCCAACGTTCATGGTGGAAACGAATAAGAGGAATGAGATCCTCCATGCCGGGACAGGACTCCAGTATGTTAGCTCCTAAGTCAGGATGTCTTTTATAGACCTGGATATCTCTTTTGGAGACATAGGGGTAATTGGTCAGCACATGGTTGGGTACACAGATGAGACCGATGTCATGAAGCAGGCCGGCATTGCGGATAAGCGTAATTTCATTGGCAGTAAGGCGCATGTAAATGGCAGTAGCTGCTGCTAAATTGGAGACACGCTGAGAGTGCTCATACAGAGAAACTGATTTTATGCGCATCAAAAATAAGAGATGATTGATGACCATATTCAGCTTATTTTTATCGTCGATGCTTAGTTCAGCAGACTGGAATATCGAAGTGGGGTACATAGAAAACCTTAATCATAAAAATAAGAAAGAGAGCCGTAGGTGTTTTTCCGGTTTAAACCGAAAAGAATTTATCTTTCATGCCGCTTCATCCAAGCGGTCATGTAAGTGCAGTCAGAACGAACTGTATACCGATTTTTGACAGCCCAGCTATAGGCGGCTTCGGCGAGCTGGGCGGCTAAACCCTTTCCGGATAATGCGGCGGGAACGATGGTATGAAGTACAGTAAAGACATGACCTGTTAAATCATATTCAAGGCAGGAGAGGCCTTTCAGTGATTCGATTTTAAATTTGTGGTTCTTAATATCATGTGTAACCATAGTGACATTTCTCCCCTGGGTAGACAGATTTTATTTTACAGGAAAATAAGGATATGTCAAAGTTTCATTGAAAGAAAGACAGCATTTGTTTCCCTGGTAAGAAAGACGAATTTTCCTGAGAGAACCAGCCTTAAAAATGCGTAAAGAATACAGGCGGGAACACCATTTTCTTTTATTTTTCAAGATTAGCTTATGCTATAATTTATTATATGATGTCAGAAGAAATTATACATCCAAGTAAAAATCTATACTGTTATAAAAATATTTCGATAGAAAACATAAGTTCTGTTTTGTGGAGGTTGTCTTGGGGACATTTAAAATTACCTATCTTCACCATAGCGGGTTCATCTGTGAGCTGGAAGACTGTATTCTTGTTTTTGATTACTACATGGATCCTGAAGGAAAGTTGGATGACCTTTGTGAGGTCTCATCAAAACCGCTGTATTTTTTTGTGAGTCATTTTCATGCGGATCACTTTAATCCTGAGATTAATCGGTTCGAAAGCCGGGCAGAAGGATATTTCATCCATCGTGACTGCACACTGACGCTTAGAAATCATGAGATGCTCCACTGCATGGAAGTGGGAGATTTTATGGTGACAAAATATTTTCGAATCAAGATGTTCGGATCCACTGATGCGGGGGGATCATTTTTAATTAACCATCCGAAAGCTTCTGTTTTCCACGCAGGTGATTTGAACTGGTGGCACTGGGCCGGGGAAGGAGATTCTGATAATCTGGCAGCACGCGATGAGTATTTTAAAGAATTGGAACGGATTCCCCGGGTATCCATGAATATCGTGTTTTTCCCGGTGGACGCCCGACAGGCGGTGGCAAGAGAATGGGGAGTCAAAGCATTTTTGGAGAAATTCGATGTGAGTACAGCATTGGTACCAATGCATGCATTTGGAATCCGTTGGTCGCCGTCTTACGAATTCCGCTGGCGATTTCCCGATATTCCCTTATGGATACCGAAGGCGGAGGGCGATGTTTATATGGGAGAAGTAAAATGACTTATACATGGATTTATATTATGCTGCTCATGTTTGCAGGAAGTTTTATCTTACAGATGGTACCACTCTTATTTTATTTCGAAGCGGTTATTGCTGTGAACCTGCTGATTTTAGCGGCTTCTTGGTTTATACTTCGGCGTGACCGGTTTTCAGACTTCCGGTCTAATATACTTTTTATGGCAGGGCTTACGATAATTAATATTCTGACAGACTTGGGCATACTCACTCATTCTATGTCGTGGGTTGCTTTTGGTGCCCTTCTTATCTGGTCGATGACCGGTGGAGGCAGGAGCCATTCATGAAAAAGGGAAAGCGGAAATTTTGGGTATAAGCAAGCGGCTTGTCTGCAATTTATTGAGGATAAACCGAAAATATAGTTTTGGAATATTCGTATTTATCGGATTTTTGGGAGTTTTCCATCTTGACAATAAATTGCAAAGATTCTAAAATTGAATTAGTCAATCGAAAGATTGTACTTTTTTAGTGTTTATTTCCAATTGAAACTAAAATATATGAAGAAAAGAGGTGAAAAACTTGGAGAAAGATGAAATCTTATTGTACGTTATCATAGCAGGGATTATTGCAGCTGTAATTGGTGCTGGTATAGGATACTTACTCCGCAGACGTATTGCTGAAGCAAGGATCGGTTCTGCTGAAGAAAAAGCTGCACAGCTTGTTGCATCGGCGGAAAAAGAAAGAGAAAATGCTTTGCGTGAAGCGGAGACGCTGAAAAAAGAGACGATTGTACAAACCAGAGAAGAGCTTCATAAACTCCGTGAAGAGGTAGAACAGGAGCATAAGGGGCGCCGCGATGAATTGCAGCGTTATGAGCAGCGTCTGGTGCAAAAGGAAAGTAATTTGGACGCAAGAAGCAGTAATCTGGAACAGCGGGAAAGTGTGTTGGCAAAGAAGGAAACCCAGCTGAAGGCACAGAAAGAAAAAGTGGATAATTTATGTGTTATGCAGCAGACGAAGCTGGAAGAAATTTCACATCTTACCCGTGATCAGGCGAAGGAAATGATTCTTGCCCGCGTTAATGATGAGTTAGCACATGAAAAGGCGGTCCGTATCAGGGCGGCAGAAGAAGAAATCAAGCTGACTTCTGATAACAAAGCGCGTGAAATTATAGCAGCTGCTATTCAAAGAAACGCTGCTGATACAGTTTCTGAAACAACGGTTTCGGTAGTTTCCCTGCCGAATGAAGAAATGAAGGGCCGTATTATCGGACGTGAAGGGCGGAATATACGTGCAATTGAAACGTTGACTGGTGTTGATTTGATTATTGATGATACACCTGAAGCGGTTATTCTTTCCTGTTTCGATCCGATTCGCCGTGAAATTGCCAGATTGTCCCTGGAAAGTCTTGTGAAAGATGGACGAATCCATCCTGCAAGAATTGAGGAAGTTGTGGCAAAGACAAAGAAAGAAGTGGATAAAGCGATTCGTGAGGCCGGTGAAGAAGCGGTACTCCGGTGTGGAATTAGCGGCATGCATCCTGATCTGATTAAGATACTGGGTCGTTTGAAATATAGAACGAGTTATGGACAAAACGTTCTCCAGCACTGTATCGATACTTCCTACTTTGCAGGTATTCTTGCGGCGGAAGTCGGTGCAGACGCGGATATGGCAAAACGGGCTGGCTTGCTCCATGATATTGGTAAAGCGGTAGATCGTGAACAGGAAGGCACCCATGTGGAACTTGGCGTAGAACTGGCACAGAAATACCATGAACCGATGCAGGTCATCAATGCTATCGCATCACATCATGGCGACACGGAGGCTGTATGCGTAGAGGCGGTTCTTGTAGCGGCGGCTGATGCTGTTTCTGCGGCTAGACCGGGTGCCAGGAGGGAGACGCTTGAAAATTATATCAAGAGACTGACGAAATTGGAAGATATTGCCCGTTCATATCCGGGGGTATCCAGTTGTTATGCTATCCAGGCAGGCCGTGAAATCAGAGTCATTGTAAAGCCTGAAAAGGTTAATGAAGACCAGGCTGTGATTCTTTCCCATGATATTGCCCAGCAAATTGAGAAGGAGCTGCAGTATCCGGGGCAGGTGAAGGTAGTTATTATTCGAGAAACACGGGCTATCGATTTTGCAAAATAAGATAAAAGGGAGTCCTTTTCGGGGGATTCTCTTTTTTGTGCTTTTGAAACGGGAAAACCATTTATGATATAATGAAAAACACTATAAAATATTTTTTGAATATTGTGAGGTCATAAATATGGACAGAGAAGAACTGGACAGACAATTAAAAGAACAGGGGAAAAATATAGAATTGCAGACGGATAAGTTCTCTTCAGGGCGGAAAAAACTGGCGGCCGCGGCAGTGGTTCTTTTGATTACCGGTTTCATGGGGGGATGTTTCTTCGGTGATATTATTCCGGGAAACAAGCAGGGAAACAAAGCGGAATCTTCTTATTCCTTTCCACAGACAGAACAGAAAAAAGTGGAGGAGCTGCCGGCAATCAGAAATACGGCTGTTGTACAGGCGGTCAAAGAGGTTGGTCCGGCTGTTGTTGGGATCACGACGCGGGTTTATGATAAGGATATTTTTAACCGCCGTGTGGCGGTGGGGCAGAGTGTCGGCTCCGGTGTTATTTTTGACAAGAATGGATATATTGTTACAAATAATCACGTCGTGTCAGGCAGCAAAGAAGTTAACGTTTCTCTTTCCAATGGGCAGACTGTCCCCGGCAAAGTAGTGGGAACCGATGCGTCTACTGATTTGGCGGTGGTAAAAATTGATGGCAGCGATAGCTTGCCTGTGGCGGTCCTTGGTGATTCTGACGCACTTCAGATAGGGGAAACTGCGATTGCTATAGGGAATCCCCTCGGTCTTGAATTTCAGGGGACCGTTACGGTTGGTGTTATCAGTGCATTAAACCGGTCACTTGACGATATTGATCAGCGTTTTAAATTAATTCAGACTGATGCGGCTATCAATCCGGGGAATTCCGGCGGCGCCCTTGTGACGGCAGATGGGAAGGTCGTGGGGATTAATAGTGCAAAGATATCCAAGGAGGGGATCGAGGGAATGGGATTTGCCATTCCTATTAACCAGGCAAAAGGCGTCATTGAACAACTTATTGCTAATGGCAAAGTGGTCAGGGCATATCTTGGTGTCTATGCGGCGGATAAGGATATTGCAGCCCGCTATGGATACCAATGGGATCATGAATCGGGAATTCTTGTTATGAAAGTGGCGAAAAATAGTCCCTTGAGTTTAACCGATGTCCGTGTGGGAGATTATATTTTATCTATTGATGGCAAAACCGTCAATACCGTAAAAGAAATGAGGGAAATTATTGATGCTCATAAACCTGGAGACAAGATTTCCCTGGTGTATGAACATAATGGCAGAAGCGAAACAACAGAAATTCTTTTGTCATCGGTATCTGAAAGTGATCAGTAATGAGATTCTCGATCCGGGCTATTGGAAAGATAAAAGAGAAATGGATGCGGGAGGGTATTGAAGAATACTCTAAACGTCTGAAGCCCGTGGTAAAAGTGGATGTTTTAGAGAGTGATGAAGAAAAGATGCCGGAAAATCCTTCTGCGGCTGTAAAAGGAAAGGTGCTGGAAAAAGAGGGAGAAAAGCTTCTGAGATCAATTCAAGACTCAGGTTGTGTGGTGCTGCTGGACATGAATGGGAAGAAAGTTTCTTCTGAAGAATTGGCCGCATGGATCGCGCAAAAGACCGTCATGGGTACGAGCCATTTTTATTTCATGATTGGTGGCCCCTATGGAAATGGAAAAAATATCCAAGCGCGTGCTGATCTTAAGTTATCAATGGGGCCGATGACTTTTACACATCAGATGGCAAGATTGATATTGTTTGAACAGCTTTATCGTGCTGTAAAAATTAATCATCACGAACCATACCATTTGTAAAAAAAATTGAAGTTTATTTGCGGAGTTTGATAAAATTGTTTAAGATATAAAAAAGGGTTTTTCTATATATACACAAATCAAATTATGTCAGGAGGGATAATCATGGGGGAAAAAATAATCAAAGCGAAAGATTTTATGACTAAGTATGTGTTTAGCATTCCGCCTGACGTAACTGTTCATGAATTGGTAAAATTATTTGTTACTCACCCGGTGAGTGCTGTTCCTGTGGTTGGTGACGACAATAAGTTGCTGGGAATTGTTTCAGAAGGTGATCTTCTTTATAAAAAAGTGAAACCTAAGGTGCCGGCATATTTGGATATTTTAGGTGCAAATATCTATTATTGCGGATTCGGCAGGTATGAAAGATCTTTCAGAAAGCTTTTGGCGACACAGGCTGCGGATTTGATGACAAAGGATGTTCGCTGTGTGACACCGGAAACAGATATGGAAACAATCATGAACCTTATGATTGACGAACATTTGAAAACAGTACCGGTTGTCGAAAAGCCCAACCGGCTTGTAGGAATTATTACACGGCATGATATACTGGGTGCTATTGCGGCAACTGAATTGGAAGAAAAGATGGCAGAAAACCATAAAAGTACAGAAGAATAGAGAGTGATAAAGGGCGGTATGGTGGCTGCCCTTTATTTTTCTTTTATGATGAAAGCCGATTTATCAGGTTCCTTGAAAAGATTTTTGAATTTTGCTATGATACGAATGATTTTTACCTTATAATAAAATCGAAATAATAAAATCGAAGTAAACCATGGCTTTTTATAAATGATGGAGTGATTTTTTTGGAAAAATTGATTATTCATGGAGGACATTCTCTGCGCGGCACTGTGCGTGTATCCAGTGCTAAAAATGCGATTTTGCCTATTATCGTGGCGACATTACTTCCTGTTACACCGGCGACTATTGTAGATGCCCCTCATTTGGATGATGTTTCCACGATTTGCAGCGTCCTTGAATCTTTGGGTGTGAAAGTAACTCATGGAGAGGGGCGTATTACATTTGATGCGGTTGAAGTAAATAAAACAGAAGCTTCTTATGAACTGATGAGCCGTATGAGGGCGTCTTTCCTCGTCATGGGTCCCCTTCTTGCGAAGATGGGGCATGCGAGGATTGCCCTTCCCGGTGGCTGTATGATAGGAAGCCGCCCGATTGACCTGCATCTAAAAGCTTTTGAGGCTATGGGAGCTGAAATTCATGTAGGAAACGGATATGTGGAAGGATGGGCACCCGGCGGATTAAAGGGAAATACCATTTATCTGGATTTTCCCAGTGTAGGTGCCACGGAAAATATATTGATGGCAGCCGTAACAGCAAAGGGACGCACCATTATTGAAAATGCAGCAGAAGAACCGGAAATTGTTGATCTTGTTACATTTCTTAATGGAATGGGTGCAAATATTAAAGGCGCAGGTACGAATGTAATCCGCATTGAAGGTGTGAAAGAGCTGTATGGCGTAGACCATACGGTTATTCCTGACCGTATTGAGGCGGGAACCTTTATGATCGCAGCGGCAATGGTCGGTGGTGATGTATTGATTTCCAATGTACTTACAGAACATTTAAAACCACTGCTTGCGAAGTTAAATGAGGCGGGAGTAAAAGTGGTCAAAGATATTGACAGTGTCCGGGTCATTAGTGATGGTAAGATACGTTCCACTGATATTAAGACATTGCCTTATCCGGGGTTTCCCACGGATTTGCAGGCACAATTTATGGCGCTGATGACCATTGGTGATGGTTTAAGCCGTGTAACGGAAACTGTTTTTGAAAACAGATTTATGCATGTAGGTGAATTGCAGCGTATGGGGGCTTCCATACAAGTAGAAGGCCGTACGGCCAGCATCAGAGGGGTACCGTTTCTGCGGGGGGCTTTTGTGAGAGCCACAGATCTTCGCGCCGGAGCAGCGCTGACTTTGGCCGGCTTGGCGGCGCATGGGCAGACCGAGATTGGGGAACTTCACCATATCGATCGCGGCTATGATCGTCTTGTGGAGAAATTACAGGGGTTAGGAGCTGACATTGTCCGTGTCACCGAAGACTAAACGGGAGAGAAGTAAAAATACATATCTTCAACGTTCCCTTTTGCTTGATTGGGTAGGTGCTTTTGGCGCGGAAGATATAGGTATTGATTTAGGGACATCCAATGCAGTTATTTATGTAAAAAATAAAGGTCTTGTGTTTCCTGAAGCTGCTGTAGTGGCAAAGAATGAAAATACTAAAAAGATATTCGCTTATGGTGTTCGCGCGGGAGAAATGGAAGGCCGTCTTCCTAAGGGGCTCCAGCTTATACGCCCGCTTAAAACCAGCGCAATCATTGATTATAACAGTGCAGCATATCTGATGAACGCTCTGATTAACCAGTCCTATCTGAAAGGTATATTTTTCCACCCGCGTTTACTGATGTGCGTGCCGGTGGGGATTTCAAAGGTACAGCGCAGGGCTCTTCTTGAAGCGGCTGTAGCTGTAGGAGCGAGAAAAACAGTACTTATTGATCAGCCGATTGCAGCAGTTATGGGGCTTGGTTTAAAATTAGATCGTATGCAAGGTGTGCTCATTGTAGATATTGGCGGCGGATCGACAAAAATTTCTGTCGTATCCAGGCATGGTGTAGTAAATAGCCATTTTTCTACAGAATCGGGAATGCTTATGGATGAAGCTATTATGAATGTGATTTTGGAAAAATACCATATTCGTATTGGACGGAAAGCGGCAGAAACATTAAAAATGGCTCTTGGCGTGGAATGGGATTTAAATCGCGATACCCGTATATGTGAAGTCTGCGGTATCTCAACAATTACAGAACTTCCTGTGAAAATTGCTGTAACAGGGGAGATCGTTGCCCAGGCGCTGAATCCGATTTTATACAGGATATTTTCAGGTATTACTTCTGTGATACAAATGACACCGCCGGCAATCCTGGGAGATATCCGGGAACATGGGATTGTATTGATCGGTGGTGTAGCGCAGCTGAAAGGATTAAAAGAGCTCGTATTGAAAGTAACAGACATGAAAGCACATGTGGCGGATCATCCTTCTTATGTAAATGCAGTAGGCGCAGGATCTGCCTTGGAGTATATGGATTATTTTCGTGATTCATTGCAAGATTTGCATTAACAGTAGGAAAGAACTGTCTTGGGATAGTTCTTTTTCTTTAATTCGTAAAGAATGCTTTCTTTTGAGTGTGAAATTACTTATAAAATGTTAAAATAAAAAGTAGTTTTTATAAAAGTGAGGTTATTATGAAAAATTCAACAAAAATAGGAATGGCGATTATTGCCGCTGCGAGTATCTTAGGTGCTGCATATGTATACGCTTTTACCGGGGTGGTAGAAGAAAAAGCAATTATGGCGGGAACGGTTGTATCCGTCGTCGAACCGGGAACTGCCGTAAAAGAAGGCGATGTGTTGGTAACAGTAACTTCTTTGGCCGGAGCGGTACCTGCATCTCGGGCTGCTGCTGATGGTGTCGTTAAAGAAGTCAAAGTGGTTAAAGGACAAAGCCTGAATAAGCAGGATGTCGTGGCAGTTATTGAATATCGCTGATTATCTTAGGAGAATTTAAAATGTCCGGTTTTAGAATAAAATACAAAGTACTGGCTATATCAGTATGTCTGGTGTTTGCAGGTTGGGCAGCTGTTTCAGCAGAAGAATTTCTTCCTGTTTCCGAAGTGCGTGAAGGGATGCATGGATATGCAAAAACGGTCGTTCATGGAACACAAGTAGAGACCTTTAATGTTGATGTGCTTGGTGTAATGAAGCAGAAAGGCGCCACGGGCGGGGATCTTATCCTTGTAAAAGTATCGGGGGATCTGATTGATAAGACGGAAGGGATTGCTCAGGGAATGAGCGGAAGTCCGGTTTATATTAACGGAAAACTTTTGGGTGCCATTGCGTATGGATTCCCGCAGTCGGGGGGACGTATCGGTATGGTGACTCCTATTTCAGATATGCTTGAGCTTTGGCTTACCGATAATAAGAAGTCCGCTTATATACCAAGGCCGTCTTCTGATCTAATCCCTATTGATACGCCGCTTATGGCATCGGGATATAGTGCGGGAGGCATGGAATATCTGTCTGATAAGATGCAGGATTTCCATATGATTCCTTTTTCGGCCGTCTCCGTGGATCAGGATACCGTTGCAAGACCGCTTGAGGCGGGTGGTGCAGTGGCGGCTTCTTTGGTGACAGGAGATTTGAAATTAGGGGCGATTGGAACGGTTACTTATGTAGATGGAAACCAAATGCTTGCTTTTGGGCATCCTTTCATGAGCCGGGGAAATACCGGTTATTTCATGCATAATTCTTACATATTTACTGTAATTCCAAGCAAGAATATTCCCTTTAAATTGGGATCTGTAGGCGCAGAAATTGGTACAGTAAATCAGGACCGTGGCGCAGGAATCGGTGGAATCAGCGGAACATCTCCGGATTTTGTGGCACTTCATGCGTTCGTAAAAGACAAAGATACGGGTGTGGAAAAAGATTTAAATGTTCGGATGATACAAAATGAATCCTTGCTGCCTACGCTTTCTGCTACATCTGTTTATAATGCAATCAGCACGGCCATGGATCGCCGCGGACAGGGGACGGTGAAGTTTACTTATACTTTGCACCCTAAAGACATGAAGCAAAAACCGTTTACCCGGACAAACATGTACTGGTCTTCTACCGATATTGCAGAACGAAGTGTGGATGAGATTTATCAGATAGTGAAACTTTTGGAGCAAAACCGGTTTGAAAGTTATGCTCTTAGAAATATTTCCATGGATATGGAAGTGACGCAGGAAAGGAATACAGCAAAAATCCTTGATGCATCCGCATCACCTGTTGTGGTAAGTCCGGGAGACACAATTTATGTCCGTGCTCGTCTCCAGCCTTGGCGCGGAGAGGTCTTTTATAAAGATTTGTCTTTTGATGTACCTGAAGATCAGCCGCTTGGGAATATGGTGCTGGAAGTACGTGGTGGAGGTGTTGTACCATTACCGTACCTGCTCCAGCAGCAGAAATACAATCTAACGGAAGAAATATTAAGCCGTCTCCGCAGCTATAAGAATTTTGATGATCTTCACGGAAAACTGATGAAAGAAGATCAGAACAACCAGGTTGTGGTAGAAATCATTGATCCGGATGTCAGCATGGTTTCGAAAGAGGAAGATGGTAAAGTGAAAGCGGAAATTCAAAACAAACCGGCGGGCAAAGATCCGGTAGATTTAAAGAAGAAAGAAGGCGGAACCGGCCTTGATACTGATAAAGAATCACCAAAAAGCCGTGTGGATACGGACTATGTTATTTATGGTGATGGGCAATTTACGTTCAAGGTGATGAATCCATCGGACAGGGATACTGCTTTGAAAAAATTGGCTAAATCAAATAAAAAACTTTCTGCCAAAATGACGACGGAGGAAAAGAAATTGATTGACGGTGAAAAAACAGATGAGAATACTGATAAAAATAAATCGGAAAAATCATCACCGGGGCCTAAAGATAACGGGAGTAAGGGGAAAAAATAAAAATGACGTATAGTCAAAAATATTGTATCAAACTATATTTTGAGGTATTATATTAGGGATTCCTGTAGGTTTAGGAGAAAGAGGTGTTACGGTGGGATTTTTTGAACTGCTTGGCAGCAAGACCATTGGTCTGTTCCATCAGCTTGGCGCCGTAATATTGCTCCTGAATTCCTCATGCAAGGAGTTAAATCATCTGCGTTTTAGGGAAACGATTAAGCAGTGTCTTGATTTGGGGGTACTGTCATTTCCCATTGTAGCGTTGACCCTTTTATTTACGGGGATGGTTCTTTCTGTGCAGATTGCGGGAGAACTGACAAAATATGGCGCCGGGTTTACTGTCGGTGCAATTGTAGCTATCGGAATGGGGCGCGAATTGGGGCCGGTGCTTTGCGGAGTTGTTTTGGCGGGGCGCGTGGGTGCTGCTATTACGGCAGAAATTGGGACGATGCGCGTGACTGAGCAGATTGATGCTCTTCGATGCATGGCGGTCAGCCCTGTCGGCTATCTTGTCCTTCCACGGCTACTCTCATGTATGGCGATGCTGCCGATTTTGACGGTATTCGGTGTTTCTATTGGTGTTTTTGGCGGTATGATTGTAGCATCGTTGACTCATGGAGTTTCTTCTTATGTTTTTATCCATTCCATTGAAGTCTTTTGTATACCTTCCGATCTTTATATCGGCGTGATGAAATCTGTCGTATTTGGGATGATTGTAGCACTTGTCGGATGTGATCGCGGAATGACCTGTGAAGCAGGGGCGGAAGGTGTCGGGAGGGCGACAACCCAGTCTGTTGTATATTCTATAATTATGATTTTTGCGGCTAATTATCTTCTGTCTTCTATTTTATTTTGAGGATATCTATGATTGAAGTAGAACATGTATGCCTTTCTTTTGGAAAAAGGAAAATATTGGAAGACGTTAATTTAACGGTTTATGATGGGGAAACCATGGTAATCCTCGGCGCTTCAGGATCCGGAAAATCAACTCTCCTGAAGTTGATTATAGGGCTTTTGAAACCTGATTCCGGTTCTATCAAAGTCAATGGGGAAAAGATATCGTCATTGACAGAACGGGAAATGAATGAGGAACGACGCCGTATGGGAATGGTATTTCAATATTCAGCTCTTTTTGATTCGATGAATGTAAAGGAAAATGTAGCTTTTGGTCTTCGGCAGCACACCGATTTATCAGAAGAAGAAATAGAGAATATCACGGAAGGGAAACTGCATTTAGTAGGCTTAGATGATGTTGGTGATTTAATGCCTGCCGATTTGTCCGGCGGTATGAAAAAGCGTGTGAGTCTGGCCAGAGCCATTGCACTAAATCCCCAAATTATTTTATATGATGAGCCTACGGCAGGATTGGATCCGATTCGTGCGACCGATATTAGTCTGTTGATTAAACAAATGCAAAAAGAAATGAAGGTCACCAGCATTGTGGTGACTCACGATCTGAAATCAGCGGAAATGGTTGCTGATAGAATGGCTTTTCTTTATGAAGGTTCATTTTTAGCTGTCGGTACGGCAGAAGCATTAGCATCCTCGAGGGATTACAGAGTTAAACAGTTTATGAATGGATTGCCTTCAGAACAATACACAGTAAGGGCGGGTGAATTTAGTTGAAATGGTCACAAGAAGCGAAAGTAGGAGTATTTTCCTTTATCGGAATTTTACTTTTTTCCGTGATTATAATTCAGCTAAGCAGTGCTGTTTTGTTTGGCAAAAGCGGATTTCATGTAACAGCATATTTTCGGGAAGCAGAAGGGATCGAGCCGGGAAATCCTATTCATTATGCCGGTGTTGATGTGGGTATGGTAGATCATATTTCTATCGAAAATGGAGAAGCTGTGCTTGTTCTTCGGTTTTATGATGACGTAAAAGTCCCAAAGGATGCGAATTTTTCTATCCAAACCAGCAGTGTGATGGGCGGACGGTTTGTCAAAGTCGTTGGTGGACATCAAGATCGGGGATACTTGCGTGAGGGGATGACTGTACAGGGGCAGGCTGCGCCGGGGATTGATGCAGCAATGGACAAAATGGATAAACTCATGGCTTCTGCGCAGGTGATGCTTGACGGAATCAATACAATTGTAGGCGATCCGGCGGCTCAAAAAAATGTCAAGAGAAGCTTAAACAACTTTGACGCTATTTCTGAAAATCTTACTATATTGACAGCGCAGGGGATACAAATTGCCAATCAGATACAGGGTGTCACGTCGCAGATGAATTCTATGCTATACCAGCTGAATGGTGATGGAAAAACAGTGGCGGATGCAAGAAAGATCATGGATAATTTGGCAGTTGCTTCAGAAAATGCCAGATTAATTTCCGGTGATGCAAAAAATGTTTCTGACAAATTAAACAATCTTATGGCAGGCGGCAGTTTGTCTGTGTCGGGCGAATTATTATATAATACGAAAAGAGAAGATTTTTCTCCCAATGTATCGCTTCGTATCGGCAGAGATTCCCCTTTAATTCTTGGTGTTGAGTCTTTTGGCAACGACAGCGTATATAATGTGCAGTATGGGCAGAAAAAGGGAAAATTCGATATCCGGGGCGGGATCATCCGTAATAAATTGGGTATCGGGGCTTCCTATAAAAAAGATAAGTGGAAATTTGATGCAGATATCTTTGATCCGAATGATTTAACTGTCAGGCTGCGGGGGGCTTATGAAGCATATCCCGGCATTTATGCGGTGGGGCAATCAATATTCCCTCATGGTCGTCATGGCGGAGGTGAATATATCGGATTAGGCTATGCGTATTAAAAAATGATTTTGGAAAGGGCGAAGAGAAATATGAACAAGCAGAAGAGTGTAATTTTATCAATAGCGTTATTGTCAGCTTTATCAGCAGGTATTACTGCAGATGCGAGGGAGGACCTTCGTTTGTCGACTGACCCGAAACTGACAGAAAAGGCGATTGAAGCCCAAATGAAACAGAGTGTTTCTGCAAAAGAAGTAAATTTTGACAATATGCTTTTGCAGAAAAATTTAAATGATATGATGCCTGAGGGAAAGGTAAAGGCAGAACCATCTAATATAGATATAGATTTAAAGGGTGCAGTTTCTACGGCCATTCAAAATAATCGTGATATCCGGTTGGCAGAATTGTCTTTGGAACAGGCGGAAACTGCAGTCAGCCAGGCGGCAGCGGCTAAAAACCCATCATTATCTTATAAATGGGCAAGAAACCAGGTGAAAGCGGGCTCTGCTAATAGTGCAGGATTTTACGGTGCAAATCATGGATATAATCAGGGGTTGACGTTATCTTGGCCGATTTGGACAGGGGGAGCCGTAGAAGGCGCGATTGATGCAGCCCGTTATGCGGAAGATGTGGCTCATATAAACGTTTACCAAACGGAAGCTGCAACAAAGCTTGCAGCGGCTAAGGCATATTACCAGTATTTAGAAATGATTAAACTGGCGGATGTAGCTATGGAATCGGTTACAAACCTTGATGGGCACCTGACTAATGTAAAACAGCAGTATGATGCGGGGGTTGTGGCAAAGCTGGATGTTCTCTCGTCAAATGTTTCTCTTGCAAATGCAAAACAGAACAGTATTGCAGCGGCAAACTCTCGTGATATAGCGGAAGCGAATTTGAATAATATCATGCGCCTTCCTATGAATACGAAATTAAACCCAATTGATAAAGATTTTCCGGAACCAACTTTTGATATTACGTTGGAACAAGCTATTGCCATGGGGCAAAAGTACAGATGGGAACTGATTAAAGCAGATTATAATGTCCGTATTGCCAAGGAACAGGTTCGTATTGCGAAGGCGGGATACATGCCCACAGTTGCTGTAGGGGGCGGTTATTCTTGGAACACGGCTGGTCTTGGCGGTCTGGATAAAGATGATTGGACTGTTACAGGAACAGTGAGCTGGAGTATTTGGGATGGTGGTACGACTGATGCAAAAATTAAGAGTGCATCTTCCGGCTTGAAGTCTGCGGAAGAAACCTTATTAAAGGCAAGAGAATCGATAGAGCTTGAAATCAGACAGGATTATTTAAACATTTTATCTGCTAGAGAGCAGATCCGTGCGACAGAAGCTGCTGTAGAACAGGCGGAAGAGGCGTACAAGATTGCGACGGTCCGGTATCGTTCAGGTGTCGGAATCAACTTGGATGTTCTTGATGCCCAGCTTGCTTTAAATAAGGCGAGGACAAATCATATTACCGCATTATATAATTACAATGTCGGTTTGGCTACGCTTGAAAATGCCATGGGGATTCCGGCAGTTATCCATCCGGAGTTTACTGCCAAAAAGTAATTGTCACAAAATTATCCATGATAGGAGTTTATTTTGAACGATAAAATTAAATGGTGGTTAAACGGGATTGGTGCAATTATTTTTCTTGCGCTTGCCGTGGTCTACCTTCTTATACGGCCTATTGTCGTGCAAAATTTAGAGCCTGTTATCCAAGATGCTGTTAAGGAAAAAATCAATGGCACACTTGTATGGCGTACAATGGATTTAGATCCCCGGTATAATCTGTCTTTTGACTTTGTGGAATTAAAGGATAAAGAGGGAAAAGATGTTTTAAAGTCTGCTAATGTGACAATCAGCTGGTCAGCAGGTGCTCTATATAATTATCTGATGCATGATGGTGATCTTCTTAATGTGGTGAGTGGTATCACTATGGAAGAACCGATGATGACTGTGCGTGAAAGAAAAGACGGGCAGTGGAACGTGCAGGAATTGGTTAAGCACTCTGCTGATGAATCTGCAGGAGAATTTCATGGTTCCGTAGCTTTGAAAAACGGGAATCTCAAGGTGGAAACGCAGACGGGAGACATCTACACTTTTGAAAGGGTAGAATGCGATCTTACCAGGGGGGGAGATGAGAAAATCAAAGGAACCCTGGCAGGAGAATTTTTGAAAGTCCCTTTTAATGGGGATCTGTCATATACGGATGAAAATAATTTTGAAGGAAATATACAGACGGAACCGGCATCTTTACAGTTTTTAAAGCCGCTGATTGAGAAAATGCCGGGAGCGGTGCATTCTTTTGATATAAGAAACGGTATGGGAGAAGTGACGGGCGCCAGAATCTGGAGAAGTGATGGCGTCCTGTCTTATCATGTAAAAGGTCGCCTTGATCAGACTGCGGTGAGCTATGAAAATTATGCTCTTACGGATGTGGCGGCCTTTTTTGATATTTGTGACGGGGTTCTTCAGATAGAAAATTTTTCAGGGAAAGTGAATGGACAGATTATTGCCGGCAGCGGAGCAATGAATTGGAAAGATGAAGATCCTCTTATCAGTGGTAATGTGAATTTTTCCTATTTAGATGCATCAAAAGTTATTTTAACGGAAGACGTTAAGGGGTATGCTACAGGAAATGTGCATATAGGGGGTAGTCTTTCCAATCCGGTACTGACAGGGAAAATCTCTGTAAAAGACGTTTGTTGCCGGAATGTTTTAATACAAGACGGATCGGCAGCTTTTGATTATGGTGAAAGGACGCTGGCACTTTCATCGTTGATGATTCATATGGCCGGCGGAACTGTGACAGGAAAAGGGAAGTACAGTTTTTCAACCGGTGATTTTAATGGTGAAATAACTGCAGAGGATATTTCCGCAGGCGATATTCCTTTAGGCTATGATTTATCAGGGATTATAAACGGGTCGGTTATTGCCCAAGGTAATTACTTTGATGGAAGTATGACTTTATATTCGGCAACGGCAGCGGGAAAAGGACAGAATATTTCATATAATGGGAATAGTGCGTCTTTTATTACCGGTGAAGGCATTTATAAAAATGGGAGATGGACATCGACTTTTACCGGAGATGGTGTAGAAGTTAATGGGCTTTGTGCGGATTCCATTGCCGGTGAAATAGCGGCTCATGATGATACATATGAGATTTCTTATTTGAATGGGCAATCGGGGGAGGGAATATTTTCCATAAATGGTATTTATGCTGCAGATGATATGAGTATCAGGGCTGTGGGGACGAATTTAGATATGGCGCAGTTTTCTGAGTTCGTCGATATAAATATTGCGGGGAGAACTTCTTTTGATATGCGGATTACGGGGTCAGAGTCGCTTCCTTCTTTTACAGGGGAGATTCATGCCCGTGACGGGCATATATATAATGCCGCTTTTGATACTATAGACGGACATCTTACCGGAGCGGAAGATAGTTTGAGGATTGATTCTCTCGTGTGGAAAAACGGGGAAGGCAGTCATCATGTAAAGGGGACAGTCGGATTAGAGACGCCGCACGAATTAAATTTAAGAATTGAAAGTGAAAAAATTCGTATAGAAAATATTTTGAAAATGGCAGGTATGTCATATCCTGTTACCGGATGGGTTGAAAATACGGTGAATGTCACCGGAACATCCGAGAAGCCATCCGTGTCGGGGGACTTTCTTGCATGGGACGGATCTGTTGCAGGGCAATTATTCCAAAGCGTATCAGGGAAATATTCCTATGATGATGGAAAGATAACCATTCAGGACGGGTTAGCCTATATTTATGATGGGACGGCTTTGATTAATGGCAGTATTATCGGCGATACGCTGAATATGGATGTCACGCTGACAGATATAGATGTAGGTGAGCTTTTGCCTGATAAGGGATTCAACGGGAAAGCCACATTGAAAGGTCATGTTTCCGGAACGACTGATAATCCCGCATTTACAGGAATGGCACAGAGCCGTGAAATTCAAATCGGTAAAGGTCGTCTTGGCAGTCTTTCTGCGGGGATTCAATATGAGAATCATATACTGTCCGTGTCTGATGGGGATTTCCATCAAGGAGGAGGGGATTTTAACTGGAAAGGCCTATATAATGAAGAGTCAGGAATTATAGCGGGCGATTTGGAATTTCATGATTGGGATATATCAGAGGTCGTCCGGTTTTTGGGGTTACCGATTTCTAATATTAGCGGAACTGTAAATGGCGGGATGTCTCTTAGCGGCACAATGGAGGACCCAAATATTACATTTCGTGCGAAAGTGAATGGGGGGCAGTTGGCAAATGCTGTTCTGGGAGAAGGCGATATAGATTTCTCTTATATAAACCATGCACTTTCTATACGAAAATTGTATATTCCTGTAGGAGAGGGTATTTTAGCTGCTCAGGGCGGGATGTCAAGTAATGGTGATTTTGATATTCAGGCGGCCGCCAGCAATATGGACATTTCTTGGATACCCCGGGTGACAGGGAAAGAAAATATAACTTTAGATGGAAAAATGACTGCAGCAGTCGATTTAAAGGGCACAAAAGAAAATCCGCAAATTGACTTTTCTGTAGGTGTTGATCATCCGGTTTATAATGGCTATGCTTTTGATGATATTTCATTTATGGGGAATACGGAAGGGGATGTAATCTATATTTCACAGGCTCTTGCAAGGAGAAATCCATATAAAGCAAGCATGAAAGGATCCATACCTGTTAATGTGCTTACGCGTGTTTCTTCCGCCAATGCGGCGCCATTGGATTTAGATATCAATCTTGATCATGCAGATATGAATGCGCTGGCACTGTTCTTTAATCCGGTAACTTCAGCAGAGGGCCCGATCAAAGGATATGTGAAGGTATCAGGGGCTTGGGATGATCCGGAACTCAGGGGGTATGTTTCCGTAAAGAATGGACGGATAGAATTGCTTACTTTACACGATCCTATCTTTCCTTTAAATATGGATGTGAAATTTGATGGAAAGAGCGCAACTGTGGAGGGGAATGCCATTTTTGGGACGGGGAAATCCTCAGTAAAAGGCGGATTGGAATGGGATCGTGGTGCTATTATTGCATATAATGGAGAAGCGCATCTCCATGCGCCCGATATACATTCTGATTACTATAAAGGCTCTTTAGATGCTGATTTTGGCCTTGGTGAAGTGATGGACGTACCGGGGATTGAAGGTAATATTCACATTCATGATGCGCTTGTTGAATTTCCGCTTACATTGCTCTCAGATTCAGGCAGTTCATCCATACCGGCCTTGATAAAGCTGGATGTCCTTGTCGGGGATAATGTCAGGGCAAAAAGCAGCTCTCTTTATGATTTGCGACTGACAGGAAATATAGAAGCAGAAGGTCCTGTCAGTGCACCTGCTGTCATAGGGAAGGTCAATGTAGAAAAAGGTACCGTTAAAGTCAATATGACGGAATTTAATATTTCTTCGGGATATGCGGCTTGGAATGGAGAGCAGGGAAATATCCTTCCCGCAATCCATATGAAAGGAACAACAAAAGTAGGAAGTTACAATATTACAGCGGAAATGGATGGAATTCCCGGTAATCTGAAAACAGAGTTTCACAGTGAACCATATCTGAACGATTCCCAAATTCTCATGCTTCTGACATTACATGCTAATCCGGAAGGCGATAATACCGAAGCTATAAAAGGTGCACTTTTCAATGCGGGTTTGACAATGGTTTTGGGAAACAGTGTGCAGGATTTCTTTAAAGAAACCATTGGGCTTGATATGATCAGTATTACATCAAGCCTGACTGATTATTATGACAGCAGAACAGTAAATAATGACAACTATTACTATATTAAAATAGGGAAATACTTGTTCAATAATTTTATGCTCACTGCGACGACCGGTGTTAATAATAATCAAACAAGTATCGGATTTCATTATGATTTAAATTCGCACATAGGTATTTCTTCATGGTATAATAACGAACATGATAGTTATATCGGTACGGATTGGAAGTTTAAATTTTAGGAGAGTCTAATGTTATCAGAGTACATAAATTCCCTCCCTAAAGAAGGGAAGCTGTCCCGTGAAGAAGAAGCACGGCTCTGGGATGCCTATAAGAATGAAGGGGAACTGGAGGCACGTCAGAAACTGATAGAGCATTACCAGCTTCTTGTGTTCAAAGAGGCGACAAAGTATCCTGTGCAGGAAACCGTGCTTTTGGATTTGATCCAGGAAGGGACAGTCGGGCTTATGGAAGCCGCTGAAAAATTTGATATTGAGCAGGGCGTTGCATTTTCTTTATATGCCATTCATCGCATAAGAGGAAGAATGCTGGACTTCTTACGGAAAGGCCAGAATGATATTCTTATGGGGGAAGAACAGGAAGAAAAACTTTTTACACTGCAGGTTGCACCCGATACGGCTTTTGAAATTACTGATAGAAATTCTTTGCATTCTGCTGTTTCGATGGCAGTCAGTCGATTACCAATGAAAGAACAGGATGTTATCCGAAGTGTGTATCTGAAGGAAAAAACGGTAGCTGAAACTGCCAATGAGATGGACGTAAGTACGGCTTATGTGTATCGCCTTGAAAAACGCGGAATCCACCGCCTTCGCGGTATGCTTTCTAAGCTAATGCATGAACGTAAATAGTGAAAATCGATACAATATGATTTCATGCTGAAAAATTCAGAAAACGGAAGAAATTGATAGAGGAATGGCGTATTTAGGCAATAATTGATGTTTATAACCACATATAAAAACCGGATTATATTTATATAAGGGGGAAAATATATGCCTGGCGATAAACTGAAACGGGTAAAATCTGTAAAAAAATGGCTCGATAAAGCGGAAAATTCTTATTTGAATAATAAAGATATTTCCGGTGAGTTAAATTTAATGATGGCGCAGGCGGAAATGCAGCGGCTGAAAGAAACACATCCTCATGAAAAAGCAAAGAGGTGGGGAATCCGACTTTCCGCCATGGCAGCCGCGGCAGTCCTATTTATTGGATTTAGCAATCTGTTTTCTGCAAATGCGGATAAATCCCCTGTGATATCCCGGGAAACAACTGTTTCAAAAGAAGAAGTGCCGAAAGTGCCGGAAGATAAAAATCTGGTGCTTTCAGAAACGGTACAGCCGACCGTGGCGGCAACTGAATCATCTAATACGGATCCGATACCGACGAAAAGTATACAGACGGAAGCGCCTGCGCCCGTACTTCCCGTTATGTCGCAAAGTGAGATTCAAAGCGTAGTTGGCGAAGCAGGACGTGCTTTAAGGGGGCAGTCCTGATATAATATAAATCTAAGCAAGAAATAATTTAGGAGGATATTTATGATTACTTCAAGACGGAGAAAGACTTTGCTCGTATCTGCAGTACTGATTTCTATTTCGGGGTTCAGTGTTTTTGCGGAAGCACCGCAGATGGCAGGGAGCGGAAATAATATGTCCCAGAGCTCCATGGTTGATGTAAAAAGTGGACAGGCCACAGGTGAAAGGGAAATTTCCAATGAAATAGGGAAGGCGGATGCCCTTGCGGTGGAGCAGTCTCAACAGACGGTGGCTGTGGGCGATGCATCCCTGTATTTGTCAGCAGAAGATGATGCGGCAATTGCTTCGCAGGAGGGTAAAACGATTACTGCTGTCGATTTCAAAGGTGTTCCTGGAGAAGTTAAACCGAAACTGTATCCTTTGCTGCAGAGCAAACCGGGTGGTGTTGTTTCTGCTGAAAGTGTAAGAAATGATGTGGCATCCCTTGGCAGCACAGGTGTATTTTCCCAGATTTCTCCGTCTTTTTCCGAAATTCCGGAGGGCGTGCAGCTTGATTACAAACTGGTATCTAATCCGGTTGTCCATCGTGTGGAATTTACGGGGAATACCATTTTTACTGATGAATATCTGAGAAATATCATGGATATTCCCCAGGACAGCGTATTGAACTTTGTCCTGGTTAATCAGAAAATACATGAAATTGAAAACATGTACTTGAAACAGGGGTACATTCTTGTTTCTGTTCCTGATGTGCAGGTAACCCCTGACGGAACACTGCATATAACAATTTCTGAAGGTAAGATTGAAAACATAGTGCTTGTAGGCAATGAAAAGACAAAAGACAAGGTTATTCTTCGCGAATTACGATTCAAGAAAGGGCAGCCTTTTAATAAATTCCTTGCAAGCCGCAGCATGGAACGTCTTTATAATTTAGGGTATTTTGAAGATGTAAATATGAAGCTTCTTCCCGGTACGGAAGGAGACCATAACGTATCTGTAGAAATTGATGTTATTGAACAGAAGACCGGGATTGTTACTGTCGGGGCGGGGTACTCCGATTCTGACGGCATGGTCGGTATTTTCGAACTGGGAGATACCAATTTCCGCGGAACCGGTGATAAAGTAAATCTTCACTGGGAATTTGGCGGAGCAGGGCATGGTAAAAATTATCAGCTGTCCTATACGAAACCATGGATCAATTCCAACGGTGATTCCCTGGGTGCTTCTATTTTTAACAGGGTCTATAAATACGATGATTATAATGCAGATGGTGATACCATTGCAGAATATGATAAGAGAAGAAAAGGATGGAATCTTACCTGGGGGCGTGTCAGTGATGAATACCGCACCAATTATTTGAACTTTGAATCCGTAAAGGAATCCTATGATGATGAAGACGGATTCCAGTGGGGAAGTGGTGCGAGCAAAGAGACTGCCGCTACAAAAGCAAAATGGAGAAAAGCTATCTTTGATAATTTCGGCAGGACGAACAGCCTGACATTTACCCATGTATATGATAATCGTGATAATTACTTCAATGCCAGCAAGGGCAGACGTTTGTCCTTTTCGGCACAGTGGGGCGGACACGGACTTGGCGGAAATTATGACTTCTACAAGTTCACCACGGAGGGGCGTTTTTACAAAGGACTCGGTAATGGACATATTCTTGCACTCCGTGTAATGGCAGGTTATATTGACGGTAATGTATCTTACGGTAATCTTTTTGATTTAGGCGGCTCCAACACACTCCGCGGTTATGAAGATGACCAGTTTAAGGGAAGTAAAATGTATGCCGCTACTTTGGAATACCGTTTCCCCATCGCAAAGAAGGTACAGGGGGTCGTATTTACCGATATGGGTTCGACTTGGGGGATTGATGAAGGAAAGATTCCGTGGTATAAGGATGACAACTCTCTTAATTTCTCTGTGGGTGTCGGGCTTCGTCTTCAGACGCCTATCGGGCCGATCCGCCTTGACTATGGGCATGGTGACAGAAATAAGTTCCACTTTAGTTTCGGAACACAGTTTTAATCACAGGATAAGGAGGGAAAATGATTCCTTCTTTACGGAAACAAGCAGTTGTGCAGGCAGGCGTGGGGCTGCTCGCATGCTTTGTTTTTCTGCCGCATAATGTGGATGCGGCGCCCATAAAAAGTGTAGGTGTATCCGCAGCAACGACGCAGGGCGAAGTTCCTGATTCTGTGAGAAAACGGATAGAATCCAGCATTTCTGCTATTGGGAACCGTGTTTTTGTGGGAAAGGAGGAAAATATTTTCCGTCTGAACGCGATTCAGTACAATAAAGTTTTAGCTGATATTGTTAATCGCGTCGTTATCGGGTATATGGTAAGTGATTTGCAGGTAACTTATGGTACACACACATCGATTTCTGTGGAGTTACAGCCGGTAGGGGAAATCATACGGGCCGTCAGTACAGAAATTGATTATGGAAATTTGACGGAAGAAGCAGCACGGTATGTTCAAAAAGACACGACATCCGTACCGATGCTTATGACGGAATTACTGACCGGTCTTCCCGTGGATTCCGTGGGGTGGGCGGAAAGTGTTTCCCAGTCTGCGGGACGGGATTTGATGAAACAGATTCTTCCTGAGTTTGATGCGAAGTTTGAGGTTCATTCAGGCAAGGAAACAAAAGTACGCATATTTCTGATTCCTAAGGGCGAGATTGTGAGAAGCAGCGTCTTGTCTTTTCATAAAACGACGATTCCGCGGATTTTGCTTTTTCGTGCAGCCAGTCGAACAGAAGAAGCCATGAAAGGATTGGAGGGACTTCCTGTGAGCTTCGTGGCCCGGCACAGCCGGGATATTTCGAATCACATGAAGGAAATTCTTTTAGAGGATTCTTTTATTAAAAAGTATGAGATAGATGTGGAGACAAATTTGTCGGCAGGAACGGATTCCGTTTTAAAAGTGGACGCTCTGACAGATCACTGGATTATTAAGACGGAAGCTTGGCTGGATACAGGGCGTGATGGGGATAAAAATTATGCTTTCCGCGGTATGCTTGGGCATTATATGGGGAAGCATGATATTCTTTTCGGTGAAGTACAGCTGTATCCTGGTCCTATGGAGTGGAATGTTTATGGTGGCTGGCAGCATCGTTTTGGAGATATTCTTGAGGTAGGGTATAAGTACGATTTTATGGAAAGTGCCAATCATGTATTTGCACGTGTGCCTTTTGGTGAAAAAGTTGCCCTGCGGTATGATCATGATTGGGGGAAAAAAGAAAATGAATATGGACTTTCTTACAAGATCCATAATTACATAACTCTTGAATATGTGTATAATGATGAAGAAGGCAAATGGCTGCGGCTTATTGCCAATTTGTAAAAGGAGTGGTTTATTATGATGACAGCACTTGGAAATAAGAAAAATGTGAAAATCTTTTCGTTTGCGTTGGCAGGTGTATTTATCGCATCTGTCGGTATCATGGCAATTGTTTCTATGGGGGATACCGCCAATGCCGCCCCTACATCTGATATTGGGGTCGTCGATCAGCGTCAGGTAATTTCCGATAATGGGACGCTTGCATTAGATTACCAGAAAAAGTTGAAGGAAACGGCGGATGAAATGCAGAAAGATTTTGATGCAAAAGCAGAAAATATGACTGATGCTGAAAAAGAGAAACTTTTTGCCGATATGCAGCAGCAGTTCAATCAGAAACGTACTTCTATCGAAAAAGAAATGGCGGATCAAGTAACGGGGGCGGTTAAATCTGTTGCTTCCAAGAGAGGGCTTTCTCTTGTGGTAGATAAAGCAGCAGTTATTTATGGCGGAACAGATATTACAAAAGATGTAAGTGATTCTCTGGCAAAATCAACATCCGTGAGTGCTGATGCTGCTAAGACGGATGCAGCAAAGACAGATTCATCGACCACGAAATAACGGTAAGAGTCCATGAGAAGAAATAGCCGCTTGATAAAGGTACTGGCAATGATCTTCGTAGGTGTGGGGCTTACGTTGGCCGGATGCGGGACGAAAAAGGCAGAGCAGACCGCACTTCATCCGGTATATGGTGTGGCCGATTTGGAAACTCTCGTGAAATCTCACCCTAAGTACAGCGAATATTTTCGGCTGGAGACAGAATATAGCCATTTGGTGGAGAAATATAAGAATGAACAGCAGCGGATTATCCGTGTCGCCTCTCAACAATCTAAGATCAGAGCTTCCGTTCAAGATCAAAGCGATCGGCTGGCAGCCGAGAATGAGCTGAAAATTCGTGTTAAGACCAAAGAAGATGAATTGAATCGTAAAATTCAAGATCTTTATTCGGAATTGTCTGAGAAATATAAAGAAAAAGGTGTTTTTTCTGTTGATAATCTGACTGCGGAAGAAAGAGCCCGTATGGCTAATCTTCAAATGAAACTGACCGTTCTCGGTGTAAGGGGTGACGAAAAAGAGCAGATTAAAAAAGAGCTTCATGAACTTTTAAGCTCTCGTGCATTTCAAGGCGGATATCCCATGAACGGCTGGTTGCCGGAGGACGTGGAAAAGATGAATTCAGCACGGGAAAAGGGAAGTGCCGAATTAGAAAAGTATGCCGATGAACAGGCTGCTGAAATTAAAGCAGATTTGGATAAAAAACGAGCGGAGACGATGAAAACAATTGGTGCTGAAGGAATATTGGCAGCACCTGAGGAATTTAATGCCGAGTGGAAAGACAGAATGGAAGCAAAGCAAAAGGAAATTGCTGCTTTAAAAGAAAAAATGATGGAAGATATCAGACGGGAAGCGGGGCGTGTCGCTTCCGAGAAACACCTGACTATGATATTTACACAGTATCGCGCGAATATCAGCGCGGAAGATGTAACGGGTGATATTGCTGGAAAAATTATCGCTATGGGCAAGCAGGAGGATAAATGAGAAAGACTATATTACGTAAGTTAGCATGCATTGGATTACTTGTGGCAGCTGCTGCTGTTTCTGCATGCGGAAGTGCAAACAAAGTGGCTGTGGTTGATGTACAAAAAGTACAGCAGGATTCCGCGAAGATTCAGGCGATCCAGAAAGAAATTACAGATAAGAATGCGGAAATACAGAATAGATTGACAACAGATTCACAGGCGGGGTTGTCTGATGAAGATATGCAGAAAAAGGTACAGGAAGCGCAGCAGGAGAGAATGATTTTTGTACAAAGCAAACAGAAACAGATCCAGTCAATGGTGGAAACACAAAGCGCGGCTGTTGCAAAAGAAAAGAATATAGGCATCGTTATGCACAAGCGGGTCGTTCCTGCCGGCGCAGTAGATATTACTGATGAAGTGTTAAAAAAATTGAATGGTGTATCCGACCCGTCATCAACAGACAAAAAATGAGGATTAATATGAAAAAAACAGCCGGAGAACTGGCGAAAATTGTCGGTGGTACACTGTACGGAGATCCTGCAGTAGTTATTGATGATGTGCGCAGTGCAGAGAGCGCGGGGTCGTCCCATGTGACTTTTGCAAGAGGTTTGTACGCTGAGCATATCGAAGAGATGCAGGCTGGTGTTATTTTGGTGGATGCCCTCCCTGCAAAATACACGAAGAATCTGATTGTAACGGAAGACTGTCGACGTTCATTTGGGAAATTAATTGAATTATATCATCCTGAAGAACAGCATGACGGTAAAATTCATCCTACGGCAGTAGTTAGTAAAACAGCGGTTATTGGCGAGCATGTAACGATTATGCCGTATGTTGTTGTGGATGACGGTGCAGAAATCGGAAGCGGTACTGTCGTCTATCCTTATGTATATATCGGTAAGAATTCGAAAATTGGCAAGAATTGTGAGTTGAATCCAGGCGCAGTGATTCATGAGAACAGTATTCTTGGTGATCGTGTGGTTCTTCGTGCCCATGCGGTAATTGGTGGACAAGGGTTTGGGTTTTCTACGGATGCGGCAGGTCATCATACCCATATCCGGCAGCTTGGCAAAGCGGTTCTGCAAGATGATGTGGAAGTGGGAAGCGGCAGTGCCGTAGATAATGGGGCGATGAATGACACCGTAATTGGCCGTGGTACGAAAGTAGATAACCTGGTTCACTTGGGACATAATGTGGAAATTGGAGAAGATTGCTTTATTATTGCGCAGGTTGGAATCGCAGGGAGCACGAAGATTGGTGATTCCTGCGTACTGGCAGGACAGACAGGAATCACGGGACATGTGAATATTACGGATCATGTGGTACTTGGAGGAAAAACCGGCGTGGTAGGAAATATCGAAACTCCGGGAACTTATGTAGGATATCCGGCTCGGCCGCACGGAGAATGGGGGCGGGAACAAATCATGGTGACTCGTCTTCCGGGGTTGATGAAAAAGATGCGCCGTTTGGAAAAGCTGCTCACTGAAAAGGGTATCAAATTATAATCAGATATTCTGTTACAAGGGTTCTTTGTTATTTTCGAAAAGGTGCATCTGCATCTTTTTTTATTACAAGTCAGGCAGGATGTATATGAATGGGAGTTATCAATTATTGAAATTTCTGAGCCGTGTTTGCTGTCGTCTTTCTGATCGCAGTGCGGTAAAAATGGGACATATTTTGGGCGAGTTTTTTTGGATGCTTATTCCCAACCGTCGAAAAAAATTGGCACTGCGAAATATCTTTCGTGGGAACATCACGAAGGATGCAAAAACGGCGGAAGAAATATCTAAGGCGGCGGCAGTCCGTTTCGGCACTATCGGGATGTCCGTATTCCGTTTTCCTTTGTTGAATAAAAAAAATATTTCCGACTATGTGGTTATTCAAGGAAAGGAAAAACTTGATGAGATTCTTGCTTCAGGGGAAGGCTGTATTATTGCGGGGAATCATTGCGGCAACTGGGAACTGGAAGGGGCGGCGCTTGCTCTTTACGGGTATCCTATACTTGCAGTGGGGATGAAACAGTCGAATGAAGGTTTTGACAAATTTATTCGTGAGTATAGGTCCATTCCTGGACAGACGGTAGAATACAAAACCGGTGTCCGAGATATGTTGAGGCGTTTGAAAGAGGGGTATTTTGTGGGGCTTCTTTGTGATCAGGATCCGGGGGATACCGGACTTATTTCTCCCTTTCTTGGACGAAAGACATTGACGCCTACAGGACCTGCTCATTTTGCACTTATGACAGGCCGTCCTGTCCTTATGGCATTCATGCACCAACTTACGGATTATACTTACGAAATTATTGTTGAAGATCCTATCTATGCGGACAAAAATTTAGGAAAGAAAGAATCCGTCCGGCAGATAACTGATGATATCAATAAAAGACTTGGGGATTGGATAAAAAAACATCCTGAAGATTGGTTTTGGCTGCATAATCGGTGGAAGTGGACTGACAGATTTTATCCTGAATTAAAGGAGGAATCATGATGCAGCTGAAAGTAGAAAAGGTAAAATATGGATCGATTCCCTGCTATGTGGTTTATCCCATACGGGAAACTGGAAAGACAGTGATCTTTTATCATGGCTGGAGCAGCAAGGGAGAATTGCAGGTCAATCGGGCGGCGTTCCTGGCCGTTCATGGGTATACAGTTTTTATTCCTGATGCGGTAAACCATGGAGAACGCCATGCACTGTCTGATTATTATACATCTGAGGGATATGATATTTTTTGGAAAACAATTTTTAGCAATGTGGAAGAATTTCCTTTTTTATATGAAAGAATTTTTTCTTGTGGATATGAAAAGCCTTTTCTTATGGGACATTCTATGGGAGGTCTGTCTGTATTGGGAATTGCCGCGTCGCATTCCGCTCATTTGCGGGGGATTGTTTCTTTTAACGGTTCCGGTGACTGGGAATTATCTCATTTATTCATGCAGGCGCGTTTTGGGATTTCTTTTGGGAGAAATTGGACACTTTATGAAGAATTGGAAAAGAGAAATCCTTTAAATCATTTATCTGATATAAAAAGATGTCCTCTTTTGCTGATTAATGGGGAGTGTGATACTTCTGTCGATCCGCGGGCGCAGGTACATTTTTTTGATGCTTTTAAAAAAGCGGGCGGTGCCGGGGAAAAAATAGAATATCCCGGACTGGGACATTTTGTGACAACAAATATGATGGATGACGCTGTGGCGTGGATGGAAACAGTCAAATGATACAATTGGAAGCAGAAAGAAGGGAAAATGAGGAAATTGCTGCAGGAGCCATCATGAGTGCCGGTGTTGGTATAGCCGGCGCATTAACGACGGCTTTGTGGGGAGGTTTTGGACGGAATAATGGATATTATTTTGCCATGATAATTACTGTTACAGGTGCCATCACGATACTGCAGGCGGTTCTCGATAATATTTTGGGGGGTGCAGCATGTTAGTTTCTTGCGGGCTGCTTCATAATCGGTCTTAATTCATCACTTAATCCAGCACTTGTCAAGTATGCACCCGGATCTTTTCATGGACGTGTGTTTGGATTGTCTCTCGCAGCGCAGCAGCTTGGGAATATGGCAGGATTTCTTATTGCGGCGACGGTTAGGCTATTATTCAGTCATCTGGCAGGTATATCTTCTGGCGGGAATCATCTGGTTTGTCATGGGATTTGCCATTTACTGGCGGCATATATGAAAAAGCGAATTTGGAAAATAAAGTATTTTCGATAATAGGGCATCAGACAGGCATGACCTTTGCACTTATAGGGCGGGCCTGTTTTATATTGTTTGTATTAAGGAAGATAATCGTTGATTTTATAAAGGATATCATTTTGTAAATCGTCATCTTTTTTTGATTTATGGTATCCTAAAGGAAAACCGGATCGAAAATTAAAGGAGGGAAGATAATGCATATTACCTGTGAGGGGAAGGCATATGAATTATTTGAGGGGGCAACACCACAGAATTTATGGAATATGGTTTCCGGAGGCCGTGATCCTGAAACGGCAGTGCTGGCGGACTGTGAAGGGGATATTATTGATTTCCAAACGCCCTTTACCGGTGATACTGATGTAAAATGGATTCCTCTTGGTTCTCCTCTGGCTCACCGTGCCTATCAAAGATCTCTTATTATGCTGCTTGCTATTGCTGCGAAAGAAGTATATGGCGGGAAAATAGAAGTAGCAGTGAAGCATGCTTTAGGGAAAGCGCTTTACTGTGAATTCAGTGATGGACATGTGCCTCTTCAAAAGGAATTGGATGTGCTTCGTTATAAGATGGAAGAAATCGTAAAAGAAGGAAGAGATATTACGCAGCTGACTGTGGGGATTTCCAAAGCGGAAGCTTTCCTGCGCTTAAAAGGGCGGAAGGCGGATGCAGATCTGGTTACACAAATGCCGGTCAAAGAAATCAGTGTAAGTCAATGTGGTACTTTTATTGATTACTTCTTTGGCCCCATGCTGCCGGACATGGGTTTTTTGAAAATCTTTCATTTGTCTTCATATGCACCGGGGTTTCTTCTCCATGTACTTGATCCCGGGGAAAAAGAGATTAAAGTACAGGAAGAAACGCCTTTGTTTGCCCGTGTTTTTTTGGAATCTCAAAAATGGAGTGAACTCATAGGCTGCCATTCTTTAGCAGAACTGAATGATGCCATTGACGGAGGTTCAATCATTGATCTGATTGCCGTAGCAGAAGCTCTTCATGAAAAGAAATTGGCAGAATTAGCAGATGAAATCTGCGGCCAAGATCCTGGAATCCGTCTGGTATGCATTGCAGGGCCTTCATCATCGGGGAAAACGACTTTTATGAAACGCTTGATTATCCATCTGTGGGTTAATGGCGTTCATCCCGTAATGCTTTCTCTTGATGATTATTTTAAGAATCGCGATGAAATGGAAGGAGAAAGCTGGGAGAACCTGCAGGCAATGGATATTTCCCTTTTTGAGAAAACAGTGATAAATCTTTTGGAAGGGAAAGAGGTTCAGTTGCCACGATTCAATTTTATTACAGGGAAAAAAGAGTGGTATGACGAACCTGTCCGACTCGGAGAGAACCAGCCTGTTTTAGTAGAAGGACTGCATGCGCTTAACCCCAAATTAACCTACTTTGTTCCCGGTTACCAGCAAATGCGTATATACTTATCGGCATTGACACAAATCAATATCAATAACCATAACCGCATTTCTACGTCCGATACGCGTCTGCTCCGTCGTATGGTACGGGATGTCCAATACAGGGGGTACAGTCCTGAAGATACGCTGTCTATCTGGAAGTCAGTACGCCGGGGTGAGGAAGAGAACATTTTTTCATTTCAAAATCGGGCAGATTGCATATTCAATTCTGCCCTTATCTATGAGCTTCCTGTTCTCAAGAAAATGACACGGCCCATGCTGGAGAGGATAAAAAAGGGAAATCCGCTTTATCCGGAGGCACAGAGACTGATTCATTTTTTTGAGCCTTTTCGCGAATTATCAGATGATTTTGTTCCTGATAACTCGATTCTCCGTGAATTTATTGGTTATAAAAAAGCGAAATTCCCATGAAAATAAAGTTGAATATATCGACAAAAAGCGATATAATAGAATCAATAAATTTAGATATAAATAGGTGGAGGGATATTATGGAAATGTCTGATGTGCTCGTAATCGGCGGGGGTCCTGCGGGGTTGAATGCGTCTCTTTATGCAGCAAGGAAAGCATTATCTGTGACGCTTGTATCGACTGATATCGGCGGACAAATGATGCTGACCAATGAAATTGAAAACTATTTGGGGTTCCAGTCTGTCACGGGGATTGAACTGGCGGAAAAGATGGAATCTCATGTCCGTCAATACCCCGTTGATTTTGTTACTGCAGGGGTAAAGGCACTGAAGCATCTGTCAGATGGTTCTTTCGCGGTACAGCTTGATGATGGAAAGAGTCTTCAGGGAAAGACTGTTATTGTAACTGCAGGGAAAAAGAGCCGTACCCTTGATATCCCCGGTGAAATAGAATATACTGGCCGCGGAGTCAGTTACTGTGCAACTTGTGACGGACCGTTTTACAGAAATAAGACGGTTGCGATTGTGGGTGGCGGAGACAGTGCTGTGCAGGCCGCCATTGAAATGTCTATGATTTCACAAAAGGTATATCTCCTTGTGCGAAGCCGTATCCGCGCTGCAGAAATTGTTGTAAAACGTATGTATGAAAAAGAAAATATCGAGGTGCTTATGGAATACATTCCGCTTCGTATTAATGGTGAACGGAAAGTCACGTCCCTCGTTGTACGAAATAAGAAGGATGAAAAAGAAATAGAATTGGCTGTAGATGGTGTATTTGTGGAAGCAGGCGGTATTCCAAACAACAGCTATTTACCGAAAGATGTCATTACAAATTCTTTAGGGGAAATCATTACAGATAAAGAAGGAAAGACAAATATTCCGGGACTTTTTGCTGCAGGTGATGTGACAGACGGAAAGAATAAGCAGGTTATCATTGCTGCCGGTGAGGGAGCTGCTGCAGCGCTGGCGGCCCATGATTATCTGATGAGGAATTAAAATGAGGGTAACGAAGGCCGTTAAAGCAGAGCAGCTCCGCCGGCTTGCCGATGTATACAAAAACGAAGGGACTATGCTGACTTATGGCAGTCCCTTTACGCTTCTTGTCGCAGTCATATTGTCTGCGCAGTGCACCGATAAACGTGTGAATATTATTACCAATCGTATTTTTCCGAAGTTAGGTACGCCTGAGAAGATGGGAGCTTTGTCACAGGCAGAGTTGGAAAAAGAAATTCATGACTGCGGGCTGTACAGGGCGAAAGCAAAAAATCTTTTAGGTATGTGTCATATGCTTATTTCAAGATATGGCGGGAAAGTACCTGAAGATTTTGATGAATTGGTGAAGCTTCCCGGTGTAGGACGCAAGACAGCAAATGTAGTAAGAAGTGTGGCATTCGGTTATCCTGCTATCGCTGTGGATACGCATGTATTTCGTGTATCAAATCGATTAAAATTGTCTGTCGGTGATACCCCTGATCAGGTGGAGGAAGGATTGAAGAAGGTTATCCCCATGAGAAACTGGTCCAATGCGCACCATTGGCTCATATGGCATGGACGCCGTGTGTGTCATGCACGCAGGCCGAGCTGTGAAACTTGTTTTCTGGCTGATGTATGTCCGTCATGTTCCGTCAAAGTAGAAGCATGGAAACCGAGAAAATGAAATAAAACCGGATGTCTCTTGTCAAGGTCAGGCCTTTAATGAAGAGACGCCGGTTTTTCTTTGGTTAAATATAACGTTTCAGAAAATGGAGCAAGGAATATTTTTTCTAATTGGAATATGGAAAATAGTAAAATAAATCAGCCAGTTATTTCTGCAATATGGTAATAAAGATCAAAAATATTATTCGATGAAATGCATAAGAGCATGAGGCAATATTTCGTTTTAAAGACACTTAGAACATATTCAGTAATCCCGTGAAACCATATTGATTTTGCTTAAGGAACGCATCTACTGTGTGTGTAATACCAATCGGTATCGGTGCGGTGAGAAACAGGAGAAGAGCCACCAGTACAGTAATACCTACAGCGATTAGGTTTGTCTTACCTTTGCCGCTCATTTCATAGTAGCCGAAAATGCGCAGGCCGATAGCGGAAAAGAATACAATGACCATACCGGAAAGGGAAAAAATACCGAAAAGGATATTTGCCATGAGAAAAGCGATAAAGAAAACAGGGAGGAATACGAAAGGAAGATTATAAGCAAGACGTGTGGGATTTACATTTCTTTTCAGGTCGTCAATCCAATCAGCCATATCAAAACCATAGAGACCAGCAGGAATGAAAGCGGCAAGAATGACCTTATCCCAAACGGAAGCTAAACGATCGCGGTCATTACCGACCCACCAGAAGAATGCACAGAGGGCTAAGATAACAAAACCGCCCAATCCATAATAAAGAGTTTCCGGGATAAATTTTACAGCAACCATGGACAGCGTCATAAGGACTGCGCCGCCGATGATGTATGGCATAAGTTCGCCTTTTTCCATACGGCGTTCTTCTGGGATTTTCATCCGCATCTTTGCCAGTACTTCAGCCATGAATACGAGAAGGAAAATAGCGAGACCTGCAAAGGGATAGAGAATAAGAGAAATTAAAATAAGGGCAATTGCAGGGATAATTTTCCATCCCGGAAATACTTCCATCTTTTTGAAATTTACCCGATTTTTCTGTGTGTAAATAGTCAGACGCATAAATACGAGATAAGTAAGCATTATGCCGATTGTCTCCAAAGGTGTAGCACCAACGTAGAGAACAGCACAGCATACAAGGATGGATATAGGCGCACCGGAAAAACGAGAGATAACAGCACTGAATACGCCTACATTCAGAAAATAAGCGAGGGTGGTAATAAAGTCCAAATCTTCCATCTCCTTAACTGAAAATTTCAATAATGATGTACTTACAAAGTATACCCATAAAAAAGAATTGACGCAAGAAACAGAAAAAACTTGGCAAGGATATATTCTCTGATGGGAAGTCACTTTTACATGGCTGGTGAAACCTGTTAAAATAAAACAGGCAATAAAGGAGGCGGGTATGGATTCTTTAGTGATTGTTGATTGCCAATATGATTTTATTGATGGATCATTGGCATGCAGCGGAAGTCATGAGGCGGTGGCATACCTTATTAATTTTATAAACAGGCATGAGATGGAAGTGTTGTATACTTCTGATTGGCACAGCCCGGCAAACAGGTCTTTTAAGGTGAATGGAGGCATCTGGCCGATTCATTGTGTCGCCGGGGAAAAAGGTTCTGCTTTGGACAGACATTTCTTTGCGGATATTATCGATGTTAAAAATCGCCCGAATGAAGAAAATATTTTTCATAAAGGAATGGATGATATTGTTGAAGAATATTCCGCTTTCCATGGAATAAATAAAAAAGGGATTCCACTTGGAACAATGGTGACAGACCATGTTTATGTAGGTGGCATTGCTTCTGAATATTGTGTCAAAGAAACGGTTTTTGAGTTATTAAAGGCTGGGCATAAGGTCACGCTTCTTGTCAAGGGTCTTGGTTATGTGGATTATAACGGCCATTTGGCAGCAATAGACGCAATGAAAAAGCTTGGCGTGGAAATTTTGGAGTGATGAAGGAAGAAACTTTGCTGGATATCGGAGAGTTTGAATGTATTCACCGTATTGCCCATGATCTTATTTACCGACCTGAATTGGTTAAGCTAGGCACAGGTGATGATGGAGCTGTATTTATGACGCCTTGCGGATACGACGAGGTGATTTCCACGGATACTATGGTGGAAGGAATTCATTTTACAAAAAGAACGATGTCTGCCGCTGATACGGGATATCATCTGTGTGCTGTGAATTTCAGTGACATGGCGGCCATGGGGGCGGAGCCGGTATCTTTCGTAATATCTGCTGCGCTTCCAGGGGATTTGTCTATTACATGGATAGAATCCTGTTATGATGGAATCCGTGAATGCTGCCGCGAATACAGCGTCAATCTTCTTGGCGGAGACATCACCGGTTCAAAACAAGGGGTTATTCTCACAGGGACGATAGTAGGTATCGTTCCTGAAAATCAAGCGGTAAAGCGGAGCGGTGCCAAAGAGGGAGATATCGTTTTTGTCACAGGAACGCTTGGTGATTCGTCAGCAGGATTGTCTATCCTCTTAGATGGTAAGAAAGAAGAATACCCTATGTTGGCAATCCGGCATCAAAGACCGAAACCGCAGATAGATTTTGGCCGGATCCTTCGAGAAAGTGGAGCCTCTTCGCTCAATGATGTATCTGACGGTCTTTCGCGGGAAATCAATGAAATAGCATCGGCAAGCCAGGTGACGATAGAATTGGAAAAAGAACGGATTCCTCTGTCTGATGAACTTTGCCGATGGGGACAGGACTGTGGAAAAGAGCCTTTCTGTTTTGCCATTAATGGTGGAGAAGACTATGAATTGGTTGGTACGATTTCTAAAAAGAATTGGGAATATGTAAAGGGTATTGGTGGTGTGACCGGAATCGGACATGTCACGAAAGCAGGGAAAGGGCAGGTGTTTCTTAAAGATAAAAATAGTATAAAACTGCTTACAATAGCAGGGTATGACCATTTTCGTTCATAAGGAGGAATTATGCATACACTCGTAATAATCAGACATGGAGAAAGTCAGTGGAATAAACTGAATCTGTTTTGCGGCTGGACGGATGTAGATTTGACAGAAACAGGGTATGAAGAAGCCCATCAGGCAGGAAGACTTTTGAGAGAAGAAAATTACCATTTTGACATATGCTATACGTCTGTTTTAAAGCGGGCCATCCATACTGCTTATACTGTTCTTGATGAATTGGATCTGGCATGGATTCCCATGGTAAAAGATTATCATTTGAATGAACGTCACTACGGCGCGCTCCAAGGCTTGAACAAGAAGGAAACAGCAGAGAAATATGGTGACTCCCAAGTCCATCTTTGGCGCCGTTCTTATGATGTGCGGCCGCCGGCTTTGCCGAAGGATGATGAACGAAATCCTGCAAAACAGGCGCCTTACCAGCGGTATAAAGGAACTGTGGAGCTGCCGCTGACGGAATGCCTGAAAGATGCTGTGGCCCGTGTAGCACCTTATTTTGAATCGGAAATCAAGCCTAAAATTGAATTGGGAGAAAATGTTTTAATTACAGCCCACGGAAACTCTATCCGTGCTCTGAGAAAGTATTTGGAAGATATTTCTGATGATGAAATTGCCGGTATGAATATTCCTACAGGTGTGCCACTTGTATACCATTTGAATGAGGACTTTACAGTTGATCATGTAGGTTATCTTGGTGATGAAGACATAATTCGTGCGAAAATTGACGCTGTAAAAATGCAGTCTGTTCGTACGGAAGAAAAGAAGTAAATTTTACGGGATAAAGGCAGTATAGTGCCGTGAGGTGTATGACGGAAAAGATAAATTCGTTTGATTTTTATGTACCGATGGACATTCCCCTTGTCCTGGAGGGCGGCGCTATGCGAGGTGTTTTTGAGGCAGGCGTTTTAGATGTATTTATTGAAAAAGGGCTCCATTTCCGGAAGGTAGTTGGTACGTCAGCAGGAGCCATGCAGGGAATGTGTTATATGTCCGGACAAAAAGGACGCAATATCCGAATCAATACGACTTATTGTAATGATCCGCGGTACATGGGAATAAAACATCTTCTCAGAGAAAAGAACTATTTCAATTTTAAATTCATGTTTGGCGAGCTGGCAAATGAACTGGATCCTATGGACATGGAAACATATCGTGCATCAGATACTGAATTGTATGCTGTTGTAACCGACGGACAAACAGGGAAGGCACGTTATATTTCAAACAAAAGCCGCAGTGAGGAAGACTTTGTGAAAGCCGTAGAAGCGAGTGCATCCATTCCTGTTCTTTCGCCGCCTGTAGAAATAGATGGCATTCCTTATGTGGATGGCGGGCTTGCCATGCCACTTGTTCCATTTTATGATGAACTTCCTTTTCCTGTAAAAAAATCTGTATATATATTGACACGGCCGATTTCCTACAGAAAAAGGCAGATGCCCTATTTCTTGAGGAAGATGGCAGAAGCCGTGTGGGGAAGAAAATATCCTGCCATTGTAGATTCCATGTGTACTATTCCGGAACGGTACAATGCACGGCTGGAAAAGATTTTACAGATGGAAAAAGAGGGAGATGTTTTTATTTTCCGTCCTGAAAATCCGGTGAAAGTCAGCCGGGCAGAACGGAACCCTGCCAAACTTCGTGTGCTTCATGGCGAAGGATACAGAATCGGCATGATGCGCTTTGATGAATTAATGAGGTGGCTTCATGGATAAAGTGAATTTGACAACTCATAGTGAAGAAGAAACAATGGCCTTTGGTGAGTGGATTGGCGCTCATGCAGTGAATAACCTGTTTATCGCCTTAAATGGTGATCTTGGTACGGGAAAAACACACTTTGTACAGGGGCTGGCTAAGGGAATGGGTATCAATGATGCGGTTGGCAGTCCTACCTTTATGATTATGAATTATTATGAGGGGGTACTGCCACTGAAGCATTTTGATTTTTATCGGTTGGGTGACGAAAAAGATTTATATAATATCGGATGGGAGGAGTACAGCAGCGGTGGTGTGACAGTCGTAGAGTGGGCGGATGTATTTCCTGCTTTGCTGCCGCCGGAAAGTATTACTGTCCATATAGAAAGAATCAATGAGACTATGCGCCATATTTCCTTGTGCTGGGGAAAAGGCGCTCCGGAATCAGTTGTAAAGGAGATTATAAAGTATGTTGCTTGCCATTGATACCTCTTCTTTTGTTCTCAGTTGTGCGCTGGCGGAGAAGGACAAGCTTGTAGCCGAGTGGACAGTACAAAAAAGGTTAACCCATTCAGAACAGCTCATACCACATATGGATGAAATACTGAAAGATGCAGGAGTGGATCAAAAGGAGATTACTGCCATTGCTGCTGCCAAAGGACCGGGGTCGTTTACCGGTCTCCGTATCGGACTTGCTACCGCAAAGACAGCAGCTTACATATGGAAAGTTCCGCTTATCGGCGTAGATACCCTGGAAGCGCTGGTATGGAATCTGGTTGGCGCGAGAGCTTTTATTCTTCCCCTGCTGGATGCCCAGCGTGGAAACGTTTATGCGGCGATGTATGGCTCTTTTGATGAGATATGGCAGGAAGCACCCGCAGAAGCAGCCTCTATTGATGAAGTGGTTAAAGCAGCAGCCAGCCATGGCGGACCGATTCTTGCTGTAGGTGAAGGTGCAGAAATGTATCGGGAAAAGCTTCTTGCAGAAGGGATACAGGTGGCACCACCCCATAATTGCTGTGCCCGTGCCTCTTCAGTGGCGATGGCCGCATTTGTCCGATGGGAAAAAGGACAAATTGATGATCCCCTTCAGCTTATGCCAAATTATATTCGCAGAAGTGAGGCAGAGGTTTTATGGGAAAAACTTCACGGTATGAATTAATAGTTATAAAAGCAGAAGAAAAGGATATCAGCGATATTTATCAAATTGGGACAGTTTCTTTTTCTGATGCTTGGCGTGAAGAAACTATAAGAAATGATATGAAGGGCGGACACAGCTGTTATTTCATTGCAAAACTTGCCAAAAAAGTTATTGGATATGGATGTTTTTGGTTTATTGCTGATGAAGCCCAGCTAATGAATATAGGTGTGCTTCCTGAGTATCGTCGTATGGGAGCAGCGGAAAAAATATTGAAGCAGGGGTTGGAGGAAGCTGCGGAGCGTCATATGGAAGTCATTTTTCTCGAGGTTCGTGTGAGTAATCTGCCTGCCCAGTCGCTATACAGGAAATATAATTTTCAAACGGTCAGCGTAAGACAGGATGTCTATGAACTGCCCCGTGAAAATGGATATATTATGTCCCGGAAGGTGTAAGGAGATAAAATGAAAATCTTAGCGTTTGAAACAAGTTGTGATGAAACTTCCTGCGCTGTTATCGAAGACGGACGGAAGATTTTATCCAATGTTATTTCCACACAAGTTCCTATACATAAAAAATTTGGCGGCGTTGTGCCCGAGATTGCATCCCGGCACCATATTGAAGACGTTCTTCCTGTGGCTATTGAAGCACTGGAAGAAGCCCGAGCCGGCTGGGAGGATATCGATGCTGTTGCTGTTACACAAGGGCCGGGGCTGGTGGGTGCTCTTTTGGTGGGCGTAGCTGCAGCCAAGACGGCAGCATGGGTTTTAGGAAAACCGTTAATTGCGGTGAACCATATGGAAGGACATATTTTTGCCAACCTTCTCCAGTATTCTGATTTGGAACCTCCCTTTTTATCGCTTGTCGTTTCCGGTGGACATACTATGCTTGTTGTTGTTCGTGACTACAATACTTTTGAACTTCTTGGACAGACGAGAGATGATGCGGCCGGTGAAGCTTTTGATAAAATTGCACGGGTCATGGGGTATCCTTATCCCGGCGGTCCTTATATCGATAAATTGGCAAAAGCGGGAAATCCTAATGCTATAGAATTCCCGCTGGCCTTGAGGAAAGAACATAGTTTCGATTTTTCGTTCAGTGGATTGAAATCTGCTGTGATTAACTACATTCATGCGAAAGAGATGAAGAAGGTTCCTGTTTCTTATGAAGATGTAGCTGCTTCTTTCCAAAAAGCGGTTGTAAACGCATTGCTTGAAAAGACAATGGCAGCTTTGGATAAAACGAAGTTGAAAACAGTAGCCTTAGCAGGCGGCGTCGCGGCGAACAGCGGACTTCGTGAAGCAATGGAGAAAAACTGTCTGAAAAGAAATGTTCGTATATGCAGTCCTGCCCCCGGGCTTTGTACGGATAATGGCGCTATGATTGGCTGCCGGGCGTATTACATGGCGCAAAAGGGGGATTTTGCGCCAATGACATTGAACGCAGATCCACGCCTTCCCTTTCTGGCAGAACGGGGGAAGGTTTAAAGGTAATTTAATACAGGCGGTACTTATGAATCAGCTCTATTCGCTGGCCCGCGAGATGACGAATCTTACGGATGTGCAGATTCGTATTTTGGATCATATGGAAGCAGCTCTCCAGCTCGCTGCTGATATTTCCAAAAATCAAATTTACATCTGCGCAAAAGGAAAAAATGAAAGTGTAGAAATAGTTCTTTTGGCGGCAAAGCCTTCTTATTCCATGGGGAATACCTTTTTTGACAGAGGGGATGCCTATTTAGATGAGGAATTTACTCTTGTGGAAAATGTATTCTCTACAGGCAGTAAAGTCGTTGGACGAAAGGAACTTGATTTAGGGCGGTTGGTAGCGCTGACAGCATATCCTGTTTTTGATAATGCCGGGATTCCTTTTGCTGTGGCTGCTTTTCTGTCTAATTCCCAGTTTCAGCAGCAGGTTCTTACCGATACGGCTTATATGATGCTCCAAGTGCCAATGGAAGAAGGGGCGTACCATTATCTTCGTCCCCAGGATGGAATGGTTATCCTTGATTCCGTAGGACGTATCATGTATGCCAATGATATGGCGGATGATTTATATTTTGTTCTTGATAAGGAAACGGTGGAACGGAAAGAAATCATTGGGCATTCCATGGTTCATCTGCCATTGGTGGATAAAATTATGGAAACGAAAAAGCCGGCATATGGCGATGAAGTATCCGGGAATATGATATTGTCTGCCTGGGGAATGCCTATTCTTTCCGGCGGCCGTGTGTCTCGCACGATTCTTCTTTTAAGTGATGTAACTGCAATCCGTGAAAAGGAACGACAGATTATGGTGAAGGACTCCGTTATTCGAGAAATACACCATCGTGTGAAGAATTCTTTGAATACTATTGCCGGGATACTTCGGATGCAGGCGCGCCGGGCAAAAGATACTGATACGAAAGAGGCATTGAGAGTTGCGGTGAACCGCATATTGGGGATTTCCCAAATCCATGATGTTTTGGCGAGCCAAAGCGGGGACCATGTGAATTGGAATGTATTTTTGGATAAAATCTGCCGGCTTTCTGTCGACAGTCTGGCAGTATGCCCTATCGAATTAGTACGGCCGAATAATGAAATGAAGCTGCTTATTAATTCGGAAAAAGCGGTTCCATTGGCTATTGCTACAAGTGAATTAATTCATAATTCTATTGCCCATGGTTTTAAAGGTATGGAAGACGGTGTACTTATTGTAAGTGCTTCTGTAGAAAATGGTATGCTCCATACCTGTGTGAAAAATAATGGGCATATCTTAGATACACATTTCAGTACGAAATCTTTCGATCTGGGGTTGCAGATTGTCCGTACCTTAGTAGAAATAGAATTAAATGGTTCTTTTATATTGGAAAATAAAGGAGATATGGCAGAAGCCCATATCCGAATCCCTTTATCGATTATGGAGAATAAAAGATGAGTGAAACATATCGTATCGTTATTGCCGATGATGAAGCGATTATATGTATGGATTTAAAAGAAATATTAGAAGAGGCAGGGCATGAGGTGGTCGGTATATGTGCAGATGGCGTACATGCCTTGGAACTGGTAAAAGAGGAAAAACCGGATCTCGTGATTCTAGATGTACAGATGCCGAAGCTTGATGGATTACAGGCTGCAAAACTGATTGCCCATGATGATCTGGCGCCTGTTGTCCTTTTAACTGCTTATGGTGATGCGGAGACGGTGGAGAAAGCGAAACGATCCCATGTTTTTGGCTATGTCATGAAGCCGGTAGAAGAAAGAAATTTATTTCCTGCACTTCAGATTGCTGTCAGTCAGTATCGCAGCAGACATGAAATAGCACACCGTGTGAAAGAAATGGAGAGGGAACTGGCATCACGCAAGATCATTAACCGCGCCAAAGGGCTGCTGATGGATTACTATCATATCAGTGATGAAGAAGCTTATCATAAAATGCAGCAGACCAGTATGCGTCGTGGAATTCTCTTGACTGATGTGGCGCAAAAAGTTATTAAGGAAATTATGGTGAGAAAGAATATGCTGTCATAATTGTTCATGGTGTCCATATTTATATTCGATCAAAGGAGTGATGAAAATGAAATTTATATTTTTGGGACATGCGTGCTTCCAGATTGACATAGGAAAGGAAAAACTGCTTTTTGATCCTTTCCTCACCGGGAATGGACTTGCCGAAGAAGCTGCCAGCAAAGTAGAATGTGACTATATTTTCCTTTCCCATGCCCATGCGGATCATTTTGGAGATGCTATTTCCATTGCGGAACGGACAGGTGCAAAAGTCATCGCTATTCCTGAAGTCATCGGACTTTTTCCGAAAACCGTAATCAATTTCCAGCCCATGAACCTTGGGGGAACTTTTACGGCGCCTTTCGGTAAAGTAAAAATGGTGCAGGCCATCCACAGCTGTGGTGTGGCAGGCGGTATTCCTTGCGGATTTGTACTGTCTTTCAATGATGGTTTGACACTTTACTTTGCCGGAGATACGGCACTCTTTGGCGATATGAAACTTTTTGGGGAACTTTTTGATATTGACTATGCTGTTCTTCCTATCGGTGATAACTATACTATGGGACCCAAAGATGCGATTTTGGCAGCGAAATTTTTAAAAACGAAAAAAGTTATTCCCGTCCACTATAATACATGGCCTGTTATTTCACAAAATCCTGAAGAATTTAAGAAGGCGGCAGCGCGGGAAAATGTTTCTGTTGTAGTTGTGAAGCCAGGAGAATCCGTCGAATTATAATTGTAGGAGATGAGAAAATATAAAGGGCAGGTATTATTTGCGTTCTAAGGCTGATAATACCTGCCCTTTAAACAGAGTAGCGAAAGTGGTCGACTAGCACAAAATATCATACTGTGAGAGGGATGGATTTAATCTCCGATGAAAACGTATTGACAATTCATGGGGGCAAGAATATACTAATAACGTAAGTTTAGCACTCGATATGAGTGAGTGCTAATAAAGGTGATGAAGATGGCAAAATGGACAATGAATGATGCTTTTGACGGACTCAATGAACTGACTGAAAGAAAAAGAAGAGTGCTGTGGGCTATTGTTCAGGATTATTCTTCTACGGCTGAGCCGGTTGGATCCCGTACTATTGCACGGAAATATGATTTAGGCGTAAGCAGTGCCACTATTCGCAATGAAATGCAGGATTTGGAAGATGAAGGGTATCTTGAACAGCCTCATACTTCCGCGGGACGGATTCCTTCTATTAAAGGGTACCGGTACTATGTGGATTGGCTTATGCAGCCGTCTCCTGTGACTCCTGAAGAAGAGTCTCTCCTTGTGGAGGCATTGACTGGTCACGTGGCAAAGGTAGATGAGATATTTCGAAATATGGCTAAGGTTGTGTCAATGCTTACACGTTCATTGTCAGTAGCAGCCTCTTCCGGACAACAAAGTATATTGAATTATATCCGTTTTCTTCCATTAGATGGCAGGCGGGCAATTCTTCTTGTAGTTATCGGTGGGGGGGAAGTGTCAAATGCAATTATAAAGATTCCTGATGATTCATCTTTTGATGAGATGCAGCTGCTTGCTGATAAATTGAATCATTTCCTTCATGGACGGGATTTGGCGCGTGTGGATGAAAAGTTTATTATGTCTTTCCAAAAAGACGTGGAAAGAGATTTATCCCCTTATATACATATTTTTGCAGCTATGCAGGAGGCAGTGAAAACGCAGAAACAGGTTTATTCTGACGGTGCGTCACAGTTGATTGAGCAGCCTGAGTTTCAAAATGTGGAGAAAATGCAGGATATATTGAATTTATTGGAAAAGCGGGATATACTGGAAAGCATGCTTCTCTCTACTATGGATCGTCCGATTGCGGTCCATATAGGTACAGAAAATGCATTTAAGAATTTTGAAGATTTATCTGTGGTACGGGCGCAATTTACGGCCAATGGCAAAGTGATTGGATCTATGGCTGTTTTGGGGCCTACCCGTATGCAGTATGAAAAAGTAGTAGGGATGATGTATTTCATGCAGCATCAATTAAATCAACTCTTGGAAAAGGATGATGATTAAATTTTTGAGTCAATGGTAATGATTCATAAGATAAGAAGAGTCTCAAAAATAAAGTGAGGAGGTTTTGTGAATGGCAGAAAATAAAGATAAGGTAAAATTAGAAGATACTTTTTCTGCTGATGAGGCAGCTGTAAAAACTACTTCTGAAAATAAAGAAGAAAAAGCTGCAGTGAGAGAAGAAGTCCTAGAAAAGGTAGAAGCTGATTTGGCAACTTATAAAAATAAGGCGGAAGAAGCAGAGTCCAAACTGGCAACTACAATTTCTCAATATATAAGACTTCAGGCGGATTTTGAAAATTTCCGCCGCCGCAGCCGTGAAAATGAGGCGAAACTGTCAGATACGGTGAAAGCAGGTACAATGAAGGAATTTCTTCCGATTGTGGATAATTTTGAAATGGCTCTTGCGCAGATAAAAAGAAGTAGCGCTCCTGCTACATTTATTCAGGGGGTTGAATTGCTGCTTAAGCAGTTTGTGAAATTTTTAAATGATTCCGGTGTTACAGAAATCGAAGCGGTAGGAAAGCCTTTTGATCCCCATTTCCATGAAGCAGTTATGCAAATTTCTTCTGATGAATGGGAAGACGATACAGTTTCTATGGTATTAAAGAAGGGATACATGTATAAAGATATGGTGCTCCGGCCTTCCTCTGTACAAGTTTCCCATAAACCTTAATTTTCGTAAAAAAGTCATTAATTATCAGGCAAAACCTGAAAAGAAAGGGGACATAGTAAATGTCAAAAGTAATTGGTATTGATCTTGGCACAACCAACTCTGTCGTAGCTGTTATGGAAGGTGGTGAACCTGTCGTCATTTCCAATGCGGAAGGTTCCCGCCTGACTCCGTCAGTGGTAGGGTTTTCTAAAAATGGAGAAAGGCTGGTAGGACAGCTTGCGAAGCGCCAGGCCGTCTCCAATCCGGATCGCACCGTTGTTTCTATTAAGCGGCACATGGGTGAAGGAAATTACAAAGTAAATATTGATGGAAAAAGTTACACGCCGCAGGAAATTTCTGCAATGATTTTACAGAAACTGAAAACAGATGCGGAAGCTTATCTTGGAGAAACAGTTACTGATGCGGTTATTACCTGCCCGGCATACTTTACTGATAGCCAGCGTCAAGCGACAAAAGATGCAGGTACTATTGCGGGTTTGAATGTGCTCCGTATTATCAATGAACCGACGGCATCTTCTCTTGCTTACGGTCTGGATAAAATAAAAGACGGCAAAGAACATCGTTTTCTTGTTTATGACCTTGGCGGCGGTACTTTCGATGTGTCCATTTTGAATTTAGCTGATGGTGTATTTGAAGTGGAAGCTTCCCATGGCAATGGACATCTTGGCGGTGATGATTTTGATGCCCGTATTATGGACTGGATCGCTACTACCTTTAAAGCACAGAATGGTTTTGAATTGCACCGTGATCCAATGACCAATCAGCGTTTGAAAGAAGCGGCTGAGAAGGCAAAGATCGAGTTGTCCAATGTTATGTCTACCGACATCAATCTTCCGTTTATTACCATGGATGTGAATGGACAGCCGGTACATTTCAATGCCGCTCTGACTCGTGCCATGTTTGACAAGATTACGGAAGATCTCGTTATGGATACTATGGAACCGATTGACTTAGCATTGAAAGATGCGGGGCTTACCGTAAACGATATTGACAAGGTTCTTCTTGTCGGCGGTTCTTCCCGTATCCCTGCCGTACAGACGCTGATTAAGAATAAGTTCGGCAAAGAGCCGAGCAAGAGTGTTAATCCTGATGAATCCGTTGCTGTTGGTGCGGCTATTCAGGCGGGCGTACTAAAAGGAGAGGTCAAAGATGTTCTCCTTCTCGACGTAACACCATTATCCCTTGGTATTGAAACGCTCGGCGGTGTATTTACGACTATGATTAAAAGAAATACAACAATCCCGACGTCCAAGAGTCAGGTGTTTTCTACTGCCAGCGACAATCAGCCGTCTGTAGATATTCATGTGCTCCAGGGGGAAAGGCCGATGGCTGCCAACAATAAAACATTGGGGCGGTTTGAATTGTCCGATATTCCGCCGGCTCCTCGTGGAGTACCACAGATTCAGGTTACTTTTGATATTGATGCTAATGGCATTGTCCATGTTTCTGCAAAAGATTTGGGAACAGGCAAGGAACAAAAAATTGATATTAAATCTTCTTCTGGCCTGACTGATGAAGAAATTGAAAGAATGCAGCAGGATGCGAAAGCCCATGAAGAAGAAGATAAGAAGCATAAAGAAATTATTGAAGAAAGAAATAAGGGTGAAGCACTAATTTATCAGGCTCAGAAAACGATTAAAGATCTTGGCGATAAGGCTGATGCGGAAAAGGTAAAAGAAATCAATGAAGCGATTACCCGGCTTCAGGAAACACTAAAAGGGGAAGATGCAGAAAAGATGAAAGCTGATGCGGAAGCGCTCACAAAGCCCCTTTATGAAATGACCAGCAAGATGTACGAGGCGGCCCAACAACAGGGTGCATCGGAAGCAGGATCTGCCCAACAGGATTCCCAGCAGAAAAAGAAATCGGATGATAATGTGGTTGATGCAGATTACAAAGTGGTTGATGACGATAATAAATAACAGCCAGTGGTTAGTTAGCATGCGGGCTGCGGGTGATTTTCGGTTATCCGCAGCTCTATGCTGTTTATTGTAGCAGAAAAGGATTGTGTTTCTGGAATGGCAAATCGGGATTATTATGAAGTCCTTGGCATTGATAAAAACGCCACGGAAGCAGATATAAAAAGAGCATACCGGAGAATGGCCCGCAAATACCATCCGGATTTGAATAAGGAACATCCGAAGGAAGCGGAAGAAAATTTTAAAAAGGTAAATGAGGCATACCACGTTCTTTCTGATGCGGATAAAAGAGCGCAATATGATCAGATGGGGCACGATGCCTTTCGTCAAGCGGCGCAGAATGGCGGCGGACCGGGACCGGGAGGTTTCGGCGGAACTGGCGGTTTTGATTTCAGCAGCTTTGGTGGCGGAGCAGGCGGTTTTGACTTCGGTGACATTTTTGATATGTTTGGCGGAGGTGGGAGAAGGAGCCGAAATGGTCCGGAACAGGGGGCGGATCTCCGCTATGATATGGAAATTACTCTTCGTGAGGCGGCCAGTGGTATTCATAAGACCTTTACTGTAACGAAAAATGAAACTTGTGACCATTGTCATGGGGATGGAGCGGAACCGGGAAGTTCAGTAGACACCTGCCATGCCTGTCATGGTACAGGTCAGCAGCGTATTGTTCGGAACAGTCCTTTCGGACAGATGGTGAATGTTGTGACTTGTCCGGATTGTGGCGGTACAGGTAAAATTATTAAAAATAAATGCAGCCGCTGCCATGGGAGCGGTACGACCCGTAAGCAGAAGAAATTGGAAGTGAATATTCCTGCAGGCGCAGATACAGGTGTACGTATGCGTATTTCCGGTGAAGGAGAACCCGGTAAACGGGGAGGGCCGAAGGGGGATCTTTATGTATATATTTACGTCAGATCTGATCCTGATTTTGAACGGCAAGGGGATGATCTTTACTGCAGGGTACCTGTTTCTTTCCCGACAGCGGCGTTGGGAAGCACTATCCAGGTAAAAACGTTGGATAAACAGGTGGAACTCAAGATTCCTGCAGGAACGCAGAGTGGTACACGTTTTCGTATTTCAAAAGAGGGAATGCCTCGCCTGCAGTCATCCTATAAGGGCGATTTATATGTGGAAGTGAAAGTGGTTGTTCCGAAAAAGCTGAAAGAAAATCAGAAAGAAGCTCTTTTGAACTATGCGAATGTATCAGGTGAAGATGTTACCCAGTATAAAGGGAAGGGCTCGTGGCTGGATAAAATTATTGACAAAATAAAAAGTTGTTGAATCTTGGAGTAGAAAAATCGTATCCGCTGAAAGAGGATACGATTTTTTCGTACCGTGATCTATTATTGGAAGAAAAAATGGAAAATCGCAAGGAAAACGGTTCCCGGAATTCCGAAGATAGCAATAACGACAATGTCAAAAAAGCTCCACTGCATATGGACAATATGCAGTAAATTGATGACGTAATATAACAGACCGCCCAAAATGATATTCCCAAGTAAAGGAAATACGGCACAGCTTAGGAATTTCCACAAAAGAAAAATACAAACAGCAGATGTAATGAGACCGACGATGCTGGCATCCATAATTTCCATAGAGAACCTCCCGATGATGAATCAATTTGATATATTTTAGTATTTCAAGAAATCTGATTAGTAAGGTGAGAAGCCCTGTAAAAAAGCATATGCTTCATGTATGTGTAAGTTGTCCGGCTTTTTACACAAAGCACACGCTTTTACATTTCTTTTCTGTTTTCTACTGCGCCGGCCAATGTCATGCTGTCAGCATATCCTACGTCACCGCCGGCAGGAAGGCCGCGGGCAATCCGTGTAACACGGACAGAAAGCGGTTTAATCAGGCGGGACAGGTAGTATGCTGTCGCTTCGCCTTCTGTATTGGGGTCTGTCGCAATAATGACTTCTTTTACTGTATCATCGGCGAGCCTGTTTAAGAGCTCTTTGATTTTGAGCTGTTCTGGACCAATACCATCAAGAGGGGAAAGGACGCCGTGGAGAACATGGTACAAACCATGGTATTCATGGCTCTGTTCCAGTGCCTGCACATCCTGAGGATGCTCCACTACACAAATCATTGATGAATCGCGTCGGTTGTCACCACAAATCTCACAGGGGTCTGATGTAGCTAAATTACAGCAGATAGAACAATAGCAAATCTTATCCCGTGCAGAATGGATGACATTGATAAATGCGTCTATATCTTCTTTAGGACGTTCCAACATAAAGTAAGCAAGCCGTCTTGCCGTTTTTACACCGATTCCGGGGAGTTTGCGGAATTGTTCGGCTACAAGTTCTAAATCACTGTTCATCAGAACATGCCGCCGGGGAGACCAAGGCCGCCGGTGACCTTGCTCATACCTTTCTGTACCATTTCATCAGCTTTTTTGCCTGCTTCATTGACAGCAGTGGTGATGAGATCTTCTAACATTTCCGGATCTTCCGGATCAATAGCATCTTTTGCGATTTTCAGGGAAACAATTTTTTTTTCGCCATTCATAATGAGAGCCACAGCACCGCCGCCTACAGAAACGTCAACTGTCTGCTGTTTTAATTCTTCCTGTATCTTTTGCATATCTTCCTGCATTTTACGAGCCTTTTTCAACATATTCTGCATCTGTGCCTTGTTGCCAAACATAAATAATTCCTCCTCGAAAAGCGATTGTTACCTTTTACAAATAAAACTTATAATTTCACATTCATCATTATACCGTATATCGGCAAATATAGTAAATTTGTCAAATTGGATCTATTTCTTTTCATAGATATCACAGTCGGAAAGAATTCGGAAAGCTTTTGCAAGTGCAGGCATATCTTTCTCATCGTCTGGGATTTCAGATTTTTCAACCAGTCGGTAATCACTATCTGCGGTTTCCGCCATCGGTTCCTTTTCAGTTTCATGAACCGATGCTGCGGAATCTGTATACATTTGCACTTGCCTAAGAGCATCTGCTTCATCGACAGTACCTTTCAAGATGGAATGGAATTCGACAGGAATTCCGATGGCATTTATGAACGCATCTTTGATTGTATTCTGATAGCCTTTATTATTTCCTGCGAGAACAAGGTAAGGCTGGGGGGCTACTGCAATAGCCCGGGATTTACTTAACAGGATCAGACTGCTTTTTTGAAGACAGTATAAAATATCAATGCGATGGTTAATTTCAAAAAATGCCAGTACCTTTGCCCATATATCATTATAGGTCGAGGGATCCAGAAGTGTTTCACCAATCTCATGGCTGGTTTCAGCCTTCTTTTCTTCGGGAGATTTTTTTGTTTTGCAGGGAAGAGTCGGCTTACTTTTTGTGGCAGGTTCCATTTTTACCGGTGTTTTATCAGCAGGAGGGGGCGGTACCACTTCCTTTGGAGAATCCGGGCAGGTGGTTGTACTTGCCGCAGGGGCGGGGGTAAGTGCTGTAGGTGTGACGAGAGGTATAGAAATCGTTGGGGGCAGTATGGCGGGTGACGGAGCAGCGGGTATAGTTTCGGTTTGCGGGAGCGTGCTGCTTTTCATAAGTACAGATACGTTTTTTTCCAATGCTGTGATCCGTTCTTCTAAACTGTCCAATGCCTGTGAACCACGGAGACGGCATAGGCGGAGAAGTCCCATTTCAGCACTCATGCGGGGAGATGAACTTCTGTTAGCTTCAGAAAAAGAATGGTGGAGAGAATCGAAAAGTGCGTCCAAGTAAGCATCACTTAATTCCTGAGCATCTTTTTGTATAACAGAAATCTTATTTCCATAAGCAGATAATTCCGGTGCGTTTGGATTCACTTTGCAGATCATAATACTTCTGAAATGTTCCAATAAATCAGAAAGTATAGCGGAAGGTTCCTTTCCGTCTTGGAGAATCTTATAAAAAAGCTGAAGTGTGGCACTGCTTTTTCCACACACAATCATGTGGAACAAATCTATAATCTGTTCTTTGTCCGTAAGGCCTAGAAGATCATAGACTATTTCTGCAGAAAGCTTATTACCTGCTGATGCGCCGGAACATTGATCCAAAAGAGACAGCGCATCACGAAGACCGCCTTCTGCGCGTACAGCAATTAAAGCAGCCGCTTCAGGGGTGAGAGAAAGATGGCTTTCTTGGGAAATGTGCAGTAAATGTTCCTTGATGTCATTTACAGAAATACGGTGGAATTCATACCGCTGGCAGCGGGATAAAATTGTAAGCGGCATCTTGGCAGGTTCTGTGGTGGCAAGGATAAAGAGTACATGGGCCGGAGGCTCCTCCAAAGTTTTTAGAAGGGCATTAAACGCTTCTTTTGTCAACATATGGACTTCATCAATGATATAAACCTTTTTATTCCCCGATACAGGAAGAGTACGAACCGATTCGCGAAGTACGCGAATTTCATCAACACCACGGGCAGAAGCGCCGTCTATTTCATAAACATCCATACTGGCGCCGGTATTAATTGATTTACAGTTAGCACATTCATTGCAGGGATTGCCATTTTTTAAATCAAGGCAATTTACTGCTTTGGCAAGAATTCGTGCCATACTTGTCTTTCCTGTGCCACGGGGGCCGGAAAACAGATAGGCATGGGCAAGGCGGTTTTGTTCAAATGCGCGAAGAATGGGAATGGAAATATGCTTTTGCCCGATTATTTCTTTAAAAGTGCTTGGGCGCCATTTTCTGTATAGTGATAGGTAAGCCATTGAACCCTCCTTGGACAAGGAATAACAGCCTTTAATAGAAAGATGTATAAATTAATTATACCAAAAATAACATAAAAAAAGACTTTACAACTCTCATTTATGACAGCCTTCAGAATACACCGTGGCACATAGAAAGGGCCACTTACTGCTGCTTCCTCTCGGACCTGACAGGATTCATGGGATTCCATTGCACGGGACCCGAAGACTGCCATAAATCAGAACTGTAAAGCCATGTGCTGTTATTATACTATACGGACTTTATTTTGCAAAATATTTTATTTCTGAGAGCTAATTCAAGAAAAATATTTTTGTTTTGATTGAAAAAAGCGTGATAATTTAAAAGAATATAACCTTTTCTAAATGACAATTTTCAGGAGGAAATGGTAGAATAATATAGAATTCATTTCTGAAGGAGGAAACGACATGGAATACCGTATTGAACATGATACGCTGGGAGAAGTGAAGGTACCGGCTGATCATAAATGGGGAGCTCAGACACAGCGGTCTTTTGAAAATTTTAAAATCGGTAAAAATAAAATACCTGAAGATATTATTCGTGCTTTTGCCATACTGAAAAAGTGCGCCGCCATAGCGAATAAAGAAGCCGGAAAATTATCAGTTGAAAAGCAGAAGGTTATTTGTGAGGTTTGTGACGAAATCATTGCGGGAGAGTGGAAAGAAGAATTTCCACTTGTTGTATATCAGACCGGATCCGGTACACAGAGCAATATGAATATGAATGAAGTAATTGCACATATTGCTAATGAAAAATTGGGGAGCAAAAAAAGTGAAACCCGTATTCATCCCAATGACGATGTGAATATGTCCCAGTCATCTAATGATACGTTCCCGACAGCTATGCACATCGCTGCTGTGGAGACACTTCATAACAAACTGTACGGACCATTGAATCATCTTATTGAGATTTTTGAGGAAAAAAGTAAAAAGTACATGCATCTTGTCAAAATCGGACGTACCCATTTGCAGGATGCTGTCCCTCTTACTTTCGGGCAGGAAATCTCCGCATGGAAAGTGATGCTGGAAAAGAGCCGTGATATGCTTCATGATTCTGAAAAATACCTTCTTGGGCTTGCTATCGGAGGGACTGCGGTAGGAACAGGTCTGAACAGCCCGAAAGATTTCGGTGAAAAAGTATCTGCTGCTATTGCGAAAGAAACGGGATTGCCCTTTGTTTCCGAAAAAAATAAGTTTTATGCCCTTACCGGACGGGACGATTTTGTTTTTGCCCATGGCGCTCTTGAGGCGCTTGCCATGGACTGCATGAAATTCGCTGATGATATCCGTCTCCTCGGCTGCGGACCCCGTGCAGGATTAGGGGAAATCACACTCCCTGCTAATGAACCGGGATCTTCCATTATGCCCGGTAAAGTAAATCCCACGCAGTGCGAAGCCTTGACGATGGTAGCTTGTCGTGTTCACGGCAATCAGGCAGTTGTTTCCTTTGGGGCTTCCCAGGGGCGATTTGAACTGAATGTATTCGCTCCTGTTATGGCAGAAGCCTTCATCGAATCAGCCGCTATTCTGGGTGAAGCCATCCACTCTTTTGATATCCATTGTGTGGAAGGTATGCTGGTCAATGAAGACAGGATGGCTGAATTGGTAGAAAGATCACTTATGCTTGTCACTGCGCTTTCTCCGCATATCGGTTACGAAAAATCCGCAAAGATTGCCGAAACTGCTTTTGCCGATAACAGCTCCTTGAAAGAAGCCGCTTTGAAACTGGGCTACGTGACAGAAGAAGATTATGATCGCTTTGTCGTGGCAAGAGATATGACCAATTTGGACAGATGATTTGCTTCATAGAATTGTGAAGAACTGTTCTGTGTAATCATAGGCAGTTCTTTTTTATCGTAATTTTTCTGAAAAATTGTAAAAAAGATTTTGGGAGTGGTGCTTTTTGAATAATTGACGATATAGATATTCATTCATATAATAGTGAAAATAGGAATATGTATTAAGAAGGATTTTTTATGGTTGCATATACGGAATTATTTTCTTCTTTTTTGAGAAGGAATCAAATTAAGCTGAATGAACCCATGAGCCGTCACACAACATTTGGTATCGGTGGGGCAGCGGACTGTTTTGTTATGCCTGAAACGATAGAGGAGCTGCAGAAAGTCATTGTGGAGGGCACTAAAGCGAATTTGCCGTTTTTTATTCTTGGGGGCGGCGCAAATTTGCTTGTTCGTGATAAAGGAATCCGCGGTGTAGTGATTTATACGGGACGGCTGCAGTCTATTATTCATGAAGGAAACAGGCTCCGTGTAGCTGCGGGTGTTTCTACGGCAAAGGCTGCCAAGGCGGCAATGGAGCATGGCCTTTCAGGGATGGAATTTGCCGCCGGTATTCCCGGAACTATAGGTGGAGCGGCGTACATGAATGCTGGTGCGTATAACGGGGAGATGGCGGATATTGTGGTGTCTGTTCTTTCCTGTAATCGGAATGGGCAGTTGTCTGTTTACAATAAATCGAAGCTTCATTATGATTACCGCCACAGTCTTTTTATGGAGAATGGTGAAATAATTGTGGAAATTACAGTGGAGCTTGCACCTGGTAATATTCATGACATAGAAGTAATGATGGAAGAGTTTAATCGCCGCCGCCGCATGAAGCAGCCGTTGGAGAAGAAGAGTGCAGGAAGTACGTTTAAGCGTCCTGCTGGGTATTTTGTGGGGCAAATGATTGAGGAGATGGGACTAAAGGGATTTGCCGTAGGTGATGCAAAGGTAAGCATGAAACATGCCGGGTTCCTTATCAATGACGGACATGCGTCCTGTACGGATATGATGAACCTGATTTCTGAAATTAAGCGCCGGGTTTTTGATGGGTATGGTGTGGAACTTATGACGGAAGTGCAAATTGTAGGAGAAGAGTAGTTTTGTCTTGTAAGGATTGGACAGGCTGCCTGCGGACAGGGAGAATCGTATGGATGTTTTAGCATTTACAGGACCGCCGGGATCAGGGAAAAGTGACCGTGCACTTGTGGTAGCTTATGAAAATAAAGCTTCTTGTATTATCGATGATGGGATCCTGATATATCATAATCGTATTGTGGCAGGAAAGTCGGCAAAAAGGGAAGCCAGCCGTTTAACGGCGGTACGCCGCGCGCTTTTTTGGGATTCAAATCAGGCGGAAGATGTAATTTTCCATATTATGAAAATCAATCCGGAGCGTATTTTAATCCTCGGCACATCTGACCGTATGGTTCAGAAGATTGCTGCAACACTTAAGCTTCCTGCACCTTCACGGTATATTCATATCGAGGATGTGGCAAAACCTGAGGAAATTGCCCAGGCAAATTACGCACGCCATAAGGAAGGAAAGCATGTTATTCCTGTGCCGACGATGGAGCTGCGCCCCTATTTCAAAGGATACCTTGTAGATCCGCTTCAGTTTTTCCGCAATCGCAGAAGTGTAAGGGGAAAAACGAAGGGCAATGAAGAGCGATCTGTCGTCCGTCCGGTATTCAGTTATTATGGAAAGTTGTCTTTTTCAAATCATGTTATTGAAGCACTAGTACATTACGCGGTGCGTGATCTGAGAAAGATACATATCAGCCATATTTCCAGCGTGAAAAGTACAAGCCAGATGAATGGTATCATTTTGTCTCTTGACGTAACGGTCCGGCAGGGAACGCCGCAGGAGATCAAGAAACTGATTCACCTGATGCGTGACAAGATTCAGCGTGAAATTGAGCATACCACGGGTATGGCTCTGGATACAATTAAAGTCAATATCATAACTGATGTAACAGGATGAGTGGGTCTGCGCCGTAAGGGGCAGGCTTTTCATTTTCAGGAGAACGGGAGCGGTTATGATATAATTAAGTATCATGGTTATACTTGGAGGACTATTTTGAAAGAAGTGTCTTTTGATAAGAAATATTTTATAGAAACCTATGGCTGCCAGATGAATGAAAGCGATACGGAACGTATCAGCGGGCAGCTGGAAGAGCTTGGCTATGTGCCGGCGGATATATTGGATGATGCTGATGTTATTATTCTGAATACCTGCAGTATCCGGCAGAATGCAGAAGAGAAAGTATATGGCAAAATTGGAGAGGTAAAGAAATTAAAGGGGAAGAAGCCCGGTGTCCTTTTGGGGATTGCCGGATGCATGGCGCAGGAAAATAAAGGAAAGCTTATTGAGCGTATGCCGGTGATCGATTTTGTTATTGGACCATACCATATCCATGATTTAAAGGATATTGTTTCCCGCAGGGGGGCAGAAGGTTCGCATGTGGTCATGACGCAGATGAATCCGAACCGCGTGAATGATTACAGTGAACTTCATTCTGTGAGAAAAAGCCGGATTTTTGCTTGGGTACCTATTATGCAGGGATGCAATAAGTTCTGTACTTATTGTATTGTGCCTTATGTCCGCGGCAGGGAAACAAGCCGTACGATTGATGATATTTGTCGTGAGATTGAGAAACTTGCCCGAGAAGGGTATAAAGAAATCACTCTTCTTGGTCAGAATGTCAATTCCTATGGACTTGATTTTCATGATGGTACGGATTTCGGCAGTCTGATTCACGCCATTGACAAGATTGACGGAATTAAGCGTGTTCGTTATATGACGTCTCATCCCAAGGATATGACTTTTGGAATGGTGGATGCTATGGCTGCTTCACCCAAGGTGGTGCGCCATATGCATCTTCCCGTTCAGCATGGGGCGAATGAAATACTGCGGCGGATGAACCGCGGATACACAATTGAGCGTTTTAAGAAGCTTCTAAAGTACGTCCGGGAAAAGATGCCTGGCATCACTGTGACGACTGATCTGATCACGGGATTTCCTGGCGAGACGGAGGACATGCATGAGGAAACGCTTACACTCCTTAAAGAAATGAAGTTTGATTCAGCCTATACCTTTATTTATTCTCCCCGCAGAGGAACTCCTGCGGCGCGTATGACAAATCAGGTGTCTGATGCTGTCTGCCACCGCCGTTTGCAGGAAATTATGGATGTGGAAAATGAAATCAGTCTTTCTCTTAATAAGGAAATGGAAGGGAAGGTATATACTGTCATTGCGGAAGGGGAAACGAAACAGAATCCTGATAATTGGTTTGGTCGTACATCAGGAAATAAAATGGTTATTTTTCCTAAGCCAGGGTCTCTTTCTGTGGGCGACATTTTGAAGGTGCGTGTAGATACGGCGCAGACCTGGATATTAAAAGGAACTATTGTGGAGTGATACAGATGGCAGCTAAATCTCCTTTGATGGAACAATACAAGTCTATTAAGAATGAGCACAAAGACGCATTTCTTTTTTATCGGCTCGGTGATTTTTATGAGCTTTTTTATGACGATGCAGTAACTGTTTCTCATGAATTGGAATTGACGCTGACGGGGAAGAATGCGGGCCCTGAAGGAAGAGTTCCTATGTGCGGGATTCCGTATCATGCGGCAGAAACGTATATTTACCGGCTTGTACAGAAAGGCTATAAGGTTGCCATTTGTGAACAAATGGAGGATCCGAAAAAAGCGAAAGGCTTAGTGAAGCGTGATGTGATTCGTATCGTTACGCCGGGAACGATCCTTTTTGAAAATTCTATCGCCGATAAATCCAATAATTACCTTGCTTACCTTTATGAAACGGATAATGACATTGACGCGGTACTGGCGGATATTTCCACAGGGGAATGCTGGTGGGGAATTTGGGATAAAAAGAAAGAACGGGAAGCATTTTTTGATATGCTGTCTGTTTATGCACCGACAGAAGCAGTATGCTCTTTAAGTGATAATTTTTATGGGAGACTGGAAGCTTACTGCCGGGCGCGTCTTGGAGGTTGTCTTCTTACCCGGCGTAGAGAGGAGGGGGAGTATCCGGTTCCCCATGTGGCGGAAGCGTTAGGGGATGAAAATATCCGCCGTGTCTTTGCATGGCTGGCAGCATATCTAAAAGAAATGATGAAGGCTGATGCAGCAGAGTTTCATACGGTGATGCCTATTCGTGAGGAGGATTGTCTTTTACTCGGAGAAGACTGTTTACGGAATTTAGAAATCACGCGAAATATGCGTGATGGAGGGCGACGGGGAACGCTTCTTGAAATATTGGATCACACCCATACTGCCATGGGGGCACGTCTGTTACGCCGTTGGTTGGAACGCCCGTTGACGGATGTGAATCGAATTATTCAACGACAGGATGGTATTGAAGAACTGACGGGGCATACGACGGAACTTTCCCAACTGGAAGAAATGCTGGAACATGTTTTTGATTTCGAACGTATTTTAACCCGCATTGAAGCAAACACGACATCTCCAAAGGACTTACTGGCACTTAAGGCATCTCTCGGGATGATTCCCGAAATAAAGAAACTGCTTTCCGGCACAGTTTCAATAGTCCTTAGAAAATTGTCCGATCAAATGGATATCCACAGTACGGTCTATGAGCTTTTGGATCGGTCTATGAATGAAAACGGTACGGGAAACATTCGTGACGGCAAGTATATAAAAGAGGGATATTCTGCAGAACTTGATGAGGTTCGTTCCCTTTCTGAAAACAGCAGGAAATGGATTGCCGATTTGGAAGAACGAGAAAAAGAAAAAACAGGGATTAAACTGAAAATCGGATTCAATAATGTGTTCGGGTATTATTTTGAAATTACGAACGCCAACAAGGTGCCGATTCCTGAGTACTATATGCGCAAGCAGACACTTGTCAATGCAGAACGGTATATCACACCTGAATTGAAGGAGTTTGAAACAAAAGCGCTTTCAGCAAAAGAAAAAACAGAAGAACTGGAATTGAAAATTTATCAGGCTGTCAAGGCGGCTATCCGCCCTGAAATTGCTGCTATGCAGAGGACCGCAAAGGCTCTTGCGGCGCTGGATTGTTTGACGGGGCTTTCCCGGGCGGCGCTGAAAGACCGTTATGTTCGTCCGCAGATTACAAACAGCCGTGAAGGGCGTATTTCTATCCATGACGGACGTCATCCCATGGTGGAACATGCTCTGAAACGAGAGATGTTTGTGCCGAATGATACAGAGCTTAACCATACGGATCAAGAAATGATTATTATTACCGGGCCCAATATGGCAGGCAAGTCTACCTATATGCGTCAGGTTGCAGTACTTACGATTATGGCGCAGACCGGCTCTTTTATTCCCGCAAAAAGTGCATCATTTGCACCTGTGGACCGCATATTTACACGAGTGGGTGCGGCTGATGACATTTCTACGGGACAGAGTACATTTATGGTGGAAATGAAAGAAGTCTCTCATATTCTTTGCAATGCTACGAAGAACAGTCTTATTCTTTTGGATGAAATAGGACGCGGTACGAGTACTTATGATGGAATGAGTATCGCACGGGCAGTGGTGGAGTACCTTAATGCCAAGGTGCATGCGTATACTCTTTTTGCTACTCATTATCACGAACTTTCAGATATGGCAGCAGAAAATGAACATATCAAAAATTATACGGTTACCGTTAAGGAGCGGGGAAAAGAGATTACATTTCTCCGTCGTATTGTCCCGGGGAGTGCTGATAAAAGTTACGGTATCCATGTGGCACGGCTGGCAGGACTTCCTGAATCGCTCCTGAAGAGGGCCGATGAAATACTGGAAGGGCTGGAAGTGGAGGGAATAAAGGAAGAGCCTGCTGCTCCGGTTATAAGAAGAGAAACTGCTCTTAATTTATTTTCTTCACCGATTATAGATGAACTGGTGGATTTGGATGTCATGAGCAAGACACCCATCGAGGCGATGGAGATTTTGTTCAGGCTTAGTAAAGAAGCAAAGGAGGGGCGCTAATGTCATTAATACATATACTTGATGAAGTTACTTCGAACCAGATTGCTGCGGGGGAAGTGGTAGAAAGACCAGTCAATGCGGTAAAGGAATTGGTGGAAAATTCTATTGATGCCGGTGCCCGCATGATTGAAGTGGAAATAGCAGACGGGGGAATGACATATATCCGTGTTACCGATGATGGCAGCGGCATGACGAGGGAAGATGCGAAATTGTCCGTGATCCGCCATGCAACCAGTAAAATTTCCAGTGTTGAAAATATTTATCATATTTGTTCCCTTGGATTTCGCGGGGAGGCTTTGCCAAGTATTATGTCTGTATCCCGAACGACAATTACCACAAGACGGGCGGAAGATATGGAAGGAACCGCTATTGATGTGATAGGCGGAGCGGTGGAAAAAATTAAAGGTGTGGGTGCGCCTGCAGGAACTACAGTGGAAGTACGTGAACTGTTCTACAATGTGCCGGCAAGAAAGAAGTTTTTGAAATCAGAACGGACGGAAAGCAGTCGGATTAATACAATGATTGGTAAATTGGCACTGGCAAATCCCGATATTTCTTTTACTCTTATCAATAATGGACGTACTGTCATTGAGACACCGGGAAACGGGCGCCTGATGGATGTGATTTCTGCATTATACGGGGTGAAGGTGACCGGAGAAATGTTAGAAGTGGAAAGTGAAGGGGAAGACTCTGTTATGACAGGAATGATTTCTAAGCCTTCTCTTTTGAAAAGCAGCCGTCAGAACCAAACGATTATTATTAACCGCCGTGTGGTGGAAAGCGCCGTAGTGACGAAGGCGGTAGATAATGCCTATCATTCCCTGCTGCCTAAGAACGGCTATCCGATTATGGTGCTGACATTCACCTTGCCGCCTGAAAGTATCGATGTAAATGTTCATCCGCAGAAGAGAAATTTAATTTGATAATGAGCAGAAAATATTCCGTCTTGTTTACCACGCAGTTCTTAATACGCTGACATCTCAATCTGCACCTGATTCTATTGTGAAAGATATGATCAAAGAACCTGCTCATCAGGTACCGTTGGGAACGGAACTGGACTTGTCAAAGGTGGTGGTGGAAGATAAGCAGCTTGGTGCGCATGATATCGGACTCACTGAAGCGGACGGAGTCGTGCAGAAACCGCAACCGTCTGTGCCGGTACAGTCTTCATGGAACGAATCTTTTTCTTCTTATGGAAATCGTGATTTTCGCAAATCGGAACATGCTGTATCCCGATCAGGAACTGATTTTGAAACAAAACAAACCCGATCAGAAATTTTATCGACAACACCCGTTTTTATAAAACCACATGAAGAGTCGATGAAAGCGGAAAGTGAACCGCTTTTTGAAGTAACCGCCGAAAAAGATGATCCTGTCATTCCTTTGGGACAGGTGGCGGATTGCTTTATTCTGTGCCAGCATGGGAGCGATTTATTTATTATTGACCAGCATGCTGCCCATGAACGGGTAAGGTATGATCGTTTTGCTGCAAAGACTGATGGAATTCCGGTTCAGACAATTCTAATTCCTTACCTGATTGATGTGGAACCGGAAGATATGGATCTTCTTTGAGAAAGAAGAAGAGATTAAAAGCTGGGAATTACTTTTGAGCAGGCAGGCCGTGACGTCATTCGAATCACAGGCGCACCGGAAGACTTCCCGGAAAATGATATGGATCGTATTATTAAAGATTTGCTTTTTGCTTTCCATGATGAAAACATGCCTTCTCCTGAAACTCTGCGTCATCGGATGATGGCTTATGCTGCCTGTCGCGGTGCAATTAAGAGAGGCGATCCGCTTAATGTACGGCAGATGAAGGAACTTATTACTGATCTGTTCCATACCACGCGGCCATTCGTTTGTCCCCATGGTCGTCCGACCATTGTGAAATTTACACCTGACGAACTGGGGCGCCTCTTTGACAGAACATGAATATAGCCGTCACCACCGTTTTAAAGCCTGATGCAGATTCTCTTCGGCGTGCAAGGGAAAAGGCGGAAGACTTGCGAACCGCTTTTTATGAAAGAGAAAAGAACCTGTTCCATATGTCAGAAAAATATGGAGAGGAAGGCTTTCTGGTTTATGGAAAGAAACCAGTATTCTTCTGGTCAAAAGAAGGAACTTACCGGTTTCATTTGGGGACGGCAGTTCTTCGTATTTTTGAAATGCGAAAAGGGCATGGAGACAGGCTGTGCAATCTTTTGCCGGGAGACTGTACATCTGTACTGGACTGTACCTTTGGACAGGGCAGGGATTCTGTCATTTTAAGCTGGTATCTGCGGAAACGCGGAGAAGTTATTTCTCTTGAGCGGAGCCGTCCTCTTTATGAAGTGGGGAAAGAAGGTCTTGCTGCATTGTCAGGACAAGATGGAGAAATGACGGAAGCTTTACGGCGTATTCAGCTGCTGCATGCCGATTTTCGTGGATTTTTAGAAACAGCAGCGCCAAATTCTTTTGATGTAATTTACTTTGATCCTATGTTTAGGCATCCTGTAAAACGGAAAGAAAATAGTATGGAGGGATTTCGCGGTGCCGCGGTTTATGATCCTTTGACAGAAGATGTTTTACAGTTTGCAATGAGAGCGGCCAGAAAAAAAGTAATAGTGAAAGAGAGGCCGTTTTCTGCGCTGTTCCGTACAGGATTATTTACAGAAATTCACGGTAAAAGAGGACAGACAACCGCCTATGGAGTGATAAAACTATGAAGAAAGAAAAACTGCTGACGATTCTTGGACCTACGGCAGTTGGTAAGACGGAGTTGTCAGTCTATTTAGCAAAAATTCTGGGCAGTTCCATCATTTCCGGTGACGCTTTTCAAGTATATCGCGGTATGGATATCGGTACAGCAAAGGTAACGAAAGAAGAGGCGGATGAAATTTTCCATTATCTGGTAGACTGTATGGAACCTGAAGAATCATATTCAGCCGCTATATTTCAAGAGAAAGCGCGGGAATATATCTCTAAGGAAAATAAAAAGGATAAAATTCCTATTCTTATCGGTGGTACAGGTCTTTATGTGCAGGGACTTTTAGAAGGATATGCTTTTTCACCAAAAGTAGAAGGCCGAAGTAAGTGGTACACCTTTTATAAGATGCAGGGGAAAAAAGGATTGGCGGACGCATTTAAGAAACTTCTTCCTGAAGAGGTAATTCCTTTGGATCCCCAACGTATGGTACGGCGGTTAGAGCTTGCTGATGCTGGGCAAAGCCTTGTAACGGATAGAGCAGAGCATCTCGTATATGACGGACCTGTTATAGGTATTACTATGGACAGATCGGTTTTATATGATAGAATAAATAAGCGAGTCCATCAAATGATTGAAAGAGGACTCAAGGAGGAAGTTGCGGCTCTTCTTATTGCAGGCGTGCCTGAAAATTCACAGGCATTCAAGGGGATTGGCTATAAAGAGATGATTCCCGTTCTTCACGGTGAGTATTCCCTTGAGGAAGCGGAAGCGCTCATTGCAAAGAATACACGTCATTTTGCCAAAAGACAGCTAACCTGGTACCGCCGCATGCCTTATATCCATTGGGTAGAGCGGACAGATACGGACACATGGCTCAGGGAAATAGAAGCGTATGTGATTTCATGGATCAGAGGAGAATCAGAATGGAAGGGAAAATGAATCTTCAGGATACGTTTTTAAATGAAGCGAGAAAAGAAAATGTACCGGTCAGCATATTTCTTTTAAGCGGCGTACAACTCAAGGGTAAAGTTAAATCATTCGACAGCTTTACAGTGCTGCTTGTGAGCGAAAATCGTTCACAACTTATCTATAAGCATGCTATATCTACGATTCAAAGGATCTGATTATTTATAATGAATACACAATTACAGAAGGTGCGGCAGGAAGCTCTTATGCTCTGCGCACCTGTTTTTCATAAGATGGAAGAAATTTCCTTATTCAATATGCAAAAAGTACTAGAAGCTTTTCGCAAGAACCATCTGTCGGCTTATCACTTTGCGCCATCTAACGGATATGGTTACGGTGACCCCGGCAGGGAGAAGTTGGAGAATGTCTGGTGCGATATTTTTCATGCGGAAGCGTCTTTGGTACGGCCCCAGTTCGTTTCGGGTACTCATGCGCTGGCGACGGTTCTTTTGGCGCTTTTAAATCCCGGTGATACCATGGTTTCCGCTGTGGGAAGTCCCTATGATACGATGCAGAGTGTTATTGGGATTACGGGTGATGCACCCGGCAATTTGAAAAAGCGCGGTGTCCGGTATAAAGAAGTGCCGCTCAAAGGGAATGCATATGATTTGGATGCCATTGCCGCGGCGGTGGATGAAAATGTAAAGCTGGTGGAAATACAGCGGTCCCGTGGTTACATGCTTCGCGATTCCTTATTTCCTGAGGATATAAAAAAAATTGTCGATACGGTCAAAGCAAAAAATCCTGATACGATTTGTTTTGTAGATAACTGCTACGGTGAATTTACCTGTAAAGAAGAACCGATCGAACTCGGTGCGGATATTACGGCAGGTTCGCTTATTAAGAATGCCTGCGGCGGATTTGCTCCTACCGGAGCATATATCTGCGGTAAGGCGGATCTGGTGGAACTTTGTGCCCATGCATGGACGGCTCCTGGGCTTGGCTCTGAGATGGGATCTTATGCAGCTAGCTATCGGCCGTTTTTCGAGGGACTTTTTATGGCACCGCATGTAACACGTCAGGCCATGATGAGTGCCGAATTCTGTTCATCCGTATTTAAGATACTCGGATTTTCAGTAACTCCTGAACCGGGACACTTAAGAACAGACCTGATTACAGCGATTACATTAGATACTGAGGAAAATATGTGCCGCTTCGCGGAAGCCGTTCAGAGCTGGTCGCCTGTCGATTCTGATGCAACACCGATTCCCGGTCCCATGCCGGGATATGTAGATCCTATTATCATGGCTGCCGGTACTTTTGTTCAGGGGTCAACCATAGAAATGTCGGCAGATGGTCCGGTGCGTCCTCCATACATTATGTATTTTCAAGGCGGACTTGTATTTGAACATGCTCTTCTTGCCGTCATGGGGGCAGCAGAAAGAATCCTAGAAAGTCGAAATGAATTGTAATTAAGAGGACTGCTTTGTAGTGGGCAGTTTTTTCTTTTAGCCAAGTATGATTGCTTTTTTACGTATGCTAATGTATAATGGACTTCACTTATGGGACTATAGCTCAGCCGGTCAGAGCGCTTCGTTGACATCGAAGAGGTCTTCAGTTCGAATCTGAATAGTCCCACCACAGAACTTCCAATTCTTATGAGGCGGAAGTTTTTGCTTTCAAGGAGCAGATTGTTCGACTTTTATATACTTCATAATTCTTTTCTTGATTGTCCAATTTGCTACTGTAATTTGGTGAAAATAAGATTTAAAATGATGTGTCTTTTGATTTAGAAAGACGGGCATAATGTCTGTTTGACAAATAACAGGAAACTCGGTTTATTATCTGCCCGAAGATAGTGGTAAATAAGTTTACTCACTGAGAAATCAATGTCGGTAAGATGCTGATAAATTATTGACAAAACAGGGGGTGATAGATATACTTATAAGGTAACTTGCGGCCCGGTGGTGTAGTGGTCTAACATGCCGCCCTGTCACGGCGGAGATCGTCAGTTCAAATCTGATCCGGGTCGCCAAGTGCGGAAGTAGCTCAGTGGTAGAGCACAACCTTGCCAAGGTTGGGGTCGCGGGTTCGAGTCCCGTTTTCCGCTCCATATGGCGGCATAGCCAAGCGGTAAGGCAGAGGTCTGCAAAACCTTTATCTCCGGTTCGATTCCGGATGCCGCCTCCATATTTTAGATGAAAGTTCCATGAACCTGCCGGGGTGGCGGAACTGGCAGACGCAAGGGACTTAAAATCCCTCGAATCGTGAGATTCGTACCGGTTCGATTCCGGTCCTCGGCACCAAAAACAACTGTTGTGAAATTTCGCAGCAGTTTTTTATTGCTTATTTCTAAAATGGATTTGTCTGTGAGTTATTTTTAACCGACTGATCAGTAAAACAACTTATAATCATTAGTGCATGATGTCGCGCTTTGTCATAAATAAGATGAAGCGGTCCGTGTAATATCTGCAGTAGTGGCATGGATAAAATCAATCAGTGCTCTTGCAGATAAAAGAATCTGTTGACCTCGTTGGCCGGCACTGATACTGATTTGTTCATGAAACAGACAGGAACTGTCTATATAAGTAGAAAATTGTTTCTTCATTCCTATCGGTGAACATCCGCCTCTTACATATCCGGTGAGAGCGGGAAGGTCTTTTACATGAATCATTTCAAGATTTTTATTTTTACTAATTCGGGCGGCTGCCTTTAAATCTAGTTCCTTTGAGGATGGCAAGCAAAAAATAATAGGGCCGGTTCTATCGCCTTTTGTCACGATGGTCTTAAAAACTATGGCGGGGTCATATCCGAGGGCGGCAGCAGCGTGGGTGCCTGACAGATTACTTTCTTTGTATTCATAAGATCTTGCGATGTATGGTATTTTTGCCTTATCAAGTATACGCATAACATTGGTCTTCTTTTCTTTACTCATAAAACCTCCTGCTTAGAACATACGCGCGTGCAAAAGCATTGTCAATCAATTATTGCTGATTTTATGCAATTATTATGCAATGTTGATATAAAATTTTAATGGGGATTTTTATACAATTACTCTTCTTTGTGGAATCATTTGGGCGATGGATTTGATTGTCAGAATTGAGAGAGATTTTATGGAAGCGCGCTTACCCACAACAACTTGACACCGTCCCATGCAAAGGCAGGCGTAACGGTGAATTAGGAAAATGGTATAATAAAAAAAGAATTTAAGGCAGGTGAGGATATGTATATTTCTGATGTGAGGATTGAGAATTATCGTACATTCCAAGATGTGACATTTCATTTTGACAGTCGTGCCAATTATATCGTTGGAGATAACAATATCGGGAAGTCTAATTTTCTAAGTTTTTTAAAAACAGTTACTCATGGATATGGATTCCGGGAAGCGGATTTTCTTGATGAGAATAATCCGATACGTGTCTTTTTTACTCTTTCCTCTGCAGATATGGGAACAGGGGAATTTGCACATATCGAACTTCGCCAGTTAGTGAGTGAAGTGGTACCGACTCTGATCAATTCTGATACGGGCGAACGATTACCGCTCGAATATATGCGCTGTCTGTTTTATATTGATTATGCCTTAGATGATGTGCCGCGCAACATGGTTACGGATGAAGAGCTTCTACAGATATCTTCCTTATATAAGGATTATCTTTCTGCAGGAGAAGAGACAATTCGAGAGGCGGAAGAACTTTTGGCAAAAAAAGGGCTTCCGGTCAGCTTACCGTCCGATCCTAACTTGGCAGTGGTTAAAATATTGAAAGTTATTTTCACATCAGATAAAGATGCGGCACCGTCCGGTTTTACAATTCGTTTAATGTTTGCGATTGCCTCACATCTGTTGGTTCAGCTTGTGGAAAAAAGAAACAGTAAAGCAATTCCTTTTGAAAATATCATTGTATACAATAAATGGGGAAAACGATTTTTTCCCTTGGTGTTAAGCATCGATGAACCCGAATTGCATCTTCATCCATATCTGCAGAGAGCGGTATTGGCCTTTTTGCAGTCCATTTTAAATAATGAAGAACCTTTTTTTAAAAAACTGATACAAAGAACATTAGGGGTTGACGGACTTGACGGGCAGCTTTTTGTAGTAACTCATTCCACAGATTCTCTGGTAAATGACTATCGGCAAATCATCCGTTTATATTGGAATGAAGAAAAGAAAGTACAGGTGTCTTGCGGAACTACTTTCCATTTCAACCGTGAAATAGAGAAGCATTTGATAATGCATTTTCCCGAGGTTAAAGAGGCACTGTACTCGCGGTGTACTATTTTAGTAGAAGGTGAAACAGAGTATGGTTCGTTTCCTTATTTTGCGAAGACTTTAGGCATTAATTTTGATTATTATGGAATCTGCCTGATCAATGCCCGTGGTGAAAGCTCTATTACAAAAATTTCCCAGTTGATCCGACGTTTTCATATTCCTACAGTTTGTCTTTATGATAAGGATGTAATGGTTGAAAATCCGAAACCTTATGTTTTTTATACTGACTATATTTGTTATGAAATGGATGTGGTACAGGCTTGTATATCCAGTGGGAGTATTGGCGTTTTGAATCGGGTGATACATTCTGTGGAAGACAGTTCCGATGTGGTAAATTCTTCTCTTGTGAAAAAAGCGGGACAAAAACTTGGCATGGCTCGTGGTTCTTATCCGCCGAGAAAGCTGTCTAATATTTCGAAACGGGATAATCGTTCACTGCAGTTCTACTACTTTGCCTGGCTTTATGGAAATAAAGGGGTCATTGTTGGAAGAGCTATTGGTGAATTTTTAACAGGGAAGGAAATCCCGCCTGCATTTAAGACTGTGATTGAAGCAGCAGTTTCTTATTCAAAGGGAGAAATACTTTAAGGGAAACGGATTCACCAAAATTTAATCGAGTTTATGTTGAAAAAAAGAGTTTGATATTTTAGAATCATAAAGATAACTATTTAGCTGTTTTAATTTAAGGAGGCCGGAATGGGTACAGTTTCGCTACAAGGCCGATCAATTTTAGGGCTGGAAGATTTTAAAGCTGAAGAGATTGAACGGGTGCTTGATGTGGCGGCACAAATGAAAAGAATTGTGTTGTCCGGGAATAAGAAAAAGGATTATCTTAAAGGGAAATCTATTGTTACCGTATTTTCCGAGGCTTCCACCAGGACGCGTAGTTCTTTTGAACTTGCCGGTAAGTATTTGGGGGCGGATGTTGTTAATATTACAAAGAGCGGCAGCTCAATGACGAAAGGTGAAAGCCTGCGTGATACATTGCTTACTGTTTCGGCAATGGGAACAGATGTGGTGATTGTTCGTAATTCGTCAGAGGGGGCCGCTCTTTTTGCATCCAAAGTAAAAAGCCCGAAGGTAAAGACACCTTTGATTTTTAATGCAGGTGATGGGGCGCATGAGCATCCCAGTCAGACGTTACTTGAACTTTTTACACTTCGTGAAGCGGGAAAGAAGATCAAGGAAATGAAGTATGCAATTATTGGAGATATTCTTCACTCCCGCGTGGCGAGGAGCGATATTTACGGATTTACGAAATTAGGTGCGGAAGTTCATTTAACAGGACCGCGTACATTGGTGCCTAAAAAGTTAGAGGCCATGGGAGCGATTGTGGATGATAAATTGGAAGATGCTTTAAAAGACGCTGATGCTATTAATATCCTGCGCATTCAGCTTGAAAGAGCAGCAGGCGGTTTTTTCCCGACTACCCGTGAATATGCCCGTTTGTGGGGAATTAATCGGGAACGCTTAGCACTTTGCAAACCTGATGTGGCAATCATTCATCCGGGGCCGATGAACCGGGGAATAGAAATTTCTCATGATATAGCTTATGATGAGCAGTCTTGGATTCAGGAAGAAGTGCGGAATGGCGTTGCAGTACGTATGGCATTGTTATATTTAACGCTGACGGAGGGAAAAGACATTGAAACTGATTATTAAAAATGGAACCATTATAAATCCCGTCCATCATCAACATGAGAAGGGTGATGTGGTGATTGAAGATGGAAAAATCGTGTCTTTGGGAGGCATAGCTGATGTGCCCGGCGCAGAAGTATATGATGCGGAAGGTTTTTTTGTAACGCCCGGCCTGATTGATATGCATGTCCATCTTCGTGAGCCTGGGCAGGAAGCAAAAGAAGATATCCATACAGGAACACAAGCAGCCGCCGCAGGTGGGATCACTCATGTGGTGACAATGGCAAATACAAAACCGGTTATTGATAATATGGCTGTCCTTCGGGCAGTACAGAAGCGGGTTGAAGAGGATGGTGTAGTAAAAGTCAGCATTATCGGTTCCGTATCGAAGGGACTGAAAGGGGAGCAGTTGTCTGAAATGGGGGATTTATCTGCTGCTGGCGCGGTGGCGTTCTCTGATGATGGACATTATGTGGAAAATGCCAATTTCATGCGGCGTGCGATGGAATATGCAGGGCAGCTTGGAAAAATGATTATCGACCATGCAGAAGATATGACGATGTGCGGTGATGGATTTATGAATGAGGGTATCATTTCTTATCAGATGGGAGTGGCTGGGAGGCCGGCTGTAGGGGAGGATATCGCGGTGTCGCGAGATTTGCTCCTTTCACAGTTAACGGGATGCCATATCCATATTGCTCACGTAAGTTCCGCAAAAGCGGTGGGATTGATTCGAGATGCAAAGAAGAAAGGGATTGATTGTTCTACAGAAGTGACAGCGCAGCATTTATATTTCACTGACGATTATTTGAAAAATTATGAATCCGCTTTTAAGATGGCGCCTCCTATACGGACGGAAAAGGATCGGCAGGCATTGATTAACGGACTGCTTGATGGAACGATTGACGCTATTATGACGGATCATGCGCCTCATGCTGACGAGGAAAAGGATGTGCCTTTTAACTGCGCGCCGAATGGAATTGCAGGGCTGGAAACATCTTTGGCATCAACATTGACCGTCCTTTATCATACCGGTAAGATGTCTATCGATCGCATTGTCGAACTGATGGCGGTTAATCCTGCGAAACTTCTCCATATTTCCGGTGGTGTGCTGGAAGAAGAAGGAACAGCGGATATAACTGTTATTGATCCTGACAAAGAGTGGGTAGTCCGTGGAAATGAGTTATATACAAAGTCTCTCTTTACGCCATATGAAGGGATCAGCCTGAAGGGAAAGGCTGTTCTTACGATAGTGGATGGGGAGATTGTTATGAAAGGAGGAAAGGTGGTTAAATGAGGGGCCTGCTGGTTTTAGAGAATGGCGTTCGATTTAAAGGGGATTTGTTGGGGTCAGCAGAGGGAATTGGCGAACTTGTTTTTAATACGGGAATGACAGGATATCAGGAATGTTTTACCGATCCTTCTTACGAAGGGCAGATTCTTGCGTTGACGTATCCCTTGATTGGCAATTACGGCGCTAATAATGAATTTATGCAGAACAGCAAACCTGCAGCTACTGGGTATGTCTTGGATCAAATTACGATTCATCCGAGCAATTGGGAATGTAAAGAAACGATTGCTGATTTTATTGAAAGATATAATGTGCCGTGTCTCTACAATGTGGATACTCGTGCAGTTACCCGTGCCGTACGAAAATACGGTGTCATGAAAGCGATTATTATCAGAGACGATACTGATGAAAAAATAATTCAGGAGAAATTGACGAAAGAGCTTCATCGGGATCAGGTTGAAAGAGTAACGGCTGATAAGCCTTATATCTATGGTCATGGGACACATAAGGTATCTTTGCTTGATTGCGGTCTTAAGAAAAACATCTTAGTCAGCCTTGCTAAAAACGACTGTACTGTAACCGTATATCCCTGCCATACCACTGCAGCAGAAATGCTTGCGGATAACCCTGATGGTATATTTCTGAGTCCCGGTCCGGGGGATCCTCTCGATGTACCTTATGTCATCAGTACGGTTAAGGAATTGATCGGGAAAAAACCGATTTTCGGCATCTGCCTTGGTATACAGATGCTTTCTCTGGCATTGGGAGCGCATACTTTTAAGCTGCCTTTCGGGCACCGCGGATCAAATCATCCGGTGAAAGATCTGCGTACAGGGCGTGTCTATATTACCAGTCAAAACCATGGGTATGCTGTTTCTGATGAGGAACTGCCGGAATGTATAGAAGTGACCCACAGAAGTGTCAATGATGGAACGATTGAAGGGTTCTGCCATAAAACTCTGCCGATTCAGGCAGTACAGTACCATCCGGAAGCATCACCGGGACCGACGGATAATTTTTACCTGTTTAAAGAATTTGTAAAGGCAATGGAGGATGCAAAAAGATGACAAAAAAGAATGTAAAGAAAGTCTTAGTCATTGGTTCCGGTCCTATTGTCATCGGGCAGGCAGCTGAGTTTGACTATGCGGGAACGCAGGCTTGCCGTTCTTTAAAAGAAGAAGGAATAGAAGTTGTTCTTGTCAATAGCAACCCATCAACCATTATGACAGACGTAGATATTGCAGATCGTGTATATATTGAACCGATTACGCTGCCTTTTGTAACGGAAGTCATAAAAAAGGAACGACCTGACGCGCTGCTTGCCACCTTGGGCGGGCAGGTCGGCTTAAATATGGCGGTGGATCTTTCAGAGGCAGGCGTCTTAGAAAAATATGGTGTGGAATTGCTTGGCTCTTCACTCCATGCTATCAAGCATGCGGAAGATCGTGAGCTGTTCAAGCGTGCGATGAATGAAATCCATCAGCCTGTTCCTGAAAGCGGTATTTTTGATGAACTGGAACCGGCAGTAACTTTTGCTGATAAAATCGGCTATCCTGTTATTATTCGTCCTGCATATACGCTCGGGGGCACAGGCGGCGGTATCGCTCATGACCGCTATGAAATGGAGGAAATTTCCAATCGTGGTATTAAATTATCCCCTATTAATCAGATTCTGGTAGAACGCAGTGTGGCTGGTTGGAAAGAAGTGGAGTTCGAAGTGATGCGTGACAGTGCAGATAATTGCATTATTGTCTGTGCTATGGAAAATATCGATCCTGTCGGCGTCCATACAGGAGACTCCATCGTTGTGGCGCCGACACAGACACTAACAGATGGTCAGTACCAAATGTTGCGTACCGCTTCTTTAGATATTATTCGTTATCTCCAAATTGAAGGCGGCTGTAATGTGCAGTATGCGCTGGATACGAAAACAAATAATTACTATGTAATCGAAGTGAATCCCCGTGTCAGCCGTTCTTCCGCGCTGGCATCCAAGGCGACGGGCTATCCGATTGCGAAAGTGGCGGCGAAGATTGCTTTGGGGATGCATCTTGATGAAATCACGAATAGCATTACAAAGCGTACGAAAGCATGTTTTGAGCCGTCTATTGATTACATAGTCGTTAAATTCCCCCGATGGCCTTTTGAAAAGTTTACCCTGGCGGATCGTTCAATTGGGACGCAGATGAAAGCCACTGGGGAAGTCATGGCACTTGACCGTACTTTGGAAGGGGCTCTGTTGAAGGCACTCCGGTCATTGGAGGTAGGAGAAGGTTACCTTCACTTGAAAAAATTAGATGGGCAATCCTTATATGATATCCGTTGTCTTTTGAGTCGAATTGATAATGAACGTCTCTTCGTCCTGGCAGAAGCACTTCGTCGTGGTATTGAACCGGAAGAGATCAATAGGATCACCAAGATCGATTTGTTCTTTATTTACAAAATCCAAAATATTATCAGGATGGAACGCCGACTGCTTAAGGAAGGGCTGACGGAAGAAACATTAAAAGCGGCCAAACGCATACAGATGCCTGACCCGGCTATTGCCCACTTTGCAGAAATCTCCATAAAAGATGTAGAAAACTTCCGGAAGAAATTTAATTTGCATCCTGACTATAAAATGGTAGATACTTGTGCCGCTGAGTTTGAATCTTACACTCCTTATTATTATTCTACTTATAGCAGTGAAGATGAGGTGAAACCGCAGGGAGAAAATGCGGTCATTGTTTTTGGATCCGGACCGATCCGTATCGGACAGGGAATCGAATTTGACTATTGCTCTGTTCATGCTTCCTGGGCATTGCGAGGGGCGGGGAAGAAATCTATTGTTATCAATAATAATCCTGAAACTGTATCTACGGATTTTGATACATCAGACTCTCTGTATTTTGAACCGCTCTCGGAAGAAGATGTACTGGAAATTATTGAAAAAGAAAAGCCGGAAGGCGTTATTTGCCAGTTTGGGGGACAGACAGCAATCAATTTAGCAACGCCTATGGCAAAAAGGGGAATCCGTATTATTGGCTCCTCTAATGAAAGTATAGATATGGCGGAAGACCGTGAACGCTTTGATACACTTATGGGACAGCTCGGTATAGCAAGACCGAAAGGCTGTCTTGTAGAAAGTGTGGAAGAAGCTATGGAAAAAACGCAGGATCTGGATTATCCGCTTATTGTACGACCCAGTTATGTGCTTGGCGGCCGTGCGATGCAGATCGTTTATGATCAGGCTGAACTGCGCCAGTATCTGAAGGAGGCCGTTGTAGCTTCTCATGAACATCCGGTCCTTATTGACCAGTACATGGTTGGCCGAGAAGTAGAAGTGGATGCGATTTCTGATGGTATTGATGTATGCATCCCGGGAATTATGGAACAAATTGAACGTTCCGGTGTTCATTCCGGCGATTCTATTGCTGTTTATCCGCCTCAGCATCTAACACAGGAAACGATAGAGACTTTGACCGATTACACACGGAAAATTGCGCGAGCGATGAATGTTAAGGGCCTTATCAACATTCAGTTCATTGTTGTCGGTAATAAAGTTTATGTTATTGAAGTGAATCCGCGTGCCAGCCGTACGGTTCCCTTCATGAGCAAGATTACAGGAATCAACATGGTGGAGCATGCAACGCGAATTGCGCTTGGCGAATCTTTGGAATTGCAGGGACTGCCGCTGGGTCTTGTTCCTGATAAAAATTATGTAGCCGTTAAAGCACCGGTATTTTCATTCTCTAAGTTGGGACTTGTGGAAATCAAGCTGGGACCGGAAATGAAATCAACCGGTGAGGTTATGGGAATCGGGCATACATACCAGGAAGCACTCTATAAAGCCGTTGTTGCCGCAAATCTTATGATTCCTGCCAAAGGAAATATTCTTATTACTGTTAGTGACAGGGATAAACCGGAAACGGCGGAACTGGCAAAGCGATTTGTAGAACTTGGTTATCACCTAATCAGCACGTCCGGTACAGGCGAGTATTTCAAGAATCGCGGTATTCCGGTAGAAATAATCAGGAAGATTCATGAGAAGGGAGAAAACTGTGAGAAGTATTTGAAGTCAGGAAAGGTAGACATGGTACTGAACACTATTTCTTACGGAAGTCAGATTGAACAGGAAGGCTACGACCTGCGGCGCATTGCGGTCGAATTGGCGATTCCCTGTCTTACCTCTTTGGATACGGCAAGAGAAGTACTCCGTGTTATGGCAGAGGCGGCCGGTGAAAACCGGAATGTAGAAGCCATCCAGGATTATATCGGGGAGAATTAATTATGGCCGGTTATGTAGAAAAGGGTGTTATTCGTCTTCATGAAAAAGTGGGGCATGATATCTGGAGAATGCAGATTGAACTTCCACAGACTGCTAAATCGGCACTGCCAGGACAATTTATTCATATAAAAATTAACGATCCCAGCAAATTGTTGCGGCGGCCTATTTCTATCGCAGGCATTGAACCGGGAAAAGGCCTTGTGGAAATTATTTATCGAATTGTTGGTAACGGGACGGAAGCCATGGCTCATATGAAAATAGGGGATGTTGTTGACAGCCTTGGGCCATTGGGAACCTCTTTTTCCATGGATAAAGGACATATTGTAGGGGTTGGCGGTGGTGTAGGAATCGCACCGATCCTTTTCATGGCACGTTATGCAAAACGGGGACAAATGACAGTTGTCATCGGTGGAAGAAATAAAGAAGAAGTATTCTGGAAAGACCTTTTCCCTAAAACTTTGAAACAATTAATTGTAACAACAGATGACGGTTCTTATGGGATTAAAGGATTCTCCGTATCTGTTCTGCCTGAACTTTTTGCGGAAGAACAGGTAGATGAGGCCTGTATCTGCGGTCCCGGTATCATGATGAAAACAGCGGCGCAAATGGCAGCGGATGCAGGAATATACTGCGAGGTTTCCATGGAACGCCGGATGGGCTGCGGCACGGGAACATGCTTGGCGTGTGTTTGCGATAAAGTTGACGGCGGGCATTACAAAGTCTGTCTTGACGGACCGGTATTCAATGCACAGGAGGTTTGCTTATGAGTACTGATCTGAATGTGAATTTCCTTGGTATAAGGATGAAAACACCTATTATTGCGGCGTCAGGGACTTTTGGATTTGGCGTGGAATATAAGGATTACATGGACTTATCGCAAATCGGAGCAATTTCCTGTAAAGGGATTGCTATTACGCCTTGGGACGGTAATGAAGGCGTTCGTATCGCAGAAACGTCATCAGGAATACTGAACTGCATTGGCCTCGAAAATCCCGGTACTAATGCTTTTAAGAAAAGGTATCTGCCTGAGTTAAAAAAGTACGACGTACCGGTGATTTGTAATATTGTAGGAAAGAACCCGGAAGAGTATGGCATGGTTGCAAAAGCATTGTCTGTGGAAGGCGTAGATGCTTTTGAAGTCAATATTTCCTGTCCGAATGTAAAGTGTGGAGGGATTGCTTTTGGTTCTGATCCCCATATGGCGGCAGAAGTGACGAGAGCCGTAAAAAGAAATACTGATTTGCCTGTCATCATGAAACTGTCTCCCAATGTGACGGATATAGTTTCTATAGCCAGAGCGGTAGAAGATGCTGGGGCGGATGCAGTGTCGCTCATAAATACGCTTCTTGGTCTTGCAATTGATGTCAAAACGCGGAGGCCGATACTTGGTAATGTGACTGGCGGATTATCAGGCCCTGCGATAAAACCTGTGGCGCTTCGTATGGTATGGCAGGTGGCACATGCTGTTCACATCCCCGTTTGTGGAATGGGGGGGATCATGACTGGTACTGACGCAGTGGAGTTTATGATGGCCGGTGCGGATACTGTGCAGGTGGGAACAGCATCATTAGCAAGTCCCTATGCAATTCCAAAGATCACTGATGAATTACGTATGTGGTGTGAAAAAAATAATATTTCTGATGTAAATAGCATAGTAGACACGTTACAAGTCTGAAAGAGGTGACAGAGGGATATCTTTGCCACCTCTTTTGATAGGCTAAAATATAAATTTATTTTGATGATATATTACACATGGACATCATATGTAGAGGAAATTATGGAAAAGTCATATTTGGTGCAGATGAAGTTTTCTTCCGCGATGAACAGATATTTTAATGTACCTATAAAAACGGTTCTTCGTCAAAACTTACGTGGAATTTCCATAAGAGAGAAGATCGTGATGTTACCCACATCACTGAAGGACAAATTACTTCCGACAGGAATACCGTATAGAATAGAGGAAATTAAAATTTTATACTGAGAAAAACGCTATACTAATTATTCAACACTATTCTTATTGATGCATGATATATAAGGAAGATTGATTTTATAAAATATCAGGAGAATAAAGTATATGTTTTATATGCGGAGAACATATAAGTTCCTGTACTTTTGCTATGTTCGGGTTTAGATGATAAAATAATAAAATAAGTTTTTATAGGTGTGGGATATCAGAATGAGCCAATTTCTTACTCACGTATATGGACAGAAAAAATTAAAAAGGGAGCTGAAGCTTTTGATGGAAAATCATAGGTTACCGCATACTATGATTTTTTACGGTGATGATGGGCTGGGAAAAACAACAGCTGCTTTTGATTTTGCAGATTTTCTCACAGGGGCATCTGAAAAAATATGGGTGGAAATTAAAAAGATAAAAAGCAGTAAAAATGAAAAGCTTCTGGAAAATCTGAAAGGAGACCGTGTTTGGTATATCCGGCCGATGGGAATGGAACTTAAAATTGACCAGTTCCGCGCCTTTATGGAGGAAATGGCTTCCTTTGATGAAAAATTGCGTGTATGTATTATCGATGATGCGCAGAAAATGAACCAATACGCGGCGAATTCCTTCCTGAAAACCTTGGAAGAACCGGTAGAAAATCTATATTTTATTCTTGTTACTTCTGATATAAATGCACTTTTACCGACGATTGTTTCACGAGGGGAAAGATTTCCTTTCTTTCCGTTAATGGAAAATGAGTTTTATTACTTAGTGGAGACAGTGGCTGAAGAATTTAATTTTGACGGGACAGTAGGGAAGGAAACAGCGTTCAAGGTTTCTGAAGGTAATCCTGGCGTTGCTAAAGATCTTTGTGGTGAAAAAGGGATGATGCAGTTGGACGTGGCCATGAGGTTTTGGGAAACGGTCACAACATCTTCAACAGCATTTTCTTCTTTATCCGCATGGACATTTAAGGAACGGGAGGATTTTTTGGTTTTGCTTCGATGGGTTATTATCATCGGACGGGATCTCATGATTGGCGCTGAAACTACCGATGATCAGCTGGAGAAATGTATGCAATGGTCTGATCGGGAGAAGCGGCTGTTGAAATATTGGACTGACGGCCGTGCGATAGAGGCATTAGCTGTCTTGCAAAAAGCAGAATCGGCGTGTCGGCGTTATATCTCCACTAAAAATATATGGGATATGATTTTAATTCAATTACAGCACATACAGAAAGGCGATTATATATGGAACAAGTAGTAGGAGTTCGCTTTAAAAAAGCTGGCAAAATTTATTATTTTGCTCCTAATAACTTGCATTTACAAATCAATGACGGGGTTATTGTAGAAACATCCCGCGGTATGGAATATGGGCACATCGTAACGATACCGGCGGGAGAAAGAGTATCCGAGGATAATGGACCGCTAAAACCGGTTGTTCGTAAAGCAACTGTAAAAGATATGGTACAACTGGAGCGAAATCGAGAAAGAGAGAATTCGGCTTTTGCTGTTTGCATTGAGAAAATTGAAAAGTTCAAGGTACCGATGAAACTCTTACGTACAGAATATACTTTTGACAGAAGCAAGATTGTATTCTTTTTCACAGCAGAAGGCCGCGTTGATTTTCGTGAATTGGTAAAAGAGTTAGCTTCTGTTTTTCATACGCGCATTGAATTAAGGCAGGTGGGGGTCAGGGATGAGGCGAAACAGGTCAGCGGTATTGGTTCCTGCGGAAGACCGCTTTGTTGTGCGACTTATTTGGGGGAATTTGCCCCGGTTTCTATTAAAATGGCAAAAAACCAGGGATTATCTTTGAATCCTGCTAAAATATCCGGCGTTTGCGGGCGTCTTATGTGCTGCCTTCGATATGAAAATGACCAGTATACAGGAGATCATTCACGAAAGAAATGCTGCTGCGGCGCGCAGGAGTCCTATAAAATGTTTCGTGTCGGAATGAAAGTTATCACTGACGAAGGTGAAGGACAAGTTGTCTATGTAAATCTGCAAAAACACAGTGTGAAAGTACAGTTGGAAGGCGGACGGACGAAAACGATGCAATGGGATGTGGTGGAACCGGTGGAAAATGAATAATTGGGTTTTAAATGAGGGAGAACGGCTGGATGATTTGGTTAGGGGCGATATGAAAATTATCCAGAGGCCGGATCAATTTTGCTTCTCTTTGGATTCTATATTGGTGGCTCACTATGTTTTGATTCGCAAAAAAGACAGGATTGCTGATTTGGGAACCGGCACGGGAGTTATTGCGCTCTTGCTTTCCACACTTGGCGGTGAAGATATTACTGCGTTTGAAATTAATCCGGTAATGGCGGATTTAGCTCGTAGAAATGTGAATGGGAATAACAAATCAGATTGTATAAAAGTCGTGGAATGTGACTACAGGAATGTAAAGAAGATTTATCCGACGGGAAGTTTTGACTCTGTTGTGGTAAATCCGCCTTATCGGGAAATAGGAACCGGTCGAATGAATCATTGCAAAGGTGTAGCCAGCGCCAGTTATGAATTAAATGTAACCTTGGAAGATATTTTTCATACAGCACAGTATCTTTTGAAATATGGCGGCCGTCTAACTATGGTTCACCGTGCGGATCGTTTAGTCGATTTGATTACGCTTGGCCGCAGGTACAAAATGGAAGCCAAACGGATACGCCCCGTATATGCCCGAATAGGCGCTTCAGCGGTTCGTGTCTTACTGGAGTTCAGATATGGTGGACATACGGAATTAATCTTGGAACCGCCGTTATTAATCCATAATACTGATGGATCTTACACACAGGAGATTATGGAGATATATGGAAAGAAAACAAATGAATGAAGTGGAAGCGGGTACGTTGTACCTTGTGCCTACTCCTATCGGAAATTTATCTGATATGACAGAGCGGGCAGTAGGCATTTTACGACAGGTTGATTTAATCGCGGCAGAAGATACACGACACACAAGAATATTACTGAATCATTTTCAAATTTCCGGGCATGTGGTTTCCTATCATGAACATAATAAAAAAGAATCTGGCAATAAATTAATTGAAGCATTGAAAAGCGGTCGTTCCGTGGCTCAGTGCAGTGATGCAGGAATGCCTGTCATTTCTGATCCTGGGTCAGATCTGGTACGGCTTGCCATAGAGGCGGAGATTCCTGTTGTGCCTTTACCGGGACCTAATGCGGCATTGACAGCGTTAATAGCGTCCGGACTTGATGCCCGGCAGTTTGCGTTCATCGGCTTTTTGCCTAAAATTAACGCAAAGAAAAAGAAGTTGTTGTTTGATATGTCTCATATACCGGTTACTTTAATTTTTTATGAAGCCCCCCATCGGTTGAAAGAAACGTTAGAGACGTTGATACGGGAATTGGGAAACAGGAAAGCGGTTCTTGCAAAAGAGCTGACAAAAAGATTTGAAACCTTTAAAAGAAGCATGCTTCAGGAATTGTTGGATGACTTAGAAACGGAAATACCACGTGGAGAATATGTTATTCTTGTGGAGGGATGGAATGAAATTTCTGCGGAAGAAAAGGAACAGAAAACTGGCTGGCGTGAAGAGGCAGTATCTTTTGCGCTGAAGATGCCGTTAAAAGAAGCAGCAAGGCAAGTATCTTTTAAACATCATTTATCTCGTCGAGAAGTGTATCAGTACCTTTTAAATCAAAAAGAAGCTGATGCGAATAAATGATTTGGGAAATAATTGCTCCCGGTTATATAATGGAAAATACAAGGAAATAAAGACTTTTACAGGGGGAGTTACAATGACAGAAAAACCAAAATACTATATTACAACGCCGATTTATTATCCAAGTGCCAAACTTCATATCGGACATACATACTGTACGTCCATTGCGGACAGTATGGCACGGTTCAAACGCCTTGATGGATACGAGGTGATGTTTCTGACCGGTTCTGATGAACATGGGCAGAAGATTGAACAGAAAGCGGAAGAATCTGGAGTTACGCCGATTGAGTATGTGGATAATATTGTTGCTCTTTTCAAGCAGCTTTGGAAAGAACTAAATATTTCCAATGATGATTTCATCCGCACAACGGAAGAACGTCACCGTGAAGTGGTGCAGATGCTTTTTCAGCGTGCTTATGATAATGGAGATATCTATCTTGGGAAATACGAAGGATGGTACTGTATTCCTGATGAAACTTTCTGGCCGGAAAATAAGCTGACACCGGAGCATCTTTGCCCTGACTGCGGACGACCATTGCAACGTATCAGTGAAGAGGCCTATTTTTTTAAGATGTCAAAATACGCGGATAGATGGATGAAGTTTATCGAAGAAAATCCGGATTTTATCCAACCTGCATCTCGGAGAAATGAAATGATCCAGTTCGTTAAGGGCGGCTTGGAAGATCTTTGTGTGTCACGAACCAGTTTTACGTGGGGCATTCCTGTACCATTTGATCCCAAGCATGTTGTTTATGTGTGGTTTGACGCGCTTGTTAACTATATAACGGCAGCTGGTATTATTGATAATCCTAAAAAATTTAAAAGATTTTGGCCGGCTGATGTTCATTTGGTAGGGAAAGAGATTGTCCGGTTTCATTCTATTATCTGGCCAATTATGCTTATGAGTCTCGGGATAGAGTTGCCGAAAAAAATTTATGGTCATGGATGGCTGATTGTTGACGGAGAAAAAATGTCCAAGTCTAAAGGAAATGTAGTGGATCCTATTCCATTGCTGCAAGAGTTCGGCTCAGATGCTATTCGCTACTATCTTTTAAATGATATTCAGTTGGGACAGGATGGTAATTTCAGTAGAGAAAGGCTTATCAACCGTATTAACTCAGATCTTTCCAATGATCTTGGCAATTTGCTCCACAGAAGTTTATCCATGGTGGAAAAATATAGAAATGGGGTTCTTGTGCATGGTGACGCGTCTGTTGATCCCTGCATAGGAGAGGTATCTTCGGAAGTTGAAAAAAATGCAGAAGCTACTTTGCAGAGGTTCCGTAATGGAATGGATAATTGGAAAATTAATGACGCTCTTAAAGCGGTGTGGATCTTTATCCGTTCATTAAATAAATATATTGATGTAACAATGCCTTGGGTACTGGCAAAGGATGAAGCTAAAAGGGCTGCACTTGATGCTGTGCTTTATCACCTTTGCGAGGGTATGCGTTTTGTTTCTCTTATGGTAGAGCCCGTAATTCCAATTGCTGCTGAAAAGATTTGGGCGCAGTTGGGACTGGTTGATTTTGAAAAAGCAAATTATAAAAACCTTGTATGGGGCGGTATTGCTGATGGTACAAAAGTTGCCAAAGGAATGCCTATTTTCCCGCGTATTGAAGTGGAGAAAGAAGACTTGAAAGCGGAAGTAAAGTCGGAGAGAAAGTTCAACGTGAAGAAAACAGAAAATGACACAAGTGTTCCACTCATTACAATGGATGATTTTTTAAAGACGGAATTGCGTGTTGCGGAAATACTGACAGCAGAAAAAATAGAAAAATCAGAAAAGTTGATTAAGCTGACAGTGTCTTTGGGCGAAGAAATTAGGACAGTTGTCAGTGGTATTGCTAAATACTATAAGCCGGAAGAACTTGTCGGCAAGCATGTGATTTTTGTAGCGAACCTTAAACCGGCGAAGTTGATGGGGATAGAATCGCAGGGGATGGTTTTGGCAGCGTCCAAAGATAATGATCTTGTACTTCCTTTCGTTGATATGCCCTCAGGCAGCCGTGTGAAGTAATGGAACTTTTTGATACTCATGCGCATGTGTATGACAAACGTTTTGATAATGACAGGGAGCAAGTTCTGTCAGACGTATTTGCACATTTAAAATATGTGGTTTGTCCTTCTGAAAATTTGGAAACGAGCAGGAAAACGACAGATCTTGTAAACAGGTATCCCCGGCTCTATGGAGCAGTCGGTATTCATCCTCATGAAACCTGTCATGCGACGGAAGACAGCTTGCAGGAGCTCGAATCTATGGCGCGAGAAAATCATAAAATCGTTGCTATCGGTGAAATCGGTCTGGATTATCATTATTTCTATAGTGATAAAGAAATGCAGCAGAAATGGTTTCACCGACAGATAGAATTGGCAGGGAAGTTAGATTTGCCGATAATTATTCATGACAGAGATGCGCATGGCGATACACTCCGGATTTTGCGGGAATATAAACGGGATTCTTTGCGGGGGATACTGCACTGTTACAGCGGCAGTTTAGAGATGGCCAAAGAATTCATTCGTTTGGGGTTTTATATTTCCTTTGCGGGACCGGTAGTATTTCCTAAAAGTACCAAACTGAAACAGGTGGCTAAAGGAATCCCTTTGAATAGATTGTTAATTGAAACGGACAGTCCTTACCTGGCACCACCGCCACATAGAGGAGAACGGAATACGCCGCGTAATGTAATTTATGTGGCGGAAGAAATTGCACGGCTGAAAGATTTGAACGTAGAGGCTGTTGTTTTTCAGACAACGACAAATGCCTGTAACATTTATAAAATTGAGCAATAAATATAAACAAGCCGCCTTGTGCGAATCAAATCGCCAGGCGGCTTTTGCATGGGGGAAGTATGAAAGTGGCAGATCAATTATATGGACATATAAGGGGCAGCGATATCCGCAAATTTGGAATATCCCTTTTCATTGGGATGGATACCATCGGAATACCACGCATTATCAAGAGGGAAGGCAGTTGAAAAATCAATAAAGAGAATATCTAAGTCGATGCAATTTGCTTTTAAAAAGCTCCCATAGTTTTTCAAATCTTTATTATTTTTCGTAAAAGCAAAGTGCGTCTGCCATCCTGTGGTAATGCTGAGTGGTGTCATTAAAGGAGGGATACCGATGCAGAGAGGGATTTTCTTATTAAGTTTATTAATCTCGGATAACATCATTTTTTCCAAATGAGTTACTCTGATTCCGGAAAGTATGTCGTTGGTACCACCCATCATAAAAAACAATGCATTTTCATGGGGGCTGCTTAGAAACAGAGAGAGGGAATCAAAAATGTCTTCAAGTCCTGCACCGCATAAACCGTGATTGTAGTATTGGATGGCAGGGCAGCGTCTGGAAATTTGGTAAATCCAGCCATACTGCGGTAAGGTGCCGTATCCTGCAGTAAGACTGTCCCCAAAGAAATGAATTGAGTTTGCATTTTGAATATCCCAGTCCATGATGCTCCTCCCATGTTATATAACTAATGATAGAAATAGCAAGGTCCTTTTGTCAAATCGGCAAAAGGTTAAAAACCGTTTGCTATATGCAAAGATAATAGTCAGATTTCTTTTTAAATGGCTGCTTCATGGAGCTTTCAAAAGTGATATAATATTTTAAGATGGAAGATAGTGTACTATTATGGAGGCTGTAATGGATAGACAATTATCATTGGAGTTTGCACGTATTACAGAACAAGCTGCATTGAAAAGTGCGCGGCTCGTAGGATTAGGTGATAAGGAGGGCGCCGACCAGGCTGCTGTTGATGGTATGCATGAGCAGTTTGCTTTAACGCCTGTTTCCGGTACCGTGGTCATTGGCGAGGGTGAGATTGATGAAGCCCCCATGCTGTACATTGGTGAACATGTAGGACAGGGTGGGGAAGAAGTGGATATTGCGGTGGATCCTGTAGAAGGAACAAACCTTGTAGCAAAAGGAAAAAATGGTGCTATTGCTGTTCTTGCTATCGCTCCTAAAGGGTGTCTGCTTCATGCTCCGGACATGTATATGCAGAAAATCTGCGTGGGTCCTCGTGCGAAGGGGAGGATTGATATCCGTGCCTCGGTTACTGAAAATCTTAAAAATGTGGCAGATGCGATGGGACGTGAAGTTTCCGATCTGACGATGGTTATTTTGGACAGGGAACGCCATGAAAAGATTATTCGTGAAGCGAGGGAAGCCGGGGCCCGCGTATACCTGATTACTGACGGAGATGTAGTGCCTTCTGTCGACTGCGGTATCCAGGGCAGCGGCATCCATATGGTTATGGGGTCGGGCGGAGCGCCGGAAGGTGTTTTATCCGCAGTAGGATTGAAATGTCTTGGCGGTGATATGCAGGCAAGACTGCTTCCGCAGACGGAACAGGAGATCCAGCGGCTGCACACAATGGGGATTGATGATCCCAATAAAGTGCTGACATTGGATGATTTGGTAAAAGGAGATGACTGTATTTTCGCGGAGACAGCTATTACAGACTGTGCTATGCTTCGCGGTGTCCGTTTTTTTGGCGGCGGGGCAAGGACAAGTACTTTAGTTCTTCGTTATAAGACCGGTACTGTCCGTTTTATTGATACAGTTCACCGTTTTGGAGAGGATAAACCCGGTGTAAGAATGTTTTAATAACAGTATATTAGAAGAACCCTCGACAAATGCTTATGATGTTCAAGTGAGGCGGGGGTTTTTATATGGAATTTTTTTATTGTTTGCAGTAAAATATATTGTATTACAGATGAAAGGGGAGACTTATGCACGAATTGTTTGATTGGATTTATTCTATCGTGGTCGCTTTATTTTTAGCGATGATTATCCATATATTTCTTTTTGTCCCTACCAAAGTGGCAGGTTCATCCATGTATCCTACGTTAGAGGATGGACAGTATTTAATTGTTTCCAAGTTAGGGCATGTTTTCCGTCAGACGCCTGATTATGGTGAGATTGTTATTATTGACAGCCGTACGCAGAGAATGCGGTCGTGGGCGGATGATTTATCTGAACCTGCTTTAAACTACGTGGCACTTTTCAGCCGAAGCGGTCAGGGACACAATGTTTGGGTAAAGCGTGTGATCGGTAAGGGCGGGGATAAGCTGGAGTTTCATGATAATGCGGTATACAGAAATGGCACAAAATTGAATGAACCCTACATCAATGGCGTGATGGAGTTCTCAATGCCCGGTTCGTTTACGGTGCCCGAAGGAACAATTTTCGTTATGGGCGATAATAGAAATCATAGCTCTGACAGCCGATTTATCGGGCCGATTCCAATTGACCACGTACTTGGAACTGTAGTGATTGAGTTATGATGGAAGACCGTTTCCTGGAAGCAGGAGCGGTTTTTATTTGCAACAAAGGATAGGAGTATTATGTTATAATAACTTATATTTTATGTTCAATGATGGGGAATGAGGGGTGATTATTTTGGCACATTGCAATGAAAATTTTAATGATTTGCAGGGAGCGTATTTGTTTGCAAAAATAAGAAAGGAACAGGAAACATACAAAGCGAATTACCCGGATGCTGATATTATCTCTCTTGGCATTGGTGATGTAACGCAACCGTTAGTTCCGGCTGTTGTTGAGGCCATGATGAAAGCTGTTGCGGAAATGGGAGAAGTGGAAACTTTCCGTGGTTACGGTCCGGAACAAGGATATTTATTTTTGCGTGAAGCTGTTGCCCTGCACGATTTCAAAGACAAGGGATGTGATGTTTCACCGGATGAAATTTTTATTAGTGATGGCGCAAAATGTGATATAAGTAATATGCAGGAAATATTTGCCACGTCAGATATTGTGGCAATTATGGATCCTGTATATCCAGTGTATGTGGACAGTAATGTTATGGCGGGACGAAGTGGGAAATTTGTGAATGGATCATATGAAAAATTTGAGTACCTGCCGTGTTATGAAGAATGTGATTTTAAAGCAAACCTGCCATCCCATGATCCCATGATTATTTATTTATGTTCACCCAACAATCCGACAGGAACTGCATTAAATAAAAAGGAATTAACTGTTTGGGTGAAGTACGCAAAGCAGACTAGATCAGTTATCTTCTTTGATGCTGCCTATGAGGCATTCATTACGGAAGACATTCCGCATAGCATTTATGAAATTGAAGGGGCCAAAGAGGTGGCAATTGAGTTCCATTCATTCTCTAAGACAGCCGGATTTACAGGGGTGCGCTGCGGATATGTCGTTGTTCCGAAAGAATTGAAGCTGGAAACAAAGTCAGGGGGATTAATCAGTGCAAATGAACTTTGGTATCGCCGACAATGTACGAAATTTAATGGATGCTCTTATGTTGTGCAGCGCGGGGCGGAAGCTGTATATACAGAAGCCGGACAAAAGCAGATACAGAAGACTTTGGGGATATACAGAAAAAATGCCCTGGCTATTTTGGCAGGGGTAAAAGAAGTCGGGTTACGGGCTTCCGGTGGAATAAACAGCCCTTATATATGGGTGTCTGTACCTGATGGAATGAGCAGCTGGGATTTTTTTCACTTCCTTCTTCGGGAAGCGCAGGTTATATGTACGCCGGGATCAGGATTCGGTCCATGCGGGGAAGGGTATGTCCGTCTGACCGCATTCAATACATCGGAAAAGACGGCAATGGCTGTGAAACGTTTGAAAACTGCTGTTAAAAAATATACAAATAAAGGATGAAGATATGAGCACAAATTTACAGATCGGTATTGTCGGGCTTCCTAATGTAGGAAAGAGTACGCTTTTTAATGCGATTACAAAAGCAGGTGCGGAGGCGGCCAATTTTCCTTTTTGTACTATTGAACCTAATGTGGGTGTTGTGGAAGTGCCGGATCATAGAATTTATGATTTGGCAGGTATATTTAATCCGAAAAAAACGACGCCTGCATTTACCCGTTTTGTGGATATTGCAGGGCTGGTGGCAGGAGCATCGAAGGGGGAGGGGCTGGGGAACCAGTTTTTGAGCCACATTCGTGAAACCGATGCTATCGCTCATGTTGTCAGATGTTTTGATGATGAAAATATCACTCATGTAGAAGGCGGAATTAATCCTGTTCGTGATATGGGCATCATTAATACAGAATTATGTCTGGCGGATCTGGAGAGCGTCGATAAGAAAAGAGTAAAGACTGCCAAGTTGGCTCAGGCGGGGATAAAAGAAGCAAAAGCGGTTTTACCAATTTATGAAAGGGTTTTTCAGGTTTTGCAGGAGGGAATACCGGCAAGAACTTTGGATTTAGCTGAGGATGAACTGGCGGTTCTTAAGGAATTAAATTTGATTACATTGAAGCCGGTTCTGTATGTATTGAATACGGCGGAAGATGATATTGCGAATCCCATAGATAATCCTTATGTGCAGGCGGCAGCAGCGCAGGCGGAAAAAGAAAATGCCAAATGGGTACCTGTTTCAGCAGAGATTGAGCAGGAAGTATCGGAATTGGAAGAAGGGGAAGCCAAAGCGTTTCTGGCTGATTTGGGAGAAACGGAACCGGGATTGAATCGTTTGATTCGTACGGCGTATGCAATGTTAGGCTTGATTAATTTCTTTACTGTAGGTGAAGATGAATGCCGTGCATGGACGGTTCATTCTGGGACAAAGGCGCCTAAAGCTGCGGGGAAAATTCATTCCGATATCGAACGTGGATTTATTCGTGCGGAAATCATTACCTATGATGAATTGATAAAATGTGGTTCTTTTGCAGCTGCCCGTGAAAAAGGACTGCTGCGGGTAGAAGGGAAAGAATATATTATTAAGGACGGAGATATCGCGTATTTCCGCTTTAATGTATAGTGGTAAAATAATTGAGCCTCCGATAAGGGGGCTTTTTTGCGGAGAAGTACTAATGAAGAAACTTTATGGAAATATTGTCACCGGTGCATTTGTTATGCGGATGAACAGATTTGTAATTCATGCGGAGATAGATGGGAGAATGGAAATCTGCCATATGCCTAATCCCGGAAGAATGAGAGAGCTTTTATTTCCGGGGGTCAAAATGTATCTTGTAAAAAGCAGGAATCCCTTGAGCCACACGGCATATCGTGTTATCGGCGTGGAACGTGATGGAGAAGTTATTCTTCTGGATACATCTAAGTGTAATGATGTGGCGCATTACTTAGTGAGCCATCATCTGATTGCTGGTTGGGAAGAATATTCCGTAGTACAGCGGGAAGTCACAATGGGTGACAGCCGATTTGATTTACTGCTGGGAAATGAAGCGACAGGAGAAGTATTTCCTGTAGAAGTGAAATCGTGTACTCTTTTTGGCGAAAAGGGGGCAATGTTTCCTGATGCAGTCACTGCAAGAGGAAAGAAACATGTTGATCATCTTGGGCAAATAGGACAGATCGGACGCGCAGGCATATTGATCCTTGTGCAATGGAATCGGGCAGAGTGGTTTTTGCCTGATTTTCATACGGATATTGAGTTTGCAAAAGCATTCCGGGTTAATATGGAGCGTATTGATTGGAAGGTGGCAGCGCTTCATTGGACGCCTGAATTTGATTACCCCGATCATGTAAAGCTTCTTCCCACTTCCACAAAGGCCTTGGATGAGGAGATGGGGAATTGTGGTGACTACTTACTGATACTTTATTTGGATAAAGACAAATTAGTGGAAATAGGAACCAAAGGGATTATGAACTTCCCTCAGGGGTATTATGTATATATCGGGTCCGCAAAGAGAAATTTAGAACAGCGGATCAGACGGCATCGTCATCTGAGAAAGAAAATGCATTGGCATATTGATTACTTACGGCAGGAGTCTGAGTTTATCGGTGTTATTCCGATTAGAACAAAGCGCGATTTTGAACATCTTTTGGCAGCGGCCATATCTGATATTGCAGATTGGGAAATTAAAGGATTCGGCTGTACGGACTGTTCCTGTAAATCTCATCTGTTCGGTTTTTATGAGAATCCGCTGCATATAAAAGCATTTACAAAGATTGAAGAAAATTTTGAAATCAATATATTGAACTCTTATTTTGATGCGTAAGAAAAGTGCCGATTGATGTGAACTGGCACTTTTAAAGTTTTATTCAGATATACCACTTTTGCTCTTGTATTTAAAATGGAAATATAGAAATAAGATGAACGCTCCGGCAAAAGCAGCCAGACTGGTAATTTGTGCACTTTTTAAGCTGAGAGCGAGTGTTCCGTAATCGCCTCTGTAATTTTCAAGGAAGAAACGAAGAAGAGAATAAAGCATGATATAGAGGCAAAAAGTAGTCCCTTCTGTCCGTGTTTTACATCCATACCAGAGAAGCAAAACAAAAATTAAAAGATCACCTTGGCATTCCCATACTTCTGCCGGCCAAAGCGGTTGGGCTCCATATGTATGATAAGCAAGAGTTGTGTCAGGATAGAGCAGCCCGAAATCTTGTCCAGTGGGATGTCCAAAAGCGTCTCCATTCATAAAATTGGCGATACGTCCGATAGCCTGTCCTAAAATAATTCCCGGTGTGACAGTATCGGCAAAAGGAAGAACTGGGATCTGATGTTTCTTTAAATAAAAATATGCGGCAATACACGCAAAAATAATGCCGCCTTGGATAGCCATCCCGCCTTGCCAGATATAGGGGATTTCCAATAGATGATTATGATAGTATTCCCAATCAAAAAAGAATACGTCCCAAAGCCTTCCGCCAACGATTCCTGCAAAAGCGATGACAAGTCCTAAATCAAACATGTGGGATTCCCATCCCCGTCTGTCTTTTTTTAGTAAGAAATAAGCGGTAATACATCCTGATATGATACCCAGAGAGAAGAAGATCCCGTATAAGCGGATAGGGAAATTACCGATAAAAAATAAATATTGATGCATAATTGGCCTCACTCAATTATAATGATAACAATACTATTTTATTATACTCTAAAAAATGAAAACAGGTGGGGTTTTTATGTTTAAGATTTTATTCGCAGGATTGTTGTTTCTTATATTTACACAAAATATTTACGCCTTTACGAAGGTGAATGTGAAATATAAAGAAGTGAGTGAGACTGCTTATGAAGAAGGTGAACAGATATTTACGAGACCGTATTTCCTGGAAAAAGGAAATCAATGGAAGATTATAGAAAACGGGAAGAAAATCTATGCAAAAGTTAATCTGGGAATACATGAGGATCCAGTTGATGTAGAATTGCCATTGACGGAAATTAGAGGGGAGCCCTATATTAATTTTACGTTTTTTTCTAAACAGGCAGGTTTTGAATATATTTTTGATAGAAAGAAAATGGAAATATGTGCAAAGGAATATAAAGCGGAAGAAAAATCACAGAAAAATAAAAGGATCATTCTTATGTGGGATCCGGACTTGATATTTGATACGAGTAAAAATTATTTCACGGAACATGTGGGAGAAAGGGTTTTAGCGCCCACATGGGGTGGCTATAAGGATATGAAAGAAATACCGCTATCGCTTTCATATCTGCAGGAAGCCAAACGTGCAGGAATGAAGATTACACCGCTTTTACATAATGACTTCGACTTACAGGAAACAAAGAAACTTCTTCATGATTCGGGAGCAGTTCAAAATCTGGCAAGACAAATTACTGCGACAGCACTGGTTTATGATTTTGATGGATGGAATTTGGATTTTGAAAATATGGATGAGGCGGATAAGTTTTTATATACGAAATTTATTAAAACAGTATCTGAAAAACTTCATATGCATGGAAAGGAAATTTCCGTTGATGTTACGGTGAACAGTAACAGTCCGAACTGGAGTCTCTGTTATGATCGTAAAGGAATGGCAGCCTATGTAGATTATGAAGTAATTATGGGATATGACCAGACGCCGGGGGGAAGTCGATATTCCGGGCCAGTATCGTCCTACTCATGGCTCAAACATCATATTGCTATGCTTTTAAAACAGGTGCCTAATAATAAACTGGTGCTGGGGTTACCTTTTTATACGCGCATTTGGACGGGGAAAGAAGGGCAGGCGGCTTCTTCCGTCCTTATGACGAAGCAAATCAAAAGTTTGTTGGGGCAGAATAATGTCGGATTGTTTTGGAACCCTGAAGATCGCCAGTATGTAGGGATATGGGAAGAAAATGGACAGACGAGAAAAGTTTGGCTTGAAGAAAGACGCTCTTTGCAAGAAAAGGTTTCCTTGGCACATGATTATAAACTGGCAGGACTGGCATTTTGGCGATATGGTTTTGAAACAGAAGATATATACGATCAGATAGAAGGTGCATTTCTGAATAAAAAGGATGAATCGGTCAGGTATAAGAACAGAAGTGAGGATATACTTATCAAATTCAGGGAGAGGCTGAAAAGGGCGCAGTGAATACTTGCTCATTCAGCGGGAATCATCCGTGAAGTAACGGGCAGTTTGTTTGACGTTAATATGCTAAAAATATATAATATTGGATAACGGTTTTAGAAGAAATTTCTTTGATAAAATGCTTATGGAAGGTGACGGTATGCAGGGGAAATATATTCCGCAGCAAATTGAAAAAAAGTGGCAGCAGATTTGGGAAGAGACGAAAGCATTTGAGACTCATTTTGATCCGAATAAAAAGAAATACTATGTTCTTGAGATGTTCCCGTATCCTTCGGGCAATCTTCATATGGGGCATGTGAGGAATTACTCTATTGGTGACGTGGTAGCCCGCTTTAAATCCATGCAAGGGTTTAATGTTATTCATCCGATGGGATATGATGCTTTCGGCATGCCGGCGGAAAATGCCGCTATCCAGCATGGAATTGCTCCGGCTGAATGGACATATGCGAATATTGAGAATATGACGCGTCAGCAGAAAGAGCTCGGGCTTTCTTATGATTGGGAAAGAGAAGTCCTGACTTGTCGTGAAGATTATTATAAACATACGCAGAATCTTTTTGAGATTTTTTATAAGAGGGGGCTTGCGTATAAAAAGGAAGCAAAAGTAAACTGGTGTGACCATTGTCATACGGTTCTTGCAAATGAACAGGTGGAAGAAGGGAAGTGCTGGCGCTGTAAGAATCCGGTTGTTAAAAAAAATTTGTCTCAATGGTTCCTGAAAATTACAGATTATGCAGATCGTCTGCTTGCTGATTTGGATCATATGCCCGGTTGGCCGGAACGCGTAAAGATCATGCAGCGCAACTGGATTGGCCGTTCTATCGGGACACAGTTCTTTTTTCATGTGGATGGCATGGAAGATACAATTCCTGTTTACACTACTCGTGTAGATACAGTATATGGTGTTACCTACATAGTGTTAGCACCTGAACATCCTCTGGTAGAAAAGTTAATTTCCAATAATCCTGAAAAAGAAAAGATTCAGGCATTTATTCAGGAAATCAAAAATCAGAACGACATCGACCGCACGTCTGAAGATACACCTAAATTGGGAATGCCCACAGGCAGCTATGCTGTGCATCCGCTTACAGGCGAACGTGTGCCGATTTGGATTGCCAACTATGTTCTTTATGAATATGGTACAGGTGCAGTTATGGCAGTTCCCCAAGGTGATCAGCGTGATTGGGATTTTGCGAAAAAGTATAATCTTCCCGTAAAAATCGTTATCCAAAATAAAGCTCATGACCTAAAACTTGATAAAATGGATCAGGCCTACTGTGAAGATGGGGAGCTGGTCAATTCATCAGAGTTTGATGGCCAGCTTTCCGCGGAAGCAAGAATCAATATTACGAAAAAATTAGAGAAAATGGGAATTGGTGAAGAAAAGATCAATTATCGCTTGAGAGATTGGCTTATTTCTCGTCAACGCTATTGGGGATGTCCGATTCCGATTATTAATTGCCCGCATTGCGGCAGCGTACTTGTGCCGGAAGAAGAACTGCCGGTTGTATTACCTGAAGATGTCAATTTTGTTGCCGGTGCTACATCGCCTCTTGAAACAAGTGAAAGTTTTCTTCATTGCAAATGTCCGAAGTGCGGAGCGGATGCCGTTCGTGAAACGGATACAATGGATACTTTTATTGATTCATCATGGTATTTCCTGCGGTATTGCGATCCGCATAATGAACAGGAGCCGTTTAGTAAGGGTAAAACAGACTATTGGATGCCGGTGGATCAGTATATCGGCGGTATTGAACATGCGATTCTTCATTTACTATATTCTCGTTTCTTCATGAAAGTATTGCAAGACGAGGGGATGGTTGATTATCCGGAGCCGTTTACCAATCTGCTGTGCCAAGGGATGGTGCTCAAGGATGGCGGGAAGATGAGTAAATCCGTTGGTAATGTGGTGAGTCCGGAAGAAATCGTTGGAAAATATGGAGCGGACACGGCCCGGCTCTTTATTCTTTTTGCCGCGCCGCCGGAAAAAGATTTGGAATGGAGTGATCAGGGCGTAGAAGGCTCTTATCGATTTCTAAAACGTGTTTGGACGATTGTTGGCAAGTATCAGGAATTGGGAAAAGAATTAAAAGGAATGTTATCACCTGATGAGGTGGCTCTGCGTCGCCGGCTGCATCAGTCTATTGCTAAAGTTACAGAGGATTTAGATGGGAAATTTGCCTTCAACACGGCTATTAGTGCGATTATGGAACTTGTAAACGAGATGTACAGGTTTGGAGAAAAGCATAGTACGATTGAAGACAGTTTTGCAAAGGAACTGCTTCGTGATTTGTTAATTCTGCTTGCGCCTTTTGTTCCACATATTACGGAAGAACTTTGGCAGGGTATCGGAGCGGAGGAAGTCAGTGTACATGCTGCAGCATGGCCAAAGGTTGATGAGGCTGCGCTTGCCGTAGATTCATTGGAAATGGCAGTGCAAATTAACGGCAAGGTTCGCACAACAATAAAAGTACCTGTTGACATGGATAAGGATAGTATCGAAAAACTTGTGAGAGCATTGCCGGAAGTACAGAAATTTACGGAGGGTAAGATAATTATCAAATGTATTGTGATTCCCGGAAAAATTATAAATATTGTCGCTAAGTAATCAGCGGTACAAAAAAGTGATGCCTCAAGTTAAAAACTCAGTTTGTGCAATTCCGCGGAGGGAAAGCATTGAACTGAGTTTTAATCATTTTAGATATTTACTTGATTACCTATTTTACCGGGTTACGGAGTGTACCAATGGGGTCAATCGTAATTTCCACAACATCTCCGGGACAAAGGAATTTTGGCGGGCTAAAACCCATTCCGACACCTTCCGGCGTTCCAGTGGCGATGATATCACCTGGAAGCAATGTCATGCCGGAAGAAAGAGTAGAAATCAGTTTGGCAACAGAAAAGATTAAATCCGTAGTATTGCCTTCCTGGCGAAGTTGGTCATTTATTTTTGTGTAGATTGTGAACGGAAACGGCCAGCCGCCAATGAGGACAGTGGGGCCTATGGGGCAGAAAGTATCCAGGCTTTTTCCTCGGAACCACTGGGCGTGGGATTTTTGTAAATCTCTGGCGGTTATATCGTTGATGATGGTATAGCCATATACATATTTCAGAGCATCTTTTTCGAGGACATCAATGCACTTTCTGCCAATGATTACACCCAGTTCACCTTCATAATCAACCTGGGATGTCACATCCCGATGAAGATCAATTTCTTCATTTGTACCGATGACAGAAGTGGTTGCTTTTGTAAAAAAAATAGGATGCAGTGGATTTTTCGCATTTGTATTTTTTTCGAATTCCTTGACATGGGACTGGTAGTTCTTTCCTACACAGAAAATATTACGTTTTGGATAGAAAGGAACTGCGATTTCTACCTCTGATAAAGAAACAGGGGGGATAGACTGATCTTCTTTGTTCATTTCCAGTACTTTCGCAAGGTTAAGCAGTCCTTCATCGCCAGTTTCAATAAATTCATCCATCGTTTCGCCTAAGGGAATGAAATAAGTTTCTTCCAACAGTTCAGCGGGAATAATGGACTTGCTGTCTTGTGTAAGGACGCCCCATTGGCGGAGGCCCTTATGATTATATGAAATAAGTCTCTGCATAGATATCCCTTCTTTCTGTTAAATTATGGCTATTATAACATAAAAGTAAGTGAGTTATTCATATTTTATTTCACAAAAATAGTATCTATGGTAGAATGAATTTGTGCCAATTATTGAAATCATTCTTGATTTTAGAAATAAACAGAGGGATAAGTAATGGAAGAAAGACAAGAAGCGGCCAATTTTATCGAAGCAGAGATTAACAAGGATATTGCTAATAATGTATATGAAAATGGACGGGTATTAACGAGATTCCCTCCGGAACCTAATGGGTACCTTCATATTGGACATGTGAAAAGTATTTGCCTTAATTTCGGCCTTGGTGAAAAATATCATGGTGAAACTAATGTACGTTTTGATGATACCAATCCTGCCAAAGAAGAGATCGAATATGTTAATTCGATTTTAGAAGATATAAAATGGCTCGGATTCAAATGGAAAGAACCCGTACATTATGCATCTGACTATTTTCCGCAACTTTATGAATTTGCCTGCAAATTGATTCGTATGGGATTGGCTTATGTAGATGACCAGACCAGCGAGGAAATTCATGATACCCGCGGTGATTTTTTACATCCCGGTAAAGAAAGCCCATGGCGTAACCGCAGTGTGGAAGAAAATCTGCAGTTATTCCAGGAAATGAAGAATGGAAAATATAAAGATGGTGAAAAGGTTCTTCGTGCCAAGATTGATATGTCGGCACCCAATGTGGTTATGAGAGATCCGGTTATTTATCGGATTCTCCATTCTACACATCATCGTACAGGCAACACATGGTGTATCTATCCGCTCTATGATTTTGCGCATCCTCTTTCTGATGCTATTGAAGGAATTACCCAATCTATCTGTACGTTGGAATTTGAGGAAAGACGCCCTTTATATAATTGGTGTCTCCAGGCATTTGACGGGAAGGAAAAACCGAGGCAGATTGAATTTGCGCGATTGAATGTGACTACAATGATTACGAGTAAGCGTAAACTGCGTAAGATGGTAGAATCGGGTGTTGTCTCCGGATGGGATGATCCCCGTATGCCAACTATCAGCGGCATCAGAAGAAGAGGATATACGCCGGAATCTTTACGACGCTTCTGTGAATTGATTGGTGTGGCTAAGGCAGATAATGTAGTAGATATTTCTTTTTTAGAATACTGTATTCGTGAAGACCTTAAGACTAAGGCGCCTCGAATTATGACTGTTATTGATCCTGTTAAAGTTGTTCTTACGAACTATCCTGAAGATAAAATGGAATATGTAACGATTGAAAATAATCCGGAACAGGAAACTATGGGAACACGGCAGGTTCCTTTTGGCAGAACTATTTATATCGAACGGGAAGATTTTATGGAAACGCCGGTGAAGAAATTTTTCCGTATGACACCGGGAAAGGAGGTTCGGCTTAAAGGGGCATACATTGTGCACTGTGATGAACTTATTAAGGATGAAAAGGGTAAACTCAAAGAAATTCATTGCACGGTTGATTTTGATACACGCAGTGGAACACCCGGTGCAGATCGTAAAGTGAAGGGGACGCTTCATTGGGTATATGCTGATACAGCAGTTGATGTGGCAGTGCGTCTGTACGATTATCTGATTTCCCCGGATGATGTAGATGATGGCCGCGATTTCATGGAAAAGGTGAATACGGATTCACTTGTAGTAATGAATGGTAAGGCTGAACCGGTAATTAAGGAATATGATGTGGGAAGCCGTTTTCAGTTTTTACGCAAGGGATATTTTATTATTGATAAAGACAGTACAAAAAAACAGATTGTGTGCAATCGGATTGTCGGGCTTCGAGATACTTGGGCTAAGTTGCAGAAAATAATGGGGAAGGGAAACGGATAAGGAAAAATATGAGATATAGATTATGGCTTAGTATATTATCTGTGATATTTACGGTATCACTGACAGCTAATGTTTCAGCAGAAAAATGGGAATTACCTGGTGTTGGAAAGATGGAAGTGCCTCCGCATGTTCATTTTGAGGAAGGCGAGCAGTCTGCTTTACCTTTTTTGCAGGATAAAGGGATAAAGCTGTATTTTACGCGGAAGGGAGCAGCAAGTGGAAGATATTATACGATGACTTATTCCAACCCCCCTGATTTTTCCTATGGCTGGGCAACCAGTCAAAAGCTGGGAGTTCTCTTTTTATTGGAAATAGGGGAGATCACACATAAAACAGATCCTATAGAAAAGCAGATGGATGTCATTGCGGGGTATTTGAATAAGCGTATTATGGAAAGTGGTGCCGTTTATACAGGGGAAACACCTTTGATACGGATAAATGATAAGAAGAATCCTCGCTGGGAAGGATCGTTTGAGATTAGAATAAAAGAAAAAGATATCGTTTATCATGAAGCATATCAAGTTGTACTACAAAATGACGGTTATTTCATTTCCTTAGGAATTATCAATTCTGACGCGGAGCAATTTGAATTAACCAGTTCTTTACGGGAGATGATAGGGAAAAGGAAAATTGTCAAGCAGAAGAAATTGCTTGATTTAAAAAAGTAGATTTTGGAATAAAAATTTGTAATAAAAAGTGGCAAATTGACAAGGCATGTTTTGATAAGTAATATAAAGAGGTAGTAATTCATTATGTAAGAATTTGACAGGAGGAGTTTTACATGGCAAAGGTAGCAATCGTATATTGGTCCGGCTCCGGAAATACAGAAGCTATGGCACAAGCAATTGAAAATGCAGCAAAGGATGCGGGTGCAGAAACCACATTGAGCTTTGTAAGTGATACTACTGCATCTGATGTGGCAGCTTTTGATCATATTATTCTTGGCTGCCCGGCGATGGGGAATGAAGAGTTGGAAGAATATGAATTTGAACCATTTTTTGCTGAACTGTTGCCACAGCTCAAAGGTAAAATAGTTGGTATTTTTGGTTCTTATGCATGGAATCAGGGCGATTGGATTGTGACGTGGAAGCAGCGTTTGAATGATGCAGGTGTTGAACTTATATCCGAACCGGTTAAGGCTTACAGCTATCCTGATGATGAAGCACTGGCTGCTTGTGCCGCTTTAGGGAAAGCGGTAGCGAATGCGTAATTAAATCGTATTGAAGAGGCGTCTTAAGAGAGGCGCTTCTTTTTTACATAGGGGGACTTATGGGAAGTAAAGTTGCAATTATTTATTTTTCAGCAACAGGGAATACAGAAGCGATGGCAGAGGCCGTGGCCGTGGGAGCTCGTAATACGGGAGCTGAAGTTTTACTTGCTCCCGTTTCAGATGTAGATCCTATTGAAATCGGTAATACCTGTCATCACATTATCTTAGGGTGTTCAGCTTGGGGAGTCGAAGTGATTGAGGAGATGGAAATGAAGCCATTTTGTGAGAAGTTGAAACCTTATTTAAAAGGGAAAGAAATGGGGGTTTTCGGCTCTTGTGGCTGGAGCCGCGGCGCATGGCTGAATTCCTGGTATAATGAGCTTCATTTCGCAGGGGCGCATTTTGCTGCCAAACCGGTTTTAGCTTATGGATATCCTGATGAAGAGGCTCAGAAGAATTGTGAAGCTCTTGGGGCAGCGGTTGCTAAAGCATAATGACTGTATTATATAAAAGATGATAATTACTAAAGGTGGGATTTGAATGGAATGGAATAATAAAATTTCTGAAAATGTACAGGCAGTTCCTTTTTCTGGAATTCGTAAATTTTTTGATCTGGCAAGCACAATGAAAGATGTTATTTCTTTAGGTGTGGGAGAACCAGATTATGCGGCACCTGATAGAGTTATTGACGCATGCATTGAAAGTCTGAAAAACAAAGAAACTTCTTATACCTCAAATTGGGGTCTTTTGGAACTTCGCGAGGAAATCAGCTGCCTTTTTAAAAAGCGTTATGGATTGGAATATGATCCAATGAATGAAATTATGATTACCGTTGGTGTATCGGAAGCTATTACTGTTGTCATGCAGACGATCCTGAATCCGGGAGATCAGGTTTTAATGCCTGACCCTGCCTATCTCGCGTATCCTGCATGCGTAAGATTGGTTGGAGGGACACCTGTTCTTGTACCGACATTTTCTGATGATGAATTCAGATTAAGAGTGGATAAGTTGGAGGAAAAACTGACGACCAAGACGAAAGCGTTACTGATCGGTTATCCAAACAATCCAACGGGGACGGTAATGGATCAGGCAGCTCTTGAAGAAATTGCGGCATTTGCCCAGAGGCATGACTTGATCGTAATTTCAGATGAAATTTATTGTGACCTGACTTATGAGGGGAAACATACCTGTTTTGCTTCCATCCCCGGTATGAAGGAACGCACTCTTGTCATGAATGGGTTTTCAAAATCTTATGCGATGACAGGATTACGTATTGGCTATATTTGCGGACCGAAAGAAGTCATGCAGTCTTTGTACAAGGTTCACCAGTATGAGATTTTATGTGCTGCATCTACCAGTCAGTATGGAGCAATCGCTGCGCTGAGGAAATGTGATGAAGATGTAAAAGTGATGTTCGATGAATATAAGATTCGCAGAAAGATAGTGTATGATGCTCTCGCGAAAATGGGGCTTAAAGTATTTAAGCCGAAAGGGGCCTTCTATATTTTTCCGGATATCAGCTGTACCGGAATGAACGATGAAGAGTTTTGTGATAGGCTGCTGATGGAAGAAAAAGTGGGAGTGGTTCCCGGTACTTGTTTTGGGCTGCAGGGGAAAAATCATATTCGTATTTCCTATGCGGCAAGTCGAGAAAATTTGACAGAGGCGATGAAACGCATGGCACATTTTGTGACAAAATATAAAAAATAAAGTGTTGGTAAAAGAGGGGGGACGTGATTGTGCCTCCCTTTTTATTTTGTTTCTTGACAGAATAGTGATGCGAACTTCATAATAAAAAATATGTAAAATTATTGGACAGGAGAGATTTGATGAAGTATGAATCTTTGCAGAAAATGACTGTGATAACAGGGCTGCTCGTATTTTCCTTGGGAATATGTTCTTATGCGGAAGATAAGGTATCCATGATGAAAGAAGCCTCTCTGCCGAAAGAAAAAGCTTCCGAAGTAAAATCGGGAAACGTATCGGATGATAAGGAACGAGTATCTTTAATGGCGGTGGATGGGCATCCGTTAGACGATGATGACTTTATACTCAGTAACGTTAAAATGGGAGATGAACCGGAGCATATATTTCATCTTAATGGAGTTCCTGACATAGTTTCCCATGGAACTATTAGTGATGAATATCATTGGAAGGATGCAGGGCTTACTGTAGTAGTGAATAGGAAATTACCTTATGCTTATGTGCAACGAAAAGATGTACAGCTGAAAAAAGGGGAGGGATTTTCCGGGGTCTCGCGTCTTTATATAGATGGCAAAGCAGCGATCACCAAAAGAGGTATCACGGTGGGATCCTTGAGGGAAAATGTTTTGCGGGCATATGGTGCGCCTGAAGAGGTCTTATGGGATGGTACAGACAAATCATTTTATTTTATTTACAAAGCAGGGCAAAAAAAGATTAAGTTCATCATAAAGGGAAATAAGGTAAAGGCATTTCAGTTTTCTGTTGAGGATTCGGGAAGAGCTGCCGGGAGTTTCCAGTCATTGACGCAAAAGATGAGGAAAGACGGACTACTTCCGGATAAAGACTTTGGGATCGCCGGGTTTAAACTGGATACGAAATTTAGGGCTCATTCGTGGGATACATGGCAAAGGAAAATGTCTAATCCCAAAGAAGATGTGTGGTATTTTTCCGGATATGCTGTTCGTGCTACGGCGAGATCGGGAATGGTACAGGGGTTGTTCCTGACGGATTCTGATATGGTGACCACTCGAGGCATAACTTTGGGAGATGATTTAGAAACGGCAGAGTTAATTTATGGGGCGCCGTATAAGGTAGAAATGGATACCTCGTCAGGGCATCTGAGAACTTCCTACATATATTTTTCGAAGGATAAAAGAAATATATTGATCTTATTTCTTACAAAACAAAAGATAGATGGAATCGTTTCTGCAAAGAATCCACAGTTTAGTGAAAAGAAATAGATTGCAAGTAGATTTTGTATGGTTATTGTGAAGAGGTTATATAAGTGTACGAGTATTTTTGTGCGTTAATTATTGGGATTGTTGAAGGTTTAACAGAGTATATTCCTGTGTCGAGTACGGGACATATGATCATCGTTGGGAATATGATTAACTTCACAGGTGAGCTGGCCAATGTTTTCGATGTATTTATCCAGCTTGGCGCCATTTTATCCGTAGTTGTCGTATACCGACAGAAGTTTCTTTATATACTGGATACCCATCATTGGTTTAGAAAAAAAGGTCCATCTTTGATGAATCTGGGAATTGCCATGCTTCCCGCCTGTATTTTAGGCTATCTGTGCCACGGTATGATTAAACAATATCTGTTTGGTCCCAAAACCGTTATCATCGGTCTTGTTATTGGAGGCCTTTTCATGATTTTTGCGGAAAAGAAGAGAAAATACTTTTTGGTTGAAAATATAGATCAGATTACTTCACAACAGGCATTTAAAATAGGCCTTTTTCAATGTCTTTCCCTGTGGCCGGGGTTTTCCAGAAGCGGAAGCACTATTGCCGGAAGTCTTTTAGTTGGCGTATCAAGAAAAGCGGCTGCCGATTTTTCCTTTATTATGGCAGTTCCGTTAATGTGCATTGCATGCCTGTATGATTTGATAAAGGTGGCAAAATATTTATCTATGGGTGACTTTGGCATTTTATCAGTGGGATTTATTACGTCTTTTGTTGTTGCATACGTTTCCATTCTTTGGTTTTTGAAGTTTTTGGATACATCGACTTTGACAGGTTTTGCTTTCTATCGTTTTATTGTAGCGTTTGTTGCGCTAATTTACTTTTGGTGAAACTTGCCCGCTTGCTTTGAACATGTTATCATTAATCCCATAGCGGTAAGATTTTAGTTTGGAGAAAGTTCATGAGAGCATTTATTCGTATTCAGCATTCTGGAGACTTCTATGATCAGAATTGCTATTCTGTTTATCATGGATGCTCTAAATTGGATATTCCCATTGTTAGGTATAAAGCAATATATTCAGTGACGGATAATGCACCGACAGATTTGGTCGTTGGTGCTTTTTCGGATGTGAAGGTTGCGTTAGAGCGGTTAGGTGTAATTTTACTGCCGATTGATTATCCGGATGAATTATTACCTTTTACAGGAAGAAAAATTTGGAAATCGACACTATTTACGATTACCAGTCATCCCGATTATTGGCATGTGTTTGTAAAGCCGGTAGAAGATGTAAAACGTTTTCGCGGAACGATTTTAGATAAATCGGAAGATTTGATTAAATTAGGCGGCGGACTTGAAGATATTGAAGTATGGTGCAGTGAAAAGGTGAATTTTCTTGCCGAATGGCGCATTTGGATTTTAGATGGGAAAATTATAGGTATAAATCCGTATAGAGGCAGATGGGATTTATATCCTGACCCTAAAGTGCTTCAACAAGCTGTCAATGCTTATCATTCCGCGCCTCGTGCATATGCTCTTGATTTTGGGATTACGGATAAAAGAGAAACTCTTTTAGTAGAAGTAAGTGATGCATATGCTTTGAGCAGTTTTGGCCTCGATTCCGTTTTATATACTAAAATATTAATGACTCGTTGGCAGGAACTGACATCTACAATTAAAATTTCTGTTGAATAAAGGATGCTTGATTTTACGGAAAGGAGAAACGCTGACAAATATTTCCTTGTCAGTTTTTTTGTCTACTTTCTGCTTTTTATAGATAAGGAGGAACTGTGAGAAAATTTAATAATGAGTTCCTTCAGCGGGTAAAAGACAGCACAAATCTTATTGATGTAATACGTGCTTACGGAATTGATGTAAAAAAGAAGGGAAGTAAATACTGGGCATGCTGCCCCTTCCACCATGAGAAAACGCCCTCCTTTTCTATTTCACCTGAAGATGGATTTTATTATTGTTTCGGTTGCCATGAATCAGGTGATTCCATTAAATTCATAGAGAAAATGGATCAAATTACATTTCCTGATGCTGTAGAACGTTTAGCCGAAATGGGGCATGTGGAATTGCCGCCGGATGAAATATCCGAAGAAGATAAAAGAGAAGCAGCACTGGTTCATAAGTTGTATGAAGTAACTGAACTTGCGGGAAATTATTTTCATAACTGCCTGTTGCGGACAAATATAGGAAAAGACGGGCTGGCTTATTTTAAAAAGAGACATTTAGATGATAAAACCATCGAAACATTTAAGCTGGGTTTTGCTCCACCCGAATGGGAACGGCTTTATTGCGATTTTACCAAAAGGAAACATATAAGTCCGGATATTTTACTTCAAGCGGGGCTGGTGGGCCATAAGAACGGAAAATATTATGATACTTTTCGCAATAGATGCATGTTTCCTATTATGGACTTAAAAGGAAGGGTTGTTGCATTCGGCGGCAGAATTATGCACAGTGAAGAAAGTGCTGCCAAATATTTAAATTCTCCGGAGACGGTTATATTTAATAAACGCAGGTTGTTATTTCCCATCTATCAGGCACTTCCTGAAATTCGGCGGAAGCGTCAGGCAATTATGGTGGAAGGTTATATGGATGCCATTTCTTTACATGCTCATGGAATTAAAAATGTGGTTGCATCATTGGGAACAGCCTTTACTGTTGAGCAGGCAAGGCTCTTAAAAAAGTATGCTGATGAAGTTATTTTCAGCTATGACATGGATGCTGCCGGACAGAATGCGACACGTCGTGCGCTTGAGATAGCCGGTTCAGTAGGGCTAAAATTAAGAGTAGCACTACTTGGGGAAGGAAAGGATCCTGATGAATTTGTAAATCTTCATGGCGGAGATGAATACCTAGAAGTTATTGATCAGGCAGTACCTGCTCTTGACTACTTATTTCAGTCTTTGCGGACTCAATATGATGGTGCCACTTTAGAAGGGCAGCAAAAAATTTTAAATGAAATGTTTGCAGTTCTTACAGTACAGGATAATACATATCAATTCAATTCGTTTATCAGGAAGATGGCACGTACGCTTCATATGGATGAAGGCCTTATACGCAGTGAGGCACTTCGGTATACGAAGAAAAATAATTCCCATGTATATATATCACCCAATGTATATGGCGAGGAAAGAACTGGTACCGTCAGCTCCAATGATGGGCGTCAGCGAAGGCTGGAACAGGAACTGTTGAAGTACTGTTTGGTTTCACATATATTGCCGGAAGGCTTTGATAGTTTGGAGAAGTATTCCTTTGCCGATGAATTTCTTGGAAGATTATATGACGTATTGAAGCAGGCCGGCAAAGGAAATATTACTGTAGAGTATGCAGAGGCACAGTTGGAACGATCTGATCTGGAACAGTTGGCGCAGCTGATGATGACAGATTATCATGGTGTGGCAGAACCATATGAAGAGTATATCCGCCCTATGCGTAAAATTTATCTGCAGAACGAGTATAAATTTCATACACAGCGGGCGGCGGAATTAATGGAGAGTGATCCGCAAAAGGCAAAAGAAGAGCAGTTAACCTGTATTCGATTAAGTGAGGAAATTCGATTGATCGGCGGGTGAAAATGCAGTATGAAATTTATGATAAAGGGGGGCTTATGAAGAAGAAAAGGCAAAATTTAGAGCTTTGGATGGGAGAACTGAGAGATAAGGTAAGGAAAGATGGGACAATTTCAAATAAAGATATCATGCTTTTCTTTACCGAAAAGAATCTGGGACAGGATGATCTTTCAGCGGTATATGAGCTGCTTCATGAAAGCAATATCGACATCAATTTCGATGAAGATGCATCCGATGAGGACCTGGAAATTTTAGAAGATGAAGAAACAGATGATGAAAAGGATATTGTCGAAATTTCTGATGTCATGGATACTTCTGATTCTATAAATATAGATGATCCGGTAAAGATGTATTTGAAAGAGATTGGAGCTATTAAGCTCCTTACAGGATCACAGGAAATAGAGCTTGCCAAGTTGGTGGAAAAAGGAAGCTTTGATGATGCAACTGGTCGGGATAAGATGGCTGCTGATGAGGCGAAAAAAGCGCTTTCTGATGCGAATTTAAGACTTGTTGTTTCTATTGCAAAAAAATATCTTGGCAGAGGACTGCAGTTCTTAGATTTAATTCAGGAGGGGAATTTGGGGCTCCTCAAAGCTGTAGATAAATTTGATTACACCAAAGGTTTTAAATTCAGTACATATGCAACATGGTGGATAAGGCAGGCAATTACGCGGGCTATTGCGGATCAGGCGCGTACGATCCGCGTACCTGTCCATATGGTGGAGACTATCAATAAGTTAAATCGTATTTCTCGTCAGCTGCTTCAGGAGAAAGGCCGGGAGGCTACCAACGAAGAGTTGGCAAAAGCCATGGGAGTAAGTGTTGCGAAAATTCGGGAAGTAAAAAAAATTGCCCAGGATCCCATTTCGCTGGAAACACCAATTGGAGAAAAAGAGGACTCCCATTTAGGCGACTTTATTGAAGATCATGAGGCAATTGCTCCCGATGATGCGGCGGGTTCCATTTTACTTCGGGAACAGATTGATGAACTGCTGCGAGAATTGACAGATCGTGAACGACAGGTACTTGAACTCCGATTTGGATTAAAAGATGGAAGGCCACGAACTTTGGAAGAAGTGGGAAAATATTTTGATGTAACCCGGGAGCGTATCAGGCAAATTGAAGGGAAAGCATTAACAAAACTGAAGAAGTCTGCAAAATCATTGGCCAATGTATAGAAGTATTGACGGTATTCCTATTTGCTGATAAAATATCATGTATTGGTGAAGGGGGCCTATAGCTCAGTTGGTCAGAGCCGGCGGCTCATAACCGCCTGGTCCCAGGTTCGAGTCCTGGTGGGCCCACCAATAGATATTTAAGGTTGAGCTCAATGCTTGGCCTTTTTTGTTACAGAAAAGGAATTGGAATGAAACTTACACCTCGTCTGCGGGCTGTAGCGGAATTGGTTCCATGTGGTTCGTGTATAGCTGATATAGGGACAGATCATGCGTATGTACCTATTTCTTTGATTCATGACGGAAGAATTAAATATGCTATAGCGGGAGATATACATGCAGGTCCTGCGCAGCGGGCTCGGGAACATATAAAGAGGGAAGGTCTTTCAACGAAGATTAAGGTGCGCGAAGGTGCCGGATTATCTATTTTGGAAGAGGATGAAGTAGATGGTGCGGTGATCGCAGGGATGGGCGGATTTATGATTCGTGATATTTTAAAGCAGGAATATACTATTGCTGAAAGTATTAAGTGGTTTATCCTGCAGCCACAAAGCCATACATCCGATTTATATATTTGGCTGCAGCAAAATGGATATAAAATTGAACAGGAAGTTCTTGCTGAAGAAGGAACGCAGCTTTATGAGATCCTTTATGTGACACATGGGCATATGGACCCTTTTTCAGAGATAGAAGCTGAAATAGGAGTTACTGAGAGCCGATATAAAGATAAACTCTTTGTTAAACATTTGAAAAAACTTATCAATCGAAGAAAGATGATATTGAATGGCATTGATATTGAGAGTGCAAATGTCGTAAATACGGCAAAGTACCAAAAGGCATTAACGGATGAGGCTATTCTGGAGGAGATATTATGGAGATTTATGTAAAAGATATTATGCAATTGATGGAAGATTGGGCACCCTCCTCATTGGCGGAATCATGGGATCATCCCGGCCTTCAGGTGGGAAATCCGAATCAGCCTGTACATAAAATTCTGGTAGCTTTGGATATGACCGAACTGAATATATCCTATGCAATTGATCATGGAGTGGATATGGTCATATCACATCACCCATTTTTATTTAAACCTATTCATGACATAGACCTTTCCACTTGTAAAGGACGAATGATTGAAAACTTGATCAGACATCGGATCACTTCTTTTGCAGCACATACCAATTTAGATTCAGCAGTACAAGGCGTAAATGATGCATTGGCTGAAAAATTGGGATTACAGGAATGCAAGGGATTTGTTCCGGTAATGACGTATTCATCTTATAAGTTCACTTTATACATAACTGCTGCGCATGCTAAATTATTGAAGAAGAAATTAGATAGTTTAAGAGGGAAAGATATTGAGAGCTACTATGTTGTTGATGATGCAGATGATTTTACGGAAAATATACGGGTTGAATTCCGCGTGCCTGGTCAGTTGGTAAAACGGGTGGAAGATATGATTTCATCTTTAGATAAATCAGCTAAATATGATGTATATAAGCTTGTAAATCATGGTTATAAGGAAACCATGGGGCGTATCGGAAAGCTCCCCTTCCCTATGTCGGTAGAGAAAGCTCTATCTTATATAAAAAATAAATTGGAGGTTCCTGTATTGCGGTATGCTGGTAATAAGGATTGTTTGGTAGAAAAAATAGCTATCCTTGGCGGGGCAGGCGCTGAGTTTGCGGGGGTAGCAAAATCAATAGGGGCAGATCTGTATTTGACGGGGGATTTAAAATACCATGAGGCACAAGATGCGGCGATGAATGGATTAGTTATCGCTGATGGCGGGCATTTTTATACGGAACGTGTGATTATTCCGTACTTGGCAAAACGTTTGCGTGATGAATTTAAAACCCGTGGTTGGAATGTTGGAGTTTTAGAAGATGTTAGGGCAAAAGATATATTTCATTGTGTATAAAAGTTGAAATAAGATATACAGGATGGTATACTGTTACTCGCGAGCAGGAAAGATGATTGCGGGCCGAAAGGCGTGAGGAAAGTCCGAGCTTCGCAGGGCGAGATGCCGGATAACATCCGGCGGGGGCGACCCTAGGGAAAGTGCCATAGAAAAGAAAACCGCCGTGAATAACGGTAAGGGTGGAAAGGTGCGGTAAGAGCGCACCAGCAGGCGGGAGACCGTTTGGCTTGGTAAACCCCATCTGAAGCAAGACCGAATAGGGAAGGAATGACGTTGCCCGCTGACCTTCCGGGTTGAGTCGCTTGACCGATAAAGTAATTTACTCGGCTAGACAGATAATCATCACCATGAAAATGGTACAGAACTCGGCTTATTGATTGCTCGCAAAAAAATAAAGGATCGCTTTTAGCGGTCCTTTTGTATTACAAAAAAATATGACAATTTGACAATGTCCTTTGAGGGTAATAAATTGTGTTATTCGTAATGAGATTTGTATTCAATCAATTATTTTTCATTGGAAAGAGATACTACTTTATTAAAGTTATCCAAAATTGTTTGTGATGGTTTTTCATCCATAAGGCTGATTAAAATGATAGAGATTGTAGAAAAGAGAAATCCTGGGATTAATTCATAAAGACCAAACCAGTTAAACTGTTTCCAAATGAGGACGGTGATGCCGCCAACAATGATGCCGGCATAAGTTCCTTTTAAAGTCATACGTCTCCAGTAAAGTGAAAGGAGAACGACTGGTCCGAAGCAGGCGCCAAATCCTGCCCATGCATAAGATACTATGGAGAAAATATAACTGTTCGGGTCGGACGCAAGATAGATTGAACATAGGGAGATTAACAAAACCGTAACACGGCTTATAATAATAAGCTCTTTCTCAGAAGCATTTTTATGGAAGAAGGGCTGATATAAGTCTCTTGCTACAGCAGAAGCCGTTACGAGAAGCTGAGAAGAGGCGGTACTCATAATTGCTGCCAGTACGGCCGACCATATAAGTCCCGTGATGAACGGAGGGGAAAGTGTTTCTGCCATAATGATGAATACACGTTCAGCATTGGCATTTTCGAGAGGCATAGGCAGGTAGGCTTTTCCTACGATACCGATAGCAACAGCGAACGTCAGGGACAAAAGAACCCAGGACACCGCGATTTGCGTAGACTTTTTTAATTCTTTCGGATTGCTGATTGCCATAAAGCGGACTAGGATATGAGGCTGTCCAAAATAACCGAGTCCCCAGCCCAATGAGGAAAGAATCATAATAATAAGGGACATTCCTCCCAGTGATTCAGGGAAAAAGGAGAAAAAGTCTTTCCCTTCTTCCGCGAGAGCAGCCATTGTCGGTGCTGGACCGCCTAATACGATCGTTGCAGCAACAGGGATATATATGACGGTGAAGAACATCATCGTTCCCTGAATGAAATCTGTCATGCTGACAGCGGAGAATCCACCTAAAAAGGTATAAAATACAACAACAAATGCTCCGATAAGAAGTGCGGTAAAATAGGGCAGCCCCAAAATTGTATTAAAAAGTTTACCTGCAGAAACGAATCCGGAAGACGTATAAATAATAAAAAATAATATAATAAAAAGCGCGCAAATAAGGCGAAGTCCGCTTTTATGATCTTCAAAACGATTGGAAAGGTAGTCGGGAATTGTTAGGCTATTATTGGCTACTTCTGTATAATGGCGGAGCCGTTTAGAAGTCAGTACCCAGTTTGCCCAAGTGCCTACTATTAGTCCAAATCCGGTCCAAAATGCGGAAAGTCCATTCAAATAGGCAAAACCGGGAAGTCCCATAAGCATCCATCCGCTCATGTCAGAGGCTTCAGCACTCATGGATGTCACCCACGGGCCGAGTTTGCGGTCACCTAAAATAAATTGAGATAATTTCTTTTGTCGGCGTGAGTAATAAATGCCAATCCCCATCATGGCGGCTAAATAGAGCATGAATGCCGCCAAAATTCCCATATTGTTCTGCAAATTCATATACAGAAGCCCCCTTCTATTCTGCAGTTATAGTTATATCTATTATATTGTTTATTCATGATACTGGATAAGAAAAATAATGTAAAGTATCAATTACCTTATAACAGGTGAATGATAGAAATCCAATCTGCCGGTTCTGTATGATTTATTTTTCATGCAATAGGATTGGATGTCGGTTGCCCGCAAATCGATGCTAAAAGACTCTAAAGCTTTTTCTTCTTGCAAAGTACGCAGAGCTTTTGCTGCACCTGTGATTACAGGGAGATTTGATTTGTTGAGGATAAAACTTTTTGTGCTTCTCAAAGCAAGGAGCCTGGCATATTTGGGGAAAGAGGAATGAGAAAAGGGAGAAGGTACCAGTTCTGATGAAAGTAAAAGCGACGCTGCAATTCGTTTAAGACGGCTATAAAGGTAGCGCTTGCTTTTTATTGCTTCAAATACATCCGGAAGGGACGCCTGCTGGATTTCTTTGTACCATTTATTTTCTAACCCTTCAGAAAAGAGCCGGGAGTCTCTCAGTGACTCTTTTTTTGTTAACCGCCCTAATAATAGACATGCGTCTTCGTAACGGGCGTAAGAGAGAATATGCCCTGTGTTCATAAGGGTATGGATTTCAGTTTGTATTTGTTTAGGAAGCAGAGGATAAGACTCGCCTGCTATAAAATGCTTTCTGGCAGTTGTGGCAGAGGCGGGATAATGCGTATTTCTTTCTATGACGATAAATGATAAAGGCAGGTTTTGCTTTAATGCGGCCTGTACATAAAGGAATCCAAGCAAATTATTGGGGCGTGTTAATTCTCGTGAGATTTCAGGATATCGGATTTCCATGGATTTGGTGACAGCAGAGGCGTAAGAAAGTCCCTTTCCTAAAAATTGGTGAAAATATAGATTGAAATCGGGCTGCAGGGACCATTGCGCAGCGTTATAAAGTGTATCCGAATTTAAGGATTCAGCGCCAAAAGCAATATGGGTACACCCCATATTGTGAAGCAGTGAAACCGATGAGGCAGCAAATTTGTCGGCGCTTTGCAATACACAAAGTACAGGGAGTTCGATTACGGCATCCACACCAAACATAAGCGCCCATTTTGCACGTGTCCATTTATCAAAAATAGCAGGTTCTCCACGCTGTACAAAAGAACCGCTCATCGCGGAAATTATAGGGGCGTCCGGAAATAAATTTTTAAGGCTCCGGAGCATATGGGCATGGCCGCTGTGGAAAGGGTTCCATTCAGCAGTAATTCCAATATACATGATGTACCTCCAATGTATTTATTGACTATTTTACCATAAGTATGTGGGATTTCCTGTAATCAGGGGAATGGCATATGCTATAATTATTTAATGAAATAATAAATCGGGATAATTTTATTTATAGAAAAGGAATAAATGAATATATATCATTTTGTTCAGAGGAATAGTTTAGGTTTTCTTATATGTTTTGTCCTGCTTTTGTCGGGGTGTAGCGGTAATAATGTGAGAGATAAGTTTGTCTTTGGGAAAAATAGAATTAGTTGCAATAATACAACTATTACAGTATTAACACCTTTTGAACTAATTGCAAATGGAAAACAGGCGGAAATCTCAGACAGAAATGCTGATAAAATAATGGCAGAAGGGCATAATCAACATATACGCATCTTTGTTATGGGGGATAAGAATACAATAAATGAGAGCATATCTGCTGCGGCAGAAAGTGCAGAAACCCTTTTGCGGAACAATAAGCGAGTTACTAATTTGAAGGTAGAAAAAGCCGACAATAAATTTAATAATGAAGACGCTAAAGTTTTGAGATTCTCTTATGTGGAAAAAGCAAGAGAGGAGAAGACTGCACTAACGGTTAATGAATATATTTTTTTACAGGATGAAGTTATTTGGCGTGTAATTTACCAATATCGGACAGAAGATCCGATTGGGAGAGAACTCTCCGCACAGCTGGCAGGGAGAATACAGATTGGGGCAGTATTTTAGGAAATGGGGGAAATGTGATGCGTTTCGGTGGACACGGATTATTTTCTTTGTTACTCTTTTTGGTATGCGGAGCTTTGATTGGTGGGATTATTGGGCAAGTGCTCAGCCAGGTCAGCTTATCCGGAATGATACCGTATTTGACGAAAACATATGAGATTTTTGATTTTAAGGATATTTATTTGAATTTAGCGGTCATAGATGTTCATTTTGGTATCCGGTTTGCGCCCAATTTAATTAGTATTTTCGGGATACTTTTGGCAGCTTGGGTATATAAAAGATTTTAATGAATTTATTGTTATTACCCGGTCTATATTATGTTATTTTGGCCGATCAAAGGAGGGGCTATAAATGATGATTAAAGAAATGCGGAGCGAAGATAAACCGCGCGAAAGATTTGCCAAGGCTCCCGATACGGCTAGCATGGTAGATTTGGTTGCTATCCTGTTGCGAACCGGTCGCCACGGGTGTTCTGTTATGGATATGGCGCAGGAAGTGGTAGAGCAAATTCGGTTGTCCACGGATGTCAATGGATTTGATAATTTGGATTGGCGGGATTTAATCTCTGTGAAGGGTGTTGGACAAGATAAAGCGATTACCGTATGTGCAGCAGTAGAGTTAGGGCGAAGGCTGGCGCAGTTTCATAATAAGAAACAGTTGGAGAATTTTAGTTTCCCCGAAGCAGTGGCATCATATTTTATGGAAAAATTAAGACATGAAGATCAGGAACATTTCATTGTCTGCTTTTTAAATACCAAGAACAGATTGCTTGGATATAAAGAAATTTGTGTGGGAAGTTTGGATGCTGCGCCTGTGGATATAAAGGAGGCTATGAGATGGGCTCTTCGCTTTAAGGCCCACGGTATGATACTCGTACATAATCATCCGTCAGGATATCCGGAACCTTCAGATGCGGATATTAATTTAACGAGACAATTTACAAGGGCTACTTCATTTTTTGATATACGGTTATTAGATCATGTTATAATCGGTGATGGAGAATTTGCCAGTTTAAACCAAAATGGACTGGTATAGAAAACATAGTTTAAGAATTGTAATTAAAGGAGCGCATATTATGGCAGATAGGGAAAATGAAAAGAAATATTCCGCGGAGACGAAAGGGTATACGGATAAAATTTATGAAGTAAGGTTCATGCCGGTACTGGAAAGGAGTGAGTATCAGGCTGGACCGGAACGTGAGGGACTCATTAAGTTACAAGGAATTATGGAAGAAAAAGATTTCGAGAAATATATTAATAATGGATTAATCCGTATTACACAAGATGGCGATCGGCTTATGATGATCAGCAAGAGTGAAATGTATCGTTCCATGCTTATGGGGAAGTTCTGGAGTTCCATTTGCGAAGCTTTTGGTGTAGATGATTTTCGTGTGGTAAGCCAGACAAACGGATATTAATAATAAATATTAATAATGAGGGAGGGGTGATTAGTCCCTTCCTTTTTTCATTTGTCCTTGACTTATATAAAATTTACATTAATGTCTAATGATAGAAATTATGATATAAAAGGAAAATATTTGACTAGAATATATGTAAATGCTATTCTTTTTGTAATAAGTTTTATATACACTCTTTTATTAATTTATGAATAAAGTGTATGGTTGCTAAAATGTGAATTGGGAGGATGTTATGTATTTTTTGCACTTATTTCATGCTGGCGGATTTATGATGTACCCGCTTTTACTTTGTTCGATTATAGTTGTAGCGATTTTTTTTGAAAGATATAGATACTATTCTTCCCATCGTTCCAATACAGAAAGGTTGTCAGCGGTGATGACTGACAGCTTGAACCGGGGCGATATAGAAGGATTAAAAGACGCTTTAAAAACTGATGGAGGAATTCCGGCTGGGGTACTTCTATCCGCAGTCAATGTATATGGAACTAAAGCACACCAGGCGACAATTATTGAAGGTGCGGCAGCACATGCAGCAGGTCTTTTGAAAAATTACCTGAATTATCTGGATGTTATTGTGACGCTTTCTCCTCTGATGGGGTTGCTCGGTACTGTTATCGGAATGATCGGTTCCTTTGGTGTCCTTTCTACTGCGGAGGGCCAGCCTTTTGCTATTACCGGCGGCGTTGCGGAAGCATTAGTGTGCACGGCAACGGGTTTGTTTGTTGCCATTATAGCGTTAATTGCTTATACTTACTTATCCCAGCAAGTTAGCCACTATATTTCTTCCATAGAAAAATTATCTTCTGTTTATCTTGCAATAGCGGAAGGTAAAGAAAAATGAGATTACAACAGCTGGATGTAGATAAAAAGCCTAAAATAATGATTATCCCTATGATTGATATCATATTTTTCTTACTTGTTTTCTTTATGATGAGTATGTTAACCATGGTGGTGCAAAAATCAATTAGTTTAAATTTACCGCAAACAGTGACTTCGAAATTGGATGTGGAAAAGGCCTTACCGGTAGCGGTTACTTCAGATGGGCAGATTTACGTGGAACAGGAAAAGATTCCCCGTGAAACGTTTCGCAGAAGAATGGAAATTGAAAAGGGTAGAAATCCGAACTTGAGTATTGTTCTTCGAGCGGATACGAAATCGGAACATGGGGATTTCGTATTTGTTCTGGATCAATTGAAATCAGTAGGAATCAGTAAGATTGGTATTGCAACGGAAGCAAAATCACAGAGTAAGGAATAAGGGGGCGCTATGTTTACATCTAAATACAGATGGATGGCTGCCTTTGGAACATCTGTTGCTTGTCACGCTGTAGTGTTTGTCGTGATTGGAGCGGTTGTGGCGCTATTTCCTTCCACTCCCGTTGATAAAGGGCCTATTGAGGTGGAGTTGGTTTCATTGTCCGGTGGTGGCGGTGGCGGCGGCGGAAGCTCTGATGCAGATAATGGACCTGCCATAGAGTCACCTTCGGCCAAACCGACAGAAGTTGCACCGCCTCCTCCGGCTCTGGCAGAAGATATGCCGGAAGATGCCATGAATGATGTTCATGAAATTGCTGATTCAGTAACAGAATCTAAAGAGGCTGCAACAAAAGACAATATGGGGAAGCAGGTTTCCGGAGAAGGGGAATCTTCAGGAAATCGTGGGTTTGGCAGCGGTACGGGTTCCGGAGGCGGTCATGGATCTGGGCATGGCACCGGAACGGGGTCAGGTACGGGTTCCGGCAGCGGTACAGGTTCCGGTGGTGGAAATGGTTCAGGAGCAGGAACCGGTAATGGTGATGGAAATGATGGCGTCACTATGGGCCCGCAAATATTAAGCGCACCATCTCCTTCTTATCCTGAGTCGGCTCGTGCGTCAAATGTAGAGGGAACGACGGTGGTCGGTCTTATCATCAGCGTTAATGGTAATGTGACAAGTGCCTGGGTTGAATCATCATCAGGAAACAGCATACTTGATCAAACTGCGGTGAATGCCGTTTACGGATGGCAATTTGTTCCTGCAAAGCAAAATGGAGTAGCTGTTGAAGCGCAATCACGAGTCCCGGTATCATTTACACTAAAGTGATTGTTATATATGGTTTTGGTAAGTGTAGGAACTAATCTGTGGAGATTTCATATTTTCACAGATTTTTTTTAAAATAGATGATAGAATAGGAATCGTATAGTATATTCTAAAATTTTTATGAGGAGGATAGTTATGTCAAAGGGGAAGTTATATGGAATCGGTGTGGGACCGGGAGATTCCAAACTTTTAACTGTAAAAGCGGTAGAAACGATTCGAAATGCGGATATGATTATTACACCAAAAACAGAAAAAAAAGAAGACTCTGTTGCCTATCATATTGCAACTCCCTATATTTCAAAAAAAGCGGAAATCTTACCTCTTGTGTTTCAAATGGTAACTGATATGGAAGTTGTATCGAAACAGTGGGAAGAAAATAGAAGAATTATTGAAGAAAAGTTAGATGAAGGAAAAAATCTGGTTTTTCTTACTTTAGGTGATCCGATGCTGTATAGTACATATATGTATATTTTCCGGGCATTAAAAAGAACAGAATATACTGTGGAAACGATTCCGGGGATTCCTGCTTTTTTAGGAATTGCTTCTTATATCGGAATGCCGGTGACCGAATGGGAAGAAAACGTACTGATCATTCCTGCAACTGCAGATCCTGAAAAAATTGACAGAGCACTTTCCGCTGCTGACAATGCGGTAATTATGAAGGTGTATAAGAAGTTTGCATTTATCCAGGAAGAACTGCGTAAGCATCACATGATAAAGAATGCGGTCATGGTATCACGCGCGGGTTTGCCTGATGAAATAATAGAGCGGGATCTGGATAGTTTGCCTTCAGATTATCGACCGAATTATTTAAGTACAATTATTGCCAAACGAGGGAACTGATATGACGGAGTTTATACGACCTCGGATTATCGTTGCAGGTACGAACAGCGGTGTCGGGAAGACAACGATAGTGACCGGCCTTTTATCATATTTTAATAGAGAGGGGTACAGAGTCCAGCCCTTTAAAGTGGGGCCTGACTATATAGATCCCGGGTTTCATGCGGAAGCGGCAGGACATAGCTCTTATAACCTGGATACATGGATGACACCTCCAGATAAGTTAAATGAGACCTTTATTGCTTTATCTAAAAATGCAGATATATCAATTATAGAAGGGGTTATGGGTCTCTATGATGGAGGGGAGGATGGAATCGGCAGTACTGCCGCCATTGCAAAACAGTTAAATGCGCCGGTCATATTGGTATTGGATTGTAAATCCGTTGGGTACAGTATCGCGGCTACAGCGTTAGGCTTCCGTGAATATGATAAGGGAGTAAATATCGTCGGGGTCATATTGAATCGCCTTGGTTCCGACCGCCATGAGGCGATGGTTCGAGAAGTTATGGGAAAAATTCATATGCCTGTATTTGGCGCGTTCCATCGGGATGATGCATTAAAAACGCCGGAACGCCATTTGGGACTGACACCTGTTACGGAAGTAGAAACACGAGTGTTAATTAAGCATATGGGGGAGGCTGTCAGTAGATGGGTAGATACGGATGCCTTCCTGAAAGCAGCGCAGCAGGCACCTTCTATGTTTGTAGACGTACGGAATGATTTTTCAGCTGAGAAACGGGTTTGTATTGCCGTGGCGAAAGATGAAGCGTTTTCTTTTTATTATCCGACAAGCTTAGAATATCTTGAAAAAAATGGAGCAAAAATTATTGAATTTAGTCCTCTTCGGGATAAAACTGTACCGGAAGCGGATGGCCTAATCTTTGGCGGCGGCTTTCCGGAGATGTTTCTGCAGCAATTAATGGGGAACATTTCCATGAAGGAGTCTATACGCCGGTGTGCTGAAAGAGGAATGCCGATTTATGCGGAATGCGGCGGATTGATGTATCTTTGCAAGGCTATACAGGGATTTAATGGAGAATGTTATGAAATGGCGGGAATTGTGCCGGCTGTTTGTAAAATGCAGAAGAGTCTTCAGCGCATTGGCTATGTGAAAGGGAAAACGCTTTTATCTAGTATTATTGCTGATGCGGGTGATACTCTGAAAGGGCATGAATTTCATTTTTCTACTTTAGAATACGGCGAAGGGTTTCCCTGGGCATATAATCTTCAGGGATCCCGACAAAAAGAGGGGCATTTGGAAGGATATAGCAATAAAAACATATTGGCATCATATCTGCACCTTTCTTTTGATGGGAATCCCAAAGCTGGAGAAAAGTTAATTGAATCCTGCGAGCGTTATCATTGTAGCAAGGAGGGAAAATGACAGAACAAAAGGGCTTGATCCTTATTAATACAGGAACGGGTAAAGGGAAAACCACAGCGGCGTTAGGTACTGCAATCCGTGCTTGGGGTAATGGACAAAAAGTTCTTATTTTACAATTTATTAAAGGTGCATGGAAATATGGTGAACTTAAAGCAATTGAAGCATTGGAAGCATGTAATGGAAATATAGAGATTCGACCTATGGGTGATGGCTTTGTGTTTCACAATCGCAAAGAGGATGAAGCTGCTTATCAGAATAAAAAAGAGTTGGCAGCCAGGGCTTGGGAAACTGTTGTTGATGAAGTAATGAGTGATAGGTGGGATTTGGTTGTTTTAGATGAGGTTAATTATGCGATTCATTTTGAGATGCTTGAACCGGAAAAACTTTTAAAACTTATTAAAGAACGGCCTCCGCGGTTAAATATGATTTTAACCGGGCGCTATGCCAGGCCGGAGATTATTGAAGCTGCTGATACGGTAACCGAAATGACTTTAATTAAACATGCTTTTCAAAATGGGATACATGCACGCAAAGGTATAGAATTTTAAATCGGCTGCAGCAAGATAAATTCCTTTACATAGATTAAAATGCATGATAAAATCTCTAAATAAATATAAAAGTAAATGAGGGATGCGGAATGGCACTCTATGTAAAAAAGTTTGGCGGATCATCTGTTGCGACAACAGAAAGAATGAAGAATATAGCATCGCGCATTCTTCGCGAAAAACATGATAATGATAAGATTGTTATAGTAGTTTCCGCTATGGGTGACAGTACGGATGATTTGCTGGCGTTAGCTGGTCAGGTTCCATCATTGAGACATGGCCGAGAGATGGATATGTTGCTGTCTACAGGAGAACAGGTCTCGATCTCTCTTTTGGCGATGACCTTCAAAAGCTTAGGAGCACCTGCAATATCTTTGACGGGGATGCAGGCAGGAGTTTTTTGTAGCGGGACACATGGCAAGGCGCTGATTGACGATATAAAACCGGAAAGAGTATTTTCTGAGTTAGAGAAAGGGAATATTGTCATTGTTGCAGGTTTCCAGGGGGTGTTGCCGAATGGAGATGTTGCCACTTTGGGGCGCGGTGGGAGCGATGCAACAGCAGTTGCCCTAGCCGGTGCAATGCATGCGGATGTGTGTGAAATTTTCACTGATGTAGATGGTGTTTATTCGGCGGATCCCAGATACTGTCCGCATGCTGTAAAAATGCAGGAAATCACGAATATAGAAATGCTGGAATTGGCACGTCTTGGCGCAGGCATTATGCAGCCGCGCAGTGTTGAATTAGGGATGCATTACCACATACCAATTCATGTCAGATCTACATTTACGGACGATGAAGGAACAATTATCCAGGAGGAATGCGTCATGGAAAGAAAACGCCAAATTATTAAAGGTGTTGCGCAAGATACACATACGGCCAGGATTTCTGTATTGAACGTGAAAAATGTTCCCGGTGTTGCGCATATGGTGTTTGAAGCTCTTGCTGATGAACATATTGATGTCGATATGATTGTACAAAGTGTGCAGCGGTCTAATGATGATCTGACCGACATTATTTTTACTATTACCGATACGGATTTAGAGGATGCGAGGCGTGTTCTTGGCGAATTGCAGTCGCAAGAGAAATTGACGACTATTATTTATGATGATAATATGGCGAAAGTATCTATTGTGGGTGCAGGCATGCTCGGTACGCCCGGGGTTGCTGCAAGAATGTTCGGCGCACTGGGAAGGGTCGGCGTTAATATCTTGATAGTTAGTACATCAGAAATTAGCGTATCCTGTCTGATTAACCGGGACGATGTGGCAAAAGCTATACAGGCTATCCATAAAGAGTTTTGGGGAAATAAAACGGCCTGATCGTTAGACTATTTAGAAAGCACAGGATAAAATTGCCTGCGCTTTTTCTATTAATGATGAAATAATATGGAGGTTGACCATGAAATGGAATAATGGAGATGTAGTGCATGGATTCAATATTATGAAAGTGGATCATGTTGAAGAGGTAAATTCTGATGTATACATGATGGAGCACATAAAATCCGGTGCAAAATTAATGTATTTAGATTCAGCAGATGATAATAAGGTTTTTTATATCTGTTTCCGCACGACACCGGACAATTCAAAAGGAACGCCGCATATTATGGAACATTCTACTCTTTGTGGCTCAAGAAAGTTCCCTTTAAAAGAACCCTTTGTGGAACTTGCAAAAGGCTCTTTGAATACCTTTTTAAATGCCATGACTTGGCCTGATAAAACTATGTATCCTGTTGCCAGTAGAAATTCTACAGATTTTCATAATCTGATGGATGTGTATTTAGATGCGGTGTTTTATCCGGACTGTTTGCAGAATCCCCAAATACTGATGCAGGAAGGATGGCATTATGAACTTGATAAGAAAGATGGAGAACTTACCTATAATGGGGTTGTTTATAATGAAATGAAGGGAGCACTTTCTTCCCCTGATGCATTATTGAACAACGCTGCGATGGAAAAGCTTTTTCCTGATACGACATACAATGTAGAGTCAGGGGGAGATCCAGACGTTATTCCTACTCTTTCATTCCGTGAGTTTACTGATTTTCATCGTCGTTTTTATCATCCGTCAAACAGCTATATTTATTTATATGGGGATATGGATATAGAAAATACCTTAAAATATATTGATGAAGAGTATTTATCAGCTTTCGATAGACGGTGTGTCTATTCTGAGGTGGGAACACAGAAAGCGTTTGCCAAACGTGTCATAACAGAAAAGAATTACAACATAGCAGATGGAGAGAATATCGCTAATAAAGCGATTCATGCTTTATATGCTGCTATGACGGATTGTATGACAACAAAAGAGTCATTGGCCATTCGGATATTAAATTATGTATTGATTGATATGGATGGCGCTCCGTTAAAAAAAGCTCTCCTTGATGCGGGTGTTGGAAGTGATGTGTCGGGAGCTTACGAGGATAGTTATAAACAGCCGGTCTGGTCTATTGTTGTGACCGGTTCGGAACCTGAACGGCAGGGAGAATTCTCACAAATCGTAGATCATACACTTAGAAAACTTGCGCTTACGGGGCTTGATAAAAAGATGTTGACTGCCGCATTGAATCGTACGGAATTTATTTTAAGAGAAAACGATTATCAGGGGAGGCCTAAAGGCTTGTTTTACGGAATACGGGCTATGGATATGTGGCTATATGACCGTGATCCAATAGAAGCTCTGCGGTATTACGATGATATAAATGGATTAAGGAAAGCTATTGAAACGGATTATTTTGAAGGCCTGCTTCTAAAATATCTTATTAAGAATTCTCATCAGGTATTGATTACCATGAAAGCTAAAAAAGGGATTGATGAAAAGAAAAGAATTGAAGTTGCGGAACAACTGGACGCCTATAAAAAAAGCCTTTCAGAGAATCAGATTACGGATATCATAGAAAAGACACGGGTATTAAAAGAGCGACAGGCATCTGTGGATTCAGAAGAGGCTTTGACTGCTATTCCTCTCCTTCGACGGGAAGATTTAAATCGTGAAATTGAGAATGATGAAATCGAGAATGGCAGAATTGAGGAAATCCGTCATTTTCACTATGACATCAATTCAAACGGTATTGTTTATCTAAATTTATATTTTAATTTAGAAGGATTGTCAAAAAAGGATATCTTTTATGCCAATATATTGACAAGACTGCTATTATCGATGAATACCGTAAATTATGAATATTCTGAATTGGTTAGACAGTCTAATGCGTATACTGGAGGAATTAACTTTCAAGTGGGGTCGATCAGTAATATCGATTCAGATCAAAAATGCACGCCGTATTTAATCGTAAAAGGAAAAGCACTCGTATCTAACGCAGACAAAATGGTTCGACTGCTGAAAGAGGTGATCCTGCATACTGATTATACTGACAAAATTCGGTTAAGAGAGATTTTAATGGAAGAAAAAGCAAATTGGGATATGACAGCGTTTGCCCGCGGACATACTCTTTGTATAAGCCGATTATTATCTTATTTTTCTGAAGCAGGTAGATATTCAGAGACGACAGGGTTGTCTTATTATTATTTTTTGAGTGATGTGGTTGCAAGATTTGATGCAATTAGCGATGAAATGATTTCTTGCTTGCAATGGCTGGCAAAACAAATTTTTACACGGCATAATCTTTTTATTCATACAATTGGATCTGAAGAAGAAAAAACGGCAGTCAATAAGTTTTTGCCTGAAATGGTTTCAGAAATGCCCGACGAGCTGGGACCCGCCAACCGAGAAACGACCTGCTCCAATGTAGTAATAAATGAGGCTTTTCAAACAGCAGGTAAAGTACAGTATGTGGCAAAAGGCGGAAATTTTAAAAGACATGGTTTTGCGTATACTGGAGCACTCCGGGTGATGGAAACTATCCTTCGGTATGAGTATTTGTGGAAAAAAGTGAGAGTCCTTGGTGGAGCATATGGAGCGTTTACCCAGTTTATGCGAAATGGTAATGCTATTTTATGTTCTTACCGTGATCCTAATTTAGCGGAAACTTTAAAAGTTTATGAAGAATTGCCTGACTATTTAAGCGCACTCGTCTTATCTGAACGCGAGATGACCAAGTATGTTATTGGGACGATGGCTGCTGAAGAAATTCAATTGACACCATTTATGAAGGGAGAAAGAGCTTTAGCATACTACCTGACAGGGAATACACGAGAAAGCCGAATGAAAATAAGGGATGAAATTGTTAACTGTACAATTGACAATATCAGAAGTTTAGCACCGCTTGTCAGAAGTGTGATGGATGATCCTTATATTTGTGTAATGGGAAACGAAGAAAAAATAAGACAAAATAAAGCGCTATTCACATCTATTCTGTCTATGCCGAAGTGATGGGGATAAAAACAAGATTTGCACCAAGTCCAACAGGTTATTTGCACTTGGGAAATGTATGGGTGGCGTTTTTAAACTGGTTATGGACGAGGCAAAATAAAGGGCGAATTATTCTGCGAATAGAGGATATCGATCAAAGCCGGTGCAGGGCAGACTATATCTCAGCAATTAAAGAAGATTTATCTTGGCTGGGGTTAGATTGGGATGAAGAGCCCGGACATGTATATGCATATGGAGAGCCTATACAAAGTAAACGGTTCTCTATATATGAGGGTATTAAGAAGCGGTGGGAAGCTGAAGATTCCATATACCCTTGCTTTTGTTCGCGGGCAAGAATACATAATATATCGTCAGCTCCTCATTTAGGGGAAAACAAACCTGTATATGACGGGCATTGTCGAAACTTATCATGGTCAGAACGGGGACAAACCGACAAAGAGCCATCTTGGAGAATCCGCATGAAAAAGCAAGAAATTTCTTTTTGTGATATGTTCTGCGGGAATCAGATAAAGACCTTAGAAGAGGGGAAAGATGATTTTATTATTTTTCGGGCAGATGGTGCCGTATCATATCAATTGGCGGCTTCTGCGGATGACGGGATAATGCAGGTAACTCATGTTTTCAGAGGAAATGATCTATTGCCTTCAACGTTTTATCAAATTTATCTTTTGAGAAAGCTTGGCTATCAAATTCCCTTATACGGACATTTACCTCTGCTGGTAGATAAGTATGGTATACGTTTGTCTAAGAGGCAAGGCGGAATTACCATCCGGGAACTGAGGGCAAACGGGAAGTCACCTGGCGAGATTATAGGTAGGATGTTATACTGGTCTGGCGCAGTGAAAACGCCACTGTCTGTAAATGCGAGGGCGGCTTTGATAAATATTCCGTTTAATACATGTACCAGGCTGGGTAGTGCGTATATCGTAGCAGAATAGGAAACGTGATGAAAGAGATTTTCATCACGTTTTTTTGTGTGAATTTTATTCTGTTTTACACAGTATAAAGACAAAGTGGGAGTTAAAAATGTCTGGCTTTATTAAAGCGAAGAAAGAGATGGTAGGAAATATTGGTAAATAATAGTTATATGAGAATAAATGTTCCGGATTGTATATAAGTGGGGAATTGTGGTAGAATGTGGCTAAAAGTGGAGGGAGGTGGAAGAATCATGTTTATGTCAGAATATTCGCACAGTATAGATTCGAAAGGGCGGATGATTCTTCCTGCCAAATTTCGCGAAGAATTGGGGGATCATTTCGTTTTAGCTCCAGGGTTGGATTCCTGTCTCTGCATCTATACGATGGAACATTGGAATAATCTTATTTCTAAGTTTGAGCAAATGTCGGCAACACATCAAAATGTAAGAAAGGTAAAAAGATATCTGATTGGAAAAGGAAGTGAAATGGAGTGCGATAAGCAGGGGCGGATATTGATTCCTGCACATTTAAGGAAACTTGCTGATTTAAAAAAAGATGCAAGAATTATTGGTGCGGGAAGCACGATTGAAATATGGGATCCTGAGCTTCTTGATCGGGATTTAAATGAAGAAGAATCTATTACCGATTTGGCGGAATCGTTAGAACTTCCTCTGAATTTCTGATATAAGAGGTATCTATGAAATTTAGCCACACTACTGTTTTGCAAAATGAGATGGTTAGTCATGTATTGACGAATACAAACGGTACTTATGTGGATTGCACATTGGGCGGTGGAGGCCATTCTTTGGCTCTTGCTGAAGGGCTTTCAAATCTTGGCTGCATAATTGGTGTAGATCAGGATGGGGAGGCTATTGAGGCGGCTAAAGAACGGCTCCGTGGAGCCCAGTGTAAATTTATATCAGTAAGAGACAATTTTTCTAATATCAATGGAATTTTAAAAGAGAATGGAATAGAAAAAGTTGATGGTTTTATTTTTGATTTAGGGGTATCATCGCATCAGTTGGATGATGGAGCCCGTGGATTCTCATATATGAATAATGGAAAGCTTGATATGAGAATGGATCAAAGGAACTCGTTGACTGCATATGATGTGATAAATACATATACGGAAGAGCATTTAAGAAATATTATTCGTGATTACGGGGAAGAACGTTGGGCGAGTCGTATTGTTGATTTTATAGATAGAGCCAGGATGCGCAGACCAATCTCTACTACAGAAGAACTTGTCCATGTCATTAAAGCGGCAATCCCTTCTGCGGCAAGAAGAGATGGACCGCATCCAGCGAAAAGGACTTTTCAGGCCATTCGCATTGAAGTAAATAATGAACTTGGTATTTTGCGAAAAGCCATGGAGGATTGCATAAATCACCTGAATAAGGGAGGACGGTTAGGAGTCATCACTTTTCATTCATTGGAAGATCGTATTATCAAAAATACCTTTAGGGACATGTCTAAAGACTGTATTTGTCCGTCGGAAATTCCGATTTGTATATGTAATCACAGAAGACAGGTCAGAAGTGTGGGGAAATCAATAAGGCCATCCCTGCAAGAGGTTAAGGAGAATCCAAGAGCACGAAGCGCTGTGCTTCGTGTAGTGGAAAAAGTGTAATAAGGGATAGGGGAAGTTCAAATGACATCACAGAATGTGAATATGATGAATTATATATCTGAAAACGTAGCAGTAGCAGGACAAAGTGGCGTCATTGAACGCAGGAACTTTTGTCAAGTATTTATAAGCCTTTCTTTATTATTTATTCCTGTGTTGGCATTGTATTTTTTTTCGGGAATGAATGCACAGCAAGAATATAAAATGCAAGTTCTTCGTTCTGAAGTAATTTCTATTGCAAAAGAAAATGCAACTTTACAGCTGGATGTTGCCAAGCTTGAAGCACCGGCAAGAATTCAAAATATTGCGGAAACACAACTTGGTATGCAAGTTGCTACAAGTGCTATTTATGGACGTATGGAGACAGAAGGCGGAAAGCAGAAAATAAGAGATTGAGTTAATAGCGGCCCTCATAGGACCGCTATTGTGCTTGTATATAAATTGTTATACTATATAAGGCAATGTACAGGATTATGATGACAAATAGAAGGTATTGGTGTGAAGCAATTAATTGATTTATTAAAGGCAACTCCTATCGAGAGAATGGAAGGTAATTCCCAAGTTAGAATAATTGATGTAACTGCGGATTCCCGTGCGGTAGAAACAGGAAGTTTATTTTTCTGTTTGCGTGGAGAACACGTAGATGGACATAGTTTTGCAAATATGGCGGCTGAAAATGGAGCGGCAGCTATTATTGCGGAAAAGAAAATCGATGTGGCCTCAGATGTTACAATTATCTATGTTGCCGATACACGGAAAGCGATGGAAGATATAGTTCCATATTTTTTTGACTATCCCTCTAAAAAAATGAGAATGATTGCTTTGACGGGAACAAATGGAAAAACTACAACAACCCATATTATATCCCATATCCTGCATCATGTCGGATATAAAACCGGTGTCATTGGAACGGTGCATGCTTTGATTGGGGATAAAGAGATCCCGACACATAATACAACACCGGATGTTATAGACCTGCAGCGTATTTTGTATCAGATGCTAAAAGAAAATGTAACCCATGTTTGTATGGAAGTATCTTCTCATTCATTAGTTATTGGGCGTGTTATCGGATGTGAGTTTGATACAGCGGTTTTTACAAATCTGACAGAAGATCATTTGGATTATCATAAGACTATGGATAATTATGCCAAGGCAAAATCCATCCTTTTCAAAATGGTTTCTGGCAAAGATCAGATTAAAGATGGGAAATCGGCGTGGATTAACAGTGATGATCCATATGCAGCCGTAATGAGTAACGCAATTTCAGACCCGGATTTTTGCCAAGTATCAACTTATGGCTTTAATGGTAATCCCGATCTAAAAGCAAGTGATGTTCATTTTAGCGGAAAATCCTCATCGTTCAAAATTCAGCTTGGTAAAAAAAGATACGTTATAAAAACTAAGCTTATCGGCCGTTTCAACGTATATAATGTAATGGCAGCTATTGGTGCAGCTCTGTCAGAAGGTGTGGATATCAAAGACATACAAGCTGCTCTTTCTGATTTCGTATCAGTGGCAGGACGGTTTGAACTTATTGAAGAAGGGCAATCTTTTTCCGTCGTCGTAGATTATGCACATACACCGGATGGGTTGGAAAAAATATTAACAACTGCGAAAGAGATTGCGAAGGGGCGTCTTATAACCTGTTTTGGCTGTGGCGGAGACAGGGACAAATTGAAACGTCCTATTATGGGGCGCATCGCTGCCAATTATTCTGATGTTGTTGTCATTACTAGTGATAATCCAAGAACAGAAGACCCGGAAGAAATTATTAGGGAAATAGCTGCCGGGGTACAGGATATTTCCCAACATAAGAGTAATTTACTTTATAAAACGGTAACTGACAGGCGTGCTGCCATACAGTATGCTCTGTCGATAGCACACAATCAGGATATTGTATTGATTGCGGGTAAAGGACATGAAGATTATCAGATTTTGAAAGATAAAACGGTTCATTTTGATGATCGTGAAGAAGTAAGGAAGGCATTAAGAGGTTAGGAAATGGCATCATTTACGCTGGGGGAAATTTTAAAGGCAGTTAGTGGTGTTTTACTGCAGCAGGGGAGCCATGAATATTGTACAGGGGTAAATACTGATACACGCACTATTTCTCCCGGAGAACTTTTTATTGCTTTGCAAGGGAATACATTTGACGGACATCATTTTTTAAATGATGCATGTATTAACGGTGCATCAATGGTCATTATTTCCGAAAGATCTTCTTTTAAGGCTGTTCCTCGAACAGTTTCCGTTATCCTGGTAAAAAATACCCAAACAGCCCTGGAAGCATTAGCACATTTCTATCGGATGAAGTTTGATATTCCGGTGGTGGCGGTAACGGGATCTAATGGAAAAACGACGACAAAAAATATGATTGCGGCTTTAGTTGCTTCCAAATTGAATGTATGTGCAACGCAAAAAAATTTTAATAATGAAATTGGACTTTCGTTGACTCTTTTATCCATGACGCCGGAAACAGAAGCGTGCGTGGTGGAAATGGGAATGAGAGGTCTTGGGCAGATTGCAGAACTGTGTCGAATTGCAGCGCCTACTATCGGTGTTGTAACAAATGTAGGGACTTCGCATATAGGAATTTTAGGGAGTCAGGAGAATATCGCGAAGGCGAAGGGAGAGTTAATTGAATCACTACCTGATAAGGGGATTGCCATATTAAATGAAGATGATCCTTATGTAATTAAAATGGGCGATACTTTTAGCGGAAATATAATAGGGTATGGCGTAAATGGGAATTATACTGTCCATGGGAGTAGAATTCAATATGAAAATAATTGTACCAAATATGTTTGTACCTGCTTTGATGAGGCATTTAAAGTTAAGCTGAATATGCTAGGTATTCATAATGTATATAATGCATTGGCGGCTACGGCAACGGCAAGAGTGCTTGGGATTGATGTAAATCGTATTCAAAAAGCACTTTCTGAGTTTTTACCTGGAGCGCAAAGACAGTTTTTTACAGAGATTAATGGCGTAACTGTGATTGATGACTCTTATAATGCCAATCCATTATCAATGGAGATGGCTTTTCATGCTATGCGTCAGGTCAATGGAAAGCATTATTTCCTTGTGTTAGGGGATATGGGAGAGTTGGGGGAAAAAGAGGAACAATTTCATTATGAACTGGGGAAAATAGCCGCAAATATAGGGTTTGACGGAATGATTACGGTGGGGAAGCTTAGCCGCCATACAGCTATGGGGGCTCGCGATGCGGGAAAAACGAACATCATGGAATGCACAACTTGTGAGGATGCTTGGCAGAGATTACAAAAGATGATCCAGTCTGGAGATGTTGTTTTAGTCAAAGGATCCCGTTACATGCATATGGAAACGATACTGGAACTTTGGAGGAAATCTTTAAATTAAGATGGAATTTACTTATATACTTTACATGGGGGAAGCAATTGCATTAGCAGTTATGCTTGGGGTAATTGCAATTCCCCTCGCACGAAAATATAAGGCGCAGCAGTCTATTCGAGAAGAAGGACCCAAATCGCATCGATTAAAGGCGGGAACTCCCACAATGGGGGGGCTATTTGTGTGCTTGTCTGTAGTTCTTGTCGTTATTTGGAACAGATTGGCAGACCCATCGGTACTTTGGCTCCTGTTTCTGACTTTGGGACATGGCTTGCTTGGTTTTTTAGACGACTTGATAAAAGCGGAAAAGAAAAGGAATTTGGGATTAACCGCTAAGCAGAAAATCGCGGGACAATTGATTTTAGCGGCCTTTTTTTGCTGGGGATGTGTAGAGACGCTTCATCTGCCATATTCAATCTCAATTCCATTCTCATCAATGGAGATCGAGATTGGAGCGCTGTATTATATTTTTGCAGTATTGGTTGTTGTAGGGGCTTCCAATGCAGTGAATCTGACTGATGGGCTGGATGGCTTGGCTTCAGGATGCAGTGTTGTAACATTTTTAGCTTACTCAGTTTATTGCTATGTAAACGGGATACATGACATTGGTTTGTTTTCTGCAATCTTAGCGGGGGGCTGTGTGGGATTTTTATTTTTCAATTATCATCCGGCTGAAATTTTCATGGGAGACACCGGCTCTTTGGCTTTAGGAGGGGCAGTTGCAGGAATTGCCATAGTGACAAAAACCGAATTGCTTCTCATTTTTTTAGGGATGGTTTTTGTACTTGAAGCACTTTCTGTGATTTTACAGGTTGTATCTTTCCAATTAACAGGAAAACGAATATTTAAAATGAGTCCACTTCATCATCATTTTGAGCTTTCCGGCTGGAGTGAAGTTAGAGTGGTTTGGTCATTTTGGATTTTTGCTTGCATTATGGCATGTGTCACACTCATGATTTCATTTAAAGCATAGAAAAATATAGACATATATTCATGCATTAAAGTGAAGCAATAAGTGTAGTAGTTGTTTTTATTTGAGGCGGTAAAAGTGAAAAATGTATTGGTGCTTGGTGCAGGGATTAGCGGCCTAGGGGCAGCGCATGTATTGCTCAGACATGAATGTAATGTTATTGTTTCAGATTTAAAAGACAATATAAAAGATAAGAAAGAAAAAGAAATACTTCAATCGTTTGGGGTCGTATTTGAATTTGGCATGCAATCTGTTGAGTTACTGGATGGAATCGATACGGTTGTCGTTTCACCAGTTATTTCTGCTGAGAATATAGTTGTGATGGAGGCTTTTAAGCGTAGAATTCCTGTAATTAGCGAAATTGAACTGGCATATAGAGTAACGAAGGCTCCTATATTGGCAGTTACCGGTACAAATGGGAAAACAACTACAACAACTTTACTCGGCAGCATGATAGGCCATTCATCAATACCTTTTGCAGTAGCAGGAAACCTAGGAATTTCACTTAGCCGTGAAGCAGAATTGGTAGCTGAAGATGGAGTGATTGCAGCAGAGGTATCCAGTTTCCAGCTGGAGTTTATTAAAGATTTTTGCCCTAAGGCAGCAGTGATCTTGAATATTACTCCAGATCATATAGAACGTCATCATACGATGGAAAGATATGTGGCAGCAAAAGCAAGAATTTTTGAGAATATGGGAAAGGATAATTGCTTGTTATTAAATGCGGAAGATGAATATACTCCGATGCTGATGAAAAAAGCTAAAAATACTACTGTATGTTTGTTCAGTATAAGCCGTGATGTAGAAGAAGGCGCCTGTCTTAACGGAGCAGACTTGGTGATTAAGCGAAGGGGGAAAGTTCTTAAGGTGGCAGGTATAGATGAATTGCAGCTGACAGGAAATCAGAATTACCAGAATGTCTTAGCAGCAGCATTTTTAGCATATGAAGGTGGAATCCCGCTTGAAGCCATTCATGATGGAATAATTGAATTCAAAGGCTTACCGCATCGTATCGAATTTGTTCGAGAGCTGGATGGAGTTTCATATTATAATGACTCAAAGGCAACAAATACAGATGCGGCGATTAAGGGAATGGAAACATTCGATCGTCCAATCATTCTTATTGCGGGCGGATATGACAAGCACACAAAACTTGATAAGTTTATGAAAACGGTGAAAGCGCGTGTCAAATGTTTGATTTTGTTAGGCAATGCAGCAGCAAGATTTAAAGATGAAGCAGAGAAAGCCGGGATAAAAACTATTGTTTTGGCTGATGATATGCGGGGCGCTGTTGAAAAAGGGAAATCCATTGCCTGCAGCGGGGATGTTGTATTGCTGTCTCCGGCATGTTCAAGTTTTGATATGTATGCTAATTATGAAGCGCGAGGCTTTGATTTTAAAAAGATTGTAAACAGGCTGAAGTGATGGGAGTATAGATGAAACGTATTATTTTATCCGGAGGCGGAACAGGTGGACATATTTATCCGGCAATTACGATTGCCCGCGAGATTCTAAAAATAGAAGAAGCGGAGATTTTATTTATCGGAACTCCGGATGGGATGGAGTCTAAAATTATTCCGGAAGAGGGATTTGCTTTTGCATCAATTCCGGTTTCGGGATTAAAAAGGAAAATCACATTTGATAATATAAAAATTTTAATGCAGGCAATACATAGTTTATTTAAAGCAAAAGCTGTTTTGAATAAGTTTAAACCTGATATTGTGATTGGAACGGGCGGATATGTGTGCGGACCTATTTTAATGGCTGCAGCATTGAGCCGTATTCCGACTCTTATCCAAGAGCAAAATGTGATTCCCGGTATTACAAATAAAATTTTAAATCGAGTGGTTGATAAGGTTGCCTTAGGCTACGAAGAAGCGAGAATACGCTTTCCCGAACCGGAAAAATGTATTTATACGGGGAATCCGATTAGGCCGGATGTAGTATCTGCACAACGGGCGGAATCCAGGAGAAAACTAGGGATATCACCTGAAGTGTTTATGGTAGTAATTACCGGCGGCAGCCGTGGTGCAAGAACGATTAATCGTGCAATGATTAGTGTACATGAACATTTTAAGGGAGATAAAGAAATCTGTCTTTATCACATAACAGGGAATCTTGAATACGATAAAATTGTTCGAGAGTTAGGACTTACAGATGGTAAGTCCTTTGGGGAAGGCAGTCGGATTATTAAGTATGAGTATGATATGCCGGCGGTATTAGCAGCTGCGGATCTAATTATCTGCAGGGCGGGGGCAGTGAGTCTTGCGGAACTTGCTGCACGGGAACTCCCTTCTATTCTGATACCATATCCCTACGCGTCAGGAGATCATCAGACATTCAATGCAAGAGTTTTTGTTAAAGCTGAGGCTGCAAAAATGATTGCGGATAAGTATGTGACTGAAAAGGAACTTATTCAGGATATTAATGATTTCAGACACCAGCCTGAAACCTTGGAACGGATGTCTGAAGCAACAAAAAAGATTAAAAAGATCTATGCAGGGGCAGATATTGCGCAATTGGCGCTTGAAATGACGGAGAATAAGAAATGATGGAATTGGAAAATTATCATGCGTTTCATTTTGTTGGGCTTGGCGGTGTGGGAATGTGTGCGCTTGCCAGAATCTTAATTGAAAAAGGTATTACTGTTTCCGGTTCTGATGTGTCGGATTCAGCTGTTTTACAGGAACTTAGGAATAAAGGAGCTGCCGTCTTTATTGGGCATAAGCGGGAAAATATAAACGATGCAGATGTACTGGTAGTTTCTTCAGCCATTGGCATGGATAATCCTGAGCTGCAGGAGGCCAAAAGTAGAGACCTGCCGATTTTCCATCGATCTGATGTATTGGCGGCCATTTTCAAATGGGGAAAAGGCATTGCAGTAGCCGGTGCACATGGAAAATCAACCACGTCAGCAATGATCGGGCAGATTTTTCATGTGGCGAAGATGGATCCTACAATTGTTTTAGGCGGATTCACGGATTATCTTAAAGGAAACTCATGTTTGGGACATGGTGAACATATCATCGCGGAAGCTGATGAAAGTGATGGCTCCTTTTTAAAATTCGCTACGTTTCTTTCTGTAGTAACTAATATAGAGGATGATCATTTAGACCACTATGGGACAGTAGAAAATATAAGAAAAGCCTTTGTTGAGTTTCTTAACCATGTTACTTATAAAGATGGGGGAGCAATTGTTTGTACCGATAGTGAAGGTGTACAGGCTATACTGCCGCAAATAAAGAAAAAGGTTATTTCTTTTGGCATAAATGATTCTGCTGAATATCGTGCGGTGAATAAAAGATATGAAAAGCAGAATATGCTGTTTGATGTGTATCACTATAAAGAAAAACTTGGAACGGTATCTTTGCAGATTCCAGGGATTCATAATGTCAGAGATGCTTTGGGAGCCATTGTGGTAGCATTATATTGTGGAATTTCTTTTGAAACAAGTGTAAAAGCGTTATCAGTATTTTCCGGCGTCAAGCGTCGGTTTCAGACAAAAATGAAAGAGCATGGGGTTTGGATCGTAGATGATTATGCCCATCATCCGACTGAAATAGCAGCAACGTTAAAAGCGGCCAAAGAGATGGGGAGGCATCGAGTTATTTGTGCATTTCAGCCACATCGGTATTCTCGGACAAAATTGCTGCGAGAAGAGTTTTCAGAAGCATTTATTGATGCTGATGTCTTGTTTTTTACTGATATTTATGCAGCCGGTGAATCCCCTATTCAGGGAATAGATGGAACATTGATTCCAAATCTTGTGAAAAGGCGGTTCCCGGATAAACCAATTAATTACGTGAAGAATGTAGAAGATTTGCCCAAAGAGCTTTATAAGGTCATAAAACCTGATGATATGCTGATTACTATGGGCGCAGGGAATATATATATGGCAGGCGAAATGCTTGCGAATCTTATGAAAGGAAAGGGTTTATCCAGTGATTACAAAAAATAATACAGTAGCTGTTTTAATGGGAGGCGTATCTCGTGAGGCGGATATATCCAGGAAAACAGGAACGGCTATTCTTCAGGCGCTGTTGTCTTTGGGGTACCATGCGGTAAAAGTTGAATATAATCCGTCTTGTGTCCTTAAACAGCTTAAAGCAGTCGGGGCGGAAGTTGTTTTTATTGCACTTCATGGAAAATATGGGGAAGATGGAACAATTCAAAGTATACTTGAGTTAAGCAGGATTCCGTATACAGGATCGGGAGTTTCCTCAAGTGCTATTACGATGGATAAGATTATCAGCAGTAGAGTTTTTAAAGATGCCGGTGTCCGGATGGCTTTTTCAAAACCGTATTATTTAAAAAACGGAATTGATACCGTGGCGGAATCCATTGAAAAGAATTTTAAGTTTCCAGTTGTGTTGAAACCGGCATGTGAGGGATCTACGATTGGGCTCGAAATTGTTTATGAAAAAGAGAAATTAAAAGAGGCATTAAAAAGAGTATTTGCCATTGAATCCAGAATTTTGGCAGAAGCTTATTTAGATGGAAAGGAATTTACCATAGCGGTCCTGAATGGTAAAGCTTTGCCGATTATTCAGATATGCCCTCATTCAGGACAATATGATTTTCACTCTAAATATACGAGTGGTGCAACCGATTATATAGTACCTGCACCATTGCCGGAAGCCGCGGCTGATGAAATGACTCATATGGCGATTTTAGGATATGAGGCTGCAGAGTGCAGCGGGGTGGTCAGATTTGATTTTCGCACCGATAAAAGAGGAACGCCTTTCCTGCTTGAAGCGAATTCTATTCCGGGAATGACGGAGACAAGTCTTGTACCTAAGGCTGCGGCGGCAATCGGTATAGATTTTCCGTCTTTGTGCGAAAATATTTTGCTGAAAGCTGGTGTTGATAAAGTATAATACGTATCAAGGTGGTCTAGAATCATGGGTGAAAAGAAAGCTTTTAAGAAGTTCCCAAAGAAGCAGCACATAAAAAATGACACCCTATCTGTTCAAGAGGGGGTTAAGGGAGTTTATGATGACGGCCGAGTGCTGTTAAAAGAGAAACCTCATAGAAACGGTAGGCATCCGGTATCCTTTTATGGTGCCGGAAAAATTAGAATGTATGCCATATCAGTGTTTGCGTTATTTTTTATGATATTTTTAACACTGCTATTATTTCCGATACCCTTTGGGCAAATCCAGATCTCGGGAACACGGAGCATCACGTTGGAAGATGTCCTGTTTGAGGGAAATGTTTCCACACCGATTAATATATTGCAAATCAGCACAACTAATCTAGAGGAACGGCTTACCCATGATATTCGAATTCAAACCGTTAGGGTGAAGAGGGGCTCGCCTTTCACAATTTCTGTCGAGATTACGGATAGAAAAGTAGTGGCTGTCATGCAGGGGGAATATGCCTACATATTTCTGGATAAAGAAGGAACAGTCATTCAAACAGAACCGTCTATTAAAGGAATGGTTTTTCCAATGATAACAGGAAAGAAATTGGGAAATGTCCTTCTTGGGGATAAACTCGATGATGTACAAATCCATACAGCATTAGAATTCATTAACGGGCTTACTGAAGACGGCATCAAAATATTTTCGGAAGTGAATGTGGGAAATACGGATAATCTGATGGCCTATACAAGAGATGGGATATCCGTCCATTTAAAGAATGGAACGGATATGGAAAAAAAGGCGGCGCTTGCGGAAAGTATGGTGAACGATGTCAAGGCGAGAGGATTGTCTGTTGAGTATCTGGATGCCAATTTGGCAGCACCCTTTATTAAATTGAAAAGGTAGTGTAATATTTTGGGAACATATACAATATATATGGCGAATCTTTTCAAAGTATTGTAGAATATAAAATATATTATTATGAAACAAATTGAACATAATTGTAGTATATCGCAAGTACCAGAAGGAGGAGCGAAAATGGGAGATTCTGAAATCGCAAAAATTAAAGTCATCGGTGTAGGTGGTGGTGGAAATAATGCCGTTAACCGCATGATTGAGGCAAATATATCCGGTGTAGAATTTATTGCTGTAAATACGGAGCTTCAAGTGTTGAATCAGTCCAATGCACCGACAAAGATACAGATTGGCGAGAAGCTGACACGCGGTCTGGGGGCAGGCGCTAAACCTATTGTTGGTGAACAGGCCGCAGAAGAGTCGCGTGAAGATTTATCAAAAGCCCTTAGTGGTGCCGATATGGTATTCGTTACCGGAGGAATGGGGGGGGGCACAGGAACCGGTGCGGCTCCTGTAGCGGCTCTTTGTGCCAGGGAACTTGGCGCATTAACCATTGCCGTAGTTACAAAACCGTTTAGTTTTGAAGGTAAGGTTCGTATGAAAAATGCACTGGAGGGCATTGAGAAGTTAAAGGGAAATGTAGATGCCATTTTGGTTGTTTCTAATGATAAATTACTTCAGATTTTTGATAAAAAAACACCATTGAGAGATGCATTTAAAACGGCTGATGAAGTGCTTCGTCAGGGGATTCAGGGGATTTCTGATCTGATTACTGTCCCCGGGGTTATTAATCTTGACTTTGCAGATGTCAGGACGATTATGAGTGATCAAGGTGAAGCACTGATGGGAATTGGCATGGGGACAGGTGATAATCGTGCAAGCGATGCGGCAACCATGGCTATTAACAGTCCGTTATTAGAACGTAGCATTGACGGTGCCAAAGGTATTATTATCAATATCACGGGAAATGAAGATCTCGGGCTTTTTGAAATCAATGAGGCGTCTCAGATTATAACGGAAGCCGCCGACCCTGATGCAAATATTATTTGGGGAACATCTGTCGATTCGACACTTGATAATGATACCGTTAAAATTACGGTTATTGCAACAGGATTTGAAGAAAGAGCAAAAACTGCGGCAGGAACCAGTACGTTTAGAGGCAGCATTCATACACCCGGTATTGCGGTTCCTGAATTTTTGAAAAAATGATAGTAAGCAGGGCCACACCGCAATCGCAGTGTGGCTTTTTTGTAAGGAGAATGTTATGAGATGTCCTTTTTGCAGCAGTCTTGATACAAAAGTGACTGATTCACGTGATACAGATGATGGTGCGTCTATTCGCAGAAGGAGGCAGTGTTTATCTTGTAATCGTCGGTTTACAACCTATGAAACTGTTGAACAAGCACCATTACGCGTAGTGAAGAAGAACGGATCCCGTGAAATGTTTGATAGGAATAAGTTGAGAAATGGCCTTGTCAGAGCTTGTGAAAAAAGAAATATTTCATCCCGTCAGATCGAAGAAATCGTTAATTCTGTAGAACGAACTGTCAGAAATGAATTGAAACAGGAGGTTCCTACTGAAGTTATCGGTAATCTTATCATGGAAGAACTGCGTAAATTGGATCAGGTTGCCTATGTCCGCTTTGCATCGGTATATAGGGAGTTTAAAGATTTAAGCAGTTTCATGAGCGAACTCGAAACGCTAATGAAAAATGGTAAAACAGAAGGAACCGATAGTAAAAATGATCAAAATTAATACGATAGAAACGTGTTTTAATGCTCACGAAGAAACTTTATTGGCAACGAAAAAACTTTTCCCTGTAATTCGCCAAATGGCTGAAATATGTCAAGATGCAATGATAACCGGACATAAGATTCTTATCTGTGGTAATGGCGGCAGCGCTGCTGACGCGCAGCATATTGCTGCGGAGTTTATTGGAAGGTTTCATAACGAGCGGCGGGCGCTTCCTGCAATTGCCCTTAGTACAGATACATCTATCTTGACATCTATCGCAAATGACTATGACTATTCCCAAGTTTTTTCCCGGCAGGTACAAGGACTTGGGCGCGCTGGAGATGTATTCTGGGGGATATCCACCAGCGGAAATAGCGAAAATGTGAATAAAGCGATTATAGAGGCTAAAAACAAGAGGATGATAACTATTGCCTTAACTGGTAAGACTGGAGGGGAGATGGTTGATATTTGTGATGTTGCACTTGTGATTCCCAGTGATAGTACGGCGAGAATTCAAGAAATGCATATATTATGTGCCCATATCATTTGTCAGTTGCTTGATGACATTGATTGGGGTAAATAATAATGCGTATTGGGAAAAAGGCGATACTTTTTGATCGGGATGGTGTTCTTAATATTGATTCCGGATATGTATACCGATATGAAAATATCCGCTGGATTGATGGTGCGAGAGAAGCGGTTGCCCGGTTAACGGAAGAGGGATGGCTTTTGTTTGTTGTTACCAATCAAAGCGGTGTGGCGCGTGGTTTCTATACGGAAAAAGATGTGATGAAACTGCATAAACAAATGAATAAAGAATTTAGGAAATATGGTGGAAATATTACTGAATTCTTTTTTTGCCCACATCTGAATGGTACAAAAATTTCCCGCTATAACGTGGACTGTGATTGCAGGAAACCTAAGCCTGGGATGATTTTACAGGCGATTAACAAGTATGGATTGATTAAAGAAAACACATTTTTGGTCGGTGATAGCAGAAGAGATATAGAAGCAGCAGCCCGTGCGGGTATAAAAGGTTTTTTATTTGAAGGGGATAATTTAAATCTTTTTCTGAAAAATATTTTTCGGGAAAAAGGATAACTAGATAGATGAAAGATTACAAAAATATACTGGTTATTAAAATGAGCTCATTGGGGGATATAATTCATGCATTGCCTTCACTTTATGCTTTAAGGGAGCTCTTTCCAGATGCGTGCATTACCTGGGCGATACATGAAAGTTTTGCGAAGATACTTCCGGGAAAACCGTGGATCGACAATGTATATGTTATTGATCGAAAACGAATAAAGAAAATAAATTATTTGCTCCAGGTAAGGAAGGATTTGCATAAAAAACAGTTTGATCTTGTGATTGATTTGCAAATGATTGCGAAGAGCGGATTAATTTCATTTCTAACGGGCTGTCATGAACGGATTGGCTATAATGATGCACGGGAATGCAGTGGATTATTTAGCCGTGCCATTTCCGGCAAATATAAAAATGGGCATATCATTGAACAGCTTTTAGATGTAATACGTTACTTGGGATGGCAGGGAAACGGAATCCATTTCCCGCTCCATGACTATAAAAATGAATTGTCAGTTGTGAGAAAAAAGCTTTCTGAGGCAGGTGTAATTGGGAAATATGTACTTCTTGTACCCGGAACAAGAGGTGAAAATAAAAAGTGGCCCATTAAATATTGGGGAGAGTTGGCAAAACGATTGGCCAAGAAGGGGGTTTTCTGTATTATATCCGGAACTGTGGGTGAAAAGTCTATGGCAGATGAAATCCGCAGAATAGCACAGTCAAAATATGTAGTAGATTTCATAGGTAAAACAAATTTATTAGAATTGATAGCATTGGAAAAGATGGCTGCTGTCCATATATCATCGGACACAGGACCGCTCCATATTGCCAATGCTGTTGGAACTCCTATTATTGCGTTATTTGGCCCCACACTTCCTTATCGGAGCGGTCCCTATGGAAATCGTTATAGTGAGGTTCTTCTGGCGGAGACCCCTGGCCATGAAGTTACAAATATGGGTACAATTTCAGTAGAGGCTGTTTATGATTCATGTATGAAAAAACTATCGTTGTGAATTGTTTGTGCATCAGATTGTTGAAGAAACAAGTAGTGTATAAGGAGAAATTTGGTTGGAGCATATCACAAGCAAAAACAACCGCTGGATCAGATTGGCAATCCGTCTCAAACAAAAAAAGTACAGGGATAAGAATAAAATGTTTCTGATGGAGGGGCTCCGTAATGCAGAAGATGTTCAGAATCAAGAGATAAGTGATATTGTATGCCTGGTTCAGTCGGGAAGAGCAGAGAATGGATCAGTGCAGCACATTTTTGAACGAGGGGAAAATCTGCACTGGCTGTTTTGTGAAGTTGAAGAACCGCTGATGCGTTTAATTTCAGGTACAGAAAATGGACAGGGAATCATCTTATTGGTGAAACAGCCATATGTTATGGATTATCCCCAGTTATTAAATGGCTTGCATGGTAAATATGTTTTGTTGGATACAGTCCGGGATCCCGGAAATGTTGGGGCGATTATCAGGACGGCCGCTGCGGCTGGGTGTAGTGGAGTTCTTTTGACAAAGGGGAGTGCAGATCCATACTCGGAGAAAGTGGTAAGGAGTTCTATGGGTAGTATTCTTAGACTTCCGATATATCATGATTTGGACATAGAATTTTTAAAAGAAATTAAATCTTTTTCGAAGGTTCCTTTTATTGGAACATCACTTAGCGCTTCCCAAAATTATCGCCATGCCAAGTTTGTGACAGAGGGGGTTTTTATCTTTGGAAATGAAGGAAGTGGAATAAGTCCGGAAATATTAGACTTGACGGATTGGAATGTGTTTATCCCTATGGCAGGTACTGTGGAATCATTGAATGTTTCTTCGACAGCGGCAATTATTTTATTCTATTATTTAGATGATAATGAATTTAATAATTAATAGTATTTAGTAGAGTTTGGACATATTAATTCAAAAATGCTTGATTATAGTGTGTACGATTGAAAGGAAAGATGATGAAAAAACAGCTGATAATTAATGCCGATGATTTTGGGATACATGAGGCTGTGAATCTTGCTGTTTATAGAGGTTTTGAGTCAGGAATTTTAACCAGTACTTCGATTATGGCAGGTGGGGATGCTTTTTCCTCAGCGGTGAGGCTATCTCGCGAAATGGGAAATATTGGGATAGGAATCCATCTAACCTTAGTAGGAACACTGGCAACGGTTTTACCTGCTGAAGAAGTTCCGACGCTAACTTGGGAGAAAGGAGTCCTTTGTAAAGATTATTTAGAATTAATTCTCCGAGATATGAAAGGCCTCATTAGTCTTGACGACGTTTACAGGGAGTGGGATGCACAAATCCGTAAGGTTCTTGATGCAGGAATTTCGATTACGCACATTGATGGGCATCAACATCTTCATATGTGGAATAAATTTTTTCCTATTGCCCTTGCATTAGGGAAGAAATATAAAATTCCATGTATGAGAGTACCTGATGAAAGCTTTTTTTTTGATATAAGCGCAAAAAATATTTTACGATCAATGGCAGGAACCGGATTGGCCTTTATTGCCCGAAGACATAGAAGTGTATTAAAGCAGATGAATGTGAAAACGAATGATTATTTTTACGGAATGCTCTACGGGGGACATTTGACGGAAGATAGAATAATCAATTTATTGAGCAGGGTTAAGTCTGGCGTTACAGAGATTATGTGCCATCCTTCATCGAATGAACAGGAAATGGATAGGCAATTTCGGTGGGGATATCATGGGGAATCGGAACTACAGGCATTATTATCGACAACGGTAAAGGAAAAGATTGATGAAGAGAGTATTGATTTAATATCTTATCGGGATGTGGCAATAGAAGGGATTTCTGCAAAATGAAAAATAATGAAAAGCAGTTTTATTTGGTGGATTTTCAAGTATTACCGGAAGCAATAAAAAAAACAATTCGTATTAAAGAATCTTTGAAAAATGGAAGGGTGAAGACAATAAATGAAGCATTATCTGCGATGAATATAAGCAGGAGTGCTTATTATAAATATAAAGATCATGTGGAACCGGTAACGGGAGCCGTTAAAGAACGCAGTATCACATACTTTATAATGATGCAAAATGATTTTTCTCTTTTAATTAAAATAATGAGAAAAATAAAAAAGGAAAATAATGATGTGCTATCCATAAATAGCGGGGTAGCTTTTGGCGAAAATGTTCCGACTATAATTTCATTTAAGACAAAGATGACCCTGGCGGATATCAATTTATTGGCAGAAAGTATTCGCAGGATTAAGGGGATCATACGAATCGTCGTTTCAGAAGAGGAAGGTAGCCGATGAAAAATATAAATATCGCTTTACTCGGATTTGGTACGGTTGGAAGCGGTGTGGCAGAAACGATTAAGAGAAATTCCGACATTATCAAAGAGCGGCTGGGCGTGCATTTATTGATAAAATATGTTCTGGTTCGAGAGGTAAACAAATATACTAAATTTCCCGTATTGGAAGATATTCATTTAACCGATAACTTTTCGGAGATAATAGAAGATGAATCCCTGGATATCATTGTTGAAGTGATGGGAGGGATTACCCCAGCCAAGGAGTATATTTTCAGTGCATTGGAGCATGGATTGAGCGTCGTCAGCGCAAATAAGGATTTAGTAGCTTTATATGGCCCGGATATTATCCATAAGGCGATTGAGAACCATGTAAATTTCAGTTGTGAGGCGAGTGTCGGTGGAGGAATTCCTATTTTGATGCCACTCCATCAGTCACTTGCAGCAAATCAGATTGAAAGTATCGTGGGCATATTGAATGGAACAACAAATTATATATTGTCACAGATGACAGAAACCGGTGTCAGCTATGCAAACGCATTGGCAGATGCCCAAAAACAAGGATTTGCCGAGGCTGATCCGACAAATGATGTGTGTGGTTTTGATGCGGCCAGAAAACTTGCTATTTTATCCTCTATTGGATTTAGAGCTAATATAACCTTTGATGATGTTTTGGTGGAAGGCATTGAAAAGATAGATAAAAGTGATATTCAATATGCGAAAGATATGGGATATACAATTAAACTTTTAACGGTTGCGCTCAGACAGGAAAATGGGATTGCACTAAACGTTTATCCGGCCTTTTTGCCCGATAATCATCCATTGTCTTCAGTAAAGGGGGCATATAATGCGATTTATGTAACTGGAAATATTGTCGATGACGTTATGTTTTATGGCAGAGGAGCCGGCGCATTACCTACGGCAAGTGCAGTGATGGGGGATGTTATCAGCACGGCACAGCATATATTGAATGGATCAACAGGAACCGGCATGATAATGACTGATACAAAAAGAATTCCATTTTATTCATCATTAAAACTTCAAAATTCATATTATTTTCGTTTAGATGTTGATGATGTTACCGGTGTGCTTTCTCAAATTGCGGCGGCTTTCGCAGAAAATGACATCAGTATTTGCGAAGTCGTCCAAAAACGAAAAACAAAAGGTTTGGCGGAGTTGGTGCTTATTACGGAACTGGCGAGCCGGGAAAGCATATTGCAGGTGGAGAAAGCTCTCCAGGTACTTCCTTGTATGCGTAAGGTTGCTAATGTGATAAGGGTTATGTGAGATGAAAATAAATAAGAAATACGGTGTGCGTGTCCCTGCAACTACGGCCAATATAGGAAGCGGATTTGATACGCTGGGAATGGCGCTTGGATTATATAACGAAGCTTATTTTACGCCTGTAAATGAGTTATCACTTATGAAGTCTCATATTGATATTCAAGGAGAAGGTGCCGGCAAGATTAAACCTGGTGCTGATAATATGGTTTTACAGGCCATGCAGGCAGTGGCAGGAAAAGTAGGAAAGGAAATTCCCGGCGGCGAACTGAAGCTTATTAATCAAATTCCTTTGGCACGAGGAATGGGAAGCAGTTCTGCAGCACTTGTTTCCGGCGCGTATCTTGCCAACCAATTGTGCGGAAACGTATTAAACAGACATGAAATCTTAAATATCGTTACTGAATTGGAAGGTCATCCTGATAATGTTGCTCCTGCTATTTTTGGCGGATTTTGTTTCTCCATTGTTAAAAATAAATTTGTTCTTACGGAGCAGTGGAAAATCCCGGACACTTGGAAGGCGGTCGTTGCTGTTCCCGATTTTGAACTTAGAACAGAAGATGCACGGTGTGCATTGCCGGATACTTATTCCAGAGAGGACTTAGTGCAAAACATAGGGGCGGTTTCCTTTTTAATGGCAGCTGTTATGATGCGGAGAGGTGAATTACTGAAGGTAGGATTGGCGGATCGTATCCATGTACCTTATCGTTTGCCATTAATCAGTGGGGCTGAAGAGGCAATGAAAAATGCTGATAAAAAAGGATGTTACGGTGTAACAATAAGCGGATCCGGTCCGACGATTATTGCTTTCTCTTCAGAGGAGAAAGCATATGAGATTGGTGCTGCGATGGTAGACGGATTCAAGCTGCATCATGTAAAATCAAAATTTATGGTTTTGGATTTTGATCAAGAGGGCGTACGGCTAATACAGCTTGACAATTACTGATAACATGTGTATTGTATATAACGTAGTAAATGTCGGGACGTAGCTCAGTTTGGTAGAGCGCTACCTTGGGGTGGTAGAGGTCGCATGTTCGAATCATGTCGTTCCGACCATTTTTATTGCATGATATTATTCTAAAAATAAGCTTTTTTGAATAAGTATTTGTTATAAAGCGAGGTTTTATGTTGAATAGAGTAAAATCAGTCATGCTTATGACACTGCTCGGTTTGATTCTGGTATCAGCTGGCGGATATGTGGGCGGGCAAAATGGGGCGACAATGATGTTTATCATTGCTCTCATTTTAAATTTTTACAGTTATTGGAATTCTGATAAAATAGTGCTGAAAGCATATAATGCAAAAGAGTTGTCGGAGAATCAAGTGCCGGAATTATTTTCACTGGTAAAAGGATTATCAAGAAATGCGGGAATCCCTATGCCGCGATTGTATATTATTCCCACAGAAATTCCGAATGCTTTTGCTACCGGCCGAAATGAAAATCATGCCGCTGTGGCCGTGACAGAGGGATTAATATCGTTGCTTGACAGAGATGAAATCGCGGGTGTAATCGGTCATGAATTGTCCCATATCCGTCATCATGATACACTTATTATGACCCTGGCAGCTACCTTTGCGACTGCTATCAGTTATCTTGCGCAAGCCGCACAATGGGCCGCTATATTTGGAAGTGGACGTGACAGCGAAGGAAGAAGTAATAATCCATTTGCATTGATTGCTACCATTATTATCGCTCCTTTAGCTGCATCACTGGTTCAAATGGCATTATCGAGGTCACGAGAATTTATGGCAGATGCTTCCGGGGCAGAAATAAGCGGTAAGCCTTTAGCGCTTGCCCGTGCATTACAGAAATTGGACAGTTATTCACGTCAAAAAGTTATGCCTTATGCAAAACCGGCTTCCTCTGGATTATTTATTATCAATCCGCTTGCGGCTGTTGGCGGTTATGCAACATTGTTTTCTACGCATCCTTCTACAGAGGAGCGTGTTAAAAAGCTGCATGAAATAGCAGCCCAAAAGAATTTATTCTAAGGAGGATAATAGTATGGCTAATGTAGAGAAAACTCTTGTATTGGTGAAACCGGATGGTGTAAAAAAACACATTTGCGGTGAAGTAATTTCTCGTTTTGAGAGAAAGGGACTCATTCTTCATTCCGTAAAAATGATACAGGTTCCGGAAGAATTAGCGAAAAAACACTATGCAGAACATGCAGGGAAAGGCTTCTTCAATGATCTGATTTCTTTTATTACATCCGGACCTGTATTGGCAATGGTTATTGAAGGGGAAAATGCAGTAGCAGCCGTCCGTCAGATTAATGGCGCAACAGATCCTATTAAGGCAGTCCCGGGGTCTATCCGTGGTGATTTTGCCACTTCTATTGATGAAAACGTTGTTCATGCATCTGATGCTCCGGAAACTGCAGCAAGGGAAATTGCTCTGTGGTTCCCTGAATTAAATTAGCAGGGAGGGCTGTTATGGCAAAAGTTTATACTCGTACCGGGGATAGAGGACAAACCAGTCTATATACCGGAGAACGTGTGTCCAAAGGAAGTCTTCGTGTTGAAACGTATGGCACAATTGATGAGGTAGACTCTGTCTTAGGAAGCGCTCGTGCTTTTGTTGTTCATCAGAATGTAAAAGAAACCATTTTTAAGATTCAGAAAGATCTTTGGCTACTAATGGCGGATGTTGCCAGTCTTGGGAAAGAACCTAATATTAGCAGTGATCATGTGAAAGACTTAGAGCAGACTATTGATAAGTATACGGAAGAATTAGAACCTTTGGATCATTTTTTGGTTCCCGGAGAAACACAGGGGGCCGCGTTTCTTGATGTAGCCCGTGCCGTAGTCCGTCGTGCTGAGCGGAGTATGTGGAGACTTTCTGAAACGGAAGAGGTTCATGAATCGGGGATTCGCTATCTTAATCGGCTTTCTGATTTATGCTTTACTTTGTCCCGTTATGAAACAGAAGTGAAGTAAAAGTTATTCGATAAATATGCTAAACTAAGAGGAGATATTCGGATTGATGGGTATCTCCTCTTATGTTTTTCATTAAAATTTATATTCGGAACAGAAGATATTTAATGGATATTATAATACGAATGAATTTTGTTAATATTTTGGAGTGTTACAGGATGGAACAAGATATATTGCAGATTCTTGAATTTAATGAAATCAGGCGTATGCTTGCCCAATTATGCCCTTCTTCTTTATCAAAAGCAAAAGCTATGGATCTGCAGCCGTCTTCGGAACCACGGATAATTGCAGAACATCTGCAGGAAACGGAAGAGGCTTTAATTTGTTTGCAAAAAGAAATATCATCACCCTTGGGAGAGACCTATGACATCATTCCATTTATAGATAGGGCGGAGAAAGAAATGATACTTCTTGCTGGAGAGTTTATGGAAATTTCTTCATCGCTTGAAACCTATCAAAAGATGCATGAGTATTTTAGTGGGGAAAGACATTTACGCTATCCGATTTTGGAAGAAAAAGCGTCTTTAATCCTTCCCTTGGATGGTTTGCTCAACAGAATCCGACAGGTTTTTGATGATAAAGGCGATATACGGGATAAGGCATCTATGAAGCTGTCCCGTATCAGAGGAGATATAGAAACAGTTAAAAGCAGGATACGGAAATCTTTCAGGCAGATACTGCATGATAAAGATACCGCATTATACCTGCAGGATGCGATTATTACACAGCGCAACGGGCGGTATGTAGTGCCTGTCAAAGAAGAGTATCGATATAAATTTGATGGAATCGTTCACGATCGTTCCTCTACCGGGCAAACACTCTTTATGGAGCCGATGATTTCCGTGCGTCTGAATAATGATCTTATTGAGCTGATACTGGCAGAAAAGCAAGAAGTGATGGAGGTTCTGAGGGAGCTTACACGGCAGATCAAAAATAATAGTGCAGTTATTCGAAAAGATTGCCACATTGTTTCGGATATGGAGTTTATCTTTGCGCGGGGACAATTGGCGCTTGCCATGAATGGAGTTCGGGCGACTTTCTCAGCTGCCGGTATATTGGATTTAAAGGACGCGAGACATCCATTGATTCCTGCGGATAGAGTTGTTCCTATTTCGCTTACATTAGGAAAAGCTTTCAAAATACTTGTCATAACAGGTTCCAATGCCGGCGGGAAAACAATTGCTATCAAAACGGTGGGCATATTGGCATTGATGAATCAATCAGGTTTATTTATCCCTGCTGCAGAAGGCTCAATGATGCCTGTATATAACCACATTTATTCGATTATTGGTGATGACCAGAGTATTCAATATAATTTATCGACTTTCTCCAGCTATATTACGCAGTTGGTTTCATTTCTACCTTATGTGAATGAAAAGGATCTTGTACTTTTAGATGAATTGGGAGCAGGGACGGATCCAATTGAAGGTGCCATGTTGGCACAGGCGGTTACGGAATATTTGGTAAACAAAAATGTGAACTCTATTATTACGTCACATTTTAGCGAGATGAAGAAGCTTGCCTATGAATTGTCAGAAGTTGAAAATGCGTTTGTTGAATTTGATAAGGAAATGTTATCACCGACTTATCATTTGATTATTGGAGTTGCCGGAAACAGCAACGCATTTAATATCTGTCGGCGGCTTGGTATGCAGGAGAGTATATTGAATCGGGCAGTTGGGCTTCAGCAAAGATCACCTTTTCATAATATGGAGATGGTGATGAATCATCTAAATGAGCAGCGAAAAGAATTGGAACAGGAGAAAGAATCTATCCGTATCATTCGGCAAGAGTCAGACAGAGTAAAAGCTCAATTGCAGGAGGAGCAGGAGGAGTTTTTATTGAAGAAAAATGCCATACTGTCAAAAATGCGGGAAGAATCCTCTGATATAAAACGTAATTTGAGGATTCAGGCTGAAAAAATAATTAGAGATGTTAAAAAGGCATCAAGTCTCGATAAAGATGCTTTTATGAAACATGTGGGAACTACAAGAAGTGCCATTGAAAATATGAAGATTCCGGAGAGTCGGTCGAAGCGGGGGCTTGTTGCTAATGAAATCAAACGGGGAGATATTATTTATATAGATACGTTAGGCAGTAATGGAAAGGTGATTTCTGTAACTGGTAAGAAAATCACGGTTGCCTGTGGAGTAGCCAATATATGTGTGGATATAAGCCATTGTTTTGCTGCAGAACAGTTGGTGAAGATGATTCCACAAAAAATATCACACCAAAAGAAAAATGTATCAAATTTACGACATGAGGAAGTAAGTACATCGGTAAATGTGATTGGCAAAACTGTATATGAGGCAATTCCTGAAATAGATAAATTTTTAAATGATTGTATAATGGCGGGAGTTTCCCCTGTGCAAATCATTCATGGAAAAGGGACGGGAAGCTTGCGGAAGGGAATTCATGATTACTTGAAAACGCTTCCGTTTATAACTGATTTTCGGATGGCAGAACCTCAAAATGGAGGAGCAGGCGTTACAGATGTGTATTTTAATTGATTCATATGCTTGACCAAATGTTTATGTAGATATATATTTAAATACAGTGGAAAGTTGTATAAAAATATGGGCAGGCAAATATGTTTAATTTACCGGAAAAGTTTGTAATTGTAGATGGTTATAGAATTCCCGCGGACAAAGCAGAAGAGTATAGAAAAACAAAGGAACGGATGGAAAAAGAAGCAGAGAAGTTTTTCAAAGGCTTTTGTGAAATTGTAAAGAAAGAGCCTCTTCTTGATCTTTTAGGACATGGGGTTGTTGGATATTCTTCTACGGGGGAACAGTTGGCTCGAATTTCTTTAGATCCCTTTGAAATTTCAGCTATGAATGTCGCTTTAGGCCGTAACAAATTGAAAGAATATATCCTTGCCACCAATGGATATGATGAATATGCATATCAGCAGCTATTGAAAGAATATAAAATAAGGCACGAAAATAAATAACAGGAAGGATTGTATTGTATGATTCATATCCTTGCGGACAGCACATCTGCTATTCCTCAAGAAATGTTGTCTAAATATTCAAATTTGCATGTTATCCCTCTTAGTTTATCTATTAAAGGAGAGTATATTCCTGAGAATGAAGCAACAATCAGGCAGGTTATTGAATACTCTGAAAAGACAAATCAAGCAATACCTACAAGCCAGCCGAGCACGGGAGATTTTTTAAATGCATTTAATTTGATTCCCGAAAAAGATGACATTATTGTTTTATGCATCACAACTGCAGTTAGTGGTACATACAATGGTGCGGTTTTGGCTGCAAAACAATCTGGAAGGGGAAATATATCAGTAATTAATACCAAGACGACGGCTGTTGGAATGCTCCAAATGGTTCAGGATGCTTTGGAATTCATTGAAAGTGGCAATTCTTTTGCAGAAATCACGGATAAATTGACGGAAGTTGCTGAACATATGAGGACAACTTTTACTGTGGATACCCTGGATTACCTTCGTCGTGGAGGAAGAATTGGTAAGGCTGCGGGGTTAATTGGAAGTATATTAAAGATAAAACCCTGTATTTATCTAAATAAGAACAATGAAGTGGATGTTTTGGACAAAGTGCGTACAAGGAAGAAAGCGGTAGCCAGTTTAATAAAGTACTTAGATGAGAATGCTCCTTGCAAACGTATCGGTATCGTCCATATTGAGAATCCGGAAGGCGGAAAAGAATTACAGTCTATCGTTCAGGAAAAATATCCTGATATTGATGTCACTTTGACGACAGGGACACCAGTATTGGCTTGCTATTTAGGACCGGGACTGGTAGGTATTATTTTTGAGAGCGCCTGAGATGGGGGAGAATTGCATGTATACGATTATTGATGGTGGTTGTTTTAAGAATATGCTGATTGGCGCATATCAGATGTTTGAACAAAAATATGAAATATTAAATCAGCTGAATGTTTTTCCTGTTCCTGATGGGGATACAGGAAATAATATGCTGAATACGCTGAAATCGATGTATAGTATGATCAGTGATGTCAGTGCGGATGAGCCGGTAGGTATGATTGCGGAAAAGGCTTCCGCCGGTGCAATTATGGGGGCAAGAGGGAATTCAGGTGTTATCCTTTCTCAGATTATTCATGGGATAAGCCGTGGATTACGTGGTAAAAAGACAGCATCGGGAACCCAAATGGGAAAGGCTTTTCAGTATGGTATTTTATATGCTTATCGTGCAGTAACCAAGCCGGTAGAAGGGACTATTCTTTCCGTTGCAAGGGGGATTGCCAAAGGAACATATGAAGTGATCAGGCAGGAACCTGATTTCAGCAAGGTTTTGGAGTCTGCCATTGGTCATGGCACTGATGCTTTGGCAAAAACGCCGGAGCAGTTAAAAATCTTAAAAGATGCAAATGTTGTCGATGCTGGAGGACAAGGCCTGATATTCTTCCTCATAGGATGCCTTAACGGATTGACCGGAAAAGTAAGCGAAGTAAATTTGGAGATTAAACCGGTAATCAGTCGGTTGGAAGCAAAAGGAGAATCTTTTTCTATCGAGTATCCATACTGCACGGAGTTTATTATCAGTCCTTGTAAATTGGCAGCAAAAGAAATACGCCAGAAATTGGGAACCTGGGGCGAATCTATGATTGTGGCGGAAGGAGATAATCTTATCAAAGTCCATATTCACGCCCAACGGCCGGGGCATGTTTTAGATATGGCTGCCTCTTGGGGGACATTGCATGATATTAAATGTGACAATATGGTTGACCAGTTTCATAAAAATAAAGAAAAGCAACAAGATGAACCTAAACGTCCGTTAGGGGTTTTAGCAGTTGTATCCGGTGACGGTTGGACAGAATTATACCAAAAACTCGGTTGCGATGTTGTATCTGGCGGGCAGTCGATGAATCCTTCCGTTCAGGAATTGAATGCAGGTATAGAAAATGGAAGGTATGATAAATATATCCTATTGCCTAATAATAAAAATATTATTTTAGCGGCACAGCAACTCCAGAAAATGCTTGGTGAGAAAATACACATCGTGCCATCTGTTAATCCTATGGAAGGGTTAGCTGCTGCGATGGCATTTATGGATAATATCGGTATTGAGGAAAATTTGAATGAAATGTCAAAGAGAGTGCAGCAGATAAAAACAGGAATGATTACTGCTGCAGTGAGGGATAGCCTTATTGGGGATATTGTTATCCATAAGGGGGATTACATGGGGATAACAAAAGGTCACCAGATTTTTACAGAAAAAGATTTCAATAAGTGTTTTCGGAAGTTACTGGAATCCCTTATTGATGAAGATACGGGTGTGGTTACTGTATATTATGGAAAAGATATGTCGAAAGATGCATGTGGTCGTGAGTTGGCAGCAGTGGAGAAAATTTATTCAGACATAGAGTTTGAGATGTATGATGGCGGACAACCGCTATATCCGATGTTTATTTCAGCAGAATAATATATTTTGAGAAATTTAAAACGGTGCAGTGATTTATATCACACATAGCACCGTTTTCTTGTGGTATAAGATCTTTTTAACAAAATAATTAGTTTACATTATCTACATTTCTATTTGCTGTTTCTGCACCATCAGAAGGGCTTGGGTAAAAGTACATAATACGGTCTGGTTGAAAATATTCACTTGATACTTTTTTCGTGATGATCTTGGACATAATTTGTTCAAATTCCACGACTTCAAGCGGAGAAAGAATAGTGTCTTCAATGAGTACAATAACTGAGGGATTAACCTTCGGAGCATTTTCAGGGACTTCGCTGCGATCAAGGGGAATGCTTAGGATTAATCGTATGGTTGCAACATATTGCTCTTTATAATCGAAAACGGTTCCACGATAAGTGTTTTCCCATAAGGTTCGCATTAAATCAATGTGGTAAGGATCTTGATTCAATTCTTCTGTCATGATATCCTCCATAACTTAAAATATATTTACATTGTAGCACTTTTAAGCAAGACGAGTGGTGGAATCCGTCTAATTGGCATAGGAATTTTACATATGTTATTATGTAAAAGACATACTCGGGATTTAAGGTGGTAAGGCACAGATGGGCAATAAGATATTTTTAGTGTTAGGCGGGTCAAGAAGCGGCAAGAGTGAGTTTGCCGAAGAGCTGATGTATCATTCTACAGGGAAAAGAAAAGGATATGTCGCAACAAGCCGAATCTTAGATGATGAAATGAAATACCGCGTTATCTTGCATCAAAAAAGGCGCCCGGAAGACTGGAAAACATTTGAAATTTTAGGAGAAGTCAGCGGCAAAATAGGATTTGTTCTTATGGAAGCGGACACGGTTCTTTTTGATTGCATTACGATGTATGTCAACAATATTCTTATGGAGCATTTGGCGAATAAAGATAATGAAACACTTGGAATTAACGATCTGACGGCATTACAAACATTACTGGAGAAAGATTTGGAATTGCTCTTTAATATCATTTCCCAGACGGATAACAAGGAAATTATCTTTGTTTCTGACGAGCTGGGAATGGGCATCGTACCGGCCAACGCAATGAGCCGGGTATACCGCGATTTGGTGGGATTGGCAAATCAGTATGTGGCCCAAAAAGCAGATAAGGTATATCTATCAATTGCAGGAATTACAGTGGAGCTTAAAAGCAGAGGAGTGGAACCATGGTGAGAAAAATTGCCAAAAAAGTTATGTTTCAGGGAACAAGCTCTCATGTGGGTAAAAGTATTTTAACAACGGCATTTTGTAGAATTCTCAAACAAGATGGGTATCATGTTGCCCCATTTAAGGCGCAGAATATGGCACTAAATTCCTATGTTACGCATTCTGGTGGAGAAATCGGCCGTTCTACTGTTGCCCAGGCGGAAGCCGCAGGGGAAAATCCTATTGTGCAGATGAATCCTGTACTTTTGAAACCCACGGGGAATTCCTGCTCTCAGGTGATTCTTCTCGGTAAATCGGTCGGTAATTATAGCGCTTCAGAATATCAAAATAAATATAGCCAAGAGGCATGGTCTTCCGTAAAAAAGAGTCTTGATTTCATGGAAACACATTATGATGTGCTGGTGATTGAGGGGGCGGGAAGTCCTGCTGAAGTCAATCTGAAAAAGAATGATATTGTCAATATGCGGATTGCAAAAGAATGCCGGTCTCCCGTATTTTTGATCGCAGATATTGATCGTGGCGGGGCGTTGGCGTCTATTGTAGGAACCCTTGAACTGTTAGAGCCTGAAGAACGTAAACTTGTGAAGGGACTTATTATTAATAAATTTCGCGGGGATATTACACTTTTGGAACCGGCATTGACATTCCTTGAAGAACATACGGGGATTCCGGTCTTAGGTGTTATTCCTTATTTGGATAAGCTGGGGATTGATGATGAAGATTCCGTGTCACTTCAGGAAATGCCACGGAATCAGATTATGCATGATGTTCATATTGCTATTATCCAAACGCCTAAAATCTCAAATTTCACGGACTTTGATGCATTTACCCATGAACCGGATGTAAACGTGCGTTTTATTCAGCAGGGAGATTTGATTGGGAGTCCGGATCTTATTATACTGCCGGGCAGTAAAAATACGACAGAGGACTTGCTTTATCTGAAGCGACAGGGGTACGATCATGATATTAAAACGCTTGCAGCAAAAGGTATTCCCGTGGTTGGAATTTGCGGCGGCTATCAGATGCTTGGAGAAAAGGTTTGTGATCCATTACATGTAGAAAGCAGTAATGATGCAGTGGAAGGACTGGGGTTAATGCCTTATGTTACAACCATGCAGGGGGAAAAAAATACATATCAGGTAGAGTTTAATTGTGAAGCCTTGCCATTTCTTGGTATGGATTTTAAAGGAAGCCATCTAAAAGGGTATGAAATACATATGGGAAAAACGGTACTTACCCATTCAGCACAAAGCCTTTTTAATATAGTGCGGAGAAGTAATCAGCCGGTGCAAGTGCAAGACGGATATATCAATGAAACACATCATATATTTGGTACATACTGCCATGGTATCTTTGATAATGATGATCTTAGGCGGGCGATAATTAACGCACTTCGTAAAAGAAAAGGATTGGATACGCTTCCTGTGCAGTTCCGTTATCGCCAATATAAAGAATCGGAATTTGACCGTCTTGCCGATACAGTACGAAAACATTTTGATATGAAGAAGTTTTATGAAGTCTTGGGGTGAGTGAATTGGAAACTCTCCCTTATGCGTTGGTTCCGTTTATGGCATTGATAATAGATGCAGTAATAGGAGATCCCCGATCGGACTGGCATCCGGTAGTTCTCATCGGGAAACTGATCTCCACATGGGAAAATAAATTGTATCCGAAGCATCATACGGATAATATAAAGCTATTCCTTTACGGATGTGGTGTGGTTCTTCTTGTCTTGGTGAGCGTAGGTATTGTATCTACGGTAATATTGTATATTGCTGCGAAAGCAGGAATTTTCTGTTATTTTCTGCTTAGTGCGGTTTTACTCTATGTTTCGATTACTCCGCGCGCGCTTGCCCGTGATGGGATGGAAATATACAATCTTCTGAAAAAAGGAAATGTAGAAACAGCGCGTACCCGGTTATCTTGGATTGTAGGAAGAGATACTGACGGATTAAATGAAAGTGAAATTTCAAGAGGGACGATAGAAACTGTTGCAGAAAATACGACTGATGGAATTATTTCCCCGCTATTTTATTTTCTACTTTTGGGCCCAATTGGCGCTATTGTATATCGAGCAGGCAATACGATGGATTCCATGATCGGCTATAAAAACGAACGCTATCTTTTCTTCGGCAGATCTGCTGCACGGCTTGATGATGTTTTGAATTACATACCCGCGAGGGTTACTTATTTACTTTTTATTATAGCCGCTTTTATTCTTCGGCTAGATTGGCGAAACGCATGCGTGATCGGATTTCGTGATGCGAACAAACATCCGAGTCCCAATGGGGGTTATGCTGAAGCTACTGTGGCGGGTGCAATGCATGTGCAGCTTGGCGGATATAATTATTACAATGGGAAACCGGAGTTTCGTGCTTATATGGGGGATTCGGATCAAACTTTGCGGGCGGAGCACATTAAGACTACTATTTGGATGATGTATCTGGCTACTATTATTTTTGCCTTTATGGAATCGTTGATTCTATTATTTTGGTGATGGAATGAAAAGTTTTCTTGTCGGGCTGCAGTTTTTGACGCGGCTTCGCCTTGACACACAAACTGAATGGAAAGATGAAGACTTTGGGAAAAGTGTAGCATGGTTTCCTGTAATTGGATGGATTATAGGACTCCTGTTATGCGGTGTTTTCTTTTTGATACGACCACTCGGCAGCCCTCTTTTGATTGGATTTATTTTGGTTATATCGGAACTTTTTATTACAGGGGCATTATTGCTTGACGGGCTTATGGATTCCGCTGACGGCTTATTTTCGGGACGCAGTAAAGAGAGAAGCCTGGAAATTATGAAAGACAGCCATGTAGGAGCTTTTGGGGTACTTTCTGTCTTATTGATAGTTCTCTTAAAAACATTCGCGCTGGCTTCTGCTGATACTACGCTATATTTTGTCCTTATCGCGATGCCGACACTGGGAAGGTTAAATCTGGTTATTAGTATATGTGAATATCCTTATGCCAGACCATATGGAATCGGGAAGTCCTTTTCGGCCTATAGGTCTAAAAATGCGGTTTTTTATGCATTTTTTACAGCTATTCTGCCGGCAGTTTGTTTTGGGCTTGACTATATTATTCTCTTCAGCGCGGCTATGTTGTTCGGTCTTTATTTAAATTCGTGGATAGTTGAAAAGATTGGCGGAACAACCGGTGATACTTATGGGTTTATTACAGAAATCACCGAGGCATTTATAGCATTCTTATTTGTGTTATTGGTTAAAGGTGGGGCATGGCATATTTAGTTATATCTCCCGGATCATGCGGAGAGTTTATTCAGGGGTATGCGAATGGATCCTCCTTTATGGTGACTTGCCCGATTAATCGATATTCTTATGCTTATAGCGGATTCGACGGAATTGGTGACATTTTGCCTGATAAGGCGGCGGAGGCCGTGAAACGTACATTAGTTTATCTGAAAAGACCCGATACGATTGTTCCGATTAAGCTAAAATCCTATATTCCGAGGGGAAAGGGATTGGCGTCAAGTACGGCCGATATAAGTGCGGTATGCCAGGCGACAGCGTTAAGTGTCGGGGAAATTCTTTCTCCGCGTGAATTAGCAACGATCGCGCTTTCTATTGAACCCAGTGACGCTACGTTTTTTGAGGGAATTGTGGAGTTTGATTACCGTGACGGGAAAGTGATTCGGGAAATGGGGCATTGTCCTGATATGCAGATTTTAATTTACGATTGTGGTGGTGAAGTTGATACGATGTCTTTTAACAATAGGAAAGATCTGATTTCATTGCAAAAGAGCAATCAAACTGAAATAGAGAAAGCGATGTATTTTTTGGTGGAAGGATTAAAAAATCAGTCATTGGAAATTATCGGGAAGGCGGCTACAATCAGCGCGTTTGCAAACCAGAAGATACTTTTTAAAAAGCCGCTGGAAGATTTTTATACGAGGGGAACCGCATTAGGAGGAAAAGGGGTTATTTGCGCACACAGTGGAACTGTTCTTGGGTTAATCGTAGCACCTGGTGCAGATATTGAAGCGATCCGGGCGAAAATTAAAGATTATGATTTAGGAGTTTTTTATCTAGATACAGTACGGTTGACAAACCAAGGTATGCAGGTCAGAAAGTGTAAATTGGATGATCCTTTCACAAAGTAGGCATGGTGGCGATATATTTAAATTGCCGGAAGGAGAACGGGATGGTTTTTTAGATTTCAGTATCAATATCAATCCGTTAGGACTTTCCCCGAAAGGCAAAGAAGCACTTATTCGATCCTGGGAAAAAGAGGTATTGCGGTATCCCGATATGGAATGTCGAGATCTTATTTCTGCTTTGGCAAACAGGTATGGCATACCTGACCGGATGATAACGGTTGGAAATGGTGCTACAGAAATTATGTATACTTTGCTCCGTGTGCTGATGCCTGGCAAGGTTTATGTACCGGCACCGTCATTTAGCGAGTATCGTCTATCAGCTGAATCTATCGACGCAAAGGTAGAGGAAATACCGTTGTCTGCAAGAATGGATTTCAAAATTCCTGTGGAGTTTTTTACAAAGATAGAGCCGAAATCTGTTGTATATTTAGGGAACCCCAACAATCCTGACGGACAAATACTTAATGAGGAAAGGTTGAAACAGATACTTCCGCTTTTAGAAAAAACGCAAAGCTATTTGATTTTGGATGAGTCTTTTGTGGACTTTTTAGGAGACTCTTTTTCCTACCGAAAACTTTGCCTTTGCCATAGACAGGTTATTATAGTTTCTTCTTTAACGAAATTTTATGCTGTCCCGGGGCTAAGAATCGGATGCAGTTTTTCCACAGAAGAAATTGCTAAGAAATGCCAGGAGCAATTAATTCCTTGGCATGTAAATGGACTTGTTCAGGCTTATATGAAGAGTGCATTGGCAGATGATGCGTATATTCAGAGAACACGAGAATATTGTAAAACGGAAAGGAATAGGATGATTACGGATTTGTCTGCAATCGATATTATTAAGGTATATCCGGGAAGTGTTAATTTCTTTTTATGCAAACTGATGAGAAAGTTCAAATCAGCATATGAACTGCAGCAAGCACTATGGCCTTATAAAATTATTTTGCGGCAATGCGGTAATTATGCGGGGTTGGATGAAAGTTATTTTCGGATTGCAGTAAAGATAAAGGAAGAAAATCTGCGATTAGTTAATGCATTGAGAAAGGTTCTTGAATAGATGATCACGCTATATTTTGTTCGTCATGGACAAACGGTCTGGAATGAATCTGGAAGGTACCAAGGCAGTACTGAGGTGGCACTGAGTGCATTGGGGAAAGAACAGGCAAAGCTGACAGCTCATTGGTTTGAAGGAATTTTTCTGAATGGAATAATATCCAGCAGTTTGGGAAGAGCCATGGAAACGGCGAAAGAAATTGCAAAATTGAAGAATATGAATGTCGAAGTGGTTGATGCGTTGCAGGAACTTCATTTTGGCGACTGGGAAGGAAAAACTTTTGAAGAGATTGAGCATTACTGGCCGGGAATGATTGAGGAGATGTATCATCATCCGGAACTACTGCAGCTGCCTCACGGCGAGTCTTTTGCCGATTTACAGAGGAGGACGGTGCAAGCAGTTGAAGAGATTATTGACCGCGGGGATAATAAGACTTATGTAATTATAAGCCATGGTGCGGCTATCAGGACAATTATCTGCGGTCTTTTGGATATACCGTTAAAAACAGCTTGGAATTTCAGTTTATATAATGCCGGTATTACTTGCATGACACATTATATGGGTGACAGGACAATTTTGACTTTTCATAATTTTACGGATCATCTGATAAAGTGATTTACAGATACTGCCATAACGGAACATTTTTTATCGGATTATCCGGTAATAAGGAATCGTAACAGAAATTATTGCCGAAACCAAAGCAAAATGGACAAACATGCACTTTTACGGTATCATAAAGAAACGAAAAAGTGGTGATTTAATGACTGAAAAAATGAAAATAATTGATTTTCTTAGAGAAAATCAATTAGATGCAATTTTTGTGCAAAAGGATGAAAACTACAGATACTTAAGTAAGTTTACAGGTTCAGACAGTTATCTGCTTCTGACAAAAGAGGAGTTGTACCTTCTGACGGACAGCAGATATACAGAGCAGGCAAGAAAAGAAGCTGCCGATTATACAGTGGTGGATTACAAAGGTCATCTGGCAGAAATAGTCGCGAAGCTTGCTGATGAATACCATATAAGAACTATGGGAGTAGAAACGGTTTTTTCCTATCAGATGTACCTGTCTTTTCATGAATATATGCCGAATATAGAATTCAGGTTTTCTCAAATAGATCGGCTGCGGCAGATCAAATCTGAGGAAGAAATTTCCTGTATAAAAGAGGCTTGTCGTATATCAGATGCGGGATTTAAGGCAACTCTTCCTTTTATCAGGGCAGGAATAACTGAGGCACGGTTGAGGACTATCCTTGAGTGCGCTATGCTTGAAGAAGGATCGGAAGGAAAATCTTTTGATACTATTGTCGCATCGGGTGAACGGTCCGCATATCCTCATGGTGTAGCCACAGGAAAGGTTTTGGAAGATGGTGATTTGGTCACTTTTGATTTTGGTGCTATTTATAAGGGGTACCATTCTGACATTACACGGACGGTCGCCATAGGAGATGTTTCAGAGCGACTGCAGAAGATTTATGACAGTGTCTTACGCTGCAATGAGCATATTGAAATGCAGCTTAAGGAGGGAATTATTTGTTCGGAAGTGGATAAATCGGCGCGAGAGTATCTGAAGAAAGATGGATTTGAGTCTTATTTCATCCATTCACTTGGACATAGTGTGGGGCTGGAGATTCATGAATCTCCATTTTTATCAGCACGAGACCATACGGTATTGAAAGAAAATATGATAGAAACGGTGGAACCTGGGGTATATATTCCAGGAATTGGTGGAGCCCGTATTGAAGATACGGTTGTTATAAAAAAAGACGGTATTGAAGTCTTAACAAAATTCCCGAAAAAATTTTTAAGAATGTAGCAGGAGGAAGAAAGTAAATGATTTCCAGTAATGATTTGCGACCGGGTATTACCATTGAACTCGATGGATCTGTATGGCAGTGTGTCGAATTTTTACATGTAAAACCGGGGAAAGGTGCGGCATTTGTACGTGCAAAGCTGAAGAACATGGTAAATGGTTCGGTTGTTGAGCGTAAGTTTAATGCCGGGATTAAATTGCAGCCGGCCATTGTAGAACGTAAGCCGATGCAGTATTTGTATGAGGCTGATGAATCCTATTGTTTTATGGATACGGAAACGTATGAACAGATTATGCTTCGCAAGGATCAATTGGGAGATAAGATTAATTTCCTTAAGGAAGAGATGGAATGTTCTGTTATGTTTTTCAATGGGGATATTATCGGGATTGATATTCCGAACTCTGTTGAGCTGAAAGTTGTTGAAACAGAACCAGGGATTCGCGGCGATACGGCGACCGGCGGGTCAAAACCTGCCAAGCTGGAAACCGGATATACCGTATCCGTTCCACTTTTTATTAATGAAGGGGAAGTGCTCCGTATTGATACACGTACCGGCGACTATATTGAACGTGTAAAGTGAGAGCTTTTTGATGGCAACTGCAGAAATTAAAACATCATTGGGAATTATCAGTATTTCTGAACAGGTGCTTGCTACTATTGCCAGGGATACAGCGCTTCAAATTAATGAGGTTATGTCCATGGATGGTCGATATTCGCATGGAATTTCTTCTGTGATTGGCGATGGGGATGCGGAAGGTGTTCGTGTCTCCATAAGAAATAAAAATGTAATTATTGATTTATATATTTGCGTGAAACATGGGATGAGAATCCCTGCTGTTGCCTTGCAGTTACAGGAAACTGTTAAAGAAAATATTTTTCAATATACGGGAATTACTGTTGCGGAGGTTAATGTAAATGTGCAGCAGATTGTTTTTGGTGCAGCAAGGTAAACGATATGGTGGAAGATTTGCATTCTGTTGTTTCAGATGAAGAACTTTATCTGAAAATTGAAGAAACTATTCTTGCTATTCCGGAGGTCAAGGGATTTACAGCGGAAGGTCTTCAGAATATCGTCAAGGGAATTACTTCAGCATTTGGCAAAAAGGCGCATAAAGGGATTTTAATCCACCATGATAAAAATGGAATGACTATTAATATTTTTATCTCGCTCATTTATGGCTGTCATGTCCATGAGGTGGGATATCTTGTACAAAAACAAGTACAACGCGAAATTTTACTACTGACTGATGAACCTGTTTTATCAGTTGATGTAGCCGTGACAGAAGTTATTAAATAAAGAAAGTAGAACAATGAGCAGAAGTAAAGCCAGAGAACATGCATTAAAAGTTTTATATGCAAAGGAGATAAATCCTAATACGGCAGAATTATCAGCAGATATCTCTGATGCTTTATCTGAGAAAGGAAAATCCTTTTCTGATTTTTTAGTTGAACAGGTGCAGCTGCATCGGGATGAGATCGATGGGGAGATTGTCAGGTTTTTAAAAAAATGGTCATTAAGCCAGTTAAATATTGTAGATAAAAATATTTTGCGGATAGCGATTGCCGAATTTAATTATACTTATGAGGATAAGGCGGATAGAAAAGTTATCATCAATGAAGCTGTTGAACTTGCGAAAATTTATGGCGGTGAAAATTCCTATCGTTTTATCAATGGAATTTTAAGTGCGGTAACAGGTGAAAAAAATGGCTAAATTCCTTGGTATTGATACAAGCTGCTATACGACATCTGCGGCTGTATATGACAGTACTGAAGGTATAGTGGGAGAGTCACGCATTATTTTATCTGTAAAGGCTGGAAAAAGAGGGTTATCCCAGTCAGAAATGGTATTCCAGCATGTCAGAAATCTCCCTGTGATTTTGGGACAATTAGAGCCATGGATTGATCAGATTAATGGTATCGGCGTATCAGTATTTCCACGTCGGCGGGCAGATTCTTACATGCCCGCTTTTCTTGTCGGCAAAGGTATGGCAGAGTCGCTGTCTCATGTGCTACGTGTACCTGTTTTCGAATTCAGTCATCAGGAAAATCATGCATTGGCAGCCATTCAAAATATGCCTGAAATATGGGGAACACCTTTTTATATGATGCATCTTTCCGGGGGGACACAAGATGTTCTTTCAGTGGAATGGGAAAAGGATATTATGCAAATTGTGGATCTGATTCATTCTGCGGACATTACCGCCGGACAATTCATTGATCGTGTAGGTGTTTCTTTAGGAATGCCTTTTCCTGCAGGCCCGTCTATGGAACGATTAGCAATGAAACATCAGCAATTATATAAAGTACCGGTAGCAAATGTTAAAAATGGATTCAGTTTTGCCGGCCCGGAAGCGCAGGTACAGCGTGATATACAAACTAAGCGTTATACGCCAGAAGATATTGCTTATGGCGTTTTTTTCTCTATTGGTAAGTCATTACATAAAGTCTTGGACTCATATAATGGCTTTATAGAAGGGAGAACCTTTATCGCGGTCGGCGGAGTAATGAGCAATGGGTATCTGCGAAAGAGTATTACGGAAATATGCAGGTATAAATCTTTGCATCCATGCTTCGCGGAAGTGAAGTATAGCAGTGACAATGCGACAGGAAATGCGTTCGGAGCATTTATGAGGTATACATATGAAAGTCTACTCGGTTCGTGAATGCAGCAGCCTTGTGGCAGGTGCTCTTCAAAAAAATTATATTTTTAAAAATATAACGATATCGGGAACTGTCAGCAATTTACGCTTTCATTTTTCAGGAGTCATATTTTTTTCTTTAATTGATGAAGAGTCTCGTATTACCTGCCGTATCGGTAAAATGAGAAGCGCGTTTCTTGGACGCAGGATTAAGAATGGGACGGAAATTCTTATTCTTGGAAATATTAAATATGACAAAATAAGCGGTAGACCGATTTTTCAGGTGGATAGAATCCTTTCTTCTACTGAGAGTCCGATTCTGGAGAAATTGGATATGCTGAAGAAAGAACTTAAAGCTTCAGGATATTTTGATATTGAAAAGAAAAAAAGATTACCTTTATTCCCCTTTAGAGTAGGAATTGTTACATCAGCATCAGGGGCGGTCATCCATGACATTATACGGACGGGATTTTTACGGAATAATTCAGTAAGATATTCTTTATACAGTACAACTGTGCAAGGGGAGAATGCTGCGGCCGATATGGCAGAAATGGTTATTAGGGCAAATGAAGAAACAGAGCCGCCGGATATTCTTATTATTGCTAGAGGCGGCGGCTCGGAAGAGGATTTAACACCTTTTAATCAAAGAGTTTTATTGGATGCAGTGTTCTGTTCTAAGATACCGGTTATATCTGCAGTAGGACATGAAACAGACGTGACTTTACTTGATTTGGCCGCTGATGTGAGAGCCTCTACGCCAACGCAGGCAGCGGAAATTGCTGTCCCTGATAAAAAATATATTGAAGAGCGTATAATATGCTTGTACTTGGTTTTACAGAAAATTATTCGAGACAAGCTGAATATATCCAAGCTTAAATTGCAGCATACTTTAACTATCTTTAACATATTGGCACAAAGTGGAAAAGTAACTGCTGTACGTAAGGATATTTTATATAATTGGATTATACTGGATCGAAAACTAAAAAAGGTTATCAGCAATAAAAAATTGGATATTTTAGAGCGAATGCAGTTTCTTTCAAGGTGTGGAATGGAAGATATTCTTATCTGCAGTAAACATATAAAAGGAGCAGATGATGGAAAAAAAATTTGAAGATTGCATGGAAGAATTAAGTTCTGTAGTGTCTCAACTGCAGAAGGAAGAGACACCGTTGGAAGAAATGCTTGTCCAATATAAAAAGGGGACAGAAGCAGCAATGGCTTGTCTTACTATATTGAAAGAAACCGAGAGAGATATACATGATATTTCTGTTGAAATAGAAAAATTAATCCAGCAAGGGGAGGAAACGCGTGATAAAAGAAATGATGGTAAATAAGAAGATACTAGTTGATGATGCATTGGAATGTCTTCTTATGCCGTCAGATCCGGCACATGATTCATTATACGCATCTATGCAATATAGTTTAATGGCAGGGGGAAAACGGATACGCCCCTGTTTATTTTTGGTACTTCTAGATATATTGGGTGTGGATTCGAATTTATATATAAATGTGGCCTGCGCATTGGAATGTGTTCATACATATTCACTCATTCATGACGATTTACCGGGCATGGATAATGATGACTATCGGCGGGGAAAGTTGGCCAATCATAAAAAATATGGGGTAGGTATTGCAACTATGGCGGGAGATGGGCTCTTAACCTATGCTTTTGAACTCCTTGCCTGTGAAAACAATATATCGTTTTTCAAACGTATAGCATTGATAAAAATTTTAACAGCCGCGGCAGGTCCTGCTGGAATGGTAGGAGGGCAGGCACATGATAAAGGGGCAGAAGGTAAAACACTCTCTCTGTCAGAATTAATGTTTTTAGATCAATGTAAGACAGGTAAACTGATATGCGCTTCCTTGGATATGGCATCAGAAATTGCTGGGCTTTCTAAAAATGATAAGGAAGCGATTCATACATATGGAAAGCATATAGGGCTTCTATTTCAAATTACGGATGATCTTTTGGATTTCAATGGAGTTTTTCAGGAAATGGGGAAAGTTCCATTACAGGATATTTCAGAACATAAATGCACTTATGTGACGCTTTTGGGGAAACATCAGGCACAACAGAGAGCACGGAAGGAAGCTGTTGCTGCTGTACAGAGCCTGGGGGCTTTCGGAGAAGAATTTAAGCCGTTGAGAGAGCTGCCGGAAATGATCCTTTGCCGGAGAAAATAAGTTTCTTGCGCAGTATTTGCTTTGATTTACAACAGATAAAGGAATAAAAGATATGAATAAAGTAAAAAAAGAACGACTGGATGTTCTTTTGGTAGAACGAGGTTTTTTTGAAACCCGGGAAAATGCGAAACGGCATATTATGGCAGGAATTATTCTGGTGAATGATGTTCCTGTTGATAAACCGGGAACGAAGATACCGTCTGATGTCAGACTCAGAATTAAAGGGCATGTTATGCCATATGTCGGGCGTGGGGGATATAAGCTGGAAAAGGCGATAAAAGAATTTCATCTTGATTTAAAAAATCTTGTGATGGCTGATATCGGCGCTTCCACGGGTGGATTCACCGATTGTGCGCTTCAAAACGGCATTGCCAAAGTGTATGCTATTGATGTGGGAACCAATCAGCTTGATTGGAAATTACGTACTAATCCTCATGTAATTAATTTGGAAAAAACAAATATCAAACAGGTAACTGAAGATATGATAGGAGAAAAAGTAGATTTCATTTCGACTGATATTTCTTTTATTTCCGTATTAAAAATTCTGCCGGCCGTACATTCTATACTTAAACCGGAGGGATCCGTAGTTATTCTGATTAAACCGCAGTTTGAAGCGGGGAAAGAAAAGGTTGGAAAGGGCGGAGTTATTCGTGATAAGAATATCCATGAAGACGTAATAAGGGATACTTTGTCAGCATTTGAAACAGAAGGATTCCACGTATGGGGGATAACATATTCACCAATTAAAGGCGGATCCGGGAATATTGAATTTTTAGCATTACTGAAGAAAGATAGGCCGGAACGGTCTATGGTGAATACAGATATTATTCACGATATAGTAGAAGAAGCACATCAGGTATTTAAAGGAGAAATGTCATGAAGATCGGTATATTTCCTAATATGGGAAAGGAAGCACTTTATACTTTTTGGGGCAAGTTGATTTCGATTCTTCAAGCCAAACATATTGAATATTATGTGGCTGAGTATGCACGAGGCGGTTTTGAGTCACGGGATATAGCTATTGATAAAGACCGGTATAAAAGCACAAACTGGATGGGCAAAAATTTAAAATATATTCTTTCTATTGGGGGTGATGGTTCATATTTAGAAGCTGCTAAGGCTTTTTCAGATTACTCTGTTATTTTAATCGGTATCCATTTGGGAGAACTTGGTTTTTTAAATTCAATACGCCAGTCTGACGTGGAAGAGCGATTGGATCAGATTATATCGCAAAAATATGTTTTAGAAGATCGTATGTTTTTGAGTTCCTGCATATTGCATGCTGATGGCACAAGAACTTTTCTGCCTGATGTTTTAAATGATATCGTAATCGGTCGTGCACAAATTGGCAAAATGGTAAGAGTCAACCTGTATATCAATGATATTTTTGCACAACAGTATCCTGCCGACGGCTTGATTATATCGACAGCAACCGGTTCTACGGGATATGCATTTTCTTGCGGCGGACCAATCCTGTCTCCTTCCGTAAAGCAGATGATGGTAGTTCCGATATGTCCCCACACTTTGTCACGATTTGCATCCGTATTATCCGAAAAGGATATCGTAAAAATTACATTGCCATCACGGGAACATATTCTATATATATCAGCAGACGGTAATGGGAGTTACGAACTAAAAACGAATGATATCCTGCTTGTACAGGGAGTTAGTAAACCTATTCGTTTTGTTCGTTTCTTTGATCATGATTTTTGGGGTACGCTTTCCGGTAAACTTATGAAGAAATCCTGATTCCGATTAAAGGTCAATTATCAGATAAATGTACAAATAGCACAGATAGGAAGCTTCTGTGCTATTTGTACATTTTTGACAGTTAACGGAATCTGTTGATAGTCATAAGCAAGCAAGTTAAGGGTTTTATTTTTATGCAATATTTATTGACCTTATGCATTAAATACTATAAAATAAATCAATAAACTGTTAATAAAGATCTATATGAAATAAGGTGTAGGAGGATATGCGATGAAAAGATATAGAAGCATGAAAATAAAAGAAATTATACAGCATCAGATTATTGAAACACAGGAAGAACTGGCGGCTGCTCTAAAGAGAGAGGGGATTATTGTCACGCAAGCAACCGTTTCAAGAGATATCAAAGATCTCATGCTTATTAAAATCCCATATAAAGATGGTCATTATCGATATGCTCTGTCCACAGAGAAACCGGGGATCATGTCTAAGAACCATACATCATTTCTTTTCCAAGAAGCGGTTATCGGAATTGAAAGCAGCATGAACCTAATTGTGATTCATACATTGCCGGGATCGGCACAATCCGTAGCAGCCGCTATCGATCAGACCAGATATAGTGAGATTATGGGAACACTTGCAGGAGATGATACGATTCTCCTTATCATGAGAAATCCGGATAATGTGGAGCTGTTTAAGAAAAAAATACAGGAGCTTCTGAAAGCATAGGAGGAAATATGCTTCAAAGTTTACATATTGTTAATTTTGCGATTATTGAAGATACCATTATTGAATTAACTGATGGTGCGACAGTATTTACCGGAGAGACGGGAGCCGGTAAATCTATTTTGATTGATGCGCTTGCGATACTCTTGGGGCGACGCGCACGGACCGATTTGATTCGTACTGGTGCAGAATTTTTTAAAGTGGAAGGCGTTTTTTCTGCTGATGATGAAATAGTTTCTATTTTATCATCATTTGGCTTTGATGCAGCAGATTCACAGATTATTATTACTCGAAAATTAAATCGGTCCGGTCGGGGAATCTGCACGATTAATGGAGATTTCTGTACTGTAAAACAATTGGAATTTATCGGCAGAAAACTGGTTCGTCTACATGAACAAAATGATGCTATCGAACTTCTTTCTTCTGAATATTGCAGGAGGATTATTGACAGGTTTACGCCTGAAATCTCAACGCTCCGTGATGAATATGACCATATATATCAGGAATGGAAAGAAACTAAAAAAAATTTAGAGGAATTTCATGCGCATAGGCAGGAAAATGAACGACGTATTGATATTCTTGAATGGGAATTAGAGCAAATTCGGACGGCTAATATCATAAACGGGGAAGATGAAGAAATAGATAGACGCCTTTCCATTTTGCAAAATTATGAAAAAATTATCTATTCCGTAAAAGCAGCTCTTTCTGCTCTCAGTGATGAAGGTGGTGCCCGAGATTTATTGGCATCAGCATCTAAAGCGGTATCAACGGCATCCCGTTATGATAAAGAAATGAAGGAAACAGATGAAGAACTGAGAACGGTATTATATTCATTAGAAGATATAAAAGGGAAATTAGATACTTATATATCCGCTGCGGATTTTTCAGATGAAGAATTATCAGAACTGCAATCAAGAAGCAACATATTGATAGGGTTGAAGCGAAAATTTGGCCCTACATTGGCAGATGTAATTCATTATGAAGAGAATGCAGAGAAAGAATGTACCAGCCTTAAAAATCTCATTTATGAAAATAAAGAGATGCAAGAAAAATACAAATTATTGACAGAAGCGGTGATGAAAAAGGCGGAAGCACTAAATCGACAACGTATTCTTACAGGCTGTGAATTTACGGAAAAGATCATATCTTTATTGCAAGATATGGGGATGGATGATCCAAGGATGACTTTACATTTAATCCCCGCAGCGGCACCTGTATCATCCGGTGTTGAAGAAATGGAGCTGTATTTTTCTGCTAATAGGGGAGAATCTTTACGTTCTATGAAAGAAACCGCTTCAGGAGGAGAACTATCGAGAATTGCATTAGCCATAGAAATCGTAATTTCACGGTTGATGAGAGGACAAACTCTTGTTTTTGATGAAATTGATGTGGGAATCAGCGGAAAAATAGGAATACAGATTGCAAAAAAAATAAAAATTTTGTCAAAATATCTGCAGGTGCTTATTATTACACATTTGCCGCAGACTGCAAGTATTCCCGGACGCTATTATAAAATTGAAAAAATCATTAGCCGCGGGCAGACATCTTCCAAGGCCATGCTTTTAGATGGGCGGCAGCAAGTAGAAAATATTGCTCAAATGATTTCAGGAATGTCTAAATCAGAAAACGCGATTCGATCAGCATTGGAAATGCAAAAAATACTATCTGATGATTGACTTCTCCTTTTGTTTATACTACGATTCTTATAATTTAATAACAGATGTAATTATATTATTTTGGGGTAGTAAATAGAAAGAAGGGGACTGTAGTGATAAAGGTTCTGGTTAACGGTGCCGGCGGCAGGATGGGCAGTGAAGTGGTTCGTTCTATTGAGAAAGAAGAAGGGCTTATCCTTTGCGGAGCGGTAGATCCTAAATGTACGGGGCAGGATATTGGGGACGTCGTGGGTATTGGATATAAAGGAATACAGATTTATGGAAGCCTGGAAGAAGCTTTTGTTTGTGGTAAGCCTGATGTAGTCGTTGATTTTACTTCACCTGAAGTTATTTATTCAAATGCACAGACGGTTCTTGCAGCTGGCATAAATATGGTTATTGGCACAACTGGCTTGAAAACGGAAGAAACAAAAAGTTTGTCTGCTGTTTGCGATAAAAATAGTTCTCATTGCCTGATTGCCCCCAATTTTTCTCTTGGTGCGGTATTAATGATGAAAGTATCTGAAGAAATAGCTAAATATTTTCCTAATGCTGAAATTATAGAACTTCACCATAATCATAAATTTGATGCGCCTTCCGGGACGGCTAAATTGACAGCGGAAAAAATTGCTGCAGCCCGTACATTGCATCCCGATGAAGATGAAACAAAAGAAGGCCTGCCGGGGGTAAGAGGTGGCAAGTATGAAGATATTCCGATTCATAGTGTAAGGCTTCCAGGATATGTCGCTCATCAGGAAGTACTTTTTGGAGGATATGGGGAAATACTTACGATCCGACATGATTCGCTTGATCGGAAGTCTTTTATGCCGGGAGTAATGCTTGCATGTCATAAAGTTATGAAAATTCCAGGGCTTGTTTATGGTCTTGAAAATTATTTAAAGTGAGGTGTTTGTAATGAACAAATTGCCCCATGTAGCTGTTTTAGGAGCAACAGGTGCTGTTGGTCAGGAATTTATACGTTTATTTGAAGAAAGAAATTTTTCATTTGCTTCACTCAAACTTTTGGCATCTGCCAAATCTGCCGGTAAAAAATTAATGGTTTGTGGTGAGGAATATACTGTAGAAGAGGCAAAACCAGATTCTTTCAAGGATGTTGACATTGCATTGTTTGCCGGCGGCAAAGTAAGTGAAGTATTAGCACCGGAAGCAGTAAGGCGCGGCGCTGTAGTAATAGATAATTCAAGTGCGTTCAGAATGGATCCCCAAGTGCCGCTGATTATCCCTGAAGTTAATCCGGAAGATATAGAAAAACATAGGGGAATTATTGCTAATCCCAATTGCTCTACAATTATCATGCTTATGGCGTTGAAGCCGATTTATGATTTATCTCCTATAAAGCGTGTTATTGTCAGCACCTATCAAGCCGTATCAGGAGCAGGGAAAGAAGGAATTGACGAACTTTACGGGGAAACAGAAGCCGTATCAAAAGGGATTGTATATGAACCGAAGATTCTTCCCTCTGCCAGCCTTCCTAAACACTACCCGATTGCCTATAACCTAATACCGCAGATTGATATATTTTTGGATAATGAATATACCAAAGAAGAAATGAAAATGGTCAATGAAACCCGTAAAATTCTTCATGATGAGGATATTGCAATTACGCCGACCGCAGTTCGAGTACCTGTTATAAGAAGCCATGCAGAATCAATTTATGTTGAGACTGCTGCTTCTCTTTCGACTAAACAGATTAAAGAGGCAATGAAATCATTTCCCGGTGTAGTTCTTGTAGATGATATAAAAAAACAAGTGTATCCTATGCCACTGGATACATCTAATAAGACCGATGTGGCGGTAGGAAGAATTAGAAAGGATCTATATAATAAAAGGGGAATCAATCTGTGGGTTTGCGGGGATCAGATCAGAAAAGGGGCTGCTTTAAACACCTTACAAATTGCAGAATATATGATTGCTCATGATATGTTTTAGTTGATAGGACGCAGTTTATACAGAAAGAAGGGAAAATCATGGCAATAGCAAAGTTTGGACGAGTTATAACCGCAATGATTACTCCATTTAAAGAAAATGGGGATGTAAATTATGAAGGCGCATCTTCTCTGTCTAAATATTTAGTTAATCATGGATCTGAGGGAATTCTTGTCGGTGGAACAACCGGTGAAGGTGCGACTATGTCCAGTGAAGAAAAACTAAAGCTGTATAAGATGATTGTTGATGCGGTTGGTAAAAATGGAACAGAAAAGAGAGTATCTGTTATAGGGAATGTAGGCACCATTGGGACGAAGGAAACAATCGAGTTTTTAAAAGAAGCAGAAAAAACAGGGATAGATGCGGCTCTGGTTATTGTTCCATTTTATGTTAAACCGACGCAGGAGGGGATGTATCAACATTTTAAAGCCATTGCGGAATCTACTGAACTGCCAATTATTCTATATAACGTACCGGGGCGTGTCGGTGTTAGTATCCAACCGGAAACAATCAAACGGTTGACAGATGTTTGCCCCAATATAGTAGGCGTGAAGGATGCTGCCGGGAATTGGGATCAGGTAACAAAGGAAAAGATTCTGCTTCCAGATAATTTCATGATATACAGTGGAGATGATGCATTTACTTTGCCTGTTTTAGCAGCAGGCGGTGTAGGTGTTATTTCTGTGGCGAGCCATGTGATCGGAGAGGATCTTCTTTCTATGATTGACGCTTTTGAAAAAGGAAACTTGGCTGCCGCGCGGAGACTGCATTTGAAAATGTATCCGATTATGAAAGGAATGTTTTTTATTGCAAGCCCTATTCCCGTTAAGACTGCTGTTAATTTAATTGGACAACCGGGCGGAAATTTCCGGCTTCCCATGGTTGCCCCGACAAAAGAAGAAGAGTCACATGTGCGGACTCTATTAGAGAATTACGGATTTCTTCTATAAAAGGAATCATAAAACTTTACGCTACAATTGTATATGATAAAAACGGTCTGTCATGTTGAGGTTTCCTATAACAGGCCGTTTTTTTATAAGTGCTTATATGGATATTTTAAAATCTTCCGGAATTACAGTGACAGTAGATTGGTGGGTATAATTGACCAGTCCGGGGGGACTGTTGGAAATCTTTTGACATATTTTATACGAGTATAGTCAACATTAACCTTTCCGGATGATTTTCCTTTGCTGTAGAAGGCAGCCAGTGCAGCTGTTTTGCAATTAATTCCTTAGGAATAACTTGTCCTTCCGTTATTAGAACAACATGGGATCCCGGAAGAGCTTGTGCATGAAACCACAAATCTTCTTTTCCTGCTTTGTGAAATGTCAAGTATTCATTTTGTACATTATTTTTCCGAGGAGGACGTGAAATCCATTTATAGTCAGTGAGATGAAAGAAGGTTCTTTTTCTTTCTTTCTCTGCCTGGAAGAGTGACGCTGAAAAGTTGCTCCGGAATCTTTTAATTCATCCTTTAATTGAATAAGCTCATTTTTTGTTTTTATATTCTCAAGGAAATAAGAAATATTTTCCAGATAACGGATTTTTGCAAAACATTCATTTAATTTATCCTGTCCGACTTGCAATCTTGTCTTCATTTTGGAATATTTTTTAAAATATAACTGACTATTTTGGCTTACCGATAAAAGCGGATTGACAGGGATGCTCTCATCTGTCGGAGGTTCATTAAAAACATTGCTTACTGTCAATTCATGCATTCCGTTAAGTTTTTTATACGCATAAATGGAAAGCAGTGTTCCCCAAAGTTTATAGGTCTCCGTTTTTTTCGTTTCTTTCAATTCATCTTTTATTTTATTCATCTTTCTGGTCTCTTTTTTTAAGAGAGAGGATATCTTTTGGGACATCTGTGAAGTTTCAGCAGAGAGAATACCGCCATCTTTTTGCAGTTTTTCACGAATCCATCTGTCAGCAGAAATTTTTCTGATGGGTTCTCCCGTAGAGAGCGTAATGGGCGTTGCCCAGGTTTTGTTATTTGGTTTCTTGTAAATATAAAGAGCTTTTGCACTTAAGATCTCTTGCGCTATATCGTAAATTGTATTTGCCAGGATAGTAGATTCTTCCTCATTTAGATGATTTAGTGGCAGATCAGCTTTAATTTTTGTTCGGGAAAATAATTCCTCTGCCAAAAAACTGCTGAAGCCATTAAACGTATTAAAAATCCACTGCTGAACTGAAGAATCTTGCAATTGGCCGAATTTCAATATTTGGAGGATTTCTTCTGCTGAAAAAAGAAGAAAGTTATTTCTACTTGCATATGAATTACGGACATAGGGTTTTCCCGGTGCAAGAATTCGTTCCATCTTTTTCCCTCGAAGACAGGCATCAATAATTACATTATCTTCTGTTAAAATTAAATTGGGTGCCGAGGGAATTAATTCCATACAGAGGGATTTGGTAATAATCTTCCCACCTGCTTCTATACGATCGAAATTAAATTTTAAGAACCGATCAAAATCCGGTTGTTCAATGGATGAAAGCCTGGAGCCTTCCAGCTGTTTACGCAATGTCATGCAAAACGTTTGAGAGGGCATATATCCGGTGTCCTTTTTTAGGTTTTCGGTGATGTAGATTAAAGGACGGTAAGTGTCAAAGATTAAGTGTATAGGTTTTTCGTATGAACGAAATAGTTCTATGTCAATAATCCGGTTATCTATTTGATGAATTTGGCGTACCTGTGCCGGTATGATTTTAGCTGCCAATTCTTTTCTGAATATGTAAAGAACTGCACTGTCAATTTGCATGAAATAACTCCTTTCTTGTTCTGAATCAGTATAGCATAATCCATTGGGGAGGATAGCCTGTTTTCTGCAGAAATATGCTCGACTCTGTTTAGTATAGATGTTAAAATAAAAAACTAATGAATGATATGCAGGAGGGGTCTATGCATTTTACGAAATGGCAGGCCTGTGGAAATGACTTTGTTTTTGTCAATGCAATGACAATGGATATCCGGCCGGTGGTAAAAAAATGTGTTTCTATTTGTAACAGAAATTTTGGTATAGGTGCCGATGGAATAATCTTTGTTCTTCCTTCGGAAAAGGCAACGCTTCAGATGAGAATTTTCAATAGTGATGGAAGTGAAGCAGAAATGTGCGGTAACGGTATTCGTGCTTTTGCCAAGTGGGCTCATGAGCTGGGGCTGGTATCAAAGCATCATTTTTCCGTAGAAACCGGTGCAGGGATTTTATTCCCTGAACTGCTTCCGGATGGAAAGGTTCGTGTCGATATGGGCGTGCCGCATTTAAACAGCAGCGAGATTCCTGTGACAGGATTTGGTGACGGTATGGTGGTGAACCGGAAACTTACAAATGACTTGCATACATACCGTATTACTTGTGTATCAATGGGGAATCCACATTGTGTTATTTTTACTGACGATATTGATCGAATTTCGCTTGAAGAAATCGGTTCCCGATTAGAAGCAGACGCTCATTTTCCTCGAAAAACAAATGTGGAGTTTGCGCAGCTCCTGAAAAAAAATTTACTGCGCATGCGTGTATGGGAACGTGGTACTGGTGTTACGATGGCTTGTGGTACAGGAACCTGCGCGACTGTTGTTGCTGCAATCCTGAATGGACTTGTAGAAAAAGAAGCAGAGGTTATTCTTGATGGAGGAAATCTTCATATTTCATGGGAGGGTGATAGTTCTGCGCATGTATTTATGACAGGACCGGCAGAAAAAGTGTTTGAGGGTGAATATATCATTTAATTATTTGGAAAAGGGGCGTAAAGTATGAAGAGCATGACCGGTTTCGGGCATGGGACGGCAACTGGTACTAAGGGAATAGTAACGGCTGAAATAAAAACTGTTAACAATCGATTTCTTGAGTTAAATATACGTACTGACCATTTTTCTGCAGCCGCGGAAGAAAGCATAAAATCTTTAATCAAAGAACAGGTACACCGGGGCAAGATATACGTTAATCTCACATTCACATCAGACGGAAGCAGAAAAAACATTCATGTTTCTTTAGATGAAGACCTTTTATCTGCTTATTTGGATGTATTTCACATGCTGAGGCATAAAGATGAGATCAGGTGCCGGAAACCTTCAGTTTCCGATCTTTTGTCGTTGCCGACTCCTTTTCTTCATGTAGCAATAGAATCCATTACTGATGAAGAATTGATTTCTCTTGCCCGCGAGGCTGTATCTGCCGCACTAGCTGGAGTGAATGAAATGAGGCGTCGGGAAGGAGAAAATTTAGCGGCTGATTTAAATAAAAGAATTGATCTATTGAGGGAAAAACTTCTGTATCTGAAAAGTAAACAAAATATCATTGTAGAAGATTACGAAAAAAGACTTCGCAGCCGCATGATCAAATTATTGGAAGACAGTGGGAATGCTTGGGATGAGACACGTTTATTGCAAGAGGTCGCTATTTATTCTGAAAAAACGGATTATACAGAAGAACTTACCCGGTTTGAGAGTCATTTAAATCAGTTCGCTGCCGCCTTAGACAGTACGGAACCTATAGGACGGAAGCTTGATTTTCTGCTCCAGGAAATTAACCGGGAAATCAATACAACCGCATCAAAAGCCAATGACATCAGTGTGATTGACTGTGTTATAATAATCAAAACAGAATTGGAGAAAATCAGGGAACAGGTTCAAAATATCGAATAAGGAGATAATAATGGGAGTTCAGCTTATTAACATAGGCTTTGGAAACATGGCGGCGGCAACCAGAGTTATTGCAATTATCAGTCCAGAATCGGCACCGGTCAAACGAATGATTCAAGACTGCCGAGACAAAGGCGAGCTGATTGATGCTACTTACGGGAGAAAAACACGGGCAGTTTTGATTATGGACAGTGGGCAAACTATTCTTTCCGCTGTTCAGCCTGAAACAATTTCTCACCGTTTAATGAATAAGGAAACGGCAATTATGGAAGCGGCTGATGAGGGGTAAAGGTATATGGGGAAAAAGGATGAGGGAATTCTGCTTGTCGTTTCCGGTCCGTCGGGAGCAGGGAAAGGCACTATTTGCAATGAAATCAGAAATATTTATCCTGAATTGAATTATTCCATTTCTATGACAACCAGAACGGCAAGAATGGGGGAAGAAGAGGGGGTCAGCTACTTTTTCAGATCAAAGGAAGAGTTTGAAAGACTGATAAAAGAAGAGGCCTTTTTGGAGTATGCGTGTGTATACGGCAATTATTACGGAACACCAAAGAAAAGTGTTCTTGATCTAATTGAAAGAGGGAAATCAGTTTTGCTTGAAATTGATATTCAAGGTGCTATGCAGGTTAAGGAAAGATATCCTAAAGGTGTTTTTATTTATATAGTTCCACCATCCTTAAGGACGCTTTCAGCGCGTTTACACGGCAGAGGGACAGATTCGGAAGATACCATCCAAAAGCGTTTGGCTCAAATCACCGGTGAATTATCTATGGCGCATAAATATGATTACATAGTCGTAAATGATGTACTGAAAGATGCGGTTCATAAAACCTGCGCAATTGTAGAGGCAGAAAAATGTAAACTATCCAGAAATCAGAATCAGATAGAAACAATTTTTCAGCAGTATATAAATAAGGAGGTTCCTTTAAAATGATGTGCTATCCAGCTATTGATGCTCTTGTGAAAAAAGTTGATACAAAATATACCCTTGTCACATTGGCTGCTCTGAGAGCGAGAGAATTAACGGATGGGGCTCCGGCATTACTTGATGATAAAGGAAAAAAAACGGTGACTGTGGCACTTGAAGAGATATATCACGATAAGATTTCTTATTATGAAAATAAGAAATAAATTTATTTATTTCTTAACTCACCTTACTGAAAGGATTTTTATGATGTTTATAAATAAACATATTGTCGTAGGAGTTTGCGGCGGTATTGCGGCGTATAAAGCGGCCGGACTTGTAAGCCAGCTTAGGCAGCGCGGTGCAGATGTACATTGCATTATGACTGAACATGCAGCAAAATTGGTTACACCTATTACATTCGGAGAACTTTCAGGTAATGATGTTACTGTCGATATGTTTGCCAATATCAACAAATGGGATGTAGAGCATATTTCGCTTGCCCAATTAGCGGATGTTTTTGTTATTGCTCCTGCAACAGCTGATATTATTGGGAAAATAGCCAATGGAATTGCTGATGATATGCTTTCGACAACAATTATGGCGACAACTGCAAAGGTTATTTTTGTTCCGTCCATGAATACAAACATGTATGAGAATCCTATTGTCCAAGAGAATATTAAAAAGTTGCGCAAACTTGGCTATATATTTGTAGAACCTGAAAGCGGACACTTGGCATGTAATGCTTCCGGTAAAGGCCGGTTCCCTTCGCTGGAAAAAATTATTTTCCGGATTGAACGGATTTTATCGGGAAGGCAGTTGTTAAAGGGGAAGCGTGTAATCATAAGCGCGGGTGGGACAAAAGAGAATATTGATCCGGTACGTTATATAGGAAATCGTTCCAGCGGACGGATGGGTTATGCTATCGCCAGGGCCGCTGCAATAGAAGCAGCTGACGTGGTTCTGGTAAGTTGTACGGAAGCATTGCCCGCGCCGGAAGATGTTAGAATGATTTATGTTCGGGATGCCCGTGAATTGGATAAGGCAATGAAGAGTCTCTATGAAGAAAGTGATATAGTCATTATGGCAGCGGCAGTTTCAGATTACAGACCGATTGCTGCGGCGAATCAAAAAATTAAAAAAGAAGAAAATGATGATCTTATGATTCACCTGTCGCTTAATCCGGATATTCTTTTTGATCTGGGGCAAAAAAAGACTCACCAGTTCCTTGTTGGTTTTGCAGCAGAAACGAATGATGTTATTGCCCATGGTCGAAACAAGGTGGAAAGAAAGAATTTAGATATGCTTATTGCCAATGATGTGGCAATGCCCGGCGCAGGATTTAATGTAACGACTAATATTGTCGCTATATTATATAAAGATGGTACATTACAGCAATACCCTAAAATGGCAAAAGAAGAATTAGGAAAAATCATCATAGAGAAAATTGCGGAAAAAAGTAATTTATTATTTAATAAGAGAAGACATCCTGTTCTTGAACTGCGTAAATCGTAGGAGATACCTTTGTTGTAAACTCTATTGATTAATTTCAATGATATGATATAATAAATTTCATAATACTCATCGAGAGCAGCGGAGGGATTTGGCCCCATGATGCTGCAGCAACCATTCTATATAGGGAAAAGGTGCTAATTCCATCAGCATTTGCTGGCAGATGAGAGGAAGTCCTCCCTGCGCGGAGGAATTTTTATTTTACATAATCGGAGGATAAAAATATGCCGAAAAAAGTTTTATTTACGTCAGAATCTGTTACAGAAGGGCATCCGGATAAAATAGCTGATCAGATTTCAGACGCTATATTGGATTCTATTCTTGAGCAGGATCCCAATGGTCGTGTTGCTTGTGAAACCATTGTCACAACCGGGCAGGTGCATGTGTTTGGCGAGATAACAACTGATGCCAAGGTGGATATTCCCCGGGTGATTCGCAAAACGATTGGGGACATCGGGTATACTGATGCAAGTTATGGATTTGACAGTGAAACCTGTGCGATTCTGATTTCTCTGGATGAACAGTCTCCTGATATCGCAATGGGGGTGGATCGTTCTCTGGAATCAAAGGAAGCTAAAGCGGATTCTTATGATATCGGAGCCGGCGATCAGGGGATGATGTTTGGTTATGCATGCAATGAAACTCCTGAATTTTTACCTCTTCCTATTGCATTTGCACACAGACTTTCACGCCGTTTGGCAGAAGTCAGGAAAAATGGACAACTCGCATATCTCAGACCAGACGGGAAAACACAAGTAACCGTAGAATATATTGATGGGAAACCGGTGCGTATTGATACGATTGTTATTTCAACGCAACATGCACCGGATATTACACAGAAAGCAATCAGAGAAGATATGATTGAGCATGTGATAAAAGCCGTCTTACCGGCCCAATTTATTGATGAAAATACAAAATACCTGATTAATCCGACAGGCCGCTTTGTTATTGGTGGGCCGCAGGGAGATGCGGGACTCACTGGAAGGAAAATTATTGTTGATACTTACGGCGGAATGGCTCGCCATGGCGGCGGTGCCTTCTCCGGAAAAGATCCGACAAAAGTGGATCGCTCAGCGGCATATGCTGCGCGTTATGTGGCAAAGAATATCGTGGCAGCAGGTCTTGCGGATAAATGTGAAATTCAATTGGCTTATGCAATTGGTGTAGCACGTCCGGTATCTATTTTAGTCGATACATTCGGAACAGGGAAAATTGATGAAGAACAAATCGTAAATCTGGTTGAGGAAAATTTTGAACTTCGACCTGCCGGTATCATTGATATGCTTAATCTACGTCATCCGATTTATAGACAGACGGCAGCATATGGACATTTTGGAAGAGATGATATAGATTTACCGTGGGAGCATACAGACAAGGCGGAATCATTGAAAAGACAAGTTGGGATATAATTTTTGAGAAACTTCTTTGTGGTGACAGAATCGTTTTTTATCCAAAGAAGTTTTTTATTGTCGTGAAAAATATCCTGCCGCATTAAAATAAATAATGAATAAGGATAGCATTTTATGATAATATATAGACATCGTTTTATATCGATATAAAAGAGTTTCTTTAGGAGTCACGAAATAAGGAAAATGATCGATGATTGGTACAATTGCGGAGATATTAATTAATCGGCCTTCGAAACATTTAAACAAAACATTTTCTTATAAAATCCCGGATCATCTCAGTTATGTGGGTTCCGGCTGGCGGTGCATAGTACCGTTTGCCGGCAAGCAGGAAGAAGGAATTATTCTATCATGTCATGAAGAGGAATTCTCTCATATTTCTTACAAGTTGCTGGAAATTTATGATGCCATTGATTCAGTACCTTGGTTTACAGATGCAATGATTAAAACAGCAAAATGGATTTCACAATATTATATGTGCACATTGATAGATGCTCTTCGTCTTTTTTTTATTGATAAAAAAGGAATACGAACAGAGGTCTTATATGAGATTAATTGGAAGGAAATTCCAGAATGTGAGGATATATGGGGACTGATCGATATCTCTGTTGAAATCATTTCGAAAGAAGACGCGGTTTTAGTTTTGGGTAAAACTCGTTGTAACCGATATCTTGCGAAAGGATTTATAAAAGAAACAGAATTATTGCAAAAAGTCTATAAAGAACCATTGGAAGAATGGTTAGCCATTAATAACAAATCGGAATCGGAGTCCATGAAAAGAGGGGGAAGACAAAAAGCCTTATGGTCGCATCTGTGTCAAATCGGGCAGGATTCGATTTCAAACCTGATATCAGCGGGCTTTTCACGGGATGTTATTCGACGCTTTTGCAGGAATGGCAATGGACATCTATTTTATCGAGGGAAGAAAACGTTTTCGCTTGTGGAAAACACAAAGAGCGACAACCCACGCAAACTAACGGCGGAACAAAAATATGCGGTAGAATATATAATCGGTGCTGTTAATGAGGAAAGATACAAGGGTATACTCCTTTATGGTGTAACAGGAAGTGGGAAGACGGAAGTTTATCTCCGCGCGGCAGAGAGTGCGATTGCAGCAGGGGGAACAGTGCTGCTCGAAGTACCTGAGATTGCTTTGACGAACCAGATGGTTTCTTATTTTGCCGATTACTTTGGCGATAAAGTGGTTTTTATGCACAGTAATTTAAGTAAAGGTGAGCGGTATAATAATCGTCAAAGAATTGCAAATGAAGAAAGTTCTATTATTATTGGTTCCCGTTCTGCCCTTTTCATGCCGTTTAAGAATCTGAAACTTATTATTGTTGATGAGGAATATGATTCATCTTATAAACAAACGGAGACTCCCCGCTATAATGGCAGAGATGTGGCAAAGGTAATGGCTGTTATTTATAATTGCCCTATTGTTCTTGGGGCGGCTACGCCTTCTGTTACTACTTTTTTTGCGGCTAAAAATAAGAAGATTGAATTGCTGGAAATGAGGCAACGTGTTCATAGAACACCACTGCCTCAAATATATGTTTATGATATGCGGAGCGAAGCAGATATAGGGCATGCGACCAACTTATCAAGACCGCTGATTGATCTTTTGAGAGATACGGTTCAAAAGAATCATAAAGCGATTCTGCTGCTGAATCGAAGAGGGTTTGCACCGACTTTGATGTGTAAACATTGCGGATATGTATTCAAATGCACCCATTGTGATGTTCCGCTTGTCTATCATAAAGATAAACATCGATTGAACTGTCATTATTGTGAGAGTACATTTCCTTTGCCCAGGCAGTGTCCTGTGTGCAGTTCTCAAGATATATTATATTTAGGATGGGGAACACAGCGGATTGAAGAGGATTTGAAAAAATTACTTCCGGAAGCGAAATGTTGCCGCTTTGATGTAGATAGTACTGCCAGGAAGTATAGCGCTGCAAAAATATTATCCAATTTTCGAGATGGAAAATTTGACATCTTATTCGGCACACAGATGGTAGCCAAGGGACATGATATACCGGGCGTGCAGTCTGTAGGGATCCTTTCTGTGGATAGCACCTTGAATATGCCTACTTATCTTGCAGCAGAACAGACTTTTAATCTGATTACACAATGTGCGGGGCGGGCAGGCAGGAATTTGGAACAGGGACGAGTCATTCTTCAAACATATAATACAGAACACTATGTTATATTAACTGCTGCAAAACAGGACTATGATGCTTTTTATCAGCAGGAATTGGAATATCGAAGAACTCTCCATTATCCGCCGTTTACTAGGCTGATGAAAATCACCTGTTTTAATAAAAAAGAAAGCATCGCCAGAAATCATGCAGAAAAGATTTATTGTTATATTCGGGAAATGCTGCCTGATATACCGGATTATATTTCTGTAACACCGCCTTATGATGAACCTGTCAAAAAGGTAAGAAATATATATAATGTTTCCTTGCTTATAAAAGGAAACACACTAAGGCGTTTGAAGCTTTCCATGCAGAATTCTAAGATATTTCAGGAAAATGATATAATTATAGATGTAGATCCCCTATAATATTTTAGTGAAAGTGAAGGGAAATGAATTGAGTAAAATAATTACTGCAGGCGATCCGATTTTGAAGTCTGTTGCAATGCCTGTTACCGCATTTGATAAGAAATTGAAGTTCTTAGTTAATGAAATGAAAAAGACAATGTATGAATCTAACGGAGTAGGATTGGCAGCACCGCAAATTGCTGTTTCAAAACGTGTTTTTGTTGCTGATGATGGAGAATCCGGATTTGAAGCTTATATTAATCCGAGATGGACTCCTGACGGAGATGAGAAAGTAACTGATACGGAAGGTTGTTTGTCTGTTCCAAATTGGTATGGAGAAGTAGAACGTTATGCTAATGTGACTGTAAAATATCAGGATATTCACGGGAAAAGAAAGCAAAAGAAAGCGACGGGACTTCTGGCACGTTGTATACAACATGAAACAGATCATCTGAATGGGATTCTTTTTATCGAAAAGGCAAACTCGTTGCATAAAGGAGCGTCTGATGAGTAATCCATATCGGATTATATTTATGGGAACACCTGATTTTGCGGCTGTGCAATTAAAAACACTGTGTGAAAATGGATATAGACCTATTGCTGTTTATACTCAGCCTGACAAAATAAATGGAAGAGGGAACAGGATAACTTTTTCTGATGTAAAAAAATTAGCAATGGAAGAGAATATCCCGGTATACCAACCGACGACTTTTAAAAGTGAAGATACTATTCGGGAATTGGATGCATTAAAGCCAGATCTTATTATTGTAGTGGCTTATGGAAAAATTCTTCCGGTCGCAGTTATAGATGCCGCCGTTTATGGAGCGATTAATATTCACGCCTCTCTTTTGCCGGAGTATAGAGGTTCTGCTCCTATACAAAGGGCTATTATAGACCGTAAAAGTGAGACTGGTATCAGTATCATGAAACTTGATGCCGGGATGGATACAGGCGATATCATTCGTATGGCTCCATTGAAAATCCTGCCGCATATGACAGCGGGTGAATTATTTGAATCACTTTCCGTGTTGGGGGCGAAAGAGCTTCTCTATGTCTTGAAGAATCTACCTGAAAGTATGGCTGGTGCGAAACCGCAAGATCATGCGAAAGCAACTTATGCGGAAAAAGTTACAAAAGAGATGGGGCATATTGATTGGGAGCAAGAGGCATCGGTTATTGATGCCCTTATTCGAGGAATGTATCCTTCCCCGGGGACATACACCTATTTTCATGGTAAACGGATAAAAATCCATGCTGCTTTTTATGAGAACAGCGATACCGCTGCGATCCCTAAGGGAACTGTTGTTTCTTTAAAAGATGGGAATATAGGTGTTGCTGCGACGCATGGAATCATATACTTAACAATGGTTCAACCGGAGAATCATAAGCGAATGAAAACGATTGATTTTATCAATGGATATCAGGTAAAAACCAATGATTGCTTCGAGTACTGAAAAAATAAAATCAGCGAGAACATTGGCATTTGAGGCACTTTATGAAATCTTTGAAAAAAATGCTTACGCTAATTTAACGATTCAGAGTATTTTGCGGTGGTGCCCTTTAAAAAAGGAAGAACGACATTTATTGACGGAACTTATTTATGGGGTTTGTCGTAAATATAATTATTGCCTTTGGCTGATCGGTTTGATAAGTGACCGGCCGATGTTTAAAATTCATCCTGCAGTACGTATTCTTTTAGCCCTTGGGATATATCAGATTGTCTTTTTAGATCGTATCCCTGAGTCTGCAGCTGTCAACGAAACAGTAAAAATTGCAAAAAAAGTAACTCATATCGGAAATGTAAAATTTATTAATGGAGTTCTCCGAAATTTTCTTCGCCGAAGGGAATCACTTACGTTGCCGGATAGAACTTCCAACCGTGTCTTTTATGAATCTTTAATCTATAACCAACCTGAATGGCTGATTCGATTTTTTGAAAAAGAATACGGTATGGGACAATCTGAAAAGATTCTGAAAGCCTTTAATACTATTTCGGACACATGCATTAGAGTAAATACGCTTAAAACAGAAACGGATGATATCAAAAAACAGTTAAAATTAAGAAATATAAGTGTAGGAGATATTTCTTATATGCCGGAAGCACTGGCAATAAAAGCGGGGACGGATATTCTGTTTTCAGAGTTTCTGCAGACAGGACTTATATATATACAGACGGCATCTTCCATGATTCCCGCCAAAGTACTTGGACCGGATGCAGGAGACCATGTTCTTGATATGTGTGCAGCGCCAGGAAGTAAAACAACGCATATAGCAGCGTTGATGGGAAATAGAGGCAGTATTGACGCTTGGGATGTTTATCCGCATAAAGTCAAATTGATAAAAGACAATGCAAAACGTTTGGGAATATCTATTATCCATACAGAGGTAAGAGATTCCGTCAAACCGTTACCATTCCTGTATGAAACTTATGATAAGGTCCTTTTAGATGCACCTTGTTCAGGATTAGGGGTCTTAGGACATAAGGTGGAACTTCGGTGGAGAAGAAAGGAAAGTGACTTATCCGTATTTCCACCATTACAAAAACAATTAATTGAGCAGGCGGCTAAATATACAAAAACAGGCGGCGTATTGGTTTATAGTACTTGCACACTTAATCCTGATGAGAACGAACATATTATTAATGAGTTTCTTTCTTTACATTCGGAGTTTGCGCCGGAAGAATTTAACTTTCCCGTTTTGGGAAAATCTTTAAATGGGATGATGACCCTTTATCCTGATTTAGTCAGAAGTGATGGTTTTTTTGTGGCAAAATTAAGAAAGGTATCTCATGAAGCGTAATATATGGGGACTAAATTTGCAGGAGCTAGAAACATGGGTTGTGGGGAACGGGTTTCCCCGTTTCAGAGCAAAGCAATTACGAGATTACCTATACAAAAGGCATATATTCCATTTTGATGAAATGACTCAGTTTTCGCAGAAAATGCGAGACTGGTTAAAAGAGAACGGACAGATTGATAAGCCGGTCATTATAAGCCGGGCTCAATCCGATGATGAAAAGACTATAAAATTACTTCTTAAATTAAAAGATGGCTCCTTGGTTGAGACCGTTTGTATGTGTCACCATTATGGAAATTCTATTTGCGTCTCCACCCAGGTCGGCTGTGCAATGGGATGTATATTTTGCGCTTCCACAAGAAAAGGGTTGGAAAGAAATTTAACGGCAGGAGAAATTCTTGCACAGATGTATGCATTTAAAGAACTTTACGATATACCGTTCCATTCCATCGTTCTGATGGGAGCAGGGGAACCGCTTACTAATTATGAAGAGGTTTTGCATTTTATCCATCTTGCGAATGATCCTGAACTATTGAATATCAGTTATCGTAATATAACTATTTCTACATGCGGGATCGTACCTCAAATTTATCGATTAGCTGATGAAAATATCCCTATTACCCTTGCTATTTCTTTGCATGCGCCGAATGATCGGATTCGTAATGTTTTGGTTCCTATAAGTAAAAATTTTAGAATTAAAGATGTAGTGAGTGCGGCAGAATATTACTTTAAGAAAACAAAGAGAAGGGTCACTTTTGAATATATTCTTATCAAGGATATGAATGCAAGTGTGGAAAACGCAAAAGAACTTTGCCGCTTAATAGGTAAAATGCCGTGCCATATTAATTTAATCCCTATCAACGGTACAGAGCATATTAAATTGTATCCGCCAGAATGGAAAGAAATCAAACGATTTCAGGATATTTTGCTGAAAAAAGGAAAGGAAACGACTGTGCGCAAACAAATGGGGGATGAAATACAAGCGGCTTGCGGACAGTTAAAACGGAGATATTTAAACAGTGTCACTTAGTATCCTTAAAGGCTTTTGTTGACTGTGTTTTTTCAACATGCTACTATGAATTGTAAATAGCATTTATTGTATTTGAGTTATAGAAAGAATCTGGCATCTATGTTTATTGCATACGGCGATTCCCGTGTCGGACTGATTCGCAAAGTAAATGAAGACAGTATTTCGGATTGTTCCGGTCCCGTTTTTATCTTAGCGGATGGCATGGGAGGCTACGTAGGTGGTCAAGTGGCCAGTAGGCTTGCTGTTGAAAGTGGAACCGGCTTCTTGAAGAATGTACCTTTGGAAAAAATTTCAGAAGGACTCTTGAAGGAGTCTATTTTGCATGCAAATCAAGTTGTTCTGACCGAAAAAATGAAGAAACCTGAACTTGATGGTATGGGAACAACCATGATTACAGTAGGTATCAATGATAATGTGCTGAGTTGGGCACATGTCGGAGATAGCCGGTTATATATTTATCATAAAGAAATTCTCCAGCAAGTGACAACAGACCATTCTTTTGTTATGGAACTTCTAAGAAAAGGCAAGATTACCGAGGATGAAATGCATGAACATCCACGGAAGAATGAAATTACCCGTGCTGTGGGAATCAAGAAGGCATTAGAAGTGGATACAGGTACGATCCGGTTAAAAAATAATACATTAATACTGCTTTGTACTGACGGATTGACAGGGATGGTGGATAATACACATATCGCAAAAATTCTGTCGGAATATAGAAATTTTACCAAAGAAGATTTAATGAATTGCGGAGAACATTTATTCAATGCCGCTTATAATGCAGGTGCGGCAGATAATGTATCTCTTATATTAATTGACTACTGGGGTAGAAAAGGCGGAGAAGGCTAATGGTTGGTAAAACACTTGACAATCGCTATAAATTGGAAAAGAAAATAGGCTCGGGGGGCATGGCAGATGTCTATATGGCTACCGATTTATTACTTGATAGGGTAGTTGCTGTAAAAGTGCTTCATAGCAGTTTTGCAGAAGACAATGATTTCATTGTACGTTTTCGACATGAAGCGCAGTCTGCGGGGAAACTTACACATCCTAATATTGTGGGGATATATGATGTTGGGGATGATCAGGGAGTACATTATATTGTTATGGAGTATGTCGAAGGGGTGACCCTTAAACAATATATTCAAGATCACAGCAGTATATCTGTCGATATGGCTGTACGTATTGCTGTTGAAATCGGCAGCGCACTTGAAGCAGCCCATGAGAATGGTATTGTTCATTGCGACATTAAGCCGCATAACATTCTTCTGACTGAAACCGGTAAGGTGAAAGTGACTGACTTTGGCATCGCACGAGCAATCAATTCTGCAACAGTAATTGATAAAAAATCTATTTTGGGATCTGTTCATTATTTATCACCAGAACAAGCGGCTGGGGATAAAGTTACAGAGAAAACAGATATTTATTCTTTAGGTGTTGTGCTCTATGAAATGCTTACACATCATTTACCGTTTGAAGGTGAAACAGCAGTCAGTATTGCACTGCAGCATATGCGCGGAGAAGTACCACGGCCAACTAAATTTAATCCTGCCATTACGCCCATGCTGGAAGAATGCGTTTTGACCGCGTTGCAGAAAGATCCTGATAAGAGATACAATTCTGTTTCTGATTTTATTTCTGAGTTAAAAATGGCGCAGGGATTTACTACGTCTATTTATAAACCTGCACAGCCCGAGTTTGCTGCGATGACGAAACCAATTGCACAAAAAACAGAAAAAATTGCACGAACAAAGACGGAAGGTAAGCTTTCTCATCTGATTACAAATTTCCCTCAAAAGTATATTTGGATCGCAATGGTGCTTTTATTTATTTCCTGTTTTTTGTGGGCATTTTTTAGCTTTGGAAATTTTTGGAGTACCTCAAATGTAACGGTACCAATGCTTGTCGGAGAGCCTGTGGAAGTGGCACAAAAGACACTGAAGGAAATGAATCTTAAGTTTTCCATTGATGAAATTGCCAGTGATGATATTCCGGCCGGACAGGTAATATCCCAAACACCGGTTGGCGGAGCAAGTGTAAAAGAACAGAGGATCATTCATCTGACAGTCAGCAAAGGTGGAGCTGTTATTTTGGTTCCTGATTTAAAAGGGCTTACTTTAGATCAGGCAAAAGAACGGTTAGGAAAACTGGATCTTGCTTTAGGGGCTGTTGAAAATGGTAGCGACCAATCCCAGCCGGCCGAAATCATTATCTCTCAGAGCCCGCAGTCTTTCTCGAAAGTGGCAAAAGGAACACTTGTCAATATTGTTATTAACTTGCGCCAACCGGTAAATGTTCCTAATTTGGTAGGTATGACATTGGCAGATGCAAAAAATGCATTGGATTCCGTACATCTTACATTAGGAACTATTTCATCTTCTGACGGGGTTGCTGCAGATGATTCTGCTGTTGTTTTGGCGCAAAATCCCACCGGTGGCGTATCTACGAATGAATCTTCCGTAAATCTTACTATCGGGAAAAAAGAAAAAACGCAGAAAAAAACAGGGAGCGTTAATATTACTATTCCTAAAAACGGCAATCCACGCCATGTGGTTATCTATATAATTGATGATAATGGTAAATCAGTCTCCTATGATCAGCAGGTTAAACCGGGAAGTACAGTTAATCAATCTGTATCAGGGATAGGGAATGTTAAGGTTCAGGTACTTATTGATGGAAATATAGTCCAAGATCGGGAGCTATAAATTTATGGAAGGGACTGTCCTGAAAGATCAAAACGGATATTTTACCATATTGGGAAATAATCAGGTACTGACTCGCTGCCGTTCACGCGGAGCATTGAAGAAAAAGACCGATGTATTAGTGGGCGATCATGTAGAATATGAAGCCAATAAAGGGTTCGAGGGAGTCATTACAAAAGTTTATAAACGAAAGAATCAGTTATATCGGCCGTCGGTTTCAAATGTAGATGAACTCGTACTGGTGTCATCCATTTGTACACCGAATCTTAATCGCGGTCTTCTTGATAAAATGATATTGCTTGCGGAAAATGCGAATATGTCTCCTGTGATTTGCATCAATAAGTGCGATTTGGATGAAGTTTCTGCCAAAAGAGTATGTGAAGAATATGAAAAAGCGGGATATCCCTGTGTTTATACATCTACATATACTCAAGATGGCCTTGACGATTTAAAAAAACTTTTGCGAGGTCGTATCATCGTATTTTCCGGACCGTCTGGAGTTGGAAAGTCCAGTATTCTAAATTATTTTTTAGGGCGGTCATACTTTACCTCCGGTGCGGTCAGCGCTTATACAGGAAAGGGGCGGGCAACAACCCGGCATGCAGAATTAGTGCCATTTAAGACGGGAGTATTTCTTATGGACACCCCAGGGTATACGCTTCTAGATATAGATTTACTGGATATTGATGAATTAGGTTTTTTATTTAAAGACTTTCGTCCTTACTTAGGGAAATGTTATTTTAATAATTGCCGGCACATTTCCGAGCCGAAGTGTGCTATCCGGAAGGCTATAGAAGACGGGGTTGTTCAAAAAAGAAGATATGAGTCCTATTTACAAATATTTCAGAAATTGAAGTATTCCAAAAAGTATTGATTTGATTTTGCCAGGAGAAAAAATTATGAAGATTGCTCCCTCGGTCCTCGCCGCAGATTTTTCCAATTTAGAATGTGAGTTGAAAGATATTGAAACGGGTGGTGCTGATTTAGTTCATCTTGATGTCATGGACGGTACCTTTGTACCCAATATTTCTTTTGGTCCACCGGTCATTCAGTCACTTAGAAAAGTCACGTTGCTGCCATTTGATGTTCATTTAATGACATATCATCCTGAATATTATTTTGATTCACTTGGAAAAATTGGTGTTGATATGATTTCCTTTCATCAGGAGGCGGTAATTCATGTGGATCGTACTATTCACGATATAAAGTCTCGTGGAATTAAAGCGGGTATTGCGCTTAATCCTGGCACATCACTGTCTGCTTTGGAACTTGTATTGCCTCTTTTAGATTTTGTACTTATTATGTCCGTTAATCCGGGATTCGGCGGTCAGAAGTTTATTTCCTATACTTTAGATAAAATAAAAGTATTAAAAAAGATGATGAAGAATTTAAATCTTCAAATTCCCATCGAAGTGGATGGAGGAGTTTCTTCTGCTAATGCTGTTTTGCTTAAAGACGTAGGCGCAGATATTCTTGTAGCCGGTTCCTCCGTGTTTGGCGCGGCTGATAGAAAAAAAGCGATTGATGTACTGCGTTCATAGGGTTTTCTTTCCGTATTTTATCCGCATAGTCTGTTTTTATAGGCTGTGCGCTTTTTGTTCTCATTGATTTTGTTGTAAAATAAACATATGATGCAAAGATTTGATATCTAAATTTGTTCAAATATTCAAGATATCCGGAGAGAAAATTGATTAAAATTAATACAATTCAACATTATTTAAGCATGTCAGGAATTCGTATAACTGTTTCTGATGTTTCTGCTGCTGCTGCAAAGGTACAGGAGTTACATCATCTGCCTGCTTTAACAGCAGTGATTATGGGGAAAATTCTGGCCGGTACATCTGTACTTGCGACGGATTTTAAGAATCATGAAGGAATCAGTATTCTTTGGCAAACAAATTCTATTTTGGGATCTATTCATGCTGATGCCTATGAAGGGTATTTTATACGTGGTTATGTGGACACTGCTGATGATAATCTTCCGGTGACATCACATAATGAAAAGCTCCTCATCAGTGATAAAGCACAACTTACCGTTACAAGATATTCCTTAGTACGGACTCCTTATAGTAGCCGTATAAATTTATCTTTTGGTAATATTTCTGAATGCCTTGGACAATATTTAAAACAGTCTGACCAAATAAAATCTTTCATTTTTGTTACAGCAGCTGTATCACCGGAGAAAAAAATAACGCGTGCCGCCGGTATTTTTGCCCAGCTGCTGCCGGAAGGGAATAAGAAAAAATTCACTCAATACTTCAGAAATAGAAACCATTTATTTTCCAAGGAAGGATTATTCCAGGGGCACGAATTGGAAACACTTATAAAAGAAGGCGGGTTTTCAATAATTAAAGAGGCACCGGTCGCATTTTGCTGTACGTGTTCGGAAGAACGGATAAAAACGGCGCTTGTGGTATTGCCGAAATCTGAAAGGGTTTCTTTGCTGAAAGACGAATATATTGAAATTTCATGTCATTATTGTGGTAAGATCCGAAAAATATCAAGAGAGACGCTTCAACATTGGTTTCAGAAGGAAGGAAGTATAACGCAATGAATAAACTGGCATTTATTGGTGGTACCGGCGTGTATGATGCCGGGATATTATCCGATATTCGTTCTGAAATAATAAATACCCCTTTTGGACAAGCGGCTTGTCAAATTGGGTATTTTAAGGGGAAAGAGATCGTATTTTTAGCCCGGCATGGTACAGGGCATACTATTCCTCCGCATAAAATAAATTATCGTGCAAATATATACGCGTTAAAAATGTTAGAAGTTTCTTCCATAGTTTCAACTACTGCGGTAGGCTCTTTAAACCCGGAATATAAACCGGGCGAACTTGTACTGATTGATCAGTTCTTAGATATGACGAAATCAAGGAATGGAACTTTCTTTGATGGAGAATTCCGTGGTGTTGCTCATATTGATATGACAAATCCTTACTGTCAAACCTTAAGGAATGTGATTATTCAAGCTGGAATGAAAAATGAAATTACTATTCATCCTAATGGTACATATATATGTACGGAAGGACCACGATTTGAGACTCCGGCGGAAATAAAGACATTTAGGCTTTGGGGAGCAGATGTGGTAGGAATGACCAATGTACCGGAGTGCCAATTGGCAAGAGAAGCGGAAATGTGCTATGCGACTATTTCAATGGTTACCAATTTTGCGGCGGGAATTTCACCGACGATACTTACTCATAAAGAGGTCGTTGAGTGCATGGATCGGAATATCGAAAGCTTTCGTAAAATTACGATGATGATTTGCGAATCTTTTGATACAACGCTTGATTGTGAGTGCCGTCATGCAGGTAAGGATTTCGGGGGATTCTGCTTATGATAATACATTCCTTGGAATGGAAAGATAATAAACTGTATTTGCTTGATCAAACACGTTTGCCTGGAACATATGTATATCTGGAATATAGTGATTACCTAAAGGTGGCTGATGCCATAAAAAATCTTGTCGTAAGGGGAGCTCCCGCTATTGGTATAGCCGCTGCTTATGGAATGCTGCTGGCTTATCAGAATTTATCAAGAGATTGTCAAGATATCGCCACAATTGAAAAGCGATTTTTATATGCTGCCGACACAATGAAAATGGCGAGACCTACAGCAGTTAACCTATTTTGGGCAGTTGATGAAATGATTAAAGTTTTTAAAAACACAAAACTGGAAAATATTTATGGAGCGCTGCTAAGAAAAGCAAATGAAATAGAAAGGCAGGATAAAGAAATATGCAGCCGAATTGCTGATCAGGGCGCAGATATTTTTAAGGGTAAAAAGCATTTGAAAATACTGACGCATTGTAATGCTGGAGCATTGGCGACCGCAGGAATCGGAACTGCTTTGGGTGTAATCACACGTCTGCATCAGCATGGTCAACTATCTTGTGTCTATGTCGATGAAACAAGACCACTGCTCCAAGGGGCAAGGCTGACAGCAGCCGAGTTGGTAAGCAGTCAGATTCCTGTCCGTCTTATATCAGATAGTATGGCAGCAGATGTAATGAAACGAAAAAAAATTGATGCTGTAATCGTAGGGGCAGATCGAATTGCAGGTAATGGAGATACGGCTAATAAAATAGGGACATATGGAATTGCTGTACTATGTAAATATCATCATATTCCATTTTATGTAGCAGCGCCATTTTCTACATTTGATTTTTCCATTTCTTCCGGTAAGGATATACCAATTGAAGAAAGAAATCCTGATGAAGTTCGTATGGTTCAGGGGATTTATATCGCACCTAAGAATATTCCTGTTTACAATCCCTCATTTGATATAACACCAAATGAACTGATTACAGGAATTATTACCGAAAAAGGGGCATTAAAGGCGCCTTACTATATATCTATCAAACAGTTTGAAAGGAGTTTAAAATATGAATGATTCTATGATTCGAGATATATCTTTGGCCGAAGAAGGACTTCAACGGATTTGCTGGGGGGGAAAATTTATGCCTGCATTGAATGCACTGAAAAGAGATTTTATAAATAATCAGGCATTAAAAGAAAAGACCATTGTAATGTCCATTCACTTGGAGGCAAAAACGGCATATTTGGCACTTACGCTGCAGTCTGCGGGCGCGGATGTCATCGTGACCGGAAGTAATCCATTATCTACACAAGATCCGATTGCTGCAGGTCTCGTAAATCAGGGTATAACTGTTTACGCATGGCATGGGTGTACTGACGAGGAATATACCATGTTCCTGAATAAGGCGCTAGATCATATGCCGCATATTATCATTGATGACGGTGGGGATCTAGTTCATTTACTTCATTCAGACAGAACAGACGCAAAAAAGAATCTGATTGGCGGAGCTGAGGAAACAACGACCGGCGTATATCGCTTAAAGGCATTGGAAAAAGAAAATGAATTGGCATTCCCTATGATAGCAGTCAATGATTCTTATTGTAAGTATTTATTTGATAATAGATATGGGACAGGACAATCTGTATGGGACGGGGTGATTCGCAGTACCAATTTAACAGTAACAGGAAAAACCGTTGTTGTAGCGGGGTATGGATGGTGTGGAAAGGGCGTTTCTATGCGTGCTAAAGGGTTGGGCGCCCATGTTATTGTTACAGAAGTAGATCCAATTAAAGCAATTGAAGCAGTTTTTGACGGCTTTGAGGTAATGCCTATGAAAAAGGCAGCAAGATATGGAGATATTTTTTTAACAGTTACCGGTGACATAGACATTATTACGGAAAAACATTTTATGGAAATGAAAGATGGTGCAATTTGTGCGAATGCCGGACATTTTGATTGCGAGGTCAGCCGAAAGGATTTAGAGCGTATTTCTGACTCTCATTATGAAGCAAGAAAAAATATCGAGGCATATATTCTTCCTAACGGGAATACCATCTATTTAATGGCTGAAGGGCGATTGGTCAATCTGGCAGCAGGGGATGGTCATCCTGCGGAAATTATGGATTTATCTTTTGCTATGCAGGCATTGGCTGTTTCATACCTTTGTGAACATGAAAAGGAACTGCGGCCCCAATTGTACCTACTCCCGAGAGAATTAGATGAAAAAGTAGCAGAAATCAAATTGAAATCTATGGGATATGAGATTGATACTTTATCTGATAAACAAAAGGAATACCTGGGATTAGACTGAGGGGGGCTACATGTCTATTTTATTAAAAGATGTCGCATTATATCAAAATGGAGAAATCCATGAACATAGTAATATTGTAGTCGATGGAAAATTGATTAGGGAATTTCCCAAGCATCCCCGAAATGAGGATTATGACGAAGTCATTGATGGCCAAAATATGCTTGCCTTACCGGGACTTGTAAATACGCATACCCATGTAGCAATGACCTTATTCCGAAGTTATGCTGACGATCTGGCACTGATGGATTGGCTGCAAAATAAAATATGGCCGGTAGAGGAACACTTAAATGATGATATTGTTTATTGGGGAAGTATGCTTGCATTTGCAGAAATGATTCGCGGCGGTACAACATCATTCTGTGATATGTATATGTTTATGAATGCCTGTGGAGAAGCTGCTGAGAAAGCGGGAATGCGTGGGAATCTCGCAAGAGGGCTTGCCGGTATCAGTCCTAACGCTTCCTCAGCTCTACAGGAGAACATAGAACTTTTTAAGAAATGGGATGGAGCGGGTGATGGACGATTTAAGGTGATGCTTGGCCCACACGCGCCATATACCTGTCCACCGGAGTATATAAAGAAAGTTAGAGATGCAGCTGAAAAATATAACATTCCAATCCATATACATCTTTGCGAGACAAAAGGAGAAGTTGATAATTGCCTGAAAAAATATGGATTAACACCAATTGCTTTGATGGATAATCTTGGGCTTTTTGAACGGCCTATATTGGCAGCACATTGTGTACATGTTAACAATAATGATATAAAGATCATGGCTCAAAAACATGTCTGTGTCGCACATAATCCGGGGAGTAATTTAAAATTGGCGTCTGGTATTGCACCAGTTATAAAGATGAGAAATTCTGGAATTACTGTCGGTCTTGGGACGGATAGTGCGGCCAGTAACAATAAATTGGATATGTTTGCGGAAATGCGCTTGGCTGCGCTTATCCATAAAGCAAATAATTATGATCCCTTTGCGGTTACTGCAAAGGAAGCTATTGATATGGGGACTATAGAAGGTGCTAAGTGTCTTGGATATGATAATTTAGGTAAATTAGAACCGGGATATCTTGCAGATATTATTTTAATAGATCAAAGCGGTTTTCATTGGCATCCACGGTTTGACAGTATATCTTTGGCTGCATATGCTGGAAATTCTATGGATGTAGATACTGTAATGATTAATGGAAATCTTGTTATGCGGAACAAAGAGCTTCTTACAATTGATACTGAACGAGTTTTTGCTGAAGTATCTCGTGTTACAAAAGAATTGTATTCTTTTACGTAACCATAATTAAATATAAAGAGAATATATTGGATCTAATGGAAACGGGTATATTTTCTCTTTACGCAACATTACTTCCGATAACATTAAATTATCGGAAGTAATGTTGTAGTTAATTTTAAAGAGGTATTGCCACGGCTATATTATTTTGATATATGGAGGAATGTAAGTGCCTGAAAAACATTTTTATTTACGGAATATCATCCAGACAAAAGATAATTTAAGACTGTCTGATAAAAGTAAAGAAACGCTCTCCGAAACAAAAGCGGTAAATACCGTTGATGCTTATGAATCAGACTGGAATGATTTTTGTGACTGGTGTAAATATCATAAGGTATCGGCCTTCCCTGCCACCGTAGAAACGATTGTAAATTATATTAATGATTTAGCTGATTATGCAAAAATTTCTACAATCAGACGTCGCATAAGCGCTATTTCAGAAAATTATAATGCAGCCGGATTTTCTGAACAAAATCCCTGTCGAGTCTGGATTGTCAGGGAAACAATGATTGGTCTTACACGGACGAAGGGTGCTATGCAAAAGGGTAAGACTCCTATTTACTGGGAAGAATTGGAGCAAATGATTTCTTACATAGATACTGACAGCCTGTCAGGAATAAGGGATAAGGCGATTCTCCTCCTAGGTTTCCTGGGGGCGTTTAGAAGAAGTGAACTTTCCGGCTTGGATTTTGAAGACATCACCAGATATCCACAGGGAATTATTGTAACCTTAAAACATTCTAAAACCGATCAGGAACAAGTCGGGCAACAGGTCGGTATCCCCTACTTAAAGAATCCTGATATGTGCGCTATTGTTGCTCTTAATAAATGGATTCAAGAGGCTCAAATTACTTCTGGGCCATTATTCAGAAGAATCCTGAAAAACGGAAGGCTTTCATCCCACAGGTTAAGTGATAAAAGTATCAATTTGCTTGTAAAGAAATATATCGAGCTTATCGGCCTGCCTGTTGAATTATATGGTGCTCATAGTTTAAGACACGGTTTTGCAACTTATGCAGCACTTCACGGTGTAGAAGAACGTTTAATTATGAAACAGACACGTCATCGTTCTGTTGAAATGGTACGGCACTATATTAATGAAGCTGATTTATTTACAAATAACCCGATTACAATGATATTTCAGAAGAACGATAAAGGATGAGACTTCTTATTTCAAAAGAATAAAGAACGTATGTTCATATGACAGCACAAAATGTCAAAAGAACATACGTTTTTAGCTTTCCATATATAATTACTTGGATATCATTGGCAAACGTATTGTTTGACCGGGAACTAAGTTACCTGAATTTTTTATAGCATTTAACCGTTTAACTGTATATATGTATTCTCTGATATCCATGCGGTTATCGGTTTCCTTTGCCGCTATATCCCATAAGGTATCATTCTCTTTAATAATAATTTCTTTATAGACATAATTGTCCGATAGAACTGATGCATTGACTCCCCAACCGCATAATAAGACTGCTGTGATAAATAAAAATAAAACTTTACCCATAATCATTTTCCCCTTTACTCTCAAAACAGAACATATTTTTGCAGAACATATTTTCTGTATAAATAATATAACAGAATAAATGTTTGGTCAATAGGGAATCTATATTCGATTTGTTATTAGCCCTGACTTTTCCTCCACAACGCAACAAGGGTGAACTTTTGTTTGATTTATTAATTTTATTACGTTATAATTAAATTAATTATTATAGAATTACCTGATATTAAAATGAAAGGTGAAAGGAGTATCCAATCTTGGGCAAGAAATTAGGTCTCCAAAGAGAATTAACAACTCGAGAACGAAGCATACTGGATTATATTCGCAAAAAGACATGGGAAGATGGATTTCCCCCCACGGTTCGTGAAATTTGTACAGCAGTTGGCTTGCGTTCTACATCCACCGTCCATGGATATTTGTCACGTCTTTCTGATTTAGGTATGATCAAAAAAGATCCATCCAGTTCACGTGCTATTGAAGTAATTAATGATCAGGCCTGGCATAGAAAGAAAATGCTTCCCATGCCTATGGTCGGTGCAGTTCGTGCCGGTGATCCCGTTTTCGCAGATGAACAAATTGAGGCCGTTTTTCCATTGCCTGCAGAATTGGTTGGCAGTGATACTAATTGTTTTATGCTTGTTGTCCGCGGAGACAGTATGATTAACGCTGGTATTCAAGAAGGTGATTATTTGATTGTTGCCGAACAGGAAACTGCTCGTAATGGTGATATCGTAGTGGCATTAGTCGGTAATGATGACGCAACGGTTAAACGTTTTTTCCGCGAAGCTGATCATATTCGTTTACAACCGGAAAATGATGATTATGAACCGATTATTTCGCGAGACGTAAAGATTCGAGGGAAAGTTATTGGTTTATACAGGCATTATTGATTGCCACCTGTTTATAACCAAAAAAGAGATGTATCTGCGGATTGTTGCAGGCACATCTTTTTTGTTATCTTTTTAATCGAATTTTACCTTCAGTCATTATGATTTGATTAGTTTTCAGAAGATGTCCTACTGCTCTTTTGAATGCAGACTTACTCATCCTCAAATTGAGTTTTATAAGTTTAGAATCGCTTTTATCTGTATATGGCAATAGTCCATTATGTTGATTCATACAATCAATCAATACTGCCATATCGTGATTCATTTCCCTTTCTTTCGTTTGGCGGAGAGAAATGTTGACATGTCCGTCTTCACGAATAAAGGTAATTCTTCCGATGAGCTCCTGGCCTAATTTGATAACTGTATTTATGTTACTGTTATGTAAGAATCCTATCCACCGTTCTCTTGTTATAATAAAGATTCCCTGTCGGGTTATGTTATAGACAGTTCCGGTTATTTTATCACCCACGTTGAGTTCCTTGCAAGGACGTGCCAAACGTCTGATATCTTCTTCAACATGTGTTGTTACGGCAAGACGTCCCGTTTTATCTTCATACAGTTTTATCCAAATTTTCTGCCCTTTTTGAACTGGTTCAATCATTTCTGAATAAGGAAGAAATATCCCGCGTTCGGTTCCCACATCAACAAAAGCACCAAAACGAGTAGTCATAATGACTTCTGCATACCCGACCTCCCCTATTTCAAGTTTGGGAAGTCTCATGCTTGCAGTAAGGCGATGTTTAGGATCGTGATATAGAAAAACTTTGACGATATCACCTTCTTTAATCTCAGACGTTTGTTGTCCATTATGTAATAGGATATCATCGGCATTATTTCCTGTTTGTGCTGATAAAAATGCGCCAAAAGACACGATGCGGGATACAGGAAGCTCTACAATGGAATTTTCTTTCAGAGCAGGAACGTTTATTTCAGGGCTTATCATTTTATTTATCATTTTTATTTTGCGAATAATCCTCTGAAGGCGCATCCTTCCAAAGTGAATCAAAGTCATAATGCTGACGCTCTTCATCGGTAAATATATGAACAATAACATCTCCAAAATCCATGAGAATCCAGTCCCCTTCCCGATAACCCTCTTTGCGAATAGCTTTGATTCCGGCTTCTTCCAGTTTTTCTTCCACTTCATCCGCTGATGCCTGGGCCTGCTTTTTATTCATTACAGATGAAATAATGAAATAGTCTGCAATAGATGTCAAATCTTTTACGTCCAATATTTTAATCAATACCCCTTTTTTATTTGATAGTGCTTCACAAATTAATTCTAACGTTTTCTCCATAATTTATATTCTCCTTACTCATTACTCTGTCCAAGAGTTACACCAATAATTTTTTGTATTTCCACCGGGTTTACTATCCATATATTTTGTTTATCTATTCTGTGCATTTCCCCCGGCAATATGATGAAACGTATGTCTTCTATAGGAATTTTAGTTAATTCATAGGCAATAGACGCTGCATCCGATGAGGTTATATTTGTTTCTGCCGCCTTCCAATAATACTTTGCATATAGCCAATTTACAAAGGAAAAGTTTTTCTGCATTTGGCTAATCATTGCTTTAATAAAGCGCTCTTCCCGTTGGATGCGACCGATCTCGCCATCAAAAGCATCTATATAACGCATATAGGATAAAGCTTTTTCCGCATCAAGTGACTGATATCCCCTGTGCAGCCAAATATCTGAAACGCCGTTTTCGTCATCGTGTGACATGGGCCTTTCTACATACAGTTCAATATTACCGGTTTTATCAATTAAATTTTTGAAGGCATGGTAATCAAATACTGCATATTGACTAATTCTAATGTGCAATAAATTTTCTACCGCACTTTGTATTTCTTCCCCATTTCCTTCAGAAAAAGATGATTCCAATGTCATATTGTTTTTTTCATCTTTCCCAATCTTGGTGTTTCCCGGAATTGAGATTAGCGTTACCTTTTTAGAATTGCTATCGATAGATGCAATCATGACAAAATCTGCTTGGGCTGTAGATTGAGCATCTGTTTCTACAAGGAGGTAATATACTGGTTTGGGATTATCTTCCCCATGAAAATCGTTCAAAATATAATGAATTCCGCGAAAAATTGCCATAGATAACAAAAATAAAACGGTAACCAACGCACTTATAAACAGGAAGAGTTTTCCATAGCGAATTTTACTTTTTCTTTTTATGTTCCTCTGTTTCTTCATTTATTTCCCATGTGTTTAATTAAATCATTGCGGCCCAAAAAGGTTAATTCATAGATATACTCTTTTTGGTCTAATAAGTGACGGATTGTTGCGTCATAAGCGGACAAGACGGCTGCATCCAAATTTTTTTGAGCATTCCTTCTGATAATATTTATGCCGGGAAAATCACGACTCGGTTCTATATAATCTGCCAAAAAAATTATTTTATCCAATAATTCCATTTGAGGACGTCCTGTCGTATGGAAAAAGATGGAATTCTGGATATCTCTGTCTTTTATTCCATAAACAGTTTTTGCCATGATACTTCCAGCCGGTCCATGCAAAAGGGCACGACTCGAACGCATATATTCATCGACTTGCAGATTTTGTTCATCAATAACATCCTGCATTTCTTCAAGTTTCATTTCTTTTGCACAGTCATGGAGCCAACCGGCTAATTCCGCTTTTTTTGGATTATATCCGTATTTCTCAGCCAGTATATAGGCAGAAGCGGCAACTCCTGCCGAATGAACATACCGCCGTTCAGACAATCTATTTTTTAAGTCTTTCTTTATATCTGTTAGTTTCATTCTTCATCCTTATAAAGATTATGAATATTAATATACTGGATAACCGAATCGGGAATCATATATTTTACAGAACGATTTGAAGCAATCCACTTCCGTAAAATAGTAGATGATATTTCCAATTCAGGTGTACGCAGAAAATGAATTTTTTCGCAGCCTTTTTTTCCAAAATAAGCAACGGCTTGTTTTATCCTTTCTTCAGAACTTGGGCGGCTTGCACAAATAAAGTGACAGGAATCAAGTAATTCCTCATTATACTTCCACGTTGGCATATCAGCGACGGCATCCGTTCCGGCGATGAAATATATATCATATTCACTTCCCCATTCAGCATGTAGCTGCTTAATAGTATCCACCGTATAAGAAAGACCTTTTCGTTCTATTTCTATAGATGAAATAGAAAAGTGAGGATTTTCTTTTATCGCCATCTTTACCATTTCAAAGCGATCTATTTTACTGATATGGTGCATATTTTTGTGAGGAGTGTCACCGGTTGGCACAAATACAACCTGTTCTAAGTTAAATTCCTGCCAGGCTGCTTCTGCAACAATGAGATGTCCTATATGTAACGGGTTAAAAGAACCGCCAAATACACCTATGCGTTTAGCCATAAATACAATATCACTTCCAAAATAATTACACATACCAAAACGAAAAGAAATAGACTTCGTATATGACTGAGTTCAAATTTTCCTTTTGGCGTATACATATAATAATATATCAAGCGCTTTAACTTATAAGTCAAATTCATTTTAACGCATTACCAATAGATTATCTCTATGAATAACGGTATCATATGGTGGCGGAGTGCCCAGTGCATTTCTCATTTCTTTCGTATGAAGGCCTTTGATTTGAGCCAGCTCAACACTTCCATAATGTGAAATTCCTCGTGCAATCTCATGGTTTTCATAAAATAAGGAAACTGCATCCCCCTCGGAGAAGATTCCCTCTATTTTTGTAATACCGATAGCAAGCAAACTGGAACCTTTGTTTAATATAGCTTCACTACAGCCTTTATCAATAAATATTTTTCCTCTCACATTTGAGCCGATAATGATTTCTCTTCGCTTCATTTGTGGATGGACATTTTCTGCATGAAAAAAAGTACCTATGGATTCCCCAGATATGATACGCTGTAAAATTTCCTTTGCATCACTTTTGGCAATAACCATATCTATACCGGAATGTACACATATTTCTGCTGCAAGCAGTTTAGTATACATTCCACCGGTACCGCGGGCAGAACCGGTGCCACCGGCAACATTGAAAAGCTCCCTGGTAAAATGGGGTACATCATGTATTAAGTGCGCATCTGCAAACTCATGGGGATCTTTATCATATAGTCCTTCGATATCAGAAAGAAGAATGAGCAGGTCCGCTTCTACAACACTGGCGACAATAGCGGAAAGGGTATCATTATCTCCTATTTTTATTTCATCTACTGTAACCGCATCATTTTCATTAATGATAGGAATTACACCTAATTCCAGCAATGCGGAAAGCGCTCCTTTCATATGCATATACCGCTTGGTATTTAGTGCATCTCCTTTTGTCATCAGAAGTTGTGCCACGGTTTTACCGTAATCGTGAAAACATTTGCCGTAAAGACCCATTAAAATATTCTGTCCAACTGCAGCACATGCCTGCCTATAAGGAAGATAATCCGGTTTATGTTCAAACCCCAATACCGGCATGCCGATACCGATCGCACCGGAAGATACAAGAATAACATCCATATCTCTATTACTTAAATCAGAAATCTGTCGTGCCAAATGATCAATAAAATAAATATTTACTTTACCATTGGGCTGTGTCAGGGAACTTGTTCCCACCTTAATGACTATTCGTTTTTTCTTTTTAGCTTTTACGATATTCTCAGGGGAGATCATAATGAGATTTTTTGTCCTTCTGATTGAAAAGAATACAGTTTCTTCCTATAATCTGTACGATTTCACATCCCGATTCTTCCGAAAGGAGTTTTGCTGCCTTACGGATATTTTCGGCAGAATTCTGATTAATTTTAACTTTAATTAATTCTCTGGCAGCCAGTGCTTCGGTTACACTGTTGATTACATTATCCGTAATTCCCTCTTTACCAATTTGAACTACAGCCGAAAAATCTACTGCAGTACCTTTTAAATATTGTTTTTGCTTGCCAGTCAGCATGATTTGCCCTCACTTTCACCCGGTATATCAGAGCATCCTTTCTTGTCTGAAAAAGAAAATTCTACACCATAGAGATTCACGGTATCACCTTCTTGAATACCCTCTTTTTTCAAAAGTTTATCAAGTCCCATAAATTTCCAGGCTCTTTCAAAACGCCGCAAAGATACCGGATTATCAAAATCGGTCATGGCAATCAATTTTTCGACACGTTTCCCCTTTATTGAAAATACTCCCTGATCTTGTTCAATAATAAACTCATTTTTCGGTGATTCATATATAATTGTCGTTTCCGTTGGTGCAAATTCCACAGCAGGTGTTTCCTGTAATATTTTCCAAGCAGCCTCCAAAAGAGGGTTAATTCCTTCTCCGGTTAATGTACAGATAGGAAAAAATTGATAGCCTTCTGCTTCTATTTTCCGGCGGAGTTCCTGCAATATATTGCTTTCTGCAATCAAATCAATTTTATTAGCAGCCACGATTTGTTTTTTTGCTGCAAGAGCAGGACTATATATTTCTAACTCATTATTGATGATATGGAAATCTTTATACGGGTCCCGTCCTTCGCTTCCGGCAGCATCAAGGACATGAATCAGAACCTTGCTTCGTTCTACATGGCGAAGAAACTCATACCCAAGACCAGTGCCTTCACTGGCGCCTTCTATTAATCCCGGAATATCCGCCATTACAAAAGATCTGATTTCATCAAGATTGACGACACCGAGACTGGGTGTCAAAGTCGTGAAGTGGTAAGCCGCTACTTCCGGCCGGGCGCCGGAGACCTTTCTGATCAAGCTTGACTTGCCTACGCTGGGAAATCCAAGTAATCCTACATCCGCAAGTACTTTTAATTCCAGGCGGATCTCTTTCTCTTCACCAGGTTCTCCTTTTTCTGCATAAGCAGGAGCTCGTACAGCACTGGTTGCAAAATGGGAATTTCCACGTCCGCCATTCCCTCCCTTAGCGATGAGAACTTCTTGTTTGTCATGTGTTATATCTGCCAAAAGTTCATTTGTGCTTTGGTCATATACCATTGTTCCCAGCGGTACGTCAATAAAAATATCATCTCCGCTTTTGCCGAACATTTCTTTGGCACCGCCATTCTCACCTTTTGCAGCGGCGAATTTTCGTTTACGCCGGAAATTCATAAGCGTATTCAATTCAGGAGTTGCTCTTATAAAAACGGATCCGCCTTTACCGCCGTCGCCACCGCTTGGTCCCCCGCGGGGAACATATTTCTCTCTTCGGAAAGAAACCATACCATCTCCGCCGGCACCGGAAATTACAATAATTTTCGCCTTGTCTATAAACATAAGTACCTCATTGTTATATAATTGATTACTTTTATTATACCCGAAAAATACTTTATCTGTCATATTTTCAGGATTCCTTATGAAGATAAAAGCTGTAAACGAAATTTATTACTATGATTTCGCTCGCAGCTTCCAGTTTATTGAGATAAAACTTCTATTGCTTTTTTAAGAACGTTGTCATCTTCTTGCTTAAAAACATGTCCGGTCTGCTTTATGGCAATATCAGGGGTGATGCCTGTTTTATCAATAATCCGACCGGCAGCTGTGCGATATTCTGCAATAGAAATTTTCAACGCTGACTTATTTCCATTTTGGATAACGGATTGTACGGTTCCTTTGCCATAACTCGTTTCACCAATGATAATTCCTTCTTTTTTATCTTGCACTGCGCCAGCCAAGATTTCAGAGGCACTGGCACTGTTTCTATCAATCAAAATTACCATCGGTAGCGGAGTTTCTATACCTGTGATATCAAAGGTTCTGTCATCGCCATTTCTGGTGTGGTAGCTGAGAACTCTGCCCTTGGTTAATATCTGATTCATGATGGATATCACCGTATCAACCAATCCACCCGGATTCATCCGAAGATCGATAATTAACCGATCAGCTCCCTGCGCCTTTATGCTTGCCAATTGCTTTTCAAATTCTTCATCTGTATGTTTTGCAAATGAAAAGATATGAATATAGCCTATATTTTTATCTATAAGACGGCTTTGTACTGTTGGCATGGAAACATTTGAGCGTTCAACCCAAAATAATTTTTCTTCATTTTCACGTTCAACCAGAAGGGATACTCTCGTTCCCGCTTCTCCGCGGACCCGGTCAGAAACTTCCGACAAACTTAGTGCTGAAACATCTTCATTATTTACCCGCTTAATAATATCTCCGGACTGTAAACCATTTTTTTCCGCACTGCTACCGGGAAACACAGAAATAATCCGGGTAATATTTTTCTGATCGGCACCTATAACTACACCGATTCCACCATATTCACCACTGGTAGATTGCATGAAACTTTCATATTTATCCCCGCTAAGAATCATTGAATAAGGATCATCCAGAGCGGAAACCATCCCGTTTGAAGCTCCTTCAAAAAGCACGTCATCAGTTACTTCATGAAAATAATTTTCTTTAACAGCCTGATATGTAAATAGAAATTTCATCAATGAAGAAGGAGAGTCTGTAAACATGTACAAGCTGCCCAAAACAAGCAATATAGCGGTGAGTATGACAGATCCAAGCCAAAACAGAATCTTATTCATATTTCTCAAAACAAACTTGAGCATTATAAATAACCCATGGGATCAACAGCCTCACCATTTTGACGAACCTCAAAATGGCAATGAGGCCCTGTGGAATAGCCTGTGGATCCAGCATAAGCGATAACCTGCCCTTGTGAAACTGTTTCACCGACAGATACGGTTAATGAACTATTATGCCCATACAAGCTCTGCAATCCATTTCCATGATCAATAATAACCGCATTACCATATCCACCATACCATTCTGCCGCTATAACTGTACCACCATCTGCTGCATGGATTGGTGTTCCATAATCTACACCGATATCAATTCCGGCATGGTAAATAGTTGTTCCGAAAATAGGATGCGTCCTATATCCGAATGGTGAGGTAATCGGACCATTACAAGGCCAGATAAAGACGCCCGTTCCATGTACAACAGGAGTATCTATACCACCGGATTGCTGCTGCCTGATTCTGTTTTGAATCATTTCACGGACATTATTACTTTCAGCAATCAAATCTGCCTCCATTTGTGCTGCAGCCTCTTTTTCACTTCTTGCCTCATCCATGATTTTTTGCTGCTGTGCTTTTTTTGCAACAACTTCATCTTGAGCCTTTTGTGCTTCCGCCGCCAATGCATCCAAACGGGCTTTCTGTTCTTCAAGTTCTGCTTTTTTCGCTTCGATTACTGCTTTTTGTTTCTGTATTTCGATAATAAGGTTAAAATCCGAATGAATGATCCGTTTTAAAAGTTCAAGTCTGTTCGCAAAATCACTGAAACTCTTTGCCCCGGTAATTACCTCAAGGTAACTTAATTGTCCATACATATAGATAGACCGTACACGCTTATTTAGAATTTCCTGGCGCTGTTTCAGGTAAGCTTCCGCTTTTTTAATCTCTTCTTCCGTTTGTTTTATCTGTAAATTGACGGCTGACTGTTCTGCCTGAATGGCTTTGAGTTTTCGATTTGCTTCATCCAATTCTATTTGTATAGTACGAAGTTTCCCGGCTATTTCATTGATGACCTCTTGCCAGCTTTGTTGCTTGGCACGAGATTCATCTATTTGATCTTGTAAATTCTGGAGTTTGTCATTCAACTCATCAGCAGCAACAGGCGTGACAGCTCCAAAAAGTATTGCAGAAATTAAAGCTGCCGACATACAACGATTATATTTCATGTTTTAGACCTTCATATATTTACGCAACGAAATCGCACTTCCTGATCCGCCTATCAGAATTCCGGCGGCCATCAGAATAAGTACAACATACATCATAAATGGCCATAGTGATATTAAAGGAATAAAGACTAAACCTGCTTCAGCAATTTCATCCAATATGACATTATATCCGAGCCACAAAATAAGTGAAGCGATACTTGAACCGATAAAACCGATAATCATTCCTTCAAAAAGGAACGGCCAACGAATAAACCCATTTGTTGCCCCCACATATTTCATAATTTGTATTTCACGACGCCGCGCGAAAACTGTTAAACGGATCGTATTGGAAATAATAAATAACTCTGCCCCGGCAAGAAATAAAATAAGCATAATCCCGCTTATACGGATAATTTGTGCAATTTTGTAAAGTTGGTCAATGATATCTTGTCCATATTGGACTGCATCAACCGATGAATAAGTTTTAGTGATATCTACTGCCGCTTTTAATTCATTCGGAGAATAAAAGGATACCTGGTAAGAGGCGGGAAGCGGATTCCCGTTGATAGAATCCAGCAAAGCGGACTGATTTCCCATGCGCTCTTTAAAATCTGCCATGGCCTGATCTTTATTCGTAAAACTGATTTCTTTTATGCCGGGAAGTTTTTTGAGATGGGCGCCGACATCCATAACCTGTTCTGTCCGGAGGCCTTCTTTTAAATAGACAGTCATTTCTACCTGATTTTCAAGGTAGGATGCCATGTGGTTGATATTTAACACTACGCAAAGAAAACCGCCCAGTATGAACATAGATACAGTTACGGTAAGTACAGAGGCAATCGCCATGAATTGATTGCGAAACAACGACTTGAAAGCTTCACTCCAAAAATATCTTAAAGAACTAAACATGGAGATCATAACCTCCTTTTTTTACGTCACTTATTATATGTCCTTCTTCTATGCTGACAACGCGTTTATGCATGGAATTAACCAGCTCTTTATTGTGCGTAACCATGATAATAGTTGTCCCCATATGGTTAATCTCATTAAAAAGCTTCATAATATCCTCAGAAGTTACAGGGTCAAGATTCCCCGTAGGTTCATCGGCAATTAAAAGTACGGGTTGATTGACAAGAGCTCTTGCAATGGCGACTCGCTGCTGCTCTCCGCCGGACAGTTTGGTGGGCAGTTCATTTGCTCGGCCTTTAAGACCGACCAGATCAAGTACACGATTTACCTTTTCACGGATCTCCGCACTTTTGGCTCCGGTAACCCGCAAAACAAAAGCAATATTTTCAAAAACAGTTTTTTCCGTTAAGAGTCGGAAATCCTGGAAAACAATTCCCAAAGTACGACGATAATAAGGGACTTTACTTTGTTTTAAGTCATTGATTTTTAATCCATTAACAAACACCGTACCTTGTTCCGGAACAAGTTCGTGAGTAATAATTCGAACAAAAGTAGATTTCCCTGCACCGCTTGGCCCAACAACAAAAACAAATTCACCTTTACCGATTTGTATATTTATATCACGAAGCGCCGTATGTCTGACATCATATTGCAAGGATACATTTTCAAAAGTAATCATTCTTATTTCCTCTCTAAGAGACGAATAGCTTCTTCTTCAATATGTTTAACAGTAAGTCCATATTTTTCAAGAAGGTCTTCTGCTTTTCCTGATTCACCGAAAGTATCTTCGGTACCAACCATTCCCATTGGAACCGGATTATTTTTGCAAACCACTTCCGCCACTGCGCTTCCTAATCCCCCCATAATTGTATGCTCTTCACAAGTAAGGATTGCACCGGTATCTTTCGCGGCTTTTATGATTGTTTTGACATCAATCGGCTTAATAGAGCTTAAATTAATTACACGGGCTGATACCCCTTTTCCTTCTAAACTTTCAGCAGCACGAAGTGCCTTAGACACCATAATCCCACAAGCAACGATAGCCACATCATGTCCGTCTTTCAGTACAACACTCTTTCCGGGAGAAAAAATTACCTTTGGATCCATGATATCATCACATTTGGCTCTTCCCATACGGATATATACCGGCCCATTATAGTCCGCTGCCCATCTTACAGCCGCTTCTGTTTCTGCGGCATCGGCCGGAACTATAACTGTCATATTGGGCAATGCACGCATTAGCGCTATATCTTCTAACATCTGGTGTGTAGCGCCATCTTCACCCACCGTTAATCCGGCATGGGTTACAGCTATTTTTACATTTAAATTCGGATAACATATGGAATTTCTAATCTGTTCGTAGGCTCTGCCTGCACCGAATACGGCAAAGGTGGAAGCAAACGGAATCTTTCCTGTCGTTGCCAGGCCTGCGGCGATACCAATCATATTTTCTTCGGCAATACCTGTATCAAAAAATCTATCAGGAAATTTTTTTGCAAATATGGATGTTTTTGTAGACTCTGATAAATCCGCATCTAAAACTACGATATCAGGATGAGTGCTTCCTAATCTTTTTAAAGTTTCACCATATGCATCACGTGTCGCTTTACCCATTATTCCGCCTCCAGCATTTTCACAAAACGCTCACATTCTTCACTTGAAGGTGCTTTTCCATGCCAGGATGCTTTCCCTTCTATTTCGGGAATCCCCTTTCCTTTAACTGTTTTCATAATTATCATTGTGGGTTTTCCTTTAATATTTCTTGCTTCTTCAATTGCGTTATGGAGCTCAGCCATATTATGCCCGTTCACAGTAATAACATGCCATCCAAAAGCACTGAATTTTTTATCAATGGGAAGTGATGACATTACATCCGTGATAGCTCCATCAATCTGTAATCCATTATTATCGATAAAAGCGGTCAGATGATCTAATTTGTAATGAGCCGCATACATCGCCGCCTCCCAAATTTGCCCCTCTTCAAGCTCACCATCTCCCAATATAGTATAAACACGCCAATCCGCATGATCCATTTTGGCAGCCAGTGCCATTCCGCAAGCAGCGCTAAATCCCTGTCCCAGTGATCCGGTTGTCATATCCACACCAGGGGTATGTTTCATATCGGGGTGTCCCTGCAGCATATGATTAATCTGCCGCAAAAAATCCATTTCTTCTTTAGGAAAATATCCTTTCTCCGCTAAGGCAGCATACAATGCCGGAGCACCATGTCCTTTGGATATGACCAGACGGTCTCGATTTTCCATCTTGGGATTTGCCGGATTGATATTCATCTCATGAAAAAAAAGTAATGTCAGTAGATCCGCAATAGAAAGAGAGCCGCCGGTATGCCCAGAATTTGCCTTTGTAATGGCCTTTAAAATGTCGATTCTGATATTTTTTGCTTTTTCATTAAGTAACTTTATTTCTTCCATGGTTAGTTGATTCATCATTTACCCCCTTGGTTGAGCAACTTCTTCTAAGATTTTTATTGTTTCGCATGCTTTATTTCTGAGTATATCTACAGCTTCCCAATTATAGGCTGCTTTGGGCAAAGCTAATAATTGGGAAGATTTTACGCACAACTTGTCTTCATCAAAATCATCTAATCCAAATATTGCTTTTTCATTGACTGCCTGCAGAAAACTATCTATTTTAGGATCATAGGAAATACCAATAAAAGGAACATGCATTAAAGCCGCAAAAATCAGGGCATGAAGCCTTATTCCAATAAGAAGATCTAAATTCCCGATAAGGGACATTAACTCCTCTGTTCCATATGAATGGGAAAGGATGAACGTGTGTGGGATTTTATCACAGAATTCTTTTGCTGTTTTGTAGTCTTCCGGAAACTGCATGGGAATGAAGACAAAATTATATTCTTCTTTCCCGTTTATTTTGATAATGTAGTTTTTTAGTTGCTCCGTCCATATTTCAGTGTTCATCCACCGCCGAATGGAAATGCCTATCAATTTTTTATTCGTGGGAATATGATTCTTTCTTAAAATCTCTCTTCCTATATCATGCGGTACCGGAGATAGGGATAAGACTGCATCCGCAGTGTAATAAATCCTGTTTTTTACACCAAGTTGTTCCAAAAAAAATTTTGACTCACTATCACGGACGGTTATAGCATCAACATGGTTCATTACTGTACGCAAAATCCATCGTCCCCAATGATATCTGACCGGTCCTATTCCTTGGGAGTAAAGAAATACTTTCTTTCGGAAAAATATTCCCATTCCTATAATACTCAGGTAATACATCATGCTTTTCCAGCTTGTCACATCCTGAAGCAGGCTTCCGCCGCCGCTGATTAACAAATCGGATTGATAAACACTTTTCAAAATCGAATATCCGTCAAAGCGGGATACCGCATGAACGCGAAATGTATTCTCTGTACGCCTGGGATCACCGGATATAACAGTAATTCGCATACGTTTTGGATCATAATGCAATGCACGAAGAACAGCAAACAACATAGCCTCATCTCCGGCATTGCTAAATCCATAGTATCCGGAGATTACGATATTATTCTTTTCCATAACGTTCTCCGAAAAACTCGGTTATATGTGTCAGAATAATGAGTCCGACTAACACGATAATCATTACTGTTGTTCCTGCGACTAATCCATCAATACCTCTAATTAGACTTAAGATGAAAGGACTTCTCATATGAGCAAATGTTTCAACCATGGATCCCTGTCCTATCGTTATCGCAATAACTAAAAAATAATGTAAAATTTGTGGCCACCGATGATAAAGTGCAGCCAATGACGCTAAAATGGCTGGATGCCCAAACAGGAATTCCTTTTCCCGTGGGCGGGCATACATAATATCTTCAAGAAAACGTCTTAATGAAATTTCAAACGAAGGTACAGGTGCCCCATTATTTCCGCTGCGCCCGATAAATATAAATCCGATAATCCCCAATAGGCTGATAAGTGCCAATACGCCTAATTTAATGTCAATTTGGCAAAATTTCTTTACAAAACTGATAAAATCTTTATCAGTTACAACTACTTTGCCAAAAAACGGGAATCTTTGAATATAAATAAGAGAAACACAAATAAGAGGCAGTATAAAAGTTAATTTAACGCCCCTAAAGATATTCATCTCCAAAAAGAATCGGATATCACTTAAGATCCCGCTGATATAAATTGCTCCGATTAAGGATAATATTCCGCATCCCCAAAGCAGTAATACAGCTTCAATAAATAAATGTCCCCATCCGATATTTTTAAAAGCACTTTGTTTTTTCTGCACGCAATAATCCATAAACAAAGACATCACGATAACAGGTGTACTAACCGCACATCCCAATGCAAGAGCTTGCCGAAGAATGGCCTCATAACCAGTCCAATATAAGGTCTGCGTGAATAGGAATACTATGACTTCTATAGGACATGCATACTTAACTAAAAAAGGTACAATTAAAAGAATTGCTACCACGCAAAGAGAGGCTGCTCCAGCTATAGATGCAGCTCGGAGTATCCGTGATGGGAAATAAGGCTCCATCACGGAAGCTTTTCCGATATTGAACCCATGTTTTTCCAACCGGTTTGTCACATCGTGTATATATCGAGCATTTGTCTCTGATAAAGTTTCTCCATTGGCAGCAAACTTATATGAAGGGAATAAATTTATCCGGACATTACGTTCTATGGTACTGACATAGAAACGTGATGCGGCTTCTTTAGGATCCAGTTTGATCAATTCATCTTTAGACATCGCATATAAACGAACAGTATTATAGCCGTCTTTATCGGACAATGTTAAAGTTCCGTCCTGCCGTTCAAACCCGAGTTGGTTTTGTGCTTCAATTAAAACGACAGGTAAATGGCGCTCTTTGAGTCCGCCCAACAAATATTCCAATTGTGACGGGTAACCAAGTGCTTCTTTTCCTTGGAAAAGTATGGCGCTAATCTTTCCCGATGAATCAACCACACTGAAAAATTGATCTATATCCTCACGAGTTGCATGTGGAACATTCATCGGCCGAAGAACTATGTATAATCCGGTTTGTTCCACCTTTTTTACAGTAGTCTTAAATATACCAAGTGGCATATTTAAAAAGCATTCATAGTTGGCATTTATTTCAAGCAATTCTTCGTTGTTTAAATGAATAATATGAAAATCATCTTTTCTTAAAAGACGTTTCAATTGCCCTTTGAGTTCGTCAAAATATTCTATACCCTCAGAAGTATTCGTAGATGCAATATAAATACGATTTCCACGAATAAGCGGATTAGACATATGCGATATAAGCTCTGAGCCATGATATACTGCAATATATCCATGATCCGCAAGTCTTTTTGGCGTTTCATCATATACAGCCAATGATGTAATGCCACTTCTTTTATACAGGGAAAAGAGCTCGTCTGCAGAGGTGCTTTCGACAGACGCGCTTTCTAAAATGTTGTTATAATCATAAACCATTTCAACAGTAATCGCATGAGCTTCTACATTGTATCGCTGCCATGAAATGTATCCCGCCGCTATTACCCCGAGAAGTATTATTGCGGCCAATATCTTAAATATATTATGCGGATAAGTTTTTATCATAATCAATCCTTCAAATTAATCGGGGATAAGGACTACGCATTATTAAACTTCTTATGCTTCAAGAATCCCTCAATGAATGGGTTTAATCCTCCATCCATAACTGATTGAATGTTTCCCGTTTCGATACCGGTACGATTATCCTTCACCAATGTATACGGCTGGAATACATAAGAACGTATTTGACTTCCCCATTCAATGGCTTGCTGTTCACCTTCAATCCCCTTTTTTACCTGTTCGCGTTTCTGCATTTCCAGTTCAAACAATTTTGCTTTCAGCAAACGCAGGCACTGTTCTTTATTTTGAAACTGAGAACGTTCATTTTGACAGGCTGCAACAATTCCCGTGGGAATATGTGTCATTCGCACTGCAGAACTTGTTTTATTGATATGCTGACCGCCTGCACCACTTGCACGATAGTAATCAACACGTACATCAGCCATATTCAAATTAATTTCTATATCGTCACCAATTTCAGGCATTACATCAACCGCAGAAAAAGAGGTATGCCTCCGCTTTGCCGCGTCAAAAGGAGAAATACGAACTAAGCGGTGAACGCCTTTCTCGGATTTCAATAAACCATAGGCAAATTTCCCACGAACCATATACTCTGCACTTTTGACACCCGCTTCATCTCCGGGAAGCATGTTCAATTCTTCCAGCACAAACCCCTCTGACTCCGCCCATTTAATGTACATGCGGATCAGCATTTCAGTCCAGTCCTGTGCTTCCGTGCCACCTGCCCCGGCATGAAAAGTAATAATTGCATTATTCGCATCGTACTCATCGTTTAGGAGCAGTTCTATTTCCTTCTTGTCTAATATATCTTTTAGCTCATTGATCTCTTCTTCCAGTTCACCTTCCATGTCCTGGTCATTTTCTTCAATGGCCATATCAAGCAATTCTTTTATGCTCTCTGCACGTGCAAAAAGGCGGGTATACGTGTCATAAGCAGCTTTTGCTTCAGTAGCTTTTTGAGATATTTCTTTCGCATGGTCTCCGTTTTCCCAAAAAGACGGATCACTCATTTCTACATCATAACTTCTAATTTTCTCCTCTAATTGAGGTAAGTCAAAGTGAATCCCTTATTTCTTTTTCATGTTCAAGCAGTTCTGTCAATGTTTTTTTCAAATCTTCCAACATCTGTTAATCATCTCGCTTTCAGTTTTATCTATTAAAAATTATCATTTATCATTTTCGCTCACTTCAGAATTATTCACAGAAGAATCAATTCTTTCTTTTTTAGATGGATCATCATTTTCCGGACTCGGTGTAAATTGGATTTGAATATGATAGAGATATAAAATGATTGTTTCAATCATAGACTGCTGCATTTCACTGAAAATATTAAATGCTTCCACCTTATATTCAACAATCGGATTTCGCTGCCCATATGAACGAAGTCCAATTCCTTCTTTCAACATATCCATATCATCCAAGTGTTCCATCCACTTGGAATCAACAACCTTAAGCATGACAGCCTTTTCCAATTCACGCATCATGGAAGATCCAATGGATTTTTCCCTTGCTTCATAGGTTTCATGCGCGATATCCATGAGTTTCCGCCCAATTTCTTCGCGGCTCATATTCTCAATTTCATCAAGTTTAACTTCACCGGGGGCAAGAAAATACTTTTCACAATATTTTATCAGTGCATCAAAATCCCATTCTTCCGGATAAAGCTTCGGATTCGCATATGTTTCCAGTCCATGATTGATAAGCATGTCTACCATATTTAAAATTTGGTCTTTCATATCCTGGCCTTCAAGGATTTTACGACGTTGTTCATAAACAACTTTACGCTGCTGATTCATAACATCATCATATTCAAGCACATATTTTCGGATATCAAAGTTTCTTTCCTCTACCCGTTTTTGGGCTTTCTGAATAGCGCTTGAAACCATACTGCTTCTGATTTCTTCATCCTCTTCCAGTCCCATTTTTTCCATGAACTTCTTGATGTTATCTCCACCAAAGATGCGGAGCAAGTCATCCTCAAGTGACAAGAAAAATTGACTGGAACCGGGGTCTCCCTGGCGGCCGGCACGTCCGCGCAGCTGATTGTCAATCCTTCGGCTTTCGTGACGTTCTGTACCGATGATTGCTAAACCTCCCAGCTCGGATACTCCTTCACCTAAAACAATATCAGTTCCCCTACCGGCCATGTTGGTGGCAATAGTAACTTGGCCTTTTTGCCCGGCTTGTGCTACAATTTGTGCTTCTAATTCATGATATTTCGCATTTAATACATTATGGACAATACCAGCCTCTTTCAGCATATGACTCAGTTGTTCCGACTGCTCAATAGACGTTGTACCGATAAGCATTGGCTGCCCGGTAGCGTGACGCCTTTCAATTTCACGGACAACTGCCCTGTACTTGCCACGTTTCGTCTTAAAAATAACATCAGGCAGATCTTTTCGTTGGACAGGTCTATTGGTAGGAACTTGGAAAACTTCAAGTCCGTAGATTTTAATAAATTCCTGTTCTTCTGTTTTCGCCGTTCCAGTCATGCCTGCCAGTTTATCATACATTCTGAAATAGTTTTGAAATGTGATCGTTGCTAAGGTTTGGCTTTCACGTTGTACTTGCAATCCTTCTTTTGCTTCTATAGCTTGATGTAATCCGTCGGAGTACCGGCGGCCATACATTAATCGTCCTGTAAACTCATCAACGATAACAACTTCTCCATCTTTAACGACATAATCACGGTCGCGCTCCATCATGGCCTGTGCGCGCAGTGCTTGTACAAAAAGATGATTCAGTTCTAGATTATCTGTATCATAAAGGTTATCGACCTTAAGCATTTTTTCCATTTTTGACACACCGGCTTCAGTCGGTGCAACAGTTTTCTGTTTTTCATCAATGGTATAATCCTCTCCTAATTTAAGTTGAGGAACTAATTTAGACATCACATAATAATTATCTGTAGATTTCTGGCCCGGGCCAGAAATAATAAGCGGCGTACGTGCCTCATCAATGAGAATACTATCTACTTCGTCAATTAAGCAATAATGGAGAGGCCGCTGTACCATTTGATCCAAACTGCTTACCATGTTGTCACGTAAATAATCAAATCCGAATTCATTGTTTGTCCCATAAGTAATATCTGAATTATAAGCAATTTTTCGTTGTTCAAAATCCAAATCATGCACAATAAGGCCAACCGATAATCCTAAGAATTTATATACTTGCCCCATCCATTCACTATCACGCTTAGCCAAGTAGTCATTGACAGTAATAACATGAGCCCCTTTGCCCTCTAATGCATTCAAATATACCGGTGCCGTAGCGACGAGAGTCTTGCCTTCTCCCGTACCCATTTCTGCAATGTTGCCACGGTGCAGAATAATACCGCCGATAAGCTGGACATCGAACTGCCTCATTCCTAACACACGGCGGGAAGCCTCTCTTATGACAGCAAATGCATCTGGTAGAATATCATCCAAAGTCTCACCTTTTGCAAGTCGTGCCTTAAACTCATTAGTCTTATTTGCCAAAGAAGAATCACTCAGTTTCTTCAATGCTGATTCCTGTGGGTTGATTTTTTCTTCCACAAGCTGCCGCATTTTCTTTATATCACGTTCATTGGAACCGTTAAATAAGCGGTCAAAAAACTTATTGAACATTAAAATACTCCTTATCCTACCAGCAAAAACAATTTTCATTTACACGAATATCTAATATATTTTAGCAAAACATAGACATATAGTCAAAAAAGAGCGGATAAAACCGCCCTTTTTCAATCACTTCATTTAATTCTTATTTTGCAGCATCAATTAAACCGTATTTTCCGTCATCTCTGCGATAAACGACAGCCATCGCTTCTGTTTCAGAATTAAAAAACATAAAAAAATTGTGCCCCAATAAATTCATTTGTAAAATAGCTTCTTCCGGAGACATTGGGTTAATAGTAAAACGCTTTTGTCTGACAATCTCAAATTCACCCTCGCCTGGTACGGATTCTTTCTCACTGACAAACTGTTTGTTTAGAACATTAGATTCTTTAAAACGTTTGGCCAAACGGGTTTTATATTTGTGAATTTGACGTTCAACCTTGTCAAAAACCAAGTCAATAGACTTATACATATCGTCGGATTTTTCAACACCACGAAGAATAACACCATCCACAAATGCAGTTACTTCACAGGTTTTAGTCATGTTTGAAATTCTAAGGAGTACATTAATTTTAATCGGTTTATCAAAATATCTTTGTATCTTTCCGGTGTGTTTTTCTACATAAGTACGTAAAGCTTCTGTGATTTCAAGATTTTTCCCTCTAACTGTCAATTCCATAAATGAATCCCCCTTTCACGAATGAGCAATTTATGTACTGCTCTTTATAGTTATTATAGTATATTCCTCTAAATTTTCAAATTGATAATAATCGGTTAGATGTCTATTTTATTAGATATTTGAATGTATTTGATACGAATGTAAAATGAAAATTACAATTGCTGCTAATTATACCAATTATTTATAAAATGCTCTCTAAACATTAACTGTGTAGAAGAAAAATTTACTAAATGGCAATAAAAAAGCAGAATCGAAATTCGATCCTGCTTTTTGAATCAAAAACCTACGCTTTATCGCTTCAGTAAGTGATCAGTCTACCACTTTTACATTAGCAGCCTGAGGACCTCTTGCACCATCAATGATATCGAAGTCTACTTTCTGGCCTTCACTCAGTGTTTTAAATCCTTCTGTCTGAATTGCAGAGTAATGAACGAAAACGTCGCCGCCTTCTTCTCTTTCAATAAAGCCGAAGCCTTTGTCTGCACTGAACCACTTAACTGTACCTTTCATAAAATGTTCCTCCTAAAAATATTACTACTTTGCCCCATTCGGACACGAATTAACATTACCACAAATCATAGATAGAGTCAATGATAAATAATATTTCACCTTACAATACTTGAGCCAGGAAGGATTTTGTCCTTTCTTCTTTCGGGGTTTTAAAAATCTCCTCCGGAGTTCCTTCTTCCAAAATCATCCCGCTATCCAAAAAGAGTATTCTTGTACCCACTTCTTTGGCAAAACCCATTTCATGCGTAACAACTACCATAGTCATACCTTCTTCCGCTACTTCTTTCATGACATCCAGTACCTCATGAACCATTTCCGGATCCAGTGCAGAAGTCGGCTCATCAAACAAAAGAACTTTTGGTTTCATCGCAAGCGCTCTCGCAATGGCTACGCGTTGCTGCTGACCTCCTGACAATTGGTTTGGCTTATATTTTGCTTTATCTTCAAGTCCAACTTTGCGAAGTAACTGTATTCCTCTTTCATAGGCTTCTTCTTTCCTTATTCCCCGAACCTTCATGGGAGCCAGCATAATATTTTGTATCACTGACATATGTGGAAATAAATTAAATTTTTGAAATACCATTCCTACCTCAGTACGTACAATATTAAGATGCTTTTCTCCATCCAAGGGCATTCCGTCAAAAGTAATAACTCCTGATGTAACGGTTTCCAATCCATTAAGGCATCGTAAAAAAGTGCTTTTCCCCGAGCCGGAAGGGCCTATAATGACAACTACTTCATTTTTCTTGATTTTACTACTTATATCTTTTAAAACAGTTAAATTTCCAAACTTTTTCCCTATATGCTTTATATCGATAATATATTTTTCTTCATCCATAATTATCTCTTTTCCAGAAATGCTACAATCCTTGAAATCGCCATTGTCATTATTAAATATAAAACTGCTACGGTCATCCAAATTTCAAATGAACCATAGGTTTGTGCAATAATCAATTGACCGCGTCTTGTGAGTTCCTCAAATCCGATAACAGACACCAGAGAAGAATCTTTTAACATTGCAATAAATTCATTTCCCAAAGGCGGTAAAATATTTTTAAATGCTTGTGGCAATATAATGAAACGCATAGTTTGCCACCAGGTGAGGCCCAATGAACGTCCAGCTTCCATTTGTCCCACATCAATGGCTTGAATTCCTGCGCGAAAAATTTCAGAAACGTAAGCACCACTATTTATTCCACAAGCCGCGACTGCTGCGATAAAAGGTTCTACCCGCTGACCGATTGCCATGGGCAATGCAAAGTAAATCAAAAAGATCTGTACCAGCAATGGTGTTCCACGTATACAGTCCGCGTAAACCGCTGCCATTATTCGTAATATTTTAAACTGCGATATACGGGCAATTCCAACAAAGAGACCAATAAAAAAACCTATTGCTACGCTGAATGCAGTAATTTCTATTGTTACCCCCGCACCCATAAGCAGAATTGGCAATGCACGTTGTATAAGTTCAAAATCCATTTAAATATTAACTCCCCTAATATTATTTCGTACATGTATAGATATTTGTATGATTGTATAATTTATCCAAGCAAGCGTCAATAGCCTGTTCATATCCGTTCCGTAAAAGTAAAACCCTTTCAGATTAAAACTAAGACCCCCATTCGGAGGTCTTGGTTATCAGATAAAAATTTCCGGTAAATTCCGGTAAATATTTTTCAGAAATAGTTTAAATCACATTTTAACAATATTGGAGGCTGTCTTTTAAAAGCTGTACGGATTTCTTCTTCCCAAATAAAGCAATCATAGCATATAAGCCAGGGCCATGTGTTTCTCCGGTCAACGCAATTCTTATAGGTTCAAATGCCGCTTTTCCCTTAATTCCGGTTTTCTTCATCAAGAACGAAAAGCACTTTTTAATGGAATCCTCATCAAAGGGATCCAATGCGTCTAATGCATCAGCAAATTGACGGATAAGTACGGCACTGTTTTCCTGTTTCATAATAGAAATCTTTTCTTCATCAGTAATTTTAGGATGTGTCTCAAAAAATATTTTTACATTTTCTGGCGTTTGTGCTCCATAGTACAAATGGTCGCGGACGAACCATACAACATCTTTCAGCCACTGTTCCTTTTCTAAAGAAAGCGGCAATGATACATATCCCGCTTCAACAAGAAACGGCAGTGCTACCTGGAAAAGTTCATCAGGCGATAACTTCTTCATATATTGGAAATTAATCCAATTTAATTTTTCGATATCAAATACTGCATCATTAGCAGAAACACGTTTCATTGAAAATTCCGAAATGAGTTCCTCCCGGCTGAAAATTTCCCGTTCACCTTTAGGCGACCAGCCAAGAAGAGCCAGGTAATTAACCACTGCATCCGGAAGATATCCCATTTTACGATATTCATCCACAGAAGTCGCTCCGTGACGTTTGCTCATTTTTTTGTGGTCAGATCCGAGAATAAGAGATATATGTCCAAATTTTGGGATTTCATATCCAAGTGCCTGATATATAGCAATTTGACGCGGGGTATTAGATAAATGCTCTTCTGCACGAATAACATGGGTAATTCCCATAGATGCGTCATCAATGACTACCGCAAAATTATAAATGGGGATTCCGTCTGATTTAACAATAATAAAATCACCTACACCAGCTGCTTGAAATTCCACATGCCCGCGAACCATATCATCGAACGCAAATACACCATCTTTAGGAACGCGAAGGCGGATTGCGGGTTTACGTCCCTCCGACTTATATTGTTCGATCTGTTTTTCGGTTAAATGGCTGCAATGGTTATTATATATAGGTGTTTTCCCTTCCTTCAACTGCTCCTTTCTGCTTTCCTCCAATTCATCCGCTGAACAATAGCAATAATAAGCTTTCCCTTCCTCAAGGAGACGCTGAACAGCTGCATTATAAAGTGGAAGTCTTTCTGTCTGTCGATAAGGTCCGTTCTCACCACCTACGTCAATACCTTCATCCCAATACAAACCAAGCCATTTCATCGCTTTTTTTATATTTTCTTCAGATTCTCTTGTGGAACGGGCCAGATCTGTATCTTCAATGCGCACTAAAAACTTCCCATTTTGATGACGGGCAACTAACCAGTTAAATAATGCAGATCTTGCTCCGCCGATATGAAATGGACCAGTAGGACTTGGAGCAAAACGGACTTTAAATTCTTTATTCATTATATTCCCTCCTGAATAATATGACTGATGCAAGTGCCGCAATACCTTTCCCGCGGCCAATATCCCCTAATTTTTCATTCGTCGTGGCCTTTATATTGATTTGATTTTTTGAAATATTTAACGCAGCAGACATTATGGCTTTCATTGCTTCTATATACTCGGATATTTTGGGTTTTTCTGCAATAACAGTACTGTCTATATTACCAATCAAATAATTTTGTTTCGTAATGTGCCGACTTACCTGTTTAAGTAATTCCAAACTGCATGCCCCATCAAACCGGACATCACTATCAGGGAAAAAGTGGCCTATATCAGGTAGTCCTGCAGCTCCCAGCAATGCATCCATAATCGCATGAATCAGAACATCCGCATCGGAATGCCCCGATAATCCACCAGAATCAGCAATTTTTATTCCACCCAAAAATAAAGGGCGAGATACCTCAAAACGATGGATGTCATACCCCTCTCCGACTCTGATGTAAGCTGGTATTTTGCTTGGATATATCATATTGCTAAAGCGGTTCCAATCTTCCGTCGTGGTTACTTTAAAAAAGTTCTCGCGTCCGGGAATAATTGTGACCGGAATCTTTACCGCCTCAAATATCGAGGAATCATCTGTTATATTCTTTAATGACTTTATTTGCAATAAGGCTTTTTTGTACAAAGCCGTAAGTACCCCTTGCGGTGTCTGGGCACGATAAAGTTTCGAACGGTCTACCGTTTTCTTCACTTGTTCATCGTTTATCTCCTTCATTGTATCTATACAGGGAAGAGCAAAAATGACGGCTGGATGCGCAGGCCCCAGCTTGTTAAGAATTTGATCTATCGCGTCTCCGCCGACCAATGGACGCGCTCCATCATGAATCAGGAGTTTCTCCGATTTAGAAGATATTTGAGAAATTCCATTGATGACAGAATCTACACGCGTATTTCCACCTTGTCCCCATTTAATCGGAATGGCATGTTTAAATTCTGAAAGAATCTGTTGAAATTGACTTTTTTCAGTATCTTTCACAACAATGACGATTTCATCTAGTAGTTTACTGTCTAAAATATTTTTAAAGGTATACCAGATTAAAGGATGTCCATGCATCTCCATAAGCAGTTTATTTATTGAGCCGCCTATACGGGTTCCCTCTCCCGCCGCTACTAAGATAAGGCTATTCATCATATCCACTCTCTAATTTAGCTTTTGCGAAAATTATTTGTCCGGCTTTTGTTTGCAAGACGGATGCAATAATAACAGGTATTTCCTGTCCGATAAATTGACTCCCATTTTCGACCACGATCATTGTCCCATCATCTAAAAACGCTACACCTTGTCCTTCTTCCTTGCCATTTTTTACTAATTGGACATACACTTCTTCCCCCGGAATAACAGCCGGTTTTAATGCAATAATAAGTTCATTGATATTTAATACCGCAACCCCTTGTAATTCCGCAACCTTATTTAGATTATAATCATTAGTAATAATTTTATAGCCATGAGTTCTCGCTAGTTTTACTAATTTAGAATCAACTTCATTAATCTCCTCAAAATCTTCCGTCAAAATAATCAGTTCATCTTTGCTTTTCTTCTTTATCTGATTAAGAATATCCAATCCCCGACGTCCGCGATTTCTTTTCAATACATCTGCTGAATCAGCAATTTTCTGTAATTCTTCCAGCACAAAAACAGGAACGATGATTGGCCCCTCTAAAAAACCAGACTGATAAATATTCAAAATACGTCCATCAATAATAATATTCGTATCAAGCAGTTTCCCTACTTTTTTCTTTTTCTGTTTTGTACCAGATTCTGCCTTGAAATGAAACCATCCTGCAATTTCGGCCTTTTTGGAAATTGTCAGGTGCATTCCGATATATCCCAAAATTATACTGAGAGCCACAGATACATAAGGACCTATATATGGAATACTGCCAAACGCCAATCCAACTAAATTAGCTATAATAAGCCCTGCAAATAATCCTAAAGTACCAATTATAAGATCCTGTGTCGATATAAGCAGCAGTGATTTTTCGACTCGGGATGTAAAGGCAAACAAACTGCTAATCAAATAGCCCGAAATGACTCGTCCTACAAGTGCACCTAAAATTCCGCCTATCAGCATGACACCCAATGATAAAATTGTAATTCCCAAAATTGTCTCGGTCAAAACGTTTTTAGGAATGACTGCGGTAAGCAACGGTTCCGTCTGGGTAGACAACACTATTCCCAATACAGAAAAAAGCAGAATAAATATGGCCTTTAATACTTTTTCCGGCATATTATAAATTCCTCTTTAGTTTCCATAAAATGATTTCTGAAATACTACATTTACACATTTTAATTATAATAGCACAATCATAACGGATTGAAAAACAAACCTTTCTCTTATCTCACACCTGTGATTTAAAAAAATGGATCGCCTCTTCCAAATGATTTATAAATACCACATGCGAGAGTAATTCCTCCCGGTGATTATCTTTAAAATAGTTTTCAGCCTCTTCCTGATTCCTCGCAGGGAGGACAAATTCAGTAAAATTCATTTTGACCGCCTCTTTGAGTCGTAAGCTTACCTTAGAAACAGGGAGGATTTCACCGGTTAATCCAATTTCACCTAAAGCCATACAGAATTTTTTCAAAGGTATATCATACTTTACGGAAAATAATGCCAGTGCTACTGATAAATCCGCTGCTGTTTCTTTTAATTTATAGCCACCTGCCACATTGAGATATACATCATCAGCAGAAAATGGAATTTTCCCCTTTTTTTCCAGTACGGCAAGTAAAATAACCAATCTATTAAAATCGTAACCAGATGCAATTCTACGCGGAACTGCTAGTACGGAATGGACTGTAAGTGCCTGTACCTCAATCAAGATTGGACGTAAGCCTTCCATACAGGCAGCAACTGTACTTCCAGATACAGGAGCTTCTTGTATTCCTTTTAGAAGATACTTAGACGGATCATCAATCCCTTTCAATCCTTTCCGCCCCATTACAAAGAGTCCTGATTCAGATGTAGAACCAAATCGATTTTTCACAGTACGAAGCACACGAAATTGATAGTTTCTATCTCCTTCCAAATAAAAAACCACATCTACCATATGTTCTAATATACGCGGACCCGCAATATTTCCCTCTTTTGTAACGTGCCCGATAATCATTACGATAATCCCTGATTCTTTAGCCATCTTTACAAGTATTGCTGTGCAGTCCCTGATTTGTGTCGGACTCCCCATTGCTGAAGAACTGTTAGGAAGATAAGTGGTTTGTATAGAATCAATAATAACCATATCCGGATGTAGTTTATCTACCTCGGCAAGAATTGTTTCTAAATTGCTTTCAGCAAAAACAAAACATTCCTCTGTATTTACAGAAAGCCGTTCTGCTCTCATTTTAATCTGTATATCTGATTCCTCACCACTGCAATATAGTACAGTTTTTCCCATCTTTGTAAATGAATCACATATTTGTAAAATAAGAGTTGATTTTCCGATTCCCGGTTCTCCACCCCAAAGAATAACGGAATCGGAGACTATACCGCCTCCTAATGGACGATCTAATTCTGTTATTCCCAATTTCATTCTATCTGTATCTTTTATTTCTATATCAGTTAAACTGGTAGGTTCTTTTCCGGATTGAAAAGATAACGTTCGTATGCTTTTGGGAATACTTCCTTCTATTTTTTCCTCTAATGAATTCCATTCTCCACAATTGGGGCATTTACCCATCCACTTAGGCGTTTCTGCTCCACAATTATGACATATAAACTTTGTCTTGGTTTTTGAGTTCATATTCGTCAATCTCTCCCGCAATATAAAATGGACATAGAGATCGTCCCTATGCCCATTATACTACTTTTTACCGATAAGCCTTAGTCTGCATTAAACACCAGATTGTTTTTTTCACCAACATCTACATGGATGGTACTCTTCCCTTTCAGCTTTCCTGATAATAATAATTCAGAAATTTCATCTTCCACTTCTTTTTGAATAGTTCTTTTCAAAGGCCGTGCACCATATTCAAAATCAGAACCGTCTGCAATCAAATGATTGCGAGCTTTTTCAGAAACATCCATTTTCAAATGAAGATGTTCCAATTTCTTTTCCACTGCCTTTAAAAGGAGTTTTGCGATTTCTGATAGATTTTCTGTAGTCAGCGGATGGAAAACGATAATCTCATCAATCCTGTTAATAAATTCAGGTCGAAAAGTATGTTTGACCTGGTCTATAATCATGGCTTTTGCACTTTCAAAATCTTTCTTGTCTTCATTCTTATCAATAAAGCCCAATTTCTTCTCTTTGCCGCGTAACAATCCTGATCCAAGATTACTTGTCATAATAATGACACAGTTTGTAAAATCAACGGTACGTCCCTGCCCATCTGTTAAGCGTCCATCATCAAGTACCTGTAGTAAGATATTAAAAAAGTCTGCATGTGCTTTTTCCACTTCATCAAAAAGAATGACACTATATGGATTCCTGCGAACGGCATCCGTTAATTGCCCGCCCTCTTCATATCCTACATATCCTGGAGGTGCCCCAACAAGGCGCGATACTTCATGTTTCTCCATATACTCAGACATATCAAAGCGAAGCATATTCTTCTCACTGCCAAACATAGTTTCTGCCAACGCCCTTGCCAATTCTGTCTTACCAACACCGGTAGAACCAAGAAACAGAAACGAACCAATTGGTCTTTTCGGATCTTTCATCCCTGCTCTGGCGCGCCGGATTGCCTTGGCAACAGCAGTTACGGCATCTTCCTGCCCAATAACACGTTTATGAAGTTCTTCTTCCAAATGAAGCAGACGTTCAGAATCCTTCTGTTTCAGATTCTGAAGGGGGACACCTGTCCACTTGGCAACCACCTCAGCTACGTCTTCTTCTGTAACAACTAAATGCTCATGATCACCGCCTTTCCATTCTCCCTTCATCTTTTCAATTTGTCCGGATAGCTCTTTTGCCTGATCCCTTAATATGGCAGCGCGTTCAAAATTTTGAGCAGATATGGCGGCTTCCTTCTCTTTCTGGACAGAGGCAAGATCCTCCTCCTTTTTTTTCAAATCGTCCGGTGTGGAAGAAGCCTCCATACGAACCTTAGCTGCGGCTTCATCAATAACATCAATTGCTTTATCCGGCTGGAAACGATCGGTAATATAACGAGAAGATAACTCTACCGCTTTTTTGATAGCCTCATCCGTAATTTTTGCTTTATGGAATGCTTCATATCTATCGCGAAGTCCCATTAATATATCAATAGTATCCTTAGGAGTAGGTTCTCCCACTTTTACAGGCTGGAAGCGGCGTTCAAGAGCTGCATCTTTCTCAATATATTTCTTATATTCTTTCAATGTTGTCGCGCCAATGCATCTAATCTCTCCTCTGGCAAGGGCAGGTTTCATAATATTAGCAGCATCCATGGAACCTTCCCCTGCACCGGCACCTACAAGAGTATGTAATTCGTCAATAAACAGAATCCAGTCCTCATGTTTCTTTACTTCTTCCAAGACTTTTTTTAACCGCTCTTCAAATTCCCCTCTATACTTTGTTCCCGCTACCACGGAAGACATATTTAAGGAAATGATTCTACAGTTTTTTAAAATTTCGGGAACGTCATTATTGATAATTCGCTGTGCTAAACCTTCTGCAATCGCAGTTTTCCCCACGCCCGGTTCGCCAATAAGAACCGGATTGTTTTTATTTCTCCGTGAGAGGATTTGAATAACTCTGTTAATTTCAGTCTGACGCCCAACAACAGGATCAATTTTCCCCTGTTTTGCCCTTTCATTCAAATCAACAGCAAATTCTCCCAAGTCGCCAAGATTTTCATTCTTTTCACTACCATTTTCTTCCGACATAAATTGTTCAAAAGCACGCTTCAATTTACCTCCTGTTACATTAAACTGCTCCAATATGCGGATCGCCAGTCCGCCGCCTTCATGAATAATGGCCAGCAATAAGTGTTCTGTTCCGACATAATTATTGCCAAGTTCATTGGCCTCTTCGACAGCCATTTCAAGAACCCGCTTTGTACGAGGTGCTATATAAAGGTCCGTATTTCTGAAAAAAACTGAATCGTTATATGCCTGCAGGAATTCTTCCAGTGCTGTTACTGTAAGTCCCAACGAATTTAAAATCTTTCCGCCCACACTGTCTTTTTCATTTGAAATACCTATCAAAAGATGTTCTGTCCCTACATATTCACTACCAAGCTTAGAGGCTTCCTCCGCAGCAAACTTCCATGCATTCTTTACGCTGTCTGTGTACCTATTTTCCATCCAAATTCCCTCCTTACATATTTGATTATCATAATTTTTCTTTTAAATTCCATTTTGTACTTTATATGCCTGTATTTGATCCCGCAGCTTAGCCGCCTGCTCAAAATCTTCCGAATTTATAGCTGATTTTAATTGTTTTTCATATTCAGCCAGCTTTTCGTCTTTTATCGACTCTTCCTTTAAGCCTGGTTCATTTTGGGTCAGATTATGACTAAACAAGGGTCTGAGTTCTTCTCTAAAAGATTTATAATCCTGGTTTCCATGAAACAGTCCCTTTGACAGATTTAATCCATCAGATGCTACTTCCCTGACATCACAAATGCTCCCATTATTATCTTTATAAAAATGTGGAAATATATCAAATAATCTTTTTCCTAAAATAGAAGGCATTGAATAATTTAATAAGTTTTCAGTTTGCTTGAAACGTTCTCCTTGTGCACATTCATTACAAAGATGTAATTCACTTTTTTTACCATTAATAATTCTTACCAAATGTACATTGGCTGCTCTTCCATGACAATGTTCACAAAACATTTTATTCTCCTTTCAAAGTCCACTCTGTCTGATGTATTATAGTTCTTACAGCATCTTGCCGATCTTCCGGCGGACAAAATTCAAGCATTGTCCGCATTAATACTTTAATCATGTGATATTCACGGCGTGAAATGATATTATATTTCAGAAGCATATTAAAATATCCTTCAAAATTGCTTTCAACCAATTCTATATCATTTTTATCAGTCTCCCCTTTTTTTTCAGAGACCATATGCGAGATTATTCCGTGATCTTTTTCCGCTACACCTCGCATGGAAATTTTAATGTATCCGCCGCTTCCTCGTCTTGACTCTACCATGAATCGATTATCTGATGAAAATCGTGTATTGATTACATATGTCACCTGTGACGGGGCACATTCCAAAAGATCAGCCACATCCTTACGCCGTAAAAGTAATTCATCAGAAGACTGCTTTCCCAACCTTTCTAATATAAATTGTTCAATTCTATCCGCTAAAATGGAATTTGTCATTTGATGATAGGCTCCTTTTCTTTTTACCAAATCTATTTTATTACTTAAAAGTCAAAAAGTCAATATGTTAAATAGTAAAAGCCACATGGAAAAAGGACATTTCTTTCATGTGGCTTTTAAAAAGCTAAAAATTAGAAATTCTTAAATTTTGCAAAACACTGGTAATCACTGATCCTGGAAAACCCCGACGATATAATATGCCCGCAGCTCTTCTATAATTATGCTTTAAATCTGGTAAAACTTTCACTTTATTTTTCATAACGATAAGTGCAGCCGCATATTCTTCATCAAAAGTCAAATGTCGGTCTATGGAAAGGCCTCGCAATTTCATTTTTTTATGAATATAAACATCTCCATAAGCATTCTTGCTCTTATATAAGTTAAACAAATCTTCAGCAAGATCTAAATCATTTACATATCCATAGTGTAAAAGTTTCGATAAAGCTTCTTCTATCTCCCGCAAAGGATATTCCCTGTCTTTTAATTTTTTACGCAATTCATAAGTACTCTGTCCACGATACTTCAGTAAATGCAAGGCCGCTTCATACGCTGTTTTACTCTTTTGCATCTTTATTCTTTGCAATAACATCCACATTAAATTTTTCCGGTTCTACCACCAGAGTATCCCTAATAATCTTATCAATTTCCGCAGCGATTTCCTGATTTTCTCTTAAAAAAGCCTTTGCTGCCTCACGGCCCTGACTTATACGATTTCCTTTATAGGAGTACCATGCCCCGCTCTTTTGAATAATATCCATATTAGTTGCGAGATCCAGTAATGTTCCTTCTTTTGAGATACCTTCTCCATACATCACATCAAACTCAGCTGTTTTAAAAGGCGGGGCCACTTTATTCTTTACAACTTTGGCACGAGTACGGTTTCCCACCACATCTGTCCCATTTTTTATAGCTTCACCGCGACGGATTTCTACCCGTATAGAAGAATAAAACTTAAGCGCTCTGCCACCAGTAGTGGTTTCAGGATTACCAAACATAATACCAACCTTCTCACGAATCTGATTGATAAATATCACGATGGTCCTGGATTTACTTATAATCCCGGTTAATTTTCTAAGCGCTTTGCTCATCAATCTGGCTTGAAGTCCTACAGATTGATCACCTATATCTCCTTCAATTTCCTGTTTCGGAACAAGAGCTGCTACTGAGTCAATAACAATCATATCCACCGCTCCGCTCCGCACCAACTGCTCACAGATACTTAATGCCTGTTCTCCGCTATCCGGCTGAGAAATCAAAAGGCGCTCCGTATCGACACCCAAATGATGAGCATATACGGGATCCAAGGCATGTTCCGCATCAATAAATGCCGCTACACCATTATTTTTTTGTGCTTCAGCAATGGCATGTAATGCTAATGTCGTTTTTCCGGAAGATTCCGGCCCGTAAATTTCTATGACCCTTCCCCGAGGATATCCGCCAACCCCTACTGCAATATCCAGAGCTAATGAACCTGTCGGAATAATCTCTGTATCCAATTTTCCCTTCATATCGCCTAATCGCATAATTGCACCGGCTCCGAACTCACGGGTAATTTGATGCATTGCATTTTCAAGAGCCTTTTGACGTTCTGAGTTCATGTCCGTATTCTGTACTTTTACTGTCATTTTATCCTCCTTTATTTAATTTAATATACTGTAGAACATAATATAATGCCTTATCTGCTGCGCCATAACGGATACTCTCACGATTCCCCATAAAATGTTCTTCATAGACTTTTGTTCCATATTTTCCTGAAACAGCTATAAATACAAGACCAGGACTCTCCCCATGTATTCCATTCCCCGGACCGGCATATCCGGTAGTGGCTACCGACACATCACTATTATAAAGTCGTCTGCTACCTTCGGCCATTTCACCAGCTACACCAGCACTAACAGCAGTATCTCTTTCCAGTGTACTTTTTGAAACACCGAGAATCTCCTCTTTGCTATCATTCCAATAAGTAACAGCACTCCCCTTAAAGTAGTCAGAACTTCCGGGCAAATCTGTCATTAACTTTCCAACTATACCACCGGTACATGATTCAGCGGCGCTCATTGTCATTTTATACTGAATCAATAATTCTGCCAAATCACTCCTAATATCAGATTCAACATGATACTCTGATACAGGAAGCCGCTTTTTTATAATCAATAAGAACGGAGTGATCAAATCGTGCGCATTTTGTATAGTACTTCCATGCGCAGTCATACGAAGCGCAATATATCCCGGCCTTGCCAATAAAGCAAATGTCGGATTTTCCTGCGCCTTAATTAGATCCATTATACGGGATTCAATTTCTGTCTCTGTCAACCCTGTTATAGTTACTATAACAGAATAAATAATACCTTGCGGTCCAAAATTACTTTCAAGCCACGGCATCATCTCTTTCTCTGCCATAATTTTCATTTCAAATGGTGGTCCCGGTAAATGAATTAGTGCTTTATGATTTTTAATAGATGCAGATCCATTAGCTGAACCAACATGATTTTCAAATATGCAGGAACCTTCTCCGAACCATGCCTGTCGCGATAGGAGTTTAGAATATACTCGCCTTTCTCGTTCATAATAATCCCTAAGACGGCTATTCTGATCCTCATAATATACATAAGGAATACCTAAAGCTTCTGCCCCGATGCGCTTTGTAATGTCTCCTTGTGTCGCACCCAGCCCGCCGGATGTAATTACTATATCTGCCCGAGACAATGCAATTTCCATAGCATTTCTCATCCGCATAGCATTATCCCCCACCGTAGTCATATAAGCTACTGTAAATCCGTGCTGATTCAGAAAAACCGCCAACCATCTGCTGTTCTCATTATCAATTTCTCCCAGTAGTAATTCTGTGCCGGTAGTAATGATTTCAACAATCATCATATACCTCTATCTGTTGTTATTCTCTCCGCAATCAAATCATATGCGTATCCATCTATAATATGCGCCTTAACAAAGTCACCCGGTCGTAAATCGCCAGGGTGATCTATGTAAACATTACCATCTACCTCAGGTGCTTGGAAAGATGCTCTGCCTTTAGCCTGAAGATTTCCACATCCATCATCTAATAATTCTTCCACCAATACTTCTGTATCAACTCCAATCAGATTCCGATTATTTTCTTCAGAAATTTCTGCTTGAGCCGCCATTAACTCGTGATATCGATTTTCTTTTATTTCTTCTGTAACCTGATCGACCATACGGGTTGCTGGTGTCCCATCTTGTGCTGAATAAGTAAATGCCCCCATATTATCAAATTTCACTGCCTTGATGAATGTAAGCAATTCTTTAAAATCTGCCTCTGTTTCTCCGGGAAACCCAACCATAAGGGTTGTCCGAATTGTTATATACGGTGTGGTATTTCGTAATTTCTTCAATAGCTTTTTGATGCTTTGGGAAGAATCACGTCTATGCATTCGTCTTAATACGGAATCACTTATATGCTGTAAAGGAATATCTACATATTTGCAGATCTTTTCTTCTTTAGTAATTATTTCTAAAAGTTCATCATCAAAATACGTTGGATACAGATAAAACAAACGAATCCATTTCACATTATCAATTTTTACAAGTTCTTTTAACAGCCTTGCAAGTGTTGTTCCATCATTTAAATCTCTGCCATAGAAACTGGAGTCCTGCGCAATTAAATTAAACTCACGGACACCTTCACTGGAAAGCCGTTTGACTTCGTGTACAACAGACGGAATGGAGCGGCTTCTCATCGCGCCACGAACATAGGGAATATAGCAAAACGTGCAACCATTACTGCATCCTTCCGCAATCTTTATATACGCACTGTAAGGTGGAGTCAGCGGCTGCCGCGGAATAAGTTCTTCATGTTCACAGGGAGCAGTATCGAATCTATATATCTTTTTATTGCCATGAATATAGGACTCTTGGACAACTTCTAAAATATGTTGCCATGAATCAGTACCTATAAAAATATCGATTTCCGGTATTTCTTTTCCCAATGCTTCCTTATATTGCTGTGTCAGACACCCGGCAGCGACAAGTTTCTCACAAACTCCCTCCTTTTTGTATCTGGCTGCCTGCAAAATGGTCTGAATTGATTCTTCCTTTGCCGGATCAATAAATGTGCATGTGTTGATAATAATGATTTGCGCAGTGCTTAAATCCTCAGTTAATTCATACCCGGCTTTTGCTAAAATACCAACCATCATTTCAGTATCTACCAAATTCTTGGAACATCCCAAGCTAATAACTCCCAATTTACGATTCAATTATGAAATCCTCCTGAAACGAACCTGTTCTATCCATTCATTCAATAGTATTTTTTTCCCCTCATCAACATATTTCTTCTCTAATCCCCAATAACTTAAAGGATTTCCGTTTGTATCAGCAGGCAATGCGCTGTCATTAACATAAATAAAGTAACAACCGTTATCCTGCATGACCTTTTTATAATGCGTAGGCGTCAACAACCAATTCATAAGTTTTTGACCAAGTTCGGGCTCTTTGCTGTCGGCAGAAAGCCCTATACCATACAAATACCAGGAAGTTCCATCCGTAGGGTACATAATTTGTAGAGGAAGATTTTCTTTTTGTGCCCGCATAGCCTCATTATAGCTGGATATCCCGATATCACATTTTCCCATACCTGCCATCCTTGATGGCGTCGAAAGATATTTCCCATATTGTACAATATGGGAGTTCCCCTCAGACAAAAGGTAAAGTGCCTCTGTAATCCCGAAGTGTTCTGCCATAGATAACAGCAAATCTTCCGCCATATCTGCCGCAATAAAATCCGTCATGGACAATCGGATCTGCGGTGAAGTCATTATATTGTTCCAATTATAATTTAGCAGAGAATGTCTGGCCGCAAATTCTTTATTAACAACAAAAACAATCGGATCTAACCAAATTCCCGTCCAAGTCCCCTCGAAATCCTTAAATTGTTCTAAAGCAGTGTCTGTCGATTCTGAAGAATAGGAGCGTAATGCCTTATTCTTTTTCAATTCTTCCAAATTGGTCTGAGATGTTAAAAATATATCAGCCTCGCCAATCCCCTGATGCCCATTACTGCCTAATTGTTCCGCTGTCATACGTATAATTTCTATCTGAAATCCGGTTTCCGCATAAAATTCTTTACCGATTTCATCTAAAATATTGGATTGTAAATCAGTACAAATTTTAATAGTTTGCGTCTTGACTGAAGTTTGCTTTTTCAAATCTTCCTGGATTTTTGCATATTGTAAAATTCCCCAAAAAGCAGTAGAAGCTAATATAAGAAATGATATAACCGGTATTAATCTCCGCAAAGGTTATCGCTCCCTTATTTGATAATATGTTATTTATTTTAATTTTCTATTTGATCCGGAAATAACTCTTTTAATTGCCCTTTAGAAACTAAAACCGTTCTCGGTTTTGCACCATCAGCTTTACTTACAATTCCCATTAATTCCATGGTATCCATTAATCTTCCTGCTCTAGTGTAGCCGATTCGAAACCTTCGCTGCAATGCGGAAACAGATGCTCTTTGGGTATCAACCACCCACCCTGACGCTTCTGCCAATAATTCATCTTTCGGCTCCTCTGAATCTGAAGAAACAGCAGGCTCCCACTCTGATAAATCTATTTTCGTCTCATCAGATACTATGACATCCTGCTGGATGCACTGTTCCTTTACATAAGAAACGACAGCCTCCACTTCCTCATCGGAAATAAATGCCCCTTGTATACGTATAGGATTTGATGCACCGGATGGATTAAAAAGCATATCACCTTTACCTAAAAGTTTTTCTGCGCCTGCTTTATCTAAAATGGTTCTGGAATCCACTTGTGATGAAACAGCAAACGAAATACGGCTGGGGATATTGGCTTTAATTAGGCCTGTAATAACATCTACAGAAGGTCTTTGCGTTGCTACAACAAGATGAATCCCCGCAGCTCTTGCTTTTTGTGCTAATCGACAAATCGCATCTTCCACACTGTCCTTTGCCACCATCATCAAATCTGCCAGCTCATCAATCACAACGACAATGAATGGCATCTTTATTTCGGAATTTTGCTTATTAAATCCATTAATATCACGAACATTTTTTTCCGCAAAAGACCGATAACGGGTTTCCATTTCTGTTACAGCCCAATTTAAGACACCTGCTGCTTTCTTGGGCTCCGTAACGACTTCCGTGCGCAAATGAGGAATCCCATTATATATAGACAGTTCAACCACTTTGGGATCGATCAGGATTAATTTTACATCTTCAGGAAGACTATGATAGAGAATACTGGTAATTATGGTATTGATGCAAACCGACTTTCCGCTTCCGGTTTGCCCGGCAATCAAAAGATGCGGCATTTTAGCCAGATCAGTAATTACTACCTTCCCTGCAATATCTTTTCCCAATGCCACAAGTATTTTTCCTTTCCCTTTTTGAAAAGCATTACTGGAAAGAACTTCCCGCAATGATACTGCAGCTGTTTTGGCATTAGGAATCTCAATCCCTACTGCAGATTTCCCGGGGATGGGCGCCTCTATTCGGATACTGGTGGCTGCCAGCTGAAGCGCTATATCATCCGACAAACCTTCTATTTTAGATACGCGTACCCCCGGAGCAGGTTCAAGTTCATAACGTGTAACAGCAGGTCCTATACTTACATGAACTATTTTGGCATTTACACCAAAGCTTTTTAATGTTGTCTCAAGACGATTTGCTTTTCCATAAGCATTCGTTTCCAAACTGCCGGAGCTTTCTCCCTCCTTTAAAAGAGACAGAGGTGGAAATGAATAAAAATTATTTTTCTCTGCTTCAGGCATGTCTGCCTTACTATTTATTTTAATATCATTTGTATTTTCTTCGCAGACTTTATGTCCTTCCAGCATATCAATATTATCTTCAGGCAATAAAATCTGTGCATTCTCGAAAACAGTTGGGTCTGTTGCTTCACCACATACAGGTTTCCCTTTTTCATCAGCAGGAGAAAATACATTAACAGGAAGATCTTCCGTATCATCTTTTTTTATATTTTTAATGGTAGGCTTATGGAAAATAAAATCTGTTAAATTATATTGTTCTCCTGCATTTTCCGCCGCATTACGGGCGCTATGATATGCTTCCTGCTTTTCACGTATTCTCGCTTTAACATGACCAATCCTTTTTTCAGTTTGTTCCCCAACCTTTTTAGCACCGTTTGAAACTGACCAATGTGTTAACAGTAAAATATCTATGACAAACAAACCGGTCAAAATGATTGTCGTCCCTATATTTCCCGCCAAAAAACGTATTATGCCCACCGGGATCCCACAAAACATTCCTCCATATGTCATAAAAGAAGCTACTGAAAAGTTACTACCGGCAGGGAGCATATGATGATGATAGCCGGCTAGAAGTATCCATACGGCAATTAAAGAAAAAACAAGACGACGTGTCATATTTGGCGCATGTCCTGTCAATACGTATACTGCTCCCGTAAAGATAAGAACAAAGGCCGCCCCAAATGAGGCCACTCCAAAGAGTACATAAAATCCATTCCGCAGCAGATTTCCCACAATTCCCATGCCATAGCCGCCTAAACTGAGACATACAAAGAAACCCAAAAGAATCATAACAATTCCCGTGATTTCAACTCTATTCGTCCCCTGGCCTTTTTTCTTTTCGCGTGTAATATGTACTTTCTTTTTCATCAGTTCGGTAAACCTTCCTACTCCTTATTCATCCTTTTATTCCATCTTTTTACAATCTCCGCTTCTGCACCATTCAATACAGGGCGGTAATACACAGCAGAACAAAGTTCATCAGGCAGATACTGCTGTTTAACCCATCCCCCATATGCATGTGGATATTTATAAGCTATTCCGTATCCCAGCCTGTTCGCTCCATTATAATGTGCATCTTTCAAATGCCGCGGAATAGACCAGTTACTCTTCTTTGCAATATCTGTCATCGCAGCAGAAATACCGACAACCGTACTATTACTTTTAGGAGCAAGAGAAATATATAATACTGCTTCCGCCAAAATAATCTGCGCTTCCGGGAATCCAACCATTTCCGCCGCCTGTGCTGCCGACACTGCCACACGAAGAGCATCGGGATCCGCTAATCCAACATCTTCTGCCGCACAGATTATAATTCTCCGTGAAATAAAAGAGGTTTTTTCTCCCCCTGCAATCATTCTTGCCAGATAGTGAAGAGCTGCCTGGGGATCGCTTCCACGCATGCTCTTAATAAATGCGGAAGCAATATCGTAATGATAATCACCTTTTTTATCATACACGGACATTTGTTCCCCGGCAACCCCCTGTACTTCTTTTTCAGTCAGTACCCCGCCATATGGCAAACTTGTTGTAGCCTGCTCCAATAAGTTTAACGCGATTCTAGTATCACCTGCCGCATATGCAGCAATATTTTTAAGAACTATTTCATCCGCATGATAATCATGCATGCCCAATCCCTTATTTTTATCTGTAAGCGCTTTTTGGAGGATAAGGACGATTGAATCGATGCTAAGCGGTTTAAGATGAATCAATCTTATCCGGGACAGTAACGAACCGTTTAGTTCAAAATAAGGATTTTCCGTAGTTGCTCCAATCAATATGAAAGTCCCATTTTCCACATAAGGCAGTAATAAATCCTGCTGTGCCCTATTAAATCGGTGAACTTCATCGATGAATACAATAGTTCTTCTTCCATAGTACTGCAATTCTTTTTGGGCAGCGGGAACGATGTCGCGAATTTCTTTAGCTCCGCTGGAAGTCGCATTTAATTTTAAAAATTTGAACTTAGTCATCTTTGCAATAACAGATGCAATTGTCGTTTTTCCACATCCGGGCGGCCCAAAGAGAAGAAGAGATGGTACTGTATCTCTTTCTATCATTTTATAAAGGAAAGAGTTTTTCCCTACAGACTCGTCTTGCCCTATGATATCATCAAGTATTTCCGGACGCATTCGATCCGCCAGCGGAGCATATGCGTTTGATTCATCTGATATGTCAAATAATGATTCCATCTTTTCTTCCCCATAAGAATAAGCCGCCAAGTAAACCTTAGCGGCATTGCATTTAATGACCCCACCATGTCGTTTAATGCTGTATTTTGAGTCTGCATAGATGCAGGTGGGTGTCCTCATGACCTGTTCCTTCAGTCCCTGAAGAAGGGCATTGAATCCACAAATCGATTCTGAACTCCCTTTTTAAAGGTGTTGGTTCAAAATATAAAGCGACACGTGCACAGCAGGGTTTTATCTTTAATATTAGTGTAGCAAAAAGTATTCTGTTTTACAAGTTTCTGCCATCATCATACAAGAAACGCATTTGTCTTTTTCTTCAAAATGACAAATGCGTTTTGCAGTAGGTATAAATTAAATTAATAAATTCTTTTCCTTTTTAACATCTACTCTGATATGCAGCTCCTTTAACTGCATATCAACAACTTCTGAAGGTGCCTGTGTCATTTGATCGATAGCACTCTGTGTTTTTGGAAATGCAATAACATCACGGATGGATCCTAAACGAAGCATAAGCATTACAAGCCGATCAAGTCCCAAGGCAATCCCTGCATGCGGCGGCGCACCATAGCGGAAAGCATCCAAAAGGAACCCAAACTTTTCCTGTGCTTCTTCGTGTGTTATCCCAATCGCCTTGAAAACTTTTTCCTGCAGTTCCTCCTGATAAATACGAAGTGAACCGCCACCTGCCTCAACTCCGTTTAAAACCATGTCATAGGCCTTAGCATATACTTTTGAAGGATCAGTAAGCAAGTACTGGACATCTTCATCACGCGGAGCAGTAAAGGGATGATGTTCTGCAACCCAGCGTTTATCCTCTTCGCTGTATTCAAACATCGGGAAATCAGTTACCCAGCGGAAGCAGAATTCATTTTCATCAATGAGATTCATACGGCGCGCCATTTCGAGGCGGAGTTCGCCAAGCGCCTGGGCGACAACTTTTGGCTTATCTGCAATAATGAGAATAAGATCTCCATTTTCCGCTTCACAGAATTTACCAATTTCGCGGATCTTATCTTCTCCGAGAAATTTAGTAATCTGGCATTTCAAGCTGCCATCTTTATTAAGACCGATCCATGCAAGCCCTTTCGCGCCATAATTCCCGACATAATCCACTAAGCCATCCAATTCACGGCGGGGAATTGCAGCGTCCCCCTTCACGGTAATCGCCTTTACAATCCCACCGTTATCAAGTACATTACGGAATACTTTAAAACCGGTGTCTCGAAGTAAATCCGAAATATCATAAAAATGCATATCAAACCTAAGATCCGGCTTATCGGAACCATATAGATTCATGGCATCATCCCAAGTAATACGCTTAAATGGAATCTGAATATCCACATTAAGGACATTTTTAAAAATTCTCTGCATCATATGTTCCATTAAGTCCAAGATAAAATCCTGATCTTCAAAGGATAATTCTATATCCAACTGTGTGAATTCCGGCTGGCGATCTGCACGAAGATCTTCGTCACGAAAACAACGCGCTATCTGAAAATATCTTTCCAATCCGGATACCATGAGAAGCTGTTTAAAAAGCTGCGGTGATTGAGGCAATGCATAAAATTTACCAGGATTAACACGGCTTGGTACCAAATAGTCGCGCGCACCTTCAGGCGTACTTTTGGTTAAGATCGGAGTTTCTACTTCAAGAAAATCGTGTGCATCCAAAAATTGTCTCATTTCGTGAACAATTTTATGGCGCATAATCAAATTCCTTTGCATTTCAGGACGGCGCAAATCAATATAACGATGTTTCAGCCTTACGGTTTCATCTACATCAATTCCATCTTCAACATAAAAAGGAGGTGTCTTAGCTTTATTTAAAACACGCATTTCTGAAACAACCACTTCTATTTTTCCTGTCTGCATTTTAGGATTGACGGTTTCAGGACTTCTTTCTCTAACAATCCCTCTTATCGCCAATACATATTCACTTCTCACATCTTCCGCTTTATGAAACGCGTCTTCTCCATATTGTGGACTCATGACAACCTGTACAATGCCGCTTCTATCCCGTAAATCAATAAAAATCAATCCACCATGATCCCGACGGGTATTTACCCATCCCGCCAAGGTTAATTCTTTTCCGCAATCCTTTTCTGTAACTCTGCCGCATCCGCAGGATCTGTGCATACCTGCCATTGTTTCCATATTTGAGCACCTCTTTAAAACGTTAATAATATAAAATATTTTGCAGTTATTTACTGTCTGCTCGACTCTGTAATGAAATCAGATACTTTGAGAAATGGAATATCCTGCTGCTTTCCGTTTTCCATGTTTTTTACGGCAGCTTCTTTTTTCTCCATCTCATTAGCACCGATAATTACTGTATATTCCGCATTATTTTTACTGGCTTGTTTCATTTGTCCTTTTATACTGCGATCCTGCAAATCAATTTCCGCAATAACACCTTTGTCACGAAGGTGTTGCTGTATCTTGATGCCTTCCACAATAGCATCTTCCCCTAGTGTCACAATATATACTTTCTTGCGATTTGCCGGTTCTGGAATCAGTTTTTGCATTTCCAGCGCAAGCAACAGTCTTTCAAGGCCCACAGCAAATCCTATTCCTGGTGTCGATGGACCACCCACATCCTCTACCAATCCATCATAACGACCACCGCCACATATCGCACTTTGGGCTCCCAATGGCGGATACTGAATTTCAAACGCAGTATTTGTATAATAGTCAAGCCCCCGCACTAAACGGGAATCAACTGAATAAGGGATCTCCAATGCTGCCAGATATCGTTTTACCGCCTCGAATTTTTTCTCGCACTCATCACAAAGATAATCTGTTATTTTCGGTGCACCAGCAGAGGCACGTCGGCAGCTATCTTCTTTGCAATCCAAGATGCGGAGTGGATTTTTATGAAGGCGAGCCTGGCAGTCATCACAAAGCTGATCTTCCTTTTCTTCAAAAAACTCTATTAATTTCTGTCTATATATGGGCCTGCATTTATAGTCTCCAATAGAATTAATACGAAGTTCCAATTCTTTAAGCCCGAGCGTTTTAAACAGCGTATAAGCGAGGTTTATTACTTCCGCATCTGCTGCTGGGGACGATGCTCCAAGAACTTCCACTCCAAACTGGTGGAATTCTCTATATCGCCCTGCCTGCGGACGATCATACCTGAACATTGATCCAATGTAAAATAGCTTATGTACCTGCTGATCCCCATACAATTTATGTTCAAGATAGGACCTGACTACGGCTGCGGTGTTCTCCGGCCGCAACGTAATTGATCGTCCTCCCCGGTCTTCAAACGTATACATTTCCTTTGCTACCACATCCGTAGTATCACCAATCCCACGAAGAAATAACTTTGTATCCTCAAACATAGGAGTTCTAATTTCACTATACCCATAGAGAGCACATAATTCCTTAATAACGGATTCTACATGATTCCATTTATAGATGTTATCAGGCAGAATATCCTGTGTACCTCTTAATGCCTGCAAGATCCTCAACACCTCTTTATTCTCATAAAAGAATACTTATCAAGTAATGCCTCAAAATTCAAATGGGCATTAACGCAATAATTCTAACATTATATATATATATACGCAAATAAATCATTTATCAATTTTATCATTTCTTTCACAATCAGCGCAGTAGCCATAAAATTTTAACTGATAATCGACAATAGCAAATCCATTTCCTTTCTTTATTTTTTCTTTCATTTTATTCATAAAATCATAGGAAAACTCAATCACTTTTCCGCATTTAAGACAAATTAAATGATAATGCGAATGTGCCAAATTGTGGTCATTTAATTCATAACGACTTCTGCCATCACCAAAGTCCAATTTTTTTAAGAGCTCAAGTGATGTAAACAATTCAAGCGAACGATATACGGTTGCAAGCCCTATTTCCGGATTGTTATCCCGAACAAATTCATATACATCTTCCGCACACATATGGTTTTCTTTGCTTTCGAGGAATGCCTGTAAAATAACCTGGCGCTGTGTCGTAAACTTATATTTATGTTCACGAATCTTTTTCTTTAACGTATTCATTACTGCTGATTTTTTCATTTTACCCTCCATTAGCGCAAGACTTTATATCTATCGTAATACCACATATGGCGTAATAATATTTGAAGAACTGCCACCGCAGGGACGGCTATCATCATCCCCAATATTCCTTTTAGGCTTCCGCCGATAAGCACTCCTGCGATAATTGCCACTGGGTGAACTTCAATAATCGATCCCATAAGTTTCGGCATAATAAAATGAGAATCTAACTGTTGTACAACCACATAGAAAATAATAACTTGAATCATAACACTGCTTCCCTGCAAAAGACCGAGAAGTATAGGCGGGACAGCCCCAATAATTGGACCTATGATTGGCACCATCTCCACAACCCCAGCAAGAAGTCCAATAACCAATGGATATGGAATATCCATAATCCACATTCCAATAAAAACAAGGAACGCCATGAGTACCGACAGTAGAAGTTGTCCATGTATGTATGCTTTTAAAACAAAATGAATTTCCTTAAACAAGTTCTTTATGTGTGCATGATACCTTTCCGGAAAAAGTTCAGCAAACTTATTGGAAAACGTTCTCCCCTTCTTCATCATGTAAAAAGTAATAAAAGGTACAACAATCAATTCAATTACTGTACTGGCAAAAGAAAATATTGCTGACAAACTGAATTGTGCAAGTCTCAATGTATATTCCCCTATCTCTTGAATCATTTTTGCAATGAAACCTTGCGCCTCCGCAGGAAGCAAACTCAAATGATAAGCTGCTTCCAACTCGGGAATTGCTGACTGCAATGCAGAGAATGTAGCAGGAATACTTCTTGTAAACGCTCTTAACTCCGTGATGAATGGTACAAAAATATGAATTGCAATCAGATATATAATTCCGATAAATATACCAAAAGATATAATAATCGGAATATCATAAGGGATATTCTTTATCCCGGTCATATTTATCCATTTATATAATTTTTGAGCAAGCGGTGTAAGCAAAATAGATAGGATAAGAGATATTCCGAACGGGAAAAAAATAATCGGCGCTGAAAGCGCAAGTAATATAAAAAATAAAGTTATGGAAATACGCATCCAAAATTCTGCGGTTCTTTTCATCATCAACCTCCGACCAAAAACGGGTTATGTTTTTTCTCATATCCAATGCTTGTTGCCTCCCCATGTCCAGGCAAAACAATTACTTCATCGGATAATGAAAAAAGATTTTTTCTAATGGTCTGCAAAAGCCTTTTTATATCTCCACCGGGAAAGTCCGTACGTCCAATAGATTCTCGAAAAAGGGAATCCCCGGTAAAAATAACCTTTTCCTTTTCCATGTAAAAAGAAATTCCTCCGGGAGTATGTCCCGATGTATCCAACACGGTAAAATCAAGTTTTCCTACTTTTATATGCTCTCTATAACTTACCCAATAATCTGCTGCTTTACAAATCGTTGGCTGAGGGAATGAATCAGAAAGATTCTTTTTAGGATCCGATAAATACTCTTTATCATTGATATTCATATATACACGGGCTTCTTTATAAACTCCTTTTAACTTGTTAAGTCCGGCCATGTGGTCTACATGTCCATGTGTCAGAAAGATTCCTTTAACATTCACTTTTAGCTGAGCTACTGCACGAATAATATTTTCAGGAGTAAAGGAGGGGTCAATTATGACAGCATCCATTGTATTTTCATCATATATGATATATGTATTGGTCATAAAGGGACCGAGGACAAGATAGGTTATTTTCATGCAAATTCCCTCCCAAATTGAAGTTGTGATAAGTGTCAAAAAAGTTTTTCCGAATCAAGAAGCAAAGTAACCGGACCGTCATTTTCAAGTGCTACCTGCATATATGTCTGAAAATTTCCGGTTTCTACTTTTATTCCTTCTATCCTGCAGCTCCGCACCACATGTTCATAAAGCCTACTCGCCTGTTTTGGAAGTTCCGCCTCAGTAAAACTTGGCCGACGCCCATGTCTGGAATCTCCATATAAGGTAAACTGTGACACAATCATAAGCGCTCCTTTCGTATCCAAAAGCGACAGGTTCATCTTATTATTTTCATCCTCAAAAATTCTTAAATGCAGTATCTTATCAGATATATATAATGCATCTTCTTCCGTATCTCCACGCTTAATACCCAGCAAGGCAACCAGCCCCTTACCTATTTCTCCACACACCTTCCCTTCAGAAAGTACTCTGCACCAATTACATCTTTGAATAACAGATCTCATATTATCCTCCACGAGAAGAACGCATACGATGAACTGAATGAACACCTTTTATACGACGTATTTTTGTCATGATAAATTCCAATTGTTGCAAATCTTTAATCTGTATTCCCAAATTCATTCCAGCTATCCCGGTATTCTCAACTTTTACATTAGCTGTAGAAACAGAAAGCTTCAGTTCCATTAATACCGCCAAAATATCGGCCATTAAACCGGTCCGATCATAGGCAATAACTTCAATCGTAACTAAAAACATACCGCTGGTTTCCTGTTCCCATTCTACTTCAATGGTTCTGTCTTTGTCCGAAAGATTAATTGCATTAGGGCAATCTGTACGATGAACAGATACTCCTCTGCCGCGTGTAACATAACCAATGATTTCATCACCGGGAACAGGATTACAACACTTGGATAAATGAACTACCAATCCATCTTCTCCCTTTACAAGAATTCCATTGCTTACCCTTTTTTTTAGGCTCCGCATTCTTAAGTTTTCAAAATCTTTTGAAGTCTTTAACCCGGTGATTTTCTGTTCATTAAGATCTTTTTTATAAAGATCAATCAATTTAAGTACGATAGTCTTTACTGAAAGGCCACCATATCCCGCAGCAGCAAAAAGATCATCCTTTGAAATATTGTTAAAATATTTCCGCACATCATCCAGGTGATTCTTAGACGTAATTTCTTTCCATCTATATCCTTGCCGTTCTGTTTCCGCTATAAGAAGTTCCTGCCCATGTGTTATATTTTCAGGTCTGTATTCTTTCTTGAACCAGCTTCGGATTTTGGCTTTACACTCGGTCGAGCCTACCATATTAATCCAATCATAACTTGGTTTTCCGGTTTTTGCTGTAATCACTGAAACGATATCCCCATTTTTTAATTTGGTATCAAGCGGAACAATTTTATTATTAACTTTTGCCCCTACACAGTGATTCCCGACTTCTGTATGAATACGATAGGCAAAATCAATAGGAATAGATCCTTTAGGCAAATTAATAACATCACCCTTGGGAGTAAAAACAAAAACCTCATCAGAAAATACATCTAACTTTAAAGCGTTTAAAAACTCTTTTGAATTGGAAGTATCTTGCCATTCCAAAAGCCGACGAAGCCAACTGATTTTTTGGTCAAAATCTTTTGTCCCTGCTTTATTCCCTTCTTTATATCTCCAATGGGCGGCTACACCATATTCTGAAATATGATGCATTTCCCAAGTACGGATTTGTATTTCGACAGGCTGTCCTTTTGTACCGATTACAGTTGTATGAAGAGATTGGTACATATTGGGCTTAGGTACAGCGATATAATCCTTAAACCGATTAGGCAATGGTTTCCAGAGGGAGTGCGCAATTCCAAGAACCGCATAACACTGAGGAATTGTATTTACGATTACACGCACTGCATATAAATCATAAATTTGAGATAAATCTTTATTATCTCGTTTCATTTTTTTATAAATACTATAAAAATGTTTGGGACGACCGGTAATAGTTGCTTTAATTCCCGCATCATTTATACTTTGATGAAGCACTTCCATAGTGTCATTTACGATTTCTTCACGAGCTTTGCGTTTCTGCCGCATTTGTCGGACAAGATCATAATACTCCTCAGTATGAAGATAATGAAAGCATAAATCTTCCAGCTCCCATTTGATATTATAAATACCCAGACGATGGGCTAAAGGGGCATATATCTCCATGGTTTCTTTTGCGATGCGTATCTGTTTTTCACGTCTAAAAATGCCAAGTGTACGCATATTATGAAGACGATCTGCTAATTTTATAACTACTACACGAATATCCTGCGCCATAGCCAAAAACATTTTTCGAAAATTTTCCGTCTGCTGATCTTCTTTGTCTTTATAATGGAACTGTGATAATTTCGTAATCCCATCTACTATAAAAGCAACTTCATCCCCAAAAATACGGCGGATGTCTTCCAGCGTATACGCAGTATCTTCTACTACATCATGAAGAAGAGCTGCAATAATCCCTTGTGCATCAATTTCCAACTCTGCCAGAATATATGCCACTGCTAACGGATGAATAATATATGGTTCTCCAGTAGCGCGAATCTGTCCCTCATGTGCCTTTTGCGCGATTTCAAACGCATGCTGGATGGTTTCCATGCTTTGAGTTTCATGAATATATGTCTTTAATTTCTCCATCAGTTTGTTATATTCATGGCTTGTTTCAATCGAAAAATCTTTTTTACCTGATTCAATCTTTATATATTCATCCTGATGAATTAAAAACTCAGCTAAGGTTGACGCTGATGCGTCAGTACGAAGTGACTCTTCATTCAAATTGCGCGACAAAATATCTTGATGGTCAACTATATTCGTAATAGCCTGCTTAAGAGTCCCTCTTCTATCACTCACGTAATCCCAACTCCTTATTTTCTATATTTTCTATAAATAGACGATGATAATAAATCAAGTTTTTTATTTATAACCTTTCTCCGGTAATAGTCAACGCCATTCCTATTGAAACGATATAGTATATTCAACTCTTCAAACACTGACAAGGCGGTACATAAACACTGCCTGCTATATTTCCCCTCAAAAGACCGTTTTAATCTGTTTTGTATCTCAAATACAGCCACAGATTTACTATTAGGAATCAATTCTCTTAGACGAACAAACACATCGATCAGAAAATCTCTGGTTAAAAAATAGTCTTTTACCGGTCTGATATCTTTACAGATCAACTGGACATGTTCACCGTACCAATCATGAATTTCCGGTTCATATACAATATCTACAATATCTCCCGGGCAACAGGGGTCTTTATCTCCTATCCCCCAAAAAATAGCTTCTACTGGTTCACGATTTTGTGATAATCTGCACTTAAAATGTTTACGATCATTTCCTATTCGTCGGGCAGTTTCCACAAAAACCCTGAAACTGGCAAACAGAGGCTTAGGATTATCGCTGCCATAAGGTTCTAACAAATCTAATGAGCGAATAAATTCTATATTTACTTCATCCAAAGGTAAAGATTCTTCTAATTCCAGTACAGGTATCCTGTCATCCACAGTTATAATCCCTTTTGCGTAATCATTAATCCGCTTCCTAAACTCGGAAATTTTCTCTGCAGGAATGCTGAAACCTGCTGCCATTTTATGCCCACCATACTGGATAAGAAATCCTGCCATTTTTTCCAAAGCCTCATGTATATTAAAAGCGGAAATGCTTCTGCAAGACCCCTTTCCAACTCCATTCCTGACTGTTATAACCAATACTGGACGATGATATGACTCAAGTATACGCGATGCTACAATTCCTATAACACCGGGATGCCAGTCTTTTCCGTCAATAACAAGTATCAGATCATCTTGAATTTGCAGTTTAGCAATCCGCTGCAACGCCTCTTCATAAATCTCACGTTCAATATGCTGCCGCTCGATATTGGTGTCGCATAATATCTGTGCAAGTGCTTCAGCCTCCTCACCAGACTCAGTAGTCATCAATTCCACACCATATTTCGCATGAGTAATACGACCGGCTGCATTCAATCGTGGTGCAAGCCCAAAAGAAATGTAATCCGCATGAAGAATTTCTTTCGTATCTTCATTCACAAGACCGGTAATACGGAGAAGTGCCGATAAACCCTTTATAGGAGTCAAAAGAAAACGTGCCATACCTTCTTTGACAAGTATCCGATTTTCCCCTGTTAAAGATACCACATCCGCAATAGTCCCCAACGCTACCAATTCTATATTTTCCTTATAATCTTCATTATATAATTCTTTATAAATACCGCGGCAAAGAGTGAATGCTACTCCGCATCCAGCTAACTCCTTATATGGATAAGGACAGTCCTCTTGATGTGGATTCAATACAGCTACACAATCAGGCAATACCTTTGGCGGCTGATGATGATCCGTGATGATAATATCCAAAGACTGTGGCGCTTCTGCCACTAAATCTGCAGAACTGATACCGCAGTCTACAGTAATTAAAAGAGAAACTCCTTCTTTGGACAATTTGTTTATAGCGTCACGGTTTAAACCGTAGCCTTCTTCCTCGCGCAACGGAATATAAAAATTTACATCTGCCCCCAATTTTCGCAGGCATCTTACACAAATAGATGTAGACGTAATACCGTCAACATCATAGTCCCCATAAATAACTATTTTTTCTTTTAAATCAATTGCTTGAATAATGCGTCTAACTGCTTGCTGCATGCCTTTCATAAGAAAAGGATCAGACAGATTGTCTAATGTATCATATAAGAAATGTGTTAATTTCTCTTCCGTGGAAATACCGCGACGCATCATAATACGCGCAGTACCCTCAGGTATATTATTTAAATTGAAAAAGTCAGGGACAGCAACCTTCTCTTCTGATGATGCCCCACGAAATACCCAACGAGGTTTTATTTTCTCTGGTGTCATAATATATCCCCAAATTCATTTATTTTCATTATTCTATCATTTTTTATTCTCATTTTCTATATTATATTATCATTATCAAAAAAGAGATTCCCATAGAATAGTTCTAAAAATCAAGAACTGCCGTTAATGTTTTACGTTTCACTGTAAATAAAATATCTCCCTGAATATTGTATAAATTCAAGGAGACATTGATTTGTTTATTCTATGGATGAATATATCAATTCCAGACCTCTTTCATGATATTCTTATACTCCTGATTCAGATGATCCACAATAACATCCAAAACTACACGTACAACTTCCGGATCAAAACTTTCATTTGTACTTGGCAGACAGGCATCTAAAAATACAGCACCATTCTCCGCAACCACATACTTAAATACTTTATAACTTCTGTTTAATCCATTCAAATATTCGCCAAACTTAACATGATTGTCTTCTTTAACAAGTCCTGCACCAACCTGCACACGAATAATCGTATAAATCGTACTGTCAGTAATAATTATAACCGGCAGTGTCTGTCCCTCTACCTGAATATTAGATTGGAACACAATTGTATCTGCTTCATCATTAGATGCATCTCGACGGAAAAAAGTAAGCTTATTATCATCCAAATATTTCTGGAATTTTGCCGCCTTTAGATTTACTCTTTTTTCTTCTGCCATTTCAAAATCCTCCATAACTAAGAATTTAAACTTTTAACTCTCTTTTATTTTATACTGTACATACATTTTTTTCTACCGTAAATCTTTAACTCACATATAGTATACTAAATATATCCCAAATATATTCTCCAAAGAGGTCTCAGATGAACCATTATGATTATATGTCCTTAGCGATGCAGGAAGCAAAAAAGGCTCTCACTTCCAGAGAAATCCCTATCGGTGCCATAATAGTTTTGCATGACTCTGTAATTGCTGCTGCGCACAATCAATGTGAAAACAGGAGCGATCCCACTGCCCATGCAGAGATACTTGCCATAAAAAAAGCTTCTGCAATATTAGGAAACTGGCGTTTGACTGGATGTAGCCTTTATGTTACCATAGAGCCATGTCCAATGTGTGCCGGAGCAGCGGTAAATGCTCATCTTTCCTCGATTATCTATGGTGCACCCAATCCGCGGTATGGAGGAATTGATTCCAAATTTCGTATTGTGCAAAATCCCTTTAACCATGCGGTTTCAGTAATCCGCGGAGTTTGCCAAAGTGAATGTCAACAATTAATGGATGAATTTTTCGATGATAAACGTCATTTATCCATGTGATAATTGTATTATGGAGCGGTATCGAAGTGGTTATAACGAGGCTGACTCGAAATCAGTTGTACAGCAATGTACCGTGGGTTCGAATCCCACCCGCTCCGCCACAAAGAGTTTCTTTCTATGAGAGTAGCTCTTTTTTATTTTATATTTTTTACATATACATATACATAGTACTAATGTTATAATAAATTAATCGTCATTAAAATAGGAGGATTTAGCGTGTTTCATCATAAACTAATTACTGCTGTTACCGTACTTTCCCTGTCATTTTGTGGAAATATTGCATTTGCCAAAACAATTCTGTTTGTACCGCAAGATGATAGGCCGGTCAGTTTTGCCTATACTGTTTCTACAGCAGAAAAAGCAGGATATACAGTTCTCACTCCCCCGAAGGCTTTCCTTTCAAGTAAAAGTTATCAAGGTCTCCCTGAAAGAATCTGGACATGGATTGATCAGAATATTGACCAGGCTGATGTTGCCATTTTATCTACTGACACCTTAATTTATGGTGGATTGGTTGATTCGCGCAAACATAATGAAGATTTAAAAACACTTCAATACAGAGAAAATAAAATACGCAATTTACATATTTCCCATCCAAATATTCCGCTTTATGCATTTGGCACTATTATGCGAACCCCTTATGCATCCAGTGGCGGAGTAGAGCCTTATTATTACAGTGATTACGGTACAGACATTTATCGTATAGCGGCTTTACAGGATAAACAAGATACCAATTCCATTACTGCAGAAGAAACGGCAGAATTACTTTCCTTAAAATTGACAGTTCCTACCGAATATCTTCAAGATTGGTTCCGCAGACGCACAAAAAATAATTTAATTAATAAGCAGCTCTTAAAAGATGCAAAAAATGGTGTATTTGCTTATTTTTGTGAAGGTCATGACGATAACAGCAAAAATTCTCAGACAAACATGGAAGCACGTTATCAGGAGAAAGATACCACTACGCTAAAAAATAATATTTTTGGCTCGTTTCCCGGCGCCGATCAACTCGCTCTGCTCCTTATCGCACGCTACCATGTGGAAAGCAATAAACTCCATCCAACTTTTGGTATTCTCTATCCCTTGGGACGCGGTGAAGATACTATCCCGTCTTATGAAAATCAACCGATAGGAAAAACCATTGCTGAGCATATTCATGCTGTTGGCGGCAGCATCTCACAAAAGCAGTCACCGGACATCATGCTTGCGGTTAATACCCCGCTTCTTTCCACAGGAGAATCTGGGCAATTCAGCAACTTTGGAATGATGAAACAAAGCACTACGGACTTTATAACACAAATAAAATCCACTATCGATCGAGGTATCAGCCTTTCTATTGTGGATGTATATTTCGCTAATGGATCTGACAACACTCTTATGAATCTCATAGTAAAAAATAATCTACTGTATAAAGTATCTTCCTATAACGGTTGGAATACAGCAAGCAATACTATCGGATATGCAATCGCACAGGCTATTCTCGCCCCATATATGACACCACAGGATCATAAAAACATGCTTACAGAACAATATATTGATAACTGGGCCTATCAAGCCAACGTACGAAAAGATATTATCCGCTTTGCGGAAAGTAAACATACCAAGGGGAAAATTACGCCGGAAGTAAAAGAAGAAATGATTGCATCTCTGCAAGATTTTGCTAAGAAAAAGTTAAACTTAAATCCCCGAACTATCTCTGCTGATTTCCCTTGGAACCGTTTTTTTGAAATCGATGCACTTGTCTCCAACACTCCTAAATATCCGCTTTATCTGACTGCTGCAGAAAAATACAGAAGATTTGAAGAGGAACAAAAAAAGAAAGCTGCTGAAGAAAAGTCTAAAAAAGAATCTGCAGTAAAAGGGAAAAACGGACTCCTTCTGTTATCAGGCTTTTATCTTAAACCAACGATCCATTAAACAGGTCAATCATGAGACGACTAATCTGTACCTTTTCCATATAAGTGAAGTTTCCTAATATTCGTTTAGGCCAGACTTTATCATGTTGCCGGATCAGAATGGAAAGACAAACATTACCTTAACTTGCAGCACCTGTTTGAAGCGAAAAAGGAGTGGATTCAAGAACGGAAAAGTATCGGTTGATTTGATATTACTGAAGGTATTTCTGAATTCACGAAAAATTATTGACGCAACCATTGATAAAACCTTAATCCTAGTATTTACACAAAATTTGAAACTCTCATTTCAATATAGAAAAAACATCGGATATTTCACCGATGCTTTTTGTAACTATTTTTCTACTGGATATACACTAACTTGTCTTCTATCACGGCCAAGGCGTTCAAAATGAATTTTCCCTTCTGCAACGGCAAAAAGTGTATCATCTTTTCCCAACCTTACATTCAAACCTGGATGGATGTGGGTACCTCTCTGACGAACTATAATATTGCCAGGTCTTGCAATCATACCGTCATGCATTTTGGTTCCCAAACGCTGTGCATTAGAATCACGACCGTTTTTTGTACTGGAAACGCCTTTTTTATGAGCGAATAACTGAAGGTCAAACAGTAACATGTAATTCACCCCTTTACATTTATCAATTTAATAGTATCAGGATATTTTCCCTGAATCATTTTGAGTCCCTGCAACATTGTCTTTACAAGAAGTTCTGATTGCTCATCAGCCTTATCTGCAATGTTTACATTCATAAATCCATTCTCAGAATCATAAGTGCCCTGTTTTCCAAGGATATCACGAAGCCCCAATGCACATGTCAGTGTGACTGCGGATACAGCCGCACAGACAAGATCATACTGGCTATCTCCGACATAGCTGTCGGCATGACCTTTAATTGTAAATCCCTTACAGAATTCTCCGGCACTCAGATACATAGTAACGGTAATCATCAGCCTTCAATTTTTTCAATCTGTACTTTCGTAAATGGCTGGCGATGTCCCTGGCGACGACGATAATTGGATTTTGCTTTGTACTTAAAAATACGGATTTTCTTTTCTTTGCCCTGTGCAAGAACCTTAGCAGTAACTTTAGCCCCTGCAACAGTTGGTTGTCCAATCTTAACCGCATCACCGGATATAAGAAGAACTTCTTCAAAAGTTACTTCATCACCTGCAGCTACATCCAGTTTCTCAACAGTAATAATTTTGCCTTCCTCAACGCAGTACTGCTTTCCACCTGTTTTTATGATTGCGTACACGTGTGCACCTCCTTCATACTATACTCGCCGTATACGGCAGCTTCATAACAAAGCATTTACTGGGCCGGTTACGAGCGGTTGCGTCACAGCACCCTGTACAATGACTTAATTATTATACTAAGAAACGGAACTGGTGTCAAACGAAAACCTACCGTTTATTGAGCGTAATACTCTTCTCCTCATTCCGGACCTAATCCATCTCTTTTTTCGCGTTTCTGAACAATATAATGTGCCACCTTCTTTCCGGCCTTATTGATTCGATTTCCTGTATTTCTAAACTTACGTAATGCAGTTGTCTTAGATTCTGTTATCGGTTTCATATCCGTAATAGCACTCATATCCCCTCGTTTCACAGAAGTAGCACGAATACGTTCCGGTTTCAGTAATGCACGGATGGCTTTCATGGTTTTTGCCGGAATAAGTTCCGGATCAAAACTATAGATATCTATTGCTACATATCCCATATCCGGATAGGCATGAATACAAATATGTGATCGTGGACCATAGGCAGATACCGTGATTTCTTCTTCACCATCATGGAAATAAGTATCTTCCACATTAAGCCCTAGATATACCGCACTATCAGACATTGTATTTAAGATCTCCGCTGAGGATAAGAGTATTTCCTTCTTACACCCATAGCAATCTACAAGAAGATGTTTTCCTACATAATCACTCATAATTATTTTCCCTCAATCAAAAATTTACCTCATTATAACAAATACCATCTTTTTTTGCAGAAACTGGAAATACATAATAAGATATGAAAAAAGAAAACAGCCAATAACCGCTTTCTTTTTTCATGTCTTATGTTCTAAGAACCACGTTTACTTTCCCTAAGCTTATTACGATTGTTTCAATCCAATTATCTACTTCCGCATCAGTTAAAGTTCGATCTGACGCTCTGAAACTCAATCGGTACGCCATAGATTTAAATCCGGACGGTACCTGTTTTCCCTGATAAAGATCAAAAAGATATAATTTTTCCAGATGTTTATTCCCAGCCTGCCGGATAATATTTTCGATATTTTCATTTGATAACTGTTCCGGTACAAGGACCGCAAGATCTCTTTCCGCAGAAGGAAATTTTGGAATTTTTTTATAGTTAGTCGCAGCTCCTGCAAAAATCATAATATCCGGCAGGGAAATCGTGAATCCGTAAACTATTCTTTTTATATTCCATTTATCAAGCACTGCCGGATGTAATTCACCAAATCGTGCAAGAATCACATCATTTTTTACAAATTCTGCTGATACTCCGGGATGGAAAACAGGATAATTCGTACGTCTGATCTTATAATCACGAATAGATAATGCTGAGAGAACATTCTCCATAACTGCCTTAATGTCAAAGAAATCATATTCTCTCTGATCATTAGGATATCCATTTTCTGCAGGCCCTCCACACATAAGTCCTGAAATAAGACTATATTCTTTGGGAAGTTCATCTAATGGAAATCTTTTAGGTTCATAAATATGTCCATATTCAAAAATAGCTACCTGATCATTTTTCTTTGAAAGATTGTATTGCAGAGTATGCATTAGCCCGGGCAGCAATGATGTTCTCATATCTGGATATTCATCCGAGATTGGATTCATGATTGAAATAGCATTATACACGCTGCTATTTTCAGGGAAATTCAATTTTTTCAAATCATTCTTATCCATGAAGCTGTAATTAACAACTTGAGATAATCCATTCTCCACAAGAATATCAGTAACCTTGAAAAGAACTTCTTGCGATGGACTCATAATCCCCTTGGTGACCGCGCTCCATGGTGTGGTAATCGGTATATTAGAATATCCATATACACGTGCTACCTCTTCCGCTAGATCCGGCATTCCATACAAATCCATACGGAAATCAGGAACTGTTACGCGTATTTTCCCATTATCTTCCGCCACTGAAAAGTGGAGACTCTCAAGGATGTCAATCATTTCATTTTTACTTAATTTGATCCCGATATAGTCATTAATTTCATCTATTGTGGTATTGATAATTTGCGGTTCTGATTTGATGGGGTATTCGTCCAACATCCCCGGAGCAACGGTACATGCACCTTGCTCTATCAGCAACTGGCAAATCCGATTAATTGCCATTTCTGTTCTTGCGGGATTGATTCCTTTTTCATATCGACTGGAAGCCTCGGAACGCAGACCTAGCCGCCGTGACGTTCTTCGCACCGAAGCACTATCAAACACTGCCGCTTCCAGAAGTACACTCTTTGTTTTATCAGTAATTTCCGAGTCAAGTCCCCCCATTACGCCGGCAATACAAACAGGATTTCCTGCTTTGTCTGCTATAACGAGATCCGTATGATGCAAAATACGTTCAACGCCATCCAGAGTTTTTAAGTTTTCTTTCTCACCTGCAAACCGACAGGTCAATTCATTTCCTTCTACTTTATCATAATCATAAGTATGGAGTGGTTGTCCAATTTCAAGCATAACATAATTCGCTGCATCCACAATATTATTGATTGGTCGAATTCCATTACTGCGCAAACGGTTCTCCATCCACATCGGAGAACGACCCATTTTTATATTTTCTATCAAACGTCCGCAAAAACGTTTACAATATCTAGCATCAGAAATATGTACAGCAGCACGCCCCTGGATAGGCATTCCACTTTCAGCCCCATTTATAGAAGGAAGCGTTACTTTTCTTTTGAAAACAGCACCTACTTCAAGCGCCATTCCAATCATACTGAAACAATCTGCACGATTAGCAGTTAATTCCATTTCAAAAATCACATCATCCAAATCATACAAAGTATGAAAGTCGACCCCCACTTGCGTATCTGCAGGAAGAATCATAATTCCTTCCTTATTGACACCGGGGAATAAATTCTCGTCCAAGCCAAGTTCACTACAGGAACACATCATTCCTGCCGATTTCACGCCACGAAGCTCACCCGCTTTGATTTTTATATCACCATACTTTAGTCCGCCAGGGGTTCCAGCATCATGTTTTGCAGGCACATGCGCTCCATCTAATGCTACGGGAACAATCAATCCTTCCTTTACATTATTTGCCCCCGTTACAATTTGAATGGAATCTGGTCTGCCAACATCCACATGGCAAATAACCAGCTTATCTGCGTTAGGATGCTTTTCGACCGATAAGATCTTTCCGGTAACAACCCCACTAATCCCTTTCCCAGGATAAATGACACGTTCAACTGGTATTCCATCTATCGTCAGAGTCTCTGCCATTTCTTCCGGATCAAGACCTTTTATATCAACAAGCGTTCCCAACCATTTTAAAGAAACATTCATTTTCTCTCCTCCCGATCAGAACTGTTCCAAGAATCTGATATCATTTTCATAGAAATTTCTGAGATCATCAATTCCATAAAGCAACATAGCAATGCGCTCAATTCCCATACCAAAAGCAAACCCACTTACAATGTTTGGATCATATCCATTTAATTTCAGAACCATGTTGTGCACCATACCGCAGCCAAGTATTTCAAGCCAATCGGGATCATTACTTTCAGAATGTGTTCTGGAAGCAAAGGAAATATCAACTTCTGCTGAAGGCTCTGTAAAAGGAAAATAACTCGCACGAAAACGAATTTTTGTATCAGCCCCAAACAAATCCTTCAGAAATATTTCCAAAGTCCCTTTTAAATCAGAAAATTTAATGCCCTTATCAACAACCAATCCTTCTACCTGATGAAATACTGGAGAATGGGTTGCATCATTATCCCACCGAAAAACTTTTCCCGGTGCAATCATTCTGATTGGTGAATTAGGTATATGCTTTCGAAGTGTCCGAACCTGCACAGGAGATGTGTGAGTACGAAGTAAAATTTCAGGAGTAATATAAAATGAATCCTGCATATCGCGGGCAGGGTGGTCTTTAGGTAAATTCAAGCACTCGAAATTATAAAAATCTTCTTCAATCTCAGGGCCCTCTTCTACAGAATACCCCATTCGAATAAATGATTTCATAATTTCACGTAAAGCCTTATCAAGTGGATGAATATGTCCGGACCTTTGGTGACGTGCAGGAAGTGTTATATCAACTATTTCACTTCTGATTTTTTCTTCAAGTTTTTTTGCTTTCAATTCTTCCAGTTTTTCGGTGAATTGCTTCTCAACCGCTTCCCTGATTTTATTGGCAAGAGCTCCCATAACAGGGCGTTCCGATTCGGATAAATCTTTCATCTCGCGGAGAATAGACGTTAATTTCCCTCTTTTTCCGAGAAATGCCACTTTAGTATCCTGAAGCTCATTTTCATCAATGCATATACGAATCTGTGCCTCTGCATCAGATTTTAATCTCTTTAATTCGTCTTTCATAAATTCGATAATATACGCCTGGATTTGTTCCGTAATCTCGTTCAACGAAGATTTTTCTTCCCCTTGGTATTTCTTTAAATCACCAAGAATTCCTACTATTTGACTTCTTATTGCTGCAGATGCTTCTTTTGACGCAATATTATCTCGGCAATTATTGAGAAGCCCCAGTGCCTTTACCCGTAGTTTCTCCAGTTCAGCCATCTTTCATTCCCCCTTCACGTTACAGATGATCTCTTTTTTAACATTCGAAAAAACCAAAAAAATACAAAATAAAAAACTCACCCCTAAAGGGGCGAAGTTCATTTCGCGGTACCACCCTGATTTCTCACTTGAAAACTTTAACGCAGCTTTACGTTCAGCCTACTCTATTCAGCAGAATGCTCCGAAGTGAAATGGAAATCCCTATCCCACCGGTGTCCCACTATCACCGACTCCCTGAATGGATTAAAAGAAAACCTCTCTTCATCATTACAAATGATAATATAAAATTATTGTAGCATCATGAATATAAATGTCAAGATGCTGCAATAATACCTTGATTCACTAATAATTAAGTATGATTAAAATGTTGTCTCATTAGCAATAACTAACCTTTGTACCTGATTCGTACCTTCATAAATCTGCATAATTTTTGCATCACGCATATATTTTTCCACCGGGTTCTCTCTGGAATAACCATTACCTCCCATAACTTGTACGGCAGTCGTTGTTACTTCCATTGCTGTATCCGATGCAAAACACTTTGACATGGCGGAATATAATCCGGCTTTTTTATCTTTATTCATTTGTGCAACACATGCTTTATAAGTAAAGATTCTGGCCGCCTCAGTTTTCATAACCATATCGGCAATCATCTGCTGCACCATTTCAAAAGTTGCAATTTTTACGCCAAACTGTTTTCTGTGGTGAGAATATGCCACAGCAGCCTCAATCGCAGCCTGGGCAATCCCAACTGAAATAGCCGCAACAACAGGACGTGACATCTGCAGCGTCTGCATAGCAATCATAAATCCGCGCCCTTCTTTTCCTACTCGCGCAGAATCCGGTACAAAGCAGTCCTCAAAAATAATTTCAGCCGTCGCTGAAGCACGGATCCCCATCTTATCCTCTTCTTTGCCAATGGAAATTCCTTTTGTATCAGCATCTACAAGAAATACAGTAAGACCTCTGATTCCGCCTCCTTCTCTTGTATTGGCAAAAAGAGTAATCTTGTCAGCAATAGGAGCATTTGTGATAAAACATTTTGTCCCATTTAAAATATAGCCGCCTTCAACTTTTTCAGCACGACAGGAAACCGCTCCTGCATCAGAGCCTGCTCCGGGCTCTGTTAACGCAAAACATGCCATTCCTCCCCGGTTTAGACAGTCAAATAAATCCCTCTTCTGCATATCACTCCCCGCAAAAAGAATAGGGAATGACGCCAGAGAATTTGCTGCACAAATTGTAGCAACACCGGCACATCCTTTTGATAATTGTTCACTGATTAAAGCACCCGTCAGCAAATCTATCCCTGCTCCGCCATATTCTTTCGGCACAGACAATTGTGTCATTCCGGATTCCTTCAGAACCTTCAGCAACTCTTCATCCATGACTCCGCTTTTGTCAATCCGAAGAGCACGCGGCGCAACTTCTTTTTCGGCAATTGTTTTCGCCAGGTCTATTAATTCCTGTTGTTTTACATCTACTGAAAAATCCATCTATTCCTCCCCAATATACAAGATTCGCTGAAACATCGTTTATTATTATAGCAGATAAATAACGTTTTTCCATTTCAATATTTAACAGAGTAATATTCTTACAAAATTATAACTCAGTAAAAGGTCTGATGCCTGTACATAGGGCAATGCCCCTTTACTCATAGTGTAGTGCGTCAATTGGATTTAGTTTTGCTGCCTTCTGCGCAGGATACAATCCAAAAACTAAACCAATAATAACCGAAAACAGGAAAGATCCTATAATCGGCAGAGGAGAGATAACAGAAGACATACCGACTATGTGTGGAATCAATAGCGCTATCGACACACCTACAATAATTCCAATTAAACCACCGGCAATGCTTACCGTAATGGATTCAATCAAGAACTGGACAATAATCATATGGTAAGTCGCACCAATCGCCTTTCGTATACCAATTTCCCTGGTACGTTCAGTCACAGATACCAGCATAATATTCATAATTCCGATACCACCGACCAAAAGGGAAATTGCAGCTATACTTCCAAGAAAAACAGTTAAAGTCTGTGTAGTTGATTCCATAGTTTCAAGTAAATCTTGAGAGTTCTGAATGTTAAAGTCATCTTCTTTACCAATAACAATACGGTGGCGGGTCCGAAGCAAATTAGTTACATCCGCCTCAATCTGTGGTAAAACATTACTGTCATCAGCAGTAAGTACAATTCTGCTTACATAAGTAATCCCCATCATACGTTCCTGAACAGTGGTAAATGGACTGAGTATCCGATCATCCTGATCTATGAATGAGTAACCTTTACTTTCCAACACGCCAATAACTGTAAACGGATTCCCTTTAATTCTAATTTTTTGCCCGACCGGTGACTCTGATCCAAAAAGGCCTGTTGCTACCGTTTTACCAATTACACAGACTCGTTCGCGGCCAGTATACTCCTGTTCATTCCAATAGCGTCCCTCCGCTATTTTCAAATCAGAAATAGATAAATAATCCGATGTTACACCATAAACATTTGTTGTCCAATTCTTATTACCACTGACTACTACATAGCTGTTACTTACTAATGGTGCCGCGTTAGATACATTAGGTAAATTCTTGACTGCCAGATAGTCTTTATAAGTCAAACTTTGCATAGAACCGGCTGCAGGTCTGACCCCGGGCTTTCTTGACGTTCCCGGAATAATAGTAATCTGATTGGAACCAAGACTTGCGATATTATTTTCAATATCCGCACGAACGCCGTATCCCAATGACATCAAGGCTATTACAGCTGCTACACCAATAATAATTCCCAACATCGTCAAAAGTGATCGCATTTTATTACTGAAAATTGAGTCAAAAGCCATCAGTATGCTTTCAAAATAAATATTTGTCATTCTAATTTTCCTCTTATATCTTTACTGATATGTCCATCAGAAAGAATTACATGTCTTTCAGCATAATTAGCCACGCCTAACTCATGAGTCACTAAGATAACCGTTTTCCCGGATTGATATAAATTTGAAAAAATTTCCATGACTTCTTTTGTTGACTTGCTGTCTAAATTGCCGGTTGGTTCATCTGCCATGATTATAGAAGGATCATTAATAAGTGAACGGGCAATCGCAACACGCTGGCGCTGTCCTCCTGACATTTCAGCAGGCATATGGTGTATACGATCTCCTAAACCAACAGCCTCAAGCATTCTCTGCGCCCGCTGTTTTCTTTCATTTTTATATACATTTCCGTAAATCATGGGAAGGATCACGTTATCCAACGCAGATAACCGAGGTAATAGATTGAAACTTTGAAATACAAATCCTATCTTTTGATTTCGTGTAAAAGCAAGTCTCGCGTCATCTAAAGTAGCAACCTCTTCCCCGTCTAACTGATAAGAACCTTTTGTAGGTCTATCTAGACATCCAAGAATATTCATCAGTGTGGATTTTCCGGCTCCTGATGGTCCCATAATAGATATAAACGATCCTTTATTGATGGTCAGCTGAATATCAGTTAATACCGGAACCTCCTGTGTTCCGATGTAATAGCTTTTACATATATGTTCTAATTTTATAACGGTCTCTTCCGCCGCTGTTTCTTTCTCTTTCATAATTAGAACCCCGGTCCCCCATGTTGTGATTTAGCCACTCGAGTAGATGAGGTTTCCTGGCTCACAGTCCCACTGACAACAATTTGGTCATTTTCATTCAACCCGGAAATAATCTCTACCTCTTTATCTGTCGTAATTCCGGTTTTAACATATACTTTAGTCACATCATTTCCATCTTTTACGTATACATAGGAACCTGTCGCATCACTCCGAAGTGCAGTCACCGGAATAACCAATGCATCTTTACTTTCTCTTCCCATAATTTCTGCACGAGCTGTCATTGACGGATAGAGACCAGATAATTCATCCGTATTAATTGATACATAGACGGTGTAATATACAACTGAAGAACTGGATGAACTGGAAGAGGAAGAATATTCTTTTTTGGAAATATCACTGACTGTTCCATGAAAGATCCTTCCTGGGTAAGCATCCACCGTGAAGGATACTGTCTGTCCAATGGCAACTTCTCCGATATCCGTTTCATCTACCAAGAGTTCTATTTTCATTGCTGAGAGATCTGCTACTGTAACAATGACCATTTGGCTCGACAATCCCTGAGATACGGTCTCACCTTCCTGCATCGGTTCACCAATTATTACTCCATCCAGAGGCGAGGTAATCACTGTGTCATTAACATCAGCTTGTGCCTTGGTATAAGCTGCCTGTGCGTTCAAATAAGATAATCTCGCATCATCCATGGTCTGATATGCAACAGCGTCTTGCTCATAAAGACTATTCAAGCGATTGTAATATGACCTTTTATTCTCCAATGTATTTTTCGCCTGCTCCATGGTAGATGTTAAGGATTTCGATTCAATAGTTGCTAAAATCTGCCCTTTGGTAACAGTCTCATTTTGCTTTACATAAACATGTTCCAATGTGCCTGAAGCAGTAGCGGATAATTTTACACTGTTAACAGGCTTGATGGTACCTGTCGCATCAACAATCATTCCGATATCAGAACGACTTACTTTCCCCAGTGTATAAGTATCTTTTTTCTCTTGGCTATTCCAATTATAAAGGCAGTAACTGCCCCCACCTATAATAAGAAAAATAATCAGTATAATCATCAGAAATTTTCTATTCATAAGAACCTCCTATATCTATTCACATTAAGAATCTTATTTTCTCATCCACAAAAAGTGAGCAAAATACCAGCATACATATCGATAATATTTATTCTATCATCCTCCATCTGATAAAAAAAGCTATTGATATCAAAATAAGATTATTTTCCTACCACCCTTTTAAGTAAATAAGACGAAAAAGAAACCTGATCCAGTTGTTATATCGATAACTAATAACTAGACCAGGCTTATACCATAAAGAATTTATTTCAATATCGCACCATCAATTAAATTTCATCATAAAGTGGGTATTTTTTACAAAGAACTGACACTCTTTCAGCACATGATTTTTTGACTTCATCTTTATCGGTATTCTTAACCACCGTACTGATAATATCTGCAATTTCTTTAAAATCTTCCTCAACAAGCCCTCTTGTAGTCAAGGCAGGAGATCCGAGACGAATACCGCTTGTTACAAAAGGAGATAATGTTTCAAAAGGAATCGTATTTTTATTTGCGGTAATGCCAATTTCGTCAAGAACAGTTTGTGCTGTCTTGCCGGTAATTCCAATCGCTCTCATATCCGCCAACAGCACATGTGTATCAGTGCCACCAGAAATTACACGAATTCCACGATTTTGCAATTCATCAGATAAAACTTTTTCATTATTCTTTACCTGCTTCGCATATTCTTTGAATGCCGGTGAGAGATCTTCCCCAAAGGCGACCGCTTTCGCTGCGATGACATGTTCCAACGGCCCCCCCTGCATACCGGGGAAAACAGCTTTATCAATCGCTTTCGCATATTCTTCCTTACACATAATAATACCTCCTCGCGGTCCGCGAAGAGTCTTATGTGTTGTCGTTGTAACAATATCGGCCCACGGCACCGGACTTGGATATTCTCCCCCTGCAACCAATCCCGCAAAATGTGCCATATCAATCATCAGTAATGCGCCAACTTCATGTGCAACAGCAGCCATTCTTTCAAAATCAATAATACGTGAATAGGCGGAAGTTCCTCCAATAATCATTTTGGGATGTACTTCTTTTGCCAATTTTTCCATAGCATCATAATCTAAAAGTTCATCATCTTCTCTAACACCATAAGGAAGTACATTAAAATAATTTCCAGATACATTGACAGGACTGCCGTGTGTTAAATGTCCGCCATCGGTCAAATTCATCCCTAAAACCGTATCACCAGGGTTAAGCAATCCATAATAAACAGCAAAATTAGCCTGTGAACCGGAATGAGGCTGTACATTTACATGATCGGCACCAAAAAGCTCTCTTGCACGATCGATTGCCAGCTGTTCTAATTTATCCACATACTCACAACCGCCATAATAGCGTTTCCCAGGATATCCTTCCGCATACTTATTGGTAAGGACACTGCCCTGTGCTTCCATCACCGCATAACTTACTATATTTTCAGAGGCTATCATTTCCAGTTTGTTTCTCTGTCGATTTAATTCCTCTTGTATAATCGCATAGACCTCTTTATCTTCGTCTTTTAAATGATAATTTATCATAACTTTTACCTCTTTTCCCTTCTATAATGAGCGCGCTCTCCACCGATCAGTGGCGGTCTGGTACGGGCAGCAACTACTAATGCTTCACCAATTTTATTATTTTTAAGTCTCACCGGAACCGCAACACGCTTCAGATGCATCCCAATCATAGTGAGACCTATATCTAATCCGGCATCTGCTTTTATTTGAAGGACCGCTGCCGGATCTTTAAATGTATAATAAGCATTTGTAGAAAATGAACCACCTGCATGAAGCCAGGGCACTACTGTTACTTCTTCATAGCCCAATTCATCCGCGATTTTTCTCTCTATAATAAGCGCACGATTTAAATGTTCACAGCATTGAAACGCCAGATGCAAACCCTTTTCATCCGCCTTTTCAATCAAGGTTGAAACAATCGCCGTACCCACTTCATAAGAGCTATCTTTTCCAATATATCTGCCGCGAATTTCACTTGATGAGCCGCCAATAACAATCAAGTTTCCTCGCTTTAAGTTTCCGGACTTGCATAACTCTTCAAAAGCGTCGGCTGCTTCTCGCTTCAAAGATTCGTACATGATTTCATCCTTTCAATTTCTGTAATTTTATCTATACGCCTGGCATGTCTTCCGCCTTCAAAAGAACTGTTTAAAAAAATATCAACAATATTTTCTGCCAAACCCTCTCCTATAACTCTTGCTCCAAGAGTCAGTACATTCGCATTATTATGTGCTCTTGTATAATGAGCTGAAAATTCATCGCCGCAAAGCGCGGCACGAATACCCATCATTTTATTTGCAGCAATGCTCATTCCAATTCCTGTCCCACAAATTAGAATCGCAAAATTGACTGTTTGGGCTTGGACAAGACCGCATGCTTTCTGTGCAAAATCAGGATAGTCGCAAGAATCTTCACTATCTGTTCCGCAATCTATACAATCTATATCCTTATTTTTCAAATATTTTTTCAACCGCTCCTTTAACCGGTATCCGCCATGATCACTCGCTATCGCTACTCGCATAAAAATCTCTCCCATTTCATGAATAACTATTACACACTTAACACCATCCACCTATTACCTTGCGCAATATGTAAATGGGGACTGCTATAAATTTTTGCTTAAGATGTGTTTTAATTCATATTTATGATATGAGTTCCGGACGCTTTCGTCAATCTATTCATGATTGCCATACCAATCCCTCCACCATCTGTACCTTCGCCGATAATGTGGTCAACAGGATGGTTATTGAAGAATAGTAGTCCCTGAAATAAATTATGTGCCAATTCTTTTTTATTCCCCCGTCTTCCCCAGACAAAAATAATATTTCCAGCAGGAATTTTTTTCGCTGTTTCTTGGCTGACAAAAAAGCCAAATTTCCCTTTGCCCTTATTTGCAAATGACAAAATTTCAGACTCAACGGCTTCTATGTTTCCGGCATAAACTGTTAACGGTGCGGAAGGGGCATAGTGCCTATATTTCATTCCCGGAGCCTTTGGATGCTCCTGTTCGGCAGTAATTGCAGTATCAAGTTCTGTTGGAGCGAATGCCTCCAACATATCCCGTGTAATCCCTCCCGGTCTGTATATGATTATTTTCCCGTTTTCGACCGCGATTACGGTAGACTCCAATCCAATTAAGGAATCACCGCCATCAATCACAAATTCTATTCTTCCATCCATATCATGGAGAACAGCATCCGCCGTTGTAGGGCTTGGTTTTGTTGAGATATTTGCACTCGGACCTGCAATAGGCACACCGGCTGCACGAATCAATGCTCTCGCAGCCTCATGAGCAGGACATCTAATAGCAATTGTCCGCAATCCACCAGAAGTTGCCATAGGAACAATATCTTTTTTCGGAAATACGATAGTTAGAGGACCAGGCCAAAAAGCTTCCATCAGCCTTTTTTCTAATGGCAATATCCGTTTTACATATGTACTGACCTCAGATATATCTGCCACATGCACAATCAGAGGATTGTCAGACGGCCGTCCTTTGGCCATATAAATTTTTTTAGCAGCCTCTTTATCCAGTGCATTCCCTCCAAGACCATATACCGTTTCAGTGGGAAATGCCACCAGTCCGCCGGCACGGATGACTTCACCAAGCCTTTTTACCTTATCATTATAATAGCTTTGATCCACTATTATTTTCTTTGTAATCATCTTTACTTCTTTCTGCAATACAGAGCACGCTCTATACCGCCATAATCTTTGATGACTTCGAAATCTTCATACTGTGCTGATTTCCGAAACATCTCTAAAATATCTGTAGCCTGTCCAATACCGAATTCAACAGCAAGAAATCCTCCAGGCTTTAGATGTTCCGCAGCGCCTTTCGCTAAAAGGTGATAAAAATAAAGACCGTCAGTTCCTCCATCAAGAGCCAATCGCGGTTCATGTTTTACTTCCCTCGAAAGTCCACCTATATCCTTAGTCGGAATATATGGAGGATTACTAAAAATACCATCAAAGATATCCTCTTCATCAAAAGCCTTTAGATAATCGCCTTGTCTCCATTCCACACGATCCGTTATTTTTAAGTTCTGACCGTTCTCTTCCGCTATTTTTAATGCCTCTGTAGAAATATCAACACCTACACCAACCGCATCTCTGCAATAGTATAAGAATCCAACAAGGATTGCCCCACTTCCCGTTCCAAGATCTGCCACCTTAAGGCCTGTTTCATTCCTGTAGTATTGAATTACCTTTTCCAGCCATGTTTCCGTATCCGGACGCGGAATAAGAACCTGTTCATTTACTTTAAGCGTTAACCCCATGAATTCTTTTTTGCCAATGATAGCAGCAGCAGAAAATCCTTCAATCCTCTTTTGTATATATTTTTTAAAAAGTGCCAATTCCTTTGCGGCTAAAATTCGTTCAAACTCCGTATACAAATAAATCCTACTTTTTCCCAATACATGTGAAAGTAAAAGCTCTGCGTCAAGCCTTGCTGAATCTATTCCGTGTTTTTCGAAATACCCGGTAGTCCAAATCAAGATCTTCTTGATTGTCCAGACAGAATTATCGGCCACTCCCCTCGCCCTCTTTCATACGCTTTGTTAAATCCGCCTCTATAAGTACATCTAAAATACCATCCATATTTCCGTTTAAAAAATTATCCAGTTGGTAAACGCTGACATTAACACGATGATCCGTTACCCGCCCCTGTGGAAAATTATAGGTGCGTATACGTTCAGACCGATCCCCAGAACCCACCTGTCCTTTTCTATCTGCCGCTGTCTTATCCTGCGATTCCCGCACAGCTCGGTCATATAACCGGGCTTTTAGAATCTGCAATGCCTTTTCTTTATTCTGGCGCTGGCTCCGCTCATTCTGGCAGGTCACCACCATCCCTGATGGAATATGTGTAATACGTATTGCCGACGAGGTCTTATTAATATGTTGTCCGCCTGCACCAGATGCACGATAAACGTCTATCCTTAAATCGTCTCTGTTAATATCAATATCTACATTTTCCACTTCCGGCAAAACCGCTACCGTAACAGCTGAGGTGTGTACCCTCCCCTGACTTTCTGTCGCCGGGATACGCTGTACACGATGCACTCCACTTTCAAACTTCAATAAAGAATAAGCATTTTTACCATAAATGATACAGGTAACCTCTCTGAAGCCGCCTAAATCTGTTTCATTTGCATCGGCCAATTCCACTCTCCAACCTTTATTTTCAGCAAACTTCAGATACATCTTTAGGAGATCCGCTGCAAATAAGGCAGCCTCCTCACCGCCTGTTCCTGCACGAATTTCTAAAATAACATTTTTACCGTCGTTCGGATCTTTGGGAATCAGAAGGAAATGAATTTGTTTATCTAATTCGTTTTTCATTTTCTCAGCTTCTTTAAGTTCTTCTTTAGCAAGCTCATGAAGGTCAGACTGGGATTTATCCTCCAGAATATTCACTGCTTCCTTACAAGTCTTATCTACCTTTTTATATGAACGATATAGTGTTACAATTTCCCCAAGATCGGAATGTTCCTTAGAAAGTGTCCGCCATTTATTTTGATTGGAAATCACCGATGGATCGCTTAATTGATCTTCAAGACTGCGAAACCGCGCTTCCATGGCATCTAATTTATTTGTCTGCATTGTATCTCCTGCAAATAAAAGCTTTAATTCTTTGACATGATCATAATATAACCACTATAAAACATTACCGTAACAAGTATATCACAGAATTTGCCACGCAAAAAAGCAATAAAAAACAGGGGCATCACGACCCTGCTCTTCATTTTATTCTGCTGTTTTTCCATAACGTCTATTGAATTTTTCAATACGGCCACGAGCTTTTCCGAAACGCTGCTGCCCGGTATAAAACGGATGAGATTTACTGCTGATATCAATATTAATCAGCGGATATTCATTACCATCTTCCCACTTTACCGTCTGGTTAGATGTTGCTGTAGAACGGGTCAGAAAGGAATAGTCAGCACCGATGTCGCGGAACACGACGGGATGATAATCCGGATGTATCTCCTTTTTCACTTGTTGCACCTCATTTCACTATTAGGAATAATTCTTTGCTATTATATCAAATGAAAACGGGGAATGCAAGAAAAATCAATATATTCTATATAATCCGTTTTCCACTTTTCCAATTTCAAAGAATATCCTATACGAGGGTATTTATTTCTCTTTATTACCCAAAATTTTATCCACTTCATCATAAAACGTCTTTTTCTGATTATATCCAATAATCCGGCCTACTTCTCTTCCATCCTTGAAAATCAAATAGGTTGGTACACCTACCAGCCCTAACGGTTCTGCTAAATTTTCCATCTCATCTATATCCATAGACACAAAAGACATCTGCCCTTTGAAATCTTCTGCGGCGGCCTCTACTGTCGGCAGCATCACCTTACAATATCTACACCATGCCGCCTTGCAGGCAAGTAAAGTAAACCCTTTTTTCTCCACAACTTCTCTTTCAAAATCCCGTTCTGAATGAATTTCTGTAACCATTTCCCCTCCGTTATTTTAATGAAGATAATACACTATATACTTCACGGTTTGAATGATCATTTTCTTCAATCATAATATTCCTGTTAAAATATTTCATAAAATATCCCGACTTCTGTTCTTCCTTAAGCAGTGCTGCTACTTCAGGGTGACATCGGATTACCAAATCCCGAGCTCCGCCATATCGTTTTACCGTCTCCAGTTCCCGGTGGATCTGCTGAATTACCGATTGTACCGATAAAATATGGCCTGTACCATTACAAATCGGACATATATCACAATAATTCTTTATCAAGCTGTGAGTGGTTCTTTTTCGTGTCATTTCAACCAGTCCCAAAGATGTCATACCGCAGACAATGGATTTTACTTTATCCTTTTTTAATTCGCGTTGCAGTATTCCGACTATATCCTTTTTCTGATTTTCTTTTTGCATATCAATAAAATCAATTAAAATCATACCGCCAATACCGCGAAGCCGAACTTGTCGAGCAATTTCAATAGCAGCTTCTTGATTAATCAAGTACACAGCTTCTTCATGTGGAATCCCCTGCCGGTTAAACGCACCGGAATTCACATCAATCACGGTCAAAGCTTCTGTGTCTTCAATAATCAACGATCCACCCGAAGGTAATTCTACCCGGCGTTTAAATAGGAGATGTATTTGTTCTTCAATCTTCTCTTTCTTTAAAAGCGGCATCCTTTCTTTATAAAGTGATATCTTGTCGGGCTCAATCGTATGCTCGCTCTCATTTAATTTGCAAATTCGTTCATATATCTTTCTGTTATCAGTAATTAGGATTTCCGTTCCTTTATTAACATAATCACGAAGTGCTTTGACTATAATATCACTTTCTCTATACAGGAGTGTTGGTGACTTTTCCATCCGGAACCGTTTTTGGATAATATCCCAATTTTCTTTAAGACGGGTAATATCTTTTCTGAATTCATCCATATCCGCGTTTTCAGCTGCAGTTCTTATAATTAGTCCCATATGCTCAGCACATATTTCTTTTCCTATTTCCTTTAACCTTTTACGAACGGATTCCTGCCGAATCTTTTTAGAAACTCCTATATAACCTGTTCCTGATAATGTCACTGCATACTTTCCAAACATACTGATCTTTTCTGTAATAAGGGCGCCTTTCATATCTGTATCACTTTTAATAACCTGTGCAAGAATTGGGCTTCCTTCAGTCGGAAATCTCTTTTCATTGAGTAGATCCTTTCTGCGTAAAAAAGCATTTTTTCCAATTCCAATGTCCACAAAAATACCATCTACTGCAGGCACAATATTTTTGACAACGCCCTTATAAATACATCCGACTATTTCTGTATTAATTTGCTGTTCTATTTCTAAATCAACTAATTTATGCTGCCTAGTCACCGCAAGAATCGTTTCATCAGTACTAGCAGATAGGATAACTCGATTCATTTATCCTCCATTGATCCTTTATCAAACTAAATCCTAAAAAAATATACCTTCAGAAAAAGGTGTAATTCTCCGAATGCCGTTATAATAATACGTTCCGGTTCTTGAGCAAATAAAGGCATCCGGTATCCATGGCATATTAAAAAATTCTGCTAATATTTTCCATATATCTTTAGGTTGTACACTCCCTGACTGAGAACGGGCAAGAGAAAATTTTAAATATGCACGATTCCCCTGTATCTTCACTCTCATTGGCTGAATAATCATGGGCTTCACATCCATTTGCCTTACCCTCTTAGGAGTAACCCGTTCATAGATAAAGGAATCTAATGCGTTAAACTCTGCAATATTTTTCTCTGTTTGTAAAATATCTTTTCCCCCATCGACCGGACCTTCCATCTCATATACATCTTCATTTAGAAATGTAACAAGTTTCCCCCTGTCAAGGCCGACTTCTTTGATTTCATGAAGCATGATCCCTTGAGGCAGTTGCGGGGTAAGTAGTGCAGAAACTTTTTCGGGTAAAAAATCTTTTTCCAATTTCATTTCTAAATACAGCGGATCTGCCGTCACTCCTACTCCAAGTGCTGCATCAAAGGCTATCTTCATATGAGGATTAAATCCTTCAGAAAAAGCAATAGGAATCCCGGAGCGAATCACAGCTCGCTCCATGGTACGAAGCATATCCAAATGACCTAAAAATCTAAGCTCTTCACCCTTGCTTATAGATAAAAACAGCCTTTTCACTGGGTACGTCCTCCTTATGATCGATCAGCTTCACATCCAGCAATGGGCATACAGCACAGCCATTACACGGCAGATGCCGGCAATCATGGGTAAGCAAACCTTTTTGTGCCATTTTCCATTCTTTTCTGAGATAGTCTTTTGTTACGCCACAGTCGATATGATCCCAAGGTTCCTGCTCAAATTCATTTCTAGGACGATTTGCGTAAAGATCAGGATCTATATTACATTCATGGAAACATTCTATCCACTTATCATAATTGAAAAATTCCGTCCAACTATCGTATGTACATCCTTTTTTCCATGCTTTTAAAATTACTTTCCCCAATTGACGGTCACCTCTTGCAAGTACCGCTTCCAAATATCCGGTTTTCGCATCATGATAAGCGTATTTAATATGCTTGTCTCTGAACAAATCCTTTAAATATTGCTGTTTTCTCTCAATTTCCGCCACGCTGCATTGTGGCATCCATTGAAAAGGTGTAAAGGGCTTTGGTACAAAACTTGACACACTGACAGTTACACGACAATCATATTTCCCACGAATTTCATGATAGAGATCTTTTATTCGAAGCGCTAAGCTCGCAATTCCTGCTAAGTCTTCATCCGTTTCTGTCGGCAATCCCATCATAAAATATAACTTAACTTTGCTCCATCCATTTTTAAAAGCATTTGCACAGGCGCCCATGATATCCTTTTCTGTCACCCCCTTATTGATTACATTTCTCAACCTTTGCGTCCCTGCCTCCGGCGCCAGCGTAAGCCCGCTCTTCCTAACCTGCTGCACTTTTTTTGCAATATCGATAGAAAAGCTATCTACACGAAGCGAAGGAAGGCTAACACTGACTCTGCGATTTTTAAAGGTTTCCAGAAGGTGATCCACAAGCTCCGGAAGACGGGAATAATCGGCTGACGAGAGTGACATCAATGAAATTTCATTATATCCTGTTCGTCTGATTAAGGTGTCCGCTAATTCCTGCAAACGCTTTTCTGTTTTTTCCCGTACAGGTCTATAGATCATCCCCGCCTGGCAAAATCGGCATCCTCTGCTGCAACCGCGAAACATTTCAAGCACCGCACGGTCATGAACAATCTCAATATGCGGTAAAATCGGTTTATCATCTATATGAACACTATCCATATCACAAATAACACGTTTTTGTATAGGGAATTGCACATTAGAAATTATAGGACTTATAGAACGGAATATACCATTTTCATAATAAGAGACCTCATATAATGACGGCACATAGCACCCCTCTATCGCAGCCATTCTTCTAATGATTTCTTTCCGTCCCCCCGGTTTTCCATCTTTTTTCCAATTCCGAATCAATTCCAGCATCTCACAGATAGACTCTTCTGCTTCACCAATAAAAAATACATCAATAAAATCACACATAGGTTCCGCATTATAAACGCAAGGTCCCCCACTGATTACAATCGGATCATTGTCGCTCCGATCTTTAGACAACACGGGGATTTTCGCAAGATCAATCATATTCAGCACATTCGTATAACTCATCTCATAGGGTATAGTAAATCCCAATACATCAAAATCATGTATAGGACACTTATTTTCTAAAGAGAACAGAGGTATTCCTCTTTCACGCATCATCTTTTCCATGTCTATCCATGGCGCATATACACGCTCTGCCAAAGCATAGGATTTTGAATTGATTACACTGTAGATAATCTTAAGCCCCAAATGACTCATAGCTACTTCGTATACATCAGGAAAAGCCAATGCTACCTTTACATCAACAGAATCATGGTTCTTAACGATGCTGTTCCATTCTCCCCCAATATATCTTGCCGGCTTTTGTACATGCATCAACCAAACCAGATCAATTTTTACAGGATTCATAGACATTCTCCCTACTCAAACATCATTTTCTTGCGACGAAGGTAAACGTTCATTAATATTCCGACACAAAATAAATTCATAAGCAATGCACTTCCACCATAACTCATAAAGGGAAGAGGAATCCCTGTAACAGGCATGATTCCAAGTGTCATCCCTACATTGATAAACACTTGGAATAACCACATAGAAAAAATACCGCAAGCTAAAAGACTGCCGAAAATATCTTCGGAAGATTTTGCAATAACTAACGTCCTGTATAGTAATAAAAAGTATAGAAATATAACAAAAATCGAGCCTACAAAGCCTAATTCTTCACCAATAACAGAAAAAATAAAATCTGTATGATTTTCCGGTAAAAAATCCAATTGGCTCTGCGTCCCGGAAAATAATCCCTGTCCTATAAATCCACCGCTGCCTATCGAAATTTTTGATTGAATCACATGATATCCCGAGCCATATGGATCCACATTGGGGTTAAATAAAACAAGAAGCCTCATTTTTTGATATTCATGGAGAACAAAGAACCAAACTATAGGTGAGATGACTAATAATCCGATTAATGCCTGTTTCACCAATTTTATACTCAATCCACAAATATACAACATTCCTAAAGTGATGGCACAAAACACTAAACTCGTTCCTAAATCAGGCTGTATGAAAATCAGAAATGTCGGAAGTGTCATCAATCCTGCCACAGGAAGCAGGCTTCTCCATGTTTTATATTCCTGTTTACGGTTTGATAATAATCGCGCCAGGCAAATAATCATAAATAATTTGGCAAATTCAGACGGCTGTAAAGTAAATGGTCCGATCTGTATCCACCGTTGTGCCCCTAATGCACTTGTTCCCGCAAATTTAACCACTATCAATGACAATGCGTTAATCACGAATAAAGTTGGAGCCCATTTGTATAATATGCGATAGTCATATTTCAATGTAAATCCTGATATGATAATCCCCAAAACAAGAAATATTCCTTGTTTCAGAATAAAATCATACCGTTCCGGATATCCATATACATTGGCATGAGTCGCACTTCCAATGATCATTAGACAAATAATGCCCAAACTGATTACTGTCAGAAACAACGTACTGTCAACTCTTCTTAAATAACGGATTAGATTCATAAATTATCTCCTATGGCGCCATTTATACGCCATTCTGTTCCGATCCCAAGAAAATATCGGACGTTTTTTTAAGATAGATTCGCTACCTTTCAAAGCAACACCATTTTCCTTTTTTGCAGCATGGAGTATATATCGCCATCGGGATACGGGATATTCCCGCCCCTTAAAAACTACATTTATCACACATTGTAAGGCATCTGCAAACGCACAGTCATTGCGATATGTTTGCAATTCTCCATAATGTGACAATTGTGTCGCAATCCGTGAAAAGGGGATTACTCCTCCAAACATGTCATCATCAATACATGTCATCATTTCCTCAAAACTAATCTTGTCATTGCCTTCGTTAAATTGATTCAACACAATGTAGGAACGTACATTCTCCGGCATCATCAAAATCATTTTTTCTGCATTCCGCTTCGATGCCCAGGATGGTGCTAAAACTATTATTGCAAAATCAGAAATCTTAGCCGCGAACTTTATTCCCGTTCCTATTCCTGCCGGACAATCGATAAGAATGAAATCATAAATTCCATCTATATCTTCCAACACCGTATTTATAGCGTCAGGAGATATTTCTTCCCAAGTTTCACCTTGTGAAGCGGAAAGAAAATATAAATTCTCATCAATGGATAGAACCGCATCCCTTATAAAACATTTCCCCTGTGCTAAATCCCATATATTGTAAAAACATTCATTTTCTACACCCAGAATCAAATCCAGATTCCGAAGTCCCATATCGCCATCAATTAAAAGAACTTTTTTCCCCATTCTCGACAACTGAATACCCAAAGCAGCCGTTAAAAGGGTTTTCCCTACTCCCCCTTTGCCAGAAATCACAGATAGCACTTGTGTCATTATCAATTGCCTTTCTTTCTCAAAACTACACCACTTCTATCTTTTGCAAATGCATATTCGCCAAAATGAAAATACGCATCCATCACTTTTTTTACTACCGGCGCAGCAGAATCAGCACCGAATCCGGCATGTTCAAACATACATGCAATAACGATTTCCGGTTTCTCAAAAGGACCGTAAGCAATAAACCACCCATTATCCAACCCATTTGTTTCTGCTGTGCCGGACTTCCCCGCAATAGAAATCGGATAATTTTCAAATAAATTTCCACCAGTACCGCCCTTTTGCATAACGCGGCGGAGAGCTTCACAAACCACATCCATAGTAGCTTTTGACAATGGTAAGCTGCCTATACGTTTAGGTGAAAAAATTTTTTTCGGCGTACCATCCAAATGATCCACACGGCTTACTAAATATGGTTGATATTTAAATCCTCCATTTGCAAGCGCCGAATAAACCATTGCCATCTGCAGAGGAGTCGTCAGAGTGAAACTTTGTCCAATAGCCGCATCAAAAGTTTCCCCTAAATACCAATCTTGACCAAATATCTTCTTTTTATATTCTTCACTGGCCACATTTCCTTCGACTTCGCCGGTTAAGTCAATTCCCGTCAGTTGCCCCAGGCCAAAATCACGGGACATACCCGCCAACCGGTCAATGCCTACACGCCGTCCCATCTCGTAAAAATACACATTATCAGACTTTGCCATGGCATCATAAAAATCTACCCAACCGAAAGCCTCTCCTTCAGAATTTCTTTTATCAATAAGCCAATGCCTTCCATTATCAAATATCTTTTCTTCAGGCGTGACCATCTTCGCCTCCAATGCAGTAGCGCCGGTAATAACTTTAAAAGTTGATCCCGGCGGATACATAGAAGAGATATTTCTGTTTTGCAGAGGATGGTTTTTATTATTGATGATTTTATCCCATTCCTCGGAAGAAATACCACGACTGAACTGATTTGGATCAAAGCTTGGCCAGCTCACCATTGCTAATATGGCACCGCTATTGGGATCTACTGCCACAACAGATGCTCCAGTAGGAAATATCCCCATTCTATGGAGAATGTTTACCTGTGCTTCCACCGCATTTTCAGCCGCACGCTGTAAAGCAGAATCTACGGTTAATCTTATATTATTTCCCGATATGGCAGCTGCACCGCCTGTATAATTTACCGGCTGACCTGCAGCATTCACTTCTATTACTTTAGACCCGTTTGTACCTTCTAAATATTGATTGTATTGCCATTCTAAACCAGCCCTTCCTATCAATGTGCTTGATGCGTAAGGTCTACCGTTTTTATCTACATCTTCGGGACCTGCTTCCCCTACATACCCAAGCATTTGAGCACCGGCATTTCCAAAAGGATACACTCTTACCGGCTGGACTTCCACTTCAATATCCGGGTAATCATTTTTCTTTTCTTCAATTTCCGTCGCCACATCAAGGCTTACATCTTTAGCAAGATAAATCGCACCAAAAATAGCTTTATTATCCTCTATCTTTTTTTGTAACATGGCCGGTGATGTTTTCAAAAGATCCGCCAGATTTCGCAGCTCTGTTTCCGGAAGGCTATTCTTCTTTCGATCTACGGGCATTGTTATGCCGTATGAAGCACGTGAGCCTACCATTAAGATTCCATTTCTGTCATACATTACTCCTCTTGAAGCAATAATCGGTAAAGTCCGAATTCTATTTCCATCCGCCTCTTGTTTATAGTAAGATCCCTCTATGATCTGCATAAAAAATAAACGAAAGCTCAAAATTGTCAACAAAACAATTGACACATATGCTAAATTTGCATATCGCGTTTCTTCCTTATTTTTCAACAGATTTTCAAGTATTCCCGGTACACGTCTTTTCATTACCACCGAGATTCTCCCTCAATTTTAAAATACCATAATGGTCGATGCAGTAAAAATGCACATACTGCATTATATCCAATAAAAGGAACTCCAATATAAAGCAAGTATAAAGATGATACCAACGGTACACCGGCAATCCACATTACCAGCGTGGAAATACCCATAAATGCTAAAGAGCCCACAATTACGGAAATTACAGAAACATACCAATTGCGATTATATTTCCCTTTGACAAATTTAACAAAAATAAAGGTAATCACTATATAGGCCAGCAGATGCAGACCAAAAAAATTCCCAATAATTAAATCCTGCACCAATCCACCAACTATAGACAGTACATATGCATATTTAACCGGAAACACCATCGCAGAAATAATAATAAAGACGAGCCAAAGATCCGGTTGCGATATCCCGTCAAAGAAAAATGGAATGACAGATCCCTGTAATATAGAAAAAAATATACATAACCCGATTAATAATTCTTTATTCATTTTCAGCTCCCGCTTGATGAAGGTTAGGATTCATTGGTGGCTCACGCTGAATAACTTCCGCATCAATATTCTGTGGTAGTGTTTTACGGATAGAATCCATAATAACAAAGACCTCTTCCAAATGACCAAAGTCCACAGCGGGTTTAATATCTGCATCTAAAGACAGCTTCCCGGAATCATCCGTAACTTGCTGAATGCTTCCGATGACCAAACCTTTGGGATATACACCTCCATACCCGGAGGTAATAACCACATCCCCTTTTATAACATCATCTTCTTTGACTATATTTACAAAAGACAAAACCCCTAATTTCCCTGTATTTCCAGATACCATTGAGGCTACACGAGAAGCCGGCCGCTGAATAATGCCCCCTACCATCGTTCTGGGATCAATAAGGAGCTGTACTCTTGCCGATTCCGTATATACTTCACTGACAAAACCCACAAGGCCCTCCGGCACTATAACAGGCATGTATTTCTTCAAACCTTGATTTACACCACAATCTATAACCATGGTATTTGTCCATGTCCCGTAATCCCGACCAATTACAGATGCACCCAGCAGATTAAATTGCGTATACCCCTCTCTGAATTTAAGGAGGTGTCTTAACCGAATATTTTCCGCAAGAATTCCACTGTATCGAGATTGCTCTGCTTTCAAGCTTTCATTTTCTCTTTTCAGGCGCTCCAAATCACTCCAATTGCTAAAAGATTGATCTATAATTTTTATTCCAATTTTTCCCCAAGTTGCCGTATGACTCATGCTATACTGAAACGGTGCTGCCGCAGTAGACAGTGGTTGAGAGACAAAGGGCACCGATTCCCGATGGCGCCAAAACCATCCACCTAATGCCATCAAGATAAAAATAAAGATGGTTAATAAAATCTTTCTCTTTCCAAAAAAGATCATTATATCCCTCCGTAATATTTTTCGCCACTTTCCACAAGCATCGGCAATCTAACTGCATTGCCTAATGCCAAACAGCAGCCTTTGGCCACCACATTTTCCGGTTCATCCGCCACAAAAACAGGAACTCCTATCTGTGAAGCAATCCACTCATCTATTCCGGATAATTTCGCAGTCCCCCCAGATAAAATCATACCATTTTTCAATAAATCTTCAGCCATTTCAGGTGTTGCCGCACGCATCACTTTCTTTATCAGTTGTACGACCGGCTGCAAAATACGCTGCATAATCGGTGACAAATTTCGTTCAGTTAACTCCAGTATAATTTCAACGCCGTCAGCTATACGTCTTCCTCTAATGGTAAACGTACGAGATTCTCCGGTATGTACCACCGATATCCATTCCCGTTTCAACTGTTCCGCCTGTGTCATTCCGATCATCAAGTGATATTTCGCCTGGACAAACCTGCGGATACCTTCATCAATGGTTTTCCCCCCGAAAGAAATCCCATGTTCTTCAACAACTCCGCCTGCACAATAAATGCCGCAGTCTGTAACATCCTTGCCAATAACAGTGGATAAAACAGCTTCTGGCGTATCAATAATTACACCAGCACCAATAGCCGCCGCAGCGGGTGCTGACAATAAAAATATTTGCTGTGCCCCCGCATGTGCAAGCGCATCCACTAATGCATGTCGAACAACAGAACTGATTTCACAGGGTGTTGCCATCATAACTGTGGGGCGGCTAACGGAATGCCGGATAGCTTTATTAATAAAATAACGAAGCATCTTTTTCGTTATTTCATAATCCACCATAATCCCATTCCTAATAGTCCATTCGATACGGCAATCTCCACTAGAAGAATGACTACGTATAATGGCATCTGTGCCAAACCCCAAGATTTTTCCGCTATTATCTTCTAAAGCTGCACAGCTTGCTTCTTCCAAAATCACCCTTTTATCGGAATAAATACGGATTTGAGAAGACCCCATATCTATTCCTAATTTATCATTAATGCCTGAAAATACTTTCATCCAATACAGCCTTTCCTATTATTGTGACATATATTGTACCATATGTTTAAACCAAGAAGTGAGCTCTTATTCTTCTACATATATTATATAATACATTTTCACAGTAAATCATATCCATTTCACAGTAAATCATATCCATACAAGTATGGCTCGCATGATTCTTATACTCTTGTTTGAATTTATTCTAGATTTATGGTAATATAAATAATTTTTAATTGACTTAGTGTCTTTCGTGTATTAATATATAATATATCTTAAAAAGTGCAGTTTTTATAAAACCAAAAATAAGTTTAAGGGAAATTTCTTATTTGTGGTAATAAAAACTGACGATTAACCTGTTATGCAGGTATTTTACTAAGGAGTGATATTCATGAAGAAAAGTATGAAAGCAATTCTGTCCGCTTCGGTAGCAGCATTATGTGTGTTTGGTGTGGGTTTCTCTGCGAGTGCTTATGAATTGAATGCTGAAGTAAAAGACGTTACTCCGGCTCTCAGAGAAGCTTCCACCATCGGTGTATGGCACCATTCAAACCCGGATCTCCAGAATCTGAAAAACAAGGATGCCATTCTTGTTATGACATTTGGTACTACTTTTGCTGATACCCGTGCGAAAACAATTGATGCTGTAGAAGCAGCTATTCAGAAAGCTCATCCTGATATCCCGGTCTTTGAAGCATATACATCTCACATCATTATTGATCGAGTTAAAGCAAAAGAAGGTATCCAGAAGATGACTCCGGAAGAAGCTTTTAGCAAGCTTAAAGCTGAAGGATATACCCGTGTTGCTGTTGTATCTTTGGATGTTATCCCGGGCATGGAATACAGCTATGATTCGATTATCACAAAAATGCAGATGTCTAAATTCAAAGAACTCTCTCTTGCCACCCCACTCATGTATTTCCAGGGTACAGAAGGGGAACCGGATCAGGTTGTTGATTTCCTGAATGCAGTAAAGAGCCAGTTCCCTGTTATGGGAAAAGAAGATGCTACTCTTATTATGGCACATGGTACACCACATCCGGGCAATGCTTACTATTCTGTCATTCAGGATCGTATAGAAAAATTAGGGATGAATAATGTATTTGTTTACTCTGTTGAAGGTCGTCCAAATCTGGATGATGTCATTCCGAAACTAAAAGCAAAAGGGTTTAAGAATGTCACCCTTATGCCAATTATGATGGTCGCCGGTGATCACGCAAACAATGACATGGCAGGCGATGATCCAGATAGCCATAAGAGTATTCTTACAAAAGCAGGATTTAAAGTAAATACTTATATTCACGGTCTTGGGGAAAATGAAAATGTTCGTGCCCTGTACATACAGCGTGCTGATGAGGCCCTTGCTGCATTCAAGAAGTAATTTGTGATAAGATATTAAAGAGAGGAATACTCTTTGATATAAAAATTCCTCCGTCATTTTCGACGGAGGTTTTCTTTTCTATTACAACTAAAGGAGATTATCATGAAGAAGGTCCAAGTTGCTATTCTTGCTGCTGCCATATGCCTTACTGCCGCCGGTTGCGGGAATACGCTACAAAAATCAGCAAATCCTTCCGCCAGTATCTACAACTATAAAGAGCAAAGCATTACCATGCAGTCGCAACCGAAGCGAATTGTTACACTAAGTGCTCCTCTGCTTAATATGGCATATGCGATTGGGGGAACATCATTGGCTCGGCCGACTACTTCCAGTCCCATACCGGATTCTGCAAAAGCTTTACCTGAATTGGGACAAGTTTCTCATATAAATATGGAAAAGCTCGTAGAACTTAATCCTGATCTCGTTCTCGGTGAAAAAGGGCAAAATGGGAAATTAGAATCACTCCTTCAGAGCAATAAAATTCCTTATCTTTTGATCAACTATGATGGAATCAATGACAATATTCCACTTATGAAATTTTTGGGACAAGTGTATGGAAGACCGGAACAAGCCGATAAGATAATTAAGAAATATGAAGCGGATATTCAAAAAGTGGAAAAAGATGCTTCGCAGTATGTACCTGCAAAAATTGCCATACTTAGGGCCACCGGCAAGGCGGTCACGGCGGAAACGCCGAAATCAATCTGTGCGTCCATGGCAGAACGTTTAAAGATGAATAACGTTCTTCTGTCTCATAAAGAAATAAACTTGGATACAAAAACAGTTCCATATTCGCTGGAACAACTTTCCGCAGATGATCCGGAGATTATTTTTGTAGTAACAATGGGTAAGACTGAAGAAATTAACAAAAAAATGGACGAGCAAATGCGTGATAATCCGGCCTGGGCGAATATCCAAGCCGTGAAAAACAATCGAGTTTATTTCCTTCCCTCTGATTTATTTCTTATGAACCCCGGAGTCAACACACCAAAAGCAATGAACCAACTTCTTGATCTGGCATATCACCAATAATTTTCATAAAAAACAGACTTGTAAGAATAGTTGAAAGCACATTCTGCAAGTCTGTTTTTTATTGTATTCAATTTAATACATCCGTTAATCAAGTAATCCATTTATGGAAATACTGGGCCGCCCTCTTCGCATTTCCACATCTGCATCAACTTCAAAAATATCTGCAATTGCATCATGAGTCATTACATCAATAGGAGTTCCTTGTCTTTCTATAATTCCATTTTCGAGCACAAAAATTTCTGAAGAATATCGTACTGCCTGATTAATATCATGAAGAACCATAATGATAGTAATATTTTCTTCCCGATTAAGTTTTGATACCAACTCCAGCACTTCCAACTGATGACAGATATCTAAGTAAGTCGTAGGTTCGTCAAGAATCAAAATTTTCGGTTCTTGTGCAAGTGCCATTGCAATCCAAATCCGCTGACGTTCCCCTCCGGATAGGTTGGCAGCCAATCTATCCTTTAAGTGCAAAGTATTCGTTCTTTGCATCGCGCTTCGAATAACATCTCTATCATGAGTTGATACGCCTGTCCACCAATGTTGATATGGATATCGCCCGCATGAAACCAGCTCTTCAGCAGTCATATCCTTAGGTATCTCATGCACCTGCGGTAAAAATGCTACTTGTCTGGCCATTTCATTGGTATGAAAGCTACTCAACTCTTTTTCCGCTACTTCAACCCGTCCTACATCAGGTTTTAAATTACCTGTCACTATTTTTAAGAGCGTCGACTTTCCACATCCATTTCTCCCCAGAAAAGTGACAATACTCCCCTTTTTTATCTGCCCACTCACCCCTCTAAGAACCCGATTCTTCCCAAAAGCCAAATGGACATCCGATATTTTTATTGCTATATCCCCCATTATGAACTCCTCCTTAACAGATACAGGAAAAACGGAGCTCCTAGAAAGGCCATAATAATCCCTGCAGGAATCTCAACCGGTGAAAAAAGTATTCGCCCTAATGTATCACAGAAAACAAGAACTCCTGCCCCCAGTATAGCGGATCCGGGAATTACATATTTATAATCCGTTCCAACGATGAGACGGACAATGTGGGGAACTACAAGTCCTACAAACCCGATAAGTCCCGCTATACTGACAGCACCTGCCGCTAATAAAGCCGCCACCGCTGTCATAGAAAATCGTACTTTTTCCACCGGCACACCAAGCCCTCTTGCCGTTTCATCTCCAAGACTGAGAATCGTTAGTGCCTTACATCCGGCTAATGCAAAAATGAGCCCTAAAACCGTATATGGGAAAAGCGCCTCTACTTGAGGCCAGCTCCTTGCCGAAAGTCCGCCAACCATCCACAAAAGAGCTCCCTGCACTTTATCAGAGTAGAAAACCAAAAGTGCAGAAATGCCGCTTCCCAAAAATGCGCTGACTGCTACACCGGCCAATATAATACGTGTCGGCCTGATCCCATTTTTCCACGCCAATGAATATACAGCACATGCGGACAACATAGCACCGATAAAAGCCACTGGAGTAAGCAACAGAGATGCTTCCGGCATAAAAATCAGCATGATAACTCCTGCTAAACCGGCTCCGCTGGATACACCTACAATGCCCGGATCTGCTAAAGGATTTTTCATAACTGCCTGAAGAATAGCACCGGAAACCGCCAAATTTCCTCCCACTAATGCACCAACTATATTTCTTGGAAAACGGATATTCCAAATAACCATTTCATCCGTTGTACTGACATTCCCTATCAATGTATGTAAAATCGTTTGAAATGAAATATTCGCTGATCCAAACAAAAGACTTCCCACCATTGCAAAACAAGTAAAGCAAAAAAATACCCCTAACATGATAAGCCGTAGTGTCTTAGTTTTACCTGTATCCGATTCTTTACCCAACAGTTCCTCCTACAAAGTCATGCAATATAACCATAAACAAAAAGCAATAAAAACCAACCTGTATATCATCATATTATTACTTCTGTTCACTCTGTCAAGATTTTATTAATACAACAAAACATCATTTTCTTCCCTGTACATAAAGCATGTGATCTCTTTGTACAAGGTTAAACATTAATGCATTGATAACAGAAGCAACAATGGAGCTGCCGCCTTTTGTTCCTCTTACTGTAATGAATGGACAAGGAGCTTTTCTAACAAGTTGTTCCTTGGAATCCGCTGCGCCGACAAATCCAACAGGAATACCAATAATCAATGCCGGTTTAATTCCGTCTTCCTCTACCATGCGAATAGCTTCATACAGAGCCGTCGGTGCATTCCCCACTCCGATAATTGAGCCGTTTAGATCTGCTCCAAAAGAATTCATTGCAGCCATGGAGCGGGCTATATTTTTTTCTTTGGCAATTTTTGCGATTTCCGGATCGGATACGCGGCAAAACACCTCTCCCCCCAGGACAGACAAAGCATTTTTATTAATGCCCGCTTTTACCATATTTACATCGGTGTATATATTACATCCCTTCGCAAGAGCATCAATTCCCGCCGCGACAGCCCCCTTGCTGGTCGCAATCAGATGACCATAGTCCACATCACCGGACGCATGAATCATACGTGAATAAACGGTAATTTCTTCTGAGGTTAACTCTATATCACTGATAAAAGGATCGATCAGATCCATGCTCTTTTCTTCAATGGCTCTTGGGTTCTTAATGAAATCCATAATATTCCTCCATATAATCTAAAATATCCTGCTGTGTCGAGAATACAGGAAAACCCGATAAATCAGCTGCAGGCTTGTCGATAATGATTACAGATATTCCTGCATCCATCGCCGCCCTAAGCTTTGTGTCACTACCGCCAATAAGCCCGCTGTTCTTAGTAACCATTACATCAGCCTTGTAATCACGAATCATTGCCAAATTCATCTCATAAGAGAATGGCCCCTGTATTGCTAAGATGTGCTTGGCTTTCATCCCCAGATCCTCACACAATTTAATAACTCCTGATACAGGAAGCACCCTTGCCCATATTTTCTTTCCCTTCAATGCCTCCGAATGGACAAATGCTGACAAAGTCTTAGATCCTGTTGTCAAAAGAACACTTTTCCCCAGTTTTCCTGCCATGCCTGCTGCTTCAAACTCATCCTTGGCATGATAAAGTTTATCATAATAGGGAAGCGAAATCTCAGGACGTTCAAACCGTACATAGTCAATACCAGCCTCCTTGCATGCACTCCGTGCTGTTTCAGACACAATCGCCGCATAGGGATGGCTGGCATCAAGAATCAAGATTATATGCTTCTCCTTAATAATTCGTACCATGTCCTCTTGTTTGAACCGCCCTACTTCAACATCAATCCCTTTGTGGGCAGCTAATACCTTACCATATTGGCTTACTACAGTCATAAGAATTTCCTGCCGCTTTTCCGGGGATTTATTTATTTCCCGGTCTGCCAGTTTCGCTCCTATCTCACGGCCGTCCTGCGTTCCCGAAATAATCCAGATCAAAGCTTATACCCCCTTGGAGTGATGATATGTCCATCAGCAATATAAGAGTTACTATTCCCGATAATAACAGTTGACTGCATATCTACATCTTCTTCAGGCAATTTCTCCAAAGTACTGATTGTCCAATTCATTCCCGGACGCCCTGCTTTTCTCACAATCCCTACCGGAGTCCCAGGTTTCCTGAATTGCAGGACTATATTTCGAATCTGATCTAAATAGGTCGTACGGCCACGGCTCTTAGGATTGTAAATGGCAATAACAAAATCTCCTTCTGCTGCCAGGCTTGCCCGTTTCTGTATTTGTTCCCAAGGCGTCATCAGATCGCTTAAACTGATTACCGCATAGTCGTGCATCAACGGAGCTCCCAAAGCTGCAGCAGCTGTATTGGCAGCTGTCAACCCCGGAATAATTTCACACTTCGGACGTTTTTCTTCAGGAATTTTTTGAATAAGTTCAAGTACAAGTCCAGCCATGCCGTAAACGCCCGGGTCTCCAGAAGAAATAACCGCAACTTTATGCCCTTCCACAGCTAAATCAACTGCTTTCTGGCATCGATCCACTTCCTGCCGCATCCCATTTCCTACAATTTCTTTGTCGGCAATCCTGTCTTTAATGAGGGCAATATATGTATTGTACCCTACAATAATATCGGATTCCTGAATAGCATTTATCGCTTTTTCTGTCATTTCCGCTTCATGTCCAGGCCCAATTCCAACTACACGGACAATCCCACCGCAATAGCAATTGTCACACTGGCAAATTTTGTTTTCGGAAGAAGCGTCTTCCCCCCCATGGACTCTCTTAATGCTGCTGACTGACATACGTTTCCTACTCCAATCGTTTTTTCTACAAACTTTGATATCTCAATATGATTTTCTGCTTCCGTTTCTCTTAGCTCTTCAACTGTATAAAAGTGAATCGGCCTATCTATGTGTTTCGCAAAATCCAGTAATCCTTTTTCATCGGCTTTAAGATTCACGCTGGACAATGAAGCCACTTGATATGTATAAACATTTATCTTTTCTAAGGCTGCATAAAAGGCCTTTTTAATGAATGCTTCCGAAGTTCCCCGTTTACATCCTATACCAACATATAAGTTTTTAGGCCGTAAGCACACATAAGGCTTAGAACATTTTACATTTCTTTCCGTGATAATTACACAGGCATCAAACTCATTTTCATTTATCAGATCACTGCTGGCACAAGATATACCTATATCAAGAAGCCTTTTTCGTATAGATTTAGCCCCCTCCACCTGATAATCCAGAAACCAGGAAAATCTTTTCCCGGCAGCTATAACGCTGTTAACGGGTTTCAATGTATCCAGCGGTTCAACGCGCATCATGAGCTCTCTGGCTATATCATCAGGCGCTCTTTTTTCATGCACATCCGTTGCCGTAGTGATGACAGGGGCAGCACCAATTGCTGCCGCGACTTCCCGCGTCAACTTATTGGCTCCCCCCAAATGTCCGGATAATAAGGAGATACAATGCTTACCACATTCATCCATACAAAGCACGGCCGGATCACTTGCCTTACTCACCACATGGGCTGCGATAGAACGTACCACAATCCCGGCTGCCATGATATAAATCAGGCCATCATACCTTCCAAAAATTTCAGAAGTCAATGCTGCCGTTTTCTTAAAATAATTGGCTTCCGCACCGCTTGCACATTCCTGATGCTCATATAATGTGATATCTCCCTTTAGAGTTGCTTTTAATCTAAGGCCTAGCCGCGCCCCCTCTGCAGATACGGAAATGATCGCATACCTCATTTTTTATCGGTTCCCTGACGGAACATAGTCGTAAAGCTGCTGTCATATAATTTGGATAACTCATAATCTGTATCCAGTACACGGCCAACGACAATCATTGCCTGCCGTACTACACCTTCCGCATGGATTACATCAGCAATCGTATCAATTGTTCCACGAAGAATCTTCTGATCCGGCCAAGTAGCGCGAACCACGATCGCCACCGGTGTATCTCCGGGATATCCGCCATCCTTCAGCTGCGACATAACTGTATTAATTCCCTGGATAGACAGGAAAATACACATCGTTGCCTGATGCTGTGCCAGCATAGAGAGTTTTTCCTTTTCAGGCATAGGCGTACGGCCTTCCATACGCGTAATAATAATTGTCTGGGAAACATTCGGGAGCGTATATTCCTGTTTGAGAGCTGCCGCTGTTGCCAAAAAGGAACTCACCCCGGGGACCACTTCCATCTGTTCTTCTGCCACGCCTGCCGCACGCAACCCATCCATTTGTTCCTGAATAGCACCATAAATAGCAGGATCCCCCGTATGTACACGTGCTACCGTTTTCCCTTTATGCATCGATTCTAATTCCACCTTAAGCACTTCATCTAAATTCATAGTGGCGCTGTTATAAACGGGAACATCCTTCTTTCCGTATTTCAATATTTCCGGATTAACAAGAGAACCTGCATAAATAATTACATCAGCCTCTGCAATAATCCGCTGACCTTTTATTGTAATTAATTCAGGATCTCCGGGACCTGCTCCGATAAAATAAATTTTTGCCATATTAAACCTCCTCTTTTTTTATAGCAGTAAAAATAAATATTGGACTCATCGGATTGAATAAATGATATCTGCCAAGCTTTCTTAAACGGTTAATCTGCATTTGAAAACCGTCAAACGTAAACGGTCTGTCCTTGAACTCATTCACCACTTCACCCGTCGTCTCTGCAGTAACTGAAGTCAGAACGATTCGTCCGTCCGGTCGCAAAATATTAGTTGCCTTATTTAAAATTTCATGCATATTTCCACCGGAACCACCGATAATTACTACATCCGTCATAGGAAGTTCCGCCATTGCCTCCGGCGCGCTTCCTAAAACAGGATAGATATTCCTACAACCGAACTTCTCTGCATTCTGTTTAATTAAATCAATCCCTTCCGGATTCATTTCTATGGCATATACAATCCCCTTATTTGCACAAAGAGCTGCTTCAACGGTAATCGATCCAGTTCCTGCACCGATATCAACCACTGTATCTTCAGGGGCAATCCGTGCCTTAACCATAATCATCGCGCGAACTTCCGCCTTTGTCATCGGCACCTTTCCCCTTATAAATTCCTCATCATTAATTCCAAATGTGTACATTATCCCATCACCACCAATACAGATTCACCAAAACCGTCCAACATCGTGATCTCTTTCAGCATACCGGTGTTTATATGCTGATTTTCATATGAAATATGTTCGCAAGCAGCGGCCCGAGTTTCTTTTGGCCATCCTTTTTTTATTAAATATTTGGCGATATATGACGGATTATGTTCATGATCTGTCAAGAAAGCCATTTTCTTCCCTTTTTCATACCTCAGCTGCTCATCATCAGGGATACGCCCATGAAATGACAGCCATAATGCCCCCTGCCAGGGTTCAGTAATAAGTGCAAATGCAGACTGCACCGATGAAATTCCCGGAATCACTTCTATAGGATTTCCTGCAAACCGTTTTTTTAACCAAGGTAATAAACTATAATATCCCGGATCTCCGCTCACCATGACAACTACATCATCTTTTTTTAGTGCGGATTCCATCCAATCGGCAAGCAAAGAAAGTTTTCCTGTGATAGGATATATTTCCTGCCCCGCATGACCATAATCAGACAAGGCACGATGTCCACCGACCAAGTAGCGGGCCTTTTCAATTACGGACAACGCCTTCGGCAGGATATACTCTTTACTTCCCGGTCCTATCCCCGCTACTATTAATGTATGTTCCATTTTTCCTCTTCCAAAATCTCTTTTGCCCGACTGCTTACAGCCTGAACAGTGCCATCCAACCCCGCAAAAACGATCCCTACCCTGGCCTTGCCAAAAATATACCTTTCCGCACGAACCTGTGCTCGTTCCGCCATCTGCCCATAAATCATGTCATAGCCTTCTCGGGCAATAATAAGCGCCGCACCATCTGTAGTATTGCATTCCATAATTTCACGAACTATGGCAGGAGCAGCTCCGTTCATCGCCGCATAAGCTGCCATCGTTTCCATCCGTCCGTCGCTGTTCCGGTTATATGTATGAAAGCTTCCGGACGCCACTTTAACCAATTTCCCCATATGCCCTATAAGAAGCATCTTTTCAAAACCTTTAGCTACACATTGTTCCATCATATAGCCGATATAATTACTTGTCTCTATAATCGATTCTTTAGGTATTCCCATAATTTGTGCTGCATGCTCACCAATTCGTCCGGGACATAAAGTCGCCGTACGGATCCCGCTGGCCCAGACTACAGGAACCTGGGGGGCCAACGACCTTTTATATGCATCTTCACTCATCGGTTTAACGATTCCCGTAGTTCCTAAAACAGAAATTCCGCCAACCACTCCAAGTGCGGGATTCAGGGTCTGTTTTGCTAACTCTTCCCCCTTAGGAATGCTAATTGTCACGATACAGCCATGAGCCGGGGCAATCAATTCCTCATACACGTATCTAAGCATAATTTGCGGTCCCGGATTAATAGCAGGGCGACCAACCTGCACTTGCAGCCCCGGACGAGTAACTGTGCCTACACCTTTGCCGGCTCGCAGTTCCATTCCTGACTTATCAGTCAACTCCACTGTCACCACAATCGGAGTTCCATTCGTACAGTCCAAATCATCGCCAGCATCTTTCAATACAGTTGCTGTCCCGATGTTATTTTCAGCGGATGCGCTTTGCACCGGCAGTGTAATTTCTGTACGCTGCGGCGATAAAACCGTTACCTGTTTGGGAAATTCTCCTTTAATGGCAAGAACTGCAGCCTTCATTGCAACCGTTGCTGTTGCACCGGTTGTATACCCCTCCCGCAATACCTTCCCCATCATTTCCTCTGTATTCATAAATATATAGAATGTCCCTTCATCTATAATTTACAAACTGCAAATCTACAGGAATATCTTCTTGTTTTAAAAATGCAATGCAAGCCTGCAAATCATCCTTATCTCTACCACTTATACGAAGCTCATCCCCGTTGATTTTAGCCATCACTTTGATTTTCGATCCTCTAATCCGTTTTACAATATCTTTTGCCAAATCTGAAGAAATACCGTTCTTTAATTCAAGCATCTGCCTTACGGTACCACCCGCAGCAGATTCCTTTTTCTTTTCTTCTATATTTTTCAAAGAAATACCGCGCTTCACCAACTTCCCATTAACGATTTCACGAACAAGACGCAGCTTAAAATCATCATCCCCTATGAGAGTAATTAAACTGCCATCAAAAGATACCGAACTCTTACTTCCTTTAAAATCATAACGCGTACCAATTTCCTTAGAGGCCTGATTCACCGCATTTGCGGCTTCCTGTAAATCAGTACGGCATACCACATCAAAAGAATAATCTTTAGCCATAATTGTCTCCTTGATAAATCATTAACATGCCATAATAATAAAAAGAATAAATTACTAATTATCTTACCATACCACAAAAATTATATTTTAAAAGGAAGAATGTTTTAATACTTTTAGTATATCACATTTACATTATTCAATATATGTTTTCCCTATTTAAATGATAAATGCTTTCATCTGGAAATCATATCCTCGGTACAGTATAATAAAATAAAGTATTTTATTATATAATTTTATTCCGATAAGGAAAGGAAGGTATTTAAGATGCCACTTGTAGGAACTACTGAAATGTTTAAAAAAGCATATGATGGTCATTATGCAATTGGCGCATTCAATGTCAATAACATGGAAATCATTCAAGGAATTATGGCAGCCGCAAAAGAAAAACAATCTCCTGTTATTCTCCAAGCATCAGAAGGTGCTCGAAATTATGCAGGTCAAGAGTATATCGTTGGGCTTATTAAAATTGCTCTTCAGGACTACCCTGAAATTCCCACCGCGCTCCACCTTGATCACGGTTCCTCTTTTGAGATTTGCAAAGCCTGTATTGATGGCGGATTTACTTCCGTTATGTACGACGGCTCTAAACACTCTTTTGAAAAAAATGTACGTATTACAAAAGAAGTCGTAGCTTATGCCCATGATAAAGGCGTCGTAGTAGAAGCTGAGCTGGGACGTTTAGCCGGTGTAGAAGATCTGGTCAGTGTTGACGCCAAAGATGCTATTTTTACCGATCCCGATCAAGCGGCGGAATTTGTTGAACTGACAGGTTGCGACTCACTCGCTATCGCTATCGGCACAAGCCATGGCGCTTATAAATATAGTGGAGAACCTTATCTTGATTATGAACGTCTTGAAAAAGTCGGCCAACTGCTCCCTGATTATCCGATCGTTCTCCACGGCGCCTCTACGGTTATCCCTGAATTCGTAGAAAAATGTAATCAATTTGGAGGAAAAGTCTTAGGTGCCAAAGGTGTACCGGAGGATATGCTCCGTAAGGCTGCCCAGATGGCCGTCTGTAAAATTAATATTGATACAGATATCCGCCTTGCTATGACAGCCGCCATTCGAGAAAGCATATTTAAAAATCCGGAAAATTTTGACCCCCGCGGATACCTGAAACCGGCAAGAGAGGCTGTAAGGCAAATGGTCATGCATAAAATCGAAGCTGTTGTGGGTTCGGCTAATACCATTTAATATCTTCATTCTAAACTATAACTGCCACTGGATACATCACGTCAATCCAATGGCAGTTTTAGTTTAGTTGAAATCATGTCTAAACTATAAAAAGACAAGTTCAAACAACTCGTCTTCTTATATTCATCTCTTATGCTTTTTTAGCAGCTTCGCAAATTACAGTAAAACCAGCGGGATCACTGATAGCCAATTCAGACAACATCTTACGATTTACTTCGATACCAGCCTTTGTCAAACCTGCAATCAATCTGCTGTAAGTCAGCCCATTCATACGAGCTGCCGCATTTATACGGACAATCCAAAGCTTACGGAACTCTCTCTTCTTCGCTCTACGGTCTCTTCTTGCATAGTAGAGAGCCTTCATTACCAATTCATTCGCTTTTTTGAATTGGGCATGGCGGGCACCTCTGTATCCCTTCGCCATTTTTAAAATTTTTTTATGCCTTGCGTGTGCGGTTACACCAACCTTAACTCTTGCCATTCTCTAAATCCTCCCTATTATCCGTTCGGCAGCAATCTTGCTACGCGTTTGTAATCAGATTTGGAAACCAGTGCTGCTTTTCTAAAATTTCTCTTTCTCTTTGGAGATTTTTTTTCGAGAATGTGGCTTTTAAAAGCCTTATTTCTCTTAAACTGGCCGGAGCCGGTTTCGGTAAAGCGTTTTGCCGCAGCGCGGCGGGTTTTCATTTTCGGCATTTTCATTTCTCCTTTATTATGCTTTCGGACCAACAACCATAGTCATGTTACGTCCTTCCAATTTCGGTGGCTTTTCACGAACAATAGAATCACCAAGTTCTTTCGCAAATCTTTCAAGAACTTCTCCGCCAAGCTCCGGATGAGTCATTTCCCTGCCACGGAACATAATTGTAACTTTGACTTTATTCCCATCTGCTAAAAAACGCTGTGCATTTTTCAACTTGACATAGAAATCATGGTCTTCTATATTGGGGCGAAGTTTGACTTCCTTAAGTTGGAATACCTTCTGTTTCTTCTTCGCTTCTTTATCTCGTTTCTGCTGCTCATATCTGTATTTTCCGTAGTTCATGATACGGCATACCGGCGGTTTCCCGTTCGGTGCAACTTCTACAAGATCAAGACCTTTTTCCTCCGACAAACGGATGGCTTCATGGAGCGTCATAACTCCCAACTGTTCGTTTGTATCGCTGACTACCCGTACCTCTCTGGCACGAATCTCCTCATTGATACTGAGTTCCTTTCCTATTCTTTTCACCTCCGAAAAAGAAATTCATTGCAAGTAAAAAGCGGACAGCATATACTATCCGCTTCCGAATTCATACATGAACCTTAGTAGCTTTCGCCATGTAAGGTGAGAAGCGGATGACTTCTGCTTGCAATCAGTTACTCGTATATAATAAGTGATTCCACAAATAATGTCAAGCAAAGAGTGGAAACTTATTCCGACAGATCGTCACGAAGGACACGATGCGCCATTCCTACAGCAACCTCATTAAACCGGAGAACGCCAACCCCCACATAAACTGCGACACATAAATGTTCGTGCCACCGGGCTACACCGATTTTTCCGCCTACATTCATTCCCAATGACTTTAATTTTATCTGTTCGATAGCGGATTCCACCGCCCCCAAAACAGAGCCGTCACCTACATGGGTATCACTGATGACATGTTGACGTTGGGCAGCAACGATAGCCGATTCATAAATCTTAGGCAGAATATCTAAAAACTTTCCACCAAAATTAACCGCTACCGCGCGAATTTCCAGTTTGGCCAATTCTTCCCGAAGGATACTTTCTTCCACCCTCGTTTCAGAAAGTGCCATACGCAGCGCCGCCCGGCCAACATCACCACTTTGATATTCTTTATCCATATCAATATGACCTATCCCTAATCTCACGAATCAGATTGGAAACAAATACAGCCACTGGTAGAGAGCCTTCATCACCATTTTTACGGCTTCGAACCGAAACAGTATGTCCATTCATTTCCTTATCACCTACAACAAGCGTATAAGGAACCTTTTCCATCTGTGCCTTACGGATCTTATATCCTAAAGTATCATTTCCCTCTTCAATTTCTACACGTACATTGGATGCAGAAAGTGCGTCTGCCACAGATCTTGCATAATTCATATGTTTTTCTGTAACGGGAACCACTTTGACCTGAACTGGCGCAATCCAACTCGGGAATGCTCCGGCAAAGTGTTCAATCAAGATACCAATGAACCGTTCCAGGGAACCATATCCTGCTCTGTGCAGCATAACAGCTCTATGCTTTTCTCCATCTTCCCCCACATAGTTTACATCAAAACGTTCCGGCAGCTGCATATCCATTTGAATAGTGCCGCACTGCCATGTACGCCCAAGGCAGTCTTTGATGTGAAAATCCAGTTTAGGACCATAAAATGCGCCATCACCTTCATTAATAACATAAGGAACACCGGCCGCTTCAACAGCATCCCGTAATGCATTTGTAGAAATTTCCCACAGCTCCTCAGAGCCCATGGAATTCTCAGGACGCGTGGACAGCTCCACATGATATTCAAGTCCAAAAACACTGTATAATTTCCTATACATTTCCATAGTCTTAATTACTTCATCTTTCATCTGATCCTGCGTCATGAATATATGAGCATCATCCTGTGTGAACACACGGACACGGAATAATCCATGAAGCGCACCATGAAGTTCATGGCGGTGTACAATCCCAAATTCACCCACGCGTTTTGGTAATTCCCTATAAGAGTGCTGGTTTGTTTTATAGTATAAAATCCCGCCAGGACAGTTCATTGGTTTTACAGCATAATCTTCTTCATCAATCTGGGTAAAGTACATGTTTTCTTTATAATGATCCCAGTGACCGGACTGTAGCCACAACTTTTTAGAAAGGATAATTGGTGTCATAATTTCTTCATAGCCAAATTCACGGAACAATTCCCGCTCATAAGCTATAAGTTCATTGCGAATAACTATTCCTTTCGGATGGAAAAACGGGAATCCTGGTCCCTCTTCATGGAAAGAGAATAGATTTAATTGTTTCCCCAATTTTCTGTGGTCACGCTTTTCCGCTTCAGCACGGACAAAGAGAAATCGATCCAGCTCCTCTTTATCAAAGAATGCGGTTGCATAAATACGCTGGAGCATTTTATTGTGTTCATCACCACGCCAATAAGCACCGGCCACTGTCATCAGCTTAAATACTTTTAACTTGCCTGTCGAACGAACATGGGGACCTCTGCATAAATCGGTAAAATCCCCTTGTGTATAAGTCGATATGATCGCATCTTCCGGAAGATCCTGTATTAAGATAACCTTATAATCCTGGTTTCTGCTCCTGAAAAATTCTAATGCCTCATTTCTACTCAAAATCTTTTTTTCAATAGGCAGATTTGCTTTAGCAATTTTAGCCATCTCTTTTTCAATAGCAGCAAAATCTTCCTGACTAAAAACATGGTCAGATTCTAAATCATAATAGAACCCATCATCAATTGCCGGTCCAATTGCAAATTTCGTTCCAGGATACAAATGCTGAATCGCCTGTGCCATTACATGAGCGGCTGTATGCCGAAGTGTAAAAAGCCCCTCCTTATCTGCTTTGGTAAAGAATTCAACCTGCGTTCCATCAGTAATATTATTCCGGATATCAGTTAATTCTCCATCTACTTTAGCCACCAATACATCTTTAGCAAGACTATTGGAAATTTTTTTCGCAGCTTCAAACAGTGTCACTTCATTTTCAAAGTGTAGTTCCTTCCCATCTTTCAACCGAATTGTTATCATAATCTTTCCTCTTTTCTTTCCGGAAATACCTCCCATATATTAGAGAAAAATTTCCTAAAAATAAAAAACTTCCATCCACAAGGGACGAAAGTTTAATTCCGTGGTTCCACCCAAATTAGAGCTAGTACTCCGCTTAAATAACTTATAACGCAGTCAACCGTGAAAACATACTTAATTCTGTTTCCCTGTTTAAGAGTGGTAATATAACCATGACAATATCCGCTTACACCAGCCGCAGACTCTCTATGCATGTACAATGGAAATATCATGTCTCTGTCATCACATTATGAGTATAATATTACACTCTTTTTATTTTATGTCAAGAATCTATTTCAAAAATCCCCCTTATAATAAAGAAAAATTTCATACCTCTTCAAAATAAACAACAGATTCTGTATTTCGCAAATCATTTTTAAACACCCTTTTCTGTCCATAGTGAGGCAACCGCAGAGACATTGCGGCCGCCGGAATATGCAATCCCAACTTATCTTTTCTGAAGTCAAATTCTAATAAATCAACTTTTTGCCTGCGGAGTGATTCCATAAAAGGACGGATACTTTCTGAATCTTTAAATTCCATATATAAATCTATCCTTTTGGAATTTTTATGTAATTTTTTATCAAGAGGCGCCAATACACGAAATATAAACAGAATAAAAATAACTGCCAAAAGAGTACCTTCAGCAAATCCAATTCCGGCGGCCAGTCCCACTCCCGCACATGCCCAAAGTCCTGCAGCAGTAGTAAGACCCTTCACCTCACTTCGTCCGTTCATCATAATCGTACCCACTCCAAGAAAACCGATTCCACTGATTACTTGAGCACCAAGACGAGTGATATCTGTATTCATATTTGGGAATTCTCTAAATACATATTCATTTACGATCATTGCCATAGCCGCGCCAATACACACCAACGCATGTGTTTTTATCCCTGCGCCTTTATTTTTGTACTCCCTGTCTAACCCGATAATCACCCCTACAAAAGTCGCCAAAGCAAGCCGAAGACAGATTCCCGTCACGTTCCACTCTTTAACAAGATTCATTACTGTATCAAACATATCTATCACTTCCCGTCCGCCTTATCCGCCTTATATGTAAGAAATATTGAAAATCATTTTTTAACATAAGCAAGGTCTCTCGCCTTATAAAAAATGATTTTCAAGTCTTGCTACAAACTATATTTTAATTTTGGTTCTTTATGAACTCCATTATCGCTTTTTTCTTTTCTTCTAAAAGCAGCTTATCCCCTCTTGTTTCCATATTAAACCTAATCAGGGGCTCCGTATTGGAAGCGCGCAAATTAAACCGCCACTCCCCGAAATCCATCCCTAGTCCATCTATATGCTGAATTTCTTTCGCATCTTTCGCATATTCCTTTTCAACAGCCTGCATCACTCTATCAACATGACTTGCCGGCAGATTAATTTCCCCACTGCATGGAAATTCTTTTTCCAAATCGGAAACAAGCTCATAAAGAGATTCATTTGTTTCACTAATAATTTGCGCTACAATCAGCCAAGGAATCATCCCGCTGTCACAATAGGAAAAATCTCTGAAAAAATGGTGGGCGCTATTTTCTGCACCATAAATACCGCCAACTTTACGCATAGTTTCTTTCATAAATGCATGTCCACCTTTTGATTCTACAGAGATTCCCCCCAGCTCCTTACAAACTTTCTGTACACACCAATATACGCGTGGATCGTGGATAATAGTTTCTCCTTTATACCGATTCAGGAAATATCGAGAAAGTAAAGCCACCATATAATAGCCTTCTACAAAATTCCCCTTATGGTCTATAAAAAAACACCGGTCGAAGTCACCATCCCAGGCTACACCCATATCGGCACCATCCAACAAGACCTGATTTATCAAAGGTCGTCTGCATTCCTCCAGCATAGGATTAGGTACACCATGAGGGAATGTTGCATTTGGTTTCATATACTGTTCCGTAAAATGAAACGGTAAATACTTCTTTAAATTTTCGAAGCAAATATTGGCACAGCCATTTCCTGCATTGACAACAATTTTTAACGGCTTCATTTTAGAAATATCCACAAAAGATAAAAGGCTCTGAATGTAATCTTCTATAATTTCTTTTGTATAAACATGTCCTTTTTCAGCACAATTTTCAAACTCACTTGAAAAAGCAACTCTTTCAATATCCTTAAGACCGGTATCTGCGCTGACAGGTATTCCTTTTTCCCGAACGATTTTAATTCCATTGTTATTTGCCGGATTATGACTGGCAGTAATCATAAACCCGCCATCCAACCCATAATAAAAGGTGGTGAAGTACATCATCTCCGTCCCACAGAGACCGATGTTATATACATCAACACCAGCATCATTCATTCCTTGAATTACAGCATCAGCAATTGATAGGGAACTAGGCCGGATATCATATCCCACGCTTATCTTCTTAGGATGGTATAATTGTGCATATGCACGAGCCACACGATAAGCCAATTCCTCATTCACTTCCGTAGGTACGATCCCACGTATATCATAAGCCTTAAATCCAGAATGGCGCATTTTTGAAAAATCTCTCATTATACATCCTCCTTCTCTTTCTCTATTCTTTTCAGCATCTGGGCGTATCCATCGGCGCCATAAGCAAGCGACCTTTTTACGCGGCTGATTGTTGCCGTGGATGCTCCAGTTGCTTCTTCAATCTTGTCATATTTTTCTCCATGCCTAAGCATACGGGCCACTTCAAGCCGTTGTGACATATCATGCAGTTCATTAATTGTACAGAGGTCCTCAAAAAATTCATAGCACTCTTCCCTGGTTTCCAATTTCAAAATAATATCAAACAAATTATCTGTCAGTGGATTTACCAAACGCTGATTTACACTCATCACAACCTCCTTAATACACTTTTGATAAATATTCGCTCCCTTAATAATTAAAGATCTTTCTCACTTTAATGCATTATAGCATTTATGTGATACCACAAGCAAAATATTCCTATATTTTATAATATCGGTAAGTTAGTATTGACATTTTCAGATATAGAGCGTAATATATTCCCATCTTAATCCTTATGCAACGCATAACGGCAAACTTCAGAAAATTCATCATGAGTAGCGGAGGGACTGGCCCGGTGAAACTACGACAACCTTTCCAATGGAAAACGGTGCCAAATCCAGCGGGTATTCTGCTCGAAAGATGATATGATTTATTACTTTCATCTTTTGATGAAAGTTTTTTATTATAAAGGAGCATTATATGATTGAATTAAAGCACATAAACAAAATCTATAACGGCTTTAATGCATTAAATGATATCAGTCTCACTATCAAGGATGGTGAAATCTGCGGCATCATCGGACAATCAGGCGCTGGGAAATCTACGCTCGTCCGCTGCATAAACATGCTGGAACCGCCAACTTCAGGAGATGTTATCGTGAACGGAAGAAATATGGTCACCCTTTCAAAAAGAGAACTCCGTGAAGAACGAAAAAAAATCGGCATGATTTTTCAGCATTTTAATCTCCTGTCCAGCCGTACTGTATATGAAAATGTGGCATTCCCTCTCGAATTATCAAATGTACCTCAAGGAGAACAAAAAGAACGCATTAATGATATCTTAGAATTAGTCGGACTAGCAGACTACAGAAATAAATATCCCGCACAGCTTTCCGGCGGACAAAAACAACGCGTCGGCATTGCCCGCGCCATTGTCTCCAACCCATCCGTCCTTCTGTCTGATGAAGCAACAAGTGCCTTGGACCCGGAAACAGTAAAATCCATTCTCCAATTGCTGAAAGATATTAATAAAAAACTGGGAATTACCATCGTTATGATTACACACCAAATGGAAGTCATAAAAGAAATTGCCCAGCATGTAGCTGTTATTGAACACGGGAAAATTATTGAAGAAGGTTCTGTCATTAACCTTTTCACAAATCCTCAAACAGAAACACTAAAAAAATTTGTCGGTTCCGTCATGTCTTCTGAACTGCCCGCACAGCTTTCCCACATGAATATACATCCTACAAAAGAACATGAATCTGATAATATACTTATTTCACTCTCGTTCCGTGGTGATGTAACTAATGAACCGATTATTGCCCAATTGATAAAAAAGTATAATCTTAACGTAAGTATTCTTTACGGCTCCATCGACTACATCCAAGATATTTCTTTTGGCCGCCTGCTCATTATGATTAGTGGGCATTTGGAAGATCTTACAGACGCGCTTACACATTTAAACGCTTTACCAATTACAAGTGAGGTGATCGGATATGTCTCCCGTAATAACTAATTTACTTTTAAAAAGTCTGGCTGAAACCCTTTATATGCTTTCCATTTCTGCCTTTATCGCGGCAGCCGCAGGCATACCCCTAGGAATACTTCTCGTTGTTACAGAGAAAAATGGAATACTTTCCTGCCCGATTATTAATAAGCCACTGGCTTTTATCGTTAATGTTATTCGTTCCATTCCCTTTATTATTCTCATGGTAGCAATTATCCCTCTTACCAGATTAATTACGGGTACCTCTATTGGTACCACCGCTGCCATCGTTCCGCTAACCTTAGCAGCAATCCCTTATACCGCCCGCATGGTTGAAACTTCTATCCGTGAAATTCCGTCGGGCCTTATTGAAGCTGCCGAATCCATGGGCGCTTCTCCATTCCAAATCATCCGCAAAGTTTTAATTCCCGAAGCACTTCCTTCTGTCATTCAAAACATGACCGTTGTTATAGTCTCCCTCATCGGATCCTCCGCTATGGCAGGAACCATTGGCGGAGGCGGCCTCGGTGACCTTGCCATCCGTTACGGATACCAGCGCTTCCAGGCGGATGTCATGATTGCCACAATTATTGTCTTAGTCATTATTGTCCAGTTTATGCAGTTCACCGGTAACCTTTTGTCAAAGAGGGCAAACAAGAAATGAAAGACCATATAGGCTTTATTTGACAGTGATTTCATTCCCATATTTAGAAGTAAACATTACATAATATTTGCACACGCAAAAAATCTCCTTCGATTTATTCATTGCAGTTTTCGTACCGCAATTTTACATCAATCGTAAGGAGATTTTTCTTGCTTGTAAAATCTTGCTGATGAATATTTACTCTCCTCTGTCTATATAAAAGAATATCTTTTTTACAAAAGCCTTTCTTCGTTATTCATTATGAATAATTCTGTTCTTATTCCAGCAATGCATTTTTTGCCAATTGATCAGCCATTTCGTTGTACATGACGCCTGTATGGCTTGCCACCTTATGAAAATGAACCGTCAGCTGTCCTTTTATTAATTCATAATACTCCCGCAGCGCTTTTGTTCCCCGTTTATTCGCTTTCCACTCTCCGGTACACCATTTCTCTATACCGACATAGTCATAATATAAATTTATCTCCGAGATCCCTTTTTCCAAACATTTTCCCATCGCAAACACTGCACCATGTATTTCTCCCGCCACATTCCGCATCTGCGCTTCTTCTGCATCAATAATTTTCTCTGCATAAGTTTCAACAGTTCCATGGTGGATAAAGACAACCCCAAACGAAAAGGTATCGGGAATTGTCGGAATATAAGAACCGTCTACATATACCGCCACTCTTAATTCGTCTTTCAAGGCTTTCACCTTTTTATCAGTAACATCCCCCAAGAATTCCATTGCTTCTTCTTTTGTAAAAAAGCCTTTGTAGGACGCACCGGGATATCCAATAACCTGCAATTTACAGTCATCCCAACTTGTAAACAAACCGGGTTTCCTGCCGGATTTCACAGCATACCATAATTTTTTTTTCACAAAAATGCTCCTTTATTATTCATATCCATAGGCTGCCTGTGGTAGTATAATAAAAACTAAATTTATTAGAGGATCATTATGTTAAAATTCAATTTATTACACACTTTCCCTGCTTTTACCATCAAAAACTATCGGACTTTTTTCCTTTCCCAATGGGTTGCTCTCATGGGGCTTTGGATGCAGCTTACTGCACAGCAGTGGCTTGTTTATGAAATTACTGATTCCCCTCTGCTGTTAGGTGTTCTGAGTACTATGCAATATATGCCAAGCCTCCTTTTCACACTGTGGACCGGTTTTTGGATTGATCGCCACAAAAAGAAAAGTATTTTGTTGGGAACACAGCTTATGTATATGCTCCAGGCTTTTCTTTTAGGGCTCATCCTGTGGAGCGGTCATACTGATTATTATTGGATTCTTCTTTTTGCATTTTTTCTCGGTACCATAGACTGTATTGATCTTCCCGCACGGATGGCTTTCATGCCTTACTTAGTGGGAACACAATACCTGAAAAGTGCAGTCAGCTTAAATTCCACCAACTTTAATATTACAAGAATGCTTGGTCCCATTTTAGCAGCTTTTCTTCTTAGCTATCTCAGCTACAGTACTATTTTCTTTTTGAATGCACTCTGTCTTATCCCTATTATCATTGTCTACTTGCGTATAAAAGTGGATGAACCCCAAAACCATACCATCTCAAACGATATAATAGGAGAAATCAAGGCAGGTCTCAGATACACGTTGCATCATAAAGTTATTTTATCCAATTTGCTTGCGGTCGCAGTTGTCAGCGGTTTGATTCTTAACTTCGGTACTTACGGTCCACCCTTTGCGGATAGAGTACTCCATGCCGGATTAAACGGATTCAGCAAAATACTTTTTTCTGTTGGTACCGGTTCCATGATTGGTGGACTGATTTCCGCATCAGGAATATCCAAGCCGAAACAGACTCTTCCTTTTTATTCAGCTCTTTTATGTGGTTTATGCTTAATTATCATCAGTCAGACGAATTCGCTTTATCCAGCACTTCTTCTTTATGCAGGAATCGGGTTCACCGCTATTATCAGCATCGTCAATTTTAATACAATCATCCAATTTTCAACGGCACGCAGCTACCTAGGACGTATCATGAGCTTATATGCCCTTGTATTTTTAGGTGCAACACCATTTGGCAGCCTTATTGTCAGCAGCATGATTGAATATTCTGGAACCTCAAATGGTCTTCTTTCCATTGGGCTCCTTGATATAATGTTTATTCTCCTTATCAAATATCTCTACTGGAAATAACGCAAAAGAGACCCTTTTATCTGTCACACAACTCTCTTTAAAATCAATGTCTCATTTTCCCAAAATTTTATTAATTATCTGGGTCGTAGAATACCCCTTTACAAAAGGAAGTATTCTGACTTCCCCCGCATACTCTTTTCCAATAACATCCTCCACACTATAGTCGCCGCCTTTTACCAAAATATCCGGTTCCAGACATTTTAACAATTCCAAAGGGGTTTCTTCATTAAAAATGACAACTTCATCCACACACCTCAATGAGTTAAGCATAAATGCCCGATCCAATTCCGAATTAACCGGCCTTCCTTCACCCTTAAGTTTTTTTACGGATTCATCCGCATTAAGACCTATAATCAAATGCTCCCCCAATGCCGCCGCCTGCTGCAGATAAGTGATATGTCCCTTATGAAGGATATCAAAGCATCCGTTTGTGAAAACAACAGTTTCTCCTTGGGATTTCCACGCATCCACCTTACTTTTTGCTTCCTCCCAGCTTATCGGGATATAAACCGTCCGCATCATATTGGAGCCGCACCATGCGTCGATCATTTCAGTGTGGCCGACAGGATAAGTTCCCACTCGAGACACCGCAATTCCAGCTGCCGTATTTGCCAGTTCAAGAGCGGTGATCATATCCAAATTAACAGCTGTTGCAGCTGCAAGTATGGCCATAACAGTATCTCCCGCTCCGGAGACATCAAAGACATCTTGTGCGACAGAAGCACAATGTGCACTTCCATTTTTATTAATACAGGTAATTCCCTTTTCAGACCGGGTTACAAAAATATTTTCTATCTGAAACGTTTCCCGCACCTTTCTGCCAATCCGTTCAATATCTGAATCATTATTATTGATGACGAATCCAGCGACATCAGATAGCTCTTTTATATTGGGGGTAATTCCATATGCACCTCTATATTTTGTCCAATCGCATCCTTTAGGGTCAATCAGTACCGGCACATCATACTCTTTCCCTTTTTTTATGATGGTTTGCGCCAACTGTTCTGTAATCATGCCTTTTTCATAATCGGACAAAACAATACTGCCTACTCTTTGCTGAAGCAATTGATCCAGCCATTTTAAAATATACTTGCATACTTTATCATCAGGATTACACCTTTCTTCAAAATCAAGACGCATCATCTGTTGACGGGCGCCAAGAATCCTGACTTTAGTCGTAGTATAGTACTCTTCTGACACGATAACTCCCGTATCATCAATCCCAGCTGCCCTTAATAACTCTGAAAGTGTATCTCCATCTCTATCATTTCCTCGCATACCTGCAATAAAAACTTGTCCACCCAAAGAGGATAAATTGGCAGCCGTATTAGCAGCTCCTCCCAAAACATTTCGCTGTGATTTCACTAAATTAATAGGAACAGGCGCTTCCGGTGATATGCGTTCCACATTTCCGGAAATATATCGATCAAGCATAATATCACCTATCACCGCTACTTTTATATTTTTTATATCTTCTCTTAGAAATCTTTCTCCACCTATTTTCATCGTTGCACCTAAACTTAATCAAACTATATTTATCTAAAATTTACTTTTTTATTATACCATTTTCTTTCTGTAACCCATGAAAATAACAAATCTTCTAATGGGTTCATCACAAAGCTGCTCGTTTCATACAAAATAGGCAGCCGTTTTATAACAGATTATACTTTTTCATTCCCGGTTGTATATTTCCCGCTCTTTTTCTGTGCCTCATAAAGCTCAAAGTATTTTCCCTTCTTCTCCAAAAGTTCTCCATGAGTTCCTTTTTCTATAATCTCTCCATGATCAAGCACGATAATCTGATCGGCATCACGGACAGTGGATAATCTATGGGCAATAATGATCGTTGTGCGATCCATTGCCAAGTCGTTTAATGTTTCCTGTATCTTTTTCTCTGTCTGGCTGTCAAGTGATGATGTGGCCTCATCAAAGATAACAATAGGAGGATTTTTCAAAAATACCCTGGCAATAGAAATCCTCTGTTTTTGCCCGCCAGATAACTTAACTCCGCGTTCTCCCACTTTTGTTTCATATCCATGGGGAAGCTGCGAAATAAATTCATCAGCAGCAGCCAATTTCGCTGCTGCTTTTATCTCTTCCGCAGAAGCCCCTTCTTTTCCATACCCAATATTTTCACCAATTGAATCTCCAAAAAGGAAAACATCCTGCTGCACGATTCCAATCTGTTTTCTTAAATCCTGTTGGCAATATTCTTTTATGTCTTTTCCATCTATCAATATTTCTCCCGATGAAGGATCATAAAAACGAAGAAGAACGTTGGCAAGAGTACTCTTCCCTGTTCCTGTCTCCCCCACGAAAGCAATCGTTTTACCTGCAGGGATATCCAAACTTATATGATGCAAGACCAAACGATTATCATCATAGCCGAAACTCATATCTTTAAAACAAATATCCCCTCTGACTTTATTAAAAACGAATGGCATTTCAGGATCCTCTATAGACGGCTTGGTATGCATAATTTCCTCAAAACGTGAAAATCCGGCCATGCCCCGCTGATATACTTCCGCCAATATGGTTAATCGGAATACGGGACGCATAAAAATATTCACATATAGTAAAAATGCAACAAAATCCGGCAATGTAAGTATATCGACAGAGATCATATATCCGCCCGCCAGCAAAACCACCACATTGATAAAATTCGTAAAGAAATTAATACTTCCTGAGAAATAGGCAACTAATTTATAGGAATTGAACCTTGTATTTCTAAGCTCCTTACTTTTACCACAAAAACGCTTCCGCTCAAAATCTTCCATGGCAAATGCCTTTATAAGGCGAATCCCTGATAAACTTTCTTCCGCTCTGGCACTTACTTCTCCTGCTTTTACACGGTTTTTACGAAAGGCATCTTTCATTTTCCGATTTATTTTTACTGTATGGAATGCTTTACCAATCAGGAGCCCGCCGATTAAAATGGCCAATGTCCAATTCATAATAAGCATGGCTACGATGGTTCCTGTCATGATGACAGCACAAAGTAAAACGTCATTGGGACCGCGAAAAGCCAATTCACTTACTTCCGTCACATCACTTGTTATACGGGATAAAAGCTGCCCCGTTTTTTCATTATCAAAATAACGGAAAGATAACGTTTCGATATGAGAAAAAAGATCATTTCTCATATCATGCTCAATAGATGCACTCATAATATGTCCATAATACTGTACAGAATAAGAAATAATAAATTCAAAGATATAAAGCAGCAACAGAATCGCGGATCCCCAAAAAAGTGCTGTCATGTTTTTAGAAGGAAGAACCTGATTAATAAGTTCTCTTACCATGACAGGAAAAATCAAATCAAGCCCCGCCATGGCAAAAGTCCCAATAATTACACCTATAAGCAGTTTTATATAAGGCTTGTAATAGTGCATAAAGTTTCTAATCATTATCATTCTCCCTGTTCCAAATATGCAGATCATAGGAACCGATTAAATCTCCATCCGGTGTTACCGCAGGCACTTCAATTCCTGCTGCATATTTCCCATCATCAGAAATAGAAATTGCCTGAATAGGCCCTTTAGTATGATATCGATTTAGCTCCTTTCCGTTGACTAAACTGATCACCGCAGCTCCATGCGCACCATAATCATGATTTCTTACATTCCGCCCAATAGCAATAGCTGCGATACCTGATGAGGAAAATGTAATTCCTTCCACTTCTGCTCCTGCTGTATATTTAAATTTATACGCCCCTTCCATATCAAAAAGATATACGCTATTACTGGAAGGATGTATAATCGGTGCGGGAATTTGCCAATTTGCCCGGTTAAATGTATTAATAGTTGTGAAGACAACACCTTCAGGCACGATATAAGCATCTCTACCGGCAGCGTTATACCAACCGCCGGCTACCTTATGTGGTTTTGAAAGGACCCGTTGCCAAAGTATACTGCCGTTCTCATCAAAAAGGATTCCTCTCCCATCACTGGTCATCGCAGACAAATACTCTCCATCCTCTGAATAATTAGGACCATTGCGTATCGTTGTTATCTCAAAAAGTGGTGCCGCCGGTATATCCTTAGCACTAATCAAAGTTCCTTTATCCTTGTCCAAAACATATATATTTTTATTATATTTTCTTTCTTCAGGCCCTGATTTGTCATAATTAGCAGAAGCAAACGCAAACCGCCCTGTTGCAAAAGATACACTGCCCCAATTAATCCAGCTGTCCATATTTTCATTGAGCGGGTACCGCCAGCGTTCATTCCCTCTTTCATCAAAGGAAATGATTCGGCTTATATAAGCTCTTGAATGATTCTTACTGACAGTAGATCGATAAAAAATGGCATATACATTCCCTTCCTTGTCTGTTTCTACATGAATCGGAATCGGATACGCGCGAATTTCATTTTCAACTCCAATAACATCAACTCCGTCAAATTTCCATAAGATATCTCCCGTTGCAACCTCTAAGGCGTAGAGCGTACCGGATGGGCTGCTTTCTCCGACATAGACAATCCTGTTATCTTTACTCAACGCCAACGAACGGATTTCACCAATTCCGATGGTTCTGGACCATCTTTCATATCCTTCTATAGAAAAATGATACATTTCCCCTTTTATGGTTCCGACAATCCATCCACGATTAACCGGTGAATAAAGAATCTCTCCGCCATCAAAGCCCATTCTGTCATAGTTTCTTCCTGCCACATCCCCCAGTGAAATAATGGTTTCTCCTTCAGCTTTTTCTCCATCGAACATTCCCCATGGCGTTTTATTTCCTGTCAGAAAGAACAGCAACAGCCAGGTCATCCCCAACAACAGAAAAATAAGCATTGTCTTCATCTTTTTCATAGATATAATTTTGTCCAATCATAAACTATACGCAGCGCGCCAAAATAAATCCCCTGCTGTGACAGTGCATACATGAGCTTGCTGATACCGGCTGCCATAATAGTCCCCATTAGGAACAGACATACTGCCTTTTCCCGCAAATCCCAGATTCCATAACTCTGCTGTTTTGCCAGAAACAACCCCCTGCTGACAACAGAAAGCGCCAGAGTTTGGGATCTCCTGATACATCTCGCCAAAAGAGGTTTCACTATATATGGCAAATGTCGGATAATCCGGGTTCTCCCTTTATTCCCATGGCTGCGCAGCTGCAGCGCAATAATAACTTCACCAGCTTCAGAGGCCAATACAGGAAAAAATCGAATGGCTGTTACCAGCATAAAGGATATTTGCGGCGACAGACGCCAGGATGAGAGCCCCTTTAAAAGCTGGCGAGGATCGCTGGTCCAGCATACAAGCAGCCCCAATGCAATCATAGATACAGATCTCATTCCCTGTATCGCACCATATACGATTCCCTCCTGATAAATATAAAGTCCGTCGGTCAGTGCACCTAGAACAGGAAATGTAGGACTGATCAGCATAAGAATAGGAGTACGTGGATTTTGTGCAAAGAACAATGCCTGGCTGGCAACAGATCCCCACAACCCAAATAAAATAAATACCGCAAGCACCTTCCACTTATATACGGGTGTTCCCGCAGCTATATGAAGCGCTATACTTATAGAAAACAAAATAAATAATGTCCGTGGATTATCCACAATAACCATAATCAGAGCAAAAAGAAACAGGACACACAATTTAGACCTTCCATCCAACCGTGAAAAGAAAGTATCATTGTTCGTACCTTCCCATAATTGCCTAAAGGACATGGCACATCACCTCCTTTACTGTTATACAGGGATCTATACCAAGGTATTCCGATAATTCAAGCATCGGTGGTATGGATAATCCCCCCATTCTAAGAACTTCTTTATTACTGAATATTTCATGAGGTGCCCCCACCGCTACAAAATGTCCTTGTGCCAGCACAAAGATGCGATCTGCCAGTGATGATGCCAATTCAATATCATGCGTACAAAAAAATATTGTTTTTCCTTGCTCCGCTGCATAGGAAAGGAGCATACTGAGACTTTCAAGACTTTTTTGATCCTGTCCCGTTGTCGGTTCATCTAATAAAAGAAGCTCATTGTCTCTTCGTGAAAGTAATGCTCCCAAAACGACGCGAAGGCGCTGCCCCTTTGATAAGGCAAGCGGGAAATCATCCCGATAATGATATACGTGAAGCTTGTGCAATAAAATATCCAATTCTTTTTCTGTCATTGTCTTATTATTCCACAACAATTCTTCCCGAACTGAATCATTTAGGAGCATCAGGTCTGCTTCCTGCAGCATATATCCAATATATTCTCTCCGCTTCCCTATCGATTTCCCATGAATTAAAATTTCCCCTGAGGAAGGCTCCTCCAACCCCGATAAGATATTCATGAGTGTTGATTTCCCTGCGCCATTAAACCCCATGAGTGCATTGATAGATCCCTTCTTGATTTTAAAATTCAATCCGTTTAATATATCAGAATCCACACCGGGATATCTGTAAGTGATATTTTTACCTTCTAAAATCAACTCATCACTACTATTTTCTGCTATATACGGCTCTATGGATTTTGGGAATTTTATACCTGCTCGCTTTATTTCCTCCACAGTCTTCTTCAACGAGTAAGATAATTTTTCCAATTTCATGAATCTTCCCAATTTAACGCTTTGCGGTTCACGAATTCCATATCCATCATTTTGGTCCAGGACATACCATGATTCATCCATTAATCCATCATATACAAAATGACCCTTATGCATAATACAAAGACGAGGAAACCACGCAGCCAGCTCATTAACCCTATGCTCAACAACTACAATAGTCATATGTTCTTCTCTCTGCAAAGAAACTAACAATTCAAGAAAAGACTGCACTCCCTGGGGATTCATCTGGCTCACCGGCTCATCAAGAATAAGCAATTTCGGCTTTGTCACTAATACGGATGCTAAGGCAAGCCGCTGTCTTTGTCCGCCGGAAAGCGCATGAATACTTCTTTCTTCCATCCCATCCAATCCCGTGCGTGCAAGAACTTCCTTAACCTTCTCTTTAACAGCAGAAGCTTCTATCCCTCTGTTTTCAAGAGCAAACCCCACTTCATCGGCAACGGTCATCGCAAAAATCTGATCGTCCGGTGTTTGGTATACCGTTCCTACTAAAACGCCTATCTCTTCCGCGGACATCGCTGCCGTATCTTTTCCATCCAAAAAGATTTTCCCGTCTATAGAACCATCCTCTTTATCCAGCAGTCCTGTCACCGCTTTTACTAAAGTGGATTTTCCACATCCGGATCTACCTGCAATAAGCACCATTTCTCCTTCTTCTATACGAAGATTGACTCCTGTAAGCGTATCCTTTTCTCTGGAAGTATATCGGCAAGATACATTTTGAATATCTAAAATCATGTTCCCATCACCTGCTTAAGCTTCTCTCCCATACGATACCCCATCCAGGCACCAATACTGCTGTATAGAATTCCATTAACCAGCATATAGAGGGCAATAAACCAATCGGCATAGTATAAACGATAAAAGAACATCATCTGCTGCATGTTTATAAAGGTAATAGACGCATCAGCTATACCTATCATTACCGCAATCAAAACAGCGTATTGTTCCGTGATTACTTCTTTTTTAAAGAATCCCCAAACCCATAGCACAAACTCTAAAACAACAATAGATACTGAGCAAATCAGGATTCCCACCAATGTAACACGCCCGAAAAGTATGGCAGACAGGAGCCAACGCATCAGGAAAAACAACGATAATACACCGGGACGCCTGAATAAAATTAACAACGCCATTAAAAGGAGGTATTGCACAATACCATTTAAAACCCCTGTTATAAGCCCCGAAAACGGCCCTAAGATAACATGAAAAAAGTCTCCCAGCAAAGTTACCGGCACAACAACGCCTCCAAAAGCAAGCGCGGCAAAAAGAGCCACCGTAATATCTCCCCGTGCGCCAATCCGGATAGTACATTCCCTCAGCTTTTTAAAGGATGCTATTACGAATGCTACACATGCCCCGGCAAAACTAATGGCAAATATACCTGTACTTTTTCTTTTTACAATCGTCAATGGAACTTCCGTTATTTTTGATATATTTCCATCAGTCAAAGTAATCCGTAAATTATAATTGCCTTCATTAATGGTAAATGGGTTTACATAAAGCGGCATGATAACCGGTTGGCTTACTTGCGGCAAAAGACCTATAGATGCTTCCATAGCATCAGTGTTATCATCACTCCAGCCGATACCTCCATCTTCAGTCCTGACCGAAATTAATCCCTTCTTCACTTCACCACCGGGCCGGTCCACAAGTTCTGCCACGAAATGAAGTGTTCTTGTATCTTTATTCGGATTTCTCATTTCAAGGAGAATATACGCTGCCGGCGTATTCAATAATGACGGCCAATCTGCAGGCTTGCTTCCTATAAGCCGATTCCTTATGTTCTCAAGAGTCACGTCACACACATACAATATATCTTTTGCTTCTCTTTGATCAACTTTTCCATCTTCATCTACAGGGACAATAATACGTTGTATATACCAAGTAGAATTTTTCTTTTCTTCAGAAGCTTCCGCAGTGGGCACCTCACTTTCGCCAATACTGAAATCAATTTTTTGTAGAAATTCTTTATCTCCATAACGAATTTCTACAGAAATCATATAATTTCCTTCTTTCAAATCCTTGTCACAAAAAAGAGAAATAGCCGAAAAGACTTGTCCATAGTTGGCCGGCAGCCTCCACTTTGCTGTAATCACATTGTCTTTTATCGTGCTCCACCCCTCCATTTTCAGCGCATGGATACCACTTGGCAGAGTCACTTTAATATCGGCCGTTTCTTCTTTCGGAAGATTTATGCTCTCAATATTTAAGAATAAAATTTGTGTACTCCCCGCGGGTATTATTTTATGTTTTTCTCCATTCAAACTGTAAGGGAACTGTACATCCAATTGAACTGATTCGTTCCCATAAACCGTCAAATGAAACAATGCTGAAAAGATCACTGCGAAAAGGAATAATATTCTACGAATCATGCTGTCCTCGCTCATAAGCTGTTTGCCGCCCTATGCATAGCAAACGATCTTCGCTTATCTTGTCTACATGAAAATATGATGCACCCATTTTCTGAGCTAATTCTTTTGCAAGTCCCAGTTTGATAAAACTCGATTCTGTATCAATTACTGCGGCCAGCATATGCCGATGTCCAATCCGCTCTGCTTCTGACAATGCATCTCTCACGGGATCCGTATTTTTATTAAGCGAATTAGTTGCTCTCCCATCAGTAATCAAAATTAACACCGGATCTTGTAACGGATCCTGCTTGTAAAGCCTGTCGAGCATATCTTCCGCTTTTATAAGCCCCTGGGCAAGTGGTGTTTTACCGCCAGTGGGAAGTGCTGCTAACTTCTTTTGTGCAAATTCTATACTTCGTGTTATCGGTAAAAGGACTTCCGCCCTATCCCGCCTAAATGCGATCATACCCACTCTATCACGTTTCTGGTAAGCATCCGCCAGCATTTTAAATACCACCCCCTTAACCGCTTTCATCCGTTCACGGGCACCCATAGATCCACTTGCGTCAACCAGAAATAGAAATATATTACCTGTCCTTTTTTCCCTTTCTTTCCGCCGGATATCCTCATGACGGATGACCACAGCGCATCCGTTGGATCGTCTGCCTTTTTGATGGGGTGCCGCTGCGCGGAGTGTGGCATCAATTGCAATATCATGCGTTTCCCCTTTAGGAATACCGGCTTTTACATACCGTCCCTGTCTTTCATCGCTTCTCGTCATATTTCTCTTTCCGCTGCCTTTTGGGGAAAATCGTTTTTTCTCGTTCTGTATCCAGAGCGGAGGAAGAATTACATGAGAATCTGCGGGATCTACTTTTTCATCATCCGCCCCCTGCGGAAATTCCGGCATATCCGATGATGATTCATCATTGTCACTCCCATTCCCCGCCGCTTCAACAATATGATTCTCGCTTGGATCCTCTCCATCATCACCAGGATCGTTATTTTCGGATTCCTGAGCTTTCTCTGTATTGTTTTTATCCGGATCTTCCAGTTCATCAGACTGCGGCAGTTCCTCTTCCCAGTTCTTTCTCATACGGTGGGGAAGTACAAATTCCGCCGCTTTTTCCAGATCCTTAGGCAATACATATCTTCTTTCTGCCAAGGCAGCCAATGCTCGTGCCGCTTCAATTAAATAGATATCCGCCCGATGTCCGGATACATGTGCTTTTAAAGCATATACCGATGCCAACTGTATCATGGCCGATGAAACAACCACTTTGGGCAGCAAGGACATTGCAGAATGTATTGCCTTCTTTATTTTTTCATTTTCCAATTTCCATAAATTACAAAAAGACGCACAATCCTTTTCGAAAGAAATAGTACGTTTTAATATCTCAACACGTGTATTTTCATCATGGATATTGTCAACATTTACGAAAAGCCCAAACTGATCCAAACAAGCCCCGGATAGCATCCCGCTTTCCGGATTTATCGCGGCAATAACGGTAAAACTCGTATCACACCGCAGTGATAATCCATCTCGTTCAAGCTGATACGCCCCAACTTCTGCAATATTTAAAATAGAATCCAGCAAATCCTCCCGCAATAAATTAGCATCATCTAAATAGAGCACACCTTGATCCGCTTCATTAATAATTCCGGGATACAATTTTTTCTGTCCGCTGTAAATGGCTTTTTCAGTATCAATGGTACCAAACAACCGGTCTTCGGTAACACTTACCGGTATATCCCGCCACGGTCTTTCAATCAGTTCCTGTGTGCTTCTCATCAGTGTAGATTTGCCAATGCCTCGAGGTCCGGAAATCAAAAGACCACCGGCGCGAGGATTTACCAGCACAATAAGTATGGCTGTTTTTGCATGATTTAGTCCCAATACAGCGGAAAAAGGAAAATTATTGCGCTTCATCATCAATAACCTGATCCACCTGCTCCCAATTCAATGTTTGTTCTTCAAATGGGCGGCGATGCATACGATGTGGGAGAACCATTCTTGACGCCGCTTTCAGATCTGCCCTGTTTACTGCCGTACGTCCTTCAACAGCTGCTATTGTTTCTGCCGTTTTAATCAATGTTATATCTGCCCGATGCCCATCAACCCCAAGCAATATAGATATTTTAGCGGCAAGAAGCAACAAACTGTCAGAAACCATAACCCGTGGAAGCAATTTTATAGCCTGCTCTATCCTCCCCACTTCTTTTTCCTGTTCCTCTTTCCAATCGGCAATAAACTTCTTCGAATCCGCCTCATATGCCAATCGGCGTTTTACAATCTCCGCCCTTTTCTCAGGATTTTGTTCCCCCGCAACTTTGACTGATAATGCAAAACGATCTAATAACTGTGGACGGATGTCCCCCTCTTCCGGGTTCATTGTTCCTACAAGAGAAAACTGCGCAGGATGGGAATAGGAAATTCCTTCGCGCTCCACTGTATTAATTCCCATAGCTGCCGAATCTAAAAGGATATCTACCGCATGATCGTCCAAAAGGTTAATTTCATCTACATATAAGATATTACGGTTCGCATCTGCCAAAATACCTGTTTCAAAACTACGGCGTCCTTCCCGTATCGCCATTTCAATATCTAATGTCCCTACTATACGGTCTTCTGTTGCACTGACCGGCAGTTCCACCACTTTCATCGGCAATAATATTACTGGAGGTTCTTTGGTGTCATACAATTCGTGACAGCTGTCACACCAGTTTGTTTTATTTTCAGGATCGTCATGATAATGGCACCCTTGAATACATTTCCGCGGCGGTAATAAATCCGCCAGTGCACGGACAGCCGTAGATTTAGCGGTCCCTTTTTCTCCCTGGATAAGAACACCGCCTAATCGGGGATTGACCACATTGAGTATGAGCGCCTTTTTCATTTCTTCCTGTCCGATAATCGCGGTAAACGGAAATACTCCCTGTCTTTTCATATGGCTTTCTCCTGTCTTCTCAGATACCGTTTAATAAAAAATTTTTTCAATGCGCATTCTGCTTCTGAACACCTTACTTGTCCGTTCTTATCAAGCCATCGGGAAAAGCATCCTCCGCCGCAAAGTGAAAAATACTCACACATTCTGCACGCTTTCATGGAGTTCCTAATGAACGCTCCTACCTTCCTGACATTTTCCGGGCACCTGCCTGTATTCACATTGCCCAACTTATAATCACTCTTTCCCATCAGTGAAGAACAGGCATAAATATCACCATGCACATCCACGAAAGCAGCTTCCCCATTCATAGCAAAACATTGCGGAAACTCATACTTCCCTGTCCTCTGCAGCATTCGTACCCGATCTTCCTGGGTAAAATGAATATGTTTTCCTGTAATTTCTTCCAACATATCCATTTTCTTTGCAGTCCTTTCAAGTGCTTTTTCCATTTGCTCGGCAGTGGGTGCATGTAATCTTTTTCCGCGCCCCTGCTCTCTGAGTATATCAAAACCAATCTGATGGACATTCCCATAAAAGTATGCCATATCAGCAATCCCATCCAGCTGCTCTACCGTGTCATCAGTTACGACACAAGTAATTCCGGCCTCTATATTTGACTCTCCCAGATTTTGGAAAGCTTGAATCACTTTTTGCGAAGATCTGTCTCCATCTTTTGAAACACGCAAGCTGTTCATAAGTTCAGGACGACCGTCACAAGAAATACCAATTCCTACATGATGGTCAAAAAGCCACTTTCCAATGTCTTTCGTCAGCAAAGCTCCATTCGTTTGTATCTGCATCTGTGCATTCACATGATTTTTCTCTACAAAATCCACTACTTTCCGGATTAAAGGAAATTGCAGCAACGGTTCTCCTCCGGAAAACTGGAGAAGAAATTGATTTTTCGACACATGCGCTAAAGCCACTGCAGCTATGGCAGTTTCTTCAGTCATATCAACTGGATCCTGCTCTGAAGCATAACAATAAAGGCACTTAAAATTACATCGGCCGGTTAACGTGAGCACAAGCATTCGAATTGGTGGAATTTCACACATTGTCATCCCCTTCGCCTTCCAATTCTCCCTCAATGGATAAATACAGATTTTTTAGTTCCTTCATTGTCTTTTCTTTTGCATTCCACAGCCCCCTTGCTTCAGCTTCAAGAAGCGTTTCGGTAATACGCTGCAACGCCCAAGGATTTACACGTTTCATCCAGTCCTGTACCTTTTCATCAAGTGCATATTTTTCTGCATACTTTTCATACATCCAATCTTCCATAACCTCGCTTGTCGCATCCCATTGGAAACTGACAGACACCATTTTTGACATATCGGATGCTCCTTTATATCCGTGATTCATCATACCGTTAATATACTTGGGATTAATCGACTCCATACGAAAAATACGCTTTGCTTCTTCCTGGACTGTCCTTACTTTTGGACGCAGCCGATCTGCACTGTCGCCGGCATAAGAATGGGGTGCTGATCCTCGTATACTTCTTACCGCAGCAATCATCCCTCCATGATAGGCGTTATAATCATCAGAACTGAGCATATTCGTTTCATGATTATCCTCATTCTTTACGGTGGCATCCATAACGGATAACCGTTTTCTGAACAGTTCCGGAGAATATTCACCTTTTACCGCTCCTCCATACGCATGACCGCCCCATCGTACAAAGACATCAGCCAAATCATCGACGGTCTGCCAATTTTTGGATTCCAAAAGCGCCGACACCCCAGCACCATAAGTCCCCGGCGCATCACCAAAAATTCTGTATGCTGCATTCCGCCAAGATTCTTCATGTGTCATCCCGCTTTTTTCCATTAAGCTGCTTTCCTCGGAAATATGTTTTTTGATATAGTTGTCATCTTCCAATTCATTAAGATCTGCTGCCAGTAAAACAGCTTTATCCAGCAATTCGACAACAGTAGGCATTGTGTCACGGAATAACCCGCTGATTCTAGCGGTCACATCTATACGGGGACGCATTAATTCAGAAAGGGGAATCACTTCCAACCGTTTAACCTGAAGGCTTCCTTTCTCCCAAACAGGCTTGATTCCCATAAAATAGAGAAATTCCGCTATACACTGACCATGGCTGCGCATATTGGAGCCTGACCAAAATACCATTCCTATATTTTCGGGATATTTTCCTTCATCGGCAATATACTGCTCAATGACCTGATTACCCAATCTTTTACCAAGCTCCCATGCTGCTTTTGTAGGAAGCACCCTCGGATCTAAGCCGAAAAAATTACGTCCGCTCGGTAAAAGATTGACTCCTCCAGTGTGGGGAGATCCTGACGGTCCAGGGAGTATGTACCGCGAAGAGAGCCCATCCATGATATGATCCATTTCCTCCGCAGTCTTCCATAAGCGCTGAATCAGGTCATGACATATATAGGAAAGTATACCTGCCACCTTCTTCTTCCACGATTCATTTTCCTCGGATATACAAGTTTCAAGAAGAGCTTTTTCTATTCCTTCATCACTGAAATCATAGGCCTCCAATATTTTTATAATATTTTTAGTTTCATTCCGTATTCTTGACATCAGCTCACTGTAAGTGATTTGAAACCGGGGATGCAACTTTCCTGCGTTGCCAATGATTTCATCAACGGTGGTGTCATATTTTTCCGCCCATATTTCATAAATTGACGGAATTTCCCCGTTATCCAATCGCAGAAACTGGAGAATTTCATCGATAAGGATTTCTCCTTGGGGTGCTTGTCCCAATATATGAAGTCCCATATGGACTTCACCATTCTTCAATTCTTCAAGGTATTGATGAAGTTTTCCGACATATTCTGGAAAAGGCTTGTTCTCATCATAAGGTATTTCCCCGTCTAATTCGGCTTTTTCGGCAAGTTCTCTGATCATCGGCTCCAAAGAGCCTGCATTTTCCGGTTGTATTTGCATAAAATGGGCATACTCGTCCATCATCTTTTCCAATTCTGCCAGCTCATCATAAACACCCGCTTCGGCAAGTGGTGCCGGCAAATGATCAACCAGACATGCTGCACTTCTTCTTTTAGCCTGTATACCTTCCCCTGTAATTGTCATATGGTAAGGATAAATATTAGGCAGGTCCCCCAATGACAAATCGGGATAACTTTCCCTATCCAGCCCCGCTCCCTTTCCGGGAAGCCATTCCAGATTCCCATGTGTCCCTACATGGATAACAGCATCCGCTTTCCATTCATCACGAATCCATTGATAAAAGGAAATATATTGGTGAGTAGGCGCTACATAAGGATCATGATAAATCTTGGCAGGACCCATCCCATATCCGCGAGGCGCCTGAACGGTAATAAAAATATTGCCGTCCATAATTCCGGGAACCAATAAGTTTTTATAATCATCAAGCATAACTTTACCGGGAGCCTCTTCCCAGTCTTTTTCCATCTGTCGCTTTACCGATTCAGGAAATGTTGCAAAAAAGTCAATATACGCCTTAGAAAAATTTTTATTACATTCTTCTACTTGTTTATCAGTAAGCATGGATATGTCATTTGTCGCATGAGTAGTTAAGGTATTAATAAAACTCTCCGTATCTTCAGGAATAAAATCAACCCGGTATCCTTCCCCCTTCATACGCTGTAAAAGCAAACGGATACTTTCAATAGAATCCAAACCGAATGCGCTTCCGATGCTTGCGTTAGTGGGCGGATAATTATGGAAAATAATTGCGATTTTTTTATCTTTATTCTCTTTACTGCGCAATAACGCCCATTTTTTTGCCTTGGAAACCATAAAAGCCATACGCTCTGAAATAGGAAGATATTCCACCTCTCCATTTTCCTTCATATGTTTTGCCGCAACAGGCACACCATGAATAATTCCGTCAAACTCCGGCATGGAAATACTAATGGATATTTCCACGGGATTCATGCCTTCTTTGGATTTCGCCCATTCCTGTTCAGGCATGATTAAGGAATATCCCTCCAAAACAGGAATGCTTATTTCTTTTAGTTCCTCTTTTGTGATAGAACCTGATGCTGTAAAAGAAAATTTCAAGGTATTAACAATTATATCTACTGCCGGCCTCCCGTCTGCCATGAAGTAATTATGAAATACTTCGCTAAGCGTAGGCATTCCCATTTCGGAAACAGGAAGTCCGTTAGTAAATACGGCAATTGCATTCATGCCCTGCCTTTCACATTCACGAATAAACGCATTCTGATACTGTAAATCTCCCCATATCCACTCATCTCTGTAAAAAATCATCCCAACCGTTGGTCGGTCCTCTCTGCAGAACATTTTTTTATATCTTCTCAAATCGGTTGTACACAGTTCCGGCAGTCCAGGATGATATATTCCTGCCCAGCAGTAAGCGGACGGTTCTGCCGGCATCTCCCCGCCTTTATTCGTTATAAATTGCAAAAAGAGCCACAAGTTTTTATAATTTTTGATTCCGCTGTAAAAACTATACTGCTTAATCTTTTCAACATCCGCTTCACTTACTCCGTTCCGCGCCTCTTCCTCCGCAGATCCCGCAGCATCCATGTAGTACGGAATCGACTTAGCCGCAAAAAACGCCAGACATTTATCCCAAAACATCGTCCGGATAGTCGTTCCCATAAAACGAATCATAACTAAATCGGCATCGCCAAGTTGTTTTTCCCAGATTCTGCTCCATAAAGAAGTACTTTCTACTTTCAGCGTCTCATATTCCGCCGGAACAAGCCACTCTCTTTTTAATTCACTGCAGGCTTTGCGCATCATAAAGAAACGACGGTCTACATTTGTTAAATAAATAACTTTCCCTTCCATTTATCTCCTCATATAATTAACTATTTAATAAAAATATGGTTATTCCCACAATTCCGGATAAACAGCTCGTGCAACAGCTTCAACAGAATCCGTTACATGTTGGGACATTACATACTTATACCGTTCCGAAAAGAAAATAAACTGATTATTCTTAACAGCTTTTACATCCTGATAAGCAGGATTTTGCATAAGCTCCTTTTTAAACTCATTTTCATCATCCCCTTCCCGCGTTTTCCACACAGGAAGTAAAAATACATCCGGATTTATGGAGGGGATGAGTTCATTCGACAAATAAACACCGGCGCCTTTGGGAATATCAATACCATCTGCGCCATTTTTTACATGCGCCATTTTCAATATTTCATTAAACAGCGTGCCCCGCTTCCCGATAATTCCGCGGAAGGAAAGCGCGACAACTGTCTTTTCCTGATTAGGACTTAATACCGACAATTTCTCCTCTATGGCTTTTCGCTTCATACGCATGCGGGAAACAACCTGATCTCCCCGTTCGCTTTCCCCCACCGCCTTAGCCATTCCCTGCACTTTCAGTTCTACTTCATCCCATGTAGTCGCTGTAACTGACACATATACAGGAACTCCCATACCTGACAGGACTTCTGTTATTCCGTTTGAGACAGCAGAAGATATAATTACTAAATCAGGATTCAGCTCCATAATATTTTCGGGATTCAATTCAACAACATGCCCCACCGCCTCACGCTGCGCTTCAGTAACAAAGGTGATATCAGGATTCCCCGCATATTTGCTGAGACCAACAATTCGGCTTATATCCACTAAATCAAGAAGCACTTCATCTGTTCCATAAGTAGTGGAAACAATCCGCTGCGGTTTATGTGGAATCTTTACGGTACGCCCCAGTTCGTCTGTCACTACATAAGCATTATTTTCGACAGGCACTTCGGCAAAATGAAAACGGCACCCGTTTGTTGCTAAAAAAATAATACATAATAGTACAAATATTAGTTTTTTCATGTTTTCGCCATTCTTATATGCCCACTAAGTTTTGCATTCCATATTTTCTCATAAAGGTATTCTGCCCCTCTTATTCCGCAAAGAGGAAGGTCGCTCACTGCCATTTCATCATAAACAGGTCTTGTAATATGGCAACTTACAAAAGGCCTATTCATACGGAGTAATCGTTCCGTTTCATGTGAACTTGACAGAATCAACCCGCCATCCCATTTTTTATAATCTTCAGCAATAGATATGTCATTAATGCCGATTACTCTTACTGTATCCACTGCCGGCGTTTTGGAGCAGGTATCTGCCTGCAAATGAACAGTCAAATTTTCTGTGTCCGCCCATTCCCCCCGCAACGCTTCTGCAATTCCCAGACTCTCTTCCGGTGGTGCCGAAAAAAGAATGCGGTCGAACCAAAGCGTTCCCCACATGGATTTCATATTATTTCCAAAATGAAGAAGCCTTTTCTGTCTGCATCTGATTTCCATTTCTGCTGCTTTCAAAGAAGCCGAATTTACTGCTTCTGCGATTTTATTCAACCATCGCAAAGTCCCTTCCATCCCATAGGGAAGCCCCACAGAAATATAGGGGATATCGAATCGGGATTTCATGTCTTCTGCTGCTTTTAACGCCAGTTCATTCCTTACCACTATATTCAATGCCGCTTCCGGAGCTTTCATAATACTTTCCCAGGAATCTCCCACACCGGGCATGGACACTACATGTATATCGCATAACTCCAGCAAACGTCTAATTTCAATGGCATCAGCTTTTCCGCGCAGATAAACGGAAGAAAGTCCAAGCACATTGACACCATCAGATTTTTTTAAAGGGTTCATCTGCTGCACCAGCAGAGATAAGGCCTTTGAGAACCCGCCCGCAAAGCTCCCGTGAAGTCCCCCGCTGTCTATTCCATATACGGGCCACGGCAGATGGCTTTTAGCCGCAATCCCCTCAATATCATCACCTACAAGACTTATACTGCAATTATTTTGAACAAATAGCCGCTCCGGATTTCCATTTTTTTTCAAGTATTCAAATCCATTAATCAGATCCTTCTCCGTTCCATAAACCAATGAATTCTGATCCGGCTGCGTGCAATAAAATCTTTCCGCTGCGCCGGGCATACTGTCATCAATATATTTCATCGCATAAAAGTAGCACCATAGCGGACCATTCACTATGACATAGCTGCCGGGAATTGATGCAAACAATGCAGCGGAACCGGTTAACGCACAAGTTCCTATCCGATGACAGGAATTTTCCCACTCAGATGGTTGCATAGGCAATCCCCCCCTTATTCCCATATCGGCAAAGCAGTCGGTATAATGCCCGAAATATCATAATTTCTCCATTTGTACCAACCATCGGTACCATAGGTATAAAAAATTGTTTCGTTTTCGTGCTGACAATTTCATTCGTCGTCAAAAGTATATCGGCAGCATCTATCAACTCCTGTCCGTCTTGCCCGTCATAGACTGGAATTGACTCCTCTTTTTCAATCCGATGGCGATATTCCGCTTTTTCCTTATCAGTTAAATTATCATAAAGAATTACCGCCTCAATACGCATTTCCAACTGCCGCAGGGCGGAAATTGTATCTGACGGATTATACCAGTGCGTACCGCGGCCAATACCGATGACTGCCTTTTTACCTTTTGTGATATGCAGAATCGATTTCACATAAGAATCTATTCTCTTCTTTTCTTCCTCTATAATCACTTTTGCCTTTTCTACGTTTTTATGAAGCCGTCCTATTTCAAGAATCCATTTACAAGTATTTTCCCAACCAATCGGATACATATCTTTAACGGCATGAATCCCAAATTTCTTTTCTAACAGATCAGCCATTCCATTCATACGATCTGATTGTCCCGTTGTTCCCAGCACGATAGCCAATTCAGCAGCAGGAGCATTCGCCCATTCGGAAAAAGGAAGATAGCCGGGAAACTGCCCCTGTACCTCCAATCCGAGTAAGGAGAGAAGGCGTTTCACCTCGGTCACATACTGCCCTTCGGGCCCCATTTGGTCTCCTAAGAGCAGAATCCTATTAGGTACGTGCTCACAGGGTCTAAAAAAGCGCTCTATGATCGTTTCCGCCGTCTTATAATACCCCTCTGAATACTCACCGCCAAGAAAGCCCGCATAAGGAATACAGATAACCGGAATCCCGTACCTCATTTCCGCATCTGCCGATTCTGACTCTGCATCATCTCCAATAACTCCTGCCACACAAGAAGTCGCAATAAAAAGACATTCCGGATGATATGTTTCCATAACATACGAAATACTCTGCCGAAGTCGGCCTGTTCCACCGAAGATACTGTCTTTTTCCCGTATATTTGAGGAAACAAGAGGCACACATTCCATATTTTCCTGTCTGCTGTCAGCAAGAATCCGGTAATGCGATCCCAGATCCATCGTCTCTGCCACATGGACACACCCCATGGGACTATGAAAAATTACTGCACATCCCCGGCAGCATGCAACCGCCCTCCATACGCCCGACATAGTACAGCTGCAGGACCTATTTTTAGAAAGAAGCCACTTAGTTCTCGGTTCCATAAATATCTACCAGCTTTTCTAATTCCTCAAACGTTATTGGTGTCGGTACAGATAACTCTTCATTCATCCAAATATCATTCGCTAATTTTCTGTATATATCCGCCTGCGCTGAATCCGGTGCATACTGAAGCACAGTCTGTTTCGAATTTTCAGAAATATTCACAATTCTGTCGCGCGGTACGAAAGCTACCAACTTTGTATTTAAACGCTTAGCAAATTCCGTGAGCAACTTCTTTTCGTTGAGTGTGTTCCTGCTGTTGCCAATAATACCTGCGAGTCTTACATTTCCGCGCATAGCAAACCGCCGCACACCTTTGGCTATATTATTAGCTGCATAAAGAGACATTAATTCACCTGAAGACACGATATAGATATCAGACGCATATCCTTCCCTTATGGGCATTGCGAACCCCCCGCATACCACATCACCAAGTACATCATACAAGGTTAAATCGACAGAAGGCAGTGCATTCAGTTTGTCCAACAGCTGTAAAGATACGATAATCCCCCTTCCGGCACAACCTACTCCGGGCTCAGGTCCGCCGGTTTCTACACAGGTAATCCCGTTAAATCCGGCATGGACTATATCTTCCGCTTTAATATCCTCAATCTCACAAGCCCGAACCTTATCCAAAATAGTTTCTTTACATATGTGCCCCAAAAGCAACCGGGTCGAGTCATTCTTCGGGTCACAACCGATTTGGCAGACTTTTTTCCCCATCAGACTTAACGCGGCAGAAACATTCGACGCAGTTGTGGATTTGCCAATACCGCCCTTTCCATAAAAAGCAATTTTTTTCATGAGAATCTCAACCTTTATTTTTAATAATATGATTGAATCATATATTGTTCCTTACTCATTATTATATACAAATGCGAATGTTTTTGACAGAATATTCTATAATCCATAAATCATTCTCTAATAAAATAGTTTTATACGACATTTATTTAAAAATAAAATATCACCATCAAATCAAGCAGATGGACCCCGGTCCTTACTTTCTCTCCATCAAACGAATTTTCAAAATAATGCCCATCTTACTAAAGCTGTGCGGACAAGCGCCCCATATGAAAAGATCCTCCTGCTGTATAAGACAGAGAAGGATCTTAATATTTTATTATGATTCTAAAATCATGCTTCCGCTCTATTTCTGCTGCTCCTGACATGTTCATGCCAGGTTACCCAAATGGATGTAGCTACGCAGACGGAAGAATAAGAGCCTGAAATAAATCCGACAAGCATGACCAAAGCAAAGTTCTTTGTAGTATCTCCACCAAAAAGATAAAGGGAAGTAACACAAAATAATGTGGTAATCAGTGTGTACATAGAGCGGCGAATAGTCTGATGAATAGAGTCATTAGCTAAAATAGCAAAACTGTCCGTCCGCCTGTGAGTATGAATTGCTTCCCTAATACGGTCAAAGATAACAACCGACTCATTCATGGAATAACCTAAAACCGTTAAAATAGCTGCCAGGAAAGACGCATCCACTTCCAAATGGAAAAAGGCAAATACGCCAAGTACCATCAAAATATCATGAACGATGGCAACAATCGCTGCAAATGCAATCCTATGCTCAAAGCGGATTGTCATATATAAAATCATGGCGCCAAAGGATAACAGAACATTTAAAAGTGTATTTTTGGTTACTTCTGATCCAATAACCGCGCCTACCGTCTCAATACGTTTTACTTCTGCCGTACCTACTTTGGTATTGATATGATCGATTATGGTCTGTGACTCATTTGCACTCAGGTTTCTCGTGCGAATAATAACATCATTTCCCGATTCCCCATCTATAGACCCGGAGAGCTGGATAACCGCCGTTTCCAATCCATCTTCCCGAATCCCATTTCGAACTTGTTCTACGGTCACATTTTGCTGGAACCCCAATTCAAGAATTGTTCCACCGGTAAAATCAATGCCCCAGTTAAACCGGAACATAATAATAGACATGATAGAAAGCAGTACCAACAAACCGGAAACAGAAAACCAAAGCTTTCTCTTTGCAATAACATCAAAATTTTTAAACATTAGCTTCATCCCCCTTTTTACCACCAAACCACCAGGGGTTATGAATCCAGTTCGCATTAATCAGAAGCATCAGCAAAGTACGGCTGACCGTAATAGCGGTAAACATAGAAACTGCCACGCCAAGTCCCAATGAAAACGCAAAGCCTTTAACCGTCGCACTTCCCAAGAAAAATAAAATGCATGATGTAATAATTACTGTCATATTCGCATCAAAAATTGTAACAAAAGCACGTTTAAACCCAGACTGCACTGCCAGCCGCAAAAGTTTTCCGGATGCAATTTCTTCTTTAAATCTTTCAAAAATCAATACATTCGCATCCACAGCCATACCAATCGACAAAATGATCCCTGCGATGCTGGGAAGTGTCAATGTCGCATGGAGCACATAAAGTATGCCCAGCAGTATCAATACATAAACAAGAAGCGCCGTATCTGCTACAAACCCCGATACACGGTATACTGCAAGCATAAAAAGTACAACAAGGGAAAGTCCAATTGCAAAGGCTACTACCGACTTGTCTTTCGAATCCTGCCCTAAAGACGGACCTACCGTACGAACTTCAAGCACCGATACTTTAACAGGCAGTGCACCGCTGCGAAGAAGAATCGCCAGATCTTTAGCCTCTTCCAATGTCCTTTGTCCGGTAATAACTGCGGATCCACCTGTAATTGCATCATTGACAACAGGATTCGTAAGTAAATCCCCATCCAGATAAATCCCTACATGACGGCCGATATTGGCTGCAGTAAGCTTCGCAAATTTATCTCCCCCTTCTTTACTAAATTGTAAGGCAACAAGAGGTTCTCGATTCTGTCCGATCTGTTCTCTCGCATCTTTCAGGTCTTCCCCGGTAAGACAAACATTCCCCTCTTCATCTCTAAATTCAAGAACAGCTGTTTTTCCGATAGTTTCGATAGCTTTCTGCGGATCCCTTTCCCCCGGAAGTTCAATAATAATACGATTTGCGCCTTCCCGTTGGATGATAGGCTCTGTCAACCCCATTTCATTGACGCGCTTTTGCATAATATTAATAACTTGAACAATAGACTCAGTAGTCACCTTGTTCTGCTCAGTATCTTCCGCCTGCATAATGATATGCGTCCCGCCCTGAAGATCGAGCCCCTGCCGTATATTTCCTGCTAACCATCCGATGGATGCGGCAAAAATGCCGATAATTACACCGATAACGACAAAAAACTGCAGCAATTTTCCCGTACGGAGCGAGCTTGCCCTCTTCTTTTCCAAAACTTCATCCCCTTTTCGTAATAATGATACGTTTTTCTGTAACTATTTTTGAGATATATTTATCATAAATTCCATTAGGGACAGAATCCATCACCTGGAAATCCCATAAAACAGACACACGTTTTTCAAGGGAGACTCTTTCGAGATATCTGTCATAATATCCTGCTCCCATCCCCAAACGGGTTCCGTCTACTCCACAGGCAACCGCAGGAACAAGCACTAAATCTAAATCTTCTGGTGCAATCATTGTATAAGGTGCAGGAAGATTCCTTAACCCAAGAGGTCCTTTTGTAAAGCCGGACATGGAAAAAAGCCGCCCGGCCCCCATCTGTCTTTCAGGTAGACAAACAGGAATATATATTTCCTTTTCATCCGCCAAAGCCTGTTCAATTAATGGATCTAGATTTGACTCCCCCCTCATGGCTAAAAAAGCCATAATGCGGTTGGCCTTTTTATATTGCGGCAGAGAAACGATATTTTCCCGCAAACACATCGCCATTTTATCCGTTTCATCAGTAGAAAGAGCCCGCCTTAAGGCGAGCATCCTTTTTCGAAGTTCCTTTTTCTTATAAATAAGAAGAGGCTCTTCCATGATCATTTATTTCTTTTCCCTGCTAATCTCATTACCATTTTCATCGACTTCAATAACTTCCTCTATAATTTCTGTACCTTCCTCGTCAACGCTGTCAACTTCAACAATTTCTTCTACAGTTTCAGCATCTGCTGTTTTTTTCTGTTTTGAAAGCCGCTCAGCTTCTTCCGGATTTTCCGCTGCTGCCCCAACTACTGCTGCGCCAGCTTTTTTTGCCGTTTCAGCATCAATCAGCTCAACATCACCATGATGAATTGCTGTTTTTTCAACCTTGATTACAACCTTAGGTGCGATTTCAAGTTCTACATATTTATCACGCAATACCTTGATAACTCCATAAATACCACTGGAAGTCACTACATGATTTCCTTTTCTCAGGGACAGGAGAAAACGCTTGCGCTCCAACCGCAACTTCTTCTGGGGACGATACATAGAAAAGTAAAAAAAGGCAATTAAAATCAAAAGTGGCCAAAACTTCTCTAAAATATTTACTGCATCTTCCACTATACTCACCTCCAAACATCATATGGTTTATTTTACCACAGCAGTCTCTGGTTGTCTTTACTTCCAAACTGACGATTCAACTCAAATTCTTATAATCACTATAATTTACGATAAACATTATTAATCGCAATCATTTCTTCCTTTACGATGCAATATTCTCGGGCCATCATCGCTTATAATGTTCCATAAAATGTTCCCTGAACTCAAAAAAGTTTCCTTGCACAATCGCTTCACGCATATCACGCATGAACTGAAGCAAAAAATACAGATTATGAATCGTAACCAATCGAAACGCCAGCAACTCTTCTGATTTATATAAATGCCTGATATAAGCTCTTGTATAGTTTCGGCAGGTATAACAGCCGCAGCTTTCTTCTATCGGGCGAAAATCCCTTTCATATTGTTTATTTTTCATGTTCATACGTCCTGTATGGATCATTGCCATTCCGTTGCGAGCCACACGAGTCGGAAAAACGCAGTCAAACATATCTACTCCGCGTGCCACACCTTCCACCAGACAGTCCGGCGTTCCTACGCCCATAAGGTATCTTGCTTTCCCTTTCGGCATCCATTGGATCGTTTCTTCTAAAATGTCATACATCAAATCATGAGGTTCTCCTACGGATAATCCGCCGACAGCCACTCCATCAAAAGGCAGCGAAGATATTTCCATCGCACTTTGTTTTCGTAAATCTTTATACATGCCACCCTGTATAATGCCAAATATACCTCTGTCAGTCCGTTGATGTGCTTTGATGCATCGTTTTGCCCAGCGTGTCGTTCGCTCTGTCGATTTTCTTGCATATTCATAATCCGCCGGATAAGGAATGCATTCATCAAAAGCCATGGCAATATCGCTTCCTAAATCTTCCTGGGCTCTTACGGATATTTCAGGGGATAAAAATTGTTTAGAACCATCTAAAAAAGAACGGAAATAAACGCCTTCTTCCGTAATCTTTCTCATCGCCCCCAGGCTGAAAACCTGAAAGCCGCCGCTATCGGTCAATATTCCTTTATTCCAATTCATAAATCGGTGCAGTTCGCCCGCTTCATGAATCAATTCTGTCCCCGGCCGCAAAAAAAGATGGTATGTATTGGAAAGAATAATTTGCGCGCCCATCTCTTCCAGTTCTTCAGGTGTTACCGTTTTTACTGTAGCCTGAGTTCCGACCGGCATAAACATGGGCGTTTTAAATACTCCATGCGGCGTATGTAATAAACCGGCACGAGCGCCAGTCTTTCTATCCTCTGCTACTAACTCATAATTGACAACCATTTAAACCTCTTAGCGCAAAAACATGGCATCTCCAAAAGAAAAGAACCTGTACTTTTGGCGGACAGCTTCTTCATAAGCAGCCAAAATATGTTCTCTCCCAGCAAAAGATGCCATCATCATAATCAGAGTTGATTCCGGCAGGTGAAAATTCGTCACGATAGCATCTACCACCTGCCACTGATATCCGGGATAGATATAAAGCTGTGTCCAGCTGCTGCCGGCCTCTACTCTTCCTGTTTGCCCCGCCGACTCCAAAGTTCTGACAGAAGTCGTACCCACAGCAATGATCCGTCGGCCTTCTTCTTTAGCCTCATTTACTTTTTGTGCTGTTTCTTTTTCAATAGTATACCATTCCCGATGCATTTCGTGATCCTCAATATTCTCTTCCGCAACTGGTCGAAAAGTTCCTATTCCCACGTGGAGTGTCACAAAAAGAAGTTCTGCCCCTTTGTCTTTCATTTTTTCCAGAAGCTCAGGAGTAAAATGAAGCCCTGCTGTCGGTGCGGCGGCAGAACCCTTAAACTTCGCATATACCGTCTGGTATTCATCTTTATTCTCCAGCTTTTTATGGATATAAGGCGGCGTCGGCATTTCTCCCAGCTGATCCAGCCAATTATCAAAATCACCGGAATAATGAAACTTTACCAATCGGCCGCCAAATTCCGTCTTATCAATAACAGTACATGAGAAATTCTCTGAAAATTCTATTTCCTGACCCGGCAATGCTTTACGACCCGGATTTACAAGAATTTCCCAAACATCATTTCCTTTCGGTGTCAAAAGAAGTGCTTCCACTCTTCCGCCGGTTTCCCTGCGCCTGCCAAATAATCGGGCAGGAATAACTTTCGTGTTATTGAATACAAACACGTCTCCCGGTCTTATTTCATCAAGAATATCTCTGAATCGACGATGCTGCCATTCCCCTGTTTTTTTATCCACCATAAGAAGCCGACACGAATCACGCGGTTCTGCCGGCTGTTGAGCAATCAGTTCCTTGGGGAGAACATAATTAAAATCTTCAAGTTTCATTACTTACTCCAAATACATACAAATATATCAATATATCTTCTCAATTTTGCTGCCTGTAAAATAGTGAAGCAGAATTCTTTTATAATACTCTTTCCCGTCACCGTTCTTTTCCGCCATCGCTTCCGCCCCCCACTGGGAAAGTCCCAATCCGTGACCAAATCCATATCCGGTAATAATTAAATTGTTACCTTTTACAGAAATATCAAAAAGTGTACTGTCCAAGTCAAATGCACTTTGGATTACTTCTCCGGGAATTATTTTTCTGCCGGATTTTCCAGTAATTTCCATCGTCTTAACTCGTCCTGATACTCCCCGGTCCTTCGCTTTATTATTCCCCATGTGAAGTCTGGAGAGACCTATCTTTTTTACCTTCCCCACATGATACCCTGCTCGTGAAATTGCATTGGAAAATGAATCAATCGAAACAATTTTGCGCCATGGGCGATTAACTGTAGAACTGTTCTCCTCTTTTACTCCCCGCAGATAAGGGACATATGATCCCCATACATTTTCACTGTCTTCTGTATATCCGCCGCCATTCGCATGAAAAAGTGCATCAATAGCCTTTCCGTTATAAGTAATTATCTCTCCTGCCGTTTCTTCCACTGCTTTATTCGTTGCCGACGTTTCCACAGAACAGCCACGATACACCTGTGACCGGGTATCATCTGTTATATCATAACCGGCGGATCGGTATCCATTCTTGTGATAAACAGCATAAGTCCTTGCCGCGACAGCCTGCGCCTTAATGGCATCAGGCTTCCATGAAGGCACGATTTCACTGGGAACTACGCCCTTTAAATACAACTCCATCGGCACCCGGTTCACAACAGTAACACCATTATTCCATGCAGAAGGAATTATCTTCATTTCGCCACGATACCTGTTTCCCTTTACAGAGAAAGCTTCTTCTCCATTTCCTGTCGTAAAATACACAGGAGCATTAAAAGCCTTCCCTTCTAAAACTATATTTTTCCCTTTCCGTGATACAGAAATCCGCTTGCCGGCATTATAAGATTTCCATACTTTGCCATTCGTTTCAATTCGGAAATGACTTAGTCCCTCAATCTCTACCTGCGGCTGTCCGGAAAGCAGTCCGACTTCCACATCAGGCCCTTTTTTTTGCACAGGCTTAATCTTTGCAACATTTTTAACAACTCCTGATAAAAGCTGTACCTGTTTCTTTGTTACGGGAATAGACTCAGCACTTACGTTAACTGAATTTCCTATTAATACTGCAAAGGTTATGCATGCAGCAGCAACAGCTATATTTTTCATATAATCGTTCCTTTATTCATTCTTACCGGATAAATGATCTTTAAAATAAATATATTTTTATTTTCTAAAAAACAGATTTAAAAGAATTGTTCCTACAATACTGATCACAAAAGATGAGACGACAGGAAAGAAAAACGTCGTCTTTCCCCAGGACCAGTGAATATCCCCCGGCAACTGCCCCAACAAGAAAAATTTGCCACTGAAACCTATTGCCACACCTGCTATGATCATAAAAATTCCGAAAACAATCAACATCTTTCCAAAATCCATTATCCCCCCTCAAACAGTTCGTCTTGAACCGTTTCTTTACTCCATATCGCACCTAAATGGTCATAAGCCGCCTTGGTTGCGATCCGCCCTCGCGGTGTACGGGAAATGAATCCGATTTGCATCAGATACGGCTCGCATATATCTTCAATAGTAGCCCGTTCCTCACTAATTGACGCGGATATTGTGTCAATACCTACAGGCCCGCCATTAAATTTTTGTATAATTGCTTTTAATACTTCCCGATCAATCAAATCCAATCCGATATCATCCACATAAAGCGCAGAGAGAGAGTCTGCCGCAATCTCCTGTGAAATAACTCCTTCCCCTTTTACCTGTGCAAAATCACGAATACGTTTTAATAATCGGTTCGCGATTCTTGGCGTCCCCCGGGATCGACGTGCAATTTCTTCCGCTCCCGTCTCTTCGATTTCAATATTCAAAATCCCTGCTGCACGAATCAGTATATGCTTTAATTCGTCTGCCGTATAAAACTGCATATGATTAATAATACCGAAACGATCCCTAAGCGGAGCCGATAAAGCCCCAGCCCTGGTAGTCGCGCCAATCAAAGTGAATGGCGGCAGCTCAATGCGTATGGAATTAGCACCGGCGCCTTTCCCCATGACAATATCCAACGCGAAATCTTCCATGGCCGGATAGAGTATTTCCTCTACACTTCGATTTAAACGGTGAATCTCATCAATAAATAAAACATCATGTTCCTGTAGCGTAGAAAGGATAGCAGCCAAATCTCCGGGCCTCCCGATGGCCGGCCCGCTCGTCACCTTAAACTGGACTCCCAATTCATTAGAAATAATTTTTGCCATCGTGGTTTTTCCAAGACCGGGCGGTCCGTAAAGCAATACATGGTCAAGTGCTTCTTTTCTGGATCTTGCGGCAGAAATATAAACATGCAGATTCTCTTTAAAAGTCGACTGTCCAATATAGTCACTTAACCGCTGCGGACGAATAGTCTGCTGCCACTCATCCCGCCTGCTTCCTTCACCTGCAGTAATCCGTCCTTCTGTGCCTAACATTTCTATATGTTCTTTTCCACCAAGGCTTTTTATATATTTGTTATTCATAAATACCTTCAAGCAACCTCTCTTACCCCTGCTGAAATATCAGTACAACTTTATTGTTTTCCAAACTCACGAAGAGCTGCACTCACCAATGGGGAAACATCTTTATATTCTATTGACAGCTTTTTCAGTACCGGTTGAATTTCCGTATCTTCATAGCCAAGCGCACGAAGGTACTTAGCCGCATCGGCAGCAATACCGCTTTCATCCGGTTTTCCGGCCGCCAACGATTCCGGCTCATCTATATCGCCCTCTGCGAAATCTCCTACCTTATCTTTTAATTCCACCAAAAGCCGTTCAGCCGTTTTCTTGCCCACACCGGGCAGCTTTGTTAAAACTGATAAATTTCTGTTCCGGATACTCAAAACAAAATCCTCCGGCTCCATCACTGAAAGAATGCCCATTGCCACTTTAGGTCCTATTTTAGACACCGAGATAAGAATAAGGAACAGATCATATTCTTCCTGTGTCAGGAACCCATATAAAAGTATAGCATCTTCTCTTACTGCCATATAAGTCAGAAGCCGTACAGGCGTCCCTAAATGAATTTTCTGACGGCTCATTTCTGAAATAAATACACGGTATCCTATACCGCCGGCTTCGATGAAACAGAACTCTTTAGAAACAACGGTCGCTTTACCTTTTATATATCCAATCATATTTCCTCCTTGAACAGCCGCTTATGTTCCATTTGATAAATAGCCGTTAATCCTATTGCCAATGCATCTGCTGCATCATCAGGATTTATTTTTGTATTTATATGCATGATCCGCATAACCATTTCAATGACTTGTTTCTTTTCCGCGCGCCCATAGCCGGCCAATTGCTGTTTAACCTGTAGCGGAGTCACATTCACTGCAGGTACGCTCTGCCTGTATCCGGCAAGAAGAATTACCCCTCTGGCCTGCGCGACTTCAATTCCTGTTGTTATATTCGTATTAAAATAAAGCGATTCCACTCCCATGAAATGCGGACGGTACATTTCTATAAGTTCAGCCACCCCTTCATAAACGATATTTAAACGTTCTAAGGAATTCTGTTCCTTAAATGTTTCAATCACACCATAGTTAATCGGTACAATTCTATTTCCATGCTTCTCTACAATTCCAAACCCGCAGCGTCCTGTTCCGGGGTCAATGCCAAGCACGCGCATAATGCCCTCCCAGTGAAATTATTTCTTATTATATCATAGACAAAATATGGAAATTCTCTGTTCCAAGCTGACATCTGCAAAACAAAACAGGTCCGAAGACCTGCTTCTCTTAAGTTAAAGATTACGGGAGTCCGTCCTCCATTAAATGCGCATAATGTTCTTGGATCTTTTGGGTTACATCGCCCACCTTACCGCCGCCAATAGGGTTACCATCAATGGATAAGACCGGAATGATCCCATCCTGGGAATTTGTCAGAAACACCTCTTCGGCTGTCATCATATCTTCAAACCGCACAGGTTCAGATGACTCATCAATAGATGTTACCCCTGCAGATGGTGCCACACGAGTAAGCACAAGAGAACGGGTAACCCCACGAATCATATGCTCATTCGTTGCCGGCGTCCAAATAACTCCCGCTTTGACAATACATACATTTGAATGAGATGCTTCTGTCAAAAGCCCATCTTTAATAAAGACAGCATCATAACAATTTTTTTTCTGCGCCTCTGCTCTTGCCATCATATTATTTAATTGATTCAGACTCAAAATATCGCAGTGATGTCCGCGATCATCATCAAGTGTAATACAGTTCACTCCGGACTGGACTTTTTCAATTGCATTCAAATCAATAGGCTTCCCATATACAAGGACATTCGGTTGAAGCGCACTTCTTGCAGGGATAGTGAAGTTATGGTCATCACTCCCCCGAGTCACAATAATCTTCACATACCCTTCTTCAATTTCAGACTCTTCTACAACGACTTCTACGATTTCAGTAAATTCATCAGGAGCTGTTACGGGACGGATTCCTAAAAGGCGCATGGATCGATATAATCGGTCTGTATGATAAGAAAGCCCGAAAGAATGTCCATGGTGTATACGGATCCATTCATAAGCACCGTCTCCAAACTGGATCGCCCGATCATCAGCACTGATAATTTGTGAAAAATCATAGTAAAAATTGTGATTGTAATATATGGCAGTTTTGGTTTCTCCCATACAATTCCCCTCCCAGCAAACAGAATACAGAATCAATCGTTTTCTTCTGCGTAATATCCTGCTAAAATTACTATACCGTTATTGTTTTTCAGATTTTATCATTTTTATTTTTTCAATAAATAACGGCAGGAATGTTTTTAAATCCGCAATGACCGCATAATCCGCTGTTTCCATAATCGGTGCTTTCGCATCACGGTTTACCGCGATAAGAACATCCGCTTTTACTGCGCACAAATGCTGCATAGCACCGGAAATCCCAAAAGCAAAATATACCTTGGGAGAAACACCTTTACCGGTTTGTCCGATTTGATGGCTCTGTTTCTCCCAGCCAAGTTCAGCTATAGGTCTGCTGCATCCCACTGATGCGCCAAGCAGTTCCGCCAATTCATGAAGTTGTACCCATTCTTTTTCTGAATGAATACCGCGACCGCCGGAAACAATAACAGACGCCTCTTCCACCGGATTATCATCAGAAATTTCAGGTAGAATTTCTTTTAAAAGCGTGCCAAAATCTTCCAGCCCCAGCTGGACGGGAACATCAATAATTTCACCAATACGGCTTTCATCATATGTGGGATACCGGAATGTCCCTGCCCTGACCGTCCCTACCTGCGGACGGAAATCAGGACTGACAATATCCGCCATAATATTTCCTCCCATCGCCGGACGGGACCAGACAACCAGTTTCGTTTCCGGTTCAACAGATAATTCCGTTACATCTGCCGTTACACCGCAAACTAAGTCTGCCGCCATACGAGGAGCCAAATCCCTGCCATAAGGATCTGCTCCAAACATCACGATATTAGGTTTCTTTTCTTTAAAAAATCCCGTTAAAGCCTTCTGATATGCCACACCATCATAATGCGTAAAAATCGGTGCATCCATAACGTAAACGAAATCCGCACCAAGATGAATAAGTTCTTGTGCTTTATCGCGAATCTCACTTCCCACAAGAACAACGGACACCGATTCATTCAGTTCAGCAGCCAATTCACGGGAAGCTCCAATCAATTCCCCCGTAACTTTCTGTATTTCACCATATTTAGGAATGGCAACAACGTAAATTCCTTTATAATCAGAAAAATCCATACTTACCCTCCTAAATTACAGAAATTTTCCTTAATGCTTCTATCAGAATATCTACCGATTCTTGAGGATCTTTTTCCTCAATACGAAGGTTTTCCTTTTGTGGCGGTACTACGGGCCGTACACGTTTCACCTGTGTGGGAGAACCTTTTATTCCAATCCGTGCAGTATCAATATCCAAATCCGCCGCTGTAATGATATGAAGTTCAGCATCTCCCTTGCCCAAAATTCCTTTTATCGAGGAATACCGCGGTTTGTTAAGTTCCGGCAAGGCGGTTACTACCGCAGGAAGTTTTAATTCAACAACTTCAGCACTGCTTCCATTTTGCCTGGTAACAATAAGACCGCCTTCTTTTTCAAAAGAAATAAATGAAGCACCACTCACATCGGCAATCCCGAGTGTTGCTGCTATTTCAGGCCCTATCTGCGCTGTATTACTGTCAATAGATTCTATTCCGCAGAAAATCAAGTCAGGCATCCCTATTTTAGAAATGGCTGCAGCAAGGGTATAGCTGGTTGCCAAAGTATCCGCTCCGCCAAAGGCCCGATCTGTTACCAGATAAATATCATCAGCCCCCATAGCAACCGCGTCCCGAAGAACGGCTTCCGCCTGCGGCGGTCCCATGGTAATCACCGTAACCGTTCCACCTATCCGATCCCTAAGAGATAAGGCTGCTTCCAACGCATTCAAATCAACAGGATTCATAATGCTATTGGCATTATTACGTTTAAGGCGCCCCGTTTCCGGATCCACTTCCATTTTGGAAGTGTCTACTACCTGTTTAATACAAACGAGAAACTTCATGACATCCCCCTTTATCTATTAAACCATATGATTCAGTATATCATACGGGCATGGATTATGCATAAATATCACGCCTCGGTAACTCATTCAGTTTCCCTGCTTATGCAAGACTTCTCCCACTACAGATTGGGGGCCCAACAGCTTTTTGAGTGCTATTTCAGAATCCGCACTGAAGTCCAGATAAAACTCTCTGCTCATTGTAATCTTCTGGTGTGTTCTCTCCAGATGAAGAAATACAGGAACATTCCCATGATTTTCTCTCAATATGACCGACAACCGATTACTTACGGCATCAGATTCATGGGCAGCATCGATATAAAGATGAACTGACTTATACATCGGACGTACTACTTTATGGAACTGTGCCAGCGGTATAATCTCCTCGGCCAATATTCTTACATCCCTTTCATTCGCCTGCACACGCCCGCGGACACACACCGCGCGGTCTTCAGAAATCATCATACGTGAGTTTTCCCATACAGAAGGAAATATGACCGCTTCCATGGCTCCTTCATAATCTTCCAGACTTACATACCCCATGGGCGCGCCTTTTTTAGTTGTCATACTTTTGACGCGGGTTATAATCCCTCCAACAGAAACCATCTTCCCGTCATATTTCATCCCATCACTCAACAGTGAATAAATAGGCGAACAATATTTCATCTGCTGCTTATAAGAATCAAGAGGATGCCCGCTTACATAAAACCCAAGCAGTTTTCTTTCCGAATCGATCTTCTCCGCCGCCGACATATCCGGTAAATCGGGATAAACGATTGTTTTTGCCTTTATTTCTCCACCAAATAAGGACAATTGTCCCGATTCCCTGTCACTTCGCGTCACTGACGCATTATTTAATGCCTGGGGCAGCACTTCGATAAGCTGTCTGCGATTATAGCCAAAAGAATCCATAGCCCCGCAGCGAATCAGACTTTCACAGGCGCGGCTGTTCAACCCCTTGGAATCAATCCGTTCCAGCAGATCGGAAATAGATTTAAACGCGCCATCTTTTTTTCGTGCACCGATAATGGAATTTACGATTCCTTCTCCTACATTTTGTACACCGGCAAGGCCAAAAAGAATGGTATCCCCATTCACGGAAAATCCCGCTTCACTTCGATTTACATCAGGCGCCGCTATTTTTACTCCTGCACGTCTTGTGTCGGAAATATAACGGCTGACCTTATTACGATCCCCATTATAACAAGTCATCATAGCTGCCATGAACTCAGGTCTGTAATGTGCTTTTAAATATGCTGTCTGCCAGGCAATCCATCCATAACATACACTATGTGACTTATTGAATCCATATCCGGCAAAATGAACCATCAGATCAAATACACGGTTAGCAATTTCTTCACTTATTTTTTGTACTGCCGCCCCTTTAACAAACAACTCACGCTGGGCCTGCAGTATTTCCGGTTCTTTATGCCCCATCGCGCGACGAAGAAGATCCGCCTGACCAAGACTGAATCCCCCCATAACAGACGCAATCTGCATAACCTGTTCCTGATACAGGATAATCCCGTAAGTTTCTTTAAGAATTGTCTCCAACGAAGGATGCGGATAATCAACTGCCGTTTTCCCATGCTTGCGGTTAATAAAATCTTCCGCCATGCCACTCCCCAGCGGTCCGGGGCGATATAAGGCTACCATAGGAATCAAATCTTCAAAACACTCAGGTTCCAACTGCATCAAAAGCGATGTAAACCCTGATGATTCCGACTGAAATACCCCCACCGTATCTCCGGAGCACAGCATTTTGCAAGTCAATTCATCCACATGAGGAATCGCTTCTATGTCAAGCGCAATTCCTCTGTTCGTCTTAATCATTTCTAATGCATCATGAATAACCGTAAGATTGCGAAGACCTAAAAGATCCATCTTAAGCAGTCCAAGCTCTTCGTCCAAGTCCTTTTCATACTGGGTTTGGATAAAATTATCCTGGGTCAACTGTATAGGAACATATTCTTCGACCGGTTCGGAACAGATCACTACGCCTGCCGCATGGGTTCCCGAGTTTCTTGAAAGGCCTTCTAAATCCAGACAATGGTCAATCAAACGATGTATATTACTATCAGACGCATATAATTCCGCAAACTCTTTTGACCGTTCCAGCGTTGTCCTCAGCGTAACTCCGGGACCACTCGGAATCATTTTGGCAATCCGATCCACTTCCCGAAGCGGCATGCTTAACACACGCCCGACATCCCGAATTACCGCACGGGCAGCCAATGTACCAAAAGTAATAATCTGCGCCACATGGTCTTCACCATATTTTTTTGCTAAGTACTCAATGACCTGACCCCGCCCTCTGTAACAGAGATCCGTATCAATATCAGGCATAGAAATCCGTTCCGGATTTAAGAAGCGTTCAAAAAGCAAATGAAAACGCAGCGGATCCACTTCCGTGATATGGAGAAGGTATGACACGATACTCCCTGCAGCACTTCCTCGCCCCGGACCGATAGGAATACCGTGTGTTTTCGCATATTGAATGAAATCCATGACAATGAGAAAATAATCAGCAAACCCCATCTGGTTTATAACGCCCAGTTCATAATCAAGACGCTCTTTTTCCTTATTCCCATAGTTCGGATATCGCTCAGGAAGAGCTTCTTCACACAACCTGCGCAAATAAGTTGCCGCGGTTTCTCCTTCAGGAACGGTAAAAGACGGCAGCTTGTGTTTACCAAAAGTAAATGTGACATTGCACCGTTCTGCAATTCTCGCTGTATTCTCAATGGCCCCGGGAAAGTTTCCCAAAAGCGCTTTCATCTCTTCTCCGCTCTTACAATAAAATTCCTCATTCGCAAAACGGAATCGACCGGGATCATCCATCGTGTTTCCCGTTGATATACAAAGTTTGATCTCCTGACTTCCCGCATCCTTCTTTCTGGTATAGTGAAAATCATTGGTCGCCACGAGTCCAAGTCCATATTCTTTGGCAAGTTCAGCCAGCACAGGCCGTACCGCCGCCTCTTCCGACAATCCGTGGTTTTGTAATTCTATAAAGTAATTATCTTTTCCAAACGTATCCATATAAAACTGGATAATTTTTCTTGCCTGTTCCAAATCTCCCTTTAGGACTGCCTGTGGCAATTCGCCGCCGATACAAGCCGACAATGCAATAACACCTTCATGATACTTCAGAAGTAAATCATGATCTGCCCGAGGTTTATGATAGTATCCTTCCGTCCACGATTTTGAACAGATTTTTATAATATTCTTATAACCAGTGTTATTCTCTGCCAAGAGAATCAAATGAGCCAACTTTTCTTTTTTATCGGCATCCTTAATGAAACGGCTCCCCGCTGTCACATATATCTCACAACCGATAATCGGCTTAATCCCCTGTTTTAAGCATTCTTTATAAAGGTAAACAGCTCCATACATAACGCCATGATCTGTAATGGCTATCGCCGTCTGCCCCAGTTCTTTTACATACGAAACAAGTTCCTTGATTCGACAAGTTCCATCAAATAGGCTGTACTCTGTATGAGAATGGAGATGAACAAATGAATCCATACTACCCTCCAATTCATTAACTATACACAATCAAATTACAAAAAGATATTTAGCATTTCAGTATTTATCATACCACAGGGATAATTCTCCACCAATAAAAAACAGGCTTTAACCTTATTTTTCTCTTGGTTGCCTGTTTTCCGTTTTTACTCAACTTTTTCTGATCTTTTCTTCTTTAGTACCACTGAACTACCGCTCTTTTCCGCTTCAAGAACATCATCTTCCGATAAGTGATCCGTATCTAAAACGATTTTCACACCCATCCGATCCAGCATTTCATCAATGGTATGCTGCGTTTTAAAAAGTTCACCCATTTTTAGCTCCTTATCCTCATTTTCATTCAAATATGGTCTTCCCAAACATATTCCACTTTATGGCGACACATCCGCCAAATAAATACGATACCTGTCCATACGGCGGCAGCTCCGATAATCAAACTCATATCGACTTTGATTACAGAATCCTGCGCTGGGGAAGGAAAGCTTGACATCATGGTAAATAAATAGATACACACGGCACCCCACTGCGCAATATAGGACAACAGCATCCCCGCATATACATGTCTGGCTCTTACGGAAAAAAACGCTATGGCTGAAATAATTGCAACAGATGAAAATCCTGACAGAAGCATATCTGTTCCAAATATTTCACGATTCCCCAAAACATACCATGCACCAAAAACAGCAATAAATGCCATCAATGAAAGAATATTGGTTACAAGGAAAGTCGCCCGAAATCTTTCCCCCAACGGGTTCGCTGTCTTACAGGCTCCATAGATGGCACCGACCTGAATACAACTCATAAACAACCAAATAAGGCCAAACACACTTTTCGTTGTAAAAAGGTCCCAATTGGCCAATTCCAACGCAAGAACCCCTGCAGAGATGACATTAATGATTGTGATAAAACGGACTCCTCTTAATAGCAAAGGCTGCTGGAATATATTCCCCCAAAAGGCTGTCGCTAACCGCACAATCATTCCCGTAAGAATAATCCCCAAAGGCCAAAATGTGCTTTCCGGAATATTAAACCGACCATTCGAAAAAAGTGCGCCAGTCATCCCCGCGCAGAGAAACGCCCATGCTTCATTTCCGTCTAACCCCGGTTTTAAAAGATTAAGCGCCGTCTTTCTTTCCTCTTCGTTTTGTGCAACCATCGGTGCTACAATAGCTACGCCAAAATCCTGAGACTCCAGCCACAAATATATGGCAAGAAAAAACATCGGTACAAATAATATATAATCAGTAAAATCCATCATTCCCCCCTAATCTTTATCGGAATTTATCGGAACAGCTTTTACCCCGAAGTATGTCCATATTTTATCACAAATAAAAAAGAAATGAATCTCATGGCTTTTCTCGCACCGCTTTGTTATGATAACTGATAAGAGGTGATTTTATGTCTAACTTATTAAAATTGACCATGATCCTCACAAAGGCTAAAGTCGCAGATATTGCAACAAGAAGATTATTATCCTTTGGTGATAAAATGATAAAAACAAATTCAAAAAGGCGGTTCACTCCGCTCCGGCCGATTGCAGGCGTTTTCTGGCTCTTACATCCTCGAAAGGCACTTTATTTCTTTATACTGCAAAAATCTCTGACGGTTGCATGGTCTATTACGAAATCCATCATCAATAAAAAAGTTTAGAATGTAATTCATATCTAATTACGCAGCATTTTTCGTATTTCATCAGCAGCTCCCAATATCGTTCCACCGCCATGCACGGCATATAAGCACAAAGCAGCAAGACAAAATAGGTCATTCTTGGTATCTGCATATACCGGATAGGAAAACACTGATTCCTCTGCAAAAAAACTGCTTATTTCCATTTTGGTGACACAAGTAATCAGCTTTCTCGTTAAGGCTCCTTCATAGATAATAAGACCCTGCTTTTCCATGCACCAGGCCGCATGAGCAAAAAGCCCCGACTCCTCCAGATCCTTCGTTACAATCACAAAGGAGTCGGCCGCTCTTATCCGTGCCAATGCTTCTACACGATTACTTAATACAGACTGATGTCCGGCAAAAAATAATCCCGCTTTTATTCCCTGCCTATCTAAAAAATGGCAAAGGGATAAGGCCTTTTTTTTTGCAGATTCATCAGGAACTATAAAAACAATCACCAAAGACATTCCCTGGTTTTCATCCGGATACCGTTCTGCCAATTCAGCCAGCTGTTTATAGGAAATCCCTGCCAATCTGTTCACACTTTCATGAAAAATCTCTCGGTTATGCCGAGAGATCGTAAATAAACGTTAAAAATGATTAAAAGATTTACGCCCAGATGGTGCCAACTGCCCTTCCATCGCTTTAATCATTCGTCTGCGTTCTTCTATATCGCTCTTTTCACGTCCCGATATAACGGCACCCCAAATAAGGCCTACCGAAATAACATTAGTCAACAATGACGTACCGCCATAAGAAATAAAGGGCAATGGAATCCCAGTGACAGGAAAACATCCAATGACCATTGCCATATTAATAATTCCCTGTACAGAGATAAGCAATGTCAATCCGTAAACAAGTAAAGATTCATAAGGTTGTTTCAACTGGCGGGCGCAGGAAAACCCGCACATAAGAAATCCCATGAACAGGCACATAACAACAACTGAACCGATGAATCCAAATTCCTGGCTGAAAACTGCATAAGCAAAATCTGTATGCTGTTCAGGAAGGTATAAAAATTTGTACACCCCTTCCCCCGGTCCCTGCCCCCAAAATCCACCGGAACCGACTGCGGTTAAACTCCGTACAATCTGATATCCCGCCCCCAAAGGATCGGCAAACGGATCCCATAATATAGCCATACGCTCCGCGCGATAAGCAGAAACAACAGCCAGATATCCCCCAAGACAAACTGCCGTCACAATTCCTGCCAAGATCTCCAAAAACGGCATCCCCGCAAGAATATAAAGCAGTCCCGGGAAAAAAAGGATGATAGCCGCCGTTCCCATGTCAGGTTGGAACAAAACAATCGTTGCCAAAACCGCAGGACATAATATCGGCAAAAAATGATGGACAAGCCCCCTCCTTTTCCGCCGCTTTCCCACAGGGCGATTCAATATACCATAAAAAACTGTAATAGGCTCTTTATTATTGATCCGTTTCGCCAAAAAAGCAGCCGTCCAAATAATTCCCGCAACTTTCGCCAATTCTGAAGGCTGCAGTGACATGGGGCCCAACATAATCCAGCGATTCGCACCATTAACACTAATTCCCGCAAATTTAACAAGAATAAGAAGCAGAAATACCGCAATAAACCAAAGCCAAGCACCTTGCCGAATTTTATTCGTTCCCAATTTAACAGCAATCCAGGCTGCAAAAATTCCTCCTAAGAGAAACAGGATATGGTTCGATATATGTTTATATGCGCTTCCGCCGTCATAAATATCCATATAATATGTCGAGCTGTATATATTTAAGCATCCTATCACTATAAGCACGCCGGTAATCGCAATAAGCCACCGTAAAGAATCCGGTACATACTTCATCTTATCGGACGCGTGGCCACGAGACGACATACAAGGTTCCCCTTTCTGCTGAACTTTTCTTCATACTCTGTTTCCACATCGCCTTTCACCGGTTCACGGTGGAGATCATAAGTAATGAAAGAAATCTTCCATCCCATTTCCTTGAACTCCGCTAAAGAAAAATCAAAGAGGTCTTTATTATCTGTTTTAAAACGGATTTCTCCGCCTTCTTTAAGTATCCATTCATATTTTTTCAGGAACTCTCTATAGGTCAATCGCCGCTTCGCATGTCTGGCTTTAGGCCAAGGATCGCTAAAATTCAAATAAATGACGGAAACCTCTCCCCGGGCAAAAATATCCTGAATATGTTTCACATCCCCTAAAATCAAGCGGACATTGGCAACTGGCGGATCCATCTCTGCGGTCTTCTTGGCCGCATAATAAATGACACCTTCCTGTACCTCCATTCCTATATAGTTGATATCGGGATGAAAGCTTGCCATGCGGGAAATAAACCGTCCCTTTCCTGTACCGAATTCTACATGAATTGGGTTCTCAGGTTCAGGAAATAAAGTATTCCATTTGCCTTTCAGCCGTGTCGGCTCCTCCAGGTATAAAATATCCGTATAATCCTTTATCGCTTCATCTATCCAAGGTTTCCTCCGAAGACGCATAGATCCTCCACCATTTTATTTTCCTTATTGATTATAGCATAATGACCACCGCATAAACCGATTGTCTGAAGGCCGCTACTTTTGACTGACGCCTTCATTTCTAATATACGTTACCGGCTGCGTTCGTAAAAATGTCTGATCAAAATTGTTCCAATTAAAATTCATATGTCCTGCTTCTTCTGCCGCCTCCATTCTTTTTCGATTCCACAACCTGTCGATTTCTTCCTTATTTTCTCCTACCTGTTCCCTATCATTCCTAATCATTACGTTTCCATACATCGTCATTAATGTGGTTACATCCTTATCAAAATCAGGTGAAAACAGATTACATGCTGAATCATAATGGACAGCGGTCAATCCCATCATTCCCATCAGCGTATCATACAGCATATCATTGGAAAACGGTACGTTCCTTCGCGCCTCAATCATCGCGGCCGTCTTCGGATTTATCCGATGATAGTCCTCAGACATATAAATCCAAAATGGAATATGAACCATGGTGAAATTAAATTGATCCGCATTGTGTCCCGGTCGGGCCGTCACCTCTTCACCATGATCGGAGAAATACATAACAGCATCAGCATGCAGGTAATTGGTGGCCTCATTCATGATAGATTCCATCACATAATCATTAAACAGAACTGAATTATCATATTCATCATTCATAACCTCTGCCGTTTCACGTTCTTTAGATGTATCAACCGGCCAATGATAGAACTCTCCGGGATAGCGATCCCAATAACTGATATGGCTCCCCATCAAATGAATGACGATCAGCTGCCTCCTGTTTGCAGGATCCACTTTTTTTAAATAAGGTATCAGCGCAGTATCGTAATCTTTCGTAATTACATCGGTTCCTATATATTGATTAAGCCAATATTGGTCATCACACTCAGAACCGATAGCACCGATAGGCGTATCCCATATACCGAAACGGGACTGATTAGATATCCATGTAGTTTTAAATCCCGCTTCTCTTGCCAAATCAATAATAGAATAAGCATCAGACAAATTCATTCCGTTATATTGGTTCTTCTCCGTCAGCGCACAAGTGAGAACTTGTACCGTCTGCGTATAGCAGGAATAGACATGATTAAAAAACGTATAGTGAGGATCTATGTTTGCCTCTGTTTGAAACGGCGTCGTTTCCCTTTTATATCCATATACATGCATATGATCCCGCGTAAGCGATTCTCCTATGACCAGTATATATACTCCATCAGGAGCCGCTTTCAGCTTCGCCAGCACATCCGGATCTGTAATGTGCATATTCCGCCTTGCTTTTAAAATGGATTGATACTCGCCAAAGCTTCTTAAAGTTTGATATGCCTCAGCATATACATGGGCAATACGTGTACTGCTGATAGAAAGTACAGAAAGCCCACAATTCGCAAAGAAGAAGAAAAGCAATACAAACCAGGCCTTTTGGGATACAATTTCTTCCTGATGAAAGCTGTACCTGCTAATAAGGAACACCAATGCCCCCAACAGGATCAGCGCGATAATCCCGCCTGCCAATCCGGCATAGGGAAGATTTACTTCCATGTAAGAAATCGCTTCCGATATATTTGTCTGCGCCATGGCTATCATCATATTCACTGACAAAAGAGCCTTAGTCGTCATATAATACCCGATATAGCTAAATTGGATCAGCACATATAAGAGAATGAAAACCATGCAGATAATCCGGGCAATCATTCTCCACCTATGCGGCAGCAGCCATGCAGCAGTAAGACAGGAAATAAAAAGATAAAGAGGCGTGCTAAATTCCCCCGATAAATCTGCCATATCCAGAGTGACATTAGCTTGTATAGATAAATAAGGCACAATAAGAGAAAGCCCGAATAAAAATGTAATCGTAAGCCACAGTGATACAATCGCTTTTAATAAATGCCGTCTGATGAAGTATGCAGTCACGAATCCTGTTTGCAGAAAAAGCAAAAAAAGTTTAATTAACGAATATGGCTGATATCCGCCGGGCGCACCAAAATACCAGCTCAAGAAAAATGTGATTCCTACAGGTATGAATGTGGCAAATGCCCACCAGTATATCCAATGTATATTTCCCGACTTATCCATACCCGGCATATGATTTACAGTTCCTCTGGTTCCCATGTATATAAAACCTTTACTCCATATAATGTACTTATTTTATATCTTTGATTATTCTAACACAGCCGTAAAGAAATCATATCCATCTTTCCTCCCTATAAATTTAAAAAGATGGTATCCGCGAAAAGATAACCATCTTTCACTTTTATGTATAAATAAACCTCTAATTTGTTAATGCTCTCAAAGGCGCCGGAATCTTTCCTCCCCGGGCAATAAACTGATCTGCTTTAAACCGATTAATATCAATAACCGGCGCATATCCCATAAGTCCGCCGAAATTAACCATGTCTCCAGGCTTCTTTCCGGGAGCCGGAATCAGTCTTGTCGCCGTCGTTTTGTTATTAATCATGCCGATTGCGGCTTCATCAGCAAGAATCGCCGAAATCGTCGCTGCGGAAGTATCCCCCGGAATTGCTATCATATCCAATCCGACGGAACATACGCAGGTCATGGCTTCCAATTTTTCCAAAGAAAGACTTCCCCGCTGCACCGCTTCAATCATACCGAGGTCTTCGCTGACCGGAATAAATGCTCCCGACAAGCCTCCGACACTAGAAGACGCCATGAGACCGCCCTTTTTCACCGAGTCATTCAAAAGTGCAAGTGCCGCGGTCGTCCCCGGTCCGCCGCAGCTTTCCAATCCCATTTCTTCCAATACCTGCGCCACACTATCTCCGACAGCTGCCGTTGGTGCCAATGATAAATCAACAATACCGAAAGAAGCGTGAAGACGTTCTGTAGCCGCTTCCGCCACAAGCTGACCTAAACGCGTAATCATGAACGCCGTATTTTTCACCGTTTTTGCTACAACATCAAAAGGTGCGCCTTTTATACTTTCCAAGGCTTTTTTCACAACACCGGGACCGGAAACGCCGACATGGATAGCAACATCCCCCTGCGTCACCCCATGGAATGCGCCTGCCATAAAAGGATTATCTTCCACAGCATTACAAAATTCAACCAGTTTTGTACAGCCATACGCATCTTTATCTTTCGTCAACTCTGCCGTTTCTTTAACAATTTCCCCCATACGTTTTACAGCATCCATATTGATACCCGCTTTAGTTGACCCGATAGCGACAGAACTGCAAATGCTCCGTGTCACGGCTAAAGCCTCGGGAATGGAATCAATCAGCACCTTATCCGCCGATGTCATCCCCCGATCAACTAAAGCGGAAAACCCGCCAAGAATATCTACACCGACTTCATCAGCTGCTCTTTGGAGTGTTTCAGCAATCGAAACGTAGCTGGAGCTCCTGATTCCGCCTGCTACCAGTGCAATCGGCGTTACAGAAATCCGCCTGTTTATAATCGGTACGCCGTACTCACGGGATATATCATGGCTTACCTCCGCCAGATCTTCCGCATTACGGCAGATTGTATCATAAATGTTATTACACAAAGTTTTTTCATCAGAAGAAACACATCCGAGCAGCGATATCCCCATCGTTATCGTCCTTACATCCAGTTTATTCTGATCAAACATACGCTCCGTAGACAGGATATCCTCAATATCTAATTCAAGCATGGTTCCTCCTCAAATGCGATGCATAGCATAAAATATGTCTGCAAGCTGTACACGCACATCCACACCCAGTTCTTTACCAAGCATTCCCAATGCATCTTGTACATCTTTAAGAGTTCCCTTTGCCTTTTCCATATCACAAATCAGGATCATATCAAAAATTCCATCCAAAATCGTCTGAGAAATATCCAGTATATTAATATTCTGCAGTGCCAATTCTTTAGTAACGCCCGCAACGATACCGACACTGTCCGCGCCGATAACCGTAACAACAATCTTTTTCATACCCGTTCTCCTTTCCCCTGACAAAAGTCATAATTCAATACTTAGTCATTATATCATATAACACCGTATCTTTTATTCATTAGCATTTCATATTCATTCATCTTTTTATCCCCATAAACAGTATCCTTCATTCTTTTCTTCTATAAATAATGAAGAGAACCGTGTATAATAAATAACCAAAGAATAGCTCGTTTATCTTTCAGAAGGAGAACTTATGAAAAGTTTAAAATATATTTCCTGGAATGTTAATGGACTCCGCGCTTGTATGAAAAAAGGCTTTATGCAGTCTTTTAAAGAGTTGGATGCAGATTGCTTCTGTCTGCAGGAAACGAAACTCCAGCCTGACCAGATTGAGCTTGACCTCCCAGGTTATTATCAGTATTGGAACAGTGCAGTAAAAAAAGGATACAGCGGAACTGCATTATTTACTAAAATAAAACCTCTCTCTGTTACCTATGGTATCGGTATGGAGGAGCATGATCAGGAAGGACGGGTCATCACAGCAGATTTTAATGACCACTGCCTGGTAACCTGCTACACACCAAACAGCCAGCGTGGACTGGCACGGCTTACATATAGAATGAAATGGGAAGATGATTTTAAAAAATATCTGCTTGATTTATCTAAAAAAAAGCCGGTCATTCTCTGCGGCGATTTGAATGTGGCCCACGAGGAGATCGACCTTGCCAATCCGGCATCAAATCATATGAACGCAGGTTTTACCGATGACGAACGTAATAAAATGACAGAACTCCTTTCCGATGGATTCACTGACTCTTTCCGCTATTTACATCAGGACAAAAAAGATGCCTACTCCTGGTGGAGCTACTTTGCAAAATCCAGGGAAAGAAATATCGGATGGAGAATTGATTATTTCCTCGTCTCCGATATATTGCAGCCGCGGATTAAAGCGGCAGAAATCCATTCTTCCATTTTGGGCAGTGACCACTGCCCCGTGGAATTGGATATTGAAATCTAAGATATACCTGCAAGATTCTAATTATTTATACCATTCAGAAAGAAGGAATTTAAATGACGAATGTACTCATCGTGGAAGATGAGCCTGCCATTTCCGACATGGAAAGGGATTTTCTTGAAGGCGCGGGATACAATCCCTTCATTGCGGAAAACAGTGAAGAAGCATTGCACATGATGCGCAGTGAAAAGATAGATGCCGTTATTCTTGATGTCACCCTGCCGGGAGAAGATGGATTTTCCCTTTGCCGCAAACTGAGAGAAATCACAAACGTGCCCATTCTTTTTGCAGCAGCCAGAACAGAAGACTCTGATATCGTCCGTGGGCTGGGACTTGGTGCCGATGACTACCTGCTTAAACCGCTGAAAGGAACCATCCTTATTGCCCATTTACGTGCGCAGCTTTCTGTCCACATGCGGATTAAAGCGGAACAACTCAATAAATCCATGCCGGAAGAAGGAATTACTATCGGAGACCTCATCATCCGCCCCAAAGCTCGGCAAGTCATCCTTAATGATAAAATTGTATTGCTTACAGGCAAAGAATTTGATCTTCTCTATTTCCTTGCTACGCATCCCAATGAAGTATTTTCAAAAGAGCAGCTGTTCGAACAGATATGGAGCTTAGACCCCATCGGTGAACCGGCAACGGTTACAGTCCACATCAATCGGCTTCGCGCCAAATTAAAAAAGGCATCCGGCCATGCTTATGAACGGATTGAAACTGTTTGGGGCTCCGGCTACCGGTTTCATGGAAATTGATTCTTTTGAATGGGCAATACCATCCGATGAAGAACTTTACACCATTGCATGATACAAGGATAATATTATGAAAATTTTAATTACAGGCGGCGCAGGATTTATCGGCTCCCACTTATCCGATGCGCTCCTCGCTGCCGGGCATGAGATCACAATCATAGATGATCTTTCGAGCGGAACAAAAGATTTTCTTCCCAAAGAAGCGGAATTTCTCAAAATGGATATCCGGGATGAAAAACTGACGGATATCTTTAAAGAAAGACATTTCGACATCATCTATCACGAAGCAGCGCAGACCATGGTTCCCGCTTCTATTGATAATCCCTATCTGGACGCGGATATAAACATCAGCGGTATGCTCCGTGTACTGGAAGCCGCACGCAAAACAGATGTGCAAAAAATTATCTTCTCTTCCTCCGCCGCGGTTTATGGAGATAATCCCGCGCTCCCTCTTACAGAAAATCTGATTCCCGCTCCCAGTTCTTTTTATGGACTTACAAAGTGGATGACGGAAAAATATCTCGCTCTTTACCATAAAATTTACGAACTCTCCTATACCGTCCTCCGTTACAGTAATGTGTACGGCCCCCGGCAAGGTGCTGATGGCGAAGGCGGTGTCATTTATATTTTTGCCAAATCGCTCGCGGAAAACAAACCGATTACCATTTTCGGAGACGGTCGGCAGACCAGGGATTTTATTTCCGTCCATGATGTTATTTCTGCCAACCTGGCAGCTTTACATCAGGCGGACGGCGAAATTATAAACATCAGCACCGAAACAGAACTGTCGCTGAACGATTTGGCAGCAGAAATGATTGCGGCCGCCGGACGCTCCCAAAAACTTCTCCATTACGGTTCCCCACGCACAGGCGACATCTATCGCTCTTGCCTCTCTAATCAAAAAGCGAAGACACTGCTGCATTGGACTCCTTCAAGAAACATCAAAGATGGTCTTACCGAAACGATTCATTTCTTTCAGGACAGACTCTAAATGATACAAAAAAGCATTTCCCTATGCAGACGCATAAACGGAAATGCTTTTTTAACTTGTTATACGAGATACTCCGCCAAAACTTTAGCTACTCCATCATTCTCGTTAGAGTCACAAATGCTTCCTGCTGCCGAACGGGCATATTCGTCCGCATTTTTTACAGCATAAGAAATTCCCGCCATTTTCAGCATAGATACATCATTTTCCGTATTACCAAAAGCAATGACCTCAGAAAGAGAAATATCCCACATATTGCACAACTTTTGAAGCGCTGTCCCTTTGCTGACTCCTCTTTTATGGACATCTACGAAATCATCTCCCGGGAATACGACTTCTACCTCATCTGAAAAATCGGACTCTATGCCCCTGCGTATCTCTTTGCGGACAGTTTCAGATTCATCCGCAAAAATCAGCCTCGTCGGTTTTTTCTTCGGATAGTAAAACGCATCTCCCAAGTATGCTACAGCCTTGGCCCTGTACTTCTTATACTTTGCTTCCGTTTTATTGGGCTCTGGCAAATAGATCTGGTCATCAAAAAAAGTATGTACCAGCCATCCTTTTTCTCTTGCTGTCAGAAGAATCTTTTCTGCCACGGAAATATCTATCCCATCCTGCCATATCGGTCTCCCGGAACGGCTCATCATGATCCATGCGCCGGTATAACAAATCAAAGGTGTATCAGAAAGTCCCAATTCTTCCGCCTTGGGACGCGCCGCGTCAAACATACGCCCCGTTGCCAGCACGATGCGTATCCCTCTGTGTTCTGCTTTCCGTATAATATCCTTGGAAAAATCGGAAAGCGACATATCATCATGAAGAAGAGTTCCGTCCAGATCAATCGCCGCCATTTTGATTTTCATTCAATTTCTCCTTTATAGACCATCATCTATTCGCTATAATAGTATGTATCTATCTATTATAACGAACGGAGTACATCCAGTCACATGAAATATCGGTTACTGCTTCTTTTAGCAGCTCTTATCTGGGGCTTTGCCTTCGTCGCGCAAGTCATAGGCATGGATTCCATCGGCCCCTACGCTTTTAACGGGATCCGTTTCCTTTTAGGTTCCCTGTCTCTGCTTCCTATTATTTATTATTATCCTTCCGGCAGAAATCCGAAAGAAGCTTCCTTTTCCATCTGGGTTGCCATTCTTATGGCGGGTATACTTCTCTGCGGCGGCGCCACTCTTCAGCAGGTCGCCCTTCAATACACCACGGCATCAAAAACAAGTTTCCTTACTGCCACTTACCTGCTCATGGTTCCGGTCATCGGTCTTTTCTTCGGACAGGTACTGCGCCTGAACCATATCTTCGGTGTCATTCTTGCCATGGCGGGGGTCTACTTTATTTCCATCACGGAAACACTCGATATCGGATATGGAGATTTCTTAGTGCTTCTCTGTGCCGTCTGCTACGCGGCCCATATCATTCTCCTCAACTATCTGACGCAGCGTTTCCCGCCTGTCACCCTCTCATCAGGACAATTCATGGTCGTAGGTATATGCAACCTTATTCTGGCCTTCTTCTTTGAAACCGTTTCTATTTCAAGCATACTGTCCTCCTGGTGGCCCATTTTATATACAGGCATACTTTCTACCGGTGTCGCATATACCTTACAGGCAGTGGGACAGAAATATCTCCCTGCCACGGAAGCCACCATGCTCCTAAGTCTGGAAATGGTCTTTGGCGGACTCTGCGGCGTGCTCTTTCTGAATGAATCCTTTACCGGAAAGCAGTTCATCGGTATCCTCTGCATGACAGCCGGCGTATTTTTTGCGCAGATACCAAGCCGCACTATACTGCCGCTGAAAAAATGAAATAGCCAACTTACGAAATAATACAAAGGAGCAAAATGATCCTCTCCCCTTACGATTAAAGTCATTACAGCGAGTATCCTCAGTCGCACTGCGTGCGCCAGCTCCTTATAAACAAGGAGCCTTGCTGTATCTCATCTTTTCTCATAAAGTATTTAATACGAACCGACATTTAGAAAAGGAGTTCTAACGGTAAGAATAAGGATTGAGTGAGCCTCCTTATCTATAAGGAGGGGGACCACGTCAGTGGTGGAGGATACTGGCTCGAGGGAGTGACACGAAAGGTAAGAATGAAACTCTCTCCTCTGTCAGTCGTCTGTCGGCTTTTGTTATCTGTTTTATTAAGGAGCAGAACGACGCGTAAAAATGGTTCACTTGTCCTTGCGTCTGGTGGGGGTGATATACCAGCAGCACCAAAACGGCACCAATTAAAAAATCTCGAAGAATTTTTCTCTATACAGGAGCTTACCATGAAAGAATTTACCATCACCAAAGCAGAAGAAGGACAGACGCTTTTCAAGTACCTTTGCAAACTCCTGCCCCAGGCTCCGGCAAGCCTGTTCCACAAAAACTTCCGTAAGAAAAATATCACATGGAACGATGAAAAATGCACGGGAAAAGAAATTCTCCGGGAAAAAGACAACATAAAAATATGGTTTTCCGATGAAACATTCCATACATTCTCCGAAAAGAAAAACGCAGATCCCTCACAAAAGAAATCTGCCTTCCCCTTTTCACGACGCATCATTTACGAAGATGCGCATATCCTTATCGTAGACAAACCGGCAGGCATACTGACCCAAAGTGATAACTCCAATGAATTATCCCTGAATGACGCTCTGCTGGACTATTGCCATTACAATAATCATTCCACAGCGAAGCCATCCGTATGCAACCGTCTGGACAGAAATACAAGCGGTATCGTTCTTTGCGGAAAAACTGTCAAAGGTCTGCAAATGCTGAATGAAATCATCAAGAACCGTACCCTTCATAAATATTACCGCTGTATCGTCTTAGGAGAAACAAAAGAACAGGACACCCTGAAAGGCTTCCTCATAAAAAATGAATCAGCGAATCAAGTCACTATCATTACAGAGCAAAAAGACAATGCTGTACCCATAGAAACGAGGTATAAAAGAATCTCCACCATAGAAAAAGCGGGCGCAATCTGCTCTCTGCTGGAGGTCCGGCTCATCACCGGCCGCCCCCACCAAATCCGTGCCCACCTTTCTTCCATAGGACACCCTATCTTAGGCGATAGAAAATACGGAAATAAAAAGAGCCTCGAAATCTCCAAAGCTCTAAACATCCCCTATCAGATCCTCTGCGCCTATTCCGTTATATTCCCGGAACTGAAAGGGCCTTTCAGTTATTTGTCAGGGAAAAACTTTACTATAACTATTCCTCTATAACAATAGTAGAAGTTTACACAAACTTCTGGGAACCCTCGGCAGTACGGAACTTTTTAATTTTTTATTGTCCTCTTGACGGGTAGCACACCAAATCTACATCTACTAAAAAATAAATTTCTTTACAACAACTATTTACCAGAAATCATTTTCTTCAATTTTTCCCTAAACAAGGGTGGAATCACATACATTCCCCGTTGCCCCGGACCACCATGATCTTTCGTATGACTATAGTTATTTTCTCGTAAAAGATTTCCTACATCCTGAATATTTAATATCAATTCATATTTCTCTTTTACTTTTTCTACAATTTCTGCCTGAGTGAACTTTCGTTCTCTATAGCTTTCCATTATAAAATATACAATCTCCATAATTTTTTTAGTCACCATATCAGCTTCCATTTCATTCCTCCTTCTATCCATTATAATTATCTGTCTAAAATAATATAATATGGGTTTTCATTACTTGTCAAATATGCTAAGCACCAATAACAAATTTGCTAATACTTTCCACTTAGAATCGCAAATTATAACTATTAAGATTTTCATATCCTAGTAGTTATTACTCAATATATTGTTATATCATTATCTTTTTCAGTACTAAATTCTAATAGTGGTTCTCAATATTTTTATTTCCTACTATCAAAATAGGGCTTCCATTCATTATTATAAAATAAGCTTTCCAAATCATCTTGCACGCCATCAGCAGAAATAACAATGAGAATAAATTCATTAAGAATCTTTAAGTTTTCAAAATCAAGATTATCTAAATAGTGTTTCTTTATTTCAAAAAATGAAGGTTTTTTATCTAAAATGACATTAAATTCTTTTTGCAATATTTCTGGGTGTAAAACAGAATCAGGACGGCCTAATACGTCTTTTATGGCTGCAATTTCCTCATTAGATTGGGTTCCATCAAGATTTGCAATATATATTCCCAAGGCAAAGACCGCAGATTTTAATGTATTACTTTTTTCAATCAAGGTAGACAGTCTTTTAGCAGCTTCAAGGTTACCTTTCCGTAATCCAGCTTCATAACCTTCAGCACGAGCATTTTCTTTCATTTCATTTATTTTATTATTTATGCTTTTGTATACAAATATGACTCCCTTTACCAGTAAGGGTTGAGGAATAAATTCAGTTAATTCCATTTTTCCAATAACTGCTTTAACTTCTTTCATTTTTCATTCTTTCCTTTATTCAAAATTATATATTTGCAATTCTGATTATCATATAAACCTTATAGATTGAAAAAACCCAATTTAGCCATTTGTTCTTGAACTTCATCTTCTTCCTTTTTTAACGCATTATCAAGAACATTGTTTACAAAACTCAGCTTAATATCATTAATTTTACGGGCGTTCGTAAAGAGACTCCATAGTGTTATCAACAGCCCTCCAATATCTAATTTTTTCCAATCCTTAATAATACCAGTATATACAAGGTTCAAAGCTGAGGATAAGACGTTAGAATATAAAATGATTTTCATTGACCTTATTTCGTACAAGGATTGTGTCATAGTTGCCGGATTATAGTATAGCTTATGACACATTTCAATTAATTTATTGATTAGAATGGAAAGCATGGTAGATCGACTGACACTATATAAATCTACTTGTTTGCCTATAAGCAATTTAGATGTTTCAGGAGATATCGTGTTTATAAATGGCAATGGCAATCCTTGTCGTGTAAATACATCTGTTGAACAATGAACAATTTGGTGTACAAATGATGCAGCAATAATTTCTGGTTTTTCTAACAGAAGCTCATAAGCCCATTTAAGAACATGCTCAATATCAGTCTTTGCATTAATCTTTTGGTTTACGACATGATATGATGGAAGCATCGAATAAATATCATTTACAGTCAGAGTATTAGTAGCAATATTAACGGTTCCAAATACAAGCCCTGCAAGCGGATCATGGCCTATAGCTTTATACCGATGCGTTGTTCCGGCAATCCCAGTATTTAAGTTAGGATAGATACGTTTAAACCTATCCGTTTGCTGAACTGCATCATATGGAACTGCATGATTAGCAAATTCAAGAACGATCTGTTCAATGGTTGCGGGAATATAATCGGATTTTTTTACGCAATTCCCTACTTTATCAAACACTTTATCAGCGTCACTTGCTTTATTAAAGCGGAGCTTATCATTGGAAAGTATCACCCAACGTAAGGTTTGCAGGAATGCACCTATCATAATAAGGCTTACATCAAATTCCGTTAACTGGGTTTTATCCTCAAATAGTAATAGCGCCTTTTGATAGTCTTCAATATATTGTTCTCTATATCTTTTTATCTCTGTATCCGTAAGTAGCAAATCTTTTTCAGTAATATCCTTTTGTCCATTTATCTCAAATCCATTAATCCAGTTTAAATCGTCTTTTGATTTAAGCATATGCCTTACCTCATCAAATAATATTTATAAGTTATACTACCATACTACTTTGACAAATTATCTATGTGCAACTTTTCTTTTTTACGGCAGCAAGCAATTTTTCTGCATCTGTAATCCAGTCATCCCGCAGGGTACGGGGCGACAGGATTTCTACACGGCTTCCTTGGCTTCTGAGCCACATGAGGATACCGTTTCCTCTGACATAGGCGGATACATGGTAGCGCTTTCGTCCTGACGATGCTTCTTTCCAAACTTCCTTTATTTCTGCTGTGGGCAGTCTGTCTAGGACGGATTCCGGCGAAGGCGCTTCAAAAAGAAATTCTACTTTTTGCAAGTCTCCGCCGTACATAAATTGTACTTTATTCTTAAATTCCCCTTCTTTGAACTGCCGTGTGATGTTCCCGTCAAATCGTTCCTCTGTCTCTTCTACGTCCCGGATACGGTCAAAACGATAAATGGCCGGTCCTCTTCGCATAAAGTTCCGATGTCCTTCTTCGTCATCAATCACGCCCATCATGTAAAAGTAATACTCGGAAAACAGGATGCCCACCGGCCAGATCCGCCTTTCCACCGCTGTCCCGTCTTTCTTTTCATAGGAGATATGAAGTATCCTGCAATAATGAATCGCTTCTTCCACACGCCAAAGCAGTTGGAGATCCGCCTTGGCATGGGCAGGATCAATATAGTAAAAGAGTTCGTTCCTGATATAGTTTTCTATTTCTTTTTGCGTATCTTTTGAAATCATGGAATGAAGGAGACGGTTTAAAAGCGATTTCAGTTCTGCCTTCGAAAATGCCCTGCTTTCGATAAGAATTTTGCAGACGGCCAGTATTTCCCCTTTATCAAGAAAACGTGTATCTTCCTGACAGAGCCTGTATCCGTTCCGCTGCCGATCGTACACGATTTCCGATGAGTTTCCGCAGTCGGAAAGATATCCATTGATTGTACGGATATCTCTTTGAACGGATCTTTCGCTGACTCCCATTTCTTCCGCAAATTCTTTTTTGTCCAGTACGGCGCCATGTCCCAGCTTCTGAAAAGTTTCAAACAGTTTGAGCACACGGTAACTGCGTTTATCCGCCTCATATTCCATAAAGTCATCCTCCATTTCATTTTGATTATATCATAAATGGAAGGTCGGTATGATTTGGCTTTTGCAGAGCTGAATAATCGGATTAGCTGCTGTTCCCCTGAAAATATTCGGTATCTGCCTGCTATTGGAAATATTTGTCTTGCACCAGACGGCAAAATGCTCACAGTTGTTGAAAAACAGATCGTATTTTTCTTCTCCTAACCGCGACCTGGCTCTTTCCACGGTTTCTTCCGCGCTATACAGATGGTATCCCGGTAATGTACTGTCTTCAGGGAACGTACAAATTTTGATAACGGGAACGTCATGGGTGAACTCTTTCAGCGAAGCTTCATGAATATAAATGTGCTCTCCCCAGTCTCCCGTATCGGATGCATAGTGGATAATGCGCCCATTTCCTACATATACCGCATAGTGAAAATATAGTTTGTCCCGCCTTTCCACCACCAGGATATCTCCCGGGTGAACTTTCTTTTTTCCTATGGCCATGCACCTTTCCTTTCTATCTATTCTGCCTGATATGGAACAGTTATTCAGATTTTTGCCATGAAAGCCAGTCGTCTAAAATACCGTCTACACCGTCTAAGATATCGTCTATTGTTTGAAAAACACGATCCATTCCTTCCACCATTTCGCCAAAGACCAAGACACCTGTCCCAAGTGCGGTCAGAGAGGAAATCAGTTCTTCATGGTCACGCTCTTCCTCCTCAAACCCGTATGATTCTTCTTCCCAAATTGTAGTGTCCACGATATGATTGATATCCGGGTCATAAGGGATGTTTCCATTCTTTTCTTCATCCATTTTTTGCCTCCTATCTGAATAAAGGATATATTTTCCGGCATGATATCCGGATTCTTTCCGCAGTATACAAAATAGCGATGACAGATTCTGTCATCTCAAAATAAAAGAAATATCTAATTGACGATAACTAACATAAGTGCCGGAAGATACCTGACTCAAAAACAACTTCATCGTTTTTAAAACATACAAAAAATACGGAAAAGCTTTTTTCAAGACCATCTTTGTAAAGAATGTTCCTGCCATCAGCATTTCCGTATTTTTGTGTATCCTTTTTCACTGAAAATGATTTTATGAGGCCTGTGAAACACCAGATACGCTCTTAGTTGATTAACCTATTAATTCTAAAAATGAAGATATTTCCTGAAGAATATCGCTTCCGATTTCCTTTTCAAAATTCTTTCAGCCTTTTATGGAAATTTTCAGTTTTTCCACATATTCCTGTATAGGCGCTCCCGCTTCTTTCCCGTTTTTGTTTATCATATCCACCACGATGCTTCCTGTAGTAATTCCATCAGCCATTTCTTTCATCCCTTGAAGTTCTTCCGTATGATGACCGTCAAGTCCCACTACGACGGGCGTATCCGTCGTTTTCCGAATAACGGAGATAATATCTGCCAAATTTGTTTTCATATCTGATTTCCGATTTGCCGATTCAACGGAAGACACAATATATATAAATCCAGTCGCGTTTCTCACATTTTGACAGATACGTTCTTCCGATGCCGGTCCGATAATCTGTATGATGTCTATTTCATATGTATCGGCAAAGGAACGTATTTCCATCTGCTCTTCATAGGGCAGATCGGGAATGGCTACACCATCCAGTCCGATGTCCTTTGCTTCTTCAAAGAATTTTTTTACACCATAGTTAAATATAGGATTGTAATAGGTCAAGAATACCAAAGGCGTTTCTGACTGTTTCCGAAATGCTTTTACAATTTCTATCACCTGAGGCAAATGGACTTTATTTTTCAATGCCTGTACATCGGCTTCCATAATGACAGCGCCATCAGCAACCGGATCCGAAAAAGGCACTCCAATTTCAATCAAATCGGCTCCGGCTGTTTCCAGATCTTCCATATATCTTAATGTATCTTCTGCTGACGGTACGCCGGCAGTCAGAAATCCAATCAGTGCTTTTCCGTCTTTAAACGCTTCCTTGATACGGCTCATGATTTCCTCCTCATTCTTTCAGATCCTGTCCGCGATAACGGGCAATGGCTGCTACATCTTTATCTCCGCGTCCGGACAAAGTAATCAGTATGATTTCGTTTTTTCCCATATTCTTAGCGTATTTTATGGCTCCTGCCACTGCATGTGCACTTTCGATCGCGCAAATAATGCCCTCCGTTTTAGCCAGATATTCAAAGGCCTGCACAGCTTCTTCATCTGTAACCGCCATGTATTTGGCTCTGCCAATCTTATAAAAATAGGCATGTTCAGGGCTGACACCGGGATAATCCAATCCTGCCGAAATGGAATATACTTCTTCAATATTTCCGTCATCATCCTGACAGAAAAGGGATTTCATTCCATGAAATACACCGATACGTCCTTTCGCAATTGTTGCCGCATGGTAAGGAGTATTGATCCCTTTCCCTCCGGCTTCACATCCGATGAGCTGTACAGCGGTATCATCTTTATAGGGATAAAAGGTGCCGATAGAATTACTGCCGCCGCCCACACAGGCAAATACGGCATCCGGAAGTCGTCCTTCTTTTTTCATCATCTGTTCTTTTGATTCTTCCCCGATACAGCACTGAAAGTCTCTGACCATTTCCGGAAATGGAGCAGGTCCCACAGCAGAGCCTATCAGGTAATGAGTGTCCTCACAGCGGGCGCTCCAATTCTGAAAAGCCGAATTAACAGCATCTTTCAGAACTCTGGAACCGGTTTTCACTGCGTTGACCTTTGCTCCTAAAAGACGCATACGGTACACATTCAGCGCCTGTCGCTCCGTATCGATTTCTCCCATGAATATTTCACATTCCATCCCCAGAAGCGCTGCGATAGTGGCTGCAGCCACACCATGCTGACCGGCTCCCGTTTCCGCAATAAGCCGTGTTTTTCCCATACGTTTTGCAAGCAGCGCCTGTCCGATGCAATTATTAATCTTATGAGCGCCTGTGTGGTTTAAATCTTCTCTCTTCAAATAAATTTTCGGCCCACCCAGATCTGCCCTCATCCTCTTCGCTTCATACAGCATGGACGGACGACCCGTGTAGTTTTCATACAAATTTTTCAGTTCCGCCTTAAATGCAGAATCATTTTTATACTTTTCATAAGCTTCCGCCACATGATTGATTTCACTCATCAAGATTTCCGGAATATACTGTCCGCCGAATTCTCCAAATCTCGTATTCATCATCTTTTTCTCCGTTTTTCACATCATCCGATTTCTTATATTTCCAGTTCAGTTTCCATCATCATGCGCCATCGTCTTCGTGTATCCACAATAATACCTCTTTCCAAAATAAAAACGTCCTCAGCAATTACTGCCAAGGACGGATATACCGCGGTGCCACCTTGTTTCAAGCCTAAGCCTGCTCTTAGCGAAGTACCAACATACTTCCGGCAACTTACGTATGCCTTACGTCATAAGCTAATCATTTTCACTTTCACCATGCCCTCCGTGGTCCATTTAACAGTCTGCGTTCTGCCGGCTTCTCAATATCCCGGCTCCCTGTAAGTGCACTTACTGTTTTTATTTCCACATCAACGGTTTATTCAATGCTATTAAATTGTAAATTATCATAAAACTTTCCTCCCAATCTGTCAAGCCGCTTATTTTCAAATGTATGTCTTCCCTTTTACAGGTTTATCATAATTCCACATTCAGCAAGTACTTTCATGTTCCATCAATACTGCCTTTCCGCCTCCATTTTATCATCTTATTTTTCTTTTAAAATTACAAAAAGCGCCCACATTCAGCAAGCGCTTTTCATCAGTCATTGAAATACTCTACTGATACTAACCCTTTTTCGTATTTTTCCCAAAAGACGAATAGGTTGTCCCCTTAAATACATAAGTGACTTCCCCGGTGGCGGCATTCAAAGAATAAGCTTCCCCATCAATCGGCGGTTTCGGTTCGCTCTTAAGAAAACCGTCCTTGCCTGTCGCATTCACCAAGTCACCAATCGCTGCAGGATAGCTTCCATGTTTTGCATAGTGCACTTCTACCGCCGAACCGAGCGTCGATAAATCCGCCTGGATACGCGCTATTTTCGCCTCATCAGTCAAACCGATAAAATTAGGCACTGCCACCGCTGCTAAGACCCCGATAATCGCTACCACCATGAGAAGTTCAATAAGCATAAATCCCTTACGTTTCTTCCCGACCGTTTTCTGCACTGCATTCTTCATTCCATGAATACCTCCCATCTAAAAAAACTGATAAATAACAAACGGCACTTTACCGTTTATAACCCCCCTTATGACAATAAAAAACGCCTACTGTAAGTAAGCAGACAATAAATCTATATGCCTGAAAAACACAAGCTCCCTTCCCGATTCCGTTTCTTCTTCACCGGACCGGGCTTCCATCAGACAATTAGCAGAAACACCAAAAACATTTATATTATTATTTATGTCAAAGCATCTACTATACTTGAAAATCTCACCGTAAATATCTTTCTTTTGCTTTATATGCCTAAGAAAAAACTCCCTGTCCATAGAAAGTTCCCGTTTACCTTTCTCCCATCCGACTTCGAATCATCTTATTGATAGCACCGCATGAACAAGTATTCAGAGAATTAGATAACTTCCCTATACATAAAACAAATAATAAATTTCTGCCTTTAGGTTAGCATAAAGGCACTTGATAATGCAAATTATTTCTACATTCAGATAAAGGTACGTCATACCGGCATAAAAAATATTTATCATTTCCTCGAATGATTTGGCTTCAAATGTCAGAAAAGCCTGAATTCTGAGTTTTATTTCATTTTTCCAGCTGCTATTCATTCCAGTATACATATTTTGATCATTGTCATTCCGTAAGAATCCCTTTAAATTTTTGAATAACGGAAATATCAGAAAACCGCCTTTCTCGCCACGCTTGAAAAAATCCGGCCTCTGTAAAAGAAAAAACCGTAAAACAAGGATTATCCCCTTTTTACGGTTCAGTTCCTTTGGACAAAAACAAATTCATTCCGGTATCAATCGATGATATTCAAAGCATATATACGATATTCTTCACCAAGTGCTTCCGTCTTGCGGACCATTTCCCGCTGCAGATTGGAAGCCATATCATAGTCCTTTCGCTTCAATGCCTCCTTCAGTTTGGTACAGATGCATTTTTTATGCCTGCCATCCTTGATAAGCTCAATACGCTTGGTACTGATGCTATCCCAACGTTCTTCATCAAGTTCATCTTCATGAATAAGTTTCTTATAACGCTTTACAGCTGCTTCCGTGTCCGGAATCAAACGATCAATCAACTCATTTTCCCACCGATATACAATACCGGCCACAAAAGAATCTACGATAGCGTCAGAAATACCATCCCCCTGCGTCAAGACAGCCACTTTATCAGGGTTTTCTTTCATAATTTTTACATTTTCCCATACCGTGGCAGGCGGTTTCCCGAATACTGCATCCCGCTCTTCCTGCGTATAATCTTCGAACACATTCTTCTCGCAGCGGTACTCTCTTTCTTTCTGCAGATAATCGGCATCTTCTCCGGCAGTTTTAGAAAGCTCCTTTAAAAGTTCATCAGGTGTCTTTCCGCAATTTACCGCATATTTCACACCATCCAATGCTGTCAGGTACAGGCAGGAAACAGCCAGATAGGTATTTGTAAAGGGATTTGGCGCACGAAGTTCAAATCGGGTCGCCTTGGGATTCCCCAAATCACGAATTAAACCGATCAGGATACTTCTATTCCGAGAGGGCTGCTCCGGTTTATGCCCAAGAGATGTCACAATACAAACCGGTGCTTCAAATCCGGGTTTAAGCCGGTTAAACGCATCCGTTGTAGATGAAATAAATGGATTGGTCGCTTCATAATTATTCAAGACGCCCATGATAAATCCGTATCCAATGGTAGAAAGATATTCTTTTTTCAAATCTTCCGGTGCAAGGAGATTCAAAACTTTTCCATTCTTAAGGCGGGCGGCAAATCCCACGTGGGTATGTTCACCATTTCCTGCAACCCCGATAATCGGTTTTGCCTTAAAGGATACATCAAGACCGTTTCTGCGAAATACTTCACGGATTATAATACGGGCAGTCAATTCATTATCTGCTGCCTGTAACGGATTGGTAGAAAAGAGCCAATCCAATTCCAGCTGTTCACAGACATCAAAAATATGGCCGCCGTCATCCACTTTTGATTTAATTCCGCCGACCTCTTTATGTCCCATTTCCACATGCATGCCCCTGGCATCCAGTTCCTCAATAGCCTGTTCCATCGCAGTACGGACATTTCCACGCATTCTTTGCCAATACTGTTCTTTCAAGCGTTGAGAAATGGATAAATGCTGCACTGTTTCCTTTTCACTCGGCGTCTTTACCCAAAATTCCAATTCGGTACCCGTTGTAAAAACAATATCCTGAATTTCACCTGTCGGAAAATTCTCCATCCCCTTTATGGTTTTTCCCGCAATGAGTTTTTTTAATTCTTCCGCCACATAATCACAAGACCGTTTCAAAATAGAACGAGAATCAATAAATTTGTCATTGTGTATAAGAAAACTGGGAATACGCAGCGTTCCCACCGGCAGTCCCGTCGCATCGTCCACATTTTCGTCATTATAATCTACATACCAGTTAACTGTGCTGTCTGCAACAAAATCAACTCTGGCATCATTCAAGGTGGCTATATTCATAAATACAACAGAAGAGCCGTCCGTCTGCACAGCTTTTCCCGCAAAGAAATCATCATAGTCTTTCATAAATATTTCAATCGGAATTTTCTCATCTGTATCATTGCCTGCAAGATCAATTCCGATGAGCGATACAAATCTGATTTCAGGATGCTGTGCCAGTAAAGAAAGAACACCCTCTTTCCCATACTGTCCCGCCGGAATCCAATACAGCAAATCTTTGTTCATTTTAAAACCTCCTATAAGTTTTTTTAGAACGGCTGTATCCTTTACAACCAAGTTCCACCAAACGAAAATGACCCACTCCCGAAGGAATGAGTCATCTTTGACGTAATATTAACTTGTGAATTAAGAATACATCAAGCATCTTATACTTGTCAAGCAATAAAAGAGTCAGCCGAGTACGTCCCGAACAAGGCGGTTAACCACTTTTCCATCTGCTTTCCCTTTTAGTTTCGCCATGACTGCTTTCATCGCCGTACCAAGATTTTTTCGTTCCGGATCCAAAGCAGAAATCACATCAATAACAACTGCACGAATGGCATCTTCTGTCATTTCTGGCGGAAGATATTTTTCAAGCACAGCAATTTCCTTTTGGGTTTCCTCAACCAGGTCATCTCTGCCGGAATCCTTAATTTCAGCAAGCGTTTCTTTCCGCTGCTTCACTTCTTTCCGGAGGACTGCAAGAACCTGATCATCATCAAAATCCGCGTGTCCATCGTCAATTTCTGCCTGACGAATATGCGCCCGTGCCATACGGATAACGCCTAATGCCAAACGGCCTTCTTCTTTTGCTTTCATGGCAGTCTTCATGTCTGCCATCAGCTGTTCCTTAATTGACAACTCCATCACCTTACTGCCTATTACTTAAACTTACGTTTTCTTGCGGCCTCAGATTTCAGTTTACGTTTTACGCTGGGCTTTTCATAATGTTCACGTTTTCTTACTTCAGAAAGAACCCCGGCTTTTTGGCAGGAACGTTTAAATCTGCGAAGAGCACTATCCAAAGACTCGCCCTTTTGAACTTTAATTTCAGACATCCATATCCCTCCCTCCAAATAGACTGATGGGGTGCTATTGCACACTATTAAATTATAATTTATTGTCATCTAACTGTCAATGAATATTTATTGAATGAAATCATTGTTTCTCTTCAGGGAATGGCGGCCATCCCATTTCTTTTCCGCCTATAATATGTGCGTGGAAATGAAATACTGACTGCCCTGCTTTCTCTCCTGTATTTACCACCAGACGGAATCCGTCTTCTCCAAGTCCTTCATCTTCCGCTATTTTTTTTACGATCAGGAAAAAATCAGAAAAATCATGATTGATTTCCGATGTCATCCCGAGAATATTTTTTACATGAACTTTAGGAATCAACAAAATATGGACAGGTGCACATGGCTCGATATCCTTAAAGGCAAACCAATGCTCGTCTTCATAAATTTTTATACTCGGAATCTCCCCGCTGATAATTTTACAAAACAAACAGTTATTCATTTTCTTCCTCCTTTTGTACCATACCGATCATTCCATTGTCCGTCATCGAATCAATCCATACAGAATACACTTTGCCTTTTTCGACATCTTTATCTTTGATGAACACACGAATATATTCATCAGATACCCCCTCAAAAAATCCCTCTTTTTCTTCTTCCACTAAGACACGGACCATTTTATGAAAAAACTGGTTCCTATAAGCTCCGGCCAGCTCTTTTCCCAGTGCTTGCACACGGGCTGTCCTTTCCTTTTTGATTTCCGGCTTTACCTGATTCGGATAAGCGGCAGCCGGTGTTCCTTTCCTTGGGGAATAAGGAAATACATGAATCGCCGAAAATTGTAATTCCTGAAGGGTATCCAGCGTCTCTCTGAAATTCTCTTCCGTTTCACCGGGAAATCCTACAATAAGATCCGTTGTCAAAGCTAATCCGGGAATTTCTTTTCTCAGATTCCGGATAAGTTCTTTATACTCAGCAAGCCGATAATGGCGGTTCATTCTTTTAAGAATATCATCAGATCCCGCCTGTATGGGCAAGTGGAGATGGGGGCATACTTTTGGTTCTTCCCTTATAATACGGATCAGTTCATCAGACAATTCCACCGATTCGATAGATCCTAGCCGGATTCGGAGTAAATCAGGGATTCTTACTAATTCTGTCACAAGTGTCGACAATGAAGTTCCATCATGAAGATCTTTTCCATAATTCCCCAAATGAATTCCGGTAAGCACGACTTCCCGATAACCCTTTTCTACTAATCTTCTGATTTCTTCTACCGCATCTGACTGGCGGCGGGACTTCAGTTTCCCCCGCGCAAAGGGAATAATACAAAACGTACAATAATTATCACAGCCTTCCTGTATTTTTATAAAAGCCCGTGTCTTGACTTCCCCTTCCGCATCAACAGAAAGGTTTTCAAAATCAGTAACAGCCATAATATCACCGACTGCATTAAGTGTCTTCTTTTCGGCAGCGGCTTCTTCTACATATTCCACAATATGGGATCTATTCTGGATTCCCACAATGACATCAACATCACCCATTTGTACAAAAACATCGGGCGCCAACTGCGCATAACACCCTGCTGCCGCAATAACAGCCCCGGGGTGCTCACGTCGGATACGCCGTACCATTTGTCGGGACTTCCGGTCACCAATACTCGTTACGGAGCAAGTATTGATGACATACACATCAGCGTTTTCATTTTCTTTTGCCACCTTATATCCGTTTCTGATAAACAGACTTCGCATGGCATCACTGTCATACTGGTTAACCTTACAGCCAAGAGTGATAAAAGATACTTTTTTCCCGTTTGATTCTATAATTTCTTTTTCCATTTTTTCATTATACCATGAGTATCACAGGAAACAGACTGCGCGGAATTATTTCCACGTAAAAACCGCCTCGGCATTACCGAAGCAGTAAAACGATTTTGGTTCATATCATACTGTGAAGAATATCTGAGGCAATGGCAAGAGCGGATAAAGTCTTCGCATCAGTGATCTTCCCCTTATGAACCATTTGAAATACTTCTTTAAGCGGTATTTTTACAATATCCAAATATTCTCCATCATCCAAATGCTGATGTGTGTAAACCAGATGATCCGCTATATACAGATAAATCTTTTCGTTACAGAATCCCGGAGTTGTATAAATAATTCCTATCTTACGAAGTGTTCCAATACACCCCGTTTCTTCCTCCAGTTCACGAACCGCACAGACACCGGGATCTTCACCGCTGGAAAGCTTGCCTGCAGGAATTTCAAGCAATGCCTGCTTAATCGGATAGCGGTACTGTTTTACAAAAAGAATTTCCCTGTCTTCTGTCACAGGAATAATCGCCGCAGCACCGGGATGTTCCACAATCTCCCGTCGATAAGTTTCTCCGGCAATATCCACTTCATCGTAGTACACGTGAAGAAGCTTTCCTTCATACATCGTTCGATGATCGATGGTTTTTTCTTTTTCAATACTCATTGCACACCTGTACTTCCCATACCGCCGATACGCTTACCTTCTGTATGATCATCATCCGTTAAAAGGTATTTCATAAACAGTCCCTGGGCAATCCGATCCCCTTTAGAAATATGGAAAGCTTTTCGAGAAGAATTATATAAAGCACACATAATATGCCCTTCATTATCTTCATTCCCATAGTAGTCCGCATCAATAATACCGGTGCTGTTTGCAAGCATAATGCCATGTTTAACGGCCATGCTGGATCTGATATAGACTGCCAGATACTCATCAGATTCCATGTATGCTTTGAGTCCTGTCGGAATCACCTTTATTTCTCCCGGCAGCACCTCTGTTTCCACAGCACTTTCTATATCATATCCGGCACTCATGGCAGTTTTACGCCGCGGAAGGGAAATACCTGCATCTTTCCAAGTACTGACTATCTCAAAGCCCCTTTTCCCCTCCATTTATTTCTTCTCCTGGAGCAAGGCCTTGCGGGAAAGATTAATACGGCCCTTGTCATCAATTTCAGTAACCTTGACCATAATCTCATCCCCTTCATGAACTACATCTTCCGGCTTTTCTACACGCCGCGTCGCCAGTTGGGATACATGAACCATCCCCTCTTTACCCGGCAGGATTTCCACAAACACCCCAAACTTCATAAGTCGTGTCACTTTACCAAGATAAGTTTCACCCACCTGCACCTCATGAGTCAATTCTTCCACCCACTTCTTTGCCCGCTGTGCGGCTTCTTCGTCAGGTGTCGCGATGTATACATGACCATCTTCTTCGACGTCCATCTTTACACCGGTCTCGCTGATGATTTTATTGATTATCTTTCCTCCGCTTCCGATAACATCGCGAATTCTATCCACCGGAATCGTCAATGTAATAATCTTCGGCGCATAAGGCGACAGATGTTCAGCCGGTTTATCGATGCATTCGGCCATCTTTCCAAGAATAAACATACGGCCCTTCTGCGCCTGCTGAAGAGCCGCAAGCAGAATTTCACGGGAAAGCCCATGGATTTTGATATCCATCTGGATCGCTGTGATTCCTTTCGCCGTTCCTGCCACTTTGAAATCCATATCACCAAGCGCGTCTTCCATTCCCTGGATATCGGTAAGAACAGTGAAATGTTCCCCTTCATTAACTAATCCCATAGCAATACCCGCTACAGGAGCCTTAATCGGAACACCTGCATTCATCAGAGACATAGTGCTCCCGCAGACAGATGCCTGAGAAGAAGAACCATTGGATTCCAGTATTTCAGAAACCACGCGGATAGCGTAAGGAAATTCTTCTACTGTCGGAATAACGGGAATAAGCGCTCTTTCTGCCAGCGCGCCATGACCGATCTCACGCCGGCCCGGCCCTCTGGAACTCTTTGTTTCACCGACAGAATAGGACGGGAAATTATACTGGTGAATATATCTCTTTTCTGTTTCCTGGGTCAGATCATCAATGATCTGTGTTTCCGACATAGGTGCTAACGTAGTAATGGTAAGCGCTTGTGTCTGTCCGCGGGTAAACAGGGCAGAACCGTGGACGCGTGGAAGAAGTCCGACTTCACAGCTGATAGGGCGGATTTCATCCAATGCACGTCCATCAGGACGAATCTTATCAACAGAAATCATATGACGGACAATTTCTTTGGTGAGATGATTCAGGCATTCCGTAATATCGGAACCATTTTCGGGATAAATTTCTTTGAAATGGGTTTCCGCTTCTTTTCTTACTTCTTCCATATGGGCTTCACGGGTCAGCTTATCTGGATTAAAAATCGCTTCTTTAAGCGGTCTTTCAGCATAGGCATAAATAGCAGTTTTAATCTCTTCCGGAATTTCCGGGAAGATCAATGTACGCTTCAGCTTTCCTACTTCTTCAATAATCTTCTTCTGGAATGCCACCAGTTCTTTAATGGTTTCATGTCCAAACATAATAGCGTCAAGGACATCTTCTTCCGGCGCCTCCTGTGCGCCGCCTTCTACCATCAGAATAGCTGTTTCAGAACCTGCAACAGTAATATTCAAAGTGGATACTTTGAGCTGTTCCTGCGTCGGATTGATGACAAACTTCCCGTCAACACGGCCCACACGGACACCCGCAATCGGTCCGTCCCATGGGATATCGGAAATCCCCAAAGAAGCAGATGCGCCAAGCATTCCGCAAAGTTCAGGCGCATTATCATAATCTACAGAAAGAACTGTTGCCATCACATGTATATCATTGCGGCACCTCTTATCAAATAAAGGACGGATCGGGCGGTCAATCAGTCGGGCATTCAGAATTGCTGAATTTCCCGGACGGCCTTCACGCCGAAGAAATCCTCCCGGCATTTTGCCTACGGCATACATTTTTTCCTCGTAATCAACAGTCAGCGGAAAAAAATCCATTCCCTCTCTTGCTTCTTTACTTGCGGTAGAAGTTACAAGAACCACGGTTTCACCGTATCTGACCAAAACTGCACCACTTGCCTGCTTTGCCATTTTTCCTGTTTCAACAATCAGCGGACGGCCGGCAAGTTCCATACGAAAGGATTTCTCCATTCCCTTTCCTCCTTATAATATCTAATCTTTTTAAATATGTACCGTATTATTATATGCTTAATAAGATTCTAAATCAAATAAATTTTCTTTCTGCACTCCGCACACAGTCGAAAGTTCCATAAAAAAACGACAGCAGAATTTTCTACTGTCATTTCCTTTTCTTTTCACCTTATTTCAGGCGCAGACCCAGTTTTTCACCAAGCATTCTGTATCTTTCAATATCACTGCGGCGAAGGTAGTCAAGCATGTTTCTGCGCTGCCCGACCAGTTTCAGCAATCCGCGGCGGGAATGATGGTCTTTCTTGTGTTCTTTCAGGTGTTCAGTGAGAAGAGCGATTCTCTTGGAGAGGATAGCGATCTGCACCTCCGGAGATCCTGTATCGCCTTCATGTACCGCATACTGTGCAATAATTTCTTTTTTCTGTTCTGCTGTAAGCATAATTAAGCCTCCTGTAAATAAATTGCCGCATCTAAGTGATTCGTCGGAGTATCGAAATCCCGGGATGCAGTTCATACCTTAGCCATTATACACAGAGTGCATATATTTTTCAAGTCCTATCCTAGAATGATCTTATCACTCAATGCATCTGCATTTTCCTCAAACTTTTTGAGGAGCACTTCAATTGTCAGTTCCCGTTTTTCCTCTTCTGCATAATCGGCAATAATTCGTCCGCTATTCATCATAATCAGACGATTTCCGTATCTTAAAGCATCACGCATATTATGGGTAATCATCAAAGTTGTTAAATGCTGCTCACTGACAATTTCATCCGTAATTTTCAGAACCTTATCCGCAGTTTTAGGATCTAAAGCAGCTGTCGGTTCATCAAGGAGAAGAATATCCGGCTTTTTCAGCGTCGCCATCAACAGTGTCACTGCTTGGCGCTGCCCCCCTGAAAGAAGATCAATTCTTGTTCTCAAACGATCTTCAAGTCCTAAATCAAGGCGGGCTACCATTTCTCTATATTTTTCGTGATCACCATCAGAAAAAGCCCATTTCAATCGACGGCTTTCTCCACGACGGGAAGCTAAAAGAAGATTTTCCTCCAACTGCATTCCGCCTGCAGTCCCTTTCATAGGATCTTGAAACACACGTCCAATAAATTTGGCACGCCTGAATTCACTCATCCGTGTTACATCTGCACCGTTTAACTCAATTGTTCCTTCATCAGGAATATAAACTCCGGAAACAGCATTCAGAAGGGTACTTTTCCCCGCACCATTACCACCGATGACAGTGCAAAAATCCCCATCATTCAAAGTCAGTGATAAATCAATCAATGCTTTCTTTTCATTAGGTGTTCCCCGAAAAAAAGTCTTGCTGATATGTGAAATTTTTAACATAATCAGCCTGCCTTTCCCAGATTGGCTTTCGCCTTAATCAAAGGCGTCGCCAACGCAAACATAACAATAATTGCAGTAAACAGCTTCAAATCATTCGGCGGCATCCCCAAATGAAGTACTGCAGCAATAACGATCCTATAAATTATCGAACCAAGAATAACCGCCATCAGAGAAGACGAAAAACTGTCTGATCCGAGAATAACCTCGCCAATAATCACGGAGGCCAAGCCGATCACGATAGTACCAATACCCATTCCCACATCAGCAAAACCATTATTCTGGGCTACTACAGCACCACATAATCCAATCAGAGCATTGCTTAGACAAAGCCCCAATATAATCATAGAATCTGTATTTACCCCTTGGGCACGAACCATTTGTGGATTGTATCCTGTCGCGCGAATGCACATGCCCAATTCAGTACCGAAAAACCAATAGATAAAGGCACTGATAATTACCATAAAAACAAAAGGGACGATAAATGCACTGACAGAAGGTTCCGTATGGAAAAATTTACCGGTAACAGAAAATACTGTATCTGCCCGAAGCAGAGAAATATTTGCTTTCCCCATCACATGAAGGTTAATAGAATACAGGGCAATCATTGTCAGGATTCCGGAAAGAATTGCCGGAATTTTTAATTTCGTATATAAAACACCTGTGATAACTCCTGCTGCAGCACCGCAGATCATAGCACTAAGAATCCCCCAGCCGGGATTTACATTTGAAGAAATAAGTGAAGCGGCTACAGCTCCTCCGAGAGGAAAGCTGCCTTCACAAGTCATGTCCGGTACGTCAAGAACACGGAAAGATAAAAAGACTCCAATTGCCAGCATAGACCACATAAGTCCCTGGGCAACTGTAGATATAAATAGATCAAACATCAATTTCACCCCGCAAAACAGGCTATGGTCTTGCCGCCTGCCCGTCATACAAATATAATTTTCTTGCTTTCTGCCACACGTCGTAAGGCAGTTCTTTCTTCAATGTTTTTGCCACAGACATGTTCACGATCCAATCAGGATCAATCTGCTTGGTAATACCGATTTCATAAGGTTTCTTTTTCCCATCCAGCAATTCTGAAGCAATCCGGCCGCCACTGAATCCCATACGATAATACTCTGCAGATACAGAAAGCAAGGCTCCTCTCCTGACCATCTCCGCATTTTCTCCAATAACTGGAATACCAAGTTTCATCAAATGCTTCACGATCTCATCAAAAGACTTTAGAACGGTTTCATCTGCAGGAATATATACCGCATCTACGTGTCCGCTAAACTTTTCTATCTGATTGATGGGATCCTCTTTTTCATCAAAAGCCACTTCATAAATATGAATCCCCTTTTTTTCACTTGCATCTCGAAGCAGATTCAGTTGGATCACAGCCCCTTCATCTTTCGGATTAAAAATAATTCCAACGGTTTGAAGGGAAAGCACCTTTGCCGCCATACGTATTTGGTTCAGTACTGCAGGCATATCACTGATTCCCGTCAGATTATAACTATTATCAAAAAAATTATTACTTTCCGGTGGAAGCATTCCTACACCTACAATAGGAACAGACTTTGTTTCAAGGATACAAGCTTTCGTCGCATCAGTACCCACTGTAATAATCAAATCTTTTTTATCTTTGACGAAATTTTTAGCCTGGGCATCAAGTTTTTTCTCATCACCATCAGCAGAAAAAACGTCAATCCGGATATTATCTTTTTCCCGATACCCCCTCGATGCCAAAGCCGCTTTTATTCCAGCAACCATTTTTCCCTGTTCCGGTAAAGAATCACTCTGCAGGATTCCGATATAATAAAATCCTTTTTGTGGAATAAGCCTGATTTGTTTTTTTAATGCTGCTGAATGGTCATCAATGACAGATGCCATTACGATTACAGCGCAAACTGCAATCAGCAACAGCATCCACCAGTTCCGCCTTATTGCGGTCATTTACCGATTCCTTTCCCCAAAAACTACAAGAGTTCCGCCCGATCAAGAACTGACTTTGGAATCTGTATTCCTAAATTTTCCATTTCTGCTTTATTGATATACAGCTTGGAGTTAGCTGCGCCTTCTACAGGGAAATCCCTTATCTGCTTTTTCCCTTCAAGGATATCTGCGGCCATTTGACCTGCTCGCTTTCCAATATCATAGAAACTAATTGATTCCGAAGCCAAAACCCCAGACTTTACATGCCCCACTTCAGCACCAAAAACAGGAATTTTTTCTTTATTGGCTACGGACATCAATGTTGGAATAGACGATGCAATAATATTATCAGTCGGAATAAAAATAGCTTCTACGTTGCCCCCCAGGAAACCTTCCGCCACCTGCTGCACATCATTAACCGAATTTACTGTCAGTTCCACCACATCAATCCCCAACGGTACACATACTTCTTTCAATCTTTTTGCCTGCACAACAGAATTGATTTCGCTGGAATTGTAAATAATCCCGATTCTTTTAACATTCGGAATAATCTCCCGAATCAAAGAAACCTGCTTCTCCAAGGGACCGCGGTCATGAGTACCGGTCACATTAGCATCAGGCATCTTTTCCGATTTCATAAGCTTCGCATTTTCATAATCAGCAATAGCCGTACAAATAATCGGGATTTGATTTGTGGCATTCGCCATAGCCTGCGCAGCCGGCGTAGAAATAGCGCAAATCAAATTATAATTCCCTGACACGAATCGATTGGCAATAGAACGTAAATTAGACTGATCTCCCTGTGCATTCTGCTGGTCAATTTCAATCTTGTCCTTTAGTCCCCTCGCAGCCAAAGCATCAACAAATCCCCTATTTGATTCGTCAAGTGCCGGATGCTGTACAATTTGTACAACTCCTATTTTCATTTTTCCGTTGCTGCCCGTGCCGGATGAATTTCCACATCCCGCCAAAACTCCTACGGCTAAAACTCCTGCAATACCTACTGCTGCTGCTTTTCTCCACTTTTTTCCTACCATTCTACTCATCCTCCTATACTTTCTGCCTTATCATAGGCAGAATTAATTGCCATATATTGTAGCACACTTTTTCATGAAATGCTTAAAGGAATCCTTTTTTAATGTCTTCTATCCATTATGCATAAAAAATACACTCCATTGAACATGGAATGTATTATTGTGAAGAATTATTCTTCTGTCTTTGCTTGAATAACTGATCTTCCTTTATAGAAACCACATACCGGACAAACATGATGCGGCAATTTCATTGCATGGCACTGTGGACATTCTACCAGACCCGGAACGGTCAGCTTCCAATTGGCACGTCTTTTATCCCGACGAGATTTGGAATGTTTACTCTTTGGACTTGGCATTTCTTGCACCTCCTTACCGATCGGACCTTTTGCTGTCTTGTATGCTGTATATTGACAACATCAAATAATATTCAACTTCATCATTATACGGGGCAGCTTTGTGTTTGTCAATAAGTTTCATTGCGAATCAAAAAATGGGAACCCTCAATTTCTTCATTTTTTTACTTCCGGTTTTAAAAGCACTTTCTCAAGAGATATTACTTCAATATCTCTTTTAAAATTCCGATAAATTATCTCTTTCCCTATCAATAAATCCTTCCACCAACATTCGTTTTTCGTCCTTCTTCATCCTGAAAAACCGGAAAACATTTTCTGCTGCCGTTTTATTCATCCCTTTCACACGGGTAAGTTCCTCCACTGTCGCATTCCGCATTTCATCAAGCGAACGGAAAGCATGCCACAGTGCATTTCTACGCTGTGGTCCGATTCCCGCAATATGATCCAATATGGATTCCGTATTCCTTTTTGACGTCCACTTTCTATGATAAGCGATAACAAAACGATGGGCTTCATCACGAATAAATTGCAGGAGCTGCAGCGCCGGTTCGTGCGGATCAATGATAATCGGATCCGTCTGCCCTTCCACATAGATTTCTTCCATACGCTTGGCAAGGCCAATGACCGGTGTATCAATTCCACAGCTTCGGATCACCGGAAGCGCAGCATCCAGCTGGCCTTTGCCGCCGTCAAGAACAATCAAATCCGGTCTTGGCCACTTGGTTTCTATACCATATCTCCGTGCCATAACTTCTGCCATAGACTTGAAATCATCGGGCGTCCCCTGAGTCGACTGCAGTTTGAATCTGCGGTATTCCTTTTTATTGGGGCGTCCGCTTTCAAATACAACCATGGATCCTGTAGTTTCCGCCCCTTGATTATGAGAAATATCAAAACATTCTATCCGTTCAGGCAGCCTTGGCAAATGGAGCAGTTCTTTCAATTTATTCACAGCGCCTTGTTCACGGGCATCCTGATATTCCCATTGTAATTTTTTATCCGCCAAGTATTTCGCAGCGTTAGACTGCGCCATGTCTTTCAATCTGCGCTTAAATCCACGTTCAGGAACATATATTTTGACATTACCGTTGCGAAGTTTTGACAGCCACGCAGTTAAAAGCAATGATTCCTGCGGCAAAATCGGCAGTATGATTTCCTTCGGTACAGAAGATGGATTCGCACCGTAAAAATTTTTAATAAATGCCGCGATAATATCCTCATCCGTTTCATGAAGACTGTCGGGAATACTGAGATTTTCTTTCCCCACCATTTTCCCGTAACGGATATAAAAAATTTCCAAACCGGCGTGTTCATCAAGACGTGACATCCCCACCACATCAAAATCACCCTCTTTGGAAACGATATTTTGCCTCTGCTGCACACTCTGTACAGCATGAAGCTGATCCCTGAGCACCGCCGCACGTTCAAAATTCATTTCTTCCGATTCCGACTCCATATCTTTTTGCAGTGCCTTTACAAGCTCCGTATTTTTCCCTTCAAATAAATCACAGGTTTTTACTACATACTCATGGTATTGCTCTTCTGTGCAGTGATTCCAGCAAGGAGCACAGCACAGATTCATATGGTATTGAAGGCATGGACGGCTGACCTTCATACTCCGGCAGGTCCTAATCGGATACAGCCTGCGGATAAGGCTCAACGTTTTTCGCAGACTCCCTACATCAGTAAAAGGGCCGAAATATTTAGCACCATCATCTCTTCTGATATTTCTTGTCACAAGAATACGCGGCCATTTTTCATTAACCGTGATTTTCACATAGGGATAAGATTTATCATCACGGAGGGAAATATTGTACTTCGGGTGCAGTTCTTTAATCAGATTGCATTCCAAAATAAGAGCTTCCATCTCTGTTGCCGTCATGGTGATATCCAAATCCGCTGCATGACGGATCATGGCTGCCACTTTAGGAGAGCGGTTCTTATCTTCCCTCACATAGGAACGAACTCTGTTTTTTAAATTGACGGCCTTCCCTACATAAATAACGCGTCCGTCTTTATCTTTCCAACGATATACGCCGGGAGAATCAGGCAACGCATCTACTTTTGCCCGTATTATTGTATTAATTGTTTCCATGATGTTCCTTCATCAATTTCCTGGTCCGTTCTATAACAGGTTTTAAGTACTGCCCCGTATAGGAGTGTTTGACTTTGCAGATTTCCTCAGGAGTACCAAAAGCTACTACTTCTCCGCCCTTATCTCCCCCTTCGGGCCCCAAATCGATAATATAGTCCGCCACTTTAACCACATCAAGGTTGTGCTCAATAACGACTACCGTATTTCCCTGATCTACCAGCTTCTGTAAAATCACCAGTAATTTTCGAATATCTTCACTGTGAAGTCCTGTGGTCGGTTCATCAAGGATATACAGTGTATCTCCCGTATCTCTCCTCATGAGTTCCGTCGCCAGTTTCACACGCTGCGCTTCACCGCCGGACATGGTTGTAGCAGGCTGTCCCAGATGAATATATCCGAGTCCCACTTCCTGCAAAGTCCGCAGTTTACGCAAAATCTTATCATGATTCTCAAAAAACGGAATCGCCTCATCCACCGTCATATTAAGTACATCAGAAATATTTTTCCCTTTATAACGGACTTCCAATGTCTCTCTGTTATACCTTGCACCATGGCACACTTCACAAGGTACATAGACATCTGAAAGGAACTGCATTTCAATTTTTATAATACCGTCACCATGGCAGGCTTCGCATCGTCCGCCTTTTACATTGAAACTAAACCGCCCCGGCTTATACCCACGCATTTTTGCTTCCGAAGTCTGGCTGAATAGTTCACGGATATCACTGAAAAGGCTTGTATAGGTCGCCGCATTGGAACGGGGCGTTCTCCCGATAGGCTGCTGATCTATATTAACGATCTTATCCACATATTCCGCGCCTTCAATCGCTTCAAAAGCGGCATTTCCATAAGAAGTACGATTTTTTATATTAGATAATCCCTGATATAAAATCTCATTAATCAGAGTGCTTTTTCCTGACCCCGATTCTCCTGTCACTACGGAAAACGCCCCTAAAGGAATCCTTACATCAATATGTTTCAGATTATGTTCCGATGCACCTTTAATTATAAGGGACATCCCGTTCCCGGTGCGTCTTTTGGGCGGCAAAGGAATATATCGGCTGCCTTTCAGATATTGCCCGGTTAAAGAATCTTTTACTGCCTCCACCTGTTCAAGCGTTCCTTCCGCCACTACACGGCCGCCCTGTTCGCCAGCGCCCGGACCGATATCCACAATCCAGTCGGCTGCACGGATGGTATCTTCATCATGCTCCACAACAATCAGCGTATTGCCCAGATCCCGCATCCCTTTCAGTGTATCCAGTAATTTATCATTATCCCTCTGATGGAGGCCAATCGAAGGTTCGTCGAGAATATACAGAACGCCTACAAGACCGGATCCGATCTGTGTTGCCAGCCTGATCCGCTGTGCTTCCCCGCCGGAAAGTGTAGTCGCCGTACGGGATAAAGTAAGATAATCCAATCCTACATTGATTAAAAAGGTAAGACGGTTATGAATCTCATGAAGAATCTGTTCCGCAATGATTTTTTCCTTTTCCGTCAGATCAAGATTATCAAAAAATGGTAAAAGATCCGATACGGCCATATCGGAAATTTCCGCTATATTTTTATTACCTACGCGAAAAGCAAGGCTTTCTGGACGAAGACGGGCCCCGTGGCAAACAGGACACGGCTTTTCAATCAGAAAATTGGAGAGCGTTTCTTTCATCTTGTCTGTCCACGCCTCCTCATATCTCCTTTTTGTCATAGGAATGATTCCTTCAAAAGCGCGGTGGTACTCTTTAATTTCCCCCTCCATGTTCGTATAACTGAACGCCAACAGGTCAGCACCTCCCTGCTGGAATTCCACTTTCGCTTTTTCCGGCAGATCATTATAACAGCAATCCATGGTAAGCTTGTAACCTTCAAGAAAGGCGTCAAGCTGTCTGTAAAGCCAGGTATCCTTGTTATAAGGAAACGGTTTAATTGCCCCCAAACGGAAGGATATCTCCCGATTAGGGATAATCCTGTTAAAATCCGCCTCCAAAGAGGAACCAAGCCCCATGCACGCAGGACAGGCACCGAAAGGATTATTGAAAGAAAAAATCCGCGGCACCGGCTTCGGTAAAGAAATGCCACAATCAGGACAGGCAAAATGGGAACTGAAAATATGATCATTTCCATCCACTACAGCGGCAATCATCATACCGTCCCCCAATTTAAGCGCCGCTTCTACGGAATCGGTCAACCGCTTGGCAATCCCTTCCTTAATAATAATTCTGTCTATCACGACTTCAATAGTATGTTTTTTGTTTTTCTCGAGAACAATTTCATCGGAAAGAGAGTACAGTACATCGTCCGCACGCACACGTACATAACCTTCTTTCCGCAATTCTTCCAGAAGCTTCTTATGTGTTCCTTTTTGACTGACTGCCACAGGTCCAAGAATCATCAATTTAGTGCGGTCTCCCAAATCAATCAGGGCATCTACGATCTGATCCGTCGTCTGCCTCTCAATCGGTTTGCCGCAATGAGGGCAGAAGGCGCGGCTTGCATGGGCATAGAGCATACGGAGATAATCATGAATCTCCGTAACCGTTCCTACTGTAGAACGCGGATTGTGGCTTGTTGATTTCTGATCAATGGAAATAGCAGGGGATAAGCCTTCAATTTTATCAATATCCGGTTTATTCATCTGTCCCAAGAACTGTCGTGCGTAAGCAGAAAGCGATTCTACATATTTTCTTTGTCCCTCCGCATAAATTGTGTCAAAAGCAAGGGAAGATTTTCCTGATCCCGAAAGACCGCTGAATACAATCAATTTATTTCTCGGGAGTGTCAGATTGATATTTTTTAAATTATTCTGTCTTGCCCCTTGTATAACAATTCCTTTTTCCATAATTATCCTTCCGTTATCTCAGATTCTCTTTTTAAGAGAACGATTGATTCTCTTATTCTGGCTTTCCTGGCGCCTCAAAGCTGAATCCGCACGGGAACCGTACCGATCACTCCACTGCTGGCGAAGTCCGGCAAGCCGATCCCGCCACAAGGCAGCCTCTTCAAACTCCATCGCTTTTGCCGCCCGTTTCATGTTCCGCTCAGAATTCTTCATCCGATTATACAGTTCTTCATCAGACAAATTTTCAACGGATTGATCTCCACTTCCGTACGTTTCCGTACTTTCACTGATTTTAGTAAGTTCAATTAAATCCTTTACTTTTTTTCGGATTGTTTTCGGCACGATATGATGTTTTGTATTATAAGCTTCCTGAATTTTTCTTCTGCGGTTCGTTTCCTCGATCGCATACTTCATGGATTTTGTCATACGATCCGCATACATGATGACATGTCCATGAGCATTTCTCGCCGCACGGCCGATAACCTGTATCATGGATGTTTCATTACGCAAAAAACCCTCTTTATCGGCATCTAAAATGGCCACCAGAGAGACCTCCGGCATATCCAGCCCTTCACGAAGGAGATTTATTCCCACAAGCACATCAAACTCACCGGCACGGAGATCCCGGATAATCTCCGCCCGTTCAATTGTCGCCACATCGGAATGGAGATATCTGACTTTCACTCCTGCTTCATTTAAAAAGTCCGTTAAATCTTCCGCCATTTTCTTCGTCAACGTAGTAATCAAAACCCGTTCATTGACTGCTTCCCGTTTATGAATTTCTCCCAGCAAATCATCCATCTGTCCTTCGATAGGACGGACCTCTACGCTGGGGTCCAACAGGCCTGTAGGACGGATAATCTGCTCCGCCATATTTGTCTGCACACTCATTTCATAACGGCCCGGCGTAGCGGAAACATAAATGATCTGATTGATTCGGTCCGTAAATTCCTCAAAAGTCAGGGGACGGTTATCCAGCGCGCTTGGCAGACGGAACCCATAATCCACAAGCGTGTGTTTTCGCGACTGGTCTCCATTGTACATGGCATGAAGCTGAGGTACGGTAATATGGGATTCATCAATCATAATCATATAGTCATCAGGAAAATAATCAAGCAGTGTATATGGAGGGTCTCCCGGCCTGCGATCCGACATATGGCGCGAATAATTTTCGATACCTGAGCAATACCCCACTTCCTGCATCATCTCCAAATCATAATTTGTCCGCTGCATGAGACGCTGTGCTTCTAAAATACGATCCTGCTCCCGAAGTTCCTTCAGGCGCTCTTCCAACTCCACCTTAATTTTAGCAATGGCATTTTTTAACTTCCCGGAAGTTGTTACATAGTGGGATGCGGGAAATATTCCGATATGATCCCGTTCCGCCACTGTGGCACCTGTCAAAACATCAAATTCGTACAGGGATTCAATTTCATCACCAAACATTTCTATCCGCACCGCCGTATTATTGGAAGATGCAGGAAACACATCAATTGTATCACCTCTTACACGGAACGTATCGCGGGTAAAATTAAGATCATTTCGCAAATACTGCATATCTACCAAGCGCGAGAGAATTTGATCCCGCGTGATTTCTTCACCGGGTCGAAGTGATAATCCCAGTGTACTGTAATCCTCAGGATCTCCTAATCCGTAAATGCAGGAAACTGATGCCACGATAATAACATCACGCCTCTCAAAAAGAGCCATTGTCGCAGAATGGCGAAGACGATCAATCTCCTCATTCCTTGAAGAATCTTTTTCTATATATGTATCCGTCTGCGGTATGTAAGATTCAGGCTGAAAATAATCATAGTAACTTACAAAATAATACACCGCGTTATCAGGAAAGAAGTCTTTAAATTCACTGGCAGTCTGTGCTGCCAAAGTTTTGTTGGGAGAAATAATCAGTGTCGGACGCTGCATTTCTTCAATCACTTTTGCCATCGTGAAAGTTTTTCCCGTACCCGTAGCACCCAGCAAAACCTGAGCCCAGTGTCCATCTCTCAAGCCGTCTGTCAGCGACTTTACCGCTTCAGGCTGATCTCCCATAGGCTGAAAAGGAGCTGCCAGCCTGAAAGGCGTCATCTTTCCCATATATTGTCTTTCAATTTTGGCATTTCCCATACAAATTCTCCTTCTAAACCCTATTCTTTACCATGATATAAAATGTATTTCCTATATCATTATATCGTTTTTTATCGATACTGTATATAAGAAAATGAAAACGGATGCCTGTCTGACACCCGTTTTTCGATTATTTTAAAAGATATTTCCTTATGAAATAGATTATTGCAACTGTGGCTAAAACAATAGCTCCATAGATAAAGAACAGCCACACCAATACCAATCCCAGCAGTATAAAAACGGCGATACCTAACCCTCCTAACAGTTTCTTCCACCATGGCAATTCATGAATATGAATCATATATATATGGATGAAAGAATCTTCTGCAGACCGTTCTTCCTGCTCCCCTTGCTCATTCAACGTCAGTCCGTCATAGTCATTCACATCATCTCTGGACATGACATGCGGTTCTTTCCTTACCTCGTTCTGATTGTTTTCACTCATAATTCAGATAATTTCTTGGCAAGAAGCTGATTAACCACCTGCGGATTGGCCTGTCCTTTCGTTACTTTCATAATCTGCCCTACAAGAGCCCCCACAGCTTTCTTCTTCCCTGCCTTGAAGTCGGCAACAGCCTGGGGATGCTCGGCAATAACGTTTGCAACCAGCCCCTCCAATTCTCCTGTATCACTAATCTGGGTAAGACCTTTTACTCTGACGATTTCTTCCGCGCCACCGCCATCTTTCCACATATCCGCAAAGACCTTCTTTGCAATTTTACCGGAAATAGTCCCTTTACTAATCAACTTTAGCAATTCTGCCAAATTTTCAGCAGTAACAGGAGCCGCCGCGATTTCAATTCCATCAGTGGACAGCTGACTCGCAAATTCTCCCATCAACCAGTTTACAGCGGCTTTGGGATCGGCTCCCGCCTTAACAACTGCCTCGAAATAATCCGACCGATCCTTATCATTTGTCATCATAACCGCATCTTCAGAAGAAAGCCCGAAACATCTCATATATCTTTCTTTTCTTGCATCGGGAAGTTCAGGAAGCGTTTTCCGTATTTCTTCAATATACTCTTTGCTTACTGTAAACGGTACAAGATCCGGTTCAGGAAAATAACGATAGTCATTGGCTTCTTCCTTGGAACGCATACTTTTGGTTATACCTTCTTTTTCATCCCATGTTCTTGTTTCCTGAATAATCTTCCCGCCTTCTTCCAAAAGTTCCGCCTGACGAAGCGCTTCATATTCAATAGCCCTTTCAACACCTCTGAAAGAGTTGATATTTTTAATTTCCGTTTTTGTCCCCAATTCTTTCTGTCCAATAGGACGAACTGAAACATTGGCATCACAACGGAGACTGCCTTCTTCCATACGGCAGTCGGAGATTTCCACATATTGGAGAATCGCACGCAATTTCTCCATGTAGGCCACTGCTTCTTTCGCAGAACGCATATCCGGTTCAGAAACGATCTCCAGCAGCGGTGTTCCCGTGCGGTTATAATCCACCAAAGAATAGTCAGAGTCCGTAATGGAATTGCCATGATGAACCAGCTTGCCGGCATCCTCTTCCATATGGGCACGAGTAATGCGGATATGCTTCTTTTCCCCTTCTACTTCCACATCAAGGAATCCAGGACCACAAATCGGCAAATCAAATTGAGACGTCTGGAAATTTTTTGGCAGATCCGGATAATAATAATTTTTTCTGTCAAATTTACTGAATCGGGCAATTTCACAATTCAAAGCTAATCCCGCTCTTACACCGAATTCCAACACTTTTCTGTTTAAGACAGGAAGCACACCGGGAAGCCCAAGACATACAGGACATACATTTGTATTGGGATCTGCGCCAAAAGAAGTTTTACAGCCGCAGAAAATTTTTGTTTTTGTTCTCAACTCCGTGTGGACTTCAAGACCAATGACAACTTCGTATTTCATTCAAACTCTCCTTTCGGCGCTGTCTTCGTAAATTCAGGATGATCCTGTTCAAACGTATAGGCAGCCTGCAGAATCTTTTCTTCTCCAAGCGTCGGTCCGATAAGCTGCATACCAAGAGGCATCCCATCTTTAAATCCGACAGGAATGCTGATGGAGGGTGCACCAATCAAATTAACCGGCACCGTACAGATATCTTCCATATACAGCGCCAGCGGATCCGAAAAAGCGCCAAATTTGAAGGCAGTTCCTGATGCAGAAGGTGCTGCAAGAATATCACACCGCTCAAAAGCTTTTTCAAACTCCCGCTTCAAAAGAGTGCGAACTTTCAGCGCAGTCAGGTAGTATGCATCATAATAACCTGCAGAAAGCACATAGTTGCCAATCATGATACGACGCTTGACTTCTTCGCCAAATCCCGTACTTCTGCTCTTAATATACATATCCACAATATCTTTTCCTGAAGCACGGTAACCAAATCCGACGCCGTCATAACGCGCCAGATTGGAACTTGCTTCCGCAGGAGCAATGATATAATACACATCTACACCGCTGGTAATATGGGGGATAGAAACATCCACGATTTCAGCTCCCTCTTTTTCATAATAAGCAAGCGCCGATTTAATTGCTTCTTTTGTTTCTTCCCCGATTCCTTTACCGAAGAATTCTCGGGGCACACCGATACGAAATCCTTTTACATCTTTTATAAGAGCTTTCTTGTAATCCTTCTTTTCCATACGGATAGACGTGGAATCCCGATGGTCGTAACCCGCAATAGCATTTAAAACGATAGCTGCGTCAGTCACGTCCTTGGTCAACGGGCCGATCTGGTCCAGTGACGAAGCAAATGCCAAAAGCCCATAGCGGGAAACAAGACCATACGTTGGCTTAAGACCTACAATCCCGGTAAAAGAAGCAGGCTGCCGGATGGATCCGCCGGTATCAGAACCAAGAGTCCAAATTGCTTCATTAGCAGCTACTGCCGCCGCACTGCCGCCGGAGGAACCGCCGGGAACACTTTCCAGGTTCCAGGGGTTATGGGTAGGCCCGAAATAAGAACACTCCGTACTGCTCCCCATAGCAAATTCATCCATATTCAATTTACCGAGAGAAATATAGTCACAGCTTTCTAATTTTTCAATAACTGTAGCATTATAAGGAGCTATAAAATTCTCCAGCATTTTCGATGCAGCTGTACAGGGCTGTCCCTTAATGCACACATTATCTTTAATTGCCCCGGGAATCCCTGCCAGTTCAGAAATCCCTTCTCCTGAAGCAATCCTTTTATCTACTTCTGCCGCCCTCTCCAACGCCGTTTCATCACTCGTCGACAAAAATGCATGGATCTCCCGTTCCACAAGATTCCGATGGGCAATAATCTTTTTTGTTAATTCTACAGAAGATATATCTTTATTGACAAGTTTTTCATGAAGACCATGAATTGTATACTCCACCACTGTACCTCCTATATAATTTTAGGCACTTTAAAATAACCGCCTTCTTTTTCCGGCGCATTAAAAAGTGCTTCCTCATTTGATAAAGACTGATGCGGTTCATCTTCACGCATGACATTATACTGTTCTACCGCATGAGCCGTCGGTTCTACGCCCTCCGTATCATGTTGATTCAATTCTTCCATATGGGTGAGAATACTGTTCATAGATTCACGCATTTTTTCCAGATCTTCTGCACTGAACTCCAGACGGGAAAGAAGTGCTATTTTACGCGCTTCTTCTATCGTGATTTTCATAGATCCACTCCCTTACTATTAATAACTATAAATACGCCATAATTATAACATACAAGTTCTGATACCGTTTATTCTTTTATTCCCACCCCCGCACGTTTCAGAAACTCTTGTTCATCTATCACCGGAATGCCCTTCGCTCTTGCTTTTTCCAACTTACTTCCTGCATCTTCCCCCGCCACAACGAGAGTAGTGGTATTCGTCACAGAACTTTGTGTCGTTCCCCCCAGACGCTTGATCAAATCTGATGCCTCACGCCTTCCCATAACTGCAAGCTTTCCTGTAAGTACAACAGATTCCCCGGAAAACATCCCGCTTTCCGATTCTTCTTTAATTTCCTCCATTAAGACGCCGGCATTTTTTAATTTATTAATCATTTCTATGTTTTTCTCATCATGAAAATAGTCATATAAACTTTTTGCCGTTATTTTACCGATCCCTTCCGTTTCTTCAATCGTTTCCACATCAGCAGCCATAATAGCATCTATTGTATGAAAATAATGAGCCGCCAGCTCACTGCCTTTTTCTCCAAGGAAACGTATCCCAAGACCGAAAAGCAATTTGGCAAGTCCTCGTTCTTTGCTGGCACGAATAGCAGTAATTAGATTAGCTGCACTTTTTTCACCCATTCGCTCAATCTGCCGCAAATCATCTTCTTTTAACGCATAGAAATCCGCCGCATCCGCAACCAGCCGATATGCAAGCAAACTGTCTACCACCGCGGGGCCCAAGCCTTCTATGTCCATCGCATCACGAGAAGCGAAGTGAATGAGCTTTTCACGAACCACACCGCCACAGGCAGGATTTATACAACGGAATGCCGCTTCCGTATCGATCCTTCGTATTGGATTTCCACATACCGGACAATTTTCGGGCATCTCAAATTCCTTTTCACTGCCATTTCTCTTTTCTTTTAAGACAGCTGCTATTTCAGGAATAATTTCACCGGCTTTGTAAATGATAACGGTATCTCCTTCGCGAATATCTTTTTCCCGAATAAAATCCAGGTTATGAAGTGTTGCCCTTTTTACCGTCGTGCCGGCCAAGCGGACAGGTGTCAAATCAGCCGACGGTGTCAGTACGCCGGTCCGCCCCATAGAAACAACAATCTTTTCTATTTTTGTAACCGCTTCCTCCGGTGGATACTTATATGCTATAGCCCACTTCGGATCTTTCCCCGTAGCACCCAATAATTCCTGCTGCCGGAAATCATTTACTTTAATGACCATTCCGTCAGTATCATAGTCCAGTTCACGACGCTTCTTTTCCCATTCCCGGACTCCTGTGATAACCCCCTCTATGGAATCCCATTTTCGATAATGGGGATTTACACGGAAATGAAATTTCTTCAACTGCAGAAGCAGATCATCCTGTGAGGAAATATCCAATCCCTCTTCTGCCCCCAGCGCATAAGCAAAAAAATCCAGGTTCCGCGCAGCCGTTACTTTGGGATCCAATTGGCGAAGTGATCCTGCCGCTGCATTTCTGCAGTTAGCAAAAGGCATCATTCCCGCCTCATCACGTTCTTCATTCAACGCAATAAAACTTTTACGAGGCATATATACCTCACCGCGAACTTCCATATAGGCAGGCGCGTTTTCAATATATAAAGGAATTGTTTTAATTGTCTTTACATTTGATGTTACATCTTCGCCTACCTTCCCATCTCCCCGCGTCAGTCCCTGCACTAATGATCCATTCTCGTAAATGAGATTCATAGAAAGTCCGTCAATTTTAAGTTCTGTGATATATTCCACAGGCATTGCACCTATGCCGCCATGGACACGCCGGTCAAAATCACGAAGTTCTTCCGCACTGAAAGCATTTGCCAGACTCAACATCGGCTTTTTAAAAGGAATCTTCCTGAAATCATCCGATGCTTTCCCTCCGACTCTTTGGGTTGGCGAATCAGGCGTTACTATTTCAGGGTATTCTTTTTCCAGATCCACAAGTGACCGATACAGGCGGTCAAATTCAAAATCTGTAATTTCAGGCTTATCCAATACATAATATAAATAACTGTGATGGCGCAGCTTTTTTCGTAATTCTTCCGCTTTTTTTATAATTTCTGCCGTTACCATATTATTCCTCTTTTTCAATTGGCGCAAAAGCTACCATAACCTGACGAATCTGATCATTGGGGAAGATGAGTTTTAACATCATATGCTTTCCGCTCCCTGTTACCTCTGCAACTTGTCCTTTTCCCCACATACGATGAGATACTTTATCTCCGACCTGCCAGTCGAACCTTGCTTTTATACTCTTTTTTGCCACCGGCTTATTCATTATTCCCGCAGAGGACAATGCCCATTTGCTCTTCTGCTCATTATTACTCCTGATTAGAGTACGTCTCTTTGCCTCACTGCTATTCCCGCGGATTTCATCCAACAAATCGACAGGGATTTCTTTAAGGAAGCGGCTTTCTACATAAGGTTTCACCTGCCCGTACATCGTTCGTACAGCAGATGTGGTAAGATATAACTTTTCCTTTGCCCTTGTAATTGCCACATAACAAAGGCGACGCTCCTCCTCTAAAGCCGTCTCATCCATCAAAGAACGTACCCCCGGAAAGATGCCTTCGTCCATACCTGCCATATAAACTATAGGAAACTCCAATCCCTTGGCACTATGGATAGTCATTAAAGTCACTTTATCATCCTGTTCTTCAAAGGAATCTACGTCATTTACAAGAGCGACCTTTTCCAAAAATTCCGGAAGTCCTCCTTCCGGCTGCTCCTGTGTAAAATCCTTTGCCACGTTCAGCAGTTCACCCAAATTTTCTTCTCTGCTCTGTGCCTGAGGATCACTGCTCTGCTGGAGAACCGACAGATATTCCGTATCAGTCATAATTTTCTGAATAAGTGTAAATACATCGCCTTCCGTGGAAGCATTCAAGAAACTAAAAATCAAGGCGCTGAATTTTTGGAGTTTGGTTCTTGCTGGCACGGGGATATCAGACTCTTCCAGTGACATGATTCCCTCAAACATGGACATATTTCCCTGTTTGGAAAATTCACTTAACTTCTGTATGGTTGTTTGTCCGATACCACGCCGGGGCACATTGATAATACGCATCAAGCTGATATCATCACGAAAATTGGCCACCAATTTAAGATACGCCAGCATATCCCTTATTTCCGCGCGGTCATAAAATCTTGTTCCGCCGACCATGGTATAAGCAATACCGCGCTTTACCATGCTTTCTTCAATCACACGAGACTGGGCATTCATACGATAAAGAACCGCCATTTTCCCATACGGGACATGATTTTCCCCGTGTTCTTTCATCATGGACTCTACAATAAAATCCGCCTCATTATGTTCATCAGAAGCAGCATATTTCTGCAGATGGACCCCCGGATTATTTTCTGTCCACAACCGTTTCTCCAAGCGTTCCACATTATTTTTAATAACCGCATTGGCCGCATTTAAAATTGTTTGTGTCGAACGGTAATTCTGCTCCAACTTAATAATTTGAGCCGAAGGATAATCTTCACGGAAATCCATGATATTCCGCAGATCGGCTCCACGCCAGGAATAGATACTCTGATCCGCATCACCTACGGCACAAATATTTTGAGATTTGCCTGCGATATACTTTGCCATAAGGTACTGCGCATGATTGGTATCCTGATATTCATCAATTAAAATATAGTGGAAATGATCCTGCCAACGTCTGCGTATCGTTTCATCAGCTAAGAGTTTTGTTGTCGCAAAAAGAAGGTCATCAAAATCGAGTGCATTGTTCTGTTTTATATATTTATCGTACAAATCATAGACATCAGCAATCTTTTCGTTGTAAAAATTACCGCTGGCTTCCGCGCGAAATGATTCCGGCCCCTGGAGTGCATTCTTTGCGGCAGAAATACGAGCCTGTATATTTCTTGGCGGATACTGTTTATCATCCAAATTTAATTCCTTCAGAATATTCTTAATCATCTGTTTGGAATCATCAGAATCATAAATCGTAAATTTATCAGTAAACGGCGGATGGTTATTGATTTCCCGCCGCAAAAAACGCGCACCAAAAGAATGGAATGTATACATCCACAGTTTATTCGCTTCCGCCCCTACCAGATGATGGACACGTTCACGCATTTCCTGTGCCGCTTTATTTGTAAAAGTGATAGCAAGAATATTCTGCGGCCGTATTCCCTGCTCCAGCATATAAGCAATGCGGCAGGTTAACGCTTTAGTTTTACCCGAACCGGCACCTGCCATAATCAACACGGGTCCTTCAATCTGTTCAACAGCCTGACGCTGTCTTTCGTTTAAAGTATCAAGATAACTCATCCAAACGCCCCTTATAAAAGAAAAACTCATATATGACGAATGCCATGTATGAGTTCTTCGTTCCGCTCAAAATTATTCGCCGTATGCTTTCAGAAGTGGCGGGGTTACCTGTTTCTTTCTAGACATAACATGAGGAAGATAGGCAACTCCATTTTCAGGCTTACTGGCAAATGCTTTTTCTACAATGCTTTCCGCACCTTCAGTGAACCACAGGAATGTATCCTCCGCCAAGATATCTGTCACCATGAGATAAGAAGCTGCATAGCCCTTTTCAGCTTTGATCGCCTCCAGCACTTTCATGATTTCTGCCTTCTTTTCATTAATCGGATCCACATTCATAACGGAAATCTGTCCGACAGTAAATACATTTCCTGCCGCGCTAAATTCCTTTGTATCGTTCCGTGCCAATTTTTCAGCAGGATAATCGGAAATATCCGCACCGGCTTTCAGCATTTCCATACCATAAGCCTCATAATCCACTCCCGCAATTTCAGCCAGTTCTTTCGCCGTTTCTTTATCTTCTTCTGTCGTTGTCGGCGAACGGAAAAGGACTGTATCGGATATAATGGCGGAGAGCATGATTCCCGCGATTTCACGGGACGGCTTTATATGATTCGCTTTATATAATCCATAGATGACCGTATTCACACAACCGACCGGACGAACAAGAATGAAAATCGGATTCTCCGATTCGAAATCCCCGAAACGATGATGGTCAATAATTTCCAGGACTTCCGCGTCATCCATACCATCGATTGTCTGTTTGGATTCATTGTGATCCACTAAAATCACTTTCTGTTTTTCATCTTCCGGATTTTTTCTTGCTACGGAAGTCACAAGCATCGGCTCTTCCAAATTGAAATAATCCAAAGCAAATCTGGATTCTTTATTGATTTCTCCCGCACGAACGGCCACAGCATCCATGCCTAACCGGCGCTTTAAATAAGAATAGCTGAGGGCAGCGGCAATGCTGTCCGTATCAGGCGATTTATGTCCGCTTACAAATATTTGGCTCATCATATATTCCCTTTCTTATTTATACCCCAAATAATAAAATTTTACCCAATCATTATATCATATTTTCTATCCTCGCTTTATAAGCAAAAATACCTTTCTCCAGGAAAATCATTTTCTCTGTGGAAAGGTATTTCACATTTAATAAACCTCAGTCTTCTTCAGTCACCAGTTTTTTCTTACGAAAGCCTCCAAAATGGAACTTTTCAATAACAATAAACAGCATTGGTACGATAAAAATTTGAAACGCTGTCGCAGAAAGAACACCGAATACCACGGCAATCCCCATTTCAGAACGAGAATTCGCGCCCGCACCTGTCGACAGGGCCAGCGGAACGTTTCCTAAAATAAAAGCAAGGGAAGTCATCAGAATAGGACGCAGACGGATCTTAGATGCTTCCACTGCAGCCTTAAGCGGCGCCATGCCCGCATCTGTACGAACCTTCGCATACTCTACAATGAGAATCGCATTCTTGGCGGCAAGCCCTATGATGGTTAACAAACCGATTTGGAAATAAATGTCATTATATACATTAAACATCCAGGCGCCAAGACAGGCTCCGAAGAAGCCGGTCGGCATACCAAAGAGTACGACAAAAGGAACTTTCCAACTTTCATATAATGCCGCCAAAAAGAGAAATACAAAGAGCATCCCCAGTGCCAAGGCATAAATCGTCTTCCCGCTGGCTTCTTTCTCCTGTGCCGAGCTTTCCACAAAAGCATAACTATATCCGGTAGGAAGTACTTCCGCTGCCACTTCTTCCAATGCGTCCAACGCTTGTCCGGAAGAATATCCGTCTGCCTGGTTACCACTGATTTTAACCGCAGGGAAATTATTATAACGGGTAATAACGGAAATTGCATTAGATTTTTTCGGTGTGATAAAAGTACTGATAGGAATCATGTTCCCGCTGGAGTCTTTCACAGTCAGGAACTTATTCGCCGAAGGATCCATACGATAATCCACATCAGCCTGGGCGACCACCTTAAAATTACGTCCATAGGCAGTAAAATCATTAATTTGGACAGACCCATAATAGACCTGTAAGGCTGTAAAAATATCTCCCAGTGCCACACCATTTTTTAAAGCCTTTTCACGATCTATATCAAAATTATATGAAGGAGTATCCATACGGAAAGTGGTATAAGCCATCTTTATTTCCGGTCTTCGATTAGCCGCTCCGAGGAACTGCCCTATAACCCGCTGCATATTTTCATTGGAATCGCCATTCTTATTCTGGATATACATGGAGAACCCGCCGGAACTGCCCAGTCCGGGAATAGAAGGGGGATTCAAAGCCATAATATTTACATCAGGGTGCGTGGCATTATAGGCTGCCGCTTTTCCAATAAGCGCTCCCACCTGTGAAGCAGCGCCTTTTCTCTCATCCCAGGGCTTCAGTTTAATAAAAGAAAGTCCCGCATTGGGTTTCTGACCACCGGAAAGGATATCAAAGCCGGTAACGCCAAAAGTCTGCTCTACAGCATCATCTTTACCCATATAGGCCAGAAACTCTTTAATTGCCGCATTGGTTCTTATATTGACAGAACCTTCCGGCAGCGAAATAGCCCCAATAAAGTAGCCATTATCCTCTTCCGGCAAAAAAGCAGTCGGGAGAGCAACAAACATAACAACAGAAGCAACGGTCAATCCAATGAGGACACCAATGGGCGCTATAATCACGCGTCCCATTTTTTCAAGACTACGGCCATAAATTTCAATCATACGAGCGAACCAGTCATTGAATTTATCCCAGAATTTCTGCAGCCGTCCCCGTTCTGCGCCTTCCTTATGATGACGGAGCATCCCTGCACAAAGAGCCGGCGTCAAGGACAAAGCCACAAAAGCAGAAATCAATACGGAAACCGCAATAGTAAGGGCAAACTGTTTATAGAGAATACCCATAATCCCGCCAAGGAAGGCAACCGGAACAAATACAGCAGCCAGTACGATAGCAACCCCGATAACTGGGCTCTGCACTTTTTTCATCGCCGCAACCGTAGCGTCTTTCGGCGGTAAATTGTTATACCGCATTTCATACTCTACAGCTTCAATGACAACAATTGCATCATCGACAACCAGTCCAATTGCTAAAACCATGGCAAAAAGTGTCAGCGTATTGATTGTAAAACCGAGTACCTCAAAAGCGCCAAAAGTACCAAATAACGATACAGGGACGGCGATCATGGGAATAAGGGTAGATCGCCAATTTTGCAAAAATATATAGACAATCATTGCTACAATCAGCAGTGCTTCAAAAAAGGTCTGAAGAACTTCTTTAACGGACGCATAAATGAAATCCGTATTATCCATAGAAATACGATAAGTCATATCTGCAGGAAAAGACTTGCTGTCTTCAGCAAGTTTAGCCTTAATCTTGTTAATCGTATCAATAGCATTTGCATCATCAGTGAGTGAGAATGCTACCGCTGCAGATTCATGGTCACCGGAACGGGCAATAAAATCGTAGTTCTTTGCATCCAGTTCGATGCGGGCCACATCTTTCATTCTGAGCATACTGCCGTCACTGTTTGTACGAATGACTATATTCCCAAATTCTTCTGCTGTGGCTAAACGCCCCTGCACGGTAACAATGTACTGGAATGCCTGATTCTTGTCCACCGGAGCCGTCCCCACATTACCTGCCGCTACCTGTCTGTTCTGTGTGCTGACAGCAGATATAACTTCCGATGCGGTGACTTTATTCTGTGCCATTTTTGCGGGATCAAGCCAGATCCGCATACCGAAATCAGAACCAAATTCCTGTACACTCCCTACACCGGGAATGGATTTCAGCTCATCAACATAGTTCATACTGAAATAGTTTTTGAGGAATGTCTCGTCATAAGTCCCATTTGGCGAGAGCAAACTGACAACAAGTGCCATTCCGCTGGAAGACTTACGTGTCGTTACGCCGATAGAGCGAACTGTATCAGGGAGCGCCGCCTCAGAAGATGTAACCCCATTCTGTACACGAATTGTTGCCATATCGGAGTCTGTCCCCGAGACAAACTGTACCGTCAACGAATAGGAACCGTTCGAGTTACTTGTCGAGCTGATACTATCAAGATCTTCTACACCAACTACATTCTTTTCTATGACTTCCGCCACCGTCTGCGCCACAACCTCCGAATCGGCACCGGGATAAGCAGCGCTTACAGAAACCTGGGGCGGTGTGATCTTCGGATATCGGTCAACCGGCAGGGTAAAAATACAAAGCATACCGGCGATAGAAATAACGAGCGCCAAAACAATTGCAAAGATAGGACGATTGATAAAAAACTTAGCCATGTCCCCTCCTTACTTCGCAAGACCATGCTGATCTGCAGCAGCCTTGGTCGCGGATTCTTCCATTTCTTCTCTGGTCGTTTCTACCGCTTCTACCGCTTGGCCAATCTGCACTTTGTTCTGACCTTCTACGATAACTTCATCAGTCACATCAATGCCACTTTCAATAATTGTATATAATCCATAGGTTGCGCCAACCTTGACTGCTTTCTGCTGTACCTTCCCATCCACTATCACATCAAGCATATCTTTATTTAAAAGTTGGATGAGGGCTTTCGTCGGAACGAGAATACTTCCCTGTGCTAACTCAGCATCAGAAACAATGGTTGCATACATTCCCGGAATAAGAAGATTATTAGGATTAGCAAAAGATGCTTTCATCGTCAGCTGACCGCCGTTGAGTCCCGGACTGACCTGTACGATTTTACCGGTTTCACTGTAAATGGATCCATCTGACAAGCGGAGTTTTAATTCACTCCCTAAAGTTTCCGTAATATTTTTCTGACGAGTAAGCTGTAAATACTCGCTTTCGGACATGTCGAACTGCACATAAAGCGGATCAGAAGAGGACAGGGTAACAAGTCCCGTCGTACCTGCGGTTGCAAAAGTGCCTATGTTCACATCATCCATAGACAGTGTGCCCGAAAATGGCGCTGTCACAATCGTATCACCTAAATTATCGGAAGCAATCTGTACCTGCGCCTGAGCCGCTTCATAAACAGCCCGATAGGCTTCTGTAGATGATTTCTGTCCGTCATATGCCTGTTTTGAAATAGCACCGCTGCTAACCAGCTGTTCATAACGGGCCAGATCCTTTTTCGCATTTTCATAAGTAGCAGATGCCTGTGCTGCAGATGCCTGTGCCGCAGCCAATGCAGATGCATAACTTCTTGTATCAATACGATACAGGGCCTGCCCCGCTTCCACATGCTGACCGCCGGTAATATATTTTTCAACAATTGTCCCCGATACCTTAGCGCGGACAGGAACCTCCTGCAATGCCGTAATAGAGCCTGTATATTCCCTCATAACCGGTGTATCTGATTTAAACGGTCTAAATGTCGTCACCTTTAAACTTTGCTGTTGCTGGCTCTTTGCTGAACCGCATCCTGTAAACATACCTGCCGATAAAACTACACTGACCACCATGACAGCTGCCAGCACTTTTTTATACTTCATTCGTCTCCCCCTTACGGTCATTTTAAAAGCTGCTCCTTAAATAAAACTCCAAAACACGACCATCAGTCAAAATGCTGTCCGTATTAATTATGATACCAAAATAGCGACCTTCGGTCAATATGAGGTCCTATACATCTTACCTATTTCATAATTTATTTAACGGAAATTTTAGAACCGCCTTCCTGATTCTGCAAGGCCCTTTCGCTCCCATGCAGAGAGGCCTATGCAAATCTTCGGGAAAACAAATTACAAAATTTCCCGTATGAAGATACGCACGGCTTTCTTCTCCTTCCGACGCGAAAAAATATAAATCTCTATCTTCATAAGATTCAGTCACTTTTCCCGCTTCCCAAACAGACCGGCAGCCGATCCGCTCTTCTTCCACATCAACTTCATAAACTATATCGATATACCTTTGATGTCCTTCCAATTTACGTTTATCAGCCGGCTCCGTCATTGAAGTTTCTACCCCCACCTTATAACCGTTAATCTCATATTTCCCGTCAGGCAGGTCTTCAAACCCATAGGCCGCCATTTTCTCCAGACAATCATAAAGTTCTTCAGACAGCTGTGCCTTATAAGCAGAAAGATGTTCCGCATTCCCAATGATCATTTTAATCTCCTTGTTTGCATGAATGAAAAATGCAGATTCACGTACGCAAACCTGTCGCAATATAACCTTATTATATCCCGAGTTGTAAAATTTAAGTATAATGTCTGCCGGGAGTAAAATATCAAAAAGTCTTCTTACGATCAATATGAAGCCACGGTTCGCAAACTGCCAGCAGTTAATCAAAGAAAACTTTTTAATGTCTCAATATTATTTTATATACCTTTAAAAGAGGTCTGGCTTTTACAGTTCAATTCAATTTTCGTTCAGACTGCTTTAAAATAAATTTATATATCCCTCTCTCTATTCTTTCTCTTTTTCATATACCACCATACGGCTCCATACACGGCGGAAACAACAATAATAATGATAGTCAGACGCAAAGAATGTTCCCCCAGATGGACCACATCATGCCCGACAATCACCTCAAGTGCCACTGACGGCAGCTTGCCAAGCAAACTACCCGCCATATGAGAGCGAAATGACATGCCGGATAAAGCACAGATTGCTGTGACAAGACCATTGGGCATATAAGGAATCGCTCTCGCCGCCGCCACCGCCTGCCAAGAATCGCAGGAATCCAAAGCGGTTAAAGTCTTACTCTGTTCAATCACCCGCTTTGCCAGACTTCGGAAAAGAACACGCATAACCCAGAAAGAAATCATAACGCCTAATGTTTCTGCCAGCCATGAAATCATCGTCCCCCAAAATAAACCAAAAATCAGTCCATTGGCAGTAGAAATAAAAATAGACGGAAGAAATCCAACAATATTGATAACGACATCAATAAAAAAACTGACAAAAACGGCATAAACACCAAATCCTCTTAAATAGGTAATAGTACCGCCCAAATCTCCACTTTTGGACAGTTGATAAACTGTTGGATAAAAAGCAGGATCCATAAAATGGATCCCTCCCAACACCAAAAGCAAAAGTGCCAGGAATCCATAACGCATCCGTCTTTCCTGCTTCTCTTCCAAATCCGCCTTATTCATTTCGCATCCTTATATTCATAATATCATCCATGTATTCACTAACTGCATCAGCCACATCATCTTTTCCAATTGTATCGATAAAACGTTTTTCCTTCATTTCCAAATCTCCCAACTGAAAAGGAATAGGAATCCCTGTTTTCTTTTCAATACGCCGAAGAACATCATAGGGTGTACCTGTTTCATCTAAACCGAGAATCTCCGCTACTATACCGGGAAATTTATATGGATGTGCTGTGCTGATGATGACTGTATGAGAATGTCTTTCTATCTTCCCTTCGCGGCGAAGTCTGTGATAAACCGCATAAGCCACTGCAGTATGAGGATCCATAAGGTAGTCATAAGATTCGTAAACTGCTTTCATCGCCCGTTTCATATCTTCGGAAGAGGCCCATCCTCCTGTAATTTCACCAAGAGCGTCTGCTAATTCTTCTTCCGATACCGCATATCGCCCTTCCTTGTTCAATGCTTTCATGGCTGCTGCCACTTTATCAGCAGAACCAAGTACATAGTACAGGAAACGCTCAAAATTAGAAGAAATAAGGATATCCATAGATGGTGATTCCGTCAGATAAAACTCGCGATTGATGTCATACACGCCTGTTTCGAAAAAATCTGTAAGTACCTTATTTTCATTGGAAGCACAAATCAGCTGTCCAAGGGGAACACCGATTTCTTTTGCCATCCACCCGGCCAGAATATTTCCAAAATTTCCTGTAGGAACTACCACATTAAACCGCTCATTTTCTCCAATCGAATGGTTCTTTCTCAACTGAAGCCAGATCCATACATAATAGATGATCTGCGGCAGCAACCGGCCAATATTAATCGAATTAGCACTGGAAAACAAAACACCCTTTTCTGATGCTTCTTCTCTCAAGCCACTCATAAAAATGCGTTTTAATGCACTCTGGGCATCATCAAAATTACCATCAATACCTGCCACCCTTACATTATTACCGGACTGCTTCTGCATCTGATCCTTTTGAAGAGGGCTCACTCCATCAGACGGATAAAATACCATAATATTGATATCGGGAATGTCACGAAATCCCTCTAACGCTGCTTTCCCTGTATCACCTGAAGTAGCCGTTAAGATTAAAATCTGCTTTCCATCATTTTCCTGCGCCTTTGCCCATACAAGCAGATAAGGGAACAAAGAAAGCGCCAGATCCTTAAAAGCACAAGTCCTGCCATAAAACATTTCCGCCACAGAAAAAGCATCTGTCATACGTTTTACGGGCACAATTTCTTTTGCGTCAAATGTTCCCGTATAGGCCGCATCTGTAAGTTTCTTCAAATCATTTTCAGGAATATCTGTCAAAAAACGTTTAAGAACAAAGCTGGCCAATTCCTTATATGACAAATCCCTTAAAGAATTATATTCAATAAAAGGCGCCGGCAGCATTTCAGGAACATAGAGCCCGCCATCTTTTGCCAATCCCTGAAGCAATGCCTGGGGCGCAGAAATTTTTTCTTCACTTCGTGTACTTCTGTATCTCATACCGCACCTCTTCCGAAATATTTTTTATATTCTATCATACCTGCTGCATAAATGCAGAAAGACCCCTTCCTTCGCAAATCCCTCCGCAGCAATTATCAACTTTGCCAAAACCTTTTACAAAGATATTAAAAACTCCAACAAATTATGAAAAAACAAAAACCCGAAGCCATCATAACCTCGGGTATCATGTCTGGTGGATCATCAGGGGTTCGAACCCCGGACACCCTGATTAAGAGTCAGGTGCTCTACCAACTGAGCTAATGATCCGTCAACGAAAAACATTATATCATCACGATTATATCCTGTCAAACGCTTTTCTTCAAGTATTCCGGCATTATCCGAAATTGTAAAATAATCATCAATAGTAGATTCCATACTTCTTTTTCAGTTCACCAATATCTCCGCGCATATCACGGCTGCACTCATTCAGCACCATTTTTTAATGAGTGCCTTTACGCTTTATAAACAGCATCCTTTTAGCACTTGCCATCCTATAAACATGAGCTAATTCCCGTTTATAAGCACTCATCAATTCTTCCGATATTCCCCCTCCAAATAAGTTCTTGCGGCAGCATCAAAAGAAATATTTTCCGATCCATTCAATTTTAGCGCCACGCAATTGAGCAAACTCAGCGAATATGCTATAATGTCTTTCGTCAGGCGCCTATAGCTCAGGGGATAGAGCACTGGTCTCCGGAACCAGGTGCGAGGGTTCGAATCCCTCTAGGCGCTCCATTTATTTTAAAACATTCTCGTTATAATCATAAAGCTGCACAAAACGCTAAAATGCCGGCATATAGCACATAAAGAAGGTCGTAAATTAATAATGCGCCTTCTTTTTTATTTCATCAATCAGTATTTATAATCATTTTTCATCAATAAATATCCGTGGAATCCGTCTTAGCCCACAAAGAATTTCATAATGAATTGTACCGGCCAGTTCTGCCAGCTCATCCACTTTAATTTCTTCATCCCCCTGTTTTCCGATAAGAACGACTTCATCACCAGGCATTACGGTATCATCAACAGCCGCCATAAGCTGATCCATACAGATACGCCCCACGATAGGACAGCGTTTCTCTCCAATAAGAACTGCTCCTTTATTAGAAAGTGCACGGGGATATCCGTCTGCATATCCGATAGGAATCGTAGCGATTCTCATATCCTTTCCTGCTGTATATGTAGCACCATACCCTACGGTTTCTCCCTTATGCACCACCTGCACATGGGTAATATGGCTTACTACAGTCATCATATACTTTAAATCCAGATAATTCAGCATTGTATTTGAGGGAGAAGGCCCGTACTGGATAATCCCCGGGCGCACCAGATTGTACCAGCTTTCAGGAATATCCACGACCCCTGCGCTGCTTGCTGCGGAAATAACCAAATTCTCCAATGACGGCATAGCGGAAAGGGCCTCTTCAAATTCTGCCAGTTGTTTATACGTTTTACTCTTATTTTTTGCATCAGCTGTTGCCAAGTGGGTAAACAACCCATGAATATGCAGGTGGGGATATCTTTTTAATTTTTCCAGAAAGGCAGATAAATCTTTTGCATGTGTACCGATTCGATTCATTCCCGTATCAATAGGAAGCATCACTTCCACCATTTTTTTTAAAGTGGACGCGGCTGTCTCCAACGCCTCCAAATTAGTCGTATCATCAACAGGAAGAATAAGTTCTTCATTAACACCCACGGACATTTCTTCCGGAAGCGGCAGCCCAAGGACATAAATCGGACAATCAAAACCGGATGCCCTAACGACACGGCCTTCTTCCACTCGGGCTACTGCAGCACCGACGCAGCCTTCCTCTAAAGCTGCACGCAGGCACTCTACCGCCCCATGTCCATAAGCATTTGCTTTGATCACAGCAAGCGCCGGTACGTTTTTTAAATGGCTGCGGATAACCCGCAGATTGTGACGAAACGCTCTTAAATCAATTTCCATGTATGATACCGGCATGTGGCTCCCTCCTTTTTAGTAAGTTCTTTTTATTTTAATGCAACAACTGTAAAAAGTAAAAACATTTACAAAATAAAACTGATAGGGATATTTCCCTGCCAACAGATTCAATCCAAAAGAAATTGTTCAAACACATAATTTCCAAGTGCCGCCCCTTTATAGGTCATTTGAATGTTCCCATTATTCAGGAAAATCATCTTTTCTTTTACCAGCTTTTTCACCACACTGCCATAAACTTCCATTATTTCTTTCCCATACCGCTGATAAAATTCTCTGCCATTGATGCCTTCTTTCATACGAAGTCCAAGAAATGCAAATTCTTCCATTTCTTCTTTTTGGGAAAGAGAAATTTTTTCTTCCACAGGCTCGTCTGCCGCCAACCGCTCTTCATACAGCCTTAAGTTAGAAATATTTTCCCACCGTTCATGCCCAATGCGGGAACAGGCAGAGGGCCCCAACCCTAAATAGTCTTCTAATTTCCAATACTTCCTGTTATGGGCAGATTGAAACCCTGTCCGCGCAAAACTGGAAATTTCATACCGCTCAAATCCGTAATGAGGAAGTATCCGACACATCGCCTGATACATTGCCCAACTGTCATTTTCTGACGGACGCGCCAGAATACCGCGCGACGCCATTTGGGAAAATCTCGTTCCTTCCTCCAAAATCAAACTATATACCGACATATGAGTAACCGGCAAGTGAACAGCATACTTTAATGTCTTTTCAAAATCATCCACTGTCTGCCCGGGAAGTTCGCACATTAAATCAATGCTGATATTTCTAAAACCGAGTTTGAATGCCCGATTGACAGCTTTCTCCGCCTCAGTAGCCGTATGGCGGCGCCCAATTTTTACAAGAAGTTCATCACGATTAGTCTGTACCCCCACAGAAATACGATTGACCCCCTGTACCAAAGCATTTTTTAAATATGATTCCGTCATATCGCAAGGATTCATTTCCATCGTAATTTCTGCATTCTCATAGATATGAAAATATCGGTGCAATGCTTCTATAATGCTTTTTAATTGATTTCCGGACAACACGGAGGGTGTCCCTCCGCCTAAATAAACCGTATCACAAAGTTTATCCTCAAAAAGTTTGCTTTTATTTTCCATTTCCTGCGCCAATGCATCAAGGAAACTATCTGTCAATTTACTGCCTACAGAATAAAAGCCGCAATAATGACAGCGGCTTCGGCAGAATGGAATATGTAAGTAAAGGCCAAGCGTTTTGGAATCAGTCATCTTTTAATACCGCCATGAAGGCTTCCTGGGGAATTTCTACGCTTCCCACCTGTTTCATACGCTTTTTCCCCGCCTTCTGTTTTTCCAGAAGCTTTTTCTTCCGGCTTACGTCACCGCCATAGCATTTGGCGAGGACATCTTTTTTATAAGCTTTAATCGTTTCTCTTGCAATAATCTTACTTCCTACCGCTGCCTGGATCGGCACCTCAAACTGCTGGCGCGGAATAATGTCTTTCAAGCGGAGCGCCAATACTCTGCCACGGGATGCTGCATTGCTCTTGTGGACAATAATAGACAACGCGTCAATAAGATCCCCGTTCAGTAGAATGTCCAGTTTAACGGCATCTGTTTTTTGGTAACCGGAAATCTGGTAGTCCAAAGAAGCGTATCCCTTCGTTGCCGACTTCAACTTATCAAAGAAATCAAAAATAATTTCCGCCAACGGAATTTTATAAGATAAATCCACACGTGTTTCATCCAGATAAGTCATCGTCTGAAATTCACCACGACGATTTTGCACCAATTCCATTACATTACCCACCATGTCAGAAGGCACAAGTATTTCTACCTTGGCAATCGGTTCTTCTATATGCTCAATTTTTGTCATAGGCGGCAATTCCGCCGGATTATCCACGGCTATCATCTCCCCGTCTGTCTTGAATACATGATAGATAACCGACGGTGCCGTTGTAATCAATTTCAAATTATATTCCCGTTCCAGACGTTCCTGGATAACATCCATATGGAGCAGCCCGAGGAAACCGCAACGAAATCCGAAACCAAGTGCTTGTGACGTCTCCAGCACATATTCAAGCGCTGCATCATTGAGCTGCAACTTTTCCAATGCCATCTTCAGCTGATCATAATCTTTACTTTCAATAGGATAGAGGCCGCAGAAAACCATAGGCAGCGCCTTACGGTATCCGGGAAGAGGTTCTTTGGCACCATTTCCAGCGGATGTAATTGTGTCACCTACTGCACAGTCTCCTACATTTTTTATGCTCGCTGCTACATATCCCACAGATCCACAGGTCAAAGCAGCAGTAACTTTGGGAAGAGGCGTAAAGTATCCTACTTCTGTAACCGTATACACTTTCCCTGAAGACATCATCTTTATCTCCATACCTGGCTGGATCTCCCCATCCATAATACGGACATAAGCAATAGCACCTTTGTAAGGGTCGAAGATGGAATCAAAAATCAGACAGCGGAGCGGTTTATCGGAACGATCTTCCGGCGGCGGAACTAATTCCACAATCCGCTCCAGCACATTCTCTACATTAAGACCGGTTTTAGCACTTACCGGAACCGCTTCTGACATATCCAGCCCGATAACATTTTCCACTTCTTTCTTTACCCGTTCCACATCGGCGCTGGGTAAATCAATTTTATTAACAACCGGGATAATTTCCAAATTATTATCAAGCGCCAGATATACATTGGCCAAAGTCTGCGCCTGTACGCCCTGTGTCGCATCAATGATAAGAATGGCTCCCTCACAGGCAGAAAGGCTTCGAGACACTTCATAGTTGAAGTCTACATGCCCCGGAGTATCAATGAGATTCAGCTCATACATTTCTCCATTTTTATATTTGTACATTAAACGGGCAGACTGCTCTTTAATCGTGATACCTCTTTCCCGTTCCAGTTCCATTGTATCCAGTATCTGCGCTTCCATATCGCGCTTCTGCACGGTTCCCGTCATCTCAATAAGACGGTCCGCCAGTGTAGACTTGCCGTGATCAATGTGGGCAATAATAGAAAAATTCCTGATATGGTTCGTATCCATAGTCTCTCCTGCATGGTTATTTATCGACAATTATTCGTATTTCATTCAGTACACATTATAGCAGAACCTCAAAGCGGGGAAAACTAATTTCCATGCCATTTTCTCATGACCGGCATAAGAATAGCAAGTAAAACCATAATGATCCCTGTTCCTTCAAACAAACCGAACGTCGTTCCAAAAAGGAAATAGGATGCGATGACAGAAACGGCCGGTTCCACGGTCGCGGTCACTGATGTCTGCTCTTCAGTCAACCAGGCAAGTCCGGCATTATAGCAAATGAAAGCGATAACCGTACCGCAAATAATAATCATGAATATATCAAAAAGTACATCATTATGAAAAAACGTGCCTAAATCAGTAACAGGATCAGCCATATACCCCATTATACCGCCGAAAAGCATGCCGAACATAAGAAGAAATGAATTATCCAGTGTCATCATCAATTGCTTTGGATAAATGGAACAAAAAGCATAAAATACGGCGGACAAAACACTGTAATAGATACACTCCGCAGGAACAGACAATGTCCGGGGATCTCCTCCTGTCGCCAGAAGAAATACACCTCCTACCGCCAGCACCACAGCAAACATGTCTCCCATCCCCGGTACCTTTTTTCTTCGCAGAGCCCCCCAGCAGATAACAAGTGCGGGGCATATATACTGAATCACCGTAGCCACAGCCGCGTTTCCCGCACCAATTCCCGCAAAATAAGTATGCTGCATAAGCATGAGCCCCAGACCGTAAAAAATAAGTTTGATCCATAATGTAGGATATTCCTTAAGTATCCGCATAGACCGCCCCAAGGTTCCCCGTATAAAAGCAATCACGAAAATAATAAGCGCCGTAGAAATCATACGGAAAACAGTCAGGTCCATAGCGGTATGATCATTATGTGCAAGAAAATGCTGGGCCGCAAGCCCGCTTCCCGCCCACATGGTTCCAGCAATTATCACTAAAAAAACTGCAAAGAATTTCATAGCGTCTCCTTGCGTATCAAACATACACGCACAAACTTATTTTTAAATTTACTCTTTAATTTTAACAAAAAACTGTTCCCCTGCAAGGATGTCAGGAAAACAGTTTTGTTTAGTACTATTTCATTGGCTATTATTAGACAAAATACCTTTGACATTTTTCTGAAAAAGATTTCATATAGGTTTCCGCCTTTTCCAAATCCACCTTATTCGGATGCCCCACCGCTTGAGCCGCGCATTTTTCCATTTCTGGCCCACTATGGGGAGTAGTTATCCCCATGGTTCTCATTGTTTCCAACAATGCAGGATTGATTTCACCTTGTAAAGCAAAAACACCAATTACTGTATTTCCTTCAGGCAAAACCATGGCTGCATTGGCAAATCCTATAATAGCATGCTCCGATTCAGGGTCTGCCCCCATTGTTTCAAAAAGGACAATCTTCTTTTTATGCAATGTACGCAGATATTTCTTCATCTTTTCATCAACACCGCCCCTATCTAACCAGTACCCTGCAAAAATCACATCAAATCCATCAGCATCTCCCGCCTCTTCTATGGAATGAATTTCGCTTCCTATTGGTGCAACCCGTGCCAAAGCCTCTGCCACCTTTTTTGTATTCCCTGTTTTACTGGAATATACAATCAAAAACTTCATATTCCCTCCTACTTTATATTAATCATGCCGTGCCAATCTGCTTTCTTGGTATTTTCTGGTAATCCAAAACACATGTAATCCGCTGCACGGAGTATAAGACGTGTCATTGTACGATACCAATATCTTCCGGGTGATGTCATTCTCCATTGATTTTCTATCAGTTCCAAAAGCCCCCAAACTTCCCAAGTTTGGAAAAGCGGCATCAATAATTTTGCAACAGGCAATCCAAACATTTCTTCTAAAGCAGATAAATCAATAATTCCCCGGTTTCCTGCTGATTGAAGTGCGGAAAAGAAAGCATGGTATTTCCCTTCTTTTTCTGCTGCCATAGGGCAATACATTCCCATCTTAACCACAGAATGATACATAGCATCAGGAATAGGTTTCATAAAACTGACCCCTCCGATTCGTCCGCCGCAGGCCATTCCAATCGCAAAAAGATCATCACTGCCAGAAGCAATTGTATTGTACAAATTTCTTTCGGATTGCTTCATCCGCCAATGAGAACAGGAAATATTCTCTGCCCCGATCGCATTCAATTCTTCTTCCGCTACCTGAAAGAAGACCTGTACTTCCGATTCTATCAAACACTTTCCTGCTGCTGCAAAAGATTTCCCCAAAGGAGAATCAGGAAGAAGCTGAAGCTTGTATAAATCTAATCCAGCAATGCCGCAAGCAGCGGCATCCCGAATATCCTGACGCATCGTTTCTTCTGTTTCATAGGGCAAACCATAAATTAGATCAATAATGATATCTGCTTTTTTCTTTGAGTAAATGGAAAGCTGTTTCAGCACCTCTTCTCGTGAATAAGGCCGACCAACTGTATTTCTTACCTGGCTGTTAAATGACTGTATGCCAAAGCTGAAACGGGTTACCCCACCAGCTATGGCCACGTCCATCTTTTCTTCTGTCATATCCGACAAACTTGATTCCATGGTGACTTCCGCATCCTCTGCCAAAAAAAACGTTTTCTTTATAGCGCAAAGTATATCCGCCATATCTCCTGCTGAAAGGATGCCCGGTGTACCACCACCAAAAAAGACGGCAGATATTTTTGATTTTTTAACATAAGGCTTATCGGACAGTGATTCCAGTTCTTTCAGTAAAAGCTCCACATATTCATGCTGTGCCTTATTATCTCCCTTCTTTTTGAAAAAAGAACAATAGGTACATGATAAACGACAAAAAGGAATATGGATGTAAACTGCTGCCCTTTGCGTAGGTGTACCATTAAATAAAACTTCCTTCATTGCTCCCAGTACCTTTAACCGGGACAAAGGTCTTGTATCCCGCTCTTTATAGGGAACATCGTTCCATTCGATCTTCCATGGACTTGCTGCAGTACCACCTCCTTCAGGAATCGTATCATACCATTCAGCAATATATTCTTCAAAATGGTTCATTCCAAATCCCCCTCATATGCAAGATTTGCCATTATTTCCAATGCTTCCGGATAATGAATTCCAGGACTGGACAAAAATAAATTCTGTGGCAGAAAATATACCCTTCCCGTTTGCACTGCTTTTAAACCTGCCCAGGCAGGCTGTTCAAAAAAAACTTTAAAAGCTTCTTCCTCTTTTCCCGGCAGCATCATTGTTGTTAAAAAAATGATATCTGGGTTCTTTTCTACCAATGCCTCTAAGTTAAAAGGCACCATATTAGTACCATCTATAAACATACCAGCAAAAACATTACTGATATGGAGACGTTTTGCAGTCTCTCCTGCAATTGTCTCTTCCCCCTCAAATGTTAACGTTCGCGCCGTTCCATGAAGAATTGCACAGGTAAGTCCTTTATCAGGCATTTTCTTTTCCGTTATCGCCATACGTTCTCGAATCGCAGTAACCACTTTTATCCCTTTCTCATGATGTCCTGTACTATCCGCAAGTACTTGTATCGCATTTTCCACATCTTCATAACGCGAAAGAGACAAAAGCAGAAAAGGTATGTTATTGATCTTGAAGACAGCTTCCAATTTATTATGGAGTCCGACCAGCCCAACCACAAGATCCGGGTTCATTGCAACAACAGATTCTATGTTGATATCGTACACATATCCCACTGTCTTTTTTCCCCTTGCCCATGCAGGTTCTTTTATACTCGGATTATTAGCCCATGCTTCAAAATCACCATCTACAGCAAGAAGAATTTCCGGAAAAGCAGTCGCCAAAAGCACTACCCGTTCTGGCTTCTTTTCCAATTTCACTGTACGCCCCGCGCTGTCAACTACTTGATAAAAAGCCGTAGTTTTGGGAATTTCCTGCTGGGTTCCACAGCCACTGGATAAAATAACCTCAGCCACTATAAAAAAGCTAAATAGAAAATTTCTTTTCATTAAAAAGTATGCTCCCATCCTATCGACCAAAAACGTCCATCCAAGTCACAGTTTGTGTCTTTCTTTCCAAAAACATTTTGTACCGTGCCATAAATGCGAGTATCTTTGTTAATTTTCCTTGTAAGCGCAAAACTGGTCAAACTATAACTCTTTTTATCATCAGGCATACCATCACCATTTGCATCTGTTACAAATTTATAATCAAACTGATTCCAAAGCATCGCACTCCATCCCTTATCTTTGTGGTCATCATAAATAAACTGGTACACTTGAGATAATTTTGCCCTCTGTGTCAAATCAATATGCTTTGTCGTATCTTTGGCATTCAACCATGTAGAGGTCACTTTAAATTCCAATACATCATTAAATTTATATCCCAACGTGCTTTCCACACCTTTGATACGGGCAGTATTCACATTTTCATAACGATACAGGCGATGTCCATTATTTTCTATTTTTACAAATCGGCTATTAATCAGATTATCCACATCACTGTCAAAGTATGTAATTGAACCATACCCTTTTCCAAACTTTGCTTCAATCCCCAAATCCCAACTGGTAGACTCTTCTGGCTTCAAATTTGAATTACCAGTAAGATGCACCCATGTCGTTCCCATCATTCTGTCCAAATCATAGAAAAGCTGAAATACCGTGGGCGCCTTAAACCCTTTGCCATAATTGGCTTTCACACGAAAATTTTCATTTGCGCTGTAAGTCACCCCTAATTTCGGAGATGCATGACTGCCATAAATACTGTGATGATCATAGCGAATTGCAGGAACAATAAACCATTTCCCATATTCCATTTCATCTTGGATATAGCCGGCATATGTAGAAAAAGATTTTCTGGAACGATTCTTCGTTATTCCATTTTCAGTCAACTCACTGATACCATCTCCATTAACCCCTAAATCGGTACCAGATATATTCTCGCGAACATATTCCGAACCAAAAGTCAAACGATGGTGCTCATTCAAAGAAATCGTGTTTCTCCCATCTATAGCCCATATATTATGAAAATTATAATTAAAATCATATATATTATACTGTTTTTTTAAAACAGCTCCATAAGCCATTTTAGACAACCTATCAGCACCAGGAATTGCCTTGATTACTTTTTGATTTCTTTTGCTATCCCAATCAAACTTGCTCATATATGCGCGCAATTGCCAATCATTCCGATCTGTTTTCCCGTTCCAGCTGATTCCATAATTCTGCTGTTTATACCTTTTCATCCCATCACCAGAAATCATCGCTTGTCCGGAAAGTTTCTTCATTCCCATATATACAGGGAATTCCCTTAACATCGGATTTCCGCTGTCGCTTTCTAAATTCTGACTATAATAATCAACCCACACATTAATATAATTATTATTATTAAAATAATAATTTAAAGATGCGTTATATGTTTGTGCCGTTCCATAAGAATTAGACTCCGTTGCTTCCGGTTCCATATCTCTGCGGATTTTATTAAACCGCATATCAAAAGTAGAAGAAAACTTTCCGATTCTTCCTGTATCCGCATGCCACCAATGGCTCGTATCATTTGAAGTCTGTTCCAATCCAGTAACAAGAGATATTTTCATACTTGGCCTTGTAATAATATTTATCACGCCTCCCATCGCTTCCGAGCCATAAAGAGCACTTGAGGGACCACGGACAATTTCTACCCTTTCCACATTACTTAAATTGATACGATCTAGTGCCATAGCATTTCCAAGACCGCTCGCATCCGCTTCATTAGCCACACGCCGTCCATTAATCATAATAAGAGATTTATCCGTACTCATACCGCGAATAATAATATCATGACCGCCACCACGAACTTTGCTTTTTTGAAAAATATTTGCAAAATCTGTAAGTAAATTCCGCATACTGTGAGCACCACTTCTCCGGATATCCGCTTCAGTAATCACCTGCATTGATGCAGGTACCTTTTCTATTGTATTCTCCGTGCGAGTCGCTGTTATAACCACCCCAGGCAACTCATAATAATGAGGATACTCAGCAGCATAGCTTCCTCTGGAAATAGACAACACAACAGCAACAACTAAAATACTTTTCATTCCCTGTTTCATACAAACTCCTCTTTCCTTTAAATGCTTAAATAAAATACTATAGAACTCCCATTCCCACAAACAGACAAGTAAAACCACCCCTTCCTTTTTCATATATCTGTATGTAAATCCTCTCATGATTTTATTGTCAGTCCTTTTATGATTTTATATTATTTATTTAATATCAAATTAACATACATGAGTTTGTGAGTCAATTTTTATTTTCGCGTCCCTTCGCTCCTTCAAAAGATGTTCTCCGCCTATCCCGGTAACCCGTCCGTATAGGAAGCCCCGGCATATGAAAAAAGACACCTACATTTGTAAGTGTCTTTTCCTTTATCAGCAGCTTCCTATCCTCCCGGGCCGCTTCCGGCCAAGTACTTTCGGCGTTTGTGAGCTTAACTTCCGTGTTCGGCATGGATACGGGTGATCCTCACAGCTGTCGCCACTGTTTCTCTGAGAGCCTGTTCTCTCAAAACCATATAGAAGAAGTCCTGAAGTTATTCGCTTGTCTCGGTGTTTCTAAGTTAAGACCTCGACCTATTAGTTTTATGTCGCTCCAAGCCTTGCGGCTCTTCCACTCATAACCTATCTACCTCATCGTCTGTAAGGGGTCTTACTCATTGCTGATGAGAAGTCTCATCTTGAGGTTGGCTTCACGCTTAGATGCTTTCAGCGTTTATCCTTCCCGGATGCGGCTTTCCAGCCGTGCCACTGGCGTGACAACTGGTCCACCATTGATGCGTCCATCCCGGTCCTCTCGTACTGAGGACAGCTCTTCTCAAATTTCTTGCGCCCGCGATGGATATGAACCAAACTGTCTCACGACGTTTTGAACCCAGCTCGCGTACCACTTTAATGGGCGAACAGCCCAACCCTTGGGACCTACTCCAGCCCCAGGATGTGATGAGCCGACATCGAGGTGCCAAACCTCCCCGTCGATATGAACTCTTGGGAGAGATTAGCCTGTTATCCCCAGGGTAGCTTTTATCCGTTGAGCGACGGCCTTTCCATTCAGCACCGCCGGATCACTAAGCCCGACTTTCGTCCCTGCTCGACTTGTAGGTCTCGCAGTCAAACACCCTTTTGCCTTTGCACTCTTCGGCCGGTTTCTGTCCGGCCTGAGGGAACCTTTGGGCGCCTCCGTTACTCTTTCGGAGGCGACCGCCCCAGTCAAACCGCCTGCCTGAGAGGGTCCGCAGGGTCGTTACTCCTCGCGTTAGAATCTCAGCAACAGAAGGGTGGTATCCCAACATCGGCTCCGCACCGCCCTAGGGCAATGCTTCGGCGCCTCCCACCTATCCTGTGCATCTGTCACCGGGATTCAATCTCAAGCTGCAGTGAAGCTCCATGGGGTCTTTCCGTCTAGTCGCGGGTAACCTGCATCTTCACAGGTATTTCAATTTCACCGGGCCCCTCGTTGAGACAGTGCCCAAATCATTACGCCTTTCATGCGGGTCGGAACTTACCCGACAAGGAATTTCGCTACCTTAGGACCGTTATAGTTACGGCCGCCGTTCACCGGGGCTTCAGTTCGATGCTTCGCTTTCGCTAACTTCTCTCCTTAACCTTCCGGCACCGGGCAGGCGTCAGCACCTATACTTCAGCTTTCGCTTTCGCAGGCACCTGTGTTTTTGGTAAACAGTTGCTTGGGCCTCTTTTCTGCCGCCCCTTTTAGCTCTGAGCGTTTCTGCTCTTCACTGACCGGGGGCCATCCTTCTCCCTAGGTTACGGATGCAATTTGCCGAGTTCCTTAACGAGGGTTTTCCCGCGCACCTTAGATTTCTCCCCGCCTACCTGTGTCGGTTTACGGTACGGGCGGATCTTGTCTCGCTAGAAGTTTTTCTTGGCAGTGGGATCCATGAGTTCGTCAAAGTTTCCTTTAACTCCCCATCATGTCTCTGCTTTTAGCTGCAGGGGTTTTCCTCTGCTGCAACATACGCACTTGGACGCGCTCTTCCAGCCGCGCGATCATGTGCCCTCCTGCGTCGCTCCTTCGCTCGATCGACTTGATCCGGTACAGGAATTTCAACCTGTTGTCCATCGCCTACGCTTCTCGCCTCGGCTTAGGTCCCGACTTACCCTGAGTCGACGATCGTTGCTAAGGAACCCTCGGGCTTTCGGTGGAAAGGATTCTCACCTTTCTTTTCGATACTCATACCGGCATTCTCACTTCTTATTCGTCCACATGTCCTTCCGGTCATGCTTCTTCCTTATAAGAACGCTCCCCTACCCATGATATTGCTATCATGCCATAGCTTCGGTTCCGTGCTTGAGCCCCGGACATTTTCGGCGCAGCGTCTCTCGACCAGTGAGCTATTACGCACTCTTTAAATGGTGGCTGCTTCTGAGCCAACATCCTGGTTGTTTATGAAATGCCACATCCTTCGCCACTTAGCACGGCATTGGGGACCTTAGCTGATGGTCTGGGCTGTTTCCCTTTTGACTACGGCCCTTATTAGTCGCAGTCTGACTCCCAGGTATGATTGCAGCCATTCGAGTTTGACTGGGTTTGGTAACCGGGTAGGTCCCTCTCCTGATCAGTGCTCTACCGCCTGCAATCTTTTCCCTGAGGCTAGCCCTAAAGCTATTTCGGGAGAACCAGCTATCTCCACGTTCGATTGAATTTCACCCTACCCACACCTCATCCTAACCCTTTTCAACGGATATAGGTTCGGTCCTCCACACATTTTTACCTGTGTTTCAACCTGGACATGGGTAGATCACTGTGGTTTCGGGTCTACGCTTCCTGACTTGCGCCCTCTTAAGACTCGCTTTCGCTTCGGCTCCGCATTTCCTGCTTAACCTTGCCAGGCTTCGTAACTCGCCGGTTCATTCTTCAATAGGCACGCCGTCGACCTTATTATTAAGCGGTCTCCGACTGCTTGTAAACATACGGTTTCAGGTTCTCTTTCATTCTCTCCGGGGTGCTTTTCACCTTTCCCTCATGGTACTATGCGCTATCGGTCGATATCTGTGTTTTGCCTTGGAGGGTGGTCCCCCCTGCTTCCCACGGGATTTCTCGTGTCCCGCGGTACCGGTGCCATCTCCGCGTTTCTCTTTTTCGCCTACCAGGCTTTCACTGTCTTCGGCACTGTTTCCCAACAGTTTCGGCTAAGGTTCTTCGCGGGTCTGATGGTCCTCAACCCCGGTAAAGTTTCCTTCACCGGTTTGGGCTTCTTCCTGTTCGCTCGCCGCTACTTGGGGTATCTCGTTTGATTTCTTTTCCTCGGGCTACTTAGATGTTTCAGTTCGCCCGGTTCCCTTCTCATGCTCTTGGGCATGGATGGCTGTGCATCATCACAGCCGGATTTCTCCATTCGGATGTCTGCGGGTCGCCGATTATTTGCATCTCTCCGCAGCTTTTCGCAGCTTGTCACGTCCTTCGTCGGCAGATATCGCCAAGGCATCCACCGTATGCTCTTAGTATCTTAACTTACGTTTTTTTACCTTGACCTTTGTTTCTTTTTGGCGCGGAGAAAGGTTTCCCTCTCCGGGTTTCCTTCAGTACGCCAGAAAATTTTTCTCTTTCGTGAAATCTTTTCTTTCGTTTCTTCTTCTATACAGTTTTCAAAGAACAGTTGAGAGTTATGGTTCTCTCAAAACCGAACAGTACTTCGAGATTTCCGATGTCCGACCTACACGTTCTTAAGGTTTCTCTTAAGCGTGTCTCCTTAGAAAGGAGGTGATCCAGCCGCACCTTCCGATACGGCTACCTTGTTACGACTTCACTCCAATCATCAGCTCCGCCTTCGACGGCTGGCTCCTTGCGGTTACCTCACCGGCTTCGGGTGTTTCTGACTCTCATAGTGTGACGGGCGGTGTGTACAAGGCCCGGGAACGTATTCACCGCGGTATGCTGACCCGCGATTACTAGCGATTCCTGCTTCACGCAGGCGGGTTGCATCCTGCGATCTGAACTGGGGGTGTGTTTTTGAGGTTTGCTCTTCCTCGCGGTTTCGCTTCTCTTTGTTGACACCCATTGTAGTACGTGTAGCCCAGGTCATAAGGGGCATGATGACTTGACGTCGTCCCGCCTTCCTCCGCGTTGTCCGCGGCGGTCTCATTTGAGTCCCCACCTTTACGTGCTGGTAACAAATGATAGGGTTGCGCTCGTTGCGGGACTTAACCAACATCTCACGACACGAGCTGACGACAGCCGTGCACCACCTGTTTTCTCGTCTTCCGAAGAAGAACTCCGCATTTCTGCAGATCGCGATCAATGTCAAGACCTGGTAAGGTTCTTCGCGTTGCGTCGAATTAAACCACATACTCCACCGCTTGTGCGGGCCCCCGTCAATTCCTTTGAGTTTTAATCTTGCGATCGTACTTCCCAGGCGGGATACTTATTGCGTTAACTCCGGCACAGGAGGGGTCGATACCTCCTACACCTAGTATCCATCGTTTACGGCGTGGACTACTAGGGTATCTAATCCTGTTTGCTCCCCACGCTTTCGCGCCTCAGCGTCAGTTTTCGTCCAGAAAGTCGCCTTCGCCACCGGTGTTCTTCCTAATCTCTACGCATTTCACCGCTACACTAGGAATTCCACTTTCCTCTCCGATACTCCAGCTTCCCAGTTTCCTTCCCATCACGGGGTTAAGCCCCGCACTTTTAAGAGGGACTTGGCCTGCGCGCTCTTTACGCCCAATAATTCCGGATAACGCTCGCCACCTACGTATTACCGCGGCTGCTGGCACGTAGTTAGCCGTGGCTTGCTTTTCCGGTACCGTCAATGCAGTTTGTTCTTCGCACTCTGCCTTTTCGTCCCGGATCACAGAGTTTTACAACCCGAAGGCCGTCATCACTCACGCGGCGTTGCTCCGTCAGGCTTTCGCCCATTGCGGAAGATTCCCCACTGCTGCCTCCCGTAGGAGTCTGGACCGTGTCTCAGTTCCAGTGTGGCCGTTCATCCTCTCAGACCGGCTACTGATCGTCGCCTTGGTGGGCCGTTACCCTCCAACCAGCTAATCAGACGCAAACCCCTCTTCAGGCGATAGCTTACAGGTAGAGGCCACCTTTTCTTCCATGGGCCATGCGGCTCTTGGAACTTATTCGGTATTAGCAGTCGTTTCCGTCTGTTGTCCCCATCCTGAAGGCAGGTTGTTTACGTGTTACTCACCCGTTTGCCACTCAATTCCGGAAAGAGCAAGCTCTTTCCGTCTTTTCGTTCGACTTGCATGTGTTAAGCACGCCGCCAGCGTTCGTCCTGAGCCAGGATCAAACTCTCCATGATAGATTGTTTGTTTCGGCTCGATTTTGTCTTGCCTTGCTTACTCAAATTCTTTGCGGTTTCCTTTTTTCTTGAAACTCGCACATCGGCTTTTTCTCGCTGTACTGTTCAGTTTTCAAAGAACCATCGCTCTAAGCGACTTCATTACTTTAGCACGGCCATTTCCTTCTGTCAAGCATTCTTTTGAATCCTTTTGAAAAAATGGAACCGGACTTACTATGCACTGGTGCATCAGTAGAAGTTATTATAACAGCGTTCTATCTTTAAGTCAAATGTGTCTTCTTGCAGATTTAACCGATACTTTAAACATATAGCTATTAGTTGCTGCTATATTTATTTTTTATATTTAATGTGCTGACTACCACCTTTTTCATTTTTTTTGCGGCACTATATGCTTGTGCCGCCCCTAAAATTGCGGAAACAATCGCGATCCCGCTTATACCGGTTTCATGCAAGTATTTAACATTGCTGCAATTAATGCCTCCAATGGCTACTACAGGAATAGAAACGGCCTTTACTATCTCCTGTAACATTTTTATCGTAACATTTTTCGTATTTTTTTTCGTGTTCGTAGAAAATACTGCCCCCACACCAATATAATCTGCTCCATCACGCTCCGCCTGCAACGCCTCTTCCACATTATGAGCGGATACACCCATAATTTTTTCTGCACCGATAAGCCGTCTCACAATGGAAGCAGGTATATCATTTTGCCCTACATGGATGCCCGGTGCATCTATTGCAAGCATCAAATCCAATCTGTCATTGATAATGAGCGGTATACCGTATGTATCAGTTATCCTCCTCAGTGCAGCCGCGTCATGATAAAACTCTTTCATATTTCCATTTTTCTCACGCAACTGTACCATCGTGCATCCACCTCTGATTGCCAATTCGACTTTTTTATCTAATTTTCTTCTTTCTGTCGTACCGGTATCAGCCACTAAATATAACGAACAATCAAATTTCATGAATACGTGCCTCTGCTTCAAAAATTTCTTTTCTCATATTCCCAAGCATGTCAAATAATCCCATATGAAAATGCCCCAATCCACACTCCCCATATCTCTTCCATGACAATTCACCTGCAATCCCCACACAGGCTGCTGCACAAACAGCAGAATACACCGCCTTCGTATCTGCACCGAGAAATAAGCCTGTAAGCGCACTGCAAATACAACCCGTTCCTGTCAGTAAAGACATTTCTTTACAACCGTTTTCAATCATATACATCCTATCCCCGTCAGTAACTATATCTCTTTCTCCCGTAATAACAACAACCGCATGTGTCTTTTTCGCAAATTTTCGTACAGTGCAAATAGAATCAAACTCCGTCTCTGCGTCAATTCCCCTCATCCGATTGTACTTATCAAATAAACATTGTATTTCAGATGAATTTCCTCGAATTACGGATACTTCCACTTCATGCAGCAACTCTTTAGCAGCATTTCTACGGAAAGAACTTGCTCCACATCCTACTGGATCAAAAACAACAGGAATCCTTTTTTTATTAGCAGCCTTTCCTGCTAACAATAATGATTGGAGTCTTTCTTCTGATGGCACACCCAAATTCAAAACAAGACTATCTGCTGCACCGGTAATTTCTTCAATCTCTTCAATATAATCTGCCATTACGGTGCGCCCCCCCATAGCCAACACTGCATTGGCACAATCATTAGCAGTTACAAAATTAGTGATTTGATGTACAACGGGATTTCTATTCGTAATCAGTTCCAGATAAGCTCCGAATGAATTTATACCATCTTTCTCCATACTATATTTACTCCCTCACATAAACCCATTTCAATTATCTTAACTTCTACCATCATACACTAAAAAAGCTGTGACCAAAAATTTTTCAGTCACAACTTTTTGTATTTCGGTTATTTTACATTATTCTTGTTCACAAATTCCATTAATTCCGAATATCCTACATTACCATAACCAACGATACTATCCACCGGTTTTCCATCACGGAAGAAAAGCAATGTAGGAATTGTATCTACTTCGTACTTTTCGGCAACAGCCTGATCTTCATCAAAATTAAGTCCATAGATCGGCACATCAATTTCCTCGGAAATCTTTTCTAAAATCGGGCGAAGACGACGGCAATAACCGCACCATGGCGCACTAACCCCTATAATTACATTCCCACCTGAAATAACTTCATTCACTTTTTCTACTCCTTTAATTGGCTGGATCATATCGAACACTCCTTTTCTATGAAAGATTAATTTACTAAGATTATCATAGTCGACTAATCGAATTTTGTCAATATACTTTTTTTGATATATTAGGTCATAAAAAAAACAGGCCATGTATATGACCTGAAAACACTTCTGGTGGAGATGAGGGGAGTCGAACCCCTGTCCAAAAAGCCTGCCCCATAAACTTCTCCGAGTGCAGTTCTTGTTTTTTATTTAAGCAAAGTATCGTACAAAAACAAACTACCTTTGCCGATCTTGGAATTAGTTTCCCTAAAAAGTCCCAAGCCTCCTCTCTCGGTATCCTATTGGTTGATGTCAGCCTGAAGTCATAGGAAAACTTTAGGGGACATTAGCAGATTAAGCTGCTAAAGCAAAATCATGTTTTGCGTTTAAGTTTTTCCACCGTTTAACGGGGTAGATGGAATCCCGACTCGCTTTTTATGATACAGAATCTCCTGTCGAAACCGGTACATCCCCAGAACACTATTATTTTAAATCAAACTCGGAATACTTGTCAAAACATTACCCGGAAAAAATATCATTATACGAAATGCATCCTCCCATAGTTTCCGTATTTTTTATGGCATCAATCACTGCCAGCCGGATGGCATCTTCTGCCAGATAGCCTACCGTATCCACCGCCGTCTCATACTCTCCAGAAGCCATTGTAAAAATCGCATCTCCATCCATTGTCGTATGGACCGGCCGGATAGATCGGGCATATCCGTCATGTGCCATACCGGATACTATACTGCATTCCGCTTTACTCAGTGCTGCATTTGTAATAACGCAGGCGATCGTGGTATTTGCTCCGCTAAACTCCCGCGTGATACCGCTAAGCATCAATTCATGAGAAGATATGATCTTTTTTCTGCTCCGGGAAAAAACACCGGCGAATATTTTTTCTCCATCAAATACCTCTCCGCAGGCATTGACCACCACATAAGCACCAACGCGAAGACCACCGGGTAAAGAAATCTCATGGTAACCTGCTCCGCTTTTCATGGCATTTCCAAATCCAAGCAATTTACCCACCGTAGCACCTGTCCCGGCACCGTTACATCCTGATAAGAATTCTGAGGATGCAGATTTAGCCGCTTCATATCCCATCAATAAATCAGGATAAGCTTTTTCATCTCCAATCATCAGATCGAAAAGCACTGCACTGCATACAATCGGGACACATACATTCCCTATCGGGAATCCCACCCCCTGTTCCGCCAGGTATTTCACACATCCCGATGCGGCTTCCAAGCCGAACGCAGATCCCCCTGACAAAACAACGGCATGAATTTTTTGCACGGTTTTTCTTGGATCCAATAAATCCGTCTCTCTTGTCCCAGGTGCACAGCCGCGGACATCTACACCGGCCGTTGCACCGCCATCAGGTGCCAAAATAACGGTAACACCGGTCAACCCCTCTCTGTTCTCTGCTGTACCGATTTTAAATCCCGATATACTTATTTTTGATTTCCTCATTATAGCATGCTTTCTTTCCTTGCTAAATTAAGGCAGTTTATCATATCTTCCGGGACAGGCGCCTCAAAATGCATAGCTTCTCCCGTAATAGGATGGCATAATTCCAACGTATGGGAATGCAGCGCCTGTCCCTTTATCGGAAAATGATCTTTCTTCCATCCATACAATGGGTCATTGACTACCGCATGCCTGATATGTGCCATATGAACACGAATCTGATGCGTACGTCCTGTTTCCAGTTTGCACTCAATCCATGAGTAATGCGGTAGATATTCTATAACATGAAAATGCGTTACCGCAGGCCGGCCTGTTTCATGCAGCACATCCCATTTCACGCGATCTTTAGTACTTCTCCCCAAAGGCAGCCGAATTACTCCAGTATCGCCTTCCATCTGCCCGTGCACCAGTGCGATATAACAGCGCTGTGCTTTATGACTGGCAATTTCCTCTTGTAAAATACCATATGCCCGTTCCGATTTGGCCGCCACCATGACACCCGATGTATCTTTATCCAAACGATGGACAATCCCTGGCCTTTCAGGATCCCCCACACTTCTCAGTTGTTCGCCGCAATGAAAAAGAAGAGCATTCACCAGCGTTCCTTCCGTATTTCCCGCTCCGGGATGAACTACCACACCTCTTCTCTTATTGATGACAATCATATCATTGTCTTCAAATAAAATATCAAGAGGGATATTTTGCCCAATAAGTTCCTGTTTTTTCTTCTCCTCCCAGAAAAACGAGATACGGTCTCCTTCAGATACATGATAATTCGAATGAATCATCTTCTTCGGCAGTAAACTTACATTCCCCGCCTTAATCCACTTTTGTACCTCAGAACGAGTTAACCCGGTCCGCTCCTTTAAAAATTGATCCAGCCGTTTCCCTTCATCTGCAACAGACACTAAGTAAACATTCTGATTCATTCAATCATGTCTCCAAAAATAAAATGCAATACATGCCACACCTATACAAATCGCAATATCCGCCACGTTAAAAATAGGCCAGATACGAAAATCAAAAAAATCAACAACCCCGCCTATTCTGCACCGATCCAAGGCATTTCCCACCGCTCCGCCAAGTAATAACCCAATAGACAAAGGAAAATATACCGGCTTTTGAGGAATACGATTCCTAAGCCAAGCAAAAGCAAGTAACAGTATCATGACTATTCCCAAGAACAGCACATCCTGATGGGGAAATAAGCCAAATGCCGCCCCCGGATTAATGATATAAGTTAAGTGGACAACATTTTTTATGACAGGTATAGTTTCTCCCAGATCCATATTTATACACACGAAATACTTTGTGATTTGATCCGCGATAACAGTAAGAAAAGTAACCAAAATAGTGAACATAAAGCCTCCTGTTTTCATATTATAACAGACGCTTCCGCAAAAATAAAAACCGGCGTCTTTCCCCTCGCTTTATCGCAAAGAGGAAGATACCGATTTCCAAAAACATTTAAGTCACTTAATAATTTATAAATACCTGCACATCGCGACGGCCGAACTGGTAACATTCTTCGTAGCTTTCCATACAAAGGTCAATTTTATGCCCGACAATCGCTCCGCCCGTATCCGCAGCTATCGCTTCACCATACTGCGGAATATACAATTTAGACCCCAAAGGGATTACGCTTGGATCTACCGCTACAGTTCCATAACCTGCTTTAGTCCCGGTCGCCGTTATACCGTCTCCACCGCCATCATTAGGATGATAGGCGGTAGCGTTCATTGTAGTCACCCATCCCACGGCACCATCTCTTTTCCCGGTCCGCGCAATACCCTTGACCCCGGCCTCAAGTGTTTCTACTTTGAAAACGCTTTCATGAATCACCTTACCATCTGAAATAAATTCTTCAATTTCAAGACGCCGCCGTTCAGGTGTCCCCTCTTGAATAACCACCACTTCATCAGGCGCAAGAGAACTATCATACCACATGGTATATCCTGCGGGAACAGATTCTTCACGAACTACATTACGAGCCGTATACGGAACCATATGAATCTTCATATTTTCATGAACCTTCGATAAACCATCTTCCAGCGGCATCATTTTACGCCAATCATATCCAGCGTCATTGACCGCTCCCTGAACAGTCTGTTGTGTTGTATAAATTATTTTTTCCTTATCATTTTCAATAATAGTGACCGGCACCGAACGTTCCACATAAAGAACTGCCCCATCTTTTAGTTTTTCTGTACTGGTCCAATAAGTATCATGCATCCTTAGCGGCTGCGAAAGCGAATCAAGAACATCCTTAAAGGTATTCCCCCGGGTTTTTACAACAGTCCTCACTTCGCCGTCATATACAGTGATATTTTTAATTTCCGGCAAAGAAGCTGGATTTACGTTTGCAAGAACAAACTCAGTATGCATAATTGCTGCGGCAATAAGAAATAATACAGCAACCATGATTTTTACTTTTTCTTTAATAAATATCTTCATAATGTCTCTCCTACAGGCATTATTCTACCATAGGTGGACATTCTGTCAAATACGGTTTGGTTTACAATATATCTTTGCTAATTTTAATCATAATTTATCGGATAATATATAAATCAACCTATGCTTTACATAAACAAAATAAAATTATATATATCTTTTAAATCCACAAATAACTTAATGAAATTAAGTTACTCCCCTACGTCCATATTGTAAACATATTGTTTCTCCAGTGGACTTATCCATAAAGTTCTAAAATACATAAACACTAAATCTCACTTTTCAAAAGGAATGCCTCTTAGTACCTCTTTTATTCCTGACTTGATCAATTTACAAATTTTTTTAGTTCCATTATTTTTTATGGTCTCTTTTTGTCTCATTCTTCCTAGGTTTCAATTATCTGAAAAATTATAATTTTATTAAAAGTGGGTAATTTGTTTTAATAATAGGCAATTAAAGGTGTCATTTCCCAAAAACGTCCGAAATAGATGCCAAAAGTGGATAATATACTTTCCTTCGTTTACCCATTCACCAGCTTCCCTGTTTATAAAATAACGGCTATTGTTGAGTTTTTTCCCAGCAACAACCGTTTATACAATTATATCCAATCAGAAACTTTATCGGAATCCTTTAATCAGATCCATCTCCATGCCCAAGTACAGGTGTATATGGTTCCAGTTTTTGTGCCAATGTCATTTCATCTTCCGCATCACGTTTTTCTGCAATCTTCTGAAAATACTCCTGTGCACATAACTGATTCTCCGCGGAAATAGTCTTCAACCAAGTACCATCAGCCTGCATAATATGTGCTTTCTGGTTATCAGACAATTCAATATCCACCATCTGTTTTAAACGCCGCTTGATCTCCGGATCTTCAATAGGTACCATGAGCTCCACACGATCATTTAGATTTCTTGGCATCCAGTCAGCACTGCTTATATAAAGTTCCTCACGTCCCCCATTTCGGAACCAGAATATCCTGCTGTGTTCCAAAAAACGTCCCACTATACTGCGCACTGTAATATTATCACTTATTCCGGGAATCCCCGGAATCAGAACGCAGATGCCACGCACAATCAATTCAATTTTTACTCCCGCCTGCGATGCCTCATACAATTTTTCAATAATCCCCTTATCTAAAAGAGAATTCATTTTCGCAATCATATGGGCATCTTCCCCATTTTTCGCAAAATGGATTTCCCTGTCAATGAGTTCTATGCAGCGTTGTCTCAAGTTAATTGGCGCTACAATAAAAGAATCCCAGATTGGCGGGTCAGAATATCCAGAAAGAAGATTAAAGAAAGCTGATGCATCAATTCCAAAACGGTCATTGCAGGTCAGTATCCCTAAATCTGTATAAAGCTTCGCTGTTGACGCATTATAATTTCCGGTCGCTACATGAACATAACGACGGATCCCATCTTTTTCACGACGGATGACAAGAGTACATTTGGAATGAGTTTTAAGTCCGACTAAACCATAGATGACATGGGCTCCCGCCTTTTCCAACCGCCTTGCCATAAGTATATTATTGGCTTCATCAAAGCGGGCCTTTACTTCCATCAAAACAGTGACCTGTTTCCCATTTTGAACAGCTTTTTCCAGCGCCTGGACAACAGGACTTGAAGAACTGACACGATAGAGTGTTTGCTTGATTGCCAACACATCTTTATCATTTGCTGCCGAATACAAGAAATTAACTACTGATTCATCAAAAGACTCATAGGGAAGATGAATCAACAGATCTTTTTCCCGGATCATATCAAAAATATTTGTTTCCGGAGTACGCTTCAGCTCGAGCATGCTCCAGGGCGAATGCGGATGTGCCTCGGGATAGCGGAGATGATTATATCCCTTTATGCCGCAAAATCCAAAAAATACAGTCATATCCAAAGGCCCGTCAATTTGATACATATCTTCTTTTTCAAGATTCATTTCCTGTGTCATGAATCGCCGCATAAACCGGCTCGTTCCCACTTCGAACTCAAGGCGTACCGCTTGCCCACGCTGCCGTTTCTTTAATTGGCGCTCCACTTCCACCACAAGATCCTGGGCATCTTCCTCATCGATATAAAGGTCCGCATCCCTCGTAATCCGGAATGCACGGGCTTCAAGCAGATCATAGCCGACAAAAAATCGTGCTGCATAAAACATAAGCATATCTTCAAGAAAAACGAAACAATGCCTGCTGTTTGCTTCAGATACATCAGGCAGACGGATTATGCGCGGCAGCACAGATGGCACCGGAACAATGGCTGTTTTTACATCAATATCATTTTCTTCATCCATTTCTTCATCACGCTCATTTTTCTCCAAAAGCATGGCGATATTCAGACTTTTGGATGCAAGGAACGGAAAAGGGTGCGAAGAATCCACCGCCATCGGTGTCACTACAGGAAAAATTTCACGTTCAAAATAATTTCCCATCCATTGTTTCTGCCGCTCATCCGCATCCGCCGGCTTTATAAATACAAGCCCTTCTGTCTCCAATTCTTTTAAAATGCCTTTCAAATGCATATATTGCTGGGCGACCAACTTCTGACAGGCATCTGAAATATTTTCCAATTGTTCTGTTGGTGTCATATTCGCAATATCCCGTCTTTTCACACCATTTTCTTTCTGGTGTTTAAGTCCTGCCACACGGATCATAAAAAATTCATCTAAATTAGAACTGGTAATAGCCAGAAACTTTAACTTCTCCAGCAGAGGATTACTGGTATCTACAGCTTCCTGAAGCACACGTTTATTGAATTGCAGCCAGGATAATTCCCGGTTTAAGTAATACCGACTGTTTTTTACATCTGTTTCCATAATCATCTACGCTCCAATTTCACTTCAAGACCATACACATTTTCAAAGAACTCTTTATTTTTATCAAACATCCATGTTTCAAGAGCCGTATTTTCCCTGCTGTCGTATTCAATAATCAAAATATCACCTGTTGCACGAGCTGTTATATCTTTCAATTTCTGCTTTCGAGAAATATCCATGGCACGAACCATACGAAATATGGAAATTAATTTTAAGGCCGTCATCTTCGCCGTATCTGACAAAATACGGAATGGTGTGTCATCATCACTTGGATTTCCCTTATGGTCATAGTACACGACACTTGCCACAATATCTTTTTCTTTATCTGATATGCCAAATATATCCGTACCTCTTATTAAATTCCAGGCATGCGCCTGCGAATCCAGAAGATTTACATATTTTCCAATTTGATAAAGAATAATCGCCATCCGCAGAAGAAATTCGTCCCGCTTCGTAAGCCCGCTTTTTTTCTTTAAACCGGCAATAATTACATGGCTGTACAGTTCAAGGGCCTTTGTATGGAGCGGTTCATAATAATAGGCCGCGGCAATAGATCGTGTCAACTCAATGTTTTGCGTCTGCATATATAAGATAAAAGGTTCTTTTACTTTCTCTGCTCCATAAAACATAGTCACCGCTTCGACAAAAGTTGTCCCAAACATCAAAATATGTTCTACGGGAACATTGTCCAATATTTCTTTATATATATGAATAGTAGGAAGAACTGTCATTGCCCATTGCTCACTGACATAGTACTTTTGTCTTGTACGTGATGCTGAAAGTGATCCTGCTTCCATATACAACTTTTTAAATGCATCTGCTTTAACTTCCGCCTTATTTTCCGCATCCATGCTAAGTCTCATCAAACTTGCAATAATTCGGGCTTCTCTTCCGGACAAAATAATACTGCTCGGATGATACCTTTTAATCGCCCCCCACAAAGGGCTCATAATTGCATGGATATATTCCGCCATCGCCTGCGGAAAATCAAGAGAATCCCTTTGATTCTGCTTAAATGTTTCCAACAGACGAAGCGTGCCGATATGCACATTATGCTGATACCGCAAAGAACCATTTTCCCAGGCTGTCAACCCTACGCAGCCTGACGTAATATCCACAAAAAGCAAATTATCTCCATAATCATATCTCTTACCGTTTCTGCTTTTTTGTATGAGATACTGAAGAAGATAATGCTTGTAATAAATCTCCTGCGGCATATCCACTACATCCACATAAAATCCCGTATTCACATGAATCAAATCCAACACGGGCCTGCGATTTTCCGCTTCTCTGAGGATTGCTGTAGCATATACTTTGTAATCAGTTACACAATAGTCCCGCAGCAGCTGTTTCAGCCCGTTCAGCATATCACAAAGTCGTCGTATAGAAGTAAAAGACAATTTCTTATTAATAAATACTTCTTCCCCAAAAGTTGTTTCTTTCCTTACCTCTTCAATCACTCTGATGGTATCCGCATCTTTATACTCTACAATACGCATAGAAAGGCTGGAAGATCCGATATGAATGATTCCATAAACAAATGAATTCTCTTCTGCCATTTAACTCCCCTCGCTTCCGCGGATAAATTATACATGAAATGCATCTTTTCATATTTATTATACTAAAAAACACCGTATCCTGCGTATATATTAAAGAAAAAGACACCATGTTTTCCTACACGAATTTTAATCACCACAGCTTTTTTATGTGTTGTAAAATAGTAATAACCGTACGGCAAGAAAGGGGTAAATTATGAACCGCATCGCTATCATTGATCTTGGCTCCAATTCCATCCGCTTCATCATCATCTCTGTCAGCGCCAAAGGAATTTATCAACTCATATATCAGGAAAAACGTTCTATCCGCCTGGCGGAAGGAATGAGCGATGATTCTCCGTTTCTTACGGATGCCGCACAGAACCGTGCAATTGACTGTCTCAAGGTATATGCACATCTTGCCAAAGTTCACCAGGTGACAAAGACACTTGCAGTTGCCACGGCTGCCGTACGAACAGCCCGCAACGGTTCTTCTTTCCTGAAGCGAGTCCATTCCGCTGCCAATATTCCCATGACGATTATCAGCGGGAAGCAGGAAGCTGCACTCGGTTTTTCCGGAGTGATACATACGATTGACACATCGGAATTTCTACTTTTTGATTTAGGCGGCGCCAGTATAGAAATATCCTTGGTAAAAAACAAAAAGCAGCTGCATTCTGTCAGTATTCCCATAGGTGCTGTCAGTTTGACGGAAAAATTTAAATCTTCCGGTCTCCTTTCCGCAGCGGAAATAAAACATATCCGCTCCTACATAAAAAGTAAACTTCAATCTATTCCCTGGCTTCCCAAGTCTCCTATTCCCGTCATCGGTATAGGCGGCACAATCCGAAACCTGGCGAAAATACACCAGAGATACTCCGGTTATCCTCTTTCAAAACTCCATAATTACAAAGTATCCTCACAAGGATTACTTTCCGTGATACATATGATTTTAAAATCTTCACCGGAAGAACGAAGAAAAATACCGGGACTTTCTGCTGAGCGTGGAGATATTATAAATGCAGGTGCTCTTATTGTCAGAGAAATCCTTACTTTGACAAAAGCCGAATCTCTCACCATTTCCGGCTGCGGTCTCCGTGAGGGGCTTTTCTATCATTGGTATGATCCCATTTACGACAAAAACAAAGAGCTTCAGCATAATATGCTCCTGTCTTCCGTACGAAACTATTATTCCACACTTCCGCTAAAAGATCATGACCATACCCGTTATGTGACTGCTCTCGCCTTATCCATGTTCGATCAGTGGCGGAAAATATATCAAATGCCTGATCGAATGCGTACTTTATTGCACATGGCCGGATTGCTTCACGATGCGGGACAAGTCATTAATTATTACAGCCATGCACGCCACAGCGCTTATATGACAGCCAATGCACATATATTCGGGTGGTCTCACAAAGAACAGGTCCTATGTGCTTTGATTACAGCTTTTCACCATGGCTTTTCGGGAAAAATACTGAAATCCATAAAAGAAACACAAATACTCACAGAGAAAGAAATTGACCGGGTAAAAATTCTTTCTGCTTTTCTTGCTTTAGCGGAGAGTTTGGATGAAAACCACGAGCAATGCATTTCTCAAGTCATCTGCACTTCTACGCCAAGTTCTCTGAATATTCATATTTACTTGAACAGAGATAATTTCATCGTCCCTGCCCATGCAACAAAAAAAATTATTTCCGCTTACGAAAAGCTATGCCATTATCCGCTTACAATCCAGTGGTTTCCCTCCAGCAGGCAAAAAGATTTAATAAAAGAAATGGCACGGTCCCTATAATTAAAAAGGAGAATCATCATTAAAGTAAATGAGATTCTCCTTTTTACATGCCAATAGTCAGCGGTTATCTATTTTTTCGGGTTCCAAATCATGACGCAGAAGTCTGAATCTTGCAAAATCACGCCACTCAGTATTCGGAATTCCATAATTGCAGTAAGGGTCGATCGACAGTCCGCCTCGAGGAAGAAACTTTCCCCATACCTCAATAAAACGCGGGTGCAGCAATTTAATCAAGTCGGTCATGATAATATTGACACAATCCTCGTGAAAGTCCCCATGACTTCTGAAACCGAACAGATATAACTTAAGTGATTTACTTTCCACAATATACTTATCAGGAATATACGAAATATAAATTGTTGCAAAATCCGGCTGCCCTGTCTTCGGGCAAAGGCTCGTAAATTCAGGGCAATTAAACTTCACGAAATAATCTCTGTCATCATGTTTATTAGGGATCTTTTCCAATACATCAGGATTATAATCAAAAACATATTTTGTATACTGATTTCCCAAAGCTTTTAATTCATCAACACCTTCTCTTATATTTCCCATGATATTTCTCCTTCCAATATAAGTCTATGAACATCAAATACCACAAAAGGAATCTGCCGCTATTGATCATGCACCATATAAAACACGGGCATAAATCACAGCGACTGTAAACAATATAATCAATAGCATGAATATATAATCTATCCCTTTAGGAGAAACGCTTTCCATAAAAGTTCGGGTAGAACCGCCGAACCCGCGAAGCTCCAAAGAAAGCGCCATCGTTTCGCTGCGTCCGAGAGAACGAAGCATTAACGGCCGTACCACCGACATATAACGTTTTACCTGTTTAATGAAATTGCCTTCAATTGCCAGTCCCCTGCATGACTGCGCCTCAGCAACAGCTTTATTCTCTTCCATAAAATCCGGTACGAAACGAAGCCCTGCGGTAAACATAAAAGCGTATTCATAGGGCACTTTCAATTGTTGTACCATCGCCGCCGTCAGATCCTGCAATCTGACAGTAGCAAGCAGATAAATAAATATGATAGTCATGCCAAGCATACGGAGCGCCGCTACTGCACATTCCTTCTCCGTTCCACCTCCGATATATTCAATCAGTCCCAAAAAGAACGCAAAAACGCAAAGCATCATTAAAGCTTTTACATTCTTAAATAACTCATTGGAAACCAAAAGAATGATCAGTTCCAACACACACAGAAGCGCAAGGCTGAAAGGCTCTCTGAAAATAATGGCCCACACGGCTGTTCCCAGTGTCAGCAATATTTTTGTCAACGGAACCAGATTTCTCATCGTACTCTCTCCTTTCTGATTTCTAGGAACTTAGCGCAGAATGTATCCATATCTTTGCAATACGGCGCCCCCGGAAGACATCGCCCCAATAATACGGCGGGAGGATATGTCAATCCCCAAATTCCGGGACGGCTTCCCTCCGAAAACAAGTCTGACGGCACCCCGTCAAATACTATCTCTTTATTGGCTACGACAATAACCCGGGTACAGTTTTTTGCAACCACATCCATGTCATGGGTAACCAAAAGAATGGTAATTCCTTTTGCTTTTAACTGATCCATAAGGCTCATTAATTTTTTCTTTTCCCGTCCATCCTGCCCGCTTGTCGGTTCATCAAGCACTAAATATTCCGTATTCATCGCAAGGCCGGATGCGATAGCCACTCTTTGCTGATCCCCGCGGGAAAGCGTTCTCGGATATGCATCAGCTAACTCCGAAATATCAGTATCCGCCATAGCCCGGTCAACCAGTTCATCTAATTCACTGCCACGCTTCCCCTGCTGATAAGGGCCGAAACCAATTTCTTCCCGAACAGTAGGCATGAACATTTGCCGCTCCGGCTGTTGAAATACATAACCGATAAAACGGCTTCTTTTGGCTGCACCTTCATCAGTTACGTTTTTACCGTTATAAATAATTCGACCCTCCGTAGGTCTTTCCAATCCGGTAAGGAGTCTCGTTACCGTTGTCTTTCCGCTGCCGTTTCGACCTGTAACAGCAATAAATTCACCTTTCCCAAAAGATACGGAAACATCAGACAAAATGACTGGCGTTTCTTTACTATAGCGGAAAGTCACATGTTCCATTTCAAGCATTACGCACTCCTCCGGATTCCATCGAATTCAATACGGAATATTCCGCATCTTCTATATTTAAGAATGATCTTTCAAATTTTATACCGGCCTGTTCCAGCCTGAGCTGTGCCAAGTATATATCAGGAATCGCTTCTTCATAAATATGATTCCGTTTCATATCACGCATGACCTGCTCGGGACTTCCATCGCTGATAACATGTCCTTTATCCATAAGAATGAATCTTTTGGCGTAAGGCAGCGTCGCTTCCAGATGATGTTCTGCGACAACAACGGTAAGTTTTTCTTTCTGATTCAATTCTCCGACCATTTCATAGAATTCATGAATACCTTCCGGATCCAGCGCGCTGGTCGGTTCATCAAACACAAGAACTTTCGGCTCTTCCGCTAAAACGGCTGCTACGACGAGACGCTGTCTCTGTCCGCCGGAAAGGGTAGAAACCTTTCTTTCCTCCAGTCCGTCAAGATGTACTTTCCTGAGCGCCTCTGCCGACCGTCGTCGTATTTCTTCCGGTGAAAAGCCATGGTTTTCCAAAGTGAAGGCCATCTCTTCCCCTACAGTCATCGTTACAATTTGGGCAGAATAATCTGAAAGTATCACGCCGATGCTGGAAGCAAGATCTGCAATCCCGGTTTGCGTGACCGCCTTGCCGCCGGTAAAAACCATTCCTTTCATTGTCCCGCCATAATAATGGGGAATTGCTCCCGCCATAGACATGAGAAGCGTCGTTTTTCCTGCGCCGTTAGGCCCTGTGATGACAACAAAAGACCCCTGTTTTATATTAATACTCACATTTTTCAAGGCCGGTGCACTTGAAAATAAATAGGAATAAGAAAGATGCTCTACACTGATCACCCCATTCCCCTTTTGCTGCAAATTCAAATGACTGTGATTACTGTCCTCCACATCGGATTCTGTCATATACTGCATGGATTTAAATAATTTGAGGGCAGGAAAATATAGAAAAGGTGTAATAATCGCATTTCCTACTCCAACAAGAGCCACCATGGGAAGAATACCATACAGATATACGCTGATCGGTATCCCCACCACTACGGTTAAAATGGAAACGAAAATGAACCCGCTGACTAAAGTCGTAATAAATCCTGCAATAGCAGGCCTTAAAGAAAATCTGCCGATTTTAAATGGCGGAACGGAATGGGCAAAAAAGCCTGCCACATAAGCACCTGCAAACTCACTGGCAAAATCACCATACGGAAACGCGGACTTCGAAGTAAATACTTCCATAAGCGCTGCCACCATACAGATCCCCAGGCATTGCCGATAAGATGGCTTTGTCAGCAATATCGCCACTACATAAGTCGCAATCATCCAGTTCGGAGTAAAGCCGGCAACCGATGGAGAAACCAAGTGGAGCAGCATACCGATTGCCAACATCAGTGTGGAAATCGTCAGCCAGCGAAACCGACCGCCCCTCGCTTTTGTATAGATTAAACTTGATACATCTTTTACTGCTTCCATGCATCTTCCCCCTTAGAAAATCTTTTCCTGATCTTCCACAAATAAAAAATCCTTTCATTCCCCCTGCATTATGCAAAGGGACGAAAGGAAATATTTCCGCGGTACCACCCTCATTGACTAAAGTCCGGCTCTCATGGTCATTATAAACCACTATCTCTATAACGGAAGCCTTCCGGCAGTTCCTACCCCATATGGCTCGGACTGCATCTTGTGGGCCCATTCATAATACCGGCTGTATCGGACTCCCACCTGCGCCGACTCTCTCGAACAGCTCATTATTACTACTCTTCCCAGTCATTGATATTAAGAGAAGTATATCACTCCATTTTTTAAGTGTCAATAAAATTTATCGTCAAACATTTAATAAAAACCGCAAAAAACATCAAACTTCTCATCAGACAGCTTTACACGGCAATCAATCCCTGGCATGGTGAACAACCAACTGAGGAAATGGAATTTCTATCCCCGCTTCATCAAATGCATTCTTCACCTTAATATATAAATGGTTCTGCGCTTCATTGTACTTTGAGCGCTCTACCTGCGCCCGCACATAGATTCGAATACTTGATTCACCCATACTGCTTACATAAATGGGCAGCTCCGCTCCATTCAACACATATGCATCGGCGCTGAATAATTTCTGCAAAAGTTCTACGCACTTCGCCAAATCCGTGTCATAAGCCACATCAAAAGTAAATTCTATATTCCTTGTTTCAAAAAATGAATAATTTTTGATGACACTGTCTGTAAGCCTTGAATTGGGTATGACGATCATTTGATTTCCCAGCGTGGATATTTCCGTGTACATAACGCGTATATCCACAACGGATCCTTCGCTATCCCCTACTTTGATATAATCCCCTACACGAAACGGTCGGAAAATAAGGATAAAAATCCCTGATGCCACATTCCCGATATTATCCTTAAGCCCCAATCCGATAGCAAGACCAATCCCGCCAAAAGCAGCCGCCAACGTTGCCGGAGCCACCCCTGCTGCTGACAGCGCCATAATAATAACTCCGGCAAGACATAAGAAAAATATAATTTCTGAAATAAAGCTGATTGCGGATGGCTCTACATTACTCCGTGCAAGCAGTCGGCGGACAACCCCACGCAGCCAGCAGCATATCATGTACCCGATGCTGAAGATAATAATCGCCTGAAAAATATCTACGCCTTTTGTTACTGCAAAATTTTTGACACCACTGATTAAGCCGGCTGTCATATCCAATTCATTATTTACTACTTTCTCCACAACATTTCCACTCACCTGGCAGCCTACCTCCTTGCTGTATGAAATTTCACTTTATTCCCGCCGCATGTTCTCCGGCTTTCACAATCGATTCAATAATCATTGTTGTCGTCACAGAGCCTACGCCGCCGGGAACAGGTGTCACAGCGCCGGCCACAGGAAACACACTTTCATAATCCACATCTCCGACAGTCTTGCCATGGATCCGATTAATTCCTACATCAAGAACTATGGCTCCCGGCTTAACCATATCTGCAGTGACACAACCCGCTTTCCCCACAGCCGTGACAAGTATATCGGCCTGCTGTGTTATCTCGGACAGGTTCTTTGTCCGTGAATGGCAAATTGTCACAGTAGCATTTTTTTGCATAAGCATCATGGCAACCGGCTTTCCAATCACATTGCTTCTGCCAATGATAACAGCATGTTTCCCTTCGACTGAAATCCCATAATGTTTTAATATCGCCATCACCGCGCGGGGCGTACCGCCAAATAATCCATCTTTTCCTGAAAATAATCTGCCCGCATTCACCGTCGTTAATCCATCCATATCTTTATAGGGATGAATCATCTCTATCATTTTCTCTTCATGAATATGACCGGGCAACGGCATCATCATGAGAATCCCAGTAATAGATGGATTTCCATTCAATGCCTGTATCAAAGCACCTAATTCATCTTCTTTTACATTCTCAGGCTTTTCATACAGCTCCGTCCCAATCCCATAAGACAAAGCCGCTTTCTTCATAAACTCTGCATACATATGGGAAGGCTTACTGCTCCCCGCCAGAATAACCGCAAGTTTGAGAATACAGCCTCTCTCCTTCAGAACGTCAATCCGTTCCCGTATATCTTTCTCCAACGCCGCTGCCGTAACTTTCCCGTCAAGTATCATATCCGCCTCTTAAAACAGTCCCGTAATATGACCTTCATCATCCACATCAATCCGTTCTGCTGCCGGGTGTTTCGGCAATCCGGGCATTGTCATAATCTTTCCGGTCAAAATGACAACAAATCCTGCTCCTGCCGCGACACGACAGTCACGCACATGAAGAGTGAACCCTTCCGGCGCTCCCAGTTTAGACGGATCATCTGAGAAAGATACCGGGGTTTTCGCGATACATACCGGCATCCGCTCATACCCCATTTCCTCAATGTGTTTCAATTCTTTCTCCACATTGGAATCATATTGTACATCAGCAGCCCCATAAATTTCTTTCGCAATGGTTTCGATCTTCTGCTTTAAAGTTAAATCAAGATTATATAGAGGCTTATAGTCAGAACCGCATTCCACCGCGGTCAGAACCTTCCTCCCCAATTCGAGCGCTCCTTTTCCGCCGCAGGCAAATACATCAGAATCGGCGACTTGAACGCCTGCGCCTTCACAAGCCTCATAGATCACTTTTTTCTCCTCTTCTGTATCCGAAGGGAATAAATTCAGCGCTACCACAAGAGGGACTCCATATTTCTTTACATTAGAAATATGACGCAGTAAATTCGGCAGTCCTCTCCTGACTGCGTCCGGATCCGATTCTGTCAATTCATTTTTTGCTTTTCCGCCATTCATTTTCAATGCACGAACAGTCGCTACAAGAACAACCGCTGCCGGATGGAGCCCGGCAAACCGGCACTTGATATCAAGAAATTTTTCAGCGCCGAGGTCTGCGCCGAACCCGGCTTCTGTCACTACATACTCCGCTAAATGCAGTGCGGTCTTCGTCGCAATCACGGAGTTACAGCCATGAGCAATATTGGCAAAAGGTCCGCCATGAATGAATGCAGGCACATGCTCCAATGTCTGCACCAGATTTGGCTTCAACGCATCTTTCATAAGTGCCGTCATCGCACCTTCCGCATGGATATCCCCTGCACGAACCGGCTGATTATCATAAGTGTAGCCAATAATAATGCGGGCAAAGCGCTCCTTCATATCTTTTACGGAAGACGCAAGACAAAGAATAGCCATGATTTCGGATGCAACAGTAATATCAAAGCTGCCTTCCCTGGGAACGCCATCCACATGTCCCCCCAAACCGATAATGATATGCCTGAGCGCACGGTCATTCATATCCATAACACGGTTCCAGACCACACGGCACGGATCAATTTGAAGCTCATTCCCCTGCTGGATATGATTATCCGTCATGGCTGCAAGAAGATTGTGCGCCGCCGTAATGGCGTGGAGATCTCCCGTAAAATGAAGATTAATATCTTCCATAGGCACTACCTGGGAATATCCGCCTCCCGCCGCACCGCCCTTAATGCCCATACAAGGCCCGAGGGACGGTTCCCGAAGACAAATCATGACTTTCTTATCAAGCTGTGCCAACGCTTGTCCCAGACCTACGGTTGTCGTTGTTTTTCCTTCTCCCACCGGTGTGGGGGAAATAGCCGTCACCAGAATTAATCTGCCTTCCTGCCTGTCTTCCACAGCTTTTGTAAACTTTAAGGAAATCTTTGCTTTGTACTGTCCATAATTTTCCACATCTTCTGACGGAATGCCAATCTTTTCCGCAATCTCACGAATTGGTTTCAATTCAGCCCTTTGTGCTATTTCGATATCACTTAACATTTTCCTCCCCCTTTATTCTTACCGAATATTTTTCTTAATTATAGCATAGACCTATGTATCACAGACTTAATATTCCAGACTCACCGTAAATAAAAATAGCCTCTTCCATTAACGAGAAAAGACTATTTCCTATACTATGAATCAGAAAAATGAACTCTTATATTATCGCCGCGCTGTACTGTTTCTCCGGCACCAGGCGACTGTGAATCTGCACTTCCATTTCCGTCAGGCTGGAACCCCAACCCCGCTTTGTACAGCCATTCACCAACTTCACGAATAGACCATCCGTAAAAGTTCGGAAGAAGAAAGGCTTTTTGATCCTTGCCCGGCAATGCAGGCAGATTGTCATTATTGTATCCCCCTGCGCCCGCAGAACTTATCCTTTTTTCTTCCATAGCGGGTATTCCCATATACCGCATAATCTGTCCCATGGTCTCTTTGAATACCGGCGCCGCCACCTGTCCGCCATAATACACGCCCCGCGGATTATCTAAAACGACAAGGCATATAGCTCTCGGATCTTCCGTCGGACCGAACCCGCAGAAAGACGCAATATATTCATTTTCCAAATATCCACCTTTGACGGGATCTATTTTCTGCGCGGTTCCTGTTTTCCCCCCCATGTGGTATCCGGGAACACGTGCATTGATACCGCCGCCTTCAGACACTTCTTTTTCCATCATATCCTTGACTTCATCAGCCACTTTTTTAGACACCGGGTTTCCTACATATTCAGTTTCATACACTTTATTAACAGAGCCGTCAGGATTATTAACGGTTCTTAAAATATGAGGTTTTACCATTTGCCCCCCATTGGCAAGAGCACTGTATGCCTGCAGCATCTGCAGCGGAGTCACCGCTATACTCTGTCCGATAGACATAGTCGCCACATCAATATCCCGCATGTCATCCGGATTAAACAGAATGCCCGCTCCTTCTCCGGGAAGTTCTATCCCTGTCGGTTTTCCGAAACCAAATTTCAAAGCATATTCCGTCAAGGTTTTCCCACCTGTCAAAAGACCGATATGGGCAAACCCTGTATTGATTGAATATTTAATAATATCCACCAATTTTACATCACCATATGACCCATCATCCCAATTTCGGATTGCATGTCCCGATGCCCAAATTTTACCGGGATCATGCCAGACTGTTTCCGTGGAGTATGTTCCTGCATCAAGTGCGGCCGCAGCAATAATCGGTTTAAAGGTCGAACCTGGTTCATAAATATCAGTAACTGCTTTATTTTTGAAATCCTTTTCTACCGCCTTTTCAAAATGATTTGGATCATAGGTCGGACGATTTCCCAACGCCAGAATCTCTCCTGTTTTAGGATCCATTACGATAATAATCCCGCCCCGAGCTTTCGTCTTCGTCATAGCCCGATCCAAAGCACGTTCTGCATAAAACTGTATTGTCTGATCGATTGTCAGATAAACAGAGTTTTCCCCTTTAGATTTATAAGGCGTTAACGCGGATTCCATAATAGGATTTCCTTTGGCATCAATGCGCATCCTGACTGAATTTGCTTCTTTACTGCGTTTAAGAATGTCTCCCAGATACAGTTCCAATCCGTCTAAAGCCTTATCGTCGACTCCGACAAAACCAATTACATTGGACAATAATCGACCATTGGGATAGTATCTTTTACTTTCTTCCCTAAATCCTAAAAACCTTTCCCAGTCTTTTGATTTTAAGAGTTCCTCTACCTTAAGAGCCTCTTCCGGTTCCATTAACCGTTTAATCCAAACAAATCGTCCCTCTTGTGAAAATTTTCTTAAAAGTTCTTCCTTCGATATATTCAAAATCGGAGAAAGTATTTCTGCCATTTCAATCTTATTTATATTTTTTTGTTTATTCAGCGTGACAGGATCACAATATAAGGATTTAACCATTACAGAAATTGCCAGCTGATTGCCGTTACGGTCATAAATCGTACCGCGGGGAGAATACAACTCTTCATTTTTTTCCACCTCGTTCTTCGCCAAAGCTACGTATCGCGCATGATCAAAAATTTGTACATATGCAAGACGTCCTATTAAGATAACCATAACGGTAAGAAAAAATCCCAGCAGCCATTTGGCACGATTATTCCTTATTCTCCTTGGACTATTCATCTTCATTATGACGTCTCCTATACCTTACCGCAGCATCGAGCAGGGCTTCTTCCTCATTCTTTAGCGTCCCATTCTGGACGCGAAAAAGCAAATTGGCCATCCCATCAGCTACCGCCGGCCGCAAAGCATCAATCACCCGCCTGTCGTACCGAAGGTCTTTTGCAGACACAGGCATCATCTGACATAACTCCTCCATATACTTTCCAAAAGAAGAATGTCCTTCCGTAGCGATCTCATCTTTCCCACAGCCAATGATATCCGCATTGCATAATGCCGTCAATTCACCAATCCCTTCTTCCATATCGGCAGACGAGCTAAACTGTTTGCTTCTTGCAAGCTGTCTTAACCACTTTTTCACATTCGCTTCAGGTACATTGGCAAAATAATGATAACGCATATGGTTTTCTATCAGCCAGACAACGCGTTTGGCAAAAGCAGCCGGGAATCTCCAACGACGGAAAATCTCAGCTGCCATTTCCGCCCCTTTCAAATCATGTCCATAGTCTGTATATTTACCATCTTTTATTCTGCGTACACCGGGCATCCCCTTTCCCACATCATGCAGAAGAGCGGCCCAGCGGAGAAGCAACGTAGGCGGCGCCGCATTTACAACAGCCAAAGTATGATACCAGCCATCAAATTTATGAAAATTTTTTTGCTGCGGTAAATCCACCAAGTGTGATAACTCCGGCAAAATCTTAACAGCTTCCGTCCGGCCGTTTTTACGGATACGGCAGCTGCATTCATTCAAGCGGGTACGAACCAATAAATCCAATCCTCGTGCTGCAAAAGGAGAGACAAGAAGCTTTTCCACTTCCTCTCTCACCCTTTCCAGCGATAACCCCGAAACTCTGTCAAAAGCGGATGCCATTCCGCGGACTAAACTCTTATCCGCCATGAAATCTAACTGCCCGATGAAACGACATGCCCGAAAAAGGCGAAGCGCATCTTCACGAAATCGTTCTTCCGCCTTTCCCACAGTTCTCAATTTTTTATTTCTCAAATCCTTTGTTCCATCAAAATAGTCATAAACTACACCATCCCTGCCAAGAGCCAAGGCATTCACTGTAAAATCTCGGCGGGACAAATCCTCCTTAAGCGTAGATGAAAACGTTATATTTTCGGGACGGTGGCTGTCCTGTCCGTAAAACTCATTTCTAAACGTAGTGACTTCATACGCGATATGGTTAATAACGACAATAACCGTACCGAACCGCCTTCCGGCACCGTCAACGGTTTTCCATCCATTCCTACCCATAACGGAAATAATTTCTTCCGGTTTTGCAGAAGTAGTAATATCCCAATCATGAGGTGCTTTAGCCAAGAGCAAATCTCTCACACATCCGCCGACCGCATATGCTTCATATCCGCTATTTTCAAGCACACCAATAATAGCAGATGCATTCCTGTCCATTTTCCCGCGATCTGCATCTACAGCATCGTATTCAAATTCTTTTTTTAGAAGCTGCTCTTTTATATCATCCATAAAATTCATGTACGCCGACTTTCTCCAATTTTCTTAATCATATACGATTTTTTTTTGCAGTGCAATAAACGGACAATCACCAGCAAGATAAAACCGCCTGCCCGCAAAGACAGACGGTCTTGTCCCCATCCCCATTTACAAATCAGTCTTTATACTGTTCCGGCAATTCAGTTACTCTTGCTACACCAGACTCAATAGCCGCTTTTGCAGATGCCTTTGCTACCGCATGAGGCACACGCGGATCAAATACATCAACCACTACATATTCAGGCTTAAGCTCTTCATCGGAAACCAGGTCTGCCAGTGCATGAGCCGCTGCCAGTTTCATCGGTTCATTAATCTGTCGGGCACGGACATCAAGGGCACCGCGGAAAAGCCCCGGGAATACAGAAGAATTATTTACCTGGTTCGGCATATCGCTTCTGCCTGTACCAAATACATAAACGCCCAATTCCTGTGCATCAGACAACATCATTTCCGGAATCGGATTTGCCATGGCAAAGACAACATTCTTTTCCGCCATCGTCTTGATTGCTTCTTTATGCATTTCTTTGAATGCTGCCGGTGCGGAAGTAGCCAAAAGGATATCCGCACCTTTTACTGCGTCCGCAAAAGTTCCTTGGCGATTTTCCGGATTAACCTGTTTCGCCAATTCCTTTTGTACACGGTTCAATCTTCCGTCATCATAGAGAATCCCCTTGCTGTTCAAGACCGTCATATTTTCCGGTTTGACGCCATCTTCCAGGAGCAGTCTTGCAATAGCCGTGCCTGCCGCGCCTGCGCCAAACATAACCACCTTGGCTTCACCGATGCCTTTTTTAATCAGACGAAGCGCGCCGAGAACAGCAGCCAAAGCCGCAATGGCGGTTCCATGCTGATCATCATGGAACACAGGGATATTCATGGTTGCTTTCAGTTCATCTTCAATATCGTAGCATTTGGGGGAAGAGAAATCTTCCAAATTGATGCCGGCAAAAGATTTCTCCAAAATTCGAATAGTGCGAACTATTTCATCCTTGTCTTTTGTATTGAGCACAATCGGAATGGCATCAATATTGCCAAAACGTTTGTAAAGGGCGCTTTTGCCTTCCATGACAGGCATAGCCGCAGCCGGTCCAATATCGCCTAATCCCAATACACGGGTACCATCAGAAATAACGGCGACAACATTTCCCCGCCAAGTCAGTTCCAAAGATTTATCTTCTTCTTCCTTAATAGCCAGGCATGGAGCTGCAACCCCAGGTGTATAAACAACTGCCAAATCATGGCTGTTTTCCATTTTTGCATTCAATCCCGTTTTAATCATCTGATGTTTTTCATTTCTTAATTGCATCGCTTCATCTCTGATATCCATTATTTTCCTCCTTCAAATCCGATATCTGTTTTTTCAACCCACAAACATTTATATACTAAATACGCCCGGCTGGTAACTCTTTTTACTTTATCAGTTTTGCAGCCTTATGTATTTAATAACACAATTATATCACAGGCAGCTTTCTGCATATTATATGCCCGCCTCTTTTAATTTTTTCAGCATCGCGTCAACAGCTTTTCCGCGGTGGCTTATTTTATTCTTTTCCTCCATGGATAACTCCGCCATTGTCTTTCCAAATTCCGGCAGATAAAACAACGGATCATATCCAAATCCGCCTGTTCCTTTATAAAAATCGCGAATAATTCCGTTACATCTGCCTTCCGCGGTAATCTCCCTTCCATTGGGCCACACGACAGCAATCACGCACATATAGTGTCCCCGGCGTGCTTCTCCGCGATAAGGACGCAAAACTTCCACCAGTTTTTGATTATTCGCTTCGTCATTCCCATGAACGCCTGCATACCTGGCCGAGTATACACCCGGTTCATTTCCCAATACATCCGCTATAATTCCGGAATCATCTGAAAGCACCGGCAAATTCACAGCTTCAGCATAGTAACGGGCTTTTTGCAGCGCATTCTCCCTAAAGGTGGTTCCTGTTTCTTCCGGTTCCGGTATATCCGCTATATCCGCGATAGGAATCACTTCCCATCCAATCTCAGAAAAGCGCTTTTGAAATTCCCTTATCTTCCCCTGATTACGGGTGGCCAAAACAACTTTCATATATCCTCCTGAATCAGCAAAATAATTAAGATTTCCCCATCATAAGCTGTACCGCTCTCTTCTTAGATTCCCGCCAGTTTGCCGCCGCTGCAGACAAATCCTTCACAGATGTCCGGCAAAGTTCCGTTACTGTAGAAATGCCTTCTTCCGGAGCATCAGGAAATGGAATCCGCATTAATCGGAAACTTTTCAGCCCTAACGCATCTCCCGCATGAATTGTCTCAAGGAATAACGTTCCCACAGGCCCGTCAAGATACATTTTTATATATTCTCCTGTATACTTTCCTTTTGACCGGATTACCGTAATTGCCGCATCCGCCACCATGGTTCCCTGTTCGTTATAAACGACAGCGGTATATACCCTGTTTCGGCTGGCGGCCAGCAGTAAATCTCCGTTTTTTACCTCTATCCCGGTGATTGGTCTGGAAATACTTAGCTCTTCTATTAAATCCGTGCAAAGACCTGTATCTTCCAATATGGCAGCTTTAGAAACCTTTAAAATCCGCCCGGAAGAAATCTTTTTCTTTTCCACAAGGAAGAACTCTTTTTCAATCGGCTTTCCCATGTCCACAACGTGAGCACTTAAAACGGCTTGAAGCGCCGTCGAACTGTTATAAGCATATACATCATAATTCCAGTCATCAGCTTCAAAAAATTGATCAGCACCGATAGAAAACAACTTTGTTTTTTGCAAAATGCCATCTTTAATAACTGCTTCACCAAAAGTAACCGGCCCGCTATTTCCTTTTATTATCTCCAGTAAAACAAATTCATCATTTTCAAAAGGGAAGTCGTAGTACCCTCCCAAAGATTTTTCTTTGGCTATCGTCCTTTTTATTTCCTGCTCCTTTACCGCCGTATCCATTATTTGTGTATAAGGCAGCACCACATTCATTTTTGCGTTTTCGAACAAATGCCCTTTGAGCAGCGGTACCATTTTTAAAGAATCTTTTTCAAAAAAGAATATATAATCATACAGTTCCCCATCATGGAAAATTTCTTTCTCCAGCATAATCCTTCCCCGTGGGAACAGGTTGGAAAGATTTTTCTTCCATACTTCCGATTTAACAGCAACCGCAATCCGGCAATCGTTCAAATCATAAAAAATTTTAGGCAGCATATATATATAATGATCCGCTCCTGCAAACAGGATTGTTTTTCCCGATTGTTTTGCCTCGCTAATAACAAATTCAATAAGTCCGCGTAAATCATCACCCGCCTTAGTAACACCTGTGGCAAAATCCATCGGGTTGATTCTCATAGCAAGCGTATATACATTCGCATAAGTTTCTTCATTTCCCGTATAATCACCAAACTTATCCGAGGTGAGTTTCATATTTTCATACAGGCTTTCAATTGTCACGCCATACTCAGCATTTGTGGGATTTAGGAATAAATTGTAGTCTAAATAACGGGCACGCATAATTTCCGAAAAAATAGATCCTTCAGCAACCCCCATACGCAGGAAAGACTCTTTCGCCTTTTGGATTTCTTCATTAGTCATAAAGCTTCTCCTTTAATGTCACAATTATTATATGACAGTCCCCTCTAAAAAGCTATATCTTTTATTTGAAGCATACCTTTATTCCTATTTCATAAAATATAAGCGCAATGAAAAACGCATATGGATGACCATATACGTTTTGTAATCTTCCTGTGAATTAACGCTTGGAGAACTGGCTTGCCTTCCTCGCCTTTTTAAGACCGTATTTCTTACGTTCTTTCATTCTCGGATCACGAGTCAGAAGACCTGCGCTCTTAAGAATCTTTCTATATTCCGGATCAACTTCCAACAATGCGCGGCTGATACCATGACGGATGGCGCCGGCCTGTCCGGAAGCACCGCCGCCCTTTACGGAAGCAATCACGTCATAGACAGCAGTTGTGCCGGTCAGTTCCAGAGGCTGTTTAACGATAATTTCAAGAGTTTTCAAGTCAAAGTAATCATCAAGTACGCGACCATTGATTACGATATTTCCCTGTCCTGCTACCAGACGGACTCTGGCAACGGATGTCTTTCTGCGGCCTGTGCCGTAGTATGTAGCTTCTGCCATTTTCATTTCCTTCCCTTCTGGTTAACGGATATCAAACTTCAATTCTTCAGGCTGCTGTGCAGCATGCGGATGTTCGCTGCCTGCATATACCTTCAACTTACGATACATCTGATCCCCCAGCTTCGTTTTGGGAAGCATTCCTCGGATAGCATGCTCAACTACCCACACCGGCTTTTCACGAAGTGCATCACCGGCTTTCTGGCAACGATCTCCACCGATATATCCGGTGTAATGAAAGTATTCTTTCTTCAAAAGTTTCTTGCCTGTCAGAACCACTTTATCTGCGTTAATGATTACGACGAAATCACCCGTATCAACATGTGGTGTAAAGGTCGGTTTATTCTTGCCGCTGAGGACTTCTGCAACTCCTGCAGCCAGACGTCCAAGAGTCTTGCCTTCAGCGTCCACGATATACCATTTACGGGTAACATTGCCCGCATTGGCCATGAATGTGCTTTTCATTCTTACTGATCCTCCTAATAAAAAACGGAACCGCAAGATATAATCCTTCCTCCGGGGCTAGTGGTTTCCGGACAAATCTCACAAGGAGTATTATACCGTTTTAATATATAAGTGTCAAGAAAATTTCATACTGTCTTTCCTGACAAATTAAGCTTTTGCTGAATTAACAATTCATCCTCTTTTGAGATAACACTGCATATTTCTTATTTTCTTAACGGCGCTAAAAAGACCTGAGCTATGCCCAAGCCTTTTAGAGTCAAATTAATTTGTAAAAGAGGGAAGTCCATATCCATCATCCATGGGAGGTGGTGAAAATTCCGATTCCTCTTGCTTCGGCTCTTCTCCCGGCGCATAGATAGAATGATATTTAAAAAGATTTTCAACCTGCTTATGGTTGATTGTCTCCACTTCCAAAAGTGCCTGTGCCATGGCCTCCAGTACTTCTATATTTTCTGTAAGGATACGCATCGTATCATTATAGGCTTCATCCAGATACTTATGCATCTCTTCATCGATAATCGTAGCTACTGTTTCCCCGTAGTTCCTTTCCGAACCAAGCTGCTTGCCGAGGAAAATCTGTTCCTGATGCTCCCCAAAAATCATCGGGCCGAGGCGGTCACTCATCCCCCATTCCATAATCATTTTTCGCAAAATACCTGTAACCTGCTGCAAGTCGCCGGAAGCGCCACTGGAAATTTCCTTAAAAACAATCTGCTCGGCACATCGGCCGCCAAGAGCTACACGAAGCTGGGCAAGTAAATGGGCTTTTGTAATAAAAGAACGTTCTTCATGGGGAAGCATCATGGTATATCCGCCGGCCTGTCCACGAGGAATAATGGTTACCTTATGCACAGGATCCGCCTCTTTAAGTACTGTCGCCATGATTGCATGACCTGATTCATGATATGCCGTCAGCCTGCGCTCGCTGTCACTGACCTTATGGCTCTTTCTTTCCGGGCCATAGCTTACCTTTTCACTGGCTTCTTCCATATCCGCCATAGAAATAGTTTTTCTGTTCTGTCGGGCAGCAAGCAGCGCTGCTTCATTCAATAAATTCGCGATATCCGCCCCTGTAAATCCGGGAATCTTTTTTGCGATGATATCAAGATTAATATCAGAGTCAAGCGGTTTATTTCTTGCATGTACTTTCAGGATAGCAATTCTCCCTGCCAGATCCGGACGACCTACAACCACGCGGCGGTCAAAACGCCCCGGTCTTAATAATGCAGGATCTAGAATATCCGGCCTATTTGTCGCAGCAATCGTGATAATTCCTTCGTTCGCACCAAATCCATCCATTTCTACAAGAAGCTGATTCAATGTCTGTTCACGTTCATCATGTCCGCCACCAAGACCCGAACCGCGCTGGCGGCCAACCGCATCAATTTCATCAATAAATACAATACAGGGCGCATTTTTTTTCGCCTGCGCAAACAAATCACGGACACGTGATGCGCCTACACCGACAAACATCTCCACAAAATCAGACCCTGAAATGGAAAAGAAAGGAACCTTTGCTTCCCCGGCCACCGCTTTCGCCAAGAGAGTCTTTCCGGTGCCGGGAGGCCCCACGAGAAGAACCCCTTTAGGGATTTTAGCACCAATCGCTGTATACCGTCCCGGATTCTTCAAAAAATCTACGACTTCCGCCAATTCTTCTTTCGCTTCATCTTCACCGGCAACATCACTGAAGTTCACATGAACTTGTCCTTCCCCGCTCATTCTTGCACGGGATCTGCCGAAACTCATGACACGACCGCCGCCCCCCTGGGTCTGATTCATAATCCAGAACCAAACGCCCACAAGAATTAGAATAGGAAGAAGCGAAGACAGAAGGCTCATCCACCAAGATGGCTGTTCCGGCGGTTTTACGGTAATCACTACGTCCCCATCGGTCATTTTCTTAACAATCTGTGTATCATTGTTAGGAATATATGTAGAAAATTCCGTTCCATCTTTGAGTTTTCCTTTAATTGAATTTTCCACCATGATGACAGAAGAAACATTCTTTTTCTCTATCTGCGCCACGAAATCACTATATGCCATCTCAGTAAATTTTTCCTGCGGATGGACAAACGTATTGAATATAGCCACTGCTATGACGATGATAAAGACATAGAGCGCCACATTCTTTACAAACTTATTCAAACTGATCCTCCTTCTCTGCCAATGAGAGTAAATTTAAAATTATGGTTTCAGTGATTAATTTTATCATATTCTTCTATATTTAATCAACTTAAAGCCGGATAATCCTCCTGCCTAAACTGCCCCTGTACCAATATTATTTCCCGCATCAGGTTCTTGTATACACTTTACTTTTCAATGTGCATACCGCCGGTAAATTACGGTATTTTTCCGCGTAATCACAGCCATACCCCACAATAAATTCATCAGGCACGTCAAACCCCACGTATTTCACGGAAACATTCTTTTCCCGCCGTTCCTTCTTGTTCAGGCACACTGCCAGCTCTACAGAAGCGGCCCCCCTCTTTTTCAGCAAAGGGACAAGCAGAGATAAAGTAATTCCCGTATCAATGATATCTTCCACCACAAGGACATTCTTCCCCTGAATCTCTTTATCTAAATCTTTTCTTATATGGATACTTCCCGAAGAAACCGTATCATTCCCATAGCTGGAAACAACCATTGTATCGATAGTAAGCGGAAGATCAATGGCCCTCATCAAATCACAAAGAAAAGGCATCGCTCCTTTGAGCACACCCACGAGAACAAGTTCCCTGCCCTCATAGTCTTTCGTAATCTGTGCACCCATTTCACAGACTCTCTCTTGTATCTTCACCGCATCAATCAAAACCTTTTCAATATCTTTGTCAAGATTCTTCATCTTCTCTATTCTCCTTTTTCAGTGTGATGAGCAGGTACTTTTTCGTATTTTTATCCGGAAGTCCGTAATTGCTTCCCCGCAAGAAGGCAATCCAGTATATATGATTTTCATCGGCAACAAGCGGCCATATCCTGCGCTCACCTGCGGAAATATGAAGATCACGCATAACACGGGCAAGTTTTTTTGAACCGTTTATCCCGCGCGGACTGAACCGATCCCCTGCTTTCCAATACCGCAATACGATATTTCCCACTTTATCGGCATCAAGGATAATCTGATTTTTTTCTATGAAATCCGGCTGCTTCGATAAAATCACTTTCTCAATACGCCACTGACCAAGATGCTCTATCAGCCGTTTTACCAGCTCAGATAATACAGCCGCTGATGTTCCGACATTTTTTAATTTTCCCGCCGGAATCCGGTTCTGCGTGCTCCCTTTATAAAAAATGGCCTTTCCATATTGAATCTCCAAAAATGTTCCTGATGAAGATGTGACACTTCCTGTTTTGCCGGCATCAATCAGAAATATAAACTTTTCAGTTCCTTCAAAACTTGGAATGCGCCCCGCAACCATGCAGCAGATCTTTCTAATCACTCTGCGTTGTAAAGCAATGTGCAATGCGAGAAAATATGCAATGAAAAAAACACACTTGTCGTTATCATGCTCTACGCAGGAAGAAATAAAGACATCCGCCTTCTCTTCCATAAACAAATCTTCCTCACGAAATATATCTGCTGTCCGCCGAAGAGACTCCGTTACACGCGGATTATATGATATCAGTTCCGGCACCAGTGATAATCGGATACGGTTTCTAACCGCATCTTCTACATCATTGCTTTCATCATGACAAGGCACATAAGAAAAATCTTTCAAAAAATCTTTTATTTCATTTTTACTGACACATAAAAAAGGGCGGATAATATCCCCGTTTATCGGCTTCATTCCCGAAAGTCCCGTCACACCGCTCCCGCGAAGTAAATGATATAAAACCGTCTCTGCCTGATCATCACCATGATGAGCGACGGCAATCTTTGCATATCCGCCGCCACGAGCCGCTTCACGAAGCGCTTTATAGCGGAGATCTCTTGCTGCTGTTTCGATAGATCCACCATTTCTGACTGCAGACTGGACATTCACTTCTTTTAAAATGAACGGAATATTCCACTCACGACAGACAGACTCTACAAATTCAGCCTCTTTTCCCGCCGCTGCCCGTAAGTGATGATTGACGCAGCAGCAGCCAATGTTTATTTTTTCTTTTACTGCCAACAACTTTAAAGCCAGCAGCAGCGCAAGGGAATCAGGACCACCGGATACCGCCGCAAGGATCCGCTCCCCTTCTCTCCAAAGAGCATGCTTATGCGCATAGGAGGCGACCCTTCCCAAAAACTTTTCGTTTCCCTGCATATCTCTGCTCCCAAACTCAGTCTTTCGGCATCATGGTATCAGCATTCAGCAAACCTTCACTCAAATCTCGATCACTGACTTTAACTTCAGAAACGGCAAAATACTCCATCAGACTGTCTAAAATAGCCACACCTGCCACGATAATATCCGCCCGTTCAGGACGCATCCCCGGCAAATTACATTTCTCATCGTAGGACATATGACAGAGCCGATCCAGCAGATCTGTCACCCTGGACTGATCCATCACATAGCCCTGCACTTTTTCCGCATCATATACTTCCAATTGCTGCAAAACCGCTGCCATAGATGTAACTGTTCCGCCGACAACCACCCAGTTCTTTACCGCTTCTGCTTCATCTATCAGTTTTGTCTTCCTGAATGTTTCGAAACAATATTTTTTTAATTCACCAATACCTCTTGCCGTAGTCGTATCAAAGAGATGAGAACAACGCACCGCACCCAGAGGGAAACTATACCGCATACCGATATCCGCGCTGAAACCGATACATATTTCCGTAGAACCTCCGCCGATATCCACCACAGAAGTCACGACGGCAGAAGTGCCTGCCGCGCCGATATAACTATAATACGCCTCCTCCCGTCCCGATAAGATCCGTACGGGCACACCGGACGTGGAAGTGATCTCATCAGCAAATTCGCTTCCTTCCTTTGCATCACGCATGATAGATGTCCCGTATGCCCGGATATCCGTAAATCCATCCGACCTTGCCATCGCTGCAAACTCTTCTATGGCCTTAAGTGTACGGTGACGCGAACCGTCAGCGATGGAAGCGGATTCCGTCATTCCTTCTCCCAGGCGTGTGCTGTTTATTTCCTTACGGACGACATCCCATTCACCCGTCTCACTTTTGCGTGCTTCAAGCAGTCTGACTGAATTGGTACCGATATCAATAATCGCGCGATTCATAATTCCCTCCGCAATATTTTCTTAGTATATCCCACTGAACCTTTATCTTTATTATTCTATAAGCATTTTAACATACCATGAACACTAAAAGACATAAAAATAAACCGAATCCCACAATATGGAAAACGGCTATTTATCTGCAAAACATCAGTCAGTGCGTCTGGCTCCGCGGCCGCCGCGTTTAGACTCCACATTACGTTTAAGATCCAGGAGCCTTTCATCGCTGTCTTTCAGGAATCGGCTCAATTTATCCTCAAAAGAAGCCGGATTATCATGTTTGCGGCTCGGACGGGGATTATCATTTCTTCCTGCGTAGGAATAGCGCATCTCTTTTCTCTGCATTACTGCCCGATCGATACGGGAAGCGCCGCTGTCACGGCGAATGTCAGCAGAATGTTCACAGGTATGCTGATCAGGCTTCCGCCTTCCGCAGACTTCCGCCTGCGCCTGTTTAATGGACAAAGCAATCTTTCCTTTTTCATCCACAGAAATAATTTTCACTTTTACCTTATCATGCAATTTAAGGTAATCATTCACATCGCTCACATATTCCCCGGCAACTTCCGAAATATGGACTAGGCCGATTTTTTTATCGGCGATTTCCACAAACACACCGAATTTTGCCAAACCAGTGACAGTGCCTTCAACGATACTTCCGACTTCTAAAGCCATGTAAGAATAAATATCCTTCCTGCAATACATAAAATAATATATCCACCATTATACGAAACTTCATTTAGGAGTGCAATACAAACAGTTATAAAATCTGTAAAATATCTGCATGAAAAACTTACTTGATATAGGGGATCTCCCGTTCCTTGACAAGCCCCAGATCTTCCCTTGCCTTTTTCTCTATGACAGAAGGATCCTCCAGATCTTTTTTCTTTTCCTGCAGTGCTTCCTGCATTTCCAAAAGGTGTTTCTTCTCTTCGGTAAGCCGTGATTCCTGCACTTTAATCTCGTAAAAATGGTACATACTGTATCCTGCAATATAAACTGTTGATATAATCACAATTACAAACAGAATTCGCAAGAAAGGACTATCAGGAAACAATCGTTTCAGTAATGGCGTTTTCTTTCTTCTTCCCATGAAGACTCCTTTCCCGTAAATTGATTCATAAACTTATAGACGGCAGATTCTCCCGCCATTTCCTGTTCATATTTTTCCCAGGCCCGGATGCAGGCGAACCCATAATCAAACCACGCTTCCACATCCTTCCAGCGATTTTCATCGTCATAAACTGCCGCAATCAAAAGCTGCCCATCACGTTCAGCAGAAGCAACAAGACATTCTCCTGCCGCCATCGTCATTCCCGTCTTGATTCCGTTTGCCCCGCGGTAACCATTAGATAGAAACTCATTCCTGTTTTCCACATTACGATATACCCCGCTGCGATACCTCATGGGGTACACCTTTTCCCTTACGATTTTTCTGAACTCAGGATTTCCCATGGCATAACGGGAAATTTTCGCCATGTCAATAGCAGTTGTATAATGGTTCTTGTCTGTCAGACCGTTAGGATTGGCAAAATGGGACCGGGTGGCACCAATAGACACCGCCTTTTCATTCATCATCTGAATAAACCCGCCATAGGAACCACCTACCGTTTCCGCCACAGATACAGCTGCGTCATTTCCGGAAACAAGCATCATGCCATACAGCAGTTCATGAAGAGAAATCGGCATGTCACTGCGAAGCCCTATATTTGTTCCGTCCTGCCCAATTGCCAGCGGCGTAATGACCGCATCCGCCTCCAACTTCTCTCTTCCCTCTTCCAGCGCAATAATACAGGTCAAAATCTTTGTCGTACTGGCAGGATAAATTTTCAGTTCCCCTTCTTTCTGGGCAATGATATCTCCTGTATTTCCATCCATTAATACAGCGGACACAGCGCCCACGGGAGGAAGCGGCGGAAACACAGGCGGCTTTGGCGGTGGAGGTGTCATATATGCCAGCGTACCGAAACCAATCCCCGTAAAAATAACTATACAAGAAATGATTGTTAAAAAATATTTCAGAAAATTCCCTTTTCTTTTTTTTGCTATGCCCATTGATTTCTCTGATTCCTTTTGTTCGTTTAACGAACAGCTGTTTCCGCTGTTTCTATCCGTTTTTCTTTGAGCTTATCTTTTCTTTTTTCCACTTCTGATTTCTTTTTCACCGGTTCACCGCGATCCAGCACGATTCCTTTATTCAGAGCCGCCTCGATTTCCATGCCGTTCTCTCTGGAGGAAACGGTGTAAATCGGTACATTGCCAATCTGTATCATACCATCTTTATATCTTGCATTTTGTACATTACCATCATGATATACAGCCGCCAGCTTGCCTGCCGTCAGATACGCCCGTTCCGTCTGCGTATACCGTTTTGTTTCTGCCGGCTGAAATGTTTTTTCCCCGTTGATAAGTATCCAATTATCCTTTGCTTTTACATGATTTCCGGAATACTCGTACAGACGTTTTCCATTCTTTTCTACACGTTCCTTTGTGGATGGATGGTCAGCCGGAGCGATAACGCCCTTAAGACCTGTTCTTGGTTTATCTCCATACTTGTCAAGAAGGACGCTCATGGATGCTGCCGCCCCGCCAGGATTGTAACCGGCTTCCACAAGATACTGGAATCCTAAGCTGTCAGCTTCTTTCTCCTGATCCTTGGTAAATACCGCATTAGAAATATAATTGGCCGCGATATTCCCAAGAATCACACCGCCAACCCCTTGTTCGCTTCCAAGATAAATACTGAGCGCCGTCTGTAATCCCACTCTTTTCTTCACGCCATTCACACTATGCCGTTTTTCACCATGGACAAGCTCATGTGCCATGATATAAGCCAGCTCATCATCATCCATAGCATCAAGAGTCCCCTTATTGATGCACATGACCCCACCAAGACTCATAAACGCGTTGATATCCTCATCAGGAGAAACATATACAATATAATTTCTTTCTACCGCTCCCGTTTCCACAAGACGATCATAAATATCCGCCACCCGTGTCTGGGCTTCCGCCGATTCATAAACACCAGTTTCCTTTTGACACGTTTCCAAAAACTGCAACTGCTGATGATCATCCATATCTGAAAAATAACGGGAAATAAAAACCATGGCTGCCGTCCCATATAAGACTTTTTCCAGTGTACTTGCCGCCTGTGCTTCCATAGGAACTGCCGCACCGGAGACAAGAACGGCTGCGGCCAACATAGCGGTTACAATTTTTTTCAGACGACGCATGATTATCCCTCCGTCATACTTATTATCTACTGGTCTTATTTTACCATTTTCACCGTATACCACAAATATATAATTAATCGCTGTTGAAATTCAATTAAAATTTATCCCTTCTCCTCTTTTGGGATTCATATCGATATGATACAATGTGGATACAAGAAATTGGATATATAAAGGAGCTTCTTATGACTGCAGACAACCTTACTTTCGCGCTGGAAATAGACTTTATTCCGGATTTACAAGAAGGACGCGATGATTTTAAAAAGAAAATGAAATCCGTTGCCGAAAAAATAGACGGCAGCTATACCTTAGACCAGAAATCCCGTCCTATTATTTCCGGACTCACAAAAGAAGATATTGAAAAAGTGCTGACGGAACTCGGACTGCTTGCCTTCGGCATGTGGCCATCCTGCATACTCACCTGTTCCGTCACAACCGCTCTTCCCATGCGTGCTGTAGGCATGTCTGACGGTTGGGATATATACACGGGAAAAAAGACTTTCTTTGCCTTTGCCCAGTTCCCTGCGGATGCGCTTTCCATCATGGTCAAAGCCTGTACCTACTACCTGGATCACGAAAATTACCAGTCTTTAGAAGAATTTATCGACTCCATGGGATATGAAGCATTCCGCGACACTGTCCTTGGAAACACCATGTCCGATATGAACGGTAATGAAAATTACTACGGAAGTTCCTGGGGCATGCCGAATGTTCCCCCGTTAAATGAAGGCGATTTTGTGAGACCGGAACACAATATCATGCAGGTCATCGAAGTATATCCTGAGATGGGACAGTTCCTTATGGAATACGGCATGTCTTGCGTAGGCTGCTTCGTCTCTTATGATGAAAACCTGTGGCAGGCGGCACAGACCCACGGTATGGACGTCTTTGAACTCATTGGCGAAATCAATGAATACCTGGCAGATAAATTCCAAAAACCCCTTTTAACGGAAAATACGCCTATGGAAGAAATCCTCACTCTCTATCCGCAGCTCCTCCCTCTCTTCCAAAATGAGAAAATACAGATGCCGTCCGAAATGGCAACGCCTATCGCCGAACTTTGCAAAGAAGCAAATGTAGATTTTACTTCTTTTATTCAAAAATGCGATGCCCGACTGCGCGGTGATGAGAATAATTTATAAAACATAAAGCGCATTGTATTTTTCTATTTCTCTTTTTACGATAAATTGCTCCCTTCGCGGGAGTTTTTCTTTTTCCGGAAACCTTTTCCTCTGACTCTATTTCGTTTTCCGGAGAAATTCTTCCGGATAAAAAGCTTTCCCCATATATATATTTCATAAAAGGAGAAAGCTTTTTAAATATCGTTTTATTGATTTATATTACTTCATTTTCCATCCTGATTTTTTCAGCATCATCACAATCGGAGTAATAATAATGCCGGATACCAGTGCTTCAGGAATACCATTCATCGTTACAATCCCCATAAGCAGGTATCCCACCCCCGCCACAGACATATCATGAGCCTCTGCATAAGGCGCTCCCACAAGAATAAAAATGGAGCCAAGGAAAAGCACTGTATTTGTGAGCGATCCGCAAACCGCAGCAATTGCGGTCCTTGTAAAATCTCTTACCGGTATATGTTTATACAGCCAATAAGAAACCAGTGCAATACAGATACGCGGCACAATACATATAAACGCATCATAGACTACACTGTACTGGAGAATAAACTGCATTAAAAGGCTTGGTGCACGGAGCGTCTGGATAAAAGAAAATGCCCCGAAGAGGAATCCGACGACAATTCCCACACGGGGACCCGCCACGACAGATCCGATAATCGTAGGAATATGTAAAATTGTGGCATTCATAAAAATAAGCGGGATAAACCCATATCCTGTCAGTCCGAGGAAAATGGTAATTCCCGCAAGCAGACCGGAAACAGTAAGTTCACGGATGCTCATAAACGGATTCATCTGTGATCCTAAACTCTGTGAAACACCGCCGGCCATTGCAGCTTCTGTGTACTGTCCTTTGATCTGATTTACTTTTTCTTTCATTGAAAAATACCTCCGTTCTCATTCCATATGGATACAAGGCGAATAAAAATACAGGCACAGGCTTTTCTGAAGTCCGACTCAAACGATATCGGCAATACAGATTCCTTCAGCCAATACCTGTATTATAAACAAATCTCCCCACATGTCAATCTTAAATTCATATTTCCATAATAAAAGATGACGACTTCTATTTTTTACGGGCCGTCATCTTTCCATTTGCGAAATCAAACCTACGAAGACATTCATTTAAAAATCCATTTTGCCACATATCCGCCGATGATCGTTGACAAACCGACACTCCATAAATCCGATAAGACCGGAAACAAAGAAATATAAGCAGGATCAGCATAAGCACGCCATTCCCCTGCCATCGGCAGACGGAGTGATATGATAATCGGAATATAAATCAGCATCAAATAAAATAAAGCGGTAAAAACGACCTGTGTTGCCCGTCTTCCTTTTGTCCCTGACAAAGCAAAATACAGATAGCCTGCAAAAGATGCCATAGCAAGAAAAATTTTCAGGAAAAATGTTTTTTCCAAGATCGTTGACACAAAGAACAATTCCGTATAAGGATCAAGGCGCATCCCTTGAAAAAAGTAAATAAAAAGCACCGATACGATAACTGAGGCAGGGACCAGACCGATAAAATAACAGCACGCAAGCCAGTGTGCTATATTTTCATTCTTTCTCCGCAAAGAAATATAAACATGGGCAAGTGCATCGTCCAACAGCATGGATAAAAAGACAACAGCTGCCATCACGGGAATCGACAATGCCGAAAAAATCATTCCTCTTTCCCATATTTCCTGAAATAAATCGAGAAAACACCAGACTATCACAAGAAGGAATACAGACAGAGCACTCCAAGCCGCCAAATGCGCCGCACTATGATAAGGGCCTTCTGCATCGCCCAAATCTTCTCTCTTCACAAAATAATATAGAAAAGGTCCTATCAAACCGCAAAGTATAAAGCCAATAATCCCCCAAAGAAAGGAATACGGCGTATGTAAAATGAATCCCGCAATGCCCGGAGGAACGGAAAGCGCCAAAAGCCACGAAAACTGTTTCCCTTTATATATACATCGCATCAAGCTCACCTCGAATGTTTCCATTTTACCATAAGCAGCGGCATGCTGCGCCCATAAATGCAAATACCGGCCACCTGTAATGGTAACCGGTTTTCATGCAGACGCTATTTCCCCCGGCGGCTTCCTTTCGCTTCCCTCTTCTTTTTCTTCTTTCTCATGTCAGCCCCTTTATGTCCAAGCACCTTATGTTCCTTTTTCTTTGTCGGTTTGTACATACCGGGCAGGATAACCTTTTTCCTCGCGGACGGGCCTTTGATCCGTCGGATATTCCCTTTTTCATCATACTTCGTGATGATTTCCTTGATTGCCTTTTCCAGTTTGCGAAGCAGCAGGATATCTTCAGGCGTTGCATAAGTGACGGAGATCCCTTGTGTTCCCGCTCTGCCTGTACGGCCGATTCGATGAATATAGTATTCCAGATTGCGGGGAATATCATAATTGAAAACATGAGTAATCCCCTCTACATCAAGACCACGGGCAGCGATATCAGATGCCACAAGCACCTGCGTCCTTGCCTTTTCAAACTCACGAATAACTTGGTTTCGCTGACCCTGGCTCATATTTCCATGAATTTCATCGACAACAAGATCCGTTTCCTCCTGCAGACGTCCCGCCAATTCATGGGCACCTTCACGAGTATTGCAGAAAACGACAGCCATATAGGGATTCATCTCTTTCAGATGACGAACCAGCAGGGAAAATTTATGTGTTTTTACTGTTTCATAAACACGCTGCTCCACCGTCGAAGCTACTGCCTTTTCCGCCACGTCCGCCACCACCGCTGATTTCATGTACTTATGGGCCAGTTTCTTGGCTTCCGGCGGCATGGTTGCGCTGAAAAGAAGCACTTGCCGTTTCTTCGGTGTTTCATCCACAAGGGCATCTATATCTTCTCTGAAGCCTGCTGCAAGCATCTGATCCGCTTCGTCAAGAACAACCGTTTTTACCCCGGATAAATCCAGACTGCGGCGGCGTATATGATCCAAAAGACGTCCGGGCGTTCCAATAATGATATGCGGTTCCCTCTTCAGTTTCTGAATCTGGTTTTCAATCGTCCGCCCGCCGATGATATCCGCCACGTCCGCTTCCATAAGGATGGCAAAAGGACGCAGTACATCAAAAATCTGCTTTGCAAGCTCACGGGTCGGTGTCATAATCAAAACCTGCGTACCGCCTTTTTTTACATCCACACGCTGTACCAGCGGCAACAGGTACGCCAAAGTTTTCCCCGTTCCCGTTTCTGAACGGCCGATGATGTCTTTTCCCTTAAAAATCGCAGGGATAGATGCCTGCTGGATCACCGTGGGAAACCTGATCCCCTGCTGGTATAAAGCCTGCGCCAACGGTTCTATCACGCCAAGCTTAATAAATGCATTCATAGTTCCTCCCGAATCCCTTCGTTAAAATAATTTCACTCATTATACCATACCGATCTTTTTTCTAATTGGCCAATCTCATATGCAAAAAAAGATCATCACCATAAGTAATGACCTTATACAGCGCTGAGAAACTCCTGCTATTCTATCAGTTTCAGCATACTCTCCAAATCCGCCGGCTGAAAGCTGTTACATTTCGGCTTCTCTTTCAGTGCGGCAAGAACAAATGATAACGCTGCCGCCACTCCTGTCACCAATCCTTTTTCACCGATATCAAACGCAGGGGTATGATGTCCGCTGCCGCTTCCTACCGTTTCGTCATAAATGCCTGTAAAAAAGAATACCCCCGGATAAATGGATTCCGTGATGGAAAATGTCTCCGTTGCCATCCACATGGGGCAATTCGGATCAAGCGCTTCCGTCCCACAATTCTCCCTGACCGCTTTCCGCGCAAGATCCACACATTCCCTTGTATTCACCGTCACAGGGAAATATTGATCCTCCACAAACTCCGCTGTACATTCATACATTCGGCAGGTATGCTCTATGATTTCCTTCATAACCGTCCGGAATGACAGGCCGTCTTCATTCTTTGTACACCGTGCCGTTCCTGCAAATGTCAGCTCTTCAGGAATAATATTCGGCTCATGCCCACCCTCTACACAGCCAAAAGAATAGGTCAGACTTTCCTCCGGCGCAACGGCACGCATACGATATGCCCGAAGTTCATTGGCAATCGTAACAAAACATTCAATCGGGCTGTGAACCATATCAGGACGAGAACCATGGCCGCTCTTTCCATGGATTTTCACCCGGAAGAAATACGCGCCTGCCATGACCGAACCATAAAGGATTCCCACTTTCCCCGCAGATAAATCCCATTTCACATGTGTACCGAAACAGGCATCCACATGAATCCGGTTGTCTCGCAGATAACGGAGCAAGGGCGCGATACCACGCTCCCCCATTTCCTCCGCTTCTTCAAACATCAGAATGATCTTGCCTTCCCATTCTTCTTTATGCTCCGCCAAAATCTTGGCTTCTGTCAAAAGCATCGCCATATGCCCGTCATGCCCGCAGGCATGCATTACTCCCGCATTTTTAGAAACGCATATCTTTTTCCCTTTTAAATTACAGGAATCCTCATCAATCGGAAGCGCATCGATATCTGCACGCATGAGCATCGTCCACCCGGGTTTACCGCTGTCCAAAACACCAAAAATGCCGCCGTGGGGAATACGAACCGTTTCTATCCCCCACCCATTCAATTTCTTTTCAATAAAATCCATCGTCTTAAATTCTTTTTGCGACAATTCGGGATTTTCATGGAAATAACGACGCAGACCAACTACCAGATTTTTTTCATGTCTCGCCAGTTCAAGTATATTCAAAATATCTCCTCCATCATTTGCATCAGATGACTCCCATTATAGAAACGGCCATTCCCCATGTCAAACTTTCCTGCCCTGCCTCATTTATATACCTACATAAAAAATCCTGCCATATATTTAAGCCGATCGTCTTTCCGCATAATAAAATACCGCAGGAACGTAATAGTCCTTACGGTACTTATGGTGCCGGAGGTGGGACTTGAACCCACACGATATTGCTATCGGCAGATTTTGAGTCTGCTGCGTCTGCCATTCCGCCACTCCGGCATATATCAACGGCAATTATTGTAACATACGTAAGAGCTATGCGTCAATGAACACCGCTGTAAGTTTTCCTACTTTCCTCAGATTCTCAAAATCGGTTTGATTCCACTGCAGCGGAGTAATCGTTATATAACCTTTTCTCGACCAATAAACATCTGTCTCCGGTTCATATCTTTCCAGCGGTTTCCCTCTCATGATAAATTCCATTTCATCCGCTTTTGTCCGCTTTCCCGCAATCACATTAGAATAGCGCAGCAAGCCGAGCCGGGCTACTTTCACATTTTCCCAGGAAACTTTTTCCGGTTTTATCTTCGGAATATTTACATTGAGTATACCGGTATACCGCTTTTTCATAAAATATCCGGATACCAGATCCGCAGCAAAAGCAGCCGTTTCCCTTAAAAGAGTTCCATCCGCCATGCTTTCCATAGAAACTGCCATAGAAGGAATTCCCGCAAATATACCTTCCAGTGCGCCTGCCACTGTCCCGCTGTAAAGACAGTCGCTTCCTGTATTAAAGCCATCATTAATCCCTGATACAATCAGGTCCGGCAAGTCATCCTTAAGCCAGTATTCCAAAGCCAATTTACAACAGTCGCCGGTAGTCCCCGTCAAAGAATATACTTCGATGTTTTCTCCATAACTTTGCCGCTTTTTCAATTTCATCGGCTTTCTTAAAGACAATGCGCTTGAACAGGAACTCACTCCTTCCGCCGGTGCGATAACGGTAATTTTTGCAAGCGCGGAGAGTGCTCTTGCCAGGGCTCGAATACCCGGCGCAGCGACACCATCATCGTTTGTCACAAATATATGCATACTAACTGTCTATTTCCTTTTTACGTGTAAGAGAAGCAGCCTGAAACTGCATGCTTCTCGTATGAATAGTATGAACCCATTGTTTCTCATGGCGATGAATCCATCCGAGGAAAGTCACAGGAACCCAGGAATACATGAACACAGGATAAATCAGCCAATACAGGTAAATTTTAGCAGGCACTTCAATTTGCAAAAGGACGATAAGCGGCAGAACATACTGGATTGTCCCCAATACACTCCAGAATTGCCGCGGAACCAAAGCATCATTATATAGAACCACCGTAAAACAAGGATAGAACATATTAATATATGTCATCACTAAATAAAAAGCGGAAATAAGCAGAAAATAATTCTGCAGCAGCTGCATAATCCCATCAAGCACGACAATACTGTGCCGCTTAAAACCTTCTTTCATCAAAATGGGGATATATCTTTCGGAACAGTCAAACTGACCTTGGGCCCAGCGCTTTCTTTGTCTCCAGGACGCCATAAAAGTCAACGGTTTTTCATCGTAAATAATCGCATCATGAACCCAGCAGGTGCGGATCCCATGAGAAAGGCATTTCATGGAAAATTCCATGTCTTCCGTGAGACAGTCGCACCCCCACCCGAATTCCCGCACAATATCCGCCGAAATACACATCCCTGTCCCCCCAAGACAGGAGGATAATCCTAAATTATACTTTCCAAGATGCCACAAATGATTGACAGTCCAGAAAGCAATCGCAAAAGTACCCGATACCCAAGTATCCACCGGATTTTTAGCGGATAAGTATCCTTGAAGAACTTTCTGCCCTTTCATCAGACGAGTATTCATGACCGCCAAAAAATCAAGATGGACAAGATTATCTGCGTCAAACACACAAAACGCATCATAATGGCGGCCTGTTTCAAATATTTTCGGAAAAGCCCAATCCATGGCATATCCTTTCCCGCCAAGTTCTTTATTACATCGTTCAAGGACATAAGCGCCGTGCCGATGGGCCACTTCTGCTGTACTGTCGGTACAGTTATCGGCAATAACGTAAATATCATAAAGTTCTTTCGGATATTTTAAAATTTTTAGGTTTTCAAGAAGATCTCCGAGAACCATTTCTTCATTGTGCGCCGGAATCATAAGCGCGAATTTGTTTTTCGGCGCAGACAAATCCCTATCTTTCCTATGCCATATTCCAAAAACGGCAATTACCGTATAATAAACGGTAAACCACGCCACAATCAGTTGGATGGGCAGCATCAGGATATCCAAAGGATAATTCATGTCAAAATTCTTCCTTTACTCTTCTTTTAAGTTTTCTATGGAGTTTCTTCCGGTGGTTCAGGTATGTATTTACTATGCCGAACATAATATACGCCGCACATAAAGCAGCTGCCCAGGACGGCCAGTAAATCATGGTACAAAGTATGAAAAAGCCAAGGCAGAACAGGAATGCCGGCAAGTGAAGCTGATCGGCGCTGGCGCCTTTATTATCCGGATAATGTACTTCACTCACCATCAGCACCGCAAGAACAAACACGCAAACCATGGCAAGCCAGTTCCAGATCTTTACACCGGAAAGGACATAGCAGGCAATAATTACACCGACCGTCGGGCAAGGCAGTCCTTCAAAATATCCATGGACAGAAGTCACTTTCACATTGAAGCGCGCCAAACGGAACGCGCAGAACGCACCGAGGAGTGCGCAGGGAATAAACCCGAGCGCCCCCAGTTCCCGCAGCTGATAAGAATACATCAATGCCCCGGCAGCGACACCGAAAGAAATATCATCAGATAAAGAATCCAGCTCCACTCCCATCGGACCTGCAGTCCCAAGAGCACGAGCCACCCTGCCGTCAAAAGCATCGGCCGCCATAGCAATCAATATGCATATCGCCGCCACATGGTATTCTCCTGAAATCGACATCATAATAGAAAGACCGCCAAATAATGCATTGGCTGCGGTAAATCCGTTCGCAATCCATGATTTATTCATTCTAATTTAAGCCTCCCCACTATCGTCAGCCCACCGCGGACTGTATCACCTTTCTTTACACAAATTTCCGCTTCTCCCGGTATATAAAGTTCTGTACAGGATCCGAACTTAATCATTCCGTACAGTTCCCCCTTTTGCAGCGGATCTCCCAACTGCTTCCATGAAACCACACGTCGTGCCAAAATGCCGGCAATTAATATAACGAGGATATTCCTATGCTTTCCCTCGATACCAATCGCACCGCGTTCATTTTCAAACCCCACTTCTTTTTCATAAGCAGGAAGAAATCGTCCTTGTGTATAGGATTGGTATTTAATGGTTCCTTCCATGGGAGAACGATTACAGTGCACATCAAAAACAGAAAGGAAGATCGTGATCTTATGGCATTCTTCTCCAAGATACATTTCTTCTTCCACGCCATGAGAAACATCCACTACAGTACCGTCAGCCGGGGAAACGATCGTATCTTCCCCCGGGGGGATAATCGCATTTCTTCTGGGGCAACGGAAGAAATAGCAAAAGTAACAGGCAAAAACAAAAGGAATAACCGCCGCATAAAGCATGCCAAAATACCACAGCAACGCCGCGACTATTAAAGATATGATGATGAACGGATATCCTTCCGGTAATATAATTGGTTTTTTCAGCATATTTTATTTCCGTTTTTCCTTTTCCATTTTTTTATCGCCAGCATAAACTTTGGAATCGCCGCCATACGTCCGATACGGCTCGGCTGCAAATATAAGCGGTACGCCCACTCCAATCGGTGATTTCTCATCCACAACGGTGCCCGCTGTAAATTCCCTGCCATGACGTCAAACACGCCGCCGACCCCCATCGCCAGCACGGGTCCTAACTCCTTCCTATGGTTCCACAGCCATTTTTCCTGTTTAGGCACTCCCATTCCACATAGAAGGACTTTGGTACCGCCGGATTTAATTTCTTCCACGATTTTCTGTTCTTCAATTTCATCGAAATAGCCATCATGAAATCCCGCTTTTTCAAAGGAACCGTATCGTTCCGTAAACCTGCGGATTGCCGTTTCTGCCACACCCGGCGCACCGCCGAGAAAATATACCGGCCATTTTTCTTTCACCGCGATTTTAAGGATTTCTTCCGCGTAATCGGCGCCTGCCACCCGCGCAGGAAAATATGTCCCCAACTGTTCACCTGCCCAAAGGATTCCCGCCCCGTCCGGTACGACCAGGCTGCAATGGTTCAGCACATAGGCCAATTCCTTATCTTCCTGTGCGATCATAACCATTTCGGCGTTAGCGGTAGCAATTATATGTTCTTCTCCTGACGCCGCCATTTCACGGGCACATCGCAGCGCCTCTTCCATAGTTACAGCATGTATGCGCACATCCATGACCGTATGAGATGGATATTTGTTTTCTATCATTATTTAGCACTGTAATTTGGCGACTCTTTCGTGATGCTTACATCATGGGGGTGGCTTTCACGAAGACCTGCGCCTGTAATTTCAATAAACCGGGTATTCTCATTCATAGCCGGGATATCAGGTGTGCCGCAGTATCCCATTGCCGCCCGCAGACCGCCAATTAACTGGAACAGTACGTCAGATACATGTCCTTTGTAAGGAATCCGTCCTTCAATGCCTTCCGGGACAAGCTTCTTTGCGTCCTGCTGGAAATATCTGTCCTTACTCCCCTGCTGCATAGCCCCCAGTGATCCCATGCCACGGTATAACTTATAATTTTTCCCCTGATAAATAATTATTTCGCCCGGGCTTTCATCGGTTCCCGCAAGAAGATTCCCAAGCATGACCACTGACGCTCCTGCACCAATGGCTTTGGCTATATCGCCGGAGTACTGAATACCGCCGTCGGCAATAACCGGCACATCCGTCCCGGCCGCCGCTCTCGCGCAGTCATAAATTGCGGTAATCTGGGGTACACCGATGCCTGCGATCACCCGTGTCGTACAGATAGAACCCGGCCCTATACCGACTTTCACCGCGCTCACGCCTGCTTCAATCAGTGCTTTTGTCCCTTCATAAGTTGCCACATTTCCTGCAATCAATTCTGCATGGGGAAAAGCATTTCGAATCTTACGGATCGTATCCAATACCCCCTGGCTGTGTCCGTGAGCCGTATCAATCACCAGGACATCCGTCTTCTTCGCAAGAAGAGCTTCCGCCCGTTCCAATACGTTCGGCGTCACGCCGACAGCCGCAGCTGCCAGCAGCCTCCCATCTTTATCCTTGGAGGAATTGGGATACTTCCTCATTTTTTCTATATCCTTAATCGTAATAAGGCCTTTCAAATACCCGTCCTTATCAATTAATGGCAATTTTTCAATCCGATGTTCCTGTAAAATACGTTTGGCTTCCTCCAGCTTCGTATTCTCCGGCGCGGTAATCAAACCTTCGCTCGTCATAATTTCTGAAATAGGTCTTGACAGATCCGTTTCAAAACGCATATCGCGATTGGTTATAATTCCAACCAATTTCCCATCTACAGTAACAGGAATTCCTGAAATATCATATTTCACCATGAGATCATCCGCATCGGAAAGTGTATTATCCGGATTGAGATATACCGGATCCACAATGACGCCGTGTTCAGAACGTTTTACCTTCTCCACTTCTTTACACTGTTCATCGATGCTCATATTCTTATGGATCACACCAATGCCGCCTTCCCGCGCCATGGCGATAGCCATATCTGATTCTGTGACAGTATCCATACCTGCGCTCATCACAGGGATATTCAAAGTAATGTTCCGTGTTAAACGTGTAGAAACATCGACTTCTTTGGGAAGCACTTCTGAATGCGCGGGAACCAAAAGGACGTCATCAAAAGTAAGTCCTTTTTTCCCAAACTTATCCTCCCTCATATTTACCTCCATATTTTATTATTGTATAAAAGTCATTCTCAAAGTACAGGCACAAAACATACCCGACTAATATATTTATTTTAATTCAAATAATAACCGATAGCAACTTAACTCTGCTTCATCAAGCTTCATAACTATACCACATACCGCTTCTCAGTAGTATATCCGCTCAAAGAACTGCCCGCCGAACCGATGCCTTAATTCTTCCTTGAAATCCAGTCCTTTATCAACGGCTTCTTTCGCATCATGCTTCGCCAGTTCCAAGAGCGGCAAGTCACGCACGATATCCGCAGCTTCCAGATCAGGCATACCATGCTGATGGTACCCGAAAAACTCTCCTGCCCCGCGTAGGAGCAGGTCTTTTTCCGCCAGAAGAGCGCCATCCCGTATTTCGCACATCAGTTTCATTCTAAGCTGAGTCGTTTCATTTTGATTATCCGTATATAAAACACAATATGCCTGCTCTTTGCCTCTGCCCACACGGCCACGAAGCTGATGAAGCTGGCTCAGGCCAAAGCGATCGGCGCCATAAACAAACATAACCGTCGCATCAGGCACATTCACCCCGACTTCAATAACTGACGTGGCCACCAGAAGTTTGAATTTACCTTTGCGGAAATCTTCCATAACCTGTTCTTTTTCCGCGTTTTTCATTCGCCCGTGAACCAGTCCCACACCAAATTGGGGGAACACGTGATCCCGCAGATTCTCATAAACGGAAACAGCTGCCGCCAGATCCTGCTTTTCGCTTTGTTCCACCAAAGGGCACACCACATAAGCCTGATGACCGCTTTCCATCTCTTTTTTCATGAAACGGAAAATGCGCTGCAGCATATGGCTTCCTACCACATAAGTTTTCACCGGATGTCTGCCGGGAGGCATGCCTTTAATAAAGGAGACATCTAAATCACCATACACAGACAGCGCCATTGTCCTGGGAATCGGAGTCGCCGTCATAATCAACACATGGGGCGACTTGCCTTTACTTTCCAGTGCCTGCCGCTGTTTAACGCCAAAACGGTGCTGTTCATCAGTAATGACAAGGCCTAATGCGGAAAACACCACGTTCTCTTCTATCAAGGCATGCGTCCCTATTAAAATATGGATACTGCCGTCTTTTAGCTGCTCCAGTATTTCCTTCCGCTCCGCCGCTTTTGTATGTCCCGATAAGTAAGCTGTCTTTACAGGCATTCCTTTAAATACCTGCTGGAAAGTTTTAAAATGCTGGGCTGCAAGAACCTCTGTCGGCGCCATAAGCGCTCCCTGATATCCATTTTCTACAATTTTCGTCAGCGCCAATATGGCTATCGCCGTTTTACCGCTTCCCACATCGCCCTGCACAAGACGCTGCATAGGAACAATCCCCTCCATGCTGTCTTCTATATCGCGAAATACGCTTTTCTGCCCTTCCGTAAGTGCAAAAGGAAATTTCTTCATCACTTCATGCACTAAATTCCCTGATGGCATGCATTTGATTCCCACATTGTCCGTTTCTCTGCGCTTTCGTAAAAGCTGAATACCTGCCTGCATGAAAAACAATTCTTCAAAGGCTGTCCTCCTTCGTGCCGCCCGCTGTTCTTCCCAGCCAGCGGGATCATGCATTCCGCGGATTGCCGCCATACGTCCCATCAAATGCTCCCGTACAAGAACGTCTGCCGGAAGATTTTCCCTGATTCCCTCCGCATGATCAATGGCAAAGCGGATCATCGCCCGCATTTGCGAAGCACGGATTCCTTCCGTCAGGGGATAGACAGGTACCAATTTCTTAAATGCATGAAGCTCTTCAGCAACGACTGCCTCCGTATCCGCATTGGATATCTGCCATTTTCTGTAATTATATTCTATTTTCCCATAGGCAAGAATGTTTGACCCGTAAGCAAACTGTTCTTTCTTCCACGGCTGATTAAAGTACACCAGATTGACCGCGCCTGTCCCATCCACCAAAGTCACTGTAAGTATGGACAGATTTCTTCGGGGATGTACTTTCCGGATTTCAACCACCGTTCCATAAACCGCAGTTTCCATTTCATAAGAAAGATCCGCCATAGGGGTAATCCGTGTCCAATCCTCATACCGCCGGGGATAATAAGAAATCAGGTCCTCTACAGTCTTTATCCCTAAACGTTCCAGCTTTTCTTTCATTCGCATCCCCACTCCCTTGACGACAGTGACGGTATCAGATAAATTCATAAGGCACCCCATTTCAAAATGCATCATTTCCTTTATTATAAATCGGGGAAGCAGCATACAAAAACACTTGCCTCTAAAAATATTTTATGCTATATTATGAATGTTGCAATTGCGGAAGTGCAAGGAGGTGTAGCACATGGCTAATTATTGTGAAATCTGCGGAAAACATACCGCAACGGGATTCAATGTATCCCACTCCCATCTGAAAACAAAGAGGACCTGGAAACCGAATATCCAGAGGGTTCGCGTAAAAGCTGACGGACAGGTCAAAAGAATGAATGTCTGCACTCGTTGCCTTCGTTCTCATAAAGTTGACAGAGATATCTGATAAAGTAACCGGTCAATCACACCGGTTACTTTTATTTTACAATGATATCATTCAGGTCCTCCTAAATTGAAAAGATATCTCTCCACGTACAGGAAAGATATCTTTTTCTTATCTATTTATATGATCTGTGAAATTTTTGATAATGACGATAGGTGTTTTCTGATTATCATTGCCAAAGGGATTATCAATCAGAATCTTCGCTATCTGACCGGGATTGATTCCTTTGCTCTTCCCCAGAACGGCTGAACGCTTCAAGTCATTTACATCCGCAATGACTGCACCGTACGCACCGGTAGCATTTTTTATTTCTTCGCATACCCTATCAGTATCCGCCGGCCCATAAACGAGGCATTTATCAAAAGGAGGCATCGTTCCTGTAACATCATCAATCAAAGATGCCTGGCGGCATCGGGCGTAAAACACGCCGGCCTTGCCAAATATTTTTGCCACAGCGCCGATTATGAAAGAAAAAAGCATATTCCATTTCCCTTCTTCTTCCATGGCCGCCTGCATGCCATAAATACTGGCCATGGATCCCGCGCCCGGTACAAAACGGTTCATCAATCTGGCCTGCCAGCAGATATGAAGTTCTTCAGGACGGATATAACGCCCCTGAGTAATTGCCACGACTGATTCCGCTACACAAACGATATCATGATTGGTAATATCATGCCCTGCGTATTCCATAATCGCATCTACAATATTATCTTTATTTGTCAGAATCCGGGTAGGAACCGGAACAAGTTTCAAATCTGCCATTTTATTTTCTCTCCCCCGATGTGTACTGATAAAGAGCGGTCCGTAAATCTTCCGAGGTCAGAGTAACTCTTGTTTTTGCATAGTAATAGTCACTTCTCGCCACCACCTGGTAGATAATATCCATAGGCATATCAGGAAAATCCTCTAAGTCGCGAAGTATATTCCCTGATTTCCCTTTTATTGCCAATTTGATTAAAAACACTTTCGGTTTCCGAATTTCCATGATAAAAGCCTGCCAGTAACCGTCATCCCTCGGTGTGTCGGCAGCGGTAAGGGTGGCAGTTACACTTGCTTTGTCATACTGTTCAAAAGGAAGGTATGTACGGACAAACGCATCCATAATCGTGCCGATCTGCCTCCCTGTATTTACAATCGGTATCGCAAAAGACAGGACAACACTTTCCCTGTCCATGTCTTCCACCTTTAAAGGCGTCATTTTCCCCTTTAACATACGCAGCGAACAGTCGCCTTTAAGAAGCGCCATCCCCCAGTAGGCAAGGAACCCGAGACAGACAAGGAAAATACAGATTCCAATTATTTTCAAAATCAATACAAACATTTTTCACACTCCTGATAAAACAACTCGTTGTATATCCGCTCGCCTGCCAAACATTTTCTTTACAAGAATTTCCGCCCTGAGGGTACTTTCCGTAAAGAAAAACAAGCATGGTCCCGCTTCCTCAGACCGCCCATTTTGATCAGCCAGGATGGACATCGCTTTTTTCACTGTCCTCTCCGCAGGATCAATCAACAGGGTATTCGGTAATATATCTCGGAAAACTCCTGCAACGAGAGGATAATGTGTACAAGCAAGCACAGCAGCGTCCACAGATTCAGCACCGGCCTTTTGAACTGCTTCGTTTATCATCCCATAAATAAAGGATTCTTCTTTTCCCATTTCTATAGCATAAGCCAAACCGTCAATGGGGATTTCAGTGACATTCATCAGCGGAAAATCCTTTTTCAGCCGTTCCCGATGCCGATGACTCCGTATCGTCATGGGCGTACCAATTACCGCCAGATGATTCACGCTTTCCAGTTCCGGAAAATCAAGACTCATTCCGATGACAGGAATTTTACCTTCAAAGAAAGACGGCGGCACACTAAATGTAATCGTATTACAGGCGGCAATAATCATTTTTACCTGTTTTCCCGCTAAGAATGCTTTCATTTCTTCCGCAAAAAAAGTGACTTCCTCAGGGCTTTTGTTTCCGTAAGGATTCCGCGCCGTATCACCGATAAAAATAAATTTTTCATTCGGATATTTTTCTTTAAGGACACAGGCAACAGTCAAACCGCCTACGCCGGAATCCATGATCCCAATCGGTCTGTTATTCATCCATTCTGTCCTCTTCCGCCATATCCATCAGCTTCTTCAATCTTTCTTCCGGTATCCTCACTATTTTCCCCGTGGAAATCTTCGTATACGTTCCCACAGACTGTCCCGTTGCTAAAAGCTCGTTCGTATTTTCACGAAGCACCTCATATTCAAATACCAACTTAACCCGATTCACCTCGCGAAGATACGCCCTGACCAGAACGATATCATCATACACAGCGGATTTCATATACTTCACATTCATTTCCAGGATAGGGAATACAATGCCTTCCGCCAGCAAATCATTGAGGCACACGCCTCCCTCACGCATGTATTCTACACGCGCTTCCTCAAACCAATTAAGATAATTGCCGTGATAAACGACCCTCATTCCGTCAGTTTCATAAAAACGTACTCTTTTACGTAATGTATACATATACTCCTCCATGTTCTTTATTGTACTACAAGAAGAAACGAGTTTACAGGAAAACTTTGATGATATGGCTGAATGGTATCTTTCTATAAACCGATCATGCAGGTTCTTTTCCCTGCTATACATAAAAACCACCGCCCCCCAAAGCAGTGGTTCGATTTCTATTTATTCACCTGCAAGTCCAACCCATTCAGTCAACGCTTTAAAGCCGTCTCTGCTTCCGGCAAGAAAAAGCAGATCGCCTTCCTGGAATACATAATTCGGACTAATCATATCAGTAACTCCTGCAGCATTCTGGATTGCAATAATATTCAGTTCAAACCTTGTCCTCAGCCCACTGCCGACAACAGTTTGACCAACAAGAGGCTTCGGCAGAGAGGCTTTATAAATATTAATTTCTTCATTTAACTGGACAAAATCAAGAACCATATTGGCGCGAAGGCGGCTGGCAAGGCGAATCGCCATATCCCGCTTTGGATAAACAACTTCAGCGCCAATTTTTTCAAGTATCTCTCCATGTTCTGAAGTATCCGCTACAGAAATAACTTTCTTAATACCGAGGTTAATCAAATTCAGGGTAACTAAAAGAGACTTCTCCAGTTGTTCTTCCAAACAGACAATAACTACATCACAGTTTTTCACGCCGGAATCTTTTATGGATTTCTTATCATAATCATCAACCACAATAGCGCTTTCTGTCACGGTTCTGAGATCCTGCACTAAATTCTCGTCTTTATCCACAACAAGGAAATCATAGCCATACTCTGCCAATTGTATAGCAAGTGTATAACCAAATTTCCCTAAGCCGATTACTCCATAAGAAATTGTTTCTTCCTTCTTTTTTTTCATAAAGCCGAGCATATTCTCCCCCATTAACCAACTGTTACATTGCCCTCAGGATACCGCGCCCGGGTTTCTTCATAAAAATACCAGGCTGTTGCAATAGTCATCGGTCCCATTCTTCCTGTAAGCATAACCAGAATAGAAATCAGCTTCCCCCATTCATTCAAAGAAGCTGTCGTCCCAAGTGACAGTCCCACCGTAGTAAAAGCGCTCATCATCTCTGTAAAGGCTTCTGCCAGCGAAAGTTCCGGGCACACAAGAAGCAAAATAAACGTACTGATTACGATATCTGCGATAGCCAAAACTACGACAACCGCCGCTTTTCTGAACGCCAGTGGCGGCAATGAATAATGAAAAGCCTCCGCTCTCGCATTGGTCGTTACACGACGTACCCCGAGCACAAGCGCAAAAACAGTACTCGTTTTTACTCCGCCTCCCGTTGATCCCGTTGAAGTGCCGATAAACATCAGGACCAGCATGACAAGCAATCCCGCAGGAGACCAGGATTCAAAAGGATACACCATATATCCTACCGATCTCGCCGATTGGCTGCTGAAAAATGCGACCAGCCAGGAAATAGGATTTGTCAGTTTAAGGAGCACAGCGCCGCCAATCAGAAGGAATACGGCCATAAAGATGGAAACCCGGGAGTGCATGCTGAGCTTGCGCCAACGAAACCGGTTTACCCAGCACTCACGAATTACAATAAACCCTAAACCGCCAACAAAAACAAGTGCTGTCGTAAGAATCAGCATAAAAGGATCTTCAGCATACATTTCCATGCTCCGTTCTTTCGTCAGAATTGTTAATCCCGCATTATTGAACGAAGAAATAGAATAGAAAATACTAAGCCCGATAGATTCCATCATTTCATAATCACGGCGAAAAACGAAATATCCAAGAAAGGCTCCGATGATCTCTATAAAAACTGTCGTTGCGAAAAGTGTCCGCAAGAAACGGACCACACCGGAATAAGAATCAAGATTCATCGTATCATGAATCAGATTTCTTTGCCGTATCCCGACTTTCCGTCCAAGCATAAGCAGTACGCCTGCTCCCATGGTAGAAACGCCAAGCCCCCCTACCTGTATCAGCACCGCCAAGATTGCCTGCCCAAAAGGATTAAATACCGCTGCTGTATCGACAATAGATAAACCTGTCACACATAAAGCACTAACCGCCGTATACAAGGCATCTACATAGGTTATACTTTGTCCGGGCATATGCCCCCAGGGAAGATACAGCAATATAGAACCGATGAAGCTGATGCTGCCAAAGGCTCCCGCAATAATGCGCGCAGGAGACCATCTGAACATATGTCTTCTCATCTATCCGCTCTCCATAATTTATACATGATTTTATTATATCATGAGGCTGGAAAAATATTCTTCACAAAAAAACCTCATCCGAAGATGAGATCTTAATGAATGACTGGTGCGGTTGGAGAGATTTGAACTCTCACGGATAAATCCACTACCGCCTGAAGATAGCGCGTCTGCCAGTTCCGCCACAACCGCATATAAACTTAAATATAAAAAATGAACTTGGAATGGTGCGGCTGGTGAGACTTGAACTCACACGATCAAGGATCACTACCCCCTCAAAGTAGCGCGTCTGCCATTCCGCCACAGCCGCATATTTGGTGCCTCAGCACGGAATCGAACCGTGGACACAAGGATTTTCAGTCCTTTGCTCTACCAACTGAGCTACCGAGGCAAAATTGTGGCGACCCGGATCAGATTTGAACTGACGATCTCCGCCGTGACAGGGCGGCATGTTAGACCACTACACCACCGGGCCGTTTTGGTGGGCGATGACAGGATCGAACTGCCGACATTCTGCTTGTAAGGCAGACGCTCTCCCAGCTGAGCTAATCGCCCACTTGGTGACCTGTGGGGGATTCGAACCCCCGAACCCGCCGTGAAAGGGCGGTGTCTTAACCACTTGACGAACAGGCCACAAATGGTGATCCATCCGCGACTCGAACGCGGGACACCTTGATTAAAAGTCAAGTGCTCTACCGACTGAGCTAATGGATCAACTTGGCAGGGGTAGCAGGATTCGAACCTACGAATGACGGAGTCAGAGTCCGTTGCCTTACCGCTTGGCGATACCCCTATTGGCTCCTGAAGCAGGGTTCGAACCTGCGACATCGTGATTAACAGTCACGCGCTCTACCGGCTGAGCTATTCAGGAATTTATAGTACATCCTCGCAGATGATACTAACTTATGGAGCGGAAAACGGGACTCGAACCCGCGACCCCAACCTTGGCAAGGTTGTGCTCTACCACTGAGCTACTTCCGCATCTGTTTTAGCAACGACATTATTATACCATTGCTTAGTCATTTGTCAAGCAACTTTCAAAACACGTTCTGTTTCAAAAGCGCCTGAAACTCTGACGTCATGTCCAATACTCTACCATACGAGATTTCCCATGTCAATAACACACTTAAAGAAATGGGGCAATCATATTTCCCCTTCAGACACCCATTCCAAAAACCTTCAGATGACGGCTGAAAATAGAATCTTCCCGATCCGTAAAATACCCTAAATATTCAGCCACCGTAACTTCCCCTTCTATTTTCTCCACACTGGCAGTCCCATAAGCAGTCTTATCCACCAAGAATCGTCCATCCATGGCGATAAATCCTGCAGAAAGCCCCTCCAGTATAGCTGCAGCGAATGGGTCAATATCCTCGGATGAAATCACATTCTCAGTTGTCGACACGGCTCTCGTCAGAATTTTTTCCGTCGTCCGGGCAGCTTCTGAAGTCCCCGCCGCCAGGGAAAATGGACAGGTAAATAATGTTTCCACACCTAAATAATCCAATCCGGCGAGAAAACAATACAAGGAAATCAAATTTTCCTCTTTTACCCGGCATCTGCGTAGATCAATAATTGTCGCGGGTATTTCATCCAATGCATCTGACGCGCCGGCAGAAAGAGCTGAAAACACTTTCCACCCCAAGCTTTCCCATCCCGACTCGCCACCTTCGCAGATTTTCCTCCATATGACAAACAGATCTTTCTGCTTTAGCAAAAGAGGTTTATCTTCTTTTTCCGGAATACAAAAATAATGAGCTGATACTTTTGCGTCAAGATTTGAACTTTCAATAAAAGCGGAAGAAACTCCGGCTGCCTCCAATTTTGTTCGAAGATAGGCCGGCGGCACCCCCATATCAATCAATCCGCCAACCAGCATATCCGGGGTTAGTTTTCCATTACAACGGATAAATAAAGCTTTCATCACTGCACATCCTCCCTTTGCCGTCCCTTGCCGGGACCATCCTCCGCTACATCGACACCGCCCTGTCCAAAAGTTTTCATTTCATTAACCATATCCAAAGCAGCATCAAAAAGTGAAAGTCCCATCGCTGAACCAAACCCTTCTGCTACGGTAAAATCATAGTAAAAAAAAGGTTTCATTCCCAGTTTCTTCATTTGTATTTGATGAACAGGCTCATTATAAGCCGCTGATGGAAATACATAATCCCTTACTTCAGGATATACTTCTATTGCAGCAAGAACGGCAGCACCGGTTACCGCATTGTCAAATACGATGGCAATCTTCTCTCTTGCCGCCTGTACCACAAGGCCAAAAAGTCCTGCAATTTCAGCGGAGCCTACGTGAGACAATACGTTGATAGGATCATTTTCCATATTCCCCACATCATCCATATGGAGAGAAAATCCGTCTTTTAGGGAATTTTCCTGTAACTCCTTTTTCATGATAGCAGCTGTTACGCTTAAGGCGGACAACAAGGAACGCTCACCTATATTCCCCAGCCCCACCGCTTGGATACCCTGAACCGCCAATGTCCTTGCTACAGACATCCCGATTGATATAGCAGCAGATACCGCATCTTGGTCTAAAGCGGGATTTCCACGATGAGTTCCGTAAACCACCTTATTTGTCAAAACACCTTCTATGTCATTGGTATTCTGTTCCAGCCCCACATCAATAAGATATACCGGAGCACCAAGCGTACGGGCCACCGCACTTACAGTGCCCAATCCTCTGGATGCCATCTGTACTTCTGTCAAACTTGTTTTACCGCCAGTCTTATTTTCTCCGTCTACCGCCGTATCACCTGCCATAACGACAATCGCTTTATTCAGCTTCCCAGGTTTTATTTTTCCTGTAATCCCCGCCAATCTGACTGCTATATCCTCCAGCTTTCCCAAGGAATGGATCGGCTTAATTAAATTATCCACATAAAGCCGGCAAGCCTCCATGGTTTCCTTATCCGGTGCCTGTATTCCGCTCATTCTGCCACTCCCGTTCTTTTATCCGCGCCGTCTTTATAAACAGCAAGCGCCATATCCAATATTTTCTTTTGTATACTTGCGCCAACGGCTTCCCCAAGACGGATATCCAAATCAATATATTCTGTAAGACCGATTGCCTTCAGTGATTTTCTGTGAGCCTGCTCCAAGGACAAATGAGAAGCCATCAGGTATTGAACGGATTCCTCAGACAGTGCCTTTGCAATAAATGCACTGGCAGTAGAATTAAATCCGTCAATAATCGTCAGGCAGCGATTGGCAGCCGCACCAAGCATAATGCCCGTCATACACCCGAATTCAAAACCTCCAACTTTAGACAGCACATCCAAACCGTCAGCAGGATCCGGCTGATTGACATCAAGTGCTTTTTGCACCATCTCAATTTTATGAAGAAGACGGGCATCGGAAATATTTGTACCACGCCCCGTAACCTCAACAGCATTCCACTGGTTAAATGCTCCAAGTATGCAGGCAGACGCTGTCGTATTCGCAATCCCCATCTCTCCCACCGTAAAGACACGGTATCCTTCTTTTATTTTATTTTCTGCGATTTCAATACCGGCTTCTATGGCGTGAATCGCCTCTGCCCTGCTCATGGCCGCCCCTTCTGTTATGTCCTTGGTTCCGAAAGCAATTTTTCTGTGAAGCAAACCGGGCACATCACTCATGTCCGCATTGATTCCCATATCCACTACGACCATATGAGCACCGCAATAATGAGCCAGAGCATTGGCTGATGCGCCTTTTACATCCACATAAGATTTTACCATGCCTACTGTTGTAGACTGGGGATAAGCAGATACTTTCTGACGATACACGCCATGATCCGCACAAGCCACCACCATACAGCATTTAGGAATCTCGGGTAATACCTCCCCTGTAACTCCTGCATACTGAATCACCATCTCTTCCAGCTTGCCCAAATCCCCTACACCCACATAAAGATCGTCCCAGCGCTTCTGCGCCTTATACATGGCCTCTCTGTCCAAGGGATGAATACGCCCAATTGTTTCATCTAACAATCCCATATTTATTTTCGCCTTTTATCATTAAATTCTATAAAGATTATAATTTAGATTCTGCTTAAATTATACCATAGAAAAACAGCAGCCTGCAGACATCTTCCGCATGACATGGCAGGTATCCATGAGAGCACTTCCATCGGAATTTCCACAAAAAAAGAAATGCTGCAGAAAATTCTCTGCCACATTCCTTTACACTGCTTTCTACTTTTTAATAATATGCAGACGCCCATCCATCAGTGAATCAGGAAAAGGGAACTCCATTTTCTTACCTGAGAAATCCACAATGAAATATCCGTCTTCCACACTTATGATAATCCCTTCGCCATACACCTTGTTACTGACTTTCGTACCGCTGCCAACCTCTATATAATTCGTCATGATCCGCTCTTTCCGTGTGGAAGCTGCCTGTACAGGAAGAGATTTAACATCCTTTAGCGCCATCTTTACGGGCGGCACCTTATAAATACGAGCTACGCCGCCGGAATGCTTAATCGGTTTCTTTTTCTTCATCCCCGTTTCAGGGAAAGCACTTTTCAGCAGTTTCACAGGCAGTCCTGACGGATACAGAACAAACTCCCCCGTCCGTTCATAAGTTACATAGGTTCCCCGTTCTGTAATCTTTCCTACCACACCGGGGCCTAAAATATCATCGACCACGTGCAAGCCAATCTTGACAGGTGAACGGCCCTCTCCCGGGTTCCGCTCCGTTTCCCTGGCATCGGTACGATCAAACTTGAATACAGGATTTCGATCATCTTTCGCATATTCCCTTTTGACAAAAGGCTTCGGTTCTCCTCTTCGTTCTGTATGTTTACGGCGGGGGATGATTTTTTCAATCACTCCGAACTGCACCGTCATGCTCTCTTTATTGATTTCCTTAACCGCTCCGATTCCCAATTCCCTGTCATGGAATTCAGCTCCTACTTCCAGCTTTCTTCTTTTCAAACCGTCCCGCTTCCCTTTAACTCTTCTATTACGGCTCCCGTCACGGCCATCATAACTTTTGCGAGAAAAGGCCCCCCTTTTGCTGCGGAAATCCTTACGAGTCTCTTTTATATCTTTACTTTTTTCCATATTTGCCCCCAAATATAAAATTCTATCCTGCCTATTATACACGATAGCGGGAATTTACACACGAAAATAAGAACTCTATTCTGTCATCCATCATAAAAATATACCCGCTCCGCCATCTTCCTATGATAAAATAGAAAAAATGCTTTCTTCTGTAACGGAAAGGAGTTCTCATGAAAAAACTTCTCATCATTATTATACTGCTCGTCACCGCAGCTGTCGGATTCTATTTTGGTTACTGGACAAACACCCCTGCCTATGCCGCTGGAGAAATACAGCAGGCAGTACAAAAAAAAGATCTGCAACTTTTTAAAGAACGGGTAGATATGGAAAAAGTTTATTCTTCTGCCATTGACGATATCCTGTCAGAGCTGAAAGCAGACGGGCAACCGGAGCATAAAATGGCCGCCACGGTCATCAGAGGACTAAAAAAAGATCTCATTCGTGAACTCATCCGGCGTACGGAATTGAAATTCCAGGCAAAAGAAGTCCCGGATTCATCCCTCATGGATAAACCGCTCAAAAGCATCACTGCCTACATCGGTTCTGCCGCACTCTCCATGACAGATATTTTAGATGTGGAAGAAAAAGATGGGCTTGCTTTCGCCAATATAAAACTTCATGATAAAAAATTGGACCAAGACTTCCTATGGCGCGTACAACTTGAAAAAGATCCGAACAATAAATGGACAGCTGTAAAAATCGTTAATTTGAAAGAATACATGGAAAAGCGAAAAAAATTATTGAAAAATCAGGTCGAATTCTGACAAAGATTCTTATTCAATCCATTCTGAACGCTTGCGCATTTCCAAAAGAATTTGTGTAAAGGGCTGGCACAAAACGTAAAAAAATGTTTTGTGCCAGCTTTTTTATGCTATCCATTTGAAACTCCGCAATATTTTCCGAAAAAATGCCCAAACATCCTTACTCCGCGATACTGCATTTTAAACCTTATGCAGTTTTAAGGAATCACCGTAAAATTTTACGATGGCAATTCATTTATTTAAATTCACTTATTTACACGATTTTCACCTGCCTTATATCAATTATCTTTTGAATCCAAGTATTCTTTCAATACCGCCGCCTGATTATGAGTCTCATCCTTAGCGCCGAAAAGAAGAGTTACTTTCTTATCTTTCCCTAAATGATGAATCATATCCTCTAAACGTTTGATCGCCGGATTATCTTCAAGTTCTTTTCTGTATTTATTCCTAAAATCATCAAATTTATCCGGATCATGTCCGAACCATTTTCTAAGCGCTGCAGAGGGTGCCACATCTTTTTCCCATATATCAATGGCAGCCTTTTCTTTTGACAAACCTCTGGGCCACAAGCGGTCCACAAGAATCCTTTCCCCGTCGTCAGGGCTGGCAGCTTCATACACTCTTTTTATACAGATCCGCATACTGCACCTCCTTTTTTATTTTACAATATGTGCAAAATAATGTGCAAAATAAAAATAAGAGCCCCGCAAAGAAGCTCTTATCTTTCACTCTATTAAACTATACAGATTACATCATTCCGGCACCGGGCATCGGAGGCATCGGAGGCATTGCCGGTTTATCTTCCGGTTCATCTCCAACGATGGCTTCTGTTGTCAGTACAAGTGCCGCAATAGATGCTGCATTCTGCAAAGCGGAACGGGTAACTTTTGCAGGATCTACAATACCTGCAGCAATCATATCCTCATATTTATCTTCCGCTGCATTGTAACCGATGCCGACCTTTGCAGCTTTTACCTTTTCAGCCACAATCGCACCTTCCATGCCTGCATTGCTTGCAATCTGGCGGATTGGCGCCTCAACAGCATGACGGACAATATTGATTCCTGTCTTTACATCACCTTCTGCTTTGATTCCATCCAGTTCTTTCTGGATATCAACAAATGTCGTACCGCCGCCTGCTACGATGCCTTCTTCTACAGCCGCACGGGTTGCATTCAGAGCATCTTCAATGCGGAGCCTCTTGTCCTTCATTTCCACTTCAGTTGCTGCACCAACTTCAATGACAGCCACCCCGCCGGACATCTTGGCCAAACGTTCCTGAAGCTTATCTTTATCAAACTGGGAAGTTGCCACTTTGAGCTGCTCACGGATCTGTTCCACACGGGATGCGATAGCTGCTTTATCTCCCGCACCACCGACAATTGTTGTATTATCTTTTGTAATGCGAACCTGGTGTGCTGTGCCAAGATCTTCAATAGAAGCGCTATCCAGCTTACGGCCCATATCTTCGGAAATCACCTGCCCGCCGGTAAGCACAGCGATATCTTCCAGCATGGCTTTGCGGCGGTCACCAAAGCCAGGAGCCTTGACCGCAGCGCACTTGAATGTCCCGCGAAGCCTGTTGACTACGAGTGTCGCCAGCGCTTCACCTTCTACGTCTTCCGCAATAATGAGAAGTTCTTTACCTGCCTGTACCACTTTCTCCAACAGCTGGATAATATCCTGAATTACAGGGATCTTTTTATCGGTAATGAGAATGTATGGATCATTCATGACACATTCCATTTTATCAGCATCGGAAACCATGTACGGGCTGAGATACCCACGGTCAAACTGCATACCTTCCACAACTTTAAGGCTTGTACCCATAGTTTTGGAATCTTCTACAGTAATAACACCATCATTACCTACTTTTTCCATGGCATCAGCAATCAGATTACCAATGGTAGAATCAGCAGAAGAAACAGAGGCTACCTGTGCAATCTTAGCCTTCGTATCAACGGATACGGCTTTCTTTTTAATTTCTCCCACAAGAACATCTACTGCCTTTTCAATACCTTTTTTCAGAACCATCGGGTTTGCACCGGCAGCTACGTTCCTCATCCCTTCATGAATCATGGACTGAGCCAGCAGTGTGGCAGTTGTCGTACCGTCACCGGCCACGTCATTTGTCTTTGTTGCCACTTCCTTCACAAGCTGGGCACCCATATTTTCAAAGGGATCTTTCAGCTCAATCTCACGGGCGATGGATACACCGTCATTAACGATATTCGGTGCGCCATATTTCTTGTCGAGGACTACATTACGCCCCTTGGGCCCAAGAGTAATCTTTACTGCATCTGCCAGTTGATCAACACCTTTTAAAAGCGCTTTGCGAGCTTCTTCATTATAAAGAACTTTCTTTGCCATTTATATCACTCCTATACATTTATACAAACAATATTAAAGTTTTCCAAGAATATCTCTTTCAGAAAGAAGAAGGAACTTCTTTCCGCCTTCTTCAATATCAACACCGGAATACTTTGCAAAAAGAACTCTGTCACCTACCGCCACTTCAAACGGTAAACGTTCTCCGTTGTCAAGGACCTTCCCGCTGCCAATGGCAATAACTGTCCCTTTCTGGGATTTCTTCTGCGCTGTATCAGGAAGCAAAATACCGCCTGCGGTCTTGGATTCTTCTACATCGACTTCGACAAGAACACGATCTGCTAATGGTTTTAACATTTCAATTCCTCCTTTACTTATTAGCACTCACCATCTTTGAGTGCTAACTTACGTTATTATAATACATACTTTTGGGTTGAAAATCAAGAGCATAATAATTATTTTTTTATTTCATTGAAAAAGAAGAGGCTCCCGATAGACTCTCCTTCTCCAACTCCTTATTTATCTTTCCTGTTCCAGTCCCTCACCAAGCATTCTTACATCAAGAGGAATATGAACGCCAAACTTTTCTTTCACCCGTCTTTGAACTTCATGGAGTACAGCCAAAACGTCTTCACAGGAAGCATTTCCATTATTCACCACAAAATCCGCATGCTTGGTAGATACTTCTGCATCACCGATTGCAAATCCGATCAATCCGCAGGCTTTAATCATGGGACCCACATGGTATCCCGGCGGCCGGAGATACATTGTCCCTGCACTTCTTTTTTCCAAGGGCTGCTTCGCTCGGCGGGATTGCTGATGGTCATCCATTTCTGCCTTGATTTTTTCAGAATCTCCCATCGCCAAATGAAGTTTGACGCCATAAATAACATCACCGTTGTGCATAAATACACTATCACTTTCGCCATAGTGCAGGTCGTCCCAACCATATACTTTGTCTATTTCCCCATCAATAGATACGGCATAAACCTCTTCTACCACATTTCTCATTTTGCTGCCATAACCATTGGCATTCATAAAAGCGGCCCCGCAAAGTGTACCGGGAATCCCCACCGCCCATTCAAACCCGGTAAGGCTGTTCTTTTGTGCAAATCGTGCTACGGTTCCCGTTCCTACTCCGCCATAAGCAGTAATCCAAGTTTCAAAGCAGGCCATTTCCGGTTTTATACGGGAAGTACAAATCGTTACCCCGCGAATTCCTTTATCACTAATCAGGCAATTGGAACCGCCGCCAATCAATGTCACCGGCAAACCTTCTGCAGCTGCTTTTCTTAAAACAGCAATCAGTGATTCTTTATCAGCCGGACTCACGAACACATCTGCATTTCCGCCGATGCCATAAGTATTATGGTTTGCCATCGGTTCATTTACTTTAATCAGTCTTTCGTCTAAAATCCCCTCAAAAAAGCTGTTCCAATTTGTCATTTTTGCAAATCCAATACATCCATACCCTGCGCCATCGCATCAGAAATGATCTTCTGAATATCCGCAGCCACCTGGTTCCATCGAATAAATGCCTGTAAGTATTCCTGGGCATCACTATTATTGCTTATAAGTAAGGCCAGTTCCTGAAGATGGCGATACTCCTGCTCATCCGTTTCCTGCCCCGCCAGCTTCGCATAGTCAGATTTCATCTGTGCCATGATATACTCTTTAACCATTTTCCCCGCATCTGCATTACTCTTAATTTTTTCCGCAGCCTGCGTAAGTCTTTTCATCTCATCACATTCACGAATTGCCTTTGCCAATGCATGCGCTTCATCGTAAGTATTCATTGCTCCCAGTTCCTCCTTTAAATAAACGACCGCTCTGTTTCAGCAAATGGGGAAATCCGACCTGGCGCATCGCTTCCATTGCCACAATCGCCACCGCATTTGATAAATTCAGGGAACGCGCTTCTTCTATCATGGGTATGCGGATACAGTCTTCTTTATGGCTCCGCAGCAATTCCTCGGGAAGTCCTTTCGTTTCTTTCCCAAAGACAAGTACATCGTCCCCATCATAGGAAATATCTGTATAGGAACGTATCGCTTTTGTCGTATTTAAATAAAAATGGTGACCCGCAAGCATCCGTACCACGGAATCATAATTCGGATGCACATGGACATCAAGCAGATCCCAGTAATCAAGCCCTGCTCTTTTCAGATGTTTATCATCAATCTGAAATCCAAGCGGTTCAACCAAGTGAAGCGTCAAATGTTCTGCTGCACAAAGTCTTGCTATATTTCCTGTATTTCCCGGAATTTCAGGCTCCACCAAAACTATATGCATAATTAAATTACTCCCAATTAGAAATAACTGCCATACCGCTCCCTGTATTTATCTTTCATCTCGCCTGACTCATATGCCTTAAATGTATGAGGTTTCTGTCCTTTGTAAGAAATACGGTAAATAATACCTATATCCAATCCATTAACAGGAATTCTGTACACATTTTCATGAAAACCGTCAGAAGGTTGAAGAACAGGCGATCCCGTAGCTCTAACTCCCTCATTGAAAGTAAAACTCGGCTTGTAACCAGGATCTTCCATCTGGCGGGGATCCAGTTCTTTTTCTGTGAGCGGCTCTTTCATCATGACTTCCACATTCAAATAATCAACAGCAATAACCGATTCTATTTTATTTGCTTCTGCAGTTACGGAAACTGCTAAAACTGCCGCCATAAAGGTTGGTATGAATATTGATTTCATAACTCCTCCTATTATACATCCAGTTTATTGTATCACATTGACTATGCTCTGCAAATAATTATCTTTTTATATGGCAAAGTTTGCGAATGCAGTCACAACTCTTTTTCTGTACCACATTTATATGTAATAGTCTAAAACACGAAAAAAGAAGACCCGCAGGTCCTCTTTTCTTGTTTTACTTTCTTTCCTTAATCCTCGCCGCTTTACCGGACAGTCCGCGCAAATAGAACAGCTTGGCGCGGCGGACAATACCGTGGCGCTTCACTTCAATCTTTGCCAAACGCGGAGAATGAATCAGGAATGTTCTTTCTACACCTACGCCATAAGAAATACGACGTACAGTAAATGTTTCCCTTACGCCATGATTTCTTCTCGCAATAACAATGCCTTCGAACACCTGGATTCTTTCAGTCTTGCCTTCGACAACCTTTACATGCACACGAACCGTATCACCCGGACGAAATGCAGGGATGTCATTGCGGAGTTGTTCATTTTCCAAGGTTTCAATAATATTCACGATCTTTTCCTCCTTCTCACAAGACATTCATGCCGATCGCATTTGGCAGAGGACTGTCCAGATTAACGGTGTTATTATACTACAGAAAGAATGGATTTGCAATCATCATTTGATTCCAGACAGTTCGTCTCTGCTGAAGTTTCATTTAATTAAAGCCCTGCCATGGGAATAGCCAATTTTTTTAATTTTTTTAAAGCTTTCCCTTCAATCTGACGAATACGTTCGCGGGTAACTCCAAAATATTTTCCCACTTCTTCCAATGTACGCTGGGTTCCATCATCAATTCCGTACCGCAGTGCAATAACGCCTTTTTCACGTTCCGTTAATGTTTCCAAAAGCTGATGGATCTGCTCACGGCGCATAGTTGCTGCCGCCTCATCTTCCGGAGATGCTGTCTTCTGATCCTCAATAAAGTCTCCCAAATGGGAATCTTCCTTTTCACCAATAGGCGTTTCTAAAGAAATAGGATCCTGTGCCGCTTTCTTAGCTTCACGAATTTTTTCCACACTGGTTTCCATTTCTTTGGCCAGCTCTTCGTTTGTCGCTTCCCTACCATGTTCCTGCAAGAAATGTCGCCCTACACGGTTCATTTTATTAATGGTTTCCACCATATGAACCGGTACACGGATAGTTCTAGCCTGATCCGCAATAGAACGGGTAATAGCCTGTCGAATCCACCATGTAGCATAAGTACTGAATTTATATCCTTTCGTGTAATCGAACTTATCCACGGCTTTCAAAAGTCCCATATTCCCTTCCTGGATCAAATCAAGGAAAGGCATTCCCCTGCCGGGATATTTTTTCGCAATAGACACGACAAGTCGAAGATTAGCATTGGCCATTTCCTTTTTCGCTTCTGCCGCCATCCGTTTTTGTTCATCAGTAGCTTCAGGCATTTTTCCAATTTCAATCATCTGTGCCAGTTTCATTTCCTGTTCAGAAGTTAAAAGAGGTGTCGTACCGCATTCTCTTAGATATAATCGAACCGGATCGGTTATCCCAGCCGGATCGGCAGAAATATCACCATCCCCCTTTTCCCATTCCTTTTCATCAACATCTGCTTCTGCATCGCCATCTTCTAAAAGTTCATCTTCAAATTCTTCTTCCGACCCTCCATCTCTAAACTCATCTTTACCGTCTTCTTCATAAATAATTTCTACGCCACCTTCATGAAGCGCCTTAAAAACAGAATCTAACTGTTTGGACGTCAGAGATTTTTCTTTTGTAAAAAGAAGTATGTCATCATATTTAATATTGCCATCTGCATTCACTTTATCCTGCAATTCTTTAAGCCACTGTGCAAGTTGAGCCGCTTTAGCCGCCAATAAGGACACCTCCTGAATAAACTTGTAATGTGTTTTCCCTATAGAACTCTCTATTTTTAAATTAAATTAATTTACTCCATTTAGAAGCCTGTTTATGCTGGGGATACTTTATTAACAGAACAACATGATACTCCTATCTATAGAAAATTGCAAGGAAGAATCTCCATATTGATTTTTCTTGCCATAAAATAACACAAAAAAAGATCCGTATATACAGACCTTTTTCTGTTCACAAAATGTGAAACTGCTGGTGACCCAGGGGGGATTCGAACCCACGACCTACCGCTTAGAAGGCGGTTGCTCTATCCAACTGAGCTACTGAGCCATGCTGGTCGGGGCAGCCGGACTCGAACTGGCGACCCCCTGCTCCCAAAGCAGGTGCGCTACCAACTGCGCCATACCCCGCAATACTACAAGAGTATATTACATATAATCTTGTATGTCAATAAAAATGTATTTCATCACACCTTTTTATGCCCCACATCTTCTGCACGGACAATCCCCAAGTAAATACAAGCGATGATCCATGCCACATAATCATCTACAGGGACAGGAATACGGCGGAATCCGTCCGGGATCAAACGCCGCCAGCCGGTCACAGGATGTTCTCTTTTATACCATGTTTCCCCCATTTCCGTGGTATATTTTTCATCCACTAATTCTATTTTTACATTCTTTTCACGCTCTTTCAAAAGCATCACCGTCCGCTGCTGCATCTCTTTATGATGAGTGCCGTTTCCCATCACAATGACACCAATGTCGTATGCGTCAAAAATCTCCTGAATTTCTTTCTCAAAATCTTCTGTTTGGATGACCTTTTTCCATGCGAGAATCCCATTTTTATGGACAACAGCCACACCGGCTTTTACTGAACCGGGATCAAGAGCAAGTATCATGAAATATCTCTTTCCACTTCAATATCAATTAAAAGCGGACCTTCCGAATAGATATCTTTTTTCGCCTTTATAACGAGAACACATTTACTGTTATATCCTTTTACTTTTTCAATCACCGAAAGCAGTTCCTGCCCTTCCAGCTGTCCCACCTTTCCTGTAATCGGATCCGGCAGTATCCCTTTCTCCTTTGCTAAATGGTTCAATTCATTCAGCATACTCAGTACCTGGGCATCCGGTCTTTTAAGTCCTTTATAATCGAGCATCTTCGCCGTCATGATGGTTTCATTTGCATGAAAAACCAGATTATTATCATGAACATCAAATTCCACAATCGCCGGCTCCCCCAAAATCAGGTTTCCCGCAGCAACAACACGAACAAGCTTCTTATTGCTTGCACCTGCCACTTGATCAACGGCTTTGTCAAATGCAATTTTTGGCATACGTACAAGGTAGACATCTTTGTCACTGACATTCATTCGTTCTTTCAGCAAATTATTGATATCATTCAAAATACTTCCGAGCACCTGCTCAGATTGTTCTTTGGACATATTCTCATCAACAACTGCATCAGTAAGCACCTGTCCTGCACGAAAAACGACAGTGCCTTCACGAATAGCCGCAATATTCCCAAGAAGCGCTTCTTTCTCACTGTTCAATTTTGTAATATTACCGGAAAGTTCTTCTTTTGTTTTTTCCAACTGTTCTATTTCTTCTGCAGACTGCCGTATACCTGCCTGCGCCTCCTGGTAAGCATTTTGTACAGAAGATAGTTCACTCTGCACGTAAGCACGCTGGCTTTCCACCCGTTCCAATTCTTTTACTGTCTTTTCCGATTTTTTTGTTACACCTTCATACTCTTTATTCCTTGCCTCAAGCTGCTTTTTACCTTCATCAAGTTCTTTATTTTTTACGATGATCTCCTGATTAAGGTTAGCCATCTGTGCCTGTAATTTGCTCAAGCCAAAAAGCGCTACGCGTACATTTTCATTTACTACAGCAAGCACGGTAACAGTCAGGAATGAAATAAGGATACCTGAAATAATCGTAACGACAACGGAAGTATATTTGGGCCGCAGCCCAAAGAGCGTCATTCTCTTTTTCCCCACCTTGGATCCAATTTTATCGCCAAGAAATGCAATGAGTCCGCCCATCAGCATAAGGACGAAAAACATAGCAATGCCAATAAACATATTGACCTCCTTCAGTTAAAATACCACAGCGAAGAAATTAAAAAGAGAGAACGCAGAATATAATTACTGATTAACCCGCTTAATCAAGTACACTGCACAAATAAGAGCAATCAGGTTTGGGAGCCATACTGCTGCCACTGCAGAAATTACATGCCCTTTTCCAAGCGCTTCAAGAAATGTCATTACGGCATAATATACAAAAATAATAACTACTGAAAGTCCAAATCCGATTGATGATGATGATCGTTCGCGCTGCACGCCGAGAGGCGCTCCTACGAGTCCAAAAACAAAACTCGCAAAAGGAAGTGAAAAACGGCGATGAATTTCCATAACAATGGCAGTCGCATCTTCATGAGCAGCCTCATAAGCTTTTCTTGCTGTAAAGAGCTCCCGAATGGTCATCTCATCATAATCTTTATGCTCCTTTTGTATCGTTTCTGGTGACTGCCCATAAGGAATAAGTTGATTCTTAAAATGCATCGTGCGGCTAATTCCATCTTCACCAAGATCATAAATAGTACCGTTTTCCATAAACCATTTTCCATCTTTCCAAACGGCATTTGGTGCATTTTCCACTCGGATAACAGCTTCATTCTGGAATTCCTGAATCGTTATATTTTCCAATTTTTTATTTTCAGGATTATATCTCCTTGCATAAAGCAAATGGGCAATTTTTCCATTTTGTACATCACGAAGAATAACATGATCTGTGATCCCCGGGTTCAAATTACGTTTAATTTCGACATTGACAACCTGTTCATACTTCCGATTCGTCCATGGCACTACATACTCATTAAAAGCCACCGCACATAAACTGATTAAAAAAGTAAGAATAAAAACAGGCATAACCAATCGGCTAAAGCTCTGTCCGGATGTCCGCATAACAATCAATTCACTGGAACCGGATAACCGGGATGTCGCCATTAACGCCCCCAATAAAACTGCCATAGGAAACGTATAGACAATAATCCGGGGCAGTGCCAATATAAATATTTTCAGCGCTGCGGTAGAAGATGCACCATATTTTGTAACATAGTCCGCAATTTTCAGCAGTGTATCCGCCCCGAGAAATATAGCAGTAAATGCGGCAACACCAAACAAAAAAGGTCCCAGGAATTCCTTAAGGATATATTTATCAAGTATACGCATCAGAATCCCACTCCTTTAATCAAATAAATCATAGGCTGAAATTTTCTCCCAGGTAGAATTTTCTCGCCACAGGATCTGCAGCAATATCACCGGATTTTCCATTAAGCAGAATTTTCCCTTCTGAAAGGATATACGCATTATCCACAATCCGAAGAGTTTCACGAACATTATGATCTGTAATTAAAATACCGATACCTCTTGTTTTAAGATGCATGACAACGCTTTGTATATCTTCGACAGCGAGAGGGTCTACACCGGCAAAAGGTTCATCCAGCAATATAAAGGACGGCCCCATGGTCAAAGATCTGGCAATTTCTGCCCGCCTCCGTTCGCCGCCTGAAAGGGCATCTCCCCTTGTATCCTTTACATGAGTAATATGAAACTCCTCCAGAAGCCCTTCCGCCTTTTCTTTTCTCTCTGCAGGGCTTAATTCTGTTCTTGTTTCCAGTAAAGACATCATATTTTCCCATACTGTCATTTTGCGAAATATGGAAGCTTCTTGGGGTAAATAGCTGATACCGAACTGATGCCGTTCATGAATAGGCATATGATCCAAAGATTTCCCATCAGCAGTCACATCCCCTTCATCAGGCCGGATAATGCCGACAATCATATAAAAAGTTGTGGTTTTTCCCGCACCGTTAGGCCCGAGCAGACCTACAACTGTTCCCTGTTCAACTTCTACATTTACATCATTAACTACGGTACGTTCTCCGTAGCGTTTGATTAAATGATGTGTTTCTATTTTCATTTGTGATCCTTATCAAAAAAAGAACTTTGTGCCGGTTCGTCGGCATAGGATGGTCTTCCTGCGATAGGAGTTTCTTCTGTCACGCGTTCTGTGCCGCCTGTTTCAGCGGCTTGGTTTCCGGCAGCCATACTTGATGCGCCTGCAGTGTTTGTAATTGTGATTGTGCTTCTTCCGGAAGTCTCTACAATTTTCTCTGCATCCCGCATAATCAGCTCAGGTCCGTCAAAAGAATTCCCATTTTGCACAACATGGGCATTTCCTGTCAATATCAGTTTACCATCGATCCCTTCCTGTCCACTTCTTGTATAAACAGCTTTGTCCCCGTATCCATTCATTTGATGCATAGTACTGGAAAGGTGTACTCCACCGGTTGCTTCTATCTTTACCTGTTTCATATTTCCTTCGATCAAAGGCGCCTCGATAATACCATCAACAGATTCCAGGTAACCATTCCCCTGAATTTTGCCGAATCCGGTTTCCGGATTATACATGATATCGTCTCCTTTCATCGTGCGCTTTTCCGCTTCATCATGAATATAGACTCCACCTACACCGCGAATTGTTTTATCTTCATATAAATACATTTTTTCCGCGGTCATAACAGTCTGGTCTTTTTGGTACTCAACACCTCCATCAAGCCATGCGCTACGGTTTTCAAAATAATACTGGCCTTTTTTACCGGTAACTACAGCGCCCTCATTAGCATGAATAACCACATTCCCTGTCGCAATGACTGTTTTAGCTTTTCCATCATAAGTCAATACATCGGCGGTGATATCATCTGCCCATGCCGTACCGCCTGTTGCAATTAAAAATACTGCCAGGAACCCATATATTTTCCTCACTTATTTGCCTCCTTATCAGCAAGCTTAGCATGTCCTTTTGCTACAATTTTTTCAAGTACACGATCGGCCGTAAATGAATCTGCTGTTAATATTCGCCCATCCTTTTCCGCGGTAAACGAGCAATCTGTGGATAAAACCTGCTTCTTCCCATCATAAGTCAGGTTTTTGGCATAAAGAATAAGGCCGTCTTTCGTCTTTCCCTCAATATCTCCCTCAAGATTTACTGTTTGCTCCGCTCTTTTTATGATTCCCTTCTTTGCTTTGATAGACAATTCATTCCCATCTTCTGCAAAAAAGCCTTCTATATCCGTAAGATAAGCCGTATTTCTGTCACTCTCCATCTTAACATGACGCGCCTTCAGATTCCATATCACTTTACCGTCTTTTTCTTCATTCAGGTTAATATCATTGAACTCCACTGCCTGTGTCGTATCATCACCAGTAAAAACAGAATTACCGTCTCCTTTAAAAAGTATGTACACTCCTAAGGTGATCAAGACCATGAGTACTACACCAATAATAGATTTTTTATGTTTTTTCATGCACTGCCTCCGCTCTTTCCGCAAAAGGTACTCCGCGGATAATTTCCTCTTTTTCTTCATCTGTCATCTGGCAATACATCTCAATACTCCATGGTTCCGTCCAAAAAAGATGCTGGAACCACATCCAGTCGGCAGGATGCGCTTTAATAAACTCTTCCATAATGGCAGCCATTTTTTGTGCGTTCACCAGCAAATCATGTTTCTTATCTTTGGTTTCCTCATAATAAAAATGCTTTCCTACACAAATGGTATTTCCTATGCGGTCTTCATTCCTAACCACAAAAATAGGAAGTACTGGAGCTCTAAACTTCTTAGCAAAAACTACGGGCCCCTGAGGAAAGGAGAAAATTCGATTCATGAAACGAACCGGTATCCCCGCTCTATCTCCATCTTTATCAGATAAAAATCCGAGAATATGGTTCTTTTTCATGGAACGGGCCGCTGCAATCATTTCATAGCCGCCTGTTCCGGTCAAATAAATATGTTCGCCTGACTCTGCCCGATATTCATTAATAATCCTCATCAGAGCATCATCTCTCTGTTTTTTGCCAATAGCGGACGTATCATATCCATGCAGAGCAAGACCGGCTCCAAGCCATTCCCAGTTTCCTACGTGGGCAGTAAGCCCCACAATCCCTTTCCCCTCTGCATATGCAGCCTCCAGATACTCCGGATGATCAATAGAAACATATTCATCTATATGAAGTTTCTCTCGGCACAGCCGCGGCATATACAGCATTTCCATCGCCGACATTCCTACACGTTGATACACTTTATTCAACAGCCGCTCCGCATCTTCTCTTTCACATAACAGACCTGTCATAATCTGCTCAATTCCACGATTACGTTGTTTCGGTATCCGATTCATAATTGCCGGCCCCAGAAAAGAACCTATCGCTAAAATATTTTTATAGGGCATTCTGCAAAGTATGCTGCTGACCATCTTAAGCAAATGATATTTTACATTAGAAAGCATGTCTTCTCTTCCTCAAAAATCAGTTTCCTAAATTATATAACTATTGCCGGGCCGGTGCCTCTTGCATTTCCGAATAAAATGACGCAACCGCTTCATCCCACCGTCCCTGTTCCCTGAGTATTTCTTCAATAAACTCTCTCGCTGCTCCACTTCCCCCGGCACGGCGGGAAACAAATTCCGCCTTTTCTAAGTTTTCAGGAGCTCCATTTGATGGACTGCCTGCTATTCCAACTTTATCAAAAAGAGGCAGGTCATTTAAATCATCTCCCATGAAAGCGACTTCTTCCCAACACAAACGATACTTTTCCAAGGCCGCTGCCACGGCCTGTACCTTATTTTTCACCCCCATAAGGAGCACATCTACTTTTAATTCCTCCGCCCGCACACGGACAATATCCGAAGTACGCCCGGTAATAAAACCGGTAATATATCCCATACGATGTGCCAGCCCCAAGGCCATTCCATCCTGGGCATGGAAGATTTTATAAACTTCGCCTTCCGTCCCTAAAATCAATGTACCGGAAGTCAGGGTTCCATCTACGTCGAAAAAGAATGCCTTTATACTTCGCGAACCTTTCATCAGACCACACCTTGTCTCAACAAATCTGTGACATGCACCATACCTATAGATTTTCCATCCTTATCCACTACAGGAAGCACCGTGATAGGATGAGGCGCATGTTTTTCCATTTTATGGAGTGCTTCTGCCGCCAACTTATCAGCAGTTATTACCAAAGGATTCTGTGTCATCACTTCTTTTATGGTGAGCATCAGAAAATCTTTTTCTTTTTCCAGCCCACGACGGACATCTCCATCTGTCATAAGCCCCTTCAGCTTAAACTTTCCATCCACAACAGATACCGCACCAAGCCCCATTTTTGTCATCACAAAAAGCGCATCCTTAACAGAAGCAGTTTCTTTAATTACGGGATTGTCACTGCCATGGTGCATAATCATTTCAACAGTCATAAGCAGACGTTTTCCTAAAGATCCGCCCGGATGAAATACCGCAAATTTATCGGCAGTAAAATTCTCTTTTTCCATAAGCGCCACTGCCAAAGCATCGCCAAGTGCCAATGCCGCTGTCGTTGAACTGGTTGGAGCCAATCCGAGAGAATCAGCCTCTTGTAAAACACCTGCATCCAATACAACATCTGCATTTTCCGCCAGCGTAGAATGGGTGTTCCCAACAACAGCAATCAATTTCGCACCGATTCTTTTCAGCGAAGGCAGAATGTTTAATATTTCACCGGTTTCACCGCTATTGGAATAAGCTACAACCACATCTTCAGCTGTCACCATTCCCAAATCTCCATGAATACCTTCCGCAGGATGAAGAAAAAATGACGGTGTTCCCGTACTTGCCATAGTTGCAGAAACTTTTTTTGCAATATGCCCGGACTTTCCCATTCCCGTCAGTATGACACGACCATTTGCATGAAGAATCAAATCGACAGCTGACTCAAAATTATTATCCAGTTTATCAATCAGGCTCAAAATGGCATCCGCCTCATCACGAAGCACCCTTATCGCTGTTTCTATCGAAGACATGCTTCCTCCCTTGATAAATCCATGCCGCTGGCAACGGCTCACCATTAGGCAACTATGCCTTATCTTACGCTAAAAAGAAACGGTTTTGTTCTGTATCAATTTATTATACTATATTCTCTTTATTATTAGTTAATGTCTTCTTATTTATCGTGTTTCACAATTTCATTGATCTTAATTAAATCTTTCAGCAGCCCCTCCAAAGATGACAAATAAAGCATATTCGTAGAGTCAGACAGACCTTCCGGCGGATTATCGTGAACTTCCATAAAGAATCCATCCACTCCGCTTGCTGCCGCCGCACGTGCAAGATAAGGGATCATATCCCGCTGCCCGCCGGTTACCGTACCCATAGCTCCCGGCAGCTGCACACTGTGGGTAGCATCATAGATAACCGGATAACCAAACTTCCTCATCATCGGGAAAGAACGCATGTCTACTACAAGATTATGATAACCGAAAGATACACCTCGTTCGGTAACGGCCAAATTGGGATTATGAGCTTCTTCCATTTTATTCAGCACGTTTTTCATATCTTCAGGCGCCATGAATTGTCCTTTTTTTACATTTACCGGTTTTCCTGTCATCGCCGCCCCGTAAACCAAATCGGTCTGGCGGCAGAGAAATGCGGGGATTTGAAGCATATCCAACACTTCCGCGGCCTTTTCCAATTGAGTCACATCATGCACATCGGAAAGCACCGGCACATCCAGTTCCTTTTTTATAGACTTTAGAATTCGAAGACCTTCCTCCAGCCCCGGACCACGAAAAGAATGATAAGAAGAACGATTTGCCTTATCAAAAGATGCTTTAAAAATATATTGTACACCTAATTTTTCACAAATTCTTTTCACTTCACGGCCAATCATCAATGTGCGGTCGTAGCCTTCAATCACACAGGGGCCGGCAATTAAAAATAATCTGCTTCCATCAATAGTAAGATTTCCCACCTGAATTGTTTTCATAATTGGCTCCTTTCGAAATATGCGTTTACTTTCTTTAGATCTTCTTCCGTGTCAATCCCTATATCTTCCGTTTCTACCGTAATTACACCTATTTTATGCCCGCTTTCCAACACCCTCAGTTGTTCCAAAGACTCTGTCATTTCAAGCGGCGTCTGCTTCATGTGGGCATATTCCAGAAGAAAATCTCTCCGATAGGCATAAATTCCTACATGCTTTAATGCGGGAACCACAAAATCATGGCGGGGATAAGGAATCAGTGCTCTTGAAAAATATAATGCATCGCCCTTTTGATTGACAACAACTTTTACCGCCGATGGATCTTCGTAGTCGTCATTTTTTAACGGCGTTGCCACTGTCACCATATCAAGTTCCGCCCGTTCAACAAGTGTCTTCGCAAGAAGATCGATAACATTGGGATCAATCAAAGGCTCATCTCCCTGTACATTGACAATGATATCATAATCCGGCAGACTTTCCGCCACTTCCGCTAAACGGTCAGTCCCGGTCGGATGATTAGCAGAAGTCATCACTACATCTCCACCAAAAGACCGGACTTCTTTTTCAATATCTTTATGATCCGTAGCTACGATGACCACATCAGGCAGTTTCGCCAAAATCGCTCTTTCGTAAACACGTCGCACTAACGTTTTCCCCGCAATCATCCTCAGCGGTTTTCCCGGCAGACGTGTCGATGCATAGCGGGAAGGGATTATACAGGCAATTTTCATAAAAAGACCTCCCATTGTTCCTGAAGCTGTGCTTCTCCATTTTCAGCAAATTTCATTTCTATCTCCAAAACATAAAGAGGAATTTTACTGTCTTCCGCTTTACTTAAATTCAGCATCTTTACCGCATCTTTTTCTGTCACTGTGATCAGATCAGCACCACTATATGCAGCTGCCATTTCAGCAGATTCCATATCTGCTGATGTATATACATGGTGATCCGGAAAAAACATATTTCCCACAGAGTTCAGCCCCGCCTCTAATGTTGTTTCTTTAAACGCTTCAGGATTTCCTATTCCTGAAAGAATAAATGCTTTTTTCCCCTGCTGATGGGATAAACAGTTTTCTTTTATCCCTTCTTTCCACCTTTTAAAAGGAACAAGCAATGACGGCGAATGGAAAGATTCAAGGATAAGCGCCTGCGGTGCCAATCGAAAAAGGTTCTTTTTTATATCCGCTTTTACAGACACATCTGCCTGCTCACTTTTAGTCAAGATAAATATATGGGCACGGCGTAACGCTTTCATAGGCTCACGAAGAAGTCCGCGGGGCAGGGAGTATCCGTAACCGAAAGGATTCGTGCAGTCTATGAGAACGATGTCTAAATCCCGCTTCATATCCCAGTACTGGAAACCGTCATCTAAAAGTAATATATCCGCCCCTAATTTAATCGCTTTTTCCGCAGAAATGATCCTGTTACGTCCCACAAGAACAGGGACATTAGGAATTTTTAACGCCATCATATAAGGCTCATCTCCTGCCAATTTCTGGGAAACCCGCAAAGATCGTCCGTCAGATACAACTCCTCCGACTTTTTCCAATCCGCTTTTATAACCGCGGGAGAGAATGGCCGGATGATGCCCCTTTTTGTGAAGCATTTCAGCCAGCTTTAAAATGCACGGTGTTTTCCCCGTTCCACCGGCCGTAATATTTCCAACGCTGATAACAGGTATCGGCATACGGCTGGCATTTCGCCCAGCCTTCTCATATTTTTTCACGACACCTTTTTCATAAATCCCTGCAAGAAGCTCCAACCCGCCAAGAACAATCTTTCCTATCTTTCCCGGCGATGGATTTTTTTGGAGTCCAAGTATGTAAGACTCAATACTCATCAGTATTCTCCATCAAATCAATCTTATACTTTTCAGCAAGTTTTGCAAAAGTATTTACATTCCTTTTCGTCGCCCCCTGATTCTCCGCCACCACGGACAACGCCGCTTCCCCCATAGCCTTCATTTTTTCGGGATGAGCCAATAAATCCCGCAGCGTTTTTTCTAATTCAGACTCATTTTGTGCCATGCGGCAGACACCACGCTTAGACAGCAGATCAAATATTTCCCGGAAATTGAACATATAAGGACCTACAAGCACCGGTTTCCCATGTGCCGCAGGTTCCAATATGTTATGTCCCCCCACCTTTACAAAACTTCCGCCAACAAAAACTACGTCCGCAAGACTGTATAAACGTCCCAATTCACCAATGGTATCAAGAATAATAACCTGATGGCCTCTCCCATCATCTTCTTCCGTCCCCATCTTAGAGCGGCGGAGAACACTGTATCCAAAATGCTTCACCAAAAAGCGGACAGACGGTGCCCTTGTAATCTCACGTACTGCCAGAAGCAACCGGGCGTCAGGATACTCTTTCAGAATCTTGCCAAATATACGAAGAATAATTTCTTCTTCTCCGTTATGCGTACTCCCTGCTACAATCACCGGCCCTTTTCCATCAAAGTGAAATTCATGACGAAGCTGTTGTTTCTCTTCTTCCGAAACTTCCACATAGGTTTCATCATACTTTGTATTTCCTGTAATTGTCACCCGATCAGAAAGTGCTCCCATAGAAATGATATGTTCTGCATCAATGCCCGACTGCATACAAAATTTTTTAATTTGGAGAAGCATGCGCGAGGTAAAACGCCGGATCAGGGAATACCTTTTCATAGAACGGTCACTGATACGGCCGTTCATCATCATAACAGGAATATTCTTTCTCCATGCCAGCCGAAGAAAATTTGGCCACAATTCCGTTTCAATCAGAATAATTGCTTTAGGATTCACTATATTCACAATTCGTTCTGTGATAACAGGCAAATCAAAAGGAAAAAATATATGGCCGTCCGCCTCGGGCATGATCCTTTGCGCCATTCGGTGACCTGTAGCAGTAACGACGGATACAACGACCATTTCTTTGGGATAGCGTTTTTTCAATTCTCTCACAATAGGACTGGCTGCGACAACTTCACCCACCGACGCCGCATGTATCCAGATTGCATTATGATAAGCAATCTGTTCCAAAGTCGGCGTCGGCATAATCCCGGCACTCTGCTTCAGTCTGTCATAAAAACCGTCTTCAAAAATAAGGCGGTAAAGCAGTACCGGCACCTGAAAGAACCAATAAGCAACCAGACAGACATTATAAAACCAGTACAAGTTATTTTTCTCCTTCCGGCTGTTTTATCGACATGGTATACAGTTCATGATATAAACCGCCCATAGCCATAAGTTCTTCATGTGTTCCCTGTTCTTCAATCCGTCCTTTATTCAGCACTAATATCTGATCAGCATTTTTAACCGTCGATAAACGATGGGCGATAACAAACGACGTCCGTCCCACCATCAGTTTATCCAAAGCATCCTGTACAATTTTCTCGCTTTCTGTATCCAAAGCGGAAGTAGCCTCATCCAGGATCAAAATGGCCGGATCTTTCAGTATTGCCCGTGCGATAGCAATACGCTGCCGCTGCCCGCCGGACAATACAAGCCCCCGGTCTCCAACTTTCGTATCTATGCCATGAGGAAGTTCTCTGATAAAATTTTCCGCATTTGCTGCTTTTATAGCTGCCCAAACCTCTTCATCCGTCGCATCCAGTCTTCCATAAAGAACATTTTCCTTAATTGTCGTATTAAAGAGAAGTGTATCTTGAGGTACAAGACCTATATTTTCCCTTAAAGAGCCGACAGTCACATCGCGGATATCCATACCATCAATGCAGATTGCCCCTGCGCTGACATCATAAAAGCGGGGAAGCAGGTTTGCCACCGTGGTCTTCCCCGATCCCGATGGACCGACAAGAGCAATGGTCTGTCCCGGCTCCGCGATAAAGTTTAAATCTACGAGAACTGGATTTTCTTTTTCATAGGAAAAAGAAACGTGCTTTGCCTCTACTCTGCCTTTCTTAATAATGAGCTGCTTTGCGTCCGGCTTATCCTGTACTTCCGGCTGCTCATCAAGGATGGCAAAAACACGGTCGGCTGCAGCCAGTGATTTTTGGATATTCCCAACACTTTCCGCCACGCGCCGTGTCGGATTCGCCAAATTGATAGCATAAATAAGAAACGCAATCAGTTCCCCGGTCGTCATCACCCCGTCAATAACAGAAACACCGCCATACCAGATAATAGCGCACACCGCAATGGCCGCTAAAAATTCAACAAAAGGCGTCATCTGACTCTGTTGGCGGATGGAACGAACCGTTGCGCTGAAGCTGGAACGATTAATTTTTTCAAACCGTTTTTCCTCATAACTGCCGCGGTTAAAACTCCTTACAATACGAACGCCTTGTATCGTCTCCTGCAGCATGGAGGTTACATCAGCAAGGCATTCCTGTACCACCCTCCCGCTGGTATGCAGTTTTCTGCCGAAAAACTTAATCACATAAGAAACCAGAGGCACGATGATGAGACAAAGCACGGTCAGCTTCCATTGCAGATAAATCATAGACGCAAAGGAGCCGATAAAAATCGCGCTTTCCTGTACAAGAGAAATAAAATCCACCACGATGGCCGTTTGCAGCGCAGCAATATCATTAGTCAGATTACTCATGATATCCCCCGTACGGCGGCGATCATAGTAGGAAATGGACAAAACCTGCAAGTGATGGTAGAGAACATTACGGATATCCATAATAACCGCCTGTCCGATATACCCCATCAGATATCGATGCCCGAAAGTCGTGAGCGCCCTGATAAAGAAAGTCACTAAAATAGCTACAATGACCAAGTACAGCATTCGCAAGTCCTTTTGCTCCAGCACTTGGTCAATCACGTCCTTAATAATCCATGGAACCACCAAATTTGACAATGCTACAAAAAGCATGAAAACAACTGACAATATTAATAACTTCTTGTATGGCCACAAGTAAGACAGAAGACGTTTATAACTATTTATCTTATTTTTTTTACTACTCATTATTTCCCCTCTGCTGTCCTTAATATAAGTTCCGCCGTACGACGAACTGCTCCGCCTTCACCCAGCACGGCACGTACAGATTTTAATTCTCTTATATTCTCCTGCCGCTTTACTTCATCAGTCAGCCACGGCAGCACGACTTCCGCTATATTTCCGGCAGTAACTTTATCCTGTAAAAGTTCAGGCGTCACTTCTTTATGAAGCAGTATATTCGGCAGCCCCGCATACTCCACCCGTACAAGATGCTTGGCCAGGAACCAGGTAATCGCAGATAATCGATACACAAGCACAGTAGGAAGCCCCATCAGCGCTGTTTCAAGAGTAGCGGTTCCAGACGAAGCGATACACGCCGTACAAATCCGCATCAGATCATATATCCGGCCGGCCGTCACAATGATATCCAATCTCGGTGAAGCATTTTTTAAAAAACCTTGAATAAACTCCGATGAAATCGTACCAGCACGGGGCAAAAAGAATTGGCACTCACATTTTTCAGTAAGTATATCCGCTGCTTTAAGCATGGCGGGAAGAAGTTTTTCCACTTCATTTTTTCTGCTTCCCGGCATAAGCAGAATTCTTTTTTTTACTCTGTCTCCCCCAAAAAACATCATTGCCTCTTCATAAGACATAGACGCTTTCACAGTATCTGCCAAAGGATGCCCCACAAAAGTCACCCGGGCTCCAGCTTCTTGATAGGCCTCTGCTTCAAAGGGAAATATAGATGCCACATGCTCCACATCACGAACAATATTCTTTGCCCGTCCCTTGTGCCAGGCCCAAATTGTCGGTGCAATATAGTACACTACCGGAATGCCCAGCTCTTTTGCCACGTGGGCAATCTTCATATTGAACCCCGGATAATCCACACACACAACTACATCCGGTTTTTCTTCCATCATAGCATGTCTAAGGAATGTCCGTAACTTAAAAAACAGTGATAAATGACGAATGACTTCTACCACTCCGATAATTCCCAGATTACCGATATCATAAATAATACGCACTCCCGCATTACGCATATTATCTCCGCCCATGCCGAAAATATCAGCATCAGGATATTCTCTTTTAATTTCCGCGGCAACAGCGGCGGCGTGCATATCTCCGGAAGCTTCTCCGGCAGACATCATAATTTTCATAAATGCTCCTGCTCCACGGATAAAATAGCAATTCCTGCACAATCCGCCTCTTTCAGCACGGACGTTTTTTCCACAAATAAGGTGCGGTACGCCTCAATGGCAAGTACTTTGCATCCGGTTTCCATCATAGAATGTAAAGTTTCCAATCCGACAGCGGGTACATCAAAGCGCGGATCCTGATCCGGTTTTGCCGTCTTCACCACCACGGCTCCCCCGCGGGCCAGCATACCACCGCGTTTAATACAGGCATCTGTCCCTTCAATCGCTTCCACTGCCATAACCGCCTGATCTTTGATGACCACCGTCTGCCCCAGATCCATACCGCCAATGGCCTTAGCCGCCTTAAAGCCGAATGCTACATCAAGCATTTCATTTTCTGTCGGCCGGCGTTTGGTAAATATTTGCGGCCCCGGCATTAAAGGCTTTAAATATTTCGTTTGATTCAGCACTGAAATCCCGTCTTTCCCCAATTCCTCCACAAGTTCCAAAGTAATCGTGTCATCCTTGAAATTCTTTTTCCTCAATCGATTCAAAACTTTCAGCGCACGCAAATCAGGAATCACATGATCCTTATACAGCCATTCTTTTGTTACTTTCCCAAGCATTGTGACTTCCTGCACGCCTTCCGACAAAAGTGTTTTAATGACCTTATTCAATTTAAAGACGCTGATTTCATAATAAGCATCAGCTTTTTCTTTTAGTTTCTTTTCGACTCCTGGAATCACAGCAATGCATACAACCTTATATCCCTGTATATGTGCGGCCTCTATAAATTCCACCGGAAGTATGCCGATTCCGGCAAGCAGTCCTACGGTCTCCATCGTTCCCCCTATCATTCTACCTTTTGAATATTTTACCATATATTTCATATTTTACGGAAATTATCGATTCTATATGAAAATACTTTTTTATGATAAAAACGTATGCTAAACAGCCTTATACAAATCATTTTTATATGCTTCTTGAAAGAAATATAAACGCAAGGTATACTTAAATTATTATAATTTAAAGGGGGAATTACTTTGCTAAACAAAATCAAAAAAGTTTTGTCCAGTGTCGCATTGATCAAACAAATTGCTGTCGGCTTGGTCATCGGTATCCTGATTGCCGTCTTTACACCGACGGTAATCCCTGTCGTTAAAATTTTTGGCGATCTCTTCGTCAAAGCACTGAAAGGCGTTGCTCCCGTCCTCGTATTTTTCCTTGTCATGAACGCGATGGCACAAAAAAAAGAAGGGACGAACGCAAATATGAAACCGATCATCATCCTGTATGTCATCGGAACCTTCTGTGCCTCTCTCGTCGGCGTGGCATTGTCATTCCTTTTTCCGACCGTACTTCATCTCCAGGTGGCAGCCGATGCCAAACTGGCTCCGCCTTCCGGCATCGTTGAAGTATTGCACAATGTAATTCTTTCCGTTGTAGATAATCCGGTCAATGCGCTTCTTACTGCAAATTACATCGGTATCTTGGCCTGGGCGATCATTGCCGGTCTTGCACTCAAAAGTTACGCAAACGGTACAACAAAATCTGTGCTTGATGATATAGCCCGTGCTATCACTCAGGTCGTCACCTGGGTCATCCACTTCGCTCCGCTTGGCATCATGGGACTTGTTGCTGACTCTGTCGGTACTGCCGGTGTAGATGCCCTGTTGGGATATGCAAAACTTTTGGCTGTCCTGATCGGCGCCTATATTCTTGTTGCTTTTGTTATGAATCCGATTATCGTATTCCTCAATGTTCACCATAACCCTTATCCTCTTGTCTGGACAACAATCCGTGAAAGCGGTGTATATGCATTCTTTACAAGAAGTTCCGCAGCAAATATCCCTGTCAATCTGACCTTGTGCAAGCGGCTGGGCCTTAACCCCGATACTTTTACAATTTCTATTCCGCTCGGCGCAACTATCAACATGGCGGGCGCTTCCATTACCATTTCTGTACTGGCTTTATCTGCTGCCAACACATTGGGAATTGTTGTCGATCTTCCGACAGCGCTTCTTCTGTGCCTGATTTCCACAGTTGGCGCCTGCGGCGCTTCCGGTGTAGCCGGCGGTTCCCTCCTTCTGATTCCTGTGGCCTGTGCCTCTTTCGGTATCAGCAATGATATTGCCATGCAGGTCGTCGGCGTAGGCTTCATCATTAGTGTTCTTGAAGATGCCTGTGAAACGGCACTGAACAGTTCCAGTGATGTCCTCTTTACTGCTGTTGCTGAATTTTCTGAACGCCGCAAGAATGGAACTTTCGACCCTAAAGATATGGTTCCCCACAACTGAATCTGATGCAAAAAAGACTGTGAAAATGCGAAATACTTTTCACAGTCTTTTTTCGTGTACCTTATGACGGATATTCTGGCATTTAATCTGATCTATACTTCTATCAAAAAAGCGCCGGCTGTTTTCATTTTTACATCTCCATAGCAGAGAATAAATTTATCTATATACCCCGCCAACTCCTTAAAAACTGATGCCTTAATAGAGCCTCCCCACTCCGATCCCCAATCATAATCAGAAAAAGATTGCATAAGCTTCACCCCTGCCGGTGACAAATGTAATTCACGTTCTGTTTCATGACTTCCCGCATCAATGCCGGCTGCCCGAAGGAGCTGCACGGATACAATCAGCGCTGCCACCTTTTTATTTTTACATGCGGCAACAGTCATCGCACGTCCCAAAAGCCGGTATACCCTTTCATTTCTTTCCTCTTTTGGAAAGAATATACTGACCAACTCAATCACATAGTACCAGCACTGCATTTCTTCATAGGATAAATTCATCATATCCAAAAGCATCCGGCTCTCATACTGGGACATGAAAAAATTCTCGCCATCTTTCCACGCAGTGAACCGAAGAAACGCAAAAGAAACCATACCGCCGCTTCCACATCGTTCAAGCACCGTCTTGCCTACATAGATCCGTACTAATCCGGCAGATAAAGTAAATACATCCGCAATTTTCCCGCCATCCTTCCCCGCATGAGCATGAAGAAGGATCCCCTCATCATTTTCAAGCAATTTATTCATGACTGTCTGGTTCCGTTTCTTCTTTACGATCCATTTCCGCCTTCACACGCATAATACGGAATCCGTACATTTTAAGTACGGTAAACTTCCACCCGCCAAAAGAAATATGGTCACCGACTTGGGGTATCCGTTCCAATTTCGAAAAAATCAGCCCGCCAATCGTATTATTTCTTTCTTCATCATCAAACTCCATTTGGAGCCTTTCAGAAACATCTTCCAGGATGACGGTACCGTCAAACTCATAAACATGGTCATTCACACGCAAAATTTCAGCAGGCGCGTTGCTCTCATTCTGCGGAATTTCTCCAGCCAGCTCTTCCATCAGATCCTCCAGCGTCACAAGGCCTGACGTCCCTCCATACTCATCCACGACGACCGCCAGGTATGTTCTCTTATTCTTCATCATTTGAAGGAGGGCCGGCGCGGGCATAACTTCAGGTACAGTCAGTATTTCCCTCATGATTCTTTTTATGTTGTACTCACCCCTCAAAAGGCTTTCTAAAAAATCTTTTACATGAATAAATCCAAGAATATGATCCTTGTCCTCCATACACACGGGATAACAGGTATGATGCGTTTTTGAAATATTCCGGCGCATTACGTCCATATCATCATTAAAATCCAAAACGACCATATCATTCCGGGGAATCATGACATCCCTCACATCTAAATCAAAAAAGTCAAAAGAATTTTTGATCAACGTATTTTCAAGAGTATTCAAACGCCCGCCGCGATGACTTTCTTCCACGATGCAACGGATTTCATCTTCGGTATAAGTGAAATTAACTTCGTCTCTGCACGGGATTCCTTTCATATCCAATATCTTTTTTACCGCGAACAAGCCGATGAAAATGAAAGGCTTCCATAGCCTGCCGGACAAATTGATGAACCATGTATAAGAGGATAACATGGACAGCGGCCTGACCAATGATATGGATCCCGGCACAAGAATGGTAAAAATCCAATAGAGCATCAGTGCAATAACAATGTAGGCAGAAACACCGACATATACCAGCACCGCGGAAAAAAAATTGGTTTCTTCCCAAAACAAAACCATGTGACGGACACTCTGGTATAAAGAAAGGGCAAAAATGCTGCTGCAGAAAAGATAACCGATCTGTGTCCCCGCAAGTACCACAGAAGTCTTTTGATAATAAGGAGCCACTTTTTCCACTTTCTCCGCATCCAGTTCATCATTGTCTTCAATGTATTTCTTTCTCATTCGCGCAAAAGAAAAATTAACAGCAGTACATACATAATTGACGGCTGCCGCAAAAAGCGCAACGAAAATCCATACAATCACCCATTCTACGTGGATATTGATAAGTCATTCCTCCTTTTTTAAACATTACTTATGCTCTTTATACCCTAATTCCCGAAGAATATAATCTTTATTCTTCCAATCTCTACTGACTTTCACCCATAAATCAAGAAATATAGGAGCGCCGATCAGATTTTGTATTTCCTCTCGTGCTTCCTGCCCGGCCTCTTTAAGTAAGGTGCCTTTCCTCCCGATAATGATACGCTTCTGAGAATCCCGTTCCACATAAATCGTACAGCGGATATATACCTTTCCATTTTCCCGCTCACTAAATTCTTCAGTGAATACGCCAATCGCATGAGGAACTTCTTCTCTTGTACGCAGCAGTAATTTCTCTCTTACAATTTCCTGCACAATATTTCGCTCCGGCTGATCTGTCACCATATCATCAGGGAAATACTTGGGGCCTTCAGGCAGGTATCTTTCCAGAACCGTCGTAAATTCTTTCAAATTCTCTCCGCTTCGGGCGGAAAGCGGAATGATTTCCGAAAACGGGTGTATTCTGCTGTACTGTCCTATTTTCTTTAACAGCATATCTTTTTTTATCAAATCAATCTTACTCAGAACCAGCACGACGGGTACTTTTTTATCCTTGAGCAGACTCAAAATATACCGATCGCCCGCCCCGAGGGGATCATCACAGGCACAAATAAAGACAATGATATCCACTTCATCCAAAGCGTCCACCGTACTCTGACGAATAACCTGCCCTAATTTACTCTGCGGCTTATGCATTCCCGGTGTGTCAAGAAAGACAACTTGGGAATTTTTACCATTCCATACACCGGTAATCTTATTCCGCGTCGTCTGCGCATGAGCAGACACGATGGAAACTTTCTCCCCCAAAACCGCATTCATCAAGGTAGACTTCCCTACATTCGGCCGTCCTACAAGGGCAACAAATCCAGAATGGAATTTTTCTTCAGCCATTTCGTTCTCCTGTCTTTAAACAGCCTTCTTCAAAAGCATGGGGAAGCAATTTGCTTCCATCAAAAATTTTATAGTGGTCTTCATCTTTTGCCACAATGACCACGGGGATATGAAATTCCGCTATGACCTGGCGGCAGATTCCACAGGGCATCGTAAAACCCTTATCACTCCCCGCCACAGCGATTCCCTGAAAACTTGTATACCCTGCTGTTACCGCACTGCCGATGGCGTTCCTTTCCGCACACATACCCGCGGGATAAGAAACATTCTCTACATTACAGCCGGTAAATATATTTCCATCTTCACCAAGAACCGCCGCCCCTACGGGGTATCCCGAATAGGGAACATACGCATTCTTTCTTGCTGCAAGCGCTGCAGAAACCAAAGCGGCCGCTTCATTCCCCATCATTTTCAAGTTTTCCTTCCGTTACAATACGTTCCATACCGCAGGCACCAAGTATTTCTTCTTCCTTTTCCCGCATTTTCCTCTTCTCCTCCGGATCATAATGATCATAACCAAGAATATGGAGAAATCCGTGTACAGATAAATAGGCCATTTCTCGTTCTTTACTGTGCCCGAACTCTTCTGCCTGCTCAACCGCGCGGTACAAATTAATAATGATGTCGCCCAACACTTTTTCTTCCTCCATACCGTCCTCTTCTTCGCCCTCGTTTAAAGCAAAGGAAAGGACATCCGTCGGCGCGTCAACTCCGCGGTATGTTTTATTCAGTTCATGAATGGTATCAGCGTCACAGATAAGGAGACTTAATTCCGCGTCTTCCGCCACGTTCTGCAATTCCGCCCCTTTCGAAAGAACTCTCAGAATGAGCGTTTCCAACTCTTCACTGTAAAATTGCTCATCACTGTAATTAATCGTGATTTCCATTATCTTCCACCCCCTGTCTTTTCTTTTTTGTATCTTCTTCATAAGCGTGGATAATGGCCGCCACCAAATCATGACGAACCACATCATCTTCCGTAAATGTCACGGATTCAATATCGGAAACATTTGCCAAAACACGCTGCGCATCAATAAGTCCGCTTTTCACATGAGGCGGAAGATCAATTTGGGTAACATCGCCATTAATAACCATTTTTGAGCGATCCCCCAGGCGGGTCAGAAACATTTTAAGTTGTTCCACTGTCGTATTTTGCGCTTCATCCAAAATGACAAAAGATTTTTCAAGCGTCCTGCCCCTCATATACGCAAGCGGAGCCACTTCAATCTGGCCTTTCTGCTGCAGCCGGATGAACTCTTCCGGCCCGAACATATCCAGAAGACCGTCAAATAAAGGGCGCAGATAAGGATTTACCTTTTCCTGCATATCCCCCGGGAGAAACCCCAGTTTTTCACCTGCTTCCACCGCCGGCCGCACTAAAATAATCCGCCGGACATCATGATTTTTCAGAAAGAAAGCTCCCAATGCGACCGCCAAGTATGTTTTTCCTGTTCCCGCGGGACCAACGCCAAAGGTAATAGAATTCCGGCGGATTGCATCTACATACATTTTCTGCCCTAACGTTCTCGGACGGACAGCTTCTCCATTCCGTGTAAGATTAATAATATCCTCTTTCATCTCATGAAGCAGTTCCATCTTCCCCTCATCAAAAAGCTTCATGATAAGGAGCATCTGTCTTTCAGAAACACGGATGCCTCTTTTGGCGTCAGATAAAATCTCTTCAATCACTGACAGGCTTTTGTATACTTTCTCTTCCGATCCTTTTACACGGATCAGATTCCCGCGGCATAAGATATCCGTGCCATAATGTTCTCCCGCCAGTGCAAGCAGACGGCCGCCCTGCGCAAACACACGAGCGGCGTCCTGCATTCCCTGTACCAGTATTTCTTTTTCTACTTTCGTTTTTATAGTGCTTCACCCCATCTTATATAAACCAAAGAAAGATTCTTATTCATGCAGAAATCTTCGAACAGCTGCCCCGTGAAGATAATTACAGGCCGATCCCTGTTGAATATGTCTGTTTCTCATCAGCTTCTCTATATATTCTTTTACTTCCCACCACGGACGTCCGCCATTTACGGAAAGCGTATTTGCCGAAGCACGCCCCACAATTCGCTGCACCACGATATCAGGGCGGAGCATGGATAAAATCAGAACAACTCTTTCCGCATATTCTTCAGGGGGTAAAAGTTTTATATCCCCTTTTTCATACATCTTCGCCAATTTCGTTCCTTTAATAATATAGAGAGAATGTATTTTTATTTCCGTGACGGGAAGAACCGAAACCAGTTTTGCCGCTTCTTCCACATCGATACGGTCGTCCCACGGCAAATCAGCAATGATGTGCGCGCATAAATCAAAATGATACCTGCCAATTTGAAGAGCCGCATCAATAAACTCTGCCACCGTATGGCATCGTCCTATTTTAAGAAGTGTGTGGGGATTTACGCTTTGCAGCCCAAGCTCTACCGTGATATTCGTCCCGTATTTCCCCTGGGCCTCTCTGAGTACCTCCAGGTACGACTCATGGATACAATCGGGTCTTGTGGAAACCGCAAGTCCTACGATATCAGGATGCCCGCAGGCTTCCTCCACACAGTATTCGAATCGGGAAAGCGGCATATAGGTATTTGTGAAATTCAAAAAATAAGCAATGAATTTTTTCGCCTTATATTTTGGTCCCACATGGGAAATACTCCGATCAATCTGGCGGGTGATTTCCATTCCCACCGCCTTTGTTTCATAGTCCGCCCGAATAGAACCGCAAAAAATGCACCCGTCACTATCTAATGTACCGTCTCGATTCGGACAAGTCACGGGAAGGGCAATCGGAATCTTATAAACTTTCTCATTATATTTTTCTTTTAGATAATCCGAATACGTTCTGTACAATGCCATAGCATCTGCTCCTGTATATTTTTATTATATAACACCCCCTCTCATTTACACAAAAGAATTGCTTCTGTACAATAGAAATTAATAGAACATAGAGGAGGCACACCAATGATCCGTATCTCTACGGTGCAGTTATCCGTTATTCCGGGAAATATCCGCGCCAACTTTGAACAGATGGAAAGAGAAATACAAAACGCCCGAAAGCAAAACACTGACATCCTGATCTTTCCCGAACTCTGCCTGTCAGGGTACATGATCGGCGACCTGTGGGAACAGAATGCTTTCCTTCGTGAATGTGAGCGGTATGGTCAGAAAATCGCCGATGCGGCAGAAAACATTATTGTTATCTTCGGCAATATAGCCGTTGACCCGAAAAAAACGAATAATGATGGCCGTGTAAGGAAGTATAATGCTGCTTTCGCCGCCTGCAATGGACAGTTCTTAAAAAATGACAGAGGGTTATCTTATACTATTAAAACGCTGCTCCCTGATTACAGGCAATTTGATGACAAACGCCACTTTACAAGCCTTCCTGAGCTGGCTGCCGAAGAAAATCAATCTGTATCTTCCCTGCTTGCGCCTTTTACATTTACCATCAGGCAGGAAACTCTCCGCGCAGGCATTGTTCTTTGCGAGGACAGCTGGGATGAAAACGCACGGCTGTCCCCTATGGAAATCCTTTCAGAAAAAAATATCGATATTCTTTTCAATCTGTCCGCCTCGCCATTCACCTTGGAAAAGAATGATAAAAGACACCGTCTCTTCTCTGCCTCGCTTTCCCGCCTCGGCTGCCCTATGCTCTACATCAATAGAAGAGGACTGGAAAACAATGGAAAAGACTGCTATACCTATGACGGCATGACTGCCGCCTACGATCCGAAAGGTACACTTCTTGCCGAAGCAGTCCCTTATCAGGCGGAGCGTTCTTGCTTTTCTTTTGATATCGCCGCAAAAAAACTGACTGCAGAAAAAGAAATGAAACCGTTTAGGGGAGATATGTTGCTGCCTGCTCTCCGCTACGGGTTGAAAGAATTTTTATCCGCCATTCATGCAGGCAGGGTGGTCATCGGCATCTCAGGCGGCATCGATTCCGCGGTCAACGCCGCACTGTACCGCTCGGTTCTTCCTGCGGAAAATCTCCTTTTAGTGAATACGCCGACACGGTTCAATTCGGAAACCACAAAAAATCTGGCGCGGCGGCTTGCCGAAAATCTGGAAGCTCCTTTTGTGGAACTCCCTATCGATTCTTTTATCAATGAAACAGTTTCTCAAATTGACGATTTGCAAATTCCTTCTCCGTCAGACATGAAAACACTGCACCTCACCGGTTTTATGAAAGAAAATATACAAGCCCGTGACAGAAGCACCCGTATCCTCGCCACGCTTTCTTCCGCCTTTGGCGGCATATTTACCTGCAACGCAAACAAAACCGAATTAACCGTCGGCTACGGTACGCTCTATGGCGATCTGTCCGGCGCTCTTGCCGCTACAGCCGACCTTTGGAAGCATCAGATATATGCACTCGGCAGAACTCTGAACAGATATTTCGATAAAAACATGATTCCTGATGAAATATTTACTGTCAGACCAAGCGCTGAGCTTTCCGAAAATCAAGACATTACAAAAGGATTGGGAGATCCCCTTATTTATGAATACCATGATTTTCTCTTCCGCTCGTTTATTGAACCATGGAATCGGATAACACCGGAAGAGATTCTTACCTGGTACAGTGAAAATTGTCTGGAGGAGAAACTGGAAACTCCTGTATCCATCAAATCTATTTTCAAAACACATCACGATTTTATCACCGATTTGGAAAAATGGTGGAATTTGTTTGCAGGATTTGCCGTTGCCAAGCGCATACAGGCGCCCCCCCTGCTTGCCGTCAGCCGCCGTCCTTACGGCTATGATCTCCGTGAATCGCAAATAGCCCCTTACTATACCGACACCTATATCCATCTGAAAAATTCTCTTTTATCAAATGGCTGAGCAACGTAAAAGGAAGCGCTTACTATGACGCCTCCTTTTATATTGCTTTTCAATTTTTCTTAAAGTATGGTTTAAAACTGGACTCATGCATATTGCTCTTTTCCCTTTTTCTACTTTCCTGCGGACGGGAACGATGTCCGTTATACCTGCCGTCCCGTTTTTCACTTTCATAATTTTTATCACGGGAATGCCCTTGCAATCGTCTGCCGCGTCTTTCCCCGCCAAAAGAGCGTTTGCCGCCGGAGCTTCTGCGCTTCTTAAACTGCGGACGTTCTTCCGTAATCTTTACAGGCGTCACATCAGGCTGTTTTGTGAGCAGTTTAATTGCCGCCGCAACTAAAGATACCGCATCCACATGGTTCAGAAGTTCTTCCGCATTTTCACGATATTCTTCCAGTCCGGTCCCCCGGGACGCTTCCTGCAGATTCTCAATAGCAATCCGCTGATTTCCTTCAATGACGTCAGACAGCGTAGGAACACTCTTTCTTCTGATTTTGCGTCGGATAGCGCGCTCAATATCATGAAGCTGCCCGATTTCTCTGGAAACAACAAAAGTCATGGCCAAACCGGTCTGTCCCGCCCGTCCCGTACGGCCTACACGGTGCACATACGTTTCAGAATCCTGGGGCATATCAAAATTATATACATGGGTTACCCCGCTGATATCCAATCCTCGTGCTGCCACGTCAGTAGCCACAAGAATATCAATTGTGCCTTCTTTAAACTGGCGGACGACTGCATCGCGTTTCTGCTGAGACAAGTCGCCATGAAGACCTTCTGCCATATACCCGCGCTTTTTCAACGCCTCCGTCACCTCGTCGGCACGGCGTTTCGTCCGAACAAAGACAATGGCCAGTTCAGGATTCTCCATATCCAGCAGCCGGCAAAGGCAATCGAACTTCTGCATATCCGGCAATTCGATATATTCCTGTTCCACCAGGTCAATTGTAACCGTAGCCGCTTTAATCTTCACAAGCACAGGATCACGAAGGAAAGATTCCGCCAGTTCTCTGATCGGTGCCGGCATGGTAGCAGAGAAAAACATCGTCTGCCTTTCTTCAGGCATCCCCGCTAAAATAGTGCGGATATCATCAATAAATCCCATATCCACCATTTCATCGCCTTCATCAAGAACAAGAATCTGGACATGGGACAGATCAATGGTTCCTCTCTTCATATGGTCCATAAGACGACCCGGTGTCGCCACAATAATATTCGGCTTCTTGCGAAGCGCGCGAAATTGTCTTTCGATATCCTGTCCGCCATAAATAGGCAATGCATGAATCGGCAAGTACTGGGCAAGCCGATTCATCTCTTCCGCAGACTGGATGGCCAATTCTCTCGTTGGCGAAAGCACGATAGCCTGCGGCCCTTTTTCTGTCGTGTCAATCTTTTCCAGAATCGGAATACCAAATGCCGCTGTTTTGCCCGTACCAGTCTGTGCCTGTCCAATCAGATCCTTCCCCTCCATCGCCGCGGGAATAGATACCTTCTGGATAGGAGTGGGCTCCTCAAAGCCCATATCTTCAATAGCCTTCATGATTTCAGGAACAAGGCCCAGTTCCTTAAATGTATCGTACATAATACCTCCTGCACGAAAAAAGGAAACGCACAAGCGCTCCCCATAATTGACTTATTTGTAGCCTGTAATTTCGTTATTATAACATAGTTTTTATTTATATAGTAGTAATTAGAAAAGTATAATTTTTTCAAATTGCAGTCAAGGAAAACATTTTGTTCCTTATCTTAACATAAAGAGACACTTAAAAAAATTTTTCTTTACATCATCTTTCCCAAACTTCTTTTTTTGACAGGCAATAAGCAGGTTGAATACGCAATAAACAGGACTTATATGCTGTCAATACAGAAAATTACTATTTTGTCTTTAATATGCAAAAAGCAACCGGAAAGGCTGCTTTTTTCTTTGGTGGGCGATGACAGGATCGAACTGCCGACATTCTGCTTGTAAGGCAGACGCTCTCCCAGCTGAGCTAATCGCCCGTATGTTGGTGACCTGTGCGAGATTCGAACTCGCGAACCCGCCGTGAAAGGGCGGTGTCTTAACCACTTGACGAACAGGCCGTTGGCTCCTGAAGCAGGGTTCGAACCTGCGACATCGTGATTAACAGTCACGCGCTCTACCGACTGAGCTATTCAGGAATACGTACTTAAGGTACGTGACATATAATATCAGATTTTTTCTGACTTTGCAACAAAAGATATACATTCTTCCAAAATACATAAACCGAAAGCATTAAGTTATATCCTTATATAAAAAACTATTTGTATACATAAGAAAATACGGAAAAGCAGGAATCATCATATTAAGAATGGATCATGATGAATAAAATGATTCGTACCATGCCTTCCGTATTTTCTTTACTCTATTTAACAATTTTATTCTTATCGGGTATGACTCCCCTTGTCTTTTAACAAAGGATTCTTAGCAGGTTTTACCGTTCCGTATCAAAACCGATGACATATCCCTCATGACGTACCAAGGTGACAGGACCGTCCCTGTTCGGTTTATCAAAAGTAAAGTAATGATCTGCTTTAGGTTTATAGACTACACCTTTTTTGCATTCCTCCGGAAGTATGATACTTATTTCTCCCTTTTCGCCTGTTCCGCCATCCCAAAGAGAACCGCGGGTTTTGAGTATCAAAAGATTATTTTCCAGACGCACCTCTAAATCTTCCCGTCCCGCTTTCACGATACCATAAATTAAATCGCATTTCGCCGTAGTCGGCCCGGGAGGCGCCGGCATTCGGCGCGCTTCCGCATCATTTCTCGAAAGAAGGGCTCCTGTTTTCTCATCATACCAGCCATGGACTTCTGCATTATAAACCATACCATTTTCTCTTGTACCGTCTGCCGGTTCTCCCTCATATAAAGGCTCCTCACTGGATTCCGTCGTAGAAACACCGACCTTGTTCAATACTTTTCCAAGATTGAAACCGGCAGCTGTATTCCCCATAACGCTGAAAGCTAATCCTGCTGCTATCCCTAATATTAATAATCTTTTTACGTTGGACATATTGACACCTCCCATTCTTACGATCTTCCCATACGATGAGGAACGAACTTTCCCTTCCCCGGCCTAAGCGTATACCTTAAATCTTCTCCCCGTTCAATATCCATTATATTACCAAGATCAGGCATTGTCAGTCTTGAAAAATAACCGGCACCATACCCCTCTTTGCTGAAAATAATATCATAATAAAGACCTTTGCTGAAATCAACAGTCACTTCAAAATATCCCCGTGCATCAGTTCTTGCAACCTCTACTGCATCACCGCCTTCAATTGATAATGTATGACCATCGACACTTTTCAGCTCAATACCGTCATAGTTATCGGTATAAGCACCCACCGCCGGTCCATAAAGAATAACTCCTTCCAGCGGCTTACGTTCGCCATCTTGACCTTTCACAAAAATATGCCCTTTAAATGTAAATACTTTGGAGTCCTTCCTCACTGAAGCTCCTTGTTTGGAATCGCCAGCCTCCTCTCCAGGAAGATTGATTTGCGGCAGTTTTAAACTTCCCAGATTAAATCCGGCTTCCACTGACATCGTCCCCAGCACCAAAGCTGCCAATACCAGTGTTAATACCCCTTTTCTCCTCATTTGCATGACACCTCCCGGTCTCCTAAAAAAATAAATAATAACATAACAGTTTTATTATGAGCTAAGTAAAATATTGTCTAAATACCAAAACAGATATTTATCCTAAATAAATTTAATTATCTATATATATTATGATAATATAATTTTTTTATAAGTGTCAAGCATATCCCAAACCAGTGCAGCAGGACATGAGTCACAAAACCGGCAATGTACAAACCATTCTGATCCACTAATGCGGAAAGTTATATCTTTTTTGCATACACAAAAAGCAACCCTCCCGGTTGCTTTTCTTTGGTGGGCGATGACAGGATCGAACTGCCGACATTCTGCTTGTAAGGCAGACGCTCTCCCAGCTGAGCTAATCGCCCATATTCGGATAAGCTTATTATGCCTTATCTCATTATTTTTTTCAAGTGCTCTCCGCTGCCTTTCCGCTCCTTCCTGTCATCTTTTCAAGAATATTATAAACAGACTTGACAAGAGTTACTACGTCCGTCTATACTCATGTTAATACATTATGCACAAGGATGAAGAAGCGCTTTTGCAAGCTCTCCAGAGAGATGGTGGACGGTGGAAACCATCAGCAAACAATTGTCGTTCCGCTTCAGAGTGGTAGATGATGAATCTATCGGGTATGCCCGTTACAGCAGATTAAAGATGGCTGAAAAGCAATTTGGGTGGTATCGCGGGTGCTCTCGTCCCTTAGAGGATGAAGAGCGTTTTTTATTACACAGGATACTTTGCCCCTTTTGGTTTTCTGCTAAATTGGGTGGCACCGCGAGAAAAGAGAAGCTCGTCCCATGGGACGCTTCTCTTTTTGTGTTTATAAAGTATAGGAGGTCTCTTTTATGAATCGAGTCTATAATTTTAATGCCGGCCCTTCTCCGCTACCACTGGAAGTGCTTGAAGAAATCCGGGATGAGATGACAAATTTCAAAGGCACCGGGATGGGAATTATTGAGATGAGCCACCGCTCCAAAGAATTTCAATCCGTCATAGAAGAAACGAAGTCATTGCTTTTCGATCTCATGAAGCTGACACCGGATCATGAAATCGTATTTATTCAAGGCGGCGGCACCATGCAGTTCCTTATGGAAAGTTATAATTTCCTCCACACCCGCGCCGCTTACGCAGATACCGGCGTGTGGGCACACAAAGCTCGTGATTCCGCTGCGTTCTTCGGAGAAGTATATGATGCAAACTCCTCCAAAGATCGAAACTATTCCTACATTCCCGAAGACTGCCTGATAAAGCCGGAAACAGATTATCTCCACATTACAACAAACAATACGATTTATGGCACGGAATATTGGAAATTTCCGGAAGTAGATATCCCTATCATTTGTGACATGTCCTCTGATATCCTTTCCCGCCGCATAGATTTCAACCGCTTCGACATGATTTGGGCAGGCATACAGAAAAACCTGGGTGCCGCCGGTATGGCTCTTGTCATTCTTAAAAAGGATTTTGCAAAAACGGCGCGTACAGATATTCCTCCTTTTCTTCAATATAAAACATTTATTGAAAAAGATTCTGCCTATAATACACCGCCGGTATTCTGCATTTACACATTGAACAAGATGCTCCACTGGATAATAAAACAAGGCGGACTGGATATCATTGAAAAAAGAAACAAGGAAAAAGCAAAATTGATTTACGACATCATCGACAAAAGCAACGGATTTTATAAAGGGCATGCCGTAAAAAAAGACAGAAGCCGTATGAATATTACTTTCAACCTTTCTTCTGCCGACGAGGAAAAAGATTTCATTGAGAAAGCAAAAGAAAACCGCTTTATCGGCGTCAATGGCCACCGACTCGTAGGCGGCTGCCGTATTTCTCTTTATAATGCAGTTACCATAGACGCCTGTAAAGCAGTTGCCCAATTCATGGAAGCATACCGGAAAGAGCATCAATAATCTTATTTGTACATTTTTTATTATTTTTTAGGAGGAGACATTATGTTCAAAATTTTTATCACTGCCGATGTCGCTAAGGAAGCAAAGGAATTTCTGGAAAAAGAATTTGTCGTGGATATCCATCCGAACATGGAAGAAGATGAATTATGCAAAGTGATCGGCGAATATGACGCTGTCATCACAAGAAGCCAGACAAAAATCACAAAGAAAGTCATTCATGCCGCAACTAATCTGAAAGTCATCGGCCGCGCCGGCGTAGGCATCGACGGCATTGATATTCCTGAGGCCACAGCGAAAGGCATTACCGTGGTGAATACGCCGGAATCAAACACAATCGCCGCCTGTGAGCATACCCTTGCCCTTATGCTTTCCATAACCCGCTATATCCCTCAGGCACACCAGTCCATTATGGAAGGCCGCTGGGACCGCAAAAGCTTTACCGGCATCCAGCTTTTGAATAAAACAGTCGGTATTATCGGTGTGGGCCGTGTAGGCTCCAATGTAGCAAAACGTCTGCAGGCGTTCAACATGAAGACCATTGGATATGACCCTTACATTCCGCTGGAACGAGGCCAGCAGCTGGGAGTAGACCTGGTAAATCTTGATACGCTTCTCCGCGAATCCGATTATATTACGCTCCATACACCGCTCACCGAGGAGACAAAAGGCATGATCGGCGCGAAAGAAATAGAAAAGATGAAGGACGGGGTACGCATTGTGAATGCCTCCCGCGGCGCTGTCATTGATATTGATGCCTTAGCAGAGGCACTAAAAACCGGAAAAGTTGCCGGTGCCGGCATCGATGTGTGGACAAATGAACCGCTCAAATCGGAAAACAATCCTTTCCTGGGGATGAAAAACGTAACGCTCACCCCCCATCTGGGTGCCTCCACAGCTGAAGCACAAACAGGCGTCGCCACTGATGTAGCCCGCGGCGTTGCTGACGCCCTCCATGGAGAACCGGTAGCAACCGCTGTCAATGCATCACCCATCACAAGAGCTACACTCGCCGTTATCCAGCCTTATTTCAATTTGTGCGAACGCATGGGAAATATTGGTATTGATTTGGCTGACGGACGCATTTCCCGTGTCAGTGTAGAATATACAGGTGAATTGACTGAAACAGAAACCACCCCGCTCACCACGGCTGTCCTGAAAGGACTTTTAACCCCCATTCTCCAGCAAACGGTTAATTTTGTAAATGCAAGAAATATCGCGGAAGAACGGCATATGGAGATACGAGAAGTCAAGGCAAAAAAAGGACATTACTTCACCAATACGGTCACGCTCACTATTGATACCGATAAAGGTACACATCGTATTACAGGCTCCCTTTTCGACAGGAAAGAAGCGAAAATCGTTTCCCTTGACCACTTCCGTGTAGACTTTGAACCGAAAGGCTGCATCATCCTTGCTCCTCATGAAAATAAACCGGGCATGATCGGCCAGATGGCAGGTATTCTCGGCAAGGCAGGCGTAAACATCAATGGCATGCAGGTAGGCGCATCCAAAGACAAAAACACCAATATTATGGCCGTTGCCATTGATAAGGATATTCCCAGCGCTATCCTCCCCATTCTTGCAAACATTGACGGAATCCACGGAATTACAGTCATTCACTGCGAAAGTCATTAACGGAAATGAGGTCATTATGGTACGAATTATTCTTATACGTCATGGGGAAACCACATGGAACGTGGAAGGTCGTTATCAGGGACAGGAAGACATTCCTCTTTCCCCAAAGGGAATTGCTCAGGGAAAAGCCGCCGGTCTTGCCTTAAAAGATATATCCATTGATGCGGCCGTCTCTGGACCGCTCTCCCGTGCCTTTGATACCTGCCGTTTCATTACCGAATATCACCATGTAAATATCCGTGTCGACGAGCGGATCACGGAAATCTCTCACGGCAGATGGGAAGGCGTCCATGCCGATGAAATCAAAAAAAACTATCCGAAAGAATTTGAACTTTGGCACAACCGGCCTGAACAGGTACAAATGCCCGGCGGGGAATCTCTGGAAGATGTAAGAAAACGCGTCCGTGCCGCCTTTGACGATTATGCCGCTATATATCAGGGCAAAACGCTTCTCGTTGCCGCCCACGATGCGGTCAATAAAGTCATCCTCTGTGATCTCATGGGGCTCAGCATGGAACATTTCTGGCATTTCAAACAGGACAATGCCTGTATCAACGTCATAGAAGAACATGAAAAAAGTTGGAGGCTTGTCACATTAAACGCCACGACCCATTTAGGATATCTCTTTTCAAGTATTGAGCAAAAAGGGTTATAAAAGAAAACCGGACGGGAATAATTTCATTTCCGCCCGATTTTTTCTTGCTATTTATTCATTACTGCCGCCGGCGTGTTGTCCTTATCAGCATGGACAGTCTCCGATAACTTTGCTTCCACATCTGTCGGCACACGGCGGTAAGGAAATTTTTTCCACAGCCGTTTCATCACTTCATCCATAATGTAACGGTTACGTACGGAACTTTCTTCTTCTCTTTCGTAGTAAGCCGCCTGATCATCCCTGACTCCTTCATCGCTTTTATAACTGTATATATCGACAACAACCTGCGTTTCCACAACAGGATCTATGTCAAAGAAAATGGAAATCGGATAAGACTTCCGCTGCGTCCACTTTGTAACGACAGGAAGTACGACAATATCCGCTCCCGTTTCCTCAGCAATGGCAGGAAGCTCCGCAGGACTGATATTCTTATAAGCATAGTCAGCCGTATCTAATTTTCTGTAATAAGGGTAACGGAACACCGCATCCATCTCTTTTGCAATGTATGATGCGGCATAGCTGCCTTTATCATTGCTCTGTGGCAAAAAAAGCAGTACTGTCCGTGTATTATCAAAGTATCCCATTTTCCGGTTTACCGACTTGTCAGCGGCTTGTGCCATCATCCCCACTGCACATACCATAAAAAAACAAAATAAATATTTCATAAAAGTCTTCATGGCAAATCTCCTTATAGTACATGTTCAGAGCTTTATTTTTTCCAGTGTATCACAAGAGTTTCTCTTTCCGTACCCGTATCTTTTTATTTTCTGCTATAAGACTTTTCTATATTGTCCTTGCATGATATAATGATAAAAAACTTTTATATGTCCCCTGCTAATCTGTAGAGTCTTGTTTTCAGAGGTGTTTGCATGAATAATACGGACTGGAAAATCCTGATCTATCTCCGTGAGGAGCGAAGTATCAATAAAGTTGCCAAACGGCTGTTTATGACTCAGCCGTCATTAACATACCGCCTGAGTCAAATGGAAAAGGAAATCGGTTGTCCGCTTTTTATCCGCACCAATAAAGGAGTGCACTTCACCGATGCGGGAGCACGGCTCTTTTCCTTTGCGGAAAAAGAACTCCAGCAGTACCAGGACATGAAGAATTATGTCACCCACGAACCAAACTCTATTTCCGGTGTCCTCCGTATCGGGGCATCCCAATCTTTTTCCCAGTCCCACGGTCCTGCGCTTCTGAAAGGATTCGTTGATGAGTATAGTGATATTGAAATATCGCTGACTACAGATACAAGCGATCGTTTAGTAAAGCTGGTCAAAAAAGAAGACATCCATCTTGCTATCGTCCGCGGCAACCAGGAATGGCCCGAATCCGATATTCTTCTGGAAGATGCCCCGCTGTACCTGATTTCAGCCAAGCCTATTGATTTCAGTACATTGGCACAGCAGCCTTCCATACGCTACCGCAGCGATCCGTCTTTGGATGAACTGCGTACCCGCTGGTGGCGCCAGAACTTCACAAAGTCCCCCCACTTCTCACTGACTGTAAGCGACTGCAATACCTGCGTGGAAATCGTCAACCACGGTCTTGGCCACTCACTGATTCCGGCAGACATGCTTCCCAAGTGCAAACCGAATGTAGACCGACAGATGATTTACAACAGCCAGAAGCAGCCTATATATCGTCCGAGCCACCTCATATTCAAAGAAGCCATGCTCCAGTCTACACCCGTACGGATTTTTGTTGATTATGTAAAAAAATATTTTAAGATTAAAGATAACTGAATGAAACAGTTAATGATTTAAAAGGGTCATATTCTGATACTTATGAATCATTTTTGTCCGCTGAAAAAAGCAGTAAACCAATTTTGATTTACTGCTTTTGAATTTCTATGTTGTAGGTTCTTATTTAATTGTTTGATTTTAACAACCTGGAATTTGTTGCTATTTCTTCTTTACAATGATGGCGGGAATGATAAAATATAAAGCATTTGTCATCATCCATGCAGAAAAAGGGGTCAAAATTATTTTTTATCTTTATTTATAATATTTTTGACACCGTCAATTGTTCCTTCTATAGCATCTTTAACATCTTCAGCAACTTCTTTAACTTTTGTAGCCGCTTTCTCCGCAGCCCCTTCTTTTTCTATTTTTTTATCACCGGTTAATTTACCTACACCTTCTTTTGCCGCACCTTTAGCCTGGTCGATTTTTTCTTCTATTGACATGATCATGACTCCTTTTATTTAATTATTCTTTTTTCCCAAAGAAAAATGAAACAACAGCAATAACAATTACTGCACCTAAGATAGAAGGAACTAATGCCATTCCCGCTAAAGTTGGCCCCCATGTACCAAACAGTGCTTGACCTACCGATGAACCTAATAAACCTGCAATGATATTAGCAATTATACCCATTGCTCCACCCTTTTTAGTAATCGCTCCCGCAATAAAGCCTATAAATCCTCCAACAATAATTGACCAAATCATAATCTCACTCCTTTACATATTATTCATATATTTATCTTTAAACTCTTAAGTCAAGCAGTTTTTATAAACATTAATATATTTGGTTTATTCTCTTTATAACCATTATCCCTACAACTTCTAATCTACCTCACCAAATACCTGTTAGTATTGTACTATTTTTAATATATTTTTTCCACTGTATATCACTCTTAATCAGTTGATATTATGCGGCCCAGTCCGCACTTTCATACCCTTATGTCTCGTTGGTTTTCTGATTATAAAGAACGAAGAACTCTCCTGAATCAGGCGAAAAAAGAATTTTACTAAAATGAAAAATCGTATCCTCACTAAAGAATAACAAAAGGATACGATTTTAAATGAAATATGTGTTTGTATTTTTAAACTTTTGTGGATTGTCTCAGCACATGGTCTTCCGTTTCAAAAAGCGCCTTTGCAAATTCAAGAGCATTGAAACGTTGGAGATCATCTTCTCTTTCACCAAGACCAATCCACCGGATTGGCACATGGAGTTCTTCATGAATGGAAAGGACAACACCGCCTTTTGCCGTTCCGTCTAATTTTGTCAGCACTACGCCGGTCAGGGGAACGATTTCTCCAAAATTCTGCGCCTGGCTGACCGCGTTTTGTCCGGTCGTAGCATCTAATACGAGAATAGTCTGGTGAGGCGCGTCGGGAATCACTTTTTTTACGACACGGCTGATTTTCGCCAATTCTTCCATAAGGTTTACTTTCGTTTGCAGCCGTCCCGCCGTATCAATCAGCACCACATCGGAACCGCGCGCCTTAGCCGCTGATACAGCATCAAACGCCACCGCTGCAGGATCTGCTCCCTCTGCATGCTTCACAATATCTGCTCCTGTCCGTTTCGCCCAAATAGAGAGCTGTTCGGAAGCAGCAGCTCTAAATGTATCTGCCGCCGCCAAAAGAACTTTCTTCCCTTCTTTACGGAATTGGGCCGAAAGTTTCCCGATGGTCGTCGTCTTACCCACCCCATTGACTCCCACTACAAGGTATACTTCCGGATGATGGGAAATATCTTCCTTTCCATCTTCCGTCAGCATATTCACCACCGTTTTTTCCATAAACGGCATCACTTCATTCGTACTGCTGATCATACCTTCCGTCACACCGCGCCGAATCTGCCGCATCAGATAATCGGTGGTGCGCACGCCAAGATCGCCGGAGAGAAGAACCATCTCCAGATCTTCCAAAAAGTCATCATCAATTTTTGCATAACCGATAACAACCGTTTCGATATTTTTGATCAGACTTTCTTTGGTCTTTTTTAGTCCATTTCTTACCTTATCAAGAAACCCCATCTTGTTCCTCCTTTATATAATCTCCCACACGGACCGTCACAAGAGAGGAAACCCCCTTCTCCGCCATAGTCACCCCTTGAAGGGTATCAGCAAATTCCATCGTTTTCTTTCTGTGAGAAATAATGACAAACTGTGTCTTCCTTTTATAATCCGCGATCATACGGCTGTATCTTTCCACGTTGGCATCATCAAGTGCCGCATCAATTTCATCAACGAAACAAAACGGTGCGGGACGGTAAGCCATAAAAGAAATAAGCAGCGCAATAACGGTAAGCGCCCGTTCACCACCGGACATGAGCGTCAAAGGCTGGCGCTTCTTTCCCGGAAGCTGGAGATACATTTCTACGCCACCCTCCAGCGGATGCGCTTCATCGGTCAACTCCAAACGGGCTTTGCCGCCGGAAAACATAATCTGCATAATGCGGGCAAATTCCACATTGATCATTTTAAAGGCATCAGCAAACCGTTCAGACATCGTTTTATCAATATCGTGAATCACTGTTTCCAATCCGCTCTTTGCTTTTTTCAGGTCTTCAATCTGCGTTTCATAGAAAGCGCGGCGGCGGAGGTGGAGTTCATACTCTTCCTCCCCATTAGGATTCACCGCGCCGAGTTTGCTGATGCGTTCTTCCAGATCCGCCTGTTTTTCTTTCATTTCCGCCATAGATCCCTGAATACGCATACTTTCTGCCATCTCTACAGTCAGTTCCTGTTCACGCAGTCTTTCTTTCTCTTCTGCTTCCTGCGCCTTAAAACTGTCGATACGTGCCTGACGGTCCGCCATATCTTTACGGACAGCTGAAGATTTCTCCTGCGCGTTCCTCCAGGCATCATCCTGCTGTTTTCGCTCCGCAGAGAAAGTATCAGAAATGTTTTGCATATTCTCCAGACGTCCTTTTACTTCATTCCATTCTTTTTCCGCCAAATTAAATTTCTCTTCAATATCTCTTAATTCCGACGCAAGCCTTTCTTTCTGCTCCCTGTTTTCCAATATGTCACGGGAAAGTTTTTCCCTGTCCTTCCTTTGTTCCAAAGCAGCATTTTCTCTTTCTTGCTTCCCCCTCTTCCCAAAATTCACCGCTTCTTCCGCTTTTGTCACATCAATGCGGATTTCCATGAGGCGGGCATCCAAATCTGCCACAGCTTTTTTCAGTGAGGCACTTTTTTCATCAGCTTCCATCACAGGGATATCACCAAACCCAGCCAGCCGCTCTTCCAATAATGCTAAATTTTCCGTAATGGCAGCCAACCCCTCTTCTGCCGTCCGGAGATCAGCCTGATTTTTCTCTTCTGCATTTTTCTCCGTTGAAAGAATACGGGACAAACCGCCTTTCTTCCCTGATATTTCCGCCAAACCGATTTTTAAAGACTGATAATCTTCCCGTTCTTTTGTTACTTTTTCGGATAATTCCGCACAGAAATCATCATGAATACTTTTTTCCTTTTTCAAATCGGCAAGCAGCTTTTCCGTTTCTTTTTCTTCTTTCAGAAGATCATTAATCTCCTTCTTTCTTCCAAAAAAAGTATTCTCTTGCTTCCGCATGGAACCGCCTGTAAGAGATCCGCCGGGATTAACCAGCTGTCCATCCAGTGTCACTAAACGCAGGCGATAATTATATTTTGCAGAAACTGTACGGGCGACATCCAGATTCTCGGCAATCAGCGTCTTCCCCAAAATAGAATCTATTAAACTGCCATACTCCTCATCACAGAAAAACAGCTCTGACGCTATACCGTGGATTCCTTTCTCACTGCACGCTTTTCTTTCATTTCCGTCATTTCCGCGGGGACGCATGGATTCTAAAGGATAGAATGTCGTCCGTCCCAAATTATTTTTCTTGAGCCAGGTAATGACATCTCCGGCTGAACGGGACGTATCTGTCACGATATAAGAAACAGAACCGCCAAGGGCCACCTCAGCTGCCGCCGTGTACTTCGGAGGAACCCGTATCAGTTCGCCCACGGCGCCAAGGATATGCTGTCCAAAAAGAGACCGGCTTTCCAAGATCGTCTTTGTCGTATGAGAAAAACTAGCATACTCCCGATCCGCCCGTTCCAGATATTCACGACGGGAAATAATTTTCATCAATCGGGCATGGAAATCATTGATTCGGTTCATTTGTCGGAACTGTTTATCCTGCGCTTCTTTTAAACGAATGCCGTCGTTTTTGCCGTTTTCTTCCAGCACTGTCATCTTTTCCCGCACAGATGCTTCTTCAGCCGTCAGATTCTCTACCTGGATTTCCGTCATCTTTCTCTTTTCTGACAATTCCAATCCGGCCGCTTTAAACTTTTCTTTCTCTTCTGTAAGACGAACTTTCTCACGGTTCCCCTGTTCTATTTCCCGTTCCAGGCTTTCCTTTTCCGCCAGCCTTCGGCGGTTGACTGCCAGTGCATCCTGATAAGCCGTTTCCGCTGTTAGAAGCTCGCTTTCTGCAATGCGACGCTTTTCTTCTTCCGCTTTAAGCAATGTTTGTTTCTCCAGAAGGAGAGACTCCGCCTCCGCCAGTTCCTCCAGCATTTCCCGCATTTCTTCTTTCAATTCATTTTCCGCTTCGGTCTGGTCTTCTTCATCTTCTTTTAAACGGACTGACTCCTCCTCCGCATGACGAAGTGCTTCTTCCTTGACGCGGTAATCTCCGCGGAGCGTCTCCATCAATCGCTGCTTTTCTGCAGAGTCGGCGCCGGCCTTACGCAGATTTTCCTGCTGTTCCAGTTCCTCTTTTTCCAGTTTTGCCTTCGCTTCCGCATAACGGGCAAGTTCCGTCTGCCACTTTACATCCTGATCTGCAAGAGAATTATACTCGTTTTCATACCGGGCGATCATCCGCCCCACCGATGTCAGCCGGAGAAGTGACATTGTCGCTTCCACTGCACGTCTGTCTTTGGAGAGAGCCTTATAAATTTTAGATTTCTCCGCAGCCTCTTTCATCGGGCCCAGCTGCTCATCAAGAAGTGCCACTAAGTCACGGACACGCTCCATATTCTCTGCCGTTTTTTCCAGTTTCCGAAGCCCCTCGTTTTTTCTCATGCGGAATAAACTGATCCCCGCCACTTCTTCAAAAATGAGACGCCTGTCTTCCGGACGGGACGTCAGAACCTGATCCACCCGGTTTTGCCCGATGATGGCCATCGATCCTTTTCCAAGACCGGTATCCGCCAGAAGCTCCTGTATATCCTTCAGACGGCAGCTCCGTTTATTGATATAAAAATCACTTTCTCCATTTCGGAGGACGCGGCGGGTAATGGACACCTCCGCCGTATCAAAAGAAAATTCATGGGCGCTGTTATCCAATACCATGGTGACTTCCGCTGCATTTTTCGGATTTCTTCCTTCTGCCCCGGAGAAAATGATATCTTCCGTTTTCTGCCCGCGGAGATTGTGGACATTCTGTTCACCCAAAACCCAGCGGACAGCATCGGAAATATTACTTTTCCCGCAGCCGTTCGGTCCCACGATAACCGTCATACCGTCAGCAAACTCAATTGTTGTTTTATCGGCAAAGGACTTGAACCCCTGCAAAATCAACCGGAGTAATTTCATCAATCCTGCTCCTTGACCAGTTTTATATTTTTATTATTATACTGGAAATACCTGTTTTTTACCACAAAGCTTAAGTCTTATCCCTCTCGGAAATATCCGTCGCAAAATAAAACCCCCGCCTGAGTACGGAGATTCAACTATGTCTACAATGCTGTTCCCTTTCGCGGCCGATAAAAGGATTCCATAGAGTGCCCTTCAAGCTGCAAGAGAGCGATTTTTCTTTCAATTCCTCCTGCATATCCCGTCAAATTCCCATCAGCGCCTACGACCCGATGGCACGGCACAATAATGGAAACAGGATTATGCCCTACTGCGCCGCCGACTGCCTGCGCCGACATATGTTCTCTTCCCCTGCTCCTCGCGATTTCTTCCGCGATCTTACCATAAGTTTCCGTCTGTCCATAAGGAATATTTAAAAGAATTGCCCAAACCACTTTTTGAAATTCTGTCCCCTGTAAGTGGAGCGGAAGCTTTTTCTCCGGACACCGTCCCATAAAATACGTATCCAGCCATTTTTCCGCTTTCTTCAGAATAACAGATTCCTTTTCTTCATACTCCGCTTCCAGCGTATTTCCAAAATACTTTTCTCTGTCAAACCAGAGACCGGTTAAACCTTTTTCATCAGCTGCCAGCGTGATTGCCCCTAAAGGTGATTCATAATGTGAAATATACTGCATGCTGCTCTGCCCCTTTATTTGGAAATCCAAAGACTGCCTTTCATCATAAACCGCCATGGGAAATTTTTCCCATACCGGGCATAATCAATATTAATCCGCTTGGACCGTTCCACCCGCACCTTTTCCTTCCCATCCTCTATATATACGCTTCCATGCACCAGATCGGCCCCATAAAAGGATTTATCAATCCCCATTGCCATTGTAAGACGACCGGGGCCTGCGGTAAGCAGCCTTCCTCTTGCTTTTCCCCGACGTTTTTCCATCAGCTCTTTCCCTTCCAACGGTTCCAACGCACGGAGAAGGACGGCATATCCATCCCCTTCATGGCCGCAGACCACGTTCATGCACCAGTACATCCCATAAATCATATATACATAAATATGCCCGCCTTCTCCAAAAATAGCTTGTGTCCTTGGCGTAAGCCCCTTGTAGGAATGGGCGCCGTCATCCGGTTTTCCCCGGTAGAATCCTCCATACGCTTCACATTCGGTAATTCTTCCTGCCGTAATTCCTTCTTTCGACTCATGCACCAGAACTGCACCAATCAGATGCTTAGCAGTCTCTACCGCTGAACCTGTATAATCTTCCCGACTCCATTTCATTCTAATCTGCCACCATAAAAAACAAAAGGAACATGATCCTTTAATTCACTGATATCGTACTTACCTGCATTCCCATTTCAAGCTTGTCAGTCGGATCTGTGACTACACGCTCCCCCTCCTGAAGACCATCCAAAAGGAATGCCTTTTCATCCTCCACATAAGCCACATTGACTGTTTTCAAGTCCACAAGAAAATCATCCCTTATAACAGCCACCGTATTTTCACCGATAATCGCAGACCGGGGAATCACGATATACGGCACCGGTTCCGTGCTTTGCAAACGAACGGTATAAGGCTCACCGATTTTAATTTCTCCATCCGGGTTATCTGTCTGCACTTTGTAAGAAGTATATCTTTCCCCATTTTCATTTGGCTGCTTTTTTAGTTCTCCATACCACGATTTATCTGCAGAAGAGAAGAAGACGGTAAGTGTTTTTTCCTCTTTCATTTTCTCCATCGCGGAATCCAGTTCAGATGGAAGACTTATCTCCGCGATAACCGGCGTATTTTGGCGGATAAGCAAAGCCGGCCGCCCGGCTGCCGCTATCTTCGTATCACCAAGATATACCTGAGAAACGGTACCACTGATAGGCGCGCGTACCGTACAGGCCGCAATAGCCCGCTCTACAGAAGCAAGTGCTTCCGCCAATCCCGGGTTTGCCGAGCTGTTCGAAACCTCTTGGGGAACACTTTTTCTTCCCTGTATTTTATCATATTCCGCACGGGTAATGATTCCCTGCCGCAAAAGCGATGCTTCTATACTATTATCATCCACGGGAGCAGCCGCGCCGTACACCATAGATGAAGAAGCAGAAATTTGTGCCTGCAGTACGGAGGCCTGTGATTCATACTGGGACGAATCAATTTGGAAGAGTACCTCCCCTGCTTCTACCGTTTGTCCTACTTCCGGCAAACCGGAAATAAGACTCCCTGAAACAGATGGAATGACAGGCGCCATATGAAGCGCTTCAGGCACCGCCTTTGTTTCCATTGCAAAAGGAACTTTCTCTATTTTTACCGTCATTACATGGACAGACGGTTTTCCACAGCCTCCCGCAAGCAGCGCCCCGATAACACAAGCGGCTGCCATTACATATTTCCAGTTCATATTACGCCTTATGCTTTCATTATTTTAAAATATCCTGCGCCAGTATACCTGCCAGCACTTCCAGTTCCCTGTCTTCCTTTGCGCCGACAGCAGATGCTATATTTACCGCATCGCCAAGAATTGTACAGTTCTTCCAGCCGACGGCTGTTTCAGTTATCTTCTTCACACTTATATCAGGCACCCAACTGCTGTTGCCGATAACCGACACTGTCCGGTTTTGCAGCCCCATCACGCTGCATTCATGAAGGAAATTCTGCATCATCGGATGAAGATCCATATTTAATGTCGGCGCTGCCAAAACGAGATGGCTCCGCCTCATTGCTTCTGCCCATGCGTAACTGACAGGTATCGTGCAAAGATCAATTAACTTCAAATGGCGGATTCCCTTTTGCCCCAGGAAGAACGCGAGGCGCTGTGCAGCAAATGCCGTATTCCCATAAGCCGATGCAAAACAAACCGCTGCGGAACGATACTCCGGCATCCACGATGCTAACTGACGGTATAAATTCATTATACGGGAAATATCGGCTTCTGTCCGATGCACAGGGCCATGAAGAGGACAAACCATGGATACATCAAGGTTTTCTGTCTTTTGAAGAGTCCTCAGTACCTGTGCGCCATATTTAGCAATAATACTCATATAGTAACGCCGCGCTTCTTCAAGATACTCTTCTTCATAATCTGTATCATCGGAAAAAACACTTCCGTGGAGCACGCCGAAAGTACCAAACGCATCAGCAGAGAAAAGAATCTTTTCCGTTTCCTCATAGGTAAAAGTTACCTCCGGCCAATGAACCATCGGCGCCGGAATAAATCTCATCTTATGGTGCCCCAGGTCGATCACCAATTTTTCGTTTGTCCTGATGTATCTTTCCGCCATGGGTTCATGAAAATACTGCTCAAACATTTTCAGCGCTGCCGGCGTCGCGCAAATCTTTGCTTCCGGATACCGCTTTGCCAGTTCCAGCAAAGAACCGGAATGATCAGGCTCCATGTGATTTACGATGATATAATCCAGCGGGCGGTCATGAAGTAATTCTTTCACATTCCCCAGGAATAAATCACGCGCTGCATTATCTACCGCATCAAGAATACAGGTCTTTTCATCATCAATAAAATATGAATTATACGAAATTCCCCGTTTCAAAGGAATATAATTATCAAAACGAGGTGTAATAAAATCATTGCTCCCGATCCAATAGACGGACTTTGTTACTTTTTGCTCATTATGCATTTTATTCTCCTTATTTTCTGCATTCATAAAAATAGTATATCACACAAAATTGATTTTCTCCCCGTCCCAGACAGAGCTTGATGCGCACTGATTTCTATATGAAAATACTTCTTTTTTCTCCTGCATCTGTCATATAATAAGTGACAATCACAAAATCATACCGGAGGTCTTATGAAATATTCTCTTCTTCTTTCCCTTCTGTCTTTAATCGCCTGGAAATACGACTGCCTTTTCCCCGCAGGACTTCTCGGCCTTTTGGCGGGATTTCTTTTCTCTTTACTTTTCCGCCGGAAAATCCAGATTCTTGCTATAGGATATATCTCCGCAGGTATCCTGACAGTCATATTATTTCCTATAGAATTCTCTTTTGCCGCCATAGCCCGTATCGGTATCGCCTGGGCGGCGGCCATCACAGCACTTATGACGTTTCTTATTCTCTTTAGCCTTATTATTAAAACCAAGGAGAAACTGCAATAACTTTTAAATAACAGCCAATCGAAAACAGGACCCTCAAGGAGTCCTGTCTTTTATTTATAATCACTTCATTTTAAACTTGTAGATTCCTGCCATCATAAGTACCAGCAGAATGATACCGGAAAACGTTCCCAAGAGACCTTCTCCCGTTACGCCGGCCACAATATAACCGGCTACGCAGCAGGAGGAAACACAAAGTACATAGGGAATCTGTGTAGACACATGGTCGATATGATTGCACTGTGCTCCGGCAGAAGCAAGAATTGTAGTATCGGAAATCGGAGATACATGGTCTCCGCCGACAGCCCCTGCTAAAACAGCGGCAACCGTTATCGTTGCCAGATTCATATCTGTTCCCGTGATTGCAAGAACAATAGGAATCAAGATACCAAACGTTCCCCAGGAAGTACCCGTTGCAAAAGCGAGACCAAGCGCCACGAGGAAGAACATCGCGGGGAGCATGATCGCCACAGTTTGATTACCGCTGACAACACCGCCTACATACCCGCCGATATTCAGGTAATCTTCACCGCAAACACCGGAAAGAGTCCACGCGAGACAAAGAATAAAGATTGCGGAAGCCATCTGCTTAAATCCATCAACAAAACAGGAACAGAATGTTGTAAAATCAAGAATTTTTCTGGGTACATAAAGGATAAGAGTAAAAACAAGAGCCATGAAGGAACCCATCACAAGACCTTTCGCTGAACTACATTCAGCAAAAGCATCAATAATACTCTTCCCCTCCAAAATACCGCCGGTATAAAGCATACCGAAAACACAGCTTCCAATGAGTACAAGCAGCGGAAGCACAAGATCCATAATTCGTCCATTTCCTACAGGAGCTGTAGATTCATCATCTGCATATTCCGCAGGAATCACCAGCGTACTTCCGCTTTCCTTTTCAAAAGCCGCCATGCGGGAAAAATCTTTATTCAGAAAAATGATAAAAAGCATAAAAATAATGGTAAGCCACGCATACAAGTTCAGCGGAATCGTATGCAGAAATAAAGAGAACCCGTCAATTCCGCTGTTTTCAGGAAGAGAAGACGATACAGCTGCTGCCCAGCTGGAAACCGGAGCAATAATGCAGATCGGAGCCGCCGTAGCATCAATGATATACGCCAGTTTTGCACGGGTGATTTTAAACTTATCTGTAACAGGTCTCATAACCGTACCGACCGTAAGACAGTTGAAATAATCATCAATAAAAATTAAAAGCCCCAGGAAAAAAGTAACCAGCAGTGCGGATCGTTTCCCATTAATCTTCCTCGCTGCATAATTACCATACGCCTGAGAAGCTCCCGATTTCTGAATCGCTGAAACAATAATCCCCAAAAGAACCAGGAATACGAGAATATTCACATTCCCTCCAACCTTATTCGACATGATATCAAACATGGTGTCGATCGCCCCCAGGAAATTGAATCCCGTGAACATAAACGCTCCAATGAAGATACCGATTGCCAGTGACATATAAACTTCTTTGGTAACCAGCGCCAAAACAATCGTTATAACCGGTGGTACCAGTGACCAAGCTGTTTCTGCCATAACTCCAACCCCTTCCATTCTCCGCACGTATTTTTACGCACATGTTTTGATTATCCTTGATTATTCTACACAACTGTAACAATGTCAAGAATGAATTAGATATACGTCAGAAAATTTTTTCACATTCCTCTCCACTTTCTATAAAGCACCTATATTTACCTGTAATACTTTCCGGTTTATTTAAAAATGACCGATTGTTTCCTATCGGATTAATCAGCCATTTCTATACCATATATTATTTCCTTATAACGGACTTATGCATTTCCTGCCCGTCCGAAGTATAGCCTGTAACAACAAGAGCATCTTCTCCCGCTTCCATGACAAGGTAATTATCGGTTTCCGGCTGTGGTGCAAAATAGATGTCCAACGAATGTGCTTTCCACAGTCCCGGATAGCGCACATCCCCGGCCACCCCGGTAATGATATAGTAAGGTCCTGTTTCCGCACGCCTGAAGTCATAAATGCGTCCGCGATCCCTATACGTATGCAGATGGGCAGACAAAACCAGATCCACATGGTTTGCATCAAAGACAGGCATAAATTCCTGTCCTTCCGGAGAAAATCCCTCTTCTCTCCCTTCCCTTCCTGCAAAGGCATATTGCAGAGGATCCTTGTGCATCAAAACAACTTTCCACTTTTTACCGGTCCTTGCTAAATCATCAGCTGCCCATTTCTTTTCTCTTTCAAACAAATCAGGATACCATTCTTTTAATTCATTAAGCTGTGTATCCAGTACGGTAAAATGTACATCTCCCCAATCAAAAGAGTAGAAATGGTCTTTATAATCAGCATCTCCATTATTCGGCAAATGAAAATGAGCCAAATATCTGTCCGGTTTTGCCATTTTCCAATCAAGAGAATAATCTTCATGATTCCCCATCATCACCGCGCCAGGAATGGTATCCATAATCCCTTTCATAGAGCGCATCCATGCCTGCCACTGGTATTCATCCTGTCCATTATCTACCAAGTCACCCATACTGATGAAAAGCGCAGCATCTTTATTTAATTCATACGCTTTGGCCGCCAGCTTTGACCAGCCTGTATAATCCGCACTCTGGGAATCAGGATAAATCACCGCCTTAAAAGCGCCGCCGTCATCAGTCCTGAAATCCATCCAGCCGCTGACAGTATTTCCGGTACGTGTACGATACTCATATGCCGTACCTTTCTTCAAATCTGTCAATTCCGCTGTATATATATAACTGTCCGTTATGCCATTATTTCCTTTGAGAGCAGCACCTTTGGCAGAAACAGAAAAAATTCTGTCATTTCCTTTTTCACGATATTCCACAAACGCTTCCACCGATTTCAGCAACTGGAACATGATTGTGCGGTTGTGTTCATTATCTGCGGCTACCAGTTGGCGAACAGATATCGGATTTATCGTCTCCTTCAACGGGACAGCCGCCTGGGAAGTACCTTTATCCGTACTACCCGCGCAGCCTGCCAGAAAGAGCGTTACCGCAAATGCTGCTGCCATTATTTTTTTATATGCCATACTATCCTTTCATCTATTCCTTACATTTGTTTTTTTCCGCCCAGCGGATAATCTCATCCACCGGCCTCTGCGGCAGATTCCTTTTATACGGTACTGATAAAGAACTGCCTACCAGCGCGCCTTTATCTTCCAACAATCTTTTAAAATCATTTGCCGTCTTTCCCGGCTGCCCGCCGCTTGTAAAGAAAGGATATATCCGCTTCCCTTTCCATTCTGCTTTGCTGATGAAACTTTTTACAGCAGGCGTAAGCGTAAACCACCATACGGGAGATCCAACAAATATGACATCGTACTCTGCCGTTTCAGGCATTTCTGCCAATTCGGGAAGCGATTTTCTCAACTGTTCCAATCCCCCCTGCAGGACTGCCATACCGTAAGAAGGAGCATAACTCCTCTTTGTACGGATTTCACCGAGTTCTCCGCCCACCGCCTTATGAATCATTTCCGCAATCGCTTTTGTATGTCCCGTTTTTGAAAAATACACAGTAAGGATTTTCATAATTTTCTTCCCCTTTCTTTCAGAAAATATCTTTCACAGCTTCTTTTGCCCAGTTCCGGATCTGCACCTCTTTTGTAATTAAGATATCGCCGGAAAATTTTACATTCATTCCGGATTTGACACAGCCTCCCGAAAGATTAGTCGCAAAATCCTGCAGGGCATGCCCGGCCCATCCTTCATTAGTAACAAAGGGATAGATAATCTTTCCTCTTAAGTCATGGTTTTTCAGGAAACTTTTCATCGCCGGAGCGATACTGTACCACCACACCGGCGTTCCCAGAAAAATCATATGGCAGGCATCTATATCCACAGGGAACTCATTTAAGACCGGAAGGAATCCTTCATTCACTTCCCTACGCCCCTGTTCCACCATCGCTTCATAATTGGAAGGATATGTTTCTTTCGTCCGTATGGATGCCAATTCCCCGCCGACCGCATTTTGAATCAGTTCCGCTACGCGTCTTGTATGTGAGGTCATGGAATAATACGCAATGAGAATCTTATTTTTCAACTGCATACACCTCTTTCACCATTCCAAATGCCGCCCATGCTTTCGGCCATCCCGTATAGAAAGCCAACTGCGTGAGCTCATCGACTGCTTCTCTTTTAGTGATACCACGAATGCTTTCCTTTCTGCAAGTACCACCGGGAAAAACATCCCAACTATTTTTCGCTGGCTGTACAAATTCCCTGCGATGACATGATCCTCTTTCGCTATCCTACGTTTTTCCGCCCATTTCTGTCAGATAAGCCCAATACTTTTTTGGCAGGAACGAACGCTGTGCGGTAGGGTTATTTCTTTCCCGGATCGCCATATGACGGTAATAATCGCGCCACAACTGTCGAAAGCCCTCTTCATCTTGGCTATAGGCTATATCCGTTTTCAAACTTTCCACACGAACAATCGTAACCCGCTTCCCATCATAATAAGCAGCCACATGCCGGCCCACATCATGAATTGCCCATTCTTCACAGGAAAGCCGTTTTTGAAAATGACGGACAATGAGGGGCAGCACATAATGCGTCGGATGAATGGGCGCATAAAGCATTCCCTCCGCCAATTCGCTGAACCTTACGATCCCCTTGAATTTTTCCGCTTCGTTCCCCGCCATTTGGGAACGCCTGAGAATTTCCCACATCCAGACTTCCCCCTGATGGGTATAAATAGATTTCCCCCATTTGAATCCGCGGCGTACATAGTCAAAAAGATATTCCTCACTGTCGTCATCACATAAAAAAGCGCGGTACAACCATCGGAAGGCGGCCGTCCCGCAACTTTTAAGAAATGCATCCGCCACGGTTTCCGCATGATTTATATCCGTCGCCACTTCTGTTTCTTCCCCAAAAAGATCCCCACTTCCCCGCGATGCGCTGATAGATCCCAGCTGACCCGTGCCGTCATGGTAAATACGATATACCGCTGACAGGAATCCTGCAAATGTACCGTCATATACATATTTCATCTCATACCTGCCTGGAAAATAAACTCATCTGCATCATTTTTCTTCCCGCCCGCTTCGACAGGAGTGCCTTTCTTAAATTCCCCGTATCAGCATCTCCCATACCGTCATACTTTCCTCCGCAGGTCACAAAATGCTTCGCCCGCTTCCAGACCGCCCCTGCCCGTTTTACATCATCCGGTGATACAAATTGATTCCTCCGCAGCCTTACGATTCTCCGTGCGCTTATCACACCGATTCCCGGCACACGCAAAATCATTTCATAAGGGGCGCGGTTGATTTCCACAGGAAACAACTCCCGATGGCGCATAGCCCAGCAGGATTTAGGATCCAAATCCATATCAAAATCCGGTTCCTTTTCCGTCAGTATTTCTTCTGCAGAAAACCCATAATACCGAAGCAGCCAGTCCGCCTGATACAGTCGGTTCTCCCTCAGGAGCGGCGGCCTTGCAATGACCGGCAGATTTTTACCTGCCATTACAGGTACATAGGCCGAATAATAGACACGCTTCAACTTCGCTACACGATACAGCCCCTCCGTCAGACGAAGAATATCCCGGTCGCTCTCTCCGCTTGCTCCCACGATAAGCTGTGTCGTCTGCCCGGCTGGCACAAAGGCAGGTGCCCTTTTCGATCTCTCCTGTTTTTGCTCGGCAATTCGATCCCGAAAGAACTTCATGGGTGCCATGATCGCATCCCGTGATTTTTGTGGAGCTAAAAGCCTTAATGCCTTTTCCGATGGCAGTTCAATATTTACACTCACACGATCTACATAGCGCCCCAGTTCATTCAAAAGCTTGGAACCCGTACCGGGAATCCCTTTCATGTGGATGTATCCATTAAAATGCTCCCGCTCGCGAAGAATCCTTGCCGTTTTAATGAGCAGTTCTGTCGTATAATCGGGCGAGCGGATAATCCCGGAAGATAAGAACAGCCCCTCTATATAATTCCGCCGATAAAACTCTATAGTCAGCATCGCGATTTCTTCAGGCGAAAGAAACACCCTCAGTATGTCATGGCTCTTTCTGTTCACACAATACTCGCAGTCGTAAATACAGGCATTCGTCATCAGTATCTTCAAGAGAGAAATACACCGCCCATCTGCTGTCCAGGTATGACATATTCCGCTGTACTTAGCATTTCCCAAGCCGCCGGCCATATCTTTTCTTGATGACCCGCTGGAAGAACAGGACACGTCATACTTTGCCGCATCTGCCAGTATATTCAACTGCTCACCAATTTCCATGGAACCCCTCCCAAACAAATATTCTATTTCATTATACCATTAAATAGAATGTTTGTTCTGCTTATATTTATCGTTCTATATTTTATATATGTCGAAAAGGAATATCCGCTACCAAACTTCTATTTAGCCGATTTTAGCGGTCACTTTACACATCATCTTATTCCTTTTATTGAATTACATTCATTTCTTTTTAATTTTTACGGTTATTCTCCATACATATACTGTTTTTTTTTTCATGATACAGTATATAATAGAGAAGATTATTCTAATTATCCTAATTTATCATAGAATAAGGATATTTTTTCGAATCAAGGAGGAGTTCTTATGAAGAAAAAAATTTTAGCCGCACTGCTTATTGGAGCCTTATCATTAACAGGCTGCGGCACTGATAACACCCCCTCAAAAACCGCACAGAAAGATGAACTGACCATTACGGTAGGAAGAAATATGGTTGCAGGGAAATTTGATCCCACCATAGGTTACGGTGTATGGCATCCGGATATTTTCCACAGCCATATTCTTACAGTAGGCAAAGATAATAAGCTGGTCAATGATTTGGCAACAAAAGAAACCATCAGTGCCGACGGGCTGACTTACACTTACGAAATCAGAAAAGACGCTAAATTTACCGATGGTAAAACACTCACAGCAAAAGATATCGTATTCACTTTCAATAAAACAAAAGAAAGAGCTTCCGCTGCTGACCTCAGCATGCTTGATTCCGTAGAAGCAAAAGATGACTATACTGTTGTATTCCATCTGAAAAAGCCCTGGTCCACTTTCCCGTACAGCCTCACTGAAATCGGTATCGTCCCTGCCCATGCGTATACGGATACCTACGGTGATAAACCAATCGGCTCCGGCGCCTGGAAGGTACTTGATTTCAAAAAGGATCAGCAGCTTATCCTTGCTCCAAATGAATATTACTATGGCAAAAAATCTCCTTTTAAGAAAATTACCATTTTGAAAGTCGATGAGGATGCTGCTCTTGCTTCCGCCAAATCGGGACAGCTTGACCTGGTCTATGTAGATGCAGAGTCCTCCAAGACTAAAGTGGATCATATGACAGTACTCACAAAACCTACCATCGATAGCTTCTCCATTAATCTTCCCGTCATCCCGGAAACAACGGAAGATGGACAAATTGTCGGAAATAATGTCACCAGCGACATCGCCATCCGCCAGGCATTGAATATCGGCATTAACAGGCAAGCCATTATCGATAATGCATTAAGCGGCTGCGGGACACCGGCATTCAGCACCAGCCCGGAGGCTCCATGGAGCAGCAAATATACGTTCCAGGATAACCGTGTCGAGGAAGCGAAAAAGCTTCTGGAAGATGCCGGATGGAAAGATACCGATGGTGACGGCATCCGCGAAAAGAATGGCGTGAAAGCCGAATTTACCGTTACCGGACGAAGCAATGATCTTGCCCGTTACAATACAGTCGTAGCACTTGCAGAAAATGCAAAGCCTCTCGGTATCCATATCATAGCCAAGTCGGAAGCATGGGCGGAGGCCAGAAAAGCCCGGCATACCCCGACCTGCTGGTCTTTTGTTGATTTGAATCCGATTGATTTCTATCGTCAATTCCATTCTTCCCAGATTGGGAAACAGGTAATCAACAATCCGTCTTCTTACCGTAATACGGCGGTCGATGCCGAAATTGATGCAGCCATCGCTTCCAACAATAGGGAAGAATCTTATATGCACTGGATCAATGCACAAAATCTGACAGATAAGGATATCCCTTCTCTCCGTATTTCATTCCCCTCTCTCACCTACTTTGTCAAAGATGGCCTGCACATTCCTGAATATGGAAAAACCATCACCAGAGGACAGGGGATTTCCATCATTGAAAACATGAATGAATGGACTTGGGATAGCAAATAACTCCGCATATTTTTCAAAGAAAGGGATTATATAGTGAACATCCGATATATTATTACATCATTTGTCCGAATGATCTTCCTTTTGATTTCAATTACTATGATCAGCTTTTTTCTGATTACTTCTTCCCCTATGAACCCTGTTGATTCCTATTTGGGAGAAATCAGCATATCCGAAGAACAGAGAGCAAAAATTGAAGAAGAATGGGGACTCAATAAATCGCCTGTAGAGCAGTACATTACCTGGGGCACGCATTTTATCTCCGGTGATATGGGAGATTCCATCAGCTACCATGAGCCCGTCAGCAAAGTGCTGAAAGAACGTTTTCAGGCGTCTTTAATTCTCATGGGCACTGCGTGGATACTCTCAGGCATTCTTGGTTTTACACTTGGCGTTATTTCAGGTACTTACAAAGGCAGTATCCTAGACAATATCATCAAAACGGTCAGTCTTCTCTTTGCATCCACCCCCGTATTCTGGATCGGACTGGTAATGCTTGTCATTTTCGCGGTGGAGTTACAATGGTTCCCTCTGGGTCTTGCAGCACCGGCAGGAAAACTGTCTTCCCAAGTCACCGTCATGGAACGACTCCATCATCTTATACTCCCTGCTTTGACATTGAGCATCTCTGAAATTTCTTATATCTGCCTTCATACCAGGCAAAAGCTGATCGACATTATGGAAAGTGACTATGTTCTCTTTGCCAAAGCGCGCGGTGAATCTACAAAACAGATTATTATGCGCCATGGTCTCCGAAATATATGCCTTCCTGCTGTCACCCTGCAGTTTGCCTACATCAGTGAACTTTTTGGCGGATCTGTACTTGCAGAGCAGGTCTTCTCCTATCCCGGATTGGGAAATGCCGCCACCCACGCAGGACTGCACGGAGACGCGCCTATGCTTCTCGGTGTTGCTGTTTTCAGTGCGCTTTTTGTATTTGCAGGCAACATGATGGCAAATATTGCCTATGGTATTATTGACCCCCGCATCAGGGAAGGAGGTAATCTCGATGCCTGAAAAGGAAATATCTCTGGCCCCGCTTCCCTTTTTTAATCCTCGTCGTAAAGTTCTGCTTATCATTTTTTCCGGACTTTTCATTCTCATTGCCGTATGTCTGTGGGGATTTTTTATGAATCCTGAACTTTATGGACCAAATTACGCTGCTAAACGGCTTTCTCCCTCGCTCGTCCATTTATTCGGTACTGACCAATTAGGACGGGATATGTTCTATCGAACAATCAGCGGCCTTTCACTTAGTATTCAAATCGGACTTCTTTCTGCTGTATTGAGTTCTTTTATCGCTCTCGTACTGGGAAGCATGTCTGCTATTTACGGAGGAAAAGTAGATTATATCATTAACTACCTCGTCGATCTCTGTATGGGTGTCCCTCACCTGATTCTTCTTATTTTAATTTCCATCGCCTGCAACGGCGGCGCCATCGGCGTTATCACCGGTGTGGCTCTTACACATTGGCCGGCGCTGACCCGTGTAGTCAGAGCGGAAGTCATGCAGGTACGTTCCGCCAAGTACGTCCAACTTTCGAGGCACATGGGAAAAAGTTCATGGTATATCGCAGTCCGGCATATTATTCCCCATGTTTTTCCACAATATATAGTCGGCCTGATACTGCTGTTTCCCCATGCCATCCTTCATGAAGCGGGAATTACCTTCCTTGGTTACGGTCTTCCTCTGGATACGCCTGCGGTTGGAATTATCCTTTCAGAATCCATGAAATATCTTTCCGCCGGTATGTGGTGGCTCGCAGTATTCCCGGGTATTGCACTGCTCATTACCGTACAGCTGTTTGATATCATCGGCGATTATATGAAAATTTATATTGATCCCCACAGTGCGCGGAAATAGGAGGAATTATGACAGAACAAATGAATACGCTCCTTGACGTCCGCCATCTTTCCGTCAGCTTTGAAAGTTACGATGCCAAATTACAGAAAGTTATTTTTACTGCTGTAAAGGACATGAGCCTCACTTTAGAAAAAGGAAAAATTCTCGCTATCGTAGGTTCCAGCGGTTCCGGGAAAAGTCTCCTTGCCCATGCGGTCATGGGGATTCTCCCTGATAATGCAAAAACAGGCGGCACCTTCTATTACAAAGGAGAAAAACTTACAAAGAAGAAGATAGAAGAAATCCGCGGTAAGAAGATGGCTTTTATTCCTCAATCCATTTCTTTCCTTGATCCGCTCATGCCCGTAGGAGAACAGGTACAAGGCATTCAGGGCAAAGCAGTTCGGGAACTTCAGGAAAAACTCTTCAAACATTTTCACCTGAAAGAGGGTACCGACAAGCTTTACCCTTTCCAGCTCTCCGGAGGTATGGCAAGAAGAATTCTGCTTTCCACCGCTCTTGTGGGGAATTCTGAACTCATCATCGCTGACGAACCTACCCCCGGTCTTGATTTGGATACAGCGGTTAAAGCATTACAGGATTTTCGCAGTATCGCCAATGAAGGCCGAGGCATCATTCTCATCACCCACGATATCGACCTTGCGATCCATATCGCCGACTCTATCGCCATATTCCACGATGGACGCATCATTGAAACCGCCGACACAAGCACTTTCACAGGAGACGGCGAGGGACTGAAACACCCATACAGCAGAGCTCTTTTCGCCGCACTCCCCCAGAACGGTTTCCATCTGGATGTATGTCCCCGATGCGGAGCCTGCAGTGCGACATGGGAAGTTGATGAAGCAGGAATGAGGTGTAATTGTGAACATACTTGATGTAAAAAGCATCTGTTTCCGATATAACCGGGGCCCTTATGTACTGAAAAATATCAGTTTCTCCGTTAAAGAAGGGGAAATCATCGTACTCCTGGGTCCGAGCGGTTACGGAAAAAGTACTTTGGCACAGCTGATCTCGGGATTTCTGAAGCCAACAGAAGGTGAGATTCTTTTTGAAGGAAAACCATTGCCAAAATCAGGATTTTGTCCTGTCCAGCTTATTTACCAGCATCCTGAACAGGCAGTGAATCCCCGATGGAAAATGAAAGATATTCTTTATGAACCAGGCATACCGGAAGAAGACGTGCTAAAAGAAATAGGCATTCAGGAAAAATGGTATGACCGGTGGCCCAATGAACTGTCCGGCGGTGAGCTGCAACGTTTCTGCGTGGCGCGGGCTCTGCGAAAAAACACCAGACTTCTAATTTGTGATGAGATGACCACCATGCTTGACGCACTGAACCAGGCACACATATGGAACTATGTCCTGAAATATGCAAAGCAAAATAACATAACGCTCATTGCCATCACCCACAACAAATATCTGGCAGAAAAAATCGCAAATCGAATCATCAAACTGCCTGATCTGAATCATATAGATGTGGATACATCCGATATATGATATATAATTTAAAAATCCCCGATGCAATGAATCTTCGGGGATTTTTAATGCCGTTTTACATGGGACAAATCTGAACGAATAACGGCTCATATTTTTTGTGATTCAAAAAGATTGCAATACTCCGCTTTCTGCGTCTTTCCTACAAAATAAACGCTTGCTTCCCATCATATTTTATTTCTCCCGCTCTCCCAGGCGATACCCCACGCCTCGAATGGTCCGTATAGCGGCACCTTCACCTCCCAGTTTCTGCCGCAGACTCATGATATGCATATCAATAGTCCGGCTTTCCATTTCAAAAGGAATGTCCCACACTGCCTGCATAATCTGCTCCCTAGAAAGGACAATCCCTTTATTCAGGAGCAGGTAGCATAATAATTGAAATTCTTTCAGCGTGACCGCCACTTCTTTTTCATCCACTGTCACTACATGGCGATTTCGATCTGCACGGATGGTTCCAAAAGAAAGCAATTCCCCTTTCTGATCTGTTGATTTTCCACTTCTCCGCAGGACGGAACGGATCCGCGACAGCAGTTCCATGATGCCAAAAGGTTTTGTTACATAATCATCTGCACCGAGATCAAGCCCGCGAACCACATCAAATTCGCTACTTTTAGCTGTCATCATGATAATCGGTATATTTGCTTCCCGCTCTCTGATCTTTTTTAAAATGCTGAGTCCATCTTCACCGGGAAGCATGACATCAAGCAGTACCAAATCGGGTACTGCCTTTTTCATCCCTTTGTAGAAATCATCCGCACAGCCAAATCCTTCCATGCCATATCCCTGCCCCCGCAGCGCGTAGCCTACCAGATCGCGGATGCTTTCATCATCTTCCACACAGTAAATCAGCATATCATTCTCCCTGTTGCACCAATGTACCGCATAAACCGCTTTTCTTCCATTATACTACAGCATACTGCGCTGCCTTCCTAAAAGATATTTCACATATGTCCATTTTTTTCAAGAGCGGCTACTTCTCCTGCAGTAAGCCGCCGATACGTGCCTTCTTCCAATGTGGGATCAAGGACAATAGAACCTATACGAATCCGCTTTAAGTAGATGATCTCTTTTCCAAGTGCATGAAACATACGCTTAATCTGATGAAATTTCCCTTCCTGCACCACAACCCGAATTTCACTTACCCCGTTTTCCAATGCCGATTTCGGTGCCCGGCTGTTTGCCAAATCCATAAAATCACTTTCCAGAGCATTTTCACGATATCCGTCAATCATAAGTTTTGCAGGAAGTGCCGTAAATATTTCATCGACATAAATACCTTTCTCAAACTTTTCCCTGTCTGCCTCATCCACCCTGCCGTCAATGCGGGCATAATATTCTTTATCAATATGCTTTTTTGGAGAAAGCAGACGATGATGAAAACCGCCGTCATTTGTGACCAGAAGAAGTCCTACGGTATCTTTATCCAACCGTCCTACCGGAGACAGATCCTTGCGCCGCCTTTCTCCAAAAAAATCCAATACTGTTTTCTGATACCGGTCTTCCGTCGCCGTGATGACACCTGCCGGTTTATTCAGCATATAGTATTCATAACGAAAATAGGATACCGGTTCTCCTGCAAAAATAATCTCATCATTTTCATTGACCATAAAACCGGGATCCGTTATCTTTTCTCCGTTGACCTGTACTGCGCCCTTTCGTATGTCCCGTTTCAATTCCGTCCGCGTACCCATATTCATATCGGAAAGAAATTTGTCCAGCCGCATAACATCCTCCTCATCTGCATCTCTTCCGCCATTTCTATTATACAAGAACAAAAGAAATCAAATCATATTATGCCTGCATCCCACAGTAAAAACCCACCTTGTGAATAAGGTGAGTTTTTTCATGCTTATATGGCTGAATTCCTTTACTGCTTATCAGCATTTTCCACGGCTTTTCTGCTGTATTCATCTGTCCATTTTTTAAAATTGCCATTGTCTGTATTTTCTTTAATGACTTTATTGACGACAGCCACCACATCTTCATTTCCTTTTTTCACCGCCGCAGCAGAACTCTTCACTGCATTCGGGAATTCTACCTCAGAGAACATAAGATCATCATTGAATACAAGGTACTGTCCGCCGACAATCCCTTCCACCACAAGCCCATCCACTTTCCCCTGTTTCAATTCAAGCACTACTTCCGGCACATGAGCTAAAGAAACAATCTTCGCGTCTTTAATCTTTTCTTTGGCAAGAGCTTCCTGGGTTGTCGATTTTTGTACGCCGACGGTTTTCCCGAAAAGGTCTTCCAATTTTTTGTATCGGCTGCCATCTTCCTTACGAATGATAACTTTTTGCTCTGTCGGCAGGTAATCCGCGGAGAAATCCATGGACTTTTTACGTTCCTCTGTCGGATTGATGCCCGCAATGGCGATATCCACCTTTCCTCCGGTCAGCGAAGTGAGAAGCGCCTGGAAATTCATATCCTGCACTTCCAGTTTCACCCCTAATTCATCAGCTATTTTCTGCGCCAGCGCCATGTCAATACCGATAACTTTCTTTTCACCGACAGAGGTATCAATAAATTCATAAGGCGGATAACCGGAAGCAGTCCCTACCACAAGTTTCCCCTGCTTTTTGATCTTCTGCATCAGTGGACTTTCTTTCTGCACAGCCCCCTGGTCCGGTGCTTTATTCCCATCGCTGCAGCCTGAAACAGACAGCGCTGCGGCAGCTGCTATTCCCAAAATCACCGCTTTTATCATTTTCCTCGCATTCATTTTTTCCGCTCCCTTCCAACATACTGCATTGCTCTTTTTAGTAGTGTAAAGGTATATTAGCATAATTATTCATATATGTCAATAATTATGCATATAAAATTTAATTTTTTATTTCTCTGTAATTTGTAAGTATTATAAATCCCTCCTCTAAATGCATATTCTCTCATTCTACACATATAAAAAGACGCCCCCAAGGAGCGCCTTTCCATTTTTGTCATTTTGCTTTTTCAACAGCGATCTTGCTATACTCATCCACCCATTTTTCAAAATTTCCATTTTTCGTATTTTCATCAATCACATCATTAATCAATTTAACCAGGTCATCATTTCCTTTTTGCAGTGCGACAGCAGAAAGTTTCTTTGCATCAGGAAAAGTCACATCAGCCAGTACAAGATCCGGATTAAAAATCAGGTACTGCCGCGCAACAATCCCTTCTAAAACGATGCCGTTCAGCTTGCCGTGTTTTAATTCAAGCACCGCGTCGGGAACGCTTGTCAGCCCCACAGATTTTGCCCCTTCTACTTTCTGGGCGGCGGCTTCCTGGGTAGTGGACTTTTCAGCACCGATAACTGCTCCTTTTAAATCAGCTGCAGTTTTATATTTCGCAGCATCATCTTTTCTGATCAGCAGCTTTTGTTCCGTCGGCAGATAGGATTTGGAAAAAGCCATCGCCTTTTCCCTTTCCGCCGTCGGAAAGATACCACCCACCGCAATATCTACTTTATTTGCCGTCACGGAAGAAAGAAGCGCAGAAAACCCCATGTCCTGTACTTCCAATTTCACGCCTAACTTATCGGCAATCTGCTGTGCCAGTTCGATATCAAGTCCGATAACTTTCTTTTCACCACTCGCGGCGTCTACAAAAACATAGGGAGGGTAACCGGAAGAAGTTCCTACAACAATCTTACCTTTTTCCTTAATTTTCTGCATCAGGTTTCCCTGAGCTTGTGCATTCTGTGGTGCTGCCGTCCTGCTGCTGTCACCGCATCCGGAAATGGCAAGCGCGCATACGGCCGCTAATCCTAAAATCGCTGATCTAACTGCATGTTTCATTTAAATAACTCCTTCCCTGACTCAATTTTATGTATTATACACCGCTCTATCCGCCGTGAAAATACGGTATGACATCTTTCTTACCTTACCGACCGTATTTTCAGGCGTATTTCCAGAACACGCAGACAGGAAGAAACAAAGAATGTCATCACGAAGTAGTATACCGCGACAATGACAAGCGGAGGAAAAGGCTGGAAACTGATTCCCTGAATGGTCGCCGCCGTATACATGAGATCTGCCATGCCGATGACGGACACCTGGGAAGACTCCTTGACAAGGGTAACAAATTCATTACCGATCACCGGCAGGATATTTCTGATCGCCTGGGGAATAATAATCCGCACCATAGATTCCCATTTCGAAAATCCGAGAGACATGGCTGCTTCAAGCTGCCCTTTATGAATTGACTGGATACCGGAACGGACAATTTCACACTGGTATGCGCCGGAGTTTAATATCAGTGCCAGCACACCGGCTGACAGCCTTTCAAAATCCACCCCCCATATTTCAAAATTAGGGAACTGGATTCCAAGGAACGGAAGTCCAAAAAACACAAGGGAAATCTGTACAAGTACCGGAGTGCCGCGGATGACCTCTACATATACCGCAGCAACAGCCTGCAATATTTTAACACCGGAAATCTTCATAAAGGCCAGAATCACCCCCAGAAAAAGTCCGAAGAAACATGACAGAAATGAAATAATGATCGTTATCTTCGCGCCTGCCATAAAAATATCATTATATTTGACAGCGGTTTCAAGCACTATATCCATAATACAATCTCCTTAAATATCCGTATGAAGCAAACGCTTTAGGAAAATCTGTGTCCTTTCTTCCCGCGGACGGCTAAATATTTCCTCAGGACTTCCTTCTTCTACAATATACCCTTTATCCATAAATACCACACGGCTGGAAACAGAGCGGGCAAACTGCATTTCATGGGTCACCACCGCCATGGTCATACCTTCAAGAGCCACTTCTTTCATAACGGTGAGAACATCACCGACGAGTTCAGGATCAAGAGCGGAAGTTGGCTCATCAAACAGGAGCATCTTCGGTTTCATCGCAAGCGCTCTGGCAATAGCCACACGCTGCTGCTGTCCGCCGGAAAGCTCCCCCGGATAATGGTTTGCCCGATCCGCCATGCCCACGCGGGAAAGCAGCTCCATAGCTTCTTCTTTCGCCCGTTTCTTATCCAGCTTGTTGATATGGACAGGCGCATACATGACATTTTCCACAGCACTGAACATGGGAAACAAGTTGAATGACTGGAATACCATACCCACATCACGGCGGAGCATTTTCACATCAGTCTTTCCGTCAATCAGCCTGCCGTCAAACCACAATTCGCCTCCCGTCGGTTTTTCCAAAAGATTCAGGCAGCGGAGAAAAGTACTCTTCCCGGAACCTGACGGACCGATAATCGTCAGCACCTCTCCATTTCCAATCTGAATATTAATGTCTTTCAGAACTTCTACTTTCCCGAAGGATTTCTCTAAATGCTTGACTTCATAAATCACATGTGTACCCGCTGCATCAATCATCGTACCACCTCAATTATTAATATACAGGATAATAGCATAATTATACAACTATGTCAATAAATCTTCATTATGTAATCTGCCGCAAGAAACAAAAAACCATACTTGCACATTCCCGTAAGTATGGTCTTATGAATAAATTCTATCTTATAAATCAAATTCCCGTTCCCAGATTTCCTTGTACATAAGGAGGCGGCGGGATGTTTCTTCTTCATCTTTCCCCTTCAACGAACAGTAGACCTTTATCTTGGGTTCCGTTCCCGATGGGCGGACCGCTATCCATGAATGATCCTTCAAGATGAATTTCAATACATTTTCAGCAGGCAGTCCGTCAATACCTTTTGCATAATCCCGTATCTCCCCGATGTCCGGTAAAATCTCCTGCACGTCCTTTACCCGGAGAGCTGCCATGATATCTGCGATTTTTGCAAGACCTTTTTTACCGGCAAGTGTATAAGATGAAAGTTTATCAAGGCAGTATCCATATTCTTTCGACAGTTCCGCCAGCACATCAATCAGAGTTTTTCCCTGCTTCTTAAAATAATCTGCCATCTCGCAAATCAGAAGGGCTGTCACAACGGCGTCTTTATCCCGGGCATGGGTACCTGCCAGATAACCGTAACTCTCTTCATAGCCAAAGATAAATTCATGGCTTCCATCTTTCTCATACTGTGACATTTTCTCACCGATATACTTGAATCCGGTAAGAGTTTCTTCCACCTGCACACCATACTTCCCTGCAATATCCCTGCCAATGCCGCCGGTAACAATTGTTGTTATAATGGTGGACTTACCTGTCAGTTCTTTTCCCTTCATCATCAGCAGATAGTTCACCAAGAGTGCCCCCATTCTGCTTCCTGAAATAAGAAGATACTTGCCGTTATGGAGGACGGCCGCACCTATCCGATCGCTGTCGGGATCTGTTCCGATAACGATGTCTGCTCCGATTTCTCCTGCCAGCTTTATCCCCAACTGCAAAGCATCCTGATTCTCCGGATTCGGCGCGCTTACAGTCGGAAAGTTCCCATCAGGCTTTTCCTGGCTTTCTACGATATGGACATCAGTAAAACCGCCGCGTTTCAATATTTTCCGCACAGGAATATTCCCTGAGCCATGAATAGGCGTGTACACGATTTTAAGATTTCCCACATTCCCCTTCAATGTGGACTGTTTATATATTTCTTCAATAAAAAGATCTACCGTATCCTGCCCCAGACGGGTAAGCAGCTCTTTACTGCCGGTACATGGAATATGGGCAAGATCAGAAATATTTTCTACATAACGCGAAAGCACATTGGCATCACGAGGCACCAGCTGCCCCCCATCCGGCCCGTAAACTTTGTATCCGTTATATTCCTTCGGATTATGACTGGCAGTAATGACGATCCCGCCTGCCGCACGAAAATGCCTGACTGAAAAAGAAAGAACAGGGATTGGTTCCGGCTCTGTGAAAAATTTTACCGGAATTCCTGCTGCGCAAAGAACATGAGCCGCTTCCGCAGCAAAATCAGCGGAGTTATTTCTGGAGTCATAAGCGATAATCACCCCGTCTTGACACCGTTTCCCATAAGTATCCTGCAGGTAATCCGCAAATCCTTTTGTCGCTTTCCGTACATTGTACCTATTCATGCGGTTTGATCCGGCACCCATAATACCCCGGAGCCCTGCCGTACCGAATTCCAGATCCCTGTAAAAGCGATCTTCAATTTCCTTTTCATCTTTCAGCAAAAGCAGCTCTTTCTTCTCTACATCATCACACCAGCTGAGCCAGTCCCTGTAAGCATCTTTATACCCCATCACAGGCTTTCCTTCTGTTTTTCCCCGCCATATCCGTAAGGATGTGACAGATGCCATTTCCATGCTGCGGCAATAATCTCTTCTGTACTGCTTCTTGTCGGATTCCATCCCAATGCCTTTTTGCACTTGGCAGATGATGCAATTAAGACTGCCGGATCTCCGCTGCGCCGCCCTTCTTCGACCACCTTGAAATTCACACCTGTCACTTTCTTTGCGACCTCAATGATTTCTCTCACGCTGAAACCGTTTTCCGAACCGAGGTTAAATACATCACTCACTCCGCCACCCGCCAGATACTTCATTGCCAGCACATGGGCATCCGCCAGGTCCAGCACATGAATATAGTCACGAAGACAGGTACCGTCAGGCGTAGGATAATCCGTCCCATAGATGGAAATATGATCGCGTACCCCCTGTGCCGTTTTCAAAATCAAAGGAATCAGATGGGATTCAGGCTGATGATCCTCTCCGATCATTCCGCCTTCCGCCGCGCCTGCCGCGTTAAAATAGCGGAGTGCCACATAGCTTAATCCGTACGCCGCAGTAAAATCACGCATCATATCCTCGATGACAAGTTTCGTCCTGCCATACACATTGGTCGGATTATGGGGAAAATCTTCTTCAATAGGTGTTTTCTCCGGCTCCCCATATACCGCTGCCGTGGAAGAAAAGACGATTTTATCCACGCCTGCTTTTCTCATTCCCAGGAGCAAATGAAGCGTCCCTTCCACATTATTGGAATAATATTTGCCCGGTTCTGCCATGGATTCTGCCACAAGACTGGATGCAGCAAAATGAATCACGCCGTCAATTTCATAGCGTTTCATAGTTTCTGCCACAAAAGCAATATCATGGATATCGCCCTCGATAAAAGCAACCTCTTCAGGCACTGATTCACGGTGCCCGGTAGACAGGTTATCAAAAACAAAAGGAGTAAATTCTTCTGACTTCATCAGTGCTCTTACTGTATGTGAACCGATATATCCCGCACCGCCTGTTACAAGAATATTCATTCTATGTTCCTTTCTACAAGAAATACAGACTTATAAAGAATTTCCCACTACCAGTCTTTCGTCAAGTTTTTCAAGTATGTATGGAAATCATCCCCCAAATCATCTCTTCGGAGCGCATATTCCACAGTGGCTTTCAAAAAGCCCAGCTTATCTCCGGTATCATATCGTTTGCCCTCAAAACAGTATGCGTACACATTCCCTGCATGAGCCATGACACGGAGTGCATCGGTCAACTGTATTTCTCCGCCTTTTCCCGGCGCAGTCTGTTCAAGTACCTCAAAAACTTCCGGTGTAATCACATATCGTCCCAATGCTGCCACACGGCTCGGTGCCTCAGAAATGGACGGTTTTTCTATCATATCATCCACCTTCAGAAGCCCTTTATCATTAATTTCCTTTCCGGCAATAATTCCGTAAGCAGACACCCGCTCCGGCGCTACACACTGGCAGCCAATCACAGTTCCGCCGGTTTGTTCATATTGTTCCATAAGCTGTTTCAACGCAGGCTTCTCCGGGTGGTATACGACATCATCACCAAGAATGACACCGAACGGCTCGCCGTCCACGAAATCTTTCGCACAGAGAATCGCGTCTCCCAGCCCCCGCATGTACTGCTGCCGGACATAATGGATTTTAATGGAAGAAATTTTCCTGATTTCTTTTAAAACGGACATCTTTCCATGTTCATACAAATGGGACTCCAGCTCGGGAGACGAATCGAAATGATCCTCAATCGCCCGTTTCGCATGACCGCTGATGATTAAGATCTGGTCGATACCGCTTTCCCGAATTTCTTCTGCAATATATTGGATTGTCGGCTTATCAACAATAGGCAGCATCTCTTTCGGCATGGCTTTTGTCGCAGGAAGAAACCGTGTGCCGAATCCTGCAGCCGGAATAATTGCTTTCCTTATTTTCTGCATAAAGTACCTCCCCAAATTTTTATTTCTTAGAAGATTATTTTCTCATATTCAATAACACTAAACTGCTAAGCGGCATAGAGGCATCTTCGGTCATTTCCGCAAATATTTTCTTAATAGGATCCAAGTATCTCTTTCTGTTTCCTCAGCGGCTGCCGCACTTATCATAAAGATGGGACCGACAAAAAGTATATCTCTCAAATGTTTCTTTTGTCCATTTTTTCAACCATATCATAGAGGATTTTTACAACTTCTCCGGCACTTTCCATATGACTGGTACCGCAGGCGTTTTCCATTTGTTTCCTTTTTTCGGGATTCGCAAGGATATATCTGACCGTTTCCGCCAGTTCTCCCCGTTTCACCCATTCCGCACAGCCGAGTCCGCTTAAAAATGCAGCGTTTGCCCGTTCCTGCCCGGGAAGCGTATTCACCAAAACCATGGGCTTGTTCATGACAATCGCTTCCGTACAGGTAAGCGCCCCCGGTTTTGTCACCAGCAGTTCGCAACGCCCCATGATACGGGCCACTTTATTCGTATAGCTGTGCAGTTCCACAGGATGGCGGAGTCTTTCTGCCAAAGCCGCCACTTCTTCATAAAGGCTTATATTCTGTCCTGTGATGACAATGAACCTTGATATTTCATCCACTTCATCCATACGTTTCAAGTCATCAGCAATCCTGCCGAGGCCAAGACCGCCTCCCATGACAAGTACTGTTCCTTTTTCCGGATCCGGACGGCGGGCACTCTCCTCATAAAAAGACTTCCTCACGGGGATCCCCGTCGTATGGATGATATCGGAAGAAATACCATACCTCGAAAGCAACCATGCCAGTTCAGGCGTCGCCACACAGTATCCGTCCAGATGACGGTCTATCCAAAGCTGATGAATGTCAAAATCAGTAATCACCCCTAAAAGCGGCGTGGTGATATCGCCCTTTTTCTTCAACAAATCAGCGGCTCCGGCAGGAAAGGGATGGGTAAAAATCAAAGCGTCCGGATTCAATACCCGGATAAGCCGTTTCATTCTCCTGCGGAAACTTAAAGATAAAAGCGCCTGCGACGTTTTTCCGAAGCTGCTCTTTTGTGAATTGCTGTACAGGCTGTCATATATATCAGGAATAAGCCTAATCATCTGCAGATATGTCCGCTTGATGATCTGATCCACAGACAGTACATCACGGGATACGAAATCAAGCACGCGAACAGAATCCTCAGGATGCATCTCCTTGATGGATTCCGCGATGGCTCTCGCCGCCTGGCTGTGCCCTGTGCCAATACTGGCTGTTAATATAAAAAACCTGCGGGATTTTTTCTCAGGCATCAAAATTCCCTTCTTCCGATTTTATCTTTGCTCATTATAGCATACCGGGCAGCTCAGACGGTAAAGGGGGAATGAAATCAGGAATCGGGGCATCAGAAAAGCCCCCAATAGCGGAGGCTCCATTATTCTTATCCTTTTAATCCACGGCTCTGGCGGTCCATGTCTTCTACAACGATATCAAAGATATCTCCCACAGTAGCGCAATATTGAAGAAGAAACCAGGGCTCATTCGTATGAAAATGAATTTTCACCAAATTCCCTACCTGCACGACAATGAGACAGTCGCCTTTCAGATTCTTATTGATATGCTTTGAAATTTCCTCCTTCTTTAAATTTTCGCCTTCAATCAGTAATTGCGTATCATATTTGAATTCAATCATCATGATCCCCCATTCTGATTTCCTTGTCAGAAACCTTAAACAGTATATTACATTTGAGAATGAATTTCAAATTTTATGTTTCATTTCCACAAGATAAAAACCCGCGAAACTTCCGCAGTTTTTCTGTCATTCTCTGCCGTTCCAGCAATATGTACACATCTTTGACGGGTCTATCCCTGCGGCATCAAGCATATCGTCCAGGCGGTTATATCCCAGCGAAGTAAACCCCATCCGCTTACAGATTTTTTCCACCATCTTGTGATAGCGGTCGGAGTCGGGATCCGCATAATCATCGAGAACGGTCCGGTCCACGTTTTCTCCTTCCTCTTCTGCAATAACACGGCGGGCAATCAGTTCCATTTCCGAATTGGAACGGGAAAAATTCAGATACTTGCAGCCAAACAAGATGGGCGGACACGCTGCACGGGCATGAACCTCTTTCGCTCCACTTTCAAAAAGAAACTCCGCCGTTTCCCGAAGCTGCGTCCCTCTGACAATGGAATCATCCACCAGAACCATTCGTTTCCCTCTAATCAGTTCATGAATGGGGATCAATTTCATTTTTGCAATCAAATTACGCTTCGACTGGATTGTCGGCATAAAAGAACGCGGCCAGGTAGGCGTATACTTTACAAGCGGCCGCGAAAAGGGCACGCCCGACCGGTTGGCATACCCCATGGCATGGGCAATTCCTGAATCGGGGACGCCGGCAACGATATCCACATCTTCTTTTGTAAATCCGTCACGTTCCGCCATCGCCATCCCGCAGTGATAACGCATTTCCTCCACGGACACGCCTTCATAACGGGCAGATGGATAGCCGTAGTAAATCCATAGAAACGTGCATATACGCATATCTTTTCCGGGAGCGACAAGCGTCTTTACTCCCTCCGGTGTAAGTACGGCAATTTCTCCGGGACCGAGTTCACGGTCATCTTCATATTCCAGATTCAAGTATGAACAGGATTCAAAAACAGCACAATAGCCGTCCTCTTTTCTGCCGATCACTACGGGTGTCCTCCCCAACTTATCACGGGCACAGTATAAACCATCCGGCGTAAGCAGAAGAAGCGTCAGTGCGCCGTCTATTCTCTCCTGGGCATAACGGATCCCCTCTATCAGATTATCTTTCTGGTTAATCAGCGTCGCCACAAGTTCCGTCGCGTTAATATCGCCGCCGCTCATTTCCAGAAAGTGAGTACCCCCTTTTTGAATTATTTCTTCCGTTAATTCATCCATATTATTAATTTTTGACACTGTTGCCAACGCGTATGTGCCGTGATGAGAGCGGACAATCAGCGGCTGCGCTTCATAATCGGAAATACAGCCTAACCCCAAGTTTCCTCTCATTTGGTGAATATCACTGTCAAACTTCGTCCGGAACGGCGTATTTTCAATATTGTGGATGGATCTGTCAAAACCGTCTTCTCCGTAAAAAACCATACCCGCCCGCCTTGTCCCCAGATGAGAATGGTAATCTGTCCCAAAAAACACATCAAACACACAATCCGATTTCAGCGCCGCTCCAAAAAATCCGCTCATAATATCCTCTTTTTCCATGACTGACAATGAAATTAAAATAGGTACACATCCATTATAAAGGATATTAAAAACATAATGTAGCCGCAGTAATTATACTTTCGTTAAAATATCAGGATTTTTTTCTGAACAAAACAGCCCTCACGGTTCTTGACTTATCTCTATCATCTTTTGGGGTAAAAGAGCCCATAATGCGCTGCCGCACAAATTAAACGGCAGCGTCCTTTACATTCTGCTTCCTGACTCCCACAGCCGTTTCCCGTCTTCCATTATTCGTTCTCTCACATAAGCATCGCGCCGACAGTCCCTAAAATTATAAATACCAGGAACGCAATCACCCACGGAAATACCAGAAGCAGTTCCGTTATATCCTTGAGTATATAGAAAAGATTCATCGGTTCTATGCCGTCTGCCTGTACGCTTGTCAATTTCCCCTCCGGACCGATGAGCTTCACCAGCGGATAATTGTACAAACGAATACGTCCAACGGACATCCAGAGGATAAGTGAGCAGGGAACTGACAGACAGAGCCATACCACCATGGCAGACCAGCAGATCGGCCCCGTCATCCCGCTGCCGTAATAAATCAAAAGTGCGAAAACAGCAGGCAAAAAGTTGAGCAAAAGCAGGAATACCCCAATCTGTATCCACCGCTCCCATGAATAAAAGCTGATTTTTACGGGAGCCATCTTCCCTTTAACCTTTTCAAAGAAGACGGGAGCTTCAAAATCTTTTTCAGGAAACGCCTCTTCTTTTACGATAAGACGGATCCCTTTTCTTTCTGCCCGGCAGTTCTTCTCCTGCCTGATAATCTTTCTGATCCTGGCAGACCTGCCATCACTGAATCCCGCAAAGAAAATGATGCCGAAAACAAGCCCTACCATCCCCGCAACATGCATATCGTAATCAAAAAGGAACAGCATCACGATGAATGCGAAAACTGTCATAAGGAGCGGTTCAACGATCCAGGGCCAGCTTTTCTTTTTTTCTCCTACAGAGACAGCAATTCTCCCCGTCTGGCCATTAACCGCCGCAAGCTTTCCTTTTCCGGCGATGATATAGAGCGGAAGAAGGGCGGGAATGCTTAATAGGTTTTCTCCTTTGGCATGAAGCTTGACTCCTGATGTTTCCATCACTTTTTCAACAATGGGAAGATAGTCTGCTTCCACTTCTTCCAAAACCCGTTGCTCTGCCGCACCGCCTGATATATCGGGCAGCTTCACATGCTGCCCTGCGATATAGCCAAATTCAAAAGGAACTGTGCCTTGCCAGTCAAACGGCTCCGCATGGTCAAGAACCATGTTATCCAGCTGATTGGACGTATTTACCGCCATACCATTGATAAAACTTCCGCAGATATATTTTTTATCGGAAAATGCCTGATCCCGGAATACGGTACAGCGGACAGGACCTTTTACGATTTGATAAGGAAGATAATAACCTTTAAGACTTTTTATGTTTTTCTCTACCCATCCCGCTTCCTTTGTCCTCTTATTTTTTACTGCCCATGCCGTAAGCCGCTCTGACGCTTCCTTTTCTGTCAGGACAAAGGGGATAAACACTTCCGGCAAATTATCGCGAAACGTAAAAGCACGCCTTACAAGATTTCCCCCGCAAAACTCACAGCGCCCGACAGCTTCTCCTTCAGGAATCAGTATCTCGGCTCCGCAGTTTTTACAGATATAAACCGATGGATGAATATCCCCGCTGTTTGCCCCGGAATGGCGCCTTTTAAGTGCCCGCCATTTTTTTAAACGTTCCACCGGTTCATTGGCATCTACTTTCTGCCCGCAGTACCGGCACTGATAAATTTGATGGATAATGTCAAACTCTGCCGGTGCTCCGCAGGCAGAACAACGTATTTCCAACGGATTTTTTGATTCCTCTGTCATAAAGATTCCTCCTTACCGCTGCTGCGTCTCTTGCGCCGTTCCTATGAACGGATATCCGTTTCTTTCGCAAAGATTCTTGAAATAGGGAATAAATACGGACAGATTTGCCGGCACTCCTAAGACCCCCCCTTTCTCCATGACCGCTGACCTGCTGATCCCCTTCATGAACAATTCTTAAATCCCAGCTGCTTCTAAGAGTGGTATTTTTTTATACACACCATTGTCAAGATAAATTTTCTCCGTATTTTCTATATCTGTAAGAGCCGCAAATACATCTTCCTTTGTATCAGATGCCACCTGCCTCCGCTCTTCCCCATTACCCCGACAGAACGCTGCCTTTACATGGACACTCTACCCGGCAGGTATGGCGGAAAAAATAAGTACCCCACGAATAGGAATTGTTCGTCACATAGGAATGCCCGAACCGGAACCGCAGATTAAAAGAAACCATCCGCCCCTGTGTCATCTCTTTTCTTTCCTTGGTATCACTATAATCAGAAAGTCCGCCGCATTCCGGTAAAATTGAATCGTTTCCCATACAAGCTCCCCACAGCAGCAAGCTCAACCCTGTCGTTCCTGCTGCAGTCCATACCTTTTGTGCATAACCATATCCTCCCTATAGAATTTGTTCCACCGCTCCGTGATTTCCATCCTTATACATAAGAGAGCTTACTCATTTATCAATTTCACCTATTATCCTCCATTCAAAATCTGATTTTTGATTTCTGTTTTTCCTATCGCCGCGTTCTTTTGATAACAGACGACAGAAGCCGTCAACAAACGGGCAGATTGCGGTTTATGTTTTACGACCTCCGGATCCCGATTTCTATTTCTAATATTAGTATACAAAATTTGGACAAAAAAATAACCTGTCACAAATGACAGGTTTTATCCGCTTCCATAAACTGGATTTTCCACATCCAATTCATGAAAGCGGTTATTATTCAAATTCAGGTATTATTTTGCTTCTGCCGCCTCTTTCATAGCAATGCGGGCCGCAGAAATTGTTCTGTCCAAATCATCTTCGCTGTGCGCATAGGACATAAAAAGTGTTTCAAAGGGAGAGGGTGCCAGGTAAATCCCCTGTTCCAGCATGGACAGGAACCACGCCTTGAACTTCTTTCCATCACATGCGCAGGAATCTTCATAGTTAAGGACAGGTTTATCGTTAAAGAAGAGACAAAACATGGATCCCGACTGATGGACCTGTACCGCCACACCAGCTTCTGCTGCCGCATCCAGCCAGCCGCCGAGCAGCCTCTTTGTCTTTTCTTCCAATATTTTATAGAAATCGGGAATAGTCCTGATCATTTGAAGCGTTTCCAGTCCGGCAGTTACCGCCAGGGGATTTCCTGACAAAGTTCCTGCCTGATAAACGGAACCATCAGGCGCAATGCAGTTCATGATATCCCTTTTCCCTCCATAAGCCGCCACAGGTAAACCGCCGCCGATAATTTTCCCAAGGCATGTCATATCGGGAATAATACCGTACTTTCCCTGTGCGCCATGGAGTTCTGTACGGAAACCGCACATGACTTCATCAAAAATCAGGACGGTGCCATGCTTTTCTGTTTCACGGCGAAGTGTCTCCAAAAAACCGTCAACAGGAAGGACACACCCCATATTTCCTGCCACCGGTTCTACAATGACCGCAGCAATCTCGTCACCTTCATCATCCATCTTTTTTACAAAAGCATCAATATCGTTATAAGGAACAACAACCGTGTCTTTTGCCGTGCCTTTTGTGACACCCGCGCTGTCAGGACTGCCGAAAGTCGCTGCACCCGATCCGGCTTTCACAAGGAGACTGTCGCCATGCCCATGATAGCAGCCGGCAAATTTCAATATTTTATCTCTTCCTGTATAACCGCGGGCAGCACGAAGAGCGCTCATCGTCGCCTCCGTTCCGGAAGAAACAAGTCTTATTTTTTCAATGGACGGGTAGAAAGCAGTAACCAGTTTGGCCAGTTCTGTTTCTATCACCGTCGGTGCGCCATAGCTCGTACTGTTTTCCGCCGCTTTTTGAATCGCGGAAATCACTCGGGGGTGGGCATGTCCCAAAATCATAGGTCCCCAGGAGCCGACATAGTCTATATAGGTATTTCCATCAATATCGGTAATGTGCGATCCCTTTGCCGATGCAATAAACGGCGGCGGACAGTCCATATGCGGATAGGAACGGACCGGGCTGTTCACTCCGCCGGGCATGTAATGCCGCGCCTCTTCAAAAGCCGCTTTCGAACGGAACAGGTTCATCATCTTCCCGCCTCCTCTTTCAGCCACCTTGCCGCGTCAAGAGCATGATAGGAAATAATCATATCTGCCCCTGCCCGCTTCATTGACAAAAGGGTTTCCATGACAATCCGCTTTTCATCAATCCATCCGTTAGCAGCAGCCGCTTTCACCATGGCATATTCACCGCTCACATTATACACTGCCACAGGACGGTTGATCCGCTGACGGACCTGATGAACAATATCCAGGTAAGCAAGGGCAGGCTTCACCATGATGATATCGGCGCCTTCTTCCATGTCCAAATCCACTTCCTTCATCGCCTCACGGCTGTTCGCAGGATCCATCTGGTATCCGCGGCGGTCGCCGAACCGGGGGGCCGAATCGGCCGCATCACGGAAAGGCCCGTAATACCCTGATGCATACTTTACCGCATAGGACATGACGGATATATGAGAAAACCGATTTGTATCCAGCGCGTTTCGGATGACAGAAATACGCCCGTCCATCATATCGGAAGGAGCAATGATATCCGCACCGGCTTCCGCCTGGGAAACGGCAACTTTCGCCAGCAATTCCAACGTGGGATCATTATCCACTTCATGACCGCAGAGCTGCCCGCAGTGTCCGGAATTAGTATACTGGCAGAGACACACATCACCTACAATAATAAGATCAGGAAATTCTTTTTTGATTGCCATCATTGCCCGCTGCACAGGACTCTCCATATCCCAGGCAGAAGAACCGATGTCATCTTTATAAGAAGGCAGCCCAAATATTTCCACCGCAGGAATCCCAAGACTGACGATTTCCTCCGCCTGTTTGACCGCCTGATCCACAGACAGATGATAGCAGCCGGGCATACTCTGTATTTCTTCTTTCACATTTGCCCCCGGAACAACAAAAATCGGATAAATAAAGTCATTGATTTCCAGAGACGTTTCCCGTACCATGCTGCGGACAGCAGCAGTACGCCTTAAACGGCGCGGACGCAGTGTATTCAATTTCATTCTTTCGCAACTCCTTTCACAATTGCTTCTGTCAGTCCGTCAATTGTAAATGTATCGGAAATAATCTGCGGTTCCAAGCCGTACTTTCGGCAGGCATCCGCAGTAATCGGCCCGATACATGCCAGGGACACTCCGTCAAGCAGTCCCGTTTTCCCGTCCAGCTGGTCTACCAGATTGAATACGGTAGATGAACTGGTAAATGTAATGATATCCACTTCATGATTCACAAGAAGTTCCTTTAATTTTTCTTTATTTTCTTCATCACAAACGGTTTCATAAGCTTCCGCCACATCCACATGGCATCCGTAACCTGTCAGCATTTCAGGCAGTACGCTTCTTGCCACTTTCGCGCGGGGCAGCAGGATTTTGTCTCCTCGACGGACAAGCGGCTTCATTGCTTCTGCCAAATCTTCCGCCTTGTATGCCGACGGCACGCAGTCTGCCTTGAGGCCGTAGAGGAGCAGCTGCTTATCTGTAGCCGGTCCTATGACAGCAATCTTTACATGACCAAGCGCCCGTGTATCAAATCCTTTTTCATAGATCCTCTTAAAGAAAGCATCTACTCCGTTTTGACTGGTAAATACAATCCAGTTATATTCGGCAAGTTTTTCAATTCCCTGATCAATACTTGCCCAGCCGTCATCGGGGGATTCAATTTTGATGGATGGAATCTCCGTACAGAATGCCCCCAAGTCTTCCAGCACTTCCGTCAGCCGGGAAGCCTGCGTGCGGGAACGGGTAATGACCACATGCTTTCCGAAAAGCGGCTTATTGTCATACCAGCGCAATTGCTCGCGAAGGTTGACTACATTCCCGACAATAAACACGGATGGCGGCTTGATGCCATATTTCTTTACTGCTTCCGCCGCCTCTCCAAGTGTAGTGGTATACGTTTCCTGATAGGGACGGGTACCCCAGCGGACAAACGCCGCCGGTGTGTCCGCGCTTTTTCCGTAACGGATCAGTTCTTCGGCAATATGCTGCGTACGGCCTACGCCCATAAGAAACACAAGCGTATCCACAGCGCCCGCCAGTTTTTCCCAATGGATGTCAGAATGGTCTTTTGTCGGATCCTCATGTCCCGTGATAACGGCAAAGGATGCCGCCACCTTCCTGTGGGTCACGGGAATACCCGCATAAGCAGGAGCCGCAATCGCCGACGTCACTCCGGGCACTTCCTCAAAGTCCACGCCTGCCGCACGGAGCACTTCGATCTCTTCTCCCCCGCGTCCAAAAACAAAGGGATCTCCCCCTTTTAAGCGGGCAACAATTTTCCCTTCTTTCCCTTTTTCAGCAAGAAGGCGGCTGATATCCTGCTGTGTCATTGTATGGCTGCCGCAGCTTTTTCCTACATAGATGTATTCCGCATTTTTATTGGCAAAACGAAGAATCCGTTTATCTGCCAGATAATCCCCGACAATAACATCCGCTTTTTCAAGACAGCGTTTCCCTTTCAGTGTAAAAAGTTCGGGATCGCCCGGACCTGCTCCGATTAAGTATACCTTTCCCTTCTTCATCCGCTTCTCCTCATCTATCATTTTCTCAATTCCTCTAAAATGCGGCCGCCGCCATCGGCAATCAATGCTTCCGCCAAGCTTTCTCCCAGCTGCTTTGCATCCTGCGTCTGCCCATTAAGGCTCCTTTTGTACATCTCTTTCCCATCAGGTGATCCAATGAAAGCCACCGCCTCTATATGCCCAAGAAACGGAACCGCATAGATACCTGCAGGCACTTTACAGTCACCGCCGACTTTTTCCAGAAATGCGCGTTCTGCCATTATGCAGGATGCCACTTTTTCATCATGGATAAATTGAATAATCTCCACTGTTTCATCATCGCCGGTTCTCGTTTCAATAGCCATAACCCCCTGCCCCGCCGCAGGGATGCTGTCACAGGTAGAAATATAAGATCGGATCCGTTCTTGCAGTCCAAGCCGTTTCAATCCTGCCGCTGCAAGAATTACCGCATCATAGTTCCCTTCATCCAAATGCCGGAGTCTTGTCTGCACATTTCCGCGAAGCGTTTTTATCTGCAGATCCGGCCGTAAATGGAGCAGCTGCGCCTGTCGGCGGAGACTGGATGTCCCCACGACCGCCCCTTCCGGCAACTCCTGCAGACTGCCATATTCCAAAGATACAAAAGCGTCCCGCGGATCCTCTCTCGCCGTCACTGCCGCCAGTTTCAATCCATCGGGAATTACAGCAGTCATGTCCTTCAAAGAATGAACGGCTATATCTGCTTTTTTCTCAAGAAGCAGTTTTTCCAGTTCCTTGATAAAAAGCCCTTTTCCCCCGATTCCAAGAAGAGATCTGTCCAGAATCTGATCGCCTTTCGTCGTCACCGGAAGCAGCTCCACCTGTATTTCAGGATAAGTATCTTCAATCCGTTTCTTCACATATTCTGCCTGCCAAAGTGCCAGCAAACTTTCTCTCGTGGCGATTACAATCTTATCTTTCAACAGCCTTCCCCTTTCCCATATCAAGACTGAACAATGTTTCTACGGCACTCTTGCCTGCACTTTCTTTTTCCGTCCCTGCATGTTCATGAAGATAAGTCATCGGTTCACGGAGCATTTTTCTCACCAGCATGTGGGTCATATGTTCTATAACCCGCCGCTCTTCCTCTTTTAAATCAGGCAGTTTTCCCATAGCGCGGCGGAGCTCACGTTGACGGATTTGTTCCGCTTTTTCGGAAAGCGACACCATAACGGGCCGCGTACCAAGATAAATAAAGCGGTCCAGAATTGATTTAATTTCCTCTTCAATAATAATGGCTGCCCGCTCCGCTTCCGCTTCCCTGAATTTAATATTATTTTCCACGATTTCCTGCAAGGCATCGATATTGCATAGCGTCACATTCTTTATATTCTCTACTTCCGGCTCAACGTCGCAGGGTACGGCGATATCAATGACCACAAGAGATTTATTATTTCTTTTCATCATAAGATTCCGCACATCCCAGGCCTTCACGATATACTGGGTTGCTCCCGTAGCTGTGATAAACACATCCACATCTTCTGCCGATGCCACCGCCTCATGAAAAGGCAGCGTCGTTCCATCAAACTTGCGTGCCAGCTCCTCTGCCCGCTTTGGATGGCGGTTTGTCACAATCACTTCCCTGAGCCCTCTCCCCTGCAAATGCTTCACTAAAAGTTCCGCCGCGTCACCCGCGCCGAAGACGAGAGCCTTTTTCCCTTCCAGACTGCCTAAAATCTTTTCCGCCATCTTAACAGCCGCATAACTCACAGAAACAGCACTTGTTGAGATCCGCGTTTCTGTACGGACTCTTTTCCCCGTGGTAATGGCGCGGTGAAAAAGCGTATTTAAAATGGTACGGGTCGCGTGAACTGCCAAAGCTCCCGTGTAAGCCGTCTTGATCTGGTTAAGGATCTGGCTTTCACCGAGAACCATGGAATCAAGCCCTGAAACAACCCGGAAAAGATGACGGATGCATTCTGTACCTGTATAAAAAAAGAAATATTCTTTTTCTGCTTTACTGTTTCCTGAAAGTGTCAGGAAAAAATGATATAATTTCTCTTTATCTTCCTCATCTTTTAAAACAGCATATATCTCTGTGCGGTTACATGTGGAAAGGACAACCGCCTCCTTAATTCCTTCCTGCTCAGACAAATGGAGCAGCCCATCCCGCGCACTTTCCTCAGAAATAGAAAACTTTTCACGAATATCCACAGAAACAGTTTTATGATTCAGACCTAAGACGGCTAATACCACTGCGTACACGCTCCTCTGCCGCGTCCAGATTTCCCTGAACAACCAATTCCATAACCTGATGTTCAAAAGCAAGACGCCAGAACTTTTCCCTCTGTTCCGCATCCGCCAATCCCTCTTGCAATACCGACCGAAGCGCCCCCATTCTGTCCAGCCATTGTCCATAGGCATCAGGTATTTCAAGGGCAAGCCAGTTTTTCACATACTTTGCCATAGCAGGCGACCGGCCTTCAGTGGACACTGTCACCATAAGCCCCTCTTTTTTTATCCGTGCGGGAATATGGCAATTCCCCAACGCAGGAAAATCCGCCGCGTTATATAAAAAGCCCTTCCGCTCGGCTTCCTTCTGTACCGACAGCGCAACTTCCTTATCCCCTGCCGCCGTCACCACCATACAAAAGCCGCCGCACATAGGAGCCTCATAACTTTCCCTGCGCCATGAAATACGCCCTTCCCGGAAAAGAGCCTCCAGACCACTGCAGACTTCGGGTGCGATCACTGTCACCGCCGCCTTTTCCTCCAAAAGCGTACAAACCTTTCTTTGCGCTACATGCCCGCCGCCGATAACAAGACAAGCCCTGCCGTCCATTTTTATATTCACAGGATACATAGTACCTTCTTTGGAGATTATCCCATATTGGAAAAACGTTCTACCGCTTTGCTGAACTTCGCAATGGTTTCTTCCGCATCTCCATGTTCAATTCCATCTAAAACGCAATGATGGAGGTGGCCCTCCAAAACGATCTGTCCCACTCTGTGGAGCGCCGATTTGGCCGCATTGATCTGGGACAGCATATCTTCACAGGCGATATCCTCCTCCACCATACGGTCAATCGCCTGCACCTGTCCGATAATTTTTTTCAATCTTCTGTGCAGGTTTTCTGCATCCATACATTGTCTCATGATCGTCCCCCTGTCCTGTTCTAAAAATATCTTATAAATATGTTCCATTCACCATACTCTTCACCGGTTCGAAACTTTTCCTGTGGATCGGTGTGATTCCCAATGTTCGGATCGCATCTATATGCTCCGTCGTGCCATATCCTTTGTTTTGCGAAAATCCATAACCCGGGTAGACTTTGTCATACTCATCCATCAGATGATCCCTGTGAACCTTTGCCACGATAGATGCCGCCGCAACAGATGCCGATTTGGCATCCCCGTGGACCAGCGACAGGGACGGAACAGGAAAATGGAGAGGCATGGCGTCTACGATGACCGCCTGCGGCTGTATCTTCAGATTCCGCACCGCGCGGTACATGGCTTCCATCGTTGCCGCATAAATATTCCGCATGTCAATCTCTTCCGGAGAAAGGCTGACAATGGAAATATCCACTGCCGTTTCGTGAATTTTCTTTGCAATTTCTTCCCGCCGCCGGGGCGCCACTTTTTTCGAATCATTAAGTCCCGCAATAAAAAAATGAGGCTTCAAAATAACTGCCGCGACTGTGACAGGTCCCGCCAACGGTCCGCGTCCTACCTCGTCAATTCCGGCAACATACTCCAATCCTTTTTTGTAAAAAGAACTTTCCGGTTCGTACATATCTTCCACACGGAACCGTTCTGCCGATTCCCGATTCAGGCGGCGGATATAGGCATCCACCAGCTGCCGGACACCTTTTCGTTCATCTGCCATAATTTCTTCCAAAACCGTTTTCTCCACGGTTTCCTGTTTCAATATGTCCCTGATCTCAGAAATTGTCATACTTCCTCCGCCGGAACAGCGTCAAGTGTAATGCGTCCCAGTTTTCCGCTCCGAAAATCATTAAGTATCATTGTCTGTGCACGGGCATAATCAATCGCGCCTCCGGGAAGAATACAGCCCCGTCTTTTTCCCGCCTGGGCCAGAAGGATTTGGGGATCCGCTGCCGCATCTTCAATTCCGTACTTTTCACGAAGCGCATCAGGTGCTGTTCGTGCAAGCACCCTCATCAGTTCAGAAACTACCGTATCCGCATCAAAGACATCTCCGGCAATCGCTCCGGTCGCTGCCAAACGAAGAGCCGCCACCTGATCTTCAAACTTCGGCCATAAAACACCGGGGGTATCCAAAAGATCCAACCCCTGCGAAAGACGGACCCACTGCTTGCCCCGTGTGTGTCCGGGCGTATTGGCTGTCCGGGCCGCCGCTGTTCCTGAAATAAAATTGATAAGAGTTGACTTGCCTACATTGGGAATTCCAAGAATCATGATCCGTACCGATCTCGTTTTCAAGCCGCGGCGTTTCCACTTTTCCAGCATCGGACTGGCCGCCTCTTTGATGAGACGGAGAAATTTCTTTTTATCTTTTCCGTTGCCGCAGCTCATAGATACCGCAGCAACCCCTTTCCTTTTATAGTATGATTCCCAGGCTTTCGTCATTCCCGGATCCGCAAGATCTGCCTTATTCAGTATGATGATGCGCGGCTTCCCCGACAGAAGCTCTTCCACCATAGGATTCGCACTGGCCAGAGGAATACGAGCATCCAAAAGTTCCGCCGCCACATCTACCGCTTTCAAGTGTTCGATAATCAGCCGTTTTGTCTTTGCCATATGGCCGGGAAACCATTGTATCAACATAATAATCCTTTCTATCCCCTAACGGGTTTACCTATGCTCCCTTATTTTACCACATAAGTTCTTTTCATGGGTCGTTCCCGTTTTTCGACTATGTCAAGACCTTGCAGGTAACATCTCTTTTCTCTTCCAGTCAATGACCAACTCCGCTGCCCAAACAGTTTCGCAAAGAATGGTCATTGCATAAAACACTCGTGAAACTTTATATGGACATTTCAACAAAAAACGCCCGCATCAACGGGCGATCATCGTATTTTCTCAAAAGATATAACGGATAAGGATGTATACCAATGCGCCGACTGCCGCTGTGCTGGGAATCGTCATAACCCAGGCACCCACCATGGAATACGCCACATTCCAGTGTACTGCACGGAACCGCTTTGCCCAGCCCACCCCCATAATGGAGCCTGTGACCACATGTGTCGTAGATACGGGGAGATGCAGAAAGGTCGCCGTGAAAATAGTTAACGCCGAATTGATATCCGCTGCCAGTCCGTTCACCGCTTCCAAACGGAATATTTTATTCCCGACAGTACGGATAATGCGCCAGCCGCCCACGCTCGTTCCTGCACACATGGCAAATGCACAGGCAATCTTTACAAGGAAAGGAACTTCCAGTTCTCCAATGTATCCGCCGGACAAAAGCGCCAGCGTGATGATTCCCATGCACTTCTGCGCATCATTTGAACCGTGGGAAAATGCCATTACCGCGGCGGATAAGCTCTGTATATGGAGAGAAATATAATTCACTTTCGATCTCCCCACATTCCGGAACAGGATAAACAGAAGCGTCATGATGACATATCCGCTGAACATGGCAATAACAGGTGAACCGATGAGTCCCGCCACGATCATAAAAACCCCGTTTCCATTGATTGCCCCCGTACCGTAAGAAATCGTAACCGCTCCGAGGACACCGCCGATCAGCGCATGAGAGGAGCTGGAAGGCATGCCGATCTTCCAGGTAAAAAGATTCCATACGATAGCGGCAAAAAGCGCCGCTATAAGCACCGTGGAGTCCACCATCTGCGGAGACGTGACAATCTCCCCTCCGATTGTTTTCGCCACACCGGTCGACACCATCGCTCCAACAAAATTTAAAAACGCCGACATGATAATCGCTATGCGGGGACTTAAGGAGCGCGTTGCGATACAGGTAGCAATCGCATTTGCTGTATCATGGAAGCCGTTGATAAAATCAAAGGCAAGCGCCAGAACAATTACCAGGCCTATCGCATAAATATCAGGCATATTTCATAACCACTTCTTTAATCAAATTACCGACGCGTTCTGCCTGATCTGCCGTTTCCTCCATCGTTTCCATGATTTCCTTCCAGCGGATAATCTCTACCGCCTCATGGGTACCGTCAAACAAATCAGAAATAATCGCACGATAAATCGTGTCTGCTTCACTTTCGAGACGATTGATCTTACGGGCCCGTTCTGTAATCTCCGTTTCATTTTTATCTATATCTTTCAGGAGGCGGAACAGGATAATCAATTCTCCGGACATTTCTATCAGAATATCCGCCATGCGAAGCATCCGGTTCCAGCCGAGGCCGGCATGATAAATGCGCAAAGTAAAGATGACATCTTTAATATCGTCTACACAGTCGTCCAGGTTGCTGGTAAGGAGATAAAAATCCTCTCTGTCAATAGGCGTAATAAAGACATGCTTCATTTTTGCCGCCACTTCATGGGTCACTCCGTCAGCAAGATGCTCAATTTTCTCTGCTTCCTTGGCACAGCGTTCCAGCTTCTTCGGATCTTGAAGGACTTCCTTGACCATAAGCGTTCCTTTGTGAAAATATTCTCCATTTGTTACAAGAAAATCAAAAAACTCTTCATGCTTATTGACCAGGCTGAACATACTCCCGCCCCCTTAAAAGGTACACGACTTCCTATTATTTTCTTTATCATAAAGCAGCTGTGTAAATTCTTTGTAAAAATTTATTTACAAAATGATTCTACTTTCATGCCAAATTGGAAACAGAAAATATTCCTTTCTCAATTTCCCTGTTCCGCAAAACTTTTATCATGTATAATAATTACGGATATCAGGAGTATCCTTTATAGTAAGGTAAGTTGTTCAGGAGGAAAAAATCATGAATGAAGAAAAAGCTTTAGAAGAAATGTCGCGCCTTGCAGGTACACAGACTGAAAAAAATCTGCGCGCCGCTTTCGCGGGAGAGGCACAGGCCCATGTGAAATACAATCTCTTCGCTGGCGAAGCACGAAAAGATCCGTCCATGTCCCGGCAGATTGCCGACCTCTTTGAAGAAACCGCGAACCAGGAAAGAGCTCATGCTAAAATCTGGTTCTGGCTCGTAGGAGATCTGAAAAAGGATACCGCCGAACATTTGAAAATGGCAGCCAAAGGGGAAAATGATGAATGGACTTCAATGTATCCGGAGTTTGCTGAAACTGCAAAAAAAGAGGGTTTTCCGCAGATTGCTTTCCTCATGGCCAAAATCGGCGAAATTGAAAAGCAGCATGAAAGAAGATATAAAATTCTTCTTGCCAATGTGGAAAACGGCAAATTATTCAAGAGAGACGAAAAGAAACTCTGGATGTGCGCGAACTGCGGCTTCACTTGCGAATCCGTAGAGGCGCCGGAAGAATGTCCCGTATGCAACCATCCCCGTTCTTTCTTCGCTATTAAGGCGGAAAATTACTAATCTATGATAAAACGCTGATGGGCTTCTCATTTATCAGCATTAACGATCAGCGATAACAAGAAAAAGGACTGAGAAAATATTTTATGTTTCCCTCAGTCCTTTTTCTTGTTTATTTTTTATTCTGCCGATTCCTGCTTTCGGAGCCACCGGATCGCATCTCCCAATATGTAAAGAGAGCCGCAGACGAGGACGATATCGTTTTCATCCGCCTCTTTCACCGCCTTTTCCAAAGCATCTGCCACGCTCCCCGCTATCTTGTGCTCCGCCCTGATTTTCTGCCGAGCAATCATTTCACAGATTTCTTCAGGCGTCCTTGTCCTCGGTGTCGGCGCAGCGCAGGCATAAACCTTGTCCCCTTTTCTTACGAGCATCTGAATAATGGTTTCCGTCGTTTTATCCTGAAGAGAAGAAAAAACGAAAATACGCCGTTTATCGGGATACTGTTCCTGCAATGCTTCCTGAAGCGCTTCCGCTCCGGCCTCATTGTGCGCGCCGTCTAAGACAACTGTTTTCCCCCCTGCGTGATGGATTTCAAAACGGCCCTGCCATCTGGCCCGCGCCAATCCTTCACGGAGATCATTTTCATTAATCCGCCCGTCTTCTTTCATGAGAATGGTAAGTGCCATCGCTGCCACCGCCGCATTGACTGCCTGATGGGCACCGATAAAGGGAACAAAGAGCATACTCTTTTCCAGTTCTTTCGGCATGCCTTTTCGTTTCACCACTACGACCTGGCCCTGCTCCCATTTGTTTCTTGTGTCGATTTCAAAATCACGGCCGTAAAAATAAATGCGTGCTTTTTTATTGTGGGCATCTTTTTTCAATTCCTTCAAAGCCACATGCTGCGCCGCAGTGACTACCGGAATCCCCTCTTTGATAATTCCCGCTTTTTCTCTCGCTATTTCCTGAAGGGTATTTCCCAGATACTGCATGTGATCCATAGCCACATTCGTAATGACGGAAACAACAGGCATCACTACATTGGTCGCGTCAAAACGTCCGCCCATGCCGACTTCCATAACGGCGTAATCCGCTTTGTTTTCACGGAAATACCAAAACGCGATGGCTGTCAGCAGTTCAAATTCCGTCAACGCTTCTTCCCCCGCGGCTACCAGCTCGTCATGAGCTTTAAAAACCACTGTGGCCGCTTTGGCAAAATCTTCCCGGGAGATATCTTTCCCACCCAAGTAAATCCGTTCCGTGTAGTCTATAAGATGCGGTGACGTAAACCGCCCTACCCTAAGATTTGTATTTTCCAAAACACTCGTTATCATAGCGGCGACGCTCCCTTTTCCATTCGTCCCCGTGATATGGATCATCTTACAGGCTTTTTCAGGATTTCCCAGTACAGCAAGAATTTTTTGCATTCGTTCCAGCCCCGGCTTGATTCCGAAAACGGATGCTTCTTCCAGACGGGAAATACTTTCCTGATAATTCATACTGACTCCTTTATGTAACAACAATTAAAGATCGGCAAGGAAACGAAGACGTTCATCAAATGATTTCATCTTCTCTTCAAACTCCGCAAGTTTTTCTTTTTCTTTCGCCACAACATCTTCCGGCGCTTTCGCAAGAAAACCCTTATTGTTCAACTTACCGGATGTACGGGCGATTTCTTTTTCCAGAGCGGCTTTTGCCTTTTCGATCCGTTCTCTTTCCTTAGCCGTATCAATCAGGCCCTTCAATTCAAGATATACTTCCATGCCCGTGACAACAGCAGCAAGGGCATTTTCAGGCTTTGTTCCATCAGCGGCAAGCAGGACGATTTTTTCTACATGCCCCAGTTTTTCAAAATATTCTTCGTGGGTTTCGATACATTTTTTCAAATCATCACGATGAACCGCGATCCGGATATGGCACATTTTGTTCGGCGCCACATTCGCTTCCGCACGCATATTGCGGACAGCCTTAATCGCGTCCATGATACGCTCCATCTGCTCCTGTTCTTCCGGGAAACGAAGTCTTTCATCAGCTGCCGGCCAGGGAGCTCTCGCCAGAGTTTCACCGGAGTGTGGCAGATGCTGCCAGAGGTGTTCCGTAATAAACGGCATAAAAGGATGCAGGAGTGCCATGATTCTCGTCAGTACATACACAAGGACATATTGGGTAACCTGCCGGTCGGCATTGTGCGCTCCATAAAGACGTCCCTTCGCCGTTTCAATATACCAGTCGCAGAAAGAGTTCCATGCAAAATCATAAATAGAATCCGCGGCAGCGCCTAACTCATATTTATCAAGGTTCTCGCTGACATGCTCTTCCGTCTGCGCAAGACCTTCCAAAATCCATTTATCCGCAAGTGTATACTGGCTTTCTTCCGGAATGAAACGGGGATCATAGTCATCCAGATTCATAAGGGTAAACTTGCTGGCGTTCCATAATTTATTGGCAAAATTACGGTTTCCCTCCACACGTTCATAGTAAAAACGCATATCATTGCCCGGCGTATTGCCTGTGACAAGCGTAAACCGAAGCGCATCAGCGCCATATTTCTCAATCACTTCCAGGGGATCGATGCCGTTGCCCAGGGATTTGGACATTTTCCGCCCCTGGGAATCGCGGACAAGACCATGAATAAACACATACCTGAAAGGAATTTCCTTCATGAATTCCATAGACATGAACATCATACGGGCAACCCAGAAAAAAATGATGTCATAACCGGTAACCATCGTAGATGTAGGATACCATTGGTTCAGAACCGGCGTCCTGTCAGGCCAGCCCATGGTGGAAAACGGCCAGAGCGCAGAGGAAAACCATGTATCAAGAACGTCAGGATCCTGGCGGATATGTTTGCTTCCGCATTTCGGGCAGGCCTCCAAATCGGTGCGGGACGCAATGACTTCACCACAATCGTCGCAGTACCACACAGGAATACGATGTCCCCACCAGAGCTGGCGGGAAATACACCAGTCATGAATATTTTCCAGCCACTGGATATAGGTAGAAGAAAAACGTTCAGGAACAAATTTTGTTTTCCCCGACTGCACTGCTTCCATAGCGGGACCGGCAAGCGGTTTCATTTTGACAAACCACTGTTTCGTGGTAAGCGGTTCAACAACCGTATGGCAGCGCGAGCAGTGACCGACGGCATGTTCTTTTTCTTCGCTTTTTACAAAAAGCCCCATATCCGTAAGATCTTTGATGATCTCTTTCCTGCACTCGTAGCGGTCCATGCCATTATATCTGCCCGCCTTTTCGTTCATCGTGCCGTCTTTATTCATGATGACGATGGTTTCCAGATGGTGGCGTTCACCCATGGCAAAGTCATTTGGATCATGGGCAGGTGTAATCTTTACACAGCCTGTACCATATTCCATATCTACATATTCATCAGCGATGATAGGAATCTCTCTGTCAGTAGTCGGCAGCTTCACCCTCTTCCCGACCAGATGCGCATATCTTTCATCTTTCGGATTAACAGCGACGGCCGTATCACCGGGAATCGTTTCAGGACGGGTCGTCGCAATGCGCACAGCACCTTCCTCATCAGCAAGAGGATAATCGAAATACCACAGATGGCCCATATCATTTTCATGCTCTACTTCGATATCGGAAAGCGCCGTCTGGCAACGGGGACACCAGTTGGTAATGCGGAACCCCTGATAAATCAGACCTTTTTCATAAAGGGATACAAATACTTCACGGACAGCACGGGCGCAAACATCATCCATCGTAAAACGTTCACGGCTCCAATCACAGGAAGACCCCAGGCGTCGGATCTGCTTCCCGATGGTATTCCCGTATTTTTCCTTCCATTCCCATACGCGTTCCAAAAATTTTTCACGTCCCAGATCGTACTTTGTGAGGCCTTCTTCGGCGATCTGTTTTTCCACCTTGACCTGCGTGGCGATACCGGCATGGTCCTTTCCCGGAAGCCAGAGGACATTATACCCCTGCATCCTTTTATAGCGGATCAGGATATCCTGCAATGTATTGTCCAGCGCATGCCCCATATGAAGCTGCCCCGTTACATTGGGAGGCGGCAGCACAATGCTGTACGGCTCTTTCCCCTCCTCCGGTTCATCATGAAATACACCGTGTTCCTCCCAAAAGTTATACCATTTCTCTTCAATCGCACCGGGTTCATACTTCCCTAAATCTTTCATCTCATCCATGTCATCCACTCCCTGTAAATAAAAAAACTCTTTCATCCCATAGGACGAAAGAGACTTCCGCGGTACCACCTAAATAGCCGTCAGGCCACTCATCAGCGCGTAACGTGCGCGGCGGACAGGCCTCCCTGCCGGCTCCGGGGTGACTTGCTGTTTTCTTTCTGCCGCTCTTCCAGCCAAGGAGCGGTTCTCTTTGAGAAAACCCGACAGCTTCTTCCCATCCATGCCATTTTTAATATATTCGTTATTATATAAGCGGAAATATATTTTTGCAAGTGACCGGATGTGTAAAAACGAATACGGTATGTATAACGCCATCGGATAACTGGCAATAAAGAACGGTTTGTTCTATAATAATGAAAATAAATTACTGTTCTGCAGGAAACAGAATTATGCAGCTTGTATATTTCCGTTTTCCTATTTTTTCTGCAAGGAATCCCCATGCCTGATTCATATAAAAAAACGGTAGGAATTTTTATGCTCCTGCTTCTGGCAGCCATATGTTTTCTTATCGCTAAAATATTCTTTCCTGAATTTTACAGCAATACCATCACCCTGACTTTGGCGGGAGATGTGGATAGTCTGTCCCGCTATATTTCCTCTTTTGGTTACGGGGCTTTTGCAGTGAGCCTTTTTTTACTGATTCTCTGTAACGTTTTCGGTATCCCCACGATTCCTTTTCTCACCATCAACGGCGTTCTTTTCGGTCTTCTGCCGGGAATCATTATTTCCTGGATCGGCGAAGTTATAGGGATTGAAATCAGTTTCCATATCGGCCGCATATTTTTCAGGGATGAAGCAAGGCGGATTATTGAGAAAAAGCATATGTTAAGAAAAGTAGACAAATACAGTTCGGTATACGCCATGGCTGTAGCCCGGGCAATCCCCTACTCGCCAAACATTCTCTTTACCGCAGCGGCAGTCCTCACAAAACTCACCACAAGACAGCATCTGCGGGCAACACTCTTCGGAAAAATTCCTTCCGTAGTCATTGAAGTCGTTCTCGGCCATGATCTGATCCATTTTTCCCAGCACGGTATACGTTTCGTTGTTCTCTTCATTCTTACTCTCGGAGGTTTTTTTGTCCACCGCCGTTATAAACAGTACAAATGTGGAACAAGGAAACAATTTTTTTGATTTTCCCATGCGAAACATCTTTTCTTCCGTAAGAGCAGGAAGATTTTTTTATGCGGAAACCCCGTCATTTTGTGTAATAAAAACAGGAGGCAGCCATCATGACCAAAGGATATATCCATGTATATACAGGCGACGGAAAGGGCAAGACAACTGCCGCCATCGGACTTGCCATCCGCGCTGTCGGTGCGGGAAAGAAAGTTTGTATCCTTCAATTCATGAAATCCCTCGCTTATTCAGAGCAGAAAATTCTCCAGTCGATTCCGGGCATTACCTTGATCACTTTGGGCAAACCTTACTTCATCGCAAAGGAAGGAATGCTCACGGATGAACAGCGAAAAACATGGGGAAACCATATTCGAATTTATCCTGCGGGACATCCTCCGAAAGACTATCGGGAAATGACTCTGAAAGGAATTGAGCAGGCCATAGACGCTGTTTCTAAAAACTACGACATGGTCATCCTGGACGAATATAATATGGCACGCTGGTATGATTTGGCAACAGAGGAAGAGACGGAAAAAATTTTAAAAGCCCGCCGCCCTGAAGTAGAACTCATTTTTACCGGACGGAATGCGCCGAAAGAAATTCTTGACGCCGCCGATTTGATTACGGAAATGAAAAAGATACGCCACTATTATGACAAAGGCGTACCTGTACGAACCGGTATTGAAAATTAAATAAGATAAAAAACGGATACTCCGTTCCTGAAGCATATTATATGCCCACAGGAATATTCGGAAGTATCCGTTTATATTTACCACTTTCTCGGTATCTCGGGAAAATGATCAACAATCATCATGTCCGCCAGTATATTTGCCATCAATTTATCATCTTCGTCATACATTTCCGCGGCAATAACAATTGTTGTTCTGCCGTTATGGGTAATATGGCTTTTTACACGGATTCTGGAACCCGGTCTCGCATTACGGATAAAACTCATCGTAAGGCTGACTGTAACGACTACCGCCCCGACAGATGCCCCGGTAACTCCTGTCACCGAATCGGCAAGCGCCATCATAACACCGCCGTGGAGCACCTCTCTGTGGTTCGTGTGTTTTCTCGGATCCGTCAGTAAACTGACCATCACTTTCCCGCAGCGGATATCATCAATATCAATATGAAAATAGTCAGACATAAAATGGTTGGGCACGTATATTTCCCGTATCCGAGCGATAATTTCCTCCGGCCTTGTAAGCTGCTTCACCGCCGCCAATCTTATCCCCCCTTGCTTCATTCAGGAGAAGGCGGTACTGACTCTCCCTTATGAAGCCGTTCAATGGCTTCCTTAGCCGCGTTTTGGGCGGCTTCTTTTTTATTCTTGCCTATACCGGTTCCAAGTGCTTTCCCATTAATGAAAAGTTCCATCCATATTGTCTTATCGTGATCCGGTCCCTCATCACGGACGACCTCATACCGTATATCGACATCACCATTTTTTTGGACAATTTCCTGTAAATCTGATTTATAGTCATGATCATAAATCCCCTGATCAACCAGATCAAGAAACTTCTGCATATGGCCCAGAATAAACTTTGCCGCCACTTCATAGCCGTTGTCTAAATAAACAGCACCGATCACCGACTCAAAAGCATTTCCAAGGATAGAAACGCGGGTTCTGCCGCCCGACATTTCTTCCCCTCTGCCAAGAAGCATATAATCACCTACATGGAAATTAGCCGCACATTCGGCACATGCCGGTTTGCACACCACGCTTGCCTTGGCACGGGTCAGATCTCCTTCCGGCCATTCGGGAAAACGCCGGAAAAGATAATCCCCTACTGCCAGATCCAAAACAGCGTCCCCCAAAAACTCGAGACGTTCATTGTCATGAACTTTCAGATTACGATGTTCATTGGCATAAGAGGTATGGGTCAGTGCCACATTCAGCAGCTCCATATTATGGACAGGAATATCACTCTCTTTTGCAAAACGCCGGACTTCATCCAGCCGCTCCTGCTTCCTGCGCTCAATCCGGCTCATTCCTATTCCTCATAACGCCTCATAACGATAACCGCGTTATGTCCACCGAAGCCGAAAGAATTAGACATGGCCACGTTTACTTTTACATCTCTTGCACCATCTGTCACATAATCCAAATCACAGTCCGGATCGATTTCTTTCCGGTTAATAGTCGGATGAACCCTATTCTTTTCAATAGTCAGCACGCATACCACGGCTTCGATTGCCCCCGCCGCGCCAAGCAGATGCCCTGTCATGGATTTTGTGGAGTTTACGGGAATTTCATAAGCATGCTGTCCCAGCAGCGCTTTAATGGCAGTACTTTCGTTTAAGTCATTCAAATGGGTAGATGTGCCATGGGCATTGATATAGTCCACGTCTTTCGGATCAATATGGGCATCTGCCAATGCTTTCTGCATGCAGCGGAGCGCCACCTCGCCGCCCGGCCGGGGAGCGGTAATATGGTAAGCATCACCGTTGGAACCATACCCTGCAAGTTCAGCATAAATATAAGCGCCTCTCTTTTTCGCATGTTCCAGTTCTTCCAGTACGAGAATTCCGGCGCCTTCACCAAGAACGAATCCGTCCCGGCGGGCATCAAACGGGCAAGACGCTTCTTCCGGCGGACATTCTCTTGAAGAGAGCGCCTTCATAGCGGCAAATCCTGCCATCGGTGTCTTTGCCACAGCCGCTTCCGTCCCCCCGGCAATCATCACATCAGCATCACCATGCTTAATCAGGCGTGCAGCAAGACCAATAGCGTTAGTACCGGACGCACAGGCGGTCACATCAGTGAGTACAGGCCCCTGCAGACCAAAAGTAATGGAAACTTGTCCGGAAGCCATATTGGCAATCATCATAGGAACAGCAAAAGGATTCACCTTGCCCGGTCCTTTTTGCTCAATACGGAATACCGTTTCCTCCATGGTGGCAATACCGCCGATACCGGTTCCAATCACTGTTCCTGCCATATCCGGATTTTCTTTTTCCATATCCAATTTGGCATCTTCCACTGCCATCCGGGCAGCAGCAACAGCAAATTGGGCATTGCGATCCATATGTCGGATTGTTTTTTTATCACCTGCCAGTGCCGGATCAAAATCTTTTATTTTCACCGGAAATCAATCAAACCGTAATCCAATGCCCGATTTGATTTGCCTTCCAAAAGACTGTTCCAAAACTTCTCTACGCCCGTTCCAACAGGGGATACCACCCCAAGACCGGTAATTACAACTCTTCTTTCCATTCTTACAAAGCACCTCACTCACATAATTTGGATCAGATTACCTGTTTTTTCATATTCCTTTATGGGACAAAACCTCAAAAAAACGGATGGCCGAAACTGCGGTCCGCTTTTTTGAGGTGTTCTCCGCACAGCGGCCTTTCGGGGGAATAAAAGCCCCCGATGCCTGCCATGTTCCAGTATGAATTACTGAATCTGCTTTTCAATGTAATCAACTGCATCACGTACAGTTTTGATCTTTTCAGCCGCATCATCCGGAATTTCAATTTCAAATTCTTCTTCGAACGCCATGATCAGTTCTACGATATCCAAAGAATCCGCACCCAGATCATCAATAAAAGTGGAGTCGATCTGTACATCAGCTTCATTGACTCCCAGCTGGTCTACAACGATTTTCTTTACCTTGTCAAAAGTTCCCATTCATCTCACCACCTTTCAATAAAATTTACCATCATAAATTATATTACATAACCATTCCGCCGTCTACATATAAACCCGTTCCCTGATATAAAAAACGCAGTCAGGAAAAAAAGTAAACGGCTGTGGCAGCCTCTTTTATCTTCTCTGAAGAATCCTGCAAAAGCAAATGACGCATACCCTTTTTATATATGCCGGAAAACTCTATGCTGATGATACGGCATAAATATTTTCCCGTTCCTCATATCAGGATGCTCTGTCCTCCCTGCCGAACTTACATCACCATACCGCCGTCTACATTCAAAACCTGCCCGGTGATATAAGAGGCATCATCAGAAGCAAGGAACAAAACAGCCTTGGCAACTTCTTCGGTCTGCCCCAGACGGCTAAGCGGGATAGAATGAAGCATGCCTTCTTTTATATTCTCCGGTATCTTATCCGTCATATCAGTCACGATACATCCCGGGGCTACCGCATTGACACGAATGCCGCGGGAGGCCAGTTCTTTGGCAGCCGCTTTCGTCATACCGATAACACCCGCTTTTGCCGCCGCATAATTTACCTGCCCCGCATTTCCCGTAAGGCCTACAACTGAAGAAATATTAATGACAGATCCCTTTTTACGGCGAATCATCATCGCCGCTGCTGCTTTCAATACCAGAAAATTTCCTTTCAAGTTGGTTGCAATCACCTCATCCCAGCTGCTTTCTTTCATACGGATAAGTAAACTGTCTCTTGTAATGCCCGCATTATTGACAAGGACATCAAGAAATCCGAACCCCTCTTTAATCTTTTCGAACATATGCTTTACATCTTCCGGATCGGACACGTCTCCCTGCAGAGTAAACGCTTTTCCGCCTGCCGCGATAATTTCATTTTTTACTGCTTCCGCCGCTGCTTCGCTCCCTGCATAATTAACTGCTACCGCATACCCCGCTTGACCGAGAGTGAGAGCGATCGCTCGGCCGATACCGCGGGAAGCGCCCGTAACCAATGCTGTTTTTTCCGATTTTTCCATTATCAGACTCCTTTCAATGCTTGTACGGTTTCGATAATCGTTTCTATATTTTCCGCGTGATAAGACACGATACTTTTATCTATCTTGCGCATAAACCCAGACAGGACGGTTCCCGGTCCGCATTCCACCATGGTGTCCATTCCGCCGGCAATAAGATTTCGCACCGACTCTTCCCATCTCACCGCATGAGCCGCCTGCTCCACCAAATGCGTACGGATATCTGCCGCTTTTGTTTCTGCCAGTGCATTTACATTAGCGATAACAGGAATTTCCGCATCTTTTATCTCAATCTTATCAAGCACCTTTTTCAGCTTCTGCGCCGCCGGTTCCATAAGCGAAGAATGGAAAGGCGCGCTTACATTCAACATGATCGCCCTCTTTGCGCCGGCTTCTTTCAAAGCAGCACAAGCCTTTTCCACCGCTCCGGCAGCCCCGGCGATAACCGTCTGTCCCGGACAATTAAAATTAACCGCCTGCACCGGCTGGCTTTCCGTAGAAACACCCGCACAGACTTCAGCGATACGATCCGGATCCAAGCCGATAACAGCCGCCATGCTTCCTTCACCAAGAGGTACCGCTTCCTGCATAAACTTGCCGCGAAGATTGACCGTATGGACCGCATCAGAAAAAGAGATTGAACCTGCCGCCACAAGGGCGGAATATTCACCGAGGCTGTGGCCTGCCGCCACATCAGGTGTAACGCCTTCTTCTTTCAATACCTGCCAACAGCATACACTGGCCGTCAAAATAGCAGGCTGGGTAAATTCTGTTTTCATCAGTTCCGTATCCGGACCTTCAAACATCATTTTTGAAATGGAAAAGCCCAATGTGTCATCAGCTTCACGAATGATCTTTTTCACGGAATCATACTTTTCGTACAAATCATGAACCATTCCGACTTTCTGGGATCCCTGTCCCGGGAAAAAAAATGCTGTTTTCATTGTTTCACCTCATTACATAAACTATCTATTATGACTATTAAATTATGGCTATTAAATCCAACGCATTACATCACAGCCCCAGGTAAGACCGGCACCGAATCCTGTAATCACGACGATATCGCCATGTTTTATTTTTCCGCTCCGCACCGCTTCATCAAGCGCAATCCCCACGGATGCCGCCGAAGTATTTCCATATCTTTCGACATTCACATACATATGGTCTTTGGGAATACCCACTTTTTTTGCAATAGACTGGATAATACGATTATTGGCCTGATGGGCAATGAACATATCTATTTCCTCTTTATCAACTCCCGCCTTTTCAAGTGCTGCCATAGTTGTATTTTCCATATGGCGGACAGCAGCTTTAAACACTTCGGGGCCTTCCATATGTATGTAAATACGATTCGAATCAATGGCGCGGTGCGTCACAGGTTCAGCCACACCGCTGGCTGGGATATTTAAAATACTTCCCATGCTCCCATCAGAACCTAAATCTGATGCCAGAAGGCCGAATCCTCCTTCCGCCGCCCCGATGACCGCTGCTCCGGCCCCGTCACCAAAGAGAATACAGGTGGAACGATCCTGCCAATTAACCAGGCGGGACAATATTTCCGCGCCCACCACCAAAATATATTTATAAAGTCCCGCTTTGACCATCGCGGCTGCTGTGGCGACTGCATAAATATAACCGGAGCAGCCTGCGGAAATATCCATGCCACCCGCCCGTTTCATTCCCATCTTATCCTGCACAAGACAGGCTGTCGACGGTACCACGTAATCCGGTGAAGCTGTGGCCACCATCACAAAATCTATATCCTCTGCAGTAAGACCGGCAGCTTCTAAAGCTTTCCAACCGGCTTTTACACACAAATCCGATGTATTTTCAGAGGCGGCTGCCAGGTGGCGGGTTTCCACACCTGTGCGGGTACGAATCCATTCATCCGTAGTATCTACCAACTTCTCAAGGTCAAAATTTGTCAGGAGTCTTTCCGGCGCATAGTGACCGGTTCCCAAAATTCCTGCCGAACTGCATACACTCATATAATTATTCCCCCAAAAGCTCAGTCTTCTTTCAAGCGGCCCGCTTCTTTTTCAATCTGCACCACCGCTTCTGCAATAACATCAACCACACGGGCTTCACAGAGGTCTTTTGCCATATGAATGGCATTCCTGATTGCCCGGGCTTGGGACGCGCCGTGGCAGATAATCAGCCCGCCTTTAATCCCCATCAAAGGCGCTCCGCCATATTCGGCATAATCCAGCCGCTTCACAAGATATTTTTTCAATGCCGGTTTCAGGAGAAAGGCTCCCAGCTTTGCCCAAAGACCACCTTTTCCCACCGATTTTTTCAATAATGCGGAAAACAGGCTGGCAGCTCCTTCTCCAAATTTCAGTACTACATTTCCTGTAAAACCGTCAGTAACAATGACATCAAATTCACCGGACATGATATCACGTCCCTCCGCATTTCCTGCAAAAGGAACCACTTTCTGTCCGGACAGCCATTCATAAGCTTCCGTCACGACAGGACTGCCCTTTGTACTTTCTTCGCCGATATTCAGAAGTCCGATCCGCGGATTTTCGATATGCCACACTTTTTTCGCATAAACATATCCCATCAGAGCATTTTGTAAAAGTGTCTCCGGTTTCGGCTGCGCGCTGGCACCGGAGTCAATCAGAAATGTATATCCGTCTTTCCGATTCGGAATCGGAGTTAAAATGGCAGGACGTTCAATCCCATCGACACGTCCCATCCCTAAAAGTCCTGCCGTCACAGCAGCGCCTGTTGAACCGGGAGCGACAAGAGCACCGCACTCTCCGTTCTTAACAAGCTTTGCCCCCACAGACACGGATGCGTCTTTTTTCTTACGAAATGCCATCCCCGGATGCTCTCCCATCCCAATCACCTGTGATGCATGGTAGATTTCAATCAACGGTTCCTGATCGGCATGATTGTCTTTCAATACTTTCACAATTTGTTCCTTATCGCCGACCAGGACAACAGGAACATGAAAATCACGCACTGCCAGAACAGCGCCTTTGACTATTTCAAGAGGAGCAAAATCCCCCCCCATAGCATCTACTGCTATTTTATCCATGAAGCGCCTCCCCGCCTGTTTTTGATACTTCCATAATAAATTTGGCACGGAACACTTCCGCCGCTCTTTTAAAGAAGCTGATATAAATATATTTCCTGTTTACTTTCATCAGAGCAATTTTCCCCTTGAGAACAAGCTGTTCACCACTGCCGACAGGTTCTTTATACTTAATATTCCCCACCTGCACCGGCGTGAACACCTGTCCTGCCAAAGACTGCGCAAAATCTGCCGCAGCGGCATAAAGGCGATCTGCGGAAACCATACCGCTTCTGTCCGTCATTTCCTCTGTCGTATGAAACAGAGCGAGTCCCTTTTTCCCTTTCTCCATATCCAGAATCTGGAGTTCTTCATGAAATCCGGACGGATGTTCAGAAACTGCTTTTTCAATCCGTTTCCGCATCTGCGGTATCCCCAGCATCTGCCGGTCAAGCCTTATTGTCGCAGCAGAGACGGAAAACCGCTTTGCCAGATCCTCATCGGTAAGGCACGGATTCTGCCGGATCACATCAGTGATCGCTTCCCGCCGTTCTTCTTTCTCCCATTTACGTTTTCTGTTCATATTTATCACCTGCTGATAATACTATATCACAACACCGCAACCATTATATAGTATCCTCGTTTCTCCCCTGTTGATTAATATGCTTTTCTATTATTCCCGTAACAGGAATCTTTTAATCCAAGGATATAATAAAGAATTCTTTTATAAACAGGTGCTAACTTCATAACGCAATGAAATGCCCTTATCCCTGTCTTCCTTTACTGAAGATTTATTTTGTCATATTATCAAAAATAAATCAAATTTTGTTTGAATAAATTATTTGACATAAAACCATTGACTTATCCATACTTTTGGACTACACTACAATCAAATAATTTCAATTTACACTCATTAAATAAAACGTTTATGTGATTTTGTATTATAATCAAGAAGGAGAAGCGCTATGTCTTTACCGGCATTGCATATAGGTGAATTGACAGCCCGTATTCCCATCATCCAAGGCGGCATGGGTATCGGCATCAGCCTTTCCGGTCTTGCGGGAGCCGTCGCAAAAGAAGGCGGTATCGGTGTCATTTCCGCGGCACAGCCCGGTTTCGATGAACCTGATTTCAGAACAAACACGATTGCCGCTAACTGCAGGGCTCTTGCACGCCATCTGAAAAAAGCGCGTGAAACAGCGCCTGATGGAATTATCGGTGTGAATATCATGACAAAAGGATATAACTATGAAGTTTATGCCAAGTGTGCCGTAGAAAACGGAGCAGACATTATCTTTTCCGGTGCAGGTCTTCCCGCTGATCTCCCCGCATGTGTCGAAGGTTCGAACACCAAAATAGCACCCATTATCGGTTCACCCAAAGCGTGCCGCGTCCTGTTGAAATTATGGGACAGGCACCACCACACGACAGCAGATCTGGTTGTCATCGAAGGTCCGAAAGCGGGCGGCCATTTGGGCTACACCCGTGAAGAAGTAAAACTTCATGAAAACGACGGCTATGAAAAAGAAATTCTGGAAATTCTCGCGGTAGTTCACGAATTTGAAGAAAAGTACAATAAAAAAATCCCCGTCGTATTCGGCGGCGGTGTTTTTGATAAAGAAGATATCAGACATTATCTTTCTCTCGGTCTTTCCGGCGTGCAGATGGCAACACGTTTCGTAGCCACGAAAGAATGCGATGCGGCGGACGAATTTAAACAAATGTACGTCAAGGCAAAAAAGGAAGATGTGACAATCGTCCAAAGCCCGGTCCATATGCCGGGACGGGCGCTTCTCAACCCCTTTGTAAAACGGATCCGCAAACAGCGTGAAAACGTAAGAAACTGTTTCCACTGCCTTAAGACCTGCGATCCCCGCACAACGCCATATTGCATCACTATGGCGCTCATCAGGGCTGTCAAAGGAGATGTAGATAACGCACTTGTCTTCTGCGGCGCCAATGCCTACAAAATTAAGGACATTGTTTCCGTTCATGACCTGATGTGCGAACTTTCTACTTAACCCCCGAGGCAATACCGTTCCTCCCATCAAACGACATTGCCTCTTTCCTGAAGACCTCCACCCCCATGGAGGTCTATTTTGTTTGCCGCATAAAAAAACGATACATCACCGTACCGTTTCTTCTTCACTGTTCATTCACAAATCATTGTTTTTTATTTCTTCAAATGATGACTTCCTCTTTCCATAATTGGCACTCCTTTTTTACAAAGCGGACATTCTTCCGGGCGGTAAGCCGGCACTGTCAGGCGGACAAGAGGAAATACCTTATCGGCAGGCACACCGTAATCCGCCTTTCCTCCGGAGCGATCTACAAAAAGACCGATGCCCGCAATTTCACCTTTTGCTTCATTTACCACGTCCACCACTTCACGGATAGAGCCGCCGGTAGTCACGATATCTTCCACAATGAGAACCTTTTCCCCCGGTTCCACACGGAAGCCACGGCGAAGTGTCATTTTTCCGTTTTCTCTTTCTGTAAAAATAGAACGGGTCCCCAAAAGCCTCGCTGTCACCTGTGACAGGATAATGCCGCCCGTTGCCGGCCCGATGACTGTCTGCACCCCCTGATTTCTGAAATGGTCTGCAATCATTTCACAAAGTTTTTCCGTGTACTCAGGGTGCTGCAGTACATTGAACTTCTCTACATAAAGGGGGCTGTGCAGCCCGCTGGTCAGAAGAAAATGCCCTTCCAAAATGGCTTTTGTCTCTCTCAATAAAGATTCTGCGTCTTTTTTCATCATTTTTTATTCTCCCTGATCTCTTCTAAAATCATACGGACGGCTTTTTTCGGATTTTCCGCTTTTGTAATCGGCCGCCCGATCACAAGCCGCGTCGCACCGTTATTAAGCGCCACAGCGGGCGTGGCGATACGTTTCTGATCATCAGTACCCGCAAAGGCCGGACGGATTCCCGGCGTGACAATTTCAAAATCATTTCCGCAAAGTTCCCGTATCCCTTTCGCTTCTTCCGGCGATGCCACCACACCGTCGACGCCGCACTCTTTTGCCAGTTTTGCCAGTCGGAGCACTTGAGATTCAATCGGCAATAATCCGCCCGTCTCTTTCCAAACAGTTTCATCAAAACTGGTAAGCACGGTAACCGCCAGAATTTTTGGACGTCTCCCGTTATTCCGTCCCGCTTCATCGGCAGCTTGCACCGCGGCTTCCATCATGTTCCGACCGCCGCCTGCGTGGATCGTGATCAGGTCGATCCCCAGCCCCGACACGGCAGAAATTCCATGGGCCACGGTGTTCGGGATATCATACATTTTTAAATCAAGAAAAACCTGCTTCCCTTTTTCATGAAGCCATTCCACGGTTTTACTTCCTTCCGCATAGTACAGTTCCATTCCTACCTTGTAGAACGAAACGAGTTCTCCCAGCTCCTCCACGATGGACTCCATCTTTTCAAAAGAATCTACATCCAGTGCCGCAATGATCCTGTCGTCTGCAGAACAGACCCTCTCCATATAATCCCTCTTTTCAAAAGCAGTTTTTTTAATTATATCAGTTTTATTAGGCAGGCGCATTAGAAAACACAGGTTCTTCCGAGTAAAAAAAGCCCCGAATTTATTTTCGAAGCCTTTTCTGTGTGACTGTCCGATTTTATATTACAATTTAATGATTTAATTTTTCTTCTCTGCCGGCTGTTCAGGATTTGCCGCGGCCGCTTCGCGAATCATATGGACCGTGACGGAATTTAATTCTACCGGTGTTTCCAATGCTTTCACTTCATGAAAGCCCACCTTCAGTCTTCCCGTATAGTAACCGATGACTTCATCTTTTGAATTTACTTTAACGGCGTAAATCGTTTTATCTTCGCCAAGCCCGACCAGCCGGAACTGCCCGGGCGGAGAAATAACGCGCCAGCCGCTGTCATCCCCGTCAAAAAGATACATAATGCCCCGCTGGCTGTCATCGTAGAAGAATTTATCTTCATCATAAAAAACGGCAATCTTACCGATATGGGATGTCTGCACATAGATGCGGCGGGTATCATAGTTTGCATCAGTACGATAAATACGATACAGTCCGTTTCCCACCTCCATTTTCATATACACCGCATTCGTCGCAGTCGAGTATGCCACATCCACAATTTTGGCGTTTCTCGGCAGATCCTTAATCGGCGCATCCGATTCATGGGTCGTTCCTTCCGGATTATACCTTGCCAGAGTCACATCCCAGCGTCCGCCCTTCCAATGAATGGGATACATGGCCATAAGCGCCAGATTACGGTCAGGCATCCATTCAAAGAAAGATACGCCCTGTCCTTTCAGATCCACTTTCTGCGGCGTGTTCAAACTGTCTGAATTATAAATCGTCACAGAATCAGCGGTAACATCAGCCATATAATGGTAGTCATGGGAATAATAGGCTTTCCCCTTCACCGTAATTTTGCTGAATATCTTCCGTCCTGCCTTATCAAGAGCCTCCGTATTTTTATCTTTTACATCAGATACCCCGTAATCCGAAGAAGACAAAGGCGCAAAGAGTACCTGATCAAGATAAAGGTACCCGCCCGCCTGCAGTACCGTACCGATGACACAGCAGGAAACAAATGTAAGAAATTTCTTATTCATCAGTTCCCTCCTATTTCACGATAAATGCCGTTGGAATCATACGCTCTCCAAGAAGATCCGCCGGTTTATTCACTACATTGCCGTTATAATACAAGGTCGTACTGGAACCGCCGTCCAGATTCGCCGCAATATACGCGCCTTTTTCATACATAATATTCTGCACATCCACCAAAGTGGCTCCGATACTGTACCCCGGCTGGCGGCCGTCGATAACAAGAAACATCATGGTTCCGTCTTTTTTCTGTCCGATCGCGGAACGCGGACTGATCCCCCAGCCGCCGTCACCGCTGCGGATAACCTTTTTGCCGTTCATGATAAGTGGCGGGCCGAAGGTCAATCCCTCTGTCACACCCAAATCATGAAGCTCCTTTTTATTATAGTTTCCGGCAATCAGGTTCCCTGAACGTGTCATGCCGACAAAATCGACCCGTTCTTTATCATCTACCTGCTGCCCGAGCAGATACTTTCCTTCATGAATGATAAACCCATAGGGCAGGCGGCCGGTTCCCGTACCATTGGGATCATAAAATCCCCCGCCGTTAATTGCGGCAACCGCATTATTCTTCTTTGCAATGCGGCTCGTCGTATCCCCTTTTTCCTGAATATCTTCAGCCGTTGCCACCTGTATCCGCTGCGGATTGGGGATTTCCAGAAGATAACCCACGAAACGGGTCGTTTCAATCTTCTGCAAAGACAGCGTGGAATCGGTACGCGGTTTAAAGGAAAGAACTTGCGTCTGTTCCGTCGTTTTGACTACACCCAATATTTCATTTAATTCCTCCTGGTTATACAGCCAGGTAATGTACTGGGGATGGCGGGAACGCATGATAGCGCCTACCACGGCACGCTTCAAATTTCCAAACGGTCCGAAAAGGACAATGATCGGAGAAGTAGCCGCAAAGAAAACCAGCGTAACTATGATAAACCGAAATATAAGGCTGTGAAATATTTTACTCATCATTTCTCCTGATTTTATAAAGGCGCATAGTTATCTTTCGTCAATCGTTCCATGAACCGCGCCAAAGAAACATTATTCCCAATGTATACGCGTTTCAGGTCATAAGGGTAACTTCCCACATGGACACGTCCGGCATCGGTAGTTACTGCCAGCTTGATTCCTGCCTTTTTGCAGATATCAATCACTTCGTCATCATAATCTCCATACGGATAAGCAAACCATAGATTATCAATTCCCAAATGATACTTGATGGCTTTATTCGCGCCGATAATTTCGTTTTCCTTCTCTGCCCTCGTAGGCAGGTTATGCAGCTTGGGATGGCTCAAAGTATGGTTCGCAATGGTTACTGCCCCGCTGTCTGCCATTTCCTTCAGCTGTTCCCAGGTCATACGGTTGTAAGATTTACCCACATCATCAGTAATAAGAAATAAAGTCCAGGGATAACCGAATTCTTTCATCATGGGGTACACGATAGTATAGCTGTCCAGATACCCGTCATCAAAAGTAATACATACCGGTTTGGATGGAAGTTTTTCCCCTTTTGTCACATAATCATATAATTCCTGCATCGTAATGGGATGGTATCCATGGTCTTTCAGGTACTGCATCTGTATACGTAAATTATCCTCCGTCATGACGGCGGAATTATTTTTCATGTCCCCGATCATATGGTACATGAGAATGGAAACTCCTTCAGGCACGCTGTATTCTACATCAGCATCACGATGTACAATCGCTGTTCCCGGTTTGAAATTCGGATCTTTCACCTTAACGGAAGAAGCCTCCGCCATATTCACAGCATCTTCTTTCGGCACACCTGATTTCCACATGCCGCAGCCGCCAAGGAAAACCGCGCCGCTGATTCCAAACAAAGCGGCAAATACCGCCGCGCTCTTTTTCCAATGAGACAAAAACATACTTTAACTCCTCGTAAGCACTTCGTCAAAATGACAATACATAATTTATTTTACTACAAAACAAACTTCATGTCATTTTTGGAAGACCATCGTAATCATCAGTGCCTCCTGGCTCCATCTATTTTTATGACCAACATTCAAGAATATATGTCCCGTGGTATAATAGGAAATATCCTCGGATAATCATCTCATGCATTACACATAAAGAAAGGAAACTTATGAAAAGAATTTTTTCTATACTTATCTTTTTTGTCAGTTTATTCCTGCTCGCTGTCCATCCGGCTTCGGCAGCACCCACTTCCATCACGAATTTCCGATGGACGGCAAGAAACGACGGCGACCCGCCGTTTGTCCGTATCGCTATGGATTTGTCCCATGCAGTAAAAGCAGAAGCCGCTATTGATGAAGAAGGGAAAAATTTTCAACTGATTTTAAGAGATACTGCCAAGGGTTCCGCTCTCCATCAATATGAAATGGATGAACGGGCTATTGATTTCGCCACTGTTTCAGAAAAAAACGGCGACACCTATTTGGATGTCCTCATGACAAAACCGCAGAAGATGGAAAACATCCGCGTCTTTGCCTTACGCCCTGACGCAAAAGCAGGCAAACCTCATCGTCTCGTTGTAGATGTCCCTATTATCGGTGCCAAAAAGAGTTACTATAAATCCGTAGATAAAGCGGAAAAGCGGAATGCCGCAAAAGCAGCAAAAGAAGAAATCACTTCTTCGACACCTGCCGCACCGGCACCTCCCATAAAGGACGTCCCTGTTTCCGCTGAGGCCAGGCAGGCCCTGAAAGGAAAAATCATCTGTCTTGACCCCGGTCACGGCGGTACCGATGTAGGTGCCATCGGCCATTTGAATAATAAAGAGATTTATGAAAAAGACATCACGCTTCCGATCGCCCTCAACCTGCGCGATCTCCTGACCTCGGCAGGTGCGAAAGTCGTCATGACCCGTACCACCGATAGAGATGTCTACGGCCCTTACGCTTCCGACACAGCGGAATTGCAGGCGCGCTGCGATATTGCCAATGAAGCCCATGCCCACGTCTTCGTTTCCATTCACATCGATTCGATCTCCAATCCGCAGATTGACGGCGTTACAGCCTACTACTACGTAGGAAGCGATAAATCTCTCCTGCTGGCGCACATGCTCCACCAGGCGACGCTGAACAGTCTTTCCATTCCGGATAGGGGTGTCAGAGCAAACAACTTCTATGTCACCGCCCATACCACGATGCCCTCCGTCCTCATGGAAATGGGGTATATTTCCAATGAACACCGTCTGAAGATGCTGACTTCCAAGTGGGCACCCAAGAGTATTGCCAAGAGCCTTTTCAACGGCCTTGTAGATTATTTCGCCCAGACTGATTAAGGAGGATGCCATGAAAAAGATATATCTGCTCGGAGCGGCATTTCTTATTTCGCTCGGTATCACAGGCTGCACCCTGGCCACAACCGTCACACCGCCGGCATCAAAACCGGCTTCTACCGTTGAGCAGCAGGAAAAAGAAGTATCTCTCACGATTTACCGTCCTACGGAAGATGCTATGTACCTTGTGCCGGTCACCGTGAAAATGAAACTAAAAGATGATCCTCCAAAAGCGGCACTGGCTGCCATGATTGCCGATGATCGTAAACAGAAATACCCGATCCTTCCGAAAGGGTTATCTGTCAATACCGTCAAGGTAAAAGACAGCATTGCCACCGTCGACTTTTCAAAAGAGCTTCTAAACATGGATAAGAGCACCACGACGGAAGAACTTTTCACCGCTATGACAGTAAACACACTCACTGAATTTCCGGATATTAAAGAAGTAAAATTTCTGATGAACGGCAAAGCCATCACTCACCTTTCCGGTCACAGCGATATGACAAGAACTTTCAAACGGATGAATGACATCATAAAAAAATAATCCACTGAAAACGAGGATTCTCCATAAGGGAAGAATCCCCGTTTTTTATTGAAAACATTCAACTCAATCATACCGCTGTTCCTTGATCCGCCGCGCCAAATCGCGCTTCGCCGCTTTCGCTGCCATGTCCTGCCGCTTGTCGTACAGCTTTTTCCCTGTGGCAAGACCTATTTCCACTTTAATTTTCCCATGGCGGAAATACATTTTCAGCGGTACCAGGGTATATCCCTTCGTCTTCAGGGTATTTTCTATTTTTAAAATTTCTTTTTTATGGAGAAGCAGTTTCCTTGTCCGAAGCGGGTCATGATTGAAAATATTTCCCTGCTCATACGGACTGATATGGGCATTCCAGAGAAATACTTCTCCTTTCTGCACACGGGCAAAACTGTCTCTTAAATTCACCCTGCCGGCGCGGATGGATTTTACTTCCGTTCCGGTAAGCGCGATGCCGCATTCATAGGTTTCATGAATGAAATAATCATGATAGGCCTGGCGGTTTGCGGACACAGGCGGCGCATTTTTTTCTGCTGCCATTATTTCTTTTTCCCTTTACCTTTCTTTGCTTTCTTTTTTGTGTTCGATTTGGGACGGGATCCTTTTCTTACACGCCTTTCCAGATTGAGCGGTGATCGGATCTCACCCATGACGAAATCCAGCTCCCGTTTTTCCTTATCCGCTTTGACAAGGGTCACACGCACCGGCATCCCCATGGTGTATTTCTTCCCGCCGCGCAGCCCTTTAACCGTCATGGTGTCTTCCTGATAAACGTATTCGTCATCATCCATGGAATCGATATGGACAAGTCCTTCCACTCCGTTATCCAGTCCGACAAATATGCCGAACCGGGTAAGCCCTGTAATATGGGCATCAAAAGGCTCTCCAACAAAAGGAACCATGTATTCCGTCATTTTCAGATCGGCTGCATCTCTTTCCGTTTCCACCGCATTCTGTTCCGTTTCGGAGCAATGCTCCACCGCGCGGAGAAGAAATTCCGTCTGCTTTTTCAGCTGTGATTTATTCAGCCTGTTCCGAAGAGCCTGGCGGATGAGCCGATGAACCATGAGATCAGGATAGCGGCGGATTGGCGATGTAAAATGGGTATAGCAGGTAGACGCTATACCAAAATGCCCTTTGTTCTCCGTACTGTAACACGCCTGCGGCAGAGATCGGAGTGTCATGACCTGTACGACAGCTTCGATCTCTTTTCCTTTCATGCTTTCCATAAGGCGCTGCATATCTTTCGGCTCCGGTTCTTTCGGCAGTTTTTCCGCCACTCCGAAAATTGCCATCATCTTTTTTAAAGAAAGGAGCTTATTTCCGTCCGGATGGTCATGAATGCGATATACAGAAGTATGTCCCGTAGCTTCCAGGAAACGGGCAACCGTTTCATTGGCGGCAATCATGGCATCTTCAATCATCTTTTCCGCATCGCCGCGATTCCGTTTTTCAATGCGGAGCGGACTGCCTTCCTCATCAAGAATCACTTTATATTCAGGGAAATCAAATTCCAGAGCACCTCTGTTTTCTCTGTTTTTACGGAGGATATCAGCACACGCTTTTAAATCCCGGAGCATGGGCAGGTATGGCTTCAAATCGTCAGACGCCACTCCCGTTTCAAAGGCCTGATTTATCTCCGGATAGTTGCAGCGCCGCGCCACGCGAACCATGGAAGGCGTAATCTTTTCCGCTGCTACCTTCCCGTCAGGCGCCACATCCATAATGCAGGACATGGCATAACGGTCTTCATCATGATTCAGACTGCACAAATCGTTGGAGAGCTGGAAAGGCAGCATAGGTATAACACGGTCTGCCAGGTAGACGGATGTCCCGCGGCGATATGCCTCATCATCAATTAAACTTCCTTTCCTTACATACCGGCTTACATCGGCAATATAAACCCCCAGTTGATAATGGCCATTTTCTTTTTTCACACAGTAAACAGCGTCATCCAGATCTTTCGCATCCGGGCCGTCAATAGTCACGATGGGAAGGCTGCGGAAATCCTCCACTCCTTTTTCCTGTTTTATTTCCTTGGAAAGGGCATCGGCTTCCGCCATGAGTGCTTTGGAAAACACATGGGGCAGCCGGTGCTGGGCGATAATGATGTCGATATCAATCCCTTTATCCCCCTTATAGCCGATAAGCTCCGTCACTTTCCCCTCGGCATTTGCCCTCGTCCCGGGCCATCTTGTCACTTCCACCATCACACGGGCACCGGTGACCGCTTCCAGTTCCTCTCCCCGTGGTATTTCAATCACCATATCGATCTTTTCGTCAATCGGTACAGCTTTTCCTCCAAAGGATGTCATCTCATAAGTGCAGACAAAAGTATTTTCCGCTCTTTCAATGATGCGGAGGACTTCTCCCTCCGTATTGTGACGCCCCGTTTCTCCTTTTTTTATACGCACTTCCACGATATCATTATTGACTGCATTCAGATGATCACGGTCAGCAATGTACACATCTTCATGCTCCTCATCCGTGATCAGGAATCCGAAACGCGGTCCGTAAGATTTGTAGACCCCCTGCAGAACCATGCCGGGACGATATGATAATTTCTCCTTATCTCCCATTTCCTGTCTCCTTCAATAAAAAAGGCTTGCCTCGTGCAAGCCCCAAAATCCTCATTAAAACGTATTCATATACCGCCCGAGCACAAGACAAAGCACGGCGAATAGAATACCGAGCACAACGGTAAATTTCGAAAGGACAGCATCTTTACCGCGGGATTTTCCCCCCATCATCCCTTCCGCACCGCCGCCAATCGCACTTCCCATGCCGGGCTGTTTGGATTCCTGGGCAACAACCACGATGATCAAAAACAAAGCCACTACCATCGTTATTCCAATTAAAGCGTATTTCACAGTACTTCCTCCTATGCATCATGAAAGATACAGTAAATTTTATATGGATAATATCAAAAATTAGTATATAACACAGCCGCTTTTAGGTCAACTTTTTCCATAAAGCACCTCTGTCACACTACTTTCTTCTTAACCTTTCCAGCTTATCCTGCACGGATGAAGGAATGTGCCTTCCGATCTCACTCCGTGGATTCGCCATATTATTCCGGCGCATAAAAATCGTCTGCACTTTCTTATCTTCATTCCACGACCGCACCAGGTCGGAAACCGCCATACGGTAAGCGCCGTTCCCCAGCACCTGGTTCTGTTCCGCGCCATCCGATGTCACAACGAAAATAGAGCGGTACTCATCTCGCCTTTTATATGATTCCATTTCAATATAACTATCCGCCGTCATTTTCAACGGTGTGTACACCACATGGAAAAAGGGGGAAACCGTTTCCACTTTCGCTTTTAAAGAACGGCTATTCCCGTCAAAAACGACAATCACCTCCACGTCGTTATGAGCCCCATAGTCCTGCATAAGATCTACCAGCTTTTTGCGGCTCGACTCCAAATCGGTCCGAGGAAACTCTTCGGGAAGCCAAAAGATAACATTATATCCGTCAATCAAGTATAAATCTTTCATCTCAATTCCTCTGCCGGACTGCCTCATACATGAGAAGCGCTGCGGCAACAGATACATTCAGAGATGACACTTTGCCTTTCATCGGAATGCGTACACAGAAATCACACATTCTTTTGGTGAGAGGACTTATGCCTTTTCCTTCCGCTCCCATAACGATAACCAGAGGACCTTTCAAATCCGCCTGATACAGATCACCGCCGTCCATATCAGCGCCGACTGCCCAAAACCCCCGTTCTTTCAGTTTTTCCAGTGTCTGCCGGATATTTCCAATCTGACAGACCGGAAGATAAGCAAAAGCACCTGCCGCCGTCTTCATAGCGGCCGCCGTCACCGGTGAACTTCTATGCTTGGGAAGCAGTATCGCCGCCGCACCCGCACATTCCGCTGTGCGGACAATCGCACCTATATTTCTCACATCTTCCACACCATCAAGAAGAATAAGCAGGGGATCCTTTCTTCCACAAGACGAAAGCACCTCTTCCAAATCAGCATATGCATAAGGCTTCAAAGACGCGGCCACTCCCTGATGCCGGACACCTTCCGTCAAACGGTCAAGCTCCCTTTCCTCCGCCTCAATAACGGAGATGCCGAAACGTTCCGCTTCGTTAGCCAATGCCAAGAGGCGGCCATCCTTTTTCCCCGGTTTTATGAAAACTTTTTTTACCTGCCCTGCACGCAGAGATTCCAGTACGCTGTTCCGGCCGCCGATAAAACAGGTTTCCTCTTCCTTTCTCCTGCTCCCAGAAGAAAATCCCCTTTCCCTACGCATGGATTGGTCTCCGCTCCTTCTTTTCTCATGCGGATCGCATTTCCGTTCCTTTTTATCAAGGGAACCCCTTCTGTTATTCATCGTGAAACTCCCTTGCCAAATAAGAAAGCCCGCGCCCCATAAGGAAATCAAGCCTTTCCTTCTGCCGTGACAGATAGAGATACCCCAGGAGCCCTTCAAATGCCGTAGACTCCCTGTATTCCTCTACGGTAGCACTTTTCGGCACTGTAGAATGGGTATTCCTTGCCCTTTTGCAAACTTTTAATTCTCTGTCGGAAAGTAATTCTTTTATCTCAAAAAGGATACGGCTCTGCTGGCGGGCGGACACCATCTCCGATGCCAGGCTGTTTAATATCTGCACATTGTAAATCCCTGTATCGATCAGCGCTTTTCTGACAAAAAAGGACCAGCATACATCACCGATATACGCCAGTGTCAGCGCATCCATGGCAAAAATATCCTGTTCACCCAATTCAGGGAATCCTCTCCCCAGTTTTTGCGCCATTTGCTTTTTCAGAAAAAGAACCCTTTTAAACTCCACGTCTCTTCCACCTTGCGCCGGTCGGCGTATCTTCGATTACGATACCTGCGGCATCCAGCCTGTCACGGATTTCATCGGCAATTTTGTACATTTTTTCTTTTCTCGCCGTCTGGCGGACTGCCAGAATGATATCCATCAGATCATTATAAGATTTGTCATCCGGAGAATCCGTCTTTTCCCATACCTCTTCAAGAATTCCCAAGATGTCCATAATCGTTTTCAAAGCGGTATACGCCTTTTCTACCGATTCATGATCCACACTGAGGCCGCCGTCTACCGCAGTCCCGTAAATATTGATTGCTTTCGCCAGGTCAAACATGGCGCCGGTGGCAAGTCCCGTATTGAAATCATCATCCATCGCTTCATGGAAGGCCTTCAGCGACTCTTCCGCCGCTTTCTCAAGAGAACGGGATGCGTCTGTTTTTTCAGCACCTTCTTTAGCCGCTAATTCTTTCAGCCGTCTGATAACCCCTGACAAACGTTCCATATTCTTCTCCGCTTCGTCCAGACGGTCACGGGAATAATCCAGCGGATTTCTGTACTGGACAGACAGCAGGAAATAACGGAGCGCATCGCCGGAATATTCTTTCAGCACGTCCTTCGCCAGGAAGAAATTATTCAAGGACTTGCTCATCTTTTCCGAGTTAATCGTAATAAATCCGTTATGCAGCCAGTAATTGACAAACTTGCACCCTGTGCATCCTTCCGACTGGGCGATTTCATTTTCATGATGCGGGAAAATCAGATCGCTGCCGCCGCCATGGAAATCAAAAGTCTTTCCCAGATAATGGACAGACATGGCGGAGCATTCAATGTGCCAGCCGGGACGTCCCTTTCCCCAGGGACTTTCCCAGAACGGTTCACCCGGTTTGGCCCCCTTCCAGAGAGCAAAATCGCCGGGATTGCGTTTTCCCTCATTGACCTCGATACGTGCGCCTGCCAGCATGTCATCAATCTTACGTCCGGATAACGCCCCGTAATGCTCAAAAGTGGAAATATCATAATAAACATCATTTCCCAGTACATAGGCATGGCCTTTATCAATCAGCCCCTGCACCATGTCAATGATATCCTGCATATGATCAGACACACGGGGATACACATCCGCCCGCCGCACATGCATGGCGTCCATCACTTGGAAATACGCATCAATATACCTGTCGGAAATCGTTTTCCAGTCAGACCCCTCGGCATTTGCCTTATTGATAATCTTATCGTCCACATCAGTAAAATTCTGCACAAACTCTACTTTATAGCCGATATGCTTCAGATAGCGGCAGATCACATCCCAGGTCACCGCCGGACGGGCATTCCCGATATGGGGATGATTGTACGGTGTGACGCCGCAGACATAAATCTTGACTTCCCCCGGCACCAGCGGCCGGAATACCGTTTTCTCTCCTGTCAGCGTATTATACACCTTGATTTCTTCCATCTTCATTCCTCCAAATCTCATTCACTCATACAAATCAAAAGACCGCCGCCTCACAGAGACGGTGGCCCGCAATTCCACTCTGCCGGCTGAAAAGCCGTCCATACATTAACGCACATTCACGGAAGAAGATACAAGAATCCGATTCCTTCCCCTCTCCAGCTCACAAATGCATTTCCTCAAACTCATGACAGACGGCTCCCATCGCCCCGCCCTCTCTTCAGACATGAAGTAAGAATACTTCTTTTGCTCATCGCCTTTACATTCAATTGGAAAGCACAAACAGCTGACCTGGTTTTTGACCCCACACCCGCCTGCTGGAGCGTTCGCTACCCGGCACTTGCCTCTCACTACTAGCCCTCTCGATTTCCTCGGCAGGACTTACTTCTAAGCCGCACCATGCTCAGTATTCTTTTAAACACCTTACGTGGATCGCTTTGCCTGCGACTGGCATCGACTTTCAACCACAGACCTGTTAATGCTTATGTATCATTATAGAAGTTTTTATATAGACAGTCAATATTGATTTTTATCAATCAGTGTGCCGGCTGCAGATAAAAGAAATATTTCCTGTACCCTCTTTTTTACAAAAGAAAACCGCTCCGAAGAGCGGCCTTTCATCCACTTTATTACCTTGCGCCTTTTTGCTCCTTTTCATAAACGATTTTAATCGTTCCCCTGCGTTTTGCGTCAAATTGGACTCGTCCCGGTTCCGTCCGCACAAAACGATACGTTGTGATATTGCGGATATAATCATTTCCATTGGCATAATCACCGGATACGCCCTTGATCGTCTGCGTCGCGTAAATATCACGTCCGTGAATATCCACATATTTTATATACACATAAGCATCCTCCACCTTTTGAGCGGCAGGATGAGACCGGGGACCGTCCCAAACAGCGGCTTCCGATGGAAAAATAAAGAAAGGCGCAGCAGCTGCCATAACCCAGATCATCCACATTCTCAGCGTTCTGTTCATACAATTACCTCCTTCACTCTTCTGCTAAAATGCAATATAAAATAATAAAATGTATTCCTCATCCTCATTTTATCATACATTTAGTGAAAATCAATTTTCTGCGAATCTTACGAGTAGTAACATCACAGCTGTTTTTTGCTGTCAAATTAAACCATTTCCGTATCTGAAACAATTACGGACGCCACTGATCAGGAATGTATTCTTTCCATTTGCCATTTTCAAGAATTTCCAATTTTCCCCACTGAGGTTCACCAATATCACGCCCCTTTACTCTTATCGGTAAAAAAGCATCGTGCTGGCAATAAGGCAGCGGATCATCTATAGGAATCCAGCCTTTTTCATTCACAAGATCATTCCAATCCTCATAGACATCTTCAACCGTTTTATACCAATAGTCAAATGAACATTGAACGGCATCCTTTTGGCAATACATAAACAGATATACTCCATCTTTTTTCGTCTGATACAGCATAATTTTATATATGTAATCTTTCTTGTTTGTTTTTATCGGTTCTTTTAAGTATGCATATCTTCTCATTTGTATTTTCCTACTACCGCTTTACTGATGAGCTTTCATGCTCCCACCGCTCTGAAATCCGGCAATCCATTTCAGATAAAAAATTTAGATGATTATATCAATCCCGCTTGTGAAAATGAAGTAAAACAGTTCCATAATCTGTCAGACTTTTTTATCCTATGTCCCATAATTTTGAAATATATTAATTATCTTCTGCCATCTCCTGTTTATTCATACTTCTGCCTTCCATACCATTTGATCACTCAGCATATTTACCGTAATCAGCAAACAATGTTTTTGCAAAACCTCTAAGATATGTCTGATCTACTTCATTTTCAAATATCAGTTCATGTCCATATCCAACACCCATTTTATTATGAATATAGTAGTCTTTAATGCGAATATGTCCGCCTGTCACAGCCGTAAATTCTAAAAAACAGTGCATACCATATGGTTCTTCCAGTCTTACCGATCCTCTCAGTGTCTCATAAAGCTCATTCAAATTCACCACGAAATCAGATAAAGCAATAGCATCAATATCCATAATAGAATCCGCAGAAAAACCTAAGCTTGACACTTTAACCTGAAGACTATTCGCCTTGGGGTACGGAAAATTATCCTGATGAATTCCAGGCAGCAATTCTAATGAAAAATTTTCAGTTTCCAGCTTGTACATATGACCTCCAAAACAAAAACATTATGTCATCCTCATCTGTGAACTTTTTCACAATATCTTATCCATGTGTACTATAAATTCATATAACAGAAAGAATGATCTTTAATATACTTTTGTACGTTCCGGCTAAGCATCTTGCCCTCATAAACTTTTAGAAATTCTGAATGGTAACTTCCTATTTCACTTTATCGTATCCATCTTATTGCCGTCAATATCAATAAACGTCCCGCAATCTGATGAACTCAATCAGGTCCGGTTTTCGGATGCTTCCTATCCACAAAATCCTCCCCGCAAGAGTGAAAGCTTTCTGAACGATCTAAAACCTGAGCACATATAAAATAAGCACATAGCTGAAAGGTTTTGCAATCTTAAAGCTATGTGCTTTGTTTTATATAATATTCAATTATCTATTATCTGTGCAAACCGGATTATACCAGTCCTTCTGCCTTCACACGAATGGCATAAAATTCCTGAAATGTATCCGGTTCTTCTGCTATCGTTTCTTTCATTAAAGCTAACCTTCTTTTACCAACCCGCCTATCTAACACAGCAAATATCCGTACGATTAAATTTTCACTCTTCAAACTCATTTCGATACTTTGCTGATCAAATTCTGCAAAGGCATTATAAAAACAACGCTGATCAAATATGCCTAACCGTAAGGCTGTATCATCCATAAACGCAAATTCCTTTTTCATGCGTTTTTCATATTTTTCATCTTTGGGAAATAAATCTGCTTTTATCCAATGATTGTAATAACATCCTTTGATAATTTCTTTTCCATCATACCTTATTGCCGCCCGTCCCTCATGATCAGGACTTCTGCTATATGATGTCGCATAATACTGAATATGCCCCCGCAGACTTGGGGCTAAATATTCTGTTTCCAGCCTTTTTCTTATACCGCTCCAGCTTGACATTCTCTCTTCTCCAAAAATTTATCAATCACTATTTTCTACAAAACCTCCCTGCAAGATGATGGGATGCCTTCCAAACAATTTATATGACAGGAGTTTTTGTCCTGTTAAATCTCTAAAATACGGTATTCTCAACCTTTTTGTCACAGAAACACATTGGTTACCGTCATTCCCACTCTTCATATAAAGTCTGCTGCCCATTATATAATTTGACTTATAAGTCGTTGGGGAAGAAAACGTTTATAAAAACAGTCGCATAATCTAATATTTATTCTTGTGGTTCTACAAAAAAATCCTTATAAACACTGGATATTTCTTTTAGTTTTTCACTCATTAAAGGACCTAAATATTTAAAAATCCCATCAACTAATTCGTCTCCGGCTCTCCCAACTATTCTTCCACTTAATTTTTTAAGAATGGAAGAGAGTATTCCCTTAAATCCCAATTCCTCCCTTGCACCACATTTAACTAATGCTTCCGTTATTCTCTTTCGTGATTCATTCGGAATCATATCTTCAAATATGGTGATATAAGCTTCCTCTGATAATTTAATCAATTCAGCAGAAAAGGAACCATCCGTAATGTATCCCAATCTTTTAAGTTTCCACCTCAAATGATCTGATAATAATGGATTACTAATTTCAATTGCAATTTTATCATTTTCCTTAAAGAAAATAGGGGTAGACAGTAACTCCCTTAATTCTTTATCCAGCATTTCTTCTGATGAGTTGCGCATTTTAGCTTCATATAACAGATTTCTTGCCTTTGCTCTGGTCACTTTCAAATTAGATACAATATCATATAAATCAGAATCTTTCTCTATAATCTTTAAATCTTGCAGCTTCATAAAAAGCAATATATCGAAATCCCTTTTAGACATAGACCCATACGCAGGGTTCATATAGGCAGTGATTAATTCTTTAAAAACTCTTTTCACTTCTTTGGAGTCAACCCCATCAATTCGATCTACAAACATCATATCCCCCCCTCTGTCATTTAATATAAAGCCCATTCAAATACATTTCTTAGCAGTTCTATGAAAACAGTTCATCTGCTTCATGCTCAGCAGAATTAAAAACTCTGTAATATTTTCAGAGATATATCTATATGATTTATCCAATTCACCCGATAAACCGGGATTTATCTATACTCCTTCAGCAAATAGTGACCATTACATTACCATTCATTTCTAATATTTTCTTATAGAAGTCTTTCAGATTTTGAAAGTAATCCATTAGTTCTTCTTTTATTTCATCCGTTTCTTCTTCATAATTCCCAATGTCCGGATATATATTTGCTTTTTTGCATTCTTTCATACTGAAATTTTCCATAGCTTTTTCTATATCAAAATGATCAAGAGCAAAAACTATATCTTTAATCCTCGACTTTTCTGTATAAGATATAAACTCTTCCACACCTTCAATAGAAGACACACCTACAACCGCTTCGCTAAAAGGGTTGTTTTTTATAGGCTTACTGCTGCTTACTCCTGTAAGCACGAAATGAAGTGCATCCCACATCTTATCTAAATCAAGCAGTATTTCTACATCCTCATTCTGCTCTTTTGCCTCCTCAAAAGTCTCCTTCTCTTCTGAACAGAAAGCCTTAAGCTCCTTTAAGTTTTTATCACTTAAATATTTATAATTTGCTATTATCCCCATTTTTCACTTCCTTCCACATACTGTGATTCATTTCCTGTTTTCTTTGTGCTTATCGTCAAATTTTATGAGGGGTGAACAAATATACCGCCTCCTCAACATAGAGCAGCCCTATATCTCTTCCCATCCTCCTGCCTGCCCATCATATTTTGCAAACTCACCGGTATCCGTAAACTCAGATGCTGTCAGTCCCACTTCAAAAATACAATCAAAGTCATTCGAAGTTGAAAAATATAATGCACTGTCTGTCAGGAACGCTTCTCCAAAATCAGCATGTTCAAATCTTTTCCCATCGCTGTTATTCCCTACCGGTTTATACTGATATTTCAACAAACGGTTTTCCAGTTCTGACTGCTGCTCCGGTGTAAATTTTTCCAGATTCTCCTCATTTTCAAAGAAATCAGGTTGTGCTGACTGCTGTTCTTTCTGTTTTGTCTTAACAGAAAACAACGAAATTGTGTAACTCATTTACGATCTGCCTCCTTATAAATATTATAAATTTACCTATTATTTCTACAAAAGCCTCCCACAAAAATGATGGAAGGCTTTTTAAATAATTTATCACCTTATTTTCCTTCGGTCAATGAGTGCAACTCCGTAAACTCGCTCAATTCAACAACTCCCTTTTAGACCTACTTTTTCTTGCTTTTAGTATCAAAACAGTATCAATAATAATATTACAGTAAAAGTAACTTTTTTCTGGTACATATCATTCATCTAACATCAATTTGCCTTTTTTAGCTTTATCCTTTAGACGCTTCATTTGCTCTTTTTCTATCTGCTGAATGCTCTTCCCTGGAACAGGCAAATCTTCCGGCATAGTGCCTCCTATTTTTTCAATAGCACTTCTAACTTCTTTCCCTACTGAATAGTGAACTTTTATTGCTGCTTCTGCACCTCCAACTTTGTCTTTTCTTAGCTTTTCTTCCGTTTGTGATATTCTGAATAGATTAGCAATAAGCTCAGTGCTTCCCATATAATCCAAAATCTTCTGTCTTGCAGTTAAGCCTTTTCTGTCATGTATATCCCCTACATCTAACCCTCCATACAATCCCATATATCCTGCATTCTGGAATATAACAAATTCTTCGTTTGTGATAACTCCTGCATCGTGTGCTGTTTCTACCAGAAGTTGATTCCATTGTTTAATGTCTCCACGAACAACAAGCCTTCTTCTGTCTTCATCAAGCTGATTAAAATGATCTGCTATTTCCTGTCTATATGTTTGTATAGCAAAATAGGTTTGTCCAAGTGCAATCACTTCTTTTCTCGGATCACCGTTTTGCACAATCAAATAGCAAGCATATCTTGTAAGTTTGTAATCTTTTATAGACTTGCTTGTGGCACCTGCTTCCACGATTTTGCTAGCCTCAGCAAAATCATATGTTACTTCATGTCCACTATTCTCACAAGCAATCATCGCTCTATCAATGACCTTTTGAAAGTTTCGCCATTGAGAATAGTCAAGTACAGGAGCAAATTCCCTTGCACTCTAATACTCGCTTCCATTTTTTCTAACATACTTAATATCTTCATTTTTTTATATTCTTTTGCTTTCAAACTTGGCATGAGCTTACCTCTCATTAGTTTTTATAACAGCTAACCTGTGTATCAACTATTCTTCTTTATCTCTATATTTTTCGATAAAGTTCCCTTGTAAGTCTTTCCATTCTACCCATCCATTATTAGATTTCCCAATAACTATCCAACCGGCACTTGATGGATTCATACATACAATATCCTCTTGTAATACATTATCTTTTATTTTTGCATTTCTTCTAATAGATGGTATATATCCTTTGCCGGTATTCCCACAAAGGCTTCCTTTTAATACTGTAAATACGCCATCTTTAACTATAGCTTTTCCATTTACTTTTCCAAAACCTTTCATATTACGATTTAATACATACTCCCCATCTGGAACAAATCTACCCTCAGTTTTAATTTTTATTTCTTCTGTAGACTCTTTGAATACCTCTTTTTTACTTTTATCTTTAGGATAAATTTGTTTCCCATCTAAAGAAGATAATAAGGATTTTGCGACCTCTATATCTAACGCAAATAGTTCAGTGCCAACAATCCTACTTTTACTAAAAATGTCATGGATAAGTTTTTCTTTCTCATCATATCCATCCACTTCTATAGCGAACTCCCTTTTTAACCCTGTGATATTTGCATATCCATTGCTCTCTAGAAATCTCATTCTATTTTCAAATTGGTCATTTCCGGTCTTGCCAATCTTGATAAGGCCTGAAACAACTGTAGTCATTAAATATATTATTCCTTTTGCCATAATTTATCCTCTTTCGACACACATGTCTATAAAGCTTAAACTAATCAATTATATTTCCCTCTATCTTCTGCAACCAACGGTAGAGTTTCCTCAGTATGATTTATATATGAATAAATCTTTCTATCTTCCTCAAAGTTATAATTATCAGTCCACAGCTCGCACTGTGTCATAACAGTCTGAACAGCATCATCCATTCCTTCCGGTGGATATTTATGTTTTTTCAAAAGTTTTTTGATAAGCATACGCATTTTAGCTCTTGCCGACTCACGTTTCTGCCAATCAATTGTTTTGTTTTTTCGAAGAGTATCTGCTAATTCTTTTGTAATGGCAATCAGCTCTTCATTTTCATAAAAGTCCTTGATTGCCTGCGGTTTTGTTAATGCGTCATAGAAGGCAAGCTCGTCAGCAGTGAGTCCAAGTTTATCACCTTCTTTTTGATCTACTACAATCTGTTTTGCCAACTTTAACATTTCTTCTATAACTTCCTCATTGGTAAGCATCCCGTTAAGATAAGCATTAAGAGAACGTTGCATAATCTCGCTGAACTTTTCAGACTTAACCACATTAGTTCTGCGATAAACAGAAACCTGTTCTGCAATCAACTTTTTCAAAAGTTCAACAGCAAGGTTCTTTTCTTTCATATTTGCTACTTCCTGAAGGAACTTAGGGGCGAACAGAGAAAATTCTTCTTTGATGTCGGAAAACAGATTGATAACACCGTCGCTCTTTATGCTCTGCTTCAAGAGTTCGCTGATTCTTGCGTTCATTTCCGGTAATGAAATCTTTTTGCCAACGCCGGTATTGGTAAGTCTGAGAACAAGGACTCGAACAGCCTCAAAGAAGGCTGCTTCAAATCTGCTATCTTCATTAACTAAAGAGGAACAAAGGGAAAGAGCCTGATGAAGCATAAGGGCTTCTTTTACGAATGAATCTTTCTCATCCACTTTTTCTCTGCCCATAATAAAGTTGAACGCACCACTAATAGTTTTCGCTCTCTCAAGATCTGTGCCGTTTATAAACTTTGTATAATCATATCCGTGAAATTTATCACGGCAAACAGCGAGCTTCTCCAAAAATTTTGGATAAGCAACCTTAGTAACATCAGTATCTCCGTAGTTCTTTTTATCACGGGAAGTATAGTCATTCATTGCTTGCTTCAGAGCGGTAGCAATTCCAACATAGTCAACAACAAGCCCGCCTTCTTTATCACGGAATACACGGTTTACACGAGCAATTGCTTGCATAAGATTGTGTCCGGACATAGGTTTATATACATACATAGTGGCAAGAGACGGAACATCAAATCCTGTCAACCACATATCAACAACAATCGCAATTTTCATAGCACTGCTGTTATCTTTGAATTTCTTTGCAAGCTCATTCTTATGGTGTTTATTACCGATAATCTGTTTCCATTCTTCTGGGTCATTGTTGCTGGAAGTCATAACAACACCTACCTTTTCAGTCCAAGTCGGTCGAAGTTCTAATATTCTCTTATAAATCTTCATAGCAATAGGACGAGAATATGCAACAATCATAGCCTTACCTGTAAGCAGATTTTCTCTATTATTTTCATAGTGGTCAATAATATCACAAACAAGCGAATTAATGGTATTATCATTTCCAAGGACTGCTTCCAACTGTCCAAGCTCTCTTTTGCTTTTTTCAATAACTTCTTCATCTGCATTAAGAGCCATTAAATCATACTCTGCATCAATTAGTTTCAAGGTAGTTTCATCAAGATTGAGCTTAATTACACGGCTCTCATAATAAACCGGACGTGTTGCTCCATCTTCAACCGCTTGCGTCATATCATATATATCAATATAATCACCAAATACTTCACGTGTGCTACGGTCTTTGGATGAAATAGGCGTGCCGGTAAATCCAATATATGTGGCATTTGGAAGTGTATTACGAATAATTCTTGCTGTGCCAATAACACGCTTTGCTACTTCATCACCATCTTCGTTCTTTGTAATCTTAATCTTTTCAGCAAGTCCATATTGTCCTCTATGAGCTTCATCAGCCATAACTATAATATTATGACGTTCAGATAAAGGCTCGTTAGACTCCTCGAATTTCTGCATTGTAGTAAAGATTATGCCGTTTGCCTGTCTGCCGGCAAGCAAAGTTCTTAGATTTTCTCTACTTTCTGCTTGTAACGGTCCTTGCCTCAAAAAGTCCTTGCATTTTGCAAACTGACCATAGAGTTGATCGTCAAGATCATTTCTGTCTGTAAGTACAACGATAGTAGGGCTATTCAATGCTTCCTGCAATAAATGAGCATAGAACACCATTGAAAGCGATTTGCCACTTCCTTGTGTATGCCAAAACACACCACCTTTACCGTCGGTAATGGTAGCGTGTTTTGTTGATTCAATCGCTTTTCTTACCGCAAAATATTGGTGGTATCCGGCGAGAATTTTAAATGTGTTAATCCCCTCATTTGAAAAGCAAATAAAGTTTTTGATGATATCAAGCAGTCTTTCCTTTTGAAACATTCCCTCAAAGAAAGTATCAAACTGTGCATATTGTGTATTTTCATAATTCCCATCTTTTGTTTTCCACTCCATAAAGCGATCTTCTCCGGAAGTGATAGTCCCCGCTTTAGATGTCAACTGATCGCTCATAACGCAGATGGCGTTATATATGAACATCGACGGAATTTCATGCATATAATTACGAAGCTGCCTGTATGCTTCTGAGGCATCTGTTTCTTCACGAGAAGGAGATTTAAGCTCAATCAACACAACAGGCAAGCCATTCAAAAAGAGAATTACATCCGGTCGTTTATTGCTGTTCTCAATAAATGTCCACTGATTTGCTACAATAAAGGAGTTATTTTGGGGATTTTTATAGTCAACAAGATAGAGGATAGAGGAGCGTTCCTCGCCACCAACGAAATATCTTACAGGAATACCGTTTTGCAGATAGTCCATAAATATGGCGTTTTTCTGCACAAGCTCCCCGTTTTCAAAGGTTTTGAGTTTATATAGTGCTTCCTGAATGGCATCGTCCGGTAAACCTCTATTCAAACGGTATAGAGACTCAAGCAAAACATCTTCATATAACGGGCAGTAGAAATCCCTTTCTATATCAGGGCCGTATACATACTCGTATCCTAAATCGTTCTGAAATAATTCAATTATTGAATTTTCATAAGATGCTTCTGTAAATCCTGCCATTTGAAAGGTCCCCTTTCTTTATGAGAAGTGAATAATCTATATTCAACATCTTCAATCTTTTTACCTAACAATATTGCTACACCATACTGATATTTATACTCTCCTTCAAATTTGCAAAATTGTTTTATCTTCTCTCTATCATGCTTTTGGTCTTCTCCCCACCAAGTTTTAAACTCCATGACCAATACATTATTTTCGTTATTTCCTCTTTTATGTAGAATCAAGTCTGGAATTACATTTTTAGTTCCTATTCTTTTTATTTCATCTATGTTCCTAGAATACTCCACATCGACAGTATAGTTCAAATTACTATTTTCTACTGCCTGATTAAAATAAATTCCAAATCTAAAAACAACTGCCCGTTCGGAGTTATAGTGATCATCCCCATGACAAATCAGATACTGATCTTGATCATATAATCGCTCTAATGATACCTTGATTAATTCCAATATTTTTTTCTCGTCCATAACTACCTCTCACTATAAACAATAATTTAGCTGAGCAAATCAAAACAATATGTACTGCTTGGCTTTCTGATTATGCTCCATTTGGCGGCGTTTTACCTGATGATTGGTCGAAAACATCATTATCTTCCATTGCAGACTTTGTTAGTGGTTATTCTTATAAAGGAGCCGAACTTACAGAATCTAATATTGCTATGGCAACGATAAAAAACTTTGATCGCAAAGGCGGTTTTAAACTTGGTGGTTATAAGAAAATAGTACCATCAAACAAACTGAAAGATACTCAGCACGCCAAATTGTTCGATACACTTGTTGCACATACTGACCTGACACAGAATGCAGAGGTTATCGGTAATGCCGAACCGTTAATGAGCACATCTGGCTATAGCGATATTGTTTTTTCAATGGATTTAGTTAAAGTGGTTCCAAAGAACAAGCAGATATCTAAATTTATTTTGCGGCTAAAGGTTCAAGGCGCATTCTAAACATATAAATGAACAACAGTGTTATTCAAGCAAAAATCATTGGATATCAGCTATATTTACCTGCTGACCTTTCTGCATTAAAGCCTTTGGACGAACTTGTAACGGCTTTGTATCAAAGAGTTTCCGCTAATATTGAGGAAATCACTAAACTTGAAGCTTTGCGAAATATCCTTTTGCCAAAGCTTATGTCCGGCGAATTGGATATCTCAGACATCGATCTCTAAGCCACTAAATTATTGTTTATTTCATTGTTCTGTTTTATTTTCTTATCTATTGAATTAAGAATAGCTACAATCTTTTCCTGTGTTATTCTATCAGGAAGAAAAAGTTCTAAATTTTCAATATCTGAAGGCTTAATAGAAGGATAGGCTGACACACTCTGTTCTGCGATCGCTTGTAAATGTTCTGTGACTTCCTTTTGCGTCAAAACATAATAAATGTAATCAGGGACTGCTTTCTCAAAATCAACATCAATTACCACAAATCCTGTTGATACTAAAAAATTCTCAGGCTGTTTTTTTATAATTCCATAGTGCAACTGGTTTGGTCTTACAGTTGAGTAAATAATACTATTTAATTTTACTTTTCTTCTTGCTCTACTCGGCAACTTGTCCGCTGAAGTATTGATATACTGTATTTCATCAATTTGATTCATTGTAATATTTCCGGTATCCAAGTAGTTTGCAAATTGCCAATCTTCTTTTGGAGAATAAGTGCTTTGATTCGTTGAAACTATCTTACTAAGCCTAACTGTCTGCCATTCAGCCATATCCGTTTCCCTCTCTATCCAATATATTTTCTATGAGCAATTTTCACATTGCTTTGTTTTACCATTGCGTACTGCAAGGTCGTATCTATCTTTCTATGCCCTAAAAGCTGTTGCAGTTGCTCAATGGGCATTCCTTTATCTATCGCCATAGTTGCAAGGGTACGCCTGAATTTGTGTGGATGTACCTTTTGCAACCCTAATTTCTTTCCATATTCTCTTAATCTCACTTCAACTCCACCGATTTGCAGCCTTTCGTGAGGCGATTTCAAGGACACGAACAGTGCCGGATTATCGTCTATTCTACTGTTAATGTAGTTCTGCAGGTGAATCTTTGTTCTTGCATCAAAATAAACAACTCTCTCTTTACTGCCTTTGCCAAATACAATACATTCTCTCTCGTTGAAATCAATATCATTTCGATTAAGCAGTACCATTTCGCCGACACGCATACCCGTTGAAGCAAGCATATCAATAATCGCCAAATCGCGTAGTTCAGTACAGTTATCTCTCATAAGTTCCAACGCCTCATCTGAGTATGTTTCCTTAATATTTGTACCAGTTTTGACTTTGTGTATGCGTCGCACCGGACTTTTCAGTATGTAGTCCTCGTCCTCTAACCAAGAGAAGAAGCTGGATAGAATACGACGGATATTGTCTATTGTAACTTTACTTGATTTCTTCTTTTCCTGATAATCTGTTAAGTATCCCCTTATATCATCTGTAACTATGTGTTTGACATCTTTTTTGAGTTCATCAAGCATAGTTTCAATAGTTGCCTTGTAGTATTTAAGAGATTTCTCGGAACAGCCCTCTATTCGCTTTGCCGATAAGAACAGTTCTACAAAGTTCTGCTCCGAGTGTTTCTCTTGTTGTTGCTTTTCTGTTACCTCATAGCTTGCAAGGGTATATTGCAAAACTTCTTGCAGCTTTTCGTTTTGTGCGTTGTTCAAATATGGCAACATTCTTTGAACAACATCTTTGATTAAATCTTGTTTCACAGTCAATCCTCCTTTTTATTCTTAGAGAACGACTATGGGGCGGAAGTCCCCTGATATTAACTCTCGCCACCCACGAAAGTTATAGGATATGTTATAAACAATAATTTAGCGGCTTAGAGTTCGATATTGGAAATATCAAGCTCACCGGACATTAATTTTGGCAGCAAGGCATCTCTAAGTGCTGTCAAATTATCTCTTTCAAGTTGATTAGACTTAATCTTTGCAAATATTGGTGCAGTGAAATTGTGAAACTCTTTCAATTCAGTATCAGTAGGCACAATAAATGGCATACCCTTGATAATTTTTGAATTTACGGCTGTTGCAATTGAAGATGTGCTTCCCATTGTTTGGTAATTAAAGTATTTTAGGTAACAATAAAGATACTCATTGATTTCTTTTTTGTCAGTTTTAAAATGTGCAATTGCTTCATTAGTGGTCACCTCACCATCTGTAATGGCTACTCGACCAACGGTTAATTTGAAACTGAGAAGAACGGTATTGTCTGGTACGACTTTTACATTATGGCGGTTAATAGCTTGCTTTGTTTGTTTGATGAACTATTGCTTATAAACCACAAGTTTATATCTGCGATACCCAAGTTATATCTTCGGAATTGGTACTAAACCATTGTGGTTCTTTTCTTGGAGGTGTTTTACCGATAGAAATATCAAAGTATTCGTCAGCACGGCAAATTTGTCTTAATTCGTTAGAAGTATCGACGAAATTATGACGATATATGGTAAGTACTTGTTGCTCTAAATTATTGTTTAGCTTGTTATTAATAGCAATTTTATCATCTATTGATTTCAATATGCTTGCAATTTTGACTTGCTCAAAGAGCGATGGAAAGTCAATTTCAAGATTTTCCACCACAGCCGTTTGTACCCTTTGCCTACCAGATGAACCAACCATTGATTTTATTGCAGGATTGCGTACAAATGAACTACAAACAAGGTAATAAACAAAATCGGGTATGGTCAATCCCGCTTTAGCTCTAAACACAATATATTCCGTTGAACCAAAGCCCACTTCATTTTCATCTAAAATATTTACCATAGCGATCTTTCCATTTTCTAAACAAGGTGTAATACGAGCCATAATGGTATCACCATTACGGAACTTAACCCCTCCAGCATATTTAGATAATTCATACTGTAGAATATCACGGCAAAAAGGTCGTAATTTGTCTATTCCTATTTTTTTTGCCATAGAACCCTTAATGATTGTTTCTCTTGGATTTACTTCAATATAATCAATCAACGGTGCTTTTACTCGTCCCGTATTCATAGATTAATCTCACTTTCAACTTCATTCTCATCTATCCTATATGCATCTTCAATAGAATAAACACTATCATCATACACTTCAACATAGATGCCTGCATTAACAGTTTCTGATGTTTCTCCACCATCTTTCAAATCATATTTAATCTGTAAAACAATTTCAACATAATACTCTTTTGAATCCTCATCTATGTTCAAACATTCAATGTTATCAATGCTAATCAGATGCGCGGTTGATGAAGAAATCAAACGCCCTTTTTCAACAAGTCCAAGGTCTCTATTGATTATCTGAATAAGAAAATCTCCAGATTTTAGCCACTCAGAAATTAGTTTATTCTCATCAAAATCTTCAATTGGTTGATAAGAATATTTATCAATTTCTTTTGCCCACATCTCTAATTGAGTTTTGACCGCACCTTCGTTTTTACAAATAGAAAGAGATGAAGCCACTTTACTCCTTTCAAATTCTTTAAGGAGAGCCTCCCCAAAAATATTGTCTTTTGAATAAAATATAATTTTTGAATTTAAATGATTTGATGCAAACTCCAGAACGCTTTCCCACAGCAATGCATCCTTAAATCCTTTATCGGATTTTTTATCTTTGCCTTCAAAAGGTGGCAACTTATTGAACGCCCGATATACTATACTGTCAAAACATTGATTCGAGGCTATCGGTAATTCTATTATCTTATTGAGATAATTTGACAATCCAGCTTTATATGCTGCAATTTTTTCTTTAATATACTCTGGATAACTTGTTACCAAATTTTCATGTATAGAAAACTCCGGAAAACTCCTTTTGGTTATAGTATTTTTATATTTCAAAAGAAGTTCATCATGTTTATCAATTATTTGCTTTTCCATTTCATTCCAAACAACAGACGGAATTGCTAATATAACTCGATTGTAAATATCAAGTCGATTGATCATGTCAATCACATTGTCATATGTTGCATTAAAGTTAAACGAGGTAAAATCTGCCTTCTTTTCATATGTTTGAAATAAAACATTGGTATCAAAAATTAAATAGTACACTATTTCATCATTTAAGCTCATATCCAATTGCCCCCAACTTCTTTCTAATCTCTTCTTCCAATTCATGAGATCTCTCAAACATACCCGAAAGTTCTGAGGTCAGTCTTGTCATCTTTTCTTCAAATGGCTCTCCATCATCTTCCTGTTCTTCAATGCCCACATATCGACCGGGAGTTAAAATATAATCTTGTTTTGCTATATCTTCTATTGTAGCTATAGCGGAAAATCCCTTTTTTTCCTCTAATTCTCCATTTTGAAAATCTTCAAAGGTTTTTGCTAATGAGTTAATATCTCCAAGGCTTCCATCTTCTTGTATCCCTTCCGTAAAGTCTCTATGTTTTCTATCAACCATATATCCCATTTTCCTGGCATCAATAAATAGAGTTTTCCCTTTTTGCTTTTTATTTTTAGTAATGAACCATAAGGTCACAGGAATTGTTACGCTATAAAACAATTGCGTCGGTAAAGCTACAATTCCCTCCACTAAATCATCTTCTATAATCTTTCTTCGAATTTCTCCCTCTCCGGAAGATTGAGAGGATAATGCTCCATTAGCAAGTACTAAGCCTATTTTTCCATTAGGTGCTAAGTGGTGAATCATATGTTGTATCCACGCATAGTTCGCATTCCCTGATGGTGGGGTTCCATATTTCCACCTAACATCATCCTTTAATTTATCCGCCCCCCAGTTAGAAAGATTAAATGGTGGATTCGCCATAATAAAATCTGCTTTTAGTGTTTTATGAAGATCATTAAAAAATGTATCTGCATGGTAAGAGCCCAAATTAGCATCAATCCCTCTTATAGCCATGTTCATTTTTGCCATCTTCCATGTATCTGCATTGGATTCTTGTCCATAAACAGAAATATTTCCGCGATTGTCACTATGCGCCTGTATAAATTTTTCGCTTTGTACAAACATGCCACCACTGCCACAACAAGGATCATATACACGACAATTATTAAAGGGTTTTAGTATGGCAACAATTGTTTTTACAATACTTGAGGGCGTATAAAATTCGCCGCCCTTTGTTCCTTCATAGGCAGCGAATTGAGCAATACAATACTCATATGTCCTACCAAGTAAATCTTTACTTGCCTCTGTTCCGTCCATTTTTACTTCGTTAGTAAATAAGTCAACGACTTCCCCCAATACTCTTTTATCCAAATCAGGGCTAGCATAATTCTTGGGCAAAACATTTTTCAAACTCGTATTTTCTTTTTCGATTGCCCTCATGGCATCATCAATTACTGTGCCAATTTCAGGTGTATGTGCAGCAGAAGAAATCTTACTCCAACGAGCTTCTTCCGGTACAAAGAAAATGTTTTCCTCTGCATATGCATCTCTGTCGTTCTCAAAACCATCGCCTTCTTTTAAAAGTTCCTCGTAGCGTTTTTCAAAGGCACTGGATATATAACGAAGAAAGATAAGTCCAACAATTACCTTTCTATATTCAGCAGCAGGAATATGCCCCCAAAGAACACAAGCTGCATCCCAAATTTGTTTTTCAAAACCTATATTTGCATTGTTTTTTCCAGCCATTTTTTATTCACCATCTTCTTCAAATTCCATAATATCATCTAAACTACAATCCAATGCTTTGCAGATCTTCCCTAAAACTTCGACCGTTACATTTTCATTCTTATTAAGCTTGTTGATAGTATATGTACTAATTCCGGCTATTTGAGCCAACTCTTTCTTTTTCATGTCCCTATCTAATAAAATATGCCACAGTCTTTTATAATTAGCTTTCATGGGGTCCCCACTTTCTATGAATTAGAAGCCTTACTTTTTATTTTATACCATATTTGCAGACTTAAATATAGCGTTCTATCTATTTTTGTTTTATAATTTATAAATTAGGTTGATTGTAAAATGAAATCGGACATACAAAAAGGCATTCTGAACAAAAGTAATGGCCATTAATATACTTTCTGACTAAGCATCTTGCCCTCACAAACTTTTAGAAATTCTGAATGACAACTTCCAATTTTACTTTATCGTGTCCATCTTATTGACATCAATATCAATAAATGCCCCGCAATCTGACAAGCTTGATCAAGTCCGGTTCTTCCGGAGACTTCCTATCCACAAAATCCTCCTCACAAAAGTGAAAGGCTTTCTGAACGATTTAAAACCTGAGCATATATAAAATAAGCACATAGCTGAACGGTTTTGCAATCTTAAAGTTATGTGCTTTATTTTATATACTTTATTATTTAGGTAATCTGGAATTTATCTTTACATCTATAATTTCTGGTAATAGACTATTTGAGATACCAAACTTGCTTGCATCCTCTGAAATTAGAACGCTAAATGATAACAAAGATTCCATAAATAAAATCACCTCTGCAATTAATCTATTTTCAGCAGCAGGATGAATCATAATCATATGCCAATTCAAGTTTTTTTCAATTCCTAATACCTTCCCTATCTCCTTATGAATGAGGCAAACCCCTGTAATATTTCTACATTCACTTTTCATTTTTCCATCTATCGCACTTTTAAGGTATTGCTGCATTTCTATCGCTCGAGAATCCTTTAGATAATCATCTCCAAGTTTATACACAGCATATTCAAATGCAATTTTTAACGCTTCCAAATAAAAGCGGTTGAATTCCACCGTAATATCATATTGAATTTCTGGTTGAAAAAAATCGCTTTCTGCATGATCAACTTTATCCAACGCATCATGAATTTTGCCATTTGGCACCTTCATCCTGAAAAGTTTCTTTTTCATAATCATTTTAGCCTCTTCTTTAGAAGGTGCTATTATTAAGAACTTATTGTCGCTTTGTTCAATATATGGAACAAGCGTTGGATGATAATTTTCATCTACCCTAATTCGATGACCATCTTTATCCTTTCCTTCTTTGAACGCATTGGGAACTTCGCCACTCTTTCCCTTTAGTCCATAACTTTGTCTTATGATTTTGAGAATTATATGATTTACAAAATAATTATCAACATATGTTCCTAATCCACTATTACAATTCTTACAGACATTAAATATTTTCAGAGTCTCGTTTCCAAGTGCTTGCGGAATAATATGTTCCTCTGTCCAGCAATTATTTTTATCAAATTCCGCTTCTGTCTTTCCACAAAATATACATTTATTCATTTTAACCTGAATTTAACAACCTCCTTTTAAACTTACTTTATTGTTTTTAACGATTTTATAATAAAGACATATTTTTACTGTTATTCCCACTCAATCGTGCTCGGCGGTTTGGATGTGATATCGTAAACCACTCTGTTGACGCCTTTGACTTCATTGCAGATTCTTCTGCTCATTTCGTCAAGGACTTCCCAGGGAAAGCGGAAATAGTCGGCGGTCATGCCGTCTGAGCTTGTAACGGCTCTGATGCCTACGGTGTAATCGTACGTTCTTTCATCGCCCATGACTCCTACGCTGCGAATTGCGGCAGGAAGTATGGCAAAGGACTGCCAGATTTCGTTATAGAGTCCTCTTTCTTTGATGACTTCTCTGACGATGGCATCTGCTTTGCGGAGGATATCCAATCTTTCCGGGGTAATTTCACCGATGATACGGATTGCCAGTCCCGGACCAGGGAAAGGCTGGCGGTTGATAACGTCTTCGGGGAGTCCCAGTTCACGTCCCAGCTGGCGGACTTCGTCTTTGAAAAGCTCGCGGAGCGGTTCGATAAGTTCAAATTTCATATCTTTCGGGAGCCCGCCTACATTGTGGTGGGATTTGATAGTTGCCGCCGTAGCGGTGCCGCTTTCCACCACATCGGGATAAAGCGTACCCTGGACAAGGAATTTCACATCTTCTAACTTATTGGCTTCTTCCTGGAAAGTATGAATAAATTCAGCGCCGATGGTCTTGCGTTTCTTTTCCGGTTCTGTCACACCTTTCAGAAGAGAAAGGAAATGCTGAGACGCATCTTTATGAATCAGTTTGATCTTGAATTTGTTCGTAAATGTATCTACCACCTGTTCCGCTTCGCCCTGCCGGAGGAATCCGTGATCTACAAATACGCAGGTCAGTTTATCCCCAATCGCTTTATGGACAAGGACAGCGGCAACAGAAGAGTCCACACCGCCGGAAAGGGCGCAGAGGACATTATGATCGCCTACCTGCTGCCGGATATTGGCAACAGCGATGTCGATATAATTTTCCATAGACCAGCCGCCTTCACATTCGCAGATACGGAAAAGGAAATTTTTCAGCAACTGTGTACCTTCAGCGGTATGGACCACTTCCGGATGGAACTGGACAGCATAGAAACGCCTTGCCTCATCAGCCATCGCTGCGGTGGGCGTCAGTTCCGTATGTCCGATCAGCCCGAAACCGGCAGGCATATCGGTGACCGCATCGCCGTGGCTCATCCATACAGCAGTCTTTTCTGAAATGTTTTCAAAAAGCGGACAGCTTCCGTTCTTGTAAAATTCCGTATGGCCGTATTCATGTTTTTCCGGACTGGCAACCGTGCCGCCAAGGTCTTTTGCTATAAGCTGCATACCGTAGCAGATTCCCAGAATCGGTACGCCTGCCTTGAATACGCCTTCATCCAGCTGTGGGGCATTTTCCATATTTACACTGGCAGGGCCTCCGGAAAAGATAATGCCTTTCGGGTTGTGGGAAAGAATTTCTTCTGCCGGCTTATTGTACGGCAGAATTTCACAATATACGCCGCATTCGCGCACTCTTCTTGCAATCAGCTGCGCATACTGCCCGCCGAAGTCGATGATGATAACAGTCTCCTGGTGTTTCATTCCATTCCTCCTGTCGGAATTGATTCAAAATCTATGTGGCAAATTCCAAATTATTCGCCATATTATACCACAAAAAGCGCTTTCCTTTACAGTATTTCCTGTAAAAATAACAGATGTCCCCGCCATCAAAAAAGCCGTCATACCCATTTCGTGTATACGGCTTTCGTTTTTATTCAGCTTCCAAGAGAGGCAGTTCTTCAAGAAATACGATATCGTCACGCTTCGCTGCATCGCCTTCGGCAAGAATGGCAGCCTGGCAGCAGACTTGGGCGCCCGCTTTTTCTGCCAGTTCTTTCAAGGCTTTCATAGACCCGCCGGTACTGATGACATCGTCCACAAGAAGGACTTTCTTCCCGCGGATCAGCGCCACATCAGAGGCAGACAGGTACAGCTTCTGTTTTCCCATCGTAGTAATGGACTCGTCTTCTACACAGATAGGATCATCCATATACGCCTTGACCGACTTTCTCGCCACCAGGTACGTCTTCTGCCCCAGATTTCTTGCCAGTTCGGCAGCAAGAGGAATCCCCTTCGTCTCCGCGGTCATGACGTATTCGCAATCTTTCGGCACTTTCGCCGCCAAATCGCGGGCCGTGTTTTCCACAATTTCCACATCACCCAAAATGACAAATCCCGCAATCGCTACCTTGTCTGAAATATTCAGTACGGGAAGATGTCTCGTGCAGCCTGATACATGAAGTTCGTAATATCTCTTAGCCATGGTACGCCTTTCGAAAAAAATACATCCTCCGCGCAGCCATCGGATTTTGCGGGGAGGATTTATGCTTCCGGAAAATACTCCGTAGTGATTATACTATTTTCATTGGAAAAGAGCCAACTATTACAGAGATCTTATGTTACGTCGCTCTTCGAAATGATTTCCACCACCGGATGGGAGACGATGGAAATTTCAACCTGCTCGGTGATTTCCCCCTCTTCATTCTTCTGTGCATCTTCTTCCCTCTGTACGTTTCCTTTGACTTTCACTGCCGTCAGTTCTGTTTTTTTCTTTTCAAGGGGGACGGTCATCGGCGATTCGGCAGACGTTTCTTCCTTTCTCGATTCGTTTTTCTTTGCATCTGCCGCTGTCTCTTCCATCTCTGCCTTTACCGGCATTTCTATCGATGCGTTCTTTTTTACAGGATTTACTGCAGGTATCATGTCAGGTGATTTTATTTCCACCACTTTATCAGGCTCGGCTCGTTCCAGTTCCGGCATTTCCATGTTCGGCAATTTCACACTTTTCACGGATTTATTATTTTCCTGATTCTTTTCTTCCGTTTCCCTTTGCAGCTTTTCATATTCTTCCTGCCGCGCCGTTTCCGCCGCCTTTATTTTTCTCTCCCAGAGTGCCGTAATTTGTCCCATGTACTTATCACGGCACTCTTCTTTTCCCATTTCTTCCCGAATCAGACGCACCGCTTCACTTTCCACCCGCGCAGCGTCTTCATTTACGGAATGCCAGCCGTCTTCCCCTGCAATCCATGCACCGCCATCATCAGTCATACGGAAATGGGCGGTAGATACAGTCGACACTCCTTTCTCCAACTTGAAGAAATTCACTTTTACAGCCAGGCCGTTTTTAAATAAATCTTCCACACTGATAGAAGTGAGATCCATAAACACGCCTGTATTCCCATCATTATCTATACCGCCGGTATTCAAAATCATCGGAATATTCGTATCTCCATGCAGATAAATCTCTTCCGCCGCCATGCTGCCGGACCACATCAAAAGTGTCATTAGTCCCAAAACAGCTGTCCTTACTTTTCTTCTTTTCATAGCCGCTCTCCGAAAATACAAATCCATTGCATGTTTTTCGTCTTGTATTTATTTTAACAAATCTACGGGAATGAAAACAACTTTTCTATTTTTTAGTCTTTGAATTATCAAGTCAATAAAAAAGAGTCCTCCTCAAAAGAAAGACTCTCCTCGCCCCATCACACGCCAAGTTCGTCAAGCAGCTCCTCCGTCGCCTCCAGGGCTTCCCTTATTTCTCCACGTAGATCCGCTTCATCAGTAAGAAAACGGACTTCGGAAAGCACGCTGATAAGGTGTGCCACCTGTGTTGTTCTGCCTATAATAATCTTCTGCGACTCCGAATAATTCTTCCAGTCATTCCCGCTCTCACTTCGGATATCGCGGATATCCTTGATTCCGTCTGTCAGATAATCTGACAAATCAAGAAGGGCATCCTGTGCCTGGCGGGCTTCTCTTCTTACATCCTGCATACGGCAGCACAGCTTCTTTACCTGCTGCTGGAATTTCTGCAGCCGCCCGCTCATTTCTTTCAATGCATCCACATCACCTTCACTTTCAGAAGGAAGCACATCCAGTTCCGGAACCACAGCATACTGGTCTATGACGCCTGCACCAAAACCGATGGCATCCATACCGCCGGACAGATTCATCAGTCCCATCGCTTTGGATGACAGCGCTTCCAGTTCCCTCCAGTTTCTCCGTTCCTTATTAAAATGCTCCAATCCGGTCAGTGTGTCGCAGTCATGAAAATCAATATTTTTAATTTCAGAAAATTCTTTGGTAAATTTTTTCATATCCCCTGCCATGAGAGTGATACGGACACGGTCCAGTTCTCCCAATTCATCTTCCGCACGTACTTTTGCACGGTATATCCTTTTTGCCGCCCGCTTTTTCGCACGCTCAATCTCTTCATTAATGCTTTGCGGATGTCCGCCTTTACCGCTGATCGTATTGGAAATCATGCGCAGTATAAATGCGATAGACATATTGCCTCCCTGTTTATAAAAATAACTACATGCATAAAGTATAGCATACTTATAGAAAAGAATTTATGCAAAACTGTATTTCCCCATAATAAAACTGACCTCCTCAAATCAGTTTTTATCTAACTTTTGGTGGTCAGTTCATCGAGCAATCTTAATTATCATGCATCACGTTTCAGGAGTTCATCCTGCGCTTTTTTTATCGCGCTGCGGCTCTGTTCATCCACATGTCCCGCGCCATCCATCAGATTCCGGAAAAGAAGCGTAATAAGCTGGGCTACCTGTATCGCTCTTCCGATCTGCATCTTCTGCGCCAAAGTATAAAGTTTCCAGTCACCGCCGGACTGCATCTGGATCCGCTCCAGGCTGTCTACGCCATCAGCAAAGTAATCAGCGAGATCATTCAGCGCGTCCCCTCTTTCACGGGCACACTCGGTAATATCCAGCAAGCGGGAACAAACTTCACGGACAGAATCCTGAAAGGCATGCAGCTTTTTAATCATCTGCAGGCAATATTCCTTATCACCCGCATTGAACTTCCTATTATCAATTTCAATGGGTGCCACATCCGTATATGTTTCCAACACGCCAAATCCGAGAGACATGGGCGTGTACGCCGTAGAGCTGACCGTCGACATATGCTCTATCTTCTTGGCCATTTCCATGACTTCATGAATCCGGTTTCCATCTTCCAGAAAATCTTCAATGCCAAGCAGCCCCCTGCAGTCCTCCAGGTTCAAATTGCGGATTTTACCGAGAGACTTGGTAAAACGCCTCATATTGTCATTGGCCGCCGCCACTTTTGCCTTATCCATCTCCCCAAGCTCATACTGCGCCCGTTCCCGAAGCCGGGCAACACGTCTCCTTGATCGGCGCACTGCTTTCTGCAATTCTCCGTTCATATCAGGAATTACGCCATACTTTTCCGCATCGCCTTTTGCCACAGCTTCCAGAATCTGAAATATATACGTGATGGTCATCTGACATCTCCCTCTGCCGTTCTCTGGCAACGATTATTTTTAATATTATACCATGTTTTAAAGGACAAAACCGTCCGCTTATCTATGATTTCTGGCAAAACCCATAATAAAATTTATATATAATATCTTACTTGAGAAGTTTATACACCTCTTTGGAATACTTTTTATCTCAGCGCCATAAATAATTCGTCTCCTGCCTATATTCATCATGTAGTTGAGTTCCTGTTTTTCTTTTTGTCGAAAATTTCGGAGCGTGTGTTGGATGCATTTGCTGTGTCGTAGCTGATTTCTTTATTTGCTTTTTCTTTTGTGGCAGTGATAATGCTGTCTGCTATGGCTGCGTTTAAACTGAAATCCAAAATACAAATACATTAATATATTTGTATATGAAATATACTTCCACTAATATCGTCATAACTGAAAGGAAAATTGTTTGTCGTTGAATTTTAATAACATCATTTTTATTGTCACTTGTAAACTCCGAAAATAATACATAAAGGTAATATCTTACAGCAATAAAAACCGCCCATAATATGAAAATTGCTCCCCCTATTTTCCTTTTTGTATCATATATAGCAGTTTCACCCATAAGGCTCAGAATATTAGTACCATATGACAATACAAAAATTAAGCCAAAAAAAGCTAATAATAGCCACATACAAATAAACACTCCATATTTCCCTATATTCTGAGTGATTTTTTCCTTATGCCTATGTATATCCTCCCACACGAAACACACCATAGTAATAAAAGTTAGGATTACTACTACTATTCCGAAATAAAAGGAGATATCTACAACTTTCATTTTGCCCTCTCCTATTCTTTTGCCAAGATCTGAATCAGTTCACTATCAAATTGTTCCTAATTACAAGTATTTTACTTTGATTCCTGTCCGCACAGCATATAGGGCTTTCAGTTATCTATCTTCCACTTCTCCTATCCTTTTTATAGGAGCAGCTGTGGTTGATGCTTATAAACATGGTTTTGAATAAAATAGATTACCGTAGATATTCCCCAAATACATATTATATACGTTATAGATGCAGAAATAATCCCATCACTTTTGTATATAACCCTTACAGCATTATCAACAAAATCAAATAGGATAAATAGCAAATTAGTATATGACCTTTGTATATTCACAGGAAAAGCAATAATCAAAAGTCCTGCATAAAATAAAAGAAAGGTTTTAACATACCGTATAGCTCCTGATTTAGTGAGCAATAACGGTCCTCTATTACAAAAACAAATGATAAAAGAGTATAGAGTACTTATTACCCCAAACATAATTAATGCTGCCTTATATGAAAAGAACATAGTCTGCAGAAATACAAATGCTGACGGACAGAAAATAAAAGAGAAAAGCAATTCTGAAACATATAATATGGCAAGTTTATGAAAATGATCATGTATTCTCATTGCTTACGCGCCTCCACAATCAATTAATTATCTTTCTCCAGATTATAACCTTGTGCTTCAAGGTTATAATCTGGAGAAAGAAATTCCATCCCTTCTTCCATTATTTATCGATACCACTCAGCGACAGTTTTCACATGGCCTTTCCGTCTAGCCGACTCTCTTTACGGAAGCGGCTGTGTCTCTTGCCGTATTGACGGCCGCTCCGCCTAAGGATATGGTAAGGCCGTTCTTCTTGTATTCTATATTTTACAAGGAATCTAAAGCTTCTTTTATGTTATCAGGATTAAATCCATCTTTAATCCATCGCTTGGGATAAAACTGCCGAAAATATCGTCCTTCCTCCCCCTTTCCGGATATCTTTAATTGCCGGAAAATCTCCTGATCTTTTTCATCCATATCATATAAATGATACTTTATACTTAATTCATTTTTATCATATTGTTTTTGTAAATAATCAAGTGTATTTTCAAATCCACTGGTTCGCTCCTTTGGAACAGTATCATAATATGCACTATTTATAACTTTATCTATATGTCCCACAAAAGGAAGAACATTAATTTTGCTATATCCTGATACTCCATAAATATATAAATAAGGTGAGTAAAAAACATGAGAAAAACACCATGGTTCTACTGCTGTACCTGCTTTTTTATCTTGATAAGTCGACAAGTAGGCCTGATAACGAAAAAATCCATAAGACTCATATCCATCCATATATATTACATCCGCAGATAACTTCCATCCTCCCCACAACACAAATAAAATAAATACTGCGATTATGACTTCCCCAGTATGATATTTTTTCATAGTTATCTCCCTGACAATAATTCCAACAACTCTATAGTCATATCATAAGTAGTCTTCCACAGTAGTCTTCCACGCAACTGTATCCCTAACACCTGATTGCTAAACTAAATAAGAAGTAAGAGCCTGTGTATCCGTTTCTGTCAGTCATTTTGGATAGGATTCCTTTAAAGACGGATAATAAATTGTAATCTATACAGTTTCTCTATCCGCTTCCATTAAATAGTTAAAAACCATCTTGTTCTTCCACAGTAAACTCTGGATATGAGCCTATTATAACGACGCTTTTATCATTCTCCCATTTTTTATCTGATTACGATCATAATTACTTCTTGGTAAAATTTTATATGTATCATTCCAATTGCTAAGATAATGATAGGATACAACAATCAACGCATCCTCACCCAAAATATAAATTTTCTGGTCTTTTCCTTTATATCCTCTACATCTGTACTAGATAATCTATTATTTCCTTCAAAAATTTTCATTGTGGTCTGGATAATCTGATATTGCTCTTTCGCAAAACTTTTTATAGTTTCTTTCCCAGTAACTCCATAAGATAAATACAGAGCATCATAATTAGACCTAATTCCACTCCAAAACTATTTTTTCACTTTTTATTCTCCTGCCATAATATATCTGTTTCTATTGGGAAAGTAGCTTTAAATCCATATGATTCTAATATTCTTTTTTCCCTAAATAAATGCATGACAATATTAATTATTCCTCAGCCCTTATTTTATGCCAAACACAATCCATCTCTTTTTCCTGTTCCTTTTCTCTCTCTTCCGGCACTCTTCTTAAAAAACTTTCCTTCCATAAACTATGCAAAATTTCTATCTCATCCGGTGTAAACTCATTAATATCTGCCAGTACAGAGTACCGATTTCCATATAATGCTTCCTTTTTATCTATCTCACAACATTTAGTTTTAAGTCTCTTTCCTAACGTTAATGCTTCATTATAATATTGTCGAATTTTTTCTCCATGCCCGGTAATCACAATAAAATTATCTCTTCCATATGCATAGAATACATCATCCTTAATATTCCAGTCACTAATAAACCCTATTTTTATTAAATTATTTACATCAATAACTCTATTGTTATAGGGTGACCAATAAAATGGTGAATAATAAACAGCTCTTCCTTTATGTGGATCCATAAACATGATTTGGAAACCAAGTTGTTCTTCTTTGGTGAAATCAGAATAAGTCAAGACTCTTTCTTTATCTGCAAGCTTATAGGATTCTTCCGGTATATGCTGTATAGGTTGTATGACATCTGTATGCATATTATTATCTTTTATAAATACCTTTTCTCTTCCTGTTTCCATATCATACACGACATATTCACCCTCACCCAAAGCATAAATTTTATTATTAATTAGACATACCGCAACGGTTCGCTTGGTAATAATTCTCTCCTTTTTCGTATCCACTAATAAATAATTCCCTTTTAAAACACGAATTCGAGTTTCACAAAACCAATCTATTGTATTAAAGCTATCATTAAGTTCCTGATTCATCTTAGTTAACCACGTGTCCATATATGTAATTCCAGCATAGCAGAGTAGAATCCCCAATGCGTAGAATGCTATCCTTTTTAAGTTTAATTCTTTTATCCTTGACATATGTTACTCCTCATTACTTTCCCCAAAGCGAGAAAATGTTCTATGTACATAAAGTATCCACATAAATGGTTTTAGTTTCCCTGCTTGCATTGATAACGCTGCCGCATTATTTAACTCCATAATTTTTCCGAAACCATATGAATTTGGTAACTTATGTCTTTCAAAATTATAATTATCAATAAAACAACTTCGTTCATGTATAACTCCTTTCGAATCTATCATGACGCTTATATTTCCAGAATAAGTGCCGGCCAGTAAAAATGAAGAATTATCAAATATTTCATTTGTTTTTGAATCTGATCTAATATCTACTGTAAAATCAACATATTGATCTCGAATCCCACTTGCACGTACTCTACTAATTGCATCTCCCAGTGCATTAGTATAATTAATCGAATGCATAATAGTATCCACAAAAGGAGAATTTTGATTAATTACAAATGTCCTATCTTCAATTAAAGTCATTTGATTCCCATACTTTTGTTGAATTTCATAATCACTCATTGCAGACATTTCCAAAGCAATTCCAGCACCTCCCGGATAAGCATTCGCTAAATTCATAAAATAATCTTTTTCTTTTATCACTCCTTTTTCTATTGCATCTTCTATTTCCTCTTTAGAATATGCTCCGTTTCCAGGGTACTGCTCACGCTCCTCCTCTTTTTGCTCCCATAATTCTTCTTCAGAGCGCTCTATTTATGTAAGCCAATACTCATTCCACTTCGTCCCTATCGGGGAGATATAGGCGTTCGTATATCCACTCCTTCCTGTCATCTTGGAGAGGATCCCTCCAAAGGCGGCGGAGATATCTTGTTTCCGGTTTTCTTTGTCTGTGATGGTTATGGTTCCCTATTTGTGTAAATTGTATTAAAAGCCCTTATTGTATATCCAATCCCTTTTAATTAGATAAAATTCACATGCTTTTTTTCCTTCCCACTGAGTAATCTCAAATACAAAATCCCCCTTTCTTAAAACTATACATGTGGATTTACCATATTGATTGCTATCAGTATATTTTTTATCAATCTGCCATCCTTGTTCCACCAATTTTTCCCCATACAAATCAAATTCGTTATCCTTTAAATCTCGGTTAAATTTCCTTGTACCAGAAACACAATAAACCAGCCATCTTTTATGTACTCCATAATCGTCTTCAATAGGCGGTATGGGGTTGGGGAGTTGCTTATACATTTCCATCATTTGATCTCTCATCTGTATCCTGTAATCATAAGTCGCATACCAAAGCCCTCCGAAATACAGGACAAACAACAAAAAGGCTGTAACTGCCACAAAACCAATAAAATCATAATAGCTTAAATTCTTCCAGTCTATTTTCTCCATGGTGACACCTCTCATAAATCATTTATATTACAAATATATTTTGCATCAGTATATGTCATAGATGCAGATGCACCATTAGATATCCCTATTTCCCGAGACCCATATTTTTCTCCTATATTAATATTGGCTGAACCATACAAACTCAAACTAAAATTAGTGCCTGATCCGGTAAGTGCATTCTTGAATTCTTTAGATTTCCAATCACTTGTATCTACACTAAATTTTCCGGTCGCTACTGTTCCACCAAGACTACTTACGATTCCACCGCCTCTGACAAAATAAATGTTATCCATCCTATCCATAATGAGTCCTCCCGATAGCCCAAGTCCAATACCAATAGAACCATTTAGTATTACATAGTCCTCATCACCAAAATGATATCCAGCCATAGTTACTTCTTTTTCGTATTTCTCCGCCAGTATGCTATTATTCTCTTTTCTGGCTTTTCCGTTTTTTTTATATAGTTCGTTTTCTTTGTGTCCCGCTATGTCTCCTATAAAGCGGTATCCTACCGGGGAGCGTACGTTTACGTATTCCACCTTTTCTTCTATTTTCTTTTGGTCGAAGATTCTACTGTTTTGGATGAACCGTTATAGAATATTTTAGAGGCTTCCCATTGTCTATTCTATAATTTTCCAAATCCTGAATACTAAAATATAATCCCAGTTCATATTTCCCTTTTTTGAAATCAAATGATTCCCCTATCTTTCTATTGTTTGAGTGATCAATATTTTCTGATTTTCCCGTAAATTTCCATCCGGTATCCACTAAGTTTTTCTTATAATAATTAATAATCTCATCCCTCGACGCATACACTTCAAAATTTTTTGTTAGTATGTATACATCCGGACTTCTATATGAAAATATAAGATTATTCCCTATGGTTTCTGCCTCTTCCTTATATATACCAATGGTAGACACACTATTTCTAATTTCTTCTTCAGGTTGCAACGCCTCGAAATGGTTAGCAATAAAAAGCACTATAGCAATAATACCCACAAGAGCTATAGACTTCGCTTTTTTCATCTTATCAAATATAATCCTCACTAAGCGACTCTCCCTTCTATTCAGTTATATAAACCGCTTGCTATTAGGATTAACTCTTTTTATTTCGTGTTTCTTGTATAAAAAGGGGATTAATGACATTCTCACTTATTGTTTTATCAACTCCAACACCTATCTGTGGCGTATCCCCCCATATTTTAATCCCCAGACTGTTCCAAATTGTTTATTAATTGGTGTAAAACCATCCTCTACAAATCCAATATAAACATTCCTTCCAATACTTCTACCGGAAAAGATATCTTCTCTATTATCAGGTCTTTTCAAATTAAAACTCTGATCAAACGACACAAGCCGCAATCCAACCACTTCTGCTCCAATCGGTAGAATTCCTTTTGATGCATTTCCACCAAAAGAATAGTATGATTTCCCTGTTTTAAAGTCATAGAGATATCCGCCTTCTCAGTTACCCATTCCTCCTTGTATAAGATATGCATCAAATCCATGTTCTTTGACAGAAGATACTCTCACAGGTCTAAATTCATATATCCCCGTCCCTTTATGTTATTTTGTTTATTTGTTATCATGTTCCTATAATCATTCATCAGTTGATCAACGCTATCCGATGCATATTTATTTTTGAGTGATAATGCTGTCCCTGTTAATGTATAATGGTTCCCCATCTCCAATTGGTTATCGGAAGCAGCTCCGTCAGGGTCCCACTTACTTCCATTCTTGATGATGTTATCCTGTATCTGTTTTGCCTGTTCTTTTGTAATTGGTGTCCCATCCGGATTCTTTAAATCTTTAACTAATAGTTTCTTGAATTCCGGCAGCTCAAATCCTAAATAGTTCCACTTTGTTCCCATCTGCGCCATATAGGCCCCTGTCATGCTTCTTACAACGGCTCCCCAAGGGGGAGGTTTGTAGGGTGTTAGTAGTGGTGAGTTTGTTCTTTTCTGCCGGTGCTTTACTGTTTATAATGGCTCCTTTAAAGCGAGTGTTGCTTTTTTATCTATAATAAAATACTATAACGAAGAAATTATTTTAATTACATGTACAAGAATTGGCCAACACCACCATAGTATCCCTACCCCAATTATAACTGGACACATATAAGAAATTATCCATTTCCCCGTTATATTTTCTATCCAATTATTACTTTTTTTATACGGTAGAATAAGAAAAACATATTTATAATATCGAATCATAATATTCATTAACCAAAAAGAAAAAATTCCTATTAGGGTTCCAAATTCTTTGTTATAGTAAACTCCTACTTTTTCTGAAATATTCGTTGTGCCAATTACAGTAGACAAAAAAAGCATAATTACCCATAACAATCCAATTATGATTATCAAAATATATTCAACAGGATATTTTATCCTACCATGAAAAACATCATAACAGACGAATGTACAAACAGAAAGAAATGCCAATAACGTTGCTGTTAATCCTACAAAGAAAAATTTATCTATTATATCCATTGCCTTCTCCTATCAATCCTCTACAACAAAATATTGTTTAAGCCTTTCTCTAAATTCATCTTTATCATTTTTATTAATATCATTTGATAAATCATAGATATAATCCACATATACTTTTTTCTTTGATAAGAATCATATAAAGAGTTCCCCAACCGTTCACCTAAATAACCAGTAAATACAACACTTGCGCCTCCTATAAGTTGAGGACCTGGATATGACAGGACTCCAGCCCCTACATTTAGAATTCCACTAGAAATCAGGAATACCCCCAATGCAGTTCCTCCCATACTGCCATCCATTCCACTAACTTCTTTGCCATGATTATCCGTTGTTAAAAATGTTCCTATATCTAACATCCTTCCGGCAGTTCCTGACCAGCCGGACATCCCCGGCAAATGAGATTCCTTAGATACTTCTCCTATAAAGTCTAATCCATATCCTCCATCTTTAGCCTAATCGCTTTGGAATGGGGTTTTCCCCTTACTGGTTTCTCTTTGCAGGTCATTTCTCAGTGATTCAATGGTTTCCTATACGTTTTTCTTATTGCTCCATTCGGTCGGCAGGTTGTATTTTGTGCCACGCGGTTGAATGATTTTTGATCTATCGCTTTATATTCCTGCGCGCTTATTGTCACCTTAGGTAATGTGTATCCTTTTTCTTCATTCCAGACTCCATGCAGCGCTTTTTGCGAGGCGGGATGTTCAGCGGCTTCGCTCATGTTGATGTATTCTGTCAGCAGTTTGATGAGTTCATCAGGACTTTTCTTTTCTGTGGATAGTTCTTGTTTGAGTTGTTTGTTCAAGGCTTTTTGCGTTTTTTTGCCAGCCTGTCCCACTTTGTCCCCATCTGTGCCTCGTATAGGTCCTCTCACACAGTCTCCTGCCAGACCTCCTGCTAATACATTTCCTCCACTCATGGTTCCTTATTTGTAAATTGTATTAAAAGCCCTTATTGTATATCCAATCCCTTTTAATTAGATAAAATTCACATGCTTTTTTTCCTTCCCACTGAGTAATCTCAAATACAAAATCCCCCTTTCTTAAAACTATACATGTGGATTTACCATATTGATTGCTATCAGTATATTTTTTATCAATCTGCCATCCTTGTTCCACCAATTTTTCCCCATACAAATCAAATTCGTTATCCTTTAAATCTCGGTTAAATTTCCTTGTACCAGAAACACAATAAACCAGCCATCTTTTATGTACTCCATAATCGTCTTCAATAGGCGGTATGGGGTTGGGGAGTTGCTTATACATTTCCACCATCTGATCTCTCATCTGTATCCTGTAATCATAAGTCGCGTGCCAAAGCCATCCAAAATACAGGACAAACAACAAAATGGCTGTAACCGCTACTATACCAATAAAATCATAGTAGCTTAAATTCTTCCAGTCTATTTTCTTCACGGTAGCACCTATCATAATTTATTTACACACAAAAATATTTTCCTCAATAATAAAAATTCTCTTTTAAAGCCCCATATGGTATATCCAATCCCTCTTAATTAAATGAATATTTATTGAATCCCTGTTCTCTCGTGCAGAAACAGACAAAATAAACTCTCCTTTTCTCATATTTACTCCATAAGTTTTATTCTTATCATTTCTTACATACTCTCTTTCCGCATCCCATCCTTCTTTTTCTAACGCTTTTTTATATTCATTTAGCACATTTTCAGGCTGTGGTTTATTTAATATCTTTACTCCATCAATATAAAACACTAACCATCTTTGGTGCACTCCATAATCTTCGCTAACAATAGGTAATGGTTCAGGAAGATGTTGATACATTCCTACCATCTGATCTCTCATCTGTATCCTGTAATCATAAGTCGCGTGCCAAAGCCATCCGAAATACAGGACAAACAACAAAAAGGCTGTAACTGCCACAAAACCAGTAAAATCATCGTAGCTTAAATTCTTCCAGTCTATTTTCTTCATAGCGGCACCTATCATAAGTCATTTATTATAATGAAATACGATTTTCTAAAATCTCTTTTTATACAGCCAATCTTCTTTATCTAAAATAATATGCCAACAACTATCATTCTCTACTTTAAAAATCTCCAATGAAAATTCACCTTTATGGGCAATAATATGATACTTTGGTTTATGCCAATTCTGATTATCCAGTTTCCACCCATCTAATAGCAAATGCGATTTATAGTAATCGGCAAATTGTTGATCAGTAATATCAGTAGATATCCTGCCACTAATATAATAAACCAAAAGCTTCCTAGCTTTTAAAACTTCATAAGATTCATTTTGTATATGATTCATTCGTGGCAAATCCAAGTACACAGAGATGAGTTCCTCTTTATTCTTTTCAGCATAATCTCTATGGACATAACAAAATCCAAAATCAAAAATTACGGTAAATAATAAAATTCCTATAGCGACAAGGCCAAAAAAAATCTCGTAATTCCATATTTCGCCAATCAAAAGATTTCATTTTCAATCCCCTCTACAAATTATTAATGTTACACACAAATATTGCTTCATTAATTACGGCTCCAGCAGATAATCCTATGCCACTTACACCTAACTCCCTAGATCCTGTATTATCTCCCACAGATACATTCACTGATACCAATGCTCCACTAATACCAAAGGAAACGCTTCTCCCTTCTATACTTTTTCTAAACTTTGACTCATCCCATCCACTTGTATCTACACTAAATTTTCCGGTCGCTACTGTTCCGCCAAGACCACTTACGATTCCACCGCCTCTGACAAAATAAACGTTGCCTGTCTTATCCATAATGAGCCCACCTGACAGCCCGAGTCTGATGCCAATAGAACCATTCAGTGATGCATAGTCCTCATTTCCAAAATGATATGCGGTAAGTCCCTATTTTACCTCCTGCCAGGTATCCTATGGCGGCGCTTGCCATTTTATGGCTGTCCATGCCTTTAACTTTTCCCGGTTTTTTCAGGAGAGCATCCGGTGCTGCCCCTGTCAGTCCTTTTGTCATTCCTGCTTCTTTGGATACTAAGGTTCCCATGATCCATACAAGCGATACGGTTGGTTCCGCTTTCGCTCCATTTCTTTGATTCTTTTTCACCAATTAATATTCCCATCCTTATTAATCAATAAACTAATTCCGCAACAAGCAATTGAAATATAAGCCAATCCTTTTATATCAAAATATATAGCAAAAAAACCAATACCAGCTCCTATTAAAAATATAGTTCCACTAACTCCAAAATATCTTTTAACATTTTTCAAAATATTCACGCCCCATTCCTTTAAAAGGTAAGTTATTTTAAGTAGTTAATACTCTTGCATAGATAACCATTTTAATAAGATATGCATCAAATCCCATTATGAATTTTTCTTTGTAAAAAACAAATTACCCCAGTTATTATCCATACACACAATACATAAGTTATTATCGCTGAAATAACACCAGAACCTCCATAAATATAATTTCCAATAAAACAAACTGTATCAAAAAGTGCAAACAATATATTATTTCCATCCGAAAGAAATGGGAATACTGGTAGCGTGATGAATAATAAACCACAAAAAAATATTATTGCTATCTCTATATACCGAATTCCACCTTTAATAGTTAATAAAAGTGGAAAATTACCACAAAAATAGATAATAAGAGAATAAATAAGACTTATTGCTAATCCGAGTATAAATGCTGCTTTATACGAGAAAAAAGCCATCTGTAAAAACACCGCCATCGATATGCAAAATAAGACAGAGAATATACCCTCAATGATCAATACTTTCCATATATTTTTTAAACTTAAACGATACAAACTCATTATTTATACACCTCTGCTACTAAATGATTCGCTTGCTCAAGATTATCCCCTTGTACCTTGGGATCAAATTGATCAAACTTTATATTTTCTCTTCTATAATCATCTATTGGCAATATGTTATACAAACTATTCATAACAAAACTATTACAGTTATTTGTAAACAAGTTATATCTCCAATAAGGATTACCATTATTTATCGGTTCATAATAAGGTTTTTTACCCAAGCTGAATTATTCCTGTAATAATTTATCGTTGAAATTAAATTGTATGTATCACTCCTATTAAAATTCAACTTAAATAGTCTCGCTTGTTTAATATCACTTATTGAGCCATAATATTTCTCTGTAATTGCTCTTTGGAAATATAGGCGCCTGTGTGTCCTACTCCGCTCCCCACATTCCACGGAGAAGGAGTTTTTCTGTGGAGCCTTCTTTCCATCCATAGTGGCCTGCCGCTTCATGGATGATTTGGTTCCCTACTATGTTCATCATGTAGATAAGTTCCTGTTTTTCTTCTACTTTTGTTTTGTCGAAGATTTCTTTGCGTTTGCTTAGGCTGTCCTCTGTGTTCCTATTCATTTTCTCTAGGCTTTGTTCCCTGTTTTCTTTATCCGTGATGGGTATGGTTCCTTTAGATATGGCAGCGTTTCCCGTATAGGTAATTCAATTTCCTTTGAATGTTCATACGCTGATGCCTGCATTTTGGCGTCCTCCTACGCCGAAGGATGCAGTAATTCTTGCGCCTTTGCTCCTGCTCTTTCCTTCTGCTGTTTTCCTGTTTTCTGCATCGGTGAGGCGGATGTCTTTCCCTGCCTTCCCTTTAATGGTAACTCTAAATAGTCACCATCAATAATAATGCAAACCCCAAACAGTCAATCCACCTTACAATATTAATAAACTTAATGTAATTTCTCAGTTTATTAATTCTTTCTGACTTATTATCACGTGATATTATGAGCTCTTTCTTCTTTTCATAACAATATTTTGATCTACTAAGTGATAAGAAATATATGATACACATAACAAGCAGCATTATTAAGTAATTAATTCTATACCCAATTATAAATATACAAAATAATACAAAAAAATAAATTAGCCCCCCTACTCCACTAAAATAGTAATAGAATGTTTGAGACACATTTTCTTTTACTTCTAACTTATTGCTAAACATAAAGATTATACGCTCTATGAATAAAAAAAAGCTAAATATAACCATCCTTACCTCCAACTTCTATCGCTAATCATTTTTTACCTTCCTTTTGTTCTTCCATTTTTGAGCATCTGTTTTTAGTAAATCCTTCATCATGGTTTTAGCGACTTCATTTCCTCCTTCATCAACCGCCATTCCCATAATTATCCCCTGTGCCTTTCAGCAATCTTCCCCGATGTAATTCTTCCGCTCTTCCTGCCATGTTCTCTACCGGTGCAAAAGTGTATTCTATAGCTGCTGTGTCCATGTTCTCCGCAAGTGTTCCTTTGTTAATGGTATAGTTTGGCATGGATATCCCTTTCATACGCCTGTAGTTTTCCCGGTCTTTAATTTCATCGGGATATAAGGCATGTCCATTGGCTACGGTTCCATCTTGTTCTACAAAGGTATATACCCCTGACGGATGATCGTTCCCTTTGTCAATTCGTTTGAAGGTTACATTTTTATCATAAGGGCGTATTCCCTCCCCGTTGGGATTCAGATGGCTGAATGCCTCTCCGCTCCGGCTGTTTATATCTATAATCCGTCCGGCTCCTGTATCACTGTCTTTTCATCATAGAAATGTCATATATAATAACTAAAAATAGTACTACAATCGCTATTACCCTTGCTATAAACACTCCTATAGAATTTTTGGCATATGGTTTTTGATCCCAAATTCCAAATGTTTTAAAATATTCCGGATAACAAATTGCTATAACTAATACAATGTATACTATGATATTCAAAATTATGTCTTTTACTGTCATAAACTCAATTTCTCCTTTTATCTATTATCTCGTTAACACGTTTCTTTATATCTTCTTTCTTATTAGTATCTTCTCTTTCATGAAATATTTCTTCATATAATTTACTTAGATTGACTCTTACACCTACTTCTGCTCCTGCACCATAATAAGCTTGTACCCCAAAATCAGCAACACTATCGCCACTATTGGCACCAATATTTATACCTCTTAAAGCACCATATACATTTACATTTCCATCTGAAGTATGATATTTAGGCTCATAAATATATCCTATTTGTCCTCCAACAGCAATTATGCTTGTACTCACATTTGCTACAATTACCGGATGATCTCTACTTGTAGAAAAATCAAGATGTACGTTTGCTTGCGTCCCACTAGATTGTACCGTATAGGCTCCTTCCGCACGGTCTCCTGTCAGGCTCCCGGCATTCCATGGATGGCTGTCTTTTCTGTGGAGCCTTCTTTCCATCCATAGTGGTCTGCCATTTCATGGATGATTTGGTTCCCCACTATGTTCATCATGTGGATGGGTTCCTGTTTTTCTTCTACTTTTGTTGTCAAAGATTTCTTTAAAAGATTTCTTTAAGTTTTTTTAGGCTGTCTTCTATGTTCCTGTTTAGTTTCTCTATGTCCTGTTTCCGGTTTTCTTTGTCTGTTATTGTAATGATTTCTTTGGATACGGCGGATGTCTTGGTTGTTCCTGCTTTGTCTTTCACGGTGAGACCCTCGTTTGAAAAGAGTCCTAAGACATTTAAAGGGACTCCTGCTCCTGTGCTGTAGGAGATTCCTTTTCCGCTTGCTTTATACTCTGCTTTGTTGTCTATGTTTTCCCATGTCAAAGTACCGGTGGTGAGTCTGTTCTTTTCTTTTCCTGCCTGGCTGTCTATGACGGCTCCTTTGAGGCGGGATTTATATTAATTACCCAAAAAGCCAGATCATAATAAAAATGAAAACTAACATAGACAGCCCTATAATCATAATTTTTGTATCCTCTTTGTATTTCCAATCCTTATTGCCATATTTAATTCGATGATGCACTGTAATAATCATCGTTATAAAAAATACAGCAGACATAATAATTTTTGCGAAAAGAATATAGTCGTCATTAATTAATTTCCTATCTACCGCAACTATATAGACCATACTAATAATCATAAGGATTGATAATGGTATATATATATATTGGTGTATGTATAAGAAAAAACGTTCTTTATCAGATAAATTTTGTTTCAAAATAAATGTCTTAAAAATTCCAATAGATAATATCAGAAGTATCAAATCAAATGGAATGCTACCAATAAAATAATTCATATATTATCACTCCCTGTATTCTATTTTCTCAGTTACTTTCATTGAATCCTTTTCATTCTTCTCCCATTCTCGTTTTTTCTCCTCTACATATATTTATGTTAATATACTTCCACTCATATATCCCCTTTAAATGCGTTGTATGGGGATTAAATCTTTTGTAGTTTTCCTATATCCCGTAAAGCGGTAATACCTCTTTGCAGATGGATGCCGCTTTCTATGGAGAGGTTGTTTCCTGTTTTTACTTCTACTTTCTTTCCGCTTGCTTTGCTTCCTGTATGGGTAATTATTTCTTCCACTACTTCTCCATCTTCTATGGTCCACAACTAACCATTTCTAAACACTATTAATAAAAGAAGCACATCACAGCTAAAACAGTAATTATTAAGATTATACTTATGCATCCTGTCTCCGTATCATTTTTAAACTTCTGATCTTTGAGGCCATATTTCATACGATTTTGTATATGCTTATCATGAACTCAATTAATACTGCCATAATTACAATGATATTTGCTTCTTTAGTGTATTCACCGAGGAAGAAGCCTCTATTCACCCCAATAATATATAACATCGCAATAATATGAATACTTACAAGAGGGACATATAAAAACGGAGAAACATGAAGCACAAAATATTGCTCCTTTTCAGAACAAATAATTTTTTGGATAAAATATATCCTTATAAGAAGAATGCAAATAACAAGATAGACTAAATCATAAAATACACTATTTACCAAGTAACTCATTTTCCCCCTCCAGTCCCGGAAGTTTTCTCCTCATCAACCGAAAGTGATTGTTGCTGTTCTCATTTATCTTTTTCTATCTTCACCCATACACTTGCTCCTATAGATATAGTTCCACCAATCACAGCTCCACCTACAGGTCCCCCTAATGCACTTCCCCACCATGCCCCAATTATCCCCAGTGATATAGGCAACGTATCATATGCATCCGCGCTAAATGCGTTGTAGGGGATTTAAATCTTTCGTGGTTTTCCTGTATCCCGTATAGATAAAACGCACCTGCTACAAAAGGGCTGGCTTCCTTTACAAGGTTTTTCCCAATTGCCTCCGCTTCTTTTCGTGTCAGGTAGGGATATTTACTTTCCATCCAGTTCGCCGCGCTCCAGCTTGCTATTTCTTCTGCCGCTATTTCTTTGGATTTATCCAGGGCTGCTTTGTTTAGCGCTTCTTTATATCTGTTACGCTTATTTTCACAAATGACATGGTTAGACAGATGTTCCATTCTTATCCTTATAATAATTCACTTACGCTTTCTCTAATGTGGTAAAAGATAGATCAAAAAACCTAAAAACATGAAAAAAATACATCCAACAAGAACCTCTTTCGTTCTTCGTTCCCGTTTTTGAAGAGATCCTTGTATTTCTTTTAATGTTTCATGATCAACACTCTTAATAATGACAATCCTTCTTTCACGATCTAAAAGCCAAAATAGCCCCCCTAATGCCCCTATACTACTCGCACCTAATAAAAACCGAACTGCATTTTCTGGCGGAAAAAAAATATATACAAATACAGAAAATGGAAGTATTAATGAATAAATAAATTTTATAATTATAATTCGAATAGTTGTAGAAAAAACTAAGCTTCTAAACTTTATCTTCTTAAAAATCCATATAAGCATCATTGCTAAATATACTAAAATTATTACTAAATCTGTCATGATATATCATTTCTCATCCAGATAACTTAATCAGGGGTCGAGTTTGGATACGGCATTAGTGGATGCGGTGATTCCGCTTGCTTTTGTTTTGTATTCGGCTTTGTTGTCCATGTTTTTCCATGTCAAAGTACCGGTGGTGATCCGGTTCTTTTCTTTTTTCTGCTTTGCTGTCTATGACGACTCCTTTGAAAACACATAAATCATATAAATAAGTACATGAATATTGCCATAACCAAAAGTCCAATAAGTCCAAAAATCCCTCGTTTGGTTTCTTCGATATATTCCCAATCCTTGGAGCCGTATTTAATTCTATTATAAAATCCTATAATCACCATCATAATCCAAATAAAAGCAAGTGAATACAGTGCAAGTCCTTTGTAAGTATTATCAATAATTTCTCTATCTATCAAAACAATATAAACCATATTCACAATTAATAATACAGAAAGGGGTATATAGATTATTGGCAATGTATGTCGTATAAAAAAAGATTCTTTTTCTGATAATCCTTTTTTTAGGATAAAAGTCTTAAATACTACTCCACATAAAATTAAAAGAATTATGTCATATATATAACTTCCTATAAAGAATCTCATTTCATCTTTTCTCCTTCCTATTTAGTGTCTATATGCTTGCCTGCCTCATCTTTCTCCCATCTACTTTTTCATTTCCGACATACCATGTAGCCGCTCCGGTAGCAAAGACAATTCTAATAATTAAACCTGAAATCCCCATTATGGTTTCACCAACTGCCTCTCCTAACATCCCTGCTGAAATAGGTAATGTATTATATATATCCGCGCTAAATGCGTTATATGGGATTTTAAATCTTTCGAAATTTGGAAATTCCCCTATACTGACGAGGTCTTATTTATAAGTGTAAAAACAGCAAGATTAGTACAAGAAGTATAACTCCTATTATCGCACCTTTCCCTTTGGTCATATTATGTTCATGTTTCTTATCATATTTCCATCTTGTATAAACTGAAAGACCTACCCAAACAAATCCAAAAAATTCCAGCGAATTATATGCATACATCTCAAAATGACTATTAATTACCTTTATATCGATCATCACAATAAAAAAAATATTAAAAATAAGCGCAATTGTTATCGGGAAAAAAATAACAGGGGCATTTTCTCTAAGTATCTTTTCTTTCTCAAAAAAATATTTTTTTAAAATAAATGACCTGAAAAACGCTATACATATTACTATCAATAACAAATCATATATATTCTTCATCAAGTGTTTGCCCTCTTTTCATCACTAATATCCCTGGCTTCTTTACGTTCTATTCCGAGTTTATATTGTTCTACCCTATAACCAATAACTCTTGTCATTAATGTTCCTATACCAAAAGCGCCTACTGGACCCCCAAAATACATTCCAACCGCTCCTCCTAACATCCCTGCTGAGATTGGCAATATGTCCAAAACATCCGCTCTAAATGCATTGTATGGGGATTTAAATTTTTCGTGGTTTTCCTGTATTCCGTATAGGTAAGACGCACCTGCTACTTCTTTGTGCCCCGCTATGTCTCCTATGAAGCGGTATCCTACTTGGGAGAGGATATTTGCGCATTCCTGTTTTCTTCTATTTTCTTTTTGTCGAAGATTTCGGAGAGTGTGTTAAGTGCGTTTGCTGTGTCGTGACTGATTTCTTTGTCTGTTTTTTCTTTTGTGGTGGTGATGATGCTGTCTGCTATGGCTGCATAGGTGGTGCTTCCTGCTTTCCTTATCCCTATATTAATATAAAAAAATCCATCCATTATAAGATCATAATAAAATGACCATAAGGATCATTGTAAATCCGATAAAGATAATTATCTGTCCATAAAGTGCATAACTAACTAAACCACGAAACTTTTTTGCGTCTTTTGAGTTTTTACCACAATATTTTTTTGCATTTTCATACTTAACTCTAAAATTATATTTTGTCCTATTAAGAGAAAAAAAGAAAACAATAGCCATCACAATCAATGTAATAATTATATTTATGTCATATCCCATAAAAGATGCCATAAAGAGGCAAGAAAAGTATATAAGTCCTACCCCTCCTCCTATATAATAAGAGAATCTTTGTGATAAGCTTTCATCCCCATGTAAACGTCCACTCACCAAAAATAATATGGTTTCTATAACCAAAAGAGCACTTGAAAGAATCATTGTTTCTTATCCCCAGCCATATTATTCTGATCGTTTGGTTCGCTTTTCTTTTTACTCATCTGTTTTCAATAGCTCCTCTTTATGGTACTATTTTCTACCGCGTTCATAGCAAGCCCACTGATCACTGCCATAGCCCAATAAACTTACAACATAATTAGTATCATAATTCCAATACATGTAATACCTATCCATTTACTCAGTTGACTAATTTCCCAAATTCTTTTGGCATGATATATTTTTTCTGCATTCATACAATCTTGCATCTTTAAATCAAGATATTCTAACTTATAAAAATAATTCATTCTACAATTTATCAATAAATAAAAAATTAAAAATATCATCCAAAGTTCTCCATAATAATTTTTATCTCCATATTCAGAGAACCATATCATATAGCAGAAAAATATTTCACCTCCATACCCTCCAACATAGTAATAAAATTTTTGGAGTATACTATCATCCTTATTTACAGAAAATCCTTTCAAAAATATTAACCCTGTTATGAAAAATATGACACCGCATATAAGCATATATACTTCACCTTTTCCCGGCTTCTTTTTCTTTCTGTTCACCCGTTTTCAAATGCTCATTTTTAAGATTCTTTTCAATTTCGGCAGTACTATCATTTACTAATACTGTACTTGCTACAGAAACTCCCACACTAATATATGGATTTTTATCACTTTATAAGTTGCAACTCCTGCAGATAATGCAGAATATACCTTACTTGATAACGGAGTAATTATATTTATCTCCTGCGCCTTCCACCAATTTTCTCCGCTGTAATTCTTCCGCTCTTCCTGCCATGTCCGGTATATTCCCGGTGTTTTTAACGGTCTCAGTGCCAGTACTCTTGCTGTACTTACATTTCCTCCCATGTTCTCCGCAAGTGTTCCTTTATTAATGGTATAGTTTAGCATGGATATCCCTTTCATGCGTCTGTAGCTTTCCCGGTCTTTAATTTCACCGGGATATAGGGCATGTCCATTGGCTACGGTTCCATCTTGTTCTTCGTAGATATATTATTAGCTCTTCATCATTAATTACAAAATCCAAATTAAACTTAGTCCAAACACAGCAATAATACCAGACCATTTAATAATAAGACTTAGTTTCCATAATTTTTCAGCAGTAGATATTTTACTTCGATCAGAGTCATTTAACGATTTCAGATATTTCTTTTTATAAACATACTCGATTCTACATGAAATCAATGATAAAAAAATTAGCATTGATATCCATCGGGGTGTAACATATCCTATCCTCATATTATAATTTTCCCAAATTATATAACACAAAAAAGCACAGCCAATATATCCACCCACATAATAATAAATCCTCTGATAAAAATTTTCATTTTTATGGATTTTAAACTCTTTAACACTCAGAAAAGATACAATCATTATTAAAAAAAGTATAGAATAAGAAAACATTATTTTATCTCTTCTTTCTTTTCATCTTTTTTTTGCTCATCAGTTTTAAGGTTTTCTTTCTTAAGTTTTTGTATTAAACTATCATTCCATGATTTCGTTAAGGCTAATGTACCGACTCCCACTGCTGCACTAATGATTGGACTCTTAAACTATGCATATGCTAAGAGGGCATTTACACTTGCTACTCCAGCACGGGCAGGAATGTTAGCAATCCTACCACTATAAAACCGCAACAATAACTAAGGTAATAATACTAACCCCACACATTACACTACCAAAACGGCAAATTCTATATATTCTCTTTAACTTAACCACCTTAATGGTTTCATTTTTTTGTGTAGATTCTATATACTTTTCCTTATAATAAAATGTAATTCTCTGCAACATTAACAACTCTAATATCAAAATGCATATAAATATTTCCATATAGTAATAATGATTACCATACTGGACAAACCATAACATCCATATCCAAAAAGACAAACCTGCATACCCACCAATATAATAATATATTTTTTGTAAAACTGTATCATTGCCATGTACTTTAAAGCTTCTTATAAATTCTAAAACACTCCATATTAAAACTATTATGCCAATAATCATACTAAATATCCCTTTCTATTATTTCTCTACATCCTTATTTAACGTATTTTCTTTTATGGATTTAGTAGCCTTGTCAATCATTTCATCTTGAGTAATGGTCAAAGCAATTGCCACACCAACACTTCTATATGGATTCTTGGTAGTTTTATAAGTTTCTGCCCCTAATCCGGTAAAGATTATTACCCTATAAGCTAAAAAATCTAATATTTATCCCCTGTGCCTCCCACCAGTCTTCTCCACTATAATTCTTCCGGTCTTCCTACCATGTTCTCTGCCAGTGTAAAGGGATATTCTACAGCTGCTGTGGCCATATTCTCCGCAAGTATTCCTTTGTTAATGGTATAGTTTGGCACAGGTATCCCTTTCATACGCCTGTAGTTTTCCCGGTCTTTAATTTCATCGGGATGCCTCTTTCGTTTAATGGGGTTTTTGAGCCGTAAATGGTTTTGTTCAGTAATACCTTCTATATTGGATTTCATTAATTAACAGAAAATCCAAGAGATTACATACCACAACACATCTCGGTAATACCATATTATAAATAATTCAATAAGTGTATTTACTACGCATAAAAAAATAATTTGCTTTTTGTTTATTCTTTCACTTTGCCTATTATTCGTAGATGTAGGGAATAATATACAGAGATAATATTTAGCTATAACAAAAACATTCCAAATAATAAAAATCGTTCCTTCTACCTGTGCATCTGCGATATTAACTATTTTTATTCCATTTATAATTTCCAAAATATTAGTAAAATAAGCAAATACAAACACCAAACAAAAAACACTTGTAATCATTCCCATAAGGAGAAATAAGGTATATTTCCATATATTATTTTTGATCTCCTTTTCATGCATACGCCCATCATCCCAGGCAAAGCATAACATCGTTATAAAAAATAAAACTGCTGTAATAATTCCACCCCAAAATGATATACTCAAGACTTTCATTTTGTCCCCCTATTAATCAATACTTCCAAAGTTTTGATTTAGCTTTTCTTTAAATTGCTCATCATCATAGCCAGATTTATTAATTTTTAATAGGTAATTTACATATTCTTCTTTTTGACTATACCAGTTATTTAATACTGTCATTCCTACAAAACCAGAAAGCGCAAGCCCGGATGCACCTAAAATCCGTGCCTCAAAAGGAGTAATTTTTCTCATACTTCGGCATGTTGTATTTTTGTGCCATACGGTTGAATGATTTTTGATCTATCGCTCTATATTCCTGTGCGCTTATTATCATTTTCGGTAATATACATCCTTTTCTTCGTTCCAGACTCCATGCAGCGCTTTTCGCGAAGTGGGATGTTCGGCGGTTTCGCTCATGTTGATGTATTCCGTCAGCAGTTTGAGAAGTTCGTCAGTTTTTTTCTTTTTTGTGGATAGTTCTTGTTTGAGTTGTTTGTTCTGGTCTTCTTACGGTTTTTTGTCAGTCTGTTCCACTTCGCCTCCATCTGTACCGTATAGGCTCCTGTAGTACGGTCTCTTATCAGGCTTCCTGCGACGGCTCCTAAGGCGGTACTGATGGCCTGTACGGTATCAGGGTAGGTGTCCATCCGGTTTTCCCCTTGGTCTTTCCCAGGTATCCTAATTAATCAGTTATCTCTTTTGTCGTATCTTTGAAAAGAAAATAGCCTCACCTGTTATTAAAACAACAATACAAAAGCTAAGATTACCACACAAATAAGACTAAGATACTTTCCTATTCTGCAAATATACCATAGTCTTTTAGTTATATTTATTTCACTTAAACTGATCTCTGAATTTATTTTTAAGCCATAATACTTTTGTTTATAAAAGAAATCCATTCTACTATTCCCCAAAAATATAAATAGCAAAAAGGTTACAAATTTAACACTAATATAACTGACCTCACCATACATTCCAGATAAAAACATATACAAAAAGAATAATCCCCCTCCATATCCCCCGACATAATAATAAAACCTTTGTATATAACCTTCGTTTTTCCCCAACTTAAACTCCCTCAAAAAGCATATTGTTGTTATACAGAAAAGTAAGGAACTTACAATCATTTTGCATGCACCTCTCCCTCTTGTCTTCTTCTCATCTTCTTCTGCTCATCTGTTTCTAAATTCTTTTACTTCATATCCTCTATAATCAGATCACTCTCTATATCTGCAACCATTGCGCCGACTACACCTATTCCTGTAACAATATAAGGATTTCTAGAATACGCATATCCTCGCATACCTGTAAATATCCCAGTACTAACTTTTACGCCGACTGCTCCCACTAAATTTATCCCTTGTGCCTTCCACCAATCTTTCCCGCTATAATTCTTCCACTCTTCCTGCCATGTTCTCCACCAGTGCAAAGGGATATTCTATAGCGGCTGTAGCCATGTTCTCCGCAAGTGTTCCTTTGTTAATAGTATAGTTTGGCATGGATATCCCTTCATATACCTGTAGCTTTCCCCGTCCTTAATTTCACAGAATGTCTCTTTCGTTTAACGGGATTTTTGAGCCGTAAATGGTTTGGGTGATTTTGTTCACTCCGTTTCTTTGTCCTGTTATGGCGTCTTTCCCATATCTGTTATTTGTTTGGGAGTCTAAGGAATCGTTCTTGTCTCCTCTTCCTATTTTCCCATTGTAGGAGATGCCATGTCCTCCTGTTTTGTATTCGGCTTTGTTGTCTATGTTTTCCCATGTCAAAGTACCGGTGGTGATCCGGTTCTTTTCTTTTTCTGCCTGGCTGTCTATGACGGCTCCTTTGAGGCGGGGAGTGTTTTTGACTTAGATGGGTTTACCTGCAACCACCAAACCAATTCTTATAGATTTATCCAAAGCAATTATAGATATATAATTGCTGCTATAATCAGCAATGCTATACTGCTTCCCCAAAGGCATTTTTGCGAGAATTTATATTTTTCTAATTCTTCTTTTGAGTAGAGTAAAGCCTCATTTATGACCAATACTTTCATAAGCATTCCACCGATAATACCACTAAAAATCATCAGCATCATCACAACTATATCCCAATTTTTTGTAAAAATGCCAGTAACTCCCCCCATAACTATTACAATTCCTATCTCAAATCCACCCATAGTCATGACATATAATATTCTGGTAAAAACTGTCCATTTCTGATATTTTTTCTGATACACATATATAGATTTTATTATTAAAATGACAGTACCGCACAGAAGCACCATAAACTTGGCAATAGCCCAGAATCCACCGGCAATTAGTACATTCATCTATTATTCTTTACCTCCTGGTAATACTTTCTAACTTCCTCTTCTTTATTAGTAGGCGTCTCTGCTTTTATATATTCTTTCGTATAATCTCCAATCACACCGCCAACAAGCCCAAACACAGCCGGCATTCCAAATGCAACACCACCAATACTCCCTAACGCTGTTCCAAAGATAACCGGCTCTAAATCAGCAGCTATCACTTTATATCTATTCCAACCGCTATACAGTCTGCTGTCCTTGGGGTACCGGAAGAATTGATTACTTTATGATTTTTATCGACATCTGCCTGAATCTGGATGAGTTCCTGTTTTTCTTCTACTTTTGTCTTGTCGAAGATTTCTTTGCGTTTGTTTAGGCTGTTTTCTGTGTTCCTGTTTAGTTCCTCTATGTCCTGCTTCCGGTTTGCTTTGTAGTCTTCTGTGGTTGTGCTTTTGTTTTCGGAGGAGAGGATATGGATGTTGTTTCCTGCTTCGAGGCGGTCATGGTTGCCGCTTATCAAAATGATTTTCAATAAAATAGATTACCGTAGATATTCCCCAAATACATATCATATACGTTACAAATACAGAAATAGTCCCATTATATTTGTATATAAAACCTACAGCATTATTCACAAAATCAAATAAGATAAATAGCAAATTAGTAGATGGCCTTTGTATATTCACAGGAAAAGCAAGAATCAACAGTCCTGCACAAAATAAAAGAAAGATTTTAATATACCGTATAGCTCCTGATTTAGTAAATAATAAAGGTCCTTGATTGCAAAAATAAATAATAAAAGAGTATAGAGTACTCGTTACCCCAAACATAATTAATACTGCTTTATATGAAAAGAATATAGTTTGCAGAAATACAAACGTTGGCGGACAGAAAATAAAAGAGAAAAGCAATTCTGAAACATATAATTTGGCAAGTTTATGAAAATGACCATGTATCCTCATTGCTTACACACCTCCACAATCAATGAATTAATTATTTTTCTCCGGATTATCATCTTATACTTCAGGATGATACTCAGAAAAAGAAATTCCATCCCTTCCACTCCCCTCTATCGATACCACTCAGCAACAGTTTCCGCATGGTCTTTCCAGCCGGTGCTGCCGGGGCTGATATTGATTCCTACGGCATATATTTATCTACCTTTTTTATTATCTGCTTTCACTCTCAACTTCTCATATGCCTGCCGCTCTTCTGAAGTAAGATCTGACAGTGATGAAATTACTTGTATCTCATCATTGTTATACTTCGCTAAGGATCTATCTATCTCTTGTTTCTCCTCTAATGGCTGAGACGGATTCCTATATACCTTTATCCTAAATGGATTCGCATAAATCGTATAAAAACCGGCACTACCATAAGAATAGAACACTTTATCTCTGTAAAATATATCCGTTTCGCTTTCTTTTTCATATACATCCCTATCTAGAATTGTTGATTTCCTTTTTATTTTATCTTCCGGTCTACTATCCCATAATTCCAAATAAAGCGAATTCCTATTTCTTTCTACTATTTGTATGCGAGCTGCATATCCAAATACAGTTCTTACCGCTGGACTCCAAGCAATAGGTTCCGATAGAATCATAACCATATGAATTCCCATAAGAAATGCATTGTATAAACAAAAGGCCAAACACGCAAGGAATATTTTCTTTTTCACAATGTTCCTCCTTATTCTAACCCTATTGTTCCATCAAGATTTGCACTCCAGTCAAAAGCCTGTATCGCGCCAATTTCTTGATATCCTGCTGCCCCGTTATTTATAACATCAATTATTAGTTTCTTAAATTGATCCCAAGAAGAATCCTCTTTCATCTTTTCTAAATTGGGACTGATATCATGCCACTCAAAATTATATGCATCGCTGGCCTGTCCATAATAATCTATACTATTTTCATTTCTTGTAATTTGTAGCCCCAATTTTATTCTCCCATATCCCAGTACTTCATTAACAGTAGCATCATTATCATACTCATCTTTTACCTGCAAATTAACAGACCCGTAAATATACTTAGTTTCACCAACTTTTAATTTCATTCCATAAGATTGTATAGCAGCCCTAAGAATAGCAGAGTTATTCAAATCAGAACTAATCTTTTGCCCTAACTGACTATCAGCTGAAACAGGCGAACCATTTCCATATAAGGCATGCCTTAATAGGTCTGCTGCTACTTCTGCACCCATTGAACCGCCTATAAATTGCCCTGCGGAGTTCGCAATATCTCTATGGTTCTTAAATATTTCATTACTCAAATCCGGATATTCTTGCATGAAGTCAGATTCAGACGTTCTACTTGCCTCCTTTTCTTCATTTACATTTTCATTCATAATATCTTGCGCTTCATTTAAATTATCAACTTCTCTAATTTCTTCCAACTCATTCCACTTCGTTCCCATCTGGGAGATGTAGGCGCCTGTGTGTCCGCTTCCTCCTGTCATCTTGGACAGGATCCCGCCAAAGGCGGCGGAGATGTTCTGCACTGTATCGGGATGCTTGTTTATCCAGTCTTTCCCTTTGGTCTGTTTTAAGTACTCTATGGCATATTCGTTGGCTCCCCCTGCTATCAAGCCGCTTAGCACGCTTCCTCCGCTCTTGGCGCTCGTGATGGCTCCCAGCATACCATGGAGGGCTACTTTTTCGGCGGATCCGTCTTTCCATCCATTGTGGGAGGCTATCTCATGGATGGCCCGGTTTCCGACTATCCCCAGTTCTTCCAACAGCTGTTTTCTTTCTTCTACTTTTGTTTTGTCGAAGATTTCTTTGAGTTTGTTCAGGCTGTCTTCTGTGTTCCTGTTTAATCGGGATATATCCTGTGTTTGGTTTTCTTTGTCTGTTATTGTTATGGTTCCTTTGGCTACAGCTGACCTCGTGGTTGTTCCTGCTTTTCCTTTGACGGACGGTATGGGGGTATTCAGGATGCCTATTCAATCAAGAAAAAATATAAAATAATACTACCCCTATAACAATTAAAACCATTGCTATAGTTCCAGTTTTAGTTCTTTCTATAAATTCTCTGTCTTTCGGACCATATCTCACCCGATTAACCATAGCAATGCATAATAAAATCATCCATAAAAATATAAGAAAACTATATATGTAATGTAAAGAATATAGGTCCCCATAAAATAACCCTCTATTTATTCCTATGATATAACAAATCAATACTACTTGGATAATTGCAAAAGGAATATAAATAAATGATGATGTATGCTGAAAGAAAAAACGTTCATTAGCGGATAAGTCCTTTTTTAAAATAAACTTTCTTATTAATACAAAACATCCTACAAGAAGAATGGCATCATACAAAGGGCTAAAAAAGAAAGTAATCATTTCATCGCTCCTCCCTTTTCTTCTATGTCACTTTTATTTTGTTGATTTTGCTCTTTTTCCTCCCACTTTTGCTTTTCTAATTCAACAGATACCGCAGTTGTAATACCCGCCAATGGGCCAATAACAGTCCCTGCAGAGCCAATCCATGCCACACCGACTGCAGTTCCCAAAACGCCAAATGTTATCGGCAACGTATCGTATGCATCCGCTCTAAATGCATTGTATGGAGATTTAAATCTTTCGTGGTTTTCCTGTATCCCGTATAGGTAAGACGCACCTGCTACAAAAGGACTGGCTTTCTTCACAAAGTTTTTCCCGATTGCCTCCGCTTCTTTTCGTGTCAGGTAGGGATATTCGCTTTCCATCCAGTTCGCCGCACTCCAGCTTGCGATTCCTTCTGCCGCGATTTCTTTGGATTTATCCAGGGCTGCTTTGTTTAGCATTTCTTTATATCCGTTATGCTTTTCAAGGATGACTTGTCCGGGCAGGTCTCCTTTTTTTATTGTACTCAGGTCTATATAGGTTCCTGTTCCTTATTTTCTCAGCCATTCTTCGTTCTGCTCAGCATCGATTTGCAGCCATCTGTCTTTCATTCTTGCTTTATCTTCTTCTGTCTTTGCGTTTTTCATATCGTCCATACCTTTTAATATTCATCATTAGATAATTTTATACCAATTACGTGATATAGGCGATTCCATATTTTCCACATTGAAGTTATATATTCCCCATAAAATTATCAATATGATTATCAACTCAAGCCATGGAATAATTTTTTTACATATCAACCACCATTCATAATCTTTCGAGAATGATATCCCTAAATATTGATAACAATAATTTGCATTTATTATCTTAGCCTTTACATATAAATAATCAAAAACCGGCAAAGAAACACTCAATACCACAGCCAGCTCTAATACTTGTCCAACAGAAATGAGATGATAGATCATACAATAGATAATTAACGCAAAAATACCATAATCAAAAATGAGCCCCAAATATCCTCCCCAAAAGCAAACATGAAATACTAACCCTCGAACTCTTGATTTTGTATAAGAATACAGACATTCTCCCATTAGATATATAGCTGGAACAAAAGCTAGAACTCTTTCTATTAGTTCTTCACTTTGCATAACACTCTACCTCCTAATTAGTTTTTTCTTTTGTCATATCTCTAGAAAGAAGTGCCTCTTTCAGTTGATAAGCTCCACCATCAAGAATCGGACCAGAGATAACCTCAGGAATGGGAGTAACGCTCATCCCTAATCCAATCAAAGTCTTAACTCCATCTATCGTCAAAGCCCATTTTAAGTTACTTCCACTATATGTATTGAAATCGCTTGTTAAATCAATAGCTCCATCTATAGTCATACCGATCGCATTATATTTACCTATGATTCGTAACGATCCCCTAACCCCAGTTTTTTCTAATTCTTTCCATGGTCTACCTACCTCATTCGTTATCACAGCCATCGCCGCCGATCGCAATGCAAGCGGAATCATTCCTGAAGAATGACCATTTCCATCTCCTATACTTTCCTTTTTCAGTGCTTCTTTATATCCGTTACGCTTTTCAATAATGACTTGTCCGGGCAGGTCTCCTTTTTTTATTGTACTCAGATCTATATAGGTGCCTGTCCCTTGTTTTCTCAGCCATTCTTCGTTCTGCTCAGCATCGATTTCCAGCCATCTGTCTTTCATTCTTGCTTTATCTTCTTCTGTCTTTGCGTTTTTCATATCGTCCAGATATTGTTCATATTGTTCATGGGTGAGGTAGTTGAAGGTTGTCGCTTGATGGGCTATGGCTGCCCCTGTTTTCCCTATGGCGGCGCTTGCTATTTTATGGACTTCTTTGTCTTTGATTTTTCCGGTTCTTTTTGCAGGAGGGCGTTCAGTCCTGCTCCTGTCAGTCCTTTTGACATTCCTGCTCCCGCTTCTTTGGATACTAAGGCTCCCATGATTCCGTGCATGGCGATTCGGTTGCTTCCGCTTTCGCTCCATTTCTTTGCTTCTTTTTCGTATTTCTCCGCCAGTATGCTGTTATTCTCTTTTCTGGCTTTTTCTGCTTTGTTTCTCCCTGTCTCTCTGCTCCCGTATAATCTAAAACGGGAGCAGCTGATACTGCTCCCGTCGCCATGGTAAAAAATAAAGGTTGCTACAACTTCCTTCCGCATGATCGTTCTCCCAAAGTAATATTCCGAATGATTTCCTTATTTTTAATTATAGTTTGCACAGAAGGCATTGTAAATATTTCATTTACTGCCTCATAAGAAATTAGGTTATAGAAAAAAAGAAGATACCGCTTTATCCGATATCTTCTGTATTTACCTGGCGGAGCGGGGGGGATTCGAACCCCCGCACGGGAGACCCGTCTAACGATTTAGCAAACCGTCCTCTTCAGCCACTTGAGTACCGCTCCGCATAACTGACTTATGTAGAATACACTATCATATACTAAATTGTCAAGCTGTTATTACCTTTTACAGCATCGAGGAACGGAGCTCTTCGCCGCTCTTTTCGCTAAGGTATGCCGGCGGTATATCAAACACCGTTTTACATCCTGTCTGTCCTTCTCTGGCCATGCGCGCGGCAGCTCTCGCATAAGCTGCCATAACATGCGTGGTGAATTCCGGATTCGAATCCAATTTCAGACTGAATTCAATGATATGCTTATGTTCTTTCTCTTTCCCCGTATTTCCACTGCGGAAAACGAAACCGCCATGCGCCAGCCCCTGATGGTTCCTATCAAATTCTTCTTCCGAAATGAAATGAACCACGGTATGATAGTCGGCGAAATAGTTCGGCATCGTCTTGATTTGTTTTTCCACATATGCCGCGTCAGCGCCATCTTCCAAAACGACGAAACATTCACGGATATGTTTCTCTCTTGTGGTAAGCTCCGGATTTTCCCCGTTCCTTACAGCACGCATGGCGCTTTCCACGGGGCAGGTATACTGCTTGGCGTTCTTCACGCCTTTAATGCGGCGGATGGCGTCGGAATGGCCCTGAGAAACGCCTTTCCCCCAGAAAGTGTAATCTTTCCCGTTGGGAAGAATCACATTCCCATAAAGCCGAGAGAGAGAAAAAAGTCCCGGATCCCAGCCGACGGAAATAATGGCAATCTTTCCATTTTCTTTTGCAGACCGATCGACAGCGGCAAAATGGGCGGGCACCTTAGCATGGGTATCAAACGTATCTACCACGTTGAACATTTTCGCATAGAACGGTGTCTGCTGCGGCAGGTCAGTAGCGCTTCCCCCGCAGAGGAGAAGTACGTCAATCTTATCTTTCCATGCTTCTATTTCTGAGACGGAAATGACCGGCACATTTTCAGAAAGAATCTTCACCTGTGAAGGATCCCGTCTTGTAAAGACCGCTGCCAGTTCCATATCCGGATTATCCCGGAGTGCCGTCTCTACACCGCGCCCTATATTTCCATACCCTAAAATTCCAATCTTTATATTCATACTGTTTCTCCTTTCATCCTGCTGCGTTTACGTATCTTAAATCATACGCTTAATTTACCACTTTTTATGCATGATGGAAAGTAATGATTTTTCATTTTATATTGAGTTTTTTGGATAAAAAAAGACTGCCATGAACAACAGCTGATTCCGGCAGGAAATATCTATTCTTCCTTTTCTGTTTTTTCAAAACGGTATTTTTGTTTCACATCAGGATATTTCACCCGGTCCACTTCGCTCATGAACATATCCAGCGGTCGGAGATCGTCTTCGTACGTACCGTAAAGCGCTTTATAAACTACATACATTTCCCCCGTTTCCGTATGACGAGGTGCCGCAATGACAAGATAAAAGTTCCCTTTAAAGTGCCGCCATACTTCTCCTGCCTTCGGCATTTCTCTTTCCATGGTTTCCCCTCTAATGTTCTTTTGTAATTTCATAGCGCTTTCCATCAGTGGTAAGAGTAATCGTCCCCTGCCTGTCCGTCCGATAAACATCTATCCCCCATTTTTCCAACCGCTTCATTGTCTGCCTTGAGGGATGCCCGTAATTATTACCGGCGCCGCAGGAAATAAAAACCGCTTTCGGTGAGACGGCACGGAGAAATTCTTCCGTAGAAGACGTCTTGCTTCCGTGATGTCCCGCTTTGAGGACAATACTCTTTATGTCAGCACCGTTTTTCAAAATGGATGCTTCCTCTTCCGCTTCCGCATCTCCTGTAAAAAGCATCGTAAAATTGCCATATTTCAGCTGCCCCACGATACTTTCATTATTCTGACGCGAATTTTCTCCGCGGGCATTGCTTTTTTCCAAAGGTCCTACAACTGTAAAAGGAACGCCGTCCAGCAATTGTATTTTTTCACCACCCCGCAGTGTCCTGCGGGGAATTTTCCTTTTATCCAGTATCTTTCGATACGTTTTGTACGTGGAAAGGGAAGTAGGCACCCCATTATCATAAACCTGCCTTATTTCCGCATTGGCAAAAACAGAAAACATGCCGCCTATATGATCTCCATGGGGATGCGTGATAATAACGGTATCCACCTTTTTCACGCCGTACTTCCTGAGATACTCCGCCATCCGAGGACGATGCTCCACATCTCCCGTATCAATAAGCGCAAACTTTCCATTTCTTTCAATAAGGATGGCGTCTCCCTGTCCGATATCAAGCATGCGGATAATCAGAGGCGCATCGGCTGCTGTTCCATTCTCGCTGCCAAAGACATCAAACCCGCAGCCCGTCCCTGCAAAGACACAAAGGCTGATAAGGAGGCAAAGGAAATACTTTATAAAGCGCTTCATCCTTCAATAACCTTTTTACGCGCCAAAGGAATCATGCGAGCCACATCGCCTGCCGTATATCCCACCGGCATCTTTTCGGCAAGCAGGTCTCCCGCCAGTCCGTGAAGGTATACGCCTGTTACAGCAGCCTCTTCGGCAGAAAGTCCCTGTCCGATAAAGGCGGCAATGATACCGGTCAGAGTATCTCCCATACCGCCTGCAGCCATGCCTGGATTTCCCGTGGAATTCACCCATGCCCTGCCGTCCGGTACGGCAATAACCGTAGGCGCTCCTTTCAGCACAAGCACCACATGGTTTTCCTTGGCATACCGGATCGCTTCATCGATCCTGCCGGCCTCCACATTTTTTACGGTAAGTCCGGTAAGGAAAGCAAATTCTCCTACATGTGGCGTCAGAACCACATCAGCAGGGCAGTTTCTCAGATTGATTTTTTGATGACCGACAGCAAAGAGCGCGTCCGCATCCACAACCATGGTCTTACAGCAGTGCTCCAGCATATCCGCCACAAAGGTCTGTGTTCTTTCGTCCCGCCCCAGCCCCGGTCCCAACGCGACAACATCATACATCCCGGTCTGATTCACTGCCTTATCTGACATATCCTCGGTAAAGCAAGGAGCATCCCCGCAGGAAGAGACCATCACTTCCGGAATTTTCCCTGCCAGCTGGAAAGCAGCATTCCCTACAGAAACAAGAGCAATCTTTCCTCCGCCACCGTAAAGCGCCCCCTGTGCTGCCAGCAGACCCGCGCCCGCCATCCCTTCCGAACCGGCAAAAATGCCTATAAATCCATTTGTTCCCTTATGGGCGGCAAAACTCCGCACAGGAAGAAATTCATAAATATCTTTTTCTTCCACCAGCTTTACAGGAAAATGTTCTCTGGCGCCGTTTGGGATGCCGATGGGTGAATACAAGACGGTTCCTGTATATCCATTTCCCGGATAAAGAACATGCCCCCGCTTTACGGAGCCTAACGCCACCGTGTAATCGGCATTCACCACCGCCCCCGCCGCACAGCCGCTGTCAGAAAACATGCCGCTGGGAACATCCACGGAAACAATAACCGCTTCCGAATCATTCATGGCCGTAATAAGCTCCGCCGTGCTTCCTTTCACATGATGTTTCAGACCCGTGCCGATGAGCGCGTCTACAATAATATCCGCACCTGCCAGATATTCCTTTGCGTCATCCGCGCCTGCAACGGAAATCACGGGAATTCCCATTTTAGCCGCTATATTTTTATACAATAAAGAATTCTCTCCCATATGGGATGCATCCCCCATGACAAGAACGGCTACATCAGCACCTTCGGAAAGAGCGTACCGTGCCGTGACGAATCCGTCACCCCCGTTATTTCCGCTGCCGCAGACGATGACCACCCGCGCGTCTTCCCAGAATATTTTTTCTTTCATAAGCTGCACCACGGAAGCGCCGGCGTTTTCCATAAGCACCGACTCCGGCAGCCCGTATTCTGTCATGGCGCGTTGATCCAAAAGTCTTGATTCCTCAGATGTTGTCAGTATCATGATTTTGCCTCCATCACAACGACAGCAATAGACATACCGTCTTCATGGGAAATGGAAACAGATATATCCGTGATTCCCAATTTCTCCGCCTGCTTTTCAAAATTCCCCTGCAAGTGGAGAACAGGCGCTCCCCACTTTGTCCATGACAGGTACGCATCGCCAAAACCTGAACCGAGAATTCCTATTCCCAGCGCTTTCCCTGCTGCTTCCCGCGCTGCCCAGAGCGCCGCGTAAGAATAAGCCTTATTTTTTCCTTTTGCCTCACAGTGCGCCCGTTCTTCTTCCGTAAACATTTTTTCAAGGCGGGATGGAAATTTTTCACAAATCCGTTCCCAGCGTGCCGCTTTCACCATATCTACACCGATATACATAGGCTGCTCCTTTTCCTTTGCTCTTTCCATAAACCGATCTGAAGGAAATATGTTTATTCCGGCATTTTCTTTATTTTAACGAATAGCCTGCTTTTACACAAACCGACGGCATTATAAAAGATTTCTTGCCACAGAAAGCGAAACATGGTAAAATAACACGGTATGAATGACACAGACGGGAGGTGAAACAATTGCCGCAAATAAAATCCAACATAAAGACCATGAAAACTGACGCAAAGAAGAGAGCTGCTCATGCCGCTGTCCGTTCCCGGATTCATGGTGTTGTCAAGAAAGCTGTAGCTGCTGCCACAACCGACCAGAAGGACATCGCCCTTCGCGAAGCGCAGAGCGTTATCGATACCGCTGCGCGGAAAGGCATTATCCATAAAAATGCTGCCGCTCGTAAAAAATCCCGTCTGAATGCAAGCGTCAATGCTGCCATCGCTGCTGACAGCGCAGCAAAGTAATCATCTGACGGAAAAGGCGAAGACCTGTGTCCTCGTCTTTTTTTATTGCCACTTTTCATGTGCCGGGCAAATACACGCTGCGCATAAAATTTCCTGCCTGCAGAAACAGGCATAGGTAGATATCAAATGACCGGATCAGTAAAACTAATCAAAAATATCCGCCCGTATAAGCACAGATAAAAGCGCCATTCCCATCAAATACGGAAACAGCGCTTTTCTTTTCTATTTTCCTTTTTTCGAACGCTTCAACCCTTTATCGGCAATATCATGACGATACTGCATCCCCCGCCAGCTGATTTTTGAAACACCTTCATAGGCCTTGTCCCGCGCTTCTTTCAATGTCGGCGCGACAGCCGCCACATTCAGCACACGGCCGCCATTAACAAAATACCTGCCTTTTTTCTTCATACTGCCCGCATGGAACACGAGGCAGCCGGTCTTTTTGGCTTCCTCCAGCCCTACTATCTCCTCTCCCGAGGAATGGGTGGCTGGATATCCTTCCGATGCCAGGACGACATCCACTGCACAGGCGTTTTTCCATTCCACCCTTTCCTTTTTCAAGGTTCCTTTCGTGCAGGCAAGCATGATCTTTGCAAGATCGCTTTCAAGAAGCGGCAGAACGGCTTCCGTCTCAGGGTCTCCGAAGCGGCAGTTAAATTCCACCACTTTGGGTCCGTCTTTTGTAATCATCAATCCGGCATAAAGGCAGCCTTTAAACGGGCAGCCTTCTTTTTTCATTGCTTTGACAGCGGGCAGAAGAATGGTATCATAAACGATTTTGTCCAATTCTTTCGTTATGACCGGAGCGGGAGCATAAGCCCCCATGCCGCCGGTATTCGCTCCCATATCCCCGTCGCTGATGCGCTTATGATCTTGTGCGGAAATCATAGGAACGATAGTATTTCCATCAGTGAAGCAGAGAACACTCGCCTCTTCCCCTTCCATAAATTCTTCAATCACCACGGATTCTCCCGCGCTGCCAAAGGTTTTTCCCTCCAGCATCCCGCGAACCGCCTGAACAGCCTGCTCTTCGGTTTCGGCAATGACAACGCCCTTCCCCGACGCCAGTCCGTCTGCCTTGATGACAAGGGGATATTTCTTTCGTTTTTTGATATAAGAAACGGCCTTTTCTTCATCGGTAAATGTTTCATAAGCAGCTGTAGGGATCTTATACTTTTTCATCAGATTTTTGGCGAAACTTTTCGAACCTTCAATCTGCGCTGCCGCCGCTGACGGTCCGAAGAAAGCCATTCCCTTTTCGGCAAACTTGTCGGCCAGACCTTCCGTCAGCACAGTCTCGGGACCGGCAACGGTGAGATCCACTTCCATCAGACGGGCGAAATCCAGAATATCTTCCGTTCCTTTTACCGGAATTAAATGCGCCACATCTGTCATTCCATCGTTTCCGGGAATGACGTACACTTCTTTTACAGACGGACTGTGTGCCAGTTTCCAGAGCAGCGCGTGTTCCCTGCCGCCGCTTCCAATCACTAATACTTTCAAAGCTCCTCCAATCTCAGCTATGGCGGAAATGCCGATGTCCGGTAAATACCATAGCTATACCATACTTATTTGCCATATCGATAGATTCCTGGTCGCGTATAGAACCGCCAGGCTGAATGACAGCGGTAATTCCTGCTTTCCCTGCTGCTTCAATTGTATCCCCAAAAGGAAAGAACGCATCAGACGCCATGATGGAGCCTTTACACTTTTCTCCCGCTTCGGCAATGGCAATATCCGCCGCACCTACGCGATTCATCTGTCCCGCGCCCACGCCGTAAGTGATATCCTTACCGGTCAGCACGATGGCGTTGGACTTAACGTGCTTTACAATCTTCCAGCCGAATTCCAGTGCCTGCCACTCTTCTTCCGTCGGCGCTCTTTCCGTGACACAAGTACAGTCTGCTCTCGTTTCGGAGCTGTCGTCCGGTGTCTGCACGAGAAGTCCGCCGGAAACCTTATGGAGCTGCAGTTCTTTTTCTTCCGTATCCGCCACTTCTACAAGGCGGATGTTTTTCTTCACAGATAAAATATCGACAGCTTCCTGTGAAAACTTTGGAGCCATAATGACTTCAAAGAAAATCGGTTTCATTTCTTCCGCCGTTTCTTTGTCACATTCCCTGTTCATCGCCACAATGCCGCCGAATGCAGATTTGCTGTCCGCCGCAAAGGCCCGCTTAAACGCGTCGAGGGCACTTGTACCGAGAGCGGTACCGCAGGGATTCGTATGCTTTACAACCACACAGGCGGGAGTATCTTTCCATTCGCAGGCAAGATCCCATGCCGCTTCCATATCCACAATATTATTATATGATAATTCTTTTCCATGCAGCTGCCTGGCGGAAGCAATGCCGCCTTTCGCTTCCGGATCTCTGTAAAAGGCTGCTTTCTGATGCGGGTTTTCACCATAGCGGAGATTCTGGATCTTTACATAAGCCTTGGCAAAGATATCCGGCAGCCCTTCTCCGCCGCCATTTATTTCTTTTGTCATGTAATCGGCAATGGCGCAGTCATACAGTCCTGTATGAAGAAAAGCTTTTCTTGACAAATCAAAGCGGAACTCTTCCGTCAGCCTGTCTTCCCTGATCCGTTCCAGCACCTCTCCGTACTGCGCGGGATCAACGACAATCGTGACATACTTATAATTCTTTGCTGCCGCACGTACCATGGAAGGGCCGCCGATATCAATATTTTCAACAGCTTCCGCCCGTGTGACACCGGATCTCGCTATCGTTTCACGGAAAGGATATAAATTGACGGCCACCAGATCGATACCGGCAATTCCATGTTCTTCCATCGCTTTTACATGGGCGGGATTGTCACGGACCGCCAGAATACCGCCATGTATTTTCGGGTGAAGCGTTTTCACCCTGCCGTCCATCATTTCCGGAAAACCGGTAAGATCGGAAACGGACATGACCGGAATCCCTGCCTCAGAGATCGCTTTCATCGTACCGCCGGTGGAAATAATCTCCACTCCCAGTTCATGAAGGCCTTTGGCAAATTCCACGATGCCGGTCTTGTCGGATACACTGATCAATGCTTTTTTAACTGCCATTTTCATTCCTCCTCGTGCATGCCTGTCACTGTATGACCCGCTATATGAAGTTTATCTTCGCAATAGGCTTTCACTGCGCGGACATAGGCGGGATGTTCTTCCGCCAGTATACGTGCGGAAAGCGTATCTTCCGTATCATGATCATAAACCGGTACCGCCACCTGCGTGATAATCGGGCCGTCATCAAGCCCTGTTCCCACAAAATGGACAGTACATCCCGCCACTTTTACCCCCGCCTCTATCGCCTGCCGCTGTGCGTGGAGTCCGCGAAAACTGGGCAGCAGGGCGGGATGGATATTGATAATGCGGTTTTCAAAAGCCTTTATCAAATTTTCGCCACAGATACGCATATATCCTGCCAGACAGATCAGATCGGGTGCGTACGATTTCGCCGCTTCCAAAATCTTTTCATTATAATCAGCTTTATCCCTGCATGTCTTCATTTCAATGACCGTTGCAGGCACCTTCCATCTTTCTGCCCTCTGAAGAACAGGCGCGTCGTGATGGTCGCAGATAACGCCTACGATCCTCCCCTTAATCGTTCCGTCCACGGCAGCTTCATGGAGAGCTTCCGCATTGGAGCCGCGGCCTGACGCAAATATCAGTATGCGCTTATTCATGGAAAAGCCCGCCTGTCACAATGACATCCCGATTTCCTTCACTGATTGTGCCGACTTCATAAACAGCTTCGCCGATGTTCTTCAATATTTTTTTCGCCTTTTCCGCTTCCCCACGGCTCAAAATGAGGAGCATTCCCAGTCCGCAGTTAAAGGTGCGGTACATTTCACGGGGCTCTACGCCGCCCTGCGCTTTGATGAAAGAAAAAATTGGAAGGAGCGGCCATTTATCCGCATCAAGGACAGCTCTTGTCCCCTCCGGAAGGACACGGGGAATATTATCATAAAAACCTCCCCCTGTAATATGGACAAGTCCTTTCACGTCAGCGCCCTTCAGTACGGGAAGGACAAGTTTCGGGTAAAGCTTTGTCGGCGTAAGTACGACTTCTCCGAGAGGTTTGTCAAACCCTTCATAAGTTTCTTTTAAATTTAAATGATTGTCAGAGATAATGCGGCGTACCAGGGAATAACCGTTAGAATGGATACCTGTGGAAGGCAGTCCGAGGATAACGTCGCCGGCCGTAATCTTTTCACCGGTAATTAAGTTTTTCCTATCCACAATCCCTACCGCAAAACCTGCTACGTCGTAGTCGCCTGATGCGTAAAAGCCGGCCATTTCCGCCGTTTCACCGCCAAGAAGCGCGCACCCCGATTCGATGCAGGCATCAGCCACGCCTTTGACAATCTCCGCCATCAGTTCCGGATCCAGTTTCCCCGTCGCGATATAATCCAGAAAGAAAAGCGGGCGCGCCCCCTGTACGAGAACATCATTAACACTCATCGCCACGCAGTCCTGCCCGATGGTATGATGTATCCCCATTTCAATGGCAAGACGCAGTTTCGTCCCTACACCGTCCGTGCCTGAAACAAGGATGGGGTCTTCAGACAATTCGTCTTTCAGGCGGAACAGGCCGCCAAAGCCGCCCAGATCCCCCAGCACCCCTCTTGTATAGGTCGCCTGCACAGATTTTTTAATCAGTTCCACTTCTCTTTCTCCAGCGTCGATGTCCACGCCCGCTTCCGCGTAAGTCAGCCCCTTTTTCTTTTCGTCCATATGTCTCTCCTTATTCTTTCATACCGTCGAGTCCGCCGCCCGGCACCGGTTCGGGATAATTACCGTCAAAGCAGGCAAAACACATATCTTTGGCCCGTATGCGGGAAATGGATTCCGCCAGTCCTTTTTGCGACAGATAGTGCAGCTTATCAGCGCCAATCATTTTGCAGATTTCTTCTTCCGAATGGCTCGCGGCGACCAGCTGCCTCCGCTGTGCCGTATCAATGCCGAAGAAACAAGGGAATCTGACAGGAGGCGAACTGATGCACATTTTTATTTCCTTTGCGCCTGCATTCCGCAGCAAACGGATAATGATACCGCTTGTTGTTCCGCGGACAATGGAGTCATCCACAAGGATGATTCGTTTCCCCTTTACATTCATGACGATCGGATTCAGCTTCATCCGTACCGCCCGTTCCCTCTGTTTCTGCCCGGGCTGGATAAAAGTACGCCCCATGTACTTGTTTTTCAAAAGTCCTTCCACATAAGGAATGCCTGACGCATGGGAATACCCTAATGCCGCCACATTGCCCGAATCGGGGACGCTCATGACTACATCACCTTCATAATGCGTTTCTTCCCACAAATGGCGGCCCATAGACAGGCGTGCTTCATAGATATCCTGTCCGTTCATCACGGAATCGGGACGGGCAAAATAAATATACTCAAAGGCGCAGATCCCGAGGCGGGGCGCCTTTTTTCCATACATCGTGCTATGGACGCCGTCATCATCAATTCTTACAATTTCTCCGGGAAGGATATCGCGGACAAATTCCGCGTCAATCGCATCAAGGGCAGGCGTTTCCGAACAAAGTACATAACCGCTTTCTGTCTTGCCCAGCGCCATCGGACGATAGCCGAAGGGATCCCGGAATCCGTAAACTGCCTGATTGGTACACGCCACGACGGCATATGCGCCGCGGATTTCATCCATGACGCCCTTAATCCTGTCCTCCATCACGGCTGTTCCCGCATGGGCAAGGAGTTTGATAATGATCTCCGTATCCATGGTGGTCTGGAAGGTAGATCCGCTTTGAAGGAGTCGGTTTCTGAGAACTTTTGTATTCACCAGATTCCCGTTGTGGGCAAGAGCCAAAGGCCCTTCCGCGCCTTCCAGCTGCAGCGGCTGGATATTGCTCGGAATGGAAGATCCCGTCGTGCTGTACCGCACATGGCCGATGCCTATGAAACCTTCTTTTTCAGGAAGTTTGCGGAAGACTTCCGTGACAAGACCCATGCCGCGGAATGTTTCCATCGTATGCCCGTCGCTGACAGTTATTCCCGCGCTTTCCTGCCCGCGGTGCTGCAAAGAAAAAATCCCGTAATATGTTTCAAGAGCAGCAGGCCGGTTTCTGTCATAGATGGCAAAAACCCCGCATTCTTCATGAAACTTGTCATCGCAGGCAACCATATTCCCGTCATCCACTTTCAGAATTTTTCTCCCGTGAGAAGTTCGTAGGCTTCCACATACTTGCCGATCGTCTTGTCAATGATTTCCTGCGGCAGCACATCCCCCGGATTCTCTTTCAGGTAGTCGCGGACAAACTGTTTGTCATAAGACGGCTGCCCTTTCCCCGGTGCGTAACCGTCCAGCGGCCAGAAGCGTGAATTGTCAGGCGTCAGCATTTCATCACCGAGAACGATATTTCCTTCCCTATCCAGGCCGAATTCAAACTTAGTGTCCGCAATGATGATGCCCTTAGACAGCGCGTAATCGGCGCATTTCCTATACAGAGCAAGTGTTAAGTCACGAAGCCTTTCCATGTATTCCTTCCCTTTTCCCGGGAAAGTCCTTTCGATCCATTCCTCTCCTTCTTCCATGGAAATATTCATGTCATGCTCACCGGCAGGCGCTTTGGTAGAAGGAGTGAAAATCGCTTCAGGGAGCTTTTCACATTCCTCAAGCCCTTCCGGCAGACGGATACCGCAGATGGTGCCGTCTTTTTTGTAGCTTTCCCAGCCGGAGCCTGTGATGTATCCCCGGACGATGCATTCTACAGGAATCATCTCCAGCTTTTGGGTTTTCATGCTGTTTCCATCAAATTCGGGTTTTCGGAAAAACACAGGCATATCCGCTGCGTCAATAGAAATCATATGGTTCGGTACCAGGTCTTTTGTAAAATCAAACCAAAACTTGGACATCTTATTCAGTACTTCACCTTTTTTCGGAATCGGATTTTCCAAAATATTATCGAATGCGGAAATGCGGTCAGTGCAAACCATGATGAGGCTGTCGCCCAAATCATACAATTCACGAACTTTCCCCGATTTAAAAGGCTTATATTCTTTCATCATACCCTCCCGGTCACCTATATAATTATTTCAATTCGTTCTGTAACTTTTCATCTTTACGATAAATTTCAGCAGCCATTTCTTCACGGTATTCTTTATATTTTTTATAAAGATCTCTGTCTGCTGCCGCGCCGATTTCCACTGCCAGGTACGCCGCATTTTTAGCGCCGTCAATCGCCACTGTCGCCACAGGAATCCCCGACGGCATCTGGACAATGGAAAATAAAGCATCCATGCCGTCCAGCCTGGCTCCTGACAACGGTACACCGATAACAGGACGAAGTGTCATAGAAGCCACTACGCCGGGAAGCGCTGCCGCCATACCCGCGCCGGCAATAAAGCAGACTGCCCCTTTTTCTTCCTGTGCCAGAATAAATTCTTCCAGCTTCTTAGGTGTACGATGGGCAGATGCGATCGCCATATCATATGTCACGCCGAAACCGCTTAAAACTTCTGCGGCTTTCTTCATGACCGGCAGATCGGAATCACTGCCCATGACAATACCTACATGCATAGTTCCCTCCTTGAACAAAAATAAAAGCCCCCTGCTTCCCATAACAAGCAGTGAGCCTATTGCACAATACTAAAATGACAGTCATAAATAAAAAAGGCATTCTCTTCCCGTTTGTCCAAAACGCAACCGGAATCAAGAAACCTGCCCATTTTTCCTCCTTTAATAAGAAAAGCCCGCCATAACCACACGGGTTCCGCTTACAATAGATTGTGACTGTATCTTTACATATTTTAATATTTCCATATTGCCTTGTCAATGAAAGTTAATCTGATAAAGTACTGATTTTATAAGGATTTTTTATTATAATTATTTTCTTATCATCAGATTATACAGTTTTTTTATTTTTTAATAATTCATGCTTCTAATTTATGCTTTTGTCTTCCTGTCAGGAAAAAGAACGGCACTGCCGCTGCCTGCATAAGCGCCGATATTGCCGCCATCCATAAAATAGAAGCATCATATAAAATTCCTAAAAGAAAACTTCCAATAAACCAGGATACACCAAATCCTGTTTCAAAAATCCCATACCCCACCGCTCTTTCATGTTTAGGTACGATAGCAGCCACGGCCGCTTTCAGTGTAGACTCCTGCGCCCCCATACCTATGCCCCAAAGAAGAACGCCGGCATACAACCAGCAGGAAGACGGTGCCATAAAGATAAAAAACACAAAAGGCATCGACAGCAATGTAGACCATGCGAGAGATACGGTACCGTACTTATCATAAAGCCAGCCGAAGAACAAAGCGGAAAACGCATCCGCCGCCATAGCTGTCGCATACAGCAGGGAAATTTCCGCTTTCCCTGCCAGCCCTGATTTCACCGCGTGCAGTGCCACTATCGGAAAATCAATAAAACCGAAGGCAAATAAAGCGGTTCCCACCATGTAAATTTTAAAACGGAAACCAAGATGTGCCTCTTTGGTTTCTTTAACTTCCGGCTCAAATTTTTCAGGATCGGGGAATTTTATTTTAGCTAAAATAATTGCTGCTATGCAGAGAAATGCCGGTATGCCAAGGAATAAAAAACTTTTCCCGTAAGCCGTTTCCATCCCCTGGCTTCCATAATAAGACAACACCCAGAAAATCAACACCGGCCCCAGGAATGCGCCAAACTGATCTAAAAACTCCTGAATGGCAAAACTTTTCCCGAGTCCTTCCCGGGATGCGGCATAAGAAAGAAGGGTACTCTTGGCAGGCTGCCGTATCGCTTTCCCCACCCGCCCCAAAATGATAAAGCATGCCGCCATCATCCAATTCCCATCAGGTACAAAAGCAAGACAGGGGATGGCAAGTACTGCCAGCGCATACCCGCCAACAGTCATAAACCAATATTTCCCGCTGCGGCTTGCAATGATACCGGTCACAAACCGAAGTCCGTATCCTACGAGCTCGCCGGCTCCCGATATACATCCCACCATTGCCGCAGATGCCCCCATCATCCCCAGGTACGCGCCAAAGATCCCACGCGCCCCTTCCTGCGTCATGTCGGCAAATAAACTCACTACCCCCATCAGGCAGATAAAAACCATGGCTGATGAATTCTTTCTGACTGTCATTCCGCCTCCTTGCTACGCTTCCGGTTCCTCCAGCCCCAATTCCTCTTCATACCCGGTAAGGATCCGTCCGAATTCTTCCTCCGTAAGTGCTTTCATAATCTCCCGGCGGAGTACGGTCGCCTTAGGAAGACCATGGAAATATCGGCTCGCATGGGCCCTCATTTCCCGGACCGCGATTCTTTCCCCTTTCTCAACGCACAATCCATGCAGATGTTTCCTTGCCATGGCAAGCCGTTCTTCCCAGCTCGGCCCGGGAAGGATCTCTCCTGTTTCCAGATATGTATTCACCGCCCCGAAAACCCAGGGATTTCCCCATGCTGCTCTGCCGATAGCAACTGCCGCACATCCGGTTTCCTCCATCAGTGCCTTTGCCGCAGGGCCGTCCCCCACATCCCCGTTTCCGATGACAGGAATATGGACAGCATCCACAACCTTTTTGATTTCTCTCCAGTCTGCCGTTCCCGTATAAAAATCTTCCCGTGTCCGTCCATGAACAGTAATGGCTGCCGCCCCTGCCGATTCCGCTGCCATTGCCAGTTCTACGGCATTGATCGTATCCCGCGACCAGCCCAGACGCATTTTTATGGTAACAGGAATCTTCACCGCTGCCGTTACCGCTGAAATAATCTCCGCCGCCAGCGGCACATTTTTCATCAATGCTGAACCGTCGCCATTCTTTACGACCTTTTGCATGGGACACCCCATATTGATATCCACTATATCAGCGCCGGCCTTTTCCATCACTTTCGCTCCAAGTGCCATAACAGCGGGATCGCTGCCAAAAAGCTGAAGAGATACGGGATGTTCTTCCGCAATCTTCAGCATATCCTTCGTTTTCTCATTATGATAATAAAGCCCTTTCGCGCTCACCATTTCCGCCGTTGTAAGGGCAGCGCCCATCTTGCGGGCAATGACACGATACGCCAGGTCACTCACCCCCGCCATGGGGGCAAGCAGGGCAAACCCGTCCAGCTGTATATTTCCAATCCGTGGATATTTCATGCCTATTCCTTTACTGTCATAAATTGTTTGCAGTTATATTATATTATCATATTGCCAAACGGGAAAAGTCCATTTCTTTTTTCTTATGAAATATTCTTTATACTTTTTTACACCGCGCAAAAACGGCAGACCCTTATCAATCGGATCTGCCGTTCCTTTTTCCTCAATGTCGTTCTGAGCGGACGCAAGAATACCTTATGGGAAAAGAGGGAAGCGGCAATGTAACACGAAGCAAAGAATCTGTCACCCTGATGATATCTTACCGATTCCCTCACCATAGTAGCAGATCCTTCACATTCGCTTCGGATGACGATTAGCGTTTCCCTCATTATGACGCTTTTTCCTCCAATCGTCATTCTGAGCGGAGGCAAAAATGCTGTATGAGAAAGCAGGGAAGCGGCAATGTGACACTGAGCGAAGAATCTGTTACTCTGATGATGTCTCACCGGCTTTTGTATCGCGGTAACGGCTTCCAGCTTATGAACTCCGTTCCTTATTTCTTCAATTCTTTCAGGTTGTCCAGAAGGTTTTTATGATACCACTTTTCTGACAGTTTGGCAATCGTACCGTCATCAGTAAGTTTTTTCAGCGCCGCGTCAATTTCCGCCGCCAGTTTTTCTTCTTTCTTATTGACAATAACAACGATTTCATTGACTTTAATCGGCTTTCCCACGGTCACAACTTCAATCCCCATGGCTTTCGCCGTTTCTTTCACACCGAAGTTATCCGGGTATACCATGAAATCATACTGGCCGGTTTTGAGGGACTGCAGACGATCTGCTACGGTAAGCCCGTCCTGAATCGGTATTTCTTTCATGATATTGTCATGGGCAGCGTTCCAGTCGGTGAGAACCTTATAAATGCCGCCGTTCGGTGTATTCGGTACCTGTTTGCCATTCTTTACCGCATCTTCCAGATCGGAAAATTTATTCTGATTCTCTTTCAGTACATAAATCATGACGGAACTTGCACCGATGGGCGTATTCGGAACGATATAGTCCTTTTCGCGGCGGGGTGTCCTGTAATAACCGCCGGAAGCGACTTTCGCATCGCCCGATTCCATCATGACGTCCTGCGTTTCAGGCGGAACTGCTTTAATATCCAGTGTATAATCTTTCAGATTCTTGTTCACTTCCTGCCAGATATCATATTCAAATCCCTGGATTTTTCCATCTTCATCCTGCCAGGCAATCGGCCGCTCCGTGCTGGATACGACTAATTTTACTGCTGTTTTATTTCCCGCATCCGCCGCTTTCGGCGCGTCTTTCTTTTCACCGCCGCAGCCGGCGAAAGCGCCTATAATCATTGCGGAAGCAGCTAATGCGGAAATAATTTTCAAACTTTTTCTCATGATGTAATCCTCCTTTAAATACAATTGAATTACTGTTTTTTGTAAAATTGATGAAACGCGGGCGAAGAAATTCCAATAAAGAGGAGACAGCTGTAAAATCCCCATTTCATATTGTCCAGTTCTCCGGCGATCAATCTGCCCATCTTCATCATCCTTTCCGTAAATAAAAAATCTCCCGCCCATATAGGACGAGAGACCCGTGATTCCACCTAATTTTATGCATATGTCACCACACACACCTCATCGGGTACCGGGAAAAATCCTCTATACCCTGACTCTGTATCGGGAGTACCCGGGAAGATCTACTGCACGTTCGATCCGCCGGACTCAGAAATGCACTTCAGCACCCTATCCGTATCCGCTTGCACTCTCCGGACTCGCTTTGCCGTATTCGGACTGCCTACTCTTTTCTTCATTGCCTTAAGTTGTCCCTTACTCTACCATCAATATTCCATTCTGTCAACAAAAAATCAATTATTCCACACGGAGTACCCTGAAATGTCTGTCATCTTTCCTTTTCACCGCGCTTCCCGGACCATGTCCGACAGCGACTCCCAGAAGCGGATAAACGCCTTCCGGCAAATTCATCTTTTTGATATATTCCGCGTTTTCACCTAAATGACGGATAAAGCCGAAGAGAATAACAGACCCCAGCCCCAATTCCGCCGCTTTAAGATGGATATGCTCCGCAATAATTCCCGCATCATACCGCATGAGATAATCCACCGCTTCCTTCGTGCGGCAGATCAGAAACAGCAGAGGCGCACCAAAAAGCGGATCCCCGCCTCCGGTTTCTTCCTTTTCTTCTTTTGCAATAAGGTCAAGTATTTCCCTGTCCCTTACTACGACAAGATTGTATCCGCCGTCATTATGTTTTCCCACGGATGAAGCCATGGCTGCGTCAAGCATGGCTTTTTCATCTTCCTGTGAAACGATTTCCTTTGTATAGCGGCGGACAGATTTCCGCAAAGCGAGCACTTCATTAAATTCCATAGTCATTCCTCCTTTGGCTTGCTGTCTTTATTATGACAGACCGGAGACATTTTTTCTATGAAAACATGTAATGTGCAGTAAGCATTTCAGTTTTTTCAAACATCAGTTTGACATTTCAAATTTATCATGCTACCATGACTTTAAATTGAGCAGAAATGCGGAAAGGAAGTACCACGATGGACTATCAGGCACATGCAATGGTGATTTGTTGTAACATGGCATGTTGCTGTCATGTCCGTTTTGCGTGCGCTCCTTTTTATACACTTTCTGCCAATGATATGATTAACTGAATGGCAGGAACGGATCAGCGGGAAGCGCAGGCTTCCCGTTTTTATTTTGGATATTTCCATCAGATTGCCGCCAAAAAGAAAAGGCGGCGCCATTCTAAAGGAGCTTATCTTGGATATTGATTTTATGATGAAATACGCTCCCCTTTTCGCAAAGGCGGCATGGACGACACTTGGCATCGGCGCAACCGGCATTTTTCTTTCTTTTCTTGCGGGACTTGTCATCAGTGTGATCCGATACAGGAAAATCCCTTTTCTTCTTCCCCTTTCCACGGCGTATGTGGAACTGTCAAGGAATACACCTCTTCTGGTCCAGCTTTTTTTCCTCTACTTCGGCCTTCCGAAGGCAGGCATCCATATTTCCGGTGAAACCTGCGCCGCCGTAGGACTCACTTTCCTTGGCGGAAGCTACATGGCGGAAGCCCTCCGAAGCGGAATTGAGTCTGTGTCCGTCTCTCAATATGAATCGGCAGCCGCCCTCGGCCTTACGGAGCATCAGATTTTCCGTTTCGTAGTTCTCCCGCAGGCTTTTACCGTTTCCCTTCCTCCGCTCTGCGCAAACGTCTTATTTCTTATCAAAGAAACCTCTGTTTTCAGCGTCTGCGCAGTGCCTGACCTGATGTACATCGCCAAAGACCTCATCGGGCTTTACTATAAGACCGACGAAACTCTCTGGATGCTCGTCATTTCCTATCTCATCATCCTTCTCCCCATTTCGGCGGGAGCGTCATTACTGGAAAGGAGGCTCCGTCATGGACCATACAGGGATACGGATCCTGCTTGAGGGCAGCAACGGTTTTCGTCTTCTTTCCGGATTGTGGACGACCGTGGAAATATCGCTTCTTTCCGTAATTGGTTCCGTGATTTTCGGTCTTTTCACCGGTCTTTTCATGACACTCCAAAACAGAGCGGCAAAATTTATTTCCCGCTTTTACCTGGAGTTTATCCGCATCATGCCGCAGCTTGTCCTTCTCTTCATCGCCTATTTCGGCATCACGCGAGCATTTGGTATCAGCCTGTCCGGATTTGCCGCTTCTGTCATCGTTTTCATCTTATGGGGAGCAGCGGAAATGGGCGACCTTGTCAGAGGCGCGCTCATCTCTATCCCTAAGAGCCAGTACGAAAGCGCGGAAGCCTTAGGGCTTTCCCGCCGGCAGATGTACCGCTTCATCATTATCCCCCAGTCGCTCCGACGCTTGCTTCCGCCGGCGATCAACCTGTTTACGCGGATCATTAAGACCACTTCTCTCGTCGTCCTCATCGGTGTCGTGGAAATGCTGAAAACAGGCCAGCAAATCATTGAAGCAAACAGATACACCGCTCCCGACGCGGCGCTTTGGATCTACGCCGCAATATTTTTCCTTTACTTCCTCGCCTGCTATCCGCTTTCCCGAATGGCGGCATATTTGGAAAAGAAATGGACAGACTGATATGTCAGAAAACATCCTGCTCCACATAGAGCATCTCAGCAAAAAATTCGGAGAGCAATTTATCTTGAAAGACATCTCTCTTGATGTAAAGAAGAGTGAAGTCGTCGTGATTATCGGACCGTCAGGCTGCGGCAAATCCACTTTCCTGCGATGTACCAACGGCCTTGAGCCGCTTTCAGGAGGAAAAGTGGAACTGGACGGGCAGAATATTTCCGACGGCTCCGTCTCAAGAGCCGCCATCTGCCAGCGTATCGGCATGGTCTTCCAAAGCTATGACCTTTTCCCTCACATGACCGTTCTGGAGAATATCATCCTTGCCCCCACGGAAGTGCAGAAACGGAAGAAAGAAGAAGTCACCGCCAAAGCAAGGCAGCTGCTGAAACGAATCGGACTGGAAGACAAAGAAAATGCCCGTCCCGGAGAATTATCAGGCGGGCAGAAACAGCGCATCGCCATGATACGAGCTCTCATCATGAAGCCGGAAATCATGCTTTTCGATGAAGTCACCGCTTCCCTTGACCCTGAAATGGTGCGGGAAGTCTTAGACGTCATCATGGAGCTGGCAAAAGAAGGCATGACCATGCTCATCGTAAGCCATGAAATGCAATTTGCCCGTGCCGTGGCAGACCGTATCCTCTTCTTTGATCAGGGTGTCATTGAAGAAGAAGGAACCCCATCTGAACTCTTTGATCACCCGAAACGGGAACGGACGAAACAGTTTTTACATTCATTCAGATATGAAAGAAGTCAGTAGAAAGAAGGGATCCCCATGTTAAAGAAACTATCGTACATCCTCACCGTCATTACGCTCATATGTACCATGGCCTTTGCCGCAGGCTGCGGAAGCAAAAATTCCGATGATAAACAGGCTGCGCCGAAAGCCTCTTTCCGTTCCATCGCGGACATTAAGCAGAGTGGAAAGCTGATTATCGGCGTATTCAGTGACAAAGCGCCTTTCGGCTATATTGACAAGGATGGAAATTATCAGGGATATGATGTATACTTCGCCGAGCGTCTCGCCAAAGACCTGGGCGTAAAAGCGGAATATATCTCCCTTGAACCGGCAAACCGTGTAGAATACGCGAAAACGGGAAAAGTAGATATCGTCCTCGCCAATTTCACTGTCACTAAGGAAAGAGCGGAACAGGTGGACTTCGCCCTGCCTTATATGAAAGTCGCCCTCGGCGTTGTTTCTCCGGCAAAAGCCAACATTACATCCATTGACCAGTTGAAAGACAAGCTGCTTATCGTCGCCAAAGGAACGACAGCGGAAACCTATTTTGCCAAGCACCACCCTGAAGTAAAACTGCTGAAATTTGATCAGTATACAGAAACCTTCAACGCCCTCCTTGACGGCAGAGGCGCAGCCTTCTCCACGGACAATACGGAAGTTCTTGCCTGGGCAATGAAAAATCCGGACTTTAAGGTAGGCATCACTTCCCTCGGCGATCTGGACACCATCGCTCCTGCCGTACAGAAAGGAAATAAGGAACTCCTCGCCTATATCAATGATGAAATAAAAAAATTAGGCAAAGAAAACTTTTTCCACAAAAACTACGAAGCCACATTGGCTCCTGTTTACGGCAGTGCCGTCAATCCTGACGATCTTGTCGTGGAAGGCGGGGAAGTAAAGAAATAATGTACAAAACCGGGCTGCCTGCTGACCATGGGCTGCCCGGTTTTCATTTGCCTTTCTATATTTCCTTTCGCGGAACTGTGCTTAAAAGAACCGTTCATGCTATCATAAGGGCATGGATTCTCATGAAAGGAGAACTTTATGGAACGATTTGATTTTGATACCATCATCGACAGAAAAAACACGGCCTGCCTTAAATACGATTTCGCCGGAGAATACGGCGTCCCTGAAGATACACTCCCCTTTTGGATCGCCGACATGGATTTTAAAGTGGCGGACTGCATCACCGATGCTCTTCGTGACCGCGTAGAGCATGGTATTTACGGGTACTCTGACACAGGCGTTTCTTATTTCCGGGCGCTCGCCGGCTGGGAGAAAAAACATTTCAACTGGGATATCCGTCCGGAATGGCTCATAAAGACTCCCGGCGTCGTTCCCGCCATCAACATCGCCGTAAAGGCTCTGACAGAAGAAAATGACGCTGTCCTCATCAATCAGCCCGTTTACCACCCTTTCCATGCCGCCGTCACGCAGAATAACAGGAAACTCATTAACAGTCCCCTTATTCTTAAAGACGGCCATTATGAAATTGATTTTGCCAATCTGGAAGAAAAAATTAAAACCTACAAGGTAAAGGCGGCTATTCTCTGCTCCCCCCACAACCCCGTGGGCCGTGTGTGGACGAAAGAGGAGCTGCGTGCCTACGCGGAAATCTGCAGAAAGTACAATATCGCTGTCATTTGTGACGAAATCCATGCCGACTTCGTCTTTAAAGGGCACAAACATATCCCCTTTGCCTCTGTCAGTAAAGACGCAGCGGACAGGTCTGTCACCTGCACCGCCCCCAGTAAAACTTTTAATATCGCAGGACTCCAGACATCAAACATCCTTATTCCCAATGAGTCCATCAGAAATAAATTTAAAGCCGTCCTTGATTCTTTCGGCTATGAACGCCCGAATGTCATGGGTATCATTGCAGCCGAGGCCGCCTACCGCGGCGGGGAAGAATGGCTTGCCGCTGTCTGGGAATACATCGAAAACAATCTTGCTTTTACTAAAAAATTCCTTGCCGGCAGACTGCCAAAAATGAAACTCATCGAGCCGGAAGGGACTTATCTTCTCTGGATCGACTGCAACGCATATGACATCACCGATAAAGAATTGGAAAATAAACTTCTTTATGACGCAAAGCTTTGGCTCGACATGGGCTCCATGTTCGGCCCGGAAGGAAATAAATTTTTCCGCTTCAACATCGCCTGCCCGAAATCCGTTTTAGAAAAAGGGCTGGGTCAGCTGGCCGAAGCATTTAAAAAATAATAGCTAAAAAACAAAATGCCCCACCACTGTCGGTCGGCATTTTGTTTTTTTATTCCTGCTTCATCTGCAATATTCTCTTAAACTCCGCATCCTCACGGAGGAAAGCAAAGTGATCCTGCACAGAGGCCGCGGAAACGACATCCTGTCCTCCAAGGATGACCGCTTTTTCCAGATAATCCAATGCCTCTTCCCTATCCCTTTTATCCGCAAAATTCGTAGCGATCCCGTAGTAAGACCATGTATTCTGCGGATCTGCTTTCAGAACCTTTTGAAAATACACGATAGACTCGTCATAATGCCTGCCTAATTTTTGAGCAACGGCCATGTCATAATCAGCCTGTACATAGGAAGGTGAAATGGAAAGCGCCTTTTCAATAAAAAGAATCCCTTCATCAGGAGAAATATCGAAGGCAAGAATAATTCCCTTAAGAGAAAGAGCCTTATAATTTTCTCCATCCTCATTAATTGCCTGATTAGCCAGCCGGAGCGCTTCCGTTCGGTGTCCTTTCCCATAAGCCTGCGCCGCTTTATGATACAGTGCCTCTGATGCCTCTGGGATCTCATGGACTTTTATTTCCTGTGCCGCCGGAATATCTTCTGCAGCAGGCGTTTTTTTCTCCCCGCTGTCCAACCCGCATCCCGCCATTAATAACACAGCCAATAACGCATATCCTATTTCTTTCATAAATGCCTCCTGCCCCTATTGTAAAAGAATTTATCCCCCGGCGCAAAACATAGTATAATAAAGGAAAACAATTGAAGGAGGCAGTATGAATAAACTTGCATTTATCACAGGGGCGACCAGCGGCATCGGACTGGCTACCACCAAAGCACTTGCAGAAAACGGCTATGATTTGGCTCTTGCCGCAAGAAACGAGGAAAAACTTTATGCCATCAAGAACGGCTTTGAAAAAGATTATGGAGTCAAAGTCACGCCGTATCCCCTCGATGTAAGAGATCGGGATGCCGTACAAAACACTGCCGGCCGCTGCCTTTCCGAAACGGGCACACCCGATGTCCTCATAAATGACGCAGGACTCGCCAGAGGTCTCGAACCGTACAGCAGCAACGATATCGATGATATCATCCAAACCATCGACACAAACATCAAAGGACTCTTCCTTGTGACCCGTGCCTTCCTTCCCGCCATGCTTAAGCGGAACACGGGGCATATCATAAACCTCGGTTCCACGGCGGGACTCTACGCTTACGCCGGAGCCGCGGTCTACTGTTCTACCAAAGCCGCAGTAAAAACTTTCAGTGACGGCATCCGTATCGAAGTCATAGACAGCGACATCAAAGTCACTACCATCCAGCCGGGTATCGTAGAAACGCCATTCAGCGAAGTTCGTTTCCATGGCGATAAGGAAAGAGCTGCCGCCGTTTATGAAGGTATCGATGCCCTTCAGGCGGAAGATATAGCCGATATAATCGTCTTTGCGGTGAACCGCCCGAAGCGTGTCCAAATCAGCGACATCGTCATTATGGCAAACCAGCAGGGTACCGGTTTCCTGGTCAGCAAAAAGAAATAAGCGGTTTATATTCCTTTTATATTGACAAATTCTCTTCCTATAAGTAGAATATAACTTGTCAATGCCGATATAGCTCAGCTGGTAGAGCGGCGCATTCGTAATGCGTAGGTCGCAGGTTCAAATCCTGTTGTCGGCTCCAGTGATTCGAGTCTGAGAAGTTCTCCTTTTCAGACTTTTATTTTTTCCAAATGAAATATTTCTGTCATGGATCCACGAAAAAGAACCTCCCTGAAGGAAGTTCTTTTTTTGATCCGGTAAATTATGCTTTTCCCAAAAGTTCTTCCACGAAGTCCCAGTTGACAACCTGAAAGAAGTTCTCCGCATAATCGGTGCGGCGGTTCTGATATTTCAAGTAATAGGCATGTTCCCACACATCAAGGCAGAGAATCGGTTTCTTGCCGTCCTCCAGCGGGCAGTCCTGATTGGCCGTGGATAGGACATCAAGTTTGCCGCCATCTGCCACGAGCCATGCCCAGCCGCTGCCGAAACGGCTTGTGGCAGCCGCTGCAAACTGCTTCTTAAATTCATCAAAAGAGCCGAAAGACTCATCGATCTTTGCCAAAAGAGAAGCGGACGGTTTTGTCTGCCCGACAGGTGCCATCATCTTCCAAAAAAGACTGTGATTGTAATGGCCGCCTCCATTATTACGGACAGCCGTGCGAATCGCTTCCGGCACCTCATTCAGATGAATGATAACATCTTCAATGGACTTTTCGGCCCATTCCGGATAATTTTCCACTGCTTTGTTCAAATTTGCCACATAAGCCGCATGATGCCTGCCATGATGGATTTCCATCGTTTTTGCGTCAATAATCGGTTCTAAAGCGTCAAATGCATAGGGCAGGTCCGGTAATACAAAAGCCATGATAAACTCCTTTTTCATATACGACAGCCTCCTGCAGTTCCCTGCATCGGAAGCGGTTAAAATTTCTGTGATTTCATTATATCTTATTTTATCGATTTATGCAAATATTTCGATTTACTTTTTCAAAAATATAAAAGCAGGACCTCCTGCCTTTATATGAACCTTACTATCCCTGAATCAAACGGCCTCTGTACTTACTGACCAGGAAAGAAGCCAACAGAATCTTTGCCAGATCTCCCGGAAGAAACGGAAACATGCAGAGCAGAAACGCTGACCATACGCCTGTACCGGTAAGGAATATGAACCAAGCGATCCCCAAAATATAACAGCCCAGAGTACCGCATACGGAGGCAATCAGCATTGTTTTAAAACTATATCCATATTTCTCGGAAATCAGTCCTGTAACAAAAGCCATCACCGCAAAACCGATAATAAATCCGCCCGCAGGTCCCGCTATAACGGAAACACCGGAACGCATCATGGAAAAAACGGGGACTCCCGCCGCGCCGAGAAGAAGGTAAATAACAATACTCATCAGTCCATACCTGGAGCCAAGGAATCCGCCCGCCAGTAAAACGGCAAAGGTTCCCAGCGTAATCGGCACCGGCTGGATCGGTATCGTCAGTTGGGAACACACGGCGCAAAAGGCGGCAAAAAGTGCACAAAGCACTTGCATACGGATATTACTGTTATTCATAATGACCTCGCTTTATAATTTATGTTTTATTATAAACAGCCATCCTTTATATGTCAACGGCATGTGTTCAGCAAGGTTTATATTTTCAATTTCTGCCTATTTTCCGCAGTAAAAAAGACCCCGGGGAAATTCCTCTCAGGGTCTTATTGGTTTTACATCAGTTATTCTTCAACTTTTTCTTCTGTTTCCGCTTCCGCTTCGACTTCCGCCTCTTCATGAACCGGAGCTTCTACCAGAGAAAAGCTGATTCTCTTGCGGGCTTCATCTATGCCGATGATACGGACAGTCAGATCATCGCCAACCCGGCAGATATCGCCCGGTTTCTTGTTATGATCCTGTGTCATCTCATTGATGTGGAGCAGGCCGGTAAGCCCGTCTTCCAATTCTACAATAACGCCGAATTCAAGGATTTTTACCACTCTTGCACCGACTATATCATCCACTTCATGGTCTTTGACAGCAGTTTCCCATGGATTCGGAAGGCAGTCTTTGTGGCTGAAAGAAATTCTCTGTTTTTCTCTGTCAAAAGACTTAATCTTAACGTCAATCACCTGTTCCGGCTGGAGAACATCTTCCACCTTGGAAATCTTTCTCCAGGACACATCGGAAATATGAAGCAGGCCTTCAATACCGTTCAGCGCAACAAACGCACCGTAAGGCATAATTTTCTTCACGGTACCTTTCAGCACTTCGCCGTTTTCATAAGCCTGTTCAATGACATCCAGCTCACCCGTACGCTGTTCTTCAAGAACGGCTTTACGGGAAAGGACGAGGCGGTTCTTTGTAGGATCCACTTCCAGAATCTTGGCTTTAAATTTCTGTCCGACGAGGCTCTGCAGAGAATGAACGAAACGGAGATCCCCCTGGGAAAGCGGGATAAAGCCGCGCAGGGATTTAAGCTGTACAAGCAGGCCGACTTTGATTGCTTCGATACCTTCGCATTCAACCGGTTCCCCCTTGTCAAAGGCTTCCTTAGCCACATCCCAGTCTGCCAGGCGGTCAACCTTGATCTTGGAAACAAAAATCGTGCTGTCTTCTTTCACACTGCTTACAACCTGCACACGAAGCGAGTCTCCTACCTGCAGTACATCTTTAAGGGATGCGGGCTCCGGATAGGAATATTCATGAAGCGGAAGTACGGCTTCGGTCTTGTATCCGAAAGAGATCCAGGCTTTGTCATCGGTCAGGTCTACTACCTTCCCTTCTACAACGCTGCCTTTGTGTACATCCAGGTTCATTTCTTCCTGTTCCAGCATTTCATTCATGTCTTCCATAATAAAAAATACCTCCTCTATGATCCAGTCCGGTGTGGATGCACCGGCGGTGATGCCAACTTTGCATTGACTGTGGAACCATTCTTTTTTCAGTTCCGCCGCCGTTTCAATATGATGGGTAACGGCTCCTTTCGCCTGGCAGACTTCCACCAATCTGCCGGTATTGGCACTGTTGCGGCCGCCTATAACGATCATCACATCTACATTCCGTGCCAGCTCTCCTGCCGCCATCTGTCTGTCCGACGTGGCATTGCAGATCGTCTTATGGACGCTCACGCTTCCCGCTTTCCGTTTGATCGCGGTAATCAGGCGGTCTGCCAAAGAAAGGGAGAATGTAGTCTGTATAACAATATGGACTTCGTCCAGGTCCGGCAAGGCTTCCACGTCTTCCATCGTTTCCACGATGTACGGCGCTTCACCCGCCCATTCAGCTACGCTCAGCATTTCAGGGTGCTTCTTTTCACCGACAAGCACAATCTTTTTGCCTTCCGCCGCCAGCCCTTTCGCTATTTCCTGGTTCCTCTTCACAAAAGGACAAGTCGCGTCAAGCAAAACTGATTTTTTGCGCTTGAGGTTATTATAACACGAAGGCCCTATTCCATGCGAACGAATAATCACTGTTTCATCGGTTATCTCATCAGTACTCGTCACGGGAGAAATCCCTTTCCCCGCAAGCCTTGCCACGACCTGGGGATTGTGGATAATCGGCCCCAAAGTAACCGTCTTCTGTCCTGAAACAGCAGCATTTTCCGCGATTTCCATCGCTTTTCGCACGCCGTAGCAGAACCCCATCACTCTTGCTTTATAAATTTTCATTGATATATTTTTTCCAACTTCCCCTTGCATATAACTAAAAACTACCATTTGCTATAAAAAAGTTCTTTATCTATTTAGTATTTATCTTCTCCATATACTCATCAGTTAGTTTTTGTATTTCCTCTTTGACTTTTTTATTCAAAGCCTCCACTGCTTCATCATCAGCTCTTTGCTTTTTTACTTCAATCGGTTTCCCGATGAGCACGGCAAGAGGGCCGCATTTGCGGGGCATAGTTACAGAACCTACCACTGCCACGGGGAGAATAGAAACTCCGCTCATGAAGGCAAGGGACGCCATGCCTGAATGAAAACGGCCGAGTCCTTCCCTTTGTATACGTGTGCCTTCAGGAAATATACCAAGTGCGTTGCCTTCTTTCAGTTCCAGAATCGCCCGGCGGATCGCCATACGGTCTATGGAGCCTCTTTTTACGGGAAATGTACCGAACTGGCGGAGAATGTACCCAAAAATCGGATTCTTAAAGAGCTCTTCTTTGGCCATATAATGGATGATGCGGTCTTTAAACGCCACGCCAACGATAGGCGGATCAAAATTGCTTTTATGATTCGGCGCCACGATAATTGCGCCTTTCCTGGGAATATTTTCCCGTCCCTCCACGTGGAGACCGTAAATGCCGAAGAAGAGTCCGTTGAAAAGCACTCTCACCACGCTGTAAAATATCTTTTTAAACATTTGCCCGCCTGACTTCCCATTTCTTTTCACAGATTTCCATAATTGCTTTAGCCGTTTCTTCCAGCGTAAGTCTGCTGTTATCCAAAAGGACCGCATCTTCTGCCTGTTTCAAAGGGGATACTTCACGATGGCTGTCCTGCCAGTCCCTTTTCCGGATATCTTTTTCCACCTCTTCCAAAGTCATGCCCGGATTCTTTTCCGTCATTTCTTTGAACCGGCGGAGCGCTCTCGTGTGAACGGATGCCGTAAGAAATATTTTTACATCCGCATGAGGAAGCACTGTCGTCCCGATATCCCTTCCGTCCAAAACAATCCCGCCTTTTGCAGCCTGGCGTCTCTGTATTTCCACCATAGCGGCGCGGACGCCTGCCAAAGCGGAAACGGCAGACACTCTCGCCGAAACTTCGGGCGTGCGGATATGGTCCGTTACATCATGTCCGTTGACAATCACATGCATGGCGTCGGTTTCCGGTTTCACGGTCATGTCCATTCCTGCCGCCAGCGCGACGATATCTTTTTCTTCTGTCAATTCCCGCCGAAGGACTTCGTAAGTCACCGCACGGTACATAGCACCGGTATCCAGGTAAGCGTACCCCATATTTGCCGCCAGAATTTTGGCAACACTGCTCTTTCCTGCCCCCGCCGGTCCGTCAATCGCAATAGCTAATTTACGCATCTGTCTTATCTCCTGCTGCTGAAAGCGCCGCTATCCGCTCCATAGAAAAGGCGGCCTGTAAATTATATCCTCCTGTAAACGCATGCACATCGAGTACTTCGCCCGCCAGATAAAGTCCGCGGACAATCTTCGATTCCATGGTGGAAGAATTAACTTCTTTTGTAGAAATACCGCCGGCCGTTACAATGGCCTCTTCAATCGGTCTTGCCTTTGTAATAGTGAGAGGCAGTTTTTTTATTGTCTGCCGCAGATGAATACGCTGTGCTTTTTTCAGCGCCGCCGCAGGAATTTCTGCGGGGATATCTGCCAGTTTCAGCACCGCATCAATCAAACGGCGGGGAAGCAGCTCCGACAAGGCATTGCCCATCTGTTTCAAACGGAATTTTTGCAAATCACGGAGAATCCGCTGATCCAGAACTTCTTCCGTCAAAGCAGGTTTCAGATCAATATAACCTGTCACCTGATACCCCTGTGACAGCCAAAGCGTAACCACGTCGCTCTGTGTCAAAACGATGGGGCCGGAGATCCCGAAATGGGTAAAAATCATTTCTCCGAAAGCCTCGGATTTCCTTCTTCCCCCTGCTGCCAGCGCCAAAGTCACATTTTTAAGGGAAAGTCCCTGCAGTTCTCTGCAATACGGTTCTGCGCAAACAAGAGGAATCAGGGCAGGACGGATTTTCGTCACCGTATGCCCCAGTTCTCCGGCCAAACGGTAACCGTCGCCCGTGGAACCCGTACGGGGATATGATTTGCCGCCGGTGGCAAGAATGACTGCATCCGCTTCATAAGTTCCTTTGCCCGTTGCCACGCCGGCAGCGCATCCTTTCTTTGTCTGTATATGGAGAACAGGCTCGCTTAAATGGACATCGATCTGCTTTTCATGTAAAAGACGCATAAAAAGATGGCGGACCTCCTGGGCATCATCGCTTGCGGGAAATATGCGCCCTCCTCGCTCCACCTTTGTTTCCAATCCCCATGTATGGAAAAGGGAAAGCAAATCCATGTTATTAAACCGCTTATAAGCGCTGAAAAGAAAACGGCCGTTTCCCGGTGTCATGGCGATGAAATCCATAATAGGCGCGTTGTTCGTCAAATTGCATCGGCCTTTGCCGGTGATCCCCATTTTCAGCCCGACCTTGTCCATCTTCTCAAAAAGAAGGACTTTTGCCCCGTGATCGGCTGCTGTGACAGCCGCCAAAAGTCCCGCCACGCCGCCGCCGATAATGGCGACTTTTTTACCGGTGGAGCTCATAAAGCTTTTTTACCTCCGCAGCAGTCAAACGGCGGTACTGCCCGCGATTCACATCCAGCGTAAGGAAACTGTACCTGATACGCTTCAATTCAAAAACCGGATAGTGGAAGATTTCCATCATCTTGCGGATCTCACGATTCTTTCCCTCATGGAGTACCATGCGGAGCCTTGTTTTATTCTTTTCCGCGTCATAGCCGAGCACTTCGATTTCACAGGGCGCGGTCACACCGCTGTCAATCTTTACCCCCTTTTCCATCTTCTTTGCCAGTTTTTCAGAAAACTTCCCGCGAACTACCACTTCATATTCCTTCTGCACTTCATGGCGGGGATGGGTCAGAATAAAATCAAGCTGTCCGTCATTGGTCACCAAAAGGAGCCCTTCCGAATGGTAATCCAGTCTTCCCACGGGAAATACACGTTCCCGCACACGGCGGAAATAATCCATGACCGTTCTTCGTCCCGCAGGATCGGAAACGGAAGTAATCACACGATCCGGCTTATGGAATAAATAGTAGCGGAGCGGTTCCGGCTTCACAATTTCACCCAAGGCTTCAATTTTATCCGTACAGACGTCCGCCTCCGTCCCCAGTTCCCTGACGACCCTGCCGTTTACACGGACACGGCCTGCCAGAATCAATTCTTCCGCTTTACGGCGGGAGCAGACCCCTGCATGGCTCAATATTTTCTGTAATCGTTCCTTCAAAACAACTCTCCTTCATCCGGCGCATGGGCCCATTTCATCTTCAATTCACTCACACTCGATAGTCCCGTGCATTTCAGAAACTGTTTGGTTGTTCCGTACAAGATAGGCCGTCCCGGCACCTCCAGCCGCCCCCGTTCTTCCACCAGCTCTTTTTCAAGAAGCGCCGCCAGTATGCGTCCTGCCGAAACGCCGCGGATCTTCTCTATTTCTGCCCGTGTCACCGGTTCTTTCATGGCAATGACCGCAAGAGTTTCCAGCGCCGCTCCTGACAGAGGCGTCTGCTTCCCCAACGTTTCTGTGAGCCATGCGTCATATTCCTTCTTCGTTGCAAGAGACCAGCCTGCCCCCGTTTCATGGAGCGTAATCCCGGAGTCATCCTTTCCATATCTTTCTTTCAGCAGGGCAAGCGCTTTTTCAATCTCATCGGGATTTTCTCCCAGCGTGCTTACCAATTCCTCCATAGTCACCGGATCTCCTTTGACAAAAAGGAATGCCTCCAGCAATGCCGCCAAACGGCTCAGCCCTCTCATGGCCGTCCTCCTTCTATCATAAGCCCCAACACCGTATCACGGAGCAGAACTTCCCCCGTGCGGAGAAGCTCCAAAAGCGCCATCAGCGACACGGCGAGGCGCAGTCTTGTCTTCTTCCCCCGGAAATATGTCATCAGTCCTACCGCTTTCTCTCGGCGCAGCGTAAAACGGAGTTCCTCTATCTCATCATCCAGAGAAACCTCCTCCTGCTCCATAATCGTCGTCTCCTCTTCCTTCAGCGATTCATAAAGAGCAAAAAACGCGGCCGACAACTTTTGGAGAGAAATCTTTCCCGTATACAGCCCGCTCCTTATTTCAGCAGGCTCTTTCGTGCGGTACACTTCCTCTTCCCGTATGAGCGACTCGATATGGGCACGGATTTCTTTCATCCGCTTAAATTCTTCCAGCGAACGTTCCAGCTCACGGCGGGGATCCTCCGTCTCACTTTCTTCCTCTTGCCGTCGTTTCGGAAGAAGCGTCCTTGATTTAATCAAAAGCAGCGTCGCCGCCATCGTAAAAAAACTGCTTCCCAGCTCCAGATTAAAAACCTGCGCCTGATTTAAATACTCCAAGTACTGGTCGGTAATTTCATGAATGGGAATATCATGGATTTCTATTCTGTTTTTCGATACCAAGTGCAGCAGCAGATCCATCGGCCCCTCATAGACCGGAATACTCACTACGTAGCTGCCTCCTGTTATTTCCATAACCCCTCCGTCAGCGGCAATTTTCTAATTTCTATCTTATCATAGTGGATATACATTCACAAACAAACCGCCCCCGTGTATTTAGTATATAATGAAGAACAGAAAAAGGAGATCCCTATGGATAAGAAAATAAAAAGCAGGCTTCCTCCTTTCACAGAAGCCCTCATGAACCACACAAAAGAAAAACAATTTCCCTTTGATACGCCCGGCCACCACGGCGGAGCCTTTTACAACCTTACCGAAGAAGGAAAAGCGTTTACCCGCTTCTATGGAAATGCCATGTTTGCCGCCGATATGTCCGACTCAGGCAATGACCCCGGCAACCCATCTTCCCATGAAGGCGCGGCGGGGGCAGCAGAAAAACTGGCAGCCGACACCTTCGGCGCAGACCGGGCATGGTTTATCCTCCACGGCACTTCCGTCTCCAACCGCATTTGCTGCCAGGCACTTCTTTCTGAAAACGATCTCGTCCTTCTTGACAGGAACAGCCATAAATCCGTTTATCAGGGCGCCCTTCTCCAATGCGGCGCCATTCCGGTCTTCCTGGACTCCCTGCGGCTGAAAAGCGGAATCATCGGCGGTATCGACAGACACAGTCTTAACGAAAAACATCTGCGGAAAGAAGCGGCACGCCTTGCACCGGAAAGCAAGCGTAAAAAGCGGCCCTACCGCCTTGCCATCATCCAGTTTGCCACCTACGACGGCTTCATAGCCGATGCGAAATACATCATCATGAAATTAAGAAATCTCTGCGATTATATTCTCTTTGACTCCGCATGGGCAGGATATGAACAGTTCCTTTCCCTGACCGAAAGCCTGTCTCCCCTCACCCTGGCCCTCACAGATAAAGATCCCGGACTTCTCGTCACCCACTCTGTCCATAAACAATTGGCGGGATTTTCACAAACCTCGCAGATATTGAAAAAGGACAGCCACCTTCGCGGTAAAAAGAGGTATCTTCCTGACGATGTCTTAGACAACGCCTTCCTCATGAATATTTCCACCAGTCCTTACTTCCCCTTCTTCTCCGCTCTCGAAATGAACGCTTTCCTCCACAGGAAATACGGGCACACTCTTTGGCAGGATGCGGCCCGCTTCGCCGTAGAGCTGCGGAAGAAGATCCTTACATCCTGCCGGAGCATCGCCCCCCTGCTCCCCCGTATCATTGACGGACGGCCATGGAAAACATATTCCACGGAAGAAATTCTTTCCGCCCCGCGCTTCTGGCAGTATGGAGAAAAAAGAAATGAAAAAGAACACTTCTCCCACACACGGATCGATCCGTGCAAAATCCTTCTCACCACGAACAGAAAAAGACGTCCGTACCCTGCTATGCTTCTTTCTCTCTATCTTCAGGAAAGAAATATTACCCCTGAAAAATGCGGGCTTCACACACTCCTCTTCCTCATCCAGCCGGGAGATCAGGAAGAAAAAGCAGAGGCTCTCGTTTCCGCATTAATAGACTTTGAAAACAACGCCTGGCATCGTCCCGTTTTGGAAATTCTCCCGAAACTCTCGGGGAATTACAACATGACCGTCGCTGAACTGGGCAGGCAGATAGAAAACTTCCTTGAAGAAGAGAATGCTTCCCGCCTGGAAAACAGCATTTTCACCCGGCGCCGAAGGGAAATGGCCTGCAGCGGGCGAAAAGCCACGGAAGCCTTCGTCAGAGGAAACAGAAAACTCCTTCCTCTTTCCCAGCTGAAAGGAAAAACCGCCCTCGAATGCGCCATGATTTATCCTCCCGGCATCTGCGCCGTCACGGCGGGAGAGAAATGGACACAGGACGATATTTCCTACTTTCTCTTCATGGAAAAGTATATGAATCGATACCCTGATTTCGCCCCGGAAATTATAGGGCTCCATAAGAAAGAAACAGCAAGAGGAAAAAAATTATTTGCCTGGATCCTATCCGAAGGAACTCAACGGGTTTGACAGCCGGAGTTTATTCAGATATAATTATAAAGCTATTCAACAGCTCCACAGCTGTATTTTTTTAGAGAGGTGATTTACACAATGGCAACAAACAAGAATCTCCGTTTTAAGACCAGCAGACGTTTTGGCATGAACATTTACGGCCATCCGAAAGCGTTAAAACGGCAGCCCGCTGAAACCCGTCAGAAGAAGATGTCTGAATACGGTCTCCAGCTCGCAGAAAAACAAAAAGTTAAAGCGCTGTACAACTTATTGGAAAGACAGTTCTACCGCTATTATGATAAAGCGAGAAGAATGTCCGGCGTCGTTGGTGAAAACCTGCTGTCCCTGCTCGAAACAAGACTGGACAACCTGGTATACCGCGCAGGCTTCGCTCGCTCCATCCGCCAGGCGCGCCAGATGGTCAGCCACGGTCTCATCGCCGTTGACGGAAAGAAAGTAGATATCCCGTCCTATCCGGTACGTCCGGGACAGGTGATTACCCTGAAAGAAGCCTACAGAACCAATGAAATGTTCAAACAGGCTTTCCTCGAACTGAAGTCTTTCGACCTTCCCTATGTAGAAAAGAGCTTCGACAACTGGTCCGCGACACTCGTCCGCACACCGCTGCGTGAAGAACTCCCCTACAAAGATGAAGTCAACGAAACGCTCATCGTCGAATTGTACTCAAAATAATTTTTACCTTAAAATCCGACCTTTTTCGGTCGGATTTTTTATTTCCCGATTTAACAATCCCTTACCCCTGCATTACAATATAAGAAAAGAAATATAATGGAGGAAATTATGAATACAATCATCTTCGCCTGCTCTACATTAAGAAAAGAGCTGCTTGCCGCCATGAAAGAGAATAACAATCACACCCCTATTTTCTTTCTACCAAGAGAAGTCCATACAGACCCCAAGTTCCTCCACACTTATGTACAGGATAAGATCGACCGTTTCTGCCAGGTAGATCGCATCGTCATCTGCACGTCAGGATGCGGCGGCGGTACAATAGGACTCACAGCAACTACGGCGGAAATTGTGATTCCACGGACACGGGACTGCCTGGATATTCTTCTTTCCGGCAACTCTCTCGCCACGCTGGAAAGAAATTACGAAGGCGTTTTCTTTACTGACAGCTGGCTCGAATTTACCCGTAATTCTCCCCTTGACCTGGATAAACTGGAAGCGGAACGGGGCAAAGAAGGCGCTGCGGAATTTATAAAAAAACTGTACGGCCGCATCAATCAGTTTTACATTATCGACACCGGCTGTTATGATCTTACCCCAGTCCGGAAATATGTCCGGAGAATGGCACATGTATTGAACGGGACCGTAGAAGAAATACAAGGGCAATATGGTATTCTGAAAAAAATTGCCAAAAATCAGTTTGATGAAGATTTCCTCATCCTAAGGAAAGGAGACACTGTCCCCCAAGGATTTACTTTCCCTGTTTCCACAAAATAATGAAAAATAATCCAGTATAAAAGGCCGTGCATTTAGCTGCACAGCCTTTTTATATTGCTTCAGTTTTTATTTTCCCTATCCCAATATTCCGTTTCCATGCCGATTACGGAGGAATTAAAGACAGGATTTTCAGATTCTCTATAATTCTTCGTGGCTTTCATCACATAGCGGAAACCTATATAAAGCATAGGGATATTGCAGTATACAATGATGATATTCCCCAAATCGGAGAACGCCCACAAGTTGGACAAGTCATAGCCTGCAATATTGCAGAATATGCCAAAAGCAGCAACAAAAACGCCCATCCCGCGGATAAAGTGGATAAAAGGACGGGAACTGGAAATACGATTTGCAGAAATTTCCGAAAAGGTAATAAATCCGATCACACAGGTATATGCAAATAGGCAGAAACAGACAGATACCAAAATCATAACGAGCTCATTCAATCCGCCCGGTGTCATGGAGCCGATAGAAAGAAGGAATTTCGGATATGTCCCTGCCGCTTTCCACGCTTCCGGTTCCATAGCCCATCGATGAGCCATAATAACGATAAAGCCTGTCATCGTACAAATCACATGCGTATCAAGGAATACACCGATGGCAGAAATGATTCCCTGTTCACAGGGATGTTTTGCTTCCGCCGCAGCCGCAGGCATCGTGATAGTCCCCTGACCGGCTTCATTAGACATAAGGCCACGCTTCACGCCCTGCATGAGAACCGTACCGAAAGCTCCCCCGAAAACAGCTTCAGGAGTGAAGGCCCCCTTAAAAACTGCGCTGAAGAAATAAGGGACATTATCTAAGTTAATCAGAATCAAGGACACCACAGTCAATACATAAATCACCGCCATGACAGGAACAAGTTTATTGCTGACCGCAGCAATACGGCGGATTCCCCCGAAAGCCATGACCGTGACCAGTACAATGACAACAAGGGACACCACGTAGTAAAAAACAGACTGCACAGGAATAGTGCTTCCTGAAAGAATGCTTCCCATGGCTCCGACGGAAGACACGACATTAAAGCCCTGTGCAGGCAGGCACATCATGGCATACACGATATAAACCAGCGATAGTGCCACGCCGATCCACACTTTGTTCCCACAGAGACACCGCGCATAGAATGGAAGACCTCCCACAAATTCTTTCCCCCGCTTCTCCTTGAATATCTGTGCCAGGGTACTTTCCGTATAAGCAGTCGCCATACCGAAAAACGCGGATACCCACATCCAGAAAAGCGCCCCCGGGCCGCCGGCGGCAATCGCTCCGGTTACACCGATAATATTTCCCGGCCCCACACGCATGGCCGTACTCAGACAAAAAGCAGCCAATGGGGAAATCCCCGTACGGATACTGTGATTGTCCATAAGCGTACGTACGCCCCGGCTGAAACACTGAATCTGTATAAAGCCGAGTCGGAAAGTGAAATACAGCCCGGATCCTACAAGGACGATAATGGCAAGTGAGAACTGTCCTAAAAGAGGGATTGCTTTCCAAAAGCCGAACATCTTAGGAAAGTCCCAAAAGAAATCGGATACCGGTGTAACGAAAGAAAGTACGGCATTCACTGCCGCGAATAAGCCTTCCATGGTGAGTCCTCCTGTAAAGAGGAAAACGATTCTCTCAGGCAAATCTGCCGCAGAATCGTCTTCCAAATATATTTCTGAATTGCTTCGAAACTTACTGCTTTGCGCCCGCTGTTTCTATGGCTGCCGCCAGTTTCGCCGCAAGCCCTTTCATCTTTTCCTTGGATACGGAACAAACGGCAAGACGGATTCCTTTCTTCATAGGAACGAGGAATACATTGTCCTTTTCAAGGCAGTCACAGACTTTCTGTGCCCCTTCCAGCGGAATCGTGATGAAGAACCCGGAAATATAGGGGACAAACTTCACACCTGCATCTTTTGCTTCTTCCATGAAGATGGCCGCTCTTTCACCAATCAGCTTGAAACATTTATTTCTTTCCGCATCCAGCCTTGCCACCTTTGCGGAATCACTGCAAATATCAATCATTACATTCTGGGCGGCACTGTTGCAGTTCGACCAGGTTGCGCGGCTGGCATACTGGTTGATGTCTACAAATTCCTTTGCCACATCAGCATCAGAAGTAATGCCGATCATCGCCCCCTGGCGCTGGCCATAAAGGGTAAATCCTTTGGACAGGGTATAAGCCACGATGGTTAAAATATTTTTAGGAAGTCCGCCAAACACCTTAAAAAAGCGGCGGCATTCCTGTTTTTCCCCGCTGTAATCCAGATATGCCACATCAGGAATAAGAACCGCATTCTTATCTTTCCCTTCCACCGTGTGTTTCAGCACGTCCACAACCGCCTGCCACTCTTCCACACTCATGCAGTACCCGGTGGGATTATTGGCGACACCGTTAAGAATGATGACAATATTTTTCTGGCGTGACAGGATATCTTCCACTTTTTCCCTGAAAGCATCCACATGGAAATGACCGCCTTCTGTAAGGAATTGGAAAGAAGCAACCTTGCGATTCGGATAGTCAATCAAAGAATCATAAGCGCCCCAATGCCAGTCGGTAATCAAAACTTCATCCCCATCAGCAGAATAATTATGGATGGCATGATGAAGCGCGCCTGTACCGCCCGGAGTCGCACAGGCATTAATGTATCCGTCCGGTCGGGACTCTCCGAAGCACTGGTCAATGCAGCTTTCCAGGAACTTTTCATATCCCTGGATAGGCGCATACGCGATAATCTGCCGGGGTGTCAGCCTTGCATAGGCTTCCTTTACCACCTCAAGCTCCACTAAATTTCCGTCTTCATCAAGAATGGATCCTACAGTCCCGTTAATGACTTTATCTTTGCCGATTTTATCAGCCAAAGCCACGGCCCTGTTATTTGCCGCAAAAATGTTGTCCTGCGCGCTTTTCCCCCGCACCTGCGGTGCTGCTACACTAAACATACGATCTACCCCTTCCAAACTGCTCATCGCTGTTACGCTACGACTTTCATATGTTAAAGATACAAATTTATTTTACCATCATGGAAAATACGCTGCAATAAATAAGACTGTACATAAGGAATTTTATTCTCCTTACCACCTATAATTGAAATGAACGGAACGGATACTCTGACGAAAGCCGCCGTCATTGTTTCATAAACGGACAAATCAATTATTTCCGGCAGATACGCTCCACTTCTTCCGCTCCGTTTCATTTTGCCAATGAATGAGTAGAGAAATAAGGAAAGCAAGGGCAAGCATTCCCGAAAAAAGACTGAGTGTCGCGCTGTAACTGCCGGTCGCCTCTTTCATGAGTGCCAATATGACCGGTCCTGCTATCCCCGCAATCCCCCAGGCTGTAAGAATGCTTCCATGGATAGCCGCCAGCTGGCGGACACCAAAAATATCGGAAAGGAAAGCGGGCATACAGGAAAATCCGCCGCCATAGCAGCTGATAACGGCAAGCACAAGAAACTGGAATACAAAGCTGTCCGTTATATCCGACAGACGATAAAATGCAAATACTTCAAAAGCAAAGAAAATCATATATGTCACACCGCGGCCGATCCAGTCAGAAACAGTAGACCAGAAAATACGCCCCCCACCATTCACGACGCCGATGATTCCTACAAAGGATGCCGCTTCCGGCGGTGCCATACCGATCACATCCTGTGCCATAGGAGATACGACGGCAAGAAGACCGATTCCGCAAGTAATATTTGTAAAGAAAATCCACCACAAAGCGTACCACTTCCATGTCCGCATCGCTTCCTTACGCGTAAGCTGCGGGCCGAGGACAGTACGCTTCTTTCCTTTCTCCATTTCCGCCTTCAATACATCTTCAAGACAGGGAACCACCTCTCCCGGACGGGGCGCCCGAAGGTAAGATGCAGAAAGCGCCATCACCGCCGCATAGACCGCGGCAAGAATAAGGAAATTCTCCGCCAGCCCTACCGTCACAGTAAGGTACTGCATGGCAGGGCCCGCAATAAGAGCGGCAAATCCAAATCCCATAATGGCCAGACCCGTAGCAAAGCCGCGATGCAGAGGAAACCACTTCACCAGCGTAGATACCGGAGTGATATACCCTGTTCCCAGTCCGATCCCCCCGATACATCCGTAAAACAGGTACAAAAGCACCGCCGACTTTACATAAACGGCAAATGCCGTCCCCACCATGGCGGAGGCGAAGAAACAGGCAGAAACCAGTCCCGACTTGCGCGGGCCAAGACGCTCCACAATATCGCCAAGAAATCCTGCGGAAAGCCCAAGAAATAAAATGGCAATAGAAAACGCCCACGTAGTTTCCGAAAGAGATAATCCCATTCCCGCCATAACAGGCTTCGTGAGAACGCTCCAGGCATATACACTGCCGATGCAGATATGAATGCCTGCCGCCGCAAGCGCAATAAGCCAACGATTCCTTTTCATATCATCCCCTCCATTACTAGCTGAATGAAGGGAAACCAATAAGCGCAAAACCGCCTGAGTAGGTTTCCCTGCCCAGACGGTCGGCTTGTTTTCGAAATAGGAAGTTCACGTGGTCAATTCCACAGAATCCGTCAGTTCTTCCTATCCTTTAGATTGTGCAGTCATCGTATCATGAAAAATTCTTTCCGTCAACAGAAAACCCACACCATCTGTCTATCCTCTTTATCCCATGTCAGCCTGCCTGCCGTTTTTTAGAATCTGTGGGAATAAGAAAGTCTCCAGTTAAGCGGGAGTTCCAAGTTTCCATAACGGTTTGCGTAATTCTTGTGATCCAGGAGGTTGTTCAAGGTCAAGGAAACCGTATCCCGCGGGGTTATGTCATAAATCGTATTCCATGTCAGACGGATACGGGACGGTACATCCCCATAAATGGAGTAGCATTCACGGTCACCGAGATACTTGAAAGTCATCGTGCTCCGCACTTTATCCGCACGGTATGTAAGCGCAGCAGCTATATCAATACGGCCTGCATCCTGCTCCCATTTGGAATTCTTCTTCGAGGGATCCCTGATTTCCGGATTGCCGTACCCCAGTCCCAAAGAATAATCCCAATGGGCATTTACGGTTCTTGCAAATTCCGCTTCCACCCCGGTATTTCTGAACTCTCCTTTATTGATAGCATGCTGGAGCCCGGTGAGAGGATCTTTATCAGACCAGCCGAGTTTGTTGTCAAAATCCATATGGTACACGGCAAATTTCAAACTGCTTTTATCCCCGATAAGCTTTTTCACACCGGTTTCATAAGTCCAGCCTTTTTCAGGCTTCAGCCCGCCGGCAGCAGCCTTGTTGCTAAAATAAGCATCAACGGTCGGCATCTGGAAAGCGCGCCCCACGTTGATATACCACGATGTGGTGTCATTGATTTTATACAGTGTCTGGAACTGGGGATTGATAATCCGCTGATCATCAAAAGGATCGTCGATCATTTCCCCGCGCAGTCCCACCGTCGTGCTGAAACGATCATTAAACGCATGATCCCACGACAAATACAACGCATTGTTCGTGCGGTGTGCCTTATTTGATGATTTAACAAGGCTCGTATAATCCTCACGCTTGAAGCTGTATCCCGTGATCAAGGTATCCCTTTCGCCAAGTTTCCATTCTTTCTGCACATCGGCAATATAACTTTCCAGATCGGCAGAGGCAGATATTCTGGCATTCTTTACATGGTCCCAGCCGTCCGCCTGACGGTAGTTGTATCCGAGCGTCGCCTTGACTCCATTGTCTTTCCCCTGATAGTACAATCCCGTAGTTATACGCCTGTCCTGATAGGTATAATCATACTTTACAGGCCTTCTTCCCGTTTTGATGCCGCCCCTTGTAATCGTGCCGTCCTGGAACATGAAATTGAAAGACAACTCATCCGTCAGCTTGCCTGCAACAGCAGCACGGTTTTTCTGTCCTTTCCCGATCCACCAGTCAATACTGGATCCACGGGGAAAATCATTGGCACGTGTATAGTCGTCAGAATATTCCTTCGACAGGCTCACCAGCAAACGGTCGCCTGCATAAGTTACACCGAAATCCTTATAATAATTTCCCACGGTTCCTTTGAGAGAAATTCCCTGTTTTGCCTGCCCAGGCTTTTTCGTAATGATATTCACCACGCCGCCCATCGCTTCGCTGCCGTACAGAGTTCCTGCCGCCCCCTTGATGATTTCTACCTTCTCAATCATTTCGACAGGAATCCCGTCAAGAGAATTGTAATTCTTCAGATTCATAGGGATGCCGTCCACCATGACAAGAGTGCCCCTGTCATAACCACGGATAACCGTACGTCCCGAACTGAAACCGAAATCCTGCCCACCATCGCCATAACCTGTACTGGTAAGGCCCACCTGGCTTTCAATGATATCAAAAGCATTTTTATAACCTGCCTCCTCAATCTTCTTAGCGGTGACCACCGTTTCCGTCGCAGGTGTTTCTATTTCTGTCGTTTCCATCCTCTGCGCTGTAACAACCACAGGATTCAGCGTGTAAACCTGATCTGCTGCCGCAGCTCCACTCCAGCCCGCCAGTGACAGCAGTACTGCCCCTGCCAGTAATTGATTTCTCTTCATCATCATTCCTCCTCTGATAATATTTTTTCCCGCACTGCTAAATAATTTGCCGCACCCCATCCTTTCGCGTGAACTAATACATATAAAAACAATGTATCTATCATCAGCAGAAGAAAGCTGTCCGATGTTTCGCCTATTCTGCATGATGAAAAGCAATAAAAAAGCAATGAGCGTACCATAAAGGAAATTCCTTTATGAAATTCTTATCACCCCTGTGAGTAATATAAATGATTAGCTTATTATTATTTTATGCGAACCACTTATATTATTTACTTTACATAATCATATGTCAATAATAAAAAACGTTTTCTTCATAATAGACTTATTCCTCAAAAAGAAAAAGCCATGCATATGCACAGCTTTCTCAATTCTCACATCAGAATTTATATTCCACTCCTGCCAGGAAGTTGCGTCCCAGATTATAGAACGTGGAGGAAGATGAAGAAATGATGTCATGCCGGTTGAACAGGTTATCAATATTCAGGAAGAAACGGGCATTTTCATTTGCCTGATAGGAAAAGTTCAGGTCAGTGAAGAACTGGCTCTTGAAAGATTTGTACGGCGTGTAGTCACGAATACGTTTCCCCAGATAAGCAAACTCAAAAGCGCTTGTCAGCTTGCCGGTTCGGTAAACGATGCCACCGTTCCACTGCACTTTGCCGTAATAATCATGCCAGTCCCCTGTTGTACCGCCGGCCTTCCTTTCCTGCTTCTCCGGATGCCCGAAAGTCAGTCCCGTGTGGTAGGACAGGTTTTCATTTTCATTTCTTGTCCATTCGAGTTCAATACCGGTATTTCTTACATCTTCATTGGCATATTTGATATCTCCCACTACACCTGCGCCGACTTTTGCTTCCAGGCTGTCCTTGATTTTGTAGTGGAATGCGGCCAGGCGCCAGGATGACTTGCCTATATTTTTCTTTGCGCCGATTTCATAGTGGGTTCCTGTCTGCGGACGAAGTCCCGGAGAGGCGATGACATTGCCGCCGCCATAAAGCTGTTTGAAAGTCGGCATCATGAATGACTTTCCCGCCTTGGCATAAATCATGGTATCTTCACTCAGATCATGCATAAGAACCAGTTCGGGCGTAAATTTGTCATACCTATTTCCTGCATCATCTTTTGCAACCCAGGTCTGGCGAAGATTCAGGTTCGCCCTTGTCGCCCTGGTGAAATCGTATTCCAGCTGTCCATAAAGAGAGTACATATTGCGCGCATAGTGATAAGTATTTCCATCGACAACGTCCGCCATGTCCCTGCGGAAATCACCGCCGATAAGGACGGAACCCTTATCAAAATACCAGCGGTTGGACAAATTGAACCCGATGGTCTCATCATTATTTTCTGTCTTTGTGAAAATCCGCTTGTCGGGGTCATATCTTCCCCTTTTCGCGTAAGGCGCTACTTCCGTTTTGCTCTTACCGGTGGACATATCTCTCTTATGATAGTAAAAATCCGCTTTCAGGTCATCCTTATCATAATGAAGCCCCGCCACGTTTTCGCGGGTCTTGTAAATCATATCCTGGCCGGGCTGCCCTTTATTCTTTCCGTTGCGTCCGTCATAACGGTATACATAGTGGCTGTTGTTCTCCGAGTACGCATGGGTAAAATAAAGACCATCAGTGATATTGTAACGCCAGTCTACATAATTATGCTCAGCACGGATGATATTGTAATACATCCCTGCCGGACGGCCGCCGTCAGGATGGGAAATATGATCTACTTTCCCCATGTGGTCATAGGAATAAGTAATCCCGAATTTATCCCCTGCCTGCGCGCTGACTGCATAGTTCTGCTGTCCATAGTTGCCAAAGCCCGCTTTTACCTTGGTATCCCTTGTCCCTTTGGTGATGATATTAATAACACCACCGCTGGCTTCTGAACCATAAAGAACCGCACCGCCTCCGCGGACAATTTCTACTTTTTCCACGGAATCGGAAGCAATATCCTGAAGACTGTACATGCCGCTCTGATTCATCGGAACACCGTTCACAAGAACGAGCGTACCTTTTTCAACGCCGCGGATCACCGCCTTTGCCGTCATTGTCCCCTGGGAGAGACCGCGGGGCCCCTGGCTGCTGGTAATAATACCTGTGGAGAACTTGAGCGCTTCCTGCATATTGGCGGCTCCGGTTTCACTGATCTGTTTATCCGTGATAATCTCCACCGCTGCCGGCGTTTTTAATTCTTTCGTATCTGTACGTTCCGCCGTGACAATGACGGGATCCAAGGTATAGATCTCCGCCGCATCTGCTGCACTCCATCCTGCCAGCACAAGCAATAAAGCCCCTGCCAGCGCCGTGTTCTTTTTCTTCATACTTTTCCTCCTCCGGCTGCGAAAAAGCCGATTTTCCCAAACATTTTCCCCTAACCAATAAATGAAATTCTATATCATTGATTTCCGGCAAGGCTTTCCCATGTTTCGCCTGCGAAAATGAAATGAACGAAAAAACAAGAGACTCTCCCATCTCCGATTTGTGAATCTGTCCTCTTAAAACGTTTTTCCCCCTGTCAGCGCATTAATTCTTTTACAGGAAGATTTCTTATATTATCTGCACATTCATAATAATTTGTCAATAAATTCGTTATGTATCCTTCAGTAATTATCATCACACTGTCTTAAAATCCTTTTATTTCTCTTACCATTCGTAAAAATATATTCATTTACCTGTAAAACAATCAAATTCCACTCCGGAAATACATCCATAAAATCAATTCACGCACATAAAAACCGGCTCTTTATAAAGCCAGTTTTCACATTTCCATAACATTTAGGCAAAAAGTTCATCAGGCAGGACTTTATTCTTTCCTTCTTCAATGGTAAAGATAGAAGCGAGAAGTTTTTTCGTATACGGGTCTTTTGCCAGTGTCAGATCGCGAATCGTTTCTACCACTTTCCCTTTCTGCATGACTATGATTTTGTCACAGAATGTATTGGCAAGGGCAAGATCATGACAGATAAAAAGATAGGCTACCTGTCTTTCCCGCTGAAGCCGGGTAAGGAGTTCGATCACGGTTTTCTGTACGGACATATCCAGTGCCGATGTCGCTTCATCACAAATGATGATTTCCGGTTCCAGTACCAAAGCTCTTGCGATGGCGATACGCTGCCGCTGTCCGCCTGACATATTATTGGCATAACGGTCGGAAAATTCTTCCGGAAGTTCTACCAGCCGCAGCATTTCCCTCGCTTTCGCATCAACTTCACTGTTCTTTATCATGCCGAAGTTTTTCAGCGGTTCGCATATAATATCGCGGACGCGCATTTTCGGATTGAACGCAGTAGAAGGATCCTGGAAAACCATTTGTATTTTCTTACGATGCTGCCGGAGTTCTTCCCCCTTTAAACGAGTAATATCCTCTCCGTGGAAAATAATCTTCCCTGCAGAAATATCGTATAGACGGGTCAGCATCTTAGCCACGGTAGACTTGCCCGAGCCTGATTCCCCTACGATACCGACTGTCTCAGCCTTATGCACAATGATATCCACACAGTCGCAGGCTTTGAGAACTTTTCCTCTGCCCAAGTCAAAGTTTTTACAGATATTGTCTATATGAAGTATTTCTTCTCCGCCTTTCATGCTGTTGTCTTACCTCCTAAGCTGGGAACCGCCGCCAGAAGCATTTTTACATAATCGGTTTTCGGATGGTAAATAACTTCTTCCGCTTTCCCGTATTCTACCACTTCGCCATTTTTCATCACCATGATATTATCCGCCATGTAAGCGGCGACACCCATATTGTGGGTAACGATAATAATGGCAATGTTCATATTTTTACGCACTTCCATCATTTCTTTGACAATGGTCGCCTGTGTCGTCACATCAAGAGCCGATGTCGGCTCATCAGCCAGGAGCAGTTTCGGATGGAATGACATGGCCATGGCGATACCGACACGCTGCCGCATGCCGCCGGATAATTCATAGGTATAACTTTTCAAAACCTGTTCCGGATCGGGAAGCCTGACCATTTCCAGCATAGAGATCATCCGATCATGGGCTTCTTTTTCATCAGTCAGCCCATGAACCGCCAGAAAGTCCCGATACTGCCTTCCGATCGTATGGATGGGATTCATCATGGCGCCGCTGTCCTGGAAAATCATAGACACGTCCGTGCCGCAAAGGCTTCTGTGCATTTCCGCTGTCTGCTTCTGCGTATCCTCTCCATTGAGAATGACCTGTCCTTCAGCAATATGCCCTCCGCCGGGAAGGACATGCTGGATGGCACGGATAACCGTAGTTTTCCCTGACCCTGACTCTCCTACGATAGCCAGAACCTGCCCCGCATCCAAATCGAAAGATACATGGCGGACCACAGGGTCACCTTTTCCATAGGCGATTCCTAAATCTCTTACCTGTAATAGCATGGGAATATCTCCTCATAATAAATTCAATTGAAATGGAAACAGAAATTCGGTACAGCATAGCAACGGCCAAACAAAAACGGTCTGTACCGAATTTCCATCCCCATTTCAGAGGAAGGAAAGCCGCTTCTCCGCTGCCGGATATATGACAGTGGAGAAAAGGCATATTTCACTATAGAAATTACTTAGCCGGAGTAATGTCTTTAGTTACCCAGTAATAGTCACACGGATAAATATTGGCATTCTGGACAGACTTGTTGCTGACCATATTGGTCTGCGGATAGCCGAAGATCAAAGTAGCAGCGTCATCCTGGACAATTTTTTCCATTTTAATGATGATATCTCTGCGCTTAGCCGGATCAAATTCAGATGCCAGCTGATCAGACAACGCATCATATTCAGGGTTGCTGTATCCGGAACCGTTCTGCGGATTGCTGCCGTCTACATTGGTCTTCCAGTACTGGTTGACGAATACTTCCGGATCCCCTGCCTGTTCGGTCAGGATATTGGAAATTAGGAGGTCATACTCCCCACGGACACCGATACCATCCAGTACGTTATAGTCTACATTCTTCAGGTTGATCTTGATGCCGACTTTCTTCGCATCCGATTGGGTAGCTTCCGCATACAGCGGAAGTTCCGCACGGCCGGAGTAGAAAATGAAATCCAGCTCCAGATTCTTGCCGTCCTTATCTACAAAGCCGTCTCCGTCGCTGTCTTTCCATCCTGCTTCTTCCAGCAACTTCTTGGCGCTTTCCACATTGTATTTATCCGGATACGCCTTCATCAATCCGTCGAAGTCATAATCCAGGGATGGCGGAAGCATCGGACCACCGGCAATAAAGGTATCTTTCAGCAGCACCTTGGCATAGGTTTCACGATCCAAAGAGCGAAGCAACGCCTGACGGACTCTCTTATCTGCCAGCGGTTTTCCTTCCTTGACATTCATACGGGCAAGAACATCGCGGATAGAAGAAATGGAACTGATATTGAATTTATTCTTATCCTGGAACAGTGCCAAGTCCCCAGCAGCCACATTGACCGCTATATCGATTTCGCCTTTCTGGAGTGCCATGGCACGGGTATTCGGATCATCAATAGTATTGACAACCAGGTGCTTGAACGGAACAGCCGCATAATAATTCGGGTTCGCATCCAATTCACATTTTGCCTTGGAGAACGATTTAACCATGTAAGGGCCGGTACCGATTGGCCCCTGCTTAGCAAAGTCTACTTTTCCATCGGAATCGACATCAACGATAATGAAGAGCGGATCCCCCAGCATGCCCGGAAGAGTAGCAATCGGTTTTTTCGTATAAATAGTGACATTCTGTCCATCAGCAGTGATATGATCCAGTTCAAACATGGCTTTTGCGCGGGGAGACTTTGCGAAGGTACGTTCGATGGATTTTTTGACCGCTTCGCCGGTTACCGGTGTACCGTTGGAAAACTTGATATCTTTGATTTTGAAAGTCCAGGACATCTTATCATCAGATACCTTCCAGCTTTCAGCAATCCACGGTTCCGCATTCATTTTGGAATCAAAATGGACAAGGCATTCACCGATGCCGTAGCGCATAACCTGCCAGCCAAAATAATTGTCGGTCGGTTCCAGGCTATCTGCAAAGTTGGTAATACCTACGGTCAAAGTGTCTTTCGGTCCTTTGGATGCAGACTTGTCTCCGCCGCCGCATCCGGCAAACGCGACTGTCATAAGAGCTGCTGCTGCCAATGCGGCGCCTTTCTTGTAAATAGATTTCATGGATGTAACGCTTCCTTTCTTAAAACAAAATATAAATTAGGCAAAACCTGTTACATATGCAGAACGACGGCAAAAGCCATCCCTTCTGATAGGAACCATATTGATCAGTCCTGGCGCGGATCCAGGACATCCCGGAGAGAATCTCCCCACAGATTGAAAACGACAACGGTTATAAAAATAGCAAGCCCCGGGAAAATCATCAGCCATGGAGCGGTCTGCAGCTGCTGGCGTCCTTCATTCAGCATAAGACCCCACTCCGGCGCCGGAGGCTGGCTGCCGAACCCAAGGAAAGACAATCCCGCCAATTCCATCATCATAGCACCGATATCTGCCGCCGCAGTGATGACCATGAGAGGCAGGATATTGGGAAGAATATGAACCCAGAGAATATGGGCAGAAGAACCGCCGCTTACAATAGCGGCATCCACGAAATCACGTTTCTTGATTTTCAGGACCATACTTCTCGAAAGACGGGCATACTTCGTCCATGTCACACAAAGCATGGCAATCATGGCATTCACAAGACTGCCTCCCAGAATACCGGCAATAGCGATGGCAAGAATAACGCCGGGGAAAGAAATCATCATATCCGCAAACCGCATGATGACCGTATCCACAATACCGCCAAAATATCCGGCAATGACCCCCAGGAATGTACCTACCACAAAAATAAGGAATACCAGGAAAAGTACGCTCGTCAGGGAATAGCTGGCCCCATACAGGATACGGGACAGTACGTCACGTCCCAGCTTGTCCGTCCCAAAAAGATGCGCTGCAGACGGAGCCGCGTTGGCATCCCGCATGACCGCTTCCAGCGGATTATAAGGAGCTATCACCGGGGCCAGAACCGTAATCAGTATCAAGAGAAGCACCAGCAAAGAAGTAATGCGAAAGGCCTTATTTTCTTTAAATCCTTTAATCAGGTTTTCCATTGGACTATTGACCTGCCTTTCTCAATCTGGGATCCAGGTGGTTGTAGGACAGATCCACCACCAAATTAATGACCATGTACATGAAAGCAATCCAAAGGACAACCGCCTGCACGGTTTGGAAATCACGGTATGTAATGGCCTGTACCACCATGAAGCCAAGCCCCGGCCAGGAAAATACAATTTCTACCACGGCCGCACCGCCCAGAAGAGAACCGAAAGCGAGCCCCAAAAGCGTTATCAGAGGAAGAAGCGCATTGGGAAGAACTTCCTTCCATAAGATGTGAGACTCAGAAAATCCTCTTGCCCGCGCGCCCATGACATAGTCCTGCCGCAGTTCTTCCAGCACAGTCGCGCGAACCTGCCTCGTATACTTCGATGCCATGACTACGCCGAGCGTCACCATGGGAAGAATCAGATTTTCCACAGAAACATCGCCGCCAACGATAGGAAATAGATTCAGCTTTAAAGCAAAAATCCACAGAAGCATAAGCCCCATCCAAAAATTAGGTACAGATACCCCCGCAAAAGTAAAGCCACGGATGATGTAATCGGCCCAGGTATTCTGCTTAACTGCCGTATATATTCCCAGTGGAATGGCAAACAAAAGCATAAAAACGGAAGAAGCAAGCGCAAGAATAACCGTAGCAGGCAAAGCTTCCAGAACCGCATCCAACACGGGCTTCTTCATCATAAATGAAAATCCGAAGTTTCCGTGAAGCACCCGTCCGAGCCAGCTCAGATACTGCATGAGGAACGGCTGATCCAGTCCCAATTCATGGCGAAGTGCATCAATTTCCACCTGGCTGACCACGATATCTTCATTCCCTGCAATCATCTGGCGGACAGGATCTCCCGGTGCCAGCATAACCAGGCAGAATGTAATAAAACTGATTCCCAAAAGGACGAGAACCATCTGCCCAAGACGCATAGCAATTTGTTTGTTTGTCACACCTATCATCTCCACGTTGGCAAAATAAAAGCATGAATCGGGGAATCATTGATTCATGCCAAAACAAGGTAATTCAAATACCCTGATATTTTCCTTTAAGCTGTACCCCTGATTTGCTCCCCAAAGCGACATTGATACTTTACACACTTTTTAATATACACATTATATCACAATATATTAACATTGCAATAAAAATCCATAAATGTTTGCCGAACCTGCAAGACGCAGCCTCTCTAATGCATATTATTTGCCTGTAACACATATACCCCTATATGTATGCTAAATTATATTTTAGTCTTACTTAATCCACAAAATATTTTTTATCTGTGTACAAGCAGAAAATTCCCTGCAGATGCAGACTCATTCCCTTGTCTGCCCTTACGCATATTGAGTTCGATCTTTATATTTCTTATAATGAAGTAAAAAAGAATTTAATGTAAACAAGAAATGCATAGGAGGAACCATGGATCTGGATAAAATTTGCCGGGCTTTTAAAAGAAACCGATTCGACTGCACCATTTTCGAAACGGCGGAAGAAGCGGCCGCATATTTATCACAGGAAATACACGGTAAAACCGTTGGGATGGGCGACTCCATGACACTGGAGAGCATGAAAATGTACGAACGGCTTTCAGAGAATAACGAAGTTTATGACGTGCAGCATATTGAAAACAAAGATTACACATCGAAAGAACGGATGGAACAATTTCTTTCCATGGCAAGGAAATGCCTCATGACCGATGTCTTCCTCACATCCGCCAACGCTGCAGCGGAAACGGGCGAACTGGTAAACATCGATGGTACGGGAAACCGGATTTCAGGCTCCCTCTTCGGACACAGGAAAGTGTATTTTGTTATCGGTGTGAATAAAATCTGTCCTACTTTGGACAACGCCATTTTCAGGGCAAGAAATGTAGCCGCCCCAAAGAACGTAGAGCGGCACCACTATAAAAATGGCTGTTCCTTCTTCAATTACAAAAAATGCTGTGACTGCAGCGCGCCTGATCGGATCTGCAACGCTCTTGTAATCTACTACAAGAAGATGAGGAATATGGACATGGAAGTCGTCATTATCAATGAAGAATTGGGATTATGAAACAGAAGCCATTAGCTGTGAGCCGTCAGCTGCAAGCTAAATATTCTTTTACGGCTTGAGTCATTACGGCAAGCGAGTATCCTCAATCGCACTGCGTGCGCCAGCAGCTCCTTCTGACGGCCGACTCCATGATCCCCGTATAAGACGATAAAGTATCATCTATAACGCCAGCGAAGGATCTATTACCGTGGTGAGGAAGACGGTAAGACGTCATAGAGGTAATAGATTCTTCACTCCATGCCACTATTCCGTTTTTCGTCTTTCTCATAAGGCATTCGTACCCCCGTTCAGAATGACAATTGGATGAAAGAGCGTCATAATGAGGGAAACGTTAATCGTCATCCTGAACGAACGTGAAGGATCTGCCGCTGTGATGGAGAATACGGTAAAATGTCATCCAGAGCGACAGCGAAGGATCTATTACCGTAGTGAGGAAGGCGGTATGAAGATAAAAGCCATCAGCTGTGAGCTGTCAGCTACAAGCTAAATATTCTTTTACGGTTTGAGTCATTACGACAAGCGAGTATCCTCAGCCGCACTGTGTGCGCCAGCTCCTTATGGATAAGGAGCCCCGCTGCATTCCATTTTCCTTTTTAAAATATTTAATGGGAACCAGTATTTAGGAAAGAGTTCCAACGGTAAGAATAGGGATTGGGTAAGCCTCCTTGTTTATAAGGAGGTGGCCGGCGAAGCCGGACGGAGGATACTGGCTTGAGGGAGTGACGCGAAAGATCAGAATGACGATTTTGGGAAAGCACGTCACTAACAATGGGGAACGGAAGGCGCCATAATGAGGGAAACGCTAATCGTCATCCTGAACGAACGTGAAGGATCTGCTACCGTAGTGAGGAAAATCGGTAAGATATCATTCAAGGTAATAGATTCTTCACTTTGTGTTACTATTCCGTTTCCCGTTCTTCTCACAAGGCATTCTTGCCAAAGCTCTGAATGATGATTAGGGGAAAAGCGCCACAATGACAGAAAACGCTAATCGTTATCCTGAACCGCACGAAGGAACTGTACACGTGGTGAGGAAAGCCGGTATGAGGATAAAAGCCATCAGCTGTGAGCTGTCAGCTGCAAGCTAAATATTCTTTTGCGGTTTGAGTCATTACGACAAACGAGTATCCTCAGCCGCATTGTGTGCGCCAGCTCCTTATGGATAAGGAGCCCCGCTGCGTTCCATTTTCCTTTTTAAAGTATTTAATGCGAACCGGCATTTAGGAAAGAGTTCTAACGGTAAGAATAGGGATTGGGTAAGCCTCCTTATTTATAAGGAGGTGGCCGGCGAAGCCGGACGGAGGATACTGGCTTGAGGGAGTGACGCGAAAGGTCAGAATGACAATTGGGGGAAAGCACGTCACTCTAACAATGGGGAACGGAAAATGTCATAATGAGGGAAACGTTAATCGTCATCCGAAAGCGAACGTAAAGGATCTGTACCTGTGGTGAGGAAACCGCAAAATATACTTGACCGAGACCTCTTTATATAAAAGCGCAAAAAAGCTTCTCACATTTAGGATATACTCCATGTTCTGTGAGAAGCTTTTCACATTTCATTCATTCCCCTGTCAGGCACTTCCGACCGGCTGCGCCGGACAGCAGAGAGAAATCAAAAACATGAGCCGCAATCCGCTGTCAGTTCATCCGATATTGGAAATTATTTCTTTTTCCCGCCGAGATAGGCCGCCATGACGTCGGGGTTCCCCGCCACTTCCGCAGCCGGTCCTTCCATAACGATTTTTCCCGTTTCCATGACATAAGCATAGTCAGCAATCTGCAGTGCTTTTCGTGCATTCTGTTCTACAAGAAGAACCGTTGTCCCCATTTTATTGATATCCTTGATGACATCAAAAATCTGCTGGACAACAAGAGGCGCCAGCCCCATGGACGGTTCATCAAGAAGCATGAGCTGCGGTCTTGCCATCATGGCACGGGCAATGGCGAGCATCTGCTGTTCTCCGCCGGAAAGGGTGCCGCCAAATTGGTTTTCCCTTTCCAGCAGCCGGGGAAAACGCTGGAAGACTTTCACCATATCTTCCCTGATTTCCGCCTTGTCCTTTCTCTGGTATGCACCGAGTTCCAGATTTTCACGGACGGTCATGTTCTGAAGGATCTGCCGCCCTTCCGGCACAAGGACTACACCGGCATTTACGATATGGAACGACTTTTGTCCCGTGATGGATTTATCTTTGAAACGGATCTCCCCTTCCGAGGGTTTCATGAGCCCCATGATGGTTTTCATCGTGGTGGACTTTCCCGCGCCGTTCGCTCCGATAAGGGTCACGATTTTCCCTTCAGGAACAGAGAGGCTGATGCCTTTCAGCGCCGTGATATTTCCATAGCCGGCGACAATATTCTTAAGCGTAAGCAGCATCATTCGTCCTCCTTTCCGAGATAAGCCTCAATAACGGCAGGATTATTCTGTACTTCTTCGGGAACGCCTTCTGCCAGTTTTTCGCCGAAGTTGACGACAATCAGGCGGTCGCAGAGAGTCATCACAAGGTGCATATCATGCTCAATCAAAATAATGGTCGTTTTATAGGTTTCACGAATTCCACGGATGAGCTCCGTAAGAGCTACTGTTTCGCTGTCATTCATTCCTGCTGCCGGTTCATCCAGGAGGATAAGTTTCGGATGGGCGGCAAGAGCACGCGCGATTTCCAGCTTTCTCTGCTTGCCGTAGGGCAGTTCCGTGGCAGGGCGGCCCGTATCCTGTTCCAGCCCCACAAAGCGGAGCAGTTCCATCGCTTCCTTCCGCGCTTCTTTTTCTTCTTTCTTCTGTGCACCTGTATGGAGGATACTGGCAAGAAAGCCTGCTTTTAAATGGTCATGCTGTCCGACAAGAATATTCTCCAGTACTGTCATCCCCGTGAAAAGACGGATATTCTGGAACGTACGGGCGATACCCCCATTGATAATCTGATAGGGTTTCTTCCCGCTGATCGACTGTCCGTCAAAAAGGATATTCCCTTCAGAAACCGGATACACGCCTGTGATCAGGTTGAAAATCGTTGTTTTACCGGCGCCGTTCGGCCCGATGACACCGAATATTTCCCCTTTCTCCACTTGGAAGGACATATTCGATACCGCCGTAAGACCGCCGAAACGCTTCACCACATTCTGCATTTCAAGAAGCATCACTTTTCTCCTCCTTCCACGGGAACGGCTTTCTTTTTGCTGAAAAGCGAACCGATCCACTTCACCGCGTCATAAGAAAGAATACCATCCGGACGGAAAGCCATGAGTGCCACAAGCATCACGCCGTAGATGATATCCCTGTATTCCGCCAGGGAACGGAGCGATTCGGGAACGATAGTAAGCACTGCCGCGCCGAGGACAGGCCCCCACATGACATTGCTGCCGCCGAAAACTGTGTAGAGAAGCATATCCACCACACGGTGCCACGAGAAATCCGTGGGACTGATAAAGAATGTGACATGAGCGTACAAAGCGCCCGCTACTCCCGCAAAAAACGCGCTGAAGAGAAATCCCATCATTTTGTAATACACTACATTGATTCCCGACAGAGAAGCAGCGTACTCATCGGCCTTCACGGCTGCCATGGCGCGGCCGATGCGGGAATGTTCCAGCCGGTACCAGAAGGAAATAATCAGCACCGTCAAAACCAGCAGCACCAGACACACAAGAAGCTGTCCGCCCGTCTGTGAATCTATTTCCAAAGCATCCAGGAGCCCCCAGTCGCTTGCATAATCGGAAAGTACACTTCCCATGGAAGGAATCCCCGAATAGCCGAGTGCGCCGTGAGTAATTTCCAGATTCAAGGCGATGACTCGGACCACTTCACCGAACCCCAGCGTGGCAATCGCCAGATACAGCCCCCGGAGACGGATCGTCGGCAGTCCGATAACCAGAGCCACAAGAACCGCCATGACACCGCCAAGGAAAATCCCTACGGGCATAGGTACGTGGTACTGCGCTGTCAGAATGGCGGACGTATACGCACCGAAACTCATCAGCCCGGCATTCCCCAAAGAAAGGATGCCCGTGCAAAGCGTCATGTAAATCGTCATGGCAAGAATAATATTGATGCAGACAAAGGTGAGAACCTGCAGAAAATATCCATTCAGCAAATCTTCCATTACGGCCTTCCTCCTTTCCCTGCTTTCGCAAAAAGTCCTTCCGGACGAATAAACAAAATCAAAATGATAAGACCGAAGGCCACTGCATCGCGATAAGAAGAAGTACCGTAAGCCACGCTGAATACTTCGGCAATGCCGAGAATGAATCCGCCCGCCATGGCACCTTTCACATTACCGAGACCGCCCATGATGAGAACCGCCAGCCCTTTCAGTCCCATCGCTGTCCCCATCGTTGGTTCGATAGCGTTGAAAGAAAGCCCGATCAGTACGCCTGCCGCTGCACCGAGGGCAGAAGCCAGCATCACCGTCAAAGTAATGATACGGCCCGTATTGATTCCAAGAAGACCGGCCGTCTCCGCATTTTCCGAAGTCGCCCGGATCGCCTTGCCTACCTTTGTCCGATTCAGCATGATTGTGAGAAGAACCATAAGCACTACTGCCGTCCCCAAGCTGATAATCTGGATACCGGAAATTTTGAAAACCCCCATATCCATCAGTTCATTGCCGAACGCAGACGGGAAGGAACGGGTCTGCGGCCCCCAGACCATAAGCGCCACACTTTCAAGAAATGTAGCCACACCGATCGTACTGATAAGCGGCGCCAGATGCGTCGCTTTATGCTTACGCAGCGGTCGGAGCGCCAGCAGCTCCAACGCATACCCCAGAACCGCACCCCCGATCATGGCGCCGGCCAATGCGGGGAAAATATTCATTCCCGCTTCCGTTACCAGAAGCAGGCCGATATAAGCACCTACCATGAAAATTCCGCCATGCGCCATGTTCACAATATTCAATACCCCGAAGACCAGTGTATATCCGATGGCGATAACCGCGTAAGCGCTTCCCAGCGTCAGACCGTTGACAAGCTGTTGAAAAAACACGATGACTTTCCCCCTTCTTGAGAAATATTTCCTTGCCCAAACCTCAGGCAAAACTTTACAAAAACCATACATAAAAGGACTAAAAACCGCCCCTGCCGCACGGCAAGACACCGATGCAGCAGGGGCGGAAATCTCCGCGGTACCACCCTGTATTTATCACTTTTAAAGGAAAAGAGGCAGCGTCTCCCGATAACAGAAAAGCCCCCACCTTCATTGCTGAAGATAGGGGCGAACAATCGCGGTACCACCCTACATTATACTCTTAATCCTTCATCCGTAACGTGGATAAACGCCATTTTTTACTTATTTCAAAAACGGAGCTCTCAGGTGATAAAAAATAACGGAATGTACCGGCTTGCACCCTCCGCCGGCTCTCTATACCATGGACCGCCATCTTCCCTGTCCCGATCATTGCCTGTATCCCCTTAACGCGGGTAACGCCGATGATTACTTCATTCATCCTCGGAACTCCCGGGCGAGCAGGCATCTGCTTTCGTATCGGTTCCCACCACTCCCGACTCTCTATGACGAACCTGTCAGATACGTTTCCCGTTCACAGTCCTTGGTTTTTGTTTGTGATGTCAATTATATGATGAAATATTTTCACTGTCAAGGGAAATACTAAAACACTTTTATTGAGCGAATGTTAAGTATAGAAATTTTTGTACACCATTTCCCGTATAAGAACGGTACGGTTCCAAGACCGCCCTTAACCGTTATTGCTTTCCTTTTCCTTGCGGATGACATCATGAGCGCCGCCCTCCACGATGGAAGTCGCGGAAACCAGCGTAAGCTTCGCTTTTTTCTGGAGCTCGGCAATCGTGAGCGCGCCGCAGTTGCACATCGTAGCCCTCACCTTGCTGCAGGTTTTAGCCACATTTTCCTTGAGCGATCCTGCATAAGGAACATAAGAATCCACGCCTTCCTCAAACTGGAGCTTCTTATCTCCGCCCAAATCATATCTTGCCCAGTTACGCGCACGGTTTGAACCTTCTCCCCAGTATTCCTTCACCACTGTACCGCCCACCGTACGTTTCTGCGTGGGAGACTCGTCGAAACGGGCAAAATAACGGCCCAGCATGACAAAATCGGCTCCCATCGCCAGCGCCAGCGTGATGTGATGATCATAGACAATGCCGCCGTCAGAGCAGACCGGCACATACACGCCCGTCCGTTCATAGTATTCATCCCTTGCCTGGCAGACTTCAATCAAAGATGTCGCCTGTCCGCGGCCAATCCCCTTCGTTTCCCGGGTAATGCAGATGGATCCGCCGCCGATGCCGACCTTTACGAAATCGGCACCCGCCTCCGCAAGGAACAGAAAGCCTTCACGATCCACCACATTGCCTGCGCCGACCTTCACACTATCGCCGTACTTTTCGCGAATCCATTGAATGGTCATCCTCTGCCATTCGGAAAACCCTTCCGAAGAATCAATACAGAGCACATCTGCCCCTGCATTGACAAGAAGCGGCACACGCTGCTCATAGTCGCGGGAATTGATACCGGCGCCCACGATAAAACGCTTTTCCGCATCCAGCATTTCATCAGGATTTTCACGATGAGAGTCATAATCTTTGCGGAAAACAAAACCGTAAAGGCGGCCATCTTCATAAAGAACGGGAAGGGAATTAATCTTATTATCCCAGATAATATCATTTGCTTCAGAAAGCGTGATGCCGAACCCGGCAGTGACCAGCTTTTCAAGAGGCGTCATAAAATCAGCAATCTTCTCGCTGCGATCCATACGGCTCACACGGTAATCACGGCTCGATACGATCCCCACCAATTTCCCATTCGGCGTACCGTCCTCCGTAATCGCCACCGTGGAATGCCCCGTCTTTTCCTTCAGCGCAAGGATATCCGCCAGCGTATTCACAGGAGCCAGATTGGAATCACTGAATACAAAACCTGCCTTCTTTGCCTTTACACGAGACACCATCGCCGCTTCGTCCTCCGGCGTCTGCGAGCCGTAAATAAAAGAAACGCCGCCGTTACGCGCCAATTCTACCGCCAGCCTCTCACCGGAAACCGCCTGCATGATGGCGGACACCATGGGAATCGCCAGCTCAATAGCAGGCTCCTCTCCTTTTTTGAACTTCACCAGCGGCGTCTTAAGAGAAACATTCGCCGGAATACATTCACATGAAGAATATCCGGGAATCAGAAGATATTCATTAAAAGTATGTGACGGTTCATTGATATAAGTTGCCATCATGTCCTCCTTCGGCAAAGAAATATAAAAGCGGTTATAGATTTTTACTATTATAGCCAAAAAAGCGGGGTAAATAAAGGGGGAAACATAATTTTAATCTCCTTCTGCTTATTTTATTACGCACCGCTGATCCGTTATCTGAAAACTGTCCCCGCACAGACATCCATAGCCGCAGGATCAAGTTGTTTCACTTATTTTTACGCGTCACTCCGTTCCTTTAAAAATGGTTCACTTGCCTTCTTATGAACAAGTACACGCATCCATTCTAACCTTTCGTGTCACTCCCCCAAGCCAGTATCCTCCGTCCGGCTTCGCCGGCCACCTCCTTATAAACAAGGAGGCTTACCCAATCCCTATTCTTACCATTGGAACTCTTTCCTAAACACCGGTTCGCATGAAATACTTTAAAAAGGAAAATGGATTGCAGCGGGGCTCCTTATCCATAAGGAGCTGGCGCACGTAGTGCGGCTGAGGATACTCGCTCGCTGTAATGATTTAAATCGCAAAAGAGGACATAGTCCTAAGTATTTATGTATAGGTATATATCTCCACCCATGTTATATTATGGATAACAGTTGTTTTAAAAAAGCAGATGGAGGATATATGCCCATACTGAAAGTACCTAAACGATACGAACTTACAAAACGTTCCGGAAGATTCCGGCGAAATATGACCCGGCAGGAAAAACATATCTGGTATGATTACTTACGGAAGCTGCCTTTTACCATAAATCGACAGATGATTATCGGTTCTTATATTGTTGATTTCTATTGTGCAAAAGCAGGTATTGTTATCGAAATTGATGGTATACAGCACTATTGGAAAAAACAATACCTGTATGATAAAAAACGTACGGAAAAATTGGAATCTTATGGTTTGCAAGTTATTCGATTCACCAATAAAGAAATAGATACAAAGTTTGAAAGCATTCGTATTTTCATGGATAAAATATTCAATGAATACATAAAAGAATCATTCTAACCTTTCGCGTCACTCTCTCAAGCCAGTATCCTCCGTCCGGTTTCGCCGGCCACCTCCTTATAAACAAGGAGGCTTACCCAACCCCTATTCTTACCGTTAGAACTCTTTCCTAAATACCGGTTCGCATTAAATACTTTAAAAGGGAAAATGGAATGCAGCGGGGCTCCTTATCCATAAGGAGCTGGCGCACGCAGTGCGGCTGAGGATACTCGCTTGCCGTAATGACTCAAATCGCAAAAGAATATTTAGCTTGCAGCTAACGGCTAACAGCTATCGGCCAACAGCTAATCAAACACATACAAAAAGACCCCTTTCGAGGTCTTTTTCATTGGTTCTGTCTCTGGTATCTCCAAGTATTAGAACTTGTAGTTCAAGGAAACAGTCCATGCATCATCTACATCAAGATCCTGATTATTCTTTTCGCCCTTAACATCAAATGCATATTCACCATGGAGGTAAACATTCTTCTGGAGAGTGACATCAGCCATAGCATTCCAGAATGTTACATTATCTGCATAAAGTCCTTTGTTTTTCGTGCTGGAAGTCAAGGTAGACAGGACATCAGTAGATAATCCGGTACCGCCGAAGTATACTCCGGCATCTACATCGTTGTAAGCTAAGCTCAGAGCGAAAGAACCCGGTTTTTTCAAATCCAGCTTGCCATAACCGATCCCTGCATTCCAAGCCCGATCATAGTCATCATCAATGCTTGTATTCTTCCAGTATTCACCAAATACACGGAAATCACCTACATTAAAGCCGAGATTAGCGCCAATCATATTGACATGATCTTCCCCAACGAATCTGACATAATCTACACCCAGATCTACAACGTTCAACTTGCCGTTTGCTCTTGCAAAGAACATATTTTCGTCAAGAATATTTTCGTCCGGATCTGCTACTCCATCATAATCAGAAGTATTGAACTGTCCATAACCTACGGTTACGCCGACTTTGCTTCCTTTGTAGGAAAGCTGTGCGCCGTCATAGCCTTTTCCGTCACCATAGAGCCAGCCACCCTGGTTACCGAAGGTGATCGGCTGACGCCCGAGTCTTGCGGAGAAGTCGCCGAAGCCATGGTTTACGAACAGCTGATCAGCATAGGTATTTGCATCTTTATCATTTTTGAAGTTCATGTTGCTAGTGAAACGAGCCTGTGCATAGGTGCTGTCGTTAACAGCCGCCTTTGCAACGATACGGATACGACCATCGTAGTTATCATCATTAAGAGCTTTATTCTGATAACGCATACGGGCATCACCGGACCAGGAGATATTGCCGACTTTCTTTTCCAGGTTGCTTACGCGGACGCCGAGGTTCGCCAGTTCATCGGCATATTCCCCTGCCAGTTTGTCCAGGGTTGCTTTCTGTTCTGCATTCAGCTGGTCTTCACGAGCCATCAGACGGGCAATAACCTGCGCCAGTTCATAACGGGTCATGTTTCTTTCGCCTTTGAATGTACCGTCCGGATAGCCTTCTACAACGCCCTGATCGGAGAGATCGGATACTGCCTGATAAGCCCAGTCATCAGGGGATACATCAGAGAACGGATTTGCAGCGTATGCGGATACGCCTGCGGTGAGTGCAGCAGCTGCTGCGATTGCGAGAATCTTTTTCATTATTCTTGCTCCTTCCGAAAAATAAATTGTCCCTTTGGAATGGAGTTCCGGAAGAATCTTGCACGAGTGACCGTGTTTCCTCTGCGTTTCTTCATTACCCCATAAGCAGCATAGCGGGACATGCCCCTGCTACTTACCTGCAATTTAACACATCAGAATTTTTTTTGCAAGAACCCTGAAACCCTTAGAAAAAATCTACCTTAATTTATCTTCTCTATTTTCATTAGAATAAATTAAGCATCCTCTTTTATTATTTTAATTACAAAGGACACTAACTTTTATATAAGCAGATTTTATCGTACATTCATGGATTCCTCTCTTCATGGTATATTTCTCACTGTTTTTTCATCTTCCTTCCTTTTTTCGAACGCAGGTCGGTTATAGTTTTTTTCTTTTACATGAGGCCCTTTCCCTTTATAGCACCTTAATCGTCACCCTGAACCGGCATAGAGTGATGAATCCGCTGCCCCCATAAGGTCTTATATTTCCCTCATCACGGGTACAGATCCTTCACGGACGCGCTGAATGGCCTCTTACTGCTTTCCTCACCACGGTGATAGATCCTTCACTGTCGTTCAGGATGACGATTAGCGTTTTCTGTCATTGTGGCGCTTTCCGCTAATCGTCATTCTGAACGGGGTCAAGAATGCTTTGTAGAAAAGACGGAAAACAAAACGATGACACAGAGTGAAGAATCTATTACTCTAGTGACGTCTTACCGATTTCCTCACCACGATAACAGATCCTTCACATTCGTTCAGGATGACGTTTTACCGTCTTATACAAGAACCATGGATCCGGCCGCCGGAAGGAGCTGCTGGCGCACGTAGTGCGATTGAGGATACTCGCTTGTCGTAATGATTTAAATCGTAAAAGAATAGTTAGCTTGCAGCTGACAGCTCACAGCTAACAGCTATCAACCAGCAGCTAATCAAACACATACAAAAAAGACCCCTTTCGAGGTCTTTTTCATTACCTTTATCCCTTGAACACTAAGTATTAGAAGTTGTAGTTCAAAGACACGGTAGCAAGATCATCATAATCTACGCTGTCATCTGTCTTCACATTGAATGCATATTCACCGTGGAGGCGGATATTCTTTGCCAGAACGACATCAGCATTGGCCAGCCAGAACTTGCTGTCCACATTAAGAAGGGAGCTGGCTGGGAATGCGGTGTAAGTGCTGCCGCCGAAATAAGCGCCGGCTTCATTCCTTACATACTGGGCGGCTACTCTGAAGGTGCCCGGTTTTTTCAGGTTATAGTGTCCGAAACCGAGGCCTGCTGTCCACATTTGCGGATCACCTTTAGGTTCCGTATTCTTGTAGAAATCACCAAATATGTCAACAGCATCGGTTACTCCTACGGTGAGGCCAGCGCCCCAGATAGATTTTTTATCAGCATCAGCCGCGCCGACAGTCTTAATGTATTCCGCGTCATAGCCGATACGGCCGGTCTGTCCGTAGAGACGGGCATAAACGGTATCATCTTTTTTCTGCCCGTAGTCATTAATCCATGTATTCATACGGCCATAACCTGCTTCCAGAGTCAGTTTGCTGTCACCAATGAAAAGCTGTGCGCCGTCAAAGAAATCATCATAATACATACCGGTCTGACCAAGGGTAAGGAAGTTACGCCCTAAGTTCATGCCGACTTTATCGCCGAACTGATGATGAACAAAAAGCACATCCATCTTTGTATTCGCATCCGCATCGTCTTTGAAGTTCATATCGCTGGTGAAACGGCCACGTACATAGGTGCTGTCATTCACTTGTGCCTTGGCATTGATACGCATACGGCCATCCCATCCATCAGCTTTTCTGGAGCCGTCTGTATTGTATCCTTTTTCTTTCCAGCGCATGCGGGCATCACCGAACCAGGAAATGTTGCCGACTTTCTTTTCCAGGTTGCTTACGCGGACGCCGAGGTTAGCCAGTTCATCAGCGTATTCCCCTGCCAGTTTATCCAGGGTTGCTTTCTGTTCTGCATTCAGCTGGTCTTCACGAGCCATCAGACGGGCGATAACCTGCGCCAGTTCATAACGGGTCATGTTTCTTTCGCCTTTGAATGTACCATCTGGATAGCCTTCTACAACGCCCTGATCGGAGAGATCGGACACTGCCTGGTAGGCCCAGTCATCAGGGGATACATCAGAGAACGGATTGGCAGCGTATGCGGATACGCCTGCGGTGAGTGCTGCAACGGCAGCGATTGCGAGAATTTTTTTCATATTCTTGCTCCTTCCGAAAAAATAATATGTCCTCTATATTTTCAGGAAGAGAGAATACAACTCGAGTTACCGTGTTTCCTCTGTTTCTTCTCCTATTCCTGCAAGCACAACCGAAAGGACCGCGCTTATGCTCCGCATTATTTTATCATACGTTCTAATTTTTTTCAAATTATTTTCTTAATTTCAGAATTTCTTTGACTTACGAAAATGAATTTCTTTTTTATCTTTGACTTCAAATTCCTTTTTGTATTAAATACCTTATGAAGCAAAAGGTAATCAGAAAGCCTCCTTCGCTCCTGCTCTGAACGGGGGTAAGAATTCCGTGTGAGAAAAACAGGAAACGGAACAGTGGCATGGAATGAAGAATATTACCCTGATAGCACCTTACCGCTTTCCTCACCACGGGTATAGATCCTTCACATTCGTTCAGGATGACGATTAACGTCCCCCCCTCATTATGATGACTTCCATGCCACGGTCATTCTGAATGGAGACAAGAATGCTTTGTAAGAAAGCAGGAAAGCGGAAATATGACACGGAGTGAAGAATCTATGACTCGGATGACATCTCTCACGGATTCTTCCGGACACCTTTATCCTACTCCCTTCAAATTTATGCATGCAAAAAGGACTCACATCTCTGCAAGTCCTTTTCCTTTATCAGCAGCTTCCTATCCTCCCGGGCCGCTTCCGGCCAAGTACTTTCGGCGTTTGTGAGCTTAACTTCCGTGTTCGGCATGGATACGGGTGATCCTCACAGCTGTCGCCACTGTTTCTCTGAGAGCCTGTTCTCTCAAAACCATATAGAAGAAGTCCTGAAGTTATTCGCTTGTCTCGGTGTTTCTAAGTTAAGACCTCGACCTATTAGTTTTATGTCGCTCCAAGCCTTGCGGCTCTTCCACTCATAACCTATCTACCTCATCGTCTGTAAGGGGTCTTACTCATTGCTGATGAGAAGTCTCATCTTGAGGTTGGCTTCACGCTTAGATGCTTTCAGCGTTTATCCTTCCCGGATGCGGCTTTCCAGCCGTGCCACTGGCGTGACAACTGGGACACCGTTGATCCGTCCACTCCGGTCCTCTCGTACTAGGAGCAGCTCCTCTCAAACTTCTTGCGCCCGCGATGGATATGAACCAAACTGTCTCACGACGTTTTGAACCCAGCTCGCGTACCACTTTAATGGGCGAACAGCCCAACCCTTGGGACCTACTCCAGCCCCAGGATGTGATGAGCCGACATCGAGGTGCCAAACCTCCCCGTCGATATGAACTCTTGGGAGAGATTAGCCTGTTATCCCCAGGGTAGCTTTTATCCGTTGAGCGATGGCCTTTCCACCCAGTACCACCGGATCACTAAGCCCGACTTTCGTCCCTGCTCGACTTGTTGGTCTCGCAGTCAAGCTCCCTTCTGCCTTTGCACTCTTCGGCCGGTTTCTGTCCGGCCTGAGGGAACCTTTGGGCGCCTCCGTTACTCTTTCGGAGGCGACCGCCCCAGTCAAACCGCCTGCCTGAGAGGGTCCGCAGGGTCGTTACTCCTCGCGTTAGAATCTCAGCAACAGAAGGGTGGTATCCCAACATCGGCTCCGCACCGCCCTAGGGCAATGCTTCGGCGCCTCCCACCTATCCTGTGCATCTGTCACCGGGATTCAATCTCAAGCTGCAGTGAAGCTCCATGGGGTCTTTCTGTCCAGTCGCGGGTAACCTGCATCTTTACAGGTATTTCAATTTCACCGGGCCCCTCGTTGAGACAGTGCCCAAATCATTACGCCTTTCATGCGGGTCGGAACTTACCCGACAAGGAATTTCGCTACCTTAGGACCGTTATAGTTACGGCCGCCGTTCACCGGGGCTTCAGTTCGATGCTTCGCTTTCGCTAACTTCTCTCCTTAACCTTCCGGCACCGGGCAGGCGTCAGCACCTATACTTCAGCTTTCGCTTTCGCAGGCACCTGTGTTTTTGGTAAACAGTTGCTTGGGCCTCTTTTCTGCCGCCCCTTTTAGCTCTGAGCGTTTCTGCTCTTCACTGACCGGGGGCCATCCTTCTCCCTAGGTTACGGATGCAATTTGCCGAGTTCCTTAACGAGGGTTTTCCCGCGCACCTTAGGATTCTCTCCCCGCCTACCTGTGTCGGTTTACGGTACGGGCGGATCTTGTCTCGCTAGAAGTTTTTCTTGGCAGTGTGGGATCCATGAGTTCGTCAAAGTTTCCTTTAACTCCCCATCATGTCTCTGCTTTTAGCTGCAGGGGTTTTCCTCTGCTGCAACATACGCACTGGACGCGCTCTTCCAGCCGCGCGATCATGTGCCCTCCTGCGTCGCTCCTTCGCTCGATCGACTTGATCCGGTACAGGAATTTCAACCTGTTGTCCATCGCCTACGCTTCTCGCCTCGGCTTAGGTCCCGACTTACCCTGAGTCGACGATCGTTGCTCAGGAACCCTCGGGCTTTCGGTGGAAAGGATTCTCACCTTTCTTTTCGATACTCATACCGGCATTCTCACTTCTTATTCGTCCACATGTCCTTCCGGTCATGCTTCTTCCTTATAAGAACGCTCCCCTACCCATGATATTGCTATCATGCCATAGCTTCGGTTCCGTGCTTGAGCCCCGGACATTTTCGGCGCAGCGTCTCTCGACCAGTGAGCTATTACGCACTCTTTAAATGGTGGCTGCTTCTGAGCCAACATCCTGGTTGTTTATGAAATGCCACATCCTTCGCCACTTAGCACGGCATTGGGGACCTTAGCTGATGGTCTGGGCTGTTTCCCTTTTGACTACGGCCCTTATTAGTCGCAGTCTGACTCCCAGGTATGATTGCAGCCATTCGGAGTTTGACTGGGTTTGGTAACCGGGTAGGTCCCTCTCCTGATCAGTGCTCTACCGCCTGCAATCTTTTCCCTGAGGCTAGCCCTAAAGCTATTTCGGGAGAACCAGCTATCTCCACGTTCGATTGAATTTCACCCCTACCCACACCTCATCCTAACCCTTTTCAACGGATATAGGTTCGGTCCTCCACACATTTTTACCTGTGTTTCAACCTGGACATGGGTAGATCACTGTGGTTTCGGGTCTACGCTTCCTGACTTGCGCCCTCTTAAGACTCGCTTTCGCTTCGGCTCCGCATTTCCTGCTTAACCTTGCCAGGCTTCGTAACTCGCCGGTTCATTCTTCAATAGGCACGCCGTCGACCTTATTATTAAGCGGTCTCCGACTGCTTGTAAACATACGGTTTCAGGTTCTCTTTCATTCCCCTCCCGGGGTGCTTTTCACCTTTCCCTCATGGTACTATGCGCTATCGGTCGATATCTGTGTTTTGCCTTGGAGGGTGGTCCCCTGCTTCCACGGATTTCTCGTGTCCCGCGGTACTCCGGTGCCATCTCCGCGTTTCTCTTTTTCGCCTACCAGGCTTTCACTGTCTTCGGCACTGTTTCCCAACAGTTTCGGCTAAGGTTCTTCGCGGGTCTGATGGTCCTCAACCCCGGTAAAGTTTCCTTCACCGGTTTGGGCTTCTTCCCTGTTCGCTCGCCGCTACTTGGGGTATCTCGTTTGATTTCTTTTCCTCGGGCTACTTAGATGTTTCAGTTCGCCCGGTTCCCTTCTCATGCTCTTGGGCATGGATGGCTGTGCATCATCACAGCCGGATTTCTCCATTCGGATGTCTGCGGGTCGCCGATTATTTGCATCTCTCCGCAGCTTTTCGCAGCTTGTCACGTCCTTCGTCGGCAGATATCGCCAAGGCATCCACCGTATGCTCTTAGTATCTTAACTTACGTTTTTTTACCTTGACCTTTGTTTCTTTTGGCGCGGAGAAAGGTTTCCCTCTCCGGGTTTCCTTCAGTACGTCGGAAAATTTTTCTCTTTCGTGAAATCTTTTCTTTCGTTTCTTCTTCTATACAGTTTTCAAAGAACAGTTGAGAGTTATGGTTCTCTCAAAACCGAACAGTACTTCGAGATTTCCGATGTCCGACCTACACGTTCTTAAGGTTTCTCTTAAGCGTGTCTCCTTAGAAAGGAGGTGATCCAGCCGCACCTTCCGATACGGCTACCTTGTTACGACTTCACTCCAATCATCAGCTCCGCCTTCGACGGCTGGCTCCTTGCGGTTACCTCACCGGCTTCGGGTGTTTCTGACTCTCATAGTGTGACGGGCGGTGTGTACAAGGCCCGGGAACGTATTCACCGCGGTATGCTGACCCGCGATTACTAGCGATTCCTGCTTCACGCAGGCGGGTTGCAGCCTGCGATCTGAACTGGGGGTGTGTTTTTGAGGTTTGCTCTTCCTCGCGGTTTCGCTTCTCTTTGTTGACACCCATTGTAGTACGTGTGTAGCCCAGGTCATAAGGGGCATGATGACTTGACGTCGTCCCCGCCTTCCTCCGCGTTGTCCGCGGCGGTCTCATTGAGTCCCCACCTTTACGTGCTGGTAACAAATGATAGGGTTGCGCTCGTTGCGGGACTTAACCCAACATCTCACGACACGAGCTGACGACAGCCGTGCACCACCTGTTTTCTCGTCTTCCGAAGAAGAACTCCGCATTTCTGCAGATCGCGATCAATGTCAAGACCTGGTAAGGTTCTTCGCGTTGCGTCGAATTAAACCACATACTCCACCGCTTGTGCGGGCCCCCGTCAATTCCTTTGAGTTTTAATCTTGCGATCGTACTTCCCAGGCGGGATACTTATTGCGTTAACTCCGGCACAGGAGGGGTCGATACCTCCTACACCTAGTATCCATCGTTTACGGCGTGGACTACCAGGGTATCTAATCCTGTTTGCTCCCCACGCTTTCGCGCCTCAGCGTCAGTTTTCGTCCAGAAAGTCGCCTTCGCCACCGGTGTTCTTCCTAATCTCTACGCATTTCACCGCTACACTAGAATTCCACTTTCCTCTCCGATACTCCAGCTTCCCAGTTTCCTTCCCATCACGGGGTTAAGCCCCGCACTTTTAAGAGGGACTTGGGAAGCCGCCTGCGCGCGCTTTACGCCCAATAATTCCGGACAACGCTTGCCACCTACGTATTACCGCGGCTGCTGGCACGTAGTTAGCCGTGGCTTGCTTTTCCGGTACCGTCAATGCAGTTTGTTCTTCGCACTCTGCCTTTTCGTCCCGGATCACAGAGTTTTACAACCCGAAGGCCGTCATCACTCACGCGGCGTTGCTCCGTCAGGCTTTCGCCCATTGCGGAAGATTCCCCACTGCTGCCTCCCGTAGGAGTCTGGACCGTGTCTCAGTTCCAGTGTGGCCGTTCATCCTCTCAGACCGGCTACTGATCGTCGCCTTGGTGGGCCGTTACCCCTACCAACCAGCTAATCAGACGCAAACCCCTCTTCAGGCGATAGCTTACAGGTAGAGGCCACCTTTTCTTCCATGGGCCATGCGGCTCTTGGAACTTATTCGGTATTAGCAGTCGTTTCCGTCTGTTGTCCCCATCCTGAAGGCAGGTTGTTTACGTGTTACTCACCCGTTTGCCACTCAATTCCGGAAAGAGCAAGCTCTTTCCGTCTTTTCGTTCGACTTGCATGTGTTAAGCACGCCGCCAGCGTTCGTCCTGAGCCAGGATCAAACTCTCCATGATAGATTGTTTGTTTCGGCTCGATTTTGTCTTGCCTTGCTTACTCAAATTCTTTGCGGTTTCCTTTTTTCTTGAAACTCGCACATCGGCTTTTTTTCTCGCTGTACTGTTCAGTTTTCAAAGAACCATCGCTCTAAGCGACTTCATTACTTTAGCACGGCCATTTCCTTCTGTCAAGCATTCTTTTGAATCCTTTTGAAAAAATGGAACCGGATGCCGCAAGAATATGTCCCTGTCAGCAAAATGAATTATAGCAAGTCTTTTTTCTTTCGTCAAACACTCATTTTTCCAATTTCATTATTTCTTTCTCTGCTGCCCGCATAGATTTTCCTCTGCTTTCATAAAAGCGATAAAAAGGTTCTATTTCTTTATTTATTTCATCAAATTAAGAATACGCTTATAAGGTAAACAAGGCTCCTTATTCCAATGAACATATATTGTGTATTCACTTAGGTTATATTTTTACATAAAAGGACTGTCTTTTTTATGTGTACACGGTGTATTTCCATTTTTTCGCGATTTCTTTTTCCATATCGTTTATAATAAGAGTAAGGAGGTATTTTATGAAAAAGATATTATGTACTCTTGCCGCTGCGATAATTACCGCAGGAACAGCTTATGCCAACTGGCAGGAAGGCTCCACTTCCAGCCTGGCGGTTTCCGGAGGTGAAGCGGCCATCCAGATTAATCTTTCTGCAGAGCAGCGTCTCGGCATTAATCTGAACGCGGTAAATGCCGGAAAGGCGGATGCTGTTTTTTCAACAGCAATCAATGAATCCAATCTGATTCTTTCCGATCTCCCTGTCGCGTTGTATGGAGAAAACGGAAGGAAAGATGCTTCTGTCTCCATAACTCAATTTGTGCAAACGGATAACGGAAAGCGTTTTTATGTCTTCCAGACGGGCGACATTAAAGGGCTCCGCATTGTATCCTACCAAAAGGGGGAATTTGCTCTTGCCTTCGACGGTTCTTCCCTTACGGGAGAAGAGGGCGACGGAACACTGGAGATCACAAAGAAGGATCTTCTTCTCCATGTTGATCCGCCGGCAGGCGGCAGCCATTCATCGGCAGGCAGTTCAGTTTATGTCCTTACTTTTAATAAGGCAACCGGTATGTTTACTGCTGCAATACGTTAATCAGCATTATAAAAGGATATGTCTCCGGGATGTTCCCAAGGCATATCCTTTTCAATTTACTTTTTCGCTTTTGATGTTTTTCCCGTTTTTTCTTCTTTGGCTGTTTTTTGCTTTTCCGCCTGTTCTGCATCTTTCGCCTTTCTCTTCTTCGCTTTTTTCCGTTTCTTTTCCTTCTTCCTTTTCAATAGTTCTTTCTCCTCGGTATTATCGGCTGCATCGCTTCCTTCAGTCATTTCTTCAGCAGCTTCTTCTGCCGCTTCCATTTCCGCCAATTTCCCCGATTCACCATCAGCAGCTTCCTGCTTTGCAAGAATATCATTATCCGTCTCCACGGACACATCGCTTTCACTCATAGCAGGCAGAGTAACGATGAAGGTGGCCCCTTCTCCTTCTGTGCTGGAAATAGTGAGACTGCCTTTATGTTTCTCTACAATATGCTTGCAGATGGCAAGTCCCAGTCCGCTGCCGCCGGTGAATTTATTTCTGCTCTCCTCTGCCCTGTAAAAGCGTTCAAAAATACGGTTCTGTTTATCTGCGGGGATACCAATTCCCGTATCGGAAACGGTCATGACCATTTCTCCGTTTTCCGCCATCAATTTCACCATTACATGGCCGCCTTCATGATTATATTTCACCGCATTATCCAAAAGATTCATCGCCAGCTCGGATAAAAGAGCGGCATTCCCGTAGACATGGACAGGCTCCATGTCCAGCTCGACAACTATATTCTTCTTATCAGCCTGCGGTTTGATAAGTTCGGCGGCATAGCGGACAAGTCCCGCAACTTCTACGGGCTTCCATTTGATCGTGGTTTCTGTTTCTTCCACTTTTGACAAGTGCATGATAGTGTCAATCAAGGACATCATCCGATGGGATTCATCCAAAATTCGTCTGCCGAAAACTTTCAAATCCTCTTCACTTTGGTACATACCGCTGGAGATAATTTCCGCGAACCCGCTGATAGATGTCAAAGGTGTTTTTAATTCATGGGAAACGTTCGCCGAAAATTCCCGGCGCATGCGTTCCGCCATGTAATTTGCCGTCATATCGCTGAGAACAAGGAGCAGCCCTTCTTCCCCATCAGTCAGTTCCGTTTTTGCCGTAGTCATCCGGAATGGATTCCCAAAGAGCGTCATCGTATACTCGCGGGAACGTTCAGAACGATAGGCACGTCCGACAGCGCGAAGAAAATCTTCATCATGATAGAGAAAGGAAATGCGGCGGAAGCGCTTGTCTTTTTCCACATGAAATATTTCTTTTACCCGCTCATTATAATCGACAATCTCTTTCCGGCTGTTCAAAAGAATAATCCCATCAGAAATAGTATCCAAAATGGTACGGGTCGTATTTCTCTCTTCTTCAATATCTTCCAAATAGTTTTCTATTTCATCATGCTGTTCTTCCACCTTGTTGATGAGTGGCATAAGTTCTTCATATTCATCAGGCAGCCTGCCTATCTCTTTTCCCGCCATAATGTCCTGTATGATATTTCCCAGGCCGCGGACGGGACTCAGGATACGATTTGTTTCATGTTCCGCCGCAGCAAGGCATCCCACGGAAAAAACAAGAAGGAAAAGGAGGACTTCAGGAATAAAATCAGACGCGACAAAAAAAGAAATTGTTTTTGATTTGGAAAAACGAAGAATGGTATCATCGGCCGTACGGTACGCTACATAACTTTTCGGATGCTCATCAGACGATTTATGAACGACTTCCCCGGAGCCCTCCCGGATCGCCTGCCGGACTTCGGGCATCTCGAGATAGTTCCTTCCAAGAGTTTCATCGGTATCGTAAAGAATACTCCCTTTATCCGTAAGCCATACGATATGGATGTCCTTATTATTTCCATCATAAATAGCATCAAGGTATGCCTTGCTTTCAGGAGCCTTCTCCATAGACACCGCTGCGGCGGCCGTCTGAGCCACACGCGCCAGTTCACGGTCCGCCTGTTCCTGCATGCTTTGATAATGGAGGATAATTGCCAGTAAAAATGCGAGTGCTACTGAAATAACACCCATCATTAAAAGACTTTTATGTATTCTTGCTCTCATAAACTGCACCTGCTTTAAATTATTATTTATGTACCTTTCATCTTGTTATTATACTACCAATTCCGTCTGTTCACGGCAAGAATAGAAATCCCCTGTATAATAAAGAGAGGAAAAGAGGTTATTTTATTTTATGAAAATACAAATTCCTGACGACTTTGATCCGGAAAAAATCATACGGAGCGGACAATGTTTCCGTGCCTCCGCACAGCCCGACGGTTCCTTCCATTTCATCACGGGGAAAAGCACGTTGTCTCTATCCCCGCTTGGAACGGATACCTGGGAAGCGGACTGCACCCCTTACGCATGGAAGCGGGTGTGGGCTCCTTATTTTGATTTATCTGTTTCTTACAAGTCGTTTAGACGTTCCATTCCCGCAAAAGATCATTTTCTCAGGGCTGCGGCCGGATATGGAAAAGGTATCCGCATCTTGCGGCAGGATCCTTTTGAAATGCTCATCACCTTTATTATCTCCCAAAGGAAATCCATTCCCGCTATACGGAGTTCCGTGGAAAAACTTTGTCTTGCCGCAGGAAAGGAAATTACAAAAAATGGGCGGACTTTTTACACATTTCCCTCCCCGTCAGCGCTCGGGAAATTATCTGTCAATGAATTGAAAAACTGTTCGCTCGGGTACCGGGCCGCCTATATTCATGCCACAGTCCGCATGATTGCGAGAGAAAAGATCAGCTTCACTAAAATGGAAACATTGTCTGATAAAGAACTTACGGAAAAACTTCTTCTGTTTCCCGGAGCAGGCATCAAAGTGGTAAATTGTATTTCCCTATTCGCTTACCACCGCACGGCAGCCGCACCTGTAGACGTGTGGATCGGGCGGGTCATTCAGAAATATTATGGCGGAATCAGCCCGTTCCCATCTTATGGCCATGCAGCAGGCATTTTTCAGCAGTATATGTTCTTCTACGCGCAGGCAAAGAAATTAAAATAAAAAAAAAGACGAACATTTCTGTCCGTCATTTACAGCAGGTATCACTTAAAGCGGACACCTGCTTTTTTTAATTGTTTGAAGATGTACTTCATCGTGTGATAGAGCGTCTCCCCGTCTTCAGTGGTAATCCGCTTTTCGTCATAAAGATCTAAATCCCGATAGTAACAGCTGAGTTTCCCGCTTAGGTCTTCTAATGTCTCTCCGTCGTCACAGCGGCTAAATTCACCGGAGCCTCCCCGAAAAACCTCTTCCGCCATTTCCCGTTCTTCTTCACGATACTTTTCCAATTCTTTCCGAAGCGCCTCATTTTCCGCTTCTATTCTGCGCAGCCGTTCCTGCAAACCATCTGCTAAGCCTTCCATCGTCTTAATCATTTCCTTGGCTGCCGCCAGTGCCGTGTCTTTCATGTAATCCTCCTTTACATATCTTCTGCGATGGCATCCCATCGTTCATAAAGTTTTGCCAGCTTTTCTTCCGCGTCCTTATACTCTTCCGTAAGGGCGGCATAATTTTCAGGCTCGCTGTTCATACGGAAAGTGTACATTTTCACGGTTGCTTCCTGCCGTGCAATTTCCATTTCCACCTGCTCCAGCTTTTTTGCTGCCGCTATGGAAATCTCCTTCTTTTCTGCCTTTTTCGGTTCCGCCTTGGATACTGTCATTTTGGCAGGCGTCTTTGCAGTCTTTGCATTTCCCCTGTCCTTTTCAAATTCTTCCAGGTCTTTTTTCTTTTCTTTATAGTAAGTGTAGTTGCCAAGGTACTCAGTAAGCCTGCCATTGTCCAGTTCCAGTGTGCGCGTCACAACTTTATCGAGAAAATACCGGTCATGGGAAACGATCAGACAGGTTCCGCCGAAAGCCTGTATGGCTTCTTCCATGATTTCCCTCGTAGGAATATCCAGATGGTTTGTCGGTTCATCAAGGATGAGAAAGTTCGGCCGTTTCAGAAAGAGACATAACAAGGACAGCCTTGCCTTTTCACCGCCGGAAAGAAGAGATATTTTTTTGAAAACATCTTCTCCCCGAAAGAGGAACATCCCCAGGACATTTCTTGCTTCCGCTTCGCCATAATTGAAAAGATCCCGCACCTCATCAATAACGGTTCGATCCGGTGAAAGCCACTCCTGCTCCTGAGAGTAGTAACCCACCTGTACATGGCGTCCCATATGGATAAGCGTTTTCTCTCCTGCCAGTTCCCCTGTAATCATTTTCAGGAGGGTCGTCTTCCCCGCACCATTCGGTCCGATAAGTCCTACCGTCTCCCCTTTTTTTATATGCATTTCTATATCTTTAAATAAAGGAGTCCCATTATATCCTGCCGTACCATGAAGGATATCAAGAACCTTATCCGCACAGTCATCAGGTGGTGTGAAATGAAAACGAAGTGTGGCCTGCCGGTTCGGTTTTTCCAGCCGTTCCAAGCGGTTCAGCTGCGACTGCCGTCCCCGTGCCTGTTTTGATTTGATCCCCGCTTTGTATCTTCTTATGTATTCTTCCGTTTCACGGATATGCTCCTGCTGCTTTTCATACGCTTTTTCATAGGCCGCCGTTTCCCGTGTCTTCGTATCCATATACCGCGTATAGCCGCCGCGGTAAGAATGAATGCGGTGATTCTCCAGATCGATAATGCCTGTCGCCGCAGCATCAAGAAAATAACGGTCATGAGAAATCATAAGCACGCCTCCTTTATAGGAGCGAAGATAATCCTCCAGCCATTCCAGCATGCCCATGTCCAAATGGTTCGTCGGTTCGTCAAGAAGAAGGAAATCCGGATGACGCACGAAAGCAGCCGCCAAATTAATCCTGACCTTCTGACCGCCGGAAAAAGAATGAATATCCCGATCCCAGTCCTCTTCCGTAAAACCGAGACCCGTTAAAATTTTTTTCGTGGCAGATTCATAATCATAACCGCCGAGAAATTCAAAACGGGCTTCCGTTTTTCCATATTCCAAAACAAGATCAGCGTCATCTTTATGAAATTCCAATTCAGCTGCCAGCCGTTCCATTCTGTCTTTATAAAAGAGCACGTCTTTCCATGCTTCTTCCATTTCATCACGTATCGTTTCACCGGCATAATCGAAATCCTGGCGAAGGTAGCCGATTACTGCACCATCACTGGTTTTTATCGTTCCCCGGTCAGCCTCTTCCCTTCCCATGATACATTTCAGGAGTGTCGTTTTCCCTGCGCCGTTCGCCCCTACAAGCCCGACATGTTCGCCGCTTTTCAATTCGAAAGAAACATTTTCAAAAACGCTGTTAATGCCGAAATATTTAGTTAAACCATTGACTCTAAGTACTGCCATATTTCCCTTATCTTCCTATAAAAGCGGTTCATCTGTCCAGTATTTCCGCTTTTATGATGATGACTATTTCCGACTCCTCCACGGATCGGCTCTTGCTCTGGAAAAGTTTCCCCAGTAAGGGGATATCTCCCAGAATAGGAACTTTCCTAAAGGTTTTATTTTCTTCCTTATCTATCAGACCCCCGATAGTAAGCATATCGCCCGACCGGAGACGGACCAGCGTATTTGCCTGGCGGGTAATGATACGGTAAGCCCGCATTTCAGGCACAAGGTACGGCGTGGAAACCTCAGCATTCACATTTGCGGTGATTTCCCCGTCCGCACTGATTCGCGGCGTGTAGGTAAGCTTGATGCCTGCGTCGCGGTATTCCGTGGTCGTTGTCCGAACGCCGTTATCCACGTGCTCCACGATAACCGGAATTTTATTTCCTATAAGTATTTCCGCTTCCCGCCCGTTCATGGTGACCACATTCGGCCGGGCAAGGATTCTCGCTTTGCCTGTAGAAACAAGAGCATTCAGGTTAGCCCTGAAAAAAGCGGTGTAGGGATGCCCTGCCACGGATCTGCCGTAGGAAATACCTGCGTAGCCTTCAGGAATCTTCACATTCCATCCGTTATGTTCGATATTCCGCATCCGCGGATTTCCATTTTTATCATACTTTATATTTCCCGCGCCATCGGTGACATACCGCTGTTCATTCCAGCTTTCCCTGTGATACTCGCCGCTGCCGGTAAGAGCTTTAAAATCCCAGTCGATCCCAAGTTCTTTGGAATGGGATCGGTTCACGGCAATAACTTCCGCCTCTACTTTTACCTGTTTTTCAGGAACATCAAGAGAGCGGAGAACCGCAGCGGTTTCCATGATTTCCAAAGGTGTTCCGCTCAGAATGACCGCGTTTGCCGTCTGGTTATATGCTACATGGACGCTGTCGGAAAGCTGGCGAAGCCCTTCCGCCACCTCTTTCGCTTCCGCATAAGACAATTTATAGGATTTCGTTGCTCTTCCCCCATTTTTCATGGCGGATTCCCAAAAACAATAAGCATGCTCCCCTCTTCCCGTGCTATGAGTCCCTGGGAAACCAGCATGGCATGGAGCGCTTCTTTCGGCGTGACGTGATCTAAATCAGCCGTCACACTTCCTGTAACTGTACCGCCGAAGACAATATTTTTCCCTGTAAGTTCCGCCAGACTCCGGAGGACCTCCTGAATAGGCGCATTCTTTACATGAAGACTGAAATCGGAAGGTTCTTTTTCTTCCGTAACAGCATGTTTCGTTAAATAACTTTTTGCCTTTTCCCCTTTTCGTTCTTCCATGGATTGGCGGAGTGTTGCTTCCATCGTTTCGTGAGCACTCGTTTCCAGTTTCATCTCCGGCATTCTGTTTTCCGCATTGACAGAAAAAGGGAAACAGAAAAACAGAGTGCCTACGAATAAAAAGGCGGTATGTCTCAAGGCAGTTCCAAAAAAAGATTTCCTGCTGCCGATGATAACTGGACTGTTTTTTCTCCGATTGAAACGACTGACCATATACCCACCCGATCCCCTTTCCGAACTGTAACTGATTCTCCATTCACGGCAAGCATGGCCCGCCGATTCCCTCCATATTCCATGACTCCCTGTAAAACCGGGGCGAGATGGATAGTCCCCGTTGTCCCTTCTGCTGCCGGCATCTGCGGCGCTTCTTCATTCTCCCTCTTTGAATCATAAGACCGCACCGCATAAAACGGATCTTTCAACGGTTTTCCCCGCAAATAAAGAGCCGCATCATATTTTTTAACGCCGCCCGATATTTTTCCAAATTTCATTTCACTTTCATTTACAGCAGCAGGAGTTGTACCGTTTGCCTCTTCAGGAATAACGGTTGACGCTTTACCGACACCAAGAATGCCCCACACCGTTAAAACGGCCGCCACTGCCCCTGTCACCGGGACTATCCATCTCCTGCGCGCCCCCTCCATAACCTCATACCTCTTTCATATATTTTTGTAAATACTTGCGGAGAATTTTCTTGTAATCCTCCACCCCCGGCTGGTCGTATGTATTGATATCCGCCATAGCACCTTCATAGGCGGTAGCAAGGAAAAAGAAGTGCATTAGCATTCCTATATGGAATTCTGTCAGCTTTTCAATTTCTACCGCGCAGCTCATCCTTTCTTCCTGTGCCAGAGCCTCCTGATTAGACCGGGCAGCGGCATTAAGCAGCATCCCCAAATCCACCATTCCACCTGCGCGGCCGTCATCACAAAAGAAATCCGCTTTATCGGGAAGATTTCTCACGGAAATAAACTGTACAATTTTATTCTTCTTCCCCTGCTGGTGTTCCTGCGTAAGGGAATGCATATCTGTCGTGCCTACACAGGCAACCGGAATGCGGCCGTTGTAAATAATATTCCCATGGGTATCAAATTTTTTCCCCAAAGACTCTCCCAGCAACTGGGCATACCACCAGCCTAATGCACGAAGGCCTGCGCCATAAGGCATAATGACCTCTGCTGCCACTCCATACTCTTTCATAGCGATAAACTTGACCGCAGCCAGCATAAGTGCCGGGTTATCCGAAATTTTCCCCCGGCAATGCTCTTCCACAAATCTCGCACCGTCAAGAAAAGCCCTTATATCCAGACCGACCAACTTCCCCCAGACCAAACCGACTTGAGAAAAGACACTGAAACGGCCGCCGATACCTTCAGGCACGGCAAACTGTTCCCATCCTTCCCGTTCGGCCAATTCATGGAGCTTACCGGTATTTCTGTCAGTGACTGTAATAAAAGAAAGCTCGCAAAAATCGGATAATTCCCGTCTCAATACATGGAAAGCCGCCATCGGTTCCACAGTTGTCCCCGACTTGGAAATTATCAGGAGCAGCACTCTCAATTTATGGCTGCAGCGGCCCCGTTCCCTCCGAAGCTGGCGGACGAGATCCATAAGCGCTGCCGGGTCGGCATTCTGTCCCGCAAAGAATACCTGCGGATACCCGTTTCTTTCCCTGCGGGAACGCATATTCCAGTACGGACCATAAAAAATATCAAAAATCGCCTGATTTCCCAGATAAGATCCTCCTATCCCGATAGAAATCAGAACATCCTGTTCTTTCCCGATTCCGTCCAGCCGTTCCAGCCGCAGCCGCTCTTCTGCCGTCATGAGAACATTTTCATCTAAAATATAAGGAAGGCGGGAAAAAAGAACCGCTTTGCCTCCCGGGCCTTTTCCCGTTTTTCTTATCCGCTGTACACGCTTTGCCGCATTGGAAATAACTGCTTCATAATTTTGCAGATCTTCCGCATTTACATTCCATTTACTGCCAAAAATATATTGTAAATCGACATCTAAATGTTTGTCTAAAGAAAATTTCATTCCAGCCCCTATAGCGATGACCCCAATCAGAATCTAAAATCTTTCGGCATGATCATAAATGTTGTTTTCTTTTCCACCGTGTCATAACGGATCCATCCATAGAATGAATGCATATCCCGGTAGTAAGTATAATAGCGGTGATCCACATTACCATTTTTCGCATCAATCGTCCAGGAAACGCTTACAGCATCTTTGGGTGTAAGTTCGAGTCTGAATCCTATATCAATCGGTTTCGTCGTACTGAACGTATCATAAAGATACGGCGTATATCCCGTGATCGCACGATTTGTATAATTGATCCATCCGGAAACCGCTCTGTATCCTCCCATAAGCCCCACGGAATAGTATTTATTTTCACGTATCTCATTTTGGTATCCGTAGTAATCTTTGGCAATCCCTGCTCTCCAGTTAAAAGTCAGAAACCTGCCCAGCTTTACGGGATCACCGGAAATATACACATCGAAGCCTTTATAACTGCCCTTACGGTTACTGCCTGCCCTTTCCTCATCCCAATAACCGATTTCTCCGTTTATACCTGCATAGAAGGGCGATTTAAACAGGTAATACCGATTAGACTTAAACTCAAGGGACGGCCGCTTTTTAATCCATAAACCGCCCTCATCATTGATAGAACTTTCTTTTTCAGCATAATGGAAATTGAACCACCCGAAAGGTGTGCTGTAGCTAAAACCGACATCCGGCTTGTATCCTGATTTCGTGTACCATTCATTGCGGATATAAAAATACAGATCGTCATTATGCGCTACAGGTAATTCAAGCCCATTATGCCATCCCCATCCGTTATCGCTGTCATACTTCGGGCGGGGAAGGAGCGACCACGGGCTGGTCGCATTGTCATTTTTCAAAGAAGCCCTGTACTTGGGAAAAGAAATAAGGGTTGTATTCTTCACCTTTAATTTCACATCATAAGCCGTGTAATGATCTCCCGGATAAATTTCGATGGTATCTGCTTCAATCCGATAGTCAGGTACTTTGGCGACAGCATGCTTCGTCGTGAAGTAGCCTCTATCCGCAACCATTTTATTGTCCTTACGATAATAAGTCCCTTTATCCCCTTTAAAATAGTAAAGACCTGAATCCCAGCCTGAAAAGTCATAGAACTTTCCTATGGATGCGACACCGTCATATTCCGCCCGCTGTGCCGTCATATCAGTAGTGGGATTTTTCCAGTGTACTTCTCCCGGAATAACATACTGCTGGGTAACCGTATTTCCATAGACATATTCTGTAGTGTACTGATCCATCATCTGGCGCATATCAATACGCCCCTCCGCCATAACATCTCCTGTAGAATGGTTATAACGGATATAGTCCGCAGTAAAAGTTAAAGGATGTTCAGGAGAAATCCCGGTATCTTTTGCCTTCTTCCCTTTTTTTGCTGCCGAAGACGGGGAATCGGATTCTACCGGTTCCTTTGTTTTTGCATTGTTCCGATTTACAAGAACTTCCGCAGGACGAATCGGGCGCACTACGCCCTTATGATCCTCATCGACGACGAACCCTTCTTCATAAGTTATACCGCCTGCCGCCGAAACATATCCTTCCGGACCCGTTCCCAGAAAAAGGGCACACCCTAAAATCAATGCCCTTTTTAATTTCGATTTATTCATTTCTTACAATAACTACTGATGCATTTTCTTCTCCTTCATCAGCAGCCTTTTCCGCTGTCCCGGAAACATCCGCTTTTGTCTCTTCCGCATCAGATTTTACTGTTTTTGTCTTGGTATCTATTTCATCTCCGTCCTCATTGACGAACTTCAATTCATTCCGCATATTTTCCACAGTATTCACAGAAGAACCGGCATCAGAAGCCATTGTACTCCCTGCCTCTCCGGCAACAGCCGACTTGGCCACTCTCTTGCGAAGTACCATGTTCGGTGCGCCGGAAGCGGTAACAAGACCTTTCGTGGTAACATCTTTCTGCGTTTGTATATACAATTCAGATCCTGCAGGAAGTTCCACATCTTTGCCTTTAACAAAAAAACCGCCTACCAGGCCGACCGGCCCCAGCGCCAATGCGCCGATAGTAGAAGCGCCTACGGCAGCAGCTTCCATCTTCAGCTTATCTTTTGCTTCCGGTCCGAGAACGGTCGGAATCGGTTCATCATCCAAAGAAAATACCTGATCAAATGAAATATCCAGTTTACCACTGCGTCCAAAGCTCTTCGGCCGGGATACTTTCGTCACCACGCCGCTTCCTCTGGAACCGCGGGGCAGCACAAGAATGTCACCGACCTTCACATCTTCCTGCACGGTAAATTCTACAGGGTCACCCACAAGGTTTGTTTTGCTGCTGATATTATCATTTAAAGAAATCTTGAATACCGTCTTTTCAGGAAGAACAACATCCTTCATTTCCGAATGTTGATCCCCATAAATAGCTTTTTCCAATTCCGCGGTACGCTTATCCAATGCGCCTGATTTCACGCTGCCGAAAACGCTTTTTTCCATATCACCGATACGGCCGGCAAGCGGTTCCCGCTTAATTTCATCAGTCAGGTAGTACTCCAGGGCATTCGTCCGGGAAGAGATGGACGGTGCAGCATCATTACCGCTGTTTACCACATCAGCATAAAGATTTCCGACCCGGTCATCAAGGCCCACGCCTGTCGAACTGCCTGTGCCATAAATTAAATTATCGGCGGAAGTAATCCGTTCGGTAAGGGAGCCGCTGCGCGTTTCCCCATAAAGGACATCTTCCACCCGTTCCATACGTCCGTTCAGGGTCGTCGGTTCGGCTGCTGCTCCCGGAAATACGAGTAACAAAGAAATACCTGCTGCAAGAATAGATTTTTTCATGCTGAGTCCTCCGATTAAACTCTTACATCAATAACGGCGGAAACACCTACGCCCTGTACACGGCTGAAACTGGTCGGGTTCTTACTATCCATAGGAATTAGACCTTTGATGCGGAAAAGCTTGTTATTCCAGCTGATTTCAAGCTGGCCTACCGCTTCCACCTTTTCCACCTGGTCCGCATCGCCGATAACCTGTGCTGCTCCGATATATCCTCTGTTACCGATACTGACGATAGGAACAACCTTTGTAGCATAGTTCGTACCTGCGCCTTCTTTCATCATAACAGAATTGATGGCACTGTTCAGCGATTCACCATACTTATCCACAAGGAACCCTATACCGCCTACTTTCACAATACCGCCGAGAATACTGCCCAATCCGGATGCAGAAACCCCGGAAAACACACCTGTACCAATCATGGTAGCCGCCATAAGGGCGACTCCAACTCTTTTTATATGCATAATCAATTCCTCCTTCATACAAAATGCATCAAAAACGATGCCTGTATTTTGATTCCATTACCCCTATAATACTTATTTTATTATAAGTTAAAAGAAGTCTCTGCGCAAACAGAAACCTCTTTTCATCCTCTTCTTTTTTTATTTCATCTTATCAGGTACCGGATAAGCCTTCCGCCTTCCTTGCTGCTTTTGTTCCCGGCTGGTGCATAATTTTCGGAGCCTTCAACTTATTATACGCCTGAATCATCATGGCACATTCCACACGCTTCTTTTGAATTTCACAGGTAATCCCGTAAGGCTTATGGATATCTCCGGCATAAGCTTCATTATTTGCATGGCAGCCGCCGGAGCAGAAGAATTTTGCCCAGCAGTCCACACATTCAGGCTTGCTGAACACATGGTTCACACGGAAATCGCGCATCATCTTCATGTTCTTGAGTCCCTCAAAAACATTGCCGATCACATATCCTTCACGACCGACAAACTGGTGGCACGGGTAAATATCTCCATTGGGCACAACCGCCAGATATTCATACCCCGCTCCACATCCGCGAAGACGCTTCGGCAGGCAGGGGCCTCTCCAAAGATCCATATTGAAATGGAAGAAAAAAAAGGGATTTCCTTCCTCTTCACGCTTGATGAAAAACTTCGCCAATTTATCATATTCATCCTTCACCCGAGGCAGATCCGCCTCTTTGATGGAATAATCCGCCGTGTCATCGCCGACAACCGGTTCCATGGAAACCGCGGGAAATCCATGATTGAGCATATCTTCCACATCAGTAGTGAAATCCAGATTCTGCCTGGTGAAAGTACCGCGGACATAGTATTCTTCTCCATTGCGATGCTTGATGCAGTACTGGAGATTTTTCATAATGCGGTCATAAGTACCTTCATTATTCACGCCGGGACGCATGGAGTCATGCATTTCCTTACGGCCGTCCAGTGACAGGATCAGGCTGATATGGTTATCCGTCAGATACTTCACCTTCTCCTTATCCAGAAGCATTCCGTTCGTCGTAAGAGACATCTTTATTTTTTTGTTGTGTTTCTTTTCCTGCTGGCGTACATAAGTCACGGTCTGCTGGACCACATGCCAGTTCATGAGCGGTTCGCCGCCGAAAAAGTCCAGTTCGCAATGTTCACGGTACCCGCTGTGGGCAATCAGAAAATCAACAGCCCGGCGCGCCACATCGAAGCTCATGAGCATACGCCACTGTCCATATCCTCCCTGTCCGGCAAAGCAGTACTTGCAGCGGAGATTGCAGTCGTGGGCGATATTGATACACAGCGCCTTGACAATCGGTTTATCTTCGATCGCCATTTCATAATTCTTATCCATGGGCGCATAAAGAGACTGAGCCCTGATGAGTTCATCCAAATCATCCATGACTTCATTCAGCTCTTCAGCGCCGTATTCTTTTTCAAGAGCGGACAAAGTTTCTTCCCTGCCTTCTCCCTTATAGAACTCCAGAACCCTGTATGTCACATCATCAACGACATGGACAATGCCGCTGTTCACATCCATGACGATATTCATATCATTTTGACGAAAACGATGAATCATGGGCTTTACATTATAATCCATGAATTTTTCTGAGCCCCCAAAAGAAATATTTCCCTACAACAATTGAAAAACTCCCGACCATAAGATCGGGAGCATGGCCGTTCCTTACGCTTCTTCAGCTTCTTCCTGTTCCGTACAGAGCAGGTTTCCGATGGTGCAGCTGGTCTTGCATGCAGACTGACAGGAAGTCTGGCATTCGCTGCAGCCTTCAAATTTGATGGAGTCCTGCAGAGAAGAGCTGTTAATTGTAACGATGTGTTTAGACATAATGTCACCTCCCGAAACAACCTTTACTTTGATTATAATAGCACAGAAAATGCGGAAAGCACAATATATAACTTCGATTTCCCTTAAAAAAGCGACCAGATTCCGTAGATGGCACCTGCAGGCAGGAGCATTGCCGCAAGAACTGCTCCTAAGCATCCGTCTTTTCTCCCGTTCACCATGAGCCATTCATCAGCAATTTGTTTCATTTCGCGGAATTCTCTGTCCATTTCCTTAATGAGTTTCCACAGCTCCCGGCAATCGGCTTCGGACATCTCTTTAGAGTCATCCGTCTTTACACCTCTTTCTTCTTTCGACGGCACGTTTTTCTTCGCCGCTTCTTCCGCTTCCTTCATTTCATCAAGGATATGATCCCGCCAATTTCCCGATTTTTCTTCTTCCTTTTCGAGGACAATTTCCTCCGGTTCTTCCTCCGCAATATCCGCTGCTTTCGCTGCCCCTTGATCCACAGCTTTCAGGAGCGCTTTTTTCAGCTTGTCCAAATCTTCCGAATATTTATGGACAGCAGCATCCCAAAGAGCAGAATCGATACGCTGTCGAAAATCATAAAGTGAGCCTCGTGTCGCCTGATCCAAAAGAAACTTCGTCTGGTCCATATCAAAAAAGATATCCCCGATGTCTTCTTTATTTTGAAATTTCTTTTTTCCCATTTTCACGCAGTACATAAACGTACCGATATGCGCCCTCAAAAGGCCTATCGGACTGGCGGATTCATTACTTCTGTCAAAAAAGCCCATGGTCAGCTCCTCATTTGAATTATTTTTTATTATAAAGGATTCCCCGAAATACCGCAAAAGAAAAAGACTCCCCGCTCCGGAAAGTCCCTCAAAAAATGGAGCGGGTGAAGGGAATCGAACCCTCGTAACCAGCTTGGAAGGCTGGCGCTCTACCATTGAGCTACACCCGCATGTGGTCGGAGCAGCAGGATTTGAACCTGCGACCCCTTGGTCCCGAACCAAGTGCGCTACCAAACTGCGCTATGCCCCGGCAACGTAGTTTATTATAGCCATATTTTTCTTTCCTGTCAATGCGCTTCGGAAAGAAATCCGCCAAAGTGCTTCCTCTGATTGCCGCAGTCTTTTTATCCTTTTCATTTATGCTATTCTGCCGGCATAGCATTTTGTTTCATCAGCCTTTCGGAAATATGCTTTCCTTCTTCCGTCATGGCAAGACCTGCAAGGCTGGTTTCACGAAGGGACACAGGCATAAGGCGCCCGATTCTTCCCATAGCGTCAATCACATCATCAGGAGGGATGACGGAACGGATCCCCATAATTGCCATTTCCACCGCCACAAGGGCATGTACCGCATGGAATCCATTTCTTTTCACGCAGGGAACCTCCACAAGACCCGCCACAGGATCACAGGCAAGCCCCAAAATATTTTTCATCGCCAGCGCCATAGCGTTCCCCATTTCCTCTGTCGTACCATGGAGTAAATCCACTGCCGCAGCCGCAGCCATCGCCGCCGCTGTGCCGCATTCCGCCTGGCAGCCGCCAACTGCCCCTGAAATCGAAGCATTCTCCGCAGTAATCCGTCCGATGGCTCCCGCTGTAAATAACGCGCGGGTCACATCATTGAGAGTAGAATTTTCTTCTTCCGCCACTGCCGCCAAAACAGCCGGTACAATCCCGCAGGATCCTGCTGTCGGACACGCCACGATACGGAACATTTTAGCATTTGCTTCCGCTGTTGCTATAGCATAAGCACAGGCACGGCGGCATACAGGACTCAAAAAACGGCTTTCCCGCATGAAAATGGCATTGGCATCACCACCCACAAGTCCGCTGGCAGATTTTTTCGTATCCGCCAGTCCGCGCTGGATAGACTGACGGAAAACGGGAATGGTCTTTTTCATCTTTTCCCATACTTCATCAAAGTCTTTTCCGCTTTCTTCCGACTCCAGCCGGCATGCAATAACACCGGGAGAGCAATGGTTTTCTTCTGCCAGCGCAAAAAGTTCCTTTACGGAATGATATGTTTTCATAATACCCTGCCTTAAATAATATCCAGTGTCATAACACTGTTGATATTTTTATTTCCTTCTTTGATCCTGCAAATAACAGATTCGGGAACCTTTTGGTCGGAATGGATGATCATCACCGCTTCCGTTCCTTTCCCTTTGCGGAATACGCGCATATTGGAAATATTCACATGTTCTTCTGCAAGAATCTTCCCTACATCGGCAACAATACCGGGCACGTCATTATGATTTGTGAGGAGTGTATACTCCTCCCCCGTGATTTCCACAGGGAACCCGTCAATTTCCGTAATCATGACCCGGCCGCCGCCTAAGGACCGCCCTACCACTGTCGCCATTCTTCCACTCTTCCCCTTCATTTTGATTTCCGCCACATTGGGATGTCCCATATCCAGGGAAGATGCCTGAAAGGAAACAGAAAGTCCCCGTTCCTCCGCGGTAGTAATCGCATCACGGATCGTGCCGCTGTCGGGGGCATAGCCCATAAGACCCGCCACGAGCGCCTTATCCGTACCGTGCCCCTTTCCTGTGGTTGCAAAAGAACCGTACAGCGTAATCTCCGCTGAAACCGGTTCGTCATTTAATATTTCCCGTGCTATTTTTCCGATACGCGCGGCGCCTGCCGTATGTGAGCTGGAAGGGCCGATCATGACCGGTCCTATAATATCAAATATCCCCATCTTCCACCTGTCGTTTTAAAATCTTATTATTCTATACGTCATTAAAGCATTTTAATCATTCGTATTCAACAAGGATAACCAAAATGCTTTTCCATGCATATAATTTCTTATATTCTTACATCCAATGGGACAAGTCAAACTCCTCGCCGATGGTTGCCTTGATGCAGGCACGGGCGATGTACATCCCCATAAGGGTCAGCGAAGATCTGCGGAGCAGACTGGTGTCCCATACTTCCTGCATACTTGCCAGGTCGGGAGAAATCTTTTCCAGGATGTATGATAATTCCTTTCTGTCATAATCCACCGGACGGGAATGGAGAACTTTCAGAAGGTAAGTCTTGTCTTCCTCTTTGGTAATCCCCATATCAGCACAAAAATCCGCAAAGAGGGAATCATCCACCACCGCCGGTTTATAGTATGAATTGTACAGACTGGGGACAAGAGCATCTTCAGGCCAGTCGGATTTCACGGAAGAAAGTTCGCTCTTCATAGCGCCGCGGTAAGCAAAAATAAGAGGGTATGAATCATGAAGCACCCTGCCAAAAGAGATTTCTCTGTTTTCCAAAGAGACACAGCGAATATATTCCATCTGCTGATAACCGCTGTATTCATCAGGCAGCTCCTTAAGAAACGGAGTAATATACTTTCTCGTGTACTTACGGAAGGCCTCCATATCCACATTATCCGTATTCCTTGAATAATGAAAAAGAAGAAGGAGCGACAACGCATTGAATTGTGTTTCTTCCATGCGGGGCATCGCTTTCAGCGCATCATAGGCAAGGGTTGTCCTCATTTCGGAACGGCGGCCCCTGGCCACATCCGCAAATGCATCGGTCACCATGGAAAGAACCGTATCGTTCGGCATCAGCACATACGTACGCTGGGCGTTCTGTAACGCTTCCTGTACCATGATATGTGTCAGACTGTCTGCCATATCTTCAGGATCCATATCCATATTACGGATTAAGTGTCCAGTTACCATCCTTGTATCTTGTTCCACGACAGAAGAAACCGCGCCGTACCGGTTCAGGAAATGCCGGACAAACCGTTCTTCCAGAGATTGGAGTGTCGGTGTGCCTTCCAAAATCTCAGGAGCTTTTTCCGCGGTAAAGGCAGATACCTTCCCTGAAGGCATTTTAGCAGGCGGCAGCGTCTTTTCCAGTTCACCCCGGTCGAAAACACGGGTAGCGCCATCAGCACCCATAGCGGCATCAGCCTTTTTTATAATTTCCTTTACAGGCAAAATCTGTGTAGTCTCACCGGCGGATTTTCCGGCACCAGCTGATTTTTTCCTCAAAGGAAATTCTGCGGTCGTCTCAGGTACTGCCTGCCGGACCGGCACCTTTTTACGGCGGGGACGCACGGGAATTTCCGCGGTCACTTCCGCTTTCACCCCGGCGTGCCGCGATTTACCGCCAATGCCGTACACTATAAACCGGCATACAATAAAAAACAGGATAGCAACTGCAGCTACCACCATATAAGGCACAATAAACATGAGTACTCCTTACACATTATAAAATACGCTTAAATTTTATCATATTTCTATAGGCCGTTCAATGATATGACAAGCACCGCCTGTTATAATAAGAATAAAGGAGATACCATGGACACAACGATTACACTGCCGGCGGGAGGGAAACTGTATGCATCACGTTCCCACCTTTGTCTGGCTTTTGAAAAAACACGTTTTTCCCTTTCCACCGCCATTTACGGCGGCGGTTTTAAAGAAATTAATTATGCAGTCAACCAGAAACTGGAAACCTTTTATCCATCGGAAGATCGATTTCCCGGAGGGTCTGTCCCTGAATTTTTACGTCTTTCCATTTTGGAAAACGGATATGATCCGGAAAAGGCCTGCGCCCTTCTTACAGCAGCAAAGATGGAATGGCGTTCCGTGAAAACATTTTCCCATAAGGAGCTTCTTCTTGACGCAGTTACTACGGGCGGTGCGGAAAAAACGGCGGCCCGCGCAGGTTCTCCGCCACTCTATACAGAAAAAGACGGTCACTTCTTTCCTGTAGGTACGATCAATATCATGATCAGTCTGAATATTTCCCTTCCTTCCGCCATCATGACGCGGGCCATCATCACGATCACTGAAGGGAAGACGGCGGCCCTGCAGGATCTGGGTATCGCCGATGTGAATAACGGTCTGCCTGCTACGGGCACGGGAACGGACGGCATCACGCTCATCACCGATCCGGATGCCCCGCGTTATACGGACGCAGGCACTTTCTCCGTCCTCGGTTCGCTTCTTGCTTCCGCAGCGTATGAAACAGTCCGCGAATGTCTGGAGCTCTATGACAAGCCGTGGAACCGGGATGATTCTCTCGCTACGCCGCCCGCCGTCGATTTGTCCCGCTTAAGGAATAAAGAATGCGGTCATTAGACAAATATTTCCCCTTTTGTTATGATGGGACATATATTTGATGATAAAAGGAGTTGGTTAAGGCTATGCCATATGACGAGCGATCAATCAATGAACTGTATGAATCCGCGGAAATTACCCCCATGGGAATCCAGTTGGAAGTGAACGCGGAAATATTCACCACGATTTACAATCTGCTTTCCAATGTGAGAAGTGCAGAAGGAATCCAACAGGAGGATGAAAAACGCCTTCTCCATTTATGGCGGAAAACGGTTCGCGCCATGGCCAAGGTGGAACTCCGCAAAGGTCATGGGATTTCTATGGAAAAACAGATTGAAATGCTCAAAGAGGCATATGCCATCGAAACGAAGTACACGGCAGACCAGCTTTTTTCTTCCGTGAGCTCCTCTAAACTGACAAAAGAAGAGTTGGAAGAAGTCCGACGTTTTTCCGCCGAAGAGATGAATACCCTTTTCAACTCGGTTATCTGGCCTGCCATGATAAAGGGCAAAACAGGGGCGCAGGAGAATCCGACAGCCTTCATTATCGCAGGCCAGCCAGGTTCCGGAAAGACACGGATGTCCTCCGTGATCATCGATGACTACGACGGCGACATTATCCAGTCCATGAGTGACAACTTCCGCGGGTTTCATCCCCGGGCAAAAGAAGTTTTTCAGAAATACGGACGCTATTGTACCTATTTTTCCACAAAGGAAGGGAAATATCTTTCTGACTTAGCCATGCGGAAAGCAGCAGAAGAGAAGTATCACATCCTGCAGGAAGGCTCTCTTGATGACTCCGCCCACACCATGGCGCTCATCAGTTATCTGAAAGAAAAAGGATATACTATCTGCGTACTTCTCCGTGCCTGCCCGAAGAAAGACAGCTGGAAAGCCATCCACCAGCTTTACCTGCAGCAGCGGTTAAAAGCGCCGGGCCTGTCCAGACTCATTTCAAAAGAACAGCATGATAAGGCCTGTCTCTCTTTCCTGTCAGCCACCAATGATTTGATTAACCAAAACCTCATGGACCGGCTCATTATCAAAAGTCCGAAAGGCCTTCTGTATGACAGCGATGATATGCCGACAGAGCGGGTAAGCGACGTCCTGTCCAAACGTATCGGCAAGTGAAATGGGAGCGGGGAAACCTGCTCTTTTTTATGAAAGGAATGTATGAATTCTTCCGCCAAAAATCTATTATTGGAAAAAGCACGCTCCCTCCTGCTGGATGCCGTAGGATGCATGTCCTGCCCTATTGCCCCCCAGCTTTCCGAAAAACTGGAAAAAGCGGGTCCCGTTCCTTTCGCGCCGGCGGAGATAGAAAAGCGGCTGGCGCCTGAAGAAATTCTCGCGGATACGAAGTCCATTGCTGTTATTCTCTTCCCTTACCGGTACCCCGAGGAGAAGAATGCAAATATCGCCCTTTATGCACGAGCCAAAGATTATCACCACGTTGTCCGTGCGTATCTTGCAAAAATTATCGGATATATGGAAGAGCAGTATCCCGATGAAAAATTCCATGCGATTACCGACACATCCCCCATGGCAGACCGCTGGCTCGCTTACCAGGCAGGACTCGGTTTTTTCGGCAGGAACCACTGCCTCATCCATCCGAAGTACGGTTCTTACTTTACCATCGGAGCCATACTGACCACTTTGGCACTTCCTCCGGACACCCCGCTTGCAATGAACTGCGGCAGCTGCACCCGTTGCTTTGCGGCATGCCCCGGAAAAGCGCTTTCCCACAAACGGTTCAACCCGTGGCGATGCAAATCGTACCTCACGCAAAAGAAAGAAGTCTTAAATGAAGAAGAAAAAAATATTCTTCGTAAGACGCCGCTTATCTTCGGATGTGATGAGTGCCAGAAATGCTGTCTCTTTAATGAAAATGCAGCATACTCTCCCCTTCCGGAAACGGGTGCAGACCGGATCCCCCGTCTGGAAAGAGAAACACTGGAACAGATTTCAAACCGCCGATTTACAAAAGAATATGGAGAATATGCTTTTTCCTGGCGGGGCAGGCCCGTCTTACTCCGAAATATGGATATCATCGATAAAAAATAAATCACCTTCTTCACTGTATCGTGAATCGGGTGATTTATTTTTTATTGCGTTTTATATATTTCAGAAAGAAAACAGGTTAATCTGTTCTTCTTCCGGCATACCGTGGAGGATTCCCATTTCATCCATAGTATCTATAATGCTCTGGCTTACCTTGCCTCGCTTTTTCAAATCTTCTTTCGACGTGAAGGGATGTTCCCTGCGGGCTTCAACAATTTCCTTTGCTACCGTATTTCCCAAAGCGGGAATGCAGTTGAACGGAGGGCGGAGTGCGCCGTCTTCCATGAGAAATTCAGAAGCGGACGATTTATTCAAGTCGATAGGCAGGAACTTCAAACCGCGAAGATACATTTCCGCCGCCGCCTCAATAACTGTGGCGCTCCCCTTTTCCACCGCCGTTGGGTGGGGCAGCGAATTAATCCGCGCCAGCTCCGCCGACTGGGACGCCAGTCCTCTTAAAATAACCGCCGCATTGAATGCGCCTTCCGCCCGAATAGTGAAGTAAGCCGCATAGTAAGCAAGAGGTTCATACACCTTGAACCAGGCGATACGGAACGCCATCATAACGTAAGCCACCGCATGGGCTCTTGGGAAAAGGTAGGAGATTTTCAGGCATGAGTCAATGAACCACTGCGGTACCCGGGCATCTTCCAATTCCTTCCGGTTGTTGGAATTTCCTTTTTCCAGCCCCTTACCCTTACGCACGTTTTCCATGACTTTGAAAGCAGTCAGCGGTTTTACATGATGTTCAATCAGGTAGTTCATGATATCATCGCGCGTGGAAATCGCTTCTTCCAGTTTGACCTTGCCTGACGTAATCAAATCCCGCGCATTATTCAGCCACACGTTCGTCCCGTGAGAAAAGCCGGAAATGCGGACAAGCTCGGAGAAATTTTTGGGCCGCGTATCCTCCAGCATACCGCGGACAAAAGGTGTGCCGAATTCGGGAAGGCCAATCGCCCCCACGGTAATCCCCTTGTCCCCCACCGCCTCTTTCAACTGTTCCGACGTAATGCCGAGAGCGTCAGGCGAGCTGAAAAGAGACAGCGTTTTTTCATCATTGAAAGGAATGTGAAGCGGATCGATGCCCGTGATATCCTGAAGCATACGAATGACTTTCGGATCATCGTGGCCCAGAATATCCAGTTTCAGCATACGCCCTGAAATGGAATGGTAATCAAAATGGGTGGTGATGGTACCCGGAATTTTTTCTCCCGTTTCATCTTTCAGCCATCTTTTATTGGCAGCATATTGGAGTGGCGTGAAATTATGGATATCCATATCGCGGGGACAAACCATAATACCGGCGGGATGCTGCCCTGTGGTCCGTTTTACCCCTGCCACGCCGGCGGATAATTTTTCTATAAAAATATCATTGAATGTCAGCCCGCGGTTTTCCGCGTACCGCTTGACGAATCCGAAAGCCGTCTTATCCTGGATCCCCGCAATCGTTCCTGCGCGGAATACATTATCCCGCCCGAAGAGTTCTTCGGTGTACTTATGGGCCACCGCCTGGTCGTCGCCGGAGGAAAAATTCAGATCGATATCAGGCACTTTGTCTCCGTCAAATCCCAGGAAAACGGCAAACGGGATATTGTGCCCGTCCTTATTTAATTCCGTGCCGCAGTTCGGGCATTTCTTATCTGCCAGATCAAAACCGCCGCCGACGGAACCGTCAGTAAAGAATTGGTTCCAGTGGCAATGGGGGCACACATAGTGGGGCGGAAGCGGATTCACTTCCGTGATGCCTGCCAGTGTCGCCACAAAAGAAGACCCGACAGAACCCCGGGATCCCACCAGGTAGCCGCGGTCGTTAGAATGCTTGACGAGTTTATGGGCGATGTAGTATAGGACGCCATAGCCGTGATTAATGATCGGTGTCAACTCCAAATCAAGCCTGTCCCGGATGATTTCCGGCAGCGGTTCTCCATAAAGCTCCACCGCTTTCTCATAGCACATGGCTTTCAGCTTATCATCGGCACCGGCAATTTTCGGATTGTACGATTTCCATTCTTCCGCCAGCGGTTCAATGACCTCGCACTGCTCCGCCACTCGGCGGGTATTCGTGATGACGATCTCCTCCGCTTTTTCTTTCGGCAGATAGCTGAATTCCTCCAGCATTTCCTCCGTCGTCCGAAGGTATACCGGCGGATGGGATTCTATTTTCCCCGGTTTTTCCCAGTTGGACAAAAGGATATCTCTGTCCCGCGCGTATTCGGCAAAAAGGTAGTGGGCATCAGATGTGGCGCATATGGGAATCCCCGCTTTTTCTCCTATTTCAATAACTTTCTTGTTCAGCTCCTGCAAATCTTTTTTCGTCGTGATGGCAGCATACTTATCTTCATACAGCAGGAATTCATTGTTTCCCAGCGGCTGCACTTCCAGATAATCATAGAATTTCGCCAGACGGATCAGTTCTTCATCGCTGTCTCCGTTTAAAACGGCACGGAAAAATTCACCCATGACACAGGCGGAACCATACATCAGTCCGTCCCTGAATTCCTCAAGGAGCGGACGGGGCAGAAGAGGACGCTTGCGGTAGTATTTCAGATGGGACAGCGTCACAAGACGGTACAAATTGCGGAGACCCGTGATATTTTTTGCCAGCAGGATAATATGGCTGTACTGCTGCCGGTCACTGTCAATATCTTCAGGCACTTCATCAATCAGATAACCTTCCATGCCGTAGATGACTTTTTGCCCGTATTTTGCCGCCAATGTTTGTATTTGGGGAAATGCCTGAATGACGCCGTGATCCGTAATCGCCACGGCAGGATGCTTCCACTTTGCCGCCGTCCTGATGATCTCTTCATTATCGATGAGTCCATCCAAACTCATTTTCGTATGGAGATGGAGTTCCACACGCGGTATTTCGGCCATATCCTCATGGTTGATTTCTTTCTCTTTCCCCTGTTCCATCTGGGAAATATTCAGCACAAGGCCGCCGGTAAATTTATCAAGCTGCACATTCCCCCTGACTTTTACGGTCATATTCTTTTTTACACCGGTCAGCTTTTGTGCGTCTTCCTTCTTTTCAAAAAACTTTTTGCAAAGGATTCCGTCTGTCTCATCAGCCAGCTTCATGGTAAACAGACACCTGTTTTCACGGAGTTCTCGGCACTCACAGCCAATGACAGTTCCCTGTACGACGATACCGCCCTGTTCTTCCCGGATCGTACTGATATCCGATATTTTCCCTTTAATATGTGATCTGCCTAAAAGGATGCCGTCCGTTCTCTTCTCCCCGGAAGCGGATAATTGGAAAGCGGAAGCAGGAAGCACACTCTCTAAAGACGGCAATTCGCTCGAAAAAGAAATGCCTGCCGTTTGAGAAAGTGCAGGCCTGTCTTCCACCGGCGGAGCTGCAGCCATAGCCGCCTGCACATCACGGATAGAAGGCAGCTTGAAAACAGGTTCAGAATCGGCCTCCCCTTCCGGCGAATCCTCTGTCCTATGCATATCCATGCCGCCATCCGGATTTCCAGCACCATACATCTCACTGAATTCTTCTTCCGGAAGAGATGCATCACCTATAGTCATTAAAAGGGGACAGACTTCTTCCGTCACATCATCCCCATTCAAATAAATATTCCTCAAACAGCGGATTTCATCGCTCATGGCTTTCAATACCTGAAGAGCCGCGTTTCTGTCATCGGCCTGAATATACCAAGCCTGGCATTCTGTATCCACTTCCATTAAAGTAATGACTGAACCTTTCTGCTTTGATTTCAGCCGATACTTTCCCATTGTAATCCCTCCAATATGCAGCGGAACGCCTCAGTTCCCCAAAGGGATTATGACGGCTTTCTGCTCTTCTTTATTCTCTTTATCTCTTTTGTTCTTTTCCGTTGTTTTCCTGCCGGCATCCTGCCGTTCCTTTACTTCCTTCGCTTTCTTTTCAGCGTCAGCCTTCTTTTCGGCTTCTGCTTTTTTCGGATCTTTATTGTATGTAATCACAGTATCTACGGGATCATAGTATGACGGGAAACTTCTCTCGTAAACACGTCCGTCCGCCCAGCGGGCATACTGGAGGATTTCCGCATTATATCCTTCATGTCCGTATTCTACCGTCTTTTCTTCCGTCTGCACGGGATCCACCTTTTCCTGCGTATTGAATCCTATCGCACCCGAATACTCAAGCAGAACGCGGGATTCCTCCGGTTTATCCTCCCTGGCGCCGATGATCCAGCATGTCACCGCGCCCGGTTCATACTTCGTATATATGTAAACCGGATTTTTAAAATTATTTATAAATTGAAAATCCAGGTCCCCATAAGAAACAGTAGCATCCTGTCCTATGGGCACATACGATGCCGGTGAAAAATGAGGACTCCGTTCCGTCACTTCCATTCCCGAAAGAAGCACCGCATTAAAAAGTGTTGTGCTCACCTGGCACACGCCGCCGCCATAACCGGGCTGCGGCTTTCCATTCACAATGACAGGCGCTTCCAAGTATCCCTTGTCCGGAGACCGTTCTCCTGTAGCATCGTTATAGGAAAATACGGTACCCGGATCCACTACAGACCCTCTGATAGCTTCCGCCGCTAATTCGATATTTCTGCTTCTGTTGGGACTTTCCCCAAAATTCGTCGTATAAACACCGAGAACCGTATTAAAATTTTTCAACCGCTCCTTTGTCAGCATCGGCATCTTTTCTTCCGTCACGGGAATTTCCACAGCATCCGTATCTTCACTGACAAGGGCATTTCCTGCGATTTCCACAAGTTTCGGCCGATCAAAAACAAGATAAGGTACGCCCTCAATAAATTCCACTGTCCCGTCATCTTTGATGACAGGCATAGCCTCTTTCGGCGTCTGCCCATACTTCACGGCAAGTTCATTCACTTTCGTGCAAAGCGCTTCCCTGTCATAAAGCGGAACCACCCCTACTACATCACCATAAATGACTGCTTTCCAGCGGGTGATCCAGTCAGAAAGCAGATTTCCCGTTTTCCCCAACCGCAAAAGCTCATCTGCCCTGCTTTTATCAAAATGCACGTTTAAATCCTTATATGACCACTCTTCATGAACCGCGCCATGGTTAAGTGCCAGTTTTTTTGCGGCAAGCTCTTCATTCTTTTCCCGAAAAAACTCCTCCAGCCGGACTTTCCCCATGCCGCCTACCGCGGTACCGTTCAGGCGGACGCCAGGAATAACCGTATCTTTCCCCGCCCAGACAAAAGGAGCTGCTCCGGCAAGAACAGCAGCCGACACAAAAATACCCCAGAAAACTTTTACAGCTTTATACATATCCGCCTCTCTCATTTACGCATACAATAACGCAGCAGCAACTCTTTTACCGTTTGAGCACTTCCTTCACGAATTCCCCAATGATACTCAAATATATTCAGCAGCATCCATTCCGCATCTTCTTCAGAAACAAAGCGGGCATCCTTCTCCAGATTTTTCCACGCCCATTGGTTCGTCACCCCTGCCGCTTTCTGTATCTGCGACAAGGGTGCATGGTTCCGCTGCATTTCTTTCAGTATTTTTATTTTTCTGAACTTAGCGGAAATAAATCCCAGATTTTTAATTGTTTCCGACACGTCCGTAAACACATGATCGGTATTCTCCATAACGGCAGACGCATTTTTGGTAATCAGGGCATCAGTAAACTTAAAAATCCCCTGATCCATATACTCAGGCAAAGCGCATTCCAGAAGCTTTTTCGAAATACCGGTCCTGTTTCCTGCCATTAATACGATTTTATCACATTCTGTTTGAAGAAAAGGGCGGGAAATCGTCTCCCAGGAACCGATAACTTCTTCCATATACGCCCGTGCTTCCGGCTCCACCCGCTTCCCGCAGTCCATAAGCATCCGCGCCATGACGGACGCGCCCTCCCGCGGCGCTAAAAGACTGCATTCTTCACTCCCGCAGACAGAAAGTAACGTTTTAGAGGCCTTCGTTCTTTTATCTAAAGCGCCGTCTACCGTAAAAATCGCCAATATATCGGGTGTCAACTCTTTCAGTACATTTATGAAACCGTTAAATTCATTTTCTTCCTTTTTATCTTTCGGCGGCCTTTTTATAAAAAAAGGATTCTCCATGACCACTACCGTCTTTGCGGCAAAGAGGGACTGCCCTTCCAGATAACTCCTGTAAAGGTCATAATTCCCCGGAGAATCAAGCACCGTCACCTCGGGTATTTCTCCATGAAAATAATCACGGATGATTTCCTCTCTCCGCAATCCGATAGTAACCGAGTCATTACCGTATAAAATTTTGCAATTGGATAAGATTTGTTTTACTGCCATTATTTCCGTCCCATCTTTCCTGCAATAACCGCCATCCGTCTTTTTCCCATATCAATTCCGCCATCCCTTCGTTCTCCGTATATGCTACGGGACAATTGCAGAGATAAAAAACATCTTTGTCCTCACCGGCGAATCGCCCGCCGCCTCCATATACTGCCGCTTCAGGTCTTAATCTGTCCAGTTCCTTTTCCGATACGCCGCGGCGGAAACCGTTCGATCCTCCCACCCATGCAGTGTGTGGGGAATCTCCTTCACCGAAATTCTTATTTCCTGCAAAGTATACATCCCACGAACCTTTTCCCACACGAAGGGCACTTCCGTTTGTTATGACTGTCAATCCGTTTTTTAAGCGCAGGCGCGACGGCGATAGGTTTCTGACTGTTCCTTTGAAATCTTTTATAAGGAAAGGTGCAAGCGTTTCCGCTTTTCCTCCGACCGCCCATATCTCTTTTATTCTTGTATCCATTTCAAACGGGACAGGCTTCTTCACCTCTTCCAGATTGAGAAGAAGCACGTCTATATCAAAAATTCCATGGTACCCTAAGATTGAATCCAATTCGCGTCCGCTTGCCGCCGAAGGAATCCCGCTGCTTTTATAATACACGATCTTCGCGTCACCGGAGATAAGTACCGTCCCCGTATCTGCTCCCAAATCAGGCGCCAGCAGAACGGTCTCCCGATACGCCGCCCATTCTGCCAACAAAAGAATCGCCCCTGTAAAAATGACACCGGCAAGAAGATATTTCCCTTTCCGTTCCCATTTCCTTTTGAAACAGAAAACCGCCACTCCTATATAATACAAAATCCCTTCGGCAAGGGAAAGACTGCCCGCTTCAAAAGACGCTTCCGGCAGTGAAGAAATAAATCCATTCAACCGCAACGCCGCCCAGAGGAAGTAATCGGCAAACTGCAAGATTCCTCCTGCCAGAGGCATCAAAAGGAAAGAAGAGAGCGCCGCCAAAAGTCCCCCAATGATCACCCATTCCAAAAGCGGCACAACGATCAGGTTGGCAGGTATGAAATATAGTGGGAAACTATGAAAATTATACAAAATAATGGGAAGCACGAGGACTTGGGCCGCCGTAGAAAGAGCACAGCCTTCACAGATCCGGGGCGGAATTTTTCCTAATCGGGCAAGCGCATGCCGAAGCGGTTCATAAAAAAGCAGTATTCCTGCCGACGCGCAGACGGAAAGCTGGAAGCTGATATCAAAAAGGAAATAGGGGTTCCACAAGAGCATCCCCGCCACTGCCGCTCCCAGAAGATTAAGCGCCGTCCTCCCCCGTTCCAGAAGGACACCGATCACGGCAAGAATTCCCATGAGGGACGCGCGGATCACAGGAGGCACAAAGCCTGACATAGCGGCGTACACGAGCACAAGAAGCACAGCGGGAACCACCGTTACCTTCATGGAAAGTCCCAGCCACTTCCCAAGGAAATATAAAAAACCGAAAAGTAGCGCGATGTGAGAACCGGAAACGGACAAGATGTGAATAATGCCGGTCACTGAAAAAGAATGGATGATGTCTTTGGGAATTTCTGAATAGTGTCCGCCGAAAAGAAGTGTCATCAGAACAGGAAGGCGTACAGGATCCATGTAGGAAGCAAAAAAACATGCCAACCGTTCCCTCATCGTTTCCGCCCAGCGCGTCACCCTATACTCCCCGGTTTCTCCTACAGGGCGGATACGGCTGTTCTCCTTGCTGTAAATTCGTCCTAAGAGATGCCCGCTTTCGTAGCGCTTTTCCAGATCGATTTTCCCCGGATTCTTATATAAACGGAGGGGCCGCAGCTTTCCTTCCGCTTCCAGTGCAGTTCCGACAGGATATTTATTCTCAACGGCAAAGTCATACAGGTACACTGTTCCTGAAATGCTTTTTTCTTCTCCATCGGCATAACGGATTTTCCTCAGATCAATAAGGTACCGGGCATATCCGTCCTCCCCTTTGTCCACAAGAGGTTCCTCTGCAACGATGCCGCAGAAGGTTCCTTCACTGCCCACAATGTACTGTGACTGCTGTCTCCATATTTCTTCTGCCATTTCCATACGGACCGCACCGGCAGCACATAAAAAAAGAGCGCCGCATACCCACACAGCACCTGTTTTCCCGAAAACCCTCCCTGAAAGGACACCCATCAAAGACAAAAATAAAAAGAGTCCTCCCCCAAAAAGAGAAAACTCAAAAAAAGACGCAAAAAATATCCCTGCAGCCAAAAAGGAAGCACACCAAAGAAATATATATTTCCGTTTCATAAGGTAATCCGCTCTGACACTTTGGCGTACTTCCCCTCCCCGATGGTGGGTACCTCTTTCAATTCCTCTTTTGAGCGGAACCCGCCATGTTCGTTTCTGTATTCAATAATTTTATCTGCCGTCTTGGCTCCGATGCCGGGAAGTGTTTCCAGCTCCGTTCCTGAGGCATGATTAATATTCACCAAACCGGCTGCGGCGGGAGTCGTCCGTTCCGGATTGAGAGGAATATAGACCCTCATAGCATCTTCAACGGGTTCCGCCATATTGACGCTTTCCATATCCGCATAAGGAAGAACGTTTCCGGCAGCCTGCACCGCGTCATACACGCGGCTCCCCCGCTGCAGTTCATAGACACCCGGTTCTTTCACGGCGCCTACGACATATACGAGGACACGGCTTTCTTCATTTGCGTTTCCGCTTTCCGTTATTTCCGCAACCACGGAATCTTCTCCGGAGCGTTTCCCATCATCACTCCACACAAAAAATCCGACAAGAACCGGTATGATAAAGGCAAGGGCGCAAAGAAGCGCCTGCTTTCTGTTCATACTTCCCATCGTCGGACTCCGTTTCCTTCTTACACCATGAATAATACAGATAAACGTATTCCAAAAAGCTGAAATCTTTTATTTCTGTTCTTCCCTGGCAGCTGCCGTGTTGGAATCAATCAAGCTCTGGCGGTTCTTCTTCAAGGTATCCAGCATGTTTTCCATATTCGTTTCCACGTATTTCAAAACATCAGTCGCGTAGGTAACGGAACTGCTGCGCAATTCCTCGGCGGAATGGTTGGCGGAAGTCACTACTTCATTAGCCCTTTCCTGCGCTTGTTTTACCAATTCGCTCTCTTCGGTAATCCTTGCGATGTAATCTTTCGCCTGGGCAATGGTGTCATCCGCTTTTTTCTCTGCATCCAGAAGAATTCTCTCCTTATCGGCAACGATACGGCGGGCACTCTCCAATTCATTGGGAAGCGACTGGTTAATCGCGTCAATCAGTCGTTCGATTTCATCTTTGTCTACCATTTTCTTGTTGGAGAATGGTACTTCAGTTGCGCTGTCAATAACATTTTCAAGTTCTTCAAGCAATTTTCTCGTATCCATTTTACAACCTCATTTCTTAAGTAACTTTAATTTTTTCTCTATCATAGCTTCCACATAAGGGGGAACCATCTGTGACACATCACCGTTAAAATATGCCAATTCCCTCACGCCGGTGGAGGACAGGTATGAATACCGTCCGTCTGTCATGAAAAAAGCGGTTTCCAACGTAGGATCAATCTTCTTAATCATGAGCGCCCGCTGGAATTCATATTCGAAATCACTGAACGCCCGCAGGCCGCGAATGAGAAGATGGCAGTTTTTACTGGCAGCATACACATTGAGCAGCCCCGTCGATGTATCTACTTCTACATTGGGAATATCCTTCGTCGTTTCCCGAAGCATATCCAGCCGTTCTTCAATAGAAAAAAGGGATGTCTTTTTAGACGGATTCACAAACACCGTAACAATTAATTTATCTACAAGCACGGCGCTTCTCTTAATGATGTCCAAATGGCCATAAGTGACCGGATCATAACTGCCCGGACAAATAGCGATTTTCATGAAACTTCTCCCTCAGAACCCCGGCAAAGGAGGTAAGTAACAACAATATTTCCTACTTTTTTTTCTTTCCATACCGAGCATTTCTCCTCCAAACAGGTCATATCCGGCGGTTCTTCTACAGAATGCTCTGCAATAATAATAGCATTCTCAGCAGGAAGCCTGCAAGCGAAAATCAAAGCAAGAATTTGATCAATATAGCCCTTTCCGTAAGGAGGATCCATAAACAAATAGTCATACCTGTTCCCTGCAAGCTTCGCCAAAGAACGGCTGACATCGCCGGGCAAAACATCCGCCCTGTTTTCCACATGGCATTTCACCGCATTCTCACGGATAAGCTTACATGTCGCCTTATCCAAAAATGTCGCATGTGCCGCGCCCCGGCTCAAAGCTTCCAGCCCCATCGCGCCGGTTCCTGCAAAAATATCAAGCACACGGGTATCTTTCATTCCCACATTGGCAAGCACATTGAATATACTTTCACGTACCCGTCCGAGCGTAGGCCGGGTCATCCCCTTCCCCACAGGCGACAGCAAGGCTGTCCCTTTCGCGCTTCCTCCAATGATTCTCATTTTTCATTCCGTTTCAAGGATGATGTTCTTATTTCCCATCAGTTTTCAAAAAATATACTGCTTGAAATACCAACTTGGAAATTTATTAAATTATACCACAATGTGGCAAACGGCTCATATATTTATACTATGATTCCCCGCCCGGTTTTTATCAGGGCTCCAGATACGTCTCAATTTCCGCCTTTTTCGCACGGGTCATCAAATTTTCCAAGGCTTCCTGCGCCGTGTGTTCCCCTTCCAGAAGGCGGCACACTTCTTCAGTAATCGGCATATCGATATGTTCGCGCCTTGCGATTTCATTCACCAAGAAAGCCGTTCGCATTCCTTCCACCACCATGTGGGTTCCTTCGCAGATTTCTTTTGCGGTCTTTCCTTTTCCCAACATAAGGCCCGCCCTGTGATTGCGGCTGTGGGTACTGGTACATGTAGCAACAAGGTCGCCCATTCCCGATAAGCCGAAAAAAGTTTCCCGGCGGGCGCCGAAATGCACACCAAATCTTGCCATTTCCACAAGCCCCCGTGTCATAAGTGCAGCACGACAATTATCGCCGAGACCTATTCCGTCCTGCACACCGCAGGCAAGAGCTACGATATTTTTCAATGCGCCGCCGTATTCTACGCCGCGAATATCATCACTGCGGTATACACGGAACACGGGCCGCATGAAAACATCCTGCACGATCTGTACAGCTTCCGGCACTTCCGATGCCGCCACGGTCGCCGCCGGAAGACCGAGACCCACTTCTTCCGCATGATTCGGTCCGGATAAAACAACAATCCGGTCCGTTACGGAAGAAAACTTTTCTGAAATGATTTCCGATAAACGATGGCCCGCTTCATCGGCAAGACCTTTAGAAGCACATACTGCAACAGCATTTTTCTTCATAAAAGGCGCCATAGCTTCCGCCGTTATTTCTACCGCTTTAGACGGAGTAGACAACACCACGCAGTCCGCACCGGATACAGCTTTTTCCAGATCACTCGTAATTTTTACATGGACCGGAATGCGGACCCCCGGCAAATATTCTTTATTCTCTCTTGTTTCCTTCAATTCCCGTGCCGCTTCTTCCCTGCGGCAGTACAGTTCCAAATCATCATGGCGGGCGGCAAGCGATGTAACCATCGCCGTCCCCCACCCGCCGGAACCGATCATGGCTATTTTCACTGCGATTCCTTCTTTCCCTGTATAATCGGTTTTTCTTCTCCCCGCAGAAGTCTTCCGATATTCTCCTTATGTTTTGCTACGACAATGAGAGCCGCCACCAAGCTGAATGCTGCATACTCCCAAGGTTCTCCTAAACCCCAAATGACAACCGGCACCACCGGCGCACCCGCGATTGAGGCAAGCGAAACAATTTTCTTCCATCTAAAAACAATAAGCCAGACAACAAACGATGCAATTGTCGCCGGCGCACAGATATAAGTGAAAGCTCCCACACCGCAGGCCACCCCTTTGCCACTCTTAAATTTAAGAAAAACGGACCAGTCATTTCCGATAATCGCAAAAAGCGCACATAAGAGAACCGTCGTCGGTTCAGGCATTCCCAGATGTACAGCGATAACCCCTTTCATGAAATCGCAGAAGAATACTGCCAGCCCTGCTTTCGCACCAAGCGTACGATACGCGTTCGTTGCTCCGATATTTCCGCTTCCCGTCTTCTTTAAATCGACGCCGTAGAACATCCGCCCGATAAGATATCCTGACGGAACCGCACCGATAAGGTAGGCAAGAAGTACGATCCCGACCGTTTCCATCATAACTCGTCACCGTCTTTCTTGCTCCGTAGCACGATACGAATCGGCGTTCCCTCAAAAGAAAAAGCGGCGCGAAGACGGTTTTCTATGAAACGAACATAAGAAAAATGAATCAGGTTCGCGTCATTCACAAACATGACGAAAGTCGGCGGACGGATCCCCACCTGCGTCATATAATAAATTTTCGCCACACGGCCTGCATGGGCAGGAGGTGGATTCACAATTTTCGCATCATCCAGCAAATCATTCAGAACTGCCGTAGACACCCGCATGGACTGCTGCTCCGCCACATTGTAAATCATATCGCCGAGGCGCTGGATGCGCTGCTTTGTCAGAGCCGATCCAAAAAGCATGGGGATATAAGGAGCAAAAGGAAGGCCGTCACGTACCTGCTTTTCCAATTCCACCATGGTATTCGTCTCTTTGGGAATCATATCCCACTTATTCACCATAAGGATAAGTCCTTTGCCAGCCTCATGGATATACCCGATAATCTTTTTATCCTGTTCCGTAAGCATATCGTTCGCATCAAGGACAAAAATCGCCACATCGCAATTATCAATTGCACGAATCGAACGGATAACACTGTACTTTTCCAGAGGTTCGTCAATCTTTCCTTTCTTACGCATCCCTGCCGTATCTACAAGAATGAAAGTCTTCCCTTTGTATTTCCATACGGAATCCACAGCGTCACGAGTAGTTCCCATTTCATCAGCCACAAGAGAACGCTCATAGCCGAGAAGAGAATTGATCAGCGTCGATTTCCCTACATTCGGACGCCCCACGATCGCCGTGCGGATGATATCGGGAGAATCATATTCCTCACGAGGTGGAAATCCTTCCGAAATCTTATCCAGCAAATCACCAAATCCTAGATGGTTCACAGCGGATACCGGCATGGGATCGCCGATTCCCAGGGAATAAAACTCATACGTATCCATTTTCTGATTTTCACTGTCCACTTTATTCACGCAGAGTACCACGGGCTTTCCCGTACGCCTAAGCATTCCTGCAATCGTCTGATCATCCTCCTGCACACCGACACGGGCATCGACGACAAAAAGAATCACATCTGCCTCTTCCATGGCAAGCTGCGCCTGCTGTCGGATACCGTCGGATATCTGATCCGCTTCATCACGGAACTCAATACCGCCCGTGTCAATCATGGTAAACTCACGATCCAGCCAGCGCACGTCACAGTAAATACGATCCCGCGTCACACCGGGGATATCTTCAACAATTGACACACGCTTCTGGGCAAGGCCGTTAATAATCGTAGATTTTCCCACATTCGGGCGTCCTACTATAGCAACAAGAGGCTTGCTCATCTTATCCTCCACTTTTACATAACTTGTTTCGGGCATAACTTCCCATTTAATACTATTCTAAAAATTGTATGCCCAACCATAGATACTGTCAAGTATTGTCAAGTCAAAGCAGCTTTCTGCTGAAATAAATACCACTACAAAGGAATGAATATTTTTTATAAAGAGTATTTCCTATACGTATTTCTATAATACGTCATGCATCAGAAAAGACTGTCTAAAAAATTTTTTAATCTTTTTAACTCGCCCCTTTACATCGATATTTTTCTATGTTATAGTATGTATAGAAAGTTTTAGATACTTAAGAGTTTATAAAAAAGGAGATTTATCATGAAATTATCAAAGAAACTTTTAAAAGCGCTTGTTGAACAGGTAAACATGGAATTTGCATCCGGCTACCTCTATCGTTCCATGTCCCATGACATGAAAAATCTGGCACTGAACGGCTATGCAAAATGGCTGGACAAACAGTATGAAGAAGAAAGAGAACACGCCCTGAAACTCATTGCTTACATTGAAGACAGAGACGGTACCGTCGACTTCCTTCCGATTGAAGGTGTCAAGAAACACTACGACAATCCGCTGGATGTCGCTAAAGACTCTCTGGCTCACGAAGAAGCTGTTTCCGCTTCCATCCGCAGCCTTGTTAAACTTGCCCGCGAAGAAGGCGATCTGGAAACCGAAATTTTCCTCCAGTGGTACGTCACCGAACAGATTGAAGAAGAAGTCAACGCCCGCGACAACATCACGGGATTCGAAAAAGCACAGGAAGGCGCCGCTCTCCTCTACATGTTCGATAACCACCTGGGCGACAGATAATACTTTACTGAAAATTGAATAAAACAAAAAAGAGCTGTGAAAGGGACGATCCCGATTCGCAGCTCTTTTATTACTCTGTAATACAGCATTTCCCTATTATAAATAATCTTTAACTATTTATTTTTAACTATTCATTTTTCGGCGACTTATAAAGATTATACGTTTCCTTCTTTTCCGCTACTATCACCTGTGTCTGGTTAGATTCCTTTCTAGCTTTACGCTTAGGCGTCCATTCTATAACAATAGGGTGGGGAATTGGAGCATGCCCTTGCATCTTTTGGAGTATTTTATTCTTGGATTGTTCCTGCGCTTTCTTTGTAGCTATACTTTCGCTATGCTCCAGTATATTTTTCTGATACAGGCTTTTGTAATGTTCCTGTACCATCTGCGGGTAAGCATCTTCTGTATGCTTTAGCACCTTGTTCGAATAAGTAACAGTCGTTGGTTCTTTCATAATTTCATAAGCACGCCGTTTTACACGCTGCAGTAGTTCAGTATTTCTAGCAGGTGCACTCTCCGGATTCTGTTTGTCTTCAGGTAAGATACCCACTTCATTCATTTCAGATACCACTCTATCCATTGTTTTATCGGGACTTCTATAATACTCACTGCCTCTAATCCGAATAAACTGCCACCCCAAACGTTCAAGTATAGTTTGACGTTCCATATCTTCCCTTATTTTAGTTTCACTGCTATGATATCGGTCTCCATCACACTCAATAGCCACTTTCTTTCCACCATAAACTGCGACCATATCTATACGATATGCACCTACTTGCCATTGTTGCACCAAATGATATCCCCTCCCAGCAAGATCTTTTGCCACTGCAGATTCAAAGGGAGACTCTGCCTTTTTATCGATTTCCCGACTCAATATATCAATTGCTTTAGGATTTAGAGAGTATTCAATCAGTTTTTTCCGAATATCACCAGTTTTAAGATCATTGGCTGGATCCAGTGAATCAACTACCCACAACTGGTCTTTTGCACGACTAACTGCAACATTGTATCGTTTCCGATAAGCATCATCCACGCCAAATGCCTGTTTTGCCACAGGACCATGACCATTAGCACAATCAACCAAACTCAAGAAAATAACATCACGTTCATCCCCCTGGAAGTTTGATGCATTTCCACATAAAATTCGGCGGCGAATATACTCTTTAGTATCAATTCTTCTATCAATTTCTTCCTGTAGTGTCTTTACTTGATCATCACCAAGTAAAGAAATAACACCAAAAGTCTTACCAGCATACTCTGGCTGTTCCATACATGCTTGCATCAATGCAACAATCGTTTTTGCTTCATTAGGGTTTGTTTTTCCTATGCGCTCACCATCGGCCACCCTATAATTCACAACTGACGGCAGTAAAATGCTATTGCTTGGATCTCTCAACGGTTTAATTTTATAGTCATACGACAGCCCATTGGAGAACCCTATAATTTCAGGCATGCAGCGAAAATGCTCTCTAAGCATCAAGGGTTGGAAAGTCGTGGCAGCTATATCATAAATTGAAGTTTTAAGGTCATACAAATGAGCATTAGGAATTTTTCCATCAATATACGTTTCTCTCAATCTATTTATACTTTCCATTTCAACACCAATTGCCATAGGACTTACCTGCTTATCATCACCAACAATAATAAGTTTCTTCCCCATATATAAAATGGCTAAAGAAGATATATCCGACTGGCTGGCTTCATCAATAATAACGACATCAAAAATATTCTGTCTAGGATTTAATGTTTCCAAAGCCTTTCCTATTGGCATAATCCAACTTGGAACAGCCTCTTGGCATTTTACCATCAGCTTGCGAGCTTCAGCACGATATTTAGGCGCATTCTTCCCAGTACCTTTACCAATCTTTTTAACAGTTAACTTCCACCCATTAAGGGCTTGACGCATACTAATATCAGATTCGGTTTTTTTCAAAAGATTATACCATGCAGATTTTTCCGCAAACTTAGCAGTGACCTCTCGATAATATTGGCTTAGGGAAAGACTTTTTTTCTGTAATTCAGAATAGGGGACTTCCATAAACTCTTCTATAATTCCGTAATATTGTTTCCATTTCCATGCATCATCAATATTACTCGGAATAATCGTACTTCCATGAATATCTTTTCTATTACGGATCGCATCAGCCCACAAAGGTGCCACTGGTTCCAAACGGTTTAAATAATCCTCACGCTTTTTCTTAAGTGAACATTTCGCATATATTTTTTCCAAAGTCTGATACTTTTCTTGATAAGAATTCACATCACGCATTTTAGCCGCACTCAAAATCTCTTCACAAATAACGGAATCTATTCGCGCACCAGAACAAAGAAGTGTTTCATTTTGTTCAAGCATGCCTACTATATCAGCTATAGTATTGACAAGATCAAAGATTTTACAAAATTTTGGCAAAATATACGAAATAGCAGATAAAATTTTCTCTGTTTCTTTTATTTCTGAATCGAGTACATTGTATTGGAAAATATCATTGCAAGATAATCCAACTGCCTCCATCTTATTTTTTAACACTTGATATTCGTTTTTATACCAATCGAGATATCGTTGAATTAAAGGAATATAGTTAGCCGCAATACGTTCCGGCGCCTCTTTATCTAACTCACAGAATGCAGGTACTTCATATTTCCCCATCAAATCATTCCAGTATATTTCACACTTAGCTCTTTCTTCATCTAATTTCATCATGGAAAGAATTAGGTCACAGTCTTCCACATTTTGAGGCGGTACACCATTAATTGTCGCCCCCGACAAAGCAACTTTCAAGTGTTTATTGAGCAAAAGATCCAGCCATCCCAGTTTTTCTTTCTGTGTATACCGTTCCCGCAATTTCTCCACTGCCTGTTTGTAGTAATCGGTACTATCGATAATTTCAATGAATTTTCCAAACCTTTTAACAATTAAATTTTCTGCACATTTACAAGTATTTTCAATTTGTTCAATCAATATCATCCATAGTTGCCGATGTGTACCACCATTTTTTCCATCAATGGCACACTGCCGCATCCAAGGAGACACTGTATCGAATTCCTCCACATACTCTTGTAGCTCCTTTACTTCATTTACAATAGGATAATTTAATTCAAACTGACCTAAGTATGTATTAACCGTAAATTTTCTTTCTATATAAGAATTGATAACCGACCAATTCCCATTGTCTTCCATAGAGAGCAACTGATGCTCCGCAGTATGCAGCTTTTCTACGAGCCGCTCAAAATCAGCTGGCAGCATTATATCTTGTGGGTCAGGAATATCATTTTCAAACTCATACTCTTCTTCAACGGTTAAATCCCCATTGCTTTTATATAGATCCGTTAATTCAGAAAAACTCAATGGCAAAGGTTCCCAAAGGCGAACTTTCCCAGGAATATATGATAAAGTTTCACTATTATTCTGCACAAAAGATGCCGCTGCTAAAGGAGATATTGCGTCACCATTATAAATGATAGAATTATATTCTTTATTGATAATAGTAAACAGCTTCCTTCGCGTATCAGCAAGATCCTCAACTACACTTTTACGAACCTGTTCCAGTTCTTCCATTTCTTTCTTTAATTCAAAAGAAGTATGCTGTGACATGTAGTGAGTAATTCCATCTATAGATTTTTCCATATCTTCATTGGAATCATCTATGACAGATACGCACAAATTTTTCAACGGACCAGATATTTTCTCTTTCAAAACACTTAATGCTTTTTGTGTGTGACTTGTCACAAGAACAGTTTTTCCCTGTGAGAGAAAATGACCCATTAAATTTGCAATGGTATGTGTTTTTCCTGTCCCTGGTGGTCCTTGCACTAAAACGGCATTGTATCGTTCAATACGGCGTGCAATTTCCAGCTGTTCTTTATTGGCTTCTTTTGACAACAAAATATCAATGCTTTCGCCGCCAACTTCGGCCAACTGTTCTTCTAAAGAAATTTCGCGCGTATCTTCAGGGATATCAACTTCTCCTCCATTAACTACATCGCAAATAGGCCCCGGAACCTTTCCTGTTATTTCGATATTTGATATAATTTGTTCAATTGCTTTTAAAACTCCATCCATCCGTTTACGAAGAATATAACAAGGGTTATGATAAAGAATAAAACGATCTTCTGTATATGGATTATATTCTTCTCCATTTTTCACATAGTAACTTGAGGGCGATAACCGATGAATAAAAGCTTTAAGAAAATCGGGAAGATCGTTTCTATCCAGTGGGTGATAATCCTTTTCTTGTAATTCGTAACTTGCATGATCTATCATCTTTAAGTTAATATCTTCTATTCTCTGGAAAAGCTCTGTATATAGTTCAGAATCTGAATTTGTATCTTCAATATAGATTGTGTTTGTATCTGCATCATGACGAATACTTACACGACGTGTCACAATAGGATGTTTAATTTCAGCATTTACTTTGTCTTGAATAAATCCGTCTGCAACAATAAGTTCCAGTGTTTCTGCTTCACGTTCAAGAGCAACACTCATTTTATGCAGATCCATAAAAAACTTTCTTGTTTTAGCTATGAAATTCTGCCTTTCCGCCCAAGCATCTCTTAGCTTTTTCCATGATTGATACTGCTGTACCCGTTTAGAATTCTCTTCGAAATGTTCATTTTCCTTCGTTTCATTGATATTTTTTAAATCCTTCCCTAACGGAAATGAATCTTCACTTTTAATAAATAAAGATTCTTTAACTGACACATCTTTCCAATATTCGCCCCAGCCATCATTGAGCCATTTTTTGAAACTGGAATTAGGTTGTGGACACCGTTCAAATTCAGGTTTATGGACAGACAATAAAACACTTGTCTCATTTTCTTCTTCCACATCACCTATACGATCTCTGTAAAAAACGTGAATATTTTCAGGATCATCAGGAATATCCTCAATAAATCTATGCCATTCATGATCCTTTATATTAAGGATAATCTTTTGCTTTAGTTTATTGATTTCCTCTATAAATTTAAATAAAGAAACAACCTTATTGAGAGTATCAATATCTTTCTTAGAATTATTCACCGCAATCTTATTCAACAAGATCCCCCCTATGTTTATAATTTCTTCATGTTTAATTTTTATTATCCATTCCATACTATAAAGAATAACGGTTTTACTTCATTGAACTATCAACTTAATTATTTATTATTGAGAGTTAATTATAATAGCATATCCCCCCTGAAATAGGAGTTTTTGCTGAAATAATTTTATCTTTTCTCTTAAACTGAAAAAGAGGGCTAACGAAACCGCAAAATTGCTTATTTCATTATACCTCTTTTTCAGTTTCTCTTATTCCACATCAACGGCATCAGGACGGCCTGCATCGTCCAGCCCCAGATATTCCACGCCTTTCACATGTCCGTCATAGGACAGGGTCACGAGGTACTGAAGCACCTTGCCGTCGAAAATCTCATCGTCCATCATTACCGCCATCACGAAGCTGTCAGGGCGATAAGCACGGGTGGTATCTTCCTGTTCCGGATCGTAAAGGAAAACAAATTCCTCTCCATCGTATTCCGCACTGCCGTATACGCGCTTCAGTTCGGAAACATAATACTTGTCCACGCCGTCAACAATCATGTTCTTTTCATTTAAAAATTCCATTATTATCACCTCTTTGCCCATTATAACAAAAACCGGCCTGCCTTTTACAGGACTTTTTATTCGTCAGGACTTACAGATTTCCTTTATAACGAAAAGAGTAAGGAAATAATAGGCAGGTAAAGATACTCAATCAATCCGTAGAGTGCAGCACCGGCAGCGAGTCCCACAACAGCCCCGTTGATTCGGATGCCTTCCAGTTCTTTGTGGACTTTCGCTTCAATAAATTCATTCAGGTCGCTGTCTTTGAATTTCTTCAGGATATCTGCGGTGACGGAAGAAATATGGGGATATTCTTCTTCCAAAATATTTCCTCCCAAAGCTCTGGCGCTTTCATCAATGCCGGTACGGAGTTTTTCGTTTTCTGCCACACTTTGGATCATATTGTGAATAATGACCCGCAATTTCGGGACGAAACGTTTTTCAAAGTGATCTCCTGCCGCCCATTTTTCATAAAGACTGTTGTATAGGGCATCTGCTTTTTCTTCCACGGAAACAGATTGATAGAGTTCTTCCGCAAAATGGGCAAGGGCTTTTTCCGCTTCTTCTGTTTTCAGGAAGGCTTCTACAGCAGCATTCCATTCTTTCAGGAGCGTTTTGTGAAAAGGGTGGATATCCACGCGCCACAGTTCGATTCGTTCTGACAGCGCCGCAAGGAAAGCTTCCGCCATGTCTTCATAGTCTACGGTATTTGTAAGCTTTGCAAAGCTATAAACGAGCCTTTCCAAAAATCCGCGCTCCCGATTTTCTCCCAATTTTTCCAGTTTATTTGTGATTATCTGCTTCATTTGGTCCGATTTGACGGCGCGCTGTGCTTCTTCAAGGAGTTTATCCAGAAACTGCTCCGTATAGTTTCCTTCCAGCGCTTTTTCTCTGAGATAAAAGCCAAGACTGACTCTTACATTATCCACGCCTTGCCTGATCCAGCGGGACAAGTCTTTCTTATGGTTTTCCATGAATCCCAGAAGAAGTTCGCCGCCGCTCCGGGCAAGGTCGGTTTCTATGTCTTTCACGGACCCTTCTGCTTCTTTTTCAATGAATTGAATGAGGGAAAAATTTTTCAGCAAGTCAGTAAAAGTTTCTTTCCCCACCAGTTTTCCTTCCACCGTTTCCTGAAGCCGCCGGAGAACGGCTTCCCTGTTGGCAGGAATAAGCGGTTTAAAAAGAGGAAGATGAAGTCTGTTCCGGAAAAGGGCTTCTACGGCAAACCAGTCGGCAAAACAGCCGATGAGACAGGACTGGGCAAGGAAGTAAAAAAGGCCTGCCAAAGGATTTTCACAGAAACAGTGAACTCCTATGGCGATTACGAAAAGAATAGCTGATGCCAGGAAGATGCGGTTCGCCGTTTTATATCTTTTCATCAGAAAATCCCTCCCGACCATACCGCAAGGTAGAAGAGCAGTCCTGCCATACCGCCGATGATGGTACCGTTAATCCGGATAGCCTGCACTTCATTTTCGACACTATTCTTTGCCATGCTTGCCATCTTTCTGCCGTCATAAGGAGAGAGCGCTTTGGTGACACCGCCGGCAATTTTTTCATGGAGCCAGCCGACGTGGCGCCTGCATTGCTTTAAGAGGAATTTATCGTTTTTTTCCTTTTTTTCAGGATTCCCCAATTCATTTTTTACAAGGTCCAGTATTTTTCCTGCCAGAAATTTTTCCACATTTTCCTGATGGCTCTCCCAAAGGTTTTCAAAGAAGTCTTTCCTGTTTTCCAAAAGACTTGCAAGATTAGCGGACACCCATGTATTGATTTCCTCCTGCAGTTTTTTATCTTCTGTAAGCCGTTTAAGAAAGCTGTCATAGCTCTTTCCAAGGGCGCACCTTACTTCGCTTCCGGGATCAACGATGGAATCCGCCAGATTCCACACCTGCTCCTGAATAAGGCGGATATTTTCCGTTTCTTCTCTTTCAACAAAGCTCTCCATCAAACCGCGGAACCACCCCCTGTCCCTGTACTTCGCCCAAGCGCTTTGATAGAGCCGTCTTACTTCTGTCTGGGTAAAGCGGTTCTGAAGGAATCCTTTCACTTCTTTCGCAAGTACTTGGGCAAGTACCTGTTTTCCTTCATAGTTTTTCAATGTGTAAAGAGCAAAAGCGATACGGCCTGCCCAGTTTTCTTTTTGAATAACACTTTTTCCTTCCCGAAGAAGCAGCTTCCAAAGCTTGCCTTTATCCACGACAAGAATGCCGCAGCGGCAGGCAGATTCCAGTAAAGGCATGAGAAGTTCTTCCTGTTTTTCAATTTGAACAAGAATACGTTCCGCCCGTAAATTCTTTTCCAGAAAATCTTCCAGCAGTTCTTCTGTAAACAGTTCTTTCCCTACCATGTCCCGCGCCATGTCCACGATTTGGTCCCGCCGTCCGGCAATGATGTCAGTGCGGCAGGAAATCCCCAGAGGTTTTCCGAAAAGGGAAGATACGGCAAAAAGGTCGGCAATCCCTCCCACGGAAGCAGCAAAGGCCATATGGAAAAGTCCGCCGCCAAGCAAGCCGGTTTCTTTAAATGGCGCCGCAAGCAGGCAGATTAATACAGTACCCGCCAAAAGTCCGTCAGCTTTCTTTTTTCTGTCCATGGTTTTCCTTCCTGTTTTTTTACATTATATCCCGCCGTCCATGGAAATAAAAACAGGAACGCTGTTACACGTTCCCGATGACAATAATTATTTGCCCGCTTCTTCTAAAGCACGCTGCGCCGCATCGAAAAACTGCTTATAGGAAAGGGTAGCACCGGAGATTCCATCGACTTTATTCAACTCCTGTTTCTGCAGCAGCGCTTCCGCATAAGTTTTATTTGCTTTCAATGCAAGCTGGGCTTTGTTGTAATAAACTTTATTTTCTATTTTTCCGTTTGTTTTTCCATAATCCTCCCCTTTCCGTTTTCCGTCTTTCAGGAAGCCGTCAAAAGTAGCTGCCGTGATTTTATGGTCTTTCACCGTAATGGAAATAATGGAATACTCTCCTTCTCCATTTGCGGCGCTCTTTCCTTCAAAGGTACCGTCTTTCGCCTTGGAAAGGAGCCCTTTCGTGTCCACTTTCGGCGGTTTATATTGGGTCAGCCCCGATTTTGTGCTGCCTTCGGACGCAGGCGCTTCTTTGGTATCACCGCAGCCGCCGATCAGCGTCGCTGCCACCAGGCCGGCTGCAGCCGCAGCGCCATATTTCTTTAAATTTTTCATGCTTTTTCTTCTTCTCCTCCTTCACGCATATGTCCATGCTCGATGATAACGATCCGTTTTGCCGCTTTGCCGACATGGTCGGAATGAGTAACGGTAATGATGGTATGCCCCTCTTCATTGAGTTCACGGAAAAGGTTCATGACCAGTTTTTCATTTTTCTCATCCAGATTTCCTGTCGGTTCATCGGCAAGAATGAGGACCGGATAATTGATCAGAGCTCTTGCGATACACACGCGCTGCTGTTCGCCGCCGGAAAGCTCGCTCGGCAGGTGACCCGCCCTGTCTTCAAGACCGACACGGGCCAGGGCTTCCATGGCTTCTTTCTTGTCGGGAATGCTGTGATAGTATTGGGCGACCATCAAATTTTCCACAGCCGTCAGATAGGGAATCAGATGGAACTGCTGAAACACCATGCCGATTTTATCACGCCGGATCTGTGTCAGTTCGTTTTTGGACACTTCATTCAGATTGATTCCGTCAAGGATGACTTCCCCCGAAGTGTGTTTATCCATACAGCCGATGATATTCATCAGCGTGGTTTTCCCTGAACCGGACGGCCCCATGACGGCGAGCCAGTCTCCTTTTTCCACGGTCAGGTTGATATGTTCCAGTGCAGGAACACGCCCGCCGTAGAGCATGCCCACATCGGTTAATTTTAAAAGACTCATCATACGCTCCTTATTCACCACGCAGGACGATGGCCGGCTCCACTTTTACAGCGGTTCGTACAGGCAGCATCGTCGCCACAGCTGTCACTACAATGGAAAGAATAATCGTCATAATCGCAATGGGAAATGAAACTTCAAGACTCCTGCCAAAAACATTGACTCCGACGGCAAGAGCAAAAAGATATCCGCATCCTGTGCCGATTATTCCGCCGATAAAGCCGAGCATACAGCTTTCTCCGAAAAACTCTCCTGCTATATTTCTGTTCGTTGCCCCAAGGGCTTTCTTCAAACCGATTTCACGGCGCCGTTCAGAAACGACTTCGGTCATCGTCGTTCCCACACAGACAAGCGTCAGAAGGAGAACAACTACCGTAACGAGCAGAACAAGGGCCTGCAGTTTGCCGAGGACGGTCTGTTCCGATGCGGCAATCTGCTTTACTGTCTGCGGATGGACATCGGGTGTTTCGGCCGCCATACGGGCCGCAAGAGCTTCCAGGTCTCCTGAATTCGCCACAACACTCACCTGTACCATACTCAGAAGATTGGGCTTTCCCAGAAAATCCCAAAGGCTCTTAATATCCACATAGGCAAATTGTTCTTCTTTGCCTCCGGTGCGGACAATGCCCGAAACAGTATATGTTTCTTCCTTCGTTCCGTCGCCAAGCGCTACGATAACCTGCGACCCCGGTTTCGCCTGAAAGCGTTCGGACAGCTCATAGCCAAGGAGTATTTCTTTGGAATTTTCTTTCGGCATTTCTCCATTGATCTGCCAGTAGGGGCTTACCTTTCTGATCTCATTGAAATCAGTGCCGCCGGTAAGTACGGGTGACTCATTAATCTTCAAACGTTCATAAAGGAAAGGCGCCGCACCGATTATTTCTTTGTCTTTCAGCATATCATAAACGGGAGCGACAGCCGCCTCCTCCATGGTTGCTTTCCCGTTGGCGGGAAGCAGGAGGAGATTTGCACCGTATGCGCGGAATTCACGCCCCATCTGCTCGGGTACTTCTTTATACACCGTGATCATGCCCGAAATAATTGTCGCACCGATGGCCACGGCCAAAAGGGCAATGAACATTCTCAGCTTTCTCCGCAGAAGCGCATTTGTCACCATGACCAGGTACATATGTAATCGTTTTATATTCATAGGAATCACCTGCCATGGAGAACAATTGCCGGACGGAGCCTGAGAATCGAACGAATCGCAGGCAGACTGCCAAGCAGGATCATAAGAATCAGAAGCACGATGAGAATCGGAATGACAATCAGGTTCACCGCGATACCCGATCCGAAAACGGCATGACCGATAATCTGCGCAAAGCCGATCCCTACAAAATAGCCTAAGATACCACCCGCCAGACCTGCCATAAAAATTTCTGACAGGACTAGGATGATTACCGAAACATCCGTTGCGCCGAGGGCCTTCAGCAGCCCCAGTTCCCTGCTTCTTTCCATGATATTTGCGCTGACCAGGTTAGAAACCCCCATGGTGGCAGAAAGCAGGGAAAGGACAGTAATAAGAAGCATAAGAAGCTGTGTTTTGTCCAGAATACGCCCTTCCGATTCGGCAATCTGGCGGACAGGACGGGCCACGGAACCGTGGATGACCTCTTCGATCTGATAAGCGATGGAGCTTACATATGAAGTACAATACCAGATTTCATATTCTTTGATAGAAAGGCTTTTCGGATTGGCAGCGGCACGGCGGGCCAATTCGTTTTCGGGTGTCGTCATGGCGCTGACAGTGACGGTATCCACCTTTCCTTCCAGACCGAGAGCTTTCTGCACAGCCGGAAGATACGCGATAATTTCACCGTCTTCTTCACCGCCGCCGGTAAGAATGCCTGAAACGGTAAATGAACCTTTTGTTCCATCCTTATTAGTATAGTAAAGGGTGTCTCCCTTTTTTACATGCAGGGAAGCCGCCAGATCCTTCCCCACAAGAACGGAATTTTCTTCTTTTTCTTCAGGCCATTCTCCATCTACCTGCCACCAGGACTTGAGATATTGCTCTCCTGTAACGAAAACTTCACCGGTGGGAAGATCCATCTTATGATCAAACCATGTGCCTGAAACAGGAACAGATACACCGTTGTCCAACGTGACATGGCCGTTCAGATGGGGAGAAAGGGCGACAATGTTATTTGTCCAAAAGATAGTCTTGATTTGCCCCAGGTCAGATTCTTTCAAGTATTCTTTCGGTGCCGATTCATCGTCCAGCCCGTAAATATCTTTCAGAATGGAGGAATTTTTTGACGTCACCGTGATATTTGCGCCAAAGGCTTTCAGTTCCTGATTCACCTTTTCTCCTACGTCAAACATGACATTCAGCATTGCCGTTGCCAGTGAAATGCCGAGGGCTACGGTAAGCGCCACGAAAAGAAGCTGGCGCCCCTGCCGGAGTATGGCGCCTTTTACCATTTGCCAGAACAATTATATCCTCCTTTCTGCTAACGGAAATACTTCGCTGCGGCATCCAGCTCTTTCTGCTCGATCCGGATCTGTCCGTTCCCTACTCCATATTTTACGGGAATCGGGTTGCAGCCGCCGGGAAGTCCGATTGTTTGCTTATTCATAACCACGTCGCAAAGTTTGCAGACGATTTGTCCTTCTCTTTCAATATAGCCTGTCGGCCCGCAGATTTCACAGCAGTCCAGTCCGACTCCGTAAGCGGAGCCGCCTTTCAGCACCACGATGAAACGCACTTGCGTCCCTTTCTTCGTCCGATAGGCAAAACGGTGGAGATGTCCGTCATTCACCTTATTGATATCAATGCTCACCATCTGATCCTTTGCGGTAACGGACACCGCAGGAACCAATTCTTCCTTTTTGTTTGCATAAGCACTGCCCACGCTGGAAAGAATGATCATCACGATGAGCGCGCCTACGGAAGCCTTGCCCCAGCGCTTTTTATGTATATCGTCTGCCACGATTTTCCTATACTGTGCAGGATTGCAGCCTGCCGGCCTCGCCGGGCATTTCTGTGAAAACAATGCAGCAGGAACCGCAAAGACCACGATAAACACAATGAAAATAAACCAGTCCTGGTGATCAATAACCGGTGCCATCACCTTGATCAGGTACCGTGCAGGAAGGATTCCCCTTGCCATCAGAATCTGGACAAGATAAATAATCTGCTGAATTAAAAGCGCCGCCACCTGTATAAGAAATACAGTATACAGCCGTTTGTCATTCAGCGATTTTGCCGCATGGTAAATGAGCCAGCTCCCCATGACAGCAATAAATAATCCTGTAGCAAATCCGAGCATGCGGATAAGCATTTCCGCAGAAAACGGATTATTCACATTCAGTACGGTGGTCACGGGAATGAGCCATATTTCCATGCCGTAGTACATCGTAAGAGCCAGTACGTTGATAATGACGCCCTTTTTAAAAATGCCAAGCCGCTTCATGAATTTTTCGGATGAACCGAGAAGCACACCTGCCAGAATAAGTTCGCTGATAATGGCGAAAAATGCCATCAATCCCTCAAACCCTTCACGGCTGACCGCATTTCTTGTCCCCTGTTTGGCCGCCATGATGAAGACAGAGCCCCAAAATCCCCAATAAGCAGCTTTTCTGAAAGTTTTGCGAAGATTCCCTCCGTCACAACTGTACAGAATAGCAAGCAGCACTGCCAGCGGCGTCATAAGCGCAGTACCGAATTCCATGGCGGGAATAAGCTGCTGCAGAAACATTTGAAACTGCATCATGAGAATTCCTTTCGAATAATCACAAAAAGAAACGGCTGCAAGTAAATCCCCGGGACAGACCGGATAAAGAAATTTTTCCGCAGCGCAGATATTATATTTCTTTATTGTCCTGCCGCCCGGGGATTTCTTTACAGCATTTTGAAAACATCACTTGGGAAAGACCGTTCCGCCTGCTTTCCCTCTTACATTACCAATTGCGCGGAACGTAGTCGAAAGTCCATTTCATGACGACCGGTTCTTCCCAGAAGCGACCGGTAACGCCTGTTTCCTTATCTACATGGAGGCTGTAATTCTGACGTGCCGGACTGTCAATGGAAAATTCGCATTCATATGTACCTGCGCCAAGAAGCTTCAGGTTTGCGCCGTAGTGCGGACCGTCATCGGCGCTCATCGGCATGAATACGCCTTCAATGGATTCGCCGGTCTGTAATTTAGTCAGTTTATAATGGACGGTGAGGTACGGGATCCATTCGCCGATGCCGAAGCCGCATTCGTTGCCTTCCGTGGCATGGATATCGGTCTCCATATGGATATCCGCCTTATCCGCTGCCAGCATGGAGCCTTCCGGTTCCATCTGTACAGGCTGGAAATATACGAGGGCCACTTTGAAGTGGTTGACGGTATCTTCCTGTTCATCGCCGATCGGATATTCCTGGAATCCTGCGGAAGCCGTCATGCCTCCCGCCAATAATGCAGCGGCAGCAAGTCCTGCGGTAAAAACTTTTTTGAAACTGTTCATTTTAACACTCTCCTTATAAAAAAATGGAAAAATAATTGTATATAAATGGGGCGCCTGGAGATCAAGCCCCCAATTATAACCCTGCTTTACGACCCTTCTTATTCTTCTGAAGAGTCTGAAAGAAATATTTACGCGCGCTTTCTTCCACGGACAATCAGCGTGATACCTGCAGCAATAAGAAGCGCAAGCTGGAGCCCCACAGACTCATAAGTCGGATAAAGGCCGAGCCAGTCAATATTTGGGAACCATGAAGCGGTAATTACCGTCTGGGGAACAAGCTGGGCTTCCTGCAAAGAGCTGATTCCGCCGCCGGCGAAGCTGACAGCCATAAGGTACATCAGAATACTTGTGACAATAAAGAAAGGACGGAGCGGTATACGGAACAGACCCAGCCGGATAACGGCAAAAACAACAGCAAGAACCGCACATCCGGTCCCGAATCCGAACCAGATCATATCAGTATCCCCTGAAGCGCCGTTAAAAAGCGCCTGGTAGAAAAGAATCACTTCCGCCCCTTCACGGTACACCGCAAGAAACGCTGCCAGCCCGAGAGCCCTCGCTTTCCCTGTGGTAATGGTCGTTTTCATCATGCTTTCTATATATTTCTTCCATTCATCGCCTTTTGCCTTTCCGCCCATCCAAAATCCGACGGACAGAAGAACAGCGACAGCAATAAGGGCTGTCACGCCTTCAATAGCTTCTCTTGACGCGCCGCCGGTAAACTTACCGAGGATAACGCTGAAAATATAAGCAGTGATAAAGCTTGCCGCCACAGCAGCAATGGAATAGTTGTAAACGGTGCCGAGGTATTTTTTATTTCCCGACTTCGCCAGATACGCCATAATCGCTACAAGAACGAGAATCGCTTCCATCCCTTCGCGAAGCATGATCAGGAATGCCGGCCAGAAAGAAGTCCACCGCCCGCCGCCTGCCCCTTTGCTGTCAAGAGACTCGATATCATTTTTCATCATAGAAAGAAGTTTATCGGCTTCTCCGCGAACCGCATCTTTACCCCTATTTTCACGAATCGCTTTTTTCAGCTCGCTGTACTGATATTCCGTCAGGTTGGCATTCTTCGAAGAAATAGTCGTCCTGATTGCTTTTTCCAGCCCGTCATTTTCGTAAACCCCATAGTAAGAATCATTGATTATTTTTTTCGCGCCTTCTAAATCGCCGTTATTATATTGTTCGACGCCCTTATTGATCATCTGCTCCACATGGGCATAGACCTGCATCCAGTTCTGTGCCGCTTCGGCAGGCAGTGCCGCAGTCAACAAGAGAAACAGCGCTGCTGCGACACTGTATAAAAATTTTATCGTTCTTTTTTTCATCTGCTCTTCCCTCTTTAATCACATCATCCGCCGATTTCCCGGATGGACTATGTATTCCTGTCAATTTGATCTTTCATCTTTTCCGGCGGCAGATTGAACGGTATACGGATCAATTTGATACATTCCATGGGCTGTCCTTTCGAGTCGAGCGCCGGTTTGAACGTCCAGCGGCGGCAGAACGCCATCGCCAGCTCATCCACACTGCGCCGCCCTGAAGTAACCGCCACCTTTGTCTTCTTTACCTTCCCATCTTCTCCGATCGTCGTAAACACACGGACAACGCCTTTAAATGTATACATCCCTTCCGGCGGATAAGAATCCACGATGATTTTCGGCGGCTGACCCATCGTATGCGTACTGCCGTCACCTTTTTTCTTCACCACGATAGTACTTGATATTTTTTTCTTTGGATCTTTTTTTGCGTCTTCAATTTGTTGCTGGAATTTCTTCACCGCATCTTTTTCATTTTCCGCAACGATCGGTTCAGTATCCGCCTTTTCTTCGGGAACGTCGGCTTCCGTCTCTTCCAAAGGTTCCGGTTCCGTATCGGGAGGCGGGTTTTCCCGTTCCTCCATAACTTTCACGATATCCGTTTCCGCTGCCGGCTCATTAGAAATATCCGCCGCTTTTATATTTTCCAGCCCTTTGCCGGGAAGTGCCTCTCCTACAAGAGAACCTCCCTCCGCACCATCTTCATAGCCGGGATCTTTCGTTTCTTCCCCCTCGCCGCTTTGCGGTGCGTCTTCCAATTCAATGGTTGTTCCCACTTCCGACGCGACTTCCTCCGCCGATCCGTCCAGCAGCGGCCTTACCAATATCAGTCCGCCAAAGACGGCACCATGGAGACCAAGCGCCAGAAGAATAACGACAAGCCAGTTCGTACGATAATGCATAACTACCTCTTCCCCGATTCTGCTGCCAGGGAGACATGGCGCGCTCCCGCGGCCTTCAACGAATCAAGCACACTTGTAATATCCGCATAATTCGTATCCCTGTCCCCGCGGATGACGAATATGGTCTCCGGCTTTTCCGCAAGCGTTTTCTTTACCCTTTCGGAAATACCAGCCGTCGGTTTTGCATCCATATCATAAAAGACATGGCCCGCCTTATTCACCGTGACAGAAACCACTGTCGGCTTCGTTTCCGATCGCGCCGCCTGCGCTGCAGGCAAATTAACAGGAAGCGTATTCAGATGAACCATATAAATCGTGCTCACCATGAAAAATACCAGCAGGAAGAGCATGATATCAATCATCGGGATAATGATGACCTCCGGCTGCGAGAGCAGATGGAAATTCCGCTTCCCCCTCATCAGATGCCTCTCCTTCTGCCCTCCGAAGAGATGATAGCGTCCGCTTTTTCTATGACGGTCAAAATATCATCCATCTTTTGCGCAAAAACGGTGTGAACAACAAGAGCGAAAATAGCGACACAAAGACCTGCCGCCGTTGCGATAAGCGCTTCGCCAATCCCCCCGGTGATAGCCATCGGCTGGCCCGCCTGTAAATTGAAAATCTGGAAAGAACTGATCATACCCGCAATCGTTCCCAAAAGCCCCAAAAGGGGGGATAACGTGACAATCATAGATAAATAATTTAAATGGGCTCGAAGTTCGGCGGCGGCCGTACTGTACGCCGTATCCAATGCCAGCCGCAAATCCTTTCCTTCCGCCGCGGCACGAATGCCTTCCTGCGCCACAAAAGCAGCCGCATTGTCTTCCTGCGCCGCATCGGCATAAGCGTCATTCCAACTTTTATTTAAAAGCATATCAGGCAGGTTATCCACAAAGATTCCCAGATTTTTTCCTGCCCGGTGATAAAACATGCCCCGCTCGATCATAATGACCGCTGTGCATATAGAACAGAGCAGCAGCGCGTACATAACGGGGCCGCCCGACTTAAATACGTCAATAACTTCCATGACACTCTCCTTCATATTCATGCCGTATGAGAGCCCGCCGATCCGTATCTTTCGTAAGTATACGGACACGGTCGCTGATTCCCTCCGTCACGTAGGCCTGTAAATCTTCCGTGATAAAAATACCTTCCAGCCCGGGAATCCGTTCCAGCCACTCCCGCACCTTATCAAGACCGCCGGCGATACACGCCGCGCCGCTGACCGGGAGCATTTCCCCATTTCTTTTGTAAATAAGCGTGGCGCTGATAAGTGGTATTTTCTTTTTGATTTGGAAAATATGGCTTTGCATCAATCCGTCTTTCAAAAGAAACCGGCGGTAATCACCTGACGTTTCTACGGTATCCTCGCTGCCGAGCGCGACTGTTGCGATGAGCGTACTCCTTTGTCGGGGATGCTGGATGCCAAGACGCCATGCAGAACCGTCCGGCTTGTTTCCCACGACGCAGATATCTCCGCCTGCGTCAATCATCATGGAGCATTCTCCCATGTGTTCCGCAAGAGCTGCCGCCTGATGAAGGGCATACTCTTTTGCGATACCGCCCAGGTCGAGAGACATTCCTTTCTCTTTCAGAAATACGGATCGCTCACCGATTTCTATATGCTTGTAATCAATGAGGACCTTTGCCTTCTCTATCTCTTCCTCAGAGGGAATCCTTTCGTTTTCCCCGCCGATATTCCATAAAGAAGTAAGCGCGCCGACAGTAGGATCAAAAATACCTCCGGTGAACGCCGCTTCACGCAAAGAACAGCGGCAGACATCCCTGCAAAGAGAAGAAACCATCACGGGTTTTACCCCGGCGGCTGCGGAAATACGGGATACATCGCTGTCACTTCGGAAACGGCTGCAAAGATTTTCCACATTCCGGAAATATGCCCGCACCGCTTTGGACACCTCTCCCTGCGGCCTTCCATAAGACGTTATACGAAGAAACGTGCCCATCGCTTTTCCTATGTCCGTGCATATCTCTTCTTTTTGATTCACCATGTCTTCCTATTTTCCATATATGTTCCACATATAAATTATAACTGCTCCAATATATTATATTAGGAATGCCAAATATATTGTGGTATATTATAAGAGTAACCACTTATCACTTCTCTGTCAATATTTCTTCAAACATCAGCGTTAAAATTTCAATTCATCAATCAGATTCAGATTCACTTCGATCATATACGATATAAACTTATGTTTTTCATAACTGCCATGCATAGTTCTCTTCTGAAAAACAGTCGGCAGGCCTTGTAAAATAAATAAGGCCGCCTTACAAAGAAACTGATTTGCATGCCCGGAAAACCATCTTATAAGACAGCGTATATTTTTATATTTCATTTAAACAGGCATCAGATACTCCATGAAACCACGAAAACTTATCGCACCTCTGACAATCTTTTTTATTTTTCTCTCCGGCTTCTTTCTCCAGACAATAAATTTCTTAGAGGTAAAGACCGATGCTGTCTCGAGTGCCACAAAATCGGATTATAAAAGCGGAGGCTATGATCGTTTTTTACAGAAATTCCAGCTTCCGCCCACAGCAAATAACTATGAAATCCTTTCTCTCCATGAAAAAAAAGCGGTTTATACCGTTTTGGTGAACACGGAAAAGGAAGGCGGCGCCTCCGCTTCGGAGTACATGGGCGCAAAAGTAACGATCCACCCGAAAATGATTATTCCCTATGACAAAGAAGATGCGGCATATACCGCCCATGCGGAAGAGATTGCCGCACTTTTTAAAGAGAAAGGTTATGCCGTGGAAACACGTCCTTATGACACTCTTATGTTCCGCTCCCTTGTCCACAGCGGCCGCTTCGATTTGGTTCTTCTGGAAAAGAGAGTATCGCCATGAAGAAATTCAATTCCTTTCTTGCCCGTTTCATGCTTGTGCTTCTCGCTCTCCATGGACTCATGGGAGCTTTTACGCTTCTCCGCCTGACCGCATCCAATTGGAAGCCCCTTTCTTATATCCTTCTTGCGGCCCTCCTTCTTCATGGCATACTGGGTATTCTTTTGTCAAAAGATGCCGTGCGTGAAGGAATGCGGACCGGGCGGTGGTACTTAAAAGAAAATGCGTCCTTTTGGCTGATCCGTCTGTCGGGATTTATCATTCTTCTTTCTGTCTGGTTTCATATAACCGCGTATACCACAACGGTAAACGGCGTATTTTTCCTTCGTGAATTCACGACTCTCCGTTTCTTTTCACAAATCATTTTCATCTCCGCCATTCTTATTCATCTTCTGTGCGCCACGAAACCCTGGATGATCAAGCGGGGCCTTTTGAAATACGAAGAACGGACAGCCGATTATATTCTTGTGTATTCCATATTTTCCGTACTGTTTCTTTTCGCTTTGATTTCCTATTTCATTTACTGGAATTTTTAGGGGGCTTTATGGACAGAGTTGTCATCATCGGCTCAGGCGCAGCCGGTTTATCCGCCGCCATCCGTCTGGCTGAGGAAAATGTGCCTTCCTTCATCGTGGAAGAAATGCCCCCGTGGCGCGCCCAGTCAAACATGGCGGAAGGCGGTATCAATGCAGCGCTTGACACCATGGGGCAACATGATGAACCGGCTCTCCATGAAGAGGAAACATACAAAGCGGGCCGCTTTTTAGCCTGCCGTGAAGCCGTTCACCGCCTGACTCACAGTGCCCCCAAAATCGTGAACACCCTCTTTGCATGGGGTATGTCTCTCAACCTAAACGAAGACGGAACGATCCAGCAGCGCCCTTTTGGCGGGCAGACAAAAAAAAGAACCGCTTTCGCTTCTGCCAGTACGGGAAAACAGCTGATGTACACTCTCGCTACAAGAGCGCGTTTTTTTGAAGCCGGACGCATGATCAGGCACATCACAGGCTTCCGTTTTCTCAAGCTCATGATGGAAAACGGACAGGCAAAAGGCGTCCTCGTTAATGAATTACAAAAGAACAGGGTTTCCTATATTCCCGCTTCTGCCGTCATCATTGCATCAGGCGGCCTGAACGGCCTTTTCGGAAATGCCACGGGCTCCGTCCTCAATACAGGAAATGTAACCGCTTCTCTTTTTGCAGACGGTCTTCCTGCAGCTAACATGGAGATGATCCAGTACCATCCCACCACCACCAGACTTCACGGGAAAAATATGCTTATCACAGAAGCGGTCCGCGGCGAAGGCGGAAGACTTTACGTGGAACAGGACGGGAAAAAATTCTACTTCATGGAAGTGAAATATCCTGCATTGGGCAACCTTATGCCCCGTGACGTCATTGCCCGGGAGGAATGGCAGTGGATCAAGCAGGGCATCCAGCCTTATCTGGACATGAGAGATATCCCCAAGGAAGTAAGCGTCCATAAACTGGCCGGAGTCCTTGAAGCATGCCATGATTTTCTCGCCCTTGATCCTTTAAAAGAACCGATCCCCGTTTCACCGGGTATCCATTACTTCATGGGCGGCCTTTATGTCGACGTGAACCACCGCACCCCCATCGCCAACCTTTACGCGGCAGGTGAGGCGGCCTGCCAGTACCACGGCGCCAACCGTCTGGGAGGAAATTCTCTTTTAGGCGCCATGTATGGAGGACGGACAGCCGCTGATTCCGCCATGGAAGATCTGTCGGGGCAGACCTCTTCCTTCCGTCCTGATGAAAAAATAATGACCCCCACGTATTGGACAAAAGATAAAAAAGAAGGACTCCATATTCCCGCCGCGCGAAAAGCGCTGAATCGAATTTTACAAAAATCTCTCGGCATCGAACGCGATGAAAAAGGACTGCTCCTCGGCCTCTCTGAAGTACAGGAACTTCGCGCGGCTGTCGGCGGGCTCTATGACGAAAGCGCCACCATTGATGAAAACGATGCTTTCCCGAAATCCCTTCTCCTTGCAGAAGCGATTTTGAAAAGCGCACTGAACCGAAAAGAAAGCCGCGGCGCCCACACGAGAAGCGATTATCCCGACGAACAGGAATCATACAGAAAAACGACCGTAGCCGTTTATAAAAACGGCGGAATCCATATTTCATTAGCAGCGATAGAAGGGGATCCCGATGGACATTAAAATCATCATCAAACGGCAAAAAGACAGCCGCTCCGCCCCTTATACCCAAGAATTCATCTATACAGGAGACGGCAGGCTCACGGTAGCCGATTTTTTATCCGAACTGAATACCCGTACCCCGCTTCTTACCGCCGACGGAAAAGAAACAGAAAAAATCAATTACGCCTCCAGCTGTCAGGAAAAGAAATGCGGCGCCTGCGCCATGCTCATCAACGGCCTTCCCCGTCTGGCATGCTCCCTCTTCCTCTGCAATATCGTGAAGAAAGGAAAAATAGAACTGGCGCCCCTTTCCAAATTCCCCGTCATCAGCGACCTTCGCGTAGATCGGGAAAAAATTTTTGCCCGGCTGAAAGAAATGCAGGTCTGGCTTTCTGAAAAAGACCGTGACTGGAAAAAGGGCGACCGCTCCCTTCAATATGATGCGGGACAATGCCTGATGTGCGGCTGCTGTCTTGAGATCTGCCCGAACTACACGCCGGAAAGTACCTTCAGCGGCGCCGCGTCCATGATTCATGCTTTTAAAATACTGGAACAGAACAAAGAGGATATCCATCTTCAAAAGCTGAAAGAAAACTATGAAAAATACTTTTTTGCAGGGTGCAGCCAATCTCTGTCCTGTGTGAAAATCTGTCCCCTCGGCCTGCCTCTCGACCGTATCCAGAGCCGCGCCAACCATCACCTGCGGGAAACAAAAAAATGAAAAAATTTCTTTTTTCCCTTATCTTTCCTTTTATTCTTGCAGCATGTGCTCCTTTTCAGGACAACACGCCCCAAAGCCATTCCTTCTTTGCGATGGGCACCTACATGAAAATCACCGTCTATGGGAAAAACAGCGAAACCGTTTTCCTCCATGCAGAAAAAGAAATACGCCGTCTTGATACACTCCTTTCCGCAGAAAATCCGGACAGCGAAATCTCCCGGCTCTCGAAGGAAGGAAAACTGATCCTTTCAGAAGACACCGCCCGCCTGATCAGCCTTGCCGAATCATGGAACAGGTCAACCGGCGGTACTTTTGACATTTCCCTCGCGCCCCTCTCCAAACTGTGGGGATTCCCCCATGGCCCCTATCATGTGCCGACGGAAACCGAGCGCGGGGAAGCACTTGGTAAAACAGGCATGAAATATATTTCCCATAACGAAGAAACAGGAGAATATTTCCTGAAAAGCGGATGTGCCCTTGACTTGGGCGGTATGGCAAAAGGAACAGCTGCTGAAAAAGCAGCAGATATTTTAAAAGCTGCCGGTATTAAAAACGCCCTTCTTGATTTAGGAGGAAATATCAAAGTCATCGGTACGAAACCCGGCGGCAGACCATGGCACATCGCCCTGCGCCACCCTGATGACACGGATAAAACAGCAGGGACGCTTTCCGTCTCCGACACGTCCATTGTCACCTCCGGCGACTACGAACGGTACTTCATCGAAAATGGCCGGCGGTACCATCACATTTTTGATCCCCATACAGGACAACCCGTACAAAACGGGCTCCGCGCGGTGACCGTCATCTGCAAAGACAGTGAAAAAGCGGATATCCTTTCCACCGCTCTCTTCGTTATGGGCGAAAAAAAAGCCGCCCTGTTCTGGAAAGAACACCGCGGTGAATTTCAAATGATCCTATTCAGAAATGACAATACCCTGATGATCACTCCCGATTTACAAAAAATATTTACTTCTGAACTTCCTGTCGTTCTTATTTCCTGACAAGCCATGATAAAAAAAGACCTTTACCTCATTATGTGCTTCCTTCTGGCAGCGGCCCTCCTCTTCATAGGAAAAGAAACCCTTATGCACGATGCGGGTTCCGTCACCGCCACAGTAGACGGCGCTCCGTACGGTTCGTGGCCGCTGGATAAAAACGACATCATCCACATCGGTACACCTTACGGACAAAATGAGTTCACCATCAAAAACGGAACCGTAAAAATGACGGCTGCCGACTGCCCCCATAAGGACTGCCTCCGGCAAGGAGCGATTCACACCGCCGATTCCGCCATCATCTGCCTTCCTCATCATTTAGTCATTGAAATACAATCCGCTGCAGATAAAAAAATTGACGGCACCGTTCGCTGAAGGAGATCATCCATGACAAAAAAAGTGAGTGTCATCGGCCTGTTTACAGCCATGACGCTTTTACTCAGCTGCATAGAAAACATGCTTCCCTTCCGGACAGGCATTCCCGGCATTAAATTAGGCATAGCCAACCTCATTATTGTCATTGCCTTTTATTTCCTGCCATTCGGAGAAGTCCTCTCCATATCCCTGCTCCGGGTATTCTTCCTTTCCGTCTTCAGCGGTAGTCCCTTCACCGCTGTTTTCAGTTTCACAGGTGCCATAGCCAGCTTCTTTGCCATGTATATTTCTTATCGTAGAAATTCTTTCTCCCCTGTCGGTATCAGCATCATCGGCGGCGTGACACACAATCTGGCACAGCTCCTGATCTCCGCTCTTCTGTTAAACACCCCCGCGTTCCTGTGGTACAGTCCTGTCCTCTTTCTGTCCGGCACCGTCACAGGACTGATAAACGGACTGATTGCCACAAAAATCATTCATACCGTAAAAGGGATGAAATGGTAAATATAAAAACATAGTTTACCATTCGATATAAATAAAAAAGCCCGCCTTATTAGACAAGCTTTAAACTTCATGGCGGAGAGAGGGGGATTCGCCCCCATGCCGGTATTCACCGACAACATAATCAATTACATAACAGCTTTTTACCTTTATTTTTCATTACTCGCCTTTCTTTACCAAAAATAAAAAGGCGTTGTCAGAATGCAGCTGTTCTTATTAATGGCTTTATCTGTTTTCCGTTTTTTCACCTTAAACCTCAATAAAACTCAGTCTTAGTCATTGTGATTACATATCGCTCTCTTTTGTCCCCCCAGATTAGTTTATCCGGATCCTGATCCAATGGGATATCAAAAAACACATCTAATGTATATCCATCTTTATAAAAACGAAACTCATCATAACGATCAGTATGAAAATGAAAATCTTCTCCCTTTTCATTCTTTCCTTTTATCCAGCCCTTCTGCAGCAGCTGCTTTGTATAATACTCTTTTATGACATTTCCTTTGGCTGTAAGAATAAATGACCTTGAACTAAACGCTCTGTCAGATGTTCTGGCAGTAATGGTAAGTTCATCACATAGAAGGGTATCCGTTCCGTAAATATGAATATCCGGAATATGCTCATACAGATCCTGCCTTACAGGCCTGGAAAAATATTTAATTCCGGAAGCACATACTTCTGCTATAAAACCGATTACCATAAAACTCACTACAAGTCGTGGAATACATTTTAAAACATTTTTCAATAAAATGTCCTTCTCTACATATTCTAAAACCTTTTTCACTACAGTTTTCTTCTTTACATACGCTAAAAGCTCTTTCCATAAATTTTCCATCTTTGGCCTCAATCCACTATAATGCTTCCCTCTTTTATTTCACTTTGCATAGCGTCTGCACGATCCACTACTCTTTTTTGCTTTGTAGTCTTCTATGGTTGTGCTTTTGTTTTCGGAGGAGAGGATACGGATGTTGTTTCCTGCTTTGAGGCGGTTATGGTTGCCGCTTATCAAAATGATTTTCAATAAAATAGATTACCGTAGATATTCCCCAAATACATATCATATACGTTACAAATACAGAAATAGTCCCATTATATTTGTATATAAAACCTACAGCATTATTCACAAAATCAAATAAGATAAATAGCAAATTAGTAGATGGCCTTTGTATATTCACAGGAAAAGAAAGAATCAAAAGTCCTGCACAAAATAAAAGAAAGATTTTAATATACCGTATAGCTCCTGATTTAGTAAATAATAAAGGTCCTTGATTGCAAAAATAAATAATAAAAGAGTATAGAGTACTCGTTATCCCAAACATAATCAATCCTATTTTAATAAAGAGCAGAGCGCTTATTGCCCCAAACATAATTAATACTGCTTTATATGAAAAAAATATAGTTTGCAGAAATACAAACGTTGGCGGACAGAAAATAAAAGAGAAAAGCAATTCTGAAACATATAATTTGGCAAGTTTATGAAAATGACCATGTATCCTCATTGCTTACACACCTCCACAATCAATGAATTAATTATTTTTCTCCGGATTATCATCTTATACTTCAGGATTATACTCAGAAAAAGAAATTCCATCCCTTCCACTCCCCTCTATCGATACCACTCAGCAACAGTTTCCGCATGGTCTTTCCATCCGGTGCTGCCGGGGCTGATATTGATTCCTACGGCATTGTTCTTATTAATGGCTTTGTCTGTTTTCTGTATGTCTCTCACGTTCAATAGAACTCAGTCTTAGCCATTGTGATTACATATAGCTTTCTTTGGCCCCCCCAGATTAGTTTATCCGGATCCTGATCCAATGGGATACCAAAAGACAGATTTAGCCTATATCCATCTTTATAAAAACAAAATTTATCACGATCCTCAGTACGGATATAAAAATCTTCTCCCTTTTCATTCTTTCCTTTTATCCAGCCCCTCTGCAGCAGTTGCTCTGTATAATACTCTTTTATGACATTCCCTTTGGCTGTAAGAACAAACGCCTCTGAACTAAACGCTCTGTTGGGTGTTCTCGCTCCAATTACAAGTTCATCGCGTAAAAGGGTATCCGTTCCGTAAATATGAATATCCGGAATATGCTCATACAGATCCTGCCTTACAGGCCTGGAAAAATACTCAATTCCATGTTCACATATGACTTCTAGAAGGCTAAATGCCATAAAAATCACTACAAGTCGTGGAATACATTTTAAAACATTTTTCAATAAAATGTCCTTCTCTACATATTCTAAGACCTTTTTCACTACTGTTTTCTTCTTTACATACGCTAAAAGCTCTTTCCATAAATTTTCCATCTTTGGCCTCAATCCACAATAATGCTTCCATCTTTTATTTCACTTTGCATAGCGTCTGCACGATCTTTCAAATTTTGAGCAATACCTGCATCGCCTCCTACTTGCGGGGTCCCTATGCCCATGACATACACTCTGACCCTGTCTTTATACTTAGATTGAACAGGAATCATAACTCCTCCGCCGACGCCTACATATAGGGTTCCGCCTATACTAAGATCTGAAAGAATATCTTTTCGCGTATCAGATTCTTGTAATTTCTCTCTCATGTCATTATCCAAGGGGACAATTCTAATCGCAGCCATTGTAAAATTCAAAGGCATCATAGATAACCCGACGTTTCCCCCGCCTGAAATATAAGTGCCACTTCCATTGGAATTTTTTAGGTCATAAATCACACCCATTTCAATACCGGCTCCGACTCCGGCACTGCCTGTTATTATAATTGCGTCCGCATCTCTATTCGCGCTTGCCAATTCAATAAAAGTACTTTTTAATGCTTCTATAGTTTCTTCCGTTACCGGTTGCCCTTTAAGTTTCAGATACTCTTCTATCCGTCCATCAGCAAACATGATTTCTGCTATTTCTTCCGCAGTTAAATACTCATTCCACTTTGTTCCCATCTGGGAGATATAGGCGCCTGTATGTCCGCTTCCTCCTGTCATCTTGGACAGGATTCCTCCCAAAGCGGTGCTGATGGCTTGTACGGTATCAGGGTGAGTGTCCATCCAGTTTCTTCCTTTTGTTTTTTCCATGTACGCCAGGGCAAATTCGTTCACGCTTCCCGATACGGCTCCTGACAATGCGTTCCCTCCGCTCATGCTTCCTGTCAGTGCTCCTATGGCTCCATGGAGAAGGAGTTTTTCTGTGGATCCTTCTTTCCATCCATAGTGGTCTGCCGCTTCATGGATGATTTGGTTTCCCACTATGTTCATCATGTGGATGAGTTCCTGTTTTTCTTCTACTTTCTTTTTGTCGAAGATTTCTTTAAGTTTGTTTAAGCTGTCTTCTGTGTTCCTGTTCAGTTTCTCTATGTCCTGTTTCCGGTTTTCTTTGTTGGTAATGGTTATGGTTCCCTATTTATGTAAATTGTATTAAAAGCCCTTATTGTATATCCAATCCCTCTTAATTAAATGAATATTTATTGAATCCCTGTTCTCTCGTGCAGAAACAGACAAAATAAACTCATCTTTTCTCATATTTATTCCATAAGTTTTATTCTTATCATTTATTACATATTCTCTTTCAGTAGCCCATCCTTCTTTCTCTAACGCTTTTTTATATTCATTTATCACATTTTCAGGCTGTGGTTTATTTAACACCTTTACTCCATCAATATAAAACACTAACCATCTTTGGTGCACTCCATAATCGTCTTCAATAGGCGGTATGGGGTTGGGGAGTTGCTGATACATTCCTACCATCTGATCTCTCATCTGTATCCTGTAATCATAAGTCGTATACCAAAGCCCTCCGAAATACAGGACAAACAACAAAAAGGCTGTAACTGCCACAAAACCAGTAAAATCATCGTAGCTTAAATTCTTCCAGTCTATTTTCTTCATAGCGGCACCTATCATAAGTCATTTATTATAATGAAATACGATTTTCTAAAATCTCTTTTTATACAGCCAATCTTCTTTATCTAAAATAATATGCCAACAACTATCATTCTCTCTTTTAGAAATATACAATGAAAATTCACCTTTGTGGGCAATAATACGATAATTTGGCTTATGCCAATTCTGATTATCCAGTTTCCACCCAGATAATGGTAAATGCAATTTATAGTAATCGGCAAATTGTTGATCAGTAATATCAGTAGATATCCTGCCACTAATATAATAAACCAAAAGCTTCCTAGCTTTTAAAACTTCATAAGATTCATTTTGTATATGATTCATTCGTGGCAAATCCAAGTACACAGAGATGAGTTCCTCTTTATTCTTTTCAGCATAATCTCTATGGACATAACAAAATCCAAAATCAAAAATTACGGTAAATAATAAAATTCCTATAGCGACAAGGCCAAAAAAATCTCGTAATTCCATATTTCGCCAATCAAAAGATTTCATTTTCAATCCCCTCTACAAATTATTAATGTTACACACAAATATTGCTTCATTAATTACGGCTCCAGCAGATAATCCTATGCCACTTACACCTAACTCCCTAGATCCTGTATTATCTCCCACAGATACATTCACTGATACCAATGCTCCACTAATACCAAAGGAAACGCTTCTCCCTTCTATATTTCTTCTGAACTCTAAATCATTCCAATTACTTGTATCTATGCTAAATTTTCCGGTCGCTATTGTTCCGCTAAGACCATTTACTATTCCACCGCCTCTGACAAAATAAACGTTGCCTGTCCTATCCATAATGAACCCACCTGACAGTCCGAGTCTGATACCAATAGAACCATTCAGTGTCACATAGTCCTCGTCTCCAAAATGATATGCCGTAAGTCCCTGTTTCTTTGCCAGTTTTAAGCCGGCCATAGTTACTTCTTTTATCGTATCTGTCCCATCGTAAATATTGCCTGACTGTATGATCATTTTTTCGGTATAGGAATCATATTCATCCTGTTCCGGCAGTTCCAGGTTGCTTATGACGATATCCTGCTTATTGTCCAATTCATCATAGTATTGCCTTATGGTGTTTGCCTGTTCTTCATCCCCTTCTTCAAGCGCCTGTGCAATCAACGCTTCTTTTTGCTTTTTCTGTTCATGGGTGAGGTAGTTGAAGGTTGTCGCCTGATGGGCTATGGCTGCCCCTGTTTTCCCTCCTGCCAGGTATCCTATAGCAGCGCTTGCCATTTTATGGACTTCCGGGTCTTTGATTTTTCCCAGTTCTTTTTGCAGGAGGGCGTTCAATCCGGCTCCTGTCAGTCCTTTTGTCATTCCTGTTCCTGCTTCTTTGGATACTAAGGCTCCCATGATTCCGTGCATGGCGATTCGGTTGCTTCCGCTTTCGCTCCATTTCTTTGCTTCTTTTTCGTATTTCTCCGCCAGTATGCTGTTATTCTCTTTTCTGGCTTTTTCTGCTTTTTTATACAGTTCGTTTTCTTTGTGTCCCGCTATGTCTCCTATGAGGCGGTATCCTACCTGGGAGAGGATGTTCACGTATTCCTGTTTTTCTTCTATTTTCTTTTTGTCGAAGATTTCAGAAAGTGTGTTAAGTGCGTTTGCTGTGTCGTGGCTGATTTCTTTGTCTGTCTTTTCTTTTGTGGTGGTGATGATGCTGTCTGCTATGGCCGCATAGGTTATGCTTCCTGCTTTCCCTTTCACGGGGATGGTCGGTACATAGCCCAGTCCTAAGGGGTTGAGTTTGGATACGGCATTAGTGGATACGGTAATTCCGCTTGCTTTTGTTTTGTATTCAGCTTTGTTGTCTATGTTTTCCCATGTCAAAGTACCGGTGGTGATCCGGTTCTTTTCTGTCTGGCTGTCTATGACGGCTCCTTTAAGGCGGGTGTTGTTTTTGACTTGGATATCGTATCCTTCTTTTCCTGCGTAGATGCCTGCCTGTTTTGTGACACTTTCGTAGATGGAGTCTGTGTTTGTTTTCCTTTTCCTCCGCTTACGCTGACGGCGCTTCCCGTGTGTAGCTAATGGACAGGCCGGTGGTTTTGCCTGTTTCTTTGTAGTTCTTTTTGTCTTGTTCGCTTTCTATGGTCAGGTTTCTTCCTGCGTTAGCAGTAACTTTGTTTCCTTTAACTGTCCCACCCCGGATTAGGGTGTCGTTTCCGCTGGAAAGGGCTACCGTATTTTTCGCAGTGATATCTGACGGGGTATGGGTAATAGTGGTTTCTTCTATCTGTCCTTTTCCTTTCCCGTAGGACGCGCCGATGCCATAGCCTCCTTTGCTGATGGATGCTCCTATGCTTCCGCTTTTTGCTTTGTAGTCTTCTATGGTTGTGCTTTTGTTTTCGGAGGAGAGGATGTGGATGTTGTTTCCTGCTGTGAGTAAGATGTCTTTGGCGTTGACTGTGCTGCCTTTGACTGTCATGTCTTCTTTGGCAATGACGGCGGCTGTTTTTCCTGCGGTGATCCGGCTTCCTTTTGTTTCTTCGGTAATGGTTTCCGCATGGTCTTTCCATCCGGTGCTGCCAAGGCTGATATTGATTCCTACGGCGTTGTTCTTGTTAATGGCTTTATCTGTCTTCTGGTTTTTCTGTATGTCTCTTGCGTTCATTCCTGCCTGCAGGGCATACAGGGCTTTCAGCCGGCCGTCTCCCACTTCTCCGGCTCTCTTTACGGGAGCGGCTACGGTTCTTGCCGCATTGACAGCCGTGCCGCCTAAGGATACGGTAAGGCCGCTCTTTTTGTATTCGTGTTCTTCTTTTCCTCTGTAGATATTGTCTTTGCTTTCGATGTCTACGTTTCTTCCTGTGATGAGGGTGTCTTTCCCTGCGATGATGTCGGAGGCTCTGACGGATGCCGTCTGTCCGGCTGTGATGGTGACGTTCCCTTTCACGCTTCCTAAAATTAGTAATTAAAGGCCTTTATCATATATCCAGTCTTCTTTTAGTAAAAAAAACTTGAATCTACAGCTTTCCCTTATATGGCTTATTTCCAACCAAAAATTTTCATTCCGCATAATTACACTATATATCTCCACCTTATCATTTTTTTCTCTACGTCTTTTATCTACATGCCACCCACTTGAATTTAACCTTTCTATGTACCAATCCATAATTTTATCTTCATCCATATTAGCATAAGTTCTATGGCCTACAACATAGTACGACAACCACATCTTTTTTACACCATAAGCATCGTCTGTTACAGTTTCCGGATTGGGAATCTCATTGTATATACATTCCAGTTGTCGTGCGGTTTCCAGTCGATAGTCTTTTGTCGTATACCAAAGCCCTCCCAAATATATGCCAAACAACAGAATTACACCTATTCCTATCCCCCCAATAAAATCATAGTAATTTAAATTATCCCAGTCGATTTTCTTCATGACGCCACCTCTCACAAATCATTTATATTACAAATAAATTGCGTGTAAGTTCCTGTCATTCCTGCAGAAATTCCGGTCGTACCACCTATCTCTCTGCTACCGGCTACTTTAGACACGTTTACAGTAACCGATCCACCTATACCAAGACCAAAGCTGACACTACCTCCTGATAGAGCTTGTTGCAAGTTTGCTGCAGTCCACCCGCTTGTATCCATTGCTAATTTTCCAGTAGCTATTGTTCCACCGATTCCTCCTGTAAACCCTCCGCCGACCACTGAATAGACATTCCCTGTCCTGTCCATAATAAATCCGCCAGAGAGACCTATACCCATCCCAATAGAAGCATTTAGCGTTACATAGTCTTCATCAAGGAAATGGTATTCTGTCAGCCCCTTTTCCTTTGCTATCTTGAGTGCACCAATTGTGACTTCCCGGAAGGCATCTGTATCTTCATAGATATTGGTGGATTCTATAATAGCTGCTTCCACGCTTGGGCTATAGTCATCCGATTCCGGCAACTCAAGTTTACGGATGACATCATCCTGCTTCTCGTCAAGTTCCTGGTAGTATGCCCGTATTCGCTCTGCCTTATCCATATCTCCTTCCGCTTCTGCTTCGCTGATCAGTTTGTCCCGCATTTCCTGCTGCTGATGGGAGAGCCAATTGAATACGGTGGCGTATTCTGCAATGGCAGAACCGGTTTCTCCTGCAACTGCCTGACCTATCGCCAGACTGGCGGCTTTGCGTACTTCCGGATCAGAAATATTCTTCAATGCTCCCTGCAAAGCGGCATTCAGCCCGGCTCCTGTCAGACCTTTTTCTACTCCTGTACCTGCTTCCTTCGATACCAAGGCCCCTACGATGCCATGTAGAGCGATCCGATTGATACCATTCTCAGCCCACTTAGCGGCTTCTTTTTCATAGCTTTCTGCTTTGGCTTCGTTATTATGGGTTCTGGCTTCTGCTGCTTTAGTCCGCAGAGATTCCTGCTTTCTTGTAGCTATATCCCCAACCAGTGTAAAGCCTTCTTTAGCTATAAGACCAATTAGTTCCTGTTTTTCCTGCACACTCTTTTTATCAAAGATCTCCGCCAGTTTATTCAGTGTATTCTTCGTATCCCTGCTGATTTCCTTCTCTGTCTTTCCTTCCGTTGTCTGTATGATACCGTCAGCTATGGCAACTCTTGTTATGCTACTGTGACTCCCCTGTACAGGAACAGCCATTGCCACAGATGCCCCCAACGGATTGGAAGAGGATACTTTATCAGAAGAAACTGTCTGTGTTTTCCCATGGCTTTCATAGCTGGCTTTATTCTCTATGTCTTCCCATGTCAATGTGCCTGTAGTGAGTTTGTTCTTTTCTGCCGGTGCTTTGCTGTCTATAATTGCTCCTTTGAGGCGGGTGTTGTTTTTGACTTGGATGTCGTATCCTTCTTTTCCTGCGTAGATGCCTGCCTGTTTTGTGACGCTTTCGTAGGCGGAGTCTGTGTTTGTTTTTCCTTTTCCTCCGCTTACGCTGACGGCGCTTCCCGGTGTGTAACTGATGGACAGTCCGGTGGTTTTGCCTGTTTCTTTGTAGTTCTTTTTGTCTTGTTCGCTTTCTATAGTTAGGTTCCCTCCTGCGTTAGCAGTAACTTTGTTTCCTTTCACTGTCCCGCCCCGGATGGTGGTGTCGTTTCCGCTGGAAAGGGATGCTGTATCTTTTGCGGTGATGTCTGACGAGGTATGGGTAAGGGTGGTTTCTTCTATCTGTCCTTTCCCTTTCCCATAGGACGCGCCGATGCCATAGCCTCCTTTGCTGAGGGATGCTCCTACGCTTCCGCTTTTTGCTTTGTAGTCTTCTATGGTTGTGCTTTTGTTTTCGGATGAGAGGATACGGATGTTGTTTCCTGCTTTGAGATGGATGTCTTTGGCGTTGACTATGCTGCCTTTGACTACCAGGTCTTCTTTGGCGATGACGGCGGCTGTTCTTCCTGCGGTGATCCGGCTTCCTTTTGTTTCTTCGGTGAAGGTTTCCGCATGGTCTTTCCATCCGGTGCTGCCCAGGCTGACATTGATTCCTACGGCGTTGTTCTTATTAATGGCTTTGTCTGTTTTCTGATCTTTCTGTATGTCTCTTGCGTTCATTCCTGCCTGCACGGCATACAGGGCTTTCAGCCGGCCGTCTCCCACTTCTCTGGCTCTCTTTACGGGAGCTGCTACGTCTCTTGCCGCATTATCTATATGATCCCAATATTCTTTCTTCCCTAAATAAATGCATGACAATATTGATTATTCCTCAGTCCTTATTTTATGCCAAACACGATCCATCTCTTTTTCCTGTTCCTTTTCTCTCTCTTCCGGCACTCTTCTTAAAAAACTTTCCTTCCATAAACTATGCAAGATTTCTATCTCTTCCGGTGTAAACTCATTAATATCAGCCAGTACAGAATATCGACTTCCATACAATGCTTTCTTTTTGTCTATTTTATGATATTTATCCTCATCAATAACCATTTTATTTAATGTTAATTCCGGATTATAATATTGCCTGATTTTTTCTCCATGTCCAGTGATTATAATAAAACTGTCATCTCCATATGCATAGAAAACATCATTTACAATACGCCAATCATCACCGATAATATCTACTTCCGCAAGCTTCTGTGTATCAATAAGCCCTGCTTTATAGCAAGAATTATAAAAAGGCTTATAATAAACAGCCCCTCGCTTATGAGGATTCATAAACATAGCTTGAAATCCCCGTTGCTCTTCTTCTGTAAATTCCGAGTAACTAAAAACGTTCTCCCGTTCAGCCATGCCAAAAGATTTCCTATAAATATTTCTCGCCTGTTTCATATTGGCATCTTGTATATATACCTTTTCTTTTCCTATATCCATATCATATATGACATACTCACCTGCCCCTAAAGCATAGACCTTATTATCTATTACATATGCAGCAAATGCCCTGTTTGTAATAATTTTATTTTTCTGTGTATCTATCAAAGCATATGTTTCACTAAAAACACGTATTCTATCCCCACAAAGTAAATCTATTGAGGGAGGATAATCATCTCCATCAAAAATAATATATACAATCCCCCCACAAAATAGTAAAAGCAAAATGTTTATCATACAAAAGATAACTTGCTTATACCCCATTTTTTTTAATCGTATCATATCCTTATTCTCCTTCGTTATTTATACCAAATCGAGAGAACGTCCTATTTATATAAAGAATCCACATAAACGGGGTTAATCTGCCTGCCTGCATTGATAATGCTGCTTCATTATTAAGCTCAATAATTTTATTAAATTCATATGAATCTGATAGTGAATGTTTTTCAAAATTATAATTATCAATAAGGCAGCTTTGTTCATGTATAACTCCTTTCGAATCTATCATGATGCTTATATTTCCGGAATAAGCGCCGGCCAGTAAAAATGAAGAATTATCAAATATTTTATTTGTTTTTGAATCTGATCTAATATCTACTGTAAAATCAACATATTGATCTCGAATACCACTTGTTTGTACTGTCCTGATCGCTTCTCCTACCGCATTAGTATAATTAATCGAGTTTATAACGGTATGAGCAAAAGAAGAATCTTGATTAATTACATAAGTCCTATCTTTAATTAAAGTCATTTGATTCCCATACTTTTGTTGAATTTCATAATCACTCATTGCAGACATTTCCAAAGCAATTCCAGCACCTCCCGGATAGGCATTCGCTAAACTCATAAAATAATCTTTTTCTTTTACAATTCCTTGTGCTATAGCATTATTTATTTCTTCTTGTGAGTAATCTTCTTTCTTATCATATGTTTTACGTTCCAATTCCTTTTGAATCAATAAATCCTTATTTGAGCGTTCCAGTTGTGTGAGTAAATACTCATTCCACTTTGTTCCCATCTGGGAGATATAGGCGCCTGTATGTCCGCTTCCTCCTGTCATCTTGGACAGGATTCCTCCAAAGGCGGCGGAGATGTTCTGCACTGTATCGGGGTGCTTGGCTATCCATTCTTTCCCTTTGGTCTTTTCCAGGTATCCTATGGCATATTCGTTGGCTCCTCCTGCTATCAGGCCGCTTAGGGCGCTTCCTCCGCTCTTAGCTCCGGTGATGGCTCCCAGCATTCCATGGAGGGCTACCTTTTCGGCGGAGCCGTCTTTCCATCCATTGTGGGAGGCTATCTCATGGATGGCCCGGTTTCCGACTATCCCCAGTTCTTCCAACAGTCGTTTTCTTTCTTCTACTTTTGTTTTGTCGAAGATTTCTTTGAGTTTGTTTAAGCTGTTTTCTGTGTCCCTGTTCAGTTTCTCTATGTCCTGCTTCTGGTTTTCTTTGTCTGTGATGGTTAGGATTCACTATTTATAAATTGTATTAAAAGCCCTTATTGTATATCCAGTCTTCCTTAATTAGATGAAATCTACATATCTTTTTCCTTTCCCACCAAGTAATCTCAAATGAAAAATCCCCTTTTCTTAAAACTATACATGTGGATTTACCGTATTGATTGCTATCAGTATATTTTTTATCAATCTGCCATCCTTGTTCAACCAATTTTTCCCCATACAAATCAAATTCGTTATCCTTTAAATCTCGGTTAAATTCCCTTGTACCAGTAACATAATAAACCAGCCATCTTTTATGTACTCCATAATCGTCTTCAATAGGCGGTATGGGGTTGGGGAGTTGCTTATACATTTCCACCATTTGATCTCTCATCTGTATCCTGTAATCATAAGTCGCATACCAAAGCCCTCCGAAATACAGGACAAACAACAAAAAGGCTGTAACTGCCACAAAACCAATAAAATCATAATAGCTTAAATTCTTCCAGTCTATTTTCTCCATGGTGACACCTCTCATAAATCATTTATATTACAAATATATTTTGCATCAGTATATGTCATAGATGCAGATGCACCATTAGCTATCCCTATTTCCCGAGACCCATATTTTTCTCCTATATTAATATTGGCTGAACCATACAAACTCAAACTAAAATTAGTGCTTGATCCGGTAAGTGCATTCTTGAATTCTTTAGATTTCCAATCACTTGTATCTACGCTCAATTTCCCGGTTGCTATTGTTCCGCTAAGACCACTTACGATTCCACCGCCTCTGACAAAATAAACGTTGCCTGTCCTATCCATAATGAACCCTCCTGACAGTCCGAGTCCCATACCTATAGAACCATTCAGTGTCACATAGTCCTCATCTCCAAAATGATATGCCGTAAGTCCCTGTTTCTTTGCCAGTTTTAAGCCGGCCATAGTTACTTCTTTTATCGTATCTGTCCCATCGTAAATATTGCCTGACTGTATGATCATTTTTTCGGTATAGGAATCATATTCATCCTGTTCCGGCAGTTCCAGGTTGCTTATGACGATATCCTGCTTATTGTCCAATTCATCATAGTATTGCCTTATGGTATTTGCCTGTTCTTCATCTCCTTCTTCAAGCGCCTGCGCAATCAACGCTTCTTTTTGCTTTTTCTGTTCATGGGTGAGGTAGTTAAAGGTGGTTGCCTGCCAGGCTATGGCTGCCCCTGTTTTCCCTCCTGCCAGGTATCCTATAGCAGCGCTTGCCATTTTATGGACTTCTTTGTCTTTGATTTTTCCCAGTTCTTTTTGCAGGAGGGCGTTCAGTCCTGCTCCTGTCAGTCCTTTTGTCATTCCTGTTCCTGCTTCTTTGGATACTAAGGCTCCCATGATTCCGTGCATGGCGATTCGGTTGCTTCCGCTTTCGCTCCATTTCTTTGCTTCTTTTTCGTATTTCTCCGCCAGTATGCTGTTATTCTCTTTTCTGGCTTTTTCTGCTTTTTTATACAGTTCGTTTTCTTTGTGTCCCGCTATGTCTCCTATGAGGCGGTATCCTACCTGGGAGAGGATGTTCACGTATTCCTGTTTTTCTTCTATTTTCTTTTTGTCGAAGATTTCAGAAAGTGTGTTAAGTGCGTTTGCTGTGTCGTGGCTGATTTCTTTGTCTGTCTTTTCTTTTGTGGTGGTGATGATGCTGTCTGCTATGGCCGCATAGGTTATGCTTCCTGCTTTCCCTTTCACGGGGATGGTCGGTACATAGCCCAGTCCTAAGGGGTTGAGTTTGGATACGGCATTAGTGGATACGGTAATTCCGCTTGCTTTTGTTTTGTATTCAGCTTTGTTGTCTATGTTTTCCCATGTCAAAGTACCGGTGGTGATCCGGTTCTTTTCTTTTTCTGCCTGGCTGTCTATGACGGCTCCTTTAAGGCGGGTGTTGTTTTTGACTTGGATATCGTATCCTTCTTTTCCTGCGTAGATGCCTGCCTGTTTTGTGACACTTTCGTAGATGGAGTCTGTGTTTGTTTTTCCTTTTCCTCCGCTTACGCTGACGGCGCTTCCCGGTGTGTAGCTGATGGACAGGCCGGTGGTTTTGCCTGTTTCTTTGTAGTTCTTTTTGTCTTGTTCGCTTTCTATGGTCAGGTTTCTTCCTGCGTTAGCAGTAACTTTGTTTCCTTTAACTGTCCCACCCCGGATTAGGGTGTCGTTTCCGCTGGAAAGGGCTACCGTATTTTTCGCAGTGATATCTGACGGGGTATGGGTAATAGTGGTTTCTTCTATCTGTCCTTTTCCTTTCCCGTAGGACGCGCCGATGCCATAGCCTCCTTTGCTGATGGATGCTCCTATGCTTCCGCTTTTTGCTTTGTAGTCTTCTATGGTTGTGCTTTTGTTTTCGGAGGAGAGGATGTGGATGTTGTTTCCTGCTGTGAGTAAGATGTCTTTGGCGTTGACTGTGCTGCCTTTGACTACCAGGTCTTCTTTGGCGATGACGGCGGCTGTCCTTCCTGCGGTGATCCGGCTTCCTTTGGCTTCTTCGGTGACGGTTTCCGCATGGTCTTTCCATCCGGTGCTGCCCAAGCTGATATTGATTCCTACGGCATTGTTCTTATTAATGGCTTTGTCTGTTTTCTGATCTTTCTGTATGTCTCTTGCGTTCATGCCTGTCTGCAGGGCATACGGGGCTTTCAGCCTGTGTATTATTTATTTATTTTCTAATTCTAAGGTAATACCTTCCAGCTTTTATCAAGCATATCTAATCCTTTTCTACTATCAATATATTCTTTCATAAATTTTTTATCAGAAGCATAATACGATTCTCTTTTAATATAATTGACTTTTTTCTCACGCCCTTTTCTTTGTAATTCTTTAAAAATATCTATATCTCTTTTGGGTAATCCTATAAAGTCATATCTAATCTCTATCCCCCATAGATAAGATTCATTTAGCTGCGATAAAGAACTTAACACATCACTTCTCAAATCATCCGGGATGTTTCTATAATAAGTTTCATTAACCACTTTAATCGTTTCCCCATAAAAAGGAATTAAGTTTACTTTTGTATATCCTCCTATGCCATACAAAAATATATATGGATATTCATACTTATAAGCGAAACAATCCGACTCTAAGGCCGTCTTTGTCCACAAATCGGTAAATATCCTGTCAACCTTGAACCTATATCTAAATGCCGCATAATAAGTTGAATGTTCAAATTGAAATGTATTCATGTGTAAATCAACACATAACCCTATTAATAAACTAAAAGCAACCAATATTTTAGTATTTCTCATATCAATCACCTATACCTTTCAGAATATAATCAAGAAACTCGTCTATTGTATAGGTAACATCATATGTAGTTTTATATGCAAAAGTCTTCTTTCTACCCGATTGTTGCAATATATATGCCGATTTTAAGAAATCTCCTGCGTTTGCTTCTTTTTTACCAAAATCGTAGTGGTCTGTCGCTGTTATTTTGGCAAGGATTTTTCCCTCTTCAAACTTAATTGAAGTAATGGCTGTTGCACTTCCTAATCCCAATGCAAGATCTACACCACTCGTATAAAAGGAATAACTATCTGCAGAGGTAATTATAGGAGATTTCCCTGCATAATTTAGCGTATCCTTGATAAAGCGCATGTTTATCGGTTTATCATTTCTAAGTACCTTATTTAAAACTGAAGTTTCTCCAAATTCCACAACACGTAATCCATGCTCCGTATATTCAATATTAGTAATACCATGTTTAGAATTATCTCCATCCATATAATATCCTAAGAGTTCTGTAGCAACAGGTGCCAATTTCATCTGGGTAGATTGCTTATACCTACTTTCAAGATTAGCTTCTGCACTACTAATTTCAAGATTGGTATATGCATCTCCTACATTCTCATTATCTACATATTCATTATCATATGTTTTTTTTGTTCTTTCCATAACTTTTCTCTTATATTTTGGGCATGCTCATCTAACTGTAAATTCCACTTCGTCCCCATCTGGGAGATGTAGGCGCCTGTGTGTCCGCTCCCTCCTGTCATCTTGGACAGGATTCCTCCAAAGGCGGCGGAGATGTTCTGTACGGTATCGGGATGTTTGTTTATCCAGTCTTTCCCTTTGGTCTTTTTCAGGTATCCTATGGCATATTCGTTGGCTCCCCCTGCTATCAGGCCGCTTAGGGCGCTTCCTCCACTCTTGGCGCTCGTGATGGCTCCCAGCATTCCATGGAGGGCTATCTTTTCTGTGGATCCGTCTTTCCATCCATTGTGGGAGGCTATCTCATGGATGACCCGGTTCCCGACTATCCCCAGTTCTTCCAACAGTCGTTTTCTTTCTTCTACTTTTGTTTTGTCGAAGATTTCTTTGAGTTTGTTCAGGCTGTTTTCCGTGTTCCTGTTTAGTTTCTCTATGTCCTGTTTCTGGTTTTCTTTGTCCGTGATAGTTATGGTTCCTTTAGATATGGCCGATCGGGTGGTTGTTCCTGCTTTTCCTTTCACAGACGGTATGGGGGTATTCAGGAGTCCTCTTTCGTTTAACGGGATTTTTGAGCCGTAGATGGTTGGGGTGATTTTGTTCATTCCGTTTCTTTGTCCTGTTATGGCGTCTTTTCCATAGCGGTTATTTGTTTGGGAGTCTAAGGGATCGTTCTTGTCTCCTCTCCCTATTTTCCCGTTGTAGGATATTCCGTGTCCTCCTGTTTTATATTCAGCTTTGTTCTCTATATTTTCCCATGTCAAAGTACCGGTGGTGATCCGGTTCTTTTCTTTTTCTGCCTGGCTGTCTATGACGGCTCCTTTGAGGCGGGTGTTGTTTTTGACTTGGATGTCGTATCCTTCTTTTCCTGCATAGATGCCCGTCTGTTTTGTGACGCTTTCGTAGGTGGAGTCTGTGTTTGTCTGTCCTTTTCCTCCGCTTACGCTGACGGCGCTTCCCGGTGTGTAGCTGACGGACAGTCCGGATGTCTTGCCTGTTTCTTTGTAATTCTTTTTGTCCTGTTCGCTTTCTATGGTCGGGTTTCTTCCTATGTCAGCTGCTGTAGTGATCATCCTGACTTGAAATATTTCCCCATTCATCTGTCTATTGGAAATACTATGATATAATAACTTTTTTCATATACCAACCCTTCGAAATTTACTGTTGTCTCCGCAGGAAAAGATAATTGAAGCTCATCCGTTCCATCGGCATATATTTATCTACCTTTTTTATTATCTGCTTTCACTCTCAACTTCTCATATGCCTGCCGCTCTTCTGAAGTAAGATCTGACAGTGATGAAATTACTTGTATCTCATCACTGTTATACTTCGCTAAGGATCTATCTATCTCTTGTTTCTCCTCTAATGGCTGAGACGGATTCCTATATACCTTTATCCTAAATGGATTCGCATAAATCGTATAAAAACCGGCACTACCATAAGAATAGAACACTTTATCTCTGTAAAATATATCCGTTTCGCTTTCTTTTTCATATACATCCCTATCTAGAATCGTTGATTTCATTTTTATTTTATCTTCCGGTCTATTATCACATAATTCCAAATAAAGCAAATTCCTATTTCTTTCTACTATTTGTATGCGAGATGCATGTCCAAATACAGTTCTTACCGCTGGACTCCAAATAGTAGGTTCCGATAGAATCATAACCATATGAATTCCCATAAGAAAAGCATTGTATAAACAAAAGGCCAAACACGCAAGGAATATTTTCTTTTTCACAATGTTCCTCCTTATTCTAACCCTATTGTTCCATCAAGATTTGCACTCCAGTCAAAGCCTGTATCGCGCCAATTTCTTGATATCCTGCTGCCCCGTTATTTATGGCATCAATTATTAGTTTCCCAAATTGATCCCAAGAAGAATCCTCTTTCATCTTTTCTAAATTGGAATTGACATCATGCCACTCAAAATTATATGCATCGCTGGCCTGTCCATAATAATCTATACTATTTTCATTTCTTGTAATTTGTAGCCCCAATTTTATTCTCCCATATCCCAGTACTCCATTAATAGTAGCATTATTATCATACTCATCTTTTACCTGCAAATTAACAGACCCGTAAATATACTTAGTTTCACCAACTTTTAATTTCATTCCATAAGATTGTATAGCAGCCCTAAGAATAGCAGAGTTATTCAAATCAGAACTAATTTTTTGCCCTAACTGACTATCAGCTGAAACAGGCGAACCATTTCCATATAAGGCATGCCTTAATAGGTCTGCTGCTACTTCTGCACCCATTGAACTGCCTATGAATTGCCCCGCGGAGTTCGCAATATCTCTATGGTTCTTAAATATTTCATTACTCAAATCCGGATATTCCTGCATGAAGTCAGATTCAGGCGTTCTACTTGCCTCCTTTTCTTCATTTACATTTTCATTCATAATATCTTGCGCTTCATTTAAATTATCAACTTCTCTAATTTCTTCCAACTCATTCCACTTCGTTCCCATCTGGGAGATGTAGGCGCCTGTATGTCCGCTTCCTCCTGTCATCTTGGACAGGATTCCCCCAAAGGCGGCTGAGATGTTCTGTACTGTATCGGGATGCTTGTTTATCCAGTCTTTGCTCTTTTCCAGGTATCCTATGGCATATTCGTTGGCTCCCCCTGCTATCAAGCCGCTTAGCGCGCTTCCTCCGCTCTTGGCGCTCGTGATGGCTCCCAGCATTCCATGGAGGGCTATCTTTTCGGCGGAGCCGTCTTTCCATCCATTGTGGGAGGCTATCTCATGGATGGCCCGGTTTCCGACTATCCCCAGTTCTTCCAACAGCTGTTTTCTTTCTTCTACTTTTGTTTTGTCGAAGATTTCTTTGAGTTTGTTTAAGCTGTCTTCTGTGTTCCTGTTCAGTTTCTCTATGTCCTGTTTCTGATTTTCTTTGTCTGTGATTGTAATGGTTCCTTTGGATATGGCCGATCGGGTGGTTGTTCCTGCTTTTCCTTTCACAGACGGTATGGGGGTATTCAGGAGTCCTCTTTCGTTTAACGGGATTTTTGAGCCGTAGATGGTTGGGGTGATTTTATTCATTCCGTTTCTTTGTCCTATTATGGTGTCTTTCCTATATCTGTTATTTGTTTGGGAGTCTAAGGGGTCATTCTTGTCGCCTCTTCCTACAAAAAAACAACCATAAGGATCATTATAAATCCGATAAAGGTGATTATCTGTCCATAAAGTACATAACTAACTAAACCACGAAACTTTTTTGCGTCTTTTGAGTTTTTACCACAATATTTTTTTGCATTTTCATACTTAACTCTAAAATTATATTTTGTCCTATTAAGAGAAAAAAAGAAAACAATAGCCATCACAATCAATGTAATAATTATATTTATGTCATATCCCATAAAAGATGCCATAAGGAGCCAAGAAAAGTATATAAGTCCTACCCATCCCCCTATATAATAGGAGAATCTTTGTGATAAGCTTTCATCCCCATGTAAACGTCCACTCACCAAAAATAATATGGTTTCTATAACCAAAAGAGCATTTGAAAGAATCATTGCTTCTTACCTCCAGCTATATCTTTTTGAATGTTTCGCTCATCTTCCTTTTTTTGATTGTCTGTTTTTAATAATTTTTCTTTAGTTTCTTTTACAGCACTACTTTCAGCCTCGTTTGTGGCTATTACTCCAGCTATACTTATGACAGCACCTAAAAATGGACTATCTGTCAAATCAATTGTAGCCACTGATAAAGCCATTCCTCTCTCAATTTTAGAAATTATCGGAACACCTAAATTAATTCCTTGCGCGCCCCACCAATCTTTTCCGCTGTAATTCTTCCAGTCTTCCTGCCATGTTCTATACATTCCCAGTGTTTTTAACGGTCCTATTGCCAGTACTCTTGCTGTACTTACATTTCCTCCCATGTTCTCTGCCAGTGCAAAGGGATATTCTATAGCTGCTGTAGCCATGTTCTCCGCAAGTGTCCCTTTGTTAATAGTATAGTTTGGCATGGATATCCCTTTCATGCGTCTGTAGTTTTCCCAATCTTTAATCTCATCGAGGTATAGGGCATGTCCATTGGCTACGGTTCCATCTTGTTCCCCAAAGGTATATACTCCTGTCGGATGATCGTTTCCTTTGTCAATTCGTTTGAAGGTTATATTTTTATCATAGGGGCGTATTCCATCTTTTCTGGGATACAGTTTTTTGAATGTTTCTCCGCTCCGGCTGTTTAGATCTATGATCCGTCCGGTTCCTGTATCGCTGTCTTTTGTAATAATGACTCCGTGTTCTGTAGAATCGTCCAGATATATCACATGGGCAGTTCCTGCTTCTTGTTGTTTATATTCATCAGAGGACAGATATTTTTCTATTTTTTCTTTCATATTCGGATATTTTTCATAGTAGTTCCACTTTGTCCCCATCTGTGCCGTGTAGGCTCCTGTAGTTCCGTCTCCTGTTATCCCTCCTGCCACGGCTCCCAGCACTGTGCTTACTGCCTGTACGGTATCGGGGTGTTTTTTCATCCATTCTTCGCCTTTTGTTTTTTCTATGTACCCTAAGGCAAACTCGTTCACGCTTTCCGATACGGCTCCTGACAATGCATTCCCTCCGCTCATGGTTCCTGTCAATGCTCCCAGAGCTCCATGGAGGACTGTCTTTTCCGCTGATCCTTCTTTCCAGCCATAGCGGTCGGACATTTCATGGATTACCTGATTTCCCGCAAAGATGTCTTTCACTCATGAAATAAAATTACTAATACCCCCATAAAAACAATTACACCTATCCCCACAATTCCTATTAGCGTATCTGTCTGTTTTTTCCTTAGCATTTGTCGAAAATGATTTTCTACCTCATATCCCAATTTCTGTACCTTTATAGTATTTAGAATTAACTTTCTTTCTTCGTTAAACATTATCCATATAAAAATTTGCCCAACAATAATAATCAAAAGGCCGAATAACAGTCGCAATATATTATTTCCAGAAAATAATATATATACTAAAATGCTTGCTGGTATTAACGCTGAAAACCCCACTCTAAGCCCTTTAATTTTATTGTTAGTTCCAAATATTATATTGTTAAAAATAATATTTTTTCTGGACCAAATTAGCATGCCAATAAAGTAACCCACTATTATTACATACAGTTCCATAATGATTCTCCTCCTCTTAATCAATCACATTACTATTGATTTCTCTGAGATAAGAATCATCTGCCTGTTTTCTTTCATTCTCTATTAATGGCGGTGCAATTGCTTCCTTTATTTCGGTCAATCCCAATACACTAAAAATTCCTGTAGAACCCCCCTTAATACCACCAATTTTCGCACCAGCAAACATGACTATCAAATTCCCATAAATATCCATACCGATCCTCCGCTTAACTCCTTGTATCCCATACTTGTCAATATTTGCATCATTGGCTATATCCCACGGCAAGGTAAGTGCGTCTCCAATAACGGTTTCTCTTCCCAGATATTTGGCAATTTTTGCATTGATTGCACTTGACATCGCGCTTTCAAATATGGTTTCTCCATGTGCACGTGTTGCTGTAACTAATACCGGCTCAAAAAGACTTCCTCCTTCTTTCACCGTAAATGGTCTGCCCGTCTTTAAGTCCCAATATGTACCGGGCGTTGATATTGGTGAATATCTTTGTCTTTCATCTATGGCTTCCCAGTCTTTTTGTAATCGTTTCTTCTCTTCTTCTGTCTTTGCGTTTTTCATATCGTCCAGATATTGTTCATATTGTTCATGGGTCAGGTAGTTGAAGGTTGTCGCCTGATGGGCTATGGCTGCCCCTGTTTTCTCTCCTGCCAGGTATCCTATGGCGGCGCTTGCTATTTTATGGACTTCCGGGTCTTTGATTTTTCCCAGTTCTTTTTGCAGGAGGGCGTTCAGTCCTGCTCCTGTCAGTCCTTTTGCCATTCCTGCTCCCGCTTCTTTGGATACTAAGGCTCCCATGATTCCGTGCATGGCGATTCGGTTGGTTCCGTTTTCGCTCCATTTCTTTGCTTCTTTTTCGTATTTCTCCGCCAGTATACTGTTATTCTCTTTTCTGGCTTTTTCTGCTTTTTTATTCAGTTCGTTTTCTTTGTGCCCTGCTATGTCTCCTATGAGGCGGTATCCTACTTGGGAAAGGATGTTCACATATTCCTGTTTTTCTTCTATTTTCTTTTTATCGAAGATTTCGGAGAGTGTGTTAAGCGCGTTTGCTGTGTCGTGGCTGATTTCTTTGTCTGTTTTTTCTTTTGTGGTGGTGATGATGCTGTCTGCTATGGCTGCATAGGTGATGCTTCCTGCCTTTCATAGGGAGTAATCTAAAATCTTATTAAGAACTATAATATGAATAAAATCATCGCAAGTAATATTATTCCACCTCCAACAAAACTGGCAATCGACTTTTGATATAACATTGAAGATTTTTGAATAATATTATTACTATCTTTTTCTTTTTTCATTTCAAGTCTAAGAAAAAGTCCATTAATTATCCCTCCTGTCCCCATTAAAAATCCACCTATTGTAGCAAACTCAGATCTTAATATTCCCATAATATGACCAAACACAAATAGACCTCCAAATATAAGCAATAAAAATGGTATTAATTTGTAAAATATTCCAGATATTCCCCAACTATTTTTTCCTTTTTATACTCACATATACCATTCTTACTAACAACAAAGGAATACAAATTAATATTATCCAGATACGAGGGTCAAATGCATTAACTCTGATCATTTCTACCAAGAATTCCATTTACTTTTTTACCTCCTGATAATACGTTCTAACTTCTTCTTCTCTATCAGCAGGTGTCTCTGCTTTTATATATTCTTTCGCATAATCTCCAAATGCACCTGCACTATGCACACATACAAACAGAATCGTTACAAATAAATTATTAGAGCCATGACCAATAACGCTATACTAGACCCCCAAATGCTTTTTATTAAGAATTTATACTTTTCTATTTCCATTTTAGAAAAATGCATCCCTTCCTCTTTTAATAAACTTTTCACATACCATCCTCCCATAAATCCACCAAAATCACTACAGAAAACACCTTTATTACCCAATCGCCTTTGATTATATTAGAAACCCCTCCCAACGTAATTATTGGGCTCGCAAACAATGGTACCATTGTCATAACATATAAGGTTTTTGTTAATCGTTTCCATTTTTTACATGTTTTTATATAGAAATATATAGCTTTTATCATTGAAATAATGGTACAACACAAAAGCACCATAAACTTGGCAATAGCCCAGAATCCACCAGCAATTAGTACATTCATCTATTCTTTACCTCCTGGTAATACTTTCTAACTTCCTCTTCTTTATTAGTAGGCGTCTCTGCTTTTATATATTCTTTCGTATAATCTCCAATCACACCGCCAACAAGCCCAAACACAGCCGGCATTCCAAATGTAGCCCCACCAATACTCCCTAACGCTGTTCCAAAGATAACCGGCGCTAAATCAGCAGTTATCACTTTATATCTGTTCCAACCGCTATACAGTCTGCTGTCCTTTTGGATATCGTTAAGTGCCATGCCGATTCCTACCTTACCTTTAAGTGTTTGTATTGTTTTGACCCAGATATCGTAACGTTTTCCTATTCTAATTCTTTATCCAGGAATAAAAAACATTAATATCTGTATCAATATCATTACTCCTGCAATGAAACTGACCCATGCTTCATATTTCATCCTCTTTCTTACATTCTCCACCTTCTTCATTTCCATAACTGCAAACATCCCATTAATCACACTCCCAACCCCCATAAGTATCCCACCAATCACATTGGCGCAAAAACCCACCAAATCAAGTACATGTGCAAATACCAATCCGCCTCCCAATAAAAATACCCATATAGGTACCATATTCAATACAATCTCTTTTAGCCCCCAATCATGTCTTTTCTGTATGCAACTATAAATACTCCCTACAAACAGTAGTGGAATACAAATTAAAACCACCCACATACGCCAATCATATATATTTATTAGGATTTGATGTAATATTTTCTCCATTTACTTTTTTACCTCCCGATATAACAATCGGACCTCTTTCTCTTTATCAGTCGGTATCTGATTTTTCATTAACTCTTTATAATAATCACCTAATACACCCCCACCAAGACCTCCTACAAATCCTCCTACTACCATCCCTACTGGTCCTGCCACAAATCCTCCCAATCTACTCCCTACCATTCCTCCAACAATTGCTGTCTCAAGAGGATATATTTCCATTCCCCATACTTTATATCTGTTCCAACCGCTATACAGTCTACTGTCCTTTTGAATATCCTTAAGTGCCATACCAATCCCCACCACTCCTCCTGCTTTGAAGAAAAATTTCGAGGCGCTTCCTCCATATCCATAGTATTCGCTCAGTGTTTTTGGCAGTTCGGTCGTTTTATCTACTACGAGTCCTGACGCTACAGAGAGTCCCATGTTAAATTTGCTCGGATGATATTCTTCCGGTGCATGAGGAGACTCCAAATGATTATTTTCATTGGGCATTCTTATTTCCGGGGTACTGGAAGAATTGATTATTTTATGATTTTTATCGACATCTGCCTGGATCCCCGGTAAACGAACGACAGGATGTTTCCAGTCCACTCCTAATCTCAGGTACCGGTTATATTCTTTGAACAGGCTGACAGCACTGTCTTGTGTAAAGCCTTCTTGTTTCAGGTAGGCGATTCCTTTGTTGTAAGAGTTCGTGTTTTCTGCGTACAGGAATCCTGAGGTTCCTTTTTCCGGCTCCTGTTCTGTCATAATCCGGTTCAGATTTCTCAGGGCATTTTCTATTTCCGTCTCGGTAGCAGGACTGCCGTCTTTCTTTTGTAACAATGTTTTAGCCATTTGTCTGGCTGGAGATAAAGCATCAGCAAATGCAAAATAGTTCCATTTCGTCCCCATCTGTGCCGTATAGGCGCCTGTCGCGCGGTCTCCTGTCAGGTTTCCTGCGACGGCTCCCAAGGCGGTGCTGATGGCTTGTACGGTATCGGGGTGGGTATCCATCCAGTCTCTTCCTTTTGTTTTTTCCATGTATGCCAAAGCAAATTCGTTCACGCTTCCCGATACGGCTCCCGCCAATGCATTCCCTCCGCTCATGGTTCCTGTCAGTGCGCCTATGGCTCCATGGAGAAGTAATTTTTCTGTGGAGCCTTCTTTCCATCCATAGTGGTCTGCCGCTTCATGGATGATTTGGTTGCCTACTATGTTCATCATGTGGATGAGTTCCTGTTTTTCTTCTACTTTTGTTTTGTCGAAGATTTCTTTGAGTTTGTTCGGGCTTGTTCCTGTATCACGGTTTAATGTGGATATATCCTGTGTCTGCTTTTCTTTATCTGTTACCGTTATCTGTGCAGCAGATACGGCCGATTCGTTGTGCTTCCTGCTTTATCTTTTATTGCAGGCACCATCTATCTTAAATCCCCCTTGATGTTCAATATAATACCATTTAATCACCACTCTATAGCTAATATACAAATAATTTCTAAGAGCATTATATATATAGCAATTTTAGAGAAGAATCTTGCACTTTTGTAAATATTCCCAACTGGCTTCTTTTTATATTGCGAATCTATGATTTCACGTTTATACATTGCTACCGCCATTAAATACGCTGTTACTGGTAATCCAATCATAGCTATATGAAACAAAATTGATATATTATGCCCAATTTCTTCTACTACTAACGGATATCCTGCAATAATAGTCATAATAAGAGGCCATCCTATAAAGCCTCCAAAATAGGTTATTGTAAATACATTCCATCCCATATATTCCCATCTAAACTTTATAAACGCTCGAATAGTAATATATATAGATATAAGAACTACAACGGCAAGAAGTACGAGATTGCTCAATTATTTTCCCCCCTGCCTTTATTGTCCAATTGCTTATCCTTATCCAAAATTAAATCTTGTTTCAACGTATCAATGCCTCTATCAATTAATATCCCTCCTCCTACTGCAATTCCTGCTCCAATAAAAATCCCTGGTACCGTAGCTATACCAGCTGCAGTCAACATCCCCGCAGTTCCTGTACTTAAAAATATATTGGCGGCGGTTCCACCAACATCATATGCAAGAGCTTTGCGTAAATCACCCCCACTATATATTCTATAATCGTTATATATACTTATAAAAGATGCCGCTCCCGCTCCTAATATCCCTGTCTTCCCCAATATACCGAAAGCGTTTCGATAACGCACTGGCAACGTTACCAATAACTTATCATCAATTCCCGACCAAGGAATATTTGTTACAGCTCCTAACCCATTCAATGTAGCAGATTGTATCCAATTAAAGTCTGAGTAATTAGAATTTCCAAGAATAACTACTCCCGGTAAGTATCCGTCTTTTATTGTGCTGAGATCTGTATATGTACCGGCTTCTTGTTTCTTCAACCATTTTTCTTTCTGTGTCTCATCTATTTGCAGCCATTTATTCGTTATCTCCGTCTTTTCTTTTTCTGTTTTGGCTTCTTCCAGTTCTTTTTGGTACTGTTCATTTTGTTTAGGACTTAGATAGTTGTAGGTCGTGGCCTGCCATGCTATGGCTGCTCCTGTTTCTTTCCCTGCTATGTATCCTATGGCGGCGCTGGCTATTTTATGCAGTTCTTTGTCTTTTATCTTTCCCAATTGGGTTTGCAGGGCGGCATTCAGCCCTGCTCCTGTCAGTCCTTTACCTGTTCCGTTCCCTGCTTCTTTGGACAGGATGGCTCCCATCACTCCATGCAGGAGTATTCTGTTGCTTCCGCTTTCGCTCCATTTTCCCGCTGCTTTTTCATAGGTTTCCGCTTCCATTCTGTTATTATTCTTTCTTGCTTCTTCCGCTTTTCTTTTCAGTTCGCTTTCTTTTCTGTCCGCTATGTTTCCTATGAGGCGGTATCCTACTTGGGAGAGGATATTCACGTATTCCTGTTTTTCTTCTATTTTCTTTTTGTCGAAGATTTCAGAGAGTGTGTTAAGTGCATTTTCTGTATTATGGCGTATTTCTTTATCTGTCTTTTCTTTTGTGGTGGTGATGATGCTGTCTGCTATGGCTGCATAGGTTATGCTTCCTGCTTTCCCTTTCACGGGGATGGTCGGTACATAGCCCAGTCCTAAGGGGTTGAGTTTGGATACGGCATTAGTGGATACGGAGATTCCTTTTCCGCTTGCTTTATATTCTGCTTTATTGTCTATGTTTTCCCATGTCAAAGTACCGGTGGTGATCCGGTTCTTTTCTGCCGGTGCTTTACTGTCTATGACGGCTCCTTTGAGATGGGTGTTGTTTTTGACTTGGATGTCGTATCCTTCTTTTCCTGCATAGATGCCCGCCTGTTTTGTAACGCTTTCGTAGGTGGAGTCTGTGTTTGTTTTTCCTTTTCCTCCGCTTACGGTGACGGCGCTTCCCGGTGTGTAGCTGATGGACAGGCCGGATGTCTTACTTGTTTCTTTGTAATTCTTCTTGTCTTGTTCGCTTTCTATGGACAGGTTTCTTCCTATGTCAGCGGTGACTTTGTTTCCTTTAATGATTCCGCCTTTGATGGTGGTATCGTTTCCGCCGGAAAGGGCTACCGTATTTTTCGCAGTGATGTCTGACGGGGTATGGGTAAGGGTGGTTTCTTCTGTCTGTCCTTTTCCTTTCCCGTAGGACGCGCCGATGCCATATCCTCCTTTGCTGAGGAAGGCTCCTATACTTCCGCTTTTTCCTTTGGTTTCTTCTGTGGTTGTGCTCTTGTTTTCGGAGGAGAGGATGTGGATGTTGTTTCCCGTTTTGAGATGGATGTCTTTGGCATTGACTGTGCTGCCTTTGACTGTCATGTCTTCTTTGGCAATAATAGCGGCTGTTCTTCCTGCGGTGATCCGGCTTCCTCTTGTTTCTTCGGTAATGGTTTCCGCATGGCCTTTCCATCCGGTGCTGCCCAGGCTGATATTGATTCCTACGGCGTTGTTCTTGTTAATGGCTTTATCTGTCTTCTGGTTTTTCTGTATGTCTCTTGCGTTCATTCCTGCCTGCAGGGCATACAGGGCTTTCAGCCGGCCGTCTCCCACTTCTCCGGCTCTCTTTACGGGAGCGGCTATGTCTCTTGCCGCATTATCTATAGATCCCAATATTCTTTCTTCCCTAAATAAATGCATGACAATATTGATTATTGCTCAGTCCTTATTTTATGCCAAACACGATCCATCTCTTTTTCCTGTTCCTCTTCCTCTTCTTTCTCTTCCGGCACTCTTCTTAAAAAACTTTCCTTCCATAAACTATGCAAAATTTCTATCTCATCCGGTGTAAATTCATTAATATCTGCCAGTACAGAGTACCGATTTCCATATAATGCTTTCTTTTTATCTATCTCACAATATTTAGTTTTGAGTCTCTTTCCTAACGTTAATGCTTCATTATAATATTGTCGAATTTTTTCTCCATGCCCAGTAATCACAATAAAATTATCTCTTCCATATGCATAGAATACATCATCCTTAATATTCCAGTCACTAATAAACCCTATTTCTATTAAATTATTTACATCAATAACTTTATTGTTATAGGGTGACCAATAAAATGGTGAATAATAAACAGCTCTTCCTTTATGCGGATCCATAAACATGATTTGGAAACCAAGTTGTTCTTCTTTGGTAAAATCAGAATAACTCAAGACTCTTTCTTTATCTGCAAGCTTATAGGATTCTTCCGGTATATGCTGTATAGGTTGTATGACATCTGTATGCATATTATTATCTTTTATAAATACCTTTTCTCTTCCTGTTTCCATATCATACACGACATATTCACCCTCACCCAAAGCATAAATTTTATTATTAATTAGACATACCGCAACGGTTCGCTTGGTAATAATTCTCGCTTTTCGTATCCACTAATAAATAATTCCCTTTTAAAACACGAATTCGAGTTTCACAAAACCAATCTATTGTATTAAAGCTATCATTAAGTTCCTGATTCCCCTTAGTTAACCACGTGTCCATATATGTAATTCCCGCATAGCAGAGTAGAATCCCAATGCGTAGAATGCTATCCTTTTTAAGTTTAATTCTTTTAGCCTTGACATATGTTACTCCTCATTACTTTCCCCAAAGCGAGAAAATGTTCTATGTACATAAAGTATCCACATAAATGGTTTTAGTTTCCCTGCTTGCATTGATAACGCTGCCGCATTATTTAACTCCATAATTTTTCCGAAACCATATGAATTTGGTAACTTATGTCTTTCAAAATTATAATTATCAATAAAACAACTTCGTTCATGTATAACTCCTTTCGAATCTATCATGACGCTTATATTTCCAGAATAAGTGCCGGCCAGTAAAAATGAAGAATTATCAAATATTTCATTTGTTTTTGAATCTGATCTAATATCTACTGTAAAATCAACATATTGATCTCGAATCCCACTTGCACGTACTCTACTAATTGCATCTCCCAGTGCATTAGTATAATTAATCGAATGCATAATAGTATCAGCAAAGGAGATTTTGATTAATTACATAAGTCCCACCTTCAATTAAAGTCATTTGATTTCCATACTTTTGTTGAATTTCATAATCACTCATTGCAGACATTTCCAAAGCAATTCCAGCACCTCCCGGATAAGCATTCGCTAAATTCATAATCTTTTTATTTTATCACTCCTTTTTCTATTGCATCTTCTATTTCCTCTTTAGAATATGCTCCGTTTCCAGGGTACTGCTCACGCTCCTTCTCTTTTTGCTCCCATAATTCTTCTTCAGAGCGCTCTAATTGTGTAAGCAAATACTCATTCCACTTCGTTCCCATCTGGGAGATGTAGGCACCTGTGTGTCCGCTCCCTCCTGTCATCTTGGACAGGATTCCTCCAAAGGCGGCAGAGATATTTTGTACTATGTCAGGGTGCTTGGCTATCCAGTCTTTCCCTTTGGTCTGTTTTAAGTACTCTATGGCATATTCGTTGACTCCCCCTGCTATCAGGCCGCTTAGCGCGCTTCCTCCGCTCTTGGCGCTCGTGATGGCTCCCAGCATGCCATGGAGGGCTGCCTTTTCGGTGGAGCCGTCTTTCCATCCATTATGGGAGGCTATCTCATGGATGGCTTGATTCCCAACTATCCCCAGTTCTTCTAATAGTCGTTTTCTTTCTTCTACTTTTGTTTTGTCGAAGATTTCTTTGAGTTTGTTTAAGCTGTCTTCTGTGTTCCTGTTCAGTTTCTCTATGTCCTGTTTCTGGTTTTCTTTGTCTGTGATGGTTATGGTTCCTTTGGCTATGGCCGATGTCGTGGTTGTTCCTGCTTTTCCTTTGACGGACGGTATGGGGGTATTCAGGAGTCCTCTTTCGTTTAACGGGATTTTTGAGCCGTAAATGGTTGGGGTGATTTTGTTCATGCCGTTTCTTTGTCCTGTTACAGAGTCTTTCCCATAGCGGTTGTTTGTCCGGGAGTCTAAGGGGTCGTTCTTGTCTCCTCTCCCTATTTTTCCACTATAGGATATCCCGTGTCCTCCTGTTTTATATTCAGCTTTGTTCTCTATATTTTCCCATGTCAAAGTACCGGTGGTGATCCGGTTCTTTTCTTTTTCTGCTTGGCTGTCTATGACGGCTCCTTTGAGGCGGGTGTTCTCTTTGACTTGGATGTCATATCCTTCTTTTCCTGCATAGATGCCTGCCTGTTTTGTGACGCTTTCATAGGTACTGTCTGTGGTTTCTGTCTTTTTCCCGATGGAGAAGTAGGGATCGTCCATTTTCTTTTTTCCTGTATCCGGACGGGCGGTAATATCTCTTTGCAGATGGATGCCGCTTTCTTTGTCCCGGCTGTGGTAGGTATGGCTGTCCTGCAAGCTTTCTATGGACATTCTTCCTGCGTTAGCAGTGATTTTGTTTCCTTGTACGATTCCTCCTTTGATAAGGGTATCGTTTCTACGATCTTATCGGCGGCTCTCGGGCTCCCTGTTTTAAATATCATATAGGCAAAAGATAAATTAACACTCCCATAAAAATTATCGTACCCAAGCAGGCCATTCCAAGATAAAATCTAAACTCCTTCTTTCTTAATTTTTCTATGACATCTTCTTTCATTTCACTCTTGCAATATCTAATAATATTTTTTTTTATTTCTAACAACAGAAAATAAGATAAAATTTCATTCACTAATAACACGCTTATACCTAAAAATACACGTAATTTGTTATTCATAGAAAAATAGAAAAAAATATACAAAGCCAATGGAATCATAAATAACATTAGAAGCTTTATAAACATAATTCGCCAATTTGTTGGGCTTACTATGGAATCTAATTTGATATTTTTACATATCCATATTCCACCAGTTACAATGTAAATTATGCATATTACTAAATCCACCATGACTTCCTCCTAAAAATACTTCAATCCATTTCTCTATTTATTTTTTCTATGTATTCATTATCTGCATTTTCCCGTTCTTGTACAGTCAAAGATGGTGCTCCATCTTCTTTAATTTCTTCTATAACTATAGATGCGCCAAGTCCTTTTAATATTCCACCAAAAGTTCCTCCAGTAAAAACAGTAGTACCAACCACCATTAAGTTTCCGTAAATATCTATTCCTATTCTCCTTTTTGCCCCTTGTATTCCATACTTATTGATATCAGCATCTTTGGCTATATCCCACGGCAAGGTAAGTGCGTCTCCAATAACGGTTTCTCTTCCCAGATACTTGGTAACTTTCGCATTGATTGCACTTGCCATCGCACTTTCAAATAGGGTTTCTCCATGTGCACGTGTTGCTGTAACTAATACCGGCTCAAAAAGACTTCCTCCTTCTTTCACCGTAAATGGTCTGCCTGTTTTTAAATCCCAATATGTACCGGGCGTTGATATTGGTGAATATCTTTGTCTTTCATCTATGGCTTCCCAGTCTTTTTGTAATCGTTTCTTCTCTTCTTCTGTCTTTGCGTTTTTCATATCGTCCAGATATTGTTTATATTGTTCATGGGTGAGGTAGTTAAAGGTTGTCGCCTGATGGGCTATGGCTGCCCCTGTTTTCCCTCCTGCCAGGTATCCTATAGCAGCGCTTGCCATTTTATGGACTTCCGGGTCTTTGATTTTTCCCAGTTCTTTTTGCAGGAGGGCGTTCAGTCCGGCTCCTGTCAGTCCTTTTGTCATTCCTGCTCCTGCTTCTTTGGATACTAAGGCTCCCATGATTCCATGCATGGCGATTCGGTTGGTTCCGCTTTCGCTCCATTTCTTTGCTTCTTTTTCGTATTTCTCCGCCAGTATGCTGTTATTCTCTTTTCTGGCTTTTTCTGCTTTTTTATTCAGTTCGTTTTCTTTGTGTCCCGCTATGTCTCCTATGAGGCGGTATCCTACTTGGGAGAGGATGTTCACGTATTCCTGTTTTTCTTCTATTTTCTTTTTGTCGAAGATTTCAGAGAGTGTGTTAAGCGCGTTTGTTGTGTCGTGGCTGATTTCTTTGTCTGTCTTTTCTTTTGTGGTGGTGATGATGCTGTCTGCTATGGCCGCATAGGTTACGCTTCCTGCTTTCCCTTTCACGGGGATGGTCGGTACATAGCCCAGTCCTAAGGGGTTGAGTTTGGATACGGCATGGGTGGATACGGAGATTCCTTTTCCGCTTGCTTTATATTCTGCTTTGTTATCTATGTTTTCCCATGTCAAAGTACCGGTGGTGATCCGGTTCTTTTCTTTTTCTGCCTGGCTGTCTATGACGGCTCCTTTGAGTCGGGTGTTGTTTTTGACTTGGATGTCGTATCCTTCTTTTCCTGCATAGATGCCTGCCTGTTTTGTAACGCTTTCGTAGGTGGAGTCTGTGTTTGTTTTTCCTTTTCCTCCGCTTACGGTGACGGCGCTTCCCGGTGTGTAGCTGATGGACAGGCCCGATGTCTTGCTTGTTTCTTTGTAATTCTTTTTGTCTTGTTCGCTTTCTATGGACATTCTTCCTGCGTTAGCAGTAACTTTGTTTCCTTTAACTGTCCCGCCCCGGATGGTGATGTCGTTTCCGCTCGAAAGGGCTACCGTATTTTTCGCAGTGATATCTGACGGGGTATGGGTAAGGGTGGTTTCTTCTATCTGTCCTTTTCCTTTCCCGTAGGACGCGCCGATGCCATAGCCTCCTTTGCTGAGGGAGGCTCCTATGCTTCCGCTTTTTGCTTTGTAGTCTTCTATGGTTGTGCTCTTGTTTTCGGAAGAGAGGATACTGATGTCTTTTCCTGCTTTGAGGAAGATGTCTTTGGCGTTGACTGTGCTGCCTTTGACTGTCATGTCTTCTTTGGCGATAATAGCGGCTGTCCTTCCTGCGGTGATGGTGCTTCCTCTTGTTTCTTCGGTAATGGTTTCCGCATGGTCTTTCCATCCGGTGCTGCCCAGGCTGATATTGATCCCTACGGCATTGTTTTTATTAATGGCTTTATCTGTTTTCTGGTTTTTCTGTATGTCTCTTGCGTTCATTCCTGCCTGCACGGCATACAGGGCTTTCAGCCGGCCGTCTCCCACTTCTCCGGCTCTCTTTACGGGGGCGGCTACGGTTCTTGCCGCATTGACGGCCGCTCCGCCTAAGGATACGGTAAGGCCGCTCTTTTTGTATTCGTGTTCTTCTTTTCCTCTGTAGATATTGTCTTTGCTTTCGATGTCTACGTTTCTTCCTGTGATGAGGGTGTCTTTCCCGGCAATGATGTCGGAGGCGCTGACGGTGATGTTGTTTTGGGCATGGATGGTGACGTTTCCTTTGACGCTTCCCACGGTGCTTCCTGCCTGCATAGTTTCTTCGGTGTCATAGCCGTCTTTTTTCTTTTCGCTCCCGATGGTGAAGCCTAATCCGCTTCCTATGAGGCCGCTTTTCTTTACTTGTTTTTTGTGTATTTCTTTATCTGTTTCTTCCGCAGCATGTATGGAGATATTTCTTCCGGCTGACAGGGTTGTTTCTTTGGTAGAGGCGACAGCGCTTCCTGTGAGGCTGATGTCTTTCCCTCCCTGCAGGGAGACGGTATTTCCTTCTATTATGCTTTTTTGTGCTTGTACGGCATGGACTTCATCGTGGGTGGTCGTGGTGGTACTGCTGAGCAAACTTCTTTCTTTATGGCGGTGGTGTTCTTCCAGGTCTGTTATTTCTTTTCCGTTTTCTACCGTAAGGTTTCTTCCCGCTTTTACGGCGGTCATGCCTTCGGAACGGATATCTGCGGCTTTGATGGATATGTCTCTTTCGGACTGCATGGTGAGGCTGCCTTTAGCGGTAACGGAGGAGCCTATATCGCGGGCGGCGCTGTCATGGCGGTAGTTATTCCCGTCCCATGTGACGGCCGTGTCTTTTTTGACTGCGGCGGTTTCCATGGTTATGTCCCGTCCGGCTTTCATGGCTATATCCCCTGCCGAGGATATTTCCGCCGCTTCTGCAGTGATGTCTCTTCCCGCTTCTATTGACAGGGTGCCTTGATTTCCCGTGACGGCGGCTTTCCCTGAGGAGGCGATGGTTTGTGTGTATCCCTGTTTATTTCTTTCTTTATGCAGGGTGGAGGCAAGATCTATGTCCTGCCCGGCTTTCAGGCTGAGTTTGTTTTCCGCTTCCATGGTTCCGGTATTCCGGATATCCCGCAGGGCTTCTTCCATGAGGTTGGAGGCTTTTATGGTGCCTCCCTCGTTATTGATGTCGGAGGCGGAGAGGCGCATCGTGTCTCCTGCGATAACGGTGCCGCGTGAGAGGATGTCATTGGTGGCACGGATATCTATATTTTCTGCGGAAATAAGGGCAGAGCCTGTAAGGGTGCCGTTCTTTCCATGCGCCAGATAGACTTCCGGCACGAGGGCTTTGACGATGTTCCCGTCAGGCAGAAGGATGGAGGATTCCACCATCCAGACGATGTCTTCTTTGAGGGCGGCCTTCTGGTCTTCGGTGAGGGCCATGCCGATGCGGACGTCTTTATTTTCTTGGGCCCATCTCACAGCGGCGTCCATGAGGGCTTTGTATTCAGTTTCTCCTGCCGGTTTTCCTTTGAGCTGCATGAGCCGGTCGCGGACGAGTTGGCTTTCATAGTAGCCGTCGCCCAGACGTTTTTCGAGTTTCTCCGGGTCGTACTGCATCCGGCGGAAGAAGTAGTCTGAGGACAGGAAGGTTTTTCTATCCGCATAGGCCGGGTCGGTTTCCACAAGGTAGCGGGCCGTCGGATCGGAGGTGACATGATACAGGCTGCTGTCAGAAATATGAAGCGGTTTTCTTTCTGACGGACTCAAGTATGCTTCTGCTTTCGTCCCTTCATATACCGGGTTTGTATGGGCTTTATCCACAGCGGCTATGACGGTCGTATCGGTGACTGCATCAGCGGGCATATAATCAGTGCGGGTTGTCCGTGTTTCTGTCCTTTTATGAATATGGGCTCCATGGTGGACTCTTTTGGTCCAATAGGAGGTGGCGGTTCCTTCTTCTTTTACTGTTTTATGTCCTTTTTCGTCCCGATTTTCTATATCTGCCCCATGGATGGTAAGGGTCTTGCCGGCGGTCATCACGCTCCTGTCATTCACTGCCCTGCCGGCTTCGAGGGAAAGGCTGCCGCCGGCTGCTATGTGCGCGGGGTCTGTCGTGTCTATCCGGTCTTCATAGACGGACCGGTCATAGATGTAGGTGGTGAAGTGGTCATAGTCTCCGCCGTCCGGTGTATACAGATGGTCTACATGTCCACGGCGCTCTATGTAGGCTGCGCCGGCTGTTCCTTTTCCACCCAAAGTGAACCGGTCTGTCTGTCCCTGCCCTACGGCTTCTTCGTGGTGGGTCTTCCCTGCCAGAACGTTTTTAGTGGAGAAGTGTTCATTGCGGTTTTCCAAATGGTTCACGCCGATTGCCATATTTCCGCCGCTTTCCAGATAGGCACTTCTGTTTTCTATTTTTTCTGTTTTCCCCGTTATTTTCCCATTCTCATCTGATTGTCCGCCGATGGTCAGGTTTCCTTCGGCACGGATGAGGGCGTGTTCGGTATTGGTCAGTGTGCCGGCAACAGAAAGGTTCATGTGTTCCCGGGATGCGATCACGGGCGCTTTTTCTTTATATGTCCCCAGATTGTCCAATGTATGTGTTTCCACGGACAGTCTTGTTCCATAGATGCGTCCCGTGTTTTCATTGGTTATGTGGTTTGCCCGGATATGTACATTTTCTCCATTGACCAGCCCATGGTTTACCCATGTGTTTTCTGCTACGGTTTCTGTGTCCGCTCCTTTTATTTCTCCGGTTTCTTCATTTCGGATGTTTTTACTTTCCAGTGCCAGGTGTCCGCGGGAAAGGATCTCTTTGCGGTTGGTTATATTTCCTTTTACGGCTAGTGAAAGGCTGCTGCCTGCTTCCAGGCGCCCTGTATTGGTAAAGTCTTTTTCCAACAGGATTCCGGCTTTTTTCCCGGCGGATACGATGCCGTCTCCGGTCATCCTGCCGGTTTGTATGTTTATATTCCCATCGGCCGCCAGTGTGCCTTCTGTATTGGTTAATGTATGTCCCGCTTTAATCTGCTGGCTGCCGCCGCTTTTGATGGTACCTGCCGTATTATTTATGGCGTCTCCGGTTTCTATGGACAGGTTGTTTCCGCTTTCCATGGCGTGTCCCGCATTGTCCAGTGTTTTTCCGGCATAGATGTCCATGTTTTCTCCGGCAAGGAGTTTGCCTTGGTTACGGATATTTTCTTTGGCCGCAGCGGACAGATTTCTTTCCGCGGCGATGGTTTTGTCGTTTTCCAGGTGGCTTGCTCGGAGGTCTGCATTTCCTTTGCTATAGATGGTGCCGCTGTTTTTCAGGTCGCCGTTCCAGTCAAGGGTTAGGTTGTCTTCGGCGCTCCATGTGCCGCTGTTATTGACGCCCAGTCCTTTTTCTGTCCCCACTAAGGTGATCCGTCCGGCGTACATGCCTCCTATGGCGGCGGTGTCGAGGGCGAAGGCGGGACGTTCTCCTTTTCCTTCTATGGCGGAGGCTTCAAGGGTCTTGGCGTCTACTGTATTGGCCCCGGTGGTGATGTGGAGGTCTTTGGCCCAGATGCCTGCGTTGATTTTCACCGCGCGGGAGAGGATGGCAAGGCTTCCCGTTTCTTTTCCGCCAAGGCCTTTCCCTTCGATGAGGATATCTCCTCCTGTGATGTCGAAGCGCTGCAAATGGTCTTCTCCGTCATAGACGGGTTTCCCTGTGGTGAGGAAGGCTTTGCCTGTATTGATGAATCCGCCTCCGTTTACGGTGATGCCGTTCGGGTTGGCAATGACGACGTCTGCCCTGTTTCCTGCCACTTCCAGAAATCCGTCCATGGATGTGGGGCCCGCACCGGTGACTTCGTTTACGATGATTTTGGCCGGTCTTTCCGCCATGTTATTGTTCCCCTGTACGTATCCTGCCAGTTCGGTTTTGGAGAGGGTGTAGGAGTTGTTCAGGATGGCGCCTTTGTCCGGCACGTTGAAGGTTTCGTATTCGTTCCGGGATACGCCGCCGGAGGAGGGGGCGGTTATATTGACAAGGGATATGCCGTTTGCTGTTTCTTCTACTTGCGGCTGATGGCGGGCTTCCGCTTTCGGATCGGGCAGGATGGGGCCCGACGCCATGCCGGCGGTGCTTGTCATAAACAGTCCCGCTGCCAGCCATATGGCTACATTCCATCTGAGTCGTTTGCTTGTGCTTGTTTTCATTTGTCATAACCTCTTGTCGTTTTGATTAAAATTTGACCGATTTTATTTAAAATTGACAGCCCAGCGTGAATCCGCCGGCCCATGTTTTCGTATGGAAGCCGTCAGGCTTGTATAAGGCTCTGCTGATAAAGGTGTCGTAGAAGAGTCCTGAGGGAAAGGTTCCTCTCATTCCCAGCGCCATGCCCGCGATGGTTCTTCCTGTCAGGATCTCTGTGGATACGCCGTATACGGCGCCTGCGTCGAGTCCTGCATATACGCTGCTGTGGAGGCGCGGAAGAGAGGATGACAGTTCGTTTCGGAGGTACCATCCGTTTTCTCCCATGAGGGTGTATTCTCCGTCGAAGCCCCTGACGGTGTACCTGTTCCCGATGCTCACCATGTCTGTGCTGTAGAGGCGCATGCCGCCTGTCGTCCACTGCCCGTGAAGGGATGTGGTGAAGGATGCCGGCCGGTGTCCCATGGTAAGGGGTTTCTGCCAGTCTATGTCGAGAAGCCACATTTTATAGTGGGTTTTGGGGCTGTCCGGATTATCCGTATCAGGTTTTGCGCCAAACCATCCTGTCCCCATTTTATATCCGAGGCGAGTGTACAGTGTGCCGCCTCCTGTATAGACACGGTCAAAGAGGCCTATTTCCATGGCCGTGGTGTCCATGGCCTGTACGGGGATTTCCATATCGTTGATGAAGTAGTGGGCGTTTCTTTTGGTGAGGCTTATGTCCCAGCCGTATTTTTCGTTTTTGGTGCGTCCCATGACATGGCTGAAGGTGAATTCGGTGATGCGGGTTTTCCCGCTGCTGATGAAGTCATAGGGCCGGGACTCTACGGTCCGGTGGTATCGGTAGCGGTTGTGACGCAGTGTGAAGGTGTCCCATCCTCTGGGGATGGAGTAGGAAATGCCCTGTCCTCTGGTTCCTTTTTCGTATCCGTCCCGGGAGCCGTCTGTATTTCCGCTGATGCGGAAGAGGTCATTGGCATTGAAGAGCCGGTCTATTCCCAGGGCGGCGTTCCACTGGATGCTTCCTGTGTCTTCCAGTCCGGAGTCGTCCACGGAAAGGCTTCCCTTTATTTGTTTCCCCTTGGTTATGGAGAGTTCCACGTCTGTCATGTCCGCTTCTTCGGCAGGGAGGAGTTTCATGGATACGTCAGAGGAGCTGACGCGTTTCATCTGTTCCAGCCCCTGCTCCAGGCGGCGGATGTTCAGGATGTCTCCTTCTTTGATGGGAAATGCGTTTTTCCATGGGATGAGGGCGCTGTTTTTGCTGTAGATGATTTTATGCAGCCTGCCGGTTTGGATGCGGAGAAGGAGTTTCCCGTTTTTCATATTCTGCTCGGGAATCACGACGCGGCTGGTCACGTATCCTTTGTCCAGCAGTTTCGCATTCAGGTCTTTTACCAGCCTGTTGACGGATGAAATCCCCATGTCCGTGTGAATATGGGGCTGTATGATGTCCTGTAGCCAGCCGAACTTTTCTTCCTGCCCTGATAAAATAATTTCGTCTATTCTAAACACGGGTCCTGCGGCACCTTGCGTTTCCTCTTTTTCATTCAGGCTGCTCTCAATGTTTTCTATACGGGGTATGCGCAGCCTTTCCTGCCGCTCTTCTTCTCTCTGCCGCGCTTCTTCCAGCCGCTCTGCTCCTGTGTAATCTAAAACGGGAGCAGCTGATACCGCTCCCGTCATCATGGTTAAAAAAATAAAGGCTGTTACGATTTTCCCCCGCATATGATTGCTCTCCCAAAGTAATATTTCAAATGTTTTTCTTATTTTTAATTATAGTTTACAGGGACGGTATTGTAAATGTTTTCTTTGCTTCCTTATACGGAATCAATATTAAAATCGCCTGCAGGACAAATGATATATTGCCATATTTCAATAAAAAGCCCATACAATCAAATTTTCTTGCGCACCGGAACAAAGTGTCGTCAAAGTGTCGTCAAAAAGCATTTCAACGGAACTTTTTTGTTGCCATTTTCACAAAACAAAAAAGCCCGTCTTATTCGACAGGCTCTGGTTTCGTGGCGGAGAGAGGGGGATTCGAACCCCCGTGCCGGTATTCGCCGGCAACATGATTTCCAATTCGATATATAGTTACGATTATTCGATAAAATCTAACAAAATCAGCGCATAAATACCCGCAAATATCTATAAACTTTTTTAAAGTGGGGGCGGAAGTGGGGGCAGATTAAAAAGAGCGATATCATTACCGCTCTTTTTGTATTACATCTCTTTTTATTTTTTCATAGAGTTCAGCTTCTCTATGATTAGCCTTTCGACATATTCTGGCGGTGTCCGCCGTCCCTGCTCCCATCCGGTTATTGTATTTTTGGGGATACGCAAAAGCTCTGACATTTCTCTTTGCGAGAGTCCTGCTGCTAAACGGGCTGATTTTATCCTGTTAACCTTTTGCATTTTTACCTTCTTATTTTGCATCTTCGCTGAGTTGAATTTTCGCTAAATCGGCTGCCGTGTTATACGCTTTTTCGTATTTAGTCCCTTCGTAAGAATACTGACCATAATATATAGTTTTTATTTTTTTGCGGAATTCTGAAATTGTTCCGGAATAAGTATCGTTAGGACTGTCATCGGTTGCTACTGAAATCCCTCCGTCTTGATTTCTGTAAAATGTAATATGTGTGCTCCACGTTTGTCCGAGTCCGGATACTGACATATAGTCCCTGTACCCATCAATATCACCTCCTGATCCTATTAATGTGCGTTCCCCGAAGCTTGAAAACCCGTGTACTTTCGCATTTTCAAAAACTTTTGCTAATCCATATATAGAAGCATCTTCGTATATTTGGGCGTTTCCATACACCTTAGCGTTTCCATACACCTTAGCTTCGCCAAATATTTTAGCGCTATCGTTGACCTCGGCACTTTCGTATACAGTAGAATCTCCGTATACTTGAGCATTTCCGCAGATAGACGCATTTCCGTATAATAGCGCCTCATCGTATACGCAGGCGCCATCTCGTATTATGGCACGTTCGTATACGGTAGCATTTCCGGAAACCACAGCATCATCGAGTATACGCGCATCTCCCCTGACTGTAGCATTATCCGCGACCCAGCAATTGCCTCTGTGCGAGAGATTCTCTTCTTTTCGAGCCAGCCACCAAGATCACCGGCTTTTATATTTCCGAAATCGCGGATTGCCCGAATTCTCCGGACGGTGTTTCCGTTATATGTGCTTTCCTCTCCTGTAAATTCATATTTGAGTTCTTCTGTTTCAAGTTCCATTTTATTCCTCCCTGTTTTTAATAACCATATTTACTTTTCTGTACATAGTATATAGCACAACGGACTATACGTCAATGACTTATAATTCATTGTGTTATAGCATTATTCTATATTACCATATAAAAAAGAGGGCGGTTTCCCGCCCTCTTTTAATTTGCTTTACAGAACCATACCCGGAATGCCAGCATCGCCCTATGTATACTTTTTACGTTATGAATCTTCCATCCTAAATATATTTTCCATCGATATTTTGTGTTCAGAATTCGCATGGAATTATATATTTTCCAGTATTTTAAATCCCGCGTAACAAATATATTTCTTTCGGATTCTCCTGCTCTATAATCATCAATGACTACTACATTATCCGGATTGATTGTCGCTCCGAACCAGTCGACAGCAAAACCATATGCACAGTTTCTCATTAACCAGAACACACGGCAACAATATCGCTTCAATTTATCGATTAACGGCAGCGACGCAATGTTAATTGATCTTTTCATCATCCGTCCATAGTTCGGATCATATCGCTTCTCTGACCGGTAGTATTTATAGAAATCATACCGCATCCAGTCTGGAACATATTTTGTCACGCAGTCTTCGCTGTCACAAGAATCATCAAATGTCTGCCACTTCCTTAAGAATCCGTGCAATTCACCGTCTTTGTCGGCAAACAATACTACAATCGGATTGGTGATATAGCAGATTATCATAATGAGTAACTGTAGCGGCGCATATAAAAACCATCTCATATAATCACCTCTTTTATTAACAACTATATCCGAAGAAAAAATAGGATCACCTCCGGGAGATTGCCGCTCCCACGGCTACAATCGTTGCCGCTATCCACATATTCCGCTGCCGCGTTTTAATTCTGATTTTCCGTTCCGCCTCGCGCTCGTACTCTTTCAAGTATTGATTTGCTTTCGCTAATGAGTTCTGCGTCTGTTCGTTCAATTCTTGAGATTTCTTGATTTGTTTTTTCGCTATCTTCAATTGCTCCTGCGCTTCGTTCAGCTGCTTCACCTGCTTGTCTAAGAGTATCTGCTTGCTGTCGCTGTGCTGTTCGAGCGCCGTCAAGTTCTGTTCTAATTGCGTCAGATCTGTTTCGGAGATCGTGTACTGTGCTTCTGCCTGCGCAGACGAACCAGATAGCAATGGCGACAACCACACAGAAAGCAAGACCGCCGATAAAATAAGCCCTTTTTTGATTTTCCACATTTATACCTCCAGATTCATTACATATTCATATGTTGCGGTGGCTCTATTCGCATAGCCTTCCGCGTATTCTTCACAGCATGCCGCATAGGCATACTGTTCCCTGAAAAGTTCATAGATTACATTGATGTCCCGCAGGTCATATCCTCTCTCCTGTCTCCGCATTAAGAAGTTTCTCACCACGGTTTCAGATGTCGGGCACCACATACCGGAATATATAGTGCAGCGTGTGTCATCAAGATCCGGTACTTCCCATAATGTTTCTACATAATCTTCACAGTCTTCGGCAAGCATATCGAGCTGTGCTCGCTGTCCTTCATCAATCATCAAGAGTTCTTTCAGCGCCCAGAGATCGCCGGAATATCTCAAATCAGAATAACTTCGGTAAGCATAATGCGCTCCGCCAGTAATGCTTTCTAATAGCCTGTTAGCTCTCTCTCCTTCCCACTGGCTTACACCAATAGATGGGTAGTCGCCAGCGGTGGAGCAAGAAACGGAACCGTAGTCTCCTTCAATCCCTGTTTCAATTATCCCTGTCGCTATCGCTCTTGCCAGTTCTTCTTTCGTCATTTTTTCCTCCTGTAAAAAAGAACGGTGGTTTTCCATCGTCCTTTTCGAATACATCCGGTATTTTATTGTTGTCTTTATCAACAAACATCTTTCCGATTCCCACTATACCACCGACTGCCCCTGCTGATAGAAGCATGGTTATAAATAATCTTAGTTCCGGCTCGTTTCCTTTTCCTGTGATTAGCCAATCGGCAATAGTCATTAGAATGTAGAGAAGAATACAGAAGATACATATTACCGCATAGAGTATCGCCCAGTATAACAGTGGTGCGTTTAATTTCCGGAAGTAGCTTTTGGCTTTTCTCCAGAGTGATTTTAATTTTTTTAACATATCACACCGCCCTTCCGATTAATGCGATAACTACTGAGATAATAGTTGAGATCAAGCCAGCTACTTTATAGATGTTGTCAATTCTGTTATGAGCCGATGCCGCGGTTTGTTCAGAACGTGCCTGCGCAATTTGCAGTGCGGTAATTTCGGGGAGCATCCTAACGAGCATGTCAAGCTTCTCTTCCATCTTGGCCATTCGTTCCACAAATTCCATTGTTATTTTTTCTCCGTTATTTCTTTCCATCATGCACCGCCTTATTATTTGATGCGCTTCCATCTGTTATTTCCTTCATTTTTTATTCTCATTTTAATCGTTTGTTAAATATACCAAACATGCAACAGATTCATGTCCTGGCGATGTAGTATAGTTATCGGAATAACTGAGATATAATTTACCATCTGTATTTATCGTCAATCGTACAGCTTTACCGTTGCTGTTGTTTATGGGGGAATAAAATTCAAGATTTATAAGTGATTTCGGTAGACCAGATGCAATTTCAACGAGACCTTCTTTTGCACTTTTCATTCTCACAAAAAGATGCACTATATTTTTTATTTTTACACACGATAAATTTTCGATATACTGTGAGTCTATAGTCGCATTAACTGTTTCCATCCGTCCGTAATTATCAAATTTTTCATCGACATATTCTTTTGAGGTTACCGTTTTAACCGTCCATTTCACGCTTCCGTCATCAACTGCCACTCCCCCATTTACGGTTGACAAATTTGGTTCTGTGGCTGCTGTTGTGCCTGCTTGCGTGCACTCGAGATACGCCCATGACGGCATTTTTGCAGAGTAGACGATTTCTCCGACTTTATAAGAAGTATTTCTTTGCAATAAGTTTAACAATGTTCCGAGGGTTTTGGGGGAAACGATTTTTCTACTTTCTATCCCAAAATTTACTTCTTCTTGTGTTGCATAAGATAAGGCCGCAGCAGAATTAGCGGCAGATTTCTCACTCGCTTTTGCATTTAATTCAGATGATTTGGCTTCAGAGGCGCTCTGTGTTGCTTTATTTTTTGCATCAATAGCATTAGATTCGCTATTTGCCGCTGAAGAAGCGCTACTTGAAGCATTATTTGATGCTGCTACAGCTTTATCTGCACTCTCTTTAGCAGAATTCATACTTTGTTCTGCCTTTTTCATACTTGAAGCTGCCGATGCACTATTTTGTGCAGCTGCACTGGAACTATTTATTGCATTATTCATATATTCGGCAGCTTGATCCGCACTCGCTTCAGCAGAATTCATGCTTTGTTCTGCCGCACTGGCACTCTCTTTGGCAGAATTCATGCTTTGCGCCGCATAACTGGCGCTGGATGCTGCTGCCGACTTGCTCGTCATCGCGGCAGCAGCACTTATTGCTGCATTCTTTTCGTGCGAATCTGCCAATTCTTCATCCCAGACGATAGTTGAATCTTTAAACTTGCTTCCCCCCTTAGCACCAACATATAGTCTATATTTGCCTGATGGCTTTTTTGCAATAACAAGCTCTCCCTCCCGGAGCATTGGATTTACTGATTTCCACGTTTCTTCATCAGCTGTAGAAAACTGAATTCTTGCATTACTTGTTGCCATTTACTTTTATCCTCCTATGCAGTACGAACCCAAATATAAGCAGCTATATATTTGGGGCGGATATCCCACTCTTTGTCGTTTCCTGTAGAATCGACAGATATAGTATGATTATGATTTCCGACAAATGAAGTCTCTCCAGACCAAGTTCTGGATGCGTCAAATGTAGCAAACCCTATGTCGTGCCACCTATTATGCTCGTCAAAATCTGCCCCCTCAATATTTTTGATATTGGATCCGCCTTGTTCAGCGTCAAATGCTCCTGTTATATACGGGTTCCATCTCCCGTTATGCGTAGGAAGAGCCAGCGTCCCGGTTATGTTCATAGTTCCACGCAAGTGCGAGTGCCCTCCGGCATACGCAGAGGATGCGCCATGAACATGCGAAGGCATTTCTTGTACTGTGTTTATATGGGTGTTACTACCTCCGGTACTATTAACTGGAGTATCATCGCCAGCACTCATAACAAATGTTTTGGACTCGAGCAGCTCCCAGGTTGTATTTTTATATTTTTTAGACGGATTATCTGGATTTTTTGTAATAATAAAATCTCCTACACGCGGATATGTCATCTTTCGGATTTCTTCAATAACCTCTGTCAGGTCGATATTGCCTGATTCATCCGGTTTAACCCCGTTAACCGAACCGGCAAAAGATTTTCTCAGGTTTGATACAAGCCCTGAATAATCGGAATCCAATGCATCGAATCCTGCTTGCACAATAACCTGTGCAAGCGCTGCTACCATAACGGTCGCCTGCTTATACAATTTATTGTGCATTTTAGGTTCAGCAATTCCCGGGACGACACCGTATATGCGCTGTGTGTCCGCATTATAGACGACGTCGGATTGTACATCTTTATCAGCCGCCCCTTCGGCGAATACTTTAAAATTTGACCGTGCCATTATTAACCTCCTTCATGCACTTGCAGCCAATGAGATTTATAGCCGCTGTAATTAATGTTATTGTAGTCATAAGCAAATATCGGAAGACCGTCTGTGTCAATAAATGACAGCGTATTAATCCTTACACCTTCCGGCTTCGGAATAATATATCCGTGAACAATAAGCTCTTGCATCAGTTTTGAATAATTCCCGAGCAAAACAATATTAAAACTCATGTCTTGAAGATCCTGTATCTGCAGCCCTTGATTATCCGGGAACAAATTATCCCACATCTCATACAAGTCAAGAACATTACCCTTCCAAACATTTTGTATAATCCGCGATTTAATCATAATTCGATATATATCGTCAGTGACGAGCGGCATGTCATCCATGTTACCCGGAGCAAAGTCCTGTATAATATTTGTGTCAGCCAATTTTGATGGAACAGGCGTTTTATACATTGTATATTTAGATTCCGCTCCTGTATCTTGTGATAATTCAAGAGGTGTAGGACATATGATTTCGCCGCGTGCCGTAGGTGACGGTTCAAACTTCAAGGATCGTGATACACCGACGCAAGCTCCCAAAACATCCAACTGATCAGCTTCCGCCACATCGACATCAAACATATCCACCATTTTCAGGATAGATATATCCAGCGCCCGTCCATAGCTTGCCATTTTTCGAACCATTTCGTTAAAGCGGGGAGCTCCACGATATTCAGACGTTATCAGTTTCCGGTAATATTCAGTCTCATGCGTTATCATACCGTTACCTCGATGTTGTCATAATTAGGACGTGCCACCTCTTTGTAAGTAATATCCACATCTCCATTCAAAAGAGATTGTTTACTTCTTCCAATCGTAATAGAAGATATACCGAACACCGGACGGGTAATATCAGAATTGCATGACATGATGGCTCCGGTAAGCATGGAAATGGATACATCACGTCCTATTTCAAGAGAAGAAATATAATTATAAATTGCGGTTTTGACAGTAGATGAGAGGCTTGATACATATCCTGTATACTTCTTCAATTTCAGGTTGATGTAGATGTCAACATAAGACGGCCGATAAAAACGAACTTTATTTACATAATCATTCCGATCTATAATACTGACCTCTTTATCTCCGTTTGTATAACACCCAATCCCTTTATGGTAAAGAATCGCTTCTGCTATATCCGTGTCGGAGCCTCCTTCAACCACACATGTAATTGAGTGCGGAGGTAACCCATGAGGATTGTTTTCTGGATCTACAGTGCTTACATTCGTATCGTTCTCATATACAGCTACTCTTGCGATGTTTTTTAACGCAATAATGGCACCATGTGTACCTTCAAGCATTGTTTGCGACGGATTAGATACAGAAATAGTTTGTCTCTGACGGAGTTCCGCATCTGTTTCTACTGCATTACCTGGAATAGCTGCCGCGTGATTTGTGACAGATTTCCAACCGTAAGTCGGAGTATTTATTTTGTCTATATCCCCCAGCTCGGCGGAAACCGCCCCTACTTTTTGACATGTAACAGTAGAGATGACTGTTCCGCCACTTCCGATAATGACCAATGATGGCAAATTCCAGATAAGACCCGTTTTATCTACTACCGAACCGTTTTTTATTTCTGCAAAAGGAATACCGGTAAGTGTGACCTGGCAAGTAGAATATCCCGGTTCTTTCCGTGCAATACCGTTCAGTTTCACAACAGAATCCAACGCCGCCCCAATGGCTGTCGCAGGAGATCTTGCATTGTAAGCATATTGAACAGCTTGATAAGAATCTGAAATCTTAAGTGCCAGAGTAGAAATAAACTGGTAGTCGGCGCTGTCGTTCTCAAGATAAATGTCATTACCGTAAATCTTTTTCATTTGAAGAATGATGTCATCTCGTATATCGGAATAAGTCGGGATATGAAGCCCGGCCGCATCTATATAAGGTGTAAAATAACTCATCCTGTCACCTCATTTCTTATATTGGAAATTACAAGGGAACCATACAATGTTTCTACCGCACATCGGAAAGTGTAATGCCTGTTTTCAAAAGAAGATTCATAGCCGAGAATAGACAGCACGCCGGTTGTACCTTGTATCCGCTCGCGAAAAATGAAATCGACGGCCTTTATATTGCTTGGCTGTCCGGAAGTGGCCATTATTTTTTCCCATAGCGGCAATCCATCTTCCAGATCTTCCCACCACTCTCGATACAATAAAAGAAGGCGGGTCTTGATGGCCTGTGCCACTGCGTCCACACCCTCCAAATACGCATGCTTCCCGTGTCCAAAAATATAATCGCCGTTATCATCAAGCTGCCGGTAAATCATGCTTAACCTCCTATAAATACATTTGAGGAGCCTTCCGCAACAGCCCCTCCGCACGACACAGGATCACCTATGCGCCCTGCGGGTTTTCCGTTTATAAATACAGAAGAACTCCCACTTGCTATCTTGCCAACATGAGACGGATGAACATGGCAGCCGTGAGGAGCGTAAGAATCGCCCACGCGACCCGCCTTCCGCCCGTTAATAAAAACATTCGAAGAACCGGTCGCAAGCGCCACAGGCGGGCAGCTGTCATGCCCGGTATTCAAATCTCCCACTCTGGTTGCCTTACCCATTGATATTCACATTTGCTCCTTTTATGTTTACATTACCTGACGCCACGATATTAATATCATTTCCAGCAAGCTCAATATAAGAAGAACCGCTCTCTGTACGAAGCTGCGCCGATGAAGTACTGTAATTCGGAATAGTCCGCGGCTGCGACCATGGTCCCGGGATACAGTAACCGTCAGAAAGATCGTGTCTCCTGCAGTCAATTTGATTTTGAACACCGCCGGACTGCCACCAGGCGTCCATGCAATTATCGCCAAAAATAACGAGGCATTCATCTCCGGGCTTTATCGGCATAGTCAGTACATAACCGCCTGCACGGGGGAACACAACAGGAACATCTACAAGCTGCGGCAGATCTTCCCATGTCTCCACACCATCATTATTTCTTTTTTCACGAATGACCAGCTGTACGGTAACCGTTTGTTCCGCCGGATTAAAAGATTGAATAATGCCGGGAGCCGCCACGCGCAGGTTGATTTCACGCTGCCTTAGTTCATTATCACTGTTTACGCGAGAAGACGGGCTTCTTTCGCTTAACGGAATCATCTTTACACCCCCATTCCGTTTGTGCCGGAATCACCGAGAAGAGCAGGAAGTGCACCTTTGCCGTATCGAGATATCCCGATAACTTCTGTGTACCAGTCATTTCCCCGCGTGTCTCCTCTGTGTGTAATTTCTATTGCCTGGTAAATCCAATCATCGTCAAGAGGCGCTTGCCTTTGCCCGGGCATAACGCTTACCTCATTAATTTCTACATTTTTCAACTGGATCATGGACCCCAGATGGATAGCCGGGTTCAAAAGCAATTTAAAGGACACACCGTCCTGCGTCTGCTGAGGTGTGCCTATAAGACCGTTGTTCGGTGTGACAACAAGTGCTTCATCTTTCGCTACATCCTGCAGCCGCACCACATTTAACCGTCCGTCTTCGATGTAGTAATCAGCGCTGTTCCCCCGACAAACGTCCTGTACATAATCATAGGGACGTCCATAGAAGACCTTTCCTCGTGGCAGGGTCTGTGGAGAAAGCCCGTCGCTCACTGTATTAATCGGGGTTTTTACTTCGCTGTCATTGCAGACGGTTTCCACCACATTACGCATATTCAGACCGCGGTTTACGGTCTTTGATATGTGATTCAAATTCAGCGGGGCGTCACCGTCAATAGCAGTCAATGTCAATATATAGTCCACATTTGATTCTTTGCTTCGTGACGGATATATGATCCTACCGTCAAATATTTTTCCGTACTGCAGCGGAACTGTTTCCGTCTGTATGGTTCCGTCTGCATTAGTAACATCTTTTTCCGCGGTACCGTCATAGCCGGCCTCAATGATTAGCCTGTCGCCTTCACGGATTAATTTGTTTTCGGTAGCAGCAGTCAGATTATAGATTTTGCAGACAGCATAAAAGCCGCCTTTCCCTCGTTTTTTATGAATTTCAAAAGTGCAGTGGAGTTCGGATACGTTCAATGCTTCCTCTTCGTTCGGATTGTCTTTTGTAGCCGGTCTACTTACAAGAATCCGCCAGCGGCGTCCCCATAATTGTCCGTTCATGATCGGTCACCCCAAACGAGAACAAAGACAGAACCGAGTGTTGTGTTGTCCGGCATCATCAATTCCGTATCCGTCGTTGGTATAACATACGCTTCACCGATATTTAAATATCCGAATTGCCCCAAAAGATTAACTCCCAGCACCAGCGGAAGCGTATCTATCAGCGTCTTTCCTGTGCTATTGTCTATAACCTCTGCCGTCCAGTCCTCACAAAGGTCGTTATAGCGGAGTTTGAGCTTGATGTTGATATTCCGCTTGTTTTTCAGTGTCAACTTAAATTCCTGTTCAGAATAAGGTTGATTTGTCAGCGGTACAGTACAGTAACTCATACTTTATCTTTCAACCCCTTTTCACCATCGTCCATAATTTCAGATATAACCGATCCTTGTTCTTCTACTTGTATTTCACCGCGACGGTTAGCCCCACCGCTTGTCCAATTCCGAGCACTGACTTTTTCGGTAGAAACAGTAGCCGTTATGATTTGCTGTAGATGAACCGACGCTTTGAGCCCCCCCAGTGTCTTGCTGTCATCACTTACGTGGATACTTTGAATGACCATGTTTTGATATCTGTCAAGACGGGTCAATACATCTATCGGTATCCTCGATTTCTGCAGATCCCGAAGAGCACGGTAAGCGGAAACGCCTTTTTCTCCGGCATTATGCCACTGACCGTGCACCATAGAATCCATAGCGTCGGACATAGCGATTTCCATCGTGATTGTTACTGGGTTCTCATACATATGATCCGACATATTTGCGCCAGATTGCACGGGGTGAGAAGTAACAGTAGACGTATGATCTGTATCGACACTAATAACAGCGTCAAAAAAGAGCCCGCCTATGTTTGTTTTGCAATATACAAGATCTTCTGTTCCCAAGAAAGAAGAATTCCACTGCGGTGGGCGGTATCCTCCATAAGCAGAAAATCCATATTGGGAAAGATCAGGGATACAAGATGTTCCACCTATTAATGCGGAGGTAATATTACCAAGTCCCCCGATATTTAGCAGGCTCATACAATCGACCCCCTCCCCATTCTCGTACTGAATGCCTTATAAGCCGCTTCACCTATTTCATCTTCAGATGCATTTGTTTTAGCTACATTTACAATAATATCTCCGATAGAAACTGTACTATTAGATACATTGGAAACGCCGCCATATGCACCGGATCCTGAAGCTGCGGCTTGCGCTGACATTCCTTGCTCTGCATAACCGCCACTATACAGCTGGTCGGCATAACTTCCGGAGAAAGAGCCGCCGCCTGCAAATCCCATCATTCCGGAACCTATCCGGTAACCGGAACTTGCACCGCTGGATTCTCCTCCGGAACTCTTGAAATAATCGTCCAGCGAAGTGTCAAAATTCATATCCCATCCGGAATCAGACCCGCCCGTTCTTATATATCCGGATATATTTCCATATCCGAAATCCGACAGGTCACCATGGACAGGTTTTCCGAGAGAAGAAGAGTTCCCGAAATATCCGCCATTTCCGTCATAAACGACGACGTGATCATAGGGGCCTTCTCCTCCTGTCTCAACGACAACGATATCTCCGGCCTGCATGCCGTCTACTCCTGCATGCCAGCGCCCCTGCGCCTTAGCAGAATCAACCCAAGTTGGAACCCATAGACTATCCCCCATATTTTGGAAATATTCATTATCGGCACCGACTGCTTGTTTCACAAAATAAGTACATCCATTTTCGTTTCCGAGAAAATCACCGGTCGGATTATCCGTAATATTAGCCGCACGGGAAACTATATCACCACCGCCAAAAGGAGATCCGAAAGGATTTCCGAAAGCGTCACCGAAAGCAGATGCAGCCCCGCGAACATCTCCATTTTGCAGTCTCCCGACACCTTCTGTCATTTTTGAAACAAATTTCATGACTTTGGGCGTTGCATCATCCAAAAATTTAAGCAGTTTCTTTACGATGATATCGCACATATCCGCGATCCATATCATACCTTTTTTGACGCCTTGAAAGAACTTATTAACTTTGTCATTATTCAGGAAATCCAGCAGCTTCCTCCACATCGGAGCCAACGTGCGGGAAGATTTTTTCCCTTCTACAAAGTACATGAAGTCCTGCATCAGGAGAAGCGCGCCGCCGATGGCAGCAATGAAAAGACCGAAGGGACCACTCATAATAATAGCGCCTACCATCGCGAATATAGCTGCCCATTTTCTTACGTTGGCAGGTAAGCTCTCTATGAAATCATAGATTGATCCGAATATAGCTTTTAGCACCTTGACGGCAGAAATACCGATACTCACTATCTGTGATAAAACTTTAGCTATCTTTCGGGCGATTTCCGGCATGTTTTTTCCGAGCTTATCATTCAGCCACTGGATAAATTGCTGAAATTCCTTGATGTACGGCTGGAGATACTTAATTAGGTAATAAGCGATCCATTCTTTCAGCATTTTCAGCTTGACCTGCAGAGACTGTACATCATAGCCGATTTCACGGATCCACTGCAGCTGGTTATCCGCATCTACCGGAGTAGCCAGTTCGTTCATCTCGTTCCGGAGACGGAAGAACTGTTCCCGGAGTTCGGGGATCCATGCGATATCTTCCTGCGATACACCCATGACTTTCATGGTCGTAGAAAGTGACTTGGCAGAATCCTTTGTGATCCACATCTGGGACGCCAGCTTTTTGTACTCCATGTCCGCTGCCGCCACATCTTTTATCGTGCTGTAGGCCGCCTTACCGGCCCCAATAATCGCAGCGGCAACAGCAACAATAGGAGCAGCTCCTTTAATTGCATTCATTGCTTTGCCAAGCTGTCCAATGGCCATCATGGCAGAATTAAAGCTGCCGGTATCTATATCAGCGCCAATGCCGACAAGATATTCTTCTATTACATTTCCTGCCACTTGTTAACTCCTTTCTGCAGCTTCTCTGGCACGGGCTGCGTTTTCTGCTTTCACAAAGATGATTTCATGGGCGTCAAGCAAATCATCGAAATCATAAGTACCATCAAACACTTCATGCTGTCGCCACATGCCAGCCACAACAGGGGCATAGGCAAAACTATCAACGGTGGGATAATCCATCGGTGTAAATTTTAGGATTTCGCCTCCGATTCGGCCGGTATAAGGCCGGCCCCTCCGAAAAAACCCCCGACATTGAATAAGAACGCTCTTACTGTAAGTGCAATCACCGCTCCAGCGTCATATGCCAAATCTTCAATAGCAAAGCTTCCATCCTCTTTCAAAATAGGTTCCGGAAGAAGCTGTCCGCCCACGTCATTCATTTTCACCACTGTTTTCAAAAGCATTGTTTGTATTTCCTCAAATTCATGACGGGGAACGGCCGGCAGTACCTTTGATATAGATTCCACCGATATATTTCCGTTGTTTTTCCCTTTTCCTATGAGAGGGGCTACAATCCCCGCAGATTTAAATGCAATGTAGGACGCGGACCGTGCGTCAAGTTTAGACAGGCGGTATTTACTACCGCCCACCTCTATGATCTGGGTTTTCTGTTTAGGTTCCATTTATTTCCTCCTAAAGTTACACCGGATTATTTACAATGTCGGCACACATCAGTGTCCACGTGACACGCTGCCCTTGTGATTGGTACGGAACATCGGCTTCTTTTTGCGGAGATACGCCGCTGCAGACATGGGAACCGCCCGTGCTCGTGTTTTTAAGCAGCATGGAGGTACCCGCCCATTGAGAAGTGGGGGCCGACCAATGTGCCTGAAACCATTTCATAAGCCATAGATGAAGCGGAGACGTCTGCTGTGTTTCGATGGTCACCGTGCCGTTATTCCCCGCTATTTTTGAGATCATAACAGAGCCGTCGGCAGCAATATCATGTGACGTGCGTTCCGTAGCTTTCGATACAGAAACGGAACCAACACCATTGCCGGTAAAAATAAAATCTCCAACCACGTCAGAGTGGATGGAGCCGACCAGATCGGTAAAACTATAAGTTGTTTGTGCCATAATTCATCCTCCTTTTACCGATTGACATAAACGTCGATTGTAACAAACTCAATAGCGCCCGCCAGTTTTACGCATACATAAATCGGCGGCGCTTTTCTCGCATCACGGTCAGCTTGAGACTGTGAATCAATAGGTTCACTCTGTACAAGATAGCCGCTTGCCAGATAATCTCCGTTTTCGAGATTTAGAACTTCACCGCCATTCCATTTACCCGGAGCGATAAATCCGGTATTGACATACTTATTGCAGGCCACATTAATAACATTCACAATAGACGCAACGCCGCCCTCTGTTTGCGGTACTTTCCGCGTAGATGTGAGTAGATCCATGACATTGAGCATGATATCATTCTTCAGCATGTCAATATTGAGTATCTCGTCAAAAGACGTGCCGTCTGCCATGCACCCCTGCTGCAGAATGTTATATTCTTCAGCGCGGCAGACATAAACATTACCGTTATTTCCTGCGGCTGTCATAGACCCGCAGATAAATGCTACTTGGGCTTCTGTGAGATTATCCGGTGCCACGCCGGGGAGACGCTTATAAGCGAGAGTATAAGAAGAATTGTTTGTTCCCCTATTCGCCCCCATCGCATATCCAATAACAGCCGCCACTGCATCTGGAGTATCTCCCTGTGCGCAATACAGACCAAAAGAACGACGATAGGATTTCTTCTTTAGCTTTTCAAAAATCCCCGTCTTTTCCTCTCCGGCATCTTCTTGAGAATTAGATAGGTTATTTTTGCTTGAAGTCGTATAAGCAAGAAGCGTATCGGGCTGTGCATTTTCTACCCAATCTGCCAAGGCTTCAATTTCTTTATCTGTAGCACCGAGCGGGATCAGAACATACCATTCTCCATTAGCCGCACGGCAGGCTTGGGCTGCAGCCAGTTTATCCTTGTCCTTAGTTACCTGAACACCGACCGCAAGACGAGACGGAGCAAGTGTCGCAGAAAAATACAGCTTGGCTGCCTTATATTCTGCGCTGTCCGGTTTAAATCCGTCTTCCAGTAATGCATCGGCGCTTGTATAGATACGCACCCGTTCTGATTCGGGAATGACATTGCTTTTCCCGAGAATGAGTGCCATATTGAATCCTTTTCTCTTGGCTGCCTTGGCCGCCAGGTTGACCTGGATATCAATGATTGTTTTCAGTGATAATTTCGCCATTTAAGGAATCACCCTTTCTTTATCGTAATACCGCCGCCACAAAGAATGACATCGGAAGTACCGGAACGGTTCGCGTCCACTTTCTTGACAGGAACTTCTTTGATACTTTTGATGTTTTCTTCGAACAGCAGCTGATTGTTGAACCGAAGCGTAAGGTCGGTTCGTTCAAACCACATGTTATTAAAAAGCTCCGGCACATACTGTGGTGTATCAGAGCTGGGAATGATAAATATATTTGCAGAACGGAGCACAGAAGAACCGTCAAGAAACGTATGCCGAAGCTGCACCAAACGATCATAACCGTTGGGACCGTATGCGGTGAAAATAACCTGCAATACCCGGGTAGCATAATGCTCCCGCAGCAGGTCTTCTCCGTCATCTTTCCAGAGTTCATGTATTGGCTGCGACACATCGTCACCGTTTGCGTCCATAATTGTAATAAAGACAACATCCTCTTCCATCGTCCAATCGGGATTACCGAGCGGCGGATAGGTCATCCGCACCGGCGGCTTTGTTTTCCTATATACCTTTTCAGGATCATATCCAAGCGCCGTCATAGTCGCGCGATAAAACGCCGTTTTTAGAGCTCGCATAGTCTGAACAGGCATTTATACCACCTCCCCGGAGAGACGAGTACATATTCCGCGATAAAATCCATAATCCTTATCCGGGAAAACGGCTACAATCTGATACTTTTCGTTATTCCAGACAAGAACATCTGAAAAGCCGTTTTCTTCAAGCTGCCCCGTTACATAAATCGGTTCAGTGGAAAGAATTTTCATCGCCCCAGTCTGCCGGTTCCCTTCCGGAACTTTCTGCAGATCTCTTTCGGTTGCTACAGTAATAATCCCATGGAACTGGAGTGTAGACGGAGTTCCATTCTTAATGAATTCTCCATTTTCCCATACGCCAGACGAACGAAGAATAGTATAATCCCGTGACAATCGAGAGGAATGAATCACGCTTGACAAATTAATCATCGGCTATTCCTCCCTCACAACGTAAACAATGGAATCCCTCAATTCTCCGCTGTCAACAAGCGGCTTATCGCTCCCTTTTAGCTTCACCGTTTGGGGATCATTACGTGGCCACCCGTTGCGCGGATCCTTAAACCACGCCCGGCATGCATTCTGCGCGGTCATTCCTGTGTTTGTAATAGCCTGTTCCATAGCGTCCGCATTCCCGTCGGCCGCGGCCTTGACTATTTTAGAGAACTGCAGCGCTATTTTTTCTTTGTTTGCCTTGATAGCTGGTTCTAAAACAGGACGGGGCGGAGAATGCCAGAGAGGGGAACCGTGGGACTGAATGTACAGAGAGAAAGCCTCGCTGTACTTGAGCCCTCGGTCCACCCCTTCCTGCATTTCCTCTCGCATAGCTTTTCGCCTTATTCCATGAGTATGGATGTAAAGAAGTTCTGCGTTGTTAATACCTTCGCTTTTACGGCTTGATGTCTGCTGCGGTATGCCAACCTGAATCTGCCTTTTCTGCAGCCCTTGCAGCCGTTTGACGAGCCCGGCAAATCCGCCATTGTATTCGTTATGCTCAACTTTACCTTTTGAGTTCACCATACGTACATCCCGCCTTTGCCGACCATTTTGGCCAGTGTTGCAAACTGCACACCGAAGGTGGTCAGTTTAAACCCTGCCCAGCCGTTCAAGTCCTGCGTCAATGCCGACAAATCCATAGAATGGGAAACACCGTCCGCACTTTCGCTTGTAACGACGCCTGCCGTGGCAGCGGCAGAAAGAACAGAGGAAGCAGACGCTCCCTCTGGCTGCAAACTCTGAAGATAAAGGGAGCAAAAATGAGCAATAAAAAGGCCTATGGCATGTTTCCACATGGAATGATACCGCCCGCTGCTGACACATGCGTTCCCAAGTTCCACATACATATCCAGAGCCGCGTCAGGGATTAAATTCTTGAATTGCGGATACAAAGACAGAAAATCCGCCTTAGAATATGCCGGATTATCTCCATGCTTGATATTAGACGCCTGCTCTATAATACCTATCACGATTTTTACCCCCTTTCTTTATTATTTGCTTTTGGTTCTTCTTGTCGTTTTCGGTTTTACTTCGGATTCAGGTTCAACTTCATCATCGGATACAGCGTCTTCATCTTCCTCTGATTCTGTTTCTCCGGAATTTTCATCAGGATCTGCAGGTTCGGATTCAGAAGCAGGAGGCGCTACAGGTTCAGAGGCGGCATTCATTACATCCGCCTCTGTTTTTGTGTCGCTATCCTGCGCAACGATGAGGTCTCCATCTTTTGCGGCAAGGTCAAAGAGCCATGTCTTTTGAATCCATGACGGAGCGTTTTCCATTTCCATTCCGCCGCGGGAAGTGAATTTCTCCCCGTCAAGTTCAAAGCAGAATTTCTTTTTTGTCAGAATGATCATAAATTTCCTCCTGTTAAATACCGTCAAAGTAGTGAACCGGCTGATAATAATTGAACTTAACCTGCCCAATCTGTGCAGCGAACAAAGTCAGATACGCGGCGCGTTCCACGGACGGCTGGGTCATAGCGCGGGTAATAGGAACAGTAATATCAAAGTTTACCTTGTCTTCATCGTTGACATAAACCACCATGCGGTTAGTCTTACCGGTCCCTGCCTTAATGCACCAGCGGCACGGTTCAATAGCAATATCCACGCCCTGATTCTTTGCGATATTGTTCTGCAGCAGGTATTCCAAAATGGAAATATTCCCGGCGTCGGATACTTTCTGCTTCACGATAAATGCATAGTTTTCCGGCGGAATCAGAATGTGGTTCGGCATACCGGACAGGTCATATTCAGCCGCTTTCCACGCTTCCACAAGAGCGTTATTGATATCCTGAAGAATTTCATCGGCCGTCTTTTTTGTCCAAAGCGGAGAACCTGCCGCACCGTTTACAACAGTACCTACCGTGACTTTCTTATCGTTAATCAGACCGGAAGTGCCGAGGGAATCAAACCCAAGATAAACGTTTTTATCAATGGTCTTGTTGTAGTTAAGGCGAATGCCTTTATCAAGCATATCTTCCAGAGAACGTCCAATCTGATGCAGCTTAGCCTGGTCAACAAACGGAACCTGCATAGCATGCATCCACGTAAAGGTTTTGAACAGGTTTTTGCTGGTGCTGACCTGCATTACCGGAACCGCGGTCGTACCGGATCCAACAATGGAATAATCATTGGCACCGGTAGTTCCATAATCAACATCAAAGGTGGACGTGAAATCTACCCATCCGCCGCCTGTTTTTGCAACGATGTCTCGCTGCCAGGTAACAGAAGAGAGGGGTTCCCTAATTTTCGGGTCTACTTTTTCAAGTTCGCCCACAAGATAAGCCATGCCGGACGCAATTGCCGCATCATAAGCAGAGCCATAAAAAGCCTGTTTGCCGCCTGCGCGCATAGCCGCGTTGGCCACTCCCATCATTCCGGCATTCGGTGTAAACATAGAAACAGCGTTATTTCCCATTATTTTGTACCTCCTTCTATTACGCGTTCAGACGGGTCAGAATAGTGATTTCCGCCACGCCATTTGCGTCAACATAACCATTTGTCCACTGTACATTTGTTAGCTGTACAGTGTTAGCTCCATCAGCTACAGCTTCAAATCCGCCGACAACGCCGCTGGAAATTGCAGAATTGGCTTTGATGCGGACAAATACAGCCCCGCCGGCTTTTGGTGTACCATTATTGCATTTAACGACAACAGATCCGCGATTAATTGCGGAGACAAGGTCCTGCTCATTGTAAGCTGTTTCGTTCTGATCATTGTAAGAGACAGCCTGTTTAACTACACGAAGCGCAACACCGCCAAATTTAGCGGCAGTAAATGTAGCGCCAACTGCAGAATAAGTATTGTCGTCGTTTGCCGCCAATGCTGCGCCAAACGGTACCGCGGCAGAGCCCTCTTTCAGCTGGCGGGATGTAACGACATCGTCCGGGGTTCTTGCATATGTCCCCGGGAACCCGTAATTCATAGATACTCCAATTGCTTTTCCACTCATTGTGTTTTCCTCCTTTTAGTTCTTTTTGTAATGCGGATTATATTTATCCCGAATCATGCGACCAAGTTCGCGATCATCCATGGCTTTGTCTTTTGCCTTTTTGCGGCCGTTTTCTTTCGCTTTCATAATAGCGTCATATCCATCATCGTGAATGTTGCCGCGAATCAAATCCGCAAGACTATCCGCAGCTTTCTTTCTCTGGCTTTTTGGCAGAGCCGCTACAACCGGCTTCAATGCACTGATAGCTTTCAGAGCAGCGTCACGGGCAGCTTTGGCTTCTTCCTCACCTTCCGGCTCTACAACGTCTTCATCGTCATCTTCCGCTTCTTCCTGCTTAGCATTGATTTCTTTCGGATCAACTTCTACATCACTTTCGTCATTGGTTTCTTCTTTTTCGCCCTTGAGCTCTTCTTCTAATGCGTCCAGCGCATCAGATTCCTCTTCCGGCTTTTTATCCGGCTTTTCAGAAAGAGCGGCAATAGCGTCTTCAATCTTTTTGAGACGTGCGTCGAGTTCTGCATCGATGGTGCTCTTCGGCTCTTCTTTTTTCTCTACTACCGGAACAGCCGGTGCCGGATTACCTTCATCAGAAGCAGGCTTCATTTTTGCCGCTGCTTCCAGATCTTCCGGAGTGGTGTCGCTGTCATGCGCAAACGCAGAAAGCATACGCCCCCAGATACTGTTTTTACTTTTTTCTGACATTGTTTTTCCTCCTTTTCGTGAATCACGAATAGAAACTTTGTGTCCGGCGCGCCCTTCTTCGACGACGGCTACATGATTACCGCGGATTTCCAGCTGTACATAAGTGTCGTTGTCTTTAGGATCCCACAGGCAGTCATACCCGCAGGATATATCGCGCTTCCCACTTTCGATTTTCTTTATCAGGTCCTTGTCATAGATAATCAGGTCCGCTACAACGCAATCGGATAAGGCACCTTCACCGCGACGTACATCACGGCAGGTGCCTTTAATATATCGACCAATATTGTCCGGTGTTACGTTTTCATCTGGATGTTCATCTACAACCGGTTTACCCTCGAAACTTGCTAATGCCGCCTTACTGAATACCTCTTCTTCAGGTCGCTTAACAACATAGATTTTCTCCGGATTTTCTCCCCCGAACTCCATTCCCCGGTATTCCTGTGTGCCTATCCTTGCAATAGGAACCTCTTTACACACAAGGTACCCCTCGGGAGTTCGAATCATGTGTCCGGAGATTTTGCTTCCGTAAAATGCCCTCATTTATCCCCCTTCTATTTTTTTAAATTCAGAAAGCCGCATATACCGTATACGTCCATTCCGGTATACCTTATGTGGCCAAGAAACATCATCATACTCTATCAACGGAGCGGCATAACAGCGGCAATTCGGAAACTCGCCAGCATGATATTTTCCGTAATCCTTCATATCAATCAGAGCCTCCGGAGACGGAGGGTCATTCCAATTAACCAGTACCCCGTCCATATGACGGTGGGAAGAACGAACACGGGAATCTTCAGACGTTTCCCAAATGTACCAATTGAGCCCCGCGCTTTGCGATCTTGAGCGTGTCAACGCAGAGGCAGCTTTCGAGGATTCCGTCCGGGCAATTAATTTAGCATGCGCTCTTGTCATCGTCGGCCATTGCCGAAGTATGTCATCTATCATGTCTTCTGACCGAATACCAGCCGACTGTCCTTCAGACACTATATTTGATACACGTTCCGCAGCCTCATTTGTCATAGATTGAATCAAGCGGGAATTACGGGAAACGATATCCCGGTAAATATCGTTCACTTCGAGTTCTTTGTGCAGCAATCGATATATCCTGCGTCCTTTAGAACCTGCCCGGGCGGCTTCCCGCCACGTTCGGTGTCCATCAGAAAAGGCGTGTGTTGCCATGGATCGTGCCGCGTCCTCGCATGCTTTTTCAAAAGTGGGAGAACGGGCAAGACCACGGAGGACAGAGAGCATTTGAAAAGGACTTTCTGCATGAGCCATCTCACGCTCCAGTCCTTTCATGATTCTTTCTATCGCAGCGGAATACCGCTTTTCTGTCATTCGATTTGGTTTGAAGTTTCTTTTCATGTTTATTCACTTACTCTGCCGGATCCCGTGTTGCATATTCCTGTCCATAGATTTTTTTCATAAGGCATCGAGCTTTTGCGGTTTCAGCGGCATATTCATTATACATATCCTTGTTTAAATACGTTTCTGCTTTATCAAAATATTTTTTTAACGTTTGTGATACAGCTTCATGTTCATTTTCAGGGAATTTCTTTTTATTCATTTCAAAGTCTGCTTCAACCTGTTTTTTCATCGCTGGAGTTATGATTGCCCGACTTGTAGTTGGGTCTGTTTTCCCCGGCTTAGCTGCACTTGCCAGATTTTCCATTGTCTGCACCTTACTTGATCGTGCAGGTTTTGATCCAAATTTCTGACCATTAAACTTACCACCGGCACCAGCAACAATTTCTCCGTTTTTAACAAGTACACGGGCACCCTTAATAGTTCTCCATTCCCCTTCTTCTGCGTCGTACGCTTTAATCCGCATTAAATTCTCTTTTGTTTTATCCATAATTTACCTCCTCGCAAAATAATCATATTGTTTGTCACAGCATAGATCTAAATACTCAATAAATCCACTGTATTTAACGGTGCTACCTTGCATTTTATGCATCAAGCGTTATAATAAAGATAAGAAAAGCACTTGGGTTAGCGTAGCAAGTGGTCTGTACGCTTAGCAATGCCAGATTAGTTTACATGCTTCTGGCGCCTTAGTGCTTTTTTGTTGTTTCAGAAACATTTTCATCCCATCCGGTAAGTACGAATGTGAAATGATCATCAAAATAGGTAGGAGATATTACTGCTGTATAGTGATCTTTCCTTATATAAAACCTTCCATTTCTACTATCAAGCTTCCCGTCTTCTATGATATCCGGCAAATGCTGCAAGAACTCATTAGCGTCAATCCCCTGAGATTGTCTTTCTTGTATAATGTGCTTGAGCCCCATAAAATCATCGCCCCACGGCAGTGCTATGCTTCCTATATCTGATCTGGTGAATGCATCAGGTACATACCCACTTTTCGTTTCCAAGAGCTTATTTATAGCATTGATTCCCTTATATCCACCATGAATTGGAGAGCCGATCTGTTTTTCATATCCTTCCGCCTTCGTATATTTCGGAGCCTTGAGTTTCGGTGTATATTTCTGCCCCTTTAACGGACCATTCTTTATCTCACCGTCCTCATCCACCTTTACATGGGTTCCATTCATAGTCACCCATTTACCACTATCTTGTACAGAATTTGATGTTTTATGTAATTCATCTCCATCGCTTTCCGATTCATCCACCCCCAACATTCCGCTAAATCCGCCAAACTCCCCTTCCTCTTCTATTTTATCGGAAGCGTTCATAATATCCTCGTCAGTGATGTTTGTCCACACGCCAGTACGTTCGCTCTGCTGTTTGAGTTCCTGTAGCGCGGTACGTTTAGACACAAGCCCCGCATTAAGTGCCGTCACCACATTCTCCGTGCCCGTTTTAGCCAGCTCGCTCCGTTCTTTGTCGGAAGGTTCAGATACCGGGTCAAAATCGAAATCTAAATCATCAGGAACTGCCCCAAAAACGCTCATGCAGAGAATCGGCAACAGTTTATTCAGTATCGGACGCAGTTTTGACTCCTGTTCTTGTCCGATCATGTCATAGTAATTCTGCAGGTCACTTTCACCGGTAGCATTCATCCCGGCGGGAGCCCGTCCAAAGAGCTTTGTGGCAGGTATCTGTGCCGCCCCGGAGATATCCATCATGAACTGCTGGTAAACCTCGGAGATGCCTCCGAATGTATATTGATGTGTTTCGAAACCGTCTTCTTTATCTAGCACCTGAACCCCACTATTACTCATGAGCCAGTTTTGCGCCTGTATCGTTTTGTACAATTCCGCCTGCGTTTGCTCGTCTGTAGCAGATAGCGTTTGTCCCAAGTCGTTCATCTTGAGTACACGAAGCGACGCCATGAACGTGAGCTGCGCTATATTCCATGAAACATTATCACGCTTTTTCAATTCATCAAACACTGATTCTATCACCGAGGCGCCCCACTGTTCCTCTGACTGGCTCTCCCAGTACGGCAGATCATCTCCGATAAAACGAAGCACACGTGAATTATGAATCTTGGTAGTGACCCCAGATACGGTATCCGTTACAAGATAATACTTCGGAAATCCGTATTCCGGGTCGCTGATATCGCCTATCAATTCTCCAGAGGGAGAAACGCCATTCCAACGGTCTAAAACCGTAATACCGCAGAAATCCCCCGGCATTATACGATCCAAATCAACAGGTTCTGAAAGATCATACCCCTGTCCCTTAATCAGCATGACGCCTACCGCGCCACCGTACAACCGCCCCCACTGCATGCCCGTTTTGAGTTTCTGTATGAGCTGTGTCCGGCGTAGGACAAGGTCTATTCGCTTCAGCGCCTTCGGATCTACTTCCGTCGTGATAGTAATCCAATTTTTCAGCATATCTCCCGGAATAATGTCCACAATCCGACGCATTATCCAGTGTTCACGATATAAACTGTTCAGTAAGTTATAATTCCGTGTCAGGCGCTGCATTTGATAGGTGGTTCCCTCCATCAAGCTCGGCATCCCTGCACCTATTCGCGCAAGAGCGTTGGCAAATGCGTCACGGGCAGGTGCTCTCTTCGGATTCCCTGCAGGTACCTGTATTCTTTTTTTCTTACGCATTCGCAAGCCTCCTTGATCTGATTACTGTCTGACAATAATAACGCAGGGCGTCAACGCTGTGGTCATTCACCTTTATCGGTTTTTCCCTGCCGCCATTCTGTATAGCCTTTTCATCCCATGCGTAGCTTTGCATTTCTTTGACAAGCATGGAACAGTTTTCTTTGTATATTCGGATTTTCTTCTTCGTGAGCATTTTATTTACTGTGCGGATTCCTTCCAGTACACTGTTGTCCGCATTAATCGTATCTACTGTTTCCTTTGCCCGAAGTCCTCTGTTTCGCATTTCTATTTTGAAGCTGGCAGCAGACGGGTCAATGATAACCGCCGACGGCGCATAGTCTACTGAATTAATAAACTCCATGAGATCATCACCGTATTGACTGTTATCCTTTTCATGCTTTCCTTCCTCCCGGCTGTTCCAATAATATTCTCTTACCACCCAAGCCACGTCTCCGTCGTCCCATATATCTAAGAAGCACATCGGATTGACGGTGCCATAGTCGATAGATATATACCGGCGGTACAATCGCGGATTATTGTAAATATATTCCAGTTGGTTTTTATCGAAATACAAGTCATCGCTCCACGCGTCTTTGTAAATAGCGCCCTGCGCCATGACCCACAATCCCAGAATAAAACGCTTATAAAATACACCACTGTAAGTCGTTTTATAGCGTTCTCTCACGTCTTCGGAAAGAGAAGGGTTGTCGTCCATCGTGAAATGGAGATGAAGCATTCGCTTCTCTTCCTTTTTTTCTATCCAGTTTTTTAAAAACCAGTGCATAGGGCTTTCCGGGTTGCAGTTGAACCACATCTTTGCTCCCGGGACGGAACAACGTCCTGTCGCCTGATTGACGAATGATTCCGGCATAAGCGCCACTTCATCGCAATACAACCCAGCAAGTGTCATGCCCTGTATTAAATCTTGAGATGACTCATCTCTTCCGCCGAAGATGTAAAAGTAATTTACGGCTTTACCGTCATCTATGATAATCGTATTGCTCGTCCGGAACTCCGTCACTTCATATCCGCGGGCATATAACACAGGTTTAAGCCAATTCCATACGTTTCGCCTGAAAGAACCGACCGTTTTCCCGCACATAGCAAAGTTCTGTTTATCGTATGTTTGCATTGCCCATAAAACAAAGCTGATAGCCATTGATACCGTTTTACCAGCTCGAATACTGCCATCGGCTATAATTCCATTGTAATTGAAGTAAGGGGATCCATGACACCACCAAGTAAACGCCTGCATTTGACGACGGGAAAATTCTTTAAACCGAATAACAGGCTCAATCACGTTTTTCATTCATCCCACACTTTCTTTGCGGAATTTCTAAGTGCCTCCGTCAATCCATCATCAGCATAGTCCGTTTCGTTGATTTCTTTTTCCTTGTTGCCTGTTTTTATCTCAACATCGGAATCCCTTGCCTTTCTCTCAAGCCCTGCGCCTTGCACTAAATACTGCAGCAGTAACTTCGGGTACAGTTCTTTAGATTTCATTTCCTTTAGCGCTTCCAGCGCCTTTTTTTGAATGAGCAGCCCGATTTGTGCCTGCTGCTCGTTCATTTTTTTAATAGCATTACAGGCCTCTGCAAATTCTTGCCGAGCCAGCTCGTTATCGTAAGCGCGGGCCCTCTCGACCCAATTCCATTTGCCACACCAACCGGTGATGAGCGCCCTTGATTTGTTCAGCTTTTGTACTACCCTTGTGCAAGATCTTTTATCACCCATCTGGTAGTAGAGTTTAAACGCGGCATAAGCTTCTGAAGATTCGCCTTTTTTACGCTCCCATTCGCATTCGGCTCTTCGCCTTCCCAAAAGTCACCACCTCCCGTTACTCTAAGGTGGCTCCTACTTCTTCCATTACATCCTTAAGTGATTTTATCTCTCCGTCACGCTCCACCTTTAAATCAAGATTTCCGGATTCCTGTATGTACCGCCTTATGATCACATCACAATACTTCGGATCAAGCTCCATAAGCATTGCTTTTCGACCCATCTTCTCACAGGCAACCATCGTTGTACCGCTCCCGGCGAAGCTGTCCAGTACAACATCACCCGGTTTACTGCTATTCTCGATTTGATAAGCAAATAAGCCGACCGGCTTCATTGTCGGATGGTCTTCACTGCGATTCGGTTTGCTCATATCAATAACCGTTGTCTGCTTTCGGTCGCTATACCAGTTATGCGGTGCACCCTGCTTCCATCCGTAAAGACACGGTTCATGTTTCCATTGATAATCCTGCCGCCCGAGAACCATCTGATTTTTATTCCAAATCAAGCATTCCTTAACATCCCATCCGATATCTTTACAAGCCCCGCGGAAATTAAACACTTCCAAATCGGCATGCCAGATATAGAATGCGGATCCGGGCTTCATGTTATCGTTCGCCGCTTTGAACGCATCAACTAAAAACTGGCGGAAATCTCCGTCAGCCATCTTGTCATTCTCTATCGTCAATGCGTCTTTCGTTTTGCCAACATACGCCACATTATACGGCGGATCCGTAATATATAAATCAGCCTGCTGCTCCCCCAATAAACGATTGACATCTTCCGGCTTGGTACTGTCGCCGCATAGTAGGCGATGGTCACCCATAATAAATAAGTCACCCGGTTTGGTAAATACCGTTTCCTGCGGCGCCGGAACTTCATCCTCTTCTATGTCGTCAGATGTCAACTGCTCACCTATCAAGTCAGCTAAAGCGTCCTCGTCAAAACCGGTCAAATCCATATCAAAATTCTCGGTCTCCTGCAGGTCTTTTAGAATTTCGGAGAGTTTATCATTATCCATCTCCGCCAGTTCTGCTATCCGGTTATCTGCTAAAAGGTCAGCGTATTCTTCCGCTTCGGTCGCGTACTCCTGATACTCAACCGGAACATATGCCAGACGTGCGTCGATAGCTGCCAGCCTGCGGCCATGTCCTTTCACAATCAGTCCGCTTCGTTTTGATACCGTAATCGGTGCCCGCCAGCCTGCGCTTCGAATAATCTCTCCGAGTAGTTTTACTTGCTGCTCGGTATGCTGATTCGGATTCCGTGGATTCGGCTGCAGCTGCCCAATCGGCACAATCTCGTCATACGAACAGAAAACCGCAATATCGTCATCAGTCACAATACGCGGTTTTGCAGATGTTTTGTAATCAATCATTGTTAAATTCCTTTATCGAATGCAAGCAAAAAGCCGGGAAACTCATCAAACCCGACTTCTTACTTTTTATGGAGTTGTATGAAAGCATCGAGCGGCGACGTTTATTGCCCGAACTTTACAATAACATAATACCACATTTAAAAGTCGCATTTAGTCGCAACTTGTTTTTTTCGTGAAATTTCTTGAATTGCCCGGTCTCTCATCCGCAAGCACGTGCTTCTGTCAGAATGATGTTCCAGCGCTATTTTCTCCCAGAGATTGTTCATAAAATACCGGTCAATCATGATTGATTTCTGCTCCGGATCGGACAAAAGCGCTAATAGCTTAAATCCTTTCGTGATCATATCACCGTATCGATTTAGCTCTTTTATCCGCAGTTCTTCTGATTTTGCCATCTTCTCTTTGAAAGCAATCACGATGTCTGACAAATCGGATGGAGAGCCGCCATCCACAGGCTCTTTGTCGTATCTACAGCCTTTTAAAGAGAACAAATCCATCTCGCACTGCTGGCGGTATTGATTCAAAGAGTCAATATGCTTTCTGCAGCGTCGAATCTCTTCAAAAAACGTTTCGATATCATTACGTACCCGTTTTGATTCAAAATGCAATTTAACTGCCGTTTTTTCGTATGTCGGATCCGGGTTATGAAAAACACTCGGTCGCATTCCGTTATTCATCATCTTCTCCTTTCATGATTTTAAGCATTTTCAAAATTTCCTCTTTGTGTATTTGTGCTGCTTCTTTTGTTCTAAAGCAATTTCCCATTGCTCTATTTAGATGATCAAAAGTGTTAAATTTCTTAAACTCTTCGTAAATCAGTTCACCAAAAATATTGACGTAATAATACCAGTCGCCAATTTTCGGCTTGAACGGCTTCACTTTAAATTCATAGACATCGAAATATTTTACAAAAACCGCCCATTTTGAATCATCACGCCATTCTTCATTAACTTTTGTAAGCAATTCTCCGTTACAAAACTTATTGACCTGGCATTCTTCATGTGCAAATTGAGCTTCAAATTCTTCATTTTCTGCAACGCCAATTCTATCCATCAGCATTTTAATCACTTCTTCTTTTAGTGTTTTCATACTTTCTCTCCCTTCCTCAACGCAGCATTTTTCACAAATACCGTCCACCTTGTTTTCGCTCTTTTATCCCCAAAAATCGGCTTATACGGCGATAATTTGACCACCTCCGCAAATGGTATCTGTTCACCATTCCATTTAAAGACAAGCACTCCGTCATTTCTCAGAACACGGAAACATTCTTTAAAAGCCCGTTCTATCCACAGCAACCACTCGGACGGTAATTTTCCGTATTTTAGAATTATCCATCCCGTATCTCCGCCATTTTTTAAATGTGGCGGGTCAAATACTACCATGTCATAACTTTCGTCTTGTATATCCATCTGTGTGACATCTCCAATAAAATCAGGCTCTACACTGAATATCCGTCCGTCGCATAATTCCGTTTGAAGCTCCCGATTGTCCTGAAAGTCCACGAACTCCAGATTTTTTTCATACCAGAACATTTTACCGCCACAGCAGGCATCCAAAATTTTCATGCTTCATTTCACCTCTGCGTTTTATTTTCTCCTCCACCACTTCTGACATCCGATTCTCATTAGCCCGATTTTTACTTCAATCGGGATTTTATCCACCTTGAAATATTTCGGCTTCTTTTCAATAGAACACACATGTTTATTGACTACAATTATTCCTGCCGCCGGGAATTTATCATTAAGTTTTTTGTGGATTTCATCTTTTTTGACTGCATATAGTTCTCCATCAAACGCATAATAAACGCTTCTTGTGTATTTAGTTATGTGATTTTCTTTTTTACGGAAATCTGCTAAAAAATCGCTGTAACTACATTTACATTCGATTTCATTCATATAGTCGTTTCCGTTTATTGTGATTAAATCCGCTTCGTGCCTGATACCCTCAAACGGATAATCAAACCTTTCTAAATCCCCTCTCTTGTTATATTTTGGAATTTTACAGCTTGCCCATGCAAAATTAACGTTAGGTATGGTTATTTGTTTTATACCAAAGAAGTTAGCAACACGGTACTGTATCTCTGCTTCCTTTTTCCCTTTCGGCATAGTTCATCCCCCCCTTAATCGTTATCTCAATCCTTGGATTCTTTCTGTCGGTAAATACTTCCTGCGTCAAGTGCACGTATTTCCTGCTGTCGTTTTGGATAAGCCCTATATCCTGCAGCGCATCAAGTATAAACTTTGCCGCACTCATCACATTATCTTCATCCCGGCGCATATCCTTTTCATAATATTCGATACGGATATTTACTTTTTCGGTAAACCTTTGTCCTTGCAATTGCGGCTGCAGAATCAGAATAATTTGTCTCTGCGTTTTCTTCTTGACGCCTGCCCCCGCGTACTTATTCAGCCGGTTGGCAGCAATCAAGTCATTCATGCAGGGCAGCCGTCCGGGAATTATAAGCTTCATATGCCACCGCCTAATCGAATCAAAACGTATGTCAGCGCTACTAATATTCCGATAAGAACACACTGTATGAGCATCAGATATAGTTCAAACTGTCCGAAAAGATAATATTTATCCCCTCTGTCACTGTAAAGTTTCACTTCATGCTCCTCTCTCGATAACCGGAACAATATCCTCTTTCTTCAGCGTGTCATACAAGAATAGACGGCCCTTTTGCGTCCATTTTGTATTCATCTTCACGGCTTCCCGTCCGTCAGCATGCGTAATACTCACCGTCTCGCTGTGAGTATAGCCTCTTGCTTGGTGTCTACTGTATAGCAGCCACTGTCCGGACTGATTATAAATAATACCGAGGCTATGAAGAATTTTGTTCATCGCCTGACCGCTCATGCCATAGTCCTTAGCAATTTGCGTAATCGTGACAAGCGATCTGTTCTTCAAAATAAGATCCGTGTAGTCCGCCTTCGGCTTTAGCTCACCGATGAGCTGTTTCTGTCGAGCGTTCTGCACAGCAAGACTTTTATTTTCGTCTTGAACCTTTTTATACTCCGTGAGAATCTCGATAAAAGCCGTTGGATTATTCAGAATATTTTGTACAGCCCCATCCGTCATATACATTCCCGTTTTGCGGATCGCCGGAATAACTTCGTCGGCAAGTTTCGCTTGGAACCTCTTTGCCGTTCCGTTGCTCGCTCTAAATCCGAGCCTATACACCATATTTTCCGGGATGTAATCATCCCTGCCGATTTCTTTGGAAAGACCAAACTCGGATAAGTAGCGATTGACCCTCGCCCACCGAATTACCGCGTTGCCACTTTTGGCAACGGTCGTAAATCCGAAGCCTCGTGCTACATCCTCTGCGTTGAGATATGCCGTCCCGGTGACCGGGTCTAAATATCCTTTTACGTTTTCGATGGTGATCAAGTTGTTCATTTTTCGTGCCTCTCTCTGTAAATCCGCTCTTCCTCGCTGCGCAGCTTTCTTGCCGCTTCGTCAAGCTTGATAGCTGCGTACATGATCAGGACAATAAACAGTACGACGCTTGCTACATCCATAGCTGTATCCATTTTTACCCCCCTTAAAACGGTAAATCATCATTCTGCGGCGGGAGTTCACTCTGCGCCGTTCCGAACTGCTCAAAATTGCCCGATCCTGTTCCCTGCGGTTTCTTAATATTGAGAGGGCAGGCGACAAACTCCGCCACAATCTCTGTCATGTACTTCTTGTCGCCTTCCTTGCCGTAAGAATAGCTGCTGTACCGTCCTTCAACAAATACCGGCATTCCTTTCTGCAGCTGGTTTCCAATTGCTTCCGCCCACGGGCTCCATGCTTTTACTCGTACATAATCCGTAAATTCCTGCTTCTCTCCGTTCTGATTAACAAAATACCGATTGACCGCTACCGTCATCGTTGCTACCGCTTTCCCGGACGATGTGTTCTTGATTTCAGGATCGCGGACAAGATTTCCACAAATTTTACAATCGTTCATGTTTGGCATTTTTCATTCTCCTTTTCAGATATAAACGTCTATTCTCCCGGATTCATAAGCGCTCTTTATTTCAGCAAAAGCAATTCTTGCGTTTTCTTCTGTTTCGTATTCCAGCTCAAGCTGTTTGTACGTTCCAGGCATGTAGATGATAAGGCTTTTCCCTTTCTGCTCAACGTAGGACGGATTCATTGCGATGATATCCTTTTCTTCTGACACAACCATAAATCGATTATTTCCCATTTATCAATCTCTCCTTTCTCAAACTTCATTTTTTCGCAGGCTTTCTCCTGCTTCTATAAGTAACCTGTTCGCATGCTTCAACCTGTCAAAAATCCGTGACATATACCTCTGATTCATCTCTTCCGGCGTCTTATTCGTCGTAATGATTACCGGCAGGAGTTCGTTGTATCTCTTCGATATAATCGCGTCAACCGCGTTCAGTACCCAGTCGTTTTGATACTCCGCTCCCATGTCATCAAGAATCAGTAGGTCTGTTTCTTTTGTGCGCGTTCTGACTTCTTGTGAAAGATTATTCTGCAGAAGACTGTCCATCAATTCCGGCATCGTGATAAAATACGCCCGGTTATAATCTTTCATAATCTCCTGCGCAATGGCCACTGCCATTGTTGTCTTCATGCGTCCTACCGGTCCGGCGAATATAAGCCCTTGCCCTTTTGCCTTGTGTACCTTGAAATTCTTAGCGTAATCTTTCGCAATTGCATAATGGCTTTTCAGCAGCTTAGAATCCGGTAATCCTTTTCTTTCAATGTTCTGAAACGTGCATGCATGGTACCGCCTGCCTATTCCGGCTTTATACAGCCGATTTGTCCATTTTTTTCTTTCTTCTGCCGCCTCTTCCGCTTTCGTCTTTTGATTCTGCTCGTTTAAGCGGCCATTGTTTTTGATAAATGTCTCCATTTTTTCCCGGAGATCATCCATATCCTGTCCGATTCGTTCCATTGTCACCATCCGTCTTTGATACCTTTCCACTCTTCCAGAGAAGCGATATGTCCATAGCTTCCTTCCGACTTTTTGCGCTTATGTTTTTTGAGCGGCCAAAATCCGAGCCATTGATTTTCTATTGATTGCTCTACAATGAGAATGGCGTCCTCTATATTTCCGTTTGATAATTTTTTGAGTTGTGTCAAATTCTTTTTAAGAGCCGTCGGTGATACAGAAGCTTTCCTCTGTTTCCTCATGTCCATCCACTTTTTGATTGATTTCTCCAGTCCGGGAGAAGAGGAAGAAAATGCTTTGATGATTTCAGTTTTCGGAGAAGACGCTTTGTCCTCTACCTCTTCCTCTACCTCTTCCTCTACCTCTTCCTCTACCTTGTCGGATTTATTCCAGAGGTTATTCGATTTATCACGGAGGAAATCGGTATTTATTCCAGGGGAAATATTTTTGCATAGAAAATCCCCTGTGACCTTCACCGACTTTCTTTTCAGACGGGCTACTGCATCAAAGTAGCGCTGCTGAATACCGTGTGAAGTAAGAATTCCGTACTTCTGAAACATGTGGCTGTCAAAAAACTCAACTGAAACCGCCTTTCGAACGGTATCCTCTACTGCATCCTCGCTCACGCCAAATTGCTCAGCTATGAGGAACGTCAGATCGCTATCGTAACCCACGTAATACCCCTCTTCTCGAAAAATATTACAGAGCAACGCGATCAGTATCGGTATTGATTGATTGCCACAGTCCTTTTTTATCTTCCGGACCTTTACGCTTTCAAAGAAATCAACATCCAGTGTGAGATAGTCCAACCCTTGTTTAAGTTGGCGCCCCACGTTATCACCCCCTTTAAAGGTTTATAACGAAATTTACTCATTCCAGAGGATACAGAGTCCCGTCTACATACTCATAAATCCTGATTCCCCTTGCCTTCGCATAGCCATATTCGGCCATGCAGCCACGGCTCTGTCTCCAGTAACCGGATAAAATCAGGAGAGTGCAGTTGTTGAGAAGTCTAAAATCGTACCGGAGAATCTCCGTTTCTTCCATATCTTTTCCTTCTAAGAATGAATAAGCATGGAGCGGGGAAAGAACCGTCAGGTTGGGATATTTGCTCATTATTTTATAAGCAATATCTCCCGTTTCTTCCACGTTGGATTCCTTAATCTCTCCTGTAAATATTTTCAAATTTTCAACAATCGGAGCGTAAGGATGAGCCAAGTAGGCCATCCCGCACTCCAGTTTCGGAAGAGGATTTCTCTTAAATTCTTCCATCTGTTAATACCTCCCCCGTTTCCTTATCCACCGTCGGCGGTATCGGGTCAAATGAGATTTCCTCGTCCTGCGGCGTTTGTGCTTCCGCGTCAATCGTCACCGTTTCGTCCGGCAAGTCCGTCATGTTCTCCGAAATATTAGATTTAATTGTCTCATCTGCCGTCAGGGCCCGGACAAAGTCTGTTTTTATCGGCGCATATTTCAGCATCTTCTTAATGACCGTTTTCTTTGCCATCTCGTCAAAATACTTAGTCCACGGAGAGTATGGGCTGCTAAATGACTGGCTTGTCTTTTTAGCGTGATTAATGACATCCTCACGGCTCATGACCTCGAAGCCGTAACCGCCATTTACCATGTGGAATACGGCATAATACATGAGCACGTTTCCCCGGTCATGCGTAGCCGGGATATGTTTCAGCTTAGGCTCCAAGCCGAACTCGTATTCAAATGTGTCATTCTCGTATACCTCGTGTGCCTGAATGTCTTTGATTTCGCCGCTCCGGTATGCTAAATCAATTCCGCCTTTATAGCCTAACTGGAATTGGCATTCTAACTTCCCTTTGTTTCTGTACGGAATTAAGTATGCCTGCCCGATTGGCGTGTTCGGTTCAAGCCCAAGCTGGGCCGCCTGCATCATAGCCCCCAAGAAACTCTGTGGAGTGCATTCCTTTAACTGCGGGTTGCTTGATAATGCTGTAAATACCATCCGGGTAAACCGTTCCGGAGTAATAACGCTTGGAAGGGCTTTTTTGATTTCCGGTTCCATCGCTCGGATTAGCCCCTGAAGAGACCCGTCTTTCTTCTGCTCTGCAACTGCTGTGTTTCTTTTTGTTAAACCGCCTTTTGTGTTCATTTTTTGCCTCCTGTTTTAAACTTGAAAACCTTCCGGATATTTTGTACTCAACGGACGATAATTTGCTCCGTCCTGCTCTGTTTTCCCGCATTTTTTACATTCCATTTTGGGGATCACATTCAGATGAAAATTGGCGTCATCGTACCCCGGTTTTTCTTCTTCATACCCACAAAATGGGCAGATAAATAATGCGATGAAATCTCTTCTGTTCTGCGAAAGTATCTCTTTAATTCTCATTTTTTATCCTCCACTTTCATTACTCCTTATCTTTTACGCAAACGTTTTCCCATTTCATGTAAGAATCAAGATATGTTTCTTTTTTGTCTCCGTTGTATGTGACTTCGTAATACATTCCGTCGGATATTGTTGTGCTTACCAACGCTTTCCAGTTCTGTAATGTTTTACTAAACCATACGATAAAAACTTCACTTTCTTTCAGTTTTTTATTACCTGTTATCTCTACATGTTCATTGTAGTAATCGATAACAATCTGTTTTGCTTTTTCCTGATAGTTCATTTTTTATCCTCCACTTTCAAACTCATATAATGCTCCCATCGAAGAATAGGCTTTCCTGATGGGGTGTGACCGGTTCTAATCAATGCCGATTCGTTGACTTTGTCTGCTAAAATCCCGCGATTAGGCGGTGTGGAAAGGCCTCGCATGACCTTCACCCTCGTGCCTATTTGCAGGGAGCTGAACTCGCCTTTATTCATTACCAGACCCTCAATGTGCGGCTTGCTTTGCTTAGTGTGACAAGCCCCATTGCTTTCAACGCTTCATAACTTCCGGGATCCGCCTTTTTCACTTTAGACACCGAAATGGATTCCCTCGGCGTTCCTGTCTTGAATGTCACCTTGTAATCTCCGATACGTCCCGTTTCATAATTCCCCATGATTTCCGCCAACTGATTTTCTTTCAATTGAATATTTTCTTTCAGTTTATTAATTGTCTGTTTATCCAACTTCACACTTTCAATTAGCGGCAGAGCTTCATCCGGAAGCACCATCTCGGACCCTTTATCTTCTTTGAAATAAATCCCTAAGGCGGAAGCGCAGGATTTAGAGCTATCTACCGGGGGCGGTGTCTTTTTTTCCACCAGATTCCAGAATTCTTTTTCCGCTTCAATAAGCGCCTTGATATCATCCTCATTCCTTTCGATTTTTTTCCAGCGTGCTTCGTTTCCGCCCAAGAGAACCGCGATGTACCAGTAGTCAGCTCCGGTTACCGCCATATAATGTAAACACTGGCAGTAATAAGCGTCGGGAATTTCATCGCCCTTCCATTTTTTATACTGAGAAACGCCGGCGGTCTTGATTTCAAGCCCTGCATTTTCGCCGATAACCGTTCTGTCTACATTCGCAATCATGAATGGATACTCTCTGTTTCGTAGAGTGCCGAGCCGCTGTACCTTTTTACCGGTTTCTTCGTTGAACCAGTCGGCAATATTCGCTTCGTTTTTCTGCCCCCAGTACACAAAGGGATTTCCTGTCAAATCTTCGGGGGCAGCCTCTCCGATTTTCTCCAGCCAAAGCTGATATGGTGACTTGTACGAATTCAGCCCCATGATGACCGAGGCGTCGCTGCCGCCAATTCCCATGTTTCTTACTTTTAACCATTCATCTCGGTCATCCGCGTCTTTTACAGATAGAACCAAGTCGCAATTTGTGTATGCCATTTGTGTAATCCTCCTGTTTTTGTTACAATAGAGGCGGAAATTTACCCATATTTTTCCGCCTGCCGACTGACGCTGCAAACATCAGTCGGCTTTTTCAATTTTGTTGAGTTCGTTAATAATTTCAAATAGAATTTCTTCACGTATGCTTGCTTTCGCTGCGCTCATCACTTCGCCTTTTTCGTCCGCATCTGTCCAAGCAATCGACTCTTGCATGTACCTGCGACGTACATATTCGCTGATATGTTTAAACTTTTCTGCGTCAGTCATTTCCTCGCCTCCTTTACTTTTAAAAACCTTGACTGTCTAAATCTGACTTTATTTCGCGAATAATGCATTCGATTTCGTGTCCCCACAAATACCGATATGTTTCTTTACATATTTCTAATATCTTCAGCACTATGTTCCAATCTTCTTTAGCCAGTGTTACGGTAAATTGTCTGTCATCCATTCCGCGCCTCCTCAACTCTTACAATGACAAGCGTCCCCGGCTGCAGGTTTCCGACGTCTTGAATCCGGTTATCCTTCTTTGCTTGATAAACCAGTTTCCGCAGGTCTTCCTTATCCGTGGCAATTTCGCCACAGATTGTCCACAGGGTATCTCCAGGTCTGACCTCTCTCCGGTACTCAACAATTTTTACTTCCGGGAAGAGCCGGTTGTAAATGTTGTCAGCGTCCACCGCGGCACCTGCCACCAGTGCGGCTGACATTAGAGCCGCTGTGAAAATTAAGGGTTTGTTCATGCCCGCCTCCTGTTTCTTCTTACAATCTCCATGACCGCCGAACCTTCTGTTTTCATCCCGACCCGCATTTTCGCCCGGGCTGTTGCCCATTCGCTGATTGCGGCCTCGGTAGTGATTAGCTTGTTCCCGACTGCGAAGACCGGGAACGTCGGATCCGACCGGGCATACTCCCGGAGCTGCTCAACTCCGATATGGAGCGCTCTTGAGACTTCTGTAATTGTCATCCCGATCGTTCTTTCATCCATTTTGATCACCTCCTTTCTTTGATTTACACTCCACGCTCCCTTATAATATTGGCAGAAAGGAGGTGAACTATTATGATCTATGTAATTAACTATGATCTGAATGCACCAGGGCAAAATTATTCCCGATTGATTTCTTATCTGAGAAGTTTTTCTGCTTATTGCAATCCTCACAAATCAACATGGTTTGTTTCCTCTTCTCTCTCTGCATCTGTTATTGGTGCAGAAATAAGAAAACGTATTGATCCTAATGATTCTTATTCTGTGTTCCAAGTTTTGGCCCCTTATGACATTCGCGCCAACAAGGAATGCGTCAATTGGTTCAATAATTTCACCCTTTAGATGCATGCGTAAGTTTTATCCCTGACACCTTATTGGGAAGATTTACATTAAGAGTGCAGTAGCAGCTGTACTCTTTTTGTATTTCTGACGTCTGCTTCACAATTTCCCTGATGTCATCCATGCTGTTTGCAGAAACTTTTATGACTACACAAAGATCTGAAAATCGGAACCCTTCATATTCATTTTTCTTTTCCATTTCGATTACCTCCTTCTCATGTTTAACTTGCATTACATGCAAGTTTTAAGATAAAAAAATACTTATGCTCTCTTCATTGTTTAAACACAAAAAATTTTTAAGCTTAGTAGCTTCCCAACAGGAAAATGGTCTTTTTCCGTTTATTTTATCGCTGAACGAATTGACGGAAATATCTAAAAATCCTGCACATTCCTTATAGTTCTTTTTATTTGCCACTATAGCCCCTTTTAGCTTGAGCATTTCCACTTGATTCACCCCCTTTCTTATTCGACTTGTATTTTATACAAGTTTTTCTATACTAATTATACGCATCGGCGGAACATTGTCAAGCACTATATGCAAGTTTTTTTATCTTAGGATATAATATACTTGCATATTATACAAATTTGTTGTATTATTGCATTAACAAAAGCGAGGTGAAATAAATGGATGAATCACAATATAACAGGCGTGTAGGCTCACGTATAAAAGAAATGAGAAAGTCCAGAAAAATGACATTAAAGGAACTCGGTGAGCATATCGGACTCAGTGAAAGTAACACCAAGCGTTATGAAGATGGACAAATAAAAACAGTAGGAATAGATATCATAAAAAAGATTGCGCTGGCTCTGGATGTACCCGCATCGTATCTTACTGGATGGGAAGATATCCCTAAGGAGGATAAATTTATGAAAAGTGCAACATTCGCTGAACGACTTTCTGAAGCTATGCAGATTCGAGAAATAACTCAAACAGAACTTCATAGACGTACCGGAATAAATAAATCCTCTATAAATACATATCTCAAGGGAGGATATAAAGCAAAACAAGATAAGGTGGATATATTAGCGGAGGCGCTCAATGTTTCCCCCGTGTGGTTAATGGGGTTTGATGTTCCGATGAACAGGAAAAACTATCTAAATCCGGAAAAATTAAGAAAAGAAATGGAAGAAGAAAGGAATGCAATTCACTTAGACGAAATAATTCAAAATGCGAAAAACATCAAATTTAGGGGCGGAAACTACAATCTCAATAAACAAGAAAAGGAAATGCTTTTAAATTTAATGCAAGTAGTAATAAATAAAGGAGGAAAAGGAAAGTGAAAAGGCTATTGCCAAAAGTTGTTGATATTATCCGGGAACATAAAACAAATGATCCGGATAAGCTGGCAGCGCTAATTGGAATTGAGGTCTACTATGAGAATGTGCATTCAGAAACATTTCAGGGAGCTTCCTTTACTTATAAAAACCGTCGACTAATTGTGATTAACGAAAAATTCGACTGGAATCATCGAAAGGTCATATTAGCACACGAACTCGGGCACACATTGCTTCAAAATACTGACGGGCTTGATTTTCAGGGTCTCATGTGATCACAGAGGAAGCAATCAATAAAGATGAGCTCGAAGCCAATAAATTTGCCTTTCTTCTTATTAGTCACACATGCATGCGAAATTGTCCGGATATGATAGACGGCATCCGTGATGAACAGCTTTTAACGATTGAATCAACAGAAAAGTTGTTAGAGCAGTTTTCGGTGTTTCCGTGTTTCGCGGCAGGTAGAGAAAATGTAATGTAAGAGAATTAATTATTCAAAAGAGAGGAGTAACAAAAATGGATTCAATGAATGAAGTATTTATGGCAAATGACCCAATGCATGCGGAAATCATGGAGGAGTATTATCGAAAGAAAAAAAGCGTAGGTACCGCATATTTCTTTTGGTTCTGTTTCGGGTTGCATTATGTATATTTAAATAGTCCAATAAAATTCATTTTCTATTTTTTTACAGCCGGATTATTTGGATTATGGGCACTGTTGGATTTATTTAGGATGAGTTCTTTGGTCGGTGAATACAACTTTAAACTTATGTCTAAATTAAGTAAAAAGGCACGGCAAAATCGGGAATTAGCTTATAAAAACAAAGCAAAATAATAACCACAATTGACGAAGATGAGTTAAATTGAATTATCCACCGCCAATTCCTCTCAATGAGATATAAACGAAAAATCCGTTTATATTTGCATCCAAAAATCGTCTGAAATCGTTCGAAATCGTTTGTGTCAATTTTTATCAAGTTTATTTAACAATATAAAAACCGCCGCTATGCTACCAGCATAACGACGGTTATCTGAAGCAGTACTGCTAATATACTCTTCAGAATGGTAATATTACCCCCACGGGCTGATTACGCATATATTATAGCATAATCAGCCCCATTCCAACAAAGGAGCTGTTTTATAATGCCGAAAAGAAAAGACGGACGGTATAAAGTAACCATCCAGATCAACAAAAAACGTTACTATTTTATGGGGCGAACGCTTAAAGAAGCAAAAGATAAACGGTCTGCATTTCTTGATTTATTAGAAAAATGCCCGCTTGCCACACAAAAAGTCACATTGTCAGAATGGATGCAGGCGTGGCTTGAATCTATAACGCCGAATATATCCCCTGTCACGAAAAGAGATTACTACTATACCATTAAAAAATATATAACAGAGGCGCGCATCGGGAGAATACTCTTAACTGATCTGACGCCGGCCATGTTCCGTTCATATTTTGCGACCCTACTGAAAGAAAAATCGCCGCGAACTGTAAATAATCTGCATACAATCCTACATGCTGCGTTAAAGCAAGCCGCGGAAGATGGGGCTATCCCAGTGTCCCCATTAACAAATATAAAACACGCCAAACAAGAGAGAAAAGAAGTTTCCATCCTGCGGCAATCACAAATAAGAGAAATGCTCGATTTGCTTCCTGAAGAGTGGACAAAGCTCTATTTCCGGATTGCGGCATATACCGGGCTCCGCATGGGGGAAATCTCCGGACTTGATTGTAAATGGGGGATTGATTTTAAGCGGGGAACCATAAAAGTCATGCGCTCTGTAATCCGGGTGAACGGTAAAGAGCAGCTATCCTACGATTTAAAAAACAAGTCATCCCGCCGGACAATATCTATAGATCAAGAAACCTTAAAAATGATACAGCACCACATATCAGCTATGAAAGGTACTCCCAATCCTGAAAATCTGCTTTTTTGCGATGCCGAGGGAAACCCGATAAAAAGAAACCATATTGAAAAAATTGCCCGCCGGACATTTAACGCAATGGGTCTACCTGACTTTACTTTTCACGGACTCCGACATACACACGCCACCTTGCTTTTAAAAGAAGGTATAAATTTTAAAGCTCTGCAGCATAGACTTGGCCATAGCACATTCCAGCAGACGATGGATACCTATGGACACTTTATTCCTGATCTCGAAATCGGAGTAAAAGAAACCCTAAAAAAGATAATTTAATACTCTAAAGCCGAGGAAAATCCTCGGCTTTTTTCGTGCAAAAACAAAGTGGGGGCAAAGTGGGGGCAAAAACAACTTTTTACACCTTTAACCATTCCATTTTTCACAAAACAAAAAACCCGTCTTATTCGACAGGCTCTGACTTCGTGGCGGAGAGAGGGGGATTCGAACCCCCGTGCCGGTATTCGCCGGCAACATGATTTCCAATCATGCACCTTAAACCGCTCGGACACCTCTCCATCTCTTTATGGCGGTTTTCAATCCGCTTTTATATCAGCCGCTGACTGACTTATTTATTATATGGATTACACGACTGTATGTCAAGAGAGTTTTCTATTCCTGCATGCATCAAATTCTATAGTAATCAAACACCTCTGCATAACTCAGCACGGGCTTCTGTCTTCTTCCCGCTTCCAGCCTTTCCCCACACGTCCGCCCTGGACCTCCTGCACATCAAAAACGGAAAGGAAAGCCGCGCTGTCGATGCCTTTCACGACGCCTTTCATCTTTGTCACTTCCAGTCTTGAAATCACCACATAGAGAATGTCTTTGTCATCTTTCAGAAATCCTCCCTGTCCATGAAGGCGGGTAACGGAGTGATGCATATCGTTTACGATGGCCGAGGCGACTTCGTCGTACTTCGTGGTAATAATGAATACGCCTTTTGACGAATCAAGCCCCGTGGAAACGGCATCCATCATGCGGGAACAGATAAAGTAAGCAATAAGGGAATACATGGCGCTGTTCCATGTAAAAACAAAACCGGCGCTTCCCAAAATGAAGAAATTGAAGAATAAAATAATTTCGCCTACGGAAAAAGCGGAACGGCTGTCCAGATAAATAGCAACAATTTCTGTCCCGTCGAGGGATCCCCCGTTTTTAATGACAAGTCCTATGCCCAGACCGATGATGATCCCGCCGAAAATGGTAGATAAGAACGGATCTGTCGTTACCGGTTCCATTTGCTCAAAGATATGGCTCCAGAAGGAAAGCACGATGATGGCAAACATGGAAGACACCGCCAGGCGCAGGCCAAGCTGTTTATAACCAAGAATAAAGAATGGGATATTCAACAATACGATGAGTACGCTGAAGGGAATCCCTGCCAGCTCGGAAAGAAGCAAAGACATACCGGTCACACCGCCGTCAATGATGTTGTTCGGTACAAGAAACAGATTCAGCCCCGCTGAATAAATCATCGCGCCGATAGTCAGACCGGCAGCGCGGCGGATTTGTCTCATCATATTGATTTGGCGTCCAAAAATAACCAAGAGAAACCTCTTTTCAGAAAAAAAGCACCGCAGCGAAAAACTGCGGCGAGCATATATGGCGGAAGGGATGGGATTCGAACCCATGAACCTCTCACGAAGTTAACGGTTTTCAAGACCGCCTCCTTCAACCGCTCGGACACCCTTCCATAACGTTTTTATTTTAGCGGAACACACTGCCCTTGTCAATGAAACCGGGCAACGACCCATTTTCCATAAAGAACTTTCTGCTTTTTGAAACAAATATAACTGCTCATCTGTATCTTGCCGCTCATCCGTTGTATACTATGTCTTATAGATAATATATTTTAGGGAAAGTGACCGTTATGATATTTCTCCAAATTTTATGGAATGACATTCTGCCGCTTATCGTATTTCTTGCTGCAGGCTGGTTTATGGATTCCAAATTCAAGCTGGATCTGAATACTTACGCCAAGCTGGTGACCCGGGTAGTTCTCCCTGCCTTTATTTTTTACAGCATGTATTTGTACCGTCCCGATGCGGCGACAGCAATTCTTCTTCCAGCCGGCATCGCGCTCCTCCTCGCCGATAGCGCGGCAGCCTATCTTATCGCAAAGGCACTGGGATTTACGGGTGACGAGAAAAACACATTCCGTGCTCTTTCTACACTTTCCAATGCGGGGCAGATCGGCATCGCCCTCATCCTCATGATATTTTCCCATCCGCCATATGCATCAGACGGAGCTGCACCATACCTTGATGAGGCCCGCGGCGCAATCGTCCTTCTCCTGATCTTGATGAATATCGCCATCAATACGGTTGGTGCCTCGCTTCTGGGAGCGAAAGGAAATTCTCTGTCCAGTACTGTAAAATTTATTATTTCCATGCCCGCTGTTTACGCAATTTTCGCGGCAGCAGCCGTCCGCATAGGCGGAATCGCTTTGGAACAAACCTTTCTGTGGCCTGTGCTTTCCCATTTCACAGGCGCTTTCATCATTCTTACGACGATTACCGCCGGCGCGCAGCTTCACCGTACGCCTATCGGCAGACCGGATTTATTTACCATCGGTACATCGATAAATAAACTCTTCCTGTCTCCGCTAATTGCCTTTGCCATCATTATGTTGGCCGGCGTTTTTACCCCTGTAACGGCACAGGTTTTCTTCATTTATGCCGCTGTCCCCTCTTCTTTTTCACTTATCCTTTTTGCCGTCGATTACAACTGCTGTCCCCACAGAGTGGCCAAATCCATCCTGTACAGCTCTGCTTTCGGCCTTGTAACGCTCACATGCGCTATCCGGATGGCACAGTATTTATTTCCTGCAGGAGTTTAATATGGCATTTCTGCAAATCATCACCGACAATATCCTTCCTCTTCTAATCTTTGTAGCTATCGGCTACTTCATGGATAGGCGCTTCCGGCTCGACGTCAATTCTCTGACCAAACTGACCTTTTACATCATTCTTCCCTGTTTCATTTTTTACAGCATTTATGTGGCAAAGATTGATTTTTCTCTCTTCCACGTTTTCATTATTTCCCTTGTCCTCATGGCTATGCTTGGCGTCATCGGGACGCTTATTGCCAAAGCAAGAAACTGGGATGCCGGAAAGCGGGAAGCTTTTAAACAACGGCACCATGTTTTCCAATGCGGGAAATATCGGTATCGCCCTGATTGCCCTTGTTTTCTCCAACGCTCCTTATGTCACGGAAAGCGGGACGCCTTATCTGGCGGAAGCTGCAGCCGTAAGCACGCTCGTCCTGGTACAGATGAATATGTTTCTGAATACCCTTGGTCTTTATCAGGCAGGAAAGGGAAGCCTTTCCCCCCATGACGCGCTCCGTGTCGTCCTCCACATGCCTGTTATTTACACGCTCACGGCAGCATTTGCTGTGAAATCCATCGGCATCGACCTGTCAGGCACATTCATATGGCCCATCCTTCAAAACTGTGCAGCCGCTCTTGTGGCTGTCGTCATGATGGCACTCGGCATGCAGATCCACCGCTCGAAAATTTCTTTCAGTGATCCTGACGCCTGGCTTGCCTGCTTTGTCCGGCTCCTTATCGGTCCTTTCTGTGCATGGTTCCTCATCCGGCTCTGGGCTCTCGCGGGCTGTCCTTTTTCACAAGTCGCTTCACAGACGATTCTCATCATGTCTGCCGTGCCGTCTCCTGTCAATTCCGTCCTTTACGCCGTGGAATTCCATAATCATGAAAACTTCGCCACGGAAATCGTGATGATGACGACTTTCCTGTCTTGTATCACCATGACCGGCGTCATCTATATGGCAAGAATATTATTTCCCTTATAATCGCTTTAAAGACTTCTCCCCATAACAGGAAAAGTCTTTTTTGCTGTTTATTCTTTTATCGGCTTCGCATAATAAAACTTGTCTGAAATATCAATTCCTGCCGCTATATCGATCTTTCCGTGTCAAGGGCAATATTTTCAGCAGGTCTTTCCTCTTTCCGTTTCTGCTTGGAAATCCTGTCATCGTGGTGATGGGTGTCATTGTCAATGCTTTTCGGTTTGAATACCATAAGCATGATAGATCCGAGGACAATAAGAGTGCCGCCGAGCCAGGATGCCCAGGTAAGTATTTCATCCCAGAAGTACCAGCCGAAAAGAACATGGAAAAGGATTTCACTGTACATAAGGAAAGAAACGATGAGAGAATTCACATGCTGAAAAGCCCAGGTCATAAACATCTGTGCCGAGAGAGCAAAGAGTCCCAGTCCGATAAGCCACACCCATTGAATTCCTTCCGGCATGGTGAAACTGCCTTTCATAAGAGCCGCCCCTACGGCGATACTGAAAATCTGGAAATAGAAAACAATTTCCGTATTTGATTTAAAATCCCGTTCGGCAAGCATGGAAATGACGATGTATGCGGCCGCAGAAAAAAAGCCGCCCCCGATACCGAAAAGAGCATATACATTGAACGAATCAAAATTCCATATCTGCACGACACAAAGGGTGCCGAGCGCGATAACAACAAGTCCCGGAATAGCTTCTTTAGGCAGTTTTTCTTTCAGAAAGATCGGTGAAAGAATACACATGAAAAAGGCCGCCAACTGTGAAAGGATCTGCGAATCTCCCAAGGTCATCCCCTCGATGGAAAGGAAGTAAAAAAGCAAAGCCGCACTGCCGAAGAACCCTCGAAGAGAAAGCATAAATTTATATTTCCCTGTAAAAAACGGCTCTTTGGTCTGGAGCGTGAGGAGCGGAATGAAAATAAGCCCTACAAGCCCGCGAAAAAAAGTCATTTCTTCGGAAGAAATAGGTGCTAATGCTTTTGCACAGGCGGACATGGCAGTAAAGGAAAGAGAAGCCAGTATAGTGGTAACGATCCCTAAAAAAATATTCCCCCTTGTCCGTTTTCTTGATTTAAAAGCCATCTTGAGCCGGCGGAAAGGATTATGTTTTACTTTATACCGATACATCATTTTCTCCAAGTTTAATTTATCCTTTACGATATATCATACTTTTATTCTTCTTTCTTCTTCAATAGTTAAAATTTTGCAAAAGTAAGTTAATGAACATTCTAATGAAATTGTACACAATAAAAAAGGACAGCTGATGTGCGTGTCCTCAAATGTTTATCTTTCTATTTCCATTCCGCCAAAAGTCTTTCAAAAAGCATTTTTTCTGCCATACAGTCGTCCATGGCACGATGGAAAGTACTGCAGGGCAGTTCATAATATTCTGCAAGGGCTTTAACGGAATATTTCCTGTGTTCTCCTTCCCTTTCCGGAAGAAGGAGTTTCGCAAGACTGTGGGTATCGATATAATCATTGGTAACAAGAGGTTTACCAACAGCTTTCAGATTTCTGTCAATGACAATCAGGTCGGAATCAAGTCCGTGCCCCACAAGCGGGAATCCTTCAATAAACGTCATAAATATCGGCAGTACATCGCCGATAGGAGGCTGTCCTTCAAGCATATCAGAGGTAATACCGGTAAGTCTTTCTACGCGTTTTTCTATAGGTCCCTTCGCTTTGACGAGAGTATGGAAAGTATCCCGGATTTCTCCACTCACGACACGGAGTGCGGCGATTTCGGTAATATCGGAATACATTCCTGTTGTTTCTATATCCATGACGGTATATGTGCCGCGGGCGGCAGCAAGGATTCTCTCCCGCGCTTTCACTTCATGGCTCCGTATATCTTTAAAGAGAGTGTTGTTGCTTCTTTTCATGTCTGTCCCTTTCTCTGCTGTATTGTACCGTATAGAATAAAAAATCGGCAAGCTCTTCCTATTTTTCCGGTTCGGTTTGCATCCTCCATTCTCTTTTTCATTTCGGCTGTCCTCGCTTTTATCTCCCCATTAAAAAACGCCCCTTCCGGAGCGTTTCTTCTGATTTCAGTCAACGAGCTCAATAATTGCCTGCGGTGCATTGTCACCGAGACGAGCTTCAAGTTTCAGTACGCGGGTGTAGCCGCCGTTGCGTTCTGTATATTTCTTTGCGGTTTCATCAAACAATTTTTTTGTCACCGCTTTATCCATGATGAATGCTTCAGCCTGGCGGCGGGCATGAAGATCGCCTCTCTTCGCAAGAGAGATCATTTTGTCTGCTACGTGGCGAAGTTCTTTCGCTTTGCTTTCAGTAGTGGTAATGCGACCATACTGGAACAGAGCCGTTACGAGGCTGCGGAGCAGTGCTTTACGCGCGCCGCTGACTCTTCTCAGTCTACTACGTGCCATTGTTTCCTCCTAAATTACCTATCTTTTTGGATTTTAATCTTTCAAATGAAGTCCGAGACCTCTGAACTGTGCCAGTTTCTCAATAATTTCATCAATTGATTTTTTACCAAGATTACGCACACGTCCAAGTTCTTCTTCTGTCTTTTCGGCAAGCTGGTCAAGTGTATTGATTTCAGCCCGTTTCAGGCAGTTAAATGCACGAACGGAAAGTTCAAGTTCTTCGATCGGAATGCCGGAGAGATCGATTTTCTCTTCTTCCGCCTGCTGATCGGAGGACTGCCGTGCCATATCGCTGCCATCTCTTGCTTCCAGTATCGGACCGGTTGCCAGAGGACGGAACAGTTCAAAGCAGTTCATCAGAATAGTGGCAGCAGTGGCCACTGCATCACTTGCTTTGATGGAACCGTCAGTTTCCAGTTCCAGTGTCAGCTTATCATAATCCATTTCGTTGCCTACACGGGTATCGCTGACATTATAGTTGCATTTAACCACAGGAGAATAAATAGAGTCAATCGGAATAGATCCGATGGGATCGTCTTCTCTTCTATTTTTTGTAAAAGGAACGTAGCCGTGCCCGCGGTCAATGGTCAGTTCCATTCCGAGATGCGCTTCCGTATCCAGTGTGCAGAGTGCCAAATCTCCATTCAGAACATCAATTTCCGACGGAAGTTGAAGGTCACCTGCAAGAAGAACTCCTTCTTTAGTCACATCTACGCGGACTTTGATTGGGAATTCCGCTTCTTCATAAGCGATGAAACGGATTTTTTTCAAATTCAGGATCATGTCTGTTACGTCTTCCCGTACACCGGGTACAGTGGAAAATTCATGTTCCACTCCATCAATATTGATAGACGTAATCGCCACACCGTCTAAAGATGAAAGCAACACGCGACGAAGACTGTTGCCAAGTGTGATACCGTATCCGCGTTCAAGCGGTCCGCATTCGAACTTGCCGTAACGCCCGTCAGCACTCATTTCCACAGTCTTAATTGTGAAGCTTGTATTTTCGTTCATCCAAAGTCCTCCTTCTGCGCCATTGGCGCCAAAATATTACGCAGGAATAAAAGGAATTAAGATTTATTTCTGAAAGAAACTTTTTCCTTTATTATACTCTTCTGCGTTTTGGAGGACGGCAGCCGTTGTGAGGAATCGGGGTAACGTCCTTAATGCTGCTGACTTCTATGCCTGCTGCCTGCAATGCGCGGATAGCCGCTTCACGGCCTGCGCCCGGTCCTTTGACAAATACATCAGCGGAACGCATTCCCTGATCGATGGCTGCTCTCGCTGCCTGTTCTGCTGCCATCTGCGCTGCAAACGGCGTGCTCTTACGGGAACCTTTGAATCCCAGTCCGCCGGCAGATGCCCAGGCAATGGTATTACCGTTAGAATCAGTAATCGTTACAATCGTATTGTTGAATGTGGAACGAATATGCGCTGCACCGGATTCTACATGTTTTCTTTCTTTTCTTTTTGCTTTACTTTTTACCGTAGCCATTTTATCCCTCCTTCAACATTATTTCTTGGTCGCAGTCTTCTTGCCTGCAATCGTTTTTCTCGGTCCTTTGCGGGTACGGGCGTTTGTTTTTGTACGCTGTCCGCGGGTGGGCAGTCCGTCACGATGACGGCGGCCTCTGTAAGAACCGATTTCCACCAAACGCTTAATGTTGAGGGATTCTTCCCTGCGCAGGTCGCCTTCCACTTTATAATCTGCAAGTGCATTGCGGATATTTGCAACATCGTCTTCCGTCAGATCTCTGACGCGGACATCCGGACTGATTCCGGCTTTATTCAAAATTTCTCTGGAAAGAGTGAGGCCTATCCCAAAAATGTAAGTTAAGCCGATCTCAACGCGCTTATCTCTTGGTAAGTCTACACCAGCTATACGTGCCATCTACTCTTGTACCTCCTTTTAATTAACCTTGTCTCTGCTTATGCTTTGGATTTTCACAAATGACCATTACACGGCCTTTGCGTTTGATGATTTTGCATTTGTCACACATCTTCTTGACGGACGGTCTGACCTTCATCTTGGTTCCTCCTTGCTTACTTGTAACGATAGGTAATTCTGCCGTGCTCTAAATCGTAGGGCGTAAGTTCTATGGTTACTTTATCCCCGGGCAGGATACGGATGAAATTCATACGCATTTTGCCGGAAATCGTCGCCAGTACGATATGTCCGCCATTTTCAAGTTTTACACGAAACATGGCGTTGGGAAGCTTTTCAACAACTTTTCCTTCCACTTCAATAACGTCTGCCTTGCTCATTCGAGCCTCCTTTGGCTTTTCATAGACTCACCGGTCTTCTGCTGCATTAATCACGCAGTGTCAAAATTCTCGGGCCGTTTCCGGTTATGGCGATGGTATGCTCACAGTGTGCAGCAGGCAAACCGTCTGCTGTCACCACACCCCAGCCATCGCGAAGCGTTATTATATCCGCTCTGCCCATAGTAACCATCGGCTCGATACAGATAACCATTCCTTCTTCCAGCCGTGGTCCGTGTCCCGGCGTTCCGTAGTTCGGAATTTCCGGGTCTTCATGCATTTCAATGCCGATGCCATGACCTACATAATCCCGGAGTACATCATAGCCATAGGGTCTTACGTAACTTTCAACCGCATGACCGATATCACCGACCGTATTTCCCGGTACAGCCTGTTTAATTCCGGCAAAAAGCGCTTCTTCTGTTACTTTTAAAAGCTGCGCATTCTTTTTATTCGTATGCCCGACAGGAACGGTAATACAGGAATCACCCATATAACCATTTAATTCTACCACAAGATCCAGGGAAATAATATCCCCTTTCTTCAAAATCTTTCGGGCAGAAGGGATCCCATGGACAACTGTATCGTTGACAGAGGCGCAGATACTTCCTGGAAGCCCTCATAGCCTTTGCAGCTCGGGATGCCGCCTCTGCTGCGGATAAATTTCTCCGCCATTTCATCCAGTTCCAAGGTGCTGATTCCCGGACGAACTGCCTTTTCAAGCATAGAGAGTGTATCTGCAGTCAGTTTTCCCGCTGCGGCAATTTTCTCTATTTCTTCCGATGTATAAATCGTAATCATTTTGAAGCCTTTTTCAATGCGTCCCGGATGTCAGAATACACCTTTTCCATGGATTGATCGCCGTCAATTTCGCAAAATCTTCCACTGGCTTCGTAGTAGTCAATAAGAGGTCTTGTGGATTTCTCATAAACGGCAAGGCGCTGCTCCACTGTCGCTTCATTATCATCAGCACGCTGATAAAGTTCCCCGCCGCAGTTATCACAGACATTTTCTTTCTTTGGCGGACGGAATTCCTTATGGAAAGAAGCGCCGCATTTTTTGCAGACAAGCCTGCCGCCAATTCTCTTCACGAGACCTTTCGAATCAGCTTTGATTCCGATAACAGCTGTAAGTCTGATTCCAAGTTCATGGAGTATGGTATCAAGAGCCGCCGCCTGTGCAGTGGTTCTTGGGAATCCGTCAAGAATCCAGCCTTTTTTGCAGTCATCCTGCGCAAGCCGTTCCTTAACAATGCCGATAGTCACGCTGTCAGGTACGAGCGCTCCTTTATCCATATAACTTTTGGCTTCTTTTCCGAGGGCAGTCCCGGATTTTACTGCCGCACGGAACATATCACCGGTAGCAATCTGGGGGATACCGTAATCACGAATGAGTTTTTCCGCCTGCGTGCCTTTTCCTGCACCGGGAGGTCCCATTAACAAAATATACATAACCCTGCTCCTTACTTAATGAAGCCCTGATAGTTTCTTGTTACCATCAGCGACTGCGCTTGTCTCATCGTATCAAGGGCAACACCGACAACGATCAGTAAAGATGTGCCGCCGAAGTATACGCCCTGGATACCGGTAATATTTCCGATAAAGTTCGGAAGAATCGCAATGAATGCCAGGAAAAGAGCACCTGCCAGTGTAATGCGGCTCATAACCTTGTCGATATATATCATTGTCGGTTCGCCGGGACGGATACCGGGAATAAACCCGCCGTATTTCTTCATATTATCTGCCAGTTCTTTGATGTTCAGGGAAATCGCCGTATAAAATAGGTGAAAATGAAGATCAAGATACCGTAGCAGATCGTATTAGGCCAAGATCCCCAGGCAAAAAAGTTGCCTACAGACTGCACCCAACCAATATGAACGAACTGCGCCAGTGTAACCGGAAGCATAATAATGGAAGAAGCGAAAATGATCGGGATAACACCTGCCTGATCGACTTTCAAAGGCAGGAATGTGGAATGTCCGCCGTACATTTTACGGCCAACAACACGTTTTGCGTATTGGATGGACACCCTTCGCTGTCCCTCATTGACCTCGATGACCATAAGGATCATGCCAAGGGCAATGATAACAAAGAGAAGAAGCTGGAACGGACTGATCGTCCCAATCTTCAGGTATTCAATGACTGTGGAAATGGCTTCCGGAAAACGCGCCACAATACCACAGAAAATAATAAGAGAAATACCATTACCGATGCCGTGCTCGGTGATCTGCTCGCCGATCCACATCAGAAGGCATGTGCCTGCTGTCAGAACTACGATAATGAATCCGAAATAAAGCCAGCTGTTATCCACCAGTGCATGATTGATACGCAGTGCGTAAGTCATGCCGAAAGCCTGCACGACAGCAAGGAAAATCGTGAAGTATCTTGTGACTTTCTGGATCTTCTTATACCCTTCCTGCCCGTCTTTCCGCCATTCTTCCAATGTGGGAATAACGGAAGTCAGAAGCTGCATAATAATGGAAGAGTTGATGTATGGGGTAATACTCATGGCAAAAAGTGAAAATTTGCTCAGAGCACCACCGGAGAACAAATCCAGAAACCCAAAGAGATTTCCTGATGAAAAGAGACTTTCTAAAATAGATGTATCTACTCCGGGAACCGGAATATGTACGCCAAGACGGAACACGAAGAACATCACCATCGTAAAGAGAATGCGATCCTTCAATTCCTTATTGGCGGCAAAGTTTGCGAAGGCAGATCCCATATCAGATCACCTCTACTTTTCCACCTGCTGCTTCAATTTTCTGTTGTGCGGACTTGGTGAATCCCTGCGCTCTTACATCAAGAGCCTTGGTCAGTTCTCCATTGCCCAAAATACGGACGCCATCGAGAACATTTTTAAGAATACCGGCTTCTACAAGAGCTGCCGGATCTACAACAGCTTTATCTTCAAAGCGGTTCAGCTGTTCTACGTTAACAACAGCATATTTATCAGCGAAAATATTCTTGAAGCCGCGTTTCGGGAGTCGGCGGTACAGAGGCATCTGGCCGCCTTCAAATCCTGGACGGACGCCGCCACCGGTTCTTGCATTCTGCCCTTTGGCTCCGCGGGTGGACTGTTTTCCCATGCCGGAACCTATGCCACGACCTACACGACGACGTGCTCTTTTGGAACCTTCAGCCGGTTTCAGTTCATGCAGTTTCATTCGTGCACCTCCTTTTATTCAGCTTCTTTACATTCAACCAGATGACGAACGGCATGTACCATGCCTTGAATCTGGGGGGTGAGTTCCTTCACTACAGAGGAATTGGTCTTCTTCAGACCGAGAGCTTTCACTGTAGCGATGTGCTCGGGTTTGGAGCCGATCACACTTTTCTTGAGTGTAATGATAACCTTCATGATCGTTCTCCTATCAGTTATAAATTTCATCAACCGTTTTGCCGCGGAGTGCCGCTACGGTCTGAACGTTTTCCAATTTTGCCATTCCGTCCAAGGTAGCCTTTACCATATTGATCGGATTGGAAGAACCAAGGGATTTGGTGAGAACATTGCGAACGCCTGCCAGCGCAAGCACTGCACGAACCGGACCGCCCGCCTTGATACCTGTACCTTCAGCAGCCGGTCTCATAATAACTTTGCCTGCTCCGTAAATCCCAAGGGATTCATGGGGAATGGTGCCATTCTTCAAAGCAACGTTAATCATGTTTTTCTTAGCATCTTCAACGCCTTTGCGAATCGCTTCCGGAACTTCGGCAGCTTTGCCGAGGCCTGCGCCTACTCTGCCTTTTCCATCACCGACAACTACAACTGCAGCAAAGGAAAAACGACGGCCACCTTTTACGACTTTAGCAACGCGGTTAATAAAAACGACGTTTTCCTGTAAGTCGGATTCCTGTTTTTCAAATCTTGGCATGTGCTTTCTCCTTTACCTTAAAATTTCAAGCCGGCTTCGCGGGCACCTTCAGCCAGAGCTTTTACTCTGCCATGATATATATTGCCTCCACGATCGAACACTACGGTATCAATACCCTTTGCAAGAGCTCTTTTTGCTACCAGTTCACCGACTGCCCTGGCAGCTTCTATATTGCCACCATAAGGGAAATCAGCCTTAAATTCTTTATCGAGACTGTTTGCCGCAACGAGAGTAGTACCAGTCGTATCATCAATCACCTGTGCATAAATGTTCGCCAAAGAACGGAAAACACTCAGACGCGGACGATCAGCAGTACCGGTAATCTTCTGGCGAAGACGCAGGTGGCGGCGAATAACAGCTGTTCTGCTTGCATTTTTACGCATATCTTTCTACCTCCTGTTTTACTTCGTTGCGCCGGTCTTACCAGCCTTACGACGAACGTGTTCGCCGGAATAACGGATCCCTTTGCCTTTATAAGGTTCAGGCCTGCGCCAGTTACGGATTTCAGAAGCAACCTGCCCTACCATTTCCTTATCAGCGCCAGATACGACAATGATAACGGAAGACGGTGTGGAAAGAGTAATTCCTTCCGGAGGGGTAATGATAACCGGATGGGAAAACCCGAGAGCCAGCTTCAGATTCCGCCCCTGCATCTGTGCATTGTATCCAACACCCTGGATCTCCAATTTCTTTTCAAACCCCTGTGTCACGCCGACCACCATGTTATTCACAAGCGTGCGGCATAGACCGTGTAGGGAACGGCTTTCTTTTTCATCATTTGGACGAATAACGTTAACCTGTCCATCTTCTACTTTAACGTCGATCGCCGGATTTAATTTACGGCTTAATGTGCCTTTCGGACCTTTTACGGTGACAGTATGTCCGTCAATCTTGACTTCCACACCTGCCGGAACCGCAATCGGTTTTTTGCCAATTCTTGACATGTTATACCTCCAACGGATTACCAGACATATGCAAGGACTTCTCCGCCAAGACCCTCTTTACGAGCAGCCTTGTCCGTCTTGATGCCCTTGGATGTGGAAATAATTGCAATACCAAGCCCGCCGAGAACTTTTGGCAGTTCTTCATGCCCTGCATATACACGCAGGCCCGGCTTGGAAATTCTCTTCAGACCTTTGATGACCTTTTCACGGTTTGCACCGTACTTCAGTACAACACGCAATACCTGATGGCCTTCTACTTCGATCTGTTCAACATTCTTAATAAAGCCTTCATTCTTCAAAATTTCAAGCACAGCGGCCTTAATTTTAGAAGCAGGCATATCTACTTTTTCATGATATGCATCGTTCGCATTACGGATACGGGTAAGCATATCCGCAATCGGATCGGTTGTTACCATTATTTAATCCTCCTCCCGAAATCTCGATTACCAGCTGGCTTTTCTCACGCCCGGGACTTCTCCGCGGTATGCCAGATCTCGGAACTGATTACGGCAGATTCCGAATTTACGCATAAAGCCGTGGGGACGGCCGGTCAGTTTGCAACGGTTATGCAGACGTGTCGGGGACGCGTTGCGCGGAAGCTTGCTGAGTGCTTCATAGTCTCCGGCTTCTTTTAACGCCTGACGTTTAGCTGCAAATTTCTGAGCGCAAAGTTCTCTCTTTTTTTCGCGTTCCAACATAGACTTTTTCGCCATATTGTCCTCCTGCTTACTTCTTAAACGGCATTCCGAACTGTTTCAGCATTTCACGTGCTTCTTCATCGGTTTTAGCCGTTGTGACTATGATAATATCCATCCCGCGGATTCTGTCGATTTTTTCATAATCAACTTCGGGGAAAATCAGCTGTTCTTTAACACCGAAAGCATAATTGCCGCGGCCGTCAAAGCTCTGTGCGCTGATACCACGAAAATCGCGGACACGGGGAAGTGCAATATTGATCAGGCGATCAAGAAATTCATACATCCTTTCGCCGCGAAGTGTTACTTTGCAGCCAAGAGGCATGCCTTCACGAATCTTCCATGCCGCCAGAGATCTGTGCGCTTTACAAATCAAAGGTTTCTGTCCTGTGATAGCCGCAAGATCAGACGCAGCAGCATCAACCGCCTTTGAATTCTCCGTCGCTTCTCCGACGCCAATGTTAATGACAATCTTTTCCAGCTTCGGAATTTCCATCTCATTCGTGTAGCCGAATTTTTCACGAAGGGATTTTCTGATTTCTCCCTTGTACAAATCATTTAATCTGGACACTTGTTATCCTCCCTTCCCGCTTACTTTGCATTGTCTAAAACAGCGCCGCTCTTTACAGCCGCTCTGACGTAGGTACCATCTTTTTGCTGTACTTTTTTTATGCGGGTTGGTTTCTTTGTTTCCGGATCCAGTATCATGACTTTGGATACGTTGATCGGGGCCTCTTTTTCAATAATTCCGCCCTTAGGATTTGCCTGTGTCGGCTTGGTATGTCTCTTAACAACATTGACACCCTCAACGACAACACGGCCTTTCTTTGGCAGAGCCGCTGTAATCTTGCCCTGCTTGCCTTTATCTTTACCGGAAATGACAACTACTGTGTCACCGGTTTTTACGTGCAGTTTCTGACTCATGTTTGCCTCCTATCAGAGCACTTCCGGAGCCAGGGAAATGATCTTCATGAAATCTCTTTCACGGAGCTCTCTTGCTACCGGTCCAAAAATACGTGTTCCTACCGGGCTCTTGTCATCTTTAATAATGACAGCTGCATTTTCATCGAAGCGGATATGGGAACCGTCCGCACGGCTCACACCGCTTACCGAACGAACCACAACAGCCTTAACTACCTGGCCCTTCTTTACAACGCCACCGGGTGATGCATCTTTGACTGTAGCAACTACGACATCGCCGATATTTCCGCTTCTGCGGAAAGAACCGCCAGAACTTTGATAACCAGGATGTTCTTAGCACCGGTGTTATCAGCAACGTTGAGTCTGCTTTCCTGCTGAATCATCGTGCCAATCCTCCTATAAAACTATATTATTAATCCTGACGGGCAACGATTTTCTCGACTCTCCAACGCTTGTCACGGGACAGCGGGCGGGTTTCGACAATGCGGACGGTGTCACCGACGCGGCATTCGTTGTTTTCGTCATGCGCTTTGAACTTGGTTGTAGATTTAAGAGCTTTTTTGTAAAGCTTATGGGGAACCTTGCGTTCGACAGCAACTACGACAGTTTTATCCATCTTGTCGCTTACGACAATTCCCTGGCGCACTTTGCGCAGATTTCTTTCTTCTGCCATGAGATCCTCCTTATGGAATAACCGTTATGCCTTTTTGGCAGCCTTCAATTCGTCTTCACGCTGAACGGTCTTGATTCTTGCAATATCCTTCTTTACCTCATGGATACGCATCGGGTTTTCAAGCTGACCGGTAGCGAGTTGAAAACGAAGGTTGAACAGTTCTTCCTTTAAGCCGGCAACCTTTTCATTTCTTTCGGCAGTGCTCAGGTTACGAATTTCATTGACCTTCATTTTATTCACCTGCCACTTCTTGACCTTTAACTACAAATTTTGTTTTAATCGGCAGCTTGTTGCTTGCAAGACGCATAGCCTCTTTTGCTGCTTCCGCCGGGATACCGCCCATTTCAAACATAACACGGCCCGGTTTTACTACGGCTACCCAGTATTCCACAGAGCCCTTGCCGGACCCTTGGCGGGTACCGATCGGTTTGGATGTTACCGGTTTGTCCGGGAAAATCTTAATCCATACCTTGCCGCCACGTTTGGTATAACGTGTCATGGCAATACGTGCAGCCTCAATCTGGCGGCTGGTAATCCAAGACGGTTCCATTGCTACCAGACCGAATTCGCCGTAAGTTACAGTGTTTCCACGATGTGCTCTGCCTTTCATGCGACCGCGGAACTGCTTACGGTACTTTGTACGCTTCGGAATTAACATCAGGAATCACTCCTTTCAGTACGTTCTTCATTTCTCGGTCTGCGTTCACGACGATCGCCTCTGCGGCCGCCTCTTCTATTGCCGTTTTCATGGCGGTTTCCGCGATCTTTGCTTGTGCGGATATTTTCATTTTCATCGACAGTCTGTCCCGGGCAAGCTCGCCCTTATAAATCCAGACTTTAATACCGATAGCACCATAAGTGGTGTGTGCCGTAGCTACCGCATAGTCGATATTTGCACGCAGTGTCTGCAGCGGAATAGAACCTTCACGGTAACTTTCACTACGGGCGATTTCAGCGCCACCGAGACGACCGGATACCGTAACTTTAATTCCCTTAGCCCCCATACGCATGGTTCTGCCGACAGCCTGCTTAACAGCACGGCGGAAACCGATACGTCTTTCCAACTGGGAAGCGATATCTTCACCAACAAGGATAGCGCTCATATCTTTGGATTTAATTTCAAGGATATCAATATCGACTTCTTTGTCGGTAACAGTGGCAAGCGCCTTTTTGATATCCTCAATACCTGTGCCGCCGCGGCCAATGACCATGCCCGGCTTAGCTGTGTAAATGGCAATTTTTATTCTTGTTCCGACACGCTTAATGCCAATCTTGGAAATACCTGCCACAAACAGGTGCTTCTTTAAAAACTGGCGGATTTTCGCGTCTTCCACAAGCAGTGCAGCATAATCTTTTTCTGCAAACCATTTGGAATCCCAGTCATTGATCACGCCTACACGCATTCCATGCGGATTAACTTTCTGACCCAAAACGTTTCCCTCCTTCGATTATTCTCTTTCAGAAACCTTTACCGTCAGTGTGCTGGTACGTTTCATAATCCCGAAAGCCTGTCCACGAGAACGTGGGTGCACGCGCTTCATGATCGGACCTGCATCTACAAAATCGTAGAAATGTAAAGACTGTCAATATTCATATTGTTGTTGTTTTCTGCATTTGCCATAGCACTTCTCAGCGCCTTTTCGACGACAGAAGATGCCGCTTTCGGCGTGTTGCGCAGAATAGAAAGTGCTTCACCGGCACTCTTGCCGCGAATGAGGTCAGCCACAATGCGAACCTTACGGGGAGAGATGCGGATGTTTCTTGCAATAGCCTGTACTTCCATCTTAATCCTCCCTATTATTTATCGCTCTTATTATGACCCTTAAATGTACGGGTCGGAGCAAATTCGCCAAGTTTATGGCCAACCATATCTTCTGTGATATACACCGGCACGTGTTTCCTTCCATCGTGAATCGCAATTGTATGACCTACGAAACTCGGCAGGATGGTAGAAGCACGAGACCAGGTTTTAATAATTTTCTTTTCTTCCGATGCGTTCATGGCATCAATCTTTTTCAAAAGAGAGAATGCGACAAACGGACCTTTTTTTACGGATCTGGACACTTTTACTCCTCCTTATCTTACTTGCGTCTCTTAACAATCAGTTTAGTGGACGCTTTCTTGTTGTCGCGGGTCTTTACGCCGTATGCAGGCTTACCCCACGGTGTAACAGGACGCTTACGTCCGACAGGAGATTTGCCTTCGCCGCCGCCATGGGGATGATCGTTCGGGTTCATGACTACGCCGCGGTTAGCGGGACGAACACCGAGCCAGCGGTTTCTTCCTGCTTTACCCAAGGTAATATTTTCATGATCCTCATTACCAACGACCCCGATGGTGGCACGGCAGCGAATGTGTACTTTGCGAAGCTCGCCGCTGGGGAGACGAAGAAGAGCATGATCACCTTCTTTTGCCATCAGCTGGGCGCTTGCGCCTGCAGAACGAACCATCTGTCCGCCCTTGCCGATTTTCAATTCCACATTATGTATCACAGTACCAAGAGGAATATTGATCAGCGGCAGGCAATTGCCGATTTTAATATCGGATTCCGGACCGCTGGTAACGATGTCTCCCACCTTCAATCCCTTTGGCGCAAGGATATAGCGCTTCTCACCATCTGCATAGTGCAGGAGCGCGATACGGCAAGTACGGTTCGGATCATATTCAATTGTTGCCACCGTAGCCGGAACATTGTCTTTCATTCTCTTGAAATCAATGATTCTGTACTGACGTTTATGACCACCGCCCTGATGGCGGACTGTCATCTTGCCGGAGCCATTGCGACCACCATGGTTATGAACAGGAGCCAGAAGAGATTTTTCCGGTTTATCTGTTGTAATTTCCTCAAAGGTAGATACGGTCATCTGGCGGCGTCCGGGGGTGTACGGTTTAAATGATTTATAAGCCATTTATATTACTCCTCCCTTAACCTTCAAAGAGTTCAATCGCTTCACCCGGCTTGAGTGTAACGACTGCCTTCTTCCAATCGCTGCGGCGCCCCTGTGTGCGGCCCATACGTTTTAACTTGCCTTCATAACGCATGGTATTCACAGCCTGTACCTTTACCTTGAAAATCTGTTCCACCGCCTGGCGGATTTGGATCTTTGTAGCAGCAAGCGGTACGCGGAATGTATATTTGCCCTGTTCCATCAGAGCGGTAGATTTTTCCGTCACAATCGGGCGGATGAGGATGTCACGAGCTTCCATTATGCGAGTACCTCCTCAATCTTCTTTACTGCGTCCTGTGTCAGGAACAATTTAGTGTAATGAACGATATCATAAATATTGAGACCGCTCGGAGCGTATGCTTTTACCCCAGGAATGTTGCGGGCGCTCAGTACGGTGTTTTCAGAAGCAGTGCCTCCGTCAACAATCAGCGCTTTACCATCAACATTAAACGCGGCCAGGAATTTTATGACTTCCTTTGTCTTCGGCGCATCAAAGTTGATCGCATCGACAACAATCAATTCGTTAGCACGGAGCTTTTCACTCAGCGCGGATTTAACGGCCAGCTGACGTGCTTTTCTTGTCATGTCTTTCGCATGGCTTCTCGGTGTCGGTCCAAAGACGGTGCCGCCGCCCACCCACAATGGGGAGCGGATAGATCCGACTCTGGCACGGCCTGTGCCTTTCTGCTTCCAGGGTTTCCTGCCGCCGCCGCGTACAAGGCCTCTGGTCTTTGTGGCATGGGTGCCGAGGCGTTCGTTTGCCATCTGACGCACCACTGCCTGGTGAATAACAGCTTCGTTGTATTCTACACCGAATACTCTGTCATTCAGCTCTATCTCACCGGCTGCCGCGCCGGCAGTGTTATACAGTGTTACTTTCGGCATTGAGATGTTCCTCCTTACAATAAGAACAATTTTCTGTTGTTCCGGACAATATTATTTGGAAGACTTAACTGCAGTCTTCACCATAACGAGACTTCCCTTGGCGCCGGGAATCCCGCCTTTAACCAGCAGAATGCTGCGGTCCGTGTCAACTCTCACCACTTCCAGGTTCTGAACTGTCACGCGATCGCCACCCAGCTGTCCAGGCATTTTTTTGCCTTTGAACACCTTTCCGCCGCCGCCGGACATACGCGCACCCAGAGATGCGGTCTGGCGATGATTTTTGGAGCCGTGGCTTTCAGGTCCACGCTGGTGATTCCAACGCTTAATCGTACCGGCGAAGCCTTTACCTCTGCTGATGCCGATTACGTCCACGAATTCGCCAGCAGCGAAGATATCAGCAGCCAGAGTTTGGCCCACCGTGTATTCCGGCTTTTCAGCCAGTCTGTATTCACGGAGATATTTAACCGGATCAATACCGGCTTTTTCAAACTGCCCCTTAACCGGTCTGGTTAAATGTTTTTCCTTGACAGCGCCGTATCCGATTTGTACAGCATTGTAACCGTCAGTCTCAACAGTCTTTACACCTGCGACAACATTCGGGAGAACTTCTACAACAGTAACCGGAACGAGGTCGCCGTTTTCAGCAAACACCTGAGACATTCCTAATTTTGTTCCCAAAATAGCTTTAGACATCTTTGCACCTCCTTACACTTTGATTTCAATGCTGACGCCGGCCGGAAGTTCCAGTCTCATCAGCGCGTCTGCCGTCTTTTTAGACGGATCAAGGATATCAATCAGCCTCTTGTGGATACGCATTTCAAACTGTTCACGGCTGTCCTTGTTGACATGCGGAGAGCGGAGAATGGTATACACATTCTTCTCGGTAGGAGCGGAATCGGCCCTGAGACTGTGGATCCTGTTCTTTTGGCAGTTTCCACGATTTTCGCCGCACTCTGATCAATCGCTTTGTGATCATAGCCTTTCAGGCGAATTCTGATTTTTTCCTGTTTCGACATACTACTTAACCTCCTCGTTCATTTCATGAATGAACTGCTCCGTGGAAATTCCCCTGCATGGCAGGCCACCTTCCACTTCATAGTTTCTTGAACGGAGTTCAGGCGTTTTTTCGTAAACATCCTGAAACGTTCAGCCTTTAAATAATACTATTATTTTCTCATTGCCGCAACCATTTTATAAAAAATTTATTTTTATCCCTGAGCTTTCAATTCATCCGATAAGCACTGGTTTCTATCACATCTATTTTCATGAATATATCAAAAACACGCCTCCGTGTGTGTACTACCTTGCTCCAAAATTCCATAATTTTTTATAAACTAAGATACATTCACTTTATATTTTGCTTTTTGACAAGATCGAACACTTTTATTTATTTCTTTATCCTTTTATATACTTCTATTTAATATATAAAGAGATTTTTTCTGAGAACCACTCCTCTTTTGAATACGTTCATACATAAAAGAACGCAAAAAGACCGCAAGGTATTCCCTCACGGCCTCATTTCATAAATCCGGTTTTACAGATCCAAGTTGCTTACATTCTTTGCATTGTCTTCGATAAACTTACGACGAGGCTCCACTTTGTCTCCCATAAGAATGGTAAAGAGACGGTCTGCTTCCACAGCATCAGTCAGTTCCACTTTCAGCATGACACGCTGCTCCGGGTTCATGGTGGTATCCCAAAGCTGTTCAGGGTTCATCTCCCCAAGACCTTTGTATCTCTGAATCGCACAACCGTCACGGCCGATTTCATTCAACAATTTATCCTGTTCCACATCATCATAAGTATAGTACTTCTGGCGTCCTTTACGCACCTGGTAGAGCGGCGGCTGGGCTATATATACATGGCCTTCGGTAATAAGGGGTTTCATGTACCGATAGAAGAAAGTCAGAAGCAGTGTACGGATATGGGCACCGTCCACATCGGCATCGGTCATGATGATGATTTTATAATAACGAAGTTTTTTAATATCGAAATCTTCCGCCACCCCTGTGCCGAAAGCGGTAATCATAGTACGGATGGCATCGGAATTCAGCACCTTATCCAGTCTTGCTTTTCCACATTCAAAATTTTGCCGCGGAGTGGAAGAATCGCCTGATAACGCCGATCACGGCCCGATTTGGCAGAACCGCCCGCGGAATCACCTTCGACAATATAGATTTCCGTGAACTTTGGATCTTTCTCCGAGCAATCGGCCAATTTGCCGGGAAGGCTGGAAACTTCGAGCGCATTCTTACGGCGTGTCAGTTCTCTTGCCCGGCGTGCCGCTTCTCTCGCGCGATTGGCCGTAATGGATTTGGAAATAATTTCTTTGGCTTCCGCCGGATGTTCTTCCAGATAGGTACGGAGTCCGTCGGAAACAATAGTATCCACAATCCCCTTGACGTCCTGATTGCCTAACTTCGTCTTTGTCTGCCCCTCAAACTGGGGATTCGGAACCTTGACGGAAATGACACAGGTCAGCCCTTCACGGACATCATCACCGGACAGGTTTTCTTCATTGGGTTTCAGCAAATTATTGGAACGGGCATAATCGTTAATGGTGCGTGTCAGCGCATTGCGGAAACCGGTGAGATGCATGCCGCCCTCCACCGTATTGATATTATTGACAAAGGTGTACATGGACTCACTGTATCCCGCCTGGTACTGCATGGCGATATCCACAATAACACGGTCTTTTTCTCCCTCAAAAGAAATGACGCCGGGATCCACCAGATCTTTTCCTTCATTCAGGAACTTAATGAATTCCACAATACCGCCGGCATAACAGAATACATCCTGATGAGTCGCACCGTCACGGACATCGGTCAGTGTAATGGTGAGGCCTTTATTCAGAAACGCCAGTTCACGCATACGGACTTTCAGTGTATCATAATCGAAATCGGTGCCTTCTTTAAATATTTCTCCGTCCGGCTTGAAGGTTACCTGCGTCCCTGTTTCCGTTGTCTCCCCAAAAGTCTTCATGTGCTGGGTTACAACACCGCGGGCAAGCTTCATCTCATGGAAATGCCCTTCTCTCTTTACGGTGACCGTCGTCCATTCAGACAGCGCCGTAACAACGGAAATACCTACACCATGCAGGCCGCCGGAAATCGGATACCCGTCGCCGCCGAATTTACCGCCCGCATGGAGAACAGTGAGAACGACTTCCATCGCCGGTTTCCCCGTTTCATGGAGCCCTGTCGGTATGCCGCGGCCGTTATCGGTAATCGTACAGCTCCGTCATCATTCAAAGTGACCTCGATATGGGTGCAGAAACCGGCAAGGGCTTCATCAATACTGTTATCTACGACTTCATACACCAGATGATGCAGACCGCGGGCAGAAGTGGAACCGATATACATTCCCGGACGGAGACGAACCGCTTCCAGACCTTCCAGCACGCGTATATCCTTCGCACCGTAATCGCTTTTCCCATTTTCACCGGCATGATGCGCCTGTATTTCGTGGATTTCCTCGCTCATAAAATCTCCTTAAAAGGCGGCAGTCAAAAAATGAACTGCCACTACATTCTTTTATTATTTCATCTATTTATATTCATACAAAGAAATTATACCACAAAATGCATTTCCCCGCATAAAGTCCGCAGGTGGCTTGCCGTCTGCCCCTGTTCCTTTCTCTCCCGTATGGTAGAATGAATGAAAGAACTATATTGTATTTGGATAAGGAAACGGCAATGAAAAAACTTTTATTTTTCATACTTATACTTTGCGCTGCAGGGTACTGGGGAATCCGTGAAGGAAACTCCTCTGTCAAAGATTTTTCCCCGCCGCGGGCAGCATCGAAATCCGAACCCCGCCGCACAGAAAAAAACTGGCTTGAAGAACTCACCGGCCGGATCGGTACGCTTATTACCACGCCCGCCGTAGAAGAAGGGAAATCAAATCCGTCTCTTTCACCGGACACGGAAGACAGCAAAAAGGACTCTTCTCTTTCCACGGTAAAAGAAAAGCTCGGAAACATTCTTCATTTTAAAGAATCTCTCGAAGCACGGGTAGACAGAAATAAGTTCATTTCCCAAAAGGAAATTCCTGATCTCCTGAAAAAAGGTATCATCGCCACCGAGGACCGCCGCTTCTACGAGCACGGCGCCATAGATCCTATCGGCGTTACCAGAGCAGCTGTCACAAACTACTTCGCAGAGCGTACCCTGGAAGGCGGCAGTACCATTACGCAGCAGACAGTAAAAAATATTTTTCTTTCTAACGACCGGACCATCCTTCGTAAAATGGAAGAACTCGCTCTTGCAGTCCAGCTGGAAAAATATTATACGAAAGACCAGATTCTTGAACTCTACCTCAATACAATTTACTTCGGCCATGGTGCCTATGGGCTCAAGGAAGCGAGCCTCACATACTTTGGCAAAGAGCCAAAAGATTTGGATCTTTCCCAATGTGCTATGCTTGCAGGACTCCCCCAAGCCCCCAGCGCCTATGACCCCATTGACCATCCGAAAGAAGGAGCACAGCGCATGACTGTCGTCCTCACACTTATGGCGCAGCAGGGATATATCTCTCCGGAAGACGCCGCAAAGGCAGCCATGAATTTATGGCTGAAATAAATCCAATACAAAAACCATTTCTCCCTATACAGGAAAGAAATGGTTTTTTAATCGTTTATTACAGAATTGCATGGGCAATGACGAAGCTCATGCCGCAGGCGCAGATAACGCCAATCAGTCCGGGGAGCATGAAACTGTGGTTCAAAACGAACTTCCCGATTCTTGTCGTACCGGAACGGTCAAAGCCGATACATGCCAGGTCGGACGGATACGTCGGCAGGAAGAAATAACCGTAGCATGCAGGAAGGAAAGACATAACAATGACCGGATCCATGCCTAGACTAAGCGCCATAGGCATAACGATAGCAACCGCCGCCCCCTGCGAATTTACAAGTTTGGAAGTAAAGAACAGGACCAGGCCATACGTCCATGGGTGCTGGGTCACCACGGAACCGAGGAATGTTTTCAGAACACCCATGTGGCTTGCAAAGTAAGTATCAGCCATCCATGCGACACCGTAAACGGAAACAAGAGCCACAATGCCCGCACGGAATACCTGGCTGTTCCCCACTTCCTTCGCTTTCGTTTTGCAGGCAAAGAGAATGAGGGCGGAAACAAAAAGCATCACCATCTGGATAACGGTAGTCATAGAGATAGCAGCCATCTTTCCCTTCGCATTCGGGAAATGCGGGAGCAAATCCGGGAAGTTGCCAAGAATGGCAATGCAGATAATCCCTATGAGGAAAATCCCCGTCGCATGATAATAGGAAGACGGCAGTTTACGCCCCTGCAAAGTTTCATTGTCACCGTAGATATACTCTTTTTGTTCAGGATCTTTTATCATTTCCTGGAATGCTTCGTCTTTTTCTAAATCCCTGCCGCGTCTATAACTGTAAAAAGCCGCGCAGAGAACACCAAAAAGCGTAGCGGGAACGGAGATGGACAAAATCTGGAGCAGTGAATAATTCTGCCCTGCAGCCGCCATGAATCCGACAATGGAAACAACAGCAACAGAAACGGGAGAAGCGGAAACCCCCATCTGGGACGCGACCGAAGAAACCGCCATCGGACGTTCCGGACGGATATTCTGCTTAATAGAAATATCGTAAATGATCGGGAACATCGTATAAACGACATGGCCCGTGCCGCATAAAACGGTAAGGAACCATGTAGTCACCGGAGCAAGAATAGTAATGTGCTTCGGATTATTGCGGAGAAATTTTTCCGCATACTTCAGCATAACTGTAAGACCGCCGGAAGTCTGCAAAACCCGCGCAGGTTACAACGGCCAGGATAGTGAGCATGACGCCGATGGGTGGTGTGCCCGGCTTGTAGTGGAATACAAAAGTATACAGCATAAGGCCGATACCGCTGATAACAGCCAGCCCAATCCCCCCGTGCCGTATGCCGAGGAACAGACAAACAAGCAATACTGCAAATCCCAATACCATTTCCATAAGTAAAAAGCCCCCTCAATAATATACATTTATTCATCAATAATACGACTTAAAGTATATATTATTATTTTTAAATATCAAATATTTATTTGTCATATGAAATCATTTTTCCATGACTAATTCACATCATTTAAAAGATCTTTCTCCAAAATAAAAGCCCTTATCCGGTTGAGTAAGAGTTTTCTGTTGATCAATCTCCCGTAATAAGAATATTACCCGTCTGAAAAACTGCATCCGCCGCTTCAGGAATATAAAGTTTCACAGTATGCTGTCCGATTTCTATCTTCTCTGTTTTTGTAATTACTTCTTTGCTTTCTATTATATATGCCTCCTGTGCTGATACATCCCGGCAGTCCTTATTTTTAGTGTTATAATAGAAATAATATATATTTGTTTTAGAAATATAAGGAGGTTCTCATGGATTACAAAATGATCAGACTGGAACAGACAGAAGGAATTGCTGTCATTACCCTCGATTATGCGCCCACGCTGAATGCTCTCGACATGAACATGTCTCTCGAACTGGAAGATGCCCTCAAAAAAGCGGAAACGGATCCCGACGTAAAAATCGTTGTCATCACAGGCGCAGGCCGTGCATTTTGCGGCGGCGGCGATATCCGCTATATGAAAGCCCACTGTAAGGAGCCGAACTTCGCCAAAGAATCCATGGGGCCCCTGGCTAAAAAATTATCTGAAATCGTTTTATACATAAAAAAAATGTCGAAAATCGTTATCTGTGCCGTAGCGGGAGCAGCGGCAGGCGGCGGTGCGAATCTTGCTTTCGGGTGTGATTTCATTTTTGCCGCAGACAATGCTAAATTCCTTCAGGCCTTTGTAGGCATCGGCCTCTGCCCGACACCGGCGGCGTATACATGCTCCCCGCATGATCGGCACACACCGCGCCTTTGACATGTTCGTCACAGGCCGTCCCGTTGATGCAAAAGAGGCATTCCAAATCGGCCTCATCAAGGAAATAACTGCAAAAGAAGACCTCCTTCCGAAAACGATGGCTTTCGCAAAAAAACTGACAAAGGGTCCCGCCCTGGCATACAGAAACATGAAGAAACTGATGTTTGAAAGCATGTACAAAGATTTTGAAACCTTTATGGCGGCAGAAGAAATTTATCTTGGCCAGTGCTCATCAAGCGAAGATTTCAAAGAGGGAATTACAGCATTCCTTGAAAACGCCCGCGGACTTCAAGGGAAAGTAATAATTACACCACACCGTTTTATAAAAAAACAAAAATAGCTGCCGGTCTCGGAATACCGCGAACAACTTCTGTCAGCCGGCTATCGGTTACCAACTCACAGCCAACAGATTATGAACTCCGATATCCTTTCCTGCAGGCACTTGACGTTTGCCGCTGTGCTATAATGTATGCATTCCTTCGGACTTTCACTCCGTTGAGATTTTCAGGATATTTCCTGCGAATGATGGTTCGGGTATTTCAGAAGGAAATGCCTGCAGAAAGGATTCCTCCATGACAGAAAAAAAGAAAGTCGTTGTCGCCATGTCCGGCGGTGTCGACAGTACATTGACGGCGCGCCTGCTGCAGGAGGCGGGGTACGATGTGTACGGCGCCACTATGAACCAGTTTGACGGGCAGGATTTAACAGAGGCGCAGGAAATGGCTGACTTCCTCGGTATCCCCCACAAGGTCATTGATGTACGGAAAATGTATCAGGACGTAGTGCTGTCCTATTTTGTGGATTCTTACAAAAACGGCATCACGCCGAACCCCTGTATGGTGTGCGATTTTAAAATTAAGTTCGGTTTTTTTTACGACACCGTCCGTGCTTACTTTGATTGTCCTTACTTCGCCACGGGACATTATGCGCGGATCACTTATGACGGTACCCGCGGAAAGTACCAGGTAGAAAAGGCCGCGGATATCGCCAAAGACCAGTCCTACATGATGTACCACCTGACACAGGACCAGCTTGCCCATATCCTTTTCCCCCTCGGCCGCATGTATAAAAAAGATACCCGCCGTATATCTGAAGAAAAAGGACTCCCCACTTATAACAAAGCAGAATCGCAGGATATCTGTTTCCTGACCAGTGAAAAATCGTATGCCGAATTTTTGCAGAATCATGCGCCTGAAGCGTTCCGCCCGGGAAATATTATAGACACAAAGGGACGTATTCTCGGAAGGCATAAGGGACTCCCTTTTTATACCATCGGCCAGCGGAAAGGACTGGGAATCGCGGCACGGACGCCGCTTTATGTTGTTTCCCTTCATGCCGGAAAGAACCGGGTCATCGTCGGTTCCAATGATGACCTTTTCCGTTCCGGCCTTCTGGCAAATGAGCTGGACTTCACCGATGGCACACCGCCCTCGCAGCAGTTCCGGTGCCTGGCTAAAATACGTTACGGTATCCGTGTCCATGACTGCACCGTGACTCTGGACGATCACGGCAGGGCCGTCGTGAAATTTGATGAGCCGCAGCGGGCAATTACCCCCGGCCAGTCCGTCGTCTTTTATGAAGAAGACCGTCTGCTCGGCGGCGGTACCATCATGAAAGCATTATAAATTGAATTGAAATGAATGCCTGCCGCAAAGAGCACACCATTGAAAAAGCAGAAGGAGTAATCCCCCTGCTTTTTATTTTGTTCTCATAAAAAGAAATACCTGCACAGTACTGCCGCTGTCAGAAAGCCGGCCAGGCATACATAAAAAGCCCCGCCGGACTGCCGCGGCAATGTTACAGCAGGGATGTGGTCAACGGTTTTCGGCACAGCGGTTGTTCTCTCAAGTTTCCGCTTCGGATAAGGAACAGATTCCGTCAGCCGGTCTTCAGACATCATGATTTTCCATCTTTTTACCTTTTCTATATGCCTGCTGTTTCCGCAGACATTGTCAAGAAAACAGCCGAGCAGTACCAAAGCGGTTTCCTTTTCTCCTTTTTATGAAGAAGAACGCTTCATTGACATATTCCTCAAAAATATTTCCACTGCATCGGGAAGTCCTTCATGGTGAAGCATAGCATAAAAGGAGAAACTGCTTTCCGTAGACTTTCATTTTTCTTCCGTCAATAAAAGTCCTTGCAGAGGATACATTTCCGCCAGCCGAAGGGCATATCTTAAATCCCGGGAAAGCGCCGCCACTTCCGCTTTTGTCTTTTCGTCATACAGGGAAAGAAAACGGGTCAGTGCCATACCGCAGGGCACATCCGTTTTACCGAGAGCGGTCAGAAATCTGCCAAACCTTTCCGCATTCAGCCGTCCGGCAGCCACCCCCATTTCCCACAAAAGTTCTTCTTTCCGAATGTCCAGAGGAAACAGCTCTTTAATCGGAGGAAACCCGCCTATCTTCCGATCCGCCTCTATGCGCGCTAGGACTTCGTTCGTATCACTGGCAGGATACAACCGGATAATCGTTTCCATGACAGAAAAAGCGTCTTTCCCGCCATTATACAGGTCATGAACCGCAAGCAGCAGTCGCAGTGACGGCGGCAGATTTTCCCGCTTTTCCATGTTTCCTGTCCCGCCAATCAAAGAATAGGCACATTCTTTATCCATACCGCAAAGCCAGGATAATTCCGCCCGAAACCGTAAGCGTTCATGAAGCAGACGCTCTTCCGCCATCCGGTACATATGCTTTTCTTCTCTGCTTTTTGCAGCGCCCTGCTTTTCCAACGATGCCGTGCGGATTGCTTCCGCTGTGTCCCTGCTGTGGACACCGAGCAGGTAAAAAGGATTTTCTCTGAAAAACATTCCTCTATTCCTCATGACTGTATTTCTTTTATTCTAATATATACAGGCAAACATAAAAATGCTCTTCCCCTTTGGTATAATTGAAAATATCTATCCCCGTTCCGGCAAAGATCCGGTTCTTTTTCAATAACAGCAGAAAACACAAGGAGGAGCAGAATGATTTGTCCATGGGCTTTGAAAGACGAGTTTTTAAAAGCTTATCATGATGAAGAATGGTGCCGTCCCCATCATGATGATACTTACCTTTTTGAAATGCTGATCCTGGAAGGTGCCCAGGCGGGGCTTTCCTGGTCCACGATTTTGAAACGGCGGGAGGGGTACAGAAAAACATTTTTCCACTTTGATATTTCCCGCTGCGCCGGCATGACGGACGAGGAGATAGAAGAAATCGGAAGAACGGCGCCTATCATACGAAACAGGAGAAAAATTAACTCTGTCCGCCAAAATGCTCGCGCCGTCCTCGCCATACAAAAAGAGTGGGGCAGTTTTTCCCGTTACCTCTGGCATTTTACAGAAAATAAAATCATTATTCATCATCTGCAGGATAACGATGATTTGCCTGCCAGTTCTCCTTTATCAGAAAAAATAAGCGATGATTTGAAAAAACGGGGCTGCACGTTCGCCGGACCCGTGATTATTTATTCTTTTCTCCAGGCGGCAGGCATTATCAATGACCATCTGGAAAGCTGCCCTTTCCGCAATACAAACCGGACCTGATCTTCTTTCACAGGAGTGGTGTTTGTATCCTGTTTCCTTTCTCTGTGATAGAATAAACTATATTTCATTTATGGAAGGTTTTTATGGATCTGCTTGCTTATATCATCATCTGCCCCCTTGTATTTCTTGCGGGCTTCGTCGACGCCGTAGCCGGCGGAGGCGGACTGATTTCCCTCCCTGCCTATATCATCGCGGGATCTCCGTACACAATTCCATTGCCACAAATAAGCTCAGCTCCTGTATGGGAACCCTTCTCACCACGGGAAAATTAGCAAAAGACGGGCTCATCCCGTGGAAGTCCGCATTGGCAGGAGTCATCTTCGCTTTTGCGGGGTCATCACTCGGTGCCCATATCGCCCTTATTCTTGACGCCCGTATATTCATGACTGCCATGCTTTTCATCCTTCCCGTCACCGCTTTCTACGTGACACGAAAGAAATCCATGGCAGAAAAAGAGCCTTTCCCTTTCCAAAAAACAGTGCTTCTCAGCTGCACTATGGCGTTTGTCATTGGCATTTATGACGGTTTTTACGGCCCGGGCACGGGAACATTCCTCATCCTTCTCCTTATGGGTGTCGCCCATGTCCGCCTGAAAGAGGCGAACGGCATCACGAAAGTTATCAACAGCACGACAAACCTTGCCGCGCTGTTCGTCTTTCTTGCAAATGACGTCGTCCTTCTCTCCCTCGGTCTTGTGGCAGGGCTGTTCAATATGGCAGGCAATTATTTCGGCGCCCGCTACTTTGAAAAAGGGGGCACGCAAAATGTAAAGCCTGTCATCATCATCGTCCTTACCGTCTTTTTCGCCAAGGTGGTCTATGAATTATTTCTCCGTTAAATGTCCGGCGCTCTTTGTATGAGGGCGTCTTTACTTTTCAAAAGAAATACCCACGCAAAAGGATCGCGCCGTTACGGACACGATCCTTCTTCTTATCAATGATACTAATATTTACCAATAAATATATCCAACCGGCCGGTACAGATCAGGCAAAAGGAACCCACTTGCCCTCTTTCACCTGCAGTACGTCAAGATCCATTTTCGGATCGCGGTTCGCATCAAATTCAAACTTGCCCGTTGCTCCTTCAAAGCCTTTGATCTGTGCCAGGGTATCACGGAATTTCTTTCGGTCTGTCGTGGTCCCCGACTGTTCCACCGCCTGATGGATCAGGTACATCGCATCATAAGCCTGGGCGGCGAACTGGTCCGGTTCATGGTTGTACTTTGCTACAAACGCTTTGCGGAAAGCCTGTGCTTTTTCCGTCTGGCGGTCCGCATTCCACGGAGTGGCTACGAGCGTGCCGTCAGCTGCGGCCCCTGCCTGGGTAATGTATGCCGGGCTGTTGAAGCCGTTATTGCCGATAATCGGCTGGGTCATTCCCATTTCACGGGCTTTCTTTACAATGAGAGAGCCTTCCTGGTAAAGACCGGCAATCGCGATGACATCCGGATTGGATGCCTGGATTTTTGTGAGCTGCGCGGAGAAGTCGGTATCTTTATCAGCAAAGGTTTCTGTATCGACGACTTCCACGCCCATTTTCTTAAACACTTCCTGATAAATTTCATTTTCACCGACCATCTGGTCGTTGTTATTGGAATACATGACGGCGACCTTCTTAAATCCTAACTTCGCCTGTGCTTTTTCAAGGGTAACAGGAATTGCCAGTTTGCCGGGAATCGCATTACGGAAAATATAATCACCGATGTCGGTAATCTTCGGAGCAGTGGTGCCTGTGCCGAAAGCGACTACTTTGGACTGCTGGGCAATCGGGCCGGCAGCAAACATTCTCCCGATGTCATCGGGCCTTCTACGGCAAGAACCTTATCCTGCTCGATCGCTTTTTTCATGGCATTGATCGCTTCCGCCTTGACCAGCTTGGTATCGTAGGTTTTCAGATCAATCTTTACTTTTGTTTTCGGATTATTGTTAATTTCCTCCACGGCCAGATCCACTCCTTCTTTCATAGCCACACCGTAAGCAGCGCCGGGACCGGTATAGGCCGTAATAAATCCGATTTTACAGATGATGCATCAGCCGTTTTCCTGCCGCGCCATTGTCTTTCTTATTTCCGCCGCAGCCTGAAAAAACAGCGGTTAACGCAGCTGCCGCCAACACAGCGGCCATTCCCTTTACAAAATTTTTCTTCATCATGTCTCCCTCTTTTTCTCAAAATAAATCGGCAAACATACACCTTGCAAGAAAACAAAAAACGCCTTACAGGGACTATCCCTGCAGAGGCGCTCACACGCGGTACCACTCCGCTTTTCACTCATGGAAACCGAATCATTCAGGTAATAAAAAATCCCATCTCCGGCCAATGCTGAAGATAGGGGCGAAAATTCCGCGGTACCACCCTACTTTGTTCTTAGAGGTTTCCTATTCGTAACGTGAATGGACGCCCTTTCCTACTCATTTCGGAAAAAGTGCTCGCGAGGGATATGGAATGCTGTTCTCTTCCGGTTTTCACCATCCACCGGCTCTCTGCATGAATTTCACAACAGACCTTTTTGTCTCGTTCATGGCATTTATTTGCTGTAAAAGATATGACATATCATAAGGGAATCCTTTCCCTCTGTCAAGTATTTTTTCAAAAAATTATTTCATCAATTTTCTGAATAGATAATTGCAGGAAGCGCCCTTCACATTATTATGAAAAGCTTCTTTAATGTTTTCAATCCATGATTGATTTGAGAAAGGACTCCTTGTTCCACAATGGTTTTCTATTCTTCCCTGATTCTCAAGAAGCAGCTTTTGATTTCTTCTATATTTTTTGTTTTTCCCATTACCAATGCCAAAAGTAATCTTGCTTTCCACGAAGACAGGCGGCCGCCTAAGATAATCCCGCTGTCTTTCATGGAAAGGGCGCTTCCATCATAGCTGTATTCTTCCTCAACGCTCCCCGAAGGCACTCTTGTCGTCAGGACGATGGGCATTCCTTTTTCCCGCAGATAGAGAACCGCTTCCCTGCATTTCGGCGGGACATTCCCGCAGCCGATCCCGTCAATGACAAGACCTGCCGCTTTTCCTTCCGCTCCATAAACGATTCCGCCGTCCATCCCTGACCAGCAGGTGATGATCCAAATATCTTCTTCTATTCTATCTGTATGAATCTTTTTATGCTTCACGGGAATGCGTCCGTATTCCACCCGGGATCCGTATACCGTACCGATGGGGCCATAATGCAGATCACGGAAGGTATCGGGATTGGTGGTGTGGACTTTAGTCACATCCCAGGCTGCATAAATACGGTCTCCCAAACACACGGTAACCCCCTTTCCTATAGAGTCGTCAGATGCCGCTGTGCGGACTGCGGCAAGAATATTTGCCGGCCCGTCAGCGCTCAAAGCCGAAGCCCCCCGCATGGCACCGGTGACACATACAGGTTTTTCCGTCTTTAGTACAGCTTCAAGAAAGAATGCTGTCTCTTCCAGTGTGTCCGTCCCATGGGTGATGACAAAACCATCCGCTTGATCTGTATCCGCCAAACGGTCAATCAGCTTCGATAATTCAAGCATATCCGCTGCGGTCATCCATCCGCTGGGCTTATTGGAAAATTCCAGCACGTCCAAGTCAGCATAATGCGCCAGTCCCGGCACAGCGGCGGCCAGGTCTTTTCCTGAAACAGCCGGCATCAGTCCGCCGGTTTCCCTATCTTTTTTCATGGCTATGGTTCCGCCGGTCGTAATGACCAGAATTTTTTTCATTTTCCACCCTCCGGTAAAGAAATATTTCTTTCATTGTAGCATATGATCCGCCAATACAAACAAGAAAAAGACAGACTGCCCGATTGCAATCTGCCCTCTGTGGAGGCGGTGCCCGGATTCGAACACGGGGATACAGGTCTTGCGGACCATTGCCTTACCGCTTGGCTACACCGCCATAAAAATAACAGTAATAGTATATCGTATTTCTTCGAAAAAGTAAATCTGATTTTATTATTTTCTATGATACGTTTTTTATCCATCTTCATAAATTGCAACCTGCATATTATAATGGAAATGATTAATACGTTATTTAAGGAAAGGCTTTCTATGAATTTTACTTACGAGTTTCCTGATATTACCGGATATATCCAAAAAAGCGGCACTTATAAAAAGCCGCGCCGCATCAGCGGACTCCGTCTCGGAGAAAGCAGGACAGCCGTCGAAAAACGTTTCCCGCCTTTCTCTCTCTACCGCCGTGATGAAGATAAAGATATTGATTACTTTACCGTTTCTATGAAAGAAAGATTTCTCTCTTTGATGAAGAGGTCGCTTCTCTCGGCTGCAGTTTCGTGAAAGGAGAAGCAGCGCTTCTCTTTGCAGACTTTATTTTTTCTACGGAAGAAATGAGAAACCGTCTGACCTCTCTTTTCGGCGAACCGGCAAAGGTGAACGATGTTTTCCTCTGGACGGACGCGGCAACTTCCATTTTTCTCATGGCAAATGAAAATTCTGCTTCTCTCATTTTGGCGGACACGGCTCTTGAACAAGCTTATATTGATGAAGAGCAGCTGGCAAATTCCGCTGAAATGGAAAATGCCGGGTTCAGAAAAACACTATGGAAGAAATACGGAGATCCCGTGGGCCGCATCGGACAAAAAACATATATTGCCCGCGCTCTTCTTGTGGGAATCCCGACAGCAGCTATGTTTGCCTGTACATGGATACACCCCGAATTATTTGCAGGCGATGCGAACATTTTCATCATATCTTTCATGGTACTCGGCACACTGGGTTTCGTGTCGCTCATTAGTCTGGCGATACGCCGCCTTTCGGATATCGGTCTTTCTCATTTATACTACTGGGGATTCTTCGGCTTTCTTTTTGTAAGCAACCAAGCCGGCGCCAAATTTCTTAGCGATGAGCTTCTTGCCACCCGTATCACAGGTATGTTCTTTTTTGCCGCCGTTATACTCCTTGCCTTTATCCCTGGACAGAAGACAAAAAACAAATACGGACCTGTACCGAAGTAATATTCCTATCCGACGGGCGCAATATAAAACTCCGACTGTCATGGACATCATGGGTCGGAGTTTTATATTGTCTTAAAAATTATTTTGTAATCTTGGCAACAACACCTGCGCCTACGGTTCTGCCGCCTTCACGGATTGCGAAACGCTGTCCTTCTTCCATCGCTATCGGGGTAATGAGTTTTACGCTCATTTCAATGTTGTCCCCAGGCATGCACATCTCTACCCCTTCCGGCAGGTTGATGTCGCCTGTTACGTCTGTCGTTCTGAAGAAGAACTGCGGACGGTATCCGTTGAAGAACGGTGTATGGCGGCCGCCTTCGTCTTTGGTCAGGACGTATACCTGCGCCGTGAATTCTGTATGCGGGTGTACGGTTCCCGGTTTTGCCAGTACTTGCCCTCTTTCGATGTCCGTACGGTCGATCCCGCGGAGCAGGGCTCCGATGTTGTCCCCTGCCATGGCCTGGTCAAGGGTCTTTCTGAACATTTCTACGCCGGTGATGACGGTCTGGGTCGGTTCGTCCTGCAGTCCTACGATTTCTGCAGCGTCCCCTACTTTGACGGTACCGCGTTCTACTCTGCCTGTCGCTACGGTGCCGCGTCCGGTGATGGTGAATACGTCTTCTACAGGCATCAGGAACGGTTTGTCGGTGTCACGCTGCGGTGTCGGTACGTATTCGTCTACGGCTTTCATCAGGTCACGGATTTTCTGTTCGTCTTCCGCGTTCCCGTTCAGCGCTCCCAGTGCGGATCCTACGATGATCGGCACTTCATCGCCGGGGAAGTCATAGGAGGACAGCAGGTCGCGGATTTCCATTTCTACGAGGTCGATCAGTTCCGGATCGTCTACCTGGTCTGCTTTGTTCAGGAATACGACGATTGCCGGTACGCCTACCTGCTTGGCAAGAAGGATGTGTTCACGGGTCTGGGGCATCGGGCCGTCTGCTGCGGATACGACCAGGATCGCGCCGTCCATCTGTGCCGCGCCGGTGATCATGTTCTTTACATAGTCGGCGTGCCCGGGGCAGTCTACGTGTGCGTAGTGGCGGTTTTCGGTTTCATATTCTACAGTAGATGTATTGATGGTGATACCGCGCGCTCTTTCTTCCGGTGCTTTATCGATGGACGCGTAGTCCAGGAAGTTTGCATTGCCTTCTTCAGACAGTACTTTGGTGATGGCCGCGGTCAGGGTGGTTTTACCGTGATCGACGTGTCCGATGGTACCGATGTTTACATGCGGTTTGGTTCTTTCATAATGTGCTTTTGCCATATCTTCTCTCCTTCAATAAAAAAAGATTTTTCGCTTTTCCTATTATACATATAAAAACGGCAGGAAACAAGGAAGTGCCGAAAGGTATCCTTATTCTCATGAGGATTCTCCAAGAAACGTTTCTTTTTAAACAAAGTTCCCTTAAAATACATCATAAAAAACAAATAAAAAATCCCCTGACACAGAGGATCTTCTACGCTGGTGGCGGCTCAGAGATTTGAACTCCGGACACAGCGGGTATGAACCGCTTGCTCTAGCCAACTGAGCTAAGCCGCCATGGAGCTGATAACCAGGATTGAACTGGTGACCTTATCCTTACCAAGGATACGCTCTACCGACTGAGCTATATCAGCAATCTATATGAATGAAGATTATAAACATGGTTGCGGGGGCAGGACTTGAACCTGCGGCCTTCGGGTTATGAGCCCGACGAGCTACCAACTGCTCCACCCCGCGTCATTGGTGGGCGGAATAGGATTCGAACCTATGAAGGCAAAGCCGGCAGATTTACAGTCTGCTCCCTTTAACCACTCGGGAATCCGCCCACATGGAGCTGGCAATAGGACTCGAACCTACGACCTGCTGATTACAAATCAGCTGCTCTACCAACTGAGCTACGCCAGCACATCAGTGACAAGAGTTATTATACATACAGGCCACCTTATTGTCAAGAGTTTTCACGGGTCGTTCCTATCGCTTACGCCTACTGATTATAGCACCAACCGCCGCTGCTGTCCACCATTTCCACAGCCGTGGCAGTCAGGCATTCCCTTTTCAAAATGAAATACTCTTTACTCCGTTTCTTCCTTGCGACTCACCAGTTCCGTCGGACCGCTGACATCACGGTTCAATACTTTCTTCGCACCTTTTAAGAACTTCGGACGCGCAATCAAAACGATGCGGCCGCAGCCACGGCATTTGACACGCATATCGCTGCCCAGCTGAAGGACCTCCCATTCGGAAGAACCGCAGGGATGCTGCTTTTTCATCTGTACGACATCACCGATGCGGAATTGGATAAATTTCATCATGTCACCCTATTTCTTCGGTACAAATAATAATCGGATCGGAAAATAGCAGGCACCCGGCGGGATAAACCGGATATATAGATCTTTCCCCGCTTCCCAAGTTCCCAGTTTCTCATAATCGTAAATGGTATCATGGCCGAACCAGCGGGTTCCATAGCGTTCCGTACGGTATATACGGAGCAGCCTGCGGTCCTGCCCGATTTCCAGTGTCCCTTCAAAAACACCTCCGTTCGGGTTCAGATAAAGATCATACTTCCCCGTCCCTTTGCTGTGGATCGTCAAATGGCAGGTAATGCCGTAGTTCCCCGTATTTTCCCGCCCGATGAAATTAAGTTCGTCCCTTCCTTCCTGAAAAAATGCTGTGCTTTCGGCAGAACCCAATTCAATTTTTCCTGCGCTTTTTTCCGCGTCCCACACGCCGCTTTCAAAATAAACGTGCATGGGAAATGTTCCCCGCATTTCATGGGAGTCCGGAGGAAGGTACCTTGCCTTTTCCAGATGCTTTTCCACACTGCCTTCATAAGGAAGAATAGCCGCGCCGAATCGGACGGGCGACGATGTTTCCACTTCCACGATACCGCTGACCAAATCATCTTGCCGGATTCCTTTTGCGTTATCTTCAAAAAGAATAGTCCGCTTTCCTTTCTCCAGCATAACGTTTCGCGGCTGCTGCTGCTTAGCCGTCACTTCTCTGAAAGAAAGCGTCTTTCCCGTAGGCACGTAGCTGCGGCTCGGTTCTCCCCGGAGCGTACGGACGACTTTGATCTCTTCTCCTTTATCGCTCACGCCATAAACCGCAAGGCGCGCCGGTTTTCCCGTCTCATTTACATGATAATAGTAAATCCGGCCTTTCCCTTTCAATACGGTACCTTCCGCAAGGATTCCGTAGTTTCGGGCATATTCAGGGCTGTCTGATAAGATCAGCGTATCTTCCGCTTTTATCTTTTCCAAAGGGATTTCTTCATAGGAAATATCCAAAGGCGACGCCCCTGCCGCAGTAACCGCGCCGCAGGCGGCAGCCGCCATAGCGGCAATCCATGTTTTTATGTTCATTACTTTCTGCCTTTCGCCTTTCCTGCCAATGTTTCCGCCATGGAGGCTATTTTACGGAACCGATGGGCCAGTCCCGACTTGGTGATGCCGCATAGATCCGCCAATTCCGCCATGGAAGCGTCCGGATTTTTCATGCGCGCTTCGCAGGCGGCGCGAATAGACGGTGACAATTCGGATAATCGTTTATACTGCAATAATTTTTCCACATCCCGCATTTGACGGACAGCAGCGTCCACTGATTTCTGCAGATTTGCCGTTTCACAGTTTACCTGGCGGTTGACACGGTTCCGCATATCTTTCACCACACGGACACTTTCAAAATCCATATAACTGTTTGCCGCACCGACAATCTGCAAGAAAGAACTCACATCATCACCGCCTTTGATGTAGACAATGTAATCATTTTTTCGGTCGGTCATACGGGCATTCAATTTGAAGAAACGCATCACGGCAATGAGTTCTCCGGCAAATCGCAACGACTGTGTCACCAATTCCAGGTGGTAATCACCTTGCGGCCGGCTCACCGTTCCACCGCCAAGAAAAGCGCCCGCCAGATAAGACCGCCGTTCTTCGGCAGACACCAGCCGGCCCGCATCACGGATATCCATGAGCGGATCCAATCCCATTTCCCCAAGGAACCGCAAACTGTCCGCTGACGGCCGGACAGTCAAAGTATACACATTTTTCTTGCGCAGCTTCCGTCCCTGCCGCACCATAGCTGACGGCATAAGATTGAAATCTTTTTTCAGGCAGACGAGGACACGGCGGGCAACGGCGCTGTTCCCCGTAGAAAATTCCGCGCCCTTTTTCCCCTGCGCTCCCGTAACAATTGCGCCGCCCATACGAAGAAGTGCCAGCAGTTCCCCGCTTCTGCTTTCTTTATCGGGACGGACAACACGGGCAAGCTCATTCTTCACCTGCTCCGTAAATGACATTACTTCGCCCTCCCCAGATACCCCGACAATACTTCAGGCGCAATATTGGTTTTCAGAAGTCCGGAAATACGGATGATTTCATTGCAAAGCGTATCCGTATCATGAACAGCGCCTTTTTCAACGCCGAGCAAATCCTCTTCAATAAGGATTATCCCCATACGCTGGATTTTCTTCCGATCTATTTCCACCGGATGCGCATGTACTTTTTCATAACGTTTCAGTACATCTTTCTTCGGCACACCGTTGTTGACAAGAACATAGTCAATGACCCCTTTCCCCACGTGATCGACAAGGGCTTTTAAATGGTCACTGACGGTATAACCGAGGGTCTCGCCCGGCTGGGTCATCACGTTGCAGATATACATGCACGGCGCGGAACTTTCCTTGATCGCCGTAAGAATCTCAGGTACAAGAAGGTCGGGAAGCACGCTGGTATACAAGCTGCCCGGGCCCAAGGTAATCAGGTCGGCATTGCGGATTGCTTCCAACGCATCGCCTACAGCAATGGGAGCCGACGGAACGGTATCCACATGGATGATTTTTACTTTGCCGCCTTTTTTTTCGACATAAGCAGCAATTTCCGATTCCCCCTCAATCGTACTGCCGTCGGACATTTTCGCGCAGAGGCGGATTTTCTGTGCCGTTGCCGGCATGACCTGTCCGCGGATATTTAAAACGGTGCTGGCCGTTTCCAAAGCATTCTGCACATTTCCGAATTCCTTCATGAGCGCTGCCAGAAATAAATTGCCCAGACTGTGGCCCGCCAGTTCTCCTTCCCCGCCAAAACGATATTGGAAGAGCTGTTCCAGTACCGTCTCTTTATCTGCCAAAGCCACCAGACAATTGCGTAAATCCCCGGGCGCGACAATATTCATTTCTTCACGAAGCCGGCCGGAAGAGCCGCCGTCATCCGCCACCGTAACAATAGCGGAAATATTGGAAGTCTTTGTTTTCAATCCGCGGAGAAGCATGGACAATCCGTGTCCTCCTCCGATAGCCACGACTTTCAGCCCGCGGGACAATTCCCATTTCGACACGATATGGCGGGACACGCTTTCCTGATCCGGTGCCACAAGGCTGAAGAAACGTTTCACCAGCCTGCGGATCGCCCACAACATGAAAAACAAGCCGATGAACACGAAAAAGATCCCTGCCGCAGCAAGAAATGTATAGCTGTAAGTCCCTGTTAGAACGAACAGAAGACGAAGTATTTCCTCCTCAATCCGACCAAAGACCTGGTAGTTCATAACGAGAGCAGCACCGAATGCCAACAGCATAAGGCCGAAGGAAAAGAGCAGCATCCATATTTTTATATTTAACCCGGGATAAAGCCACTGCAGGAGCAGTTTCATTTGTTTTCCTCCTACTTATCGTCTGCATCACGAACAATGCGGTTCCTGTGCAAATCGCGGTGTTCCACGTTCACATGGGCATGCTTTTCTTTCAGGTGGGCTCCCAGTTTTTCTGTCACGAAAACGGAACGGTGCATACCGCCGGTACAGCCGATGGCAATGGTAAACTGCGTTTTTCCCCGATCCCTGAACTGATCCACTATGAATCCCATGAAATTAAAAAGTTTTCTTTTGAATTCTTTGGTAACCGGTGATTTTTCAATATATGCCGCCACTTCCGGCACGCGCCCCGTCCAGTGCTTGTATTCTTCCACATAGAAAGGATTCGGCAGGAAACGGACATCAATGACCATATCGGCATCAATGGGAATACCGTATTTGAAGCCGAAGGAAAATACAGTAATCTGCATGTCCCGTTTCTTATCCACCGCGCCGAAACGGCTCCCCATGTATTCCTGCAGATCAGCCGGTTTCATAGCGGTAGTGTCGATAATGACATCCGCCTGTGCGCGGACACCGGCAAGAATTTTTCGTTCCGCCTCTATACCTTCCTGAATGCGCATCGTTTTGGCCAAAGGGTGCTGCCGACGGGTTTCCATATACCGACGCACAAGAGCTTCGTCCGATGCTTCCAAGAAAACCACTTCATGGGGAATCCCCCGTTTATTCAATTCGTCCAGCGCCTGGGGAAGCGCGTCAAAAAAAGAACCGCCCCGGATATCGGAAACCACCGCCACATGGCGGGTATTGGACGTACTCTTCCAGCAAAGGTCCGCAAAACGGGCAATCAGGACCGGCGGCAGGTTATCCACACAGTAATACCCCATATCTTCCAGCTTCTGCATGAAATTCGTTTTCCCCGCACCGCTCATGCCCGTGATAATCACAAAACGAAACCGTTCCATTACTTATACCTCCAATACATATTTCTCTATGGCTTTTGCCACACCATCCTCATTATTCGACGCCGTGATGAAATGAGCCGCCGCTTTTGCCGATTCCGCCGCATTTTCAACGGCAAAAGACCAATCAATCAGATTAAACATGGAAATATCATTATGCCCATTCCCAAAAGTCATCAAACCTGACAAAGAAATCCCCCAGCGGTCACAAAGCTCGGCGAGCGCCGCCCCCTTGGACATGCCTTTCCTGTTCATTTCAAAAAACTCCGGCTTCGATTTCACCTGGTTCGTGGCATAGCTGAACTTTTCAGAAAGTACCCGCTCCACCTCTGCCATAACCTGCGGGTCTCTGTCAAATATCAGGAGCTTCGTCGGTTCTTTGGCAAGCGTCCAGAAATCCTCTCCCAGAACATGGGCGGAAACGCCGCACTGCTTTTCATAACTCTCCGTACGCTCATCGCGGAAAGGCACGTACACTTCATCATCAATATAGGCATGCATGTACCATCCCCGTTCATGGGCCGTATCTATAATGCCCTGTGCCGTTTCCATATCCATTGTCACATCGCGGAGCACTCTGCCGCTTTCGCAAAGCCCCACAAACGCACCCGTATAACAGATCAGCGGCACATCTCCAAGACCGATGGCTTGCCCCCATGGGCGGGCGGCCTGAAACATACGGCCTGTGGCAATGACGATGCGGATATTTCTTTCCATCACTTTCCGAAGAATATCTTTCGTATAATCGGAAAGTGAAATATCATCGTGAAGAAGCGTGTCGTCCAAATCGATCGCTATCATTTTTACCGGTGCCATTCATTCCTCCCTTTGAGGGTCCTTTATTTCCGCTTCAAGGCTTTCCAATTTGTTTGTACCCTATTATAGCATAAAAGAAACACCCGAATCCGTGTGAATTACCGGATATGAAGTGCTTCTTCCGTTCTATATTTCATACCTTACCGAAACAAGAATCAATCCCTGAGGCGGCGCAGTGAATCCTGCTTTCTCCCTGCTTTTTGATTCCAGTATGGCGGGAATACTCTCCGCTTTCCGTTTCCCTTCGCCCACTTCCACAAGCGTTCCCACTAAAATGCGCACCATGCCCTGGAGAAAACCGTCTCCGGTAAAATCGATCTGCAGTTCTCCCTTTATTTCTTTCATTTCAATTTTGGAAATACAGCGGACCGCAGACTTTTTCATTTTCTTATTTCCGCAGAAGGAAGTGAAATCATAAGTTCCTATTAAAAATGCTGCCGCTTTCTTCATTGCTTCTACATCAAGAGGCTTTCCATACTGCCACACGAAGCGTCGTTCAAACACATTTTTCTCCGTCGACGTGCGGATCCGATAACGGTATGTTTTCTCCAAGGCACCAAAACGGCTGTGGAATCGTTCCTCCGCCGTCTCCATATGCTTCAAAGCAATATCGTCAGGCAAATCCCCATTCAAAGCCGTTTCCAATTCTTCCGCTTTCCATCTCCCTTTCAGATGGAAATTCACCACCTGTCCCAGCGAATGAACCCCGGCGTCTGTCCGTCCCGCGCCGATGACCTGCACCTCTTCCCCCGTTATTTTCCGAAGAGTTTTCACCAATTTCCCCTGAATCGTTTCTTCCGTACGCTTTTGCTTTTGCCAGCCCTCGTAACGGGTACCGTCATACTGTACGATGCAGCGATAATTCATAGAACCTCCTTATAGCTTCCGTTATTCCCATTGTACGCAGAGCCCGCAGCAGCGTCAAACAAAACTATATTTACTGTAACTCCATATGATATAATATTAACAGTTTTAAACTACTTTTTTATATTTTGAAAGTGAGTGAACCTGATGAAAAAATTATTGACAGCCCTTGGTGCGGCAGCAGTCATCGCAACCATGACCATGCCGGTTTCCGCTGAAAAACTGTGGAAGTACAGCGAAACCGTTACCATTGACCTTGCTGAAGCACGGTACAAGCCGACCACCGATGGCCACGACATACTGGAATTCGTTGCGGTAGAACAGCTTCCTGACGGCACCTGCACTTATACTTATGTCTATGACAGAACCGCCGGAACCATCCAGGTGAAAGAAATGGAAAAGACCACAAAGAAACTCCATTATAAGAGCAACTTCTCCGCGACCTCCGTCAACTCCACCAATCCCGTTATCCGTGAACGCGCACAGATGGCAGAAGCGGTCTACCAGAGAAAAGTACATAAGAAGTAAGCCATGGACGCCGTTTATGAAGAAATAAACCGCGACCTGCTCCACTTCATTGCCAAAGCACCGTCTTTTTCATGCTGTAAACAGCATCCGGACGGCGCTTTCTTATGCAGGTTTTACGGAAATACGGGAAGAAGACCCGTGGCAGATTGAAAGAGGCGGGAAATATGTCGTCACAAGAAACGGCTCCGCCCTCATGGCATTTACCATCCCTGAAGACGGCGGCCATGCGTTCCGCATAACGGCAAGCCATGGCGACTCTCCCTCTTTTAAAATCAAAGAAAATCCCGAACTCCGCGACGCTGCGTATGTTCGGCTGAACGTGGAAGGCTACGGCGGCATGATCATGTCCACCTGGCTCGACCGCCCCCTGTCGGCAGCAGGCCGTATCATCGTTTCAGAAAATGGAAAACTCGTTTCCAAACTGGTCAATCTCGATCGGACGACACTCGTCATTCCCTCCGTCGCCATCCATATGGACCGTACTGCAAACGGCGGGCACGCCTGGAATATACAGCAGGATCTCCTTCCTCTTTACGGGACGGCGGACGATTCCCTGTCCTTTATGGATGCCGTTGCCGCCGCGGCGCAGGTTGCGCCGGAAAATATTTTAGGCCATGACCTGTACCTTTATTCCCGTATAGAGGGAACCCTGTGGGGAGAGCGGCATGAATTTATTTCTTCCGCCAGGCTGGATGACCTTCAATGCGCTTTCGCCGCGTTCCGTGGATTCACCGCAGGAAAAAGGGAAAAGCATATCTGTGTTTACGCTCTTTTCGATAATGAAGAAGTTGGCAGCGCCACAAATCAGGGCGCCGGTGCCACCTTCCTCAAGAATACACTGACAAGGATCTCCCGTTCTTTGGGTTACAGCTATGACGAAACACAAGCCATGATTGCCCGAAGCTTCATGATTTCCGCCGACAACGGCCACGCGCTCCATCCGAATCATGGAGAATATGCCGATCCGTAAACGCGCCGCGCCTGAATGAAGGTATCGTCATTAAATTCAATGCCCAGCAGAAATACGCCACTGACGGATTCTCCGCCGCCTTCTTCCGCGACCTTTGCCGCCGCGCAAAAGTGCCGACACAGACCTTTACGAACAGGAGCGATATCCCCGGCGGTTCCACCCTGGGAAATATTTCCAATACCAAGGTTTCCATGCCTACGGTGGATATCGGACTTCCCCAGCTCGCCATGCACTCCTCTTATGAAACAGCAGGCACGAAAGATACCGCTTACCTGGTCATGGCATGCACCGCACTTTTTGAATAAGCTGTATTATTTGTTTACAGGCAATAAAAACAGACACTGCGGAAATACAATTTCATCGCGGTGTCTGTTTTTATTGCCTACGCTTCCGCTTCATCCAGTTCCTTCACATAAGGTTTTATGTCAATCAGGCTGCTTCCATCAATGGCATCCAGCCCGATTACAAAAAGCCTGTTCTTTTCCCGCCTTACCAGTTTAACCACGCATAAATTGATGGGATTTGGCCGGTGCGGTGAACGGCTGGCAAATACGCCGTAAGGTTCCTTTGCCCAGGGCGGCACTGTTTGCAGGGCCGTGCGGTCAGCTTCGTGGGCAAAATATAAAACCACATAATATCTCCCTTCATCCACATGAAGCAGTGCCGCTTCATAAGTCGGAAAGATCTCAATCTCACAAAATTTATCAGAAAGCTTTCCCTGCCGTGGCGCTTCTTTTACTGTTTTGTAAGGACTGTGTATTTTCCCTATTTCTTTTAATTCCATTCTTCCTCCTTAAGGCAAATAGAAATCATTCGTACCTATTAGCTTTAAACTATCATTTATTTATAATAATCTCAATGTGTATTATTTTATCCGATCTTTTCATACAGCATCAAAACAGGATTGTAATACCTTCAAATTTCAGTTACCGGATTTTTATCTTTAAACTTGAAACAAACTGTGATAATATAGCCAATAAGAAACAAATTGTTTGAGAAATATTTCACAGGAGTTTTTATGGACAGACGACAGCAAAAAACGCGAACCGCTATCTTTGACGCGTTCAGCGAACTTTTATCGGAGGAATCTTATTCACGCATTACCATACAAACCATCATTGACCGCGCGAATATCGGGCGGAGCACTTTTTATTCCCACTTCCAGACGAAAGACGACCTTTTGAACGCCATGTGCACGGAACTCTTCCGGCATATCATCGACGGCGTCATGAATCATGACCTCCCTGCAGACCATCACAATGCCCCCGGTGTGCCGGATCCTGTTTTCTGCCACATCCTCCAGCATATCAAGGATAACTCTTACCACATCAAAGACCTGCTTATTTCCGAAAGCAGCGATATCTTCCTTAAATATTTCCGGGACAGCCTGCGCAGTCTCATCAGCATATATATTCTCCAGTCTTCAGATCATCAGAAAAAGGATATTCCCGATGAATTTCTTCTGAACCACATTACAGGCAGTTTTGTGGAAATGGTCCAGTGGTGGGTAAAGAACCGTATGAAGCAGACGCCGGAGGAATTGGATTTCTGTTTCCGTTCCGTTATCTATCCTGTCATATGAAGATAAAAACCGTGTTTCCCCGCCGGAGCAGAACAGCAAGGCAAAGAATCCCAATAGATCAGCGGCCTCCCGGATACACTCATGATGACAGACTATAAAGGCCGCGTCATCAAAATGTCCTCAGACATGTCCAATGAAAAAATACAGGAACCTACGTAAAAATCCCCTGCCGCGCATCGGTAAGGGATTTTTCGATTTTCATCTGTCGAGTACCAATAAAAGCAACACTGCCTGTCAAACGTCAGTCAGTATACCAGCAATGATTCTGTCTTGTTAGCTGTTAGCTACGAGATTAAAGCCGACAACCGGAAGCTGGCAGATAAAAGCTCTAAAACCGTAACTCAGAGTGAAACGAAGAGTCTATTACCGTAATGACGAAAGCGGTAAGCATGATTCCGTATTCTGTTTTCCGTCTTCTGTCAGCTGATTTCCGTTTTCTGTCATCAGCATAATAGATTTTCACTCTTCATAACAATTATCGTTTACCGCTTTCTCTACAAAGTATTCTTGTGATCGTTCTGAAAACCCAATGACGGGGTGTCAGGCCAGCTGCTTCCCTTACTATAATAAAATAAGTGCAGCAAGGGAAATGTTGTATTTCTCTTTGCTACACTCATATGGTACTAATGACGCTGTAAGAAAAAGTGTCATAATACTGTTTTCCGTTTTCCGACCGCTGACTTCTGTTAGCCGATAGCTGATTTCCGTTTAGGTTTCCCCTGATAAAAGCAACTCTACTCTTAAAACGTCATCCAGAGCTATGCGAAGGATCTATTACCGTGGTGAGGAAGACTGTAAGCATGAATCTGACTTCTATCTTCTGTCAGCTGTTTTCTGTCTTTTATCCTTTAAAAAGTAAGGCGCATCTGGTACCACACCACATTGCCGTGAACCGATACAGATATTCCTTCGTTAAGAAAACCGAACTTGCCATAGTAATGGATCAGTTCTTTCTTGCAGGTGAGGACAAGACCTCTCCGTCCTTCCTTTTCCGCATCATGGATGGCGCGGCGGAGCACTATTCCCGCATATCCTTTCTTCCGGCATGCAGGAATCGTATTCAGCCCGAAAATCATCTGCCATGCGCCATGTTCATCATGCATGTCTGCTTTCTCATACATTTCGTCAGTAAGATCCGTAAGGTTTGTCACCATACCGTCCGCAAAAGAAATCAGTTTTCCCTTTTCAAAGAGGAGCCAGAAATGATTGCCGTAATAAGTGAGCCTCTCTTTGAAAGAATCCTTCGTCGCCGCCTCGGCAGGAGGAAAACACTCCGCTTCCACCGCAGACACCAATGCCAGATCATCTATCGTTGCTTTGCGTATTTCCATAAAGTCCTCTTCTTCCCTTCCCTCTATACCAATTCGTAAAAAAGCACCTACCGTTCAGTAAGTGCTTTATGTTTTATCAGATATCAGTACAGCTTTGCTCCCGCAGGGATATGGTCGTCTACCATGAGCAGATGAAGTTTTTCTTCACCATCTTCTTCATGGATTGCAGAAAGCAGCATACCGCAGGAGTCAATGCCCATCATATTCCTCGGGGGCAGGTTCACGATAGCGATCACCGTCTTGCCGATGAGGTCTTCCGGTTCATAGAAGGCATGAATGCCGGAAAGGATGGTGCGGTCTTTGCCGGATCCATCGTCCAGCGTGAATTGAAGAAGTTTCTTGCTCTTCTTGACTGCTGTGCAGTCTTTGACTTTCACTGCGCGGAAGTCCGATTTGCTGAAAGTTTCAAAATCAACCGTATCTTTAAATAAAGGTTCTACTTTTACTTTGGAAAAATCAATTTTTTCAGGAACGGCAGGGCCCGCCTCCTTCACTTCCGTTTTCCCCTGGTCGCCTTCCGGCCGCATCGCAGGGAAAAGAAGAACGTCTCGGATACTGGAAGAATTGGTCATGAGCATGAAAAGACGGTCAAGCCCGATGCCGAGTCCACCTGTCGGGGCATACCGTATTCAAAGCAGTAAGGAAGTCTTCATCAATGGGATGCGCTTCGTCATCGCCATGCTCTCTTTCTTCTACCTGCATTTCAAAACGCGCCCTCTGATCCAGCGGATCATTTAATTCGGAGAATCCGTTTGCCAATTCGCGTCCATAAATATAAGACTCGAAACGGATGGTATATCTCGGATCTTTGGGATCCAGTTTAGACAGCGGAGATACTTCGATGGGATGCTCTGTAATGTGGACAGGCTGGATAAGGTGCTCTTCCACATAGTCGTCAAAAGCAGCTGCCAGAAGCTTGCCGAAACCGTCAAATTCACCATATTCCACATGAAGTCTGTCGCAGATGGCACGTGCTTCCTCAATGGTCTTGCAGGCATCAAAGTCTTCACCGGTGTATTTCTTTACCGCTTCTGCCATGGTGAGTCTCGGCCATGGGCCTGCCACATCTATTTCTGTTCCTTCATAGGTGAATTTCGTAGTGCCGTAAGAAGCCATAGCGCAGGCTGCCACGATCTGTTCCGTCTGGTCAATGACATCATCGATATCGCCATAAGCCTGGTATGTTTCAATAGCGGTAAACTCCGGATTATGACGGGTATCCATGCCTTCATTGCGGAAATTGCGGGTGATTTCAAATATGCGTTCATACCCGCCGACAAGAAGTCTCTTTAAATAAAGTTCCGGCGCAATGCGGAGGTACATGGTCATATCCAGCGCGTTGAAATGCGTCATGAAAGGTCTTGCATTCGCACCGCCATAGAGCGGCTGAAGAACCGGCGTTTCCACTTCGAGGAAACCGTGTGCGGTATACCAGTTCCGGATAGCCTGGAGCATATTCGCCCTCTTGATGAATGTTTTTCTTACATCGGGATTGGCGATAAGATCAAGATATCTCTGGCGGTAGCGCTGTTCCTTATCCGTAAGGCCGTGCCACTTTTCCGGAAGCGGGCGGAGAGACTTGGAAAGCATGGTGAAGTGCAGGACACGGATGGTCGTTTCTCCCGTGTGTGTAGTGAATACAGTGCCTTCCACCCCGAGGATATCTCCCATGTCTACCAGTTTGAAGAGATTCCATTCATTTTCACTGACAGTATCTTTCCGGAAATAAAGCTGGATATCCCCTTTTTCATCACGAAGCGTGCAGAATGCCGTTTTTCCGTGCCCGCGGATAATCATAATACGGCCTGCCACTTTGACATGCTCCCCGCTTGCTTCCAAAGCTGCCGCATTCGCATGGATATCTTCACTGTGATGGGTGCATTCATACTTTCCGCCGTAAGGCTCAAATCCCAGTGCGGTAATCTTCTCCAGCTTCCCCCTTCGGATCAGCATCTGGTCGTTCAGTTTTTCTTCCATTCTGAAACCTCTCTTTGCATATAACCAATCAGCAAAAATTTATGCTTTGATTTTAATAACTTTATACTTTACAACACCGCTTGGCGCTTCCGCTTCTACAATATCCCCCGCCTTGGCGCCCATCAGTGCGCGGCCGACAGGAGACTCATTGGAAATCTTCCCTTCAAAAGGATCCGATTCCGTACTGCCCACGATCTTCACCGTTTCTTCCACATGGTCTTCCAGCGCTTCAATGGTTACCGTCATTCCTACATCGACGCGGCTCTTTCTCCCTTTTTTGCCGCTGTCAATAATTTCCGCCGTACGGATCTGCTGTTCCAGTTCCTTAATACGTCCTTCTACGAAAGACTGCTGGTTTTTTGCATCATCATATTCGGAGTTTTCAGAAAGGTCGCCCATAGCGATGGCTTCTTTCAGACGTTGTGCTACCTCGCCGCGCGTCTTTGTACGAAGTTCATCCAATTCTTTCTGTAATTTTTCAAGACCTTCTTTTGTCACAAGTGTATGCTGCAATTCTGCCATGCCAATTGCTCCTTTTTCTATAAATATTTTATAAAACTCCCATTATAAGGATATATTATTAAGTATAAGCAGATAAAAATGTATTGTCAATTTGATAAGAACCGTTCCTTACAACTCCCGTTCCGTTTGGAAAGTCTTTTTACAAACAGAAATAGAGGCCTGCCTTCCAAAATCATTTCTGCCATAGGAAACAGATTTCCTCTTCCCATTTTTCCTTTACCGGGTTGAGATCTTCTCCATTCTTTATTTATAAAAAAATTCTGTACCCATAAAAAGAAAAAATATCATTTTCTCAATTACATAAGGTTTCTTATCAATTTCAAAATCATTTCGAGCAAATAAAGTCCATATAGGGAGAAATGAGGAGATTTCAGCCTCTCACAGGACAATCGGATCCCGGACTGCATCCATTGTTTTTGCAACATATTTATCAGAATGAATAAATATCCATTTTTGAAATCATTGTCCTTCCCCAGATATTTTTAAAAAAACCGATAAAAACGGCGTTTCAAGATTTCCATTTTTATAGCCCCCGGAAATCTGAATGTATCATGATGTATCACGCCAATCCATATCAATATCCGATAGCGTTCCATTTTTTCGTTTTTCTTCATTTTCTTTCTTCTCCTCAAAGGTCCTCAAAAGTCCTCAAGGATAAAGAAATATATTTTTTTGAAATTTCCTATTGTACTTCCTGTTTATCTGTGGTATATTTCTTTCAGCAAAAATATTACGCGCCCTGCATGAAAGTGCAGCTGAGCTGCGGAGTACTTCTCGAAGTGAACGGTTTTCTTTGTTTCCCTGTTTCTTTCACCATAACGAAAGTAAATGGGGATTGCCTATGCCTGAAAATCGGGCATTCCGGTGAGATTCCGGACAAATATCTTCCCCCGTTCCGAATATGTGTCGGAAATTGGTACGAGAAAGAAGGGAACTACATTGTCTGAAAGAAGAAAAATGGGAGTGGTACAGCTCACCACAGTCACCGCCATCAACATGATGGGATCCGGCATTATTCTTTTGCCGGCAACACTCGCGGAAATCGGTACGGTTTCCATTTTCGCCTGGATTCTTGCCTCTATCGGCGCTACTATTCTTGCCTACGCTTTTGCCAAATGCGGCATGTACAGCAAAAAGGTAGGCGGCATGGGCGGTTACGCGGAATACCGGTTCGGCCGTCTTGGAAACTTCCTTTCCAACTACACTTATGCCATTTCCCTGATTATCGCCAACGTGGCTATCGCCACCGGCGTAGTCAGCTACGGTTCTTACGTTTTCGGTTTTGACCTTTCTCCCATGGAAGTTTGTCTGGCAACCATCAGCACGCTTGCCATCGCCGCTTCCATCAGCCTTGTCGGACCGAAAAAATTCGGCAAATTCACCTCTTTGGGCATGATCTGCATTCTTCTTCCGGTCATTGGCCTTCTTCTCTGCGGCTGGTATTTTTTCAGCCCGGACATCTATGTGGCTGCCTGGAACCCTCATGATATGCCTTTCTATCTCACCATGCGCGATTCCATCGCCGTCATTCTCTGGGCATTCCTCGGTCTCGAAACGGCCTGCGCCAATTCCGACACGGTGGAAAATCCTGAAAAGAATGTGCCTGTCGCTGTTTTGGCAGGAACGATGATTGCCGGTGTATGCTACATGACCTCCACGGCGATTATCGGGGGGCTTGTCCCTCATACAGAGCTGGTATCTGCCGGCGCGCCTTTCGGCCTTGCTTACGCAGCCATGTTCGGAAATACGGTGGGACATATGGTATCTGCCATGCTTGTTGTTTCCTGCTTCGTATCCCTCACCGCATGGCAGTTCACCATCTCCGAGGTGGTAAGAGAGGCCGCCACCATCGGCCACTTCCCTTCCTATCTTCGTAAAGTCAATCGTTTCTATGCACCTTACATGGCAATCGGAACCCTGGTTTGTATCCAGTCCCTACTGACGCTGTCTACAATCAGCCCCTCTCTGTTAAAGCAGTTCAATGTCCTTATCAATCTTGCCGTCATGGTCAATCTCATTCCCTACCTGCTTGCCATGGCTGCTGTTCCCGATCTGCAGAAAGCAGAAGGCATCTCTGCAGCAAAAGCAAAACTGCCGAATATGGCAGCTATCATTGGCGGTGTATACAGTGTATACGCGGTCTACGGCTGCGGATGGGATATCATTCTTTACGGGACGCTCGTTACTGTCTTCGGCATCATGATCTATATGCTGAAAACAGCCCGGCTTTCCCCTGCCGGATTCCAAACCTATCCGCCCAAAAAATAACGTTTCAACTTCAAGCCTCCGCAAGGAGGTTTTTTTACTGCGAGACACCCACGATAAAACCCCTCTCGAAAGAGGGGCCTTTATTTCTTATAAGCCAAGATTTCTGTTTCCGTATTTACATCATATGTTTCTTCCCATTCTTCAGGAAGATTGTCCAATTTTTCCCATTCCCTTCATTCTTCCCCATCATCTTCCAAATTGAGGAAAGGGGAGAAATAAACAGGTTTCCTGATCTGCAGGTATCCCTTTTCAAAAATGAAGCGGACTGCCTTTGTAAGATACACGCGGTATTCCGCTTTACCACAGCGGGAAAGCGTTTTCTTCTCATTGATGATCCGCACTTCTTTTATTTCTTTTTGAAGGGCATGATCTTCCTGCACCACGGCAGGGCGGCTCGAGTGGATTTCTTTTTCTTCTGCTTCACGGAAAATCCATTCCAAAACATCCGTCTTTTTTCCGCCGGCCGCCTTGTCCGTTATTTCCTGCGTCATTATATAGCATTTTCCGCCGGCATAAATACCGACGGGCAGGAGATATACAGGATGGAAAATGGACGGATCGCATCGGTACTTTTCAAAAACCTGTCCTGCCATCCCTTTTAAAATCTTCAGTGTTTTTTCGCTGAATCGTAAATCCAATAATTCCATTTTTTCCCTTTCTGATGAAAATGTCCGCCTCGCGTAAATAAAGGCGGACATTTTTTATTTCTGTTCTTTCTTTTACTTCGTCCCGAAAATCCTGTCTCCCGCATCGCCGAGTCCCGGAAGGATGTATTTCTTTTCATTCAGCTGCCTGTCAAGGGCGGCGGTGTAGATCGGCACATCCGGATGCGCGTCGTTCACGAGTTGTACGCCTTCCGGCGCGGCGACGAGGCACATAAATTTTATATTCTTTACACCTTTCGCCTTCATCATGTCGATAGCCGCCACGGCGCTTCCTCCGGTCGCCAGCATCGGGTCGATTAATATGAAATCACGGTTTTCCACATCGGGAAGTTTGCAGTAGTATTCCACAGGCTTTGCCGTAACGGGGTCACGGTACAGACCGATGACACCTACACGGGCAGAAGGAACGAGTTCCAGAAGCCCGTCAAGCATTCCGAATCCCGCCCGGAGGATGGGGACGATCCCTACTTTCTTCCCTGCCACGCGTTTCCCTTTCATCACTTCCAAGGGCGTTTCAATTTCTATATCTTCCATAGGCAGGTCACGAGTCAGTTCATATCCCATGAGCAGTGTGATTTCCTTCAGAAGCTTTCTGAAATCACCGGAACTGGTTTCTTTCTGGCGCATAATCGTCAATTTGTGCTGAATAAGCGGATGGTCGATTACCTGGATCTGCATTTCATTTCCTCCTGTCACAACGGGTTTCTCAATTTTACTCCCATTATTTTATCACTTTTTATTTTGGATGTCTGTAATTCTTCCGGCCGGCCACCGGAAATATTCTTACAGGCGCCGGTGACGCATATCTTCCCATGCCATGATCACCGCACCGCCGGCAAGAATAATCTGGACTGCCAGATGGATCCAGAGAAAGAGGAAGATCAGGCCGATGAGGGAACCGTAAGTGACGCCCATACCCGATATATGGAGGATATAGTAACCGTACCCTGCAGTTAGGAAAAGGAGGGCCGCCGCCACCAGAAAGGAAGCAGGAATGATGCGTGTCCATTTCGTGATGTACCTGTTTGGCGCATAACGGTAAAAAGCGGATAAAGACAGGCTCATAACCACAAAAGGAATGGCATACCGCGACGGCCGCCAGACCTGCCAGAAGACAGGCGGCAGTTCCATGATATAGTCCTGTACAAGGAATACGACGGCATTGGCAAAAACGATCAGCGTAAGAGAAAGAATCATGGCAAATACAAGAAATACGGTAAAGAAGCAGGCTTTCAGGCTGACCTTGAACCAGGACTGGATATTTCTGTCCTGAAAAAATATTTTATCCATCCCGCGAACAAGTACGGCCGTTCCCTGTGAAGCGGTCCACACTGCGCCGCCGAGACCGGCAAAGAGCCATATTGTACTCCGCCCTGCGATGATACGGGCTATATTTTCCTCCATACTTGCCGCAAACTGGGCCGGCAGATATTGCAGCAGATCAAGGATCGTATCAAGCTGGGGCGCCGCAAAGAACAAGATACAGTTCACCAGGAAAATCATAAACGGAATGAGCCCGAGTATAAAGCAGTATGACGCTTCTGACGCAAAGGAGCCCACATCATCATCGATATATCTTTTGATCAAACACTTTATGAAATATACGGCTGCCGGATCTGAATTTTTCGGTTCCATATGCCCACCCTGCCATTCTGAAAAACATCATAAAAAGGGAGGCATAAAGAAACAAATTTCATTTCTCTATACCTCCTTTTGCTGCACACAATCAGAAATATCTGTGTATTTTATTATAGCACCAACTCTTACTGTCCGCTCTGGCTCTTCTTCGCATTGGCATTCTTATAGCGGAGCTGCTTGGAAAGAACCATCTTGCGCATGCGGATACTGGAAGGCGTCACTTCCACCAATTCATCATCATTTATCCATTCCAAAGCGGATTCAAGGGTAAAGAGGCGGCACGGCGGCAGTTTAATGGCATCATCGGAACCGGAAGCACGGGTATTTGTCAGATGCTTCTTCTTACAGGGATTAACGTCCATATCCTGCTCACGGGCATTTTCGCCGACAATCATGCCTTCATAAACTTCCACGCCCGGGCCAAGGAAAAGTTCCCCTCTGTCCAGTATGGAATTCAGGCCGTAAGCGGTGGTCGTGCCCGCTTCGAAAGCGACAAGCGAGCCTCTCGTTCTTTCGGGAATATCCCCTTTATACGGCGCATATCCCTGGAATACATGGTACATGATGCCTGTGCCGCGGGTGGTGGTGAGAAGTTCATTTCTGAATCCCAAAAGTCCGCGGGCAGGAATGGAAAAGTCCATCTTCATATATCCTGCCAGTTCTTCCATGGAAATCATTTCCGCGCGGCGCGGACCGAGTCCTTCCATGACAGCCCCCATAAATTCCTGCGGCACTTCAACAGTCAGCCTTTCCAAAGGTTCGCAGCGCTTGCCGTTGATTGTTTTATAAATAACCTGCGGTTTGGATACTTCCAATTCGAACCCCTCCCGCCTCATCGTTTCAATGAGAACGGACAGATTAAGTTCTCCCCGGCCGGAAACGAGGAATGCATCGGATGTTTCCGTTTCTTCCACACGGAGAGCCACGTTCGTTTCAATTTCTTTCATCAGACGGGCGCGGATGTGGCGGGATGTAACAAAATCGCCTTCTCTTCCCGCGAAAGGACTCTTATTGACATGGAAAACCATGGACAGCGTCGGTTCATCGATATGAATGGATGGGAGCGCTTCCGGATTGGCGGCATCGGCTACCGTTTCACCGATATTGATGTCTTTAAATCCTGCCATCGCCACGATATCCCCCACGCCTGCTTCGGCGACGGGAGTACGTTTCATTCCCTGCCAGTTGAAAAGCTGTCCTACATGATCGGTACGGATTTTTTCTCCATCCGTAATAGCCACGGCCATTCCCTGCTTGACCGTTCCCCTGGTCACACGGCCGATTGCCACTTTGCCAAGATAATCATCGGCTTCCAGCGTGGTCACCATGATCTGCAGTCCTCCATCCGGATCACCTTCCGGAGCGGGAATCCGTTCCAAAATCGTATCAAACAGAGGCTGCAGATCCTTCCCTTCATCATTCATATGGAGTTTGGCGATGCCGCTCCTGGCGGACGCATAAATCAGCGGAAAATCAAGCTGCTCATCATCAGCATTAAGCTCGATGAAAAGTTCAAGAATTTCCCCTTCCACATCAGACACACGCTGGTCAGGACGGTCAATCTTATTGATGACGACGATCGGTTTCAGGTGATGCTCAAGAGCTTTACGGAGAACATACTTCGTCTGGGGCATCGGGCCTTCATGGGAGTCAACAAGGAGCAGGACACCGTCCACCATGTTCAGGATACGTTCTACTTCCCCGCCAAAATCGGCATGCCCGGGCGTATCTACGATATTGATCTTCACACCATTATGCATGACAGACGTATTCTTCGCCAGGATTGTAATTCCCCGTTCCCGTTCCAGCGGGTTGGAATCCATGACGCGTTCCGCCACCTTCTGATTTTCCCTGAAAATATGGCTCTGCTTCAGCATGGCATCCACAAGAGTGGTTTTACCATGATCGACATGGGCGATGATCGCAATGTTGCGGATATCTTTTCTGATCATTTCTTTCCTTCTTCTCTCCGGCCTTCCGCCTCAATCTATAAATCCACAGTATAACAAAATCTTTGTATTGGTAAATACAATTTATTTTACCACATCACAGACTCGGATAAAAGCATTTTCAAAAAATATTTTCCTTTTTATGAATCATATTTTTGTATTCCCCCCTTGAACTATGTTAAAATGTAATTAAAGAGAGAAGATTTTTCTCCCTGGAATTTCATTTATAAAAGAAAGGTGGGCTGATGATCATGTTAGATTACAAACGGATTCTTGTACCTTACGACGGTTCCGAGTATGCGAAGCGGGCTCTTGACCGTGCCGTTTCCGTGGCAAGATGCTGCGACGGCGCAAAACTTTTCATTGCGACCGTTTCCCGGCCGATGCCGCCGATGGAAAAAATCGCGCGGGAAAAAGCATATGTCTTTGATGCCGATAAAAAAGAACCGGAAAAGAAAGACCCCGGGCAGGTTATTTTGGATGATTCAGAAAAACTCATTCCCGAGGATATTCCTCATGAATTGATTTTCCGTGTAGGCAATCCGGGATCCGTCCTGCTGGATCTCTCCTTTGAAAAAAACTGCAACCTGGTCATCATGGGCAACCGGGGCCGCGGCGCTCTCAAGAGCCTTTTCATGGGTTCCGTTTCCAGCCATCTGGCAAGCAACGTGAAATGCCCCATCCTTATTATTAAATAGTACAGCGGAAATACCGCGGAAAAGGAGGTTCGTCATGCTTACTTTCAAAAAAATCCTTGTTCCCTTTGACGGGTCGGAACACGCAAAGCGTGCCCTGGCAAAGGCTGTATCACTGGCGCAGTGCTGTGACGGCGCAAAGCTGTATATCATCACTGTTGATGAAGATGTTTCCGCGCTGAGCATGAATAATCTGGAAAGGGCTTACATCAATGAACAGATGCAGGCCATCCACTTCCGCCCGGCTGATAAAACTCTTGATGAAGCAAAAGCTGCCGTCCCTGAAGGAATCGAAGCGGAATATATCGCCAAAACCGGAGACCCCGGCATGCTGATTGAAAATACGGCAGACCAAATCGGCGCAGACCTGGTTGTCATGGGCAGCCGCGGCCTGGGCGCCCTTACGGGCATGCTCCTCGGCTCCGTATCCAATTACCTGTTGACCCACGTGGAGGCGCCTGTATTCATTGTGAAATAATTTCCCGTAAGACGAAACGCCGACCTTTAGAGGGCCGGTGTTTTCTCCCTCCGGTGCAGCCGATATTTTCACAGGTATTTCTTTATTTTCCGCACAGAAAATCAGATTTCTCCATCACAAAAAGAAAGGCGGTTATTATGCTGGATTTCAAAAAGATTCTCGTCCCCTATGACGGTTCCAGCCATGCGAAAAAAGCGCTGAACCAGGCCATTTCCCTGGCGCAGTGCTCAGACGGCGCAGAACTCTATGTCGCAACGATTTTAAACAGCACCATCCCTGCGGATGATGATCCCGACCAGGTCGACATGGCGGAAGTCGAAAAACTCATTCCTGAAAACATCCCCCATAAGGTTCTTCTTGAAATGGGGGAACCGGTACCCATGCTCCTCTATCTGGCAGGAGAAATCGGTGCCGACCTGATCATCACGGGCAGCCGCGGCCGCGGCGCTCTCAAGAGCCTTTTCATGGGTTCCGTTTCCAGCGGCATTTTGAAGAATGCAAAATGCCCCGTCTTTATCATAAAATAAACTTCCCAATTGAAAATACCGATACCGGACTCCCTGAAAATATGTCTGACTTTTTCAGAGATAGTGCGGTATCGGTATTTTTATGATGCTTTCGGCCCTTCCACCTTATAGTACCAGCAGTAAAGCGCAGGAACGACCAGTAATCCTATAGCAGTCGCAAGGAGAAGTCCGCCGATAAACGATACGGCAAGGGGACGCCAGAACGGACTGGGAATCAGCGGAACAAAACCAAGTACATCGGTTACGCTGGAAAGCATGATCGGCCGGAAACGGAGCGCCGCCGACTCGATGACCGCATCATAAGGCTTCTTCCCATCTGCCAAATGCTGGCGGATCTGGTCAAGAAGGATGATGCTGTTCCGGACAACCATGCCGGATAAGGCCAGCATACCGACAATGGATACGAATCCCATGGGCTGCCGCGTAAGAAACAGCGACAGAATCGCACCGATCAGTCCCAAAGGCCCGGTTATGCCCGCAATTACCATCAGCGGAATTTTATCCAGCTCAAACATCAGAATCATAAGGATAAGGAAAATCATGATCGGAACCGGCGCCGCCAGGTACTGTACGGATTTTTCACTGTTTTCTATGGCTCCGCCTTTTTCCAGCGTATAACCGTCAGGCAGATGTTCTCTAAAGTCCTTAAGCGTCCGGTCGTACAGTTCATTGACTACGGAATCGGCTGTCTTATCCCCGCCGGTTTCGCCGCGGATAGTGATGGTTGGGTGCAGATCGCGCCGCCAGATCGTGCTTGTTTCATTCTCATAGGAAATATCCGCGATTTCCCCAAGGGGCACATACCGTCCGCTCCCCACATGGACAGGGAGGGAAGAAAGATCGGCCAGCCGCGCCGCATTGCTTCCTTCCAGCCGGAAGCTGATCGGCACGAGCTGATTGCCCTGATAGGATTCCGCTACTTTATAGCCTGACAATTTCACATACAGATCCCGGGAAATGGAATAATTATCTCCCCCCAGTTTCCTTACTTTGTCCTGATCGATTTTTAACCTGACAACCGGTGTTTCTTCCGGCCAATCCATACTGACATTCTTCATACCGGGATACTGAGAAACAAGAGCCGCCGCTTCTTTGGCAAACTTTACCGTATCTTCCACATTCTTTCCCGAAAGCCGCAGCATGATCGGGTATTCAGCAGGAGGCCCCGTGGTAATCAGACGGGCATGGGCCCTTGCATCCGGATATTGTTCCGCGATAAATGCCAGCGTATCATCATGAAGACTGTCTCTCACCTTGCTGTCGCGCGCCACGAGGATCATCTGTCCGTGGCTGTCTTCCGGCGCCAGCGGATCAAAAAGCAAAATAAATCTCGGCGCGCTGTCCCCTATATAAGTGGAAAAGGAAGACACGATCATCCCCGTATAAGTTGTCCGCAATGCCTGCCATGACCTCTTTCGTTTCCTTTATGGATGCGCCGGAAGGAAGGTTCACATCAAGAATGATTTCCGGCCGTACGGAATCGGGGAAGAACTCCTGGTTCACAAAGGAATAAGTGCCACTGTCCCTGCAAAAATCGCTGCTGTGCCTATGATAACCGTCTTTGTTGAAACGGATGCACCAGGCGATTGCCTTATAAAACAATCGGTAAGCCCTGTCCGCAAAAGCGGATTTCTTTTCTCCCGCCTTCACCCTGATGAAACGATACCCCAGAACCGGGCTCACAAAGATGGATGCCACCCAGGAAAGAAGAAGCGTAGAGGCGATAACCCAAAAGAAGGCGCCTACATATTCCGCCGTCTGCCCTGCGGCAAAACCGACAGGAATGAAACCCGCTGCCGTGATAAGCGTCCCGGCCAGCATCGGTTTCGCACATCCTTTATACGCCGCCTGTGCCGCTGCCAGACGGTCCATCCCTTCTTCCAGTTTGACCTGCATCATTTCAATCACGATAATCGCGTCATCTACAAGAAGACCGAGCGATACGATGAGCGTGCCGAGAGAAACGATATGGAGATCGATCCCCTGCCATTTCATGTAAATAAAGGAAGCGCATACCACCACCGGAATGCACAACGCCAGCACGATCCCGCTCCAAAATCCCAGTGACAGGAAACTGGCCGCCATGACAATGACGATGGCTTCCAGCAGGGATTTTGTAAATTCATGAATAGAATCATTCACCACCGACGGCTGATCCGCCACCTGCTCGATATCCAGGCCGGCAGGAAGTTCCGCTTTCTCTTTTTCAATTTCTCTCTCCAGATTTTTCCCGAGAACCAGATTATTTCCGCCGGGCGCCATAGATACGGCAATTCCTACCGCCGGTTTTCCATTGAAATACATGAGAGATGTTTCCGGATCCGCATACATCTGCGTGACTGACGCCACATCGCCCAGATGAAAAGAACGCTCTCCCACGTGGATCGGAAGTTCTTTCAGTGACTCCACCGTATCCAGAAGCCCTTCTACACGGATCGCCACATTTCTGGAATCAGTGTGGATCATACCGGCAGGCATCATCGCGCCCTGCTGCTGCAGCATGGCAAACACGTCTGACGGCCTCATGCCGAAAGAAGCCAGCTTATTCTGATCCATTTCGACATAAATTTCCTGCTTCTGAACACCAAGAAGTTCTACCTTCTGCACATCCTCCACACCTGTCAGGCGCCGCCGGATATTTTCCGCATATTTACGTTTTTCTTCATAAGAAAATCCGTCTCCCGTGACGGCGTAAATAGAGCCGTACACATCATCAAACCGGTCATTAATATAAGGCCCCATGACTCCCGACGGCAGACTGCTCCATTCATCATTGACCAGATTGCGTATTTCATGCCAGCGGGTCTGCATCTCCTCTTTCGGCACAGAATCTTTCAGATTGACATAAATCACGGTTTTACCGTCATGGGTGAAAGATTTGATATAATCGAGCCCCTTGGTATCCTGCAGTTTCTTTTCCAAAGGATCCGTCACCTGCTGCGTGATCTGCTGCGCCGAAGCGCCCGGCCATGCAGCCGTAACCACGGCCTGTCGGATTGTAAAATCAGGGTCTTCGCTGCGCCCCAGATGGAAATAGGACCACAGTCCGCCCGTAATGATGGCGATAATGAAAAAATAGACAATCTGTTTATGCCTGATCGCCCATTCTGCCAGATTCAGGCCTTTCATAACCGTACCTCTTCCCCTTCATGCAGTTTCTGCACACCGGCGGTCACTACACGGTCGCCTTTCTGCAGGCCTGAAACGATCTCTACCGTATCATTCCCATACTGTCCCGTTTCCACCTTCTGCAGATATACTTTATGATCCCGCACGATCCACACGGCAGGCTGCTCCGACTGTGCAGCCATAGCAGAAAGCGGCACCATGATCTGTTCATTCCCCTGCGGGTCATCAAAAGATACTTCCGCCGTCATTCCCACCACGACATCGGAAGGCGCGTCAATGAGCGTCACTTTCGCGTCATAAGTTCCCGTGGACGTATTTGGCGCTGCCGCCACTTCTCTGACCGTTCCCTTCAATTGCAGATCAGGAAACGCCCAAAAGGTGACTGTACAGGGAAGGCCGACAGAGTATTTTCCGTACTGCTTTTCCGTAAAAGAAATATGAACATCTTTTTTCGTATCATCCACGATAAGAACGACCGGCGTCCCTGCGCCGACCACCTGACCCACTTCGTAAAGCGTGCTTCCCACCACGCCGTCACGGTCTGCCGTAAGCGACGTGAAACCCAGATTATTTTCCGCCCGCGCCAGAGCCGCCTGCGCCTGGGAAAGCTGGGCCGACGCCAATTCATACTGGTTCTTCGTCTGATCCATCGCCAGGTCAGAAATTGCCTGAAGTTCGTGAAGCTTTTCATAACGGGCCATCGTGGATGACGCCAGACGATACTGCGCCTCCGCCGCATTCAACGCGCCCGCGGCAGCAGCAGCCTGTTCCGATGCATCTTTGGAATCCACCGTCATAAGGACCTGTCCTGCCGTGACACGGTCACCGGAAGAAACAAGGCGGCGCGTAATCCGTCCCCCCACCTGAAAAGCAAGCGGCGATTCAAAATAGCCGTGAACCGTGCCGGAAAACTTACGGCTTTCTGCTTTTGCCGTTTCTCCGACAACCATCGTCTTGACAAGCACCGCTTCCGTTTCCGCCTCTTTTTTATTCCCACACCCCGTCAGCACAAGAGAAAAGCCGACCCATACAGCGGCAAAGATGACCGCGAACTTTTTCATGTATTCCTCCCGAAATAATTTTAATAAACATTTGTTGATTATCGTTCAAATGTATTATATACTTAGGCTGACTGTAAAGGCTATCGGCAATTCCCATGAAATTGCCTTTTATGAAACTGTTTTAGAGAAAGTGTTCAACAATGACTGATAAAAAAAAGGACTTACGGTTCCGTAAGACGGAACTTTCCATCCGGGCTGCCTTCTTTGAACTGTTAAAAAGCAGGCGTATCTCTGAAATCACCGTGGCGGAAATATCAAGGAAGGCCATGCTCGGACGGGGGACTTTCTACCTCCACTACAAAGATATCCATGACCTTCTGGACACGCTTGAAAACGAATATGTCGAAGCTATCGGAAATATTATTGATGAGTACTATCCCATCACACCGGCGGCAAATATTTCGGACCTCACGGAAAAACTGTTCCGTTACATCACCGCCCACGAAGAACAGCTCCGCCTTCTCTTCCACCACATTTCCACACGAAGCTTCATCGACCGCCTGATTATCCGCCAGCGTTACGTATTCAGCCGTCTGGTGGAAGAAGGGGGCTGTGATGCTGCGTACAATGCGGTGGAAACGTCTTTCATGATTTCCGGGTTTGCCGGTGTTATCCTTGATTATTGGTTCTTAGGCTCTCTTCCTCTGTCAGAAAAAGAAATCATCCATAATCTGAACCGCCTTCTCCTCAATTTTTCCCGCGCGAAAAAGGAAATGAAAAGAGGCGGCTCGTCATGAGAAATATCCGGATCACTCTTGCCTATGAAGGAACGGCGTACAGCGGGTTCCAGCGGCAGGAAAACAGTATAACCGTCCAGGAAATTCTTGAAACCGCCCTCCAAAAACTGACAGGAACAAAAACCACGCTCTACTTCGTCGCGCGCACGGATGCCGGCGTTCATGCCTACGGGCAGGAATGCACCTTTTATACGGAATCTTCTATTCCCGGCGATCGTTTCATATTCGCGCTGAACATTCTCCTTCCTCCCGATATCCGTGTAACGGAAAGCAGAGAAGTGCCCTATGATTTTTCCGTGCGCAGGAACAATTACGGAAAAACCTACGGCTACCTCCTTACCGAAGAAAAAGACTGCCCTCCCTTCTTTAAACGGTATACCTGGCAGACAGGACGAAAACTGGATATTTCAAAAATGGAAAAGGCGGCAGAAGTGCTGTCAGGCACTCATGACTTCACCTCATTCCGCGGGAATAATTCCGTTCCTGCCAGCCCGGTCCGTACTATCCATGACATACGGATCATCAAAAAGCATCACTTCTTTCACATTTTCGTTACCGGAGAAGGATTCCTTTATCATATGGTAAGAAATATCGCAGGCGCGCTCGCTGATGCAGGCACCGGAAAACTGACTCCCAAAGATCTGCGGGAGATACTGGAGGCAAAAGACAGAAAATTCCTTGGCGCCACCGCTCCTGCCCACGGACTCTGCCTTCTCAAAGTATACTTCACGCCTGTTACAAAAGAATTGACGGAAAAGACAATCTGCGGCTCTTATGCACCGTGGAGCGTATAGCAGGTTCTGTTGCCCACACAGCAAAAAAGACATCTCCTCCCTGCAAAAGGAAAAGATGTCTTTTTTTATGTCCTGAAATAAAAATACATGGCCAGCAAAACGGCTGTCACAAGAAAGACTGTGATAAACGCCAATGTATCCCTGGACGTATACGCCAGCTGATGCATTTTCGTCCGTCCTTCCCCGCCGCGATAGCACCGCGCTTCCATGGCGGTCGCCAGATCATCGGCGCGGCGGAAAGCGGAAATGAAGAGAGGCACAAGAAGGGGCACCATCCCTTTGGCTTTCTGCCACAAATTCCCGCTGGTAAAATCAGCACCGCGGGAAGCCTGAGCTTTCATGATCCGATCTGTTTCCTCAAGCAGCGTCGGAATGAAGCGGAGCGCGATGGTCATCATCATTGCCAGTTCATGGGCAGGCACGCCGAAACGGCGGAACGGATTTAAAAACGCTTCGATCCCGTCCGTCAGGACGATAGGGCTTGTAGTATACGTCAGGAGCGAAGAAAAGCCGATAAGAAATACAAGACGGAGCGTCATAAAAAGACCGTTCCTAAGACCTTCTTCACTGATATGGATAAATCCGTAACCGAATATTTCCTTCCCCGGCGTGGTCAGCACATGGATCAGGAGTGTAAATACCAGAATGACCCAGAGCGGCTTCACCGCTTTCCAGACCATGACAGGCGGCACGCCCGAAATCATGATGCATCCCAGCGTGAATACCGTCACAAGCAGGTACGACCATGGATTGTTCGCCAGGAAAATGGCACAGATAAAATCATGGTACAGAGAATTTTTGCCCGCGGGTCCATACGGTGGAGGAATGAATCTCCGGGATAATACTGACCCAGCGTAATATCGGTAAGCATTATTTCCCTCCTCCCAGCACAGCATACATTTTTTCCGCCGCCTCTTCCACTGTCCGTGCGGTTTCCGGTACGGGGATTCCTTTTTCTTTCAGATAGAGAAGTGTCTGTGTCAAAGGCGGCGCTTCCACACCGCATTCCTTGAGCGTCTCCCTGTGATGGAGGAAAATATCCATAGGCTCCCCGTCAAGGACGAGACGCCCTGATGCATGACAAGAAGACGGGTCGCCAGACGGGCAATGTCATCCATGTTGTGGGACACAAGAATGACGGAAAACACGCCTTTTTTATACCATCCCTGAATACGGCTGAATATTTCCCGCCGCCCCATAGGATCCAGCCCGGCAGAAGGTTCATCCAAAATCAGAAAATCAGGATGCATGGCAATCACGCCGGCGATGGCCACACGGCGCTGCTGGCCGCCGGAAAGGCGGAAAGGCGACCGTTCGGCAAATGTTTCATAATCAATCCCCGCAAAGCGCATGGCGCTCTTTACTCGTTTTTCCGTTTCCTCTTCATCACAGCCCTGGTTCTGCGGACCGAAAGCAATATCTTTTGCTACGGTTTCTTCAAAGAGCTGATGCTCGGGATATTGGAAAACCATGCCCACCGAATGGCGCTTCACCATAGCTTCTTTTGTCTTTTCCGCCAGATCTACGCCGTCTACGGTCACCTTCCCCATGGACGGATGAAGGAGGCCGTTCAGGTGCTGTATGAGTGTAGACTTTCCGCTCCCCGTATGGCCGATGATGCCGATGAACTCTCCTTTATCTATGGTCAGGTCGATATCTTCAATCGCCGCCCGTTCAAAAGGAGTTCCCTTCCCATATATATAACTTACATTTTCGACACAAATGGACATAACGCCTCTCCCAATTCTTCATCGGTCATACACTTCTCGGAAACTGCCATCCCTTTCTTGCGGAGTCGTCTTGCCAAATCCGCAGGAACAGGCACGTCCAGACCGATTTCCGTCACCTTATCCGCCTGTGAAAATATTTCCCTCGGCGTTCCTTCCATCTTGAGGACACCCTTGTCAATGACAAGGATATGGTCCGCCGTGACCGCCTCCTCCATGAAATGGGTAATAAGGACAATAGTGATCCCCTCTTTTTTATTCAGCTCATGGATCGTGTCCATGACCTCCTTACGCCCTTTCGGATCAAGCATGGCAGTCGGTTCATCAAGAACAATGCAGTCGGGCTTCATGGCAAGAACGCCGGCAATAGCTACACGCTGCTTCTGCCCGCCGGAAAGCATGGACGGCGCCTGTTTACGATAGGATGTCATCCCCACCTTTCCAATGCAAGATCCACACGTTCTCTTATTTCTTCAGGAGGCACGCCCAGATTTTCAGGACCGAAAGCCACATCTTCCTCCACCACGGCAGCGACAAGCTGGTTGTCTGGATTTTGGAAAACCATGCCCACCTTCTGGCGGATATCCCATACACGGCCGGCGTCGGAAGTGCGCATCCCTTCCACAATAAGCTCTCCTTCCGTCGGTAGGAGGAGCGCGTTCAGATGGCGGGCCAGCGTGGACTTACCGCTACCGTTCGTTCCGATGATGGCGGTAAATTCCCCTTTTTTGATCTGCGCCGTTACATCTTTGAGCGCATCAAAAGTTTTGCCTTCCTCCGTTTCAAAAGTATGGGAGACATGGCGGATATCAAAAAGAACTTCTCCGGAATTACTTTCCATTCTTTCCTCGCTTTATATACAGTAGCATTTCATAACAACAAGGCGGACTGCTTTTCGTCAAATGCAATAAATCAGTTTATATTCTAAGGAACTATGCGTCTTTTGTCAATAATCCCCTCCCTCTTTTCGTTAACAATACAATATAAAATATTTTCTCTCCGGCAGTCATATTTTTGTTTATAGAAAAGTACTCTTCTGCGTGAAGAATCAAACCGTACACAGTGAAAACAAAATCGCCACTCATAGAATGGCGATTTTGTTTTCCTTGCTATGGTATTCATATCCACCGAAATGTCTGCACGCATTATAGATACCATCATCATCGGCATCATCAGTAATATACTTCGCCTTCTTTTTCAAAACCGGCTTCGCATTCCCCATAGCGACCGTCATCCACTCGGGACGGAACATGGAACAGTCATTCAGTCCGTCGCCAAAAACAACGATCCGGTCATCGGATACATTATACCTCTTCATAATTTCAAAAATGCCCCTCTCTTTGTGGACAGGTTCTACAAGCATTGTTCCTTTCGTAAGCCACACATGGGGCAGCGTGTGCAGAGGAATCTCTTTTACTTCCCTTTTGGCGCAGGCTATAAAGATTTTGTAAATCTGCGCCGCCCTGCGATAATCGTAACGGCTGTCCACCACCGTTTCATAGTACCGGTCCGTCACACGCTCAAGGTAGTCATCGTACTTTGTTTTCCGCCGCTTTTTATTTTCCGTCGTCACCGCCCAGGGATGTTTTTTCCCGTCGATTTCACCAAGTAAACGGAAGCAGGCCTCCAGCGGCAGTCCTTCATGGTAAAGAATCTTTCCGCGGCAGGTCACGCCATTTCCCCCGTCGGAAATCACGGAATCGATACCAAGTTCTTCCGCCACGTCGACGGCATCCGCCTGCAGGCGCCCCGATGCAATAGCTACAAAATTTCCCTTTTCCTGCAGCCGGCGGACCGCTTCCCTTGCACTGTCCGGATAATCGGCAGTAAGCGGTGTCGTCAGTGTTCCGTCTATATCAAAAAAGAAATATCGTTTCATACAGCCTCCCTTGCTCTTTATTTTATGGTACGGGAAAGAAGCATTTCCTGCAAGCCGCTCCTGCGTTTCTCCTGCAGGAGTCCCGCTTCCGGCTCTCCAAAAATGATTTTTTTATATTTTGTATTATAATAAGGAAAATCATTATAATTAGTCACACTATACTAAGGAGATATTATGCCGTCTATTTTACGTTCGATCGTGCTCAGCACACTGGGCACCATTTCCCTTGTCCTTGCTCTTCTGTGGGCCATCGGCGACGAGCGGTTTGTTCCGAGCCTTTCCAATCCCCACCTTTTGACTTCCGCCGGTATCCTTCTTCTCACGAACACGGGATTATTTATCATATTCAAAAAAGAATTTCTGAAGAAATATTTCTTTCCGTCTCTCCTTTTACCCTCCGTATGGTTTGCCGCCTTTACCTGGGCTTATGGTTACATGTACCTGCCGGAAAACAAGTATCTCGGCGACTATTACAGCATGATTTCCCTTTTATTTTCCCTTTCTTACCTGTCCCTTGCCTGGAAATGGAAACTGAAGCGGGGCGCTTTCCTCTGGTCTGTCTTAACCGGCCTCTTTTCTTTTTTCATGATCCTCGTACCCCTGATCTACATCGGCTACTATATCATTTATAAAAGCGAAATGGATATCTTCGCCCTGATGGCTATTGCTATGACGAACGCCCGGGAAGCGGCGGAATTTGTCGAGACGGTGGCTGCACCCGCCCTTATTGCCGCCGTGGCGATTTTTGCCATCATCCTACTGATTTCCTGCTTCTGCATCGCCCGCCGTTTTTTCATGTCCATGGAAACGGCAGAGACGCCTTCCGCACCGCCGGACGCGGCAGCCTCATAGGTTTTATCATATTTACCATTCTTTTTTCCGGCGGTTTCTTACGGCAGATGAGACATATTTTCCCGCTGCAGATTTATTATGCCGCCAAGAAGGGCAGCGGCAGTTTCAAACTCATGGAAACGCTGAACCGGCACCTTGCCGAAAATGCGAAAGCTGTCGTCCTTCTTCCCGGCCAGACAGCGGAAGACGGCACCCATATCATTGTCATCGGTGAAAGCGCAAGCCGCGATCATATGCAGTCTTTTACCCCCGGTTACGACGTAAAGACGACGCCCTGGGAAGATGCCATGGCGAAATCCCCCGACTTTTTCTTCGCGGATAAAGGATACGCAAATTTCCCGACAACCGTCATGGCACTGAGCTATGCCCTTACCAATACGAACCAATACAATAAAACTGCTCTGAATGATGCCGTCAGCCTGGTAGACGCTGCTAAAGCGGCAGGATACCGCACCGACTGGATTTCTTTCCAGAACAGAAGCTCTCTTGCCAGTGCCGGCGTTTCCGTCATCGGTGAACGGTGTGACGCGTCCTATTGGGAAAACAGCCTTGACGGCGAAGCGGTAAAAGTCATGAAAAGACTTCCGCCCGCCAGGAGGCGTATCATTTTCATCCACATCAACGGCAGCCATTATAATTATCTGGCCCGCGTCCCCGTGGGATACGGAAAATCCACGGATATTCCCGAAGATGATCCTTACTATAACTATGATGTCACGCTGGCCTACACCGATGAAATGCTCCACAGTATCTTTACATACGCCAAAGAGCATTTGAATCTGAAAACTATGATTTACTTTTCCGATCATGCGGAAGACATGGTGTATTACCACGGCACTTCGGGTTTCTCCTACGACATGATCCGCATTCCTTTCTGGATCTACCTTTCTCCGGACTATAGGAAGATCCACCCTGATATCCTTCCGGCGCTTCAGTCAAATAAAGATAAGATTTTTACCAACGATCTTCTCTTTGAAACAGCGTCAGGCATCTGGCAGGCAAAGACAAATTTTTATCAAGACATTTACGATCTGTCCTCTCCGTCTTATGTTCTTGATCAGGAAGCGGTCACCATGCACGGGAAACTGCTCATTACCGACGACCCGAAATTTAAAAAATAGATAAAGCGAAAGGATGGCCTGCGGGCCATCCTTTTTTTTTTTATTATTTTACTCACAAGATCCGCCGCGTCTTCCGACACCTCTTATGCTTCCGTATTTTCTTGATTTTCATGAATACATTTTTGTTTAATTCACAAAATATTTTTTGTATTTTATATTGACAACATCAGAATATAGTGGTAACATCATTTTAACAGATAGTTAATACATAGTTTTAACTTGGAGTATATGCAAAATGATTAATGAAACACTGCACACATTCATCTCCGTTACCAAAAACGGCAGTTTCAACAAAGCGGCGGAAAAGCTTTCCCTTACCGCCCCTGCCGTGATGAAGCAGATGAATTCTCTGGAAAAAAGCATCGGTGCCCCTCTCTTCGAGCGGACGAACCGCGGTATCCGCCTCACACCGGCAGGAGAATCTTTTTTGAAAGATGCCAAAACCATCCTCCGGTACACAAGAAAATCCATCGAGCGTGCGCAGATCGCCGCGGGACAAACCCCTCATCTGCCGACATGTGGTGCGCAGAAGGCGGGCTCTGTCCATCCTGCCGCCCCCCTCCCCACTGACAGGGAAGAAAGGAACCGGCGCGAATCGGCGAGACGCCACGCGGACATTGCGGAAGCCCAGGGGAAATCCGCAGAAGAAATTCATGAAATTTTCGAAAAGGTCATGAACGGCACAGGCAGGTGCAGCAAAAGATAGTCATCCATCGGGATGCAAACGGCGCCCATATATTTCCGTAAATAAAACTGCTATCTGTAAATATATTTTTTAAGAAAGAAGGAAAACATAATGACACATCCACAATATCCAATTCCTCAGGACGAAGAGGGAAGAAAACGTTACGAATCGGCAAAACGCCATGCGGCACTCGCAAAAGAACAGGGAAAATCCCTTGATGAAATCCATGAAATCTTCAAGAAGGTCATGAACGGCACAGGCAAGTGCAGCGGCAGGAAAGAAGAAGCGGTTTCAAAATGCCACGGCCATTACCCGATTCCCGAAGATGAAGAAGGCAAAAAGCGCTATGAATCTGCTCTGCGCCATGTGGCCATTGCCAAAGAAAACGGCAAGTCTGTTGATGAACTCCATGCGATTTTCAAGAAAGTCATGGAAGGCACAGGCAAGTGCAGCGGTAGGAAAGAAGAAACAGTTTCAAAATGCCACGGCCGTTACCCGATTCCCGAAGATGAAGAAGGCAAAAAGCGCTATGAATCCGCTTTGCGTCATGTGGCCATTGCCAAAGAAAACGGCAAGTCTGTTGATGAGCTCCATGCGATTTTCAAGAAGGTCATGGAAGGCACAGGCAAGTGCAGCGGCAGAAAGCAGTAATCCTTTACCGGAAGCAGAAGATATGACATGAAATTTGTGTCATATCTTTTTTCATGCTGAAAATCCCGGCGATCTCTTGCGAAAGAAGACCGGCAGGTATTTTTGTACATTTCCCAGGAAAAAACAGGAGCGGTTCTCCTGTTTCCTTTTTACAGTAATTTTTAATCGCCTCTTCCATACCGCCAGGAGCAGCGGTATATTCAACGCCCTGCCACATATCCCTCTCAGACGAAAAGGAATTTCGTAAAGCTCCACTTGATGCTGGCCCCTTTCAAAATTTCCAAATGTTTTTCTTTCAGCTTTCTGTTAATCAATAAAAAAAAGAAGCAGCAGTGCCGCTTCAAAAAGGGGGAGGCACCATCGCGCCTCAAATGAGAACTATATAATAACATCATGTCGATGCTATTACCAAAGAGGGGGGAGAACGATGATGGTATTTCCCTGTTACCACCATCGTTCCAAGGAGGGTGAACCATGGCCAGCCGGGCCGGCAGTAATCATCCATAGTTCAAGCACGAATATATGTCTGCTCCGTTTCCGGAGTTACCGTAAAAAGGGGGAACGATGACTTTTCCCTGCCGCCATCGTTCGGAGAAAGTGAACCTTGCAAGTTATCCCTGCAAGTATATGTAAAGCCGTTTCCGGCATTACAACGAATATACAGAAACGCCTCTCGGGCTGTTCCTGAAAGGATGAACGATCGTATTTCCCTTTACCATCGTTCTTGAGAGAACCTACAAAAAAATCCATCCCTGCTGATGTACGGATGGATACTTTGCGCGTTAAAATCAATACACGCTACCTCCCCATCACTCGCAGGTCAAACAGTAGTAAAAACAGGCAGTTCTCCTGACTTTGCTTCATCGCTTGTCCGGTCTTCCCAATTCCTCAGTGACTTTCATCGGATTCGCTCGGCATTACAGTGGCGGGACCGTGCCGGTATCTCACCGGTCTTCCCTATTAAGCCTTTACAGGCACCTGTTCCTTATTATGCAGTTTCTCCTCTGCCGAATAGACTTCGCCAATAAAAAACCTCTTTACACGAACGCAAAGAGACTATATAAGATCTCCTTCCCATCGCTCGTGGGTCAAACGGTGATTTCAAACAGGCAGTTCTCCTGACTCTGCTTCATCGCTTGTCCGGTCTTCCCAATTCCTCAGTGACTTTCATCAGACTTGCTCGGCATTACAGTGGCGGGACCGTGTCGGCATCGCACCGATCTTCCTATTAAGCCTTCACAGGCACCTGTTTTTCCTATTCGGTTGTCCTAATGATATCACTCTATAAAGCTTCTGTCAATGATAAAATGATTGTTCCGAACGCATGATCAGCGCAAACCAATTCATATCGTTTCAGGTGAGGATTTCCAGTGTTCCCGTCTCTTCTAAAAGTTTTATATCGATAGGAGAATAGGTATCTGGATATTTCCTGAGAAAATATTGTTCTTCTTCCGGTGCGGCATAGAAGTTTTCCAGGCGTCTGGCTTCTGTGCGGATCGGCGGCCGTATATTTTTCTCATTTTCATACTCATTGAAAACAAGACAGGATTCGCTCACGGGCCTCGAGTTGCCCCTGTTCTGGTAGTAGGCCATATAGTAGGTAATCTGCGGCGTATCTTCTCCTGATACGTAATAGATGCCTGTCCTGTAATGGGGTCCGGTGCATTTCCCCTGGATACCGTCGGTGTAGGGATTGACTATGGTAAAAAACACAGAGAGCAATGTCCCTATATCTATTTTTTTCGGGTTATAGGTTACTTTTACACATTCTACCGCCTGTACTTTTCCATTTTCCACGTCTTCTTTCCGCGGATTCGGTACAGAGCTGTTGGCAAATCCCGCGGTTGTCTCCACAACGCCTTTTATACGGGAAAATACTTCCTGCACTCCATAGTAGGGACCGCCCGCAAGATACAAGTCTTTCACGGCAATTCCTCCTTTTCTGCTGTCTTCGTTTCTGACAAATTCATGTCGTATTTCATGGTAAAAATGAAGAATCCCCCCGAGGTCCTCCCCCGGGGTTTTTCTCCACACTTATTATTTCTTAATATTTTGTTTCTTCCAGGTGGCGCGCAGAAGCCCTATCCATATCAAAGATACGGATGAGTTCCGTAACTGCCTGGCTGGGTGACACGACGCCGGTCAATACCGCCGCACGGACTTCCGGCATACGGCTCTTGATGATCGGATCTTCAAAGAACAGGTTATGAAGATGTTCTTCAATCATACTGTGCACCCAGGAAAGAGTCTGACGCTGGCGCCGGTTCTCAAAAACGCCTGATTTTTTGGTGACTTTCTCAAACTCGCGCATAACTGCCCAAAGTTCAAGCAGTCCCGTTTTCTTCAAGGCCGAACAGCGATAAGCATGGGTCTGCCAGCCTTCTGTGGCGGGACGGATAAATTCTACCATCCGTTCATATTCCCCCTGGGTGACTTTCGCCCGTTCCAGGTTGTCTCCATCGGCTTTGTTGACCACAATGGCGTCCGCCAATTCCATAATCCCCTTTTTGATGCCCTGCAGATCGTCCCCTGCGCCTGTCAATACGACAAGCATAAAGAAGTCGACCATATCGCGTACTGTCGTTTCCGACTGCCCGACCCCGACAGTTTCCACAAGGATGACATCATAGCCTGCCGCTTCACAAAGCAGCATAGTCTCACGGCTCTTGCGGGTCACACCGCCCAGTGTCCCCTTAGAAGGAGAAGGACGTATGAAACAGTTCGGCTCTCTGGAGAGATTCTGCATACGTGTCTTGTCTCCTAAGATGGATCCGCCGGTAATGGTGCTTGTTGGGTCGACTGCCAGCGCCGCCACTTTGTAGCCTTGCTGGCAAAGCATTGTACCAAAAGATTCGATGAAACTACTCTTGCCTGCCCCGGGCACACCGGTGATCCCGACACGGAGCGCATGGCCCGTGCGGGGCAGAAGAGCCTGGAGCACGCGCTGTGCCTTGTCAAAATCCTTGGGAGCATTACTTTCGATAAGGGTGATGGCTTTGGAGAGGATCATGCGATCCCCCTTCGCCACCCCTTCGACGTATTCTTCGATAGACATTTTCTTACGAAGCGGCACTTTTCTCAAATGCACGGCATCCGGATATTCTTTGGCACCGGTCACACTGTTTACGGCACTGTCAATCCCCCGCACGACGGAACATGCAAATTCCGGGTTCGGTTCTTCAGGCACCCAGCTGGGTCTCAAGTCATCATCGTTCTTGGACATAATACTTACCTTAACCTTCCTTGGCTTCCGCCTCAGCGCGGTCTACGAGCATGTGAAGCAGCTTAATGCAGCATTCCGGAATGTTTGTGCCCGGTCCGAAGATCGCCTGTGCGCCATGATCGTAGAGGTATTGATAATCCTGTGCAGGAATAACACCGCCGATGCAGACAAGGATATCTTCACGGCCGCGTTTTTTCAGTTCTTCCACGATAGCCGGCAAGAGGGTCTTGTGACCTGCCGCAAGAGAGGAAAAGCCAACCATATGGACGTCGTTATCCACAGCATCCTGTGCCGCTTCTTCCGGCGTCTGGAACAGCGGTCCTACGTCGACGTCCCAGCCCATATCGGCAAAGGATGTCGCGAGAACCTTCTGGCCTCTGTCGTGTCCGTCCTGCCCCATCTTAGCCAGGAAAATACGGGGACGGCGGCCTTCCAATGCTTCAAATCTGTCGGCCAGTTTCTTTGCTTCTTCCAGTTTCGCGGAACCGTCAAATTCGCTGGAATATACACCGGAAATAGTATGGATGGTAGCGTTGAAACGGCCGGATACTTTTTCAACCGCATCGGAAATTTCACCGAGGGACGCACGGTCATGAGCCGCCTGTACCGCAAGTTCAAGCAGGTTACCGTTTTCACGGCTTTCTGCCGCTTTGGTGATTGCTTCCAGATCGCGGGCAACAGCCTCAGGATCACGGATGCTTCTCAGTTTTTCCAGACGTTTAATCTGTGCATTACGAACAGCGGTATTGTCGATGGACAGTACGTTCAGCGGATCTTCCTTCGCCAGACGGTACTTGTTCAAGCCGACAATGGTTTCCTTACCGCTGTCGATATCTGCCTGACGGCGGGCAGCGCATTCTTCGATACGCATCTTCGGCAGGCCGGTAGAAATCGCTTTTGCCATACCGCCCAAAGCTTCGACTTCCTGTATATGCGCCCAAGCACGGCGGATGATTTCATTTGTCAGATATTCTACATAGTAGGAACCACCCCACGGATCAATAATCTTGCAGGCTTTCGTTTCATCCTGGATATAAAGCTGTGTATTACGTGCCAGACGTGCGGAAAAGTCGGTCGGCAGCGCGATGGCTTCGTCAAGTGCGTTGGTATGGAGAGACTGGGTATGGCCCAGAGCCGCAGACATGGCTTCCATACAAGTACGGGCGATATTATTGAAAGGATCCTGTTCCGTCAGCGACCAGCCGGATGTCTGGGAATGGGTACGGAGTGCCATGGATTTCGGATTCTTCGCACCGAACTGTTTCAGAATCTTTGCCCAGAGAACGCGGGCCGCTCTCATCTTTGCGACTTCCATGAAATAATTCTTGCCCTGGTCCCAGAAGAAAGACAGACGTTTGGCGAAGGCATCGACCGGAAGGCCCGCTTTTTCACCGCAGCGGATGTATTCCATACCGTCCGCCAGCGTATAGCCGATTTCAAGATCACAAGTTGCACCGCATTCCTGGATATGGTAACCGGAAATGGAGATACTATTGAACTTCGGCATATATTTGGTGGTATATTCGAAAATATCACCGATGATACGCATGGACATGGCAGGCGGATAAATGTAAGTATTACGAACCATGAACTCTTTCAGGATATCATTCTGGATCGTGCCTGCCAGAATCTTCTTGTCTACGCCCTGTTCGATACCGGCACTGATGAAGAATGCCAGAATCGGAAGAACGGCACCGTTCATTGTCATGGATACGGACATCTGGTCCAGCGGAATGCCTGCGAAGAGGATATTCATATCAAGCATGGAGCAGACGGATACGCCTGCTTTGCCGACGTCACCGATAACACGGGGGTTATCCGCATCATAGCCGCGGTGGGTCGGAAGGTCAAATGCGATAGACAGCCCTTTCTGGCCTGCCGCCAGGTTTCTGCGGTAGAACGCATTAGATTCTTCAGCAGTGGAGAACCCTGCGTACTGGCGTACCGTCCATGGGCGGAATACATACATCGTGGAGTAAGGTCCGCGGAGGAACGGAGGGATACCGCTCATGTAATCCAAGTGGTTGCACTGGTCATACACATCTTTGCCGTAGAGCGGACCTACAGGAATACGTTCCATCGTATTTTCATAGAGAGCATCATAATTTTTGCCCGTCGTTTTTTCCAGTTCCGCTTTCCATTCGTCATAAGAACAATGGGGATGTTCTTCAAGGTTTAATTTTGTAAAATCGGGGTTCATTGCCATCTTATTTTACCTCCTCTTCCGTAATCTTCATGCCTTTTTTCTGCTGGAGCATACGGAGGATATCGTAGCAGTTTGCTTTTACGCTGATAAATTCATCTATGCCGGCTTCACGATATACCGTTTCCATATCTTTCGGAGCAGCGCCTGCAAGGAAAAGCGTACCTTTCCCCAAAACTTCCTTCAAACGCGGCGCCAGCGCCGGCACATCTTCCGGATAAGTAGCGTCAGTAGAGCAGATGACGGCACAGTCATAAGGAGTTACTTTATCATCGCAGCCTGCCTTCAGCGCTTCCACACACTTATCCCAACGTGAACCCGGTTTATCTTCATCATCCTGGAAGCCGTTATTCAAATGAACGCTGAATTCGCCTACCTGCAGAAAACTGGTGGAGAAATCAGCTCTCGCCTTATGCTGCGGAATCGGTCCCATATTGGCCAGGAATATTTCCACATTCTTGCCGGTTTCCTTTTTAAACGCCTGTGTGTCAAAGCGGAGTTTTTCAAAACGTTCGGTCCAGCGGTGCGCGTAAATCTTTCTCACTTCGATGGAATCCGCTTTGGCGGCTCTTGCTGTGCGTACTTCAGAAATTGTAGCGCCGGCGGAGAATGCGGCAATTGCCTTCTCAACGATGTCGGTATCGGCTGCTTTCAGTTCTTCCAGCTTTTCCTTCAGGAAATCTTTGTCCATATCGGCACGATATTTCTCAACGCCTTCAGACAGTTCTTTTTTCAGCGCCGGTACATCTTCCGGACGCGGATCAAGAAGTTCTTCTGTCATATTCGGATACATGTTCGTTCCGACAGCGCTGTCTTTCCGGAGGTCAAGCGCTTTGAAACGCTGTTTCAGGATTTCAAGAATCTGCTGCTGCGGATATTCTTCTTTAAGAGCTTTCAGGATACCGCCAAGAGATTCGATTTTCTGGAATTCTCCCCAAATTTTTTCAGCCATTTCCTTGGTCAGTGCTTCAATCCCCCAGGAACCGCCGGCCGGATCGATCGGACGAAGCATGCCAAATTCTTCCTGCAGCATGATGTGTACGTTTCTTGCGATACGGCGGGAGAATTCATCACCCTTGCGTACCGTTGCGTCATAAGGATCATTTTCATAAGAATCAACGCCGCCGACAACTGCAGAGAAAATCTGGGTCGTTTCACGAAGCATATTTACACCGATATCGAAAATCGTCTTGGTAAACATCGCCGGACGGGCATGGATTTTGCAGGAACGGTCTTTTTCTTCGGCGCCGAAGGCTTTCATGATATTAGACCATACCTGGCGGGCAGCACGGAGCTTGGCAATTTCAATGTAGAAAGTGGCGCCTGTATTAAATGCGAACTGCAGGGACTGGGCAATATCATGGATATCGATGCCACGCTTCTGCATTTCACGGATATATTCAACAGCGATAGCAAAAGTATAAGCCACTTCCTGTACGGCATTCGCACCACCATTGAGAAAATATCGCTTCTGACGAAAATGGTGCGGAGCTGCGGCGCATTCTTTCTCGTCCAGCGGATAGATTCCGCCATTTCATCATATAATTCTTCCAGCGGCTGGTTCAGCTTTCCTCTCTTGATCAGCTGGGCAATCGGGTTTGCTCCGATAACACCTTTCACTTTGCTGACATCTTTTCCCTTAGCCTTCAATGTCGCGGCTACCAATGCCAGCATACGGAGAGGAAGTACCGGCATACATCATAAACGGGATCTTTTCCATATCAAGACCGTCAAGCAGGGTATGCATATCTTCCAGCGCGGTAATGCTTACGCCTATATCGCCCGGCTTTTCGGCATCCATGACATCAATGCCGTCGGCAGTGGCGGTATCAATACGTACATTATAAACAGTGGAACCTCTGTCGATTTCATGCTTCAGAAGTTCATTATTTTCTTTCGGCAGCGTTTCATCGCATGCCTGGGCAATACCCCAGGGAGCGCATTTATAGCCGTTCACCGTTGCGCCGCGGAGAAAATCTCCCATGCCCGGATAATCATCTGTCGGAAGAATCTTATCAGTTGCTGACGGTCCGGTTCTCCATGTATAAATCGGATCAAAGGTAATCCCTTCATAAGTCTTGGTAAACATGATCTTATCGAAAGGCTTTCCTTTCAACAGAGCATTACAAGCCTCCACCCACTCCTCATAGGTCGGCTTTTCAAATTCGTCAAATTTTACTTCTGGGAAATCGGCTTTTTCATTTGATTTTCTCAAGATCGCTTCCAACTCTTTGTCAGTAAGCTGCTTGACCGATTCCTGGGTATTCTGTTCTGCCATGAAAACATCCTCCTTATAATAATTTTAGACAATTCCGCGGAAAATACAGCTTGCAGACAAGACGGCAGAGTCCCTGACGGAACATCCTTTCAAATACCTTGCATAACGTCTTTCAAGCCGGACTTTCAAAATCCCGATATGTGCACCTCCTTACAATCCACTCACAAAAAAACGACTATCACGCGAAACTGATAGCCGGACAAGGAAATAATTTCCCAATCCCCTCCCCATCTCTCGCAGGTATAACGGTGATTCTTAGACAGATAGTTCTCCTGGCTCAAGTTCCTCGTTTATATCGCCTTCCCAGTTACCCAGTGACATACTTGATATAAACTCCCTTTACAGTGGCGGGACCGCTCCGGATTCTACCGGATTCTCTTTTACGCTTTCGCACCTGTCAGATATGTGAAATTGTCTAAATAACTACATTTTTAGTATAATTCATTACATTCTAAGTGTCAATCAACCACATTCATATTTAATATAATTAATTTTTATATTTATCCACATCTTTACCCCCGATTTATTGATTTTTCATTTATTACTACTATATAATGATGTTAATGTTGCAAACTATTAAAAATATCTTACCTATCTTATAGGAGGAAACAGGAGGTCGGAAATATGACAAACACTGAAAACGAAAGACGAACTGAAGAAGCATTGAAACTGAGCAGCCTCTTCGAAGAACTGGATGGCCGCCGTCCGAGGCTTTTCATGCCGGAGCTTGAAGATGATGACGATAAAGAGGCAAGAAAACTTGCCGCCACGACATTTGCCGACCACGGCTGGGACGTAGATGTAAGCCCCCTCCTCTCTCCGGAAAGCTCCGCGCAGAATGCTGCCGACAATGACGTCCATTTCATCTTCTACACATCCAAAAGCCCCACGATGAAGCAAAAATTGATCGCGCTCTCCCAGACACTTGCCATGATCGGCCGGGACGACATCCTCATAGCCGCCCATCAGGTCAGCAAAGATGATAAGGAACTCCTCTTCCGTTACGGCATCCTCGCCGCTTTCGACAAGAATACGGATGTAAGCGATGTAAGCCTTACCATGCTCCGCGTCCTCGTCTCCATGGCAAAAGAAGAACAGAATCCCACCGAGGAAATGCCTTATTGATCCTCAGTCCCTTATAAACAGGAGAAACATCCTCCTGTTTTTATTGCGGACAAACAGCATATGGACTCCCAAAAGAAAATGCCGGGCATTGCAAAAAATATTTCAGAAATACTTTCATCTACTCATCAGCATACTTTAAGCACTGCTATCCTGTATCTGTACAGACATGCAAAAACGATTTGATCCCACAGCTCCGCGTTTCGGTCCGGCATCTCCGGAACCGCCTCAATACCACCTCTCCATGCAGTTGCTGTATAAGCAGATGCAAATCAATATTCAGCAGTTTAGCAGATGACTTATTGCATAATTCTATTACGACCGGATCCCTTAAAACACAATCAAAAAATTCTTCCGGCATCTCATAATGCAAAACAACCTATTCCGTATGCCCGACTGTTTCGGATTTTCTATACTCATCAAGTAAGCATAATACTGCTCATCATTATAGTCAGATTCCTCCCCACCTCCTTACGAAGATGAATAGTACCTGCACTTTAATATGATATCTGCAATCCGGGAATCTCTAAAAATCTCTTTTTGCCTTTAATGAAGTCCATTATCCCACTCACAAAATTGAACAGCAAAAAAGCAGTGCCGAGGCACTGCTTTTTGTAATTAGAATCAGCCAACTGTAAAGAGTGTGTCGCCGCCCTGTACGCTCTGGCCTTCGCTGACCGGCATACCGGTAATCTTGCCATCGCAGGGAGCCATGATCGGGTTGCCCATCTTCATAGCTTCGAGAACAAGAACTTCGTCGCCTGCCGCTACTGCGTCACCAACGTGTTTATTGATACGCAGGACTTTGCCCGGCATCGGAGCTTCTACGACTTCACCTGCGCCGGCGGGTGCTGCTGCCGGTGCGGGAGCTGCTGCTGGAGCGGGTGCCGGAGCCGGAGCTGCCGCCGGTGCTGGTGCTGCCGCCGGTGCCGCTGCTGCGGGGGCTGCTGCCGCGCCGCTGTCTTTAACTACTACATCGTAATCCTGGCCGTTAACTGTTACGGTAAATTTTCTCATTGTTCTTCCTCCTAATTTTGTACTTTCAACTTTCAATTAGAACTGCTGGTTTCCGGAAACACCTGCAATGCGGGCGCCTGTGGTCCAGCCAGGTCTTGCTGCCGGGCGGATAGAAACGATTTCACCGCCGCCCATAGCAACGATTGCTGCTGCAATGGCTGCTACAACAGCACCATTATCAGCGGCTCTCGAAGCTGCTGCCGGCGCCGCTTTTTTAGCCGCTGCCGCCGGTGCTGCGGACTGATTGAGAGATGAACGTACTTGGCAGATCATGATCAGGGCAATGACTGCCAGAACGGCAGCTGCTACCGCGATATACATAACTGTATCGTTATTCATCCAAACCCATCCTTTCAAATATTATCAATGTGTAAATACATATTACAGCGGAATGTTTCCGTGTTTCTTAGCCGGATGTACTTCATGTTTGGAAGCAAGCATCTTCAGAGCATTGATAACTACCGGACGAGAGTTTCTCGGATCAATAACTGCGTCTACATAGCCGCGTTCTGCAGCTTTGTAAGGAGTTGCAAATTCATCAACATACTCCTGTGTACGCTGTTCTTTCTGCGGATCCTTCTTGAAAATGATATTTGCTGCGCCGGCAGGTCCCATAACGGCGATTTCTGCGGTCGGCCATGCAAATACCTGGTCAGCCCCCTGTTCGCGGGAGCACATAGCGATGTAGGACCCGCCGTATGCTTTACGGAGAAGCAGGGTAATCTTCGGTACAGTTGCTTCGCACTATGCGAACAGCATCTTAGCACCGTGACGGATTACACCCGCATATTCCTGCTGCTTGCCGGGCAGGAAGCCGGGAACGTCGACAATGTTCAGAACTGGAATATTGAAGCAGTCGCAGAAACGAATAAAGCGGGCAGCTTTATCAGAAGCATTATAGTCAAGGCAGCCTGCCATGAAGTTCGGCTGGTTGGCAATAATGCCGACAGTCTGTCCATCCATACGGCAGAAGCAGGTAATGATGTTCTTAGCCCATTCCTTAGCTACGTCGTAGTACTCGCCGTTATCAACGATGGATTTGATGACATCGTACATATCGTACGGTGCATTGGAGTTTTCCGGCATAATGGTATCCAGACTTGCATCTGTACGGGTCGGATCATCTCCGGTTTCAACAATCGGCGCGTCTTCCATGTTATTGCTCGGCAGGAAGGAAAGCAGGTAACGAATCTGTTTAATGCAGTCTTCGTCATTTTCAGCTGCAAACTGGGCCACACCGGATGTACGGTTATGGGTCATAGCGCCGCCGAGAGCTTCAGCGGTAATCTTTTCGCCGGTTACGGATTCAACTACTGCCGGTCCTGTCAGGAACATCTGAGAGGTGCCTTTTACCATGTAGATGAAGTCGGTCAGTGCCGGAGAATATACGGCGCCGCCTGCAGACGGTCCCATAATTGCGGAAATCTGAGGAATAACGCCGGATGCAATGGTATTGCACCAGAAAATCTTGCCATAGCCGGAAAGAGCATCTACTGCTTCCTGGATACGGGCTCCGCCGGAATCATTCAGGCCTACGCAAGGAGCACCGACTTTAAGAGCCAGTTCGTTTACGTGAACAATTTTCGCAGCGTGCATTTCACCAAGGGAGCCGCCTTCTACCGTGAAGTCCTGGGCAAATGCGAATACGAGTCTTCCGTCTACAGTACCATAACCGGTAACGACACCTTCGCCGGGGAGATCTTTCTTCTCCTGGCCGAAGTTGTAGCAGCGGGACTTAACAAGCGCATTGACTTCTACAAAAGAGCCTTCATCAAACAGAAGAGCAAGTCTTTCGCGGGCCGTCAGTTTGCCTTTTGCATGCTGTTTTCAACTTTCTTTCTCCACCCATAGCCTCTACGTGTGCGAGGTTATTGTGAAGAAGTTCAATTCTTTCTGCAACAGTTGCCATTCTTACACCTCCAAAAATATTGGTCCCTTACCGGGACGTCCCTATTATAGCATAGGGACCGATCCTTATGCTATTAGAAAGACGGGCCGCCGGGGCGTTCGGTCAGTTCCAGCAGAAGGCCGGTAGCTTTCGGGTGCATAAATGCGATGTGGCAGCCGCCAGCACTAACTCTCCAATGCTTGTCAAGCTTTGCATCTTCCGGAAGTGCAGCAAGCGCTTCGACAATGTTGTCTACGCGGAGAGCTACATGCTGGAAACCGTTCTTGCCGCCGTTCTTAGCGATATAGCGGGCAATCGGGCCGTCCGGAGTTGTGGACCCCAAGAATTCCAGTTCGCATGCTTCGCTCTGTGCGGACGGTTTGAAGAAGCTTGTCGTTACATGCTGTTCTTCTACCGTTTCATCCGGAAGGGACGGTTCAAGGTTCAGCAGATCTTTCATCTGCTTCTTGATCAGCGCCAGATCATTAACAGCTACGCCGACATGGTCTACACATAATACTTTGAATGCCATAATAATTCCTCCTTTGAATTATTTAAATATATTTCCCACGATAGAATCAACGACTGTGAAAGGATCATTTTCTCTTTCATAGACTTGTTCTACGTAGTCAGCAAATTTACCCGTCTGTACGATATCTTCCATAACATAACGGGAAATGCGGTCGTGGATCATCTCTACCATCTCAGTGCGGGCGCGTTCACGTCTGCGTTCTTCCAGCAAGCCGGATTCTTCAAGATATTTACGATGGGAATTAAGAGATTTGACAACGTCCGCGACGCCTTCGTCCTTGTTTGCAATCGTCCTTTCAATAGGAGGACGCCAGTTTTGGGCTTCACCCAAATCAAGCATCATTTCGATTTCAACATTCAGACGGTCCGCGCCGTCACGATCACATTTATTAATGCAGAATACATCCCCAATTTCAAGGATGCCTGCCTTAATAGCCTGAATATCGTCACCCAGTCCGGGTACGAGCACAACGAGTGTTGTATCCGCATTCTTGACGATATCTACTTCTGACTGCCCTACGCCTACTGTTTCGATGAAAATGACATCGAGACCGAAAGCATCCATCAGTTTTACCGCATCGGTAGTCTTTCTGGACAAACCGCCAAGACTGCCGCGGGTACCCATACTGCGGATATATACACCTTCGTCCAGTGTGAGGTCATTCATTCTGATACGGTCGCCAAGGATAGCACCGCCGGAGAATGGAGAAGTCGGATCGATAGCCACAATGCCGACTTTCTTACCCTGTTTTCTGTACTGTTTAATCAGCGCGTCTGAAAGTGTGCTCTTACCCGCACCAGGTGCACCAGTGATACCGATGACCTGTGCACGACCGGTATGGTGGTAGATTTCTTTCATGATATCTTCCCAGCCATCACGTTCGTCTTCAACGATGGTTATTGCTCTCGCTAAGGCACGTCTGGAACCGTCCCAAAAATTTTTCATTGAGAATTCCATGGATACACCGCCTTTTTAAGAGTAAATAATAGCGGCATGGGGCCACAGCAAATGCAGCCCCGTGCAACTATTGAGCTTCTATTGGATAGAAGAGAATGTCAATTATACGTTAGCTTTGATGCAGTCGATAATTTCCTTGGTCGGTGTGCCAGGTGTAAAGATAGCTTTTACGCCGGCCTTTTTCAAACCAGGGATGTCACCGGCAGGGATTACGCCGCCGCCGATAACAAGAACATCTTCCATTCCTTTAGCTTTCAGTGCTTCTACCACTTCCGGGAACAGGGTGTTGTGAGCGCCGGACAAAAGGCTCAGTGCTACAACATTAACGTCTTCCGCATCTGCCGCTTCAACGATCTGAGCGACAGTCTGGCGAAGACCTGTGTAAATAACTTCCATACCTGCATCGCGAAGTGCGCGGGCAACTACTTTTGCACCGCGATCATGTCCATCAAGACCCGGTTTAGCAACGAGTACTCTGATACGTTTTTCTGCCATAGTTATATACCTCCAGAATTTTAGTTAGGATTAAAGTGTGTTATGTGCTTTGTATTCGCCGAATACTTTGCGGAGAACGCCGCAAATTTCGCCGAGAGAGCAGTAAGCACGTACGCAGTCAAGGATAACAGGCATCAGGTTGACGGATTCGTCAGCAGCTGCAACTTCCAGCTTGGCCAGTTCTTCCTTAACCTTTGCGTTATCACGTTCTGCCTTAACTTTAGCCAGTTTGTTCTTCTGGAATTCGCCGGCGGATGCGTCAACCTTCAGGAGGCCTTCAACCGGAGCTTCTTCCATAGTGAACTTGTTGACGCCGACAATTGTTCTTTCGCCGGATTCAACAGCCATCTGCCAAGCATAAGCAGAATCCTGGATTTCTTTCTGGATATAACCTTTATCGATAGCTTCAACAGCGCCGCCCATTTCATCAATCTTGCGGATGTATTCTTTAGCTTCCGCTTCGATGGCGTTGGTCATAGCTTCTACATAATAGGAGCCGCCCAGCGGATCGACTACGTCAGCCAGACCGGATTCATAAGCAACGATCTGCTGTGTACGCAGAGCGATGGTTACGGATTCAGTGGTCGGCAGAGCAAGAGCTTCATCGCGGGAGTTGGTATGCAGAGACTGTGTTCCGCCCATAACTGCCGCTGCTGTCTGGAGAGCAACACGAACGATGTTGTTGTTCGGCTGCTGAGCTGTCAACATGGAGCCGGCTGTCTGGGTATGGAAACGCAGTTTCATGGACTTCGGGTTCTGAGCATGGAAACGTTCTTTCAGAATCGTAGCCCAGAGACGACGGGATGCACGGAATTTAGCAACTTCTTCAAGTACGTTGTTGTGAGCGTTCCAGAAGAAGGACAGACGGCCTGCGAAGTCGTCGATCTTCATGCCTGCTTTCAGAGCTGCTTCGATGTAAGCAATACCATCAGCAATGGTGAAAGCGATTTCCTGCGCAGCGGTGGAACCTGCTTCACGGATATGGTAGCCGGAGATGGAAATGGTGTTCCACTTCGGTACATTCTTGGAGCAGTATTCAAAAATGTTAGTAATCAGACGCATAGACGGTTTAACCGGAAAAATATAGGTTCCGCGGGCTGCGTATTCTTTCAGAATATCATTCTGGATGGTGCCGCGGAGCTGATCAGCCGGTACGCCCTGCTTTTCAGCGACTGCGATGTACATAGCCAGCAGTACGGATGCCGGTGCGTTGATGGTCATGGATGTAGAAACCTTGCCCAGATCAATATGGTCGAAAAGGATTTCCATATCTTTCAGGGTATCAATGGCTACACCTACCTTGCCGATTTCGCCGATAGCCATTTTGTCATCAGAGTCATAGCCGATCTGGGTCGGAAGGTCAAATGCGCAGGACAGGCCGGAACCGCCGTTTTCAATCAGGTAACGATAACGCTTGTTGGATTCTTCAGCGGTAGCGAAGCCTGCATACATACGCATAGTCCAGAGACGGCCGCGGTACATGGTCGGCTGTACGCCGCGGGTATACGGATATTCGCCCGGGATGCCGAGGTCTCTTTCATAATCAAAACCTTCGATATCAAGAGGTGTATACACCTTATTGTGTTTTAAACCAACTCTTTCCGGAGTCTTTGCGTAAGATTTAGCGCAAGCAGCTTCGTATGCTTCGAGTTTGGCTTTCAGGGATTCGTTTGCCATAAGTTCATCTTCCTCCTAAAAAATAAGTAAAATTGGGAAAGGTCTCATCCTTGGCAGAAATGTCAGATTGCGGCTTTTAGGCTCTTCTCATCTGTATTTCGCAGACAATCGCTTTCATTGGTATGGATCTGCAAAGCCTTTTGCTGTGATGCCGCATTATGTCTTGTCACCACAGCGGAGGAACTCTTGCGAGATCCATGTATGATTCTGCTCTCAGCAGTTATCACCATAGACAATTATATAACAATCATGCTTTTTGTAAAGAATGTATTATGGGAAAATTATTTTTTAAAAAGCATGGAGCCTGTTTCAGCAAGGCTGGTATGGAACTTGAATGCTTCAGAGAGAATATGCGGAGTCTGGCTGTTGCCGTTGAGCGCGCATGCTCTTTCAAAGTAATCCATCAGCTGGTCGCGGAAAGTCGGGTGAGCGACATTGTTAATGATAACCTTCGCTCTTTCTTTCGGGGAAAGACCGCGGACATCTGCCACACCCTGTTCAGAAATGAATACATGGGTGTCATGTTCGGTGTGATCAACATGAGAACACATCGGAACAACGGCAGAGATAGCGCCTCCCTTAGCCACACTGTGGCAGAAGAAGCAGGACAGAGCGCCATTACGGGCAAAATCTCCGGAACCGCCGATGCCGTTCATCAGTTTGGTACCGGTTACGTGAGTGGAATTTACGTGACCATAAATATCCATTTCTAAAGCGGTATTCATAGCTACTACGCCAATGCGGCGGGCCACTTCACCGTTATTGGAAATTTCCTGCGGACGGAGGATGATCTTCTTGCTGTATTTTTCAATATTGGCATAGAAGCGTTTCAGTCCATCCGGTGACGGGGACAGGGATGTCCGGAAATCATATCAATTTTGCCTTCATCAATCAGATCAAACATACCATCCTGAATAACTTCCGTATACACAGACAGGTTCTTGAAATCGGAATGAACGAGGCCATTGATTACCGCGTTTGCCACATTGCCTACGCCGGACTGGAGAGGAAGCAGGTTTTCCGGAAGTCTTCCATGTTTTACTTCATTCTTCAGGAAATCAACCAGGTTATTTCCCATCCTTTCAGCGTCGTCATCAAGCGGAGCCAGGGCGCGGGTAACATCGGGCAGATCACAGGGAACGATAGCAACAATCTTTGCCGGATCTACAGGAATGTAGGTCTTGCCGATACGGTCACCGGCTTTAACGATCGGAATCGGCACACGATACGGCGGGTTAGCCACTTCGTAAATGTCAGCCATGCCATCCAATGCTACCGGCTGGGTAGTATTGACTTCGATGATGACTTTTTTACCCTGGGATACGAATACAGGAGAGTTGCCGATAGCGGTAGTAGTTACGATACCAATTTCGCCGTCTCTCTTAACGATTTTACAGGCTTCAATGACCGCAAAATCCGGACCGGTTACATGTTCTCCCTTAACGTTGGTGAAGAAACCTTCACGGATCTGCTGCGCCACATGGCTCAGGTGCAAGTCGAAATAGTTGATCTGGCCGGCATTGATTGCTTTTCTCAGTGTACCGTTAGTCTGGTAGGGCATACGGTTTCTGATCCCGTTCACTTCTACCAGTTCGCCATCAATCTGGGAACCTGTGGAAGCGCCCGTCCAGATATCTACCTGGAACGGCGTTTGCTTCATGCGTTCAGCCAGTTCATGCATCGTGATTTTCGGATAGCCGCACGGTGTAAATCCGCTGATTCCCAGGATATCCCCCGGCTGGATCATGGCTGCTGCCGTTTTGCCGTCGCATACTTTGTCCAGCAGTTCTTTAGGCTCGATACGGCTAAGGAATTCACTGTCATTGATGTCGATCATTACTATCCTCCTCCCAAAATAAATAAAATATAAAAGCCCGCGGTGACGATTCGTTATTTTTCTCAGTCCGCAGAACCTTTAGCCCGGTAGTCCCCTCCAAACTTCATCAAAACAGTTCGGAATGAAGGCGCTGTAAAGCAACCCTCCCTGGCTCATTACCTTGTTTATTATAGCATACTTTTACGGATAAAGTTCCATAAAGAGCGTTTATCCTTTCTCAAAATTCCCTAACAGGGATTATAAATTTTTCCTATTGGACAAATACATTTTTATATGTACTTGGATCCGCATAATTGATTTACCCTGCCGCACCCCGTCTTTCTTCTGAAACACAAAGCGCAGACAACGCCCAGAAGCAGCAGGAAACCGGGCAGCTGAAAAACGCATAATCTCCGATCCCGTCTATGGCTGCCGACAAAACAAGAAGCATGCCTGACAACCCGAAAAGTTTCATAGTCCCTTTCCCTCTGCGCCAAATCCGCCATGACATCACCCCTTGCCCGAAGAAGAAAAGGAAGTACAAAATGCCGCGGGAATGCCCACTTCCGCAGGGATATGGATGTACATATCATGGGCGTGGAAAATAACGACATCCGCGTCCTCTATAAAAGTTGTACTCGGATAAGCCAGCCAGTAATTCCCCCAGCCGACCCCAAGCAGAGGATGTTCCTCAATCATGGCTATCGTACTTTCCCACAAAGCCAGGCGAAGTGAAAGCGATGTATCCTCGCCGGAAAAAAGAGAAATAAAGCGCTCCGCCACCTGTCCATGGTAAAAAAATAAAATAAGAGGCACCGCCAGAAACACCAGACCGAACCGCTTATCATAAAAGACCGCAAGGCCGAGAACTATTCCTGCCAGACTGAGCCATGCTCCCCGGGAATAGGTCAGCGCCATGCATACAGAAAGGACAAAAAGAAATACGGCAAGCAGTATTTTTCTTTTATTATTTCTTTCACCCAGGGCGAACGGCGCAAACACACTGATAAGCATCAAGAGATAGGCGCCGAAAAGGTTCGGGTTTTCCAAGGTGGAAAACATGCGCCGTTTCAAAAGAGGAAACCGTTCGGGATCCACCCAGCCCCCCGCATCCAGGCCCCTTGCCATGCATCCCGCATCAGCATACTGTATAAATCCCCAGATGACAACGCAGACGGCACCCGAAAAGACATAAAGCGCTTTCCTCTTTTCTTCCTCTCCCGCAAAGTATGTAGAGATAAGCACATAAAGAAACGCATACGCCAAGGGCAGAAAGCACCAGTTAAAAATAGAAAAAAAGAAGTCTGCCGCACCGGAAACAGATAAAAACGAGCAGACTAAAAAGCCCCCGCCAAACCATCCCCACTTGCCGCCATAATTGACCTTCCGCTTCGTGAAGAATATATCCCCCATAGAAAGCAATGCCGCCGGAACAAGGGCAAAGTAAAAAAGCCAAGAGCTTAAAGGAAGGAGGAATATAGTCAGATAAAGACAGATAAGAATATTCCGTTCACTGCAAATCCGTCTCCACATCACCATGAGCCTCCTCTTATTTCACCGTTTATAGAAATTATGAAAATACTCTTACCGGCTGTCAGGTGATCAAAAACGATCTGCCGGCTTTCATTCCCGCGATCCGCTTCCGCTGCCGTGCGTCCTTGCGGGATGATAGAGTCTCCACCCGAAAAGGATCGCGCAGATGCGGAGAAGAAGAACCGCGCCAAATCCGCCCCATGACGCATATACAATCCCCGTGAGCGGATACAGGACGCAGATAACAATACCCCCGAGCACCGAAGCCATGGCATACACATCTTCATACAATACCACAGGAACTTTCTGCGCCAGCACGTCACGAAGAATACCGCCCCCCACCGCCGTAATGAGCCCGAGCAGAACGGGAAGCACATACCGGTAGCCGGGATAACTGTCAATCGCCGCCATCGCACCGGTCACCGTGAAAGCGGCAAGACCTGCCGTATCGGAAACACGATAAGCAAAAAGGACAAGTTTCCGTCCCCGGCGGGGTATATGGAAATACCGGAAACCGATGCACACCGCTGCCGCCGTCATGAGGGCAAATATAATCCCATCCGGCCCACGCAGGGAAAGGCGGAAATATACCCGCCAGCACATCGCGGAGGATACCGCCTCCTACTGCCGTCACCACAGACAAGAGCGCAATGCCGAAAACATCCATTCCCCTTGCCAGTCCTACAGCCGCTCCGGAAAAAGCAAATGCCACAGTCCCCAGTATTTCAAAAACCGCCCACGTTAAAGACATACCGCACCCTTTCGTATTACATCTGCAGCACGGAAGCAATCAGGCGGATCGTCGTTCCCGTATAAAACTGCGCCAGCGGATTAATAATCCGTCCTATCATGCCGCTGAAAACCAGGAACAGTAAAAGAAGGAAACTGTAACGGTAACTGAAATTGTGGAATGCAAAAGCCAATTTGCCGGGAAGCACCATTTCCAAAATTTTGGAGCCGTCCAGCGGCGGCACAGGAATCAGATTAAAAAACGCGAACCACACATTATACAGCATAATCCAATAAAGAAATAAATACCCCGGCTGCCCCGCCGTTAAAAGCCCGAGCTTCATCATCAGCAGCATAATGCACTCCGCCAAAAAACAAATAAGCAGATTCATCCCCGGCCCGGCAAAAGAAACCTTCATCACGCCGCTTCTGAAATTCTTATAATAATTCGGATTGATCTCCACCGGTTTTGCCCAGCCGAAACCGCAGATCACAAGAAGCATAAGCCCCACCATATCCAAGTGAACCAGAGGATTCGCCGTAAGCCGCCCCTGCATGGACGGCGTGGGATCCCCCAGACTGTCCGATACATACGCATGGGCATATTCATGAAGCGCCATGGCAATCAAAAGCGCCGGCGCACGGTAAATCAAAGTACTCCAATCAAGAAAATCAGACATAAGACTCCTTTATGAAACCAATTTCAACAAACTGCCGTTTCAAACGTCTGCCGCAGTCTCCATTCAAAGGCAGACTCCTCAGCCGACTAAAATTCAATGTGATTATTATAACCTGATTTCAAAATAGTATACAAGGCGGACTGACCGCTTCATTTTCCACCTTGCTGCACGAAAATGGCAGCAGACACAAAAAAAGAGACCCGCACAGGCCTCTTCTGTCTTCCTATCTGCCTCCAAAAACTCTCTGAAACAGTGTAAGGCGGCGGCGTTTAGATTTTTCCGCCCATTCAGCAGAATCCAATTCCGCCTGTTCCATCCGATACTCGCGATATGCGCGGTACACATCCATATCCAAAAGCACCACGCCCACCTGGCAGTAGGGATAAGCACGCTGAAGAGCGCATTCATCAGAAGCCGCCGGAAACTCGATTCCCTTTTCTTCCAGTTCCATAAGAGCCATACCGAGAGCTTCCCGCGCTTTCCGCGCAGCCTCCGCCATAGATTCCGCTTTCACGGCACACCCTGTCAAATCAGGAAACACCGCGCGGAATTCATTCTTTTTTCTATCCAAGGTAAAAATGGCCGGATAAAAATACTTCATCAGATTCCTCTTTTCACCCACCTGCACCATTGCGTAAACATTTTCTTATTATTTTGTTTTATTGTAATACATTTTATTGCCTGCTGCCAATAGCAAATCTTAAAAAAATTGATTATTTTCTCCAAATTTTACTAAAAATCTAAAATATTTCATCAAAAATCTGAAAAACTTTGTGTGCAAAACAGGAATTTCTCTTCTATTCCTTATAAAAAAGCCGCATGTAAAAACGCGCCCGCCGAAGCATGACGCGTTTCGTGTAATTCTATTTTCAAAAACAGATCAGAATTTATACTTCGTCCCGACCATGAAGTATCTGCCTGGCATAGCGGAACTTCCGAGCCCGTTCCAGCTGTTGTAGGACGTTTCATAAGATTCATTTGTCAGGTTGCCTACAGTGACATACGCAGTAATTCCGTTGGCAAACTCATAATTTGCATTCCAGTCAAGAATCAGGAATCTGTTATCTGTGAAGGCCAGTCCGCTGCAGCCGGTATAATAATTGAGCAGAAGTCCCGTATAGAATCTTGCATTCTCATAAGAAACATTCAATGCGTAATGATTTTGGGGGCGCAGATGGTTGATACCCGTATTAATATCATCAGGATCCCATCCCGATTCCGGCCCCAGTGTCCATCCATCTTTCGCCTTCCACTTATCTTTCATATGAGAATAGGAAGCGCTCAACGTTACATGCTTATTCAACTGGTGATCCAAAGTCAGATTGATAGACTGCTTATCTTCCTTTCCATTGATTGGGGTCGAAAGGAAATCACCGGAGTTCGGATCTAAAACAGGAAGCGTGGCAATAGCATTCTTCATCTTTGTCCAATCGTAATGGAGCGCCACCGTCGTTCTGTCACTGATATCATAATGAATGCCGAAAGTATATATATTCCCTTCTTCGTCTTCCAGCGGTGCATTGAATACATAGTCCGTCGTTGTATAATCCCCCTGGCGAAGCGGACGGAACCCCTTCGTCCAGCCAAGGTACATGCCGACTTTGTCATTAAACATATACTCCGTATTCAAAGAATAGTTAAAATCATTCGTGTTTCCCGCACCGTTTCCGCCGGTAGATTCTTTATAATCACTGTAATGGGAATAACGAAGCGAAGGAGTAAGATCCCATTTATCTGTCAAATGGATTTTATCCTGGACATAGGCACGTACCGTTTTCCTTTCTACACTGGAAGACCGTTTTTCACCGGTTGCCGGATTGACCCTGTAAGCATAATTTTTTGCTTTGTCATAAGTCACATTGGCAATAACATCATGCTTGCCAATGCTTTTCGCATACTGGAGCTGGACTCCACGGTTCTTTTCTTCATGCCAACTATTCGGCTCCGTAGCATATCCGCCGGTATCGGCAATCCACTTTTTCAGCAATTCCTTATTTCCTGTGAAGGTGCCAGATTCTCTTTAATCCATTCTTTAATCTGCGCTCCGGTCGCCCCACTGGGATATAATCTTTTGAAAGCTTCAATCGCCTGCTTGGTTCCGCCATATTTATACCAATGGTACACATCGCGATTGGACAATCTGTGGGTCTGGTTGTAAAAACGGATAAAACTGTCCATGCCATTGTCTTTGTTAAAGGTGTAAACAATATCCAGATCATTATTCTTAAACCGACTGAAAGAACCATAATTCCCATCCAAAGAATACAAATTATGGTATCCCGGATTCTTCATATCTCCGGACATTGTCTTCCCGAGGAAATAAGTTCTGTTGTCGTCCATATCGGCAAGATTAACCACACCGTCAGACTTATAATCTTTCCCTTTCGCCGCGTGCTCCGCTGTATCAAAGAAACCACCGATTGTCGCTCTGGAAATAATATTTGCCCAATCGGAAGGATTCATGTATTTCTGATTAGGCGTGGCAATCGGATAGCCGTCTTTGCCCTGGCGGAAATTGTACCAGATTTTCAAATTTTGGGTATCGCTGAAATCCTTATCAAGCCGTACATTGACACCGTCTTCCTTCCAGCGGGATCCTTCCAGGCGCCCGTCCGTATCGCTGAAAGCGTCATGATACTTCGTATCCCCCGACATATCACGATTCGTGGAAATAAAGTAGTGCCAGGAACGGTCATTACCGGCGGAACCGGAATAATTGATTGCATAATGGTGTTTTTTCCATGAACCCGTGGCAAGGTCAATGCTTCCCTGCGAATCCCTGCCTCCTTTTCTTGTAATGATATTGATAACTCCACCTGTAGCATCATCACCGTATACAGAGGCGCCCGGTCCCTTAATTACTTCAATCTTGTCCACATTTTCCATATTCGTAACCTGGTCAAGATTGACCCCGGTCGACTTGCTTCCCGCTGCACTGGAAGAATCAATGCGGGAACTGGCCGCATTATCCACACGGCGGCCGTCAACCAAGACAACCACACGGGTATCGCCATTAATAGAAATCCCGTTATTATAAAATTGGTATCCATATTCCCCGCCGCGATATCCGGGATTCTGGAAAGTGATCCCCGGAATACGTTTAATCGCTTCCGTCACATCAGTGTAATGGCGTTTATCAAGTTCTTCGCGGGTGATAACTTTCACGTCGCCGCCCGTACGGTAATAAGACTGTTCCGTAATCGTGTCCCCGAATTTATTCTTTGTCTTATCCGCTTCTACAACCACCGTATCCAGCGTATACACATTCAAATTTTCATCGTGAGCGGCATATGCGGAAATTCCGCCAAAACAGGCCGTCAACGCCAGCGTGGCGGCAAAAGCTGATTTCATACCTTTTTTCATGAATACTCTCTCCTCTGAGCTTTACCATCTTGAACCATTAATATAACTGAATGAATAATCTTCTTTCGTGGCCCAGTCTTTCCATTCCCCTGAAAAGGGCCCGAAATTAAAAGTGACTTTTTTACTTCCGTTGGCCGGTAATTTCAACATGGGCAGTCTTTTCGGATGCCCGATGAATTGAAATGTTTTCCCATCAGTTCCTGTAAAAGTAATCTGGAGAATCATTTCATCAAGCTTTGTAACCGTCAGGTCACTTCGTCTGTTATAAAATGTTCCCCGCACGCAAAGCTCTCCATGCTCCATCCAGACCTTTTCCGTACGCCAATCCAAGATCATCGTATCTGCCGAATGTTCCGCAGCAAAAGCCATATGAGACAAGCATAAAGACAAAATCAGAGCAGCGAAAGCCAAAAGCCATTTTCTCATAACTTCCTCCTTTCTTTAATCACTAACCATCTGTGAAAATCTTATATTCCATTTTCCTGCCGGCCTGACCTTGTTTCGACCGCAGGAAAATAAGGAATCTTCTTAAAAAACAGAATGCGTACCCCGCACAACAGGTATCCCCGCTTTCTTAAAAATAGCAGTGATCATCTCCACCTCTTTACAAAGAGTCTTACTTTCCCCGTCTCTGCAGCAGCAGATTCCCAAATGAACTGCGTCCGGATGTATTTCCAGAATCCTCTCGATTTTTTCATCAAGTCCTTTATCCTGCCGGGGAAAATGCCCGCACCCGCTGCACTTCATAAAGGCGGACACCTGCAATTCTTCATCTCCATATTCACGAAAACGATGGGTCCGCCCATTCAATGCAGAAAAACATCCTGCGCCGGTGCAGACGGTCTCCGCACGGGGGCAGGTCAGCATAACAACCTTCTTCATAGTCGCATTCCTTCATATTCCCACTTTAAAAACAATATCAGCTTAAAAATTCATTTATTCCTGTTATCCGTAAACTCAATAATTTTTAAAATTATATCACATATTATTCATCATATGAACATCTAAAGGTAATCTTTCACCAACAATCAATTTGTTTTCATCTCAATCTCCTCTTTTCATGAAATAAAATCCCCGTTTCTTTTGTCCCTATTGCATAGCGCCGTCCCCTTTGCTATAATTTGGAAAGCATGGGGGTATAGCTCAGCTGGGAGAGCGTTTGAATGGCATTCAAAAGGTCAGCGGTTCGATCCCGCTTATCTCCACCACGTATTTAATCCACCACATCTGTCCGATGTGGTTCTTTTTATTCATTCCCCTCACCGCAGTAAGTGACTCACTCGATTCCATGCGTCATTTCATTCCTTTGGAATTGGTTTACCTTTTGCAATTTTAGGAACGAAATTGATATCCTCGGAAACATGCTGATTCATACCGGTACAGACAGCAAAAAAGAACGGCGCATCCTGTACCACATTCCAAAAATCAGACTAAAAATCTAACGTCTGGACACCGGTACAGCGCCGTTCTTCTTTTATGTTCATATTATTCGGTTTCTGTTTTCATTACAGCTGAGGCGAGGTTCTGCTTCGTCCCAGATCCGCCGTCATGACCAGATCCTCTTTCGGATCCCTGCCGCCGGTGGTAAGATAGCCGCCCACCATGATACCGTTGAGGCCGCCGGAAAGCGCGTGGGCCTGCAGGCTTCTCAGATTGACTTCACGACCGCCTGCCGTACGGATGAGGGCTTTCGGAAGAACAAAGCGGAACATGGCAAAAGTGCGGAGGATTTCCAAAGCGGACGGACGTCTATTATCATAAAAAGGCGTTCCTTCTACAGGATTCAAGATATTCAGCGGCACGGAATCAATGTGCATTTCTTTTAGCTTAAACGCCATTTCCACGCGCTGGTCCAAAGATTCACCAAGCCCGATAATGCCTCCGGAGCAGACACGGATCCCTGCCTTCTGCGCCGTGCTGATGATATCTTCCTTGTCTTCCATAGTATGGGTAGTACAGATTTCCGGAAAATAGGACGGAGACGTTTCGATATTGCAATGAATACGGGTAATGCCCGCTTCCTTCAGCCGGAGCGCCTGCTCGGAAGAAATAAGCCCCAGGGAGCAGCAGACTTCGATACCTACTTCCTTACGGATACGCTTCACGATCTCGATAATTTCTTCAAACTCATTGGGATTGTCCTGATTACGGCCGCTGGTAACAATGGAGAACCGGACGGCGCCTGCCGCTTTTGCTTTCTTTGCCGCTTCGATAATCTGTTCTTCCGGCAGCAGGCGGTATACCTTGGCACCTGTCCTGTACCAGCCGGACTGGGCGCAGAACTTGCAGTCTTCCTGGCAGTGCCCGCTTCTCGCATTGATGATGGCGCAGAAATCCACGGAACTGCCGCCGAATTTTGACGGATTTTATCCGCCATGGCAAGAAGCAGCATGGTGTCTTCATCTTTTGTACGAATGAGCCTCCCCGCCTCTTCCGGCGTGATCTGTCCGCCATCCATGACCTTTTCCGCCAAGCGGATAATTTCCTGACAAGCACTTTCCATAATAGAACTCCCCTTTTTACGGAATCATTCCGTTTCCTTTATTGTTATCTCGGATTCAAGTATAAAATAAGCAGTTTCTTCTGTCAATTGTTTTTATGTTATAAGTTTACAATATGTTTTCGATATTCATCCCCGGAAATTCACACACAAAAAGCCCGATTTTCACCGGGCTGTTTTACCGATTACCATTCCCACCGGTTCCCGTATTCTCTTTTTGCCCGTTCCGTATATGTCCTGACGAAATCTGTCTTTGCATCCGTGTATCTGTCCCTGTCATGAGGATACCGTTTCCATAAAAGCAGCTTCAATGTTTCATACTCCTTCGCAACAACAGGATGCATCTGCAGATAAGAAAGGAAGTACAATTCATCATGATCATGAGGCAGCCGGATATGCAGGTGATATACCTTCTCCTCAAATCCCTTTTCCGTGTACCCTTTATTCATGGAAATGCGGTTCTTTGAAGTGTTCATGCAGAGCCAGCCGTTATTTTTCAAAATTTCCCATACCTCTGCCATTCTTTTTTTATCCGGTACTTCTAACAGGATATCTATGATATTTTTGGCCCAGATACCGGAAACAGCCGTACTTCCGATATGGCTGACGCGCTTTACCCGCCCTGCGCCCAGCAGAACTTCCAAACGACCTTTTTCTTCCCTGTACCAACCTGCCCATTCTTTTTTATGCGGCACAAGAAATATGGGAAACAGCTGCCACAATTCTTCCAAACTCCTGTCTTCCAGTCTTTTCCCCATATATTCCTCCCTCCATTTTCCTCCAGCTTATTATAAACAGCCATGAAACGCAAACTGTTTATGGGCACATAAAAACAGGCCACGATAATGGGGGATTATCATGACCTGTTCCAAAGATGGACGGTACCGGGGAAGTACCGCCCGGAGAGAAAGCATGAATAAACTTTTCAGTATTCCAGGAATATCTTATACATCATCTTCAGTCAATCTGGATACGATGGGGTGCTTTTTCAATTTCCTGCGGGAGTTTCGGCAGTGTAATCGTCAGAATCCCGTCTTTCAAGCCTGCCTTGATGCCGTCTTCTTTGATCCCTTTCACATTGAACTGGCGGCGGAAGACAGAGCTGGAACGTTCACGGCGGATGTAATGACGGTCATCATCTTTTTCCTCCGTCTGTTCCTCTTTCTGAGCGGACAGGGACAAAATTCCGTTTTCATAAGAAATACGGATCTGATCCTTGGTAAACCCGGGCATATCACAGGTAATTTCATAGAAATCTTTTTTATCCTCAATATCCACCTTGGGTACAGACACATAGTCTTTGTATGCAGCCGGAGCATCACTGAAGAAATGATCCAGCGCCGTATCACCGAAAAAACCATCAAAAGGAAGTAAACCACGCATAATCAAAACCTCTTTTCTTTCTTTAAAATATTTATAACATATCTCAGGAGTCCATCTTTTCTTCCTGACAACTGTATTATATCACATTTAGCACTCATGTCAATAGAGTGCTAATATTTTTTTGACTTTTTGATTATTTTTTTTATCATGGATATTTTCCAACGGTTATTCCATAATAAAAGAAATGAAATTCGCCATGAAGGAGGCTCGCCATGAAGGAGAAAACAATGGAAACAATAACGGTGAAAGAGCGGGCGGCACATATTATAGACATGTTCCACCGCATGACGGTCCATCACACCCTTTGGTTCCGTGAAACAGAACACCAGCTCGGTTTTGAAAAGGCGCTCAATGTCATGGACTACGCCTGGAAGCAGACACGAAAGGCGGCAATTCGTCGTTTGGCGGCGCAATTTCATTTCCCTGAACAAGAGGGCTGTCCCGCTTTCCTCGCCGGGCTTCCTAAAGAAGAGCAGCTTTCTCTTCTGGACACCATCGCAAAAAGCTGGCTTGCCCAGGACGGCTTCTGGTTTCAGGGAATGGAATTTTCCTATGGCATCAATGATGCGAAACGGTGCAACGATTCTACATGGGCCCGGTTCTCTCCTTTTGAAGCGCACTCCATTAAAAAACTTCTTGGTATGGAAGAGCGCCCCGGGCTGGAAGGATTGGCGCAGGCTTTAAACTTCCGCATGTACAGCCGTCTGAACAGACAGTCCACCCGCTTTGAAAATGGTTCTCTTATCTTCACAATGGATAACTGCCGTGTCCAATCGGCACGGATGCGGAAAAATTTACCTGACTATCCCTGCAAAGCGCCGGTCTTGTAGAATACGCCCGCTTTGCCGAAGGTATAGACGACCGCATACAGACAGAATGTATAGGCTGTCCCCCTGACGCCCACCCGGAAAGCTGGTTCTGTGCCTGGAAATTCACACTCAAATGAAATCGACTCCCTCATATCTTTCGCTGCGGCAATGAACAAAACTCTTCCATGGATTTCTCCAAACAAAAAGACCTCCGGCAAAAGAGGTCTTTTATATTGTCCCGTTACTTTTCTGTCATACAGGAAAGCGTCAGCATGCTTAACTTATAAATTTCCACTGCTGACCGCCGACTTGCCTTTCTTATTCTCCCATCTCCGTAAGGACTTTAGCGCATCTTGCGCAGACGTGTTCATGTTTCGGATCGGCGTTTACATCAGGAGTGCGTTTCCAGCAGCGTTCACACTTTTCAAGAGTGCAGACAGCAATGGAAACTTTCACCGTTCCGTCTTCAGAAGCAACGGCATTCTCAGGAGCGGCAGACAGATCGCCGGAAATCTTCGCCTGGGAAACGAGGCAGAAATCCGCCAGTTCTTTTTCCATGGCTTTCAGTGTTTCCAAATGTTCACCATCTGCGTAAATAGTAATTTCCGCGTCCAGCGGGTGGCCGATGACTTTCGCCTGGCGGGCTTCTTCCAGCGCTTTTGTCACAACGCTGCGGAGAGCAAGGCGCTTCTTCCACTTTTCTTCCAATGCTTTATCCAGGTATCTGTCGTTTTCCGCCGGCATATCCACCATATGGACAGACCATTCTCTTTCTTCCCGATTCGGGAGTGCCTGCCATACTTCTTCGGCAGTAAAGCAAATAACGGGGGCTACCAGCCTTACGAGAGAGGTAAGGATTTCATACATGGCGGTCTGCGCACTTCTTCTCAGGAGGGAATCATCTTTTTCCGTATAGAGACGGTCTTTCAGTATATCCAGGTAGATGGATGACAGATCCACAGTGCAGAAATTATGGACAGCATGGTACATGACATGGAATTCATAATCCTCATAGGCTTTAAGAACGGTACGCTTTACCTGTTCCAGACGAAGCAGCGCCCAGCGGTCCAATTCTTCCATATCCCCATAAGCCACGCTGTCGGTCTTCGGATCGAAATCATAAAGATTCCCCAGAAGGTAGCGGAACGTATTTCTGATCTTTCTGTATACATCGCTCATGGATTTCACAATCTTATCGGAAAGGCGGACGTCTCCCTGATAATCGACGGAGGAAATCCACAAACGCATCACGTCAGCGCCGTACTTATCAATAATGTCCTGGGGCGCGACTACGTTTCCTACCGATTTGGACATTTTCCGTCCCTCTCCGTCCATAGTGAAGCCATGGGTCAGGACAGCCTTATACGGCGCGCAGCCATTGACTGCCACACTGGTCAGAAGAGAGCTGTGGAACCAGCCGCGGTGCTGGTCGGAACCTTCCAGATACAAATCGCAGGGATACGCCGCGCCGGTATCTTTCCACACCGGATGAGGGTCTTTCAAAACACCGTTCCAGGTGGAGCCGGAATCAAACCATACGTCCATGATGTCTTTTTCCTGGTGGAAATGGCTGCCGCCGCAGTGGGGACATTTAAAATCCTTCGGCAGAAGTTCTTCCGCCGGGTGCGCCCACCATGCGTCGGTGCCCTCTTTTTCCACGATTTCTTTCACGCTTTCAATCGTTTCGGGCGTAATCACATAGTTGCCGCAGCCGTCGCAGTAGAAAGCAGGAATCGGAACACCCCAGGAACGCTGGCGGGAAATACACCAGTCCTGACGGTCACGAATCATATTATACAGGCGGTCATGCCCCCAGGAAGGGATAAACCGTGTCTCGTCGACCGCTTTCAATGCATCTTCGCGAAAATCATTGATGGAAGCAAACCACTGCTCTGTCGCACGGTAAATGACGGGATTCTTACAGCGCCAGCAATGGGCATACTGGTGGTGAAGGGACTTTTTGCCAAGAAGCATACCTTCGTGGGCAAGCGCGGAAATACTCGGCCCTTCCGCTTCCCATGCAGTCTTTCCTTCCAGAAAGGATCCGGCTTCTGCCGTCATACGGCCTTTATTGTCCACAGGACAGATGACTTCCTGCTTCAGTTTTCCTTCATTTTCATATTTCTTATATACTTCAAAGTCATCCACGCCGTGCCCCGGGGCAGTATGTACGCAGCCCGTACCTGCATCCAGCGTGACATGGTTGCCTTCAAGGACATACACCGTACGATTGTAGGATGCCCAGGGATGCATAAATTCGGCCAGCTCCCATTCGGCGCCTGTCATTTCGCGGCCGGCAAACTCGTAATTTTCAATCTTGCAGTCCGCCAAAGCTGCCGGTGCCAGCTCCTTATTCATCAGGTAGTACTCGTCGGCATCCAGATTATGCACCCATACATAGGTGAACTTCGGGTTGACGGAAATATACTGGTTGGCAGGAATGGTCCAAGGCGTGGTTGTCCAGATGACGGCAAAAAGCTTGGATTGATCTACGCCCTCCGGTCCGAGTCCCTTGATATTTTTCGCAGGGAACTTCACATAAATAGACGGGGACTTGCGGTCCTTATACTCGATTTCCGCTTCCGCCAGCGCCGTTTCACAGTGGGAACACCAGTAAACGGCTTTCTTTCCTTTGTAGATATATCCCTTTCTTGCCATTTCGCCAAAAACTTCTATTTCCTTGGCTTCCAGATGCGGATCAAAAGTAACGTAGCGGTTATCAAAATCGCCGATAACGCCCATGCGGATAAAATCGGTTTTCTGGATTTCAATCCACTTTTTCGCGTATTCCAGACATTTGCGGCGCAGTTCAAGAACGGACATATTCGCCCGATCCTCTCCCGAATCTTTCAGTACGGCATATTCAATCGGAAGGCCGTGGGTATCCCAGCCGGGGACATAGTTTGCCATGTATCCCGCCATGTATTTGTAGCGGACAATAATATCCTTCAGTGTCTTATTCAGGGCATGTCCGATATGGATCTTGCCGTTCGCATAAGGAGGTCCGTCATGGAGCACGAAGCGGGGGGCGCCTTCTTTCTTTCTTTTCTCTATTCTCTTGTTGTATAAATCCTTATCTTGCCAAAGTTCCACAAACTGCGGTTCCTTCTGCGGAAGATTTCCGCGCATGGGGAATTCTGTCTGCGGCAGGCGCAGCGTCTTGCTGTAATCCATTCCATTTCCTCCTGTATGGTGTAAATAAAAAAATCCCGCCCGAAAAGGGGCGAGAATATTTCCCGTGGTACCACCCTAATGACCCAAAGGCCACTCGGCACAGTTAACGGTGTCCCGTCAGGGCATTTCCTCCCTGAAGCTCAGAAGTGATCCGTCCGCGCCGCCCGCCCCTTCTTTCACCGGCCGAAGGCTCTCTCTGCCGGGCGCTTACGCAAACCGTCTTCATCACAGCTCTTAGTATCTTTTGTATTGTACAGATAATCATGAATATAGTCAAGTCCGCCCGAACTATTTCCAAAGGAAAAAAGCAAAAGCTGCCTGCAGAAGAAAGAGGACAGGCACGCCGAATTGAAATACAGCATGGCGCGTCTTATGGTGAAAAAAACGCATAGCAAGAAACGCGCCTGCCGATCCGCCCGCAGCGGCGATAAGCAGGAGCGTCATTTCCCTTATCCGCCGCCGTCCATACACCGCTTTCCATTTGTCAAGGCCGTACAGGAAAAAGGCGGCGGCATTTACGGCAAGAAGTCCTCCAAAAAGCAATTCACCTGCTGACATAACTCTTCCTTCATAACCTCTCCGCCGCTTTGACTCCCATGAGGAGCGCCTTATCGCGGCTTTCTTTTCCCCACGCCCGCTGTTCGTGAGATAAATCGTGAAGTGTATCGGCAGTAAAAAGGATCTGGGCAAATACCTTCCCCCTGTATGCCGCACATGCCGCCAAGGCAGCGCATTCCATATCCACGACGCGGCAGCCTTCCGCCCGCCGCACTTTTACCTTTTCTTTCGTTTCACGGAAAAATCCGTCCGTCGACCAAGTTACACAGCTTTCACAGGACACATGATTTTCCCGAAGCACTCCTTCTACGATATCTGCCGCCGATTCATCAAGTGTCACAAACCGTGACGGCGGAAGATAATGGTACGACGTACCCTCATCACGAAGCGCCTTGCGTACGACAAAGAAAACATTCTCCGCCAGCTTTTCCAGCGCGCCGCAGCATCCCAGAGCTACCACCTTTTCCACACCATACGCATAGAGCCGTTCCAGAAGCAGGACTGCCGCCGAAGCTCCCGCCGGTGCCTGAAGGATGCAGAGTTCTTCCTTATCCGCCTTAATTATCCACAGGGGAAAATCTTTTGTCAGAGAAACAAATGTCCTGGCTTTTTCACCGCCCCGGGCAAGAACAAACCTTTCAATCCGTTTCTCTCCAAGAAAAGCAAAAACCGCTCTCTTCGGCAGGTGCAAATCCATTTTTTCAAAATCCGGGGAAATGATTCCCGGCGATTTATCATACTCCGATAAAATGTTTTCCATTCCCCTCTCCTTCTTACAAGGCGCTCATTCCCCGTTTTTCCAAAAACTTCCTTTCCCTCCAGTCCGCAATCGTAAAGACCGCAAGAGCTGACCAGATAAAAGAAAAAGCAGACAACTGTGCACGGGTAAAGGGTTCGCCGAAAAGGAATATCCCCAGAAGCAAAGTGATGGACGGAGAAATATACTGGCAGAACCCGAGAACGTTCAGCGGCAGATCATTCGCCCCTATGGAAAAGAGCACGAGAGGCGTCGCCGTCACAGCGCCTGCGCCGATAAGAAACACTGCTGTCCGCAGGTCATCGACAGTGAAATGTCCCATACCGTCATTCCCAAGAGAAAGTACATAAGCAAGAGCAAAAGGAAGAACAAAAGATGTTTCCAGCGTAATGCTGTAAAAAGCATCCAGATTCAATTTCTTTTTCACCGCGCCGTAGAGGGCAAATGTCGATGCAAGACCGACAGCAATCAGCGGGAACCTTCCCAAATCCCAGGTCATCACGCTGATTCCCGCAGCGGCAACAGCAATAGAAAACCATTTCATTTTTGACAGCCGCTCATGAAAACATACAACACCAAGAAGAACGCTCACAAGGGGATTCATGTAATACCCCACACTGGTATCCACCACATGGCGGTTCGTCACCGCCCAGATGAAGATGCACCAGTTTGCCGTAATAAGAAAAGATGCCAGCGCAAGAAGAGCACCCCGGCTTTTATCCGCCCAAAGATGCTTACATTCCTCCCAAAAAGACACCATCCGTCCCATGAAAGAGAGAATCATGAGCATGAAGAAGAAAGACCAGATAATGCGGTGCGATAATATTTCATAAGCAGAAACGGCAGACAGCTGCTTCCAGTAAACCGGCAGAAGCCCCCACAGCAGGTACGAACCTACAGCCGCTGTTAACCCCAGGTTTCTTTTTTTCATAGATGTACTTCCTTTTATTTATAATAAGTCATTCTATCACAAAAGAAAGGAAAAAAAGAAGAAGCGCCCCTGCCGGAAAACGCTTCTTACCATATCAGCCCGTTATTTTTTCTTTGCCGCCTCTTTCACCGCGTCAAAAACATCCATAAAAGGTACTTTATTTTTCTTCGCCAGTTTTTTCACGGTATCATATTCAGGATAGGCCCGCGTCATATCCCCAAAAGTCACCTGCTTCACAGATGCTTTGCCGTAAACCGTTTCCACTTCTTTTTCTTCTCTATCTAAGACAGAGCGCATGAGAGGGTACTCGCGGATACCGATCGTCGTGGTTTCCGTGAAAATAATTTGTTCCAGCTCTTCCACCTGATCTTCCCCGCAGATCACTGTCAGTTCCCAGGCCGGACGATTCTTTTTCATGAAAACGGGAGCATAGTGGACATCTTTCGCTCCTGCCTTGAACAATTTCTTCATGACATACCCCAAAACCTCGCCGGAGCAGTCATCAATATCCGTTTCCAGTTTCACAACTTTATCACGGCCTTCATTCTCCTCCCCCTGGATAAGGAATGCCCGGAGAATGCCGCTTCGATCCGTGTATGCCCGTTTTCCCGCGCCAAGGCCTGCTTTCTTGATAACAAAAGACGGCGGCAGCTGATGGCTTGTGGAAATGGCCGCCGCAATGGCCGCGCCGGTAGGCGTCACATACTCCCCTTTCGCCCCGGTAAGCTCCATGGGGATTTTATAAGCGGAAACAATATTCACTGTCGCCGGCACGGGCACGGGCATGACTCCATGCCGGCACCGAACTGTCCCTGTCCCTTCCGTGAGTTTAGGGACAATCACCTCTTTGATGTGAAGGCTGTCAAAAGTAACGGCAGCCGCCACCACGTCCACAATGGAATCAAGCGCTCCCACTTCATGGAAATGGACTTCGTCAAGGGGCAAGTCATGGGCTTTCGCTTCCGCTTCGCCGATAATCCGGAATATTTTGCGGGCCAGCGCTTTTGCTGTTTCCGTCATATCACAGGCATCGATCATCGGAAGAATTTCCGCAAGCCCCCGATGGGTATGATGATGATCTTTTCCCTGACAGCAGCAGTGATGTGCCTCCCCGTCATGCCCTTCCTCATGGCAATGGCAGTGATGTTCTTCTCTGTCTGGTTCTTCATGACAAGAGCATCCCGATCCTGCCGCCGGGACCAGACTTCCGTAAAGGTAGTCCATGTCATGGTCATGGTTCTCACAGTCATCATCAAGCCGGACATGGAAATCACAGCAGTCGATGCCCGATTTCTTTACTCTGCCTATCTCTACGAAAAAACCGCCCGCCGGGATGGAGTCCAGCGCTTTTTGAAGAGCGTCCGGATCCGCCCCCAAATCGATCATTGCCGCCACGAACATATCCCCGCTGATCCCGGAGCCGCAGTCCAGGTATAATTTTTTATCCATTGCTTTTACCCCTTTCCGCCAGCCTGTTGATCTGTGTCGCCACATACCCTGCGCCGAAGCCGTTATCTATATTTACCGTCACAATACCGTTCGCGCAGGAATTAATCATCGTCAAAAGAGCCGACAGCCCGTGAAAGCTTGCTCCATACCCCACGGACGTGGGCACGGCGATAACAGGATTAGCCACAAGACCGCCGATTACCGACGCAAGAGCGCCTTCCATACCTGCCACGGCAATGACGCAGTTGGCTTCCCGCACTTTCTTTTCACAGGATAAAAGACGGTGGATGCCGCTGACACCCACATCATAAATACGTTCCACACGGCTGCCGAAATATTCCGCCGTCTGCGCCGCTTCCTCCGCTACGGGAATATCTGACGTTCCTCCCGTGCAGACCGCGACTAAGCCTGTATGCTCCTTATCTTTCTTTTCCAGTTTCAGGATACGGGAAACAGGATCATAAGAAATATCCGGCAGTACGGCGCGGACGATCTCATATTGATGGGCATCGGCACGCGTACCGAACACCTCCCCTTCCGCTTCATATAACTTTCGGAATATCTCCGGCAGAAATTCATCCGATTTCCCCTGGCAGTAAATGACCTCGGCAAATCCGGAACGCCGTTTCCTGTCCGTATCCAGTTTGGCATATCCCATTTCTTCATAGGCGCGGACTCCGGAATGACTGCGCAGATACTTTTCCGCCGCGTCAATTTCCAGCTTCCCGCCTCTGACCTTTTCCAAAAGTTCTCTGATATCCATGCTACACCTGCCCTATATCCATGGACCCCGAGCGGAACCCCTCCAGATCCATCGTTATATACATAAACCCCAGTTCTTTAAACCGCGCGGCTACAATCTTTCTTCTTTCCACAAGCAGGGGAAATTCCTGCGGACGGATTTCAATGCGCGCCATCCGGTCATGGCTGCGGACACGGAATTGGGTAAATCCCATTTCAAAAAGAAACTGCTCCGCCATTTCTACACGGCGCAGCTTTTTCCCTGTGATCGGTTCGCCATAAGGAAATCGTGTCGCCAGACAGGAAAAAGACGGCTTGTTCCATGTAGGAAGATCTTCCTTTTTCGAAAGCGCCCGTATTTCCTCCTTTGTCAGCTCCGCCTCTCTTAAGGGACTCACTACGCCCAGTTCCGCCAGCGCCTTCAATCCGGGCCGGTAACCGCCCATGTCACTGAAATTCGTGCCGTCCGCCACATAGGAAATATGATTCTTCTTCGCCAGCTCTTTCAAAAAAGAAAAAAGAAAATACTTGCAGTGGTAGCATCGGTCTCTTTCATTTTCCGCAAAGCCCTTAATCAGGAATTGGTCCTGTTCGACAATCATCTGCCGTATATGTTCCCATTCGCAGAATTCTTTTGCCTCCCTCCATTCACGGAAAGGAAAGGAATTCAATTTCATTGTTACCGCGACAGCTTTCTTCCCAAGAACGGCATGGGCCTCATGGAGCAGAAAAGTGGAATCCACGCCGCCGGAAAAAGCGATCGCCACAGTTCCCATTTCTTTCAAACGAAATCGCAGATCCTCCTGCTTTTTCAGTAGTTCGCTTTCCACGGCAGTCTCCTTTCCCCTTCTTATTTAAATAAATTATACCATTCCGCCAAACAGGCCTTGCATGATTTTTCTTTTTCTTCCCAAGAAAATCCTTTCTAATTTATATTTGTACTTGCAGTCATATCGCTGTATAATAAATTATTAGTACAATAAGTAATTCTTGAAAGGATTCTATCTTGAAAAGAAATCAGTATACCCTCGGAAAACCGATTTCCTTTAAGGGAAACGGACTCCATTCCGGAATTCCCGTAACAATCACGATGCGTCCCGCTCCAGCGGGCAGCGGCATCATCTTCCGGCGTATCGATCTTACCGGTGCCCTGAAGTGCCTGCAAAGAGTGAATTTGTAACAAATACACTCCGCGCAACGACGCTGGAACGGGGAGACGCGAAAGTTTTCACCGTGGAGCATATCCTTTCCGCGCTCTTTGCGCTCCGTATCGACAACTGCATTCTTGAGATGGACGCGCCCGAACCTCCCGTAGCTGATGGCGGCGCCCTTACATTCTCCCAAATGATTTTAGAAGCGGGTATCGTGGAGCTGGAAGAACAGACCGATATTCTTACTCTTGAGATGAGCGTAGCCGTATATGAAGATAATAAATTCATCACTGCGCTCCCTTATGACGGCCTCCGCATTACATTTACATCCATCAATCCCCATCCGCTTTTAGGTACGCAAATGAAAGACTTCACAATCGACAAGGAGACATACATCAGAGAAATCGCCCCTTCCCGTACCATCGGATTTACCTGGGAGCTGGAGGCCATGCGGCAAATGGGGCTCGGCAAAGGCGGTACGTTGGAAAACGCTGTCGTTTATTCTGAAACGGACTGCCTGTCAGAATTGAAATTCCCCGACGAACTTGTCCGCCATAAGATTTTGGATATCCTTGGCGATATTTCCCTTGTGGGCCCGCTCCACGCACACATCATCGCGGTCATGGGAAGCCATAAGCTGAATGCCGCTCTTGCGGCGAAACTGAGAGGATTGAAAAAATAAAAAGAAGTTCATGAACAGGAGAGAATCAATTATGGAATTAAATATTGAAGAAATCATGGAAATCCTCCCCCATCGTTATCCGATGCTGCTGGTAGACAAAATTACCGAACTCGTTCCCATGGATTATGCCGTCGGAGTGAAATCCGTCACCATCAACGAACCATTTTTTCAGGGACATTTCCCCGGCCACCCCATCATGCCTGGCGCCCTTATCTGTGAAGCCATGGCACAGGTCGGCGGCGTTGCTCTCCAGTATCCCGAAGAAAATCGGGGCCTCATTCCCATGTTTACAGGCATGGACAAAGTCCGCTTCCGTTCCCCCGTCCGCCCGGGAGACCAGCTTGTAACCAAAGCGGTCATCAAAAAGATCGTAGGGCGCATGGGCAAGGTACACTGTGAATGCTATGTAGGGGAAACCTTCAAAGCATCGGCTGACTTCCTTTTCTACCTCGCTGAACCGGAAATCCCTTCCGGCAAGCAGGATGAAAAATAATTTTTAAAATCTGAAATCAGTTAAAATAAGATGATACTCAAAGAAAAATAAAGAAAAATAAAGAAAAACGCATATATTTCGACAAGGCCATTGTTTTATTTAAAAACCGTCTTGCCGATGTATGTATAAAAAGAAATTAAAATCCGGCAGGCAGTATCCGCCTGCTGTTGAAGGGAAACCATGAGAATGGAATTAACAGTTATCAAATCAGCGGAGCCGCAGATTCATGAAACGGCCGTTGTTGATCCTACTGCCAAACTTCATAAAAATGTAATTATCGAACCTTATGCCGTCATCGGTCCCAACTGTGAAATCGGCGAAGGCTCCATAATCGGCTCCCATGCGGTTATTTCGAAAAACGTACGCATGGGGAAAAACAATCATGTGTATCCAAACGCCGTCATCGGCGAAGATCCGCAGGATTTGAAATTTGCCGGCGAATACAGTACGGTCGTCATCGGCAATGACAACAGCTTCCGCGAATTCGTCACCATCCACCGTGCTACGGGAGAAAACTGCGAAACCCGTATCGGCTCGCATAATATGCTTCAGGCATACACCCATGTGGCACACAACTGCAATTTCGGAGACTACATCGTCATGTCCAGCTTTTCCGGAGCAGCCGGCCACGTCATTGTGGAAGACCACGCGGTCATCGGCGGCATGAGCGGTATCCACCAGTTCGTAAAGATCGGCGCCTGCGCCATGGTGGGCGGCATGTCCAAGATCGTACAGGACGTATGCCCATTCGTGATCGTTGACGGCAATCCGGCAAGAGTGGTCGGACTGAACAGCGTAGGACTCGCCAGAAACAATATCACCCCCGAAGTAAGAAGCTGGCTTAAAAAAGCATACCGCACCATTTTCCGTTCCGGCCTGAAGCTGTACGAAGCTATCCATGAAATGGAACAGGACTTCCCGCCGACACCGGAAATTGAGCATCTTCTCCGCTTCCTCCGCAACTGTGAGCGCGGACTTTGCAGAACGAAAGATAAAAGTCAGAAATAATAAATATAAAAAGGCTTTCCATTTTTAGGGAAAGTCTTTTTTGCTGTGCCCAGCCTTTATACATTTTAATTTCCCTACTTTCAGGAAGACATATCCGTTTCCTTTTTACGCCTCCGGTGTCTCCGCACCCGGTTGATATGCCGCTCAAAATCTCCATGGCTGATGAGTTCCGCCAGAATGAGCTGATCCAATACAGGAACGGTACAGGAATAAAATCCCGTCCGCTCCTGAAATCTGGACAGACGATTTTCGGGAAGTACAAGATACGCCACGCGGACAGAGGGAGCAATTGTTCGTGAGAACGTATTCATATATACTACCGGGCCATGGGGAGCAAGAGAAAAGAGCGTGTCTTCCGCTTTTGACAAAAGAGTGAACTCCGAATCAAAATCATCTTCAATAATCAGACCGGACCGCTCCTCCGCCCAGCGGATATACTCCCGCCGCTTCGAAGCATTTGCCGTAATGCCGCTTGGATAACTGTGGAACGGTGTCACATGAAGCACACGTGCGCCTGCCCGTTTCAGTTCTTCTGTCAGAATTCCTTTGTCTCCCAGACGGAGAGATTCTGTCCGTATGCCATGGGCGCGGTACACCTGCCGTATCTTCTCATAGCAGGGATCCTCCACCGCTACAAGCCGTTCCCGGCCAAGGGCCTGCACTACAAGGCTGTACAGATACTCCGCTCCCGACCCGATACAGATCTGCTGCGGAGAAACGATGATATTCCTGCTTCGCGCCAGGTAGTCGCAAAGTGCATTCCTCAACTCCGCCGTTCCCTGATTGGGAGAGCGGGCCAGCACCTTTTCGCCCCATTTGGAGAGCACTGTCCGTGCCGTTTTCGCATAAACGGAAAAGGGAAATACTTCTTCATCCGTCTCCGAAGGAAGAACAGGCTTCACTTCCTTTCCCCTGTACCCCACGGGAAAAGCATCTTCCTCTTTATAAATAATAAAGTAGCCGCTCCGTTCCCGCGGTTCGACATACCCTTCTTCCGCAAGAAGCGCATACGCATGCTCCACGGTGATGACACTCACGCCATACCGCTCCGCCATGGCGCGTTTGGAAGGCAGCTTGCCGCCCCACCGGTAAATCCTGCCGGTAATCGCTTCACGGACACGGGCATAAAGCGCCATATATGCCTTTTCTTTTACACCATTCTCCATTTTGCCTCCATCTGGTTATATTTTTATTTTTATTTTTGGTGATTTTCATAATGCCAGTTTATCATTATACTGTTTGTAAGTAAAGCTGTATAAGGAGGCTCTTCATGACAAACACCAATACCCCGGCAGGAAATATTTCCGCCGCCCCCCGCTATAAAGCCAGATGGCTCACGGTATGCGGCTTTTTAATGGCAATGAATACCGTCCTGTCATCTTTCAACATCCCCGTCCCCGGCGGACACTTTTACCTGAATGATGTCATCATCGTAGCGGCGGCTCTCTCTCTCGACCCGCTGGGCGCGTTCCTGGTCGGCGGTGTAGGCGCATTCCTGGGCGATTTCTTTTTCTACCCTCTCCCCATGTTTGTTTCGCTTGCCACCCACGGACTGGAAGCCGTCGTTATTTCCCTCTTTGCCCGGCGTTACGGAAAGAAGAATCTTCTACTCACCTTCTTTGGCGTCTTCTTAGGCGCGCTCATCGTGGTTATCGGTTATTCTCTCGGCAGGGCTTATGTATACAGTACCCCAGAATATTCTCTCATCAAACTCCCCTTTGAAATACTCCAGGCAGGCATCGGTGCCATCCTCGGCGCGTTCATCTGGAAAAATAGGAACATGGGAGATATTATCCGGAAAATCATCAGCAAATAAAATGACTTCAGCCGCCTTACGGCGGCTTTTTTATTTCCTTTTCCAAAGAAGCCGCCCGCCTTATCAGCTATTTCCTTTTCTGGTACAATAATACAGAAAGAATATTCACCAGGAGGAACTATGAGAACACTTCGCGATGCGGTATACGGACTGGCGGTGGGAGATGCCCTCGGACTGCCTGTCCAGTTTGAAGAGCGCGGTTCATTCCATGTGGAAAAAATGACAGGTTACGGCACGTATAATATGGAACCGGGGACATGGTCCGATGACACCAGCCTCACCCTTGCCACTTGCGACAGCATCAAACTCATGGAACGGATCGACCTGGAAGACCTCATGTGCTGTATGACCGACTGGTATAAAAACGGCAAGTATACCCCTGACGGAAAATCCTTCGATGTAGGCATGACCACGGGAGCCGCCCTCAGACGCGGAGAAGGCCTCTCCGATGAAGCTTCCAATGGAAACGGCTCCCTCATGCGTATCATCCCCCTCGCGTTCCTTCCCGAAGTAACAGACGATGAAATACGGGAAGTATCGGCACTCACCCATGGACACCGCATTTCAAAAAGCGCCTGCGTCACCTATATCCATATTGCCAGGGAACTTTTACAGGGAAGATCCATAAAAGAAGCTGTGGAAACTGCCGTCAATGACGATATAGAAGAAAGCCTCTTTAAAAACCTTCTTACCATCAGCAGCCTGCCGGTAGAACAAATCAAAAGCACCGGCTACGTGGCAGACACCCTCGAAGCAGCCATATGGACACTGGAAAATACAGACAATTTCAAAGACGCCGTCATGACCGCCGTCAATCTCGGCGATGATACCGACACCGTAGGCGCCGTCACAGGAGCGCTCGCAGGCATCATTTACGGTTATGATGCAATTCCTGCAGAATGGCTGAAAGATTTACGCAGGAAAGACCTCATTGACAAATATCTCTTCCAATGACAAAAGGGCGGTCTTGCGTCCTTTTCTTTTACCAATCGCAAATAAGGAGCTCTTATGCATCAAAATGATACTGTCGGTCTTCCCCATAAAATAAAATGGATTACGCTATGCGGACTGCTCATGGCGATAAATACTATTTTCTCTTCTTTCAGCATCCCTGTCCCCGGCGGGCATATTTACCTGAACGATATCATCATCGTCATTGCCGCCTTGTCACTCGACCCCCTGGGTGCATTTCTTGTCGGCGGTGTGGGCGCGTTCCTCGGGGATTTCTTTTCTATCCCTCCCATGTTCGTCTCCCTTGCCACCCACGGTATCCGCTCCGTCGTCATGTCCCTTATCGTGGGCAGGTATGGAAGAGACAACTTCCCTGTCGTTCTTGGCGCGACCGTCCTTGGCTCCCTCATCGCCATCGCGGGATACACCTTGGGCAAGGCCTACGTATACAGCACCTGGGAATATGCCATGCTGAAACTCCCTTTTGAAATACTCCAGGCCTTCATCGGATCCGCCATCGGACTCTTCCTCTGGAAAAACAGAAAATGGGGCAAAACGATCCGCCGCTTCCTTGGGTATTAACCCCTTATTCACTCTAACCGGCTCAATATAAATTCCATTTTACCGCCTTCGTTTTTTCCGCTATTACACCATTTTCTGTGCTTCACCACATTACATAAATTGTAAATCTAACGGATAAAATGCAGTTTTTAATCAGCCTTGATTTATTTACCTGTAAACTGTAACATGCATATAGGCTTGATTAGAACACTTGCTGCGTAATTTAGACAACGAAATGGCATAAACCGGAAAATATATCGCTTAAAAAATAGCAGGCAAATCCATAAATTCCCCGCAGGAGAAACGGAAATGCAATTATCGTCAGGCACCAATCAGATGTGGGCAGCGGTGACATAGCCATGGTTTTATTAATGAAAACGACGCTACCGTAAAACAAATCAGTAAATCCGAAAATAGACTTACGCTGATAGGTTGGGATCCTTCCGTTTATACGCGAGCGACATGCACAAAGGGGGCGTGAATTGCTTGTTTCTATTTTAAGTAAAGTCGTTAAGATCTGAAAGAAATTATAAAGAGTTTGAAAAGGAGAATCATGATGAGAAAAAATGAGTTAGAAAATGCTTCACAAGAACAACAAAAAATAAACATAGAGGAAAAAACGAAAGTAATTAAACGTCTCATAGACAAAAATATTGATGTATTTAAAAGGCTGGCGAAAAAATGATTATTTATCCGACTGCATCTGCTATCGTTGATATTCATAATTCCGTTATCGAAAAAAGCGGTGGATTAGCAGGAGTGAAAGATATTGGACAATTGGAGAGTATTTTAGCACATATCCAAAACCCTGATTATTATCCTACATTCTTTGATCAAATAACGCACCTTGTATATAGTATTGCTAAATTCCATATATTTAATGATGGAAATAAACGTTCTGCTATCCTTTCAGGAGCATTATTCTTAAGTCTAAACAACTGTGATAAAAGCATGAATTTGTTTATTCGTGGCATGGAAGTCCCGATTATAGAAGCTGTGACAAACCATATTACAAAAGACGAGCTGAAAAACATTATTGAAGTTATTTTATCAGATAGTCAGTATTGAAAATATATCCAAAGTTATCAAAATGCAAATATGTAATGTGAATCAATAATGAAGTTGCAATTGTATTTATAACCATGAGGGTATTCAATTATAAGAAAAATCACTCTCCTTTTTATAAATAGTGGCTGGACTCCTCTATTATATAAACTGGATTGTGATTTTTTGTATAACCATTTATTTTTCACCCGCATAGCGGATAGTTCTTTTTGCCATGCTCACACGCCTAGCACGATCTAAAGATATGAATTAAAACCTGTATCATATGGCTAATTAAAACCGGGCAATGCTTTCTGCTGCATGCCCGGTTTTTGCATGGGGTGTTTCACGGATTATCCGTTATTTCTCTTCTTTATTTCCTCTTTTATTTTCCCAAGCAGCTCTTCTTCCGTAAAGCCGCCTTTTGCCGCGATGGTACGGAAATCAGCCACCCGGCTCATCATTGCAAACAGTGCCGGATTGGAAAGAGGCTTGTACTTCGGAGAAAGCTGTAAAAGGAATTCCTTCAGGTAAGGATATAGCTGGAGCGCCCGGTGGAGAGTGGTATCGCCTGTTATCTCCAACGTATTTCCTTCGTCTCCCTCTTTCTCCGCCGTTTCCGCTTCCACTTCCGTGCCGCCGTCTGTCTTGCTTCCCGTCCAGACAGGAGCGGACTGCGGTTTATTTCCTAAAGAGCGGATATGCTCCACATCCTGCATGGTTTCCAGACAGCCGCGGTACACACCGTTTTCATCACGGACAGCTATATAATTTACAAATATCTGTTTCCCCGGCTTGTTGATAAAAAATTCCGCCGTATCTTTTTCTCCGCTTTTAAAAGAATCCAATATCCTGTTCACGACAGGCAGAATTTCTCTGGGATGGCAGTTCTGTACCTTCCGGCCTATCACGCCGGCGCTCCGGCTGAACACACGGACCGGCGTATCGGTATAAAACTTCACAATATCGTTTTCATCGACAAATGTCAGGTCAATGGGAAGATGGCGGTAAATCAGATTGATCTGCGCAAGAGTGAGCTTCCCTATGGCCACATCCATCTCCGTATCCGTGCCCGCCCCCATATGGTACTTGCTGAGAAGCGCGCTGAAATCCTTCATAAAGGACGGTTCTCCTCCGGAGGACCGCTCTGTTTTTTCCGGCGGCAGGAATCCTTTCGGCGCCTCCATGTTGGCAAAGCCTACTTCCTCCTCGCCGATGCGCATTTCCCGGAATTCCTCTTCCGACAGAAGCTCCATGGACGTCGGGTACAAAACCTGGGTCTCCTTGAAAATAATATCTTCTATCTTCTCAATCACTTCGGGCTGCATTTTCAGGAACGCCTCTTCTTTATCCATATCCAGATATCTTGCGCTGCGGAGGATTGCTTTTTTCACATGATCATCAAACGTCCACATGATGAGTGTCGGGCGGTCAAACCCTTTCTGTTCCAGATAAGGGAAAAGCTGGTTATGTTTCCTTGTAATATGCTTTATGTATTCTTTCAGCCTGTCATAGACCTCCAGCCAGCGGTTTTTGATAAATTTCCCCGCCAAAAGCTCTTTCATTTCTGCTATCGTGCCGAGGATGATCTGATTTTCCTCCATGAATGAACGGATAGGGTGGCCTTCCGGCAATTCCAGATGTTCCCGTTCCATGACACCATCGAAAAGCCGGATGATGTCATCCATTTTTTCATGCATGGTCTCATCATCAATGCCGTCATCTTTCAGCATCTGTTCGCCGAAAGCAAATTCCTGGGGCGTGACGGAATCAAAACGCTGCAAAATAATTTCACGCGCTTCCTCAAACGTCAGCTCCCCTTTAATGTATTTTTCTTTTATGTCGACAATTTCCCGGCACTTGGCTTCATCAAGACCGAGAATATCGTTCATTGTTTTAGTCATATGTCCTCCTTATATAATCGGCTGCATATTATAATTCTCTGCAAAATAAGTATATCAAGAAAAGTCAATATGCACCATCCCGCCCATACGCCATACCTTTCCGCCTGTAAGCCGGCCGGCTGAATGGATACCGGCTGCCGGAAAGCAGAGAGCAGGCAGCAAAGATGAAGAAGGTGACAATTTCAAAAATGACTGCCCGCGAAATCATACTCATCACAAGCGCCTTCCGGAAACCGCATTTTACCGGTGCTGAAATAAACGGAAACAGATCGTATGCTCTTCTGCTTTCCATACGGGACAGCAAAAAAGACTCCCCCCTTCTATGAGCTGGGAAGCCTTTTGCTTTCGAGAACGTTTTCACCCGTTTTACTTTAATTATGAATTTTCTTCATCTTCTTCCGGTTCGGAAACCACATCGATGGAGGCGATCCGGTCGCCCTCTTCCAGACGCTGGAGGATGACGCCCTGTCCGCCTTTTGCTTTCTTGCTGGAAATCTGATTAGCAGGAATACGGATGGTGATTCCCTGTTCGGAGATGCCCACCAATTCATCCCTGTCGTCAGCAGCGACAAGCGCCACTACTTCATAGCCTTTCTTGAAGTTGATCGTCCCTTGTCCGTTCCTGCCCTGCAGACGGTAGGCAGAAGCAGCATTTCTCTTAGCGTTTCCGTCAGCAGAAATCGTAAAGATATCTTTCTCCGCCGCCACAACTACGCCTACCACATCATCCCCTTCTTTGAGACGCATGCCGTGGACACCGGACGCGGAACGGCTGAGAGGCCGTACATTGTCATCATCAATGGAGAAGCGGATGGCCATGCCTTTTCTCGTCCCCATGATGATTTCCTCATTGCCCTTGACCGGAAGCACCGCTACCAGGCGGTCTTCGTCTTTCAGGCGCATGGCGATGAGGCCGTTCTTATTGATATTCTTATATTCTTCCAAGGCCGTCTTCTTGATGTAGCCGTACTTCGTCACCATGAGGAGGTACTTGGTTCCCTCTTCGGAAATATCCAGATCCAGAAGCTCCGTCACGTGTTCATCGGCGCCAAGGGATGTAATGAAGTTGATCATCGCGCTTCCCCTTGCAGTGCGGCTTGATTCGGGAATGTCATAAGCCGTCTTCATGTAGACCTTGCCCTTGTTCGTGAAGAAAAGGATCCGGTCATGGGTGGACGTGGTGAGGATTTTACGGACATAATCTCCGTCCTTCATCTTCAGTCCGCTTACGCCGCGGCCGCCTTTCTTCTGTGTGCGCAGATCAGAAGAATCAATGCGCTTAATGTAATTCTGCTTGGTCAGGGTAATGGTCATGGGCTTGTCGGGAATAAGGTCGGTCACATCCATATCGCCCAGGGCTGCCGCAATTTCCGTACGGCGTTTGTCCCCGAAATTATTCTTTTCGTCAGTGAGTTCCGCTTTGACTACCCCCATGATTTTCTCCCTGCTGGACAGCAGATCGCGGAGGTAGGCGATGGTTTCCTGCACATCCTTGTAATCCGCTTCAATCTTATCTCTTTCCAGACCGGTCAAACGGCGGAGACGCATATCAAGAATGGCGACTGCCTGTTTTTCCGACAGACCGAATTTAGAAATCAGCGCCGTCTTCGCCACCTCATCGGTTCGCGATTCACGGATGGTGCGGATGACTTCGTCAATATGATCAAGGGCAATGAGCAAACCTTCCAGAATATGGGCTTTGGCTTCCGCCTTTTCCAGTTCGTAGCGGCTTCTTCTTGTAATGACTTCTTCCTGATGTTTCAGGTAATAGTAAAGGATCTGTTTCAGATTGAGGATGCGTGGATGCCCGTCGACGAGCGCCAGCATGATGGAACCGAAATTGACCTGCATCTGGGTATGCTTGTACAAGTTGTTCAGCATGATTTGCGGATTCACATCAGAACGCAGCTCGATAACGATGCGCATGCCGCTTCGATCCGATTCATCACGGAGTGCCGTGATGCCGTCAATGACTTTTTGGCGGGACAGGTCGGCAATCATTTCCACCAGGCGCGCCTTATTCACCTGGTACGGCAGTTCCGTCACAATGATACGGTTCTTCCCGCGTTCCATTTCTTCGATATCCACTCTCGCGCGGACGGTGATGGAACCGCGGCCCGTGCGGTAGGTATCCTCAATGCCTTTATGCCCCTGGATAATCGCCGCCGTCGGGAAATCGGGTCCTTTGATGTATTTCATCAATTCATCAATGGTGATTTCCGGATTATCAATCATCGCGCACAGTCCGTCCACCACTTCCGTCAGGTTGTGGGGCGGCACGTTCGTCGCCATACCTACGGCGATACCGTAAGAACCGTTAACCAGCAGATTCGGTATGCGGGACGGCAGCACAAGCGGTTCTGTGAGAGATCCGTCATAGTTCGGCATGAAGTCGACCGTATCTTTATCAATATCACGGAGCATTTCCAGCGTGATTTTCGCCATACGCATTTCCGTATAACGCATCGCCGCCGCCGAATCGCCGTCAATAGAACCGAAGTTGCCGTGACCGTCTACCAGCGGATAACGGATGGAGAAATCCTGCGCCATGCGGACAGCAGAATCATAAACCGCCGTATCGCCGTGGGGGTGGTACTTACCTAAAACGTCGCCGACGATACGGGCGGATTTTTTATATGCTTTATTGGGCAGCATCCCCGCTTCGTTCATCGCATACAAAATACGGCGGTGTACCGGCTTGAGGCCGTCGCGTACATCAGGCAGCGCACGGGTCACAATGACCGACATGGCATAATCGATGTAAGACGTCTTCATCTGCCGTTCCAGCGGCGTATTGACTATCTTTCCTTCCTTCCAGTCCATACATTCTCCTTATTCCCAAAAACGGCGAAATAATCCGCCGCGGAACCGTAAAGAAACAAAGCGCCTCTTTTTCACTAAAGCGCTTCTTAACGCTTACATTATACCACAACCTTTTATTTAAAGCCCATTTACCCCATTTTTTAACGATTATAAAACATATTTCTTTTATTCGTTTGCTTTTATGCGTGAATGAAATGCCGGTTCTCTCTTCGAAAATTTTTCCATCCTTTGCGTATGCTGCCTTTGCTATGTTAAAATGAAATAAATTTAAAGTCATTGGCAGGAATAAACCATGAAAAAATATATCATTCTCGGAATCATTATTTTGGCAGTCATCCTCGGCGGCGTTTTCGCCCTTTTTTCCGCGCTCAACGGCGGTCCGTGGGAAGGTGTATGGTGGGGCGTGCAGGAAGCAGGTATGAATTGGTCCGGCGACAACATCCGCAACCTGGAAACGATTACATTCACGCGAAACGACGATAAAACGATTACAGTGGATCACCGCGTCCAGCAGGGCAGCAAAGAAGTGGAAGGCAGCCTTTCTGGCATGGGGGCCATTGACGGCGGCCGTCTGATTGTCACCACGAAGACAGGACGGGAAGTCACTTTCTCTTACAGCCGTATCAGCAAACTGATCGAGCTTCCTTTAAAGAATGCGGACAAGACTCCTGTCACAATAAAGCCGCTTACAGAAGAAAACAATAATGATATGGAAGAAATACGGAGCGAGATCGTAAAAATTTCCCAGAAACCGGAAAATAAAATCGATACCACGTTAAGCTCCACAAAAAGTTAATCCGATGATCAAAGACAGGCAAATACCCTGTCTTTTTTCGCGCGCGAAAATACCGCTCCCTTCCCTGAAGCGGCATTTCTGTCCTTTATTTCATTCCATCTTCTATTTCCTTCTTATTTCTTTTTCAATGTGAAGATCGTCAGTTCGCGGCTTGTATCAAAGCGGAAAGGAAACCAGCCGCCGCTGCCGCGGGACACATAGCCACAGTGCTTCCCGTCGCTGTACATTCCCCTTGTGTACTTGAAAGGCGTAATCATCGGTTTCCCAAAAATGCCGAACTGCGTCCCGTGGGTATGCCCGGTGAGCGTGAGGAACGCCCGGTTTTCAAAACCGGCATCAATGAAATCAGAATGATGGGCAAGAAAAATCTTTGCGCTGTCTTCCGGAATGCCGTCAAATGCGTCCCGCACCATCTGTGCCATCAGTTCCGCCCTTCCTTCTCCCCGCATTTCAGGATAGTCCACGCCCGCCACGTAAAGCAGGGCGCCGTCTTTCTGAAGCGCCACATGGCTGTTGTCCAGTATCTTCACCGATGTTTTGCGGAGTTCATTTTCAATATAATCGGGATCTTTATACAGTTCATGGTTCCCCCGCACATAAATGATGCCGTAAGGGAAAAGCACCGCGCGGGAGTTTAATATCTTTGCCGTTTCAGGCATGACACGGATATCGTCAATCAGATCGCCCGTAAGCATCACCACGTCGGCCCCTTCCGCCTTTGAGCGCTCCAGATCGTTTGCCAGATCGGCATTTCTGTAGTATGGCCCGATATGAGTATCCGTGATTTGCGCCACTTTCAGTCCGTCAAAGGCTTCCGGCAGTTCTTCGGCGGCAATCGTATACCGCTCCGCCTCTTCCTTCATTTCTCCATCCACAGAACCATAAACGCCGATGAATAAAGAAAGCGCCATCACCGCCGCGCCAAAAATCTGCGCATACCTGCGGATAAACCGCACCGTACCGATCATCATCAAAAGAAAGAGCGGCAGTATAAGCATGATATCCGCCGCCATCAGCGCGCAGGCAAAGTACGCGCCGAAGTGTGCCGCCCAGCCATATTCCGGATAGGCAAGCGCATACCACACGTAGTACTGCACTGCGCCGCAGGAAATAAGCGCTCCGGCAATTCCATACAAATAAAACCGTTTCAGCCGGAAGAGCCCCGCCGCAAAAAGTCCGTTCATCAGTCCCAAAAAGGAAAAAAGCAATGTAATGATCTGATAGAAATCCATGAGATCTCCTTTTTATAAAAACAGAGTTCCGTTAAATAAAAAATTGTCCTTTCAATGTCACGGGGCAGATATTTTCACTCTTCCAGGTACGGCTCTATATACGCCGCCAATTTTGCGTGCGGCCCTGCCAGCGGTATTTCCCTGTATTCTTCGCAGCTGTACCAGCGGTAATCGCCTTCAGGCTCTTTTGCACCATGAAACAGATACGCTTTCATGTGCCAGATGCGGTGCGTGAACACATGGGTATACGTCCAGATTCTTTCTCCCGCTTTCCCGCCGAGAAGCTTCTCCAACATTTTAACACCGTCTTTTTCGCTGTCCCACAAAACCATGGGCAGCTACCACATGGAAGAAAGCACCCCCTTGGCAGGGCGGAGATGGAAAAGCGCCTTCCCCTCTTGAATCATGACCGCGCAGCAGGCGATGCTTTCCTTCTGTTTCTTCTTCGGCGTGCGGATTGGAAGTACATTTTCCAGTCCAAGGCGGAGCGCCGCGCACTCTCCGTGAAGAGGACATTTTTCACACTTGGGATGCTTGGGTACGCATACCTCGGAGCCTAAATCCATAAGCGCTTCATTGAAATCTCCTGCCCGCGCCGGCAGCGTCTTTTCCACTAACGTTGTGATTTCTTTTCGCACCGCCGATTTTAAAATATCCGACTCAATACCATAGAGCCTCGCATACACACGGAGAACGTTTCCGTCCACCGCTGCTTCATGCTTTCCATAAGCCATGGATAAAATCGCGCCTGCCGTGTATTCCCCGATGCCCGGAAGAGCACGCACGTCCTTTTTATCCTCCGGAATCGCTCCGCCGTACTTTTCTACCATTTCCCGCGCCGCTTTATGAAGATTTCTTGCGCGGCTGTAATAGCCCAGTCCCTGCCATGCATGCAGTACGTCCGCCTCTTCGGCTTCCGCTAGTGCCTCAATCGTAGGGAAACGGCGTTTCCAACTTTCAAAGTACGGTTTCACTGCTTCTGTCCGCGTCTGCTGAAGCATGATTTCCGACACCCACACATAATAGGGGTTCCGCGGCCTGCCTTCCCGCCAAGGCAAATCACGGCGGTTTTGATCGAACCAGGTTAAAAGCTTATGCGGCCATTCCTGTCCCGACTGTATTCTATCCAAAATGAATCCTTTCCTTAAACCATTTCAAAATGGTAATCATAGACTGTGCTCCCGTCTTTCTCAAAATAAATCGTACCGCGTATTTTATTTCCTTTCAAAATCATAGGGAGCCATACGCGGTCAGCCATCCACATTTCGCCGAAAGGAATTTCTTCCGGAAGGAACCACTTCGGCTCCATCTCATCGGAAAGATGCACTGTCCCCGTCCACGCGTAGATAAAGTATACGATGCCCGCATGAGACCAACTGGGATCGGAGGGCTGATGGAAATATAAATCTCCCGCCGCCTCAAAAGCTTTCGGATCGGCAATGAGTCCGCTTTCTTCAAAAAGTTCCCGGGCGGCGCATTCCCGCATCGTTTCCCCGTCTTCCCTTTTTCCGCCGAATCCGTTCCATTTACCGGCTCCCATGCCGCGCCGTTTATGTCCCAGAAGAATCCTCCCGTCTTTCCGTACCGGATAGACAAGCGACGTGTCACGCATGAATGCCCTCATAGCTTTCAAAATACAATTCCCGGAAAATACGTTTCCCCGCTTCCGTTTTATAAAGACGGTTATAAAGCGCGCGGTTTTCCTTATCACTTCGGCCGCTTTCATACTGGTTCACCAGCATATCCGCCTCCGCCAGAATCTGCGCGTCCGGACCGTCTATACTCCCGTAGGAATGATGATGGGCGGCCAGCCAGCAGATGCGGTCAATATCTTCCGTCTCGAATCCGAGTCTTTCCAATATAGGGCGTGCTTCCCCCGGCCCCAATTCCTCCTGTATCTTTCCATCATTCCTGCCGAACTCCATTTCGCCCCGATGAATCCCGATATCATGGACATAAGCGGCCGCTTCCAAAACGAAAAGCTGTTTCTCCGGAATCCCCTCTTCCCGCCCGATTTGTTCGGCAAAAGCATGAACTTTCAGAAAATGATGAATCCGACGGGGATCCCCTTTATCATAAGCAATCATTTCCCTGCACAATTGATCAAGCAATTCCATGGCGTCCTCCAAAAACTTTATTTCTTTTATTATAAAGCCTTCCCTGCCATTTGGGATATAAAAAATAAACCCGCAAAGCAAAAAAGGCCAGAGCTCCCGCGTTTACACCAAACTACCTCCACACAAAAGAGACCCCAAAAGGCCTCTTTTTCATTTTAAGATTATTTTGTGAGTTTTGCACCGACTTCAGAAGTTACATCTGTGCCGCCATCAATCACCGCGCCGGCTTCCAGAATGACATCCAGTCCTTTTTCCTGGCGAACCTGCTGGATCGCTTTGCGGATATCCTGCAGAATCGGCTGCATGGCAGTTCTTTCTTTGGCAGCCATATCACGCTGGATTTCCTGGGCGATCTGTTCCTTTTCCTGATCGCTCTTGCCTGCGCTGCGGCTGTTGAAATTTTCCTGTGCTTTCTGTGCTGCCGTTCTCATATCCAGCTGCACTTTTTCCATCTTCGGATGAGCCTGGAGCAGGGCGCCAGAATTAACAAAACCGATGCCTGCCGCTGATGCGGACGCCATGGCGCCAAAAGTGATGATACCAGCTGTAATAGCTGCTGCTGTCTTATTCATTTTCATTCCCACATTCCTCCTTAGAAATATCCCGACATATCATGGGATTTTGGGTATGTATTAATAATAGTATAATCAGTCTTATCTGTCAATATAAAATGACTAAAAGTCGGTTCACCTGTTTTACACTTTTGCTTCAAGCGCTGCGGTTTCCGCCTCTTCTTTCATGGCCTCTTTCGCTTCTTTCAGCGCCGCTTCCCGCACCTCGTTCTTTTTCTCTTTCTTCTTCGTAAAATGGGATACCGCTTCAGGGATCATGTTCAGCACCCTGTCGATCGTACCATTCGGTGTGGCATTTTTAATGGAGAATAATTCGACGCGTTCTCCTTTCATAATCAGAACCGCCGTAGGGCTCATTTTGCCGCCGCCTGCTTCTCCGCTGGATTCTCCGTTTGTCCCGTGATTTCCCGTACCGAAACCGAAAGAAATATCCACAAACGGCACGATCGTGGCATCGTCCAGATAAATCGGCTGGCCTACAACCGTTTCCGTGCGGATCATTTCTTTAAATTCTTCAAAAATCTTTTTTCTTGCATCATCATTCATCGTGGATTCCTCCCTGTCTGTACCGCCAGAACTGACGTGCCGGCGCGCTTGCCGCCAAGCGCAATACAATGTATACCGCATAGAAGGGAATGATTCTTCCCTGTCCTTTCCCCTTTAGTTTATACGATGGCTCTATATATTTCCACACTACATTTTTCGCAGCTTCCGGAAGAAACGCCTTTGCCATCCCCGCAAGCAGGCCGGTCTGCATCGGATCCCCCGTACCGAACTCTCCGCAAAAATCCCATTTCCGCGGCATGCTGTGCGCCAGAACCGCTGCGAGAGCCTTAAAAATATTTTCCGCCAGTCCATTATGGACAGCAAACCGCAGCTGCTTCCACAGCGGAGGATGTTTTTTCTTTTCTCCTTTCCCTTCGTCTGCCGATTCTTTGTGTTTTTCTGCTTTATTTTCTTTTGTCTTTTCTTCAGGCGCTTTTTCCGGTTCCGTCTCTTCGGCAAGAATCATTTCTGCCCTCTGGGCAGCGGCAGGCCGCTCCTCATCTGCAAAAAGGAGTTCCTCTATTTTTTCGTCCGCATCCGCGGTTCTTTCTCGTTTCTTTCCCGGCAGTTCCATCGTTTTCTTATAAAGCCCGAAAATGAACTCCACTGTCACGGCAAGGTGCTTTATTTCAAGGATGAAACGGTAGCGGATCGGAATCAGCAGAAAAAGAAACAGGACAAAGAAGATCCCAAGACATATTTTCAGTCCCATCATCCACCGCCATAGAGACGGGTCAGGTTTGCTGCCGCTTCTCTTACAGACTTCACCAGCGCAGCCGGCGCCACCACTTTGACAAGCGGCGCATTTTTCAAGGCCCAGGCAAAGATAATCGCCGGAGGCGCTTCTATTTCCACAAGCACCTGTCCCTGCGTGGCCGACACAATAAACGCGGATTTCCCGAAATCTGTCACGATATCCGTCATAAGTTTCCAATCCGCCTCAAAGCGGCACTTTTCCGACGGGCCCGCATATGTACTGCTTAAGACAGAAAGAAAATCTGATACGCGGATCCCCATTTCTGCGCCGGGAATTGTCTTCTGCGGACGCGCCTCTTCCTCAAGCAGGGAAACGCTGTCAAGAAGTTCCACCGCAAACGGTGTAATCTCATCCTTTTCGTCAATATTTCCCAAAAGGAAGTATCGTCCGTCCGATGCGGCCACTACATAGGGCTCACACGGTATACACGGTCGATGCCGCCTATATCTTTGCCGTGGTACCGTTTCCCGTCAGCCTCATAATGATCGTAAAAAAACTGTATCATCTTTTTATTTTCAATAGCCTCCGCCAAAACTGCCAATGTTTCATCAGGCGGTTCCAGCTGGTTCAGCGCGGGAATATTTTTCACGGCCGCCTTGCCGTCATCAAAAGGACGCATGTATAAATTTTTTAATTTTTGCGCAAGCTGGCGCACCTCGGCCGCAGGAAGATGGGAGAAATATAAAAGGTCGATAAGCGCTTTCATATCCTCCTTTGTCAAGTCGTGATCCCAGTACCAGTCCAGTGAAAGCGGCGCCGGTTTCCCTTCTATTACACGCTCCACCTCACGGCACACTACAGGAAGCCCGCCGCCACGAAGGGCTTCCAAATTCCGGCGCACCGCCTTGCGGTCCATTTCCATGCCGTACCGTTCCCGCAGAAACGCCAATATCTGCTGCTGGGAAAGCGGATGCTCCGCATCAGACTCGCTGAGCAGGATCTGCGCAATATGGACAATCGATATTTTCCTTCCTCTTCCTTTCCTCTCCGCCAATCCGGTCACCTGCTTTTCCCTATGTATAAAATACTGTCAGATAATAAAGACAGGGCTCCTGTCAATTTTTTTATGAAAGCAGCCGCAAAAGGTTTGTTTAATACCCCATGAACCGCCGCGGCAATAGCGCCGCCGCCAAGAATATCCGAAGGATAATGCATCCCCGCAAACAACCGGGAAAAGGCAAGCAGCCCTGCCAGGCATGCCATCCACCGGCATCCGGGCATACGATCCCGCAGAAGCTGAAAAGCCACGGCCGCGCTGTTCATGGCATGATTGCTCGGAAAAGACGCATTCGCTTTATGCCCTGTAAAATTCCAAATCTGCCGGTCTCTGGTAAAAGGCCGCCCCCGATGCCACAGGTTTCCGACAGCAAGGGAAATCACGGAGCATAGGCAGACTGCAAGGAACGCCGCCACGCAGCTCTCCCGCCGATGCTTTTGATTCTTCCCCGGCGCAAACCATAGCAAAATTCCATAAATTAAAAATGCCCAATGACCGTAACGGGTAATCAGATCCATCATGAGATCCACGGGGCGCGCCTGTCCCGCCAATTTATTAATCTGTCTCACAACGTCCAATTCGAGATCCATGAAAATACCTCTTGGGAAAATAAACTGTCTTTCCAAAGACTATTCCTGACAAAACCGCCTAGAGTTCCACCTAAATTTCATAATTATACTTGCATTTTAACATAATCAGCCGATGAATAAAAATCGACACGCTCCCGACTCTAAGAAGAGACTTACAAACACCTTTCCGGTTTGGGCAAACAAAAACGGCGCCTCACAAACGCCGTTTGCATAAATATATTTCTCTGTTTTGTTTCTGCCCGTTACTCTTTCTTTACCCCATCCATTTCTTTCTTCTCTTCCCGTTTCTTCACCGCTTCATTCTCCTTTTCTTTCAGCCTCTCCACGTATCCGCTTCGGCGAAGAATCGTGGATACAAAAGCCACAACGGTGCAGACCGCGATAAAGAGATTCACCAAAGTAAAGCCGTCGACGAAACCTATTTTATAAATAACGTAGCACGCCACGATTACGAGAAAGATATCATTGAATCTGAACATAGCCGCCCCCTATTTCCTTAACCATACAAGAAAGCAAGGTTTGCCGTCAAGATGAAAAAATTATTTTTTTCGGTGATATAATATAAATTATTATCAAATCTATGGGAGGATTCTATGAAATACATCGGTTCCGCTTCTGCCGTTTTTCTTTTATCCGCGCTGCTGCTTTCCGGATGCAATGCAGGCAGGCCTGCCGTCCCGGCCAAGACAGCCGCCGTTGAGGAAGAAAATACGCAAAAAGAAAAAGCCCCCGCCTTGCAAGCCGCCCGCCTGGGAGATACGCTTGATATCTGGACCGCCGCCTATGGCGCGCCTGCCGGAGACACAGTTTATATGAAAAGATTCAATAATGGTACCGTGACGGTCATTGTTTTTAAAGAGCATATCGTAAATATCACGCTGTCCGATCCTGCCGGTCCGTCAAAGGCACCACAGGACTATAAAGATTTCATTCCGGAAGACAGCATCCTTCAAAACACAAAGGAAGAACAGGATGAAAAAGGCAGCTACAAAACAGAAATGTACACCAGCTTTTCTCTCGAAAAGGCATTTCCCCTGTCGGAAGGGAAATTTGCTGTAGTCACAGCGCAAAGCAGGACAGACGGAAAATACCTTGCCACAGTGATTGACTGCACACCGTTGTCCCAATGAATCCATTCTATGCAAACCATAACAGACTGTAACAAAATATTTCTGCATTTTATTACGGCTCTTTACTCATGCCTTTTCAGCAGGCAACTAAAAACCGCTTTCTGCAGTTTGACATAAAGGTCACTACAGAAAGCGATTTTATTATGTATAAAAATAACAAACCGGGCAGGGAGCCGTTCTCTCGGGATAATCATCCGCCTGCCGTTTCAAATCATCAGCATACTGCGTCAAGGAGCCGTCTGGTATAAACGGTTTTCGGCCGGGTAATCACCTCTTCGGTGCTTCCTTCTTCCACCAGTTCTCCTTCATTCATGATAAGGATGCGGTCGCTTATATTGCTTACCAGCGGAAGATCATGGGTAATGAATAAAATGCTTACGTTATGGATCCTGCGTAAATGCATAAGGAGCTCCACAATTTTTGCCTGTGCGGAAACGTCAAGCGCCGAAGTGGCTTCATCGCAAATGAGAATTTCCGGATGGACGGACATAGCTCTGGCTATCGCCGCACGCTGGCATTCGCCGCCGGAAAGCTCATGGGGATATTTTTCCGCATAGTCCCTGGGGAGTCCTACATCTTCCAGAAGACGGGCCGCTTCTTTACCGGCCATATGCTTCTTTTCTCCGCAAAGACGGCAGAGCGTATCCGAAATGGACTCACCGATTTTCCTCCGCGGATTGAAAGAGCCGACAGCATCCTGAAATACCATCTGCACTTTGGTATACACTTCTTTCTGCGCCTGCCGTTTCAGGCGGACAATCGATCGGCCGTCAAGAAATATATTTCCTCCCGTCGGCTGATACAGTCCGGTAATCAGTTTCGCAATAGTCGATTTCCCGCTGCCGCTTTCCCCGATAATGCCAAGAACTTCATTTTTATGAAGAGAAAAGCTTACATTTTTCAAAGCATGCACGATGTATTCACCATCGTTAAAGGTCATCGTCAGGTTTTCACAAACAAGGATTTCCTCCATCATGCCTCCTTTTCCATGCCATATGCCAGTTTCGGCACGGCGGCCATGAGCGATTTCGTGTAGGGATGCTGCGGGTTTTCAAGAACTTCTTTCGTTTTCCCCATTTCCACGATTTCCCCTTTATAAAGTACCGCCACACGATCCGCCAGATATCTGGCTACGCCGATATTATGGGTAATAACGATCATGGCGGTATGGAGTGTGTCCCGGAGCATGAGAAGTTCTTCGAGAACCTGTTTCTGCACAGTAGTATCCAATGCGGAGGTGGGCTCATCGGCAAGAATCAGTTTCGGATGGAGCAGCACGGCAAGGGCAATCACCACACGCTGCGCCATTCCGCCGGAAAGTTCAAAAGGATAGGCATTCAGTATCCGTTCCACATCGGTCAGGCCGATCCGCTTAAAAACAGAAGCAATCAGTTCGTCCATTTCTTTTTTCTCCATCCGCCTGTGGGCGAGGATAGTCTCATAGAACTGGACACGCACTTTCCGCGTGGGGTTCAGGGAATCGCCGGGATGCTGAAACACATAGGCTATCTCTTCTCCCTGGCGTTTCCTTTTTTCCGCCGCGTCCATATGGAGCAGGTCTTCCCCATTGAAAGTGACTGTTCCCGTATAGACATCGGCCCTGAGGCCTTTCACTTCCGAAACGGCTTTCAGAAGCGTCGTTTTCCCGCTGCCGCTTTCCCCGACGACGCCCAGTATTTCACCGGGCATCAGTGTAAGGGAAATATCACGGATTACCGTCTTGCCGCCATAACCGGCGCTGAGGTCTTGAATTGTCAGTAATGGCTGCATAGGTTTCTCCCGCTTATTTTTCGAGGTCTTTCGTCACCTGGTAATAATCATTCGGTGTAATCAGGTAGCCTTTGACATTCTTGCCCATGCCTACCTGGATCGTATTGAATCCGACAAAATCCATGGCCGCATCATCAATGACCGCCTGCTGGATCTTATGGACAAGCTGCATCCTTGCCTCACCGTCAGGCAGCTTCTGCAATTCTTCCAGCCATCCCTGCACTTCCGGATTATTGTAGTGCCCGAAATTGACCTTGCTGTCCTTGTCATAGGCATTGTAGAGGAAATCGTAAGGATCTCCCACCGGCATGGTGACTACATAATAGAGGCCGATATCAAAATCCCCCGGAGCGAAGAACGTTGCTTTTTCAAAATTCTTAATCTGGACATCAATGCCGATCTGCTTCAGCTGAGCCTGCATTTCCGTAGCAATGGGAGCTATCGCGGCGCGCTTATAAACGGAAAACTGTACAGTAAGCGGCTTCCCGTCCTTTTCCACGATACCGTCGCCGTTGGTATCTTTATATCCCGCATCGGCAAGAATCTGTTTCGCCTTGGCGGCATCAAACATACGGGGTTTCAGATTCTTTGCTCCGTAAGCACTGTCATCAGGAAACGCGCTGTAAGCAGCAGACACAGAGCCCTTCATCAGTTTTTCTCCGATATCCTTCTTATTCACGCCGTACATGATCGCTTCGCGGACAGCTTTATCCTGCATTTTATTCAAATTGAAATACATCTGGTACACGCGGGGCTGTGCCACCCTCTTCACAACAAGGTTGTCTTTTTTCGCGACAGTTTCGGCAGCGTCTACGGTCAGATCCTGGGCAATATCCACTTCACCGCCCTGGAGAGACATGGCAAGCGCATTCGCGTCAGTAACTTTGGTATATTCCACGCCGTCAGACTTGACTTCCCCGCCCCAGTACTTCGGATTCTTTTTCATGACGGCTTTTTTATTGCTCTCATACGATGCCATCACGAATGGACCCGTAGCAATCGGCGCTTTTTCAAAATCTTTCGTATTTGCCACGTCGATAATGGTCGCATAAGGATCCGCCAGGTCATTGATCAGGGTAAGGCGCGGTTTTTCCGTCTTAATGACGACAGCGTCCCCGTCAACAGTATAAACGGCGGTTTTCAGGAAACCGGCGCGTTCATTCATGTCGCCCACACGTTTCAGGGAGTCAATCACTTTCTGCGGTGTCATGGCCTCCCCGTTGGAGAAGGTCACGTTCTTTTTCAGCGTGATTTTCCAGGTCAGGTCATCTATCTTTTCAAACTTTTCAGCAAGCCAGGGTTCAATCTTGAGACCATCACCCACTTTAAACAATGTCTCGCCGACACCGTAACGGACGATGTACCAGCCATCCCATCCTTTTGCCGGATCCATGGACGAAGAAGATACGGATACTGTCCCCGCCACACGGACGATTTTATCCGCCGCCGCTTTCTTATCATCACCGCAGCCGCTGATAAAAACGGAACAGGCCGTTACCGCTGCCAATCCTGCAGCAATCCATCTCTTTTTCATGTTTTTTCCTCCTAAAAAATATAATTATTTTTCATTTTTCGGATCCAGTAAATCTCTGACCTGGTCACCGAATAAATTAAAAACAAGCATAACGGAAACCATGACGGCACTCGGTGCGAGAGCCACCCACGGCGCATTCTGAAGACAATAGCGTCCTTCGCTGATCATGGATCCCCACTCCGCTTCCGGTACCTGCACCCCGAGTCCGAGAAATGACAGCCCGGCGAGCCCCATCATCATACCGCTTACATGGAGCGTCGCGGTAACGATAAGCGGTCCCGCGATATTCGGCAGAATGTGGAGAAATATGATCTCCCTGTCACTGCACCCGCCAAGGCGGGCGGCATGGATAAATGTTTCTTCTTTAATAGCAATAGTCGAACTCCGTGCCAGCCGGGCATATTGCGTCCACGCCGTCAGCACGAGGGCGAACATGGCATTCAAAGACTGCCGCCTAAAATGCCCGCTACGGCAATTGCCAGAAGGATATCGGGAAATGCGAGAAATATATCGGTCACCCGCATAAGACAGGCATCCACCTTCCCGCCGAAATAACCGCCCATAAGACCCACAAAACTTCCCAAAGTCCCTGCACAGGCGATGATGGCAAATGCGGCAAAGATGGAACTGCGGCTGCCCACCATCACGCGGGAAAGCACATCGCGCCCATGATTGTCGGTACCAAATAAATGATTCATATCCGGCGCGGCAAGGATATTGTCGGAATGGGTCAGATAGGGATCATTAGGTGCCAGGTACGGCGAAATCAAACTGAAAAGAATGATAAACAGGATGATGCCGAGAAGACACCACATACTTTTCGAAATCCGTTTTGCTGAAAGATCCACAGGTCCTCCTATATATCTTTAATTTTCGGATTAAAAACAGTATAAGAAATATCGGTAAGCAGATTGACCACCATGAAAGCAGATGCCATCCATACGATGACCGCCTGTACCACAGGATAGTCTCGCTGGCTGATCCCTTCCATAATAAGACTGCCGAGACCGGGCCAGGTGAAAACGGTTTCCACGATAACTGTTCCGCCCAGAAGAGAGCCGAGGGAAATACCGGTAAGCGTAATCACCGTTACCATAATATTTTTTAATGCATTTTTATACAAAATGGTCGTTTCAGAAAGTCCGCGGGAACGAAGTCCCACCACATACCCCTTGCTCAGCTCGTCAAGCATGGCAGCACGAATCTGCCGGATATAGCGGGACGACATGACCAGCGCCAGCGTAAGCGCAGGAAGGACAAGTCCGATAGGCTTTGTCGTCGCCAGCACCGGAATCCACCCGAGACGGTAGGAAAAAATAAACATGAGGCAAAGGGCGATGATAAAGTTGGGAAGAGCATTTCCCACAAACGCCATGACACGGACCACATAATCAAACTTGCTGTTCTGCATGGCCGCCGTGAGTATCCCTACGGGAATCGAAATGCAGAGGGTCAGCAAAAGAGAAGCGCCCGCCATTTTTAATGTATAGGGCAGCGCTTTCAAAATCTGATCCAGCACGTCAGCGTCAGTAATATATGATTTTCCCATATTGCCGTGAAGAATATTCCACAGCCAGTCACCGTACTGCACAAGAAGCGGACGGTCAAGGCCCATGGATCTGCGCATGGACTCCATGATTTCAGGACTGACGGAAATACCGCCTGCCGACATACGCACGCTCACAGGATCGCTTGGCGAGAAATAGATTAAAAGGAACGCAAGAAAAGTAATCCCCAGCAGTACGGGGATAAATTGCAAAACACGTCTGACAATGCTTCGCCGCATTCGTTTACTTCTCATGTAAATTCCATCCTTACCGATTCAGCATCCGCTTAATCTGCGAATAAATTTCAATTCGTTCTACAGCATATCATATTTTCTAATTGTTATCAAATAAAAGGCAGTTTTTTTTTATTGTTTCCGCAGTAAATTTTTATCATATATTCTAAATGATGAGTAACGGTAAGCGCCATAGTAGCAAGAAACGGAAAACGTCATTCGGGGTATTGGCAAAGGATTAGTTATGAAGATGACGATTAAGGTGAGATGTCATCCTGAACAAATGCGAAGGAGCTGTACCCGTGGTGAGGAAAACGGTAAAAGTAATTTTGTGATAAACAGAAAAGAAACCGCACAGTGTCATCAGTGTAATAGATTCTTCACTCCGTGTCACCGTTCTGCTTACCCATTTTCCCACACAGCATTCTTACCCCCGTTCTGAATGACGATTGGGGGAAAGCGTTACTAACGATGGAGAGCGGAAAGCATCATAATGACACTAACAGTAAAGCGTCATCCTGAACGAATGTGAAGGATCTGCCACCGTGATGAGGAAGGCGGTAAGAAGATAAAAGCTATCAGCTGTGAGCTGTCAGCTGCAAGCTAACTATTCTTTTACGATTTAAATCATTATGACAAGCGAGTATCCTCAATCGCACTGCGTGCGCCAGCAGCTCCTTCTGACGGCCGACTCCATGATCCTTGTATAAGACGTTAAGACGTCATCCTGAACAAATGCGAAGGAGCTGTACCCGTGGTGAGGAAAACGGTAAGAAGATAAAAGCTATCAGCTGTGAGCTGTCAGCTGCAAGCTAACTATTCTTTTACGATTTAAATCATTACGACAAGCGAGTATCCTCAATCGCACTGCGTGCGCCAGCAGCTCCTTCTGACGGCCGGCTCCATGATCCTTGTATAAGACACGTTAAGGCTTCATAATGAGAAAAACGTTAATCGTCATCCTGAACGAACGTGAAGGATCTATTGCCGTGGTGATGAACAATGCTACCGCAAATGTATTCATAAAATCATTCCAGCACAAAAAAATCCCCTGAAGTTTCCTTCGGGAGATTTCATCATCTGTCAATATTTGTCGCCGTATAGTTCCTTATTCCGCTCAATAATGGACATGATGCGGCTTGCCGTCTCTTCAATGGCTTTATTTGATACATCAAGGACGGTGCAGTGAAGCTGATGCATGACTTCTTTGGCATAAGCCAGCTCATCTTCAATGCGCTCGATATCAGTGTAATTCGCCGTTCCTGAAAACCCGAGCGCTTTCATTCGTTCTCTTCTGATTCCGTTCAGTTTGTAAGGGTCAATAATGAGGCCAATCAGACGATAGGGAGGCACCTGGAATATTTCTTCCGGTATCTGCACTTCCGGCACAAGGGGCAGGTTTGCCACCTTGTACTTTTTGTGCGCCATATACATGGACAGCGGTGTCTTTGATGTGCGGGACACACCGATGAGAACCATGTCCGCTTTTGCGAAGCCTGCCGGATTTTTTCCGTCATCATAGCGGACAGCAAATTCGATGGCTTCCACTTTCTTAAAATATTCTTCATCAAGACGGTGGATGATTCCCGGCTTCATGCGGGGCTGCACCCCTGCCGCATCAGTCACCATATTCATCATGGGACCTAAGATATCCACATAACGGACATTTTTTTCATGGGCTATCCGTTCAAAGTCGGCACGGAGTTCAGGACTGACCAGTGTGTGACAGACCACAGCCCCCGCCTGTGCCGCTTCATCAATAATTTTTTCTATCTGATCCGTATGACGGATAAAGGGCACACGATGGATCTCAATATCCGTGTCGTACTGGCCGATGGTCGCCTTAGCCACACTTTCCGCCGTTTCTCCAAGAGAATCGGAAACGACATAAACCTGCGGTTGTTTTGCCATTTATTATTTTCTGCCGCCTTTCCCCAGTTCCAAAAAGAGACGGGTGATATTCGTTTTCGATACACGCCCGATAAGAACAAATTTCCTGTCATTTCCCACATTTTTAAAAGTCCCTACAGGAAGACAATCGACTTCATAATCCATCATCTTCTGTGCGATGGATACAAGATCCTCTTTCGGTTCGGCATAAATCATTTTCGAGCGGGATGTCATTACCATGGAAATCGGCACTTTTGCCAAATCATCACGGCCCATGGCCGCTTTCAGAAGATCTTTCCTGGAAACGACGCCCTGTATGTCATCTTTTTTCCCCACGAAAAGCGTACCGATATCTTCGGTGAACAGGAGAACCGCCGCGTCATAGGCATTGGATTCCGCTCCGACAAGTATCGGGCGGGACATACAGTCTTCCGCCGTGCAGGAACGGATTTCAGCAGCCGCGGGATCTTCTCCGCCCCCAAGGTAATAGTAGCCGAGACGACGGCGGGCAGCGATTACCTCTCCTGAAAGAAGAACCGCCAGATCTCCACGCAGCGCGCTCCTCGTCACATGGAGACGCTGTGCAATCATTTCCCCTGTGATAGGACCGTTTTCCCGAACGATCCTCGTGATTTCCTGTTGTCGGCCGGTAAGCTGCATAATTTCCCTTCTCTCCTTCTTCCGCAAAGCGGAACTGTGGCGGAGGACATGTCAACTTTCCCATGTCCTCTGCCATTATTTCAAAATCAAAGTTCGTAATCTTCCTGGTCCACGACACCTCTGCCCGTCGCCGCATCCAGCATCAGACGCTGTTCTATGCGGGCTACATTCAGCCGGGTACTCTTCACCATATCCGGGTTGACGGATACATAGTCAATGCCGCTCTTTACGAGGAATTCCGTAAAGTCGGGATATACGGACGGCGCCTGTCCACAGATGGATACGGTCTTGCCGTCTCTGTGCGCCACTTTGATCAGGTGGCGGATAGCCCTCTTGATGGCCAGATTACGTTCATCAAAGAGAGAAGCTACGGTATCATTATTTCTGTCGCATCCCAGAATAAGCATAGTTAAATCATTGGAGCCGATGGAATAGCCGTCAACAAATTTATTGAAACGGTCTGCCAGGAGAATATTGGCCGGAATTTCCGCCATAAGGAGAAGTTTGAAGTCCGGACCGCGTTCCAGTCCTTCTTCTCTCATAATGGCCGTTACTTTTTCTGCTTCATCAACGGTGCGGCAGAACGGAATCATGCAGTTCAGATTTTTCAGGCCGTATTCTTCGCGGACTTTTCTGACCGCTTTCAGTTCAAGGCGAAATGCATCGGTATATTTCGGATCATAGTAACGGGAAGCGCCTCTCCAACCAAGAAGGTCGGCCGGTTCTTCCGGTTCGTACTTATCGCCGCCCTTGAGATTTCTGTATTCGCCGGATTTGAAATCGGAGAAACGGAGAACAACGGGACGCGGAGCAAGGGCGCGGCATACTTTGCTGATGCCTTCCGCAAGCATATCTACCACTTTTTCCGGCCGGCCTGTTTCGATCAGGTACAGCGGATGTTCATGAATAAAGGTGGTCCAGATAAATTCTTCCCGCATGAGTCCGATACCGTCACAGGGAAGCGACGCATATTTATCAGCCAGATCGGGATCGCCGAGATTCATAAGAACGCGGGTGCCTGTAGGCGGGAAATATTCGGCAGCTACTGCCGCTGTACCTGCTGCCTGGGCAGCGGGCGTTCCTTTCTTCACAAGATCGGCAACAATGCCGTCATAAACAATGCCGTTGCGTGCATCAATGGTAATATCCTGTCCTGTTTTCAGCACGCCTGTCGCTTCTACACTGCGGCTCTTGGTCCCGACAACACAGGGGATTCCCAATTCGCGGGATACGATGGAAGCGTGGCAGGTCATACCGCCGGCATCAGTCACGATAGCGACTGCCTTCTTCATAGCGGGTACCCAGTCGGGAGACGTCATGGTGGTGACAAGAACTTCCCCTTCTTTAAAGGTATCAATGTCTTTCGGATCGGTGATGACATGGCATTTGCCTGCCGCCATGCCCGGGGATGCGGGAAGTCCTTTTACAAGTAGGTTGTGATCAGTTGTCATGACTGTTTCTTCCTCCGATTTCTTTTCTTTATTTTTCTTGGACCAGACTGTTTCAGGGCGTGCCTGGAGAATCCAAAGGCGGTCTTTATGGTCGACAGCCCATTCCATATCCATATAGCAGCCGTAATGTTTTTCAATACGTTTCGCGTAATCGGCCAGCTGGGCAATCTGTTCATCGCTTATAACCTGCGCTTTGGCACGTTCCGGTTCCACTTTTCTTTCTTCCACATCGCCGCCTTCTTTGCGGATCAGTTCGATGGATTTTTCATTGATGCGGCGGGAAGTAATGGTAAGAGAATCTTTATCCACAACAAAATTATCGGGTGTTACGGTACCCTGCACGATGTATTCGCCAAGCCCCCAGGAGCCTTCGATCATGATGCTGTCGTCAGCACCGGTCGCCAGGTTGACGGTGAACATGACACCTGCCGCTTTCGCGTCGGCCATCATCTGGACGGCGGCGGAAAGCGCCACATTTTCATGGTCAAAGTTTTTCTTCGCACGGTAATAAACGGCACGGTCAGTGAAAGTGGACGCATAGCATTCCTTTACTTTCCGGATAACCATATCCCGCCCGGTGACGTTCAGGTATGTATCCTGCTGCCCGGCAAAAGAAGCATCCGGCAAATCTTCCGCGGTAGCAGAGGAGCGGACGGCGACGAAAGGATTCTTTTCACCCACCTTTTCGGCAAGTTCTTCATAAGCCTTTCCAATCTGTTCGGCAAGGTCTTCCGGCATAGTGGCAGAGCAGATGCTTTCACGGATTTTTGTACAGACTTCATGGAGCTCTACGGAATCTTCCACATCCTGCAGTTCCTGAAGCATCTTATGGATTTTCTTATTCTGTCCTGTCTTTTCCATGAAATAGCGGTATGCGCTGGCTGTTGTCGCATATCCGTACGGAACAGGCACATCCACGGAAGAAGTCAGTTCCCCCAGAGAAGAGGATTTCCCTCCTACCAGTCCCACGTCCGCGCGGCGCAGCTCATCAAACCACAGTACATAAGCATTTTCTCTTGCGTCCATCATGACCCTCCTTAGTCAATGAATGATATGTAAAAACGTATACTATATTCTTTACATCAGAAATTATAGTATACCACTAATACAAAAAAGTCAAATAGAAAAGGTTCGCAGAACCATCTTATTTGCGGAATGGACATACACATAAAATTCCCATTTTATTCATTTATCTTAATTCGGCCAATTCCACACAAAAGAAAAGCAATAAGCGTATATTAAATATTTCATTAAGGCCGTCTTTTACAACAGAAAAAACGCTTCTCCGAAGAAAAGCGCTTTCTACTCTATTATATTATTTTATTTATTTACATACCGAAAATGAAGTACCGTGTCTCAAGGTAACACCCTGCCACAAAAAGAGACAGAAGCATCAGCGGAAAGCACCATTTCATAAAAGCGGTAAAGCTGATATTGAACCCTTCTTTTGCCGCGATAGCCACCATGATCACATTCGGTGAAGCACCAATCATAGTACCGTTGCCGCCGAAGCACGCACCGGTCGCAAGCGCCCACCACATATAATCCGCATGGGGCAGATTCATGAGAGACTGCATATCCTGGATCAGAGGAATCATTGTCGCCGTGAAAGGAATATTGTCAACGAAAGCGGAAGCTACACCGGAAAGAAGCAAAATGAGGAAGGTAATCAGGTGGCTGTCGCCGTCCACCATTTCGATACCCTTTTCCGCAATTGCCGTAATGACGCCGGCATTTTCCATGCCCCCCACCAGAATGAAGAGCCCCATGAAGAACATGAGTGTGTCCAGATCCACCTCTTTAAGAGCATCTTCCGGATTGATACCACAGAAGAGCAGTGCCGCCATACCGCCCGTCATGGCGACCGTTGCCGATTCCAGACCGAAATGGGAATGGACAACGAAGCCGAGGACCGTAAACGCAAGAACCATAAGCGAACGGCTGAAAATAGATTTGTCTTCCACGCCGGACATAATATCAATTTTTTCCAGCTCTTTCGCACTCATACGGACACTGGAAAAATCATTCTTGAAAATGAGAAGAACCGCAATCAGGATAACAATGACCGTAATGATAACGACCGGAGCCAGATTTATAAGGAAGTCATTGAAATCCAGGTGTGTCGCGGAACCGATCATGACGTTTGGCGGATTCCCGATCATAAGTGCCGTACCGCCTATGTTGCACATCAATATTTCAGAAATCAGAATAGGCACGGGAGACATACGGAGCATGCGGCACAGGGAAATCGTCATGGGCGCGATCAGGAGTGCCGCCGTGACAGAATCAATGAGCGCCGCCCCCACCGCCGTGACGATAGAAAGCAAAATCAGCAGCTCCCGCGGAGATCCCTTTGATTTCTTCAGCGCCCACAACGCAAGTACCTGAAAGAAACCGGATTGCTTCACAACGGAAATCAAAATCATCATCCCCGTCAAAAGTCCCAGTGTATTGAAATCGATAAATTCTGTAATCGCCTGCTCCTGCGTAACGAGACCAAAGTAAATCATAGCGCCGCCGCCGGCAAGAGCACAAATCGTACGATGTATTTTCTCTGACATAATGCCCGCATAAGTCATGAGAAAAATAAAAATCGCCAAATAAAACTGTACTGAGCTGCTCATTCTTCCAATCTCCTTTCATCCCCCCGGCGGGTGTCTGTCCGCATCCGGGATGAATCGAATTTTATTTTATCACAACCATCAGAAAAAACAATGATTTTCTTTATATATATTCATCTCATAATCAATAGAAATTAATCTGCCTTCCCTTCATGATAGAAAGATGCAGTAATCATTAATATGTAAAAACTCTCGCATAAATTTAAACCATGAAATCTGCAGTCCACAGACAGATACACATACAAAAATGCGTGTCTACGGTACAGCACCGTTTAAAAATACCAATAAAAAACGCGGCTGTCCGCGCGATATATTGGCAGGGGTAGGTGGAGTCGAACCACCGATAACGGAGTCAAAGTCCGTTGCCTTACCGCTTGGCTATACCCCCATTATAGAAAATGAATCCTCTCCTGCAAACCGTATAGATTTGTGTAAAAAAATGGGGCGAGTGGTGGGGGTCGAACCCACGCATAACGGAGCCACAATCCGCCGTGTTAACCACTTCACCACACCCGCCGCATCTTGTCATACAGCACCTGCTGTATAACGGAATGTATTATACCATGCTTACCCACAGGCGTCAATATTTCAAGTTTCCGGAGAAAAGCTCTTGTACGCGGTGGATCCCTTCTACTTTTTCTCTGTCTTGCCCGGAGCTATATAATAAGAAGAGTAATAAAACCTGTAGGAGGTCCTATGTCTCTTAAATTTCATGAAATGACGATTGATGCTTACCTATCCGCTCTCGGTTCTACGGCTCCCGCTCCCGGCGGCGGTGCTGCTGCGGGACTCATCGGAGCACAGGCCTGTGCCTTGGGAGAAATGGTTTCCCGCCTTTCTTCCTCCGGAAAGAATACTGATGATTTCCGTGAAAAAGCAGAGCAGTATACCGTCATTTTCGAATCAGCCCGCTCTATTTTCCTTGATTTGATGGATGAAGATGCAAAAAACTTCCGTGAATTGATGGCGCTTCTCCAATCACCAAGGGACCCTGCCGATACGAAGAGGAAAGAAAAACTGGAAGCGGCTTTTAAAAAATCGGCGGAAGCGCCTTACCGGATGGCAGACGCTATGAGCGAACTGCTCCCCGCATTTACCCAGCTTCTGCTTCACTGCAATAAGAATGTCATCACCGACGCGGTTATCGCCGCAGAAGAAGCCGTTTCCTGTATCCGTGCGGCCAGATTGAATGTGGAAATCAATGCGAAGTACGTAAAAGATGAATTTTACGCCCGGGAGATGAAGGATTCTTACCTCACCTGGGAAAATGCCATTTCCGCTATCGACGCGGTACTCACTTACCAGGTTAAACTTTAATTTTCAGGCTGCAGCATCTTCGCGGCTTATTTCTATCGGAAAGATTATGGACTCTCAATCGGAAAAGGCGGAAAGGGAAGAATCCCGCCTGCAGTTTAACAAACAGCTTTTCAAAACATATCTCGCTCTTGATCACTGGCACCGGTTCCGTCTCCGCCTTTTTCTGGAGGGAATCCTCGTCGGAATCGCCGGCGGTCTTTTGATTGCCCTTTTCCGTTTTCTCCTGGGACTGGCTGATACTTATCGCCGCCGTCTGTTTCAGGAAATCATTATCCCATCTTTCGGGATTTCCGATTTCCTCCCCCTCCTTTGGTGGCTGGCGGCGCTTTTCTTCATCGGCGGCGTACTTTACGGCATGTGCCGATACGCCCCCATGGCTTCCGGATCGGGGATTCCGCAGGTGAAAGGTGTCATTCTCGGTTTCTTCAAAATGAAATGGTTCCGCATTCTCTGGGTAAAAATCACCGCAGGTGCTTTAGGCATCGGCGCGGGCTTATCTCTGGGCCGTGAAGGGCCGTCTATTCAAATCGGCGCCGTTGCCGCCCAGGGCTTGAGCCGCCTCATGGGACGGACACGCATGGAGGAACGGTACCTCATTACCAGCGGCGCCAGCGCAGGTCTTGCGGCGGCGTTTAACGCTCCCCTGGCGGGAACGATGTTCGCTTTGGAGGAGCTCCACCGCAATTTTTCGGGCGCTGTCCTTCTCCCTACAATGGCTTCCGCTATTTCCGCCACCATTGTGTCCCAGTTCTTTTTCGGATCGGCGACAAGTTTTTCCTTTCCTCTTCTTGTCCATCTGCCGTCGGAATACTTGTGGTGTGTAGTGCTTATTGCCGTTTCCTGCGGTTTTGCAGGTATCGTTTTCAATTACGGCCTGCTCCATATGGACGCTTTTTATGGTCTTCCTGTCTTCAGAAGCCAATATATGAAAATCATGTTTGCCCTCTTTGTAGCGACGATTCTTGCTTTCACACTGCCCGATGTCTTGGGCGGAGGAAATTTCCTGGTCGATTCGCTGGCAAAAGCACGGTACGGCTTCGGATTCCTTGCGGCGCTTCTTCTGGCAAAATTTCTTTTCACCCTCATCAGTTACGGCTGCGGCGTTCCCGGCGGTTTTTTCCTGCCTCTTCTCGTTATCGGCGCTCTCATCGGCTCCCTGGAGGGGGAACTCCTCATCTCTGCAGGCATTTTATCCGCCCTCTACCTGCCAAACATTATTATCATTGCCATGGTCGCTTTCTTTGCCGCCAGTATCCGTGCTCCCATTACGGGGACACTCCTCATTCTGGAAATGACAGGTGACTTCCATCACCTCACGGCGCTTGCCCTCGCTTCCGCCGTAGCTTATGTCACAGCGGAACTGCTGAAAGGTCAGCCGATTTATGATTCTCTCTTGAAAAAATCCCTGTCCAATGGTTCTACGCCCGTTTCCGACGAAGAAAGAAATATTCTGGAAGTTCCCGTGGGCAGCGGTTCCATCCTCGAAAACCGGACAGTGGAGGAAATCCCCCGTCTGTCTCACACGGTACTCGTCAATATCAAAAGGCAGGGGGCAGATATGATTCCCGACCCTGACACAAAACTTCTCTCTGGTGATTTCCTTTACTTCCTTACAGAAAGCAGGCATACGGAAGAAATCCACCACCTCTGCGAGGCACAGATTCCCAAAGACCATATCCGGTAAATTGAAAAGCGCTTGGACTGTTTGGTTCCAAACGCTTTTTTTGTCCTAATTTTCATTCAGAGAAACAATGTACCGCTCCACCATCTCCGCCAGATTCCCGTTCGCTTTCAGACCGGGAGCAAGAGAAATGAAACGAAGACTGAAATCCTCATCTCCGCGGGGAGGTATTTCTTTCGGAAAACCGCCCACACTTCTTTACAGGACGGCTGTTCCTGAGAGAATCGCCCTCTTCCATGCCGCGGTAAAATTTCGTATTCATATCACGGTACGCGTTGAACTGGGTACGGATGCCCGCACTTCTTGCCGCGTCGCGCCACAGAAAAAAAATGTCACGGTATTTAAAATCTGCCACGAGAGAGCCATTATACGCTCCGTTCCGATAGTAGTCCATGCGGAGGTCAGGACGGCGGTGGACATTATTCGTATAGAGGGGATCCGTTTCCCTGTCGGTGTCCGATGCATGCTGGGGCACAGTGCCGTCATAAATGAGACGGATCTTTTCATCATTCCTTGACAGAGTAATTTCCGTTCCTTCTTCCAGGCTGGACAGACGGTACTTCCCATCTTCCTGTACCACGGCAGGGCCCGTTGCCAGCTCCCACCCCTTTTCTTCCAGCGCCTTGATGAATTGGAGGAAACACCAAAGTTCGTACAGTTTGTCTGTCCTCTTCCACTGGAATTGATAGAAAGATGATACGGAAAGACTGTCGGCAGGATTTCTCAAATTTCTGTACAGCCTGTACAAAAGGGAATAACGGGGGTCAAGAAAAACAGTCATGGGCAGTGTTTCGGGCATTCCGCTTTCTGCTTCATGAAACCAAGTCGCCTCTGCCACCATCCGGATCGCATTTCGTATATGCACCGCCCGGGCCCGGTATTTCTCAAAATGAGAAAGCGCATTGGCCCCGTTTTTAAAATCTCGGTTTTTATAGTACCCCGCATTGGCATCCTGTACTTTTCCCAGCCGCCGTGCATGATCGTCAATTTCCTGTACAAAAGAACGGAGATTTTCATCCAGCTTTTGTAAAATAGCTTTGGCAAAACGATTCTCCGCCACGTTCCAGGTCACTTCCGAGCAAATGACAGGCAGGACGGGCGTCCCTTCCCGCGACTTTCCCGACGCGCAGCGGATATGGGCGCCTGCGGCATCCCGATTGCTCCTTACGACACCCTGTTTGCGGACAATGCGGGAATTTGCCGTACGCGCCAGTTCCCCCAGCACCTGCACGACACGGTCCGACTCTTCGCTGATGGCATAGAAACGGAGCAGCATGGCAGATTTCAGCCCCAGTTCGCCTTCCATGGAACGGGAAATATGGATACTCCGTTTCATAAAATCGAAGGAAAGATCTTTTATTTCCTCTACCAGTTCCTCACGCATAGCCTGCCAGCTCTGCCGTCCCATGAACTTGGGGGTGATTTCCAAAAGCCCCCGCCATATTTTTCCCGCGCCTGTCACGGTAATCACATAGTAACCGGGAACAAGCGGGAAGTCTCTCCCCTCAAAAAGAAGGAACGGTTCTCCTTTCCATCCGGGGCGGAGATAACTCTGTCCGTCAATCTTTTCCGCATGGGGCAGTGTCACCACATCGAGCCCGTCCATGGTAAAACGGAAATCGGGAGGCCCGTCGAAGCGGAGCCAGATATCCTGATTTTCCACGAGACTCACACCGGCGGATTCTTCCAAAACTGCTTCTTCTCCGTTTACAAACCGGGTAACCGGGTAAACACGGCCGCCGTCGCCTTTTGTAATGAAAGAAAGCCTGAAGGGCAGTTTCTTTTCACGGCGGTTCCTTCTCCCCGGCGAAAATATCCGGTTCCGTTTTTCTCCTGACCGTTCAGACCGTGTAATCATACAAATTCAGTTCCTGTGCTTTAGCACGCAAGGCACATCGTGATTCCTCAAAATCGGAAAGATCGGAAAAACTGTCAAGCACCTTGACTAAACGCCCTTCCACTTCGCCTTTATCGGAGAGAGAAAGCAAAGCAGACAGCTGCTGGGCAGAGCCGCGTATTTTGGTAAGTATCCTTTGTACCAGCTGGCAGTCCAGTCCCGCTTCCCGATCAAAACCGTCATTTTCTGGAATATTCTTTAAGTACCTGTCCATCTGGCGCGCCACGCGGAAACCGATACACCCCTGGACACCGCCTTCCCGAAGGGCATCATTCAGCGTATCAAGGAATTCCAATTCCCGCGCCGTGAGTTCCATATCCCCCGTTTTCCGGTAACTTTCAAACTGGGCAAAGGATATTTCCTTCAGATCCGGCGGCTCCGCCTTTTCGGCAGTGAGCCAGTCGCTGAATCGTTCCTGATGGAGAGTAATCATGTTCGCGCGGTCGAGGATTTTATCGGAAAAACGGTACGTCGATTCATCCACGTTCACCGTACCGGTGAAAATGACATTTCTTCCGATGGAAATTTCCGCAGGATAGGTTTCTCCATTATAAAGGCGCCCCTGGAGCGACGGATTGTACAGGCGGATAACCGGATCCTCCTCTTTTTCCAGTACGGAAATAAATTGGGCAAAGTAATGCTCCGCTCTGGCCAGGTTCATTTCATCAAAGCAAACGATATACATTTCCTCCGGATGCCTTTCCGCATCAAGAAGAAGCTCCGCAAGGCCCGTGTCGGCAGGGCGGTAAATCATATTTTTCATATCCGCATAGCCGAGAATATCTCCGTCATCCATCCATGACGGGCGGACAGGCACAACGGCGATGCGGTCATCAGGCAGTCCCATGGCTTCGCCGTAAAGACGGACAAGACGTGATTTCCCTGTGCCGCTCATCCCCGACAGGATCGTCAGGCGCGAAGATTTCACGGAAATATGGAAATTGATCAAATCTTTTTCCGCATACAGAAGTCCTTTTGAAGAAGCAAGCGCGGAAAAACGGTTCAGGAATTCATCTTCCCTGTCCGGTTTTTCCTCCGTTTCTTCAGACATTTCTATTTCTTCCATTTTCTCATCGATTGCCTGTCCTTCCTCTCCGGCAGTCACGCTTTCAGAAGTGTCTTACTCTCCAAAAGAGAAGGCAGAATATTTCCCAAACCTGCAGGTGTTTCCGCGGCGGACACAAAGGATACCGCCGGCCTTTCTTCAATGCCGCGGGCGGATAAGATATCCCCGTCAGCCGGCACTTCTTCCATCCCCTCCTTCAAGCGTTCAATATATTCAAAAGGTACGAACCAAAGGGGCGAATTGGTGCAGCGGAGAACGTGGCCCGCCATGATTTCGTCAGAGATATCAATCACTTTGTACCCGAGACGGCCTCCGTGAAAATATGCGCCGCCCTCATCAATGACCGTCTCTTCAAAAGCATCGCCGTCCAAAGGTGCAAAAAGGACGAAGTCGCCCAACTTTCCATCATGCCGCTCCGCAGCCGCAACAATGAAGTAGGGCGTAAAATCATTGTTCCAATATTTTTGACAGGCCGGGTATAGGTTTCCCAAAAGATGGCGGCAGAATTTATTGATATCTCCTTCCATCGCAGGCTCTCCCTGCCGTCCAAAAGCGGGAACGGGACGGTAATCTTCATCTTGTTCCATGAAAGGGGTGCGTCCTTCCTTTTTCAAATCATCAAGGACGAAAAACTTATTATTTCTAAGAGCAGGCGTGAATGTCACGAAAGAACCGCCCAGATCTTCCTGCAATCTGGCAAGCGCCTCCTCTTCACCGGCAAAAGCATTGAAACCGTAGCCGCTGCGGCTCATAAATCCGGTAAAGCCGAACCGCGGGCCTTCTCCCATTTCAGGCGGCAGCGATGACAAAGGATCAACAAAAAAGCGGTAATCCTTCACTCCCGCCCGCGGCGTAGATCCCTTGACAAGGGAACGGACGCGGCCAAGAACTTTCCCTTCTGCCTGCCGAAGAGGGAAAGCGGAATTATCCGCCGTAACATTCGGGGTAATAAAATAAGCCATATAAAATTCCTCTTTTCTTACATAAATAAAAGGTGCACGAAAATTCGTGACAAATACTAAATGGATCAGCTCATGATCCGTGGAAAGAATCCTTTCCTTTAATGATATATCAGATCTCCCTGATACATTTTCATTCTACCATAAAACCGATCTTTCCCACTATTTTATTTTCCTTACACGGACACGCCCCGTATACATGGCTACCGTAATCATCCGCCCGTATTTCCCATTGTCGGTGGTCAGAAATATATTATATTCTTCTCCCGTTCCTGCGAAACCGTCTTTCCGGAAACGGAGCGAGGCCTTCCCTCCATCCACGCGGATCCCTTTGGGCAGATATCCTTTCGGATTCACGCGCTCTGTCCCTTTCATCGTGTAATACCGTCCCGTGCCGTCAGTCATTGTTTCACAAAAGAACGTGAGCCCTTCCGACATGGAAGGATAGTCGGCCGACTCATTTTTCGCAAGGATTTCCACCTGCCGTATCGCCGAAGCCACTTCCTCCGCTGCCAGTTCCAGCCTTTTCTCGCTCCGCCATCCCGTGTACAGAGGAATCACCGCCAGCGCCGCAAGCGATAAAATTACCGCTGCCAGAAGGACTTCAAATAAAACAGTACCACGATGGAAAGAACGGAAGCTGAAATACTTCCGCGCCATACGCCGCCACACCTCCCAACGCGATAAACGGGCAGAAAGGAATCCCCTCCCTGCGGGACATTCTTCCAAGGAAAAGAAGCACCATGCCTGCAATAGCCGCGGAGGAAGCGGAAAGAAACAGGAAAAGCGGTACGGAAACCGGTGCAAGCCATAATGCAGCTGCACCTGAAAGAAATATGTCTCCCGCCCCCATGGCATGCTTTGCCAGCAGAAAGAGAAGCCCGTACAGGCCAAGAACAAAAGCGCAGGATATAAAACCATCCGTCAGACGGCTGTAAAAAACATTGTGCCCCAATCCTGCCGCTGCAAGGAAAACGCTCCAATAATCAGAAACATACCCCGTCTTCCAATCTTCCCAGGCAGGCGGAAGCAAAAGAAGCGTCAAAGAAACGAAAGGACTCCAAAAGAAAACCGCCGAAGCGGCAAGAAAGAAACAGCATAAACCAAGTGGAGAAGAAAATAAAAAAAGATTTCTCTTTTCCTCTTTCATTGCAAACCGTTCTTTCCCACTCATCCGCTTCCATATGTCCTCCCGCGCACTGCTCCAATCCCCTGTGTCCTCTCATCATTCTACGTCCAGTATAGGAAATATAAACCGATTATTCAAGCCGCCGGCTCTTCCATGAAACTTGAAAAATCGGGTCAACGTGCTAAGATGGATATATCTATTAAAAGTATTTAACCGTCACACAGGGAAATCATGAATGCAGAAATCATAAAACAAGCGGCGGAAAAAGAAATCGCCTGCCATCCGGATCAAAAGAATATACGATTTAAAATCGATGATACCATTTTCTGGATCAAAAGAAAGTACAGCAATAAAAGAAACCGACTGATAAAGCAGCCTCCGGAAACGGAATTTCTTTTCGAAGTTGCCCGGATTGCCATCGCCGCGAAGGCATGCCCCGAGCTCGTTCCGCAAATCGAAGTACTCACATCCGAATACATGGTCACCCGTGACGGCGGCCCCACGATAGAAGACTGGATGGAAGATCCTGATCTCCCCTTTGAAGAGAAAAAGAAACTCCTCTACCGCATAGGCGCGTCTCTTGCCGCACTCCACAATGCGGGTGTCATCCACGGCCGTCCTGCGCCGCGGGATATCCTGTGCAGCACCGGCGGAAAAATTACGTTTCTCGACTGGGAAAGCCGGCACTACTGCAGCAGGAAAGAAACGCAGAAAATACAAGATTTCCTTCTTCTTCTCCACGGAATCTGCAGAATAAACTACGCAGAAGAAAGAGACTGGCTGGATGCCATTGAAAAAGGCTATACCGATACAGATAAAAATGGGATAAAAGAAAAAGCGGTCCGCTTCCTCCGCGCCCACCCCTTTATCGGCATGCTTACCAAAAAACTCCACCGCTTCCATATGACAGACGTGGAAGCCGCAGAAAAACTCTACCGCCGTTTTTGCTGAAAAATACATTCTAGAAATGTTAAAACACCGCCCTGGCCGTCAGACCTGAATCTGACCTTCAGAGGCGGTTTTTATCCGGCAAAATAATTATCCCTTATACCCCGGACACACTTTCCGCCCCCAGTTATTCAGAGCAGGAGCAAGAATGCTGTGTGAGGAAGACGGCAGACGAGACAGTGACACAGAGCAAAGAATTTATTACTTTTATGGCGTCTTACCGGCTTCCCGTCATTCAGAGCTTTGGCAAAAATGTTTTATGAGAAAAGCGGGAATCAGCAATATGACACAAAGCGAAGAATCTGTTACACTGATGACATTTTACCGCCTTCCTTCTCACGGTAATAGATCCTTCACGTTCGTTCAGGATGACGCTTAACGTTTCCCTCATTATGACGCCTTACCGACTTCCTCACCACAATAGCAGATCCTTTACATTCGTTCAGTATGACGACTGACGCTTTCCTCATTATGACGCCTTACCGTCCGCTGTCATTCTGAATGGATGCAAGAATGCTGTTTGAGAAAGGCAGGAAACGGAACAGTAACACTGAGTGAAGAATCTATCACTCGGATGACATCCTACGGCTTTCTTTACCATGGTAATAGATCCTTCGCTGCCGCTCTTAGCTCCTAGCTGCTAGTTGCTATCTGTCAGCTGTAAGCTGTCATCTGTTATCTGCTGATACAAAAACGGCACCCATCACGCTTGACAGGTACCGCATTTTCATTTTCTCATTTTTATGTCCGGGCTACAGACAAATCATCGTATATGCCGCATCGTCTGCCTGCTGACTTTCAATCACTTCTTCCCTATATGCCTTGCTTTGTAAGCCACCAATTTCGCATCACGAATGGCAAGGTGCTGGAAATACCGCTTTGTTTCCGCGACGACTACACCGGTAAGTCCAAGAAGGGCAATCAGGTTCGGAATGGCCATGAGACCGTTTACAATATCCGCAAGCGCCCAGATTTCTTCAAGCTGCATGAAAGCGCTTCCTGCGATAATGGCGACATAGCACAAGCGGTAAGGAGTAATCCCTTTGACACCCACAAGGTATACGAGGCAGCGTTCACCGTAATAGTTCCAGCCGAGAATGGTGGTGAAAGCGAAAAGTGTCAGAGAAACCGTCAGAAGGATCGGCGCGACAGCACCATAACCATGGCTGAAAGCGGCCTGTGTAAGAGCTGCACCGTTGGTATCCCCCAGCCATGCACCGGAAACAATGATAGTCAGACCGGTCAGCGTACAGATAATAATAGTGTCGATAAAGGTGCCTGTCATGGAAATAAGACCCTGTTCAGCCGGCCATTTCGTTTTTGCCGCTGCCGCCACGATTGGCGCGGAACCCAGGCCGGATTCATTGGAAAAAAGGCCGCGGGCGATACCGCTTCGCATAGCAAGCATAATGCCCGCACCGGCAAATCCGCCGGCTGCTGCCGTACCTTCAAAAGCGCCGTCAAAAACGAGAGCCAGCGCATGGGGCAGTTCTCCCGAAAATATAACAAGAAGAGCCACCGTGATAATAAAATAAAGAACAGCCATGGCAGGAACTATTTTTTCCGCTGTTTTTGAAATGGATTTCAATCCGCCGAAAGTAATAATAGCAACAAGGATGGTAATCACTGCTGCAGAGGGCAGGATAGGAACACCCATGGATGCCTGTAAAGAAGACGTAATGGCATTAACCTGCGTAGTCGTACCGGATCCGAGCATAGCGGTGAGCGTACCGAAGAAAGCAAATGCCAGCGCCAGAGGTTTCCATTTCTTTCCCAGCCCCTGCTCAATGTAATACATCGGTCCGCCTGCGATATTTCCATTTTCATCGATAGAACGGAATTTGACGGCAAGGCAGCCTTCGGCGTACTTGGTAGCCATGCCGAAGAAAGCGGCTACCCACATCCAGAAAAGCGCGCCGGGGCCGCCCAATTTGATAGCAGTGGCAACGCCTACGATATTTCCTGTGCCTACCGTTGCGGCAAGCGCCGTGCAGAGTGCCTTGAAACTGTCAATGTCGCCGTCGCCTTTATTTCTGGCAAAGAAAATCAGCCGAAGGGCCCTTGGCAGCTTGACCATCTGGAGAAGGCGGAGGCGGATGGTCAGATATACGCCGGTCCCTACCAGAAGAACAAGGAGCCATGGGCCCCAGACAATCGCATCAATTTGGTTTAACAAGTCAAGCATTCGCATTCACTCCCACCCTCAAAATTCCGTACACCAGGACATGACGGAACAATATAAAAACCGGCCCTGAAGACAAAAACAGAGCCGGCATGCATGTTTCCATTGCTGCACCGACCCTGTCCTTTTGCCTGAGAGATTAGAACGGGAGGACTACTCTTCCCCGCGCCCCTGCACCTTCGGCGGTCATATACGACACTCTCCAGAGGTTTGTCCGTACACGGTTTCGTGTCCCATGGGACGCCTGATAGTGTTACTCCTTCGGCAGACATTTCTGTCTTTTTCCGTATACATCATTCAAAATTGTGTAAATGTATTATAAGCGATTTGTCTTTAATTGTATAGCCTTTTTCATCGTACTTTTTCTGCATGTATTCCCCCGTTTCATATGCCATTTATGCATAAAGGGAAATAAAGCACCTGCCTGCCGCTATTAAAAAGAGCCCTAAATGAGGCTCTCCATATTATTCTATTCATCTTATTCGTCAACAAAAATCTGTTCCACCGCTTTGTAGCTGAGAGAAATATCACCCGCCTCCGTAGCAAGAAGAATCGGTCCTTCATAAGGTTCCTTTTCTTTACAGTGACCCGCATATCGGGATGGATGCCTTTCTCCTGAAGATAGTCCATCAGGCTGTAATCTTCCACAATACGGCGGATAGTGGTACTATCCCCCTCCTTTAAATCGGAAAGCGTACGGAAAGTAAGCCCTTTGCGGCTGCCGTCCGCCTTCGGAATAGGGTCACCATGGGGACAGTGTTCAGGATGTCCGAGAAACTCATCAAGCCGTTCCGCAAGCATGTCGCTCGTCTGGTGTTCCAGACCGTCCGCCTGCTCATGAGCTTCGCTCCAGGAAAAATGGAGCTTTTCCACAAGGAATACTTCCCACAACGCATGAAAACGGAAAAGCTTGCCTGCTTCCCTCCTTCCCTTCCTCGTCATCTTGCTGCCTTTGTAAGCGGTGTAGTCCACATACCCTTCTTTCTGCAGCTTCATAATCATCTCGCTCACTGACGGCGGCGACACATGGAGCATGTCGGACAATTCCTTGTTGGATACCAGCTCATGATCTTCGCTGATGATGTAAATCGCTTTCAAATAATCTTCTTTCCCTGATGTCATGATTTCCCTTCCCCGCTTCCTGTAACTGAAAATTTTTCATAAAATACAAAACCTGTTTCTTTTCCTACACCCTAATTATTACTTACTTTTTATTATATAAAATAGCTTCCCCTAATTCAATTATTAAATCAGAGTGCCAATTATTTTGCGGCAGAAAATAAAAATCATTCTTAAATGCAAAGAAATCTGATAAAAAGATCCCCCAACCCCTATTCCTTTTAAAATTTTCCTTGACACGCAAAAAAACGCGTGGTATAGTTGTTCCAACTTACATAATGACTGTGAAGAGAAGAGTAAGCGGATGGAACTGCCAAAGAGAGCTCCGGCGGGTGAAAAGGAGCGCGGGAAAATTTGCTGAACATGGCCTCCGAGTCAGGTTTGCCGAATAATAAAGCAGCCCGGGATCTCCCGTTACAGAGATGCGGTATCAAGGCGCAAGCCGGCGTACCTATGGAGGCCTGTGCGGTGACGTGCAGGTAAAATTGGGTGGTAACACGGTCTTCGTCCCTTTGCTGGGATGAAGTTTTTTTTTACCCGTTTCCGCCATTCTTATTTCCGGTTTCCAAATTTATCACAAAATTATTTTTAAAAAAGAGAGGTATGTATTATGAATCTGAAAAAAACTGTCATCATTTCCCTGGCCGCATTGGCATGTGCAGGCTTCATCGCAGGCTGCGGCAGCGATAAAAAAGACGCCGCGTCTGCTAACCCTGCGAAAACAAAAAATGAAATCAAAGTCGGCACGACACCGGGCTACTCGGAACAGGTCGTGGAATTCGTCGCCAAAGAAGCCGAAAAAGAAGGCCTCAAAGTGACCATCGTCCCCTTCTCCGACTATGTCACCCCCAATCAGGCACTGGCGCAGGGCGACATCGACGTAAATTCTTACCAGCACGTCCCCTTCCTTGAAGCATTCAATGAAAAAAACGGCACAAAACTTGTTCCCATCGGAAACACTTACCTCGCGCCCCTTCGTCTGTTCTCAAATAAACACAAGACTCTGTCCGATCTCCCCAACGGCGCATCCATTGCAATTCCGAACGATCCATCCAACGGCGGCCGCGCCCTCCTTCTCCTGGAGAAAAACGGCCTGCTGAAATTAAAAGAAGGCGTCAATCCTGTCAAAGCGGTCGTCTCCGATATCGCTTCCAACCCGAAAAAATGAAAATCATCGAACTGGAGGCGCCCCAGCTCCCAAGAGCGCTTGAAGACTGCGACGCCTCCATCATCAACGGCGGCTACGCTGTATCCGCGGGACTGGATCCGAAGACGGCTCTCGCCCAGGAAGACAATACCAGCCCGTATGTAAATGTCATCGCCGCCCGTGAACAGGATAAGGACAACCCCACCTATCAAAAGTTTGTAAAAATATTCCAGACGGAAGCCACCAGAAAGTACATCAATGACAACTTCCAGGCGACCCTGACTCCGGGATTCTGATTAAACGACAAAAGCGTTTCTCCACAAGGTTTTATCCCCACAGGAGAAACGCTTTTCTAATGGAAAATTCTGAGTTTTGTGTAAATACTAAAAATGGAAATGCTTTTTTCAATTATTTTTCATATACTTCGCATTTTTACAAATTATTTCTTTCGAAAAAATTATTATACGCAATTATCATACGCCAAGTATTAGTTTCTTGAGATACTAAATCTAACGTAACAATATAGTCATCATTTTGCGCTTGCAGGTATGGTTTAGGGTTTTCCCATGCATGCTTTATATTCCATCCATGAGACATAAAATATTGAAGAAATTCCTCTTTTACTATTTGGGGCGACTTATCAGAAGTAATGGGTTTAATATAGGTTCGAATAGATTTTGCTATGATTGCTCTTCGGTTTGTTAATTGAAAATCAGATACATCATATGCCTCCAGAGGTTCTATATCATATGCCTTTTTTTCTAACGCTAAAATTCGTTGATGGATTTGCTCCTTTTGGAAGACATTATAAGTTATACCACCTATTAGCCAAATCCCAAATGACGCCAGAATTACCGTGATAAATATATTTAATATAACCTCCTTCACCCTTATGAGCCTTCGATTATCCTTATCCATAAATTCTCCCTACCCACCATGTATAACCAATTGCTAAAGAAACTCCGGCAGAAGGACTGCTATCAAATTCTGCCATAAGTCCTGAGGGATGGATTTCCACAGTTTCCCCATTGCGATAAAATGACCCCTCCATCCAATAATTGAATTAATTATATCCCCCCTCTTTATTAGAAAAATCAATTAGCTGTAACTTCCACTTCGTCCCCATCTGAAAAATGCAGATTCTGTGTATCCGATTCTTCCTGTCATTTTGGACAAAATTCCGCCGAAGGCGTCTGAAATATTCTGCACTGCATCAAGAGGCTTGTTTGTCCGGTCTTTCCATTTGATTTTTCCAGATATCCTATGGCATGTTCGTTGGCCGCCCCGCTCCCGCCAGAAGACTTAAATACTAAACCTGCATATTCTTTGTATATTTTAGGCTATCCTGCTGAGGACTACGCAATAATTTACCATTTTTCATATTAATAATATTTCCTATAGAAACAATATTTACCCTGCCAGCTGTCAATGTAAAGTACCCTTTTCCATAAAATTCCATCTCCACCCAATATCTATCTCCAACTTTTTTATGGACTTTATCCCCTGTATTCCCCCTTTGCATAAATTATCATATAACTCTGCCACATTGATATTATCAGCAAATTCAACACTTTGTAACATGACCATGTCAGATTTACGCCGTGCATTAATTTTATGCTCAGTCTCTTTTTCCTTTTTACAGAGTCTATCAGAAATATTGAATCCCCATACCACATCACCAATGTAATATATATAAATTGCAATAATAACTAATATTCCCAAAATATATTCGCCATTATCCATGATGCGTCTTCCTTATTCTAATTCATCCCATCTAATATTAATTATAATTATCCGATATAGCACAGATAATCACAATTCGTTCCTTTTCCTGAATTCCAGCTCTATAACTTTATATTTATTCAGGTTGTATCCGTGTTTCTGTTTAGTCCTTTGATATCTTTTCCTGTAGTGAGATCGACATCATTTTCTTTGGTAACATTGATTTTTCCCATTAAGTGCGCATAGGATCCAAAATAGCGCCAATGAAATGACATAAACTAATACAAAAGGTGTTAAAAACATAATAGATATACTTATAAAATCATTATGAATCACTTTTGTAATACCCAAGAACAAATGAATAAACAAAGTAGTTGTACCATTTCCCAAATCAATAAGAAATCCATGCCATATCATAAAGTACACATATAAGACAAAAATTATTCCAATAACTTGAATAATACCAGAATAATTCCATTTATGCGCAGGAATGTGATAATGGATTATTAACGCAATATAAATACTCATTCCTAAAAAGAATATTTTTGCAACATTCAAATCAACAATTGCCATTATCCCCCAAATCCCCCATGCTCCTATATAAATCAAAGTCATTATCAATTCCATTCGAAGCATGCTGATCGCCTGTTTCTTAATAAATTCATTCATCAAGTCACCCATAATGTAACCATCTTACTTCCCGCCACATGTACCGCCGCTCTTTTTATATTCGTATTCTTCTCTCATATAACCAATAATACTGCATCAAAACCTGCGATTAAAAAACGAACCTACACCAGCCAATATAAAAAATATCGCAATTTTTTCAATGCAGAATATCTGATCGCAACTAACCTTTACACTTTTGCTTCGTTTACCGGTGCAATTATATATGGTTTTATTCTTGAATGAAAAAAAAAACTCCAAATTCGATACTCTTCTGCCGGTAAACAACACCATTGTATTCATAAGTTACAAAAAATCGGTAAATCCCCCATGATGTCGGAGATGTCCATACTTTTTTTGCCTCTACAACCTGTAAGGTAATATTTTCAGAGTTATATCTGACCATCTGCCTATAAACCAGAAGAGATACTCCTATAAATATTACTATGATTCTATATATAAGTACCAGAATAGATGCACCCATTGTATCTCCTTATATCTGCTCCTGATAATCAACAAACCGTATATGATCCCCTGCACAGATATTTCAGGAGCCGTAGACTTCTATATGCAGGATATAACCATTTGCAGCAGTGTATTCATTATATTTCATGCATGCAGCTATTAATCAACCCAAGACCTTCCAAAAAGTTTTCCCATCATTACTTCAGTAGTCTTTCTGTGTCATTGAAATATATTCCGTATCATCATTTTGTGGTGTGTATAGCAATTGTCCATTTTTCATATTTATAACATGACCAACCGAAACAATATCCACATGATTTCCTTCTAATGTAAAATATCCCTCTCCATAAAACCTCATTTTTACAAAATATTTACCTTCATAGACCTTTATACTCTCTATCTCTTGGATTCCACCCGCTGAAATAGTATTATATATATTTTTTATATCACTCCCATTAGGAAATAGAGTTTGTTTCAAAATTGACAAATCAGACTCATGTATTTCTTTATTATTAATTTCTGCTGTTTTTATAATTTTCTGAAACCGCCTTGTCATAGTATCCTGCCAAACTACCATTCCAATATAATAGATAATTATCACCACTATCGCTATAAACCCTATAATATATTCCATAATATCTATTTCCACATCCTTATATCTAATCCATTACTTCGGTTGTATCACTCTTAATCCTGTTATATAAGTCCTCCACATACGATTTCCCTTGTTCTTTAAATTTTGTATCTATGGCTTCATACTGTTCAACTTGGAGATTTACATAAAATTCCAGGGCAGCAGCATAACCAATCCAAGTGGATACATTAGATAAAAACTTTATTCCACCCGCCTTCAATTCATTTTTTACGCACTATCTTCCATGATTTTCGGATAATACTTTTTGGTCTTCTGTCTCTTCTTTAGTACCCTCCATAGTAAAATATCCCACTTGTTTCCATCTAAGAGGCGCAGACTCTATGTGTCCATTTCATCCGCTCACGCTGATTTATGCTTCCTGGTCTGCCGCTGACAGACATGTTCGAGATTTTGCTTTTTTCTTCGTAACTCTTCCTGTCCTGTTCACTTTCGATAAAAAGATTTCTTTCCCTATATGCTGCAGTGGACAGCCTGACTTTAAGTATTTCCATTTATCTATCTATTGGAAATACCATGATATAATAACTTTTTTCATATACTACCCCTTCAAAATTTACTGTTGTCTCCACAGGAAAAGATAATTGGAGCTCATACGTTCCATTACGAAATATATATTTTTCTTCCACTTTTTTCCCATTAAATTTTTCAACATTGTCCTCTTCCGCTATAAATTCCCATCCATATTTTCTTAACTCTTCCATATAATAATTAATAATTTCCAGCCGCGGTGCAAACACAGAATAATTCTCTGATCCATGGTAATGCCCCGGTAATCTATACCAAAATTTTAATGATTTCTTCAATCTGTTTGACTCTTGGTAAACCATTATTGGAGGTATATTTTCTCTCAATTTTTTCTGAATAATATTGACTTGGCCATAAAAGTAAATTTAATAAACATGGAAATACAACTATGAATACAAAAACTATACTAAATTCTCTTCCAAGCTTAGTATATCTTAGATTTTGGTATATCCACTGAATATATTTCTGCTGTATAATCCAAGAGATTCTATCACTTACCCAACAACAGATACTCCATCTCTTTATTCTTTTTTCATCCTGTAAAGATTTTTTATAGATATTCATAATATCCTCGATTAATCTTCAATCATTCTCCCATCCTTAATTTTCTTACGCACATCTATCAGACCATCAGTAAGTTTGCTTTCCCCTCCGTCAACACTAATAGCTACGTTTTGGATGAACCGTTATATAGTATTTTAATGGCTTTTTTTGTCTGATAACTTGCTCATCCAATAAGTCAGATTGATGGAAGTTCAATGTTAATTCATATATACCTTTATTAAAAAGATATACATTCTCAATCTTAGAATGATTGGAATAATCGATGTTGTCTCTACATCCATCATATTTCCATCCGTGTTTAATAAAACATTCTTTATAATATTCAACAATTTCTTTTTCTGAGGCATACGCTTTACTTCCCATAGTAAGTATATATAAATTTGAATTTCTATATGAAAATAATAACTTATCTCCTAATAAACCATCTTCTTTGTATAAAGTAATTGCAGGTATACTATCTCGCATTTCTTTTCGGGCTGCTTGATTCAAAGCAATTAAACACAAATGCACCAATGAATGCCACCATCATAAATATCAGAAGATAAAAATTCTTCCCTATCTTTTCTTTATCAATTATCATCTTCATAAAACTATCTTCCCATCCTATAATTACATACTTCTTATCCCGAAAAGAATAGTATGATTTCCCTGTTTAAAGTCATAGATATATCTGCCTTCCCAGGCTGTGATGGTTTGCAGAATGTTAGCAGTGGCGAGTTTATTCTTTCTACCGGTGCTTTGCTGTCTATGACGAAACCCTTAAGGGATGAAAACATCATTCTGCCAGAAGACAAGATATGATTCCCATAAATACAATTACAGACAATCCCATCATTCGAATTTGAAATTTAAACTTTTCATGCAATTTTTTGTTAAATTCTTCTGTCATCTCATATTTAACAGTATTAATAAGGATCCTTTGTGTTTCCTTGAACAATAAATAATCTCCAATTTGGCCCAAAATGATTACTAACATCCCCAAGAATAACCTTTGTGTCAAATTATCCAATGAAATACACATAAACAAATAATGCTAAAGGTACCATTAATAACATGAAAAGCTTTAACCCCATAATTTTCCAAGTAGTACAAGCTGAAAATGTACCTAACCGTATATTCTTAAAAATCCATCTTACCCCTATAAAAATATAGATTATACATATAATAATATCCATTATCATGAATCCTCCATTACATTAATCTATTTGTTTATACACATTTGTAACATACTTTTCATCCGGTTGTTTTCTTTCAGGTTCCGTCCAAGGTGGTGCTTTCTGATTTCCCTTTCACGAGTACGGTCGATACATAGCCCAGTCCTAGGGGTGAGTTTGGATACGGCATTGGTGGATGCAGTGATTCCGCTTGCTTTTGCTTTGTATTCGGTTTTGTTGTCCATATTTTCCCATGTCAAAGTACCGGTGGTGAGTTTGTTCTTTTCTGCCAGTGCTTTGCTGTCTATGACGTCGCCTTTGAGGTGGGTGTTGTTTTTGACTTGGTGTCGTATTCTTTTTTCCCTGCGTAGATGCCGCTTTGTTCAGTAATACCCTCTATATTGGATTTCATTAATTAACAGAAAATCCAAGAGATTACATACCACAACACATCTTGGTAATACCCTATTACAAACAATTCAATAAACACATTTAATATTGATAAAAGAATAGTTTGTTTTTGCGCCTGTGCAATTTCACTTTCGCTTTTCTTAGTAAACTCAGGCGCTAATATGTAAGCAAAATACCGAGCCAGAATGAAAATCGCCTCCCCCATAAAGAGCATCCCTATCAAACTGACTAGTGGACTATGGGACATATCTATACCTGACATGATTTTCAGAATGTTGGTTGCAGTCAATATTATAAATAGAAGGCTAAACACAGTTAGCAATATTCCCATGAATATAAATATGACATACTTATAGAGAGACGGATGTCTCCTATCTTTATGTCGAATAAAATCTTCACCTATGGCACAGCACATAAAAGCAAATATTAAAACAGTAAATACTAAAAACAAAAAAAACGAAAGACTGATAATCTTCATTATGTATTCCTCGATTCAATCTTTTACAATAAAATTCTGTTTAAAGTCCTTTTTAAACTGTTCATCGTCATAATTAGATACTCAGAGTTCACTACGGATTAGGCGGTTATGGCTGTGCTTCCTTTGACAGACAGTATGGGAGTGTTCAGTAATCCTCTTTTGCTTGCTTCATATTCTGCTTTGCTTTCTATATTTTCCTATGTCAAGGTACCGGTGACGATCCGGTTCTTTCTTTTCTATTTTTCTGTCTATGCCGGTGCCTTTGAGGCGGGTGTTGGTTTTGACTTGGTGTCGTATTCTTTTTTCCCTATGTAGATGCCGCTTTGTTCAGTAATACCTTCTATATTGAATTTCATTAATTAATAGAAAATCCAGGAGATTACATACCACAGCACATCTCGGTAATACCCTATTACAAACAATTCAATAAACACATTTAATATTGATAAAAGAATGGTTTGTTTTTGCGCCTGTGCAATTTCACTTTCGCTTTTCTTCGTAAATTCAGGCGTTAATATGTAAGCAAAATACCGAACTAGAATAAACGCGGCTATGCATACAAAAATAGAACCTATTAAACTAATCAATGAACTATGAGACATATCTATATTTAATAGTATTTCTAAGACATTAGTTTCAGTCAATACTACAAATAAAAAGCTAAACACAGTTAGCAATATTCCCATGAATATAAATATGACATACTTATAGAGAGCCGGATGTCTCCTATCTTTATGTCGAATAAAATCTTCACCTATAGCACAGCACATAAAAGCAAATATTAAAACGGTAAATACTATTCCTCCAAAACGAAAGACCGGTAATCTTCATTATGCATTCCTCTTAATCCTTCACAATAAAATTCCGCTCAAAGTCCTTTTTAAACTGTTCATCGTCATAATTAGATACTCAGAGTTCACTGCGGATTGGGCGATTGTGGCTGTGCTTCCTTTGATGGACAGTATAGGGCAGTAGTCCCTTTCGCTTGCTTTATATTCGACTTTGTTGTCTATGTTTTCCCATATCAAAGTACCGGTGGTAAGTTTATAAATATTAACATTAATCCTAAAAGTAACCATGCTATTAACTGGACATCATCTTTAACATCATAACAATTTGCAACTTTTGCTCGGTTCCTTCTCAATTCATATAGCACCAAAAGAAACCATAGCCACCCTCCCCATATTGCAGATGTCATTATCAAAAGTTTATTTGAATAATTAATGATCCCAATATCTATCAGTATCGCCGCTCCCATTAATACATCTATACAAAATATAAAAGGAATTCGAATATACACTGGGATATTCTTTACAACCATCTTCATATCTTCTTTTTTAGATTTGTTAAATATAAATATCCATAAATTCCATATCATGAGAAAAAGCATGGCAAAATCAATCACTTGATTACTAAAGATATATTTCATTTCTTATCCCCTCCTTCATTCGCAAGGAAAGAATTATACTGATTCTTTATATTTCTCACTTCCCTCAAGCCTATTTTTCTATAAGCACACGATCATAAAGATAGGCTCCCACAAGCATCCCACCTTCCAAGCCGGCAATAGGACTTCCCCCCACATGACTAAACTGATTATAGTCCCGCTTGCTATTTTATGAACTTCCGGGTCTTTGATCTTTCCCTGTTCTTTTAGGAAGCGTTCACTCCTGCCATACTATTCGCTTCTAAGGTAATACCTTCCAGCTTTTATCAAGCATATCTAATCCTTTCTACTATCAATATATTCTTTCATAAATTTTTTATCAGAAGCATAATACGATTCTCTTTTAATATAATTGACTTTTTTCTCACGCCCTTTTCTTTGTAATTCTTTAAAAATATCTATATCTCTTTTGGGTAATCCTATAAAGTCATATCTAATCTCTATCCCCCATAGATAAGATTCATTTAGCTGCGATAAAGAACTTAACACATCACTTCTCAAATCATCCGGGATGTTTCTATAATAAGTTTCATTAACCACTTTAATCGTTTCCCCATAAAAAGGAATTAAGTTTACTTTTGTATATCCTCCTATACCATACAAAAATATATAGGGATATTCATACTTATAAGCAAAACAATCCGACTCTAAGGCTGTTTTTGTCCACAAATCAGTAAATATCCTATCGACCTTAAACCTATATCTAAATGCTGCATAATAGGTTGCATGTTCCATTTGAAATGTATTCATGTGTAAATACATAACGCATAATCCTATTAATAAACTAAACGCAACCCATATTTTAGTATTTCTCATATCAATCACCTATACCATCTCGTCCCCATCTGTGCCGTATAGGCTCCTGTGTTTCTGTCTCCTGTCAGGCCTCCCGCGACGGCTACTAAGGCAGTGCGGCCTATACGGTATCAGTAGTGAGTTTGTTCTTTTCTTTATCCACATAAACGATGTCAACAGTTCCCCGTACATTACATCAGATACTTTCTACAGTACACTATAATATTCATAAGAATAGAGATTTTTATAATAATTTCAAATAAAATTGACTGATTCCAATGAAAAAAGACAACTCCCACAAGAAAAATAGATATGACAATAATCAAAAGCCCTATGTAATGTTTTATTTTATTGAAACGGGTGTGATTATTTTTTCTTTCGTTATATTCATCAGGATACCAAAATAACTTCATCAGTTTATGTGCAATCGGTTTCTGATCATTGCTTTCAATCTCTCGCCCTAAATGTCTTAAGGCTGTACGAAGTTGTAATGCTCCTATAAATATTATAAAAATACTCATCAGGAAAATCAGAACTAAAAGACCATAGTCTGAAAAATCTATGAATATAAATTCCCCCTCACAGATTTTTTCAGCACAATAAAGAATAGAAAATATTCCTGTCAGAATAAAAGAACAATAATTAACTATAGGCAAATTGTCTCGCTTATTATGACTAAACATAAATTATTTCCCTCCCTTTATGTTTTGGGATAGATTGTTACAGAATACCTAAGCGGATCTTGCCCATTACTTTTTTCGTAATTATGCAAATCCCGAGTACTAAAATATATTCCCAATCTATACTTCCCTTTTCGGAAATTAAATGATTCCCCTATCTTTCTATTGTTTGAATGATCAATATTATCTGCTTCTCCTGTAAATTCCCATCCGATATTTCCCAAATTTTTTCTATAATATTCAAAAACATCAATTTTTGTTCCAAAAGATTGAATAATATATGTAAGAACATAATGTTTATTCGTCCTATAATTAAATTGCAGTAAATCCACTAATTTACTTTCTTCATTATAGACATTGACCCCCTCGACGCTTTCCCTTATCTCCATTTCAGGCTTTCTTGATTCTAAACGATCAACTAAAATACAAATAGACACTAATATAATAAATCCTATCAATGTCAATATCCCATTCTGTAATTTCATTTTGAAATCATTTCTCTACCTCCTCATCATCTACTGAAGAGGTAGAATCTCCACTAAGCCCAAATTGCGGCAGTCCTTTGTTTAAGATTATCATTCTTCTTTACCTATAAACCCTTAAAAGTATTATAAATAACAGAGTATTATATCTATCACATACGCAAGAATTGGCCAACACCACCATAATATAATGAGCTCAGCTATCAATGTACAAAAAGAAAGATAAAGCGTTTTTCTTGATATCTTAGATTTCAATTCTTTATTTAAGTTCGAATATTCTGGCATTAATACATAACCATAATATCGCATAATAATAAAAAGTGACCAACACGTAAAGATTGCAAAAATAAATGCTATTTCTTTATCATAATAAATATCGATATCCCTTAAAACCAATAAAATATCCGTCCCACCTGTCACTGTAAATAGTAAACTAAAAATTATCAGTAATATTCCTATAAGAATAAAGAATAAAGAATAAATACTTAATGATATTATGAATTCTGTGATATGCAGTATCATAAATAGCTATACTAAACAGTGTAACACTCAGTATAATTGTCGCCGCTATTCCCCAAAAAAATGAAACCCCTATAATTTTCATGTTTTGAACTCCCAATCAATCTTTAACATCAAAATTTTATTCAATCTTTTTTCAAAATCTTGTTTATCATAATTTGAACTATTTAAGTTTTCCCCGTAATAGATATCGTTTCTTTTATTATCATAAATATTTTCCACAGTAAAAGCAGCCATAACACCCATATCTAAAAAGTAATAGCATCTCCACCAAGAGGTCTGTCTTTAATGCGAATGTCCATAGTCTTCTTTCCCTGCGTATAAAGTATCTCTTCTTAATATCCACATTACTATATCTATAAGTTTTATACATATCCGATTATCACATTCATTACATATACCAGAATTGGCCGGTATATCCATATCATAAAAAAACCTACTATTATGGTACAAATATATAATAATATCCATTTTTTTCTCACTTGAGGAATTATATTGATATCCAATTTAGAATATTCGGGAAATAAAATATAACCATAATAATGTATTGCCACCCATAATGACCAAATCGCAAAAACCAGAAATAAAATATCTAATTTTTGACCATAATAAATATTCGTCTGATAAAAATAACTTAAAATATCCGTTCCCTGCCACTAAAGTCGATAGTAAAAAGAACATTACACATAATATTCCTATCGGAACTATAAAAAAATATTTAACTCCATTATGTACTCTCTTGTAAATAATATCTTGACAAATCAAACCAAAAAATAGAGCAAATAACATAATAGTGGTTACCATTCCTCCCCAAAATAGAATACTTGTAATTTTCAATTGATATCCCTCCCATTTACTCTATAATGTCAAAGTTTTGTTCCATTCTTTCTTTAAATTCATCCTCATTATAGTTTGACCTATTAAGTTCTTTTAGATAATAAATATAATCACTTTTATTCTCTTCTTCATAAATATATTTTGCCAAAAGACCTCCTGCATAGCCTGTACCTACAACTACTGCAGCCGTTCCACCGGAAAGGAGTATTGGAGCGATTTGATATTGACTGCCATATCCCACCATAATCGGCACAAGCAGACTCTATCCTGCCAAACTTTCCACTATTCCACCAGCTATACCGGCAGATTCTTTGCCACGGTCATCTGTTGTTAAAAATTTTCCTATATCTAACATCTTGCCGGCAGTTTCTGCTCAGCCGGACACGCCAGGCAAATGAGATTCCTTAGATATTTCTCCTATAAAGTCTAATCCATATCCGCATATTTAGCCCAATCACTTTGGATATGAATTTATCTATCCGGTAACTCTAGCTAAAAGTAGTATGCATAATCCGATAACACCGAGCAGTTTATAGTCAAAATAAATCGCAACACCAGCAATTACACATCCTATAATAAAACAGATATCACTCCCACTAAAGAAATCATACATTTCTTTGATTTTATTTTTCATAGTATTAACACTATTTTTTCTGCTCATAAACTTCCCTTCGTTCTGCTTCTTTAATTTTTTCATTTTCATTGTGCAAGATAACTTCAAAAGAATGATATCCACGCTATATATCCAGTTATATTTTCACTCTATTTAACAATTTTATTCCGGCAAAACTTCCGGGAATTATACGATCTAACTCAGGATAATTTGTTTTGTATATTTAGATAACCAATTAAGTGCACGAAGAGTTCCATCTTCTGCCACGCCTTTGGCAATATCTTTTGATCATCCATCTTTAATATCTGATAGAATCAGTGCGCCTATGGCTCCATGGAGAAGAAGTTTTTCTGTAGATCCTTATGGTCTTTCCATCCGGTGCTGCCGAGGCTGATATTGATTCCTACGGTATATATTTATCTACCTTCTTTATTATCCGCTTTGACTCTCAACTTCTCATACGCCTTCCGTTCTTCTGAAGTAAGATCTGACACTGATGAAATTACTTGTATCTCATCACTGCTATACTTCGATAAGGACCTATCTATCTCCTGTTTCTCCTCTAATGACTGAGACGGATTCCTATATACCTTTATCTTAAATGGATTCGCATAAATTGCATAAAAACCGGCACTCCCATAAGAGTAGAACACTTTGTCCCTATAAAATATGTCTGTTTCACTTTCTATCTCATACACATTTTTGTCTAAAAGGGTTAATTTTTGTTTTATTTTGTCTTCTGGACGATAATCATGCAGTTCAAAATGAATGCCTCCTTTCTCCCTTTTAGAGAGAAATATACGTGATTTATTTCCAAAAGTAGATTCCGTATCTATATACCATGTTTGAATATCAAATAAAGACGGAATAACATTCACTGCTATACAAGCCGCATGATAAAAGATAAATATCAAACAAACGAGGAATATTTTCTTTTTCATTATGTTCCTCCTTATTCTAACCCTATTGTTCCATCAAGATTTGCACTCCGGTCAAAAGCCTGTATCACGCCAATTTCTCGATTCCCTCCGCTTCTTTCCGGTGCTGCCGAGGCTGATATTCCTACGGTATTGTTCTTGTTAATGGCTTTGTCTGTTTTCTGGGTTTTCTGTATGTCTCTTGCGTTCATTCCTGCCTGCAGGGCATACAGGGCTTTCAGCCGGCCATCTCCCACTTCTCCGGCTCTCTTTACGGGAGCGGCTACGGTTCCTATCTGCACTAATTTTTCCATGTCATAGGTATTTTTTATGTCATTGAAATATATTCCGTATCATCATTTTGTGGTGTGTATAGCAATTGTCCATTTTTCATGTTTATAACATGACCAACCGAAACAATATCCACATGGGTTCCTTCTAACGTAAAATATCCCTCTCTATAAAACTTCATTTTACAAAATATTTACCTTCATAGACCTTTATACTCTCTATTTCCTGAATTCCCCCCCCCCCCGCCGAAATAACGCCATACATTTTCCTTATATCTATCTCGGCAGGGAAACTAACGTCACTAAGAACTTTTAAATCAGATTCTATAACCTTTTTTGTATCGACGTCTATTTTCTTTTCAATTTCTTGAATTTCATCAGCGACCCTAAACTTCCAAACTACTATTCCTATACCAAAAAATATTATTGCAATTATTCCTAAAAATCCTTTGATATATTCAGCTAAATTCATCTTTTACCTCTTTATTCTATTCCTTGAGATGGCTCTCAGAACACTACTTTACCAACGATCGGTATTCACTATTCCACTAAGTAAAACAAAACTGCTATATATCCCAAATATTCTATACCCATAAGCCATGCAATACTCCCTGATATTAAGCCGGCTATCCCTAAAGCCAAACTAGGTCCAAAATATTTTTTCATATAATCCTCCCATAATAGCAGCAAATTAATGATTTATAGCTTATTTTATCTTGTTACAGTTAACCGGCTTTTTGAACTCCGCTTAGTAAAAAAAGGATATTAATAAAAATTAGAATTCCTGAGCATATAAACTTACTATCCGCTTTCATTCTATAATCCCCTCTAATCAGTTATACAATCCTCTATCCGGCCTTCTAATTCTTTCGTAGTTTTAGGACTACTTTCATGCTTATAATCTAACAATGCAACATAAACTATCACAGCACCAGCTAAGGTTCCATATCCGTCATCTACTTTTTTACAAATTTTATACCTTTTAACTTTTGTTTTACTTCATCTGCTAAATAAGGATAATCCCGTATAACTTCGTTCCCTAAATATTCCAGTGATTTTATAGTTGTTCTTTCAAGAATTAACTTAGTTGCTGTATCAGAAAGATATTTTTTTACATCATTAGGAACATTATCTTCATAATACAAATAAAATCCGTTTACCCCATCTAAATCATTCCCCATCTTAGAAGATTCTCCCCGCATTGCAGCCATTTCTTCATCCAACTCATTCCACTTTGTCCCCATCTGGGAGATATAGGCGCCTGTGTGTCCGTTCCCTCCTGTCATCTTGGACAGGATTCCTCCAAAGGCGGCGGAGATGTTCTGTACTGTATCGTAGCTCCACTTATATTATTTTTTGTATTTTCTATCACAAAACCTGCTTCTAAAATCCATTTAAAATCAATAATAAGAAGCTCCTACTAAAAGTATAAAAGCCATAAGCCATAATAACGTATAATCAAAAAAATATGCAAAAGTAGCAATAAATATACTAAACCCAATTAATTTCCATGCCTTTTTCATCCTTTATACCTTCTTAATCATTTACAGAGTCTTCTACCCATTTATTAAATTCATCTCTCAGATTCCTTCCTCTCATTGCAGCCATTTCCTCATCCAATTCATTCCACTTCGTCCCCATCCGGGAGATGTAGGCGCCTGTGTGTCCGCTCCCTCCTGTCATATTGGACAGGATTCCTCCCAAGGCGGCGAAGATGCTTTGTTCTATGTCAGGGTGCTTAGCTACCCAATTATTTCTTTTTATCCGTTTCAGGTCTTCCATGATATATTCATAATTATGGATTTTTATCAATAATTTAATCACTAATAATGTATTCTGTATCATCCTGCACCGGACAATGTAACAATATTACATTTCTTACTGTAATTACATGGTTTACAGAAATAGTATCTACCCTGTTTTCATAAAGAGTAAAATAACCATCTCCTCCATTTAACTTGACCCAAAAAATATTATCATATATCTTTATATTTTTTATTCGAAAAATCCCTCCCTCTCTTAAAGACTTGTAAATTTTTTTCACATCTATATCTTGCAGCATCTCCACTTGGCTCAACTTCATTAAATCATTCTCCACTATATTTCTCTCATTTATAATATCTTCAACCGTGGGCTCTAATTCATTTGCGACATGAAGCCGCCAAAGCGCTCTTACTACATGGAATACAATCAGCAAATAAACGGATATAGCTCCTAATAAATATTCTCTATTCATATTAAACTCCTTTTACTAATCCATTGCGTCAGACGTATTTTCCTTTAATCTATTATATACATCAACCCAGTATGATTTACCTTTCTCCTCAAACTTAATATTTAATTCCTCATATTTCTCATATTGAAAGTCTACATTAAATTTTAGTACAGACGCTAAATCTATCCATACCGATAATTTGCTCAGGAACTTAAGTCCTTCAAGTCTTAATTTCCCTTTAAAATTTTTATCTGCCATTATTTCTGAATAATGATTTTTCGTCCATTCCGCTAATGCTGTTGCTCCATCAAGAGCACTTTCTGAAAACTTTTCTTTTATATATTCCCGATCATTTCCGGTCATAATTTCACCAATTTTCATTCCCATAGAGTTCAATATTTCCTCGGTCTGCTCCTGCTCTTCTTCAGTAACTTCCATCCCAAAAAGATTCCACTTCGTCCCCATCTGAGAGATGTAGGCGCCTGTGTGTCCGCTCCCTCCTGTCAGCTTGGACAGTATTCCTCCGAAGGCGGCGGAGATGTTTTGTACTGCAATAGAATGTTTGTTTATCCAGTCTTTCCCCTATCTGTTATTTGTCCGGGAGTCTAAGGGATCGTTCTTGTCTCCTCTTCCTATTTTCCCGTTGTAGGATATTCCGTGTCCTCCTGTTTTGTATTCGGCTTTGTTGTCTATGTTTTCCCATGTCAAAGTACCGGTGGTGAGTTTGTTCTTTTCTTTTTCTGCCTGGCTGTCTATGACGGCTCCTTTGAGGCGGGTGTTGTTTTTGACTTGGATGTCATATCCTTCTTTTCCTGCGTAGATACCTGCCTGTTTTGTGACGCTGGTATGGAGTTGATCCTTTTCCAACAAAACTTATCCCTTAAAAAAACAAGTCAATACTCCCATAATCATGAATATACTACACCCTACTACAACCAATTTTGTATCAAACTTTCTCTTTTCAATAGCTGGATATATTCTTTCTATCATTTGCGGAGTAGAATGTCGAACAATAATATTCAGCCTCTCATAATCAAAAATCCAGAAAATAATTCCACTCCCTCCTATACAAATGCTTCCTAAAAATAATCGTAATATAGGCATGGAAGCAAAAGAAAAAAATATATAAATGGAAGTAGGAAAAATTAATGAGATAATGACCTTTAGGATAATAACTTTAATATTGGTCTGAAAACTTAACCCCTCAAAATGAATCTTTTTAAGAATCCAAATAATACTAGTTATGCTATAAATTAAAACTATTGCTATATCTATCATGATATTCACTCACCTTATTAAATTCGCTCTAATCCATTTCATCTTTTAATTCTTCCACATATTGCTCATCACTTTTTTCCTGTTCCCCATCATTCAATAAAGGTGCTATAACTTCCTTATATTCATTTAAAAATACTGCGCCACTCCCACCAATTATTGCACCTATATAACCACGAGTTTTAAGCGTTAACCATGATAATCCTATCGTTCCATAAATATCTACCAACACTCTATCTCTCGCGCCCTGTATTCCATACTTATCAATGTTTGCATCATTGGCTATATCCCACGGTAGGGTAAGTGCATCGCCAATAATTGTTTCTCTTCCCAGATACTTGGCAACTTTTGTATTGATTGCACTTGCCATCGCACTTTCAAATATGGTTTCTCCATGTGCACGTGTTGCTGTAACTAATACCGGCTCAAAAAGACTTCCTCCTTCTTTCACCGTAAATGGTCTGCCCGTCTTTAAGTCCCAATATGTACCGGGCGTTGATATTGGTGAATATCTTTGTTTTTCATCTATGGCTTCCCAGTCTTTTTGTAATCGTTTCTTCTCTTCTTCTGTCTTTGCGTTTTTCATATCGTCCAGATATTGTTTATATTGTTCATGGGTCAGATAGTTGAAGGTTGTCGCCTGGTGGGCTATGGCTGCCCCTGTTTTCCCTCCTGCCAGGTATCCTACGGCAGCGCTTGCTATTTTATGGACTTCTTTGTCTTTGATTTTTCCCAGTTCTTTTTGCAGGAGGGCGTTCAGTCCGGCTCCTGTCAGTCCTTTTGTTATTCCTGCTCCTGCTTCCTTGGATACTAAGACTCCCATGATTCCATGCATGGCGATTCTATTGGTTCCGCTTTCGCTCCATTTCTTTGCTTCTTTTTCGTATTTCTCCGCCAGTATACTGTTATTCTCTTTTCTGGCTTTTTCTGCTTTTTTATTCAGTTCGTTTTCTTTGTGCCCTGCTATGTCTCCTATGAGGCGGTATCCTACTTGGGAGAGGATGTTCACGTATTCCTGTTTTTCTTCTATTTTCTTTTTGTCGAAGATTTCGGAGAGTGTGTTAAGTGCGTTTGCTGTGTCGTGGCTGATTTCCTTGTCTGTCTTTTCTTTTGTGGTGGTGATGATGCTGTCTGCTATGGCTGCATATGCGGCGCTTCCTGCCTTTCATAGGGAGTAATCTAAAATCTTATTAAGAACTATAATATGAATAAAATCATCGCAAGTAATATTATTCCACCTCCAACAAAACTGGCAATCGACTTTTGATATAACATTGAAGATTTTTGAATAATATGATTACCATCTTTTTCCATTTCGAGTCTAAGAAAAAGTCCATTAATTATCCCTCCTGCCCCCATTAAAAATCCACCTATTATGGCAAACTGAGAGCTTAATATTTCCACAATATGACCAAACACAAATAACCCTCCAAATATAAGCAATAAAAATGGTATTAATTTGTAAAATATTCCAGATATTCCCCAACTATTTTTTCTTTTTATACTCACATATACTATTCTTACTAACAACAAGGGAATACAAATTAATACTATCCAAATACGAGGGTCAAATGCATTAACTCTGATCATTTCTACCAAGAATTCCATTTACTTCTTTACCTCCTGGTAATACTTTCTTACCTCCTCTTCTTTTATACATCCTTTCGTATAATCTCCAAATGCACCTGCACTATACACACATATAAACAGAATCGTTACAAATAAATTATTAGAGCCATGACCAATAACGCTATACTAGACCCCCAAAAACTTTTTATTAAGAACTTATACTTTTCTATTTCCATTTTAGAAAAGTGCATACCTTCCTCTTTTAATAAACTTTTCACATACCATCCTCCCATGAATCCGCCAAAAATCACTACAGAAAACACCTTTATTACCCAATCACCTTTGATTATATTAGAAACCCCTCCCAACGTAATTATTGAGCTCGCAAACAATGGTACCATTGTCATAACATATAAGGTTTTTGTTAATCGTTTCCATTTTTTGCATGTTTTTATATAGAAATATATAGCTTTTATCATTGAAATAATGGTACAACACAAAAGTACCATAAACTTGGCAATAGCCCAGAATCCACCAGCAATTAGTACATTCATCTATTATTCTTTACCTCCTGGTAATACTTTCTAACTTCCTCTTCTCTATCAGTAGGTGCCTCTGCTTTTATATATTCTTTCCATATAATCTCCAAACACACCACAGCAAGGCTACCAGCAATTGGTATCCCAAACGTTGTTCTATCAATATGCCCTAACGCTGTTCCAAAGATAACCGGCGCTAAATCAGCAGTTATCAATTTATATCTATTCCAACCGCTATACAGTCCGCTGTCTTTTGGGATATCCTTAAGTGCCATACCGATCCCCACCTTACCCTTAGTGTTTGTATGGTTTTGGCCCAGATATCATAATGTTTTCCTATTCTAATTCTTTATCCAGGAATAAAAAACATTAATATCGGTATCAATATCATTACTCCTGCAATAAAACTGACCCATGCTTCATATTTCATCCTCTTTCTTACATTCTCCACCTTCTTCATTTCCATAACTGCAAACATCCCATTAATCACACTCCCAACCCCCATAAGTATCCCACCAATCACATTGGCGCAAAAATCCACCAAATCAAGTACATGTGCAAATACCAATCCGCCTCCTAATAAAAATACCCATATAGGTACCATATTCAATACAATCTCTTTTCGTCCCCAATCATGTCTTTTCTGTATGCAACTATAAATACTCCCTGCAAACAGTAGTGGAATACAAATTAAAACCACCCACATACGCCAATCATATATATTTATTAGGATTTGATGTAATATTTTCTCCATTTACTTTTTTACCTCCCGATATAACAATCGGACCTCTTTCTCTTTATCGGTCAGTATTTTCTTCACCAACATGGATACGTTATTAATACAATAACCATTAACCCAATACCTCCTATCCAAAGACCTTTTTCCGCAAACCCATATTTCTCTAATTCTTGTTTTGAAAAGTGCATTGCATAGCGTTTTCTTAATGTTCTAACAAAAATACCACCCACAATCGTACCTATAATTATCATACAAACAGCTATACTGCCCCAATTAGTCGTAAATGTTCCAGTAACACCACCTATGATGGCTATATTCCCTCCCAAATATAAACTTATGAATAAAATATATAATAATTTGACTTGCATACTCCAAAACTCATGTTGCTTCATATAAAACTGCATACTTTTTACTATAAAAATTACAATCATACATAAAAAGATCGTCAATTTTATAGTTGCCCCAAAACTATCAAGAATAAAGTTTTCCATTACCTCTTTACCTCCTGATAATACTTTCTAACTTCCTCTTCTTTATTAGTTGGTATCTCTGCTTTTATATATTCTTTCGTATAATCTCCAAATGCACCTGCACTATGCACTACTATGCACACATACAAACAGAATCGTTACAAATAAATTATTAGAGCCATGACCAATAACGCTATACTAGACCCCCAAATACCTTTTATTAAGAATTTATACTTTTCTATTTCCATTTCAGAAAGGTTCACGCTCTCATCTTTTAATAAACTTTTTACATACCACCCTCCCATGAATCCACCAAAAATCATCATAGAAAACACCTTTATTACCCAATCACCTTTGACTATATTAGAAACCCCTCCCAACGTAATTATTAAACTTGCAAAAAACGGTACCACTGTCATAACATATAATGCTTTTGTTAATCGTTTCCATTTTTTGACTGTGTTTACATAGAAATATATAGCTTTTATCATTGAAACAATCGTACAACACAAAAGTACCATAAATTTGGCAATAGCCCAGAATCCACCAGCAATTAGTACATTCATCTATTCTTTACCTCCTGGTAATACTTTCTAACTTCCTCTTCTTTATTAGTTGGTGTCTCTGCTTTTATATATTCTTTCGTATAATCTCCAAGCACACCGCCAACAAGTCCAAACACAGCCGGCATTCCAAATGCAACACCACCACTCCCTAACGCTGTTCCAAAGATAACCGGCGCTAAATCAGCTCCCTACACCTTATATCTATTTCATCCGCTATACAGTCTGCTGTCCTTGGGATACCGGAAGAATTGATTGCTTTATAATTTTTATCGACATCTGCCTAGATCCCCGGTAAACGGACGGCAGGATGTTTCCAGTCCACTCCTAATCTCAGGTACCGGTTATATTCTTTGAACAGGCTGACGGCACTGTCTTGTATAAAGCCTTCTTGTTTCAGATAGGCGATTCCTTTGTTGTAAGAGTTCATATTTCCTGCGTAAATGAATCCTGCGATTCCTTTTTCCGGTCCCGTGGTACGGTCTCCTGTCAGGCTTCCTGCAACGGCTCCTAAAGCGGTGCTGATGGCTTGTACGGTATCAGGATGGGTGTCCATTCAGTCTCTTCCTTTGCTTTTCCCATGTACGCCAAGGCAAATTTGTTCACGCTTCCCGATATTGCTCTTGCCAATGCATTTCCTCCGCTCACGGTTTCTGTCAATGCGCCTATGGCTCCATGGAGAAGGAGTTTTTCTGTGGATCCTTCTTTCCATCCATAGTGGTCTGCCGCTTCATGGATGATTTGGTTTCCCACTATGTTCATCATGTGGATGAGTTCCTGTTTTTCTTCTACTTTTGTTTTGTCGAAGATTTCTTTGAGTTCGTTTAGGCTGTTTAATAATAAATATATTAATCTGGCATAATCCCAACTAATAGCGCAATAAAGGCAATTATACCAAAACAAATTATTCCAAGTTGAATTCTAAACTTTCTTTTTTCAAGAATATGTTTAACATCTTTTTCTCTATTATCAATATTACTTTCCACAATTGCTTTACTCATTTCGTTAAATAACAGCCGGGTCTCTATCAAATACAAAAGCAACACACTCACACCCAAAAATATTCGCACCATACCACTATCATAAAAATGGATATATATAAAAATTTCTAATGGCACTACCAACCATATTAAAAATTTCAGAACGATAATTTTCCAGTTTGTTGGAGCAGATATCGTTTCTATTTCTACCTTTTTTAAAACCCATTTTACTCCGACAAAAATATAAACTATACATATTAATGTATCTATCATATGCATTCCTTCCGCCGCTCTAATCAACTTCTTTCTGCATATTCTTTATCTCTTTTATCCTTTTCCTCATATGTTATCGGCAGGGAGGAGTTTCATGGATACATCCAGGGAGCTGACGCATTTCATTTGTTCCAGCCCCTGCTCCAGACGGCGGATGTTCAGGATGTTTCCTTCTTTGATGGGAAATGCGTTTTTCCATGGGATGAGGGCGCTGTCTTTCCCGTAGATGATTTTATGCAGCCAGTCGAATTCTTCTCCCTGCCCCGATAAAATGATTTCATCTATTCTAAATACGGGCCCCGCGGCACCTTGCGTCTCTTCTTTTTCATTCAGGCTGCTTCCTATATTTTCTACACGGGGCATGCACAGCCGTTCCTGCCGATCTTCTTCTCTCTGCCGCGCTTCTTCCAGCCGCTCCTCTCCTGTGTAATTTAAAACGGGAGCAGCTGATACCGCTCCCGTCATCATGGTTAAAAAATAAAGGCTGTTACGATTTTCCCCTGCATGATCGTTCTCCCAAAGTAATATTTCAAATGTTTTTCTTATTTCCAATTATAGTTTACAGGGAAGGCATTGTAAATGTTTTCTTTGCTGCCCCTCTCCGCTTTAATTTCCTGCTGCGCCTTTTGCCAGCATGACAGAGAGATCTTCTTTTTCTTCCTGCATATCCGTCTCCTTTGCCGCCGCTTTCGCCAGATCATCAATGGCGTAAACGAGGGGTTCTTTTCCTTCATCGGGAGTAAGGAGCATCATCACATCTATATGGTCATTTTCACGGAAGAAATACGCTCTGCCGTAAAAGGGCAGGATGAGTCCGTCGGAATCAAAGGTAATTTTCGCACCCATCGTATAGAGATAGGCTTCGTCGGCTGTAAGTTTGCGATACGGCTCGAAATCGGACAGGGTGATTTTCACGCCTTCTCCTAATTCTCCCACCACGTTCTTCGCCCAGTTCTTCATTACCTCTTCCGCCCCTTTGCGCAGAGGCGAGTCCTCATCCAGAAAGGCGCGGTTCATGCGGGAAAGGCTTCTCCATTCTTTTACCGTCAGGTATTCCCGGAAGAACGGTTTCAATGTATCCGCTCCCGCAGGAGGCAGCTTGGCGGTGACAATGTAGCCGTAAGCGAATTTTCGGCTTTTTTGAAGCATGACGGAAAGCTGCCCCATGTGATAGGGATAGGTGAAATTGTGGAACTTCAGTTCCTGCTGTTCAGGGATATCCTGATAGGTAAACGCAGGCGGCAGATGTGCTTTCGCAATGGACTGCAAGTCATAAGCAGACGCGCCGCCGGAAATACAGAGAACCGTCATAAAGACTGCCGCCGTTTTCTTCCAACTCATGTGCCGCTCCTTTCCAGTCCGTAAAAGGCATAAAGTAAATTTTTCCCGATTTTTTCCGCCGTCGTATGGCTTCCCTGTACGATAATGAGATAATACATGCCGCCCTGCCTGTACAGATTCGTATAGACCCACATCGGATAGGACAAGTGTCTTTCGTCGGAAATAATCACCCGCGCTTCCTGGGTCCAGCGATAGGTGCCGTCATGATTTTTATAGGCATGCCACGGTGAAAAAGAAACCAGTTCCGCCTGCAGCTTCTGCCCTTTGATTTCATCCAAACGGCTATTCAGCATCCGCTGATATTCTTCTATGCTGATTTTCGGCAGGCCGAAGAGGGAGTGCGGCCGTGTCGCATCTTCATGGAATGCGCGTTCCCAAAACCGGGCAGCCTTTTCCCCTTTCCCATGGAAGAAGGCTTCTTCCGTTCCTTTCACAACAGAGACGGAAGCGGAATAGGTGCCGCGGATATCGGATTTCCTGATCTGATACAGATGAAGGGAGTCGTAAGGGTATGGCGCCCGGTCGGGGTACATGTCCATTCCCGGAGGCGTGGTGAGGAAGTACATCACTGCCGCCCAATCTGTTTTCCCGTAATCTTTCCGGTGTCCCGATTTCTTAAATATGGTTTCCGCGCGGCTGCCCCCTCCGTCGGTAATCTGCACGTCTTCCCCGAAAGACAGTTTCCCCAGTCCGTCGATGACGAGATCCTCCGCCTCCGCGTAAAGACAGCCTGCCAGAATGAAAGCGGACAGAGCCGCCATGATTTTTTTGAACATGGAATTCTCCTGTAATATATCATTTATCTTTTCATTGTAAGGAATCAGGGATATTTTCTCAAGTCAGGCATTTCCGTCTCCCACAAAAAATATCCCGCCATGGATTACACAGCGGGATATTTTATTTAAATACTTATTGCACGTCAGCTTGCCCATCAGCGGTTTCCGCCGTCCGGGGTTCCGCGTTATGCTGCACGGAGAGCCTGCGGTAGCGGGCAAGCCCCGTACCTGCCGGAATCAGCTTGCCGATAATGACGTTTTCTTTGAGGCCGAGAAGCGGATCCACTTTCCCTTTGATTGCCGCTTCCGTAAGAACTCTGGTGGTTTCCTGGAAAGAAGCCGCCGAGAGGAAGGAATCTGTCGCCAGCGCGGCTTTCGTCGTGCCGAGAAGCAGGTTCTCACCCACCGCCGGTTTCTTTCCTTCATCTTCCAGATGTTCGTTCATGACGCGGTAAGCCACAATGTCCACCGTCTGTCCCGGAAGCCATTCGGAATCTCCGGGATCATCGATTTTGATCTTGCGGAGCATCTGATGGACGATGATTTCAATGTGCTTGTCATTGATTTCAACACCCTGGGATCGGTAAACTTTCTGCACTTCCTTGACGATATAGTTCTGGGTCGCCTGTACGCCGAGGACACGGAGAATATCGTGGGGATTGATGTTCCCTTCAATGAGGCGAGTACCTGCTTCGATTTCATCGCCTTCATTGACGGAAATCCTCTTTCCGAACGGAATCTTGTAGGTATCGGATGTCTCTTCATTGGTCACGGTAACAATCTTGATATTCGCATTTTCCGGAGAGTCTTCAATGGTGACTTTGCCGGCGATATTGGAGATGATCGCGTTCCCTTTCGGCTTGCGCGCTTCAAACAATTCTTCGACACGGGGCAGACCCTGGGTGATATCCTCTGCCGTTGCGACACCGCCCGTATGGAACGTACGCATGGTCAGCTGGGTGCCCGGTTCGCCGATGGACTGTGCGGCGATGATGCCTACCGATTCGCCGATTTCCACATGGCGGCCTGTTGCCAGGTTCCTGCCATAGCACTTCGCGCATACGCCGTGTTCAGAATGGCAGGTCAGAATGGAACGGACTTTCAGACGGTCATAATGCTTTTCAATTTCAGCAGCCTGGTCGTCAGTGATTTCTTCATTCTTCGCGGCAATGATTTCTCCCGTTTCCGGATTCACCACATCTTCCAGCGGGCAGCGGCCGGCGATACGGTCAGCCAGAGACTCGATGAGACCCCCGGCTTCCGTAATTTTGCGGACTTCTACGCCTTCCGTGCCTTCCATGCGTACGGAAATCACCGGAATATCGGCAGCCAGAAGTTTTTCAGCCGCTTCCGCCGTAAGGACGGTTCCCTGCGCCAGCACTTCTTCTCCTTTGCGGTTCAGAGCCGGCATTTCCAATTTCTTTTCAAAGAAGCGGACTGTCACATGATGTTTCACGATACTCTTGTATTCCGCTGCGACATCCTCCACGCCGAAGGTAACGGTTTTCGGTTCGCCCGCTTCTCCTTCCGCTGTGGGAACGGTAACAACAACGGAATCAACGAGGAAACGATTCATAAGGGCCACATCGGACGCATCCAGTGTTTTCCCCTTCACAAGGAGAATTTCCCCGCTGCGCCGGTTCATGACGTCTTCTTCGAGAATGGAACCGTCCAATTCAGCGCGGTGGACATTGTAACGGCTGCGGACAGCCGCCTTGGAAACCAGTTTATTCCATTCACGGTCGAAATTGAGTGTCTGCACATCGCAGTCTTCTTCCCGAATGATGACATCCTGGGAAACATCGACAAGGCGGCGTGTGAGGTAACCGGAGTCTGCTGTACGGAGAGCCGTATCGGCAAGACCCTTGCGGGCGCCGTGGGAAGACGTAAAGTAGTCAAGGACGGTCAGCCCTTCACGGAAGTTTGCCTTAACAGGCAATTCTACCGTTTTACCGGATGTATCGGCAATCAGGCCGCGCATCCCCGCCAGCTGGCGGATCTGGTTATCGTTACCGCGGGCGCCGGACTGGGCCATCATGGTGAGCGGATTCATTTTCGTCATGGACGCTTTCATCGCTTCACCGACATCATTGGTCGCTTTTTCCCAAATTTTAACGACTTTCCTGTATCTTTCGTCATCCGTCATCAGGCCGCGGCGGAAATATTCCTTGATTTTTTCAATCTGCGCTTCACTTGCGGACAGGATATCATTTTTGGCTTCCGGTACGGCCACGTCATAAATGCCGATAGAAATGCCGGAAACAAGGGCATAATGGAATCCGAGTGATTTAATGGAGTCCAGGAGATCTCCTGTTTCTTTGAAACCCAGCTTCTTAAAGCAGTCATTGACAAGTTTGCCCATCTGCTTCTTGCCGATAGTGATGCCGAGACCTTCTTTTCCGTCAGGACGTTTATAGAAGAAGCGGAGAGGTTCGGGAATGGCATAGTTGAAAATCAAGCGCCCCGGGGTCGTGATGACAAGACCGTGCCCCGGTATGTCCACTTTAATGAAATCATGGATCTGTACCTGGTTCAGTGCATAGGCCAGCATGACTTCATCGTAATTGGTAAAGGCGTGGAATTTCGAGGGATCAAGCGCGTCTTCCTCTTCCTTGCTTTCTTTTACAATGGTCAGATAGTATGATCCCAGAATCATATCCTGGGAAGGAATGGCGACAGGTTTGCCGTCTTTCGTAGACAGGATATTGTTGATGGAAAGCATGAGCGTTCTCGCTTCCGCCTGCGCTTCCACGGACAGAGGCAGATGGCACGCCATCTGATCGCCGTCAAAGTCCGCATTGTAACCCGGGCAGACAAGGGGATGCAGTTTGATCGCCCTGCCTTCCCACAGGATCGGTTCAAACGCCTGGATGCCGAGGCGGTGGAGTGTCGGAGCGCGGTTCAGAAGTACGGGATGTTCTTTAATAACATCGCCAAGGACGTCCCAGACTTCAGGGGACAGCTTGTCCACTTTTTTCCGTGCCGATTTCAGATTGCTCGCCAAACCGCGGGCGATCAGTTCATGCATGATGAACGGTTTGAAAAGTTCGATTGCCATTTCTTTCGGCAGGCCGCACTGGTACATTTTCAGTTCAGGACCGACTACGATAACAGAACGGCCGGAATAGTCGACACGTTTCCCCAAAAGGTTCTGGCGGAAGCGGCCCTGCTTGCCTTTCAGCATATCGGAAAGGGATTTCAGGGGACGGTTTCCCGGGCCGCTGACCGCTCTGCCGCGGCGGCCGTTATCTATGAGGGCATCGACAGCTTCCTGCAGCATACGTTTTTCATTTCTGACGATGATTTCAGGCGCGCCCATGTCCATCAGTCTTTTCAGACGGTTATTTCTGTTGATGACACGGCGGTAAAGGTCGTTCAGGTCGCTCGTAGCAAAACGCCCGCCGTCAAGCTGCACCATCGGGCGGAGGTCCGGCGGTATAACGGGCAGCACGGTGAGGATCATCCATTCCGGCTTATTGCCCGATTTACGGAAAGCTTCCACTTCTTCCAGCCGGCGGATGCTGCGGACTTTGCGCTGGTTGCTGCTGCTGTCCACATCTTCGCGAAGCTGTTTTTCCAAGGCTTCCAGATCCAGCTGGCGGAGAAGCTTCTGAATAGCTTCCGCCCCCATCTGCGCCTCAAAAGAACCAGCGCCGTATTCCTGGACGGCCTGCTGGTATTCCTGTTCATTTAAAACCTGCTTGTCCAGAAGTTTCGTTTCGCCTTTATTGATTACGATGTAGGCGGCAAAATAAAGGACTCTTTCCAGCTGGGGGGACACATCGAGAATGAGGCCGATACGGCTCGGCGTCCCCTTGAAATACCAGATGTGAGATACCGGGCAGGCCAGATCAATATGACCCATGCGTTCACGGCGTACTTTGGAGCTTGTCACTTCCACGCCGCACTTATCGCAGACCGTGCCCTTATAACGCATTTTTTTATACTTGCCGCACTTACATTCCCAATCTTTCGTCGGTCCGAAAATCTTTTCACAGAAAAGACCGTCCGGTTCTGCTTTCAGTGTACGGTAGTTAATTGTTTCCGGCTTCGTTACTTCTCCGTGAGACCATAATCTGATCGTTTCCGGAGACGCAATACCGATTTTCATGGAGTCAAATTCATTTACGTCTAACAATTGCTCAGTGCTCCTTTCCGGAAATCAGGCATCCGGGTCATCGACAAGACCCGCTTCAGTTTCTATATCAGTTTCAGTAAAAGCCGCTTCTTCATTTGCAGGAGCCGCCGCTTCCGCTTCCAGCGCATCATTGAAAGAAGCCGTATCATCTGCCGGCACTTCTTTCCCTTCTCCGGCCATGCTGGATTCCATGGCATTTCTGGCTGCGGAAACGGAATCCTCACCTTCCATGGCCGCTTTCACTTCGTCTTTATGCCAGCGTTCGCCGCCATTGGACGGTTCCAGATCGCTTTCGTCCAGCTCTTTCATGACAACTTCCTCTTTGTCTTCATTCAGGACGCGGACATCCAACCCGATGGATTGGAGTTCCTTCATAAGAACCTTAAAGGATTCGGGAACACCGGGGCTCGGAATGTTTTCGCCTTTGACGATTTTTTCATAGGCTTTGACACGGCCGATGACATCATCAGATTTTACCGTCAGGATTTCCTGTAAGGTGTACGCGGCGCCATATGCTTCCAGTGCCCAGACTTCCATTTCACCGAAACGCTGGCCGCCGAACTGCGCCTTGCCGCCGAGCGGCTGCTGGGTCACAAGGGAGTACGGGCCGGTAGAACGGGCATGGATCTTATCATCAACAAGATGATGGAGTTTCAGCATGTATTTCCAGCCGATCGTCACCTGTCCGTCGAGCTTCTCACCGGTACGTCCGTCATAAAGATCGGATTTCGCATTGACCGGAAGTCCCGCGGCGGCAAGGGTGGCAGCCAGGTCTTCATCGCGGCAGCCGTCAAATACAGGGGTCGCGATGTGGACACCGGATTCTGTCGATTCGGGCATGCCGTAGGTATCAAAATCATAGCCTGCTTCACGGAGCCGCTTTTCAAGCGCTTTCGCCTTTACGGGATCTGTCTTGGCTTCTTTGATTTCTTCGCCGAGCATATGGCAGGCCCAGGACAGATGAATTTCCAGGATCTGCCCGATATTCATTCGCGAAGGAACGCCAAGGGGGTTCAGCACCAAATCGACAGGACGTCCGTCCGGAGTAAAGGGCATATCTTCAACAGGCAGGATGCGGGAGCATACGCACTTGTTACCGTGGCGCCCGCCATTTTGTCGCCTTCGCGGAGTTTCCGTTTCTGCGCAACGTAAACGCGGACGAGCTTATTTACGCCCGGCGCCAGTTCATCGCCGTTTTCACGGGTAAATTCCTTGACGTCGACCACTTTCCCGAATTCTCCATGCGGCACACGGAGAGATGTATCACGGACTTCTCTTTCCTTATCGCCGAAAATGGCACGGAGAAGACGTTCTTCCGGAGTCAGTTCTGTTTCCCCTTTTGGCGTTACTTTGCCGACAAGGATATCGCCGGGGCGTACATCGGCGCCGATACGGATAATACCGTTTTCATCAAGATTTTTCAAAGCGTCGTCGCTGACGGATGCCAGCTCTCTTGTGATCTCTTCTTCGCCCAGCTTCGTATCACGGGCATCACATTCGTATTCTTCAATATGGATAGAGGTGTACAGGTCATCTTTGCAGAGACGTTCAGAAATGAGCACGGCGTCTTCATGGTTATATCCTTCCCAGGATACGAACGCCACAAGCACGTTGTGTCCGAGAGCCAGCTCGCCTCCGTCGGTGGACATGCCATCTGCCAGTGTCTGCCCGGCTTCGACCTTGTCCCCTTTGTATACGATGGGATGCTGGTTGATGCAGGTGCTCTGGTTGGACCGGAGAAACTTAATCAGGTCATAAGTATCATATTCGCCGTTATCCGCGCGGACGATAATCTGTTTCCCGTTGACAGAGGTAACCACGCCTGACCGTTTTGCAAGAACGCAGACACCGGAGTCCTGGCCGGCCACCCATTCCATACCCGTGCCTACAAGAGGCGCTTCCGGGCGGAGGAGCGGTACCGCCTGCCTCTGCATATTGGCGCCCATGAGCGCACGGTTCGTATCATCATGTTCAAGAAACGGAATGAGAGACGTACCGATAGAAACGACCTGCTTCGGAGAAACGTCCATGAGATCCACTTCTTCAGGAGAAGCTTCCAGAACATCAGGACCACGGCGGCAGGCCACATACCGGTTCAGGAACGCGCCGGTATCTGACAGCGGCTCGCTGGCCTGGGCAATAACTTTATTTTCTTCAATATCAGCCGTCACATAGAGACATTCATTGGTCACTTCGTGGGTCTTCGGGTTAATCCGGCGGTACGGCGTTTCAATCAGGCCGTACTTGTTGACAATTCCGTAATTGGACAGTGAGGAAATAAGTCCGATATTCGGACCTTCCGGCGTTTCTACGGGGCACATACGCCCATAATGGGAATAATGCACGTCGCGGACTTCAAACCCTGCACGTTCACGAGACAGCCCTCCCGGCCCCAAAGCGGACAGACGACGCTTATGCGTCAGCTCCGCCAATGGGTTCGTCTGATCCATAAACTGGGACAGCTGGGAACTGCCGAAGAATTCCTTGATGGCTGCCACGACAGGACGGATATTGACGAGCGCCTGGGCGGTCATCTTGTCCTGATCCTGGGTAGTCATTCTTTCGCGAACCACACGTTCCATACGGGACAAGCCGATGCGGAACTGGTTCTGGAGCAGTTCACCGACGCAGCGGACACGGCGGTTGCCGAGATGATCAATATCATCCTGGCGTCCATAGCCCTGGATCATATTCAAAAGATAGTCTACCGCCGCGATAATATCCGCGCGGTCAAGAATCCGATAGCTGTCATCACGCATTCCATTGGAGCAGATCACCTTGACAGGTGTTCCGTCCTCTTTCTGGGTCATGACTTCCACCATTTCCACCTTGCTGAACACGCCGCTCTTCTTCAGGATCGCGATGGCTTCCTCGTCGATAAGGGCATTCCCCTGGATAATGATTTCACCGGTTTCCGTATCCACGATAGGCCCTTCCGTACGGTGGCCCTTGAGGCGGTTTTCCCAGGAGAGTTTCTTATTCAGCTTGTAACGTCCGACCTTCGCCAGATCATAACGGCGGGGATCATAAAAGAAGTTGCGGAGCAGGGTCGTGCCGCTTTCTTCTGTCGCCGGTTCGCCGGGACGGAGCTTTTTATAAATAGCGATGAGTGCTTCTTTTGTATTCTGCGTTTCATCCTTCTTGAGCGTCTCTTCGATATGGATATCATTATTGAAAAGCTCCATGATTTCTTCATTGGAAGAGAACCCCAGCGCACGGATGAGGTACGTCACGGGCATCTTGCGGTTACGGTCGATACGGACGGAAACAACGCCGTTGGCATCAGTTTCCAGTTCGATCCACGCGCCGCGGTTCGGAATGAGCTGGGCGGAATAAATTTCCTTCCCGAAAGTGTCCATTTCCTTTTTGTAGTATACGCCGGGAGAGCGGACAAGCTGGGAAACAATAACACGTTCGGCGCCATTGATAATAAATGTGCCCGTGTCCGTCATAATCGGAAAATCGCCCATGAAAAGATCATGCTCCTTGATTTCGCCGGTTTCCTTATTGACGAGCTGGACTTTGACCTGCAGCGGAGCGGAATAAGTAGCATCTCTCGTCTTGCATTCATCGATGCTGTACTTTTCTTTCTTGAAATAGTATTCGCCGAAATGCAGCGCCCATTTATGAGCACTATCCTCGATAGGAGAAATATCCGCAAATACATCCCTCAGCCCTTCTTTACAGAACCATTCGTAAGATTTGGTCTGCAAATCGAGCAGATGGGGCATCCCCAGAACTTCCTGAGATCTGGCGTAGGTATATCTTTTCTTGGTACCTACCTGGACGGGTCTGAACATTTTGCTGTTAGGCATTCCACGCCTCACCCTTTCCTTCCATATAAAATCTGAATTTCCAACACATGGGAACAGGGATGAAAAGAGGACAAGGCCAAGGAAACACCGATTAAGCCACAAAATATCCTGTACTTCATCAGTGTTCCCGATTTGAGCCGGGCTCCTCTTTTCTCCGCGAGCCTTCTCACTATATATAAATAGAGACTGTAAAACATAATTTTACACGAGCAAAAAACATTCTGCAATATAAATCCATTTTCACCTAAAATGTTTTCTCTATATCTTTCTATAAAAATATTTTAGTTATAGATAAAAACTTATTTGCTATTGAAATATTTTATTTTAATATTTTTCTCTTGCTTTTCTCTGTAAAATATGCTACCGATTTATTCTATCATTTAATTTTACGATTTGCAACAAAACCTGTTATGCAGGGCAGGCTTAAGAAAGAGTATGCATAAGAAAACTCCCCCGTAGCAGAGAGAGTTTTCGTTTTCTACAATTCGTTCCATCACCAATCAGTCTTCAATGATTTCAAAATCGTCTTTTCCGACACCACAGAGCGGGCACTTGAAATCGTCCGGCAGATCTTCCCACTTGGTTCCCGGGGCAATTCCATTATCCGGGTCACCTAAAGCCTCATCATAAATCCATCCGCAAACTTTGCATACATACTTCTTCATCCTTATTCTCCTCTCCACAGTCCGTGCAAATTGCAATACTCATACGCCGCTACAACTTCATCCCCTTCGGCAAGAACGAAATCAGCCACCGGTTTCATGCCCGGTTTCAAATCCACCTGCTGGCTTCCGGTCTTTGTTTCCAGAACAATCCAGGTGATATAGTGGTTGTCCAGCATGGGATGTTCCACAGAGCCGACCTCCACATGCACTTTCGATCCGTCTTTCGTAATGACGGGAACATGCTTTTCACCGGCAGCATCCGTAGTATTGGGAATCAATTCTTCGATTTCCGCGTTTTTGCAGAACATGTCTTCCGCACACTCTCCAAGAACAGTGACTACTTTGCCGCACTTTTTACAGCGATAAAATTTCATAATCCGCTCCTCTCTCAGGCATCCGCCTGGCAAACTTTCTTTTTCAGGATTCTTCCTGAAATACTCCATTCGTATTATATCACCGCTTTCAGGAAACTTCCCTACCTTTTTCCATCTTTTCCTGAATCCCATACAAAAAGAGTTCTCTCCGTCAGGAAAGAACCCTTTTGCATTTCTATTTCCGCTTTACCTCTTATTCAATCACCATGAGAAGGTCACCCGATTCGATACGGCTGCCCGCCTTCACGTGAATTTCACTCACAATGCCGTCCACCGGTGAGGTAATCGTCGTTTCCATCTTCATAGCTTCCGTAACAATCACCGGCTCGCCTTTCTTTACGCGTCCGCTTTTTTCTGCAAGCACTTTCACAACGGATCCAGACAGGGTCGCTCCTACCTCGCCGGGAATATCCTTGTCCGCTTTCCTTGCGGTTACTGCGGATTCCGCCACATGCCTGTCATGAATTTTAATTTCACGGGGCATGCCGTTCAGCTCAAACTGGATACGGCGGTTTCCTTCCCCATCTGGTTTCGTGATTCCGTCAAGACGGATAAGGAGCATCTTGCCTTCTTCTATATTCACACGAATTTCCTCGCCCGGTTTCATCCCAAAGAAGAAAGTCGGCGTATCAAGGACGGACAGGTCGCCATACTGATGATAGCGATCCATATAGTCACCGAAAACTTTCGGGTAAATGCAGTAAGAAGAAACATCTTCTTCCCGCGTAGACATATGCTTGCCCTTCATTTCCGCTTTCACTGCAGCGAAGTCCACATCCTGCGGATGAGATTCCAAATGAGGTTCTTCTCCGCGCAAAATAATCTTCTGCAGTTCTTCCGGGAATCCGCCATAAGGAACACCCAGTTTCCCATCGAAGAAATCAACCACGGACTGCGGGAAATCGAGGGTTGCGCCTTTCGCATAAACATCTTCTTCCGTCAGATTATTCTGCACCATGAAGAGTGCCATATCACCAACCACCTTAGACGACGGCGTTACTTTGATAATATCGCCGAACATCATGTTCACCTTGGCATACATGCGGCAGACTTCCGGCCAGCGATCTCCCAATCCCACCGCGGTTGCCTGCTGGCGGAGATTGGAGAACTGCCCTCCCGGCATTTCATGCTGGAAAAGCGTAGTATTCGGACTTGCCATCCGGCTGTCCACCCCCGCGTAGTAGGGACGGATACCCTGCCAGTAGCGGTCAATCGTTTCCAAAGCTTCGATATCCAGTTTCGGCTGGCGGGGATTGTTCTGGAGCGCATAGTACAGCGCCGTCATGGACGGCTGGCTCGTACCGTTTGAAAGCGCGCCTGTTGCCACATCGACAATATCCACGCCGGCTTCCGCCGCCTTTGCATAGCTGTACAGCGTCAGTCCGCCGCCTTCATGGCTGTGGAGGTGTATCGGAAGATCCACAGCATCTTTTAACGCGGCCACAAGAGCGTATGCGGCTTCCGGTTTCAAAAGTCCCGCCATATCCTTGACAGCGATCAGGTTGGCACCGGCATTCTGCATTTCCTTCGCCAGATCCGTATAATATTTCAAAGAATATTTCTGCCGCTTCGGATCCATGATATCCCCGGTGTAGCAGAAGCACGCTTCTGCCAGCTTGCCCTTCTTGCGGACTTCATCAATGGAAATCGTCATGTGGCTCAGCTGGTTCAGACAGTCAAAGATGCGGAACACGTCAATCCCATTATCTGCCGCCTCATCAATGAAATGGCGGACCACATTTTCAGGATAATTCGTATACCCTACCGTATTCGCGCCGCGGGTGAGCATCTGGAAAAGGATATTCGGCGCTGCTTTACGCATCTGGCGGAGCCGTTCCCAGGGACTTTCGTCAAGGAAACGATAGGCCACATCAAATGTCGCGCCGCCCCAGTTTTCAAAAGAGAAGAGCTGCGGCACATGGCATGCGGTGTAACGGATCGCGTTCATGATATCATATGTCCTCACACGGGTCGCCAGAAGCGACTGGTGGGCATCACGATATGTCGTGTCCATGATCATCAGTTCTTTCTGATCCATGATCCATTTGGAAAATTTTTCCGGCCCCAATTCTTCCAGCATCTGCCTTGTACCGCGGGGCATTGTTTCCCCTCCTGCAAAAAGAGGCGCTACCGGAGTGAAATCAGGCTTTTCCTTCGCACCCGCCCCGGCATAGCCGTTGACAGTGATATCCCCGATATAGTGGAGCAGCTTCGTACCACGGTCACTGATTGCTTCAGGTTCATCAAGAAGCTGCGGATGGCGGTCGATGTAATTGACATCACAGAGACCTTCCTGGAAATCCTTCGTGCGGAGCATATTCTGAAGGAAATATATATTTGTCTTCACACCGCTGATACGGAATTCATCAAGGCAGCGGAGCATTCTGTGCACTGTGTCTTTCGCATGGAGCGCATGGGCCGTCACCTTGACCAGGAGTGAATCATAGTAAGGAGTAATCACCGCTCCCGTATACGCCGTACCAGCGTCCAGACGGATACCGGGGCCGCCGCCGGAACGGTAGGCGATAATCTTGCCCGTGTCAGGCATGAAACCGTTCTGCGGATCCTCCGTCGTGATGCGGCACTGGATCGCCACACCCTTGAACCAGATCGTCGGCTGCAGACCGATCGCCACCTCCGGACTATCCACCGAATAGCCTTCGGCAATGAGAATCTGTGTCTTCACGATATCCACATCGGTAATCATTTCTGTTACCGTATGTTCCACCTGCACACGGGGATTCACTTCAATGAAATAGAAATGCTCTTCATCCTGATCCACAAGGAACTCCACCGTCCCCGCATTGAGGTAATTGACATTCTTCATCAATTTGACGGCGGCACTGCAGATATCTTCGCGCAGCTTCTGCGGAAGCGACCAGGCAGGCGCCATTTCAATCACTTTCTGATGGCGGCGCTGGATAGAGCAGTCACGTTCAAACAGATGAATGACATGTCCCGCTTCATCACCGAGAATCTGTACCTCGATATGCTTCGGATTCATGATACATTTTTCCACATACACTTCGTCGCTGCCGAAAGCCATTTTCGCTTCCGATTTCGCGCGGTGGTACGCTTCCTCCAGATCTTCCATGCGGTCCACATTCCGCATGCCGCGCCCGCCGCCGCCGTTGACCGCTTTGATCATGACGGGGAAACCGTATTCCTCGGCAAACGCTTTGACCTCATCAAAGCTTTCCACCGCACCGTTTGTGCCGGGAATCATGGGGATCTGCGCTTTTTCTGCCTGGATACGGGCATTTACCTTATCGCCGAACATGATCAGATGTTCCACACGCGGCCCGATGAAAATAATGCCTTCCTCTTCACAGCATTTGGCCAGCTCCGCATTTTCCGCAAGGAATCCGTAACCGGGATGAACTGCGTCCACATGATGCTCCTTACAGATACGGATGATATCCTCTATATCCAGGTAAGCATCAATCGGTTTGTCCCCTTCCCCCACCAGGTACGCTTCGTCAGCACGGTTCCGATGAAGGGACAGTACATCTTCTTTGGAATAAACAGCCACCGTCCTGATGCCCAGCTCATTGCAGGCACGGAATACACGGATGGCGATCTCGCCTCTGTTGGCCACCAAGACCTTCCGGATTTTTCTCATAAGCAACTCCCCCTATGTGTCGATTGCATTCTTTCAGATGAAAAGCGCATATATATTTTTATTGTACTCAGCGCCGATGTACATTTCAATAGAAAACCACCGATTACAGAAATAAAACGCCTGCGCCGGCAAAAAAGGCCGTGACATTTCCATCACAGCCTTTCATTTCCTTATTCGCCGAGAATCGCGTCGCCCTTGGCGATATTCGCGCGGATTGTCGCACAGCATGCCTTGAAACGGGCCAGCTCCTCTTCCGTCAGATTGTATTCCATCACCTTTTCCACGCCGTTCGCGCCAATAACAGCCGGCACACCGCAGAAAATGCCGGACTCGCCGTATTCACCGTCCAGCGGAGCCGAACAGGGAAGAATGCGCTTTTCATCATGAAGAATCGTACGGACCAAAGTCGCTCCCGCCGAAGCAATGCCGTACTCCGTACACTGCTTGCCGGAATAAGTTACCCATCCGCCTTTAATGGTGCGCTCCTGTACTTCCTCTTTATCAAACCGGAACTTCGGATCACTTTCCATTTCCGACAGAGGCTTGCCGTAAAAAGTTATCTGCGACCAGGGAACAATCTGGGAATTTCCGTGCTCTCCAAGCATGAACGCCGTAAAGCCGCGGGAATCAAGGCCCGTTTGTTCCGATATCGCGTGAATCAGACGGGAAGAATCGAGAAGCGTCCCCGTACCCATGACATGCCCCTTCGGCAGGCCGCTCTTACGGGCGATCAGATTCGCCACCACGTCACAGGGATTCGTAATGCTCACAAAAAGTCCGTGGAATCCTCCGGCCATGACCTTCGGGACATAATCGGCCACCTGTTTCACACTGTTTTCCAATTCCCCGTCGCGGCTGCCGGAAGCGCAAAGCGTGATATCGCCTACAGCATTCACGATGACATCGCAGTCTTTCAGCCCCGCATAATCGGACGCCTTGTAAATGACATGATTCGGCATGTACATGACCGCATCATTCAGATCCTGTACCTCGCTTGTCACCTTGCTTTCTTTCAGATCGCAAAGAAGCACTTCATCGGCAATCCCCATCATCCCCAGATTAAACGCTACATGGGCACCTACATGTCCTACACCGACAATCCCTACCATTCTCTTCTTAATTGCCATAATGCTCCCTCCATTCCTTCCACAGGAACCGTCCCCGACGGACGAGTCCGAAAAAGAACTTCTCTTCCCTCTCGAAAAGAGATTTGTCCTTAATAGCTTATTGCGTATGATAACATATTTCAGGTCCTCTGAACAATAGGAAAATACCATCAGGGAAATATTTTCTCCCTGCCGGCAACTGCTTCTGTCCGCAATCTAAAACATGCAGTCGTAACCGGACAAATGGAAAGGAGCATACAAAAAAGATCGGACTCCTCTATCATGAAATCCGATCCTTTTACAGGCACTCCTTTTTATGTCAGGATCACGCCCTTATGCCGCGCAGGAAGCGGAAGAAATCACGGAGCGCTTCCGCGTGGTCTCCTCCGAAACAATCCTTCTCCTTGAAGTGATACTTTTTCACTTCGTCTCCGACAGCAATGCGAACCTTTCTTGCACTTTCATCAATTTCCACTCCGGAAACGGCACTGGCCGGCACCATTTCTACACCGTCCGCCGAATCACTGCCAAGAATGGTATGGCTGACCAGACTGCCCAGTCCGGCTCCACGTTCCCCGCTGTACTTCATAATTTTCATCGTCATAGAATTGGGAAGGGCGGGGATAAAGAAAATACTTTCGTCCGTATAAGCGATCACCAAATGATGCTCCGCATTCCAGGGGCAGTCAATCACATGAAATTCTTCCTCAGACAGCTGCGGCACCATTTCTTTCACGAACCTCTTCATTTCCTGCTGTGCATATCCCGGCGCCAGGCTGTCCCTCTTTTTCTTCATGTAAATCATCATGCCTATACCCACGATAAACATAGCTGCCGGTATCAATGCTATTTCCATACCCATAAATACTCTCCTTTACATTTCAAATACATGCAACTGTACTTTTTGCCAGGGACTTTCCGGATCGCGGAGCAGTCCTTCTGCGATCCCCATGATTCCGCCGGGCATCTGCTTCATACCGCCCCACATGCACCTACCGATCACATATCCCGCCGCAAATTCTTTCCAGTCGCCATACACTGCGCAGCACTTTTTATGTGCTTCTTCCATATAACACCATGCTTTTTCTTCCGTAATATATCCGCATTCAAAGCAGCAGCGCGCGATCAGCACCAGCCGCCCCATGTCCCACGCAAGGACAGATTGATTCCGTAAATCCGCCTGGGAACTGATATATCCTTTTTCTGTCAGGGATTCTATCATCTCCTTTATATTCTTCATATAACGGGGTGTGTCGAGTTGTTCATCCGGTGTCAGGATTTCATCGGTAATAGACGGCGATATGCCGGCAGAAAACAACTTAATCGCATCAAAGTATACGCGGTGTCCTCGTTCCAGCAGCCATTCCAGCGTATGTAAAGCGCTTTCTTCATCAATAATATCATAGTAAGCCGCTAAATTATTTCTAATTTCCTCTTTCTCAGAGCCGGTTTCCAATGAATCACAGTAAAACATGGTCTGCTCCGCATTCACAGCACCTATATTCAAAACAGACTGCTGCAAAGGAGAAAGTTTCTTTCCTAACGGATTTTTTTGATATTTCTTATGGCTTATTACTTTCAATAATTTCGAAAAAAAAGACAACCCTGCGTTCCTCCTTACATGTAAAGACAATACTCCACACCCGTAAAGCATTCCCGTTTATTATACTTTACCTCATTATCCTTATCAATCCTCCGGTTCCCCGCATTGCGGCCGTAAACTTTGCAAAAAAACAAAGCCATCCGCTTCTCAAATAATATGGATGGTTACAAAAGCCTACTGTTATCAGGATATATTCTATTTATAATTCAATCCGATGTCCCGGTTTTACCGTTACTAACCTCGTATCACCCTTTTTAAATCTTTCCAGATAAAAATTATAATCCTGCGTAGCTGATGCCGATATAGGCAGCCCATGCATCAATCGACTTGTAAAAGGGTGGCACAACTCTGAAAACAAGGAAATATCATCAATCTCTTCAATAATTCTCCCCTTATCCATTACCGTAATCCCATCTGCAATATAATATGCAGATTCTATACTGTGAGATATAAATATAATAGATAAATGTTTTTTTACTTTTATATCCGAAAGATAATTTAAAAGCTTATTTTCAGTAAAAATATCAAGCCCGCTTAGGGACTCATCCAGTATAAGGATTTCCGGTTCTGCCATTAATGCACGTAATATGCATATCCGCTGGAGTTCTCCGCCGCTTAACTGCCGCGGATACAATCCTGTATATTCCTCCGACAGGCCCACAGCCTTCAACATCTCTACTATCTTACTCCAGATTTCCTCTTTGCTGCATTTAAAAAAGTTTTTAAGCGGCTCTTTCAGTATCTCATAGGATGTCATATACCCAGGCACCGCATCCAGACTGTTTTGAAAAACCATTTGAATCTTATTCCTCGAAATACTTTTCCAATTAATCTTTTCCCCTTTATACCGAACCAGTCCGCCTGACGGCTTTTCAATGCCTGCCATAATCCTGCAAAGTGTAGTTTTCCCGCAGCCGCTCATTCCTAAAATCGCACGACAGGTTCCTTCCTGCAGCATGAAATCTACATCATCCAAAACAGGCCTGTTGACTCCTTCTTCATTTTTATACGTTTGATGAATATTTTTCAGTTCAAGTATATTCGGCACAAAGATACTCCTTTAAATAAGATAATCAGGATCCTTCGTATAAACGTTCTTTTTTCCACCTGTTACAAGCTTGAAGGAACGATCGTGTATACAAATCATTGTCTTCATTACCCAACTCTTTTGTGTTAATTTTATCAATAAACTTCCCTTGCTTCATCACATAAGTAATATCCGAAATTTCTTTAACGAAATCTATATCATGCGACACGATGAGCATACTTAAATTTGTGTCACGATACACTTTTTTCAATACAGAAATCAATTGTGCTCTTGAATACCTGTCAATTGCTGATGTAGGCTCATCTGCTATCAATAACCTTGGTTTATGAATCAGCCCCATAGCTATGGATATCCTCTGTAATGTGCCTCCGCTTAATTCATTCCTGTAACTTTCAAGTACTCTTTCCGGATCCGTAATCAATAAGTTTCTTAACAACGACATCACTTGCAGCAAAAACTCTTCTTTTTCCCCATCCCTTAATCTGCTGATTTCAAGAAAATGTTCTTTAATTTTTAACCGCGGATCAAATATGCTTAACGAATCCTGGGCGATAAATGCATATTGCCGTCCACAGTTTGTCAGCAACGTAGCAGAATCTCCCGCATTAAAACATTTTCCTTCGATAGCTGCTTGTCCTGTGACTTGCCATGCAGGTGCCCGCAAAAGACCTGCTATCAGTTTTAACAGAGTGGATTTCCCGCAGCCGCTTGTACCAATTATGGACACACGACTCCTTTTTGGCACTGCCAAATTGATTGTGTCTATAATCCTTTTCCTCTGAAGCTCGGCAGATACCCCCGTCAATTCCAATAAATTATTCCCCATTACATTTCCCCTGCTTGATATCTTTGCTGGATCCAATCCCCAATCATATTGACGCTAAGACTGATTCCCAAGATAGAGATACTTGGAAAAAAGATAAGTCTCGGATAGGAAATAAATACGGCCTGCGCTTCTCCGATTAATGTTCCCCAGTCGGCCTGAGGCGGCTGAACCCCGAGCCCAAGAAAAGAGTATCCTGACATGGCCAGCAGCGACCCTGCAAAATCCAGAGCCAGCATAGATAAAACAGCCGGTGCGGCAATAGGGAATATGTATTTTATCCATATCCGGGGTGTCTTATTCCCTGCCATACGTGCCGCATAAACCATATTCTTCATTTTTCCGTCGGCAGTTAATTCTCTTACCACACGGGTATATATTACCCAATGCATGATCATCATCCCTGCACAAATAAAAAATATATTCTTTCCGCCCAATCCTGCCAAAATCAAAATAACAATAATTTCCGGAAATGCCCTGAATAAATTACATACATGGTCAATCAACCGATCCACCTTTCCGCCGTAATAACTCGAAATAATCCCTAAAAAGGTTCCCCATATACATGATATAAACACAACCAACGCTGCATAGCCGATGCTTATTCTTGCCCCTTGTATAATACGGGAATACACACACCGCCCCAATTGGTCACAGCCAAACGGATATTGGATCGACGGCTGTGCAAATTTCATTGTATAGTCGACAGCATTAGGGTCATGCATTAAAAAAAACGGTTCAAATATCGCCACAAGAAAATAAAAGGATACGATTACCCATAAAAAACATATTAAAAAAGGCGGATATTCCCGATGCAAACCAAAACGGATATTTCCCATTTCATCCCCACCTTCTTCTCACCCTCATACAAACTGTCTCTGCAATAAAATTGCATATGATAAATCCTGTCATTGTCAGCAGAATATATCCCTGTATCATAGGGTAATCCCTTCCATGTATCGCAATAATTACTAAACGCCCAAGTCCCGGCCAGGCAAAAACATTCTCTATGACAAGAGAACCTGCAATAATTCCTCCAAATTCAAGTCCTGCCATAGTCACGACAGGTGATATTGCGTTCATAAATATATGATTCCAAAAAATTTCCCATTTTTTTAAACCACGTGTATACGCGAACACAACAAACGGTTTTTGCGAAATATCAATAATACTGTTTCGTAAAAGTTTCGTATACATCGCAACATAGCCCAATGCCATAGTTAAAGAAGGCAGGAACAAGTGCAGGAACGAAGACGCCCTTGCACAGGAAATATATGCAGGTACACTGAAAATACACTGATCAGTAAAAAACCGATAATAAAGGAAGGGACGGAATTTAACGTCAATATGCAGAAACGAATGGAATAATCAGACCGGCTGTCAGGATGTGTCCCCGCATAACAGCCTGCAAGAAGACAAAAAATGATTCCCATTGACATAGAGCTTAATGCCAACAGAAGCGTATATTTAAATGCTCGAAAAAGTTCAACTGCAACCGGTGCCTTCGTCAGATATGAATACCCTAAATCCAGACGGATCACGTTTTTAAGCCAATAAATATACTGCATGTAAACCGGATCATACAATTTCAATTCTTCAGCAACTGCATGCAATGATTCCGGCGTAACAGGAATTCCTCTTGAACTGAGGTATGTGGCAGCCGGATCTCCCGGCATAAAGCGGATCAGGAAAAAGGATATCAAGGATGCAGCCGCAATCAGGATCAATGAGTCTTTCAAATAATTGACTATAAATCTTTTCAATATTTCCTCCTCCCCATCTCTTTGCTATCGATATTATTTAATTCCGCCCACAAGAAATTCCGGAAACAACTTATAAAATTCTTGGGCCTTTTCATCTCGTACAAGTTCATCGATTCTGGGTTCTGCAAATACACGGCGATACCCTAAAGAAATTAAGAATTCCATATCCCAGTAAGGCCGATGCTTATCACTCATAAATAGCTTTTTAGAAAGTTCATCGCATTTTTTTGTATTTTTATGTCCGTCAAATATACCATGTCCATATTTTTTACGCAGGTTGTTGTTATATTCTTCAAACACTTTCATACGTTTCTCATCAAAAAGATGTAAATACCAGCAGGCATCAAATACAAGAAGGACGCCCCCTTTCCGCAACACCCTTGTCCATTCCTTATAAGCCTTAACGGGATCCGCAAGTGTCCATGTTAAGTCTCTGCAGACCACAAGATCAAAGCTCTCATCATGATATTGTATATTCTGGCAATCCATAACAGCTAAATCCGCCTTAACCCCGGCTGCGGATATATTTTCTGCAGCCCGCCGGATCATATTTTCCGTAATGTCGATACCGGTTACATGATGTCCTTTTTCCCCTAATAAGACAGGGAAAAACCCGGGGCCGGTTCCCACATCAAGGATTTCCAGCTTTTCTTTTTTGGGGGCATTTCCCAATACCAAATCTGCCCATGCGTTTTTCCCCTCATCATCAAGCGATTTTTTTATGATATCGCTATAAACATAAGACTCGTCTTCCCAATAATCTTTTATTTCATCATTCAGCATCTGACATTCCTCCTTTAATATTGTCGAAAACATGTGTAATATCTATTCGGTCTTTAGCATCCTCCTGCGGTACAAAGCCGCTTATATCATTTCTGCAGACATGAATAATATAGTCATGATAAAGCGGAATAAATAGGACATTTCTATAAAAGCTGCTATTGATATATTCCATATATCTCAAAACAGATTCTCTTTCAGGACTGGAATCCATCTCTTTCATTGCTTTAAATAAAGTTTCCTTATCATCTGCACCACGTTGAAACATATTAAACCCCGAACCGTCTGTCCTCATCTCTGTAAGAGTGGAATAAGGCTCATAGGCATTTCCCCAAGTTGTATATAAAACCATATCATACTTCCCGTCTCGAAACTTATTTAAATACACCGAAAAATCATCTTCATCAGGAATAAGATCAATTCCGATTTTAGCGTACATATCTTTCAGTATAAGGGCCAAATTCCTCTGATTATGATTTCCTGCAGGATACCCCAAAGAAAGTTGTAAACGGACTCCGTCTTTTTCCCGGTAAGGACCCGTACCACGGTGGTACTGCTTATCCAGTATTTCATCCGCCTGTTTTCTGTCAAAGCTGTAATATGGCAAACCAGGCGGCATTTCCGGTAAATTCTCCGTCCAATAATAATGCGCCTCTTTCAAATTCCCTTCTGCCAAAAACTGTATCACCCCTCTTTTGTCCGTTCCCAACGCCAATGCTTTACGGATTGGTATTTCACGTATTTTCTCCGTATTCAAGGCGATTAAAACAATCTGGGACAAAGGGGTTATTCCTACAGAAAACCCCTCCTGCTGTAAATTAAATGCTTCTTCAAAACTGAGCGCTCCATCCTGATCCACATACATATCCGCATCACCGGAACGAAGAGCATTCTCTATCGTTGATACTTCCGGTATGATAGAAACTTTGACATATTTGAACTTAGGCTTTTCTCCCCAATAATTTTCATTTCTTTCAAACAGGGCATATTGATTTCTTATATTCTTTTTCAGTATCCATCTGCCCGTCCCATAAAAGACCTCATTTCCCTCTTTGCCGGATTCGGAAAAATGAATCGTCAACGGACGAGTAAAAGATAATTCATTCAGCAAACTGCTGCACACTTCATCCAATCGAAAGATAACTGTATGCGCATCAGGTGTTTCGATTTTACTTATCTTTTTCAACATATCTAAAAATCCATACTGCTCTCTTTTAGCAATTAATTCAGATATATTTTCTTTCACAATTTGCGAAGTAAGCGGTTTCCCATTTGAAAAAAAGACATCTTTCCGTAAATGAAAAATATAATTTTTACCATCATCGGTAATTTCCCATGATTCTGCCAATTTAGGAACAGCCTTTCCATTTTGCATTCCGACCAGTCCCTCATATACCCAATCCTGGACAAACATCGGAGAGCCGGAATCAAAAGGATCTACGTCTCCTATATCTTTCGTGTAGGCGATTTTTAATGTTTCCCCCTGAAACTCTTCCTTTCTTATATCAAAAAGAGATTCTCCCAGCAATAAAATAAGGAAGGCCAATAAAAGTTCAAGAATTATGATATTCTTCATCAGCCCTCCTATAATATTCACTTCCTATTTAAATAATTAGAATCCATATCTGAACCCCAACATAAAGCTTCTGCCCGGCTGAGGTTTAGCACCTTTTCCATCATATTTATAGTACATATTCTCATAGCCTTCATTTGTTAAATTATTAACTTTAAGGTACACGGATTTATTGGTATTTATTTTATAATTGACAGACAAATCTGCAACAATGTAATTATTATTTGTAAACGCATCCTTGTCACAGCCGCTGAATAAATTCAACAGCAAACTGCTGTTCCATTTCCCGCATTGATAAGTCACATTCATTGCATAATAATTTATCGGTCGGAGATGGTTAATCATGGCGTCTATATTGGCTGACTGATTGCCATCCCATGAAATATCCGGATCCAGGATTACCCCGTCTTTCCCTTTAAACTTATCATACAGGTAAGTATAAGAAGCCCCTAAAAACCAATGGTCTCCCAATTTATGATTTAAGACAACATTAAATGATTTTTTATCTTCCCTGGCATTGATCGCTTTCGTTACATAGTCAGATTTTTTCTTGCTGTATACAGAATATTTAGTAACAGAATTACTCATTTTGGTAATCGCATAATGAATGCCCAAAGTGGTATTTGAACCGATTCTGCTCCGCAGGCCGATCGTATACACATTCCCTTTTTCATCCTTTAACGGTTTGTCATCCAATATATCTGCTTCAAATAAATCCTGCTGCTTAATAGGCCTGTAAATATTGGTCCAGCTGAAATAGCCCGCTAAACGGGGCGTAAATAGATACTGCATTGACAAACTGGGGGTAAACTGTGTTCTGCGTCCTGTATCATCATAATCGACCGGATAAATTGTCCCATTTGACCAATCTCTTTTATAAATATGAGCACTATAATTTCCATAATGCGACATGCGAACAGCCGGAGTTATTTCAAATTTATCACTCAAACGAATCTTATCCTGTATATAACCGACAAGTGTATCTCTTTGCGTCTTTCCAACCTTCACTTCTCCGGTTTTATAGTTCTTTTTATAATCATTATTTTCCCCTCTATCATACGTCAAGCCAAAAATGATATCATTATTTTTTATCTGTCTGGCCAATTGTAATTCTATCCCTTTATTCTTTTCCACATGGTACGTATTAATATGTTCTTTTGAGATCGGACCGCCCCAAAGATCCATGAATTCTTTAAACTTATCATAATTTCCCGGCCAGGGCGCCAAAGTAGTCCCATCGGGATAGGTCCATTTATACTTATCAAAGACCTGGTAATGATGATCCTGGTTATACACGCGGACAAAGCTTTCTAAGCCATGATCTCTTTTAAATGTATACGTAATATCCAAATCATTTTTATTATACGCAGTATAGCTGCCGAACATGGAGTCAATCGCATACACATTGCGATATCCGGGATTATCCGTATCTCCTAACTTTCCATTATTTTGAGCATTATCTATAATCCGATTCCAATCCGTTTCATTCCAGTACCTGTAATCAATAGCATCATTGGGGCAACCGTCCTTGCCATTGTTATGATTGAACCATACTCTCAAGCTGTGGTCATCATCAAATTCCCCGTCAAATCTCGCACTTATCCCTTCTTCCTTATAATGAGTATTGTAATACTTATGATTCGCACCAGTCATTCTGTCGTAAAAATACGAATCACCGGACATTTCCCGATTTGCAGAAACAAAGTATGAATATTTATCTCCTACGGGGCCGGACAAGCTCATATTATACAAATGATGCTTCCACGATCCTGTAGCAAGTTCAATTGCTCCGCGAGTCACTTTTGTTCCTTTTCTGGTAATGATGTTAATTACACCGCCGGTAGCATCTGCTCCATATACAGATGCGCCCGGTCCTTTAATAACCTCCACCTTTTCCACGTTTTCTATATTTGTAACCTGATCAAGATCTGTCATGCCCTTACTTGCCGATACGGAGCTGTCACCAAACAATTCCGTCGCCGGATTATCTACACGCCGCCCATCAACAAGAACCACAACACGGGTATCTCCATTGATAGAAAATGCATTGCAATAGGCTGCATATCCATACCAGTTCGCCCGGTATCCTGGATTGGAGAATGTCACGCCGGGTATAGACTTAATCGCTTCTGAAATAGAATTATAATGATGATCTTCTATTTCTTTCCTGTTTACCACTTCCACATCTCCGCCCGTTCTATAGTAAGATTGCTCTGTAATAATATTTCCGAATTTGTCTGAATCCAAAACTTTATGCGCTCCGACAACATATACCGGATCCAAAGAATACACCGGAGCCTCGGCAAATACAACATTTGAATACCCTACCGGAATACTCATAAAAATCATTAACAAACTTGTTCTAATTAAATTCCTATTCATTTCCATAACCCTCTCTTTCAAAATCATTAATTTGCTTTGTATTATTTTTGGGCTCTATACTCATTTTTATTTAATTATTATCCTTTTCTATTATTCTTGTCAATATATGCATATATCCTCTCGTTTCTTCTTATATTTCATAAATAAAATCTTATAAATAGATATTTTATCTTTTCACATAAGAAGCCTTTCTGTACTTATCTATCAGAAAGGCTTCTTATCTACTCATCACTATTCTGAAATTGGTCTGAGTACCATTATGTATTCTTAACTTCACCCCATTATCCTTATCAATCCTCCTTCCCCGCACCTGCAGCCGCATAGAGATCCGTACTGGGTAAAACATCCTTTCCGCCCTTGCTGCCGGTTTCTACAATAAACACGTCAGCGCCATGCAGTATGCTGTCCCCGCCGTTACGAAAAACCTGTTCCGCTTCCGCACATGCGCCGTACGAAGCGTTTATCAGGTACCGTTTTGATTTATTGGTATTCTTCATTTGACACCCTTTCTACTTTTGAACAGCAAAAAACAGTAAACCATTATTTTTGATTGACTGTTTCCTGCATTTCTATATTTTTATCTAACACTTGCTCAAAAACCTGATGACAGACTGTCTTGCTTTTTCTATCTTTTCAGGCTCCATATTTTCTACAGCAGTTGAAGATATCCATTTTTTGCTGAACAATGTTTGCGCTGCTTCTATCATCATTCCGCAGGCATATAAGTCTTTCTCTTCTGCAATGGCTTGCGCAAATACTTCTTTTGTTTTCGTCCGCAGCATTTCCCGTTCCACTCTATGAAATGACATCTGCATAAGACTTGCTGCAGACCATGCCCGGCAAAGGGCATCTTTATCCCTGGATATTTGTCTTGTTAAGATATCAATTTCTTTTGATGAGCCTATCCACCCAAAAGCGATGATAATTTTACGGCGAAGAATATTTTCATTTGTATCAATAAGTGAAACAAGAACAGGAATAAGCCGATCGCAGAATGATACATAAAAATCTCTATGCTTCAACTTGGAAAGAGTTTCCGCTATGAGAAACGCGGTCAATATCTTTAACTTTTCATCCCTGACTGTATCCAGCTGTTCAAATAAAAACGCAAGGCCTTCTCTTCCATGTTGATCAAAGCTGCTTTCTAAATGCAGCTTTTTATCTTCTTCCCAGTCTTTACAAATAAGCCGATAATGATATGCCGCGTCTTTACAGGCTCCTAAATCAGCAATAAATCGGATTCTTTGATCGTCAGGAAAATTCTGTTCCGCCAATTTACGGTATGATTTTTGTAAATCTTCTTTTGTAAGGTTCAGGCGGCGGATTTGTTCCGCCTCAAGCACCTGTAATATCTTATCCGTTGAACCGGACATTGCTTTTATCTCCTTGTTCATTGCTGTTTTTATGCTTCTTGAAGTACTTTAAACTCTCAAAGTATTTATGGCTGGCCTCCCCATGATTATAAAACAAATCATTGCAGGCGTACAAATGAATAAGTTCCAAAGGAAGAGATTCAAAAAGCCGAGGAAATATTTCCCCGGTTTTCCATATTTACCGCTTTCTATAAAACCCTTGTCAGCGCCATGCAGCATGCCGTACCTGCCGCCATGGAAAGAAGCATATTTCTCTTCCACACATGAATCGCGACCGTCACCGCAAGAGACAGCGCCTCCGGCACACCATGATTTCCTGAAAAGAAATGAATGTCCTTCAGCGAATACACCACAAGAAGGGCAAATACCGCCGAGGGCAGCGCCTTCCCAAGGTATTGGATATAAGCGGGCAGATTTTTTCCGGGCCGGAAAAGAAAAAAAGGAACCATCCGTGTTGCCATCGTTGCCAGAACGCAGACAGCAATCGTGAGAACCTGTTCATATAAAGGCATTTCCGTCATAAAAATCCCCCTGCTTTCTCAATCGGCTTCCGCAAAAGCGTAATCGCCGCCAGGATCAGACCCATGGCCGGAAGTATAAACGATTCCGCGCCGAAAACGGCCAGACACCCCACTGCCGATACGCCGCCGATCATTGCGGTATAATGTTTTTTCTCCCGTAAAAACTGTTCCAGAAAAATAACAGTAAAAAGTGCGGTCATCACAAAACCGAGCCCCTTCGTATCAAACGCTGCCAGCGATCCCAAAAGTCCGCCTACCGCGGCGCCGCTGACCCAATAGAAATAATTCAGGAAGGATACCCAGAGCATGAACCAGCCCCGATCCACATCACGCGGCACTGTGGCCGTGTAATTCAAAGCAAATGTTTCATCGCACATCCAAAACATGAGAAACGGTTTCTTCCACCCCATGTTTTCATATTTCTTGAGCATGGAAATACCGTAAAACAAATGACGGGACTGCACCATCAGCGCCATAACAAAGGTACCCAGCGGGGCAAATGGGCTCATAAGCATTGCCACTACGACGAACTCCAGCGAACCGCCGAAAATGAATGCCGCCATAAGAGCAGGATAAAGAAAGCCGAACCCCATGGAATGCATATAAATCCCATAAGAAAACGCTACGAACCAGAATCCTGCGAAAATAGGAACCGTGTAAGGAAACGCTTCCTGAAAAGCCTTCCATGCCCCGCTTTCCCGTTTCTGCTCCAATCCTATCCCCCTCTTCCGACATAAACAGTACACATATACTATCAGCTTTCATTTCATCTTTCAATGCATGGGCAGAAGACACATAAAGGATCATTCCCGAGCATATTCCGAAACACTTCCGCCCAGGGAAATAAAAAAACTGCAGGCAGCGATAGATCACTCACCTTCAAGCAGATGCCCGCCCACAGCTTCGATATCTGATTTCTGATTTCTGATTTCTGTTTTCTGTTTTCTGTCTTCTGTCTTCTGTCTTCTGTCTTCTGATATCTGTTTTCTGTTTTCTTATCACATACTCCATTGAGTAAAAAAAACAGCACATCTCATAAATAAGATATGCTGTCCTTATTGTCAGGCTTTTTCCGGACTCCGGATAGATTCATCCGCCTTCTCGTTTTCCGGTTTCCGCCAGCCGTTATCCGTTTTTATAAGGCAAACAAATCATTCAGCCCTTCGGACATGGTGGGATGCGTGTAGATAAAATCACGGAGCACCGTGTACTCCAAATCATGATCCATCGCTAACTTCACCATATTGATGATTTCGTAAGATTCGGGACAGAAAAGTGCCGCGCCGAGAATCTTCCCACTGTCTTTATCAATGACTGCCTTCAGCATCCCCGCCGTCTTGCGGAGAACTTTCGCTTTCGGAATCATATCGGTATTCATCCGCACCACGCGGTAATTCAGCTTTATCCGCCGCTTCTTTCTCCGAAAGGCCTGCACGGGAAAAAGACGGCTCCATGAAGACAGAGTAAGCGAAAGCACCGCGGTTCTCTGTCGTACGGCTTCCATCACCCTGCATATCGGAAAGAATAATTCGGCTGTCATCCAGAGAAATATAGGTAAACTGCAGATTGCCGCACACATCGCCGGCCGCCCAGATATTTTCCGCGGTTGTCCGCAGATGCTTATCGGTGACGACGGCGCCCCGCTTTGTCAATTCCACACCGGCCCGTTCCGCATGAAGACCTTCCGTATTCGGCCCGCGTCCCGTGGCGAGAAGAATGGCATCGCCGTCCAGCGTATCTTCCTCTCTGTTCTTTGTATAAACCGCCGTCCCTTCTTTGATTTCCTTCAGACCGGCTCCCGTAATGACGGACACGCCATAAGACTTCAATACATTTTCAACCGCTTCCGCCATATCCCGGTCTTCTTTCGGCAGAAATACAGAACCGTTCTGGAGGATTGTCACTTTGCTTCCGAAACGGGCATACATGGAAGCAAATTCCAGTCCTATATATCCGCCGCCGATAATCGTCAACCGGCGGGGCAGCGTTTCATTCTCCATCATGGTTTCAGATGTGAACACCAAACGGTTATTTTCCACACCGGGTACAGCGGGAATCATCGGGCGTCCGCCGGTATTGATAATCAATTTGGATGCGGAAAGCGTCTGCATTGTACCGTGCGCGCTTTTTACCCCGATCGTTTTTCCGTCAAGGAAAGAAGCCGTGCCGTTGATGACCTGCACACCAGCATCGATAAGCTTATTATAATTGGCCATACGGAGTGCTGTTGTCAGTTTCTTTTTCTCCTGCACCGCCACATGATAATACTCACTCTGCACTTCAAAATCGTGGGCAGGCGCCCGCTCCGCCTCCAGCACCAGCCGCTTGGAGGGAATACAGCCCACATTAATGCATGTACCGCCGTACATACGGGCATCTTTTTCAATCAGCGCCACTTTTTCGCCCTGCTTTGCCAGTTTCGCCGCCAGCGTCTTTCCCGCCTTGCCGAAACCGATGACAATCGTATCAAATTTCTGATCCATATATATTCCTTTCTGTCTTACCTGTTTAAATATTTAAATAATACATCTCCCCCTGATCGGGATTTGATCTATTATTCTTTATTTTATCCTATTTTGCAAATCATTAGAAGAATGCAGCGGAAAGAAACCCGCAGATGTGTACATAAGCAGGATTCCTTACTGTCTTCCTGCAGTATATTCGGTTCCTATCTTTATTAAGCTAATTTAACTAAGCGGCGGCACATCAGACATCATGACATTCTGCCTGATCAGGACGGTATTGATGTAAGTCCGGAGATCTTCATGAATGCAGTTCCCGAAAGCAGTCCACATCGGCAGATTTTCAGATATCCCCTCCAGCACGGTGGTATCAAGTACATTCATCACTTCATCATCCGCTTTTCTCCACGCATATTCAATGAAAGAACAAAATTTTTCAAACCCGGCGCGGTCTTTTCCCTCATAAGCCTCTGCCATAGGGATATTTACAGCAAATACAGAAAATACATGGAGCAGAATATGGGGAAATTCTCTTTTATGCTCCCTGTATCTTTCTTCATTTTCAGGAAACCATGCTACATAGGCACTGCAAAACTCTTCTTTATCCATGCCGGACTCCCGCTTTTACAAAACCGTCAGCCCGCATCAGCGGCGCCTTTCTATCCGTATCGGCCTGTGCGCCTGCAATTCATAGGCAAGAATTTCTTCAACATCTGCAAATACACGGACATCAGATTCATACTCATGGACACAATACAGCATTCCATTCTCCGCCGCATACACCGTTGCGGGATAATAATACCCAATAATTCCGACAGGTGAAACCTCCGTTCCTGCCGCCGCCTTAGCGGCAAGCGCGTCCTCACAGATTCTTTTCCCTGCAGATGTTCCCTCGTCATAATACGCCTTATACAGCTCGACGGCGGCGTCTTCCCCCATATCAGGATACAGATAGAAATAAAACTCGCGTCCGTCAGAACCGGTTTCAAAAATTATTTCACAATCTGAAAACAGACCGCCGCACCGCTCATAAAATCTTCTTGCCGCCGGAAAAAACGGTACGCCGGCTTTTGCATACAGTGCCTCGCAGCCGTCAGAAGATACTTTCCTGCTCTTGCTGTAACCTCCACAGGAAAGCATCTGCCAAACACGCTCCCTGATCGAACCGTTCAAAACCATTCTTTTCTCCGCAATAATGGCCGCTCCTTAATAAAGAGTGCCCGCCTTTTGACATCATGATACAGCAGAAATACTGCTTCATGCTTTCCATGTCCGATTTCTGCGGTTTTCTCTGCTTTGCCGAAAACTTTCTATCCTGCCCCCTGCAGCAGATAAAGCGCTTTCGGTTTATGTTTTTCACTTAAGTTCCCCCAGTACGCCGCCAGTATCGGATACGGCGGATCCGTATATCCTTCCAGGAGATGCAGGGCTTCATCAATGATATCCTCTTCTTCAGGAGACACAGCAACTTTTTCCAGTATTTCCTTCAAATCATTTTTTATGCCTGAAATATCCTGCTTGTAATAGGGATCCATATACCAGTCAAGATAAAAAAGCAGGCGCCGTTTCGCTTCCGTATCCGTCCCCGACAACACCGACCGGACGGCACCCATACCTTCTTTCATGCATTGCACTTCCCTTTCCGTATACATGCCGCTGTCCATACATTCTCCTTTCAGACAGGCGAAAGAAAATCTGCCTTCCCATCATTGCGGCGCCCCGCCAATCAGCAATACATGGCAAGTTCCATACTGTCCATATACTGCCCCATAGACAAGTTGAAAGATTTATAATCCGCTTCCTTAAACTCATCTGTGGCCACCCACACGTCCACTCTCTGCAGCTGGTTATAAAACTTGACCATCATCGGCACTTTGATGACTGTAGAAGTCCCCCGGATAACCATATCCCCGCCCTCTTCCAGACACAGCACATCTTCCGCCGACTGCAGATCAACTTTTATGTTGTCTACCAGGACTTCCACATTCTCATAATAGGGATACGCCGTTTTCACCGCTTTAGTGATTTCTGTCCAGCCTGTCCCATAAGTCAGATTCCATTGAGAACAAAGCCATCCATTTTCTTCTTTCACACCCATAAGCAGCATAGCCGCACCCGTCCTTTCCAAAACGAATATATCACTCTGTTAAAAATGAAATACCAGGCAGCTTTCCCACTAAGGTTCCTTTTTACTTAAGATTTTTTAAAAGAATATATACCGCCTGCGATAAGCGCCACAGAAAGCGCATAGCCTAAAACGGTAAGAATGAAATCAAAATTGTCATTATTCTTTAAAATATTCTCCCTGGTCAGAATACCATTCCACTCCTGTCCGAAAAATTCGATACCGTCCACCGTTCCTTCACCCAGAAGCCTGTTCCCTTTTTGAATTCCCACCAAAGTTTTCTCCTGGTTCTCTTCTAAAGAAGACTTCGTATAGGAGATTCTGTAATCACCGTCCAGATGGGGGAAGACCAGGCTTTGTTCCCGATTCGTAAGATAGTGGATCCCGGATTCTGTTTCATGATAAAGAGGGGTTCCTTTATAGGAAACTGTCCGGGGAAGCGAATTTACGTTCACACCGGCGGCAAATTTTTTCAGAAGTGTCTTATCCAGAATAAAATCGCCTGCTTTCACCACGCCGTAAAAGGTGATGACAGGCGGGGCGCTCTTATACATTCGGGCGATATTGGAGCTTGCCATGCTTTCCCAGCTTCTCTTTATGTCACTTCCGCTTCCCTTCTCCACCATCACATGCACATTCCTCCTGATTATGGGAGAATCAAAGGAAATACCCAGTTCTTCATCGGCTGCCGGTTCTTCCGTCGCCATCTTGCCCGCGACAATGACCACCTTACCCTCATGATTGGGATTGATCTTCCCGTCCGTGATATAAGGCGCATTTTCAATGAGCACCCGTCCGCCGTCGGAATCACCGGTCAGCATCATACCACCCAATCCGAGACCGCAGATACATAAAACGACACTTACCCATTTGTTCATAAAGAACACCTCCTTAGGTACAAAAATAAGAAATAAATGCAGAATACTTTTCTTTATTGTATATCAAAATCAACAGTTTTTCTAATTTGACAGAATGCATATTTTAAAGAAAAATTTATACCTGAAACCTTTTCTTTTATCCCTATCATTGTGTATTCTATCGCTCCCCTCCTGCTGTTTACGCAATAGAGAATACACACCGGAATGAAGTCTCTTTTACAAAATCAGTCCGTATACTTCCTGTACGCATACTTTCCCAGACGGTTATTGGTGAGATAGAAAAAAGGAACAAGCAGCTTTTTCCACCCCGGCAGCATATGCCTCATCTCATCAGTGAAATTGATACAGTCCAGCTGTTTCCATGCCGGCGCCAGCCGTACCACTTCGCTGCCGTCCGTCACACCCCATTTAAACTCCGCCTGCATACGTTTCAATACGTCATGGCGGGACGACCGGTGCACGAGTCCTTTATACAGAAGGTCGAAATGCGCCTCCAGCTCATCGAACCCTTCTGCCAGAATCGAAAGGAATTTTTGTACTTCCGCTTCCTCCCAGTACATCATCACGCCTTCTGAAAGGATAAGCAGCCTGCGGCCCTCGCGTTCCACTTTTTCCATCCATGACGGATCAAACGCCGACCCGGAAATACAGGTTACACGCTCCGATTCCGCAAGGAACTGCTTTCTCAGATCGATCACCTCCGGCACGTCCAAATCATACCAACGCACCTGCCCGTCATCTACGCGGTCAAACCGGGTATCCAGCCCGCAGCCCACAGATACCACCACACATCCCGGGTTATCCGCCATAAACCGCTTTACCTCACGATCCATCAGCTTTGCCCGTGCCAATACTCCATAATATGACATCCATACCCGGTCAAAAGCGGAAAAATCGTAATCCATACAGCTGATTATTTCCGCCGCTTTCCGGTCATTCAGAAAAGGATGGTTGCTTTTCGCATCCTTGGCACGCATATACAACGTAACCAGAAGCGTTTCAGAAACGCCGCTTAAATCAATTTTCATAATCCCTCCTCAATTGATAACATATATCATTTAACTCATTATACCCCATCCTTCCGTCCTGTTAAACCGAAGGCAGATGCTGCATGGAATACGCGGCCCGCACATTTTCCTGTTATTCCTCTTATAGCACTTCCATCTTCCTCTTCCGGAGAAAACATGGTATGGCAGCACATAAAAAAAGAAACCGGCTTAGGCATTCTGCGAATACAACCCTTTCGGCAGCAATATAAAAGGCCCGCGCCATATCTGCAGATAGATACAGCACGGGTCTTTTATATGGGAAATCGTCAGCCAAGGAATTTCTTCACGAGGCCTTTATGAATTTTCACTCCATAGGGAAGGGCGTCATGGTTGAAGTGCATGGCGGGATCATGAAGTCCCGGTTCCGCATCTTCGCCCAATGCAATGAATCCCGTTTTCAATTCCGGTTTCATTTTCGGATACCAGAAGAAGTCTTCTCCTCCCGCGGTGACGATCGGAGGGATGCAGTCTTTTTCGCCAAGTTCGGATGTAATCACTTCCCCGATGATTTCCGTGATTTCAGGTGTGATAATGGACGCCGGTGTCTGGTGCAGGATGGTGAAGTCCGCTTTGGCGCCAATGGAAGCGGCTGCATTTCCCGCCGCACCCCGCAGTTTTTGAATCATCAGTTCCATCACATCATTATCCCGGCTGCGGAGATCGAACGTGATCGTCGCCGTACCGGGAACCGCATTTGCCACACCTGCGTCCGCATGGATCTGTGTCGCTTTCAGATTGTACACCACATTGGAATTAAAGCGGAGAGCGTTGGCTGACTGTACAACAAGGCATGCCGCGTCAAGCGCGCTGGTGCCGAGATAGGGGCGGGCCCCATGGCTCTGCACGCCTGTGATGTCGATTTTCACGTGGGTCGCAGCGCTGTAATACAAAGCGGGAGCCGCTCCCACACGGCACTCCTGGATGGACGACCATGCATGCCGATGAGGATTTCAATATCGTCAACAGCACCGCCTTTCAGCATAGAAAGAGCGCCTTCACTCGTTTCCTCCGCCGGCTGGAAAAGAAGTTTCAGTTTCCCTTTCCTGACCAGCTTCTCTTTCATGATTTCTTCCGCCGCCGCAAGAAGCATGGCCATGTGTCCGTCATGCCCGCAAAGGTGGGCGGCGCCGCCGTCTTTCGTCCCAAGGGCATCCATGTCCGCGCGAAGGCCGAGAACAGGTCCCGGTTTACCGCTGTCACAGACCGCGACGACGCCTGTCGCCCCGCCGACCTGTGTTTCCACTTCATAACCGAGCTGTTTCAGCACATCCGCCACATAAGCGGAAGTTTTAAATTCTTTCATCCCTATTTCAGGAATAGTATGAAGATAGTTAAAATGGGTAAATACATCTGCCATGATTTCCTCCTTTTCTCTTGCGTAAGACAATCAATTAAAGAACGGCATAAGCAGTTTCATGATAAACATACCAATGAATGCATTGAAAATACTGATCACCATAAGCAGGGGCCAATATTTTTTCGGTACATCGGCAAGGCCGAGGAGCCGGCCCATGTACTGGATCTGGGAAGCCATCAGAATCAGGGCAGGCATGAGAATCGTCACATGTTCCCCATTGATGATGCCCGACGCATAGAGAGAAGCTGCCACACCTACCCCTGCAGAACAGGACAGCCAGGTGGTCAGAAGAATAACAAAAGACTGTCCCGGCAGGCCGAAGATACCCATGATGGGCCCCAGCCAGTATCCAAGGAAATCCATAACACCGAGAATATTTAAAATATAGGCGATGACATAGGCCATCAAAATATTCGGTACAAGGTTCTGTGTAGCCAGATTCCAGCCTTTTCTGGCGCCGCCGATGAAGATATCAAAAATATTAGGCTTTATTTGTACCGGTCTCGTTTCAGTTGTCATTTTTGAAATCTCCTTTATAAACAGTATCAAGAGCAAAGCGGCAAATCATGGCACCGACAAATTTCATGACCATAATGATGATAACAGGGACAATGATCGGGCAGAGGATAAATCCGAAAAGCGCACCTGCGATAGCAAAGTAATTACTGATCGTCCCCGCTCCGGAATACTGCCACGCTGCAATGATGGTCTGTTCTCTTTTATCAATAAGGCCGTCATCATATAATTCTTTGGTGAGAGCCGCGCCGGCATCGGTACTCTGCAGATCGGTAATCAAAGCCAGTCCGACGAGGCCGGGTACATCCATCAGCGGTTTAAAGAGCGGCGTCATCAGTTTCTGCGCCGCGGAAAGAGCGCCATAATGATCCAGCACGTCTACAACACCGATGGCCAGCATAACGGAAGGAATGAGTGACAGCGCGAAAATAAATCCTCCTCTTGCGCTTACCCCGCCCATACCGACAAAAGTTGCTTTCGCCGGATCTTTCATCGTACCGAATTTACCGATGAGCGTACTGTAATCAAATGCTTTGAGCCATTCCGCCCCCTGTACTGTGGCAAAAACCCCGGCAAAGAAAAGGATACCGAAAGCCAAAGCAAGCATTCCTTTCCATCCCACCTTGGGCAATGCGGCAGCCCCGCTTACTTTTTTCTGTTCTTCTTCCATAAATAATCCTCCTAACACTCCACTGCATCAAAACACAATACAATAAACTAAACATTCCTTCCGTTCTGCTATGCTCCATTGACCTCCTATCTCTGTACCGACGAAAGAAAAACAAATAACCTTTTAATGGTTAAAAGATATTATAAACAATCATCTTTCACATGTCCACGTAAATCACAGGAACGCTCCGAAAAGTCCATCCTTCCCCCTTGCCCGGTTTTCTTTCCTGCAAATCTTGATTTATTCGATAAAATCATCTACAATAGTAAAGTACAATTTCATATGCGGGTGTAGTTCAATGGTAGAACATTAGCTTCCCAAGCTAAATACGTGGGTTCGATTCCCATCATCCGCTCCAAACCGGCTCCCTTTGCGGAGCTTTTTTCTTTGAAGAAACACAAAAACGCGTCTCCTGCTTTTTAGTTTCAGGACACGCGTTTTCTGTTTTATATGCTTACTTTTCCATTCTTAAAATACATCTTTCACTACGATGGTTTCTTCACGGCTGGGCCCCACGGAAACGATGCCAATGGGCACTCCGATTTCTTTGGAGATATCCGCCAGGTATTCTTTGCAGCGCGCCGGAAGCCGGTCATAGTCACGGATGGCGCTGATTTTTTCTTTCCATCCTTTGTAGGTTTTATAAACCGGGGTAACTTTGGAAAGAAATTTCAGATCTGCCGGATATTCTTTGACCGGTTTTCCTTCATATTCATAGCCGACACAGACTTTGATTTCTTCCAGCTCGTCTAAGATATCCAGCCGGGTAATCGCCAGATAATCGAAAGAGTTCAGCGCCGCCGCGTAACGGACGGCACGGGCGTCAAGCCAGCCTACACGGCGGGGACGGCCGGTCACCGTACCGAATTCATGAGCAATGTCCCGAATACGGTCCCCTATTTCATTCACCTGTTCTGTCGGGAACGGCCCTTCTCCGACACGGGTGCTGTATGCTTTCACCACACCGAAGATATTCTGCATCATGTGCGGCCCGATGCCTGCGCCTATACATGCACCGCCTGCTGTCGGATGTGAAGACGTGACGAAAGGATAGGTGCCATTGTCACAGTCGAGCATGGATGCCTGGGCGCCTTCAAAAAGAACGTTCTTTCCTTCCCTGACCAGAGTCTGGACGGTATAGTTCGTATCTTTCACATAGGGGCGGAGCTTTTCCGCATATCCCAGATAATCAATCAGCATCTGCTCGTAGTCGAAACCTTCCATCCCGTAAAGTTTTTCCAGAAGCATGTTTTTCTGCTCCACGTTGTATTTCAATTTCTCCGCAAAAACTTCTTTATCCATAAGGTCGCACATACGGATACCGATGCGGTTGATCTTGTCCGCATAACACGGCCCGATCCCGTTTTTCGTCGTCCCCAGCTTCCGGCTGCCTTTTCTCATTTCTTCTGCCTCGTCCAAACGGATATGGTAGGGAAATACGACTTGCGCACGGGTGGAAATCTGGAGATGCTTCGCGTTGATTCCCTGGGCCTCCAGCTTTTCCATTTCCTCAAGGAAACTTTTCGGGTCAACGACAACGCCCGTACCGACGATACAGATGGTACCGGGATACATAATGCCGCTCGGCATAAGGCGCAGCGGATAAACTTTGCCGCCGGTCACAACGGTATGTCCCGCGTTGTTCCCTCCCTGGGAGCGGACAACGACGTCCGCTTTCGCCGCCAGGTAATCTACAATCTTTCCTTTCCCCTCATCGCCCCACTGGGCGCCAATGACCATAGCTGTTGCCATTACACATTTTCCTTCCTTTTAATAATACAGTGATTCTTTATTATCAGATATCAGCTTACAGTTATCGGCTCATAGCTGTCTTCTGATATCCGACTTCCGGCATCCGACCTCTGTCTTCTGACATCCGTCTTCCGCTCTTACAAGCCAAACCGGGCGAATATTTCATCTACATGGATAAGCATGGGCTTGTAATCGAAGCACTCTTTAATTTCTTCCTCAGACAGATATTTTCTCACATCTTCGTCTTTGCAGAGGTTTTCATAGAAATCTTCCCCCTCAAGCCAGCGTTTCATGGCGTTTCTCTGCACCCAGCGGTACGCGGTATCACGGTAAGCGCCTTTGGACACAAGGGCAAGCAGAACGCGGGGACTGTAAATCAATCCGCCGGTCATGTTCAAATCTTCCAGCATTTTTTCCGGATACACAAGGAGTTTATCTACCAGATCGGTCGTCTGTGCCAGAATATAATCCAATGCAGTGGTCGCGTCAGGAATCATGACACGCTCCACAGAGGAATGGGAAATATCCCGTTCGTGCCAAAGCGGTATATTTTCAAAAGCGGGAAGGGCGTACCCCTGCACGAGTCTTGCCATGCCGCAGATCCGTTCTGATTTGACGGGATTTCTTTTATGGGGCATGGCGGAGGATCCTTTCTGCTTCGGACTGAAATATTCTTCCGCTTCCCTTACCTCCGTTCTCTGCAGATGGCGGACTTCCAGGGCGATCTGTGCCAATGTGCCCGCGATAACGCCGAGGGTGGTAATGTATTCCGCATGATGGTCGCGCTGTACGACCTGGGTCGCTACGATTTCCGGGGTCAGTCCCATTTTTTTGCAGACGTATTCTTCCACATACGGATCAATATCCGCATAAGTACCGACAGCACCGGACAATTTCCCCACCGCCATTTCAGAAGCGGCCCGTTTCATTCGTTCAATATTTCTTAAAGTTTCGCTGTACCACAGGAGAATTTTCAACCCGAACGTGGTCGGTTCGGCATGGACGCCATGGGTACGGCCGATGGTGGGTGTATATTTAAATTCCACAGCCCGGCGTTTCAGGACTTCCGCCAGTTTTTCCAGACCGGCAATAAGCACGTCAGATGCCTGCTTGATCTGTACATTGAGAGCCGTGTCTTTCACATCGGTAGAAGTCATGCCCATATGGATGTACTTCGCTTCATCGCCCACATATTCTCCGACGGCAGAAAGGAACGCGATGATATCGTGATTAATTTCACGATCAATTTCATGAATGCGTTCCACATCAAAATTCGCTTTCGCTTTGATCACTTCCACCGCTTCTTTAGGAATACGTCCCAGCTCCGCATTAGCTTCGCATGCGGCGATTTCCACATCAAGCATGGTCTGCCATTCATTTCTTTCATCCCAGATTTTTGCCATTTCCGGCCTTGTGTACCTTGGAATCATTTACATATCCCCTTTCGGTTTTCCTTCCCTGGCACAGATTTCTCTGCCCACCACCACTCCGGCCGCCGAGGCCTGGACAAGCCCTCTGGTGATGCCGGCTCCGTCGCCGATAGCGAAGAAGTTTCTGAATTTCGTTTCCAGCTGGTTCGTCAACGCTATGCGGGAAGAATAAAACTTCACTTCCACGCCGTACAGAAGAGTGTGCCTGGAATTTGCTCCCGGCGCCACCTGATCCAACGCTTCGAACATCTCCATGATATCCTTTAAAAAGCGGTATGGCAAGACTAAAGATAAATCTCCCGGCGTCGCAGACGGCATGGTGGGACGGACAAGGCCGCGGCGTATCCTTTCTACCGTAGAACGGCGGCCGTCGCGAAGATCCCCCAGCCTTTGCACAATCGGTCCCGCACCGAGCATATTTGCCAGAGATGCGATATATTTCCCATAAGAAATGGGTTCATTAAAAGGGCTGGTAAATTGTTTGGAAACAAGAATCGCGAAATTCGTATTTCCGCTCTTCTTATGGGCGAAAGAATGGCCGTTCACTGTCTGGAGCCCTGCATTATTTTCCGTCACCACGAAACCGTAAGGATTCATACAGAACGTGCGTACCCGGTCATCAAAGGAACGGGAGAAATACACCAGTTTCGATTCGTAACAGATCTTTGTGATTGGTTCATACACTTCTGCGGGAGATTCCACACGGACACCTATATCCACCGCATTTGACTGCGTCTCCAAACCGAGCGTGCGGGCTTCTTTCATAAACCACTCCGCCCCTTCACGGCCGGGTGCCGCCACAAGGTACTTACAGTGATACGTCTCCCCGCCCGCTTCCACACCGAGAACCGTTCCGTCTTTGTCCGCAAGAATTCTGTCCGCCGCTGTTTTGGAAATAACGGTCACATTATCCGGAAGTGAATCGCGCATATTAGCAAGAATGACACTGTTCACATCCGTTCCCAAATGACGGATACGGGCAGGAATAAACATCAGATCCGCCGCGGCGGATTTCCGTTTCAGTTCATGTATTTCCTCGGCAAACTCATCGCCGTATACTTTTCTTTCGGCCCCGCCATACTTGCAGTACACCGAATCCACATAGGAAATTAAACCGGCAAGCTCTCCTTTATTCATATAATCATCAAGATTGCCGCCGTAATCCGTAGTAAGCGTCAGCTTCCCGTCGGAAAACGCGCCCGCGCCGCCCCAGCCGCAAACGATATTCGCCCTGCGGTCTTTCGGCGGAGCATTTTTGTCACGATTCAAAGCTATCCGCTCACGGATATCCAATCCTTTTTCAAGAATCAGGACAGATGCACCGGTATCCGCCAGTTCAAGAGCGGTAAAAATACCTGCCGGTCCGGCACCGATAACTACCACATCATAAAATCTGCTCATTGCCTCTCCTTTTCACAGAATACATCTGCATGAAGCTTTTTTATGCATAAAAAAAGCCCCACCGGGGGCGAAGATACTTTATATATCCCTTTTTTAATTTTACAGGAAGGCCCCTTGTGTGTCAAATAAAAGACCCTCCTGTCATGGTATAATGAAAGAAATATTTAAATCGTTCTCAAACAGGAGGTTTCCCATGCCCTACATCAACATCAAAATCACACGTGAAGGCGCTACTGCCGAACAGAAAGCAGAACTCATCAAAGGAGCCACGGAACTCCTCGCCCGCGTATTGAACAAAAATCCGAAGACCACGGTCGTCACCATTGAAGAAGTGGACACGGACAGCTGGGGCATCGGCGGAGACCCCGTAGAAATTGCAAGAGAAAATGAAAAACTCCGCGTGGCGGAAATAGAAAAGCTGAAAGTTGACAAGGATGCCCTTGAAAGAAAGTTGGCAGAAGTAAAAGATATTCTGCTCACTTTTCCCGATGATGAACCTCCCGTATTCACACTGGATAACAACGCGCTCAAGCTGAAGAAAGGAAAGAAATCAAAAAGGAAGCACAAAAAATAAACCGGGCTTTTATTGACAGCTCCATAAATCAGCCGTTATATTCGAAGATAATCGGTACAGTTTTGTAAGAGTTTTTCGGTCGTAACTGCTTTTATACGTTTTTGAATTATTTTTTACAATAAGATGCGTAATTTTATCGTCCCTTTGATTAAAGCATTATAGACTGCTGCTATTTCCACAGATAGACTGGTTAAAACTTTAGGATTAAGTTACTGTTCCATTGTTTTAATACGACAGCGGGATTTTATTTGGGGAGTTTTTGTATGAATAAGCTTAAATTAAGCTATGAAGGACAAATTAACCATTTAAAAAGTAAAGGGATCCTTTTCAATAAGGTATCCGAGACTAAAGCTTTAGAGTATTTAAAGCTAAATAACAATTTTTTTAAGCTGAAATCATATCGAAAAAACTTTAATAAAAATAAATCTAAAGACCAGTATGTCCATTTAGAATTTGCTTATTTATCAGATTTGTCTATTATTGATACACGTCTTCGAATGATTATTTTAGAAATGGCCCTAAACATAGAACACTTCACTAAGGTGGATCTGATACGAAAATTACGGATTCAGATGTTGAAGATGGTTACAAAATTGTGCAGGACTATACAAGCTCTTTATCGGCTAAAAGCCAAGCATCTTTAAACAAGGAACTTGATAAAAGCCTGCATAGTCCCTATTGCAAAGATCTGTTTCAAAAATACAAATCAAATATGCCTATATGGGTATTTATCGAACTAATTTCATTTGGAACATATATTTATTTTTATCTGTTTTGTGCTAAACACCTTAACGATTCTTCCATGCGTAAAGTCGGTTTTCTTTTAAAAAAGGTTAAAACCATAAGAAATACTGCCGCCCACAACAACTGTATTATTAATGAACTAAAAAGGAAAGATAATCCTCATAAGCCAAGCAGCCGTTTACAAAATGCGCTTACGGACATAGGCATCTCCAGAAATACGCAAAGAAAGAAACTGGCAAATGAGCCGATTGAACAAATTCTGACCTGTCTTTATTCACATAAGCTTTTGGTAACGAGCCCGGGCGTGCAGAAACATATGGCATATACGCTTGATGAGTTCAGATCTCGACTATACAGAGAATTTACATATGCAGATAATCTCTTAATCAAAAGTACTTTTGATTTGCTTACCAAAATAATTGAAGTCTGGTTTCCATTACAACAACCTTGACAATAATTTTATTTGTCTCTATAATGGAACTACAACAAAAAACGCATCGGCGTTTTGCGGGGATGACTTCGTTATAGATGTCGTCCCTATTTTTTTGTTTTTAAATTATCGAAATAAATATGCACACAGATATTTCTTCCCGTTTCAATTATGAACAGCTTTTCCGTTTCGTCCTGCCCTCCGTGGTAATGATGATCTTTATTTCCACCTACACCATGGTCGATGGATTTTTCGTATCGAACTATGTGGGCAAAACGGCATTCACCGCGGTCAACCTGATCTTCCCCGCCATCATGGTTTTCGCATGTGTCGGATTCATGTTCGGCGGAGGCGGCAGCGCCCTTGTAGCAAAGACCATGGGTGAAGGACAGACGGAAAAAGCGAACCGCCTATTTTTTCTCTCATCGTCCTTTCCGCTTTCGCCGGGGGCCTTTTTCTTTCCGCCCTGGGGTACTTCCTCATGCCCTTTCTTGCCTCCGCCATGGGTGTATCCGGTGAAGTACTTGCATGCAGTGTCTTTTACGGCCGCACGCTTCTTCTTTCCCTCCCCATGTTTGTCCTCCAGCGGGTGTTCCAATCATTCATGGTCACCGCAGGAAAACCTTCTCTCGGTCTTCACATGACAATCCTCTCCGGTGTAATGAATATCGGTCTCGATGCCCTTTTCATTCTTATCTTCAAATGGGGCCTCTTAGGCGCCGGCCTCGCCACAGTGCTTTGCGAATACGCAGGCGGTCTTTTCCCTCTGATTTACTTCCTTAAAAGAAATACATCTTCTCTCCAGCTGGTGAAACCGGAATGGGATGGCCCTGCGCTTTGGAAGACCTGTACAAACGGCTCTTCGGAACTGCTCACAAATATTTCCATGTCCTTCGTTTCCATGCTCTACAATTATCAGCTGATCTCCATCGCCAGAACGGACGGGGTCGCCGCCTTCGGCGTGATTATGTATGTGGCATTCTTCTTTGAAGCGATTTTCATCGGCTACTCCATGGGGACCGCGCCTATCGTAAGCTACAATTACGGCGCCCGTCGCGATGATGAACTGCGGAGCATTTTCAGAAAGAGCCTCACCGTCATTGCCTGTGCCGGTCTTTTCCTCACGACCTCCGCATACTTCGCCGCTCCCATACTGGCGAATATTTTTGTCGGCTACGATGAAACTTTAGCCACGCTCACCGTCCGGGGGTTCCGATTCTTTTCCTTTTCTTTTCTCCTGAACGGGTTCTGCATGTACGGTTCGGCATTTTTTACGGCACTGAACAACGGTTTCATCTCTTCAGTAATCTCTCTCCTCCAGTCCGTTGTTTTTCAAATCATCGCCGTTATAGCGCTTCCGCTATGGCTCGGCACGGACGGCATCTGGCTTTCCGTTTCCATCGCCAAGCTGCTGGCATTTTTCGTGACGGTTTCCTTCTGGATCGCCTGCCGCAAAGAATATCATTACGCCTAAAAAATATTCTTTTTTCAGCCAGGGCATCCTTGAATACGTGATCCTGAATCGCTTTGCGTGGGAGATGCATCTTCCATTGTCGGATGAGATTTAAGCCACCGGCTCCAACGCATGGTAAAGTGATTGGCATGAGTTTCCTGCACATACTGATAGAACTTTGCAATCATAGCTGCTTTCTCATGATAATAAGCGGCTTTCCATTGATTCGGTTTCGGCTTATCCATTTCATAAGCAATGTAATTTCCGCCAAGAAGATATTGGCGCGAGAGAATATCCTCCAGTGATATATCAGGATTTTTCATCATATCATACATGGCCATATAAATCGTAGTACGTCCTTTGCCCGCCTGGCAGTGGAAGTGCAGCCATGCATGATCGGGCAGTGTGCGTATGAAGGCGATGAAGTCATCAATATTCTCAGGCGACGGCCAGATATGATCCGTTGCCGCAATGCGGTAGTAATACAGACCATTTTGTTCCACCAGCTGCCTTTCACTCATGACCGAACTAATCTTCATAGGTTTAGGATCAATCGACTTCTTCTCTTCATCGAGCATCGTCACAATGAGATTTTTCCCCTTGGCTGCACACAAACGCCTCATCTCATCTTTTAAAACATCAGTTTTGTTCTTTCCGATGTTGCCCCAATCGCGCGCGCCGAACCAGCTGACGGCATTCCCATTAAATATACCATGCGTTTCCTGCCGTAGATCCACAATATAAATTGGCCCTTTCGCCTGCTTCTTGAGTACGGAAACCAGCTTCTTAAACTCTCCGACAGAGAACTCCGCACTGCCGGATATGTTCAGACGATCCAACCCCTTGCGCGAGGGGGTCATCGTAAATCCTTTGCCTGTTTTCTTGACATCCACATCAGAGCGGAACGCAGAATTCGCAGTACGAAATCTGCGCGGCAATTGATCCCTGTCTTTTGCATCGAGACGCCAGATATAGCCATCGTACTTTGTACGACCAGCTGCAGAAACATCCGTCTGATCCGGTGCTTGCTGGAGAAAAACGCCACTTATTGCAGGTTCTGCTTCCCAGGCATTCCCTGATAATGGCATGCTTCCAAGTATTATTGCAGCCGTTATTGAGAATAGTATTTTCTTTTTAAGATGCAGCATGAGTGATACACTTTCCCATGTAAAAAATAATCGTAAATGGACAAATGAAAAAGCTACGGGGTCTACAGACGTATAAATCCATAGCTTTTTCTTATAAGCAAATTCCTCTGACGCATTTTATCATCCGCCGTTTTCCTTTCTCCTTTTTGAACACACTACCGTCTGTGATTTCCCTTGTATTCCCTGCCGATGAAATCCGGTCACAGAAAAAACAGGATAATATCTACTTCACCGAAGCCGCCGCGATGCGGTCAGCCGCTTTTTTCACCATTTCATTGGCGGAGTCCGTTGTCAGGACGGAAAAAAGACGGTACTTATCGCCGTACTTCATCACATAGCCTTTTCCGTAAACGGGAACGGCAAATCCGTCAACGAAGAAAACGGCACGCACGCCGCTTGTATAAATACGGGGTCTGTCCTGTGCGCGGTGGATCTGCTCCACATTCAGGAAACTGACACCAAGCATGTTGAACGGAATCTTGGGATCCGTCTCAGGCTTTTCATTGATCCGCTTCGCCATTTCCAGAAACATACCATTCAATACGCTTTCCATGCCCAAAAGAGCCACGTTGCAGCCATACAGTTCGGAAACCGATTTCCCCGACAGACGGGGTGCGTCAAAAGCATCTTTCATGGCTTCTTTACCGACCACAGGAGCAAATTCGCAGTTCATGACGAAAGCGGGCACGCTGTTTCCTTCTTCCGTCACGGTAAGCAGTCCGAATTTTCCATCCTTCCCAAGAGGAGTAAAATCGGTATTCTTCGGAAGCTTCACTTTTTGAAAGAAAGATTTCGCGTCTTCCTGCACAATACCGTTCCATACAGCGGAAACGATATTATCATCTTTAGGAATATTTATGCTTGAAATCGGCGGAAAGCCTGCCATGTCTCCCATATTGTCTGTCATATCGGCAGCTCCCGCACACGTTGTCGTCATGGCACAAAGAATCGAAGCCGCCAGCATTATTTTCATCTTCATCATTTCATCTCCCGTGCCGCTTTTTCCACATAAGGCACAAAGTATGCCCCTGATTTCTGATCACTTGCAAAGAGTATGTATGTCGTACTGTCACCATCTTCCAAGATGAGCCCTTCCGCAAAAAAGGGGATCAGGCAGCCGCCAGTGTATAATCCGGCTTTCACCTTTGCCAGCCGGTACGCTTTCCCCCCGCGGGATTTCTTTTCTTTCCAGCGGGTCTCACCGCTCACATACAGACGGATTCCCCTTTTTTCCAGAAATTGTTTATACGGCTCTCCGATTTCAGCTTCTTTCCACATTTTGCCTGCAAACGGTATGGCAGCGTTCTTTTTATCAGATACTGCCTGTTTCGCTGCAGTGCTGCCCGCCGTGCCTGTCATTTCTTTTCCCATCAGTTTCACGAAGGGTGATAAACCGTTCTTTTCTTTCTCCGGATTCTTATGATCCACGGAAAAAGAGAGCACGAGGGATTCGTAAAAAGCTTCCGGCGTGTTTGCCCGAAGCTGGTATACCCGCAGCTCTCCCAAGGCTTCCGCCGCCAGACGGGATACATGTGGTGCCAGTTTGGACGTCAGATAAACAGATGTCGGGCTGTCAACACCGCCGATAATGCCGATAGCAGCTGCCTGCGGTTTCGACTCCTTTTCAACTGCTTCATGTTCCGCCCAGTTTTTCATCTGCTTTCCGAAGTACGTCTGTCTCCCGTCAAGAACATCGACAGTATCTCCAAAATCCAGCACGTGTCCTTTCGGAAGAGTGAGTGTATCTGCTGAAGCAGAAAAAGTGAGTAAAGCGGCCATGCCGAGCGCTGCGCATATTGTTTTCATAGTGACCTCGTTCCTTTTATATTTCTTTAATTATAGCAGAAACGAGCGTCTGTTATTCTATTATTTTACTTTTCTTTATTGTGTCTTCTGCAATGAAATGTCCGGATGGGCGAAGCAAAAGATCTCGTATAGAAACCCTATCACCGAAGATCTGCAGATGATCCCTGACTGACGGGCTTTTTAAATTCATTTTTGATCCGGCTTCCGGCATATGCTATTGTGTCGGATTTTTTGTATCCGCAATCAATTCCCTTATGATTCTACGCTTGTCTTTCGCAGCGCAAACATAGCATAAGAAGAAATACTTTACAATTTCCTTCCAGACCGCTTTTTCTCAATTATTTCACCGATTTGTAGCATACAAAAAGATCAGAACACATCCAAGAATGAACACGTCTGACCTTTTACTATTGCATATTTTATGATCCTATGGAATAGGAATGAACAGATTCCCTATCCTACAAGCCAGGTTCTCTCCGTCCCAAAATTACAACCCCTGCTTGAAGAATTTCCTGAAAGCAGATACCTCCGCATGGGACTGCGTGACAGATACGGCATACTTGCTTCCGCGTTTGATTCCCGGTTCATAGGTAATCGGTTCAAACTGGAACGTAACATCCGGCTTGGAAGCGGTGCAGTATCCCACCAGGGTGGACTTAATCTGTCCGCCATTCTCTTTATTGAACACAACCGGTTCCTCATGCCCTTTCAGCTCTGCGTCCACAGGCACTACGACCACTTCTCCCGGTTTATATCCTACGATGAAATTACTGTGCGTCGTGACTTTAACGACGACTGCATCCGTAAAATCCTCCATATGGCAGTATATCAGCGTATACTGATCCCTTCCGGCACGCACTCGTTGAAAAGCTCTCTCATCCTCGCCTTATTTCTTGCATTTTCCTCATCTGTCGCACCGGTCAGAAGCTTCTTAACGATATCCATCAATCCCATAATAATCTCCTCGTCTAAAACAATATAAATTTAATTACACTTCACAAATGCTATTTTACCATATATGACAATACCGGAAGAACAGCACGTAAATTTACTGACCTTATGTTCAAAAATAACACAAGATTATTAATACGAATCTTTGCAATAGTTTTTATCCAAATTCACTTGTTTTGTACAGAAGTCATTCGCTATCAGAGTACATCATGGCATAGCGGAGCGCATACTCCAATAAAATTTTTTCTCAAAATACCTTTTGTTCGCTGCCATGTATTTTCCCTGTCTTATGATATCCATTTGTCCATCATAATTTTTTCGACCAATTATAATTGATTTTGGACGAAACATCAAATAACCGGATGAAAACCGCTGTCCTCATAAGTTAATGAGCAAATGCTTGAAACTTTTGGTTGTGTCAATAATTTTTCGCAAATTCAGAAATGCCAAATTCTAAAAATATTTTACATGAACTTGATTCTCTGCATAAAAAAGAATATTTTATATAAGCTTTATAAGATACGAAAAAATTACGGAATTTATACAGGTAAAGCGATGAAGAGGTAATATCTATATTTCATTTCTCTTTAAGGTATTTTTCACACACTCTCTGTTCCTTTAACTAAGCTTAAAAACTCAAAGCTTTTTTTAACAGTTCATATTCATAGTCCAATAGTATATTTTTCAAAACTTGGATATTTTGTTTCAGCCACGGTATTATTTCTATATTATCATTATATGTTTTGTTTCCTTCTTTGAATTGCATTTCTATTTTTTTTACTGCTGATGAAGGGATCCCAAAATCTATTAAAAACCTAAACTTTTCATCTATTTCCCCATTTTCTAATAATAAGCTAAATATGCTATAGTCTCCATGTTCATTATTACTATTCTTTTCAAAAGTATATCTTTGAATAGAATCCACCACTGAAAGCAACTTTGGAATTTTATAATTTGCATCATTCCTAACAAACTTTAACACATCTTCAATAGCTTTTTCATGCGGATTTATATTTTGTTTTCCTTTTCTAAGAAAATTTTCTCTTTCAAAAATTGTTTCTTTTAACGATTTGCTAACAATGTTCAATGCCATTATAGCTTGACATTTTGCAAATTTTTCATTTTTTTTATTTTCTAAAAATTTATATGATAAATGGAGTGTTTTCCACAAATTTTCATATGAAGGAATCCCTTTCCATTTTAAAAAATGTAAATTTTCAATATTTAATTTAATGTAGTTGTACAAGTTCTTTTGTCCTTCCACTGAAATTAAATTATTCTTAATTATGGTTTGTAACTCATTTGGCATTTCTGATACCAAAAGGTTTTTTCTCTCTTTATCTTTAACATACTCATCAGGTATGTTAAATAATATCTCATCTGATATATTATTTTGATCAACAAAAGGAACATCAATAGAAAATTCTTCAGGTTGCAACTCCTCATTAAATAAATAAACATTTCCTGTATAGTATTTTCCCATTCTGCCCGCTCTTCCTTTAATATTCGAAAAGTCAAAAAAATCTATAATTTTAGTTCCCTTATTTTTGCTGTATATTAAGATATTCTTTGCAACTGTATTCACTCCCTCTATTAGCGAAACAGTTGCAAACATAATTGACAGAATTCCTTTATTAAACATTTCAATTTCAGAAGACACTATATGTCTAGGTAAAGCCCCATTATGAGCTCCAATTCCATACTTCATAAGTTTTTTAAGATTCCATTGTTCAGATATATTTTCATCCATCCATTCAAATATTGATAAATTACTATTTACCAATGGAATTGGCTCTAAACAATCTATATACTCAATAGCCAATTTATATGCTTCGCTTGGAGATCTTACGTACACAATGCTTGGTTCTTTTAGTTCTTTAAGTAATTTAAATAGTTCTTGCTTTTTTTGCTTACTTTTTAATGGTTTATTATTTTTACGAACTTCTATTATATTCGTATTAACCAACGAATAGTCCGTCTTAAAAAATTCAACATTATATCTCTCAATAAATCTGTCTGAAAGCGAATCTACACAAGGTGTTAAAAACAAAGCTTGAGGTTCATAATCCATTATTTTCATTATAGAAATATTTAAAGCATCTATTCTATCATCATTTCTTAAGTTACTAACTTTATAAAATTCATCAACAATAAAAAAATCAATTTTAGGCATAGCTATATATTCAAGAACTCTTTCCGCCGTCAATATAAATATATTCCTGTCAGTAGCTTTCTGTTTGGTGTTAATAACAATATTATAATAATTTAAATATTTACTCATATTTTTTCGTGTTTCATCAATTAATGCAAGTGTAGGTTGAATTATTAAAATATTATTATACTGTTTTCTGGCAACGAATTCTTCAATAAGAAGGCTTTTTCCAAAACTTGTCGGAGCACTAACTGCAACATTTTTCTTTAAACTAACCGCTCTTTCAATTTCCTTTTGTTGCTCATGAAAATATACACCATTTAAATAATCTGATTTAAAAAAAGCACTACGAACACTCGACTGCAAAGATTGATTATAATTTTCAACACTTTTGATTTTATCAATGTAATAAGGATAAAAACCGGCTCTTTCAATCAAATCCAACCAAATGGATTTTATGTCGTTATTAACTTGATCCCAATTTTCTAGTATATTTATCAAAAATTCCCTTGCATCAGCTGTGTCTATAGTAGAAGTATAATATTTAGTGCAATTCCAATTATACTCAAAATATTTCAAAGAATTAACATTAAATTCAACACCCTCATTCATACTTGCTGTCCTCCTTTTAATTTTTGATGAAGAGAAGACACAAACTCTCTCTTGTTATCCAAAGGAAATACCAACAAATAAACATTAAGATAATTCACCCACGGATGGTGACTTAACAAATTATTCATTTTCTTATCTAAATTTTTTACTTCTTTCTTTAATGTTTCTTCGAAATCATCTTTATTAAAGTTGACCAAGCTGTCGCTTTCAAATGCAGCAAACAAACATACATTAATATTTGCTAATTTATTGAGGGTTTTCGTATTAGGATCCAACAATTTTAAAATATAATCGTCACAATCAATTTTAGAGTCGTGTATTCTATTTGTAATAATTTGAAATTCACTATCTAAAAAATTCATATTAAAATGATTTCCTACATCCTTTGCAAGTTCATTAATCGCTGTAGATGGGTTTTTATATAGTTTGGATTCTCCTATCCATATAATTTTTTTACTAGTGTCTACATGAACTGCATCAAAACCATGTGCTACACTACCCGCACTATCTTTAAAATATATTTTAGAAATTAATGCATCTGCTCCAAAATACTCGTGTAAAAGATGGTATAACAATAGCTCACCAAATTCACCTCTTTTGATATATTTATCTTCTGTAGATTTAGAATCCAAATATTCTCTACTAGCTTCCTGAATTTCTTTAATAGAATATATTTTCTTCATAGCTTCTCTTACAGTTGGCACTAATCCAATTTCATCTTTTTTCTGATTCATTACATCTGTTCCAAAAGCAAAAGCAGGAATATCATCAAATAATTCATTATAAAATTTATCTTTTACTTGACCATAGCCATTATCAAGTAAATCAAAACTTATATAGTAAATATGTAATTTATTATTAATTTCTATATTAGTTGAATGCCTATGACTCATTTTTCTCCTTTCTTGCTTAATCTAAATTTAATAATTTACAATAGATTAAGTAGTTATATTTAATGTTTGAAATGTCAAGCCATAATTAATCACTCAAATTTGATCTATCTTCAATATTTATACATTCAACAACATCTTCAATATCACAATCCAAGACATTACAAACCCTAAGCAAAACATTTGTAGTCACATTCTGCCCATTTTTCATTTTATAGAATGTACTTTTACTTACTTTTGCTTTTTCCATCAATTCGTTGTTTGTCATATCTAAATCAATCAGTTTTTTGAACAATCTTTTATAACTAAAAATCCTCATTCTTTCCCTCCATTCAAAAAACTTTTTTATTATATTGTACTATAAAATATCCTTTTTTAATAAACATATTCTCTTTATTCGAACTCACACGCATAAAGAGAATTCCAGAGGACCATCCATAAGCATGGCCTCTACAGGAATTCCTTTATCTTAATCCATTTATGGCGCTTTTATTCTTTTCCTTTTGACAGCAGACAGACTGTCTCCACATGCATGGTCTGCGGGAACATGTCCACCGGCTGGATTTCTTTGATTTCATAGCCTTCCGATTTTAAAATCTTCGCATCTCTGGCAAAGGTGGCGGGATTGCAGGAAACGTAAACGATGCGCTTGGGATTCATACCTGCTGCCGCCTTCAACACTTCTTCGCTGCAGCCCGCTCTGACGGGATCCATGACAATCACATCAGGAACCAGTCCTTTCCGGTAAAGCTGCGGCATGAGTTTTCCCGCGTCGGCTGCGTAAAATTCCGTATTTTCCATATGGTTCTTTTTCGCATTCTTTTTAGCATCTTCTATGGCGGGCTTTACGATTTCTATGCCGATGACCCGCTTTGCCTTTTTCGCCAGGCAGAGGGAAATGGTGCCTGTGCCGCAGTAGGCGTCTATGACGGTTTCTCCGCCTTTCAGATCGGCGTATGCCAATGCTTTCTCATAGAGAATTTCCGCCTGCTCTTTATTCACCTGAAAGAAGGAGTACGGGGATACTTCAAATTGCAGTCCGCAAAGAGAGGCGGTGAGCGTTTCTCTGCCCCAGAGGTGTCGGATTTTCGCACCCAGTATCGTATTTCCCGGCTTGGGCTGGATATTGTGCCAGAGGGAAACGACTTCGGGCAGTTCCTTTTGTATTTCTTCTATCCACCGTTTTTCTTCCGGAAGGGTTTTGGAAGCGGTCACAAGGACAACCATCACTTTTCCGTCATCACCCACGCGCCCCATCACATGGCGCAGGCTTCCTTTCCGTGTCTTTTCATCATAGACGGAAATTCTGTACTTCTCTATACACCGCCGGGCAAATTGAAGCAGGCGGTTATTTTCTTCTTTCTGAATAGCACAGGAGGAAACCGGTATGATGTCATGGCTACCCTGCCGGTAGCAGCCGAGCGCCGCTTTTCCCTTTACGAGACCCGCCGGTACGGCCATTTTATTTCTGTACGCGAAAGGATGCGCCGCCGGAAGCACAGGCTTCACCAGATTTCCCGATTCGCCGGCGATACGCTCTATCACATCTTTTACATGGCGGTATTTCATCTCGATCTGCCCCTCATAGGTGAGATGGGAAAGCTGGCAGCCGCCGCAGTGTTCATAAACGGAACACTCCGGTACCACGCGGAAAGGGGATTCCTGCTCTATGGAAAGCAGTTCCCCCATGGCATAAGATTTTTTCAGCAGAGTGATTTCCGCGGTGACCGTTTCCCCGGGAAGCGCCCCGTGAACAAATACGGTGAATCCGTCCACACTCCCGATCCCTTCCCCGTGAACACCCAGATCCCTGATTGCCACCGTGTATGCTTCATGGATTCTGACCTGTGCCGGATCGTATTTCATACCGGCGTCTCCTGATTTCCTGTTTTTCATAATGCCAGATCCGCCACTTCCTATACCTGTATCCAATCCGATGTACGGCGTCTTCCGCCTTGTCCCTGTCCGCTGTCCGATGGACGAATATGACATATTCATCACATTCCACATCTATAAAGCCCAGCTGAAATCCTTTCCTGCGCAGGGCATTGTCATAGTCGGCAAAAACAGAAGGGGCGGAAATTGACTTGTTTCCATATGTTCTGAAATCCGGCAGGTCGGCAGACACGCCGAAATTTTTTGTAAGAGCGCTTTCGATCCGCCATTCCAGGGTTTCCACTTCCCGCTTCCAATCAAGCCCCATCAGGAAAAAAATATGGGCTTCCTCATCCATATACGCCATCACATAGAACAGCGTGCTGCCATACTCCCCATCTTCTCCTGCACCTGAATAGTCTTTCAGCGTCTCAAAAAAAGATGCCAGCTTCTTCTGCGTTTCTTCCGCCAGACAAAGTTCTGCCAGCATCGTATACCCTTTTCTTTCCGTTTCCGAAATAAGAGGATAGTCTTCCTCTGTTTCCACTTCTTCCTGCGCTTCCGCCGGTATGGGATCCGGTTTGACCAGCCGCCTCGACCAGGGAAGCCCGGTGAAAGTGCTTTTCAGATACAGGTATATCAGCGTCCCTCCGCCGATCAGCACCCACTTCGCTTTGGGAAACCCTATGGTGAACCAGACTACAAAAGCAAAACACCACGCGATAATAAGAACGGCGTAAAATATTTTTTCTCTTCGTGCGATCCGATGGTACTCTTCTTCTGTCATGATTCCCTCCATGCCCTGTCTATTCCAACCTCATCCGCTGCGGCTGTTTCCCTACTCTGAACTTTTACTCCATTCCATTATACATGAGGAATGAAATATAAAAAACGCGTACCGATTCATCTGTAAAACATCTCACAAGCAGGCTTCCCCGAATCTGTGAAGCAAAAAAGAATGTCCGCATCTTTTCAGGCACGGCATATCAAGTCAAAAAAATTCTCACCGTTCTTTACAAAAAGAATTTCTTTCTTCTATTTCCGCCAAAAGTGTTCTCAGCCGTATTTTTACGGCTCCCGTATTTGTTCCCTGATCCAGGCTGAGCACCGTATAGAATTTTCCTTTTTCTTTCAATTTCTTTTCCACTTCATCTGCTGCCTCTCTATCCAAGCCGCAGCTGACGGAACGCAGCGCTACGAGTTCCAAACCGTGTTCCCGGATCACTCTTTCGCAGGCTTTCCGCAGCAGGTAAGAGGATGACCGGGCTCCGCCCGGCAGGCGGTCTTTCTCAAGAAGTGCAAGTCCTTCCCCGGACAACACTGCCGCACCTAAAGTCTCTGCCATGTAAGGAACACCTTTGTGGATCTGCACATCTCCATGGAAAGGTCTTCCGGTGAGTACAATCCCTGTCTTGTGATTCTCCTTTATCCACAAAAGTGCTTTTTCCGTTTCTTTTTTATATGCGTTTTCATACCGTGCTAATCTTTCATATCCCGCTTCCACTGCTTTTTCTATATCCTCTTCCGAAAATTGCGGCAGTCTCCGTACAAGAACTTTTCCCAGTCTTTTCATACCGAACTCCGGAAGCGTGGGATGAAGATAGGGAATTTTGGCTTTCGCAATTTGTTTTTTCAATAAATTTTGCCAATACATGGCCGTAGAGTGCATGCCGTTTTTCATCGGTAAACGAATTGTGCCACGCTCTTGTATGTGCGGGGAACCAGATCATATCCGGTTTCCGCCGGATCAGATTTTGCAGATGCCCATGAGCCAGTATACAGGGATGACAGTGCACGCGTTGCGGAATGGTCATCGCCGCCTGTCTCGCATCTTCTTCATCCCATTCTGATGTCATTACACGATATCCGAGGCTGTTCCAAAATCCCGCCCAAAAAGGAAAATCCGACCACATATCCAAAGCGGCGGGTATCCCTACGATTCCCCTGCACTTCCCTTCAGGCGCTTCTTTTTTAAATACATGATCTTTTATCCACTGGTACACATCCGGACAGAATGTCTTATTTCTTTCTCCGGTCAGTATGATTTCTCCCGTTCCGCATCGATTTCCCGTCACAAAAATTTCACCGCCGGAAAAACGGCGCACACTGACAGCGCAATGATTGCCGCAGCCGGGGCAGGTCCGGTTTTCCGTTTCCATACGGAACGCTTTTATTTCCGCAGCGCCTGGCAGGGAAGAAGCATGCTGTTCTCCAAATTGATCTTTGGCTTTAAGTGCCATTCCATAGGCACCCATGAGGCCCGCAATATCCGGACGGATGACTTCCTTTCCCGTCAGACGTTCAAAAGCGCGGAGTACCGCGTCATTATAAAAGGTACCGCCTTCCGCCACGATATGATCCCCCAGCTCTTCAGCAGACTCCAGCTGAATGACGCTGAAGAGCGCATTTTTGACCACCGATACGGAAAGCGCCGCCGCAAGATCTGCCAATCCCACACCGCGGTTCTGCACCTTTTTCACATAAGAATTCATAATAACCGTACAGTGCCTTCCCAGATCGGGCATCTTCTCCGCCAATGCTGCCTGCCTTGCAAATTCCTTAATATCCATGTGAAGATGATCTGCAAAAGATTCCAGAAAAGAACCGCAGCCAGAGGAGCAGACTCCATTTAAAGAAATATGGTCTATCCTTCCATCTTTTAATCGGCAGTACTTCATATCCTGTCCGCCGATGTCCAAAAGTGCCGTCACTTCCGTGCAGAACAATCTGGCAGCCCGAAGATGCGCCATAGTTTCCACTTCCCCTGTATCCAAACAGAAGGCCTTACGGAGAAGTCCTTCCCCATAACCGGTAACTCCGACACCTGCCAGGCGGCACTGGGAAGGCAGCGCCTCATACATAGCAAGCAGAATTTCTTTCGCCCGGGAAATCACATTTCCCCGATGACTGCCATACCACTCTCTGAGTATCGCACCATCCTTGTCGATGAGTACAGCCTTTAAAGTGGTCGATCCGCCATCTATGCCCATCCACACAGCCCCGGTATATTCCGACAAAGGATATCGTCTGACTGCGGCAGCGGCATGTCTTTTCACAAAATCTTCATACTCCTGCGGAGAAGAAAAAAGACCTTCCACCATTTCCACGGAAGAAATGGATTCCGCCCTTTCTTTTTCCATATGCAGTTTCACATTTTTTAGATTGGCCGGTTCCGATTTTTCAGCTGAAACAGCTGCGCCAAAAGCAAGGTAATATTCACTTTCAGGAAGAAGAACCGCATGATCCCCGTCAAGCGAAAGCTCTTCCGCAAAACATTTTCTCAGTATCGGAAGAAATGTCAGCGGTCCTCCCAGAAAAGCGACACGTCCTTCTATCGGCCGGCCGTGGGTAAGTCCGGACACGACTTGGGCAACCACGGCATGAAACAGGGACAGTGCCGCATCTGCTTTTTCTGCTCCTTCATTCAGCAGCCCCTGGATATCTGTTTTGGCAAAAACACCGCATCTTGATGCGACAGGATATACTTTCGTTCCTCTGCCGGCAAGATCATTAAGTCCCATGGTATCTGTTCCCAAAAGTTTTGCCATATGATCCAGAAACGCACCCGTACCGCCGGCACATATCCGATTGACCCGCTGATCCACTACCGGATGCAGATAAGTGATTTTCGCACTTTCCCCGCCAATTTCAATCACCGCATCCACATCTCCGCCGAAATGGGACAGATAATCCGACTGCGCAGCAATCTCCGGTATAAAGGGCACGCCAAAGCGTTCCGCGATGTCCTCTCCCCCCTGTCCGGTCATGCAAAGAAATGCTTCACTTCCTTCATACACAGCCACCAGATCGGTCATCACCCGTTCCACAGTCTCCATCACACGGCAGTCATGATAAATATACTGCCGCCAAAGAATTTTACCGCCGGTATCTAAAACGATGCATTTCACTGCCGATGCACCTACATCCATTCCGATATGTATATGTTTTTCATCTTCTCCCGTCAACAGCCCGAAGCACAGCAAACTCTTTTCATGTTTTTCATTTTGTGCTCACATAAAGCACATTTTTCTCTATTATATACTATGAACTTTTTTATTTCTTTCAATAAAACCAAAAATAAGCCATCATGGATTTATCTTTTCCATAATGGCTTATTTTCATTTCTTCCGTCAGAAATTGAACTGTGCGGAAATCGCAAAGGTTCTTGGTGCGCCGAGGCCGATATTATTTCCACCGGAAGCATACCAGTAATCCTTATCCAGCAGGTTATAGCACCATGCGGACAAAGTCACAGGCTGTCTCCCGAAATGGGTATCCCAAGAAACGCCGAGATCTACCAGTGTCTGTCCGCCAATTTTCATCGACTTTGCGTAGCTTGCCGTATTCCTGATCAATGCGGATCCCGTATAACTCAGCCGCCCGATGAAGCGTAAATCATCATTGGGTTTGTATACAAGCGCCAAGTCGCTGCTCCACTTCGGCAGCGCATCTACTCTTCTTCCGTCATTCATCCCTTTATATGTTTTGGTCTGTTTGGAATCCAGATAAGACACGCCCCATACATAGCTCCACTTTTCTCCTATACTGCCGGCGGTGGAAAATTCTATCCCTCTGTTGCGCTGCTGCCCGTCCAGCTTATACGTTTCCGTTCCGTCAGCATTCAGGACGCCGATCCCGTTCGCCTGTTTGATTTCATAGAAGCTCAGGGTATGAAGTACATTCCCATTCTTATATTTGAATCCGAACTCATTCTGTTTCGTTTTGCTGGGCGGAATTGTTTCGCCGTGATTGGTATATCTGTTTCCCACTGTACTGCCCGCCGTAAAATATTCTCCGTGGTTCGCATAGAAAGAAAACCGGGGTGTAAATTTATAAGTCAGTCCCAATATGGGAGAAGCGGCATGCGTTTTTACATAACTTTTATTTACATAATTCGTGGTTTCCACTTCATGCCGGTGTACACCGAAGGTAAACATCAGCTTTTTATCAGGAGAAGAAATTGTATCCAATACGGCCAGACTGCGCATCATCATCTTCTGATGGGGTGTGATCGGATCCCATACGATTGTCGGTGCGGGGGAGGTATTACTTTCATAAATATTTCCATCTATCTTGTATGTATTTTCTGCCGACCATAAATTATTTCTATCTCTGCTGAACCGTGTCCAGTCTATACCTGCGCTCCATTCATTTTTCCATTTCCCCATCATGAATTTCCCTTTGAATCCGGTTCCAAAGTAGGTGTAATGATGGAATACAGGCGTCTCCTGGTAAGACCCGGTATAGTTGCCCGCCAGATCCTTAAGGGTACGGTTCCCCCATAAATCCTTTGAATAATCTTCCCAGCGCCAGCCGAAATTGGCGAACCATGTCAGATTGCCGTTTAGATACTGCTCATGATTTGCAATAAACGTATAGTTTTCATACTTTTCATCAATCCAGCGGGGAGCCAGATGAGTCTTATTTTTCGGCACGGCAGGAATCTGATCCAATTTACCCAAACTAATCGTGTTATTCCGTCCCCATTGTTCATCATAGTCATAACTGAAGAAAATATTGCTCTTGCTCCTTTTTGCCCTATGATCGATATTAATTGCTATATCGCGTTTCTTATCTCGTGTGCCGTCAACCGCCAAATCACCGATGCCGTTCAATGCATTAATACGTACACCCCATTTATCATCTTCTCCGAAACGCTTCCCCCAATCTATAGTTTCCGTGAAATAGGACTTGCTTGCCCAGGAGAGTTCTGCACTGAAATTCGGTTTATCCTGCGCTTTTTTCGTGGTCACGCTGACGGTGCCTCCCACAGAACCCGCCATAAAAATACCAATCCCATTCACACCGATATTCGGACCGCCGAGAATTTCCACCTTATCAAAATAATTGGTAGGCATGGTCATCTGGTGGCTCATGCTGGGCACGCCGTTCATGATCCAGCTGCCGCCTCCGGCCGAGTAGCCACGGATTCTTATATTTGTATCCAGCGACCCGTGAGTGACTGTCACAGAAGGCGACAAAGACAAGGTATCCATCAGACTGCGCTCAGGCTGGGAAAACGTTTCTATGGCCTGTTTGGTAAAAGTCGCCTGCTGGAACGGAACATCGAGCACATCCTTTTTACCCAAAGCCCCCACCTCTTGTTTCGTCCCGATCAGACCCGATGCTATCGGCGCAGACTGCGCATTGTCCGCATCATAACGTTCCCCGACGACATTGACTTCATCCATCTGCCAGACAGCGGAAGCGTCCATTCCTCCGCACACGGCTGTGGATAAAGCCAACATTATGACTACCAATAATTTTTGTCTTTTCATCATCGTCATCCTCTTTTCTGTTTTCAATCCGTTTCAAATCCGTTTAGCCCTATTATAAAGTAGAGGGTGACCCGCAGGTCAATACTTAATTAGCAAAATATTATAAATTGGCATAATTTATTTATTGTATCTTTAAACGTCTTCTTATTTTTTATGCTGACGGTAAACAAAAAGCAGGCATATCACCTGCCTGCCACTGTACTGCTATATATCTTCCGGATAAAGTCCGCTGTAAAAAATATTAACGGCATCACCGACACGTACCGCCGGACAACGGATCGTGTAAAAGGGAACGGTATACACCCTTTTATTTAAAACTGCCGGTACCTGCCGAAACGCTGGATGGTCATATAGCCCCTGCAATATATTTTCATCTCTTTCCGGCGCGGACTGGATAAAGATCACGTCCGGCTTTTCCATCATCAGCCTTTCAAAACTGAGAATTTCTGTATTTCCTACATTCTCCACCTCTTTACCAATCACATCGCCGCCAAGCCGAGTCACAATATCTCCGGCAAGAGTGCGGGGCGTATAAATGTAAAGTCCTTTGGAAAGGGAATTGATAATCAGAACCTTTTGTTTTTTTCGCACGCTTTTCATTTTTTCCATTTTAATCCGTAAATCTTTTTGTATCTTCCCTATGATTTCATCTGCCTTTCGGTTCTTTCCTACAATTTTTCCCACATCGGAAATATATTTCAGCTCATCTTCGATAACATGCTTTTCCGAAAAATCCGCCATATTGGTCAGTGTCATGTATACCGGCACATTTCTTTGGTGCCAGAAATCCCAAGTCCCGACAGAATTGGCTTTCCCTGTAAAATCAAAAAGCCATCCTAAAATAAAATCCGGATTCATGGCAAGCGCCTTTTCCTGCCCGATTGTCCGCGGCACTGTCATAGGCAGCTGCCTGAATAAAATCCGGTTTTCTTCCGTCAGATGTCTTTCGTCATCAATGCCGGTCGCTGCAATGATCTGTTCCCCCGCCCCCAGTTCAAGCAGTGTTTCAATGGAGTTCTGCCAGAGCGCAATAATGCGTGTCGGCGGTTTTTGATAAACAGTGCTGACTTTTTTACCTTCGCTGTTATAATTTTCAATCGTTACAGGAAATTCGGCATTAACAATTTGCGCAGCATGATTTTCTTCCCTCTCCGGCGCAGTATGTATCCCGCATCCGGCAAAAATGGCTGCCATGCCTGTGATCAGAACAGATAAAATCAATTTGCGGTACAAACGCATCACATCCTTCCCCATATATTCACAGCTGCCCTGAACAGTTTTTCCCACTCATTTCCTTTTGAGTCTTTTCTTTCTATTATGCTATTATAAAGCAGCGGGTAACTCCCAAGTCAAACCGGCCAGGAGGTTTTATGAAAAGCGGACGAAAATATCTGACTATACGTAAATTCAGCGAATTGACGCACACCACCGTAGACACACTTAAACACTATGATGAAATCGGACTTTTGACCCCTGCTTATATTGGAGAAAATAAATATCGCTACTATCTTCCCGAGCAATCTCTGATACTGACGCGCATTCTCTTCGGCAAACATGCCGGCATCCCGCTGAAGGAGATCCGGAGTTTTATTCACAGCGGCCATCATACGGACGCTATACAGAAGTATAATGAAATCATAAATGACCTGCGGGCCCGCGGAAAAGAAACCGAGGCCATAGTCAGCACCATAGATAATCTTCGTTATTATTACAGCTTATCTGAAAAACATCCTCCCAGAACTCTATTTTCCCTTTACCTTCCGGAATGGTTCATTCTCTTTTCCGAAAAATCAAAAATCGACGCCGCCCATGAATCCTCTTCTTCCGATATCGCGAACAATCTCTTTTTAGAAGGATTTAACGGGCAGAAATGGCCACATTACCTCTTAGGCGCCCTTCTTCCCGAAGAGAATATAAAGACCAGGAATTTCTCTGAAACGAAATATTTCCTGAAAATAGATACACCCCAGCTGTATGACAAAGCAAAAATACGATTCGTCCCTAATGGAGAATGGCTCTGTATGCTCTTTTACAGCAAAGGAAAAGGGCTTTCTGAAAATCTCGGTTTCTACCTGGATACTCTTGAAAAAGAAAAGATATCCGTCAGCGGCGATATATTTATCATGGATGTGGTAAACAGCCTGATTACTTCCAATCCCGACAATTACTGCACGATGATCTACGCACTCAAGGAACGGCAGACCCATGAACAATTCTGACAGCACAAAGATCTTTATCTCCCTCAAACTGATCCCGCAGCGGCGGGACGGCACATTCTTCCCTTTCGTCCACTTCCAGGAAGCATGTTATATCTTTTTGCAAAAACTGTATCCGCTTTTTCAAAACAGTAAAAACCCGGAAGACATCCACCCCCTGCTGGGCGAAATACTTCTTATCCTGTCCGCCGATACGGAAAAAGATTACCTTCACGTGCTGGATTTGTTTTCTTCATGCAGGCAGATCCTGGAGCTATGCAACGAAATATGCCGGCAGGCAGACTGGAATTTTTCTCTTGACCTTGCGATTGCTGCCGATGCGGGAAGAGCAGAAAAACTCATCATTCCGGGATCCGGCCCGTTTCCGGACGCCGTTGCCTGGACAGGAATCCATGAAGAAAGAGCCTCCCGTATCAGCCACGCCATGGAAAAGGGAGTCCATAAAGATACCCTGATCACCCACTCTTTTTATAAACACCTGCCTGAAAAAGCAAAAGAGAAATACGCCTCCCTTTACTATCTCCACCATATCTGCTGCTATGTTGAATAATAAAAAGTAAAGTGCCTCTTCCAAAACACACTTTACTTTTTTATTGTCCGCCGAAAAGGCATGAGTAAACCCCCAGTTAAACTGGGGGTAGATAAAAGTCATCTTATAGAAAAGGAAAGAACCTCCTAATGGTACAATGATAGCGGTCTGGCAACCACATCATTGTATATTGAGGAGGTTCGGTGTCAATGAATGACGTAAAAAGCTTATCACACAGCAAGTGGAGATGTAAATATCACATAGTATTTGCCCTTAAATATAGACGACAAATCATATACAGGAAATTAAGAAGTGATATTGGGAAAATTCTACGAGAATTATGTATCAGGAAGCATGTAGAGATTTTAGAGGCAGAATGCTGCCCGGATCATATCCATATGCTGGTAACGATACCGCCGCATTTGAGCGTGTCAAGTTTTATGGGATATTTGAAGAGTAAGAGTAGTCTTATGATATTTGATAAACATGCTAACTTAAAATATAAGTATGGGAATCGCCACTTCTGGTGTAGAGGCTATTATGTAGATACAGTTGGAAGATATGAAGGAGGGATAAAGGAGTATATACGCAATCAACTGGAAGAAGACATAGCGCAAGACAGCTTAAATTTTAAGGAATATACAGACCCGTTTACGGGTGAGCCAGTGAAGTAGGCATAGAAAGAGCCCCCGAGTAGGGGGCAGCCTGTAATAACAGAGTATTTGCCGGATTATTCAATACCCTCTTTAGAGGGTAACCACTAGAGGAAGACCCTTATAGGGTCAGAGCAAACCACCCGTTTTACGGGTGGTTATGATTTTACATTCGATTCATCTCGTCTAAGGTAAGGGCAAAACTGCCGGCAAAGTGTTCCAGGAACCAGTCCACTTCTTTCAGGTGCAGATTTTTCAATTTATTTTCCGTTGTGCGGAACGCTTCTTCAAATTCGCTGTTCCCCGCCTGTATTTCTTCGGCGCATTTCAGGTATGCCGACAACGTGTCCGCCGCTTTTGCAAGCGGCCATAAAGGATCGTTTTCCATGTCCAGAATATAGGGGCGGTAGGTGTCTTTCAATTCGTCGGGAAGCGTTTCCAAAAGGCGTCTTCTTGCTTTATCTTCTATCTCTTTATATTTATCATGCAGATCCTCTGTGAAATATTTCACGGGAGTGGGCATATCGCCTGTAAAGACTTCTCCCGCATCATGATAAACAGCCAGCATGGCGCAATGCTCCGCATCGCAGTGTTCATGAAAAATTTTTTCACGGATCACTGCAAGTCCGTGGGCAATCATGACGGTCTGCAAGGTATGCTCCGCGTCATTTTCCGGAAAGGAATTCCGCATAAGCCCCCAGCGCTGTATATATTTCATTCTTGCGAGGTACGCAAAAAAAGTGTGCATTATTAGCCTCCATGTGTCTTACAGAACCAGAAATGACGAACGGGGCCGCTCCCCTGTCCGATGGTTTCGTCTTTTGCCGCTTCGATAGCGCCGGTGAGGTACGCTTTCGCTTCCGCAGCAGCCTTCGTCAGCGTTTTCCCTTCCGCCAGTTTGACGGCAAGCGCTGCGGAAAGCGTGCAGCCCGTACCGTGGGTGTTTTTCGTTTTAATCCGCTTTCCTTCATAACGATAAAATTGTTTCCCGTCAAAAAGGATATCTACCGCATCATGTACCCGGTGCCCGCCTTTCACAAGAACCGCGCGGCAGCCGTATTCCATTATTCCTTCCGCCGCGTTTTCCATATCCTTTTCCGTTTTTATTTCCAGTCCCGATAATACTTCCGCTTCGGGAATGTTCGGCGTGATGAGATCCGCTTCGGGAATCAAAATATCTTTATATGTTTCAATGGCTTCTTTTTCCAAAAGGATGGCACCTGTGGTAGCGACCATAACAGGGTCAATGACAACCGCCGGTCCTTTGTGTCCGCGGAGAAATTCCGCCACTGCCGAAACGATGGCAGGGGTGCTGAGCATGCCCGTTTTGACTCCGTCCGGAGGAATATCGCTGTATACCGCTTCCAGCTGGGCGGTCACCATCTCCACGGGAGTATTCACCACCATGGAAACACCGGTCGTATTTTGCGCGGTGAGTGTGCAGATGCAGCTCATTCCATAGGCGCCAAGAGCAGCAAAGGTTTTTAAATCCGCCTGTATCCCTGCACCGCCGGAGGAATCTGAACCGGCAACAGTAAGTAGTTTCTTCATCAGTCTTCCTTTTTCAATTTTTTCAAAGCCGGAGTGAAATAGGCAATGAGTTTTCCCTGTTTCCACGCCATATCATAGTCAACAACGGAGATGGACGCCAAATCAGGCTGAACGCCCGCATCTGCCGCTTCAAGAAGGTAGGACTGGAGGAAAGGATGGTGTCCTACTAAGGCCAGCGGTCCTCCGTCCGTCATGAGATGATTCTCAATCCGCCTGAAATCGCCCTGTAAAAGTTCTTCCGTCAGGTGGAGCCCTTCGGCAAAACATTCTTCCGATAAAATCCTCGCCGTCTGGCGGGTACGCATAAAAGGGCTTGCGAAAATGCGGAGCGGCCGGTCTTTCAAAAATCGGGCAAGCATGCGCGATGTGGTCCGCACCTGTTTCTTTCCTTCTTTTGTCAGCCGTCTTTCTCTGTTCGGCACATCTTCCGTCTGGGGAACAGCTTCCCCATGCCGCATAAGAATTAAGTACATCGCTGCCTCCTTATTCCGATTAATTATCCGATTCTTTACCGTTCTTATCCATATCAGCAGCGGTAAAGAATCTTTTTTCATTATACTGGTCTTTTTCGTCTTTGCTGGTCGCGTATTTCACAGATAAATTTTTCCCGACGGTTGTAAATATCTGTTCCACAGGCCCGCCATTGGCAAGAACTCTGGAAATAGCAGCACGTCCGTCCTTCACCCTGACAAGTGCCGTAATTTCATTCTTCATGGCTGTTTTTGTTTTTCCATTGTCTTCAGGCACCTGTACCCGTTCGGAAAGTTCCACGACGGACAGTTTCTTCAGCTGCTCCGGCGCCATGTACATGCGGTCTGCCGGAAAATTGAAATATACGGTGCCATCCATGATGCGGAGTGCCCGCGTTTTGATATAACTTCCGCTGGCTGGGCAGGCTGGGCATGATCAAGGATAAGCGCTCCCTTCTGCCCCTTACGGATCACCAGGTAAATCGTTTCTCCTGTTTCCGGTTCCCGCTCTCCTTCCCACTTCGTTTCTGTTATGGGTACGTTCACCGCTATGTAATTCCTGTCATAAAAGTTCCCATGGAATTCGATCGCCGCCGGCACCTCATATTCCTCTCCGTCAAGAAGGGTGGAGCGGTAATCCGCCCTTGTCCATACCAAAAAGGCAAGTTCAAAAACGGCAGTGATCAGGACGAGAAGCAAACTGTACTTTCTATTCACGGCGTTCCCCTCCTTCCTCCGTTTTTCTTTCCGGCCCCGTTTCCGTCAGATCGGACAATAACGCCGATTGATCCGCAGGTGCTGCCGGCTGCCGATCCCGTCGTACAGTCTTCCTTCCCGGTTTCCGCCTTATCTTCTTCACGGCATGGGGAAGGAAAGTCAGGCAGCACACAATGATAGCAGCCGCGCTGATGACGAGGAAGAATATCCCTCTTTGTCCGAAGGAAAGCGCCGCATCAAGGACACGCACAGCACCTGCCGCAGCCAGAAGACATCCGCCGACCCATTTCAGCAGGTTGGAATCGCTCCGGTACCCCCTCCCGATAACTGCCACGGCAAGAAACGCGGTAAAAATAGATACAAAGATGGCAGAAGACACACCGGTTGTTTCAAAAACGGCAAGAGATGCCGCCACAAGCATGACAAAAGGCGTAAGACCTCCGAAAGCAGCCAGCCGGTTCCGTTTGATACCCATCCGGGTAAGCAGGACAGCGTCAATAGCAAGAATAACAAAAAACAAAACCCATAAGATCCAATTTCCTGAAACGCCTTTCCACACGGAACTCCAGGAGCCCTCCAGCAGAACACCGAACACAGCCGCGCCGCCAAAGAGGCGAAGTGCTTCCGCCGCCGCGCCCCAGGAAGAAAGCATACTGCCCGCCATCCAGGTAAGCGCTGCCGCAAGGGCAAAAAACATCGTCTGCCATAAAAGGTTGGACGCCGTCCAGTAAATAAGGAGAAGTACGCAGACTGCCCAAAACCATGAGTAACAGACGACCGCTTTATGACGCTGTTCTCCCAGAAGCCGCACCAGGAGGGGAAGCGCCAAAACAAGAAACACCCATGCCGCCGCTTCCGGCCATCCCCGGTACGGTGATAAACGGTACACAAGAACAGACGACGCCATATAGACCATACCGAGTCCTGCCGTAGGAAACGCCCAGCTCATCAGAAGAAGGAATACGCAGGACACCGCTGCAAGAACAAACCAATCCCCCGACAGCTTGAAAGACTCATTTACCATCCATACGGCGCACAAGACCGCCACGCCATGAAAAACACCGGCCGCTTCCCGAATGACATCAGGTACGCGGTGGCGGTAAGAAACGGAAGGAAGAAGAGAAGACAGATCTTTCCCTTATTTCCCGCCGCGGTATTTTCTTCGATTCCGCTTCCGGCAGAAACCGTTCCCCCTATTTTCCCGGAAAGCAGCTCTGCTGTGTTTTCAGCTTCTTCTAAGCGGACGCTTTCCGCCGGAATTCGATCCATCACAGGACGATCCTGCCACAAAATCGCCGCAATAATAAGAATGGACAGCACCAAAGGCACAAGAGCCATCATAAACTGCTCATCCTGAGAAAGACCGTTCCATACGCCGGCGCAGATGAAAATCAGACCGGTGAGGAAACATACGGCAGCCAGCACGAAAAGCCCTTCGCCATGAGAATGGCATTCTTCATTCCTGTATAAAGAAATAAGAGAATCTCCCGCTTCACGGGTAATAATTTCTTCCTTCACCCAACGGGGTATTTCTTTTTTCAGCCATTTAAAGTGAGTCATAACTTAACTCCCGCCTGTCAATAAAAAAGCAGTGATGAAAAGAATTTCGTTTCCACCACCGCCGAGTCTTAAATTATTTTACGATAAGCACGGGATACTTGCCCCGGCTTACGATATAGCTGGAAACCGATCCCATGAAAATGCCCTTCAGCGGACTGAGTCCCCTGCTTCCCATGACGATGAGGTCGCACCCTTTATCTTCAGCAATGCTGAGAATGACCGGTCCGGGCGAACCAATTTCAATAAACTGTTTCATGCGCCACACCTTCAGGAACCATAGCGGCAGCTTCTTTCAAATCGCGGCGGCACTGCGCTTCCAGATCCTCTGAAAGCTTGAAGTAAGACAGCCTTCCGCAATGGATACCTGGTCAAAATTGCTCATGGCGGAAACCATATTGCACACGGACACGATGTAAAGCTTCGTACCCTCGCCGGCGGCCGCCAGATCCGCAGCTTGCGCCATCGCCTTTTTCGCGTGGGCAGAACCATCATAAGGAACAAGAATATTCTTATACTTCAACATAGAAATCCCGCCTCTCTTTCTTTGAAGGATTTTATTTTTCATTATACCATGAATATTCCTGACTGCGTATTTCTTTTTATTCATTTCTCTTATAAAGAAAATACATCAGACTCCGGTTTCCGGTCCGTGCTGTGATAAGGAATAATTTTTCTGAAATGATTTTTCCCGGCAAGCCACATTTCCCTTTCCGTCATATGGTTCGGCCAGAGGACAAGTTCCGCCCTGCCGCTTTCATAATAATCTTTCGCTTTGCCGTAGCCATGGATGCTGCCTGTCATGAGCAGTGAAAGTTCAGGGTGCCGCTCAATGAATTTCCTGTTCTCTGACCGCGACAGCTGGGCATCAGTAAGGAAATAAACCCCATTGTCATGAATCGTTTTTCCGTCCCATAAGGAAAACGTTTCATTGGGAAGGGCAAGCACTTCCCGGCGGGCGAAGTATTTCCTCCGCCCCAGACGCAGCCATTCGTCATAAAGCCCGGGAGCCATATGCACGGGAATCTCCATACTTCCTTTATTACGGAAATATGCCGCGATGGAAAGCCCCCTGCCGAAATGCGGCACAGGAAGAAGAAGCGGTTTCCCCCGCCACACCAATTCCAAAATTTTATCAAGAACCGACCGGCGCATATCTGCCCCCGTACGATCGCCCAGATATGCTGCATCAAGGACGGCCACATCCGCCGTTTTCCCTTCCGCATCATCACAGACATAAAAAGGGTCATCGCTTCGGTAATCCCCCGAAAAGAACAAATTTTTCCCTTCACAGGAAATATCGTACCACACGGAACCGGCACAATGGCCGCTCCGCCCCCAGCGGAAACTGAAATCCCGTTCCAATTCCAGTTCGGGCGCTGTCGAATCAAGAATCATCGTGTTCCCCGGTTTTTCTTTCATCTGCCGGTATGTTTGGTTCGTCAGAAGCACGGATCCCGCAAAGCCGAGAGACTCGAAATATCCGATCGCCCCCGTATGATCCCGGTGCGAATGGGTGATGAAAAGGTATTCTGCTCTTGCAACCTGCTCCGCTGTGAGATCAGGTACCCGGTCCAGTCCGTCCGTCGAAGTTCCCGCGTCCACGATAAAAGCGTGGCGCCCGCCTTCAACAAAAAAGCAGCTGCGTCCGAAATCACCGCAGCCGCCTGCAATTGTTATCTGCATATCCATCTCCATTGACGTTATTCTTCAGTTAATCACCACGCATGGCTGCACCCAATATACCATATTTCAAAAAAAGCCGCAAAACTATCTTGAGCCTGCCGCGATAAGGGCGAAGATCACACCGGCAATGGCAAAAATGATGTATGCCGCGCGTTCATAATTAAAACCGCCGCTTTCTTCATCAGCATCACTGCGCGTTTCTTCTTCCATCATGGGCGCTTTTATTCTTTCGTGAATCGCCGGTGGAATCAGGCCGCTGTAAAAACGGTTCAGGTACCTGATGTACCCGTTCATTTCTCTGGTAAAAAACCAAAAGGACGGCGCCGATAAAGATATTTCATTCCGTATGGCGATCGTGGAAAGGCATTCGTCAACGATACATTTCATAACCCGTTCCGGCGTGTCTTCCCTTTCTTCATACCTCCGTGAGATACCGTCAAAAGTTCGATAGTTTTCCGCATACCGCGCTCATCATAGCGTCTCCGCAGATCAGGCGGCAGAAACTTTCGTTCCGCGCCATGGCCGGGCGCTGTTTCCCGTTCCATAAACAGGGAGAATTTCTTTCCACTTTTCAAAACCGCGGAACAAATCCAAGAGCGGCGCATAGGTTTCTGCATATCCGGCAAGGACATACTTTGCCACATAGATACGGAGCAGGATATAATCCGTAAGGAAAGCGGCCGCCTTCGGCTTCTCCGCCTGGCCCATATCCATACGGTTCACTTCGAGGAATCGGATAAATACGCGGTGGATGCTGTAGCTCCCTCCGGCTCGGTCGTATAGGAAAGAAAGCGCGCCGGGCCGCCCGGACACCCATGCTTTCAAGATATTCTTTCTTCCCACGATCCGCCTCCTCTTTTACCGCGTGCCATCAGCAGCGGATTACCGCCGGTTTTCAATTTTTCCGCCGCTGAACCGCCGATTCCTTTCCCCGGGAACCATGCAGGAGAAATTCTTCCGTACAGCGCTTCCCGCTTCAATTCACCAGGGGAGAATGGGGAGACCTCTCTTCTTTTCTGTATTCATCAGCAAGCGCTTCCAAAAAGGACGCCACATCCCCCTCATGGAAATCAGAAATGCCATAAACGGCACATACCGCGCCGGCAAGCATTTCCTTTGTTTCTTCGTGGGGCAGCGTCGTATTGATTTCCAATTCTACCGTGCTTCCATTGTCTACAGCAGTAATTAAAACAGTCTCTTCTTTATTTTTCATCACACACCTCGCTGACTTCATCGTACAAAAAAAGAGAGTTCCCCGCAAGAAAAATATTTTTCTGCGCCTCTCTTATAAATTCTTTCTTGCCGTATGGTTCCATCCCTTATTGGTGAGTATCTCCGCGTCTTTCCAAGAAACGCTTTCCCCGCGTACCGATCCCCTGCCAGCTGCCAGCGGAACCATGCCGTCACATAAGCGTCCGCTTCGGCCTGCACATGGCTGTGGTCCGCACGGGAACGCCGTCCCATGACCATCGCTGTCTTTGCCTTTTGAAATATCTTCTCCATATCCGGAAGCGGTGTAATGAGACGATCATCCAGCCTGTCTCCGCTCACCATGAACCACGGCACATTGACTGCAGAAGCGTCATATTTCCAACTGTTCATTTTTAATTTGTCTGCAAATGATTCCGTCACCGCCGAAACAGTGACAACCGTTTTAAAACGTCCGCCGCCTTTTCGGAATAAAATCGTTTTCACCGCGCCGACGCCCCCCTGGGAGTGGCCGCCGATCCCCAGATTTTCCTCATCAATCTTTTGAAAAAACACGCTTTTTCTGTCCGCCGCCAGCTTGTCCATGAGTTCCAGTCCCCATTCCGCCGAGTATCCGAGTCCCGTATTCCTGTCCGTATTGCCCACGACAATAAAGCCCCAGCTGGCAAGATGTTCAAAAATCGGCTCATCAAGATCACAGGTCGAGGTCGTCCCGTTCAAAAGAAATACCATGGGCCATTTCCGGTTTTCCGTTTCCAGCCGTTTCGGATACCACACGCGGTAAGTATAATTTCCGTACTGTTCTTCTTTCTTGAAACGGTCTTCTTTGCCACTTCGTATATACCGAGGCTGCGGTAGCGCTGTTCAATCTTCCCCCGATCCGCCGTCGTTATCCAGTATTCATCAGTAATGGCCTCCGCCGCGTCCGCCGCGGAAAAAGAAAGGAGCCATACCCACACATATAAAATTATCTGCAGTTGTTTTTTTATCTTCTCCATATCCGCATTATACCAAAAATGAATAAACAATTAAATTTTATTCTTTGAAACGAACCACGAACAGGAACCGGCATCCATTACTTCGCCAGGGAAAGAAATTCTTTGCGCAAATCCCCGTCTGTCCTGAACCGTCCGGATGCGGAAATCGTCCTTGTAAGCGTCCCTGGTTTTCTGATCCCCGTGCCGTCATACAGGAATGCTCCCCTTCCAAAAGAACGATCACATCCCCGGCACCGGTAATCCGTTCTATGATATCCCGTATATCCGCTCCTATCCGTTCCTGGATCTGGAGACGCTTAGAGACGGCATCGGCGATGCGGGCAATTTTCGACAGTCCGATGACGCGCCCTCTGGGAATATATCCCACAGCCGCCTTCATATTGTACATGAGGGCAATATGGTGCTCGCAATGGGAAAAGAGGGAAATATCTTTCACCACCACCATGTCACTTTCAGGAGAAGAAAATGTCTTATCGAAAGCGCGGGCGATTTCTTCATTGGGCACCGCCGCATAGGCCAGCTGCTCGGCCACCATTTCCGCAAAGCGGCGGGGCGTTTCCACAAGCCCTTCTCTTTCGGGATCTTCCCCGACTGCTTCTATAATCAGGCGCGCTGCCTGTTCCAATTTTTTCTGATCCATTTCAGACCCCTCTCCTGTCCGGCTCCCAGATAATTTTATGGAGCTGTACCTGCACGCAGACTTCTGCCAGTTTTTCTTTTCTCACATATTCGACCAATTCACGCGGCTCTATTTTCCCCCACACGGGACTCACATAAAACTTCGGACCGCCCCGGGGAAAATACTTCATAATGATTTCCTTCATATCCTCCAAATCCGTTTTCGAGGAGACGACGAATTTCAGAACATCCTCCTCCGTCAATTCCTTTAAGTTCGGCAGCCGCATGAAAGACTTCATTCCGCTGTCTGTGCATTTGTAATCCATCGTATAAAAAAGATTTTGGGGACGGCGCGCCAAAAGTGGAACTGCGCCGTTCGTTTCTATATTAATTTCATACCCCTCTTCCCCGAGGATGTCGCAGATTTCCTGCAGAGGCTGGAGCAGCGGTTCTCCTCCCGTAAAAGTAATCCGCTTCCAGGGATAGGAACGGATCCGTCCAAGGAGTTCCTCTTTCGTAAGGAATTCTTCTGCGTCAGACTCTTTTAAAGCATACGCCGTATCGCAGTATGTACAGCGGATATTGCAGCCGGCAAACCGGACAAATACCGCCATATACCCTGTCCGTTTTCCTTCGCCCTCAATGCTGTCAAATATTTCCGCTACGGGAAACTTATTTTTCATATACTGCTGTATTTCCTTCCGTTTCCTGCACCGCCACGCGGATACAGTGGGGAATGCGGTCGCAAAGCCATTTCGCCATATTTTCTGCCGTGGGATTTAATCCTTCCATGATATCGTTAGCGCATCGGTGATCAAAAAGGTTGACGACATCCTTAATCTTCGTGAAATCTACCACCATGCCGTTTTCATCAAGCTTATCATTCTGCACGGTGACAGTCACGATCCAGTTGTGCCCGTGCATTGAAGTGCACTTGCTTTCATAGTTCAGACGCAGGAAGTGCGCTCCGCTGATTTCCATTCTTTTCGTTACTGTAAACATATTATCCTTTCCCTCCGTTCCACGGGTCTTCCACCCCGTTTTCAGCAAACGCTTTCGCCCTGTCTATGCAGGTCCCGCATTCGCCGCAAGGCGTGTCTCCCCCCTCATAACAGCTCCATGTCAGTTCATAGGGTGTCCCCAGTTTCAGCCCTTCCGCCACGACGCCGGTTTTATTTTTATCGGCAAAAGGAAAAACCAGATGCACCTTGCCGTATGTGCCGACAGCAACCGCTTCCCCCATGGCTTTCAGAAACTGGGGCGAGCAGTCGGCATACGCTTCTCCCGCCGCATCATCTCCATGGGCGCCGACATAAATATCCGTCTCTTCCTCTTCATAAATGCCGGCTGCCAGACTTGCCGCTACAGAAATCATGAGGCCGTTCCGAAAAGGAACATACGTAGATACCTTTCCCTCCCCCTTTTCCGCAATCTGCTCACCGTAACTTTTGTGTACAATACGCTCCGTCGAATGGGACAAAAGAGAACAATTGGAATACTGCATGATCTGCGCCAGATCAAATTCATAATGAGGCACATGGTAATATGCCGCCACCGCTCTTGCGGCATCTAATTCCTTTTTATGCTTCTGTCCATAAAAAATAGAAGCAGTGCTGACATTCTCTGCTCCCAGTGCATTTACAGCCACGGAGAGACAAGTCGTCGAGTCCACACCGCCGCTGGATAATATAATTGCTTTTTTCATGTTTCCTCCCGTTTTTTATAGTTGGTGCTCAGAATGGACAACTGCCGGAACAAATTTCCGTTTCGTTTATCAATAGATCAACTCATTATAGCACAGGACAGAAATAAGATAAACAAATATAGTATAATAAAGCTGTATTATTAAAAGGAGGCATTATGAAGGGCGGAGACGCGGACGAATTTATCGATTATCTCATGGACGGCGGCGCCAGTGTACGCCACAAAGGATATGTCTACCATTTTTCAGGATTTGTGTACCATCCCGGCCAGCACAAGTGGCGGGTGAGCATAGAAAAATACCGCTGGACAAAAGAACCGTTTGAAGATTTCATGGAGCTCGTCTATTATTACACATCCGATGAGGAAGAAGACTGTATCAATCACCTCACCGAAGACATCCTTTGGGACGGGAAATCTTTCTACCAGCTGGAAAAAGCTCTCACCTGGATCGACTGGTAAGAACCTCCCCAGTCATCATCTGACAGCCCCATCAGCGCCGCTGCAGCCATGCGGTAAAAGAACCGCTGAGGTACGCGTGGAAAATGCCGGTGCTAAATCAACAGTGTAAATCATATGGGACTGCAAAAAATTGAATCATGTGCTATAATTGATTTGTCCTTTTCAGGGACTGATTTTCATGGGGACGTAGCTCAGCTGGGAGAGCGTACGGTTCGCATCCGTAAGGTCGAGAGTTCAATCCTCTTCGTCTCCACCATGCCCTTTGGGGCCAGACAAAACATAAGCAGGCTTGCCGCGGCAGGTCTGCTTTTTTATTGATGTATTTCCACTGCACCCGTATGCTGCCGCGGAAACCGCCCCGCGGGAAATACCGTAGCGCAAAATATATTTCGCAGATTATTTTTCCCGCTTGACATCTGCCGAAAGAAAATGCTATAGTAGGCACAACTTAATCACAGGCAATGAGAAGAAGAGTAAGCAAAACGAATGTCAAAGAGAGCTTCCGCAAGGTGAAAGGAAGTACAGGAAGTTTGCCGAACATGGTCTTTGAGCCGGATATGCTGAATCATTAAGCAGTCCGGGCGCTCCCGTTACAGAGCTGCGGTATCAGGATTTCCCTCGTACCTACAGAGGTTTGCACGGTGACGCGCAAATGAACTTGGGTGGTAACACGATCTTTCGTCCCTTATTGGACGGAAGATTTTTTATTACAATTTTTTAAGCAAGAATATCAAAGGAGGAATTTTTATGAAATTCAAAAAGACAATCATCGCATCCGTTGCCGCATTGGCACTCACAGGTTTTATCACAGGCTGCGGCGATGACAAAAAATCAGCGGCTCCCGCCTGAAAGACAGCAGGGCGGTCACTCTCAAAGTGGGCGTATCCCCCGTCCCCCACGCTGAAATCCTCGGCGCCGTGAAGGATAAGCTTGCCAAAGAAGGCATCAATGTGGAAATCATCGAATTTACCGATTACGTACAGCCGAACCTGGCATTGAACGATAAAAACCTTGACGCGAACTACTTCCAGCACAAACCGTACCTGGATGAATTCGCCCGGTCAAGAAATCTGAAACTCGTTTCCGCAGGAGCGATCCATCTGGAACCGATGTCCGTCTTCTCCAAAAAGATTAAAGACTTGAAAGATCTTCCCGACAGCGCCCGTGTAGCTATCCCGAACGATCCTACCAACGGCGGCCGCGCGCTCCTCGTGCTCCAGTCTGCGGGGCTCATTAAGCTCCGTGACGGTGCCCCCATCACCGCTACACCGCAGGACATCACAGAAAACAAAAAGAATCTTCAATTCTCTGAACTGGAGGCGCCACAGCTCCCCCGCTCGCTGGAAGACGCTGATATTTCCGTTATCAATATCAATTTTGCCCTGGAAGCAAAACTGAATCCGAAAGATGCCATCTTCACCGAAAGCAGCGATTCCCCATACGCAAACATTGTCGCTGTACGTGAAGGAGATGAAAACCGCCCTGAAATCAAAAAACTGATCGAAGCCCTTACCAGCCAGGAATCCAAAGATTTCATCGAGAAGAAATACAACGGCGCCATCAAAGCCGCCTTCTGATTAAACAAAAAAAGATCTCAGATAAAGGACCTCTTCTGCCGGACAAACCAAATGCCCGGCAGAAGAGGTCCTTTTCATACCAGAAGAAGGTCCGCATTATACATCGGTCTCCTGATGTCTGCCTTTCTGTTATCTTTCATCCCGCATTTTACTTCTGTCATCTGCCGCACGATTCGTAGTTTCCCAGAATTTTAAAATAACTGCACATGGAAGACAGTCCCTCCAGTGTCCGCGTATTTGATGGATCTTTCAGCGAACCCATGACATCGATGTGGAAGAAATACTCAAAAGGTTTCCCTTCGAGCGGACGGGATTCCAGATGGGTCATATTCATACCGCCGTAGAAAAAGTATCCCAGCACATGGTAGAGTGCGCCCGGTTCATGCCTGACGGAAATGGCAAGAGTGATCTTATCCGCTTTATCGGATATTTCCATTTTCGGTGCGATGATGAAGAAACGGGTGTAATTGTTTTCATTAAAAAAGATATTTTCTTTCAGTACGGAAAGCCCATACAGCTTCGCCGCCGTCCGGCTTGCTACGGCCGCCTGATTTTTCTTTCCATCCTTTGAAACACGTTCCGCGCTTTGGGATGTGGAAAAATAAGGTTTCAATTTCCAATCCCGATGTTCATTGAAAAAAGGACGGCACTGGGCAAATCCCTGGGGATGGGAGTAGACCGTATCGATATCTTCCATTTCCGCTCCCGGCAGTCCCAGCAGGTGGTGCTCAATTTTTACCAGTTCTTCACCGACGATGGCGCAGCCGTAGCCCCTGATAAGGTCATAGACTTCCGTAATCCCCCCGGTGGAGGAGTTTTCAATGGGTACAACGCCGTAATCAATCATTCCTCCCGCAACGGCTTTCGTCACATCTTCAAAGAGGGGGAAATATATTTCTTCCCGCTCCCACTTACCGAAGTGCCGTTCCATGGCCTCATAGGTATAGGAGCCTTTCGCGCCGTAACAGCCGACGCGGATCCGTTTTTCCATAGTTTCTCCTATATCCATTTTCTCAATTTCACAAGCAGACCTTTTTCCTTTTTCTCCTCCGGCGTTGGACGCTCTACAGTGCGGACCACCCGTTTTTCCATTTCTTCCCGCCGCTTCCGCGCTTCTGTCGATTCAAAAGGGACGGGCCGCGTAAAAGCGGGCGGCATACGCAGGCTGGGCGGCGCCATGATTTTCGGCACAGTAAATTTCGGCACCTTTTTCAAGCTGCCGGCTTCCTCACGCCCCCAAGGGACATAATGGTATGCGCCGGCAGAAGGGTCGGGCACGTTCCGTTCCGCGATATACTTCGCCCCATTAAAGGGAACGCCGCGGAGACGTTCCAGCAATTGCGCCGCCATGACCTGCGGGGAGAAATAAGAGAACGGCAGTCTCGGCGCCATGCGCGCAACAGAAGAAAGAAATGCCGCCTTCACTTCCTCCGCCGTCATGTTCTCCCTGTGGCGCACCTCATCTAAAAGAAGGATCATTCCCTTTTGGGTAGGAAATAAGTTTTCATAAGGAATGACGGTATTTCTATTCCCCATCCCCGACATATCCAGGAAGAAGACAAGGAACAGGCAGGAGAGCGCCTTATCCCCCGCTTCCGCACGAAGATGGAAGTTTGCCATGACATAGTACAGGTTGCGCAGCTTCGACCATTCTCCCGCCATGGTATAGATGGAGACCTTCTGCTGAAAAGCGCGCTCCAGTATATCCCTGGCGGAACAGGGATTCCCTTTCAGAGCCAGAGCAGAACGGGACTCGCCGATTTCTCCTTCCGTAAGCCCGTAGTTTTCACGAACATTCAGGACATACGCCATATGGCGTCCCACCTCGGTACGCCCCTTAGGTTCCAGCACATATACTTTCGGTACAGCGTGGTTATAATTTTTTTCAGGAACTTCATGGATTACACGCCGGACAAGTTCTGTATGCGATCCTTCACCGGAGAGGCCGTATCGTTTAAGGAAATCGGAAAGCGCCTTATCGGGAAGCATATTCACCGTTTCCCGGGGAGTGCTTTCGCGGATCCAGCCGTCAGCATAGAGGCGGTCCAGACAGAGATCGGCGTCGCTGCCGTAAGTGGCATACAGATAAGACGGCATCTTTGCATGCACCGGTTTGCCGTCAAAATAATCCAGTATGAGTATCTCACGTACAGAAAGACCCACTCGTCCCGCCTCCTTCTCATCATACTTTATTTTTTAGTATAGCAAAACAAAAGTATGATTAAAAGTCATAAACACAAACCACAGGAAAATTTTTGTCCCTGTACCTAAATTCCGAAAAGCGCTTTTTATCTTATCCCATATCCGGCATCCGGAATTTAATTTCCGTCCTTCGATACTAAACGCCCATGTGCGTCCCCACGGCACTGAAAACAGGAAGCAGGACGGAAAATATGATTGCCGCTGTTACAAGACCTACAAAAAGCAAAAGAGAAGGTTCCAGAATCTTTCTGAATCCTGTCAGTTTCCTTTTCGTTTCCTCTGTCATAAGATGAGCGCTCCGCTCCAGAAAGAGAGGAAGCCGCCCGCTTTCCATTCCTACGTGGATCATGCGGGCAAGGGCGGTATCGCCAAAGGATCTTTCCATGCTTTGGGCAAAATCGCCGCCCCGCTCTATATCCTTTTATTTTCAGCAATTCTTCTTTTACGGCGCCGTTATCCGTTATGTCCGCTATATCAGCAAGGGCGTCAGACAAGGTTTTCCCGCTTTTCAAAAGTGCCGACAGAGCAAGCGTCACACGGATAAGGTACAGTCTCCGGATAAAAGGGAAGCGGAAAAGAAACGTGTCTGTACTTCTTTTTCCCCGTTCACTTCGTAACCAGACGACACCGCCGACTGCACCCAAGAGAAGTTCAACAAGAAAATAAACCCCTTTTTCCTGTAAGAACAGGCCCAAAGCAAGCACCGCCCTCGTCACCGCCGGAAGCGGTATATCGAGGGCGTCAAAAAGCGCGGCAAAGGACGGCAGTATGACAGTAAGGATCAATGCAAATACAAGAAAGGAAAAGAAGAGAACAAAAACAGGATAGGAAAGAGCCGACTTCATACCGGCAATAAATTCTTCTTCCTTGCGATAGCACGCGGCGGCCAGGCGGAGCTGTTCCGGAATCGTTCCCGACAGCTCGCCTACCTGCAGAAGGGCCGTAAAAAAAGGCGGAAACGCACGGGATCCCGCAAAACTTTCCGCAATGGAGTGCCCTGCTTCGATGGTCGCCTTGATCTCGCCCAGAAGAATCTTTTCTTTCCCGCTCCGGCCGCCGCCAAGGATGTCCAAAGTTTCGGTTACGGGAATCCCCGCGGAAAGAAGTGATTCCCATTCTTCAGCCAAATCGGCGAGACGGCGTCTTTTGAAAAGGGACACTTTTTTCTTTTCTCCCGTTTTTCTGATGGTCATCGGGTGCAGCCCGCGGCTTTTGAGTTCATCCGCTGCTTCTCTTTTGCCGGCAGCCGCCACTCTTCCTTCCTCTACTTCTCCGCTGTCAGCGTACGCTTTATAAAGGAACTCCATTTTACTCTCCCGCCAAATGCAAAAGTTCTTCTCGTTCTTTTTCTGTCACGCCCTTTACCTTGTATACCGCCTGGCGCAGAGTGCGCATGTCATTCACACCCGTTTCCATATAGGACAGGACCTGTGCTTCTTTTCCTTCGCGGATGAGGTTCGCCACAGCAGGGGTATTTGTCAGAATTTCACGGAGCAGTACAGTTTTAGTTCCCATCCGCCAAAGTCTTTGCGCCGACACGCAGCGGAGGACGGAAGAAATAATCAGGCGCACTTCGTTTTGTTCTTCCGCCGGAAATACATGCACCATGCGGCCGACGGCTTCCAGAGCGCGCCCGTTGTGGAGCGTCCCCAAAACGAGATGCCCTGTTTCTGCCGCGGTAAGCGCCGCCGCTATGGTTTCCCTGTCCCTCATTTCCCCTACGGCAATGACATCAGGATCCTCGCGGAGAGATTCGCGGACACCCTCGGCAAAACTTACCGCGTCACGACCGATTTCCCGCTGACGGACAAGGGATTTCCCCACGGAAAGGACATACTCCACAGGATCTTCCAAGGTCACGATGTGACGCGCTTTTTCCTTGCCGATTCCTTCCAGTGCTCTTGCCATGGTGGTGCTTTTCCCGCTTCCTGTAGGGCCTGAAAAAAGGACAAGGCCGGAGGATAATTTTGCAATCTTCTCAAGCCATTTTTCATCAGGATCTTTTTCCACACGGTCAAGCACGGGCAGCACACGGAGCGCCGCGCAGTCTTTTCCGCCCGCCCGGTACAGATGGATGCGGAACCGATTTTCTCCTATGGAAAAAGAAGTATCGCATGCACCTTTTTCTTCATACACTTTTCGTTTATCCGGTGAAAGGCAGGAATGGAAAAGCATGTCAAAAAAACTTTTCTCCGCTCTTTCTTCCAATTCTTTAAGTCCGCCATATTCACGGACAATAACCCTTCCGCCTTCCGTAAGATGGATATCTGTAGCCTCCGGGTAAAGGGCCAGCCACTGTTCAATATGTTTCATAGTCACTCCCATAAGAGCGCCGCTTCCTCAGGCGGGACGGCGCCGCTTTCCATTAACCGCAAAAGGGATTCCTTCAGGGAATACTGTCCCTGTTTTCTCATACATTCTGAAAACTCTTCGGCTGCCGCGTTTTCATGAAGCAGCCGCCGTTCCTCTTTTCCTATTTCCAGCATTTCAAAAACACCGGTCCGCCCGTCTGCACCTTTCCCCCTGCAATGATCACATCCCTTTGCCATGTATGCCCGTCTCCCGATAAACGCTTCAGGAAACAACTTTTCTTCCGTCATTTCTCTTGTAATGACCATTTCCTTCCGGCAGGCGGGACAGAGTTTTTTCACAAGCCTTTGAGAAATGATAAGGGACAGCGACGCGGAGAGCAGATACGGCGGAATGCCCATATCTGTCAGGCGAGCAGGCGCCGATACGGCATCGTTCGTATGAAGCGTAGACAGGACAAGATGTCCGGTAAGAGCGGCATGTACGGCAATTTCCGCCGTTTCCCGATCGCGTATTTCCCCGATCATCACCACATCGGGATCCTGCCGCACAAGAGAACGGAGTCCTCTTCAAAGTAAGGCCCGCTTTTTCATTCACTTCCACCTGGGTGATTCCCGGTATGCGGTACTCCACGGGATCTTCCACGGAAATCACGCTGATTTCAGGACGGCACACCAGTTTCAGCGCCGCGTAGAGCGTCGATGTTTTCCCGCTTCCCGTAGGACCGGTAGTGAGAATCATGCCGCTTTTCTTTCCTATTTTTGTGCGGAATATTTTCTTCTGCAAGGGAAGCATCCCGAGTTCATTCTTTTCAATGAAATCCATCTGCCCCGATAAAATCCGTATGACGATCGTTTCCCCGTAAACCGAAGGCATCACGGAAAGACGGAAATCTGTATTTTTTTCATCCCTGATTTCCGAAAAACTTCCGTCCTGGGGAATACGGTTTTCCCCCACGTCCATACCGCCCAGGACTTTGGCCCGCACCGACAGTCCTGCCGCCATATCCGGGGCAGCCGGTACCTTTCTGTAAGAGTTCCGTCAATGCGGAACCGGACAAGGACAAATTCACGGCACGGTTCCAGATGGACATCGCTCGCCTTTTCCGAAACAGCGGCCTGCAGGATTCTCCGCATGGCAATTTCCGCATTGGCCGCCCGCAGTATTTCCATAATTTCTCCCTTCCGCAGGAAAAGCCCGCGGCCGGTTTCCCGCCGCAAGCCTTTCTTTTTACACCTGCATAATGCGCATGATATTCGTGGCAAAAGATTTCCGCCGGTTTATTTCCCCCTGCCTGACTCCTGCCGCGATGACACAAAGGCTGTCCTCCCGAAATTTTTTCCCTTTCAAAACGGCAACGGACCGATAGTGCAGATAATTTTCGTCCTTCGCATGGTTCCTCCCGAGACAGTAGAAGTCCTTCCATTTCTATTGCGTAATTGGAATAAAAAATTTACACTTGTATATAAAGTAAAATATTTTCTGCTTTTCTTTATAGTGTACAAAAAGAGCGGATATAAATAAAGCCTTTTCATTCCTTTGGAAGTTTCTTCATGAACTTTCACGATAAACGCGTCCATTCCGCATTTCTTATCCTCACCTCTTTTCTTATTCTCATCAGTTACCGTATCATTTCAAATATCATAGCGCAAAACGCCGAAACGGAACGAATCGGGCAGGGACAGGTGGCCGTGGCAGCCACATCCCCGATTTGAATATGGATAATCGTCTACCGCTGCAAACTCATCGACAGCTCCGATATAATGCGCCGCGTCTTCCATGAAATGAGGAATGCCATAAAATGCACAAACGCCCTGTACCGGTTAAAGAGTAAATACAGCGCTTATATCCGCTTTACAGCAGTCAAAAGCATTTTCTACCGTTATCCATACTTCCTTTCCGGTCAAGATTGGGAGTAAGAGGAATCCGTTACATGAAAAAGCAGAAGGAGAATCTCCATGATAAAAATACTGTTCGTCTGCCATGGCAATATCTGCCGCTCCCCGATGGCGGAATTTGTTATGAAAGACCTCGTGGCAAAAGCCGGATTGGCACATTTGATTTCCATTTCATCCTGCGCGGCGACTTATGAAGAAATCGGAAACGACACCTATCCCCCTGTACGCCGGCTTCTCAAAGACAAGGGGATCCCTTTCACTAAACGGGAAGCACGGATATTCACGCCTGCCGATTACGAAGAAAGCACTTATGTCATCGGCATGGATGATGAGAACCGCCATGATCTTTACCATCTTACCAAAGGCGATCCACAGAAAAAGATCTCTCTCCTTCTCGAATGGGCAGGGGAAAAGCGGAGTGTCGCCGATCCGTGGTACACTGATGATTATGAAACAACCTACCGTGATGTACGGGAAGGCTGCGCCGCGATTCTCAAAAGGGTCATGTCATGATTTCCGTTTACCCGGCTTTTTACAAAGACTTCCGCTGCAAGGCAGACAGGTGCATCCACTCATGCTGTATGCAGAACTGGGAAATCGACATCGACGAAGCCACGGCAATGAAATATCTCGTCATGACGGGAGAACCGGGAGAAACCATCCGTGCCTCCATAACAGGCACAAAAGGAAACCGCCGTTTCATCATGAAAGACGGCCGCTGCCCTCTTTTGCAGGAAAACGGACTCTGCCGCATCATTGCGGAAACGGGAGAAGAAAATCTTTGCGATATCTGTGCCATGCATCCCCGTTTCTTTGTGGAAAACGGAAATTTTGAACTGGTCGGTGTGGGACTTGCCTGTGAAGAAAGCGTGGAGCTTCTCCTGTCCAATTCCAAGCCTTTGCTTTTCATGGAAGACAGAGGCTTTTCTCTATTCGACTTTCCCACACTGCTTTCCGCTATGGGCTGCAGTCTTCCCGAAGAAGCACTCTCCTATACGCCGACCATCAATGAAACTTACTGCCGGACCATTTTACACGCTCTTTCTCAAACGGAGCCTGTCGATGAAGCATGGACGAAGAGGCTTGCCGCTCTTTCCGGAACTTTCACTTCCACACTGAAAAAGGCAGCCTCATATCTTTTCGAAGCGCCTCTCTTGGAATTAACGGCGGTGTATCAATACATTTTCTACCGTGCCCTGGAAAAAGAACCTCTCTACGGCATAGACGCCGTCATGACATACGCCCGGCAAAGCACGGACTTCATCTTCATGGAAACTGCCGTATTTGGAGATCTCCCCGAAAACATACGGCGCTGGTCGGAGCAGATCGAATACGACACGGATAATACGGATATCCTTCTGTCGCTCATCACAAAATAGTATTTCAGCAAAAAAGCAGATCCCGCTAAAGGACCTGCTTTCGTTTTCCCTTAAAATACCTTTCCTTTTAAGAGAAAATTCCATAAAGTTTTTTACTGCATGCTCCTATACAAAAAGAGAGGATCCACTCCGCTTTTCATGGAGATATCTCAGTATTTCATACTTGTTTTTGCCAATTCTTCCAGAGATGGTTTCAGATAATTTCTTTCCGCGTCACTGGTCACTGCCAGGATTGCTCTGTACTGATTCTCTTTTTTCATGAAGTATCCCCGGATGTAAAGGGGTACGATGAAACCATCGGTATCGCTTATGACCCGCGCACCCGCCGTGTACGTATAGTCATTTAAACGGGTAATCGGTTCTATGTCCTGCAGCCGCACATGGGCAAAGTCTTCAGGAAGTTTCACAGGAGCCGTTTTATTATGCTCGCGTATGGCGTCCACAATGAGTTCGTTAATTGCGGGTTCAGCACCCATCATGTAAAGGTTCGCCATCATAAGCGCCCCTGCAGACACCATATTTTGATCCTTCGCAAAGAAAGGATCCATTCCTTTTTTATTTCCTTCCGTTTCAGGGAAAGAGAAATTCACGACAAAGGCATCAAAGCTTCCCTCGTCAGAAACGGTGAGAAGCTGTCCCACAGGCAGCGTCCCTTCTTTTTCCGTGATGAAAGTTTTTTCTTTTCCTGCCATTTTTTTCGCAGACGGCGTTATGACGAAAGGCGTATAAACGGCGTTATTTCTTAAAGTGATTTTCTTTATAAGGAAAGGGGCTGTCTGTCTGTAAAGGTCTTTCACGACATCTCCCGGACTTCTACGGAAATCGGCAGTCAATTGCCCGCCATCGTTCGTGCCTGTATCCGCCCCTTTATGGGCAGGTTCTGCAAAAACAGCGGTCATGGAAGAAACGGTGATTCCTGCTGCCAAAAATGCTGTCATAAGTCTTTTCATCGAAGTCCCTCCGCACCTTTTACTAAAACAGGCTCCATGATCCGACCTGTGGCCTGATTGGTATAAATGGCAGTAACGCCAAATTGCCCTTTATCCGCCGCTGCGATGAAGAAGACATAAAAAGGCGTTTCCACACCGTATTGTTCTGCAAAAAGAAATATACTTCCATAAATAAATTCGGTCTGTCCGTCTTTTTTATAGACAAAACGATCATGGCCGTCTTCTTTTTTCATGCTTTCCCGGATAGTTTCAAGATTCAAAGTCCGGTTCTCTCCAAGGATATCAATTTTGCCCGGATGGGCTTTTTCCATGGCCCTGATGATTTCATTCCAACCGGCTATATCCTTTTCTTCCAATTTTACAGACATAACGACTGCCTGATGAAAAGCCTCCTTCGTCTCCATCTGCAGCTGAGAGAATCTGGTGGCTTCAAAAAGCTGTCCAAGCTGCTCCGCCATCATTTTTTCATGAAGTGCATCGCCTTTTCCAAATAATCCCATCCGCTTGACAGCAGGAAGAATTTCTTTCTCTACTTTTTCCCGGTTCCACTCTTTTTGCAGTTCTTTTCCCACATATGATTTATCTGCTTCCCGGAGGGTAACCTCATTTCCCAGCGGAAGAATATGTCCGTCCGCCATTTTTAAATCGGATGCCAGAGACAGTCCGCCTGCCGCCAAAGCAAGCGTGAGCGCCAGGGCGCATATACGTTTTCATAATGCTCCTTTCATGAGCTGTCTTTAATCATTTTCTTTCATTATACCAAACCCGTCATACAGAGGAATAGATTCTTCACTCTGTGTCACTATCCCGTTTCCCGTCTTTCTCCCACAGCATTCTTGCCTCCGTTCAGAATGACGATTGGAGGAAAAGGCGTCATAATGAGGGAAACGTTAATCGTCATCCTAAGCGGATGTGAAGGATCTATGCCCTTGATAAGGAACCCGCAGGCACAGCTTGAAAACCTGTACCTGAAAACCGCCTTTTATTCTCCCAACTCGCGGCGGATAAGTTCACTCTTTAATGTCTGTAGCTTGTCGGACAGGTTGATTTCCATCAGATCCGGATTAAGGAGACGTGTATATTCCGGCCAGAGTGTATCCATCTGCTTATCTGCATAGCGGATGATTTCAGGAAGTACGGGCAGCGGAAGGTTCCTGCCGTTTTCTACGACGGGCCTCAGCAGTTCCTCCACCGTATAAGTGCCTGCTTTCAGCTCTTTCCTGCGCCATTTCGCCGATTCCGTGACAAGGGTAAAGTCGCCGCCGTCCGCCGCTTTTTCATCACGGAGGCAGACAAGGTCGGTAATCATTTTTCCTGTATCTTTTTTATAAAAACGATAGACCGTCTTGATACCGGGGTTCGTCATTTTTTCCACGTCGTTGGAAAATTTCATAACGGGAACCTCTTTACCATCCGCTTCTTTCACCGCCATTTTAAAGACGCCCCCCAGCGCGGAAGTGCCGTCGGCCGTGATGATTTTCGTACCCACGCCCCACGAGGTGACGGTGCAGCCCTGCGCTTTGAGGGACTGGATGGTATATTCGTCAAGATCGTTGGAACCGGAAATGATGGCATCAGGGAAGCCGGCTTCGGTAAACATACGGGTCGCTTCCTGAGAGAGATAGGCGATATCTCCGCTGTCGATGCGGATCCCGTATTTCCCGGGAAGCCGCCCCTCTTCTTTCAGTTCTTTAAACACCTGAATTGCATGGGGTACGCCCATTTCAAGGACATTATAGGTGTCGGCCAAAAGGATGAGGTTGTCATGATACTGGCGAACGTATTCGCGGAAAGCATCTATCTCTTCATCAAAGCTCATGACCCAGCTGTGGGCCATCGTACCGAGGACAGGAATGCCGAACCGTTTTCCCGCTTCCACATTGGATGTGCCGTTGAACCCTCCGATCATGGCGGCCGCGCGCCCCAGAGCCCGGCAGAATGTCCATGCGCGCGGCGGAGACCGAACTCCATCAGGGCGTCTTTCGGCACCACAGTACGCACACGCCGTGCTTTCGTGGCGATGAGGCTTTCATGGTTCATAATCATGGATAGACCCGTTTCGAGAAGCATGGCTTCTGTCGTAGTGCCATGGAAACGAAGGAGCGGTTCGCCGGGAAAGACTACAGTGCCTTCCGGTACAGCATAAATATTTCCTTTAAATCGGAAGTCTTTCAGATAATCAAGAAAGGCGGGATAAAAAATATGCAGACTTTCCAGATAAGCGATATCTTCTTCATCAAAACGAAATTTTTCCAAAAACTGCTGGAGATGCTCAAGCCCCGCCACGATGGTGTAGCCGCCGTTAAAAGGATTCTTTCTGTAAAAACGGTCAAACACGACTTTCCGTTCATGGCGTCCTTTGTTGAAAAGGGCATTTGCCATTGTCAATTGGTATAAATCGGTAATCAAGCCATTCATTTTTATTCCGCCTTTCTTTATATACGTATTCTCAAGACTTATCGATTCTTCCTATTTCCCTCATCACGGTAACAGGTCCTTCCCATCCGTTCAGAATAACACCTCACCGTTCCTCGTCATTCGGCACTTTTAGCTGCCAGCTGTCGGCTGATAGCTTTTATCTTCTTACGGCTTCCCTCATCACGGGTACAGATCCTTCACATTCGTTCGTATTTAGACTCCATTATAGCACTTCCCCGCCGGCCTTTCAGAAAATGAAAAACGCGCCCGTCACAAGCGCTTTCTTTATAATTCAATTTCTTCCGTCTTTCCGGTAAAATCCGTGATGACCGCGTTTCCCGATGCCAGCCTGAACACGGTATACCTGCCGTCTTTCCGGATCCCGTCCAAGGATTCCTCACAGCTCCTCAGCATGGCGCGCCGCGGTTCCTCCCCTTTATCCTCCCGCAGTTTGCAGGATATACAGATAGTCGACTGATCCGGATGGGTGGCGCAGATTTCCGCGCGGTCGTTCAGAAGAAGCTGTCCGTAAATCTCATCATCTTTATTGAAAAGGAAATGGATTACGCCGCCGCAGACACAGACATTATTCATCGGCCGGAGGCGCGGCCAGATGCCGTCCAAAGTGGCCAGATAAAACACACCGCATTGTTTCAGATATTCAGCAATTCTTTCCGCCGCTGCCATACAGATTCCTCCCGTCCTTTATCTCTACATTTATTTTATCATATTCCAAAAGAAATATTTACCTCAATCCCGCTTCCGCTTCTTCTCTGTCCGCCAGGATTTTCACTTCCGTATCCAGATGGGTGAGAATCTCGACGACTTCTTTTCGTGTGTCCGCCGTAGCATTGATGCAGCAGGTCGCCCGCCGGGGATCGATGGTGGTCAGAATGCCGAGATATTCATATCCCTCCATGATACGATTGACGTAGTTCACATCGCCCGGCGCGATTTCTATATAGATTCTGCTATCCACGGGCACGCCTCCGGAGAATGGTATACGGCGGCAGATCCTGCTCTGTCACCATCGTCAGCTCTTCCAGCGGATGGGGCGCTGCTGCCGCCTCTTCACCGTCTTTATTCATCAGCCGTCCGATCGTAACGGAAAATACATCACCTGCCGGGGTAAGACATTCAACGACCTCTCCTGCTTTGAAATAGTTGCGCTGCTGCACTTTGACCGTATCGTTTTCTTTATGCTGCTCCAGAACAAGACCGATAAAATCATAGGGCTGCTCCGGCTGGGACTTCATATATTCCTGGGCGGAATGGTCGGGGTTCTGGAACGCGAAAGCCGTCGTGTAAGGACGATGGGATACCTTTTCCAGTTCTTCCCGCCATTCCGGACGAACGGAAAATGCCGCTCCCAATTCGTAGTACGAGTCAATCGCTTTCCGGTACGCTGCCACAACCGCCGCCACATAGTAGACACTCTTCATGCGGCCTTCAATTTTCAGAGAAGAAACGCCCGCTTCGATAAGTTCGGGAATATGGTCGATCATACAGAGATCTTTGCTGTTGAAAATATATGTGCCGTGCTCATCTTCTTCCACAGGGAAATACTGGCCCGGCCGGGACTCTTCCATCACGGAATACTTAAACCGGCATGCCTGGATGCATTCACCCCGGTTGGACTGGCGTTTCCCGTTTGTAAAATAATTGATAAAGACAGCGGCCGCTCCAGGAAATACAGAGCGCCCCATGGCCGAATACTTCCAGTTCGATATCCACCCGTTTTCTGATGTCCGCCATTTCCGAAAGGGATACTTCTCTGGCAAGAACGACGCGGGACGCGCCCATATCTTTCCATCTCCTGACGGTGCGCCAGTTTGCCGCGCTCGCCTGCGTGCTCACATGGACCGGCAAATCAGGCGCTGCTTCACGGGCGATATCAAATACGCCGAGATCGGAAATCAGGACGGCATCCGCATGAATATCCCGTAAATATTTCAGGTATGTGTCAAGCCCTTCCAGATCTTCATTCCGGGGAATGATATTGACCGTGATATACACTTTTTCCCATGGAATGGGCATACTCCACAGCCTCTTTCATTTCTTCCCGGGTAAAATTGCCGCCGTAGGCACGGAGACCGAAAGCTTTTCCCGCCATATATACCGCGTCTGCCCCGTAAAGGAGCGCCATTTTCATTTTTTCCATATTTCCCGCCGGCGCGAGAAGTTCCATTTTTTCCACTTGTGTTCCTTTCTTCCCTTATTTCCTTATCTTCCTTGACACCGCAAGACCGTCTCCCTCTTCATGGATGACCGTATCATAATGAGCCTCCACATATTCGAGGTATTCCCGCAGGCGTGTGACAAGCGTCCTGTACCGATGGGCCACGGGTTCCCCGCTTCGCACCAATCCGCGGAAGAGGACATTATCTGCCTCAATAACCGCGTTTTCTGATAATTTCGGCTCAATAAGTTTCAAATGGCGGAGGTACTGCCCTTTCGGCCCATCAAGGTAAACAAAATCATACGGCCCTGCGAGCGTAGAAAGCACTTCTCCCGCGTCCCCCAAATGGCACCGGACACGCTGCTCAAATCCTGCCGCCTGCATGACGGATACAGCCCGTTCATTCCGCAGAGCATCTATTTCTATGGTATCAATTTCCGCCAGGGGAAAATGCTCTGCCAGAAGCAAGGCAGAATAGCCGATGGCCGTCCCCACTTCCAGTATTTTCTTTGATCGGCTGCCGCCGCGGCTTCCAGCAGCAGCTTCCTCTCCGCCCTGCGCAGAATGGGAATATTCTCTTCTTCCGCTTCCCGCTCCAGTTCCTTTCTCAGATCCGCAATCATGGCCATATCAGTCGTCTGTCCCATAGATCCGGTCGATTTCCGCCTGATGTTCTTCAAGCGTCTTTGTGAAGACATGGCGGCCGTCTTTTTCCGCCACATAGTAAAGATACTCTCCGGGCGCCGCGTCAAGCACCGCACGGACAGCATCCATGCCGGGACTGCTTATGGGGCCGGGCGGAAGTCCCTGCCGTTCATATGTGTTGTAAGGCGAATCAATTTTCGTATCCGCTATGGTCAGTTCCTCTTTCTGCCTGCCCAATGCATACTGGACGGTAGCGTCAATCTGCAGAGGCATCTGCTTTTCCAGACGCGCCAGGATGACAGAAGCGATCGGCACCTGATCTTCTTTTAACCGCGCTTCCCGCTCCACCATGGACGCGATGGTCATGAGGGCATGAATAGAAAGATGCTTCTCCTCCGCCCGCCTGCGCAATGCGGGTGTAAGCATTTCATCCGTGCGCCGGTACATCATGTCAGCAATCTGCCGGGCGGAGCAAGACTTCGGAATTTCATACGTATCGGCAAAAAGAAATCCTTCTCCCTTCACCTTTGCCGCCTCAGGACCGTACATGTATGGAAAAGGCGCGTAAGTTTCCGCTTCATGAAGAAAATCTCCATAGCATTCCAGCCCCGCCTTCTGAAGAACATCTGCAATCTGCACTGCGGTAAAGCCTTCCGGCACGGTGATCTTCACCACTTCTTCTTTTCCGTTTTTCAGATCCGCAATCGTTTCCGCTACCGTTGAACCACGCCGGAATGTATAGTACCCGCTTTTGAGCGCCTTCCCGTTTCCTGTGGCAAAAGCATGGCGCGGAAAACGGCGGCACTTCTGATAACGCCTTTCTCCTCAAGCATTTCTCCGATTTCCCGTCCCGTGGCATTCTTCGGTATTTCTACCATCACCGTTCCATCCGCCTGTCCGTGATAAAAGAAATAAAAATAGAGGAACAGGCCCGCCGCCAGCGCCGCAAAAGCAAGCACCACCCCATGCAGGTATTTCCTTTTATCTTTTATAAAAGATATTTCCTTCATAAAACCTCTCTTGCTTCAATCGTGGAAGGACAGAAACCATCGCTGCCTTCCGCTGTTTTCATGACTGGTTTATTATACCACAACTCTGAAAATAGCCGCTTTTTCTCTGCCGTGCTACAATAGGTCCATCAGTAAAGGAGGAACTCCTATGGAAATCAAAATCGGAACTGCCGGTACCGCCAGCCGGACCGTCACGGAAAAAGACACTGCCCTTGCCGTCAAAAGCGGCTCTCTGCAAGTCCTTGCCACTCCTGTTTTATCCGCTCTTATGGAAGAGGCTGCCGTTGCCGCCCTTGCGCCGTACCTGCCTTCAAAACAGACTACGGTAGGCGGTTTCATCGCCGTCCGTCACAACGCGTCCACCCCCGTGGGACAAACGATCAAAGCGACTGCCACCGTGACGGCGGTCAGAGGAAAGAAAATATCTTTCACCATCACCGCGTCTGATGAAAACGGCGCCATCGGTGAGGCGGAGCACACCCGTTTCCTTGTGGATGAAGAAGCATTCATGAGGAAATTACACAAGTAAAAAGCGTTTCAAATCAAAAGGCATGTCAAAAGACGCCCGCGGTATTTTGCGGACGTTTTTCATTGATGCTTTATTTTTTTGTATTGCTTTCCGCAGCGCGTTCCACCCCTGTCCCGTCAAAAACGGGGATAAAACTTTGATCGGAAGATTCTTTCTGCTGGACATAGCCGTCTTCAATGCCGAGCGCTTCCATGTACGCTTCCGCCTCTTCGTATTCTTCATCGGTAATCCGGCGGTTGATTTCCGGAAACTCTTCCGCTCTTCCGTGAGGCGTGTACTGCCGCATAAGACTGAAAAGGACATCCCCTTTACGAAACGTTTCCGCCACATATTCCAAAACGCCTTTCGTGTTTTTCATCTGCCCCGGCAAAATAAGATGGCGGATAAGAACACCTTTTTTTAATATACCGTCGGCACCGATTTCATAGGGACCTGTCTGCCGGAACATCTGCTCAATGGCAGACACCGCCTTTTTAAAGTAGTCCGGCGCGCTGCTGTACCTTTCCGCCGCCGCAGCGTCGCTGTACTTCAAATCAGGAAGCCAGCACTGTATTTTCTTCCGTAGGAACGCCACGGTATGAACGCTTTCATAGCCGCCGCAGTTATACACCACCGGTACGGGAAGCGGTTCTCTCAGACTTTGAAAAACGGCATGGGTAAAATGGGTCGGCGTCACAAGGTCGATATTGTGCGCGCCCCGGTTGATGAGTTCACGGTAAATCTCCGCCAGCCGCTCCACGGATATTTCTATCCCCCGGCGCAGTTCGGATATTTCATAATTCTGGCAATAGACGCAGGACAAGTTGCACCCTGCAAAGAAAACCGTTCCCGCGCCTCTTGTCCCGCTGATACACGGTTCTTCCCAATGATGGAGCGCCGCCCGTGATACGATGGGAAGCATGCCTGTCCGGCAGTAACCGACGGCGCCCTGTCCGTGAACGGACTCCCGCCGCGGCACACGGCATCCCCGCGGGCAGATATTACAGATACTCATTATATGTCCTTTATATAAAGCGGGCTTTCCCGCAGAATTTCCACTACCTGATTATACACCGAAAGAAGAAAATCCATTGCCCCCGCCTTGTAAAAATCTTATAATGATACATATAGTGGATAAAGCTGAAAGGAGAAATTTTATGGAACAGCAATCCGGTTTTTTGGACAGAATTTTTCACCTGAAGGAAAATCACACGTCCGTCAGGACAGAAATCATGGCAGGCATCACGACTTTCATGACGATGGCGTATATTCTCGCGGTCAACCCCAGCATCATGAGCGCCGCCGGCATGGATAAAGGCGCGCTTCTTACGGCGACCGCCCTTGCCGCATTCATCGGCACCATTCTCATGGCACTCTTTGCCAATTACCCCTTCGCCCTCGCTCCCGGCATGGGGCTGAATGCGTTTTTCGCTTTCACCGTCGTCGGACAGATGGGCTATTCCTGGCAGACCGCCCTTGCCGCTGTTTGTCTGGAAGGCGTGATTTTCATTATCCTGTCTCTCACCAATGTACGCGAAGCGATTTTCAACGCGATCCCCATCAACCTGAAACGGGCAGTGTCGGCAGGCATCGGTCTGTTCATTGCCTTCATCGGACTGGTTTCCGCCAATATCATCGTCGCCAATCCCGCTACGAAAGTTTCTCTTTTCTCCTTTAAAGGCGCAATTGCCGCAGGAACATTCCACACCGTGGGAGTTCCGGTTCTCCTCGCCATCCTGGGTGTGCTTTTCACAGGCATCCTCATGGTGAAAAAAGTGAGAGGAAATATTCTCTGGGGCATCCTCTTCACATGGGGTCTCGGCATCCTCTGCGAACTCACGGGGCTCTACATTCCCGATCCCGCAAAAGGAGCGTTCAGTACTCTGCCGAACCTTTCCGCAGGCATTGCTTCTTTTACCCCTGTAAGCCTGTCCCCCATTTTCATGCAGCTTGATTTCTCAAAGGTGATGAGCCCTGATTTCTTCGTCGTCCTCTTCGCGTTCCTTTTCGTGGATATTTTTGATACCCTCGGCACCCTGGTCGGTGTTTCTTCCAAAGCAAACATGCTTGATGAGGAAGGGAAGCTGCCCCGCATCAAAGGCGCTCTCATGGCTGACGCTGTCGCCACCACCATCGGCGCGGGCCTAGGCGTTTCCACCACGACCACCTTCGTAGAAAGTGCGGCAGGCGTTTCTGAAGGCGGACGGACCGGTCTTACCGCCGTCACCGTAGCCGTTCTCTTTGCCCTCTCCCTGTTCCTTTCCCCCTTCTTCCTGGCAATTCCCGCCTTTGCCACCGCGCCCGCCCTCATCATCGTGGGCTTCCTCATGTTTACCGCCGTCACGGGCATCAACTTCAGCGACCCAACCGAAGCCATTCCCGCATATATCGCCATCCTTGCCATGCCCTTCACATACAGCATCGCCGAAGGCATCTCGTTTGGCATCATCACTTACACTGTCATGAACGCCCTCACGGGAAACGGGAAAAAGATCAGTGCCCTGATGTATATTCTGACCATCCTCTTCATCGGGAAATATATCTTCCTCTGATCGAAGTATTTCCTACAAATGAAACGATAAATTTTTGAAGCACCACGGACCCTTCTTATCAGATAACGGTAAGGAGGGTATTTTACATGTTATGCTCCTTGCAGGCAAATTCGTCCGCCTCGATTTTATACACCGCCACATGCGCTGCCATTCGATCAGTAAACTCGAAATGCTTTTTATCCTGGCATTCCATGAAAATCGTAAGGATCTTTTTCTTCTCTTCCCTGTCTTTTACCACCGACACCGGCCCGCTCCCGATGATGCTGTGGTAGTACTCCGTGTAATCGCAGGCTTTCTCCGCCCGTCCCATGGCACCGCCGTTGTCGATTTCAAAACCGATGACAGGATTTGATTCCGCCAGTTCCCGCTTCAGTCCCGCATCAGCCCCGTGGAAATACACTGTAAGCTTTCCCTCTTCATAAGAGTATCCGTAGTTGACCGGCACCACAAAAACACGGCCGCCGTCCTGAAAACCCAGATGGACGATTTTGCACTCGTCCAGAACTTTTCTGATTTCCGTTTCTTCCGTAACTTCTCTGTCGTTTCTTCTCATCATAACCTCCTTAATCCTTACTGCCTGTTTAAATTATACCGCTCCATATAAATTCCATTCCTTCTTGTGCTATGATGGAAGAAACATCTGCAGAAAACATATTTTCTTACAAAGGAGTTTATTATGTTTGAAAATGACAGCCGTTCTTCTTTGCGGAAATGGATTTTTGCCGCTCTCCTCGCCGCGGCAGGCGTCCTTCTTTCACCGGTCTTTTCCTTTCCTTTGGGAGTGACCCGTGCTTTCCCGCTCCAGCACATGATCAATATCTTTCTTGCGGTTCTCTGCGGCACGCGGTATGGTGTTTCCGCCGCCTTTACCACATCGGTGATCAGGAATATCATCGGTTCCGGTTCGCTTCTCGCCTTCCCCGGCTCGATGATCGGCGCCTTCCTGTCGGGATACCTGTACAGCCGCAGGAAAAAACTGTGGGCAGCCGTCCTTGGAGAATTCGCAGGCACATCGCTCATCGGCGGCCTTGTCTCTTATCCGGTGGCCGCTCTCTTTATGGGGTCGTCAAAAGGAGCTTTTTTCTATATTTCTCTCTTTTCCGTTTCCTGCGGTGCCGGGTGCCTCATTGCTTTCATCGTCCTCAAAGGGATCCATATCTTTCAAACAAATACGATAAAAGAAAAATAATATTTCTTTTAAAATTGACTTTCCGAGGCCTTCAGGCCTCTTTCTTTATGCACAAAAATGACGGCTGCACGCTTATCATATACGATTTGTATGTACAATTAACATCAGACGTTAAAACCATTGACAGTTTTTATTTCCATCAGATATAATAAGTCTGTTTTGAGACATATTTCATTCATTTTTTATATTTCGTTTAAGTCTTGCTATCTAAATGAGAACCAAGGACAACAAGGGGATTTATTCAATGAGACATGCCATACTGAGAGCCGCCGTCTGCGCATTTTTTGCCGGCGCAGCGATGACCGCCTCCGCGGCCAACCCATTTTCTGATGTAGAAAGCGATTCCTGGGCATACGAAGCCGTCGCTTCCCTGTCAGACCAGAACATTGTCGAAGGCTATCCTGACGGCACATTCAAAGGCGACAAGCACATCACCCGTTACGAAATGGCGCAGATTACCGCCCGCCTGCTGGCAAAAAGAGACTCTCTTTCCGCTGATCAGCAGTCCGTCGTAGACAAGCTTTCAAGAGAGTATGCCAATGATCTCTCCAGCCTCGGCGTCCGTATTTCCGAACTGGAGAAAAAAACGGGAAAAACATCGCTTCTCACGGAACTCCGTGTACAGGGCATCGACCGCTACGATAATATTTTCAAAGACACAAAAGAAAAACACTATGAACTGGGCACCCGTGTCCGTTTAAATACCATGACCAGGATCAATGACAGAAGCACCCTGTACGGGCAGCTTGAGACCTACATGGGCATGAACGGCAGAGACCCTTACGATATCAATAAATACACATACGATAAAAACGGAAACGAAAGCGTCCGCGCCGGACACAGCGATGGTGAGCTTCATTTGAACCGTCTTTGGACCACATTCCAGTTCGGTAAGAAACAGGACACCACGAACCTTCCTTTCGGACCGTCAAAGAACCTCATCGGTATCGGACAGTTCCCCGTCAAAATGGGGGTTACCGGCTATACCTATGACGGTGAATTTAAAGGCGCCTTCATCACTTTCGGCGACTACATAAAGGGAGGCCGTCTGACAATCGCTTATGGCCGCGCCACCAATATCAACTATAATTATACCGGTCCCATGATGCACGGAATAAAAGTCACGCCGATTGCCAAGAGCAAGCTGATTGGCGAGCTTTCCACCAACAAAGTGGTGGCCGCTGCCGTTGCCGCCAACCCGGCGCTCAAAAGCGTACTGGGAAAAGCCACCGGCCTGATCAACAGCAGCAATAATTTGCCAGAGCTGCAAAATAATTTAGGAAAGATCGTCAATCTCATCAAGACGCAGAATCCGCAGCTGGCACAGGCGGTCGCTGCCAAGCTGGGGACTCTCAATCTGAACTCCCTCGTTTCCGCCAGCACCATGTACTACAATCCCGCTAATGACACCCTCTATCCCATGGGGAAAGATGTCGTAATGGACTGGGGCGAAGATGAAGACGTGCCGGTCACTTACGCCTCCTATATTTATAAGGTTCCGGATCAGTGGGAATTCCATGCGTATGCCATGAAAGCAAACGGTCCTGTCGGACACATCTGCGAGGCCTACGGCTTTGCCGGTTCCTACTACGTCACACCAAAATGGAATATCCACGGCGAATTCGTCAAGAATCTCCGTGTCCTTCCTTTGAATAACGAGAAGCCGCACAGCTTCAATTACGGTCTTTCCTACGGAACAGCAGACGTGCTCAAACCCAGATCTTACTCCATCGGCATAGATTATATTTACAGCCAGGCAGGCACATACTTCGGCGGCTCCGGCAATGATATCGCCGACCAGTACATGGGGCATGTATATAAAAACTGGCACGGCATGAAAAATGTCCCTGCCTACTTTGCCGACAAGATGGACGCCCTGACCGACGGCAACCCTGCCAACGACCACAAGAACTTCGGCGGCGCCAAGTTCTTCCTCGCCAAAGCATCTTATGTTCCCATGAAAGGCCTTATCGTGGAAGCTGATTACGGCTTTAACGCTAAAGATATGGGCGGCAAAAAAATGGATAATATGTTCATGCTGAAAGCGACCGCTTACATCAAATAATGGAATAAAAGAAATACTTAACCCGTGATGGTAATTCTGTCACGGGTTTTTACCTGGCTGCAAGAAAATGGCAGCAGCCATGTTTCCTTCTCTGACAAAACCAACCATCTGCCACTCCATTTCTCAAAAAAAGCACAAAGAAATAAGTTCTTTGCACTCTAATGAAACTGCACCTCGGATTCAAAAAAGCCCATCATAGCCTTCCGTTTTGATTTGCCGGTGAAAACAACACTGATGGCAAGGCCCCATCCGGAGTGTCAGCGAAGAATCTGTACCCGTAATGAGGGAGCCGGTAAAGCGTCATCCTGAAGCGATAGCGAAGGATCTATTGCCGTGGTGAGGAAAGCCGTAAAATGTCATCAGCGTCATAGATTCTTCACTCTGTGTCACCGTTACGCTTTCCTGTTTTTCCCACAAAACATTCTTACCCCCGTTCAGAATGACGCTTTAGGGGAAGACGCCTGACATCATCCCCACAGCTTTCTGTTTCAACTTATTCATACTCTCGCTCACAAAATCGTTTCCGCCGTGCCCACATACCATTGCGGCCGTTCCTCTTTTATTTTGGCCGCCAGCTTTCTTTGCTGCACTTCATTTCCCGCCATCAGGAAAAAAGCGGATCCTGACCCTGTCATTATCGCTTTTTTGCAAAGAGAGGACAGATAGGAAAACGTTTCCCCAAGAACGGGCTCCGCCTTAAACAGGACGTCTTCAAAATCATTGGAAAGAGATGCCAGCAGCATAGTACGGTCTTTATTTTTCAAAGCCTCTATACAGCTTTCTGCCGTACCTGCCCTGCGGCGGGAAAAACCGTCCAGCAGTCCGTAAGCTTTCCCTGTGGAAATAGAAACACCGGGCCGGACGATAACTACGGGCAGCCCCGCCCAACCGGCAAGAGGAGTAAGTTTTTCACCGATTCCCTCGCAACGCCGACAGCTGCCCGCCACACAGAAGGGAACATCAGCCCCCAGCTTCGCCCCCATATCCGCCAATGCCATAAGAGAAAGCTGCTGCCCTGTCATTCTGTTTAATCCACGGAGGACAGCCGCCGCGTCAGAGGAACCGCCGCCCATGCCCGCTTCCGACGGAATCTGCTTCACCAGTTCCATGTGGACACCGCCGGAAAATCCTGTTTCTCTGAAAAATAATTCCGCCGCTTCCCACATGAGATTTGCTTTTCCCCCCGGCGCAAGCCCTTCTTTAATGGAAAGAGAAATCCCTCCCGCTTCCGTAAGTGTCACTTCATCGCAAAGAGATATACTGTGCATCACGCTGTCAATCTCATGATACCCATCTTCTCTCTTTTCCCCCACTGATAAAGTCAGGTTGATTTTCGCATAAGCTTTTTCTGTAATCATCATGATCCCCATTCGTTATTGATGGCCCTATTATATCATTCCGCCAGCGGCATAATAGATATGAAATACTTCTATATCGAAATGATTTGTTGTCATTTGACTTCCTTTCCCGTATAATTCGATATATAGAACATTGTAAATATATTGAATTGTAAACAAAATCTTTTGTGAAGAACCCGAAATTGAAAGGATGAATTTTATGTACGGCATGTTTTTTGATACCTATGATACCCCTGTGTACCGCCCGCCAAGTGAAGCGGCCAGCTTTATTCTCCGCGTGACCCGCGGCTGTGCGCATAACAACTGTACCTACTGCAACATGTACCGCGGTGTCAAATTTGAAAAGCTTTCTGACGAACAGATCATGCGCCAGATTGAGCTTGCCCGTGCCACCGATGCGGAAGGTGTACGCCGCGTATTTCTTGCTGACGGCGACGCCCTCGTACTGCCAACCGACCGTTTACTGAAAATCCTGGCAGTACTGAAAGAATATTTCCCTCATTTAGAAAGAGTAGCGTCTTACGCCGCGCCGGGAGACATTCTCCGCAAATCCGTGGAAGAACTCACCGCTCTCAGAAAGGCAGGCCTCACCCTGCTCTACTACGGTATGGAAAGCGGCGATTCCCAGACGCTGAAAGAGATCCGCAAAGGAGTAAACGGTGAGCAGTCCATCGAAGTGGGCAAACGCGCCATCGCCGCGGGAATGCAGCTCTCCATCATGGTCATCCTCGGCATCGCAGGCGCAGAAGGATCGGAGCGCCACGCTCTTGCCACCGCCCATGCCATCAATGAAATCAAGCCGACCATGCTTTCTGCGCTGTCCCTCATGCTCTATCGCGGCAGCGAACTGAAAGACCAGTTTGAACGGGGCGAATTCCATCCCCTGCCGCCGGCAGGACTGATGAAAGAACTCAAACTGATCATGGAGAATGTGCATCTTCCTGACAGCGAACGTATGATTTTCAGAAGCAATCACGTGTCCAACTATATCCGTCTGGCAGCAACACTCCCCGCCCAAAAAGATCAGCTGATGGAGGACATAGAAGAAAGCATCGATTATCTGTCCCAAATAAAAGACTGGGATATTTACAACCACGACTGGACAAAATAGTTATGACAGTAAAGGAGACTATCATGAAAAAATTACTGACTTCCGCAGCACTCGCCCTGACTCTCACCGCCGCAGGCATGACTTCCTACGCCGTAAACTGGGTCTGCCTCGGACAGGACGGAAACGACCGAATCTATTATGATACCTCTTCCGTTTCCCGCCAGGGCAACCTGGTTGCCGTCACCATGCAGGAACGGGAAGCGGATGGCGAGGCAGAGGAGTACAATTATCTTTTTGATACCCACCGGAAGAAATACACCCTTGCTTCCAAAATTGAATATGATCGAAACGGGAACGTCAAGAAAATTGAAACTTTCCATGAATCGGATTTCGGATGGAAAAAAGTGAAAGAAAATTCGGAAGAAGAGCTGCTCTATAAACAGATCGTGAATAAGCCGGCCACTGCCTCACTGTAACCGTCCATGAGCGGGAAATCGGCAGCGAGGTGGGAATATATCCATATCTTCACAATACGGAAAGAAAAACATACGCTATCAATGATTAAATCGGATACCCTCTTTAATCATTGACAGCATCATTATCACTCAATTTCGGACCGCTGCCCTCCGACACCGGCCTTCCTCTCCCCATTTAAAAATCCCGCCTCAATTAACGGGCGGAATTTTCAAATGGGTTTTATTTTCTTATTCCGGTTCAATAATGAAAGAGAGAGAAGAGAAATACTTCGGCGTGGTATGTTCATCCTCTTTCTCCCCTGCCACTTCCACACCTACTACGTTCAGACCGTTTGCGCTGACAGTAACTGTAGCGTAACCGTCCGCGTCGGCTGTGGACTCATTAGTCAGGTCATTGATGACGTCCTTGATGAGAGGCGCGTTCGCATAGGGCTTGCCATCTTTGTACACACGGATTCTATACGTATCGCCCTTGCGGAGCGTCAGCGGATTCACCTGGGGAACGATCTGGATAGGCACATTATAAATACCGCCCGGCTTTACATCGGGACTCCAGTAGTTAATGTTCCATTTGATCGCGTGGGTTGTCTTCACCGCGTCCGCCACTTCCGCAAACGGAGCCTGATGCATTTTGCCGGAGCTGTCTTTCGTGAAGAAGCCATAATCAAAGAAAGTCACCGTTACACCCAACTCATCCGTGGGAATGATAGAAATATGATCCTCATAATTTACAGTTTCCACATTCATAGCGTCGAAATTCTTATCATAAGCTTCCACCGCCTTCACACAGGACGGATTGTACGCGTTGTCTGTCGGTCCTTCCCCAAGGACAAGGGCTTTCTGGTCAAAACGGTTTGCAATAAACACGCCGTGGGCAGACACGGAAGAGCAAGCCGCGCCAATAGACAAAGCAGCCGCGCAAAGTAACAGTACGTATCTTTTTTTCATGAAAAAACCTCCCTTAAACAATAACCAACTTAATCATAATTATATGTATAATTATATCACACCTTATATTCAATTTTAACTTTGTATTTTATAATAAATATTTTTGAAACTCTTTTCCTGTATAAATTTTAACAAAATACAAAATGACAATCACTGAATCTGTTTTTATTAATTCTTTCATTTCACATTTCTCCATCAAAAAACGCCCTGCAGGGAGCGTTTTCTTTTCATATTTTATTCACCGCTTTGTTTCACGGCAGCTTCCATAAAACCGTTGAAGAGGGGGTGGGGCCGGTTCGGGCGGCTCTTGAATTCCGGATGGGCCTGGGTGGCGGCAAAGTAGGGATGATCTTTTAATTCGATGATTTCCACGAGACGGTCATCGGGGCTGGTGCCGGAAACGACAAGACCCGCCGCTTCCATCTGCGGACGGAATTCGTTGGATACTTCGTATCTGTGGCGGTGGCGTTCGTAGACGATTTCCTGATTTTCATATAAAGTTCTCGCCCTTGTTCCTTCTTTCAGCTTGCACGGATAGATGCCGAGGCGCATGGTACCGCCTTTTTCCGTGACGTCTTCCTGATCGGGCATGAGATCGATGACGGGATATTTCCCGTCGGGAATGAATTCGGAAGAGTTGGCTTGTTCCATGTGACACACGTTTCTGGCAAATTCGATAACGGCGCACTGCATGCCGAGGCAGAGCCCAAGGAAGGGAATTTTATTTTCACGAGCATAACGAATAGCGTCGATTTTCCCCTCCACACCGCGGTAGCCGAAGCCGCCAGGGACGACGATACCGTCAACACCGGCAAATACTTCATCCAGATCCGGTTTTTCTTCTTCAAGGATTTCGGAATTGATCCAGCGGATGTTCACCTTGGCCCCCATGGCGTATCCCGCATGGGACAGCGCTTCCGCTACGGAAAGGTAAGCGTCATGGAGCCGGACATATTTACCGACAAGGGCGATCTGCACTTCCTTTTTTGCCGTGGTCATGCGTTCTACCATGGCTTTCCAGTCTTCCATATCCACCGGACGGTCTTCAAGTCCCAATTTTTTCAGGGCGATATGGTCGAGACCTTCCTGTTCCATAAGAAGAGGCACTTCATAAATGCTGTCCGCCGTCAGGTTATTGATGACGGCTTCCGGTTCCACATCGCAGAACATGCCGATTTTCTTTTTCATTTCATCTGACAGTTTTTCCACGGTGCGGCACACGATGATATCCGGCTGGATACCGATGGATCGCAGTTCCTTGACACTGTGCTGGGTTGGTTTCGTTTTCAGTTCGCCCGCCGCCGCAATGTAAGGCACAAGGGTGACATGGACATAGATGACATCATTTCTGTTGGGCACGTCTTTCTTGACCTGGCGGATTGCTTCCAGGAAAGGCAGGGATTCGATATCTCCACAGTACCGCCGATTTCGGTGATAACGATATCTGCGTTGTCATTTTTGCCGACACGGAGGACACGGTCTTTAATTTCATTAGTGATATGGGGGATAACCTGTATGGTGGATCCCAGATATTCCCCCTTTCTTTCTTTATTGATCACCGACTGGTAGATTTTGCCTGTTGTCACGTTGGAGGCTTTGGACAAATTTTCATCAATGAAACGTTCGTAGTGTCCCAGATCAAGATCCGTTTCCGCGCCGTCATCAGTGACAAAGACCTCGCCGTGCTGGTAAGGACTCATGGTACCGGGATCAATATTGATATAAGGGTCAAATTTCTGAATGGTAACTTTGTACCCTCTGTTTTTCAGAAGACGGCCTAGGGAAGCGGCGGTGATGCCTTTCCCCAAAGATGAAACGACGCCGCCGGTCACGAAAATATACTTTGTCATGGTTCCTCCTTTACATGCGCTCCGGTGCGGAAACACCGAGAATAGAAAGCGCGTGGACAAGCACGTGCTGTACGGCGGTGATGAGGCCGAGCCTTGCCTGTGTCACGCCTTCTTCAACGCCCAGAATGCGGCATTCACGGTAAAAATGATGGAAAAGCCCTGCCAGCTCATAAGCATATTTCGCTATCCGCTGGGGTGCTCGTTCCTTCGCTGCGCCGTCAATGAGCATATGGTAGTTTTCCATTTTCTTGACAAGGTCCAGTTCACATTCTTCCGTCAGTTTCGTAAAGTCTGTCTTTTCCCAGTTGCCCCACTTTACGCCCGCTTCTTTTGCCTGGGCAAAAAGGCTGTGGATACGGGCATTGGCATACTGGATATAGTAAACAGGGTTGTCGCTGGACTGCTTTTTCGCCAGGTCAATATCGAAGTCCATCTGGCTGTCCAGTGTGCGGCTGCAGAAGAAATACCGCGCCGCATCGCTTCCCACTTCGTCCATCAGCTCACGGAGCGTGACCGCCTGTCCTGTGCGCTTGGACATTTTCACCGGCTGTCCGTCACGGAGAAGTGTCACCATCTGGAGAAGCATGATTTCAAAATCTTCCGGATTGTAGCCAAGGAACTTCATGGCAGAATGGATACGGATAATATATCCGTGGTGGTCTGCGCCCCAGATATCAATCAGCTTATTGTAGCCCCGTTTTTCCTTGTTCGGCACATAGGCGATGTCGGAACAGAAATAAGTCGGTTCGCCGTTCGCTCGGATAACGACCCTGTCTTTGTCATCACCGTTCTTCGTCGTGGCAAGCCACCAGGCGCCGTCTTTCTCATACAGATATCCGTCCTTTTTCAGCGCAGCGAGAGCGTCGTCCACCTGCTTGGGGTAAAGTGATTTTTCAGAGAACCAGTTGTCAAAAGTGACATGGAAATCGGCCAGATCCTTTTTCAGGATAGACAGTTTTTCATTAAGCGCCACCGTTTTGAACACCTTCAGGCGCGCCTCTTCATTCATGGACAGATACGCATCGCCTTCACGGTCAATGAGGGACTTGGCGGTTTCCACGATGTCATACCCATGGTAGCCGTCGTCCGGCACATCTGCGTCTTTCCCGAGAAGCTGGAGGTAACGGGCATTGACCGATTCCGCCAGGTGGGTAATCTGGCTGCCCGCGTCATTCACATAATACTCGGCATACACATCATACCCCGCCGCGCGGAGCAGGTTCACCAGAGCAGAACCATAAGCCGCGCCGCGGGCGTGCCCGATATGGAGCGGTCCTGTAGGATTGGCGGACACATATTCCACAAGGATTTTGTCTTTTTTATCTTTCGGAAGATCTCCGTAAGAAGCGCCGGCGGAAAGGATATTTCTTAATTCGGCATACACTGTGTCTGCCGCCAGAAAGAAATTGATAAATCCCGCTCCCGCGATTTCCATTTTGGAAACAAGAGGCGCGTCAATATATTTTACGATACTTTCCGCGATGGCGCGGGGCGCTTTATGTGCCGTCCCTGCCCACTGCATGGCCGCATTCGTGGAATAATCGCCGAATTCCTTCGCTTTCGGTATTTCCAGGCGCTGCACAGGGGCATACTCCCCATGGGGAAGTTCACCTGCCGCCTCAGCCGCAGCCCTTGCCCTTTCAATAATTTCTTTCAGTTCTTCTCTGACTTCCATGAAGTTTCCGATTCCTCCCGCACATCAATAATAATTTCGTTCAGATGGCTGAAAAGCCCTTTCATTTCAATGTCATAAACCAGGCGGAGCCGTCCCTTTCCCCCGCTCACCGTATCGGTAATTTCTTTCGAAGAAACAGTGATTTCCACAGGTCCTGCCGGCGTTATATACTCCGACTTTGCCACAGTGCCCGGACGGTATTCCGTTTCCTGGAGAAAACTTCCCTGCCGTGAAAGCGTGACATGGTCACCGTACATACGGATCGTCGTCGTCGTTCCCTCCATGCCGGAAAGAGACGTTTCCTCGTAGGTCAGGTACCGGCAGTCCTCATCTTCACCGTACACGCCCGGCGTTTCCAGTACCACTTCCTCCGCCTTTCCCCGTTCGTCCCGCTGGATCGACCTGCAGCGGATGATGACCTGCTTTTCCACGGTACCCCGTCCTTCTCCAAACAAAAGAAATGCCGAAAAACAAAAACGCGTTTCGGTATTTTTCTAAAAATATTTACAATTAATTATATCACATTCAAAAGCGGAAAATTCGCCATGAAAAAAGAAAATAAGATTATCCCAGCGCCGCGTCGAGAGCCATCATGACCATGAAACCGACAGCAAAGGAAACCACGCCTATATCGGAATGTTCCCCTGCCGACATTTCAGGAATGAGCTCTTCCACGACGACGTAAATCATGGCGCCTGCGGCAAAGCTGAGAAAGCAGGGAAGAAGCGGGACGACAAGGCTCGTAAGCAGAATCGTCAGAACCGCGCCGACCGGTTCCACAACGCCCGAAAGGAAGCCTCCAAAAAAGGATTTCCAGCTCCCCATGCCCGACGCTTTGAGCGGCATGGAAATGATAGCGCCCTCCGGGAAGTTCTGGATGGCGATCCCCGCTGAAAGAGCCATCGCCCCTGCCGCTGTCAGACCGCTGCTGCCGGCAAGAACCCCCGCGTATACCACGCCTACTGCCATTCCTTCAGGAATATTATGGAGCGTCACCGCCAAAATGAGCATCGTCGTCTTCTTCAGGCGGCTCCTCGGCCCTTCCGCCGTTTCCGCATTCATGTGCAGATGAGGAATAATGTGATCCAGAAACAGAAGAAACGCCACACCCACACCGAAACCGATCACCGCGGGAAGGAACGCCCACCGCCCCATAGGCGCCGACTGCTCCAGCGCCGGAAGGAGCAGACTGAAAAACGAAGCAGCCACCATCACACCCGATGCAAATCCCGTAAGGCCGCGCTGAACCGATCGGTGCAGCCGTCCCCGCATGAAAAAGACACACGCCGCCCCCAGCGTCGTACCAAGAAGGGGAATCATAAGCCCCCAGAAAACATCTTCCATATATATCCCCTATATTTTATACTCTGATTTATATTATTTTACCGCTTTTCTGCCAACAAAAGTATCTTTTCTTTCCCTGTATAGAAATGTTTTTTCGGATAATGACAGCAATCAGCTTCCCCCTGCGCCGAAAGGATTTTTTCCGCCCCGTTCATCTGCGTCTTTCCGCCATGATAAAACCGCTCCTCCGAAGAAGAGCAGTTTCCTTACTGCAGCCGGATCTGCATATTATCCGTGATATATTCCAGCGCTCCGGGATACTCTGCGGCGTATGCCCGGTAAAGGTACTCCAGCGCCTTGTCCCGATTGATTTCCGTACCGAGACCCTCGGCATAGCAGATTCCCAAATGGTACCAGCTGGCCGCCTCTTCCATTTCAGCCCCTTTTTCATACCAGCGGAACGCTTCCGCCACATTCGGAAGGATTTCATTTCCCACAAGGTACATCGTTCCGATTTCATCCGCCGCAAGACCCTGGCCCAGGGCAAATGCCTGCTTGTACATCTCCACAGCGGCCGCTTTATCTTCAGTAACGCCCGCTCCGTAGCGGTAGCACCGGGCGAGAGCGGAATACGCTGCCGCCAGATTCATGCCTGCCGCCTTCTGATAGAGGGCGACCGCCTTTTTTTCGTCCCGCTGCACACCGATGCCGTGAAGGTAACTTTGTCCCAGCGCCCACATGCCCATGGGATAGCCGCGGTCCGCCGTTTCCTTAAAGCAGGTTGCCGCTTTCCTGTCATCCTTCTCTACCGCGCTGCCTTCCATGTAGCAGCGGCCCATCATGAAGAGAGCGTCCAAGTCCCCTGCTCCTGCCGCCTTCCGGAAATAGGAAAATGCTTTCCCTTCATCAAAATCCACACCCTGCCCTGCATAATACATAAAGCCGATCGATGTGAGCGCCTCCCTGGAATGCATTTCTTCCGCCTTCCTGTACAGAGAAAGCGCTTTTTTTCCATCTTCTTCCACTTCTTCCCCCAGGCGGTACATGTCGCCAAGAGCATTGAGAGAACGCCAATATCCTTTTCTACGCCTTTCTCCAGCCAGAGACAGCCTGCTTCCCGCTCTTTCCACACCGAACCCGTACAGATACATATCGCCCAGCTCATCAGCAGCCACGATATCCCCCGCTTCCGCCGCCTTCACGACAGACGGAAAATACCCGCGGCAAAGCACCGCCCTCTCCTCAGAGCGGGGATCCTCCATGTACGCCAGATTCAATTGGGACAACAGTTCGCCGACCGCCGCGCCTTTCCCGTGCCAGTAGCGGGCCTCCGTTTCATTCCTGTCTTTAATCGAGCCGAGACCGTGATTGTAATACTCACCGAGGAAGTACATCGCCCGGCCGCAGCCTGCACCGGCAAGCTCCATAAATAAAGGAAACGCTTCATCAAGCCGGCACCGGATGTAGAGCGCTTCCGCCTTATTCAATAACTTTTCGTCAAACATACGAACCTCTCTCATTACCTGTGTACCTATTGTAACACAGTCGGCCTGTGTAAAAAACATCCAACGACGCATATAGGAATATATTGTATAAGAAAAGATGATATATGCCGTAATGGAATATGTTTAATACATTAGACATCAGGCACCAGCTTCTATTTTTTCAGTCCACAAAAGGCGCCCCGGCTTCCATTTCCCCCACCACGGCAGCAGATCCTTCACATTTGTTCAGGATGACGTTTAACGTTCCCCTCATTATGACGTCCTTTCCTCCAATTGTCATTCTGAACGAAGGTAAGAATGCCTTGTAAGAAAAACGGGAAATGGGATGGTGAGGCTGAGTGAAGAATCTATGACACTGATGACGCCTTACCGTCTTATACAAGGATCATGAAGTCGGCCGTCAGAAGGAGCTGTGGCGCACGTAGTGCGATTGAGGATACTCGCTTGTCGTAATGATTTAAATCGTAAAAGAATAGTTAGCTTGTAGCTGACAGCTCACAGCTGATAGCTTTTATCTTCTTACCACTTTCCTCACCATGGTAATAGATCCTTCACGTTCGTTCAGGATGACGCCTTTCGTTCTCCATCATTATGACGCTTCCCGTTCCCCATTACTAGTGACGCCCTTTCCTCCAATCGTCATTCTGAACAGAGGCAAGCATGCCGTATGAGAAAAACAGGAAACGGGATGGTGACACAGAGTGAAGAATCTATTATGCTAATGACGCCTTATACCATCCGCAGTCATTCTGAACGGGGGCAAGCATGCCGTATGAGAAAAACAGGAAACGGAACGATGAAACAACGTGAAGAATCTATTATGCTGATGACGTCTTACCGCTTTCCCTCACCACGGTAATAGATCCTTCACGTTCGTTCAGGATGACGTTTAACGTTTCCCTCACTACAACAGCAAATCCTTTGCTGATGTTTCGTATGACACCTAATGGAAATCATATGCTTCGGCTTTTAACTCACAGCTCACAGCTAACTGCTAACAGCTTATAGCTGACAGCTCACAGCTGATAGCTTTTATCTTCTTACCATACGTACCAATTTCAGCAGGGGAAACCGGCTTGCTGCATGGTTCTTCTTCCGGTTTGATTCCTCTTCTTTTTGTGGTACAATGGGGGTGGAAGCAGAGTACTGTTTCCACCATCGTGTCGGGGATTTTCTCCTGTGTGCCTTTCAATAGATATTTTTTAATATACTGTAAACCCACTGTTCTGATTTAATGAAAGTCTGATGAATCGGTAACGGTACACAGGACCCCCTCCATCCCCGGCAGATTCATACGGATCTCCTCGATCCGAAAAAATCCCGCTCCCCCATATGGCGGGATTTTTTCATTGCGGTTTTCTCTGTGATAAAATAAGAAAAGATGAATTACCCAAGATATTTTACTCTGTCATTTTATAGTTAAGGAGTTTTCATGCGTATCGTAATTTTAGGCGCAGGGCATCTGGGCTATACGATTGCCGAGCTTCTCTCCAATGAGCAGCATGATGTGGTTGTCGCCGATTCTGATGAAGAAAAGTTATCCAAAGTCCGCGACTCGCTGGATGTACTCACCATCACCGCCAACGGGACAAGTCCGGATTTCACACGGGATCCCGATATACGGGATGCATCTGTTTTCGTGGCGGTGACCGAAATGGATGAGGTGAATATTCTTGCTTCCATGCTGGCAAAGAAAAACGGAATCCCCCACACGATTGCCCGCATCCGCGACCCGAAATTCCTTCAGGAATCCACCGAATATCTCCAGGAAAATTTTGACATTGACCTGGTTCTGAGTCCTGAGCTGGTCACGGCAAAAGAAATACGGCGCATCCTCATGACGCCCGCCGCCCTTAACGTGGGAGATTTCGCCAATGGCCGCGTCCGTTTGTATGAGACACGGATACAGCGCCAATCTCCTTATATCCATATACCGTTCAAAGATTTGGAACTGCCTGATGAAATCCTTGCCGCTATGATTTTCCGTGATCATCAGATGATTATCCCCCACGGCAATGACTGCCTGCTCCCTTACGACAACGCTTACTTCATCGGCGCGCCGGAAAATATAGAAAAATTCAGCCGGGGTATGGCGGAAAGCAGTACCAGGCACATCAAAAAAGCCATCATCATCGGCGCGGGACGGACAGGAACGGCGCTTGCCCCATGCTGGAAGCCGACGGTATATCCGTAAAGTCATTGATCTCGATCCGGAGCAGTGCCGGCATATTTCTTCCAAATTAAAAAAGTCCATCGTCCTTTGCGGCGACGGGGCGGATATAGATCTTCTCATGCAGGAAGGCGTTTCTGAAGCGGATGTGGTGATCTGCACGACGAAAGATGAACGGCTGAATCTCCTTGTCGCCCTCCTTGCCAGGCACCTGGGCGCGAAAAAGACAATCGTCCGTGTTGTCCGCGGGGAATACGCGGATCTCATGACACAGGTAGGCGTGGATATCGCCTTATCGGTCCGGCTTCTGGCGGCAGGCGAGGTTTTGAGTTATGTGCGGAGCCGCAGTGTCGTCTCCGTTTCTCTTCTTGAATCGGCGCAGGTGGAAGCGGTGGAAGTTATTCTGGAAAGCGGCGCTCCTGCCGAAGGCATTCCTCTCATGAAAGCGGGGCTGCCGGCGGAATGTCTTGTAGGCGCTTATGTCCGGAATGAAACGACACATATCCCTGACGGCCGCTCTGTCCTTGCCGCAGGAGACCGGGTCATCATCCTGATCCGTACCCCCTGCTCGGCAAAAGTCCTTCCTTATTTTAAAGGCAGGAAACCGTTATGAATACCACCGTCGTTTCAGCACTCATCGCCAAATTGACTGCGGGATGCGGTCTCGTCCTCCTGCTTCCCCTGCTGACCGCCCTGTTTGGGGAAGAGCCGGTTCTTCCTTTTATTTACTCCATGGCGCTTTGCTTTTTACTGGCCGCATTCCTGCGGTATAAGGGCAAGAAAAAAGTCATCAATCTGAATCCCCGCGACGGCCTTGCGGTGACCGCGCTGTCATGGATATGTATTTCCATTCTTTACCTTTTCCCTTATTTCCTGTCCGGTCTCCTTTCTCCGCTGGACGCTCTGGTAGAAAGCATTTCAGGTCTGACAGGCACCGGCGCCACCGTTTTTTCCGATTTAACCGTTCTGCCGAAAAGCATTCTTTTCTTCCGCTCCCTGACCCACTGGCTCGGCGGCCTGGGAATCATCGTCATCTTTGTGGCGCTCTTCCCGCAGGCCGGAAAAGGAAGCGCCCGCATGATTGATGCGGAAAGCACAGGTCCTTATTCCTCCCGTGCCGTTCCCCGGATCAAAGAAATGGCAAAAGCTCTTTTTGCGGTGTACCTGCTTTTTACTGTTTCTGCCGCATTGATTTACACACTCCTCGGCATGAACTTTTTCGACGCGGTCAATCACGCCTTTTCCACCATCGCCACCGGAGGTTTCTCCACAAAGAATGAAAGCATCGCTTTTTACGACAGTACGCCTCTGAAACTGGCCGTCATATTTTTTATGGTTATTTCCAGCGCCAATTTCGGCATCTATGTGGCTGCCTGGAAACGGGGCATCTGTGTTCTTTGGGAAAATACGGAATTTAAAGTCTATCTTTCCATCGTAGCCGCCGCCACTATCCTTATCTCTTTAAATTTAATGCTGGAAAGCGGATTGTACGCCCCTTCCGCACTGCTGGAAGCGCTTTTTACCTCGGCGTCTCTTTCGTCCACCACGGGATTTATTTCTTACGACTTTGAAACATGGCCCCATTTTCCCAGGTCATATTGCTCATACTCATGTTCATCGGCGGCTGCGGCGGATCGACTTCGGGCGGCCTGAAAGTAACGCGCATCATATTGCTTTTCAAATCCATGACCGCCGTTCTCCGCCAGAAACTCCACCCCCGGGCCGTCATACAGACCCGTGCAGGAGGAGAAAACTTTTCCGAATCCATGCTCCTCGAGGTTTTCTGTTTCTTTTTCATCTATACGATGTCCATTTTTTTATGGACCGCCCTTATCGCCGCAAGCGGTGCGGATATTCCTTCTGCCCTGGGCCTTTCCATTGCCACCATGAGCAACTCGGGGCCGGCACTGGGACAATTCGGCGCCACCTGCAACTGGTCGGCCATGCCTGCCATGACAAAAATGGTCGTCGCCCTGTCCATGCTTATGGGCCGGCTTGAATCTTTTACGCTTCTCATCCTTTTCCTCCCCTCTTTCTGGAGAAAAAACGGATGGTAAAACAAAACGGATATTTCTCAAGACCAAAGTCTGTCAGGAAATATCCGTTTTCTCATGCAAGGAAAACGTCCCGGGGGTTATGGGGATCCGGGACGACTTCCTTGTATATTTTTTTGCAAATGTCGGGGAACATTTGCTGAAAAGAGGCGCAGAAGCAACATGACTAACAGTCACCTCTGCTGTACATAGTATACCATATATTTCAATCCGATGCAAGGATGATCCTGCCAAAAGCGCAAAGAGGAAATTCCCTTCCCGCTTTGTATTTTACTCCCCCGTTTCCTTATCCCGCCGAAGAGCCGCGTTCTCTTTCCATCAGGATTTTCCTTATCCGTTCCAGCCGGCTGGGAATGTCGGGATGGTCGTCAAAAGACGGAAAACCAGTCCCGCCTGCCGCTGCGGAAAATATGTTCCATGTGGACCAGTCCGACGGCAAGTTCCATCCCCAGTCCGAGACCGCAGGCATATTCGTCGGCGGCATATTCATTTCTCCTGCTGCCGAACTGTGTGAAAAACCAAAGAGGAATCTGCAGAAATATTTTCAGGAAATAATATTGTATGAGGATAAAAAAATTGACAATGCCTATAAAAATCCCAAAGACCGGGATCCAGCGTAAAAATGCCAGGAGCAGTGTCACCACACTATAAACATAGACAATGATACCGCTGAACCATTCCATGCCATAGCGCAGAAGACCGAAGCGGCTGTGCCCGTTCTGCAGATGTCCCACCTCATGGGCAAGGATCCCTTTTATCTCTTCTTCGGGAAATTCATTCAGCAGACGTTCCGTGACGGTGATATGGTTTCCGCCGATTGCCCAGGCATTATAATCATCTGCTTTCGCCGTATAAAGACGGAAATCGGATAATTCCAGTCTGCCCCGACGGCAGATATCGCGCATCAGACGTTCCAAATACATTTTCGTTTCTCCCGCAGCCCTACGCCCGCCGTTTTCACGGACAAAGAAATACTGCATGGCACCTGTTCCCGATAAAACGGCAGGCACAAGAACACACGCCAGAGAAAGCTGCAGGATGCGCTCCGTCAGAAGTTCATAATTTCCTGCCAGCTCTTCATGGAAAAAAGGGACAGTAAACAAAAAATAGAGCGCCCAAAAAGAAGCGCTCACGATCCAGTTGGTTATAAAAGTAAAAATAAGCAGAAGAAGATTCATGTTTTTCTCCATCATCCAATAAACGGATTGATTTTCCCCATTATAACACAGGAATGAAACATGATTTCTGTAACGGCCGCCAAAGCAAAGGCGGTCCATGGAAACTGTTCCCTGCGATTCGATTTTCTTCTTCATGGATAAAAAAGTTACCCCGCCGGCCGGTGAGGATACGTAAGATAGTAAAACCAAAAAATAATTATGGCATTTGTTAAACAGTCTGAAAGCAGATTATTTTTTTGTAAAGTACTTTATCTATTAACTCTTGTGAATGTATAGTATAACTGTTCTATATCATATACATCAACTGCCATACATTCAAATACATCTGGATTAAAAATAGCAAGATTATATCCCCTTGGATTTGTGGTGCTGTTGTATTCAATTCCATCATATTCTTGCTTTCCATTATGTGTGATACTTTTAATAAAATCAACGATATATTGTGTAGGAACGTAATCCAATGTGCTGTCACTTCTACGTAAAGATTTACTCATTTCTATATTTAATTTTTCAAGATACTGCTTGTTTATCGCATGATCAAGATAGTCAAGTCCTTCAACAAATGGGCTAATCTCTGCTATAGCACGAAGATCTACTACTGTAATATCTTTCTTTAATTGAAATGTACCAACACTTACAAAATCAAAAACACCAGCACGCACCTCATGCAATGTGGTATCAACATCACTTGCCACATAAAGGCAAACGATGCCTCTAGCATTAGCTCTGCCTTCTAAACTCTTACCAGCCGGAGGAGCTGACATTTCACTTTTCGGATATCCAGATCGATCAGAAATTCTTGCACGATAAAACAGCTTTCCTTTTTTATAGGGTTTGCGAATAAACGAACAATACTTCTCTAAAATATCGAAATTAATTAGTTTTGAATGAAATCTGTTCTTAGTCTTGATTTCCTCAACAAAAGCATCCCAATTATTATTCTTTAATAGAGCATGCTCTCTTAAATACACAGAATCGTATAACTCTGGAATACCAACAGCCCCATTAAAAAGCTCTGGAACATTTGCATAGAGCTCACCGCAAATCGACTTCAATATCTCATAAATTTGTTCTCGCGGAATTTCTGCAAAAATATTCCATCGGTCTTTAAGATCATCAATCAATGATCGAACTTTAGCTCTGGGATAGGTTTCCGGAAGAGTAGTTGAAGGAGCATATATATTTAGTAATTCCTCAAAATAAGGTGTCAAAAAATTTTGGGTATCTGTGTTATAGAGATGCCCCTCATTATGACACAAAGGACATTTTCCAGTATTCAATAAAGGTACAGAACAAATAATAGATATAATCTCTTTATCATTAAAACAGTTTTCACAAAAAATCATTTAACGATCCCCATCTAAATACTTACTCATCAATTCAAGATGGTGCATAATCGAATATTTCTTTACAACACCCAACCCAGGATAAGTCTGATAATAATAAGCCTTTTCAAATGCTTGAATACCTACTGTATTTAATCCCATATTTTGATTCCATTCAACCAATTTTTTAACAGCTTCCGCAAATTTTCGTGCGGGATCAGAAATGTCATCATTAGAATCAGAAACAAAATGTGCAATTCTCAAAATATTCTTCTTATCAAAATATACTATGTGAATTGCTACTGCATATGGAGCAAAACCTGTTTCACTGAACTCCTCACCAACTACAGAATAGTCAGAGAACCCTTTATATCCATCATCCGCATAGTACAAATGATCTGAAGAAAAAAACTCAGTTTCTGTATCCAAATAATCAATGTTCCTGGTTTGCTTTGGAAAATGATCTTCACACATAACACGATTAGAACGAATTCTCCTTCTAAAGTCACCTCTGTCAGGAATCAAAGTATATAAAGGAGTTTTTTCACCAATCACATTCTCATATTCGTCTACATACTCTGGGTTATTGCAAAGCAAGAGCATGGACTCTATAGAATTCCCTTTTTCGATAGCGCTTCTAATATCCTTCTCCAATTCGGGCGTTACATAAAAAGAAGAAATAACACAGGGCGCTTTACATTGCTTTTGAAACTGGGCACTAATGTTAATATTACTTTCTTTTTTTAAATCTTTACTCCAAGAACCCACTTGTGGATTGCGAATGACAGCAATAGGCTTCTCCGCCTCTATAAAAGAATCAATAGTTTTATATATGTCGATGATACTTTCACCGGTTCCACGATAGGAATAATTTGACTACTAAGAACATTTTCTTTAACACATTCACGAAGTGCTAATAACTCGAATTGACGACCGCGTAAAATGGGAAAATACATAATAACCTCCTGTCTATGTACTTAAAAAGTGACTTAATTTTGCATAGTCACTTTTTTTATAATTTGAAAAATAAATTAAAAACTTTAATTCATAGGGGGTTTTTAAGTACTCATCAATGTCAATTTTCATTCGTAATTTTAATACTCGAATAAACATTCGATAAGCAACATCTGTAGGCAATGACTCAAATAGCCTTTGACATGCCCTATAATATTCAAACTGTGATACATCCGGTAATAGACCAAAAACTTTAATCAAGATTTGCTCATACTCATTTTTACGCAACACCTTAAACATAATTGGCTTTGAAAGCATATCACAATATTCTATAGGTTCCTTACAGATTCTCAATGTCCCTTTTTTAGTTAACAAACAAACACCAGCGGGAGAATTTTGAAGCTTTTGTTGCACATTATCATAATTCTTTTCTGAGGTAACTACAACCATTCTAGAGAATGCTTTATAGTAATCTTCCATTTGACCATCCAAACGGTCAAAATTATCTAATTCAGTTTTTATTTCATACACAATAGCTTTTCCATTTATTAAGATAAAATCCGCTTTAGATTTTCCGATAGGAACTTCTGTTAATGCTGTTGTAGTACGCGGACTATGAACACCGAGCAAAAGTTTATTAAGTAAAGTATTTTTATAATAATACTCATTTTGATATTCACTCTTAAGATGCTGGTAAATTTCACTTATACGTTCTTTATTAGTTTTCCCTAAGTAATCAGCTATATATCTGCGTATTGTTGCTACATATGCTGAACTTTCCCCATCAACTATTACTTGTTTAAAGGTATTTCGAGTAAAGAAACGATTCAGCAATATTGAATTAGCGCTATCCACTCAAAACACCTCCTTTCTATAATAAACCCATGTCTTGTTGCCCTTATCGCATTTAATTGAATTAACAAAATCCCACTTACTTGTATTACATCCTAAATTCAATTAACTTTGCACAGAAATTGAATCTGTTGTTCAGTAATTTTTCATTTTTTCGTAGCTTTCTTTATAGTCATGTGACTTTCCATGATGCATTTTTATGTAAACGATTTATTCTAAATATAGAGTATTCGTTTAAACAAAATTCGTCAAGAACTTCGATAAGGTTATTACTTAGCTATTCTTTTTATTATATTAATCACAACCTTTACCAAGTGCAATTTGCAAAGTTATAAGCGGCACATGGAATGTGCCGCTTATAACTTTATGTCTTTTCCGTAAAAATTAAACACATCTATACTTTTCAGTTACAATTCCCCTAATCATCTTCTTCCACCGCCTATATCTAATTTTTTTATTGAGATTTCGCAAAAAGACAGGAAAAAAATGAATGTCTATTAATCTAAAATTCTAAGATACCATTGAAGATTGTTAGGTGTCCATTTAATTTTACAAATTCCAGGCAGCGTCAGAACTTTCCGCCTCCTCCGCCGTTGCCTCCGTTTCCGCCGCCCATGGAGCCGCCTGCTCCGACGACACCGTCATCTTTCTTTTCGGGAAGGGGCGTGACGATACGGTTGGTATAGAGGTAGTAGTCATTCTCGCCGGTCACGGCAAAACTGTCTTTGTCAAGATAGTGGGAAGCGTTCACACCGGGCTCCACATTGCTCATCGTTCCTATAAGGTAGTTCCTTACGCCGAAGGAGCCGAGCAGGGAAAGGACAGCGGCAATCCCCAGTCCGAGAAAACTGAATTGATCGTCAGGATCATACGCTTTCCCTTCTTTCTCATAGTAGGAAAGAAGGAAGTCTGCCTTCTCCGCATAAGCTTTGAACGCTTCCGCGTAATTCCCTGCGGAAAGCTTGCTTACAAAGGCGTCTTTCATAAGTTTGATGCCTATATCATTGGTAATCATCGCCTTCATTTTGGGATCGGTGGCAATGTACCAGTCGCGTTCCTGCATATCAAGAACGAGAACCATATTTCCTTTTTCCCCGCCTTTGATCACAGTGCCGAGAAGTTTATCGGCATAATCGCCGATTTTCATTCCCTTCACGGAGGGCTGGGTGACAACAGCGATACGGACATTATGTTTCTTCTCTACCGCTTCCAATGCGTTCTTTACTTCCGCGGCCGCCTCACCTTTCACGATCTCCGCCCCGTCATAGAAAGACGGCATCTCCGCCGCGTCAGACATCACGGGCAGAAAGAGGACAGCAAGGAGCATCGCTAAGATTTGAAATATTTTTTTCATAGTTCCGCCTCCTTATAAAGAACCGAACATCATTTTAATGAGGAAGTAAAGGATGGGAACGAAGACGACAAATGCCGCCGCCGTGTACATGGATGCTTTATTTTTATCCACCGGCAGGCTTCCCACAAACTTGCCGCTCTGGGCGTTCATAATGAAAGTATACGGCGTGCCGTTATAAGTGGTGGAAAGAATCCATACCGGCGCAAGGGCATAGGAAACGGTGTTTTCATCTTTGGACACGAAACCATCTTCCCGATTACAGCTTGTATAACCGGTGACAGTGTCATCCATCTGCGCAAGCGCGGTATTTGTTACCAGCTCATCGGCGCGGGGCGCCATTTCTTCCGCCGGCACATCATACTTATCGGCCAGGTACCCTGCCAGGTATGCCGTGGTAAAAGGAACCATGGTGGAATAATCGAAAGGTCCGATACTTTCCATCCATGTATCGTCCATTTTCTTACTGCCGTCCATAGGTACCCGGTTAAATTTCATTTCTCCCTCACGGTCGCACCGGTAAACCCTTTCTTCCGTGATCTGATTCTTTCCAACAACGAAAGTATTTACATTTTTCGCTTTGTAGCTGGCGGTAGCGGTGACTTTGGAGTCAAAGAGCCAGAAAGGAACATACATGCCCTGAATCGCATCCACCCGGTTCTGGCTGACGAAATTGGACGGCAGGAGTAATTTCCCCTTGTAGAAATTTTTAAAGGCTTCCTGGGCATCCTTTTTCGTCTTCTGGAACGGAATCACATAGTCGGGACGCAGAGCGCCGTCATAACGCTGGGCAATCATCGTCGGGTTTCCGCAGTAGCAGCATTCCGTGTCAATCGTATTTTCATCGCAGACGATTTCCGCTCCGCAGGAAGAACAGGTAAAGGCGCGGAGAATTTTCGCCTCGTCTTCGCTCCATTCCTTTCCCGCACCGTCAGTATCCCACTTTTTCTGCCGCGCTTCTTCCGCTTTTGCCGCGTTTTCTTCCTTCGCCGCGTAGAACGCTTCCAGATCAGCGATGGACAGTTCCGTGCCGCAGTATTCGCAGGTCACATGATCCGCGCCGGGAGCATATGCAAGAGGAGCGCTGCAATTGGGGCATTTAAAGCTTACTGAAGTATCAGCCATAAGTACCTCCTTTTCCATAATCGCCGCCTTTTCCATAAAGGAAACAAAACGGCAGTGTGAAATAGGGACAGGGCAGCAGTAGATCTATGCCCGCCGCCCTTTTCTCAACTGTTCCATTACGGACGGGGATGTCCGCAGTTGGCACAGAACTTGCCTTTATTCTTCGTACCGCATTCACTGCAGGTCCATTCAGCCGCAGGAGCGGGAGCGGGTTTTCCGCAGTTGGCGCAGAACTTGCCTGTATTTCCTCCTGTACCGCACTCCGCACATTTCCAGCCCGCCGGCTGGGGAGCGGGAGCAGGTGCCGGCGCGGGTGCCTGCTGGGGCATCTGCTGTTGCTGCTCGCCTGCCATACCGTACAGGTTGGACGCGTTCATACCGCCTGCCGCGCCTGCCATATTCATACCCATAAATCCAAATGCTGCACCCATGCCGCCTTCATTGCCCGCCGCCGTACGCATAGCGTCAGACTGTGCGTCTACGAGAACTCCCGCCCCCATAGCGGGATTTGACATGGCCATGCCCATTTGGATCTTCTGGATCTTCGCTTCGTCTTCCTCATTGGCCTTGACACTGTTCACACCGAAAGAGACGATAGCAAGGCCGCGGAGCTCCGTCCATTTCTTGGAAAGCACTTCATTCAGGGCCTCGGCAATTTCAAACGTGTGTCCCGCCAGATCGGTGTAGTCGATGCGCTGGGCAGAAATCTTGGCAAATGCCGGCTGGAGAGCCGTAAGCAGTTCCGATTTCAGCTGGCCGTCAATCTGGGAACGCTCATAACTGTCCGACGCGTTGCCTGCCACATTGGTGTAAAAGAGGATCGGATCTACGATTTTGTAACTGTATTCACCAAAACAGCGGATACGGACGGATAATTTCAGCCCGGTATCCGCATCAACCACCTTGAACGGAATCTCGCTGGGCGTACCGTACTTGTTCCCCACGATTTCCTTTGTGTTGAAGAAATAAACGCGCTGGTCTTTCCCTGTATCGCCGCCAAAGGTAAAACGTCTTCCCATCTGTTTGAATACGGCGATGACGCTTTCCTTATTCAGACCGCCCGTGAAGAGCGACGGTTCCGATGACTGATCGTAGGTATACTCTCCCGGTTCGGCGCAGAGATCGACAACCTTGCCCTGTTCCACAATCATCATGCACTGCCCGTTGTTGACGGCAATGACGGATCCGTTGGAAATAATGTTGTCTTCTCCGCCTGTGTTCGAGCTGCGGCCGCCGGTCCGTTTCTGTCCTTTCATCATGAGGACATCAGGCGGCATGCTGTCACAATAGAAGAATTCCTTCCACTGATCGGCCAGTACGCCTCCGACCGCGCCCATTCCTGCTTTAATAAGACCCATACTCTCTCCTCCTTCTTCATAAATAATTAATTATATATATATCTGTTTATATTTTATCATGTAAGCACCTTATTTATCCACAGATTCCCTGCACCGCAGATATAGAAAAAATCTTACTCATCATTATTGCATGACAAATACACATAAGATTTCCTTCCGGCACCTCTTTGAAATGCGGGCACCATAAAAGACGGCATCTCTGCCGCCTCATGTCCTTTTACTTTTAAATCCCGCCTTCAGTTACGCACGGAATAAAACGCATCGTATACGCTCCGCCTTTCCTGTCTTTCTTTAAATCATCCGTTCTTTAAATTCCTTATCCATGCCCCGCGCCTTGCATTCTTTGCAAAAACCGTAAATTTCCACACGATGCTCCGTCACTTCAAATCCGTTTTCTTCTGCCAGACGGTCTTTATACTCCGGTTCCAGACGAACCTCGACAGGGAAAATCTTATTGCACGACAGGCACACCGCGTGGTGCACATGGTCGCCCTGCGTATATTCATACCTCGTCAATCCGTCAGCAAGCATCGTCGAACGGAGAAGCAGTCCCTTTTTTGCCAGCGCTTCACAATTACGGTACACCGTAGAAAGACTGAGCTTAGTATCTCTCTTCCGCACCGCTTCATATACATCCCCCGCGGTCATCGGCAGGCTCTTCTGGAGCACCTTCAAGATCATGACACGCGCTTTCGTACGTTTTAAATGCTTCTTTGAAGTATTTCCTCAAAACTGTCCATTCGTCTGCTCCCCTTGAAACCGCTCTTTGCCCTCACGGCAAATTACATAGTATACGTTGTAATTTCAATTAGATTATATCATATCGGAAAATATATGGAAATCATTTTTCAATCCGTGCGTCCTGCCGGCATTTCAAAATAAATACGATTCATCCGCTCCTGCATTTATAATAAGAAATTAATTTTATTCTTATTCTATACCATCAAAAATATATTTTCCACAATTCCTTTTGGTGTCATTAAAGAGAAAATAGTGATATAATGTGTTCACATTTAAACAGGGAGAACTCCCTTATTCCATGGGCACATCCCAAAGGAGATCATCGTGGGCGCCAATATCCGTAAGCATTGGAACGATCCTGTCTGCATACAGCGCGTTCTCTTCATACTTGTCATCACCCTCATCGGCACTTTCATCTATGCCGCCGGACTCAATATATTCCTTGTTCCCCATCACTTTCTCGCAGGCGGCGTCACAGGCATCGCCATGATTCTCTACTACCTCATGGACATTCCCATCGGCCTGTCCAATCTGGTACTGAATATACCTGTACTCATTCTGTCCCTGAAATTCATGGGAAAATTTTATACGGTCATCACCATTTTAAGCACAGTGAGTCTGTCGCTCTTCATCGACCTCACCGCTTTCATGGCGGACTGGTGTGTCATCAGCAATCCTCTTGTCGCTGCCATATCGGGGGGCGTTGTCCTCGGCGCCGCCCTGGGACTTCTCTACCGCTACAATTCAAACAGCGGAGGCCTCGACGTCATTGGCGCGGTTATCAAAAAATTTTACAATCTGGAAATCGGCTACGTCGTCTTCGGCCTGAACTTCATCATCATCATGTCCAGCGCGTGGATCTTTACACTGGAGCCTGCCATCTGCACCCTCATCGCCATGTACATCAATGCCACCGTTTCCAGCCGTATCGTCATCGGTTTCGCCCAAAGGAAAGCGGCTTTCATCGTTTCCGACAAACCGCTTGAAGTGGCGGACACCATTCTGAGAAATATTCATCACGGCGCCACCCTTCTCTACGGACAGGGCGGGTTCAGCGGAAAAGACAAGAAAATCGTCTTCGCTATCGTGGATCTGACGCAAGTCACCAAACTGCGCCATTTCATCGAGGACATAGACCCCCACGCCTTCCTTTTCATTATGAACACCACCGACGTCATCGGCCGCGGCTTCACCAGCCCCCTCACGCCGAAACTCCCCGGCACCACCAGGTACACCTTCGGTGCTGACGGAAAAATGACTCCCACCCGCTCATGGAGCTGGGAAATGGAACAGGAATCCCATAAGTAAAAGAAAAAGCCGCCGGCCATACTTTCCCAAGCATGCCAAGCGGCTTTTCAGCTGCCTACTTTCCTTCCATCTTCCCTATATTCTCTTTCATCTGCGCTGCGGAATCCATCAGCTTCTTCGCTCTTTCCATCATCTGATCCAGACGGTCCGATCCCTTTTCTCCGGCACGCATCCCCTCCCCGAAATAACTGCCGTCAAAACGACCGCCGCGGATATCCACGTAATAGTCACCGATCACTCCGCTCTGCGAAACGGTAAACTCCGCGTCCAGAGGAATCTGCGCATCTTTCTTTATACGCATTTCAAGAATCCCTTCATTTCCTTCCGTGGAAATTTTGGACACTTCCCCCACACGGACACCGGCATAACGCACTTCATTTCCTTTTTTGATTCCCTGTACACTGGAAAAGGATGCTGTCATGCGGGAATAATTCCCGTCAAGCCAATCTTTCGGACGGACAAAAAGAAACACCGCCATGGCGGCAACCAAAACGATGAACGCCATCATGCCGGTTTTTACTTCTTTTGTCATACCCCGCCTCCTTCCTCACTTCTTTTTCACCTTCCGGCTTCCTCGCCAATTCAATACCGCCTATTCTATAGATCTTTCGCTTCCGCTTAGGATGATGCTTAACATCCCCCTCATTATGACTCCTTGCCGTCCGCCATCATTCAGCACTTTTAGCTGACAGCTCACAGCTGATAGCTTTTATCTTCTTACCGATTCCCTCACCACGGGTACAGATCCTTCACGTTCGTTCAGGATGACGTTTAACGTTTCCCTCATTATGACTCCTTTTCCTCAAATCGTCATTCTGAATGGACGCAAGAATGCTTTGTGAAAAAGCAGCAAAGCAGCAATATGGCACGGAGTGAAGAATCTATGACTCGGATGACGCCTTACCGTCTTCCTTATCACGACAATAGATTCTTCGCTGTCGCTCTAAATGACGCCTTGCCACTTTCCTCACCACGGCAGCAAATTCTTCGCTGCCGCTCACACGAGGACGCTTAACGTTTCCCATCATAGTGACTCTTTCCTTCAATCGTCATTCTGAATGGACGCAAGAATGCCTTGTGGGAAAAACGGGAAACAGCAACATGACACCGAGTGAAGAATCTATGACTCTGATGACATCTTACCGCTTTCCTCACCACGGGTATAGATCCTTCACATTCGTTCAGGATGACGTTTAACGTTTCCCTCACTACAACAGCAAATCCTTTGCTGTTGTTTCATATGACACCTAATGGAAATCATATGCTTCGGCTTTTAACTCACAGCTAATAGCTAACAGCTTATAGCAGACAGCTCCCAGCTTACACTCTCCGATTTCTATCTTCCGATGATTTCCTAAAAATATATGCCGCTGCGCCTTCCGCCATTTTTACCCCCTGATGAGCCGCGCCTTCTACGGTTTCCAGTTTCCAGCGGAAAGGAACCCGCAGCTCCTCCGCTTTTGCTTTACATTGCCGGAAATAATTCGTACACCGTTCCATACGGTTCATCCCCTGGGCGTCTGCTTCGGGCGTATCGCGGAACGGCGGTTTCCGCTCCACATCCTTTTCACCCATGAAGAGAATGACCGGCTCTGCAAACGCTTCCCCCAGTTCCTCATCAGTAATCCCCACATTCTTTATGCCGTAAGGATAATCAATATCCCTGTCAGGCATGGTAAACCAGCCGGAATTGGCCACGGCGATTACATCCACATTTTTCTTTCCTCCGAGGAGCGCCCATCGATGGACAAACTGCCCGCCTGCAGAATGGCCGAAAAGAATGATTTCCCCTGTTGCCTGCGTGCGGTTTTTCACTTCTGCCACGATCTGGTCCGCCGCGGAGAACGTCCGCTCTTCTTTTTCACGGATATGTCCGTCTGCATCCATGATGCCGCCTTCCTGATACCATTCCGCGCCGGGATACTTCCTTTCCGTCAACTCCGGACAGACGATCAGCATATTTCTTTCCTCCGCCAGCTTCCGGAGAGCTTTGCAATATTCCGCGCCATCCCTGCCAAAGCCATGGAATGCAATAAAGACGGCATCCTTTTCCGTCCACCTGCCGGGGCGATAGTAGTACAGGCAAAGAGCATCCTCATTCACTCCTGTCCGTTCCCTGATGCAGGACATACTTTCTCCCTCCGGAACGGGGCGTACCGCCATTTCCTTTTTCCTTTTCGGCAGAAGCCACGCAGCAGCAGCCGCAGCAGCGACAGCGGTGAGTGCTTTGAAAACTTTATTTCCCATCATTTCTCCTCATCCATTACTTCTGTCATTTTTATGAAATCCTTTTCTATCGGCATTATACCACAGGGTTCTTCTTTTCAATTTCCCATATCTTTCTACCGGTCTTCATTAAATTTTATTGCCGCCTCTCCGCCGGGACTGTATATTCTCCCTTTGGTACTCTCCTATAAAAATTATATGTAACCTTATTTCTTCGTTCAGCCCTTCTTTTAAAATGACTTCAAGTTATCGTTTTGTATCTTGGAATATATTTTACTCATTACTCCGGAGTCATTTTCCTGTTTATGCTCCATTAATTGTATTATTTCTCTTTTCGGAAACTGCTCTTTATTTGTGTACACTTATTTCATAAGAGTCCTTGCCTGCGAGGATCCCCGATTCTTTTTATATTGTTGTACGCCAGCCGGCATGATACAATCAGGAAGAGAAAATGCGGACAAGATCAGACTGCATTTATTTTATTGGGGACATATAAGGAGGTTTTTCAATCATGAAAAGAAATTTTGTGCTCGCCGCAGCGGCAGTCGCTGCAGGTATCCTTCTCGGCGGATGCGGCGGTTCAAAAAGCGACGGCGCAAAAAGCAGCTCTGCCGCCTGGAAGCCGGAAAAAGACGTAAAGATTATTGTCGCTTACAAAGCAGGTTCCGGTACGGATACAGGCGCGCGTCTGCTTGCCAACAGCGCCAAGAAGTATGTCGGCCAGACCCTGGTCATCGAAAACAAACCTGGGCTGACGGAAAAATCGGCTGGACGGAACTCACCAAGGCCAAACCGGACGGATACACCTTAGGATTCATCAATCTGCCGACCTACACCACGCTCGCTTCCCAGAAAGGCGCTGCCTTTGATGAAAAGTCCATTATCCCGATTGCAAACCATCTGACGGAAACCGCTGTGGTTGTCGTCAGAAAAGACGCAAAGTGGAAGGACTTAAAAGAACTCGTGGCAGACGCACAGGCAAACCCGGGGCAGCTGAAAGCTTCCACCAACGGCGTACAGGCCTCCAACCACACCTCCGCCCAGCTTCTCGCCCAGTCCGCGAAATTTGAATATAATGCCGTTCCTTATGGCGGTACTGCCGACCAGCTCCTTGCTCTCCGCCAGGGCGAAGTGGACTTCTCCTGCGCTAAAGTTGCCGACGTCATCAAACTGATTAACGGTGAAAATGCCGAACTCCGCGTCCTCGGTGTATTTGATGAAAAGCGTGATCCCCAGCTGCCTGACGTTCCGACACTCGGCGAACTCGGCTACTACAATAAATGGTACGGCTCCGCCCGCGCTATTGTCGCCCCGAAAGGCACCCCTGAAAATATAATTAAATTCTATGAAGACGCTTTCAAAAGACCATGGAAGACAAAGATGTTGTGGAAGCCCACAAGAAAGCCGGCATGGTTCTCGATTACAAGGACAGCAAAGATCTGGGCAGGCTCATTGACGAGCAGCTTGCTTTCTGCAAAGATGTAGTCAGCAAACTGTACGAAAAGAAATAACAGTGCAAGTGCTGCATGAAACAGGGGAAATCACGCATTTCCCTTTAAGCGTCACCGCGTTTCATTAGACAGAAAACCTGCTTCTTTTCCAAGGGGCAGGTTTGTCCGTTCTGACCGGTTTGAAACCGCGGAGGTTCTCTTTAAGGAGTATTGTATGAAAAAATCAGATATTTATATCTGCGGATTCATGTATCTTTTCTCATTTTTCTTTTATATCTGACATTGGACTTTCCCGAACCGGCAAGACACTATCCGTACTTTGTCATCGGGCTGCTCCTTCTTCTGACGACGGTCCGCATGAGCCATCTGTTCCGCGATTACAGAAGAGAACACAAAGTCATCAATGACAGCGCCGAAGTATTTGACGGCTTTCTCCCGAAACAGTTCTGGGTCATGTTTGCCGCTTTCCTCCTGTTCTTTCTCCTGATGTACCTCTTCGGCTTCTACATCGCCTCCATCGTATACATTTTCATCTGCCTCCTCTTCTTCAGGATCGAAATGAAATACATCCTTCTCGTCCTGATCTGCATGGCCGCCCTCATCTACGGTACATTCGATGTATTCCTCAATGTACCCCTGCCTGACGGGATCATTATGGAAGAATTCTTATAACCGGAGGAAATACCATGGATGCAAACACATTCGGACTCATGTCGGCAGGTTTTGCCAACGCCCTCATGCCATCTAATCTAATCATGATGATTATCGGCGTCACCATCGGAATCGTTGTCGGCTGTATGCCGGGCCTTTCCGCCGCCATGGGCGTAGCGCTTCTTCTGCCGCTTACCTTCGGCATGGCTCCCGAAACGGGACTGATCATGCTCGGCGGCATTTACTGCGGCGCCATCTTCGGCGGTTCTATTTCCGCCATCCTGATCCATACTCCTGGCACGCCCGCTTCCGCGGCAACAGCGCTCGACGGGTATGAACTTACCAAACAGGGAAAAGCCGGCAAGGCACTCGGCACGGCATGCATCGCCTCCTTCTTCGGCGGTCTCCTTTCCTGTATTTCTCTTTATTTCTTTGCTCCCATGCTTGCTGAACTGGCTATGAAGTTCGGAAGCCCTGAATATTTCTGGCTTGCTCTCTTCGGACTCACCATCATTGCGGGTGTCACCACGGGCTCCATGGTGAAAGGGCTTATGAGCGGCGCCTTCGGCCTCATTCTTTCCACCATTGGCATGGATCCCATGGAAGGTACGGAACGGTTCATGTTCGGCATAGACGAACTGTACAACGGCATTAATGTCACCTGTGCCCTCATCGGTCTCTTTTCTCTTTCCCAGGTCTTCATTCTTGCGGAAAAAGCGATTAAGGAAAGAGGAAGTATCGTCAAATTTCACGACTCCGTCATGCTGAAATTCCGTGAGCTGAAACAGATCAGTCCGACCGTCATCCGTTCCTGGCTCATTGGGAACATCATCGGCATCCTCCCGGGCGCGGGCGCTTCTATCGCCTGCTTCCTGGGCTATAATACGGCAAAACAGTTCTCCAAAAAGCCGGAAGATTTCGGCCGCGGCTCCATTGAAGGCGTCGCCGGTTCAGAAGCGGCAAACAACGCCGTTACCGGCGGCTCCCTCATTCCCACACTGACACTGGGCATTCCGGGAGAATCAGTGACCGCCGTACTCATGGGCGGCCTCATCATCCAGGGTCTCCAGCCGGGCCCGGAGCTTTTCACCAAGTACGCTCCCATGACATATACCTTCTTTGCGGGGTTCGTCATTGTCCAGTTCTTCATGCTCCTTATCGGCCTAGGCGGATGCCGCATATTTGCCCATATTTCCAAATTGTCCGACGCCGTTCTCATTCCCTGCATCTTTGTCCTCTGCGTTGTCGGCTCCTTTGCCATCAATAACAGCTTTGTCGACGTAGTTATCATGTTCATCTTCGGCATTATGGGCTACCTGATGAGAAAGCTGGGGTTAAATACGGCAGCCGTCGTCCTTGCCCTTATTTTAGGACCGATCGGCGAAAGAGGCCTCCGCAGAAGCCTGACTCTTTCGGGCAATGATATCACCATCCTGTTCTCCACCCCCATCTGCTGGGTACTCATCACTCTCTGCATCCTTTCCTCTTTCTCCCCGCTTCTCATGGACTGGCTGAAAAAAGGAAAACAGGCAATCAAAGGAAAATAAAAGAAATACCCTTCATACATTTCCACGCAAAACGGATCCGCGCCATATATGCAGATCCGTTTTACTATGCATTGAAATAATTTCACCCGCAGTTCCGGAAATGCGCCTCTCCTCCGAGAACGGATGAAAAGCCGACAGCCCTTCGTCTCCTTCCATTCAGAATGACATCTTACGGTTTTCCTCACCACGGTAATAGATCCTTCGCTATCGCTCAGGATGACACCTTACCATCTCCCTCACTACGGCAGCAAATTCTTCGCTGGCGCTCACACGAGGACGCTTAACGTTTCCCTCATTATGACACTCTTTCCTTCAATCGTCATTCTGAACGGGGGCAAGAATGCTTTGTGAGAAAGACAGAAAACGGGACAGTGACACAGAGTGAAGAATCTATTACCCGGATAACATCTTACCGTCCGTTGTCATTCAGCACTTTTAGCTGACAGCTCACGGCTAACGGCTCACAGCTAACAGCTGATAGCTTTATCTTCTTACAGTTTTCCTCACCACGATAATAGATCCTTCGCTATCGCTTCGGATGACGTCTTACCATGGGTGCTACTTTATCGGCAGGCCCGAAAGTGGTTAGAATCCCGGCTGTGCCGTCTGTTTAACGTCATTCTGAATGGACGCAAGAATGCTTTGTGAGAAAGACAGAAAACGGGACAGTGACACAGAGTGAAGAATCTATTACCTTGAATGACATCTTACCGTTTTCCTCACCACGGCAGCAGATCCTTCACATTCGCTTCGGATGACGCCTTAACGTCTTATACAAGGATCATGGAGCCGGCCGTCAGAAGGAACTGCTGGCACACGTAGTGCGATTGATGATACCCGCTTGTCGTAATGATTTAATCGTAAAAGAATATTTAGCTTGCAGCCGACAGCTCACAGCTGACAGCTTTTATCTTCTTACGGTTTTTCTCACCACAGCAGCAAATCCTTCGCTGACGCTCAGAATGACGTCTTGCCATCCGCCGTCATTCAGCACTTTTAGCTGCCAGCTCACAGCTATCAGCCATCATTCCCTTTCCGAAAGATTAGAGTTATTTATAAAAATAGTGGCAAAAGGCATTCAGTTTTTATATTTTTCCATGTATAATAAAGTACAAACAGAAGGAAGCGCTGACCATTTGTATTGGTGCAGTTTTTATCTTCCCGTAAGGAAAACCGCGGAGTTAAAAAATTTCGTTTTTTCGACAAGGTAAATAAAAAACGCGCCGCCGTGAAAGCGGAAAGTCCTGCGCTTTCTTTTTATAGTTGCCCGATTACGGGCATAAAGCGGCTGCGGCGTCACCGCTTCTATACTTCCCTGAAAGGTCGTGTTCGGGACATGAAAGAATTGGTCCGTCTGGAGGGAATCACCAAGGCTTATGGTGATCATGTCATTATCCCCCCGCTCTCACTCTCTATCCATGATGGCGAGTTTTTAACTTTATTAGGTCCTTCCGGCTGCGGAAAGACGACTCTTCTCCGTATGCTTGCAGGGCTGGACACTCCGACAAAAGGAAAAATCATCCTTGACGGGCAGGATATCACAAATCTCCCCCCTTATAAACGGGATGTGAATATGGTATTCCAGAATTACGCTTTGTTCCCCCATATGACGGCAGAGGAAAATATCGGTTTCGGCCTGCGCATGAAAGGCGTCGGCAAAGAGGAAGCCGCGAAGCGCACACAGAAACTGCTGAAACTGATCCGGCTGGAAGATCTCCGCAGCCGGTATCCTTCGCAGATGTCGGGAGGGCAGCAGCAGCGTGTCGCCGTGGCCCGTGCCCTCGTAAATAATCCGAAAATGCTTCTTTTAGACGAACCTCTCGGCGCTCTTGATTACCAGCTCCGCAAAACGCTCCAGATCGAGCTGAAAGACCTGCAGGAAGAACTTGGCCTTACTTTCGTATTCGTCACCCATGATCAGGAAGAAGCCCTCACCATGAGCGACCGTATCGTTATCATGGACAAGGGGGAAATCCAGCAGGACGATGATCCCAATACGATTTACCATTATCCAAAAACAAAATTTGTCGCCGAATTCATAGGGGAAAGCAATTTTTTTGATAACGGGAAGGAAATTCTTGTCCTCCGCCCTGAAAAGCTGAATCTCTGCGGCGGAAAAGATGGCGATGATTCCCATCCTGCGCCGCGCTTCTTCGGCACGGTAGACGATGTGATTTTTTACGGCACCATTGATAAAGTATTCATCCGTCTTGACGGCACGGGCCAGGAAGTCCTCGCCTACCAGTACTTTGATGACGTCCACCGTTGGCAGATTAACGACCATGTAGGCATCTGGTGGTATGAAAAAGACGAGGTCAGAGTAGAACGATGAAAAGAAACGGAAAATATCTGCTCGTCCCGTCCATGGTCTGGCTGGCTGTTTTCTTTGTCATCCCCATGCTCATCGTGGTAGCGGTTTCTTTCGCTTCCCGCACGGCATACGGACAGATCGTTTTTGGCTGGACTTTCCAAAACTATGCGAGGTTTTTGGATCCTCTTTATATTTCCATTTTTGGACGGACAATTTTCATAGCCGTCGGAACCACGGTATGCACCATCCTCATGGGCTATCCGCTGGCATACTGCATCTCCTGGCTCCCCCGCCATCTGCGGCAGAAGGGACTGATCCTCTGTATGATTCCTTTCTGGATCAATTTCCTTATCCGCTCCTATGCGTGGGTGATCATCCTCCGCAGCCAAGGCGTGCTGAATACGATTCTGATGAAGCTGGAAGTTATTTCCCAGCCGATCCAGTTCCTGTACAATGAAGGCGCCGTCATGCTGGGCATGGTGTATGCCCTTCTTCCTTTTATGATCCTCCCCGTTTATGTCTCCATCGAACAGCTCGACCGCAGGCTGTTGGAAGCCGCCGCTGATCTGGGCGCTTCTCCCATGACAGCCTTTCGAAAAATCACCCTGCCTCTGACGATGCCCGGCATTGCGGCAGGGACGGTACTGGTCTTCATTTCTTCCCTCGGCATGTTTGTCGTCCCTGATGTCATGGGCGGAGCGAAAGCGGCTCTCGTGGGCAATGTCATACAGAACCAGTTCCTCTCCGCCCGTGACTGGCCTTTCGGCTCGGCACTGTCCATCGTGCTTGCCCTGCTTTCCCTCATTCTTATTTTCCTGTACTATCGGGCGATTCAGGCGCAGAAAGGAGACAGCGATGCAGAAAACATGGCGTAGCCATCTCCTTGTTTCTTACGCGCTGGCAGTGCTGGCCTTCCTTTACCTGCCCATTCTTATCCTGGCGCTGTATTCCTTCAATGACTCCCGCATGAATGCTGTGTGGGCAGGCTTCACGTTCAAATGGTACGCCCAGCTTTTTAATAACCGCCATGTGGCGGAGGCACTCGCCAATACGCTCGTCATCGGATTCATTTCCACGGCGGTGTCCACCATTCTCGGTACGACCGCGGCACTCGCCCTTCACAAATACCGTTATAAATGGCAGGGACTCCTGAACGGCCTTATCTATCTTCCTATCCTCATTCCCGAAATTGTCATGGGACTTTCCCTTCTCGTCCTCTTTTCCCAAATCCATTTATCGCTGGGACGGACAAGCATCATCCTCGCCCACATCACCTTCTGCCTGTCCTTCGTGGTTATCACAGTGGGCGCGCGGCTTGACGGGCTGAAGCAGGAATACGAAGAAGCCGCCGGCGATTTGTATGCCCGTCCGTGGCAGTGCTTCCGCTACATCACGCTTCCCCTCATCATGCCGGGAATCACTGCGGGCGCGCTCATCGCTTTCACACTGTCCATCGATGACTTCATCATCAGCTTCTTCGCAGCCGGACCGAATTCGACAACTCTCCCGCTTTACATCTACGCCATGGTGAAGCGAGGGATTTCTCCGGAAATCAATGCCCTTTCCACCCTCATGATCGCCGCTGAAATCGCGCTCGTCCTTCTGGCGGATTTTTTTCAGATCCGGCAGGCGGGAACCGGCAGAAAAAAAGAACTGCCCGATGACCGGCAGTAAACAGCTTCTCTTTTCTCATGATTGCCGCCCCAAAGTATTCCTTGATTGTCTTAGACAGGAGTTCTCATGGATATCAATTTCCTTTTATTTGAGCAGTTTGAAACACTGGATCTCTTCGGGCCGGTCGAAATATGCGGCCGCCATCCCGATTTCCAACTTCACTATATCTCACAAAACGGCGGCCTTGTCACGAGTACGCAGGGTGTAAGAATTGATACGGAACCCCAAAGAAATATGAATACATCGGGCGCGCTTGTCATTCCCGGCGGCGCCGGTACACGCACACTGATAAAAGAGGAACCTTTTTTGAAAAATTTACGCCGTCTTTCGGAAGACGCCTCTTTCGTCCTGTCCGTCTGTACCGGCTCCGCCCTTCTTGCCCGATGCGGAGCCCTCGAAGAAAAAAGGGCTACCTCCAATAAAAGAGCTTTCGACTGGGTCGTTTCCACATCCGATAAAGTCCATTGGATAAGAAAAGCACGCTGGGTGCACGACGGAAAATTTTATACCTCTTCCGGCATTTCTGCAGGAATGGACATGACGCTCGGCTTTATCCGCGACCGTTTCGGCGCACCTGCCGCAGAACGTATCGCCTGCCGTATGGAATACATATGGAACAAAAATCCCGACATTGATTTCTTTGGTACATAAGAACCATCCTATGCTCAATCCCCTACATCCCCATTATCCCGAACCGATTTTCGTTTTCCCTGAAGGAGATTTCCTATGAAAAAATTCTTTTCCCTTTTCCTCGCAGGCGCATGCCTTGCCGCTGCCGGCTGCGGATCCGCCCCTGACAGTAATACGAAAAGCGGGGGAGACACGCAAGTCCTGAACCTGTACAGCTGGGCGGATAACTTTTCTCCCGACGTCCTTTCGGATTTCGAAAAGAAATACAACTGCAAAGTCAACTACGACGTTTTTGCGAACAATGAAGAACTCCTCGCGAAAATACAGGCAGGCGGTTCGGAGTATGATGTCATCCAGCCGTCAGACTACATGGTAGCCACCATGATCAAGCTGGATCTCCTCGAAAAACTGGATAAAAGTAAAATAAAGAATACGGAAAATATGCTTCCCGCCCTGCAGAATCCTCCCTATGACCCTTCAGGCGATTATTCTGTCGTCTATACCTGGGGTGTCACGGGCATCGCTTACAATACAAAATACATCAAAGATACGCCCAGCTCATGGAATGATTTGTGGAAAGACGAATACAAAGGCCGTGTCATCCTGCTCAACGACAACCGTGAAGTCATCGGCATGGGACTCAAGAAAAACGGGCATTCCGTAAACTCGAAAGATCCAAACGAAGTCACACAGGCCGTCGATCAACTCCGTAAACTGACACCCAACCTTCTCGCCTTTGACACCGACACCATCAAGCAGAAATTCATCGCCGAAGAAGCCTGGATCGGCACCATGTGGTCCGGCGATGCTTCTTTTGCCCACAAGGATAATCCAGACATTGCCTTCATTATTCCCAAAGAAGGCGCCGTCATATGGGCGGACACCTTTGCCATCCCCAAAGGAGCGAAACACAAAGAACTGGCGGAAGCTTTCATCAATTACCTCTATGATCCGCAGGTCAGCGCGAAAAATTACGAATACATCGGCTACAACGACCCCAACGCCAAAGCGGAAACCTATCATTCCGAAGAATATAACAGAGATCCCATGCTGAAAGCCGCCCGCGACTACATTTCCCGCGGTGAATGGATCGAAGACATCGGAGAAGCCCTCACCATGTACGACAGGGCATGGACAGAACTGAAAATAGGGAAATAGAAAAATAAAACACCAAAAAGCAAAAGACGGCTGCACCGACCGTCTTTTTTGCTCCGAATCCTGCCGGTTCAGATTAAATACTTTACGAGGATACTCGCTCGCCGGAATGATTCAAATCGTAAAAGAATAGTTAGCCTGCAGCTGACAGCTCACGGCTAACAGCTAATAGCTATTCCCCTTTTTGCCGGCTTCCTCACCACGGTAATAGATCCTTCACATTCGTTCAGGATGACGCTTTACTGTCCGTCATCACTCAGAACGGGGGCAGAAAAAGAATCTTCATTCTATTCTTTGCGTCATTCCCCAAGCCAGTATCCTCCGTCCGGCTTCGCCGGCCACCTCCTTATAAACAAGGAGGCTTACCCAATCCCTATTCTTCCCGTTAGAATCCCTTTCCTTAACTATGACGCCCTTTCCTCCAATCGTCATTCTGAGCGGAGACAAGAATGCCTTGTGGGAAAGACGGGAAACGGGACAGTGACACAGAGTGAAGAATCTATGACTATGATGACGCCTTGCCGTCAATACCGCTTTTTACACAAGAATCATGGAACCTGCCGCCAGGAGGAGCCCGTAGGTCAGGCGGTTGAACATCTGCTGGTTGATCATGCTGTGGATTTTATTTCCCAGATAGACTGCAATGACGAGAGGAATCACGCCGATGCCCAGAAGTTCAAAAATTCCGTATTGTACAACCCTTTCATAGTCTGTGAACATAAGGACAAGGTTCAGCACGGTCCAGACGGAAGCCACATTGGCACGAAAGGAATTTTTATCCCGGAAGGCCGACGCCAGGTAAACGACCAGGAGCGCGCCGCCGGAAGCAAACATGCCGTGGATGATGCCCGCGCCGAGAAGGACAGGAATGGCAACCCAGTCAGGAAGGGATGCACCGGACGGTTTCAGGAGAAGATTTTTAAGCGCCACGCCGACAATGAGAAGTCCGTACACAGGCACAAGAATACGGGCGTCCACAATATTGTAGAGATAAATACCGGCCGCCATGCCGATAAGCATGAAGAGAATGATGCGTCCCAGTTCTTTTTTATTGATGTACTCTCTGTTTTTAACCATAAGGTATGCGCAGACCAGCCAACAGATCACATTGATGACCGCTTTGGCCATGTCCGGCCCGTAAAGCAGGATTGTCGGCGGAATAGAGAGCATGACACCGGCAAATCCGGTGAGTGCCTGTACAATATTCGATATGAAGACGGCTGCCATGAAGAGACTCAATTTTATAAATACAGGAAGCCCCATAAGTTCCAAAATAATCACGCTTTCTATATACAAGTAAATTCATATTTATCGATTTTCTTTATTATAGTCTCCCTTTTTCCTTTTGTACAGCTGTTTTCTAAACGGATATCCATGAATGCATTTAAATCATTTTTGAGCATGTAAATGCGTTTTCGGCATGATTGGTTACATAAATTTTCTCTTTTTTACCTAAGTCATTTAAAATGCATAGATTTTAATCTTAGAAATTGATAATTTATCCTTATTTTACTATAATAATTACGAGTTTTTACGGTAAAGGCCCTAAGCACACTTTTCTGCGTGCAAGAAAAGCGGAACGGACTGCCTTTATCAGGGACTGCCATAATGTCCGCTTATGACATCCATTTATCCCATAACAGGAATCAAAGGAGGATTCTATGAAAAAAAGATTGCTTTTAGCTTCTCTGTCAGCAGCTGCCTTCGGCGGCATTCTTTCTGTAAGCGCTGCCGATACGCCTGTGTACACACTTGATCAGGTGGTTGTTACCGCAGCCAGGACGGAAGAAAAACAGATTGACACAAACGCGTCTGTCGCTGTTGTCACAAGCAAGCAGATTGCGCAGAAACATTTCAATGATGTATCGGAAGCGCTTCGTGCAGTCCCCGGCGTAGTTCTCGGCAATTATTCCGCCAGCGGACAGAATTATTCTTCCAACAAAGTTTTTATCAACGGTTCTTCTAATGTAGTTATCCTCGTAGACGGTATGAGGAGAAATACAAACGGCGTTTCCGGTTCGGCAGTCAATCTCGGCACACTTACTGATATGGCATCCATTGAGCGTATCGAAGTTTTGAAAGGTTCAGCCTCTACGCTTTACGGTTCCGATGCGCAGGGCGGCGTTATCAATATCATCACGAAGAAACCGAAAACCGATGAAGTCCATACCACCATCGGCGCAGGTTTCGGCAACAACTCTATGGAAAAATACACCCTATATAACGAAGGCAAGGCGGGAAATATATTCTGGACTATTGACGCCGGCAAACATCTTCAGGGCGCCTATAAAGACGGCTGGGGCCGGAAAGTCATCAGCCACCTGAACGCGAAACATATAGATGTAAAACTGGGCTATGACTTGGGAGAAGGATCTGATGTCGTTTTCAATTACTCAAAATATAAATCCGATTATATCCGTCCCGATAACGGCTCCAATGATACCCACGACGACTACGGCACAAAAGATAATGATGCCATCAGCCTTCAATATACCGCGAAAATCAGCAGCAGACTCACCAACCAATTTAACGTATACCGCCATCGTACCAATTTTAACGACAACTACAACCTGAATGGCGCCGGCTGGCCTTTCAACTGGGATATGGGCATGCGGACATTCGGCATTTCCGATCAGCTCACCTATACCTTGGATAATCAGACCATTATCGGAGGCTTTGACTGGTACAAAGATAAAATCACAAAGTATAAAAATGACGCTTCCGAAGGCGCCCACGCTTCCAATACGGCATTCTATCTGCAGGATAAAATCGACCTGACAGAAAATTGGAATATTACACCGGGGCTCCGCTATGACCACCATTCCAATTTCGGCGGCCATCTGTCTCCCAGCCTTTCTCTCGGTTTCAAGAAGAATGAGAAAACAAATTTCTATTTCAACTACAAGGAATTCTTTGTTGCGCCGAATCTGTACCAGCTGAACGCGGCTTATTACGGAAACAAGAATCTCGATCCGGAAGAAGGGTACACCTTTGAATTCGGCGTGAACCATGAATTTGACGATACCCTATCGGGTACATTCAATATTTTCCGCCAGCACGCAAAAAACAGAATTATTTATGATTTTGCCGCTTCCAAATATGCCAACACGGGAAATATGAATTCCATGGGCTTCAGTGTCACTCTGGATAAAAAACTGAATAAGTACTGGAGCGCGGGCATCGGGTATACATACCTCCACATCAACGCGCTGAGTGCAACAGAAAATACCAACAACAACGGAAGCCTGCCAAAAGGTACGATTGATATCCACGTGAATTATGATTCCGAAAAACTGGACGCTTCCCTTACCGGCAGAGGCATTATGGGCAGATATGGTTCCAAATCCAATCCGGTCATGAAAGATTATGCGAATTTCTGGGTATGGGATCTCGCGGCGAATTACCGCGTGAATGATACCATCTCTGTTTACGGCCGCCTGAATAATATATTCGACCAGTTTTACACGGATGTAGGCACGAGCTATGACCCGAATGGCGCATGGTACTCCGCTCCGGGAAGAAATTACGAAGTAGGCATGCAGCTCCGCTTCTGATGTAAAAGGGAAAGGCCCTGTTTCAGCAGGGTCTTTTTGTATGAAAAAAGATCTTTCATCCTGTGCCGCTTTCCCTTTCCGCTGAATAACGAAAACCGCAGAAGACAGCTCATCCCAATAAAAAACGCCGCCTTGAAAAGCAGCGCAGGAAATATATTTTCTTACAGAAGCCAGCGGTAGAAACCGAAGTATGCCAGCGTGGAAAGGGTAACGACACCGATTGCGGAAATACCGAACATTTTCACAAAGAGACGATCCATTTCTCCTGCCGCAGCGCCTGCTTCTGAGGAATATGCTGCAAGGGCCAGCGCGCCGCCGGTAGAGAGGGGGCTGATCCCTGCCGTATTGGACACCATGGAAATCGCGGTGACCCATTCCACCGGATTCACGGATATGCTCATCTGGTGAATAATATGGGGCACTGTGGGAATAAGTGTGGGCATCACTACGCCCGACGTGGAAGAGAACCATGACATGACGCCTGCGGTGACACCGAGGATGGCAGTAGCCGTGGCAGCATTCATGATGGACGCAAGGGAAACGGAAAGAAGATGGATACCGCCGAGGACGATAATCACATTCATCAGTACCCCTACGCCGCAGATCAGGAGGAGCGTCCCCCAGGGAATCCGTTTCAGCGCCTCTCCTTCATCAGACACGCGGAAGAAGGAAAGTGCCATTGCCGCGGTAAAACTGGCCAGTCCCACATTCACTTTGAAAATCATTACCATACCTACCATTGCGCAGATGCCGAGGAGCGTGATGATCTGTGCTCTGTTAAAGGAAGCGGTGTCGGAAAACTTCAGCGCTTTCTCCGATTTCAGTTTATACCCGCCGAAAGCGATGTAAACGACAGCGGCATACACGGTGGATGAAAATACGCCGTTCACCAGCAGAGGCGCTTCGATACCGGTCAGTCCGAATTCTTCGCACAGGTTGAGTCCGATGATCCCCGTCGCTGCAAGAGGCGACATACCACCGCCGGCCGCACCGAGGAATATGATTGCCGCCAGCATGGCAGGATTGATCTTCATTTCCACGGCCAGTGTCATTCCGAAAACCATCATAATCGCGGTGGTGGGAATCGTACCCGGCCCCAGCGCGGACAGTACTGTGGCGAAAAGGTACATGACGACAGGGATGAGATATGTCCGTTTCCCTGCCAGAACGGTGATCTTCTTTGTAAGAAGTTTCAGTGTCCCGTTCCATTCCGCCAGTCCGAACAGGTAAGTAACGCCGAGAAGCATGAGGAAAAGGGAATAGTTGAATCCGCCGATGATTTCCTTGTCCGGAATGCCGGCCAGTTTCCCCAGAAGCAGCGCAAAGCCGATACAGACAAGCCCCGTATTCATTTTTCTGAAAAATCCAAGGAAAATAGCCGCTGCCAGCGAGCCGAGTGAAATCAATGCCATTGTGCCCTCCTGTTCTGAATCATGCCTGTTTGGTAATACGTTTTCATCTCCATATTGTTTCCGTAAAATTTAATTTTCCAAAAAATCATAGCATGAAAAATTGTTTGGAATAAAATAATTAAGAGTTATCTATGTTATTCTCTTTTCTTCTTACTCTTTGTTTTTATTATTTTTAAAATTCTTTTCTGGAATTTAAAGGGAAAATTTTGCGTTTTTCAGGCCGAAAAATCCGAAGTTATGAAAGCGGGGCATAACTTTTTCGGATGCATTCTTTATAAATAGTTTTTATACGGAATTACAGAAAATATTGCTTTACTCTTGCTTTTACAGGTATGAAAGTATAAAATATTTGAGATAAGTTTATTGTCTTTAAAGAAGGGAGGATCGCTGTTTGGGACGCGGTCTTCCTTTTTTCGCGGGTGAAGGTTTTTATGGAGGGTTTTATGGAAAAAAGAATTATCGAAGTGGAAGAAAGACTGCCTTTGCTGCCGACTATACCTCTCAGCCTGCAGCACCTGTTCGCCATGTTCGGCTCGACGGTGCTCGTGCCGTTCCTCCTGCATGTGGATCCGGCGACCTGTCTTTTCATGAACGGCGTGGGCACGCTGCTCTACCTGTTCATCTGCAAATGGAAACTGCCCGCCTATCTCGGTTCCAGTTTCGCTTTCATCTCTCCGGTTCTCGCGGTTACCGCCACAGAGGGTATGACCTATGCCGACGCGCAAAGCGGATTCATCTGCTTCGGCCTGTCTTTCATGATTCTCGCGCTCCTTGTAAAGAAGATAGGGACTTCATGGATTGATGTGCTGTTCCCTCCCGCCGCTATGGGCTCCATCGTCGCCATTATCGGCCTGGAGCTTGCCCCGCTTGCCATGAGCATGTCGGGCTTCTCCGGAGAAGCACAGGGTATGACAAATGCCATGGCTGTCATGATTTCCATGTTTACCCTCATCGTCACCATTCTCGCCACTGTACTGGGCCGCGGATTTATTTCCATTATTCCGATTCTTATCGGCGTCATCGCGGGATATATCCTTTCCATCATCATGGGCGTTGTCGATTTCTCCAATGTGGCCGCGAAAGAATGGTTTGCCGTCCCGACCTTTTATTCGCCCCGCTTTAATTTCAGCGCCGTCATGATGATCATGCCCGCCCTTTTCGTGGTCTTCGCCGAACATCTGGGCCACCTCTTCGTCACCAGCGACATCGTCGGCCGCGACCTCATCAAAGATCCGGGCTCCACCGCTCCCTCTTTGCCGACGGTTTGTCAAATATGATTTCCGGTTTTGCCGGTTCCACGCCAAATACCACTTACGGTGAAAATATGGGCGTCATGGCCATGACAGGCGTATACAGCACCTGGGTCATCGGCGGCGCGGCAGTCTTCGCCATCATCTTTTCCTTCATCGGCAAAGTGGCCGCTGTCATCCATGCCATCCCCACCCCCGCCATGGGCGGCGTGTGCATTCTCCTCTTCGGTTTCATCGCATCCTCAGGGATCCGCATGCTCATCGAAAAGAAAGTGGACTACACGAAATCAAGAAACCTGATTCTCACCGCCGTCACCATGATTTCCGGACTATCGGGCGCAACCGTCACACTGGGGCCTGTCCAGCTGAAAGGCATGGGACTTGCCACCATCGTTGCCATGATCCTCTCCCTCTCATTCCTGATCTTTGACAGACTTCATCTTTCCAATGAAAAGAAATAAGGAGGCCCTATGGACATCAATGAAGAAATCACAAAAATGAATCTGTATAAAACTTTCGAACCCTACATCGACAAAAGCGTCACCATGGAGGAGCGGTTAAAAGCACGGGTGCGCCTTGTGGATACCGCGCCGCAGGAAGCAAAAGACGCTCTTGCCAAATGGACAGCCATGAAGCTGAAATCACGGCTGTTCTGAAAGCACGATATCAGGAAACAGAAAACGCAGACAGTGTACTCGTGACCGTCTGCGTTTTTGATTTGTTAAATTCCGTTGGCGTCTCATTCTTTAAACTTCGGCAGTTCCTGTTAATAAGCTGCCCCATCAGGAATTTCCTTTCCAGTCGATGTGGATACCGTCTGCGCCGTACTCCGGTGATAATACATCCATATCCGCAAAGAGCACTGCCGTATCGATATGATCCTGCGTGCGTATCCATTCATTCACCGTAGAAAAGCGCTCTTTCCAATCGGGTGCCGTGTCTTCATCGAAATAACGTTTAATATTGTCAGGATTGATTGGTGCCAAAGTGAGATAAACCGGCTTGATCCCGTTTTCCCTGCATTTGTCGCCGATGTACCTCAAATCACCGATGACATTCTCCGGATCTTCCCCTCCACGGAGGCTGTTCGTGCCGCCCATAATGAGGAGATATTGTAAGCGGAAAGGAAGGACATCCGCCTCAAACCGTTCCGCCATCCGCCGGCTCGTGTCGCCGCTTTGTGCCAGGTTCACCGCCGGCTCGTCAAGATAAAAGCCCAGATTATACAGCGCATCAGACGGCGAAAAAGACATCCGTCCTCCGCCGTGGCTGATGCTGTCGCCGAAGAGCCCCGTTCCCCATCCGTCAACAGGCATTTCCATTCTCCGCGCCTCGCTCCACACACCGAGGGCATTTCCGTCTTCATCAAGGCACCGCACCCGCCACCAGTACACGCCCGTACGGGGAAAGTCATCGTAAATCTCCATGATTTCCGACGTTCCCGACCACACGCGGTACATGGACGGTTCCGTACCGTCAGGATTTTCAGGCTCGCTGTCCGTCACTTCCACCTCATATGATTTTGCGCCGGGAAGCCCCACATAGGAATAAACGGGGTAGAGCAGTTTCATCCGCCGGTCCTCGTGATTATCCGGACGGAGAAGAGGCGCTTCCCGTTCCAGAAAACTGCCGACCGCCTCGAAAGGCTCTCTTTCGGTCCAGCCATGGAGAGGCCCGCCGTATAAATCGAAAGGCCGCACACGCCAGAAAATTTTCTCTTCCGCCTCCGAGGGGATATCCGCCGGAAATATGACTTCATTCTGCCAGACGGAATCATCGGCATACAGAACTTCTCCGTCCTCCGTAGTGACTTCCAGCGCATAACAGACTGCGTCCCCATCCATATCCCAGGATAAAAAGTAAAGGCCTGTTTCCGCGCCTGCCGGACTGCAAAAACATACGGCCATGAGCAGCCATAAGAGGCAGATGCATTTCTTCATCATGACTCCTTTACCCGCATAAAAAAACGGATTTCCCGCCGCTTCCATATGCTCCGATGGCGGCCAGCTGAATTTTCAGTTTCTCTTCGGAGATTTCCCCATAATCACCAAAAAGCTCATGCGTGAGGTATGCAGGCTCTATGCATTCCACGATTTTCCGCGCCGCTTCCGTGGTGAAAGGACGGTGCTGGTCGATAGAGGTAATATGCATCATGACGGTTTCTCCGTCCATGTTCTCCGGCGGCACGGCGGTACAGGATTTCTGGTACTTCCCGGACAGGGAACAGGACAGGTGCATCCCGCGGAACAGTTTTTTCATGCTCCCCAGTTTTTCCGCCATGGCACAGATATACTCCGCGCCGTCCGCTTCAGTTTCCAGATCCGGATTGGTATTCATGAAATGGCCCGTGTCTAAGACAAGTCCTACATTTGACCCTTTCAAAAGGGAAAAGAAATAGTCTATTTCAGAAGGCAGAAGGCGGCACAGCCCCGGCCAGAAAATATTTTCGAAAAGGACTTCCACCGTTTCAGGCACTTCTTCGGAAACGGCATTGTAAATAGCCGCCGTTTCCCGAAGAACGTCCTTCGAAGTGTAATAAAACTGCCGTGTCCATGCTTCTTCTAGAGTACAGTCCGCCACATGCCATACGAGGTACTCCGGCTTTTCCGCCAGCGCCGCGCGGATATTTTTCCGTATTTCTTCAAGCCAGCCGTCCGTGTCGGAGGCACCATAGTAAGCGGTAAGGGCTTTTTCATCAGGGAACTGTTTTTTATAGCGCTTTGTATTTCCCAGGTAAAAATCCATCCACCTCGGCCAAAAGCGCAGATGCGCCCCCACCGTGAGCGATGTGAAAAGATTGGATGACGGTTCATCGCCGTAAATAAGGTTTTCAATGCCGTCCAGCCCCAAGCGGTGCACCAATTCCGCTGTTGCTTCTTCTTTTTCATCAGGCATGACATAGTGGCTCACACTTTGCTTCAATGTCTCTCCCCCGCCGTCTTTTTCTTTACGATACTTCTGTCAATGGCATGTTTCAGGAGCCAGAGATTGGCGATGAGTGAAATCATCTGCATCATTAAGATGATGATATCCAACGTTCTGTTCTTCTTCTTACTTTTTTTCGACATAGCCCCTCCTCAATATCCTTTAATCTGTTTTTCCCCACTCATATCAAAAAGAGGACCGTAAGCGGCGTTCGCCATCGCTTTCACCGCATAGACGCAGTTCTGGGACGACGCATAGATATACCGGTCCTCCAGGGAATGACACGATGGTAAGCACGCATATTCTGAATAGCGGGATTTGCCAGAAAACTGTCCCTGAATTTCCCCGCTCCCGTTTCATCCGATTCCCTGTCGGCAGAAACAAAGAAGAAATCCGGATCCGATTTGACAATCAGCTCCTGCGACAAAAGCTGCCCGTTGGCTACGCCCACTTCGGCAATGGCGTTTTTGATTCCCGCCCTTGTCAGCAGTTCATGGTACATGGAGCCCGGTCCGCCGTAACGGCTCATTTGGGAGACAAGAAGTCCTGTCTGGGGCGGAAGATTCCTTGCAGAAAGTGTACTGTCCACTTCTTTTAACTGCCGTTCCATTTCGGCGACCACCTTTTCGCCCCGCTCCGTTTCCCCCACGGCAGCCGCGATGATGCGTATATCCTTTTCCGCCTGGGCGATGGACGTCGGGCCGTCGATCATGACGACAGGATAACCGAGACTGCGCCACATATCCAGTTCCTTCTGCCTCGTATAAGATGACGCCACGATAAGATCGGGACTTATTTTTGTCAATATTTCCATAGAAATCCCGTTCAGGGGAATCTCCGGCTTGATATCCTTCACCTCGTCCGCGATATAGGACATGCCGGGATCTTTATCCGCGATGAAGCACGCCGCCAGCCGTGACGGTTCGACAACGCCGAGAAGCATCGTATCGATAGCAGAGTCCGTGCCGAGAATCTTTTTCGGTTTGTGGGGAATAGCCACCTGATTGTCAAATGCGTCAGTGACGACATAACTTTCCTTCGACGCGGCATCGCCGCCCATCTTTCATTTCGCAGCCGCTCAAAGGAAGAGGGATATACAGAGAAGCAGGAAAACGAACCATACTTTTCTGTTTCTTATACTGAATTCCATACTACCGCCTTTCAAAACATTATATCCAGTGTAGCCAATAAAAGCGTACCGGTCAAATAAAGAGAAAATCCCGCCATGAAAACGCCCCTTGTCCCATACTTCAGGAAAGGAAAGAGCGGCGCAGGCATAGGAAAAGCCGCCCGATGACAGCGCGGCTCTCCCTGCTTATTTCTTTTTCCCCTTCTTCTTTCCTTTTTTATCCTTTTTACTTTTCTTTCCTTTTTTCGTCTTATCTTTCTTCTTTTTTACGTCTTCCGCTTCATCCCCCACAGCATCCATATTCCAATCCTGCTCGATATTTTCACTTTCGTCAGGCTTCCCGGGCGTATGGCTTCTATACTCCACGTCGATACCGCCTTCAGATTCTTCACGGCAGGGGATTTCTTCCCTATCATGGCCGGCTTCCGCCTCCGATCCGCAGGTGTCCCTCATAAGCGTGTCCAGCACGTTTTCCATGACGCCTGCCAGCTCCATGATTTTCCGTATCCGAAGATCTTCCGCGGGACGGTTGTCGGGATCGGGATCGAGAAGAGACATCTGGAGGAAAGCGCGGTTTTCCCGCAGTTCATCATGAATGGCAAGAATCACGTCTTCTAAGGACAACCCTGTAATCTCCGTCTTTGTACATACTATCCTTCCCCTTCCGTAACTAATACTTTATCAACTCTGCGGTTATCGCAGTCCATCACTTCAAAGGTAAAACGGCCGAAGGAAATTTTTTCCGTTTCTTTCGGAATATAGCCAAACAGGTACGTGATAAACCCGCCAAGCGTCTTGTAGTCATCTTCCGCTTCTCCCGGAAGTTCTTCCTCGATATGGAAATACTCCCTGAACTCATCAATGGTGCACAGCCCTTCCACCAGCCAGGAATTTTCCGTGCGGCGGATAAACTTATTTTGCGCCTCCAGCATGTCTTCCTTGTCGCCGGGCATATCCCCCACGATTTCTTCCAAAACATCATGGAGCGTGACCAGTCCCGTCAGGGTGCCGTATTCATCAATGACCACCGCTTCGTGGACCACCCGGTCTTTAAACAGGGCAAGAACCTTTGTCAATATAAGTGTTTCAGGAATCAGGAGCGGACGGTAAACCGAGTCCATGATGGACGCTTTGATAGACTTGCCGGGATTCCGGTGCTGGTCGCGGAGCACTTCGCTCATATCGGCAAGACCTTTGAAATCGTCAAGGGAGCCGTTCCCCACGGGAAGACGGAAGTGGGTGGAATGATTAATATCCTCCCAGATATTTTCCTCCGTATCCTCCAGATCAATCCATACAAGCTGCGGCCGCGGAGTCATAGTATCCGACGCAGTAAGATCATTCAAAGAAAAAACATTCTCAATCATTTCCGGTTCTTTTTTGTCAATCGTGCCGAGCTGCGCCCCCTGATGGAGAAGGACACGTATTTCCTCTTCCGATACGGGCGTTTCGCCCCCCATGCGGACGCCGAGCATCTCCACCACAAGCTTCGTTGACCACGTGCTGAATACCACAAGAGGCTTGCACAGGTTGGAAAATAAAATCATGGGACGGGCGATGAGGCACGCTGCTTTCTCCGGTTCCGCAATGGCGATCCACTTCGGTGCCAGCTCCCCGATAATCAAAGCAAAATACGTCACCAGCGCCATGACAAAGAACATGCTCAAAGGTGCCAGGAAAGCGCCGGCTATAGGAATGCCGCCAAGAAAATCAGCAAGAGGGCCTGCCAGAGAAGCGCCGGAGAACATACCCGTCACGATGCTGATGGTGGTAATCCCCACCTGGATGGTAGAGAACAGCTCCTCTTTACGTCCGGTCAGCTTCAACGCCTGTGCCGCGCCACGCTTCCCCTCATCCGCCAGCTCCTGCAGCTTCGTCTTCCTCGCTCCCACAATGGCTATTTCCGCCAATGAACACACGGCATTTCCCAAGACAAGCAGAACAATAATAAATAATTCAAACCATATATGGCCGTCGTCCATGAAGCTCCTCCAAACCATTTACCCGGACACTGTATTCTTTCCGTTTTCCTGTCTTCATTATACCAAAGGAAACCGCCCAATTACAGCGGCGGAAATTTTATTCCAAACCCTTCCCGGATCATTTAAATGACTAAAAGTCATTGCATTTATACCCCGCTTATTTTATACTAATATAATATAAATAATAAAGGAGGATGCGCAATGCCTTTAACCAAAAGCCGAGCGGACAAAGCCAAGCTGACCGCTTCCGCCAGAAAACTCATCAGCGAACGGGGATTTGACAACGTTTCCGTCGAAGAAATCACGAAAGATGCCGGTGTGGCAAAAGGCACATTCTACCACTATTTTGTATGCAAGGAAGATGTCGTTCGTGAATTTTCCACCCGAGTCATAGAAGAAATATTTACCACTGCCATGACGATGCCCGGAGGCCCTCAGGAAAAACTGACCTATTACTTCAATGCCATTCTCCACGAAGCGGACCGCATGGGTGTAAATCTGATCCGCCAATGGATCCGCGATATCATGTCTCCCCGCTCCGCAGAAGAAGGCGCGGAAAATCTCCGCGAAGGATATCGTAAAATCTATACCATTCTCAAGCACACCAAAGAAGAAAACCGGCTGAAAGAAGATACACCGGTCGCGTTCCTTACGAAACTTCTTCTCTCCCATCTTTACGGTGCGCTCATCACATGGTGCATGCTGGGCGGCTCTTTCAAGCTGAGCGAAGAATCCAACCAGTTCGTCACGGAAGAAGTCAATGCCTTCCTCTATAAATATATGAAATAATAAAAAGCAGCCGCCGGCTTACAGATGAAAAAAACGCCGCATATTCAACAGCGGCGTTTTGCTGCAAAATTCATTCTATTCTTTTGTGTCATTACGGCAGCAGATCCTTCACATTCACTCATTATGACACCTTGCCGTCCGCTGTCATTCAGCACTTTTAGCTGACAGCTCACAGCTAACAGCTAACGGCTAACAGCTTTCAGCTCACAGCTGATAGCTTTTATCTTCTTACCGCTTTCCCCACCACGGTCATAGATTCTTCGCTGGCGCTCTGAATGACGCCTTACCGTCCGCCGTCATTCTGAACGGAGGTAAGAATGCCATATGAAAAAGCAGAGAAACGGAACAATGACACAGAGTGAAGAATCTATTATGCTGATGACAGCTTACAGCCTTTCCACCATTGCCCGCGCCCATTCCGTATCAATAATGACATCCGCAGGTGAAAGGGCGTCTATGGTTTCCAATGCCTTTTCCAGGAGCGCGTCATACAGGGCTTTGTCAAATTCTACCGCCGCCAGCATCTCCCCATGGCGCAGGAGAAGGAATCCGTGCTCCCCCTCTTCGTTGGTGGCAAAAAATATTTCATCAATCCCCTTATCCTTGTAATGAGCATCCACATTGGCATAAATACCGCTCTTCATGACTTCCACAATCTTGTCATTGAATCCCGCGTCAAAAATCAATAGTTTTTCTTTGAATGCATTGTGAGACAGGACGATGCGTTTCGTGTAGCCTTTAAAGGCGTTGTCCTCCGCCGTGAGTGTTTCTTTCATCGCCGTGTAATCGGAACCGTCAGCGCTGCATACGATAAAAAGCTTCTCCGCCGGTTCATGGTAGATGAAATTATAATGCAGTACAGCAGACGCACCGCAGTCCTCGCAATGAAAAGAAAAGGCTTCATCATTCCTGACCGCTTCCTTAAGCGGAGGATCTTCCATCGTATTGATACTGTCCCACACACGGAAAAATTGTTTCTTCCCGCACTTCGGGCAGGTGATTTCCTGCATCTGTGACTGTGACATAACCGCTCCTTATGATTGATGAATCGCGCGGAGGGCTTTAGCACCCACTCCGCATTAATGACCGGCTGGTTCCTTGAAAGTGTTTCCAGCATATCTTTCACACCCGTTTCGATTTCGCGGTACATCGGCGCCTCAAATGCATATGCCGCGATGACTTTTCCCTTTTTCTCAAAACGAAAATAATGGTTCCCGTCAGCCCCCATATCAAAAAGGACACGCTCCGGATGAAGTTCGGGACTATGACGCCGGAGCGACATAAAGGCAAGACCCTTCATCAGTTCAATGACGCGGTCATCAAAACCGCCGTCAAGGATCATGAGTTTTTCCCGAAGTGCCTCCCGTGACGTGACAAGCCGTTTCTTCACGCCCCGAAGTTTTTCTTCATCAAGGCAGCGTTCTCTATCCTGCCCGGTAAGCATCTTCCACGCCTTTTCGTAGTCTTCCTGATCTGCTGCATAGTACACCAGGAACAGCGCCGACGGCTGATAGTACAAAAAGGAATAGTCCATATGGGACTTTTTACCGCAATGGCCGCATATCGACACGAAAGCCTCTCCGTCGCGCACTTTTTGTATCATCTCCGGCCGCTCTTCCGTATTGATATAATCAATTGGTGAAAACACCATAGACTTTCCGCAGTGAGGACAGGCAGTTTCAAGCAAAGACATAGATTCCCCCCTGTTTTTTGTTCCATTATATCACGGCCTGCCGGAGCAGACGGAAGTGGATAAAGAAAATAATTTTTCCCTGCCAATAAAATAATGGACTCCCTTTTATGAGAGTTCCGTTATTTTCCTTTTCTCCTATTCCTTATCTGAAAGTCAGCACTTCCTTTAAAGGCTTCCTTTCATTCGCAGCGGGTATGACTTCGGGATAGCCCACCGCGATGATGCAGGACACATCATACTCTTCGGGAAGATCAAGGATTTCTTTGATCTTTTCTTCGTCATACCGCCCCATGATGAGCGTCCCCAGATCCACCGCCCGTGCGGCAAGGCAGAAATGATCCGCCGCCATGCCCGCATCAAAAGACTGCCAGTGGGTTCCCTTTGTCGTAGACGCTTCTCCATTCGGTTCATAGCCGGAAAGCCCTTTTACTGTACAAAGCACGATGAGCGCAGGCGCTTCGTGGATGTTTTCCGTATTCCATGGAAACTTCTTCGTGCATTCATCGGCAATACGGTTCTTCAGATCATTGTCCAGCACCGCCACATAACGGACAGGCTGCGTATTTTCCCAGCAGGAAACCATCTGCGCGATTTCCACCACATTTTCGATGTCCCCTGCGGAAACAGGCTCTTTCGTATAATTGCGGATACTTCTCCTTGTAACCAGGCATTCGATTGCGTCCATAGTACCATCCTCCAGACTACAAATAAATCCTTTTCTCTATTATACGGGATTCTTAAAAATTCGCCACTGTTTCATGAGAAAAACAGACATATTTTTCTGCTGAAGAAGCGCCCTGTCCTGCTCCCGATTTCTTCATTTTTTAAGAAATATCTTTTCCACATAAGGCGAAGTGAAAGCGCGGAGAACGGAGAAATACCCCAGCCGCAATTCCACGATATCTCCCACTTTGTATTCCTTCACGCTGTCTGTCACATCCAGCATGAGATGATCCGAACTGGCACCTAAGATAAGAATGCCTTCATCCACAGGCGTTGCCGTTTCCGCATCAAAATCCTGACGTCCGATGGCACAGATGACCTTTTTCCTCTTTTCACCCCTGTTTGTAAAAACGGGTTTCCGTCCATAGCTGTCCACCCCCGCCGTTCCCCAGGGAAGGCTCGGTTTGACTTTCGCTTCCACCACTTCACATTCCAGAATAAATCCGTCATTCCTCGTTCCCGGCAGGAAAGTATACCTGCTCCGTTCCTTGCCGAAAAGAAGGCTTTCCCCAAGACGGAAATTATCTACCCCTTCACAAATACCACCGCGCATCATGAGATCCAGGGCCGCGCTGTTTCCTCCGCTGACGATTTCCAATGTATGGCCGGCGGCATTCTCCACTTTCTTCCGCATTTCCGCAAGGTGTTCCATTTTTTCCTCATCGGCCTGAATAAAAGAAAAGCAAGTCAGGTTGGTGCCGATACCGTAAAGATCCACACGAGAAAGCTTTTCCGTTTCCACCGCAGCGGCAATCAATTCTTCTTCATCCACATATCCCTCGCGGATATCGCCAAGATCCATCATGAGGATGATTTTATGGCGCTTCCCCTGCTTTTCACACTCCTTATTTATCGCACGGACAGTTTCCATTTCAGACTGGAGCGACACATCCGCATAGCGGACCAGATCCTCTATTTCCGAAAGCATGGGCGGACGGATGAGCCACTTTTCCGCTTCGATATTTTCCAGTTTCTTCAGATTCGCCACGCGGGAATCGCCAATCATGGCAAGGCCGCCCGCCAGATAAGCTTCCGCCAGTTCAGGCGCACCGCAGCATGCCTTCGTCACGCCCATGATGCGGATACCGTGATGGGCACACAGCTGTCTGACGACCCGCGTATTTTCTTCAATCCGTTTCAAGTATATTTTCAACCGGGGATACATATGCCGCCTCCTGAAAAAGCCCACCCCGTCAATTTCCGGAATGAGCTTTTTAGTACGAAATTACTATTTCCAGTATTCCACTTCGTCAAGATTCAGACCCACGTCAGCCGCACGGAAGACCGGATCCCTGCCTTCCTTTTTCTGGCGCTCATAGTCTTTCATCACTTTGATTGCCGTTCCGCCGAGAACAAGGCAGGCGGGAATATTGATCAGGCACATAAGAGCCATAAGAATATCGGCGATATCCCAGGCAGCCGCCATGGACATGCCCGCGCCGACGAAAATGACGAGGGCTGCTAAAATACGGAAGCCCGTCATAAAAGATTTTCCCGGTTCTTTTTTATGGATAAAGATCAGGCAGTTATCCACATAGAAGAAGTTGCCGATCAGTGTGGAAAAGGCGAAAAGCACCATGCACACCGTGATAAGAATAGGGCCGAAGCTTCCAAAAGCCACCGTCACGGCATTCTGCACATATCCCGCACCGGCGATTTCTTTCGTAATCGGAGTACCGGAAGCCAGACACATCATAGCGGTCGCCGTACATATAAGAAGCGTGTCAATGAAAACGGACAGCATCTGTACAAGTCCCTGCTTGACCGGATGGCTTACATCAGCGGAAGCGGCGGCATTCGGCGCGGAACCTACGCCTGCTTCATTGGAAAAGAGTCCGCGCTTTACACCGAACATGAGGCAGGATCCGGAAACACCGCCCAGAATGGACCGGAAATCAAAAGCATCGGCAAAAATCATGCCAAACACCTGCGGAATAAGATTTATATGCATCACAACGACAATCACAGCCGCCGCCACATAGATGAGCCCCATAATCGGCACGAGAACACCGGTGACACGGAGGATACGTCTTCCGCCGCCCATGATGCAGTACCCTACAAGCGCGCCGAGAACGGCACCGATAATCCACGGTGTGACAGCCGGATCATACCAGCTGTATGCCGCAAAAGTGGACTGCAGATTATAAGAGGCAAGCATATTGAAGCCGCCGGCATAGGTGATGATGAGGAAGAAAGCGAAAAGTACGCCAAGGGTGCGGTTGTGCATGGCGGATTCGATGTAATAAGCGGGCCCGCCGTAGCTGTCTCCCTTGCTGTCTCTTCTCTTATAGACCTGGGCAAGGGTACTTTCAATAAACGCGGACGCTCCGCCGATGACGGCAATAACCCACATCCAGAAAACGGAACCCGGCCCGCCAAGACAGATTGCCGTGGAAACCCCCAGAATATTTCCTGTACCTACGCGGGATGCCGTGGAAACCATGAGCGCATGAAAGGGAGAAACCGCCCCTTCATTCTGCGGCTTTTCCATTACAAGGCGGATACTTTCCCAAAACATACGGAACTGCACCAAACCCGTCCTGCATGTAAAATACAGCCCTGCCGCCGTTAATACCACAACGAGGATGGGATAATACAGTATCCCGTCCAGATAATCAAGAATTGGCATCATAACCGTTTCCCCCTCTGCGTCCGCGGGTAAATCCCGGGCACTTCATTTCAGTCCCCAAGCCCATGACGACTTCAACATAAAATTCCTGTCCTGATTTGAATCATAACTATAAAAATAGTAATAACTTATATGCCTTTTGTCAACAAATTCCGTAAAAGCGCAAACAGGCTCCCATAGGGTTCAGAAAAAAGCAAAGGCCGTACCGAACTTCCTTTTTATTTGCAAAAACCGGATAAAAAATCCCTGCTGATCCGATTCCCTTACTCCTTCTCCTCTGTTTCCATTCCCACATATTCTTCGCCCCGGTCTTCCACCTTTACTTTTCCGCCGGTCATATCCCGGAAATACATTTCATGCCTTGCTTTATTTTCCGGAAGGCAGAGGCATGTGATTTGCACTTCTTCCGCAAAGATTCTGTCCAGTACACGGATATCCGTACCTTTGATGTAGTGTTCAAACGCGCCTGCCGCGGTATAGGGAATCGTAAGTTCCAGGCGGACGTGGGGCATAAAACAAAGAACACCCGCTTCCTCCACGGCTTCCGCCAGAGTACCGCCGTATGCTCTCGCCAGTCCGCCCGTCCCCAGTTTGATGCCGCCGAAGTATCTTGTCACAGCGGATAGAGTATTAGTGAGCGATTTCATCTGCAGGACATGGAGCATGGGATGTCCTGCCGTCCCCTGCGGCTCTCCGCCGTCGCTTGATTTCTCACGGATGCGGACGGTGCCGATGCGCCATGCCCAGCAGTGGTGGGCCGCATCTTTGTGATTTTTCCGCACAGTTTCCAAAATGAACTGCGCTTCCTCTTCTGTTTCTACAGGGAAAAGCTGCGCAATAAATATTGATTTTTTTATCTCCGTTTCTTTTCGGCAAGGTGTCCGCACCGAGCGGTAAGGAATGAGCATGAATGATCCTCCATGAAATATATTTCTATTGTACCATGAAAAAACACCTTCCCCTGCTTGCAGAGAAGGTGTCTTTATCATTTCAAGGTGTAATCGTAATCTTCTTTCAGGATGAGGATGGCGCCTTCATCGCCCTTCATGGCCGCTTTGATAAGCCATTCCATGGCGGATTTTTTATTTTTCCTCACGCCTTCCCCATTGGCAAGGGCGCAGCCGTAATGGGCCATGGCGAAAGCATTTCCTTTTTCCGCCGCTTTTTTATAATATTTCACGGCTTTGGAAATATCCGCTTCTGCACCGAGACCCGACTCATAGCAGAGACCCAGCGCCGCATCGGCTTCGGGCAGTTTGTATTTCGCCGCTTTCTTAAAAGCATCAAAAGCTTTTTTCGCATGATTTTCCACACGGCTTGCGCGATAAGCGTATCCCATGCGGAGATAGACTTCCTTATCTCCCATCGCTTCCGCTTCTTTGGCCATGGCAGCAGCCTTTTTCTCATCCACCACGCCTGCCGCCCCTGTCAGATACTCCGTGCAGGCCACCGCCAGAAATCCGCGGAGCGTTTCATCGGCATCGGGGTCGCCCGCTTCTTTCCCCTTCCGTATCCATCTTTCTGCTTCCACGGTATTTTTGGGCACGGATACTCCCTGCGCGTAAAAAAGACCAGTCATAAGCATGGCTTCCGAATCTCCCCGCTGTGCTGCCAAAAGGTAGTATTTAAAAGCAGTTGCGGGATTAACCTGCCCCATGACACCTTCATCGTATATCCGGGCAAGAAGAACGGTCGCTTCCGTATATCCTGCCTCAGACGCATGCTCCAAAGCGCGTTTGGCTTTCCGCGGATTCGGCTTTCCTCCATTAAGCCCCCGAAGGTACAGCTTCCCCAGGTACAGCCACGCTTCATCATCGCCCATTTCTCCGCACAGGCGGTAGCAGTGGGCCGCTTTTTCCTCATCCTTTTCCAGCCCGTCTCCCTTTTCCAGCCGGCGGCCGATAACGCCGATTTCATGAGCCGCTTCGCCGGCACCTAGGTTGGCCGCTTTACGGAAATAAGTGACCGCTTCGTCGATATCTCCGGCAGCCAGGGTATCCTGCCCCATGGAATAATAGTATTCCATCATTCGATCTGATGCCATGATGCTTATCCTTTCCTCAGGACGCAAAAGCGCCCTTCACACTTCGGGACAGGCCCGCTATTTCAAGTAGTTGCTGCTTAAATCGCAGAATCTGATTTATAAATGTTTTCTTAATTCCGAAAGCGGAAAACCGCCGCCGGAGAACGATTTTACCGAAATTCCATACAGAGATCTTCAAAAAGCGCAGCTGACGGCTTTTCCACGTGATCTGCAAGGCGCACATCCGCCGACGGAACGATTTCACCGAAAGGTACAGCGCCTTCCTCTTCATAAATAACGCCCAGTACGAGGCTGTCGGTGTCGGAAAGCAGATGGAAAGCCGCAGCCTTATCATGAGGATCATAGTTTTCCCGTATATCTGCCAGTTTTTTCAGATGACCATTGTACCATTCCACTGTATTGAACTGGTTGAAAGTGACGCAGGGCGTGAAAATATTGACATAGGAGAACCCTTTATGATCGACCGCTTTGGTAATGACATCCACCATATTCTTCATGTCGATGGCATACGCCTGCGCCACGAAGGTAGCACCCGCGGCAAGAGCCATGGACGGAGCGTCAAGCGGGGTAAGGGGATTGCCGTCAGGCGTCGTCTTGGTCACAAAGCCTTTGGAAGACATGGGGCTTGTCTGCCCTTTTGTCAGGCCGTAAACCTGGTTGTCGAAAACGATATAGGTGATATCCATATTTCTCTTCATCGCATGGAGGGCGTGTCCCAAACCGATGGCGTAAGAGTCGCCGTCACCGGAGCAGACGATCATATGAATATCTTTGTTGGCGCATTTGATGCCCTGGGCAAAAGGAAGCGCGCGTCCGTGGGTCGTGTGGGCGCCGTAGCAGTACTGGTACCCGCCGATGCGGGAAGAACAGCCGATACCGGAAATCAAAACGATATCTTCATTCGGCCAGCCTTTAGCCGCACAGACAGCGGCAATCGCATTTTGGATCCCGAAGTCGCCGCACCCGGGACACCAGTTCGGCACGATAGTATTTTTATAATCTCTCGGTGAACCCATAATCAGATGACCTCCTTGGATTTATTGATAATAGTCGAAGCCAGGAACGGCGTGCCGTCATACTGCAAAAGAGAAAGAAGTTTATCGTGGCAGTCAAAGCGGATGGCAAACTGCTCGCGGAGCTGCGCCGTCAAATCCTCTTCGACAATGAGAACCTTCTTCGCCCCTTCGATATACGGACGGAGCTCTTCCACAGGGAACGGGGAAATCAGGCGGAGCTGGATGTGATTTACCTTCCTGCCTTCTGCTTCCAGACATTCCCGCGCTTCTTCCAGCGCGCCATTAGTGGAAGTAATGCCTACAAGGAGCAGGTCGCAGTCCGTTTCTTCATGGGCTGCGGTAAACGGCTGAATCGCTTTGGAAACGGTAGCGAACTTTCTGTGGCGCTTTTCCATTTCCATCACACGGTCGCCCTGTCCTTCCGCCGGTTTGCCGAATACATTATGTTCAAGGCCTGTGGAAAGGAACATGCCATTTTTCACGCCGGGAATTGTTCTTGGGGAAATACCGTCTTCCGTGTCAGCAAAACGGTGGAAATAAGATTTCGTTTTCATATCCAGTTCAGAAAGGCCTTCCGTCACTAATTTACCGCGGCGGATGCCGATACGGTCCCTGTCAAAAGCAGGAACAGACTGCTTACACATACCGAACTGCAGATCGGACAGCACGATGACAGGAGTCTGATATTCTTCCGCCAGATTAAACGCTTCCTGGACGATGTAGTAGCAGTCTTCGATAGACGCGGCGGCAAGAACAATCTTTTCCGCATCTCCGTGGCCGGAGCCGACAGCATAGCGGATATCGCTCTGCTCCACCTTTGTCGCCATCCCCGTGGACGGCCCTGCACGCATCACGTCAATAATAACCACCGGGATTTCAGCAACAGCCGCCATGGAAATGGATTCCGCCATGAGAAAGCCCGGGGCCGGATGTCGCAGTGAACGCACGGACACCTCCATAGCCCGCCCCATCGCCATCATAACGGATGACAATTCATCTTCCGTCTGCACGACCGTGCCATGAATCTTATGGGCCACTTTAATCATATATTCCATAATTTCCGATGCCGGAGTAATCGGGTAAGAAGCCATGAAACGGGATCCTGCGGAAATAGCGCCGAGCGCGGCCGCTTCATTCCCAAGCAGGTACAACTGGTCTTTCTTCTCGGGAACGGCCAGTTTCCCCATCTCCACCCCCTGCATGGCAGCGACAGCCGTGTCATAACCTTCCTTGAAAATCTCTTTATTTTTATTGATGACCGCTTCCCCTTTTTTCGCAAAACGTTCCGCAATAAAGCGGTAGAACGGCGTTTCCGGAAACCCGAGCAGTCCTGCGCTCATACCAAGAGCGGCAATATTTTTCATCTGCATGGATCCGTACTTCTTTGCCATTTCCGTAATGGGGAGCGGCAGGAAAATACGTCCCGTATGCGCCTCCCATTTCGGTTTAAAAGCATCGTCGGCAATAATAACACCGCCTTCACAAATTTCCTTTCCGTGAAGATCGATCGTTTCCTGGTCAAGAGCTACAAGACAATCCACATGCTCCCCGATCGTCGCAATTTCCTTGGTCGCGATACGCAGGGCAATCGTCGTATGTCCGCCTTTGATCCGGGAAGCAAACAGGCGCTGGCTGAAAAGAGAATATCCCTCCTGCGCCAGAACACGCCCCAGAATTTCTCCGCAGGATTCAACGCCCTGTCCCTGCTGCCCTCCCATTTTCCAGATAAAATCTTTCTTTTCCACTCCATCTTCCTCCTTGTCGATGTTCAGTGAATCGATCCTATGTGCACGGTAATTGTCCGGTATCGATTTTTTATCATACACATACGATTTCATTATACCATCAAAGTCGTTTTTATAAATGGGATGCCGCCGTTAAAATGCAGAAATTTTCAAGGAAATAAAAACACAGGTACCGGATATTGAATATTGTCGATTGCCGGCCCGAAATTATCGTTTTCCTCCTTATGACACCTTTTCCTTCAATCATCATTCTGAACGGTGTCAAGAATGCCTTGTGGGAAAGACGGGAAACGGAATAGTAACACAAAGCAACAATTCTATTACTCCGGTGACGTTTTACCGTAAGTATCGCTTTTATCGCATGCAAATAGGAAGCCCCGGCATATGAAAAAAGACACCTACATTTGCAAGTGTCTTTTCCTTTATCAGCAGCTTCCTATCCTCCCGGCCGCTTCCGGCCAAGTACTTTCGGCGTTTGTGAGCTTAACTTCCGTGTTCGGCATGGATACGGGTGATCCTCACAGCTGTCGCCACTGTTTCTCTGAGAGCCTGTTCTCTCAAAACCATATAGAAGAAGTCCTGAAGTTATTCGCTTGTCTCGGTGTTTCTAAGTTAAGACCTCGACCTATTAGTTTTATGTCGCTCCAAGCCTTGCGGCTCTTCCACTCATAACCTATCTACCTCATCGTCTGTAAGGGGTCTTACTCATTGCTGATGAGAAGTCTCATCTTGAGGTTGGCTTCACGCTTAGATGCTTTCAGCGTTTATCCTTCCCGGATGCGGCTTTCCAGCCGTGCCACTGGCGTGACAACTGGGACACCGTTGATCCGTCCACTCCGGTCCTCTCGTACTAGGAGCAGCTCCTCTCAAACTTCTTGCGCCCGCGATGGATATGAACCAAACTGTCTCACGACGTTTTGAACCCAGCTCGCGTACCACTTTAATGGGCGAACAGCCCAACCCTTGGGACCTACTCCAGCCCCAGGATGTGATGAGCCGACATCGAGGTGCCAAACCTCCCCGTCGATATGAACTCTTGGGAGAGATTAGCCTGTTATCCCCAGGGTAGCTTTTATCCGTTGAGCGATGGCCTTTCCACCCAGTACCACCGGATCACTAAGCCCGACTTTCGTCCCTGCTCGACTTGTAGGTCTCGCAGTCAAACACCCTTCTGCCTTTGCACTCTTCGGCCGGTTTCTGTCCGGCCTGAGGGAACCTTTGGGCGCCTCCGTTACTCTTTCGGAGGCGACCGCCCCAGTCAAACCGCCTGCCTGAGAGGGTCCGCAGGGTCGTTACTCCTCGCGTTAGAATCTCAGCAACAGAAGGGTGGTATCCCAACATCGGCTCCGCACCGCCCTAGGGCAATGCTTCGGCGCCTCCCACCTATCCTGTGCATCTGTCACCGGGATTCAATCTCAAGCTGCAGTGAAGCTCCATGGGGTCTTTCTGTCCAGTCGCGGGTAACCTGCATCTTCACAGGTATTTCAATTTCACCGGGCCCCTCGTTGAGACAGTGCCCAAATCATTACGCCTTTCATGCGGGTCGGAACTTACCCGACAAGGAATTTCGCTACCTTAGGACCGTTATAGTTACGGCCGCCGTTCACCGGGGCTTCAGTTCGATGCTTCGCTTTCGCTAACTTCTCTCCTTAACCTTCCGGCACCGGGCAGGCGTCAGCACCTATACTTCAGCTTTCGCTTTCGCAGGCACCTGTGTTTTTGGTAAACAGTTGCTTGGGCCTCTTTTCTGCCGCCCCTTTTAGCTCTGAGCGTTTCTGCTCTTCACTGACCGGGGGCCATCCTTCTCCCTAGGTTACGGATGCAATTTGCCGAGTTCCTTAACGAGGGTTTTCCCGCGCACCTTAGGATTCTCTCCCCGCCTACCTGTGTCGGTTTACGGTACGGGCGGATCTTGTCTCGCTAGAAGTTTTTCTTGGCAGTGTGGGATCCATGAGTTCGTCAAAGTTTCCTTTAACTCCCCATCATGTCTCTGCTTTTAGCTGCAGGGGTTTTCCTCTGCTGCAACATACGCACTTGGACGCGCTCTTCCAGCCGCGCGATCATGTGCCCTCCTGCGTCGCTCCTTCGCTCGATCGACTTGATCCGGTACAGGAATTTCAACCTGTTGTCCATCGCCTACGCTTCTCGCCTCGGCTTAGGTCCCGACTTACCCTGAGTCGACGATCGTTGCTCAGGAACCCTCGGGCTTTCGGTGGAAAGGATTCTCACCTTTCTTTTCGATACTCATACCGGCATTCTCACTTCTTATTCGTCCACATGTCCTTCCGGTCATGCTTCTTCCTTATAAGAACGCTCCCCTACCCATGATATTGCTATCATGCCATAGCTTCGGTTCCGTGCTTGAGCCCCGGACATTTTCGGCGCAGCGTCTCTCGACCAGTGAGCTATTACGCACTCTTTAAATGGTGGCTGCTTCTGAGCCAACATCCTGGTTGTTTATGAAATGCCACATCCTTCGCCACTTAGCACGGCATTGGGGACCTTAGCTGATGGTCTGGGCTGTTTCCCTTTTGACTACGGCCCTTATTAGTCGCAGTCTGACTCCCAGGTATGATTGCAGCCATTCGGGTTTGACTGGGTTTGGTAACCGGGTAGGTCCCTCTCCTGATCAGTGCTCTACCGCCTGCAATCTTTTCCCTGAGGCTAGCCCTAAAGCTATTTCGGGGAGAACCAGCTATCTCCACGTTCGATTGGAATTTCACCCCTACCCACACCTCATCCTAACCCTTTTCAACGGATATAGGTTCGGTCCTCCACACATTTTTACCTGTGTTTCAACCTGGACATGGGTAGATCACTGTGGTTTCGGGTCTACGCTTCCTGACTTGCGCCCTCTTAAGACTCGCTTTCGCTTCGGCTCCGCATTTCCTGCTTAACCTTGCCAGGCTTCGTAACTCGCCGGTTCATTCTTCAATAGGCACGCCGTCGACCTTATTATTAAGCGGTCTCCGACTGCTTGTAAACATACGGTTTCAGGTTCTCTTTCATTCCCCTCCCGGGGTGCTTTTCACCTTTCCCTCATGGTACTATGCGCTATCGGTCGATATCTGTGTTTTGCCTTGGAGGGTGGTCCCCCCTGCTTCCCACGGGATTTCTCGTGTCCCGCGGTACTCCGGTGCCATCTCCGCGTTTCTCTTTTTCGCCTACCAGGCTTTCACTGTCTTCGGCACTGTTTCCCAACAGTTTCGGCTAAGGTTCTTCGCGGGTCTGATGGTCCTCAACCCCGGTAAAGTTTCCTTCACCGGTTTGGGCTTCTTCCCTGTTCGCTCGCCGCTACTTGGGGTATCTCGTTTGATTTCTTTTCCTCGGGCTACTTAGATGTTTCAGTTCGCCCGGTTCCCTTCTCATGCTCTTGGGCATGGATGGCTGTGCATCATCACAGCCGGATTTCTCCATTCGGATGTCTGCGGGTCGCCGATTATTTGCATCTCTCCGCAGCTTTTCGCAGCTTGTCACGTCCTTCGTCGGCAGATATCGCCAAGGCATCCACCGTATGCTCTTAGTATCTTAACTTACGTTTTTTTACCTTGACCTTTGTTTCTTTTTGGCGCGGAGAAAGGTTTCCCTCTCTCCGGGTTTCCTTCAGTACGTCGGAAAATTTTTCTCTTTCGTGAAATCTTTTCTTTCGTTTCTTCTTCTATACAGTTTTCAAAGAACAGTTCCCGGCTTGTTTTCCGGGTTGGTGGAGATGAGGAGAATCGAACTCCTGACCCCCTGCTTGCAAGGCAGGTGCTCTCCCAGCTGAGCTACACCCCCATGGTGCTTTTTTCAAAGCTTTTCCATTGTTTTTTCTTTTTCTTTTGCTTGGAAAAATGTGGTGGGCCTAACTAGACTTGAACTAGTGACCTCACGCTTATCAGGCGTGCGCTCTAACCAGCTGAGCTATAGGCCCATTTTCGAGAGTTATGGTTCTCTCAAAACCGAACAGTACTTCGAGATTTCCGATGTCCGACCTACACGTTCTTAAGGTTTCTCTTAAGCGTGTCTCCTTAGAAAGGAGGTGATCCAGCCGCACCTTCCGATACGGCTACCTTGTTACGACTTCACTCCAATCATCAGCTCCGCCTTCGACGGCTGGCTCCTTGCGGTTACCTCACCGGCTTCGGGTGTTTCTGACTCTCATAGTGTGACGGGCGGTGTGTACAAGGCCCGGGAACGTATTCACCGCGGTATGCTGACCCGCGATTACTAGCGATTCCTGCTTCACGCAGGCGGGTTGCAGCCTGCGATCTGAACTGGGGGTGTGTTTTTGAGGTTTGCTCTTCCTCGCGGTTTCGCTTCTCTTTGTTGACACCCATTGTAGTACGTGTAGCCCAGGTCATAAGGGGCATGATGACTTGACGTCGTCCCGCCTTCCTCCGCGTTGTCCGCGGCGGTCTCATTGAGTCCCCACCTTTACGTGCTGGTAACAAATGATAGGGGTTGCGCTCGTTGCGGGACTTAACCCAACATCTCACGACACGAGCTGACGACAGCCGTGCACCACCTGTTTTCTCGTCTTCCGAAGAAGAACTCCGCATTTCTGCAGATCGCGATCAATGTCAAGACCTGGTAAGGTTCTTCGCGTTGCGTCGAATTAAACCACATACTCCACCGCTTGTGCGGGCCCCCGTTCAATTCCTTTGAGTTTTAATCTTGCGATCGTACTTCCCAGGCGGGATACTTATTGCGTTAACTCCGGCACAGGAGGGGTCGATACCTCCTACACCTAGTATCCATCGTTTACGGCGTGGACTACCAGGGTATCTAATCCTGTTTGCTCCCCACGCTTTCGCGCCTCAGCGTCAGTTTTCGTCCAGAAAGTCGCCTTCGCCACCGGTGTTCTTCCTAATCTCTACGCATTTCACCGCTACACTAGGAATTCCACTTTCCTCTCCGATACTCCAGCTTCCCAGTTTCCTTCCCATCACGGGGTTAAGCCCCGCACTTTTAAGAGGGACTTGGGAAGCCGCCTGCGCGCGCTTTACGCCCAATAATTCCGGACAACGCTTGCCACCTACGTATTACCGCGGCTGCTGGCACGTAGTTAGCCGTGGCTTGCTTTTCCGGTACCGTCAATGCAGTTTGTTCTTCGCACTCTGCCTTTTCGTCCCGGATCACAGAGTTTTACAACCCGAAGGCCGTCATCACTCACGCGGCGTTGCTCCGTCAGGCTTTCGCCCATTGCGGAAGATTCCCCACTGCTGCCTCCCGTAGGAGTCTGGACCGTGTCTCAGTTCCAGTGTGGCCGTTCATCCTCTCAGACCGGCTACTGATCGTCGCCTTGGTGGGCCGTTACCCCTCCAACCAGCTAATCAGACGCAAACCCCTCTTCAGGCGATAGCTTACAGGTAGAGGCCACCTTTTCTTCCATGGGCCATGCGGCTCTTGGAACTTATTCGGTATTAGCAGTCGTTTCCGTCTGTTGTCCCCATCCTGAAGGCAGGTTGTTTACGTGTTACTCACCCGTTTGCCACTCAATTCCGGAAAGAGCAAGCTCTTTCCGTCTTTTCGTTCGACTTGCATGTGTTAAGCACGCCGCCAGCGTTCGTCCTGAGCCAGGATCAAACTCTCCATGATAGATTGTTTGTTTCGGCTCGATTTTGTCTTGCCTTGCTTACTCAAATTCTTTGCGGTTTCCTTTTTTCTTGAAACTCGCACATCGGCTTTTTTTCTCGCTGTACTGTTCAGTTTTCAAAGAACCATCGCTCTAAGCGACTTCATTACTTTAGCACGGCCATTTCCTTCTGTCAAGCTCTTTTTCTAAAATATTTTGAAAAGGTTTTAAATAGATTGCCATGACTGACGGTAAATGGTATGTTGTCATCTCGTTTTCCCTGCTGTTGGCTCTCTTTATTTCAAGTGCCTTCCGGCCATTTTTATCATTATGTTCCACAATAAAGCAAGAGTCCGACGTTTTTCTTATCTTCATCATAAATTTTTATTTGACTGCGGATAAAAGGAAAGTACGGTTCCCTTCAAGTAGAACCGTACTTTTCACTATTTTACATATAATGTAAGATTTCAGAATTTCAATGCAGCCGAGCGGAGTATATACTCTTCGCTTTTTTATCTTTTTTCTTTCTTACCGCAACATGCAATAAAGAGAATTATTTCATTGTAATCGTTGCCAGAGCATACCCATAATTACCATCTTTATCTTTTTTACTCGTACGGTACTGGATTGCAAAGGTATTTTCATCCACTTTTGCCATACCGTTGATTTTCATCTCTTCACCGAACATATCCTCTGTCTTTGCTTTTCCGAGGAATTTGCCGTCTGCCTTATCAAAAACATGGAACGAGCCGTTAGAAACCGCCACGACAAGGTACTTCGGCATCACGGTCAAACCATCCATCATGAACATGAAACTGGGATCCTGCCTATTTTCTGCGCCATACCGGCGAATCAGCTGCCCGTCCGCAGTTACGGCGACAGCTACATGGCTGGTATCCCCTTTCTTTTCTACCGACTGGGCAGCAAAATAGAGAGTATCTCCTTCCGCCACCAGAGTCTTATAAGACTTCATCGGATATTGATTGTCACCAATCGCCCCTATACTCGCTACTGAATTAAAAGCCCCCGCCTGAAAATCCGTCACAACGCCGTCTGCCAGCTTGCCTGTACCATATGCTCCGTTCTCTCCGTAAATATACGCTTTTCCCGCGGTGGAACCTTCCGCCAACCACATATAACCGTATTTAAAAGCCTTTTTAACTTCTTTTCCGTCAGTCGATTTTAATTCTTTATCTATGAAATACAGACGCCCGTCACCGCCTGCCATGGGGAATTTCATGCTATCCCCCTTTTGTCCCGCGTACACGCCATCCTTGAATAACGTCTTATCGATCTCCACTCTGTCCTTAGACAATTTGTAAGCCGTCATATTCCCTTCGGTTTTGTTCCCTACAATAAGATCGCCATTGAAGTAAGCTATCCCATCACTAAAGAAAGGGGATTTATCCTTCATATCGTACCCAAGAAGTTTCTGTGCTGTCATTTCTACAGTCCCCGCTTTGACAGTCACCGCTGCAGGCGCTTTTACTTCTTCTTTTTTTCGGAGTCGGATCGCCGGAACTGCCTCCTCCACCGCCGCAGCCCGCCACACCGAAAGCAAAAGCAAGTACCGCAGCAGCCAACATCTTTTTACTAATTTTCATAGGAATGCCTCCTTCCTGCTTAGAAATACCACTCATAAAAACATCGGTTCCGGTATTTCTAAAAAACAATAAAATCCAACTCTATTTATATCATGCAGGAAAATAGCAAAAAAAATAACCTGCATAAGAATGCAGGCCTTCATTTTCATAATAATTTATTATATATATTTATATTATAAATTATTTTTATATTAACTCTTCTATACCTTATTTTCTCGTTTCAATAGTTCCGAGGTAGGAAATACATGGGGTCGACAGCTTCGCCATTAATACGGACCTCATAGTGGCAGTGAGGACCGGCACTGTTTCCCGTGCTCCCCATAAGGGCAATCATGCTGCCCTGGTCCACATGCTGTCCTTCATAAACCAAAACAGCGGAATTATGCCCATACCGCGTAACAATACCATCGGCATGTTTTACTTCCACAAGGTATCCGTAGCCGCCGACCCAGCCTGCCTGCGTGACAGTCCCCGCAGCAGTCGCAGAAATAGGTGTGCCGTAATCGCCAGCAATATCTACTCCTTCATGGAAGGTAGATCCGATACCGCCAGGACTGGTCCTGTATCCGTAGTAGCTGGAAATAGGACCCGCAACTGGCCATATGTTCGGCGTTTCCGCCGTGGGATTTACAACAGAGCTGACAGCACCGTAGGCCTGGTTCATAAATTCGGAACGGAGTGCGACGACAAGACGTATCTGCTTATCTAAACGTTCATCAAGGCGGCGCATTTCCCTCAAAAGTTCTCCCGGTGTTTCTGACATAACAATTTTCTCGCCATCTGCCTTCTTATCGTCCATCGTTTTTGCTATGTCAGGAACAGTGGAAGCGCCGCCAATACCGCCGATCCCTGTATTTTTAGGCACGGTTCCGCCACTCGTACGAACGAGCTCCTGCAGTTGTCCGCTGATTTTTTCTACGGTTTTGGCTTTATTTTCAAGGGCCTGCATTTTCTCATCCGCCATTTTAAGCTGGCTCCGATAAAGCTCATTTTCCGCATGGAGAGCGGTCGTACTGTATGCAGCCCATCCCGCCAAGCCGGCAGAAAGAATGAGAAGTACCGCTGCCGCACCACCAAAATTTTCAGTTTTTAAATTCTTCAGATGAAAATATGACTTTCACTTCACCTGTTTCTTCGTTTTTTTCTTTAATCATCCACTCACCTGCCAATCTATTTCAAGGAAATATTCCTGTTGCTTTCCATTATTTCTTTTCTGTCCGGTCAATACGCCGGGCAGATGGATTTTCATCATTTTCTCTTTGTCGGCACGGACTGCATCTTCTGCCTTTTTCGCCACATCAGGCATGAGCGTATTCAGCGCTATACCGATACTTTCCGCTTCTTCTGCGGAAAGCGCTTCCCTGCATTCACCACCGGTCACAGCTTTCGCATAAATACGGGATGAGTCATGACCTGCCAAAGAAGAAAGGACGACGCCATTGTTCTTGCCGTCCAGAAGTGCAAGAGAAAAGGAAAGTTTATCTCCCGTTTCATCAAAAGCATCATACCGTACCAGACCGATTTTCTGGAAAGATTTCAGCTGCATCGTCGCCAGAAGTTCCTGCTGATGAAGCATGCTTTGGGAAGATTCCACCATATCCCGAAGTTCCCGCACTTCTGTGGACAACTTCATTTCGATGGAACCGCCGTCTTCACCCATCATAAAATACTTATATTTCCTATACAGACGATTCACCTTAGCCCGGAGCCAGAAAACTGGAGAATAAGAAACGCCAGTAAAACGGCGAGAACCGTGCCGACCACGGAGAGTATGAGCTGATAATTGATATTGAATTCTAAGATATCCATGGATTCATTTATTCTCCCTGTTTGAGAAGTTTTGTAATACGTTCAAATTCTTTGTCACTTTTAAAAGAAATGGAAATGGTGCCTCTGTGACTGTTTTTCCCTTTTCCCACTTTAATTTTTACACGGGATCCTACGGCATTCACCAGATCTTCTTCCAGCGCGCGGAGATACGCATCCGCTTTATCCGCAGGCTTCCGCTTTTGTCCGTCTTTTTCACGGCGGAGGATTTCCTCGATACGCCGTGCGGAAGATCTTCTTCCATAATTCGGCGCGCAAGCGCGATCTGCTCGGCAGGTGTTTCCAATCCTAAAGGGGACGCGCCTGTCCCGCCGTCAATTTCCGCTCCAAAGAGGCTTTTACCTCTTCAGAAGCTCCAGAAGCCGCATCATATTCGTCACATAGGAACGGCTCTTACCGATAAGGTTTGCCATCTTTTCCTGTGTAAAATGATATTCACTGATCATCCGCTGATAGGCAAGTCCTTCCTCAAGAGGATTCAGATCTTCACGCTGCAGATTTTCAATGAGGGCGATTTCCGCTGTTTCCTGATCGCTGTAATCGCGGACAAGAGCAGGTATTTCCACAAGCCCCGCCAGCTGGGCCGCTCTTAAACGGCGCTCGCCGGCAATAAGTTCATATCCGCTGTCTTTTTTTCTTACAATAACCGGCTGGACGACGCCGTGTTCCTTGATGGATTCCGCCAGAGCATTTAAAGATTCCGGCTCAAATTCACGCCGCGGCTGCCATTCATTGGGAACAACAAGGGAAATGGAAATACTTTCGGTATTCTTTTCTTCCATCACTTCTCTTCCGAGCAGCTCTCCCAATCCTTTTCCCAGTCTTTTGGTCTTAGACACGTTTAATCACCTCACGGCACAATTTTTTATATGCTTCCGCCCCCTTGGATTTCGGCGCGTATGTAAGTATAGGTTCACCAAAACTCGGCGCTTCCGATAACTTCACTGATCGGGGAATTACTGTACGGAAAACTTTATTTCCAAAATATTTCTTCACTTCATCAGCTACCTGAAGGGATAAATTCGTCCTGCCGTCAAACATCGTCAGCAATATCCCCAGTATGGACAAACCCGGATTCAGCTTACGTGTCACGACCTGTACTGTCTTCACCAGCTGGGAAAGTCCTTCAAGCGCATAAAATTCTGCCTGAATGGGGATAAGTATTTCCTGTGATGCTACAAGAGCGTTCAGCGTCATAAGACCTAAAGAAGGAGGACAGTCAATCAAAATGAAATCATATTTATCGCATACCTGATCCAGTTTTCTTTTCATAAGAAATTCCCGTTTTTCCATGGAAACCATTTCAATTTCAGCCCCTGCCAAATCAATGGAAGCGGGTAGAATGGATAATTTCTTTATGTCTGTCTTGACGACGGCTTCTTCGATGGAGACATCATCTAAAAGCACATCATACAGCGTTTCCTCAAACTCCACATCTTTGCTGAGTCCGCTGGTGGCGTTTCCTTGGGAATCCGCGTCCACAAGCATCGTCTTATATCCTTTGTCCGCCAGGAACGCAGCCAGATTTACCGCTGTTGTGGTTTTCCCACGCCGCCCTTCTGGTTAATGATACTGATGATCTTCCCCATAGCTTACATCCTTTCACAGATAGTTCATATTATTATACCATAAGGAGACGATTTATTTTATCTCCTTATGTTTCACGTGAAACATATAAAGCATTTTTCCAATCTTATTCTGTATTCTGTTATAATCTATCTATACTTTTGAAATAGAATTACAAAAATACTTACGAAAGGGCCGATTCTTATGTCTCTGACCTTTTTACATATACTGATCATCTCCGCCACGGTCTTTGCCGTCATTGGAAGCGGATTTTATGTTTCCCGTTCCGTAAGATCCTCTGCAGGGTACAGTGTGGCAGGACGAAGCGCCGGGGCCTCTCTTGTCGCCGGAAGCATCGCGGGAACGGTCGTCGGGGGAGGCGCTACGGTAGGTACGGCGCAGCTGGCTTACTCTTTTGGCCTTTCCGCGTGGTGGTTCACCTTAGGAAGCGGTATCGCTTTTATCCTTATGGGTATTTTCTATGCCAAACGGCTTCGCAATACAGCACTGGAAACAATTCCTCAATATCTGGAACTTTATTACGGAAAGAAGGCCGAGACGCTTTCTTCCATTATTTCTTCCATCGGTATCCTTCTGTCCGCTGTTGCCAGTTCACTGCCGGGCATAGAGATCATTTCCGCCCTTTTCGGGCTGACGCCTTTTCTGTCCGCCCTTCTCCTTATGGCTCTCGTTATCGCCTATACTTTTTTCGGAGGCATGAAAAGCGCCGCCGTCAGCGGTATCCTGAAAATGGTAATTATTTGGATTTCTCTATTCATATCCGGCGCCATTGCTTTTCTGCTGTTACAGGAAAACAATACCCTCTCTTCATTTCCCGCTTCTCATTTTGATCTGATGGGGCGGGGCACAGCTTCCGCTATGGCCCATTTATTTTCCGTCATCGTTGGCGTACTCTGCACACAAACTTATATCCAATGCATCTTTTCAGCAGACACCCCTTTGAAAGCAGCTTCCGGCTGCTTCATTGCAGCACTCATCGTCATCCCCATCGGGCTGCCGTCAGTAACTGTCGGTATGTACATGCACGCCGCAGAGCCCGGAACCTTACCGATCTTAGTCCTGCCAACCTTTCTGGTCAATTATGTGCCGGTCCTCATCGGCGGCCTTGCCATGAGCGGCATCATTCTTTCCCTACTGGGAAGTATCGGGGGACTGTCACTGGGTATCGGCACTATGATTTCCCATGATATTCTTTCACCTCTGCTGAAAATTACTGATGACAAAAAGCTTCTCCGCCTGACAAAGCTGACCGTCCTTGCCGTCATGATTCTGGCATCCCTTATCGCCATCATGAACAGGGGGACAGAAATACTTTTCTGGAATTATCTTTCTATGGGACTCCGGGGAGGAGGCATCTTTCTGCCTCTCACGCTTGCTGTTTTCTGGCCGGGCCATCTCAATGCAGACTGGGCGGTGTTCTCCATGGCGGGAAGTACCATTGCCGCTATCACCGCCGCGTTGGCAAAATTTCCTTTTGATCCGCTCTTCATAGGGCTTGCCGTAAGCTTCCTTCTCATCCTTCCCGGACTCCGTTTGAAAAAAACTTTCTGAACTCATATTTCACGTGAAACATTTATAAGGAGATAGAATGATCAAAGCTGCTGTTTTTGATATGGACGGTACTATTTTAAATACCATCGGCGACCTTACTGATTCTTTGAACTATGCTCTTGTGGAAACGGGACATAAAGGGGGCCATCCAGAAGAAATGGTAAAACTCTGCTTCGGCTGGGCCTTGAACCTTGATATGCTTAAAGCCCTCGCTATGGCAAAAGGATTTTCAGCAAAAGATCTGGAACTGGCGGGGAACAAAATTCCGGTGGAAGACATTCCAGCCACTGAAGAAGAAATAAATGAACTCATGCGCATATTTACTTCTTACTATGGAAGCCATAACCAAATCAAAACGAAACCTTACAGCGGTATACCTAAAGTTATTCGCACCCTCCGGAAAAAGGGTATCCGCTGTGCCGTAGCCTCTAATAAAGACGATGACCATGTGCAGATTCTTTCAAAAAAACTTTTCCCCGGTCTTTTCGATATTTCCATCGGAAGAAACCCGAAAATGGCCATTAAGCCGGATCCGGAAATGATTTTGTCAATAGCCCGCCGTTTAGGAATAAAAGCAAAAGAAATCGTTTATATCGGTGATTCGGAAGTGGATATCATAACAGGAAAGAAAGGGGGATTCCCCAGCATTTCTGTTGCCTGGGGTTTCCGCACCGGAGAATTTCTTAAAAACCACGGAGCGGAACGGATCGCTTTTTCACCTGATGAACTTATAGAAATGATTCTTTCTTTATAAGCAAAAGGGAGGTAATGATGACTATACAATATCTGAAACTGGAAATATTTATTCCCGCTACCCATTTCCGCATCCTGCAAAAAGCACTCCAATCGGCGGATGCCGGGCATATAGGAAACTATGACAGCTGCCTTTCTTACAGTCCCGTCAAGGGAACATGGCGTCCTTTGGAAGGAACGACTCCTTACATCGGCAAAAAAAATGAAATCAGTGAAGAAGAAGAGTATAAAGTGGAAGTCACCATAAAAAAAGAAAATTTGGAAAAAACGATGGCCGCCGTCAAAGAAATCCATCCTTATGAAGAACCGGTCATTAACGTCATTCCGCTCTATGCCGCCGGGATCTGATCAGAGTTCTTATAAATGATCCAGCACAGACAAAAACAGACTTATCCTATAAAAGATAAAGCTGTCTTTTTCGTGCCGCAGAGAAAGGGGGGGATACTGCTGACAGTCCGTCATAGACACTCCGGGGCAAAAAGACTCCACCCGGAAAAAACAGCCTTGCCCAAAGAAGCGCAAAGCTGTCGGCTTATCCCTTATTTATGTTCAAATATATCCACGCGTCTGTTGTTCGCACGGCCGGCTTCCGTATCATTCGTATTTACCGGTGCTTCTTCCCCTTTGTACATACCCACCAGATGACTCAGATCTACGCCGTGAGCCACCGCATAGTCCGCCACCTTCTTTACACGGCGGATAGCAAGATCATCATTGTACTCTTTAGACCCGTTGGAATCTGTCCGTCCTACAAGCTTGAAAGTATGACCTGTTTCTTTTGCTGCCTTGACAAAAGCATCCAGATTCGCCGTCTGATCAGTGCGGGGGGTATCGGAATCATTTCCGAAATGAATACTATTGAAGTAATAATCATTTTCCGGTACCGCCGTCTCTTCTTCTGCCGGAGTGATGGTCACTGTGTCCGCCTCTTTTTTATTTCCTTTATTGTCCAATGCGGAATAATCGATATCATCTTCAGAATAGGCGGCTTTTCTATCGCTACCTCCGCCGAAGCGGTAGGAAACACCTGCCAGCCACCCCTGATAGGAAACATTTTTATCTCTGCTCCCTTCTGTATTCAGGTAACGGTATCCCGCATTAAGGTCGATGTTTTCATCAAGAGTGAAATTCACACCGGCTTCCCAGATGGATGTATTCTTTGAGCCGAGCGCGCCTTTTGCATATAAATCAAGAACTTCATTGATCGGCTGGCGGGCGATGATACCGATCTGGGCAATGTCATTTTCCCGTTTTTCCGCCCCGAAAACACCGGTAGGAAAATCGGACATAGTGATATGGTTATACCCGGTATATAAAGCCACCTGGGGATGAACACTGTAAAGCAGATTTAATTCATGGCTGCGGCCGTCCGTATCATCGCTGTTAAGACCATAGTACTGAAACTGCGCCGCTGCCTTGTCATTCAGTCCGTATGTCACGCCGCCGTTGAAATTCCATGCGCCGTTATCTTTATACGTACGGGTCTTCGCTTTTGTATTCCACATCCCTGCATTAATTTCCCACTGCCCTTTTGCAAATTCTGTCTGGGGAGACGCATAGACACTTATAGTAAGCGCCATTGCGGCTGCCAGAACCGCCGCTGTCTTTTTCATATATTTTCCTCCTTCATACTAATCAACTTAATTTATTTCATTATAGCATAAACATTCTTTTCTTAATTAAAACGGAAATATCCTCTTTATTCATATCCAGAAGTACTATCCCATGAAAAAGGAGTATGTAAAGAAAGCCAGGACAATGATAAGGAAAAACCTTCCTGACTTGAATAATCATTAAACAGCTTTCTCCTCGCTTTTCTGAACCGTTACTTATTTCCTCCTTTCATTACATCCTGCATTTCCTCAATCATTCCTATATTCCCGCTTTCAATCAGCTTTTTAAATTCCTCCAGCTGTTCCTTAATTTCTTTCGACATTTCAGGGAACTTCGGCGCGATATCTTTCATTGCTTTCAAAACGATCTGAGACACCACATACCGGGTGAACCATTTATTATCTGCCGGTACGATGTACCACGGCGCTTTTTCTGTTGATGTTTCTTCAATCATTTCACTGTACAGATCCTGGTACCTGTCCCAGAAACGGCGTTCATTGATATCGGCAATAGAAAATTTCCAATTTTTCTTCTTGTTTAAAATACGTTCCGCCAAACGGTCACGCTGTTCATCTTTGGAAACATGAAGGAAGATCTTGATTATATGGAATCCGTTTTCCGCCAGGTATCTTTCCCAGTCACGGATCTGGCGATACCGGGTTTTCCAAATATTTTTATTTACCAGATCCTTGGGAATCTTATCATTTTCAATCAGATCATGGACACGGGTAACCACCACATCTTCATAATGGGAACGATTGAAAATACCGATATTTCCCCGGCGGGGCAGTGCCTTATTGATACGCCACATGTAATCGTGATCCTTTTCTTCTGTCGTCGGCTGCTTAAAAGAAACGACATGGACACCGTTTGGGTCAAGATGAGAGAAGACATGCTTAATCGTGCCGTCTTTCCCTGCCGCGTCCATCGCCTGCAGTACGATAATAAGCCCGTATGTATTCTGGGCATACAGCTTCGCCTGGTACAGGGACAATTCTTCCAGCGCTGCTGTCATGGAAACTGTCTTCACATACTCCTTGTCCACATCCATATCACAGTTCGTAGAAAACTTTTTCAGACTGATTTTTTCTCCTTCTTTTGCACGATACCGGTCGATATCAATTTTCACTTTCTTTTCTGTTTTTTCAACTTTCTCCGCAGTTATCCGTTCTTCTTCCATTTTTTCCCCCTTAAAAAATACGGTCTCTTCTTATTTTTCTTCTTTTTCCATTTCTTTTCTTATTTCTTCTAACGGCTTATCTGTTTCCTTTTTTATCATATCCCTGAACCGTTCCAGCTGCTTCTGTTCCTCAGGAGATAATTTCGGAAACTTCGGATCTATCTTTTTCAGTACACCAAGAGTAATGAGCGCCACCACATAACGGGTGAACCATTTATTATCCGCCGGTACAATATACCAGGGAGATTTATCCTTGGACGTATTTTCCAAAAGTTCTTCATAAAGCTCCCGATATTCATCCCAATGTTCTCTTTCATGAATATCACCCATAGAAAATTTCCAATTCTTCTCCTGGTTAAAAATACGATCGATAAGCCTTTTCTGCTGTTCTTCCTTGGATATATGAAGGAAAATTTTAACCATGTAAAAACCGTTCTGGTGAAGATACTTTTCCCAGTTATTAATCTGCTCATACCGCTCCATCCAGATATTCCTGTCAATCAAATCTCTTGGAAGCTGGCCGGTGCTGATTAAATTATGAACACGCGTTACAATGACATCTTCATAATGGGAACGATTGAAAATACCGATATTTCCCCTCGGCGGAAGTGCTTTATTGATGCGCCACATATAATCGTGATCTTTTTCTTCCGTTGTCGGCTGCTTAAAAGACGCCACGGAAACGCCGCCGGGATCCAGATTCGCAAAAACATGATTGACCGTACCGTCTTTCCCTGCCGCGTCCATCGCCTGCAGTACGATAATAAGCCCGTATGTATTTTGAGCATACAGTTTTCCTGATATAATTTCAATTGTTCAATCACTTCAGGAAAAAAGGCGTTCTTCACTTCTCCTTTATCGATATCCACATCCCGCTTCGTAGGAAACTTTTTTAAATTCACTTTTTCATTTTCCTTTACGCGATACCGATCAATATCAATTTTTCCTTTTTTTATGTTTTCCATGGCGTCCTCCTTTACGAAAGATATCTACATCTTTATTATATTCCTTTTGAAGCGTTTATATGAAATAAAATTGAATTATCTAGTATAATAGAAAAAACAGAAAAGGAGGATTGGATTGATGGAAAGAAAGAATAATGAAAAAAGAACAGGCCGTCTGTCAAACCTGTCGGAAGTATTCCAACTTTCAAAGGAAGGAAAAACTCTCTTTCCAATCCGTCATTTCGTTTCTGGCAGCTGCAAAATAAATGGAAACATATCGCCGGTTCCATAATCGCACGGGAATCTTACATTTCTTTTGAAAGGAAACAGACACTTTATATTACCGTCACCAATTCCGTCTGGATGAACCACCTCTATATGATGAAAGCGGATCTTCTCAAACGGATCAGAGAAGACGACTACGGAAAAAAGTACACAGATATACGCTTCGTTGCGGGCCAAGCTAAAATCGAACGCCCCCCGGAATCCTCTCTTGCCCCTGTAAACGACCGGCGGGAAAAAGAAGAAAAGATATATTCCGTTCCCCTTTCGGACGAAGAACGGAATTCTATCGATAAATGGACCGGCGTTTACATCTCCAATAATAATACCCGCAGCCTTTTTACAAAAATGATGAAAGCCGCTGCGGCCAAAAGGAAAGGAGAAATACGGGCCGGCTGGCATCCCTGTACCATCTGCGGTGACCTTATCCCTCCCGGCATAAATATCTGCACCATCTGCGAAAATAAAAAAGAACAGTCACAGATCTGGAAAATCATGCTTCTTTTAAAAGAACGCCCCCATCTTTCCTACAACGAAATTTACAAAAAGATTCCCTGTAAATATACAGCCTACGAAGAAGCCAGAGAAACACTCATACAGAGAATACGGGAAAACATTTACAGGAAAATTGACAGTCCTCTTAACAAACGGATCCTTCTTTCCATGATTCTTCACAAACCGCTGAAAGATATTTCATTAAAGGAAGCGGAAACCGCCCTCCGCAACATACCGGAAACAAAATTTGACATTATCAATAAAAAATAATTATTTGAAACAGCTTTTCTTTCATACCATTTTCATTCCATAATCCCTGTTTCAAACAAAACAAAACTGAGAAAAAAGATAAGCTCCCATAAAGGGCTTATCTTTTTTCTCAGTTTCACGTGAAACACATTATCCTTCTATTTTTATTTCTTTTCCATAAGCACCAAGAGATTCATCAGTCGTTGTGATGATAGTCTGAATTTCTTTCTTAGTAAGATAAGAGAAAAGAGTATTTCTTCGTTCTTTATCAAGTTCACTCCCTACATCATCCAATAAAAGAAGAGGATATTCGCCTGTTTCTTTCTTCACAAATTCCAGTTCCGCCAGCTTCATAGACAGGATAGCTGTCCGCTGCTGCCCTTGGGAGCCATAAGAAGAAATGTCATTTCCATTCATAAGAAAAATCAGATCATCCCGATGCGGACCGACGGAAGTATGACAGAAACGGCTGTCTTCTTCTCTGGCAAGAGCCAATTTTTCCAAGTACCATTCTTCATCAAACCGCTCTTCCTGATTTCCGCTTTTCCTGTACTTCATTAAAATACTTTCTTTCTTATCAGTCAAAAACGATTCCATAGAAGAAACAATTTCATTCATTTTTTCTATGGTTTCCATTCTTTTTTTTACGATATACGATGCTCTTTTGGCAATCTGCATATCCCATATATCCACATCCGCCATAAATCCATGAAAACGAGCTTCTTTAAATGCTGCATTCCGCTGCTGTACCGCCCTGCCATAACGGAGTATTTCTTCATAGTACCGCGGACTGACCTGGGAAATCTCTAAATCAATAAAACGACGGCGATTCTGCGGCGCCCCCTTAATAAGCTGGAGCTCATCCGGCGTAAAAAGCACGGTACGAAACATGCCCATAAGATCTTTTTTTTTCGTAGCCGTCTCATTAATTAAAATCTTTTTTCCTTTATTCCGGGATAATTTGATTTTAATTTCATGCGTTACACCGCGAACAGTAAAATCCAGAAGAATTGTTCCTTCTTCTTTATCGAGGCGAATTAATTCCTCATCATTGCTTGTACGGAAAGACTTTCCCACAGAGGCGAAATAAATCGCCTCAATGATATTCGTTTTCCTGCACCGTTTTTCCTGTAAGGAAAGTCATGTTTCCGGCAGGCTCAATAGAAAAATCTTCAAAATTCCGTATCTCAATGAGATGGGTTTTTCCGCATCTCATTTCTTCGCCCCGATTATCCTGTATACTTCTCCATCAAGAGATAATTCATCTCCGATACGGATTTTTTTTCTTTTTTCCTTAATAATAACTCCATTTACAAAAATTTCATGCTTTTCAATAAAATTTCCTGTCTCACCACCGGAAGAAATCATATTTTCTTTTTTTAAAAATTGATCCAGCTGAATATAATCTCCATATATTTCTATTTCTTTCATCAGCGGCCTCTCATGGGCGTTACAACATAGCGATACGCCTTATCTTCTTCCTGTTCTACCACCATAGGTCCATTTTTCTTTACATGAAGAATGATCTTTTCCCCTTTCGAATGTCTCAGAATATCTTCCACATAAGTGCAGTTAAAAGTAATCTTCACATCAGCACCGTCCAACTCTGCCGGAATGGATGTTTCAGAACGGCCGATATCGGGATCTTCCTCAAAAGCTTCCAGCGTTCCGTTTTCAAATTTAAAATTAATTGTCTTATAACTCATATCCCTGGAAATCGGACTGACAAAACGGACAGCCTCTTCAAAATCCTTCAGATCCAAAGTCGCATTTAAATCGAAACTTGACGGGAATACTCTCTTATAATCGGGATAAACGCCATTAATAAGATTGGAAAGGAAATATGTCTCCCCGAAAGAAAAAGCAACATGCCGGCTCGCCCAGGATATTTCCATCATATCATCTTCCCCAACAGGAAGAAGACGGATCACATCCTGAAGTACAGAAGCGGAAACAATAAAATTCCCTTTTCCTGTCGGTATTTCTTCAAGAGATATCTCTCTTGCCGCCAAACGATGGGAATTCGTAGCGGCCATAGTAAATACGTTTTCATTAATATCACAGAGAATACCGGTAAAAATAGGATTTTTCGCGTCCGTAGAGGCAGCAAAGGAAACGAGATTCACCATTTCTGCAAAATCTTTGCATTTCATATTTACATGGAACGTATGATCAATTTCCGTAACCAGCGGAAATTCTGCCGTATCTCTTGTGGGAAAATGGGAATTATACTGGCCCGCCTTAAAGAAAACAGTACTTTCGCCTTTTTTCTGTTCCATAACAACCGGACCGGAAGGCATCATTTTTATGGTAGACAAAAGATGGGGTGCCGAAATAAGGACGGATCCCCGCTCTTCAACATCAGCTTCGCAAAAAGTACGGATGCCGATGGAATAATCATTAGCTTGAAATTCGACTTTTCCGTCTTCAGCGGAAATAAAGAAACCATTATTTGTGTTTGATGTGACTTTTGTCTGTGCTGCGCGTTGTACTCTTTCTAAAGCACGGCATAAGTCCTGTGTTTGGAATGTAACTTTCATGGTAGCTCCTTTACTAATATAAATTACAAAAAATAAAAGCAGTAGAAGTAGTTTGTGTGAATAAGTGAATAAGTCTGTGCAAAGGATATATTTTCTTTCTTTTTCGAAGGGAATAACTTTGTGAATAATGAAAATTTTTATTCACTGAATAAACAGTTTTTTATAAAAAATGATTTATTCACAAGTTATAAACAATTTATTTACCAAAAAAATTGTTTTTTAAACAAGTATTTTACCTTTTCCTTTTGAGAAGAGTTAATATATCTTTCAGTTCTTTTCTCGTCCTGTCATTATTTTTGAGTTCTTTTTGTACTCGTTCGTAAGCATGGACAATCGTACTGTGGTCTTTATTGAAATATTTTTCCAAAGAGGGAAAAGAATCATTCAGTTCTTCGCGGGCAATATACATTGCCATCTGCCTTGGAATGACCACATTTTTGGGACGGGATTTGCCTAAAACCTGTTCTTTCTTTACATTATAATACTTGCAGACAGTATCAATGATTGTTTCGGCAGATAAATGACTGTAAAGATCCACCTTGATGATATCGGCAAGGGCGTCTCGGGCGTTTTCCAAAGTAAGGGGAACATTCTTGATCTGGCAATAACCGACAACCTGTTTGAAAGCACCTTCCAGTTCGCGGACACTGGAATTGACATTTCCCGCAATAAAAGAAATTACTTCTTCAGGCATATCGATATGGGAGCGTTCCGCCTTCTTCTGCAGAATGATGGAACAAATTTCAAAATCAGGAGGAGAAATATGGGCAATCATACCGCTGGAGAATCGTGTTATCAAGCGTTCATGAAAATCTTTCAGATCGCTCGGTGTACGGTCACTTGTCGTAATGATGTAGTTATCATTGTCAGCAATCGCGTTAAAAGTGTTGAAAATTTCCATACGGGATGATTCTTTCGTACCGTTAAAAAATTGAATATCATCAATAAGCAAGTAATCCACAGTGCGGTATTTTTCACGAAATTCCTGCATCTTTCCGCTGCGAATTGATTCAATGAGTTCATTCGTAAAGTTCTCGCTCGTTACAAAGAGAACGGAAAGATCAGGACGGTGAGTTTTTACATAATTGGAAATAGCAAGAAGAAGATGGGTCTTGCCCAAACCTGAAGGGCCGTAAATGAACAGTGGATTATAATTACTGGCTTCCGGCTTTTTTTTAGAATAATTAGTATCGGGAGAATCCGTATATTCTTCACAGGAAAGAGCGATGGCATGGGCTGATTGGAAAGCAATTTCATTACAGTTGCCATGGACAAAATTATCGAAAGTATAATCGTCGAATTTATAAGGAAATTTCTTTTCCGGAGATTTGACCGGAAGAGGAACGGCAGAAGGCCTGATGGAAGATGGATTATCTAAAATACTGGGAAGTTTAACTTCTTCCGGATTTTGCGGTTTGATATTCATGAAATCAGGTATTACAGGTTCCTCATAGATTTCCGGGTTTTCTTCTGTCTTATAAGGAGAGAAAGATATATCGGGATTTTCCTTTTTCTCCTTATCGGGTAGAGAAGAAACAGGAGGAATTCCAAAATTTCCGGAAGTTTCAGAAACAGCAGATGTTTCCGGTACCGGATCAGCAGCGGGAACTTCGCTGTTTTCCTGAGATTGAAGAACCAGCTTTACAGGCATTCCGCTTTTTTCAGAAAGGATTTTCTCCAATTTTATCTTGTAGACAGCGTTGATCCAGGGAATCATATAAGGGACGGTAGTCATGGCTGTGAAAATACCGTCGGAAAAAGAAATGGGAAAAACAAAACTATAAAAATTATTATAATATTCGGGATTTTTTATTTTTATTTCCTCTAAGACATGTGTCCAGAGTTCAAAAATTTCCATTTGTACATCCTTTCATACCCGGGCTGTTTAAAAGATGGATAAATCTGTGAATAACTGTGAATAACTGTGCACAACTTTATAAATATGGAAACACTTATCAGATTTCATCGGGTAAAGTAAGAAAAGGAAAAAATAAATATTCCTGTGAATAAATTTATTGTACCATGTTGTCTTATCGCTGTCATTTACAAGATGTACCATCCCCGGGATCATTTTATACTATTCAACGGACACTTATTTATAAGGAAAAAAGTCTGTTAAAGAAAGGAAGAAGAGGGGTCATTTTAGAAAATTGCTTGCTTTTTCCGAAGATATTTGTTATTATATTGCAGTCACATAGATGGTATCTATGTAAAAATACAGGGGCATAGCGCAATTGATAGAGCAACGGTCTCCAAAACCGTAGGTTGGGGGTTTGAGTCCCTCTGCCCCTGCCATATACGGCCCAATAGCTCAGCTGGATAGAGCACTTGACTACGAATCAAGGTGTCGGGAGTTCGAATCTCTCTTGGGTCACCAATTAGTTAGGAAACGAACTCCCCATCTTACAGGATCCTGTGAAGATGGGGAGTTCGTTTTTATAATTTATGGTTATGCTTTAAAAAGCTTTCCTATATGAAGTCCGGTCTTCAATAGATTTTTATGCTGCTGAATAGATGAATGCCGGGCATGGATAACGGCTTTTGCTGTATGAAAAAACAGCCTCCTTAAAAAAGTAGGTCGGCTGTGTGCTATTCCCATAAACGTAATAAGCCCCGGTTGGGGTATTACATTCCCGCTGTCGTATTAACGGTACGACAGCGGGATTTTTTGTCCGCCGAAAAGGCATGAGTAAACCCCCAGTTAAACTGGGGGTAGATAAAAGTTATCTTATAGAAAAGGAAAGAACCTCCTAATGGTACAATGATAGCGGTCTGGCAACCACATCATTGTATATTGAGGAGGTTCGGTGTCAATGAATGACGTAAAAAGCTTATCACACAGCAAGTGGAGATGTAAATATCACATAGTATTTGCCCCTAAATATAGACGGCAAATCATATACAGGAAATTAAGAAGTGATATTGGGAAAATTCTACGAGAATTATGTATCAGGAAGCATGTAGAGATTTTAGAGGCAGAATGCTGCCCGGACCATATCCATATGCTGGTAACGATACCGTCGCATTTGAGCGTGTCAAGTTTTATGGGATATTTGAAGAGTAAGAGTAGTCTTATGATATTTGATAAACATGCTAACTTAAAATATAAGTATGGGAATCGTCACTTCTGGTGTAGAGGCTATTATGTAGATACAGTTGGAAGATATGAAGGAGCGATAAAGGAGTATATACGCAATCAATTGGAAGAAGACATAGCGCAAGACAGCTTAAATTTTAAGGAATATACAGACCCGTTTACGGGTGAGCCAGTGAAGTAGGCATAGAAAGAGCCCCCGAGTAGGGGGCAGCCTGTAATAATAGAGTGGTTGCCGGATTATTCAATACCCTCTTTAGAGGGTAACCACTAGAGGAAGACCCTTATAGGGTCAGAGCAAACCACCCGTTTTACGGGTGGTTATGATTTATATTGCAATTATAATTTCTCTATTAACTTTTCTCGTTTTCCCGCGTACTCCTCTTCAGTTAGAACCCCTGCATCGTAAAGCTGTTTTAGCTTCAGCAGAGTCTCTGCCGCAGTGGCCGCATTCGCTACGGCTTCTTTTTCTGCAGCTTCTTCGGCTTCTGCCATCTCTACGAGTTTTGCTGCCTCGGCCCGAATACTTTCGACATCCGACCCGGCGGGGGCAGCAAACTGGAAGGTGGTAAATTCTTCCGGAGACATTTCAATAGCGCATCGGCGGCTTTCTGTAAATACGCAAGCCACTGTACACTGTTTTGCTCGGCCTTTGAGAAGAATACCGGCAATAGCGCCGATAGGGCCGAGGATAACCGCACCAAGAAAACCCCAGCCCATCGAAGCCCCGAATTTAAATTTATTTTCTTCGGTGATTTGTTCCCAGACTTCCAGATCCTTGTCGACACGGATAACGCGGAATTTCCCGTTTTTATCCGTATAGCTTAAAGCTATATTTTTACCTCTGGTATTAACTTCAACCTTTTTAGCAAAATCGGCACCTAATATTTTCATACTTGTTTCTCCTTAGTAAAAGTTATTGAATCTCAGACTGCCGCAGCACGGCTAAGCCTAAAATTTTAACACTCTGGCAGTTAAACCGATTGAGTTATATTGTCAGATAGTTTGGGTTTTCCGATACCAGAATTATACTACCGTCTGCTGATTTATAAAATCGTTTTAAACAGACTTTTTTTATTATCAATTTCAACGCAGACGATTTTGCCGTTTGGAGCGTATAGTGCTATAAATTGATTTCTCCTTTATAAAACTAATGAGTTTTGAAAGGATATATTATTCGGCAGCCAGTCCCAAGATTTTTACACTTTTCAGTTTAAACCGGGTAAGGACAGGTGCTTCAAAGGGGTGTACTTCGGTAATTATTTTTTGATTGAAAGAAAGTTCTCCAGAAAAATTTATCATTGTCTCGGCAAATAAAAAAACTTATTTTAACGGCTGCCATTTAAATTATAATACAGGAAAAGCAAAAGCATATTTTCTTGTGATTTCGTGGCCGGAAGTAAGAAATATTTCAAATGTATCTGCCGGTGAAAAACCGCCATCCGATGGACAGCGGGCATATTTACGCCAGTTTTTCAATCATTTTATTCCATCCGGCTTTTTGGAGGCGGTGAAGAAGGATAGTCGCGCAGGAGGCGCGGATGCATTGGTCGAGTAAAAGGGCGCACCATGCGCCGACAAGGCCCCAGCCCATGACAAAAAGGAAGAATGCTGTCATGATAGGACGGAGAATCGTGATGCTTACGAAAGCATACGCCGCAACAGAAGCGGTCTTTCCGCTGCCGCGTAGGATACCTGCACAGACGAGGGCATGTCCTGCCGGAAAATTCACGACAGCGCAGATAAGCATAGCGATGCCGCTCATAGCAAGCGCTTCGGGATCGGAAGAATAGAAGGAAAAGATTTCTTCTCTGAAAACGGCAGTGAGGGTGAACGCGGCGGTGGAACAGATCAGAGTCCATTTAATGCCTGCCCGTTTAAACGCGTGCCATTCGGTTTCCGATTTTTTGCCGATAGACTGCCCTGCGGTGACCATGCTCGCTTTGCCGAATCCTACGATGTAGTCCCAGTAAATATCGGCAATATTCATACAGATACTGTGGACGGCAAAGGGAATCGTGCCAAGGCTCGCCGCCATGCGGGTGAAAAGAACCATGCCTATACGCTCAAAACCCTGTTCACTGAAAACAGAAAGGAAAATAGGTGTGACTTTTTTGAAATACGCTTGGTCGGGAATGAAAGAACCGCCTTCAAGAAGGTGGTCTTTTTTCATAAGATAAATCGTCCAGCACAGACTGAAAATGGTGCTTATGACTGTACCGATTGCCGCGCCGGCGACACCCATGGCAGGAATCGGCCCCATGCCGAAGATCAGGATGAAATTCATGATGACATTCACTATATTTCCCAGAATATTTGTCTTCATGATGATTGCCGTCTGGCCGAAGCCAAGCTGGACTGCCTGGAAAAAGAGGGTGAATGAAGAAATAAAAACGGAAAGCAGCGCAATATTTCCATAAGCGAGAGCTTCCGCCATATATTCTGTTTTTGCGCCCATAAGGTAGAAAATATCTTCGAGGAACAGATAAAAGATACTATGGATGAACAGAAGGACGATGGCTCCGATGAAAATAGATTTCTTCAGGATATCGGAGGCGTTTGTCCTGTCATTCCGCCCGGCGTCCCGGGAAACAAGAAGAGTCACGGAGGAAGCAAGAGAGCGGGTAAAGCAGAGAATGACGAGCCGCGGCTGGAGGAAAATACTGACCGCCGCAATGGAAACAGCCCCCAAGGTGCCGACCATGATTAAATCTGCGGAAGCAAGGAGAATCATGAAGAGACCTTCCAGCGCCGCAGGCAATGCGATCTTTAAATATTTTTTATCGTAACTCCGGATCATATATGCCTCATGATTAAATATTTTTAAAATTGTCGATTTAATATATGTACATTTTACTCCTTTTGTTCAGTATTTGCAATTGATAGAATACTTTTCTCCAGAAAAACTAAAGAAGCGGTAAAAAAATATATCCTTATACTTATGGGATGCTAACCGGGATGGGTATGAAAAAAGAGAAGAAATAAAATCTATATTGACAAAATTCGAAAAAGAAGATAGTCTTATGGCACAAACAGTATTATAACAGTTATGAAGGAGTACCTTATGAATCATGGAGAATCAACCGTTATTGAAACGGTCAATGCGGCAAAACCAAATTTTAAGAAAGAAAACTGCTGAACGCTATGAAGTACCGCTATGCGACAAAAGATTCAGCGAAAAACTATTCGGCCGGAAGACTTTGAAGTGCTTTTGAAACGGCCCGTCTGGTCCGACTTCTTTCGGACTGGAAACGTGGAAAATACTTGTCATTCAGGACAAAACGCTTCGTGAAGAAATGAAGGAATTCGGATGGGGCATTAAGGACAAACTGGATGCCAGCCATTTCGTGGTATTCCTGGCACGGAAAAAAGCAGATATCACTTTCGGCTCAGATTACATCAGGCATATGCTGAAAGACGTCCACCAAGTACCTGATGAAGTCTATGAATTTTACAGAAACGCTTACGGTAATTTCTCAGAAAATGATTTCAAAACGCTGGAAAGCGAACGGAGCGCTTTTGACTGGGCGGGGAAACAGGCGTACATCGTAATGGCACATATGATGGCCGTGGCAGCGCTCATGGGAATTGATTCGTGCCCCTTGGAAGGATTTATACCCAAGGAGATGGATAGGCTTTTGGGAGAAGAGCACGGCCTTTTCGATACGGAACATTTCGGGATCGCCGTGATGGCAGCTTTCGGATACCGTGGAGAAGATGTTCATCGGAATAAGACCCGCCGTCCGCTCAGCGAATCAGTTCTTTGGAAGTAATATCAGTATGCTTTAGATCACTGTGGATTCATAGAGTCCGGCGGTCTTTCTACCGGAATGAAAGAAATATAGCAGTGCCCTTGTCTTTTAAATTTTGTCAGGACTCATATTCGTGCATCAAAAAAGAGCAGATTTTCAAAAGTCTGCTCCTTTTACGTGGGATCATTCCAGGAAAGGGACGACGGCGCTGCCGTGGGGGATGATATTGATGGTGTAGTCCGTCTTACCTTCTTTCTCTAATTGTTTCTTTGCCAGTTCCCAGGCTTCCTGTACGGTGGCGACGGGGATCTGCGGCGTTTTTTTCCGGATGATGTCGAAATTTTCCGGTTTTGTTACGAAGTAGATAGTATGGGTCGTAGCGGTGATGAGGTTTTCAAAAGCGACAAAGAAGGGGATAGTAAAGCATTTACGGAGAGCTTTTTCCATGTCTTCCAGATTATCGTATTTGAAACTGTCCAGGTAGGCCGGCGGTTCCATGATGTCATCCGCTTCGATCATAGTGATGATGATGCCGCCCTTTTTTGCTGCCATGTCGGATGACGTGTAGCACTTCGTTCCCTGGTAAAGATTGGTGTCTTTCGGGTAGCCTCCCGCGCTGACGATGGTCACGTCGGCTTTCTGTTTCATGGGAACTTTCTGCATACGGTATGTTTCTTTTGCGCCTGCCGCCCATGCTTCATAGGGGTCTCCGCCGACCATGCCCGACACTTCGCCGTCAGCGTTGATAAGGGAATGGACGAGGAAACAGGGGTGGAGCATGTCGCAGCCTTCCTGCATATCTTCGCTGACCGGATTTCCTTCGGTTTTAAGGACATGGGAATCGTGGATTCAGGCCGGAGCCGACTTCGTCGCCTAGGGCGTGGCAGTGGTTCTGCTGGATGGTATCCCACCCTGCTACACCGGGAAGGACAAGTTTGCGTCCGCCGCCGAAGCCCGCCATGTCATGGGTGGAAAGAGCGTTCAGGAGAATGACTTTGTCCGCTTCCGCGACGCGTTTATTCAGCCATACTTCTGTACCGCGGGTGGTCACGCCCATACGGGTGAGCATGTTTTTATCCCGGCAGTCATGCTGGTACATGGCAATGCGTCGCGCCACTTCTTCTCCCACACATTCGATATTTTCCGCTTCGCTGTGCGCCCTGTGGGTACCCTGGGCGAAAACGATGAAAATATCTTCATCAGGAATTCCTGCGAGGTTCAGTTCATTGACTACATGGACAGTGAAATCGCGGGCATGGTTCCACGCGCGGGTGATGTCGGCGATGATAAGGCAGACCTTGTCGCCCTTTTGTACTTTTTCGGCAAGCGGCGCGGACCCGATGGGGCGGCGCATACATTCGACAGTCGCTTCTTTAATATTGCAGGCAGCGGTCGGTACACCTTCCAATACGTCGGATACATGCTCTTCGGGGAGCATGACCGTCTGGAAACCGCGGCCGAAAGGAAGTTTGTATTCTTTTAAAGCCATAATGAATCTCCTTTATTAAACCATATTTTTACAGCAAATTCATGACGGAATGATGAGCGCCATGAATTTCAGGTCGCCGTCTCCCGTATTTTCAAGCCCGTGGCAGTGGCCATCGGCGCAGTATGTCGTGTCACCCGCATGGACTTCATAGGTTTTTCCGTCGTCGGTGTAAAGACCTGTTCCTGAAAGGATGTAGTAGGACTCTGCATTTCCCGCATGCCGGTGGATGCCAAGCGATGCGCCTTTAGGAATGGTGACTTCCGCATACATTTGAACTTTCTCCTTTTTCTGTTCATCGGTCAGAAGCGGCCGGAGGATGACTTCGCCTTTTCCTCCGAAAGCGTTTTTGCGGACGATTGGTTCAAGCATGACAGTTCTCCTTTTTGCAATGCTAAGTTTCTTTTATTATATGACAGAATGTCTTATAAAAACATATATTATAAAAAGAAATCCGGGAGGATCGGAGCTGCCGCGGAGAATATGGTGCTTATCACTGGGGGATCGGGAATCGGAAGCAAAACATGTTTCTTCTAAACTGTCCGGGGGTCACTTGCAGTATAAATCACATTTGTTTATAATAAAACGCATATATGAGGAGAATATGTAATAGAAAAAGGAAGTTGGAAACGTGATACATGAAATAGCAGCGCGCCGCAGCACACGGCGTTTCATCAAAAAGAACATCCCTGAGGAAGATTTGCATGCTCTTTTGGAAGCAGCCTCCTGGGCGCCGTCGGAGCATAATGAGCAGCCCTGGCGCTTTGTGGTCGTCTGCGGAGACGCACGGAAGGAAGTGGTCCGCGCGCTGAAAGAAGGTATCAAAAGGAACCGGAGCGATAAAGCGGCCATTTTTGGAAAGGGGTATGAGAAATATATACCCGCCGCGATTTATACGGCCCGCGTGCTGGAACAGGCACCGGTCATCGTCTTCTTTATCAACAGCAAGGGAAAGGACTACTACGGCGAATTTCCCATAGACGAACATCTGATGGAAATGGCGGACATCCAATCGGTGAGCGCGGCGATCCAGAATATGTGCCTGGAAGCGACGGCGAGGAATATCGGGACGCTGTGGACCTGCAATATTTTCTTCGCTTATGACGAACTGAAAAAATGGCTGAATGTGGAAGGGGAAATGGTGGCAGCCATCGCTCTGGGATACACGGACAGAGAAATCCAACCGCTCCCGCGGAAACCGCTTTCCGAAACGGTAACCTACCGCGGTGAATATCCGGCGGAAGAATAAAACGGCAGGCCCATGTCCTGCCTGTGAAGCATCTCGAAGGGGGTGCTTTTTTTGTGCTATTTTATAAATCTTTCTGTTAAGCTGCCAAAGCTTGAATTTGCTCGTACTTCTTTAGACGGAATAAATACATACTTCCATTCTTTTTTTGTTTGCTTTTGCCCATTTTTATATCTCCTTTAATTACTAAAATTTCAATAGTCCATTTTCATCAAACTGAAAATTTGAACCCCATGCAACTTCCCAGTAATATCCATCTAAATCTGAAAAATAGGCATGATATCCACCCCAAAAGGTGTCTTGTGGTTCTTTTACAATTTTTCCACCGACATTTCGTACTAATTCTATTACACTATCAACATCTTCTTTGTGTTCAACATTGTAAGCTAATGTAATTCCGGAAAATCCATTTCCCTTTGGTGGATTATTTTCATCAATATCTTTTGCTAATTGTTCCAAAGGAAATAGTTCAAATTTTGTTCCTGGAGTATCGAAAAAACATACCGGCGGATTATTTTCTTTGCAGTCAGTCTTATATCCTAAACCATCTCTGTAAAACTTTATTGACCTTTCCATATCTCTAACACCCAAACAAATACAAGTAATCTTATTCATTACTACCTCCATAATTTCTAATTAACTTTAATCTAATAAACTGGGAATTAACGGTTACCATTAAAGCTATTCTATATACTCTTTCCAAGTTTTATCATATAATTGCTCGCAACATATTTCCCTCCGTAACAGCCTAAAAAATCTTAAAAAATTGATATTAATAAAACCATCATCTTTTTCGTATATATAACGCCAATACTCGAAAGCGTTAGAAATACTATCTAATAATTCATCAAACATACTTTTATTATCTGAATTAAATATTTCTTTCGTTTTCCCTCGACTAATAATGCAGTTCCATAATCTTTTTCCATCTGTTACGCCGTGGTCTTGCCAGGAGTCGGTCAGTTCTTTTCTGACCTGGATCGCCTGCAGTCTTTGATTGATCCATTCTCTTGTGTACCCTTTTTTTAGGTAGGTTTCTAAAGCCCTGTCTATTGTAAGTTCGGGATCGATGGTTTCATCCACTCTCTCTTTTCCTACTTCCGCCAGCCACATTTTGAAGGGCTCCGCTTTAGGTGAGGGGATCGACTGGATGATACGGAATAGACCTTGCATATCAGCGACATCTGTTTCGCGCATCTTTCCATCCGGTGCTTTCAATTTTAACTGTACGATATTCTCGTACAGTTGGTCTGCACCCTCTTCCTCTTTCATTTTTCTTTTAAGATCACTCCAATATCTTCTTGAATTTTTGCTATCAGTCAAAACGTTCACTACATCTATGATGCTGAAATACCACTCTTCTTTTTCATTGTTCCAGATAGAACGGATCCGGTTTCCTTCAAATAACTTTACGTCATTGCCCATTATTTTTTATCCTCCGGTATGAATTCCAAAACATCATTAGGTGTACAGTCCAAAGAGATACAAGTACTTTCCGTTTTAGCCAAAGCAATATTGTCCGTTTCGTAATTTGATAAGGACATAGGCAGAAATTTTTGTATCACGCATTGCATCCTGATTGATCAAATCTTTTTCTATCATCCAGTGTAAAAGTTTTTGTGACTAATTGCCAGAGCATTCTTCCGTCCATCGTTTTATATATTATGTCACGCTTATATGATTTTATCTATCATGTCCGGTGGTGTACTTATATAAAACACGATAGACTTCATAGTTTTTCGAGACGGCTTAGCAGAAAAATGCAAAGAGAAATTCTCTTTCCGCGGCGGCGTGTCCAATCGGGGATCTGTGAAGCATCTCGAAAGGGGGGCTTTTTTTGCGCTGAAACTGGGAAATGTTTTTAGAATGGTATCGGAACATGAATTTATGAAAATAGCGAAAGATAAAAAACTTGCAACAGAATAAAATAAAAAAAGAATGAAGATTCCTTTTTGGGGATTTCCATTCTTTTTCATTGAAACGAGAATGCAACGGTGTTCTTTCTTTTGGAAATATGTGCAGGTCAATATTTCGTTTCTTCCCACTGGGGACCGTACTTATTGTCCGGGACAGATGGTTTTACTGTAAGGTAAAGGAAGAAAAGGTTGATGAGCGGTATATAAGCTAAAAGGGCATACCAGCCGGAGTAGCCTATATCGTGGAGGCGGCGGACGGAGAGCGCAAAGTTCATGTAGATCAGAGCCAAAGTTACGGGAATTGTGATTAAGTCAGAGCGTATTCCCGGCAGTGTGAAGAATAAGATAATAGAGGCGATGTTGAGCGCAAGGCCGACAAGGATGTAAATGCACAAACCGATGAGCCAATATTCCTTTCTTGTACTGCGTCCTTTGAGAGAGAGCCAGTGGGATCTTAGTCGTTTTACTCCTGCACTGAAGGTGAGATGTTTTGGTGCCTGTTCTTTTTGCGCAAAGAGAGCGTTTTCATTTGAGTTCGTCATAATTTCTCCTTTTCATGGATTTTAAATTATTATGGATCGGATATTGCTTATATAGAGGAAAGTCTTGTCATAGGATATTTTTATAATATCATTTTATTTTTTTGTTTCTTCCCACTGGGGGCCGTATTTATTGTCGCGGTCAGAAGCAATGGTAGTGATAAAGAGAAGAAAACAGCCGCATGCCAAAGAAAATACAAAGAGGGGGAAATAAGGAATCCAGGAAATGAGGTAAAAGGGAATCAGCCATTTTCCTGAACGGCCGATGTCGTGGAAGCGCCTTGTATATGCGGCACAGAAAATATAAGAATTGACTATGGATGTAGCAACCAGTACAATCAAGCCGTCATAAGGGGTAGGGTCGAAAAGGAAGAATAAAATAGAACTGAAGATTATATTAAAAAGAAAGAGTCCGAAAAAAATGATAGGAAAGGCGTACCAGAATTCTTTCCGTGTGGTTCGTCCGTGGAAAGAATACCAGTGGGAAAGAAATCGTTTGTTGGCGCCTATGAAGGTAAGCGTTTTCTTTTCTGTGGAGACAGCGTTTGCTGCTGTGGGAACTTGCGCTGTTTCCGGGGATGTATCTGACACAGGTTCCGATGGCAAGGCTGTCATGTCGATGTGTATTTCGTCATTGTATGCTTTCCTTTTTTCCGCATCGGATAAAATGGCGTATGCTTTTTCCAACTCGGCTATATTCATTTTTGCCGCCATCTTCAAAAAATAATCTTCTTCTTCCGTTTTGTTCAGATCGGTTTTGTATTCTTCCAAAAGGCGGATATAAGAAGCGTGTATTTCCCGGCAGGAGGCATTCGGACGAACATTTAATAAGTCATAATAGTTTTTATTATCCATAATCATTCCTCAGTTATTAATAGTAATAGTATTTATTCTGATGAGAAAATTGAGGTATTTGCAGCGGCCGGTTTTAGATTGGATAGCAAAAAGAACAGAAAAGATCCGCCGGGAAACGGTTCTATTCTTTTCGTCAGGCAGATTTGTTGAAGCCTTTGCCGCGAAGTTTCTTTTCCCACCGGTCGAAGAGGAAGGTGAGGAGTATGGCCAGTCCCCAGTAGGCGATGGCGTCCGCGATGTACGGTTCCATGCGCCGATTGTAGAGGGCGGAGAAGATATCCGCTTTGGCGAACATGTCTACGACTTTGACTGTGAAGACAAGGGCGAGGAGTTTGATGGTTTTCAGGTAGTATGTGAAGAAGGCGGGAAGCGCCACGACGAACGCCTGGGGAAGGACGATTCTTGTGAAAGCGCGGAAAGAGGTCATGCCCATGGCGACGGCTGCTTCATACTGGCCGTGGTCTACGGAGCGGAGAGCGCCGCGGATATTTTCCGACTGGTAGGCGGTGTTATATAAAATGAAGCAAAGGTAGACGCTCCAGTAGGGGCTTACGTCAAAAGGCTTTACTTCCGTTCCCGAAAAAGCACTGAATACGGGCGCAAGGAGATAGGGGAGGGAGTAGTATACGATGAAAAGCTGGACGATGCCCGGCACGGCGCGGAAGAAGGAAACAAATACGGCAAAGAAAATGTTGATAAACATATTGTTTCCCAGACGGAGCACAGCGATAAAAGAACCGAAGAGGATGCCGAAGAAAATGCTGACGAATGCCATGAAAAGGGTATTCGGTACGGCGCCTGCTATGAAGAAGAGCGCTTCGGGAAGGACTTTAAAATCGATCATGCAGTCCTCCTTATTTCTTTATGGCCCTGTTTCTGGAAGAGCCAGAATGCCGCTTCGATGGCAATGACGATGGCCCAGTAGATCAGGGCGACGGCGGTGTATGTTTCCAGACGGTGCTGGCCGAAGGCGGCGTTGATGATGAGGTTGGCGCGGCCCATGAGGTCGATGACGCCGATGAAGAACATGATGGATGTGTCTTTCAGTATATTGACGGATTCGCTCACCAATCCGGGAATGGCGACAGGGAGCGCCTGGGGAGCGATGATGCTGAAAACGCGCCGAACCGGAGAAAGTCCGAAAATGATGGCTGCTTCATGCTGTCCCCGGTCGACAGAGAGGTAAGCAGGGCGGAGTATTTCTGAAATAACGGGGGCGTAGTGGAAAGTAAGGGAGACCAGCACATACACGGTGAGCGGCCAGCCGTCGGGATTAATGCCGAGTCCCCGTATAATGGCGGGAAGGCAGAAATAGACAAGGTAAAGGTCGAGGATAAAGGGCATGCTCCTGTTATAAGAGAGCCATATGTCGCAGAAAGGCGCCAGCACGGGCACACGGGCGATCCTGATGACGGCGATGATCGTGCCGAAGAAGAGACAGAGCAGGATGGACGCGATGATGACTTCCACTGTGAAAGGAAGGGCGGAGATCAGCCGGGGAAATACGCCTATGAAAAAAGAGGGGTCAAAAGTAAGCATCGAATCATTCCTTTATAAAACAAGCGGGACGGGGAGAGTTACGCCTCTTCCCTTTTCAGCATGCGCCGGAGAAAGGCGCGGGTCTGCTCCTCTTTCGGATGGGAGAAGAATTCTTTCGGATGTCCTTCTTCCACAATGAGGCCGTCCGACATGAATACGGCTTTGTGGATATATCCTGAGCGAAATGCATTTCATGGGTGACGATGATCATGGTGATGCCGAGGGTCGCGACGGAGGCGATGGTATCCAGAACTTCCCCTACGAGTTCGGGATCAAGCGCCGAAGTGGGTTCGTCAAAGAGGATGACATCAGGTTTCGGCGCAAGAGCTCTGGCGATTCCCACGCGCTGCTGCATGCCGCCGGAAAGTTCCGACGGATACATGTGGGCGTAGTCTGTCATGCGGACGCGGGAGAGTTCTTCCATGGCGATCTCTTCCGCTTCTTTTTTTGTTTTTCCGTAACCGTAAATCAGCCCTTCCGTGATATTTTCAAGGACATTCTTGTTGCGGAACAGATTGAACTGCTGGAAGACCATGGTGGATATCCGCCGGAGTTTCTGCACTTCCGTTTTGGAAATATGGGAAAAGTCCACAGACACGTCGTCAATGGAAAGACGGCCGGCTTCGGGTTTTTCCAGATAATTGAAGCACCGGAGAAGCGTTGTCTTTCCCGTGCCTGACGGGCCGAGAATGGAAATAACATCGCCTTTTTCTACGGTGAGATTGATATCTTTTAATATTGTGTTTTTGCCAAATGATTTCTTGATATGTTCTGCAGTAAGTATGCGGGACATGGCAGCCTTCTTTCCGTAAAACCGCGAAATAAAACCGCCCCTGTGCAAAGGGACGGTAAATTCCGTGTTCCACCCAATTTCGTTTCCACGTTGCCGGAGAAACCTTGGAAAGTCGTATGACTTAAGCGCTGTATCGGGCGCGCCCGGTTTTCTTACTCGGGAAATTTTCTTTTCGGAAAACCACTCGGAGAGGCACTTCAGAAAAATCACCGTACCCGTTTCCATCATCAGGGCTTTCTGAAACGGTTCTGTTTCCCTACTTTCTCCCGTCATCGCGCAGTTAAGGAATATGAAACACTATAACATAAAATTTCGGCAGGCGCAAATATCAGAAGGACGTGACAGGTCTTCCTATTCTGTCACAAACGGCCGCTGTCGATTTCATTTTCAGGTATTCAAAACTTTTCCACAGGAGAATCGTTGGGAATGGTTTCCTTTGCTCCCTCTGCGGCAGCATGGAGACGGATTTTCCGGCAGCGTTGTACTCTGTTGCGGAAAGAGTCATTACCTTTTTGTAAGCCATGTTCATTCTTATCCGGTAAATGATCCGGGATAAATCCTTTTCCTGATTAGGGACTTCCACGGCAAGCCAGAAGTCGGCATAGCCATTTTTATAACGGAGAGAATTTGTGTCAATGGAGAAGGCTGCGCCCCGATTGTCTTTGTAAAGCTGTTTCCACTTCGCGTCAGGCGGGGGCAGGGGCGTTTCCACATAATGCCTGTACAGATTCTTTCCATAGGTGCCGGGCATGAGCTTGTTCCAGCCGTCGTCAGGATTTTCTTTCTTTTCCGCGTGGAGGACTTTTCCGTCTTTGTCACGGGTGACAAGCGCGGCGGTGCGCCAGGTGTTTTTCGAGGTGTCGAACTCCATGGTGGATACGACGGTGAAATCGGAGGATTCCAAACGCATGTCAAAGGAGGAGATGGCCTGCTCCTGACGGATAGAGTCGGTGTCGATCCATGAGGGCGAGCCGTCAGCGTTCTTTATCCAGTTTTCCGCGGAAACCTGCATACCCGCAAGGGCAAGGCAGAGTGTAAAAGCAAGAGGGGAAATTTTATTCATGGGACATCCTTTCCGTTAATCAGCATGCAGTTTTTTCAGAATCCGCAGGTCTTCTTTTGTGAGGAGGGGCGTGTAGGGCTTTCCCAGGTAGAGGGAGGCCGTCTGCACGAGGGTGCGGATGTAGGGGCAGGGAATATGCATCAGCTCCGCCAGATCAAGGACAGGGCCGAGGCCGCAGGGCAGGTCTTCCGTGAAGTAGCGGTACTCTGTAGAGGACGGGCCTTTTACGGCGCGGTAGGAAGGATTCCCTTTCAAAGTCTCTTTCAGCGTATTTTTCTTTTCGGGCCAGAAAGAGTTAAGCACTTCCAGCAGGGGAGACAGGCGGATACCCAGTGCTTTTCCCACGGCAAGGCGTTCTTCGTCGCAGTGTTCCATGAAGGAAATGACGCGGTCAGTCATGGGGTCACCGAAGAAATAGAAATCTTCTTTGTTCTCTATACGGGTCACGTTGAAGAGAGAGGCGGTGACATGGATGACAGGGTTTGTTGCCGAAAGGGAAGTGGACGCGAAAGAAGCGGTTTTCACTACCCGCGGCGCAAGGCGATGAAGGAAGGCGCTGACAGCTTTATCATCACCGGCAGCGGAGTAAGCGATTTCTTCTTTGATTCCTTTGATGAGGATTTCAGAGCCGTCCTGCGAGAGCGCGGCGATAAAGGGCATATTGGCCGTTTCCCCGATGGTCAGAGGGGGTATATCCTGTCTTTTTGAAAGGGCGCGGTATGCTTTGAGGGCGCCCCAGCAGCCGTTGAAAAAAAGAATGGATTGATGCGCTTGCAGGTGGGGTGCGATTTCAGAAACAACCGTTTCGTGGTCTGCTGCCAGCGTGCAGACGAGAAGAATGTCGCCATAATGCACGGCAGTTTTCAGATCCGTCGTGCTTTCCAGTGAAAATGACCCGGTGCAGGCGCCGCTTGCTTTTACGGGAAATTGATTCCACTGTTTTGCCCGTTCTTCACGGCGGGTATAGATGAGGCTCGAAAGACCGAGCGTTTTGAGAAAGCAGGCGGCGGCGACGGCCGTATTGCCGGCTCCGATAATTGTTATTTTCATAAGGCTCTCCTTTATTTCTTATTTCATTATAAACGGGAGAAATATTTCTTCAAGCGGAGAATTGGTATAATAAGAAAATGGAGGCGTATCATGGCGGAAATTTTGACGGATATGGAAAGCGCGGAAACTTTTAAGGCCTATGAGAGCTATCTCCTGGGACGGCCGGCAGAGGCAGGAACCGTTTTGCGGCAGGGTGCTTTTTTCTATATATGGAAAGAAAAATTTGAGACGGACGGCACCGTTTTGCAAACTTCTTACGGAACAGTGGTGACCACGCTGGATTCGGAAAGCAAAACTCTTTTCGCATGCCGCGAGTTTTTGGGCGGCCGCCGCTTGCCGTCCGGTGTCTCTGCGGCGCTGTCGGAGAAAGGGATATACATTTTTCCGGACGGACTTTGGACGCCCCTGGAAGACTTTGTGGAATGGAAATGGGAAATCGATTTCACGATGTACGCGGTGACTGCCGAAGAAGCGGGGGCGCTTTACGGCATCAGCGGAAAGACGGTGGCGTCCGATTGTGAGAAGGGCGCTTTTAAAAAATCGGAAGCAAGAAGATCAGGAAAGAACTGGCTCATTACGAAACAGGCGGCCGATCTTCGTTATGGCGGCGGCAGTGAACCGGCTGCTCCCATGAATCCGCTTCTTCTCGTATTTACGACGTTGGAAGCGGCGGAGCTGTGGAACCGTGACAGCGGCGATGTGCGTTCGGCGGCCTCCGGTGCGGGCCATCGGGCAGCGCGGATGGCGGACGGTGACCGGCGGAAATCGGGACGGAGCTGGCTTGTCACAAGAGATGCCATGGAACGCCTTTACGGGCCCCCGGTATTTGAAAAAATGAGAAAAGTCATGAAAACATTCCTGTAAAAATATTTCATGTAGCAACAATCTGTTACAATAAAATAGGAGGTACTATGAGTACATACAACCATGACAACCATGACTGCAGGGAAAGGGTCATACTGGAAGAGTATGAAAAACTGTCGCCTGACTTGATTTTTGAAATTATCCGCCACGACGGTGAAGAAGAACTGGAACGAAAGACAAAACCTCTTATCCTGTCAGGATTGGCAGCCGGAATTATTATTTCCTTTTCATTCTACTTCAAAGCCATTCTTGCAATGTACGTGGGGCACACGCTCTGGGCGGAAGCCATCTCCGGCTTCGGTTACACCACGGGTTTCCTCATGGTTATCCTGGGACGGCTCCAGCTGTTTACGGAAAATACCATCACCACGGTGCTTCCTTTTATGAAACACCCGAATATGGAGAATTTGATGAAGCTGTTCCGCCTTTGGGCGATTGTCCTTTCGGCGAATTTTGTGGGCACCTTTATCGCCGCCCTCTTTCTCTGGTTGCCGGCTTTTCCCAGCCTGGGATAACGGAAGCGCTCTCTGAACTGTCTGCCCACATTATGAGTGTCGGTGCCATCGACAATATTTACCGCGGTATACCGGCAGGCATCCTCATCGCCGCCATTGTGTGGATGATTCCCATGTCGCGGGGGTTCAGTTTTTTCACCGTCCTCACTTTTACCTACTTCATCTCTATCGGTGGGTTTTCCCATGTTGTTGTCGGTTCCTGTGAAGCGGCGTATGACGTGCTTGTGGGAAACTCGTCAGTTGCGGATTATTTCTTTAAATTCCTCATTCCTACAGGCTTAGGAAATATTTTAGGCGGCACCGGTGTTTTCACACTTCTTGTGTCGGCGCAGGTAAAAGCAGAAAAGAATTCATAAAGGAGCAATTATGAAAACAGAAGACATTTTGAGCCATGTGGATCATACGCTGCTGAAAGCGGCGGCAAGCTGGGAGGAAATACGGAAATTGTGCGATGAAGCCGTGAAATACCATACCGCGTCCGTCTGTGTGCCGTCTTCCTATGTAAAGAAGATTCGGGAAAATTATCCCCGCCTTACCATCTGTACGGTGGTCGGGTTTCCTTTGGGCAATGGGAACAGCGAGTCAAAAGCAGAAGAAACGATTCATGCCCTTGATGACGGCGCCGATGAAATTGATATGGTCATCAACATAGGGGCAGTAAAAAATAAAAATTATGATTTGGTCACGGAAGAAATCGCCGTCCTGAAAGAAATAGCGGGCGACAAAATTCTGAAAGTGATTGTGGAAACCTGTTATCTGACAGAAGAAGAAAAAATCCGTCTTTGCGAATGTGTCACGAAAGGCGGAGCGGACTATATCAAGACATCCACAGGGTTCGGTACGGCAGGCGCTTCTTTGGCGGATATCGCACTTTTCAGAAAACACATCGGGAAAAATGTAAAAATCAAAGCGGCGGGAGGTATCCGTACAAGGGAAGATATGGAAGCTTTCCTCACGGCAGGTGCGGACCGCATAGGCGCCAGCGGAGCGATCAGGGTGCTTTACGGAGAATAACGCTCCTGTTTCCGGATGAAAAAAGACAGCAAGCCTTACCATGGGACTGCTGTCTTTTTTGCGTTTTACGCCCGCACATTTTCTCTGTAGAAAAGGTTATGGGCCTTTCCTTGTTCCGTGGGGAGAAGGAGGCCGTTTCTTTCTGTGATGTACCCGTCTTTTAAGAGGGAACGGCAGACTTGCCGAGTGAAGTTTTCCGGCCATTTCATGTGGACGGAGAGGGTGGAAAGAGCGTTTTCCCGTGATTCCTCTTTCGTTCCCGCATGGAAAAGAAGATGCTGGAGAAGCGTTTCCCGTCCGAAAGCGAACCGCTGTTTTTTTCGCTGACGGAAAGCCGCCAGGATACCTGTGGCGGGAGCGAAAATCAGGGAAACAATGAAAAATACGCCGAGAACGGCGGCCATCATGCCTGCCAGAGACGAGTTTGAAACAATCGCGCCGATGATGCCGAGTACTGCGCCGGCCGTACCGAGAAGGCAGCTGAGTACGAGGCGTCCTGAAAGCGTCCTTGTCCACAGAGCGGCAGTCATGGCGGGAATGATCATAAATGCGATGACGAGAATCGAGCCGATGGACTGGAAGGACGTGACCGCCACGAGGGAGACGAGGCTCATCAGGCCGTAGTGGATAACGGCGGGAGAAAATCCCAGTACACCTGCCAGGACGGGATCAAAGTAGCCAGTTTTATTTCCTTATAAAAAAGGGAAATGACGGCGGCGGAAAGAATAAGAGCTGCACCGCCCGTATACAGGCCTTTCGCGCCGAAGTCCGTGCCGTTTATGATCAGGCGGTCGAAGGGGGCAAAGGCAAGTTCTCCTAAAAGGATGCAGTCCGTGTCCAGATGGACATTGCCCGCGTACCGTGTCACGAGGATGACGGCGATACTGAAGAGCAGGGGAAATATGAGGCCGATAGCGGAATCGGAGGCGACGAGCCTGCTCTGGTAGAGGAGTTCGATCAGCCACACTGTAAGGACACCCATGAGGGACGCGCCGATAATGAGGAAGGGCGAATCCAGGCTGCCGACGGCAAGGAAAGCGAGTACGATGCCGAGGAGGACGGTATGGCTGATGGCGTCAGTCAGCATGGACATGCGCCGGAGGACGAGGAAGTTCCCCGGCAGGGCGCAGGCGGCTGACATGAAGATGGCGATAAGAAGTATTTCGGCAAAAGAATTCATAAGCGGTCTCCTTCCATGAGGGCGGTCATTTTCTTTTTATGGAAAAGCTGGGAAAGGATACCCCGTTTCGGCGCCAGTAAAAGGCCGGGAATAACGAAAAAGGACAATGCCACGACAATGGCGGGGCCTGTGGGCATTTTGGGGATGAGAGAGCTTGCCGTCGTACCGATGGCGGAGGACAGCGCGCCGATGACGGCAGACAAAAGGATCATCGGTTCAAGACGCCGCGTCCACTGCCTTGCGGCAACGGCAGGCGCAATGAGCATGGCGCTCATGAGGATAATGCCTACGGCCTGGATGGAAAGAAGGACGGTGATCGCGGCAAGGAAGGAGAGGAATACATTCAGCTTGCCTCGCGGAAATCCGAGAACTGCGGCATAGTTCGGATCAAAAGCCATCAGTTTCAATTCTTTTCTGAAAAGGAAAATCAGGAAAAGGGTAAAAATAGAAATAGATCCTGTGAGAAGGACGTCGCGGTAAAGAATAGTGGATGCCTGTCCGAAAATGAATTGATTCAGTCCGGACTGGTTGGCATTTCCTGTATGCTGGATGATGGAAGACAGAACGAGACCCGCGCCGAAAAAAGAGGAAAGAATGGAGGCAAGGACGCCGTCAAAAGGAAGTTTCGTATAGTGGCGGGCGAGAAGGATAAGGGACAGTGCAGCAAGGGCGGACAGAAAAGCGCCCAATAAAAGGCCCTCCAATGTTTTCACGCCGAGAAATAGAAAAGCCAGCATGATTCCCGGATAGGACGAATGGGAGATACCATCCCCCAGAAGCGCTTCCCTGCGGAGGACGATAAAAGATCCCACCACGCCGCAGAGCACGCCTAAGATAGTCGTTCCTGCCAGGACGATTTGAAATGTATAGTCTCGCCATAAAGGTAAAGAAAAGAAAGCGGCCGGTTCCATGGTCAGACTCCTTTCGACGGAGAAAAAGTTTTTTCGATATTTTCTTCCGTGAAAACATCCCGTACGGATCCTGCAGCTATAAGGCGGCGGTTGATCATGGCGACATGGTCGAAATAAAGAGGGACGGTGCGGAGCGCGTGATGGACGACAAGGATCGTCTTTCCGCGGCTCTCCATTTCTTTTAAAATACGGACGATGATTTTTTCCGTCTGCATATCCACGCCTTTAAAAGGCTCGTCCAGAAGATAGACAGATGCTTCCTGCGCAAGGGCCCGGGCCAGGAAAACGCGCTGCTGCTGTCCCCCGGAAAGCTCATTGATCTGTCTGTCTTCGTAACCGTCCATGCCGACGCGGGCAATCATTTCCTCCGCGATCAGACGGTCGCCCTGCGATGAGCGCGGCACCAGCCGATATGGCCATACCGTCCCATGAGGACGATATCTTTCACTGTGGCGGGAAAATCCCAGTTGACTGAACCGTTCTGCGGGACATACGCGATTTTCCGCCGTGCTTTTTTCGCATCGGTTTCGCCGTCTATGGAAAAACGGATCCGCCCTGAAACGGGGGCAAGCAGGTTCAGTATAATTTTTAAAAGGGTAGACTTGCCCGCGCCGTTCGGTCCGACGATTCCCATAAGTGAGCCTTTCGGGATATTCAGATCCAAATCCCATAAGACGGGCTGGCGGTCATAGGCAGCGGTGATGTCTTCCAGTTCGATAACGTGTTCCACGATGACACCTCCAAAAGATATTTCATGAAATGAAAGCGCACGGAACGAGGGGATCCCCGATCCATGCGCCGGAAATTCAAAATGTTCAGCGGAGCGCTTCCGTGATTGTCTTTATATTGTGCTCGTACATGCCGATATAAGTGCCCTCTTTCGTGGACTCGCCGCCAAGAGAGTCGGAGTACAGTTCGCCGCCGATGGAAACATCGAAGCCCCGTGCTTTGACAGCAGCCTGGAGAGACTCGATGGTTTTATGGGGGACGGAAGATTCCACGAAGACCGCTTTGATTTTATGCTCCGCGATGAAAGCGGCCAGCGTGCTGATATCGGAAGTGCCTGCTTCGCTGGCGGTGCTGATTCCCTGGATGCCTTTGACCTCAAATCCGTAATCTCTGGCGAAATAAGCAAAAGCGTCATGGGCGGTGACGAGGATACGGGAATCTTTCGGGACAGATTCCACTTCCTTTCTGATGTATTTGTCCAGGTTGTCCAGTTCGGCGAGGTAAGCATTCAGATGATCTTCATAGTATGATTTGTTCTTCGGATCTTTTTCCGAAAATCCTTTTGCTACTTCTTTCGCGGCGGCTTTCCAGTTCTTTACGGAGAACCAGATATGGGGATCTTTCGTTTTTTCACCATCTTCTTCAAAGTCGAGGAGCGTTTCGGAAGGAATGCCGTCGCTTACCCGAATCGTGGGTTTCTTCTGCGCGTGGAGATTATCGAAAATCGCACCCATTTTCCCTTCCAGATGGACACCGTTGTACACGACGATATCCGCTTTGTTCATGGCGTCCACATCGCCGGCACCGGCCTGATAAAGATGAGGATCCACACCGGCTTTCATGAGGCCGGATACTTCCACTTTATCCCCGCCGATCTGCCGGGCGAGGTCGGTGAGCATCGTCGTGGTGGCGACGACTTTCATTTGCCGGCAGAATCGGAAGCGGGTGCAGATTTTCCACAGCCTGAAAAAGACAGGGCCGCCGCGCCGAGGATGGCAAGAGGAAGGCAGATGCCGAAAACTATTTTCTTTAACATGAGAAATTCTCCTTTGTATTTATTTAATAATGACCCGCAAATTATTTGAGAGTAATTATCATATAAGGTATAGTAGCATATAAGTCGGCATATGTAAATATTTAAAATTGGTATATCTAATATTTAAATAAAGTATGTCATATAAAATAAATAATATATTCCGAATAAAAGGAACAAAAAGAGTCTTGAAATAATGGCACACGGAAAGAAAGCATATGGGGAGGACTCATTTCAAAAGACAGGAGTCAGGGGATTCTGCAAACCTTTGCGCATTTCCCGCATAAAAAAAGACGGCAGGGTCCGAAAAGCGGAATTGCCATCTTTTTTATGTTTGTACATGTATTTTATATCTCAGCTGTCACGGAGGGCGCGTTTCAAAATTTTGCCGGTCGCATTTTTCGGAAGAGCGTCAAGGGGGATAAAACGTCTCGGTATTTTGTAAGATGCGATGTTTTTTACCATGTGCTTGCGGATCTTGTCTTCGTCAAAGGCAAAGCCTTCCTTCATGACCACATATGCCCATACCGACTGTCCGCGGAGCAATCAGGATGTCCTACGACAGCGCATTCGCCGACGCCTTCCACTTCATAGATGCAGTCTTCCACTTCGCCGGGATAAATATTTTCACCGTTCATGATGATCAGGTCTTTGATGCGGTCTACAATGTAAATGTATCCGTCAGCGTCCATGTATACCAAGTCGCCGGTACGGAGCCAGCCGTCTTCATCGAGTACTTTCTTTGTTTCTTCCGGTTTTTTCCAGTAACCTTTCATCACATTGTCCCCGCGGACGACGAGTTCGCCGACCGTGCCCGGAACGTAAGGACCTTCCTTATCAGTGATGACTTTTACCTCTACACCGGGGAGCGCGGGGCCGGAAGTGAGGTACTTCGGCTTAGCCGTGGGGAGGATGGAAACGACGGGGGACGCTTCTGTCAGGCCATAACCCTCCTGCACGGGGTGGCCGAACCGTTCATAGAAAGATTGTGCCACAGGCTGGGGAAGGGATGCACCGCCGGAAACAAAGGTGTGCACCGTTTTCATGCTGCTCGGTTCGCCGCGGCGGGCAAGCAGGTTGTAAAGCGGCGGCACCATAATCGCGATGGTGACGGAGTATTTCATGATCGTATTGATGATTTCCGTTGGGCTTTTGGAGCGGAGGATGACGATGGTGGAATGGTGGTACAAACTTCCCAGCACCACGGTGGTCAGACCGTAGCAGTGGAACATGGGGAGCACGCAGAGCACTTTGTCCTCCGGTTTGAAACGGACTACGGCAGTGTACTGCTCCACATTGCGCACCTGGTTCTTGTGGGTGATCATGGCGCCTTTTGGGCTTCCTGTCGTGCCTGATGTATAAATTAGGGCGCATACGTCATCTTCTGTCAGATCTGCCGGGAAGGCAGGAGCCTTCAGCGCGTTTTCCGTGGATGCGCGGTAATCCAGATCATGGATGTCGATGAACGGCATGGAAACGGTAAGGGGCATATCGGAAATCAGGAGCTTCGACTCCGCGTCGCGGAGAATGAAATCCACCTCGCGGCCGACGAGGGAATTATTTACCGGCACGATGATCGCGCCGAGGCTGACGACTGCCATGTATACATACACGAACTCTGCGCGGTTTGCCGTGTATAGGCCTACCGTATCGCCGCGGCGGATGCCCATGGCATACAGCGTGTTCCTGTAATTTTCCACTGCTTTTTCAAGCTGGCCGTAAGTGATATTGGATTCGCCTGTCATTGCAAGCCTTTTCGGGTCTGCATTTTTGAATATTTCATGAATAAACATAGATCCACCTCTTTGGTAAGAATGCGTACTTATTGTAGCAAAAATCGACCGTCTGTTCAAATAGGACAGAGGGTATCGAAATTGTGCTATACTGTTGTAAAAGAAATCATGATCAGGGAGGCTCTATGAAAGCAGCGCAGATGACAAGAGAAGACGAAATCCGTTCCATCAGCCAAAAGTATGAAATGGATAAAGAGAAAGTGCGGGACATACTCGAAAGAGGTGTTCGCTATGCAGATGCGGACAAAGCGGCGCTTTTTGCCTGCATGACGGGAAAGGATATTGAGGAAGTACTGGCGCTCCGCAGGGAAGAGCCCTGGGGCCGTGTGCAGGTCAGGCTGGGCATCACGGGAGACAGGTATGATGAAAAATATTTCCGCCACCGTGCCCGCCGGCTGCATCGTTTCTATGGCGTGGAAGAAACCCGCGCGTTTAACGCCTTGAAGGAAGGATACCCGAACCATTGGATCCGCCTTGCTTACCTTCTCGAAGTGAAGACGGGAAAGAAAATGGAAGAAATTCTGACGGTAAAAAAGAAAACACCGAAGTGGAAAGAATGGGCGGAAATTAATCTGGGGGTAAAGCCTGAAGATTTTTCGCAGTGGATCCTGGAGACGAGGAACCCCGCTTTGAAACCGAAGTAAGCAGGAAATCAAAATGCGAAAAAGAATGACGGGGCGGCAAAGTTGAAAAGGGGAATACAGACATAATGAATGGAAAAATGAATCAGAGGAAGGTAGGTTATTATTATCTGAACAATTTCCCTTGGATAGACGGAATGGCTTATGGTAAATGCTGTTTTTTCTTGTAAGAAATTATAGAATCCACTATACTAAGAATAAAGTGATAGTAAGCAAAGGAGCTATTTATGAAACTGACACAAATTCGCAATGCGACGATCCGCATGATATATGCAGGAAATGTATTTCTGATTGACCCGTGGCTGGCACCCAAGCATCAGCTTTCATTCGTTGATATTCCGGGGAGGCCTTTTCATGTACCTGACCCGGTAAAAGAAAATATACCAATGCCGTTCTATGGTCTGCCAATGGATACGGAGCAGATTTTAAGCGGTATTGATTACTACATTGTTACACATCTGCATCCTGATCATATTGATATTGCGAAAGATGGAACTGTCGGTGGGCCGCTTAATAAGCAAACCCCTGTAATCTGTCAATCGACGGAGGATGCAAAAATTCTTCAGTATTCGGGGTTTTCGGAGGTGATTGTATTGCCGGAGACTGGTATGGATTTTGGGGCAGCTAAGCTTACGCGGGTTCCTGCCCGTCACGGGACTGTAGTGCCTTGCGGTGATGCCATGGGGATTATATTTCAGTCTGCAGGGGAAAGGGCTTTTTATTTAGCGGGTGATACAATTTGGTATTCTGGTGTAGAGGAGAATCTGCGGCGATATCAGCCGGAGGTGATTGCTCTTAATTGCTGTGCTGCGGAAACGGTAGAAAATGGACGTCTTATTATGGGTGATGAAGATGTTCAATGTGTGGCAATGGCTGCACCTCAAGCGAAACTTTACCTGACACACCTGGATAATGTTTCTCATGCTTCACTTACACGTCATACATTGCGGGGGCGGTTGGCAGAACGTGGAGTGATGAATTACGATATGCCGGCAGATGGGCAGTCAATAGAGTATTAATAATATCTAATGATAGGAAGTTCATGATGGTCAGTCATGAACTTTTGCATTACATTGAATTGTCTTTAATTTCATTTATTAATGATTGACAGGGGAAGATTTGTCACAATTTCATCTGTTTTTGAAAATAAAAAAGTTTAATTTAATCAGGGGAAATTTTTCTGATAGATAAAAGCAGTAGATATAGTCTGAAAATCGGTATTCGGAACTAGTAAAGCGAACTGTTTTCAGGAAAGGAAGAAAAATGCGTATAATAAAGTATATTTGCGCGGGGTTGTCGTGATAGGAGCTTTTGCGGCGTGGTTTATTTCGCAGCCCCAGATGGAACCGCTGATGACTCCGGAAAGGAAGGCGAGAATCCAGGCGTCGCCCCATTATGTGAACGGCGAGTTTGTGCCGGAAACGCCACATGAACCTATACGGTCGACGTCAGATTTCTGGAAAGATTTCTTTTTCCCCACGACGGGAAAGACGATTCCCAAAGATAAAATGATAACAAAAAAAATCGATTTAAAAGCGCTTGACCCGGCGAAGATATTGTGGTCTGGATGGGGCATTCCTCTTTTTATATGCAGCTTCACGGGAAAAAGATACTTATCGACCCGATAGCAGATACCTATGCTGTAGATTTGGTTTATAGATAAAGCATTTGAAGGAAGCAACATTTACACGGTGGAAGATATCCCTGACGATATTGACGTGATGGTGCTTTCCCACAATCACTGGGATCATCTGGATTATGACATGGTAAGAAAGATAGAACCGAAAGTCAGATGTGTAGTGACCGGTCTCGGCAATGGCGGATATTATGAGAAATGGGGATATCCGCCGGAAAGATTCGCGAAGAAGACTGGGATACGGAAGTTGTGATTGATAAGGATCTGTCCGTCTGGGTACTGCCGGCAAAGCATTTCAGCGGTCGGCTGCTGCCCCGCAACCAGACGCTTTTTGCCGGCTTCGCTTTTATTACCCCGGACAGAAAAGTGTATTACACCGGCGACGGCGGGTATGATGGACGTTTTAAAAGGATCGGGGAGCAGTTCAGCGGTTTTGATCTGGCACTGGTGGAAGACGGACAATACAATGAAGCTTGGCACAGCGTGCATATGATGCCGGAAGAAAGCGCACTGGCAGGGGAGGAATTACAAGCGGCTGCCGTCATTCCCTGTTCCAACGGGAAGTATCCGCTTTCCGTCTACCGGTGGAAAGAACCGTATGCGCGGATAGCCGAAGCAAGCAAAGGGAAAAGTTACAGACTTATTATGCCCATGATCGGAGAATTGGTGGAAATAGGGAACCGGGAGCAGACATTTACAAACTGGTGGGAAGGAATGGAATAAACACTGGCAGTCATCGGCCGGCCTTCAGCAAGTAAAAATAGGGCAGTTCATGGAATGAAGACGGGGATGTATTTATAAAAACCGGATCTGTTTTATCTGAGCAGAAGAACTATGGAGAAGAAGCATTTAAACGGGTATCCAGGGAGTTGAAACTGTAAATCAACTCAGGATACCCGTTTTGTTTTTTTGTGGTCCAGCGGTTTTCTGTTTTGGGGATAAAAACGGTAAGAATAGGACCGACTTATTTCATTTCTTCCCCCCTATGCGGACGGTATTAATAGCGAGATGGTCTGCCGCTTTTTCAGGTTCTTCCGCTTCTTCTTTTGTGAGCGTAATGCCCATTGCTTTGACGGCGTCTTCCCCCTGTCCGGTTTTGTCACACCGATGATAAGGAGGGTTCCTTTGGCAATGGCCCGGGCGGCAGGAATTTGCGTGATTTCCACATGGTGTGTATCGGCTGCGGTCTTACTTTTGAAAAAAACAAAGAAATTCGATATAATAAATCAGTTATATCAGGAAAAAATTCTCCGGCAGATAAAGAAAGAAGGATAAAATGTATCTCATTGATACTTATGATGTGATTGTCGTCGGCGCGGGACATGCGGGGTGTGAAGCGGCTCTGGCTGCTGCCCGCATGGGATGCCGTACGCTTCTTACGACGATTTCACTGGACAATGTGGCCATGATGCCATGCAACCCCGCTGTCGGCGGACCGGGCAAGAGCCATCTTGTAAAGGAAATAGATGCTCTCGGAGGGGAAATGGGTATCGCCGCCGATGCGACAGCTGTCCAGATGCGCATGCTGAACCGCGGGAAAGGACCGGCGGTATATGCCCTCCGTGCCCAATCGGATAAAGGCGCTTATCACCGCTATATGAAAAATGTGGTGGAAAATACGGACAACCTGGATCTGAAACAGGTGCAGGTCATGGATATCATCGTGGAAGACGGAAAGTGTGTGGGCATTACCACCGAACTGGATGAAGAATACCGGGCAAAAGCTGTCATCCTCTGTACCGGCACGTACCTGGACAGCATGATCATCATCGGCGACACTATGTATTCCGGCGGCCCCAACGGTATGCGCCCTTCTGTGGGGCTGTCCGCCAATCTGAAAAAGCACGGGCTGGAAATCCTCCGTTTCAAAACGGGGACGCCATCCCGCGTAGACAGGCGGAGCCTTCATATGGATAAAATGGAACTGGAAGAAGGCGATCCGGAGAATCATGCTTTTTCCTTTATGAGTGAACGGAAAGACAGAAATAAGCGGAACTGCTGGCTTACGTATACCAATGAAAAGACCCATGAAATCATCAGGGAAAATATTATGCGCGCCCCCAAGTATGCAGGAAAAATTCATGGTATCGGCGCCCGTTACTGCCCTTCCATTGAAGACAAGGTCGTCCGTTTTGCGGATAAAGACCGCCACCAGCTCTTTGTTGAGCCTGAGGGACTGGACACCACGGAAATGTATGTGCAGGGCATGTCCACCTCCATGCCGATCGATGTGCAGTATGCTTTCCTCCGCACTATCCCCGGGTTTGAAGATGTGAAAATGATGCGGCCCGCTTATGCTATCGAATATGATCTGCTCGACCCTCTCCAGCTCTATCCCACGCTGGAAGTAATCAAACTTCCCGGCCTTTATTCCGCGGGGCAGTCAAACGGTACGAGCGGTTACGAAGAGGCAGCTGCCCAGGGCCTTGTGGCGGGGATTAATGCCGCACTTAAAATACAGGGGAAAGATCCGTTTATCCTTGCCCGCCATGAAGCATATATCGGATCTCTCGTAGACGATCTCGTCACCAAGGGTGCTGACGAACCGTACCGCATGATGACGAGCCGCAGTGAATACCGCCTCATTCTGAGGCAGGACAATGCCGATCTCCGTCTTACCGAAAAAGGACATAGTATCGGTCTGGTGGGAGAAGAACGGTATGCCCGTTTCCTGGAGCGGAAAAAGAAATATGAAGAAGCTATGGACTATATTCGTACACAGCGTTTTACCCCGAAAGAAGAGATCAATCGGGCTCTGGAGAGCATGGGAACCGCACCTCTGACGACAGGTACCGGGGCCGATCAGATTCTGAAACGGCCTGAAATGACCTATTGGAAAATGATGGAAATGCTCGGCTGTCCTGCTTTTGACGAGGAGGCTGTGGAAGAGATGGAAATCACCGTGAAGTATGAAGGCTACATCGCAAGGCAGGAAGCAGCCGTGCGGAAAGCTGCCCGCATGGAAAACGAAAAACTTTCCCTTGATATGGATTACCTGTCCCTTGACGGTATTTCCATAGAAGCGAGACAGAAAATGGATAAAATCCGCCCCCTCTCTCTGGGGCAGGCGGCGAGAATCCCCGGTGTTTCCCCGGCGGATATATCGGTGCTGATGGTGTATGTGAAGCAGCGCAAAGGAAAGAAAGGCGCGGAATAAAGAAGGTTAAAAATAAAAACGGCATGCCCTGTTTTGGAAATGGGGGAAGCCGTTTTTGTGGGGAATATAATTTTCCGGGCGGATACTATTTCTGTTTAAACCGTTTTTTCAAAGGATGAGAACTGTGCTATACTTGAAACCGGAAACGGTATCCGCCGGCCGGCGGAAGTTTTTGTATCATTGTCTGAAATATATGAATTGAAGGAAGGAATGTGTACTAATGGATTCTATTTTTATCGTTGTGGCTTTTTTTATCGCTGTTTCACTTTTGAGTATCCCTTGTATGATGTATTATAAGAAAAAAGAGAAGAAGGAACAGCAGCTTATCAGTGAAAACAGAAATCAGGCCGTGCTGCAGATCTACGGGGATCCCATCCGGATTGACGGGAAAAAGTTTTCCGAATATGAACACATGGGAAGTAAGCTTTCTTACTATACCGTAGTGCTTCCGGAAGGCCGCCATACGCTGGAGGCGAAGTTCCAGACAACATCCGCCGGTGTTTCCGGCAATCAGAATTATAAGACGCCGGAACCGATTCCCTGTGATTTGTTTTTGGAAAAAGGTTTTGTTTATACGGCGGGTATTTATTTCTATTCGCCCAAGAGCCGGTATGAGTATTATAAAGGGGAAGTAGGGGAAGCCGTTTTTTCAAAAGAATTGTCCGTAACAGGATCGACTTCTTATGGAACAGCGTATGTCATCGTATATAAGGATAAGGATGCGGACGGCAACTTGATCAAGGCGCCTGCCTGTCCTGAGGAATAAACAGGGCGCGGATCGGGTAAGCCTTTGCTGTAAACGGCAGTTCTTTCCGGTCCGCTGCTGAAACGGAGTAGAGCAATCTATTCCGTTTTTTATTACAGGAATATGATGGTGAAAGTATCGTGGAAACAGAAACGATTGCAGCTCTTGTGCTGCTGGCGGCTATGGGATGCCTGGTACTGAGTATATATAAAGTAAAAGAATGGTACCGGAAGAATACCCGGACCGCAGATCCGGATGCCTGCGAACAGGAAAAAGTAAATTTGAAAATGATGGAACAGGCGAGACAGCGGGAGCAAGTCATCAAGCCTGAACCGCCGCCGGACGGATATACGGAAATCGCGGCTCCTTTCGGAGGGCATGGGTTGATGGATTTGAAAAATATGCTTTTGGCGGTTCTGCTGTTTGTCTTTTACGGACTGGCAGCGGAATATGCAGGTACGCATCCGTTTTTAAACGGTGGAGAGAAGCTTTTTATAGTATTTCTCCTTACAGTTCTTACGTGCTGCGCGGCCATCCGGATATATCGCAGGGTGTATTTCGGGTATCGTATATACCTGCCGGAAGATTCGCCGGGGATGGTGGTGTACAATTGGTACTGGGGACGGCGCTTTTTTTCTCTGTACCGGCTCCCGCCTTATGGAGGCTGCGTATCCGTCTGCTGTGTGGAACGGTATGAGGTGCGGGCCGATGAAATCCGTATCTACGGAAAGTTCGTTCATACCGGAACCGATGTCACCATACAGGGCTTTAATGATAAAGGGCTGCCCGTTGGGCGCTTCTTCGGCGAAGAGGAGGAAAAACAAATTTTAAATAGGCTGGAAGCGATGCGGAAAACAGGTACGGGAAGCGAGATATGAGATAACAAAAAGCTGTCAGAAGGCGAAAGTCGGATTTTTGACAGCTTTTTCATTTGCTGATGAAAACGGTGCTCATGGCAAGGCGTCATCCGAAGCGAATGTGAAAAATCTGCTGTTGTGATGAAGAAAGCGGTAAGAAGATAAAAGCTATCAGCTGTGAGCTGCCAGCTATAAGCTGTTAGCTATGAGTTAAAAGCCGAAGCATATGATTTCCGTTAGGTGTCATACGAAACACCAGCAAAAGATTTGCTGGTGTAGTGAGGAGGGAAACGTTGAGCGTCATCCTGAACGAATGTGAAGGATCTATTACCATGGTGAGGAAGCCGGTAAGGCGTCATCCGAGTAATAGATTCTTCACTCCGTGTTATCATTCCATTTCCCGTCTTTTCCACAAGGCATTCTTGTCTCCGTTCAGAATGACCGTGGCATGGAAGTCATCATAATGAGGGGGGACGTTAATCGTCATCTGGCGCGCCAGCGAAGAATCTGCTGCTGTAGTGAGGAAAGCGGTAAGGTGTCATCAGGGTAATATTCTTCACTCCATGCCACTGTTCCGTTTCCTGTTTTTCCCACACGGAATTCTTACCCCCGTTCACTAATGATAGGAATCAGAAAGGGCTTCTGGTGTCCGGTATTAAAGCATGGGGCGACGCAGGAAACGGTACGGAAGGACGGTATGAATGTCTTCTTTTGTCAACTGATTTTTTTCTGTATTTCCTGTATACTAAGGGTAGGGCAGTATTATTTTTATGAACTTGAATTTTTGTCATTGCGGAAAGGAGAGGGAAATGAAAAAGCTGGTTTCGGTTTGCGTGTTTCTTTTGGCTCTCGTGACAGGTGTTTTTGCCATGGCGCGGGAACCTGTTTATGGTGTCCCGTTCATCCCGAAGAAAGAGTATACCCTTGAAAGGGAAAGTTTAGGGCAACTGTACCCCAAGTGCAGGCGGTCAGTTTTATAGACGGGCGGACGCCGGTGAACGAGTGCAGCGGGGCGGCGAAGGCGGTCAATAAACAGCTTCGCGCTTATGTGGACAAAGCGTATCAAGACTATCAGAAAGAGGGAGAGCCGGGCACATGGATCTATCCGATGATTACGAAAAATGGGGATAATATTTATTCTCTTGTCATGGTCAAGCAGATTCTTCACGGCCAGTTGGATGTATATATGGACGAAGCGTTCACCTTTTTGCAGAATACGGGGAAGCGGGTATCATGGAAGGATCTTGTCCGCAAGGAGGAGGAACGTTTCATGACCGTGGAAAGTCTGGAAAAGAATATCCGGGCGGGAATGTTCTTTTACAAGGATGGGGTATGGATCTCGAAGAGGCCTGACGGCTGCATTCCGGACGGATATCGTCCGGCAGAAATGCCCGGCCCTTACCGCTTCTATGTGGATGAGTCCAACCTCATTATATTTATGCTTCCCTGCGGGGAGAGCGGAGCTTCGCGGAAACGTTGTTTCGAATTAAATTCAGGAGCGGCTACGAAGTATTCGAGAGCGGTAGGATAAAGTAAAATACGGAGAAAGCGGGGAATTACAGGTCGTTTATGCCGCCTGGCGGAAGGCGGTGGAATGGAGAATATTATGAAAAAGAAGATGGCTGCGTTTTTGGCAGTGTCCATGCTGCTTTGCGGACAGGCGCTGGCTGCCGATTTTTCCAATCTGGTTATTATCCACACCAATGATACCCACGGTTTTGACCGGCGGGCGGAAGGAATCAACGGTATGGCCACCGTGTCCGCCCTGCGTAAGCATTACCTGTCACAGGGAAAGGATGTGCTTCTTGTAGATGCCGGTGATGCCATACAGGACAATAATCTTGTAAATTTCAGCAAGGGGAAGTCGGCAATCGCTTTTATGAATGCCGTTGGTTATGATGCTATGGCATTGGGCAATCATGAATTTGATTACGGGCAGGATGTTCTGGCAGAGCGTATCCGGGAGGCGAAGTTTCCCATGCTTTCCGCCAATGTCATTGTAGAAGCGACAAACAAGCCGCTTGCTCGGGATTCTGTCATATACAAAAAAGGGGATGTGAAGATCGGAATTATTGGTCTCACTACGCCGGAAACCGTGGTGACGACCAATCCAAAAAATGTATATGGTTTGAAATTCCTGGACGATAAGGCGACGATTGCCGTTACACAGAATCTGGTGAAGAAAAAAGAAGAGGATAAATGCGATCTCATCGTGGCAGTTGGACATCTGGGCAGTGAAGATGCCAATAGGGGGCACCGTTCTGATGATATTCTCATAAATGTAAACGGTATTGATATTTTTATCGACGGACATGATCATACGGCAAAGAATAAATATATCAATGGGGCGCTGCTTGCAGAGACAGGACACTATACGAAAAATATCGGCGTCATTACCCACATGGATAATAAATGGACGGAGAATTTCTGCAAGTATGGCGATTTTAATGAAGAAGATCCTATCGTCAAAGAACTGGTAGATAAGACGCAGCGGGAAGTGGACGACGCGATGGCATTGAAGCTGGGGGAAACACCGTTGCTTTTGAATGGCAGCCGCGACCCCGGCGTGCGTACGGATGAAACGAACCTGGGAGACTTCGTGGGGGATGCTTACCTTTGGCAGGCCCGGAAAGCAATGGCGGCATCAGGCGTCAATGTGGACGGATGTCTGTTTAACGGCGGCAGTCTGCGCCAGTCTATTGAAAAAGGAAACATTACTGTAGGAAATATTTCCGGTGTGCTCCCTTACAATAACCAGCTTTATGTGATGAAAATTAAGGGCGAAACGCTCCTGGAAATCATAGAGGCCGCGACCTGTTCCCTTCCGTCCCAGATCGGTGCTTTCCCCCAAGTGTCGGGAATCCGCTACACTGTGAATACGAAAGTGCCTTATGAAAACGGGAAGCAGTATGAAAATTCCACCTACTTTGCGCCCGCCAAGCCGGGAAGCCGTGTCACTATCCATGAAGTCGGCGGAAAACCGTTTGATGCGGATAAGGTCTACGCCCTTGTTACGACAGAGTTTATCTGCCGCGGCGGAGATGCTTATGGGAAACTGACAGAACAGGGGGCTGTGGACATTCAGGCCATCGGCTATGTGGATACGGAAGCGGTGGAAAACTATCTCAAAGAGGAATTGAAAGGAACAGTTCCTGCAAAGTATGAAAAAGAACAGGGACGTGTGACCGTCATAAAATGATTTCTATCATTTATAAGAACCGTGGCGGGTGACTGTCACGGTTTTTATGGTGAAAAGCACGGAATGTGGTATGCTGGAGACAAGCGGAAGAGGGTGGAAATTATGGTAAGCGGCTGCATTTTCGACATGGACGGGCTTCTGTTTGACACGGAACGGATTTTTCAAAATTACTGGAGAGCCATCGCGGCAGAGCGGGGTATTGTCCTTGCGGACAGTTTCATCACGGAAATCACGGGGACGAGCGGGGAAATGATGAACCGCATTTTGAAAAAATACTACCACACGGAGGACGGCGGGAAAATTCAAAAAGACTGCAAAGAAAGGGTTCTGCGCCATCTGGCAAAGAATGTACCTGTCAAAACGGGAGCGGTGGAAATACTCGGACGCTGCCGCCTGCTTGGTATCAAAACCGCGGTAGCCAGCAGCAGTCCGCTCCGGCAGATAGAAAATAATCTGGAAAACGCGGGAATGGAGAACTGTTTCGATGCTATTGTGAGCGGTGATGAGGTGGAAAAGGGGAAACCGGCGCCTGATATATTTCTTCTGGTGGCAAAGCGGATCGGCGTTCCTCCGGGAGAATGTACCGTTTTTGAAGACAGCCCCCACGGCATCGAAGGCGCATTGCGCGCGGGAATGAAAGCCGTCATGATTCCCGACCTGCTCCCGCCCTGGGAAGAACACAGGCGGCAGATAGAAGTGTATAATAATTTGCAGGAAGCGGCGGAAAAAATTTTAGGGTCGGGATGAGAAACTGAAGGTCAGCCGTAAAACGGTAGCGGGGAAGTGCTGCTGTAAATGGGTAAAAGGTCTCGTCCTGCGGCGGAAATTTATTTTATTAGAAAGAGGAAAGGGCATGGATGGAGAAACGGCTTCATGGATATTTTACAGCGGGCTTCTGATATATGGTCTGGTGCTGTTTGCTTTTAAAAGACTGTACCTGGATACATTGGAAAGCAGAGTCTTGTCGTACATGTTGGGACTGGTGCTGGCCTATGGAATCCTGGCAGGTGTTTTTCTGGCAAGCCGGGAAAGCATGGTTGTCAGGACTGTTTTACAGGAAGCGCTATGGAGCGGCCGCACCTATACTTATCAGGGTGCCGGGTTTCTTCTGGTCATTGTGCCTGCCGTGTATTCCATCTTTCTTCTCCGCTCTTTTGAAAAAGGTGGGAAAAATGCGGCTTGGAAAGAAAAAGTACAAATGATGGGGTCTGTATCCATAAATACAGTTATGGCTTTTCTGGGGCTGCTGTGCTTCAATTACATGCTGGACGGGCACAGCATGGAGGAATGCCGGATTGTTTTTGAAGAGAGTTTTGCATCCATAGGCTGGGAATCCGGACTGCTTTCCATCGCGCTGATGTATTTTATATTTTACATAATAAAACGCGATCATTTCAAACATTATGACAGGTAGCGGAAATAAAAATGGCAGGCGGAAACCGGATGTGGGAAAAGGAAAGTCAGCTTTCAGGTGAATAGGAACCTTTCCGACGGGGAAAGCCGCGTACTGCTTCATGGAAAGTTGATTGTGAAAATATAAAAGGATACGGGATGATCATGTTAGGATTTATGGAGACGGAGAAAGAATTTATAAAAAATTGGGAGAAATACAGGGGCGCGGCCGGCTGCCTGCGGTATCTCGCCTACTGGTTCCTTTTTGGGATTATCGTTATTCCCCTGATGCTGACGGCAATCAATCCGGATATATGGTCTACGGTGCGGATGGATCAGCTGGCGGAAGAAGCTGCCACTTTTTTCGGGCTCGGCTTTTGGCTTTGTATTCTTCCTTCCCTGCTTATAGGGCTGGGCACGTGGGATAAGAAAAACCGAAAGTATAAATATCTTCTCAGAGGGAATATGCGGTACATGCCTTTCAAAGAAAGACCCTGGAAAAAAGGAGAGAAGTGGCAGTTATATGGGATTGGGAGTTTGATGGCCGCATTTTCCGCCTTTATTATTTTTGCATCTGTTACATTGATGATGAGCGGCACCGGCAGAGCCGTTTATATGTTTAGATCCAGCAGCGCTTTTTTTTGTTTTTTGTTTATCTATTGGATCATCCATTTGCTTTATTTCCGCCAGCATGACGGCCCTTTGTATATACATCTGTGGGCTAAGGTTATTATGGCTGTTTTATGGTTGGGGACTGTCGGGGCTTTGATCCGGTATTCCTATTTTTGACCGGCTGATGAGCATGTAAATAAGGAAGCAAAAAATCCCCTTCTTTGAGAAAAGGGGATTTTTTGCTGGGAGAATTTTTTTCTTATTTCTTTTTATTATCCAGTTCGCTTGCGTCTATTCTGTTACTGTCACGGATGAAATCGTTGTAGGCTTCTACCATGTCATTGAAGGCGTCATTGCCGCCGCCCCCTGCCAGATAGGTACGGATCCTTCCGATGGCGCGTTCAGCAGAGCTTTTGAAAGATTTTACACCGGAGACATCTTCTGCCGGTTTGAGTTTTTCCATATTTTCCTTTACCTGTCCCAGCAGTTTTCTATCTGCGCCTTATCTGTCTTGGCAGGATCTTCCGGGTCGATAGCTTCCAGAGCCCGTCTCATGTCGCGGCTGATTTCCATATAAGTGGCTGCCATGACTTTATTGTCCTTTTTCATTTCTTCTATCAAAAGGTCGCGGAGTTCGGAATTGTGCTGGCTGATGGCACTATCAAGTTTGCTGTATTCCGTGTTGAACTGGTCATAGAGTTTCAAATAAGAGGCGACCATTTCGCGGCCTTTCTGATTGCCGTCTGTGGTATATTCCTTGGAAGTATAGTAAGATTCCATTTTGCTGGTCAGGGGAACCATTTCATCCAATACCTTAAGTACGGCTGTCGTGCTTTCGTCAATATCGGAGAAACCGCTGCTTTCCGTTTTGGCTTTCGTCAAGTTTTCTTTCAGGCTGTTATAAGCGGGAAGCTGGCAAAGTCCAGATCCTCACCGGCTTTCATCTTCGCCAGGACTTTATCGATGGAAAAGGCAAATCTTACATTGTGGCCGTTGAAACCGTTGGTAGCTTTTACATAGCTGCTGATTTTTTCCAGCTGGCTTGTCGGCTTTGCAGATGTTTCTTTTCCGCCGCTAGAAGAAGAGCCGCCACCGCCGCAGCCTGTCAGCATCATGATCGCCGCTGCCAGTACCAATAAAAATAAACCGATTCGTTTTATCAGATGGGGGGTGTAATCCACTAAAATCGCCTCCTATTGTAAATAAAATCGTTTCTATAGTATGATCTCCCACAAACGGTTTCATTATATCATTAAAGGGCAGAAGAAAGCTATTTTAAAATTTATTAGTTTTCTTATCAGATTCTTAAAAAACTTTATGACATGAAGCGTGAGTGTGGTATAATGATAAAAAATTAAAAGGAGGGTATTATGCGTAATCCAAAAAACATGCTGATTGTAGGGATTGTACTACTGGTGGTAGGGGTTTGTATCCTGCTGTTTAATCCGGATCAAAGCGCTGCCAATCTGGAAATTGCCAGAAATGCAAAAAATGCGCAGGAAGCTGCCGCCGCTATTTCAGGCAATAACCAAAGGGAGCTTATGATCCATATGGCAGGGAATTTTCTTGCAGGGATCGGCATCGCGCTGACGGCAGGCGGTTTTTTCCTGAAAAGGAAGAAACAGTAATTGTCTGAAAGAAGAGACAGGAGCATCCGCTTCCCCATGTCTCTTTTTATGCATGGGAAAGCAGCGGATGGCTTTCTTTTCGTGAAATCTGTTATACTGATAAAAAATAATTATTTTTGAGATGTATGCCGCACAAGGGAGACATGATGACCGTCAGGGAAATAGTGGAAACGCTCGGCCTGGCAGCAGATGAGGACGCTGTAAGAAAAATGGCAGAATACAATGCCATGGTGATTGCCATGAGCAGGAAAATGAATTTAACGGGAATCAAAGATGCAGAAGAAAGCCTGGTCAAAAATATTTATGATTCGCTGACCGTGTATGAGGAGAAATATTTTCCGAAGAACGGGCGTATGCTGGATTTGGGGACAGGCGCCGGGTTTCCGGGAATTCCGCTGGCCATCCTGAGGCCGGATATGCAGGTCGTGCTGGTGGATTCTGTCTTAAAGAAACTTGTATTTATAGAGAATGCCGCGGCAAAGCTGGGGATTAAAAATATAAAGATTCTCCATATTCGCGCCGAAGAAGGCGGACGGCGGAGGAAGACAAGGGAAACCTTTGATATGGTGACGGCAAGAGCGGTAAAGATGCTTCCCGTCATTGCCGAATGGGGTATCCCCTTTGTGAAGGAAGGCGGTATTTTCGCAGCGATGAAAGGACCTGGTGCCAACGAGGAACTCAGACAGTCGGGAAAGATCCTGAAAGAATTGAAAGCGGAGCTCATGGAGCGAAAAGAGTTGGAGCTCCCTACGGGAGAGAAAAGGACGATTCTCTACTTCAGGAAAACCGCGCCGTCGCCTAAAACCTATCCGAGGAAAGTGGGCGTGGCGGAAAAGAAACCGATCATAGGCGAAGCGTAAAAGAATAAAAGCTCCTGTAAGAAGGAAAATCTTTCTTACAGGAATTTTTATTATGGGTGAATTTTTATAGCGGTTACGCAGGTGCGGTATTGAGTGGCAAAGAATTCTTTCTGCGTTTTGCCGTGAAAATAAGCGGCCCGCTTTGCCTAGGCGCGTAAAACGGAAAAGAGCGGGAAAGGGGAAACCGCCATTACGGTTTTAATCCGCTGATCTGTTCTTTTATTTCCTTTATATCTTGTCCTATTTGCCGGAAAGTGTTTTCCGCATGCTCCATGGCGCCTTTTACATCGGTTTCCTCCCCCCTGTCATTGGTGAGGACAATGTCGCCCAGCTGGAGTTTGCCGTTCCTGATGTGGAAAGCGTCGGTGGAAAAGGTGCCGAGGGCGGTCTCTATGGATACGTCATAGAAGTCCAGCTCTTTGCCCCTGTTGTGGAAAGCACCCTGTATCTTTTTGAAAGGGATCAGTTTGTAATGACCGCTGCCTGAGGTAAAGGTGCCTTCGGAGATGATCTCTTTCGGATTTCCGTCACAGCGGATATCGCCTTCTAAATCGACGTAGCAGAAAATGGCAGCGTCTTTCGCGGGATAGCGGGAATCCAGCTTTTTGCCTGCCAGGTGGATGTTGTAGGCCCTTGTGTCTATGTCATAGTTTCCCGATGCTTTGACTGTGCCGCCGTAGACACGTCCCGTGACATCGGTGAATTTCATTTTCCCATGGTGGTAGAAAACATGGCCGTCCAGATGGGAGAAAGAAAGGGCAGGGATATGGAGCTGCTCCATGGTGATTTTTCCTTCCGCTTTCGGGGAAGCGACGGGGCCGCCCGCCTCGGCGGTGAGGGTAAGCTTGTCGTGAATATTGTTTCCCAGTCCCAGAGATGCCGGATCGACACCGTAAAAAGATACATTCATGGCGATGGTGTGTTCATCGCTCTTCATGTCAATGTCGCCGTAAATCTTCACACTGTCGCCGATGGCGGTACCGCCGAATTTACCGGAGGACAGGTCGACAAAAAGAGAATCGTCGGTGTCGATATTCAGGTGCATGTCCACATGGGAAAAAAGGAAGTGCCTGTTTTCATAGAAGGCTTCCAGCTGGCAGTTTTCCAGGTGGATATTCATTTTCATTTTCTGTCCGTTCCGCTTGAAGTTGGCGATTTTCTCGTGGAGAGTTTCCGCACGTTCCTCTGCCGGTTCGGATTCAGCGGCCGTTTTATTGATGAGGTCGACATCCATATTCTTGTCAAACCGGAGCGCTGCGGAAGCATTGTGGAGCCTTATCTCGGAAATGGCGGTGGCCCGCAGTTTGCCTCGGAGGATATCTTCCGGGCGCACTTTTATTTTCCCGTCGGGGACAAAGAGGATGGGGATGCCGTGGTCATCCGTCCAGAGCAGGTTTTCAAAGGAAACGTAGCCTGCGATGTCGGCGGAGATTTTTTCAACGGAAATATGTCCCCGGAGCATGTGCTGCCTGTTCATGGCATAGCTGAAAATGCGGGCGGCCGCAAAAGCGGCGATCTGGGCGATGAGGAGAAGACCCAGGACGGCGGCAAGCAGCAGGAAGGAAAGCCGCCGTAAAGCGGATCGGTGCCGGTGGAAAAAGTCGATCATGAAGACCTCACCCAAAGTTACAATTCTTTGAAATGGAAATCTTTTTTATGGCAGGCATAGTCTTCAACGATATGGCCTTTGCCGAAAAGCTTGTACTTGTATGACAGGAGCCCTTCCAATCCGACGGGCCCCCTGGCATGGAGCTTGCCTGTGGAAATGCCCACTTCCGCGCCGAAGCCGTACCGGAACCCGTCGGCAAAGCGGGTGGACGCGTTCTGGTAAACACCGGCCGAGTCGACAAGCTGCATGAACCGCGCGGCGGTATTGATATTTTCCGTGATGATGGCATCGGTGTGATGGGAGCCGTACCTGTTGATGTGATTGACGGCTTCATCCACGCCGGAGACAATTTTCACAGCAAGGACGAGATCGAGGTATTCATGGCGGAAGTCATCGTCTTCGATGATATCTAAGGGGATAATTTCTCCGGCTTCTTTTGTGCCGCGGAGACGGATGTGTTTTTCTCCGGCGGCCTTTTCCAGTACGGGCAGAAAGTCTTTGGCGATATCCCGGTGGACAAGAAGTGTTTCTGCGGCATTGCACGCGGCTGTGTACTGGGTCTTCGCGTCAATGACGATTGGGATGGCTTTCGCCATGTCATAATCTTTGTCCACATAGATATGGCAGATACCGTCGGCATGCCCCATGACGGGGATGCTTGTGCGGCTCATGATGTGCTGGACAAAAGCATTCGAGCCCCGCGGAATGATGAGGTCTACCGATTCGCGGCAGGTGAGGAGCTCATCTATTTCGCTGTGCTGTTCTGCTTGGAACAAAGCTTCAGATGGAAGATTCGCGGAGGTGGAGGCTTCATGGAGGATGGAAAAAAGAACGCGGTTCGTTTCTTTCGTCTCTTTTCCACCCTTCAGGATGGCGCAGTTTCCGCTTTTCACCGCGAGGGAGGAAATCTGGATCATGGCGTCGGGGCGCGCTTCAAAGATCATGGCGATGACGCCGATGGGACAGGTGACGCGGTAAAGGCGGAGCCCTTCATCAAGCTGGCGGGCAAGAGTGACTTTTCCTACGGGATCGGGAAGGGAAATGAGCTGCCGGATGCCGCTGATGCTGTCTGCCAGTTTCCCTTCATCGAATGCCAGCCGTTTCATGACGGCAGGAGGAAGTCCGGATGCTTTTGCCGCGGCAAGATCGATCCTGTTGGCGGCAAATATTTTTTCTTTTCCTGCTTCCAGATTTTCAATCATGTGAAGGAGCGCGGAATTTCTTTTTTCCGCAGGTGTGGATGCCATAAGGGGCGACGCCAGTTTCATTTTTGCCGCTTCTTCTTTTATGCTCATGGGGATTCTCCTTTATTATTCCTTATATAATATATGTTTATCATAATCTTGAAAAACAGGACGGTCAAGGAAAAGCATGTCTCTTACGGAAGAGCGGCCGTCGAAAGGCAGACGGGGAAATATTGAAAAAGTGGTTAATAATTAGCAGAAAGTGTGATATAATGTTGCGTACATAGCACACAAAGTGTGTATCTACTTGAGGGAGCGGTTGCAATTCCCGGGTGTTTTGGAGTATAGCAGAAAGGAAGATTTTTATGGGGGAAAAGACGAACAACGCATTTATCGCGATCGGGCTCATGCTGTTCGCATTATTTTTTGGGGCGGGAAATTTGATATTTCCGGTCTTCATGGGGCAGAACGCGGGGGTAAATACGATTCCCGCGACAATCGGCTTTTTGATCACGGGCGTAGGTCTTCCGCTTTTGGGTGTTCTTGCCATTTGCTATTCCGGTGTGAATCTCCGTGAACTGGCAGGGCGTATTCATCCGGCGTACAGCATTTTCTTCTGCACGGCGCTGTACCTGACCATCGGCCCGTTTTTTGCGGCTCCCCGTACGGCGACGGTGGCATATGAGATTGCTGTGGCGCAGTACCTGCCTCCTGAAATGCGGAGCATGGGGCTTTATGTTTTTGCCGCGGTGTTTTTTATCATTACCTGGTGGCTTGCGATTTCACCGTCCAAACTGGTGGCCCGGGTCGGCAAGTTCATGACTCCCGTCCTTCTGGTATTCCTTTTCCTTTTGATTATCAGCGCCATTGCCTCGCCCATGGGAAGCTGGCAGGCACCGGCAGCTGCTTATGACACCGGTGTGAAAGCTCTCGGGCAGGGGATCGTTGACGGATATAATACGATGGACGGCCTTGCCGCTCTTGTTTTCGGCATTATCGTGGTGGAATCGGTCAAGATGTACGGTGCCGTTTCTGAAGCGGAGATTACGAAAGATACACTCCGGTCCGGTCTGATTTCCACATTCTTCATGGCGATTATTTATGCGGCGCTCTGCTACATCGGCGCCAGTTCCGTATCCCTCATCGGTGTGCAGGAAAACGGCGCTCCTGTTCTCGTAAAAACGGCGCTCCACTACTTTGGGGCCGCCGGCGGAGGCATTCTGGGAGTGATCGTTATCTTTGCCTGCCTGACCACCAGTATCGGTCTGGCTGCTTCCTGCGCGGCCTATTTTAACCTGCTTCTTCCGAAGATTTCTTCAAAAACCTTTGTTACCGTTATGGTCGTTGTCTGCTTCTTCGTAGCGCTCTTCGGTCTGACGACGATTATCAAGAATGCTGTTCCCGTACTTCTTTTCCTGTATCCCATGTCCATTTCCCTTATTGCGCTGGCGTTCCTCCACAAGTTTTTTAACGGCCGCCGCTGCGTATATGTATGGACAACTTTGTTTACCGCTGTTCCCGCCCTTTGTGACGGACTTCACGGATTCGGTCTGAATTTGGGTGCCGTAGAACCGGTGCTCGCGGCTCTCCCGCTGGCGGAATACAGCATGGGCTGGATATGCTTCTTTGCCGCAGGTTTTGCTGTCGGTATCGTCCAGATGCTGGTGACCGGAAAGAAAGCGCAGCCTTAAAAAGAAATCTGAAAGAAAAGGTGAAAGCGTGCGGGCCGGACCCGTGCGCTTTTATGATGGATGAAAAGAGTTTCTTACTTTCTGATTGACATATTTCCCCTTTGTCACTATATTAAAGAGTAGGATTATTATGGAAATACAGGGGAAGACGGTATTTCCTTTTATATGGAAAGGAGGGAGCCCGATGCTTACCGCTTATAAACATGATGAAAATCACAGACTTTGTTCCGTTGCTTTTGAGGAGATGGAAAAAGGGTCGTGGATCAATTGCGCGGCTCCCGATGCGGCGGAGCTGGAAAAGCTGAATGCCCTTACCGGCATCCCCGTCGATTCCCTCCAGACCGCTCTTGACCGTGAAGAACGTTCCCACGTGGAATTGGAAGATGATTTTATTTTTGTCGTTGTAAATACGCCTGTCGTCCTGGAAACGGATGCTTACGATGCACTGCCGCTGGGGATTTTTATTACAGATAAAGTATTTGTCACCGTGTGTCTTGAAAATAATACAGTGATCCAGAAATTTATAAATAATAATTATCCCTCTTTCCAGACTTATAAAAAGACAAGATTCCTTTTCCAGATATTGTCTACCGCATCGTCGTCCTTCCTGTACTTTCTGCAGCAGATTTATAAAAAGACAGACGGCATCGAAACGCAGGTGCGGAAATCTTTGCAGAATAAAGAGCTTTTCCGCATGCTGGAACTGCAAAAATCTCTGACCTACTTCAACTTCGCCCTTCATGCGAATGAGAACGTCATGGAGCGCCTCATGCGTCTTCGCAACAGCCCCATCCATACACTCCTGAAAATGTATGAAGAAGATGAGTATCTTCTGGAAGACGTCATCATTGAAAATAAGCAGGCTTTGGAAATGGTGGAAATTTACACGAACATCCTGATGTCCATGATGGACTCCTTCTCCTCGATTATTTCCAACCGTCTGTCACAGATTATGAAATTCCTCACCTCGGTGACGATCCTTCTTGCCGTGCCCACTTTGATATTCAGCCTTTGGGGTATTAATGTGCCCGTGCCGTGGGAATCAAGCGAGATCGGATTTGCTGCGGTCACCCTTCTCGGTCTCGTGCTGACCCTCGTATCGGCGCTGGTGCTGTGGAAGAAAGATATGCTTTGAAATAAAGAAACAAAGGGACCGCTGCGGTCCTTTTTATTTTGCCGCTTTGGGGGAAATAACTGGTATAATAGAAAAGTATTTGAAGAAAGGAGGAAACGATGGAACCGGCGAAACTTTTAAAAAAATATTTCGGTTATGATACATTCCGGCCTATGCAGGAAGATGTCATCAAAACCATTCTGTCGGGCAGGGATGTGCTGGCTGTCATGCCCACCGGCGCGGGAAAGTCGGTCTGCTTCCAGATTCCCGCCCTCCTCTTTCCCCACGGTACGATTATTATTTCTCCTTTGATTTCTCTCATGAAAGACCAGGTGGAAGCGCTTGCAGAGCAGGGGATTTCCGCGTCCTATGTAAACTCCACCGTGCCTTTTGACGAATCTATCGAGCGGCTCCGCGATTTGTTCCGGGGGCGTCTGAAAATACTTTACATGGCGCCGGAAAAATTGGAACCTACTTATTTTACCGACTGCCTGTCCAAAGTGCCTTTGTCTATGGTTGTCATTGACGAAGCGCACTGCGTTTCCCAGTGGGGCCATGATTTCCGTCCAAGTTACCGGAAAATAAAAACCTTTATCGATACGCTTCCCGCAAAACCCGTAGTTACCGCTTTCACCGCTACGGCGACCTCCTTGGTGGAAGAAGATATGAAACGAAGCCTCGGCCTGGGGAAAGCAGCCGTTTTCCGTACGGGACTGGATCGGCCGAACCTGTCTTTCCGTGTCATCCACGGCGCGGACCGGAAAGATTTCATTCTCCGCTATGTGCAGAACCACGGAAAAGAAAGCGGCATCATTTACTGCGCCACCAGGAAAGCAGTGGACGAAATTTATGAAATGCTCGCAAGCCGGAAAATAAAAGCGGGGCGGTACCACGCGGGCATGGAAGATGACGCGCGGAAGAAAGGGCAGGAAGATTTTTCCTTCGACCGCATCCATGTCATGGTGGCGACAAATGCTTTCGGCATGGGTATCGACAAGAGCAACGTGCGCTACGTCCTTCACTACCAGATGCCCAAAAGCATGGAAGCCTACTATCAGGAAGCGGGGCGGGCAGGACGTGACGGTGCGAAAGCGGAATGCATCCTCCTTTACAGCGGGCAGGACGTAGGCATACAGCGGTACCTCATCGAATCGGGAAACCAGACGGACGGCCAGAAACAGATGGACTACGACCGCCTTTATGCCATGGACGGCTATTGCAGCACCACAGGCTGCCTGCGGAATTACATCTTAAATTACTTCGGCGAGACTGCTGATGAGACCTGCGGCCGCTGCGGAAACTGCGAAAGCGGAAAAGGAAAGGTGGACATCACCGACGAGGCGGTTCTCATTTTCCGAACCGTCAGATCTCTCAAGGAACGGTACGGCGCCGGCGTGGTGGCGGATATCCTTAAAGGAAGCCGCACAAAAATGATCAGGGAACGGAACCTGGACAGCTTTCCCACCTACGGCAGACTGTCCTTTGCGAAAATCAAACATTTGAGAACCGCCATCCATTTCCTCATTGCCGATGGTTACCTCAAACGTGACGGCGGCGAATCTCCCCTGCTGCATCTTACGGAAAAAGCGGAAATCGTTCTGGAAAGAAAAGCGCCGGTACTGGGTTTTGCTTTCGGTGCGGAAGATGTCATGGCGTCTGTGGCGGTGGAAAAGAAAGCCATCCTTTCAGAAACGGAAAGCGGTATCTTTGAAAAACTCCGCGGACTCCGCCTTGCCATTGCCCGGGAAGAACACGTCCCGCCCTTCGTCGTATTCTCCGATGCCACCTTGGAAGATATGGTGTCCCGCCTCCCACGGACAGAAGAAGAAATGGCAGAAGTCCACGGCATCGGCGCTTTCAAATTAAAGAAGTATGGAGAACGTTTCCTTGCGGCGCTTGGAGAATTCAGCGGAGCGGAAGAAATAAAAGGAAAAGACAAAAAAGAAGAAAAAAATATATATGAGAAACTCGAACGGCTCCGCCGCTCTTTGGCCAAAAAAGAAAATCTGTCGACATCACAAATTCTTTCCGATACAGTCCTCCGTCGGATCGCAGAAACCCGTCCGGCAACCGAAGAGGAATTCCGCGGTGTGAAAGGCATCGGCCCGAAAAAAGCGGACAAATACTCGGAAGTCTTTTTACAGGCCCTCCATCCGGAACGGAGCCGTATTTCCCCAAAAACAGAAAGTAAAGTGCCGGAAAAAAGAGAACATATCATTCCCAAAACGGCAAAACCCGTCCGCGGACGGAAAGGGAAAATCACAGCGGTACGAAAGGAAACGATTCAGGCCGGACAGACGGCGTCCATAGACATAGAAACAAGAGCGTTTTTCCTCTATCTGAAAAAAGTAAGAGCGCGGCTTGCCAAAGAAGCGGACCTGCCGGCGGAAAGCATCTGTGCCGACAGGGATTTGGAAAAGATGGTGAAAAGCGAAACCGTATCCCAAAACCTGCCTACCGATGTAAAGCGGAATTTGAAAAGCCATCGCCATCTACAAACAGATCAGATATCAGACATCAGATGACAGGAGCGGCCGGCAAAAAGGGTAATAGCTATTAGCTGTTAGCCGTTAGCTGTGATTTAAAAGCCGAAGCATATGATTTCCATTAGGTGTCATACGAAACAACAGCAAAGGATCTGCTGTTGTAGTGCGGGAAACGTTAATCGTTATCCTAAGCGAATGTAAAGGATCTGTATCCATGGGGAGGAAAGCGGTAAGACGTCATTGGGGTAATAGATTCTTCACTCCGTGTCATCGTTCTGCTTTCCGTTTTTCCCACAAGGCGTTCTTGCCACCGTTCAGAATGACCGGAGACGGTAAGGCGTCATTCAAAGCGCCAACAAAGGATTTGCTACAGTGTTAAGGAAAGGGATTCTAACGGGAAGAATAGGGATTGGGTAAGCCTCCTTGTTTATAAGGAGGTGGCCGGCGAAGCCGGACGGAGGATACTGGCTTGGGGGAATGACGCAAAAGAATAGAATGAAGATTCTTTTTTTGCCCCCGTTCTGAGTGATGACGGACAGTAAAGCGTCATCCTGAACGAATGTGAAGGATCTGTATCCGTAATGAGGGAAAGCGGTAAGAAGATAAAAGCTATAAGCTGTTAGCTGTGAGCTGTTAACCGTTAGCTGTGAGTTAAAAGCCGAAGCATATGATTTCCATTAGGTGTCATACGAAACATCAGCAAAGGATTTTCTGCCGTGGATGAGAAAGCAGTGTGAATAAAGGTATTCGTAAAACAGTACATATTATATAGAAATAAGATAAATCTTTTGTTATAATGAGAACAAAGGTTGTTTAATAAAATAAGTGTTGAAAGAAGAGCGGGAGAAACCGGTAGGAATTTTCCTGTTTACGGATTCTGTACCCGGCTTTTCAGGCAAATGAAGTGTCACGGGGAAAGGTGGTGTGAAGGCAGTATCGGCAGCATTGGGGATGGTGCTTCTTTATTGCGTTTATAATTATATTGTTTTTTATGGGAGGAAAACATGAATCACATCTACAAAGTCATTTGGAGTCGAGTGAAGAACAGTTATGTCGTCGTTTCAGAAATTGCGGGCACAGCGAGAAAAAGCGGGAGGGTGAGAGTCTCTAAAAACACGCTGGCAGCAGTTTTGGCGGCTTTTTTATTGACAGGGATTTCTGTAAGCCCTGTATCTGCGGTGCTTGACGGGGTCAATACGTTTGTAGAACCGGGGAATCAGAATATTAAAATCGGGAATGATATTGATTTAAGAAATAACAGTACGAAAAACGGTGCCATTGCGATAGGCGATCACGCTCAGATTGATGATTATGTTATGCAGGAAGGCAGTATTGCCATCGGCAAAAATGCTTTTGTGGAAAACATGTACGGGAGGCAGGAAAAGAACTGTAAATTCGGACAGTCAAACGAAAAGAAATGGGCAAGCAGTGTAGCAATCGGACAGAATAGTTATGCGCGATCCGGCAGTGTCATGATTGGCGATCATAAATATATAGGGAAACTTGGGGATGTGGAAGTTGACGGTTCGGATGTGCAGAAAGTCAAGTCGAGAAATGTAAATATCAATGCTACGATCGTCGGTGCAAACAGCTACAACCAGGGGGCATTTTCTTCTGTGACAGGGACATACTCCATTATTTCCGGAAAATATAACGGCAGCAACTGGTCTTCCTATGCCGGACAGAATTTTGGCGCCACCATTACCGGTTCTCTCAACAGCATTGAATCGGCAACTTCGTCATCCGTGTATTCCGGAGTGGCGAACAGCATCGTCGGTACAGCGAACAGAACGGCTAATTCTAACGGTTCCCTCATCTTCGGCGCAGGAAATGAAATTACTAATTCCATTTCTTCTATTTCTGCTCCATCTACTGGGGGAGATTCTGCACAGGCGCTGCAGAAGTCATTGATGACAGCAGTAAAAAATTCTAATAGCGGCGGTGCCACCCTTGCCATCGGCGGAGGAAATACAGCGGATTGGACCCAGCTTTCTCAAATTATTGGTGTGAACAATACGTTGAAAGGTACATCTGGGGCTATTAGTAAGTTTAACATGATTGATTGCTACAAAAATACTGTAACCAAGGCCGAGCACGTGTCCGTGATCGGCTCTCAGAATACCGTTGAAAACAGCAAGAGCCAGACCGTCATCGGGGATAGCAATAAGATTACCAATAGAAATGCCGGTACAGTTTCCGGGCACCAGGAAGAAAGGACGAAGAATGTGTCCGACCTTGTCATCGGCAAAGGGAATGATATTTCCGGCAACGGTACCTATATGACAGGGCATGAGAGCCTGACTGTCATCGGGAATAATAATAAAGCGGTTAATCCCACCTCGTCTATCGTGATCGGGGATAATCAGAAGTTATCAGCGATTAAAGAATCTGTTGTTATCGGATCCATGACACCGGAAGAAAAGGCCGATCCCGATATCGGGCAGAAACATGCCAGTGTCGTTGTTGGGTATCATGCCCAGAGCGGGACCAGAGACGGCGGCGGAATGAATGTGGCTCTTGGACATGGGGCAAAAGCTTATGGCTGGCAGGAGACCGTGACAGGGATCAAATCCATTGTGGAGGCAGGCTCTGGCCATGACGGCTATCTGGCTTCTGTCTATGGCGGTCTTAATACCGTAGCGTCAAATAAGGCGGACCAGAATGATGGGATGGCAAACACCGTCGTCGGTACCCTGAACAAAACAGAAGGCGCCAATGGGGCACTTGTTTTCGGCGCGGGCAATAGCGTTACACATTCTTTCGGGACGGCACCGACCGATGAAGATGGAAACAGTATGAATGAGCATTGGAGCGATGCTATAATTGGAGGACAGCAGTATGCTATGGGAGAAGGACCGCTGGGTCATGACGAGATCAGGAAAGCGATGGGGCTGGCCATGTCGACCGGCGGCGGCTCTGTGGTGACCATGGGGAACGGAAATACTTCAGATTATGCTGTCCATTCCCAGATCATCGGTTCCGGAAATATCCTTACCGGTACAGCAAATACACCCAGCATCAATAACACGATCAACGGATATGGAAATACAGGCAGGAATGTGGAACGTGTATCTATGATGGGGACCGGGAATAATATATCCGGCAGTACGGCCGATGTCGTGATCGGGGATTATCACCATATGGACGGCGGCAAAAACAATGTAATCCTTGGATCCATGGCGACGGAAAAGAAGACTGTAGAGAAAACGTATACGATGAAAGATGCTTCGGGCAATGTTATTCTTGAAAAGAAATATAAGGTGACGGAAAATGTACCGATTAAATCGCATACGGCGAACATAAGCAATGCGGTGATGCTCGGCTACAATACGGATGTGGAAAAAGACGGCGGTGTAGCGCTCGGCGCGGATTCCGTCGCCTCTGTTGATAAGGGAGCTGCCGGTTACGATCCATCGACCGATATGGCTTCTGCGGATACGTCAGCAACATGGAAAGCGACGGCCGCCGCTGTTTCTGTCGGTAAAGCGGCAACTCCGACCAGTGCGGCAGTCACCCGCCAGATTACAAACGTAGCAGCCGGCACGCAGGATACTGATGCCGTCAATGTGGCACAGCTGAAAAAGGTACAGGCAGCTGCCGGTGCGGCGAAAGTGCATTATTACAGCGCCAAGTCTACAAAAACGGGAGCCGGCAGCAACTATGACAATGACGGCGCCGAGGCGGAAGACAGCATCGTGCTCGGTATTTCCTCTTCTTCGAAAGGGGTGAACAGCACCGTTCTTGGCAGTAATAACAAACTGACCGGAGTGAAAAACGGAAGAAACAATAGTATCGTCGCCGGCCAGAATCTGGATGTGGAAGGCGCTCATAATGCCGTATTCGGCACGGATTATAACAATTATGACCATAAGCTGACAAAAGTCTTCGGGGAGGAGAATACGGTCATCGGCTTGGGGAACCTGGTTGGCTATACGGCAGAAAAAGATCCGAGCGATCCGACAAAATGGATTTACACCAAGAACTCCAGCGGCAGTGATCAGAACGTGGCTGTCGGTATGACAAATACGGCAAATGGCGGTAGTGTCGTGGTAGGCACCAGTTCCGAAGCGGAAAATCTGGGGGTCTCTTTCGGTCATGGGAATAAAGTCATCGGCTCGAATAGCGGCGGCGGACAGAGAAGTCTTGCCTTGGGGAATTATCTGACAGTCAAGGGTGAAGAAGCGGTAGCTGTAGGTACAAATGCTTCCGCGACCGCGGACTGGGCCATTGCCATGGGCAAAAATAGTAAAGCGGAGAAAGAAACTGCTATGGCTTTTGGCTATGATTCTCATGCCAAAGTCGCCGGCGGCGTGGCCCTCGGCTCGTGGAGTGTGGTGGATACGGCAGCGGGTGTGAGCGGATATGACCCCTCCACCAAAGCGGCTTCTACGGATACGTCAGCTGCCTGGAAATCGACTGTAGGCGCTGTTTCCGTAGGTGATGCGTCAAAGGTATCACCCGCCAGATCACCGGTGTAGCGGCCGGCGCGGCAGATACCGATGCCGTCAATGTGGCACAGCTGAAGAAAGTGGAAGCCACGGCGGCAGCAGCTAAGACTAATGTGACGGCCGGTGATAATGTGACCGTTACTCATGATTCCACGACAAATACATACAAAGTCTCCGCCAAGGATACCTATACGACGGGCGGTACCTACGATGCAGCCACGAAGAAAATCAAATTTGCACAGAATGATCCGTCCAAGAACTATGAAGTCGATGTGAGCGGTCTCGTAGGGAGCGGCGGAACCGGCAGCCTGACCTTTGCGGGAGATACGGGCAGCGCCATTACTAAAAATTCAGGCGAAACACTGCAGATTACCGGCGGCGCGACAGAAGTGGCAGCAGCCAATAATATCGGTGTCGTTTCCGAAAATGGCAAACTGAATCTGAAACTGGCAAAAAATATTGATCTCGGAAGCGACGGCAGCATCAAGACCGGTGATACAAAGATGGACAACAAAGGACTGGCCATCCAGGGCGGTCCGTCTGTGACCAAAGGCGGCATTGACGCAGGCAGCAAAAAAATTACCCATGTGGCGGCCGGTGAAATAAGCGCCACTTCCACTGATGCTGTCAATGGAAGCCAGCTCCAGGCCGTAAAGAATGATGTGCAGAATAATACGCAGAACATATACAACATGGGTAAAAAGGTAGGAGAACTGGGAACCCGGATTAACAAAGTAGGTGCGGGGGCAGCAGCACTGGCAGCCCTCCATCCGCTGGACTTCGACCCCCATGACAAGTGGGACATCGCGGCAGGCTTCGGCAATTATCGTAACGCCAGCGCTGCGGCGGTAGGCCTCTTCTATCGGCCGAACGAAAGAACGATGATGAGTCTCGGCTGGACCATGGGTGATGACAGGAACATGCTCAATGCAGGGATTTCTGTGAAGCTGGGACGCGGTGACGTTTATACCCGTTACTCCAAAGTGGAAATGGCGAACCAGATTAAGGACTTGAAAGAGAAAAATGACAAGATGCAGGCGGAAAATAAAGAGATGAGATCAGAGCTGGATGAATTGAAGGCCCAGGTAGCAGCTCTCGTTGCCAAGAAGTAAGGAACTTCCAAAAAGAAAGGAGCAGGCACTGCTGGTGGTGCCTGCTCTTTTTTTCGGTAAAAGTGGAACTCCTGGCAGTGTGTTTGCCAGAACCGTGCGAAAAATCTGTGCCCGTGGTGGGGAAAACGGTAAGACGTCATCAGCATAATAGATTCTTCACCCGTTTCATCGTTCCGTTTCCCTACATTCTCACCAAGCATTCTTGCCCCCGTTCAGAATGACGATTGGAGGAAAGGGCGTCATAATGAGGGAAACGTTAATCGTCATCCTGAACGAATGTGAAGGATCTGTTGCCGTGGTGGGGAAAGCGGTAAGGAGATAAAAGCTATCAGCTGTGGGCTGTCAGCTGTCAGCTATAAGCTGTTAGCCGTTAGCTGTGAGTTAAAAGCCGAAGCATATGATTTCCGTTAGGTGTCATACGAAACAACAGCAAAGGATCTGCTGTTGTAGTGAGGGAAACGTTAAGCGTTATCCTGAACGAATGTGAAGGATCTATTACCGTGGTGAGGAAGCCGGTAAGAAGATAAAAGCTATCAGCTGTGAGCTGTCAGCTGCAAGCTAACTATTCTTTTACGGTTTGAGTCACTACGGCATGCGAGTATCCTCCATTACTGGTGCGGGCAGCTGATTCACAATTGTCGGTTTTCAGGAGCCGGCAGCTTACGTCCGATTATGTTTTATCGGCGCCTGTCAGGTTCCGTTTTCTTTTTCCTGCTTTTTCAAGAAGTTCATGAAGGGTATTTTTATCTGCCCTGTCCAGTGCTGTTTTTATTGCAGAAAGGCTTTCTGTGAAACGGTCGATTTCAAGAAGCAGGTTTTCACGGTTGGCAAGGAATAAATCTGTCCAAAGGGGGCTGTTGATATCCGCTACTCTTGTTTCATCACGGAATGATCCGCCTGTAAAGTACTTTGTGTCTTCTTTCAGGGAAGTGCTGTTTATCAGCGCCGCCGCAAGGACGTGGGTCAGGTCGCTGGTGTAGGCGATGTGGCGGTCGTGTTCTTCCGGTGTGATTGACGGTACATGGCGGCAGCCGAGAGCCAGCGCCATGTTTTCGAGCAGTTCCACACTCTCCGGGCGGTTCGTTTTATCGGGAAGAAGGATATAATTTGCTCCGCGGAAAATGTCCGGATCCGCCCGGGAAAGTCCTTCACCTTCATGTCCGCACATAGGGTGGGATGAAATGAAATCCATGCCGGGCGGCAGGATCTGCCGGATATCATCGGCGAGGTTTCCTTTTACGCCGGCGATATCGGTCATGATCGCGTCGGAGCGGAAGTCCGGCAGGTGATTTTTCACAAAGGCGAGTGTCGCTTTGGCAGGTGTGCAGAATATAACAATGTCCGCGTGTTTCAGGTCACTGATATCGATGGAATCCACTATGCCCTGCCGAAGGGCGGCCTCTGCCGTCGATAATGTCCGATTGATACCGATTACTGCCGCTCCGAGTTCCTTCAGTCTCATGGCAAAGGAACCACCCATCAGACCCAGGCCGATAACGGCCGCTGTTATTTTGCTGAAATCCATTTTTATACTCCTGTTTCCGGTTTAAAATAGTATACCTTTCAGGCAGATTGTTTTATTGTCTGCATTATAGCATAGCACCCCATGGAGAACAGGTTTTACAGGTTATGAGAAACAGGGCGAAAAAAATACCGGAAGTTTATTTTTACTCCCGGTATTTCTTTCGAAGGTTTGCAATTATTCCATTTGTATATATTTCTTTAAGGTTTCAATTTCTCCCGTATAAATATATCCTTTTCCAATTTCCAGAACGAGGGGTGTTTCTATTTTTTCATCTTTTACATTTTTTCCATGTTCCAGAAGGGAGACAAGAATATCACGGGGGACGTCAAGATTGGTGGGAAGGCCGATAGACTGGAGGACGTACTTGATCCGTTCCGCTGTACCCCGCTTGGTGAGTCCCAGAATTTCAGAAGCGCTCGTGATCATGTACATGCCGGCCGCCGTCGCTTCACCGTGGGTCAGGCGGAGATCATTGAAACGGTAGTATCTTTCTGCCGCGCCGCCCAGTGTATGGCCGAAATCAAGGATACGGCGCTCGCCTTTGTCTTCGGGATCGATTTCCACATAGTGTGCCTTGATGGTAATGCAGCGGCGGATGATTTCCGGAAGAACACGAAGGATATCCTGGTCAGAGGCGGCTTTTTCAAATATTTCAAAGAGGTCCTTGTCTGCCACGCAGCCGATCTTAATCGCTTCGCCGAGGCCGTTATGGAAGAAACGGGCAGGCAGCGTGCGGACCATGGCAGGATCTACATACACGGCTTTGGGCTGGTAGAATGTACCGATGAGATTTTTTCTTCCATTGATATCGATGGAGATTTTCCCTCCGATGGCGCTGCCGATCTGTGCCAGGAGAGAAGTGGGCACCTGCACGTAGGGAGTCCCTCTCCGGTAAGTTGCTGCAACAAAGCCTGTCACATCGCCGACGACACGTCCGCCAAGGCCGATAAGCAGATCTCCTGCACAGAACCCGAAGTCTGCCAGCGCCTCGCATACACGGCTCACGACAGAAAGGCTTCGGCTCTTTTCGCTTGAAGAAAGAACGATCTGCTGTACGTTCAGGTTCTCTTTTTCCAGCTGGCGTTTCAAATCCTGGCCATACAGTTCGTCAATTCCTTCTTCCGTGATAATGACTGCGCGCCCGTGACCCGACAGGGGGGCGGTTTCTTTTCCCAGGCGGCCGATGATGCCTGAGTCGATTATCACATCATAAGAATCATTCCCTAAATTGATATGTACCGTATCCATGATTTGTCTCCCTGTAAAAAAGTATTTATAAAGTATTTACCATATATATTATATCATTTTTTCTCTGAAAGACTCCACCGGCGGCGACATGGGGCGGAAAAGAGGATTTTACCCCGATAGGAAATACATTTTGAAGGCAAATAAAAAAAGCCGCCTTTTGGCAGCTGTGCATTTCTGGTGCGCCCAAAGGGATTTGAACCCCCGACACACGGTTTAGGAAACCGCTGCTCTATCCAGCTGAGCTATGGACGCGTGTACATGTCATATTTTAGCACAAAAAAGGCAGAAATGGGAGTTTGCAAATAAAATGGAATGAAAGAGACAAAACGGGAAAATGATTTTCATTTCTGCCGATGTCGGAACGGAAGGAAATCATTTTTTCCTTTAGAAAGTTTTTATTTTTTATGTACACAGCAGGCGGACAAATAAAGGGGTGATTTGAAATGAATTCTTTTATTCGCTTTTTTTCTTTCTATTTTGCACGTATTCGTTGTCAAGAGGGGGAGAAAACTGGATGATTGGAGGAAAGGGGGACAGATGGAGAGAAAGTTATTCACATGCATATCGGGGGTATCTTGTGAGGGTAAAAGTGAAGAAGATATGCGATAAATACGGAGTATCTTCCGTTCTCATTTACGGGATGGTAAAAAGGTTATGCACAGTTATGCACAGTTCGTGTGTCTTTTTGGGATGGACAGGCGGAAAAAAGTTTTGATTTATCGCGAAAAGAGAAAAAACAGATTGTTTTTATCCACATGATGTGAATAGCTGTGAATAAGTTTGTGAATAATGTGAACAAGTGTAATTTTTATCGAAAGGAACCCGCAGCGAATGAAGTTTCGGGGAAATCATGTTCGCCGCGGTGAAGCGTGATTTTATGGGAAATCGGAAAAAGCCAGATCTGCTGTTTCTGATAATATCGGTTTTCTCATTATCAAGAAAGAGACTTAAATGAGAGGGGGAAAGAATTTCTTTATTTTTGTAAAAAGTTTGTTTACTGCTTTTGCGGCAGATTTATTTTCTTGCACCGGAAAATTGACGGAGCCGGTATTTATCTGTCTTCTGATTTCAGCGGCATGCCATGTTGTGGCTTAGAAGGTCCGTTCCGGCTTTTGCCAAAAGGCATAAAAAAGGATAGAATATTTACAATATAACTGTTATTTTTTAAGGAGATGTTCATCATAGACTTCAAACCGTTTACAATTGAAAAAAAAGAGTATATCGACAGCTTTTTCCATGTCCATCATTATGAGGGGATCGACTGTTCATTCAATACACTTTTTTTATGGCAGGAAGCGTACCATACGCAGTGGGCGGTAGAGGAGAATATCTTATTCGTCCGTGCGGGGGAAGGGGAGAATACGTTCTTTATGCCCCCTTTTGCCGGTGAAGGGGCGTCTTTCGGCCGCGGCATGGAGATTATCCATGAATGCCTGGAGCGCGAGGGAAAACCGTTTATCATTAAGGCTGCTTCACCCTGGGTGCTGGAACAGATCAAAGCCCATTGCCCGAACCGGTATGAGTTCACCGCGGATCGGGATAATTGGGAATATGTATACCGTACGGCAGACATGATCAATTTATCAGGAAAGAAGCTCCGGATGAAGAAAAATCATCTGAACGCTTTTCTCCGCCAGTACGGTGATTATACATACGAGTCCATCACGTCGGAAAACAGGGAAGACGCATGGCAGGGGATTGAAGACTGGTTTGAACGGCATGGAGACATTGCGGAAGAAAAAGAAGCGCTGCAGCGGTGTTTTGCCAATTGGGACGCTTTGAAATTGAAAGGCGCCATTATCCGCATTTATGGAAAGGTAGAGGCCTTTACGAACGGAGATTTGGTCAATCCCCGTGTGGCGCATATTTTCTTTGAAAAGGCAAATCCGAATATCCGCGGGCTGTATCAGGCAATCAACCGCGATTTCCTGATGCATGAATTTGCGGAAACAGAATTTGTAAACCGTGAGGAGGACATGGGGCTGCCGGCCTGCGTCAGGCAAAATGGAATACAATCCTGACCATTTTGCGGAAAAGTATGATGTCGTCGTAAAGACGGCGGTTGTTTCTGAGGCGGTTATGAAAATACGTAAATGCAGTCGGACGGATGAAAAGGATATACGCGCGCTTGGGTCGTACTGTTTTGAAAGAGAGGACGACCCGTGGTTCCGCTGGTATTTCAGGGAGCTCTACCGCCCGGAAGATGTACTGGCGGGAGAAGAAGCAGAGAAAATAGCATGCAGTCTTCACCGCCGTCCTTATGAAATATGTGTCCGCGGTGCAAAGATGCCGGTGGATTACCTTGTCGGGGTAGCTACCCATCCTGCTGCAAGAGGGAAAGGGCTTGCGACTGAACTGATCCGCGGCGCGTTCCATATGGCGCGGATGGAAAATAAAGGTGCTGTCATTCTCATGCCCTCGGCGGCATCGTATTACTATCCTATGGGATTTTCATTTTATGCGCACCAGTGGAAACGAAGCGCCGCGCCTGAGCATTTAAGTTTCTTGGGTAAGCGGGCGCAGTCCGCAGGGAGTATTGCCTCGATAGATGAATGGAAAACTCTTGCCTCTGTCTATGACAGGTATGTGAAGGGCGGAACGGCTGGGCTTTTCGTGATGAGGCGTCATGGAAGAAGCACATCGGCGCCCAGTTCTGTGACGGCGGTTACATCGCTGTCGTCAATGACCTGGACGGTGCGGCCGGATATATTTTCTACCATCTGGACGGAAGGAAACTCATCGTGTCGGAAATGGCGTACGCCTCCGATGCAGGACGGAAAGGGCTCTATGCTTACATGGCTGGACACCGCGGTTCCGTGGATGAATGCGTGTGGTATGAACCTTTTGATGACAGGGCATTTTTCTACTGGCAGAATGGCGCGGAGCATACCTATATACATAATGCCTCTTTCCCAACCATGATGGGACGCGTCACGGATCCGGTCATGGCATTTGACGGACTTCCCTGCAGAGAGATGAAAGGATTCCTGTCTTTCCAGCTGGCGGACGAGTTCCTTCCCGAAAACAGCGGCATCTACGTCCTTTCCGCCAAGGAAGGAAGAATTTACGCTGTGAAATATGATGTGTTTTACACGCTGAAGCTCCATATCGAAGATATTTCCGGCGTGAAATTGGGAAATAAAATTCCCGAACCGGATTTTACCATGACCGCAGGCGCTCTTGCCCAGCTTTTCTTCGGAGCGCTGTCTTTAAGAGAGCTGTCGGATCTGGGGCGCATTGAATGGCTGGAAGGTGCGGAGCGTGAAAAAGTTCTTGAAACGGCGGAAAACATGCTTCCCTCTGAAAAAAACTGGATCAATGAATGGTACTGAGCCTCCGGCCGTCGGTTTTTCACCTGTCTGATACCGGTTTGTGTATTAGTACCATATAAGTGCAGCAAAGAGAAATGCAACATTTCCCTTGCTGCACTTTTTATTAAAGGGAAGCAGCAATAGGACACAAAGTGAAGAATCTGTTACTCTGTTGACAGTTTACCAATTTTCTCACCATGGCAGCAGATCCTTCACATTCGTTCAGGATGACGTTTAATGTTCTCTGTCATTATGATGCCTTACCGTATCCCGTCATTCAGAACGGGGGTAAGGATGTCTTGTGGAAAAGATGGGAAACGGAACAGTGACACAGAGTGAAGAATCTATTACTCTGTTGACAGCTTATCGTTTTCCTCACCACAGTAACAGATTCTTCGCTGGCGCTCAGAATGACGTCTTGTCATCCGCCGTCATTCAGCACTTTTAGCTGACGGCTCACAGCTAACGGCTAACAGCTCACAGCTGATAGCTGATAGCTGATAGCTTTTATCTTCTTACCGTTTCCCTCACTATGACGCTTTACCATCCCCGGTTATTCTGAACGGGGGTAAGGATGCCTTGTGAGAAAGACGGAAAACGGAACAGTGACACGGAGTGAAGAATCTATTACCCTGATGAGAGTCTACCAATTTCCTCACTATGTCAGTGAATAATCTGTTATCGGAATGACATGAAAAAACGTGGAAATAAAAAAGAAATGCCAGCTGCTATCAATGCAGCTGGCATTTCTTTTATTGTTTGTATACAATAGAGGGGTAATAAAACAGCAGTCTGGAAACGGGGACGGCGGCATGCGTGACCATGCGGAGACCATACACCTAAATGTAAACAGTTCGGTGCCCTTTTGCCGCCTGCGGCTAAGAGAAAGAGATGGAAAAGAAATATTTTACTTACATGGTGCGCTGCCAAGACGGCACACTCTATACGGGATTTACCGTGGATGATCCGGAAAAACGGGTGGCTGTCCATAACGCGGGGAAGGGCGCGAAGTATACGAAAGGCCGGTTGCCTGTCCGCCTTGTGTGGTACAGGAATGGAACAACGGCCATGACGCCCGGTCCTGTGAATTCTATTTGAAACGGAAAACAAAACAGGAGAAAGAAGCATTGGCGGCTTCTTTTGGAAAGGATACAGATTGAACGAATCGGTGAGAAAAACAAAATATCTGACAGAAGCGGCGGCAGCGGCGGCCATTGCGTCACTTCTGGTGCTGTTGAAACTTTTGGCGCCGTTTCTCGTGTTCGTCACTATGACCGCGTCCCCCATCCCGATTGCCGTCATTTGCGATTTCCACGGGATGAAGTGGGGCTTCGGCACATCGGCGGGCGTGGTTATTCTCGTTACCATGATCGGAGGGCCTGAAATCGGACTGACGACAGCTTTTTATGCGGGTGCCCTCGGCATGGCCATGGGCTATGGATTTCTTCATAAACTGTCCTACGGGAAAACGCTTTGCCTTACGATTCTCGCATATATATTTGAAATGTCTTATAAAATCATATTTTCCATTTATGTTCTCGGCATTGCTGATGCCCTTACCGGAGCGATTGACCGCTTCACCACATTCCTTCGCTGGATATGGACACCCTTGTCATCGGTCTTCGGGTTTGATCCGGATCCGGGTATAGCGATGCTTACCACATCAGGCATGGTGATGCTTGGAATTGTCTTCATTTTAAATGCATACTGCTATGCGTACCTGAACATGGAAATCGGCGGCAATGTGCTGAAACGCTTAAAAGGCGGAATAAGGGGATAAAACCTATGGGATATGCTCCATTAGTGTCGGTCATCGTGCCGGTATATAAAACTGAAAAATTTATACATAGATGTATTGGCAGCGTGCTGAACCAGACGTATTCCAACTGGGAAATGATCCTGGTTGATGACGGCTCGCCTGATGCATGCGGGCAGATATGTGACTCTATGCGGAAAAGATGGCAGGATTCATGTCATCCATCAGGAAAATCAGGGACTTAGCGCTGCCCGAAATGCAGGTATAAAAATCTGTAAAGGTGAGTGGATATATTTTCTTGATTCTGATGATTTTATCGTGGAAGATGCTTTAGAGAAAATGATATTTTTTTCAAAATCAGGGACTTATGATATCATCATGGCGGGTTTCAGTATTATCTATGCCGATGGAAGCGAGGATTGCAGGTCTTCCGGATGGAAAGAGACGGATGATTTATCGGAAATCGGAGAGGGATCCTTCTTGATGAATTGCCGAATTTTGCCCATGGGAAATTATATAAGCGTTATCTATGGAATGATCTGATATTTCCGGCAGGGCGGCTGGTGGAAGATATGTATGTGAGTGCTACCGTTTTTTTTAAGGCGGGAAGTGCTTATCTGACTCCGGTATCTTTATATCGTTACAGTTATGAAAATGAAAACAGCCTTATGAGGGGGAAAAATATAAAGGATTTTATACAATTGAAATATGGAAGGTTTCTGGCGTGGCGTGAACATGAACGGATTGCGGATTTACATGCATTGTCGGAGAAGAAGGTTTGCTGCATTCAGGCACTGAAGTGCGCTGTAAAGACTTTTGTGGCGGATTTCAATACGCGGGAATTGCCGGATTTGGATTACAGGGAGTTGGAATCATATATCTTTATGCATAGAGATGTATCGTTGCCGTTTCTTTTCTTTCAGCGGTATCTGATTGTAAGTGAATGTACGATTTTGTTGCAGCTTTGCGGATATGTCCGTAAAATGGCAGTTTCATTACAATATAAAATGCGGCAGTGGAAATTTATGGCTGCCCGATAAAAACTATTAGGAGCGGGATTCATGAAATTTTTAAATATAAATTGGGGCAGTCGGTTGGCAGCGGCTGTTGTCGTATGGGGCTACGGCTTACCATTATATTAATACGGGAATGTCTATCAGTATGATCGCATTTACTCTGTTTGTAATTGCTTATGCACTGAAAAATCATGCGATTCCCAAGGTTACACTTCATAAAAATATTCTATGGGCGTTCGCTGTATTTTATGCCTGCCTGTTTATTTCCACGCTGTTTCATTTGGACAATACTGGAAATATGTATGGCGGATCATATAGTTTTCTGTCTTATGTTATGATTCCGCTGCCTTTATTTATGATTTTATACATCGGCTGGGAGCATGATATCAGAAAACTGTATGCTATACATTTGTTACGATTGGGTATGCAATATGCGGATATGGGATATATGAGTATGCTGCCAAACACATGGAGCGCCTGGACAGCTTTTATACATCACCGCCCCACGTGGGTATTATGATGGATGTCTTTATTCCACTCACTATTGCTTTTATCTGCTATTATCGTGATAATATTTTCATCTGGCTGTAATGTCGGTACTTTTAGTGCTGGAGGCAGTTACATTGGTCCTGACGCAAACAAGAGGTGCCATGGGAGCTTTATCCATAGCGATTTTTATTACTGTGTTGATTTTCCTGTTTAGAAATCAAATTGCAATGGGGAAAACCAGGCGGCGGCTCTTAGGGATGGGGGCAGGTCTGCTGGTCGTACTTGCTTTGCTGTGTTCCCTCCGGTTTGGAATACATGATCCATATCGGATGCAAGGGGCAGACCGACCGTTTATATGGAAGAGCAGTTACCATATGTGGGAGGACCATAAATTGGCCGGAGTGGGACTGAATGGATGGAAGAATGCTTATGACCATAAATATCAACTGGAGGGAAGCAGGGAGTTTAAAAAAAATGTGCATGCCCATAATACGTGGCTGATTTTTTTATCAACCGGAGGGATTCTTGCTTTTCTGGGTTATAATGCATATCTGATTCTTATGGGGATGTATTTCTGGAAAAGGATACGTATATATGCTTTGAATCCATTCAGCTGGTGCATGCTGGCAGTTTTTCTTGCTTTTGTTCTTAACGGGCTTTGGATGAAACATTTTCTTCCACATCGTTTGGCAGATTGTATTATCTTGCATTTGGCATTACACTGCTTTTTGAAAGATGGGATACGCTGCACTCGGAGGAGAAAAGAGTGTGAATTTGTTAAAACCGTTACAGCTCCTTTGGAGAAACTGTAACGGTTTTTGTCATGCCTGGATTACTTACTTGTAATCCGGATCATCAAGGATGGTCCATTCTCCATACTTCGTTCTTGCGTCTGCCGGTTTCAGATCATATGCACTGCTGCTTAAATCAAAATTCGGTTCATAGTCTGTGTTTGGCAGGTGCAGGACTCCGCTGATGGTGTCATACATCAGGTCATTGGTGAATACTTTGTGTTCATTTTGACGCAGGGCTTGTGCTGTATCCGGGTAGAGCTGTGTGTAAGCGGGAGAAAGATAAATGAAGAAGGGAATCCGAACCATATCATAAGTCATATTTTTGCTGGCGACATGGCTTCGTTCCATGTTTTCCCCGTGGTCGGAGCAGTACATCATGACCTGCAGATTCAAATGATCTTTGGCATACGTATAGATATCACGGAGGAGATGATCCGTATAGAGCAGCGTGGTGTCATACTGGTTGGTCCGCTTATCGTGCTGCGGGTTGTCGATTCCTTTAAAATCCGGTGGGGTGCGGTCGCTGTACCTGATATGGCTGCCCATAAGATGGATAATGACAAAGTTATTTTCGTTTTTGGGAAGCTGCTTTACAAAATCGAGCAGCTGATAATCGTCGCCCAGCGGAAATGGTGTCCGTTGTTCCGTATCACAGTTTTGCGCGACGAAATCGATGGGACTGTCTTCACCGCTCATTTTGCCCTGGTTGCTCATCCACCATGTTTTATAGCCGGAAAGGTGTGCCACATCTATGATATTGGCTACGTCATCTATATTTCGGTGGTCATATTGGTTTCGCCCGTAAAGGAACATGGAAAGCGCGGGAACAGTGACGGGAAAGCAGGAATATGTTTTATCCATGAGGTAAAAATAAGGTGTTTCTTTCATTTCTGAGAGCCATGGGGTCGTTTCAGACGGATAAGACGGGGTAAAGGCTTTCATCCGGTCACGGGTGGCGCTTTCTCCGATGACGACAATGACGGTACCCGGTAATTTTTGCGGCATGGCTTCGCAGACGGGGGTATATATACGGAACCGGCTTATATTTTGTTCATGCTTTTATTGATCCGCCGCATTTCATATATATAGTGGAAAGCGCCATAAGTTTGTGAAATAGGAAAAAGAGACGGGATATATTTATGGATGCTGATGATGGACAGAATGCAAATCATGCCTATCCATAGGATACGCATTTTACTGTAACGATCCCGGCCGACGGAAATGGCTTTATGGCAGCAGAAGAAAGAGGCCGGTAAGAGCAGCACAAAAAAGATAAGGGAAGAAAACAGGACGGGCAGTCCGATGCGGTCTGAAATAAATTCAAACGCTTCTTTTTTATTGGTCTGCAGGATGGGCAGCATATTTTCCGCGCGTATCGTGTCATTGTATAGGAGGTAGTATCCCAGATATATAGCAGCAAACAGAAGGCTTGCCGCGACGATAATTCCATAAAGGACAGAAATGGAAAAGCGCCATTTCCTTGGACGGTTTTGTGAGAAGGCAAAGAAGCATGCCGTGAGGGCTGATTCGTAAACGAAAAGCAGGAAATAGGGGTGAATCAAGTCGTAATCAATCGTCCAGGACATATTGGCATGAATGAGTACATAGGCGTAAATTACAAGCTGCGTTAGATAAGGAAACAGGGATAAACACCACAAGGGGGAATACAATTTTTCTCTCAGTGCATATGTAATGAGGCTGAAGACGGCAAAACCTGTGGCCGCATCACGCAGACTCTTATTCCATTCGAAAACACGTTCAAATCCGGAAATATGGAAAAGGAAAAAGATGACGCTTATGAAAATAAAAGAAGACAAAAGATAAGACGGGAGCGTTTTTATAGAATGGCTATCCGTGAAATACCGTGAGAACATATCAATATCCTTTCCTGATACAAATTGGAAATGTACAGAGTTACCGGGAAATGTTTTCCTCCATCAAATCCTGTGCATTTTTCCAAATATTTTCAGCGCTGAAATCTCCGCCGCGGGCAATCAGGCGGTGGCGGTAAAATACCTTCGGTCCCCAGGCGGCGAGATTGGATTCATCATTCAGGTAAAAAACATCTACCACGGGAACGTCTAAGGCGAGAGCAAAGTGGGCAGTACCGGTGTCGGCGCTGATGAGGACGGCACAGCTTTTCAGCAGGGCGCCCAGTTGGGGAATGGTGGTTTTGTTTACCAGGTTCAGCAGCACCTGTCTGTCAGCAGGCGGAAGATTTTCATAATATGATTCACAATCTCTTTCCTGCACCGATCATGGCGGGAATCATCCCTGCGTCTTTTTTTTTGCCAGTGTAAGGAGTGTGTCCGGTTTCAAATCTTTTCTTTCGCTTGGTGACCGGATTCAATGCAATGATCGGTTTGCTGATTCCTTTAAAAGCTGTTCATTGATATATGCAAAAGCTTCATCAGGGACATGGTACCTGATTTTCATGCTTTCCATGGCTTTTCCGCATACAGTTCCGCCAGATAGGCATGCCGGTCCTGCACATGGATCCATTTTCCGTAATTAATTTTTCCATTGAGAGGAGCAGGCGGACGATCGCATGCCGATTGTCTGCGTATATTTTTGCGCCTAAAAATTTGATAATAAAATGCCCCGCTCATTGCCGTAAATGACAAAAGCGGCATCAAAACATGTTGGTTTTATGTTCTTTATAAAATTTATACCATCCGGCAAGTCCCTTATGGATGCCCCATTTGTCATAGGTCCAGACTTCATCGACACCGTCCATGTATCGGGAAATGTCGGTAAACGGTTTAATCGATACGAAAACCAGACGGCTTTCCGGATACAGCCGTTTCAGATTCCTGCACAGCGTCTGTCAGGATAGTGTCTCCGAAATAAGAGGTATTATAAACTATAAATGTTTTCATGAAATCCTTTGATCATGGAAAAATATATGGATAAATGAAAATAAATAAGGAGTTTATTTATGCTGTACGTTTCTATTGTAATCTTTATGCTTTATTGTACACATATTACCATTTCCGTGATCGGGTACCTTAATTACCACCGCATTGCTTCTGTCCTGGGGATCGGAACGCGCTGCCGGAGGAGAAGTTTGAAGAACAGATGAGATACTTGGAAGAAAACGGATTTCACAGCATCACGGTGGATGAGCTGCAGGCGCATTTCTCCATGGAACGGCTGCTGAAGAAACCGGTGATATTATTATTGATGACGGTTATGAAGATAATTCGTCCGCGGCCTTACCGATTTTGAAAAATACCGCCATGTGGGGATGTATTTTCCAATGCCTTTCGGCGGAGAACAAATGGGATTTGGGGAAAGCCGACGCGGACAATGGATGAACGTGAATTGGCCCTATGGCAGAATGAGGGCATGGCGTCGGCTCCCATACCATTGATCACCCGTTTCTTGAGCCGCGGGTACGGATCGTCTCTGATGATGTCAGAGAGCAAAGGCATTTAGCAAACTTAATGGGAAGCCGGTGGAATGTCTTTGCTATCCTTACGGAGATTTTGACAGAAAGCATAAGGCAAGAAACGTGTATAAACTGGGCTGGCGATTTTCAACTCCTGAACCTGACCAGGATCTACTTGCTTTGCCTCGTATTCCGTATCCCGCCAGGCGAAAATGATAGAATTTAAATTAAAGGTGAGCCGTATCCATCTAATCTTAGTTATAAGATTCAGTTTTAACGGCGTTTTAAACAGACCTTCCATAGGATATTAGGAGACAACTTGTGATAGATGAAATCATCGACCATCCGGCGGATGTCAATGAAGACCTAAATATTGATACTGCACTATAATAATGTAAATTAAGAAGATGAAACATATAAATATCAAAATTTTTTCAATCTTATTCTTATGTATCACTGCTTTATGCAGTTGTCATACAAAGAAACAAATCAGCCGATTTACAACAGATAAAGTTGAACTTGGAATTAGCAAAAGCAATTTCTTAGCTAAATTTGGTCAGCCATTTAGCCAAACACAGTCTTTTACTCATGGAAATGAATTAGAAGAGAAGTTGCACTATAAAGAAAAATTTAATTTAAGTCCTTTATATAAAGAAACTGGCTTCATAGTTACTACAATTTTTACTTTTCAAGATTCAAAACTCATCAAACAAGAGATAAAAGAGGATAAGATGTTTGAACAATGTGATTGTCAGAAGCAATGAAATGTTTAATCTTATTTATATAGATTTGATTATGAACAATTTCAATATAAGTAGTTATATATGATGAAACCGTTTTCTAATGAAATAATATCTAAAATCAATTCAGAGATAGAAATGTCCTGTATAGATGGTGATATATCTTCGGATAAGGCTTTGCACATGATTAACTTCATCAGACCTTTGTTTGAAGAGTTAAGGGAATTTACTCATCAATATAGCTTTCAGGATGTCAATGAAGAAATATCGTTCTTTAAAGATATTAAACCGTTTGTTTTAAGCAAATTGATATATTTTAATGACATATATCTGCTTGAACTAAGAAAGCCAAATGGCAGTAAAGAGGTTCTTAAAGAATATTACAAGAAGAAACAAATGGCAATCACAGAATTTTGTAATGCTAATCTTGACTTCTATCAGTATTATCGTTCTAAATCCACTCATTTAGATAAATACTATTTTCTTAGAGGTCGTGAAAATTACAAACTTTGTCATGGCTGTGGTATGTTTGATAAAGACCCTTTGTTTGCCACTTGCTACGACCATAAGGTAGCGAAGATTTTAGCCTATGATATGCTGGAAATCTATTTGGAGCAAAGACTGCAAAGCATTGATAAACAAGTTGTATTAGACAAAAGCCGGGCTTCACTACCTGATAATCCTTTCCGTTGGACTGCCCCCAAAGTAGCTGCCATTGAATTAGGTTATTCAATATATGCAGCAAGTGTTTTGAATAATGGCAATGCAGACATCAAGGAGATAATGACCTATATCGAAGCGTCCTTTAAAATTGACTTAGGAGATTATTATAGGACTTATCTTGCTATGCGAGAAAGGAAAAGGGATAGAACGCCATTTCTGAATAGTCTGATACATAAACTGCTTCGTAAGATGGATGAAGACGATAACATCTAATAAAAATCTTTCCTAAAACAACCAAGTTCATACCAACTTGGTTGTTTTTTTATCTCCTCTTTTTTAAGGCATAATTCTATCTAAAAACCTCTTTTTGTCTCTATTTCCCTCTAATTTCCCTCAAAAAATAAATCTACCAACTTGGTTTGAACTTGGCAAGTTAAGTTTTTGAAAGCCTGCACCTTTGCATCCAAACAATTATAGTATAATTATGGATGTAATAACAGTAGAAACAAAAGCCTTTAAAGAATTGATGGCAAAAATCAATGTGATTGCCAACTATGTATTTTCCCGTCAGGACGAATGCAAGGAGAATGAAGATGATATTTGGGTGGATAGTTACGAAGTCTGTACTTTCCTGAAAATAAGCGACCGCACCTTGCAACGGCTTCGTTCCAAAGGAGAAATCGCCTACTCTACCATCAGGGGACGCAATTTCTATAAAATCGGTGAAATAAAACGGTTGCTGGAAAGCCGTTTGATAAAGAGCAATGACGAATGTATGCGTAACCTGATAACTAACCACAAGCTATATGTTAAGGAAAGACGAAATCTTAGAGAGGACAAATAACGGTCTGAACGTGTTCAAGCATTACATTTCCGGCACGTGGCGGGTCGGTCGTAATTTCCTTAATCCGTTGTATGAGGACAGCAAAGCGTCCTGTAACATCTATTTCGACCGCCGAAGTGGTATCTATAAGATGAAAGACTTTGGAAATGACGATTATTCCGGCGACTGCTTCTTTTTCGTGGGTATGCTCAAAGGGCTGGACTGTAACAATTCAAGCAGTTTCATAGAAATATTGCGGATTATAGACCGGGATTTGTCGCTGGGACTTTCAGAGGGAAATCCCATACCTGTACCTAAAACATTCAAAGAACCGGAAAAGCCTGTGCCTGTTCCGGTAGAACGTACTGGCAGACCGTACACATTCAAGGAGAGGAAACTCACCGCTTCCGAACTGGAATACTGGCAACAATACGGCATTACCTCTGAAATACTGGAACAGTATAAAGTCTGTTCGGTGGTTCAGTTCCAAAGTGAAAATGCAGATGGCAATCCGTTTTCTTATTCTTCCACTAAGGAAGAACCCATTTACGGGTATAAGAACAAACGTTTCATCAAACTGTACAGACCGTTTTCCAAGACCCGCTTTCTATATGGCGGAAATATCGGCGAAAGCTATTGTTTCGGGCTGGAACAGCTACCCAGTAAAGGCGATACCCTGTTTATTACGGGTGGGGAAAAAGATGTCCTTTCGCTTGCCGCAAAAGGTTTTCATGCGATTTGTTTCAATAGCGAAACGGTGACTGTTCCGCCGAACATCATCTATAAACTCACATTCCGGTTCAAACACATCATCCTGCTTTACGATATGGATGCTACCGGAATAGAAAGTGCAAAGAAACACGAGAAACAACTCTGTGAATACGGGGTGAAACGGTTGCTTCTTCCTTTGCAGGGAACAAAAACGGAAAAGGATATTTCCGATTACTTCCGGGCGGGCAACAGCCGGGAAAACTTTATCAAGCTATTTATCGACTTTTTGGATACAATCTATAATGAAACAATGACTATGCTTAAATCGTGTGAGATTGATTTTAATAATCCTCCGGCAAAAGCGCAGGAAATTATTTCGGCGGGTGACGTTCCACTGGGAACACAGGGGAACTTGTGCTGCATCACTGGCGGAGAGGGAACAGGGAAAAGTAACTATGTGGCTGCACTCGTGGCGGGGTCAATCCGTGCGGCGAACGTGCAGGTTGATACGCTGGGTATCAATGTAAGTGAGAACACGAAACATAAAGCCGTTTTGCTTTATGATACGGAACAATCGGAAGTACAACTGTTCAAGAATGTAACCAACCTGATAAAAAGGGCGAAACAGACTGACAAGCCGGATGAATTTAAGGCTTTCTGCCTTACGGGTATGTCCCGCAAAGAACGCCTGCACGCCATTGTTCAGAGCATGGACAGGTATTATTACCAGTATGGCGGCATTCAGTTGGTGGTGATAGACGGTATCGCCGACCTTGTGCGATGTGCCAATGATGAAGCGGAAAGCGTGGCAATCATAGATGAACTTTACCGACTGGCAGGAATATATAAGACCTGTATCATCTGCGTGCTGCATTTTGTTCCCAACGGGTTGAAACTCCGGGGGCATTTAGGCTCCGAACTGCAACGCAAAGCGGCTGCCATCCTTTCGATAGAGAAAGACGAAGACCCGGCTCTTTCAGTGGTAAAAGCCCTGAAAGTGAGGGATGGCAGCCCGCTGGACGTTCCCCTGATGCTCTTTTCGTGGGACAAGGCAGCCGGGATGCACCTTTACAGGGGTGAAAAGACCCGTGAAGAAAAAGAAAAACGAAAAGAAAAAGAACTGGTCGGCGTTGCCCGTGACGTGTTCGGCAGGCAGGAACATATAACCTATATAGACCTGTGCGAGCAGATACAACAGATTTTGGATGTCAAGGAACGGACAGCTAAAAGCTATATCCGCTTTATGCGGGAACGGGACATCATCATCAAAGACCCGTCCAACCAAAGTTATTTTATGATTGGTTTAATTTAATCAGACAGCCTTATGTATATAGACAGAGAAGATTTTATTGCATGGATGGAACGTATCATGGATAGGTTCGATATGCAGGACAAGAAAATAGACCGGGTAATAAAAGGGCGTAACTGTTTGGACGGGGAAGAACTGCTGGATAATCAGGACTTGTGCCTGCTTCTGAAAGTAGCTCCCCGAACGCTGACCCGTTACCGTAAAAAGGGAATACTCCCTTTCCTTATGCTGGATGGCAGGTGTTATTACCGTGCCACGGACGTACACAAGTTAATCCGGGAGAAAACCGATTAATTTTTTCTTTTCTAATGGCTTTTAATCCTGTTTTGTCGTGAGATAAGACAGGATTTTCTTTATTGTATGCAGGAGTTTTCAGGGATTTGGCTAACTTTGCAAAAGTTACATAAGAAGATAACGGCGATTGAACAGTAGTCTGTCATTTCGTCTTTATATATAACATATTCGTTCGCAGAACGTCTCAAAGTAGAAAACTGGCACTTTTCAATAATGACGAGATTTTCAGCGCAATGTCTATGCTATGTTTTAACATAGCGTGGGCTTGCCTGTTTCGTCATTTAGGTATGCCAGTACCTCTACTTTGAAGCAGTGTAAGTTCACGCTTCTTTTTTGACGCACTGGCGAACAGTTTATTAGTAGAAACTGTTAAATACCCAATTATGAAACATTTAAAAACTTGTATTGCCGTATCTCTTGATGGCTTCATTGCCACAAAGGATAATGAATTGGACTGGATGCCTGAAAATGTAAAGCTGGAGATTTCGGCAACCTATGAACAGTCGGATGTACTACTTGCCGGAGTAAACACCTATTCTTATATTTTTGAACATTGGGGCGGATGGCCGTACAAAAGTAAAAAGACTTTTGTAGTGTCCCACTACGATACCAATGTAACCGAAAAGGAGAATGTAACCTTTCTCACCGATATGCCTTTACGTGCAGTCAATGAACTTAAATCAAGTTCGGAAACGGATATTCAGGTCATTGGCGGCGGTAAGTTTATAACCTCGCTGATTGAAGCGTCCCTGTTGAATGAAATAACGCTGTATATCGTTCCGGTTATGTTGGGGGACGGTATCAGATTTATAGGAAAGACTTTTGGGTCGAAGTGGGAACTGACCGGACACCGGGTGATAGACAATCAGGTCGTTTGCCTGACCTACCAGTATAAAGGGGAATGATTTTAAAAAAGCACCCGGTGTCCCTCCGGGTGCTTCAACCACAAAAATTTCAATTATAAATCTATCTATAATGAAACTTTCTGTGGCAAATATAACGATTTTCATTCTATTTCTTCGGTTTGCCTTTCTTTTCAGGAAACACGAAAGTAACATTAAACTGCCCGTCAAAGGCAAGTGAAGCGTCAAAGACTTTGCCGTCCCTGTTCTTGAATCCTTTGATTAGCCCGGTTTTTCCGGTAGTCACCAGTTCGGTAATCTGTTTGTCCGTTAGCTGCTTGTCGCTCTTGTTGCGGAAGATGGTAACGGAACAATCCACATTGGAACATTTGGCGACTTTCGGATAGAAAAGGATGCGTCCGGTCTTGCATTTCGGGCAAATGCAACCACTACCCGAAGCGAAAGAAAGCTGAACATCCAAAAGTTCAGCCGTGATTTGCCGTGCATACACTTCGATACCTTTACGGAACGTGTCGGGGTTCATTTCTCCGTTTTCTATTTTGGCAAGCGTATTTTCCCACATTCCCGTCATTTCAACGTCTGCTATCTTCTTGTCCCGGATGATATTGTAAACGGCAAGACCTTTCTCGGTCGGGACAAGGTTCTTTTTCTCCCGGACGATATACTGGCGGGAAAACAGCGTCTCAATGATGGCTGCCCGTGTTGCAGGCGTGCCTATACCCGTATCTTTCATGCTGGCTTTCAGGTCGGCGTTTTCCAGTTCCTTACCCGCCGTTTCCATTGAAGAAAGCAAACTGCTTTCCGTGTGCAACGGTTTGGGCTTGGTCTGTTTCTCCAGTAGTTCAATGCCGGAAAGCGGTAAACTATCTCCGTCCTGCATGGCGGGCAAAGTGGCGTTATCTTCCCCGTCCTCTTTCTCGCCGAATACGGCACGCCATCCGGCGGACTTGATTACAGACCCTTTGACCGTGAAAAGTGACCCTGCACATTCCAGCGTTACACTGGTAACGTCTTTGACGCATTTTTCAGAAAAGGCTTCCAACATCCGTCCGGCTATCAGTTCATAGATTGCCTGTTCGTCCGTTTCCAGTTTACCGGGCAGGTTTTCCGTTACTATCAGGGCGTGGTGGTCTGTTACCTTGCCATCGTTCACGGAACGGGAATTTAAGGCTTTGCCTTTCATCCCGGCAGCATACCCGCCAAAACGGGCGTACTGTTCCAAATTGACAAGACGTTCCGGGATTTCCTCGAACACGTCCTGTGAGATATAACGGCTTCCGGTTCGGGGGTAGCTGATTAGTTTACCCTCGTATAACTTTTGTGCGATGGATAGGGTTTTGTCTGCGGAAAAGTTCAGTTTCGTATTCGCTTCTTTTTGGAGTGAAGTTAAATCATAAAGCAAGGGCGGTTCTTGATTCACTTCCTTACGTTCTACGGTTTTCACCTGTACTGTTTCCGCTTCCTTTATCTTTTGTAGCGTGTCGATGGCGGGCTGCTGCGTATCGTATTTATCGGCGGACAGGGCAGTAAAGGAAACATTATCCTTTGCTGCCTGTAATTTCAGTTGCCAATACTTTTGCGGGACAAAGTGCTTGTTCTCCAAAAAGCGGGTACATATCATTGCCAATGTGGGCGACTGTACCCGTCCCAAAGAAAAAATGCCTTGTCCGGCTGCCACGCTTAAAGCCTGTGTACCATTTATGCCAATTAAATAATCGGCTTCGCTGCGTGCCTGTGCCGAAAGGAAAAGGTTATCATACAGGCTACCGGCTTTCAGGTTTTGCAGTCCCTCACGAATTGACTTGTCGGTAAGACTGCTTATCCATAAGCGAACAAAAGGCTTGTTGCATCCGATATACTGGTAGATGTAGCGAAAGATAAGCTCTCCCTCTCTCCCTGCATCAGTGGCGACAATTATCTTATCCGACTGGTCGAATACGTCTTTGATTACCTTTAGTTGTTTCAATGCGCCGGGGTCTGCCTTGTACCCTTTTTCCGCTTTCACTTGTCGGGGTGTAAGTTGAAAACTCTCCGGGATAATAGGCAGACTTTCCCGGCGGAAACTCTGTATGCCGTATGCTTCCGGCATTGCCAAACCTACAAGATGCCCGAAAGCCCATGTAACGAGATACCCGTTACCCGAAAGGTAGCCATCCTGTTTTTCATTCGCTCCTAAAATGCGGGCAATGTCCCTTGCCACGCTTGGTTTTTCTCCGATTACTGCAATCATTCTAATTTCGATTTTAATTGTTCCACTTCTTTTTGTCTTAGGATTTTCCGGTCATAATAGATGTGATAGTCATCTACATAATATTGTCGGTTCTGCTCGTCTATGGTTTTCCAGTCTGTTTTGTAACAGACAAGGGTAAACAGGGCGAAACCGACAACCAGGATAAGGATGAATACCGCTATCATCTTTTGCGTCCCCTGCTTTGTTTGGGTTTGTCCGTCTGCTCCTGCTTCTCCTTTTTATCCTGCTTGGTTTTTTGTTTTTCAGTGGGCTTGTCCTGACCCTTTTTCAAGGGTTCTTTCACTTTCTTGGTGGCTTCGTTGGTCTTGCCCTCCGAATTGACCGCTACCTGTGTACGGTTCTTGCTGGCGGGGGTAATTTCTTTCACGGCGGAACGGTCAAAGCTGGGATTGTCACTGTAAAAGCCTAACTTCTTCTTATCATGGTTCACCTGAATGTAAGCATCGTATTCTACCCCTCTCCGGTCTTTCAGCCCGGCAACAAAAATAGTCTTGTCATTGACTAGATCCTGCTGTTGCTGGCGGGATAGCTCTATTCCTGAAATGCTTTTGGGAATGGTTACACCGTCACTGGTGACAAGGCTGTTCTGCTGCGTCTGTTTCTGCCCTTGCTCCTGCGACTGTTTGGCATTGGGATAGATAAATTCCAGACTTTTTTTATCGGCATTGACCTGAACGGTTGCGGAAAAGGGATTTTTACGGTTGGAAATCATATTTTCAAGGAATACCCTTTTTCCCTCCCGTAAGGCTTGCTGCTGTTCCTTGTTCAGTTTGACACCCTTTATTTCATCAGGGATTTGGACGCTGCTTGCACGCATGGAAACCAGTTCATTTGTTACCTTATCCACACTGACGAAAGAGGGTATCATTTCTCCAGTGATATAGTTTTTCAGGTTCACTATCCGTCCCATGTTTCCCGTTTCAAGAAGATTGGCTTTGTCCTCTTTGGAAAATTCATGTCCGAAGAACGGACGTTCGAGTTCCGGCTTTTGGCGGATGCCGTGTATAGCCAAAACTACATTCCCGTCTTTGTCGTGCCGGAAAGATAGGCGTGCATCCATCTTCATAATGGCGGAATTGTAGTTTCCCGAAATGGTGAACGCTCCGGGTGACTTGTACCCTCTTAACATGGGTTCTAAAGCCTTTGCCTTTTCAAGCTGTTCTTTGGATAGCCCGAAGTTCTTCAGGGCTTCCCAATCCACTTTGTCGGGGTCGATGTAATATTTGCTTTTGTCGGGTTGCTGTGGTGTTTGTGCCGTTGCTCCCGCTTCTTTGGCTGGCTGCTGCCCGTTTTGGGTTTCCTGCTGCTCTTTCTTCACTTCCTGCTTCACGGTTTCAGGTGTCACCCGGTAACGCTCTATGTTCGCTTCATTTTCCGGTGTAGGGTTGTTGAAGTTATCCCTGATTATCGGCTCGATTTTGGGAAGTTCCAACTTCGGGATTTTGAAGAAGTTGAAGCGGGTCGGGTTCTTCAACTGGTTCATCATGTTGGAAAAAAAGTTGGAAAAGAAATCACCGTGACGGTCGAATTTCAGAAGTTCGCTGTTGTTCTCCGGCGGTACGGTTTGAAGTTCCCCGTTTTCATCCACGCCTTTTACTGCGCTGATTGTCTTTTTCTCCTTATCCAGTACAAGAAGAATATCCATCATCTGTTCGTCAGTGATGGACTGGTTGGCTGTGTTTACATCCATAACTTTTTGAATTTTAGTGAATAAATAAAATTTTCGGAAGTAAAAGTAAGGATGAAATAGAGTATATTTAAGGATTTGGGAATAGGTGGCTTTATTAGTCCTCGTTTGGCTTCATTTGTCCTAATAGGATAAAATTCATTAGCCTAAAAAACTTCGTTCAAAATAAATAATATATCTTTGACGTAGAAATTAGAAATTATACTTATGGAAACCAAAGATATAGCAACGTTTTTAAGGTCGAAAGACTTCATCATCCTAAAAGATATAGGACAAGGGGGCACGGGAAAGACTAAATTATTAAAGGATGAAACAATTAACGAAAACTTTGTATGCAAGAAATATTCTACCTTTTATCCTGAACAACAGGCTTTATATTATAATAATTTTGTAGATGAAATAAAAATATTATATAAAGTCAATCACCCGAATATTGTAAGAGTGTTTAATTATTATCTATATCCTGAAAAATTAACAGGTTATATTATAATGGAATATATTGATGGAGTAGATATTGAAAATTATATATCATCAAATTCTAATGAAATTAATAATATATTTCTTCAAGTAATAAACGGTTTCAAATATTTAGAAGAACAAAATATATTACATAGAGATATTCGTCCAAACAATATATTAGTTTCTAACGAAGGAGTTGTTAAAATAATAGATTTTGGATTTGGGAAGAATATTTCTTCTACAGAAGACTATGGTAAAAGTATAACATTAAATTGGGAATATGCTTTACCGGATGAATTTAACAACTCTATATATGACTTTAGAACAGAAATCTATTTTGTTGGTAAACTATTTGAGCGAATAATACAGAGAAACAATCTCCATACAATATTTAAGTATAATAATATCTTACATAAAATGATTACTCCTTATTATGAAACGAGAATTTCCTCTTTCTATGCTATTTTTAGAGAAATAACATCTAAAAATGCTACATTTATTAGATTTAGTAACAATGAAAAACAAATATACGGTAATATTGCTGATTTATTTATGAGTGTTTGTAGTAGTATTGAATACTCCACAAAATACATAGACAACATTGAAGTCATAACCAAACGATTAGAACAACTTGTCCAAAAATCACTACTCGAAGAACTCGTTCAAAATAATTGTTCATTCATAGAGTGTTTTATAACTGCCCCATATCGTTATAAAAAAGCACCTATTATTCCAGTAGAAAATATGATTGTATTTATTGATTGGTGGAAAAATCTATCAGATGAACATAAAATTATTGTTTTAAATAATTTATGGGAAAGATTTGATACGATAAAGCGAATAGTAAAAGATGATTTACCTTTTTAATATAGACAAAAAAGTAATGCGTATATTATCATAGTAAAAAATATCGCATTACTTTTTCAGTTCAAATAGTGTGGAATAGAAAACTTAGTTCAAGTTGCCAACTATTATTTATTGCTATTCATTATTTTTTATTAAATGTTGTAAATCAGGGTCGTTCTTTATCCGTTCCATTTCATCCGTGACAATCTGCTGGACTTCCTGCTTGACCCGGTTGTAATTCGCCTGTATTTCTTCCTGCATTCGGTCGTTCCCGTCCTCGTCCCTGAAATCTATGATTTGGGGCAGCTTCTTGTAATTGGCTGTTTCCCGTTTCACCTTATCATTATCCACCACAATTTCCGCATGGAATATTTTCTGCTCAATGCGTTCGTCGAAATTGTCACTGACCGCACCCACAAACATACCCTGTGTTAAGTTGGATATTTTACTGGGTGGTATCAGGCTATCCATCTGCGTACTGATAGAGGTTGATTTATCATTCCGGTTGATAGTCATGCTTTGCCGTTTTTGTAAGACCTTTCCGAAACGGTCTGAAAGCGTTTTTGCCGTTTCTGAAACCACCTGACCGGAAAAGATATTACCCACAGTATTTTCGATTACACGACTTTCCTTGTCCCCATAATCCCGGCGTAACTGGCTAAAATCCTGAAAGCCCAAACAGACCGCTACTTTGTTGCTTCGTGCCGTTGCTATCAGGTTATCCAGTCCCCGAAAATAGATGGTCGGTAATTCGTCAATGATTACGGAACTTTTGAGTTGGTGCTTCTTGTTTATCAGCTTCACGATACGGGAATTGTACAATCCCAAAGCACAGGAATAGATGTTTTGACGGTCGGGATTGTTGCCTACTACCAATATCTTAGGTTCTTCCGGGTTGTTTATATCCAGTGAAAAATCGTCCCCTGTCATTACCCAATATAAAGCGGGTGAAATCATCCTTGAAAGCGGGATTTTAGCACTTGCAAGCTGCCCTTGCAACTGGTCTTGTGCATTCGATTCCCATGCGTCCATGAACGGTGAAAGGTAGTTTTCCAGTTCGGGATAACTGGTTAAAATTGTAAACGTATCGGCATATTTCTTATTCAAAAATTCAATGGCGTGCGGGAATGTACAATACTTGCCGCCTTGATAGATTTTCAAAAACCAAATGATAGAAGCGAGCAGGATAATCGGGCTTTCCACAAAGAAATCTCCCTGCTTGGTTATCCAACTGCGGTTAAGGTTTAACATGATGGTATAACTGGCTTCGTATGCGTCCGATATGTCCGTCATAAATGCCGGATTTATCGGGTTGCATCGGTGACTTTTACGTGGGTCGTCAAAGTTAATCATGTAGAATTTAGGTTTCACTTTATACCCGTCTAAATGATTGATTAAGTGATTGTAAGCTATCTCCGAAAGGTCAGGGAATTTGTAGTCATAAATATAAACAGCGAAGCCTTTTTCGATTTGCTGTTTGATGTAATTATTGACTATCGCATACGATTTTCCCGAACCGGGTGTGCCTAAAACCATGCTTGCCCTGAACGGGTTTACAACGTTTATCCATCCGTCATTCCATTTCTTTTTGTAGTAGAACCGTGTCGGCAGGTTGATGGAATACTCGTTTTCTATCAGGCGTGTTTCCTGTGCGAAACTTTCATTCTCGGTATTAAACACATCATCCATCAGGTTGTTTTTCAACAGGCGGGAAATCCATACTCCGGCAGCAAGTAGCGAAAGATACCCGGCTGTCATGGTAAAGATATACAATGCCGTGTTTGCAGCCAGTGGCAACGGCAGAACCAACAGCCACCAGTTCAGGAAAAACAGGATAAAACCGATTGTCAGGAACACATAAATCCTGTTCCATGTGATTTTTTCCTCTTTCACTCCCTTTGTACCCAAACAGGAAAGCGCAAGGAATACCACTGAAAAGAGTTTGGTGTACAGGATATTGGAGAACAGCCCGGCGGTGCGCTGGAAGTTCAGCAGGATTTTATCGACTATCCCGATATTGATACCCCACTCCCTGAACGACTGGTAACAAAACCAATAGATGTTTATCACTACAAATAAAATACTGATTGCCCGCATAAAGTCCATGACCTTTGCAAGTCCTCTTAAATCATCTTCATTCTGCATAATTGAATTTTTTATAGTTATTAAATACGTCTTTGTTTCTTCTTCTTTTTCTTCTTGGGGGGCGGAACTTGGCTGTTGTCGGGTGGGGTATCGTTCCCACCGGATAACAGGCTGAACAGTCCCGCAATGGCTTTACCTGTATTTTCAAAGTGTCCGGTCGAGTTATATTCCGGCGTGTGTTCCTGCATTTCCTGTTTGCTGTTTCCCGATAAAGTACGGGAGCCGGAAAACAGGTCGTTGAACACATTGGCGGAAAAGTCCTTTCCCAACCTTGAACCGTTCAGGACGGTACGGTTTTCGTGGTCGATGAATGTTACACCGTATATCCTGCCTGTATCGTTCTGCCGGAAAAGTACATCTATACCTTTCTTTTTCAGTTCTTGTTCCAGTTCCTTACGGTTATGGGCGGATTGCATCACTACGCCGACTGTCCGGCGGGTACGCTCTTTCAGGTTCTTGTCCTGAATGTCCTTTGTGGATTTCTTGATGTGTCGCTGGATGGCTTCGTAACCTACTGACAATTTGATATTTAGACAATTATAGGGGGTTCTTTGTCACTCCGTTGAAACTTTGGAAACGGTAACTACCTGCAAGGGCTTTCACCGTATTGGATAACTGGTGCTTTACGTCCCCTGCCCGGTAGTCCACCTTTTTAAGTTCGGGGCGGTCGGCTGCCTGTTTCTTCTCCGCCGGATGCAGCCCGTACTTCTGTTCCAGTTCACGGGTGATTTGTTTGCTGCGGATATGCTCGAACTTATCGTTTATCTTTTTGCCCGTATCGTCCACCCGGATGGAAACGATATGTATATGATGCCTTGCAATATCTTCGTGCTTGTACACCATATACGGCTGGTTACCGTACCCCAATTTATCCATATACTCTTTAGCGATGTCCGCAAGCTGGCTATCGGAAAGCACATCGTCCGGGTGCGGGTTCAGGGAGATATGGATAATCGGTTTTTCCGTTTTCAGGTCTGCGGGCAGGTGCATATCGAAACATTCCATACAACGCCGGATGCTGAAATTTCCGTCCTCGCTTTCAAACATACGATTACTTAAAAGTACCTTTCCCTGTTCTTCGTCCACCTTGTTTTGATTGTAGGAAAGCGCACCGAACAGGGAACTGCCTACGCTTATCTTTGCAACCATCTTGTTTCAAACTCACGGGTCAGTTCAATAATTTGGCGGTTCAGGTCGGCAAGTGCTATCGTTGCCTTTTCCAGTTTATAGAGAAATGCGAGTGCTTTCTTCTCGGAGAAATTGGTATTGAGAGCCTTTACCACCTGATTATAATTCACGGCAATTCCCCTGTACTGGGAATATAAAGCGGTCAGCCGGGTATAATATTCGACTGCCGCCTTGTCTATTTTAATCACTTTGAACGGTTCGCCGAAGATGCGGGCGGTGATAAAATGCGCTTTGGTGCGCATACCGGACTGGTCGAACAATGCCAAAAAGCGGGCGTGGTCTATCGCATTGAAGCTGATAGAGTACCGGAACACTGCCGGGTCTGCTTTGGGCTTTCGTCCTGCGCCACCCGGACGGGGCGCATTTTCATTTTTCTGTTTCATACTTCTTTTTTTTAAGGGTTACGACTTCGGAGTGACCCTATCCCGGCTTCGTCCGGGCAAGGCGTTCAAAGCTGCTGAAAGAATTTCAAGCTGCGCAGCACACACCTTGCTATTTGCCAGTGCAAATAAAAATCCGCCTACGGACGGATTGGAGTTAGCGGATATTGGAACGCTCCCGACACCGGGGGCTTGGTTAGCCTGACCGATACCTTTCGGTTGCAAAGTAACGGGTATTAAAAATGCTGTGAAATAGCGGGTTATAGGACAAATGAGGACAAACGGGGACATTTGAGGACACATCTCGAAACGGGTTGTTTTTCTATGTTTATTTGTCCCGGATTTAAGAAAGCAATATGGACGGATGGAAATATGTATCGGCAAGCGGACGGAAAGAAAGCGGTTTTGAAAACTTGAAAACAAGATTTCAAGATAGCAATCTTTCAAGAAAGCAGGAAAGCAAACCGGATGGGATGATTGAAAGGAAACAGTCATTCAATCGGGAAAGCAAACTGTCTGCAAAGAAAACAAGCTGTCTTTGTGGAATGAATGAAAACAAAGAAGCAAGAAAGAAAACAATCTGTCTTTGCAGAAAGGAAACAATCATTCCGGCTTTCGAGCTTTCAACATGGAACGAAAGAAAACCATCCGTCAATCTGAACGGACGTAATGAAATAAAGATGTATCACAATAATTCAAAATGACAATGAAGAAAGAAACCTTGTATGTGGCTTTTTCCACCCAAAAGGGCGGGGTCGGCAAAACAACGTTCACCGTCTTGGTGGCAAGTTACCTGTATTATCTCAAAGGGTATAATGTGGCAGTCGTGGATTGCGACTACCCGCAACATTCTATTTCCGCCATGCGCAAACGGGATGCCGAACAGGTGAACAGTGATGAGTATTACAAACGGCTTGCTTTCAGCCAGTTCAAAACACTGGGAAAGAAAGCGTACCCAGTGCTGTGCAGTTCACCGGACGAAGCGATACAAACGGCGGATAAATACCTTGCGTCTGCCGGGATGGACTATGATGTGGTCTTTTTCGACCTGCCCGGAACGGTGAACAGTGAGGGCGTTATCAACTCCCTTTCAGGGGTGGATTATATTTTCACTCCCATAGCCGCCGACCGGGTGGTATTGGAAAGCAGCCTTTCGTTTGCAGTGGCTATCCATAAACTGCTGGTAAAGAATGAAGCGTGCCGCCTGAAAGGGCTGTACCTGTTTTGGAACATGGTAGATGGGCGGGAAAAGACAGACCTCTACACCCTGTATGAGCAGACCATCAGGGAACTGGAACTACCCCTTATGAAAGTATTTATCCCGGACACCAAAAGGTTTAAAAAGGAACTGGACGCACAGCGTAAAACCGTGTTCCGTTCCACGCTGTTCCCGGCAGACAAACGGCTGGTAAAGGGCAGCAACATGGAAGAACTGATAACCGAAATCGCATACCTTATAAAACTGTAACGATATGGCAAAGCAAAACGGCGGGAAACCGCAAATTGACGAGGATTTTATGAAAGAGATTATTTCACAGGGCTTACCCGTGAAGAAACAGGAAACGCCAATGGTGGCAATACCAACGGAAGTGAAAACTAAAGCGGAAACACCCGACATCCCGGCAAACGTACCTGAACAAGAACCGAAACGGGAAACGGAAAACGTAAAGGAAGAAAAGGCATTGAAAGAACCTGCCCGCCGAAAAAAGAACGCTCCGGGAGATTACCGGGAAACCTACTTCATGCGGGTGGACTTGACCGACCGACAACCGTTATATGTCAGCCGTGCCACACACGAAAAGCTGATGAAGATAGTAACCGTTATTGGCGGACGCAAAGCGACCGTCAGCAGCTATGTAGAAAATATCCTACTCCGGCATTTCGACCAGTTTCAGGATGAGATAAACGAACTGTACGAAAGCAAATTTGAAAAGCCGTTCTGATATGTTGAAATGGTTGATTATTGGAACGCTCCTGTATTATGCCATCCTCTTATGGCGATACCGGGATAGCTTGGGAACATGGTTCACGGGTGGGAAAAAGCAGCCGGAACAACCGGAAAGCAAACCGACCATAAAAACCGGAAACGGGGATTTTCTTGTAGGTGAAAGCCGTTACCGGATGGGACAAATGAGGACAAACGGGGACATCTTAGGACACCTTTCAAAAGGGGTTGATAATGCTTCTATATTTGTCCCGAAAAGCGATGGAGCAGAGGAAGAAAGACCTGCCCCGCAAGCGATTGACACCGAATTTGAAATGGAGTTTGAAAAGGAAGATGCGGAAGAAACGGACGTTTCGCCGGATGAAATCGAAGCGGAAGAAATCGCCTGTTACATGGGTGACGGTGAGCCGGAAATGGCACAGGGTATCACGCTGGGGGAACTGGGGCAAATGGTACAGGTCATTCAGGTTAAGCAAGCGTCCGAAATGGAAGAACGGCAAGCGGTACAGACTATCTGCCGGACGGAAACAAACCTGTTTCATTCGCTGGTGGAACAGATTAACGGGGGCAGGTCACGGGTAGCGGAACTTTTACAAAAGCATGAGATACCCGTACCCGCTACTGTCCCGGCTGCCGGAAATGATGAAATGGCAGACTTTGACATGAACGATTTTCTTTAATGGTAAACTTTAAATAATAAGATGATGAAACAAAGAGAGTACGGTTAAACAGACCTTTTAGAACACGGGGAACATTCCCCCGCAGCCACAAAAATTCAATTATTAATCACTCCGCCGGGCGGACTATCCAACCGTCCGGCAATTTAAAAACAATGTATTTATAATGAAAAAGAAAGTTCTCTTTTCGGCAGCCGTTCTTTTGGCTGCATCCTCCGCTTTTGCACAGGGTAACGGCATGGCGGGTATTACAGAAGCTACGAACATGGTAACGAGCTATTTCGACCCAGCGACAAAATTAATTTACGCCATCGGTGCGGTGGTGGGCTTGATTGGCGGTGTGAAAGTATATGGCAAGTTTTCTTCGGGCGACCCTGACACCTCAAAAACGGCGGCTTCGTGGTTCGGTGCTTGTATCTTCCTGATTGTGGCAGCTACCATCCTACGTTCATTCTTCCTCTAAAGAACGGACTATGGCAGACTATCCGATTAACAGGGGGATAGGCAAGCCAGTTGAGTTTAAAGGGTTGAAAAGCCAGTATCTTTTCATTTTTGCGGGCGGGCTGTTAGCCCTATTCGTACTTTTCATCATCATGTACATGGTAGGCATTAACCAGTGGGTGTGTATCATCTTCGGCGTTACTTCGGCAACGCTGCTTGTATGGCTCACATTCCAGTTAAACGAAAAGTACGGGACACACGGGTTAATGAAATTGTCCGCACGCAAAAGCCACCCTTTCCATATCATCAACCGAAAAGCCATATCCCGATTATTCCATTTAAAACAAGCATCGAAATGAGAAATATATTAAAAGCTACTACGCTGGAAAACAAGTTTCCACTGTTCACGGTGGAAAACGGCTGCATCGTTTCCAAAGATGCCGACATAACGGTGGCGTTCCGGGTGGAACTGCCCGAACTGTTCACCGTCACGGCAGCCGAATACGAAGCGATACATTCCGCTTGGAACAAGGCAGTCAAGGTGCTGCCCGATTACAGCATCGTACATAAACAAGACTGGTTCATCAAAGAAAACTATGCGCCTGACATCCAAAAAGATGATTTGAGTTTCCTTTCCCGTTCCTTTGAACGGCATTTCAATGAACGACCGTTCTTAAACCATACCTGCTATTTGTTTCTGACGAAAACAACAAAGGAACGCAGCCGGATGCAGAGTAACTTCTCCACTCTTTGCCGGGGCTTCCTTGTCCCCAAAGAGATAAGGGACAGGGAAACGGTTACAAAGTTCCTCGAAGCGGTGGGGCAGTTTGAAAGCATTATGAACGATAGCGGTTTCATTACCCTTACCCGCCTGACTTCGGACGAGATAACCGGAACAAGGGAAACGGCGGGTATCGTGGAAAAATACTTTTCACTCTCACAGACAGACACCACCACATTGAAAGATATTTCACTGGGTGCTGACGAAATGAAGATTGGCGACAATATCCTTTGCCTGCATACCCTTTCGGATGCGGAAGATATGCCGGGCAAGGTGGGAACAGATACCCGCTATGAAAAGCTATCCACTGACCGGAGCGATTGCAGATTGTCTTTTGCTTCTCCGGTTGGGGTGTTACTTTCCTGCAACCATATCTATAACCAATATATCTTCATTGACGACCATACGGAGAACCTGAAACAGTTTGAAAAGATGGCTCGCAATATGCACTCGCTTTCCAAATACAGCCGTGCCAATCAGATTAACAAGTCTTGGATAGAGGAATATTTGAACGAAGCACATTCACAGGGGCTTATCTCCGTCCGTTGCCATTGCAATATCATGGCGTGGAGTGATGACCGGGACGAACTGAAACACATTAAAAATGATGTGGGGTCACAGCTCGCACTTATGGAATGCAAGCCACGCCACAACACCACCGACACGCCGACCCTGTTTTGGGCGGGCATACCCGGCAATCAGGCGGACTTCCCGGCGGAAGAAAGTTTCTACACCTTTATCGAACAGGCTCTTTGCCTGTTTACCGAAGAAACGAATTATAAAAGTTCGCTTTCTCCCTTTGGTATCAAGATGGTGGATAGGGTCACGGGAAAGCCGTTACACATTGATATTTCTGATTTACCCATGAAGCGGGGCATTATTACCAATCGCAACAAGTTTATACTTGGGCCGAGTGGTAGCGGCAAGTCATTTTTTACCAACCACATGGTGCGCCAATATTACGAACAAAATGCGCACGTCCTGTTGGTTGATACCGGAAACAGTTATTTGGGGCTGTGTGAAATGATAAACCGGAAAACGCACGGGGAAGATGGAATATATTTCACCTATACCACTGAAAACCCGATAGCGTTCAATCCTTTCTATGTGGAAGATGGGGTGTTTGACATCGAGAAAAAGGAAAGTATAAAAACGCTTATCCTGACTCTTTGGAAACGGGATGATGAAGCACCCACACGGGCGGAAGAAGTGGCTTTGTCGAACGCTGTAAGTTCCTATATCGAACTGATTACCAAAGACAGTTCGGTTACTCCCTGCTTCAATACGTTCTACGAGTATGTGAAAACCGATTACCGGGAACACCTGCAAGAAAAGAACGTCCGGGAAAAGGATTTTGATATAGACAATTTCCTGAATGTATTAGAACCTTACTACAAAGGGGGCGAATACGACTACCTGCTGAACTCCGACAAGGAGCTTGATTTATTGCATAAACGCTTCATTGTCTTTGAATTGGATAATATCAAAGACCACAAAATTTTGTTTCCGATTACTACGATTATCATCATGGAAGTGTTCATTAACAAGATGCGTAAACTAAAGGGTATCAGGAAATTAATATTAATTGAAGAAGCATGGAAAGCGATTGCATCGGCGAACATGGCGGATTACATCAAGTACCTCTATAAAACCGTCAGAAAGTATTTCGGTGAAGCGATTGTAGTCACACAGGAAGTGGAAGATATTATATCTTCTCCCATTGTAAAAGAGAGTATTATAAACAATTCGGATTGTAAAATCCTGCTCGACCAACGGAAATACCTTAATAAATTCGACAGCATACAGAACCTTTTGGGACTGACCGACAAGGAACGTTCACAGGTGCTTTCCATCAACCTTGCCAACCATCCGAACCGGAAATACAAGGAAGTTTGGATAGGTTTAGGCGGTACACAGTCCGCCGTATATGCCACAGAAGTGAGTTTGGAAGAATATTACACGTTCACAACGGAAGAAACGGAAAAGATGGAACTTTTCGCCTTGTCCGAGAAGCTGGGCGGCAACCTCGAACTGGCTATCAAACGGCTTGCCGAAAGCAAGCGCAATCCTGAAAAATAATCAATTAACAATTTAATAATCAATCAGTATGAAACATTTAAAAATCCTGTTTCCGGTGCTGTTATGCACCTTGCTACTGGGGCTTTCTTCCTGTAAGGAAACAAACGCCGACCGTCTTAGGGCGATGCGTGGCGACTGGGAGAGCGTGAAGAACCGTCCGGCGTTCTCTCTTTTTGAGGAAAACGGGCATTACCGGGTAACGACCTATCGAAAGACCTACCGGGGGACAATCCAAACGGAAACCTATCAGATTTCAGAACAAGACGGAAACCTGTTCATTGAAACGGGGCTTTCCGTCCTGCTGACCTACGACAAGGAAAACGACCGGATTTTGCTTTCACCCGGCGGAGAATATAAACGAAGTAACCAACCAATAAAGAAGTAAACGTATGAGAACAAAGATTATAATGCTGCTTGTAATAGGCAGTTTGTTTGCTGTTCGGGCAAACGCACAGTGGGTGGTGAGTGACCCCGGCAACTTGGCGCAAGGGATTATCAATGCGTCAAAGAACATCGTGCAGACATCATCCACCGCACAGAACATGATAAAGAATTTTCAGGAAACGGTAAAGATTTACCAACAGGGTAAGGAATACTACGACAGGCTTAAATCAGTGCATAACCTTGTGAAAGATGCCCGAAAGGTGCAAAAGTCCATCCTGCTTATCGGGGAGATTTCCGACATCTACGTGAACAGTTTTCAGAAGATGCTTTCGGATGAGAACTATACACCGGACGAACTTTCCGCCATTGCCTACGGATATACCCAACTGTTGCAGGAAAGTTCCGATGTGCTGGAAGAAATGAAAAGCGTGGTGAACATCAACGGGCTTTCCATGTCGGACAAGGAACGGATGGACGTTATCGACCGGACGTATAACGCCATCAGGAACTACCGGGATTTGGTAAGCTACTATACCCGGAAGAACATTTCCGTTTCCTACCTGCGGGCGAAAAAGAAAAAGGACACCGACCGGGTAATGGCTCTTTACGGCTCGGCGGATGAACGCTACTGGTAACTTCTAATAAATCAAAGATATGTTATTAGCAATCGAATTTGACAACCTGCATCAGATTTTACGAAGTCTGTACACGGACATGATGCCGTTATGCGGGAACATGGCGGGGGTAGCCAAAGGAATAGCGGGACTGGGCGCATTATTTTATGTGGCTGCCAAAGTATGGCAGTCGCTCGCCAGTGCCGAACCGATAGACGTTTATCCGCTCCTGCGTCCTTTTGTGATTGGCTTCTGTATTATGTTCTTCCCCACATTCGTACTGGGTACGATTAACAGCGTGATGTCGCCAGTAGTCAAGGGGTGCAACAACATGCTCGAAACGCAGACTTTCGATATGAACGCCTATCGGGAACAAAAGGACAAGCTGGAATATGAAGCGATGGTACGCAATCCGGAAACGGCTTACCTTGTTTCGGATGAAGCGTTTGATAAACAGATTGACGAATTGGGATGGTCTGCCAAAGATATTGCCACGATGGGCGGTATGTACATGGATAGGGCAGCCCACAATATCAAGCAATCCGTCCGGGACTGGTTTAGGGAACTTTTGGAACTGCTCTTTCAATCGGCAGCCCTTGTGATAGACACTATCCGAACCTTTTTCCTTATCGTACTGGCAATATTGGGTCCGATAGCCTTTGCCATCAGCGTGTATGATGGCTTTCAGGCGACACTGACCCAATGGATAACAAGGTACATTTCCGTTTACCTGTGGCTGCCTGTTTCAGACCTGTTCAGTTCCATTCTTGCCCGAATACAGGTGCTTATGCTTCAAAAGGATATTCAGGAACTATCAGACCCCAATTTCATACCGGACGGAAGCAACAGCGTGTACATCATTTTTATGATAATCGGTATCATCGGTTACTTCACCATCCCCACCGTATCGAACTGGATTATTCAGGCGGGCGGAATGGGTAACATGAACCGGAATATAAACAGTGCGGCTAACAAGACAGGTAGCGGTGTCGGGGCAGTGGCAGGGGCAGCAACCGGGAACGCTGGCGGCAGGGTCGGCGGTAAACTAATCAAAAGTAACCAATAAATAAAAATCAAGATGGAATTTAAAAGTTTAAAGAACATTGAAACCAGTTTCAAACAGATACGGCTTTTCGGGATTGTGTTTGTCGTCATGTGTACCTTGATAACGGGTTATGCGGTTTGGAACTCCTACACGTTTGCCGAAGCGCAACGGCAGAAGATTTATGTCTTGGATGGCGGTAAATCGTTGATGCTTGCGCTTTCGCAAGACCTCTCGCAAAACCGTCCGGTCGAAGCAAGGGAACACGTGAAGCGTTTTCACGAACTCTTTTTTACATTGTCCCCGGATAAGAACGCTATCGAAAGCAATATCAAACGGTCGCTGTTCCTTGCCGACAAGAGCGCATTCAACTATTATCGTGACCTTTCGGAAAAAGGGTATTATAACCGTATAATCTCCGGTAACATCAGCCAGACCATACGGATAGACAGTGTTTCTTGCAATTTCGATGTGTACCCGTATGCAGTGGCTACCTATGCCCGCCAAATGATTATCCGTGAAAGTAGTGTAACTGAAAGAAGCCTTGTCACCCGTTGCCGGTTGCTAAACGCCGTAAGGAGTGACAACAACCCGCACGGCTTTATCATGGAAAGTTTCGAGATAACGGAAAACAAGGACTTGAACACCATAAAGCGGTAAACCATGATACGGAAAATTCTCTCTCCGGTGAATCAGGCGATTACCCATGTGCAGGACTGGGCGGATGAAAAACTCCGCCACCTGTGCGGGCACATGACACCGGAAATAAGGCTGGCGGTAATCCTGCTTATGCTCCTGTTCTTCGGCGGGCTATCCATCTACTTTACGGTATCATCCATTTACCGGATAGGAAAAGAGAATGGCGAAACCATACGGATAGAGCATATCAGGCAGTTACAGCTACAAGGTAAAGACAGTACGAACATTTTTAATCAGTCAGACAATGGAAGAAAAAGAAGTAAGGAATGAAGTTCCTGCACCGGAAACGGACAGGAAGAAAGAGGAAAAAACGAAAAAGGAACTTACCCCGCAACAGATACAGCAACGGAAGAAGATGCTGGTTTACCCGCTTATGGGACTGGTTTTCTTGGGGTCTATGTACCTGATTTTTGCACCGTCCGACAAGGATGAAGCAAAGGTGGAAAGCGTGGGCGGATTTAACGCCGATATTCCGCAACCCAAAGGGGACGGGATAATCAGCGATAAAAAGACAGCCTATGAACAGGAACAGATGGAGAACAAACAGGCGGACAAGATGCGCTCCTTACAGGATTTTGCCTTTTCGTTGGGAGAGGAAAACGGGAACGGGGAAGATTTGACCCTGATAGATGATGCTCCGGCGGAAAAGCCGAAAAACGCCGTGATTGACTTCGGGGCGGGTGCGCCGAACAATAGCCGTTCCTCTATCCAGTCTTCGGCGGCGGCTTACCGGGACATGAACCGTCAGTTAGGCAGTTTCTATGAAACGCCGAAAGAGGACAAGGAAAAAGAGGAACTCAAACGTCAAGTGGAAGAACTTACTGCCCGGCTCGATGCCAAAGAAAACGGGGCGGGCAGCATGGATGAACAGGTGGCACTTATGGAAAAGTCATACGAACTGGCGGCAAAATACATGAACGGACAGAACGGGCAAAGTTTGCAGCCGGGACAGATTGCACAGGTTACGCCATCCGCACCCGTTAAAGGAAGCGGAAACGCTACACCTGTAAAATCGGTATCGGACAGGACGGTTTCAGGATTGCAGCAGCCCATGAGCAACGCTGAATTTATCGCCGAATACAGTAAGCCACGCAATTACGGGTTTAATACGGCGGTCGGCAGTGGTTATTCGATAGGAAAGAACACTATCCGGGCGTGCATTCATAACGACCAAACACTGACGGACGGGCAGACCGTCAAGCTCCGACTGTTAGAACCGTTGCAAGCGGGCAATGTCATTGTTCCGAAAAACAGCCTTGTATCGGGAAGTGCCAAAGTTCAGGGTGAACGGCTCGATATACTGATTTCCTCGCTCGAATATGCGGGTAACATCATTCCGGTGGAACTTGCCGTGTATGACAGTGACGGGCAAAAGGGGCTTTCCGTACCCTCGTCACTGGAACAGGAAGCGGCAAAAGAAGCGATGGCGAATATCGGTGCGGGACTGGGAACGAGCATTTCCTTTGCGCAAAGTGCAGGGCAACAGGTCGCAATGGATATTACAAGGGGCTTGATGCAAGGCGGGTCGCAATACCTTGCCAAGAAGTTCAGAACGGTAAAAGTACACTTGAAAGCGAACTATCAGGTGATGCTTTACGCCAAACAACAGTAATTTATTTATCAACCATAAAAATTTCAATCCAAAATGAAAAAGTTAATGATTTTATTCGCTCTTATCATGGGCGTGGTTTCCGTGAAAGCACAAAGTAACGATTTGTATCAAGGCATTACAAAGAAACTCCCTTACCGTCAAATGGTGACACCTTACGGCGTGCAGGTGACATTCGCCAAAACAGTACATATCATTTTCCCGTCTGCCGTTAAGTACGTGGACTTAGGCAGTAACTACATTATTGCCGGAAAAGCGGACGGGGCGGAAAATGTTGTCAGGGTGAAAGCCACAACAGAGGGCTTTCCCGGTGAAACCAATTTTTCCGTTATCTGTGAGGATGGCAGTTTTTATTCCTTTAATGCGAAGTACGCACATGAACCGGAAATGCTGAACATCGAAATGAAAGATTTCTTGGAGAATGAGGACACAACGGATTTCAGCCATACCCGGATGAACATCTATTTCCGTGAACTGGGCAGCGAAAGCCCGCTTTTGGTAAAGCTGATTATGCAGTCCATCTACAAGAACAATGACCGGGAAATAAAGCATTTGGGATGCAAGCGTTTCGGGGTGCAGTTTTTGGTAAAGGGGATTTATGCGCATAACGGGCTTTTCTATTTTCATACACAGGTAAGGAACAGTTCAAACGTGCCGTTTGATACCGATTTCATCCGTTTCAAAATTGTGGATAAAAAGGTAGCCAAAAGAACGGCTATTCAGGAAACGGTGATTGACCCGGTACGGAGCTATAACGAGATACTGGTTATCGGCGGCAAAAGTACCGTCCGCACCGTGTACACCGTTCCACAGTTCACTATCCCTGACGATAAGATATTAGTTATCGAACTGGTGGAAAAGAACGGGGGCAGACACCAAACTATCCGGGTTGAGAACTCGGATGTCGTGGCAGCCAAAGTGATTAACGAACTTAAAATCAAATGAACATGAAAAGGATATGCTGTATTATATCCCTTTTTGTGCTGTGCCTGACTTTTAACCAGGCACATGCACAAAGATGTCTGCCGGGAATGAAAGGTTTGCAGGTTACGGGCGGCATGGCGGACGGTGTTCACTGGAACAGTAAAAGCGATTTCGCTTATTACTTCGGGGCGGCTCTTTCCACTTATACAAAAAACGGGAACAGGTGGGTTATCGGCGGGGAATACCTCGAAAAGCATTACCCCTACAAGGATTTGCAAATTCCAGTCAGCCAGTTTACAGGCGAGGGCGGTTACTATCTGAATTTCCTTTCCGACCGGAAGAAAACCTTTTTTCTCTCGCTGGGATTGTCCGCACTTGCCGGGTATGAAACAAGCAACTGGGGCGATAAATTGCTGCCCGATGGCTCGACCCTGACCGATAAGGACGGTTTTGTTTATGGCGGTGCGCTGACACTGGAACTGGAGAGTTATATTACTGACCGGGTGGTGTTCCTTATTAACGCACGGGAAAGATGCCTGTTCGGTTCTTCCGTTGGAAAGTTCCATACACAGTTCGGCGTGGGGCTGAAATTTATAATGTGATAAACTAACCTATTATATATAATGTATATGAGAAAGATTTTAAGCCGTATTTTGATGGGCTGCTATGTAATGGCCGCCATCTTATTTGTGGGTGCGTGTAATGACGATGTGGATATACAGCAGTCTTACCCGTTCAGTATTGAAACGATGCCAGTACCGAAGAAATTAAAGGTGGGTGAAACGGCGGAAATACGCTGCCAGCTTCACCGGGACGGACGGTTTGAGGAAACAAAGTATTTCATCCGTTATTTCCAGCCGGACGGGGCGGGAATACTGAAAATGTCCGATGGGACGGTTTTACTGCCGAATGACCTATACACGCTTCCGGGCGAAATATTCCGGCTTTATTATACTTCCGCATCAACCGACCAACAGACGGTAGATGTGTATTTTCAGGATAGCTTCGGGCAGGTGGAACAACTGACGTTTTCATTCAATAATGACAATAACAAGGAAGAAGAAAACAAATAAAGTAAAAAGAGTATGGTTAAAATAGAATTGGATATAAACGGTATTTCATTCTTTGTAAATACCACATGGAAAACAGATGCAGTTCCGGCAGTCGGTGACATTGTGATAGTGGATAAAGAAAGCATTTCCCAATTTGACCGGGCGGAATTAAGAAAAACACCGTCCAATCAGGCTTTCAAATGGGTGGATGAAGAAGATGATGCACCCGTGCTGGAATGGTTCGATTATGACAATGAAATGGTTGTCAAAAAACGGACATGGAAATTTGATGCCGAAGATGAAGAAATGGTATGTGTTCTGAAAGTAACTTTTCTGCACCATGAGGAATAACAGTGCATTATCTTTATGGTATTGGCTTTGATTGCCCTTTACCTGCTGGCTGGTTGCTGGTGCTGGTATGAAATGAAACACGCTCCAACAGATAAAGAACTGTGGGGCGAAGAATTGGAATGATACGTTATGCGTAACGTTATGATAGATAATCCGGCGGGTATTTCCCGGCGGATTATCTTTTTTATAGGGAATGGAAACAGGTTTCTTTGCTATCTTTCTTTGTCCGCTTCGGCTCACTGAAAGAAAGTAGCGGCGGCAAATGCCGCCGTTCTTCATTAACCGATTATAATGTTCTTTATGGGTGTGTTATGTTCCAGCCACTCTTTTACACATTCCATATTATATTCACTTGTTATCACTGCCTTATCTGTGCCTATGGGAGTGAAACGGGTGCTTTCGTAGCTGTCTATCCATCCTTTCAAGGAACAGACACCCCATGTTTTCACATCTTCAAAAATAGTGTCTAATGTGCCGATGGGGTCGCCGAAAGTGACTATCATTGCATCGAATGTTGTTTTGTCCGGCAACAGTTCCAAATACTTCAAAGAGCCGGAACCGTCTGCTTTCCGTCCGAAAGACCAGTCATAGGAATAAAATTCATCACCCCACTGGTGCGGCGTGTCGAAACGTACTTTCACGCTGACCGTATATTTATCCTCTGTGGTGTCCTCGATAACACCCGTTACCAACAATCCGGTAAATATGCACTTGCAACGTCTGCCGATAATCTTGTTATTTACTTCTGTCGTTTTCATAAATGTACTTATTTTTATCGTTATTGTTTCTTTTCTTTTTTCGCTATCCATTCATCCCGCTGTTTGCGGCATTCGTCAAGCGTTTTAGCTACTGTGCTGAACAGTTCCATATCTGTATGGCGATAATCATACTGGAAATAAATCTGTCCCCTGAATGCGCCCAAACAGCATTTTACATATTTTTCTTCTCCCGGTGTTTGGGTAATGCTTACCCCGTTTTTGTTTAAAGTTTCCATATTGGTATAATTTATAATGAGTTATCAGATAATCAGAAGTGAAAGCAGCACAATGAAAATAATCGCCATGCAAAACAGGTAAACGGCAGAGATAAACAGCCGGAGAACGAACCGGATAATAAAAAAGCCTATGGTTAGGGCTATCCACATTCCGGCGGTGCTGGTGGCTGCCTGATAGATGATAAAAGCAAGTATAAACCATCGTAAAAAAGTCGTTATCTTATTATATACTTTCATTGTCTTGGTGTGTTGTGGGTGGATTGCTCCACCCGGTTAATAATCAGGCGCAACGGAAAACAAAACCGTTATCCATCCAGTAATCAGTCATAAACAGGTCACGGGCAAAAGCGGAATAATCAAAGTAGGTTTTTGCGAACTCCGGCAGTTCGTAACATTCCTCTACGATTTCATAGGCGTAATCTTCCTCGTCTTTATATTCTCCCTGATATTCGTCCTCAAAGGAAGAAACAAGGTCGTCCGCATCTGCTTCGCTTATATCGCTGTTGTGATGGTCGCACCATACGAAAAACGCTTCCTGTTCGGTTTCGCTTAGCTTTTCAATGGCATCCCGTAGCTCAAAGAACTTATCGGAAAGCCAACTTTCGGAAATCAGGGCTTCGGGTATGTCCTCGATGTCCTGAAACATAAATTCCGGGTTTTGCTCGTCCTTATGCAGTTCCCGGCACGCTTCTAAAAATTCGTCCTTATCCGAATAGTCGGAAAGGTCTAACCACTTGCCGAAAAGTGAACCGTTGTTATACTTGTTGTAAGTACCTACATAAACTCTTGCTTCTGATAATGTTACTGCTTCCATGACTTCTGTATTTTTTAATTTATGCGGATTTGAGAGGTAAGGGAGTTGAGTTTCATAACCTTTTTTCCTGTTTCTCGTAAATCTGACTTTTTTTTTATGCGTTTCCGGTCGGGGCGGTCGTTTTCGTTTCATATAGGCTTTAAAGGGTAGTGTTTAGGCTTTGCAAGATTTTAAAGAAAAATACTCTCTGGACGAAGTACAGCAGGAAGATTTTTGTTTAAACCCTTTAGGGCTTGACCTTGCAAAGACGTGAAGAACACGGAAATACCTTTGCCTATGTGATACGATAATGACTGCTTCGGCTGGGGACTGCCTAAGAGGAAGATTTACAATAGGAGAAACTGGAAAAATGGTTTTATTTTAAAATTTAAGTTTTGGTCTGAAAGAAAAACCTAAGATTTATTTTATACCGTTCTGATTAATACGTACTTTTGTCCCCTGATAATAAAACGATGCAATCTATTAATTCAAAAAGACTATGAGCTATATTCAAAACAACCTACAAACAGGTGAAGAAATAAAATATAAGGCAGATATTCATTGGTATATATTCGTATATCCGGCAATACTGCTATTACTGGGTGCTTTCTTTTCATCTGCACAGACAGGCTTCATTTATTATATCGGCTTACTTTTGTTATTGTTGGGGCTATTCCAGTTGATAAAAAGAGTTCTCCTAAAGATAGGGGCTGAATATGTTGTCACAAATAAAAAGGTCATTTTGAAATCAGGCATTTTAAGCCGGGACGCTCTCGAATTGATTTTAAGTAAATGTGAGGGACTGCGGATTAATCAAAGTATTATGGGGCGTATTTTAGGCTTTGGTTCTATTGTCGTAACTACGGGTGGGGCTACCAATATATTTAAGTTTATAGCTAATCCAATGAGGTTCAGAAACGAAATCAATGCACAAATTCAATAGCATTTAAGAAACTAAAAAAGGGCTTATAAAAGCCCCTCGTCCGTAAAGCTGTAATAGCGTTCATCCGTTAAGATGATATGGTCTAACAGAACTAAATCCAAGTATTTACACGCTTCCTTAATTTTTGAGGTAATTTGTTTGTCCGGTTCGCTCGGACGTAGGTTGCCCGATGGATGGTTATGTGAGAGGATTATGCCCGAAGCATGGACTTTTAAGGCGGTTTGCAGGATGATTTTCACGTCCATTACAGTTTCCGCCATCCCGCCTTTAGAGATAAGGGAAACGCCTAAAGCCTTGTTAGCCCGGTTGAGGAACATTACATAGCTTTCTTCGTGGTGTTCCATACATTCCGCATAGAACGTTTTCAGGTAAGAATAGGACGTTTCGGATGAGAGTATTTTCACCCTTTCGGATGCTTTTACATTGTCTTTATAAGAGATAGTGATTTCCGGCATGGTAAATTCTGTTGTTTTCATGACTACTGAATTTTAAATTAAACAATAAGAAATTTTGCCGGACACCCACAGTTTGGCGGGGACTTCAACCATATCTTTTCAAAAAATACGACCCGTAGGTGTGGAGATTTTTTAGAAAACCGGAACGGCTCGGATTTGGTATTTGTCCCCACCGGGCTGTAACTTTGCTAAAATTTGTGATTGAGATACATTACTTTAGGGAACTGAAAAAGGGGTATCACTGGTGACACCCCTTAGACAACTGAATACCTTAAACCGTTATTCGTCATAGGTTCTATATCCTATCGGTTTGCGTGGCTTCGGTTCGGGTTTGCTTAGTAACTGGGTCAGTGCTTGATAAACTTCGCTGAATTGTGCATCCGTACTCTGTTCCAGTTCTTCGATGCGTCTAAGAAGTTCCTCGTAACCGATTGACATTTGGCGCATGAGGACGAAAGCCCGCATGATGGAGATATTCACCTTAACGGCTGTATCGCTTCTTAACACGGAAGAAATCATTGCCACCCCCTGTTCGGTAAACACGAAATTCTGATAACGGGAACCACCCCATCTTGAGGTCACAAATTGTGACCTCAAGTTTGTTTCGTCTTCTGTCCCTCTTTCTGCGGTCATGATTTGTGACCTTAAAGATTCGGTTTCTTCTTTGGTAAGTTCAAACATGAAATCTTCCGGGAAACGGTCGATGTTACGTTTGACTGCCTGTTTGAGTGCTTTTGTTTCCACTTGGTAAAGTGCTGCAAGGTCGCTGTCGAGCATGACCCGGCAACCTCTGATTTCATAAATCTTGCTCTGAATGATTTGTAAGTCCATAATTCCTATATTTTAAGTTGTTAAGTGATAAGCTATCTTTAGGTAACTGGTCACGAGTTGTGACCAGTTACTAATTTGCTAAATGGCAGCAACCTTTTGGGTATTGATTTTCTGTGCCAGCAAGTCCATATCATTGCTTAGTTTGGTATCAATGACTTTTGCATAAATTTGAGTAGTACGAATATCCGTGTGTCCCAACATCTTAGATACGCTCTCAATGGGTACGCCATTGGCTAAAGTAATGGTCGTGGCGAATGTGTGGCGGGCAAGGTGGAACGTGACATTTTTGTCGATACCACATAGAACGGCAATTTCTTTCAAGTAATCATTCATCTTTTGATTGCTGATAACAGGTAATAGCTGACCGTTTTTAAGTTTCCCCTCGTATTTGTTCAGGATAGCTTTAGGAATATCCAGCAAGCGGATATTTGATGTTACTTTTGTCTTGTGGCGTTTCTTTATAATCCACAGATTATCATCAAATGCCATACGTATATCGTTGCGGGTTAATTCGCATATATCCACGTATGAAAGTCCCGTGTAGCAGCTAAAAATGAAAATATCCCGTACTTGCTCCAAACGCTTTGAAGCAAATTCTTTATTGCATATCCTGCTTATTTCGTCCTTATCAAGATACCCTCTTTCTATATACTCGAATTTCAGTTTATAATGGGCGAACGGGTCTGCGGTTATCAGCCCTGTACCCTGTGCGAAATTTACCACTGTGCGGAAACGCTGGATAAACTTCATTGCCGTATTGGGTGAACAATCGTGGTTCTTTATTATATATAGGTAGAAGTTTTCAATGAATACCTTGTTGATTTGGCGTATAGGCAAATCCGATACATGATATTCATCTTTCATGTATTGAGTTAAGCGTAACTTTGTCAGTTCGTATCTGCTATACGTTTTGGGTGTGGCTTCTCCTGCTTCGACCTTTTTCTTGTATTGGTCGTTGTGCTGGGTGAAAAAAGAAATAATGGTATTTGCTTCTTCCTCTTTTCCCAATAGTGCATTTTTTACGCTTTCGGGCGTAACATAGCTATCACGCATCAACTGGTTATGGAAGTGTGAACGGATATTAGCTTTGATGTCGTCCAGCATGGAATTAAGCCTTTGTATCTCCATAGATTTGCCTACGGCTCTGCCGGATTTCCAGTTAGTTTCTAAGACCTCTAACTTGGTATTGAATTGGGTCTGTTTGCCGTTGATTGTGATACGGGCATGAATGGGTACTAAACCATTCTTTTTCATCTTGTCTTTTTTCAGGTAAAACAATACGCTGAATGTACTCTTTTCATTTTTCATAATCTCACTTTTTTAGATTGCAAAACTAATTTTAATCACTGTAAATGAGATAAATAGAGTATAGACAAATCACGTCAAAAGTAAGCCATTTTCCGACAATCGTACCCCCTAATCGTTTTTGGGGGAAGGGGGTACGATTTGGATACTCAACCGTGTCTTTTCGTGCCCCTTTTTTGTCTTTCAGGCAAGACTGAAACAATAAAAAAAGTCCTACAATACGTTGATATTGTAGGACTTGTCTCTTTTTTGTCGCCGTTTGGCTTTGTTCTTATGTGATCCGCCTGGGGCTCGAACCCAGGACCCCAACATTAAAAGTGTTGTGCTCTACCTGCTGAGCTAGCGAATCGGTCCTTCAGTGCTTTCTTTCGAATGCGGGTGCAAAGGTAGAACATTTTTTTATAACTCCAAAAGAATTCAAACATTTTTCTTATCTTTGTGCCATTATCAACAATATATAATCATACATTATGGCTGCTGACGATAAAAAAATTATCTTCTCGATGGTGGGAGTGAGCAAGGCTTTCACCCCCAATAAGAATGTGCTGAAAGACATTTACCTGTCGTTTTTCTATGGAGCGAAAATCGGTATTATCGGTTTGAACGGTTCCGGTAAATCAACGTTATTGAAGATCATCGCCGGTTTGGAGAAATCCTATCAGGGAGAAGTGGTGTTCTCTCCGGGATATTCCGTGGGTTACTTGGCACAGGAACCTTATTTAGACAACACAAAGACAGTAAAAGAAGTAGTAATGGAAGGCGTGCAACCCATTGTTGACGCACTGACAGAATACGAAGAAATCAATCAGAAGTTCGGTTTGCCGGAGTACTACGAGGATCAGGATAAGATGGATGCTCTTTTTGCTCGTCAGGGCGAACTGCAAGATATCATTGATGCGACTGATGCATGGAATCTGGACAGCAAACTGGAGCGTGCGATGGATGCTCTCCGTTGTCCGCCTGAAGATCAGCCGGTAGAAAACCTGTCCGGAGGTGAACGTCGTCGGGTAGCTTTATGTCGTTTGTTGTTGCAGAAACCGGATGTGCTCTTGCTGGACGAACCTACCAACCATTTGGATGCAGAATCTATCGACTGGTTGGAACAACATCTTCAGCAATATGAAGGTACGGTTATTGCCGTGACGCACGACCGTTACTTCCTCGATCATGTTGCCGGATGGATTCTCGAACTAGACCGTGGTGAAGGTATTCCCTGGAAAGGTAACTACTCTTCCTGGCTGGAACAGAAGACAAAACGTATGGAAATGGAAGAAAAGACCGTCAGCAAACGTCGCAAAACACTGGAACGTGAGTTGGAATGGGTGCGCATGGCTCCCAAAGCCCGTCAGGCAAAGGGTAAGGCACGTCTTAACTCTTATGACAAGTTGCTGAATGAAGACGTGAAAGAGAAAGAAGAAAAACTTGAAATCTTCATTCCGAATGGTCCGCGTCTGGGTAATAAAGTCATTGAAGCGAAACAGGTGGCTAAAGCATACGGCGATAAACTGTTGTTTGACGATTTGAACTTTATGCTTCCTCCTAATGGTATTGTTGGTGTGATCGGTCCCAATGGTGCGGGAAAGACGACACTGTTCCGTCTGATTATGGGATTGGAGACAGTAGATAAAGGAGAATTTGAAGTAGGAGAGACTGTAAAGGTGGCGTATGTAGACCAGCAACACAGAGACATTGATCCGAATAAGAGTGTTTACCAGGTAATTTCCGGTGGTAATGAGCTGATCCGCATGGGAGGACGTGACATCAATGCACGTGCATACCTTTCTCGTTTCAATTTCTCCGGAGGCGATCAGGAAAAACTTTGCGGTGTACTGTCCGGTGGTGAAAGAAACCGTTTACACTTGGCGATGGCTTTGAAAGAAGAAGGCAATGTACTGTTGCTCGATGAGCCTACCAATGATATTGATGTAAACACATTGCGTGCTTTGGAAGAAGGTCTGGAAGATTTTGCCGGCTGTGCTGTAGTTATCTCGCATGACCGTTGGTTCCTCGATCGTATCTGTACACACATCCTTGCTTTTGAAGGAGACTCCAATGTATTCTACTTCGAAGGGTCTTATTCAGAATACGAAGAAAACAAAATGAAACGTTTGGGAAATGAAGAGCCGAAGCGTGTTCGTTATAGAAAGTTAATGACTGACTAGTATAAAGTAATAGATTGAAGCATTTCTAATGCTTTCTGTTTCAAAATAAAAGGCTCTGCAAATATTGTGGAGCCTTTATCGTTTTATAACAAGGGAAAACGTTTATCTCTCTTAAAAAATTGTAGTATAATCGTAATGTAGTTCTAAATATTATTAATTATATTTGTGCACAGTTTTTAAAAGCAAACAATTTATATTAACTAATCAACTACATTTATGTTAAAGAGAATGCGATCTTTCTTAGTGCTAGTAATGTTATTTATTACCGTCACGATGAGCGCGCAGGTTACAACAGCCACGATGAGTGGTAAAGTGACCGCACAAGATGAACCAATCATTGGAGCAACAATCGTTGCGGTTCACGAACCATCAGGCACTCGTTATGGTACAGTGACTAACGTCAGTGGTCAATTTAATCTGCAGGGTATGCGTACCGGCGGCCTTTACAAAGTAGAAATTTCTTATGTTGGTTATCAAACAGCAATTTACAAGGGAATTAATCTTTTACTGGGAGAGAATTATGTTTTAAATGTTTCTTTAAAAGAGAGTTCAGAACTGTTGGACGAAGTAGTAGTGACTGCTTCTAAAGAGAGTAATATGAAGTCTGACAGAGCAGGTGCTATTATGAATGCCAATCGTGATATGATTAATAGTACTCCGACTATTTCTCGTAGTATTAGCGATATCATGCGTCTTTCTCCACAAGGTGCTGATGTTGGTAACGGTTTTGCAGTAGGTGGTGGTAACTATCGTCAGTCATTTGTAACAGTTGATGGTGCTGCTTTTAATAATACATTCGGATTAGGAGGTAATCTCCCGGCTAACGGATCTCCAATATCTTTGGATGCTTTGGAACAAGTTACAGTGGCTGTAACTCCGTTCGACGTTCGTCAGAGCGGTTTTACAGGGGGGGCAATTAATGCAGTAACTCGTTCAGGAGATAATCAATTCCGTGGAACGGTTTATGGTTATTTTAATAATGAGAACCTGCGTGGTGATAGGGTTGAGGATTATAAACTGACTCGTTCAAAATCACAGTATTATACTTATGGTGCAAGTTTTGGTGGTCCTATAATTAAAGATAAGTTGTTCTTTTTTGTGAATGGAGAATATGAGGACAATGTAACAGCTGGTTCAAGTTATCAACCACGTACATCTTTAGATCAAGAATATACGGGAAATGTACGTCGTCCTGTTGAAAATACAATTGTTGACGGAAATGAGACTTGGGTTGGCTTGAATGATATGAGACAATATTTGAAAGAGAAATATAACTATGATCCAGGACGTTATAATAACTATTCTGTAAATACTCCGGCATATCGTATTATGGCTCGTTTGGATTGGAATGCTAATCTGAATAATAAGTTAAGTCTCCGTTTTACAAAGACTCATACAAAAGATTCAAATTTCCCATCAAGCTCTACTAGTCCTTTGAGTGCTGATGATATTTATCCAGGTGATACAGGATTGGGTATTCCAAAAGGAAAGGACTCTGGACGTAGTACTAAATATTCTATGAGTTTTGAGAACTCAAACTATTATCAAGTGCGTGATTTTACATCTGTAGCTGGTGAATGGAACTCTCGTTTCGCTAATGGAGCTATGAATAATATGTTACGTTTTGCATATTCTTATCAGAATGAGCCACGTGAATATGACGGTAATCCATTTCCGACCGTTGATATATTAAAAGATGGTGCATCATATGCAGGTTTTGGTATGGATGTATTTACACAAGGTAATTTGCGTAAAACTTCAGTATATACAGTAACGGATGAGTTTAATTGGAATGTTGGGATAAATAAGTTTATGGCTGGTTTCCAGTATGAACATACTAAGGCTACAAATGGCTATATGCAAGCTGGTGGAGGTTACTATGTTTATAGCTCATGGGATGATTTTGTAAATGGTAAGAAACCTGCTGCTTTTGGTATAACTCACTCTAATGCTGCGGATTTATCACAGTTTTATGCAGAAATGAAATTTCAACAATTCTCTCTATATTTGCAGGATGAAATAGCATTGTCTGAAAATCTTAAGGTTACAGGTGGACTTCGCTTTGAATTACCAATTTATCCCTCATTGAAGAATAACTATAATGAAGACTTTGCAAAATTGGATTTTGGAGGTACTCGTTATTCTACTGATCAGTTACCTGATGCTAAGCTTTCTGTATCACCTCGTGTTGGTTTTAACTGGGATTTGACAGGCGAACGTAAATATGTGCTTCGTGGTGGTACAGGATTATTTGTGGGACGTTTGCCGTTCGTATGGTTAGTATCTGCTGTCGGAAACTCAAATGTTGGGCAAACGCAATATTTTTATAATAAGGTGGATGCTAATACAGGTAAACAACCCGATTTCCATACAAATGTAAATGATATTTTGAAAGATCTTTATGATGGAAAATTTACTCCGAATGAAGTTGTAGCTCCACAATCTCCAACTATTATTGATACAAATTTGAAGATGCCATCCACTTGGAAAACATCTTTAGCATTTGATATGAAATTGCCTGGTGATATTGATTTTACAGTTGAGGGTATTTATAGTCGCGATTATAATCCTGTAGTCGTTTCCAATACAGGTTACAAACCATCTGAAACGACAGTAACTCTAGCTCCGGGGGATGTACGTAATACATATACAATGTATAGTGATGCAACTTGGAGAAATAAATATCAAAATGTATATTTGTTAGAGAATTGGAAAAAGGGTGCATACTATTATTCTATTTCTGCACAATTACGTAAGAATTTTGATTTTGGTCTTGATGTATCATTTGCTTATACTCACTCAAAGGCACGGTCTTACAGTGATGGTATTGGTGATCAGGTAACGTCTGCTTATAAGACTAATACTTATTCTGTTAATGGTATTAATGAACATGAATTGGGATATGGTACTTATGTAGCACCAGATAGAGTATTAGCGACAATCGGATATCGCAAAGAATATGGAAAGCATTTTGCAACAAGTGTATCACTATTGTATGAAGGTATGCAAATGGGTTTTGCTGGTAGTTATTCATACAGTCGTTATTCATATACTTTTGGTGGAAATGTGGTTGGTGATTATGGAGCAAATAATCTGTTGTATGTTCCTGCAACACGTGAAGAATTAGACAGCTGGAATTTTGTAGATTCAAAAGATAAATCAGGTAATGTTACTTATGCAGCTAAAGATCAAAAAGATGATTTTTGGAATTACATTAACCAAGATAGTTATTTGAAAAGTCGCAAGGGTAAATATACAGAGAGAGGTGGAGCTAAAATGCCGTGGCATCATCAGATTGATTTTAAATTGAATCAGGACTTCTTCTTGAATGTTAATGGAAAGAAGAACATTCTACAGGTGGGTGTAGATATCAAGAATCTTCCTAACTTACTTAATAACAGCTGGGGAGTATATAAACAAGTGAATAATACTTCTTTGCTTAATTATAAGAATGGAGAGTTTACTATGAATAAGAATGGAAGCAATGTGTTGACCGATACATATCGGACATATCAAAGTTTTAGATCTACTTATTCGGTACAATTTAGTGTACGCTACATTTTTAACTAATTGAGAATTAATCTCATAATATTAGAAAGCCGGGTGACTTTGAGTTGTCCGGCTTTTTTATATCAAACAGGAGTGTGAGGCATTAAAATGCCCCCAAAGCTATGTACTAATTATTTCTATTTGTAATGTATTATATGTTTTCTTGTAAAATATATTGTTTTTGCCTTTGCCCTGTCAATTTTATTCCTTATATTTGAGACACATAAACATTATAGCCTATGGAAATATAAAGACTTCTCTCTGTTGTCGTATTCAATCGACATTTTGTTTTTCATATCAAGTCATTAACTTTAAACTAGAACATTATGAAAGCAATTGTTAGCCCTTTGTACTTCATTTATTTGTTCGTTCTAAGCCTTTTTATAGGTTTCTCTATTGGTAGTTGTAGTGACAATGAATTTGAAGAGTTGAGTGATAATAGTAATGCGACGAAAGTTCAAACACGAGCTGTACCGACTCCTGTATTTGATTGGGAAAATGCAGACTGGATGCCTACTCCTTCAATGCAGTCTCGAATCCCTTCCCCATGGTCCGGACAAGGAAGTTTGGTTGGAACGTATGGAATTGATATAGTCAATGATAGAAAAGCATTTGATGGATGGGAATTATTGTATAATACATTCGATTCGAATGTAACTGCTCCTTTGGTAAATCCTTATTTTGTACTTTATAATAAATATAGGGGAATAATGCGTATCTATTTATATTTAACAACTTCATTTGTTACGACTTCATCATATATTCAAGATGGTATAACTGTTGTTTCGAATCGTAAAACATCTATTTTAAATTATTTGGGGCAAGATATTATAGATTTGGATAAGGAGCCTAATAAGCAATATATGCAAATGCAACCGGCTCCTATGGATGGTTCTCTACCTTTGGCTGCTAATCGTTGGTATATGATGCAATATGAACTGGCTTATGATCCCAATTTAGCTGATATTCCATATAAGGATATTCAGTTTAGCTGGACTTTAAATTATTATAATGTTCAACAGATAAGTCTAGGAGGGAATATAACAGGCAGTCTTAATGGAACAATTGGAAGTGCATCAGGATCAAATTTGTTTAAACCCTTATTAGGTGTTGGTAAGGCTGTGGGTACTGGTGTGTTGGCAGGAGTTGGAAAGGATTTAATCACTCATAATACTATTAATGCAGAAACTGGAGAAAATAAACTGGGATTGTCTAACAAGATATTTAAAGACGTGGCAAAAGGAGTTTCTGCCGCTTTATCTGCTGCATCGGGAAACATCCCTGGTGCAATAATGGGATTATTAAGTGCCGTTGCAGGTGGTAGTTCTTCTACTCCTACACCTATTAGCTTGACATTGAAGGCTGAAATTGAGCTGAAGGGTACTGGGACAGAGGGTGGTGCCTTTCCTTCAACTCCTGTCTCATTTTGGATACCAGGCACGAATATTACATCGGAAGCTACTGGATTTGTTCCATTATATGATAAAAGTTTAGGCGTTCTATACTTACGCGAGAAGCCCAAATTGGTGATTAGTGAATATTATGATGAAAAATTTTATGAGGTAGATCCAGTGTATGGTCATGATATATTAGATGGATATAATTATTATTTTTATTTTCCAAAAACTATTGATTTTTCTAATTGTTTGGTAGTAAATCCCGAAGTAGAGGAGATTGCAGATGTTGAAATTATGAAACAAGAGGTTGTGTATATAAGAGATGTTGTATGTTCCCCCGAAAATTTTAATTGGTGCGGAATTACTGACATATATGGCCACCAGCGTGGACCTTATTGGCCTTGGCCATTTTCAGTGCGTTTTACAGTTAAAGTATCTCCCAAAAATGGAGCTCCTTCATCAATTATAATAAAAACTTTTGGAATTACTCCTGAATTTAGAAATTGGCCATATTGGGAAAATTGAACGACAATAAAATGAAGTCTATTTAGTCTAAAGTCATTTTGAAAAGAATCCCTTATTTATAGTTCCATTCATTCTTATGAAGAAACTAATATAAGGGATTTCTTATCTTCTTTTATAACTTCACCCTCATCACCACCGGATTATGATCGCTATAAGTAAGATCCGGCGAGAAGTAACCCGTACTATTCAGTTCCGGTGAATGGAGAATATAGTCGATTCTTAACAGATGCTTGAAAAACTTGAAAGTATACATATACCCATGACCGCTCGTCTGAAAACCATCCTGCAACTTATCACCTTTTACAGTGTGATAAACATACGAAGACGGCAGAGAGTTAAAGTCACCGCAGATGATAGTAGGATAGGGGGAAGCAGCTATCAGTTGCTTTAGAGTATTAGCTTGTACGGCACGTTTCCGGAAATTCTCATGTAATCCGTCAATCAATCCCAAAGCAGCACGTTCCACCCTTTGAGAATCATCCGTGCGGAGTCCCTTTTCCAGTTTGCGCTTGTTCTGGCTCACTTCCGTTGTTTGGAGATGATTGTTGAACAGGCGGATGATACGGCCATTAATCTCAATATCACACCAGAGACTGCAATTTTTCGAATCAGGATAGACGATAAGATTCTCCTCCTTGATGGGGTAACGGCTGAAAACAGCCAGCTGCAACAAATGTTTACCCTCGGGAGAAATAGGAATAAAATGATACGGCCAATTAGAAAGAACCGCAGCTATACTGTCTACACCAAACTCATCGTTTATACCAAACTCCTGAAAACAGAGAATATCTGCTTGCAGATTTCTCATGTAAGAGGCTATCTCTTTGCATGAATAACCGGTATGCTCATGATTAAAAGCGTCAACGTTGTAAGTAGCAACAGTTAGAATACCAGGAGTATACGCGTTCATTTTGACCATTGGAGCCGAAGCCGGGCTGAAAAAAGGAGATTGAATCACACAACTAATATAGCTCCAGTTACTAAATATAGCAATCAGAGGGATGAAAACCCAACACCGCCAACGGATCGTCCAGTAGATGACAGAAGCAAGATTAGCCAACAAAAGTATCGGTAAAATCAAACCGATGAAAGGCATAAATTTGAAACTGTCCGGTGCGGCATTACCTACGAAGGCGCCCGCAATGGTAACTCCTGCCAAAATACTGGTCAGCACGATGGATATGTAATAAAACAGTCTGTAAAAGGCTTTCATCTAATCTAAGTTATTGGGTGATTATATCACTATTAAAGCGTTTTCTATACAATATGTACTCTATAATATGTGCCCTTTTACGGAGGCGACAACCATTTATGAATCATAGCTTTCAGCTTATCATCCGCTATCGGTTTAGCTATAAAATCATTGCACCCCGCTTCTTCAGCCGCTTTCCGATCCTGTTCGTATGCAAAGGCACTTTGAGCGATGATAGGAACAGTGGCAGACAGTTCACGGATGATTTTTGTAGCTTCCAGTCCGTCCAGATTCGGCATCTTGATGTCCATCAAGATAAGATCCGGTTTCACCTCATCGAACATCGTGACAGCTTCCATTCCGTCATGCGCACGTATAAGCCGATGGTCTTTACCTAGAATGGCCTCCAATAAGTCGAAGTTACTGTCCGTATCTTCGGCAATCAAAATACAGGCATGCCGTGTATTTACAGAACTGTCAACACTCGAATCAACAGCTTTTCCGGCAGATGCTATCCCAGCAATGTTCCCTTCACCATTCTCTTTCTTTGAAGGAACTGCATTTGCAGGATTTGCGATCGTGTACGGCAAAGTAAATGTAAACGTCGTTCCCTTACCAAATTCGGAGCTGACGGAAATCTTGCCCCCGAGACGCTCAACAATAGACTTACAGATAGATAACCCCAATCCTGTGCCCTGCGCATGATTGTTCAACTTTGCAAAACGTTCGAACACACGTCCCACTTTCTCCGGCTCAATTCCCGTCCCTGTATCTGTTACGTGGAAAACAATCTGGTTGTCCACCAACTTATAACCATAACTGATACTTCCTTCTTTCGTAAATTTAACAGCATTCCCAATCAGATTCGAAATCACCTGGAATACCCGATTCTTGTCCGTTTCAATCACCAGACTCTCGTCCGAAGGCTCATAGACAAGACTCACTCCCTGCGGCGTACGGAATATATGGGCATCGTACACTTCCCGGCAGAGATTATGGAGACTAGCCGGTCCGAAGGAAAACTCGATAGTTCCCGATTCAATCTTCGAGAGATCGAGAATCTCGTTGATAAGTTGCAAAAGACGCTCGTTGTTCGCGTTTACGATGTTGTAGTACGTCTTTCGTTCTTCCGCATCATCACTTTCGGCAATGAGATGCGAGAACCCCACAATAGCATTCAGCGGAGTACGTATCTCATGACTCATATTGGCAAGGAAAGCTGATTTCAAACTATCAGACATTTCCGCCTTTTCCTTCGAAGACAGTAGCTCCCGCTTCATCATTTCCAGTTCCGTGACATCCCATTCGATGCTGACGATGATAGGCGAAGACAGTTCGTCCCCATCCACCCGGATTTTCCGCTTGTCAAGGATAATCAGGTTTCCGTTCCGATCCTTTCCTTCCACCGTCCAGTGCATACCTTTTCCACTGGTGGCCACTTGAATATCCTCCTGTCTCTTCTTCTCGGCCACGATAGGCGGATAGAAATCGAAGTCATTCTTACCGACAGGATCGTTCTTGTAAAGATCGCGGTTATAAGCCTCCCGATTTCGATAAATGTACCGGAAATCATTGTTGATCTCCTTCACAACAATCCCCGCGGGGAGATTATTGATTGTCGTATCCATGATTTGATTGAGCCGTTTGATTTGGGCTTCGTATCGAATCCTCTCGGAAATATCATGAGCAAACGACCAGTAACTTTCTTCTCCGGAGTCATTGGTGACGTTGTACATCGTACCTTCGTAAGCCAATATACCTTTATTGATTTTCGATGGATGATGAGCCACAAAGTTACTGCTGCCACCGTGTATGACATCTTTACAACGTTCGTCCCAAGCCTCTTGCGTAGGCATATCTGCGGCGACATTGTAGATTTTCAACTGACTGATATCCTCACTTTCGGGAATACCGTGATTGTGCAGGAAACGACGATTGGCGAAGATAATCGTGCCATCGGGTCTGGCGGCAAAGATACTCTCTTTGGCGTTGTTGATAGCGTGCGTCAACGTATTGATGTCATTTCTGCGATGCTGTATGTCCGTAATATTCTGAATATACCCCTCGATGTTGAAACTGCCGTCGGGGCGCTCTTCACGCAAATAAGTCTGGATACGCATATAGAAGATTTCCCCGTTCAGTCGGACGCGATAGCTGATGCTCTCCATGTTGAGCTCCCTTTCGTTCACCCGACACCATTCCCTGAAACTCTGACGGTCTTCTTCTACAATCAGTTCCACATATTTTTCAATGGCGAGATTCTGCACACTTTCCTCACACAAAACGCCTGTATAACCCAAATAATGGAAAATATTCTGATTCGTATTGTACGCCCATTGTCCTATCTGGGCTACCTTTTGGATGGCCCGCAGGGTGAGATTTGCTTGTTCCAACCGTCTTTTTACATTGCTTCTTTGCGTGATGTCGCGATATTGGCAAAGCACCATGCCATCATACGGAAACATGAGGCATTTGAAGTAGAAAATTTCGTCATTCAGCACCAGCTTGAAGTTCTTGCTGATGCTACGCTGCTCTTCGAGCACAATCTGAAAGATGGGCATCACCCTCTCTCTTGTATATTCCGGTAAAAGCTCAAATATATTTTTTCCTAAAAGTATATCCTCTTGCAGAAACCATAGATCACAATGAGGCTCAATGTCTACGCAGACGCCATGCCTGTCAACCAATAGCATTGTATCTGCCGTCAGTTTCAATATTCTTTGTGCGTTATTCGCATCATGTAATATTCTGTCCATGTCTGTTCTTTATTAGATAATAGAGACTTATGTCTCCTATAAGGATAACAAAAGATTATGGCATTTGTTCTTACTTTTCGGCGCGCTTCGCCTTTTCCCAAGCTCCGCTTCCTTTTTTCTTCTTGAGATAGCGGATGCCTTTCAGCACATTGACATTCATAAATAAAAAGTAGTAGGGGATAAAGAGCAACTTGTTTTTTATCTGTTTCGTAGATAGGTAATATCCCCAATATCCCAACCCGTAAAAAAGAACCTGCATGGCAAGCAGCACTCCGTAAAATATCGTGGAACCACCCAACAGCAGAATCGCAATATTCAGCGGGAAGAGCGCAAACAACAGGAACGGAGTAATAGACCATCGCAATACCCGGTGCGACGTATATTGAAAGCTAAGTATCCCGTAACGGAAAGGATTCAGCAACGGACGAAGCCGCCAGATAGACTGCAATCCTCCCGCAGCGATGCGCACTTTTCGTTTTTCTTCTTCGCGCATATCTGCCGAACCACTTTCGATGGCATAAGCATTCGTACAATAAGCGATGGTGTAACCTTTCATTGTGATCCGGAGTGAAAGAATAAAATCGTCGAGCAACGTATCCGGCTCCATCGCTTCGAACAGCTCGTTACGCACGGCAAACAGTTCGCCTGCTGCTCCTACGGCAGAGTAGAGCCGTGCATCAAGTGCTTTCAGGGTTGATTCGTATTTCCAGTAAATACCTTCACCACCGGCAGCCGCCCCGTCTTTTGTCTGCACGGCAATCCGTTTTTCACCAGCCACGCAGCCCACTTTCGGATCCTGGAAAGCAAGCACGATTTCCCGTATTGCCTCCCGGTTCACCATCGTGTTGGCATCCGTAAAAACAACGAGTGGAGTATCCACCAACGTCATTCCACGTGTCATTGCAGCCGTCTTACCTTGCCGGAGCGGTTGGAAATGTACGGTCGCTTTCCCCTGCCAACGCGTCTGCAATCGTTCGTTCGTACCGTCATCGCTTCCGTCCGTCACCCATACGATGTGCAGCTTGTCCGCAGGATAATCCAGCTCAAGACTGTTTTCCATCTTCTCGTCCACTACATCTTCTTCGTTGAATGCCGTAATGAAGAGGGTAACTTCCGGCAGGTCTGCGTCCGATGCCGGCAACGAACGCTTCACAGGCTTCACGAAAAGCTCTTTCAACTTGACAAGAATATAAAGCACAATTCCGTAGCCCAAATAGGTGTAGAACACAACGAACAGGGCAAGCCAGAAAATAATTTCAAGACAAAGGGTCATGGTTTCGTTCATAATTATATTTGTTTATTACTTCTTCTTTTTCTTTCTCTACGTTCCATCTTTTTTATTCGTTTATGCCCAAATAGCTTAACAGTTCGTTTTGCGTCCGGCCATTTATTCGATTCGTTTCTTCAACTCCGTCTTTTTATCCGAATCTTTCAGCATATTCACAAAGTAGTTGGCGTCCGCTTTGGCAGAAACATCTGTCGGATTCGCTTCATATCGTTTCACGAAATTCTCGGCGTGTTCCGCCAGGTATTTTCGGCAGTCGATATTTAGCATGAAGAAATCTTTATGGTCACCATAAGAGAGTCCTGTAACATCTTCATTTGATTTTATGCTTTCAATGTCCTCCATTTTAAGCCCGAAAATATTTACAGTCACGGAAGGGTAATAGAAAGGAGCGGAGTCCTCTCCATTCAGATTTAGTGTCAGTTTCCACGTGTGCGTATTTACCTGTTTGATTTCCGGTTTGCTGTGCAAACGATAGTAATAATATTCATAATATTCTTCCTGGTTGGTAAACCACATAGAGTCGTCACCATCTCGTCCGTATGTGTCGTTGAGCCATTCCAAGAAGTTCACCCAACCGGTATCTGTATTATGGGCACCTATAGAAATAGCTGCCCGCTCTTCTTTTGGATTTTCCATTTCCTTGAGAATAGCCGCCTTAATCATATCCGGATTTGTCAGCCCGCTACCTTCGGGTGGGTCATAGAAAGCTCTTTCGATCACTACTTGTTCAATATCTCCGTTTTCTTGAAATGGATAGAGTTTTGTAGCTCCGCTTTGTGCACACAGGGTTCTGATTTTATCATATCTCAAAGCCGCTTTGATATAATTTTTATCTCCATTAGGCTCTGCCAGCATTTTACAAGTTCGATTATTCAGTTTCTCACGTATCATGCTTTGAGCAACAGGAAATTGTGCCAGCAACTTATCTTCTGTTTTATCTTCGTCAGGTAGATTCAAGTCATGGAAAGCGATGCTTACTCCGTAATTCATCATTTCCTGCAAGTTGCCCCATACTAACATTGTCTTTTTATAAAAGCGGAAATAATCTCTTGTATATCCATTTTGTACCCATGTTTGTGTGTTCATTAAATCATCATCGGCAGCCACGGTAGTTCCGAAAGAGAAACGTACTTCCTGTCCGGTACCATTGGTGGTAGCTAATGTTTTTCCTAATGAATAATAATCAGGAGGCAAATCACCGTTTTGCAGATGAGCCAGATCGCAGTAGTAAATATAAGATAAAGGTTTGCCATGAATGGCAGCCCATGTATATGAAAAGGCTGAATGCATACAGTCGTCTTGTGTCATCAGAAACAGCCAATCTTTGTTATATTTCAATGTTGGTATTTCCGTATACAGATATCCTACCTGTCTGTCTGCTTTCAGGTGAATGGTTATTTCTATTTCTTTATCGGCTGTTTCATTACCGAACGGGTATATGAATTCCGTTTCGCAGATGACATCCTGCCTCTTTCCATTATCCTTGTTTTCATCCTCGTCTTTATCTCCTTGATATAGATTCAGTTTGCGGATACATCCCGACATAACTAAGCCAATAATTAAAAATAAAACGATACCGATATTGAGATTCTTGCACATAGGCTTTCCTTTCTTACTTCTTTTTTACTAGATTACTCTCCTCATCCTTATATTCCTTCTTTTGGGTGAACAGTCCTCCGATACCTTTTAATCTGCTGACGACACGCACCTTGAAACTATTGAACAAAGTTCCGTCGGCTCCCACCGTCCCATATCCGGTGACGGCACGCGCACGTCTTTTCCGTACAAATGCAATCTTTCCGAATTGCTTGAGCTGCAAAGCCAGATATCCGTCTTCACCGCGGATAATATCCGTGCGGATTCCCGTTTTCCTCGCACATTCCGTCCGGTAAGCAAATACCAGTCCGCGCACACTAAGCTCCGGACGCTTGAAAGACTGCAACCATAAATGCAAGTCGCGTGCAGCCTCATAGATTTTCAGCCCCATCCAAGAGTGATCCTTGTCGGGAATATAACTCCAAAGCGAGCTGACAGCCACTACACCCGGCTTTTCGAGCGCATCCACCATTGTTTCCACATACTTTGCCGGATACATCGTGTCAGAATCAATGTTGATATGATATTTTCCACGGGCATGGTTCAGTCCGCAAAGACGGGCAAAACCACAACTATGTTGCGTTTCCGTGAAATAAGGCACACCGCAAGCCTCGTAAATCTCCGCAGTGCGATCTTTCGATTCGTTGTCCACACCAATGATTTCTACAGGATATTTACATTTCATCTCGCTCAACGACCAGAGGCAGGCAAGCAGATGTTTTTCCTCATTGTATCCGATGAGTGATACAGTGACAAGCGGTTCGTTACTCTGCAATCCGGCCAGATTGCGGCGTACTTCCTCGATAACGGCTTGCGGAGCTTCCGCAAAAGGTTTCTCATAAACCTGTAAATACTTAGAATACCATTCCATAGATATTGAATGCTTTATTTGTTTTCATTAACCGGGATAATCAGGCTTTCAAATAGTTGTTTCCATTGTTCGGCAATATTTTCTATTCGGAAGCGCTGGACGTCCATACGCGCCTGCTGTCCCATTTTCTTACGTATATCTTCATTCTCTATTAAGTAAGAGATTTTCTCCGCCAGTTGTTCGATATTCCCGTCTTCTACCAGCAGACCGTCTTTTCCGTCGCTGATAATATCCCGCGGGCCGCAGGGACAGGTGAATGATACGGGCGGCACGCCACATGCCATTGCTTCTATAATAACCATTCCAAACCCTTCGAAACGTGATGAAAGGGCAAAAATTGAACTTTCACAGTACTTGTCGACAATATTGGAAACAGTAGGTTCCAATATACAACTGGCAGTGATTCCTAAAGAGTCAATTTGCTGTTGCAGTTGCTCACGCATACCGTCTCCGTAGATACGCAGTATCCAGTCGGGATGCTTTCTGGCAACGAGTTGCCAAGCCGGGATCAGGCGGTCGAATCCTTTCTGCGGAACATATCGCCCTACTGCTATTACCTGTTTATGGCTATTGTCAGATATTTGGTCGGGAAAAAAAGGAAGAGGGTTATGGATCACTTCAACATTATCCAGTTCCGTCCATTCCTGTGCATCCTCGTGGCTCAATACGATGAAACGTTTCAACTGGCGAAGTTGCCGGTATAACTGCTCTCTCCAATAATTGCTTACGATTGCCCGTAAGAATGCGGGCAGACGGCTGTTGCTGAAATCCCGGTAATTAGATTTGTTAAAGTGTATTTCACCCAACTTTGTGCTGCCGTCCGTCATCCGATTGATGAAATTGATGTCACGACGGAGCAGGGAGATAGTAATGTCCGGACGAATTTGGTGCAGACATTCGTTGAGTTTCTTTTTAAAACGTCCTTGTTTCGCAATATATTTAGGTAGTTTTTTATAGAATGACATTTCGTTCAATTCATCATAATCAATGTCAAGTTGATGAAGAGTGATGGACGGATGCAGTTCGTAGTACGGTTTCTTGCCCTTCCCGTCTGTGAGGATGATATGTATTTCATAACCAAACACTTCGGCGAAGTAATTTGCTTTCAGGGTCAATACTCGTTCCATGCCGCTAGGGTAGTAGAGGGCGGGGATGCAGTAGGCTATTTTCATGTTTATCAGAATATTGTTTGTTATTAATTGTGTTTTTGTTTATTTATCTTTGGTCTTTATGGCGTCGATCACTTTCTGCATTTGCGCCTTCCACGATAGCGGGCAGACCGATTCGCGTATCTCGGCAGGCGTCATTTTCAGCGTTTTCCGGAAGTCGATCAGTCCCTGAATATCCACCGGAGATTCGTCGGGTGCCACCTTCCATACATACGGCATGTGGTCGAAGTCGTCGTCGGTTTCCGAGTAAGTGAACGCGAAGCCACGTGCGGCATACTCGCGGTTTTTCAACGTTTTGATATACGTAATTCCGCTGCGGTGGCGTCCCAGGCTGCCAATGGCAAAATCAGCTTTTTCGAACATCGCATCCAGTTCGTCGCCATGCAAAGGACCATGCAGAAGAACATACGGTTCGAGATGGTTGTCACGGACAACAGGCAAGATCCCCGCCCGTTCCCGTTCGCCGGACAGCGGGCCTACAATATGGAAATATACTTTATATTCCGGATTGTTGCGGTAATAATCTGCCAATCCGCGCACAAGGCGGTCGAAGCCGTGCCAGTAGTGCACTTCCGCCACTCCGATCAAGTGCAACTCTTTCGAAGTGTCATTCTGCTGCTGCTTCATCGGAATCGCCTCAAAATCAATTCCGTTGGAGATGCGTATGGTGTTTCCGCCAAATATTTCTTCCGCATTGGAGAAAGTGACGATACCGTCCAGAGCCTTTGCGAGCTTGTGACGGAAACAGCGGTCGATGGCTAGATGAAATTTCATGGAACGGGTGACGTACTCCTGATCGTAAGGATAAGTAGGAATTTCCATCACCACTTTTGCGCCTGTACGTTTCAACGACTTCACCAGCCGGAGGGTGAACGGACTGGCATTGTGAAAAGAGCGCATATATACAAAGTCGATTCCTTCGTGGCGTGCATAGTCAAGAATAGGAGAGTAGTAGACACGTTTCCAAATCTTTGCGGCAAAGCCCGTGCCGAAATCAGCGATCACTTCGTCATCCACCATCCAACGCCGTTCGCCATAAGAGGTCACATCATAATGACACAAGCGAACATCCACTCCACAATCTTTGAGGGCTTTCACCTGATAACGTATCTTCTTACTAATTCCGTTGGCCTCATTGAAGCCGTGAAATATAAGGAAAAGAGCTTTCATTCTTATTTTCAGTATTCAATAATTGTTTATTCTGTTTTTTCTTTCTCAAACTGTTTTTTCTTCCTCAAACGATTTGGGCGATGATTTGTTTCCGGTATTCTTCTCCGGCATCCGCCACTTCGCTGCCAATGGCAGTTTCGTTGACATATTTTCGTTCCAGTTTCACTTTTTTATGGGCTCCCATCCGCCACCATTCATACTCTACGTCCACATGACCGACGTCGATGGCCTGATAGCCGGCTTTAAACAAATCGTAGGCCAACACTGTGGCTGCGGGGCCGAGGGCAATCAGAAACAAGGCTTCTTTTTCTACTTTGCAGGCCTCCTGCTTGATGTCTTCCAGGCGTTCGAATGCATCTCTGGGCGGACAAAGAATACGCCGGATGCTCCGGGCATTATCGAAAAGATCGTTGCCCACTCCGAGCCGGCTTTTCTCCCCTTCGATGAAGACGATGTCCCGGTTATCCCAAATGCCCTTCATGTCGTGAAACCATCGGGCGGAATCTTCTTTGCGGGCAAAATCCATATACGGACGGGTGACGAATGTATTATAATATTTTCGTCCCGCTACCAGCAAACGGTCCCACCAAGAACCGTACAGATAAAAATGAGTTCTCCAGAACCGGCGACTTTTGCGATTGTAGCGATACAAATCGCGGAATGCGTCGGAGATGCAGACAATATGTCCTTCTTCGTGACTTTGCAGCACTTCGGTCAGTCTTTTAGCCAATAACGGATCACCTTTCTGGAAACGGATTTCCTTGTCCGGACTGGTGAGCAACACTTCACCGTCGCCAAAACGGCTGACAGAGCAACGGTCGTCGATGATTTTACGTATCGTTTCGTCGATGGAAGCTACTTGCGGTATGATTTTTCTCTTTTTCCGCAAGACGATGTACCAGAAATTGTACCATTCCACAGTGCTACCATAACTTATTTTATAACGTAGCGTTATAAAAATGTCGCGTATATTCATAGCTATAGACTTTTTTTTCTTAACGACCGCACTTTACTGATCATGTCATACTCATGCGTCATCTGTATATAAATGCCAAAGATAATAAAACTAACGATACCTTTAGCAATAATTGTCACAAAAATGTTCATCCCTTCCAGCGCATACTGCATTGGAATGAGGACTAATGCTATCAAAATGCTAATCACCAACGGAGAAATAAGCTGACGGATGAACGGCCAGGCACTTTGCCGGAAGGTCACCCGGTACATCTGCCAATAACACTGTATGAAGTTGATGGTGAATGTCACCACAATGCAGCTGGCCACTGCTGTCAGGGTTCCGAAATGGAAGATGCCGAGCAAAATTCCCGCCACGTTGAACGCGGACGAAAACACTCCGCACACAAACAAACTTCGTGTATCGCCTGCCGCCTGAAAGATGGAGCCGGACGAAGAAAGTATAATCTGAATCCCTACGGAGAGCGACAGTATCCGGAACACGGGTACGGACGGCATCCATTGATCGCCGAAAATAATAAGCGTCACTTCCTCTGCCGTGAAGAAAAGCAGCACGCTAAGCGGCAGACCGATAAAGGCGAGGAAACGGACGATGCGTTCGTAGGAACTCAACAGTTTTCCCTTGTCATTCTGGAAATCGCTGAAAATAGGGTGCATCACCGGAGTGATTACCTGCGTGATATTCTGCAAGGGCAGCATCATCAAACGATACGACTTTTCGTAATATCCCAGATCGGACATACTCATATATTTACCAATCAGCAGTTTGTCCAGATTGCGGCTGAAATAGTTGATGACATTGAACAGGAATTGATAGGCGGAATAGGAAAATATTTTCCGGAGTACCCTCAATCCGAGTGTGAAACGCAACCGTTGCGGGTAACGCTGAAAGGAAATTACGAAGATCAGTACGCTGGATACGATTGGGTTGATAATCAATGCGTACAATCCTGCTCCGCAGAGGGCGGCGGTTACCGCGGCTGCACCTGCCGAAATCTGAATGACGAAGCTACGGATAGCAATGAATTTAAATTCTTTGTTCCGGTAGAACATGGCTCCCGGCACAATGGTGGCGGAGGCGAAGAACAGGTTGACGGACAGCAGTTGGCACAGGATGCGCAGGGTGTCGCTTTGGTAGTAATCGGCGATGATCCACGAAGAAGCGAAAAACAGGATGCTGATTCCGATGCCCGTCCATATAGTAAATGAGAAGATGTCCGACAAATCATCTTTAGTCAGCGATTTGTGCTGCACGATGGCGGGAGACACTCCCATGTCGGTGAGAAGATTGAAGAAGGCGATGATGACGGTGGCAACAGCTACGATGCCGAAGTCGTCCGGTGATAGCAGACGTGCGAGAATTCCTGCCACAACAAGGGATATGACGACGCCACTGTATTTGGCCAGCGCTGTGTAAAATACCCCCGAAAATAATTGACTCTTAATATTATTAGCCATTGATTGCTTGTTTATATGTTTGCGCGTATGCTTGTCCCACTTTGCGGATGCTCATGTTTTCCATACCGTATGCGTAATTCACTTCCCCTTGTCCCCATGCGGCAAGCCGGCGGGCTTCTTCGAGTGCTCGCAGGATGTCTTTCTTGTCGTCGGGATCGAAAGTCGGGTTACCGGTTTCGGAAAGCAGTTCGCCGATGTTTCCCACCTTGGGACCCACCACGACTTTGTGGTAGAGGAAGGCGAGGGGGACATTACCCGAATTCAGTATATCTTTCCGCTGGATGAATATCACGTCTGAAGCAGCCATATAGTAGGGCAGATCGCAGTTGTCTATCAGCTCGTCGTTGGCTCCCGCCTGTAGTTTATACATACGGTTGAGCAGCGGCATGAGCAGATAGTATCCGGCTTTTGAAATCCATCGTTTGATGATATTCCTGCCATAGCTGTTGCGTCTCGAAAAGGGGTAGAGGCGCGGAGCCAGCAGCATCTTGTGCTCCTCGTCCCAGGCGCGGAAAGCTCCGAGCACCATGCGTATTTCTTCACGGTTGCGGAATTTTCCGAAAGCCGTGACGATGAATGCATCTTGCGAGAGGTTGAGATACTGACGTGCACGCTCTACGCTGATATCTTCTTTATAGGTATACTGGTAAATGTGATGAGGGATGACAACATTCTGACTATCAGGATACTTCGTGAGAAATTCGTCCCGGCTAAACCGTCCCATGTGTACAACGATATCACTCTGCGATTCGATAATGTCATAGGCCCGGCTGATGATTCCGTTTGCGTAATGCGGACGGACATTGTGGCGTGTGTAGACAAAACGTGTTCCCCTCGAACGAAAAAAACTGATTCGCTCTTCCAGACACCTGATGATATCAGGATCGTTGCATGTCCATCCCACCACTTCTTCCGGCCACTGGAAATGTATGATATCATAATGCTTATCCGAGTCCCAAAACTCTTTTGTGGAACATCGCACGTCAATTCCAGCCATTCTGATAGCATCGCATAAGATAGGAACAAATAGATTGTCGGTTTCTCCGTTTTCTCTGAAAACGATCAGTGCTTTTATTGATGGGCTGTCTGTTTCGCTATCATTCATTTTTTAAGTTTTAAAGACTTTTATTACATTGCAAATGTAATAAAACTTATGATAAGTTTCTTCTTTTCTGTGTTTTAATTGCAGTTTAAGTTGCTATTTGAGGAAATCTGAAACAGGTCTAATGTTTTTATAAGCCGTTTTTCTTCTTGGGTATAAGGAATGTGGTGACTTTCGATATATTGCTTGAGAAAGATGCAAGCATGTATGAAAATGTCTGTCTTCATATAGCTGGTGAAATTTGTGTAGCGGTGGTAGGAGGCTTCACTGATGTTGATATGAACGCAGAGGTCTCCTATGACTAGCTGTGACGTTTTCAGGAGCTCTTTTATCAGCTTTATTCTGTTCTGATAATGCTCGCTTACTATTTTATTTTCTTCTATTTCTTCCAAAGTTTGGTTGCGTTTTGTATCCATATTGTTTGGGGTTATTAATAATATTTGGCAAAGGTCTGATAAAAAATATATAATCCAACTCTCATTTTTGCGATAGCTGGAATAAAATACATTTCGCACCTTTGCGCCCCGGAAGTATTAAATGTGGAATAATAAATGATAAATGAAAATGAAGAAAGATCAGTATTTCAATTTGGAGGTAAATTTGTTGAATGACGACAATATTGCCAGTATGATGTCGGAGATGAATGCCGCGGAAGCACTCGGAATTTACGTGATCTTGCTGTTGCATCTACGCACTAAAGATGCTTATGAGGCGTCGTGCAAACCGGTTTTACTGAAGGCCATGGCCCGGCGGTATGATGTGGATGAAGTAGCGGTGGAGCGGGTGCTTCGCGAATTCGATCTCTTCGAACTGGATGAGGAACGACAGATGTTTCGTTCTTCTTACTTGGATAGGGTGATGAAAAGCTTGGAAGAGAAGCGGAAAATGGACATCGAAAACGGTAAAAAAGGAGGGCGTCCGAAAAAGGTGGCAAAAAGTGCTGAAACGCCCGTCAGTAAAGGGAGAAAACCCACTGAAAACCAGAAGAGGAGAGAAGAGGAGAGTAAAGAAGAGGAGAGTAAAGGAAGTGTTTCTGTTGTAAACAATAATAGGAGTAATATAGAAACACCGTCGTCTCTTGTGAGCCGTTTGGCGGATGAAGGCAATCATTGTCCGTTACAACCCGTGTTGCCTTGGGAAAAGTTGGTGGACCAACTTTCTACTTTCCAGTCATATATGGAATTGGCCGGGCAGCATTCCGGTTTGGGAAAGCTTTTTGTAGACCATCAAAAACTTATTCTGGAAATCTTCAAAAAACATATCCGCCTTTATGACAAAGGAGCCGGACTGCTTTTCCCGGAGGACGTGAAACGGTATTTTTCAAATTATATCGCGGCCGGTTCCGTTACTTGCCGCACGTTGAGGGAAACCTTGCTGAAAGAGCTTGAGAATACGGTCGACAAGGATGTGAACCGCTTTGAAAGCGTCGTCGACGGGCGGCGAACGTATCTGGGACATCTTATTCCGGCTGATGCGCCGCCACGTCCCGATGCATCGGCGGTGTGGGATGATGTGAAGAAAAGATGGGCGCATTAATCCGGCAGATGACTGGCTTCGTCCGGCAGGTGGCCGATGTTCGTCCGGCAGGTAACGGAAGCTCGTCCGGCAGGTGGCAGACACTCGTCCGTCAGGTAAGTCCTCTGCGTGTGAATGATTATTTTAAACTATTTTTTAATTAGAAAAAAGGAAAAAAATTATGAGAAATTTTGCCAACTATGATGTCGACATCCACGGTAAATCGAGTGGAGTGCTCAAGACGATTTGTAAAAAATGTCTTCCTACCCGCAAGAATAAGCGCGACCGTTCGCTACGTGTCAACGTCGACACGGGCCACTGTCACTGTTATCATTGTGGCGCTGATTTTTATGTTCCCGATGATGTGGAAGAGCGCAAGAATGCCGAACGTGCGGTAGCCCGCAAGCGTCGTGCGGCAGCCATTCCGCAGCATTTTCAGCGTCCGATGTTCGATGTTTCGAAAACCACGCTTTCCGAAGACACGGAGCGTTGGCTGGTGGAGACGCGTTGCATCCCGCAGTCCGTCATAGCTGCCCTACGCATCACCGAACAGGAAGAATTTATGCCGCAATCCGGCAAAAAGGAACGTTGCATCTGCTTCAACTATTTTGAAGGGGGGCAACTGATAAACACCAAATTTCGCGCTCTCCCGAAACTTTTCAAAATGGTGCAGGGTGCCGAACTGATTCCCTACAACATCGACTCCATTGTGGGGCAGACCTCCTGCATCATCCACGAGGGCGAACTGGATGCCGCTTCTTCCATTGCCGCCGGATTTCAAAGTGTCATCTCCGTGCCGGCCGGAGCCAATTCGAACCTCTCCTGGCTCGACCGTTTTATGGAGACGCACTTCGAGGACCTGGAAGAAATCATCATTGCCGTTGATGCCGATTCTGCCGGAATCCGGTTGCGCAATGAACTCATCAACCGACTGGGAGCTGAACGCTGCCGGGTGGTGACTTACGGTCCGGAGTGTAAAGACGCCAACGAGCATCTCTGCAAATATGGTATCGCCAGTCTCCGTATCGCCATCGAACAGGCAGCGGAAGTTCCGCTCGAAGGGATCTTCACCGCCGCCGACTTGCATGACGATCTACGGGCTCTTTTCGACAACGGCTTCGGTCCCGGAGCGGAAACGGGATGGGAGGAGATGGATAAGATCTGCACGTATGAACGTGGGCGAAGTGTCTACGTCACCGGAGTTCCCGGTGCGGGAAAATCCGAGTGGGTGGACGAATTGGTGTTGCGTCTCTGCCTGCGGCATCAATGGAAAATCGGGTTCTTTAGCCCGGAAAATACCCCTATCGTCTATCATCTCCGCAAACTGATTGAGAAACTCACCGGACACCGTTTTCAAAACGGCTGTGGCATGACGGAGGGACTCCTTGCGAACTCGGAAGATTTTCTGACTGAAAACGTCTCTCATATCTCTCTAAAAGGTAATGTTTCTCCGGATCGTGTACTGGCCAAGGCTCATGAACTCGTTGTCCGCCGCGGCTGCCGCATTATTGTCTTCGACCCGCTCAACCGTTTCGACCATAACCCGCAACCGGGACAGACGGAAACGCAATATATTTCCAACCTGTTGAATAAATTTACAGAATTTGCCGTGCAGCATAATTGCCTGCTCGTGGTTGTAGTCCATCCTCGTAAAATGAACCGTAATCCTGTCACGGGCATTACCCCTCGTGTGGAAATGTACGACATCAACGGCTCTGCCGATTTCTATAACAAAGCGGATTATGGTATCATTGTGGAACGTGACAAGGAGGTTGGTGTCACCCGCGTATATGTGGACAAGGTGAAATTCAAGCATCTTGGTGTCGGTGGAATGGCATCCTTTGTCTACGATCCCGTAAGCGGACGATACCTGCCCTGTGAAGAATCTCATGACCCTTCTCTCTCCGCTGACCTGCGTGTCCGAAATACGATGTTCGACAACTCCTGCTGGCTACCTGAAAAAGAACTGTTTTAGGGTATTAGGTATTAAGTAATACTTGACACTTAATACTTTAATTAGGGTTCTTGTAGCACTTCGATGATGAGCCTTACTTGTGCGGGAGTGTAGTATCTGGCGCGTGGATTCATGCCGGTGGCCAGGAGCCGTTCTTTTAGTCCGGGTGCAGCTTCAATCCATTCGTTGAATCGGTCTACTGCGCTTTGTTGCAGGATATTGGGGAGGTACAACAAGGCAAGTTCGCCTTTCCCATAGGTGCGGTATTGGAATGTTTTTTCTTCTTCTTGTTCGGGGAGAATCTTGTTTTTTGTTTTCATTTATAGTTGTGCTTTTAGGTTGTTGTATTTGAAGTAAAGTTACTCATTTTTAGTGGAATAGGCAAATTTTGAGAGCGGATGTTCGGGTGAATTCATAAAAGAATTCATAAAAGAATTGATACTAATAGAATACCGATTCTTGAAATTTATCGTATCTTTGTTTACGTTTCACGTTAAAAGCATAGAAAGAGGATGGAAGGAACATTCAGACGCTATCCGATAGGGATACAGAGTTTCGAGAGACTACGCAATGATAATTGTGTGTATATTGATAAGACAGAGTTGATTTATCGTTTGGCTAGTTCGGCTAAGGCTTGTTTTCTTAGCCGTCCCCGACGCTTTGGAAAGAGTCTGTTAGTTTCCACTCTTGCAGCCTATTTCTCTGGTAAAAAAGACCTGTTTAAGGGTCTGATGATGGAACAGTTGGAGAAAGACTGGACGGTTTATCCCGTGTTGCATATTGATTTCAGTATCAGTAAGTATATGAATGCGGGGATGCTGCGCTCCGCTATCAACAATCGCTTGGTGGAATGGGAACGAATTTACGGATGCGACACGAGCGAAGACACTTTCAGTCTCCGTCTGAAAGGTATTATCAAACGTGCTTACGAGCAGAGCGGGCGTCAGGTTGTGTTACTTGTAGACGAATATGATTCTCCTATGTTGGATAGCAACAACAATGAGGAGTTGCAAGCTGAAATACGTGGCATCATGCGCGACTTTTTCAGTCCGTTGAAAGCGCAGGGAGAATATCTTCGTTTTCTTTTTCTGACCGGTATCAGTAAATTTAGTCAGATGAGCATCTTTAGTGAATTGAACAATCTTCAGAACATAAGTATGCAAGATGCTTATAGTGCCATTTGCGGTATAACGGAAAATGAATTGCGTACACAGTTGGAAGAAGATATAAGAAGGATGGCCGAGGCGAACGGTGAAACGTATGATGAGGCGTGTATGCATCTGAAGCAACAGTATGATGGGTATCATTTCAGTGAAAATAGTGAAGACATTTACAATCCGTTTAGTTTGTTTAATGCATTTGCTCAAAAGAAATATGCCAATTTCTGGTTCTCTACCGGTACTCCCACTTTCCTGATAGACATCTTGCAGCAAAGCGATTTCGATATTCGTCAACTGGATGGTGTTTCGGCGACTGCCGAGCAGTTTGATGCACCTACCAATGTCATTACAGACCCGCTTCCGGTACTTTACCAAAGCGGTTATCTCACTATCAAAGAGTATGACCGGGATTTTCAGATCTATACATTGGCTTATCCTAACAAAGAAGTTCGGAAAGGCTTTATCGAATCATTAATGCCGGCTTATGTGCATTTGCCTGCTCGCGAGAATACATTTTATGTAGTATCGTTTATCAAAGACTTACGGGTCGGCAATCTGGATCAATGTATGGAGCGGATCAAATCATTTTTCGCCTCTATCCCCAATGATATGAATAATAAGGAGGAGAAACACTATCAGACCATCTTCTACCTCCTGTTCCGGTTGATGGGGCAATATGTGGATGCAGAAGTAAAGAGCGCTGTTGGCAGGGCTGATGTTGTGATAAAGATGCAGGAGGCTATCTATGTATTCGAATTCAAAGTAGATGGTACTCCTGAAGAAGCGTTGGCACAGATCAATAGTAAGCAGTATGCGATTCCTTATCAGGCAGATCATCGGAAAGTCGTTAAAGTGGGAGTTAATTTCGACAGTAGTACGCGAACTATTGGAGAATGGGTCATTGAAAACTAGGGAATGATCTTACATATTCCTACATATTTCCACATATTCCGGTATAATTTGTATAATTCGGTGTAATCCGTTTTAATCCGGCATAATCCGGTGTAGTCCGGTGCAATCCGGCAAGTCGTCAACGTGTTGTCGTATCTTTGTTTCATCAACAGAAAGGGAGAATGTACTTCTTTTCGTAGAAACAAGTTATATTATGGCAACAGTTACAGTTGTGCGCTACAAGCGCAGAAAACGGCTCGGTGATGATAAATCACCGATGATGTACCTTCTCAAGCCCAAGGCTGGGGAGTCGAAAATCTATTCAATCGATTCACTGGCACAGGAAATCGAGTCTATCGGGTCGCTTTCGGTGGAAGACGTGTCGCATGTGATGAAATCCTTTGTCCGTGCGATGAAAAAAGTGCTTGTGGCAGGGAATAAGGTGAAAGTGGATGGACTGGGTATTTTTTATACCACGCTGACCTGTCCGGGTGTGGAACAGGAAAAGGATTGTACGGTGAAAAATATCACTCGCATCAATCTCCGTTTCAAAGTCGACAACTCATTGCGTCTTGCCAATGACAGCACGGCAACTACTCGTGGCGGGGATAATAACATGATGTTCGAATTGTATACGGAGAAGAAGTCCGCTGCCGGAGGAAACGGCGGTGACGGCTCCGATGATGATGGTAAAGGTGATGGGGGAGAACCCGGTGGTGGTAGCGGTGGTGGAGAAGCTCCGGATCCGGCAGCATAAACCGCTTTGATTGACTCTGTTCTCAATTTATTAATTTATCATCTCAATCTATTAAAATGTTAGATAAAATTATCGAAATCATCATGACGATTCTGCCTTTTCTGGGCAGTAGCCGCAAGAAGCGCCAGATGATGGCGCAAGAAGTGAAAGAGTTCAGTGAACTAGTGAAAGACCAGTATACTTTTCTGATGCAGCAGTTGGAGAAAGTGTTGAAGGATTATTTCGACCTTAGTTCGAAAGTGAAAGAGATGCACGCGGAGATTTTCTCGTTGAGAGGACAGCTGACGCAAGCTGCGGCTCTGCAGTGTAGCAGCAAGGAATGTGTGCAACGAGTACAGATGGTCACTGAAACGGAGGGATGAATTTATGCGAACCATCAATTTGATTGTGATCCACTGTTCCGCCACAAGGGCGGACAGGGATTTTACGGAAGATGATTTGGAAGTGTGCCACCGTCGGCGTGGTTTCAACGGGACGGGTTATCATTTTTATATCCGTAAAAATGGAGATATAAAGACCACCCGTGAGATTGAACGAATCGGTGCGCACGCAAAAGGACACAACCAGAACAGTATTGGCATTTGTTATGAGGGCGGACTTGACTGCCACGGTCATCCCGCCGATACCCGTACCGAATGGCAAGTTCATTCAATGCACGTACTGATTCTTACGCTCTTGCGTGATTATCCCGGCTGCCGGGTGTGCGGACATCGGGATTTGAGCCCCGATCTGAATGGAAACGGAGAGATTGAACCCGAAGAATGGATTAAGGCATGTCCGTGTTTCGAGGTGAAAGCCGAGTGGGATGGTTAGATAAAATCACCTTCGCTACAACTATCTGTGGCGAAGGTGATTTCGTTAAAAAGGGAAGTTTTGACACATTCTCTTTTTGATTTAGTTATTGCTTTTTGGTATTTTACTTGGCAAATTCTTTATATATTTTCAGCAGCGATTCTGCCGTATTCCGCCATGAAAACAACTGGCTACGTTGTATGCCATATTCCACTTGTTGCTGATAGAGTGTCTGGTCATTTTCCAGTTGCAGTATTTTTTTTGTAATATCATTGGAGTTGAACGGATCTGCCAGTAAAGCTCCCTCGCCTGCAATTTCGGGCATGGCTGATGTGTTTCCCGCAATGATGGGCGTTCCGCAAGCCATTGCCTCCAGCATCGGGATGCCGAAACTCTCGCGAAGCGATGGATAAAGGAATGCGAATGCACCGCAATAGAGTGCTGCAAGGTCGGTATTCGCAATGTATCCCGGAGCGTGGATATAACTCTTGATTTCTGTAATATTTTCTTCTTCCAATATCCGGTCGATAACATCTTCCTTGAGGTCGGCAATGAGCAATGGCAGCTTTTGGGTGGATTGTTTCAGATAGTCGCTATATGCTTTCAGCACTCTGGGAGTGTTCTTCTTAGGGTCGGTGTTTCCCAGAAAAAATAGATAATTGTCTGCATCAATATATTTTCGGGTGATCTCCGGAGCTTTGGGTTGTACATGAAAATGACTATTGAAACCGTTGTACACGGCTACTAATTGTTCTTTCGGCAGATGCAGCACGTCAAGGATTCGTTCACGCTCAAATTGCGAGACTGTAATAATTTTCTCACAGTTGGCCAATACGCGTGGTACTACCATCCGGCGGTAAAACCATCCCATTTCCTGATACCAGGTGAAGCTGGAAGAATGACGCTTTTCTAAATAAATAATGTCGTGTAGTGTTAGTATTAATGGTACGGGACATTGCAATGGGGCAGTATTGCTTGTGCAGTGCAATAAATCGGGCATGATTTTTTTTACTGCGCGTGGAAGAGCCACTTGTTCCCAAAGGGGGTAAGTGGGGCATTTTAGTTCGATAATATGCACATTTTCCGATTCTTCCAAGCATCTGTCTTCACCAGGAGTAACGAAGATGAAATATTCGTTCTCATGGTCTATTTTTTGCAATTCCCGGATACTTTCAAGAGCAACGAAATCCATTCCGTGTTTATTAGTGCGGAAAATTCGTTGGGCTTCAATAGCGATTTTCATTGTTGTTTTCTTGTTATGTTTGATTTCTATTTATGGTGTTCACCATGCTCCGTATGGATAAACTTTTTATTGGCTCCTTTCAATTTAAATAAGTTACCAATCATAGTAACAGCCAGCATAGGCATTTTGGTGATTGCTTTCCCTACCTGTTTGGTAAATAGTCTGCCGCCCGGTACGGGTAGCGTCATGGCCGCTACTTGTGCAGCCGACAATATCCACCATTTGATGGCTATCATCCATTCGTTGCTGCCATTGCATAGGCTCAATATAAGGCCGATAATGGTAAAGACAAAGGTCAAGCCGAATACTCCTGCCAACTGAATCAATCGTGGCGGAAGCATCCATTGGCATATCTTGTCGCAGTAATCGAAATTTCCTTGCAAAAATGCTTTGGGTAGGTGAGGCAGCGAAGCACGGAGTGCACCGAATTGTGCAGCTATCCAGCGTTTGCGCTGGTTGCTGATGGCCTCTTTCTTTTGCGTTTTCTCGTCGAACACAAGCAGGTCGGGCAGATAAACGGTATAGATGCGCTGTTGCAGGAGCATGGCTTCCAATTCTTTGTCTTCACCTGCTGTCTGGAGATATTTCACGTTCTGATGAAACCATTCTGCTTCGAATGCCATTCCCGAACCGGATAGCCCGGCAGAAAGTCCTACAGCGTTATGTCCGCTGCGGAAGAATCCATTGTTTATTTCTTCGCTGGCGCTGTCGAGCACGGAAATGTCTGTGTTCAGATTCTTTCCTGTCCGGTGCGCCTGTACGGATTTTATGCCGCTGTCAAAAACACGGTTGATGGTAGACAGGAAATCGGGCGTGGTCATGTTGTCGGCATCCATGATGACTACAATGTCGAATGCATTTGTATCAATGGAATCCATGGCCATTGCCAGTGCTTTGGCTTTCGAACTTTCCTTGTAATTCGCCATCAACAGGCGGATGGGAAGGGCTGCCAGAGCGTCGTTTGTTTCCGGTCGCATCTGATCGGAAATGACTATGATCTCATAGAGTTCTTTCGGATAATCCTGTTCAAGAAAGCTCTGTATGGAAGCAACAATCACGCGGTCTTCCTTGTAGGCGGGAAAGAGCACGACGATGCGTCGGAGCGTACGTGCTTCGGGGTATTGGGGAGCCCGGTAAAACTTGGAGGCAATAGCGTATAGCAATAGGTAGCATACGCAAAATACCAGGGGAATGTAGAGAATCCAGTCAATAATGTTCATAGTATCTAGAGTTTTTTAAGTGTGTTATTGTTAGTATCTGATGAAGACATGAATAGCCCTGTGCAGACTCCATAATAGGTGGCACAAAACAGGTCGAAACGGCCTTTGAAAGCGAATGACAGACTGTTTTTGCCGGCTGCAATGGTGCTCTGGTAAAGTACGGACATCAATCGTTCCATGCCTTTCATATTACGGCGGGCATAGAGCAAGCGATTTCGTGTCAGGAAATAGGTGCGTAGTTTGCTTAGTTGGCCGGTGCTTTGGCTTTCTTTATGAAAAACAGTGCAACGCGGCTCATACCATAGCTCGTAGCCGGCACGGGTCATGCTTGTGCTCCAGTCGAGTTCTTCGTAATAAAGGAAGAAGATTTCCGGCATCATTCCGATTTTTTCGATCACTTCGCGTTTGATAATCATGGCTGCCCCGTGTAGATAGGGGGTAGGATGGGGGATATCGTAACTTCCGTCATCGGGACAGTCGAAACCCAGCATATTGTTGCGCAATGTTATCTTTGTCAGCGGGGTAAATCCTGCAAACTGTATGTGTTGCGGCGGAAAGGCGAAACGTATTTTAGGAGACACGCCTCCGATTTCCGGACGACTTTCCAATCGTTCCACCAAGTAGGCGATTTCATCGGATTCGATATATGTATCGTTATTGATAAGGAAAATGTATTTGCCTTTTGCTGCACGGATGCCAATGTTGTTACCACCGGAAAAACCTCCGTTCTCATTGCTGCGGATGCTGATAACCGTTGGGTATAATTCGTGTATTTTGGCTGCTTCATCTTCGCGTGAAGCATTGTCTACCACTATGATTTCATAGCTCACAGACTTCAGCTTTTTGTGCAGTGATTCTATTAGTTCACAGGTGTCTTTGAACCCGTTGTAACAGATGGTAATAAATGATATGTCGGGACTACTGTTTGTCATTCTTGTTCGTTGGTTTCGTTATTAGATAGCTGCCGTTCTTTTTCTTCGCTTTCTTCTTTTTTTTCACTGATGCGCTTGTCGATATGTGGAGCTGCAAAACAGAGTGCAAAGCCTATGTATACGGGCAACTGGTTGGGATACTGCATAATGTCGTTGACATAAGTGGCGATAAAAAATCCGGCATCCATACAGAGCCACGCTGCGATAAGTCCACGCAGGCCTTTATTGCGTACTTTAAACATGAGTATCCAGGAGCACCAGGCAAAGAGAATGCCGTGTATGGAAAGGTAGAGTATCAGTCCCACAATTCCCGTTTCCACCCATACGCTGACTAGCCATGAGTCGGGAGGGTAGGGCATTTGCTCTCGTGAATCGAAGTTACCGGCTTTGGAGAGTCCAATGCCGTAGCCTAACGGTTTCTTTGCCATCAACTCTTTCATTCTTTGCCGGTTTTCGACACGCACCTGGTAGGAAGCGTCTTCGGACGGATGGAAAGAGGAGCGCATCTTGTGGATATATTGGTTCCCGCTTCCGATATTGGTATAACTGAAGAACACGAAAACGCTGATGGATATGAATATACCTGCCAATAACGCTTTCCAATTTTTGGCAATGACGGTTATCATTAACATTCCTCCCATGATGACTCCCATAGCTGCACGGGTTCCCGAAATACCCATTCCGTAAAGTCCCCCGACGGCGATGCAGAGGAAGTAAATGCGTAGCCATTTGGACTCCACAAAGAAGGCGGAGATGGCAAAGACTACAGCGGACATGGCGGCATGTACTCCGTAGTTTGCTGCGTCGGAGAAGCAGGAAAAATAGCGGATACCCGACCAGATGATATGTGTACGCCATCCGCCCAGCACGTGCAGGAAATAGAGGTCTTTGGAGCTGAAACCATAGTTTTTTTGCCAGTAACCTTTTATCGTAAAGACGAGGACGAATACCGACCAGATGATTAATAGCAGCTCGATGTCTTTTTTTGTGCGGACAACGAGCGGAACAACAAAGGCGCATATTAAAGGTATCAGCGCATAAGGTGTAAGGTTGATGTTCCATGCTGCCAGCACGTTGTTGGGATTAAGAATTTCGAGAAGATAGAAGCACAACCAGATTGTGAACATATAGGTCATGATGTTTTGACCTGCTTTCCAGTTGGTTTGTTCATCATTGTTAAGTTGTATCAAACAGATAGTAGTAAATAACAAGATAATGATCATAGAGAATAACCCTACCTTGATATTTACTAACATACCTGCTGCAACCAACACAAATTGTAAAGCAAACAGGATATGGAAAGTCACTATCTTATTATTCGTCATCGTCTTCTTCAGTCTCTTTCGCTTTTCTACTTAGATTGAATATGATTTTTTCTGTAAGTGACAATTGGCTGAAACGATAGCTGACTCTGCGTAATAAGGTATATGGCGGAAGTTGTCCGGTGAAATCTTCCACTGCCTCACGCTTGGCGTTGGTCAGGCACACACGGAACGGAACATCCGTTTTACCCATTTGTGTCGTGAGCTGTTCGCAAAGTTGTTTGTCGATGGTTTTCCATCCGCGGTCTGCCGGGCTGACCAAAATGTTGACATTAGCGTCGTGCAACAGTGCAGTCGGGATATTGCTTGACGACAATGGCGGATAGGCAACGATCAGTATGTCTTCTCCTTGCAGGGTATAAAAATCGGTAATGTTTTTTGCAAGCAGGTATTGAGTAGAATCTGTGTTAAAATCTTCTCCATACGTGATGAATCTCGTATTTAACATCCGGCTTTGCATATATCCGCAGATCAGATTTCCAACGATGTCTTCACCGGAGTTTTCGCTGGTACTGAACAGGTTGATGATAAATACTCCGGGGGATTTCCGCTTTGTCAGGAAGCGGAGTATGGAGTTGCTCAATTCTTTGATGGAAAGTTGGACGTAGGTTTTGGCTAGTCCGCCATAACGGGAAGAGGAGGGGCTGGGAACGGCTCCTATTACCTTAAATCCGGTCACTCGTTTGGTTCGGTTTGCATCACGCAACGTTCTGTCAAGAATCTCGATTAATAATAATAGAGCGATGATTATCAGAAAACTACCTATGCAGGCGGCAATGACAATCTGCTTGCGGTTGGTTGAATTGGATGCAATCGGATAGGTCGGTTCATTGAGCACTTTCAATGTAGCAGAAGTCATTTCCAGATTTTTCTTTCTCAACAGGGCTTCGTTGTAGCTTTGTAACACGGTCAGGTAACTGCGTTCCGTAAAGTTGATGGAACGTTCTTTTTGCTTGATGGTGGTACCCACAGGGGCAAAAAATACATAACGGTCGTTCAATTCCTGACGGGCATTTTGTACAATTAGTAGTTCGGCCTTAGCTTTTTCAAACAACAGAGTTTGTTCCAGCCATTGGTCGATGATATTGGTCCGGCTGGCGCCCTCTTTGGTGTATTTATGACTTACGTAGGAAGTGGTTAAATCATTCAGTTCCTGTTTAAGTTCGCTCAATCGTTTTTTGTCACCTGTCAGAGATTCGGTATCTTTCTGTTTGGAGTCGCTCATTGCTTCCACTTCCGAGATTTTGCTGGTGATATTGGATGCTTCTCTTAATTTGTCCACAAATTCCATATTCTTGAGCACTTGCTTGGCATTGCTGTCCATGTGCTTCTCCAGTTCTTCGAGCATCGACTTGGTACTGTTGTATGCAAAAAGTGCATCTTGTTCCCGCAGCTCGAATTCTTTACTGATGGCCGCGATTTCTTTGGTTTCGTCCAGATAGTTGATGATACGTTTTTCTACGTTGTACTTGGTCAGGTCGTCTTCCTCCGAGTTGAGTTTTTTGCCGATGCGTTTCAACTCTTCCTCAAAGTATTTGATGACTTTGTCTGTTTCTCCGTAGCGAATACGGCGGTATTCTTCCACAAATTCGTCCATCAGGATGCTTACCGTGTTGTAGGCTATGCCGGGATCGCCGGAAGTATAGCTGATGTCCAGCAAATCACTCGTGAGCCGGCGTTGCACTTTGATGTTTTTCAAAGCGTTGTAGCTATAGAAAGGGTGATTGTAGTAGAACATTTCATAGATGTAGTTACCTTTTTTCGGACGCATATATGCTTCCAGATTGGCAACTGTTTTATCTTCGCTCGATTTGTCGATCAGCTTTAATATTTCCGGTCCATGCGGACTGTTTTTTAAGTGGTTATAGGTGTAATTGTAGCTGGATGGGGTGACTCCGTCGTTGTCATTGTCCGGATTTCCCTGGATAAGTACACGGGCAAATAATCGCAGGAATACTCTTTTCAGGGTGCTCTCGGCTTGCATGATACTTATCAGGTTGTCCATCGAATTTTGTACTGTCGCCCAGTCTGTGCGTTTATCGCTTTCCAAGTTGTATCCCGAGGCTACTCCGGTATAAAGTGTTGCTTTCACGTCGTATCCACCTTGCATGTGACGCGTATAGTAGAAGACGAGTAACGTGAAGATAGCGGTCCCTACCAGTATTAGCCAACGGTGGCGAAAGAGGGTCCGTATGATAGAAATGATGAAGTTCATATCTTAGTTTTTTTATTTTCTTATGATGGGAGTACGTGAAATAACCTCAAGTATCATTAAGCTCTTTGTCAATTCAAACTTGCTATTCTCATATGCCTCACGTGCAGTTGACTGCCTTTCTTTATCTACGGCCAAGTCGGAAGATTCTATGGTTCCGTTGGCAAAATTCTTTTCAGAAATTTCATATTGCACATTAGCAAGTACCAAACTTTCACTTCTCATTTTAAGTACTCTTATCTGTGAGGTAGCCATCGCATACATCTCAATAATATTCTTCTTGATTTCGTCGTACTTCACTTCCCGTTCCAATTCTGCACTGCGTAATGTGAGCCTTTGCCGGCTGATTTTACCCTTGAGGTCGAATAGGTCGTCTAAGGGGATGCTTAGACCGGCACCTACTGTGTAGCCATTTTGTGCCTGGGTGGAGTAGGTGAGGTATGGGGCGAGTGCCACGTCCGTATAGGTGGACTCATTGCCGAACATTCCGTATTGATAGCTTCCCCGTAGACTGAAGAAACCCAGAAATGACCATTTCTCTTTTTGGAGTAATTTGCGCTCGATTCTCGCCTTTACGTCCGCCATCTCATAAATGGGGCTGTTCTTGGCATTTTCGAATAAAACGGATAGAGGGGGAAGTACTATTTTAGTATAATCTTCTTCACTTAGTTGAGAATAGTCAGACACTTCTTGTGCAACTACACGAGTGGTAGAGACGAACAGAAGTAATAACCCCGAAAAAAAACATATAAATTGCTTCATAAAAAAATCCTATTATTTGCTCTTGCTGTGTTATAGCTTGCGCAAATATAAGGATTAATTTCATTTATGTGCAGTCTTTTATTATCTATTTTACAATCTTTCTTGTAATTTGTGCACAATTTGTCGCGTAAATGGCGTCAAAAGGCTTCTGTCATGTTGAAGTAGAACAAATTCTGCTTGTTCACCATGTCTCTGCCGAAGTCAAGGCGTACATTCATACGGGGTTGAACTTCAACGCGTAACCCTAATCCGAGGTTGGGAAGCACACCTTCTATCTTGCCCGGAGTGGGTCCCATGAATCCGCATCCTCCCCAGGCTACATATCCTATATGACTTAACATCTTTTTTACCCAAGTGCTTTTGTCCGTATTTATCATCTGGCGGTATTCGGCCATCATGACATGCGAGGACTTGTCGCGAAACTGTCCCATGTAGTAACCGCGAAGATCGAAGGGGGTTCCGCTAAGTACATATTTTGTTAGGGGTACATCTCCGAATGCGTTTTTGCTTTGCACTGTCCAGGCTATCACTTTGCGGCGTCCTACTGTTTTGTATTGGCGGTAATCGATTTCCAATCGATAAAAATTATTATCACTGCCGAATACCTTGTTATACATCATTCCCCGAAAGTCGAGGTAGGTTCCGCTATATGCATTTGCAGGAATATCACGTGTGTCATACGTCAGCAGGAAACCAAGTCCGGAACTGAAATTTTTGTATCCGTGTTCTGTTCCTCCTGCCGCTATATATGAGGGCTCATTAACCATTCCGGCAGCCGGTTTGGTAATTTTATCATAGTTCAAATCGACTTGGGGACCTGCAAAAATATTGCTTTCTCCCAGACGGAACAGGAACCAGGGGTTTACTTGGATGCCGCTATAACGGTATTCACTGGTATCTTCTCCACGTTCATAATCTTTATTAGTGGAATATCCGATGCCATAAAAATTTTCGATTGTATTTTTATATGAGAAAGTTCCGAAGATACGGAAGCGGTCGCCTTTAAAAAAGAGCTGTGGTTTTGTCATCAGGTTCAAGCCGCCTTTGAACATCAAGGCAATGGCCATCGGCACTACCGAACGTCGTTGGGTGGTATCACTCGGATTCATCCGGAATGTCATCAGTGCGCTACCGCCCACCAGTAAACCAAAATCCGGCGTATAACTGGGACCACCCAATATGTTATAGTGTAAATTCCGGTTTGCCACGCGCTGGCGACGCAGCTCGCGCTTTGAAAGGACAGGAATGGTATCTGACGGGATGTCTTCAATATCTGTAGGAGTAGTATCACTGATAGAAGTTGTAGACCTTTGCAGTTCATCGCTCTTTACTGCCGTACTGTCAGCCGCGGCTGACATCATATTGATGGATGGAAGCATCATCAATATTCCTATTATATATTTCTTCATAATTTCTCTGTGAGGAATTCGACTGCAAAGAAAACTCTTTTATTCCGATTAGTTTTGATATTCTTAGATAATAAATCTAAAAAAGAATCGTATTTTTGCGGAATATGATGTTTTTCGATATGCTGATAAATAAAATCGCATGATTTAATCTCATACATTTAAACCGTATTTATTAGTGTATCATGATCCGTCAGCCTATTAATTAATTACTTATATCAATGAATAAACAGATTTTATCAATTTTTGTTTTATGTGCTTTTTCTTATTCTACACAAGCGCAAGAAGTGAAAGGAGGCATCAGCGACTCCATGATGCAACAAATCAAGCAGAGTTACGCAAACACTCCTACTGACAAGGCTATCCGCAACGCTATCGGTAGCAACGACATTCGTAAACTGGCTCTCAATCAGGATAACCTGAAAGGGATGGACACACATTTCTCCATCAAAGTGCCTTCCAAAGGTATCACCGATCAGAAATCTTCCGGCCGTTGCTGGCTTTTCACAGGTTTGAATGTGATGCGTGCCAAAGCGATCGCCAAGCATAACCTCGGTTCTTTCGAATTTTCGCAAACTTATCCTTTCTTCTTCGATCAGCTGGAGAAAGCTAATCTCTTTCTGCAAGGTATTATCGACACCAGCAGTAAGCCGATGGATGATAAAATGGTGGAATGGCTCTTCCGCAATCCTTTGAGTGACGGTGGAACATTTACCGGCGTAGCCGATATCGTCAGTAAATACGGGCTTGTTCCCAAAGATGTGATGCCGGAAACCAACAGTAGTGAAAATACTTCCCGTATGGCAGGTCTGATCGTCCTGAAACTTCGTGAACAGGGGCTTCAACTGCGTGATCTCGCTGCGCAAGGTGCTAAACCTGCTGCCCTTGAGAAAACAAAAACAGAGATGTTGAGCACCATCTACCGCATGTTAGTGTTGAATCTCGGTGTTCCTCCTACTGAATTTACCTGGACTGAATATAACGCTAAGGGTGAGCCTGTGTCTACCGAAACTTACACTCCGCTTTCTTTCCTGAAAAAGTATGGTGACGAAAAACTGATTGATAATTATGTCATGTTAATGAACGATCCGAGCCGTGAATATTATAAGTGTTATGAGATAGACTACGACCGCCACCGTTACGACGGCAAAAACTGGACGTATGTCAATCTTCCCATCGAGGATATCAAAGAAATGGCTATTTCTTCTCTCAAGGATAGCACGATGATGTATTTCTCTTGCGATGTAGGTAAGTTCCTAAACTCTGACCGTGGTCTACTGGATGTCAAAAACTACGACTACGAATCTCTTATGGGTACTTCTTTTGGCATGAACAAGAAGCAACGCATTCAAAGTTTTGCCAGTGGCTCCAGTCACGCCATGACTCTTATGGCTGTTGATCTTGACAAAAACGGAAAACCGACGAAATGGATGGTTGAAAATAGTTGGGGCCCTGCTGCCGGTTATCAGGGTTATCTCATCATGACGGATGATTGGTTTAACGAATATATGTTCCGTCTAGTAGTAGAAACGAAATATGCATCGAAAAAAGCTCTCGAGGTGTTGAAACAGAAGCCTATCCGACTTCCTGCTTGGGATCCTATGTTTGCTGAATAGTTCTTTTTCTTTGCTTCTGTCTTTTGTTCCGGAACAAAAGATAAAAGATTACGTGCACGAACACGAAAGGAATTACGGATATTTTTCCGTAATTCCTTTCTTTTTTCCTCCCGAATCCCAATCTTATTTATTACTTTTGCGGCAAATTTATGAAACCATTATTTTATCTAGCATGGCAAATGTAATAAAGTTACGTAAAGGCCTTGACATAAACCTGAAAGGTAAAGCTGCTGAAACGTACGCAACAGTAAAAGAACCGGGGTTCTACGCACTCGTACCCGATGACTTTCCTGGAGTGACGCCTAAGGTAGTCGTGAAAGAGCAGGAATATGTAATGGCTGGTGGACCCTTGTTTATCGACAAGTATCATCCTGAAGTGAAATTTGTTTCGCCGGTGAGCGGCGTGGTGACGAGTGTTGAACGTGGTGCTCGTCGTAAGGTGTTGAACATCGTTGTGGAAGCTGCTGCAGAGCAGGACTATGAAGATTTTGGGAAGAAGAATGTTGCTTCGATGGATGCTGAAGCAGTGAAAACCGCTTTGTTGGAAGCCGGACTTTTCGCGTTTATCAAACAGCGCCCTTATGACATCATTGCTGACCCGACGGTCACTCCGAAAGGAATCTTTGTATCCGCATTCGACACTAATCCGTTAGCTCCGGATTTCGAGTTCGCCCTCAAAGGTGAAGAAACAAACTTCCAGACAGGACTTGATGTTCTTGCCAAACTGGCAAAAACCTACCTGAATATCAGTGTGAAACAGAACGCTACTGCACTGACACAGGCTAAGAACGTTACAATCACCGCTTTCGACGGACCGAACCCTGCTGGTAATGTAGGTGTTCAGATCAACCATCTCGACCCTGTATCCAAGGGAGAAACGGTATGGACCATTGATCCGCAAGCCGTAATCTTCATCGGTCGCCTTTTCAATACAGGCCATGTGGATTTCACCCGTACAGTAGCTGTGACAGGTTCCGAAGTGTTGAAACCTGCATACTGCAAACTCCAGGTAGGCGCATTGCTCACCAACGTGTTTGTCGGCAATGTAACAAAAGACAAAGACTTACGCTATATCAGCGGTAACGTACTGACAGGAAAGCAAGTTTCTCCGAACGGATTCTTGGGCGCATTCCATAGCCAACTGACTGTTATCCCCGAAGGTGACGACATTCACGAAATGCTTGGATGGATCATGCCACGCTTCAACCAGTTCAGTGCCAATCGTTCTTATTTCAGCTGGTTGATGGGTAAGAAGGAATATACGTTGGATGCCCGTATCAAAGGTGGCGAACGTCACATGATTATGTCGGGTGAATACGATAAGGTATTCCCGATGGACATTCTGCCCGAATATCTGATTAAAGCAATTATCGCCGGTGACATCGACCGTATGGAAGCACTCGGCATCTACGAAGTTGCTCCCGAAGACTTCGCCCTTTGCGAGTTCGTCTGCTCTTCAAAGATGGAACTGCAACGCATCGTTCGTGCCGGACTCGATATGCTCCGTTCAGAAATGGCGTAATCGAATAAGAGATTAAATAATATAAAATTAAAATAAGCGATAGTTGAAATCTTGCGAAACGGCTCTCTGTGGATACAGCATAAACCCAGCACAGCCAATTTTCAACTCTCAACTTTCAATTTTCAATTAAATAAATGAAAGCGTTAAGAAATTATCTCGATAAGATAAAGCCGAACTTTGAGGAGGGCGGCAAATTCCACGCATTCCAGTCGGTGTTTGACGGCTTCGAAACATTCCTGTTCGTGCCCAGCAAGACTGCGAAAACGGGAACGCACATACATGACGCAATCGATAGCAAGCGCATCATGTCGATTGTGGTTATTTCGTTAATACCGGCTTTGCTGTTCGGTATGTACAACGTAGGTTACCAGCATTTCACTCACACAGGTGCTACTGGCAGCTTCATCGAAATGTTTATCTACGGATTCCTGGCAGTACTGCCTAAAATAATCGTATCATACGTAGTAGGTCTTGGCATTGAGTTCGTCGTAGCTCAATGGAAGAAAGAAGAAATCCAGGAAGGATTCCTTGTTTCCGGTATCTTGATCCCGATGATCGTTCCGGTAGACTGTCCGTTGTGGATTCTTGCCGTAGCTACTGCATTCTCTGTTATCTTCGCAAAAGAAGTATTCGGTGGTACAGGTATGAACGTATTCAACGTTGCGTTGATTACTCGTGCATTCCTGTTCTTCGCATACCCGACCAAGATGTCCGGTGATGCCGTTTGGGTGTCAGGCGACAGTATCTTCGGTTTAGGACAAAGCGTAGACGGACTCACCGTTGCCACTCCGCTGGGACAAGCTGCTACATCAGGCAGTGTGCCTGCATTCAACATGGATATGATTACAGGTCTGATTCCGGGTTCTATCGGTGAAACCAGTGTGATCGCTATTCTGATTGGTGCGGTTATCCTGCTTTGGACAGGCGTTGCTAGTTGGAAGACAATGATTTCCGTGTTTGTCGGTGGTGCATTTATGGCATGGGTATTCAACTCAATCGGCATGGAAAACAACACAATGGCTCAAATGCCTTGGTACGAACACCTCGTTCTCGGTGGTTTCTGCTTCGGTGCCGTATTTATGGCTACTGACCCTGTGACTTCCGCACGTACGGAAAGAGGTAAATATATCTTCGGATTCCTGATCGGTGTGATGGCTATCGTTATCCGCGTACTGAATCCGGGTTATCCGGAAGGTATGATGCTTGCCATCTTACTGATGAACATCTTCGCTCCGCTGATCGACTACTGTGTAGTGCAGGGTAACATCAGCCGTCGCGAAAAACGCGCTATCAAGTCTAACCAATAAATACCGAAAGAAAATGAATACGAATAGTAATAGTTATACTATCATTTATGCTTCGGTAATGGTTATTATCGTAGCATTCCTGCTGGCATTCGTTAGTTCTTCATTGAAATCTACACAAGATAAGAATGTGCAGTTGGACACTAAGAAACAGATTCTCGCTGCACTGAACATTAAAAATGTGGAGGATGCGGATGCTGAATATAAGAAATATGTGAAAGGGGACATGCTGATGAACGTAGACGGTACGCTGACTGAAAACACAGGTGAATTTGCTACCAACTACGAAAAAGAAGCGAAAGAACAACAACGTCTGCACGTGTTTGTATGCGAAGTGGACGGTCAGACTAAATATGTGGTTCCTGTTTATGGTGCAGGCCTTTGGGGTGCTATCTGGGGATATGTTGCACTGAACGAGGATAAAGATACCGTTTACGGTACTTACTTCTCACACGCTAGTGAAACTCCGGGTCTGGGTGCTGAAATTGCAACCGAACATTTCCAAAACGAATTTGTAGGTAAGAAGACTTTGGAAAATGGAGCTATCACTTTGGGAGTCGTAAAAAATGGCAAGGTAGAGAAACCTGATTACCAAGTGGATGGTATCTCCGGTGGTACAATCACTTCAGTAGGTGTAGATGCCATGTTGAAGTCTTGCCTGAATAGTTACTTGAGTTTTTTAACTAAATAATAAGGAGGAGAAAGATAGAATATGGGACAACTGTTTTCAAAGAAAAATAAAGAAGTATTCTCTGCTCCGCTGGGAATTGATAATCCGGTAACCGTACAGGTGCTCGGTATCTGTTCTGCACTTGCTGTTACCGCAAAGCTGGAGCCTGCCATCGTGATGGGACTTTCAGTAACGGTGATTACTGCATTTGCCAACGTTGTTATTTCACTGTTGCGTAAGACGATTCCTAACCGCATCCGCATCATCGTCCAGTTGGTTGTGGTAGCTGCTTTGGTAACTATCGTAAGTGAAATCCTGAAAGCGTTTGCTTACGACGTAAGCGTACAGCTCTCTGTTTATGTAGGTTTGATTATCACCAACTGTATCTTGATGGGACGTCTGGAAGCATTTGCCATGCAGAACGGTCCTTGGGAGTCTTTCTTGGATGGTGTAGGTAATGGTTTAGGCTATGCCAAGATTCTGATTATCGTTGCTTTCTTCCGCGAACTGTTTGGCTCGGGAACATTGCTTGGTTTCAATATCCTGAATTATGAACCGATTCAAAATATCGGATACGTAAACAACGGCTTGATGTTGATGCCGCCGATGGCATTGATTATCGTAGCATGCATTATCTGGTATCAACGTGCACGTCATAAAGAATTGCAAGAACAAAGTAATTAATTATTTCTGATTTCTGAATTATGATTTATGTCTAGCTTTATAGTCATAGTCGCATGATAAGTCTGCTGAATCATAAATTATAAATCATAAATCATAAATCAAAAAGAATTATGGAACATTTATTAAGTTTATTCGTCCGCTCTATCTTTGTGGACAACATGATATTCGCATTCTTCTTGGGTATGTGTTCATACCTGGCTGTTTCGAAGAATGTGAAGACTGCCGTAGGACTGGGTATCGCCGTGACTTTCGTGTTGCTGGTGACGCTTCCGGTCAACTACCTGTTGCAAACTAAGGTGCTGGCTGCCAATGCTATCATTGAAGGTGTCGACCTTAGCTTCTTGAGTTTTATTCTTTTCATTGCCGTAATTGCCGGTATCGTGCAATTGGTGGAGATGGTGGTAGAACGCTTCACTCCGTCACTGTATGCTTCGCTGGGTATCTTCCTGCCGTTGATTGCCGTTAACTGTGCGATCATGGGTGCCTCTCTGTTTATGCAACAACGTATTAACGTTGGTCCGAGTGATCCGAAATACATTGGTGATATTTGGGATGCCCTCTCTTATGCATTAGGCTCTGGTATCGGTTGGTTGCTGGCTATCGTAGGTCTGGCTGCTATCCGCGAGAAAATGGCTTACTCTGACGTACCTGCTCCATTGAAGGGCTTGGGTATCACATTTATCACAGTAGGTCTGATGGCAATCGCGTTTATGTGTTTCTCTGGTTTGAACATCTAAAAAGAAAGGAATAAGACAATGGATATGAATTTAATATTAGCGAGCATTGGGGTATTCCTTGTGGTTATTCTGTTGCTTGTTGTAATCTTGTTGGTTGCCAAGAATTTCCTGGTGCCATCAGGAAACGTAAAACTGACAATCAACGGCGAAAAGGAATTGGAAGTGGCTTCCGGTTCTACTTTGTTGAATACGCTGTCTGTAAATGGGATATTCCTGTCATCTGCTTGTGGTGGTAAGGGATCTTGCGGACAGTGCAAATGCCAAGTACTCGAAGGAGGCGGCGAAATCCTACCTTCTGAGGTTCCTCACTTCAGTCGCAAACAGCAGCAAGACCATTGGCGTCTGGGCTGTCAGGTAAAAGTGAAGGGGGATATGGCTATCAAGATTGATGAATCTGTACTCGGTGTGAAAGAGTGGGAGTGCGAAGTAATCTCCAACAAGAACGTGGCTACATTTATCAAAGAGTTCATCGTTGCTCTGCCTAAAGGCGAACACATGGACTTTATCCCGGGTTCTTATGCACAGATTAAGATTCCTAAATTTTCAATGGATTATGATAAGGACATCGATAAGAGCCTGATTGGTGATGAATATCTGCCAGCATGGGAGAAATTCGGTTTGTTAGGTTTGAAATGTAAGAACGACGAGGAAACAATTCGTGCTTACTCTATGGCCAACTATCCTGCCGAAGGTGACCGTATCATGTTGACAGTACGTATCGCTACTCCACCGTTCAAGCCGAAAGAACAAGGTCCTGGATTTATGGATGTGATGCCGGGTATCGCTTCTTCATATATCTTTACCCTGAAACCGGGTGACAAAGTAATAATGAGCGGTCCTTACGGAGACTTCCACCCAATCTTCGATTCTAAGAAGGAAATGATGTGGATTGGTGGTGGTGCCGGTATGGCTCCGTTACGTGCGCAAATCATGCACATGACTAAGACATTGCATACAACTGATCGTAAGATGTCTTACTTCTATGGTGCCCGTGCGCTGAATGAAGTGTTCTATCTGGAAGATTTCCTGCAAATCGAAAAGGACTTCCCGAATTTCACTTTCCATTTGGCTCTCGACCGTCCGGACCCTGCTGCTGATGCTGCAGGCGTGAAGTACACTCCGGGATTCGTTCACAACGTAATTTACGAAACTTACCTGAAGAATCACGAAGCTCCTGAAGATATTGAATACTACATGTGTGGTCCTGGTCCGATGTCGAAAGCTGTTGAGAAGATGCTCGACGATCTTGGCGTTCCGGCACAGAACTTGATGTTCGATAACTTCGGAGGATAATTCGCGGAAGAGAACAACTGGTCGGAACAATGACCGGAAAGGTTACATAAACACAGAGCGGGAAATCTGAAAAGCAGTAATGCTTCTTCGATTTCCCGCTTCTTTTTGGCATTATCTCATAATGTCTTTCCGTTATGGTTTGTATCTATTTTATGTCTGTTTTAAAGATAGTTCTCCTTTTTTATCCGTACTTATCTATTATATTCGTATATTTGGCTACACATTAAAGTACAATAGGTTATGGAATATCATCGTATATCTTTTATTCACAATGATACAGAGTATTCATTTGTCAAAGCTATGAGTTCAAGTTTAACGGGATATGCCTTGGTGACAGCTTGTAGGGCAGAAGTAACCATTTACATGAAAGAGAATAATCTGAAAGGTTATTATATATTGACCGGCATGGCTAAAGTTTGATTGTATTTTTATCTCCGTACTCTTTCCTTTTTGTATCTTTGCCTCCCATGTTAGAGAAAAATGAAATTATACAGTCGGCTCTCCGCAATTTGAAGATTGAGGAGCTGAATCCGATGCAGGAAGCATCACTTGAACAAGCTACCGGAAGAAAAGACGTTATACTGTTGTCACCGACAGGATCGGGCAAGACATTGGCCTATCTGTTACCTTTACTCCTTACTCTAAAACCGAACGATGACAGCGTGCAGGTTTTGATTCTCGTTCCTTCGCGTGAGCTGGCCTTACAGATAGATTCTGTATTCAAAGCAATGGGGACTTCCTGGAAAACCTGCTGTTGTTACGGTGGGCATCCTATCGCCGAAGAAAAGAAAAGTATATTGGGCAATCATCCTGCTATCATCATTGGTACTCCGGGACGTATCACCGACCATCTGTCTAAAGGAAATTTCAACCCTGAAACCATTGAAACTTTAATTATTGACGAGTTCGACAAATCGTTGGAGTTTGGTTTCCACGATGAAATGGCAGAGATTATCACCCAGCTTCCGGGATTAAAAAAACGTATGTTGCTTTCAGCTACTGATGCGGCAGAGATTCCCGAATTTACAGGATTGAACCGCACAGTTAAGTTGAACTTCCTTTCGGACGATTCTGAAGAACAAGAGTCGCGCTTGAAATTGATGAAGGTGCTTTCGCCTTCCAAAGATAAGATTGATACTTTATATAACCTGCTTTGTACATTGGGGAGCAGTTCGAGCATCGTGTTTTGTAATCATCGGGATGCGGTGGACCGTGTACATCAGTTATTGGCGGATAAAAAACTACTCGCAGAACGTTTTCATGGTGGTATGGAACAGCCGGACCGTGAACGTGCGCTTTACAAGTTCCGTAATGGCAGTTGTCATGTATTGATTTCTACCGATCTGGCTGCCCGTGGACTGGATATTCCGGAAGTCGGACATATCATCCATTATCATTTGCCGGTCAATGAAGAAGCCTTTACGCACCGCAACGGACGAACAGCACGTTGGGATGCGACCGGAACGTCTTATCTGATTCTTCATGCCGAAGAGAAACTTCCTTCTTATATTCTGGAAGAAATGGAGATAGTAGTGTTGCCTGAAAACCCTCCCCGGCCTCCGAAATCGGTCTGGGCTACCATTTATATAGGTAAAGGAAAAAAGGAGAAACTTAGCCGGATAGATATTGCCGGATTCTTATATAAAAAAGGAAATCTGACCCGCGAAGATGTCGGAGCGATTGACGTCAAAGAACATTATGCTTTTGTCGCTGTTCGCCAGGCTAAGGTGAAGCAACTCTTGAATCTGATTCAGGGGGAGAAAATCAAAGGAATGAAGACTATTATAGAAGAAGCGAAGTAAAGATCTTTTCTGTAAGATACCTTACTTGACATCTATGGATAACAAAATGGTGTATATATCCTGTATAAACCAATAAAAAGAAAGGAAAATCTGCTTTAAAACAGTATTTTTATAAGGAAAGATTTGTGCGGCGGAAATAAATTCGTAAATTCGCAAGGTCAAAAGACAAAAGTAACGAAATTGTTAAACCAAAAACAAACTTCAAATGAAAAAGCATAATTTCAATGCAGGACCTTCCATTCTTCCGCGTGAGGTGATAGAGGATACAGCGAAGGCTATTTTAGATTTCAACGGCTCTGGTCTCTCTTTGATGGAAATCAGCCACCGCGCCAAAGACTTCCAACCTGTGGTTGACGAAGCAGAGGCATTATTCAAGGAATTACTCAATATCCCCGAAGGCTATTCGGTACTGTTCCTGGGTGGAGGTGCTAGTATGGAGTTCTGCATGGTTCCTTATAACTTCCTCGAAAAAAAAGCTGCTTACCTAAACACCGGTGTATGGGCAAAGAAAGCTATGAAAGAAGCTAAAGGGTTTGGTGAAGTTGTAGAAGTTGCTTCCTCTGCTGAAGCTACATATACTTATATCCCCAAAGATTATACAATCCCGACAGACGCAGATTATTTCCACATCACGACTAACAACACAATTTACGGTACAGAATTGAAGAAAGACCTCGATTCTCCGGTTCCGATGGTTGCCGATATGTCTTCTGATATTTTCTCACGTCCGATCGACGTTTCTAAATATATCTGTATTTATGGTGGTGCACAAAAGAATCTGGCTCCTGCTGGTGTTACATTCGTTATCGTTAAGAATGACGCATTGGGTAAGGTTTCCCGTTACATTCCAACGATGTTGAATTATCAGACTCATGTTGACAGTGGCTCTATGTTTAACACTCCTCCTGTTGTACCTATTTATGCAGCATTGCAGACGCTTCGCTGGATCAAAGCACAGGGTGGTGTGAAAGAAATGGAACGTCGTGCCATTGAAAAAGCGGATATGTTGTATGCTGAAATCGACCGTAACAAAATGTTCGTGGGTACTGCTGCCAAAGAAGACCGTTCACGTATGAACATCTGTTTCGTGATGGCTCCCGAATACAAAGACTTCGAAGCTGACTTCTTGAAGTTTGCTACTGAAAGAGGTATGGTAGGTATCAAGGGACACCGTTCTGTAGGTGGTTTCCGTGCATCTTGCTACAATGCTCTGCCGAAAGAAAGCGTACAAGCTTTGATTGATTGTATGCAGGAATTTGAAAAACTTCATTAATAATATTTTCACCACAGATTATACAGACGGACGCAGATTTTTTTTATTCTGTGAGAATCTGGGTAATCTGTGGTGAGTCTTTATAAACAGAATTAGATTATGAAAATACTTGTAGCTACTGATAAACCGTTTGCTAAAGTTGCAGTAGACGGTATCCGTAAAGAAATAGAAGCAGCCGGATACGAGTTTGCTTTACTTGAGAAATATACAGAAAAAGCCCAGTTACTGGATGCAGTGAAAGATGCTAATGCCATCATTATCCGTAGTGATATTGTTGATGCAGAGGTGCTTGATGCTGCTAAAGAATTGAAAATCGTAGTTCGCGCCGGTGCAGGATACGATAATGTGGACCTGGCTGCTGCCACAGCTCACAATGTATGCGTGATGAACACTCCGGGACAGAATTCTAATGCTGTTGCCGAACTTGCTTTGGGTATGATGGTATATGCTGTCCGTAACTTCTATAACGGAACTTCCGGTACAGAATTGATGGGCAAGAAATTGGGTATTCATGCTTATGGAAACGTAGGCCGCAATGTAGCTCGTGTTGCCAAAGGTTTCGGAATGGAAGTGTATGCTTATGATGCATTCTGCCCGAAAGAAGTAATCGAAAAAGATGGTGTGAAAGCACTTGATTCTGCAGAAGAATTGTACAAGACTTGCCAGGTGGTATCTCTTCATATTCCGGCAACTGCCGAAACAAAGAACTCTATCAATTATGCTCTGTTGAAAGATATGCCGAAAGGTGCTATGTTGGTAAACACTGCCCGTAAGGAAGTGATTAACGAAGCAGAACTAATCAAACTGATGGAAGAGCGTGCAGACTTCAAATATATCACAGATATTATGCCTGCTGCTAACGCAGAGTTTGCAGAAAAGTTTGCCGGACGTTATTTCTCAACTCCTAAGAAGATGGGTGCTCAAACTGCCGAAGCAAATATCAATGCCGGTATTGCTGCTGCTCAACAAATTGTGGGCTTCTTGAAAGATGGTTGCGAGAAATTTAGAGTAAACAAGTAAGATTCTGAATAAGTCTGCCGGATTTTTCAGGATAACTATGGTAGTATCTGAATAAAAACAATCCGTTGCAGAATGTCTTTTTTAGAAATAAGTAGTATATTTGAGCCACAGATTTTCAAGAAGTCTGTGGCTTTAATTTTTTACATATAAAATACTAATATCATGGCAATAATCAAACCTTTCAAGGGCATTCGTCCTCCGCAAAACCTCGTAGAACAGGTCGCTTCACGTCCTTATGATGTACTGAACTCTGAAGAAGCCCGCGCAGAAGCGGAAGGTAACGAAAAGTCTCTTTATCATATTATTAAACCGGAAATAGATTTCCCTGTTGGTATGGATGAACACGACGAACGGGTGTATGCTAAAGCTGCCGAGAATTTCCAACTGTTTCAGGACAAAGGCTGGTTGGTGCAGGATAATAAGGAAAACTATTATATCTATGCCCAGACGATGAACGGGAAAACGCAATACGGATTGGTGGTCGGTGCTTATGTTCCCGATTATATGAATGGTATTATCAAAAAGCATGAGCTTACCCGTCGTGACAAGGAAGAGGATCGTATGAAACATGTACGTGTGAACAACGCAAACATTGAGCCTGTTTTCTTTGCTTATCCTGATAATGAGAAGCTGGATGTTATTATAAAGAAATATACAGCAAACAAGCCGGTTTATGACTTTATCGCTCCGGGTGATGGCTTTGGACATACTTTCTGGATTGTCGACCAGGATGCAGATATTGCTACCATTACTGCCGAATTTGCTAAAATGCCTGCTCTTTATATTGCTGACGGGCATCACCGTTCTGCCGCTGCTGCATTGGTGGGAGCAGAGAAAGCAAAGCAAAATCCGAATCATCGTGGTGATGAAGAATATAATTACTTCATGGCTGTTTGCTTCCCTGCAAACCAGCTAACCATCATCGATTATAATCGTGTAGTGAAAGATCTCAATGGTTTGACTCCCGAGCAATTCCTGGCTGCACTTGATAAAAACTTTATAGTAGAAGAGAAGGGTGCGGATATCTATAAACCATCCGGCTTACATAATTTTTCACTCTATTTGGGTGGTAAATGGTACAGCTTGACTGCTAAGGCCGGTACGTATAATGATAACGACCCTATTGGTGTGCTTGATGTTACAATCTCTTCCAACTTGATTTTGGATGAAGTTTTAGGTATAAAGGATCTGCGTTCTGATAAACGTATTGATTTTGTCGGTGGTATCCGTGGATTGGGAGAGCTCAAGAAGCGTGTGGATAGCGGTGAAATGAAAGTGGCTTTGGCTCTCTATCCCGTATCTATGAAACAGTTGATGGATATTGCAGATACAGGCAATATTATGCCGCCGAAGACTACTTGGTTTGAACCGAAACTTCGTTCGGGACTGGTGATTCATAAGTTAGATTAAAAAATATCTGTAAGATGATGCGAAAATCATTGTTGATAGGGACTATATCAGTAGATGTGACGCTTGATTGATGTAGAAAAAATAGTGACGGGATATGCCCGGGATAGTGACGGTATCGTTGTGGTATACCGTCACTATTTTTATTGGATAGCGTCACTATTTTTAATTCCCCCAACTGCCTATCATCGATAAGTGGAACATTAATATTTCCAAATGATAGATTGACTTTTCTCATTAAAGCCGTATCTTTGCAACATGACTGCTGAAGATACTTATAAAACCATCATTGAGCCTTCCGAAGGTATTTATACGGAAAAACGAAGCAAGTTCATTGCTATAGCCCTTCCTGTGCGTACTCTCGATGAGATAAAGATGCATCTTGAAACGTATCAGAAAAAGTATTATGATGCACGGCATGTATGCTATGCTTATATGTTGGGAGCTGCGCGAAAGGATTTCCGTGCCAATGACAACGGAGAACCTTCCGGAACAGCGGGTAAACCTATTCTCGGACAGATAAACTCGAATGAACTGACGGATATACTGATTATAGTAGTTCGTTATTTTGGAGGAATCAAGTTGGGGACAAGTGGATTGATTGTTGCTTACAAGGCCGCTGCTGCCGAAGCGATTGCTGCCGCTACTATTATAGAAAAGACGGTAGATGAGGATGTGACGGTAATGTTTGAATATCCTTTTATGAATGATGTCATGCGCATTGTGAAAGAAGAGGAACCGGAGATTCTTAATCAGTCGTATGACATGGATTGTAGCATGACATTGCGGATTCGTCGTTCGATGATGCCTAAGTTGCGTGCACGTTTGGAGAAGGTGGAGACAGCGCGGATTCTTGATGATGAGAATATTTTGTAGGTAAAGTATTAGAAGTAGTAATAGAGATAGAGAGTGGATTGCATGATAAATAAATGTCACATAATTTTTAGTCTGTTTTTAAGTTCCTTTGTATGGATGAGCGTTCAGGCGCAAGCACAAATACAGGAAACTCAAAAACTGGCTCCTAATAATATTCCTGTTCCGTGGTATTCGCAGAAAATCACGGGATGTCCTTACTCGCATTGTTCTCTGGCTTCTTCGTTAATGGTCTTTGACTACTTTAAGGGCATGACGACCGATACACAACGTACAGCCCAGGATGCAGAAAAGAAAACTGATAGAATATCAACGGAACTACTTTCTGAAAAAACGTGCTCCTTTCCGTCGCCGTACATCGATAGGACAGGGAGGATATTATTCTTTTGAGATTGATTCGTTGACACGTTATTATGAAAATATGATAAGTGCCGAACATTTCCAGCAGAAGGATTACCGGGTATTGAAAGATTATATTGATCGTGGTATACCTGTGCTTGTGAATGTGAGATATACAGGAGCAGTTCGTGGTTTGCGTCCTGGTCCGAGAGGGCACTGGATGGTGCTTCGTGGCATTGACGATAAACATGTGTGGGTAAATGATCCCGGACGTTCGCCGGAGATGCGGAGTAAAGGAGAAAATATCTGCTATCCAATAAAGAAACAGCCGGGCAATCCTTCCTATTTTGATGGTTGCTGGACGGGACGATTTATCATAGTCACTCCTAAAGAATGGATTCGAAACTCCCTGTTTGCACAGGTAGGCAAGCTCCCTCCTTTGGAGGAGGTAACTCATATAGTACCTCCGGTTGCGTCGTCTGTAACCTTACCGCAGGTTATCAATCAGTAGAAGCAACTCATAGTTAGGAAAATTCAGTAGTAGAATTAAGATAGAACATTTGTAGTAAAATAAAGAAGAACAAAGAATATATGGCATTCGAAGCAACCAAAAAAGAATGGTGCGAACTCTATTCTTTCTTTCGTCTCCTGACAGACGGAAAAGTAGTGCTAGGCACAGCAGACGCAAAGGCGGGAGAAACATCTTGGCCTATTGCAATGATTCAACGGGAAGAACATGATGGAACACGTCAATATTATATTGAGGAAGATACGATTCGTATAGAAGCAGAGAGCGGGACTAAATCCATGCCTCGCGAAGACTTTGGTATTGTAGCTGATTTGATATTACGGGCTGTGAAATCTTCTCCGGAAAATGACGTAACCTCTCCAGAAGGAGTAGAAGAGTTTTTAGACGAAGCAGCCATTTTCGATTTGGAAGCAAAAACAGAAGATCGTACTGATTTCTTCCATTGCATTTTGGCATCCGAAAGCTCCGTTGAGAGGTTTTAATGTTCGTTCACGTTTGGGTGTAATGAATCCGTTACTGGACGGAGGACGTGCTGCAAATCTAAAACTGGAACAGAGTGGAGTCAAATTTGCCACTCCCACAGTGAATAAAATCAATGCTTTGCCTGAATCTCCCAATGAAGTTGCCGAGCGAATGATGATGATCGAACGATTGGGCGGTGGGCGTACTTAAATATTCTGATGTAGCCGACCGGGTATTCCGTAGCAATCTTCTTGATGATTGACCTGCATTTTCCACGTGTACTTGACAGAAATGGTTCGTATTATGCATTTGGATGGTATCTCTCGTATTAGTGAGCTGACGGAAGTTATCAAACAAATGAATCCGTTAAAGATTAAAGATGAACTGATAAACAAGCATAAGTTCTATGAATTCAAGATGAAGCAGTTCTTGATGGCATTAGTATTGGGAATGCGTCCTGCAAAGATTTACAATGGATTGGATTCGGCTGTGGAAGGTATTCTGTTAGTGGGCGGAAGTGGAGAGGTGCTCTGTTATCATAAATCAGAAAAGCAAGTAATGGAAGATTTTTTGTTTCTAAATACCCGTTTGGAAAAAGGATCTTTGGAGAAGGATAAATACGGATTCCTTGGAAAGAGAGAGAATGGAGTCTATTATTTCAAACTGAATGCAAAGATTGGGCTGGTCAAACGGTAGAAAAGTATAATGTATTGATGCAGTTAAACTAATAATGATGGCATACTTATATAAAATACTTGTTATTCATGAAAACGAATGAAGTTTTAGAGAACATTAAAGCACGTCGTAGCGTACGGGCTTATACTGGCCAGCAAGTTTCAGAAGAGGATTTGCAGGCTATTTTGGAAGCTGCAACTTATGCACCGAGTGGAATGCATTTGGAAACATGGCATTTTACGGCTATTCAAAATATGGATAAGTTGACAGAACTGAATGAACGCATTAAAGGGGCTTTTGCAAAAAGCGACGATTCCCGTTTGCAAGAGCGTGGACATAGCAAGACCTATTGTTGCTATTATCATGCTCCGACTTTAGTGATTGTATCTAATGAGCCTACACAATGGTGGGCTGGTATGGATTGTGCTTGTGCCATAGAAAATATGTTCCTGGCTGCCCAGTCTTTAGGAATCGGCTCTTGTTGGATCAATCAGTTGGGGACAACATGTGATGATCCGGAGGTTCGTGAATTTATTACTGCTTTAGGTGTTCCTGCCAATCATAAAGTCTACGGTTGTGTAGCTTTGGGTTATCCTGATTCGAAGATTCCAATAAAAGAGAAAAAGGTGAAGGCTGATACGGTAACGATTGTCAAGTAGAAAAAATATTCAGAATTGTAGTTGGATTTACATTCCATATCACAAAATATGAGCCTTGGGGATAATTGATGCGAGGGCTTTGTTTATTCAGTCTGGGTTTAATTTTATTCATCCCCGTTGTGAAATCTTTAATGAATTGATTTCTACAATAAATCACCTTTATTCAAAAGTGCCATAGCGAGTGGGTAGTAGCTTACGGTCTCCCAAGGTGTTATCTACACGCGAGCTACATTTATCCAGAATTTATTATCACGTACACTTTCTATAGGATAAGCTGCGCTTTCTCGCGTGTGTATGAGTGCTCCCAACGATCACTTACAATTTCATATTCTGGATGAGGAGCATTAATCAATACATTATCATCTTTATCCGCTTCGCCATTCTTCACTTCTTGAATTTCTTTCCAGATATTCAGCATGACATCTACGAAATTGTCTAGTTCTGCCAGACTTTCACTTTCTGTTGGTTCAATCATCAACGTACCGTGGACGGGGAAGGAGAGGGTAGGAGCATGATAACCGTAATCCATCAGGCGTTTGGCAATATCATTCTCCGAGATTCCTGCTTCTTCATGTACTTTCCGGCATTCCAGAATCATTTCGTGCCCTACGAAACCGTTGGCTCCCCGATAAACAACTCCATACGTATCTTTCAGACAAGTAGCCAGATAATTAGCGTTCAGGATCGCAATTTTAGTTGCCTGTGTCAGTCCTTCTGCACCCATCATGCGGATATATCCGTATGTGATAGGCAGAATACCTGCACTGCCGAATGGAGCTGCCGATACTTGATTTTGTGAATTGCCGAAGATTCCGTGTCCGGGAAGGAAAGGAACCAAATGTTCGGCTACGCAGATAGGACCGACTCCCGGACCTCCGCCACCATGAGGGGAAGCGAATGTTTTATGAAGATTCAAGTGACAGACATCTGCACCGATGAATCCCGGATTGGTTAATCCTACCTGTGCATTCATGTTGGCTCCGTCCATATATACTTGTGCACCACAGGCGTGAATGATGTCGCAAATCTCTTTTATCTCGGTCTCGAAGATACCATGTGTAGAAGGATAAGTAATCATCAGTGCAGCCAATTCATCTTTATTTTCTTCAGCTTTTACACGTAGGTCAGCCATTTCTACATTCCCTTGTTCGTCACAGGCACAGGTGACGGTCACAAATCCAGCCTGTATAGCAGACGCAGGATTTGTTCCGTGAGCCGAAGCTGGAATCAAGACTTTGTTACGGTGTCCCTGACCGATACTTTCGAGATAGGTGCGAATCACACGAAGGCCTGCATATTCTCCTGCAGCACCCGAATTGGGTTGTAGGCTCACCCCTGCAAACCCGGTGATAACTTTCAAATCTTCACTTAGGTTCTTGATTAATTCACGATAACCTTCTGCTTGGTCTTCCGGAACCAGCGGGTGCATACCCATAAACTCGGGACGGCTTAAAGGCAACATTTCTGCGGCTGCATTCAGCTTCATTGTACATGAACCGAGGGAAATCATGGATTGTGCAAGAGAAATATCTTTGCGGTCCAGACGTTTGATGTAACGCATCATCTCTGTTTCCGTGTGATACTTGCTGAATACTTCATGTGTCAGGAAAGGAGTTGTACGTTTTAAATCCTTGTCGATGTTGCTTCTTTTCCGGAATGTCGTCTACTTTCTGGTAATCTTTTCCGGCGGCAATGGCAAAAATCGAGAGCAACACATTGGCAGCTGCCACATCTGTTGTTTCGTCAATACTGAAACCAACATTGCCATTTTCATAATAGCGCAGATTAACTTCTTTGGTAAGTGCTATCGTGCGGATTTGCTGTGCCGAAACGTGTTCGGGCAATTCGAAACGTAAGGTGTCAAAGTATTGAGCGTTGACTTGTGTGTATATCCGCATTTCTTTAATTGCTTTTCAAGAAATACAGTAATGCTGTGTATACGTGATGCAATTGTAGTGATACCCTCCTGACCGTGATAAACGGCGTAAAAGCCTGCCATAGTAGCTAATAATGCTTGTGCGGTACAGATATTTGAAGTTGCTTTTTCCCGTTTGATATGTTGTTCACGTGTCTGTAAAGCCATTCGGTAGCAGAGTTTGCCATATTTGTCTTTAGACCATCCGATGATTCGTCCCGGCATATTCCGTTTGTATTCGTCTTTGGTAGCAAAGAAAGCAGCCGATGGACCGCCATAGAACATTGGGGTACCCAAGCGTTGTGTGGTTCCGAATACAATATCTGCTCCCCATTCTCCCGGAGGAGTTAGCAGGGCGAGACTTAAAATATCAGCGGCAACAGCTACTTTGCAGTCTGCGGCATGTGCTTTTTCGGTAAATTCAGAATAGTCCTCTACGTTTCCATGTGAGTTCGGATATTGCAGAATACAGGCAAACACTTCCGGTGAAGGTTCAAAATCTTTATATTTACCTACACGTAGTTCGATGCCTTGAGGTACGGCACGTGTAGTCATGACAGCTAATGTCTGCGGAAAAATATTCTCGTCTACGAAGACTACGTTCGCATTGGCTTTCTGTTGCGCGCGGGAGCGTAAGGCATACATCATGCTTACGGCTTCGGCGGCGGCAGTTGCTTCGTCCAGAAGTGAGCAGTTGGCGAGTGGCATGGCAGTAAGATCACATACACGGCTGTCTGGAAATTCATCAATGCTTCCAGACGTCCTTGCGATACCTCTGTCTGGTACGGAGTGTAAGAAGTATACCATACTGGGTTTTCGAATACATTCCGCTGGATAACGGCCGGAGTGATCGTGTTGTACCATCCCAAACCGATATATGTGGTATATAGTTTGTTTTTAGCTGCCAGTTCAGCGATGTGTTTTCCAAATTCGTATTCCGTCAGTGGACTAGTCAATGCAAGCGGCTCTTTCAGCCGTATATTGGCGGGAATTGTCTGATTAATCAGTTCGTCCAGTGAGTTCACGCCAATTTTGCGGAGCATTATGGCTGTATCTTGTTCATTGATGCCGATGTGACGGCTAGCTAACAAATCGGTTTTCATGTCTTAATGATTTATGATTTATGATTTATGAATTATGAGTTCTGATTTATGCTTTCTTATGTTTTCCCGATTTATAAACCTCAATCAGCCGCAACACCTACTTCATCCGCACGGCAAATCATAAATCATAAATCAGAATTCATAACTCATTAAATCTTCTCTTATCTAAAAAATGGGTTTTCAGCTTTTTCCATTCCGATAGTCGTGGGAGCGCCGTGTCCCGGATAAACGACTGTTTCGTTGGGGAAGAACAAATAAACGGCTGCAAATATGTTCTATCAGTTCATCGAAGTTGCCTCCTGTGAGATCAGCACGGCCGATGCTGCCTTGGAACAGGACGTCACCGGAGAACATGCAGTTGTCTTCTTTGCAATAGTACACCAAGCTGCCGGGTGAATGTCCGGGCACGTGTATTGCTTCCAGTTTGGTATGTCCGAAAGTGATGATATCTCCGTCATGCAGGTATTTGCCCAGTGGTACAGGTTCTTCCTGCAACTGAAAACCAAACATTCTGCTTTGTTTCGGTGCTTCGTCAATCCAGTACTCGTCTGCTTTGTTTGCTTCTGCCGATAACCCGAATTCTTTCAGCATGAACGGATTTCCGAAGATATGATCTAGGTGTAAATGAGTATTCAGCAGATGCTTTACATTCAGTTCATTGGTAAGAATGAACTTTTTCAGTGCCTGCTTTTCTTCTTCATAGAAAACAGCCCGGATCAATTACGACTGCTTCTTTAGTGTCATCCCATAATACGTAGCAATTTACGGGAAACATATTAAATTCAAATCTTTTTATTTTCATGGTTTCTCTATGATTTATCATCTATCAGAACATATAGTCTTGTTTAAATCGGAACATATACCACTTTTTTTGTTTTAAAGAACTCTTCCTCGAAGTTGTCGCTCAAGCTATGAATGACCGTTTTATGTTTGAACGGCATTGTTTCATGCTCCAGTTCACCGCCTTTGAGACAGATAAGTCCGTTGGGCAATGCATTCTGTTGTTTCGAAGAGATATTCTTTTTAATAATCTTAATCAAATCCGCCAAAGGCATTACGGCACGGCTGACAACAAAGTCGAACGTTCGTTTCTCCTCTTCTGCACGGGCATGGCGGAAAGTCACATTTTTCAGTCCGATGGCATTTGCCACTTCGGTTGCTACACGTACTTTTTTGCCGATACTGTCTACGAGGTGGAATTTTACCTCGGGAAACAGGATTGCTAAAGGAATGCCGGGGAAAACCTCCTCCTGTACCCAAGGTCCATGATGCTGGTTCCGGGGCGGAATTGGATGACTTTGGCAATGCCTAATGAATGGAGCACGTGATGCTCATATAAATTCTCAATGTCCTTGCGGGAGATAACGTTGATTTTTGAATTCCAGTCAGTGTAGAGGTCGTATAGAGCTGCGAATTGTTTGCGCTGCTCTTCCGTCAGATCAGGAAAATATTTCAGTATGATTTCCACTGTTTGAATTTTGAATTATAAGTTTTGAATGATAGATGTGGATGAATATCCTATTCTGTCACATGGAAGTGATAACAACAGGATATTCATTGGTGTTCAGCTTTTTATGATTTTTAATTTTTTAGCTCTCCCAGAATCGGGTTACTGCCTAATAGATGTTCCATCATAGCAAAATGGGATTGTTACCTTTACAGGTCCCATAGAATAAGGAGTGATATCGTATACATTATAATAGAAGGTGATTCCTTCTTTGCTTAGATAGAAATTTTCTGTCGGAGCGATGTCCCCGGTGGAAGCATATCCCATATCTTCCAATGCTTCGTGAGTGGTCACTTTGTTATCTGCCATGAGCTGATTCCAGATCAGGTCGGTCAATGCGTCTTTGTAGTCTCCGACAAAAATATCATCGAGGCGGAGCGGACGCATCAGGGTGAGGTCCATATTTAAATAAGTTGCCATGTAAATTCCATGTGCACCTCCGGTATATTCGTTATAGTCGATGCGATATACAAGTAGATCTTTATCATACAGTTGCACATGGCTTTCTATACCTTTATAATAAGAATACCAGGCACCGATGGAAGATTCGTCTTCCTTGTCTTTCTCATCTTCGGTATACATAGGCTCGAGATCGCGACGGTATTCGCTGATATAATTCTCGGTATATTGCTTTACAACTTCTTCCGGTTTTTCGCCGATGTATTTATCTCCGAAACAGGCCGAAATGAAATAAGTATTCAGACTGTCTTTCAGCATATCATCCGATGATTTTATCGGATAAGCAAAATTAATAATAATATTGCAGGCCGGTTTGGCTGTATCATTGAAGAGGTGAGCTGTCTTATTCACTTGAATGCTATCAAACTGTAACGCACCTGTGTTTTTGTTCATCTTGTCATGACAAGAAAACAAAAAGCCGCTTACCGAAAGTATAATTGCAAGCAGACTGACATATTGTTTTTTCATACCCATTTTTTCTGTAAATTCAACATTTGTTTTATCATTCACTATTGACAAATATAGATGAAATTCGTGAATCGGGCTAATAAAAACAGAAAAATATGCAGCTATTTATCCTCTAAAACAGGATTACCGGATAGCATCCACTCGTCAATGCTTGCAAACTTTAGTGATATCTACTGTGAATCCATCTTCAGCAGGCATAAATTTCCCTTTCATTTTCAGAAATTCGATAAGGGTATCTACATCCATTTAGAAACTGTAACATATGTGACAAAACTGCATAATATTCATTGAAAATTGAAAATAACCATTTCACTATGCGTTCCTATTCTGAAGGGTGGTCCCCCAAAGAGACAATCCGGAAGATACATACACGTGACTGTTTCCCCATTGGCGATAACCGTGGCTTTGCTCGAAGATATAATCGGTCACCCAATTAATAGGCCATATTTGTCCGTGGTGTGTATGCCCACTGAATTGCAGGTCGATGCCGGCAGCTTCTGTTTCTTTCAGGTTGAAGGGTTGATGATCCAATAAAATGATAGGTTTGCTTTTATCAACATTCGCCATCAGTTCTTGCAGGGAACGGCGTTTGAGGTTGTGATGGTCATCACGTCCTATCAGTTGTATGCCGTTGGGAAGTGTAACTACTGAATCGCGCAATAATTGTATTTGAGTATTCTTAATATATCGGATACTTTCATCGATTCCACTAATGTATTCGTGATTGCCGAGAACCATATAGATACCCATAGGAGCTTTCAAGTTAGCTAATTCTTCCGCCATATTCTCTGTATAAAGAGGTACGACGCTATTATCAATCAAGTCACCACTAATCAGTATCAGGTCGGGATGCTGCGCATTTATCATTTCCACATATTTTTTTAATGCGGCTTTCCCTGTACCATTTCCCAAGTGAACATCGCTTATCGCGACGATTTTAACTGCGTGAGAAGTATCTTCATTTTGTTTATTAGTTAAAATACTGACTACATTAGTTTCTGGATGATAATAGTTGTACACCCCACATCCCAGCAATCCCAACGTGAACACTAAAAGACAGATAGAACCTATATTTGTAGACAACTTTGAATAATTTCAAGATATCAAACAAAAGCAAGAATAATGCCATGTATAGAGTAAATATCAACCAACTTGTTCCAATGGTGTACATTGAATGGGAGATAAAGAACAGGCATTTCCAGGTTACGGGCTAGCATCGTACCGAAGAAAGATAGGGCACATGTCCAAAATAAAACGGTTAAGAGTATTTTTACTCCAAGCGGTTTTACTTTCAGAGCTTGCTTTGCTCTGATAAATATGTAGGCATTACCCTGCCAGATAAAGAAGTGATAATGATGAGTAAATATGTAAGCATAGCGTTTACTTAAAAATCAGAGAATTTATTGGGGCAAAGATAGGTTTTATTGTTGAGTAAAAAGAGTTAATAGTGCTGATATGACTCTAAAATAGCCAAATAATGAACGGGAAATATGTCTGCAATGAATTGGTATTCAATATACTGGTGATGGAATACGAGGTTATGGGGAGAATAACCGGTAAGAAATGCACGTAAATCTACCGTTTTGAATGATGATTGAATCTTAATTACGAAAAATTATAGGAAAATCTGTTTTTATTCTTATCTTTGTCCTCTGAAATGAAAAAACTAGCCTACATAACAGCACTTATCCTTTCTCTCCTGATTATCTATTCAGGAGGTGGAGTCTCTATTGTGCATTATTGCTGTGTCCGTTGTGAAACGGTGCAGAGCTGTTGTGATACAGGCTGTCCGAAGTGTAAAAAGACTCATACTTGTGATTCAAAGAAAAACTGCAAAGAAAAAGGTTGTACGGCTACGATTTATAAGCTCGACCTGATGAAACACTCTACCGAACTGACCGTATCAGTTTTGGCAGTCGATCTTTTATGTGAGCATTTTTGCTATCTGTTGACTCCGACCTATGCGGATAAATCGGTAGAATATGATAGTCTGACCTCTCCGCCACCTCTCTGTTCGAGGCAGAAGCTGGCGCTATATTCCACTTACATATTATTTAGCCACTATTTCTTTCTTATTTAATCCTTTGCTTTCAATAGAACATGAAAGTAAAGCAGCACTGAATGCAACTAAGTTGCATGAGAAATGAATTAATTTTGTATCTCGAAAGTAACTTTAGAAAGAATGAAATATATGATAATAGGACTGTTCCTGTTATTTGCCGGTAATATATATGCGCAAGTACGGGGGAACAGTGAAAGATAGTACCGGGGAGGCTATTCCGGGTGCCAATGTGTTCTGGATGAATACAGGACAAGGAGTGACAACCAAAGAGGATGGTAGTTTTTCTATCACTAAACCTTCCAAAAGCCACATGCTGATTGTCAGCTTTATCGGTTTTCAGAACGACACGATTCATGTGAGCAGTAAAAATCAACAACTGGATATTGTGCTTCGTGACGGAGTGGAGCTGAATGAAGTAAATATTGTCACTCGTAAACTGGGAACGATGAAATTGCGCAGTAGCGTGATGAACGAAGACATGATAAGCAGTGCCGAATTGAGTAGAGCCGCTTGTTGTAACCTGGGTGAAAGTTTTGTGACGAACCCTTCAGTAGATGTGAGTTATTCCGATGCGGCAACAGGAGCCAAACAAATTAAATTGTTGGGGCTGTCCGGCACTTATGTGCAGATGTTGACGGAAAACATTCCCGAATTATCGGGGAGCCGCCGCTCCTTATGGATTGGGATATGTCCCCGGTCCGTGGATGCAGAGCATACAGGTTTCCAAAGGAACATCTTCGGTGAAGAATGGTTATGAAGCCATCACAGGACAGATAAACGTAGAATTTAAGAAACCACAGTTGCCGGAAGCCGATTGGGTGTCTGCCAATCTTTTTGCAAGCACTACCAACCGATATGAAGCCAATGCGGACGCTACATTGAAACTTTCCAAACGATGGAGCACTTCTCTGCTGGCGCATTACGAAAATGAGACCAAGGCGCATGATGGCAACGATGACGGATTTGTGGATATTCCGCAGGTAGAACAGTATAATGTGTGGAACCGGTGGGCATACATGGGCGACCATTATGTTTTCCAGGCAGGTATCAAAGCCCTTTCTGAAACACGTACCAGCGGACAGGCCAATCACGGAGGGACAATGCACTCCGGTGACCTGTATAAAGTAGGGATCGATACGGAGCGCTATGAATTCTTCACCAAGAATGCCTATATCTTTAATAAGGAGAAGAATACGAACCTGGCTTTGATTCTTTCCACCACTTTACACAATCAGGATGCTACGTATGGACGCAAACTGTATAATGTGGATCAAACCAACGTCTATGCTTCGCTGATGTTTGAAACGGAATTTAATCCGCAAAATAGTTTCTCCGCAGGGTTGAGCTTCAATTATGACGCTTATGACCAACATTACCGTTTGGAAAATACAACGGGCAATCCTCTCAAAGCCTTTGAAAAGGAAGCTGTTCCCGGTGCTTACGTGCAATATACGTTGAATCTGAATGATAAATGGATGGTAATGGCCGGTCTGCGTGGTGATTACAGTAACGAACATGGTTTCTTCGTGACTCCGCGTGCGCATCTTAAGTACAATCCGAATGAATATGTGAATTTCCGTCTTTCTGCCGGAAAAGGGTACCGTACCAATCATGTGTTGGCAGAAAACAACTACCTGCTTTCCAGCAGCCGTAAGGTGGAAATAGCGAAAGAACTGGATATGGAAGAAGCGTGGAACTACGGTGCCAGCGTCTCTACTTATATCCCTATATTCGGCAAAACGCTGAATGTGAATGCAGAATACTATTATACGGATTTCCTGAAACAAGTGATAGTGGATATGGATAGCAACCCCCATGAAGTAGCTTTCTACAATTTGGATGGACGCTCTTATTCGCATGTGTTCCAAGTGGAAGCAAGTTATCCTTTCTTCAAAGGATTCACTCTGACAGGTGCTTACCGGCTCACGGATGCGAAAACGACCTACAAAGGTGAACGAATGGAGAAACCGCTGACCAGCAAATATAAAGGACTACTCACGGCTTCTTACCAAACTCCGCTGGGAATATGGCAGTTTGACGCCACACTGCAACTGAATGGCGGCGGCAGGATGCCTACTCCTTATGAACTGGGAGACGGACAGTTATCCTGGGAACGTCGTTATGGCAGTTTTGAACAGTTGAGTTTACAGGTGACCCGTTACTTCCGCCGCTGGTCTATCTACGTAGGAGGCGAGAACCTGACAAACTTCAAACAAAAGAATCCGATTATCGATGCGGCAAATCCCTGGGGGAACAACTTTGATTCTATCATGATTTGGGGACCGGTGCACGGAGCAAAAGGATATATCGGAATACGTTTTAACTTAGCTAGAAATAGTGAGTAAAAGCGGGAAATAGCGAATGAAAGAAACGATCGCATAATAAAGAATATTAATTTTAAACTGATAAGAAAAATGAGAACAAAAAGATGGATGGCCACTTGCGTGGTGGCTCTTTTGAGTGTAACAGTTGTATTGGCAAAAGATATTCGTGTTGTTGTATTTAAAGTGTCGCAGATGCACTGTGAGAAATGCGAAAAGAAAGTAAAGGACAATATGCGTTTTGAGAAAGGGCTGAAGGATATTTCGACCGAAGTAAAAACGAAAATGGTAACCATTACGTATGACGCTGAAAAAACGAATGTAAAGAAGTTGCAGGCAGGGTTTAATAAGTTCAGTTATGAAGCCGAATTTGTAAAAGAAACAAAGAAAGACGATCAGAAGGCTGATAAGAAGTAATTGAACAAATACCTGTATTAGCTTGTTTCTATAAACAAACAAGGGTTCTTCCCCAACTTCTTTTTGAGAGGAGGGGAAGGCCGTAAACAATAATTATATGGGTAACACAACAAAAAAGGCATTTCCTGTGCTTAATATGCATTGTGCAGGATGTGCCAATAATGTAGAAAGAAACAGTAAAAAAATTGCCGGGAGTCATTGAGGCTTCCGTTAATTTTGCTACCAATACATTGACCGTTTCTTATGAGAAAGAGCAGCTGACTCCCGGAGAGATTCGTGCGGCTGTGCTTGCGGCAGGTTATGATCTGATTGTGGAAGAAGCCCACAAAGAAGAACGCCGGGAAGAGGAACAGCATAAGCGTTACACTCGTTTGAAGTGGAAGGTGATTGGTGCGTGGATTTTGGTAGTACCGTTATTGGTATATTCCATGATACTGATGCATGTGCCATACTCTAATGAGATTCAAATGGTACTTGCTATCCCTGTTATGGTCTTTTTCGGAGGCGGTTTCTTCACCGGAGCCTGGAAACAGGCTAAATTAGGACGGAGCAATATGGATACTTTGGTTGCGCTTAGTACTTCCATTGCTTTTCTGTTCAGTCTGTTCAACACTTTCTTCCCCGAATTCTGGTATGACCGCGGATTGGAACCGCATGTCTATTATGAGGCTTCTGCGGTGATTATCGCTTTCGTTCTTACCGGAAAGTTGATGGAGGAACGTGCCAAAGGAAATACCTCGACAGCCATTCGTAAGTTGATGGGAATGCAGCCTAAAGCGGCTCGTGTTCTGCGCAATGGAGTGGAGGAGGAGATCTTGATTGAAAAACTCCAGGTAGGTGATTTGGTGGTTGTACGCCCGGGAGAGCAAATACCTGTGGACGGTCAGCTTTCCGAAGGCGACTCGTATGTCGATGAGAGTATGATTAGCGGTGAACCGGTTCCGGTAGAAAAGAAGAAAGGTGATAAGGTATTGGCAGGGACGATCAACCAGCGTGGTTCATTTATCATTCGTGCCGCACAGGTAGGCAGCGAAACCGTGCTTGCCCGTATTATCGCTATGGTGCAGGAAGCACAGGGTAGCAAAGCTCCCGTGCAACGCATTGTCGATCGTATTACGGGGATTTTTGTACCTGTCGTATTGGGCATTGCCATTCTGACATTTGTATTGTGGGTTACCATTGGTGGTAGTGAATATATCTCTTATGGTATTTTGTCGGCTGTTTCTGTTCTTGTCATTGCTTGTCCATGTGCTTTGGGGCTTGCTACACCTACTGCGTTGATGGTGGGTATAGGTAAAGCTGCCAGCCAGCATATTCTGATTAAAGATGCAGTGGCTTTGGAACAAATGCGCAAAGTAGATGTCGTTGTACTGGATAAAACGGGAACACTGACTGAAGGGCATCCTACAGCTACCGGATGGTTATGGGCGCAGTCGCAGGAACCACATTTCAAAGATGTACTTTTAGCTGCGGAAATGAAATCGGAGCATCCGCTTGCCGGCGCTATTGTTGCTGCGCTTCAGGACGAAGAAAAAATAAAACCTGCCGTGTTAAATAGCTTTGAAAGCATTACGGGAAAAGGAATCAAAGCCTCGTATGAGGGACATACTTACTGGGTAGGCAGTCATAAACTCCTGAAAGATTTCAGTGCGACAGTAAGCGATGTGATGGCTGAAATGCTGGTTCACTATGAATCGGACGGTAACGGCATCATTTACTTTGGACGTGAAAACGAGTTGTTGGCTATTATTGCTGTTTCCGACCCGATAAAGGCTACTTCTGCCGAAGCGGTGAAAGAACTGAAACGCCAAGGGATTGACATCTGTATGCTGACGGGTGACGGGCAACGGACTGCACTAGCCGTTTCTTCCCGTTTAGGAATCGAACGTTTTGTTGCCGACGCTCTACCGGACGATAAGGCCGAATTTGTACGTGAGCTTCAAATGCAGGGAAAGAAGGTTGCGATGGTGGGCGATGGTATCAATGACTCACAGGCACTGGCGTTGGCTGACGTCAGCATTGCTATGGGAAAGGGTACTGATATTGCTATGGACGTGGCTATGGTGACTTTGATGACATCGGATTTGTTGCTGCTTCCTAAAGCCTTCCAGTTGTCAAAGCAGACGGTCAAACTGATTCATCAGAATCTTTTCTGGGCGTTTATTTACAACCTGATCGGTATTCCAATTGCTGCCGGTATCTTGTTCCCACTGAATGGTTTGTTATTAAATCCGATGCTGGCAAGTGCCGCAATGGCGTTCTCCAGTGTGAGTGTAGTGCTCAATTCGTTGAGCTTGGGACGAAAATGAGAAATGAACTATAAAAAGACAGGAACCTGTAAGCAGTAAACACTGAATGGCAAGCTGTAATTTATGAACAGTGTAAATAATAGACGGTGAATACTTTGCGGATAATGCGCAATTTATTCACCGTTCATTGTTTTGCAACTCACCATTTATGTTTTCTATCGTCCTTCGTATAAATTATCTGTTTCTAAAGTCCAATGGCGTCATTCCTACATATCGTCTGAAATATTTGCCAAAGAAAGAGGCGCTGGGGAAGTTTAGAGAATATGCTATCTCTTGGATAGTCATATTGGTACCTTTCAGTTTGGCTTTAGCATCCATGATAACGATATAAGCAATGGTATCCAAAACACTTTTACCTGTCACTTGTCTCACAGTCGTGCTTAGATGTTGAAGAGATATACCTAATTTATCTGCGTAGAACTGTGCACGACGTTCATTTTTATAATTCTCGGTGATGGCTTGAATCAGTTCCCGGCAGATTTCCTTTTTGCGGTTCGAACTGCTGTTTTCGCCCGGAAATTTATGATATATCAGTCGTATGCTTGTCAAAATGGTCTGAAGAGACAATTCGACCAATTCAGAATCCATTTCGAAGTTCTCATTGCAACTGGCCCGTGATAATAGAGCAAAATAGTCTTTCAGATAACTGGCTACTTCTTCATTAAGAGGAACTACCGGCTGTTCTATCAGTTTGGGATATGCGTTACCAATATTCTTCATGAGATTGATCCGTCCGGCACAATGAGCAGAGAAGCCGGCAAAGCAAAGGCATACTTTTTCTGTTCTCTCCCGAAACTGAATGATTGTTCCCGGTAATAATGTTATTAAGTCATTGGGGTGAATTTCGTAATCAAGCAGATTGATGGAGGCTTTCATCGAACCTTCGGTACAGATGGCAACAATACATGCTTGCAACCGACAAGATTGCTTGTAAATATTGAGAATGTCTTCGATCATCTAATACGATATATATTTTCTGTTAGTCAATTTATATTGATCAAATAATCAATCAAATTGTCGAATCCCTCTATAGATACAATAATTTTGTAAGACGCAGCTCATGTAGCGCTTCAAAGGTAATTATATTGTCGATAGAGAATTATATCGAAAGGTCTATCCGACCAATAACGATTCTAATGCTTGAATATCATTTTGCCATTCCGCCTGCTTTTCAAGCCGCTTGAGGTAAACATCTATAAAATCCTCGTCTTTTGTCAGCATATGCCATACTGCGACCAATAGTTTTCGGGCGATGGCTACTTGTATCTTCATCTTGTTCTTATGGCGTTGGGTGCATTGCACGTAGCTGAAATTTGAAAAAGCAGTTTCGGGTTCTTGATGCGACCGGGATATTTCAATCAATATCTGACGCAGGAATCGGTTCCCATGCGTCGTCCTGTTGCTTTGACTTTATTGTTGCTTATATCATTGCGTGGTTTCAATCCACACCATCCCACTAGGTTTGTTGCTTTTCAAACGGTTTCATGTCAGCCCCGGTCTCCGCAATTATAGCCGAAGCGGCGCGTTCTTTAACACCAGGGATACTCTGTAGACGTTTGAATTGTTTCAGGAAGTGTTCCGGCACATGGCAATAGAGCATTCCTGCATTCTTCGATTTGTCGCTCGATTACCTCTATAAGCTCTGCGTATTGCTTTAACAAACAGATGTCTGCACGGTGAAAGTCACCCGTTACGGCATCCTTTATGATGTTGCGTCCGTATTTCCGTAGAGTTTTTCCATGAATGAGTTTCACCAGCTCCTCAGGGTCTGTTATCCCGGTTATTATTGCACGGACGCACTTCTGATAGCTTTTTCCATTGACTCGGGATACATAGTTACTTAACCGAAAACCACATCGCTGTAAAGCAGCGTCCTGTTTATTGCTGTTATACGTCAGGTCTTCATTCAGGTCGAAGATGCGACGGTTATACTTGCGCATGTCCTGCACTCTCTTATCTGGCACAAAACTTCCACGAATCAGATTCTTCAACAAGCATTCCGCTATCCATTGGGCATCCTTCACATCACTCTTGCGACCGGGCTGCTGCTTATAAAATAAGGATTTACCAATTTGAGAGACATGCTCTCGCACAAGGCATTCCACACAGGGACCCAATAGGTCGAAGTGCTTTCCATTGCTGCCTCTGTCACCCCATGAGAAACCATCTCGGAACACATAAGTTCTAAATCAGGAGTCAATGTACCATAAACTTTTGCAAAAATAACGGCCTCTGTATTATCCATCACACAGAGATAAATTGTATCTTTGTGGACATCAAGGCCGGCCACGATTCTGTCTTTGTCCATATTTGAGATTTTTTAGTTACACTCCTTAAATATAGGACATTCGTAACAATTAAACGAAGTATGAAGCAGAGTTTGAGGGTTGGCCTCGGTTTTTATTGTGCCGGTGTAGAAAAACTCGATTTTTCTATATAATTTTGTTTTTATGAAAACAGTTTTTTATTGATTGGAATTTGATACCATACGCCGAAGCATGGCAACGGCAAACAGAATGGTTTGATAACATTGTCCGGGCAAAAGTTCAGGGCGAGAGTTATGAAAACCGTATTGTGATGTGCGAACATCCCCATGTTTATACATTAGGACGTAGCGGGAAAGAAAATAATATGCTGTTGAGTGATGAACAACTGAAAGCAATTGATGCCACCCTTTATCATATTGATCGGGGAGGGGACATTACTTATCATGGTCCGGGACAACTGGTGTGCTATCCGATATTAAACCTGGAAGAATTTCAGTTAGGATTGAAAGAGTACGTTCATCTGTTGGAAGAAGCGGTGATTCGGGTATGTGCTTCTTATGGCATTGAAGCCGGACGTTTGGCGAAAGCGACAGGAGTCTGGTTGGAAGGTGATACGCCTCGTGCGCGTAAGATTTGTGCTATCGGAGTGAGGAGCAGTCATTATGTCACGATGCATGGACTGGCTCTGAACGTGAATACCGATTTACGTTATTTCAGTTATATCCATCCTTGTGGATTTATAGATAAAGGCGTCACTTCTCTTCGTCAGGAATTAAAGCACGATGTGCCGATGGACGAAGTGAAGCAACGCCTCGAAGAGGAGCTTAGAAAACTATTCCAACTCCCAGTTGCCAGGTGCGGCGCATAAAGCAATCTTTATCAGCCAAGGCGTATGAGAAGTCTGCACGTATCGGCCAGAAGTTTATTCCGCAGCCTAGGGTGCCGTAGTTGCCTACTCCTTTGTCTTTGTCTCCGAAATGATATCCCGCACGGACAACACCATATTTCAGGAAATTATATTCGGCTCCTATGCCAGCCTGGAGATGACGGATTTCAGAAGGGGAGCAGATAGTTGAAGTCGAGCGCCACCTGCAAACGGTTTTCTATACTGAATGGCAGGTCGATTGTACCTCCCAATCCTAATCTGGCGGGTAACTTTTGTCCGTCCAGCTTTTTGCCTAAGTTGGCAGCTTGGAAACCAATGCTCCAGGAAGCCATTTCGTCCAATAGAGCCATATTGCGATAGTAGGTCGCGCCGAAGTCCAGACAAACGCTATTCTTGCTGTCTGCGTTTTCCGCGGCTTTGGCTTGCAGGTATCTGAACGTTAATGAAAGAGACAGATTTTTGGCTACATTTCTGAAATAAGCAGCTTCTAAATCCCAGATATGAGGACGGTAATCAAGCACCTTGGGATCTTTGAAATGCCGGAAACCTACAGCAAATCCATGTATGCCTTCCCTTCCGATCCGGTAGAAAAGGGAGGCGCTATGTAGCGCATAATCTTGGTTGATCTTAGCGTATGAATAACTCGCACCCATCACTTCTTGTGAGAAAGCGATGGTAGAAGCATTATGAAAAATAGCTGTACTACCGTTGTCGGTGGTAGCTAATCCTGTACCTGCCATACCTGCCGATTGGGCGTCCGGAGTAAGTTCCAGAAAATAGGCGCTTGCCATTTCTTGTGCTCCCAGCAAAGTGGGGAATAAGCACGAGGCGAGAAGGAAATGTTTTACTCGTTTCATAATCAGTTATTTTTAGAGTGAGACATCCGGACAACACGTATGCCTGTCCACGATTTATTGTTGTTTAGCATGTGATTGAGAGGTTCGTCGCTGACAACTACTTTTCCCAATGTAGAAGAAGCGTGCAGCAGGTGCAGTTTTCCCTCTTTATATTCTGCTATTCCCACATGAGCAATGTCCAGTCCGGGCATCTTCGTTGTAATAGCAATAATGTCTCCATTCATGATCCAGGGCAATCCGGCTTCCGGCAGTTCGCTTTTCGGCAACCAATGTACGACTTTTCCGGAGATTGCTTTTTCATATTCGGCCATTTGTCGTACATTTTCCGGAGAATCAGCCAATTTTTTATATTGCTTGGGATGGGTAGACATATACGAAAGAGAGATTTTCTGGGTATGCGCACTGTTTTTGGCAGTAATATCGGTGAGGAATCCGTGGCGGATTCCGTTCTCTATCCATTCGGAAGTATAATGCAACCGGGAAGGATAACCGTTGATGATGCCGTCCCGATAACGTATTTTTTGCAGATTGTCGGCAAAGGAAGAACCGAGTGCCTGTGCCAACGTGTATTCTACGAAAGTGAGGCAATCTACGGCATCTGTCCGGATCACTAATGATTCTTCTCCGTCTTGATCTAATGTGTTAGCCACGTATTTAGTTCCCAGGTAAGATTTTCCGATTCGTAACATGGGTTCGGGGTTTTCCGGGAATACAACGCCGTCGCGCAACCATTTCTCCAATTCCTGTGTCCATTGTTGCTTATATTTAAAATGATCCTGAAATCCCCAGCCATGTCCTCCGGTAGGATAAACATGGAGAGTTGCCGGAACCTTGTTTTTCTGTAAAGCAAGGTAATAGTTTACTCCGTGGTAAGGTGCTACGGAAGGGTCGTCGGAGGTAAGAGCGATAAATGCTTGTGGAGTATCGGGCGTTACTTGCAATTCGGCGGAAAACTTCTGTATCTGTTCCATTGTTGGATTTTTGCCGAGCAATGCAGTTCTTGTATTTCCCCGGGTGACTTGCATCATCGTAACTACCGGATAAAGTAATATCTGAAAGTCCGGACGTGTTTCCGAATTGTAGTGAGTGGCGAGTGTAGCAGTTAAATGCCCTCCCGCAGAGGCTCCCATTAATCCTACCTTGTAAGGATTAACATTCCATTCTTTGGCATGTTGGCGTACCATGCGAATGGCTTGTTCGGCGTCTGATACGGGGACTTCCCAATGTCCGTTCGGCATCCGGTATTTTAATACTATATAGGTAATACCTTGTCCGCAGAACCAGGGAGCCATATCATACCCCTCTCCATCCATACCTAGTCCACGATACCCGCCTCCGGGACACATGATAATAGCCATTCCATTCGGCTTTTCCGGGTGGTAGACCGTCAGGGTGGGATGCGTGACATTCGTGACAAAATGAGGACGCGTTTCCTGCTCCTCTCCGGTTAGTCCACTGGAGTTGGGAGCACCGTCGGGCCACAAAGGTAGCTCGACGGGCTGCTGCGCAAATGATATGGCAGTTACAAGTGATACTATAATGGATAATAGTCTCCTCATAATGATTTATTTAACTTTCATTGAAGCCTTTATAAAGTAAAGAATCAGTAAGGCATACGCTCCTAATGCCAACACTTCTGACCAAGTATTGTTCAACCATGCCTCATTAACCAGATTGATTCCACCAAAGCGCATCGCGGCACTGATTACTCCCATCAATGCACCTCCGGCAATGAAACCGGATGCCAGTAAAGTTCCTTTTTCACCTCTTTCCGTATTCAGAGATGCATCTTTGCTACGTGTTGTAACAAACCAATTCACTGCTCCACCCACTACCAGCGGCACATTCAGTTCCAATGGAATAAACATACCCAATGCGAAAGCTAATGCAGGAATTTTACAAAGAGTCAGAATAATAGCTAAGACAGCCCCAATACCATATAACAACCAGGGTGCACCTACACCGCTCATTAGTGGTTCGATCACGGCCGCCATCGCATTTGCTTGCGGAGCAGCCAGTGCGCCACTTGTAAATCCGTATGTTTTATTCAGGATAATCATTACACCGCCTACTGTTGCAGCCGATACGATTGTTCCCAAGAACTTCCATGTTTCCTGTTTGGCAGGCGTACTTCCGAGCCAGTAACCAATCTTCAAGTCGGTGATAAAACCTCCTGCCATCGACAGCGCGGTGCATACTACACCACCCATAACCAATGCGGCAACCATGCCCGAAGGACCTTTCAGTCCGACAGCTACCATCACTACGGAAGCCAATATCAGTGTCATCAATGTCATTCCCGAAACCGGATTAGTACCAACAATCGCAATGGCATTAGCTGCTACTGTGGTGAACAGGAAAGAGATGCCGGCAACCAAAACAATGGCTACCAATGTATGCAACAGATTCCCTTGCATGACATCGAGATAGAAGAATAATACGATTAATATCAGTGTGATGATAGAACCGATAGCGATAATCTTCATGGAAAGATCCCGTTGTGTACGGATAATGCTTTTCTCTACGTTCCCTTTACCGCCCATCTCTTTGGCTGCCAGCCCGACAGCGCTCTTGATGATGCTCCAGGAACGGATAATACCGATCACACCTGCCATAGCGATACCGCCGATACCGATGCTCTTGGCATAATATTTGAATATTTCTTCCGGACTCATCATACCTACGGTAGAGGTGATTTCCGGATTCCATGCATTCAGTACACTGTCACCCCAGATAGCAGACATTCCCGGAATGATAATCCACCACACAGCCAGTGAACCGGCACAAATGATGGAAGCATATTTCAGTCCGACGATATATCCCAAACCAAGCACAGCGGCACCGGTGTTTACCTTGAATACTAATTTTGCCTTTTCTGCCAGCATTTCTCCGGCACTGCAAACACGGGTAGTAAAATTCTCGTTCCACCATCCGAATGTCGCTACGATGAAGTCATATAATCCGCCGATCATACCTGCCATCAATAACGGTTTGGCCTGGCTGCCGCCTTTTTCGCCGGAGATCAACACCTGTGTAGTGGCTGTTGCTTCCGGGAAAGGATATTTTCCATGCATGTCGCTGACGAAGTATTTACGGAAAGGAATCAGGAATAGAATACCCAATACGCCACCCAATAAAGAGCTGATGAATACCTGCATGAAGGTAACCGTCATCTCGGGATATTTAGCTTGGAGAATATAAAGAGCGGGGAGGGTGAAGATCGCTCCGGCAACGATTACTCCGGAACAAGCTCCAATAGACTGGATAATCACATTTTCGCCCAACGCATTTTTTCTTTTGGCAGCTCCGGAAACTCCTACGGCAATGATCGCAATTGGAATAGCTGCTTCAAATACCTGTCCGACCTTCAACCCCAGATAGGCAGCGGCGGCCGAAAAAAGGATTGCCATGGCAATACCCCATGCTACTGACCAGATATTAACTTCCGGATAATTTTTAGAGGGACCCATCAACGGGTTGTACACTTCCCCGGGTTTCAACTCTCTGAACGCATTCTCGGGTAACCCGGTGAATTTGTCTTCTTCTTGTTTCATAGTTTTTATAATTTGCTAATGTGTTAATTTACATTTCCGTCCTCAAAGTAAACAAAAAAAAAGGAGAACCGAAAGATTCTCCTTTATGTAATAGTCTATTTTTTCCTACTTTGCATCTTTTGCCGTCATATCGCCTTCGATATACAATCTTACCATCTCTGTTTTGGCGTTGGTACGCAAGGTGATTGATTTTTTGAAATGTCCCGGATATTTGCCTGTTCCGTTATAAGTCACCTTGATTGTTCCCTTTTTTTGCCCGGCATGATGGGCTCCTTTGTATATTCGGGTACTGTACAGCCGCAAGAGGCTACAGCCTGATGGATCACCAGCGGGGCATCGCCGATATTAGTAAAGGTAAATGTGCAACTGACAACCGGGCTGTTTTCAGAAAACTTACCGAAATCGTGAGTTGTTTTGTCAAACTTGATATCTGCATTTGTTTGTGCAAATGCAAAGCTTACGCCCATTACTAACAGGGTCATTAAAAAAAGTATCTTTTTCATTTTTCCTTCTCTTTTTGATTACAAACGACAAAGATAATGCTTTTCCCCTAAAATATACTTTATGGAGTGCGAAATAGTATTAAACGATTCTCTTTTGCTATTTTGAGAGTTGGAATCCGAGCATCATTCCATCGTAATTTTCGGCCAGTGAACTAACTGTTTTCAGTGCGGTACTGCTACTTTTGCTACCGATGAAAGCCATTAGTTTCAACAGTTTGTCCGAGTTGAACAGTAACTCCAGTGAGCTGGAACTGCAATTTACTTTAGCGTGCAGATTCAGAAGTTTCAAATACTTCAAATCAACTTGTTTGGTTGAAGCATTGTAGGAGTAAGTGCCTTTCAATGTTTTCTTGCCCACCGTGCTGGTGAAAGTACTGTCGGCATTGAAAGTGAAACTCATCTGGCCGTCTTTAATACCTATTTTGCTTAATTGTTCGTTCAGCTTATTTTCAGCCATAGTAGCTGCGGCAGCTCCGCCTGCTTTCATTAGTAAGTTATCCGATTCGAACTCTACCGCCGAACCTTTGTAGCTCCATGTTCCGGTCATGTCGATAGATTCGGTGGTTCCGGTGATGGCATTTACTACTTTTGAAATGTTGTCCTTATTTAATAAGTCGGACCATGATTGCGCCTGGCTGTTAGTTGCCGTTAGCATAAATACTGCCAAAAAGGCAATAGATAAAAAACTCTTTTTCATTTTCATTCTTCTTTCATTTAACATTGAGATCCTTGTTTATGTTTTCTATGTAATTGAGTATATCAACACGTCCTGTGCGGTCTTCCGAGGAAGATACGAAGTGAGGAGGGAGCTCTTCCCATTGTTTGCCCAACTCACGTAAATAGGCATTGATATTCATTTTTAAACGTCCACCTTTTAGCTTGTCGGCTTTGGTAAAGATGATAGAGAAGGGGATACCGTTCTCGCCCAGCCATTCCATAAACTCGAGGTCTATTTTTTGAGGTTCCAGCCGGCTGTCTATCAGGACAAAGAGGTTGGTCATTTGTTCCCGTTCCAAGATATAATCTTCGATTATGGTGCGTATCTGGTCTTTCCCTTTTTGTCCGCGTCGGGCATAGCCATATCCCGGAAGGTCGACGAGATACCAATTCTTATTGATAAGGAAGTGGTTGATTAACATCGTTTTTCCCGGAGTAGAGGAGGTCATGGCCAGACCTTTACGGCTGGTCAACATATTGATAAGACTCGATTTACCCACATTCGAACGGCCTATAAAGGCATATTCCGGGAAAATGCCGGCTGGGCATTTCTTCACGTCCGTATTGCTAATCACAAATTCAGCACTTGTTATTTCCATTTTCTTGTCATTTATTTCTTTGTAAAATCGTTTTTCCCTTTTTTAGACATACAAATTAACCCCGCAAAGGTAAGCGTTCCATTTAACATTAGCAATTCATAACCGAATTTATATCCGGTTTCTTTTTCCAATCCACCAGTCGGCAAGATAGCAGAGCAGTGGTGAAAAGGATGGCTATGAGAGGAACCCACCGGTCGTTCGTTTGCCTGCGTGTAAAAAGTCCGAAAGCAAACATTCCAAGCAGGGGGCCGTATGTGTAGGAGGCGATGATATATATGGCGTCAATAACACTCTTATTATTAAGTATTTCTACCAGGCAGATGAAGAATGCCAATAAGACTGATAACGATAAATGCACTTTGCTTCTTTTGCGACGTGCCGTTTCTTCTGTGTCTTTTTCCGTATTCAGCAGGTCTACGCATACACTGGTTGTCATGGCTGTCAGGGCGGAATCCGAGTTGCTGAAAGCTGCTGCGATAATGCCGATTGTAAAAAGTACCAATACGGATTGTCCCAGATAACCTTGGGCTGCAAACATGGGTAGTATATCATCATTCATGGCTGGCAGTTCGAGGTGCATCTGTCCCGCTAGCGCTATCAATAGAATTCCCAAGCATAGAAAAAAAGGAAATTTAGCGGAATGAATGAGAAACCGTAGCAGTACATGTTTTTTTGTGCTTCCCGGAGGTTCCGGCAAGAAAGATTCTTTTGCATCATATCCTGATCCAGTCCGGTCATTACGATGACGATGAAGATACCACTGAAGAAACTGTTTGAAGAAGTTCTGTCGGGATACCCAGTCGTCAAATACAAAAATACGGCTGTGTTCGCTGTTTTGGATTGTTTGCACAATGCCGCTGAAGTTAAGGTCTAATCTTTGGATCGTAAAATAGATGATAAAAATCAGAGCGGCAATCAGGCAAAATGTTTGTAAGGTATCTGTCCACACAATGGTCTTTATTCCGCTTTTATGAGTATATATCCATACCAATGCAACCGAACCGACAGCAATCAGCCAAAAGGGAACGTGCATTTCCTGAAATACATACGTATGGAGAATGAGGCATACCAGATAAAGTTTGGCTGCGGTTCCCAACATGCGTGACAGCAGAAAGAAAAAGGAACCGGTGCGATAGGCACGCATCCCGATGCGGGTGCCGAGATATCCGTAGATACTTGTCAGATTCAACTTATAATATAAAGGAAGTAAGATATGGGCTACGGCCATGTATCCGAAGAAAAATCCGAGTACCGTTTGCATATACGTCATATCCATTCCGCGCACCATTCCCGGTACAGAGACGAAAGTGACTCCGGAGATAGAGGCGCCAATCATTCCAAAAGAGACTATATACCAAGGTGATTGGTTCTCTCCCTTGAAGAACGCTGCATTCGATCCGCCCTTACGTCCGGTGATACGGGCTATTAGTAATAATACCGCGAAGTAGCAAAGAATAGTGACTAGTATCATCATAACAGATGCAAAGGTAGCAATTTTTGTAGGTATTAAAAACAATAATCTGTATCTTTGCAAGGTTTTATCGATAGAACAGCAAATATTATCTATGAACCAACAATATCCTTCTATACTGCTTGAAAAGGCAGTCGGCGAATTTTCCAAACTTCCGGGTATCGGGCGTAAGACGGCTATGAGGCTTGTTCTGCATCTGCTCCGTCAGGATACGGCTACGGTGGAAGCTTTCGGAAATTCTATCATAACGTTGAAACGTGAGGTGAAATACTGCAAAGTGTGTCATAATATATCCGATACTGAAACTTGCCAGATTTGTGCTAATCCGCAACGGGATGTTTCCACTGTCTGTGTGGTGGAAAATATCCGTGATGTAATGGCGGTGGAAGCAACCCAGCAGTATCGCGGGCTTTATCACGTTTTGGGTGGGGTTATTTCTCCAATGGACGGAGTCGGACCGAGTGACCTTCAAATTGAAAGCCTGGTGCAGCGGGTGGCTGAAGGTGGAATCAAAGAAGTTATTCTGGCATTGAGCACTACGATGGAGGGGGATACTACCAACTTCTATATCTATCGCAAGCTGGATAAACTAGGGGTTAAACTAAGTGTGATAGCCCGTGGCATATCGGTTGGTGATGAACTTGAATATGCCGATGAAGTAACTTTAGGACGCAGTATTGTGAACCGGACGCTTTTTACCGGAACTGTATAATCATTATTAATCATTTAAGAACGAACATGGAAGAACAGATAAAACGAGCTGTCAGAAATTTGAATATCAGTTATGTTTTCTTTTGGGTGCTCCCGGCATTTTTGCTTGGGGCAGGAGAATTTGAACTTTTTCCCGTAGGAGGTTTGGTAGATAACGCATCAGCTACCTATTATTTTGAGACGGTCGGCATTTTGCTCACTGCTTTGTGTGTGCCTCTTTCTCTCAAATTATTTAGCTTGGTGCTTAAGAAAAAGATAGATCACATGACTATCACGCTTGCCTTGAAGCGATATGTGCAATGGAACATTGTTCGCTTGGGAGTGCTTGAAGTAGCTATTGTAGTGAACCTTTTGTGTTACTACCTGACGTTGAGCAGTACGGGTAACCTCTGTATGCTGATTGGCCTCACGGCGTCACTTTTCTGCCTGCCCAGTGAGAAGAGATTGCGTAACGAACTTCACATTGCAAAAGAAGAAAAGCTATGAGACAGTCTTTCTTGATGAACGAGCGTATCTATCTTCGTGCGGTAGAACCGGAAGATATGGACATTATGTACGAGATGGAAAATGACCCTTCAATGTGGGACATCAGTAACTTTACAGTTCCATACTCCCGTTACGTATTGCGCCAATATATTGAAGGTTCGCAGTGCGATGTGTTTGCCGATAAGCAATTGCGGCTGATGATTGTACGCAAATCTGACCAGTGTATACTCGGCACAATTGATATAACGGATTTTGTACCCCTTCATTCGCGGGGAGAAGTAGGGATTGCCGTCCATAAGGATTATCGGCAACGAGGTTATGCTACTGATGCATTGAAATTGCTTTGTGAATATGCTTTTGATTTTCTGTCTTTAAGTCAACTCTATGCACATGTCATGACGGATAATGAAGTATGTGTAAAACTGTTCACCTCTTGTGGTTTCGTTCAATGCGGATTATTAAAAAACTGGTTGCAGGTGGAGGGTTGTTACAAAGATGCATTGCTTCTCCAATGTTTGAATCCTAAGAAATGAGAAATTAATTGAGAGTAGGCACTTGTGGGAAACGTGACCACGTTTCATACTTGCTGCCTAACTTCTCTAAAGCTTTCCGCCACATATCTTTAATATTGTTTTTCATCAGATATGATTTCTCTTCCTCGGACACCAACCAAGTGTTTTCTCTGATTTCGTTGCTCAACTGTTCGCTATCCCAACCGGAATATCCCCAAGAAGAAACGAATGCATTCACTGATTTTATTCCCTTGTAATATATATTTCTTTATTTCATCAAAATCTCCATTCAGATAAAGCCCTTTACTGATAGAAATGGATCCGGGGATATCAGATAATGTGTGGAGATAAAATAGGGTATCAGTGGCAATAGGTCCACCTTTGTATAGAGGAATCTCATCCAGGTATTTAAATTCCATGATGATATCGTTAAGGAACAATGGCAGTTGCTTGTTGATAACCAATCCCATACTTCCTTCATCCGTATGATCGACCAGTAAAATTACGGATCTGCCAAACGTTGCGTCACGTAGAAAAGGTTCTGATATTAAAATCCTTCCTCTCGATGGCAACACATTATTCGATTGAATCTTAAATATGTCAGAGTCGATATTCATGCCACTAAAGTAAGAAAAAAAACGGAATAACAATCGTTCTTTCCGTTTTTTTTCATTTTAAGAATGGCTTTTATGAATATCTTATGTCAAATAATCAGGCTATCGGATGATTTTCAGCAAATAGTTTCATTCTTTCATCCAGTTGAGCATATTGGTGGTCTTTAATGAAAAGAGGTACACGCGCGCAATCCTTCCTGATGGCTTCCTGTAGTTACTAATGAGATAGCGCTGACTCCGTAGTACATCAATTCTTTCGCCAGTTCGCCACTGGTCATTCCCGGATAACCGATGGTGAAATAAAATCCGTCTGCAATCGGCTCGCCCAGATCGTTGTCATATACCAGATGAAAACCGTGACGGAGGAAGATTTCTTTTAATTTCCGTGCTCTTTCACCGTATATCTTCACTTCGTTAAGGAAATTATATTGTCCTTCGTTGGCAGCTTTCAGCATGGCGGCCATGGCGAACTGTGCAGAATGACTAGTTCCTGAAGAAAGCGCATAAAGCACACGGTGAATGAAAACCGTTCCGAAAAGTTCCGCCACCATATCGTTTGGTCAGTCCCGGATAGCTTCGGTGGTATAGTTTATCAGAGATACAACTTACCCCAATACGTTGCCCGGCGTAGCTGAATGCTTTTGAGCCGGAAATCAGCAATACGTAATTGTCCGTATAATGGGCAACTGATGGCTGGAAAGGAGGTTGATACGGTTTACTTAAATCTTGGCGGAAGTCCATGGCAAAATAAGCCAAATCCTCCAGAACAATCACATCATACAGTGTTGCCAATTCACCGATAATCCTCAATTCTTCTTCTTTCAGGCAAATCCAGCTGGGATTATTGGGATTTGAATAAATGATGGCTGATATATTTCCTTTTTTCAGATAGCTTTCCAGTTTCTCTTTCAGTTTTTCTCCGCGGTAGTCATACACATCAAATGTTTCAAACTTTTGCCCCATTACAACCAACTGCTGTTTCTGTACCGGAAACCCTGGATCGATAAACAAAATCGTATCTTTCTTTTCGTCACATTGGCTGCAAGTAAGAAATGAAGCGAATGTACCTTGCATGGAACCAGTGACAGGCACACAACCTTCCGGACTTAAATCTACGTTGATGAATGCTTTGATAAAGTTGGACGCTTCTTTCTTTAGTTCCGGCAATCCGTTGATGTCGGGATATAGACTGGCAATGCCATTTTGTAATGCTTCAATTTCCGCTTTCACGCCTACAGCGGAAGGAGGAAGTCCCGGAACACCCATTTCCATTTTGATAAATTCAACTCCCGATGCTGTTTCTGCTTTTGAAGCAATAGCTTTCACTTCACGAATGGTAGCTTTGGAAAAATCGACAATTTGAAACTCATTGATGGTTTCGTCAATCAGATGTCGTTCAATTGGTGTATTTTTCATTCTATTTTCTATTTTATTAGTAGCTGCAAATGTACACGATAATTCTTAATAAACCCACTTTTTCAGAAAAAAGATACTGAAGCTATTGCAGGTTTCAAAAAAATATCTACCTTTGCATCCGCAATCGAGAGAGATGCTAAAGTGAATATTTTGGTGCGTTAGTTCAGTTGGTTAGAATACATGCCTGTCACGCATGGGGTCACGGGTTCGAGTCCCGTACGCACCGCACTTTCCAAATAAAAAATCCTCTGGTTTCTAGTAAATCAGAGGATTTTTTATTTTGAAGATAGCGAATAATCGCTATCTCTTTTTTCCATCATATCCCCATTTCACATAGATGGCTCCCCATGCAAATCCTGCTCCAAATGCAGTAAGAATTAGGTTATCTCCTTTTTTGAATTTATCTTCAAAATCCCAGAGGCAGAGTGAGAGAGTGCCGGCACTAGTGTTACCGTATCGTTCGATGTTGACCATGACCTTTTCGACAGGAACTTCCAAACGTTGTGTTACGGCGGTGATAATACGTTGATTAGCCTGATGAGGAATTACCCAGTCGATGTTTTCTTTGCTTAGATGGTTTCTTGCAATGATAGATTCACAGGCATCAGCCATGTTGGATACTGCATATTTGAATACAGTACGTCCTTCCTGATAGATATAATGCATTTGATTATCCAATGTATAATAAGAAGGAGTACATATAGAGCCACCCGCTTTAATGTGCAAAAAAGGCAATCCTTTACCATCTGTTCTTAACACAGCATCCATAATGCCAAAATCTTCAGTAGTAGGTTCAAGCATGACAGCTGCTCCGCCATCACCGAAAATCGGACAAGTTGCCCGGTCGGCATAATTTATTATTGACGACATCTTTTCAGCGCCTACAACTACCACTTTCTTGTAATTTCCAGAACGGATAAAATTGGCTCCAGTCTCCAGTGCATATAAAAAACCGCTGCAAACAGCTTGCATGTCAAAAGCAAAAGCTCTTTTCAGTCCCAGTCTTTCACATAAAATAGAAGCCGTGGAAGGAAAGCGGTAGTCAGGGGTTGTTGTAGCTACAATTATCAGATCAATATCATCCGGATTTGTTCGGGTGCGTTTTATTAACTGTTTGACAGCTTTACGAGCTATGTAAGAAGTTCCCAGTCCTTCCTCTTTCAAAATACGTCTTTCCTTAATACCAATACGCCCCATAATCCATTCGTCGGTAGTATCTACCATTTTTGGAAATCTCATCATTGGTCAAGATGTAATCGGGTACATATCCTCCGACTCCTGTAATTACTGCGTTTATTTTTTCCATTCGTTTTATCTAGTTTTGGTAAATTGAATAAGGAGGTTGATCCAATAATCAAAAAATGCGGGCGCAAATATATGGAAAAGAGACCGAATTCCAATAGTAGTTTGTGAAACTGTAGCCTTTTTAATTAATAAAAAGGAATATTTGACCAAATTTTGTCTGACTTTTTAATATAATACTTCGTTAAGTTTGTAATTAATCCGTTGAAAATAAATTAGTTAATTGATAAAATTTAGCACAATAAAATAGGCCAAGTAGCTGATTTTCATTACCTTTAATGGTATCCTACCACACATTAAAGCAATGAATAAAACAGTACTTGACCAATATGAGGAAGTCGTAACCGATGCTTTGCAAAGTTGTTCTGCGAAGTTACGCAAAAGTTTTAAAATAGCATTCATCCAACTCATGATTTTGTATATGGCACTACCAAGAAAGATTAATTTCACCCAAATGGGGCGTTACTCAGATAGCTCGGAACAACGCTTCAGGCAGTTGTTTGAACGTGAGTTTGACTGGATGCAGTTCAATCTCTTCCTTATGCGGCAGCGGTTTGGTGAAAGTGTTAGAAAAGCCATTGCCATAGACGCAAGCTACATTTCAAAGTCGGGAAAGAAGACTCCTTATATCGGCAAGTTCTGGTCGGGATGCGCTTCTGCAATGAAATGGGGATTGGAAATTCTCGGTATCGGCATTATTGACATTGATAGTCGGGACTGTATGATGCTACGTGCGGAACAGACACCGGACAAGGCGTATCTGGAAAAGCAAGGCGAAGATTACAACCTTGTGGACTGGTATCTTGACGTGCTCCGCAAATACAAGGATAAGTTGCTTGGCGTAACACGTTATGTCGTTGCAGATGCATGGTTCTCAAAGGCAAAGTTTGTCAATGAAGCCTGTCTGCTGGGATTCCATGTCATCAGCCGCCTGCGTGATGATGCCGCCTTGTGGTATTCACATGACGGTGTCCGCACAGGCAAACGGGGAAGACCGCGTATCAAAGGTGAGAAGATTGATTTTGAGAAACTCGACCTTCAGCGTTGCGAGATTCTCGACATTGAAGGAGGAAAGGCTTACTCAGTCAAGGCCTATTCAAAAGCAATGAAACGCAACATCAAAGTCGTGGTTCATTATCCGAAATCAGGAGGACATAAAATCTATTTCTCCACCGACCTTGACATGTCGGCCAAAGACATCATCGAATACTACCGTACACGATTCCAGATTGAGTTTTGCTTTCGGGATTCCAAGCAGTTTACCGGACTCAATGATTGTCAGGCAAGAGACTTGAGGAAACTCGACTTCGCTTTCAATGCTTCACTGGCCTCGGTAAACATCGCAAAGGTCATCCGGCAACGATACTATCCGTCGCTTTCCATCGGACTGCTAAAGGCCTATCTGAGTAATATTTATATGCTCAAAAGAATTTTTAGAAAGTCCGGTCTGAAACCGAACAGAACTTTTAATACTAAACTTATCAAAGAACTCTTTGGCATAGTGGCAGAAGCCGCTTAGCCGATATGTTGAATTTTTAACGAACTATTATTAATAGACGATTTTTGTTTAAAGTGACGGACTGTCGTAAATACTTGATTGATAGAGCATCATGAGTGCTATTCCAATATTGGTAACCAAGAAGTTTGCGAGCAACTTGTTTTGGCATAAAGATGGCATGTCGGTTATTCAATTTGTACCTGTCAGTAATGCATGATAATAGTCAGTTATTCATTGAAAAAGTATTGCATATGTGAAAATATTTTGTTAATTTTGTAGATATAAATCAAAGCTTATTTATCATGAAAGAATTTACAATACGTGCGTATGGCCGTATGGAACTTGCCTCACTTTATTCTCCCGAACTAACCGACATCGCTGCTTATCGAAAAATGAAGAAATGGATCCTGTTATGTCCGGGACTTCTACAACGCCTGTATGACCTCGGCTATCAGCCCAACTGCCGTTCTTTCACACCTTTGGAGGTAAGAGTGATTATAGACGCATTGGGAGAACCATAAGACACGGGATAAGATTGTTGAAACTTAAAAAAAGAAGAGATCGTAAAGCATTGCTTTTCATAACCTAAAGCATCGCTTTACGACCTCTAAAGCTAAGCTTTAGCTCTTGTAAAACACTGTCTTATTTTACCGTTCAGGCAGTTGTATTCTTTTTCATCCAATCTATTCCGGGTACGTAATCCTCCAGTTTCGTCATACTCGGATCATGTCTGAAATAAAGCTCACCAGTCATTCCGTTGCGGTGTTTCACAATACCCATCACACCCAATCCATCTGTAGAGTAGGTGCTTTTGCGGTCTGTCGCACGTCCGGAGAGAGCAGGGCGGGAAAGCATCAGTACTAAATCAGCATCTTGTTCGATAGCCCCACTTTCGCGAAGGTCACTCAAACTGGGACGGTTATCGGGATGCCCCTCTACATTACGATTTAATTGACTGAGTAGTATCACAGGGATATGCAATTCTTTTGCCATCATCTTGGCTTTGCGGCTAGCTTGGGCTACTTCTTGCTCTCGGTTGCGGTTGTGTTGGTCTGTTTTCATGTCACACAGTTGCAGGTAGTCAATAATGACACCGTCACATTTTCCTTTACTTTGTAACAGTTTAGCAGAAGAACGAACGTAATCCATACTCACCGACGGATTATCATCGATATGAATAGGCAGATGAGACAACTCTGTTGATGCCTCGTGTATTTGCCGTAATTCGCTGGGAGTTAATTGTCCGCTGAGGAGATGATCGGGGTTAACTCCCGTAGTGGCAGCCAGTAGCCAGCGGTCTCCCAAACGTTCACCTTGCATTTCAAGACTATATACAGCAATGTGATATCCCGCCGAAGCAGCGGTGCGTGCCAAATGTAGGGCGAATGCCGTTTTCCCTACTGCAGGACGGGCAGCTATAACAATCATGTCACCTGCTTGCCAGCCGCATGTCAGGCGGTCAAGATCAGTAAATCCGGTTGGCAACCCTGTGACACCATTCTTGTTGGAGGCTGCACGGACTTCTATTAGTTTAATGGTATCCTCCATAAGTTGCAGCATAGAACGAAGATGCTCGGTAGTACCACATTCCTTTTCCAAACGATCGAGGAGGGAATGGGCGTCTGCCAAGGTATCGTCTATATCAGTCGTTTCGTCGGCAGCCAGTGCCAGCAGTTTGTGAAATCCTAAAATCGTTTCACGACGGATATATTTCTGTTTGAGAATCCGGGCATGATATTCCAGGTGAGCACTCGACACTACGCGTGAACTGATACGCACCAGTGTATAAAGCCCTCCTATAAATTCGAGCTTGCCATGCCGGGCAAGTTCTTCTTTTATGGTCATGATATCAATTACTTGCCCGGCATGGTACATATCCTGCAAGGCAGCATAAATCTCACGGTTCGTTTCAGTGTAAAATACTTCCGGCCGTAATATGTCGGCAACCAGTGTAATAGCTTTGCTTTCCAGCAGGCAGGCGCCGAGCACGACTTCTTCGAGTTCGGCGTCCTGTGGGTTTGTTATCTCACTCATTTTCTTTTCTAATAGTCATATTCATTCATAAATGCCTTATTTGACAAATAGGAGGCAGCCTGCATACAGTACTTGATATCCGCCAGATTATCATAATATTCATCGATGTGACTTAGACTGAGACAACGTTCGTTGACAGATAACTTGTTCCATTCCCGGCGAGCACGGCCGACATTGGTTTTAGGCTTCCGGGTAATATCATGATATTTTTCCCAAAACGTATCGAAGGTGATACCGTCAGCTTCGGCACGGACACTTTCCCGACGTTTCTGTCCGACCAACAGATCGTAGTCGGGTATGCGGATGTGAGTGATATATGGATTAGACAATCTTTCGATAATACCTTCATCGTACATTTTATTGAAGAAATACCGCGTGCGACTGCGTTTCCAACCGAATAATTCTGCCCAATGAACCATGGACATTACAGATTCACCCCGCCGGCATTGAAATGTGTACTGGTGGATGCGACATTCCACAGTACTATAATTGACATGCGTTAATACCAAAATAAACGCGTCGAAATATCCTGTTGCGCCTTTAGTCACTTTTATTTGCTCCTCGAATAAGACTTTAGGGAAGAGGAGATATCCCTTTTTAAGCATTTCTGCTGTAGATTTAATCATACTTTATATTGTTTTAATTTGGTGCGAAGGTAGTCCGGTTGGTTGAGATGTACAATTTTACGGTTATGAACGGCTAAATATTTTAATATTGGCTCATGTGTCCAATACCCCTGATTATTGCCCATATTTTTGGACCTCTCTGTCTGCCTTCCTCTACTTTTGCTCAAACGCCCTGTTAAAAGGGGAGGCCGGCATGCCTATATTAGCACTTCGACCACCCCTTCATCCATTAATATATAAATGAAAAAAAGAATGTATTAAAATACATTATATCTTTTTCTTCATTTTCGGGACAGCAAGATATGAATTCTTTTTTATCATTTCGTATACTAATGCAGGCGTTCCCCAGAACCTTACAATAATCGCAATTTGCTGAGGAGTGAGCGTTGTGGTATGCGGGGTGAATCCCGCTTCCGTGAGTTGGTTCAGTAATACCGCATGTTCTTTGATGATCCGACGGAACGCTTTCACCGCTGAACAATTATACTGATAGTTGGGAAAATAAGCCACTGCCATCTCGGATAGTACGTGGCAACCGTGAAGCAGCCAGTCAAAAGATTGATTATCCATTGTTTAAAATATTTAAATATTCCGCAAAAGTACGATTCGTTTCATTGGAAGGAAAAACCGATTTTCTGATGCTGGTAATTTAAATGTAAAATAAGTATGAATATTTTTAAATAAAAATCTAATTATTTAAACAATCTTTTCTATATTTGCATGCGAAATTAAATTTTATATGGCAGTTTTTGTCGATTAATAATCAGTAATATCAAACCATTTATATATAACTAAATTTTATAATGTTGAAAGGAATAGAAATAATAAAAGATCGTTTACAACGAAAGCGAAAACAGTACATCCATCAGGGAGAGAAAATAGAACAAATGAAGTGTACAATGCAAAACACCGGTGAGGAAATTGAGCAACTGGAATATGTTCTTAGTGAAATGGAACACATATCGGATACGCATCGTGAGCCACGAGTGAGTCCCGATGACAAAGTGGGAGACGTGTTTGCATATCTCTGCCGGGTGTTTGAGTTTTTGCAGCACCGTTTAAAGCTGCATTTCAAATATAAATTGGCATGCGAAGTCATCTTTGCCTACTATCAGTTTAAAAGTCGGTTGCATACTCCTGGACGGGAATATTTAAGCTTTGCAACTATACTGACTTACTTTAAACGTGAAAGAGGAATGGCGTATGGGTGATTTCAAAAATATCGAAATATAGAGATAATAGTGTGAAAAACAAATGTTTTAGGAACAGAAATGACGAATTTGATATTTTTTCCTTATTTTTGTGTGTCCATTTTTGAATGATATGATACAGATAATACGATTAAAAGGAAAAGACAAACACTTATATCGGCTTTTAGCGCCGATGGTGATGGATCCCGAAGTGATACGCGCAAACAATAATTACCCTTTCAAGACGGGCGAAGAGTATGTGTGGTTCATTGCGATTGAAGATAAAGAAGTGGTGGGCTTCGTCCCCGTGGAACAGAAAAGCCGGAAGAAAGCTGTAATCAATAATTATTATGTGAAGGCAGAAGGCACCGTACGGGAGGAAATCCTGTCACATCTGTTGCCTGCTATCGTTGCGGAATTTAGGGCCCGAGAGTTGGTTGCTCAATTCGGTCACACTGGTACAAGATAAAGGAACATTTGAAAAGTTTGAATTTGTATCGATGGACAAGAAATGGACACGGTATGTAAAAATGTATAGATAACTTATGACGAAAAAAAGAAAATAGCAGGCACAAAGAATGTATATGAATTAGCACAAGAACGACTGAAAGTTATATTTAATGAATTTGATAATATATATGTGTCATTCTCCGGAGGTAAAGACAGCGGGGTACTGCTGAATATGTGTATCGATTATATCCGGAAGAATAACCTGAAGGTACGTTTGGGAGTTTTTCACATGGATTATGAGATCCAGTATAAAATGACCATCGACTATGTAGACCGGATGCTGGAGGCCAATAAGGATATTTTGGATGTATACCGGGTATGCATCCCTTTCCGTGTGGCTACCTGCACCTCGATGTATCAATCTTTTTGGCGTCCGTGGGAAGACAGCAAAAAGAATATATGGGTTCGTTCCATGCCGAAAAAGGCAATGACCAAAGAAGATTTTCCTTTTTATAATACAACCATGTGGGATTATGAATTTCAGATGCGTTTTGCGCAATGGATACATAATAAAAAAGATGCAGTGCGCACTTGTTGTCTGATCGGGATTCGTACACAGGAAAGTTTCAATCGGTGGAGATGTATCTATATGAGCCGTAAATTCCAGATGTATCATAAATATAAATGGACTTCAAAAGTAGGGAATGATATTTATAATGCCTACCCTATTTATGACTGGAAAACAACGGATGTATGGACTGCCAATGGAAAATTCCAGTGGGATTATAATGTTTTATACGATCTTTATTATCGTGCCGGAGTCAATCTGGAGCGTCAGCGTGTAGCAAGTCCCTTTATTAATGAGGCACAAGAGAGCTTGCAGCTTTACCGGGTGCTTGATCCTAATACCTGGGGTAAAATGGTGGGAAGGGTGAACGGTGTGAACTTTACCGGTATGTATGGTGGTACTCATGCAATGGGATGGCAATCGGTGAAACTTCCCGAAGGATATACATGGCGCGAGTTTATGTATTTCTTTGTTGTCTACTCTGCCGGAGCGGGCGAGGAAGAATTATCTACGGAAACTTTCAGTGAGCGTGAATTTCTGGCGGACAAAAGGCGGATGCCTGAGTGATGCCACCATCCAGAAGCTGATTGATGCGAAAGTACCGATTATCGTTATGGACAACAGTAACTACAAAACGTTGAAAAAACCGGTACGTATGGAATATCAGGATGATATTGACATTCCGGAATTCAAAGAAATACCCACGTATAAGCGAATGTGCGTTTGTGTATTCTTAAGAAATGACCATGCCTGCAAATATATGGGATTCTCACCTACAAAGGAGGAGATGAGTAAGAGAAGTCAAATTATGGAACAATATAGAATCATAGTATCATGAGTGTAGATAAAAGCCCTGTTTACGAGGTAAAAGCGGTACCCGTAGAAAAAGTATATGCGAACGATTATAATCCGAATGTCGTTGCACCGCCTGAAATGAAGTTGCTGGAACTTTCTATTTGGGAAGATGGCTTTACGATGCCATGTGTATGTTACTACAATAAAGATGAAGACCGTTATATCCTGGTGGATGGTTACCATCGCTATACGGTATTGAAAACTTCCCAACGAATCTATAAGCGTGAAAACGGCTTGTTGCCGATTGTGGTGATAGACAAAGACTTGTCTAACCGTATGAGTTCAACAATCCGGCACAACCGTGCGCGTGGAATGCATAACATTGAATTGATGTGCAACATTGTTGCGGAGCTTGATAAGGCAGGTATGTCCGATCAATGGATAATGAAAAATATTGGTATGGATCGTGATGAATTGTTGCGCCTGAAACAAATTTCAGGACTTGCCGATCTGTTTGCTAATCGCGAATTCAGTATTCCTGATGAGGTGGCACCTACGGAAACTGAGCGTAAAACCTTATAATCTGATAGTTATATATATACAGAAATTGAGCATTTTGTCATTTGGGCACAAATTATACAAGTTATTAGCTTATTTTGTTGTATAAAACAGCTAGTTATTCTTGTCTAATTTGTGCCTAAGTTGTGTCTAAATGACACGAAAAACTATAACTTCCCTCTATTGTCCAAGTTTTTACGAAAGAAACTTGGGAATTTTAATTAATGTTCGCATATCGAAAGAAATGAGGATATTGAGTATTTTTGTTGTGAATTTCGTAACCTTGTTGTTCGCTACCTACATAATTAGCCCCTTTATTCTAAGTTGATTCTCTGTAACAGAAATGAATACAATTTTGTATCTCCTTTAATATTCCGAAATTTGCAATATGAGATTTGGACAAAAAATATTGTCCTGAGAGAAAAGCAAAAAGAGAAGTAAGAGAGATATATGAGAAGTAGAAGAAAGTACATTAGAGAATTAATGAGAGAAATAACAAGACTTACAACCAGTTTTTTATATTTGATTTCTTTTATTATCTGTGGTGGGGTGTGTGCAGGAGGTTGAATGTGACCGGCACTCTCATTCCAATTAACGCCAGAGGTGACAACTTGTGCGGATATATATGCCGGGTTGTTGATTAAGCCATTGAGCAATCCATTGCTTGGCTCTCTGCCTTATAGTGACATTCAAGAAACTATTCCCATGAATTTATAACATTAAAAACAGGAAATTTGGAAAAAGAAGTTCATATTAGACAAAGGAAAGCTGTTCCTGCTGCGGGAAGTACGCTTCAGCTCATGCCTACTGAAAATTCAAATTCGGAGGTATATGAAATCAATTATTTCTGCCTTACGGGCGAAGTGGATGAAAGTGCTAAAAATTGGATCCGTCTGTATTCTTCCGTAATGCCGGAGGAACATACAGGAGAAGAACGCATTATCGTTGAAGACGGTAAGATATATATTAAGGTATTGCCCAATATAGAGGCGGATTCCAGAAACGGAATCGTACATCTCACAACAATGGCGTCTTCCGTTAAAACGGGCATCAGTAATGTGCAACGCATAAAAATAGATGTTACTCAATTGGGGCAATAAATAACAGTAAATGTGATATAAATGAAGAAAGTTGCTATACTCATATTATTCATGCTCGGATGTGCTATTTCCGAGGGTTATGCCCAGAAGGTTGCGTTGAAAAGCAATCTGCTGTATGACGCTACCACTACCATGAATTTGGGGCTGGAGATCGGACTGGTGCGTAAATGGACGCTGGACATTCCGGTCAATTATAATCCGTGGAAACTTTCCGACGGCAAACGCCTCCGTCATTGGGGGATACAACCCGAAGTTCGTTACTGGTTTTGTGAGAGTTTTCGCCGTATATTTATCGGAATGCACGGACATTATGCCGATTTCAATGTAGGAGGGTGGCCCGACTGGTCTTTTATCAGTGACAATATGCAGCATACGCGTTATCAGGGATATCTTTATGGCGGTGGCTTTTCCGTAGGATATTCGTGGATTCTGAAAAAACGCTGGAGTATAGAAACGTCTGTCGGAGTGGGATATGCGCACATTGTATATGACAAGTATCCTTGCGCTACCTGTGGTACGAGATTGAAGGAAAGCAGCAAAAATTATTTCGGGCCTACCAAAGCAAGTGTGTCACTTATTTATGTAATTAAATAATAAGGAGTATGATAATAAGAAATAATAGGTTTCCTTGTGTGTATGTTGGTGGTTTGCAGCCTGAATATAAACACTGCTATGGCTCAATCCCGCTCTTACGAAGGTGGCATTACTGTGAATCCGGTGCGGTTGGAACAGAAAGGTGATTTTATTCATGTCGATATAGATTTTGTTTTGAATAATGTGAAAGTGAAATCTGCCCGGGGAATGGATTTTATTCCGCGACTGGTGACTCCCGGATACACACAGAATCTTCCGAAAGTTTCTATTAAAGGTCGTGACGAGTATTTGGCGTATGAGCGTGGGCTTGCGTTGATGAGTGCCAAGGAGAAGAGAAGCTATGAGAAGCCGTATATAGTGGAAAAAGCCGGAAAACTAAGAAATGATACGATTCGGTATCAATATCTGGTTCCGTTCGAATCATGGATGAAGGATGCGCGTCTGGACATGCAGCGTGACGAATGTGGTTGCGGTGAAACGGCATTAATGAACATCGAGGAATTTGGCAAAGTGACGTTGGAACGTGTATGGACGCCTTATGTAGTGGTTCCTCAGTTTGCTTATCTGCAACCGAAAGCGGAAGAAATCAAACAACGGATATTCAAGTAGAATGTTTTCTGGATTTCGAGGTGAATAAAGTCAATATTCGTCCCGAATACATGAATAACCCTCAGGAACTAGCTAAAATCCGCAAGATGATCGATGAGCTGAAGTCCGATCCGAATGTGAAAGTGAACCGTCTGGATATTATCGGTTATGCTTCTCCGGAAGGAACATTGGTAGCGAACAAACGTCTGTCTGAAGGACGTGCCATGGCGCTCCGGGATTATCTGGCACACAGATACGATTTTCCGAGAAACCAATACTACATTGTCTTTGGAGGTGAAAACTGGGACGGACTGGAGAAGGCGCTTGAAACAATCGAATTGGAATATAAAGACGAAGTGCTGGATATTATCAGGAATATACCTATTGAAAAAGGAAGAGAAACAAAACTGATGCAACTTCACGGAGGGACGCCTTACGGATACTTGTTGAAGTATATTTTCCCAAGTTTGCGTGTGGCTATCTGCAAAGTGAATTACGAAGTGAGGGATTTCAGTGTGGAGGAAGCAAAAGAGATTATCAAGACGCGTCCGCAGAATTTGAGCTTGAATGAAATGTTTCTTGGTAGCTAATACCTATCCGACAGGCTCGCAAGAATTTATTGATGTGTTCGAAACGGCTGTCCGGATGTATCCGCAGAGTGAGATTGCAAATATAAATGCTGCTACTGCCGCTTTATCACGCAATGAATTGGTTTCGGCCGAACGTTATCTGGGCATGGTGAATTCGAATAAGAATTTGCCGGAATATAATAATGCTATGGGAATATTAATGTTAATGAAGGGAGATTATGAATCATCGAAGAAGTATTTGAAGTTTGCAGAGCAGTCAGGTCTGGATGCAGCTAGGGGCAATCTGGAAGAATTAGTCAGGAAGAAGGCTAATGCTGCCGAAAATGAAAAAGAAATGGTAAGTAAAACTTACTGATTAAGTGGGAAATTATATAAGTATTAATTCTAATATTTTTTTGTATTATGCTAAAGATTAAATCAATTTTAGTTTCATTGCTGGCTGTTGCGGCACTGGCAAGTTGTTCAAATGAGAATCTGGAGGAAAATCCGGAGGTTGAAGGGGGAGCAGGTTATGATGTAGCTTACGTATCAATTAGTCTGACTAATCCCAAAAGTGCCTGGTTCACGTGCTTCTGGCGAACAGACGGCTTTAGAGGAGGAAAGTGCGATTAATGAGCTCTATTTGATTACGTTCGATGCGAGTAAGGTGGTGACTAAGGATGAAAAGGCAACTAAGTATGCCACGGTATTGGGATCAAGTTCTTTCGGATACAAATGATGCAAGTGGAGTTACGACTCCGAATACTCCGGTTAAAGTGAACCCGAATACTAAGTATTTGCTTGTTATTGCCAATCCAGGTTACCAATTAAAGGATCGCTTGGATGCTTTCGGCGGGTGCAACCTATGCTACCATCAATGCAATGGTTACAGTTCCTGAAAACAATACTAAGCCCAACAATGCTTATCTGGTAGAGGAGGTTGTACACTCCAATGGTTGTGCAATGATTAATGTCGGATTCTACGATGATGTCAATTCAAACATGCATGGGAGGATGAATGTCTGCTCGATGTATCGGACAAGATTGTTTTGGTCAGCGACTATAAATCGGAAGCGCAAGCTCAGAACGCAGCGAAAAGTAATCCGGCTACCCTTGAGATAGAACGCCTTGCTGCAAAATTGGAAGGTTATGATTGGCAGTCCATTAGCAGTTGGACCTATTTGAAGATGGAACAAATGCAAGTCTAGGACAGTTTGATTTTGGAAATTGGACTATAGATTACTACAACTCCCTGTTCTTTCCTTTTGCAAAGAAGACTACCACAGCATCGTCTCATACTTCTGGATTCTACAAAAGTAACTTCTATACAGTTGACCCGAACTTTACGACTGCGGGTGGAACCGAATATCTTACAGGCATTGTTAAGAATACACTTGATGCTGCTAACTCGCGAACCTAAGGTAGAATGGGTTGCTGAAAGTACAACTGCAGGGTGAAAGTTACAAATACTGCATCGAGAATACGATGGCTGAAGGATATCAGAAGTTCGGTGCGGCTACGCGTCTGGTACTTAAGGGACAATATGCACCTTGGAAGTCCGGTGAATTTACTTTAGGAAATGACTGGTATCGTCTTCCTAACGGAACTAACTCTGTAAAACTTCAAGAGTTTTGCCGAATTGCTGACTGCTTATACGCCTGCTAAAGCTAAACAAACAGCCTCAGAACCAATGAATGCCCAGGAGAAACTCTTGGTTTCGGCATGTGAACTGTTCTATGACTCAGATAAAACTTCTGCTTGCCAATGATCCGGGTGATTTTGCATCTCTTACGCAGACTATTCTTGACGACAGCAACATTCAGAATGGTGGTGAACTGTGTAAAAAAGAAGGTTGCATCTATTGGTATCCAAAGAGTCTCAACTATTACTACTATGAGATTCGTCATGACAATGCAGCCAACGATTACATGGAGTATGGGAAATACGGTGTAGTACGTAATAACTATTATACGCTTACGCTGACAAAGGTGAATGGTAACGGTACACCGTGGTATCCTGGTGGTGGTCCCGAAGATCCGGATGAAGAAGAAGATATCGATAAGAAAGGTGCCTATCTTCATTTTGAGATTAAAGTTGCTCCGTGGATATACTGGACTACAAATTTCGAAATCTAAATAAACTCTTTGCTTTCAAAGAAAACAGGGCAGTGCGGACTGCCTGCCCTGTACTTTTTTTAATAGATATTCCGTACGGAACAGACCGCCGAAAAAAGTAAAAACAAGCCGGTGACAGGCTTTCCAAAAACAGCACTGAAATATACCGGCGCATCCGAGATGCAATGAAATGCAAAGCGCGCCCCTAAAAAAGAGGAAATAACCGGAGGTCACAAAATAGAGATCTCTGACAATATAAAATGGCAAACCGATAGGGCTGCCCCCTAAAAGAAAAAGATATGTTCGGAAAAACTAAATCGCTGTTCCTTATCGTTGCTTCGATGCTATGTATGGCTTCGTGCGACAGTATACGCGAAGACCTGCCACGGTGCGAGCTTTGGTTGGAATTTGTATTCGACTACAATATGGAATATGCGGATGCATTTAATCCGCAGGTTAAATCGGTGGATGTACTTGTGTTCGACAGCGATGATAAATTGCTTTTCACCAAAAGTGCCGAGGTTGCTGCGCTGGTTGGTGGAAGCCAGATGTCGTTGACCGACGAGCTCGATTTCGGAAGTTATAAAGTACTGACCGTCGGAAGTCTGTCTGACAGATTCCGGCTTTCGGACAATGCTGGTAATAAACTGGCACCGGGAACAACCACCCTCCAACAGGTCATTGTATCCCTGAAGCGGGAGACGGGTGTTGTTAATTTCGAGTTTCAGCATCTTTACTTCGGAGAAGTTGTGGAAGTGGACCACCCTGCCATCCAGTACCGACCATAAAATTTATCCGGTGAACCTGATACGTGACACCAATCGGTTTAATCTCGCGTTAATGGGATATGAGGAAAATAAAGTGGATGGCACACAATATACATTTGAAATTCAGGCACCGGAAAATGCGGTTTATTCCTGGGAAAACGAACCCGCAGGACAAGGGCCGGTTACTTATGTGCCTTACTATACAGGTCCGGGTGAAATATCCGACGTGGTTATGTCTGCACGCCTGAACACGATGCGTTTGCTCAACAGGAGCGGATGGGATTATAAATTTATTATAAGGGATGCGAATACCGAAGCCGAAGTCTGGAGCTATAATCTGATGACACTCTTGAGTATTGCACGGCCGGTTTCCCGTTACGACGGAACGGAGCTTCCCTTTCAGGAATATCTTGACAGGCAGAGTGAATGGAACCTGATATTTACAGTTGTTGAAAAAACCCGGAGGAGGATTCCTTCAGATTGGTATTGTCGTGGGGACCTGGATTCATTGGCTCCACGGGATGGAAGTTTAAGAATGAGAAAAAAGCTATTACATATCATTTGTCTGGCATCCACCATCCTTTTGTTCTCATGTAGTAGAGAAGCTGATGTAGCTTATGAGTTGCCTGCCCATACTACCAGGGCGCAACTTAGCATCGACTTGGTGAACAATGGGGATGTGGAACAACAGGAGAAGATAAACTCCATGCGGTTTATCGTATTCGGCAGCACGCCCGGTGGCGTGAGGCTGGATGTGAATGAACATATCTTGTTGAGTACTCCGGAGACAGCTACTGATATAGATGCGCAACTTCTCAAAGTGACGTCCAGCAATGATATCCTGGTCGTAGTTATAGCCAACGAACCGCAGAGCCTCACAAGCCAACTTGACGGTATAGCCAATCTTTTGACGTTGCAGGAGATGATTTACGACATCTCCAGCATACTGAATAGTGACGGGCAGATTATTTCGGCAACCGGAATGCCTATGACAGGAGTGATCCGGGATATATCCATAGCACCCGATGAAACCAAAACAGTACAAATGGTGATCGAACGTGCCGTAGCCCGAGGTAGATGTTTTTATCGAAGCTATAGACGGCGGGGCAGTGACCGGATATACTGCCGGAAGCACCAGTGTCACCTTGCATAATTTCTTCACCATGATAGCTATTTCGTGATGGGAAATGTGGGCAACGGCACGCGTGATAACGCCGACCCTTCAAAAAACTACGGTAAAGGTGAAGGAAGACGTGTCGGAAAGCAATTTGTTAACGCATAAGTGGACAGCTGCGACTACAGAAACTTGGGCATATTCATCGGCTCCCGGAGCTGAAAACCGGAAGTTGCTTTGCTCGTTCTACACAGCCGAACGCCTATTCAAGTCGGATTATTCCGACCGACTGTCTATCAGTATGACTAATGTCCCGAAAGGGCCCTTCGGACGTCACCGGAATAACCGGGAAAGTAATTGAAAGCGTAACAAAGGTTGATGGCACAGGCAGTCCGACGGCGCAACCTTTTACGGAGATCCGTCGGAACAACGTGTATCAGGTAACGGCACGCGTCGGAAAAATAGGTATTCAGATACTGACGATAAGCGTAGAAGATTGGGGTGAAAGACAAGACATTGACTTTGGATCTGGGCTTGTAATATCTTTCGTTGATTGTTTTTAATTTCGGAAAAGAAGTAAGATGATAAAGACTATTAATAATATTAGGATGATTATGGCAATGGCTGTCCTTTCGGCTGTCCTCTTTTCGTGTGTCAGAGAAGAGATGACGTGTGATAAGGAATTAATTGTTGTGCAACGTATTGGAGAAGGCGGCTATGTCTACACTCGTGGTACGGCAATCTCTTCGAATACCGATCTGAAAGAAGAGACTTTCGGTCTTTACGGCTCACTGACTCCCAATGCTTCCGTTCCCCAACCATACTTCAATGCAAGTGCTACGGTTAACGCCGACCTGACAGCCACCATCTCGCCGTTGCAATATTGGCCCGGATTGCTGAATGCGAGCATGAAATTCTTCTCCTGGTATCCGTACAACGATGCGAATGCGCCTACTGCGAGTTTCACTGATCCCGGAAAAAATGGTGCTGAATTATACAGCGAATGAATCCGCCGCCAATCATGTCGATGTATTGGCGGCTATATCGGGCCCTGTATGGGTTGAAGGTGTGAATATACACTTCTACCACACATTGACCAAGGTTACCTTTACATTCAAGAAAGTAGCTCTTGTACCGAATGAGGTGACTATCGAGAAAATAGAATTCCAGAATGTAGGAAAAAGCGGTAACCTTGCGGTGACTGAAATTCCGACCACCACGACGAAAAACGGCAAACCGAAGTTTGTCTGGAGCGATGTCGCCACCGGGAAGGTCGCTTCTACTCCCACCGGCAACAAAACGGTGACCGAAGATGCCACCTTGATAGGTGGATACATTCCTTATGCTACCGACCGACGCTTTCTCCGCAACCGCCAAAATCGTTGTTACCACCAACTTTGGCGACCGGGAATTCCTGTTCAGTGATATTCTCGCCAAGAACCCGCACTCTTGGGAATCGGGCGAGTACATCAACTACAATCTTACGATATCCAACGAAACCTATCAGCTTTCAGCTACCCCGCTTGAATGGACGGAAAGCCAGGTGAATGTGATTTTCGACAAACAATATTATCTCAAGTTATCGCAGACTAAGGTACAGACGGCTGGTGATGGGGTTACTGTCAATATAGAAGCGAAAACGAATTATGATGCCAATCCGGATACAGGCTTTCTGCCGGGGGCGTCATTAAACAAAAGTACTATGGATACGTGGCCAACGGTTAATATGACTCAGATATCCCTTTCGGGAGAAAGAGTATATACCTATAATATCCAGGTTGTGATGCCCGGATTTAACTCCGGAACCGGAACTAAGCGGGAAACAGGCTTTTATATCAATGCCGGTAATTTGCGGCACCATGTACTGTTGAGCCAGTGGAGAAGAAGACGGAGAGTGGCTGACCTCGAACGTAGAGTTGGACGGCAGCGATGGTGGAACCGGAAATATGCAACGTCGCAAGCTTGTCTTTACTTCGGGCAATCCGGGAACATGGGAGTGGAAGATAACCCAGATACAAGATCCGGATAAAATTCTGCTTAACAGTGAGACAATGCTTGAAACAAGTGGCGTGAGTGGTGATGCGGTTTACTTCTACTTTAGAGCCGATGCTGTGTCCGGTGATACGGCTAGACTCATACTAACCAATACGAATGGTGATAATCTGCCAATAGCGGTGACATTGACCGCACCATAATGACGAATATGCAATATCAAAGTTTAAGGAAAGGAAATAGAAATATGCAATATGGGTTTTCAATCATAAAGAAAGTGCTATCTTTTGTCTGTTCTTGTTGATGACGGTATGGCTTACCGGATGCGTACAGGAAGAATTTGGATCAACACCTTCTCCGGCAGGAAACGGTATTCCGGTTTACATTAACGGTTCCCGATGTAAACCTCCCGTCCGTATCTTCGCGTACGATGACCGGAACGGGAACTGCAAAGAAAGAAGACGAAATAAAAACGGTGGATATTCTTATTTTTGATGCGTCAAAAACACCGGCAGTATTTCTGGAATGGGGCACCGCTACAGGAGTCACTCAGGACTTGGCTGATAATTCCACTGTGAGTTTCTCTGCCAAACTTTCTCTCCACTACCGCATCTACCTGCATCGTGGTTGTGGCAAATAGGGAACTTGATAATATTGTGTCGGGCTTCAAGAAGGGAGCGACCACCAAGGTTGAGGCAATGGAAAAGATGCTCCACACCCAGACCGGCAAATGGCTGGCAGATGGCTCGACAACTGGTGGGTATACGCGGATTCCAATGTACGGGGAGAAGGTAATAAACAAAATCACTCCTTCGATGGAGCCGATAACCGGCATAAATATGAAACGTATGCTGGCGCGTATTGATATCCGTAATAACAGTGCCACTTCGAATTTCACGGTCGAAGAGGTTTACCTGGCCAATTACAATACCACCGGATATATTGCTCCGGCATGGAACACGAACGGGCAGGTTACTGAACCGGCTCCGGATACTCCTGGTTCTCCCCACGGGAACAGTGGTAAAATGACGGAAGAAGGGGATGCAATTCTTTACTCCGTAAAGGGTAACACACCCTACGATGGGGAGATTTATACATTTGAATCCCTGGCGGCAGAGGATGCCGGTGGTGTGGGAGCAAGACGGAGAAGCGAGCCGTAAGGATGCCACTTGCCTGATTGTGAAAGGAAGGATTGGTACTGGTGAATCGACATTTTACCGGGTGGATTTCACCAAAAACGGAAATACAGGAGAGCAGGTGGAATATTTGCCTTTGAAGCGAAACCATAAATACATCATTACTATTACTCAAGCGTTAGGAACCGGTTATGCAAAGTCTTAGAGAGGCGTTGGCATCCTATACAGTCATGTCCAACCTGAAGTTCCGGTTGATACACTATGACCGTGATAAGGTCAAAGATGTAGTCTACAATGGGCAATATATGCTCGGAGTGGGTGAATCGGAGGTCGCTGTAACTCAATACCAGAATAATAGTTATGCCATAGACGTTTTTACTGACAGTCCCGGCGGCTGGAAGGCCACTGTTACTGCAGGGAGCGACTGGCTCAAATTTGAAGGTGGAGCCGATGCGGCGTCGGGCGTTGCGAACGACGATACCCAACTCAAATTGAAGATTCCTTATATTTTAATAATGAAACTATAGGTGTTGGGCGTAAGGCTACTGTTACGTTGACAGCAGGGCGCTTGACTCACAATATTGAAGTGACGCAGTATACGATAGATCCGGGAATTATTAAATTTGTTGATGCATACGGAAATGTGTTGGAGAGAGGTCTTTTTTTTCCGATTCGAAATCCCGATGGTGACGAACTCCCTCTTGAACCGCAGACGGTGTATGTCATGTTTTCCGTGGATAAGATAGAAGGTAAGCTTTATGGCACTGGCGGTGTCAATATGATCCAATACAATGCCGGCGGTTTAATACCGCAATTAGACAGGACGAATACGGTACCATTCAGTGAAAGGGTACAGGCGTTTACCATACAGCCTAATCCGCGAAGAGCAGGTGATGGTACTGTGGAAGATGGTGCAGGCTGGTGGTGGCGTTGGGACTTCATCTTATTCGGCCTGTACGATAAGGAGGGATACCTCACTCATGTACAATTCCCCATCAATCAAGGGGGAGTTGGAATTCTCACTTCCGATATATTTCCCACTACAGTCAATAGCCGTACTTATAAAGTCAATCTGGGTGCGGAACAATACTTGCAATTATTTGTCAATAACAATTGGGAAATTATGGATATTGAGGAATTGAATATAACGAACGATGATGGTACCGGACTGATTCGGACCGATTCGGATAATGATGTAATTATAGGCAGAAAGAATGCGGACGACAAGATGTATCTTGAGTCTATCATAGGCTATGATGACGGCAAGGGGAATGATGTGGTTGGCCACGGATACGATTTTAGGCTGAAGCTTCACCCCGGCAAGTGGAAAGAGGGAAAAAGCGGAACGATAAGAATCACGTTCAGAAATGTAATGCATACTGTGTCGGATGAAGAATTCCCATTTTATCGTACGATTGACTTTCAGATGGTGTCCGAAACCAAATCTTACACAACTGCCGGGGAACCTCTTTTCTATCTTTATCCGCTTCGGTTTGATAACAGGATATATTATAACGGAACTAACCAAAGTGTGGGGCGATTGGAAAATGTAGCCGATGCGGAGGATATCTGTAGGAATATAGGCGATGGTTGGCGTTTGCCTACTGCCAGTGAACTGTTGCTGTCATTCGCTTATGAAAATGCTTTGGGTGGCAATGCGATTAACAGTAATTATCATGACGGTCAGAATATATATGGGTGGTATCAAAACTGGACCGGTAATTACTGGACTTCATCATACTATGAGGCTAAAGGCTCTGCTACCCGTTTTTGGGATGGAGATGTCGGCAGGTTTTCTGGATTCCGAATCTGTTAGCAAGAATAATTATTTCCGTTGCGTGAGGAATAATACAAATAGTGGAAAGAAGTACCCTTATCTAACGGTAGAATCCTCGGGGGTCACTATTGTCTCTCGCGATGCCAGTGGAGGAACGGATCCTTCGGTGTTATTTGCTTCAGGTGAAACTCCGGGTACAAGTGACGCGATGAATAAGGTTGCTCCTAAGCTTCAGATTGAAAATTCCAGTAGTAATGGTAAAACTTGGGCGGAAGCAAAAGCGGCATGCGAAAGAAAAAAAGGGAGTGGCTGGCGTCTGCCTACTCCAGCGTGAGATGTATTTGCTACTTAGTATGGGAGGGGCCATTACCAATATCGAGAACCAAGGTTTCGGTGAGTTCAACTACTTGGACAGGGAGCGGATTCGAGAAGATTAGTACTGTGCACTGGACATTGACTTCACGCGATAGCGGCTATTGGGTGGTCGGACATAATAATGGAGAATTCGGTGCATGGGCTACGGTAGAATCCACCAATTGGGCTTGGTATCGTTGTGTGCGCACAATAGAATAAAAGCTAAAAGAGCTGTATCAGAATGTTGTTTGTCTTCATTCTGATACAGCTCGTCTATTAAATCCTTTTCTTTTTATTCCTAGAATCCACAATGTTTAGTGTGTTTCCCTTTGTTTACAAGGTATTGATAACTTCCAATTGCTTTTGCAAGAAAAGCGATACGCTGTGCTTCTCCACTTTCTGAAACTAGAATAGAGTGGCGCTTCAACGATTGAATCCAATTGCGTTGCATCTGGCAGATATATGAGCTTTGCGAATCCATCGAGTTGATAGAATATACCCGCAGCAGGCTGACTTGGTAATCATGTTTCTCGATATAACTGTAAGTGGCTTCGAAACTGATATTGGACAGATAGAAAGACACTTTCTTGTTTTCGCTGAACTCTCCCTTTTATGGAAAGATGTTCTACCACGTCAAGTAACTGAAGAAGCTCTTCTTTCAAATGCATGACATCGTCCTTGCTTATCAGATTCAGGCTTGCAAAGTACTTGATCTCTTTCACTAAAAGAATAAAAGATATTTGTGTCCCAGATGAAAAACGTTTTTGGACACTGTCTTATACTTTCACTCAACTTCTTATGCACATTGACAATCCGTTCATCCACAGACATGTCTTCCAAAGAATGTGGCGTCTTTATATCTCCGTTCTGATACATCCATCGGCAAAGACGGAATTTAGACAAATTCTCATAGGAAGAATAAAGTGTAAAGGGAAGGGAATTGGATGCAGTATACACCTCCGTCGTATTATCTGTTTTCACATAGTCGAAAATTTGCAGATAACGGTTGATTATTTCGTAATAACTTTCCAATGCATTGGAAGCATGAAGCAAGTTCAGGTCGAAAGTAACTTTATTAGATACATGGCTACCGACAATCTGGTCGATAGAAATACCGAGTTTTTGAGAAAGCAGCGCTACTTCGTCTATTGTAAAAGACACCTCACCTCCTCAATCTGCGATAGACAGCTTCCTTTCCCATGCATAAAATGTCAGCCAAAGTATTGGCCAGATTCATATCTTGAGGAATTCGCTCCCTCATTGTAGATATTAATTCGTTTAGAATACCGTTTTTCATTGTTTGTTCCTTTAATTTTAATGTTAATAATCTCTGTGATACATTCTATGCAAAATTACGTCTTGTGTTTGAAAGATTTGTGTGGTAAAAACAGAGATGAATGTATGTGTCTTTTTCTGATTGGGAATCAAACGGAAGCGGTGAGGACAGGGAATGAAAAAAAGTAGATAAGAATCTTATCTACTTTCATTTATTGGAACTTAATTTTTTTTTTGAAGTTCTAATCTGCGAAAATAAAATTAAAGAGCGTCAATAATTTCTCGCTGTTGCTTGAAGAATTGAATACGCTGCATTTCACCGCTTTCGGATATCAAAGTGGAGAACTTTTTCAGAGGTTGAATCCATTCTTTCAAGGTACAGAAAATTTCGTTGTCCATCGTGGTAATGGAGTTGATAGAATAAATACGTATGAGGCTCATTTGCAGGTTATTGGTGTCTACATAACTATATGTTGCCTCGAAGTTGATATTCGACACATAGATGCGTACACGATTGCCGTCGGCTGTTTTGCCGTTGATAGCCAGTTCTTCCAGTTCGTCTGCCAATAAGAATAATTCTTTTTTGATTTCTTCTTTCGTTTCGTCGGAAATGAGATGGATGCTGGCGAAGTATTGGATATCGTTGATAAGATGCTGGAAAATCATATTATCCCATATATAGTCTATGGAGTGGATATGACGTGTCATTGCTACATAGTCTTTTTGGATATTGACCAGTTTCGGTGGAATATCCAATTCTTCGAAACTCTTGCAATCAATATATTTATTCTGGTACATCCATTTGAATAAACGGAATTTTGCCAGAAGCTCATGTTTCAGATAGAGAGTCTGGGGAATAATGTTGGCAGAAGTTCCCATTACAGAATTCGGGTCATCCGGCATCGTATTAATCAGCGAGACATATTTTTCAAGGATATTGTAGTAACTCTCGAACGGGTCGTCATAATCTACAATGTTTATATTAAACATGGCGTTCGATTTGAAACTCAGTCCTATAATCTTGTCTAGCGATATACCCAGTTTTCTTGAAATAAGAGCCGACTCTTGCAAGGTGAAAGGTACTTCACCGCGCAATCTTCTGTATACTGCCTCTTTTCCTATGTATAGCGTGTCCATTAACATATCTGCCAGTTGTCCTTTGAGCGGAAGCTTTTTCCTTCATCGCTTCTATGAGGTTTGCATTTGGATTATTTGTCATCATAATAGTTCTAATAAATAATACTTTTCTATTATAAACATTTGTCAGTGGCAAGTTGTTTCGGAAATTGAAACTATTTAAATCTGCTTTTTTTTAAAATATCCTCTCCGAAAATTGTTTATTTTAAGCAAATCGGTTACATTTGTGACCATAAACAAAACGAAGAGACAGCGTCTCTTTAGTAAACAATAGAAATATTTAGAATGAAAAGAATATTGGTAAGTGGCGGAGCCGGTTTTATAGGCTCTCATCTCTGTACTCGGCTTATAAACGAAGGTCACGACGTGATATGCCTGGATAATTTTTTTACGGGTTCGAAAGATAATATCATTCACTTGATGGATAATCATCATTTTGAGGTGGTGAGGCATGATGTCACTTATCCTTATTCGGCTGAAGTAGATGAAATCTATAATTTGGCTTGTCCGGCATCTCCCATTCATTATCAACATGACCCGATTCAAACTGCCAAAACATCTGTGATGGGAGCCATTAATATGCTGGGATTGGCAATGAGACTGGATGCCAAGATTCTGCAAGCTTCTACGAGCGAGGTATATGGAGATCCAATCGTTCATCCGAACCGGAAAGCTATTGGGGAAATGTGAATCCGGTAGGTTACCGGTCTTGCTATGATGAGGGAAAGCGTTGTGCAGAAACATTATTTATGGATTATCACCGTCAGAACAATGTGCGTGTGAAGATTATCCGTATTTTTAATACGTATGGTCCGCGAATGTTGCCGAATGATGGACGGGTTGTTTCTAATTTTATTCTTCAAGCGTTGAATAATGAAGATATAACAATATATGGTGATGGGAAGCAGACACGCAGCTTCCAGTATATTGATGATTTGATTGAAGGAATGATAAGAATGATGAATACGGAGGACGAGTTTACAGGTCCTATAAACCTGGGGAATCCGAATGAATTTCCGGTATTGGAATTGGCGGAAAGGATTATTAGTATGACCGGTTCATCTTCGAAGATTGTATTTAAGTCTTTACCGGATGATGATCCGAAGCAACGCCAACCGGATATTACATTGGCTAAAGAGAAATTGGGCTGGCAGCCTACTGTTGAACTTGAAGAGGGGCTGAAGCGTATGATTGAATATTTTAAAAATGTCTGAAGCATAAAAAAAGAAAATTATGAATATGGAAATTAATCCTTCTGAATATAAAGTCCTTATTGTGGACGATGTGATTTCAAACGTCCTTTTATTAAAGGTACTTTTGACTAACGAGAAAATTCAAAATTGTGACTGCCGGTAATGGAACGCAGGCGTTGGAACAAGTGAAGAAGGAAAATCCGGATCTTGTATTACTGGATGTAATGATGCCGGATATCAGTGGCTTTGAGGTAGCTCAACAAATGAAAGCGGACCCCGAAATGGCTGAAATTCCCATTATCTTCCTGACTGCTCTAAACAGTACGGCGGATATTGTAAAAGGATTTCAGGTGGGTGGTAATGACTTTATTTCAAAGCCATTCAATAAAGAAGAATTGATTATTCGTGTGACGCACCAGATTTCGTTGGTTGCAGCGAAAAGAATCATTGTTGCACAAACGGAAGAGTTACGTAAGACGATCATGGGACGCGACAAACTCTATTCTGTGATTGCACATGACTTGCGTTCACCAATGGGATCTATCAAGATGGTATTGAATATGCTGATTCTGAATTTGCCGAGTGATACAATCGGTGATGAGATGTATGAATTGCTAACGATGGCTAATCAGACAACAGAAGATGTATTCTCATTGCTTGATAATCTGCTGAAATGGACGAAGAGCCAGATTGGTAAGCTGAAAGTGGTTTATCAGGATATTAATATGGTGGAAGTCGTAGAGGGCGTAAGTGAAATCTTTACGATGGTGGCCAGCCTGAAAAATATTAAGATAGTACAAGATGTGCCTGTAGAGAATGTGGCTGTTCGTGCTGATATTGACATGATTAAAACAGTGATTCGTAATTTAATCAGCAATGCGATCAAGTTTAGCAATGAAGGTTCGGAAGTAGTGGTGTCACTGGCAGAGGAAGAAGACGGTATGGCAATCGTAAGTGTGAAAGACAGTGGTTGCGGTATTGATGACGAAAATCAGAAGAAGTTGTTGCACACTGATACTCATTTCAGTACCTTCGGTACAAACAATGAGGAAGGTTCGGGACTCGGATTATTATTGTGTCAGGACTTTGTTGTCAAGAAATGGCGGTAAGCTGTGGTTTACTTCAAAGAAAGGAGACGGGTCTACATTTAGTTTCTCAATTCCATTGTTGGAGAAATAAGATAACTATAGATAATACGACTAGAAATAATAAGGGCACGGTTTGCATGAATATGTAAATCGTGCCCTTATTTAATTGGTATATTCTATTTTCGGTTTATCGTTTGCAGATAGCTTTAAAATCGCAATACGAACACTTTTTTAGTGTCCTCTGTCTGCGTAAAAGGCTCTTCTTCGCTGAATATTTCTTCTAATAATGTTTGCAGGCGTTCACGGAATTCATCTTCAAAGAAAGCGAAGTTGTTTACCGGTATTTTCGGTTTACGAGGTTCTCCCATTTCAATAACAGGCGAATAGCTTTTCCGATGCTGCCCGGTGAATGTAGAGCAGGGCAGGAGCTACCATTAATGATTGCTTCCGGCTCATGATAGCGGCATACAGGAAAAGTCTGGAAGATATAGTTCGGGCGTGTTTCCGATGGCGTAAACAGTTGCTCGATGTTGGCTGGAATCTTAGGGCTTCCTCCTGTTTTGTAGTCAACAATCCGCAGGGTACTTTCTTTTGCATCCATACGGTCGATTGTCCCACCCAGGCGGAGAGTGAACGGCCCTTGTCCTGTCTGTATGGTTATCTCTTCTGAAACCTCCTTTTCCATGGCGACCATTTCAAAAGGAGTATATTGAAGGTCGTTGCGCAGTAATTGTTTCAGATAGGAAACAATTACTTTGGAGTTGATAAGCTGTATGCCGTTATATTCGGGCTTTTTCTTCGGGAGCGACCTTGAATAATTCTTCCTTTTGAAGGCTTGGTCGACATAGCTTTGCAACTTTACTTCATTACGTAATAAGCGTTCAATATCTTCTTTCTGTATCGTTTTTCCGGTTGCAGTCAGGTCGGTGTATGCTAATTGGGCAGAGAGATGGAAAATGGTTCCAAACAAAGCTGAATCAATTTCTGCACTGACTTCATCCGGTGTTTTTAATCTCGCTACGTAGCGGTAATAGAATCTCAATCGGCAATCAAGATAAGCATTGAGGGCGGAAGGAGAGAGAATTACCGATGAAGGATTAGTGCTATCGTAAGTACGATAAATTCGTCTTAGTACTTCAGGTGTTTTTTCTATCTGTATCTTTTGGGTGCTTTGCGGAGATTGTCCGGCTTCCAGATACTCACGAGTGATATCATGCGGACCTTCCACGAGTAATTGCAACATGAAGCGGGACTCTTCTCCACGGTTGAGACCGTCCGAGGAAGTATTGTAGAGCAGAGTGATATTTTCTGCCCGTTGTATCAGGCGATAGAAATAGTAGGCATACACTGCATTCTTATGTTCGATAGTGGTCATGCCAAAAGCTTTCCGGAGGTTATAGGGAATAAAAGAAGATTCTCCTCCGGATTTGGGGAGTTGTCCTTCGTTGAGAGATAATATGATGAGATTCCGGAAGTCCAGATTACGTGTTTCCAGTACTCCCATGACTTGCATTCCGATAGCGGGTTCTCCGTGGAAAGGAATATTGGAAGCTGTCAATACTTTGGTTATCAGACGTTTCAGAGTGTCGGTGCGTATACTTAGTTCTCCGCTTTCAATCAAACTGTAGAGACGGTTGATTTTGGTATGGCTTTGGAAGAGGGATTCTCTATAAAGTTGATTGAAAATATCATTGTATTCCCCTTCTTTGCGATAAATGGTTGAAATATCTTTTGATTAATTCAATCAGATAATCGCATAGCTCTTTTAATACCATTACGGGGAGTGAAGAGGGTAGTTAGAAAATCATCCTGTTTAAGTTCTGACGGAAGTGGATAAAAACGGTTTGTTTGGGTCAGTTCACGTTCCAGGGGACCGGCATGGGATGAGATTTGCTGGGTATAGGGATGTTTCAATATGGCTGATACTGCCTCGTAAGTGAATCGGCCGGTATCGGAGCGGTAACCGTTGGTTTGTAGCTCCATAGCGGCATTGATAAAACTGTAAACAGGAGTTTGAGCCAATGGGAATCCCATGGTGATATTGACATTCTTCACTTCCTGCGGAATGGAATGAAGTACGGGAAGCAGCAAGGCTTCATTACAAAGTACTACGGCATTTTCTTTTTCCTTTTCTACGGTAATTTGTGAATGATCGTTTGTTATCGCCTTAATCCATCCGGGAAGGAAACGTGCTTGTGCATTCTCGGTGGAAGCGGAAATATAACGTATTTTTTTCGGTTCTTTGAAGGTATCGAAAAAGCTTTCCGGGAGTTCGTTCGGAAATTCCCCCAGATTACGTTTCAGGAAATTCTCCGGCTTCATGTTTTTTGATTTGTTGGGTGTAGAAAATATCGTAGTCCCAATAAAAGAGTGCTTTGCCTGCATCTTTCAGTTTTCTGAAAAATTCGCTTTCTACTTTGTTCAGTACATTGAAACCGACAAATATGTATTTGTCGTATTTGAGTTGGTCGGTATCGAGTTGTTCAATCACATTCCGGTAGAGCATGCCTTCGTATGCGATGCCTAGCTCTGTCAGGTTTTCCCGGTAATGATGGTAGATAGTGCCTAGTTTGTCCCAAAGGGAAATAAATTTCTCTTTTAGTTCGGTTCGTCTTTCAATGGAGAAATTCTGAAAAAACTGTTGAATGGCTTCTTCCTGTTCTTTGTCGAGGAATTCATAATCGTCCATCAGGTTTTTCAGATCTTGCAGATTACTGAATAGTTTGTCGGCATCAACCATATTCTTATCCACATCATCAAAATCACTAATCAACAACTCTCCCCAGAAGTAGAAATCATCCAATGTTTCCTGGCTCTGTGTTTCCTCTTTGAATACTTTATAAAGCTCACAAACCAATCTAATAGGGTCACCGCTTTTTTGTACTGATAGTTTCTGAAACAGGTCGCTGATACTCATGGCGGCTGGTGACCAGATCGGTTGATCGGATTCTCCTGCCAAATATTCATTGAAAAACAAGTTAGCACGTTTATTGGGGAAAATGAGTGCTGTACGTGACAGGTCATTTCCTATTTTGGCATATAAATCGTGAGCGACTAGTTGGAGAAATGATTGCATATTGATTAAACTATTTTCTGATTCTTGTATTTATTGTAATCGGAACATAACAGGTACGGTGAAATAAACAGCAACTTTAGTACCATCTTCCAGTTCTCCCGGCTTCCATTTGGGCATTTGATTAATGACGCGTAAAGCTTCTTTATCCAGATAAGGATCTACGCCACGTAAAACTTTTGGTTTGACTATATTTCCTTCTTTATCAACGATGAACTGAATAATAGTACGCCCCTGTACACCATTACCTTCTGTTCCTGTATTAGGGTATTGAATCTTTTTTGCAAGAAATTCCATGAGAGCTTGCTGGCCTTCAGGAAAATCGGGCATAACAGGTACTTTCTCGTAAACGTCAGGATAGTTTATACGAGTATAAGTGATTCTCAATTCCGGGCCATACATCGCACTGAATGAAAGCATCAGATTGTATGTCACTTGTACTGTCTCATTTGCCAACATGCCGGGTGTCCAACGAGGAATGAGAGACATGACCCTTAATATTTCAGCTTCAACTTTGGGGTGTATCTTGCGGGTAATCTTAGGGTTGATAACTTGTCCGTCATAATCTATAGTGAATTTTACATCAGTGTATGTATTATTAGCAATACTATCTATTTCTGAATAACGAAGATTTTCTTTCAGAAATTCTATAAATTTTTCTGTTCCTCCGGGAAATTCCGGTAGCTTTTCCGGACCATAAAAGGGGGCTTCCCCTTTCATGTCTTTTTCTTGTATCAGGCTGTCAGCAGTAATGGTCCAATTCATTTTAGGGTATTGCAGTGTTTCTGCGTCCAATGAAGTAGGAGGTATTATTGTAAGTATACCAGTTGATAGTCCAAACAGAGCGATGGCCTTACCTACACGGCGTTTTCGTTCAAGTTGTTGCTCCAAATATCGAACTTCAGCTTCGCATTTGGGGCAAGTGCCCAAACAGTCTCCCTGATACTGACATTCAGAGGTGATGAATTCAATATCATTCGCTTCGGCTATCTGCCGACGAATCTCTTTTAAGATTTTACAGGTTTGTTTTCCTCTTGCCATGGCATTAATCATTAGGGGTTTTATAGGTGAATCGGTCGAATTGGGTGATTCCCATTTCTTTCAAAAGTTCTATGCTTTGGTCAATATCCTTCTCCGTATTATAGGAGGGGATGAGTGGTGTCCGAATAACGATTTGCTTGGCTTTGTCTTTCCCGATTAAATATCGTAAATTACCTAAGACGTTTTCATTATTCTTTCCGGTATATCGCTGATAGATGTCATTATTCATATCTTTGATGTCGACTATGTAATTATCTATAATAGAAATCAGTTCTTCTACATTCTGTTGCGGAACATTGAGAGAGGTTTCGACAGTGATTCTCCATTCCGGGCCACAGAGTTGGCGGAATTGCCTGATAAATTCGCTTTGTAATAAAGGTTCTCCACCGCCAAATGTGACTCCGCCGCAACTCGCCAAGAAAGTAGAGTTCATCTTTGCGTACTTCCTCGTAGAGCTGGTTACAATTATAGCTCTCCCAAACACCGTTAGGTTGCAAAGATGTCGGGTTGAGACAGTATTTGCAACGCAACGGACAACCGTGAAAAGCAACTAATGTTGTAACTCCTTCACCGTCAATTGTTAGTCGATGGCGGGCGATGCCGATGAGGGGAACTGCTTTCATACTTTTTCTATTTTTTCTTCATCCACATACCACAAGTAACCGGTGATATTCTTTATATCCCATCTTGGTAAGTAGCTGCATGTAGCCTTTTACCTGTTTATTATATTTGGGGTTTTCCTTACCAAATTTGAAATCAACTACAACAACCTGGTTGTCTTTCATCATTACGCGGTCCGGGCGACGGGTTTGTAGCACTCCTTTTTCTTTATAGATAATGGCACACTCATTAAATAATGTCCACTTTCCGGAATACCAATCTTGAATTTCAGGAGAAGAAAAAGCTTTCGTTGCAACTTCGCGGGCTACTTTTTCTTTCTCATCATTTCTGATCACTCCTTCAAAAATAAGTCGTTCGATGGCCGGATCTATATCTTCTGCTGTTTCGATAACAGAAAACAGGGTGTGTAACATACGCCCGCGGTTGATAAAGCGGTCGTCCGAGTCTTCTTCCTCAATTCCCTGGATGAAGTCCGCAGAGCGGTTGGACTGACGAAACTCAATACCATGGCGCATGGATTCCATCCGGATAGGGAGCTTTTCCGGTTTCTGGGTTAGCTTGTTGGTCGATGTCTTTGTTCTTTCTTTTTCTGACGGACATAGTTGTCCTTGTTCGTAACAGTCTTCTTCCCAATCAATACCTTCTTCTTGGGCTACTATCGGTAGGGTGTTTGCCAACAGTTCGGACATGGTACCTTTTTGTTTTTTTCTGCTCCAGATAATAAGGTTTTTTCCTGCACGGGTAAAAGCAACGTATAACAGATTGAGGTTATCTACCCAAAGTTGGAGACGCTCTTGCAGGTAGTCGTTTCCATAAATAGATTCTGCCATTTGGGTGGAGTAGTTGATAGGGAGAATATCCAACGCGTCGAATGGTGCTGCTTGCGGGGTACACCATACAAGTTGGTTATTGGTCTCATTCTCCAGTTTCCAGTCGCAGAAAGGGAGGAGCACGGTATGGAATTCCAATCCTTTGGATTTGTGTATGGAGAAAATCCGGATTCCTTCTACTTCTCCGCTTGGAATTGTTTTACTGCATAACGTTTCATTCCAATACCGGATGAATCCGTCGAGTTCGGAAGAGTTACTTTGTAGATAATCGGTCACCGCATCAAAGAATGCGAATAAGTAGGCATCCTGGTCTTTGATAAGATTCATCTCGAATATACTGAAAAGCTCTTCCAATAGCTCATAGAGAGGCATTAGCCTTAATTCTTTTATCTTTTCAAGAAAAGCGGCGGGAAGATAATTCTCGGCAGGGAGGAGTAGGAGGGTATTCCAATCCAGTCCTTTTTGTAAAACTTCGTTTTGATAGGCTATGGCCAGCTGGGCACGTGCTATTTTATTGTTTTCGTCGGAAAGAAATCGCAAGGCGTCCAGCATCATACAAATGGCAAGAGAGGCGTCAAGGCGAAAGGCTTCGTCTGATACCACTTTGTAGTGTAGCTCCTTATCAAAGTAATCGGCAATTCGGGGAATACTTTTATTTTTTCGTACCAGGATGGCTATATCATTCAGTCGTACTCCGGAGGTGAGGAGATGTTGCACTTCTTCTCCCAGACTGATTAATGTCTGTTTGGTATAATCATGTTCTTCGTCGGGTTCGAGAAAAGAGACTTTTACATATCCTTTTTCTGTACTTCGGGGAGATTCCTGCACAACGTCGGCATAGGCTTTCTGCAGATCCTCACAATCCTTGCCTAACTGTTGCTTATATACTCCGTTCAGATAGTTGGCGGCAGCTGTGAAGATTTGGTTATTAAACCGGATAACATTGGTTTCACTTCTCCGGTTGGTAGCTAATGTCTTGACGTGGATCGGGAAATGTTCGATGTGATTATTCAGGCTGTTGAGAATTCCCCAATCGCCATTTCGCCAACGATAAATGGATTGTTTAACGTCTCCTACAATCAAACTGTCTGCTCCTTGAGACAATCCTTCCAGTAAGAGCAATTTGAAATTTCCCCATTGCATCCGGCTGGTATCCTGAAACTCATCTATCATGACGTTATGGATATTCGTTCCTATCTTTTCGAATACAAAAGAGGAGTCACCGTCTTTCACCAGTTGATGGAGCAGGGCATTCGTATCTGATAATAGAAAACGATTGTTGTCGTGATTCAACTGACGTACTTCTTCATCGATATTGGCGAGGAGTTGCACTTTGTTGAGATGTTGCAGGGATAATCGGCAACTATTCAGTAACAAATTATTCTTGGAACGTAACTTTTCAGCATCTTCCAGAATTTGCATGAGACTAGAGTTGGCTAAATTAATGATGTCCGCATAGCGGGGAGAAGTCTTGGTTGCCCAGTTCTTTGCGTCTTCCAGACATTTTTCTACTGTGGCATTACGGATATCATTGCCTAAAATGCCATTATTAAGTTTACGAAAATAACTTCCGATTCCGCGTGAACCGTTTTTCAGATCATCAGCAGTCAGTGCGTGTCCATCCAGTTCTCCTTCGAATTGGTCGTAAAATCCTTTCATTTGCTCCAGTATTTCCGTTTCCAGAGCTTTCAGTTGCTTGCGATACTCTTTGATGGTATCAGGGTTTCGTAACCGTTGCCGGAGTCCTTCTCCCTTTTCAATATAACCTTCATCGAAAATATTGCGTCCGAAACTTTTTACTTCGTCCGACACGTTCCAACGTTTATCGTCGGCAATTCGTTCGTTGATATAATCGAGTAACCATGCGAGAACGGGAGAAGTGGGTCCTAGTTTCTCAATCATGCTATCTACAGCGTCACTAAGAACTTCGGTGTTATTTAACTCAATATTCAGATTCGGGCTAAGTTCCAGTTCCCGTGCGAGATTGCGCATGACAGATTGAAAAAATGAGTCGATAGTCTCTACCCTGAACCGGCTGTAATCATGCAGCATATAGCTAAGGGCGACGCCTGCCGCTTCCCGTATCTCCTGTTCGGTTTTTCCTGTCTCTTCTTTAATTCGGTTGAGGTAGGCTTCGGAATCTTTATCGCCTATCTGTATGCCGTAAAGCTGACTAAGAATGCGTTCTTTCATTTCTGCAGTTGCCTTATTGGTAAAGGTGACAGCGAGAATTTGCCGGTAGGCGCGGGGATTGAGAATTAACAGTTTGATATATTCCACTGCCAGGGTAAATGTCTTACCCGAACCTGCGGAGGCTTTATAGACTAAAAGTTCACTCATGTTTCTGTTTATGGGATATATTCGATTTTAGCAACAATGACCCGTATGTCCTCCGGTTCTTTCCCTGCCTTTACCAATGCCTGATGAAAGTTTTTGGGGAAGAACATGAAGAATGTATCCGGAGTGGAATCTACATATTTTATTTTCTTGGCTTTGTAGAAAGTAACATCCGGTTTGTATTCAGTGATAGGCTCTGCATATTCTGCTGAAGTAATTCCGAAACGTTCGGTGCCTTTCACTACATATTGCAGATCAACACCATGGCGGTGTGCTTCGATTTTACGTTTACTGACATCTTGTGTTGTTGCATCCTGTACATTGATGTAACAATGTTCGCCATCCACTTCATATCGTCCGGCAGGCATATTCGCAAGGTCGTGGGTAGCTAGCCATTGGAAAGTCTTGTCCCACACTTTCTGGTTCTTATGATATTGTGACGCAAATTCCTGATAATCGGTTGTTTTATGAGGCATTGCCTTCAGTCCGTTTGCCCATTCTTGTTTTTGTGTCCATTGACGGGCTTGTTTAAGAGTCCAGTTATCAGCGGATTCTTGTGAACACACGTTTTCAGTGAAGAAGAAAAGAAAAAGTCCGATAAACAGGCTTGAACTACTAAATACAAATTTTGATTTCATGATTGTTCGAAAAAATTAGGTCCGAAAATAAGTATGAATAAAGGTAGATAGTCTTTTAAAGCTACTCGCAATAATTTTAAGGCTTGTCCAATCCTGTAATTAATCGTTTGTGGAGATACATTCAGCTTCTCGGCAATTTCTTTATGCGTCAGATGTTGATTGCGGTTCATCTCGTAAGCTTCGAGATATTCTTTCGGAAGTTTTTTTAGTGCTTCTTCATATAAACGGAAAAGCTCATCACTCAAATAGAAGTCCGGGTTATTGAACTCACTATCATATTTATCAACGATTTCCTGATGAACTTTTCGTTTGATCTCAAAATGGGAAAGACGGTTGAGAGCTTTGTTCTTGACAATCGTGAAAAGAAGTGTTTTGAGTGTCAACTCTTCCATAAGAGTGCAACGATTTTCCCACAGCCACATCATCGTTTCTTGTACAATCTCCTCTATTTCTTCCTGCTCACCTACATACTGGGAACAAAAAGCACATAGCCTACGGAAATAATGTCTGTAGACGACGTCAAAAACTTTTTCTTCTCCTGCTTTTAGGGCAGTGATAACGGACTTATTATTATTAATATCCAAATATATCGGAGATTGTGACATTCTCTTTTAATTTATGTAAGACAAAAATAATGAAAGAAGTAGATAAATGAAATAAAAATGCGAGAAAAAATATTTTTTTCTTTTTCTCTTTAGTATATTTGTGCTCACAACTGTATTACTACAAAGGTATTATAGTTTTTTTGTAAAAAGATAAAAGAGCATGGATGAAACTATCTTGGTGAATTACCTGCAAGGTGAATGTAATGATGAAGAAGCTGCTCGGGTGGAAGCTTGGTGCGAGGAAGGGCCGGAAAACCGGAAAACTTTGGAGCAACTTTATTACACTCTCTTTGTAGGTGAGCGTATAGCGGTGATGAATACTGTAGATACAGAGGCGTCATTGGATCAATTTAAATCAGCTATCAGAGAAAAGGAGAAAAAGGCTAAGCGGAAAAGTATTTCAATCCGTTGGGGACGTTATGCTACTGTGGCGGCTGCTTTTCTTACCGGACTCGTTTTTGCCGGTGGAATTGCCTGGGGATTACTTTCTAATAAGCTTTCGGATTATGAGGTGATAACTGCTGCCGGACAGAGAGCGCAGACTGTGTTGCCGGATGGTAGTAAGGTATGGCTGAATGCATCTTCAAAAATAGTTTATCATAATTCTTTATGGAGTTCGGATCGTCAAATCGATTTGTCGGGTGAAGCCTATTTTGAAGTGTCTCATGATAAACATGCTCCATTTATAGTAAATAGTAAGCAAATCAAGACTTGTGTGCTTGGTACGAAATTTAATGTGCGTGCACGCCAAGATGAGAATAGGGTAGTGACTACCTTGCTTCAAGGACTGGTACGGGTAGATTCTCCGCGAACGGAAGAGAATGGTTATTTGTTGAAACCGGGACAGACATTGAATGTAAATACGGATACTTATCAAGCAGAGTTAATTGAATATAACCAACCTACAGATGTGCTTCTCTGGATTAATGGCAAGTTGGAATTTAAGCAACAGTCTTTATTGGAAATAACCAATATTATGGAGAAGTTGTACGACATCAAATTTATCTATAAGGATGAAGCATTGAAATCAGAACGGTTTACCGGTGAATTCTCTACTGATAGCACTGCTGATGAGATACTGAATGTATTAATGCATACCAATCATTTCTCTTATAAGAAAGACGGACGGATTGTCCGAGTGATGAAGAAATAAGAGATAGGTTAGTGTTTCTAAAAGGCTGTCTAATTAGATCTTGACAGATTAAGGTTTGTTCGTTATATAAAGATGTGAAGTGCTCCCAAAAGTTAGATACATAACTTTCTGGGGGCATTTCACATATATGTAGTGGCAAACTGATTGGAATGGGATTTGATTAGATAGTCTTTAACACGAGAAATCACCCTCACTACATGACTGAACTGCACTCCTTAAGTTTTGTGTTCAACTTTTGGGGTGCAGTTCATTGTAATGAGGGTGATTTTATGAACTTAAGGCCTGTTTGATAGCCTCTATTCTATATTTTTATAGTTATCTATTCATAAATACTTACTCATTTTTGGGTTCGTAAACATTAAATTCTGTAACATCCGTACGACCCGTTTGTAGAGATAGTAATAATCTGATATTTCAGATATCGCGTAGTAATAGGAGAAATGAACGTAATATTCTGTGTACCACCGGAGATTGCTAATGAACTCAATGATTTCCATGTCGTACCATTTTCAGACTGTAATATTTCCACTTCTCTAGGAGCATATGCATTGGCCCAATGATTCGTTTTGATACCTGTTAAAACCTTAGCTTCTCCTAAATCAACAGTAAACCAGAATCCTTTATTATTTAGAGCAACGTCAGTTCCAGTCTTGCCATCGATTAAATTATTGGGTGCGCCTTCTACTCCTTCTTCTACATTAATAATCCAGCCGGCACGATTACTGATAAGTTGGCTATTACTAGGAATACCGCTTTTTAGATTACAATAGGCAGCTTTATTAATAATGACAGGCAATGTACTTAAACTACTGCTAATAACAGTGTTCTTATCATTGGTAGTTACATTACTGATTGAGACACTGAAAGAGAAACTTGTTTTTTCCATGATACTGGCAAATATCGTCGGATCAACCGTCGCAGTGATTTCTTCAGAAGTCATCTGTCCTTCTTTGAGAGTAACCTGTGAGGAACTTAAAACGATCTGGCTTGCATCAAGCCCTTCTGTTTCACTTTTTGCACTTAATGCGATAACCATATCTGTAGAGACTGCTTTCTGTGTTTTTACAGTAAAAGCCATCTTAATTTCATCTCCTCCGATTCCATTCGCATCATGAGTCAGATTGAACTTTTTTACATTCCCCGATAAATAGTCATTTCTCTGTAGAGACACATACGTAGCATTCCACTCGTTAAAAACTTCTTCATCATCGCTACAGGACGAAATGAACGGGACAAACAAGCCGAGTAGGGCTGCTATTGATAGTGATTGAAATATATTTTTCATATGTACATACGATTAAATTATTACTATTTCCATTCGGTAGATTTATCTGTAGATAAAATACCGTCAATCCAGGTAGGAGTAGCAGAAGTAGTCAATGTATGACCTTTGCCGGTTGCATCTTCGAATACATTGCCTTGTCCTTCATTGAATCGCCAATAAGCTTCCAAACCTACAGATTTAGGGCTAACTTGAGTCATGTTATTCTGAATTTGAGAAGCGGAACGAACTACAGACCAGATACGTGCTTCACTCATCAAAATTTTACAGTTTCCCCATCTACTATAAGAATCATCACCTAAGCAGAACCAATTTACATCAGAGAAAGTTGTTGCTCCTGTTGGTATACTCAACACACCCGAATCAACTCCGTTTATGTAAAGTCGATAGTTGGAACCATCACAGACCAATGCTAAATGTTGCCATTCGTTTGGCTTGAAAGAATTACTTGGATTCAAATAAAGCCGGTTACGTCCTACAATCTGTACTAATGAATGTGCCTTATAATTTTCATTGTCACTTTGAGGATCCTCAAAACGTAAAAGGATGAAGTTTGCATCATCTCCTCCGTTTTTAAATACTGCACGGTCACGGTCAGCTGTGTTGGCTACCTGAAAACGAACCTCTATCGTATATTGTGAATACGTTTCGGGAGATTCTGTGAATTTATTAGCTTTTAAACTAGGAGCGCCAACAAACATTGGAGCTGAAAATTCGATAATACTTTCTGCCAAAATAACAAAGGTTCCGGTATTTTCCATCGGTGAAATACTTCCATCTTGCAATACTAGTTTTACAGGCAGTGCATATGATTCTCCCGATTTCATCATTTCCTGACTGAAAGCTTTCAAAGCGATGGAGAGGGCATCGGCTGCATATTGTCCTGCTTTTACAGTAATCGTTTCCGGCAACGTATAATAATCTTTGGGCAACATTATATATCCGGTTCCATTAATATGGTTATAAGTGTCCAGTACTGATTGATCTGTAACCAATTTATAATGATTGTCTGTAGAAGAAAGATTACTAAGATGCACATTTAGGGTAGTAAAACTTTCTCCAGTAGCCTGTACGGTCACTTTTTGACTTGTACTGGAAAGAGCTTCTTCAATATAAGCATGTGTATCTAAAGTATCGTATTTTGCATCTCCACAACTTACTATACTTCCTAAGCCTGTTATGACTGCGGAGAAGCATAAAATTTTTATATAATTCATACGTTTCATAGTTTACATTAATTTTTAAGTAATGAATGTGATGACGGGTTCATAATTTGAATAGCACGGCGTATATTTTTATATTCTGGTGAAGTACCATACTCTGCTTCCATATGATAGGTTCCTGCACCACCTTTACGGAATCCGTTACTTGGTTGCCAGCGTGCCATTCCTTCGAGAGATTTCATTTTGTTACCATAACGATCAGTGTAATCATATCCACCGTCCATAGCAGCATCAGTAGCCTCGAAATTCTCGGTCATGATGGTCATCTTCGTGATTTGTTCTTCAGACATGACACTGCTATACGTCTGAACAAGTCCTGCACCTGCTACGCCGCCTGTGATAAGACGTTTATCGAGTTTAGAATCACTGCCAGGACTACTATTATTGTAAGCCTGAATGATAAAATAGTCAAAATATAACCCGACTTCAGGTCTACCTGTTATGCTCTGTGGTTCGCCATCGATAACTAATAATTTACCTGTTCCTGATTTCGGACCGAAATATTTGCCTAGTTCATCAACAAATGCAAACATTCTATCGTCTTCGTCTACGATATTACCGGGGTTGCCGAAATTAGGTTCATAATCGATATCAAAGCCGTCGTAACCATATTTGTTTACTGTATCGGCAATGGCGCTTGCATATTTGCGAATGGATGCTTCTATTGCTTCCTTATTTGATTCATCGGAAGGCCATCCCCAAAAATCATTCACAGCTTCTTTTTCGGATGAAAATCCCATATTTTCCCAATTTTCACGAATATTCTGCGGAGTAATTTGATCGCCTACACTTCTGATAATAAAACACATGGTAAAACGAGTTCCTTTAACTTGTTGGCAAAATTGCAGATCTTTTTTTTGAGCTTCTGTAATGTTCGACCAATTTCCCCAAATAGAAACAATATCTACACTATCAGGAATACCGGCTAAAGAGCTTTTCATATAGGCACCTTCACCACTCCAGCCACCAAACCAGCCAAAGGCAACTTGGTGATCTGTCTGCTTATAGGCACGCAAGGCCGCATAATATTCATCCGATACGATCGATTCGGGAAAAGTTTTTGCTTCCGACTCCGTCCAGTCACTGCAACCGATCAATGAGGTCGTTGCCAGTGATATGAGTACAATGTATAATAAATAAATTTTCTTCATAAAAGTCCTTTTTATGCATTATATAAATTAGTTCTTTTTAGCCCACTTTAAGTCAGTAGCTTCGTTATCAGCACCGCCTAGTTCTGCTACTCCCAGATCATAATTGGCTTTATTGTTTTGTGCCTCTGTATAAGGGAAGCTTAGACGACGCATACCGCGTTGGCTACTCACTCCACAATCTGATAGATTGTCGATACAAGGATAAAGTTCCGGATAACCTGTACGGCGATATTCAGCCCATGCTTCCAATCCTAATGGATAATTGGCGATCCATTTTTGAGTAATGACACGTTGGAAATTTTTTCCATTTACGTTATCAGCCTCACTGTCATCCCACATCACACTCACTGTATTGGTAATTGTAGCAGTAGCATTTTGCACAGCATCACTTTCATGTGATACGACAGGAGCTTCGTCAATCTTCAAGTATTCAGTGGCTGAAACCTGATATTGTTCCATTGACAAATTAATACCATCTTCGTAATAGGCTTTTGCTGTTTTAGAACCGACATTCCAACCACGCAATTTTCCTTCTGCACGTAAAAACGCTGTCTCTGCAGCACAGAAAACCATTAATTTAGAAGTTGCCGTATATGCAGGAATAGAGAATCCTGCTGCATCTGCCTTTTTAAAATCAGCATCTCCTGTACGCATACCTACATATTTATCTGTTTTCCCGGCAAGGGTAGACTTATTAAAGAACTTCGGCATACGTGGATCGCCATATGCATTCATATAATATACAATATTTGCATTCACGCAGATCACCCCAACTTACAGCTGCCAGTTGATATGGATTACTCTGTGTGCCACAAGAAAGCATAGCATTATCCGAATTACTTTCAATCAATCCGGCTTTATGTGTTACTGCTGCTTCAGCTGCCTCTTGAGCAATGCCAGGCCATGTTCCGCTGATTCGCATTGCAACACGTAAGCGCATTGAATTGGCTAGCTTAGCCCAACCTGAATAATTTCCATCAAAAACCGGATCATTGGCCCCCAATGGGGCATTGCCATTTGTTTCTACATAATAGTTGTACAAAACATCAGCTGCATTGGCTAAATCACTTAATATACTGGTATAGACCTGTTCCTGGGTATCATAAGATACATAGAAATTACCCTTCTTTACTTGGCTGTAAGGCATCGGTCCATAACAATCCGCAACGCGAAGCATCGTTATTGCACGTATCATACACGCAAAAGCATAATAATGTCCCGTAGAATTAGTTGCTTCCTGTATTTGGAAAAAGTTTCCATATATTTTTTCAAACGGAGTGTTCCAAGGGGTAGCATTCCAGGCATCACTCTGATTGAATGTACTGAAGTTTGTACCACTCCATGTGTTAGAACAGCATAGATAGCCACCTAACTGTCCCACCATCTGATCTTGCATTTGAGAGTCATTCTGCTGAATATTCACAATTGTTTCAATCATAGACTTCATCAAAGTCGCAGGGTCTGCATCATGAATTTGATATTGATTCGTATTATACTCCTCAAATTTATCAGTACAACTTCCTGCCAGTAACAACAGAGCGGCACCGACTGTGATATTTCTTAAATATTTTCTCATAACATTAGCTTTTTCTTTTAGAATTGAACTTTCACATTAAAACCGAAGTTACGCAAGCTAGGTTGCATAAAGTAGTCTACATTCATATAATAGTTACTGGAGGTAGAGGCAGACAATTCCGGGTCAAATGGGGCTTTACAATAAATCATCCATAAATTACGTCCTACAATACCCAAAGTAACATTCGCCACATTTTTAAACCATCTTTTAGGAAGTGTATAGTTTAGACTCAATTCCTGCAAACGTACATTGGTTGCACTATATAGATAATAACGACCGTAGCCACCTTCACCCGTACCAATAGTCTGGTAATACTTTTGGGCGTTAACTTTGCCGTTATTAATAGGTATACCACCATTATCACGAGCTGTTGCAGATGTTTCGGATACTCCATAATAATCTAAGATACCTTGAGTAGCCGAATAAGCTAATCCGCCTACGCGGGCTGATAATACAACTCCTAAATCAATTCCTTTATAAGTGAAATGATTGGTCCATCCGAGGTTGAAATCAGCATCCAGATTACCTACTTTTACCGGAGTGTTTGATGAAGTGATACCCAGATTACCATTCTGATCGACTTTTATATTACCGTTATTGTCTTTTGTCAGTTGGTTGTATACATAGATATCAGTCATGGAGCCTCCTTCTGTCAGGATGACGCGAGGAGCTACATTCTCTTTACCTAACCAACCCACATTCATTTCATCCATTTGGATAGCTTCTCCTGTCACGGGATTCACGCTGCCGCTTGCCAGTCGTTTCACCTTGTTACGGTTTAGAGTGAAGGTTGCATTAGAAGACCATCCGAATCCTGCCCATTTATCGTTGAACCCTAAAGCCAATTCAAGACCTTGGTTTTGCACGTTACCAGCTTGTACAATCGCTTGTTTATATCCGGAAGAAGAGGGAATATCTACCTTAAATGTTTGGTTCAGTGTGTTAGAACGATAGTAAGTTGCGTCTAAATTGAAACGGTTTCCCCAGAATTTCAAGTTCAAACCGATTTCCCAGGACTTAGTCTTTTCAGGTTTCATGTTGTCCATCGGGTAAACGGTCGGATTCGCCCAGTTATGTGTCTGGCTGTTGTATTCGTAACCCGGATTAGTAAGGAAACGATCGAAAGAAGAGGCTACCACTGTATATGAACCGCGTATTTTAGCATAAGAGATCACCTCGGGCAGTTTAACCATTTCTGATAATAAAGCCGATAAACCGACTGACGGATAAAAGAAAGATTTCTGTTTGGAGAATGCAAGTTTTGAATCCCAGTCATTACGTCCGGTTACGGTTAGATACAGTTGATTTTTCCAACTTAATTCAGCACTGGCAAAAATACTTTGAATTTCATCTTCATATCCGGTAGGGTCCGGTTTATAGTTGGCGGAGAAATTAATATTGTTGATCTGGAAGAAGTTAGGAATAACCAGGTCACCTGCAATATATAACTGATCCATTGAAGTATGATATATGGAAGCACCAACATTGGCTGTTAAATGAAAATCACCAAATGTTTTATCTATATTAGCCAGGAAATCGGCATATAAAGAACGTTCCTGACGCATGGCATCTTCAAAACCACCGCTTACACCACAGAATGTTGTTAATGTAGAAGCAGATTTTTCGTTTTTATTCCGGTAGTCGGAGTTGTCCAGATTGACACGACCGACAACATTGAGCCAATCTGCAGCCTGCCATTTCAAAGAAGCGTTCATCATATAACGTTTCTTGTTGGAAGTACGGTTGATGCGATTTTGTATCCAATATGGATTTTGTAATGACAAACTTGCATCACCATAAGGCCAATATTGTTCCATATAGCCGTAGTTAGTATTATAACGCTCATACAGACGAATTTCGTCAAAGTTGTCTCCACGAGGGAATAGATACAGTGATGGGAGAGGATTATAATACTGTCCTTGAGAAACCATGTTTTTGTTGTTCTGAACGATATATTGTGCACCGATATCCAGAGTAAGTTTATCATTCAGGAAATGGGTGGTATTACGTGCCGTAAAATTATAACGGTTATAGGAGTTATTCGGAAGAATTCCACCGGAGTTAGTTGTAGAAGCAGAAAGATAGGTCTGGTTTTTGGTATTTCCTGTAGATAATGCTACCGAATTGATAACATTGGAGCCTGTTTCAAAGAAGTCAGATGGGTTATATCGACGGTTTGTCAATTCTCCCCAGCTGAATAATCCGGAACTTGTACCATAACGGTTCTGCATATCCGGCATAATATATGCTTTAGAGAAAGTAGTACTGTTGGATACTGTTATGGTAGTTTTCTCTGTTTGGCCTTTTTTAGTAGTAATTAAAACAACACCGTTTGCCGCAGCAGAACCATATAATGCTGCCGCAGAAGGACCGGTCATCATACTAATACTAGCAATATCGTCCGGATTTAAGTCAGCAACAGCATCTGATCCTCCCATCTCTCCAAATAATCCTTCGCCACCGCTTTTTCCTGTATTAAAAATAGGTACACCGTCAATTACATACAATGCATTGTTATCTTTAGTCAGAGATTTCATACCACGCATAACAACACGTGTGGCACCACCAGCACCGGTTGCACCACTATTAATCTGAACACCGGCAACCTTTCCTGATAGTGAATTCATAAAATTGGCATCTTTTACAGCTGTCAATTCGTCACCTTTTACCTCTTGTACATTATAACTTAACGCCTTAGTTGCACGCTTGATACCCAATGCAGTAACAACTACTTCGTCCAATACTTGCGTATCTTCTCCTAAGGTTACTTTTATAGGTTGTGCGTTGGCAAGCGTGATTGTTTGGGAGAAAATCAGTTTCATATACTTTCCCTAAATTCTATTCTTGTTTGATAAATAGATTAGATGTTCTATTTTTAAGATGTCAGACTAAATACAATTAAGTAAATTCAATGAATGAGAGAAAAAGTTAGTAAGATTGCGCATGAATATGCAGTAATCAACTTGTTTTTATTCATATATGCGGTATGAATATTCGATAAAAGACGTTTTTTCAGGAATGTTCCACACCGAGAAACGAAGTGATTCTCGGTGTGGAACATTTTGATTCTTTAAATGGAACCTAACAAATCATTTAAAGAATAATAATAACTTGCTTTATAGTAGTTGTTTTCTTCTAGTTAGTGCCGATAATACAAAGAACGGAATCTTTTCATTTGATTAATATTATCAATATTAGATATTATTCTATCACTACGCGGGCGATAAAAAGAATAAATTGCAATAATATCATCCTTTTTTTTATTTGAATTACGTTTGGCTAAAGTGGAAATCCCTGCGGTTTTCGAAACACTCCTGATAACAAGATGCATATTCTAAATTATAGATAATCTGAATATGCGTTTTTTAATATTATACTCACTTTTATCCTATATCAATTATTGGTCCATTTTTCATTGTACATACAATTTGCATGCAAATGTATTAATCTAGAGATTAAAGTTAGTCAATAATTGAGCATTCCTTATTCTTTCCTCTTTTTCAAAGTATGCTAAATAGTGCTCGGTTACAGATAAGTTAGAGTGTCCCAAGCTTTCAGAAATATATGAGGTTTTCGCACCTCCACGTTTTAATACTGTAGCAAAAGAATGCCTTGCCGTGTAAGTCGTCAACTGAAAATTCCAATGTCTTGGGCTATTTTTTTAAGTCTTCTGTTACATTTGGTTATAATACGCCGTACCAATCTAATCTTTTCAAAGGCATCTTCAGTTCCTCTAGCATATTTAAAAATATACGTTTGCGGGCTTAATCTTGGATTACCCCATTTTTGAATAATATTCCACATTTCAGGAGTAATGATTGCATGTATCTCTTTGTTATGTTTGGTAGTTCGAGATGTCTTAGAGCGTACAAAGCATATTTCTCCATCCATAATATTTGAATACTGAAGAAATAATAAATCCATAAAATTAATGCCATTACATAAATAAGAAAACACCCAGAGATCTCTAAATTCTTCTATATCTTTTGTTTCACATTGATAGGACATTACTTTTTTTATTTCAGAAAGAGTAAGTGCTAATTTACGTCCACACCCTTCAGGAATTTCATATTTATTCTTTCCAAAAGGAAAAGATGATTCTTTTATAATACCATCATGTACAGCACGATTTAAGACACACTTTAAAGCTCGGAAATAAATACTTATGCTTGAATAGCTTTTACCTTCTGATATCCAAAATTTTTCACAACGTTTAAGCCAATCAATTGTAATGTTTTCCAAAGGTATAGTGGAACCTCCGAAATCTTCTAAACTTTTTAAAGCACTTTGATAATTTAGGTAAGTGTTTGCTTGTTCATAGGCTTCCAGTTCTTTCATTTTTAAGCGAAAAGCACTGCGCAAAGTCATATCATTCATCTGCCTTCCTAACCTGACGCTTAATGTTTCAATACTAAATTCTCCTTTTGTTATCAGTTCATTAACTTGTTGCTTAATAGTTGAAAAACTACTCTCTATATCTGATCGAATTTCTGCCAATAACCGGCTTTTTACCTTTAATAACCTTGCCCAATCTTCTTTTGACACTTCCTTCCCAGTTGAGTAATATTTTTGCTTTCTTCTATATACCACTTGAACTTTAACAGGAAACTGTCCACTCTTTTTTGCTCTTCTGGTATCTAATATGGTTAAAACCGAAATTCCATCTTTTGAATATTTGAACATAAAATGAATATTTATATCTATACAATAGGTAAAGCATACATATATTGTATGCAAAATGTATGCAAATGTAATAAATCAGCCTGATTTTAATAAGTACATAAGATTCTATTTATCAAATATTTGAGTATTTATTTTTCAATTAGGAATCTTTCTATTCTATTTTTTTCGAAAAAAATCTTATCTTCGTTTAGTAAGGTTACAACATAAAATGTATTACTATTGAATAAGCGCTTATGGAATTTATTTTAAGTATAACCTTTAAATTTATTAATTATGAGAAACAGAGATACATGAAACCTTTGTGTGAAAACGGTAATCTCATTTACCGCCTCTAATTACAAATTCTCTAAAAACTATTTCTAATTAAAAAGAATAAGATGAAAGAAATTATAAAACACAAGTTTTCATACTTGTTATTCTTCCTTTTGTTGGTTTCGTGTTTTGCTTCAGCTTATGGGCAAGAACGAACGATCACTCTTAATCTATCGAAAGTACCCTTGAACACTGCTTTGAAAGAAATTGAGAAACAAACTTCAATGTCAGTAGTCTATAACACAAATGATGTCGATATAAATCGTGTCATATCTATCAAGGTAACAAAAGAATCTTTGAATAATGTAATGAATCAGTTATTCAGAGGAGTAAATGTCAGTTTTTCAATAGTAGATAATCATATTGTACTTTCTGCGAAGAGTAATAAAGAAGAGCAGCAGAAAAAAACACCAATTACTGCAAGTGGTACTGTTACTGATTCAAAAGGAGAACCATTGATTGGAGTTAGTATTTTGGTAAAAGGAACTTCAAATGGTACTATCACTGATATGGATGGAAATTTCAAAATACAAGCAGCTAAAGGTGATGTACTTGAAGTATCCTATATCGGTTATGCCTCCCAAGCAATCACGCTTACTAGTGCACAACCCTTGAAGGTTACTTTAGGAGAAGATACGCAGGTGTTGGACGAAGTAGTCGTTACTGCATTAGGTATCAAGCGCGCAACTAAAGCATTAAGCTATAATGTGCAAGAAGTAAAAGGTGATGAATTGACAACTGTAAAAAGTGCCAATTTTATGAACTCACTGGCTGGAAAGGTGGCTGGCGTTAATATCAATGCATCTTCATCCGGTGTTGGAGGGGCTACACGTGTAATTATGCGTGGTACCAAATCTATATCTTCAGACAATAATGCTTTATATGTAATTGATGGTGTTCCTATTTTTAATACAAATAAAGGTGACACTAACGGACAATATTCAGCCCAACCGAGAGGAGAGGGCATATCTGATATCAATCCGGAAGATATTGAAAGCATGTCTGTATTAAGTGGACCTGCTGCTGCGGCCTTGTATGGCTCTAATGCAGCGTCTGGTGTAATTTTAATTACTACAAAGAAGGGAAAAGAAGGTAAGGCACGAATTATTATTTCTAATAATTCTACTTTTTCCAATCCTTTTATAATGCCTGAATTCCAAAATTCTTATATAAACCGCGCAGGTTCCTTTGCTTCATGGGGAGATAAAGCGTCTTCTCTTTTCGGAACTTATGAGCCAAAAGATTTTTTCAATACTGGTACTAATATCCAGAATAACGTTTCTTTATCTGTTGGTAATGAAAAGAATCAAACTTATCTGTCTGTAGGTACTACTAATGCAACTGGTATCATTCAAAATAGCAAATATGACCGTTACAATTTTACCTTCAGAAATACAACAAAATTCCTGAAGGATAAAATGACATTAGATGTGGGTTTTAGCTATATTATTCAAGAAGATCTTAATCTAATGGCACAAGGTGAATATTTCAATCCACTACCAGCCGTATATCTGTTCCCGCGTGGCGAAAACTTTGAAGCTGTGAGGATGTATAAAACGTATGACACAACTCGTAAGATAGATGTACAGAACTGGGGATGGGGTGATCCTGGATACAGTATGAAAAATAATCCATATTGGGTGGCTAATGAGATGAACCATGGCATGAAAAAACAACGTTACATGGCTAATGCCAGTTTAAAATATGAAATTTTGGATTGGCTTGATGTGACAGGGCGCGTTCGCATTGATAATGCAACCAATGATTATTCAGATAAAAGAAATGCTTCTACTGATCTTTACTTTACTAATAGTTCTATTTATGGATTCTATAAGTACTATAAAGCTGACGATAGACAGGCTTATGCAGATGTGATGGCTAATATTAATAAACGCTTTGGTGACTTAAGTTTAAGTGCTAATATTGGCGGTAGTTTTACTCAAACTTATTATGACGAAAGAGGATTCCAAGGTGGTTTGAAAGATATGTCTAATGTTTTTAGTCTATATAATATGACTACAACTTTGGATAAAGATACTTATCCTATAGAAAGTGGATACAAACAACGCACCAACTCTATTTTTGCTAGTGCGGAAATTGGTTGGAAGAGTATGTTGTATATGACTTTAACCGGACGTAATGATTGGGATTCAGCATTGATTAATACAGAACAATCATCTTTCTTTTATCCATCAATAGGGCTTTCAGGAGTTATTTCCGAAATGGTAAAATTACCCAAAGCTATTACTTATTTGAAAGTACGCGGCTCATTTGCTTCAGTAGGTGCTCCTATTCCTAAGAATCTTTCTTCCAACAAAACGTATGAGTGGGACCCTGCGACTAGTCAATGGAAATTACAAACTTATCGTCCTTTGCCTAAACTTTATCCTGAACGTACTAATTCTTGGGAAGCTGGTTTGAATGCCAAATTTTTTAATAATAGTTTAAGTTTGGAAGTTACCTGGTATAAGGCTAATACTCGCAAACAAACATTCCAAGTTCCTTTATCAGGAACCGCTGTATATGCGACTATGTATGCGCAGTCTGGTAATATTGAGAATAAAGGTATGGAATTTTCTTTAGGGTACAATAAATCATGGGGAGATTTCTCGTGGAATTCAAATTTGACTTTTAGTTTTAATAAAAATAAGATTGTAGAACTCTTGGATGATGCAGTGGATGATGAAGGTAATCACTATAGTTTGAGTGAGATAGATAAAGGTGGCATTGGATCGGCTAAAGTTATTCTTCGTAAAGGAGGAAGCATGGGAGACATGTATGTCACTAATCGTTTGAAACGTGATAATGAAGGAAATGTATATATTGATAAAGCGAGCCAGAATGTGAAGAAAGAGGATATAAAGAATTCGGATGAATTTATTCATATTGGCTCTGTATTGCCTAAGAGCAATTTAGGCTTTAGAAATGATTTCTCTTATAAAGGCATTAGCTTGGGATTCATGCTTGCTGCCCGCTTTGGAGGTATTGTTATCTCACCAACACAAGCTGTAATGGATCAGTTCGGAGTATCTAAGGTCACAGCTTTAGCACGTGATAATGAAGGTGTTCCTGTAAATAATGGAAAAGTGGATCCCCAGACTTATTATACAGAAGTGGGTGGAATAAGTGGATTGATGTCTAACTATGTATATAGTGCTACTAATGTTCGTTTACAAGAGTTATCGGTGGGCTACTCACTTCCAGCCAAATGGTTTAATAACAAATGTAATCTTAGTTTGTCAATAACAGGTCACAACTTGTGGATGATTTATAATAAAGCACCATTTGATCCGGAAGCTACCGCTTCTACTGGTACTTATTATCAAGGTGTTGATTACTTTATGCAACCAAGTTTGAGAAGTTGGGGATTTAATGTAAAAATACAGTTTTAACGATAAAAGAATAACCAAATGAAAATATATAAATTCATAACGCAGATTTCTATTGCAGGCTGTATGCTTGTTGGAACTCCAATGTTACAAGGATGCATGGATAATAGCTTGAATGATCCGCTGGGAAAAGTTTCGGAAGAAGAACTTGGACGAGATGGATTTGCTGCCAATGCTTTCTTCTTGACTTTATGTGATTATGCATATCCCATAGCTACTGAAAACATTTATAATACCAATGAATCCTTGATTGGTGACTGCTATGGACGTTATCAAGTAATGGCAACAGATAAGTTTAAAGGGGCAAATTTTGCTACATATAACGCACCCGAGAACTGGTTAAACTGGCAGTTTGCAGATGATAATGTAATGGTATTGACGTATGGTGCATGGAATAAAATAAAGAATGTAACCCAAGGAACAGGAGTTAACTTTGCATGGGCACAGATTTTGAGAATTGCGACAATGCATCGTATGCTTGATATGTATGGGGCACTTCCTTATTCCCAAATTTCAAGTGATAAACTTTCGGCTCCTTACGATACAATGGAGGAAGCATATCATGCTATGTTTACTGATCTGACTGATGCTATTAATGTAATGACTGTTTATGTGACCGAAAATCCAAACAACAGAACGATGGCTAAGTATGATAAAGTTTATGACGGTGACTTTGAGAAATGGGTGAAATTTGCAAATTCACTGAAACTACGTATGGCCATTCGTATTCGTTTTGCAGATCGTGAATATGCTAGACAGATGGCGGAGGAAGCTATTAACCATTCTATTGGGGTAATTACTTCTAATGAAGATAACGCAACTTCTTTAGGTACTAAAAATCAATTGTATACGGTATTGGTACAATGGCCCGATCAATGTGTCTCTGCGGATATTACGTCCTATATGAAAGGGTATAACGATCCGCGTATGTCGAAATATTTTAAAAAGAAAACGAGCGATAAAGGAGATGATGATTATGTGGGGATGCGTGCAGGCTTGTCTTATGGTAATGATATTACCGGACCGACTTTCTCTAGAATAAATGTTGGAGAGATGGATCGTACTTTATGGATGAGTGCAGCTGAAACAGCTTTTAATAAAGCTGAAGCGGCAATGTTAGGATGGGATGTAAAAGGAGAAACGGTGAAAGATTTGTATGAATCAGCTATCAGACTTTCTTTTGCACAATGGGGAGTATCGGATGGTATTGACCAATACCTGAATGATGAATCAAGTACTCAGGCTGATTATGTAGATCCTAATGAGAATAAGGGGAATGAAAGTGCTATTAGCTTTATAACTATCAAATGGAAAGATGATGCTGGTGAGGAAGAAAAACTGGAAAGATTAATAACCCAAAAATGGATTGCAATGTGGCCTTTGGGACAAGAAGCATGGAGTGAGTATCGTCGTACTGGGTATCCGCGTTTTTTCCCGTTATTGAATGGAAATGTAACCAATCTTCCTTCTGCTAATCGTATTCCGTTCCCACCATCGGAATATATTCGTAATGCTGCTAATGTAAATGCTGCTGTAAGTAAATTGGGTGGCGCTGATAATTATCAGACTAAGGTTTGGTGGCAGCGTAGGGATAAGTGAATAATAGTATAATCTATATTAATATAAATAGTATGAGAAAGATATTCTATTTTATAATGTTGTTATTTGGCATAACGGTTGCGAATACAGCGTGTGATGATTGGACAGACATGGAACCAAAATTCCAGGAAGATATGACTCAGTCGTCACTTCCGGAAGAATACTATGCCCAGCTTCGCGCTTATAAAAAAACAGATCATCCGGTTGCTTTTGGATGGTTTGGTAATTGGACAGGAAATGGAGCTACCTTAGAAAAATGTTTAGCTGGACTTCCTGATAGTGTAGATTTTGTTTCTATTTGGGGGAACTGGAGACATTTGACAGAAGCGCAAACAAAAGATTTGCGTTATGTACAAAATGTAAAAGGTACTAAAGCTTTGATGTGTTTTATTGTTCAAAATATCGGTGACCAATTGACTCCCGAGGAATATAAAGATAATTATCTGGAATTCTGGGGATGGAATGAGAATAAGGAAGAAGCTATAAAGAAATATGCCCATGCAATATGTGATAGTATTGATAAATATGGATATGATGGCTTTGATATTGACTATGAGCCTAATTTTGGTCATCGAGGTAACATGAGTGGAAGTGATGAGAATATGTTGTTGTTCATTCAGACCTTGGGAGAAAGAATCGGACCAAAATCGGGTACAGACAGGCTATTAGTAATTGACGGTGAGCCACAAAGTATTGTATCGGAGTCAGGTCCTTATTTTAATTATTTTATAGTGCAGGCTTATGATTCTCCAGGAGATAATACTGGACGTGACCATTTGGATAGCCGTTTAAACTCTACAATAAGAAACTTCGATGGGCATTTGACTGCAGAAGAAGTTGCTAAGAAATATATTGTAACTGAAAATTTTGAAAAATGGGCTTTGTCTGGTGGTGCTGATTTCACAGATCGATATGGAAATAAAATGAAGTCTTTGGAAGGTATGGCACGTTGGACGCCTATTATTGACGGGAAAAAATGTGTAAAAGGAGGGGTCGGAACTTATCATATGGAGTATGAATATACAATTGATGGTACAGAAGAATCTTATCCTTATTTGCGTAATGCTATCCGCATTATGAATCCACCGGTAAAATAATAAATTTAAAGATATAATAATTATGAGATATCTGGTAAAAAATAAAAATACAATAATGTTCGCCTTTGCCATATTGCTTTGTGCAATTATAGCAAGTTGTGAAGATGCAAAGTATGATACTATCGGCAGTAGAATTTATTTAGCTGAATCCAGTAGTTTGTCTTATGAATCTAAAAAAGTAACAGTAGCTGAAGAGGGTAGTGTTGTCACTGTGACTCCTCGGTCGGGACAAATTGCAACAGAAGATATAGAAGTTACTTTGGGACTAAGTCCGAAATCGTTGGAAGTATATAATACAAAAAGTGGTACGAACTATAAATCTATGCCGGAAGGTTCATATTCTTTTGATCAAAAGACAGTGGTTATAAAAAAAGGAGAATTAGTGGCTCCTACTGTTAAAGTAACAATTGATCCGTTGACAAAGGAAATGCTTGATTCTGGTGATAAATTTGCACTACCGGTTGCTATTACTGCTGTATCAGGTGGGCAACAAACTTTGGAAGGTGCAGATGTGATGATTTATATCATGGATCAGGTTATTATAACCTCTGCACCAGTGTTGACGGGTACAAAACCAATTACTATGGAAATGCGTCAGGATTATACAGTAACTCAATGGTCACTTGAAATGCGTATTAATATGAGCGAACTTGGGGATGGGGTGACTCCTGGAGTTGGTTATCCTGGTCCTCCTAGCTATCAGAATCAAGCAATATTTTCTGCAGGTCCAGGTAATGGTATCGCAGAAGATGGTGAAATTTATATCCGTTTTGGTGATGGCCCGATTCCTGGTAATATTTTGCAGATAAAAACACAAGGTACTCAAGTAAATGCTGCTACTAAGTTTAAAAATAATCAATGGTATCATTTAGCATTTGTTTGTGATGGAGTGAAATTGACTATTTATGTAAATGGAAATATTGATGCAACATTAGATCTTCCAAGAAAACCTTTGCGTCTTGTTAAGAATAGTTTTGGTATATGCAATGGTGATTGGATGGTTACAGATGCTATAGTTAGCGAAGTACGTTTTTGGACTACTGCTATTTCACAGTCGCAGATTCAGAATAATATGTTTGCGATAAATCCGGGTACGGATGGCTTGGAGGCTTATTGGAAATTGAATGAAGGGGCAGGAACCGAGTTTAAAGACGCAACTGGTCATGGAAATAAAGCCACGGCGCCTAATGGAGTTGTCAGATGGGTAGATGGCATTAGATCAGATGGTAAATAATATAATATTCAAATGATGTAATTATGAGATTGAAAAATATAATATGGAAAACAGTAGTGATGTCATTAATGGCATCACCACTGTGCATCTCTTGTGACGATGATGACGAAGTTACTGTAAATTCTAAGTTTTATCTTTCTACGAAAGTTTTTCCGGTAGATTCTTATGAAGCATCGTTGTCAGTGATTTTGAAGATAATTCAGTGGTCGTAAATGAGTTACAACCTAATTATCGGTTTGTTGCATGTGCCACGGAGAGATTATCGAAAGATGTGAAAATAACAGCCGATAGTGATGATAATCTAGTAAGTGCTTACAATAAAGCTAATGATACGGAATATAACATATTACCTGCTGAAAATTATTCTTTCACCAATAAAACTGTTACTATTGAAAATGGAGAAAGTGTATCTGGAGATTCTATAAAAATAGAGCTGTTAAATGTAGGATCGTTGACTACAGAAGGGGGATATTTGTTGCCAGTTACCATATCTTCTATAGAAGGTAATAACTTAGATGCACTTAGCTCTAACAGAGGAGTAGTTTATGTGAAAATTCAAAATATTCATGTCAATGTAGAGTCCGGGCAACCGGCTGAAGGTACTTTGATTGCCGATCGTTCTGGCTGGACTGTAAAAGTTGCCCCGACGACTCGTGGAGATGCTAAAAATCTAATTGATGGAACAAATTCTGATGTAGCTCGTGATGGAGGAGCAGAATATTGGTTAACTGTGGATATAGGTAAGGTGCAGACATTAACAGGAATAAGAAATAAGTGTTATGCTAGTAGTTATTCACCGACTGCAGTAGAAGTATTTACTTCAGGTGATGGAATAAAATGGAAATCTATCGGAACTGTAACTATTTCAAGAAGTGGCACACAATATATTAAGTTTTCGAAAGCTATTGAAACGCGTTATTTAAAGTATTATGTGAAACAAGGTCCCAATACGGTCAGCCTTACGGAATTTGACCTATATGCGAAATAGTTAATAGGTTATTGAATTTTTTAAGTCCCGCTTTTTCGTTTTTTCGGATAAAGTGGGACTTACTATATAAGTTAATAAATGAAAAAAGAAAAAGATTGATTGTTTAATAGTATCATATTGATTGTATTACTATTATATAATAACTTTTAATAGCAAGAAAAACATGAAATTATCTATTATTCTACGGTTCTGTTTATGGTTTATGGGAATTAGTGTGGCGTTTCCGTCTCTCTCTCAAACTATGTTAGTAACTAATGGGAATACAAGTTCTAGGATCATTTTGAAAGAGAATAATCAAATATCGTGGACAGCTGCAAATTTGTTACAAACATTTATTCAAAAAGTAACCAGTTGTAAGCTGCCTGTTGTTATAAGTCAAACTCCTCGAAAAGGAGATATTCTCATTGGTGGTCAATCTCCAGCGGAAGTAACAGAGGATGGATTCTCTATTTCTACTCAAGATGGTATTCTAAAAATATCTGGTAAAGAAAACGGTGTTGTATATGGGGTTGTTACTTTATTGGAGCAATATTTGGGTATCGATTATTGGGGAGAGAATGAATATTCTCTTACCCCTTCAAAAACGGTGAACTTACCCTTCATTAATAAAGTCGAAAACCCGGGCTTTCGTTATCGTCAGACACAATGTTATGCTATCCATACAGACTCTATTTATAAGTGGTGGAATCGTTTAGAGGAACCGAATGAAGTGTTTGCTGCCGGTTATTGGGTGCATACTTTTGATAAGCTTCTGCCTTCATCCATTTATGGGAAAGAACATCCGGAATATTATTCTTACTTCAAAGGAAAACGCCACCCGGGAAAGGCCAGTCAGTGGTGTTTGAGTAATCCGGAGGTTTTTGAGATTGTTGCTCAACGTGTTGATTCTATTTTCAAAGTAAATCCAGATAAACATATCATGTCTGTAAGTCAGAATGATGGTAATTATACAAATTGTACGTGTGATGCTTGTAAGGCAATTGATGATTATGAAGGAGCATTATCAGGAAGCATCATCACTTTTCTGAATAAGTTGGCTGCCCGTTTTCCGGATAAAGAGTTTTCCACATTGGCTTATCTATATACAATGAATCCTCCGAAGCGTGTGAAACCTTTGCCAAATGTGAATATTATGTTGTGTGATATTGACTGTGACCGTGAAGTAACTTTGACGGAGAATGCTTCGGGAAAAGAGTTTGTGAAAGCCATGGAAGGATGGTCTAAGATTACCAATAATATTTTCGTGTGGGATTACGGTATTAACTTTGATAATTATCTGGCTCCATTTCCTAATTTCCATATTTTACAGGACAATATCCGTCTTTTCAAAAAGAATCATGCCACCATGCATTTCTCTCAAATAGCAGGGAGCAGGGGAGGAGATTTTGCAGAACTTCGTGCTTATTTAGTGTCAAAGTTAATGTGGAATCCCGAAGTTAATGTAGACTCATTGATGCAACATTTTCTGCATGGATATTATGGTGAAGCAGCGCCATATCTTTATCAGTACATAAAGATAATGGAAGGCGCATTAATCGGTAGTGGACAGCGGTTGTGGATATATGATTCACCCGTATCACATAAGTATGGCATGCTAAAGCCTGCTTTGATGCGTCGTTATAATCATTTATTTGATTTGGCTGAAAAGGCTGTTGCAGCAGATCCCGATTTCTTAAAACGAGTTCAACGGGCACGTCTGCCAATTCAGTATTCAGAACTGGAGATTGCACGAACAGAGACAGAAAAAGATTTGGTAGATATCAATAAAAAGTTAGACCTTTTTGAGGAACGCGTGAAAGAGTTTCAAGTTCCTACATTGAATGAGCGTTCCAATTCACCGGTAGACTATTGCAAATTGTATCGTAAACGTTACATGCCGCAGAAAGAAAAAAGTTTGGCTTTGGGTGCAAAAGTTACTTATCTAATTCCTCCTACGGGAAAATATGCGGCATTAGGAAAAAACGCATTGGTTGACGGTTTGTTTGGTGGAGCAACCTTTGTTGATAGCTGGATTGGTTGGGAAGGAACCGATGGTGCATTCGTTATAGATTTGGGCGAAGCGAAAGAGATACAAAGTGTGGAAACAGATTTTCTTCATCAAATAGGGGCCTGGATTCTTTTTCCTCTAAAGGTGGTTTATTCATATGCTGAAGACGGTGAGCATTATACACATTGGAAAACGATTGATTTACCGGAAGAACGTACCGGTGAGGTAAAATTCCGTGGAGTCAAGGCTGAATCAGCCGAACCGATAAAAACTCGTTATGTGAAAGTAGAAGTCACTGGAACGAAAGAATGTCCGACTTGGCATTATGGTGTAGGTCATCCTTCGTGGTTCTTTATAGACGAAGTGATAATAAAATAAAAAAAGTAGGGGGGAGACGTTAGTAGTTTCCCCCTTTTAGTTGTATTATATATAGATGGGTCAGAAAAATGTTTTTTTTCATCTATATACTATGATTTATGCAACAGAATAAAACTGCTTCTCAACGAAAAACTATTAACCCGGCTTGCTGGGTACCTACTGCTTATTTTGCAATGGGACTTCCCTTTATTGCTATTAATTTGGTTTCTGTTTTCATGTTTAAGGATCTTGGAATTTCGGATACGCAAATTGCATTCTGGACTTCTCTGATTATGATGCCTTGGACACTGAAATTTTTGTGGAGTCCTTTTCTTGAAATGTATCGGACGAAAAAATTCTTCGTATTGATTACAGAATTATTGAGTGGTGTATTGTTTGGAATAGTAGCCTTTTCTTTGTTTTTCGATTACTTTTTCGCCATAAGTATCTCTACGATGGCAGTGATTGCTTTTAGTGGAGCAACGCACGATATTGCTTGTGATGGTGTATATATGGCTGAATTGAACAAAGAAGATCAGGCAAAATATATCGGAGTGCAGGGTGCCTTCTATAATGTAGCCAAATTGGTTGCTAATGGAGGATTAGTTGCTATGGCAGGAGCATTGGCAGAGCACTTCGGAGCAATAGAAGGTGCTTCGATAGATGCTAACAAAGGAGCGTATTCATCTGCATGGATGATTATTTTCAGCGTAATTGCGGCAATAATGGTACTGATCGGTATTTATCATATAAAAATGTTACCTTCTACACAGGTTCCGTCAACAACGAAGAAAACAGCATCAGAAGTTGGGCACGAACTGGTAGCAGTCATTGCTAACTTCTTTACTAAAAAGCATATTCTCTACTATATCTGTTTTATTATTTTATATCGTTTGGCAGAAGGCTTTATCATGAAAATAGCTCCGCTGTTTTTACGTGCTTCAAGGGATGTAGGCGGCTTAGGACTGTCGTTAACAGAGATCGGCACGCTAAATGGTATCTTTGGTTCCGCTGCTTTCGTTTTAGGCTCATTGTTAGCAGGTATTTATGTCTCTAAGTTCGGATTGAAAAAGACACTGTTCACTCTCTGTTGTATTTTTAATCTTCCGTTTGTTGCCTATACTTTTTTGGCAGTTGCACAGCCTACTAATGTATATCTGATCGGAACTTGTATAACAATGGAATATTTTGGTTATGGCTTTGGTTTTGTCGGATTGACGTTGTTTATGATGCAACAGATTGCTCCAGGCAAACATCAAATGTCACATTACGCATTTGCTTCAGGAATCATGAATCTGGGAGTGATGCTTCCGGGAATGGTTAGTGGTTATCTTAGTGACTTATTAGGATATCGTAATTTCTTTATCTATGTGTTAATCGCAACTATTCCAGCTTTTCTGATTACTTATTTCATACCTTTCACGTATGATGACTCAAAAAATAAATAATATAAAATCAACGATTATGAATAAAATTCAAATTCCTTGGGAAGATCGTCCTGTCGGATGTACGGACGTTATGTGGCGTTACTCACAAAATCCAGTTATCGGACGTTATCATATTCCTTCATCTAATAGTATTTTCAATAGTGCTGTTGTTCCTTTTGAGGATGGTTTTGCAGGCGTATTCCGTTGTGATAACAAAGCTGTACAGATGAATATCTTTGCAGGTTTTAGTAAGGACGGAATTCATTGGGATATCAATCATGAACCTATTCAGTTTAAAGCAGGTAACACGGAAATGATTGAGTCGGAATATAAATACGACCCTCGTGTTACATGGATTGAAGACCGCTATTGGGTGACTTGGTGTAATGGTTATCATGGCCCTACGATTGGTATTGCCTATACTTTTGACTTTAAGGAGTTTTTCCAGTGCGAAAATGCTTTCTTGCCTTCAATCGTAATGGTGTACTTTTCCCGCAGAAGATCGATGGCAAGTATGCGATGTTGAGTCGTCCCAGTGATAATGGACATACTCCGTTTGGCGATATATACATCAGCTATAGCCCGGATATGAAATATTGGGGTGAACACCGCTGTGTAATGAAAGTGACTCCTTTCCCGGAAAGCGCTTGGCAGTGTACAAAGATTGGTGCAGGTTCAGTTCCTTTCCTTACAGATGAAGGCTGGTTGCTGTTCTATCACGGTGTAATCACTACTTGTAATGGTTTCCGTTACGCTATGGGATCTGCCATATTGGATAAAGATCATCCGGAAAAAGTCCTCTACCGTACACGTGAATATCTGCTTGGTCCGGCTGCTCCTTACGAACTTCAGGGTGACGTTCCTAATGTAGTATTCCCCTGTGCTGCTTTGCAAGATGGTGAACGTGTTGCTGTTTATTATGGTGCGGCAGATACTGTGGTAGGTATGGCCTTCGGATATATAAAAGAGATTATCGATTTTACGAAACGAACGAGTATCATTTAATAAAGATATGAAACGTATTATATTAACTTACACACTTGCTTTTTCCCTTCTTTCCGCCTATGCGGGGGAAGGGGGGAGCCCTCCCCTTAAAAATACGGATAAAAGTCTTTTGATAGATTATGTGGATCCTTTTATCGGAACTACAAATTTCGGAACGACTAATCCCGGAGCGATTTGCCCCAATGGTATGATGTCTGTGGTTCCTTTCAATGTGATGGGATCTTCCGAAAACACATACGATAAAGATGCCCGATGGTGGTCTACGCCTTATGAATATACAAATTGTTTCTTTACCGGATATGCTCATGTGAATTTGAGTGGAGTCGGTTGTCCGGAATTAGGTTCTTTATTATTGATGCCTACTACCGGAGAACTGAATGTGGATTATAAAGAATATGGTAGTAAGTATAAGGATGAACAGGCCTCACCGGGCTATTATTCTAATTATCTGACTAAATATAATGTAAAAACAGAAGTTTCGGCTACTCCGCGTAGCGGTATTGCCCGATTTACTTTCCCGAAAGGGAAAAGCCATATCCTGCTGAATCTGGGGGAGGGATTAACGAATGAGAGTGGCGCTATGCTTCGTCGTGTAAGCGATTGTGAAGTGGAAGGAGTCAAACTACTTGGTACATTTTGTTATAATCCTCAAGCTGTATTCCCCATTTACTTTGTATTGCGGGTTAAGAAGAATCCTTCTGCAACAGGGTATTGGAAGAAACAACGTCCGATGATGGGTGTTGAGGCTGAATGGGATAAGGATCAGGGAAAGTATAAACTTTATACTCGTTACGGAAAAGAAATAGCAGGAGATGACATTGGTACTTATTTCTCCTTCGATACAGAAGAAGGTGAACAGGTAGAAGTGCAAATGGGGAGTTTCTTTTGTAAGCGTAGAAAATGCCCGTTTGAATCTGGATCGTGAACAGGCTGGAAAGGATTTTGAGAAGATCCATGCGGAAGCACGTTCCAAATGGAATGATGACTTGTCACGCATAACAGTGGAAGGTGGTACAGATGCCCAAAAGACTGTGTTTTATACAGCGCTTTATCATTTGCTGATTCATCCTAATATTTTGCAGGATGTGAATGGAGAATATCCGGCCATGGAAAGTGATAAGATCCTGACAACCAAAGGTGATCGCTATACCGTATTTTCTCTTTGGGATACTTACCGTAATGTTCATCAATTGCTAACCTTGGTTTATCCGGAACGTCAGATGGAAATGGTACGTACAATGCTTGATATGTATCGTGAACATGGATGGTTGCCTAAGTGGGAATTATATGGCAGAGAAACATTGACAATGGAAGGTGATCCGAGTATTCCGGTAATTGTAGATACTTGGATGAAAGGTTTGCGTGACTTTGATGTTGATTTGGCTTATGAGGCAATGTACAAATCTGCTACATTACCGGGGGCAGAAAACTTGATGCGTCCTGATAATGATGATTATATGTCTAAAGGATATGTACCCCTTCGTGAACAGTATGACAATTCCGTCTCTCATGCATTGGAATATTATATTGCTGATTTTGCACTGTCTCGTTTTGCAGATGCTTTAGGTAAAAAGAAAGATGCGGAGATGTTCTATAAACGTTCTTTAGGATACAAACATTATTATAGTAAAGAATTTGGTACTTTCCGTCCGATTCTCCCCGATGGGACGTTTTATAGCCCGTTTAATCCGAGACAAGGAGAGAACTTTGAACCGAATCCCGGTTTTCATGAAGGTAATTCCTGGAATTATACGTTCTATGTACCACATGATGTATATGGCTTGGCGAAATTAATGGGTGGAAAGAAACCTTTTATCGATAAACTACAAATGGTTTTTGATGAAGGACTTTACGACCCGGCAAATGAACCGGATATTGCTTATGCTCATTTATTCTCATACTTTAAAGGTGAAGAATGGCGTACACAGAAAGAGACGCAGCGTTTATTAGATAAGTACTTTACAACAAAACCTGATGGTATTCCAGGAAATGATGATACGGGAACGATGTCTTCCTGGGCTATTTTCAATATGATCGGTTTTTATCCGGATTGTCCCGGACTGCCCGAATATACATTGACGACTCCGGTCTTTAATAAGGTAACGATCCGGTTAGATCCGAAATGGTATAAAGAGAACGAATTGGTGATTGAAACCAATCGTACTCAACCAGGAACTTTATATATTGATAAGGTACTATTGGATGGCAAGAAGTTCAATAAATATCATATCACACATGATGAACTTGTTCACGGCAAATATTTAAAGTTTGATTTGAAATAACACACAGTGTTTCATAGGTATCGTTTTTGGGTTGACAGGGCTGTCGGACTTTTTATAGTCCGGCAGCCCATTTTTTTACATTTACTTCTGTTATTACTTCTTCGAAAATAGTGACGGTATATGCCCGGGATAGTGACGGTATCGGACCAAGATAGCGTCACTATTTGTCTTGGATACCGTCACTATCTTACTTTTATTAAATTATACTCCGTAGTATTTTTAGTTATTCTCTGTTTTATAGGTGATTACAAAAATCTATTCCATACGTCTACTATGTAAATCGTATGCAATAAAATAAAAAATGAGAAGAAATTTATTTAAACATATCCTTTGGATATTGATACTTGCAGAGTGTTTTCCTCTATTGGCAATTGCCGGATCGCAGCAAAAGGAACAACGTTATAAAATAGCCGTATGTGACTGGATGATTCTGAAACGTCAGAAAATCGGTTCATTCCAATTGGTACATGAATTGAATGGTGACGGTGTAGAATTGGATATGGGTGGTCTTGGCAAGAGGGAAATGTTTGATAATAAATTGCGTGAGCCCCATTTCCAGCAGTTATTTCGTGAAACTGCTCAAAAATATCAATTAGAAGTTTCTTCTATTGCTATGTCCGGTTTCTATGGACAGTCTTTTCTGGAGCGGGCTAACTATAAAGATTTAGTTCAGGATTGCCTTCATGCCATGAAAGTGATGAATGCCAAAGTAGCCTTTCTTCCTTTGGGAGGAATCAAAGCCGGATGGGAAAAGATTCCGGCACTACGGACAGAAGTTGTAAAACGCTTGAAGGAGGTAGGAGATATGGCAGCTTCTGAAGGAGTGGTGATTGGTATTGAAACTCAACTGGATGCAAAAGGAGATGTGAAACTACTGAAAGAAATTAATTCTCCCGGAATCAAGATCTATTTTAAATTTCAAAATGCATTGGAGAATGGAAGGGATTTGTGCAAGGAGCTGAAAATTCTGGGGAAAAAGAGGATTTGCCAGATTCACTGTACGGACACAGATGGAGTGACTTTACCTTATAATGAACGATTGGACATGAATAAGGTGAAAAAGACGCTGGATAAGATGGGATGGATTGGATGGCTGGTAGTAGAACGTTCGCGCGATAAGGATGACGTGCGGAACGTGAAAAAGAATTATAGTACGAATATTAAGTATTTGAAAGAGGTGTTTCAACAGAGATAGGAGGATATTATGATATAGTTAATATTACAAAGAGAGAGAAAAAAATGCAAAATCTATTTTTTTTATTCTTTTAAGTGATTACATATTTTTTGATTGTACGTCTTTCCTTAAAAGATCTTTTAGATTTTGAAGATATAATATATTATTTTTGTTTAAATTAAAATTTAATCTATGAAGAGTAAAATGAAGATTAAAATGAAGATTGCCGGAAAGTTATGGGGCTTGTCAGCAATTCTTTTATTCGTTTCTTGTGCTAAAGGTTTTGATGATAATGAAACCTTTTCTGGAGGTGTGACAAATGCACAGTTGGAATCTCCTGAAAATATAAGTTTCTCTACCTTAACTAATGCTGATGGGTCAGAGAGTTTGAAGCTAACATGGCCTGTTGTTATGGGAGCTGGTGGTTTTAAGGTAAATGTTTATAATATGAACGATCCAGTTAATCCAGTTGCAGTAATAGCAGATAGTATAGTAGACGGGAGTTCAATGGTATTCCCGAAATTAGAAGATACTAATTATCAGGTCACTGTACAAACAATGGGTAATGAAAAATTAAATAATAAGGATGCTCAAACAGCTACTATTCAAGATTACAAAGCATTTGCGGCAGTTGCAACTATTCATAAAAACAATGAAATTGCAGCTTATGTTAATGCTAATATTCAAGATTTTAGCCAAGATCAGGAGCAGTGTTTTGTATTGGAGCCAGGAGGAGTTTATACATTAGATGATATAGCTGATTTTAAGTTGAATACAGTGACATTCCGCGGAGACAAAGACAATCGTCCGACTATAAAAGTTGGTGCCAATGGTGGACTTGTGACACAGGGAGGTTTAAAGATTAAGTATATTAATTTTGAGTGCACAGATATGTCCTCACAAAAAGGGATTCTTTGTTTAAGCGAAAATCCGGATGCTTCTATTACGACTGATGCTTTAGGGTATACAAATGATGGAGCTAATTCAGGATTTTATGTGATTAACAGTCCTATTATATTTCAAGAATGTAATTTTAGAAATATTCCTAATAGTTTGATTTATGGTAATAAAAAGAACTATGGTGTGAAAGATTTCCGTATTGCAAATTGTATTGTACAATTGAAAAACGAGGGTTCATATTCTGTTATCGACTTTAATGGTGGTGGGTGGATTAAAGACTTGCGAGTTGAAAATAGTACATTTTATAATTTGAATACTACATGTAGTGGTTATTTTGTACGCTATAGTAGTTCTAGTAATGCTCAACCTAAAAAAACATGGGGAAATACAGATAATACCGGTAGTATAACAATTACCTATAATACTTTCTGTAAAACAATGGCAAATAAAGATTTTGCGAATCAATTACCTAATACAAATACTTTAACCACTACTATACAATATAATATTTTTTATGATTGCTGGCGTTTATATCAAGCGATACAGTCACAAGCTAAAAGATATACAGATGGTAATACTATTTGGGGAATAACAAGGGCTTCTGAAAATAATGACACTGGAGGAAGAACGGATTCAAATGGCAAACCTTATGCAACACTTGAGGACCCTAACTTTAAAGGACCTATTGATCTTAGCTTTGACCTTACACAAGCTAAAGGTGGAGTTGATTTTAAGCCTAATGCTAGTTTAGCTACAGAAAAAAAAGCAGGTGACCCTCGTTGGTATGAGTAATATTAAATGTAATATATAATACAATAAAGATGAAACATAAAAATAATATAATCAAATTGTGCCTTGGCATATTTCTGGCTTTCACAATGGCTTTACCTGCTATTGCCCAGAAAACACAGACATTCAAAGGTGTAGTGGTAGATACGACGGGGGAACCTATTATTGGTGCTTCTGTGAAGGTGGTAGGTACAACTACTGGAACTATAACTGATTTGGATGGTAAATTTATGGTTGTTGTTCCATCTGGAAAACAGGTTGAAATATCTTATATAGGGTATATAACACAGGTATTATCAGATTTTAAGCAGACTAAGATTGAACTGAAAGAAGATACGCAGCAGTTAGATGAGGTTGTAGTGGTAGGTTATGGTACGCAGAAAAAAGCGCATCTAACAGGAGCTATTGCTACTGTACCTATGGATGATATTCAGGATCTTGCTTCCGGTAACTTGGCAAGTACGTTGAGTGGTATGGTAAATGGACTTAGCGTTAGTGGTGGAGATGCGCGACCTGGTGAGAATGCTCGGATTAATATTCGTCAAAATGATGTTTTATCAGATATTGGTGGTACTGCTTCAGAACCATTATATGTTATTGATGGGTATATTTATCCTGTAGAAGTGAAAATTGGTGATGTTACAGAAAACTTAGGAGCAACTGCATTTAATAATTTGGATCCGTCTGTAATTGAAAGTATTTCGGTTTTGAAAGATGCTGCGGCTGCTGTATACGGTGCTCGTGCTGCCAATGGTGTTATATTGGTTACTACTAAGAGAGGTAAACAAGGTGCACCTAAGATCTCATATAGTGGAACTTTTGGCGTTGTGGATGAGGTTTCGCGTGCTAAGATGTTGAATGCTTACCAATATGGTCAACTTTGGAATGCTGTACGTGCGGCTGATCCGACTGACGTATCTATTAATTTGCAAAATGATTTGTTTCAGGCAGACGAGTTGAATGCAATGAAAGGTTTGAATTATGACTTGTTGGACAAATACTGGAAAGCGGCATTGACACAAAAACATAGTATCAATATGACCGGTGGTTCAGAAAGAGCTAATTATTTTGGAGGAATATCTTATTTTGATCAAGATGGTAATCTTGGTAATCTGGATTATAACCGTTGGAACTATCGTGCTGGTGTTGATGTGAAGATTAGTAAATGGTTAAAAGCAAGTCTTCAGGTTTCAGGTGACTATGGAAAGAAAAACAAACCGAATGTGAAGGTTGGAGGTAGTAATGACGAGAAAGACTATAATCTTCTGTTAGTTCGTCCATATTATATTCCTGAAGAAGTGAATGGTATTCCAATCGTGCCTTATGGTATTAGCAATTCACAGGTAAGTTCTTCGCAAAACTATTCATTTTCTCTGCTTCAAAACGCAGGGGATTATAATAGAACAGAAACATCGAATATGAACATTAATGCGGGGCTGGAATATGATTTTGGATGGAATAAATGGTTGAAAGGGTTAAAACTAAAATTCTCTTATTCAAAGAGTATCAATTCTACAAAAAACAATCAATATGGTTCGTCATATGAGCTTTATTATATGTCCAAACGTGCTGGAAGTGGAAATCACTTGTATACACCTATCCAAGGGCAGGAATCTCTTTATGAAGAGTTGCTGGCAGAAAACAATTTCTTACTAGCTAATAATGGTTCTGCTATAAACAATGCCAGTGGGGATCCTTATTTGTCTCGTACAATGAGCCGTGCTGATAATTATCAGATGAACTTCACTGCAACTTATAACCGTGATTTTGGTAGTCATCATATAGGTGCTTTGTTTTCTATTGAAAAATCAGAGGCTGAAAGTGAATATTTAGTGGGACAGGTTACTAATCCTTATGAATTTACCAATGGACAATCGAATCTAGTTCAATATAATAGTGCATCTACTACAGAATTTAAACGTGCAGAGTCTGGTACATTATCATATATTGGTCGTGTGAACTATGCATATGCTGATAAGTACTTGTTTGAGTTCCTGCTTCGCTCGGATGCATCAACCAAGTTTGCTCCTGAAAATTATTGGGGAGTTTTTCCTTCAGTTTCTGCTGGTTGGATTATATCACAAGAAGAATGGTTTAAAAAGAGTGTGAAATGGGTTGATTATTTGAAAGTACGAGCTTCGTTTGGTTTAACAGGTCGGGATAATACGAAAGCATGGCAATGGATGCAGAACTATGCGGTTGATAAAGATAAAGGACCTATATTTGGTGTTAATACATCAACAAACGCTGGTAATCATATAACTATTAATAAAGAAATATCCGCTGTAAACCGTGATGCACACTGGGATAAGTCATATAAAGCAAACTTTGGTTTGGATTTCAATGTGTTGAATAACCGTTTATCATTCAATATTGATGGTTATTATGAGTGGAATCGCGAAATGTTACTCCCATATTCAGCTTCTATTCCAGGTACAGTAGGAACACAGTCTGCGAATTTTAATTATGGAGAGTTGGACACATATGGTATGGAGTTATCTGTGACTTGGAGAGATAAAATAGGAAAAGATTTTAAATATAAAGTGTCTGTGAATACCGGGTATACGGATAATAAGGTACTTATGATGGACTGGGAAACCAATCAACGTTATATGAAGATTCATGAAGGCAGTCGTACCGATATGGGAACATGGGGAATGCAGTGTCTTGGTATGTTCCGTAGTTATCAAGATATAGATGAATATTTCACCAAATATAATATTACATCATATATGGGTATGACTAAGGATAATGTAAAACCTGGTATGTTAATATATAAAGATATTCGTGGTGCAGAACAGACCGACGGAACTTATGCTGGACCAGATGGAGTTGTAAGTTATGAAAATGATCAAGTTCGTTTGTCAAACCGAAGTAATCCTTATGGTTTCACTACAAATTTGAGTGCAGAATGGAAAGGTATTTCTTTGTCTGCACAGATAAGCGCAAGTTGGGGAGGATATAGTTTTGTCCCAACATCGGCACTTAAGATCGGTAATATGGTTGGTTCAGGATCGGGTTCGTATACAGACTTGGAATATACCAATATGCCATCCTTCTGGAATACAGATAATATGTTTGTTTATAATGATGTAGTTGATGCGTCAGGTAATGTGGTTGTAAAAGCTAATCGCAATGCAAAATATCCTAACTTAAGATGGGGTAGTGTTAATAGTGTGAATTCAACATTTTGGAGAGTGAGTGGAACTCGCGTTAGCATGAATCGCTTAACATTAGCATATGCCATACCATCGAAGTTTACAAGATTGATAGGTATCGAAAGTTGTCGTTTTAATGTAACAGGACAAAACTTATTTAGTTTCTATAATCCTTATCCTGATAATTTTATAGATCCTATGACTTCTTATGGTAGTTATCCTACTTTGCGTAAGTTTACTATTGGTGTAAATGTGACATTCTAAAAAGAAATAACGATGAAAAGAAAAAATATAATAGCTTTCAGTGTTGCTTTAATGGCGATAGGTGCTTTCACTTCATGTAGTGACGAGTTTCTGCAAGATAAAAAAAATTACGACTATGTTGACGCAAGTACATATAATACATTCAGTGGCGCAAAAGCACGTGTAGATGATATATATGCTTGGTGCTTGCCTAATACGAGTTCCGAACCAAGTTGGAAATACAATAGTACCGGAGCAGCCGATTTACAGTCTAAGTCTACAGAAGAGTATAGTGGATTCGGATCATTCGTAGATCCTGACGCTCCGATGACCAGTCAGAGTGGAAACAATACGGTTCCTGATTATTTTCATAATAGTGGTAATAATATTCAGGCAAGTGTTTGGGGACGTATTCGTAATTGCAATGATGTTATTTACGGTATAGAGAATAGTACTCTTTCAGAAGAAGAAAAGAATGAGTTACTCGGACAGGTTTATTTCTTTCGTGCATGGTGTTACTACAACTTAGTGAAATGGTATGGTGGAGTGCCTATAATTACGGAAGTACAGGAACCAGTGGCAGGGGCTATCACTCCTCGTTCTACAACAAAAGCGTGTGTTGATTTTATTTGTGAGGATTTAGAGCGTTCAGCGCAGTTACTTGCTCCGTTTACTGAAAATGGAGGATGGCCTTCAAGTGATTTTGGACGTGTTACTTCCGGTACAGCACTGGCATTGAAAGGACGGACTCTTTTGTTATATGCAAGTCCGTTGTTTAACCGTAAAAATGATGTAGAACGTTGGAGGAAGGCTTATAATGAAATCACTGCTGATTTACCCAGAATAAATGCTTGTGGATATGGTTTAGCTAATGAAAGTAATGCCGGAGCTAATGCTTCAGGTTGGGCGAATGTTTTTTCAATGGTTGATGGCAATACAGAAGCTGTATTCGTAACGCTATATAATGATATAGCCACTGGCGGAGTACCTGATTTTAGTAAAAACAACTCATGGGAACATGGTATTCGGCCATCAAATGCCATGGGAGGTGGTGGCAAAACTCCTTCTGCTATGATGGTTGATATGTTTCCTATGGCTGATGGAAAAAGACCTTCTATGTGCAATACTTATACTACACTAGAGCAATCTTCTGTTGCTTATGATAAGAATGTTCCATTTGCCAATCGTGATCCTCGTTTTTATCGGACATTTGCTTTCCCCGGAGTACGCTGGGCTTTCAGTGGTGATCCTAAGAATGCAAGCAATAATAATCCTTATACAGGGGATAAGTATAATTTGTGGAACTATGTTTGGTATGCTAATGAGAGTGATAGAGATAATGAAGAGGCTAGTAGCTCTAATACTTATGGTGCGGATAACTTGTTGACAAATGCTAAAGGTTTCTATATACGTAAACGTTCGGATGATTTAGATGTGAATTCGAATGCCAGATATAAATTTACTCAAGCAAATGGTTTTAAATTTAGTGGTAGCCCATATTTGGAGATTCGTTATGCTGAAGTGTTGTTGAATTATGCAGAAGCTGCATGTGGTGCTGGTGAAATGGGAGTAGCTGTTGAACAATTGAAGAAGATACGTGCTCGTGTAGGATATACATCTGCAAATAATTTCGGTTTACAGACCAACTTGTCAGGTGACCAAGCTGCATGTTTTGCTGCCATCTTGTACGAACGTCAGATTGAATTGGCTTATGAAGGAAAACGTTTTGATGACTTACGCCGTTGGATGTTGTTTGATGGTGGTGCAGAAAGAGCAGAAGGTGCTCCTGACACATGGGTTCCGTCTGGTTGGAATGGAAACACTTGCACTTATTTAGGTTTTAAACAACTCAATGGACAACGCCGTGATAATCTTGAATTCCGTGTTAGTAGTACTCATGAGAGTAAAGGGCTTGGTGGTACTTCGTGGGAAATAAATGGAGTAAATCCAGATCCTCTAAAAGATGTAACACGTCCGGATGCATTAGATTTGAGACAAGCGGATATTTCCAGTCAACAGAATAAGTTAGTTGAGTTTTATAATACTTATTTGACGCGTAAAATGAAGAAAGGTGATGCATATACTACTGATCATACACCTAAATATATGAATTTTCTTCCTAGATATTACTTCCTAGGTTTTGCGGAAGGAGCTCAAAAGGCTAATCAGACATTGCCACAGACTATTGGTTGGGCAGATTATAATAATGGTGGTGCTAACGGTACTTTCGATCCATTAGCAGAATAAATTTATAATATCTGATTTATCTTGATAACGTCTCTAATATCTCTTGAATGAGAGGATTGGAGACGTTATTTTTTTGATAGGAATATGGGTTCTGAGGGAAAAAACATATTTAGGATAATAAATTCTGTTCTACTGATTACAAATCTTTTCTTCTTTCGTCTTATTATTGTATTTTTGAATTAACAACTTCACAAAACCAAATAAAAATGAAGAAGAAACAGGTACTTTTAGCAGTTTTTGCTGCAACAATGTTGACTCCGACCGTTGCATGGGCGCAATACCCACAAATATCTGGCGAAGCCAAAGAAAACTATACAAAAATGATGACTGAAGAGCGGAAACGCTCTGATGAAGCATGGGCAAAAGCGTTGCCGATAGTACAAAAAGAAGCTAGAGAAGGACGTCCATATATTCCTTGGGCTGGTCGTCCGTACGATTTGCCACAGGCTGATATCCCTTCATTCCCAGGTGCTGAAGGTGGTGGTATGTACAGTTTCGGTGGTCGTGGAGGTAAAGTGATAACTGTCACAAATCTGAATGATCGTGGACCGGGTTCTTTCCGTGAAGCATGTGAAACTGGTGGTGCACGTATTATCGTTTTTAATGTTGCTGGTATCATCCGTCTGGAATCTCCGATTATCGTCCGTGCTCCTTACGTAACCATTGCCGGACAAACAGCTCCGGGAGACGGTGTTTGTATTGCTGGAGAATCATTTTGGGTAGATACACATGATGTGGTTGTACGTCATATGCGTTTCCGTCGTGGAGAAACGAAAGTATGGCATCGTGATGACTCTTTCGGAGGTAACCCTGTTGGTAATATAATGATCGACCACTGTTCCTGTACATGGGGATTGGATGAAAACATTTCTTTCTATCGCCACATGTACGACCCGAGTGAAGGACAGTATGAAAGCAAAGATTTGAAACTTCCTACTGTAAACGTAACTATTCAAAACACGATCTCTGCAAAAGCGTTGGATACATACAATCATGCGTTCGGTAGTACGTTAGGTGGTGAGAACTGTGCATTTGCCCGTAACCTCTGGGCTAGTAACTCCGGACGTAATCCTTCTATCGGTTGGAATGGCATATTCAATTTCGTTAATAATGTAGTATTCAATTGGGTGCACCGTTCTTCCGATGGTGGTGATTATACCGCGATGTTCAATATGATTAACAACTACTATAAACCGGGACCTGCTACTCCTAAGGATTCCAATGTAGGACATCGTATCTTGAAACCGGAAGCAGGACGTAGTAAGCTGGATCATAAAGAATATGGACGAGTATATGCCGATGGAAATATAATGGAAGGCTATCCTGAAATAACTAAAGACAACTGGAATGGCGGTATTCAGATTGAAACTCAACCGAACACTGACGGATATACTGAATACATGCGTAGCTATCAGCCGTTTGAGATGCCGTATATCAATATCATGGGGGCTAAAGATGCTTATGATTATGTATTGAAACATGTAGGCGCGAATATTCCTTGTCGTGATATTGTTGACGAACGTGTGATTGAAGAAGTAAGAACAGGTATTCCTTATTATGAAAAGAAACTTCCTAAAGATGCTTATGGTGACTTAACAGGTTTGTCTCCTAAGTCAATGGGAGAAGATGGACAGTTCAAGTATCGTCGTTTACCGAAAGATTCTTATAAGCAGGGTATTATTACTGATATTCGCCAGATGGGTGGTTATCCTGAATACAAAGGTACTCCTTATGTTGATACAGACAAAGATGGTATGCCGGACGAATGGGAAATTGCTAACGGACTAAATCCGAATGATCCGAGTGATGCCAATAAGGACTGTACTGGTGACGGATATACTAATATTGAAAAATACATCAACGGTATCAGTACAAAGCATAAAGTAGATTGGAGAGATATGAAGAACAACTACGATACATTGGCTGAAAAAGGAAAATTAATGTAATTATGAAAAAGATACTGATACTATCATTGCTTTTTATTTCCGGTTGGATGTCTGCACAGGCAGTCGACTTAAATAAAGAGAATCGTGATCCTGAATATGTAAAGTCTATTGTCAGCCGGTCACAAAAGATCGTTGATAAACTCGGACTTACAGATGCGAAAATAGCCGGAGATGTTCGCAATGTCATAGCCAATCGTTACTTCGAATTAAATGATATTTATGAGGTGCGGGATGCGAAAGTCAAGAAAGTAAAAGAATCCGGGTTGACTGGTGAGGCTAAAAATGAAGCTTTGAAAGCTGCGGAAAATGAAAAAGATGCGGCACTATATCGTTCACATTTCGCTTTTCCTGCCAATTTATCTCTCTTTCTTGATGAAAAGCAAATAGAAGCTGTTAAAGATGGCATGACTTATGGAGTAGTAAAAGTGACTTATGACTCACATCTGGACATGATTCCTACTTTGAAAGAAGAAGAAAAAGCTCAAATCTATGCTTGGTTGATAGAGGCCCGTGAATTTGCGTTGGATGCAGAAAATTCGAATAAGAAACACGCTGCTTTCGGAAAATACAAAGGACGTATCAACAACTATCTGGCTAAACGTGGATATGACCTGAAGAAAGAACGAGAGGAATGGTATAAACGTATAAAAGCCCGTGGAGGTTCTATATAATTAAAAAATAAGATACTATAAAAAGAAGTGAAATTCTTTCCCATTGTAAATGGTTAGTTTGTTTGATGGTGGAAAGGGTGGCTCGGAGAGTCGCCCTTTTATCGTATATAAATTTTGAATCTATTGATTCTTCTAGTATATTTGAGTACAAACGGCGCTTTCCATCGTCTCCTCTGTATAAAAGATACAAATATAGAATATAGAAATGAAAAAGTTAAGAAATACATTAGCCGCAATAAGTCTTCTGTTTCTGGCTTCTTGTGGGGGGAACAAAGACTACTACATGTTCACTTCGTTTCATGAACCGGCTGATGAGGGGTTGAGATACTTATATAGTGAGGACGGAATTCACTGGGACAGTATTCCGGGAGTTTGGCTAAAGCCGGAACTGGGACAGCACCAGCTCATGCGGGATCCCTCGATGGTACGTACTCCGGATGGAACCTACCATTTGGTCTGGACTACAAGTTGGAAAGGTGATTTAGGATTTGGCTACGCACATTCCAAAGATCTGATCCATTGGTCGGAACAACAGATGATTCCTGTAATGGCAGACGAACCGACTACTATTAATGTATGGGCTCCGGAAATTTTCTATGACGACGAGAACGATCAGTTTATGGTCGTATGGGCTTCCTGTGTTCCCGGGCGTTTCGAAAAGGGGATAGAAGAAGAGAATAATAATCATCGTTTATACTATATCACTACAAAAGATTTTAAAACCGTCTCGAAAGCAAAACTTTTGTATGATCCGGGATTCAGTACCATTGATGCCGTTATCGTGAAACGGGCAAAGAATGACTATGTAATGGTACTCAAGGATAACACCGACCGGAACGTAATCTGAAAATCGCTTTTTCCGATTCTATGACCGGTCCTTATTCGCCCGCATCCCAACCTTTCACTGAATCCTTCGTAGCAGGAACGTCTGTAGAGAAAGTGAGAGACGATTATCTAATCTATTTTGATGTATATAAGAAAAAAATATATGGCGCTATGCGTACGAAGGATTTCCGGAACTTTACAGATGTAACAGAAGAGGTAAGCATCCCTGTAGGGCATAAGCATGGAACCATATTTACGGCTCCGGAATCAGTCGTAAAAACATTGCTGGAAGAAAAGAAATAAACCCGGAAACAATTTTAAATCAGAATAAATCATGAACAACTCTGCTAAAATTCTTTTTGTACTGGCTGCCGGTTGGTTGACTACTACAGCCTTTGCACAAGATAGAATTCATTATACAGGAAAAGAATTATCGAACCCTGCTTGTCACGACGGACAACTGTCTCCGGTAGTCGGAGTACATAACATTCAGTTGGTACGTGCCAATCGTGAACATCCCGATGCTTCGAACGGCAATGGATGGACGTATAATCATCAGCCGATGCTGGCTTATTGGAATGGACAGTTTTTCTATCAATACCTGGCAGATCCTTCTGACGAACACGTACCGCCTTCACAGACTTTTCTGATGACATCGAAGGATGGATATCGCTGGACAAATCCGGAAATTGTGTTTCCTCCTTATCAAGTTCCCGATGGATACACCAAAGAGTCTCGTCCGGGTGTGCAGGCCAAAGATCTGATTGCCATTATGCACCAGCGTGTCGGATTCTATGTTTCTAAATCCGGCAAGCTGATTACAATGGGAAATTATGGAGTTGCTTTGGATAAAAAAGATGATCCCAATGATGGAAACGGTATTGGCCGGGTGGTTCGTGAAATAAAGAAAGACGGTTCTTACGGACCGATCTATTTCATTTATTATAATCATGGATTTAATGAAAAGAATACTGATTATCCGTATTTTAAGAAAAGCAAGGATCGTGAGTTTGTGAAGGCTTGCCAGGAAATTCTTGACAATCCGCTGTATATGATGCAGTGGGTGGAAGAAGCCGACCGTGAAGATCCTATTCTCCCGCTGAAGAAAGGATACAAAGCATTCAATTGTTATACATTGCCGGATGGACGTATTGCCAGTCTTTGGAAACATGCGCTTACCTCTATCAGTGAGGATGGCGGACATACTTGGGCAGAGCCTGTGCTTCGTGCAAAAGGTTTCGTTAATAGCAACGCGAAAATTTGGGGACAGCGTTTAAGTGATGGTACATACGCTACTGTATATAATCCGTCGGAATTTCGTTGGCCGCTGGCTATATCTTTGAGTAAAGATGGATTGGAATATACAACATTGAATCTGGTGCATGGTGAAATCACTCCCATGCGTTATGGAGGAAATTATAAATCATACGGTCCTCAATATCCACGTGGTATTCAGGAAGGCAATGGGGTACCTGCCGATGGTGATTTGTGGGTTTCTTACAGTGTGAACAAGGAAGATATGTGGATTTCCCGTATTCCTGTCCCGGTGGAAATAAATGCTTCAGCACATGCGGATGATGATTTCTCTAAAAATAAATCAATTGCGGAACTGACTGACTGGAATATTTATTCTCCGGTTTGGGCTCCTGTTTCTTTGGAGGATCAATGGTTGAAGTTGCAGGATAAAGATCCGTTTGATTATGCCAAAGTGGAACGTAAAATTCCGGCTTCTAAAGAATTGAAAGTATCATTTGATTTGAAAGCCGGCCAGAATAATAAAGGCACACTCCAGATTGAATTTCTGGATGAGAATGGAATAGCCTGTTCTCGTATGGAACTTACTGATGATGGCATTTTCCGATTGAAAGGCGGCTCCCGGTTTGCAAATATGATGAAATATGAAGCAGGAAAGGTTTATCATGTAGAAGCAGTCCTTTCTACTGTTGATCGTAATATTCAAGTATATGTAGATGGCAAGAGAGTAGGGCTGCGTATGTTCTATGCGCCCGTGGCTGCTGTGGAGCGAATCGTATTCCGTACTGGCGTACCTCGTACATTCCCGACTGTAGATACTCCTGCCGACCAGACTTATGATCTGCCGAATGCAGGTGCGCAAGATCCATTGGCTGAATATGGCATTGCCAATGTGAAAACATCTTCTGCAGATAAAGATGCGTCTTCTGCTTTTTTAAAGTATGCTGACTTCAGTCATTATGCAGACTATTTCAACGGTATGGAAGACGAAAATATTGTTCAGGCAATTCCCAATGCAAAGGCTTCGGAATGGATGGAGGAAAATATTCCTTTGTTCGAGTGTCCGCAACATAACTTTGAAGAAATGTATTATTATCGTTGGTGGTCATTGCGTAAGCATATCAAGGAGACTCCTGTTGGCTATGGCATGACCGAGTTTCTCGTTCAGCGTTCTTATTCAGATAAATATAATTTGATTGCCTGTGCAATTGGACATCACATTTATGAAAGCCGTTGGTTGCGTGATCCGAAATATTTGGATCAGATTATTCATACATGGTATCGTGGCAATGATGGCGGTCCGATGAAGAAAATGGATAAGTTCAGCTCATGGAACGCAGATGCTGTTTTGGCTCGTTACATGGTAGATGGTGATAAGGACTATCTGCTGGATATGAAGAAAGATCTGGAAACCGAATATCAGCGTTGGGAACGTACAAACCGTTTGAAGAACGGATTGTATTGGCAGGGTGACGTACAGGATGGTATGGAAGAATCAATCAGTGGCGGGCGGAAGAAGAAATATGCCCGGCCGACAATTAATAGTTATATGTATGGCAATGCCAAAGCACTTTCATGTATGGGAATCCTTTCCGGTGATGAGGGGATGGCTATGAAATATGGCATGAGAGCGGATACTTTGAAAAATCTGGTAGAAAATGAATTGTGGAATACACGTCATCAGTTTTTTGAGACGATGCGTACGGACTCTTCCGCGAATGTGCGTGAAGCAATCGGATATATTCCTTGGTATTTCAACCTGCCGGATACCACCCAAAAGTATGAAATTGCCTGGAAAGAAATTATGGATGAAAAAGGCTTCTCTGCTCCTTATGGATTGACAACTGCAGAACGTCGTCATCCGGAGTTCCGTACACGTGGAGTAGGCAAATGTGAATGGGACGGTGCTATCTGGCCGTTTGCTTCCGCACAGACATTGACAGCAATGGCTAACTTTATGAATAATTATCCGCAGACTGTATTGTCTGACAGTGTATATTTCCGTCAGATGGAATTGTATGTGGAATCACAGTATCATCGTGGTCGTCCCTATATTGGTGAATATTTGGATGAGGTGACCGGTTATTGGCTGAAAGGAGATCAGGAACGTAGCCGTTATTATAACCATTCCACTTTCAACGACCTGATAATTACAGGATTGATCGGGCTTCGTCCGCGTTTGGATAATACGATTGAAGTGAACCCCTTAATTCCTGCTGACAAGTGGGATTGGTTCTGCCTGGATAATGTATTATATCATGGTCATAATCTGACGATTCTTTGGGATAAGAATGGTGATCGCTATCATTGCGGAAAAGGATTGCGCATTTTTGTAGATGGTAAGGAAGTAGGGCAGGCGAATACATTGACAAAAATCGTTTGTGAAAATGCACTTAAATGATAATTTTGCGGAGTGCCCTGAAAGGGTTTAATTATATAGCGTAGGGCAACGCCCTACGTAAAAGCGACAATCTGAATTTGCGCCCTGAAAGGGCATAATTGTATATGGTTCCGCCCTTTCAGGGCTTGTGGCTGGTGTGTTTTTTTCGTAGGGCGTTGCCCTACGCTATATAATTAAGCCCTTTCAGGGCACCCCAATAAATATATAATTGTAAGGCTTTCAGCCTAACTGCAAAATTCCCATTTAACCGATAAATTCTCATTTATCGAACAAATAAAAGATACTTGAAAAATGAAATTCAAAAAGATTCTTCTTTCATTGCTAATTTGTTTGTCTTGTTTTGTACAGGCAAAGAATATAACCATCAGTCGTCTTACCTGTGAGATGCAGGAGGGACTGGTAGTGGTCGAAGGTTCACCCCGTTTGGGCTGGGTGATGGAATCGCCGGAAAATGGGACACGACAATCTGCCTATGAGATTGATATTCGGGAAGCTTTACAGGGCGTTCCGTTTGGAATAGTGGGAAGGTTTATTCTTCGCAGAGCCAGTTAGTTTCTACAAAGGGGGCAGATATACGTCCTGATAACTCATTTAATTATAGTTGGCGCGTTCGTGTTTGGGATGAAACAGATACACCTTCCGAGTGGAGTAGTGAAGCGAAATTCCGGGCAGTACCCGAAAGGTTATCTTCGGGGCAGTGGATTGGAGCTATTACCCGACAAAATGCTCATTTACCGGAAGGGCGTAAGTTCCACGGTGGAGAGCTGAAGAAACCGGAAGTGAAAGCTGCTTGGGAAGCAGTGGACACTTTGGCAAAGAAAAGTATTTGTTTGAGAAGAACATTTCAGGTAGGAGATGCGAAAGAAGGGGGTGCAAACCGTAAACCGGGCAAGAAAATAGTGGAGGCAACCGCATACGTTTGTGGTCTGGGATTCTATGAGTTTTCTTTGAATGGCAAAAAGGTGGGTAACAGTGAGTTTGCCCCATTGTGGAGTGATTATGATAAAACTGTTTACTATAACACATACGATGTGACGGAACAATTGCGGCGTGGTGAAAATGTCGTAGGAATCTTATTGGGGAATGGATTCTATAATGTGCAGGGGGGGCGTTATCGCAAATTACAGATCAGCTTTGGTCCTCCCACACTTTTATTTGAGCTGGTTATTAACTACGAAGATGGAACATGTACGACGGTTCATTCCGATAATAATTGGAAATATGATTTTAGTCCGGTAACCTTCAATTGCATATATGGAGGAGAAGATTATGATGCGCGTCGTGAACAGAAAGGATGGAATCAGATTGGCTTTGATGACAGTCATTGGCGTCCGGTAGTCATACAGGAAGCTCCTAAAGGAATACTTCGTCCACAGATGGCGGCTCCGGTGAAAATCATGGAACGGTATGATATTCAAAAGGTAACCAAACTAAATGCGGACCAAGTTGCATCAGCTTCTGTATCAACTAAGAGAACAGTCGATCCTTCTGCTTTTGTGTTGGATATAGGACAGAATCTGGCTGGCTTTCCGGAAATAACAGTACGTGGCAAACGTGGTCAGAAAGTGACTTTGATTGTAGCCGAAGCATTGACAGAGGAAGGTGCTTGCAATCAGCGTCAGACAGGGCGTCAACACTATTACGAATACACTCTGAAAGGGGAAGGCGATGAAACCTGGCACCCTCGTTTCTCTTATTATGGTTTTAGATATGTTCAGGTAGAGGGGGCTGTCTTAAAAGGACAGAAGAATCCGCAGAAATTGCCTGTATTAAAGAATATTCAATCCTGTTTCGTCTATAATTCAGCTAGAAAAGTTTCCACTTTCGAATCATCCAACCGGATATTTAATGCTGCCCATCGATTGATCGAGAAAGCGGTTCGCAGCAATATGCAATCTGTGTTTACGGATTGTCCGCATCGTGAGAAACTAGGGTGGTTGGAACAGGTACATCTGAATGGTCCGGGTTTGTTGTATAACTATGATTTGACAGCATACGCTCCGCAGATTATGCAGAATATGGCAGATGCACAACATTCCAACGGGGCCATGCCGACAACTGCTCCGGAATACGTGATTTTTGAAGGTCCGGGTATGGATGCTTTTGCCGAATCTCCGGAGTGGGGTGGTTCTTTGGTTATTTTCCCTTTTATGTACTATGAGACTTATGGAGACGATTCATTGATTAAGAAATATTATCCGAATATGCGTCGTTACGTGGATTATCTCAAGACTCGTGCAGATAAAGGTATTCTTTCTTTCGGATTGGGAGACTGGTATGATTACGGAGATTTTCGTGCGGGATTCTCACGGAATACGCCCGTTCCTTTGGTGGCTACTGCGCATTATTACATGACAGTCATGTATTTGGTACAAGCTGCGAAAATGGTAGGTAATGACTTTGACATTCATTATTACACTTCGTTGGCACAGGATATAATGGTTGCATTTAATAAATGTTTTCTTCATAAAGATACGGCACAATATGGTACAGGAAGCCAATGCAGTAATGCGCTTCCGCTGTTCCTCCAAATGACGCAGGATGCAGATGAACAAGGTAACTACCGACCGGATGCAGATTTGAATGAGAAAGTATTCGCGAATCTGATAAAAGATGTGGAAGCACATGGCAACCGTTTGACTACCGGTGATGTGGGAAACCGTTATCTGATTCAGACATTGGCGCGTAATGGGGAACATGAACTTATTTATAAAATGTTCAATCATGAAGAAGCTCCCGGATATGGTTTCCAGTTAAAATTCGGCGCTACAACTTTGACCGAGCAATGGGACCCCCGTCAAGGTTCTTCCTGGAATCACTTTATGATGGGACAGATTGATGAATGGTTCTTTAATTCACTGGTCGGTATTCGTCCTTCTACCACTCCAAAACAAGGTTATCAGAAGTTCATCATCGCTCCCCAACCTGTGGGAGATTTGAAATATGTCAAAGCGTCGTATGAAACTTTATACGGTACCATTAATGTGGACTGGACTTGTGAGAATGGGACTTTCACTTTAAACGTGTCTGTTCCGGTGAATACTACCGCTGTTGTTTATCTCCCGGGCGGAAAAGAACCGAAAGAAATACAGAGCGGAACATATCAATTGGTTTGTGCAAAATGAAAGAGACATTTTATATATATTTGTAGAATGAAAAACAATGTATTCATATAAAAAATCATGCAGCATCTTTATTTTAATCATGTAGCATGTTTGAAAAAAACATCTCAATGATTGTTTTCAAACATTGGGAAGAAAAAAAGATTCTATTAGCATGATTTTTTAGGAGGAAACGATGAAATATACTTTAATAATATCGATTATGAATTTACGAACAACTCTTATTGTCTTTCTTTGCTTCTGTGCAACCACAGTTCTTCGTGCCGAGCGTGTAGATATGCTGAAGGCCGGTGCAAAAGCAAATGGCAAGACTCTTAATACAAAGCTAATCAATTCAACGATTGACCGTCTGAACCGTGGCGGCGGAGGTACTCTTTTCTTTCCTGCTGGGACTTATCTGACGGGGAGTATCCATCTGAAAAGTAATATTACACTGGAGTTGGAAGCCGGAGCTACCTTGCTCTTTTCCGATAACTTTGATGACTATCTTCCTTTTGTCGAGGTTCGTCATGAAGGAGTGATGATGAAAAGTTTCCAGCCTTTGATTTATGCGGTAGATGCCGAGAATATTACGATCAAAGGAGAAGGAACTTTGGATGGACAAGGGAAGAAATGGTGGATGGAGTTCTTTCGTGTCATGATTGATTTGAAAGACAATGGTATGCGTGATGTGAATAAATATCAGCCAATGTGGGATGCAGCAAATGATACGACAGCAATTTATGCTGAAACGAACAAGGATTATGTAAATACATTGCAACGTCGCTTTTTCCGTCCTCCGTTCATTCAGCCCGTTCGTTGTAAGAAAGTAAAGATTGAAGGAGTGAAAATCATAAATTCTCCCTTCTGGACGGTCAATCCGGAGTTTTGCGACAATGTAACCATAAAGGGGATCACCATAGATAATGCGCCCTCACCAAATACGGACGGAGTGAATCCGGAATCCTGCCGCAACGTACATATCAGCGACTGCCATATATCAGTAGGAGACGATTGCATCACAATCAAGTCGGGAAGAGATGCGCAGGCCCGTCGTTTGGGAGTACCTTGCGAGAATATCACTATCACCAACTGTACCATGCTTTCCGGTCATGGAGGTGTTGTTATCGGCAGCGAGATGAGTGGGAGTGTGCGTAAAGTTACTATTTCCAATTGCGTGTTTGACGGAACAGATCGTGGAATCCGTATTAAGTCGACCCGTGGAAGGGGAGGAGTCGTTGAAGATATTCGTGTCAGCAACGTCGTAATGAGCAACATTAAACAGGAAGCTGTTGTATTGAATTTGAAATACAGTAAAATGCCTGCCGAACCTAAGAGTGAACGCACTCCGATATTCCGTAACATACATATCAGTGGAATGACTGTGACAAACGTAAAGACTCCGATCAAAATAGTGGGCTTGGAAGAAGCGCCGATATCTGACATCGTTTTGCGTGATATTCATATTCAGGAGGAAACAGAAATGTCTCTTCGAAAATTGTGAACGTATCACGATGGATGACGTAATCGTCAATGGTGAAGTAATTACAACTACTACAGATTAACACAGATAATTCGACTAAATTATAAGAATAATAAATCTGAAAATCTAATCTGTGAAAAACAACTAGCATAAATTAAAAATAAATGAAACGAATCCTTTTTACTATGCTTCTTGCCGCATCTCTTTCGGCCGAAGCCCAGACGCAAACATACGAGACAGAATTTGCCCGTCCCTTGAATGAAGTACTGACGGATATACAGAACCGTTTCGGAGTCCGTTTGAAATATGACATTGATACGGTGGGAAAAGTGCTGCCTTATGCCGATTTCCGTATTCGTCCTTATTCCGTGGAAGAATCCTTGACGAATGTATTGGCACCTTTCGATTATAAATTTGTTAAGCAGAAAGGAAATATGTATAAGCTGAAAGCATACGAGTATCCACGTCGTACAGATGCAGACGGAGAGAAGATGCTGGCTTATCTGAATACACTCTATACAGACCGACAGTCTTTTCAACTTCGTGCCGATTCTCTGAAAAAAGAGGTACGTCAGCGTTTAGGTATCGATTCTTTGTTGGCTCAATGTGTCAAATCCAAACCTATTCTTTCAAAGATACGTAAGTTTGATGGCTATACCGTGCAGAATTTCGCGCTTGAAACACTTCCCGGGTTATACGTTTGCGGTTCTATCTATACGCCCCAATCGAAAGGAAAACATGCGTTGATAATCTGCCCTAACGGACATTTTGGTGGCGGACGTTATCGGGAAGACCAACAACAACGTATGGGAACTTTAGCACGTATGGGAGCTGTTTGTGTAGACTATGATTTGTTCGGATGGGGAGAGTCGGCTTTGCAAGTGGGCAGTGCGGCACACCGTAGTAGTGCGGCGCACACTATTCAGGCAATGAACGGCTTACTGATTCTTGACTACATGCTTGCTTCCCGTAAGGACATTGATACCAGCCGTATCGGTACGAATGGCGGTTCGGGTGGAGGTACCCATACTGTATTGTTGAGCGTATTAGGATGATCGTTTCACCGCTTCAGCTCCGGTGGTGAGCCTGGCTTCTCACTTCGACGGTGGTTGTCCCTGCGAAAGCGGAATGTCCATTCAACTATCTGCAGGAGGAACCTGTAATGCGGAATTAGCCGCTACTTTTGCTCCTCGTCCACAACTGATCGTATCGGATGGCGGCGACTGGACGGCCAGTGTTCCTACTCTTGAATTTCCTTATCTGCAACGAATTTACGGATTCTACCAGGCAAAAGATAAAGTAACGAATGTACATCTTCCCAAAGAGAAACATGACTTTGGTCCGAATAAGCGGAATGCTGTTTATGACTTCTTCGCAGCAGTATTCAACTTGGATAAAAGCTGTTGGATGAAAGCAAGGTCACCACTGAACCGGAATCCGCTATGTATAGTTTTGGTGAAAAAGGAGCTTTGCTTCCTGAAGGTGCCATCCGTTCTTTTGACAAGGTAGCTGCTTATTTTGACAAGAAGGCTTTTGCTAATTTAAAATCAGATGCTTCTCTCGAAAAGAAAGCCATCGACTGGGTAGCTTCTTTAGAGTTGAACGATGATAAAAAAGCAGGTTTTGCAGTAACTGCCATTTATAATCATCTTCGTAAAGTGCGTGACTGGCACAATGAGCACCCTTATACAACAATCCCCGAGGGTATCAATCCTCTGACAGGCAAACCGCTTTCCAAGCTCGACCGTGAAATGATTGCAGATTCTGCTATGCCGAAAGAAGTGCATGAAAGGCTAATGAAAGATTTACACAGAGTATTGACGGAAGAACAGATTGAACAAATCCTGGATAAATACACGGTAGGTAAAGTTGCTTTTACCTTGAAAGGTTATCAGGCCATCGTGCCCAATATGACGGAGGAGGAAACGACTTTTGTTCTGGAACAGTTGAAACTGGCTCGCGAACAGGCTATTGACTACAAGAATATGAAGCAGATTTCTGCTATCTTCGAAATTTATAAAACCAAATGCGAACAGTATTTCAATGAGCATGGTCGCAACTGGCGGCAGATGTTCAAAGATTACGTGAATAAGCGAAACGCAGAAAAGAAGGCTCAAGGAAAGAAATAAATGAGGGTAAACCCTTAACCTCCTACATAACCGGAAAATCTCCGGGATAATAGAAGAATATAATAGAGCTATGCTTTGCAACTGACAAAGTATAGCTTTATCATATCTAAAGCTATGCTTTAGTTCCCCTAAAACACTGCTATAATTTATTTCTTCACGATTACTAAACATCTTTTTCGCAGAAAATGTGTTATTTTGTAGATGGCTAACAGAAATGTATATGATATGGATAAGCAAAAAGTAGCATTAGTCCTTTCCATGGGTGGAGCACGTGGAATAGCACATATAGGAGTAATTGAAGAATTACTTCGTCACAACTTTGAGATTACTTCCATTGCAGGAAGTTCCATGGGAGCAATGGTGGGAGCAATGTATGCTTCAGGAAAAATGGAAGAATGTAAAGAATGGCTGTATAGTTGGGACAAACGCAAGATGTGGGAATTGGCGGATCTTACCTTAAGCCGGGATGGATTAGTGAAAGGTGACCGTTTTATTAAAGAACTGAAACAAATTATTCCGGACATGAATATTGAAGACCTGCCTGTCCCTTATGTAGCGATGGCTACGGATATTGTCCGCGATCAGGAAGTCAGGTTTGACAGAGGGAGCTTACATGAAGCTATTCGTGCGTCTATTTCTATCCCTATGCTTTTCCGCCCATTAAGAAAAGACGGTATGGTATTGATTGATGGAGGTATTCTGAATCCTCTTCCATTGAGTCATGCGCAACGTACTGAAGGAGACATTCTGATAGCTGTCGATGTGAATGCACCCATTGAAATCGGAAAGAAAAAGAAAGTATCTCCTTATAATCTGTTGACAGAATCTTCTAGGATGATGATGCAGCAAATCACCCGTTATCAGATAGAACGTTGTCAGCCGGATATCTTAATTCAAATTTCCGGCGATACGTATGATATGTTGGAGTTCCATCACGCAGCTTCGATTGTAAAGACAGGAGTGGAAGTTACTCGAAACGTGTTGAAAGAATCTCTTGGCAATGATTAATCATGTGGTTGATGATCTCCATTCCTTTTCTTCGGGGTATACGGATACTTTCACCGACCGCCAACATATCTTCAATATCCGGATTTCCTTTGTTATTTGCTGAAGTAGCATGTTCACCGTGATACCCCTTTGCAGAGAGTTAAATCATAAGCAGGTGCTAATGACCATTTTCCTTCACGACAAATAAAACTGAAATTTTTGACATGGTCGTCTTTGTTATCTGTAAGTACATTAAACACCATGCGTTGGAACATTTCATCAACTTGTTGTGAATCTTGTGTCAAATATCCTGTTAAGTGTAACAATACCTTGTAATCTAGTTTTGGATTTGATATTGATTCATTGAGTAACGCACCAGCAGTAGCAATGTGTAGTCGTTTTCCATTCTCTATATCAAAACGTTTGCTGGCAAAATATTTGCCATCTAATAACTTGTAATCAGGAACATTTATTCCACATTTACGAGCTACTTCATTATATTTATATTCCATTCTCCCTATATCTTTCGGATCATATGTATGGCGGAATTTCACTAACCATGCACCTTCACGATCATGCCACAAGCATTTAGGACGGCAGCCACCGGAATTACCACTATTGAAATATAAAATATCTTCGCCTTCTTCAGATTTTTCTGAAAGTACTTCCAGAGCCATTTGTTGTAAGTTGTCCAAGTCAGGTAGAGATTTTTCTTCTCCAATATAAGATTCCGGCACGTAACTAAGTGCTCCCATTCCCGAAATTCCCACTATACTTAATCGCTGAATAGGTGTAAGCAAAGCATCATTTATACCTTGTTTTTGAGTAAACGATTCAACAAATAACGACCATATCCATCAGGAGACTATCCTCAAATATTCCAAAATTTCCCCAGAAAGGTTCTGGTTTGGCGATGAATAAACTAGATTCTAATGGTAAGTCTAATGGAGAGATAGAAAAGCCTGATATCAGCCATTTCTTATCGTATTGGAAAGCGCAACATCGGTTATCGTGTGTAATGGTAAGTTCTCCTATCTTTGATCACGATAAAGTACCGATAACTTATTTACTAATTTCATTTCTTCCTCGCTTCCTGTTTTTATTTTTATTGATAACGTCCAATTCTTCCATTGTACTGTAAAGTGGTTCTGCAAGAAGTGCCTTTACGTCTTTGGAATATCCTAATGCTTTTGTTAATGCCACATAAGAGCTCAATGAAATAGAAAACTTCTGTTCAAACTTAGCTATAGTGGGAGAAGGAACGCCACTTAACTTGGATAAAGCATCTCTTGAAAGTCCTTTCTCCAATCGCCTCTTTTGTAAATTGCAGGCAAGTAACTGCAGAATATCTTCGGGCGTATCTATATCAAAGTTGTATAATAAAGACATATCATTGTATCTGATAAGTAACAAATATGATTATAATAGATATTATTATATCTGTTACAAAGATAGTGTTTCACTTTGACTTATTCAATAAAAATAGCAGAAAAAGTAGCCCACATAGCTTTTTAGTTCTGTTCTTACAACACGGATATCAGATAACTCGTAAGGATAGAGAAACTATAAGAGACAAGTGTGAATATGTAGTATATAAAAAATTAGCCACTCTCTCAAGGCTATCTTTTACTTTATATGAACAAGGACGTCCTGATTTGATAGCGGAATTATTTAATTCTGTTGATTCTTTTATAAAGTCAATTTATACTATTGAGTCTTTGTTATCTAATACTTCGGTATATTTTGAATATAAAACCAATGTATGGCTTTGTATTGCTAATAACGCAATTACTAATTATAGAGATTATTGGATATTTTGTGAGGCTGCATTGAAAAATGCGGAAAATGGGAGGAAATATATAAAATTAGTTCATTCAAGGCAATATACAATGCAATAGATAAAGATGCACTATTAGAGTGGGAAAATCAAAAACAATATGAGATTCTGAGGTTACTATATCCACAGTTGGAAGTGCCTGATATTCGTATAAAAGGAAAAACAGTTAGTCTTTTAGAACAGGCTGATTCTATTTTTAAGAAATCGGAACTATCAGACACTTTTAGTTCTTTAGGTTATGCTATAAGAAAACAGCGTCCGGCATGGGGATGCAACGATATAGAAGGTAGAACAGCTGAAGAAAAGGTTTTGTCATTATGGAATACTCTTCCACATGATACTTTTTTGATGGCACTACTTTGTCTCAATTCTGGAGATTCACATATTATCCTTGAGCAATTAAAAGAATATGCAAGGACTGATGTTCTGGATATTTTATACAGCTCGGAGATACATCCCAAATTGCAAATAGGATTAGAAGCCGGAACAGTGGGTAATTTGGATTTTCTTTTTTCATTATGGGAATTAGGATATAGATATCATACCCACCAAGAATGGCAGGTGCACGGAAATATAACAAGTACTAAACAAATGAAACTTTATTGTTTAGACAAGTTCTATGATATGAGTTTAGATATTGATTTGAAAGAGATAATGAATAGTATTGCTCTTAGAGCAATTTGTATGGTAGAAGCCATTAAAACCAATGATTTGTTCTGCACTAGTAATCCTAATTGGAAATCATATATAAATGGAGTACGTGGTGCAACTTTACAACATCCATTAAATCAATATTGGGGATATATTGATATGGCTTTCGATGCTTATCATTTTACAGATGGGCAGAGTATGAGAAGTTATCTTTCTCAAAAAGAACCCGGGATAAAATTAGAAAAGGGCTCTGAAAAAATAGAAATAAATTCAGCTATTTACAAAGCCTTATCTGTTTTGTATCCAGAAGTATATAACATGAATTCGTAATGATGTTTATGTTGCGTCCGAAGATATATAAATCATCTTTTTCGTCATTCCCCCGATCAATAGTGATGTTTTCTCCATTGATGAAATCATTGTTTTCCTCGCAGAGAAACAGACACATACGGGCAATATCTTCCGGTTTGCCTACCCGTCGCGAAGGATGTTGTGAATGATCTTCCGGCCGGAGTTGGTCATAATCATGAGTTTGTATCCATCCCGGAGCAATAGAGTTGACGGTGATATTCCATTCAGATAACGATAAAGCCAGTGCATGAGTTAAAGAATAGATACCGCCTTTCGAAGCTGCGTAACCTTCACTTCCCGATTCACTCATCAGGTAACGTGTGGAGCAGATATTGATAATCCGGCCGTATAGGTTAGGAGAGGACTGCTCTTTTACGATGTATGGCAAGCAGGCGGGAGGTGATAAATACAGGGCGTAGGTTGATAGAAAGAATTTTGTCGAAATCCTCTACGCTCGTTTCGGTGATAGACGAAAATTGACTAATACCGACGTTGTTGATAATAATATCAATATCATTCCATTCGGAAAGAATGGTTTGCATACAACTTTCAAGTGCGTTTTTATCACTTACGTCGACCTTATGGAACATAGCCCCGGTTGCTTTTGCAGTCTCTTGTCCCGCTATTTCATTTATATCACAAAAGGCAACTTGATTTCCAGCCAGGCAAAAAGCTTCTACTATTGCCTTGCCTATACCTTCCGCTCCTCCTGTTATAAATACTCTTCTTTTTGAGTCCTCCGGTTTTGAAACCGTTGAAGTGTGAGACTTCGATTCAGCCGGACGTACTGCTGTTAGTTTCTTCTTGCCATATTTCTTGTGCTTGTTTCCAAGCAGCCTTTCTGGCCTCATATTGTTCCTGTTGTCTTTCTATATAATTATCTGCCATCGTTCTTTTTTATTTATTGGCAAATGTAAAATATAAAATGGATAAATACAAAGAATCGACCGCTCTTTTGCGGACAAAGGAGCGGTCGATTTTATTTAGAAGACGATTCAATTTAAAACTTCGTCGGATCTATCTCTGCATATTTAATTCGTTGACGGCGCCAAGTGTAAATGGCATGCAGTTTCCCGTCTTTCCCCTTGAATAATGCTAGGGTAAGAGTATTGGCTAATCGGACTATCTTCTAATGTAAGAACAGGCTGCCAATTGATACCATCTTCTGAAACGGCCACACAGAGCGGAGTACGCGGACCTTTCGGAGTTCCGGGCAATGTAGAGAAATTATTGTAGATAAGTATATGTCTACCGTCTTTCATTGTCACAGCATCCGTTCCGGAATTATTATTCGGAACATCCAGTAGCGTTACTTTACTCCACGTATCACCATTATCGCTGCTCCACGCAGTTGCTACCTGTGCGTTACGTGTGCGGCAGAGTATCTGTAATCTTCCATCCTTATGCTTCAAAATACTGGGTTGTATTGCATAAACAGGTTTGGCTCCTTCTCCCTTTGATCGCTTCTCCGCCTTCCTGGTCATCCACATTCACACCTCCCTTTTTACGATTTTGGGTGGGGACAGATAACTCGGCATCCAGTGGTCCGACCATCTTCCAGGTCTTGCCTTTATCATCGGAAATCTCGAAATGGACACGCCATCCGTTACTTCCTTCCGTACTGGAAGGACAGATGATACGCCCATTGATATATTCCGGTTTATTCTTAATAGGTCCAAGAAAACCTTTTGGAAGCGCTTCGCGTTTGCTCCAGGTTTTTCCTCCGTCGCGTGAACGGACAAGCCATCCTGTCCAGTCGCTCACTTTCAAACCTATTTTATAAAACAGAATCAGGTCACCTCCGGGAATCTGGAAAAGAACCGGGTTCCAGCAAGCTTTTCTGCGGGCAATAAGTGTTCCTTTTGCATCTTTCACCGGGGTACAGGTTGAATCGATTCCGGCTAATACTGCTTGTGAGTCTTTGAGTGAAAACACACCATCGGCAGCAAGTTTGGGGGTGGTCCATTCTTTAGAGCCTTTAGGTTTACGACATACCCAGATGCAACAATCCGGATTGCGCTCTTTGGTTCCTCCGAAGAAAGAGGCTACGAGATCACCATTTTTCAGCTCTACTATCGTAGCTCCGTGACATTCGGGGAAAGAAGCGTTTTCGTACAGGAATTCATCAGTCAGAATAGCCGTATTCCGGGTGGGAATGTCTACACTGAAATGATATTTTCCCGAACCGATTTTTTCTTTCCGTCCATCCGGAAGATGTACTTCCCCCGTCGTATTGGCGGGAAGTTCGATATCCCATTCCAAATGTGTGGGAGTCTTTGTCCATCGGCTGGTTATTTTTCCGTAGATACTCATGTACGATGCATCCACGTTACTCAACTCCTGAATTTCAAAAGCCGGCTGGAAGACGATATGCTTGTAACCGGACTTCCAGCGGTCCGCACGGATACCTGCCAAGTTATTGAAGCACCAAGGCAATAAGTCACCTAAAAGCATCACGTGATTACCGCTATTCATTTCAGGATTTGCCGTATCACCGTTCCATAACTCCCAAATAGTGGTAGCACCTTTTTCAACCATATATCCCCAGGAAGGATATGTTTTATTGGTAGCCAGTAGATAAGCTACATTGGCATGACCGCGACGGCTCAATTCACGCAATAACCATTGTACACCGATCACTCCGGTACTTATATGTCCCTTGTTGGTTGTAATAATGGAAGTTACGGCATTTTTAGCTACTTCATTGATGTAGTTCTTTGGCACTAGGCCAAAAGCAAGTGGCAAGATATTGGCAGTAACTGTGTTGTTACCATAGAAAATACTATCCGGATATAAGGTATGTCCCGGTACGGGAGAGGTACCTTCCTTTACGTGAAGAAAACGGGCATTGAATGCGTCTTTCATGCGATGTTCCAAATCTTCCCATTCTTCTGCGTCAGCTTTCAGCCCTTGCAAGCTTGCAAAGCGGTGCATCAGTTGTAATACCTTCAGATAATAAGCCGTTGCGATCAAAGCTCCGTCAGTCTTGCGGGAAGGGTCCTTACTATGAATTAACTCCAGTGATTCGGGTGGAACGCACCAGTCACCATATTTATCTTTGGTGATGATAAAATCTTCTGTCATGTAGTATTCCCGGATATGAGATACCCACTTCTTGATAGCCGGATAATTCTCTTCGATCGGACGTTTATCTCCAAAGTTTGTGAAAAGCATGTCGCAGGCCATTGGTAAAGCGGCAGGCCAGGTCACATTGTCCGAGTAGTAGTTCCAGTATGCCGGGGCTACATCAGGAATACAGCCGTCTTCCCGTTGTGCTTCACGGATGTCACGCGTCCATTTGGTATACATGGCGTAATTATCGAAAAGCATGCTTTCTCCCCAACAGCCCATGGTACGGTCACCCAACCATGGTTGGCGTTCATTCCGTTGCGGACAGTCAACCGGCATCCCTTTATAGTTGCTCCGGATTCCCCAAAATGCATTGCGGATAATCTTATTCAGAGTTTCGTCAGAACAGTTGAAAGTACCGATATGCTCCATTTCATCTTCTACTACTTCGGCAATGAAATCTTCTGCCTTCGCATTCGGATAACCGCTGACTTCTACATAACGGAACCCATGATAAATAAAACGAGGTGCCCAGGTAGCATCTTTTGTTTCGCGTCCGCTGACAACATATACATCTGTAGAACGGGCATCCCTGAAGTTTCTTTGTATAAAGTTCGCCATTGTCTTGCAGACTTTCTGCAAAACGGAGACGGATGCTATCGCCAGCCTGTCCTTTTATCCGGAAACGTACCCAGCCCGCCATATTCTGACCGATATCCAGGATATATTTGTTACCGAGCTTTTTAATAGAAACAGGCTTTAAGGTTTCTGTAACTTTCATGCCCGGCATCATTTGTGCACGCAATGTTCCTGAAGGAATACTGACACGTTGGGCCGGCATCCAGTTTTTGTCATCATATCCGGTTTGAGTCCAGGCTCCTAACTCTTTACGGGCATCATATTCTTCGCCATCATATTCATTATTGCTACGGATAGGACCTTCAGTAGTCAATTTCCATGAAGTGTTTGTAGCAATCGTTTCTTTGCTGCCGTCTGCATATTCCACAATCAGATTCAACCGGAGTTTAGGATAACCGAAAGTCGGTATCTTATACGGTTTATAGTTCTGACGCATCGTATAGAAGCGACCATTTCCAAGAGTTACTCCAATAGCATTTTCTGTTTGAAGCAGTGAAGTAACATCGTATGTGTTGTACAGAATTGTTTTCCGGTAGTCGGTAGGAGCAGGTGCCAGTACTTGATTGCCGATGCGTTGTCCGTTGATAAACAACTCGTACAATCCCATTCCGGCGATATGTACTGTGGCACGTTTCACACTTTTCTTTACTGCAAACTCTTTACGGAGATAACGGGCTGCCAAACGGCTCCATTGTGTTTCGCTATCTCCGGGCGGCCCTGTCCAAGCCGATCCATAGCCCTTGCCAGTCCGCTTCATTAAATAGTCCGGTGGTCCAGAAAGCCGGAGCACTCCAATTTGTTGCACCTTTGTTGGTGTCTATTTTCACTTTCCAATAGTAGGGAGGCATTACATTTTAATGTTTTTCCCTGATAAGTGATCCATTGGGAAGCGTCAGATTCAATCTTTCCTGAATCCCAAATATCTCCTTTTCCTTGTTCCAATAGCTCCGGGGAAGATGCGACAAGAATGTGATACGCAGTTTGTATCACATTCTGTTCATCCGATTCGATGCGCCAACTCAATCGGGGTTGGCGCACATCGATACCTGCCGGATTTTTCAACTGCTCCGTTCGCAGGTCAGTGATACCTATGGCTGCGTATAGTGAACCTGCAAAGAGCAGAAGAAAGAAAAATGATACTATTCTTTTATTCATAAGTATGTTCTCATAATTCGTTTATATAATAAATTTAGGCACGGATTGCACGGATTAATGCTGTCGTTTTACTTATCTGTCATTCTGAAAGCCGTAAAATCCGTGTAATCTGCGCCTAATAATACAAAATTATTTAGCCCATTTTTGTTGTGCATTGGGTAATTCTGTCCAGGCCTTCTCCACATAGTTCTTACTACTGTCCACTACAATCAGAATATGATCGTTTCCACTGCAATAACCACTGTCGTGCTGGAATTTGTGCACTCCGTTATCAAATTCTCCGATGTATTCCAGTTTACCATCTTTCGTGGTGTACCACCAAGCATTCTTTTTCGCGCCGCTAATCTTGCTGAAATCAACTTCCATCGGACGTCCGGTATAGTTGTATACCATCAGATAATCATTTCCACGTGTAGCGATAGCGCGGTCATAACGTTCTCCATTCTGTCCTGTGATGATAGACTGATCAGGTATGCGTTCGAAGAACGGGAAAGTCAACATCAGGTTTTTCAGATACTTCATCTGATTGTAGCCCGGATCATTCAAAGCATCATACCAAGGCTTCTTTGCACCATAAGCACCACCTACACCCGGTTTGATAAATTGCATGATGGAATTATGACCGTAAGTATGTCCGAAAGAACCTGCAAATACAGACCAATAAGCATAACGACGTACGTCATAATCCTTCCACAACAGTTCGTTTTCATCGTGCAGACCATGAGGTATTTCTTCATAGATCGGTTCACCGTCAATCACAGGCTTCATGGGTTTCATGGCCAGGCTGCGTTCTACAAAACGCCAGTTATCTTCTTCCGTATTTTCTTCGATAGGGTAGTCACCATCTCCGAAACGTTGTCCATAGCGACGATGTCCGCTTTGAAACATGTTGAAATCCAACCAGGGAGCATTATTGAACCAAGTTGCGGAAGTTGTTCTTCCACGTGGATGGAATGTCATCAGGTGATTTTTGTCGATAGCTTTGATAGAGGTTGCCAAAGCTTCCCATTCAGCAGTTTTCACGTCGCCACGGATATCTCCACCAATAAACCAGATAATATTCGGTTCGTCCTTATAACGCTCTGCCAAAAACTTGCCGTATGCTTTTGCCTGTTCTACAGTCATCTCGCCCCGGTTCACCGGGCTTCCCCAAATGCAGACCATGCCGATATACTGACCCTTCTTTGCTGCTGTACGGATAATGTAATCCATGTGATCCCAATAACCGTATACGCCTTTTTGATTGATGTTTTTGAAGTTGTATCCGTCAATCATCGAATATTGTCCGTAGATATTCATAGACGGAACATTGTTCAACGTTTGAACCTGAATCACGTTGTATCCGCGACGTTTGCATTGTTCCAGGTAATATTCGGCTTCATCCCGGTTCAAGCGTTCGGGCAATAGCCAACCGGTTTCTCCTAACCAAAAGAAAGGAGCACCGTTTTCGTGTTTCAGGTAACGTCCCTCTTCGGAAACTACGAGTTTGCCGTTGTCCCAGGGGATATACGTCTTTTGTGTTTTCTTCTGTGCTGCAGCCGAAGTTGCCATTGTCAATAGCAGCAACAAAAGGGGAATAATCTTGAATTTTCTCATTGTATTTTATCGTTTTTAGTTTATTTTTTAGTCATTTTCTCATACTCAATAGCAGCCAAGATGAATGAACCTACCGATTTCGGATCATTTTCTATGATCGGTTCACTGATATAATACTCAAATGAGCCGTCACGATATCTTTTTGAATCTCCGCCCAATCCTGCAACAGCACAGCAATTGGTAATTGTATAGCTGCCATCTTCTTCCAAACGGGTAAATGTCTTTACCATTCCGTCAAAGGCTTTTTGTGTCGGTTCGATATACTCGTTGCCAATATATCCTTTATTGATAGCTTTGGCAAGCGTATAGATAAACAGGGCAGTGGCAGATGATTCCAAATAATTACCTTCACGTGCTCCCTGATCGGTTACCTGATACCAGGTTCCGGATGAAGGATCTTGGTATTTCACAATCGCTTTTGCCAATCCCTGCAGAATTTGTATAATGCTGTCGCGTCCGGCTGTTTCCTGTGGCAGGAAGTCCAGTACATCTACAATAGCAGCTCCATACCATCCGATACTGCGACTCCAAAAATTAGGAGAACAACCTGTTTCAGGATTTGACCATTTCTGTTCGCGACTTTCATCCCATCCGTGATAAAAAAGCCCTGTTGCAGGATCATAAGTCTTGCTATTTATCAAAAGAATCTGTTTTGTTGCTTCGTCAAATAAAGCGGGCTCATTAAAAGTAGCACCATATTGAACCAGATAAGGAGAAGCCATAAAAATTCCGTCCAGCCACATTTGATGAGGATATCTCAATTTATGCCAGAATCCTCCCTCACTGGTACGGGGTTGCTCTGCCATTTGCTTGCGCAAAGTATCCATGGCTATTTTGTAACGTTCGTCTCCGGTCTGTGCGTAAAGATCGAAAAGAATCTTTCCACCGTTGACATTATCAATATTGAATGAAAGATATTTCATGGTTTTGATATGTCCGTCAGCATCGATCAGACTATCTGCATATATTTTGGCATACTCATAATATACGCTGTCCCCGGTATGTTTCCATTCTTCCAACATGGATTTCACTACTAGTCCGTGGGTATATCCCCAGCGTGGTTTTTTAGCTTTTTCAATCATCCAGGGTTCGGGGAAACGTTTTATTTCGGAGCGTGCCATGCGTTCACTCCATTTTTCCGTTTCTGTTTTTTGAGGTGCTGCGCAAGCCAGGAAACAAGCAGTTCCACAGGCGACAATCAGTTTCAATAAGTTTTTGTTCATATCGGTCGAGTTATTATTTTCCAATCAATACATATTCTTTTCCTGCTTTGGTAGGTAGGTCGTAGAGGTAAGTCTCTGCAATTTCCACTTTGTTCAAGTTGGCCTTTTCGTTAATCAATGGCTCCGGAATGGTGGGGACTGCATAAAGAGGGTTCGGATTTTCACCTTTGGCACGCTTCAAGCCATTCCCGGTTAATGGGTTGAGCGAACGTAAACGACAATTTCCTCCCTTATGAGATTTGACAACCAGTCGGCTAACTTTCCCGTTTTTCCAACTCAAATCAAGTTCGAAACCTCCACGGGCAATGATTCCTTTGATAGAACCTTCTTTCCAAACGGTAGGCAGTGCGGGAAGCAAATATATAAAACCGTCGTAGCTTTGCATCAACATCTCTGCAATGCCTGCGGCACAACCAAAGTTTCCATCAATTTGAAATGGCGGATGCGCATCGAACAGGTTAGGGTAGGTGCCTCCTTTTTTCTTTTCATTGCGTACGAGAGTCAGCTGGTCAGTTATCAACTTGTAGGCGTGGTCGCCATCAAGCAGGCGTGCCCAAAGGCAAACTTTCCATCCCATGCTCCACCCGGTCGACGGGTCGCCACGATGAATCAGAGAAGTGCGTGCCGCATCGAATAGTTCGGGGGTACGGTAAGGGGAAATCTGATTGCTGGGGAAAAGTCCGTACAAATGAGAAATATGGCGGTGCACATCCTTCGGATCATCCCAGTCGAACATCCACTCCTGTAATTGTCCCCAATGTCCCACCTGCATGGGAGCCATTTCTTTGAGACGTTGTGTCAGATGAGAGGCAAACTCCTGATCTGTATCCAGTATTTGAGAAGCAGATATAATTGCTGTCCAAAGATCGAAAATCAATTGGTTGTCCATGGTGCATCCGGCAGCTGTAGTAGCTTTCCCGTTACTTCCCGAATGTACATTCTCCGGTGAATTACTGGGGCAGACTACCAGCCAGTTGTGTACGGGTTCTTTCACCATAATTTCATCAAAGAAACGTCCGGACTCTTTCAGTATCGGATAGACAGAACGCAGGAATTCCACATCTCCGGTGTATAGATAACGCTCCCAAAGATGTCGGCAAAGCCATGCGCCACCACTGGGCCACATACCCGAAGGAGCTTTGTCAACTGCTCCTGTAATACGCCATATATCCGTGTTATGATGCAACACCCATCCGTTGGCTCCATACATAATCTTAGCCGTCTCTTTTCCTGTGTTACTCACTTCTTTTATCAGACGGAATAACGGTTCATTCAGTTCACTTAGATTCGTTACTTCCGAAGGCCAGTAATTCATTTCCAAATTGATGTTACAAGTATATTTGCTATCCGGAAGGGAATAATTTGTCATTCCAAATTCCTTGTAAATTGGCGGGTTGTCCTCCCGGTTGGGAAGAACAGATCAACAAATAACGTCCGAATTGAAAATAGGTGGCAACCAGATGTGTGTCATTGGTGTTTTTGAAATTCTCCACACGCTTATCGGTGGTTACATTCGCATATTGGTCTCGTCCCAAATCAAGAGAAACGCGTGTCAGATATTGTCGGTAAAAATCAACATGATTCTTCTTCGATTCAATGAACGGATGAACCATTGCTTTCGCCAAATAATTCTTAGCCCGCTCTGTCTGATTACCGGTGATGTCTTGATAATTGTTGAAGTTAGTGGCAATAGATACATAGATAACCGCTTCGTCGGCTTTCTCAACAGAAAGTATTCCATCGGCACAAGCTATTTTCCCACCTTTATTTTTAGCAGTCAATCTGCCTTGAAATTCTACTTTCCCTTTGAGCCCCTCATGCAAGGAAGAGACTCCCGAGAGTGTCACACAGTTTCCCTCTTCAGAAGCGATCATAACATCCTGGTGAGGCGGAAGTGAGTTGTGCATTGAAAGTAATTTGTCCAGGACGATTGGCGGTCAGTCGTACCATTACTACCTGATCGGTAAATGAGGTAATCGTTTCGCGTTGATACTGCACTCCGTCTACTTCATAACGTACGATTGCACGTGCGGAATCCAGACTTAATTCCCTGTAATAATTGGAATAACGTGTATGACCTGGAAAAGCGATTCGCAGGTCACCAAAACTTTGGTATGGCATTCCTGAATTAGTCTTTGCCATTACCTTTTCTGTGGCCAGTGTCTGAGCTTCAAGGTATTTTCCGGCAAAGACCAGCTCACGCACTTTCGGAATATATTCCAGTGCATCCGGATTGGCGTTATTATTGGGACGTCCCGCCCAAATGCTTTCTTCGTTTAGTTGTATTTGTTCTGTGCCTGGTGTTCCATATACCATGGCCCCCAAACGGCCATTCCCAAGGGGTAATGCTTCGGTCCATACCTGTGCGGGACAGTCGTACCATAGCTTGTATTCGGGTACAGAAGACTTCTGTTCCTGCGCCTGAATACAACCAACAGACATCGTGACGAACAGATATCCGATTAATCTCTTTTTATTCATTTCCTTCCAATTGCTTTTATACTTTTATAAAAGGACGATTGAAAGGGATTTTTGTACCCACTATGCAGGCAGTAAGAAAGGGAGAAGAATAAAAATAAGTTAGCAAACTTAAATGCAGTTATAAAGCCATTAAAATAGATGAATTTCGACAAACAAACAGATATACTGATTGTTGTCACATTGAATCATTCGTTTTTTTATTCACCTAAAAAATACAGATTATGGCAAAGAATTCTCCCGATGAAGGAAAAAATATCAAAATGGTAGAAAAGCAGGCGGCTGAAGCCTCTATGATCAACCTCAAAGAGTACCGGGCAAAAAGGCAATTCGGTAAAACACCGGAACCGATGGCGGAGACGGTGGAAACTCCCAATCGAATGCCTGTTTTTGTTGTTCAGAAGCATGATGCCAGTCATTTTCATTTCGATTTTCGTTTGGAAGTAGATGGAGTATTAAAAAGTTGGGTGGTGCCTAAAGGACCTTCCATGAATCCAAAAGATAAGAGGTTGGCCATAGAAGTAGAAGACCACCCCTTGAGTTATGCGCACTTTGAAGGAGTTATACCGGAAGGTAACTATGGAGCAGGTACGGTGGAAATATGGGATAGTGGAACCTATGCTTACGTTGGTAATAATCGTAACATTTCCGCTGCCATTAAAAATGGAATACTTGAATTCAAGTTACACGGGCATAAACTCAAAGGGCTATTTGTCCTTATACATACCAATATGGATGATCAGGATAAAGACTGGCTGTTAATAAAGAAAGACGATGTATTTGCGGTCACTCACGTTTACGATGCGAAGATTATTCCGTCTTATGATGAGGTATTCCTGTAAACTCATGATCTGACAGTACTTATCTAAAGTCTATTATTTTCAAATTATATACGCGGCTTGATAATTCTACTTATTTCATTATTTTAATGATTAAGTGGAACTATATGCTCGTGTGGTTGTGTTATTGTATGGCATAATATTTGACAATCACTACGTTTCGCCAAATAAAATGATGATTTTAGAATCTATTCCTTGATATTTCGGTAACAAACGATATTGTTACCACTTTTGATAGAAAACACCCATTGTTTTTGTTAGAATCCACCTCATATGTGGACGTTGAAAAGTTTATACTTGTGCCGGATTTAGACACGTTAAAAGGTCATCAAACGTGTTTTGCTGAAAATGTAAGTATTAATCAAATCCTATATAAGTATGAATGATTGTTACCTGAGTTTATTATTAAACTTTCGCGCTTTACTTTCTATAGATAGTGGAGCCAATTTAGTAAACAGTAAACAAGCTATTGGCGTAATTTTGCCTGATTTGTCATTGCTTGGTTATGCAGTTCCCGTAGAGAGTTTCGGCATTGGGCTATTTATTGTTTTGTTTGCGTATCTTGCGGTAGAGTATAATGTTCAGTTGTTGTCACATGAAAAACTTAAGATAGCTATGAACATGCTCCATACTACGTATACCCCGTTGATACTGTTACGAAATCAATTGGAAGAACTTAAAACCGGTAATCTTCCCGAATCGCTTTCCCAACAAGTAGAAGAGGCATTGAGATATACCGAATACATCATATATTGCAATCAGAATATTGTAACCCTCAATAAGGTAAACAAAAAAATACTTCCTAAGACATCAACGGCAAATTTGGAACTCTCTTCTTATATTACTTCTATTGTCAATCAATGTCGACCTTATGCTGATTCGCGCCGTATACAACTGACTGTCAGCGAATGTTCGGATTGCGTCAGTTGCAGAATCAATGAAAACATTATGACGGCAGCGCTTCAGCATCTTATAAGCAAACTAATTTTGGGTTCCGATTTAGGTTGTTGCATATCAATCAATATAACACATACAACAGATTCCTGGCAGTTGCAGATTACTAATTGTGAGATAGCAGACAAAAGAGTAGGGAAAATGTTTCCTTTTATTCCGGTCATATTTCCTATATATGGGTATAGTGATTTGTGGACTGTAAGAAAAATCATTCGCCTGCATGGTGGAAAAATAAACGGATATAGACATGGCAAATCATTTGCTTTCCAAATTGTCATTCCAACAGATTGTCATTGCCGGAATCAGGAATGTTCGGTTATCAAACATTCTTCAACAAATACGAAGAATAAGGCTAAAAAATCTTCTGAAAGTGATAAAGATGATACCCCGAATGCTAAAACAAAAGATACATCCCATATCTTATTGGTAATGGCGGACGGGGCATTCAGGAATTATTTAAGGAAAAAGCTTTATCGCGGTATTTTCAGATTTCAGTTTTGAAAGATCCTGATTTGCTGAAGGATACAGTAGTCCGCCAAAATCCTGATGCTATCATTATTGACGATAATGTAAACGGAACAAATGGAGATGCACTTAGTTTCCGGATCAAAACAGATAAAATGATAGGGTATATACCGGTTGTCCTTTTGATAAGGGCCTTTGATAACGAAAGTTATTTGTCTCATTTAGGAAGTGGGGCGGATCGTCTGGAATTACGAACAGAAAGCATTTGCAGGCTAAGGGCAAACATACGTATGCTTGTAGAAAACCGCATGGTTTTGCGTGAACGGGTCAAATTGTTTTTGTCAGATGCTGTTTTTCCAATGGTCCCCACCAAAGAAGAAATGGAAACAGAAAATACGGATCAGATATTTATGGATAAAGTCAATAAAATCCTGGAAAAGAACCTCTCTACTGATAAATATACAATAGATAAATTAAGTATCGATATAGGAATGAGCCGTACTGCTTTTTATAGCAGGATACGAGAGATAACCGGGAATCCTCCGGAAAATTATATCTATTCGTTCAAAATGGACAGGGCACTTAAACTGCTAGCCTCCCAACAGTACACTGTTTCGGAAATTGCAGGAATGCTGGGATATTGTGATGCTAAATATTTTGGAAAGAAGTTCAAAGACTTCTATCATGTATGTCCTACGGATTACATTAAAAGTATTATAGGGTAAAAGAATATATAGTACATATTTTCAGTTTAAATGATATAAACTAAAATATGTACTATATTCATTGTAAATATTAGATAGAGAAGAACATATAGCTCTGTTAATTTCTAATACAATTGTGTGCGATTAAGTAAACTTTACCCATACCTATGGGCAATCCTTCAAAGTGGTGACATGTTCTTTTAAACGAGAAAAAAATGAAAATCCTATTTCTTATGCAAAACTTGCGATATGATTTCTTTTTGTATATTCTCATCAATGATTTCCATTTTTATTTTGTTCAGGAATTCCATTTCTCCTTTCTTGTATTTTTGATTGATGATAAGGGCAGCTAGTATCAGTACATGTTTGTAATACCGTTCTATAAAATATTTATTATCGCAGACATGTATTTGGCGAAATAGACTATCTGTGACTTTCTTCCAAAATACCTCTCGTTCTATTTCATCATTGAAAGCTTCAGAAGCACTAATAAGCAGTAGTTGGCAGCAGAATATGAAACATTCTGATTGTAGCTTATCATAAAGATCATTCTCTGGCGTCGCATTCCATCCCTCATACACAATATGGCATAATTTCGATTCCTTTTCTAATAGTAACTTGCCGGAATCTCCCATATGCGTTATTGCATTGATCATTGTATTGAGATTAGCAATACTGTTAGAATCCAATGTTGGATACCATTTATATGTATTATTCTTTATATTATTAATGATAGTCTTTATAGCCGATTCTAACTTAGATACATTGGGCTCTTCATCATTGAGGAGTATATCTATCACAAGTATCAAGTAGTCAAAGTCTCCCGTATCTATATCCAAATAGGCTGCATTATACTTATTAATAATATAATCCTTTATCAATTTAGTCAACTTATTATATGCTTCAGAATGTACATCTTTCCTGCCATCTCTTTGTTTCAGTGTTGCTGCCCATCTGGTTAGTTCCTGCTTTGTGAAACATATTCGTAATTTTTCAAATATCACTTTTACATGAACTTTTAAATGAGTCTTCCAATTATTGTATTTGAGTTCACCTTGTCTTTGAATTTGAAGAAAGCTCTTATAATAATCATTGTCTTCATTCAGTGTATAAGAATGGAGGTTTACAGATACTTGTTGACTCCATTCGAACCAATATTCTCTTATCAAGGCAGCCATTGTTTTAGGATATTCGAAATGGTATTTTTCAAGATTATGGAGTATTGCAAGAAAATGTTGCTCTGCTTTAAGTTCCAGAATAAGTGCCGATTGCAGAAATAAATGTTTTAAGTTTTGTAGTAGAGTGAGCCATTGCAAATAATTGCCTTCTCGTAGTAACCTGTTAGAAAGTATATAATATTCACCAGGTAAAAATATATAGCAGGAGTGACAATGATAAATTTGTGAAACATCGTTTTGCAATTCTTCGTCACTTTTTCCTAATAATAGATAATTGAACGTTTCTTCTTTACCATGAGCACAAGAATGGGAACGTTTGAGTACATCGTCAGGATCGAGTGTCATGTTATTGTAAAGTGCATCTGCTATTGATTTTGCTTGCAACTCTTCTTTATTATATGTATGTGGGGCTTCCTTCCATTTTATGACATTACATAATTCATGGAAGTTTCTATTCGGAATTTCAATATCCAGATTCATAATGTCTTTATTTTGCTAATTGAGATTTCAGTGAGTTCAAAACTCTGGTCAAATGAGTAATATGTTTTAATAGCTTTCCTTCCGGGCTTGCATTGAGCTTAACTTTGCGTTGGATATAGCCGTCAAGTGACTCCGAGTTTTCTGTGTCATTCCACCATCTTTCGAAGTTCTTACGCATATATTCTAAACTACCTTGTGGTATCTTGCAAATAGAAGATGCTCTGTTGCCAAACTCATTTAATGAAGAACCAATAAGCCAGCCACAATCATCAATGATAATAAAACGATCGTGAATAGACAGATTTTTGGTAAGCGAACGACATTCTGCTACCTCTCTTCCTACTTTTCTGTTGTAGTAGTTGATGCAATCGTTCAATTTTAATAGATAGTCTTCGGAATCTGGTGCGCTTATATTACCTAACTGTTTCTCACTGTTGATAATTCTCACTTTAACATCAAGTTTTTCCATAAAGAATATGTACTTTTCGAAATCTTCTTTCTTGAAATAAGGATCACAAATGAGACATTCGTTTTCTGCAGAGTTGAGTAGTTGCATGACATATTCTCTTGCCTTTTCTTTGTTTTCTTTATTCTGATTAGTATCTGCACTAAAAAATACAAACTCCATGTGTTTTTCATTCAATTCAGCTAAACAACGCGACTCATCATCAGCAAGGTTATCCTTTAATTTTTTATTTGATTTCCTTCTTTTCTTACCATTCAAGGCAATTTTTGTTACAGTTACAGTTCTTTTGCTGCCATCTGATTCACTTTTCTCCAATTCAATTTCTTTAGATGAAAAAGTTTCATAACTGAATTCTTTTCCTAAAAAAAAGACACGTTTATTCATCCAAATTAGCTCACCATCGTTATTGAATATCTTTATGCCAACTTGCAGTGAGAAGAATGGTAGCGGAATAAATATATTCGCTGATCTGCAATCAATAACTGTATCCGTTTCAGTTATAATGTTACTTTCATTATCATACTGCGTTATTCTCACTTTTAAAGAATCTACATATGGCTTCCTGAATTTCATTTGCATATGAAGTCCATTTGGTTTTTCGGATACCCGAAAGTCAATATTCCGAAATATCTCATTATTATGTAGGATATATACATTACCGATATGGCTGGTATATTCCATAATGTCATATCCTAAATGTTTCTTTGTGAGATATGAGAGTTTTGGGAGCAAACCTTTCAATTGAAGAAGTTCCTTCAGCATTTGAGAATTAGGATCAAAGAAACCTTTCAGTCTGAAAGAACATTTGCGTTTAGGTAATATATCTGGTAAAGTAATCAATTCTTTTTTTTCCAATTCTAGAAATAGCTTTCCTAGGGGATTACCAGAGGGGTATTGCATAAAAGAATCATTCAAAAAATAAAGAGGCATTCCATATATAGTAATTTCATCCATAGGAGCTTGAGGTAGAATGTCGGTATCAATATCCTCTATTAGTAGTCCGGTACGGAATGGAGCATCGTCTCTACCACGATCGAGAAAACATTTTCTTGACATTGATGGATTGTAATCCTGCATATCATCCAAAATATTCTCAATAACAGTAAGTATATTATAATACTTATTCTGTTTTATGTCTTTAAGGTATAATATGGTTCGTCGTATCATATTGATAGAAGTGAGTGTATACTTTCATAATCGTCTGTTTTACAGTAATTTTCATACAATCTTCCATTTTTTGAATTACTACATGGGCAAGTCTCTGGATTCTATCTCTTCTATTATTTGCGTAACTTTGTTGATAATCCAATTGGCGACCTCACCAGTTTGCATGGGTAAGTAACTACTAGTGGAGTGCCAATCTTTACAAGGAAGCCATTCAGAACCATAAGGCCACCATTCATTGTTTGCTGAATCCGGTCCGGAAAAACATGATAGTTGAACACGAGGCAAAGTTCGATCTTCGCCAGCAGATTTATAAGATTTTGAGACACCAATATAAAGATTCTTCCAATCCGAATCTCTTCCATTATCTCTCGTTACAGTTATATAATGAGACCAATTTTGTTTTTTGAATAATATAGCCGGACCTTCATTCCCTTTTTTGACTTCAAAAAACAGGCCCATTTGGGATGCGAATTCACCTAATGGTTTAAATACGAATTCATTCCTTAATCTATTGCTAATTTCAGCTCTGTTATCCATCAAGGCAACTACTGCTTCCATATTATTGATGGCTAAATCTACGATTTTATCACTACTATCTTTATTCATATCTTGTCCTGTGATTTGTTTAATAAGTGTAATATATTGGGAAATTGTCTCTCGTACCAGAGGTTTGTCGTATGCCAACATAACACACTGCGACAACCAATAGAGAATATGCTCATCGTATGAGATACAGTGATAGTCAATCTCATTGTCTCCTAATGAATCTTTGCTTGCCTCATGACCATCAAGCGTAAGATAAATCAACTTAAACCCTTTCGGAAAGCGTTGCTTTCCATAGTTATTGTATCGCAGTAATTGATGGTATTGATCAATAGCATATATCTTATTCTCAATGATTACTGCATGTTCTCCATCCTCTAAGATTATATCAATGCGCCCACCAGTGGACTCTGTTCGCTCACCAATATATCGTTCGACTATATTGGTATTGCAATTAGATATATAATCTCGTTTTAAGCCAATGGCTGCAAGGAATTCTTTAAGTAGAGCATCTTTCAGTCCATGACTTCCGTTTGGATTTAACAACTCTGCAAGAAATGCGGAATGTAATCTTATCTCATCAGACCATAGTCCAAGCATGTTGAAAACATTGAAGTAATCTCCGTTTCGTTGCTTCTGCTTCATCCGTTCTTGCTCAACAAGACATACCTTGTCTATTTCGATTAAAAATTCATTCAATTCCATACTTTAGACATTTTGTTGCACACAAAAATAATAAAAAACGATCCATTTTATATGGGCCTATAAAAGAATCACCTATTTTTCTCCTCCTTCATCATCTTCCTCCACCTCTGAAACGCCCTCATCAAACTTTCTTCTTCCACTAATCCTACCATATTATAATGTTCGACAAAAGTTTCCATTGATTTTTTGAACATGATGCCGTGGCAGTATTTATTTTCCAGTAGAAATTCATAAAGTTCGGCCCTCATTTCTACTTCCATTGCTTTTTCAATGATAAGTGCACTGTTATGACCTATATAATTATATACATTTGGATTTTTGCCGTTTCTGGGATGGGGGAGGGTGAAGGTAATATTTCCGGTTTCGTGCCATGAGGCGTTGGGAGGGTGGGGAATGGATAGCTGGTGGAGAAAGTGGTAGATGGGCTGGGTGTCGAGAAGATGGATCGCGGAAAGTGAGGAAGAAGAGCGGTCTGGAGGTACGTCGAGGTGATTTTTGTAGCGCATGTACATGTAAGCCGCTAGATAGGGCTTGATCTGAAAAGTAACTGTAACCATTGTTTTTAGATTTGATTTGTAAAATATTTATCAGTGGAGTACCGTGTTTGATATTGGTATCCGTTTTCTTTTGTTGAAAATTTTACTTAAAAAGAAAGGCCGGGAGGACGCTTTTGTAATGCTTTGCTTTTCAGATAGTTACATAAGTGGGTTTTGGTTTTAAACCAACGGGTCGTTCCTTTTAAAGGAACGACCCGTTGCACACCGAGAAACACCTCGTTGGTTTTAATGCAACGAGGTGCTCCTTAAAATCAAGAGATAAAGCTAGAATAAATCTCTCGAAATTTTGAAATCATGAAATAACTTGTTTGTTTTTGATGTAAATAAATAGTACTATTGTATATTTACTTGTTTTTATCTATATAAAGAAATATACAGAGTGTCATATATGAAGAAATTTTAGATGAAGTCTATTTAACATAGTTTAAATGAGCCTCTTTTATATTTCTGATTTTATTTTATGTTTGAGGGAGATTTAAAATATAATTATAATGTAACTGAAAAGTAGAATAGGAAGGAAATCCAAGTAAAATGGCTAATAGTAGCTCCTTAAAACGAAAAAGCACTAAGTTCTATCAGAACTTAGTGCTTTTCATATTCTTATTAAAATAAATATATAGTTCTTAAAATACAAATTATATCTCTTTTTCGGATTGTATTTATTAACAGTTCCGGTTTGGTATTATATAATGGAACAAAAGTATATATTCTTTTTGCAAAAAACAACGAAAAGACATATTTTTTTTATGGAATAGTCATCTAAATTGATAGAAAAAGTAAAATCAAGCAACATTTCTTTCCAGAATTACATATTTGATGTAAAAACACTACAAAAACAATGGATTATAATTAAGTTCTGATAGAACTTATCTAAGTGTAAAAAGTGAGTTTAAATGTTTTAGGGCTATTTAATAATTTAAAAAGAGATTTATGAAGAAAAAATTAGCGCTGCTATTTGGATACCTTTTTATAGGTATCGGGCTGATAACAGCTCAAACGCAGAAAGTCACGGGGACAGTTATTTCCGATGATGACAAACAACCTGTTGTAGGGGCTTCAATTGTTGTAAAAGGCACTAACTTAGGTACAATAACAGACATAGACGGGCATTTCACATTATTGGATGTACCACATTCAGCAAAAATATTACAAATCTCTTATATCGGTATGAAAACGGAGTCGGTTTCTGTTCAACCGACTGTTAGAGTTATCTTAAAGTCTGATACACAACTGATGGATGAAGTTGTTGTGGTAGGTTACGGATCAGCAAAGAAACTAGGGTCTGTAGTCGGTTCGGTAACAACGGTAAATAATAGCAAGATAGCCAATAGACCGGTTGCTAATGCCGGAGATGCATTACAAGGTCAAGTTGCCGGTTTACAAGTATTTACTCCCAGTGGAGAACCAAGTGGAAGTGTTGTAATGCGATTGCGTGGAGTCAGCTCGATCAATTCAAATACAGAACCTCTCTTTATTCTCGACGGCTCACCTATATCATCCGGAGCATTTACAGCATTAAATCCGAACGACATCGAAAGCATGACCGTATTGAAAGATGCTTCCTCAACAGCTATATATGGTTCTCGTGCTGCTAACGGGGTAGTAATAATGACTAGCAAGAAAGGAAAAATGGGACAGAAAGCCCGTGTTAGTATCAATGCGCAATATGGCTGGTCGAGAATGACTGGGGATAACATAGAGATGATGAATACCGAACAATGGCTTAACCTGCAGGAAATGCTGGACCCGGGAAAAGCATACGATACTACATTTCAAAAACGGAAAAAGTTCTATATAGATAATGGTATATCTACAGATTGGGCGGATGTTTTCTTCGGAGATGCAGCTCCTACCCAACAATACGATGTAAATGTGGTTGGTGGTTCCGAAGGGATCAACTACTATATTTCATTTGGACATTATGATACAGAGGGAATTATGGATGATTCCTCATTGCGCCGTGAGACTTTGCGCAGTAATGTGGAAGTAAAGGTGACCGACTGGCTGAAAGCCGGGATTAACGTGAACCTTTCCTATCAGAAATATAACACGACAACTTTCGGAACGGAAGCTAATAGCGTTTATAATAAAGCGTATGCTGCCCGTATTTATCGTCCTGACCAAACAATAAACGAGATATTGACAGACGAAGAAGGCAACTTTACAGGCTATGGAAAACGATTGGACTATTTTGACGATATGGGATATTATAATCCGTATTACTTGGCAGAACTTCAACCGAATGACCGGAGTACGGTACGTATCAATGGCAATACCTTCTTTAATATAAACCCAATAAAAGGATTGAATATACGTACCTCGCAGGCAGTAGATGCCTTTGATTATCGTAACTCCCATAAAGCCTATCCGGAAGGCCCCTTTGAAGGGCAGGTGGTGGCGTCCGAGTCTTTCGAACGTTATTATTCATTTACTTTCACCAATACGGCGGAATATAAGTTCAGTCTGTCAGACAAGCATCTTTTTACCGTGTTGGCCGGTCAGGAGTCCATTATCACAAAGAATGAGAATTTCTCGGCAACTTCTAAAAAAATGGTAGATTCACGAATGATGCTGATGGCAGCTGGAGCAGAGTCAGAAGTGCCGATACATTCGATGTATGACAAGGTTTTCAATTCTTATTTCGGCACAATCAGTTATAGTTTCGCTGATCGCTATTATGTCGATTTGGCAGCACGGCGGGACGGTTCTTCTCTGTTTGCCAAAAACAACCAGTGGGCAAACTTTTATTCTTTGGGAGCCATGTGGGATATGAGAAAAGAGAATTTCCTGCAGAACGTTTCATGGTTGAACAGTTTACAGTTGAAAGTGAGCTATGGAACAACTGGTAATTCCGGTATCAGTGCCTATAATGCGTTGGCATTGGTCGGCTCCGGTTTGCTGTATAACGGACAACCGGGTATTGCTCCTTCTACCGTCGGAAATGATAACCTGACATGGGAAAGCATGAAAACACTGAATGTAGGCATCAGTACAAGAGTGTTTGACCGCTTTTCTGTAGAACTGGAATTTTATAACCGTCAGACGGACGATATGTTGATGGGGTATCCATTGTCATACACTACCGGACATGGTAGTAGTGTGGAAAATGTAGCAAGTATGCGTAATCGTGGTTTCGATATTACTCTGGGAGTGGATATTCTGAAAACGAGAGATTTCTTCATGGAGTGTCTCCGGAAACCTGAATTATAATAAGAATGAAATAACTAAACTGTTTAACGGATTGGATGAATATACTTTGCCTGATACCGGTTTGAAGATGAAGGTCGGCAAACCTTGGGGAGAATATTACTATGTGAAATGGGCAGGAGTCGATCCGCGTGACGGATATAATATGTGGTACGACAAAAATGGCAATCTGACGAAGAGTTACTCCGAAGAAGATGCAGTTTTTGTCGGCAAACAACGCTATGCACCATGGTCCGGTGGCTTTGGCACCCAGTTCGGATGGAAAGGGATTTCTGTTAGTGCCGACTTCTCTTTTATGCTAGGCCAGTATATGTTGAATAATGAGCGCTTTTTTACAGAGAATCCCACTTTTGCAGGTTCGGACAATCAAACTGTAGAAATGCTTACCATGTGGCAGAAGCCGGGAGATATAACCAGAATTGCCACTCCCGACTCCCCGATGCAGTTTGATACGCATTTACTGGAAAATGCTTCATTTATGCGTATGAAAAACCTGACTGTCGGGTACACCCTTCCGGCCAAACTGATTCAGAAAACAGGAGTAATCAGTAACGCCAGAATCTACTTTGTAGGACGTAATTTACTCACAGTGACTAAATATAAAGGATATGACCCGGAAGTAGACAGTAATATCCAATTGGGTAACTATCCCAATACGAAACAATATTCTTTCGGAGTCGAACTAACTTTCTAAAAACATAAAGAATGGTGAATATGAAGAAAATATCTATGATAGCATTGACTATACTGACACTTGGGGTGACTTCTTGTGATATGGATAAAATGCCATACGATGCTGTTCCTACAGAAGAAGCGTTAACGACCATAGTCGGTTTTGAAGAAGCACGTGCCGGTATCTATTCCGTATATTTAGGACTGACAGGAGGAAGCTATGTATTAGCTCCGGAAGTTCAGGCAGATGCCTTTAATGCAGTGGCGGATTTCTCTAATAAATATGGTGAGTTGCACCGTTGGACTTTCGAGAGCACCAACTCTACCGTAGAAACAATCTGGTCGAACTACTATGCCGCTATCGGACGTGTCAACTTCTTTATTGACGGGGTAGGTAAGATCGATGAGAATCCGGAAATCGAATTGACTGAAACCCAGAGACAACAGATTAATGTGTATGAGGGGGAAGCGTATTTTACAAGAGCATACTGCTACTTTTATCTAGCTACTTTATTTTGCCGCGATTACGATGTAGCTACCGCAGCAAGTACTCCGGGACTGCCGCTTCAGGTAAAATATGAGCCTAAACTTTCTGCTACCCAATATCCGGGACGATCTTCATTGGAAGATACTTACAAACAGATATTGGAGGACCTCGAAGAAGCCGAAGAACGTATAGAGACTGCAAAAAATGGCATTGCTGATTATGACAGGTATATTAATGGTGCATACGTGACAGTCAACACGGCTCCCAAGAATTGTGGGAATTATATCACGGTAGATGTAGTGACTGCCTTGAAAGCGCGTGTTGCCCTGCAAATGGACGACTATGAAAATGCAGCCAAATATGCAGGTGACCTGGTTAATTCGAACAGATATCCATTATCGAACACAGCAACAGATTTTGAAAGCGTATGGAAGAATGACAAGGGAACGGAAACCATCTGGCAGATTGCCATGACTAGTGCCGACGATGCCGGTGTACCTCTGGGGACTATTTTTATTGGTTATCCGACTACAAAGAAGGATTATATTCCTACACAAACACTGATTGACTTATACAATGAAAAAGATATCCGGTTAAAGTCTTATTTCGGAAAATATCACTTAACCGTATCATCTGGTAATGCGGCAGACATCTATTTCTTTAATAAATATCCGGGCAATGAATATTACAATGCATTAGGAAGCGAAACACGCTATTTGAATCAGCCGAAACCATTCCGAATTGCTGAAATGTATCTGATTGCCACTGAAGCTAATGCTAAGATTGGAACGGCAGCTGCTGTGAAAAAGGGTAATGACGCTTTGAATGCATTAAAAAAAGCGCGAATCGAGGGATGGACTGATGCAACCTACGATCAGGAAGCTTTATTAAATGAAATCATGAACGAACGGGAACGGGAGCTTGTAGGTGAGGGATACCGGTTGATGGACCTGAAGCGTTGGGGGAAAGGTGTGAAGCGTGGAAAACCGCAAAGCAAAGGACTGGTGCTTTTCCCGGGACAAGCAAGTACTGACGGACTGGATAAACCTGTGGATGACCAGCGGATGCTTTGGCCTATTCCTAAAACAGAAATGGATGCCAACCCTCAATTGGCAGGTCAGCAGAATCCGGGATATTAATCAATGAATAACGTAAATTATCAAACACTTGAGTAAAATGAACTATCTGAAAATATACACCCTTTTTCTATGTGCCGTTCTGATCGCCGCCTGTTCGGACGATGAGGAACAGTTTAATTCCGGAGCGGCTACGGTAAACTTGCAGGAAACTGCAATGACGGTGAAAGAATCTGCCGGTTTGTGTACTGTGCCTGTTGTTGTGACGGGCGAACATACCGGAACTATTCGTGTGACGTTCGAATTAAAAGATCATAACGCCAAAGAAGATGAAAACTATATTGTCACAACCAAAACGTTACTTATTCCTGCCGGGCAGGAAACAATGAATTTTGAGTTTAAGACCGTTGATGACAAGCTTGTTAATGACGACCGTTCTTTTGATGTTGAAATTGCCGATGTGAAAGGGGCGTCTATTGGTGAGAACAAGCGACTGACGGTGACTATCAAAGACAATGATTCCAGTTTTTATGAAACGCTTTCAGGAACTTGGATATTTACCGGAACGGCTTCTGCCACCAATGTTTCCAATGTGCAAGTGGGATTCTCCGTAAGAGTAAATACAGCGGAAGAAGGCACGGAGGCATACGAGCACTATCTGGTCTGTTCGAATAAGAATGGATTTGATCCGGATAATGATATTGAATGGGAATTTAGTTGGCGGTTGCATTATGAATATGATTCGGAGGCGCAGAAAACCTACCTGTCCATTGTGCCGGGTGAAGATGTCGCTTCTTATGGCCCGTATACTATTCGTTTCAGGAGACTAGCTTTGGACGGAAGTACTTCTGACGTATATCGTGGAGAATATGATGTTGAAACTAAAACTGTCACTTTCGAGAATGCCAATTTGATAGGCGATATGTATAAGGACGGCTTGATACAAATACAGAAATTCAGGCTATTTGGCTGTAAGATGGAACACATCAGATAAAACAAGATTATTAACATAACAAATAAAAAGAACTTATGAGAGCATTAATTGTCTGCATTACGCTGTTGTTCGCTTTTCTAACTTGTACCATGGCACAAATACCATCAGTCAAGGTTGAAAATGCGAAAGGAGCACAGGTAAATACCTCCTCCCTGGTTAATCACAAAACACCTATGATTATTTCTTTTTGGGCAACAACCTGTAAACCATGTATTCGTGAATTGGACGCTATAAATGAACAATTGCCCGATTGGTTGGAAGAAGCCAATTTCCGTGTAGTAGCTGTTTCGACAGATGACAGCCGTTCTACTGCTAAAGCGCGTGCATTGGCAGAGGGACATGGATGGGATGATTTTATCATGTTGTATGATAAAAATCAGGAATTCATGCGAGCTATGAATGTGAGCCTGACTCCACAGGTATATGTAGTGGATGCCGATGGGAAGATTGTCTATTCACACACCGGGTACGCGCCGGGAAGTGAGCTGGAACTACTGAAAGCGATAAAAAAACTACAGAAATAGAAACTGTTATTATTCATAGATAAACGCAATGACATGACTAGAATAAGAATTCAGGTGTTGGCTTTAGTAGCGTTATCGTCTACTCTAACCTATGCGCAGCAAGATAACAAAAAAGGTTATCTGACAGGGAGCTTTGAAACGAATACGATTTACTACAAGGATGATAGTAAGACAAAAGCAGAATCTCCGGAAGATCATTTCGGTTCGAACAATTATCTGAAACTGGATTACTATCAAGGTAAGTTTGCCGTAGGTGTACAGTTGGAAGCCTATGAACCGGTACTGGTGGGATACCCGACAGAATTGGAGAAAGCAAAACTAACCAACTATTACGTATCTTGGGCCGACAAGGATTTTTCCGTAACAGCGGGTACATTTTATGAGCAGTTTGGGAGTGGACTGCTATTCCGTAGTTGGGAGGACCGTATGCTTGGTTTGAATAATGCGGTGATGGGAGCACGTTTTACTTACAATTACAAGAATATTGTAAGGTTGAAGGCCATTTGGGGAACTCCACGTTTTGGCATGGACTTTTCCGATACACAAGTACGTGGCGTAGATGTAAGTTTCTCCTTATCTGAAATGCTTAGTTGGCAAAATACATCCTTGAGTATCGAAGGAGGGGCATTGAACCGGTATGAGAAAATCAATATCGACCTCGAAGAAGAAGGGGGAAAACCTTATTCGAATGGCTTCTCGGGACGGGTAAATTTTGAACGCTCCGGATTTACAGCGAAAGGTGAATATGTGGATGGTGGCAATAAATATTATAATTTCATTCATGATGACAAACTTTATGCGAGGAAACGTGCCAATGCGCAATTGCTGGAGTTGGGATATAGCGGCAATGGGTTGGGGGTAAATCTGACCGGGCGCCGTTTGGAATGGATGAATAGTGAGATTATTGCCGGTAATGGTTCGACTTCGAATCTGTTGAATTATGTCCCGGCTATGAGTACGCAATATACCTATATGTTGACCAACTTGCATCCTCATACTCCACAAATAGGAGATGTGACAAATGCAGTTAGCGGTGAGATGGGCGGACAATTGGATGTCTTTTATCATTTCAAAAGAGGAACGGTCATTGGAGGTAAACGCGGTTTGAAATTACATGCTAACTTTTCTACCTATTATGCTTTAGAAAAAGAAGGAACAGCCCAGATAGGTAACTTGGCATTTCGTGACTTTAGTGTTGATGTGGAAAAGCAATGGACAAAGTCATTCAAAATGAACTTGCTTTATTCTATGCAAGAATATAGCCCTTCGTACGGAGCGAATAAAACGACTAATCTGTCGAATATTTTTGTAGCAGATTTACAATATAAGTTCACGCCTTCTTTTTCAACTCGCATGGAGTTGCAATACCTAACTACAAAAGAAGATCAGAAGGACTGGATGGCAGCTCTGTTGGAGATAAATTTTGCTCCGGCATGGAGCATTTACGGAAGTGATATGTATAATCACGGCAAGGATAAAATCCATTATTACAATGTGGGAGCCAGTTATGCCAAGTCACGTACGCGTATAGCCTTGAGTTATGGTCGTAACAAGGAAGGGTACGTCTGCTCTGGTGGAGTTTGCCGGACGATTCCTAAATATACAGGTGCCAACCTGACTATAACTACTTCATTTTGAGTTCATCGAAACATTTATTAATTAGAATATAGAATATGAGAAAATTTACAATGTTTTTTATGTCAAGTCTGATATGCTTGTGCGGATGTTTTACAGCGTGCAGCGGTAATTCTGACGACAATGGTGAAGAGCCGGATAACGGCGAAGTGACAGGACCTATTACTTTGACTGTGGATAAAGCCAAGATTGAAGCCAATGGAACAGATGTGGCGACTTTTACGGTGACTGATGCCAATGGAAAAGTACTGACGACTTCCGAATATATGAAGAATGTATATTTTGAAGATGTAACTACCGGTGATTATTTGGAGAGACGGACCAATACGTTCTCGGCAGTAGAGAACGGGACACATAAGTTTAAGGCATATTACCTGGACTGGGAGTCGGATGAAGTTTCCGTAACCGCACAGAATCGTAAGAATTATGAACTTTTCTATCGTAAAGTAGGTGTCTTCAAAATGACGGGAACTTGGTGTACCTATTGTCCGGCCATGACTTCGGCATTAAAGAAAGTGGAAGAACTGATGCCGGGACGTATGGTAAAAATGGCTTTTCATTCTTCCAGCAGTTCCGCCACTGACCCGTTCCATTTGTCACAGACAAGCACAATCATGGGCCGTTTTGGAGCGTCCGGTTTTCCTACCTGTATCTATGATTTGAAAGTCATGTCGATAGACAGGAACGTGAGTGCTATCAAACAGACTTTACAAAGTCAAATCCGACAATATCCGGCAACCTGTGGAATTAAGGTAAATACATCTTATAATTCTTCTATGGGTGAGATTACGGTGGATGCCGCACTGAAGTCGAGCTTGGGAGGAGAATATGACCTTGTTTATGTCTTGGTGACTGATGGCTTAACAGCATCCGGAGGAAATGAGACCTCGTACGATTATACAGTAAGAGCTATTTCCAACAATTACCTGTCGATGTCAACCGACGGACGTTTTACTGTGAGTGCAAACGAGGAGCACACTGCCGCAACTTTCAGCATTTCTAATGCAAAGAACCTGAATCCTGCCACATCGCGTGTAGTGGTTTATGCATTACGTAAAGTGGATGACGCATATATGGTGGATAATATAACCGAATGTTCTATCAATGGTAGCATAGACTATCTCTATAATGATTGAGGCTTATGAAAAAAATATACTCGACAATTCTACCAATTGTAATGATCCTTTGTTTAGCAATGCTGTCATCCTGTTCCGGCAATTCGGACGAAACGGAGAATGGGGGGACGGATGACGGCATTTTGCGTATTACAGCTGATAAGACGGCTATACAGGCAGATGGAGTAGAAACAAGGTGACCTTCACGGTCAAACTGGGTACAAAAGATGTAAGTGAAGAAAGCACAATGAACCTGATTTTGGTAAAGGAATCGGGAGAGGAAAACCTGGATTATGGTGTTCGTGCTTTCAGCACTTCAGTGCCGGGTACGTATGTCTTTAAAGCCCGCTATTATGAAGGAAAAGCAATGGTCAGTGAAAATGAAGTGACCGTTCAGGTTGCTCCCGTATCAGGAGGAACCAGCTATTATCATAAATTACTGGGGATGCAGTTTACTTCTGTCGGGTGCCAGGCCTGTCCGGCGCTTAGCACTACATTGAAAGCAATTCAGACTGAACAACCGGGGCGATTGGCTATCGCTTCTTTCCACATGGATTTCGGAGGAATGACGGATCCCATGAGTACAGCAGCTACCAATAATTACCGGACTAATATTCTCGGTAATTTCTCGGACTGCCTCGTTTCTTTTACAATCTGCGTAAGGGTACTAAAGAAATGATCAGTATCAAGAGCCAGATTGAAGAAGAGCTTCAGAAAGAATTAAGTAACTATCCGGCTTCTTGTGGGGTAGCTGTTGAGTCTGTGTATAATGCTTCTGACCGTACAGTGAAGATTACTGGCAAATTAACTTCCAACGTAACAAACACTTATCGTTGTTTGATTTATCTGGTAGAGGATGGAATCAAATACTTTCAAACGAATGGCGCGAATGATTATACGCATAATAATGTGGTACGCGCAGTGGTGTCCACATCATTGAACGGCGACCGTTTTAATGGGGAAGTAAATGCGGGAGTGGAATCTACCATGAAACGATCTTATCAATTGGAACCAGGATGGAATGTGGATAATATGCGTGTGATAGTGTCGATGCTGACAACTTTGGATGGAGGAAAGACTTATACGTGTAACAATGTAAATGAGTGTAAACTTGGAGAATCAGCAGATTACTTGTATAACGAATAAAGAAGAGTTATGTGTATAAATGTCTATAAAATAATATTGCTGGTCTGTATGTGCTGTGTGGGAATATGCTGGATTTCTGTTCAGGCAATTCCGATGATTCGGAGCAGACGGAAGTGATTTTGAGCGTCGATAAAAATACGTTGACTGCGGACGGAAAGGATATTATAACCTTTACGGTAATGCATGCGGGAATAGATGTAACTGCTGATGCAATCATCCGTTCCGTGATGGACGGACAAACTTTGGATGGAAATACCTTTCTACTTCTAAAGCCGGAACCTACGCTTTTGAGGCATCTTATGGCAACTATGTATCCAAATTGATAACAGTAGTTGCAAAAGTACATCAGGTACAGTATCCAATTTTGTGAGACGCATCTGCGCAATGGAGTTCACCGGAACATGGTGTGCCATGTGTCCGGCAGGAATGACCCGTCTGAATTATCTGATAAGTTCGAGTTACGAGGGAATTGTTTATCTGATGTCATTTCATGTTGATGGGACAAGTGCCGATCCAATGACAATTGAACAGTCATCGATTCTTTCCAGAAAGTTTGCTATCTCCGGTTATCCTTCATGCGTGGTTGATATGCGTGGGACAATGGGGCTATCTGAAAACTATAGTGTCATGCGGGCTATATTTAATGAGTCTTTGGAGAAATACCCTGCTCATTGCGGAGTAGCTATCAGTTCTGTTTATAATGAGGTTGATTCCGAAGCTAAAGTTACTGTGAAAGTGACTTCGGAGAAAACGGCTGATTACCGCCTGGTATTGTATGTTGTTGAAAATGGATTGAAGTATCAGCAAAATGACGGAGGCAACTATCGGGACTATACACATAATCATGTAGTCCGCAAATTACTTTCTGCTTCTGTAGAAGGTGACAAACTGGGACAAATTGCAGAAGATAAGGAAGAAGTAAAGGAGTATACTGTGGCATTAGACGATACATGGAAAGCAGAGAATCTTTCTTTTTATGCATTAGTAATGGATGAAAACGGCTATGTAAACAATTTGGCTGTTTGCGAAGCAATAAACGGCAATGCCGATTATGAATATGTAAATGATTAATCACATTTATCACTTAGAATTATGAAGAAGAAATTAATTAGCTTATTATTTTTATTAGGGCTGGTGTTAGTTATAAGCCCTATGGTGCTATCGTGTTCGGATAAGGATGAACCTGCTGTGGAACCTGACGTGCCGGTGACCCCGGATGTACCACTTCCTCCTGTACCAACTCCAATCAGATGGGTAGAAAACGAAGTGGATGGTGGTGAACGTGGGGTAGGCATCAAAGTGACTAGCAAAACTACCAACAACTTTGTGTTTGAATGTACCCCGGTAGATAAGGTGCAATCTTATCGTTTGGATGTTTATCCTTTATGTCGTATGTATAACTACTTATTTGAAAGTGGCGGTTCAGGTGCAAGTGAAGAAGAAATCGAAGATTTGATTCTGAAAGCTCTCTATAATTCGGAGGGTGCCGGTGCTTATACTTTCAACAGGAAAACATTAGGAGATAGTTACCCGAATACAGAGTTTGACTGGACAAATTCCAAATATGCTCAATCGGAGATTGTGCCGGGAGCAGAATATTTGATTATAACGGTAGGGTGTAATGATGAAGGCGGACAAAATCCGGCTGATATGAAAATCTGTTATTTGAAAACTCCTTCAGGAGATGTAGCAGGCCATCCTCGTGTTGAAATTGATGTTAAAGCAAGTTATCAGGCAGCTGCCATTCAATATGTCCCCAATGAGGATTGCAAGTATTTCTATCAGTTCTGTGCGGATTCCGAACCTATCGATGCGTTTATTGAAGCTTATGGACAGAATATGTATATCGACTTTATGAGACACTGGACACAGACATCAGAAGATGCACAGGTACCTGAAGAAGAATTATTATATATAGTTGATTTTGGATATAATGCCGATTCGAAAAGAAAATTTACGGCTACTACTATCGGACTGGATGAGAATAAGAATAAAGGAGATTATGTACGGCAGGATTTCCAATTGAAAGAAATTCCTGATAATCCGGAGAGGCGGAATGTGACCTGAAGATCACAAAACAGGTGCTTCTATTGTTAACATGGATGTAAAAATGGAGAAAACTTGTTATGCCATGTTTTATCGTATATTCAGCGCTGCTGACTGGGCACCTTATGAAAATGCCGATGAAGCAACAATGACGGCACTTGCACAAGCTTTAGATCAAGAAGGATGGGGGATTAAGAATATAAATTTCAGTCAGGAAGGCTCGTATGCAACTACAGATTACCAACATGCTCTTGATCCTAATACTTCTTATGTTGTTGCTTATGTAGGTCGTAATATGTATGGACAATTATCAGAAGTGAAGACGGAAACTTTTTCTACCAAAGCACGAGTAACGGATAATCCGGGAGCATCTAAAGCTACGATAGATATTGCCATTTCCGATCCGGGACGGACAAGCCTGAAATTAACCTATACTTATAATCAGGAAGCGGCAGTATATTATCATCAATACATTATGACGCCGGATTTACTTGAAGAAGGTAATAAGGCTGAACTGATTAAATATCTGATGTCAGAAAATTCAAATATATGGGCCGCAAATAAGAACGGAGGAGTAGAAAGTTTTGCTTGGAGCGGTTTGGATCCTGGAACGGAATATACATTCGCTTATATGGCAGAAGACTGGGATGGCGTATTGACAGATGTGAAGATTGTGAAAGCAACAACTGAAGCTATTATAGCAGGTCCGAATCCAACGATGCAACTGAATGCCTACATGAGTGATTTGGGCAACTTTACAGTTCAGTATTCTATTGTGAAGGATGTTGCCAAACTATATTATACCATTATAGAAGATAACTATTCCGCAAGTGGTGACTATACTTATCAGGAATGTATGGATGTATGGAAAGAGCGTTGTCTGGATTATGGTTTATCAGGTGTCAATTCAACTACTCAATCGTATGATAAGACAAGTGAAGCCAAACGACTGGTTGCTTTATGTGTGCCTATTGGTGCCGATGCTGATGGAAATGAAGTAATTGGCGACCTTTATACAGTATTCTATGATAAAGAAAAAGGTATTATTACTGATCCTTCCGTATTATTCCCCGATGCTCCGAAATTGAAAAAAGGAATAAAGGGAATAGCGAAGCCTCAAGTAGTGAAGAAAGATAACCGGGTTCCTGCAAAGCTGATTGTTAATGAACAGGTGAAAGTGAATACTCCGGGAGTCATGAGAAGTGAAAGTGTTATTTATCTTGATTTGAAGAAATTAGGCAAACATCCTCACTCCAAATAAATATCGGCAAAACTAAATTTACCGCACGATAGTGTGTAAATCTATCGTGCGGTTTTTCGTACGCTCGGCATGAGTATTAGCTAACGGGTGCAAGTCCCGCGTGAGCCCTAATAGCGGGAATCACACAGCCAAGAGCAAGGGTGTCCATTGCGAGGTGGAATCTGAAAGAAGCTGGCGGCAAACATCTGGTCTGACGGACAGAAACTTCATATAAGGCATATGACCGTGGGTTAGGTTGCGAAACAAACCAAAGCCCTATAGCTATTCGGAACGGTTGGTGTAAATGAAGCAGATATAAGATGGAAAGTTAATACCCTTATCCGAGGAGGTCTCACGGACGTACAGAATAGTTGTCTTTACGAAATGTATGGAGTAAAGCTTGCCGTGAGAGTCAGCAGACGTCATAGTAGTGGGAATGTCGATACTCCCATGAAGGACCGAACCTAATAATTAAACGATAGTAATTGAAAGTTACCTAATGAAAGATAGAATGCAGAAAACATCAGCTCAAGCTAATGACTGCCCTCAAAGAGATAGGACGGAATCTGAATGGTATGGGGGAGTGCAGACTTTTATGTGGATGACTGAAGACAACATCGTGGAAGTACCATTTGACCAAGAACACCTATTGGAAATCATCCTCAGTCCATTGAATTTGAATAAAGCCTATAAGGCTGTAGTCAGGAACAACGGTAATGGAGGTATCGATAAGATGTCATGTGAGCAGCTGTTGCCATGGCTGAAATCCAATAAGGATGAACTGATAGGTTCTTTGCGGTCCGGGACTTACCGTCCCACCCCTGTCCGCAGGGTAGAAATCCCCAAGGATAACGGAAAGAAACGCCTTTTAGGAATACCCACCGTGGTAGACCGGTTGGTGCAACAAGCCATAAACCAAATACTGACCCCGATATACGAGCGTCAGTTTTCCGAGACAAGTTATGGCTTTCGTCGTAAAAGAGGTTGTTATGACGCCCTTCGAAGTGCACAAAATACGGTAGGTGAGGGCTATAAATACGTAGTCGACCTCGACCTTGAACGTTTCTTTGATACTGTGAGCCATAGCAAGCTGATAGAAATACTCAGCCGCACTATAAAGGACGGAAGGGTAATAAGTCTGGTACACAAATATCTCATCAGTGGTGTAATTAACCGAGGCTTATTCGAGATGAGTACGGAAGGGACTCCCCAAGGAGGTCCTTTAAGTCCTCTGTTGAGTAACATCATGCTCAATGAACTAGATAAAGAGCTGGAAAGACGCGGTCTTCCTTTTGTTCGTTATGCGGATGATGTGATGATATTCTGCAAATCCAGCCGTGCCGCCTTGCGAGTAAAGGAATCAATAACTCGGTTCATAGAAGGGAAACTCTTCCTTAAAGTGAACCGTGAAAAGACGGTTGTGTCTTATGTAAGAGGAGTAAAGTTCCTGGGCTACTCCTTGTATATGGTGAAAGGACAATGTCTCCTGACTGTACATCCCAAATCTAAAAATAAGATGAAATCCAAACTCAAAGAGTTGACAAGTCGAAGTAATGGTTGGGGTTATGAGTTGCGGAAACAGAAACTTACTGATTACATAAGAGGGTGGATTGCCTACTTCCATCTTGCGCAAATAAAACGTTTTTGTACTGAAACCGACGAATGGCTAAGGCGACGGATACGCATGTGTATCTGGAAATCATGGAAGAATGTCAAGACCAGAGTGGCTAATCTAAAGAAATGTGGTGCTCTTGATTGGCAGGCATATCAATGGGGAAATACTCGTCTTGGCTATTGGCGTGTGGCAAACAGCCGTCTGCTAACCTCTGCAATGTCTAATGACAGATTGCGTAGGGCTGGATATGTAGGGCTAATGGATTGCTATCTCAAATGGTACCCAAAATAGGAACCGCCGTATGCCGAACGGCACGTACGGTGGTGTGAGAGGTCGGAAAACGAAAGTAGGAAGAAAACTACTTCGTTTTCCTCCTACTCGATTCTAATCATTAAACTTTTTATGGGTATGAGAAGAAATCAATTTTTAGGTGGCATAGGAAAATGTATGTGTTTCCTGGCTGTATGTGTTATGACATTTTCGTCATGCTATAATGACGATGATTTGAAGAATTCGATTTCCGGTTTGGAAGATCGCATGGATAAGTTAGAAGCTTCTTTGCAAAGTGTACAAACTGATATTTCCACATTGAAGACGCTGACTGATGCTTTATCTCAAAATAAATCAATTGCTTCTGTGTTGGAGAATGAAGACGGAAGTTATACAATTAAGTTTTCAGATAAGACGGAAGTAACTATTCGTAATGGTGAAAACGGAGAAGATGCTCCGCAAATAACTGTGATAAAAAACGAAGAAGATGGCGTTTATTATTGGGGAATAACCAGTACAGACGGCAAGAAGACATTCCTGAAAGATGGAGAAGGGAATATGATGCCCGTGACGGCTGCTGCTCCTAAAATTCGCATTAATACGAATACAAAAGAGTGGGAGATTTCGACAGACGGTGGAAAGACTTGGGAACCTACGGGTGTGTATGCATCCGGCGAAGGGACGGGGGATACCTCTCTTTTCAGTGGAGTAAGTCAGGATGATGATTATGCATATTTCACTCTGAAAGATGGCACAATATTAAAGTTGTCGAAATCTAAGGAATTGAAATGTGAAATATTATCGGGAAAACAATATTTTGCAAACGGTGAGGAGAAACTGATTTCGGTTGAAATGAGTGGTATTTCTAAGTATACCGTAACAAAGCCTGACGGTTGGAAAGCTTCATTGACAGGAAAGGGATTGACTATTATTGCTCCTGTTGCAGAGAATCAGTATGCAGAAACGGGGGGCAAAGTGGCAATAATGGCTGTTGCGTCTAATGGGCAAAGCATAATCTCGGAGATTCCGGTGATAATAGGTGAGGCTCCTGTTACTATATCTGTTGAAGGTCAAACGATTTCTACTACTTTGACGAATGGTGTAGAAATGTATTATTTGGGAGTGCTGGAAATTAATGAATATAGTGCAGAGGCCGTAGCTGAATTAGTGAACGGATATGCTGCCCGTATGTACATGAAGACAGCAGCTCTTGATAAAGTTCCATTGGCAGAACTGATAGGTAAGGATCCTGAAGCCGGAAAGACATATATGATTTGGGCAGTACCTCCATCTGAAGCTGGTAGTGAATATTTGCCTGATGACGTGATTGCCAGCGTGATTAAGACTGCTGCAACAGTAGAACTGAAGGTTTCGGATATAACGTTTGAAGGTGCAACGGTTTCTGCAATCAGAAAGGGTTGTGACGTTTATTATACAGGGATTATAGATAAGCCGAATTATTCACCTGAAAGAGTTATTGAAGATCTGGCTTATGGGGGAGGAACCAAACAATATTCGGATTATAACGGGCCGTTGGAAGGTAAGGTGTTAGATTTTCTTCCAAAGGTAATACACTGGAACAACGTATGTACTTTGGGCTATTCCTTATAAAGAAGAAAAAGGGTATAAAACAGAAGAACTGGTAGCTGTGGAGATTCCTGTGCCTGCGTTGACGTATGACGGGACAGCGTCGATAAATATTAATAGTGTTGTTACTACGGTTTCAAGTGTAAGTGCGACTATTACTCCCGGAACTGACTGTTATAAGTTCTATTATTCTTATATGAAAGAGCAAACTCTGGCAAATTATGGTACCGACAAGGAAGTTATTTCTTATCTTATTAAAAATGGAGATTCTTCCAAAGAGGCAGAAAACTTTGAAAGAGCCTCTTTAGAACCGGGAACAAAAGGCTTTTTTATTGCAGTAGCATTAAATGAGAAAGGGCAACTCGGGTCATTAGTCAAAGTACAGGCTGATTCCAAAGAAATATCTTATAATTCATCAATTTCGGTAGATGTGTCAATAGAGGCAGGAACTGTGTCTACGACTTTAACGTTGACCCGACTGGAAATCCGGAAAAGTTCCGTTATGTTCACATGAAATTGAGTGATTTCAAAAGCTATCCGTATTGGGGAAATGAAGAAATGGTAAAACAAGCATTAATTATGAATGATAATGTTACTGAAATTGTTGCTGCTGAACTGAAAAATCATCAACTGGTGATCGAGGACATAGCATTTAATTCGGAATATGTATTGTTCATGATAGCAGTTGATACTGCTGGTAACCATTCTTCAAACATAACAAAGAAGGAATACACCAGTGCAAGCCTACTTACGTGCGAAAAGACAGAGACCCGGATTTATGGAATGCCAGTGTGCCGGAAGTGACGATTGACAAGATAGAAAAGGATAAGTTCTATACCGTTTCTTACACTGTGAAACCTAAGGCTGCCTGCAAAGTATTTTATGTATTTGCCGGACCGGCAGATTATCTGACTGGTATGTATGATGAACAAATCAGGTATGTAATGAAAAACGGAGTAAAACAAACAACTACTTATTCAGGAAGTGTTTATGGAACATTACCTACTAATATCAATGTAACTGGATGGACGAAGAAGGACGTTTTTATGAGGTTTCTAAAACCGTAGTAGAAGCTCCGGCACAATAATCTTTTTAATTTTTCTAATTTAATAATAATGATAGATGAAAAACTTATTTAATAGCTTTTATAGTATAGTATTGCTTGCCTTGTGTCTGATTGCTTTCAGTAATTGTTCGGATAGCGACGACGGGGGAGATGTCGGTGATACTGATAATGGAATCACTGCGATTGGTACTGAAACGGAAAAGACGGCTTCTATTTATGGAGAGACTGTTGAAATTTCGTTTACGGCTTCTGGAAAATGGACTCCTTCTCTACAATATTCTACAGGAGCAGATTGGGCTGCTATAACTAATACCAGTGGTAATTCTGCTGCCGGTAAAGGGGGATTAAAGGTGAAAATTAATAAAAACGAATCCGGAAAAGAACGAGTATTGACTGTGGTTGTGCAAGTGGAAGGATATAAAGCTCCTGTTACAGTATGTACTATCACACAAGGAGGAGGATCCGGAGCGGCAGTAGACCTAGCTCTTAATGAGTATATGGATAAATATTTGAAGGAACATTATCTCTTTAAAGAAGAATATAATACATTAGATGTAGATTATGCATCGGTTTCTTATGATAATTTTCTGTCAACTTATCTTTTACCAATGAAAACCAATAAAGAGGATGGCGGAACTTATCGTGCATTTTCAGTCAATGCAGGCAAGCGTTATATCTATTCTTATATTATGGAAACAGGTTCCAGTAGAACTCGTGCAAATACTCGTGCAACAAGTGTTGTAGGATCGGGACTTGGAACGTTTTTCTCTTCTTACATGCCGGATAAAACAACTATTGGATTAGCCATTGGATATGTATATCTAGAATCTCCTGCTCAAAAAGCCGGATTGAGACGGGGGGATGTAATTGTTGCTGTAAATGGTACGACTTTGAATAAGAGTAATTACCAGCAATATATGAGCACTTTGTTTTATGCAGGTGGAGGTGAAACTTTTAAGATCGGCTATAGGCGTAAAATCTTTGATGAAAACCGGGGCGACTATGATTTGGTGGATGGAACTACTACATTAACCACTGGTAGTTATAATAATAGTCCTATCTTGAACTCAATGTTTATCAAAGACAAAAAAGAGAATAAATTCAATATCGGTTATTTAGTTTATCTAGGTTTTGATTTGAATTTTGAGGAAGACTTGAAATATGTAATTCAACAGTTCAAGGCTGAAGGCATCACAGATTTGATTTTGGATTTACGTTTTAACAATGGAGGTTCTGTTGAATTAGCTCGTTATTTAGCCGCTTCTATCGCTGGTACATCACATCGTTCGGATGTATTTATGAGAATGCAACGTAATTCCGGTGCAGATGAATATATCCGTTTTGGAGATGGTGATGATCTAAATCTTAAATCTGTAAGAATCATCTGTTCGGAAGAAACGGCTTCCGCTAGTGAATTGATAATTAGCGGATTAAGAGGCATAGATTTTCCTGTGAAATTATTTGGTAGCCGTACGGAAGGAAAGAACGTAGGAATGGAAGTGCAAGAATATAAATATGGAAATAAATATTATGAATTTGCTCCAATTACTTTCCGTTCTTTCAATGCAAAAGACTGGGGAGATTATGCTGACGGTATTGACCCGGATGTCATGTTGAATAATCAAAACTCAAGCTATGAAGATGATATTGATAATGTATTCCCTTATGCTTTCGGAGATTGGGACAATTTTGATTTTAATTATCCATTGTATTGGGCACTATGCGATGTTCAAGGGGTGGATCCGACTACAGGAGAACCTGTTAAACGTAGTGGAAGAGCAGGTTTGACACGTTCTTCAAAAGATGAAATCATCAGAGTACCATGTGTACCTTTGAAACGCCCTGCGGAACTTTTGGCTCGCTCATTTACAACAAGCCGGAAGTAGAAAACTTATATTAGTAAGACTAAATCTCTTGTGAAATAAATTTTCTCTTAAGTTAAAGGGGATGCTTCTCGATAAGGTGTTAGTGAGAGCATCCCCATTTTGCTTCATAAATGTATTGAGAATGAATATACTTAAACAAATATATGAGATATATGAATATCTGTTTTATCGAACATATATATGGCAGCTTAGATTGTGGGAGAAAAGCGGTCGCCAGAAGTAGCAGGGTTATTACTACCGACCTCATTGTTTACTTTTGTTTTTGTTGGCCCAATAGTTGGAGTATTACATTCATTGGAAGTACAAAACAATGAAGAGTTAGGTATACTTTTGGCTGTTATATTCACTTTTGCTGCTCATAGATTATTTGTTAGCGATGGACGATATTTGTCTATTGCTGATAAGTATCGTAATGAAACTAAAGAAAAACAACGACAACGTATGAAACAAGTTTGGATTTTTTTAGCAATAAATCTTATTTGGGTAATATTCTGTATCTTCTTATTCATCAAAGTGATACCCCCGCCATCAAATGCAGATACTTCTAATAAGAATCCTTCTCAGAATATATAGAGATGCTGAAAGATATAAGGGACCAACGACCACAATAGAATATGAACAGTGAAATAAATTTGTTGTATAATAGATTATAATTTAGAACTTAGAAAAATGAGAATTATTTTATTTTATTATTGAGTTGGTACACAATCGGGAATATACAAGCACAAATCAAAGAGCCTGTAAAGTTCAAAAATGAGTTGAAAATGACATCTGAAACGGAAGCGGAAATCGTGTTTACTGCTTCGATAGAGAAAGGATGGCATGTGTATTCGACCGGGCTAGGGATGATGGGCCTATTTCCGCTACTTTCAACATCAATGCGAGTAATCATGTAGAAACAATGGGTAAATTGCAACCTGTTGGAAAAGAAATCAGCATCTATGATAAGATGTTCGAGATGAATGTGCGCTATTTTGAAGATACGGTACAGTTTATCCAAAAAGTGAAATTTACAGGAAATGATTACTTTATGGATGGGTTTCTGGAGTTTGGAGCTTGTAACGATGAGAGCTGTTTACCTCCGACTCAAATTCCTTTTAAATATGGGAAAAAAGCAGAAGCAGATTTAATAGTTGCAAAGGGAAAGAAGAGGCTCCGGTAAATGTGGTAGAGAAGCAATCGGAAAGTGATCTTTGGAAACCGGTAATCAATGAATTGCAAGTGTTAGGTGAAGAACATTCTCAAGAGGATAAATCTTGGTTGTATGTCTTTGTCACTGGATTTCTTGGCGGATTATTGGCTTTGTTCACTCCCTGCGTATGGCCGATTATTCCTATGACTGTGAGTTTTTTCCTGAAAAGAAACAAGGATAAGAAGAAAGGGATTCGGGATGCATGGACTTATGGTGCTTCAATTGTCGTGATTTATGTAACACTGGGATTAGCAATTACTTTAATATTTGGTGCCAGTGCATTGAACGCTTTATCAACAAATGCCGTATTCAACATCCTTTTCTTCCTGATGTTGGTTGTTTTTGCAGCTTCTTTCTTTGGGGCATTTGAACTTACTTTACCTTCTAAATGGAGCAATGCAGTGGACAGCAAAGCGGAAGCGACGAGTGGCCTATTAAGTATTTTTTTGATGGCGTTTACGTTATCTCTGGTGTCTTTCTCTTGCACAGGGCCGATTATCGGCTTTCTGCTCGTACAGGTTTCTACGACAGGTAGCGTGATTGCTCCTGCTATCGGAATGTTAGGCTTTGCCATCGCTTTGGCTTTACCATTCACACTGTTTGCTCTTTTTCCTTCGTGGCTGAAATCAATGCCTAAGTCAGGAGGGTGGATGAATGTAATTAAAGTGACATTGGGCTTTCTGGAACTGGCTTTTGCTTTGAAATTTTTGTCGGTTGCGGACTTAGCCTATGGTTGGAGAATCTTGGATAGGGAAACCTTCCTTGCGTTATGGATTGTGATTTTCGGACTAATGGGGTTATATCTGTTGGAAAAGATCAAGTTTCCGCATGACGGTGATGAAAACAGGGTAGGCGTGGGGCGCTTCTTTCTTGCGCTTGTTTCTTTAGCATTTGCTGTATATATGATTCCCGGACTTTGGGGGGCACCTTTGAAAGCTGTCAGTGCATTTGCTCCTCCTGTGATGACACAGGACTTTAATTTATATTCGAATGAGGTCCACCCCAAATTCAAGGATTATGAAATAGGTATGGAGTATGCACGACAACAGGGAATGCCTGTGATGATCGATTTTACCGGATATGGTTGTGTGAATTGTCGTAAGATGGAGACGGCTGTATGGACAGATAGTAGAGTGGGTGGTATCATCAATGATGAGTATGTACTTATCTCTTTGTATGTGGATGATAAAACTCCATTGAATGAGCCTATAAATGTTGTGGAGAATGGAACGGAACGCACTTTACGAACAGTAGGCGATAAATGGAGCTATCTGCAACGGGTGAAGTTTGGAGCAAATGCCCAACCTTTTTATGTATTGCTGGATAATGATGGTAATCCGTTGAATAAGTCGTATGCATATAATGAAGATATTCCAAAATATATGGAGTTCCTGCAGGAAGGGCTGGAGCGATATGTGAAATGATGGATATTAGACATTCAGCTTGTATGTTTTGGCTTATAGCTAAAGTTTGGAATGAGAAAAAGAATAATTCTTTTTGGGCATTTTCATAGAAATACATAGAATAGTGTTATCTTTGTAAAGTGACATCGGGTTTAATAGAGCAAATTGTATAATAATATTTGTATATGACATATAAGCAGCATGAGGGCGAAAATTTCTGCTGTGATGCTCTGAATTACATGATCTGAAAATGTGAATGTTGCCCTTGTCAAGATGGGCAGATTAAGATAAAGATCCCTCGTGGATCGGCTGCCTGTGAAGGTCGCTCTATTGTTTGTTTTGTTTGTGTTTTGGTGCACCTTTTTTCTGATAAAGAATAAGGTGCACTCTTTTTATAATTATGTATATGTAATATTAAATATATTTTTGAAGAAAAAAGGAGATGAGAGAAAAAGCTTCAATGTGGAATCTTTGGCACGGCTGTCACAAATTGAGTGAGGGCTGCCGTCATTGCTATGTATATCGGACGGATGGTAAATATGGAAAAGACAGTTCGGTGGTGACAAAGACAGAAAAATTCGATTTACCCTTGCAGCGTAAAAGAATGGTACGTATAAGATACCTTCGGGGAATTTGGTATATACCTGTTTTACTTCAGATTTTCTCATTGAAGATGCGGATGAATGGCGTGCCGAAGCGTGGGAGATGATGCGGATACGGCAGGATCTTCGTTTCCTCTTTATCACTAAGCGGATAGACCGGTTGCAACAGTGTCTGCCTCCCGATTGGGGAGATGGCTATGACAATGTGACCATCTGCTGCACGATGGAGAACCAGGATAGAGTGGATTATCGTTTACCTATTTATAAAGAAATCCCTATTAAACATAAAATCATTATCTGCGAGCCGCTTCTTAGTCGGATTGATTTCAGAGGTGAGCTGGGAGAGTGGGTGGAACAGGTAGTTGCAGGAGGAGAGTCAGGCAAAGAAGTCCGAGTATGTGACTACGAGTGGGTATTGGATATCCGGCAGCAATGTATAGATGCGAATGTAGGTTTTTGGTTTAAGCAGACAGGGAGTTATTTATTAAAAGACGGACATGAGTATAAGGTTGCACGACAATTTCAACATTCGCAGGCGAGAAAGGCGGAGTTGAATTATACACCTGATAAATAAGAAATAAAGATTAATACAGATCTTTTTTACTGAAAGCGAGGGTTGCTTAGCAATCTTCGCTTTCGTTTTATTGAGTACAAAATACGGATAATCACGTCTTTTTATAAAGATATTGTGTAAATTTTAAATTATCCATATTAATGAAACAGATAAAACTGTTACTTCTTTTAGCTTCCGCCTCCGTTACGGGAGCACTTGCGCAAAGCAATGGATTGACGGATATGAGTCAGAGCCGTTTTGCGAAGATGGCGAATACCGGAATCAGTGCCGTACATTGGACAGATGGATTCTGGGGAGATCGCTTTCAGGTATTTAGCCGGACTTCCCTGCAAAGTATGTGGAACACTTGGAACACGCCGGAGATCTCTCACGGTTTCCGTAATTTTGAGATTGCCGCTGGTGTGTGTAAGGGTGAACATTGGGGACCTCCGTTCCATGACGGAGATATGTATAAATGGATGGAGGGTGTGGCTTCTGTCTATGCTGTCAACAAAGATCCGGAACTGGATAAGTTAATGGATAACTTTATTACTTGTGTCGTAAAAGCCCAACGTGCTGATGGTTATATACATACGCCTGTTGTCATTGAAGAACTGAATAAAGGCATTGACTCTCATGCATTAGGGGATCAGCATAAACAAACGGTCATTGGAACGAAAGTAGGTGACGAGAATGAAAAAGGAGCTTTTGCCAATCGGCTGAACTTTGAGACATATAACCTGGGACACCTGATGATGGCGGGTATTGTGCATCGTCGTGCCACCGGAAAGACTACTCTTTTTGATGCTGCTGTGAAAGCGACAGATTTTCTTTGCCACTTTTACGAAACGGCTTCTGCCGAACTGGCTCGCAATGCCATTTGCCCTTCACATTATATGGGAGTGGTCGAAATGTATCGTGCCACAGGAAATCGCCGTTATTTGGAACTTTCGAAGAACCTGATTGATATTCGCGGTATGGTGGAAAACGGAACGGATGATAATCAGGATCGTATTCCTTTCCGCGACCAATATCGTGCAATGGGGCATGCCGTACGTGCAAATTATCTGTATGCAGGAGTAGCGGATGTATATGCCGAGACAGGCGAACAACAGTTGATGAAAAATCTGACTAGTATCTGGAATGATATTGTCACCCGGAAGATGTACGTGACCGGAGCTTGTGGTGCTCTTTATGATGGAACGTCACCGGACGGGACTTGCTATGAGCCGGATAGTATTCAGAAGGTACATCAGAGCTACGGACGTCCTTATCAGTTGCCGAATAGTACAGCGCACAATGAAACATGTGCCAATATCGGAAATATGCTTTTCAACTGGCGTATGCTGGAAGTGACAGGGGATGCGAAATATGCTGATCTTGTAGAGACTTGTCTTTATAATAGCGTATTGAGCGGTATCAGTCTGGACGGAAAGAAATATTTCTATACCAATCCGCTTCGTATCAGTGCCGATCTTCCTTACACGCTTCGTTGGCCGAAAGAACGGACGGAATATATCAGTTGTTTCTGTTGCCCGCCGAATACTTTGCGTACACTTTGCCAGGCACAGAATTACGCCTACACATTGAGTCCGGAAGGCATTTACTGTAACTTGTATGGTGCAAATACGCTGACTACGACTTGGAAAGACAAAGGAGAGCTGGCATTAACACAAGAGACGGATTATCCCTGGGAAGGAAAGGTACGCGTAACGTTGGATAGAGTTCCTCGTAAGGCGGGTGCTTTCTCGCTCTTCTTACGTATTCCTGAATGGTGCGAAAAGACTACGCTCACAGTGAATGGACAGCCGCTGCAAACCAATGCAAAGGCAAATTCGTATGCGGAAGTAAATCGTACATGGAAGAAGGGGGATGTAGTGGAGCTGGTGATGGATATGCCTGTCCGTTTGCTCGAAGCCCATCCGTTAGCAGAGGAGATTCGTAATCAGGTGGTCGTGAAGCGCGGGCCGTTGGTTTACTGTCTGGAAAGTATGGATATTGCAAACGGGGAAAAGATTGATAACGTATTGATTCCCGCTGATATAAAACTAACTCCGAAGAAAATCACAATTGAAGGCAGTCCGATTGTTGCACTTGAAGGAATGGCACGTCTGGCATCTGCAACTTCGTGGGAAGGAGTGCTTTACCGGCCGGTTGTTCAGGCTGAAAAGACAGTAAATATCCGTTTGATTCCTTATTATGCCTGGGGAAACAGAGAAAAGGGAGAAATGACTGTATGGATGCCTCTTGCCAGATAGTCCGGATTGTTTAGTATACAGAAATGAAAAAAATCATGAAAAAGTTATTTGTAACGGCTATATGTATCTTGTGCAGTCACTGGCTATTGGCCGGTGAGATATGGATTTCTCCCAAGGGTAGTGACTTCAACGACGGAACTCGTCAATCTCCTAAAGCCACGCTGACTTCTGCCTTACGACAAGCACGAGAATGGCGCAGGACAGAGGATAACCGTATTCAAGGTGGAATCACAATCTATATGGAAGGTGGAACCTATGCCTTCCATGAACCGTTTTTTATCCGTCCGGAAGATAGCGGAACCAAAGAATCGCCCACAATCATTCGCTCGGTAGGCGATGAAAAAGTGATATTGAGTGGAGGAATCAGCATAAATGGCTGGAAGAAGCAAGGGAAAGTTTGGGTAGCAGATGTACCGGTATTTAATGGACGTCCATTGGATTTCCGCCAGTTGTGGGTGAATGGAAAAAAGGCAGTTCGTGCCCGTGATGTGGAGGATTTCGAAAAGATGAATCGCATTTGCAGTGTGGATGAGAAGAATGAAATTCTTTATGTACCTGCAGTTTCCATTCGCAGGCTTATTGATAATAAAGGGAATTTGAAAGCTAAATATGCCGAGATGGTATTACATCAGATGTGGTGTGTTGCCAATCTTCGGATTCGTTCAGTTGAAGTGCAGGGAGATAGCGCGGCAATACGTTTTCATCAACCGGAAAGTCGGATTCAGTTTGAGCATCCCTGGCCGCGTCCGATGGTGACGACAGACGGACATAATTCTGCTTTCTATCTGACAAATGCCCGCGAATTGCAGGATGTACCCGGAGAATGGTATCATGATATAGATGCCCGTAAGATATATTATTATCCACGGGAAGGAGAGAAGATGCAGGAGGCGAAAGTGATCGTACCTGCTGTTGAGACATTAGTACGGGTGGAAGGAACTGTGGATCGTCCTGTGTGTCATATTCGTTTCGAGAAAATTACTTTTTCCTATACTACATGGATGCGTCCGTCAGAAAAAGGACATGTACCTCTTCAGGCAGGTATGTATCTGACAGATGGTTACCGGATTGATCCGAAAATGCAACGGGATTACTTGAATCATCCGTTGGATAACCAAGGATGGTTGGGACGTCCCGCAGCTGCTGTTCGTGTGGCTGCTGCAAGGCAGATTGATTTCGAGCGTTGCCGGTTCGAGCATTTAGGTTCAACCGGATTGGATTATGAAGAAGCGGTGCAAGGCGGTGTTGTTCGTGGCTGTCTCTTCCGCGATATTGCCGGAAATGGTCTGTTAGTCGGCAGTTTTTCTCCGGCTGCCCATGAGACGCATTTGCCATACGATCCTGCTGATCGTCGGGAAGTATGCACACAGCAACAAATCAATAATTGTTATTTCACGGAAATAGGCAATGAAGATTGGGGATGCCTTGCCATTGCTGCGGGATATGTAGGAGACGTCAATATCGAGCATAATGAAATCAGTGAAGTGCCTTATAGTGGTATCAGTCTTGGTTGGGGATGGACGCAAACTGTGAATTGTATGCGTAATAACAGAGTACATGCCAATCTGATTCATCATTATGCGAAACACATGTATGATGTGGCAGGTATTTACACACTCGGTTCGCAGCCGAAAAGTTATGTAACGGAGAATTGCGTGCATAGTATTTATAAGCCGGGGTATGTACACGATCCTAATCACTGGTTCTATCTTTATACGGATGAAGGTTCTTCCTTTATCACTGTACGTGATAATTGGACAGAAGGAGAGAAGTATCTGCAAAATGCCAATGGTCCGGGAAATGTATGGGAAAACAATGGCCCGAAAGTGGATAGTGTTATTCGTGAACGTGCGGGACTGGAAGCAGGATATAAGGATTTACTAAATATTCAGTAGGTATTGACAAGTCATTTAACTGTAACAGGGCAGACGCATTAAAAATTATTGTTCTGTAAAAGTTGTGACAAATATTTTTCATCCCATCCGGCTTTTAGTCTTTTCAGATTCATACTTCCTTTTGTTGTTTTATCCTTCTTTAGTATGGTAAGTGCCATCTTTGTTGCCACCGAAAAGTTTCTGGCTGCATTTTTCACCTTTTTACTGTAGTCTTCTCGAAAGGTAACATCCAATTGCCAATGAAGATTATTCTCAATAGACCAATGCTGTCTGATGGCAGATGCAATCTCCTCCGGTTTGGTATTATCAAGTGAAGTTACATAGTATCTGACCTCTTGAGTATATTCTCCTGTTGCTACTATTGTTCTCTCCGACTTTATCCCTACAATAGACTTCAACCCCACAAGTTTCTTCTTAAACATTTTCTCCATTATAGAACCATAACTGACTACAGTACAGGTTCTTTTCTCAACTCTTCCATGTCCGGTATTTTCCGACACATGCCTGGTGACTCTATTGATTATTTCATCTCTATCCTGATAATCGTCAATAATTTGTTTAGCTAGTTGATAATTTTTTTTCTTATTCTCCTTTATAGCTATAATATAATTTGCATCACGCTCAATAATGGTCTGGGTTATATCTTTCTGGCATCCCATCGCGTCAATTGTAACAATACAACCACTTAGTTCCAAAGAGTTAATCAACAATGGAATAGCTGTGATTTCATTGCTTTTATCATCTACTTTTACCTGACCTAAAGAAATTCCATTAACGGCAGACCAGGCGGAAACCATCCATAATTTGAATCCTTCTTTTCCCGTAGTATGCTCTCCATCACATTGGCTTGGACCACGCATGAGCTTGCCATCTATAGCTACAACGCCTTTCACCTCCTGACAAACTTGTTTTACCCAATTACGAAAGATCAACTCAAAATACTCGGGCTTTATTATACTGAAGAATCTATTAAAAGTATCATGACTAGGGATGAACTCCAGGTCAGGTATGCGACTTTTGAAAAAAGCAATTTTCGCATTGCCAAATTCCTCAATCTCATTCCAAGACTGGGCGCCACAGATTACAGCAGCAATGGATATATAGATAATAGTTTCCATTTTATGTACTTTTTTGCGGTTCATCCTAGGATCTTCTATTTGTTTACAAAGGTCAATTATGCCAATTTTCATGTTAGTTTATGTTTTATAATATCTTATAAAGATAAGGAAAATAATCGACATATACAATAGATAATACACTAATAGTCAATAATATAAAAATAAAATACAAGTTGTAAGATAGTAAAAAATATAATGCGTCGACCCTGTTAACTGTAATACGTGATTCGTTCCACAGATATGGAACTAAAGGAAAACAATTGTAGAACTAAAGGGAAACAGATGTGGAACTAAACGTCAACCACTGTGGAACGAATTATTTCTTATGATTCAGTTTGTTAGTAATAGAAAGAAAAATGAAAAAGAAATATATGATATTGCTTAGTGCCTTGTCTTTGGCAAGCAGCACATTTGCCCAGACCTGGATATGGTATCCGGGAGACTACGAAATCTGGCTGGGAAATCAAATGAATAACCGTCGTACGGAACGAGGTGCATTTTTTCCTCCTTTTTGGAAAACGGACAGTCATTATGTTGTCGTAGAATTCAGCAAGCAACTGAATCTTTCCGAGCCGGAAGAAATCTTTATTGCTGCCGAAGGAAAGTACAACGTCAAACTGGATGGAAAGCTCCAGTTCGGTATGCCGGAAACCATGTTGCTTCCGGCCGGAAAACATAATCTGAACATCAAAGTCTGGAATCAGGCAACTCCTCCCACTATTTATGTGAAGGGAAAAACAGTGAATTCAGACTCTTCCTGGCGTGTAACTTACGAAGATAAAGAATGGATTGACGAGAGCGGAAAAGCGAGTGACACATCTGCCACTATCTATATGGATGCCGGATGCTGGAACTTTGACGGAGCTACCAACGTCCTTCCCAATTCAGTCTGATGCGTGAACCGCAGCAACCTGTTACGAAGACAGAACAGCCCGAAGGAGGTATCCTTTATGATTTTGGAAAAGAAACATTCGGATTTATCACATTGAAGAATCTTTCCGGAAAAGGAAAAATAGAAATTTATTATGGTGAAAGCCCGGAAGAAGCAAAAGATAAAGCATATTGCGAAACATTGGACAAACTCTTGCTCGAACCGGGACAAGTGACCGACCTTGCTATCCGCAGCACTTCTCCTTTGAGTAATTCTGAAAACGAATATACATTGGAGAACAGCAAAGCCTTCCGTTATGTCTATGTAACTCACGAGCCGGGTGTACAGATTGGAGAAGTCTCCATGCAATATGAATATCTTCCTGAAGAATACCGCGGAAATTTCCGTTGCAATGATGAAGAACTGAATCGTATTTGGGAAGTTGGCGCATACACCATGCATCTCACTACCCGCGAATTCTTCATTGATGGTATCAAACGTGACCGTTGGGTATGGAGTGGCGATGCCATCCAAAGTTATTTGATGAACTACTATCTTTTCTTTGATAACGAGTCCGTCAAACGTACAATCTGGTTACTTCGTGGCAAAGACCCTGTGACCAGCCACAGTAATACAATCATGGATTATACTTTCTACTGGTTCCTTAGCGTATATGACTATTATATGTATAGTGGCGACCGCCATTTTGTCAACCAACTGTATCCACGTATGCAAACAATGATGGATTACGTGTTGGGACGTACCAATAAGAATGGCATGGTAGAAGGCATGACTGGCGACTGGGTATTTGTAGACTGGGCAGACGGCTATCTGGATAAGAAAAGGGGAACTCTCTTTCGAACAAGTCTTATTTTGCAGAAGTCTGGAAACAATGGCTTTGTGTGCGGAACTGGTTGGAGATGCCAATGGCAAACAGAAATACGAGAAACTGGCTGCTGCTTTGAAAGCAAAGTTAGAACCTGCCTTCTGGAATAACGAGAAACAGGCATTTGTACATAACTGCGTCAACGGTCAGCAAAGTGATGCGGTAACCCGTTATGCGAATATGTTTTCTGTATTCTTCCAATATTTGAATGAAGATAAGCAACAAGCCATTAAACAGTCTGTTTTGCTAAATGACAGTATTCTGAAAATAACGACTCCCTATATGCGTTTTTACGAACTGGAAGCACTTTGTGCTCTTGGCGAACAAGATGCTGTAATGAAAGAAATGAAAGCCTATTGGGGAGGAATGTTGAAGGAAGGAGCTACCTCCTTCTGGGAAAAATATAACCCGGAAGAAACCGGAACGCAACATCTTGCCATGTATGGCCGTCCATACGGAAAGAGTTTGTGCCATGCCTGGGGAGCGAGTCCTATCTACCTGTTGGGCAAATATTATCTGGGAGTGAAACCTGTAAAAGAAGGATATAAAGAGTTTGCTATTGCTCCTGTATTGGGAGGATTGAAATGGATGGAAGGCACTGTGCCCACTCCAAATGGCAATATCCATGTCTATATGAACAGCAAAACGATGAAAGTGAAAGCAACAGAAGGGAAAGGCTATCTGACCATCAAAAGCCGTCGTCCACCTAAAGCAAATATCGGAACACCGGAAAAAGTGTCGGTAGGAGTATGGCGCCTCTGGATCGATTCACCCGAAGAAAGAATTGTTACCTATCATTTATAATACATTGTTAATTAGTTAGTGGAGTAGTCCTTGATTAACGGTTCCTCATTTTAATGGGGATTGTTAATCGGGGACTTTTTTATTGGAATATACGAAATTAAAAGAGGAAAGTCAATAGCTTTTTAAAATTTGATGTGATACAACACATGCCTGCACAACGGATGTTCACCAGGGACAAGCGGATGATCGAATTCCCTTACTCGTTCCATTCCTATTTTCTGCATTACACGTTCTGACCGTTGGTTGAGAAGGGAAGTAAAAGAAAAGAGTTCTTTTATATCCATTTTATTGCGTGTATGCTCCAAACAAGCTGTTGCAGCTTCAGGAGCATAACCCTGTCCCCAATATTCGTGTGCTAACCGCCAGCCTATTTCTATGCCCGGAGCAAAGTCTACATCAAATGTAATCTGATGTAGTCCGGTATAGCCCATAAAAGCATGATCTTCTTTTCGTTCTACAGCATACAAACCGAAGCCACAGGTTTGGAACTCATTTTGAATACGCTGATAAAAGGCAAATGATTCTTCCGATGACAATGAACTAAGAAAAAACTCCATCACATTCGGATCGGCATTCATACGGGCAAAAAACGGGATGTCTTCTTCTTTCCAGTCGCGGAGAATCAGACGGGGTGTTTCTATATACTTTTGCATAATAATGATAATAATGGAATGCAAAGATACAATTCTTTTTTCCTTGTTGGAGGTTATTCATTATTATAAGTATTAACTATTATTCATTGAATCCCCTCTTCACTTATGGTCAGTCTAGTCAGCAGCATGGTACGGGTGTGTAAACCAGAAGCAGGAACCTATTCCTTCGGTCGAATCCACGCCAATTTCTCCTCCCATTTGGGAAACAATGCTTTTGCAGATAGAAAGTCCAAGTCCTGTACCCTGAACAAAGGTATTGAGCTTCACAAAACGTTCAAATACGCTCTTTTGCTTTTCTTCCGGTATTCCCATTCCGGTGTCGCGCACATAGAATTTTATTTTCTGATGGGATACTTGTTCATATCCCAGGGTGATACTGCCTTGCTGGGTGAACTTTAACGCGTTATTTATAAAGTTACTGATTACTTGGGTGAATCTGTTTTTATCCGTATAGATATAACATTCCGGGAATGGTTCCTCAAAAATCAATTCAACACCTTTACTCACTTTCATACTTATTGATTTGATGATTTCAGCACACGTCTCATTTACATCCACATTGGTATATACAAAATTAAATGTTCCCGCTTCGATTTTCGAAAGATCGAGAATGTCCGATATCAGTTGCAAGAGAAGTTCATTATTCTCTTGCACAATCTTGATATATTCCTGCCGTTCGTTTCTGCTGTCCGTTTCTGCCAGAAGACTGGAAAAACCGACAATAGCATTGAGAGGAGTACGGATCTCATGACTCATGTTAGCTAGGAAAGCCGACTTCAGACGATCCAGTTCTTCCGCTTTATCGCGGGCAATAATCAATTTCTGTTCAGTTTCTTTCAAAGGCGTGATGTCATAATTGATACACAACATCTCAATAATGCCGTCTTGCGGACGATAATCTCTGACCATTACGTTAATGCTGGTCCATGTATATTTGCCATTCTCCCTGCATACACGAACTTCTTTACGCAAACTGGTTGCCTTTCCCGTTTTCACTTCACCTACAAAGTTTTTCAGAACAGCCTGATCTTCAGGAACCACATGTGCATATACTCCGATAACCTGTGGCATGGGAATACCTTCTTTCTCTCCCAAATTCCTGTACCATGTATCTTGGGCATATCCGTCTCTTGTCAATACATTGAAATGAGCAAATCCTACCTTGGCGTAATCACCAATTAGAAGAAACAGATTCTCAAATTCCTGTATCTTGGTGTATGCATTGGTCGTTTCCGTCGTATCTATGTTGATAAACAGATAGTTGATAAACTGATTTTGAGAATCATAGAGAGCAGTAACCTTTGTAGTAAGATTGATAATCCCATTTCTCCGGGTGTTCACATACTGGCTTATTTTTGAGAAATCATAATCAATGGAGAAATCGACATCTTCTTTCGCTCTTAATTTCTCTTTTACTTCTGAAGGAATATTGGGATTATCGAACAAATTAACTCTTAATGCTTCATTCTTGTCAGACAAGCCGAATATTTCAAGCTCTTTATCATTAATATCTACCAGATAACCGTCTTTGTCATAAAGTTCGACGCCAGCCGGAAGATTCTTATAGATGTTTCTCAATATCTTTTCGCTGTTGTCCAAAGCTAGACGATCTTCTTTGGCTTGTAATTCCGACTTTCGCAATTCGATGCAAATACTGATAATATTAGCAAGAGAGGAGAAGCATTGATAATCCACATTGCTCCAGCTACGCTGCGTTCTTACCATATCAATTCCCATATAGCCCCATACCTCTTCTTTAGAGATTAGCGGAACTACCATCAGCGACTTGATATCTTGTATCTCCAACGTCTGACGATATTCCGCAGCTTCTTCGGGCATGTCGTCCAGCGTGTTCAGAATGATAGCCCTTCTTTCGGCTATCTGATGATTCCACCAGGTAGAAGGGTCCCAGGGAATATTGCTCAAGAATTCCTGTTCCTTGGATATTCCTTCGGCGGTAACCTCATAAGTGCAATCCTGGCGTTGTTCTTTTCGGTTTATTTCGAAGATATAGATACGATCGCCCAAAAACTGGTTGAGGAGATCTCCTAATGTCTTGTTAACCACTTGAGTGACATCATCACATTGCAGAAAAGCAAGCAATGAATATGAAATATTAGTTTGTTGGTAAAGCAGATTGCTCACTTGAAAGAAATCAATGTTTTCATTCGTAGTATCGATCGGTCTGTCAATATATTGCAGAAAGCCCGTCATATTCCTATATCCCTCTTTATCGGGCTTTTGGAAATTAATCTTAGAGTACACCCATATTTCCCCGTCTTTTGCCCGGATTGGGAACATTTGTTCGTATGTCTCCAGATAAGAAAGAGACATATATTCATTTTTAAGACGCAGCCGGTGATCTTCACGTATTCTTTGGTGAAATTCGGTGAAACTGATGCGGTTACTTTCAAGACCGAGTAAGTCAACAATAAAGTCGGAACAGATATATTCTTGATTCTTCAAATCAGATTCCCACCATCCCATTTTGGCCATTTTTGCTATCTGAACGTATTTTTCATAGTCATAATTTGTTTGTTCTTTCATATTGTTTGCTCTTGTTTTCTGTTTTATATTATAAGCTAGCCGGCAAAGATAAGCATAACTTTTAAATAATGAGGCGTTTGCATATCACAGCAGGATGAAAGTGGAAATTTGGTGCTGAAAAGTGGAAAAAGAGACAAATGAGTACAAACAGGGGATTATTTCGTCTTTCTCTTAGTGAAGAAGTGAATTATATAATCTATAATATATATCAGAAGAATGAAAAATACCAGATTATTCATGTTTGCGGCATGCACACTTTTTTTGGCAGCGTGTGGCAGGCAAACCGTGAAGATTATGACTCCGCCGGATGCGTCAAATCGTGTTTTGTTTGGTGCGGAGCAGTTACAGACTACCTTGGATAAAGCCGGTTATCAGGTAATGATGCAACAGGGAGACACGACATTCTCCGATCCTGAAATCAAAACGATTCTGTTGACGGAAGTAAATGACACGACACTCAAGAAAGAAGGTTTTCATATTTCGACGACGGGCAATCTGACCAGAGTGTCCGGCAGGGATGGGAGTGGTGTCATTTACGGATGCCGTGAACTGATTGACCGTGTGAATGATTCGGATGGTAAGTTGAACTTCCCGGAGGAACTGAAAGACGGTCCTGAAATGGTATTGCGTGGTGCATGTGTAGGATTACAGAAGATGACCTACCTGCCGGGACATGGTGTATACGAATATCCGTATACGCCGGAAAGTTTCCCCTGGTTTTATGATAAAGAACAATGGATTAAATACTTGGATATGTTGGTTGCCAACCGCATGAATTCGCTGTACCTTTGGAACGGTCATCCGTTTGCGTCATTGGTGAAACTGGAAGATTATCCGTTTGCACTGGAAGTAGATGAAGAAACATTCAAGATGAATGAAGAAATGTTCTCTTTCCTCACAGAAGAAGCGGACAAACGCGGTATCTTTGTGATACAGATGTTTTATAATATTATTCTTTCCAAACCTTTTGCTGAACATTACGGACTGAAAACACAGGATCGTAACCGTCCCATTACTCCTCTGATTGCCGATTATACACGCAAGAGCATTGCTGCTTTCATTGAAAAATATCCCAATGTAGGATTACTTGTTTGTCTGGGTGAAGCGATGTGTACAGTTGAGGACGATGTAGAATGGTTTACAAAAACAATTATTCCGGGAGTGAAAGACGGATTACAGGCTTTGGGACGTACGGATGAACCGCCCCTTTTATTGCGTGCACACGATACGGACTGTAAACTGGTGATGGATGCTGCACTGCCACTCTATAAGAATCTTTATACGATGCATAAGTATAATGGTGAATCGTTGACTACCTATGAGCCTCGTGGTCCCTGGGCGAAAATTCATACAGATTTGAGTTCGTTGGGTTCCATTCACATCAGTAACGTGCATATTCTGGCAAATTTGGAACCGTTCCGCTGGGGATCTCCGGATTTCGTTCAGAAGGCGGTAACTGCCATGCACAATGTACATGGTGCCAATGCATTGCACCTTTATCCACAGGCTTCATATTGGGATTGGCCTTATACTGCTGATAAATTGCCGAACAATGAGCGTGAGTTCCAATTGGATCGTGACTGGATTTGGTATCAGACCTGGGGACGCTATGCGTGGAACTGCCATCGCGACCGTACAGATGAAATGGGTTACTGGAACCATCAGTTAGGCAAATTCTACGGAACATCTGACGAAAATGCAAGCAATATCCGTGTAGCTTATGAAGAAAGCGGTGAGATTGCTCCGAAGTTATTGCGTCGTTTCGGTATCACAGAAGGAAATCGCCAAACGTTATTGCTGGGTATGTTTATGAGTCAGCTTGTCAATCCGTACAAATATACGATCTATCCGGGATTCTATGAAAGTTGCGGACCGGAAGGAGGAGAAGCTGATAGAGTATGTAGAGAAAAGAATGGAAAAAGCAACCTCATGTAGGTGAAATGCCTTTGGATATTGTTGCTCAAGTAATAGAACATGGAGATAAAGCAGTAGCGGCTATTGATAAAGCAGCAGGTTCCGTCTCTTCAAATAAGGATGAATTTGCACGTTTGCAGAATGATATGCATTGTTATCGTGAATTTGCGTATGCGTTCAACCTGAAAGTGAAAGCTGCCAAACTGGTATTGGATTATCAATGGGGAAAAGAGATTAAGAATCTTGAAGAAGCTATTCCTTTGATGGAACAAAGCTTGGAACACTATCGCAAATTGGTGGAACTGACGAACGAACATTACTTGTATGCCAACAGTATGCAGACTGCCCAACGTCGTATTCCTATTGGTGGAGATGATGGAAAGAATAAGACTTGGAAAGAATTGCTGGTACACTATGAGAAGGAATTGGAAAATTTCAAAGCCAACCTCGCTTTGTTGAAAGAAAAACAGAATGGAAATGCGGTGACTGAAACTATCGAGATTGCTGCCTGGACTCCTGCAAACGTGAAACTGATCTCTAATTATCCGACAGTGAAAGTGGATGAGGGTATTTCTTTATTTGTGGATGTCCCAGGTAAGATAGAAGCAGTAGCTCCGGAATTGAAAGGAATGAAGGCGCTCCGCTTCAATGGAAATGAGCAGAGAGAGAAAGGCACAAGCATCACTTTCGAAACGGATGCTCCGGTGAAATTGTTAGTCGCTTATTTCAAAGACGACCAGAAAAAGTATGCAAAAGCTCCGAAACTGGAAATTGATGCATCAGCCAATGATTACGGTCAGGCGGAACCCGTGTTGACGAATGCTGTCCGTATCAACGGAATGCCTTTGGCAAATGTGCATGCATATAGTTTTCCGGCTGGAAAGCATACATTGATGTTACCCAAAGGTTATCTGCAAGTGTTAGGATTCACGGCTGCGGAAACGAAAGTTCGTAATGCCGGGCTTGCCGGGGATGAAGAGACAATGGATTGGTTGTTTTATTAATGGGAATTTAGCAGTTAAATGGGAATTTATCGGTTAGGCTGAAAGCCTTACAATTATATATTTATTGGGGTGCCCTGAAAGGGCTTAATTATATAGCGTAGGGCAACGCCCTACGAAAAAAACACATCAGCCACAAGCCCTGAAAGGGCGGAACTGTATACAATTATGCCCTTTCAGGGCGCAAATTCAGATTGTCGTTTTTACGTAGGGCGTTGCCCTACGCTATATAATTAAGCCCTTTCAGGGCACTCCGCAAAATTATCATTTAGTGGTTATGCACTATTTAAGTATTAAACGATTGGAAAAAGTATCATGAAGAAGTTATTGCTGGCAGTTTTTAGTATAACCGCCACTTTCTCTCTGTATGCGCAACGGGAAGTTCCGCAGGAACGAATGGAGCAGATTTACGAGGAAGTAAAGACACCATACAAGTACGGGCTCGCAGTTGCCCCGGCAGACAATTATCATAAGATTGATTGTCCTACCGTTTTTCGCCAGGGAGACAAGTGGCTGATGACTTATGTGGTTTACAACGGTAAAGGTGGAACCGATGGTCGTGGTTATGAAACCTGGATAGCAGAAAGTGATAATTTGCTCGAATGGCGCACTTTGGGACGGGTTCTTTCTTATCGGGATGGAAAATGGGACTGCAATCAGCGTGGCGGATTTCCTGCATTGCCGGATATGGAATGGGGTGGAAGCTATGAGCTTCAGACTTATAAAGGTCGCCATTGGATGACTTATATCGGTGGTGAAGGAACGGGCTACGAAGCTGTAAAAGCTCCGCTTTATGTCGGACTGGCATGGACGAAAGGAGATATTTCTACGGCACATGAATGGGAATCTCTGGACAAACCGATTTTGAGCATCCATGATAAAGATGCCCAATGGTGGGAAAAACTGACTCAATATAAGAGTACCGTTTATTGGGATAAAGATAAAACATTGGGAGCTCCGTTTGTGATGTATTACAACGCGGGCGGGCATCATCCGGAAACGAATTTAAAGGGCGAACGTGTCGGCATTGCGCTTTCCAAAGATATGAAAACATGGAAACGCTACTCCGGAAATCCGGTCTTTGCGCATGAAGCTGATGGAACCATTACAGGAGATGCGCATATCCAAAAGATGGGAGATGTGTATGTGATGTTCTATTTCTCTGCTTTTGAACCTTCGCGTAAATATAAAGCATTCAATACATTTGCCGCCAGCTATGATTTAGTGAACTGGACCGACTGGAAAGGGGCCGACCTGATTATCCCCCAAGAACTACGATGAACTGTTTGCTCATAAGAGCTATGTGGTGAAACATGACGGAGTGGTTTATCATTTCTATTGTGCGGTAAACAACGCAGAGCAACGTGGCATTGCCATTGCTACCAGTAAGCCGATGGGACGTTCGGCTGTCCGTTTCCCGAAACCGGAAATCAAGAACCGCCGGCAAATTATTGAATTAAATGAAGGCTGGAAAACTTGGAGAGTTGAGAATGGAAAGTTGAGAGTTGAGAGTGAAAAGACTGTGAATATACCTCATAACTGGGATGATTATTATGGGTATCGTCAATTGACTCACGGCAATCTTCACGGAACCGTTCTTTACAAAAAAGACTTCATCCTCAACAACTCTCAACTTAAAAAATATTTCCTTCGCTTTGAAGGAGTGGGTACATACGCCACCATTACAGTAAACGGAAAGGACTTCGGTCGTCATCCCATAGGGCGCACTACGTTGACTTTGGATGTCACAGATGAATTGAAACAGGGAGTAAATCGCCTGGAAGTGAAAGCCGAGCATCCTGAAATGATTGCCGATATGCCTTGGGTATGTGGAGGATGTTCATCGGAATGGGGATTCAGTGAGGGTTCCCAACCGTTAGGTATCTTCCGTCCTGTGGTATTGGAAGTAACGGATGAGATTCGCATAGAACCTTTCGGTGTACATATTTGGAATGACGAAAAGGCTGCTAACGTATTTGTAGAAACAGAGGTTAAGAATTATAGTAAAACAACAGAAACGGTAGAGTTAGTCAATAAACTAAGCAATGCCGATGGAAAACAAGTTTTCCGTTTGGTTGAAAAAGTAACTTTAGCTCCGGGAGAAATGAAAGTGATTCGCCAGCAGGCTCCTGTTGAGAATCCTGTCTTGTGGAATACAGAAAATCCATATCTCTATAAATTGGCTAGCATGATTAAGCGCGATACGAAGACAACGGATGAAATTTCGACACCCTTCGGTATTCGTACCATTAACTGGCCGGTAAAACGAAACGATGGAGACGGACGTTTTTACCTGAATGGAAAGCCGGTGTTTATCAATGGAGTATGTGAGTATGAGCATCAGTTCGGACAAAGCCATGCGTTCAGTAATGAACAGGTTGCCGCAAGGGTAAAACAGATACGTGCAGCCGGTTTCAATGCGTTCCGGGATGCTCATCAGCCCCATCATCTCGATTATCAAAAATACTGGGATGAAGAGGGAATCTTGTTTTGGACACAATTTTCCGCCCACGTGTGGTATGACACTCCGGAGTTTCGTGAGAACTTTAAAAAGTTGCTTCGTCAATGGGTGAAAGAACGTCGTAATTCTCCGTCAGTGGTGATGTGGGGATTGCAGAATGAAAGCACTTTGCCTCGTGAGTTTGCACAGGAGTGCAGTGATATTATTCGGGAGATGGATCCGACTGCAAAGACAATGCGTGTCATAACAACCTGTAATGGCGGTGAGGGTACAGACTGGAATGTGATTCAAAATTGGAGTGGTACGTATGGAGGAGATGTGACGAAATACGGTCGTGAGCTCTCTCAAGCAAACCAATTGTTGAACGGAGAATATGGAGCGTGGAGAAGCATCGACCTACATACGGAGCCGGGAGATTTCCAGGTGAACGGAGTGTGGAGTGAAGACCGTATGTGTCAGCTGATGGAAACTAAAATCCGTTTGGCAGAACAGGCTAAAGATAGTGTTTGCGGACAATTCCAATGGATATACAGCAGTCATGACAATCCCGGACGCCGCCAACCGGATGAAGCGTATCGCAAGATAGATAAAGTAGGTCCGTTCAATTATAAAGGATTGGTTACTCCGTGGGAAGAACCGTTGGACGTATATTATATGTATCGCGCCAACTATGTTCCGGCTGCAAAAGACCCGATGGTTTACCTGGTATCACATACATGGGCCAACCGCTTTGAAAAAGGACGTCGCCGTGCCACTATCGAGGCTTACAGCAATTGTGATTCTGTATTGCTATACAACGATCTGACAAATGAAAAGGAAACCTTCCTCGGACGTAAAAAGAACAACGGAACAGGCACTCATTTTATGTGGGAAAACCGGGATATTCGTTATAACGTGCTTCGTGCAGTAGGCTATTATAAAGGTAAACCGGTGGCAGAAGACCTGATCCTATTGAATGGCCTGGAACAAGCCCCTAACTTCGAACTTCTTTATCAGGATGATAAAAAGATATTGAAAGGAGAGGCAGGATATAATTATCTGTATCGTCTCAACTGTGGAGGGGATGATTATACAGATAGTTTCGGACAGTTATGGTTGCAGGACAATACGAATTATTCGCGTTCATGGGCGGAGAATTTCAAGGACCTGAATCCTTATCTTGCCAGTCAACGTACCACCAATGATCCGATTCGCGGCACTCGTGACTGGACGTTATTCCAACATTTCCGCTTCGGACGTCATCAGCTGGAATATCGTTTCCCTGTGGCAGACGGAACATATCGTATTGAACTGTATTTCACAGAGCCTTGGCATGGTACGGGCGGAAGCGCTTCTACCGACTGTGAAGGGCTGCGCATATTTGATGTTGCCGTGAATGATTCTGTTGTATTAGACGACTTGGATATTTGGGCTGAAAGCGGTCATGACGGAGTTTGTAAGAAAGTAGTATATGCCACAGTGAAGGGGGGAATGTTGAAAATTCATTTCCCGGAAGTGAAAGCAGGACAAGCCTTGATTTCAGGCATTGCTATTGCCAGCACAGATCAGGAACTGAAACCGACGGTATTCCCTGCGTCCGGCTGGAGTTGGGAAAAGGCGGATAAAGAAGTAATGGAAAAGACTCCGAAAGAGTTACTTCCGGAAGACAAAAATGCTCGTGTCAGTATATCATACGAAGCAGAAACGGCTGTACTGAAAGGCAAATTCCAAAAGAAAGAACATCGCAAACAGATGGGAGTGTTTTTTGGTAAAGGAAAAGGCAACAGCATTGAATGGAATGTTTCTACCGGGTTGGCGCAAGTGTACGCCCTTCGCTTTAAATATATGAACACTACCGGAAAGCCAATACCTGTCTTAATGAAATTCATTGATTCAAAAGGAGTAGTATTGAAAGAGGACGTATTGAACTTCCCGGAAACACCGGATAAGTGGAAGATGATGAGCACTACTACCGGAACCTTTATCAATGCCGGACATTACAAAGTATTACTTTCGGCAGAAAATATGGACGGAATTGCTTTTGATGCATTGGATATTCAATAAATCTTTCTATCAATTGATTTCAATAAAACGGGATACGGATAAGGTAAACTTTCCGCATCCCGTTTCTTTATATTCGGATCATTTTCTTAGAAATAGAATATAGATGTTATTTTTTTATGATTCAATGTTCCGATTTTAATTATTTAAAAGATAGGAATTAAATAATCTCTATCTTTGAGGACAAACAAAAAGAGCAATAATGGAAAGTAATATACCAAAGTATGATTTGCCGGTTGATTATATTGTAGGAGAGGGATTCGCAAAAGATTTACTGAAGAGCTATAAGAATTTTCCATGTAAGATTGAATCCGGCTTATTTATTCTTTGTATAAAAGGCACTATGGAGGTGACGATCAATACCAATACCCATCATATTAGTGAAAATGATTTAATAACTTTGCCGCCTAATTGCATATTAGAGGTGCACACATTCTCATCCGATATCCAGATTTATTATGCAGGCTTTTCATCTCATTTTATAGAAAGTATAAATTTGATGAAAGCTACCCAGCACCTTCTTCCGGTAATTATGGAGAATCCGATAGTTGCTTTATCTCCACTTCAGGCCTGTAGTTATAAAATGTTTTATGAATCATCTATTCTTTCATACGCTTCACTTAGGACGCGCGAAAATAAGGAGATAGTAAAAGCTGTTCTTACCATGTTTATCCAAGGGGCTACAGAAATATATAAGTTACAGAATAATTGGTATTTGTCTTCTCAATCAAGAAAGTATGAGATTTATCAGGAGTTTTTAAAATTAGTCATGAAACATTATACAATCCATCACGGAACATCTTTCTATGCTGATGAGTTAGGACTTAGCCTGCCCCATTTCTGTTCTACAATTAAAAAGGCGGCAGGAAATACTCCATTAGAGGTGATTGCTTCTGTCATTTTGATGGAAGCTAAATCCCGTTTAAAGTCGACCGATGAACCTGTAAAAAATATAGCTCTATCTTTAGGGTTTAATAATATCTCCTTCTTTAATAAGTTTTTTAAGCAGCATACTGGTATTACCCCTCAAGAATATAGAGGACGCTAATCTTCTGTTTTTCTATCAAATGGTAATGTAACGGTAAAACAACTACCTTTCCCAATCTCTGATTTAACGGAGATATCTCCTTGCAGATGTTCTACAATCGTTTTACAGATAGAAAGTCCTAAACCGGTTCCCTGTTTAAAAGTATCTACTTTGTAGAAACGATCAAAGATTTCATTCAAACATTCTTGCGGAATTCCCGAACCGGTATCTTCTACAAATATTTGTACTGAATCCGCATTTCTGTTATCAAGCGTATACCCAAAATGAATATATCCTTTTTGGGTGAATTTCCGGGCATTATTAATGAAATTGCATATTACTTGTTTCAGGCGTGTAATATCTGTGTTGATATAAACATCTTCATCCGGTAATAATGACTTTATTTCAATTTCGGAAATAGGTTTCATTGCCTGTTCTTTCTCTATGTCCATCATTAAAGAGTTAAGGGAACAGTTGGAGAAAGTAAATTTAATCGTATTTGATTCAATCTTGGACAAATCAAGTATGTCGTCAATCAATCGTACTAAATGTTCGCTATTGATGCTGATTAGTCGCACGAAATCGGCACGTTCCTCTTCACTTAACTCATCATAAGTGGAACCTATAACATCAGAAAAGCCGACGATTGCATTCAGCGGCGTACGGATCTCATGACTCATATTAGCCAGAAACGCCATTTTAAGACGATCGCTTTCTTCTGCTTTTTTACGTGCCTCGATTAAGGTGTTTTCTATGTCTTTATATTCCTGAATACTCAAGCAGATTCCCACTAACCGATAGGGATGGCCGGATATGTTTGCAATATAAGTTGACTGCCCTTCAAACCATTCCCAAGTACCATCTCCCCGGCGCAAACGGAATGGAACTGTTTTGTCAAAAGTTGTATTACCACTAAGTTGTACAACAAAGGCATCAGCCATAGGTTGCCGATCGTCCGGATGAATCATATTCACATATTCCTCCATTGTCAAAGTATTATTTTCTCCTGCCGGAATACCTAAATGTTCAAAATAACGATCGTCAAGAGTAAATTCACTCCGACTTATATCATAATACCATGGATAGATTCTGGTTCTTTGCAAAGCAGTATTCAGAATATATTCCTGTGTAAGCTCTACTGTAATATTGCGGAAAAAGAATAAGATCTTGTTTAAATTAGTTCTATCCCTGATCGTTGCAAATTCTCCTCTTATAGGAAATTGTGTGTAATCAACCTGTTCTTGCATGAAGGTATGTTCAGATAATGAATACGTATTTTCTCCCTGACGAATCTTTTCCAGAATAGTCGAAAGTATATCTTCCTTTTTATTTAGCAGTTTAAATAAACGATTGGTAGGAAAGGGAAGCATATCATTGACCGACGGATGAACATGCAGTTCTGCAAAAGCCTGCTGATTGAGTTGTATAACTTCTCCATTTGTATCAAATATAATCACTCCGTCGGGTAAAATGTTTAATAATTCATCGTTATAGAGTGTCTGTTTGTAATCTTCCATTTCTTTTATTGTTTTGTACTGAATATAAGATATATGAGACATATCTTATAACAAAGAAAACCATTTCTGTGAAGATTATAACATATTTACAGCTCTTTTTGAGCGACTTATACGGTTATTTTAAATTGCAAGATATTTAATGTTAATACAATATTCTTATTTTAATATTCGATATTCAAATATTAATAGAATGAAACTTTCATCTTTTCCAATAAAAGAAAGGGGTACAAAATGCCCTTTCGTCCGTCTACTTGATATGAAGAAAAAAGAACGAATGAAAATATATACTTTACTATTGGGTGTATTGTTTGTAAGCCCGATACAGGCACAAACAATGCATGATTGGGAGAATCATCATGTTCTTCAGATCAATCGTGAACCGGCAAGAGCCGCTTTTACTCCTTTCTCTGTACAGAAAGGAGACGGTTCAATCTCTTTAGACGGAACTTGGAAATTCCGTTGGACTCCCGTTCCCAATGAAAGAGTCGTGAATTTCTATCAGACAAATTTTAATGATAAAGATTGGACGGATTTTCCTGTTCCCGCCAATTGGGAAGTGAACGGATATGGCACGCCTATCTATGTTTCAGCAGGCTATCCGTTTAAAATAGATCCTCCACGGGTGATGGGAGAACCGAAAACTGACTATACCACGTATAAAGAACGAAACCCGGTAGGGCAATATCGTCGTACCTTTGTCTTGCCGGCCGGATGGGAAGCGAATGGACAGACTTTTCTACGGTTTGAGGGCGTAATGAGCGCCTTTTATGTTTGGATCAATGGCAAACGGGTAGGGTATAGCCAAGGCAGTATGGAACCGAGTGAATTTAATGTCACGAAGTATCTGAAATCCGGAGAAAATCAAATTTCACTGGAAGTCTACCGATATAGTGACGGTTCTTATCTGGAAGATCAGGATTTCTGGCGTTTTGGTGGTATTCATCGTAGTATTCATCTGATACATACGCCGGATATTCATGTCCGTGATTATGCGGTACGCACTCTTCCTGCGTCTGCTGGTGATTATGAAGACTTTATTTTGCAGATTGATCCGCAATTCAGTGTATATCGAGGGATGACCGGAAAAGGGTATGTCTTACAGGGAGTATTAAAGGATGCTTCAGGCAAAGAAGTTGCCACATTGAAAGGTGATGTGGAAGATATGCTTGATTTGGAGCATAAAGCAAGCCGGATGAATGAATGGTATCCGCAGCGTGGCCCGCGTAAGATGGGACGTTTGTCAGCCATTATAAAATCGCCGGAAAGATGGACGGCAGAAACACCCTATCTTTATAAATTACACTTAACTCTCCAAAATGGAGAAGGAAAAGTCGTAGAACAGATAGAACAGGCCGTAGGTTTCCGCTCTGTAGAAATCAAAAAAGGACAACTGTTAGTGAACGGTAATCCGGTTCGTTTTCGTGGAGTGAACCGCCACGAACATGATCCACGGACGGCACGTGTCATGAGCGAAGAACGAATGCTTCAGGATATTCTTTTAATGAAGCAGGCAAATATAAATGCTGTGCGCACCAGTCATTACCCGAATGTAAGCCGTTGGTACGAGCTATGGACGTTGGAACGGATGGAACACGCAATACCCCTGGCAGCATTTATGGACTGCGGTCCGTATGGCGGAACGTGATAAGAATTATCCATGTATTGTAATGTGGAGCATGGGAAACGAAAGCGGTTACGGACCGAACTTCGCTGCTATTTCGGCATGGCTGCATGATTTCGATCCCACTCGTCCTGTACACTATGAGGGGGCGCAGGGAGTGGACGGAAATCCTGACCCGAAGACGGTCGAATAGCCGCTTAAATCCCGGCATTGCAGAGGGAGAAGGAACGCGCTGAAAATGCACGTTGGGAACGGTTGCTGGAAATTGCGGAACGTACCAATGACGACCGTCCGGTGATGACGAGTGAATATGCACATTCCATGGGGAATGCATTAGGAAATTTCAAGGAATATTGGGATGAGATATATAGCAATCCCCGTATGCTAGGTGGTTTTATATGGGATTGGGTAGATCAGGGAATCTACAAGACATTACCCGATGGCCGTACCATGGTGGCTTACGGCGGTGACTTTGGCGATAAGCCGAATTTAAAAGCTTTCTGCTTTAATGGATTGCTGATGAGCGACCGTGAAACTACGCCTAAATATTGGGAGGTAAAAAAGGTATATGCACCAGTTGAGTTGAAAGTTGAGAATGGAGAGTTGAGAGTAACCAACCGGAATCATCATATTGATTTATCACTTTATCGTTGCCTGTGGACATTATCAGTGGATGGTAAGGAGAAAGAACGGGGAGAAATAACATTGCCGGAAATAACTCCAGGCGAAAGTAAAACGATTGATTTGCCGGCTTTCCGATCATTAAAAGATATTTATTCTTTGAGTAATAAAAATGAGAAAGTTAGTAAGACCAATAAAAAAACGGAGAAAACTCTTTCCGATTACCAGCTGAAAGTAAGCATTGTTTTGAAATCGGATGCTCTTTGGGCAAAGGCAGGACATGAAGTGGCCTGGGAACAATTCTGCTTGCAGAAAGGAGATTTAGCCTCTACCGATCTGATTAATAAAGGAGCGCTTCAGGTGAAAGAGGATGATAAATCTTTATTGATTAGTGGGCGCAGTTTTTCTGTTCAGTGGGAAAAGAAAGTGAACGGAAGTATGACTTCCCTTATATATAAGGGCAAGGAAATGCTGGCTCACTCCGATGATTTTCCGGTTCAGCCTGTCACTCAAGTTTTCCGTGCTCCGACAGATAATGACAAGAGCTTCGGAAACTGGTTGGCTAAAGACTGGAAATTGCATGGAATGGATCATCCGCAGATAAATCTGGAATCTTTCCACCATGAAAAACGTGCAGACGGGGCGGTCATTGTCCGGATTCAAACAAGTAATTTATATAAAGAAGGAAAAGTGGTGACGACTTCTGTCTATACGGTCTTTTCAGATGGAACGATTGATCTGAAAACAACTTTCTTGCCACAAGGAGTTCTTCCTGAAATTCCCCGTTTAGGAATCGCATTCTGTCTGGCGCCTGCTTATGATACATTTACCTGGTATGGCAGAGGACCACAGGATAACTATCCTGACCGCAAAACATCTGCTATGATAGGGCTTTGGAAAGGAAGCGTTGCAGACCAATACGTACATTATCCACGTCCGCAGGACAGTGGAAACAAAGAGGAAGTGCATTATCTTACCTTGACCGACAAACAGAATAAAGGCATTCGTGTTGACGCGGTAGAAAACGCATTTTCTGCATCTGCCCTGCATTACACCGTACAAGACATCTATGAAGAAACTCACGATTGCGATTTAAAACCACGTGCAGAAGTTATTCTTAGTATGGATGCTGCCGTACTTGGATTAGGAAACAGTAGTTGCGGACCGGGTGTATTGAAGAAATATGCCATAGAGAAGAAAGAACATACGCTGCATCTCCGTATCAGTAGTAAACAATGATAGAAATAAATAACTAACACAATTATAAAAGTAACAATGAAAAAAGTAACCACTTTATTATCGACCTTAGCGTTGGCAACTACCCTGGCTGCTCAAAACCTTCCACAAACGGAAAGACAATATCTCTCCGGTCACGGATGCGACGATATGGTTGAATGGGACTTCTTTTGTACCGACGGACGCAATTCCGGCAAATGGACGAAAATCGGCGTACCTTCCTGTTGGGAATTGCAAGGCTTCGGCACTTATCAGTATGGAATCACTTTCTATGGAAAGCCATTTCCTAAAGGCGTTGCCGATGAAAAAGGGATGTATAAGTACGAATTTGAAGTTCCGGAAAAGTTTCGCGGCAAACAGGTCAATCTTGTATTCGAAGCTTCAATGACAGACACGGAAGTAAAAGTGAACGGACGCAAAGTGGGTTCCAAACATCAGGGAGCCTTCTATCGTTTTTCATACAACGTCACGGATTTCCTGAAATATGGCAAAAAGAATTTACTGGAAGTCACTGTTGCCAAAGAGAGTGAAAATGCTAGTGTGAACCTTGCCGAACGTCGTGCTGATTATTGGAATTTTGGCGGTATCTTCCGTCCGGTGTTCCTGGAGGTGAAACCAGCCGTAAACCTGCGGCACATTGCCATTGACGCAAAGATGGATGGAACTTTCCGTGCCAACTGCTACACAAATATCTCTAATGACGGAATGAGCATCCGTACACAGATTTTAGATAAAAAAGGGAAAAAGATAACGGAAACCACCGTACCCGTAAAAGCAGGAGGCGACTGGACTTCCCTGCAACTGAATGTATCTAACCCCGCATTATGGACAGCGGAAACTCCGAATCTTTATAAAGCGCAATTCTCTCTATTGGATAAGGCCGGTAAGGTTTTGCATAGTGAAACAGAAAATTTTGGTTTCCGCACGATTGAAGTACGCGAAAGCGACGGACTTTATATAAACGGAGTACGTATCAATGTACGTGGTGTCAATCGCCATAGTTTCCGTCCTGAAAGTGGTCGTACGTTGAGTAAAGAGAAGAATATCGAAGACGTTCTTTTGATGAAAGGCATGAACATGAATTCTGTCCGTTTGAGCCACTATCCGGCTGACCCGGAATTTTTGGAAGCCTGTGATTCTCTCGGACTTTATGTGATGGATGAATTGGGAGGCTGGCATGGCAAGTATGATACCCCCACCGGAGTACGTCTGATTGAAGGAATGATAGAACGTGACGTGAATCATCCGTCTATTATTTGGTGGAGTAATGGTAATGAAAAAGGATGGAATACCGAACTGGATGGAGAGTTTCATAAATACGATCCGCAGAAACGTCCGGTTATTCACCCGCAAGGCAATTTCTCCGGTTTTGAAACCATGCATTACCGCTCTTACGGAGAAAGCCAGAACTACATGCGCTTACCGGAAATCTTTATGCCTACGGAATTCTTGCATGGTTTGTACGATGGTGGCCATGGTGCGGGATTATATGATTATTGGGAAATGATGCGCAAGCATCCCCGTTGTATCGGTGGATTCCTTTGGGTATTGGCAGACGAAGGTGTGAAGCGTGTAGATATGGACGGATTCATCGATAACCAGGGAAACTTTGGAGCAGACGGTATTGTAGGACCACATCACGAAAAGGAAGGTAGCTACTACACTATCAAGCAGTTATGGAGTCCGGTACAAATCATGAATACTTCTATCGACAAGCAATTTGATGGCAAATTCTCCGTAGAAAACCGTTACGATTATCTGAATCTGAATACTTGCCGTTTCCTTTGGAAGCAAGTAAAATTCCCGCTGGCAACAGATGCTTCCAATGCTGCTATTCAAGTGTTGAAAGAGGGTGAAGTGCAAGGCAGTGACGTGGTTGCTCATTCGGCAGGCATTTTGGATATAAAAACAAATATCCTCCCCAATGCAGACGCCCTCTTCCTGACAGCAATCGATCCATACGGCCATGAACTTTGGCGCTGGACTTTCCCGGTCAACCAACTGAATCAGCAGACAGAACAGCTTTCTCCCTTGTCCAGTCGTCCTGCTTATACAGAGACAGAAAATGAGCTTACTGTGAAAGCGAATAAGCGTACGTTTATCTTCTCAAAGAAAGACGGACAACTAAAAGGAGTATCTGTAGATAACCGTAAGATTAGTTTCGCCAATGGCCCCCGTTTCATCGGAGCCCGTCGTGCAGACCGCTCATTGGATCAGTTCTATAACCATGATGATGAGAAAGCAAAAGAAAAAGACCGCACATACAGCGAATTCCCCGATGCTGCCGTATTTACGAAACTGGATGTGAAAGAAGACGGAGGTAATCTGGTTGTTACCGCCAATTATAAACTGGGCAACCTGGATAAGACCCAATGGACAATTAACCCGAGTGGGGAACTGGCTTTGGATTACACCTATAATTTCTCCGGTGTCGTAGACTTGATGGGTATTCGTTTCGACTATCCTGAAGATCAGGTAATCAGCAAACGCTGGCTAGGTGCCGGACCTTACCGTGTATGGCAAAACCGTATTCACGGAACACAATACGATGTATGGGAAAACGACTATAACGATCCTATCCCGGGTGAGACTTTCACATATCCCGAATTCAAAGGATACTTTGGTGATGTTTCCTGGATGAATATCCAAACGAAAGAAGGCACTATCAGTCTGACAAACGAAACTCCCGACGCATATATCGGAGTATATCAGCCTCGTGATGGCCGCGACCGTTTGCTTTATACTCTCCCCGAAAGCGGAATCTCTGTCCTGAACGTGATTCCTCCGGTACGTAATAAAGTAAACTCCACCGATTTGTGTGGTCCCTCTTCACAACCGAAATGGGTAAATGGTCCACAAACCGGACGAGTCATTTTCCGGTTTATGTAAATGAATCATATAAAGGTATCCACATTGCGTTGGGTACCTTTTTTATTTAATCTTCTGAAGTTCGAGAATGGCATTCAGTGCTTGTTCCGCCTTCTCTTTAGGCACAAAAATATGGTCGTGGTAATATGCTGCTATTACATTTGCGCTAATGTTTTTCTCTGTAAGTTTAGCCGAGAAAGCAGCTGTCAAGCCCACTGCATCTAAACTGGAATGTATATTGAGAGTAATAAGCCTGTAAACAGACTGGCAATCTATATCTTTGCCTATGGCATCTTTCAGGTCAAGAATGAAGGTCATACCTTCTTTCTCCTGAAAAAAACCGACCGGGTTTAATTCACGCATTTTATCCCAATCAAATGTCGGGAAAGAGCAAAAAACAAAGTCACGTTTATCCAATACAGGTTCCATATTGGATAATAATATATCTAAATCTTTAATACCTGACATGAGTTCAAATAGTGATGATTGCGCAAATATAACAAATATAAACAGTTACAAAACTCTTTCCCATGAAATTAATTTTCTATATTTGGAGGCAAGAATCTTATTTATTTAAGTTTATGAACTTTCTAATATTCAGGTACAATGAAACACGATAATTCTTTTCTGTTAATAATATTTTTGTTATTAGCCGGATGCGGGCAAAAAGACCGGGCAAAATCTCAATTCGAATCATCTGTACAGACAGAAGAAAGTTATCCGTTAGCAAAAGAATATATTAAAGAAGCTGTTATCACAGGAAAAGTGTTGAACCGGGACTTTTATCCTCAAGAAAGAGAATTAACTCTCATCATTCCATTTTTTTGGAAAATGGAAAATCAATATCGTACCCCCATACAAGAAGATGGCTCATTTTCATTCCGCTTTCCGGTTTATGCAAAATTAAGAGAAGTTTCCATTCGCAATTATGCAGAACATTTGTATATCCACCCGGGAGATAGCATACATGTGGAAATAGACTTCAAAGATCTTTTTCATCCCAAAGTAACAGGTGATGCAGAAAAACTGAATCAAGAAATACTGGCATTTACAGAAAGCGCCTACTATTACATACAGAATTATAGTATAAACCCGAATTTGAATATTAAGGATTTTGAGGCTGAATTAAAGAAGGAATATGACTTTCGTTTGGAGCGAAGAAACGAGTATCTGACGAAGTATAAGCCAATGGAAGATGTTACGTTATTTACTGAAGAGTTACTGAAACAGGATTATTATTACGCTTTGTTATCCTATGGTAACCAATGCCAGTTTAAAACGAGAAAAGAAATGGATCGGTATCATAAACTTCTGCCTGCAATCAATAAACTTTATAATAAAGGGATTCTTTCGGCACGTTTATATGATATTGCCGATGAAGTAGAACGCTATATAGCTTATGGGATAACTTACAAAGATAAAAAAAATCCATCTGTAGAAGAGATTATGTCGGCAGTAGGAGAGAATGAACTGAACCAGTATATATATACCAAAATGGCAGTTGGCTCTTTGAATGCAAATGATACACTTGCTTTAACAACGAGGCATACACAGTTTGATTCGATTGTAAAAATGCCGCATTTGCGTGCACAAGTGATGCAGATATATAATCAGACTAAATCTTACCTGGAAAATCCGCAACCAGTTTCCAACAATTTATTATATGGTGAGTTTCACGAAAACTCAAAGCTAAAAACATCTATGCCTTACATGGAACCCATCTATAATATACTTGAGAAGAATCACGGAAAAGTAATCTATTTCGATTTTTGGGCTAGGTGGTGTCCACCATGCCTGGCAGAAATGGAACCTTTGAAACAATTGCGGAGTAAGTATTCCACCAAAGACCTGGTCATATATTCCATATGTGTAAGTGAACCCAAGGAAGAATGGGAAGAGTGCCTGAATGAGTATTCATTGAAAAACCGGGGAATTGAATGTATTTATGCATCTGATTATTTTGGAAAAGATAACTTACAGAAAATTCGCAAACAATGGAAAATAGATAGAATGCCCTATTATCTGTTGATTAATAGAAAAGGGCAAATTGTAGATTTCGGAACTACGGCACGTCCCAGCAATCCGCAATTAGTATCTCGAATTGAAGATGCCCTTAAATAACTTTATCATTAATAGGATCGTATGTCATTTCTTTATTCTTCTTTTCTATACGAAAGCTTTTTATTTTTGATGAAAGTGATTTTTCTAGGGTTTGTTTTGCTTTACGATACGTACCGTCATTGGATGGATGTCGTGAACTAACAATAGCTCCTATAACTTTTTTATCTTTTAGATATCCTTGATTGTAGAATAAGTTCACTGTATTGCCGATTTGTGTTATAGCGTGTGCAATATCCGTTCCTTTTAGTTCTACAAAAATATAAACACAATTAAGGGGTGATGTGTATACAAATAAGTAATCACACTTTCTATGCTCTGATGAACTATCAAAATAACCATCAATTTTTATTTTATCAACTTCGGAAATATCTTTAGATGCAATAGTGAACTTACTTTTATTTTCACAAATCGTAAAACGAGAAGTGCATTTACACTTTGAATTAACATATTTATGATCAAAAGAATCTGTATTCTTGAATACGAATCTTCTATTAAAACATTTACAACTCATTTCTTTCAATATTGCATAGTTCGTCAAAAATATATCCTAATTTGTCAGAAGCCGTATCTATGTATTCAGCTCCCAAAGATTTTATGTCAGTATCTCTTATATCTTTAACAGTTCCATCTGAATGAAAAAAGTAGGATGATACATCATCAAAATCAATTAGCGCCATTGATGGAATGAGTTCTTTAATTTTAGATAGCACCAACTTCTTTTTATTGCTTTTCTTTAATATTTCTTGTGCTAAAATTAAATTATCTACTACTGATAACACATATGGACTATGTGTCGTAATTACAATACTTCCATTTGATTTTCTCATCTTTCTCATGATCCAATCAATAAGGAAGTGTTGAGTAGAAGGAAATAAATTTAATTCAGGTTCTTCTATTACTAATATCTGTTTTTTCTTGCTTTCAACATATTGGTTAAATACAATCCACAACGGAATAATTGATTGAATTCCACTAGAAGTTTGAGATAGTTTTACTTCTTTGTTTTCATTCATTAGATATACTGTGTCACCATTGTTATTGAATGACACTTTAATGTCAAGAATGTTTATATCAATATTTTTATACTGAATTCTTGCTTTTTCGTATAAGCTACCAAAATCCTTTATGCAATCGGGAATACTAGCTCCTGCTTGAAGTAAAGAAAATATGCTATTAGAAAATGTTGAAATCAACAATCTTTCAGCTGGAATATATACTGGTATACATTCTTCATAAAGGAGTCCAACTAAGGCAGGTTTTATTAACTCTACCATTGCGCTGTCTTTTAAATCTAAGAGGTTTTTAAGACTTTTGATAAATTCTTTGTATGCAAAGTTATTTTCTTTTCGTTCTATAAATTTTAAAATAAAATCATATGACTTTGAAGTATTAGCCATTTCCATCAAATCAGCATCCTCGTAGTTACTGTGAAATTTATTTAAGCCTATTTCCCAATAGTATTTTTCATTGCTATAACGAATAATGGTTGTAGACGTAAATTCAAAATTAATATTATATTTATCCAATAACCTTAAGAAACTATTGAAATCTCCTTCTTTAATAGTCCAAAAAATCGAATTGTTAAATATTGCAAGAAGTTTTGCAATAGTACTTTTTCCACTAGAAGTATGTCCAATAAAGAAATTATATTTCTTTATTTCTATATTTGCGGATTTTATAGCCCCAAAATCTGTTACAATTAAATGTGCCATGCTCATTAAAAAATTAAAGTTATATCCCTCATATAAAAGAATAACTATTGGCAAATGTAGTCATTAATACTGGTATAATACCTAAAGTAGTTCTTTTTTATAGAAAAAAACAAGAAAAAGTTAGTAGATGTTCACTCATATTATAAATTTTCGCTAACTTCTTAATGTCTTCTTTGCCATTCACAATATGAGTACTGTCACCGATCCGGATGGATGGCCTGACTACTTCATCGGAAGAAGACTTCTCGAACAGCTTAGTAATAGGGATAAAAGACAAGGCTAATATCAACCTTGTCTTTTTTGTAGCTCCCTCATCAATTCATCTACAATATATGCATCGCTCATGAGATATAGATCTCCAAGTCGGTGGACAATGCGCTGGTAGCTTTCGCTATTATAAAATATATCAAGTGCCTGTAGACTGGAAATATGCAGACGGGTAGCAAGAAGTTCTACAATGCTGTAATATTTGCCTTGCATTACAATATCTGCATTGGGGATTTCTTTTGAGGGAGATGGGATAGGCAAAAGTATAGCATCCACAAAATGTAAGTGTTCGTCAATTACTTTTTGGTTCGTAATACAAATTTGATTGTTAGGCTCTTGATGAATCAAACGTGACAATGCTTCTTCACGAGTGTAATCACCACGCATATAAAGGTCAATAGTACGTATCACACGGTCATCTGCTATACCGCCTTCTATTATGTCATAATCCTGCCATATAACATTCCCTTGTCGACATGCTACAACAAAATCCAGCCAATGTGCATCGTAAGTGGTAAAGTGCAAATAATGAAAAGAAGAGTTGCGGCAGGCATCTATATCCAATGAATAAATATTGAGCCACACACTTTTTTCATGGCGAATATCAGCTGTGCGAAGAGCCCAACGAATAGCCTGATCCTTTAAATTAGTAAGATAAAAGCCCACTCCGAAATCAAGATTTGGTCGGCATACTCCAGCTAATGGTTGTTCTACACGGTAAGTAGAACCATGATAAACAGTTAACATGACTTATCTCCTTTTTGCTGTGTCGAAATTTGAAAAGGACGATAATCTTTCGGTAACCATTGTGGATCACGATGATAGATATATTCTAATAAAGAATCTACTATGTAGGCTTTGCCTTGGGTATGCAAAGTATCATAAAAAGCATTTATATAGCCGTCTATAGCACCTAATTCTTTTAGTTTATTATATACATCCGCACTATAACGTCCTAACCGTTCGGCTGTATTCTCTATACAATAGATAATAAACTCTAATTGTTTTTCTTTAAGGGTCATATTATTTTCTCCTTTCTTATCTTAATCCATTAGCGAAAAAGATTAATATTAGCAAAGATAGAAAAGTTCCTTCTTTCTTCCAATTAATTAGTATAGTATATCACGTTTCCTTATGGAATATTAAAGTCGCATTCCACATTTTTATTTTTCTGTCTAACAGATTTTATAGAGCCACAAAGGTTTATATGTAAAATACTGATTTTAATTCGATAACAATGAAAAGTTTTATATTATAGGAACTTATTCAACTCTTTTACCAACAAATGAACAGTAGTAGAAGATTCTTGTTGTGCCGGATTATTCCCATTAAATTGTCTCATGATAGTTTTAGCGTGATTAATGGCTTGTTCTTGTTTAGAAAACAAAGTATTAAACATTTTAGAACTTACACCCGATTTCTTTGTATAAGCAAATCCGAGCAAAGCGCTCAACATTTTTTCATATCTGGAACGATGCAACGCCCCTTGGTATAGATTAAAATGCAGTAAAAACCAAAATTCAAAAGCTTGGTTACTATAAGCCACTTCAAAACCATTTTGTTGCGCCAATAGGATTGCAGAGTTAAAATCATTTTCAGGAAAATCATCTTTATCAAAGACCACCCAATTCTGATTATATGTTCGTCCCTTTAGCTTTTCCTGCTCTTTTATATGGATAGCCTTGTGTACTAATGCCAATGTTCCCATACCTTGACCAAGTGCCTTCACATTGGCAGAAGTCAAACGAAAAGCGTTGAAATAATCAGGTTCGGTATTAACTCCTTCGCAAATAATCAGAAATGTTTGTTTCACCTCACGTACACTACTGATACGGGTTATCTTTTTTTCGATACGCGGATTTATATTTTTCCTTTTTGTAGCCGTCATGGTTTAATTTTCTTGGGTATTAAACAAGCGGGTTAAATCTCCAACAATTGGAATTGCTCCATACTTTCCTGATAAATAATCTTTTTCAAACGAAGCATCATTACGTACTTTATACTCTGCCAATGAATAAAGTTCGGTTGCACCATAGCGGTCTTTTTGTGTAAACCAAACCTGATCCCGCCGGAATATATTAGCACTCAACAAATTTGTATCATGAGTAGTGAAAATTAATTGAGCATTTTGGGGATTTGTTTCTTTTGAATTAAACAAGGCAATAATTCTACATGTAAGAAGAGGATGCATTCTAGAGTCAAATTCATCTATTATAAGACGCTTTCCATTATCCAAAGCATCAATGATAGGGTATGCCAGAGAAAAATACTTTATTGTACCTTCCGATTCATTTTTCCTGAATGGGAAAGTAATAGTTTTGACTTCATGACCTTCCTCGTCATATTGCGTATGTGTACTCACAATAGCATTATCAATTTTTTCAATATTTTCAATACCTAAATCAGCATAACGGGAAAACTCTACAATTCTCTGTTTCATTTTGATATCATCCAGTTGGATAGTTGCTGTATTCCATATTTTTTCATCGTTAGAACCTGAAATAATAGTGGTATCATTCAACCATTTCATTATCTCTACTGCTGTCGGATCATTGAATTGTGCCGCAACAGAAAGCAATAATGCATTTGCCCTTACCATTCGTTTACCTGCAAGTTCTTTACCAACGACAAACTTAGTATGAATATCAAAATTATCTTTTTCCCGATAGAATAATTCAATTTCCTTAGCTCTCTTTTTATTGGCTTTTTGATAAAGCCATTCCGAATGTACCAATGAATTATCAGCTTCAAATCCATAACGATATTGGTTATCTTCATCACAGAATATTGCTTCAAAATAACTTGGTTCGTTCGCAGTAAGTGAGTTTAACCGGAAACTTTCTATATTAACACGTTCGCCTGCTTGAATATCCTTCGATGAATTTATCACATACCACTTAAAGAACTCCAGTGCCTTTATAAAATTAGATTTACCTGATGCATTAGCACCATAGACTACCGCGCTCTTCATTAATGATAATCCGGAAGTCCCTACATTAAAGATTATATCTTCAGCCGGAACCTGTATTTCTTTCAAAGCTGATGCTACTAATGACAATGTAGACTGTTCTTTGAAAGATAGAAAATTTCCTATTGTGAATTGAATAATCATATCTTAATTGCTTTATTCGAGATTTTATCACAAATATACTGTTTATTTTATGATATAAGGATATGTATTAGGCAAATTATATTATTTTATGTCTAATAACATACATTCCCGCTTTTAAAGAAAAAAATATCCCATCCTATATCAGCACGATAGTAAGAGGTGCAATTAGCATAGTATATCACGTTTCCTTATAGAATATTAAATCAAAATCAATATACTTTCATTATAGCTTTATAGCTTTTTCTTCTTTCACCAACTTCCTCCATCTTTGAAATGCCCTCATCAGAGTTTCTTCCTGTACCAGTCCTACCATTTCGTAGTGCTCTACGAATTGTTCTATTGACTTTTTAAACATCACTCCTTTATTAAACTTATTATCCAATAGAAAGGAATATAATTCCGCTTTCATCTCCGTTTCTATTTCCTTTTCTATAATCAATGCACTATCGTTTCCGATATAATTATAGACTTCCGGATTCTTCCCATTACGCGGTTTGGGCAGTACAAAGCAAATATTTCCAATTTCTTTCCATGAAGTATTTTGCGGATGAGGGACAGATAGTTGATGAAGGAAGTGATAAACTGGAGTAATGTGGGAGAGATGGATAGGGATAAGTCGTTTGGAAGAAGAAGAAGGAGAGGAAGAATGAGACTGGTTCTCTGGATCGGGTTCTAAACTTTGTCGATATCGGACATACATATATCCAGCCAAATATGGCTTGATATTAATTGTAACTGTAACCATGGGATTTTTTTTTAAGTTTGTAATAAAAAAGTATGTATATACAGCCCTTTGGACTGTGAATTCCGTTTGGTTTATTGAGAATATTCCCATGGTTATCGGGACGGAATTCTTCTTTTTTATAATAAATTGATATACAGTGTATTATAGATACTGTTTTTTGGTTTAAAACCAAGGAGCCGTTCCTTTTAAAGAAACGGATGGTTCCTTAAAATCCGGGAACAAAACTAGCTGTAATATTCTGATTTTTCAAAACGCATAATTGAAGTACCACAAGTAATATGTAAATATAAATAACCACCCTTACACATCGTTTGTTTTGCGCGTGTATAAACGTTTAGTATGTCACAAAAGATAATTGAATAAGTTGGATAATAATTTAACAATGTTTATCCGATAAGTCCTTTTTATAGTTATCTAACCCTCATTTTAGTAATTTATAGAACTATTTTGGACGAAACTTCGGAATCCATGTGCAATTTCAGAACGTTTTACTTTAATATATATTTATTTTGTAATTTCGCATCCGATAATCATTTATTAACGCAAGCAAAAGCAAAATATTCAATATACGCATCTGATGAAAATACAATATATAGCAATTCTACTTTTGATATGTTGGGGAAGCATTTTAAAATGTTCGGCCCAAAAGGTAGCAGTAAAAACAAACCTGTTCTACGGTGCATATTCAGGTACTCCTAACTTGGGAGTAGAGTGGGGACTTTCTCCACGCACTACAATAGAACTTGGCGCTGGACTTAACTGGTTTACACCCAATAAAGCATCTTCAAATAAAAAACTGGTGCACTGGCTCGGTACAATGGAATATCGTTATTGGACATGTGAAAGATTTAGCGGACATTTTTGGGGAATACATATAATAGGAACACAATATAACATAGCGGGTCATCACTTGCCACTTTTATTCGGGGATAATTCCAGCCATTACCGATATGAAGGATGGGGAGCAGGAGGAGGCATCTCGTATGGTTATCACTTCCTTCTTAGTAATCGTTGGAGCCTTGAAGCAAATATAGGTGCAGGATATGTGCGGCTACATTATGACAAGTTCCGGTGTAAAACTTGTGGTGAAAAGGTCGGAACAGAAAACCGCAATTATTTTGGACCAACTAAAGCTGCAATCTCACTTATATTTCTTATAAAATAATACAACCATGACAAAATTAAGATCATTCCTATACCTGTTAATCATATTCCTGACCATTTCTTCTTTATCATACGGAGAAGAAAATCCCAAGAAATGGTATACAGGAATTATACAGCCAACAGCTCTTGAACTACAGCAAGCGGGAGATTCATTGCATATTCAAATACTTTATAACTTTGATAATATACAAGTCAGCTCCAATCATTCTATAGAACTGATACCAGTATTGATTGCTGCAAACCATCAGATGGAATTGCCGGAAATATCCATTAAAGGTCGTAAGAACTATCAGAATCTGAAACGTAAACTTGCTTTGATGAATACGCAGGAACGTGCTTTTTACCAGTCAGAAGCTCCATACTCCATATTAAAAGGGTATGGAATGACTGGAAAAGAACAGATTCGGTACTCGTTGATAATTCCATTCGAGCCATGGATGAAGGATGCATATCTGAATGTAAAGAAAGAAGTGATGGGCTGTTGCAGGCCAGGCAGGTTACTATCAGCTATTCCTCTTTTTAGTGCTGTTACTTTGGAGAAACTTCCCGTCCCTTATCAAATCACTCCACATATTAGTTACGTACAACCAAAAGTTGAACCAGTCAAAAGTCGTGAGATGTCATGTGAAGCATTTCTGGACTTTGTCGTATCAAAAACCGACATTAAACCGGACTATATGAATAATCCGATTGAACTAAAAAAGATATCCTCCATGCTTGCCGAAGTGAAAAATGATACAGCCATTACCATTCGTGGAATATCAGTCATTGGTTATGCTTCACCGGAGGGTTCTGTCCTTTTTAACAAACAGCTTTCCGAAGGACGTGCAAAGGCACTTGTTAATTACCTTCTCCCTCGTTTCCCTTTCTCTAAAGAATTATACAAGGTGGAATATGGTGGCGAAAACTGGGAAGGACTACGTAAAATGGTTGCAAGGTCTGACATGGCAGAAAAGGATGGAATTCTTCATATTATAGATCACATACCAGTTGAAATAAACTACCGAACGAATACCAGTCGCAAGAAATCGTTGATGTTATATAAACATGGCAATCCTTATCGGTTTATGTTGCGTGAGTATTACCCACATCTGCGTAAAGCAATCTGTAAAATAGAGTACGATGTTCAGAATTTTAATATAGAACAAGCAAAAGTGCTGATTCATAGTCGGCCACAAAATTTGAGTCTGAATGAAATTTATTTGGTTGCTCTAACTTACAAAAATGGTTCACCGGAGTTTATCGAATTATTTGAAACAGCCGTTAGCGTCTTTCCTGATGATAAGATTGCCAATCTGAATGCCGCTTCGGCTGCACTTTCACGTAAAGACACTCTTTTGGCAGAAAAGTACTTAAAGAGAGCAGAGACTTCCACACCGGAATACGAAAATGCCGTGGGAGTATTACATCTGCTAAGAGGTGACTATGAACAAGCAAAGTTACATCTAAATAAGGCTGCTGAATCCGGATTGAAACAAGCAAATCTCAATCTGGAGGAATTAACCAAAAAAGAAGAGAATATCGAATTGATGAGTAAACTGGATTATTGATTTTTTATATATTATAATTATCTTTTTATTTACAACATTTAAACATTTAACAATGATGAAAACAAGAAGTTTTCTATTATCTACATTGGCAGTTTTTATATTTGCCGGCTGTAGTAGTGAAGATGCCCGGGAAGGGAATATTCCGGGTGGTGAACTGGATGGCAAAGCGTATCTGTCGCTTTCGCTGCAAAGTCACACAGCTACTTCAAGAGCAGTAGATACCAAACCGGGAAGTTCTGGGGAAAGTAAAGCAGGGACCGTCAAAGTTTTATTATTTGACGAGGATGATGTGTGCCTTGATGTGGTTGGTTTTGATGGTTTGACCGTGGGGAATAGCGGAGGAGCAGATGCAGGCGGGGCAGGGACCCCGGAAGCTGCGGTTAGTGAGGCAAAATTAGTACCAGAGAAAACAAAAAAAGTATTTGTGGTTATCAATCCTTACGCCGACGGGAACAAGGGATGGAATTTAACTGCAGATGCTGTAAAAGGCAAACCTTGGTCTGTAATTAACACTGCTATTGAGGCAGTTATTGCCAACATCGCTACCGATGAGAATTTTATGATGGCGAGCGCAGGTAAAGGCACTGGCATAGAAGGGGCATTAACGAAAGTAACGGTACATAAGCCGACTGCATATACCAGTGAGGCCATCGACCAAGCAAAAACAGACGCACAGAACAGCCCTACAGAAATCTCTGTAGACCGATTGAGTGCAAAAGTAGAGCTTGCAGTTAAGGACATTTTTACTACCAAACCTGATGGTGCTACATTTACTTTCGGCGGTTGGGAATTAAGCGTTACCAATAAGAGTGTGAAACTGTATAGTGAACTTATCACTTACGATAATGCCACGACTGGAGCGGTTTATCGTCGGGATAAGAACTATTTAAAGAGCGAACAACCTGATATTAGTGATAATAGTACTATGGAAACTAATATGGATGCAGCTTTCAATTATCTAAAAAATATAGACAGTGATACTGACCCTATACCTGAAATTAAACGAGATAAAGGAACGAGCTGCTACTGTCTTGAAAACACCATGGACGCTAATGCACAGCAATTAGGATTCACTACCAAGGTGGTAGTAAAGGCTACGTACACTCCTAATGGTTTGACCCCAAATAGTAGTTATTTCTCTTGGAAAGGAAACTATTATACATTAGACCAGCTTAAAGAAGAATACACAAAAACTGGTAGTGGCGGACTAAAAACAGACTTGCCTATATTCTTAAAGAAAGCAAAGCTCGTGGCTGGAGATGCCGATCAAAGCACTATAGACAATTTTATTACAAACCTTCAAGCGAGCGGACTTACTGCGAAAACTGGTATCATCGGACGTTTTTGTGCCGTGCGTTACTATCATGAATCTGTTTGCTATTACGATGTCCTGATCCGTCACGACCAGAGTGTAATCGAAAAGATGGCTTTAGGCCGATACGGAGTAGTGCGCAACAACTGGTATCACCTGGACCTTCAGAGCGTGAGCGGCCCCGGAACACCGTGGATTCCCGATCCGTCTGATCCTGATCCCGACAATCCTACGCCTCCGGATACTGATGATGACGAAGCAGATGCTTACCTTTCTGTAAAAATCACTATCAATCCATGGACTTACTGGACACAAGGTGTTGATTTGCATTGATAAATGGGAATTAAAAGACACATAAAGAAATACAAAATAATCCTTGCCGCTTTTATAGTGGCAGGGATTAACGGTTGCGATGTCTTTCATGACGACCTCGATCAATGTGACCTCTTTCTAAAATTCCGATATGACTATAACATGGCAAATAAAGACTGGTTCGCCGAACAGGTGGAAGAAGTAAAGGTTTTCGTGTTCGATACGCAAGGAAAATATATACAGACACTTACTGATAATGGTCATTCGCTAAAAAGCCCGGACTATCGTATGCTGATACCCTATCGCTTGAAAGGCTGTACAGCTGTTGTATGGGCTGGAAAAACGGATAAATTCTATCTACTTCCGGCAATGACCGCAGGTGATCCGATAAATAAATTAACGCTGAAATATGAGCCGGAAAACAACATAAGCAACAACCATCTTGATGCATTATGGCATAGCGGTCCTCTATTAATGTTTTCTTCGGAAAATATCAGCAATACGGAAAACGTCAGCTTGGTGCGCAATACTAATGATATAACGATAGGCATTACGCGAGGAAATAATCCGGTGGATGCTTCAAAATATGATATACAACTAATAACTGCAAACAATTTTTATGACTATAAAAATAATGTAGGTGAGAGTAGCAAAAATATAATTTACCATCCTTGTTCAGTTGAAGAGGAAGACAGTAAGACCGCCCTACAAACTCGCCTTCATACTCTTAGATTTATTAAGGATGCTGATATGACTTTTTCTATCACCGAAAAAGCGTCAGGAAAAACAATAGACATCGGAGGAAAAACAACCATAAACCTTATTGACTACCTGTTGATGAGTAAACCGGAAATGATGGGCGAACAAGAATACCTCGACCGCAGATACGAATGGGATATCAACATTCGCATCGGAGATAAGGAAGAGAATGGCTACATTGCATTGAGTATAACCATCAATAATTGGACCTACTGGTTCCAACCCACAGATATGTAAGTCGTTTTTTTAACGGAATTATGGCACGATTAAGGATGAATATAACTATCAACATTAAACTTTCGGCAAATGTCCTGCTTTTGACAATGTTTGCCCTGTTTGCTTACTCTTGTACAAAAGAGAACGAAGCAACAGGCGCACGTATTTACGAAGGAGAAAAGATACCGATGAGTATTAAAATGGGGACGCGCAATACTACCGCCGACGAAGATGAAGTCATAAAATCCGTACGTGCAATTGTGTTTAATGACAAGAACGAACTGGTATACAACGACGTTTCTGACGCCTCCATAAATGTCGATGGCATATACACCGCTTCTATAAGGGCAGCACGGGGATATAACAACATTTACATCATCTGCAATGAAACACCGGAGCTTACCGAAGAGCTCGCTGCCATTACACTGGAAAATGAAATAGAAAAAGTGACATTCTCTGCCATAGGTATCGTTGCTCCTCCGCCCATGTATGGAAATGTGGCACGTGCCTATGTGGAATCCCGCAGTGACGGAAAAAACGCCACAGTAACAATTAATGATATTAAAATGACGGAACTGCCTGTTAGCGTAACCCGCATGGTATCCCGCATCAGCTTTACAGCTATTAAAAATATAACTAATCCGAATGAGGATTTCAAAGTAACCAAGCTCACTGTTAAAGTATGTCGTATGCCGGCCGCCACTCCTATAGAAGAAGGGCGGGCATATACGGAAGATATTTGGTCGGATGACCTTACGATATCAGGAACAGGCGAGCTTGACAAAAATGGCGATTATATTATAAAAGATAATAACTATACTATTCCTGACACAGTGGATTTTATAACAATTCCTGCCACATATATTCCTGAACACTTGCTATCCCAACCTGAAAATGCTTCTCAGGCAACCTACCTTAAGATTGACGCGCAGTGCGTACTTAAAAACGGAAGTTCTCAGGTGCTGAACTGCGTTTACCTCTTGAATATCGGTCAAGAGCCTCCCAAAAACTATAATCTGACACGAAACAACCATTATCAGATATACGCCACCATTACCGGTATGGGTGCAATGGGGTTATATGCGGAAATAGTGGCAATGGAGGAACATGATATCACCATCAACTGGAAACCTATCGACGGACTGGTCATAGTGAGTGACAAGGCAGCAGATTATGACGCGGTTGCCGATACATCCAGAAATGTGAATATCTGGAATGATGTCAGCGTTTATTCAGGTATACTGAAAGCATATCATTCGGAGACGGGATATAAGGATGTATTGTTCAAATATGGCAGCCTGATAGCCGTGCACAGCGGCACAAGTGCGGGTGAGGGTTTTATAGCTCCTACCAATGCCAGTGCATTGAACGATGTACTCTGGTATCCCGGTTCATACGATCCCTTAAGCATCAGCGGGTGGACAGATATTCCCTACCTAAACACAGACGGAATTCCTGCAAATAACACCGTAGACCAAGTTAAAGCCGGGGTGGGAGATCCCTGCAAGTTGGCCGGACTTTCCGAAACCCAGATCAAGGCTCAAAACATTGTGGATAACGGGCAGTGGCACATGGCTACTCCGAATGAAAACCAAGCCCTGATAGCGGCATCGGATAACGAGAATAATTCATACGGTTATCCTTCTTTCCATTGGCTGCTTTCCCCGCATAACCGGTATAGAGACGCGGGCGGTGTATCTCAGGGGGACCATTCCAATGGATGGTATTGGAACGACGACGCTTCGGTATTCGAATTCTCCGGTAATTCATCGGGTGCAAGTTTCCAAAGTGGCAAGGACAGGCAAAGTGCCTATATGATTCGCTGCGTGCGCAATGAAATACCGGAAAGCAAGATGGAGGCGGGTGCCATCTCCAGTCCTACTTATCAGGGAACCGAAAAAGGTGTAAAAGCTTATTTCGGTATAAAATCCAATGTGCCTTATTGGACGGCAACGCTTGTCACGGGAGAAGGTGCGGGAACAGCGGAGCCTACTGATTTCTCGTTCGCATCGGATGGCACCATCGTACATACGACCCACGGAAGCAATACGGAAAATATCCCTGTATACGTCAAACGTAAAGAAAGTGCTTCACCGCGTTCATTCAGAGTGAAGGTGGAAGGAGTCGGTTTGGACGGACAGACAAGGAGCATACTGCTCACCGTCTCGCAAAGCGGATATGATTTACGTGCTACTACCGGATTAAGTAGTCTGGGTAATATATCTCAAACGGGAGGTACTTATACGGTGAGTATCCAGCTTACTCCGACGGATATCTCCATACCTGCCGGAAAACTGTTTTTGCAGGTTATTTATGGAGGCGTCCAAAAGTGTCTCAGTACTAAAGTGAATACTGAACCGAATACGTATAGTTATTCTGTCTCGATAGAAATTCCAGAGAACAGCAGTCCGAGTTCTATCAATCTTACTGTTAATATTCTACTGGCGAAAGATACCGGAGTGACAGTTCCTCTCGGCAGTCCGTCAATTACGCAAAACGGCTACTGATGTCCTCTCCCTGGATGAAAATTTGATAATAAACATATACGATATGAACCTAAGAACAAAATATAAAAGATATTTCCGGGCAGCCTGCACTACCTTGCTGTTGCTGGCGTTCGTGGGCTGTGCAAAAGATAAACTGGTAGAGTACGGTCCCGGTGACGCTACCGGTAAGGTGGTTATGGTCAGCCTGAAAGTCGGTATTCCCCCCGCTGTAGAGCCTGCATCAACGAGCGGATATTCCGCCGCTAAGTCGCTTTTTAGGGATAGGAACGATTCCGGGTTGTCGTTTACAGTGGCTTTGGAACAAGGACAAGAACCACATGAGGTAACTACCCGGATATCTGACGGCACGACCAAGTTACACAACCTTTGGCTTTTCCAATTCGATGAGCACGGTTCCATTAAGGGAAATCCTCATAAACTGAGTGATGCAGTAACAGCCATAAATGATTTGATGACGATAGACGTCCCCCTCGTAGTATCAGAGAATCAAACCTTGTACCTGTTGGTATTAGGCCCTAAACTTAACTATGATATGAGCGGAGTGAGCACTCTTGATGAACTCAAGAATTGGAGTTTTGACTATCTTATTAATGTAGAAGGGCATACCCAATCGCTTATCACCGCAGATGATGAAGTACCGCTGGCCGGAGAAGTGTCAGGTGTCACTGTGGTGGACATCGACGGTGGTAAGCGTGGTCTGGTAGAATACAACAAACCGGCCGGGTTTGTAGGAGGCATCGAAATCGAGAGGTTGATGGCACGCGTTACCTTACGTTACAAGTTCGAGGTGGAAAATTACCGGTTACAAGGTTTGAAATTGCTGAATGTGAACAATACTATCCGGCTCACCAATCTTAAAAAAAATACCGATGCGGATACATACGCCACATTTGAAATGGATCAGTTGGGTGAGCCCGATTCCAATGGCTATTACTCGGCAACATGGTATGTAGCGCAGAATCGGCAAGGGACGGTTACAACTATTCTAAGTGAAAGCCAGCGCTACTACAAAGTGGTCAATAAGGTGCCTTCAGGTGCTGCGCCGCCACTGGGCACGCAGATAGAGGCATGGGCATACCCTACTACCGGAACAAATGAATACGCGATCTACCAGATATATGTTGGGAATAATAACACCAATAACTTCGATGTGGAACCCAACCATTTTTATAATTTGCGTACTGCCATAAACGCAGAGATAAACTCGGCGAAGAACGATGAACGGATCAGGGCATATACCATCAGCCAGTATGTGGAATTTTTTTCCAGCCTTAACGTAAAGGCTTCTGGGGCGTCATTCAGCACCCTGTACAACAAAACGGGTGCCACTTATGACCTGGATGCAGCTTATAGTGTCCGCCCGATAGTTATACAGACTCAAGGAAGGAAAGTGGAAGTGGAAATATATACTGACGAAGATTGTACGCAGAGAGCCGATAAGGGAAGCAGTTGGCTCCTCCTGTCTTCCTCTTCCAACTATACGGATGCATTCAATAATGTTAAAGAGCCATTGGATACCCGTGTTACGGCAAGTTCCATACTTCCCACTCAGGTGAAGTTTTATCTCTATAATAAGGAATACATTTATGATGATGACGGCAAACTGGTTGACCCGGGTGAATCCGATAAATTAGGAAAGCGTTCTTTATACATTAAAGTAACTACTATGCCAGAGGGTGAAGGAGAAACATTGCAAACTTTCCATATATTCAGACTGGACCAGCGCCCGGCAGTATATGCCGGGTGTTTTGGAGGAGAAAGAGACACTGACGGAAACTATACAATGGGATTGGTGCATGACAGACCGCAACGTAGTGTATACCAGTATGACGTATCATCGGGTAAAGTGGAATATGGTTACGATGGGATTGTGACAGCTGCTCATTCATACGGGACGGATGACGTGTATTATGGAAAAAACGCGACGGTAAACCTGGCCGAGAATATAAAGAACCTTACTTGGAGTGGTAATATACCTGTCCCGCAGAAAGATGCTTCCGGACATATATTGCTATATCAATATCAACACCCGGCTAGTACGTTTAGTGCAAGGGCTTGCTATGATAAGAACCGGGATGAAGATGGAAACGGACAAATAGAAGGGGAGGAGTTAAAATGGTATTTACCGGCATCCAATCAACTGATTGGCCTCTATATCGGCAGTCTATTAGATGCCAGCAGCGGGCAAACAATTACAGAAGATGGAGGTACTTCTGCCAAAAGGTGGTATTACGGGCTTAACTCTTACTATAAGACTGAGGGTGGTGCAAGGTGTGTAAGAGACATCCCTCTCCCTTCCGTTACTTATTAATGATAAAATGAAAATATAAAGAATAAAATGAAAAGAATAACTGTCATAATCTTCGCATCCCTTTTTATCTTGCTAAAGGGATATTCCCAGACAATAGAAGTCTATGAAGATTTAAGAGGAAACAAGTATGCGGCTATTAATTCGAAAGATTTGCCTAAACAAAGGATCAGAGATAAAAGTGCTGTCTTTTATAACAACATTCAATTATACGAGTACACCTCGACTGGTCAAAATACGAATCCTATTACCGATAGTGAGGGCAACCCTGTTTATACAGACAGGATTATCCGGCATATAGATAGCATGTCTGAGGCAGGCAAAATCAATAAGACTGTATCTGCATTTTTTATAGTCTCTCCGGATATCGTATATAGCGATGGCAATGATAGCGAGGGAAAAGACAGTGGAACGCAAACAATGAATTGGGCTACGGCAAATGGCTATCTTGCTACGGCAAACAGTAATAGTTATAGTACGGAGAAGAATATTGCTGTTCCCAAGGGATGCGCAATGTATCGGGGGAAAGACGGTCAGGACGCTCCGGGAACATGGCGGATACCTACACTGCGTGAAGGAAGCCTGATTATGATTTATTATAAGGAATTAGAGGCCACAGCTACCCAAGGTACCGATTGTAAAGCATTTGCCTTATCTGACATAAAACCAACCACCTATTGGTTAGCGACGGAAAATACAACTTCTTCTCAAGCATGGTCAATGACAATTTATCCTGATGCGACAAGAGTGAAATATAAGTCTGCCAGAGATCTCAAGGCAAGCTCCTATTATCTCCGTTGCATCCGGGATATTCCATAGAATAGAAATATAAGTTTGCTCATTCATTTACAAAAGATACAAAATAACTGATCAATCAAATGAAAACGATAAAAGCCGAAATATTAATGATTGAAGGAGCGCCGTTTCCTGTCATCAAAGAAATATATGATCCTTCAAATGAAAGGCGTAATGGGACCATTACACCGGAAGCTCCCATTATTATCACCGGACAGAACCTGGATATGCTGACATGGGAAAGTACCAATCTATACCTTGTCTCTTCCGTAAATGACAGAATGTTGATAGAATGTGGCGATATCCATAAATATTCGGACGATAAGATTTATATGACAGTTCCTGATATTAATGAAGGTGAATATTTCCTGGCACTGATGATTTTGATGAAAGATAAAGAAAGTTTTTTATACATCTTTCCCATATCTTTGGTGGTACAGTTTGCTCAATCGAAATGGCACGACTGACATCCGTATGATAAAAATAACGGCAAACAACATAATTGATAAATAGCAGTCCATGGAAAAGAACCAGCCATATAAGCAGGATAAAGTATTCGATAATATATTGGAAACAGAAGAGTTTAACGTCTATACTAAAATTGACGATTTACCTCTTGATGAAAATCCTATGTATCTTGAAGAAGGGATAAATGGGGTATGCACGGGAGGAAGTGCGTTATTCAATGTTTTTGGTAATAAACGACGGATTGTTTCCAATGATCTGGTAGTCATTTTCCCTTTTCAGCTGGCTTCTGTCACGGAGATTAGCAGTGACTTTTCAATGACGTTTCTAAAAGTACCCAAAAGCCTGTTTATGGATACAATAAGCGGGATATGTATACCTACGCTTGATTTCTTTTTCTATATGCGGAAAAATTTCAGTACTCCGCTATACGATGAAGAGTGCCAACGTTTCATTCACTTTTGCAATATTTTGATTTTTCGTATCAACTTGCCCCGCAACTTATTCAGACGGGAGTCTATCATGCAGTTATTACGTGTTTTCTACTGGGATATATATGTGGCTTATAAAAGAAATCCGAAAGCTGCCGAATTAGTAAAATACACCCGTAAGGAAAAACTTTTATTCGACTTTTTTTGTTTGGTGATCGAATTTCATACCGTAAGTCGGGATGTTGCGTTTTATGCGAAAAAGATGTGTGTGTCCGCCAAGCATCTTACAATGGTAATTACAGATATGAGCGGTCGTTCGGCAAAAGACTGGATTATAGATTACTCCCTTCTTGAAATAAAGGCTCTTTTACGGGATTCTGACCTTGAAATAAAAGAAGTGGCCTCACGCACGAACTTCCAGTCGAACTCTGTTATGACAAGATTCTTTCGTGAACATACCGGTATGACTCCGTCTGAATACAGGGAGAGAATTTATGTTAAAAATGAAATTGATTTATAATTAGTTGAGTTATATATGAAATACCGCCTGTGAAGGTCGTCTATTGTTTGTTTTGTTTGTGTGGTGCACCTTCTTCCAAGAGTAGGAAAGGAGGTGCACCTTTTTTTATAGCTAAAAAAGAATAGATTAAAATGTGGAATAAATAGCTTAAAATGCTATATTTGCAAAATAGTCGCATTTTTAATATATTGGAGTATGATTTTAGAGTTTAAATTTAGAAATTTCAGATCAGCTAAGGATTGGCAGATATTAAGTTTTGAAGCCTCTGCAGATAAGGTTTCAGAAGAATATTACTGTACCACTATCAACGATACGAAAGTATTAAAACTCGGTATCCTCTATGGGGCTAATGCTTCAGGAAAGACTAACGTATTGCTGGCACTTGACTTCATACGAAAAATAGCCATTTCTCCTAAGATAAACAAAATGCAGCCTATCGGGTTTACTCCGTTTCTCTTGGATGATACGACAAAGAAAGAATGTGGAGTATTTGAATTGACTTTTTTTGTAAACAATATGAAGCATATCTATTATCTTGAAGTAGATAATAGTGCTGTTCTAAAAGAAACACTTAAATATTATCCCGGTAAGCAACCAGCCGAAATATTCTCCCGAGAGACCATTAATGGAATCACTCATATCCGATTAGGAAGCAAAGTCAAACTCAATGTGGCCGAGCAGGAAAAGTTGCAGGTAAATACACTTAGTAATATGAGTGTTGTTTCAGCTTATGCTACAGCTAACTTTATGTTTCCTGAATTAGAACGTGTCTATAACTATTTCCTGAAGCAGTGGTTGCCTATACTCTTGCCCCAAACGGATTTGAAAACATGGACAACAGGAGAAATGGAAGCAGAGAAGGAGAATAAATCCTTTTTATTAGATTTACTGCACCGTGCAGATTTTAATATATCCGGTTTTGATGTTCAACAAAATGAGAAAAATAAAAAAGATACGGATTTGATATTTGAACATACGATTGTAGCCAATGGAACATCTTCTGTTCATTACCTGCCTGATATACTTGAATCAGCAGGAACAATGCGCTATTATGGTTTGGGAACTATTCTGAATATATTACTTGAAAGAAATGCTATCATACCTGTTGATGAACTTGAGAATTCGCTGCATCCGGATTTATTTGCCCATTTCATCAACTTATTTTTGGTTAATTCGACTTATTCGCAGCTGATTTTCAGTACGCATAATCTCCAATCATTAGACACCGAGGATTTACGTAAAGATGTAGTCTGGTTTACAGAAAAAAAGGATGATGGTTCAACAGACCTGTTTTCACTTGATGACTTCAATATCCGCAATGGCGTTTCGTTTCTCAATGCATATAATGCAGGGAAATTTGGCGCCAAACCAACACTGGGCGGTATTTTTATTCCTAAAAAACGATAAGTATGGCACGCGAAAAAAGAATAAAAGAAACATCTCCATTGATATAAACAATCCGCACACTTCATATTCAAGGGTATTTGAAGTGTTTGAAGAACTATTACAGAAGAGATAGATAAACTATCGTTTCAATTCTATCTGACAAATTAAGTAGCTTAATTTAATTTGAATCAGGAAAATATAGTGAGTACAAAACAGAATGTTTTTCGTCTTATCTATAAGTAAAAATATAGATAAGCATGAAAAGCCGACTGAAACAACAAATATTTGCACTTTCTCTATTAGCATGGACAGCCGTATGCCCTGCCGATGCACAACAAACACGCTCACTTCGCGATCAATTCTTAAACCCTTCTGATGAAGCAAAATCCTGGACCTTTTGGTATTGGATGTATGGTGCCGTGTCTAAAGAAGGGATTACAGCCGATTTGGAGGCAATGAAACATGCCGGATTGGGTGGTACTTACCTGATGCCGATTAAAGGTATTCATGAAGGAACCCAATACGATGGCAAAGCGCAGCAGTTAACTCCCGAATGGTGGGAGATGGTGCGTTTCAGTATGGAAGAAGCAGATCGTTTGGGGCTGAAATTGGGAATGCATATCTGTGATGGTTTCGCATTGGCGGGAGGCCCCTGGATTACTCCCGAAGAATCTATGCAAAAAGTGGTTTGGAGCGATACGATTGTAAACGGAGGAAAGTTGATGGCTATTCGCTTGCCACAACCGGAAGCCTATGAAAATTATTATGAAGATATTGCATTATTCGCTTTGCCGGTAGAAGACGCAGCGGACGAGATGCAGGCAAAAATCACCTGTGTCAACCTAGCTACGACAGGAAATGTAAAAGCAGCTCAAACTGTGAATATGGATGCGGCAGGAGTGATCCGTTCATCCTATCCCTGCTATATCCAGTATGAATACGGAGAACCTTTCACTTGCCGGAACATCGAAATCGTTTTAAATGGTAATAATTATCAGGCACACCGCTTGAAAGTAATGGCCAGTGACGACGGAGTGAATTATCGTTTTGTTAAACAGTTGGTACCTGCCCGTCAGGGATGGCAGAATACGGATGAGAACTCAACTCATAGTATTCCTCCGACTACCGCCCGTTTCTTCCGTTTCTACTGGACTCCTGAAGGGAGCGAACCGGGAAGTGAAGATATGGACGCTGCCAAATGGAAACCCAATCTGAAAATAAAAGAATTACGCCTACACCGGGAAGCCCGTCTGAACCAGTGGGAAGGAAAAGCCGGACTGGTATGGCGTGTCGCTCAAGCGACTAAAGAAGAGGAAGTTGGGAAACAGGATTGCTATTCACTTTCACAAGTCATCAATCTGACAGAGCAATATACCGGTCATTCGAACGGAAAAACATTGACCGCTACTCTCCCCAAAGGAAAATGGAAATTACTCCGCATGGGACATACAGCTACCGGACATACCAATGCGACAGCGGGAGGTGGAAAAGGATTGGAATGTGATAAGTTTAACCCGAAAACGGTACGGAAGCAATTCGATAACTGGTTTGCGCAGGCATTTGTAAAGACCAATCCCGAAGTAGCTCGTCGCGTACTGAAATATATGCATGTCGACAGTTGGGAATGTGGCAGCCAAAACTGGAATAAGCGTTTCGCTATTGAATTTCAGAAACGTCGTGGTTACGATTTGATGCCTTATCTACCTCTATTGGCAGGTATTCCGATGGAAAGTGTCGAGCAAAGTGAAAAGATTCTGCGAGACGTACGTACTACCATATCAGAACTCGTCGTAGATGTGTTTTATCAGGTATTGGCGGACTGTGCGAAAGAATATGATTGCCAGTTCTCGGCAGAATGTGTGGCTCCGACGATGGTAAGCGATGGTCTACTACATTATCAAAAAGTAGATCTTCCGATGGGCGAATTTTGGTTGAACAGTCCTACACATGACAAGCCGAATGATATGCTCGACGCTATTAGCGGAGCACATATCTACGGAAAGAATATTATTCAGGCTGAAGGATTCACCGAAGTGCGTGGCACGTGGGATGAATACCCCGGAATGTTGAAAGCCTTGTTGGATCGTAATTACGCATTAGGAATTAATCGCCTTTTCTACCATGTATATGTACATAATCCCTGGCTGGGCCGAAAGCCCGGCATGACATTGGATGGTATCGGACTATTCTTCCAACGGGATCAGACCTGGTGGGATAAAGGGGCAAAAGCCTTTTCCGAATATGCTACCCGTTGCCAGTCGTTATTGCAATATGGGCATCCGGTAACAGACATCGCGGTCTTTACAGGTGAAGAAGTTCCGAGACGTTCGATATTACCAGAACGATTGGTTCCCTCTCTGCCGGGAATCTTCGGTGCGGAACGAGTGGAAAGTGAACGCATCCGTCTGGCCAATGAGGAACAGCCTTTACGTGTACGTCCGGTAGGTGTTACTCATTCAGCCAACATGGCTGATCCGGAGAAATGGGTGAATCCGCTTCGTGGATATGCATACGATAGTTTTAATAAAGATGCAATCCTTCGTTTGGCGAAAGCAGAAAACGGACGAATAACGTTGCCGGGTGGAGCAAGTTATAAAGTGTTGGTACTGCCTCTTTCGCGTCCTATGAATCCCGAACCAGTATTGTCATCGGAAGTACAGAAGAAAATCAATGAACTAAAAGAAGCTGGCATTTTGGTGCCTTCTTTACCTTATACAGAAGAAGATTTTTCCGTGTACGGCCTGGAACGTGATATGATCGTGCCGGAAGATATTGCTTGGACGCATCGTCGTGGTGAACTTGGCGAACTCTATTTCGTAGCCAACCAAAAGGACGAAACACGCACGTTTACTGCAAGTATGCGTATCAACGGTAAGAAACCGGAATGTTGGAACCCGGTGACGGGTGAAATGAATGTTCATCCTTCCTATCGTATCAACGGAAACCGGACGGAGGTTACTCTCACATTGGCTCCTAATGAGTCCGTATTCATCGTATATCCTGCGGAGGGAGTAGATGAAGGCTATGAAGACTCCTCTCTCCAACTGCAAAAGGAGAAAAAAGATACAGCTAAAGCCCCTTTAAACATAGCTTTGGAAGCAAAGGAATATACTATAACTTTTGCAGCTAACAAAAAAACGCTCACACGAAAAGAACTTTTCGACTGGAGCCAAGAATCGGATGAACAGATACGTTATTATTCGGGGACAGCGACCTATAAGATCACTTTCCGCAGGAAAAATAAACCGAATAAAGGTCAACAGATTTATCTGAATCTGGGAACAGTTTATAATTTGGCAACCGTTCGTGTGAATGGCGTAGATTGCGACACAATCTGGACAGCTCCTTATCGTGCAGATATTACAGGTGCCCTGAAAAAAGGAATTAATGAGCTTGAAATAGAAGTTACAAATACTTGGGCGAATGCACTGACAGGAGCTGATGAAGGAAAAGCGCCGTTTGATGGCATTTGGACTAATGCAAAATATCGCAGGGCAGAGAAAACGTTGCTTCCGGCAGGCTTGCTCGGACCTTTGAGTTTTTCTACCACAGAATAAAATAGATTTTTAAGGCACGGATTACGCAGATTACACGGTTTATGAGAATCGTATTACATAAAATAACAGCGCAATCCATGTAATCCGTGCCCAATTCATTATAATATAGCTAAAGTATGAAAAGTTCAATTATTAAAACAGGTACAATGTTGGCAGGTTTTCTGCTTGCTGCCTGCCTGTCAACACACGCAGAAGTAAAGCTACCGGCTATTTTTTCTGATGGCATGGTGATGCAGCAACAGACCAATGCAAATCTTTGGGGGACGGCGACTCCTCATAAAAAAGTAACAGTGACCACTAGTTGGAATGGAAAACAATATGCAGCAACAGCAGATAAAAATGGGGCATGGAAACTGACAGTAGCTACTCCCGAAGCGGGAGGTCCTTATACTGTGACCTTTGATGATGGAACCCAAAAGACACTGAATAATATTCTGATAGGCGAACTTTGGCTTTGTTCCGGACAAAGTAATATGGAAATGCCGATGAAAGGATTCAAAAACCAACCGGTAGAAAATGCCAATATGGACATTCTTCACAGCAAGAATCCACAAATCCGTCTGTTTACGGTGAAACGTACTTCTACATTCACTCCGCAGAATGACGTTATCGGTTCCTGGAAAGAAGCCAATCCGGTTAGTGTCCGTGATTTCAGTGCAACAGCCTATTATTTCGGGAGACTGGTAAATGAAATATTAGATGTTCCGGTCGGATTAGTTGTAGCAGCCTGGGGTGGTTCCGCCTGTGAAGCATGGATGACGGCAGACTGGCTGAAAGCCTTTCCGGAAGCGAAGATTCCTCAAACGGAAGCCGACATAAAATCTAAAAACCGTACTCCGACCGTGCTTTATAACGGTATGTTACATCCGTTAATCGGTATGACCATGAAAGGAGTGATTTGGTATCAGGGCGAAGATAACTGGAATCGTGCCCATACGTATGCTGATATGTTTACCCGATTGATTAACGGTTGGCGTGCCGAATGGAAACAGGGTGGATTTTCCCTTTTCTATTATTGCCAGATAGCTCCGTATGATTACGGGATTATTACCGAAAAAGGAAAGGAAGTGATAAATTCGGCATATCTCCGGGAGGCACAGGCAAAAGTAGAACATCGTGTAACTAACAGCGGTATGGCTGTATTATTGGATGCAGGAATGGAAAAAGGTATCCATCCCGCAAAGAAACAGGTTGCAGGCGAACGCCTGGCACTTTTGGCTTTAACTAAAACGTATGGAGTGGAAGGCGTGAATGGCGAAAGTCCTTATTATAAAAGCATTGAAATAAAGAACGACACCGTAGTTGTCAGCTTCGAACGTGCCAATATGTGGATTAGCGGCAAGAACTGTTTCGAATCGAAAAACTTTCAGGTAGCCGGCGAAGATAAAGTTTTTTACCCGGCCAAAGCATGGATAGAACGTAGTAAGATGCTAGTGAAAAGCGATAAAGTGCCGCACCCGGTAGCTGTTCGATATTGTTTTGAAAACTATGTGGAAGGAGATGTATATTGCGACGGATTGCCTTTAGGGTCTTTTCGTTCAGATGATTGGTAATCGCAAATAAACAAGGTAAAATATGAAAAATATATGAAGAGATTTTATCTGATTATAACCATACTGTTTGTTGGCGTGTCGGCTCTTTGGAGTCAGCATGCCAATGTCATTTGGAATACTCCCAGTCATAATTCTTCTGAATCTATGCCCTGTGGCGGTGGAGATATCGGGATGAATATATGGGTAGAAGACGGTGATGTTATGTTCTATGTGAGCCGTAGCGGCACATTCGACGAAAAAAACTGCCAGTTAAAACAAGGGCGTGTACGTCTCCGCCTGTCGCCCAATCCTTTCAAAGACGCTAAAGATTTTCGTCAGGAGTTGAAGCTGAAAGACGGATATGTAGAAATCGCGGCAGGAAACACACAGATACAATTTTGGGTAGATGTTTTTCATCCGATTATACATGTAGAGGTAACAAATGCACAACCGTTGCAGACTGAAGTCTTTTATGAAAATTGGCGCTATCAGGAACGACCTGTCAGAAAAGGAGAGGGGCAACAGTGTTCCTACAAATGGGCTCCCCCGAAAGGTACTGTGACGGAGGCCGACTTTATTTCTTTAGACAAAATTACTGATTCAACAGGAAAGGCTGAAACAAATAGGACTTCAATAAAAAGGAACCAACTTCTGTTTTATCATCGCAATCCCGAACAGACCGTTTTTGATGTAGTTGTAGCTCAACAAGGAATGAACGAAGTCAAGTTTTTCAAATGATGAATCCTTTGAAAAACTTGACTTTCGGAGGAACTCTTTTTGGCAAAAACTTAGAATTTGCAGGCACTGCGGATGATGTATATGCCGGCACAGACTATCGTGCCTGGAAGTTTCGTTCTTCCAAAGCAGCCCGGAAAGAACATATCTGTATTGTGTTACATACAGACCAGACAGAAACAATAGAAGAATGGGAGCAGGGACTACAAACTGCTTTACAAAGAATAGTCCCCAAAGGCAAAGTTTCATCGAAAACTATCATACAGGATAAAAAACAGACACGTTCGTGGTGGAATTCCTTTTGGCAACGCAGTTTTATCGAAGCAGAAGGGGAAGCAAAAGAAATAACTAGAAACTACACCCTTTTCCGCTATATGCTAGGATGTAATGCTTATGGCAGCGTACCGACTAAATTCAATGGCGGACTCTTCACCTTTGATCCTTGCCATGTCGATGAAAAACAATCTTTCACTCCCGACTACCGGAAATGGGGAGGTGGCACAATGACTGCACAGAATCAACGTTTAGTATACTGGCCGATGCTGAAAAGCGGAGACTTTGATATGATGCCTTCCCAGTTTGATTTTTATAACCGCATGTTGAAAAATGCAGAACTGCGAAGCCGTGTATATTGGCAACATGATGGAGCTTGCTTTAGCGAGCAGATCGAAAATTTCGGTTTGCCGAACCCCGCAGAATATGGTTTCAAACGACCGGACTGGTTCGACAAAGGATTGGAATATAATGCCTGGCTGGAATATGAATGGGATACGGTTCTTGAATTCTGCCAAATGATATTGGAAACAAAGAACTATGCAAATGCCGATATTACTCCCTTATTTACCTCTGATCGAAAGTTCGCTGACATTCTTCGACGAACATTACCGGCAACTAGCTTCCCGCCGAGGACGGAAAGCGTTGGATGGCAACGGACATCTGATTCTTTTCCCGGGTTCTGCTTGTGAAACATATAAAATGACCAATAACGCAAGCAGCACCATCGCCGCCCTGAAAGTGGTATTAGAAACATACGGAGAGAAAGAGGAGATGCTAAAAGCAATACCTCCGATTCCATTGCGATACATAGAAGTAGGAGATTCGTCGCTTTTAAAACAAGTAATCGCCCCCGCTGTAAGTTGGGAACGAATTAATAATGTAGAAACGCCACAACTATACCCAGTGTTTCCGTGGAGGATTTACGGAGTAGGCAAAGGAGGAGCTGGATATAGCTCGTAATACCTACTTTTATGACCCGGATGCCATCAAGTTCCGTTCGCATACCGGATGGAAACAAGATAATATATGGGCTGCCTGCTTAGGCCTGACCGAAGAAGCAAAGAAACTATCTTTAGCCAAATTATCGAATGGACCGCATCGTTTCCCCGCATTTTGGGGACCGGGATATGATTGGACACCCGATCACAACTGGGGAGGTAGCGGCATGATAGGACTTCAGGAAATGCTATTGCAAACCAATGGAGAACAAATACTCCTTTTCCCGGCATGGCCGAAAGAATGGAACGTACATTTCAAACTTCATGCTCCGGGCGAAACAACAGTAGAAGCCACTCTCAAAAACGGAAAAGTGACGGACTTGAAAGTTTTACCGGAAAGTAGAAAAAAGGATATTGTTATAATGATTGAAAAGGAAAAATGATAATTTTGCGGAGTGCCCTGAAAGGGCTTAATTATATAGCGTAGGGCAACGCCCTACGTAAAAGCGACAATCTGAATTTGCGCCCTGAAAGGGCATAATTGTATACAGTTCCGCCCTTTCAGGGCTTGTGGCTGGTGTGTTTTTTTCGTAGGGCGTTGCCCTACGCTATATAATTAAGCCCTTTCAGGGCACCCCAATAAATATATAATTGTAAGGCTTTCAGCCTAACTGCAAAATTCCCATTTAACCGCTAAAATCTCATTTAACCGCTAAATTCCCATATAACGAATGAAATATATAAATAAAGAATTATGAATAAAAGACCATTTATCATCTTATCAGCTTTTCTGTTGCTATTTTCCTTGATAGAAAAAGGGCAGGCTACAGAAACTTACCGTCCCGAGACATCGGTTGCCGGATTCATCCAGCTTCCCGGTAGCGGGCGACAAGTCTATAATTTCAATCCGGGATGGCGCTTTTTCAGAGGCGATGTCCGGGGAGCAGAAGCGGTAAACTTCGATGACCGTTCCTGGAATGTCGTTTCCACCCCTCATACCGTAGAGTTGATGCCGGCCGAAGGAAGCGGATGCCGCAATTATCAGGGACCGGCCTGGTACCGTAAGCACTTTGTCCTCCCCGCTGAAACAAAAGGGCAACGGGTAGTACTTCATTTTGAAGCAGCTATGGGCAAACAGATTCTTTATCTGAATGGTAAACGCATTCAGGAACATCTGGGAGGTTATCTGCCTTTTACTTTAGACTTGACCGCCAATGGCGTACAAGCCGGAGACTCCTGTCTGCTCGCTGTTTTCACGGACAACAGTGATGACAAATCCTATCCTCCCGGAAAACGTCAATATACATTAGACTTTGCTTATCATGGTGGCATTTACCGTGATGTATGGATGATTGCCAAATCTCCGGTAGCTATTACTGACGCTATTGATTCACAAATCGTTGGCGGTGGAGGTGTCTTCGTTCATTTTGATAAGATCAGTGAAAAAGAGTGCGCAGGTATATGTAAACACCGAAGTTCAGAATGACGACGCCCGTTCCGAGTCAGTCACTGTAGAAACGACTTTGACAGACGCGGATGGAAAAGTAATCAAACGCAGTTCAGGAAAACTTTCTTTAAAGCCGGGAGAGAAGAAAATCCATCCGTCAACAGATGGAAGTAAAGAATCCTACTCTTTGGTCACCGGACACACCTTATTTATATAGGGTACAATCACGTATTAAAAAAGGAAATAAATCCATTGACGGAGGCATTACCCGTGTCGGTATTCGCTTGGCAGAATTCCGTGGTAAAGACGGATTCTGGCTGAATGGCAAACCTTTTGGGCAACTGGTAGGAGCCAATCGCCATCAGGATTTTGCATACGTAGGCAATGCCTTGCCGAACTCACAGCAATGGCGTGACGCCAAACGTCTGCGTGATGCCGGATGTACCATTATTCGGGTAGCCCACTATCCCCAAGACCCTGCCTTTATGGATGCCTGTGACGAGCTCGGCCTGTTCGTGATTGTCGCTACTCCGGGATGGCAGTACTGGAACAAAGACCCGAAATTCGGAGGAGTTGGTTCATCAGAATACCCGCGAAATGATTCGTCGTGACCGTAATCACCCTTCCGTATTGATGTGGGAACCCATCTTGAATGAAACCCGCTATCCGCTCGATTTTGCCTTGAAAGCTCTTGAGATTACCAAAGAAGAATATCCCTATCCGGGACGTCCGGTAGCTGCTGCCGATGTCCATTCTGCCGGAGTGAAAGAGCATTATGACGTTGTTTATGGCTGGCCGGGTGATGATGAAAAAGAAGAACAAGCCGGAGCAATGTATCTTTACCCGTGAATTCGGGGAGAATGTAGACGACTGGTATGCTCACAACAATAATAACCGTGCCAGCCGCAGTTGGGGAGAACGCCCGTTACTGGTACAGGCTATGTCCTTGGCAAAGAGCTATGACGAGATGTACCGCACGACCGGTTTATTTATCGGTGGCGCCCAATGGCATCCGTTCGATCATCAGCGTGGTTACCATCCGGATCCTTATTGGGGCGGTATTTATGATGCTTTCCGTCAGAAGAAATATGCGTATGAAGTATTTCGCAGCCAGTCGCCGGCCAGCCTCCAACACCCATTGGCAGAATGTGGCCCGATGATATTCATTGCTCATGAAATGTCACAGTTCTCCGATAAGGACGTAGTTGTATTCACAAACTGTGATTCAGTCCGCCTTTCTATTTATGATGGAACGAAAACCTGGACGAAACCGGTGGTTCATGCCAAAGGGCACATGCCGAATGCTCCCGTTATATTCGAGAATGTCTGGGACTTTTGGGAAGCACGCGGATATAGCTATACTCAAAAAAACTGGCAAAAAGTGAACATGGTTGCCGAAGGGATCATCGACGGAAAAGTGGTATGCACTCAAAAGGAAATGCCTTCCCGACGTTCCACCAAACTACGTCTTTATGTAGATACTCAAAAAGTGAACCTGGTAGCTGACGGCTCCGACTTTATCGTCGTAGTTGCTGAAGTAACCGATGATAGTGGAAATGTGCGCCGTCTGGCAAAAGAGAATATCGTTTTCACGGTAGAAGGTGAAGGAGAAATCATCGGAGATGCTACTATTGGCGCCAATCCCCGTGCGGTGGAGTTCGGCTCTGCTCCGGTGTTGATTCGTTCTACCCGGAAAGCCGGAAAAATAAAGGTGAAAGCCCGCGTACAGTTTGAGGGCACTCAAGCTCCGACAGCTACTGAAATCGAACTGGAAAGTGTTCCTGCAGAACTTCCTTTCTGCTATGAGGAACAGACTTATGAAATACAAAGGACAACACCGTCCACTCTCAATGCAAACCCGGGCAAAGAACCATCTGAAGGAAAAGTGCAACTGACAGAGGAAGAACGCCAACGGGTGTTAGATGAAGTAGAACGTCAACAGACTGAATTTGGAACTGAAAAATAGTACGATAAAAGTGATTAGCAGGTTAGTGATAAGTGATTAGCAGGGTGATCTGCCAACTTGTTTTTTATATGTTACTAAAGCACTATTCAAAAAAAAAACTATCTTTGAGTACATTTAATTCCAATTATAGCCATCAATGAGAAAACGAAATATTCTAATACTATTACTATCCATGATAGGCATGTATGCTTTTGCCTATCCAAATATGATTGTAGAACACTACACGGCTGAACGTGGTTTGCCTAATAATATCGTAAACTGTACATTAAAAGGACAAGACGGATTTATCTGGTTCGGTACCTGGTATGGACTATGCAGCTTTGACGGAAGTAAATTCCGTTCCTACGATAATCATGACGGTTTTTATTCCACAGATATTCCGCCGCGTAAGATTCAGCGTATCGTAGAAGATAAGAATGGTTTTCTGTGGATTAAGACTATCGACCGTAAACTCTATCTGTTCGATAAACGGCATGAGAGCTTTCATGCCGTCTACGATGATGTGAAAGAATATTCCGAGAACATTCAGATTATCAAGATTCAGACGACCGAGGACGGCGACGTACTGTTACTGACAAAAGATAAAAGTCTTTTGCGTGCGTACACCGACAAGGAAGGTAAAATAACGATGAAACAATTGCATGATTCGCGTCCTAACGTGAACGTGTACGACATGCGTCTGAAACACAACATATTCTGCGAAACAGCCGAGTTTATCAATTGGATCGGTATGGATTATCAGATTCTGTCCCTACGGAAAGGGGAAGCGCTGAAAGACAAACCTGCCGACTTTATACAGAAAAAAGTATCTGCCAACCCGGATCAGTTTACTTGTGCCTCTTATAATTCTAAATTTTTATGGTTGGGAGACAAGAAAGGCCACATTTATAGCATTGATCCGCAAAACGGAGTTGTCAACCGTTACGAGATACCGGAAATCAAACAGCCGGTTTCTAATTTGCTGGTAACGGAATCCGGTCTGATGTACATTACCACCAACGAAGGAGCATACGAGTACAATATCGGCTACAAGCAGTTAACCAAGCTCCCCTTTACCATCCCCGAAAAAGACAATGGAGTTATATTCTATGATAAATATGATAAGGTATGGTTTCAGGAGGGTAACCAGGCATTGACCTATTATGATCCCCCTGAACAGGAGCCACCACCGTTTTACATTCCCCAATCAGAACGCAATCGGCAATTTTGAAATGCAGGATGCCGGCGAACAGGGCATGTTCTTTATGACTCCGGGAGGGGAAATTCTTCTATTCGACAGGGAGAAACTGGAAATGACCCGTATCAACCAATTGAAGCCTTTCTCCGACGATCTTCCCAATCAGCTTTTCTTCCATCTTCTGCTGGATAAAGATGGCATCCTTTGGCTGGCATCTACAAGCAGCGGAGTATACAAGCTTAATTTCCCCAAGAAGCAATTCCAACTGCTGACAGAAGTTTCTCCATCTCCGGTAGTGCCCGAAAGATCGACTTCCTGGAACCAGGGAATACGTGCTCTCTTCCAGGCGCAAAATGGAGACATTTGGGTAGGAACCCGCTGGCAAGCCCTGTATCGCCTGGATCGTAACGGACAAGTGAAACAAATCTTCTCGGATAAGAACTATCTATTGGGAGCCGTATATCATATTATGGAAGACAAAGACGGTAATCTTTGGTTTTCCACCAAAGGAAACGGGCTTGTCAAAGCCGAACCGGACATGAATTCACCGCACGGTTTGCGTTTTACCCGTTATATCAATGACCCCAAGAATCCGAATTCTATCAGTAACAACGATGTGTACTTTACCTATCAGGACAGCCAGGGGCGCATTTGGGTAGGATTACTAGGAGGAGGTCTGAATCTAATTTCCGAAGAGAACGGAGCAATTACCTTTATCCATAAATACAATGGCTTGAAACAATATCCTGCATACGGTCTTTATATGGAGGTGCGTACCATGACGGAAGATGAAGACGGACGTATTTGGGTAGGAACAATGGATGGCCTGATGTCTTTCGACGGACATTTCACTGCCCCCGAACAGATCCAGTTTGAAACGTACCGCCAGGTCAGCGAAAATTCAAACGTAGCGGATAATGATATTTATGTACTCTACAAAGATACTGATTCGCAAATCTGGGTAAGTGTATTCGGAGGCGGTTTGAATAGATTAGTCCGCTATGATAAAGAAAAGCGTGAACCGATTTTCAAATCATACGGCATGCGCGAAGGAATGAATAACGATGTAGTCAAGTCCATCGTAGAAGATAAAAACGGTAACTTGTGGTTTACAACAGAAATTGGCTTGTCTTGCTTCAATAAAGCTACCGAACAGTTTCGTAACTACGACAAATACGACGGTTTCCTGAACGTAGAACTGGAAGAGGGTAGTGCCCTCCGTACCTTGAATGGAGATTTGTGGATTGGTACCCGGCAGGGAATCCTGACATTCTCTCCCGACAAACTGGAAACATTGCATACGAACTACGATACACGTATTGTTGACTTTAAAGTTTCCAACCGCGATCTGCGTAGTTTCCGCGAATGTCCGATCCTGAAAGAATCCATCACATACGCCAAAGCAATCGAACTGAACTACAATCAATCCATGTTCACGATTGAATTTGCCGCATTGAATTTCTATAATCAGAACCGGGTATCTTACCGATATATACTCGAAGGATATGAAAAAGAATGGCATTATAACGGAAAGAACCGTATCGCTTCTTACACCAACGTACCTCCCGGCGACTATACATTCCGTGTAGAAACCGTAGATGAAGCCAATCCGGAGCTGGTTTCCAACTGTACATTGGCTATCACTATCCTTCCACCGTGGTGGTTGAGCTGGTGGGCAACCCTTATATATGTAATTCTAGGTTTGGCAGCTCTCTATTTCAGCCTGCGCCTGGCTTTCTTCATGCTTAAAATGAAGAATGATATTTATATCGAGCAGAAGGTATCAGAGATGAAAATCAAGTTCTTTACCAATATCTCCCATGAATTGCGCACTCCTTTGACATTGATAAAAGGTCCGATACAGGAACTAAGAGAACGCGAAAAGCTCTCTCCGAAAGGATTGCAATATGTGGATCTGATGGAGAAGAACACCAATCAAATGCTGCAATTAGTGAATCAGATCCTTGATTTCCGGAAGATTCAGAACGGCAAGATGCGTTTGCATGTGTCATTAATTGATTTTAATGAGATGATAGCTTCTTTCCAGAAAGAATTCCGGGTACTTTCCGAAGAAAACGAGAACAGTTTTACTTTCCAGTTGCCGGATGAACCGATTATGGTATGGGCGGACAAGGAAAAAATGAGCATTGTTATCCGCAACATCATATCCAACGCATTCAAATTCACTCATTCCGGAGGAAGTATTTATATAACTACCGGATTGACAGACGACGGTAAACGTTGTTACGTACGGGTGGAAGATAACGGAGTAGGTATTCCACAAAATAAACTGACCGAGATTTTCGAACGCTTCTCGCAAGGAGAGAACGCGAAAAACTCCTATTATCAGGGCACAGGTATCGGATTGGCACTTTCAAAAGAGATCGTCAATCTGCATCACGGACAGATTCGTGCCGAAAGTCCCGAAGGACAAGGAGCGGTGTTTATTGTGGAACTCCTGATGGATAAGGAACATTACCGCCCGTCGGAAGTAGATTTCTATGTGGGAGATACGGAGACAGCCCCTATTGCGGTAGAACAAGATCCTGTTGCAAATGCCATATCCGAAGACGGTACGGAGGAAGAAGAACCGGAAATCGACGCTTCATTACCGACCCTTCTGTTGGTGGAAGATAACAAAGACCTTTGCCAGTTGATAAAGCTTCAGTTGGAAGACAAGTTTAATATCCATATTGCTAATAACGGAGTGGAAGGTTTGAAGAAAATACATCTGTATCATCCGGATATTGTGGTGACCGATCAGATGATGCCCGAAATGGATGGGCTTGAAATGTTGCAATCCATCCGCAAAGATTTCCAAATCAGCCATATCCCTGTCATTATCCTGACTGCGAAGAATGATGAAGGCGCCAAGACCAAAGCGATCACTTTAGGGGCGAACGCCTACATCACCAAACCTTTCAGTAAGGAATATCTGTTGGCACGTATCGACCAGTTGCTTGCCGAACGGAAACTGTTCCGTGAACGAATCCGTCAGCAAATGGAAAACCAGACGACGACCGAAGAAGACAGCTACGAACAATTTTTGGTAAAGAAAGACGTACAGTTCCTCGAAAAGATACATCAGGTCATTGAAGAAAATATGGACGACAGTGACTTTAACATTGACACCATAGCATCCGGTATCGGATTGAGCCGTTCGGCATTCTTCAAGAAACTGAAGAGTCTTACCGGCCTGGCACCCGTCGACCTGGTAAAAGAGATTCGTTTGAATAAATCTATCGAACTGATTAAAAATACGGATTTAAGTGTTTCCGAAATTGCTTTTGCTGTCGGATTCAAGGATTCGGGATATTATAGTAAGTGTTTCCGGAAGAAAATATAATCAGTCCCCTCGCGAATATATGAATGAATGGCGGAAAGGAGAGAGATAACCGATTACAAAATGCTTTCTTAATCGTCCTTTTAGAAACCTAATTAAGATTCGAAAGAATGAACAACATTAAGAAAGTATTATCAGCGTGGATGCTGGTTGCCTGTGTACTACCTGTGGCAGCCCAGTATCCTGTAATTCCGGACTCGGTAAAAGCAAGAGGAGCAAAACAAGAAGCGGAGTTTGAACGGAAATCGGATGCGGCATGGGAAAAAGCTTTGCCGACAGTGTTAGAAGAAGCAAAGAAAGGTCGTCCCTATAAGCCTTGGGCCTCCAAACCCGAAGATTTGATAAAAAGTAATATCCCGGCTTTCCCCGGCGCGGAAGGCGGAGGTATGTATACTCCCGGTGGTCGTGGAGGTAAAGTGATCGTAGTCACTTCGCTGGAAGATTCCGGCCCCGGAACATTACGCGAAGCCTGCGAAACGGGAGGTGCACGTATTATTGTATTCAATGTATCGGGAGTGATTCGTTTGAAAAGCCCGATTAGCGTACGTGCCCCTTATGTAACGATTGCCGGACAAACAGCTCCCGGAGATGGTATCTGCGTCACCGGACAATCTTTCCTGATCGATACACACGATGTCGTGATTCGTCACATGCGCTTCCGCCGCGGTGCGCAGGACGTAGCTTTCCGTGATGATGCAGTAGGAGGGAATGCGGTTGGAAATATTATGGTAGACCATTGCTCCGCCAGTTGGGGATTGGATGAAAATATGTCTATCTACCGTCATGTATACAACAGAGGGGCAGACGGACACGGGCTGAAACTTCCGACGGTAAACATTACCATCCAGAATTCTATTTTCTCTGAAGCATTGGATACCTACAACCATGCTTTCGGTGCAACCATCGGTGGGCATAACAGTATGTTCTGCCGGAATCTCTTTTGCTTCCAACATCAGCCGGAACAGTTCGGTAGGTATGGACGGCGACTTTAACTTCGTCAATAATGTTGTTTTCAACTGGTGGAACCGCTCCGTAGACGGAGGCGATCATAACAGTTTCTACAATATGATAAACAACTATTTCAAACCCGGTCCGATCACTCCGATAGGTAAACCGATTTCTTATCGTATTCTCAAACCGGAAGCAGGACGTGACAAAAACAGACCGCTTTCATTCGGAAAAGCATACGTAAACGGAAATATTATCCATGGCAATGCCAAAGTTACAAAAGATAACTGGGACGGAGGCGTACAACTTAAAGAAGAGGTGGACGCCACAAAGTTTCTGCCGCTAATTAAATCGGACGAGGCTTTCAAAATGCCACCGGTAACTGTAATGGATACCAAAAAAGCTTATACCTTTGTATTAGATAATGTAGGAGCTAATTTTCCGAAACGTGACGCAGTAGATGCACGTGTCATTAAGACCGTACAAACAGGAAAGGCCATTTATGCGAAAGATGCACCGGAGTTTGTCTCTCCTTACGTGAAGAGACGGTTACCGGCTGATTCATACAAGCAAGGTATCATCACAGATATTCGTCAGGTAGGCGGACTGCCCGAATATAAAGGTGAAGCGGTAGTAGACTCGGACGGCGACGGTATGCCGGATATTTGGGAAATTGCCAACGGATTGAATCCGAATGACCCGACCGACGCCAACATGGACTGCAACGGTGACGGATATACCAATATTGAAAAATACATCAATGGTATAGACACCAGAAAGAAAGTGGACTGGACAGACTTGAAGAACAATTACGATACATTGTCTAAACGGAAAAGTCTGTTGTAACCGGATGAAAAGAGATTAAAGTTTATTGTAATGAATATACAAGTAAGAACGATCCTTTTAGGATTATTGAGCATTGGGTTTGTGCAAAGTTATGCGCAAACCTTTGCTTTACAGGTTAAGAATGACCAGATCACTTACCTGAATGATGATCGGGGAAACCGGATTCTCGATTTCTCTACATGCGGATATAAATCCTCCGAACAGGATATTCCTTCTGTCCGCAATGTGGTATTTGTACCCTGGAAAGCCGGAGATAATACTGCACGTATTCAACGTGCCATTGATTATGTAGCTTCGCTGACTCCTGACGCTTCCGGTTTTCGGGGAGCCGTATTACTCGATCAGGGAGAATTTTCCCTGTCCGGCAGTATTCGTATCTCCGCATCCGGAATTGTATTGCGGGGTACGGATAAAGAAAAAACAATACTGCTAAAAAAGGGCGTGGACAGAGGTGCGCTTATCTACATGGAAGGAGTGGACGACCTGAATGTACAAGACACATTGAAGGTGCTTTCCCACTATGTTCCGGTAAACGCGAGAACATTGGAAGTCGCTTCGGGTGTTTCTCTGAAAAAAGGAGACCGTGTCATGGTTACCCGTCCTTCCGGCAAAGAATGGATTGCCTCTTTGGGTTGTGATATTTTTGGAGGAGGTATCAGTGCTTTGGGATGGAAAGAAGGTGACATGGATCTGACTTGGGACAGAACAGTCTGCGAAGTAAACGGCAACCAGGTAACACTGGATACTCCGCTAACCGTAGCTTTGGATGCTAACTATGGAACTTCTTCCCTGTTGACTTATCAATGGAACGGACGTATTCACGATTGTGGCGTAGAAAATATGACACTGATTTCTGATTACGACAAACGTTATCCTAAAGACGAGGATCATTGCTGGACAGGTATCTCCATTGAAGATGCGGAAAACTGTTGGGTGAGACTGGTTAACTTCAAGCATTTTGCAGGAAGCGCTGTGATTGTTCAGCGCACAGGTTCCAAAATTACCGTTGAAGACTGTATCTCGAAAGAACCCGTTTCAGAAATCGGAGGGATGCGTCGTTGCACTTTCCATACGTTGGGACAACAAACCTTATTTCAACGCTGCTATTCGGAACAGGGTATTCATGACTTTGCTGCCGGATATTGCGCAGCCGGTCCCAATGCTTTTGTACAATGTGATTCGTATGAATCTTTGGGATTCAGTGGTTCTATTGATGCCTGGGCGTGCGGACTGTTGTTTGACGTAGTAAATATCGACGGTCATAACCTGACTTTTAAGAATTTGGGACAAGATAAAAACGGAGCTGGTTGGAATACGGCAAACAGCTTGTTTTGGCAATGTACCGCAGCGGAAATCGAATGTTATACTCCGGCAAAAGATGCGATGAACCGTGCATACGGTTGTTGGGCACAATTCTCCGGTGACGGTGAATGGGCACAATCCAACAATCATGTACAACCTCGCAGTATTTTTTATGCTCAATTGGAAGAACGGTTGAATAAAGAATGTGCAGAACGTGCACGTATTCTTCCCAGAAATACAAGTGCAACCAGTAGTCCTACAGTGGAAGTAGCTATGGAACTCGCTAAAGAAGCATATAAACCACGGTTGACGTTGGAACATTGGATAGGTGATAATAAGTTTACTCCTTCAGTGGCATCAACCGGAGTAAAATCAATTGATGCCATTAAAGAGAAAAAGGGCTCTGCACTTGCTGCGAATTCTTCTTCTTCTGCTGCTGCTAAATTATTAACCCAACCGGAAGTAACTGTAACCAATGGACGTATTCAGATGAACGGTGCTCTATTGGTTGGAGGCAGTCATACCACCCCTTGGTGGAACGGAAAGCTCAAAACCAATTATCTAAAAAAGGCAAGTCCGGCCATCACCCGCTTTGTGCCGGGACGCGAGGGATTGGGATTAACCGACCGCATTGATTCTGTAGTCGACTTTATGAAACAGAAAAACATTCTTGTTTTCGATCAGAATTATGGTCTTTGGTATGACCGTCGCCGGGATGACCACGAACGGATTCGCCGTCGCGATGGTGATGTATGGGGACCTTTCTATGAACAGCCATTTGGTCGTAGCAGTCAGGGAACAGCATGGGAAGGATTGAGCAAATATGATTTGAAACGCCCTAATGCATGGTACTGGAGCCGCTTAAAAGAATTTGCGGAAAAAGGAAATAAGGACGGACTGCTGTTGTTCCATGAAAACTATTTCCAGCATAATATTTTGGAAGCCGGTGCGCATTGGGTAGATTCTCCATGGAGAAGCAGCAATAACATCAATCAGACCGGATTTCCTGAACCGGCCCCATTTGCCGGAGACAAACGAATCTTTGTGGCGGGTATGTTCTATGACATTACTCATCCTGTCCGTCGTGAACTGCACAGACAATATATCCGTCAGTGCCTGAATAACTTCGCAGACAATTCGAATGTTATTCAGTTGACAAGTGCGCCGAATTTACAGGCCCGTTGCACTTCGTACAATTTTGGTTGGATGTGATAGCTGAATGGGAAACTGAAACCGGAAAGAAAGCAAAAGTGGCATTGAGTACAACGAAAGACGTACAGGATGCAATCCTTGCAGATTCCAAACGTGCTGCCGTAGTAGATATTATTGATATCCGATACTGGCATTATAAAACGGATGGAATCTTTGCGCCGGAAGGTGGAAAGAATATGGCGCCACGTCAGCACATGCGTAAGATGAAAGTGGGAAAGGTAACTTTCACAGAAGCATATAAAGCTGTCAATGAGTATCGTCAGAAATTTCCTCAAAAAGGCAGTGACATTCTACGCACAGAATTATCCGGCTATGGGATGGGCTGTGTTTATGGCAGGAGGTTCATGTCCTGTAATTCCGTGCACAGATAAAGCGTTCCTGAAGGATGCAGCAGCCATGGAAGTGGAAGAAACAAATACGGATGAGTACAAGAAAATGGTAAAATCTGATATTGGAAGTATCATTTATTCCAAGTCCGGAACAGAAATTCCTGTTCAATTATCGTCCGGAAAGTATGTATTAAAGTACATTCGCCCTGCTTCCGGAAAGATTGAAACAATAAATAAGTCGCTGAAAATAAATAGCTTATATAATCTAAAGGTACCAGATAAGAAAGAAGGTATTTATTGGTTCCATAAGTTATAAAGCAGAGAATCCCGTTGAAGACCATTCAGCGGGATTTTTGCTTTTTATTGGTAATTTCTAGTAAAAGAGTGTTATAAAACATGATACTTGTTTTTTCAATCCACAAACCAGATTTTACCCAACGTTGCGGTCGATACTGCTTAGTTTTGCAACATCAAATCAATCGAATTAATGCTATGATGGAACAGACTAATCATTCAACCGACACTTTACTCGCTTCTTTTCAAGCGGGAAACATGGCAGCTTTTTCACAGCTGTATAACTTGCACATCAACGTCCTTTTTAATTACGGATTGAAGTTGACCATTGATAAAGAGTTACTGAAAGATTGTATTCATGACATCTTCGTGAAACTCTATACAAAGAAAGATGAATTAGGCACCATTGATAATTTGAGATCTTATTTATTCATCTCCTTAAAGAATAAGTTGTGTGATGAACTTCGCAGACGTATGTATATGTCTGATACGGCAGTAGAAGAAGTTAGCATATCCACTCCTACAGATGTAGAAGATGATTATATGGAAGAAGAGCAACGCAAGAATGAATTTTCATTGGTTAGACGTCTGCTGGATCAATTATCTCCCCGCCAACGTGAAGCGCTTACATTATATTATATAGAAGAAAAGAAATACGAGGATATCTGCGAGATTATGAATATGAATTATCAGTCTGTACGCAACTTGATGCATCGCGGATTGACAAAATTGCGTAGTCTGGCGAGTTAATTTTAGTAAAAAGGTAAATGGGTTGAGTACATAGACAGGATAACGCCGTCCTACTTATGTAAACGCTTAAAAAGGATGCGATATGTGCTCAAAGGTAATGGATTTTTTGACGGATGATGATTTTATCAACTATGTGCTGGGTGTAACTCCGCAATCAGCTTCCCAATGGGAAACTTATTTCAGAGAGCACCCGGAAGAGATGGCAGATGCAGAAGAAGCTAAAGCTGTATTATTGGCTCCGGCAAATGTAGACTGTGACTTCTCAATAGTTGAAAATAACGAATTGAAAGATAGGATTATTAGTAGTATAAAAGATTTTTCGGGTATTTTGTAGATAGGTTAGTATAGTTAAGATAAAGTAGTTAGGTTAGTTAAGGCATTAAAAGATTGACGCGGCCTTTCACAGGAGGTTTAATTTTAAACACTGTGAAAGGCTGCGTTTTTTATTTGTTCTATTCAGGTTTCTCGCCAGATTCCTGAATATCGAAAGCGCTACTGAAACTGACTATTAATACGATACATCCGCCCAATATGCCGATAAGCATATAAGCGATACGGATATCGAACGCCTGCGAGATGGCACCGATAAGCAGGGGAGCAATCAGCGAACCTATAAAACTGATGCTTGACAGAATGGTAAGTGCAATACTGACCGGTGTTTTTGATTTGGCTCCCACGAAGCTGTACAAAGTAGGCACAATGCAGGAAATACCCAAGCCGACCAGCATGAAACCTAAAGAATTAATGATTACTTTCATAGCCATAGATTCGAAAACTCCTCCTAACAGGGCAGAAACAAAAAAGCCGATACAGATAAAGCTGCCCGCCAGTTGCAGGACTTTCTTCTTTCCCAAAAGCTGATAAGCATAGTTAGTCAGGAAACGGCCCGTTGCCATCATAATCATAAATACAAGAAAACCGATTTGCAATGATTTAGGTACATGAACCACTGATTCGAAATAAACGGCACTCCAGTCGAACATTGCACTTTCTACAATCAGTGCAAACAGTCCGACAAGTCCTAACTGCAAAAGCAACATTTCCGGTTTTTGAAATAACAGGCGAAAACCATTGGGAGCTTTGGCTGTATTTCTTTCCTGCGTCTTTGTATCAGAAACTTCCGTTTCCTGCGGTGCGCTCTCCTGCAAATATTTCCGCCCGGAAAGTACAATTATAAGGATGATGATAAATATCAGTGTATAATGCCAGATGGGGGAGACTCCTGCCAAAATCATTACGAAGCCGATAAGTGCTCCTGCACATGCCCCCAGACTCCATCCTCCATGAAAAGTGGCCATAATGGTTTTACCATAGATACGTTCCACCTCAATGCCTTGTGTATTGAATGATATATCGCACAAATTCCAGCACACACCGAAGCAGAAAGAGCAGAAAGCCTAAAAGATAGACCTCATGACCAGCCCAATGCAAAGCAGGGATGAAGCGTATCCCAGAATACTGACCTGTACCATGCTCCGGCTTCCTAACTTCGAAACAAGATAGCCGGCCAAGGGGATCGCGACAAACTTTCCGACAGGAATCATAAATAAAATCAGTCCCCAGTAGAAAGCATAATTTGCGGCAAAAACGTCTTTGAAATCAGGGATTCGGCTAGCCCAACTTGCCATACAAAGTCCTTGAGCAAAGAAAAAAGTCAATATGGCAAAACGTATTCTCTCTTTAGGATGCGTAAATTGGTTATTCATGCATTTTTTATTTTTAATCGCGGCAAAGGTATCTATTTTTTTTGTACTTTTGCGCCCGATTTAAAAATATCATATTCATGAAGACAGGCGAATCTTTATTATCCATAGGTAAATTTATTGCAGAATATTCAGCCCATTTAATGGGAGCCGGAGTACACACCTCGCGGGTAGTACGCAACACAAAGCGTATTGGAGAGGCTTTCGGACTAGATGTCAAATTAAGCGTATTTCATAGAAACATCATTCTGACTATTATAGACAAAGAAACAAACGAGGCTTGTAACGAGGTCATAGACATTCCTGCACACCCGATCAGTTTTGAACATAATTCAGAGTTAAGCGCATTAAGCTGGGAAGCAGTAGACAATCATTTGTCATTGGAAGAACTGAAAGACAAATACAAGAAGATTATTTCTGCTCCGCGGATACATCCGCTTTTCGTTTTACTACTAGTAGGATTTGCCAATGCGTCTTTCTGCAAATTGTTCGGCGGTGATTTAATTTCGATGGGAATTGTGTTCTCGGCTACCATTACAGGATTCTACCTGAAACAACAAATGCAGGCGAAAAAAAGATCAATCACTATGTTGTATTTATAGTCTCGGCTTTTGTTGCTTCCCTGTGTGCTTCCACCGCGCTGATTTTCGACACAACTTCGGAGATTGCCATGGCAACCAGCGTGCTTTATCTTGTGCCTGGGGTGCCTTTGATTAATGGCGTGATTGATGTAGTAGAGGGATATGTATTAACAGGATTTGCCCGTCTGACAGAGGCTTCTTTGTTGATTGTCAGCATCGCTATCGGACTTTCCTTCACATTATTAATGGTAAAAAATAGTTTAATTTGATATGATAGCACTTGACATTCTTACGGATGGATTTTTTGCAGCAGTAGCAGGTATAGGATTTGGTGCGATTTCCGATCCTCCTTTGCGTGCATTCAAAATGATTGCCATACTGGCAGCACTGGGACACGCCTGTCGTTTTTGTTTGATGACCTATTTAGGCGTGGATATTGCCACAGGTTCGTTGTTTGCCGGATTAGTCATCGGCTTCGGCAGTTTGTGGTTAGGGAAAAAAGTATATTGCCCGATGACGGTATTGTACATTCCGGCGTTACTTCCCATGATTCCGGGAAAGTTTGCATACAACATGGTATTTTCACTTATCATGTGTCTGCAAAATGTGAATGATCCGGATAAGCTGGACAAGTTTATGTCGATGTTCTTCTCTAATACTCTGATAGCAAGCACAGTGATTTTCATGTTGGCGGTAGGAGCTACGTTCCCGATGTTCCTGTTTCCACATAGAGCCTTTTCATTAACAAGACACTAAAACGAACTTTTATGGAGATTTTTTGGAGAACAATTGCATATTATAATTCAGCTACCTGGCTGTTACAGATAGTTATCATTCTGATTGGCATTGCATTGACCGGATTGCTTATCGGCCGACCACGTCCGTGGGTGAAAATGGCGATGAAGTTCTATATGATAGGTCTGTATACGTGGATTTCTCTGGTCTACTATTATATCTACTGTGAAGAGCGTAGCTATAATGGGGTGATGGCTATGTTTTGGGGTGTGATGGCTATCATTTGGATATGGGATGCGATTACGGGATATACTACCTTCGAACGTACCCACAAATATGATTTGCTGTCTTATGTGCTGTTGGCAATGCCTTTTATATATCCTTTGGTTTCATTGGCACGCGGACTTTCATTCCCGGAAATGACTTCTCCGGTCATGCCTTGTTCGGTAGTGGTGTTTACCATCGGATTGTTATTGCTGTTTGCGCAAAAGGTCAATATGTTTTTGGTATTGTTCCTTTGCCACTGGTCACTGATCGGATTATCCAAAACTTATTTCTTTCAGATTCCGGAAGATTTCTTATTGGCAAGTGCTACGATCCCCGGCTTGTATCTTTTCTTTAGGGAGTATTTCCTGAATAATCTGCATGCCGACACCAAGCCGAAAGCAAAATATATCAATTGGCTGTTGATAAGCGTTTGCGTCGGACTGGCCGTATTGCTGACTACTACCATGTTTTTGGAATTGGTTCCGAAAGGTTAATCCGGAAACATAGAAGATATTCAAATCAAAAAAAGAGGCCGTTCAAAAAAGCCTTGATCTTATAAAATCGTCCTTACTACGATAGGTTGTAGTAAGGACGACTTTTTTCTTTTTAGGAACTTTGGGAACAGTTTCTTTTATATATCGTATCGTTTACTTAATTGCGTAGAATATCCGTAAGGCATACTGCATCACTGCATCAGGCAACCATTTTTTACTCTTCGCAAACAATACCTGTATCCAGGGACCTACTTTCGTCCGAAAAGGAGGATTGGTACGTTCCACTATCTTACAGATGGCAGCACCCAACTTCCGCGGATGGCATCCATTACGTTCTTCTTTTTCTATAATCTCTAATGATTTCAGAAAACTTTCTCCATAATCGGCATCTAGTCTTGTCTGTTCGGAGATATTCCGGTTATCAGTAAATCCGGTGTTGAAATCTCCCGGTTCTACTACACAAACCTTTATATGGAACGGATAAACCTCTAAAGCCAATGCTTCGCTATATCCCTCCACTGCAAATTTCGAAGCAGAATAAAATCCCTGATAGGGGATTCCCATTACACCACCGATAGAGCTGATATTGATAATCTTACCTTTTCGTGCCTTTCGCATAGATGGCAACACAGCTTTACACATGTTCACTACGCCGAAGAAGTTTGTATTCATTTGTATATTCACTTCTTCTTCAGTAGCAAGTTCCAATGCGCCGCCGATACCTATTCCGGCATTATTAATCAATACGTCAATCCGTCCTTGCTCCGATAGAATCTGCTCTACGGCCTGACAAACGGAAAGGAAATTGGTAACATCGACAACAAGCATTTTTACATGATTCATGTCTTCGGAAGGTTTCCGGCTTGTTCCATAAACGATGTGCCCTTGTTCCGATAACATTTGAGCGGTAATCTTGCCGAATCCGGAGGATGCTCCGGTGATAAGTATGACTTGTGGTTGCATATTTTTTATTTGCGGTATGGTACTAACTGCTCAATTATCATTTCTGCCAAGATAGCAGTCATTTCTTCCCGCCAATCCGCACCATTCTTCGGTTGGAACGTTTCAAATCCGAGTTCCTTGCCTATATGGATATTCGAAGCACCGTCATCTACAAATAAAGTTTCGGAAGGAATGATATTACAATCATTTACCATAAATTCGAAAATTTCGGGCGCAGGTTTCGTATGACCGACCTCATAAGACAAATATAGTTTGTCACAATAATCATTCAGCGGCTTTTTCTTCGATGAGAAATCAGAGCTGCATGCCCACGACATAACGAAAAGGATTGGTATTACTTAAAATATATACATGATAGGACTTTCTCAATTCCAATATATAATTGAGTTTATTTAGATTCACTTCATTGAAAAAGCCCAGCCATGCCTGTTTGGTTTCCTCCATCGTCAATGGACGGCCACATAAATCCCCCAGTTGTTTCCGAAACTCATCCGCACTTAGCTTTCCTTCTTCCAGTTCTTGAAAGATGCCGGTCTGGTGATATTTATCCAGCCGGGTATCAGCATCTGCCAGTCCCAGTTTGATAAATGCCTGAACCGCTTTGTCACGATCAATATCTACAATCACTCCTCCAAAATCAAATACAATGTTTTTAATCATGATATATAATTTTCTTGTTTGCTACAAAGATACGGCTTATCTTCTTAATTAATAGCCCGCATCGGCTTGATATTTGTCAAAAAAACATAGTGACGCTATCCTGTCAGGATAGTGACGCCATTTAGCAAGGATAGTGTCACTATAAGAACAGGATAGCGTCACTATATTTTGTGTAACTTATAGAAGCATAAATGCCGATTATTTTTTATATTTGCAAATCCAATCAATCCTTTGCAAAGACAAAAATAGAGTTATGAATAATCTTCGAATTTTATTGTATATGATGCTCCTTTCACTAGCTGCCTGCCATCCGGAAGGAACAAGCGTGAAGCAAGGGCTGGACAAGGCTGCGCAACTGATGGAGCAGGACCCTGATACAGCATCCATTATTCTTGAGACTATTCAGTCAAGCCAAATGAATGAGGCTCAACTGGCAGAGTATAATTTATTGTGTACCCAACTCAACGAGGACAAAAGTATTCCTCATTCTTCTGATAAGCAAATCAGGCAGGCGGCATCTTATTATGAGAAAAATGGCAATGAATATCAAAAATCCAAAGCATATTATTATCTTGCCTGTGTGGAAAGTGATCTGGAACAGAAAGAGGAGGCAGAAATCCACTTTAAGAAGGCAATCAAGCTTGCCAAGGAAACAGAGGAATACGATCATCTGGCAAAAATCTGCAAACGATGTAGTCTTTATTATCAGAAATACGGTAACTTTGATGAGGCACTGGAAATGGAGAAGAAAGGCTTACGCCAGTCAGTTGATGTTAAACGACGGTAAAAAGCGATTCTTCAGTAATTCTTTCTTCTGCTTTAGGAATGTTTGGTGTGATGTCTTTGTTACTTGGGCTACTCTGGAAGAAAAATCGGCACGCACTTTCCCAATTGGATCTTTTCAAAGAAGAAATACTGAAAAAAGATGTTGAATCGGATAAGCTGATTTTGCAATGTAACCATCTCGAAGAGAAGTATCAGTCTCTTCAACTACATATCTATGAAAGTTCCCCCGTTGTCTCAAAAGTACGACAGTTTAAAGAACGGAATGTTTTGTCTTCTAAAATCCCTTCTTTCTCCGAGAAAGACTGGACAGAGTTACTGCGACTTCAGGAAAACGTCTATGGACTTGTATCTAAATTGAAAGAGATAAGTCCAAAACTCACAGAAGAAGATTTAAGGGTATGTGCTTTTCTGCGGGAGGGAGTCCAACCTGCTTGCTTTGCTGATTTAATGAAACTGACTACAGAGACGCTGACCCGGAGAATTTCCAGAATAAAAACGGAGAAACTGATGCTGGTAAACTCGAAGAATCATTGGAAGATATTGTTAAGTCATTGGGGGCTTCACCACTTTAACGGAGAAATTTATTTCAGTGCAGAAATGAATGAAGGTTTTGTCTACTATAAAGTTGAAAAAACATAAAACATCTGCCACCTGCAACGAAAAGCGTGTAATATACTAGTTTACAAATAGTTGGAGCGTTGCAGATACCTGTGGCAGATAGGTTGCAGATAAAGTATCTGCAACACGTTATATAATCAAAGAAAAAGCCTTGATTCCTTTATGCAAAGCTATGGAATAATTGGGATGACTCTATGGATAATTTGTAGTGTCTCTACGTAGAAACGACAGTATCCTTACGTAGAAACTGTAGTTTCCTGCCTTGGGAACTCTCGTTTCCTACCGTGGAAACTGTAGTTTCTAATGCAGGAAACGATAATTCCCCGCCTGGAAACAGGAAGTTATGTATTCAAATAAACTTTTGCACTCCTAGAGAATTAGCTTATGTAAAGTTTATACTGTGTTGCAGATAAAGTATCTGCAACCTATCTGCCGCAGGTATCTGCAACGCTCCAACTATTTATCAACTAATACATTACACGCTTTTCGTTGCAGGTGGCAGATGTTTTTACGTTTTTCAACTTTATAGTAGAGGATTACGCATCACAATTATGCTCAAAACCGTAAGTCATGAATAAAATTCACCTCTGTACCCTCTGTGTCCTCCTTTAGATTTGCACTGTGAAAAATAAAGGTTGAAATATTACCTTTGTGGTTAAAACAAGTTAACCAAGGAAAGTAGGTGACCCATTGTGTCCTCTAGGCAGAAGCCCTATCCACGGAATTAGTCCTTCTTTCCTTATCAGTTGAACAGATCCAATTAGAATTTTAGGTCGTTGGCCTATTAAAGGATATAGTTTGTTCAACCTATGGTTAACCCTTTAATAGTGCAAAAATATGGAAAAGAAATGGTTTATTGGCATTGACATCTCAAAAAAAACTTTGGATGTTGTTATTTACGTTCCTACAAAGAAACATGCGGACGAAACAAATTATGAACGCTTCTTAAACAAAGAAGAGGGCTACAAATCTCTTCTTTGTTGGTTGAAAAAGAAAAACATGGCAAAGAAAAGGCTGGTCATTAGTATGGAAAATACGGGTATTTACAGTTTTGACTTATGCCTTTTTCTAGAAGCAGCATCCATCGATTACTGTTCTTTCAATCCTCTTCATTTAAAACGTTCCTTAGGCTTGGTACGTGGGAAAAATGACCGTGTAGATGCCGAAAGAATAGCCTATTTTGCTTATCTTCATCGGGATGAACTATCTTACTCTAAGCTGTCAGGGAGTTCAATTATCCGTTTGCGTGACTTTGCTGCAGAGAGAAAACGTTTTGTAAAGCAGCAAGCTGAATACAAAGGTTTTCTCACTGATAGAAAAGATTGTGAAATGACTTCTACCATTGAGCGCGCTGCCCATATGGTAAAGATACTGGATGAAGAAATTGCAAGTGTTGAAGAAGAAATGCTGCAAATTATCAATTCAGACCCATCTATTCTCCGAAATTATGAGCTCTTAAACAGTATTAAAGGCATTGGGACGATCAATGCGATGAATACAATCATACATACTAATAATTTTCAGGCATTTGAAACGGCACGTCAATATGCATGTTATTTAGGTATTGCTCCTTTTGAGCATTCTTCGGGAACAAGTATTAAAGGTAAAACAAGGGTTTATCCCACGGGAGCAAAACTATTGAAAGCGGATCTTTCACAAGCTGCTAATTCAGCGATTGTATGGGATAAGGAAATGAAAGAGTATTATGAAAGGAAAAGGAAGGAAGGGAAAGCTTATGGAGTAGTGCTAAATGCAGTCAAGTTTAAACTAGTAGGAAGAATGTTTGCTGTGGTCAAAAGGGGAACACCCTTTGTGGAGTTAATGACTTACAAAAAGTAAACGGACTGAAATAGCCCGTTTAACTTCTTTAACTGTTTTTTATAGGCCTATTATTTGCATAGGTCTTAGAATTCGGTGGTGAAAACCCGTGCAGAAATAAGCTAAAATTGAAGAAACAATGAAATTACAGAATAAATAATTTTCCCCTATATATATGCTGTCTGCTTTTGTCTGTATTTAGACTCCTATTAAGTCTGAATATCAATAAATTACAAAATCATCCTGTCCGTATCTGTCCGACTAAAAACACTTATCATATATGCATGTTCTGTAACTTTGCAAACAAAAAAATGACAGAACAATGAGTTACTTATTATTTAAAAGAGGAAACGATTTAGGAGGTTGGATTGTCTTTCTGATAGCAGCTTTTGTGTATGGAATGACTATTGAACCTACCGCAAGTTTTTGGGATTGTCCCGAATTTATTTCATGTGCCGAAAAATTACAGGTTGGTCATCCGCCGGGAGCACCTTTCTATATGCTTGTCGGCAACCTGTTTACCCAGTTTGCTTCCGATGCTTCGCAAGTGTCGGGAATGGTCAACTTTTTAAATGCACTGTTAAGTGCAGGGTGCATCTTGTTTCTTTTCTTGGAGTATTACTCGATTGGTGCGAAGCATACTTACGGATGATGCACGGAAGCTATCAACGACCGACGTAATTATCATTCTGGGAGCAGGTTTTGTGGGAGCTTTAGCTTATACTTTCAGTGATACATTCTGGTTTAGTGCGGTAGAGGGGGAGGTATATGCCTTCTCTTCTTTCCTCACAGCCTTGGTATTTTTTGGATGATTCTTCGCTGGCAGGATGAAGCAGATTCTGTGTCCGGTGACCGCTGGATTATCCTGATAGCCTATATTATAGGGCTTTCAATCGGAGTGCATTTGCTTAATCTGCTTTGTATTCCTGCCATTGTATTAGTGTTCTATTACCGGAAATACCAAGCTGTATCACTCAAGGGAGTGATCGGAACGATTGCGCTGTCCGGTATTCTTATTGTATTGATTCTTTTTGTTTATATACCCGGAATGGCTGATGTAGGAGGATGGTTCGAATTATTCTTTGTCAATGTATTAGGATTTCCTTTCCAAACAGGATTAATCATTTTTCTGACTTTAGTCCTGTCTTTGTTGATAGGAGCCATTTATCGGTTCAGAAAACGCATCGTGAATACCGGTTTGTGGTGTTTACTCATGCTCACCATAGGATATACCACCTATGCGGTCATACTCATTCGTGCCAATGCTAATACGCCGCTCAATGAGAATGCACCGGATACTATTTTCACACTCAAAAGCTACCTGAATCGCGAACAGTATGAAAGTGCTCCTTTACTTTATGGGAGAACCTATGCGTCCGAACCGGAGTATGTGCCCGAAGGAGACTATTACAAGGTAAAGACAGAAAAAAAGGTAGTGCCATCTATCGACAAGATAAGAGAAGAAGGCAAGTATAAAATTATTCGCTATAAGGAAGACGTGTGCTACACTCAAAATATGTTGTTTCCGCGAATGTGGAATGATCGTTCGGCCGCTTCTTACAAAGGATGGTCGGGAAGCACGAATGATGTACCCACACAAAAAGAGAACCTGACTTATTTTATCACATACCAACTCAATTACATGTACTGGCGCTATTTCCTATGGAATTTTGTCGGACGACAGAATGATATTCAAGGAAGCGGTGAACCGGAACATGGTAACTGGATTACAGGAATTTCCTGGCTTGATAATCTGCGACTGGGGGGATCAAAAACTTTTGCCGGAATCTTTGCGTGAGAACAAAGGTCACAATGTGTTCTATGGCTTACCATTATTATTAGGATTACTCGGTATCTTATTGGCAATGGACACGTGGAAAAAAAGGCAAGCAGCAATTCAGTGTCTTATTTTTCCTTTTCTTTATGACGGGATTGGCTATTGTGCTCTATCTGAATCAGACTCCCGGACAACCCCGTGAACGGGATTATGCGTATGCAGGTTCGTTTTATGCGTTCGCTATCTGGATTGGAATGGGAGCCGCCGGATGCTGTGACATGCTTCGTCGGAAGCACTTTAAAGTCCTCCCAGTCGGCTTACTTATGCTGCTTTGCCTGTTTGTCCCCATACAAATGGCAAGCCAGACTTGGGATGACCACGATCGAAGCAACCGGTATACCTGTCGTGACTTTGGTGCTAATTATCTGATGACACTTCCCGACAAAGGAAATCCGATCATATTCTGTAACGGGGATAATGATACGTTCCCCTTGTGGTATAATCAGGATACGGAAGAAGTACGCAGAGATGTACGTATCTGCAATTTAAGTTATGCGCAGACCGACTGGTACATTTATCAGCAACAATGTCCTCTGTACGATGCTCCCGGACTGCCGATCAGTTGGGATCAAAATCAATACCAGGAAGGGAAGAACGAATATGTGGCTGTTCGTCCGGAATTGAAGAAAACAGATAGAAGCATTGTATCAGAAACATCCCGAAGAAGCCCGTGATAGTTTTGGAAATGATCCGTATGAAATAAAGAATATCCTGAAATATTGGGTGTTCGCAGAGAAACAGGAATTCCATGTGATACCTACCGATACAATAAATATTTATATTGATAAGGATGCAGTACTCCGTTCTGGAATGATGTTGCCTGAAGCCATTCGTCATTTAAAAGGAGAAGAATTGAAAAATGCGATGCCGGATAAACTATCTATTTCTCTGAAAGATATACGCCTGCTGACTAAAGTAGATTTGCTCATACTCGAAATATTGGCTAACTGCAACTGGGAACGTCCGTTATACATGGCTATCTCGGTGGGAAATGCCACTAAATTGAAGTTTGATGATTACTTTGTCCAGGAAGGATTGGCATTCCGGTTTACCCCGTTTAATTATAAAAAATGGGGAGACGCGGAAGAAGGGAAATGGATATGCCATAGATACGGAGAAGCTCTACGAGAATGTGATGAACAGATATAAATACGGAGGATTGGATACTCCCGGACTTTATCTGGACGAAACAACCCTGCGCATCTGTTATTCTCATCGAAGGCTCTTTGCGCAACTGGCTAAAGAATTGGTGAAACAAGGAGACAATGCCCGTGCCCAAAAAGTATTAGCGTATGCCGAACAAGCTATTCCGGCATATAATGTTCCTGAAGTATACGAGAGTGGTTCGTATGATATAGCCACCGCTTATGCTTCCATAGGAGAAACCGGGAAAGCGATCACTTTATTGAATCATCTGATAGCAGAATCGGAAAATTATATCGACTGGGCTTTCTCATTGGGAGATAACCGGATAGGGATGGTTCAACAGGATTGTTTGTATAGGTTCTGGCAATGGAATCAGTGTAATGAATTACTGAAGAGTATGGATAAAGAGAGATATGAACAGAGTAATCAGCAATTTGAAAAGAAATATATGCGCTTTACTCAACTAATGAATTATCACAACTAAACTCAAAGAATATGAAAACGAAAATAGTAAAAGAGAAAGAACAGAAAACTGTATTAAGCAAAAGGAATTACATCATTTTAATAATCGGCTCTATATTGATTATCATAGGATATATATTAATGAGCGGTGAGGGGAGTACCCTTGCCGCCTATAATCCCGATATATTTAGCGGAACACGCATACGTATTGCCCCTTTAGTCTGTTTGTTAGGCTATCTGCTGAATGTATTTGGTATTCTTTACCGGCCATTAAAATAAAATAAATCCTCCTAATATCATTAATATTTCAAAAAAGACCATCTATCTAAAATAAATTATTGCTTCTTTTGTCCTAATGAAATGAAAATTGGGAGATAGTATGAATAATAACATTGATATAAAAACGCTGGAGGCCTTTCAGGATGGGAATCACAAGACCTTTGAGACTATTTTTATAGCATACTACAACAAAACCAAAACATTCATTGACGGATATATAAAATCGGAACCTGATGCGGAAGAGCTGACAGAGGATTTATTTGTCAATCTTTGGATCAACCGTCATTCGATTGATACGTCCAGATCATTCAATTCTTATTTGCACACCATTGCAAGAAATGCAGCAATCAACTTTCTGAAACATAAATATGTGTGTGATGCCTATCTGAACAATAATCAAGAAACAGGATATAGCTCTACTTCCGAAGAAGACCTTATTGCCAAGGAATTGGAAATGCTGATTGACGAACTTGTCGGAGGAATGCCCGAACAACGGAGAATGATTTATACATTGAGTCGTAACGAAGGATTATCCAATGCCGAAATTGCCGAACGCCTGAATACTACCAAAAGAAATGTTGAAAGCCAGCTAAGTCTTGCTTTGAAAGAAATACGGAAGGTTATTTCATGTTTTCTTGGTATCATTGTTATAGGATCATTTTCGTCTTCATCCTGCTTTTTTCAAAAAAATATTCATTTTCTTATTGAGCTTTTTGCCACTAAACTGTATATATAGTAAAGTGCAGCAAAAATGAAGAAAAGTAATATCAGTAAAATCATCAAAATGTTCCTCTCCGCACGCTTTCCATCCGAAACGGAAAAGAAAAGTGCAGAAGTGGATCATTAAAGACCAAAAATCAGCAGGCGAAAGCAAAAGCTTCATTGGATTATTTGGAATGAATTGGACGTAGAAGCCGATTCGAGCACTTATGTCTCATTGGAACGGGTAAACTTAAGAACAGGATATAATAAGGAGCATCTGACCAACGTAGCTTCTTATCAGAAGTTTGCCCGTGTTGCCGCCGTTATTGTTCCTTTGTTTTTATTGGCAGGAGGAATGTTCTACTATCTTTCTCCCCAGAAACGAAATGATAGAGGTATCTGTTGCCTATGGAGAACAGAAACACCTGATCTTACCAGACAGTTCGGAAGTATGGTTGAATGCGGGAAGTTCCATTTTATATCCGGAGACTTTTGCCAAAAATAAACGTCAGGTCATTCTCAACGGTGAAGCTTATTTCTCTGTCAAAAAAGATACTGTAAGTCCTTTTATTGTAGAAACCTCCCAACTTTCTGTGAAAGTGCTTGGAACCAGATTCAACGTGAAAGCTTATCCTAATGATGAAAAAATAACGACTACATTGACTAGCGGTAAGGTGGAAGTGAGTATTCATGCCCAATCTCCCCATATACTAAAGCCTAATGAGCAACTTACATACGACAAAAAAACATCAGATATCCATATATCAGTGATAGATACGAATGATACAAACTCTTGGATGGTGGGAAAACTGGTCTTTACCAATGCCAGCGCCGGAGAAATATTCCGAACTCTGGAAAGACACTATAACACCACGATTGATAATACAGCAAATATCCCTGCATCCAAACGATATACAGTCAAATTCCTGAAAGATGAAAGCCTGGATGAAATACTGAATATATTGAAAGATATAATCGGCTTTGATTATCAGCAGTATGAAAAGAAAAAAATAGTATTAACCCAATAATAAAAAAGAAACAGCCTATGAATAAAAAGAACCGGGAAGCAGCTTGAGACCCTCTTCCCAGTTCTGAAATGTCTATCCTCATTCAACAAGTGACGTAAAATGAAGTATCAACATACAAATATAGAATAATGAATCGAATAAATACGAATAAACAGGCGGCTAAGCTTGCCATTTTTTTATTTTTTACTTTTCTCTCTCTCACAACTGTTGCACAGAATAAAGAAAAAAAAATTACCATACAAAATAAAAAGTATCTCACTAAAAGAGGCTTTTGCACAAATAGAAGTACAAACGGGATATAGCATTGCTTATGAACAGTCAAATCTGGATATAGAAAAGAAACAATCTTTATCTCTCAAAAATGCAACTGTCGACAAAGCTATGACTCAACTATTGAAGGAAACCGGATATGTATATAAGATAAAAGGATATCATATTATTATTTCTTCGCAAGATAACAAGCAAAAGCCCGCCAACAATGATACACAAAAACTGACTCAAACCATAAGAGGAATCGTTGTTGACTCCAAAACCAATACGCCCATAGAATATGCCTCCGTTTGTATAGCAGAAGATCCCTCACGGGGAGGTTCGACGGATGGACGGGGAAACTTTCGGATCAATAATGTCCCGGTAGGTCGTTATAATATTCAGGCATCTTTTATGGGATATCGTCCAAGTATCATCAGCGAAGTTTCTGTCACTTCATCTAAAGAAGTGTTTGTAGAAATTCCTATGGATGAAAATGTGCAGGATTTGGCTGAAGTACTTGTCAAACCGGAAATAAAGAAAAAAGACCGGACCGTCAACCCGATGGCCATCACAGGAGGACGTATGATTAGTATCGAAGAAGCGTCACGATTTGCCAATGGCTTTGACGATCCTGCACGGTTAAGTTCTGCATTCGCAGGAGTAGCGGGAGATGTCGGCACCAATGCGGTTGCTATCCGGGGAAATGCCCCACAATTTACACAATGGAGATTGGAGGGGATTGAAATACCTAACCCTACCCACTTTGCCGATCTATCAGGCTTGGGAGGAGGATTCCTGTCTGGCTTGAGTACGCAGGTTATCGGCAACTCCGATTTCTACAACGGAGCTTTCCCGGCGGAATACAGTAATGCCCTATCAGGTGTTTTCGATATGCATCTACGAAATGGTAATAATCAGAAGTACGAACATGCTTTTCAGGTCGGACTCATGGGAGTAGATTTAGCTTCGGAAGGTCCTATCAATAAAAAGCGGGGAAGTTCCTACCTGATTAATTACCGTTTTTCCACTACTTCACTGGCATCGGGCAATGACATCAACCTGAAATATCAGGATTTAGCCTTCAAACTAAATTTTCCCACACGTAAAGCTGGAACCTTTTCGATCTGGGGATTAGGATTGATAGACAGAAATAAAGCAGATGTTTTGGAACGTTCCGAATGGGAAACGATGGGAGACCGGTCGTCGGGATATAATAAACTGGATAAACTGGCAGGTGGCTTAGCGCACAAATATGTACTGGATGAAAATACTTATATCCGTTCTTCTCTATCCGCTACCTATTCGAAAGATCATTCACTAGTCAATTTACAGACTGACGATGGAACCATTGTCCAAGTGGGAGATATTCAGAATAGCAGATGGAATTTAGTATTCAATTTATATCTGAATAAGAAATTCAGTCCGAGGCATACCAACAGAACGGGGATTACCATTACGGAACTTAAATATGATCTTGATTACAAAGTCAGCCCTTATTTGGGATTAAACAAACCCATGGAGCAGCTTTCGAAAGGTAGTGGAGAAAGTACAGTCCTCTCGGCATATAGTAGTTCTGTAATAAACTTGAGCAACAATCTGACAACCAGTTTAGGGGTTACCGGACAATATTTTACTTTAAACAAGAACTGGTCGATAGAACCGAGAGTTGCCCTTAAATGGAAAATAAATCCTGCACATTCTTTAGCAGCAGCTTACGGCTTGCATAGCCGCCGGGAAAGGCTCGACTATTACTTTGTTGAACAGATAATCAATGGTAAAAAGGAATCAAACCGGTACCTGGACTTCTCAAAGGCACATCATTTCGGATTCACTTATGACTGGAATATCAATCAGAGCCTACATCTGAAAATAGAACCCTATTATCAATACTTGTTCCACATACCGGTTGAGGAAAACTCCTCCTTTTCGATTATCAATTACGAAGAATTCTATTTAGACCGCATATTGACAAACACCGGAATAGCCAAAAACTATGGAATAGATATAACACTGGAACAATAGATGAAAAACGGCTTCTACTATATGATTACAGCTTCATTATTCAAATCGAAATATAGGGGAGGAGACCGTATCTGGCGAAATACGAGACTGGATAAAAGTTTTTTAGTGAACCTGCTCGCCGGAAAAGAATGGATGGTTGGCAGACTCAAACAGAATGTATTAAGTGTAAACGGCCGCCTGTTCTTTTCAGGGAGGAGGGGACGCTATACACCTGTGGATGAAGAAAAAAGCCAAGAAGAACGCGACATCGTTTTTGACGAGAGCAAAGCATATACTAAACGATTCAATCCATCTATAAACGGTGATGTTTCGATCAGCTTCCGGATCAATAAGAAAAGAGTATCCCACGAGTTTTCTCTGAAAATACTGAATGTGGGTATGCGCACCGGAATGCATTTCTATCAATACAATGAAAGAACGAGTGTAGTAGAAGAAAAAGACGGAGCGGGTCTGATTCCGAACATCAGCTACAAAATTTATTTCTAAATAACTGAACAAGAAAAGGGTTTGTTCACACAATAGACTTGACACCCAACAGGCAACTGCTTTCAGTAATTATGGTATAACAATCTGTAATATATATACTAACAAGCTCTCTGAATACCTGTATATTTGCTGCGTGAAATAATTTAGTTATGAATTATATGCGTATCATATTCAAGAAATTCAAAGCACGTATGATTGTAGGATGTATATTAGCTGTAATAGCATTGCTGGCGGTGTCAGTCATTGTTTTTATCAATCAAGCCAGTTTCGGCAGAACTCCCCGTGGGGAACGGCTGGAAAGAGTCATGAAATCTCCTAATTACAGAAACGGAGGGTATGATACGCATTATGCAGAAATAGGCAACCGCGTTCCCCGGCATCGACCTCGCAATTCTTGAAAACGGGCAATACAACGAAGAGTGGAGCTTAATTCATCTGATGCCCCAATATATGGCACAGACGGCCAGAGATTTAAAAGCGAAAAGAGTTCTGACCGTACATCATTCTAAATATGCGTTGGCCAAACATCGTTGGGATGAACCTCTCAAAAATGCAGAAGAGATGAAGAATAAAGATTCTCTGAATGTATTGATTCCGGAGATTGGAGAGGTCGTGGCATTAGAAAAATAGCTCTTCACCTAATACGGTTAAACGTTTCTTTTCTATTTATCAGTGAAATTGGTAAAACATTCTGTAATTTGTATAGTTGAAAAACAAATTTCCCTGATTAACTTTGCAAAGTTGAAATATAGATGGTTCAATCCTGACAGTTTTAGACATTTAGATATAACTACTATAAATTGAAAATTAATTAAGTTTATGCTACGTACTATCAGACTTACAACCGCCATTGTGTGCTTTACACTTATTACCCTGCTCTTTTCTCGACTTCACGGGTACATTGCACACATGGTTCGGATGGTTGGCGAAAATTCAATTTCTGCCGGCTTTATTAGCCTTGAACATAGGTGTCGTATTGTTTTTAGTTGTACTTACATTCCTGTTCGGACGTATCTACTGCTCTGTTATTTGTCCGTTGGGAGTGTTTCAGGACATTGTTTCGTGGGTATCCGGCAAACAAAAGAAAAACCGGTTCCGTTATTCACCAGCAATGAAATGGTTGCGGTATGGCGTTTTAGGAGTATTCATTATTATGATGGTTGCAGGATTGAACTCTTTGGCTATCTTGCTGGCACCGTATAGTGCTTATGGCCGGATAGCTTCCAGTCTTTTTGCACCGGTCTGGCAATGGGGAAACAACCTGTTGGCGTACTTCGCCGAACGAATGGATAGTTATGCTTTTTATGAGGTAGATGTATGGATAAAGAGTCTTTCAACACTGATTATTGCCGTTGTCACTCTCATTGTCCTTTTCATTCTGGCGTGGCGCAACGGACGAACCTATTGTAATACGATCTGCCCCGTAGGTACTGTATTAGGGTTTATATCCAAATATGCGATATTCAAACCGGTAATTGATACTTCCAAATGCAATAGTTGCGGTTTGTGTGCCCGCAATTGCAAAGCATCGTGTATTAATCCGAAAGCTCATGAAATAGATTATAGCCGTTGTGTGACTTGTATGGATTGCATCGGAAAGTGTAAGCATGGAGCCATTACATACACAAGACGGAAACCTAAGAAACGAAATAGCTACGAGCGAAGATACGAAAGCAAAGTCTGTCACTACTGAACAGGTAGACAATGCCCGTCGTAGCTTCCTTTCAGCATCGGCCATTTTTGCAACAACTTCTGTCCTGAAAGCACAGGAAAAGAAAGTGGACGGCGGGTTAGCCACTATTGAGGATAAGAAGATCCCGAACAGAGAAAATCCAATTTATCCTCCAGGTGCATTAAGCGCACGCAATTTCACTCAACATTGCACAGCCTGCCAATTATGTGTCTCTGTTTGTCCCAACCAGGTATTGCGCCCATCGGACAACCTATTGACATTGATGCAACCGGAAATGTCATACGAACGTGGGTATTGTCGTCCCGAATGTGCAAAATGTGCGGAAGTATGCCCGACAGATGCTATTCATCTCACCAGTCTTGCCGAGAAATCAGCTATTCAGATCGGACATGCCGTATGGATTAAAGAGAACTGTGTACCTTTGACAGATGGAATGGAATGTGGCAACTGTGCCCGCCATTGTCCGACAGGTGCCATACAGATGGTAGCTTCCGATCCTGAAAAAACAGATTCTCCAAAGAATTCCGGTAGTAAATGTAGAAAAATGTATCGGTTGTGGGGCGTGTGAGAACCTTTGTCCGTCCCGTCCTTTCAGCGCTATTTATGTGACAGGACATCAGATGCATAGAATTATTTGATCTAAATCAGTATAAGATTATGGAAGATAAAAAATAAGAAAGATATAAATAGAAGAGATTTCATTAAGATTGTAGGTATTAGTGCAGCCACGTCGACAGGGCTATTATACGGATGCTCTTCAAAAAGTACTTCCTCTTCAAGCAGCGCAACAGGAGAAGGAGAGGTGCCTAACGATAAAATGACTTACCGCACGTCTCCGACTACCGGTGACCGTGTTTCACTCTTGGGATATGGTTGTATGCGTTGGCCTCTTAAACCTGCTCCCAACGGTAATGGTGAAGTAATCGACCAAGATGCCGTGAATGGACTGATTGATTACGCAATCGCTCACGGAGTAAACTATTTCGATACATCTCCGGCATACGTACAGGGCTTTTCCGAAAAGGCAACGGGTATTGCATTGAGCCGTCACCCCCGTGATAAATATTATATTGCCACCAAGTTATCCAATTTCTCTCCCGATACTTGGTCTCGTGAAGCATCGCTCAAGATGTACCACAAATCATTTGCGGAGCTACAAGTCGACTACATTGATTATATGCTGCTTCATGGCATTGGCATGGGAGGAATGGAAGCCCTTAAAGGACGCTACCTGGATAACGGAATGCTTGACTTTCTGGTTAAAGAGCGTGAAGCCGGACGTATCCGGAATCTCGGATTTTCTTACCATGGCGATATTGAAGTGTATGATTATCTGCTTTCTCACGGCACGATGAATTCAAGTGGGATTTCGTACAGATACAATTGAACTATGTAGACTGGAAACATGCAAAAGAAACCAATACCCGGAATACGGATGCTGAATATCTGTATGGAGAACTGGCCAAACGGGGGATTCCTGCCATCATCATGGAACCGCTTTTAGGAGGACGTTTATCCAAGTTGAACGACAACCTGGTAGCACGACTCAAACAACGCCGTCCGGAAAGCAGTGTCGCTTCCTGGGCTTTCCGTTTTGCCGGTTCATTTCCGGACATTCTGACTGTGTTAAGTGGCATGACTTATATGGAACATCTGCAAGATAATCTCCGCACTTATTCTCCTTTGGAACCGTTGACAGATGAAGAAAAAGAGTTTCTCGAAGAAACGGCACAATTAATGTTGAAATATCCAACGATCCCTTGCAACGACTGCAAATATTGTATGCCATGTCCGTATGGGTTGGATATACCTGCTGTGTTGTTACATTACAACCGTTGTGTCAATGAAGGGAATGTCCCCAAGAACGGGCAGGATGAGAATTATGCGAAAGCCCGGCGTGCTTTTCTAGTCGGATATGACCGTAGCGTGCCCAAACTTCGTCAGGCAAGCCATTGCATCGGTTGTAACCAGTGTGTGGCACACTGTCCGCAGAACATTGATATTCCGAAAGAGCTGCATCGGATAGATCAATTCGTAGAACAATTGAAACAAGGTACTTTATAAAAGAAAAGATGGAAGAATTAATCAATTTACTACATACGGGAGGATATTCCTGTACTATTGCCAACAAAGGAGAAATCCGTACTTTCACTCAACGCGGTGTGGCTGATATCTATGATTTACTAACCCAGGAACCGGAGTTTCTTAAAGGAGCCTCGATTGCTGATAAGGTGGTTGGAAAGGGAGCTGCCGCCCTGATGATTCTGGGAGGTATCAAAGAGTTATATACTGATATTATCAGTACCAAGGCTTTGGAGCTATTCCGGAAATCAGATGTGAAAGTCGATTTTGCGCAGGAAGTTGCTTTTATCTGGAACCGTAACCATACAGAAGGATGTCCTGTAGAGACAATGTGCAGCGAAGTGGAATCAGCAGAAGAAATATTACCACTGATCCGCGATTTCCTGGAAAAAATCAGAAGTAGGAAGTAAGAAAGAGATAACTGAAACACGAAATAAAGTATGAAAAGAAAATACAGCTTGTTTATTCCTGTTCGGTAGCTTGCTTTCCATCTCGGGAATGGCACAGACTAAAAAGGATAGCATACAGGCCGGAAGAAATTATATGATTGATGAAGTCGTAGTCACCGGGAACACGTAATGAAACCGATGTGCGTCATCTTCCGATGACCATTTCCGTAGTCGGCAGGCAACAAATTGAGAAAAGATATGAGCCTTCTCTTTTGCCGTTGTTAACGGAGCAGGTACCGGGATTATTCACTACCAGTCGTGGCATCATGGGATATGGCGTATCTACCGGAGCTGCAGGTGGCATGAGCTTGCGTGGTATCGGTGGTAGTCCGACAGCGGGATTATTGGTACTGATTGACGGTCATCCCCAGTACATGGGGTTGATGGGACATCCGATAGCGGATGCTTATCAATCTATGATGGCAGAGAAAGTGGAAGTTTTACGTGGTCCAGCATCTGTACTTTATGGTTCGAATGCCATGGGTGGTGTGATTAATATTGTTACCCGTCGGCAACAGGAAGATGGAGTAAATACGAATATGCAAGTTGGGTACGGTTCATATAACACGTTGCAGACTGAATTTTCCAACCGTGTCAAGAAAGGGACGTTTCAGTAGCGTCGTAACCGGATCATATAATCGTACAGATGGACATCGTCCCGATATGGGGTTCGAGCAATATGGTGGATACGCAAAGTTAGGTTATGATATCAGTTCTTTCTGGAAAGTATGGGGAGATGTGAATGTAACCCATTTTAATGCTTCCAATCCGGGGACTATCCAAGTACCACTGATTGACAACGATTCTCGTATCACTCGTGGAATGACATCGTTCGCTTTGGAAAATCATTATGAAAAGACTTCAGGAGGTTTGAGCTTTTTCTATAACTGGGGACGGCATAAAATCAATGATGGCTATCAGATAGGAAAAGAACCGCAAAAATCACATTTCAACTCTAAAGACAAAATGCTGGGTGTATCATGGTATCAGAGTGCCACTTTCTTTACCGGTAATCGTTTGACCGTAGGATTTGATTATCAACACTTCGGAGGTGAATCATGGAACAAAGTACTGGCTACGGGTGAACATACTCCGGGAGGTAGACAAGCAAATGGATGAGTTTGCCGGATACGTTGATTTCCGTCAGGATATCAGCAGTTGGTTCTCACTGGACGCAGGTATTCGTGTAGACCACCATTCACACGTAGGTACAGAATGGATTCCACAAGGCGGACTGGCTTTTCATTTACCCAAGAATGCAGAACTTAAAGCAATGGTCAGCAAAGGATACCGTAATCCGACGATTCGAGAAATGTATATGTTTACTCCCTGCCAACCCGGAACTAAAACCGGAGAAACTGCTAAGTTACGAACTTTCATACTCACAACGTCTGTTGGAGGGCGCGTTATCCTACGGAGTCAACCTTTATTATATCAATGGGGATAATGTGATTATGTCGAACGGTTTGGTTCCTCCATTAAATATCAATTCCGGCGAAATAGAAAACTGGGGGTTGGAAACCAACATTGGTTATCGCATGAATTCACACTGGAATGTGAACGCCAATTATAGCTGGTTGCACATGGAGAATCCCGTTCTTGCCGCTCCCGAGCATAAATTGTACGCAGGGGTGGATTACACTTCCGGACGTTGGAGTGTATCAACAGGTATACAATATGTAAAGGGGCTTTATACCTCTGTAATACTAAACAACGAGCAACAAGATAGTTTTGTCTTATGGAACCTTCGGGGAAATTATCGTCTCTGTCGTTTCGCTAATCTCTTTGTGAAAGGAGAAAACCTATTGGCGCAACGCTATGAAATAAATGCAGGTTATCCCATGCCCAAAGCTACGTTTATGGGTGGTATTAATTTGAACTTTTAAATATCCCACTTTTCCAAAATCAGAACAATAAGTTTTGAAAAAGAAAGTTCTCCTCTGCTAAAGATATTCATAGCAGGGGAGAACATATTATAATAATAGGACTTATTCATCTATTTTTCTATTTATCAATCTTCTTCGTCATCTTCCAGTTCAGCAGAGGGATTGCCTCCTTCTTTAGCATACCTGCTCGGACTCATCTTATAGTATTTTTTGAATACTTCCCGAAAATATTTAGTTTCAGAGAATCCAACCATGTCTGAAATCTCATTAATAGCATATTCACCCTCTTTCAATAACTCGGTAGCACGTTTCAAACGCATCCCCCGAATAAACTCTGTCGGAGACTGTCCCGTCAATGCTTTCAATTTACAATAGAAACTGGTACGGCTCATGCCACTTGATTCACAGAGCACATTAACGGAAAATTCAGGGTTGTTTATATTCTCATCCACGATTTTCTTTACATTTGATATAAACTTCCAATCGAGGCTGTTAGTACCGTTTGCAGATGGAACCATTGATTTCGCTTCTATATCCAGATTGGCATATCTCATGCGCAACAGTTCCCGGTTTGCCAACAGATTAGCGATATTCGCCCGTAATATTTTCACGCTGAAAGGTTTGATGAGATATTCGTCCGCACCAATCGACAGTCCATCCAGAATATTATTTTCTTCTCCCAAAGCAGTGAGCAACAACACAGGAATATGTGAAATTTCAATATCACTTTTGATAGCCACACACAATTCATCTCCCCGCATCTCTGGCATCATGATATCAGAAAGAACCAGTTCCGGCCAATATTCTTTGATAATAATCAATGCTTCCTTTCCGTTAGCGCAAGCTTGTACATTATATATAGAAGACAATGAACTGACCAGATAGGAGCGTAGCTCATCATTGTCTTCTACAACAAGAATCCGTCGTAAATTTGGATCATCTATCGTAGCGGTTGTCTTTGCCGGTACATTCGGAGCGGGCAGTACAGGAGCCAACGCCTCAAATTTAGAAGATGCTTCGTCACTGATACTTTGAGAAGTCTTATTCTTTTTCGGAAAAACAATTTTGATTGTCGTACCTTGATGTTCGACACTATCTACACTAATTTTACCTCCATGAAGGCTCACCAGTTTTCCTACCAACATTAATCCGATACCACTACCCGTCACTTTAGAGTTAATAGCATTGCTGGCACGGAAATGAAGCTTGAACAACTTACTTTGTTCACTGGCAGGAATACCTATACCTGTATCCTTGATTATCACTTTCCATGAATCATTCGTATCGGACACGGAAATGCTGACCTTTCCATTTTCCGGAGTATATTTTAGCGAGTTCGATATTATATTCTTCAAAATAGAATCCATCTTCTCCTTATCAAACGATACATTCATATAGCTGAAAGTACTCTCGTATGTATATTCAATACGCCTAATGGCAGCATAAGAAGAGAATGAATTATATATTTCATTCATATAGGTATTCAACTCATACTCGGAAACACTCATTTTAGAGGAATATACATCCGTTCGCTCAAAATTAATCAGATTGCTGACCAGTCGTAAAAGAACTTCCACATTCCTCAATGCAATGTTCGTACGAGTTATTCCATTGTCGGTAAGCGTCTCTTCTTCCAATAATTCCTCCAAAGGTGCTTTTATTAAAGTTAATGGAGTACGTATATCATGGGCCGTATTGATGAAGAACTGCGTTTTTTCATCAGATATATTCTTTTGTTTTCTTAGATTTATCACACGTAGAACAAAATAAAATCCCCCTATTACCAACAGAATATAACACAAGATAGCCCACCAACTCGACCAAAAAGGTTGCGTGATGATAATTTTCATAGCACGTTCCTGAAAAACAATGTCATGTTCTTCTCTGGATATAGCACGTACATGAAGAATATATCTACCTGGAGGCAAATTGGTAAAACGAATCAAATTATTTGCTCCCGGTTGAGTCCATTTCTCATAAAAGCCTTCTAATTTCCATGAATATAGTGCATTTCCGGGAGAATCATAATTGATTGTAGAAACTTCAAATGAAAACGTATTCTCATCATAAGCCAGCTCTAATACATCTGTCTCATCGATACTTTTCTGTAAAGGAGAATCCTTGACACCCGGATAAACAGGTTGATAAGACAGATGAAAGTCGCTAAATACCAATCTGGAGAACTTATAATCCGGGAATTTCACATTCATCGGAAGTTCAATTGCTCCATCCGTACTACCGAATACAAAGTTTTTATTTTTACGCACCGTTCCTGCCGCTGCGTTAAAGTATGCAGGCAACAAGCCTTCTCCTCTAGTCCAATTACGAAATATCTTTTCTTTAGTATGAAAACAGGTTATTCCGTTCTCTGTACTCATCATTATACGTCCATCTACTTCCGGCAATATTGTAAATATTCTATTTGAAACTAAAGCAGAATTATCAGAAAAATAATGTTCGAAAATCTTATCTTGAGGATTATAGATAAATACTCCCATACCATTTGTCCCGATATATAACAACCCATTATCTGCCTGATAAAGCGTATTAATATAAGTGATTCCTATCTCCATTTCAATATACTGATATTCACCAGTATTTCGATTCAATAAATACAAGCCAGCAGCAGTTCCGATCCACATATTATCTTTGTCTTTTTCAACAATTGATGTTATGGAATTCAGTCCCGGATATAGACGTGCACTGTTAGTCTCCAAATCAAAACATTTTAGATTATAATAGCCTCCCGACCAGATATGTCCTCTTGAATCTTTAACTATATCACGAATATATTTATCCGGACGCATATTGACGTGAGAAAGAAGGTAAGGAGAGAAGTATTCAACTGATAGCGTTTCTTTATTTATTTTATAAATGCCGGAAGTATATCCTCCTGCCCATATAATGCCAGGAGCCACTTCACATAAAGTAATAAATATATGATTCTTGTCCTTTAGTTGATGATTAAAAGAGCTTAGAAATGAATGCCACTGACCTGTTTTTGAATTATAAAGACTAATACCATTACTAGTTCCAAACCACAGATCACCTTCATGATCTCCGATAACCGCTTGTACCTGATCATTGATTAATGACTGTGCATTACCCATAGCATGTTTCATCCAATGATAATTTTCATAGCGATTATCAATCACTGTAATTCCTGTTGGATAATTAGCAAGCCATATCCGCTTTTCTTCATCTACAAAAACATCATTGATATTATTTCCATTCATTTCATTATAACTCTGATAATTAGCAATAATGTAATCTTCCAGTTCACAGGTATTTACGTTAACTTTATACACCCCCATTCCTTCCGTTGCAATCAGTAACTCTGTTTCATTCAATGGGCTGATACGAGCTATGTTTACATCACTAAGATCAGCGTCCGGACGTATAATTTCCTGTGTATTCATATCGTACACAAAAACTCCTCTTTCAAATGAACCAATGAACAATCTTTTTAATTGCCGATGAAAATACAGTTCACTCACCTGTGCATGAAAATAGTCCAGTGTTTCAACAGGCATGGTCTCTAAAATACCGTTTTCCAATTTTACATATCGGACGCCCTTCTCCGTTGCTATAAAGAAATGGTGCTCATCTACTTGTTCTATTGCCGTAATACTACTATGCAATACATTGGGAAATCGAACTATATGAGCATCTTTAATATTATATAGTGATATAGAATCCTTACAACATAACCAGATATTATTACTTTGATCCAAATAGCCATAGCTGATTGTTTCAGAGGGGGTTGGCTGTTTATATACCATCCTGAAATCATCTCCGTTTGCTTCATATTGAAAGATTCGCCCTTGCTTACCAATCACCCATATACCGATATGTGGTTCTGTATATAACCATCCCAAACGTATGGGAGCATCCAAAATAGTGCCTTCTTTATTTAATTTATAGTGTTTTATATCTTTACCGTTGTATCGGTCCATCCCTTCATTTGTAAGAAACCACATATAGCCCTGAGCATCTTTCTGAATATTGAATATCCGGCGATTGCTCAAACCTTCTTTCTATTCCTATATATTTGTATGTTTGCGCTGTAACCCAGATAGGGAAAAAGAGGAGAATATATACAATATATTTCATATAAACAGTTGTTTTTTAAACTACTTCTAACGATCATATAAACATAACAGTTAACGAAACTAGACAAAAACAATGACAAATGCAAAGAAATAGGAGAGATTCTACAAGAAAAAACATCTATTTAGAAACATTTTTTATTTCCAAAGTTGATTATTTACTTTGCGAAGTTGATTTATTTGAAGGTATTCTTTAATCGTATGTCATAATTAGCGTATGTTTTGCTTTTGTTAAATTAACTAATTGGATCTGATTCCAGTTTCTTCTTGTAAACCCATATACTTATTGTAAAATAAATAAGTGCCTGTATCCAGAGAGTTATATATTCCGGTCTGATATCAGCCATACTGGCTCCCATAGAATTCAGTTTCACAAAAGCGAGTGTGCCTGGTGCAGCTGGGAAAATGTAATGTGCAGCTTTCCAATACCAGGGCATTAGTTCCATTGGATAGGAAACGCCCGGAAAGAAAGATTAATCCTACGGAGAAGAAGGCGATCATGAGTAGGGGAGCTTCAGAATCCGTAAAATACCTGGAAGCTGCCAACCCCAGAAAAGAGGTCGCCATCAAATATGGAATCAATAATAGTACGATGTACAATCCGTTTCCAATATTGGGGATGCTGAAAAAGTGAGGGGAGCAAGCCTAATAGAAAAAAGGCAAAGATGGCATAAAGAGTACAGTACACGGACGTTTTTCCTGCCACTATACGAATAGCAACTCCCCAGCCATACCCCAAAGGAGTGTAAGCGCGGATTCCTCTGTTGCTATGTTCTTCTCCGGTCACCATACCAATAACCATCAGCAAGGTCTGGAAAATTATAATCATCATGACTGCCGGAATAAGATAGGAACCATATCCTTCGGTATAATTGTAAAGAGTGCAGTGCCTTCCACATTGATCGGTTTCGCCATAGCTACGGCGAGCAATCCTTGTGGTGGAAGAAACACTGCTTCATCTGGCCGGTATTTATCATTAATAGCCAGCATGACACGTGAAGAAGCACCCTTGCAAAGCTTCGAAATACAAGAAGGCATCAGTAGTTGCATAAAGGGAAAATACGGCTTCATCTCCCCGGAACACCCGTTCCTCAAAATCATGAGGCAGGTAGAGTATTCCCTGTACTTTGCCTTCTTTCATCCATTCTTTTGCTTCGTGATAGTCCATAGCCTGACTAAAAATCTCTGCTTGGGGAGTAGCATCCAGCCAACGGATAAAATCACGGCTCAATTCACTGTGCGAATTGTCGACTACGGCAACAGGTACATCGGTTACAATATTCGGTGCATACATATAATTGTAGAGCAACCCGTAAACGAAGATTCCTCCCATCAACACCAGTAAAACCGCATAACTGGTACTGATAGCTAGAAATTCACGACGAATGATGAATGACAACTGTTGTAACTTACTTAATGTTTTCATACTTATGACTTTCTATAGCTCGTTTTAAATGAGGGAAGCAGCGACAGGGCCAGCAACGGGAAGATACAGAGTATCACAGCCGACGGCCAAAGATGGATAAACCCACCGCCTCCATAGAGCATGGTTTGCATCATTTCCGTAAAATGACGGACAGGGAACAAATTGGAAGCATCCCTCACCAACGGATACATATTGGGAACCGGAAAGGTTACTCCGGACAAAGTAGCCCCCAGAGAACCTACCATAGAAACTACACTTATAACCAACGATATTGCCGGAAACAGCGAGAATAAAAACAGCCCTAAAGCCTGTGTTGCAATGATGAAAAGCACAGTCATGATATTCATTAACCACCAACTCCCCTGAAAAGGAATATGCAAAATACCAAACATGACGTAATTAGCCAACCATCCTATCAGTATATATATAATGGTATAAGGTAATAATTTACCTAAAACAGCTGTCACTATATTGCCTTTTGCAGTCGCCAGCCAATCATCTGCTGTGCGGAACTTGATTTCAATGCCAACCGCATACACGGTAATCAACAGAATCAAAACCTGAAACAGCACAAAGAAAAAGGGCTGACTTAAATATACCGAATAATCCAGACTAGGGTTATATATCGGATGGTTATTAGCTTGTACGGGTAATAAAAAGGTGGTAATCTGATCCTGTTCTACTCCGAGTGCCATCGCTTGCATCACCACAGGAGGAAAGAGCCACCGGAGCTAAGGAAGTTTCGAATGCCGCCATCAACTCACCACCTACCGACATTAATGCATAATGATAATAGTAGGAGAGTGTTGCATTCTTTTCCGGTAATCGCATTCTGTTCAAATTGGGGAGGTATGGAAAGATATCCATAAATCTCTTTCTTTTGCACAGATTCACGGGCAGCTGCTTCATTTACAAAATGCTTTGTCACTTTAAAAGTTGGTACGGCAGAAATATTCCTGACTATCGTCCCGGGAAGTAGCAGTATTATCCTGATCGACAATACCAATAGGAATGTTTTCCATCTGTCCGTTACCAAAGATCGTAGCCATAAAGAAAAGGGTGAACAATGGCAAGACAATGCAGACACCAAAATAAAGGCGCCGTGAAGTCATTCGCCGCCACTCTCTGAGCAGTACGGAACGAAAAAAGGGGAATATGTTTGTGATTCATCCATTCTCTGGTTTATTTGATGTCGATTAATCTAAAGTCAATAACACGGACATGCCGGGACGCAAGTCATCCACCTTTTTGGGTTGGACGGGCATGAATCTCAAAGGTACGTAAGTCATAACTTCCGGTTTGCTTGGTTGATTTCCAGGTAGCAAAACTGCCTAGCGGACTAATATAATAGATTTTGAATTCAATATTTTTTTTACCGATAGCGGGCACATCCGCAACAAATGTTTCGTCCATTTTAAATTGCGGCATCAGATCTTCACGCACGTTAAGAACAACATGTATATCATCCATCACCACCAGATTCATAATGGGAGTTCCCGGTGCAACCAACTCTCCACGTTTAGGGAAGATTGTTGCTATCTGACCGTTTTCCGGAGCGGTCAACCGGGAGCATCAACCAATAAAGCCGAGACTTCATCCACTGTGCTTCGAGCAGCATCCACCATGCTGGCAGCAGACGCTTTATCTTCTTTTTGTGCACCATCTACAGCCATCTGATACTGTTCATAGGCAGCACGTTCGGCTGCTACAGCCGCTTTATACATAGCTTCTACTTCATCCTTTCTTTGAGAAGTAATGACACTGTCCTTATATAAAGTAAGAATACGGTTGTAAGTTGTCTGGGCGAGAGTAAGGTCGCTCTTCGTTTTATTCCATAATTGCAGTGCAGTAGCCACGATCTGACGACGGGTTCCGGCATCTATTTTCTTGTTCTGTTGCACCGCCACCTGTTCCAAGGCATTCACTTGTTGATACTTGGCATGTACTTCAGGGCTATTAATGACGACAAGAGTATCTCCCTGGTGTACCCAGTCTCCCTCCTGAACGAAGAAAGTGTCGATACGGCCGGGAAGTTTCCCACTGATACGGATTTCTGTTGCTTCAGCTTGTCCCTGCAAGACCAGCGGCTGTTTATGCATTAATATAACTCCCAGGCCGGTGAAAATACCGACAGCCAGAAAGAATGATGACAAAAGCCCATGATAGGGTTTTACTAGTTGGTTTCATTGTTTGTTACGGTTTAGGTTGATAGTTTGCAAATTGTTCCGGTGTGCCACAAAGCGAGAGTAGATTCATTAGTGCCACATCATATTCATAATATGCTGCCAGGCGAGCCACTTTTACACTGGCAAGCATGGTTTCAGCGTCAATAACTTCGGTAGATGTTGCCATCCCTTCTGTAAATGATTTCTTTCGGATGCGTACCAATTCTTCACTTAAGGCAATCGTTGCATTTAAAGCTTTTACATTATCCTGTGCCTTTTCCAGCTGCGTGTAAAGCTTATCTACCCCAACAGCCAGATCATCACGGGCTTTCATCTGCCCTAAAGCCAGAGTTTGTTCCGTTAATTTCGATTGCCGCACTCTTTTTTCACGATCCAGTCCGTCAAAGAGGTTCCATGTAAAACCAATGCCTACCATGGTACGCGGTAATAAATTACTCTGAATGCCATGCGAATACAAGGTCTGTTTTCCGAAAAGGGCTATATTCGGCAAATAACCGCTTTGGGCAATCCGCACTTCTTGTTTGGCAATATGCTGCTGCAGCTGTAATTGGTTGAGTGTATAGTTCCCACTGTTTACTGAAAGATCAAATAAGCATTTTAGGTGGCAATGAATCATTCATAAAAAGGGGAGAGGTAGGAATGATATTGGCATCTGCATCCTTTTTATTCAGCAAAACCTTTAAGGCACTTTGCACTACTGTTTCTTCTTTTCGCGCAGCTTCCAATGCACGTTTGGCTTCATCCATATTTACCTGGGCAAAAAGCCTTCCTGCTTTGTCAATCATTCCTGCTGCCTCTAACTTCAAGGCATTTTCATAATGTTTCTTCAATCCGTTGTAGGTTTCTTCACGAACCGTCACAATTTGTTGTGCCAGTCGAAGCCCGTAATAGCTTTCAACCAATAAACTTTGCTGATTGGCCGATACCTGTGCCCGACTTTCCCGTGCCAGATCAACCATCGTTCTTCCGATGTTGGTGGCATGAAAACGCTTACCACCGGAAAAGAGTACCCACTCGGCTGATAAATCAACAGTTGTCAAATTTCTTGGAGTCAGGGGAAACACCAGTGTGTTGGCTCCAATTTGATCCAGTATAGACGAAATGATCTGGTCATCCGGAATAATGGAATGTACAAAGTCTTTAGCCGGATCGGTAAACTGCGATAAAGGCTGTTTAACTTCGATCTTCTCCGACATGTGTACAAACGCACCTGTAGACTGAAGACTGGGATACCAAAAAGCATTCAACTTATCACGTTCAGCCTTCGCAATCTCAATACTCTTATCCGCTATTTTCAGACTCTGATTTCCTTGATTCAACAGATGCAGTGATTCTTCGAAACTTAATGGTGTCTGTGCATCTATCTGACCGATGGAAAAATACAAAGTCAATAGTATACAAAAGTCGCTTATTTTTTTTCATACTGGTTAGGTTATATCTGAATTTGAGATATTCTAACAGATGAAAAGAGAGGTTTGTTCACGCTCTTTCGGTTCCAGTCCTTTTTTCATCAAAACAAAAGAGTAAAAGCAACTTTGATATTACTTTTTTCTTTCATTAAAATTTCTATGATTTTATTTGAGATATAAAAATTATGTTTACCTTTGCATCACCGTTTCATAAGGCTTTTAAGTCGGGAAACACAGTAAATATGCGGTAATAGCTCAGTTGGTAGAGCACTAGCTTCCCAAGCTGGGGGTCGCGAGTTCGAGCCTCGTTTACCGCTCTTTTGAAAATCAAGCAGTTACATTAAAAGTAGCTGCTTTTTGTTTATAAAAAGTTCGTTCTGATGTGGTTTTGATGGCTCAGTCTGAAACCTTGGGGGATTGCGTTAAAATTCTTATTTTTGCATCATGAAAACATCCTCTTCCCAAACGATTGATCCTGTTGCTTCTTTAAGCTTGTTCTTGCCTTCAGGAATCCTTGATTACTTTACCCTAGTCAATCATGTTTCTCAGGATACTTGCTTTATTCTTTATTTAGAGGAGAAAGCCACTATTCCTTCTGAGTACTCTGATCTCCATCTTCACTCAAAAGGTTTCCTCCCTGAGATTGAAGTTCAGGACTTCCCTATCCGTGGTAAAGCCGTTTATTTACGTATCAAGCGTCGTCGCTGGGAAGATCCATCCACTGGGCAGACATATAGTCGTGACTGGAGTTTGGTAGCCACCGGTACTCGCATAACCGCTGAGTTCGGTGCTTTTTTAAAAGAATTACTTAGATAATCACGCCGTTAGCTGCCAAAGTGTAGCTGAGCATTACTGTATGGATGGCAAACAGCTTCAAAGCCAATATAAAGACCACCTGAGTGACTTCCAGAATTGGGATCAGAGAGCACATGCCCAAGAGTATATCCTTTATCCAAAGAATATGGGTTATCACCTATGTATTAACGAAACGGCTTTAAGTAAGGGAGATCTTTATACCATCTTAATAAATAGAGATAAGCGAGGTAGGAAAGGTTCTATTATAGCTGTAATTCAGGGCACTAAAACCGATGATATCATTGCGGTACTTACAAAGATGCCACAGGAGCTGCGTAATCAGGTCAAAGAAATTACACTGGATATGGCCGGGAGCATGCAAAAGATTGCCAAAACGTGCTTTCCACGTGCCATGCAGGTGATTGATAGGTTTCATGTACAAAAACTTGTATACGAAGCTGTACAAGAGTTGCGCATTACATATAGATGGCAAGTGATAAAAGAGGAGAATAAAGCTATGAAAGCGGCAAAAGAGAAGGGGGAAGTATATAAAGCAGAAGAACTCGAAAACGGAGATACACTCAGGCAATTATTGGCCAGAAGCAGATATTTATTATTTAAATCACCTGATAAATGGACCAAGAGTCAGAAAATCAGGGCAGAATTACTTTTCAAGCAGTTTGAAGATATTAAGCACGTATATTACTACTCATTGGAGTTGGGAAAGATCTTTTCCACAAACTATGACAAGGATGTAGCAAGAGCAAAGCTGGCACTATGGTATAATAAGATTGAAGAATATGGATACGATACATTCACAACAGTAGCAAACTCTATTGAGAATCATTATGAAAGGATTCTGAACTTCTTTGTGAACAGGAGTACAAATGCAGCAGCGGAAGCATTTAATGCTAAAATCAAAGCATTTAGGGCATCATTTAGAGGAGTAGTGGATATGAGCTTCTTCCTTTTTAGGCTAGCAAAGGTATATGCATGAAGGGAATTGACTAAACTTAATCCCCCAAGAATTACAACTGAGCCGTTTTGATTCAAATTTTAGGTTGGTTGCCTTGATTATTACAGGAAAAAACAAATGTCAGACATACTTATAGAAGAGTCGGACAAATGAAGTAGAAGGGGCCCACTAAAACAAACAATAACCACTCCGGTTTCAGCTTTCAGCTTTCTCATATAAGTACTTATCTATCGGGCTTTCAGGAGGCGCTTGCAGCCGAAAGTCCGATGAATAAGCACTTATATGAGAAAGCTGAAAGCTGAAACCGAAATATTTATTGTTTATCTCAAAGACATTCAAATCATAGATAATTCATTTGTAAGAATAGCGAATTTACCTAATATTGTTAACAAAATTCTTAATTATTCTACTACATAAGTGTGAAAAGATAAAGCGCTGTTATACAACAAGATGTGCCACCTGTTTTTTCCTTTAAAACAAACACCCCGTTCCTTTAAATGAAACGGGGTGTTTCTCGGTGTGCATCGATGCGTTCCTTTAAATGAAACGGAACGTATCGGTTTAGGCTATAGCCAAAATGTAAACAAAACATGACTTTAGAAAATTAATGCATGAAGAATAGGGCAGTTCATGCATTTTTCGTATTTTTGCACCCTGTTTTAACACTCAAGAAAACTTTAAATAGAAAAATATAATGGCAAAAGAACTGAAAGACCTTACCAAACGTAGTGAAAACTACTCACAGTGGTATAACGATTTGGTGGTAAAAGCTGATTTGGCAGAACAATCTGCCGTGCGCGGATGTATGGTGATTAAGCCTTACGGATACGCTATCTGGGAGAAAAATGCAACGTCAATTGGACGACATGTTCAAGGAAACAGGACACGTAAATGCATATTTCCCGCTATTAATCCCGAAATCATTCTTAAGCCGCGAAGCAGAACACGTAGAAGGGTTTGCGAAAGAGTGTGCCGTAGTAACACATTATCGCTTGAAGAATGCAGAAGACGGTTCAGGAGTCGTAGTAGATCCTGCAGCTAAATTGGAAGAGGAATTAATTATCCGTCCGACATCAGAAACAATCATCTGGAATACTTATAAGAACTGGATTCAGTCATACCGTGACCTGCCTATTCTCTGCAACCAATGGGCGAACGTTTTCCGTTGGGAAATGCGCACACGCCTTTTCCTGCGTACTGCTGAATTTCTGTGGCAAGAGGGACATACCGCTCATGCTACCCGTGAAGAAGCAGAGGAAGAAGCAATCAGAATGTTGAATGTATATGGTGAATTTGCAGAAAAATATATGGCTGTTCCCGTTGTAAAGGGAGTGAAATCAGCCAATGAACGTTTTGCAGGTGCACTTGACACTTACACAATAGAAGCCATGATGCAGGACGGAAAAGCATTGCAAAGTGGTACCTCCCACTTCCTGGGACAAAACTTTGCAAAGGCATTCGATGTTCAGTTCGTTAACAAGGAAAACAAGTTGGAGTATGTTTGGGCTACTTCATGGGGTGTTTCTACTCGTTTGATGGGTGCATTGATTATGACTCACTCGGATGACAACGGATTGGTATTACCTCCACATTTGGCTCCGATTCAGGTAGTAATCGTTCCTATCTATAAGAATGACGAACAACTGAAACAAATTGACGCTAAAGTAGAAGGCATTGTAGCTAAGTTGAAAGCATTGGGTATCTCTGTGAAATATGACAATGCAGATAATAAACGTCCGGGCTTTAAATTCGCCGACTATGAATTGAAGGGTGTACCTGTTCGTTTGGTTATGGGTGGTCGCGATCTTGAAAACAACACTATGGAAGTGATGCGCCGTGATACACTGGAAAAAGAAACGGTTACTTGTGAAGGCATTGAAACATACGTTCAGAATTTGCTTGAAGAAATGCAAGCTAATATCTACAAGAAAGCATTGGACTACCGTAACTCCAAGATTACAACAGTAGACACCTATGACGAATTTAAAGAAAAAATCGAAGAAGGCGGATTTATTCTGGCTCATTGGGACGGAACTACCGAAACAGAAGAAAAGATTAAGGAAGAAACCAAAGCAACTATTCGTTGTATTCCGTTCGATTCATTTGTTCCGGGCGACAAAGAACCGGGTAAATGTATGGTTACAGGTAAACCATCTGCTTGCCGTGTCATATTTGCACGTTCTTATTAAATAGAAATCACACATAATTATAAAAAGGATGGAAACGATTCAATCGCTTTCATCCTTTTCTTTTTCCTTCCATATTATATTATTTATGGCCTATCCTAACAGTTCATTAGACATTCAATAGTTATTTCAAGCTCTTTTTTCAATCCATTTCAGTTTTATTTCAGAAATATCCCTTTTCTTTGTAGCTGTAAAAAAGAAAGGAGACAAAATTATGAAGATATTGATTGTAGAAGACGAACCCTCTTTGAGAGAACTGATTCAATGTTCACTTGAAAAAGAACGTTACGTTGTAGAAACAGCCAGTGACTTCAATTCTGCTCTACGCAAAATTGAAGATTACGACTATGATTGTATCTTATTGGACATCATGCTACCGGACGGAAGCGGACTTGATCTTCTTGAACGACTGAAAGCTCTCCATAAGCGGGAGAACGTGATTATTATTTCCGCGAAAGACTCTCTGGAAGACAAAGTTTTGGGATTAGAACTGGGAGCGGACGATTATTTGCCAAAGCCATTTCATTTGGTTGAACTAAATGCACGAATTAAAAGCGTGATTCGTCGCCATCAGCATGATGGAGAGATTGATATCCGCCAAGGCAACGTACGGATAGAACCGGATAAATATCGTGTATTTGTCAACGAGCAGGAAGTGGAACTAAATAGAAAAGAATATGATATCCTGTTATATTTTATCAATCGCCCTGGGAGATTAATCAATAAAAACACTTTGGCCGAATCAGTGTGGGGAGACCATATCGATCAGGTCGATAATTTTGACTTCATATATGCACAAATCAAGAATCTTCGCAAAAAGCTCAAAGATTCCGGGTGCAACTATTGAAATTAAAGCAGTCTATGGATTTGGGTATAAAATGATAGTAGAATAAAAAAGAAAGAAATTATTGTCCATGAAATTAATATATTACATCATTCTTCGTATTACTCTTGCTCTGACCCTTATACTGACGGTCTGGGCTATCTTCTTTTTTTATGTTACGATGATCGATGAAGTCAACGATGAAGTGGATGATGCTTTGGAAGATTATTCGGAAACCATCATTATCCGGGCATTGGCAGGAGAGGAGCTACCTTCTAAAACCAATGGCTCCAACAATCAATATTATATGATGGAAGTAAGCAAAGAGTATGCGGAAAGCCGGGAGGATATTCAGTATAAAGACTCTATGGTATACATTGAAGAAAAAGGAGAGACCGAGCCGGCACGTATTCTTACTACTATCTTTAAAGATGATGAAGGACGATACCACGAGCTGACAGTATCAACTCCCAGCATTGAAAAAGACGATTTGAGAGATGCCATCCAGGTGTGGATTATATTTTTATATGTAGCTCTTATTATTCTGCATTATTATCATTTCCGTATGGGTATTTTACCGGAATATGCGACCGCTCTATGTACTTCTACACTGGCTGGACGGTTATCAAACAGGAAAAAGAAATAAACCTTTGAGTAACGATACTCAAATCACGGAATTCCGGAAATTAAATGAGGCTGCCATTCGTTATGTGGAACGTACGGAGCAGATGTTCGAACAACAAAAACAGTTTATCGGAAATGCTTCACACGAGATACAAACTCCACTTGCTATCTGCCGTAACGATTGGAAATGTTGATGGAAGATGATTCGCTATCAGAAAAACAACTGGAAGAACTGATGAAAACGCATCAGACTTTAGAATACATTACTAAATTAAACAAATCCCTATTATTGCTTTCCAAGATTGATAATGGTCAGTTTACGGATACCAAAGAATTGGAACTCAATGTACTTCTCAAACAATATCTGCAAGATTACGAAGAAGTTTATGATTATCGCAACATAGAAGTCACGATAGATGAACAAGGCGTTTTCAAGGTGACAATGAACGAATCCCTGGCTGTTGCTTTGCTCACTAACCTCCTGAAAAAATGCATTTGTACATAATATTGATGGAGGGACATATCCGAATCACCGTTACTAAGAAACGGTATTACTTTCCGAAATTCGGGAGTGGAACATCCGCTGAACAAGGAACATATCTTCGAACGTTTCTATCAGGGTAGCAAAAAAGAAGGATCTACAGGGCTGGGATTAGCTATAGCCGATTCCATCTGTCGTTTGCAACATCTGAATATAAAATATTACTTCGAGCAGAATGAACATTGCTTCGAGATTTCCAGACAATAATTTTTTATTCAGAAAACACAAAGGACACGGAGTAAAAAGTGAATAACTTGTCGGTAATCATCATCCGATCTATCAGCTGTATTCATTTAACTTATTTCTCTGTGTCCTCTGCGTCTTTTATAGTGAGCAGGTTATCGGGATCGTATTTCTCTCCTCATAAACATGATATAAGAAATAGCGAAGCAAATAACCGTTGCCGCAATCAATCCCGTCAACTGTGGCCATACAACTAAAAGACTTTGTCCCAATGGGAGCGGACTAGGGATAGCTCCCTGTACCTGTTCCATAGTCAATGGCCCCAAACTTCTGACAGAAGGCATCAATAGTGTGGTGGTAGCTTCATTAAACAGTTCACTCGGTGCCAAACGCATCAACCCTAGAATAAACTTCTGATAACTGATAATCTGATAAGGTGATGCCATCTGTGACGGACTCAACCCTTTTGCCACCAAATTAACAATCATGGTATAGAATACACTAAAAAACAGCCAAACAGCCACAGATGCTAAGGCAGAAGTCGCTGCCTGACGGAAACGGAGTGAGAAACAGAATAGCCAGATTCAACCAGAATGCTACATAAAAGATACTGGTAATGATGAAGAAAACAATTCTCCAAAACTCTTCTGCCGTAGGAGGAATACCAATAGCAATCAGCCCACATCCCATCACCAGAAAAGCCCAATACAAACAACATGATACCTATCACAATCAAAGCAGCCACAAACTTCGCATTGATAATGCAATCGCGATGAATAGGCTGGGACAGCATACGGCTCAATGTTCCTTTATTTTGTTCGGAATTGACTGCATCAAATCCCAAAGCGATTCCCAATAGGGGACCTAAGAAGTTAATAAACAGCACAAAAGAGGGGAGAGTCCCATCTGAAACCGTAAACAACTTCAAGAATAGAAACGAACCGTCCGGATCATTAGGTTTGATGGCTTCACTAATATTGGTGTGAGTGCTGTATATAGCGACCCCATACAGGTAAGTGCTATAATACCTATTAGTATAATAAAACGCCAACTTTTGACATGATCGGAAATTTCCTTGTTGACGATAACCCAAAAAGGATGATTGACTTTATTCATGTCTTTCTCCTCCTTCCTCAAAATAATGGTTATAAATATCAGACAATTCCTGCTTCTTATCTTTCAATTCTGCCATATCGATCAAAGCAAGTAATTGGCCATTACTGAACAAACCTACCCGGTCGCACACTTTCTGTACCTGATCCAGATGATGGGAAGAGAAAAGTACACTGTCAGTCCCTTCTTCTTTACTCAACCAGCGAATCAGTTCGATAAATTCCTGAACACCTGCAGGGTCAATCCCTGAAGTCGGCTCATCGAGAATAATAATCTCCGGATTTTTAATAAGTACATCAGCCAATCCCAACCGCTGTCTCATACCACGAGAGTATTTCCCTGTCTTTTTGGCTAACTGATCTTCAAGGCCTACCCGCTTCATCAGTTCCATAGCCTTGGTTTTTGCCTCTTTATCAGAAATACCATTTAATCGCGCTGTATAGATCAAATTCTCCGGTCCTGTCATATCATCATAGAATCCTACATCTTCTGGCAAATACCCAATTTTCCTTTTTACTTCAATGGGGTGTGTAGTAGAATTGATTCCACAAATTTCAACTGTTCCCGAAGTAGGCTCTGTCAATCCCAACATCATTAAGATAGTAGTTGATTTTCCAGCACCATTCGGTCCCAGTAATCCGAAGATTTCTCCTTTCCGGATATTCAGGCGAATATGATCTACAGCAGTGAAATTACCGTATTGTTTGGTCAAATCGGTAAGTACGATCACTTGTTCGCCCATAATTTACCTCCTTCCATATTTACGGAACAGATAGTAAACCACGCCGATGGTGGCAATAATGATAAGAACGCCTACCCATCCCCATATCATCGGAGTTTTTACTGCAACTCTGAACTGCGCATCTGCATTTACTTCAGGAGTTTTTGCCATGATGGTAGTCACATAGTCGCCTGGGCAATGCTTTTTTAGAAGCTTTCAAAGTAGCCATAACCGTTGATGTCTCTCCGGCTTTTAGTGCATCGATTTTTGAAGGTTCGAAAAGTTACTTCCCAGTCAGCAGGTTTATTAGCAGACAGCTGAATATCTTTCAGTAATGAAGAACCTGTATTTCTGACTTCCAGTTCTATTTTCTTTATATCACCTGCTGTGACATCTGTACTCAATAACCCACGGGGAGTAGTCAGTTCCATTTGATAAGAGCCAGTAACAACCACTTCTAGTTCCAATTCGGCAGAAGTGGTACCTGTAGCGGCGCGTACCGGAATTTTGTAACTGCCGGCTTCTACATTGGCAGGAGGAGGTAATATCTATACTTACATTTTGAGTGCTGTTGGCCCACTTGTGCAGAAGTGGCTTGCTTATAGTTAGGTTTAAAAACTACATTCCAACCTCTGGGTGGCATTAGCCATCAAAGCATACAGCTGCTGGTCGGCAGTCTGATTTTTTAAAGTGGCGCTGAAAGTGAAGGTTGATTTGGAATTTCCCTGCATGTTGGGTTGGTCGGTAGTAAATTCAGTCTGGTATGTTCCTTTTTGAGCAACCACCACATCCAACGGAAGTTTGGCGTTTCCGGCATATACCACAAAGTGATAATTACCTTTATTCACTTTTAATGGGACTTCGACTTTTAAATTGAAAGTCTTTTTCTCTTTGGGAAGTACCGATAGTTGGCTAAGGCTCCAGCCACCGGATTTCATCTCGTGTTTCCAACTGGAGGACAATCCGCTGACAGAAAGATTCGCATTCGTCAACTGGTCTGTGTTGTTGATAAGATCAATACTGTAGTCAATTGACGCTCCGGGAGATACGGAGATTTTTGTGTAAGGTGTGTACAGAATCACGCTCTTAGGTATTGAATCATTGGCGTGCGTGTAACTCATAGGGATCATCCCCAATAGAATAGCTAATAATAAAAAATAATTTGTTCTCATAGTCATACAAAAAGTTCTTATGGTTGTTTAATATGAATATTGTCAAATTTGTGTGTGCAAAAATAAACGATGTATCTATTAGTAGTTTTAAAAGAATCCTAAAGAATCTAATTTCAAGAAGAAATTATAGTGACACTATCCCTATAGGATGGTGACGGTATCCTTTATGTATAGTGACGCTATGTTAACCGGATAGCGTCACTATATTTTTTCGATTTTTTTTTCGGAAATTCTCAAAATTCCCAAATCTTTTCAGATTCTCCTCTCATCTTTGCATTATCAAATTAATAATAATAGTAAAAACCAATATTAAAAAAACAACGATTATGAAAAAGTTAGTATTCTTATTAGTGTGTTTTTTCACTTTGCAAACAGTAGCTCGTGCAGATGACGACAAACCAATCCAGGTAACTCAAATGCCACAACCGGCACAGCAGTTTATCAAACAGCATTTTGCCGACAGCAAAGTAGCATTAGCCAAAATGGAGAGTGATTTCTTTTATAAAAGTTATGAAGTGATTTTCACGAATGGCGATAAAGTGGAGTTTGACAACAAAGGCAACTGGGAAGAAGTGAACTGCAAATATAGTTCTGTACCTACAGCTATTATCCCTGCAACAATTCAAAAATACGTAACGACCAATTACCCTGATGCTAAAATTCTAAAAATTGAGAGAGATAAGAAAAGATTATGAAGTAAAACTGTCCAACCGTACGGAACTGAAGTTTGACCTGAAATTTAATTTGATTGATATTGATTTCTAAACCTATTTAAATTGAACAAAGATGAAACTAAAGATTTATACACTTTTACTGGCACTAAGCGTCACATGGAGTCTGCAAAGTTGTGACAACGATGACGATGGTTCAATAGCTGTTCCTGCCGAACTTCAAAGTGCATTTTCATCCAAATTCCCTAATGCTGCAAATGTGAAGTGGGAAACTAAGTCTGGATATTATGTAGCAGATTTCTATGACGGATATGAAGCATCTGCATGGTTCACCCAAGATGGTAAATGGCAAATGACAGAAACGGACATTCCTTACAATGCATTACCACAAGCTGTGAAAACTTCTTTTGAAAAGAGTGAATATGCTTCGTGGAAACAAGATGATATAGACAAACTGGAACGGACAGGCGTTGAAACTGTTTTCGTAATTGAAGTCGAAAAGCAGAATCAGGAGGTCGATTTGTATTATTCTGCTGATGGAACTCTGATTAAAAGCATTGTAGACACTGATGATGATAACAGCGAACATCTTCCTGTACAATTGACTGAAGCTATGAAAAACTTCATCAATGAAAAGTATCCGAATGCAAGAATCATGGAAGTAGACGTAGAAGATGATAGAAATGACTGGGATTTCGGATATACGGAAGTGGATATCATTCATAACGGAATATCAAAAGATGTTTTGTTCGATCAGACCGGAGATTGGTATTCTACTTCATGGGAAATATGTCAGAATGAATTGCCTGAAGCAGTAAACAAATACTCTCAATAATCAATATGGAGAATATCGTTTTGACGAAGCGGAGTATATTGAAAAAGCAGATGGCACCATCTATTATCGGATCGAACTGGAAAAAATGAATGTAGATCTTGAAGTAAATATCAATGAAGACGGCATTGTCATCCCATAAAAAAGGATGCACATGCTCCTGATTACATAATTCTCACATATAATGAACGATGACATATCCGCCTGGAATCATGTCATCGTTTATTATATGTTTATTGTTGTTGCGAATGATTTCTCTTTACTGCCGATTTGGCTGTTTTATCAGTGATGCTGTCCGTTTGTTGCGGTTTCACCATTTCAGCTTCTTCCCGTTTCCGCTTATTGCGTAACCGCCATTTATTCCAAAAATATAGATCACTCCATTTATTGAAGTCCTTTTTATACATGATACCTACACCTTGTGTAGTCAAGTTTGTTTTTGTGTAATAACGGTCATTTGTCTCATTATAAGCCTTCAAACGAATATCTCCCGAACGGGTAATCAGCCATTCTGCTTCAAAGTCTCCTACACAAAGTTAGTATTAGCCATCGGATTATCCCGATAACCGAAGTTTCCGTTTATCAATAAACGGTTATTCAATAATTGTCCCGACAAAATACCTTCTACTTCCATGTCCGTCCAACCCTTATCACCCGTACTCAAATTCGTACCGATATTCCAGTTATTTGTTTCAAAGACCTGTGAAAGTGCATTGTTCAACTGGCCGGAGAGGGTAGATGAGAGCACCGAAGACATCACATTCGAATTTTGATTATTATTCCGTGCATCTTCCGTATAAAACTTACCAATACCCAGCAGGTAAAGGATCTGCATATTCATCTGCTCTTCCGTACTGATATAGTTACGTACCAATGTTTGTATTTCATCCCTTTCATTTGGAAGCTCTATGCCCAGTTTGATAGTCGGTCGTACCAGCATACCACTTAGATTCATGATACAATTTACACGCACATTGGGTTGTTGTATAATAGCCGAAGCATCCGGTATCAAATCATTCAAGGAAGAGGCAGAGTTCACTGTATATGAAGCTTGTATGTCCATGTTAGCATCCAAAGGTGCACCATTGAACGTTATTGTGCTTCCATCCTTGATTATAAAGTCCTTACGGATTACTTCCTGCAAGCTGAATTTATATACTCCCTGATTAATTCGATAATTACCAAACATCTTCACATCACCCTTATTATAAAATTCCGTTCGAATATTTCCCGTACCTTTTCCGCTGATATAATCTCCGGCAATAGGGTCCATAATGATTCGCATGGTGGCATCGGGAGTTGCATCCACGAGAATATTCAAACGGATATCTGTTTTCTGCTCTTCCTCCTCCTGACGTTTTTGCTGTATTTGTTCGTAATATGAGATTACTTGAACAGAATCCTGGATAGTACGACGAGGGTGTTTTATCTACAAACTTAATAAACTGATTGCTAGTAGCCGATGCTACACTACCATTAATATAGGTAAAGGTAGTATTTCGGTTGGTTGTCATAGCCACGTTTACGTCCAACCCTTGTGTGGCATTTCCGGCAAGTAATACGTTTCCGGTACCATACACCGTACCATAGAAAGGCATATCTGTCGATTCTTTTGTGTTCATCACAAGCATATTATTTGCCTGTATCTCGAAACGATAGTTTAGGTTCTTAAAATGCTGGAAATGCAAATATCCATTCATTCTCCCCGAATGCCCTTCCATATCAGAGATATGTATATTATTGAATGTCAATCCGGTAGGAGCCAGATGAATCGTGTCTTTTACAGCAAAATGTGTGTTTAAAATATCAAAATTCATGGATGCATCTGTCATAACCGCACCATCCAGGTTCAATCCTTTAAATTTTCCATAGAAATGTACTTTTCCTGTTCCTCGCCCTTTAATATCATTGGCAATAGACTTCATATAATGTTCGAGGAATTTCAGATTCAATTCATTTGCTTCAATATTTAAATCAAGTCCGCTCTCGGGTTTTAATGGATAAATAATACCCGTGACACGCGACGGAGAAGGAGGATATATCCTGAATGGATGCATCCAACCGGATACCTCTGTTTTCATTATCCCACTCACCATATATATCCAAATCACCCAAGCGACCCTGATTAAGTGAAAAGTTCTTTATAAATAAACGGGTATTCATGATAGGCTTTTTAAACACTCCGCTTGCATAAGCCGTTCCCGTTGCATCGCCCTCAAAATTTACATCGTCGGATATACTTGCAATATCAAATACATATCCCATATTTATATCCTTTAGATCAACCTTTACAGTATCTTTAGGATTCTCGGAAAGCCGGCCGTTAATACGTACATACCTATCCTGATGACTAAAATAGAAATTATTCACATCCACTCGTCCGGAATCGACCACCACCTGCGAAGGATGTATCTTCCAGAGAGTATCATTTAAAATAACATCAGTAGGCTTTACATCCACCATCGCTTTCAACAATGACTTTTTTCCGCGCTTGTACGTAGAAATTTGGCAACAGCTGCTAATTTCCCGCTATATGTTGCTGCAGCATTATTTCCCCCAATCCAAAGTCGTACTGACATTGTCATCTTTAGCTTGTGCATCCAGAGATAGATTGACTGCTCCCTTTCTTTTTCAAATTAGAAGTCAAACGAACCCGTGCACGAATATGATCTGCCGGATTCTCGCACAGAATCATACCTGACTCAATATAGTTGTTCTTATATTGCAGACGGGGAAAATATCCCTCTACACGCAAGCGTTGTAAAGCATCATTAAAATATCCCTTCAACGTAGAATGAGTATATACCGTTAACGGTATATCAAATATCGTAGATAAAATGTCCGTATTATATATATGTATATCAAACAAAAAGTTATTATGGGTTTCAATCGGCTTCTTGGGAGGTAATATCAAAGACGGCACATATTTCCGCATAATATTCAGAATACTGGCAGGCAATGTGTGATATTGGAATTTTCCTTCTATACTTGCTTTCAGGAATTCAGAAGTCAATCTTAGTTGGTTCTCGCCGTTCTGTTTGGTAGCCCGGATATTCATATTCTGCATGAAATATGCTTTATCCGGAGCTGTAAATTCCAAGCTATCCACATTGATTTCTCCAATCATCTCATCCACTGATCCACCTGTAAAATTGGCTTTCAGTTTTAAAGAGAACTCTGCATCAGGATATTTGGTCGTAAGATTCAAATCATGTGGGCGTACTTTATTGACTACTGCAAGAAAATTAAAAGTAGGAACTTTGGATGCAACATTTACGTCTCCATTCAGATAAATAGAGCCATTAGGATCATCCAACGCCACTTTACCATTAAATCCACCTTGTTTGTATTCTCCATCCAATGTGATATTTTCATATCTATATCTGCTATAATCTACCGAAGCGATCAATCCTTTCAATTCCACAGCTGGCAATTGCCCGGTAATGTGCCGCCCATGTACATCCAGATTGAAAGTGATTTCTCCCAATTCCTCATTATCCAATAATTTACCTAGTTGAAAATCCTCTGTTTTGACAGCTCCGGAATACGCAAACAATCCTTTTGTCTTATCAGAACTCAATTTTAAGTCGGTCTTTTACATTTCCAAGACTCGTTTGTAATTGTCCATAAGTAACTAAGTCCGTGAAGTATCCCGAAATTTCTCCCTGGAAACTCACGTTGCCCAAACGTTCGAGAAGAGGAGGAACTCCATTATAATTAGGACTCAAATTACGCACTAAAAAACCGACTCCGCGGGTATTGGCCGAAAGTTCGGAAAGAGTTCCATATACATACGCATCTTGTGGACGCGACAAGTCCTGAAGCGATACATCCCCTCGCAAACGAAACTGACGGTCGTCGGCCGTAATTTCCAAATGCGAACAAGTCAACTGGTCCACAGTTCCCTTCACCTCCATATCCAATGTCACCGGTTCCTTGAAATGCGATAGGATAGGAACAAAAGGAGAAATATCTTTTAGAGTAACTTGCGACGGCAAAGTACGGAAAGAGAAATGCACTTGTTCTGTAAAACGGTCAAAAGCTTTCAAACTATCATACTCTAAATGAATGGTATCCAGCTTAAGAGATGTTTCGGGCAACTCTATAGTAAAATTATCAATGTTTGTCTGCTTGTCATTGGCAACCAGTTTCAAACTCATTTTTTTCAAAGAAAAGCCGGATGCCTTTTTCATCAAGGCTCAATCGCTTGATTCCTAAATTCAAAGAGTCCTTACTTAAGGCTTTCAGCGATATATTGGCTATGATATTTTGAAGCTGAATATGCTTGGCGTTAAATTTTCCCGGTGTTTCCTGTTCCGATAACACATGATAGGACATCCTTCCACGACGAATCAGGATGGAGTTAATTCGTAAATCAAGTGAACTTTCTTTCTTCACGGTATCTTTGGAAGCAAAAGCATCCAAAACAAATTTAAAATTAGGAGGGGAGACTCCGGAGTCTCTTTCCGGAGATCGATATTAAATCCGAAGAGCTGAACACTGCTAATAGATATCTTTCCTTTAAAGAAAGGCATAATATCAAACTTGGCGGATAAACGAGTGACTTTGAGCATTTCCTGACCACTTTGATCGTCAAGCAATACATCATCAATAATAATACGGTTCAATAGACCGATATTAATTCTACCAATCACTACCTTTGTGTTTAAAACTTCGGAAAGTTCTTTAGCCACAAATACACTCATTGTTTGCTGAATGCTTGGTATATTCAGCAAAACAATAGTCCCGATATATACTCCCAGTACAATACCAACTACCCAGCGTACAGTCTTTTTCAGCGTTCTGATATGCGATAACTTTTATTTTGCGAACAAAAATATAAAATAGTTCGTTACGAATCGTAGTTTTATGATTACTTTTGCACCGTTTAATAGTTTAAATACTTATGAGTGCAATAATTTTAGGAATTGAATCCTCCTGTGACGATACGTCGGCAGCCGTAATCAAGGATGGTTATTTGCTGTCAAATGTGGTATCAAGTCAAGCCGTACATGAAGCATACGGTGGAGTAGTACCCGAGTTGGCTTCACGGGCACACCAACAAAACATCGTACCGGTAGTACATGAAGCATTAAAACGTGCCGGCGTCACCAAAGAAGAGTTGAGCGCAGTAGCTTTCACTCGTGGTCCAGGATTGATGGGATCTTTGCTTGTCGGAGTCTCCTTTGCAAAAGGATTTGCTCGTTCCTTAAACATTCCAATGATTGACGTTAATCACTTGACCGGACATGTTTTAGCACATTTTATTAAAGCAGAAGGAGAGGAAGAAAGAGACAGCCCGCTTTCCCATTTCTTTGCTTGCTGGTATCCGGAGGAAATTCACAAATCATACTGGTAAAAGCCTATAATGATATGGAGATCCTCGGACAGACTATTGACGATGCAGCAGGTGAAGCAATTGATAAATGTTCTAAAGTGATGGGACTTGGCTATCCGGGTGGGCCAATCATTGACAAATTAGCACGCCAGGGAAATCCGAAAGCTTTTACATTTAGCAAACCGCATATTCCTGGTTTAGATTACAGTTTCAGCGGATTGAAAACTTCCTTTTTATATTCATTACGCGACTGGCTAAAAGATGATCCGGATTTTATAGAGCACCATAAAGTGGATCTTGCAGCATCATTGGAAGCTACTGTAGTGGACATTCTGATGGATAAATTACGGAAAGCTGCCAAAGAATATAAAATTAATGAAATAGCAGTAGCCGGAGGAGTTTCCGCAAATAACGGATTACGCAATGCTTTCCAAGAACACGCTGAGAAATATGGTTGGAATATTTTTATCCCTAAATTCAGTTATACTACCGATAATGCAGCAATGATTGCCATTACCGGATATTTCAAATACCTGGATAAGGATTTTTGCTCTATTGATCTTCCGGCTTATTCCCGTGTGACATTATAATTGGTATACCTTATTATATATAATAGGATAAAACTAAGAAGTATGTTTGCCGAAATAATAACCATTGGCGATGAACTGCTGATAGGACAGGTTGTCGATACTAATTCTGCCTGGATGGGGCAGGAATTAAATAAAATAGGTATTGAGGTTCTTCGTATTGTTTCAATCCGTGACCGGGAAGAAGAAATCATGGAAGCGATTGATAATGCGATGGAAAGGGTGAATATTGTTTTAGTAACCGGAGGACTCGGACCTACCAAAGACGATATTACCAAACAGACCTTATGTAAATACTTCCATACGGAACTGGTTTTCAACGAAGAAGTATTCGAAAACGTAAAACGGGTACTGGCAGGAAAAATACCAATGAATGCACTCAACAAAAGCCAGGCAATGGTTCCGAAAGATTGTATGGTAATAAATAACCCTGTGGGAAGTGCTTCTGTCAGTTGGTTCGAGAGGGATGGCAAGGTACTTGTTTCCATGCCGGGCGTTCCACAAGAGATGATTGCTGTGATGACAGAAAGCGTGTTACCTAAGCTGCACGATAGGTTTCAAACGGATGTAATTATGCATCAAACATTTCTTGTACAACACTATCCGGAATCCGTATTGGCAGAAAAACTGGAACCGTGGGAGAGTGCTCTGCCAGAATGTATCAAATTGGCATATTTGCCTAAGCTGGGGATTATTCGTCTTAGACTGACAGGACGAGGACAAAACAGAGAAGAAGTAAAAGTTCTTCTTGAACGTGAAAAGTTAAAATTAGAGGAAATACTTGGTGAAGATATTTTCGGTGAAGAAGATACGCCATTGGAGGTTATAGTCGGTGAGCTTTTAAAAAAGAAGAAATTGACCGTTTCCACCGCAGAAAGTTGTACCGGGGGCAGTATTGCCGCACGGTTGACTTCCATCGCCGGCAGTTCTGAATATTTTAATGGAAGTATAGTGGCCTATTCTAATGAAGTGAAAAATGGGACTTTTACACGTTTCCTCCGAAACATTGGAGCAACATGGGGCCGTCAGCGAAGAAACTGTGATTGAAATGGTAAAAGGTGCGATGAAAGCATTAAAAACAGATTGCGCTGTTGCTACTTCAGGGATAGCAGGCCCTGGAGGTGGGGTACTCCCGGAAAAGCCGGTGGGAACTGTTTGGATAGCTGCTGGTTATAAAAACGAAATTCATACTTACAAGCAAGAAACAAACCGCGGAAGAAGCATGAACATTGAAAGAGCTGGCAATAATGCCCTATTAATGCTCCGTGATTTACTCAAATAAAGAAAAAATAGGTGCCTGAAAGTGAATTATTTTAAGAAATTCTTGTTTTATACGGATAAAAGTGCTTACTTTGCGTCCTGTTTGAAAGAAGTATAGATATAAAACTATAAAAATAAGATAGAAATGTCGAAGATTTGTCAAATTACCGGAAAGAAAGCCATGATTGGCAACAATGTTTCACACTCAAAGAGAAGAACTAAAAGAACCTTTGATTTGAACTTGTTTAACAAAAAGTTCTATTATGTAGAACAGGATTGTTGGATCAGCCTTAGCCTTTGCGCTAACGGGTTGCGTATTATCAACAAAAAAGGACTGGATGCTGCGCTGACTGAAGCAGTGGCTAAAGGTTATTGTGATTGGAAAAGCATTAAAGTAATCGGCTAAACGTAGAGGAGAAAACTTACAATGGCAAAGAAAGCAAAAGGTAACAGAGTACAAGTGATTCTGGAATGTACAGAACACAAAGACAGTGGAATGCCGGGAACATCTCGTTATATCACAACTAAGAATAGAAAGAATACTACAGAAAGACTTGAGTTGAAAAAATACAACCCAATTCTGAAGAGAGTAACAGTACACAAGGAAATTAAATAATAAAAGTAGTATAACCCATGGCAAAGAAAACAGTAGCAAGTTTGCACGAAGGTTCAAAAGAAGGTCGTGCTTATACCAAGGTTATCAAAATGGTAAAATCTCCGAAAACTGGAGCATACGTTTTTGATGAACAAATGGTTCCGAACGAAAAAGTACAAGACTTTTTCAAAAAATAATCGAAATAGCATATACGCTATAACTGCAAAATCCTCTCGTTGGTGAACAATGAGGGGATTTTTTATTGCTTCTTTTTTTACTTTTCCAATCCTTTGTTATATCTTTGTAGCAAATGTATTATACAAACAAGTGTCAATATGGGATTTTTTAGTTTTTTTTCAAAGGAGAAGAAGGAAACTTTAGATAAAGGATTATCTAAAACCAAAGAGAGCGTATTCAGTAAGATTGCTCGTGCTGTGGCTGGTAAGTCAAAAGTAGACGATGAAGTATTAGATAATCTGGAAGAAGTACTGATCACATCTGACGTAGGTGTAGAAACAACTTTAAATATTATCAAACGCATCGAGAAAACGCGCTGCGGCTGATAAGTATGTGAATACTCAAGAACTGAATCTTATATTACGTGACGAAATAGCAGCTTTACTTACCGAAAACAACTCGGATGATGTAGCTGATTTTGACGTACCCATCACAAGGAAACCTTATGTAATTATGGTTGTGGGAGTGAATGGAGTAGGTAAAACTACGACCATTGGTAAACTGGCTTACCAATTCAAGAAAGCAGGTAAATCCGTTTACCTGGGAGCCGCCGACACTTTCCGCGCTGCAGCTGTGGAACAGTTAATGATTTGGGGAGAACGGGTAGGGGTTCCTGTTGTCAAACAGAAAATGGGAGCGGATCCTGCATCTGTGGCTTATGACACTCTTAGTTCTGCCGTTGCCAACAACGCAGATGTGGTTATAATCGATACAGCCGGTCGCCTGCATAATAAGGTGGGCTTGATGAACGAGCTGACCAAAATCAAGAATGTGATGAAGAAAGGTCGTGCCCGATGCACCGGATGAAGTTTTATTGGTATTGGACGGTTCCACCGGACAAAATGCATTCGAGCAAGCCAAACAATTCACTCTGGCAACCGAAGTAACTGCTATGGCCATCACTAAGCTTGACGGAACCGCTAAAGGTGGTGTTGTGATTGGTATTTCCGATCAATTCAAGATTCCTGTTAAATATATCGGGTTAGGTGAAGGTATGGAAGACCTGCAAGTATTCCGTAAAAATGAATTCGTTGATTCCTTGTTTGGAGAGAACGCATGAAAAGAAAGAACAATAGATATTATTACTTTAGGATGCTCTAAAAATCTGGTTGACTCCGAACAGCTAATGCGCCAACTGGAAGAAGTCGGATATAGCGTAACCCATGATACTGAAAATCCACAAGGAGAAATTGCAGTAATCAATACGTGTGGCTTTATTGGTGATGCCAAAGAGGAGTCCATAAATATGATTCTGGAGTTTGCTGAAAGAAAGGAAGAAGGGGATTTAAAGAAACTTTTCGTGATGGGTTGTCTTTCCGAACGTTATCTGAAGGAATTGGCTGTTGAAATTCCGCAAGTAGATAAATTTTATGGCAAGTTCAATTGGAAGGAGCTTTTACAAGATTTAGGAAAGGTCTATCATGATGAGTTATATATCGAACGGACATTGACAACTCCCCAGCACTATGCTTACCTGAAAATTTCAGAAGGGTGTGACCGCAAATGTTCTTATTGTGCCATTCCCATTATTACAGGACGCCATATCTCCAAACCGATGGAGGAAATTTTGGACGAAGTACGATACCTGGTATCGCAAGGCGTGAAAGAATTTCAGGTGATCGCACAGGAATTGACTTATTATGGAATCGATCGGTATAAGAAGCAAATGCTTCCGGAACTGATTGAGCGTATTTCTGATATACCCGGGGTGGAATGGATTCGGTTGCATTATGCCTATCCGGCACATTTCCCAACGGATTTATTCCGGGTTATGCGTGAACGCGATAATGTATGTAAATATATGGACATTGCTCTTCAGCATATCAGTGACAATATGTTGCAATTAATGCGTCGGCAAGTGAGCAAAGAGGATACTTACCGATTGATTGAACAATTTCGTAAAGAAGTGCCGGGCATTCACCTGCGAACAACTTTAATGGTAGGGCATCCCGGAGAAACCGAGGAAGACTTCGAAGAGCTTAAAGAGTTTGTGCGCAAAGTACGTTTTGATCGGATGGGAGCTTTCGCATATTCCGAAGAAGAGGGAACCTATGCTGCAGAAGCATACGAAGACTCTATTCCACAAGAGGTTAAACAGGCCAGACTTGATGAATTAATGGATATCCAGCAAGGTATTTCGGCTGAATTGAGTGCAGAAAAAATCGGTAAACAGATGAAAATTATCATCGACCGTTTGGAAGGAGATTATTATATTGGACGAACAGAATTTGATTCACCGGAAGTAGATCCGGAAGTGCTGGTTAAGCGTTCAGAGAGAGAACTTAAGATCGGACAGTTTTATCAGGTAGAAGTGACGAATGCAGACGATTTTGATTTATATGCAAAGATTATAAATGACTATGAATAATAAGGAATTTACATCCGAACTAGCGGAAAGATTGGGATACACAATCAAGGATACTTCCGAATTGATGGGTTCTTTGTTGTCCAGTATGACACAAGAATTGGAAGAAGGTAATGTGATTGCAGTTCAAGGATTCGGCTCTTTTGAAGTTAAAAAGAAAGCGGAACGAATTTCAATCAACCCGGCAAGCAAACAACGCATGTTGGTTCCACCCAAATTAGTGCTATCTTATAGACCTAGCAATACATTGAAAGATAAGTTTAAATAAATAATTTCCCGTTATGAATGAAAGACTAACAATTCAAGACCTTACTGACTTATTGGCAGCCAAACATAGCATGACCAAGAAAGACGCCGAAGCGTTTGTTAAAGAGTTTTTTCTCTTGATAGAACAAGCTTTGGAGAACGAAAATACTGTAAAAATCAAAGGATTGGGAACTTTCAAACTTATTGATGTAGATAGCCGGGAAAGTGTCAATGTCAACACAGGAGAACGTTTCCAGATAAAGGGACATACAAAAGTCTCATTTTCTCCGGATGCGAATCTAAGAGATACAATAAATAAGCCTTTTGCGCACTTTGAGACTGTTGTATTGAATGAAAATACAATTCTGGAAGATACTCCGATAGAAGAGACTGAGGAAGAAGAAACAGGAGAGGAAGCGTCAGCACAGGCAGTCTTGAATGAGATGGGGGATGACTCTGAAACTACTGTGATAGAAGAAAATGAAGGTACTGATGATGGTCTTTCGGAAGAAGAGCCGATTCAGGAAGAGCAAATAGCCAGTCAGCCACTTGTGGAAGAGTCCATTGAAGAACCTGCTATTACTGAGGAATCTGCAATAGCACAGGAATCGACAGAACAGACGTCTCCTAAAGAGCCCGAAGAAGCCATTACAGAAACTGATATCGAAGAAAAAGTCGAACAGCTGGAAGATGAAGAAGTCCCGGAGGAGGAAGTGATAATCAATGAGCAGCAAGCAGCATTTATAGAAGAAGAAAAAGAAGAGATCACTGCCGAGAAAATTATAGAACAAGAGCTTATGAAAGCAAATCTGCAACCTGTGGCTCCTATAGTGCCTCCTGCTGAAAAAGAAACGATAAAACCGGTCCAACCGGAACAAGTATCCCAACCGGCTTCTAAAAAAACAGCTCCAGTAAAGGAAAAATCTCCTGTACCTTATTTAATAGCCGTTATTGTAATCGTTTTGTTATTATGTGGAGGTGTTATCCTGTTTTATTTATTACCCGGATTTATTTTCTTCTTCATCTGACAAGAATGCGCTGGATATGCCACCTGTGACAACTCAACCCGTTCAACCGGAAGCGCAGCTTTCTGATACGATTGCACATAAGGATACTACAAAGGTAATAACGCCTGATGTATCCAAAGTCGCTACCACGACACAACCGGTTGCCAAAAAAGAAGAAGCTATTCCTGTCAAAGCAGAACCTCAAACGGTTACACAACAACCCGCTACATCTGCTTATTTGGATTCAGCATCTTATAAAATTACAGGAACCAAAACGAAATATACAATCAAAGAAGGAGAAACTTTGACTAGGGTTTCCTTGCGTTTTTATGGTACAAAAGCAATGTGGCCATACATTGTGAAGCACAATCCGAAGGTTATTAAGAACCCCAATAACGTACCGTATGGCACAACAATTGAAATACCGGAACTTACAAAAGAATAAATAGCAATAATCCATTCACCCGATCATGCAAATCCTGTATTGATCGGGTGAAATGTTATGGATGTACAAAAGCGTATGAAAGTACCTTAATCTAAAGATTTCGCATTGTTTTTTAATAAAAATTAGTTGCAATCGTTAATTATATGGCGTACTTTTGGAGGGCAAAATAAGAAAGCCTTACAACACACAGGAAAGGCTTACATAAAATAAAAGGGATTTAAATAATAAAATATTAAGTATTTATGGCTGAATCAATTGATATCCGCGAGCTAAATGAGCGGATTGAAAGACAAAGTGCTTTCGTTACCAATCTTACGACAGGGATGGACCAAATCATTGTTGGTCAGAAACATTTGGTTGAATCACTGCTTATCGGATTACTTTCCGATGGTCACGTTCTTTTGGAAGGTGTGCCTGGTTTGGCGAAAACTTTGGCTATTAAAACACTCGCTTCTCTGATTGATGCGAAGTATAGCCGTATCCAGTTTACGCCGGATTTATTGCCTGCCGACGTTATTGGTACAATGGTTTACAGTCAGAAAGATGAATCTTTTAAAGTGCAGCGAGGACCAATTTTCGCAAACTTTGTATTAGCTGATGAAATCAACCGTGCTCCTGCCAAAAGTACAGAGTGCTTTGCTGGAAGCAATGCAGGAACGTCAGGTTACTATTGGTAAAGAAACATTCATATTACCGGAACCTTTCCTTGTACTGGCTACTCAGAACCCTATCGAACAAGAAGGTACTTACCCGCTTCCTGAAGCACAAGTTGACCGTTTCATGCTGAAAGTTGTCATTGATTATCCGAAGCTGGAAGAAGAAAAGCTGATTATTCGCCAAAATATCAATGGTGAGAAGTTCAATGTGAAGCCTATTCTCAAAGCGGATGAAATTATTGAAGCACGTAAAGTTGTTCGTCAAGTGTATCTGGATGAGAAGATTGAACGTTATATTGTAGATATTGTATTTGCAACCCGTTTCCCTGAAAAGTATGATCTCAAGGAACTGAAAGATATGATCGGATTCGGAGGTTCACCTCGTGCATCTATCAATCTGGCTTTGGCTGCTCGTACGTATGCATTTATCAAACGTCGCGGTTACGTAATTCCGGAAGATGTACGTGCTGTAGCACATGATGTTCTCCGTCATCGTATTGGATTGACATACGAAGCTGAAGCTAATAATATGACTTCGGACGAAATCATCAGTAAGATTCTGAATAAGGTTGAAGTGCCCTAATTTGTAGTTATAATACAGTCAATAAGTAGTCATTAATATCTATACATGACTACTTAACTACTTACTACTTAACTACTGTATAAATGGAAACAAGTGAAATACTAAAAAAAGTTCGCCAAATTGAAATAAAGACACGAGGATTGTCTAACAATATCTTTGCAGGCCAATATCATTCGGCTTTCAAAGGTAGGGGTATGTTATTTTCGGAAGTCCGTGAGTATCAGTTCGGCGATGATATACGTGACATAGACTGGAATGTGACTGCGCGCTTCAATAAACCTTATGTGAAAGTGTTTGAAGAAGAACGTGAACTGACAGTTATGTTAATGGTCGATGTTTCCGGAAGTTTGGAATTTGGTACGATCAAGCAGTTGAAGAAAGATATGGTGACGGAAATCGCTGCCACGCTTGCTTTCTCTGCTATTCAGAACAATGATAAAATTGGTGTGATTTTCTTTTCAGACCGGATAGAAAAGTTTATTCCTCCCAAGAAAGGACGTAAACATATCTTATATATTATCCGCGAATTGATTGATTTTCAGCCGGAAAGCCGTCGTACAAATATTCGTCTTGCCTTAGAATATTTGACAAACGTGATGAAAAGACGTTGCACCGCATTTATCTTATCAGACTTTATTGATCAGGACAGCTTTAAGAATGCACTGACCATTGCTAACAGAAAACATGATGTAGTAGCATTACAAGTGTACGACAGGAGGGTTAGTGATCTTCCCCCAGTAGGACTGATGCGAATCAAAGATGCAGAAACTGGGCATGAACAATGGATTGACACCTCTTCCAAAGCTGTACGCCGGGCACATCGTGACTGGTGGATACAAAAGCAGACTGAACTTAACGATACTTTCACTAAAAGTAACGTGGATGCTGTATCTGTCAGAACCGACCAGGATTACGTAAAGGCATTGTTGAATTTATTTGCCAAACGAAATTAATGGAATCAAAGATGAATAGAAATATTATTCTGATAGCATTATTAGCTCTATTGTTTGTAGGCAAAGCAGCAGCACAGTCTGTCACGGTAGAAGCAAAAATTGATTCATTGCAGATACTGATTGGCGAACAGGCGAAAGTGCAATTGCAAGTAGCCATGGATGCTAAACAGCGTGCTATTTTTCCTGCTTACACCGATACATTGGTAAGAGGTGTGGAAATTATAGAAACTGTCAAACCGGATACTCAATTCCTGAATGATCGCCAACGAATGTTGATTACTCAAGAATACATTATCACTTCTTTTGACTCTGCTCTATATTATCTACCACCAATGCCGGTTACCGTAGATGATAAAGTATATAAATCCAAAGCTCTGGCATTGAAAGTATATTCGATGCCGGTTGATACATTACATCCGGACCAGTTCTTTGGACAGAAACCTGTGATGAAAGCTCCTTTTGCATGGGAAGACTGGTATGGATTGATTGCTTGTTCATTCCTGGCTTTACCTTTGCTTGGTTTACTGATCTATCTCATTATTCGTATACGTGATAATAAACCTATTATCCGTAAAATAAAAGTTGAACCTAAATTGCCGCCACATCAGGCTGCAATGAAAGAGATAGAACGTATCAAAACAGAGAAGATATGGCAAAAAGGACAATCGAAGGAGTATTATACCGAACTTACCGATGCTATTCGTACATATATTAAGGATCGTTTCGGATTTAACGCATTAGAAATGACTTCTTCTGAAATAATTGATCAGTTACTGGAAATGAATGATAAAGAGGCTATATCAGACTTGAAGCTTTTGTTCCAGACCGCTGATTTAGTTAAGTTTGCCAAACATGATCCTCAGATGAATGAAAACGATGCTAATTTAATTAATGCCATCGATTTTATCAATGAGACAAAACAACCGGAAGAGGAAAACCAGAAACCGCAACCAACGGAAATCACTATCATTGAGAAACGTTCTTTACGTGTTAAAGCTATGCTGATTTGCGGAATTGCACTGTTATCAGCAGCACTGATTGGTACCTTTATATATATAGGTCTGCAGTTATACAATCTTTTTGTATAAAGAGTGTATAACTTAATACTAAATAGTAAACTGTTAAATCATAAATAAAATGGTTTTTGCCAATATTGAATATCTGTTTTTGCTATTATTGCTTATACCATATATTGTATGGTATATCCTGAAACAAAAGAAAAGTGAAGCAACCCTTCAAATTTCAGATGCTCGGGTATATGCACATACACCTAAAAGTTATAAGAACTATTTGTTGCATGTTCCATTTCTACTGCGCTGCATTGCTTTGGTGTTAGTTATCTTGGTTCTTGCACGCCCGCAAACTACTAACAAGTGGCAGAACAGTGAAATAGAAGGAATTGATATTATGCTGGCTATTGACGTTTCTACCAGTATGCTGGCTGAAGACTTAAAGCCAAACAGACTTGAAGCTGCCAAAGATGTAGCTGCTGAATTTATCAACGGACGCCCCAATGATAATATCGGTATTACATTATTTGCAGGAGAAACTTTCACTCAATGTCCGTTGACTGTAGATCATGCCGTATTGTTGGATATGATACATAATATTAAATGTGGTCTTATCACTGACGGTACTGCTGTCGGTATGGGTATTGCTAATGCTGTGACTCGCTTAAAAGATAGCAAAGCGAAATCTAAAGTTATTATCTTATTGACGGATGGTACTAATAATAAGGGAGATATTTCTCCAATGACAGCAGCAGAAATAGCTAAAAAGCTTTGGTATTCGTGTATATACTATCGGGGTAGGTACTAATGGAATGGCCCCTTATCCTTATCCGGTGGGGAATACTGTACAATATGTAAGTATGCCGGTGGAAATTGATGAAAAGACATTGACAGAGATTGCCGGAACAACGGATGGTAACTATTTCCGGGCTACGAGCAACTCGAAACTAAAAGAAGTATATGAAGAAATTGATAAACTGGAAAAGACGAAACTGAACGTAAAAGAGTACAGTAAACGGGACGAAGAATATCATTGGTTTGCTTTAGCAGCTTTCCTCTGTGTTTTGTTGGAAGTACTATTACGCAATTCGGTACTCAAAAAAATTCCATAAGAATGTTTGTCAATCGTTATTTGTCAATCATAAAATAGTAAGAAGATGTTTCGATTTGGAGAACCTACATATTTATACTTATTGCTGCTATTACCTTTTTTAGCAGCTTTCTACTTGTATTCCAACTACAAGAGAAGAAAGAATATCCGACGCTTCGGGGACCCGACTTTATTGGCTCAATTAATGCCTGATGTATCCAAATATCGTCCGGATGTAAAATTCTGGATTATTTTTGTTGCTATTGGCTTGTTCTCCGTATTATTAGCACGCCCCCAATTCGGTTCTAAGCTGGAAACGGTTAAGCGTAAAGGAGTAGAGGTAATTATAGCTTTGGATATTTCAAACTCTATGTTAGCTCAAGATGTACAACCTAGCCGTCTGGAAAAAGCAAAAAGACTAATTTCCAGATTAGTGGATGAACTTGACAATGATAAGGTAGGTATGATTGTATTTGCAGGTGACGCTTTTACTCAGCTACCAATTACAAGTGACTATATTTCCGCTAAGATGTTTTTAGAGTCCATCAATCCTTCGTTGATTTCTAAACAGGGTACAGCTATCGGGGAAGCAATCAATTTAGCAGCTCGTAGTTTCACTCCACAAGAAGGGGTAGGACGTGCTATTATTGTTATTACTGACGGTGAAAATCATGAGGGTGGTGCAGTGGAAGCTGCAAAAGCCGCTGCAGAAAAAGGTATTCAAGTAAGTGTATTGGGAGTAGGTATGCCTGATGGTGCCCCCATTCCGGTAGAAGGTACGAATGATTATCGTCGCGACCGGGAAGGTAATGTGATTGTTACCCGTTTGAATGAAGCTATGTGCCAGGAAATTGCTAAGGAAGGAAAAGGTATATATGTACGAGTAGACAACTCTAATTCAGCCCAAAGAGCTATTAATCAAGAAGTGAACAAAATGGCGAAGTCTGATGTAGAGTCGAAAGTATATACAGAGTTTAACGAACAATTCCAAGCTATTGCATGGGTTATTCTACTATTGTTATTGGCAGAAATCTTAATTTTGGACCGCAAAAATCCTTTATTTAAGAACATTCACCTGTTTTCTAATAAGAAATAGTTATACGTATGTTAAAAAGTAAATATATTCTATTCGCTGTATTTCTGCTAGCGACAGTCGGTGTCTCGGCTCAGAAAGCAGAACGCGACTATATCCGTAAGGGAAACCGCCTGTTTAATGATAGTGTATTTGTTGACGCAGAGGTAAACTACCGGAAAGCTCTGGAAGCAAATCCCAAGTCTACAGTATCTATGTACAATTTGGGAAATACTCTTTCGCAACAGCAAAAGTTTCAGGATGCCATGGAACAATACGTATCGGCCAGCAAAATTGAAAAAGGATAAAATGAAGCTCGCCCATATCTACCACAATATGGGAGTACTTTTCCAAGCTGGTAAAGATTATGCAAAGGCTGTGGACGCCTATAAAATGTCACTGCGTAATAATCCTGCCGATCATGAAACCCGGTACAATTTGGCTCTTGCACAGAAAATGTTGAAAGATCAACAAAATCAGCAGAATCAAGACCAAAATCAGGATCAGAATAAAGATCAACAAAAGCAAGATCAGAAACAAGATCAGAATAAAGACAAGCAGAAAGATCAGAAACAAGATGAAAAGAAAGATCAGCAGCAACCACCGAAGTCAGAAAAAAAACAAGATAACCAGATGTCAAAGGAGAATGCTGAACAATTGCTGAATTCTGTAATGCAGGATGAAAAAGATGTGCAAGACAAAGTGAAAAAGCAACAAAAAGTTATGCAAGGTGGTCGCTTAGAAAAAGATTGGTAATATAAAGTTGATGATATAAATTTCATAAGCAATGAAAAAACTGATTATTATATTGATGGCATTGATAGCATATAGCACTCAGATGCTTGCTGATAAAGTGGCTTTTACTGCTTCTGCTCCTGACGCAGTGGTAGTAGGCGACCAGTTCAGGCTGTCGTATACTGTTACTACACAAAAAGTGAAAGATTTCCGGGCACCATCAATCAAAGGTTTTGATGTGTTGATGGGGCCAAGCCGTTCACAACAAAGTAATACTCAAATAGTAAATGGTAATGTTACGTCTACTAGTAGTATTACATTCACATATATATTAATGGCGAATAATGCCGGAGAATATACAATACCTGGAGCTTCAATTGTTGCTGATGGCGATCAAATGGTATCAAATTCAGTAAGGATTAAAGTATTGCCACAAGATCAAGGTGGCAATAGCGGACAAAATAATAGTAGTAGTGGTTCTATACATTCCTCATCTGGTACAGGGGTCTCTAACCAAGACTTGTTTTATTACAGCAAGTGCCAGTAAAACGAATGTGTACGAACAGGAAGCATTTGTCCTGACCTATAAAATATACACCAGAGAATCCAATTTACAACTGAATAATGCAAAATTACCCGACTTTAAAGGCTTCCATTCTCAAGAAATAGAAATGACTACAAATGCGAGATGGACTCCGGAACATTATCAGGGACGTAATTACTATACGACAGTTTATCGTCAGTTCGTTCTCTTCCCGCAACAATCAGGAAAGCTATATATTGATCCTGCTCAATTCCAGATGACAGTCGGTAAGCCTGTACAATCTGATGATCCTTTTGATGCTTTCTTCAATGGAGGAAGTAATGTCATTGAAATAAAAAAAAATCAATTTCCACCCCTAAAATAGCAATAAATGTAAATCCGCTTCCTGCAGGTAAACCGGCAGATTTCTTCCGGTGGAGTGGGAGAGTTCAATATTTCTTCATCTATCAACAACAAGGAACTGAAAACCAATGATGCTATTACTATTAAATTAGTAATATCCGGTACAGGTAACCTGAAATTAATTTCTAATCCGGAAATTAAATTCCCAGATGATTTTGAAGTATACGATCCCAAAGTAGACAATCAAGTCAGATTAACCCGGGAAGGACTTACAGGTAATAAGGTTATCGAATATTTAGCAATTCCGAGACATGCTGGAACATATAAGATTCCAGGAGTATCTTTTAGTTATTTTGATATTCGCTCCAAATCTTATAAAACGCTGAAAACAGAAGAATATGTAATAAACGTTGAGAAAGGTGCGGGTAATGCAGATCAAGTAATTGCTAATTTCACTAATAAAGAGGATTTGAAAGTATTAGGTGAGGACATCCGTTACATCAAACAAAACGAAGTTACTCTCCAGCCTAAAGGAAGTTTCTTCTATGGTTCAATGACATATTGGCTATTCTATATCATTCCGGCTCTTGCCTTTATTATTTTCTTTATTATTTATCGTAAGCAAGCTGCTGAAAATGCGAACGTAGCTAAAATGCGTACGAAGAAAGCCAATAAAGTAGCAACAAAACGTATGAAGTTAGCTGGAAAATTACTCTCAGAAAATAAGAAAAGATGCTTTCTATGATGAAGTTTTAAAGGCACTGTGGGGATATATAAGTGACAAACTGAATATTCCGGTATCTCGTTTATCTAAAGATAATATTGAAGAGAAGCTAAGAAATCATGGAGTAAATGAGGAACTAATCAAAGAATTCCTGAATGCATTGAATGACTGTGAATTTGCCCGGTTTGCTCCAGGTGATGAAAATCAAGCCATGGATAAAGTTTATTCTTCTTCAATAGAAGTAATAAGCAAAATGGAGAATTCGATAAAACATTAACCCAGAAGAGATTGTGTCATGAAAAAGATATTATTTTTTATATTATTATCAATGTCACTTACTTGTTTTGCACAAGATTCGTTAAACATTGATTCTAAACAAACCAATGGAGCTGATTCTATCCACGCTTCACACACCACATTTTCCAGTAACACACTGGAAGATGCAACAAAAGCTGAAGGCGATTCCGCATATATAAAAGAAGATTATGCAGCAGCTATTCAAATATATGAAGCATTATTAAAAAATGGAGAAGCTGCTGACGTTTATTACAATCTGGGAAATAGTTATTATAAAATAGGAGAGATAGCGAAAGCTGTTTTAAATTATGAGCGTGCCTTGTTATTGCAACCAGGAAATGGTGACATCCGTGCTAATCTTGAAGTGGCACGCGCAAAGAACAATAGACAAAGTTGAGCCTGTTCCTGAAGTGTTCTTTGTTTCATGGATCAAATCTCTGACAAATAGCATGAGTGTAGATGCATGGGCCACATGGGGTATTGTATCCTTTATTCTATTGATTATAGCTCTTTACTTTTTTATATTCTCTAAACAGATTGTGTTAAAGAAAGTAGGCTTCATATTAGGAATTGTTTTTCTGATTGTCACCATTTGCTCTAATCTTTTTGCTTCACAACAAAAAGAACATTTGGTTAATCGAAGTGAGGCGATAGTAATGAATCCGAGTGTAACAGTTCGAAGTACTCCAAGCGAGAGTGGTACCAGTTTGTTTATTCTGCATGAAGGGAGAAAAGTAAACGTCAAGGACAACTCTATGAAAGAATGGAAAGAAATTCGGTTGGAAGATGGAAAAGTAGGATGGGTACCAGCTTCCGCTATTGAAGTAATATAAAGGTCATTAATAGATTTTATAAATTCAAGAAAAAAAGATAAGCAAATAATTTGTTTTATCTTTTTTTTTGCTTAAGTTTATAGCGTGATAAAAAAATCACATAGTATTAACCATTAAATTTATGAGACATGAGAACAATAACGTTTAATGAACTTCGTAAAATTAAAGATTCATTGCCTAGCGGTAGCATGCATAGAATAGCAGACGAACTTGGTTTGCACGTAGATACAGTGCGAAACTTTTTCGGAGGACACAATTTCAAGGAGGGAAAAAGCGTCGGAATACATCTCGAGCCCGGTCCAGATGGTGGGCTTGTAATGTTGGATGATACGACCGTTCTTGATCGGGCTTTAAAAATCCTAGATGAATTGAATATGAGTATGCAAAAAGAACAGGCTACCGAATCTGTGCAAGTTTAAAATATAACAAACTGAATCCCAATTGAATCAAACAATTGGGATTTCTTATTTGTTTTCACCTTATAAAATGTACATTTATGGAAGACAAATTAGTAACCCTAGCCATTCTGACATACACTAAAGCGCAGATCTTAAAGAATGTCTTGGAAAATGAAGGTATAGAAACATACATTCATAACGTAAATCAAATACAACCGGTTGTTTCTTCGGGGGTGCGTTTACGCATAAAGGAAAGCGATCTGCCACGTGCTTTGAAAATAACAGAAAGTTCTACATGGCTGTCTGAAAGTATAGTGGGAGAGAAGGAGCCCAAAACAGAAAATAAGTCAAATAAGATTTTAATTCCCGTTGACTTCTCTAATTATTCGATGAAAGCGTGTGAATTTGCATTTAACCTAGCAAAAACAGAAAATGCTGAAGTCATTTTGTTGCACGTCTATTTTACGCCTATATATGCATCGTCGTTGCCTTATGGAGATGTTTTCAATTACCAGATTGGAGATGAAGAATCCGTAAAAACGATTATTCAGAAAAGTTCATTCTGACCTCAATGCCTTATCAGAAAAGATAAAAGAAAAAGTCACATCGGGTGATTTTCCCAATATTAAATATAGCTGTATCTTACGTGAAGGTATTCCAGAAGAAGAAATCTTAAGATATGCTAAGGAACAGCGTCCTATGGTTATCATCATGGGTACCCGAGGCAAAAATCAGAAAGATATCGATTTGATTGGCAGTGTAACCGCTGAAGTTATTGACAGAAGCCGCACAGCTGTACTGGCCATTCCCGAAAACACACCATTTAAACAGTTTAGTGAAGTAAAACGGATCGCCTTTATTACCAATTTTGATCAAAGAGATTTAATTGCTTTCGAAGCATTCTTTAATACTTGGAAATCATTCCATTTTTCTGTATCTTTAATACATCTTACTGATTCCAAAGATACCTGGAATGAAATAAAACTAGCAGGTATAAAAGAATATTTTCACAAGCAATATCCAGGGCTTGAAATTCATTATGATGTAGTAATGAACGATAATTTGCTAAAAGGGCTTGATCAGTATATCAAAGATAATCAAATAGATATAATCACTTTGACTTCTTACAAAAGGAATATATTTGCTCGGTTATTTAATCCAAGTATTGCTAGAAAAATGATTTTTCATTCTGATACGCCATTGCTTGTTATTAACAGCTGATCAAATCAGGCAAAAAATGAGCATCCAAGATTAGGGAATAATTAATATTATGTTTAATAGAAAAAGGAGTAATATAATGACCTTACTCCTTTTTCTATTTTTATTTAAATGAAGAAATTTACCTGTTCCACTCAAGTCCATATCAAATATAAGATTTTTCAATTACTACTTTAAACTATTGAATAAAAAAAAGAAGACTACTATTTCTAATAGCCTTCTTATATTTTTTCAGAAAACGATATTACTTCATCAGTTTATCGATTTCTTCAAATTCAGGTCCCATGTTCAAGTTATAGTAAACTCTATAAAGACCTTGTAACCATAAATCTTGTTGATCAGGTTTCAAAGCTCTAGCTTTTTCATAGAATGGTTTAGCTTCTTCGTAGAATTTCTTAACTACAGCCTGTGCTTCAGCGTACTTAGGATCATTGATATCTGTTGTTGCTTTATCAGCATAATCCTGTGCTTTCATCAAATATACCAAGCCTACATTAGAGTATGCTTCTGCATATTCCGGATCAGCAGCAATAGCTTTCTTTTGTAGTATTCGATTGCATTATCATACTCTTTCATATTATGATAAAGATATGCTTTTACATACAAATACAACTTATTGTTCGGATCATTAGATAACATTCTGTCAGCAAACTCCATAGCTTTTGAAGCTTGATTAGAGCTATTATAATAATCAACCAAATTAGCAAAGAAATAATCATTTCCAGGGAACTTTAGGATACCCTCTTCCAAAGATTTAATCCAAGCAGCAGTATCACCTTTAGCTTTATAGGCATCAGCCATCAATTGCATTGCAAATTTACCTCCGTCCTTATCAGATAAAGCCATTGGGGCATATTTAATAATAGCATCTTTATCACCTACCCTATCAGCAGCCAATGTAGCATAATATGCAATTTGTGGGATAAGAGTATCATTCTTAGCCAATTCTTTATCAGCTAGCATCGGATACGAAGCTGATTCAACATATGTTGCAAAGAATTTCAAGGCTTCTTTATTCTTATCCAAGTTAAAATACTGAATACCACCATTAATCAAATTAGGACGTTCAGCCAACATACTTGAAGCATTTGCTTTCCGGTATTTGTTTTTAACTTTTCCCTTTTCATTAGGTATTTCCGCTAATTCATCACACTTAGTATAGTACTCATACATTTTCAGAATACTATTATACACTTTCAATGTATCATACGGTTTCTTCAAAAAAGCATTTTTCATTTGCTCCTTCGTTGATACGTCTCTGAATAAATCCAGCAACGTCCCATGTGTCAGCAAGATCCTTCGTTTCAGGATTCTTCATAGCTTCTTTAATAAGCTGCTCAGCCTGCTTAAAATTAGGTTTTACGTCATTAGCCATACTCTTTGCTTCTTTCACATTCTTCATCTGAGCGAATGAGAAGCTAACAGCCATCAATAAAACCATAGAAAATAATACTCTTTTCATGATTGTTGTTTGATTAATTATTAATATTATGTCTATTCCTCGATTTCGTTGTTGCTTTCGTTTTCATTTACGTCTGCTACATCATCAATATCAGGAGCATCAGCATTCGGATCACTCACAATTGTTCCTTCTGCTTCTTCTGCCGGAATTTCATCTTCAAGACTTTCTGTCATAACCTTACATACCGAACCAATCTGGTCGTTACGTTTTTCTAAATTTATCAGACGGACACCTTGAGTAGCACGGCCCATAATACGAACATCAGCCACTTTCAAACGAATAGTGATACCAGACTTATTGATAATCATCAAGTCATTTTCATCAGTTACTGACTTGATTGTTACCAACTTACCTGTTTTTTCGGTAATATTCATGGTCTTCACACCCTTACCACCACGGTTCGTCTTACGATAGTCTTCTATTTCAGAACGTTTGCCATATCCTTGTTCGGAAACTACCATCACAGATTCTGTCTTCAAATCTTTGATACAAATCATTCCTACTACTTCATCCTGGCCATCATTATCCAATGTAATACCGCGTACACCTGTTGCTGTACGTCCCATTACACGAACTGCTGCTTCATGGAAACGAATTGCACGTCCATTACGATTGGCAATGATGATTTCATTGTTTCCATTCGTCATACGAACTTCAATAACACTGTCATCTTCACGGATAGTTATGGCATTTACACCATTCTGACGAGGACGAGAATACTGTTCTAGTAATGTCTTCTTTATTACCCCTTTCTTAGTACAGAACAATACATAATGGCTATTAATAAACTCAGAATCTTCCAAACTCTTCACACGCAAGTATGCAGTTACATTATCGTCCGAGTCAATATTCAACAAATTCTGAATAGCACGGCCCTTAGAATTCTTCGTTCCTTCAGGTATTTCATATACTTTCAGCCAATAACACTTACCCTTTTGTGTAAAGAACATCATGGTATTGTGCATGGTAGCAGGATAAATATGTTCTACAAAGTCTTCATCACGGGTCTCCGTACCTTTCGAACCTACACCACCACGATTTTGTGCACGGAATTCAGTCAACGGAGTACGTTTGATATAACCCATATGAGAAATTGTAATAATCATCTGATCATCTGCATAGAAGTCTTCCGGATTAAACTCTTCTGAAGAATAAACGATTTCAGAACGACGTACATCTCCATATTTCGTTTTAACTTCCAACAATTCATCTTTCATTACCTGACGGCATACTTCATCATCAGCCAAAATACTTTCCAAATAAGCTATCTGCTTCATTATTTCTTCGTATTCCGCATGAAGCTGATCCTGCATCAGACCTGTCAATTGACGCAAACGCATTTCTACAATTGCGCGAGACTGAATTTCTGTCAGGTTGAATCGCTCAATCAAGCCTGCTATAGCGTCATTAGGAGTTTTTGCTGCACGAATGATACGAATTACTTCATCAATATTATCCGAAGCAATAATCAAACCTTCAAGAATGTGCGCGCGTTCTTTCGCTTTACGAAGATCGAACTGAGTACGACGAATAACAACTTCGTGTCTATGTTCGATGAAATATTTAATTAAATCTCTCAGATTCAACGTCTTTTGGACGTCCATGAACCAAAGCAACATTGTTAACGCCAAAAGATGTCTGCAAAGCTGTCATTTTATAGAGTTTGTTCAACACTACACTTGCATTTGCATCACGTTTGATGTCAATAACAATACGCATACCGTCACGGTCAGACTCATCGTTGGCATTTGAGATACCTTCTATTTTCTTATCATTTACAAGATCAGCTATATACTTAATCAGTTCGGCCTTATTTACATTATAAGGAATCTCGGTTATTACGATCTTATCATGTGTCTGTCCGCTTTCAATTTCAGCTTTCGCACGCATAATTACACGTCCCCGTCCAGTCAAATATGCCTCGCGTACACCACTCACACCATATATAAACCCGCCAGTAGGGAAATCTGGTGCTTTGACAAATTCCATCAGTTCTTCTACTGTAATTTCCGGATTATCAATATATGCTTCACATGCTTCAATTACTTCCGAAAGATTATGAGGAGGCATATTGGTAGCCATACCTACAGCGATACCGGATGCTCCGTTCACCAGAAGATTCGGGATACGTGTCGGCATAACTTTAGGTTCTACCAGCGTATTATCAAAGTTAGGCTCAAAATCGACGGTTTCCTTATACAGGTCATCCATCATTGCTTCACCCAACTTATTAAGACGAGCTTCTGTATAACGCATAGCAGCAGGGCTATCACCGTCTACAGAACCAAAGTTCCCCTGTCCATCTACCAAAGGATAACGCATTGCCCATTCCTGAGCCATACGCACCATTGCAAAATAAACAGAAGAATCTCCATGAGGATGGTACTTACCGAGTACCTCACCCACAATTCTGGCTGATTTCTTTATAAGGTTTGTCTGAAGTATTGCCTAATTCCATCATTCCGTATAAAATTCTACGGTGAACAGGCTTAAATCCATCTCTAACATCCGGAAGGGCACGTGAAACGATGACCGACATGGAGTAGTCAATGTACGATGACTTCATTTCCTCCTCGATGTTAATCTTTATAATTCTGTCTTGTTCAAGCATTTAAAATGATTATTAATTATACATTCTACGGTTTGTGAAAAACCACGCTAAAGTACTACTTTTCCCCGATATACGAAAGTTTTTAGAAAGAAAGTTTTAGCATGACCGGGACGATAACCCGCCAAACTTTAAAATACGAAAATAAAAAGATAAAAACGATAAATATAATATGGAAAGATAAATAACATCGGTAAAAAAGAGCCTATTATTTGTTATACCTTATATATATAATACAAATACACTGTTTTTATGGCACGCCATTTGTAGATATAAGAAATAAAGCAAATATTGCAATACAAACTTGATTAATGCGTATATTTGCCAGTGAATAACCCTTAGAAGAAAAGGAAAAAAGTATGAATAATCAATTCTCACAAAGAGTTTCCGACATTATCGTCTATAGTAAGGAAGAAGCGAATCGGTTGAGAAGTAGGTATATAGGCCCTGAGCACCTGCTTCTGGGAATCCTTCGTGACGGTGAAGGAAAAGCTATCGAGATATTGTCTAAACTCAACACCAATCTAGCTGCAATAAAGCAACAGATTGAAGCTCAACTGAAGGCAGAAGCTGATGATATGTTATTGCCTGATGCAGAGGTACCGTTATCTAATGATGCGGCAAAGATATTAAAAATGTGTATTTTAGAAGCTCGTGGAATGAAAAGTAACATCGCTGATACAGAACATGTATTATTGGCTATTTTAAGAGAAAAAAACAATATGGCCGCTTCCGTACTTGAAGCAAACGATATAAATTATGTGAAAGTACTGGAGCAAGCTACATTGCAACCAGATATAAACTCTGGCATGGGCTTTTCGGAAGACGATGATGATGACGAAGAAATGTCCTTCTCCTCGTTCCGGCAGAGGTGGTTCGGACGAACGCCAACAAGCACAAACCGCTTCTAAGAAGCCGTCTAATGACACACCGGTACTTGACAATTTCGGTACTGACATGACAAAAGCGGCAGAAGAAGGACGCCTAGATCCCGTTGTCGGCAGAGAGAGAGAAATCGAACGTTTAGCGCAGATATTAAGTCGACGCAAAAAGAATAACCCAATTCTGATTGGTGAACCCGGTGTAGGAAAATCAGCGATTGTTGAAGGTCTTGCATTGAGAATCATTCAGAAAAAGGTTTCGCGGATTCTGTTTGATAAACGAGTGGTTGCTCTTGATATGACTGCTGTTGTAGCAGGAACCAAATATCGTGGACAATTTGAGGAACGTATTCGTTCCATTCTCAATGAATTACAGAAAAATCCGAATGTAATATTATTCATTGATGAAATCCACACGATTGTAGGCGCAGGTTCTGCGGCAGGTTCTATGGATGCTGCCAATATGCTAAAACCAGCATTGGCAAGAGGAGAAATACAATGTATCGGTGCTACCACTCTTGATGAATATCGTAAGAACATTGAGAAAGATGGCGCTTTGGAACGTCGTTTCCAAAAAGTAATAGTAGAACCGACTACCGCTGCCGAAACTTTGCAGATTTTGCGTAATATCAAGGATAAATATGAAGACCACCACAATGTGTATTATACGGATGAAGCATTGGAAGCATGTGTCAAGCTGACAGACCGCTATATCACAGATCGTAATTTCCCTGATAAAGCTATTGACGCTTTAGACGAAGCCGGTTCACGTGTACATCTTACCAATGTCAATGTGCCCAAAGAGATAGAAGAACAAGAAAAACTGATCGAAGAAGCCAAAAACAAGAAAAACGAAGCTGTGAAATCGCAGAATTTCGAACTTGCAGCCAGCTTCCGTGATAAAGAAAAAGAGCTTTCCGTCCAATTGGATGAGATGAAAAAAGAATGGGAAGCCAATCTGAAAGAAAACAGGCAAACTGTTGATGCAGAAGAAATTGCCAATGTCATCTCAATGATGTCAGGCATTCCGGTACAACGGATGGCACAGGCTGAAGGTATCAAGCTCGCAGGTATGAAAGAAGATTTGCAGGCTAAAGTCATCGCACAAGATACAGCAATAGAAAAACTGGTTAAAGCTATTTTGCGAAGCCGTGTAGGGCTAAAAGATCCTAATAAGCCAATTGGCACATTTATGTTCTTAGGCCCGACAGGAGTTGGTAAAACTCACTTAGCAAAAGAGTTAGCCAAATATATGTTTGGTTCTGCTGATGCACTGATTCGTATAGATATGAGTGAATATATGGAGAAGTTCACTGTTTCACGCTTGGTTGGAGCACCTCCGGGATACGTAGGATATGAAGAAGGTGGTCAGCTGACAGAAAAAGTGCGCCGTAAACCATACTCGATTGTATTGCTTGATGAGATAGAAAAAGCACATCCAGATGTGTTCAACATCTTGCTTCAGGTTATGGATGAGGGGCGTCTGACTGACAGTTATGGCAGAATGGTAGATTTCAAAAATACTGTTATTATCATGACTTCCAATATAGGAACCCGTCAGCTGAAAGAATTTGGACGTGGCGTTGGTTTTGCGACACAAAGCCGCCTGGATGATAAGGAATTCTCGCGAAGCGTAATACAAAAAGCTCTAAACAAATCATTCGCGCCCGAATTCATCAATCGTGTAGATGAGATAATCACGTTTGACCAGCTTTCTCTGGAAGCAATAACAAAGATTATAGACATAGAGCTAAAAGGATTGTATGATAGAATAGAATCTATTGGTTACAAGCTTGTTATTGAAGATAAGGCGAAAGAATTTATCGCCGGCAAAGGATATGACGTACAATATGGCGCCCGTCCTTTGAAGCGCGCAATTCAAACCTATCTGGAGGATGGCTTATCCGAGCTCATCATTTCCTCCTCTTTAAAAGAGGGAGATACTATTCAGGTATCTCTCAATGAAGAAAAAGGTGAATTGGAGATGAAAGTTGTCACTCCGGAATAATATTATTTCCTGAATAAGAAAATAAAATAATATGCCATAATGTCAGACCTTCGGGTCTGGCATTTTTTTTGTCTCTATCTGAACAAACATCAATTAAAATTAATCAATAGATAAACTAAAAAAATATACGTATTATGCAAAAAGGTAATATTGGGGTTACAACAGAGAACATTTTCCCTATCATTAAAAAGTTTTTGTACAGTGACCATGAGATTTTTCTGCGCGAGTTAGTATCCAATGCAGTAGACGCCACTCAAAAGCTGAATACGCTTGCTTCTATTGGCGAATTTAAGGGTGAACTGGGTGATTTAACCGTTCACGTTGAATTGGGCAAAGATACCATTACTATTTCTGACCGTGGTATCGGTTTGACTGCAGAGGAAATTGAAAAGTACATCAATCAAATAGCTTTTTCAGGAGCTAACGACTTCCTGGAGAAATACAAGAATGACGCAAATGCCATTATCGGACATTTCGGACTTGGCTTCTACTCTGCTTTTATGGTTGCAAAGAAAGTGGAAATTATCACTAAATCATACAGAGACGGTGCACAAGCCGTAAAATGGACTTGTGATGGCAGCCCTGAATTCACTATTGAAGAAATAGAAAAAGCCGATCGTGGATCAGACATCATCTTATACATTGATGATGACTGCAAAGAATTTCTCGAAGAAGCACGTATTTCCGAGCTTCTGAAGAAATATTGCAGCTTCCTTCCTGTTCCCATTGCATTTGGGAAAAAAGAAAGAATGGAAAGACGGCAAACAAGTAGAAACAGCCGAAGATAATATAATCAATGATACCACTCCTTTGTGGACACGTAAACCTAGCGAACTTTCGGATGAAGATTACAAATCATTCTATAGTAAGCTATATCCAATGTCTGATGAACCACTATTCTGGATTCACCTGAATGTTGATTATCCATTCCATCTGACCGGTATCCTCTATTTCCCGAAGGTAAAGAGCAATATTGAATTAAATAAGAATAAGATTCAGTTATATTGCAATCAGGTATATGTTACAGACTCGGTTGAAGGTATTGTGCCGGACTTCCTGACTTTGTTACATGGCGTAATCGATTCTCCGGATATTCCGTTGAACGTTTCCCGTTCGTATTTGCAAAGCGACTCGAACGTGAAGAAGATTTCAACTTATATCACAAAGAAGGTTTCCGACCGTTTACAGTCTATATTCAAGAATGACCGTAAGCAATTTGAGGAGAAGTGGAACGACTTGAAAATATTTATCAATTATGGAATGCTCACACAAGAGGATTTCTATGATAAAGCGCAAAAATTTGCCCTTTTCACCGATACAAATGACAAGCATTATACATTTGAAGAGTACCAGACCCTTATTAAAGATAATCAGACAGATAAAGATGGAAACCTAATTTATCTGTATGCAAATAACAAGGATGAGCAATACAGTTATATTGAAGCTGCCACCAATAAAGGCTATAATGTTTTGCTCATGGATGGCCAGTTGGATGTAGCTATGGTGAGCATGCTGGAACAAAAACTTGAAAAATCCCGTTTCACTCGTGTAGACAGCGATGTCGTTGACAATCTTATTGTAAAAGAAGATAAGAAAGGTGAAACGTTGGAAGCCAATAAACAGGATGCAATCACAACAGCCTTCAAGAGTCAATTGCCTAAAATGGATAAAGTTGAATTCAATGTGATGACACAGGCATTGGGAGAAAATTCGGCTCCGGTCATGATTACTCAAAGCGAATATATGCGTCGTATGAAAGAAATGGCAAATATTCAGGCCGGAATGAGTTTCTATGGTGAAATGCCTGATATGTTTAATCTAATTCTTAATTCAGACCATAAGTTGATAAAACAGGTATTGAATGAAGAAGAAAGCGCTTGCCAGGCAGAAGTAGCTCCGATACTTTCTGAAATGGACAATGTCAACAAACAACGCAATGAGTTGAAAGACAAACAGAAGGATAAAAAGGAAGAAGACATCCCAACAGCTGAAAAAGATGAACTAAACAATCTGGATAAGAAGTGGGATGATCTGAAAAGCAAGAAAGAAGCTATCTTTATCGGCTACGCAAGCAATAATAAAGTTATCCGCCAGCTGATCGATTTGGCCTTATTGCAAAATAATATGCTAAGAGGTGAAGCTTTGAATAACTTCGTAAAACGTAGCATAGAATTGATTTAATATCGCCCCTTTAAACATTACACATACTTCAAGAAAGAGCATTCAACGTTAAATACACGTTGTAATGCTCTTTTTCAATTTAAAACGATCGGTAAAATATCGATTAATTGAAAAGTATTGTATATATTTGAACACTTAATAGACAAAAAATTCAATTGTTTGATTTGGGTTATGAGAAAGATTTTTTTAGTGTTAATTACTTTATGGCTGATTATTCCGGCTATCCATGCCCAAAAAGTAGGACTTGTATTAAGCGGTGGTGGCGCCAAAGGGATGACACACATCGGTATCATTCGCGCTTTGGAAGAAAACAACATTCCTATTGATTACATTGCAGGCACTTCTATGGGAGCCATTATCGGTTCTTTATATGCTATGGGATACTCTCCTGACGACATGGTAGAACTTCTCAAGTCGGAAGACTTTAAACGATGGTATTCCGGAGAAGTGGAAGAGAAATATGTATATCACTTCAAAAAGAATCTTCCCACTCCCGAATTTTTCAATATTCGTTTTTCATTCAAAGACTCACTGAAAAGTTTGAAACCTCAATTCCTGCCTACCAGTGTTGTCAATCCGATTCAGATGAATCTCGTTTTCGTAGACCTATATGCACGTGCCACAGCTGCTTGTAAGGGAGATTTTGATAAACTTTTTGTTCCTTTCCGTTGCATTGCGTCCGATGTATACAACAAGAAAAACAATTAGTCATGAAGGAAGGAGATTTAGGAGATGCCGTCAGAGCTTCCATGAGCTTCCCATTCATGTTTAAGCCTATTGAAATAGACAATGTATTAGCCTACGATGGAGGTATTTATAATAACTTCCCCACAGATGTCATGAGAGATGATTTTCATCCGGATGTCATCATAGGAAGCGTCGTGTCAACCAATCCCACTAAACCCAAAGAAAATGATCTCATGAGTCAAATTGAGAATATGGTGATGCAGAAAACCGACTATTCCATTCCGGACTCCATGGGGATTTTAATGACGTTCAAATATGACAATGTTAATCTAATGGATTTTCAACGCATTGACGAATTACACGATATAGGATATAATCGAACCATCAGCATGATGGATTCAATCAAAAGTCGTATTCATCGGCGTGTAAATCTGGACAATATACGTTTAAGAAGAATGGTATACCGGAGTAATTTCCCGGAACTACGTTTTAAAAATATCATCATTGACGGAGCTAATCCACAACAACAGGCATATATTAAAAGAGAATTTCATAAATCAGATACCAAAGAATTCACTTATGAAGATTTAAAACAAGGTTATTTCCGATTGTTATCTGATAAAATGATTTCCGAAATTATACCGCATGCAATTTATAATCCGGAAGACGACACCTACGATCTACATTTAAAAGTCAAACTGGAAAACAACTTTGCTGTACGGCTGGGAGGTAACATATCCACCTCCAATTCGAATCAGATCTATCCTGGGACTTAGCTATCAGGATTTAAACTACTATGCCAAAGAGTTTATCCTTGACGGGCAACTTGGAAAGGTATATAACAACGTGCAATTTATGGCAAAAATTGACTTTGCCACTGCCATTCCTACCTCATACCGTCTTATAGGTTCAATCAGTACTTTCGACTATTTCAAGAAAGACAAACTTTTTTCGCGAAATAACAAACCTGCCTTCAATCAGAAAGACGAACGTTTCTTAAAATTGCAGGTCGGCTTACCTTTCCTTTCGAGCAAGCGAGCAGAGTTTGGGGTCGGAATTGCGAAAATAGAAGATAAATATTTTCAGAAAAAGCGTCATTGACTTTGGAAATGACAAATTTGACAAAAGTCGCTATGATTTATTCGGTGGATCAATCAGCTTTAATGGAAGTACCCTAAATTCTAAACAATACCCCACACGTGGATACAGAGAAGCTCTTGTTGCCCAGATCTTCGTTGGAAAAGAACGATTCTACCCGGGCGAAGGAAGTACGACCAGTAACAACAAAGATCATCACTCCTGGCTGCAATTATCATACATGAAAGAGAAATATCATAATATGAGTGAACATTGGGTTTTAGGGTGGTATTTGAAAGCCCTGTATGCCTCCAAAAACTTCTCCGAGAACTATACGGCCACAATGATGCAGGCTGGAGAGTTTTCGCCCACGCTACACAGTAAATTGACCTACAACGAAGCCTTTCGTGCCAATCAATTTGTCGGAGCCGGCATTCGGCCTATTTACCGTTTAAACCAAATGTTCCATCTTCGGGGAGAATTTTATGGCTTTATGCCCATTTATCCAATCGAAAAAAACTCGTTGAATAAAGCATATTATGGAAAAGCTTTCTCCAAGTTTGAATATTTAGGAGAAATTTCTGTTGTATGTCAATTACCTTTTGGAGACATCTCTGCATATGTAAATCATTATAGCTCACCGAAAAGGGAGTGGAATGTCGGACTAAGTATAGGTTGGCAACTATTCAATTATCGGTTCATAGAATAATTTTCTACAAAAAAAGTCGTTGAAAAGCTTGCTAGTTCGGGAAAAGTCCGTATCTTTGCACCCGTTAAAACAAAATAACGGTCGCGTAGCTCAACTGAATAGAGTAGCTGACTACGGATCAGCCGGTTACAGGTTTGAATCCTGTCGCGATCACTTTTTTGAATTAACAAAATGGCCGCGTAGCTCAACTGAATAGAGTAGCTGACTACGGATCAGCCGGTTACAGGTTTGAATCCTGTCGCGGTCACTGAAAAATTTACAAGTTATATTATTTGAGGTCGCGTAGCTCAACTGAATAGAGTAGCTGACTACGGATCAGCCGGTTACAGGTTTGAATCCTGTCGCGATCACTTAATCCTCTGCATTTTATGTGGAGGATTTTTATTTTCTCCCATTTCATCGAAGAAATTAGCTATAACTAAACTAAAAAGATTCAAAAGTCAGTCATTATAAACAAGCGATACATCCCCTCATATCTTTTATTTTCAATTCCCTCTTCACCTTCACCTTTCTTCCGGGCTCCCTATAAATAAGTCGTTTACGGGTGAAGGGCAACTCTTACACAGCCTTTTTCACCTGTTTGGAAGTAAGCGTCTCCGCGATTCTATCTTGTCGGCCTTTTTTCATTCTTATATTTTTGCTATGTATAAAAATGAAGCATTATGGATTTAGCAGAAAATCGATTTGGAAAAACTTGGAAACATTTCCTTGAAGCATTGAAAGTAGACTACAATTGTTCTTTAGCCGATGTTTGCCGCGATCAGCATACCACTTTTGGTGGTATGAGTTCCTGGATGTCCAGACGGGGCTATAGCGTTAAACAAGCCAAGGCAGATGTGGTCCGTGATTATTATGGCGGCGTTGAACCCTCCCAACCGACAACTTCCTCTCCTTCATTCACTCAAATAGCACCCGCCATGTTGTCGGAAGAAGAGTTTAGTCTTGCCGGGATCACAATCACCTTTAACAGTGGAACCACCATTTCGGTCAAACGGGCCACACCTGGTGGTGTTATTAAAATGTTGCGCGATTACGAAAGAACGGAGGGAGATCTATGTATTCTCTAACATCAGCCAATCGCTACTATCTGTACCAGGGCTTTGTTCGTATGAACCTTGGCATTGACGGTTTATTCAAAATTATACGATTGGAAATGAAGGACTTGTCTCCCGTTTCCGGAGATATCTTTTTATTCTTTGGTAAAAACCGACAAAGTGTAAAAATACTGCGTTGGGATGGCGATGGCTTTCTTCTGTACTACAAGCGCCTCGAAGGTGGAAGTTTTGAGTTACCGACATTTAACCCCAATACAGGCAATTACGAGATTTCTTATCAGGTTTTGTCTTTTATCTTAAATGGAGTGTCATTAAAGTCTGTACGGTTGAGAAAGCGTTTTAGGATTTAACACAACGCGTTGGTTATTAATTATTTACACTAAGGATATCATCCGGTTTATTTGGCCAATTCGTTGATTTTTTATATCTTTATGCCATGAAAAAGGATGAGATCATAGAGTTATTGAAGGAACAAATCAAGGGATTACGAGATGACAACAACAGACTCTTGGACCAAATAGATGCTTTGATAAAGGAGGTTTCTTCCTTAAAGAGGCACTCCTTCAAAAAGGCGAATCTCTTAGCAAGCAACAGCGCCTTACTAAGGGACTCGCCAAACTTGTATCCAACACATCCGAACAGCAACAGGCTCCCCAATCTGCCATATCCGAAGAAGAGCGGCAGAAGATAGAAGCGGAAAAAGCAGATAAGCGTAAAGCAAGAAAGAACAATGGGGCCAAACGTGACATGCATTATGAGATGGAGGAAGAAGAACATGTCGTTTATCCCGATGATCCCGATTTTGACATCAATAAGGCCCGGTTGTTTACCACTGTTCCCAGAATATGCGTCCGCTATGAATGTGTACCCATGCGCTTCATCAAGCATGTCTACAAGATACACACCTATACGCAAGAAGGTCGCCTGTTTGAGGGAAAACACCGGCTTCGGCCTTCTTGAATTCCAGCTATGACGGTTCATTTATTGCCGGATTGATGGAATTACGTTATATACAATCGCTACCTGTTGAAAGAATCATCAACTACTTCGAGAGTCATGGCTTTACGCTGAAGAAACCTACGGCTCATAAGTTGATAGAGAAAGCCTCAAACCTCTTCGAAAATCTTTATAAGTGCATCCGGCAGACAGCTTTGAGTGATCCTTATAAGGCAGCCGATGAAACCTATTACAAAATACTCGTCCCGGAAAAGAACAGCAAGGGAAAAGGAGTCAGGAAGGGATACCTTTGGGTGGTTGTCGGCATAAACACCAGGATGATATACCTGCTCTATGATGACGGCTCCCGCTCTGAAAGAGTTATTCTTAACGAATTAGGCAGTTGCAAAGGTATCATACAAAGCGATGGTTACTCACCTTACCGGAAGCTCGAAAGCGATGCTTATCCCAATATCACACGCATCCCGTGCTTGCAACATATAAAACGGAAATTTATAGATTGCGGTGAGAAGGACCCGGATGCAAAAAGGAATCGTGGAGCTGATAAACGCACTTTATCAAAACGAGCATAAGCATAAAGTTGGGGTTGAGGGATGGACGGTAGAACAGAATCTTATGCATCGAAAAAAGTATGCGCCGGACATACTCGGAGAAATAAAAGATGTGCTTGATGAAATAGAAGAACGGGGGGATTTATTACCTAAGAGCGAACTGCAGGAAGCCATTACCTATCTTCGCAATGAGTGGAATGCAGTGGTGGACATCTTTAATTATGGTGACACTTATCTGGACAACAATATGGTTGAACGGATGAACCGGTACATATCCTTATCAAGAAAAAACTCATTGTTCTTCGGCAGCCATAAGGGGGCCGAACGAGGTGCCATACTCTATACGATAGCACTCACTTGTAGGATGCATAAAGTGAATCTATTTGAGTATCTCACGGATGTGATAAACAGAACAGCCGAATGGCAACCGAACACACCAATTGAAAAATACAGGGAACTGCTTCCTGACAGATGGGAAAAGGCTAATGACTAAAAAGGGATCATTAGCCTTTTTATTTTAATACACTATATAGAATCGCGGAGACGCTTACTTTGGAAATGAAATATGTCACAATGGCTATTAGAATTTCTTATCAAGCCCTCAAATAGCTATGCTTTAGATAGGCTAAAGCGTAGCTATCCGTTCCCTAAAGCTATGCTTTAGGAAGGTGAAAAACCTGTATCGAAAAACGTAATTAATAAGAAATATAACCCTTTCACAATAGACAGCGGCTGTCTTAAAATAAATCATAGGCTGATTTAAAATAAATATCCCAATGATTGAATTTAATCATTGGGATATTTATTTTAAACACTTCGATGTTTATTATGAATTCCTCGCTGAAGAAGGCATCAACATTTAATATTCAACTCATTCAAAACCTTGCGTATTGCCTCAAATGTGGTAATACGAGTAGGAACCAGCGGCAAACGAAGCTTATTTTCGATCATCCCCATCGCATTTAACATTGATTTTACTCCTGCCGGATTTCCATCAACAAACAATAAATTGAATAATTCCGTGAATCGATGGTGAATGGTTAATGCATTGGCAAAGTCTCCTTGAAGCGCCAGGCGCGTCATGCGACTAAATTCACGAGGAAAAGCATTACCAATTACCGAAATCACACCAACGGCTCCCAATGTAATAAGCGGAAAGGTTATACCATCATCTCCGGAGATTACATTAAAGTTTTCCGGTTTATTTTTAATAATATCATCCATTTGCGTGATATTGCCGGATGCTTCTTTAATAGCAACTACGTTATTGAAATCACGGGCAATCCGTAACGTAGTTTCAGCAGTCATATTTACTCCCGTACGTCCCGGAACATTATACAATACGATGGGGAGCTCCGTAGCTTCCGCAATCGCTTTATAATGCTGATAAATACCTTCTTGAGAAGGCTTATTATAATACGGCACCACAGACAATATCGCATCAACCCCTGTAAAATCATCGTTTTTCAATGTTTCTACAATAGCGCGAGTATTATTACCACCTACACCCAACAGAATAGGAATTCTTCCGTTGACGCGGTCAATTACCATCTTTTTTATAGTTTTCTTTTCTTCCTCGGTCAGAGTCGGTGTTTCAGCTGTAGTTCCCAGCACACACAAGAAATCCGCATTATTCTGCAATAGATAGTCCACCATACGCATCAACGCGTCATAGTCAACGCTCTCATCCTCTTTGAAAGGAGTAATCAGTGCTACCCCCATTCCTTTCAATTTAGTCTGTATCATGAGTTTTAATTATAATCTCTAATTTATTTAGCCGCAAAAGTACGAATATTTTTCTTATCTTACGATATAAGTTTCAGAAATTCGTCTTCGCTTAATATGGTTATTCCAAGTTTTTTTGCTTTTTCGAGCTTTGCAGGTCCCATATTATCTCCAGCCAGTATAAAACTCGTTTTCGCGGAAATGCTTCCAACATTTTTCCCTCCGTTTTTCTCGATAAGTTCCTTATATTCATCACGCGAGTGATGGACAAACACACCGCTGATAACAATAGACTGGCCCGCTAACTTATCCGTATATCCGCTTAAATCTTCTTCGGTGCGATAAAGTTGCAATCCAGCCTCCTTTAGCCTGTTAACCAACTCACGATTAGACTCATTAGCAAAATAAGCAAGTATACTTTGAGCTATTTTTTCTCCGATTTCATCGATACTTACCAATTTTTCAAGATCTGCCTGCTGTAAATCATCGATATTCTCAAACGACTTCGCAATCTTTTTAGCCACAGTCTCACCAACAAAACGAATTCCCAAAGCAAAAATAACACGTTCGAAAGGAACGGTTTTACTTTGTGCAATTCCCCGTTACGATATTCTCTGCCGATTTTTCACCCATACGATCCAAACCTTTGATATCATCAGCTGTAAGTTTATACAAGTCGGCCGTATTTTCAATTAATCCCAAGCGATAGAACATATCCACCGTTTCCGGCCCTAATCCATCAATATTCATAGCCTTTCGACTAATAAAATGCTCTATTTTGCCTTTGATTTGAGGAGGACACGCTGTTTCATTCGGGCAATAATGAGCAGCTTCCCCTTCATACCTGACTAATTTACTGCCACATTCGGGACAATTAACGATGAATCGAACCTTCTCACCAAGCATAAAACTACGTGCATCTTTATCAACCCCTGTAATCTTAGGAATAATTTCACCGCCTTTTTCTACATAAACCATGTCTCCAATATGCAAATCAAGCCCCTCGATAATATCCGCATTATGCAAGGATGCACGTTTTACAACCGTTCCTGAAAGCTGCACAGGATCCAGATTAGCTACTGGTGTGACAGCTCCGGTTCTTCCTACCTGATAAGTCACCTTATTCAAACGGGTCAACGCACGTTCTGCCTGGAATTTATAAGCAATAGCCCATCGAGGAGATTTAGCCGTAAAACCCAAATTCTTCTGCTGCCTCAAACTATTCACCTTTAAAACAATCCCATCTGTGGCAACCGGCAGATTTTTACGCTCTACATCCCAATAATTGATAAATTCAAAAACCTCCTCTAATGTCTGGCACTTACGCGTCAAATCAGAGATTTTAAAGCCCCATTTTGCCGCTTCCTGAAGATTTTCATAATGTCCGTCACAAGGCAGGTTATCACCCAGCAAATAATACAAATAAGCATCCAGTTTGCGGGAAGCCACAATAGAAGAATTCTGCAACTTCAATGTGCCGGAAGCCGCATTTCTCGGATTGGCAAAAAGCGGTTCTTCACGTGCCTCTTTTTCCCGATTCAACTCTTCAAACACTTCCCATGGCATAAGAATTTCCCCACGTATCTCAAAAGAAGCGGGATAATTATCACCATGTAATACAAGCGGAATAGAACGGATCGTTTTCACATTATCCGTCACATCATCCCCCTTTTTCTCCATCACCACGGGTGACGGCACGAACCAACTTCCCATCTTCATAAGTCAGCGAAATAGAAGTACCGTCATATTTCATTTCACAACAAATCTCGAAATCCTCATTCAATGCCTTACGGACACGATCATAGAAGTCCGTCACTTCCGCTTCCGAATATGTATTTGCCAATGACAACATAGGATATTTATGAGCCACTTGCGTGAAATTCTTGTTCAAGTCGCTCCCCACGCGCATAGTGGGTGAATTTTCATCTTTATATTCCGGATGTGCTTGTTCCAGATCCTGAAGTTCACGCATCTTATCGTCAAACTCTTTATCCGAGATTTCAGGAGCATTCAACACATAATAATTATAATTATGCCGGTGAAGTTCGGCACGCAATTCCTCTATTTTTTCTTTTATATCCATATTTATTCGATTGTTTAAGGCAAAAATACATGTTTATCTTTGAATATTTGTACTTTTGCGAAAAATTAAAAGATTATGCGTATTGATATTATAACAGTTTTACCCGAAATGATTGAAGGTTTCTTCAATTGTTCTATCATGAAACGAGCTCAAGATAAAGGACTTGCAGAGATACATATTCACAATCTGCGTGATTATACCGAAGATAAATATCGTCGTGTCGATGATTATCCTTTTGGAGGATTTGCCGGAATGGTTATGAAAATAGAACCCATCGAGCGTTGCATCAATGCTCTGAAGGCAGAACGCGACTACGATGAAGTTATTTTCACGACCCCCGACGGAGAACAGTTCAACCAGCCGATGGCCAACAGCCTCTCGTTCTCTGGCACAGAATCTCATTATTCTTTGCGGACATTTCAAAGGCATCGATTACCGTATTCGCGAACATCTGATTACTAAAGAAATCAGTATCGGCGATTATGTATTAACAGGAGGAGAACTAGCGGCAGCAGTGATGGCAGATGCTATCGTACGTATCATTCCCGGAGTCATCTCCGATGAACAATCCGCACTTTCCGATTCTTTCCAGGATAATTTGCTGGCAGCACCTGTATATACACGACCTGCGGATTATAAAGGTTGGAAAGTCCCCGATATTCTCTTATCCGGTCATGAAGCAAAAATCAAAGAATGGGAACTGCAACAATCCCTGGAACGTACCAGAAAACTTCGTCCCGACTTATTAGGGGAGAATAAAATAAAGTGTAAATAAAAACGACGGTGAAGAATACGTAAATCCTCACCGTCGTTTTTATTTTATCTTCAATCTAAAGATTCTGTCCGTAGACAATTCCTCTAAACACGAACTTCTTTTTCATCTGCCACTACCTGCCTGTTTATCCTTTCTTTATTTAAAAGAGAAATAGCATTTTTCTCGCAGACTTAGTGCGAATGGTTATTGTATGTTTTCAATTACACCTCAAGTGCACCAATAATTTCCTTTACAGACTTACACCCGTGTCTTTCCAGGTAATTATTTATACCATCTTCCACTTTAATAGTGACAGCAGGATCTATGAAATTTGCCGTACCAATCTGGATAGCCGTTGCACCTGCAAGCATGAATTCAACAGCATCTTTCCAGTCCATAATACCCCCTAAACCAATGACAGGAATATTTACCGCCTTAGCAACTTGCCACACCATACGCAATGCGATAGGTTTTACGGCCGCTCCCGACATTCCTCCTGTTATCGTTGATAAAATAGGGCGTTTACGTTCCGCATCAATCGCCATACCCAGCAATGTATTGATTAATGACACGCTATCTGCACCACTTTCTTCTGCCGCGCGAGCTATTTCGGTGATATCCGTAACGTTTGGGGAGAGTTTTACGATAAGTGTCTTTTTGTAAGCAGAACGCACTGCTTTCACTACTTCTGATGCCCCTTTTGCTGACACACCAAAAGCCATACCTCCTTGCTTCACATTGGGGCAAGAGATGTTTAGTTCTATAGCAGGAATTTTGTCAAGTTCATTAATGATTTCAGCCGTTTTTACATAATCTTCGATCGCAGACCCCGAAACGTTTACAATCATATTCGTTTGGAATGTCTTTTATACGAGGGATATATATGCTCCACGAAGTAGTCAACACCCTTATTTTGCAGTCCTACAGCGTTTAACATCCCAGAAGGAGTCTCTGCCATACGCGGATAAGGATTCCCTTCACGTTTGTGAAGAGTCGTCCCTTTTACAATAATACCACCTATTCGCGTTATATCAATGAAGTCGGAGAACTCTTCACCATATCCAAATGTACCAGATGCTGTCATCACCGGGTTCTTTCATTTGTAATTCACCAATGTTTACACTTAAATCTGCCATAGTAGTTTATTTATATTAAAAACAGGACCTTCTTTACATACACACAAGTGACCTTCTGTCGTATTTTCCACACAGCACAAGCATGCTCCGATACCACAAGCCATTGTATTTTCCAAAGAAACTTCACATTCTATCTGATTACTTTTGGCATATTTTGCCACAGCCACCATCATTGGTTTAGGACCACAAGTGTAAATCTGCTCAAATCGTACCTTATTTAATATAGAATGTTGAGTTACGTATCCTTTTTCGCCATGGCTACCATCCTCCGTGGTGGTATATACCTCTCCATATTTGGCAAACTCTTCCAGCTGCAACAAATCTTTGTCGCTACGGGCACCTAACAAGAACGTAGGTTTGTGGCCTTTTTTAGCCAATTGTTCACCTAAATACAACATAGGAGGCTGTTCCGACACCTCCACCAACTAATAAGAGCTTATCAGAAGCCTCTTGAGGCATTGTGTATGCATTTCCCAGCGGAAGCACCACATTAATTGTATCACCGGAATTAGCCTCTGCCAGACGTCTTGTTCCATCACCAACCAGCTGGATCAGAAACCAGACCTCATTTCGCTGTTTATCTACAAAATTAATAGAAATAGGACGACGCAAGAATGTAGTAGGCGAACCGTCCACCCGGATTTCTGCAAACTGCCCAGGTAACATTTCGGGCAGTAATGACTGAGACGTCAATTTTAGCAATACATAGTTTGCATTCAATCTGATATTCTCGGTCACTGTCAGATCTAAAATAAATTTCTTCATGTATGGATATAAAAGTATAAATTCGTATTCCGGGTGCAAAGATACAGGAAATTGCTCAAACCACCGATTTTACTCTTTATTTTTCAGGCCTAAACGTCTCATAGGTATTATCATCAAAAAATATTCTTATTTCTGTGATTTTCCTGGCAGGCTTTTCAATATACCTAATCTCTTGTTTTACAATCTCTTTAGTGGGCATTTTCAGCGTTTCTTAATGGCATTTCCTTGCGATTTTCCGGAATAGCCGGCTCTTTGGACGAATTTATGAGATTCTCGTCAAATAAAGAAGGCAGATAATCGCTATTAGAAGAAGAAAAAGGAAGTTCCTTCTTCAGACACCATCATTTCGCCCTTTCCATAAAGCAACCATTCAAGATTTACATAGTCATACTTTTGATGAACCTTCATAACAACCTCTAAACTGGGTTTATTCCGGCCATTTAAAATATGAGAGAGAGTAGATTGTTGTACTCCAATTGTTTTAGCAAAAACTTTAGGAGGAACTTTTTCTCTCTCCATTATCATTCTGATTCTGTCTTTTATTTCCATACTACCTTCTTTTTAGTACAATTGTATGTGTTATGCACCTAATTCACAAAAATACGTATTACATCATTGATAATACAAAGGTAAATATTTAGATTCACAAAAACAAATCACAAATATAAAAATATTAATATTACAAAAGTGTATTATATTATACAAATCGAATATTACGCTTGTATATAGAATAAAACGAGTTATTATAAGCATATAGCTTTAGTTTAATTATATATCATAAAATACAGATATACAACCATATATATAACACAAATGAAACTCAAATAGAGACATTCACAAATATACATACCACATATAGAAGGCTCTTATAGCACTAATTGATATAATAAACTATATAATCTTGATTTATAATAAGATAATAGAGATAAAAGTATTTGTTAATGCCTGAAAAACTACATTTGTATATAGGGTATTATTTTTGTAAATGCATAAATATATTATTGTAAACACCATCTTTTGATTACATTTGGAATTCATTCACATAAATATACGACACATTTGTAACCACATAAATACACAAAAGTAAATATTGATAGTTGCAAAAGCAATAAAAGGAAGGGATCAACTCATACTTTACCAATGTATATTGCTATTTTTATTCTAATCATCCTTTACAATCTTCTCTAAAAAGAGAATCCTTGCAATATTTCCGTACCGATCTCCACTTATTTATTTTTTTTCAATTCTAGGAAGCTCATTTTTAGCATAAACAAATGAAATACAAATACTTACCCCTATAATTCAGATTCTATTTTTCTATTAAACTAGAAAAAATAGGCTTATAGTAATCAAAAATACTCTGGATTATCAAAATGACACTAATGGATGATTTTAGAGAAAAGAAAAAATCTCCATTCTCACTATAAAACGATACCTTTAAAATCCAAAATGCTTTTTTGATAAACTCAAGAATAAGTAAACTTTTCTCGTTTAAAAATTAAAGCTCCTATTTAAAAGAAAAAGTTTCCTTGAAGATAGATCAATACAAAATTCTAAAAATATACTTTGTGTAGTTCGTTAAATGGGTAACTCTATAAAACTACAAAAGGAGTAAATCTATTTGTAAAATAATCACTGGCATTGTGAAAGTCTTTTTTATAATGGAAGTAATTGCGGGAATATAAAAAAAAAGACATATACTCCCCATTTCTATCTATGGTAAAAGTATATGTCTGATGATATATGTAATTCTTAATCCTACTTAATGCAAAATTTTGAACACTAATTCACGAAGAATATCTCCATCTGTCATAGAACTGTTTTGGACTCCTTTAGATTTTGCATCAGCATATCGTATTTCTCCAACAATTTGCATCGTCTTTACTCCACTATATTTTCGCATTGCCACCATATAATCCCGAGCCTGCCATGGGAGTTCTTAATCCTAGCATGTTTGCAATTCCCTGCTCTGATTTATCCGGTGCATAATAAGCCAACATTAGATTGGAGTAAAAGCTGAATAATAAAGACAGCGTCATTTGGATTGGGTTAGTTTTCGGATTTTCCTCAAAATATTTTATTATCTTATTCGCTTTCAATATATCCTTTTCCACTAAAGCACTGCGCAATTCAAAGTTATTATAGTCTTTGCTTATGCCGATATTCTTTTTCTATCTGTTCAGGAGTAACACGTTTCTTGTCCGGCAGGTAAAGTGATAATCAACTTTTCAAGTTCTCCGGTCAGACGACTTAAATCCGAGCCTACAAAATCAGCAAGCATAGAAGTTGCCTTCGGTTCCATATCAACCCCTTTTCGTTTCATATATGAAGCTATAAAACCGGGAAGTTGTGCATCCTTTATTTTTTTAGATTCAAACAGTACACCAACTTTGTCCACCTCGGCAGCCAACTTCTTTCTACGATCTAAAGTTCCATGCTTATGGCATATCACTAAGATAGTGGAAAGCAAAGGCTTTTGAAGATAATATGACAACTCCTCCATATTGCGCACGGCCTGCGCTTCCTTCACTACTACTACTTGATGTTCTGACATCATGGGATAACGCTTTGCGGCATTTATAATCGTTGCCACATCCACATCAGCACCATACACAACAGTCAGGTTGAATTCTTTTTCCGTTTCACTCAACACATTATCCGTTATGTAATCTGCAATCAAGTCGATATAATACGACTCTTCTCCCATCAGGTAATAGACAGGGCGATACTGCTTTGCTCTCAATTCCTTGAGGATGTCATCACAGGTCAATTCTTGTTTTGCCATATATATTTTTTCAGAAAGACCGGATTACCAGTCGAATTTCAAGTGTTTAACAGTTTTCTTTTCATCAATAATCATACGCAAAGAAGCAATGCCAATTTCAACATGCTCTTCTACATAATTTCTGGTAACCAAATTATCGCTTTTATCCGTTTTTACTCCATCGGGAGGTCATTGGCTGATCGGATACCAATAATAATGCACCGGTAGGAATATGATTGGCAAAGCCACAACTAAACAGAGTTGCAGTTTCCATATCGACTGCCATGGCCCGTGGTCTTTGTTCAGATATTCTTTGAACGCATCATCATGTTCCCAAATACGACGGTTAGTGGTATATACAGTACCAGTCCAATAGTCGCGGCCTTTGTCACGAATGGATGAAGAAACGGCACGCTGCAACATAAATGCAGGCAACGCAGGAACTTCGGGAGGAAAATAATCATTGGAAGTTCCCTCCCCACGGATAGCCGCAATAGGGAAGAATCAAGTCACCAAGCTGGTTTTTCTTGTCGATACCACCACATTTTCCGAGGAATAAACATGCTTTGGGGCGAATAGCACCCAGCAAGTCCATGATGATAGCAGCGTTGGGACTTCCCATACCGAAGTTAATCATTGTGATACCTTCGGCAGAAGCAGAAATCATATTTGCGTCCCTTCCTAAAATAGGAACATTAAACTGATTTGCGAAAATCTCGACGTACTTGTTGAAGTTAGTCAACAGAATATACTCTCCAAAATCCTCCAGGTTACGTTTTGTGTAACGCGGGCAGCCAATTAGCTACGATTTCTTCTTTTGTTTTCATAATTATCTATTAAATTTGTGCTCCCAATAATGGGAACCATTATTTAACTTACAAAAATAATAAATGTTATCGTTAAACCTACCAGTATTCGACACTAAAATAAACGTACGAAACGGAAAAAATGTAATTTTCGACGTTATTCGTAAACGATATGTCGCCCTTACCCCTGAAGAATGGGTACGGCAACACTTTGTTCACTTTCTTATTGCACACAAAGGATATCCGACTACCCTTCTTGCCAATGAAGTAATGGTGAAGTTGAACGGTACTACCAAACGATGCGATACAGTACTTTACCGGAGGGATTTATCTGCCCGGATGATTGTAGAATATAAAGCACCACACATTGAAATAACGCAAGCTGTTTTCGATCAGATCACCCGATATAATATGGTACTGAAAGTGGATTACCTGATTGTCAGCAACGGAATGCAACATTATTGCTGCCGTATGGATTATGAACATCAGAGTTATACGTTCCTCCAGGATATTCCTGATTACCATTCTTTATAAAAATGATCCGCTTCATTCGCCTTAAAAAACATACTTACCTGCAAGAATAAAATAGCGTCACTATCCCCTCAAGATAGTGACGCTATTTGCCTACTATGGTGACGCTATCCCGAACAGATAGCGTCACTATACCAACTACCCCTTCCAGGTAGTCTTCAAACAGCCTTTTACTTCTATACGGCAACATCTTTCTCACTATCCTCATTTCCTTTCTTTTTGCTGAACCGCTCTTGCAATTTCTGCATCAATTCGTAAAAATTAGGAATATAAATAGTAGCCAATAAAGTATTCATAGCCATACCAAACACAACAGCGGCTCCCAATGCTATACGACTTTGCGCACCTGCGCCGGTAGCGAACAACAACGGCATCACTCCTAGTACAAAAGCAAAAGATGTCATCAGGATCGGACGCAAGCGGACATGTCCCGCTTCAAAAGCAGCTTCCCTAATTGAATTACCTTCGGCACGGAAATCACGGGCAAATTCCACAATCAAAATACCATTCTTTGCCGAAAGCGCAACAAGCAGAATGATACCGATTTGCGTATAAATACTGACCGGAGTTCCCATAATCAGACAGCCAATCATAGCACCCAATAATGCGACCGGCAATCCGATAACAGCTGCCACCGGGCTGGTCCAACTCTCATACTGTGCAGCAAGTACCAGGAAAGCAACAATTAACGCCATAATCAGAACAATGGTAGTCGTATTTCCTGCTTGTGTTTCCTGATAAGCAACAGAAGTCCATTCATATCCAAACTCATCTCCCAGCTGTTCCTTAAATAATGCTTCCACTTCCTGTATGGCCTGCCCGGTGCTACTTCCCGGAGCAACGTTACAAGTCAGAGAAGCAGTCGAGTACATATTATAGCGGTTAATCTGGTTCTGGCCTAACTGTTCCTCCACTTTGGTGAAAGAAGAAAAAGGTACCATCTCTCCTGCCGCATTCGGCACACTTAGTTTCAAGACATCATCAATCACGCGCTGTGCCTGATCCCGTGCCTCAATCTTCACCTGATAGATACGTCCAAATTCAACAAAATCATTCACATAAGCCGCTCCCATATAATAGCCCAATGTAGAGAAAACATCATTCAAGGCAATCCCCATAAACTGCACTTTATCACGATCAATATTCAAGAAATACTGCGGAACATTTGCCTGATACTGACTGGACACAGATCCTAAAGCCGGTTTAGAATGATAAGAAGCAAGCAACGCATTGATGGCCTGCTGCATTTCCGTCGGTCCCAGATTACGCCGGTCTTCCAACTGAAGTTGCAAACCGCCGGAAGCACCCAGTCCCGGAATAGCCGGAGGAACCATCGCAAATACTTCCGCAGCCTGAATAGTCATATACGCTTCACCATTAAAACGGTTGACTACGGCAGCAGCCGTATGCTCCTTCCCTTTCCTCTCACTCCAGTTTTTCAGTACCACAAAATAAGTTGCCGAATTACTCTGTTCGCCGCCACCCATTATCGAGAAGCCGGAAATACCAATATAATTCTTTACTTCCGGATAAGAATCCAGAATACCGTTTATCTTTTCTCCCACTGCTTGCGTACGCTCAAGGCTGGCGGCAGGCGGAAGTTGAACAACAGCAATAAAATATCCGTCATCCTCGTCCGGGATAAAAGTTGACGGCCAATGCATAAAAAGCAATAGAGCAATAACAGTCAAAGCGCCATAAGAAGCGAGAGCCATTCCCGGACGTTGAAGCAACCATTTGACAATTTTGTCATATACCCCTTGTGTCTTGTCATAAGCCTTATTGAAACCTTTGTATATAAAGAAGTTAGAAGGTTTACTCTTTTCAAGAAACAGTGCGCAAAGCGCAGGAGTCAATGTCAACGAATTGAAACCGCTCAATACGGTAGAAGCGGCAATAGTCAGCGCAAACTGCTTATACAGCTGACCTGAAATTCCACTAATCATCATTGTTGGAATAAACACGGCAAGCAATACGAGAACCACCCCGACAATCGGGCCCGTGATCTCTCCCATCGCTTTTGTCACGGCTTCACGAGGTGAGTACTGCCCAGTTTCCAATAATCTCGAAGCGTTCTCCACCACCACTATCGCATCATCCACCACAATAGCAACTGCTAAAATCAGTCCGAACAATGTTAATGTGTTGATAGAGAAACCAAATGCCGCCATTACGGCAAATGTACCGATCAACGATACCGGGATAGTAATACAAGGAATAATCACTGCCCGCCAATTCTGCAGGAACAAGAAAATAACGAGTATCACCAGCAAAGTTGTTTCAAAGAAAGTAACCATCACTTCATCAATGGAAGCATGGATAACATCAGTCGTATCCAAAGTGACATTATAGGCCACTCCTGACGGGAAACTTTCTGCAAGTTCTTCCATCTTAGCTTTCACTCCTTTTGAAACATCCAGCGAATTGGAACCCGGTTGCTGGTAAATAGCAATAGCAGCCGTAGGTTTTCCATTCAATCGCGACACTACACTGTATGAAGCAGACCCCAAATCAATGCGTGCAATATCTTTCAGACGAAGCATCGCCCCGTCCTGCTCACGGCGGATAATAATATTCCCGAACTGTTCCGGAGATTTCAATCGTCCCTGAACATTCAACGTATACTGAAAAGCATTATTATTATCCTGTCCGATAGGCTGACCGATATATCCGGCAGATACTTCCACATTCTGCGACTGGATGGATTGATAGACTTGCTGCGGTGAAATATTCCGTATACGCATAGCCTCCGGATCGAGCCAGATGCGCATCGAATAATCCCCTGCTCCCATCACATTCACAGCACCCACTCCGGGCACACGTGTCAACTGGTCCACTAAATTCAATTTGGCATAATTAGTCAGATACAGGCTGTTGTACACAGAGTCCTGCGAAGTCATTGTCAAAAACATCACAATGTTTGAAGATTGTTTCTGCACAGTGACCCCTTGCACCACCACCGGTTCCGGCAGCGATGATTGTGCGATACTTACCCTGTTTTGTACCTGCACAGTTGCCATATCGATGTCCGTACCAACAGCGAATGTAATAGTCAGAGAATATGCTCCCGAAGATGAAGAATTGGAAGACATATAAAGCATGCCGTCTACACCATTCACCTGCTGTTCGATAGGAATACCCACTGTTTGAGCAACAGTTTCAGCATTTGCCCCGGGATAAACCGCAGAGACCTGCACCGTTGGCGGTGTGATCTCCGGAAATTGCGCCACAGGCAATATATTGAGTGTGACCAGACCGGCTACTACAATAAGCAGGGCAAGGACAGTAGCAAATATCGGTCGGTTGATAAAAAACTTAGAAAACATAATGTATAGGTTTAAAAGCAGTCTCTCCACAACCTTCTCCCAAGGAGAGGGAGCAGAAAGTTACTTTTGTTAATTAATCGGTTTTAAGTACATCACCTTTATTGATTTCGTTTGTTAATCAATCAGTTATCCAAAAGACCTTATTTCCCTCTTTTGGGAAGGGAATCAGGAAGCGGCTTTACTTTCATTCCGTCTCTGACTTTCATCAAAGCCTCTGTGACATACTGTTCCTGCGGGGAAAGTCCACCCAATACCTGCCGTAAAGTGCCGTCGACCAACTGCCCTATTTCAATATGCCGGTAATGAACTATATTCGAATCATTTACAATATATAAGTATTTGCCTAACTGGTCGGTTCCGATAGAGCCCTCTTTCACCAACATGGCATTTTTAGCTTCTCCATAAGGTAAAGTTATGCTTACATATAATCCGCTCTTCAATATCCCTTTCGGGTTATCAAAATTGGCACGAACCATCAGTGTTCCTGTATTCACATCTACATTTGGTGAAAGATAATCGAGCGTAGCCGGATAACTTTCAGTTCCCCCCTTTCCCAGTTGAACCATTATTTTTTTAGGAAGATCAGTCGGTAACTGCTGGGTATCCATCGTCATTGCCAACCATTGATTATCAGCAACATTAAAGTAAGCATACATCTGATTATCTTTATAAATAGTAGCCAATGTGACTGGTTGCAACGAACCGCCTACATAACTTCCTATATCTACAGTCGCCTTACTGATGGTGCCGTCAAACGGTGCACGGACATAACAATATCCCAAGTTTGTACGGGCGGTGCTCAAAGCTGCTTCCGCGTTGCTGACAGCTGCAACACCCTCTTTCACAGAAGATTCAGCCTGAAGTACCTGTATCTGACTGACCGCATCACTCTTTACAGCCTCTTTCATACGGCTATAATTATTACGAGCATATTCCAATTGCGCTTGGGCAGTTTTCAGTTCTGCTTCTGCTTGCTCCACCTGATCTTTATATAAGGTTGGTTCAATGACAAACAACAGTTGCCCCTGTTTCACCCGTCCACCTGCGACATAAGAGGTAGACTGCAAGGTTCCGTTCACCCTGGCTACAAGATTCACCGTCTTTTCTGTTGTCAGATAACCCGGATAATCTTTCGTCAAAGTAATATCCTCCACTATGGGTTTGGTCACACTAATTTCCGGAGTTGGCATACCTCCCATCGCTCCTGTACTTTTCTTCTCCTTGCAACCCGTCAATATAGGCAGTGCAAGAAAGATATACATCAGTTTTTTCATATCTGTTAGGTTATATATTTTATAGATTGATTTTTATTCTCTCCAACCACCCCCTAAAGCCTTGTAGAGGGCTATCAGTTGCAAAAGCGAACTACCTTGTGCCTGTACCAGCTGATTCTCATAAGATAACAGAGAACGTTGTGCATCAAGTACGTTTTGGAAAGGCGAAAGTCCCTGTTTATAAAGTTCCAGTGAAAGTTTCAATGTCTCAATTCCTTGATTGCGTACTTCCCGCAGGGCTACAATCTGTTTGATTGAATTCCGGTAGGAATTCATAGCATTGTCCGTTTCCTGTACGGCAGTTAAAACCGTCTGATTAAACTGGTTGATCGCTTCATCCAGTTGTGCTTTTGCCAGCCGGGTTGCATTCACCAGCTGTCCTCCATTGAAAATAGTCCAGTTCAATGACGGAGCAATTTCATAAGTCATACTTTTACTTTTGGTGAGATCCTTCAGGTCACGGGCGGCATATCCAAATGAACCTTTCAAGAAAACTTTCGGCAACCAATCCGCTTTCGAAGCTCCAAGCAATGCTGCCTGCGCATTTACGCTCAATTCCGCACTTCGTACATCAGGCCGTCGCAGTAATAAATCGACAGGCATTCCCACTCCGATAGGTTCCATATAATCGGGCAATGTACCACTAGATTCAAGAACAGGACGAATGTCCTGGGGATACATTCCCAATAAGACAGCCAATGTTGTGATATACTGATTGATACCCGCTTCCAACTGGGGAATGGAGGCTTTTGTGCTATATAATACAGACTTGGCCTGTGCCACATCGAGTTTAGCAACCAGCCCGGTGTTATAGCGTACTTCCGTGATTTTCAGGACTTCTTCCTGCGAAGCACTGTTTTTCTTCACCACTTCAAGCTCTTGTTGCAACTCCCTTAGATTGATATAAGCCGAGGCTACTTCTGCAGCTAATGAGACCATGACTCCAGTGTATTCTTCCTTGCTGGCGGCAAAATTCTCTTTCTGCGCTTTTACCCGTTTCCGGATACTGCCGAAAATATCAAGCTCCCAGCTCATGCTTAGCGAAGCATCATAATAATGATCGGTTGTTTGGGGCAGTGAACTTGTATTTCCACTGGTTTCCTGACGGGTCCATCCTGCATTCAATCCGATGGAAGGAAAAAAGTTACTGCGTTCTATCCAAAGATTGGCACGAGCGGCAGCTATACGGTTGATTGCCATGGCAACGGAGTAATTACGATCTACTGCCAGAGCTATCAAAGAGTCCAGTTTGGTGTCTTGGAATGACTTCCACCAATGGTCATCTACCGGAAGTATCTGTTGAAACACTTCCCCGCTCTCTTCCCAATCTTGAGGAAGCGGAGCTTTCAAATAACGGTTTGCGGTCTGTCCAACCGCGGTCACAGTTGAAAGAAACATAAGGAGCGATGTGCCCCACACTCGTATATTCATATCAGTTCAGGTTTTTATGAAATGAAAAGATAACAACTAAAGGGTAAGTTTGTTTATCGATTCCTTTTATACGAGCACTTGTTAAAACAAAAAAAGCCCAGCATTGCTGCAGGGCTTATTATATATCAAAAAAGTAACTTTACTTACTTCACTGCTCTTCTTATTCAGCAGTTTTTCTTCTGATAGCTCTTTTGGTAGTAGCTACCGGAGCTTCTTCCACCTTGTGTTCGATTTGTACGCCAGCCAATTCCGGGTCAATCATAATACGTCCGCAATATTCACAAACGATTACTTTCTTACGAGAACGGATATCCAGTTGTCTCTGGGGCGGAATCTTGTTAAAGCAACCACCACAAGCGTCACGCTGTACGTATACAATACCCAATCCGTTGCGAGAGTTCTTACGGATACGTTTGAAAGACTGCAACAGACGCGGTTCGATCTTAGTTTCCAAATCTTTAGCTTTGTCTCTCAATTTCTCTTCTTCCTGTTTGGTTTCAGAGATAATTTCGTCCAGTTCGCTCTTCTTCTGCTCAAGGTCTTTCAGTCTTTCGTTAAGAATCTGATCGTTCTTCGTTACTTCAGCCTCTTTTTCTTCTTTATCAGCAGAATATTCCTTAATTCTCTTTTCGCAAAGTTCGATTTCCAATGTCTGGAATTCGATTTCTTTCGTCAAGAAATCATATTCACGGTTATTGCGAACATTGTCTTGTTGTGACTTATATTTTTCTACTGAAGCCTTTGCTGTTTCAATTTCTACTCTCTTGCCGGCAATAGCAGATTTCAGTTCATCCACTTCAGCTTTGATCTTGTCGATACGGGTACTCAAACCAGCAATTTCATCTTCAAGGTCTTGCACTTCCAACGGAAGTTCACCTCTCAATGTCTTGATTTCATCAATCTTAGACAACATCGTTTGCAGTTGGAACAGTGTCTTCAGTTTCTGTTCTACCGTCAACTCATTCGGATCTTTTTTTGCTTCTCTAGCCATTTTACTTATAAATATTTTATGGGATTCGTATTTATTTTACTCAATTGGAGTGCAAAATTAGGAAATAAATCCCGGATTATGGAATAAAAAATTTCTTTTGTATATTGTTCGCTTTCGTAATGACCAATCTCTGCCATCAGAATATCACCCTCATGGCCGAAATAATCATGATATTTGATTTCTCCCGTAATAAAGACATCCGCCCCCATCCGAATTGCCTGTGGAAGCAGGAAAGCTCCGGCACCACCACATAAGGCAACCTTCTGTATTTCTCTCCCCGTCAGTTTGTTATGACGTACACAACCCACTTCGAAGATTTTCTTGATGCGTTTCAGAAACTCGAGTTCCGTTTCCGATTCATCCAATTCACCTACAATTCCCGAACCTGCCTGCAACCAGTCATTCTGCAACGGATACAAGTCGAATGCCGGTTCCTCATAAGGATGTACAGACAATAAAGCCTTTATAACTTCTGCTTTCTTATATACAGGAAGAATGGTTTCAATCCTTACTTCATTTTCATGATGCAGTTCACCGATTGTTCCACAGAAAGGATGCGTTCCCTCTTTTGCCCGGAAAGTTCCCTCTCCTTTCAGATTGTAACTGCATGAATCATAGTTACCTATATTTCCGCATCCGGCTGCAAACAATGCTTCACGCACACTATCGGCTTGTGCATCCGGCACGAAAGTCACCAGCTTAATCAGACTGTTCTCTTTCGGTTCGAGCACTTTCAGATTCTTCAACCCTATTTTCTCTGCTATCTTATAATTGACTCCACCTTGTGCATTATCAAGATTAGTATGTGCTGAATAGATCACAATATCATTCTTTATTGCTTTCAGTATGCAGCGTTCCACGTAATCTTTGCCCGTGATAGATTTATAGCCCTTGAAAATGAGCGGATGGTGCGATATAACGAGATTGTACCCCAGCGCGATAGCTTCATCCAACACAGCTTCGGTAACGTCAAGACACAACAAAGCCCCTGTTGCTTCCGCTTCTGTCAATCCGATTTGCAGGCCGGCATTATCAAATCCGTCTTGCAATGGCAGAGGCGCGAATCGTTCAAGGGCGCTTACTATTTCCTTAATTTTCATTATTGGTAGAAAATTTGGTTGCAAAGATAATAAATAAAATAGGAATTAACATACTAAGTGATCGTTTTTTAGAGAATTTATCGTTATCCATTTTTTGAGATCCCCATAAAAGATATAAAATACCACCCAGAAACTATCAAAAAGGACCTAAAAACTATCTGTTGATAGAAATTCCCCTAAATTACGTCTGATTCTCCCCTACCAAGGTCGACAAAATATCTTAAACTTGCATCATCAAAATTTTTACAACGAATACTCACATTTAAAAAACAACACATATGAAAAGTTTAAGCTTCAGAAAAGATTTGGTAGGAGTTCAGGAAGAATTACTACGTTTCGCATACAAACTGACAACAGACCGCGAAGAAGCAAACGATTTGCTGCAGGAAACCTCATTGAAAGCATTAGATAATGAAGATAAATATACACCCGATACAAATTTCAAAGGATGGATGTACACCATCATGCGCAATATCTTTATCAATAATTATCGTAAGGTAGTTCGCGACCAGACATTTGTCGACAAGACCGATAATCTCTATCATCTTAATTTGCCGCAAGATGCAGGGTTTGAAAGTACTGAAAGGACATACGACCTAAAAGAGATGCACCGTGTAGTCAATGCTCTTCCGAAAGAATACAGGGTTCCGTTCGCTATGCACGTTTCCGGATTCAAATACCGCGAAATAGCAGAAAAACTGAATCTTCCGTTGGGTACCGTAAAAAGTCGGATCTTCTTTACCCGTCAGAAATTACAAGAAGAACTGAAAGACTTCCGCTAAACCATAACTATATCCATATAAATTTTAGATTAAACAGTTAATTTCATTTTTCAGTTTTATCAATAGGCAAAAGGCAAAAAGAGTTTATATTCTTTTTGCCTTTTGCCTGTTTTCATCGGATAAATTCGGATAAAAACCGGTTCCGGAATAAAAACTAATTATAAATTTTCGCCTAAAGCTTCCGTTATTTATTGAAATTCTGTACTTTTACTTCATCTAAATAATGAATACGATGAAAACAAATTTGACTTTACTGTTCCTGTTAGTTATGATGATTTCTTGCCAGCCCAAGAAAAGTGATAGTATCGAAATGTCCGTAGCCGAGGCTGCAAAGATTGACAATATCGAAGATTGTGCGGCAGATACGGTCAAAGCTACCGCTATCTTCTGGATTGATAAAGTAGAAACCAAACACTGCAAAGAGTACGGTTTTCGCACAATCAAAGCTAAGGTGCTCATTCGCGAAGACGGGAAGGTTGATTTGCTGTCATTCGTCAAGAAACAATCGCCTGATGTAGAGAAGTATATACGCCATCACCTCTCTAAATTTCAAGTAACGGAAAAGATGTTTGAAGGCGGTTATGTGCAACCCGAAGAACAATTCGTGCAGCTTCGCTGCTTATGGGGAATGTTGAAAGGCAAATAATAAACACGCTAATAACCGGGCTTAGCTTTCCGTTTTAGCGCTATCTTTTGCTTTTCATCTGTACCTTGTTTTTCAGTGCATACCGTTCGTCTACGACTCTGTCCGTAGGGAAGAAAGTGAAAATAAGCCGCCACTCTCCTTCCTTATAGATAAATTTACGTCCACTGGCTCCACGAAGAATTACTTCGTATTTTTCCGCAGGAAAGCCTCGATATGTTCCGGCATTTCTGTGCCGGATGCTGAAAACTCCACTGTTATAAAAATGCGGAATAGAAGTTTCAGCCACTTTACGGAATATCTGATCGGTAATTGTCATTTTCGGGGTTCTTTAGTTACCTCTAATAATTTCCCATATGCATCAAAAGATTGACGCGAAGCCAATGAAATAGTAATCATTAGCGATAGCATAGATGCTGTGAAAGTAATCACCATAATCATCATCTGATACTTGATAGCGACATTCGGGCTGCTTCCTCCCAGAATTTGTCCGATCATCGTGCCCGGAAGAGCCACCAATCCCATCACGGCAATGTTCGCAATCAGGGGACTAAACGATTTAATGATGGCCTGCCGGATAAATGGAGCCTGCGCTTCCTGCCTTGTTGCTCCGTTTCCCAATAAATACCGATATAGTTGCTGTTCACGTTTCAACCCACTATAATAAGTATTCAAAGCTATTACATTGCTCGACAGCATATTACCCATCAGAATTCCAAATATTGGAATAAAGTATTGGGCGCTAAATATATTGTCCAATTGAAGAACAATACCGATAAAGTACAAGCCTACCAGTACAACACTACAAAGAAATCCTACCGTAATAGGGATTAATAAGATACGACGTTTCAACTGGGTACGCACCAGTGCTGTCTGTCCGGCTACGAATATCATAATTATCACCCAAAGGAAGTTAATCCAGGGATTGTTCCATAAAAAGAGATATTTCAGATACATGCCGATAAAGAACAGTTGGATAATCATCCGTACTGTACCAATCAGGGCAGGTTTCAGTAGTCCCGTTTTAAACTTCCAAAGATAAAAGAAACGGGATGGCAAGCAGAAGCAAGCCTATAAAGAAGATTATAATATGATATATCAATCGTTCCCACAGTGTATTCTTAACAATTCTATCCGATTCGTATTAGAGTTCTCTCCAATCGTTACAATTCTATTAAATAATGACAACCCGAAGCAAAATCCTTATCATGCGATACGGCCAGCACTGCTGTTCCCCTTTCCGCCTGTCGCCGGAAGAAAGACAAGACCCTACCGGTCGAATCGGCATCCAAAGCAGAAGTAGGTTCATCTATGATAATGAGAGGTTTGTTGAGCATAGCGGCTACAGCAAGCATGATGCGTTGACGCTGACCGCCCGACACTTCATTCACCCTCTTTGTATATAATTCGTGTTCCAGCCCCAATTCATCGAAACAAGTGAAAAAGTCTTTCTTCCGAAAAAGGAACAGAACGATTCACTTTCAGTCCGAACGGGAGAGCCACCATCTCTTTGACCCATTCAAAAGGTAGTGCCAATTCTTGAGGAATCCATGCAATCTGCCGCCTGACTGTATCAATAGTCGATTTATCCAGTACCATTCCTCCTATCCTGATTATCCCTTCTTTCAAAGGCACAAACCCCATTACCGCATTCAGCAACGAAGTCTTTCCACAACCGGATTGACCGACAATGCAAGCCGTTTCTCCCCTTCCAATTTCATATTAAAACCGGAAACAAGAACCTCTGTCCCAAAAGCAATACAGGCATTATTAATATGTAACATCTATTTGTTCTCTTGAAAATCCTGCCAAAATTATATTTATTGAAGTTCCGCCACCCACTTCTCAATGTTTCGTGTTTCAGCACTAAAATTCACTCCAATCTTAAAAAGTGTTCGCCCATCACTTTCGAAAGGTTTAGCATAATGCTTTTCATTGATCTGCTGCAAGGCTTCTTCAGCCGTACCCTCCAGCTTGAATTCCATGACATAGATAAATTTATCAGTCTGCAAAACAAGATCGATACGGCCCTGGCTCGTGTGATATTCCGCTTTTACATAAAAACCGACTAATTTGAACACGATAAAGAGGACATTCTGATAATGCAATTCCAAATCGCGAACCAATTCATAAGGAGTATCTGCAAAGAAACTCTGAAGACGACGGAAAAAAGAATCATAATCTCCCGAACGGACTTCGCGGACAAACTTCTGAATCTCAAAAGATGATTCTACGGCATTTATATTGGCATAAAAAGGCATGAGATATTTCACAAAACCTTCCTCCACTTCACGATTGGGAAATCCCAGGCGATAAGTTTCAAATTCACGATCGTAGCCTTTTATGGTAAGATAACCGCTCTGATAAATCACAGGGATAGGATTGTCGGAAGTTGAATCAATACTATTCAGTACGTCGGCACTGGTTTCTTCATGAGCCATCCGGTGAAGATCGTAATGATGTTTTTTTAGTAATTCGACCAGATAAGTAGGTGTGCCCGTTTCAAACCAATAGTTGCCAAACACATTATATTTAAGGGTATTAAGTACACTAAACGGATTATACATACCTATAGAATCATGAGTGAAATGATAACCATCATATCTTTCACGCATTTCTGTGCAAATTTCATCATACGTCAAACCTTGCGCATCGGCAAATTCATGCAATTCAGTTTCAAAATTCTCATGCAACTCGCGATCACTGATTCCGCAGATTTCTATATACTGCTGACGCATAGAAATATCCTCCAGATTATTCAGATCGCTGAATACACTTACCTTTCCGAATTTCGTAACTCCCGTAAGCATACCAAATTTAATGCAGCCATCCTTGCTTTTTAAAGCTCCATAGAAAGCCTTCAATGTATCACGAAAACTCTTCTGGAGTTCATCATTACCAATCGCCTGTAACATAGGCTTATCGTATTCATCCACAAGAATAACGACACTCTGGCCCTCTTTCTCACAAGCACGCTGAATAATACCTTGAAAGCGGGAAGCGAATGTTTTCTCATAATCCTGTGCACCATAAAGAGCTTCCCACCCCCGTAAAGCACTCTCTAAAACCTGGTCGAGTGCTTCAGGATTCGTATATTTCTCCGCATTCAGATCTAAATGCAGAATGGGATATTTGATCCAATCTTTTTCCAGTTTCTCTATCGCCAATCCTTCGAAAAGTCCTTTTTTCCCCTGAAAATAGGCTTCCAAAGTAGATAGTAACAAACTTTTCCCAAAACGACGTGGACGACTAAGAAAATAATAACTGCCAGTTTTCACCATTTGATATATCCAAGCAGTCTTATCTATATAGCAATAACCTCCTTTGCGAATTTTCTCGAAGTTCTGTATGCCGATAGGATAAATTTTATTACTCATATACTCATAACTTTATAAGTTGACAGATACAAAGATAGCCTTTTCCACCCAATAACACAAAGTCCGATACGAAAGTTTTTTCATATCAGACTCAAATGATAGCCCCTATTTATTTCATCATCTAGTGTAATTTTGCCAATTTTCATTTATCTTTGCCTTACTAATTAATTCAAGAAAGTTATGATACTGAACGAAAGAGACGCTCGTCACGAGCATATATTGCAGGTAGCACGTCAGATGATGACGGCTGCGCGCACTGCTCCGAAAGGAAAAGGAATCGATATTATCGAAGTGGCCCTAATCACAGATGAAGAGATTAAACAACTGTCGGACACTATGATAGCTATGGTAGAAGAACACGGAATGAAATTTTTCCTTCGTGATGCCGACAACATCTTAAGTGCCGAATGTGTTGTATTGATAGGAACACGCGAGCAGACACAAGGCTTAAACTGCGGTCATTGCGGCTTCACCACCTGCGTCGGACGTACCGAAGGAGTTCCCTGCGCATTGAACAGCATAGACGTAGGTATCGCCATAGGTTCTGCCTGTGCTATGGCAGCCGATTTGCGTGTAGACACACGTGTGATGTTCTCCGCCGGGCTGGCAGCACAACGCCTGAACTGGCTGAAAGACTGCAAGATGGTAATGGCCATTCCTGTAAGTGCATCCTCCAAGAATCCGTTCTTTGACCGGAAGCCAAAGCAAGAAACGAATTCATAATAATACGTAATGATGCGTAACAGGCACACTGACGACTGACGCAGACAATAAACTGATTTTATAAAAAACTAAATATATATAGTCTAATGGGAATCATGGTTGGACTCCCCAGCCCAAGCGGCTCGGAGAAAGATTTGCAGTTGAACTTCGGCAAAAACATGACCGTACAGGTAGAAATGAGAGCACCTCATTTGCCTGCCGAATGGCACATGCAGAGCGGTATACAGTTAACATGGCCACATGCCGGTACAGATTGGGCCTACATGCTGGCGGAAGTGCAAGAGTGTTTTATCAATATTGCCAGAGAAATAGCGAAGCGTGAATTATTATTGATCGTCACTCCCGAACCGGAAGAAGTGAAAAAGCAGATAGCTGCCACTGTCAATATGGATAACGTCCGCTTTCTAGAATGTGCCACTAATGACACATGGGCCCGCGACCACGGAGCCATTACAATGATAGATACCGGCACCCCTTCCCTGCTCGACTTCACCTTCAACGGCTGGGGACTGAAATTTGCTTCCGAACTGGATAATCAAATTACCAAACATGCCGTAGAAGCCGGAGCCTTGAAAGGCCAGTATATAGACCACCTCGACTTCGTACTCGAAGGAGGTTCTATCGAAAGCGACGGAATGGGTACATTGCTTACCACTTCCGAATGTCTGCTCTCTCCCCAACGGAACGGACGACTGAATCAGGTAGAGATAGAAGAATACCTAAAATCAACCTTCCACCTGCAAAAGGTGCTTTGGTTAGATCACGGTTATCTGGCCGGTGATGATACCGACAGCCATATCGACACTTTGGCACGCTTCTGTTCTACCGACACCATCGCTTACGTGAAATGCGAAAACAAAGAAGACGAACATTACGAAGCACTGCTCGCAATGGAAGAACAGCTGAAAACATTCCGCACCTTAGCAGGAGAACCCTATCACCTATTGGCCTTACCCATGGCAGACAAGATAGAAGAAGACGGCGAACGCCTGCCTGCAACTTACGCCAATTTCCTGATTATGAACGACGTTATTCTTTACCCGACATACAATCAGCAGGAGAATGACAAAAAAGCAGGAGAAGTATTGCAGCAAGCCTTTCCAAACCATCAAATAATTGGAATAGACTGCCGTGCCCTGATTAAACAGCACGGTTCCCTACACTGTGTCACCATGCAATATCCGCTGGGCGTTATAAAGGAGTCATAAAAGAATTACAAAGGAGCCTATAAAGGAATTATAAAATAATGAATGAATCAACCCACTAATTATTCATCATGAGAAAGATAAAAGTCGGAATCATCCAACAATCCAATACCGCAGATATTAAAGCCAATCTAATGAACCTCGCAAAGAATATCGAGGCTTGTGCCGCTCACGGCGCACAACTGATTGTGCTCCAGGAGTTACACAATTCACTTTATTTTTGCCAGACAGAAAACACTAACCTGTTTGATCTTGCCGAACCGATTCCCGGGCCTTCCACAGGCTTTTATTCCGAGTTGGCAGCAGCTAATAAAGTAGTCCTTGTCACCTCTCTTTTTGAGAAACGTGCTCCCGGACTTTATCATAATACCGCTGTCGTATTCGACCGCGACGGAAGCATTGCAGGAAAATACCGGAAAATGCATATTCCCGATGATCCGGCTTACTACGAAAAGTTCTATTTCACTCCGGGAGACATTGGTTTTGAACCGATTCAAACTTCTTTAGGAAAACTGGGCGTATTAGTATGCTGGGATCAATGGTATCCGGAAGCTGCCCGCCTGATGGCACTAAAAGGTGCGGAACTTTTAATTTATCCTACCGCCATTGGCTGGGAAAGCAGCGACACGGACGATGAAAAAGCCCGCCAACTCAACGCCTGGATTATTTCACAGCGCGCTCATGCCGTTGCCAATGGACTTCCTGTTATCTCCGTCAACCGTGTAGGGCACGAGCCTGATCCTTCCGGACAGACAAATGGTATCTTATTCTGGGGAAACAGTTTTGTAGCAGGACCACAAGGGGAATTTCTGGCACAAGCCGGAAACGATCACCCGGAAAACATAGTAGTGGAAATAGATATGGAACGTTCGGAAAACGTTCGCCGTTGGTGGCCTTTCCTTCGTGATCGTCGGATTGACGAATATGATGGGCTTACCAAACGCTTTCTGGATTAAAGACTTACCCACATACCTTCATCGCAGGAGGTTTATCTAATAAAGAAAAAAAGAAGAGGTTGTGTCAAAACGTTGGCACAACCTCTTTTATATTTTACAGTTCTGCTATATTTTCTTTTGGCTATGCTGCTTTTTCCTCATGCATTTGGCAACAAGTTGCTATATTCCAATTATATCGGGTTATAAATAGTCCCATAAACATATATTTGGCAACTGTAATGAGCCCCTTTCCTTCTTTTATCAGTTTAGCACACATTTTTTTGATATTAAAGGCTATAGCAAAGAAAGCAAAGTCCATTGTAACCTTGTCTTCTCCCACATGCCGGAATCTTCTGTATGCCATGTTGTATTTCATTTGTCCAAACACAGCCTCTGGTTCTATACACCTCCTGCCTCTATGCTTGATACCTTCTTCTGAGAGCAACCTTTCCCGTGCCTGCCGTTTGTATTGATTTAATCGGTGGTTGACTTCTATAATACGGTTCCCCCGAGCTTTAAAACAACTGCCACGCAAAGGGCAACCTTCGCATCTTTTTGCTTTATACCGGGCACTTTCGATGATGTATCCGCTCGCTGTCTTGTCACGTTTGGTTCCTATACGGTTCATGTGCTGTCCCATAGGACAAACGTAATAATCCTCTTGGGCATTGTAATGGAGACTTTCGGCATGGAATGGGTTGGGAGTATAACGAGGACGCTGTTCTTTATGGAAGTAATTGTACTTGATGAAGGCTTCTATCCCATTCTCCTGCATGAACCGGTAATTTTCTTCCGAACCGTAACCGGAGTCTGCCACACAGATATTCGGTAAACGGTTATAGCGGTACTGGAAAGAGTGGAAAAAAGGTATGAGGGTCAGTGTATCGGTAGGGTTGGGAAACAGACGGAAGTCTGTGATGAATTGGTTTTCAGTACCTATTTGCAGATTATATCCGGGTTTGGTCTGCCCGTTCTTCATGGCATCTTCTTTCATGCGCATGAATGTGGCACCGGATCGGTCTTGGAATAGGAGTTACGTTCTCCAAGGGTATCAAGGTGATTGTCGTATTCTATCAGCTTGTCACGATACCCTTCAAGTTCCATGACCTGCTTCTTCTTTTTGCGCAGGGCTTTCTTTTCTTCCTTATCCTTTGTTGCAGGCTGGCGTTCCGGGCTTCTTTAAGTTCATCCACTATGTCAGAGAGCCTGCAGGAGTAAACTCCACGGATGTGTCTTTATAGAGTTCTCCTGTGCAATGGCTTCATCCACCTGTTCCAAGAGAATACGGATTTTATCCATTAGTCTCGTACGGTTCCGTTCGACTGTCTTGCGCCAGACAAAAGTATATTTGTTGGCTTTGGATTCAATCTTGGTGCCGTCGATATACTCCACATCAAGGCTGATGAAACCTTTATCGGCAAGGACAAGAACCAACTGGGTAAATACATTATTTATTTCCTCCTTTACACGGTTACGAAAACGGTTGATCGTGATAAAATCCGGATGCTCATTACCGGCAAGCCAAATATAATGAATGTCACGAAGGAGGTGCTTCTCTATTTTACGGCAAGAATAGATATTATTCATGTAGGCGTAGATTATCACCTTAAGCATCATTTTAGGATGATAAGGACAACGGCCCGTTTCCTTATAAAGCTTCTTGAAACTCTCAAGATTGAGATTGTCAATAACAGCATTCACGATGCGGACCGGGTCGGTCGCAACTATGTTTTCATCAATTCTTTGTGGAAAAAGAACGGTTTGGTTGGGAATGTAAGGACGAAAATGTAACTTTGCCATAACGAAAAACTTTATACCTAAAGATACGAAAACTTTGGGTAATAACAAAGCCCGGGCTTGAGAAAGTCTGGGCTTTGCGCATAAAAAAAGGCTGTGTCAGCGTTTTGACACAACCTCTTTCAATATATCATCATAAATAACTATCTCATTGAAACGTTATTTTCTTTGTTGGCTAGGAAATTAGCCCCTCCATAAATAAACAATCCTAAGAATTGAGCCAGATATTCATTCACGTCCAATCCTTCTACCAATAACACAAGAAATAAAAACTGTGCGGTGTAAGCCACGGCAAAAGCAGAGCAAAAGAGTAGTATCTGTTTCCAGATACTATTCTTTTTATTTTCTACGGGGAATATCCAGTATTTGCACCAGATAAAGTTATGGATTTGAGCTATCAGATACGCTGTTATATTAGCCACCATATAGTCGCCGTCAAATGACATTTCTTTCATCATTAACCATACAACCAACGCCATAATCAAAGCGTTCATTGTACCGATGACTATAAAACGGAATATGCGTACAGATTCTTTCACTCGCCCTCTTTCAAATCTACAATCAAATTCAGTTCATCAAGCTGGCTCTGGTCGATTGCAGAGGGTGCGTCCAACATCACATCACGTCCGGAATTATTTTTCGGGAACGCAATACAGTCACGTATAGAATCCAATCCTGCAAACAAAGACACCCAACGGTCGAGTCCGTATGCCAAACCACCGTGAGGAGGCGCACCATACTTAAAGGCATTCATCAGGAAGCCAAACTGTGCCTCTGCCTTCTCCGGAGTGAATCCAAGAATCTCGAACATCTTCGCCTGCAATTTCGCATCGTGGATACGGATAGATCCGCCGCCAACTTCCACACCGTTGATTACCATATCGTATGCATCTGCACGTACAGCTGCCGGATCAGTGTCCAACATCGGAATATCTTCCTCTTTCGGATGAGTAAACGGATGATGCATAGCCATCAGGCGTCCTTCCTCTTCGCTCCATTCGAACATCGGGAAGTCAATCACCCAAAGGCAAACAAACTTATTCTTATCACGCAATCCCAGTTGAGCACCCATTTCCAGACGAAGCTCGCAAAGTTGTTTACGTGTTTTCATTACATCGTCGCCAGACAGAATCAGAATCAAATCACCCGGTTTAGCTCCGAATGCTTCTTTCATTTGCTGGAGCACCTCCTGCGCATAGAATTTATCTACACTCGATTTCACCGTTCCGTCGGCTTCCACACGGGCATAAACCATTCCTTTCGCACCAATCTGCGGTTTCTTTACAAATTCGGTCAATGCATCCAGCTGCTTGCGGGTATAAGTCGCAGCACCTTCGGCACAGATACCACCCACATAAGCCGCATTATCGAATACAGAGAATCCGTGACCTTTCATGATATCCATCAGTTCCACGAATTTCATGCCGAAACGCAAATCCGGTTTATCGCTACCATAATATTTCATGGCGTCCGCCCAAGACATACGTTGGAATGGTTCATTCAGTTCCACACCACGAAGAGTCTTAAACAAATGTTTAGCCATTCCTTCGAAAGTAGAGATAATATCTTCTTGCTCAACGAAGCTCATTTCACAGTCGATCTGTGTAAATTCCGGTTGACGATCGGCACGTAAGTCCTCGTCGCGGAAACATTTCGCAATCTGGAAATAACGGTCGAAACCGGAAACCATCAACAACTGTTTCAAGGTCTGCGGAGACTGCGGAAGTGCGTAGAACTGTCCCGGATTCATACGTGACGGCACCACGAAGTCGCGTGCGCCTTCAGGAGTAGAACCGATCAAAACGGGCGTTTCCACTTCGATGAAACCCAGACTATCCAGATATTTGCGAACTTCAATTGTCATTTTATGACGCAGTTCCAAATTGGAACGTACAGCGTTACGGCGTAAATCCAGATAACGGTATTTCATGCGGATATCATCACCCCCATCCGTGTTATCTTCGATAGTGAACGGAGGAATCATGGCAGTATTTAGTACGTTCAGTTCGGAAACAATGATTTCAATGTCTCCGGTAGGAATGTTTGCATTCTTGCTGAAACGTTCATTAACCGTTCCTGTCACTTGAATGACGAACTCACGTCCCAATTTATTAGCACGTTCACAGAGTTCAGCATTAATTTCTTCATTAAAAACCAATTGGGTAATTCCGTAACGGTCGCGAAGGTCAATGAAAGTCATCCCTCCCATCTTACGGCTGCGCTGTACCCATCCGGACAGCGTGACTTGCTTGTTTACATCAGAGATTCTAAGTTCTCCACATGTGTGCGTTCTAAACATATATTTTTTATTTAAACGATTATCACTCGCGTTTTTATTTTGATCGAACCAAAACTGCGCAAAAGTACGCAATAATTTGTAATTCGGTGTCAGTAATCCGTTATTTTATCAGACTTTCTTTGTCAGCTTTTTCAATATTTTCTTGTTTCTATCTGTTATATTGTCAACGATGGCTTCATTCATCAATTTGATGCCATTCATATATTCCTGCGCTCTTTGGAGCACATTGGCTGCATCCTTTTCCGGTGCTCGTGGCACTACCACGCGCAATCCTCTTTGAATCAGCTGAATATTTACATTGGCATCCGTTTCCATGGGGTCACCATCAAAATGCACGACGCCCGGAGTAGTCCGGCGGATGCACAACTGCTTGCAGCGGAAAGTCTTGATACGGCTATTCTGATCGATTGTTTTATTGAATAATTGAAAGGCCAATGAAGGAACGTCCAATATGGTGAACGGTTCGAGAATAGTCACATCCAGCAAACCATCTGTCAGAGTGGCTTGCGGTGCGATATAAGCATTGTTTCCATATTGCGACGCGTTTCCGCAGGCAATCAGGAAGGCTTTATACTTGGAAACTCCGTTTTCCGTTTCCAGTTCGTACGTTTCCGGCTCATATTTAAGACTTTCCTGCAGGGTTTTCTCCAGATAAGTCAATAGCCCCCGTTTACCGGCATGCGCAAACTTCAGACTGACAAACGCGTCGAATCCCACTCCGCAAGTGCAGAAAAAATCCGTACCGTTAATCTTACCATAATCTATCACATCCATGCAACCTTCGTTCAGCACTTCCAATGCTCTCTTCGGTTCCATCGGTATATGCAGATGCCTCGCCAGTCCATTGCCCGATCCGCAGGGAATAATTCCCAGCGCGGTATCAGTATGCACCAACGAACGAGCTATTTCATTGATTGTTCCATCCCCACCAATAGCCACTACTATATCTGTTTTCTCTTCGGCAGCTTTGGCAGCTATTTCTACTGCATGACCGGCTCTTTCCGTATACACTACTTCCCAAGAGTATCTCGCCTTGTCTATTTTTTCGTCCAGCAAGTTAAGAATCAATTCTTTACTTTGTGTTCCCGAAATAGGATTGACGACGAATTTTATTTTTTTCATTCTTTCGTTCATGCTATTCTTGTCGATTGTAGACGACAAAAGTAATATAAATATCTTAAATTTTAATCTATTAGAGGTTTCTAATCATACGAGAGCAACTTTTTTCTCTTAAAAAGAACAGATAAAAGCAAATTTTGTTATCTTTGCCCCCTGTTTTTAAACACTTGTTAAGATAAAAGGATGTAAGATCGTCAGCGAACGATCTGAGTATGAGTATAAAAATTATAATTCATGGGATTATTACAAGAGAAGTTAGCTAAGTACGACCTGCCACAAAAGTTTATGGCACAGGGCGTTTACCCATATTTCCGTGAGATAGAAGGAAAGCAGGGTACAGAGGTAGAAATGGGCGGACACGAAGTGTTGATGTTCGGTTCTAATGCATACACTGGCCTTACGGGAGATGAAAGAGTGATTGAAGCAGGTATCAAAGCCATGCATAAATATGGTTCCGGTTGCGCAGGCTCGCGCTTCTTGAATGGTACGCTTGACCTGCACGTTCAGTTGGAGAAAGAACTGGCTGCCTTTGTAGGCAAAGATGAAGCGCTCTGCTTCTCAACCGGTTTTACGGTGAATTCCGGAGTTATCCCTGCTTTGACAGACCGCAATGATTATATCATTTGCGATGACCGCGACCACGCATCTATCGTAGATGGCCGTCGCCTCTCCTTCTCTCAACAACTGAAATATAAGCATAACGATATGGCGGATCTGGAAAAGCAACTTCAAAAGTGCAATCCGGATTCAGTGAAGCTCATCATAGTAGACGGTGTGTTCTCTATGGAAGGCGACCTGGCAAACTTGCCCGAAATCGTACGCTTGAAACATAAATACAACGCTACTATCATGGTAGACGAAGCTCATGGCTTGGGTGTATTTGGAAAACAAGGACGTGGTGTTTGCGACCATTTCGGTCTGACTCACGAAGTTGACTTGATTATGGGTACTTTCAGCAAATCACTGGCTTCTATCGGTGGATTTATCGCTGCTGATTCTTCTATCATCAACTGGTTACGTCACAACGCACGGACCTATATCTTCAGTGCATCCAACACTCCTGCTGCTACTGCATCTGCTCTTGAAGCCCTCCACATCATCCAAAATGAACCGGAAAGGCTTGAAGCATTGTGGGAAGCTACCAACTATGCATTGAAACGTTTCCGTGAAGCTGGCTTTGAAATCGGCGCAACAGAATCACCTATCATTCCTCTTTATGTACGTGACACGGAAAAAACTTTCATGGTTACTAAATTAGCTTTTGACGAAGGGGTATTTATCAATCCGGTTATTCCTCCGGCATGTGCACCGCAAGATACTTTGGTACGTGTGGCATTAATGGCTACTCATACAAAAGATCAAATAGACCGTGCTGTAGAAAAGCTAGTTAAAGCATTTAAAGCATTGGATCTTTTATAATCTACGAGAAATATATCACTCTTATCGGGTGAATAAAATAAAAGTCTGACACAAATCAATGTGCCGGACTTTTATTTTATCTTATTCACCCTTAAGTACTTCCGCCGGATTTTGCTGGGCGGCTTTCCATACACGCCAGATGATGCTTAGGAAAATGACAAATCCCATTCCTATGAATATGACTGCATAGAGCCACCATTCTATCGGTGTTTGCTTTATATAATTTTCTAGCCAATGTTTCATCATGACATATCCCAACGGAAAAGCAAAGAACGATGAAAACACAAGTAAAAGTAAATATTCTCTAAAGAATAGATTCAGGATTATTCCTATATTGGCTCCATTTACCTTGCGTATAGCTATTTCTTTACGCCGTTGCTGGCAGGATAAAGTCACCAATGAAAATATGCCGAATACGGCAATCGCTATACATATAAAAGAAACTATGCTCAACAATTGACACAAAGTTCTCTCTGATTTCATATAAGTGTCATAAACCTCTTCCATATTAGACAACATCAATTCTGCATTTGGATTAACTTTATTCACTTCCGCTTTTATCTTTTCTGAAACAACGTTCCAAGTCCCTTCTTTCACTTTGAATATAATACCTCCTCTGCCTGTATTATCCGGCAAAAAAAACATAGCAGGGGCTACCGGGTGTATTGGGGCATTATATGAAATATTTTTAATAACCCCTTTCACTATATAATGCCTTCCTAATTTATCAATTTTCTTTCCAACCGGTTGTGTCCATCCGAAAGCTTTCACAGCAGCTTCATTTATAACAACCATATTTTTTCCATCCTTTTCATCCAGCATGCTTCCCTCCAGCACCTCAACTCCAAAGAAATCGGCATATTCTTGATTGATCGTCTCATCTTCTAGATCTATATATTGCTCACTATCAGTTGTCTTTCCTTCCCACTCCTTTATCCTGAATGTTGAAAAATACATTTTGGGAATAGGTGTCTGAAAGCCACTCAAATACTTTGTAACATCGGGCATCTGTTCTAATATTTCTTTAAAAGGAACATTTTCAGAGCAATAAACAACAGCTCCCACATTATGCCGTTCTATTCCAAGTTCTTTGGTATTCAACAAGAAGTTAAGTTGCTTCATCATCACCAAAGTACAAAAAACAAAGGCTATACCAATAAACAACTGAAATAAAATGCTACTCTTATAAAACCAACCGGAGAGATGAAGATTGGATTTCTTTGTTTATATTACTAAGTAGAGTTCGCCTACTAATATATCTTATAAGCAGAGATGCAAAACCAACTGTTACAGCAATCAATGATAGTATATAAACAAATACTTCAATATAAAAAAATGAAGTACCCTCATCAATTTGTGACAAACGTTTAAAAGTGGGTAGGATAAGCTCTATCAATACCAACCCTATTCCTGAAGATAAAATTAGTAATAAGACAAGTTCTGTAAGAAGTAAAGTGAGTAACCCACCATTTGATGAACCATTGACTTTCCTCAACGCTAACTCACGTTTACGCATCCGGATACGAGTTATCAACATTGTTAAATAATTACATATTCCACAAATTATAACCAAACCACTAATACATGCAAAAAGACAAATATGATTCAACTTCACATTCACATCTTCGCTCGGATGACTACTCCGCAATGTGGATAATGGAGCAATAAGCGTAGAATTTGGATATTTATGACCATCTTGTTGTACTTCATATTCTGACAACCTCTGTTTCAATGCTTCTATATCACAGTTGGGATAAATACGAAAAAGCGTTTGGCATCGTTGGTTCCCCCAATTGGGGTTTGTATCATGAAATGGCAATAATATATCAAATGAAAACAAAGAGTGTCCTTCCCATGACTTTACAACTGCAACGATTATTTTTTCTTCGTTACTTTCCTCTAAAATCAAGTGTTTACCTATCGGAGATTCTTTCCCAAATATTCGCTTTGCCGTATTTTCTGTTATAGCAATTTCATCCTTTTTTAGCTGTAGATGGTTATCTCCATCCAATACTTTAATATTGAACATTGAAATGAAATCTGAATCTACCTCTATACGTCGTACCACAAACTCAACATCCTCATTCTTAATCTTTTTTTTTCATTCCAGTCATAAAAGATACGACATACTTTCTCTATCTCCGGACAATTCTTTGCCAGATAATCAGCTAGAAAACTAGATGAATTATAGGTAAATCCGTCTCCATAAAGACGAAAGCTACTGCCTGCCAGATAAATGCGATCGGCTCCCTCATGAAAATTATCATACGTCATTTCATAACGTATCCATAATACCGACAGCGCAAAACAGGTAAAGCCGACTGCTAATCCGATAATACTAACAAGACTTTGTGTTTTATACTTTATCAGATTACGAAAGGCTACTTTCAGATAGTGTTTTATCATGATATTGTTATTTTATTATTCATTTTTGATAACTTCCGCAGGATTCTGTCGGGCGGCTTTCCATATGCGCCAGATGATGCAGAGTAAAATAATAACTGCCACTACAACGAAAATCCCTACATATACCCAACCGTTAATCACAGTTTGTCTCACATACGTTTCAAGCCACTGCCTCATAACCACATATCCCATTGGGAAAGGCTATAACAGCAGCAATAACCAGCAACAGCAGGTATTCACGGAAGAAACATCTGCAAAATATGACGAATTTGCGCCCCGTTCACTTTACGTATGGCAATCTCCTTTTGACGTTGCTCACACGATAGAGTGACCAATGAAAAGAATTCCGAATACGGAAATGAGTACACAGACCAATGACACGAAGCTCAATAGCTTCATCAGTGCATCTTCGGAACGAAGATATTTACCATATTCCTCCTCCTCGCTAAACAACCGTAAGTAAGCATTGGGGAATTCTTCTTTGTGGAGTTTTTCTATAGCTTCACGACATTCGTTCCAAGTCCCCTCTTTGAATTTAAAAAGGATACCGGCACGATTCAGGAGATATTCTTGTGCTTCGGGGCGTTGAAAGGCAATAAGTCCCGGCTTACTTGTCGGAGAACGATAACTAAAGTTTTTCACCACTCCGACAACTTTGTATGTAATGCCCTGACGACTGTTGGTGTTATTGCCGAAAGTCTTTCCTAGAGCATGTTTCCATCCGAATTTCAGGCACGTACTTTCATCAACCACAACTTCATTCTGCTGGCTCTTTTCAGATATAAATTCACCTTCCAGTAATTTCAAATCATAAAACTTAAAGAAATTCCTCCTTTGCCGGCATTATGCCAACAAGTAGTGTTTTTTCTGTCACCTTGGGCAGCCCATCCCAATTTGTTATTTCTGCATACATCATCGGACCGGTTGGAATAATTGGAAAGTACGCAGGAGGTAAAGTTTCTGTTACCATAGGGAGAGCTTTTATTTTCTCTGCCCATTGATAAATGTCTCCATTCCACAATGCCACATTAGCTACATTATGACGCTCCATACCTAAATCCGTATTTTTCAGGAAATGTAGTTGTTTCATGATGACAACCGTGCAGAAGATAAAGCTAAGGCTAACCATCAACTGTACGATAATACCTATTCTGCGGAATAAGTACGGACGGGCAGTAGCAACATTTCCTTTGATCGTTTCCTGCAATGTTCGACGACGAAAATAGGACAATGGCATCAGTGTAAACAGAAACGACAGGATAATTACTGCCAGAAGATATACCAAGATTTCTCCATAATATGAGCTGGGCTCTATTTGCGTAAAGTTCAGGAACCGGGACATACTCATCTCCACCAGCAGCAATCCGCTGAACAGAGCAATACATAAAAGCAGCAATAACTCAATGGCAAACTGTACAGACAAGGCTTTATTGCTTGCCCCATTCACCTTACGAAGTGCCATTTCACGGTTGCGCATACAAAGGCGACTGATAAAAAGCGTCAAATAATTGAATAACGAACAAATAATCACCAGTCCGCCTGCCAAGGAGAAATAGAATATATAACTGAAAGAGATAACAACATCTGCTTTATCTACATAATCCGAATAGCGCAAAGCTGACATCCGGGTAATCAACAGATCGGAAAGTTCGCTCTCTTTCTCAATATCGTTGATGCGAACGGTGCTCATTTTTGTTCGGAATGCGTCTATATCTGTTCTTTCGCGTACACGAATAAATAGCTGCTCATTCGAACTTCCCCACCGAGGAGAATGTCTTGCCGGAGCCAGTATATTATATGGAATATTGGAATGGTTCGACCATCCGCTCACGATTGCTCCTATTTTACATACGCGTCTGCCTACTTCCACTTCTTTCCCCAATGCATCCTCTTCTTTGCTGAAGAGCCGCTTTGCAAATTCTTTGGTGATAGCCACTTCCTGACCATCGCTTTTCAGGAAGTTGACAGTACCTTTCAATAATTGTATATCAAAAAAGTTCATGAAAACAGAATCTGCGTCAATCATTCCGACCTCCTGTTCTGTTTCCTCCAAACGGAATTTTACATGATGCGGGGTGAAAGCGGTTACAGCTTCTATCTCCGGCATTTTGTCTTGCAAATATTCCATTAAAGGATATGGAGTAAATTTACTTGTACCGGGTTCATTGGCGTAATGCGCACGTACCAGATAAATGCGATCGGCTCCCTCATGAAAATTATCATACGTCATTTCATAACGTATCCATAATACCGACAGCGCAAAACAGGTAAAGCCGACTGCTAATCCGATAATACTAACAAGACTTTGTGTTTTATATTTCATCAGATTACGAAAGGCTACTTTCAGATAGTGTTTTATCATGATATATTCTTTTATTGATAGCTTGTGTTTACATACTAACTTCAGTCACCACCTGTCCGTCAAACAGGTTTATGATACGGTCGGCATAACCGGCATCATGTTGTGAATGGGTCACCATGACAATGGTGGTTCCCTCTTTATTCAGTTCGCTCAACAGTCCCATCACTTCTTTACCGTTTTTGGAGTCCAGGTTACCGGTCGGTTCATCAGCCAGAATCAGTTTAGGGTTTGCCACGACGGCACGGACAATAGCGACGCGTTGCTGCTGACCACCGGAGAGTTGTTGCGGAAAATGCTTGCTACGATGGGTGATAGCCATTCTCTCCATAGCTGCCTCTACCCTCCTTTTTCCGTTCGGAAGCGGAAATACCCATATAGAGTAAAGGTAGTTCGATGTTTTCGTATACATTCAACTCGTCTATCAGATTAAAGCTCTGAAACACAAACCCTATCACACCTTTGCGAAGACTGGTACGTTGCGATTCGGTATACCGAGAGACTTCCGTTCCATTCAGGTAATACTCCCCTCCTGTCGGGTTATCGAGCAGCCCCAAAATGTTGAGCAATGTTGACTTACCACAGCCGGAGGGCCCCATGATGGCTACAAATTCGCCTTGTTTCACTTCGATACTGACGTTATTCAACGCCCAAGTTTCTACTTCTTCCGTTTTGAAAATCTTCTGTAAGTTAATGGTCTTAATCATAACTGTATTGTTTTTAGAATTATATTTTTATTCGTTTTTGATTACTTCTGCGGGATTGAGACGTGCAATCTTCAGTATTTTAAAAATAATGGTGATTACTGTTAATAAGGTTACTCCCCCAAATATGCTTCCCCAGTATAATATTCCATCATTAAAGAAATACGGTGTACATTTGTTTCCACAGTTGCAATACCACGTAAATGAGCGGAAAAGCGATGGCGGCAGTCGCTACCAGCAAAATCAGGTACAAACGTGCAAATAACCAGATGATAGAACATATTCCAGCTCCGTTCACTTTGCGAATGGCAACTTCTTTCTGGCGCCATTCTGTATCAAGCGTAATACTGGAATACACTCCCAACAGGGTAATGATAATACTTACAATTGCAAAAAATGAAATGATGTCTTTCAGGATATATTCCAGTGCCTGCACTTCGTACAAATCATCCTGAAATGTACGTACCTGGGAGGGAATATTCTCCGGCAGCACTTCACGACGGATAGTCTCAATCCATTTAATTACTTCTTTTTGCTGTTCGGGATAACATTTCACATAGCAGTGCCCTACGTATTCGGAAGAATCATAAAGCGTGAAAGCAAATCCGCCATTATGATTATGTACATCTGTCTGAAAGGGGGCGCATACTCCACAAACGGTAAAATCATTGGTCCAGTCGTAGAAGTTCATTCCGATGATATCTCTCTTTTGTCTTTTCTGCCAAACTTCATCCATTACGAGATCCTTTTTTGTCCGGATCGTCCTACCCTCCGTCATCGGAATGTTCATGAAGGTGAAGAAATTCAATGGTACACACATTACATTGATATCAATCCAAGAGTTATCATTTCCCTTCTCCGTCATTAATAAGTTTCCGGATACTCCGTGAGTATAGGATATGTCAGATAACAAAATATCTTTCACACCGGCATGCTGCCTGAAACGTTCCACCATTTCTAGTTTCTCTTTATTCTCTAGGAATGAATAGTCCAGCGATATACTAAGAATCGCTTCTTTATCTTCCTGACTTAACGTATGGAATAAGGTTTCAGTCATCTTTCCCGATTGCAAAAACAGGCTGGCGGTCAGCGCTACGAATACCCAACAAATAAAGAACTGGACGCCGAGCATAAAGTTACGTCCCCATTGTTTCCCACGACGCTTTTTGGCCTCCATAGATACCTGTCTGTATGGAAAACCTGCGAATACGGACGGATACCAGCAGACAGACTGCCATGCAAAGCAATGCAAGAAAAACAATGTATTGCAGAATATGCTTTAGAAGTGTTTCAGAAGGGAAATTCATTGTGAGACCTGGCAAAGAGAAATCCATTCTATCTCCAATTAGTTCGATACCCCATATCACCAAAAATGAGGATGCAAATACAATCATCAATGACTGTGTTAATAACAGGCAGAACAGCCGTTTCCAGTCAGCACCAAGCATTTTCATTATAGCGTATTCCTTAGTGCGATTCAGGAAAGAGCCGATGAGAAAATGAAAGAAATTAATCAATCCGACCAACAATATCAATATGCCGACAATTCCGGTGACCCATCCCAAAATATAAGCACCTTTCTCCTGCGATAGGTTTCCTATATAGCGGGCAATAACGGTATAAGTCTGGTTATATAAGATATAAGTATAGTCGCGCTTGGAGAATTGTTTTTCGAAATCGGTAATGCCAGCCTGCGGAGATAACAAAACGTATGTCCGAGCCCCCGTTATATCATTACGTTTCGGACTCTGAAAAAGTCCTTCACTGTCGTTGATAACCAATGCATCGATATGACACATAAAACTAAAACCATTGTTCAGCGGAATATCTTCCATCACTGCTTGCACTGTGTACACAATACCTCCTGCCTTCGGGGTGCTGTCCGGAGAAGTATAAAGCCGTTCTGTTAGAGTCAGGTGTTTGCCAATGGCAGTTTCCACCTGACCAAATATCTTTATGGCAGTGGACCGGCTTATAATAACAGCATTCGGCATCCGACTTGCTGTCTGCCAGTTACCAACTACTATTTGTGGAGTAAAGACTTTATCGTATAGGGTATCTACTTCTATAATTTCAAGATCGTATGGCAATGATTTATCCGGAGACAGTTCAACCTGAAAAGAGCGTTCACGGGGATATGCCATACAAGAGATCGCTTCCACTTCACCCATAGCCCAAGTACGGAGTTCTTCGGATAACGCTACTTGTGTGCCGGAAAAATAGTCGCCAGTCTGTTCATTATAGAGATTTAACTCGACTATGCGGGAATAATTGTCAAAGCAATTATTGGTAGATTCTACAAAACGACTGCAATACATACATATACTAAAACACAGTAGTCCTACTGCCAATCCGATGGTGGAAATTATATTCTGCACCTTGTACTTCCACAAGTTTCTAAATGCTACTTTGAAATAGTGTTTTATCATAATATCTTAGATTCATTCAGTTTTTATAATTTTAGCAGGATCAATATGCACAATCTTGTTTATTTGCCAGAATAGAGTCCCTAAAGAAATACCACCAACCAATAACAAAGCTATCAAAAAGATTCCTATACCTATAGGAGCTTTCACTACAAAATCCTTTGTGTATTCATATATCAGATACCAGGATAATGGAAGAGCTACTGCAAAAGCCCCACCTAATATGACAAGATACTTGCGTCCTAGTAAAAGATATAAATCTTTCAGTGATGCTCCATTCACTTTGCGAATTGCAACCTCATGGGAACGCTGCCTAATGTCAAATAATGAAATACCAAACAAGCCAAGACAAACTATTACAATAGCTATACAAGCGAAAAGAGCATAAACAGAAGCTATCTGGCGATCATTTTTATAAAGTTCAGCCACATCGTCCTTCAACAAAGAATATTTAAAATCCTCTGTACCATACACTTTCTTTTGAATACTTTTCAAATAGTCAATAACTGCCTGTTCTTTGCCGGAGTGGCAATATATCTGATATAAATCACCGTCTAATTGACTACCAACCATAAAGACCATCGGATGGACACCTGTACTAATATGTCCGTCATAATAATCGTCTATTACAGCAACAATAGGTTGAGCCGGAAAATCCGGGACGTTTCTTTTCATCATTTCATCAACCAGCATAGCTCCCTCACATTGCGTATATCCTAAGGCTTTCAATGCCGCACGATTTACAACGGCCACTCTATTTCTTGAGTCTTCATCCATTTCCGGCAGACTTCCATCCACAAACGCAAGATTGAAAACTTTAAAGAAATCAGGAGTAACATAAGATTGCAACAACGCAACTGTTTCTCCTTTTACACTTTGAAAGTTTGTAGAATAATAGTCTCCCAAAATAGATGAATGTCCCGTCGTCCAATACTGAATATCCGGACAACTCTTCATGAGTTGGTCTATTTCAGTAATCCTCTCTTGCCGTTGTTTGATAGTCTCCATAGTGTAAACTGCGAAATCTCGTGATTCATATATCAAGTTTGCTTGAATTACAGACTCTACACGAAAACCAGGATCGGTATGTAACATAAAATTCAGTTGCTTGCTGAAATAGATTGATAATACCACTAACAGGAAAGTAATCATATATTGCAGAAAAAGAAAGATCATACGTAAACGAACCGAATGGTTATCTGTACCTACCTTCCGGATTGAAACAGCCAACAAAGAACGTTGGCACTGCACAAACGCATAAATAGATACTAACAGAGGCAAAAACAACAAAATAGAGAATGATAATATCCCATCAAATGCAGTATACATCAGCTGACTGCCAAACATGGATGATACAGGAATATTTGTCACCTCTACAATGAGCCAGGCTACTATCATGGAAGCAGCGATCAATAAAAAGTTTTCTATGAATATTTGCTTAAACAACGCTTTTCTATCAGCTCCAAAAACTTTCCGCAAGCTATACACCTTACCTCGTTTCACCATCAATACCAGATAAAGATTGATGAAATTCATCACACCTGCAAGTAATATCAACAGGCAAATTCCTCCTAAAATAAATAGTTGGGAACGGTTTCCGCTAACTAGCATATCTGGTCCGGATCGACCAATTAAAGCCCGATCCCAATACATATCACTTATAGGAACTAGAGAGAAAGTGTATTTCCGACTATCCCCGCTACGAGCATCCTGATTGATAAACCGGGGATAACTCCCGGCCTTATTGGCTTTCATTACTTCCGTTTCTGAAGTGAAACGGATAAAATCCAAAGGCATACGCTCCCATAATGATGATAGTTTTGAAGAGAGGACCAAGTCAAAATTAAACATCCGCTTATTAATTGGTTCCTCTAATATGCCTGTCACCCTAATCTCCTTTCCATTCGAATAAGTGAGAATCTTGCCAATAGGATTTTCTTTGCCGAAAAGTTTTTTAGCAAAACCCTCCATTAACAAAACTGACGCCGGATCTTCCAAGGACACTGAACCTTGTAACACACGGTAAGGGAAAAGTTCAAAATAAGCACTATCTGCTGCCATAGCTTGAACAGGAATACGATTTGACTGATAGGTCAAATAATCATTTTCGAGCAACACGATGCGTGAACGCGTCACTATGCCACTATTATCAATGTAAACACTATCCCGGCTCCCTATTTCAGCCACACTTAATACCCGATTTCCTTCAAACGTTGTCTGTACACCATACACTTGATTACGATCAATGCAATGTGTGTCTACTGTAAGCTCACGATGAATATAACGAAGCAAAATAATGCAACAAGCTAAACTAAAGGCTAACCCGAGCAAATTAATAATAGTATATGATTTTGTACGCAACAAAAAGCGTATCGCATAGTACAATGTTTTCATGTTTTATCTATTTGTTATTTTTCATTCATTTCAAGATCAATTCTTCCGCATCGCCAAAGGTATCATATCCGGTGGTAATAACCCAATCTCCCGGCTGTAAACCTTCTACTATTTCATATTGTTGCGGATTCTGTCGACCAATATTCAATGGCACGCGGACTGCTTTTGTCTTTGATGTATTTACTTTGTAAATCCATTGTCCGCCTGTAGACTGGTAGAAGTTGCCTCGCGGAATAATGAGTGCTTGCTCCGGCTGTCCCAATTCAATCTGCACACGGAAGCTCTTGCCAACTCGTACATTATCGGGCATATCTCCTGTAAAGACAAGATCGACATCAAACATACGGTCTTTCACTTCGGGAACCACTTTTGTTATTTTCAGCGGATATTTGTTTCCCTGATAATTCACTGTAGCCGGTAATCCGGTGGTGATCCTGTCAATGTAATATTCACTAAGTGAAGTATGGATTTTGTATTGATCTAGCACTTTTATTTCAGCAATACTTTCACCAGAGGAAACCTGTTGCCCCGGAGTGACCTTTACAAAACTAAGCTGACCTTTCAGTGGAGCTGTGACCACCAAGCTATTCAGTCGTTCGCGAGTACGTTCGTACTTCTTTCCGTTCCCGCTCCCGGTCGTTACGGATCAGTTCCTTGCGTATCATCGTAACGGCAGAATCATGCCGCAGACTCTCTTGCTGCAGGGCTGCGTTTTTCTGTTTGTAACAATATTCATCTTCTGCTACCTGCAATTGAGCCTTACTCTTCACGCCCATCTGGAATTCTTCGCGGTCGAGAGCGATGCTTTTTTTCAGGCGTTCCAATTCGTAGCTGTTGGTAAGGGCTTGCTGTTTCAGGTTCAGACTTTTTTGTTCCATTTCAATCTCCTGCTCCTGATAGGTAATCATTTGCTTTTCCCACTCGTCGCGCTGGTCTTCAATATTACGAAGCAAATCGGGATTGGAAAGAACAAGAATAGTGTCTCCCTGTTGAAGCAAACTTCCCTCTTCACCGACAATTCTTTCCACACTTCCTGCTTCACGGGTATTGATCTTGATGGTTAGTATAGGCTGAATGAGCCCTTCCACGTCCACATATTCCATGAAATCAGACTCTTTCACTTCTGCAATCTGTATATTTTCGGCATCTATCCGTAGTTTTCTGGGACCTAAAGACAAAGTAATCACATAAATCAGGAAAGGCGACAAACAATATCCCTCCTATCAGATAGTATCTGTAACGAATGTACCACGGTTTCTTTTCTAATTTTATATCCATGAAATTATCTGGTGTTTTACAAGTTTCTACTAGCTATGGTTCAATTTCTATTCTTTACTGACTTTTCGTTGTTCTCTATTCAATCAGAAGATGATAGTCTTCTGTCAGCATCGTATTTCGCTCAAAATCATATAGTGTCATGCTACGGAGTGTGTAATATAAACTCCAATAATTATATAAAGCCGAAATATAGTTACGGCGAGCACTGTCTTTCTCTGAAATAGAGGCATTCAAATCAAGAATAGTAGATTTACCTAATAAGTAGAGTTTGCGTGCCACTTCGCTTCTTCGTTGGGCTGTTTCATCTGTACGGGCAGCGATGCGGACACGTTGCGTTTGCAGATTGAATTGTTTGACGAGTTTACGGACGTTCAGTTCAAAGTCTGTCCGGCTCTGTTCTACTTGTGTGTACACCAAATCACGATTGGAACGGGCTACTCGTACCTGTCCTTTTCCACGCCCCCAGTCCAGGATAGGAAGAGAAATGCCGATGCTCACGTATTGCTGGTCCAACAAATTTCGATAAGCTTCGGGCAGTTTGTCAGCAGTCTGCGTCAATCCGAAACGGAGATAGATATCTGCTTTCAGGCCAGCATTGGCACGGGCTTTCGCAACTGCACTCTCACTTTCCAGTTTGCGTCTTTCCATCGTCTGTATGTCCGGACTGTTTTCGTAAGCTAAAACCAGTGCTTCATTCAGGTTCACACTGAAATCCGGAACTTGGGGACTGACAAGAACACGCAGATCCCGGTCTTCGTGAATACCGAGATAGGAACGGAGTTCCTGCATACAATTATCCATTTCAATAAGGGCATTCATGCGATTCGTCTCTTCCGTCAGACGGTTAAGTTCCAGTTGTAGCATTTCATTTTCTGTGATGGTACCTATATTATAGCGGCCTTGTGCATAGCGGTAAAGTGTATCGGCATTGGCATAATTAAAGGAAGCAATATCGTAATCGCTTTGGGCAGTGGCCAAGGCAAAAAATTTATGAATCGCATTGGCTGATACGAGTTCGAGTGTCTCTACGTAGCTTTTCTTTGCCTCCTGATAGCGTACAGGTTCTATCCGTCTATCCCATTTCAGGCTATTGTAGCCAAAAAGAGACTGGCGATAACCTATCATAATAGGGGGAAGTCTGCCATGAGTATTTATGTTCGCTGAATAAATCCATACGTTGAGCAGAGGTTTCAAGAAAGAAAGAACCACCAGTCCAGAATAAATTCTGTGAAAGATTCAAGGTTAAATCCGTATTCAATAAATTTTGTTCGACAAACTTTACCGAACCGTCCCCCATCGTTATCTTATTAATGGCACGGTTCAGATTCGGATCGGATGTCAAACTTAAAGACGGTAGATAATTGGCACGATAATATTTATAGTTCCAATATGCAGAACGGAAACTGTGACGTGCCGTTTGTGCATCGGGGGATTCCATACGGGCCATTTCTATGACTTGCTTCAATGATAACTCTGTAATTTGATTTTGAGCAATCAATAATTCTGTCGACAATAGTCCGAGATATATGAAGATTAATTTCAGATTCATTCGTTGGCTTTATTTGTTATTCATCATTCAAAAGATGTGCCATTCAGATAAACAGTTATCATTCAATAATATAGTAATATTCCTTTCATTCATTCAGTGTGCATATACGCACAAAATTAGTGCGCAATCGCACACACAACACATGAGATTTATCCATATCTTTGCTCCCGGAATCTAATAGATATAAGATATGGAAGAAGTGAACAAATTAGGAAAGATACTCATAGTAGATGATAACGAGGACGTGCTCTTTGCTCTCAACCTCCTACTGGAACCTTATACGGAAAAAATAAAAGTAGCCACTACCCCCGACCGTATCGAGTATTTCATGACCACCTTTCATCCCGATCTTATCTTATTAGACATGAATTTCAGCCGGGATGCCATCAGCGGACAAGAGGGATTTGAAAGTCTAAAGCAGATATTGCAGATTGACCCACAGGCTATTGTTATTTTTATGACTGCCTATGCAGATACAGACAAAGCTGTTCGGGCCATCAAAGCTGGTGCTACTGATTTTATTCCCAAGCCTTGGGAAAAGGATAAATTGCTGGCTACGCTGACTTCAGGAATGCGATTGCGTCAGTCACAACAGGAAGTCAGCATTTTGAAAGAACAAGTGGAAGTTCTTAGCGGTCAGAATACTTCGGAAAATGATATTATTGGAGAATCATCTGTTATGCAGGAAGTGTTTACCACGATAAATAAACTAAGTAATACAGATGCCAATATACTAATTCTCGGAGAAAACGGTACAGGCAAGGACGTGATTGCCCGACTAATATATCGTTGTTCTCCACGATACGGCAAACCTTTTGTCACGATCGACCTGGGAAGTATACCCGAACAATTGTTTGAGAGTGAACTGTTCGGCTTCGAAAAAGGCGCTTTCACCGATGCCAAGAAATCGAAAGCGGGACGAATGGAAGTAGCAACCAGCGGGACTTTATTTCTTGGATGAAATTGGCAATCTATCACTTCCTATGCAATCCAAATTACTGACTGCCATCGAAAAAAGGCAAATCAGTCGTTTGGGAAGTACGCAAACCGTTCCCATTGACGTCCGTTTAATCTGCGCCACTAATGCTGATATCCGTCAGATGGTGGAAGACGGGAATTTCCGTCAGGACTTATTATATCGTATCAACACGATTGAAATACATATACCTCCACTCCGTGAACGTGGCAATGACATCATCTTGCTTGCAGATCACTTTCTGGACCGTTATACCCGTAAATATAAAAAAGAAAATACACGGACTGACCCGGGAAGCCAAAAACAAACTGCTGAAATATGCATGGCCCGGAAATGTAAGGGAACTTCAACATACGATAGAACGTGCCGTAATTTTAGGAGACGGCTCCATGCTGAAACCTGAAAACTTTCTTTTTCATGCGACACCTAAACAGAAAAAGGACGAAGAAGTGGTACTGAATCTCGAACAACTAGAACGACAGGCCATTGAGAAAGCACTCCGAATCAGCAACGGAAACATCTCCCGTGCTGCCGAATATTTAGGAATTACCCGTTTTGCATTATATCGCAAACTTGAAAAATTAGGCTTATGAAACGATTTGAGTTTAAAGTAATTCTGCACATCATAGTTATCTTTCTACTTTCCATTAGCAGTTGTCTGCTGTATCAAAGGCAGTTATGGTTCAGTACTACCGTCTGTATTCTCCTTCTAATAGGCGTCGGCATACATCTCTACCGAATACAGTTCAAACAAATCGCCTTATTACGGCAATTAACGGATGGACTCCGATACAACGATATAACGCAGAATCTTCATCCTCCTTTTAAAAATAAAATGATGGATGAGTGGGCACAGGAACTATCTAATGCATTAAAGGACTTTCGGGGAAAGCTATTGGCAGAAGAAATCAAGCATCAATATTACGAGAATTTATTGAATAAAGTAGATACCGCCGTACTCGTAACCGATGTAACCGGGCATATCGAATGGATGAATCAGGCAGCAGTCACTCATCTGGGGCAACTATCACAACTTCCGGAAGTTCTTCAGGAGGCTTCTATCAGCAATGACATGTCCATGATCCGCATCGAGCAAAATGGCATCGTTCTGGAAATGGCAATTTCCTGCACCACATTTGCTACACAGGGGAAGAAACAGCGGTTAATCAGTCTGAAGAATATTCATTCTGTACTGGAACGTAATGAAATGGAGGCCTGGCAAAAGCTGATTCGTGTATTAACACATGAGATCATGAATTCCATCACTCCTATTATCTCTCTTTCGGAAACATTAAGTGAAAGAGGAATCCCCGAATCACTCGGAGAAAAGGAGTATTCTATCATGTTGCAAGCCATGCAGACTATTCACAGAAGAAGTAAAGGATTATTGGGATTTGTGGAGAATTACCGGCGACTGACACGTATTCCGACACCTGTCCGCACCAAAGTATCTGTTGCCGAATTGTTTACGGACTTAAAGAAATTATTCCCGGAAGAGTATATTCATTTCGAAATGCCCGCATCCGATTTATATTTATATGCAGACCGTGCACAGATAGAGCAAGTGCTTATCAACTTATTAAAAAATGCCCGCGAAACGTGCGAGCGGAAAGCAGATAAAGAAATACAAATAAAGTTTTTCTCTAAAGGCAACCCGACATTAGCAATATCTGATAATGGTGAGGGAATTCTACCAACTGTTTTGGATAAGATTTTCGTTCCTTTCTTCACTACCAAAACATCCGGTTCGGGTATCGGATTGAGCCTGTGCAAACAGATCATGGCTTTGCATGACGGAAGTATCAACGTAAAATCAGAATTAGGGAAAGGAAGCTGTTTTGTTCTTACTTTCCCTAAATGAGAACCACCGAAAGTCTTCCGGATCCTTTAATACGATGGATTAATCTGGGCAGTAGAGGATTACTTATCCTCTGCTGCCCAGACTATTTGTATCCGGATTTAGCTCCTTTACAGCTTCTTTGACTGCTTTATTAGTTGGCTTGCGATATGCTTCCGCTTGTTGAACGGGGACAATCTCATTCACCATTTTTTCATATCCTTTTTGCTCTAACAAGTGGACTTCTTTTTCACCTGTTTCTTTTTGTTTTCTTGTTTTCATAAGGCTTTTCATTTTAAAATTCTTATTTATAAAACAGCAAACATCGAAAGATAGTTCATACTCACAGATAATTTATGTACGGGGCAACCACCCCCAATATACCATTATGAGCTTGTTCACTCCGGTACAGTTATGAACAATTTAATATTCTTTCTCTATAATAGGCACAATTCTTCCATCCCCTTCACTCTTCCTCTGTATCACCGATTAACAGGGAGTTTGCAGGTGAAGAGCCGTTCTTTCACCTTCTTTTCATCGTGAACAAAATCAAATAGCCGCTTACCCTGATTACATCATTGAGCAAGATTAGTCAAGCTATTTCGTTATTAGTTTCAACCCCATTTGAAACTAAAAGTTTCACGCCTTGAAACAAAGTGTTTCTCCTAATGAAACAAAGTGTTTCACACCGAGAAACGAAGTGTTTCAAGGATTGAAACTATTTTTGAAACCTAATCGCTTACAGGTGAAGAGGTGGTGAAGTTGTTGCCCTTCACCCGCAAACTCCCTATTCATCGAAGAGACAGAGAAAAGGTGAAAGAGGAGATGAAAAGATGAATTACGATGTCCGATGATACTTCTAATCTCTGACAAGAAAAAAAAGTGCGGTCGCAAAGTGATGAGATTCAAGGTATTGAGAAATAATAGGTAAAAAACATTCGTTTAGCTATTGTTAATTAAAAAATACTCCCTATCTTTGCACCGCTTTTGAAAAGAACAACCCTTCAAAAAAGTAGCGGGGTGTAGCGCAGTCCGGTTAGCGCACCTGCTTTGGGAGCAGGGGGTCGTGGGTTCGAATCCCGCTACCCCGACTACAAAAAAGACAGAAAGGGTTATTATAAAAGCACTTCGGGATGTAGCGCAGTCCGGTTAGCGCACCTGCTTTGGGAGCAGGGGGTCCCAGGTTCGAATCCTGGTATCCCGACAAAATTAAAAGAATATCAATTAGTTACATACAAAAATATATTCTTTTTAAGTCGATCTTCAAACTGTCTATAATTGTCTTTTAGTTGGTAAATCGTCAATATACAATTAAAAGTAATTATTATGGCAAAACAAAAGTCTATTGTCATCCTACCACAGCTAAAAGATTGTGGTGGCGATTTGAGTAAAACATGGTTCGTAGAGTATTCATGTCGTAATCCTCAAACAGAAGAAATGAAACGTTTCCGGGTCTATAATGGTTTTGCAAAATTAAAGACCAAAGAAGAACGTTACGCATTCGCAGAAAAAATCATAAATGAGATTAAGGAGAAGTTCACTAGGGGGGAAATTCCATTCTTAGGAAAAGAAGTCAGCTATAACGATGAACTATTATATCAGAACATAGCTAAACGATGGGGTAATGAAAGAAAAGGTTCTGTGGGTATACGCACATACCTCTCTGATTTCTTAGCAATAAAAAAAGTAGAAGTAATCCCCCACTCTTTTCAGACTTATAAATCCAAACTACGCATATTCTGTGAATGGGTGGAACAAACCGGTTTAGATAAGCAAAGTATTTGTTTTTTCGAACAGAGTTCAATATGCGAATTTCTATGCTATATTGTAGAAAAGCATGATGTAAGCCAAAGAACAGTAAAAAAGTATACTCAAATATTACATGGTTTCTTCGATTATTTACTAAAAGTAAAAAGAATTATAGATACTAATCCCGTACATGACATACCCAACATGGGAACCATTAAGGATGAAGCAGCCAAACCAATTCCTGACCGAGAACGCCAGCTTTTATCAACGTATATGAAAGAACATGATCCACAATTATGGTTAGTCTGTCAGATGGAGTATTATTGTGCCATCCGTCCAAATGAATGTAGGCAATTACAAATTGGAGATATAGACTTTGACAATCATATTATAACAGTACCTAAAGACATAAGTAAGAACCGATTAACTGAATCAGTAAATATTCCACGTCAATTATATGACTATATATATAAAGTATTAAACCTTGATATACACCCCAAAGAATTCTATATTTTCTCTCATAATGGCATTCCTGGCAAAATAATGTTGGGAAAGAATAATTTTAGATTTAGGTTTGATAGAATACGTGATAAACTCAACATTTCAACTCAATACAAATTATACAGTTTCAAACATACAGGAGGAGTAAAACTTGTAAATGAAGGTATTGATACCTGGGAGCTACAACGTCACTTCCGTCACAAATCTATTGATACTACAGAACGATATATCAGAAGAAACTTTGCTGTGAAAAGTGATAAAATAAGGAATGGCTTTCCCGATATCTAACGTACAACCTACAACCTAAAAGAGGCAACGAACGCTGCCTCTTTTAGGTTATTTATTTCGCCTATACACTACCCCTACTACAATTATCAGAGCTATAATAATATATGCTTTATCTTTATGTAAGTCCCACCATGATAACTCTACGACCTTTTCTTTTTGGCTCAATATAGCATTTACCTTACTATTAATAGTATCTAATCGGTTAGAAAACTGTTGTAAGGTAAGAGATAATGTTTCATTTATTTCCGTTCTTTCCTGTTCTTGCCTGAAAGCAGTGGTAGTACTTTCTTTGACCGGATATTGCTTCCCTGTTGAATCCGGATCAGACAAGTAAACAGTTGTATTTTCAATCTTCAAATCACTTAGTTTGTCTGTAGTAATTTTCGTTTGCTTATTCACATCCAGCCGTAGTGATTCAGTTAAATTTCGCAAATACAAAAAATCCCCTGAATAGTCAATCTGCTTTTGCATTTCTAAATTGCGAGAAGTCTTACAAGACGACAGCCATATTGCTAACGTCAGCAATATGATAAATGCATAGTTCAATCGTTTCATGGCCGGATCACTGTATTACGAAGAAAATTAGAAAACTCAGAACGAACATCAAAGCAGGGACAAGCCTTGATATACTCAGCCGGTTCTACTTCACCGCTGCCGTCCAAGTCTGGAGAAGTATCACGATGCCCCAGAACCTCCACAATAGGATATTCCTTGCAGAGCTTTGCTACCTGCTCACGTAAACTAGCTCTTTGAGCGGGCGTCCGTGTATCAGCAGGTTTTCCGTTCGCATCAAGTCCACCGATATAGCAGATACCTATCGAATGCTTATTGTATGATATGCCAGAGAATCCCTTTGTGCTACAATGTGCACCATCGATGGATAATGGACGGCCATTCTCCACGGTACCATCCAAATCAATCACGAAATTGTAACCGATCTGACTGAATCCCCTTTGTCGGTGCATCCGGTCAATGTCTTTAGCACGTAAATCTTGCCCGGCACGTGTGGCCGAGCAATGAATAATAATCGAATCAATAGTTTTCATTTCTTTTCCTCCTTATCTTTAGTTATTGTAACTCTACGCGGTGGAATACGACGACTACAGTCATTATCAGGTCGATCACAACGATTATGTTCAGCATCCTTCAACTGTAGTTCCAACTCGTGACATTTATGTATCCAAATTAATTTATCATTCTGCTCATTACGTAATTCAACATAGATAGCATCTATTTTCGTATCACGTTGAGCAATACGATCCTCTAGCCAATCCACTTGTTTACGTTCATTCTCATCTTCCATAGAGTCAGCAGAAGCATCCTCTTTCCTTGCATCAGTTTTCCGGTTAACATAGAAGTTAACCATCCATTTGATTGCCTCCAAGCCACCTAAGGCTCCTAGTATTGTTAGCCAGTCATTTAGTTCCATCATTATTCGTTTTTATGATTCAACCGAATATCCTTTGATTTTAAGTGTACCATCTGAAGTTACATACACTTCCCCATTTTTTGCAGTACTATATCCCGGCAAAAAACCCGGAGCAAATCTCGTTAGATGAAGGCTTGTCATGCCAGGAAGATATGTTTGATCAAGATCAACAGTCAAACTAAAACCTTGCGTATCCTTAAAATGGGATATTCCATCTTCATCTATTTTCCATTTTGTATCCGCATTCAGACCTGAACCTTTCGAATAATAAAGACTACCTTCTATTTTTCTACCTGTCATTACTATACCTGGCGAATACTCTCCATTTTCGACTCCATTAATTACAAATTGAGGATACGCATTATATGAATCCCCGATAAACGATAGTGAAAAGACTGCCCAGTCATTTGTGTTGTACATTTTTAAAGAGTTAGTGATTGGATCAATTACGATTCGGCTACCGGATGTTTGAGTCTCAATCTTACCTCTGAATGCAGCATCACCTGTTTCTGCATCTATTTCAAAAGTTAACTTACCATTCTTCAAACCGAAGAGACCAGTCTTTTCAACCCCATTTATTGTTATTACCCCACGCCCTATTGCAACACCTGTCAAAGTTGGATTAGCTGATGTCCCAGTATTGGTACCTGCGAACATTTTAGGTGAAATGATAGATTCACTACCAATCTGTGTTTTATTATTATCCCATTCCTCAATCCACGGTAGAAGATTGGCATCTTTTCCCGGCTCCCCCTTCACTCGTATAGGATCACCCCATCCACCTGAATCCGCACTTTCTGCCACCTTCTGTGAAATCCAAATAACGGAAGCGGTGGCATTGGTATGCCACCCGTTCGATGTTCCGCTTCCGGTAGGTTTAGCGGGTTCTTCTTCACTGTCATGATAGGTTATATAAACCCTCATGCCATCCTTGCCGGGTTCACCGTCAGTGCCATCTGCCACCATTAGTGCCCATGCAGTCCCGTTATAGATGTAAACACGCCCGTTGTCTGTATCACGATAGGCCCAATTCTTTTGAGGATTAGCGGGAGGAATTGAAGAATCTCCCTTCCATACAATATCAAGCCCGTCATTACCGTCCTGACCATCTAAACCGTCAACAGTCATAACATACCATGCATCATCTTGATAAACATAGCTTTTTTTGTCGGTGATATTACGGTAATACCAACCGTTTTTGGGGTTGGAAGGATGAGAGGAAAGTTCACCCTTATATACAAGGCTGATTCCATTCTCACCCGGTTCACCTTTCAAATTCTCCTTACTCTCATTATCAAGGTTATTCCATGTTAAGGTTACACCTGAACCGAGAGTTACTTTGTTTGTGGAAGGACTATACACAATGTTTCCCTTTCCAAGATTGACCGAACCATCAGGAGACAACTCATAAATAACAATACCTTTATCATCCACCGCTTTTACCATACCGTTGACACTGTAGAACCCTTTCAATCCATTGCCACCCGGTATATCACCACCCATACGAACTTTAACCTTCCCGTCCCAATTTTTGCTATTGACATCGAACATCACGTCAATAGCCGGTTGACCTGTTTCGTCAGCGTGCATATAAATAGCAGATTGACGAGCTTTGTTTTGCGAGTTACCGAACTGGACCAGTTCGTCACCCGCTGCAGGAGGATAAAGGATATTACCCGATTCATCCTTGTCAAATTCTGATAGGAGAATGTGCAAGGTTTTTGTCTCCACATCGACAGAATCAACCTCGACATGATAAAGCTTTGTCTTGTCACCTACAAATGTCTGACAGCGTACGAAGTCGTGCGCTACGATACTCATATCCTCATCCTCCAACACTATGAGGTATTCTGTACCATCGTCAGAAATACGAGCGGACTTTACTTTTCCATGCCCTTGACTTATTGTTTGTGCACCAATGATAGCCCGAATCTTACTTATCAGCATTTCAAAGATAATCATAGTTTCACGAACCACGATTGTATCAATCTCCAGTTTCCATTTACCAGTCATGTACTCCCAGAGTTTCCAGCCATGTCCTGCAAAGCCGGACATGAAATCTTCCACATACTCTTTTACTCCATTCGCCAATTTCTGTCCTGTCTCTTTCACCGAACAAAGGAAACCATAAAACTTACCGTTACTTAATATTGCCATAATTTTTGGATTTATTCATTATACCCTATTATTCTTGATTGCAGGCTATTCCATGCTGATTTATATGTCTGTACAGCCCCGGACGGAACATATATCGGGCAAGTAGTACCCTCAAAAACGCCATATCCCAGACTGGGAGGCACGCTACCAAGCATCTTAATACCTTCTAAAGAACTACAGTTCATAAAAGCCCTCATACCTATTGACGATACGACTGCCGGAATTTCCATTAATGATGTCAACGATATGCAATCCCTGAATATACCGGATGCAAGTTCTGTTTGAGTTAATCCAGATGGAATGTTAGCCGTTTTCAAAGATGTACAACCCTCGAATGCAGAATTTTTAATAACTTCCATAGTATCAGGCAATAGTATTGCTTCTAACGAGGTACACCCATAAAAGACGGCACCGTCAAACTCATTTACATTAGGCATTACTGTCACACTTTTCAAATTAACACAACCTTGGAATGCACCATAAACCAAACCAATACGACTTTTGTCATTTACATTAGCTATTGAGCTTGTAAAATATTTCAGCTCATCAAAAGACGTTATATCTATATTGCCTTTAAATAGTGTCTTTAGGTCAGTTACTGCAGCAGCCTGTTCGACTGTTAATTCTCCATTGCTACCCCAATTCTGTACGCATATTTCTCTTACGACCGGATCTTTAAAGTCAATAAATGCTATACCTGTCATGTTAAACTGAATATTCGGGAAATAGCTTTGAAGACTATACAACAGATCCGGAGAATAATTAGCAGAACTAGCCAGCTTCCCAGCTAACACCGGTATAATGTTATCATCCCTTTCGCCATTATCATTTATTCCATGATAACCATTCTCGGCCAATGAACGTAATGCAATCAATATATCATTGGAAGAAAAACTTTCATCAAAGCCTTTAGCTCTGACATATTGAAGAGAATTTTGCTCACCTAATATTAACTGTAGCTCTTTTAATAATTTATTATTCGTATTGCAATCCTCTACCCAGAAATCGGTTATTTCATTTCTATTATTGATTTCTAAAACCACATTTGAATACCTAATAGCCTTTACTCTTCCTGCCCCACTATTATAAGTGAGACGTACAAGGTTGGAGTTTGCATCCGGCATCTTATATACAATATCATCCGAATCAATCAACAAATCAGTTATATTGGTAAAAGCCGATAAGTCCAAAACAATTTTACTCCCGGCAAAAGCAGCAGTATTTAAAACTCTCAATGTGGGAGGAAGTTTTATGGTATCGAAATTAGTACATCCTGCAAACTCTTCCGTAAGTGATGTTACACAGGTGAACGCCAATTCAGTGAAAGACGTTATCTCTGTACCGATAAAAACATCTCCCAGTTCTGTAATTTCCCCCATTAGTCTTTTACTTATACCAATCTCATCGCCAAAGTGTTTTGCACATAGCGTTTGCACCAACTTATCTATAAAACGGATGTAGAACTCTCCATTTATATTGAGCACTAACCTATTAAAATAACTGCGAAGGGCAATAGCTGTATCTTCGTAACAATTCGTATTGATATGAAGCGTTCCATCAAGAACCGGGCGAGGATCATCACCAGCTACACCGGAACTGTTAAGCCCAACATAAGTCCCGTCTGCCAGTTTTCCAAGGTTATCAAGCATCTCGGCTCCATTCTCATTATAGGTATATTCCCCAAACACTGCACGCACACGTTTAAGGGCATGCGCTTCTCCCTGTTCCTGCTGTGCATCCATGATCTTTATTAAAAGGTCAACCGGGTTAAGTTTCGGACAATCACTGACAAAGAAGTCCGTAATCTTTCCGGCACAATCATCGACGAGCACTCCCTCCTGTTTCAACAGAGGGAAGTTCTGTAATGTCAAATACCTGTTCGTGGATGGATATTGAACCAGTTCCAGACACCCGCCTTGCGGAAGCCTTATCTGTGTCAGTGACGTTCCATCAGCCCAAACTCTACGTAAATGCGTACACACAGAAAGGTCAAGAGAACCGGCCAATGTGGCTATGTTAGACAAAAGGATAGATTGCAGAGATACACAATCCGAGATAGTAAGTCCCGTGATCGCAATAATAATCCGTTCTGTACGGCTTCCAAGTTCCAGTTCACGCAACATTCTTCCTTTGATGATAAGGTTGCCGTTGACGTTTTTATCATGCCACTTACCAATACTCATCAGCCAACTGGCTCCCTGAATGATATTCTGCTGGTCACCTGTGCCGCCAAGGTCTATTATCATTCTGCATACCTGTCCGGCCTTTGTCCTGCTACCCTTTACAATTGATGTACCGTTTGCAATAGTGGGATACATATCAATGGCAGGAATGATATCATACGTGATGGCATTTCCGGCAGCACGGACATTTATTGAATCTGTTCCATTTGCGGAATACTCTCCGAAACTATATTTTGAAGACATATACTGGATGCGCTTTTTCATCCATGCCGTTTCCGCGCTGTATAAATCCCCTAGTTCCTGTGTCAATGGGTCAGTATCATTCGTGTATCGTCCGGCATTCATCATTAGCTTGGCATTCTCATAGCGTTTAGAATCTTCATTCACTGTTACAGCCGGAAAATACTCTTTCACGTTGAGATAGTATTTCTGGTACCATGCATAAACTTTTTCTGCATGAGTACCGGATTTTAAGCCGCCTAATACCTCCATAGCCGACATCATAGAACGCATCCCTGCAGCAAGTTCGTCCGGAAACGCCAGTTCCAACAGATTCCAGAACACGGAAGTTTCTCCATTCCATACAGGAGCTCCGGTATCATAACTGTCATGTACCTCAACATAATACCCCTTTCGGAGTTGTCCCTGATTGGTGATAGGCATTATTGTATCAAGGTCGTCCTGTCTCCATTTCCATTTACAGCCTTCCCCGAAACAATACGGATATGTGTTTTTCGCTCGGTTGTCGGTAGCAGCTACAAATTCGGTAAAGTTGTGATGGTATACTGCGTCGGGAATATCAAAATAGGTCTTAGCTTCAGCTCTAAATTTGGCAACACGGGCATTGATGAAAAGCGTATTCAGTTCATCATTTGTTTTTCCTACCAAATCAGCACTTGATAAACCGTACCCCTTATTTACAAGTTGGGATATCAGGTTTATTTGTCCTTCACCTATATCAGATGGTATGAACCTTTTTTCAGCCGCCTCATAGTAATACAGGTTATACAGGTCAGTGTCACCCGGCTTTGCGATCCAGTAGTCCACACCGTTTTCCTTATAGCTGGTCGCATCAGCGTTCAACTCTACCAGCGTCCCGTCAAACGGACGGATCCTGTTCGAGCAGGAGTAAGCAAGGTTATAGGCAGGTATCCAGTATTTTATATTCTCCGGAAGTCCGCCGTCAAGACCAATACTGTTTTCTCCGTTATACTGCCATGACTCCTCGTCCTCGTTATATGTGATTCTGGTCGTATTCCAAGGCACACGGAACAAGGCGGGAAGTGGTGAGTTGTCGGCTCCCTCGATTGAGATCAGTCCGGGGAAAAGGTCGGTATTGTAACCAAAGCAGTCCTTGTCGCCCTTGTCAGGGCCGCCCGTAAACTCGCCCATACAGGTGTATACGATCTCACCCTCGTCATTGAGTTCCTTGCGGAAAGCCATAAAGGGCTCCTGATAGACAGATACGCGGACTTTCGGATCAAGAGCCATTGCCTCATTAGTGAGTCCGAGCTGTTTATACAAATCCGTATATGAATTAACCGAACCCGCTTTGTGGTCCTGCATGGATGATGCCCAGTTTTTCTTGAATGTAACGGATGCACATGCAGGAACGTTATCAAACATGATAAACTTCTTTGTGGTTGTTGACCCGTCAGCATAAGTAATAACAGACTTCGTCTTGTCAACCTTACACTTTTCATTCCATTCCCAGTATTTTTTAGAAGATGTGCCCTGACCACTCATTTCCACATTGGTGATGGTCACGTTTCGTTCCGGGCGGTTTACAAATAGTATTTCAAGTGTACCTGTTCTCTTTGCTGTATCATAATAAGACGGGAATATATTATCGAATACAAAGACATTCATTTTTGCCCTTATGGCATCGAAGTCTAACTGTGTGGCCATTGCGTCATAAAGATTGTTATTCTCGCTTTCTTCAACCTTTTCATCGGTGCCGGGCAACCAATTGATATAATTCTTATGTACTGCATTGGAACCTAGACCAGTTTCATATATACGGATTCCATAGACATCCACGTCAGCATAGTCAGAACCTATAATTATATCTCCATTCTGCGCCCAATAATCATTTGATTCGTAAAGGAAAGTACGATTCTTTTTTCCATTGATATAAATAGAGCAAAGATTAAATCCGGCATTCCCATACATATTTGGTGAAATGGTCATAGCTATCCTAACACGTACACCATCATCGGTTGGAATTGATTGTAACTCCTCATTTTTAAGAGACTGGCTACACGGCCAGATGTTGTTGGCATAAAAATTAAGTCCGGTAAATCCTTGCCCATCCGGTACCGACAAAGTAATAATAGGCTCGGAGTAGTCGGTAACATTATAAATCTTATAATCCAGTTCAATGGTTTTCCCATTACGGGCACTTTCTATTTCAAAAGGCTTGTAACCGATATCCAACAAACTTCCGGCCATCATTCTTAATACACGGTTTCCGTCACTGTCTACAGTCCATCCGTCGTTATTCCAGTTCATGCCTTCCCATTCGGCTGCGATTTGAGAACCGTCTATTTCATTGATAATCTTTTGGTAATTTGACTGACTGTTAGTACGTGTACGCGGGTTCATGTAAAAGACTGATCCGGCTGTAGCGGAAAAGCCGGAAGAGTTGCTCACAGAGAAGATCATAATATCGGTCAAAGGCTCTCCATTATCCGATACGGCTACAGAGATTTCAAAGTCCGTATCATCCACGGTTTCAATCTCCATTGCATAAGAGAAGCTGTTTTTCGTGTTGGTCGGTATCGTGCTCTCTTCACTGGTATAGACGGTAAGGTCATCCATTTTTATGGAGAACGTACCGCTTGTGGCCGTGGCGTCACCGTCATAGACGACATATTCGAAAAGCTTGTTGTTCGCCCAGTTGGAAGCCTTATCAGAGAGGCTGTTCACGCACATCAGTTTCACCTGTTCGCCTTCCGATGCACACATGATATTGAAGGACACTGTTTTGGTCTTGATGGTACCATCGGAGTTTTCAAGGTAAACGGATAATTTGTATACACCTGTCTGTCCGGGGTGGTCAATGGAGAAATTCAGGGCGGTATCCGTATAGATAACGTTTCCCAGCACTTGTTCGTAGCCCTTGGCGTAGTTCTCTCCCTCGAGAGTGACTTTGAGTGTCTTGTTCACGTTTCCGGAGATGTAGAGGGGAATAGAAATTGCTCCAGAGTAGAGTGTCCACCACTGGAAGGTATCGGCCTTGACGGACAATGAGGTCATCGTCACGTTATAGGTATAAGCCGGGGTAGCCTGCCCGGTCACCTCACCGGTGATTTTCACCATGATCGAGTTGGCTCCATTCGCCAGATACTCCGCAATGTCTACTTTTGTGGCGGTAATGGAGTTAACCATCAAGGTTTTTATCAGGGTGTAGTCCGTGCTGACGGAGTTCTTGATGAATATCTCGCACTTGCCACGCTCTCCCGTATTCTCATAGGGATCATTATAGCTGTATCGTTCCTGTGAGACGAAGGTGAAGTTGAGAACGCAGGGTTCGCCCTTTTGTGAGGTAAAGGACTTATCACCATTATTTTGGACACGGATATAGTATTGAACTCCGGTTGTGGAGTCAAGACGCTGGTAGATATCGTTGACAGAATCTTGCAAACTGTCTATTTCCTCTGAATGAATTGCGATAACTTCTTTATCCGCATCGGTAAAGTCATTGGTAGATAAATCTTTTCCGTCCACTTTATCTACTTTTTCGTCAATAAGTTCCCGAAGTACGGTATCATCAAAATTTGTCTGATAATCTACCCATTCGCCATTTTTATATTGATACTCCTTATCTGTCTCTTTTACATAGACGACACAGCCTTCTGTCAATCGGTCGGCTGTAATGGCATTCCTTACGTCAATAGTAGATACCTCCTTATGACCACCTTGACCATAAATAGAATAGTGCGTAGGATATACGTCTCTACTTGTGCCCGGAACAATAGGGGAATATACATTTGTTCCCTTCAACTCTTCACTCATTTCACCTCAATATTTAATACACCCGTCTGGATGCTATTTAAACGATAAATAGTGTAACTCTCTTTGTGGCCGAAAGTATTTGTAACTTCACGAGTTTCTTCTTTCCAGTCTGTATTACGCAATCCTCCAATCCAAAACTGAATACCAGATACCATAGATGTAGGCAGGATGTAATAAGGATACTTACCACCGGTACAATCGAATACAGTAGAGCCTTGCGTCCGGCCGGCCCATGTACTTGATAAAGCTAAAATCTCATCATTTGTCAATGTTCCGTTTGCAGACACACCGTAATACTTCTTCACCTTAAATTGGGCTGATACGGACTTTGTATATGTCTGTCCGCCCTGTATCGCTTTCAGAGTATAAGTTGTATCCGTAGCAACATTTGCGTATTGCTTTGCCCTGATTCCGATTAAAAGGGATTCATTGTTGATTGATTGTGATTCAATATCCCGGTCGTAAGTCCATGATATATTAATCGTTTGAGAACTTCCTTTCTCATAAGTTCCGCCTCCAGATAAAGTCATAGTAAATGGAAATACTTTCGACATAAGTTGTGAGACTTGAGAGAATAAAGCCGTATTAATTGTCCATTCGGAAGTTCCGGCTAATCTGACCAATATATCATCTGTATCAGATACGCTGTCAGCTTCATCATCTACATTATCAAGTTCACCCAGTGTCGCCGCACCACCTGTAGCAGTACGCATTTCTTCAACAAATACATCTTCGTTCTCTTCTACAATACCTTCTTCGAACTCTTCTGATAATAAAGACATCAGCATAGGCTCTACAACTTCCGTTTTGCGAACAACTAACCCATTGTTAGCCTGAATTAACTCCTCTGCGATTAACCCTTTCAAGAACGTTATGATTCCTGCAGCCCAATCATTCTCTGTTTTGCTTAGTTTCTTTTCCAGCTCCTGCTCTATCAAATCGAACAATTCATCGACTGTCGTGAACTTACCTTCCAACTCCTGAAAGTTTATTCCAATCTTTGAAAAATTTCTTTGCAATTTGAGCCGTACATCACGTCCGGTATCATTCGCTCCGTTCCACGGGACTATATTTTCATAATTATTATCCATCACGCACTATGTAAGTTCTAATTCATTTCCATCAAATTCTAACAATAGAATTTGCCAGCACATTCCATATTCAAGAGTATCTGCATCTATAAAATTCAGCATATAGTCAGCAAAGCGATTTGTTTCTAAAGTGCTTTGTTTACGAAGTCGGGCATGTTCAACTTTGACTATGCCCTGGCTTTTATTACGTTCATAACTATAACTCATGAAAGCAAATGAGAAGACTTCTCCCCGTTCGCTTTTCTCTTTCATTCGACGAATTGCTTCATATATTTCCATACTACAAAAGTACCTTCCAGATAAGCCTTAAAAAAGGACAATAAAAACCCCAAGTCCTCACGGATTTTGGGGCTAGTTTCATTTAGTTTTAACTTTAAACTTGTGACAGGAAAGCGTCTCCCGACGCAAATACTCCTCTATAACAAACACATTGCAAATATACTCTCCTTTCTTGCCTTAAAAAAGGACACTAACCACGACTCACATTCCTTTCCATTCTCTCTAATTTTTTAATTCCATCACGAACAGCTCGCGAATCAACAATTAAATCTTTCTCAAGAATAGATTGAAGCAAATCATTGTTCGTATTCAAAAGAACGAATAGTTTACGCAACGTCTCTTCGTCCATGATATGACCGCTAACAGTATATCGGGAAGAAGAAGATACTGAATCATCAGAATAACCACCACTATATTTACCACTTTTAGTACGTACCTGCTCTAAAATTTGTGTAGTGTTCAACATTCGGATTGTTCCATTCTTTTGCGCAACATTGAAAACATCAAGAAATTGGCGCACATGAGGATTCTCTACTCCCTCATGATTGGTCACGAATTCATTTTTATGAACGGGAATAACTCCGGCAACATCATCCGGATTTCCTGTTTTAGTATATCCTTCAACATATTCATCAGAATAACCACCGGACTTCAAGCCCTTCGCTTCATCCCGTTGCTGTTTGGCTACAGCTATCTGTGCCGCACCACTAGCTACAGCTGCCGCAGCTGCAATGGCACCAAGAGCCGGACCAACAATAGGAATACCGGCCATTGCCTTATATGCTTCCATTGCAGCAACAGCAGTACTTGCAGTAATTTGTAAAACCGATACGGCAAATTATTTGTCTGCATATTTCCTCTTTACCTGATTTAGGGCCTCTTCTTTCTCTTCTTCTAACTTAGTTGTATCCTTCCCGGCTTTCTTGGCGGCTTTTATTTCCTTGTCATATTTATGAGTTACTTTGTTCATTTCTGCATCTTGGAATCCCTGAACAGCAGAAGAAGCACTACTCATTATACTACTCACAGCATTAAAATACTGTTCACTTCCTTCTATCTTTTTCTGAATATATTCATTATTGATTTTATTTTTTGCTATTTCGTATTCTTCCTCTGAAAGCAGCCCTTTTTTATGTTCCTCCTCAAGAGCTTTCAGTTTTAAATCTCTAATATCCTCGGCAGCGTCCAACTCATATTTTTGTATAACAGTAGCCCTATCCTTCGCTCCTTTTTCTTGAATTTTCCTCTTAGATTCTTCATATACAGACGTAAGAAGAGTAACATCCAACCCATTCTTTCGAGCTAGTTCTAATTGAGATTTATAAAAGGATTCCAGTGCTGCCAGTTGTTGGTCAGTGGAAGCCAAACCATTCATCTTGTTAAACTGGCTACTGAAGTTCTGAATTTGATTAGCACTATCCCGAATGATCTTAATACGCTTATCACTAATTTGTTGTTCAAGATTGAGAATGTTATCCCCTGCCTCCTTTAAGGCTTTGGCTTTGACCTCTCCATTTTGGAATTCAAGTTCAGCAATATCGTTTTTATAATCTTTTGCTATTTCGAGTCTGGAATATAAAGAGGTAATCTCAATAGCTAAAAGGCGATTTTTATAGTCTTTTTCTGTCAGCTCACCACTATCATTGAGTTTAGACTGTTCAAGCAGAAGATTTTTCTCTCCGGCATTAACAGTATTCAGCCTCCTGTCCCGATATTCTTTAATTAAGTTGAGACGAGTTTCTTCTGACTTTTTTAGAGTATTGTAAATTGCGCTTTGTGCCTCACTTTCCAATTTACCCAATTCAGCCAGATGTTTCTTATCTTTTTCACTTGACTGATACTTTTTGATGATCGCCAACCTTTCAACCTGAAATTCCAGTTCTTTTTGAAGAGCATCCAACTGATATTCATTCTCCGTTCTGGCTAACGCATCAGAACTCTTTTGTAGCAATAATAATTCTTCTTTGTATGCGTTTTCTGCATTTTGCAAACGAGTAGTCCAAGGCTTCTTGTCTTCGTCATCCGGTGGAGGTGGAACTCCTTTTGTATTCTTTTCTACCTCTATTTTTATCAATTTCTTACGAGATTCTTCCATGTGCGCATTTAGTAGAGCCACCTCGTTATCAATAGCTCTCACTTGATTAACACCTTTATTTATATATCTATCCAAAACATTGTCAGCCCATGAATCTGTCATTAAACCTAGAGACTGCTTAAATCCATTCAACATATTAGCAGCGCCAGCCTCAATATCCTCTAAAAAACCATTATCTGGACCATTTTTTAATATATCATTTTTTTGGTCATTCAATTCAGATACTTTCTGCTGAGTTTGTTTTATCTCCTCTAATATAAGTAAACTATCAATATAGGCATTTACAGCAGCAGTAGCTTGCTCCGTATTTATTTTCTCAAGAGTAAGACTACCCAAATATTCAGGAGATAGTTCATTTAATCTTTTTATAGCAGCCTCCCTCTCCTCTTTACTTCTTTTCTCATCCCTAGCTATATTTAAGAAATCCTTAACTGATGCAGCTTCTTGATTTACAATAGAAACAGATCGTCTACGAATATCTTGAAGATTTCTTTCCAAACGTTCACTCTCACTTAACTGTTTATTAGTATCAATAAGTAAACCTATGAGGGATGCACCTATTGTTAGGAGTAATCCCCATGGGTGTGCCTTTGCAACACTATATAAAGTTTTTAGCCCCGTGACAATTTTACCAGTCCAAAGTACTTTAGCTTTATCTGCAATAACTGAAGCATTGACAGCAATAGTATATCCTGCAATGGAAGTTGTTGCAAATATAATGGCATTTTTATATTCACTAAATATGGATACTATTTTAACTAATCCTTTAACTGTAAGACTACCGGTACTCACCATGTATTTCATAACTGGAAGTAACCGTTCTCCAAGTTCGATCCGGATTTCCTTAAAATGTTTCTTAGCTTTATCCAGCTCTGCCTGAACCGTTGTGTTTTGTACGTTATACTCATTTGTGATGCTGGTACCATCAATGAAAGCCTGATTAGCAGTCTCCTGTTCTTTACGGACCTTCTCAACATTGCTAGCTAATGCGCTGATAACTCCGGCCGCTTCAGCACCACTCAACTTCATTTCCTTTAAAACAGGTGCCATTTTATCCATGCCACCTAATTTCCCCAAACTAGCAAGGAACTGAAGAACAGCTTCATTAGCATCCGTCTCCATCAGCGTTGTGAATTGCTTAACATCCATTCGAGCTATTTTCGCGTACTTTGCAGGCTCTTGATATAATTTTAAGATCAATCCTTGTAAAGCAGTGCTGGCCATCTCACTACGAAGCATATTTTGATCGAGCGCCGAAGCAAATCCCATGACATCAGTAATTGATAGTTTTGCCTGTTTTGCAACTCCCCCCATGCGCGCACTGAATTCCACCAAATAAGGTTCAGCAGCACTGGAATTCTGTGCAACCTCATTCACTGCACTACCAATAGCTAACATATTCTCTTTCATGGAGCGTTCGCTATCTCCAAACATATCTGCCAACTTACCAATATTCTTGATAGCATCCTGTCCCAGGTCCTCCCCAAGTGCAACATCAATCATATTAGCAGCTTCTACAAACTCCAAAACATCATTTTTCGCTGTAATTCCAAGCCGCCCGGCATCTCCTGCAAGTTCATTCAATCGTTCACGTGCTGTACGAGTATCCATCTTCTTAAACTCCTCATTCAAACCAGCGACCTGTTCACTCGTCATACCTGTATATTTGCGTACCTGGCTTTCCGCTTCCTGCATCTGTGCAAACTCATCCACACATTTACGGACGGTCAAGGTTACTCCAGTCAATGAAGCAATTACACTCGCACCGATGGCAGCATATTTATTAAACCCACTGGAAAATTTCGACAGAGACATCTCAGTAGAATCAATTTGTCCTCTCAATATTTTCAATCGTTCTTCTACTAAATTCAAATCGCGTTGATATGACAACCATTTTTCACTATTAGGAATTGAACGATCCATTTGCACTTTCAATGTCCGTGCTCCTTTTCTCAATTCATCATAAGTTAGACCGGTCAGTCCTACAACCTTTTTATGTTCTTTATATTCATTATTAAGCTTATCAAGAGCCGCTTTTTTCTCTATATAAACTGCTGTGTCTTTTTTGCCATCAGTCTCCATTTTAGAAAGTTCATTTCTTAAAACAGAAATAACGTCTTTCGTTTCAACTAATTTTTGCTTTGCTTCGGCATTATCAATGCGAATAGCTATTCTAAAGTCATTAATACCAATTCCCATAAACTTTTAATTAATACACAAAAATACCTTCTTATTCACCCTCAAAAAAGGACATAAAAAAGGCCCGCACTTGAGTTGCGAGCTTTATGATCTAACTATCCAACCATCGACCATTGTCCAGCCATGTACCACCATCTCTCCATTTCCCATCTGTCAGAATCCACCGTTTTTCCGCTTCTACATCACTGATCCGGATTGGATAAAATGTGCCTTGCCATGCTCCAGACCTTCCATGAGCATTGATAACATCCTCTATCTCTTTACAGACATAACGTTTGTTCCGGATTTCAAATATATTCCGCGTATCATAAACGTTAACATCATAACTCTTTATCTTGATGCCGTGCTTATAATCAATATCGTACATACGTGAATAGAGCATTTTATCTAAATATGCTAAGCGTAAATTACCTGTATATGGGGTGTCCTCACAGTTAAAAGAATGAGGGTAATCAATCGTGAAAACTTTAGGGTTAAAATCCTTATCATCTCTACGCTTTACATAAAGAGTCATCGGTGACATTCCCTTGTAATAGGATACATAAAGCTTTTGTTGATTCTTATCTTTTTCTGTAGGGATGTCTTCTCCACTTTGTATTAACTCATAAATGCCATTACTTTCATCACTGGTACCAATCTTGCTTCCGGATATTTTTGGAACTGTTACAAGTGATCGTTCAGAGTCGGGCATAAATACCGGCTCCATACCACTCTCATAAGTGATCCGTTCTATACCATAGTTCGTCATATCGGAAGGCATAATGTTTAATTTGATTTCATTTTCACTCTGCTCCCGAAGAACATCACCAAACATATTTACTTCAGCTGTGTGCCATCCCCTATTCGAATCATCAGGCACCGTAATGTAGTACCGGCAACTATCATGCGTATAAAACAGATAGTTTTTAACAGCCTGGTATCCGGATGAGCTAATACTTTCTACAAATTGAGTGAATTCCAGTACTGTATCAAAATCCTTTCGGGTCGCAGAAGAAAGAATATTTTTATCTATGTGCTGTGGCTTGTAATATTCACTGTCTGTCGATTCTATCAACACATTACTTTGAGAAGGGTCTTTGTCGTTCTCCCCCTCTTCTGTTTCGTATTCATCTACAACTTGCTGAACATGGCAAACCTGTGCATTTTTAAAATATTCTGCCCTGAACAGTATAGAAACTTCCTTCTTTCTATTATTGACAAGAAAACACAAATTAAAAAAACTCTCAAATTCCGTGATGAGTTCATTTATAGTCCATCCGGGAAACATTTTTGCATATTGGTTGGGATGCCCATTTTGTGGCAAATAGAGCAAATTCCACTCCGAATCTTCCAGCTGATTAGTCAAAACTGTATATCCAAGTGCTTTCATTAACTTTCTAATATAAGCGCAAAGATACGGTTGCAGATAAATATCCACTCCTGTTTCTCTCAAATAGTTGGGAGATATAGTTGGCTTTGAAGTAGTAACAACAGTTACAGCTACCCTCCATCCATTAATCACACCCTTGTCTGTCATTACAGGAGGTATGCAATAATCCACGTCCGGATATATGCGTTTTACCAAGTTATTGATAATGCCTGTTGGTATTTCATCTTCTCCCATATCCAACGATGATACAAGCAAATCGTTTCCAATGAAAGAATTCAATTCGGAGTTTCCCGAAGCTATTTGTATAGATACTGTTGAATCTGTCCATCCCGTTATAATTTCCGTACCATTGCAATACACCCGGTTATCAGCAACCAATACAGCCTGTCTCTTGGTCTTTAGTTCGGAGATAGAATTCAATCTGTTCAGATGTGCATATAAGTCTGCATTAATTGAATTACTAAGCTGAAGAGTAATATCATACGTATACTCCCCATTTTTTGTAAAAAACGGATTCTCACGTTTTACAGAAGTGCTAAAGTCGGCAGGAAGTACCACCGAAGTCCCATCAATATATAATTCAGTCATAGTCTGCTATCGTTAATCCCAAACTCAATCCATTGAATCCTCCAAACATAGAATATTCCCATTCCGTCCGCATTTTACTTCCTACAGAAAGATAATTGCAGTACTCATCTTGCCGAATTATTTCTTTCAATACACACATAATTCGCTGCAACTTGGCATAATGGAGCAATTCTTCCTCGTCAGTCTTACTACCGGAAGCAATCTTTTCACAAATAAAGAAGATTACCTGATTATCCTCCTGCCAGTTATCTTTGTTTCTAGAATCTCCTTCCGCATCGGGATAATTGGCACACAGAAGTACCCCTGTTTTATCCTTGAGTTTCTTGACCATGTGTTCCTCTTTAACTGCCAGGAAACAACAATCAATCTTATCTTCACTCTTCTGATTAACTTTAACCTGAAGCTCCACCATTAGTTCTCTGAACCGGATGATATCTATCATAATTAAATTAAGTTATTATGTTCAACATCTGCCATTTTAAAGGTAAACTCTATAGCTTTCAGGAGACTACGGTTAAAACTACGTTCATAATTCTGTTTTGTCACAATAATAGGGAACCAACTATCTTCATACCAGATATCAACTTCTTGTGCATTTAGCAAATTATGCCATAACTTATAATCACTTTGCAAGAAAATAACCCCACTGCTAACTGTGTATTCATCTTTTGGCTTTACTCCAAATTTACGATCCACACCAAACATCTTTGTCGTATCACTTTCATCATTGCCCTTCATAGTCATACTACCTACAGTAGTCATCGTTTCCGGCATATCATATACATTCTTATATCGGAAACGTTGAACCTCTTCATATCTCGTCTGATCTACTAAAAACTTAAAAACGTCACTTCCTTTCACCAATTCATAACTACGGATCATTTCATTTATATCTGGAAGAATATTCCCAACCCTTTCCATACTTACATCCAAAGTTACAGGCATTTTTTCCCCTTTATGTACATATAGTTGTTCCGGATAAACCGCTCCGGATAAAGTACGGACATTCAATAACACTTTATCACCATCTGCAAATACGCTACTTGCATACTCCATTGCACCATTACGTGTCACTTTCTCCCGAACCTCACTCAACCATCCCGGAGCCGATGCCTCTTTTTTTGTCTGCAGTCGGCTAAACATCACATAGCTTTGTGAATCCTGTAGTCCATTGATAAAGAAAGTAAAGGTACCAGCAGCATTTGTCTGCCAACTTGCTTCTCCAGCACACCATACTCCCCATAAAGCCAACTCACAGAATTTGCCCAGTTTTCGCACTCTTACCTGATAGTTGGCATCCGGAACATATTCCTCTTCCAAAACCGTTTTACCTCCATACTGCACAGAGAAAGTTATGGTAGAATCCGTATCTATAATATAATCCTGCATCGTAGCACAGAACTCTTCTGCTCTAGGTCTTTGAATCACATTCATAATCTCATGTATTTGTTATGTTTATCATTCTCTGGTAACAGATTATAGGTGACCGCTCCACCGTCTCTTGCCTTCTTCATCTCATCAATCCAAACCATAGCATCATCATTCATCCATTCGGATAATAACTTGATATCCTCAATAGATGCAGGATCGCTCTCCATTGCACCACTTGCAGACACATATCCCCTGATTACTCCTGCTGGAATAATTTTCAGTTGCATACGTTTTAGGGCAATACTCATTCCCAATAATGTAACAGCTTTGCAAGCTGCAAAATGCGCTTCATTATTTTCTTCCATAGTCAAGAGCGCATTCCATCCGTTTCCATACGCCTTCTTCACATGAAGTAATTGTGCCTCCTTGATGAATGGCAGCAATAACATAAAAGTACGCTCGCTCTTGTCAATAGGAAAATAGGTGTCAAAATCCGCTCCACTGCGTATCAGTAATAGCTGAGACATTTTATAAGTCCGGCCCTCCTTCCATTCCTTAATTTCAGAAGTATTGAGATAACGTATCAAAGCGTCTACTGCTTTATAATAATCTTCCATATGTCGGGCATCATCCCTATCTAATTGCCATTCCCAAGGGAGCTTTTCACTGTTATCTGTAGCGATTTTGAATTTACGCCCATCATCTTCATGACTTAGATCATTTTTTTGGTACATACGTAATGTAGCCAACAAAGCGATAGGCCGTTGTACTTTCTTTATAAGGTCTTGATCTGCATCCTCTTTTGTCTCTTTATACCAGCCTTCCACTTTTTTGTATAGTTCAACACCAATCAATGCGGAAATTTCCTCTGTTGCCAACTCAATATCAGTTATGATTTTATTGAAATCATTATTTGCATAATAATTCCCAGTCAGTTCCCGTAGTTCCCTACTACCATTATCATTTTTATTGAATATCATACTATATCATTTATTTGTTACGCTTTAATAAAGCATCTGCTTTGTATTTATCATCCAGCAACTTCATCATTACGCGGAGTAATAATGTATCATCCGCTTTTTCTATATTTCCAAAAATTCCGGATTCTGCTACGGAAAACAGAATTCCACTCATTCCCAGACTTTGCTCCTTGGGCGTGTTCGCGTCCTGTGTTTCTTTGGTAAAGATGGATTCGAACGAAATCTCTATTCCATCAATAATAAATGTGCCTGTAAGCAAATAGTGACAGAAGAAAGCAAACCATGCATATACTCCCCACTGAACCTGCTTCGGCATCATCCTAATCCTGTTTGAATAGAAATTTATTCGTTCCTGCTTAAATTCTTCCCTGTATTTACCATCAAAATCAGACTTTCCTATTTTTCCTCCTGGACAACGATAAAGAATACCGCATAAGGCTTGCAATAAAGAAGGGTCCTGTGTATCATTGTAGCCATTCATCATCATAACCGCATTACGGAATTCCCCAAATGTCAAATCACTGCCATGAGAAAGCGGACCTTTATATTGTTTCCATTCAGGTAACAGATTCTTTGTACTTGAAAAGATAAGTTCAACCTCTTTCCCCCCTTTACCTTCACTCCACATCCATCCCAGCGTCAACGCTAATTCATCAATCAAAACATAATAATCAATGCTGCTCTTTCTCCGGATGCCACGATTGGAAAGAACAAAACGGCACCACTCTCGTTTCACGTCCATTAAAGTTATTTTAGGGCGTTCAATCAATTTCTGACGCAAGCGAAGCAAGTATAACCACTCTGCAGGAAGAACTTCCTCCCAACAATCCGGAAAATCTATCTGTCTGTTTTTCATAATTACACCTGATTTGCTGCCCGTTTATCTGACGTTACATTATCCTCTTTATTGATAACCTTGCGATACATACCAATAAAAAGACCTTTCTTATGTGGAAAGTTTATTCGGATCGCATCATTCAGGGCCTCCAACGCTATTTCCTCCGGGATTTGTGTATCAGCCCCATAGAAAATCTTTAATGCATATAGCATTTGGCTGCCACTGTCACCTTTGCCGTCGATGATGATGTTGGATAACGCAGGATTCAATCCAAAGCCGCTTGTAGTAGAGCTATCAGCTATCCTTGATATTTCCGCCTGTGCTGCGATGTATTTATCTACGTTCATTTCGATTGGCTCGATTTTCCATGATTGCAGGTTTCCGTCCTGATCCACAAAGTCCACACAAGTGAAGAATTTACCTGCATTCTTTTTACCGGCCATGACATCTGCAATCCTCTTGGTAAGTTCATCCCGCAAACGGTCTATTTCTTCGTATATCTGTGCTTCTCTCCATTCTTCGTGCATGGCACGTATCATTTCTTCTTTCTGCCTCCAATACTCTTCCGGCTCATGAACAATGTATGCAGATGCAATCATATTCTCATTTAGATATTGGATTATTTCCGGAAGGGTATTAGCATCCAATAGCCAGGGAATCGAACCATGAAAACTGGAAATCGCATACATATTGCGCCCAAAACTACGCATACTATGATATTTCACAGCGGTTTCCGTAGCTGAAGGATTCCATTTATCGAAGATGCTATACAACATCATCCTCTTACTGGTATAACTGTCAAAATCCCCAATAAGAAATTGTTTCACATCTTCCAATCTCCGGCTGTCATTCTCCGGCCATACCATCCGGCAATCTGTACTGTGAAGGGCTTCCAAACGGGTTATCCACGGTTTACCGATCCGGATTGATTTGGCTGCATAGTATTTCACAAATACTCCTTTCATGTGATTGTACTCTACAAAAGCATTACGAATATAACTCCGATAATCCCATGTATCAAGCCATTCCTGTATCTCATTATCTATCAACCACTCTTGCACACGTTCGTTGTTGACTACATTCACCCGATAAAGCATCGGACCTTGACCATACATCAAACCTGTTTTGCGATCCAAAATGCCCGGTCCCAGATTATTCTTTTCAAGAATGTCACGTACTGTCTTCGGAAGATTATTATCAATTCCCCAGGGAACAACGCGAACTCCGGCTATTGTCACCGGATCACCATCCCAGTTGGAGGAAGAACCATTAAAAAAACTACTTAGTTCATTGTTACCTAAACTCATATTGATGGCATAGGTACCTACTCCAGCATCAACAAACCGGAAGCCTCCAATTTTCTCCTTTATTTCAGCCATTTCTATTTATATAAATTCTAGTTGTATTTATTATTAATGAGCCACAATATTCTTTCACTATCTCAACTAATTCTGGAATATGTTTTTCTATGATAGAATTAAACCATGGTTTAGGACGTCTCCGCCATTCTCTATCTGTTTTTTTAGTTATGACCCGCGTCCCTCCTTCCATGTTATATCCCTTTCCGACACCTAAATGCACAAATATCCCTTCTTCTCTAAATCTAAATCCAATACTTGTGATTTCTTCACCTCTCTTAGGAGACTTTCCAAAATGTCTATAATTCTGTTTTAGACTTTTTGACAGTTCTTTATCCTCCTCTATGTGAATTCCAATTGATGTTCGAAGCGCACTATCTACTTTTGCTCCCCACGCTCGAATTTTCTTATTGAATAACGCTACAGCTTTTGTATCTTGCTGCCGTTCCCACTGTTGAGTCATTCCTGTATCTCCTTCGATAGTCACATCAAGAGGCCACCTATTATCGGGCATTCGATTATATTTAACCTTTCTATTTTGCTTTTCTTCATACAATCTTTTATTCAATCCCATATATCTTAAACTTTATATGCAAAATTACGTCTGAGTTCGACCTTAAAAAAGGACACAAAAAAGTCCCGACTGTAAATACAATCGGGACTTTTTGTGACTATTTCAAACTCAAAATTTGAAATAGTCATTTAGCAGGAATCAAATTTCTTTCTATATATATTTCCTCGTTTAAATCTCCATTTTTCAGAGATTTACCATCTTTGCTACTATATTTCAGTTTTTTATCTCCGTATTTAATCACATCAGGTGTCATGCCTGTCTCTGATTTAATTTCATCAATGACTAAAAATAATTCGCGTAGGTCTTTTAAACCTGAAAGGAAATAATGTATCTCACTGTCTTTCATCTGAATCTCTTTTCTCGTTTACAACTATTCTTTGGTCATTCAAAGCTAAATCCAATTGATTACGAAGTTCTATTAGTTCTTCCCTAGCACAAGTGCATATATATTTAGAATATAAAGCAATAGTATATTCTTCCATGCACTTTATACCACCTGAATAACTACAGCTTTTTATAATTTTAAATATCGGATTACTCATAGTTTAACTCCTTTCTCTCCATTAGATTGGAGTGCATTTTGCAAACAAGCTATTAATTCAACAACTTCTTCAGCTGTCAATTCACACAATTCATAGTTACCTAGATAACTGATATTATAGTTATATTCTCCTGATTCAGTATCAGTATGTTTACGTTCACTTGTCACAAAGATATTTTTATTAGTTATAGATTTATCCCGTTTCATAATGTACCTCCTTCCATCATTGAAGCATTGATACGTATATTCACACGGCTATTACCTACGATGAAATTCATTTCACCGTTTTCATCTTTACTCGTCCAGACTTTATCGTGTCCGGAAGTAATTAAATCACTAATTTCGTTGAAAAATTCTTTGACTTTCTTTGCCTCTACACATTTGGTGAGGACTTTCTTTTCTTTTTTCATGTTGATGAACTGTTTGACTATTAGGCAGAAAAAAACGGCTGCCATTTCCCGTGTCGTCAAACAGTTCATCAATTAACTCCAGAGAGCAAAAGAAGAATGGGAAAGGCAACCGCCATTTCATATGTATCATTTTCCGAGTATCAGAAAAATGATAAGTAAGGGCATAAAAAAAGCCCTCGAATTTCGTGAGCATTATCCGTTGCTCAATCCGGTATCATTAAGTGATAAACTGTTTGACTCTGCAAATATGCGGATAAAATTTGAGAGTGCAAAAGAAAAGTAGCATTTTTAGTGTCACTTTTCTTTTAAATGTCGATGTATTCACCAGTCATTATTTGTGTCAAGTATCTGACTTTTACCAGAAGTTGCATCCGATAATGAGACTATCATTGCCATATACTCCCTTTCACATTTCAGTTTTAAGTCCGGCCACGTCTTAGTCCATCGTTTATCCTGCATACCCTTTTCTTTATACTTTTCTCTATCAGTTATAAGTCCAAAACTCCATGTCTTTTTCCACTCCAAATCACTCGTCTCATGATTAAAATCCCCCATTGTTACTTTATATCGTCCATCTCTTACTTGAATCTTCAAAGTATAATTTACCCATCCATCAATACATCGATAAGACATCCCTCCAGGTGCAGCATATTTAAAAGCCCCTTTGCATATCAAAATACCATTTTGAGGATCATCCATTTGAATAACAGCATTTGCCGAATTATAGGTTACTGCTGCCCACGCCTTCAACATTGGGTACAACGTAGTGGCATTTTTATCCTTCACTTGAATTACACTATCACATTGCAATGGATTTCCTTGAGCCATTACATTGACGCTGACAAACATCAGCATTAGAAAAATAATCTTCTTCATTTCATTAAATATTTAGTAAAAATATGTGTGTGCTATACAAAAAAACACCTCCTCATATTGTGCATTGACTGGAATCATCCAAGACCCAATATATAGATTACACAATATGAGGAGGTGAATCATTTGTTTGTGCCCAACACACAAATATCAGTATAATATTTAATAATACCAAAATATAACAACAAAATATGCGCTTTAAAGAATAAAAAAGGGCTCCCAACCCGTGGAAGCCCTTTTACTTGTCAAAGTTTTGCCTCATGCCAATGAAGCCAAAATATCTTAAATAGCCCTTATAATGTATCTTTAACCTCATCATTATCTTCTTTTCCATCTTTCGAGTTATCATTCTCTTTCTTTTTAGGAGCTCCGTAATCTTCTTCAGGACTAGTTAGTAGATCAATCTCTTTATCAAACAATTTAAAGATTCTTTTAGTAACCATTAAAATATTCATAACTAAGTGAGCAACTCCTCCATAAAAAAGTATTCCTATAGGAAAAAGATAAATGAAATGAACTGTTATCTTAAATAAAAATATAGTATTACATATTGGTGACTCAAAAAATGTTTGGTAAACAACACAGTCATCTCCAATCGTTAAGTTCATTAGTAATGACAATACTAACAAAAAAAGAGATACTGGAATTAAATAGCAGATGTTATAAAATGTTTCTTTAATTAGAGGTATTCTTTCTTTATTATGACGAGTTTTGATTTTATTCATTACGAATGAAATCATTGTTGCTAACAAACTTATAAATATTGGAATAAAGATAGACAAAAATAAAGTAAGGATGCCTAATATGGCCTTTGTATCGTTATAGAATAAGAGACTACACAGAATCCCCAACAACAGTGGTAATCCTATAAATACCCATTTATTATTAGGATCAGCTTTCAGAATTTCTTTTTCTTTCTGAAGGATCTCTCTAATATTTATAAATGTAAATGTCTTTTTCATCTATTCAAATACTTTGAAATCAGGATTATCTTCTATAAACTTTTTTGTTGCTTTTTTTATTGATTCATAATCTGAGAAGCCTTTAGTATTTCCATTGACATCTAAGTCATAGTACGGATGAATGATGTTTTTCTCCTCGTCATTCAAATACAAAGTTCTTGTCTTTCCTCCTCCAATTGTGGATGACACCTTTTGAGTTGAGTCTTCAAATATAGCGTTTAATTCCGGAGAATCAAATAAATATTTTCCAGAATTAACCATTTCACGAATTTTTTTCTCTTTTACTTCACTCATATTCTTCTTGAATTTCATAGTTAATTCAAGAGTGAAGTCTTCAGAGTCTAAACCGCCAAAGTAGCGTTCAGAAGCATCTGTTGGTATAGAGTTAGCGGACAGAGATAACGAATTATATTTTCCTTCACGAAGTTTCTTTAAATATGCCCCTAACACAACACTACCTCTATCAATTATATAAAGATCTCCTGCTCCGAAATGAAAGTTAAGAAATGATATTAAAATACTTCTTATCAAAGGAAATATGCCATTGTTATCTATTCTTTCTAATATGACTAAAGCTTTATCTCCCTTTCTTGGAATCTGAATATAATAGAAAAAAGGTTTCAAGATGGCTTTACTTTTACCTAAGAAAATCTTTTTAGTCTCATCTTTAGGATCGTCCTTGTCTACAGCTTCATATTCTTTACCATAATAGCCAGTTTCTATTATCCCACAAATATAACGTTTTAGATCACTATGATCATGACCTTCTGGCGGAACTCTTACAGTCATCTTTTCAGCAGGGAGATCCCCTGTTACATTTTTATCAATATATTTAATGAATCCGGTTTCACTATCAGATAATAATTTATAAATATCAGGAGAATCAGCAAATGACCAAGGTTCTTTCTCTCTTTTTTTTCTAATTGTAATTGTATAAGCTTCAATAGTAGTTTTCATAATCATTAGAAATGGCGAATCCCTTATCAAGATGCGCCCAAAGGTCTAGTATTAACCTTAATCCGATTTTACGGATTACATCTTGAAAAGGGATCCATGTGTTTGTCATTAATGACGTTTTTATACTAAATTCTTGGGGCGACACAAAAGTGCTGAAAAAAACTTATATATCAAAGAAAAAGCAGAGTTTTTTACTTTGCTTTTTATAATATTATGTGACAATAAGAGTTCACTCCTGATTTTCAAATAGATTTGCTATGTTCGAAGATTGTTATATACTCTATAGAATATAGCTATTTTGTTACAACTAATCTTTTCCAAACCAAAATAATACTCACAAATAGCTCAACAATCCAAGCTAAAATTGCACCCGCTAATAAAGATGCATAATTTTGAAATCGACTTATTTTATTAGCTTTTTCTATATCTTGTAAATAAATATAAACCCCTTGATTCTCTATAATCTCTTCCAGTTTTTTTCGCCCTTTGTAGCTTATACATCTTGAATTTTTCGATGATGGTTCCGGGAAAATATCCAATACAAGAGTTTTTCCTTGATTTAAAATTATAGAAATCTGAAAATCGTCAGAATAGCCATAAAAATCATTTTTCTCATAATCTGGCATAAATAATTGATATAAAGTATATGGATTATCATTAGGAGAGTACATATCTTCACCCCCAAATTTAAAATGCTGGAAATTAAAATCAGAACATAACCCTTTGTTTTTATAATAATACCTTTCAATTCTATTAGTAATTACCTTTTTATTATCTTTTACATTGGACTGATACAAATAATTGCTTTGGCATTCATTTTTTGTGTCTTCATAAAACTTATTATATGACTCATCCAGTTTTACATTACTTATATTTGAAATAGTTAAATTTGTGAATCCATATATCATAATAGAATCAATATCTGTACTATTTTTACGACAAAAATAGTTGCAATTAAGCGAACTTTTAGGAAATAATTTATCATTCAGAGAGTTCCTTTCATTAAATATTAGCGAATCATTTCTTTCTTTGAAATCTAAAAAATTATTCATCAACTCATAATATAATATTGCACTTTTCTCACGCAAATCACAATGGATATACATTTTATTAAATAATAAAGATTGCGTTTTATTATATACTATACTAGTCTCACGAAACTCCGGATATTGCTTATTGAAAGCATAGAATAATAAAACAATCATCAAAATAAACAATATCAAAATTAGCCATAATCTAACCTTTACCGTCGTTAAAAAAAAGGGTAATTTAGACTTTGCTAGCCAAAAAACTAATTTTTTCTTGTTCCAATGCATATTTATTTTGTACCACATAGTTCTACATATTTATTAAATAACAAATATATGATTTTATTTATAGCAGACCTTTTAAAATGGAAAAAATTTGCATTTAAGAACCTTAGTTTTATCATGATATTATTTTATACATTGATTTACTTCAATTTTGATTTAAGTATCCTTATCATTCGAATTATTTCAATAACGTGTGTTACCTAGTCTATTGATATATAATATGTTATAGATATAATGGATATAGATATACATTATATATGATTATATTTTAGTTATCTTCCAAAATACCTTTTTTTGATTTTGCAGTTAAATACGGTTGTTTTTCTTCCAAATTGGGGAGATATTTACATCAGAAAAAACATTTCCAATCATTAATTCACTGATTTTCAACCATAAAACTATTTGCGGTTTCTAAAAAACCGCAAATGAAACGAAGTTCTGCCCGACACGCGCCGACCCCTTTTTGCGGTCGCACCCCCCTTTTGGGGCGGGAAATATGACAAAATCCTTACAATCCCACCACTATCAAATTTTCCCTAAGAAAATGCTACCTATCTGCCTGCCTCAGGCAGGTGTACATGAAAAAGCCCCGCTATCTTCATAGACTGCGAGGCTAACCACTCGAATAAAAAACGAACTACATCCTAGACGCAACAGACAGATTGCGTCCCGTCTTCCATATCCGTATCCATTCCTTACGTAACATAAGATATTTAAGTGCATCCGTAAGATTGGTTGATTCTTTAGGTAATCGATTGGTAGGTAACTTGTCTCCTGTCTTTAGTTTGACTATCTCTGAGCTGCCATTAGAACGGCTTACGGTCTTTGTTCCGGTTATTTCCATCTCACTCTTGAGGTTGGAACAATTATACTGGTCGAATTGAATGGTAAACAATCCCCTCTCTAAATTGCCACTTAGCAAATCCATGAAGAAACGATATTCCAAATTACTACCAATATTGCCTTGGCCTATACTCATTAACTGTACCTGCCACCCTGTCCTTGTACCATCAGCATAGTATTCTATATTCTTTTTTATCTGAGTAGCCATGTCTGCTTTGACCTTATGGTAGTTATTCATCGAACGATCATAGTAGAGTTTCAGAATCTTCCGCTTATGCGGTTTAAAGTACTCCAAGAAACTATCAGCCAGTTCTCTGGCTGTGTTAGGTGGTAATGTATAGAGTTCTTTCAATACTTTGTATTTCTTTTTATCCTGTTGTCCAAACACCATAGATAGCATATTACCGGAGTCCATTCCGGCTTCAATGGGCCGATTCATGTCTAAATGCCTAAGCACTGTGCAATCCTCCTTCCATCCCAGCGGTTTCTGTTCTATAATCTCATTAATGAATCCATCAGCATAAAAATGCCGGATAGCCAGATTACAATAAAACATTTGCCCAGCTTCCAATTTCGGGATAATCGAAAGTATATTGCACAAAATTCCTTCAAGCCCTTCGGAAAATTCATCACTAAACCAATCGAGCCCTAAAACGTCTGCGTTGACATAAGAGGACGAAATGAAGAAAAACGATGTACGTGAACGTGTCTTGATCCATCGTTCTTCCCATCGCTTCATATTGCGCCCTGCGAGTTCCAGTGCCCGTTGAAGTTTATTAAGATTGGGAGCTAATGACTTATCAAAGCGATATTTCTTCAGCACTTCATTATATTCCTGCAAAGTAGCTACATACGTCTTTTTCGTCTCGTTATAGACAAAGCCGGCTTGCAACATTAACAAAATCTTATCTTTATCGTTCTGTTTAGCCAGTTTCAGAATCCAGTCATATTCGCCAATATGGTTAGGATTAGGCATATCGGTAGTAAGGGTACGACTACGGTACCAAACATTCATTCCATACTTCACCCTGAAACCTCGTACAGCTTTCAACAGATTCGTAAATTTCTCCTCCGGGAAATACTTGACTTCATCACCGAACACTCCAACATACGAACGTCCTGCACCGATAGACGGTCTGTCTAAAGAGATGAATGTGAAATTAAATCCGGTATAGAAGACCATAGTGTTACGCCAGTCCGTACATACATTGTACATTCTTTCCTGCCATTCTTTAGGCGGCTCCTGGTTAATCACATAGTGAATGCCTATTTCCCACCCTAACAGGGAAAGTCCATCTATAAGCGAAGGAATGACATTCTTATGCAAATCTGAATACGTATCAGCTACCCATGCGAACGGCGCTCCCTGACAATCTTGTGCAACTTCTTGCACTCGTTCTGATAATACTTGCACTGTTTTAGCACTGGCACGCCCGGCAATCCAATAAAGCGCCCATGGCATCATTATTGATATGAGCTGGGCCATCCAATTTGCGTATCGCTGTTCTACATCATCAGTCGATGTCTTTAGTTTTTGTTTCCTGGTCATCGAGCATTTCAATTATATCCACATCAATCACTTGTGCATCCCTCTTTAAACGAACTTTCTCCCGCTCCGGAATATCAGGAATAGAATCAATCTGTTCAGCAAGCAATTGCCTGTTAACCTGTGGAATTCCTACAGCCTGCGTATCAAGCATATAAATTTTTATAGGCTTTTCGTTAACTTCCTTCCGTTTTTGCGGATCAGGTTTATCCAATTGTTTAATTTTAGCTGCCTGTACCATCAAGTTTCCATACACTTCCATGTCCTTAGAAGAATGTGCGTTCATTAATACAACCTGTGCCGCTTTCTGCAGATTATCATACATCATATTTCGGTGAGCATTATTTTCTACTGAATCATCTGCAAAAAACAGGTTTATAGCCTCATTATACATCTCTCTGGCTTTGGCCCTCTTTACCTGAAAAGGATCATGCATAAGGAAAGATATTGCATTATCCTTACCATATTTCCGCTGTATGCCAATCAGGGCGTACAGCGCATTATAATAATCCATCTCATCATCCGTGAGTTCCATTGTACAACCGGATGCCAAGTAATCCTGTAACCTGTCAAAATAAGAAGTCTCAAACATTCTCTATATCTCCGAAAAAAACTTGGTTAATCGTATTCTTAAAACCGACTTCACGACGTAGTTTATCAAGCCGCTGCGCCTGAGTTACATTATCACCTACTTCAGCACTGGCTGTCATTGATAATCCTTCCTTAGCCTGTTGTATCAACTGTCCACGTTCATAATGATATTTCAGTGGAGAACCAACCAAATTGAAATACCACTCAAAATCATTCAAAGGAATATTGTAAAACATGGCTATTTGCTTAGGAGTATACCCTATAGCAGCCAGCTTTTCATATTCATCAAAGTTAATCCTGTCATACCATACCGGATTTTCTCTCCACTTAACCAATTCGTCCGCAACGAAACTCATAGACTTCCTTACTTTTTAAAAATACATATTGTTCTTCCATTGCATTCTCGCCATAGACTCATTCAAGTAATCGGTTCACCTCTTCCAATTCAGCTTTGTAACCAGCCAGTCTTTCCCGTCGTTCGATATCCAAATGCGGCTTATCTCCTTTATTCAATTCGTTAGTTACCCGCCAAATATTGTTTTCTATCTGTTTTTGGCGTTTTACAAGTTCTTTTATCGGTAGTCCCAATAGTTCTTTTCTCCTTTTAAACTCATTAAAAATCGGATGCTTCCCTAATAAAGACTTATTCTGCTGATAATAATTCAGTTCATCCCATATCATCCGGTTTTCAATATAACTGTCTATTAATTGTCTGCTAACAGAAGTACATTGATTCAAATCAGTGCAATCGCGGAGTTGAGAATGTAATTCAACGTATGCATGATATCGTGAAAATTTCCGGGAAGCAAGTGCCTCCAACTCCACCGGACATGATTTCTCGTTTAAAAACGAAAATTCTTCCCGAAAAGACTTGGGTTTACGGCTGAATGTTATCTCTGTTTCTTTCCAGTTTGTCGTAAAATCCTGATTAATATTGTATTTCTTGCAAAGAAATGCAACCATCATTCTCTTATTGCCGGAAGGGTTGGAACGAACCAGACGCAACGTTAATGGAGATACGCCCGACTGTTCCATCAAGCGTATTCCTTCTTGAGCATTTGCTCCATTCTTCAGCCAAGCGATTACAATCTCTTTCACTCTTCAAATTCGGATTTATCCGGGAACATTTCAAGTAAATATTTCATTAGAAAGTCAGAATATCCACTTTCTGCGTTATTCAGGAATATTTTCTTTGATACCAGTTCCTGAAATTTCTTGTGATCCGGTTGCTTGGATACGATAGACAATGCAATGTTATCGCTTTGCCAGTTCAATTCGATAGAAGAAATAGGATCGAACTCTGGAAAGAGAGTATTAAAATAAACAGATGAGATCAAATAACCACCTGTATTCAATTCCGGGAACCTTTCAAACATATCTACAAGACTCTGTTTTTCGTAAACAACAGGAGTATGTGTTCCAAAATCTAATTTGGGAAAATCTGCCAGCAATGCAACTGTACGCTCCATATTATCCCTATAAATGCCTTTATATAGTTCTGGACGCAAGATTCCTTTATTTTTAGGTACCTCAATATGAGCCAGCATTACCGGAGCTACAAGGTAGATATCATCATTGGACCAAATAAATTTATCAGTAACTTCATCGGCAGCAATAGCCAATTTTAATTTTTCAAGTACATCAATCTGAGGATTATCTGACACACATTCATGTTCTATGACTGTAACAACATCACTCATCCATTCCTCCCGGTCGCCAATGATGACAACATTAACACCAAAACGCAGGAATTTATCAAAAGAGCGCAATGCCATTTTCAACTCATTCCCTTGTGCTTTGTTTTTAACATAAGGAATTACCACCGTTGTATGATCCAGTATGGCTAAATTCTCTTGAGATGCCAGTCCCCCGCTTGGAGCCTGATCTTGTTCCACACTAGAAGCCTGATTATTTACTGAATCAGCTTCCACTTTTTTTCCTTCTTCCTTTTTAGTTCTCATATTCTTATTTTTTGATACACAAAAGTACCATTATCCCAATACAGGCAAAAGGACACAAAAAGAGGTGCTATATCCAATATGGATATGCACCTCTTCTCAACACAACAAACAAACTTATTTATAGACCTCCTTTAGATGAGCCTGACGCACTACCAGCCAATCCTAAAATAGCATTGATTTCCTCACTGTCTGTAGCCGGAATAAGGCTCTTGGCAATATGTCCAATTGTAGCCCCACGCAGTGAACTTGCCAAGTTGATCGTATTTTTATCACCTTCTTTGTTATCCTGTGAATCTGCTTTTGTGAGTTTCAATGGAGTACAGGGAGTACCTGCTATCTTTGCATCATCACCTGAGCAGCCAAAAACAATAGCTCCTAAATCTTCATTGATATTGTTGTTTACAAATTCATCGTGTTCAACCTCTGTTCCCGGATGCTCATAATCTACATGATGAATGAAGCCACGCGCATCGTCTTCTCCTTCGCTTGTGTGATAAATGTTAATAGTAGAGTCGGTTGCATAGACTGCAATCGGCTTTTTCCCATCTGCCAAAGCGAATTCCTTAACACGTACTCCTTTTTCATCACGGTTGTATGTCTTTACATCATTCCAGCGGAAATAGACAATATACGCCTTTTTACCTTTCGGGCGTCCTGCATTCGATGTCTTCTTAGGAACCGATACAAACTGATATACTGATTCTGCCATAATTTTACCTCCTTTTATTTTTTAAAGCCCACCAGCTTCGGAGACAGACGCTCCTGACTCTGTGGGTGGAATATATGCGAAAATAGCTTCAGCAATCCAAAATCCAGTTGCTTCCCACCATTCAGCAAAAATCTTCACCTTATAGTTTTCTCCTTGCATCCAAATTTTTGTAGCTTGTGGGTCCTTACTACGCAAATGTTTGAAGTTCTCTTTTGGAGTAATAAAGAAAACTCCGGTACCACGCATACCTTCAAGTGGAGCAAATGTGAATTTAGAGAAATCGACTTTCACTTTTTCTCCATCTTCATTCTTCAACCAAGGATATTTCTTGCGATATGCTTTTCCATAGCGCGTTACAATGTCCGGATCGGCATGAATAAACATCTGTTTCTTTTTGTATAACGGTTTAACCTCTTCAACCGCCTTGTCGATCTGATCTACCAGCTGTTCATCCGACAGCTTCTCGCCATTGAGCAACCAGGTAATAGCTTTATTATTCGCTTCTTTCAATGCTACAAGTTGAGTGACATACCCATCCATAACTTCATTGGCTTCTGTTGCATCATCACCGTCTTTCACAGCTTTAGACTCTACAAACTTACCTGTAGCCAAAGCAACCTCACGCTCTTCGTCCAACTTAGGGAACACAAGTTGATTTAAGATATACTTTACAACCGGCATATCTTCCGGCTTCAAGTTCTCATCATAAAGATATCCGATGATATCCTCCATCACATCAGATGGAACGATAGCAACGTTAATTTTACATTTGAAATTCTTAATGGTAAGCGGAGTAAATTTAGTTTTTCCTTTGGGCGTCCAATGGGGAGTAAACTGCTGTAATACCGAATCAATTGCTGCCTGTTGTGCACGAACCTCCACTTTATCGGTAGCGATGGTGGACATATACTGCGTAGATTCGGTCTTTCCCATCAAACTTTGCAGGATTTCAAGACGTTCACTATTTACATACTTACCAAATTCTTTTTGCAGTTCGGTAGTTTCAATAGTTGTATTGCCTGAATAAGAAGCACCGGGTCTTCCATAATAAATAGCATCAACATATTTATTATGCGACAGATTCATGTCCGGTTTAAAAGTCTTTCCCATATTATCCGCATTTGTTCCTGTTACAACCTTTCCTGCATCAGCTGTTTCTTCCTTTTCCAACTTAGCGATTATGGCATCGGCTTCCTCTTTCTCTTTTTCCAGTTTGGCAATACGTTCACGAGCCTCTTTCAACTCTTTCGCATTTTTCCCTTTCTCAACCTCCATTTCAGACAGAAGTTCTTCTGTTACCACACTCTCTGCAGTTTTCCCCTCCTTTTCGAAATCGGCAAGATCCTTTTTGAACTCCTCGACGAATTTTTTTCCATATTTATCTTCCAGTTTAGTCTCCTGCTCTTTACTCATTGAGGATTTTCCGTCCTTGTCTTTAGCTAAAGCTGAGATTCCCAAATATCCAAATACGGCAGCAACTACTTTTTCAAACATAATTATGCACTTTTTGAATTAATATATTCGTTTACATACGCATCTCTGCGCAATTCTCTCACTCTTCTCAATGCAAACTCTCTAGTACCAACCGAATCAATCAAGCCATTTTTTTTGGCGTCGTTCGCATAGAACATGCGCCCGGCAATGATCCCTTCCGTTTCGAGGTTAAGTTTACTACCTCTTCTACTTTTAACTGCTTCTTGGAATCCTCTTGCGAGCGGATCAAGTTCTTCTGTTTTGATTGCATCATATTTTCCCTCCTTCGCCGCTTCAAACGGCGCATTTTTATAAGATGATAAATTACTATAGATTGTATGAACCTTTATTCCATCTTTCTCATAATATTTGGCATAATCCGGAAAACTCATCATTACACCAATAGAGCCAAATTCCGAAGAGATTGTGTTAGAAGCAATAATTTCATCGCAATAACAAGCTACATAGTAGGCAGCAGATGCGCACAAATCACAATATGCAACCACACACTTCTTTTTCTTCTGTGCATATTGGATTGCATCAATGAGTGGGGCGATAGCATCAACGCTACCGCCACCGGAATCTATGTCAAGCAAAATACCAGAAATTTTCGGGGAATCTGCAGCCTGATTTACCATCTCTGCTACTTCAGTAGTTCCATAACTACAGTATGAACCGTATTTCAACATAGAACCTTGAAGCCCTATGACTGCCACACTATCTTGTGGTGCATCTGAAAAATCGTGTCCGGATTTCATTTCTGTTTCGGACATCGCACATACAACTATGGGAGACTTATCTGATAGTTTGGTTATATCTTCACTCTCAACCCCTCTTTCTAAAAGAAGATTAATCAGGATTTGGTTGGCTTCCACATCCCGGAGTGAGATAAACCATTTACCTCTCAAAACAGCACTATATAAAGAAGAAAATGCCATGTATTTTTATACTTTATTTGTTTGATACAAAATTACAATGACTTACCGCCTATTAAAAGGACTTTAGGAACTTTGAGAACTCGGCACTAGAACGTTTTATTGATAGAGTGATGGCTGCTGGGGAACCGCTTCTCTCAATAGAGAGCTGTACCGGGTTTTTATCTGTTCCAACCACTTTCCTCTCACCATTAGAGTAATCAATACGAAGTAGCCCATATCCACCACATTGTTCCCTAATAAATGATTCATTCGCCTCACTTGAATCTGTACAAGTAGCGCTCAATTCTTGTTGTACCAATTCTCCCGGAGCAGACCTAGTTTCTTTTAGCTCACATTTGGATATATTAAAATCGATCCAATTGCCGGAAACGGAGATGGAACTAACGCCCAAACAATCATCAATATCCGCATCGTCTATTGAAAGATAGAACATTGCGCTAATTTGTGCTCTTTTATCATCTAAACTCATAGCTTATATATCTAATAATGAATAAATTGCTTAAAAGTATAAGTATAAAAAAGATAAAAAATATCTTTTTACTTATAGATTAATCGTAAAAAAAACACAATCACTTAGAAAAGAGACAGTTGTATTTCCTTATTTACCTCTTTTATCATCTTTTTCCGATTTCGATAGTCATACTTCTTTATCGCATCATAGTTTATTGCGTTATTTTTAATGTTATATGCCATCAAAAACGCTTTTATAATCTTATCCTGCTTGAATCCCTTCTCATATCCCGCAACAAAATATTCGCGAATACGAAGACGGAAAGATGCTTCAATGTAATCCTGCAACATCCTTTGTTTCCATTCAGGAATATACAGAAAGTTTTCATTTAAAATGAAATGATTCCATTCCTGTGTTGGCAAATATAATGTAATTGGATTCTCTTTCAAAGGAAGACGTGGCGGGCGGTCTTTTATTGTCACCATTGCTTGAATCATTTTTCCGAGATCATTAGTGGTTGCTACCATTACCCCACCTTCTTTTCTACACCCAAACTCATGATATAAGTAATCATGTAAATAGGGTGCTAGTTCTATTGTTACACTTGGTTTTTCCATATTACTTGTTTTTTAAAATAATTTCCCATACTAGCTTACAACCTACAACTAACAATCAAAGCATTGTATATAAGCACATTACATCTAGTCTACCGGTTGTAACCACTTATATGGTTGTAAGTGGTTGTAAGTAGGTTGTAAGTGAATAACAAACTATGCACTTACAACCTTTTCATATCTGATTATCAACATATTAAAACACATATATTATAAAGGTTGTAAGGTTGTAACCACATTTTCAATTATTTTTCTCTTAAATAGTTTTTTATATATTAGACCTTATGATCTAATATACATATATACAAATATCTGATTAATAGAGTTGTACTACCTTATATCCATAACGTGTACCCATTCCCGGCAATTTCTTACCTATACGTTCATAGCCTAACTGGCGCAATGCCTGCCCGATAGTAATATCGTCAATGCGGGTCATTGAGCTAGTTATCTTTCGTGCAGCTTTCAGTTCCCGAACGATGTCCATCGGCATGCGGAACAAAGACTCTTCATCTTCTTCCGGCTTCCGGTACCATTCCTTCACCAATTTATATGCGGTGGATTCAATCACATACTTTGCGTTATATTCTTGGAAATCATCATAATCTTTTCGATTAAAGGTATAATCAAAAGTTCCATTATACAAGGTCATAGCTTCCGCCCAAAGCTGATCCACGTCCACGGCTTCTCTGTAATCCCCGATCTCGTCAATCTCAATAGCGGCTATTCTACGGAGAAGACCGGAATCTGAATTAAATAGAAACCCTCCCATCTCCTGTGTCTTATTACTTGTGAAAGCACAGGAAGCAATACGTTGCATCTTTGTGGTGAAACTTTCTCCTGGCAACTTGATATCCACCATGAGCCGGCTCATATTATTTTTAAAACTGTTCTCTGTTGACTTTGTTATTCCAACAAACTCATCAAAGTTGATAATAAAGCGGGAAACAAAACACTCTGTCATTCTGAATATACGTTCGTCTTTATCCGAAACAACGTAATACTCTTCCAAACATCGTGGTACCAAAAATTCAATCAGTGTCGTCTTGCCTATTCCGCCTTGAGCATTAACAAATCCAATTGCTACATCATTCTGCCTCTTACCATATACTTGTGCAACTACAGCTACCAACCACTTTTTTATTAGGTATTTCATCCGGTTTTGATAAAATTCCGTATCATCTTTATCTTTAAAGTCGTGTGCCCGGAGAAAGCTGCAATACAAATCTATTTGGCTGACACCGTTCCATTTGTTTTGTAAACCATCAAAATACTCTGTAACCGGATTATATGCTGTCATCTGATTAGGAGAAGTCAATATAGCCTTTAATAACGACTTGCTACAGGCCAAACCATCATCAATCATATGCATATAGATATCATTTTCTGTGATTGATGTAGTGTATTCACGTTCCTTACTCTCAATATACGATTTTGAGTGGTCGAATATATTAATCTTAATTTCATAGTTCATATCCAACCACTCCTTTACCGCTTGTACTTTTCCAGCAGCTTTGGCAGCCGAAGAAGTTTTTGCCAATTCTCTCTTAGCCATTATTTCCCCATCTTAATCGGCGGTTTTCTCCTGGGAGTTCCACCACATTAAACATTTCGTCCATTCTCGTTCGGATGAAATTACCATACCTTTGCGCAGTAACCTTTCCTTTTACATCTCTTGCAGCTTCAAGTGTATCAAGAGTAAAGTTCGAAGTAGCATAAGTCCTACCGCCATATTCATACCTGATAGCAAACAGGTCTATAACCGGCTTGACTACATTTCCATAGTCTTTCATCTCCAAATTTTCACGTCCCAACTCATCAATAAACAAAGGTCTTTCTCTTAGGCCAGTAATTCCACCTTCAGATTGAAGTAATTCTATCAGTTGCTTTGCATGAATAGTTTCAGTTATCTTACGAGTGAGATAATCCTGTACAGACAAATAGGAGTACATCAATAAGGATTTGCCGCATCCGACTTTTCCCATCAAATATATGCCTTTATGTACATTCCACTTGCAATTCCCCACATCTCCGGTCAGATAATAATATAACTGACGAATTATGTCCTTATTGTACTGGTCAACAATGAATGTTGACTTAATACCTCTTTGCATCATTATAGCTTCTGCCTTTGCTTTCAATAGCGTCCAAAACTCGATGTCAGAAATATGAGAATAATGAAAAGCCCATAGCTCCCGATCCAGTTCTTGCTGCTTTTGTTTGCAGGTATTAATGAAGTCACTAAAAGTCGCTGTCATGGGTTATTTCTTTAGGTGGGTTAGTATAGCTATTATCAGTCACTTTAAAAAACTTAGGATAACTACCAGCCATAGCGAAGTTCAAATATCTAATTGCTATATCCGGGCTTCCTTCACTTATTTCATCAAGATAGTCCAAAACCTTCTGTTCTTCTCTGCTTTTATAGGTCTTACCAAACGTTTCAAGACGGTATTCTTTCCAATATTGCCAAGTCTGCAGAAACTCTTCTTCTTCGAATGGTAGTTTGATTTCAATCGGCTCTATGGGATTCTGCATTAATTCGTCAAACTTCATTGCCTGCTCCTTCAGTTTATCCCATTCTTTGATAAACTTGGCTATTTTTTGTTGTGCAATAGCAGGAATACCGCCATCAATATAAGCATTAAACTCATTAGTGGCACATTCAAACTGTTTCCATAATATATTCCAAACTTTCTGCATATCTTCAGCTATTTAAGTCATTCTAAAAAAGACCGGGGATTTCACCCGGTCCCAATGAACAAACCCAAACTGGGGCTGATACCCAACAGCTCTCCTTAAAGCTGGCATATTAAAGTTAGTTATTCATAATTGACTCCTGACGGAGCATTTTTTACACAAATACTTGAAGGTTTATAAAGAACTTGCAAGTTCATTCAGTTTTAGCCATTTTCTTCAATATCTTTCTGAATTTCATTATATTCCTTAATGGCTTCGTTTAGAGCTTTAATAGGCGTCATCCCTTTATAGGCATTCCACAAAGCAGAGGTTATAATTTCGATTTCTGCATTTCTTTCTTTGATTGCATTCAGCAACCCTTCTATTACATATTGTTCCAACATTATTATTTAGTATTATTCAGCCAATCCAAAGCATTTTGCAAGTTTTCGGTATAATCTGCATTATATACATATGAAACTTCATCACCTCTTACATATTCACGGTCATTGTCAGTTTCTCCTAATATAAACTCCATATTTGAGGTTCCTAATCGATGTACACCTATACAATAGGTTGTTCCTACACGTTTCTTGCTCTTTTTAATTGCTAAAAGAAAAATTCTTTGTTCCATATCTATCCCTTTATTAATCAATTATTTCAAATGTAACTTTCACTTTTCTAATTAAAACGGAAGGTCATCACCCAGCGCCGGACGACAATCTCTAACCGTAAACTTGTTTACTTCAAAAGACTTGATAGAGCAAAGAACATAAGCCTTTCTATTCGAAGATTCAGCTAATCGTTTAGCCTCTGTCTCTGCACTTGTCAAATCGCTGTGTTTATACGCCGGGGTATGTTCACCCTCTACATATACCATAAAGAAAAAATCTTCTTTCTCATTCATATTTATTTGGTTTTACGTTAATTGCTTTACCTTAACCTCTTTGAGAACATAAAGAGGACTTTCTTTACTACATTCAGCCAGTATTTCTTGTATCAATCTTCCGTGTGACCTCTCCAAAGAAATAGGCGAGAATGTTCCATCAGAATTTTTCTGAAATAACAGGATTGCGCCATCTTTCAGATTTTCAAATGCAGTGTTCAGGGGTGAAACATCTATCTTACTCATATCTATTCTGATTTGAATTATTTTTCTTCTGATAATTTCTTTCCGCAAAACGGGCAAAAAGGATAAGCAATAGATATAGTACTCTCCGTTTTATTAAATGTACCATCCTTTTTCTTTTTCCGGTAAGTTGCTTCTATTACTGGCTTCTTTTCAAAAGACGGCATGGCGTACATATAATTTAAAGATGCTTCCGGGTCATCGGTCTTTTCTTTCAAATTCGCTTCTACTTTATCAAAACAGTCACACATATTCCATTACGTTTGCCTATACAGCATTAGGTTCAAGTTTATTCTTGTTAAATTCTATATTTGTCGAATAACTTTTTAAGTTCTTCCTCAAATTCAGCCTCTTGTTCTCTGGATATATAAATCAGAGTTTTGTCATTAACCTTGATTTTTGCTTCATATTCGTCTATTTCTTCCAAAACGAATTCAACACCAATGTTTTCATAAATTGTTCTTGCCATTTTTACTCCTTTCTGATTTGAATTAATAAAAAGTCTCAATGCCTCTTTCAAGTAACAACTCCATTACTGGTGGCGTTACTGCATTTCCGAGCTGTTTGACCTTATCTTTTCCAGTTCCACATATGACATAATCCGATTCGAAAGCCATAGCTGCCTGAACTTCGTGAGGAAATAGCATTCTATAAGTACACTCGTTTATATCAATGTTTTTAGGAGTAGACAAAACAAGTGCTACGCGGTCTTTTGTTGGAATAGTTCCAACTGGATCGAATATTCCGGATGCTTGATTATTTCCATAATAATAAGAAAGAAATGCATTCACAGCTTCGGTGGATGCTATTCCGTGCGTAATCATGGATGTTTGGGTACTTAATGCCTGGTTGATATCCCTGGCATTCGATTGGCCTCGATTTTCAACGATAAACGGAACTCTTAAAAGTGCATGAGAATCCACAGTAGTCATTGTTCCAAGAACTTGATCGATGGGTATTGGTGCATTCTTCGGATTGAAATTACCGCCGTAGTTCTTTATTATCATTGGGATACCGACGAAACCGTGATGGTTATCTCCGGAAAGTACCGTCGAAACGTGTTCATTTAACGGTCGGCACTTACCATTTTTATTATGTTCATCAATCAACATAGGCACTCCGACAACACCATAATTATGTTGCGTAGTCATTGTATACTCAGGTGATGTTATCGGCACTATATCACCACCGTATGAACCTTTGGTGACTAGTGCTGCAACTTGTCTGGTGGTCTGGGTGTAGATGGGATCAGATATGCCAGATGCACGGTTTAGTACGCTGGAATTATCTGTATAAATAACAAAACTTGAATCAGAACATTTATTTAATCCCCATTCGATACGCTTCATTGTGTTGTCAGCTAGTGGCTTCTTTCTATCTCCAATTCTCTCTCCGGGCTTCGACCAGTCAATAACATTGAATGCCGAATAATAATATGGTTCAACTTCATTTGTACAGCGTGGACAACGATAGATATATTGTTGTCGGTATTTCCCAAACTTCTTTTTGGAATTCTTCCAGCTCTGTATAGATTCAACTTCTTTCCCACAAGATTTACAATAAGCTTTAGGGCAGAAATTCAAATCCGGAGCCATGTTTCCTTTCCTCCAAAATATAACATACATTCTATCTCTGCTTTGAGGAGTAGGCAATGCATGCATTGAATTTAGATAAACACATTTATGCTCATACCCTAAATTGTGCATTGCGTGCAACCAAGCATCCCACATTACCCATTGCCGTGCTTCAACTACATTCTCAACTATGATAAGGTTATATTTATGATATTCTGCAAAACGAGGAACATCCCACATTGTTGCCCGTGATCGTTCCGCTGCCGGGTCAATTGTTAGATCACCAAATAATGTATTAGTTTGCTGATACTTCCTTTTCACACCTTTTGCAAGAGAATGATTTGTACATTCAGGAGAAGTTATTAATATATCGGTACTTTGATAACGTCGTGGGTCAACAGCTTGTATATCGGCACAATCATGGTCAGCTTCCGGAAAGTTAGTATTGTGGGTTTCTACGGCCAGCTTCCAATGATTCATTGCCAACTTTACTTCTAAGCCGCCACCCATTTTTCGGGATAACTTGCGTGCGCCTTGCGATGATCCGCCGGCACCACAGAATTGATCTGTAACGGTTAAGTAACTATTCTTTATGCTCATTTCTAAGTTGCTTGATTTATTTAAATAATCTTTCTTGTAAATCGTATCCGAACTTCTTTATTTCTCGTTCTCGTAGAAGGCTTCGCTCTTCTTCCATTCCTGGTAAAACAACGACTTTTACTTCATCATTGATTTGGTATCCGTTTTTCCTAAGCCGATACCGGAGATTGTTTAACTTCCTCTGTCTTTTCTTTTCCATCAAAATCCAATTTTTGTTCTCCTTCCCATTTTAATAGGATATAGTAAAAATCAGCTTGCATTACATCAGGCACTTTATTCATGTACATTCGCTTCATCATATTTACGAATGCTCCCGGTTCATACCCCGTATCAAGGAAACTTATAAATTCATTCACCCGATAAAGCTTCATTATACGCATGCCTTTAATCGTTGCAGTTCCAATGTATTGTCCTTTCAACTCAATACGATACGTTTTGTTAATCTGATACTTGGCAGTAGCAAGACGAAAAGTCGTGAAGCATTTACATTTTAATTTTCCGTTCCAACCATCTGAGAATCTAATCACATCCATCTTTATTCTCCTTTCCCCTGATGAATGTTATTTGTTGGCATAGCCTGCTCTACAAATTGGAATAAAAACTGTGGAATATCCTCAATAATCTGAGTTAAACTATTCTCTTCAATTAGCTTGATAGTTACTGTACTCATAGATTCATCTATTGATGATACATTTTTCACCTCTACATAAGAGAGATTATTTAGTGCATCAATAAAAGGAAGATACCTCATTACATCAAAAGCAGCTACGCAATTCAATACATTATTAGAGGTAGGCTTCGGAATCCAAAATACATCTTCGTTATTCCGGTTCTGAAGAGTTACAAAAGGTTTGTTCTTTGCATCCATAATAATAAGTTTATTAGTTAGTAAATCGTCGTTCGAAGCCGGGAATCGAACCCGGAAAATGCTAAATTATTGTAGATTATTAGCATGCCAGTAAGAAATCATCTCTCCTACGTTCCTTGCTCCGATTTTAGCTTTGATATTTTCACGATGTCGGTTAACAGTCAAAATAGATATTGATAATTCAGAAGCTATATCTTCTGCTGTCAGATGGTTAGCTATTAATCGAAAGACTTCTATTTCTCTTTCAGAAAGTTTAGTAGAAAGCTTAGGTTTACAGATAACACCTTCAAAGATGCATTCTCCTCTTAATGGACATTTAACCTCTTCAAATTGAAGTCTGCCCAAGTAATCAATATCATATTTGTTTTGGTCATATTCTCCGAAATTACAACGAGCAAACCGATGCGCTACCTTATACTCATAAAATGATTTGTTTCTATTACTTTTTGAATATAATTCCATCAAGGCCGCATGAGCATTAGGATATCTGTCGCGAATGATGGCAAGCAACCAAGCTACTATCTCATAATCAGTTTCTTCAAAAAGACGAGCGGCTTTACCTTCTTCTTTCAACATAACATCCCCTTCAGGAGTATTATAAAATTCTATATTAACAAACTGTTTCATACCTTATCATTAATAGATTCGTTTAAAAGACGTCTAAGTAAATTTACCTCAAGAGGTTTAAATGAATTTCCTGACATTTTATTGTAAAAAGATGGTAGAGATACACCACTTTGGCGAAGAAATTCATCTCGTAGCTCTATCTTCTTCTCTCGTGATAAGAGATCATAATGGTTTTTAAATACCATTTTGGGCTGTTTTTCTCCCTTTCTCATAGTTGTTATCATTTTTATTATTAAATTTATAACGCAAAGGTATTATTTTAAAACCACAAGGTATAACAAATCGTCCATTATTTTATAATGGTATTATTATTTATACTTTTTCTAAACAAGAAATTTATGCTTAAAGGACATATAATAAACGAATTAATAGATGAAAGGCGAGTAAAAAAGGTCGATTTATACACCTATGCTGGTATTACAAAGTCTACGTTAGATAATATTATCAAAGGTATTAATGATCCCAAATGTACAACTATTGAAAAAATTGCAGATTTTTTCAAGATGCCTATTGACTTTTTCTTCAATAGAGAAATAGATATATCCAATTTAAACATCGGACATCAAGTAAAAGGCAACGGTAACAATGTTTCTGGTGATATAACCCTAAGTGAATATCAAAAAGAAATAGCTCATTTAAAAGAGCTTTTGGCTGAAAAAGAAAGAACAATTCAAATTCTAATGAATAAATAAGAAAAACGATGATTGTCAAAGCATTAAAAGAAGAAATTAAAAAAGTTCAAGAAACTGAAACTTGTTTTATCATCACCCCCATTGGAGATGACACTAGTATAATACGTAGAAAAACAGATGGCCTGATAAATAATGTAATAAGACCCGTATGTGAGAAATTAAATTTCAAGGCAATTCCTGCACACGAAATAGACAAGAGTGGTTCAATTACTAATCAAGTAATTAAATTAATACTTGACTCTAAATTAGTAATAGCAAATTTAACAGGACTTAACCCTAATGTTATGTATGAACTTGCTATAAGACACGCTGTGGGACTTCCTATTTTATGTTTAGCAGAAAAATCTACGGAATTACCTTTTGACATAACTACAGAACGTACTATATTTTACTGTGATGACATGTTTGGAGCAATAGAATTAAAGTCTGAACTGGAAAAAAAGATTAAAGCTACTTTGAATGATACAGAGATTGATAATCCTATTTATAGAGTTGCGAAAGAAAAATCTATTATAAAAAATATAGAACGCCTCGAAGATAAAGAGGAAAAGAATTCATTACTATATATTATTAACAAACTTGATAATATTGAGAAAAGAATCCCCGTATTAAAAACAGACCTATCTATCCCAAAGAGAATAGTAGATATAAAACTTATATTTGATAAATCTATAAAATCCCAATATGAGGATATAGAAACGAAAATTTATGAAATAATACCTACTTGTCTTGTGGCGAGACAAACTATTGATAAAGAAAATGAGATATTCATATATAATTTAGCTCCATTAGATGATATAGAGAATGTAATTTCTAATTTAAAAAATAGACTAGAGTATACATTGAATCTGACTATTATTGAATATGAAATCTTTAGAATGCACCTTCAATAATAAAATATAGACATTAATAGACGATTATCAACCGATTGACAATTATAGACTAAAAATATCAGCATAGGAAGGGTATAGAACATATGGAGTGACTTTCCCGCTACCCCGACGAAGAAAATCAAGTCAAGATTCACAAAATAAAGCCAGTACAATTAGTATTGGCTTTTTTATTATATATAGGATAAGTGTAATTATCCCCGTTTGGGGGCAAATAAAAAGGGCAATTCTTTGAACTATCTTTGAACAGGTTTCTAGCATTATCCTCATTTTCTTATTTAATTTAGAGTAAAAATCTATTTTGTTAACTTTACTACCCTTTTATTTTGGCGTTATCAATGTTTTGCGTTAACTTTATAGCGGAAATACAAACATTGTTTATAGAGAAAACGATAACAAACAAAATACTTAAACACATGAAGAAAACTCTGCTGATGCTCGTTGTTATTTTCATTTCACTATATTCGCATTCACAAAGTCCCTTTCTGAATTTTAGAATTCCAGAAGAATCAAATAAGCGTATCATTGGATATTCTTCAAGTAATAAAATAAATGTTTTTTTGAATATAAAATATCAATCTTGTAATACTCTAATACAGTATTACAAACAGGATTCTAATAAATTGATTGTGTAACAAAAATAACGATATGATGAAAAAGTTTTTTTATTTGAGTGCGATACTAGCCATAGTTTTGGTTTCATGTAATTCAGAAAAGGAGTATATAGCAAAACTCTCTAATACCGCTTCTATGATTGAGAAAGAAGCTGATTTAAGTGAAGCAATAACTCTTCATTATTGTGATACTTGGAGAAAAGTAATTTACGATCATGAATACAATGGAGAATATTGCACTGATTTCAATGAAGCCTTAGCGAAGCATCAGGAGTTTATTATCACAACAAATACCTATAAGAGACTAAAACAAAAGAGAGATTCAATCGAGGCTATAATGCCACAACTAAATGATTATCCTTCCAGTTGTAAAGATGCTTATAATGAGTTAGTATCAATATATGCAGATACAGATGAATTATTCAGATTCGCAGATGAGCCTAGGGGCTCTTTATCTACATACTCAACAAAAACAACAGACCTTTATCAAAAGATAGAAAAGTCACTGAAAGAATTTAAAATAAAGCATATACAAAACAAATAATTTAAAAGAGTAGTATAGTTATTGTAGCAGCTTATTGAATTTAAGACTATCAAAAGACAAAATAATAATTTCACTTCAAGAGCAACTTCAGAAAGTACTGCTAGAAAATAGTGTTCAAAAGCTAGAAATTACTCTTTTGAATTATGAGTTAGAAAGGAATAGAACGAAGATCTCAAAATAGCGTTTTTGAACTAGCTTTGAAATAGTGACGGTATATGACAGCGATACCGTCACTATCGCAAGCATATACCGTCACTATCTTTACCGGATAGCGTCACCCTTTTACATGTTCAAATAATAATCCCGGGTTAGCGTCATATATTCCTCACTATATTGATGACGAGCCAGTTCTGTCAATAGTTCTTCTACAATGCACTCTTGATTGGAAAAAGAAAAAGTAATCAAAACACGTTTCGGAATACCGCCGGGTTTAGTGATTACATTCAGTTGACGGACTGCATATAATTTCTTTATAGAAGCTATCTTTTTTACCCGTTCAGCTACATCTGCCGGAATCACCACTGTAAAAAATCCGTTTTCTGTCAATAATCCGCTTACTCCTTCCAACAAATCTTCATAGCTCAAAGAATTATTGTGACGCGCCGCGGTTCTCTGACGATCCGGACATTCCAGCGAATCGACAAAATAAGGAGGATTAGAAACAATTACGTCGAATTTATCCGAAGACCTGTATTTCCTAAAATCAGCCTGCACCACCTCTACCCGCTCCTTCCAGGGCGAACGAATAACATTTTCCCTGGCTTGCCCGACAGCCGCTTCATCTATTTCCAACGCTACAATATTTGCATCCGGCAAACTGCGTTGCGCCAACATTAAAGCTACCAACCCTGTTCCCGTCCCAATGTCCAAAATCCGGTGCGCACTTTCAACGGAAGTCCAAGCTCCCAGAAGCACCCCATCCGTACCGACTTTCATGGCACATTTATCATGCCATACCGTAAATTGCTTAAATTGAAAATAAGGATTCGACATTTTATCCGTTTGTCTTAAAGCTGTTTTATTCTACTATTTTATTGCAAATCGCCAAAAATAAATAATAATTATGGAATACTCCCTCTACAAGCCGATATTTTGGCATTGTTTTTGTGTTTTTATTCTGCGCAGTGCTTTATTATTAGAGAGAATCAATTAACTTTGCAAACGATTTATGCATATCAGTATGACATAAACTAAATTAAAACGAAAAGATGAAAGAAAGATATTTATTGGAAGATGGAAGCGATAACGGCTTCTCGCTAATCACTGACTATGATGGGAACGATGAACAGGCATTTGATGTAAATGTGAAATCTGGTGAAATTCTTCCGGTACTCCCTCTACGTAACATGGTGTTGTTTCCTGGAGTATTCCTGCCGATCACAGTGGGCCGTAAGTCTTCTCTGAAACTCATACGAGACGCTGACAAGAAGCATAAAGATATTGCTGTAGTTTGTCAGAGATCGGCACATACAGAGGATCCGAAGTTGGAAGATTTACACAATATCGGTACCGTAGGACGAATTGTGCGGATATTGGAAATGCCCGATCAGACAACGACTGTCATCCTTCAAGGAATGAAACGTTTAAGTCTGACTAGCATCATCGAAACCCATCCGTATCTGAAAGGTGAAATAGAACTTTTGGAGGAAGATGTCCCTGGCAAAGACGATAAAGAGTTTCAAGCCTTGGTGGAAACCTGCAAGGACTTGACAATGAGATATATCAAATCGTCAGATGTGATGCATCAAGATTCGGCATTTGCTATTAAGAATATCAACAGCCCGATGTTTCCTGGTCAATTTCATCTGCTCGAACCTGCCGTTCAAAAAAGACGAGAAGATGGACTTGTTAAGCATCCACTCATTACGTGAACGCACATATCACTTACTGGAAATCCTGAACCGCGAAGTGCAACTGGCAGAAATCAAGGCATCCATCCAAATGCGTGCCCGTGAAGATATCGACCAGCAGCAACGCGAATACTTCCTGCAACAGCAAATCAAGACTATCCAAGATGAACTAGGTGGCGGCGGCCAAGAGCAGGAAATAGAAGAAATGCGCCAAAAGGCAGAAAGAATGCGTTGGAATTTAGAAGTCAGAGACACGTTCATGAAAGAACTGGCTAAACTGGAACGCACCCATCCACAATCTCCGGATTACAGCGTACAGCTTAACTATCTGCAAACCATGCTCAATCTTCCGTGGGGTACGTATACAACTGACAATCTGAACCTTAAAAACGCAGAAAAGACGTTGAACAAAGACCATTACGGACTGGAGAAAGTAAAAGAACGTATTTTAGAACATCTAGCCGTATTAAAGCTGAAAGGTGATATGAAATCACCGATTATCTGCTTATATGGCCCTCCGGGAGTAGGTAAAACATCTCTTGGAAAATCCATTGCATCTGCGCTCAAACGGAAGTATGTACGTATGTCTTTGGGCGGCGTGCATGACGAAGCAGAGATTCGCGGTCATCGTAAGACTTATATTGGCGCTATGCCGGGACGAATCATCAAGAGCTTGATTAAAAGCCGGTGCTTCTAATCCTGTTTTTATCCTGGATGAAATAGACAAGGTCAGCGCCGACCGTCAAGGAGGACCCTTCTTCCGCATTACTGGAAGTGCTCGACCCGGAACAGAATACTGCTTTCCACGATAACTTCCTGGATGTAGACTACGACCTCTCCAAAGGTATTGTTTATCGCAACAGCCAACAACCTGAACACAATCCCCGGCCCATTGCTCGACCGTATGGAATTGATTGAGGTTAGCGGATATATCACGGAAGAGAAAAGTAGAGATAGCCCGCAAGCATCTGGTTCCCAAAGAGCTGGAAGCCAACGGACTTAAAAAGACAGATATTAAACTTCCCAAAGATACACTGGAAGCCATAATCGAGTCATATACCCGTGAGAGCGGCGTTCGTGAGCTGGAAAAGAAGATTGGTAAAATCCTTCGTAAATCAGCCCGTCAATATGCTACGGACGGTTATTTCGCCAAGACAGAAATCAAACCGTCGGATTTGTATGACTTCCTGGGAGCACCGGAATATACACGTGACAAGTATCAGGGAAATGATTACGCAGGCGTAGTCACCGGATTGGCATGGACAGCTGTCGGAGGCGAAATCTTATTTGTAGAAACGAGCTTGAGCCGTGGCAAGGGCGGACGTCTCACACTGACCGGTAACCTGGGAGATGTGATGAAAGAATCTGCCATGCTGGCACTTGAATATATCAAGGCGCATGCTTCTGTCCTTAGTCTGAATGAAGAGATTTTTGATAACTGGAATATCCATATCCACGTTCCCGAAGGCGGCAATTCCGAAAGACGGTCCGTCGGCAGGTATCACGATGGCTACTTCTCTGGCTTCTGCCCTGACTCAAAGAAAAGTGAAAGCCAACATTGCCATGACAGGCGAAATTACCCTTCGCGGCAAAGTGCTTCCCGTGGGTGGCATCAAAGAGAAGATATTGGCAGCCAAGCGTGCCGGAATCAAGGAAATCATCATGAGTGCCGAGAACAAAAAGAACATAGATGAGATTCAGGAGATTTATCTGAAAGGACTGACTTTCCACTATGTAAACGATATAAAAGAGGTATTCGCTATTGCATTGACTAACGAGAAAGTAGCGGATCCTATTGATTTATCTGTTAAGAAACCCAGCCAGGAATGACATTTGAGCTACAATATACAGACACTAAAAGTAATGCCCGTGCGGGTCTGATTACCACAGACCACGGGCAGATACAAACACCGATCTTTATGCCGGTGGGCACACTGGGCACGGTTAAGGGAGTACATCTGACCGAATTGAAAGAGGATATTCAGGCGCAGATTATTCTGGGTAATACCTATCACCTCTATTTGCGTCCGGGACTGGACGTGATCGAGAAAGCAGGCGGACTGCACCGTTTTAACGGTTTCGACCGCCCCATGCTGACTGACAGCGGTGGTTTTCCAGGTATTCTCTTTGGCCGGAATCAGAAAGCTGCGGGAAGAAGGAGCCGAATTTCGTTCGCATATCGACGGAAGCAAGCACGTCTTCACTCCGGAAAAGGTGATGGACATAGAACGCACCATCGGCGCAGACATTATGATGGCTTTTGACGAATGTCCTCCCGGTGACTCGGATTATGAGTATGCCAAAAAGTCATTAGGTTTGACGCACAGATGGCTCGACCGTTGTATACAACGTTTTAATGAGACGGAACCTAAATATGGTTACAATCAAGCTCTCTTTCCCATCGTGCAAGGTTGTGTCTATCCCGACCTGCGCAAGCAATCAGCAGAGTTTATCGCGTCCAAAGGGGCCGACGGGAACGCTATTGGCGGTTTGGCAGTAGGCGAACCGGTAGACAAGATGTACGAAATGATCGAGATTGTTAATGAAATACTCCCCAAAGACAAACCCCGTTACCTGATGGGTGTCGGAACTCCTGTCAACATTCTTGAAGGAATAGAGCGTGGCGTAGATATGTTCGACTGCGTTATGCCTACACGAAACGGACGAAATGGCATGTTGTTCACCAAGGATGGCATCATCAATATGCGAAACAAGAAATGGGAAACCGACTTCTCTCCCATCGAAGCCGACGGGGCTTCCAGCGTAGATACATTGTACAGCAAGGCTTATTTGCGCCATCTTTTCCATGCGCAAGAGCTACTGGCCATGCAAATTGCCTCGATACACAACCTGGCATTCTATCTGTGGCTGGCAGGAGAAGCAAGAAAGCATATTATTGCCGGAGATTTCTCGACCTGGAAGCCAATGATGGTCAAAAGAGTATCAACTAGATTATAAGAAATGAAAAGCAATCGATTTATAAAACGGCTGGACTGGTATATCATCAAGAAGTTCTTGGGGACATACGTATTTGCTATTGCATTGATCATTTCTATTGCAGTGGTATTCGATTTCAACGAAAAGATGGACAAATTGATGGAGCATGAAGCTCCCTGGGATAAGATCATCTTTGAATACTACATGAACTTTATCCCCTATTTCTCCAATCTGTTCAGTCCGCTGTTCGTATTCATTGCTGTTATTTTCTTTACCTCCAAGCTGGCAGAGAACTCTGAAATCATCGCTATGTTCTCCACCGGCATGAGCTTTAAGAGGATGATGCGCCCTTACATGATTTCTGCCGCTATCATCGCCCTCGTCACTTTCACGCTAAGTTCGTACGTGATTCCTAAAGGAAGCGTGACGCGTCTGAACTTTGAAGACCGGTATATCAAACCCAAGAAACAAAACTCGGTAAGCAATGTGCAGCTGGAAGTGGATAGCGGAGTGATTGCATATATCGACAACTATAACAACGCAATGAAAACCGGTAACCGCTTTTCATTGGATAAATTTGTGGATAAAAAGCTGGTTTCCCATCTGACCGCACGACGCATCACGTACGATACCACCACCGTTCATAAATGGACAATTCACGACTATATGATACGCGAGCTCGATGGTTTAAAAGAAAAAATCACCAAGGGTGACCGGATTGACTCTATCATCAACATGGAGCCTTCTGACTTTCTTATCATGAAAAATCAGCAGGAAATGTTGACCAGTCCCGAGTTAAGCGATTATATCGCCAAACAGAAACGAAGAGGATTTGCCAACATCAAGGAGTTTGAAATTGAATATCACAAACGAATTGCCATGTCGTTCGCTTCTTTCATCCTTACCATCATCGGTGTATCGCTTTCATCCCGGAAAAACAAAAGGTGGTATGGGGCTCCACTTGGGTATCGGATTAGGATTAAGTTTTTCTTATATCCTATTCCAAACGATTACTTCCACCTTTGCTGTAAACGGAAATGTGCCTCCTGCCATTGCAGTCTGGATTCCCAATATCCTTTATGCAGGTATCGCATTCTTCTTGTACCAGAAGGCACCTAAATAAAAGGTAGGCAAGCCTTCCGCAGTCTTCACGGATTCTATCCATAGATTGCCCTAAGGTTTTGGATGCACCGGATAAACGAAGAGTATAAAAGTAGAAGTTCCGCCTATTCTTGCTAATGCAAGTGTAGGCGGAACTTTTTTGTTGTATCCATTTCCTCTTTTGTCTATTCTCCATTGTTTTCACCTGACGGTGATCCGGAAAATCCCTCTTTCTCCTTACATTCCTAAAATCGTTAACCGATTTCTTTTACATAAGCAGAAAGATCTGCAGCAGAGATGTTTTTGGCTATAATTACACCATTTCCATCCAATAAATAGTTAGTGAATCCCCGATTTAAACGGTATTTCTTAAATAATCCGGAATCCTCGCCTTCTGTTTCCACGAAACAAGTGGGCGTAACTATTTGATCCTTACGAACGGTTTCCTTAAATATTGACTGATATTCGTCAAATGAAACAGAAACCATTTCCACATTATGAGAAGAACGAAGCGCATTGCTTAAACTTACGTTTTGCATCCGGGACTGCGCGTCATAACTTGCCCAAAAACTTAGCAACACATATTTGCCTTTCAAATTTCCCAACTTAAAGGCGGGTTGCTCATTTGACGTAGATTCGATCTTAAAATCAGGGGCTACGTCGCCCTCACTCAAACCTCCGGTAGGTTTGTCTTTCTCAACGAAAGCGGTCAAGGAACAAATCAGTAATACAACAAAAATCCATTTTACATGCTTCATGTAATTCGGTTTTAGTTAATACTATCCGGGACTGTCCTTAAACAGTGGTTTCTTCCCGAAACGTTGTCTTTTCAGGCATCAGGCGAAGAGGAATCCGCTGATTATCAGAGCCTTTATTTTTGAAACCGGGTGCAAAGGTAAGTAAATATTAAATTAACTTCCAAGTAAATAAGCAAAAATCTCACTTTTTGGGTATAACTTTTTATGTTATTTAGCATAAAAACGAACTTTTTTCTCTACTTTTGCAGAGTTAAAGTCTATTTTTTATGCAACCATCAAATACTGAATTGATTCTGATTCGAGTTACCGGCGAAGATCGTCCGGGACTGACTGCTTCTGTGACTGAAATCCTTGCCAAATATGATGCTACGATCCTTGACATCGGCCAGGCAGATATTCATAATACATTATCGTTGGGAATTCTGTTCAAGAGCGAAGAAAGACACTCCGGATTCATTATGAAGGAACTCCTGTTCAAAGCTTCTTCATTGGGAGTGACCATCCGATTTGAACCTATCACCACCGAACAATATGACAACTGGGTAGGCATGCAAGGAAAAAACCGCTATATCCTGACAGTATTGGGACGCAAACTTTCCGCCCGCCAGATTTCTGCCGCTACAAGCATATTAGCCGAACAGGGCATGAATATCGACGCTATCAAACGTCTAACAGGTCGTATCCCGTTGGATGAATGTCAGACTGATACACGCACCAGGGCTTGCATCGAATTTTCAGTAAGAGGTACTCCGAAAGACCGCATTGCCATGCAGGAGAAGCTGATGAAGCTGGCCAGCGAACTGGAAATGGACTTTTCTTTCCAACAGGATAATATGTACCGCCGTATGCGCCGCCTGATTTGTTTTGATATGGACTCTACCTTAATCGAGACAGAAGTGATTGACGAACTGGCTATCCGTGCCGGTGTAGGCGACGAAGTGAAAGCCATCACGGAAAGCGCCATGCGTGGAGAAATAGACTTTACAGAGAGCTTTACCCGCCGTGTAGCACTATTGAAAGGGCTGGACGAATCGGTCATGCAGGAAATAGCCGAGAGTTTGCCTATCACAGAGGGCGTAGAGCGACTGATGTATGTATTGAAGAAGTACGGTTACAAGATCGCTATCCTTTCGGGAGGATTCACTTATTTCGGCCAGTACCTGCAAAAGAAATACGGTATAGATTATGTCTATGCCAACGAACTGGAAATCATCGACGGCAAACTGACCGGACGTTATCCTGGGGGGATGTAGTAGACGGAAAACGAAAAGCCGAACTGCTCCGCCTCATTGCACAAGTGGAAAAGGTGGATATTGCACAGACCATCGCCGTAGGAGACGGAGCCAACGATCTTCCCTATGCTAGGGAGTTGCCGGACTAGGAATCGCCTTCCACGCCAAGCCCAAAGTGGTGGCCAATGCCAAGCAATCAATCAACACTATCGGACTGGATGGAGTGCTCTATTTCCTCGGATTCAAAGATTCTTACTTGAATATGTAATTAGACCAAAAAATAGATTATCTTTGCTGACAAATAAAATAAAAGAATGAAGTTTTCCGAACTACAATTAAATGCAAATGTGCTTGAGGCGCTTGATGCCATGCGATTTGACGAATGTACGCCTATACAAGAACAAGCAATTCCAATCATACTTGAGGGTAAAGATTTGATCGCAGTAGCACAGACAGGGACAGGTAAAACAGCCGCGTTTCTGCTTCCTGTATTGAACAAATTATCTGAAGGTAAACATCCGGAGGATGCGATTAATTGTGTCATCATGTCTCCTACCCGGGAATTGGCCCAACAGATCGACCAGCAAATGGAAGGATTTTCCTATTTCATGCCGGTATCGAGCGTTGCCGTATATGGCGGAAATGACGGAATATTGTTCGAACAACAGAAAAAAGGGACTCACATTGGGAGCTGATGTTGTCATTGCTACTCCCGGACGCCTGATCGCCCATTTAAGCCTTGGATATGTAGATCTTTCCAAGGTTTCTTATTTTATTTTGGATGAAGCAGACCGAATGCTCGACATGGGATTCTACGAAGATATCATGCAAATAGCCAAATATCTGCCGAAGGAACGACAGACTATCATGTTTTCAGCAACAATGCCGGCAAAGATACAGCAATTGGCAAATACGATCTTAAACGATCCGTCAGAAATAAAGCTCGCTGTTTCCAAACCTGCGGAAAAGATTATTCAGGCGGCATACGTCTGCTATGAAAATCAAAAGTTGGGCATCATACGCAGTCTTTTTATGGATGAGGTTCCGGAACGTGTGATTGTCTTTGCTTCTTCCAAAATTAAGGTTAAAGAAGTTGCCAAGGCGTTGAAATCAATGAAGCTGAACGTAGGTGGAAATGCATTCGGACTTGGAACAGGCTCAACGGGAAACGGTTATGCATGAGTTTAAAGCCGGACGAATCAATATATTGGTAGCTACGGACATCGTTGCACGTGGTATCGACATCGATGATATCCGCCTGGTTATCAACTTCGACGTGCCTCACGACAGCGAGGACTACGTGCACCGCATCGGCCGTACAGCACGTGCCAACAATGACGGGGTGGCACTTACGTTTATTAACGAAAAGGAACAGAGTAACTTCAAAAGCATTGAGAATTTTCTGGAGAAAAGAGATTTATAAGATTCCTATCCCTGAAGGATTGGGAGAGGCTCCGGAATACAAACCGCGTTCTTTTAGCAAGGGCAAGGGTGGCAACTACAAAAGAAAAGATTTCCGGGGAAAAAGGAATAATAATAACGGAGGAAAGAGAAATAACCGTCCGTCTCCCCCCAGACAAAATTAAAGCAAGGCTTTTTTAATCCGGCACTATACGATCTGAATGTATGGTGCTTTTTTATTTGGATGAAGTGATAGTCAAATCGCCTTTAAAGCTCACTTCCATATTTACAACGCTATATATGGAAGTTTCCGGAATGGCCAAAACAGCTTGATAATGAAAACCATTCCGGTTTACTTTCACAAACTTTGTATCTGACAGGATTGATTGCGCCAGGAAATCCGCAGGAACCACTTTGTCGAACATCTGTTTGGTTATATCGCTGGCAAACAGGCTCTTTTTACCTTCATACACACAGATGTGCATCACATTATCATAGTACACATTATCCATACTAATCCCGTCTTCGGAATAAGTCGTCTTGATGACTCTCATTTTAGATGGATTGATATATACGTATGCACGATAGCGAGTGCCGTTGTAAGTCACTACACTATCGCGTTTGGTTACTTCCGTATAAGTCGGAACCACAAGTTCCTGACGGACAAAATAGATAGAATCATTGAGGTCTTCGGATTTATGCAGTTTTATTACATTATCCGTAATGGAATGAAACCAAAATATATGTTCTCCCTGCTTATCAATCTTGTAATAAGTGGTATCATTTCCATAAGTGTAAAGAATGTCCCGCATTATTTTAAATGCAATGGGAGTACTTTGTGCGTCTGCATAGTAGATGGTATCTCCTTCCACACGCATCAACGGGCTCTCCGTTTCATCGTCCAGCCAAATTCCCTGCAGTAACTCTTTTGCGCTAAGATCCTCTTTCTCCTGTTGAAGAGAATGGGGACTCTTATTGCCGCTACATGCCGCGAAAAAGGATTGCCATTAACGATACAGCCACATTTTTCATCATCTATTTTAGTTTTTATATAAAGATACTCTTATTTTTTTATTTACCAATACAGTGATAAATAAATCCGAGTTCTTCCATCTCTTTTTTATCATATATATTACGTCCGTCCAACACAATCTGCTGGGCCATCGTCTTCTTGATAACGGCCCATGAGGGCAGACGGAATTCTTTCCATTCGGTAACCAGCATCAATACATCAGCATCCAGTACGGCATCATACATATCGCAAGCATAATAGATAGTATCACCAATCCTGCGCTTACATTCTTGCACGGCAGCCGGATCGTATGCGCGTACTTTACAACCAGCTTCCAGCAATTTATCGATCAGGACTAATGCCGGAGCCTCACGCATGTCATCCGTTTCCGGTTTAAATGCCAGCCCCCACAAAGCAACAGTCTTACCTTGCAAATCACCATTAAACTGTTTCATTAACTTTTCGAACAAGACGCTTTTTTGGTTCTCATTCACTTCTTCCACAGCCGTAAGTACCCGCATGGTATAACCGTTCTGTTCCGCAGTCTTAATCAATGCTTTCACGTCTTTAGGGAAAACAGGAACCACCATATCCGATACCCGGGTACAGAAACTTACGTCCGATACGAGTATCCGAACCTATCCCACTACGTACCATGTTCACATCCGCGCCAACGATTTCGCATAAGTTTGCGATATCATTCATAAAACTGATACGGGTTGCCAACATCGAGTTTGCCGCATATTTAGTCATTTCTGCAGATGGAATATCCATGAAAATCACACGGAAATTATTCAATAAGAATGGCTTGTATAGTTTGGACATCAATTTTTCCGCACGTGCCGACTCCACTCCCACTACCACACGGTCCGGACTCATAAAGTCACTGATCGCATTTCCTTCTTTCAGGAATTCCGGATTAGAAGCCACGTCAAAATCAACTTTCACGCCTCTCTTATCCAATTCTTCCTGAATAACCGCGCGGACTTTACTGGCAGTACCCACCGGAACGGTACTTTTGGTAACTACCAGTTTATATTGTTTCATATTGCGACCAATGGTACGGGCCACCTCCAACACGTATTTCAAATCAGCGCTTCCGTCTTCATCCGGAGGGGTGCCAACCGCACTGAATATAACTTCCACGTCGTCCAGACAGCTTTCTAATGAGGTTGTAAACTTCAATCGCTTTGCTTTCATATTACGGAGCACCATCTCTTCCAATCCATTCTCATAAATCGGAATATTCCCCTTTTGCAAAGATTCGATTTTCTCTTTATTCGTGTCTACGCACGTTACATTCACGCCAATTTCGGCAAAACATGTACCTGATACCAGGCCCCACATACCCTGTTCCCACGATTGCAATTTTCATACTTAATCTATTGTTTGTTTAGAAATTCATTCAAAATAAGCGGCATCTTTAAAGGCAGTTCCCTCTCTGTCTTTCGCCGATAATACCATTTGCGAATCTGCCAACGGCCAGTCTATCCCCAATGTTTCATCATTATACAAAATAAAAGCTTCTGCCTGCGGAGCATACTTGTTATCTACCTTATACGTAAAAACGGCTTCTTCGCTCAAGACTGCAAAGCCATGAGCAAAACCACGGGGAATGAAAAAATTGTCTCTTGTTTTCCTCACTAAGCAACACGCAGACGTGCTTTCCAAACGTAGGCGATGATTTACGCAAATCAACGGCAACGTCCAGCACTTTTCCTTTAAGAACACGAACCAGTTTCGCCTGACTGTATTCTCCTTTCTGATAGTGCAATCCGCGTAACACGCCAAAAGATGATTTCGACTCGTTGTCCTGTATAAAATCTACGGGACCAATATTGGCATCAAACTCTTCTTTCTTATAGGCTTCCATAAAATAGCCCCGTTCATCGGAGAAAACTTTAGGCTCTATCAGCCATACTCCGTCTATTTCCGTCTGTATATAGTTCATTATTGATAGTGATAAATAAAACGATGCAAAAGTAGTGAATTTTTCGAAGTTTTCTGGGATATATTCAATTTATCTCGTAATTTTGCAGACATGATCGAATTGGCACAACATATAGAGACTTTACTACTGGAAAACGATTGCGTCATTGTTCCGGGGTTTGGCGGTTTTGTAGCGCATTACTCGCCTGCAACCCGCGTAAAGGAAGAAAATATATTTTTACCTCCTACCCGCACAATCGGCTTTAATCCTCAATTAAAACTGAATGACGGCGTACTGGTGCAATCTTATATGTCAGCGTATGACACAAGTTTTGCTGACGCTAGCCGTATAGTAGAAAAAGAAGTAAACGAATTCATCGGTCTCCTTCATGAAGAAGGGAAAAGCCCATTTGGATAATATAGGCGAGATTCACTATAACATTTATGGTAACTATGAGTTTGTTCCTTATGACTATAAGATAACGACTCCTTCATTATACGGTCTCGACTCCTTTGAAATGCATGAACTTTCCGTTCTGCAACAGAAAGAAAAAGTATGGATACCGGCTCATCCGGAGAAGGAAAAGAAGACTTTTGAAATTAGTATCAATCGTGCGTATCTTCGCAATGCTGCAGCAATGATTGCTGCCATCGTACTGTTCTTTGCCTTTTCAACTCCGGTAGAGAATACAGACGTTCAAAAAAACAATTATGCACAATTATTACCCAGTGAGCTTTTTGAGCAAATAGAAAAGCAATCGGTTGTAGTAACTCCTGTGTATGTTAAGAACGATGTTGCGCAACAAGCAAAGAAGCTTTCTGCTTCTTCTGCTTCAACCAAAACTTCATCTGCTAAAAAGCATACAACGGATAAAGCCAAGACTTCCAAACCGATCGCAGTTAGAGAAGTGAAAGTGGCCAAACAGGAAACGGCAGCTACTGCCCCTGCGGTTAAATCTCCAGAAAGTGCCAATCATCCTTTCCATATCATAGTGGCAGGAGGAATCAGCCTGAAAGATGCAGAAGTTATTGCGAACCAATTAAAATCAAAAGGATTTGCTAATGCAAAAGCGCTGAACATGGATGGAAAAGTACGTGTCAGCATCAGTTCATTCGACAACCGTAATGAAGCGACCAAGCAATTACTTGAGCTAAGAAAAAACGAAACTTATAAGAATGCCTGGTTACTGGCTAAATAAAAACCCTTTTTAAAAAGCATGAAACGAGTTCTTTGTCCTAAATGTGAGAATTACCTTTTTTTTGATGAAACCAAGTATAGCGAAGGCCAATCACTGGTATTTGAATGTGAGCATTGCGGCAAGCAATTCAGCATCCGGCTTGGAAAGAGCAAAGTAAAGGCTCTTAGAAAGGAAGAAAACCTGGAAGAAGAAGCTGAATCCCATAAAGAAGAATTCGGATATATCACTGTTATCGAAAATGTATTCGGTTATAAACAGATATTGCCCTTACAAGAAGGTGACAATGTCATAGGCCGCCGTTGTGTGGGAACTTCTATCAATACGCCCATTGAAAGTGGCGATATGAGCATGGATCGACGCCATTGTATCATCAATATCAAACGTAATAAGCAAGGAAAGCTAGTCTACACATTACGAGATGCTCCTAGTCTCACAGGTACTTTCCTTATGAATGAAATCCTGGGGGATAAAGATCGTGTACGCATTGAAGATGGCGCTATTGTGACTATTGGAGCTACTACATTTATCTTGCATACGGCTGAACAAGAATAATAAATAATCTGATAATAAAAAATAGCGCCACTGTTCTCTGAACAAGTGGCGTTATTTTTTTATATCCGGTCTTCTAATTACAGAATACCTTTCACAGTTTCAAGCATTCCCTTTTTCCTGGATAGAATCCAAGTTTGCTTTTACAGCTTCTGCCAATCCCGGGATCTTATTCAAATCTTCTCCCCAGATAAAATCTGCAGCCAGGACACCTTCGGCTACTTTCTTTGTACAACCTGTTGCCCAAAGTTCTTTCAGCAGGTTCATGATTTCAGGAGCATCATTCGGTACAATTTCAGCGCCGTCAGCACGTACACCACCTTTATAATAAGTAATGATAGCGGCCAAACCAAGTACCAGGCCTTTAGGAAGTTCGCCCTTACGTTCGAGATAAGTCTTCAATCCCGGTAAATCACGAGTTTCATATTTTGGGAAAGAATTCAGCATGATGCTGGTTACTGCATGATCCACGAACGGATTGTTGAAGCGTTCCAATACATCATTTGCAAATTTCTCCAACTCATCCTTCGGCAAGTTCAAAGTTTCCATCAGTTCGTCAAACATTACCTTGTGGATATATTTGCCAATCACTTCGTGCTGGCAAGCATCACGTACAATATTCACTCCAGAAAGATAAGCAACCGGAGAAAGAACAGTGTGCGGGCCATTCAACAGAGTGACCTTACGTTCGTGATAAGGAGCTTCTGACGGTACAAACAATACATTCAAGCCTGCCTTGTCAGCCGGGAACTCTTTTGCAACTTCCTGCGGAGCTTCAATAACCCACAAATGGAAAACTTCAGCCTGAACAACCAAGTTATCATCGTATTGCAATTTTTCTTTGATAGCAGCAATATCTTTGCGCGGGAATCCCGGAACAATACGGTCTACCAATGTTGCATATACGCCACAAGCTTCTTCAAACCAAGTCTTGAACTCATTACCCAGGTTCCACAATTCAATATATTGATAAATAGTTTCTTTCAACTTATGTCCATTCAGGAAAATAAGTTCGCAAGGGAAAATAATCAAACCTTTTGTCTTATCACCATTGAATGTTTTGAAACGATGATACAGCAATTGAGTCAGCTTACCCGGATAAGATGAAGCAGGAGCATCTTCAAGTTTGCAAGACGGATCAAAAGCGATACCAGCCTCTGTAGTGTTTGAAATAACAAAACGCATTTCAGGTTGCTCTGCCAATTTCATAAACTCGTCATTTTGAGAGTATGGGTTCAGTGCACGACTGATTACATCGATCATTGTCAAGCTGTTAACAACTTCTCCTTTATCCAATCCTTGAAGGTTTACATGATAAAGATCATCCTGTGCATTCAGCATATCGACCATACCTTTATCAATGGGTTGAACCACTACTACACTGCTGTTGAAGTCGGTTTTCTGGTTCATGTTGTAAATAATCCAATCAACAAATGCACGCAAGAAAGTTACCTTCGCCAAATTGGATAATACGCTCCGGACGTTGTGTTTTAGGAGCAGTTTCTTTGTTTAATGCTTTCATGTTAGTTGTAATTTATAAAGTTGATATTATACAAATTCAAAATAAAAATCAATGTTTTCCTTTATCAGGATATCAATAGGCATGTATTTTACAGGTTCAACAGACTTCTTAAACACAACATGGTCGCACAAAGCCTTCACCCCGCAATACCCTTGCAATCCCGGACGTTGCCCGATTAAATAATGCACATCACCTGATTTTAGCAACTCTACATTTGCTTTCAAAAGGTCATATCCTATCAGCCCTTTCATGCTACGTCCCGCATGACGGAGATACTCTCCCAACTGATACACTCTGGAATTAAATACAACTCCCAGCGCAGCCTTCGGATGCGCCCGGAAAAAACTCATCTAATGTCTGTTGATTACTTTCCTGATCGGATTTATTGAGTATAACCTCATGGATTACCAGGTTGTTATATTCCTCGGCTATGTAACTCATAAAACCGTCCAAACGGCGTTGCATCTGTATTTCAGCCGGATTATCTTTATTGTTACTTAAGAAACAAGACTAACTCCTGACCTTCTCCCGCCGAATAGTTGCGCATCAATATTTTTGCTGCAATATATCCGCTCTTATAGGAATCCTGCCCAATATACGTCAAGGCTCTCGCTTCTTCCATATTGAAATCAACAAAAGCATAAGCTATTTTATTTTCCTGCAGATAAGCTGTCAGCGCCAGCGTCTCTTCCCGGAAATTCGGAGAAATCAACACTGCGTCTACATTCTTTTCTTTTATAGCAAGGCAGGCTTCCTGATAACTTTTCTCATCTCCATGATGGTAACACAGATAATCTATACCCACATTAAAAGGACGCAGCTCTTGCCGGGCACGCTCAATCCCCCCGACTACCGAATGCCAATAGTCATGTTCTATATAATAAGGTATCAGGCAGAGGAAAGAATATTTCTTTTTAGCAGCCAAACCGATAGCAAACACATTGGGTTGATAATGAATCTCATCCAGTACCTTTTGTACTTTAGCTTTGCTTTTGGGAGACACGTCGCCACGATTGTGCAACACCCTATCCACCGTTCCGGCGGAAACACCGGCCATACGGGCTATGTCTTTAATGGTATAGTTCTGGTCCTCCATAGTGCTAAAACTTAAATATTATAAATAATCGCTGCAAATATACGAATTATTTTGTTACTCCAAGTAAATTTTCTATTTTTGTGTTCGATAACGGTTAATAAAACTAAAACGAGATTTACGCCTATTAGCTTTAAAATCAATACGATATAGGTATAAATACAGAAAGTAATAATTTTATATACTTAAAACACAGTAATAATGAAGAACTTCATGGACGAAAACTTCTTGCTGCAAACAGAAACCGCGCAAAAGTTGTATCACGAGCATGCGGCTAAAATGCCGATCATCGACTATCACTGTCATCTCATCCCTCAAATGGTAGCTGACGACTACAAGTTTAAATCACTGACTGAAATCTGGTTGGGCGGTGACCACTACAAATGGCGCGCAATGCGTACAAACGGCGTAGATGAACGTTTCTGTACGGGAAAAGATACCACAGACTGGGAAAAATTTGAAAAATGGGCGGAAACAGTACCTTACACTTTCCGCAACCCATTGTACCACTGGACTCACCTTGAATTGAAAACTGCATTTGGTATCAATAAAATATTGAATCCGCAAACAGCACGCGAAATTTACGATGAATGTAACGAAAAACTGTCTCAACCCGAATATTCAGCTCGTGGAATGATGCGTCGCTATCATGTAGAAGCCGTTTGCACAACGGATGATCCTATCGATTCATTGGAATATCATATCAAAACACGCGAAAGCGGATTTGAAATCAAGATGTTACCAACATGGCGTCCTGATAAGGCTATGGCTGTAGAAGTCCCTGCAGATTTCCGCAGTTATGTAGAAAAACTGGCAGAGGTAAGTGGTGTTATCATCTCCAACTTTGATGATATGATCGCTGCTTTACGCAAACGTCATGACTTCTTCGCAGAACAAGGCTGCCGTCTGTCTGACCATGGTATTGAAGAATTCTACGCAGAAGATTATACAGATGCTGAAATCAAAGCCATCTTTAATAAGGTATATGGTGGCGCAGAATTGACCAAGGAAGAAATTCTGAAATTCAAATCGGCAATGCTTGTGATCTTCGGTGAAATGGACTGGGAAAAAGGATGGACTCAACAATTCCATTACGGCGCTATTCGTAACAATAACACGAAGATGTTTAAATTACTGGGTGCTGATACAGGTTTCGATTCTATCGGTGAATTTACAACCGCCAAAGCAATGGCTAAATTCCTTGATCGCCTGAACACTAATGGCAAATTGACTAAAACAATCCTCTACAACTTGAACCCATGCGCCAACGAAGTAATTGCAACAATGCTGGGTAACTTCCAGGATGGTTCTATCCCGGGAAAAATCCAATTTGGTTCCGGATGGTGGTTCCTCGATCAAAAGGATGGTATGGAAAAACAAATGAATGCTTTGTCAGTACTCGGTCTTTTGAGCCGCTTCGTAGGTATGTTGACCGACTCTCGTTCATTCCTATCCTACCCGCGTCATGAATATTTCCGCCGTACATTGTGTAACCTGGTAGGACGTGACGTAGAAAACGGAGAAATTCCGGTATCTGAAATGGAGCGTGTAAACCAAATGATTGAAGATATCAGCTACAACAATGCCAAGAACTTCTTCAAGTTCTAATAGATAGTAGTTACACTATAAAAAAACCGCTACCAAAGTCGAATATAGCTTTGAGTAGCGGTATTTTTTATTCCTACAGCTGAACAGTAACACCCCAAAAAGCTCTTAACAAAAAAGGAGAACCTTTTAAGTTCTCCTTTTAATAATCTTTGTACACCCTCAGGGACTCGAACCCTGGACCCATTGATTAAGAGTCAATTGCTCTACCAGCTGAGCTAAGAGTGCAACATATTATTTTTATTGCAACCTTGAATTTGTACACCCTCAGGGATTCGAACCCTGGACCCACTGATTAAGAGTCAGTTGCTCTACCAACTGAGCTAAGAGTGCTTAATTCCTCGTTTGCGGTTGCAAAAGTAGGTCTTTTATTTTATTTGACCAAACAATCATGCAGCTTTTTTACTATCTTTTTTCGTCTTTATTCGAACACATAAAGCTCGGAAGGCGTATTTCGCTTTAAAGCAAGTAGTTGCACATCTTTACCTACAAGAATACCTTTGTTCTTTAATTTCCATTCCACCGTTTTATAAGCTAGCTCCGGATGATTATTGTCTTTACTCAAATGACACAACCAGATATAGCGCAAATGTTCAGTGATATTTTCCGCTAAAAACTCCGCAGTATCAGAGTTACTCATGTGGCCGGTCTTACTTGCAATCCGCTCCTTCAAATATTGAGGATAAGGCCCCATTTTGAGCATTTCCTCATCATAGTTAGCTTCAAGTATCAGATAATGGGCCTTACTGATATAATGGGCAGCTGTAGGAGTAATTTCTCCAAGGTCCGTTAAGAAAGAAAAGACTTTGCCGTCGATTTCAATGCAGTACCCCACATTGTCCGTTCCATCATGCGGCACTTCAAAAGATTCGATATGGAAATCCTCCAAAGTCATCGGCTCTTGCTTTTCCAGGTAACGAACTGACGAACTCAATTTCTCCGTCATACAATAGCTACGATTAATTCCAGCATGAATACGTGCGGTTGTATAAACAGGAATATTCAATTTTTTCTCCCAGATTACCCACAGCTTTGATATGGTCAGCATGATCGTGCGTTATAAATACCGCACGAATACTATCCATCAAGATATTATAATCTTTCAGTGTTTTTTTGATAGTACGTATGCCGATTCCGGCATCTATCAGTATTCCCATAGGTTTCAGTGCCCAGATAATAACAGTTCCCACTACTACCACTCGCCAGGCTTATAAATTTTACTTTCATGTTTTATCCTCTTTATTAAAATGCAAAATGCCGTCAACTTTTACAGCAAAGTGACGGCAAATATACATAAAAAAGAATAGAATTACCGAGAAGATTCCTTCTTTTTGTCGATGGATTCGGTGATTTTTGCAAATAATAGTAGCGCTACAGCGGCAATCAGGCCAATAGCAGCAAAGTAATACCATATATAATGGGCATTTGCGCTAGCTGCCTCCCATGCCGCCCGCGTCTCGAACAAAGCAGGATCCGGACAGTATTTGGTAAGCAGAATTCCCGCCAGGCCAAAACCGAAAATAGAAGAAAGGAATGAATGTAAATGACTGAATCCTAAATACATTCCTTCTTCGCCTTTAGGAGCCTGCAAAGAGAAATACTCCAGATAACGCGGCGAAATAAAACATTCGGCAAGTGCCTGTACCACTATACCTGCAATCATCATCAGGGTAATATTGCTCATGCCTGTAATAAGATCATTTCCCAGCAAGTTTCCACATGCCATCAGCAACGCCGAAAAAGGAATCAAAAACATTCCCACATTCATCGAAGTAATCGCACTGCGTTTTGCCATCAAACGCGTGATAAAGCTAACGCAACAAACCACCACAAAGGGATTCACATTAGCAATCCAGCCCGGTTTCGCCGTCTCGCCGGCCAACCGAATCACATATTTAGGCATAGTGGCGTAAAGTTGTTGTTGCACCATCCAGAACCCTGTAACAATCAGAATAAGAATCAATAAACGCCAGTTGGTGATGATGCGCATAAATCCTTGCCCAATCTCACGGAGACTTTTTCCTTCACCAGCCGTGTGCGTTGATTTATAAAGGAGAATAACAGCAAGCAAAGCAATAATTGTCATCGCACCGGAGAAATAATTAATATAGATATATGCCTGCTCACCAATGACATTACGCAAAGGATCGATAATTGTTTTACCGGTAAAAGCGCCCACATTTACCATCATATAAAAGATGGAATAACCACGCGCACGCGTTGCCTCCGTTGTTTCTTTGGCCACAGATGCAGAAATGATGGACTTAATAAAAGACCCTCCCAGCATAAGTACAAACAAGACCGGCACAATAATCCACCGGGTATAGCTATCGGGCAAACCATTAAATTGAGTAGTGACGCCATAACTAACCAAGCCGGCAGCTTCCAGCAAAGTAGGCAATACTCCCAATCCTAAATATCCGACGGATAATAAGGAAAATGCTATAATCATTGACTTCCGGAAACCTATCTTATCAGCATAAGCACCGGAAAAAATAGGAAGCAGATATAACCCGCCGGAAAAAAGCCCGGAAATCATACTTGCTTCAAAATCATTAAAACCTAAAATGGAAGATAGATAAATAGTGAGAACGATGAAAAACGGCATAATATGCCATACGCTCAAACAGTTCGACTGTGTTGCTGACCCAAAATGCTCTCGTAAAGCCTTTAGCAGCACGCTGAGGGGAATTGTTCATGTATTTATTAATTTATTAAAATGTTAATTTGAGACAAAGATACGTTTTTTTGGCTTACTGTCCGTATCTTTGTTCAAAATTAGGTAATTAAAAACTATGATTATAGCTGTTGATTTTGACGGAACGATTGTAGAGCATCGTTATCCACGCATTGGTGAAGAAATTCCATTCGCTGTTGACACATTGAAGTTATTGCAACAAGAAAAGCATCGTTTAATACTATGGAGTGTGCGTGAAGGGGCACTTTTGGACGAAGCTGTCGAATGGTGCAAAGCCAGAGGTTTAGAATTTTATGCTGTTAATAAGGATTACCCTGAAGAGCAAAAAGGCCATCAGGGATTTTCACGAAAGTTGAAAGCTGATATGTTCATTGACGATCGAAATCTGGGTGGTTTACCAGACTGGGGAGTCATTTACGAAATGATTAAAGAGAAAAAGACGTTTGCAGATATCTATAGCCAAAACGGAGAAGAAGAAAAAACATCCCTGAAAAAGAAGAAAAGATGGCTGCCTTTTTAGGAAGCTGATAAATATCAAACTAATAAAATAGAAATGCACTCTTATCTGACATGATTAAGAGTGCATTTCTATATTCATAAATGATTTATCATTCAACATTGAATCACAATTTACTACGCTTCTTTATTTTCCCACTTTTCCCTAAACTCCCATAATTGCTCAATAGTAGGATAAAAAGTCGGATTTTCCCAGTTTCTGGAAATCATAGCAATCAACGATTCCAAATACGATTTACCATCAATAATTGTAGTACATTGATTGACCTGATATCTTTCAGTTGGATAATTCTTTGTTTCGATCATCTTTTTTGCCCAGTTCAATAACTCCTGAACAGCTTCATTGTCATAAGTATGTTGCGCCATATCTTTAGAATTTTCCGCAAAGATACAAAGTTTATTTATTCATAAATAAAGTTGTTCGTTTCTTTTTACTATAAAGATTCCATTTTAAATTTATACCTTTACGTCCAATATACTCAATTAGACTAACTAATAGAAACAATAATTATGAAGAAAATTTTCATTTTAGTATGTTCATGTGCTCTTTTGGCAGCATGCAACAATAGCGCGAAAACAAACAAGAGTGCCGGTGCAGACAGTACTTCAATCGAAGTAACCGATATCCATAATGCGGAAAATTCACTTGATTACGAAGGAACTTATAAAGGAGTTTTCCCCGCTGCCGATTGTCCGGGTATTGAAACAACCCTGACATTAAATCCGGACAAAACATTCAGCCTCCATTCCGTATATATCGATAGAGACAGCTCATTTGACGAAAAAGGTACATATACTTTAAAAGACAACCTATTGACTCTTAATGAAGAAGGCGGAGAACTTTCTTATTATAAAGTAGAAGAAAATCATTTACGCAAACTAACAATGGATAAACAAGAAATAACCGGAGAACTTGCAGACCATTATGTTTTAAATAAGGAATAAGGTCCAAACAAATTTTGCTATCAATAGAGAACAAATTCAATATTTTTTATGTTTATATAAATAGATATAAACTTAAAAATAGAACAACTTATGATTTATAGTTTTTTATTTCCCACAAAATCGAATACAACGAAAGTATCTTTGTTGCTATTGGCTGTCCGGATCATCTTCGGCATATTATTAATGAACCATGGTATCCAAAAATGGAGTAGTTTCCAAGAGTTGTCAACTGTATTTCCTGATCCGCTTGGAATAGGAAGTCCCCCTGTCTCTCGGATTAGCTATTTTTGGTGAACTTGTATGTTCAATGGCATTTATCATCGGATTCCTGTATCGCTTAGCCATGATCCCGATGATTTTCACGATGATAGTAGCTTTCTTTGTAGTTCACGCAAATGATGTATTTGCTGTTAAAGAGCTAGCTTTCATTTATTTAGTGGTATTCATATTGATGTATATTGCCGGTCCGGGTAAATTTTCAATAGACCATATCATAGGAAACGAATTGTCAAGACGAAAATCAAGAGCATACAAAAATTAGAAATAATCCCCCTGATTAATTAAAAAATATTATATTTGCATACTTGTATGAGAGAAATTATCAATATTTTTTATTAATCAAAAACTGTTTTAACATGAAAAGAGGGAAACTGACTTTAGTCGCAGTAGTGCTTAGCGGTAGCTTATTATTCAGTTCTTGTGTAGGATCATTCAGTTTATTCAACCGCCTGTCTTCTTGGAATCAATCAGTTGGAAACAAGTTTGTAAACGAACTCGTATTCCTTGCTTTCAACATTGTTCCGGTTTATGGCGTAGCTTACCTGGCTGATGCTTTAGTTATCAACTCAATCGAATTCTGGAGTGGTTCCAATCCGATGGCTAATGTAGGTGACGTAAAGAAAGTAAAAGGAGAGAACGGCAACTACATGGTGAAAACTCTTGAGAATGGATATTCTATTACTAAAGAAGGCGAAACTGCTTCAATGGATTTGATCTACAACAAAGAAGCTAACACATGGAATGTTGTTGCAAACGGTGAAAGCGCTGAATTAGTAAAAATGAACAATGACGGCACTGCTGATTTGTTCTTGCCAAATGGCGAAAAGATGAATGTAACGCTGGATGCTCAAGGCATGCTGGCAGCACGCCAAGGCTACAATGAGCAATCTTATGTTTGCCGCCCGCTAAAAATTAAAAAAAATACGAAGGAGATGAAACTTCAATAAGTAGTTTCATCTCCTTTTTCAATCTCATCTTCTTCTATCAAGAATCTTTTGTACTATGAATAAACTATATACACTTATCTATTCTGTCCTAATATTCACTTGCCTGTCCTGCCAGCAACAAACTCCTCAAACTCAAATAGAACAAACAGCTATAGATTTCTTGCGAAGCCTTCTATAATTTCAATTATCCGGTCGCCAAAGAATGGAGCACGCCTTCTTCTCAATCTTATCTTAGTTTCTTAGCATCTAATGTCGGGCAACCCCATCTGGAGCAACTTAAGACACGAGGCGCTGCAAAAGTTTCTGTTATATCCAGTAAGATAGATGCTAATTTAGAAGAAGCGTCGGTTGTCTGCCAAATCAAAAATGCATTCGTCATTCATCCCATCGGAGGAAAAATGGAATACGTAAGTTCCCTGCAAGATACCCTCCAATTTGTAAGAGAAAATAATAAATGGCTGGTTAGAAAGGATATCCCACAGCAAAATGGAAAGCAAAGTCACGACTAAATTTAGGATGAATAATCGGGGAAATGTTCTTTCTTCGTTTCATAGGCGGGATTGACAGCTTTCATACCTCCATCAAAACGCAAAATAAAGAAATCCAAATCCAGGCGGAGACCTAGTCCGTAGGCCACGGCTATTTGCTTATAAAACTTGTCAAACTTGAAAACTCCCTCCCGGTTGGTTGGCATAACTCCGGATGGTCCAGATATTACCCGCATCAATAAATACCGCCCCCTGAAACTTCCAGAATAACTTGCTTCGGTATTCAATGCTGGCATCCAGCTTAATATCTCCCGATTGATCGAGCAAATTTCCATTTCCGGCAAAAGAACCCGGTCCCAAATCGCGAACAGCCCATCCGCGAACACTATTGGCTCCACCAGAGAAGTATTGTTTCTCAAACGGAATCGTTTTTGCATTTCCATAAGGTACAGCTATTCCTACACCGGCATGAAACGCAAAAGAGTTACGATGGTCGATTCTGATATTTTTGGCAAAATCAAACTCTCCCTTTCAAATATTGAGCATAAGGAATTCCCAAAATAGCGTATTCACCATTACTATTCTTCCGAATGTTTGCAGCCTTTGACAGGGCATACATTATATTTCCCGCCGACTCGAAATTAAAACGGATGGAATATGAATTAGATGCAATCGTATTATTGATAATAGACCCTCCCACGCTATTATAATTATAGCTATATCCCATATTTACAATCAATCGATTCTGATAATTATACTGGAAAATATGGTTCTGCCCTTTATTAATATAATCTTCTTTAAACCTGTCAGAAATACGAGGCAAATATAGAAAAGCAATATTAATCAAATCAATACGGTGTTGTATCTTCTGACGTTGCGTCCACTTGTAGCTCCAGTTGGCAGAAGCCATCGTACGCAGGAATTCCGGGCGCAACTGATAATTATATTGCAAACCAAACTCTGTTGTCGCCCTGATTTTCCGTTTAAAATCAGAGGAAATGAAAGGGAACAGGAAATTAGGGAAGTTGATACTCGTTTCCACCCCGTACTCTGTATAGTTATTATTCGAATAACCTGCCTGAAGTCCGGAAATGACTTCATACGCTCCACGGAATTTTATCATAAAAGTTTCCGATCCGCGAAAAAGGTTCCTGTTTTGGAAAGAGACGGAAGCTGCCGCTCCCAAGTCACCGGCAGAATTAGTTCCCTCTACCTCAAAGGATACCGATTTATGTTTGCTCTTGGTCAGCATCACATAGCAATCGAGCATCGTTGAATCTCCTATTTGAGTCTCAATAAAACGGATATTCGTATATTTCAATGCCGATAAACGTCCAAAACTGGAATAGGTCTGCTGCACATCGCGCTCATTATACAAGTCGCCGGAAGCAAACCGAAGGTTATCCGTAAGAACTTTAGGACGCAAATAGAGTTTATCCTTATAGTAAATCGGATATCCCTTATAATGAACCGAATCATTGATGTCCACACTGCTCATTGCCGAGGACTGCAAAACATCATAATCCGTAATAAAATTAATCTTATTGATCCAATATTGCCGATGTGCTCTTGCCGAATCATTCGCATGAGCTTTATACATCTGCAAATGTTGAGTCAGATCTACATTATAAGTATTACGAACGGTGTCGGCAGTATATCCGATATAATCCTTATTAAATTTATAGTAACCATTCCGAAGTAACTTATTTGTGATACGTTGCCTGTCCGCATCCAATACATTCACATCAAAATACATTCCTTCCTTCAGCAAACTTCTGGCAGAATCCTGTTTGAGAAGCGAGGCTATTTTAGGATCATAAATATCATATTTGATAGATTGAACAACGTATGGCTTGCCTGCCGTTACATCATAATACAGCTTAATCTTTTTCTTTTTTACTTTGGTCGAACGTTTCACTGTTGCCGCCATATATCCCATATTATGCACAGCCTTAGTGATCTCTTCTTCAGAACGTTGTGCTTCGTCCTCGCTATATATTACGGGAGCATCCCCTATCCTTCTTAAAAATTTGTTTCCCCATTTGGTCGAATCACGCCCCGACAGATTATATACATAAAGTTGGGTCTTTATCAGACTGAACCACTTGGCATTAGGATTTTGGCGAACATACATGCGCAAGGAAGAAGGCCGTATATTTTTTTGGTCCGTACGAATTTTGACTTCATCCAGCAAATAAGATCCATCCGGCACAAACTTAGTGGTAGTACACGAAGCAAGTGACAAGACAGCAGCAGAAGCAAGCAAACAAAGAAAATTTCTCCTCATACGGTTTTACATCGATAGCATGAAAAATGCGCCTACAAAGATAAATTATATTTTCCGACGGGGAAAATAATTTAAGAAAAAGACGAAGAAAGTAAGGGTAGATTGGAAATATCTTTATAGCTTTGCAAAAGAATATCAAATCTATGGCATCATTAAGTAAAAACAAAATAAAGTATATCCACTCGCTGGAACTGAAGAAAATACGTAAAGAAGAGCGGGTATTTCTGGCTGAAGGTCCTAAATTGGTAGGTGATTTACTCGGACATTTTCCCTGTCGTTTTTTAGCAGCCACTCCCTCCTGGTTTCAGGAGCATCCGGGTATTGACGCAAGTGAACTGGTAGAAGTTTCACAGGAAGATCTTTCACGGGCCAGTTTATTGAAAACCCCTCAACAGGTACTTGCCATTTTCGAACAACCACAATATGCATTGGATACGGAAACAGTTCGCCAATCGCTTTGCCTTGCATTGGATGACGTGTACAGGATCCCGGAAATCTGGGTACCATTATCCGTTTGGCCGACTGGTTTGGCATCGAGCATATTATCTGCTCGCAGAATACGGTAGATGTATATAACCCTAAGACTATACAAGCCACTATGGGTGGAATTGCACGGGTGAAAGTGCATTATACTTCCCTCCCCGATTTTATCCGGTCGCTCGGAGATACTCCTGTGTTCGGTACGTTCCTGGATGGAAAAAACATGTATGAACAACCATTGTCGGCCAATGGCTTGATCGTAATGGGAAATGAAGGGAATGGCATAGGGAAAGAGGTAGCCACATTAATCAACCGAAAATTATATATCCCCAATTACCCGGCAGGCCAAGAGACATCCGAGTCTCTGAATGTAGCCATTGCTACCGCAGTAATCTGTGCCGAGTTCCGTCGACAGGCTGCATGGAAGTAAAATCAAAAGGATAAAACAAATAAGGAAATAAAGCTTCCCCCTTCTTTTCTGCTTCCTGCAGATACTCATTAAAACATTGGGAAGATTGATTCGAAACACTGGGAAAGATTAATTTGAAACACTGGGATGTTTTTTAAAATCATCCCAGTGTTTTTTATTTCTTCCACCTGACTTTCAGAAAGCAACACAATCACTCCCGGCATCCATTCAACCGATTCAATCTCTTCGGTCAATGAGAATACACCTCGGACAACTCCTTCGTCAGTGATCTCCACTACCTGCTGCTTCATATATCCGACGGCAGGTATCAGCAAATAATGAGAAGCAAAACGTTTCATTACAATCAGTTGTTTGAACGTCTTTGTTGCTGCTTCCTGCGTTGATTCATCTGGCGTTCTTTTCTTTGCTCTATCCGTTCCTTTTGGATATGCTGTTCCACCTGAATCTGCTCCGGCTTCTTCTCACGATGAGTTCCCGTACGACGACGGTTCATCTCTTCCGGTGTCAGACGCTGCATGTCATCTTTATTCTTGTCTATGACCTTATGTAAAGAGTCGGCATTTTCTTTAGTAGCTATCTTCTTCAAAGAATCCGCTTTCAATGCTTCTATCTTATTCAAAGAATCGCGTACGGCAAATGCGAGCGTATCCGTACAATGATAACGAGTCATCATGAAGCGGTCGGCCAATACTGCCCCGCCTTTTTCCTGGCTATCCATCGGATAATAAATGAAACCTTTTATTTCTTTCATCGAACCTAATGTGTCTGCAAACAAACGAATTTGTTGCACACCCGGTTCAGTCACCGTTTTCCAATGATTGATCGTATCTTTTTCATAAATCACCTGCATAGCCATAGTGACACCTCTTAAAGAGTCGGCAAGCATCGGCTCCAGGAAACGATACCGCACTTCCCATACCAGTGTATCCCGGTCTTTGTAGTTAGAGTCAGTCGGCAAAGTAAATACATATTGATTATCCATCATTTCACCGGTCAGACGTACCATACGCTGCCACGGCCAGACATCGATGCTATCACCTTGCTTGGTCATTTTCGGTTTCTTATCACGCTTGGCTATCAGGTCGCCAACAAGTTCCTGTTCGTCTTTCAAGCGTTTTTTCACCTTATCATAAATTTTCGATAAAATCTCTGTGTTACGGGTATACCAAACCATGGATGAATCAAATGCAGCTTGTGTAGTCCCGTATTTCTTGAAAACGGCGTCGATATACAATGCTTTCTTATAATTCTCACTATAAGGCAAATTATCTCCCATAGACTTTGCCACATGATAATCATACAGCAAATTCTCCATCTTCGATTCCGAGATTACATCACTGGGTCTTTTCACTTTACACCCGGCTACCGCAAAAACGAACATGCAGATGAGACACAGATGAAACCGAAATTTATTTTTCATGATCCGTAGCTTCCTTTTTATCTTTATCCAGTGAATGATAAGACTCATTCAAATATTTACTATAAAAGAGTAACAAGGCAATGATACCGCAACTGATAGCGGCATCCGCAAAATTAAAGATCGGACTAAAGAATATAAAATGCTCTCCACCCACAAACGGCATCCATGTAGGCCAGTTTGTATCTATAATCGGAAAGTAAAACATATCCACCACTTTTCCGTAAAACCAGGTAGAATATCCACCACCTTCGGGCATGAAACTGGCAATCTGCGAATGAGTGCTTTCATTGAAAATAACTCCATAGAACACGCTATCTATGATGTTCCCCAAAGCACCGGTCAGAATAAGAGCCACACAGACGATATAACCTGTTTTGAACCCTTTCTTTATGATTTTATAGAGATACCACCCTATCAATGCTACCGCAACAATGCGGAATGTTGTCAGGAATAACTTGCCGAAGATTTCCATACCGAAAGCCATCCCGTTGTTTTCGGTGAAATAGATATAAAACCAATCGGTCACACGTATGCTTTCGTGCCAGTACATGTGAGTTTTAATCCAGACCTTGATGATCTGGTCAATAATCAATACGGAAAAGATAACGAGAAGGGCAATTCTCCCCTTCGTGAATAGTTTCTTCATGTGTTTATTATAAGTTAAACATAACGAGCTACAAGTACCGTGCGTAAACTTTGCGCAGCTACTTGTAGCTCGTTACCTGTAGCCTACTTGCTATCTGTTATTTTTTACCACTGTTCTTTGCTTCAATGCTTAATGTAGCATGAGGGACAGCACGCAGACGCTCTGCCGGAATCAACTTTCCGGTTTCACGGCAAATGCCGTACGTTTTATTCTCAATACGTACCAAAGCAGCTTGTAATCCTTGGATAAACTTCAGCTGACGTTGTGCCAGTCGGGTCGTTTCTTCCTTGGAGAGCGTATTAGCTCCTTCTTCCAATACTTTATACGTAGGAGATGTATCGTCGGTATCATTACCGTCCAGTCCCATCAAACTTTTCTTCAACTGTTCATAGTCACGTTGTGCCAATTCCAGTTTCTCCATAATAATGGCACGGAATTCCTCGAGTTCCGCATCCGAATATCTAGTCTTTTCTGCCATAACTTTACAAATTTAAAAGGTTAATCAATATAGTATTAGTCTTTTATCACGTTCACAAACAATGAGAAATCGTCAAACTCCAGCATTGTTCCGTCTTTCACTTCATCTACAAGTTCAAGAGATGTGCCTAAAACCTGGTTACAAATATAATCTTTATTTTCTTTTACCGCATCATCTGTTTGCGTATTTTTCGAGATTGTTATTTTTATTTTGTCTGTAATCTCGAAGCCGCTTGACTTACGTATATTCTGAATACGGTTCACCAGTTCACGGGCAATACCCTCGCGACGCAGTTCTTCGGTAATAGTCACTTCAAGCGCTACTGTCAGTTTGCCTTCGTTGGCAACCAACCATCCCGGAATATCTTCACTAAAGATCTCGACATCTGATGCTTCAATAACAGCTTCCGCACCATCCAGGTTTAATGTATACTTTCCGTTTTTCTCCAATTCACCGATGGCTTCCTGTGACATTTCTGCAACAGCAGCAGCTACTGCTTTCATTTGCTTGCCAAATTTCGGGCCTAGCTTTTTAAAGTCACATTTCACTTTTTTCACCAATACACCGGCTGCACCATCAACGAATCTGACTTCTTTTACGTTCACTTCATTCATAATCAGGTTCTTCACAGCTTCAATATGAGCTTTCTGCTCTTCATCTACCACCGGAACCATGATACACTGTAGCGGTTGGCGTACCTTGATATTCACCTTGCGGCGCAATGCCAACACCATAGATGTAACATCCTGTGCCATTTGCATGCGGGCTTCCAGTTCCTTGTCTATCATTTCTTCCTGATATTTCGGGAATTCGGCAAGATGGACAGAAACTACATTGTCGCGTCCTGTTGCTGTAATCAAGTCAGTATACAACCGGTCTGCATAGAACGGAGATACAGGAGCCATCAGTTTGGCAACTGTTTCGAGACAAGTGTACAATGTCTGATAAGCAGACAATTTATCCTGTGTAAATTCACCACCCCAGAAACGTTTACGATTCAGGCGAACATACCAGTTGGACAAATTATCATTCACAAAATCAGAAATCAAACGTCCTGCCTTTGTCGGTTCATATTCATTATAGCATGTATCTACCTCCTTTATTAATGTATTCAATACAGACAAGATCCAGCGGTCGATCTCCGGAACGTTCTGCCATCGGTACATCCGCTTCTTTATACTCAAATCCGTCTACATTCGCATAAAGCGCAAAGAATGAATACGTATTATATAAGGTACCGAAGAATTTACGGCGAACCTCTTCCACTCCTTCAACGTCAAATTTCAGGTTATCCCACGGAGAAGAATTGGTAATCATGTACCAACGCAACGGGTCGGAACCATACTTTTCAATCGTAGTAAACGGATCGACAGCGTTATTCAAACGCTTAGACATCTTGTTACCGTTCTTATCGAGTACCAAACCGTTAGAGATAACAGCTTTGTAGGACACGCTGTCAAATACCATGGTAGCGATAGCATGCAAGGTAAAGAACCAACCACGAGTCTGGTCTACTCCTTCTGCGATAAAGTCAGCCGGATATACCTGACGGTTATCCAACAGTTCTTTATTTTCGAACGGATAATGGATCTGCGCGTATGGCATAGCACCCGAATCGAACCATACATCAATCAAGTCTGATTCACGCTTCATCGGTTTGCCATCTTTCGATACCAATATGACGTCGTCTACATAAGGACGGTGAAGATCAATCTTATCATAATTTTCTTCCGAATATTGACCCGGCACGAAACCTTTATCCTTGTATGGATTGGATTTCATAAATCCGGCAGCTACCGATTTCTCGATTTCATTATAAAGTTCTTCTACAGATTCGATGCATATCTCATCCGTATTATCTTCTGTACGCCAAATAGGTAATGGAGTACCCCAATAACGAGAACGGCTAAGGTTCCAGTCATTCAGATTTTCCAGCCACCTGCCGAAACGGCCGGTTCCGGTAGATTCCGGTTTCCAGTTGATGGTTTTATTCAATTCCATCATTCGCTCCTTGCAAGCGGTAGAACGGATAAACCAGCTATCCAATGGATAATAAAGCACCGGTTTGTCTGTACGCCAGCAGTGCGGATAGTTGTGGACATGCTTTTCTATCTTGAAAGCCTTGTTGTCTGCTTTCATCATCATAGCAAGAGCGATATCCAACGATTCGGCAGCTTGCGCAGCTTTCTCATCGTATTTGCCATCCACCATAAATTGAGGATCATAAGCATTTTTCACCCATGCACCCTGATATTCTTTGTATTTATCTACATCAACACATTCTTTTACGAAATTCTCATCCAGCTCATTCAACAGATAGAATTTACCAGTCAGATCCACCATCGGACGAGTTTCGCCTTTCTTATTAATCATGAAAAGTGACGGGATTCCTGCAGCACGTGCCACATTCGCATCGTCTGCACCAAATGTAGGTGCAATGTGAACAATACCTGTACCATCTTCTGTAGTAACATAATCACCTGGTATCACACGGAAAGCCTTATCACTAGGCTTCCAGTTGCCATCTTCGGATACCTCAACCGGTTTCACCCAAGGGATCAACTGCTCATATTCCATACCGACAAGATCAGTACCTTTATATTCGGCAATCACTTTAAACGGTACAAGTTTATCTCCGGCTTTGTAGTCCTCCAATTTCAGATCAGCAGCTTTTGCATTGAAATGTACATTCAATAAAGCTTTTGCCAGAACAACCGTGATAGGTTCTCCGGTATAAGCGTTGTAAGACTGTACAGCCACATAGTCAATCTTGGGTCCCACACAAAGAGCCGTATTTGAAGGCAATGTCCATGGAGTAGTTGTCCAGGCGATAAAATAAGGAGTTCCCCATTCCGTCATTTCCGGTTTAGGATTCTTCATTTTAAATTGGGCAACGGCTGTTGTATCTTTTACGTCCCGATAACAGCCCGGTTGATTCAACTCATGTGAGCTCAATCCTGTTCCTGCAGCCGGTGAATACGGTTGGATCGTATATCCTTTATACAACAATCCTTTTTTATGCAGTTGCTTCAATAGCCACCATAATGTTTCAATATAGCGATTATCATACGTGATATAAGGGTGCTTCATATCCACCCAATATCCCATCCGATGAGTCAGGTCTTCCCACTCCTTGGTATATTTCATCACGTCTTTCCGACAAGCCGCATTGTAGTCGGCAACAGAGATTTTCTTACCAATATCTTCTTTTGTGATACCTAATGCCTTTTCTACACTTAGTTCCACAGGCAGTCCGTGCGTATCCCATCCGGCTTTACGCTTCACCTGATAACCCTTCATCGTTTTGTAGCGACAGAAAATGTCCTTAATGGTACGAGCCATTACATGGTGAATACCCGGCATACCATTAGCCGAGGGAGGTCCTTCGAAAAACACGAACGAAGGACAGCCATCACGTTCTGTCATACTCTTGGCGAAAACCTGGTTCTCGTCCCATTTCTTCAGCACATCTTTGTTCACCTGCGAAAGGTCAAACTGCGAATATTCAGTAAATCTCTTACCCATAGCTGTCTACGATTTTACTATTTACAATTTACAATTTGAGGGGTATCCCCATTTTTAAGGGTGCAAATTTACAAAAACATTTGTTTAGTTGAGCAAAAAGCTAGGACTTTTAATCGGATTCGTGTGAAGTTAACGATTATAAACCGCCTACAGCCTAAACAAAACAGGTATCTCCTTGTTTTAGTGGGAAACCTAAAAGCACTTTAACTTATGAATTACGGTATTAGCATTTTATTCAGAGCAATCCCTTTGGCGATGGCTATTTTTTGCTTCGGATACGGAGCGTTCATTTATGGTTATGGAGATGACGGGAGTCGTGTTGTGGCCGGTCCTGTTGTGTTTTCACTCGGTATGATATGCATTGCACTGTTTTGCACGGCTGCCACTATCATCCGGCAAATCATACATACTTATAATAAATCGGCCAAATACGTTTTGCCGATTATAGGCTATCTGGCAGCCATCATTACTATTATTGGAGGTATCTGCATTTTCAGTAATGCCACTTCCACCTCTGCATTTGTTGCAGGACACGTTATCACCGGCGTTGGATTTATTACCACTTGTGTAGCTACCGCCGCCACCTCTTCTACCCGATTCTCTTTAATTCCGAGAAATTCAAAAGCGACAAGTAATGAAGTTCCGGAAGGAGCTTTTTCCCTTAATCAGAGACGGGCATTGGTCATTGTTGCCATCATCGTTTCGCTGATCGCATGGATATGGGCATTTGTATTATTAGGCAACAGTCATTCTCATCCTGCTTATTTTGTCGTGGGGCATGTAATGGTCGGTCTGGCATGTATTTGCACCAGTTTGATTGCGCTGGTAGCTACCATAGCACGTCAGATACGTAATGATTATTCAGAAAAAGAACGGAACAAATGGCCGAAACTGGTTTTATTAATGGGATCTATCTCTTTTGTATGGGGATTATTCGTGATTTTGGCAGATTCCGGAAGTGCAAACGGTACCACCGGATATATTATGCTCGGGTTGGGGTTGGTATGTTACAGTATTTCCAGCAAAGTAATCCTGCTGGCTAAGATATGGAGGCAAGAATTCAAATTGGCCAACCGTATTCCTATGATTCCGGTATTAACGGCATTGGCTTGTCTGTTCCTGGCGGCTTTTGTATTCGAGCTTGCTACTACACATGCTGATTATTTTATTCCGGCACGTGTTTTGGTAGGTCTCGGAGCTATTTGCTTTACGCTATTTTCTATCGTTAGTATATTGGAGAGTGGCACGTCTTCCAAATAGAAAATATTCTATCAAAAGGGCGTCACTATATGCCCCGGATAGTGACGCTATCCAAGGCATATAGTGACGCTATCCGGACAGCATAGCGTCACTCTTTTTATTTCTTGTATCTCACCTCATACAGGTCATTCCTGCGGTCTTTCAAATTGCGTACACTACCATAAGTATGCAACTCGTTCAGCAAATCCAGGTCAACATCCGATACCAAAATCATTTCGGTGTTAGGAGTTGCCTCTGCCCTCTTTCCGTCTGTTGGAAAAGCAAAGTCGCATGGGGTAAATACCCCCGATTGAGCATATTGAATATCCATATTGTGCACACGGGGAAGATTTCCGACACTTCCGGCAATGACCACAAAACATTCATTCTCGATGGCACGTGCCTGCGCACAAACACGAACACGGGAATAGGCATTCTGGGTATCTGTCAGGAAAGGAACAAATAATATCTGCATTCCCTGATCTGCCATCAGGCGGGAAAGTTCGGGGAACTCGACATCATAGCAGATCAAAACTCCAATCTTTGCACAGTCCGTGTCAAAAGTATTCAGAAGCTTGCCACCATTAAGTCCCCAGCTTTTTATTTCATCGGGAGTGACGTGTAATTTTTCATACATTTCGTAGGTTCCATCCCGTCGGCAAAGGAAACCTACATTATAAAGTAGCCCATCCTCTTTTACGTATGGCATACTCCCGGTTATAATGTTAATATTATAGCTAATAGCCAGATTCATAAACCGTTCCCGAATTTCATCCGTATATTTCGCCAATCCGCGAATGGCTTGCGATTCCCCCTTATCGTTATACTTCGACATCAAAGGAGCATTGAAATATTCCGGGAAAAGAACAAAATCACTTTTATAATCAGATACTGCGTCCACAAAGAATTCTACTTGTTCGAACAGGTCATCCAACGTTTTATAACTACGCATCTGCCATTGCACCAGTCCTACACGAACCGTAGTTTTAGGGCTGATATATTCCTGTGTAGGTGGCTGATAATAGATATTATCCCACTGCAGCAAACAAGCATAATGTTTTGATTCTTCATCATTTGGCAGATAATTAGTCATTACCTTACGAACGTGAAAATCATTCGACAACTGGAAAGTAAGTACCGGATCATAAATCTCGCGTTGACGTACCCGTTCGATATATTCTTTTGGACGCATTTTGTCAGCATATTTATGATAATTCGGGATACGTCCGCCAAACATGATCGCTTTCAGATTCAATGTTTCGCAAAGCTCCTTACGATATTCATACATACGACGTGCGAGACGCAAACCGCGATAGCCCGGGTGGATGAATACTTCAATGCCATACAGGATATTTCCTTTGGGATTATGTGTATTGAATGTTTCCTTACCCGTAACCTGTGCATACGTATGGTCATTCTTTACTTTATCATAATCAACAATAATAGAAAGAGCACAACCAACTATTTTATCGTCAACGACTGTGACGATCTGACCCTCCGGAAAGATTTTAATCAACTTCTGAATCTGCTCACGAGTCCAAAATACATCGCTACCGTCAGAATAAACACGGGTAAACGATTGGGATAACTGTACATAATCTTCTATTTGCAGATTGCGTATCTGCACTTTATTAATTTTTATCGGATGTTGTTCCATAACAATACGTGTTTTTATATAAAGACTGTGCAAAGGTAGTGTTTATCTTTATACATTGTCATTGCAAAATTAAAAATGCATTATACTTAATTTTAATACATGCTTCAGAAATGGCTACAGTGCTTTAACATCACATAATTTTCATACAGATTCTTGCACCGTTTAATTTGCGACTTCCGAAAATTATCGTACATTTGCAGCGACTAACATTTTATACCCACAGAAGCAGTGAACCTGCTTCAACTCCAGTAGCAGGCATTTTTATGCCTGTTGCTGCCGTAGATACGCGGTTTCGTACCCCCGTGGGGAACGTTAATGCGCCCCCAGCTTCTGTGGAGTGTTAGTCAACGGGAAAGGCGGAACCGTTTTTTTATTCCCGCCTATCTTAAAACCGTTGTATCATGCATGAAGAACAAAACAATGCACCTGTAAAAACCGTTCAAAGCAATCGGCAGGAAGCTAATTTTCCTAATCTGGAAGAAAAAGAAAACCTAAAACAGTTTTATTTAACCCAATCACGACGACTATGCCCTACTGTATCAGTCGATCGTTCGGAATTACAACGTTTGGGAGCGTTACACCACAAAATCAAACATTTTATTAAAGCGTTAACCAACCTCGACCGTTCATGGGAAAATGGGATGCCGGAGATGCAAAAGGCTTGCCTGCATTTCTTTTCTTTACAAAACTCACCTCGCACAGAGTGTCAAAAGATTTTTGAAGAATGGGCGAAATGGTCGAACTTCCTGATATCAGCTTCTTGCTATCGTGGTTTTGTCAGTCAGATGTTGCAGGATTATCAACGTCAATTACGTGACTTGGAAAAGCTCTTGGGCGGCAAACCTTCCGAAACTTTGGAGAATGTATCTGACCGTTAAGTCATACAGATAGATATTGCATCGAACTGACGTTAAAAGTAGTTCGTTTTTTGACGGTTTTAATTCTTTTCAGAATATAAATGAGCTAAATGATAATTTTGCGGAGTGCCCTGAAAGGGCTTAATTCTATAGCGTAGGGCGTTGCCCTACGCTATAGAATTAAGCCCTTTCAGGGCACCCCAATAAATATATAATTGTAAGGCTTTCAGCCTAACTGCAAAATTCCCATTTAACCGCTAAATTCCCATTTAATTAAGAACCGTGCAGAAATGAATGAAATTTTTTCCTACTATAAAGTTGAAAAACATAAAAACATCTGCCACCTGCAACCAAACGCGTGTAATGCACTAGTTGATAAATAGTTGGAGCGTTGCAGATACCTGCGGCAGATAGGTTGCAGATAAAGTATCTGCAACACGTTATATAATCAAAGAAAAAGCCTTGATTCCTTTATGCAAAGCTATGGGATAATTGGGGTGACTCTATGAAAAAATGGTGGTGTCTCTACGGGGAAACGACAGTATCCTTACGTAGAAACTGTGGTGTCCCGCCTTAGAAACTCTCGTTTCCTACCGTGGAAACCGTAATTTCTAATGCCGGAAACGACAATTCCCCGCCTGGAAACGGGAAGTTAATATATACAATTAACTTTTGCCCTCCTGGAGAATTGGCTTATGTAAGATTTATACTGTGTTGCAGATACTTTGATCTGCAACCTATCTGCAACAGTATCTGCAACGCTCCAACTACTTATCAGCTAGCGTATTACACGCGTTTGGTTGCAGGTGGCAGATGTTTTCATGTTTTTTCAACTTTATGGTAGTTCCCCAAAAGCTTCAAATAAAAACAATTATGACACCCTACCATTGGTACGATGTCATAATCTTAATAGAACCATGCCAAGAAACCGAAGTCATAATGGCATGATGAAATTACACTAACCTAATTTATTTATTTTTCTTTCCAAAGCTTGCTCATATCTTCCAATGTCTTGCCTTTCGTTTCAGGTACCCAACGCCAAACGAAGATGGCAGCAGCCACACAGATTATGCCATATAAACTATATGCAAACATCGGGCTGAAGTCGTACAGTGCCGGGAAAGTAGAAGATACAATGTAATTGAATATCCATTGGAATGCTACGGCGATTGCTACCGCTTTACCACGGATCGTGTTCGGGAATATTTCCGAGATCAATACCCAGCAAATCGGTCCCCAAGACATCATAAAGAATGCTGCATACACAATCACTGAAAGTACCGGGAGAACACCCTTTATTGCCATGCTATCACACATTGCTACCGCAAATGCACCTACAGCCATACCAATAGAACCGATTATCAATAGTGGTTTACGTCCGAAGCGGTCTACTGTGAAGATTGCAACCAATGTAAAGACAATGTTTACAATACCCATAATAACTGTCTGCATCATGCCACCTCCTTCTGCACCTGCATTTTCGAAAATACGAGGAGCATAATAAAGTACCGCATTAATACCGATAGCCTGTTGGAATACAGAAAGCAAAATACCGATCACAATTACTGCCACTCCATAAGTAAAGATTTTCTCTGTCTTTTCATGAGCAGTAGCTTTAATATCATTAAGAATTTCCTGTGCTTTTGTCTTACCATTGATCTTTTCAAGGATCGAATAAGCCTTTTCATCCTGCTGTATCAATACAAGATAACGAGGAGTCTTGGGAACAAAGAACAATAACAGACCGAAGAAAGCGGCAGGGAAAGCTTCCGAACCGAACATGTAACGCCATCCTTCATAAACAGTCCACATATCAGATTCAGCACTAACAGACAGTACACCTGCTGCATCTTTCAAAATAATAGGATTTTGATGGTCGCCCATAATCAGGAAATTCACGAAGTATACTACCAACATACCGAAGATGATAGCAAACTGGTTACACGATACAAGCGTTCCACGAATATTAGAAGGAGCAATTTCAGCAATATACATCGGACAGACTGCAGAAGCCAGTCCAACACCGATACCGCCCAAAACACGATACAAATTAAAAGCAATCAGCAAATCCATGTTCGGCTTTCCATATTCGAAAAACAAGACTTCCGGATAATAGGAACCTAATGCTGAAAGGAAAAAGAGTACGGCAGCAAGCCTTAGAGAATTACGACGTCCCAAACGGGAAGCAAATATACCGGAGATCGCACCACCCAGTACACAGCCAATCAATGCGCTGGAAGATGTGATTCCATGCATTACTTTATTGTATTGAAAATCAGAGGCCGAAAGGAAAAAAAAGCCTCCAAGCCTTTCTCTGCACCGGAAATAACCGCTGTATCGTATCCGAAAAGCAGTCCTCCCAAAATGGCGACAGAGGTTATCGAATATAGGTAGAGTTTACTACCTTCGTTCGTTGTATTAATCATGGTTATAAGTAGATAAAGTAGTGTTGTAGTAGTTGGATTTATATCACCACAGATTTCACAGATTGACACAGATAAAATTCAAAATAAGAGAGAAGAAAATCAATCTGTGACAATCCGTGTAATCTGTGGTGGGGTTAATTAGCAATACATATTCAGAATTGCTTCATAAAGCTCTTGTTTACCGCTAGTCTGCTTCGGTTCACCGTTTGCTTTTGCATAAGCAACTACATCTTCCAAAGTCAACTTGCCATCTTCAAACTCCTTACCTTTACCGCCATCAAATGAAGCGTAACGGTCAGCCAGCATTTTCTTATAGGGAGATTCGTTCAGCAGAGCAGCTGCGCTTTCCAATGCACGAGCCATAGCGTCCATACCTGCGATGTGAGCGATGAAGATATCTTCCAGGTCAGTAGAGTTACGACGAGTTTTAGCGTCGAAGTTTGTTCCACCGTTACCCAAGCCACCGTTGCGGATAATTTGCATCATAGCTTGTGTCAGTTCGTAGTTGTCAATCGGGAATTGGTCTGTATCCCAACCATTCTGATAATCACCACGGTTAGCGTCGATAGAACCCAACATGCCGTTGTCTACTGCTACTGCCAATTCGTGTTCGAAAGTGTGACCAGCCAAAGTTGCGTGGTTTACTTCAATGTTCACTTTGAAATCTTTATCCAAGCCATGAGCTTTCAGGAATCCGATTACTGTTTCTGTATCTACATCATACTGATGTTTTGTCGGTTCCATCGGTTTCGGCTCAATCAGGAAAGTACCTTTGAAACCACGGGCACGAGCATAATCACGAGCGATGGTCAGCATTTTTGCCAAGGTGTTCTTTTTCACGTTTCTGATCTGTATTCAGAAGAGACATATAGCCTTCACGGCCACCCCAGAATACATAGTTCTGACCACCCAGTTCGATCGTTGCATCGATTGCATTCTTAATCTGAACAGCAGCACGAGCTACTACGTCAAAATCAGGGTTAGTAGCAGCACCGTTCATATAACGTGCATGGCCAAATACGTTGGCAGTACCCCACAACAGTTTGATGCCAGTTTCTGCTTGTTTCTGTTTTGCATAAGCTACGATTGCTTTCAGGTTAGCTTCGTATTCTTCGATGCTTGCACCTTCAGAAACCAAGTCTACATCGTGGAAACAGTAGTATTCGATACCCATTTTCTGCATGAATTCGAAACCTGCATCCATTTTATCTTTTGCAGCTTGTATAGCGTCAGCATTACTATTCCAAGGGAATTGTTTTGTTCCGCCACCGAATTGGTCGCCACCTTCAGCACACAAAGTATGCCACCATGCCATAGCAAATCTCAACCAATCTTTCATCTTCTTACCGTTGATAACCTTTTCAGCATCGTAGTAACGGAATGCCATCGGATTCTTACTATCTTTACCTTCGAACTTAATCTTTTCAATTCCCGGGAAAAATTCTTTTGTTGCCATAATTCTTTTATTTTTAAAATGGTTATTATTTAAATTGTTAATTATTTATCTGAAGACAGAACCGGAGCCGGTATGTTACCGGTCATCGACTTTTCAAGACGGTATTTCCATTTTGCATACGCGTCAGCATATTCCTGGCGTTTTGCCACATTAGGCTCAATCACATCCAGTTTGTCAAGCGTAGCAAATGCCTCATTGTTATCCTTGTAGATACCTGCACCGATGCCCGCACCTTTCGCAGCGCCTACGGAACCATCCGTATCGTAAAGCTCGATAGTGGCTCCTGTGACTCCCGCCAAAGTATCGCGGAAGATAGAACTCAAAAACATATTAGCGTGTCCGGCATGGATCATCTTCACAGGAATTCCCATTTGCTCCATGATATCAATGCCATATTTAAAAGAGAATACAATACCTTCTTGAGCGGCACGGATAATGTGGTGTTTGCCATGCGTATTAAAATCCAGTCCACGGATACTGCAACCGATTTCTTTATTATTCAGCATACGTTCGGCACCGTTACCAAAGGGCAGGATACTGATTCCCGCACTGCCGATAGGCGCTTTGGAAGCCAATACATTCATTTCATTATAAGATATTCCTTCGGGAGCAATGTTGCGTTTTACCCATGAATTGAGAATACCCGTTCCGTTGATGCAAAGCAATACTCCCAAACGTGTCTGATCTATGGTATGATTGACATGCGCAAAGGTATTGACGCGTGACTGCGGATCATAGTTCACTTCACCGTTCACGCCATAAACCACTCCCGATGTTCCTGCCGTAGAAGCAATCTCTCCCGGATTAAACACATTCAAAGAAAGGGCATTGTTAGGCTGGTCGCCTGCACGATAAGTAATCGGTGTCCCTTCTTTCAGTCCAAGCTCTTTGGCAGCTATTGCATTTACACGTCCTTGTTCAGCGAAGGTCGGCTTAATATCTGCAATCAAAGAAGAATCAAACCCGTAATAATTCATTAAGAAATCAGCCACCCGGTTGTTCTTGAAATCCCAGAACATACCTTCCGAAAGTCCGGAAACAGTTGTGCAGATTTCTCCACTCAACTTCATGGCAATATAATCGCCCGGCAGCATTATCTTATCAATCTGCTCATAGATGGCAGGTTCGTTTTCTTTAATCCACGCCAACTTGGAAGCGGTAAAATTTCCCGGTGAGTTCAACAAATGAGAAAGACATCTCTCCTCCCCGATTGTCTCAAACGCTTTCTGACCGTATGGCACCGCACGGGAGTCACACCAGATGATAGCAGGACGCAATACATGCTGATTCTTATCAACACAAACCAATCCGTGCATCTGATAAGAGATGCCGATGGCTTTAATTTCAGCGGCACTAACTCCGGATTCGGTCATAATAGCCTGCGTGGACAACTTTAAGTTTTCCCACCAACTTTCAGGATCTTGTTCCGCCCATCCGGGATTCACTGCAATAATATTCGCTTCTGTTTTCGGAAAAAATGCCGAGGATACACATTTACCAGTCTCCGCATTTACCAAACTCGCTTTTACAGACGAGCTACCTATGTCATAACCTAATAGAAACATAATTTTATTTACGATTAAACGATTTACTATTTACGATTTACGCTCAATGTCCGACAATTAATGCTTTAACATCCAACGCCTAATACTTAATACTTGATACTTAATACTTGAACAGGGGCTACCTTCTTACCTTATTATATATCTTCTTATCAAATTTATAATAACGGGCAGCACGGTGAGCCACTCCTTGTTGTTTTTCTTCCAAAGGAACTACATATTCCATCATTGCTATTTTTTTATGGAAGTTACGCACGTCCACGGCTTTGTCGTATACTAATTCAAAAAGAGTCCTTAATTGTGCGGCTGTAAATTTACGCGGAAGCAGTTCGAACAACATGGAAGGATTAAATTCTACGAACTGACGAATATAAGTCATTGCCTCCTTTATTATCAGATTATGGTCGAAAGCCAGTGTTTTCACGTCTTTCAAAGCGACCCAGCAAGCCTGGTGATCGTCCAGATTCTTATCCAACGTACGATCTATCTTCACCATCGACAAATATGCAATGGTAACAATACGCTCCACTTTTGACTGCATAGCTCTTTCCAACCAGCGTACATCTTTCGGATTACTCGTTCTGTTTTTAGAACCAAATGCTTTAAACTGCATCAGATTCACATTTTTAAGTCCTGTCAGTTCATACAAAACTCGTTGTGCAGCTTCATCCAGGGCTTCATCCATATAGATAAGACTTCCGGGAAGTTTCATATCATGATATACTTCTCCATTATCCTCACCTGCACGTTTTACAAGCAACACTTTCAGTTGTTCTCCGTCAAAACCAATCACTACACAGTCCACTGATATATGATTGTTTGCTAAAGGTGTATTTTTCTGTAAATTTTGCATATCTATTTCTTTAAGACGATGCAAATATAGAGGCTACAAACCATCAAAACAAAATAAGAAACATGCTATAAAACATTGTTTTTCATATAAATACATATCATACATTCTACAATATGAATAGTTAGTGTTATCTTACGAATTACAATATGTATTTTAGTATTTCCGCGAGTGAGTAATTGTATAAAGTACAAAAACTAGATGGACGCTTTATTATCAGTACTTTTCATATCATTTCCAGCAGATAGCGGTAAAGGTACTTATTGTATTTTAAACGATATGCCATTTTGTACCTTATCGTTTTTTATTCTATCTTTGTCGGGTAAATATTAAAAAAACTAAAATGGAACGTCATCCAGTCATTTTATCCATTGCCGGCTCCGATTGTTCGGGAGGCGCAGGTATTCAAGCAGACATAAAAACAATCTCCGCTTTAGGTGGCTATGCGGCATCGGCTATTACTGCCATCACCATACAAAACACACTGGGAGTACGTGCCGTACAATCTATCGCCCCTGACATTGTTCGTGGACAAATAGAAGCAGTGATGGACGACCTGCAACCGGTTGCCATCAAAATAGGAATGGTAAATGATATTCAAATTGTTCGTGTGATTTCCGACTGTTTACAAAAATATTCACCTGCATACGTCGTCTACGATCCGGTAATGGTGTCTACCAGCGGAAAGAAACTCATGACAGATGAAGCTATAGAAGAAATAAAAAAAGAACTTTTGCCGCTTGTGACATTAATCACCCCCAACATCGACGAAGCGAAGGTGCTTACAGGTAAAAGTATTCACAACATTCAAGACATGCAGGCAGCCGCCAAAATGCTGACGGACGATTATCACACTAGCATCTTGTTAAAAGGCGGACATCTGGAGGGAGACAATATGTGCGACCTTTTGCACACGTCCGAATCTATCTATCATATATATGAGGAGAAAAAGATAGAAAGCCATAACCTGCATGGAACCGGGTGTACCCTCTCCTCTGCCATTGCTACTTATCTGGCCAAAGGATACCCCATGCGAGAATCCATCCAGCACGCTAAAACGTATATCACTCAAGCTATTATCGCAGGAAAAGAATTGAATGTCGGACACGGCAACGGCCCTTTATGGCATTTTCCGGACTCCGTTGCACAAATGTGTACATTTTGTGCGGTTGTATCATAAAAATACGTAACTTTGCACCCGCAATTAAAAATCAATTAAATAATAAAAATATGAAAGCATTTGTATTTCCCGGTCAAGGCGCTCAATTTGTAGGAATGGGTAAAGACCTGTATGAAAACTCAGCTTTAGCAAAAGAATTGTTTGAAAAAGCAAATGATATCCTCGGATATCGCATTACAGATATCATGTTCGACGGCACAGACGAAGATCTTCGTCAGACAAAGGTTACTCAGCCTGCCGTATTCCTTCACTCTGTTATCTCTGCTCTTTGCATGGGTGATGACTTCAAACCGGAAATGACTGCCGGCCACTCACTCGGCGAATTCTCTGCATTGGTAGCTGCCGGTGCATTGAGTTTTGAAGATGGTTTGAAACTTGTTTATGCACGTGCAATGGCTATGCAGAAAGCTTGTGAAGCTACTCCTTCTACTATGGCTGCCATTATAGCATTGCCTGATGAGAAAGTAGAAGAAATCTGCGCAGCAGTAAATGCAGAAGGTGAAGTTTGCGTACCGGCTAACTACAACTGCCCGGGACAAATCGTTATCTCCGGTTCTGTACCAGGTATCGAAAAAGCTTGCGAACTGATGAAAGCGGCCGGAGCTAAACGTGCCCTTCCGCTGAAAGTAGGTGGTGCTTTCCATTCTCCATTGATGGACCCTGCCAAAGTTGAATTGGAAGCTGCTATCAAGGCTACGGAAATTCATACTCCTAAATGTCCGGTATATCAGAATGTAGACGCACTTCCTCACACTGATCCTGCAGAAATCAAAAAGAACCTGGTTGCCCAGCTGACTGCTTCCGTACGCTGGACACAGTCTGTTAAGAATATGGTTGCCGACGGTGCTACTGATTTTACAGAATGTGGCCCGGGTGCAGTACTTCAAGGACTGATTAAGAAAATTGACGGTACTGTCAACGCTCACGGTATTGCATAAGCATCCGTAAGAAAGACTTTATCTTTAAATATATGAAGTGTGTTGGTAACTATTGCCAACACGCTTTTTTATATTAAGCCTATTCATAGCATACGGATTAACATGTTGTATAACACCCCATTACTTTTCTTTTCCGGCAAACTTTCCGTATCTTGCTATTGTTTTTATTACAGGAATCATTTACTCAAATTTATGAGCCATGAAAATACATGAATATCAAGCGAAAGAGATTTTCTCCAAGTACGGAATACCTGTCGAGAGGCACACTTTATGCCGTACAGCCGCAGGTGTCATAGCCGCTTACCGGAGGATGGGAACAGACAGGGTGGTTATAAAAGCACAGGTATTAACCGGAGGCCGGGGAAAAGCCGGAGGAGTGAAACTGGTAAACAATACGGAAGATGCTTATCAGGAAGCTAAAAATATTCTCGGAATGAGTATTAAAGGACTTCCGGTCAATCAAGTACTGGTTAGTGAGGCGGTAGATATTGCTGCCGAATATTATGTCAGTTACACCATCGACCGAAATACACGTTCTGTCGTTCTGATGATGAGTGCATCCGGCGGTATGGATATCGAAGAGGTAGCCCGTCAAGCACCGGAGAAAATCATCCGATATTCAATCAATCCATTTATTGGTCTTCCCGACTATCTGGCAAGGCGTTTTGCTTTCTCCCTCTTTCCTCAAATGGAGCAGGCGGGTAAAATGGCGGCCATCCTTCAGGAACTTTATAAGATCTTCATGGAAAATGATGCATCATTAGTGGAAGTAAATCCGCTGGCACTAACCAAGAAAGGTACGTTGATGGCTATTGACGCAAAGATTGTTTTTGATGACAATGCGCTCTATCGCCATCCAGAGGTACATGCTTTATTTGATCCGACGGAGGAAGAAAGAATAGAAGCAGACGCTAAAGATAAAGGATTCAGTTATGTCCACATGGATGGTAACATCGGTTGTATGGTAAATGGTGCCGGACTCGCTATGGCTACTATGGACATGATTAAACTTTATGGAGGTCAGCCAGCCAATTTTCTCGACATTGGTGGTAGTTCCAATCCTGTCAAGGTAATTAAAGCCATGAAACTTTTATTGCAGGATGAAAAAGTGAAAGTGGTCCTGATTAATATTTTTGGAGGAATCACCCGCTGTGATGATGTAGCAATGGGGCTTCTTCAGGCATTCGAGCAGATAAACAGTAATATACCTGTTATCGTACGGCTTACAGGCACTAATGAGCATATCGGACGGGAACTGTTACGGAATTACAGCCGTTTCCAAATAGCCACAACGATGAAAGAAGCTGCTCTTATGGCTCTGAAAGCATAATAAGTACCCAAATCATTAATAAATAAAGCAATTATGAGCATATTAATAGATAAATCCACCCGCCTGATTGTACAGGGAATCACCGGGAGAGACGGGCTTTTCCACGCCAAGAAGATGAAAGAATACGGAACCCATGTTGTTGGAGGAACTTCTCCGGGCAAAGGAGGAACAGATGTAGACGGCATCCCCGTATTCAATACTATGTATGACGCGGTTGAACAAACGAAAGCCAATACTTCTATCATTTTTGTTCCGGCACGTTTTGCGGCAGATGCCATTATGGAGGCAGCAGATGCGGGCATCCGGTTAATTGTCTGTATTGCGGAAGGAATCCCCACGCTGGATGTAATTAAGGCGCACCAGTTTGTCGAACAAAAAGGTGCTATGCTGATCGGCCCCAACTGTCCGGGACTGATCTCTCCGGGAAAAAGCATGGTAGGCATTTTACCGGGACAGGTCTTTTTAGAAGGGAATGTCGGAGTTATCAGTCGTAGCGGAACACTTACTTACGAGATTGTGTATCACTTAACAGCTAATGGTATGGGACAATCCACCGCTATCGGCATCGGGGGCGATCCTGTTGTAGGTCTTCATTTCCGTCAACTGCTGGAGATGTTCCAAAATGATCCGGAAACAGAAGCAATCGTTCTGATTGGAGAGATTGGAGGAAATGCGGAAGAGCAAGCGGCCGAATATATCCGCAATAATGTAACCAAACCTGTGGTAGCATTTATTGCCGGGCAATCAGCTCCTCCGGGAAAGCAGATGGGACATGCAGGAGCTATCATTTCGGGAAGTTCCGGTTCGGCAAAAGAGAAGATTAAATCTTTAGAAGCTGCCGGTATCCGGGTAGCACAAGAACCTTCGGATATACCGAAATTATTGAAAAGATAAACTCCCAAAGAGAAAGAAAAGACAAAAGTAGTCATATCATAACAGATGCAGATTCACTCCCTCAAATAAGTAATTACATACTTATCGTTTAGAGTAAATCTGCATTTATTTTACATACCTTTCTTTATACCTAATTTTATAAGAAGAGCATTCATAGGATATGCACAGAAGAAGCCGAAAAGCATAGCCAACTGCATCATAAACCAGAATATCCATGTGTCTTTGGGTAACGGTTCATTGATGAACAATACAAAATAGACAATCGCCATCCAGCCATACATTCCTACCTGCCAGGACAAAAGAGAAAAGAAATCCGCTTTGAAAGCACGAGCCAAGGCATTACCTACCGATATTTTTTCCATCTCCCGAATAGCATAGAATTGGAAATAAACACCAATCATCAAAGCCAGAATAAAGTCAAGTACCCAATTACCAAAGAGCTGACTTCCTGCCACAGTTACAGGAACATAGTTTGTAAACCACTCTCCTATGATATCTGCCAATGTACATCCTGCACCACAATGAAGCGCCGACAAAGCTACCGATTGCCAATAAGGACGTTGCATTCCTTGCATCGACATTTCTCCCTGCATGGCCATATCCATCTCCATATTATCTTTCATACCGGACATATCCATTCCCTTCATATCAGACATATCTTTCATGCCAGACATATCCATTTTCATCCCATCATCCTCAGCTTTCATCGGACTACTCCGTCCAAACTTATTATACGCCCATAAAGCTAAATAACTTCCCCATAATGCAGATAATATCCAGACTGCATTCATTATCTTCATTGATTGCGGACGATGTGTCAGGTCTATGGCAATATGTACTGCAATTCCGATACCTGAACATACTAAGAAAACGGCTATTAAATTGAGCATGGCTGTATGTTTTTTAAAGATTCAGATTACAAAACATCCTTTATTTGTGAATAGTTCACCCCATTACTTTTAATTTTATCCCGTCGAACTATTCCCCACACGAGTTGTTATCATTTTATAATCAAAACAATAGAATTATGAGCAGACGTAGACAATTAGAGCATGAAGTATCTGTTGCTCAAGAAAGAATAAAGAAAGCTACAAAAGATACACCGAAGGATATCCTGAAATTATGGGAACAAGAGCTGGTAGACCTGGAATTGGAACTCAATAATATGGTGGATGATGAAGAAGATAACAATGAGGATTAACAGAAGAAAGGCGCGCTAGTTACCTAGTGCGCCTTTCTCTATTACTGTATATGTATTCAGTATTAATTCTTTGGCAATGCTTCTTTTACTACCATTGAACGACCTACATATTCTGCACCGTTCAATTGTTCGATAGCTTTAGCAGCTTCTGCATCATCCGGCATTTCGATAAACGCAAAACCTTTTGATCTTCTAGTTTCACGATCTGTGATTAACTTTACTGAAGCAACTGTTCCATACTCTTCCATTACATGTCTCAAATCTGATTCCTTAACATTATAGCTAAGATTTCCAATGTACAAATTCATAAAATACAAATATAAAAAATTAATAATTCAATAAGAAAGTTTTAGGAAGATCTTAATTAGAGATGGATATGCTCAAATAAATGAGAAGATTCATGTAAAAAAATCAAATCGTAATAAACCTCTTTATTGTTGTTGGTACAAAGGAAAGCATTATTTGGGGATATTGCACTATATTCTCTCCTTTTTCTTTCTGCAAAACATCTTTTTTATGAAAATAGGCCAATACTTAACGTTCTTATTCTTTTTATACCAAGCCATTCCATGTAAACTACCGGATTAGTCTTTCTGCAAATTCTTCGCTACAAATTCCTCAAAAAACGTTTTCTTATAGTTTCCACCTCCTATTCCTATTTCATAAGACTTAATAAAAATATCATTGGTATCAAAAGAGTCAATCCGTGAGGTATTGACAATATAGGACTTGTTTATCCGGAGAAACTGTTTAGCGGGCAGTTGCTCATGAATATTTTTCAGATTCATCTTAGTAATCACCCGCTGATCTTCCAATTGGAGAATGGAATAATCCTTTAGTCCTTCAATAAAAAGAATATCACTGAAGTTTATCTTGATATAGCGTCGTTCCGATTTGATGAAGATATATTCTTCCTGTATCTCCTCCACTCTTTCGGCTGTTTCCGACAATAACAGTTTATGATATGCTATTGCCTTATTGACTGCTTTCAGAAAACGGTTCATTTCAATGGGCTTCACCAGATAATCAATGGCACTTACTTCATAACTATCGAATGCATATTCCGCATACGCCGTTGTAAAGACAATCAACGTATTCACGGGAATGCTTTGCGCAAATTCTATTCCGGTAATTCCCGGCATCTGAATATCAAGGAAAATCAGATCAACCGTATATTCATTTATATAAGCAGACGCTGCGATAGCATTATTAAAGCTACCCACCAATGTCAGTTGTGGAATCTGCTCCACCAATGACTTCATACCTTTGCGAGCTACCGGCTCGTCATCAACAATAATACAATTCATAAGTTTAGATGTAAGTTGACATTATAAGTTGTTTCTTTATCTTCTATCTGTAGCGTATACCGTGATTCATAAAGTAAATCCAGTCTGCGTTTCACATTGGCCAACCCTATTCCCCCTTCCCGCTTAACAGGAACACGGGGCTTAGAATTTTCGCAACGAAACGTCAACTGTTTATTATGCACAGAAAAATACAAGTGAACATAAGATAAATTGTCGCTATCCAAATTATGTTTCACCGCATTCTCTACAAAAGGGATAAACAATAACGGAGGAATACAGATATTCTCCATATTTCCCTCTTGAAAGATTGTATATTCAAAATGATCCCTTCTCACCTTCTCCAATTCAAGAAAGCTGGTGAGAAACTGTATATCTGCAGTAAGAAATACTTCTCTTCTTGTACTGTCATTCAACTGGTAGCGAAGTAGATTGTCCAGTTTCTCCAATATCTGTGAAGCCTCATCCGGAGCATCCTTTACCAAAATATTGGCATTATTCAGCATATTAAAAAGAAAATGCGGATTGATCTGTTTCTTTAATTGTTGCAATTCTGTCTGTTTAGTCGCCTTCTCCAATTCAAGAATCTTTTTATCGGAGACAACCCAACGGCGGAATAGTTCAAAGCTCGTACAGCCACCTGCACTTAATAGCAGTACTAATACTCCATAAGCAATACTATCAAAAGAAACAGCGTGGTTATCCTGTATACAAAACCCACGAATACCGTATCGTTGATATAATGGAGACAGAAATATAAATCCTAATAATACACTCACTAAATTGACTCCGAGAAACGAAATCCAATAACACCATAACTTGCGCTTGGCCTTATACAGGAAACGGGGCACTAACCAATATATATTCAGATAGATAGGAAATGCAAAAACCAATATACTAACCGGATATGCATATAGGAAACCTTCTCTAGTAAAATCTCCATATACATTCTGAAAGCCCAAAAAGAGTATAATAAATAGCAATAGTAAATTACTGATAAGCCTGAAACGGTCATTTACCAGATTCTTCCCCCAATCGTATACATTCCAGGTATCTTTCATAATTCCAACATTAAACCAATGGTACACAGTGCCTCATCATTATAGCCACTTTTTAATTGATAACCTCCCGGATATAACAAGTCCAATCGTTGCCGTAACTTGTCAAAAGCAGGTGCTACTTGCAGACTTTCCTTTTTTCGCAGACAGTATGTACAAATGAATCGAAGCTGATTCTCTTCCATTTGAAAATCGATCCTTATATTTTCTCCCTTTCCATTCTCTCCACATACAGTTGTCCGAATCACATATTCTATCACAGGCATAAACAATAAAGGAGGAACTTGTATATAACGCACTTCATTCAGGATGTTGACTTCAAAATTAAACTCCGGATTACATAGTTTCTCCAACTTCATATAATCAGTCATAAGATCGATATCATCTCCCAACAATACCTGTTGCCGTTCACTTTCATAAAGTTGGTATCTAAGCAACCGACTTAATTTAAAGATAAGCAATGACGCCTTTTCTCCATCTTCTCCCAGCAAGGTTCGTACCTTATTCAATATTCTCGAAAAAAACTCCGGTTGGAGTTGATCTTTCAAATGATTTAGATCAGTCTGTATGCTAATATTCTCCAATTCATTTAATCGTTGTTGATAGGCCACCCAACGATGCAGAAAAATAGTAAAAGAAAAAGCCAGGAAATAGAGTATCAGTGCCAATGCATTTATCAACAGAAAGAAAGGGAGATCACTGTTTAGTCTTTGCATCTGTTCGGGTATAACATAATATTGCCCTAGAAAACAAATAGCACCAACCATGGCGGTCAGCATAAATCCAACAAGGCAACTCAAATATATGATATACTTTTTATATCTACGCTGAAACAGATAACCGGGAATTAACCAGTAAGTATGCAGATTTATGATTCCCCATAGAATGACAGAAAGTAAAAGACTAACTCCCGTAGAAAGATTTAGCCCTAAACTATCGCTTTCGACAAAAGTGCCTCTGAACACTAAAAAGGAGACTACAAGAAATATCCCAATTTGCTTCAGTAACGTATATAATAGTATCTTAACTGACATCAGGCGATAAAGTTACCATTTTTTTAGAACTTATACTTCATTCCCACCGAAACATACATTGCCGGTTTAAAATATGGATCAGTATCTTTAGACATATCTTCGAAGAAAGCCTTTAAAGTGCGAGTAGTGTAATAAGCTATTCTGCTACACGACACACCGGCAGTAGCAGTGATTGAAAAAGAATTCCCCATACTTACTTCCGGTTGTAAACCTACAATAATGAATTGCTGGGAAAACATAGTATCTTTTCCTTCTCTTTCCAACAATGCCAATGACCCGTTCATCTCTGCCACGATCCTTAGATTCAGATATTTATTCATTTTCATTCCTGCCGATACTTCCATGGCATTCAGCATCGAAACTTTAATTTGATAACGTCCTTCAGTGCTCCAATCAAAATAAATAGCAGGAAATACCATCGGATAACCAAATGTGTTGTTCACAGCCAATCCGGCTCCAAGAGATAAATTGGACTTGAACTGCCGGATGAAAATAACTCCTCCCTGTCCCAGAACATTCTTCAGTTTTACATCAGAAGAGGTATAAACACCTGCACCAACTGTCGTCAACAAGAGCCATTTTTTGCTGATAGGGCGAATATTGGTTACGCTCAACTGCATATTTATAATTTGATCTATGTCTATGTAAGATTGAAGATTCTTATTATTCATTGCCGTATAGCTTCCTCCTGCCGAAATCATCCAAAGAGTTGGCTGATTTCTTTCATTCATTTTCTGTGATACGGGAATATTGACGTTCCCTTCCACAAAGCACATATCCCCTTTCCCGGGATACTGTCCGTTTTCATCTTTATATCGGGAAGAAGATATATACCCGGTTTTCACAGTAACCTGTGCCTGTATATTTTCAGGAAGTAATAGAAACAAGGCGAACGCACTTAACAAAATAATCCTCATTCTTTTATCTGTTTTAGGGTTTGAATGAGACAAAAGTAGAGTTTTACCGATCTGCGTAGAGAGTTTGTAGACCAAACCCGGCATTAAGTAGACCAAACCTGTAAATTTGTAGCCTGTTTGGTCTGAATGTATTATATAAAAAAATAAAAGACTACCTTTCAACCGAAGATAGTCTTTTATTCATATATCATTTTTTAATTATCCACAATGGAAATACTTATGTACGAGATCTAACATCTCCATCGGTTTTCCTTCCAAATCCGCACGCAATGTTTTATCTTCATAACCACGAAGTCTGCGGATGATACCATCAATCATTGCCGGGCTGAATACATTATATTGTTCAAAGATTGCCCGTTGTTGTTGCAAGCAATCGGCAGAAGCTTCACAGCTATCCGGCAGTTGCGCCAGTGATTTCAGCTTATCTTCGTTTTCTTTCTGATGGATATTCACATTTACATAAGTTTTTTCAGCAATGTCCAGCGCATTTTCAATCTCAAAACCATGACGGCAGGCAACAGCCAAACCAGCCAACAGTTGATACAAATCTGCCGAACCATCCGGAGAACGCATTTCTACAGTCTGCTTCTGGCTGGTGTCAAAATGACTTTCAGCTTCCAACGGATTTGCCAATGTACACATATCTGTTTTTGCAGCCCATCCCAGAGGTACACGCACTAATACAGAGCGGTTACGATCTCCCCAACAAACATTGGTAGGTGCTTCCTGATGAGGAACGAGACGGAAATAAGAAGTAGGATTGGTATTTCCAAAAGCAGTAATTGACGGAGCAAGCACCATCATTCCGGCAATTGCCTTGCGTGCTGTTTCCGACAAAACACCGTCTTTCAGCATCTGGTTCTTTCCGTCTTTCATGATACGCATGTGGACATGCAAGCCCGAACCTGCTTTACCTGCCGTAATCTTTGGAGCAAAGGTTACATTGTATCCATATCTAAATCCCAGGTTACGAATCACCCATTTGGCAATCATTAATTGATCTGCTGCCTGCGATACGGGAACCGGCAGGAATTCTATTTCATTCTGCTCATAGATATAACCATCCAGCGTAAAATTACCCACTTCGGAGTGTCCATACTTTATTTGCCCGCCTGTCTGTGCGATGTAAGACATACATTGAGTACGGAACTCATTGAATTTAGCATAAGGACCCGATTCGTGATAACCACGTTGGTCGGTTGCCTGAAACATACCAGTATCCGGAGCTATTACATAATATTCCAATTCGCCCATTGCCTGAAATTCCATTCCGGTAACTTCTGTAAAAGTTTTGCTTGCTTTGTAAAGAGTGTGTTCTGGTGCACTTTCGAGGGGTTCGCCGTCTTTATTGAAGAAAGAGCACAGCATAGACAGCGTCGGAATCTCGGCAAACGGATCAACGAATGCTGTGCAAAAACGGGGAATTACATAAAGGTCACTACTGCCCGCTTCTATAAATGAGAAAAGGCTGGAACCGTCTACCCGTTCTCCACATGTGAGAATAGCTTCCAGATAAGCTTGATTGTTGATGACAAAGTTCAGAGTTTTCAGACGCCCGTCTCCCGCCGGATACATAAAATTAACCATGCGGATATCTTTTTGCTGGATAAATGAGATAATGTCAGCTTTTGTAAACTCTGAAGTTGGTTTTTGAAGGAATGCCACCAACTGGTTAGCATTCATTGATAAATCATAATTCATAATCGGTTGTTTTTCGTTGTTGTATGATTAAAACGGTTTGTTGAATGCCAAAGATAAGGAAAAGATGGAAAATCGAGTAAGAAAAGATTTAATTATTTCTCTGTTATGCTGCATTTACGTCTATTATCCTATTTAAAACGCTTCAGATCTTTCTTCTCAAAAATCCATTCCGGAGTGTATAGTTTCCCAGTATCCGTTTCGGTCAGCTCGTACCAGGGAGAAAGGTTTCGGCTGGTTGGATTGACCAGGATATGAATCTGTTGGGCAGGCATATAGCTTTGTGCCAGGAGAAATACTTTCTTCCCGGTATTCGGATGAATGGCAACATCCATAACAATCACAGCATGACCGGGTGAACCGCCTTTAATAAAGACATCCCCGGGTTGCAAGGAAGTATAAAGCACAGCTGGGAGTTCACGAGATAAAGAGGCAGTTCCGGCATACATAAAAACCATATCGAGATAGTTTCGAAAAGTTTTATAGGAATAATCCACTCCTTTGCCCGAAGCATACCATTGAACCTGATTATCGTTGACTTTTATTCGATTTCCCTCCGCCCATTTCTTATATTCGGCAGTAAATCCACTTGTGAAGTTGAATTTTATATCTGCATACCGTTTATGTTTCCACAGATATTCCGCCCGCAAGCGTATCACTGCATCGGCACACTGCTGCAAATCACGATTGCCTATCTCCATATCTACGACTGCAAATGCGGCTGCCTGATTGGCTTTTTCTTTTCCATTGTAAAGTAACACTTTACTGCCTTTAGGCAATAATGGCAAATTGCGCAAATAAGTTGTAAACGAATTATCGGAGCAGGTCTCTCTAACATATCCTGACGGAGGAGCGATTCTATCCGCAAGCCTCTCCTGTCCCCATGAGTGAAAGACTATGAGAAGCAAGCCTGCACATATTAACAAATACTTCATATCGGTTTTTCTTATTCCATATCCGGACAAATATAAGTAATTATTATTGAAAACGAAGTTGAATGTCTGTTTTTCTCCCGATTGAAGACGCTATCGTCTTAAAAATATGTAATATCGGATTCTGACTAAAACAAAGTGGCCTATACTCTCTTTTTTCTGTAAGAATAGTGCGAACTTTGTTTTCTACAAATTATAATAGTGTTTTTATGGAACAGGTGGTAGATTTAGCTTTACCAGAATACTTTGAAAGAATATCCGCAGAAGCTACCTTTCAGGAGCAATTGTCCGTCATAGATATGGATAACTCCCGTCGTTCACCGGTTCAAGTCAAAAACTATCCGATACGTTTGAAAGGCTATTCCCTCATCTTTGTTCTTTCCGGAGAAATTACAATAGGAATAAACTATTTATCGCATACACTGAAAAAGAACATGGTGATGCAGGTGTATCCGGATGATATTATAGAGCACACAGCTTATTCAGCCGATTTCAAGGGCTATCTCATCATTCATTCTGCTGAATTGAAAAAGGAAATAATGGCTATGACATCCGGCATCCGTCTGCAACAGGCGGGTCAGTTGAAGAAATTACATACCAGGCAAGAGTTGAGTGAGGAACAAAGCCTGCGTTTGAGAAAACAGGTTGAACTCATTAAAAGTTATATTCCTGATAAAGAACACGTCTACCACTCTTATGTCATCAAGAATCAGATTATAAATCTATTCTTTGACCTTGATAACTGCCGCTGGCATAGGTATGGCGACGGAGAACGGCACCAATAGTATCTTCCACCGGGATGTGCGGATTGATACGTGCTGGCTGATAGAGGTCAACATAATCTGTGCCTAATCGTTTCAAAGTGTAAGCCAGATAATTTTGTACGTTCTGCGGACGGACGTCAATACCATAGAACCGATCATCTGGAGTGAGCATTCCACCAAACTTGACGGCGATAAAAATGTCTTCGCGCTTCCGGGTTTTCAAAGCCTCGCGGATCACCAGTTCACTTTCTCCGTGACCATAAAAGTCCCCTGTGTTCAGATACGTAATTCCACTGTCCAGCGCGGCATGTATCGTGTCGACTCCCTGCTGAACGTCAGCCATTCTCATGGCACCCAGTCCGATACGTGAAAGGGTGATACCATTGGTTTCTTTATTCAAATACTTCATTGTTTCTTTTATTATATAGTACTAATTCGATTGCAAATTTCGGATAAATTCCTTCATGATACCAGAGCAATATCCGTTCATTTTTGGTCATTATCCGTCAAGAAGCCTCTTTCTCATGAAATGTCTCAAACATACTGATTATAAAAACCAATTGACTGCCTCAACTGTTTTATTTGAATAGAACTATTAAAACTACCGTCACATGAAAAAGGATATTCTAAAAGACCTGCTGGCAAAGCCCGGAAAGAAACATTTGGTATCGGATTTTGACTCGTCATTCACTAGCGATTTATCCAAACAAGACGCTAAAGAGCAACTGGCAAAGGATATTGAGAAGCTTTCGGAGCTGCAAAGTATGCTTTATGCACAAGACCGGTATTCAATCCTGATTATCTTTCAGGCGATGGATGCTGCAGGAAAAGACGGGACTATCAAGCATGTGATGTCCGGCATTAACCCACAGGGATGCCAGGTGTATTCGTTCAAACAACCGTCTGCTGAAGAACTGGACCATGATTATCTCTGGCGTATCAATCGCTCTCTCCCGGAAAGAGGACGAATCGGCATTTTCAACCGTTCGCACTACGAAGATGTGCTGATTGCCAAAGTGCATCCGGAAATTATTCTATCCAACAAGTTACCAGGTGTCGAAACCATAAATGACATTGATCCCGACTTCTGGAAGCGTCGTTATCGACAGATCAACGATTTTGAACGCTATCTGACGGAGAATGGAACGATTGTCCTGAAATTCTTTCTCAATGTATCGAAAGCCGAACAGAAAAATCGATTCATGGAGCGACTGGACGATGCATCTAAAAACTGGAAATTCTCTTCGGCGGACATCAAAGAGCGTCAATTCTGGGAGGACTATATGAATGCTTATGCCGATGTACTGACGGAGACATCAACGGAACTGGCTCCATGGTATATAATCCCTGCCGATAATAAATGGTTCATGCGTTACGCAGTAGGACGAATTATTTGTGACCGGATGCAGCAATTGGATTTACATTACCCCAAACTGTCGAAAGAGGGATTGGAGAGGCTGGAAGAGTGTAAGAAAAGTGTATCAAACATTAACTTTTAAATCACTTGCGCTTATCCTTTTTCATTCTAACTTTGTAGAAAGACCTACATAAAGAACTAAAATTGATAAGCTTATGGACATCCAAACTTTTATTCAAAATTTCAAAGAGGCATTCGGAGAAAATGCTGAATTGCCTCTTGTTTTCTGGTACTCGGACGAGCAAAAAGGAGAAACAGAAAAGATAAACGGTTGCTTCTTCAAAGGTATGAAGACGGTAAGAGATGGTGGTATTATCAGCCTGAATACTGAAAACATCGGTTGTGGCGGCGGTAAATTCTATACTGGCTTCACCGAAATGCCAGAACGTGTACCGACTTTCGTTTCGCTCAAAGAGAAATACAAACAGACTCCTGAAATGGTCATCGACTTTATACAGCAAATCGGAGTTCCCCGAACAGAAAACAAGTATCTTCATTTTGCACGTATAGATAAGGTAGAAAGCCTTGAAGAAATAGAAGGTGTCGTATTTCTGGCAAATCCGGATATGCTTTCGGGCTTGACCACTTGGGCTTTTTATGATAATAACGCAGCAGATTGCGTCGTTTCTACCTTTGGTTCCGGCTGTAGTGCTGTAGTGACGCAAGCCACGATAGAAAATCGTAAAGGAGGCAAACGCACTTTCCTCGGTTTCTTCGACCCATCGGTTCGCCCTCATTTCGAAGCTGACAAACTAAGCTATACCATACCTATGTCCGGATTTAAAGAGATGTATGAGACGATGCGCCAAAGTTGTCTATTCGATACGCATGCATGGGGAAAGATTAAAGAAAGAATGAACGGATAATCTCCCATAACGAAATTGCATATCATTATACAATTATCGGGACATTAGGTATGCTTATTCCGAACATACAAGGCTTCTCTTTCGTTGTTATAGGAAGAAACTGCCACTTGATACTGACAATTCATTATCAAGACAGATATTTTCTGAATATCAATCCCTGCCTGTCCTATTTTGTTTCCCAGTGTGGAACTTATAGTTTCACGCTTTGAAACCATCAGTTTCACACCGAGAAACCATTAGTTTCATGCCGGGAAACTAAAAGTTTCAAGCGCCTGAAACTTTCTTTTCCTACAGGATTAAAATAATATATCAGTCGGATTAAACCTTTTATCTGGAGAAAAGTCTTATTATTAATATATTATCGTTCTATTCAACATTAAAGTATCAACGAAAATGGAAACATCCGTCAAACTCTATTCGCTGAAACACAGCAATGTGAAAACCTACCTGTTCGCCTTACTATTTGTAGCGGGTAACATTGCACTTCCACAATTATGCCATCTTGTACCTTATGGTGGTCCTACCCTGTTACCTATTTATTTTTTCACGCTGATTGCGGCTTATAAATATGGTTTTCTTGTAGGATTATTGACTGCTATTCTTTCACCAGTCATCAATCATTTATTGTTTGCCATGCCCTCGGAAGCGGTACTTCCCATCCTATTAATCAAATCGTCCTTACTCGCCGGAGCTTCAGCTCTTGCAGCACGTACTATAAAATCGGTTTCATTACTGGCCATTCTTGGTGTCGTACTCACTTATCAAGTCATAGGCGTTGCATTTGAATGGGCCATCGTCGGAAGTTTCTACGAAGCAGTACAGGACTTCCGTATCGGTATTCCGGGAATGTTACTGCAATGGTTCGGCGGATACGCCCTCCTGAAAGCAATTGCCAAACTCTAAACTAATATAGAAAGATGGACAGAAGGGATTTTTTAAAAACAGTAGCTATCACCGGAGCCGCCTTGACTATACAGCGTTCGGAGGCTATGGAGGTGTTAACTCAAACAATCAATAAAGCAAACGGAAGCAATCCTGATCTGGTGGCCGTTATGGGCGGAGAACCCGAAGAGATGTTCCGCCGTGCCATAAGCGAACTGGGGGGTATGAAGCAATTCGTGAAACCGGGACAGAAAGTGGTTGTAAAACCTAATATCGGTTGGGATAAAGTGCCGGAACTGGCAGGAAATACGAATCCGAAACTGATTGAAGAAATCGTCAGACAATGTTTTGCCGCCGGAGCTAAAGAAGTGGTCGTGTTCGACCATACTTGTGACGATTGGCAGAAATGCTACAAAAACAGTGGTATTGAAGCTGCTGCCAAAAAAGCCGGAGCCAAAGTAATGCCTGCACATCTGGAGTCGTATTACAAACCAATTGATCTGCCAAAAGGCAAAAAGATGAAGAAAGCCAAAGTGCACGAAGCGATTCTGGATTGTGATGTATGGATCAATGTTCCTATTCTGAAGAATCACGGAGGTGCCAATCTGACTATCTCCATGAAAAATCACATGGGGATTGTGTGGGATCGCGGATTCTTCCACCAGAACGATTTGCAACAATGCATCGCAGATATCTGTACATTACAGAAGAAAGCTGTACTCAACGTAGTAGACGCCTACCGGATCATGAAAACAAACGGTCCCCGGGGACGCTCTGCATCCGATGTTGTACTGGCAAAAGGATTGTTTATCTCACCGGATATTGTAGCCGTGGATACGGCTGCTGCCAAGTTCTTCAATCAAGTACGTGAGATGCCACTGGATACAGTAGGACATCTCGCCAATGGGGAAGCATTGAAAATAGGAACCATGAACATTGACAAATTGAATGTCAAGCGAATTAAGATGTAAAACAACCATGTTAAGAAGGCTACGTATTGGAATATCAGCACTTTTATTTGTGCTGATTTCTTTCTTTTTTCTCGATTTCGCAGAAATATTACCGAACAGTTTTCATCGGCTGGCACATTTGCAATTTATTCCAGCCATCCTTTCACTAAGTATAGGTATCTTATTATTTCTCATTGTGTTAACGCTTTTATTCGGGCGTGTATATTGTTCTACAATCTGCCCTATGGGTATCTTGCAGGATGTGATTGCACGAATTTCCAAAGCAACGGGAAAAAAGAAAAAAAGATATAGTTACAGTCCTGCAAAAAACAAATTGCGCTGGGGTGTGCTCGGACTGACAGTGGTCGGGTTTCTATGTGGATTTACATTTATTGTTGGTTTGCTCGATCCGTACAGTGCGTATGGACGTGTAGTAGTGCACATATTCAAACCTATCTATATGCTGGGGAATAATCTGCTGGAATCACTCTTTGCCAGATTTGATAATTATACATTTTATCAGGTAGACACCTCCATCTTGAGCATTTCTTCCCTTCTCATCGCTATTATTACTCTTGCAGTCATCTTTGTAATGGCATGGAAACATGGACGGACATGGTGCAATACGATTTGTCCCGTAGGAACAATATTGGGGTTATTGAGCCGATTTTCATTATTCAAAGTCCGTATTGATACTGCCAAATGTAATGGATGCGGGCTTTGTGCCACCAAATGCAAAGCAGCTTGCATCAATAGTAAAGAACACGCTATTGATTATAGTCGTTGTGTAGATTGTTTCAACTGTTTGGGAGTATGCAAACAAAAAGCATTAGTTTACGCCCCTTCTTTAAAAAAACAGTCTGATGTAGAAACTTCTGCACCATCATCACCGGATTTGGATTCATCTAAACGCCGTTTTTTGGTTGCCGGTCTTGTTACTGCCGGAGCAACCCCCAAACTCATCTCCCAAGCCAAGGAATCTGTAGCAAGCTTGGAAGGTAAGAAGGCATACAAAAAGGAAAATCCGATCACTCCTCCGGGGTCTATCAGTCGGGAACACTTCCAACAGCAATGCACATCCTGTCATCTTTGTGTCAGCAAATGCCCTTCTCATATCTTGAAACCGGCTTTTATGGAATATGGCTTGGCAGGCATGATGCAACCTACTGTTAGCTTTGAGAAAGGATTTTGTAACTTTGACTGTACTGTCTGTGGAGATGTCTGTCCCAATGGAGCAATTCTTCCCATAAATGTAGAGCAAAAACATCTTACACAAATGGGATATGTTGTTTTCATCGAGGAAAATTGCATTGTTTATACTGATGGAACCAGTTGCGGAGCCTGCTCCGAACACTGCCCCACACAAGCAGTAGCGATGGTGCCGTATAAGGACGGATTGACGATTCCTCATGTAAATAAAGAAATATGTGTAGGTTGTGGAGGATGTGAATATGTTTGCCCAGCCCGTCCATTCCGTGCCATCTATATCGAAGGAAATCCCGTACAAAAAGAAGCAAAACCATTCAAAGAAAGCGAAGAGCACAAAGTTGAGATAGACGATTTCGGATTCTGACCGGCATGGTGCCGGAGCAGAGTTTCCATCCGTGTTTTATGTTCTATGACGGTTTATTTCAAATGTGAACAAGACAGATGGTATGGATTTAAAAAAAACTATCCATTATATTCCTCCTACTTTCAATAAATTCACTAAATTCGTGGCGAACTAAAGAAAGCAATTCATGGAGGTATTCACAAATAACTGGAATAGCCGGAAATATCAGATTGGCTATGCACTAAGCGGAGGATTTATTAAAGGATTTGCCCATTTGGGAGTCATGCAAGCTCTTTTGGAACATGATATTAAACCGGAAATCATCTCTGGAGTAAGTGCAGGGGCACTTGCAGGTGTCTTTTACGCGGACGGCAACGAGCCGCACAAAGTACTTGATTATTTCTCCGGACATAAATTCCAGGATTTAACCAAACTGGTGATTCCCAAGAAGGGACTATTTGACCTCTGTGAATTTATTGATTTTCTCCGGACTAACTTAAAAGCAAAAAATCTGGAAGAGCTACAACTTCCCCTGATTATCACAGCAACTGACCTCGATCACGGTCGCATGGTTCACTTTCATCGGGGAAGCATAGCGGAACGGGTCGCCGCTTCCTGCTGTATGCCTGTCATGTTTTCTCCGGTCAACATAGACGGCACTAACTATGTGGATGGAGGATTGATGATGAATCTTCCGGTCTCTACCCTGCGCAGGGTTTGCAATAAAGTGGTAGCTGTCAACGTAAGTCCCATCATGGCACAGGATTACAAAATGAATATTGTAAGCATTGCTATGCGCTCATTCCATTTCATGTTCCGCGCCAATACCTTTCCCGAAAGAGAAAAATGCGATTTATTAATCGAACCATACAACCTATACGGGTACAGTAACACCGAACTGGAAAAAGCTGAAGAAATCTTCGGGCAAGGCTATAATACAGCTAACGAAGTACTTAGTCAACTGTTGGAAGAAAAGGGGAAAATATGGAAATAATCTCCTATCCATCAGAAACAAGAATGAATACGAATATTAATAATCTACTCTATATGAATGACGAAAATAAAATAATTATCTACCAAGTATTCACCCGCCTGTTTGGAAATAACAACAACCACTGTGTCTACAATGGAGACATTGCCACCAATGGTTGCGGGAAAATGGCTGATTTCACGCTCAAAGCACTTGGTGAAATCAAGAAATTAGGTGCTACACATATATGGTATACAGGCATCATCGAGCATGCCACTCAAACGGACTATCGCCGTTATAATATCAGTCCGGATCATCCTGCTATTGTGAAAGGAAAAGCTGGTTCTCCGTATGCTATCAAGGATTATTATGATGTAGATCCTGACTTGGCTAACGACGTGCAAGGACGTATGAAAGAATTTGAGAATCTGGTACATCGCACACATCGCACAGGTCTGAAAGTAATTATTGATTTTGTACCTAATCACGTAGCACGCCAGTATCATTCGGATGCACAACCGGACGGTACGACCGAATTGGGAGCTAACGATGACTCCAGCCAATCTTTCAGCCCATATAATAATTTCTATTATATTCCGCAAGCGGAACTTCATGCCCAGTTTGATATGAAAGACGGTGCAGCAGAGCCTTACCGGGAATTCCCGGCGAAAGCTACCGGTAACAATCGTTTTGATGCTACTCCCAATATCACCGACTGGTATGAAACAGTGAAATTAAACTATGGAGTGGATTATCAGAATGGCGGTACCTGCCACTTCTCCCCGACTCCGGATACTTGGATAAAGATGCTGGACATTCTTCTTTTCTGGGCATCAAAAGACATTGACGGTTTCCGCTGCGACATGGCCGAAATGGTTCCTGTTGAATTCTGGGAATGGGCTATTCCTCAAGTAAAAGAGGCTTATCCTGAAATACTTTTCATCGCAGAGGTTTACAATCCAGGTGAATACCGTAACTATCTGTTCCGCGGCAAGTTTGATTACCTGTATGATAAGGTAGGGCTGTATGACACGTTACGCAATGTAGCTTGTGGATATGAATCTGCATCCGCTATCACTCATTGCTGGCAAAGTCTGAATGGAATAGAGAAAAAGATGCTCAACTTCCTGGAGAATCACGACGAGCAACGTATCGCTTCTGATTTCTTTGCCGGCAACCCGCGTAAAGGAATTCCCGCACTGATCGTTTCCGCCTGTATGAACACTAATCCTATGATGATCTACTTCGGTCAGGAGTTTGGAGAACTGGGCATGGATAGTGAAGGATTTAGCGGAAGGGACGGACGGACTACTATATTCGATTATTGGAGTGTAGACAGCATACGACGCTGGCGCAACGGAGGTAAATTTGACGGGAAGATGCTTACTGAAGAGCATAAACACCTCTACTCTATCTACCAAAAAGTACTGACGATTTGTAATGAAGAGCAGGCAATCAGCAAGGGAGTATTCTTTGATTTAATGTATGCCAATATAAACGGATGGCGTTTCAATGAGCATAAACAATATACTTTTATGCGAAAATATAAAAATGAGATTCTGTTTTTCATTATTAATTTCGACAGTCAACTGGTAGATGTTGCTATCAATGTGCCTTCACATGCTTTCGACTTTTTACAGATTCCTCAAATGGAATCTTATCAGGCCACTGATTTGATGACGGGCGCTAAAGAAGAAATCAGTCTATTACCTTATAAGCCCACGGATGTTTCGGTAGGAGGCTATAACGGAAAGATTTTAAAGATTACTTTTTAAATAAAAAGACTAAGATCTGTATACTCTTCATCCCTCGGTCACTTATGAATGACCGGGGGATTATTTTATGCACATCACTCAAACAAATATTCTCAAAGGCTGTTTAGGTAGATAAATAATCCTCTAAACTCAAAGCTTATGAAGAAATTTATGATTTGTGCAATCGCATTGTTTCTGCTATTATCTACATCTGTCTTTGGAGATACCCCTCCCGGCAATGTACAGTCGACTTTCAAGAAAATGTATCCTAAAGCAAATGGCGTCGCCTGGTCACAAGACGACGGATATTATTGTGCCAACTTTGCAATGAACGGATTTACTAAAAATGTATGGTTCAACGTTCGGGGACAATGGGTGATGACGCAGACTGATCTTGTCAGTCTCGACCGGCTGACCCCAACAGTCTATAATGCCTTTGTATCCGGCCCATACGCAAATTGGGTGGTAGATAATGTGACAATGGTGGAGTTTCCCAAATGGCAGGCTATTATAGTAATTAAGGTAGGGCAAGATAATGTCGACATCAAATATCAGTTATTCTATACTCCACAAGGGGTATTGCTCAAAACGCGCAACGTTAGTGATATGTATGATATTCTCGGGCCAAGTACCTTTCTGGAAAACTAGGAACTGAATTATATAATAGGGTAATAAACGAGAAAGCCCCCGCAGATATTCAATAATATTTGCGGGGGCTTCTTGATTTAAAGATAAAATTATTTTTTCTTTCTAAGTACTACAGCGGTACGGGCAGGAATATAGAGTTTCAGCCACTCTTTCTTTTCCTTCTTGTACAGCGGATCGGTAATAGTGAAGTGCACGACAGAGTCGTCTGCTAAACCATTTCCTCCAAATGCTACATCGTCGGTGTTCAGTATCACTTCATAAGCTCCCGGAGTTACCAGGAATCCATAATCAGTGAATGACTGCTTTGGATTAAAGTTAAAGACAAATATAAGGTCTTTCCGTTCGTATGCCAATACCTGATCGCCATCATTATGCCATATTTCCTGAACAGGTGTTGCCTGGAAATCTTTCACACTCTTGAGAACTTTCAGCATTTCTTTATCAAAATCCCCCATATAGTGATAGGTCAGATTTTTGTTGTCCACCAAATCCCATTGGCGGCGGGCATATTTGCACGACCATCCGTTACCTTCACGCGGGAAGTCAATCCATTCGGGATGCCCGAATTCATTTCCCATAAAGTTCAGATAACCTCCGTTGATAGTCGAAGAGGTCAACAGGCGGATCATTTTATGCAAAGCAATACCACGGTTGACAACATAATTTTCGTCTCCCTTCTGCATGTGCCAGTACATATCGGCATCAATCAGGCGGAAGATAATCGTCTTATCTCCTACTAATGCCTGGTCATGACTTTCTGCATACGAAATGGTCTTTTCATCCTGGCGACGGTTGGTTACTTCCCAGAACATGCTGGAAGGCTTCCAGTCTTCATCGATCTTTTCTTTGATTGTCTTGATCCAGTAGTCCGGAATATTCATGGCCATACGATAATCGAAGCCGTAACCGCCATCTTCTACTTTGGCAGCCAGTCCCGGCATACCGGAAACTTCTTCGGCAATGGTTATCGCCTTCGGATTTACCTGATGAATCACTTCATTAGCCAGTGTCAGGTAACAAATCGCATTATCATCCTGATGACCGTTGAAATAATCTCCGTAGTTACAGAAAGCTTCACCCAGTCCATGGCTGTAATATAACATAGAAGTCACTCCATCAAAACGGAATCCGTCAAATTTATATTCTTCCAGCCAGTACTTGCAGTTTGACAACAGGAAGTGGATCACTTCATTCTTGCCATAATCAAAGCAGAGAGAGTCCCAAGCCGGATGTTCGCGACGAGCGCCCGGATAAAAATACTGATTCGGATCACCGGCAAAGTTTCCTAGTCCTTCTACTTCATTCTTCACTGCATGTGAATGAACGATGTCCATAATCACAGCAATACCCATCTCATGAGCAGCATCAATCAATGCTTTTAGTTCATCGGGGGTACCAAAACGCGAAGAGGCAGCAAAGAAACTGGATACATGATAGCCGAAGCTTCCATAATATGGATGTTCCTGAATAGCCATAATCTGGATACAATTATATCCTTCTTCAGCAATACGAGGAAGTATTTTCTCGCGGAATTCGTTATATGTGCCCACTTTTTCCTCCTGCTGTGCCATTCCGATATGACATTCATAAATCAACAGCGGATTCGTGTCGGGCTTAAATGTTTTCTTCTTGAATTTATAGGGGTTCTCCGGAGCCCAGACTTGTGCACTGAATATTTTGGTCTGTTCATCCTGTACCACACGTGTAGCCCACGCAGGAATACGTTCGCCTTGTCCGCATTCCCAATATACATTCAGTTTGTAGAGATCGCCATGATGAATGGCATCCGCCGGCAGGTTGATTTCCCAAATGCCATTCTTTTGTTTTTTCAGCTTGTAGGCAGCTTTTTCCTCCCAATTATTAAATGTACCCACCATATAAATATGAGTAGCATTAGGAGCCCATTCACGGAAAGTCCACCCCTTATCGGTGCGATGCAATCCAAAATAAAGATACCCCGATGCAAAATCTGAAAGGGTTTGTTTTCCCTTATTCGTCAATTCAGCTTCTTTGTCTAATACATGCTGATGGCGTCCGGTGATAGCACCGGCAAAAGGCTCCAGCCAGGGATCGTTTTTTACGAGATTAAGTGTCTTTTCCATATCAGAATTGAATTAGGATTATGCTTTTACTTTTACGATTACTTTCTTCACACCATCTGGAGTGATACCGGGAGCATGACCGTCTTGCGGGAAAAAGATAGCAAACATTCCCGGTTTTACGGCAACGTATGTTTCTGCTAATCCTTCGAAGAAAGTAATATCTTTTTCCTCGTTGTAAGGTGCATCTGCCGGAACACAGTCTTTAGCAGCAGTATACCCCATTATTTCTGTTCCCGACAATGGGATTTGAATATCAATAAATTCGTTATGAGTTTCCAGTTTGGCTTCCTCTTTTGTTTTAGGTTTGGTTTGTGCAATATTCACCAACAGATCTTTTCCTTTCAGTTCTGTCTTACCAACTTCCATGGCTTGGAGGTCATGAGACTTCAAGAATTCAATAGCCTGTGCAAACAGAGGGTTTAAAGACGCATATTTCTCCAGATTTTCTAAAGTATCTACTACCATATAAGTTAAATTTTAAAGTTTATATTCTAGGCATTATTTATTCAAAATCATCAATCGTATAATTTATAAAATCGGCAAACCGTTTGAATTGCCGGAACACTTTGTCTATCTGTTCCAACATATCCGGTCGGGTAAAGAAGTCATCTGGAACATTATAAGAGCAAACATATTCTTTACATTTCAAATAATCAATGTACTTGAAATCTTTCGGAAAACCTTTCGGAGCTGTTTTCAGAAAATCCTCTCCTATCACCGGGAAGTATTTCTTAAACTCCGGATCTTCTACGATCGCAACAAACTCTTCGATATTATCATAGATAGATTGTCGCACTGCTTTCAGGATATTGGTAGGCAGACACAGGCTTCCTCCGGCAAGCATAGAACCATCCGGCTGCAAGTGTACATAATATCCACAATGATCGGACTTCTTTCCTTTGGCATTGATATAACCTCCGAAATGTATTTTATAAGGTGTTTTATCCGCAGAGAAGCGGGTATCCCGGTAAATACGATAAGTACAGTCTTTGGGCTGAATCCCCCGGATAGTTTCATCAAACAGGGAAATACGGGCGATCACTGTTGCCAAAAAGTTGTCGAACTCGGCACGGGCTGTTTCATATTCTGCCTTATGCTCATTAAACCACTCACGATTATTATTCGCGGAAAGATCTTTTAAAAACTGAAAGATAACGGGTATGTTCATCTTTATCATTTTCTATTATTACTCTACAAACGTACAAATTTTATTTCATATAAACTACAAAAGGGGGTAAAAGGACATAAAAAAAGCATCGGCCTGGTAAAACCGATGCTCTAACACATTTATCAAAAAAACAGACTCTTCTGTCTCTGACGTACTTTAGCTTTCACAAGTGAAGTACAATCTCTTTAATTAATCTTATATCTAATACTATGAAAAACACATAAATATAACAGTACAAAAGAGACTTTTGTTCAGCAGTTCTCTGTATATTTCAGTTAATTATAGTTTATAGAATTAAATGTTTCTCATTTATAGGCAATATAATGTGTTTCCAGTCAATCATTGCATTGAATAACATGATATGGGAATAGTCTTTCAAACATATTTGCGGAATGTCTTTCTCAACAATGAGCTGCCTGTCCAGAAATTCGCTTCGTTTCGTCCCCCGGAGTAACGGATGAGCTGGTGTGAACCAGGTATCTCCGTCATAGAGAGCAACATTAGCTATAGAGGTATCTGTCAGATAGCCATTTCTCACAATTAAAATATCATCCGCCATTCCTTTTTGAGCGTACAAGGCATTCAGTTCTTCCCGATGCGCACTTTTATAAGTATAATCAATGGTATCAGACACAACCAAATGCAAAGAAGATACCTGTCGCATCTGATAGGGCGCATACGTAACTTCTTCCACTTCTTTTCCATATACAATCCGGCATTTATGAATTCCATTTAAAGTTGGCGGAGATATAAATTCCCGTAAATCCAGCGGAGTGCTGTCTTTCCAAAAAGCTGCACGGGTTTCATTAAAGCGCTCTGTGTGATAATCAAGATTATAAATCTGTCCATCCTCTATCCGGATAGTCTCAATAAATGGGTACATATACTTTTTGTTTCATTTCATTATACTCGCTTTCCACATCACTCTGGCAGGTAATCCCACCTCCACTTTTAAAATACATCTTCTCTTCTTCCTGTTCTACAAAACGTATCATAACGGCACTATCTAAATCAATGCCATCAGAATATCCCATAACTCCTGTATAAAATCCTCTGTCGTAGGTTTCAGCTTCCTGGATAATCTGCATCGTCTTTTTCTTTGGAGCACCGGTAATAGAACCGGCTGGCAGTAATCTGAAAATAATATCTCCCAAATGCTCCTGATAATTTTCAGGCAATATACCCTGAATTTCAGAACTCGTCTGAAAAATAGCTCCCCGATTAGTCTGTAACCTATCCATATACCGATACCGGGAAACTGACACTCGGTTGGCAACCATACTTAAATCATTACGAATCAGATCTACAATGGTAGCATGTTCGGCAGTCTCTTTTGGATCATTCATCAATAATTGAGCAGCAAAGGGAATTGAAGCATCAATGGTTCCCTTCATCGGATATGAGCTAATTTTTCCCTGATGAATTCTAACAAATATTTCAGGAGAGAAAACCGTAAAACGGTCTTTAATCCATAGCTTATAAATCGCTTTTGAATGAAAATAAATATCATTCAGAGTGAGATTGGTTTCTACCGGAGTGCGACACGTCAAATTAGTAAGGAAGCTATTTCCTGCCAGGATGTTCTGTCGCACAATATTAAACGAGCGTTGATAGGAAGAGAAAGATTCTGCGAAAGGCTGCCAATGTAGTGAAGGCATTGTTTTTGCAGAGTAAGTGGCTATATTATCTTCTGCTGATATGATCTGATTGGTAAATCCATTCAGATTATATAAAACTTCAGTAGAATCAACAGCAGTGACCTCCTCTATATAAGATACATCTTGTAGATAATTTATAATGAAAATGAAAGGACGATGGAGTTGTCCAAACTGATTCATTCGTTTGATAGCCTGTTCCTTATTATATAAGTGCATAAAATACTTCTACGTTTAGGGAAGGCAAATGTACGCAAAAAGTATAGATTAGAAAAAGATAGCAATAAAAAAGGGTTGCCCGATGTGTCATATCGGCAACCCTTTATCATTTATAAGATTGGTCAAATTACTTCATAACAGCTTTTACTTGAGGAAGCATCTTCTTCACATTTTCATTTTCCGGAGAGATCTTAGCAGCTTCTTCCAGATAGTCTAATGCTTCTTTAAATCTACCATCGGCTTTTTCTTTTTCTGCAGCATATTTATCTGCATCAGAATTTGCCAAAGGAGCAGCTTTCTTCAGGATATTAGCGCCATCATTATAGCACAGAACTCCTAAACTGTACAATGCATTTGTTTTATATTGCTTGTGATCCAAAGGAATTACTTTCTTAAAACAATCTTCAGCTTCTTCTGCTTTTCCTGCTTTCTGTGCTGCAAGTCCTGCTTTTAGATAATGAAGACCATAATTCTTCACCATTGTCTTATTCTTAGGATCGACTTTCAGCCCTTCTTCTAATGTAGCTACATATTCAGCAGTCTTCTTTTGTGCATCTAAAGCCAAAGCTTTACGAGCATACGCATTTCCTATATTAAATTTTTTCTGAATAGCAATATCGAAAAAGGTCACGGCTTCCGCATACTTTTTCACTTCGTCTGCTGCTATACCACAATAGTAAGCTGTTGCAGAATCCTGATTATTAGTCTGTTTCAGATATTCGCTGAACTTCGCATACGCTACTGGATAATTTTTAGCATTAAATGCATCATTTCCTTCTTTTTTCAATTGCTCTGGGGCGGTTTGTGCAAAAACATTAGTCACTACAATACAAAATGCAAATAAAAAAATCAATTTCTTCATAACTTTATGTGTTTTTTAGTTGTTTATCGTTCAAAAGTAGAAGTTATAATAGAAAAACACAACCGTATTTTATTTTTTTGACCTTTTTGAAACCTATATAACGTTCGTTATTCTTCGTAAAAATGACGTTTTCCTATTCATTCCTCCCCAATCATATAAGTAAACAAAATATTTCTCTTTTATAAATTACTGATTCATAGCCATAAAGAAAAATATGAATAAAAAAGTGCCGGAAAGTTTTTGAGTTTTCATAAAAAGCACTACCTTTGCATCCGCAAATAAGGCTGGTTCCGTAGCTCAGCTGGATAGAGCAACGCCCTTCTAAGGCGTGGGTCCTGCGTTCGAATCGCAGCGGAATCACTTAGCAGAAAGGCTGATTATCAAATGGTTAATCAGCCTTTTTACTTTTCTAATTAGCTGCTATTGATTAAAAAAAAACGAGAAAACTCTCACTTTTGAGCAATTTACCTTGTCGAAATCTTGTCCGAGTGTTTTCTCTAAATTTTGAAACTATGGCAACAATCAGATTAGCTCTAATCCCAGCAAAGGTGTTAAGTGATGGATCTCACAAAATTTGTATAGCCATCCATCACAAAGAAGAAACAAAGTACATTGTCACTCGATTCAAAGTCGACAGTCTTTCACAATTCAAAAACGGGCAAGTAGTCAAACGTCCAGACGCAGCACTAATCAATACCAAACTACGTAATATACTCAATGAATACCAAGAGAAACTTGACAGCATCAAATGCATTCAGGGTTCCTTTGGGGTCAGCCCGAAAAAACTTCTATTTTTAATTATGACTGCACTGATAGTAGTTGGATGTAGTAAAAGTGATGAAGAAAAAAGTGACATTCAGGAAATTTGGCTAAATGGATACAAAGCTCTTACTCCAGAGTCTGATTACGAAAATATTTCCACCACATTTTTATTATTTAAGGCTGACAACAATGAGGAATTTGATGTGAAAAAGCAAACTTTTTCAGGGAATATACTTGATTATCAAAAAATACAAGATGAAACTTGGAATTTGCTGTCAAAATCAAAAATTAAAAAGAAAGATGGTAGCATAGTTGATGCTACTTATTCTATATTTGCCTCGTCAATAAAGGAAACATATACTTCCGCTAAAGTAAAGATTGGTAAATATTTTATGGTAGCAATATATAGCGACTCTAAAACAGGATATCATTGGCTATATTCAAATAAATATGCTTGTCAATATGTTGACATACCATATCGATATAATCCATGGGACTATTCTGTAGTTTTCCCATGTGATTTGCATAATTATGGAAAGATAGAATGGGTTTCATGGAATCAAACTCCTTATCCATATGAGTTTGAATTTTCAAAATAGGTCCATCTGCCGAAAACATTTAAAATCAGCAATACTCATTTCAAATCGGACTCTCTATAAAATAGAGCAATTTCTCAAGCTCTGAAAATAAAATATAGATACCTCTAACACTTTACTGTATCTGTTTCAAATTGCTAATAATAAAGCGATGAATTCAAATTCATCGCTTTATTATTAGCCCTAGATGGAAATATTTCCTTTACTCTTTTGTATTCTCATCCCCCACTATACCTGATGAAGAATTATCAGGAGCCTGATCTATCAAATCCATAAACTGATCCAGTTTAGGAGTTATAATAATCTCGGTCCGGCGGTTACGAGCTTTTCCTTCTGCCGTATCATTACCGGCTACCGGATTAAATTCACCTCGACCGGCAGCAGTCAGGCGTTTGGGATTTATACCATAAACATTCTGTAATGCCTGAACAACAGATGAAGCACGCAACGCACTCAAATCCCAATTATTACGTATATTCGTACGAGATATCGGATCGGTATCTGTATTTCCTTCTACCAGAACATCATAATCTTTGTAGTCCTGAATGATTTTGGCTATTTTACTAAGCACAGCCTCTGCTTTATTGCTAATTTCATAACTTCCTGATTTATAAAGCATGTTATCTGCTAAGGAAATATATACAACACCTTTCAATACCTTAATATCCAAGTCACGCATCTCTTCACGGGTAAGCGAACGGGTAAGTTTATTGACCATTACGAGATTCAAAGAGTCTGATCTATTCTTTTCTTTAACCAAATGCTGGATGAAACGGTTTGAAGCATTGATCTCATCTATTAACTTACCCATATTCATATTCCCTTGAGAGCTCTGTGTAAGACTCTTATTCAAGATGCTTTGCATATCGGACAAGCTCTTGCGTAACTCACTATTATTCCGCTGCGCTTCGGCAAGTCTCTCCTCAAGACTTGTTGAACGTGCCTGATTTTCTCTTAGCTGCAATTGACTTTCCTGATATTCTGTTTGCAACTTTGTATAATCAGTTTTTAAACCTTTAAATTGCTTCTGACTTACACAACTCGCCAATACTATACATCCTGTCAGTACTAACAACGGTCGAAAAAGATTCTTCATAACTCTATTATTTTAATTACTAACTTTTTAAGTGACCAACTGCAGCCGTTTCCACAACAATTGCGTAAATCGGTTGGTTATGAACACATTTATCGAGATAAAGCTCGAACGACCTTATAACATTTCAAAAGAACGAAAGGTTTAGTATGTAAATAAAATCTGTTTTTATCAGAGTTTGATCCATCCTGCCAAGTTATCCAACTTAATTTTATAAATTTGCACCATACTAAAACATTACTGCGTGAAAAACAAACGTTGGATTTATTTAGCAATTACTTCCGCAATTATAGTGTTAGGATTGGCTTCCCGAAAACATGGTGATATATTGCCCGAATTTATCGCAGAGTATTCAGGCGATACGCTTTGGGCAGCCATGGTGTATTGTGGAATACGCTTTCTTTTCCCGTCATTATCTATACTCAAGACCATTGTTATTTCCTTATTATTTTCTTATTGTATAGAAATTAGCCAACTATACCAAGCAGACTGGGCAAATACTGTACGAAACACCACACTTGGAGCATTAATCTTTGGACATGGTTTTCTATGGTCAGATATGATCTGTTATACTGTTGGAGTATCATTATCCGCTGTTATAGATTCAGGAAGGATTATTATCTCCCAAAAGAGAAACCCCTAGAAAAAAAGCACTGCAAACCTACTTTGTTTACAGTGCTCTTTCCGATTATCATTTAAACTACCTATCACAATCTACAATGAAAACTATCGCTCAAAGGTAACTTCTTATTAGTGGAAACAACCTTTATTTCATTTTCACCAGGTTCTAGTTCCACATTTTTCCATTCCAGAATAGCATACGAATCCGGTGTTGTTTTACCATAACTCTTACCGTTTACAAACAATTCGGCTCCTGCCTGATTCGTGAAAGCAATAATTGTTTGCAAACGTTGTGTACGTACTGTGTTACGTTTGCCTGTTAAATAAAGCATTGGTTCTTCCCTATTCCAGTTGGCTTTATAGAAGTAGAAAGCATCTTTACGAACTTTCCGGTCGAAGGTGACCAAACCTTTATCATTAATTCCGGGACGGTCTCCTTCAGTGCGATGTGCAGCGCCAAAATCAAACATATTCCAGACAAAGCTCCCCCATACATAAGGACGGGAAGAGATTGTTTTCCAGTTTTCAATGTGATAATACGTCTGCCAGTTTTCAGGATGCCACCAACTGGTTGGTACAGTTTTAACCAACGAATCTTGTTGATGGTAAATACTTGCGCCGGCACCATATTCACTGATAGCAATACATATTTCCGGATGATCCTTATGCATTCGATCCAACCATTTCCCCAAATCAGCGGGAGTGCCACCATACCATCCATCATAACGGTTCCAAGCAATAGCATCCGTTATGAAATTCAAATCTCCCATTTGATTACTTGCGGAGGTCGTAGGCCGGGTAGTATCTTCCTGATGTGCCAGCACATTTAATTCTTTGATGTACTCAACCGGATTATCTCCCAACTCCGTCAACTCATTAAACAGCCCCCATACACAAATAGAAGGATGATTATAATGTTGACGAATCAGTTCTTTGAGCTGCTCTTTTCCGTTGGCACGGAAAGCAGGTAAATCCACAAAACCTTTATCATTATATCCACCAGGACCCACAAAAGGTATTTCAGCCCATACAATAATACCATTTTTATCCATCAGATCATAAAAATAAGTAGCCTGCGGATAATGCGCCAAACGAACAGCATTCACTCCCATCTCCAACATCAATGCCACATCTTCCTCATGGTGTTGCGGGCGCAGCGCATTGCCCACCTCACTCCTATCCTGATGACGGCAAACGCCTTGAAGAGGCAAATGTTTTCCATTCAGGAAAAAACCTTTATCAGGGTCGATCCGGTAAAAACGAAGTCCTAACGGTTGTGTAACACGATCTACCATCTGACCATTCCGGAAAAGAGTCACTTCCGCCTGATAAAGGAAAGGATCCTGACGACCATTCCACAAATGAGGCTGATCGATTTCAAATGTAAGTTCCTGCTGCATTACTTCGTTTCCAGAAAGATTCACATTCTTTGTTCCTTCTTTCACCACCCTTTGACCATCTAACAGGCGTACGTTAAGCTCCACTTCCTGATTACCACTACTCCCGTTTGATAAATCAACAATAGCCCGCACCTTAGCATACCGATGGCTCACACTATCCTGTATCAGACGTACTCCGGGGGAAGCATAATCCAAAGGAGAAATACACGTCTCATCAGTAATCAACAAATGTACATCACGATAAATACCTCCGTAAAAATTAAAGTCACCGACCAGAGGCATAATATCCAACTGTTCACCATTATTCACCCGTACTAATATAGAGTTTTCTTTTCCATATTCCACCTTTCCTGTGATCTCAAAGATAAAAGCTCCATATCCCCCACGATGCTCACCTATATGACGACGATTTATAAACACATCTGCAATGTTATTCACTCCTTCGAAACGAATAAAAAGACGTTTTCCTTTCCATTCGGGACGAATAAATAAATTCTTCTCATAATTACCAATTCCCCGTTTATAGTCTATCTTACCGGACAAAGCATCCTGCGCATTCCAAGTATGAGGCAAATCAACTCTTACCTCTGTTCCCTTCTGTACCTGATGCGAAAACCGGAAATTCCAATCATTATTTAGCAAGATATCCTGTCGCTGGGCAAACATCGACATTCCGTAAAGCATGAATAAAACAACCGATACCAAACGGCTGGACTGTAATAAAACTGTTTTCATATTATTTCTTTAATGATGACTTCTTTATTCTGATAAAAGAAGATAATGATTCAACCTTATTCTTATATTTTTTTTCATCGACCCGATTCTTGTTTTCCTTCCCGTCAATCCGATGGTCAAACAACATACTGGCTTTCTTCACGTCGCCTTTCATCCATTCCGCATAACTATAACGCCGGTCAACGGCATTATCTCCTCCTTCCCACTGAATATAGACTTCACCTTTCGTCTTAGCTTTCAGATTCTTGAAAACCCCGGCAAAGCTTTGCCCGCTTAGCTGTTCAGCGGGAACAGGCAGTTTACAAAGTTCACATAAAGTCGGGTACAAATCAACAAATTCCACCATCGATTTTGTTTTTCCTTTTTTCATTCCCGGCACACGGACAATCAACGGTACATGAGTAGAAGTATTCATCAGATTATGTTTACCTATAAAATCATGTTCTCCCAGATTCCAGCCATGATCTCCCAACAAAACCACAATTGTATTATCCGATAATCCCAGTTCATCCAATGCATCCAATACCTTGCCAATCTGTGCATCCACATAACTCAAACAAGCATAATATCCATGTTTTACCTCCCGCTGGAAGTCAATATCACTCGTATCCGCAACCCGTGCATACGCATATATCTCGCTCGAATTACGAACCTGCTCCGGCAATCCTTCAGGTCGGAAACGATTGGTAGCCAAAGGTATTTCCTCCCGTTTATATAAATCCCAATATTTCTTTGGGGCATTGAACGGCAAATGAGGTTTCCAGAAACCACAAGCCAAGAAGAAAGGTTTGCCAGCCTCCTTCATCCTTTTCAAGTCACGAATAGCTCGGTTTGCAAGTTTCCCATCATCATAGGCAGTATCAGGAACATCAGCAGATTCACAAAAAGGTCCCCTCATCGTTTTCGGATTAATCGTTTTTCCCGATTCCGAATTCATCCAAAGTTCCCATTTATTATATTCCGCCCAATATACATCATATCCATCCGGATGATTCCGGTAAGGAGGCTCACTCCACGAATCCGCATGATCGCTGATATGATGAAACACCTTGCCGTCCGAAATAGTATGATAACCATTCCGGGTGAACCATCCCGAAATAGGTATTGCTTCGGGACAATCTTTGCTGGCATAGGCGGAAAAACTAATAAAGCGATCGGGGTAATGAGGATATACACCCGTCAACAAACTAGCCCGGGATGCCCCACTCACAGGAATATTACAATACGCATTCTGAAACAAGACGCCACTTGCCGCCAAACGGTCCATATTAGGAGTTTTCACTACATCTACCCCGTAACACCCCAGTTCGGGGCGCATATCATCAGCCATTATAAAAAGCACATTCATTTGGGATGCATCCTGTTGTGCACGTAGTATAGATGAGATGCAGCAAGCTGTTCCACAAAAAAACGCATATTTTATTGATATTCTATTTTTCATTTTCTACCTTAAATTTTCAAGACCTGCAATATACTAAAATATTACAGGTCTTGTGCATCATTTCAATTTAAAATTACTTTGTCCATACCGGATTTTGTTCCAAATTCGTATTTAACGCCAATTGCTTCAAAGGCAACGGATACAGATAATAATGTTCCTGCCATCCAAGCGGGGTATCAAAGAAATAAACATATCCTTCATCAGCACCTGCACCACCCGTTACTTTCAAATTCTTGGCCGAAGCCCCTGTCACATAGGCACCCAGCGGTTGTTTGTTAACATAGTCTCCTTTCTTCCACCTGCGCAAATCATCCAAACGGAAACCTTCGCCCATCAATTCAACTCGTCTCTCTCTACGCACTTCCCACAAAAGAGCAGGAACGGAAGGATCACGCTTCGGATCAAAAGCATCATTAATATCATTCACCACCATTTTCGCCACATTAGCTCTTGCCCGAAGTTTGTTAATAGACTTATCCGCAGCAGCCTGGTCGAACTTGTTCAATTCGCACATCGCTTCGGCATAGTTTACCATCACCTCACCTATACGGAACAGTGGGGCATCTGTTGTATTCACCCCATTCGCGTTGGTAGCTACAGTATGTGTATTATAATATTTCCATACCCAGAAGCCCATTTGGGAAGCGTTCCAGCCCTGTCCCCAGTTCATATTCTTAAAGTGAGGTTGTCCTTGCACGGTGAATCCTTTAAAGTTGGAAGACGGCAAACGATGATAAGTTTCACCGGAAATCGTAGCCATTAAATCTATAAATTCCCTGTCCTGTGCATTATCCGTATATTTCCAATCAGCCGTACTGGGTCCGTTTTCTTTCTTCACCATATATGGAGGACAGATCGTCAAATACAACCGGTAATCACGATCACGGAATTGTCCATACATATTCTTATCACCCCCATAACGGCTAGTCGTCGTGCTAACCGGTCGTCCATCCGTACAAAGATAACTGTCTACCGCGTCTTTCGTTGCCTCAATATAAGATTCACCTGTACGCACCATACGGGTCAAACCATGCATTAACTGTCCGGTTTCATAAGCCTTATACAAAAGAATACCTGTCACCCCATCCAGTGTTTCCGAATTAAACAACTCATCATATTTAGGATGCACATTCGGATATTGCTTAATCACCTCTTCAGAAGCACGGGCACATTCTTCCAGATAAGTATCCGCTCCCGACAAACCATGATATTTTCTCCAAGTTCCTTCAAATAAAGCAAAACGGGAAATAAGAGCTTTCACCACATACATATTAATTGTATTTTTCCCATCCGCTTCGATATTACTGCCAATATGTGTTTCCGCATATTTCAAATTAGACAGAATATTGGAAGCCACCAAGTCACGACTATCACGTTTTCCATAAAGCTCGGGACTTTCCTCAGTCAAAGCATGCTCTACCCAAGGAATATCACCAAATTTAGAAAGCATCTGAAAGTATTTATAAGAACGGAAGAAATATCCCACACTTCTCCAATGCTCCCTCTCGGTTTCACTCATTTCCGAATGATCAATATTATCGAGCATCAGGTTAACACGACGGATATAATCATAATCCCAATCTTTAGATTCATCCGTAGCCTTTGCTTTGCGATATGCCCACTGACCTTCATATCCATCCAATCCTTTTATCATGTTATCCGATTCAAAATCACCACGGAAAATTTCATCCGTTTGCCCTGTATCATACGTATATCCGAAGAACACGTTATACAATCCCCATGTATACGTTTTAAAGTTGTCATAGGTAGTAAAGACCGATGCTTCTGTTTGCTGTCCTTTGGGATAAACCTCCAGAAATTCGTCATTTAGACAAGACGACATCAACAAACAAAGACTAACGCTTACACATAGTATATATTTATTCATAATAATTACTCTTTAAATTGTGAAACAATCAGAATGAAAGGTTTATACCGAACGAATACTGTCTCATATACGGATAGGTAAAACCACGTTGTCCTAAATCATCCGTGACAGAACGTTCCGGATCAAGTCCCTTTGGCAAGTGGTCGAACGTATAAAGATTCTCACCACTGAAGAACACAGCCAGATTATTAACTCCAATCTTACTCATCCACTTAGACGGGAAATTATAAGAAAGCGTTATATTACGAATACTTAAGTACGATCCATCCTGTAGATAACGAGTCTGTACACGTGTATTGGCATCTGTATTTCCGGCCGCTTTCTCATAAATACGGGGGAAATAACTATTCGTATTTTCCGGAGTCCAATAATTCAACTGTGAATCATAAACGGTAGTCCAAGCATCATAATGCGGATAAAACAGATCGTTCATCACCCACAAATCTCGTTTACCAACTCCTTGCAGCAAGAATGACAGAGAAAAACCGTTCCAACTTGCACTACCATGAATACCATACTGATAACGCCGGGTATTATTACCAATGATTTTACGGTCTCCCGGATCTTTCGTTGTACTGGTACCACTGTTGATAATATCATTACCATCCAAGTCCTTATATAATATATCTCCCGGATTCGGATTATAACCTTCCACTTTAGCAATACCCGGTTTCAGTTTGCCATCTGCATCGAAATCATCCACTGTGTACAAACGATCGGTCACATACCCCCAAATTTCACCCAGTTCCATTCCTACGCGATATGTTTCATTATCGTTCTTGTCCTTGCCAAACAGTCCTGTTTCGTTGTTGTATTTAGTAATCTTTGTTTTCGCATCGTAAAGATTAAAGCCTATGCTATATTTCACTTTTCCGATCTGATCGTTCCAGTCAACCGAGATTTCCCAACCTTTAGAACGAAGGTCAGCCGTGTTCTGTAAAGGGGCACTTGCACCTAATACACCCGGAAGTTCAGAGCCCGGAGCAAGCATACCCTTAGTATCTCTACGATACCAGTCGAACACCATATTCAATCTGTTATCCAATAGCCCAAGATCGAATCCGACATCAATTGTCGTTACTTTTTCCCAAGTAAAGCTATTGCTAACCAAAGCAGCTGGTTTCAAAGTAGTAACTTTAATACCGGAAACAGTCCAATAAGCCTGTTCCGCATCCATACCGGGAATATATGCGTAAGGAGTGATGCTCTGATTTCCAATATTACCCCAAGAACCACGCAATTTCAAGTTCGAAAGAACAGAGTTCAAAGGTTTCATAAACGCTTCCTCGCTGATACGCCATCCGGCGGAAACCGAAGGGAAGAAACCGAAACGGCTATTCTTCGGGAATTTGGAAGAACCGTCATAACGTCCGTTCGTTTCAAGCAAATACTTGCCGGCAAACGAATAGTTAATGCGATAGAATAACCCTCTTACCGTATAGCGTTCAAATTTGTCTTTAGCAAAATAATCACCTGTCGACTGCGAAATAGACGGCAGATCTTCATTAATCATATTCATACGCGACATCTCAGCATAACGATAATCACTACTCTCCTGATTGAAACCTCCCATCACCGTTACATCATGTTTGCCCCATGAGTTGTTATAGTTAGCATAGAAGTTCAATGCATTATAATCCGTAATACCATTGGAATATTCATACTTGGAATTGGCAGTGGAAACCTCTTTCACAAAGTTACCTCCATGTGCATAATAGAACTTCTTCTCAAATTTCGTTTTCTCGTTACTTAGATGATTGAATGTATACTCACCAATCAACTTCACATTCTTCAAAGGACTGATCGTAACCTTTCCGAAAATACGAAGATTATTCTTTTGAATAGTTGTCGGATATGCCAGATCAATCAAGTTACGAGGAGTATTGATCGGTAATTCTTCGCCGTCAATATTCATTGTTCCAGTAGGAAAATAAGAAGGAAATGCGACTGCTGCTCCCCATATACCATATCCTCCGGAAGTTTCCGGCAGAGAGGAGTTAGAGTTCGTATATTTAATATCCAATTCCGGAGTAATCCATGAAAACACATCTGAACGGAGATAAGAAGACACATTGTAACGCTTGTACGTATCTTTATCCGAAGCCAGTACCCCATTTTCATTCACCATACCGAAGGAGAAACGATAAGAAATATCTTTCGTACCGCCACCTACCGAAATATTATGAGTTTGCTGGAAACCAGTCTCCATCATATCATCGAAAAGATCAGTTTCTGCCAAGCTATAACGCAGCCCGTCCACCATTGCATAACCATCCGGATATGCAGACGGATTAGCATTATATTCCTTCAAAAGTCCCAACCAGGTATCTACGTTCTGACCACTTTGATAATTGATTGTCCCCATGTCCTTATAAGCCTGTACCGTTTGGAGCGGAGTAGCCTTATGAGGCATATTGGCAGGTCTGCTAAAAGAGAAGTTATTTGAATAATTAATAGAGAGTTTAGTTGCATCCGAGCCTTTCTTTGTAGTAATCAAAATCACACCGAAAGCTGCCCGTGCTCCGTAAATAGCAGAAGATGCCGCATCCTTCAAAACAGTCACCGATTCAATATCGTTCGGATCGAGCATATTAATATCCATCTCCACGTTATCCACCAGCACCAGCGGTTTCCCATTCTTATCCAAACTGTTGACACCACGAATGTTGAAACTCATTTCTTCACCGGGTCTTCCTGAATTACCTGTAATCTGCAAGCCGGGCATTGCCCCTTTCAAAGCGTCACTCACAGACACCAACGGACGGTCACCTAAAACATCATCCATCTTCACACTGCTCACCGCACCTGTCAGGTTCGCTTTCTTTTGTACGCCGTAACCAACAACTACTACTTCGTCTATTAACCGAGTATCTTCTTTCAAAGTTACATTGAGAGGACGTTGATCTTTCACCACCACTTCCTGTGTGGCATAGCCGATATACGATATGGATAAACGGGCATTCGGAGTAACCATCAAAGAAAAATTGCCATCCATATCCGTAATGGTACCTTCCGTAGAATCGACCACTTTCACATTTGCCCCAATCACCCCTTCACCTGTAGGATCAGTGATTCTACCTTTTAAGACAAACGCTTTTTCCTGTTCTTTCTGCGGTGTCACTGCATGGAACATAATCACCCGGGGTCCGTTCACTTCATAACTGACGTCCGTACCGGCCAGCAATTGTCCCATCACATCATTAATAGTACCGTTATTTATATTCACAGAGACTTTCCTATTCAAATCAATGTCATTATTACGAATCAGGAAAGAGTAATTGCCTTGCTTCTTTATTACTTCAATGGCTTCTTTCAAAGTAATATTATCTACTTTCACACTGAATCGCTTACTTTGTTCCTGTGCCGATAGCTGGCTCCCCCCAGTCAAAACGTTTCCTACAGACAAAAGCAGAAGCATTAATAATATTCTTTTTACTATTAATCTCATATTTTTCACTATTAAAGGTTAACATAATATCTTTCTATACAACGCTGAACCGCCGATATATCTATCGACTAAGTTCCCAATCATACTTTACTTTTTCTTATTTTACCTCCTTTTTCTTGTCAGTTATAAAGATAGTGTCTCCACTAACTTTCCATGTATATTGCTTCTCAACGTTGATTTCTCCCAATATATCATTGATACTTTGATTACTATTGAAACATCCGGAAAAGCGTTCCGCTTTCAGACGTTCACTCTCTAAACTGATCTTCACCTGGAATTTGCGCTCCAGACGGTGTGCGATGTCGGCAAACGGAGCATCTTCAAATGTCAGGCCACCATCCAACCAGTCACAGGCAGAACTAGCATTTGATTTCATTTTCTCCATGCGGCCCGTATTCTTATCGTAAAAAGCCTGTTCGCTAGGGAATAGTTTCATTACCGAACCGGACAAAGTGGCTAAATTGACACGACCTTCCAACAAAGATACCATTACATAATTATCGTCATCATAAGCGCGTACATTAAAAACAGTCCCTACCACCTTTACCTGTACACCATTCGTATTTACAAAGAAAGGAATCTTCTCATTTTTCGCCACCTTGAAATATCCTTCGCCATCAAGCGTAACATCACGTTCACGAATACCGAACCCACGGCAATAACGTAACACAGAACCCGCATTCAATGAAACCTCTGTTCCATCCGGAAGCACAATATTCGTCCGCGAACCAGCTGGCACTTTAATTTCATAAGGAGAATCCGCATTCGTATATACTTCCGTAAGATTTTCAGTATAAGTGTACCAGAAGTAATTACAGCCCAACAACAAAATAATTGCAGCAGCTACCTTCAGCCACACAGGAACTATCTTCCGCGAACGGACAGGTTTCATCTCAGCAGCGGCTATTTTTTCTTTTATCTGTGATAAATTAGCATCCTCTACTTTGGCAAATGCAGGCACAGAAGAAACAGCCCATACTGCGGACATCTCCCGGAAAATTTTAGCTGCATCTTCATTGGAAGCCAGATAAGCGAACAGAGCTTCTTTCTCCTCTTCGGTGCAGTTACCGGACAGATAGTTGCTTATCCGGATTTCCAATTCTTCTATATGATAAGAGCCATTCATAAACGTACTTTTTCTATGGGTGTATATAACTAGATACGCAATAAAAAAAGAAACGTTTAAAAGAAAAGCGATTTTTTTTAGAGAAACATCAAAATAGCTATCATATAAGGAGTACCCAGTGATTCGCGTAGCTTAGTCAATGCTATTTTCATCTGTACTCTTACAGTGGTCACATTAATATTCTGCTCCTCGGCAATTTCACTGTATGTCTTACCCTCATACAAACTTGCTTTAAATATGGCACGGCATTTGGCTGGCAATTCCTCCACCTTCTTCATGATGATGGTATTCATTTCGCTATGCTCCAATGCCTGCAAAGGATTATCGGAAGAAAGAATATGATTTTCGAGAAAAGCCCAGATTTCTTCCATCTGTTCCGTCATCTGTTTTTCGTTGAAGTAGGAAGAACGCAGATAGCTAATACTTGCGTTTTGAATAGCACGCCGCAAGTACGGAAGAGCCGGGTGAGTGATATGGTGGCGATTCTGCCAAAAAGCGACAAAGACATCATTCACAATCTCCCCTGCCACCCTCTTGTCATGCACATAATAAACAGCTATCGCACACAAATAAAGGTAGTAGGTATGATAGATTTTATCAAATGCTTTTGTATTACCGTGATTTAACTGTTCAATTAGATTTTCAGAGATTTCTGGTAGATTCATTCGTTGTCTTTCTTTAAGGAACGGTGCAAATATAGCGATTAATTCAGAAAAACAAAATTCCAATCAGATAAACCGGAGCCCGGCAATCATTCCTTAACCCTACAATCCCATCGGTATTTTCAACAAATACCAAACGATAAACAGCAATGTCCAGACAACCAGGATGCCTAATGAATATCTCCAAGTATATTTCAGCAATGAACCATACGTAATCTGCTTATCATATTGCCGCATATAGGTAAGCACCAGAGGCATATAGAATAAGAAAGGAGTAATGGCATTCGTCGAACTATCTCCGATACGGAAAGCACATTGTGCTATATCCGGAGCAATTCCCATCTGTGCAAACATCGGGATAAAGATAAAAGACATAAAAGCCCATTTGGAGGTAGCAGATACCATAATCAGATTTATCAATGCCGTAAACAGAATAAACAGAACAAGAGCAGACAAAGGAGCCGGTTCAAACGAAGAAAGCAAGTCAGCCCCCATAATCGCCAGACATTTATCCAGATGGGAATATTCAAAACAGGCAAACATCTGCGCAGCGAAGAAAGCGATAACGAAATACACTCCAAGAAGCTTCATTGGCTGCGTAAGTCCTTCAATCACATCATTGTCAGTGCGATACCGTCCGGAACTGAATCCATAAGCCATTCCCGTAATACCTGCTCCCAAAGAAAGCAAAAACAAAATACCGGCAATAAAAGGCGAATGCATCAAACCACCATTCACACCCCGCAAAATTCCATAAGAAGAAAAAGTAAGCCACAAGATAAGAGCCACATAGATAGCTGCCACAACAATGGAAATCATAATGGCACGCCGCTCTTTACGAGACAGAGGATGGTAAGCCACCACCTTCATACTGCCTTCATACTTACCTAACGTAGGAAGAAGCCATTTTTGAGTAATCCAATACACAATAGCCGTAATGGCCACCGTTGAAGCACTCATAAAAAAGTAATTGCAAAGAGGTTCTGTATTCCCCTGATAACCCGTTTGTGCCAGTGCAGCCTCTTGCGTGGTATGCGCCAACAACGGGTCCATCGTACTCAATACAATATTAGCACTATACCCGCACGCAACGGAAACATAAGCCGTAACAATCCCTGCAATCGGATGAAGCCCCACCCATTGAAACAGCATAGCAGCAATAGGCAATAAAATGATATATCCACCATCACCAATGGCATTCGACAACAAGCCAAGCACAATCACCCACAAGATGATCTTCCTCTTTTCCTGCCGGTTTCCCACCCCCATGCGGATACAAGCATCAATAAAACCGGAATGTTGTGCCACTCCCAATCCGAACATAGCAATAATCACCATGCCCAATGGAGCAAAACCTGTAAAGTTCTTAATAGCATTCCGCAACCACCAGCGGATTCCTTCCGGACTCAACAGGCTTTGTACACGGATATCCTCACCTGTCTGCGGCAATGTCACTTTCAATCCATAGATATCGCATATCCATGAAAGAAAGACCACTGCCATTGTCAGCAGAAGGAACATCGTAGCGGGATGGGGCATGCGCCATTTATTCTTCATCATTTTCCGACTAAGCAAGAAGCTACCGTTAATACTTAATTTACTCTTCGTCAGGCTCCAGATTATCCAGATCAATAATACGCAATTCCAATGCACGTACTGCCAACCGGGTAGCATTCACTCCCACCCGTTCTCCATTCGGGAAAAGACGTCCAATAAGATCATTCTGCCGTTTCTCCAATGATTTCACACCAAAAGGCATTCCTTTCAGATTGGCAATCATCTCTTTCGTATAACCCAAAGCCAGATGACGGAGAAAACGTTCATCGTATTCATCAATATCATAGCTGATGACAGCCTCCTGACGCTTAGCATCATTGGCTACAGATTTCTTGAAACGATCTACAATCTTTTCCAGAATCGGATAGTTAAATACCAATTTCTTTCCATCCATCACAGCCTGTACATCTGTTTTCGTCAGTAGCTCACCCGTTTTGAGGATGATTCCATCGGCACCGGCATTCAATACGTCCACCCACAACTTTTCGTTCAGAATCTCACCCGTGAAGATCAATACCCGAACTCCTTTGTAACGTTTGAATATATTCTTGCAAATATCAACACCAATGGTCGTAGAACCTCCTAGTCCTAAGTCCAACAATACCAGATCGGGAAGCTGGGCCTCCATCAACGGCCAAAACTCACTTTCCGTCATTGCCGTGCCGATTACTTCTGCATTCGGTATTTCATGACGGAATATTTCTTCTGTCCCTTTCAACTCCAGTTTTACATCCTCTACAATAATAACTTTAAACTTCTGTTCTTCCATGTTCCTTATCTAATAACTTTTATGTGTTTTCCTTTTATCGGCGCGGAATAGTGAAATAAACTGTAAACCCGCCGCCTTCAGCCGGCTCGGCATTGATACGGCATCCCCTACGTCCCGCAAATTCGTCGTGGTCGCGGATAATCTGCTTGCATACCAGATATTCCGTTCCCCTCAACTCCCCTTTTTCACCGGAAGTCATACGTGCCAGATTCGGATAAAATAGTTGATTCAACTCTTCCACACTCTTCTCACGTCTCGTATCCGTAAAGAGGAAACGAATATATTCATTATCCTTGCGCGCTTGCAGACGTATCACTCCATCTTCACGCACAGTCAATGCTTCATCAATCAAATTTTCCAATAGAAAACGCAACTGATTCACGTCTCCTATCACCTTCGCCTCCATCGACTCTATTTCCAATTCTATCCTCTCCGGCCGATTCTTCATCAACTTCTTGAAATATTTTCCGGCAGCATCCAAAAGTTCCTGCACCGGAATCACCGTACGCCGGAAAGTGACTTCCTCCAATTGACGAGAAGCGCACGAACTCAAAATCGTAAAAATTCCCTTATAATATTCGATCAATTCCGTCATAGTCTCCACTGCTTCACGCTCCTCCGTTTCCGAAAGCTTCTGCGTATTCAACCGCCCTACAATCTGTTTGATTTTATTCGGATAATAAATCGTCTCATGTTTAATAGTCGACAGACAGTTGTCAAGCACCATATTCTGAACATGCAACATGCTGTCTTCCCAGGAAGCCCGGCGTGTTTCTTCGTGTGCCGACTCGATATCCCGGTATTTTGTAGCCAGTTTCACCACTGCGTTAAACACAACAATAGCCACATAACGAGCTACCAGTTCAAAAAGCAGTCGATCCGTCTCCTGTTCCGTTCCTTCTCTGCGCTCCAGATAAAGCACACCGACACATTGATGCTCGCCCCCTGCTTCCACCATCAGCGGAATTGCCTGAAGATGCTGCTCAGAAAGATATTCTCCGGCACTAAAACACTGCTCTACCATCTCCGGCATTTCCTGTCCGGGACGAGAAGCATATTCCAGCCGATGTGTCGTTTCATTATAAACGGCAATTCCCATCCGGTCAATCGTCAGTAATTCATTTACCGAACCGAATGCTTCATCCACAATCCGCTGCGGAATTTCTTTAAGCGTACTCTCTTCTCGTTGAAGTGCCTCTGCATTTTCCTGTTCCTGCGGTCTCACCAAAGATGCAGCAAACACCTTCTGGTTAATCTCAAGTACCTGTTCGAGATTCAAACGATTCTGCAAACGTTTTCTCATGTACAGAAAATAATATCCAACCAACGAAACAATCAATAAAACAAAGCATAAAATAATTCCTACCGTCTTATTGGTATTCGAACGCTCCAACTGCCGGCAATATGCTTCGAGGGTTTGATCCTCTCCCTGTAACTTATACAAATCTGTAAATGCCGAATTATTATAACTATAAGCATCCAACTGTTTCAAAGCCAGAAAAGCAACTGCCGCCTCATTCCTGATATCCAGAATTACATGATAATCCGAATCAAACAGTTCGTTCCACCAACTGATTTCAGCAGGCGTTCCCTCACCTACCAGCTTCATATACCGATGCGGGCGATCCGGACGCGCATATTTTTCATAATGCTCATTCAGAAAAAGCATCGCAGAATCTATATATTGCAAAGCCAACTCATAATTTTCATCCACATTAGCAAAATAGGCAGCATTCGCATAATCCGACGCTACATCCAGCAAATCCTCATACGCAGAATCCATAACTACTACAATCGAATCGCCATCCTGCAACATGGGAGGAATCGGATCATGCAGACAAGAAACCATCCCCAACGGAAGCAACAAGCAAAGCAACAATACCCCCATTGCTTTACGCACTCCCGAAGGCAAACGAAAATAAAAACGGCTTCCCTTCCCCAGTTCACTCTCCACATCAAAAACGCATCCCCGGAATAAATCATTCGTTTTCTTATACTTCTCAATGATTCCCTTACAATTCATCAATCCGAAACCACTACCTTTGTTTTCTTTCAACACTTCCGGATCGGCTGCATTCTTCATTCCGATCACACGGGAATCATACACCTTCTCACCAATGATATGCGCCACATCCTCTTCGGAAATACCTCTTCCGTTATCCTCCACAGAGATCTCGACATAGGCATCCTCCGTAGTACGGGCATACACTTTAATTGTTCCTCCTTCCGGAGTATATTTACGGGCATTTTCCGCCAGCGTATTAATCATAAACAAAGTTAGTGCCCGGTCGGCCTTCACCATAACCGTAGTCGGTTCAATTTCCAACTTCTGATTTTTCATTTCAAAAGCACGTCTTCCCTTGCCTAGCAGCTCAAACAGTTCATTGAGACTGAAAGTTTCAATATTCAGGCTAAGCGTTCCTTGCTTCATCTTAATCCAAAGAGCCAGAATATCGTTGTACTCATTAATCGTAGTTACCAGCTCATCAATGTATTGATACTTCTCTTTCTTAATCTTCGCATTATCAATATACCCCCGCTCCGTCAACTTATGCACTTCGTTCAAGATACGGTCAATATAAGGATTAATACCATTGACAATGGCCAGACAAGCCTTCTTTATAAGATTCTGACGTTTATTTCCCGCAATATGTTGTTCGTAAACATACCGTTGCTTTTCCAACTGCATCCGCTCGTCACTCAACGCTTCCACCATCTGCTCATTGTCCGCAGCCCAAACAATATACGGTTCAAGCACATGCACCAATGCTTTTTCATCACGGTTCAACCGATGCAGAGGAACCAGTGCCGCTTTTCCTTCCTCCGGAATTTCCAGTTGAAGACGTCCTTTCCCAAATAATTGATCGATACCTTGTTGAATTAATGGAACATTCATCGGAATGGACGAAGTTATATCCCGGCAAAGAGTCAGAATCCGTTGCAGACGCTCCACGTCTACCTGATTCCTTATTTTAGACCGTTTATTGAAAAACCACCAAAGAATAACCACCAATACAAGTCCGACAATAACCAAAGAAAGTACAAGCGTCATTTGTCGTGAATCGGCTTCCAATGAAAGATAGCGGCTCTCCAACTCCTTATCCTGACGGGTATAATTTAAAATATCCAAATATATATTCCGGTTGTAATCAGAAGCATACTTCATCCCGAGCCCCGCATACGACACACTCAATTGCTCCCGAATCCTTGAGATCCATTCAGGTACCGTTCTCACATCTTCCTGCATGATCCATGGAACCCCGGTATAAGTCGTATCTCCTTCTACAAAAACATGTAGTTTATCCAATGTATCCGCCGCATGGTGATAATAGAGCATGTGATGTTGATTCACACAATCCAACGCTTTTGCAAGCGTATCCAATGCCTCCGTATAACGTCCGTGCTCATTCATATATTTACCGATAGACACATACGCACCGGCAATCTGATACAAATCATTGTACTCACGAAATTTTTCAAGCGCACGCTGTGCCATTCGCAAAGGCAAAAGCGAATCTACAGGAAACCCAAACTGATCCAGCGCATATCCCCTTCTCGTCCGGAAAAGTTCGAAATTATTAGGTGAAACCATCAGATTAGCCAATCCTTGCAGACCATTTCCTTCGAAATAAGGATGATTAGTCTGAACAGCCGTCCGCCAGGTAATATAGAGTTGGTCGAACTCACGCATTTTCCGGTCTTCCGGCTTGGTTGCTTCCACCAACGAAGCCGAACCTTTAATATAATGATAATAAAGCAACTGATTAGTATCTGTCAAAGCTTCATCTTCCGGAATCCGGTTGAGAGATGTGATGGCCTCCTGCCGTTGCTGCAGATAATAGTAATAAATAGAAGAAACGATGAAAAATTCGGTGAATGCATAATCCAGCCGTAGCGCCTCGTGACGGTCGGCAAACAAATCACTCTCTTCACGAATACGTTTCATGCGCTTGAGCGCACTATTACGATAATCATAAAATTCTTTATTCATAGCCGTCCGCTGACAGATTTTCATCAGTCCGATGTCGGCAATCAACAGTTCGAGTTCATTTTTAGTCAGTTTATATACTTCCTTATGCAACGCTTCCGCCCGGTCAAAGTCCATAGCCATAAAAGCACAGAACCCCAGGTTGTTGGATGCTTCCGCTTTCCCCGACTTGTAGAAATTCACCTGCCGATAGGCTTCATTGGCATATTTATAAGAAGAATCCAGGCTTCGATAACGATAAGCATACGCTTTCCCGTTTAATGAATCAATCAGGCGCACCTCTTTGGTCGGCACCATATCAGTGCACGAAAAAAAAGAGGCAAACAACACTATACCTATTATATATAAAGGAAAGCGTGAACTCATTTTTGACTATTAACTGTTTTCAGAAAGCAAATCTACAAATATTTCCGATAAGTTGGAGAGAAAAATATTTTTTATACAATAAGTCCTTCTAAATAATAAGAGAAATTCCTACCTTTGTAGGCAAATTAACAAATAGGTAACATCTATTACAAAATGAGCGAAAAAGCACCCTTTATGGTATTCTCGGGAACGAACTCGAGATATCTGGCAGAAAAAATCTGCGCAAGCCTGGATTGTCCTCTGGGAAATATGAACATTACCCATTTTGCCGATGGCGAATTTGCAGTTTCATATGAGGAGTCAATTCGTGGCGCACACGTATTCCTGGTTCAATCCACTTTCCCTAATTCAGACAACCTGATGGAACTTCTCTTGATGATCGATGCTGCAAAACGTGCGTCTGCAAAGAGTATTGTAGCTGTAGTCCCCTATTTCGGATGGGCACGTCAGGATAGAAAAGACAAACCCCGTGTATCTATCGGCGCTAAGTTGGTAGCCGACCTGCTGTCTGTTGCAGGTATCGACCGTCTGATTACGATGGACTTGCATGCAGACCAGATTCAGGGATTCTTCAATATCCCGGTAGATCACCTGTACGCATCAGCAGTATTCCTTCCTTATATCCAGTCATTGCAACTGGAAAATCTGGTTATTGCTACACCGGATGTAGGAGGTTCAAAACGTGCCAGTACTTTCTCCAAATACCTCGGTGTACCATTGGTACTCTGCAACAAATCACGCGAAAAAGCCAATGAAGTAGCATCTATGCAAATCATCGGTGACGTAGAAGGTAAAAACGTCGTACTGATCGACGATATAGTTGACACAGCAGGAACAATCACCAAAGCAGCCAACATTATGCTGGATGCCGGTGCCAAATCAGTACGTGCCATCGCCAGCCACTGCGTAATGTCTGATCCGGCTTCTTTCCGTGTACAAGAGTCCGGTCTGACAGAAATGGTATTTACCGACAGCATCCCTTACGCAAAGAAATGCCCGAAAGTAAAACAGTTGAGTATTGCCGATATGTTTGCTGAAACAATCAAACGAGTGATGAATAACGAATCTATCAGTTCACAATACATCATTTAACAGATGACAAGTGATAAATGATAGTTGAAGAATTTCAACAGGCTAATTTCAAGTTTACCGCTTTCTTATTATCAACATACTAAAATTTGAATTGGTGATAGTAAGCAACCAATTTTTCATTCATCATTCATCATTCTTCATTTATCTATTGAAGTCTTCCGAATTTATAGGTTCCTTTTTAATCACCTTCCATCTTTATCTGTTTCCACAAAGGACCATTTTTCTTTCCTTGTTTGAAAAAGCCCTCGAAGCGATTACCATCTTTATCGATTTGTACGCCCTGTCCGTCTTCCAATCCGTCAACAAAGCCACCTTTATATTGCATCCCAGCAACGGTTTTCAGAGTACCCTGTCCATTGGGACGGTTGTCTTTCCAGTCACCGTCATAAACATCGCCATTGCTCCATTTATAGACTCCTCTGCCATCACGTTTATTGTTTTTCCAGCTTCCTTCGTACACGGCACCATTCGGTAAAAGTACCTTTTCCGTCTTGCATGCCATTTTGAAATTACCTACATATTTGTCACCGTTAGCATGATAATAAACTCCTTCACCGGTGCGTTCACCTAAGAGATAAGAACCTTCATAACGATCGCCCGTGTGAAAGTATAAGTACCTCTTCCGTGTTGAATATCATCCGCCCAGTCACCATCGTATTTATCTCCATTGGTATATTCAAATACCCTTTTCCGTGAAGGACATCATCTTTCCAGTCTCCTTCATATTTACAGCCGTCGTCCCAGTTCATGATGCCTTTGCCGTTCTTCTTATCATTTTTCCAGTGACCGGTATATTTGGCACCATTCGCCCAAGTGTATGTACCTTCGCCTTCACGCTTATCATTCACCCATTTACCTACATACAAATCACCGTTATGATAATACATTGTTCCTTCACCATGCTGATAATCCTGATACCACATACCGTCGTAACGGTTATTATTCATAAAATAATAGATACCTTTTCCGTGCTGCTGTCCTGGAACCACTGTCCTTCGTATTTTTCTCCGTCGGGAACATATAAATTCCATATCCTTCACGTTTCCCTTCACATATTCTCCTTCAAAGACATCACCGTTTTTAGTTTTTTTTTTTTCCTTTTCCATTCGGTTTTCGTCCTTTCATTTCTCCCGTATAGACACTGCCATCCTTAAAAGTATAGTTGCCAATCTTTATTTCAGTGGAGAATGTATCTTTAATTTTCCGAAAAATCCGCCTTTTTCCTTCATTTTCTTGTGCCATTACTCCCTCTTGTGCAAGAGAGCCAATAAAAGTGTAGTATATAGATATTTCCTCATTGGTTTTAGTCGTTACTCATTTTAGAATTACAATTTGGACAAAGATACAATTTCTATCCCAAACAGCCCACTTTCGGAAAGCAATTTATGACAACTTTTACCTGCAATGACCTCTTTTAATGTCTCTTTGCACAAATAGCGCTGTGCCAAATCCTGTATTTCCATGGAGTAACCTCATTTACAGCCAGCAGAGAACGTGAAAAGTAGTCATCATCCAGACCGGAAGTAGCAATAAAGATCCACGCATCCGAAAGTGAGAAAGGAGACTCATAACTACGGCACATTTCTCCCAACATATAGTTGCGCACGATAGTCAGTTCTTCCGCCGACACAGGTTCCTGATGCAGACGGTCTATTTCATGATACACTTCCTGTATCAACGGTTCCACATATTCATTATCCGTTTCTGTCGAGATAGCCAACAGTCCGCTATCCGGATAAAACATGATTCCTGCTGAAATACCATAAGTATATCCCTTTTCTTCACGGATATTAGACATCAGACGACTGCCGAAATAACCTCCGAATAAAGTCATCAGGACCCGGTTTCAGATAATCAGGATGATCACGGGTAATGGTTGTATACCCCATCTTTACAGCACTCTGCATAGCATCCCACGCTCTGTAAAAATTCTCTTTTCGGGAACAGCAGTAAAGGAAAATTTAATTTCGATGCCTGCTGTTGATGTTGTCCAAAGAAGTGCCGAATGTATCTGTCACCCGGCTGATAATATCCTCCGTCACCTTGCCGGACAAGAATATAGAACAATTGCCCGAATGGTAATACCGTTCATAAAATTCACGGAGCACTTCCGGAGTGATGGCATGATAATCCTCCTCCACCACTATTCTGCCACATGGATGCTGTTCGCCATAAAGCGACTGTCAACAGACCACGATGTGCCAGGAAATCAACTTTGGAAGTATTGACCAGATATTGTTGGATATTGGTATCGAGGATAGTATGCAATTCTTTTTCTGAAAAGCGGTTCTTTAATCATGGATTCTACCACTTCCAATGTTTTCGCCAAATACTTATTCAACGAATAAACAGTGATGTATGCATATTCCGACGAGCTGGACAGTTCGAGCCACGAACCGTAGTAATCCAGTTTCTCGGCAATGGTAGCAGCCGTATATTTTGTCGTACCTTCGCGCAACATCCGGTTTGTAAACAAGGCTTGCAGTTTCTGCGACTGCTGCCAACGGCTCCAGCAAAAGCACATCTATGCGTACTACTTCCTGTTCACCCGCATTAATAACAGTCAATGGAATACCATTTGGCAATGTCATTCGGACGGGAGGAAGTATACGAAAATTTTTCAGGGTTTGTATTTCAGGTTGTATTTTACGATCCATACGATTAGATTCTATTCTTCAAAAACTCTTCTGCCCGTTCCAAATCTTGCGGGGTATCGATTCCGATGGTTTCTACTTCACTAATGCCCACCTTTATTTTATATCCGTTCTCCAGCCAACGGAGCTGCTCCAAAGATTCAGCCAGTTCCAGAAGACTGCGGAAGCATGGTTATCTCCTTCAGCACATCTGTACGATAGGCATACAGTCCGATATGCTTGTAGTAGGTATGTCCCTTCAGCCAGTCCTGTTTCTCGGCATTACGCTGATAAGGAATAATGGATCGGCTAAAATAAAGCGCGTTCCAGTTCGTATTGACTACCACTTTCGGTGAATTTACGTTTTCCAGTACAGCAAACGGTTCATCTGCAGTAAAAGGTTTCACCAGCGTGGCAATCTGCGTGGTTACATCTTCGAAACAAGCCTTTACCGCATCCAATTGTGAAGGCTGAATAAAAGGTTCATCTCCTTGTATATTGACCACGACATCAAAGTCACCTCCAATCTTTGTACAGGCTTCATAACAGCGGTCCGTACCGCTTTTATGATGAACAGAAGTCATCACAACCTTACCTCCGAACGCCTTGACAGCAGCTTCAATACGCTCATCGTCCGTGGCTACATAAGCGTCATCCAAAACGCCAGCCACTTGCTCATACACACGTTGTATAACAGTTTTTCCACCCAACATAGCCAACGGTTTTGCAGGAAAACGAGTGGATGCATAGCGGGCAGGTATAATTCCAAGAAATTTCATCTACTTAATAAATAATGAAGAATGGAAGGCAGATAATGACTGTTGTATATATCCCCTTTGCCAATCCTCCGGTTTTACTATTTTGTTATCATATAAAAGCATGTCAATGTCCAGACAAACTTTCTCCTCTTTTTATCTCCGGACGACGTCCGGACCTCTGTTCTATATCTTTCAGCATTTTCCTCACTACCTCTTCATCTTTATCGGAAAAGAACATAACCACTTGGTTGGCAAACAAGGCCGGATTCTTAAAAAATAAAGGTTCAGTTTCCAATTCGGGCGCAAAACATATAGAAGAGAACGATTCAGTCAGTTCCTGTCTGGCAAAAGTCAAATTCTCTTTCCTGTTGTAATTACTCCCTATGCAAACAATATACCTATGCATTAAAAAATAAGTATTTAAGTATTAGGTATTAAGTATTAAACATTAGATATTAGAGATATTACACCTACAGTTCAGTGCCCCAAACGCTACGGTTAATCTTTATACTTAATACTTATTTCAGACTTAGTTAAAAGATCGTCCAATCCCCTCTTCTATCACCTCTCCGTCCGGAGTTTCCGAACCGGCACACGGATCAAATCCTTCAGGAAGTTTAAATTTCTCCTGCTGGTCATATCCCAAAGTCGGGTCATCATACACTTTCTTCATATACAATGCCCAAATAGGCAAAGCAGCAGCAGCTCCCTGTCCATAGGTCATTTTACCGAAATGGATGTCACGTTCGTCACCACCTACCCAACAACCGGATACCAGCGAAGGAGTGAATCCCATAAACCAAGCATCAGAGTTATCATTGGTCGTACCTGTTTTTCCACCCATATCAGCGGTAATTCCATAACGACGAACACGTCCACCTGTTCCTTCATTAATAACGGCGCGCAACATAACCAGCATTTTATATGCACTTGAAATACTTATCACCTCCTCCATTTGCGGTGCAAAGGTAGAAAGCACATTACCGTCACTATCTTCAATGCGTGTAACAAACAATGGAGCCACACGAATTCCTTTATTGGCAAAAGCTGTATATGCACTTACCATCTCACCGACAGAAATTTCACAAGGTCCCAGACAAAGCGAAACCACCGGGTCAATTGCTTTATTACGAACCCCAAAACTATGGATCAAACGTACAAGATTATACGGATTCAGTTTGCCCATCAAATAAGCAGAAATCCAGTTATCAGAATTAGCCAATCCCCACTTCAGAGTCACCATTTCCCATAACGTTTATTATTTGCATTACGAGGCGTCCAAGGAGTTCCGTTCTCATCAATCAACGTTTGCTCTACGTGGCGTGTCTGATCACAAGGAGAAAAGCCATTTTCCATTGCTAATGTGTATAAATACGGTTTGATAGTAGAACCTACCTGACGACGTCCCACCATTGCCATATCATACTGGAAATATACATAATTCGGTCCGCCTACATAAGCCTTCACATGTCCGCTTACCGGATCCATCGACATGAATCCTGTCCGCAGGAAAGATTTGTAGTAACGGATGGAATCCATCGGTGTCATAATTGTATCTTTATCTCCCTTCCAGGAAAAGACAGTCATTTCTTCCGGGGTATCGAACGCTTTACGAATCTGCTGTTCCAAAGCTCCCGCCTCTTTCATAAGACGATAACGATCCGTCTGCTTCATAGCTTTGTCAGCAACTCTTCTACTCGTTTTTCCGGTAGTGATCTTGCATACGGGGCATTTTTGCTTCCCTCTTTTTCTTTGAAGAATACAGGTTGCAAATAGTCACCCAAGTGTTCTTTTACGGCATCCTCTGCATATTGTTGCATACGTGAATTGATCGTTGTATAAATCTTCAATCCATCTGTATAGATGTTATAATTCGTACCGTCTTTCTTTTTATTTTTTGCACACCAGCCATACAACGGGTTAGTTTCCCACGCAATAGAATCTTCGTAGAATTTCTGCATTTGCCAACCACGATAATCACTTTTTACCGGTTTCGGTGCTGTCATCACACCACGGAGATATTCGCGGAAATAGGTAGCCAATCCCTCTTTGTGGTCAACGCGGTTATATTTTAGTTTCAGCGGAAGAGCCTGCAAAGAATCACATTCTGCATCTGTGATATAACCAGCTTTACGCATCTGCTCAAGCACTACATTACGACGGCCACGCGAACGTTCGTTGAAACGAACCGGATTGTAAAGCGACGGATTCTTACACATACCAACCAGCGTAGCCGCTTCTTCAATCTTCAAATCCTTCGGTTCGCAGCCGAAATAGGTATGCGCAGCAGTTTTAATACCAACCGCATTATTCAGGAAATCAAATTTATTGAGATACATACTCAATATTTCCTCTTTGGTGTAGTAACGTTCAAGCTTCACCGCAATCACCCATTCAATCGGTTTCTGGAAAGACGTTGCAGTGTATTTCTCGCCACATTCTCTGTAAACAACTGTTTGGCAAGCTGTTGCGACAAGGTACTACCTCCACCTGCATTTTTCTGAAACATCAAACCACGTTTTACAAACGCACGAAACAATGCCTTGGCATCAATTCCTGAATGTTCGACAAAACGAACATCTTCCGTTGCAATAAGAGCATTGATAATACTAGGCGACAAATCCTTGTAAGCTGTGTACACCCGGTTTTCCTTACTGTAAGACCACGTACCAAGCACTTTTTCATCTTCAGAGAAAATCTCCGTTGCAAATTTATAGCTCGGATTCTCAAGTTCCTCTACAGGAGGCATATAGCCAATCCAACCCTTTGAGATAGAGACAAAGATGACAACAATAGCCAACACAATGACTGCCAGAAATATCCAAAGAGCCTTTATTATTTTTCGAATCATGTTTTTTCTTGCTTAAAATGACGCATTTAATTAAGGTACAAAGGTAGATAAAATCCGCTATTCAGCCAACGAGTTTGATTATAATTTCTATTTTGTTAAAATATGGAGCGGCACTCATAACAAATAGTACGAAACCAAAAAGAAAGAACGTTTGTTTGGGAAAGTAGCGGAAAGGAAGTATCTTTGTCTACACTTATTCAAAGTATATTCATATAAAAGGTATAAATTATGGAATATGTATTATCAGACAGGAAGTTGTTACCTTATGGTATGATGAACTTCGAGGACATTCGTTTGGACAATTATTATTACGTGGATAAAACCGCTTTCATCCCTTTGATAGAGCAGTCGGATCGTTTCTTCTTTTTTATCCGTCCGCGTCGATTCGGAAAAAGTCTGACCTTGAATATGCTTCAACATTATTATGACATACGTACCAAAGATAAGTTTGACGCTTTATTTGGCGACCTTTATATCGGAAAGCACCCTACGAAAGACCGTAATAGCTATCTAGTAATAAAATTAAATTTCTCAGGAATCAGTGGAGATTTACACAGCTACCGCAAAGGTCTAGACGAACATTGCAAAATCGTATTTGACTATTTCTGCGATGTTTATGCCGACTATTTACCCGAAGGAATCAAAGAAAAAATGAACGAAAAAGACGGGGCAGTCAGCCAATTCGAATATCTGTTTACGGAATGCGCTCGTGTAAATCAAAAGATTTATCTCTTCATTGATGAATATGACCATTTCACCAATACAATACTCTCTGATGTCGACAGCATGAACCGTTACACTGATGAGACACACAAAGAAGGTTATTTACGTGCCTTCTTCAATAAAATAAAATCCGGTACCGACTCCAGCATCAAACGTTGTTTCATCACAGGTGTCAGTCCCGTAACAATGGATGACTTGACCAGCGGCTTCAATATCGGCACTAATTACTCCCTTTCATCAGAATTCAATGAAATGATGGGATTCACAGAAAGTGAAGTTCGCGAAATGTTAACTTATTATTCTAATACAGGGCATTTCAACCATACCATCGATGAATTGATAGAAATTATGAAACCGTGGTATGATAATTACTGCTTTGCACAAGAATGTTATGGTCAAACCACTATGTACAATTCTAACATGGTGCTTTATTTCGTCAAAAACTACATCCGATACGGTGAAGTACCGAAGGACATGGTAGAAGACAACATCCGTATCGACTACGAGAAATTGCGTATGCTCATCCGCAAAGATAAGGAGTTTGCGCACGATGCTTCCATCATACAGACCTTAATAAGCCAAGGCTACATCACTGGAGAAGTGAAGAAAGGATTTCCAGCCGCCAGTATTATTGATCCAGACAACTTCATCAGCCTACTCTATTATTTTGGTATGCTTACTATTAATGGTACACATGAAGGAAAGTGCAAACTCACCATTCCTAATCAAGTAGTCCGCGAACAGCTTTACACCTATCTATTGAACACTTACAATGAAGCCAACTTAAGCTTCAGTAATTATGAAAAAAATGAATTATCCAGTTCACTCGCTTGTCGAGGTACATGGAAAGCATATTTTGATTATATAGCCGATTGCCTGAAGAGTTATGCCTCCCAGCGTGACAAACAAAAGGGAGAATTTTTCGTGCATGGTTTCACATTAGCCATGACTGCACAAAACCGATTCTACCGTCCCATTTCGGAGGCAGACACACAAGAGGGATATGCCGACATCTTCCTATCTCCATTATTGGATATTTATCCCGACATGAAACACAGCTACATAATCGAGTTGAAATATGCCAAATACAAAGATTCAGAGAATCGTGTGGAAGAATTACGATTGGAAGGTATCGCCCAAACAAACCGTTATGCTGATACTGATACAGTGAAAAATGCAATTGGCACCACACAGTTGCATAAGATTGTAGTAGTGTATAAAGGAATGGAAATGAGAGTATGCGAGGAAGTATAATTCTCTAATTATATCTAAAACACAAACAGGCGGGATTTTTCCCGCCTGTTATTCATTCATAAATATACCTATTTATAAGATAATCAATTACAAGTTTGCTGCCTGCACACCGACCACTCCGGCAATTGCACCAGCAACAGCAATAATCACTTTCAAAATAATACTCCACGTTTTTTTCATAGACATTTTTCTTTTTTTATTAAACACTAAATAAACACCCTAACCATCAATCGTTAATTGACAATTCATTATGCGGCAGGATCCGGTGCTTCTCCGCTACCGCCACCTTCATTTCCTCCGCCTTCTTCTCCGCCATCATCCGGTTTTTCAGGATCATTAGGAGAAATTGTCATATTAAGCTTCTTCAGATATTCATCCAAGCTAATCAAATCCAACTTCTCATCTGCACGGGTGGCAGTCTTTGTAACGCGCAGCTCTTTATTCGCCTGAAAAAAGATACGAACGCTCTCTACACTTTTTGCATTAATATCCTTCGCCAGTTCGGCACCTTTCGAACGGGCAGTCAACATAAAGACGCCCAGACCTTCAATATTCACAGACTTACCTTCCAACAACTGTTCCTTCATCTTTTCCACAAAATTCTGGATCACACTCTTGATATCACCAACAGACAGCGAAGAACGATCCTGCATTTTCTGTGCAATATATTTCAGGTTGACAGACTGACCTAAAGTGATCAGATGCGGATAATATCTCTTGGGAGAATTGGGAACACGCGGATCCGTCGGCCGCGTAATGACTTTGTAAATTACACTCATACTACGTTTTTTTAAAGATTTAAATTCAAATTATTTATTCACGTTTTGTTGATCAACACTGCAAAGGTGAAGCTTTTATTCCGGATAGAAAAGAAAAAAGCCCCTTGCGGAGCTCTTTATATTCATACTAGTACATAACAATTTATTAATCAGCAATATAATTAAGCTTTTAGAATTTTCCATTCCCCTATTGTACACTGTTCGCTATCAAAACTGACAGCCACCTTTACTATAGGCAATCCGCACAAAGCAAAACGTTTGGGGTAATTCTTCAGATCAATTTGCTCCATCGCCCTATCCGCACTCTTGTCCAGTTTCAATTCCATCACATACAACGTAGTCTTTGTACGAAGCACCATATCCACCCGTCCACTGGCAGTACGAACCTCCACATCTACATAATAGCCCAACAAACTGAATATAATATAAAACATCTGTTGGTAGTGCCCTCATATTTCGTATTATCACATTGAGGAATGGTAGACAGAAACGTTTGCAAACGACGTAAAGCAGCATCCATATCACCATTACGAATATCACGGGAAAGATAAGCTACCATAGTATTGGTTTCCGGTGTTTTACTAGCAACATAATTAGGAAGAAGACTTTTCATCAAACCTATTCTTACCTCCTTATTAGGAATATCCAATGTATATAAATCTAACTCCTTATCATAATCTTTTATCGTGATATAGCCACTTTGATATAACAATGGAGTAATGCTCACCATCCTTTCTGTAGGTGCATCAAAATCCTCCGCAACCGCAGTTTTTCTCCCTATCTCGGAAGGCGCTACACCAAATTTATCCAGCATCTTTATCAAATAAGTAGGCGTACCACTACCAAACCAATAAGAATTAAATTTACCATCTGCAAAAGCGTTAAGCAAACTGAATGGATTATATATATCAGGAGACGGATAAGTGAAATGATAGCCGTCGTAGTTTTCTTTCAGTTTTGCCAATACCTCTTCAGAAGTAACCTCCAGATTTTTGGGCTAATGCGTCTACATCATCTTTCATTTGGACAAGTATCTCGTTTTCTGTAATACCGCAAATGGCAGCATAAGACTCATTCATGCTAATATTCTTGATATTGTTCAATTCACTAAATATACTAAGTTGGGAGAATTTGGTGATACCGGTCAAAAACACATACCGCAAATAAGGATCACACGCTTTAAGAGGGCTGTAGAAATTGCGCATGATGTTACGTAATACGCCAAGCCTCTCTTCCTCGTGTACTACATCCAGCAGAGGAGCATCGTACTCATCTATCAGCACAACCACTTGTTCCCTGTCTGCTCGTAAGCGCTTGATGAGTCCTTCCAAACGCTGATTAGGAGTAACCTCTCCTCCATCTTTCCGTAAACCTCCCTCATAACGAATTAGCTTCATATTCAACTCTTGCAACAGCTGTTCACAGTCTGCATGCTTGGCTGTACTCATATCAAAGTGAAGCACTGGATATTCCGTCCACTCCTTTTCCAGCTTTTCTATAGCCAACCCTTGAAATAATTCTTTCTGACCAGAGAAATAACTATGTAATGTAGAAGTCAACAATGACTTACCAAAACGACGAGGACGACTCAAGAATACGTATTTAGTGAAATGTACCATCCAATACACATATTCCGTTTTATCAATATAAAGGTAATTACTTTTCCGTATTTCCGAAAAAGTCTGTATTCCGATGGGGTATCTTCGTAAATTTTCCATTTCAATTCGATTTTTCACAAAGCTACAAAAAATATTCATCGCACCATTCACTGTTTTACAAAAAAAATATCAACGATCTTCACAGACAGTTGATATTATAGAAATCACATCGGATTTACACCGACATGAGGGCGTTGATCAGGAATACACCGCTGTATATTTCCTGACCACAAAATGTAGGGTTCTTCATGTGTGTAGCATAAAGTTAGGGACCTACATGTTTCATCTCACTTTTGTGTAAAGTATTATAAACCACTCTATGACATTATTAATTTTAAAATATCTTGGTTATCAATGGATTTATTCTTCCTTACCAGATTGTTCTCCATATCCATAACCATAGCCGTATCGTTTACCATAACCATAATACTTGCCATATTTACCATAACCGTAATAATAACCGTACTTTCTTTTCTTCAAATCCAAACCATTTATTACTGTACATAGGTTAGGCAACTTATTTCCATCAATAAGTTCATTAATCAAAGTATACTCATTTTTACGGGTATAATCCGCACGACATACATAAACAGATAAATCAGCCACACGTCCTATTAATAAGGTATCAGTTACCATACCGACAGGAGCGGTATCGAGAATCACATATTCAAAATTCTTTTTGAGAGTCTCAATCGCTTTATCCAATCCATCACGTGCTAACAATTCTGTCGGGTTAGGAGGAACTGTTCCACCAGGAAGAATATAGAGATTCTTACTGACATCAGAGAGCTGTACCAAATCCATCAAATTCTTTTCCGGATTAGCCAAATATTGAGTTATCCCTTGTTCTCTTTTTGATATATTGAATACCTTATTCAAACCTGGCTTGCGGATATCAAGACCAACTATTACTACTTTCTTCCCTAATAAAGAAAGACTGATAGCAAGATTACCAGAGATAAAAGATTTACCTTCACCACTGACTGTGGAAGTAACTAAAATCACCTTCTTGCCATTTCCAAGCATAAACTGAAGATTCGTTCGGACATTGCGAAAAGTTTCACTCATCAGGTTGTTTTGATTCTCAAATACAGCAATAGCTCCCTGCTTTTCATCTGTCAACGGGATATCACCGACAATAGGTGCACTAGTAAGTTTTTCTACATCTGCACGACCTTCAATCTTGAATTTGGTTAATTCAAGCAAATATATAACCCCTACCGGAATTCCGACTCCTAGTATCAAAGCGATCAAATAAGTAATTTTACTTCTAGGAGCCACAGGAGCATCATCTGCTATAGCTTCATCTATAATCTTTGCATTATTGGCTGTAGCAGCCAGAGTTATAGCATTTTCCTCACGTTTCTGAAGAAGCATCAAATAGAGTCCGGCCTTAATTTCCTGCTGACGCGCAATACTCACAAATTCGCGCTCCTGCCCAGGTGCCTCACTAATGCGACGGGAATAACGGCTCGCTTCACGATCCAAATCTGCCTTTGTGATAAACAATCCACGCAACACCCTGTCTAAAGAAACTTGCACATTCTCTTTCATTGCACTAATGCTGGTATCCAGGTTTATAATGGTAGGATTATTCTCTGTTGACGTACGCAGCAAACGTTTTCTCTCAACAAGCACATCATTATAACGATTAATGGCAGCCGCAAGATTCAAATCCTGCAATCCGATATTACTGGGCAGAACCTCATAACCTTCATTCTGCATATATTTCTGAAGATCCTGCAGCAAATTAATCTGGGTTTGATTCTCTACACGCTTCTTTTCATATTCAGCACTACCAGTTAAAGCGATCTGAGCATCACTGGTCAAATCCGTAATACCTGCCCCACGTTTAAAACTCTCCAAATCCTTTTCCGTGCTACCGAGTTCTTTTGAAATAATTCCAATACGTTCATTGATAAATTCTGCAGTTTTCTGTGCCACTTCATTCTTATCATTATTCGTATTGATATTATACATCTCCAATAGTTTATTGATAAAATCTTTGCCTCGCTGCACATTTGAGTTTTTCAACGATATGACAGCTACAGAAGTAGTTTTGGAAGTGGGTTCTATAGTCATATTCTTGCAACACCATTTCGCTACAGCCAAAGGCTTATTAATTGTTGCTGTTATATTGCGTGTAGTCTTTTCCGAAGCTGTAGTTTCTTCCGATGTTCTTTTAGAAGATAATACCGAGTCCGGCGTCAGGAAAAAAGCCAATGTCCCTTTATCGGTAGGAAAAACCGCCGGCAATTTCTCAAAATGTTTCTGATATTCATCATCGTCAATTTTCACAGTCACATCCATACTTCCCTGTGGTTGTAATGCCATTTTCACAATCATCGGCTCCTCCAACAAATCAGCCTCCTGCGGAGTCAGACTCACTTGTACAGGTGAAGTCTTATACATGTTCCTGGAAGGAAACTCATCCTCATCTGTATAAGAAATATAGAGTCCCAAATCTTCAACCACCTCTTTGACGATAGTCTTTGAACGGAGAACTTCAATCTCGTTATCAATATTCTGCGAAGAAGAGATCATACCATCCAATCCCAGACTCTCCAACCCGGAAAGCATTCCGGCACTCCCCCCTTTCTTATCATCCTTTATTAAAACCGTAGCGGAAATATTATATACGGGAGTGGATACATACAAATAGACCCATGCCGCAATCAAACACGCCACAACCGCCCCCACAAACCAAGGCCAGTGGATCAAATATTTAAACAATAGTTCCTTAACGTCTATATTTTCTTCCTTAGATTCTTGTGCTTCGTTGAAATCTGTTTCTTTCATTACAAATCATTATTTTAAAATATTTACTAATAGACTGACGATGGATACCAAGATAGAGGTGGCAGAGAACCAAAGACTGGTACTGTTACCTACATCTGAATTTCGAGCCTTTGCTTTATTGGGAGTTACATAAACAATATCATTCTGTTGCAACCAATAGTAAGGTGAAAGAATGGTTTCGGCCTTGTTCAAATCCAAAGTTACAATTTGCTGTTTGCCGTTTGCATCTTCACGAATCAACTTTACATTATCACGAAGACCGTATACCGTCATATCACCAGCCATAGCCAATGCCTCCAACAGATTCACTTTCTCATTAGAGATAGTAAAAGTTCCGGGACGGGTAACCTCACCGATAACAGATATTTTATAATTTACCATACGGACCGTTACGATGGGAGTCTCCTTCATGTAAGGCTTCAATTTATCTATAATCAGCTGTTCTGCTTCCCTTTTCGTTAAGCCTCCTAACTTCAATTCTCCTAACACCGGAAAATTTATGTTTCCTTCATTATCTACCAAATAAGGCTGTAATACAGGGTGAGTAGTCACATAAGACGAAGTACTCACAGCTATTCCGGCATTGCTGGCAACTGTCAGGTTAAAAGGTATCGCAAGTTCAGGATTAGTACACGATACCACAATAGTCAACAAATCCTTGGGCATGATCTTGGCATCATACAATTTTTCCTGTTGTTCTACCTCGTTCACAACTTCCACATTCTGGAAATAGGGAACCTTTTTATAAGACTGACAGCCAGCCAATAGGAATGGCAACAATAGTAGCCACAAATTTCTTTGTTTAGTCTTCTCATCATAATTCTTGAATTCATAATTAAACGCCCTTTAATTCCTAAGTTTTATTTTATTAATATGCTTCTTTTTCTCCATGTATAGCATTATACACCGTCTTATACATAATATATAAGTCCAATAAAAAAGTCCAATGCTCTATATACCAGATATCACGTTGCACACGTCCCTCCATCTGCCAGAGCTCTTTCGTCTCACCGCGAAAGCCCGTCACTTGAGCCCAGCCAGTTATTCCAGGTTTAACGAAGTGACGAACCATAAACTTGTTTATCAGATTAGAATATTCCTCTGTATGTTTTAACATGTGAGGACGAGGACCTACAATAGACATATCTCCTTTCAATACATTGATAAATTGAGGCAATTCGTCCACACTCGTCTTTCTCATTATCTCCGATACGTGTTTTACGAGGATCATTTTCCGTAGCCTGAAGAGTGTCACATTGCGCATTAACCTTCATTGAACGAAACTTGTAACACCAGAATTCACGGCCATCCTCACCACTGCGTTTTTGTTTGAAAAAAACAGGACCGGGAGAACTTAACTTGATCGCAATTCCAAAGAATATATAAACGAACGGAAAAACCGTAATAAGAAATAACCCTGAACAAACAACATCAAAAGCACGCTTGATAATACGGTTCTCCAGTGATTCCAATGGCTCACAACGAATGGAAAGTACAGGAACATTCCCCAATAATTCAAAATGCATCCTACGTTTCAAATAATTACGGACATTTGGAACACTAAAGAAACGGACCAAATGGTTTTCACAGTAATTAATGATAGGAACAATCTCCGCACTACGTACAGAAGGAAGGCTACAATAAAGCTGATTGATCTCTCCCGCATGTTTTTCTAAGAAAACACTTACTTCATTGGGTTGTCCCAAGTATGGAACATCCTGCGGATACCGGTCCGAAGGAAAATCCTCAAAATAGCCCACTACACGATAACCAGACGTAGGATCATCCGTCATCGCATGATAAAGTTCTTGCATATTCTCATGGCTTCCAACTAATACTACCTTGCGGACATTTCCTCCCTTTTCCGATAAAGCTCCAAACAGTGACGGAAATTAGACGATAGCTAACAATAACAATTATTAAAGCAACATAAAACAGTCCGAAATATCGAGAATGAGAAAAATGAAAATGAAAAACAAGCAACGTACAAACCGAAAAAAAGACAAAAGGAACCATGTTACGTAAGACACGGATCATGATCTGCTCAGGACGTACCACAGGACGATGAAGAATAACACCTGAATGCATGTTACAAAGTAAATAGCACAGAGTGATAAGAGTCATGCCCTGAAAGATAGAACCGCAATGCACACACCAGAAACGGGTACCCAGTAACAAATTAAATCCCCATAAAAGCAGGTTCAGCAAAATAAGATCCCCCAAAAGGACCAAAGATTTTAGGACTTTGTTAAAACGTTGGACTTCCTGCATACACTAATATATTAAAGAGCCAATATTTTTTATTTCAGATAAAGATTATCATTATCTTTATACCAGTCAGCAATCGCTTCTTCGAAAGTATAATGAAATTTATAACCCGATGCAGCTAGTTTCTTTCCACAAATATTTGTGGATATCTGTAACTTCTTTACACGCGCCGGACATACCCCCATAGGACTCCCTATCATCTTTGCACAATAAGCAACAGGCATAATCAAAGAATTTGGTATATACGGAACCACTTGGTTCAGACCTGTCACCTTCTTAATTGTGTCTACTATTTGCTGTATGGTGTAGGCAGGCTCAAAAGTACAGTTATACAATTCTACACCCTCCTCATGATGCTCCAAACGATATAACATGAAACGTACTAGTTCTTTCACATAAATACAAGCCTTGATGGTATCTTTGCGCCCGGGATAAGCAAAAGTGTGCATTTTGATCCCCCAATATAGACGGGTAAAGTTTCCATTCTCCCCTTTCCCAAATACTACACCCGGACGTACAATTGTCAATTGACGTTCTGCCTGTTTCTTAGCCTGCCAAGCAATATGAACCTTTTCAGCCACTAATTTAGATATACCATAAGGAGTGTTTGGAGTAGGTAATGTAGTTTCCTCCTTCAACGTTTCAGCTGCTCCGTAAGGGGCAATTGACGATGTAAATACGATTTTTCTTATATTATATTTCTCGGCAAATGCACAAACATTCTCTGCACCGCGAATATTTGTTTCAAAATACTCACGGTCAGGGTGCCCAGGAGTGCGATGTACGGCTGCAAAGTTGAAAATTACATCCTCTGAAGTCACCTCAAATGGCACTTCTATTGGTTTTCGCACATCACAGTAAATAAATTCCGATTGCAAAAACTGTCCTTCACACAATGCAGGTTTATAATCCTTTACTGTAGGCAAGGGAGTACCCGGCTTCACAATATCAAGATTATAGACTTTAGCTTGTGGATGAAGTGTTTTAATTAAATTGGTCAAGTGAGTACCGATGAAACCAGTACCACCCGTAATGATGTAGTTCATAATTTATATATGGAAAAGTTTATTTCTTATACCCCAATTCTTTCAATAACTGTTTGTTCCAAACACTGCGCTCTTTATCATATATCCATCCCCATTTATTAAAATACTTAATCATGTTTGTTATATGTATTTTAAGCATTTTCCTGCTTTTATAAGAAGCAGCCCGATGTGCATGCACAATTGTCTCATCAGGTATAAACATGGTACGATAATATTTATGCATTCTTCGAGTAATATCAATATCCTCCGGATACATAAAAAATCTTTCGTCAAACAACCCCACTTTTTCAAAACATTCCAATCTAAAAAACATAAAACTACCTTGATGATAAGGAATGTTCATTTCTTTCTTATGGTCATTAAACTGAAGCGTATAACGATAATTCATTTTCTCTACCATCTTTTTAGGCAGAAACCTACGAAAAATAAGATTAGCCGGCGTAGGTAATAGCCTACACGTATATTGCATTTCCCCGTTGGGATAAACAACATTCGGTTGTACTTGTGCTACATCTGGGTTTGTCTCCATATACCCTACCAAATGATCTAATACTGATGCCTCAAAATATACATCTGAATTGAGAACCAAATGGTATTTCTCTTGAGTTCGAAGAACTTGTCGCAAAGCCTTATTATGCCCTGCTCCATAACCTACATTCTCACTGCCAATATACACAACATTAGAATATTGCATACAGAAATTCGCAATATACTTTTGATTGGAATTATCAACAATATAAATAGTAGAAACAAGTGGTGAGGTTAATGACTGCAAGCATTTACTCATTTCTTCAATACTTGTTTTATAGGCAACGATAGATACTGTAATCATAAACTTTCAATAATAATATCATAGATTATTTACCAAATCAATATAGGCTTTCTGATAAGATTCTGACATTTTTTGCGCTGTGTAATATTTATCAAAAAGAGATTGAATGTAAATCCTAGTACAATTCTCATCAATTTTCAATATATCATGAATAGCATTTTTTAATCCATTCATATCTTTGTTATTGAACGTATATCCAATTGTTTGTTTTGCCTTACTTAAAACCTCTTTGTGAGATGGGATATCAGAAAGTACACAAGGTAATCCAACTGTCATACTTTCCAATAACGTATTAGCCAACCCTTCTACATCCGAAGCTGATATATAATAGTCTGATGCTTTTAAATAATCATATATATTCGATTTAAATCCAGGCATTTTTAGATTTTCGGTTTCATGCTTTTTCAGTTCATCGTATAGTTCTCCATTACCAAGTAAGAGAAGACCGATTCTATCATCTTTTAGTTCTTCAAAAGCACGTATTATCATATCTGGATTCTTTTCTTGTGAAAAACGCCCGATAAAAATAAAATATTTCACATCATCTTTTAATCCCAACTCTTTTCTTAGTTTTGCTTTTTGCTCTTCGTCGTATTTCCATAATGATAATGAAGAACCATTTGGGATGGCTTTCATCTTATAGTGTTGTTCATCCCAATAACTTTGTGCTACACTTTCCGAACAAGCAATAGGTAAATCCATCTTCTTTGTAAAGAAATGACTAAGCGCAATTACGATTTTTCCTTTCCATTTACCATACATCACTTTCTGTTGTATACCTGGGAATATATGAACAGTCTCTATCTTTTTATATTTAGATGAGAGAAATGGCACTAAGAACATTGAACGAGGACAATGTGTATGAAGAATATCCGGATTTATCCGTTCCACTGATTTCTTTAATGTAAAGAACATTGCAATAGGATTTTGTATTTTATCCGGAGACATTTGAATAATTCTTATCGGCAATACCCTAAATTCCTCAATACGTGAAATTTCTTGTTCCGGGACCATCGTAATTATCGAAACTTCAAATATAGAAAAGTCCATATACTGTATAATATTATAGAGGACATTCGGAGGACCTTGATTACTCAAAGAGGAAATTACATAGCATATTTTAATTTTTTTCATAACAAATTATTTCTTAACAGAATATCTTTTAGAACAATCAGAATCTTATTAGCAGATTCAGTTTGGATATTATTTACTTCCTTTATTTTCTTCAAATCAAACAAATGAGTTATATTTTCGACAGTAGTACAAATAGTGGTTAAATCTGCACTGCCACACAGATTAAAATGTAGATGTTGATGTCCATAATCTTCTAATATCCTAAATGTTTTTGAATCCCCTTCAGCCGCAAATCTGTTTTTATCCCAGTCAATTGCTACCACTGGCCTACAATTACGTAAACCAAAAACAGAATCATGAAATCTTTCTGTTACTATTATATCCATATATGGAAATACTGCAGCCCATTCAAAAGCATGCACTGTATCAAAACACATATCTGCATAAGGATTATAAGCCGTTGAAATGACTTGATAACCTAAGCTTCTCAAGTTATCAGCCAATTTTTTCCGATATGGGAAGTCCGAATTGAAATTGTATAAAGCATATTTCTTTTTCGAATCAATTTTATTCTTTAATCTTTGAGGCAATATAAATTTTGTAATATCTAAATAATAAGAAGGGTCCGGTTGTTTAACTAAACGATTTGCTTCTATTCCGAGCTTGTTAATAAAGAACTGTACTGTTAGGTTATCTCTAAGTCCTATAAACAAAGCCTTTTCCACCACCTCTTTTAAGTCAATGCTAGGATTAAAAGTAGCTGGAGAGGCACTAGCTGCAAAATAAAGTTTTGGGACAAATAAAGGCATCCAATTCAATCCTATTTTTGTTCCATCTAAATTATAGCCTTGCTCTAAGATTGTATCACTTCCAATTACAACTAAATCATACTGTTTAATAAAAGCTGTAGAAGCCTCATCGTAATTGAATATATCCACTCTTGGAGAATAATTGAAATACGTCTTTCTAAGTTTATTATATTTAATCAACCGAAAAGCCGCAAACGCTTTCTGTAAAAATGTATGCCATAGTGAATCATTTTTCCCCCTAACAGATAATTTGCCTCTTTTAAAATCCGGAAAATCCAAGAACTCTATACGAGCATTAGAATACAACTGTTTGAAGGCTGTTTGCACCCCTATTGCTTGCATAATAGTACCAGGATTAACTCCACCTGTAAAAGTTACTATTAATATTTTCATTGATTCATCTTTATATCGTTATTACAAGAAAACTTTTAAATATTATTTTTCTCTTTTCATCATCAAAAGTCAGTAATCCGACTCTCATTATTTATTGATTGAATTTCACATATTCATTATACGAATAGCGATGCGAAACTGCTACTTTATAATTGTCCTTAAACGTTCCTACACCTATCAAAAGAACTGGAACTTCATGACTCGGGAGATGCATCTCCTGTTTTATTTTTTTTGTAATTCTCCATTTATGCCCCATAGTCAATGGTATTGTCGCTAAACCATAATAATGAAGAGCGTAAAGAAGATTCATTGCATAAAGACCTCCATCAACAAAAGGAAGATTTTGTTCATAAAAACCATAATTCCTCAAATCACCACATACAAGAATAGCACATTGCATTTGTTCATTAAACCCCTTGCTTCCTCCCTGTAATTTGAGCATTTTTGTAACTAACTTATTTTCCGTATACACATGAACTCTCCAACTTTGCCTATTACAAGCAGATGGAGTACGTTCACAAAGCCTTAATGCGGCACACACATGTTCTAAATCCACAGGTAAGGATCCAAAATCGCGAATAGAAAAACGTAATTGAGAAAATTCATCAAATGGAGATTTCAATTTGCTAGAAATATCTTTCAAACTAAGATTATATATTCCACCTACATCCATAATCTGAATATCGTAACAAGAACACAACTTATGGAGAGGAATCTCCACTTCTGTCATATCAGCACCCATATCCTTATTAAATTCTACATATTTCTGCAATACGGAAACCGATTCTATAACAAATTGTTTTTCCCCTCCTCTTTTTAGCAAATCAGCAAGATCTTTTATGATAGCAAAAGCCTTTTCCTTTCCAAAACCGACTTTGACTTTTCCAATAGACATACCCTTTTCCAAAGCATGTATTCTGATTTGTAATTCAGCCTGTTTTTTAAAAATATCCTTTGTCTGGTTTGTACTTCCACTATACAAAGTCAATGAAAAGGACTCTCCTATTTTGTCAAATAGAATACGTAGCCATACGATAAAAACATTCCCTTTAATAGCCAACTTTAATTTTTCCTTCATACGATTTTAATCTAAAAAACTATCTACATAATACTTCATCAAACATTTCTATATATTGAGAGGCTATTTTTTCTGCCGAATAATACTGTTCTGTATGCTCTGCCATTGAAGCCTTCAACTTACTATAATCACGTGTATACGTATCTATAGCAGAGGCCATTACACGAACTAAATCGTTTACGTTTCCTGGTTCAAAAAGATATCCATTTACATTTTCAAGAATCTCATCCGAAAAACCTGGCAAATTCGAAGCTATAATCGGAAGATTATAATTAAAAGCAATCTTTGTAGGACCGCTTTGAGACACCACTCTATAAGGTTGAACAAAATAGTCAGCGGAAGCAAATAGATTAGCTATTTCAGAATTATCTATTGACCGAATATCTATATCAAAAAGCTCTGGATATTTTATTTTTGTCTGATAAAAACTCCAATCTTTACACATGCCATTAATCGATACCCTAAAGTTTCGATATCCTTTATCATAAAGTACACATGCAGCATCTATTAACAAATCAATATTTTTAGCATAATTAATTGTACCAAATGAAAGGAATCGAATAATACCATCTTTAGGTTTCACAATAGTAGGAACACCAAAGTCTTTTAAAGCTAAAGGAATCTTAAATATCTTCGAATTAGGAAAATGTTTTTGAAAAAGCCCTGCTTGTGATTTAGAAAACATATTGACATATTTTACTCGCGAATAAACCAATCTGCGCAGTACATTTAATAATTTCTTATGCCCCATGCCTATATGAGCTTCTCCCTGATGTGCTGTTTGAATATAATGTCTCTTGGGTAATAAATAAAACATAGGCAATTCCCATGGTGAATAGATACTATAATTCATATAGATAATATCAGGAGCTTGCCTCTTTATAGCTTTGCCAATACGTATATTTATTAGAACATTCTTTGGATTACGCATTTTATAATTAAACCTAAAAAATTCAATTGTTAGATTTGTATTTTCTTTCTTTATTTGCTCAAAGTCCGACTCTTTAAACCTATTATTTCTACTAAACAGTACAATCCAATGAATATCATAATGCTTTAAGATTTCATGCATATTAAAATAATTCAAATCGCAATCAATGAAGCAATCTGGAGTAATCCAGCATATTTTTTTCTTATTCATATAAAACAGGGGATAGGTAAGTACTTACTATACAAAAAATTATTTTGCAATATTTATCGGCATAAATCACTCATACTTATTTAAATGCTTCAGAAAGAGCATAAACAAATGCCTTAAAAGAGATATTATATTTACAACGCCTAAACACCCATATAAATACTAATAGTTTAGAATTCTTAAGCGCATTTGACAAGTTATGTCCCAGTTTTTTTTGGAAATAGACATCAAGCTTTCTTACTAACTCTCTATAATATAAAATATCTTCTTGATTATTGGGAACTTGACACAAGAATTTCTTATACCATTCATATTCCTTTAGAATTGCTTCTAGCTTCAGCTCTACATTCCCCGTAGAACTGATTGTATACGGATTACGCCTATATTGAAATACAATACTTTGTGTATTAGCTACCCCATTCTTTGAAGCACCTATAAAAGCGGAAATATCATCAGCTCCCCAAGCTAAAGGTAGAAAATAAAACCCTCCCTGTTTGCGAAGCCATGCTGCCTCAAAGCAGAAATCCCCTATAAACTGTTGATTATAAACATGCCATCTATGCCAAATGAGCGAAATGACAGATTCATATTCACATCTATGAACTGTTTTTTGATAGGCTGTAGAATTCTCATCAATGATCTCCGTCCAACCATGAAGCAGTCCGATACCTGGATATTTTGCTATTAACCTGACATACTCTTCCAAACAATTAGGAAGGAACTTATCATCATCTCCCATACATATAGCATAATCCCCAGTGGCATAACCAAGACAAATATTCCAATTATCTACCACATTAGCTGCTCCACAGTTCTTTTCATTCCGATAATACTTGATGCGAGGGTCGGAATATAACGATACAATGGAATATAGATCTTCCGGTGACGCATCATCAACGATGATGAGTTCGAAACATTCATAAGTTTGTCGCAGTATGCTGTCTATGCATTCCTGCAAATATGCTTTTTTATATGCGGGGATTAGAATACTAAACTTCATAAGTCATACTCTTTTCTTTTAAAATTCTTAAGCATCCACCTATTAATAACAATGTAGGAAATACACTATTTAATTCTCCTGTCATATTTGAGAATGTTAAATACACAATCAACAATGAGAAGTATAAAGAATACGCATATTTATCATATCTTCTCAATTTAAAAGCCCAGAACAACAATGTTCCATAAAAGACACACCAGAACAATACACCGACTATTCCTCTCTCTAGAAGTAAATTCATCAACACACTTTCCAGCCCGAGTAGATCTTTATCAATCAATGTTTTAATACCCTCTTCTCCAAAACCTAAATCAATAGAAAAAAAATCTTTTCCTCTACCAAATAATAGATGATCTTTTATATGATAAAGAACTGCGGTAAACTGAACGATACGCATTCCAATACTACTACCTCCTACTTCATTACCGTAGGCAATAGTAGATGTGTCAAAGGCTTTGACAAAAAGACTAGTATATTTATCAATATTAGGAATAAATGGAAGCGAAAGGAATATAACGATTAAAACGACCAAAGCTTTCCCCAACCATTTTTTTAAAGAAAAAGCATTACAAACAAATAATAGCAATCCTACGATATAGCATAAAACAACGGTTCTACAACCACATAATACAATACCAAATAAACAACAAAATTGAGCTATATAGAATTGCTTCTTTAATATGATTTTATTCAAATATCCATATAAAAAGAATAAAGACATTAAGATACATATATACCCATAATTAAATGGATTTTGAAACATTGCCTGTACCCTAAAACGATCAGCTTCCACAAATTTTCTACCTAAATCACCCAAAGTCCCCCCCTCTATACCTTGGTAATTTATATCAATCCATATAGCATATTTTGTAATTAGATTAATAATACCAAAAACGGTAAGAATGAGTAACGCAACATAAGCTGCTCTAAAAGACGGTTTGAATTGCCTGGGACTAGAAATAGCAATAAATGCATAACAGATAACAAAATATTTTGCCAGTAATTCAACGATTATTAATCTCAAAATCTGAACAAAACTTTGATAATGAGTACTATTAAATGCTAGCACAAATGTAGCCAGTATCATCATCAATACCAATGGGAATACTTTTTTCATCTTTAATAGTTTTATTCGTCTTTTGATACGAGGTAATTCTGAACCAATAAAGCACATTGACAAAAAGAACTTGGCACCACCAAAAGGAATAAATCTAATTATTGCAGCATCTAAACAAATTACAGAGAAGAAGAATATAGCAATCTTATATTCAAGCTTCAACTTGAACATTAATATGCCTAAGGACAGGACAAATAATTGAATAAATATCAACATTATGATTTAGTAACCTTCGTAAATAATAATGGCACAATTGTACCTATAATAAGATAGAGAATAAACCATCCCGTCCGCGAGTATTCCTCAATTACAGGGAACTCAGCTAATCGTTTAATGGGGAGATGATAATAAAATATAATGAATAAACTTACAAGCTTAAATGACAGAAAATGCCAAGTTAAAATTGTCAATGTATTATTGCCTATGTAAATCATGCATTGACTGAATATATTTTTTCTTGAGTTTATAGTCCCACTTAAATAAAACACAGCTAATAATCCAGCAATTGCCGAAATATAATAAGGTATCACTTGCCAACTATCAAATTTCAGAAGTGTTGCTTGCCAAAAGCTTTCTCCCAATGTAACCACAACGATTCCTATTAGGAAAATCCAATAACTCTGATGAATACAAAAACCACCTTTTTGGTAATAATATCCGGAAATAAAAAATAGTGCAGCAAAAAGTTCTCTTCCACCAATGCCTAAATAGGGTATATGAAGATGAAATACTGATGTAAGAATAGTAATACATAGCAACGCTACCCCCCCCCCCCATTTAACATTTTTAACATTACGAATAATAAAGAAAGCAATCAATGATCCCCAAAACAAAGACTTGAGAAACCAATAGCCACCAAGAAGTTGTTCTGTGTCAGACATCCTTGTAACAATAGACACTGCTTTTTTAAGCATCTCTTGCCAAGTGTAAAGATGTTGTACAATTCCTCGAAATCCAAATTCGTCATTGTAAATGTTGAGATAGAAAAATAAATTATGCAAGACGAGAAATATCAAGCCCCATTTCACAAATGGTTTATATAACCCTTTGAACCTCTTTATGACAAAATCAGAAGGTATTTCAAGATATTTATCTTTAAAACAATATCCGGCAAAGAAAAAGAATAGTGGCATATGAAACATATTTATCCAATAGTTACCGTATTCCGAAAAACGCGTATGGGCTAAAACCATCAAAATAATGGCTATCCCTTTAGCTATTGAAACAGAATTGTCTTTCATTTCTTTAATTTCAGTATTGAGTATAGCATTTTTTTATCTTCTTTATTTAAAAACCTAAAGCAAACAATACTGTATATGATTGTAAAAAGGATGCCTTTTAGAAAAAAGGAAGAAACAATCTTTCCATCTAAGTTAATAAGGAGGTCAATCAGTACAGTCGCACCAACACCTATCATGACAAATGGGAAAAATGAATACAGAAATACTCTACCTGATTGAATGTTCATTTTCTTAGGCCAATAATATAGATAGTAAAATGACAATTGAACAATTATATAAATAGCAAATGCTATCACAACACCTCCTATCTCAAAATATGGTATCAAGAACCAAGCTACTATCAAACCGATAATGGAAGATATGGATGTATTGTAGGTTATCGCTCTGATATCTGAACCTGATAATATTAAACTTGAAATAGCTTGATTATGTACCCCCAATGTGCAAAGTAGCCAAATATTAAACCATGGAATTAAATATAAGAAGCTTTCTCCGACATACATAGTTATCACTTCACTCCCCACTGTCATCATGCCAAATGTGCAAAAACAAAGCACAATCGAAATATACTTTGTTCCATCATAGGCTACTTTATAGTAGGCTTCAGCATTCCCTTGAGCAACTATTTTTGAAGTAGAAGGCAATAACACTCCCATAAAGATTCCCCCAAACATCGAAACTATTCCTATAATTCCATTTAGTACACGATAGTCTGCCACCGAATCCAAACTTCCTTGCATTCCCAAAAAGACAGGACGTAGATTGTAAAATGAGAATTGAAAAATACTAAATGAGAATATATTTAAGCAATAGGGTAATATTTCTTTGAATGTTTCTTTATCAAATTTAGGTATGAAAGAGATAGTCGGTATCTCTTTTAATATCTTATTGACAGACAGGGGCAATATGGCAAACATCGAAAAGGTGGTAAGTGCGAAATACCAGAAGATATTCAATTTTGCATATATTGTTATAAACAGAACAATCACCTGCAAAACCTTGGGTAGCAAAGTCCTTTTCTGTATCCATGCTACATTCTCTGTTGCCTTTATCAGTTGATCAAAACAAGAAGAATACCAACTAATTATCGCACTGATAATCAATACATAAAAGAGAGTCTTTAAGATCTCATCCTGATCAGCATTGAGATGAAATATTTCTTTCGAAAATAAAGATATACCCAGCAATATGACTCCATTAAAAATACCAATAATTCCATAAAAGGCTAAACTCGTTTGAAAAAGTTTACTCGCCTTCTGAAAATTTTTCTTAACCAACCATACTGAAAAGAATCTAATATTGGTTGAGTTGAATCCCATGTCCATCAGTTGCATATAAACATTGACAGACATAGCTAGCCCAATGATTCCATATTCTGTTTTCCCGAAGTAATGAATCAGTATAGGAACAGATATAAATCCATAAACTGAATTTACTAGATTTACAATCAAGCTCCATAATACTCCACTGGTAATCTTACTCGCGCTACCCATGCTTCCTTAACTTCCTAAATCTTTTTATGGTTCCCACGAGTTCCCGTACAGCCTTTATTTTATTAGCCTTCATTGCCGCATGCAAATAACCTAATCCGGTATAACTTAGCAAACCTTGTGTCATGAATTGAATAGCCATGATTCTCCAGCCTACCAAATGTCGTCTATCAAACTGATATTTTTGAATATCATTTACTTTTTGGATATCTAAAGGCTCTATATCAATATAGCCCAATCGTTTTGCTTCCGCAAACAATTGCCGTCCTTTATCTGTGCGTACAAAACAAAAGTTTTTTCCATCTCCTTCTGTAAAATCCGGATAACCATCTTTGGTGTTCCATGAATCTCCCGAAGATATATCGGCTAACATACCTATGCCATCAGGGCAGATTTTACATCTGAAACCTAATTCTCTTCCCAATATTTTTCCCCAACTGTCGTTATATGTCATTCGGTCAGATTCTCCATTTGTATAAGTAGCTTTGAAATATCCCGGCCAGCCATCTCCGCGATAGCGCAATGATAAAGGCTCTTCATCTCTATGGAACGTAGAAAGTGCTTTCCTGGTCGCATGATAACTGGGCATACCGGCACAAAAAATGGCTAAATAGTAAGCTATCTTTTGCTTATATTCAGGATGGATTTTAGTGAAATTTTGCATAGCGGCTATATCACAAGGTTTTCCAATAAACGCATAAGTTTTTTCGGCTTCCAGCAATTCGATAATATTGTTAAATATTGCTGCTGGAGCATATCTGGATGCGTTTCTAGACAGTATATCTTCTTTTGTTGTACTCGCATATAGCCTGTTGTACAAGTAAGTTCCCTCCTCTACGCCAACATGAAGCACTGCGTCCACTTTCTTTGTTTCTAACAAAGAAATGGCTAGTGCAGATGTTACACCTCCTGAAGATGATGATTTTCTTATTTCAGAATCTGATGCCCAAGCATTTGCTACGATCTTAACATTTCCCCAAATGGATTGATTAGTAACTTGTGAATGAACAACGATACCTGGACATATTTTCGTAATAACTTTATGGTCTATTCGATGCTGATCTCTGAATATAGGTTCGTAAAAGCCTTCTTGATTGATTACCATCTTACAATTTTCCTTATCTAGTGCTTCACATAAACCACATCCAAGACATAAGCTATTCTTTATAATATCATGTACTGTATTCATTCCTTTTTTAACCCTTTCATTTACGTATCTCAAAAAAAATTGTTAAGTCATTCATTAACATATTCTTTTTTTCATACACGATATGATTCATTCTATCATCTATAAGTTCTTTCAATTGTAATCTCGAATGAAAAGATTCTCTTATAGTACTTATAATTTCTGCATGGTCTGATTCTCTCATATCACAAATATATGGATAATCCAAGGTGTCAATAAACAGCCCATTAAACTTTCTGCTGTAAGCCATTGGAACCACTGGAACTCCAGATGAGAAAGCTCCGATTGTGGCATGCATCCGGGCACCGACAAAGAAATCCATTCCGGCAATATAAGACTTAATTTCTACAGGACCAAGAGCTAAAGGAGCAAGTTTCAGCTTAGAATTATTATATTGTCTCCATAAGTCGTAGCTGACTCCATAATCATTTTCAATAGTTCTTTCTGCTCCGACAACGTGAGGTATTAAATGTACTTGCACATTCTCAATTCCTAAAAAATAATCAATAATTTCAGTAACCAAGTTTATATAATTACATTTTAACTCGAACTGGTTATTACGAGTATATCCGCCATGCCAAAGCAATGCGGAAATATTGATTCCAACATGTATAAAAGATGTATCTTGCTCTATCTTGTGGTATGGCAGGAAAAATGCTACATCGATGTATTCTTTAACAGACTTCAGAGAAGGTATCTTACCAACCACATAATCATAACTTTGTTTGTCACGCGCCATACAGTATAAAGCATTTGAGATACTTTTTATAGCACGATGCTCCACCTTATAATTTTTAAATGGTCCTATCGTTTGAGGTAATATACAATAAGGTATATGCAAAAAATGGGCAATTCGATGTATTCGGTCAATGCTATTGAATCGCGTAAATCCGTAAATATCACTAAATGAATCGCCTTGACCAATATCCAAAATATAATCGGCTTTGAAAAAAATATTTAAATCACTACCTTTGACTATATTTTTAATAATTGTTCCTATCGTATTCTTTAAAGATATGCCGATGGGATATCTACAATCTTTAAACTCTATTTTATGATCACCTATTAATATCTCATGTGTTTTTCGATCATCATATTGACTATCTGACAAATATAATTCGTAAGATAGTCCGGCTTTCTTCATGATTTCATCAATCATACAGGCTATAGTAATAGTTAATGCTACACATCCTCTATTCCCATTTTTAATTGGAGCATTTCCCAAGATTATTTTCATAGATATAATATCATTTATTATACATCTCTTCATAATACTTTTCGTATTCTCCAGATGTTATATTATCCATCCATTCCTGATTATCCAAGTACCATCTCACTGTCTCTTCTATTCCTTCTTCGAACTGTAAGCTAGGTTCCCAACCCAATTCGCTTTTCAGTTTAGTTGAATCTATGGCATAACGCAAATCATGTCCTTTGCGATCGGTCACATAAGTAATCAGATCTAAAGAATATCCTTCCGGATACCCAAGCAACTTATCCACCGTTTTGATTATTACCTTAATTATATCAATGTTTTTCCATTCATTGAAACCTCCAATATTGTAAGTGCTCGAAATCTTACCGTGATGGAAAATAACATCGATAGCTTGTGCATGATCTACTACATACAACCAGTCACGAACATTCTCTCCTTTGCCATATACAGGCAACGGTTTACGATGACGAATGTTATTGATAAATAGCGGAATCAATTTCTCGGGAAACTGATAAGGACCGTAATTATTGGAGCAGTTGGTCACCACAGTGGGCATTCCATAAGTGTCGTGAAATGCACGGACAAAATGATCACTACCGGCCTTCGACGCTGAATAAGGACTATGTGGATTATACTTAGTCGTTTCCTTAAAGAATTCATCACCGTAGACCTCATGCGCCGAGATGTCTGAATCGATTCCTTCGGGATGAGTTAATTCCAATGCACCATAAACTTCATCTGTTGAGATATGGTAGAAGCGTTTTCCACCATAACCTTCCGACAAGGATTCCCAATATATCTTTGCAGCCTGAAGCAAGGTAAGAGTACCCATTACGTTGGTTTGAGCAAAGGTGAACGGATCTTTAATACTTCTGTCCACATGGCTTTCCGCTGCCAGGTGAATAACTCCATCAATATGATACTGCTTGAAGATTTCCAACATTTTATCAAAGTCACAGATATCAGCCTTTACAAAGGTATAATTAGGTTGATTCTCGATATCTTTCAGGTTAGCCAGATTACCGGCATAAGTCAGTTTATCCAGATTGATAATATGATATTCAGGATATTTATTGACGAACAAACGTACAACGTGCGATCCGATGAAGCCTGCTCCACCTGTAATCAGTATATTTCGTGCAAAATTCATGTCTATTTTAATAATCAGATTGTTGTTTCAATTCATGTATACATTTCTGCAGAGAGTCTTTCCAATAAGGAACTGTGATTCCAAAAGTAGATTTTACCTTTGTTTTATCCAGTACAGAGAAATGAGGACGTTTTACCTTACTGGGAAATTCATCACTGTGACAAGGTTGAATATCACACACATTGCCACTCAAGTCACAGATTTCCTTCGCAAAGTCATACCATGAACACACACCTTCATTACTGAAATGGTAGATGCCTTCTTTATAGAGTTGATTCTCCTCAATCACTTGATAGATAACAGCTGCCAAATCTCCGGCATAAGTGGGAGTACCAACCTGATCAAAGACTACTTTCAGGGTATCTTTATCAGATGTGAGCTGTCGCATTGTTTTTACGAAGTTCTTCCCATAAGGGGAATAAAGCCAGGCGGTACGAAAGATAAGATAATGACAGCCGGTTTCCTGTATGCTATGCTCACCAGCCAGCTTCGTTTTACCATACACACCCAAAGGATTAGTTTCCCAATCTTCCCGACAAGGGACATTTCTGTCTCCCTGAAAAACATAATCAGTAGAGACATGTATTAAGGTAGCATCAGTTTCTTTAGCTACAACAGCCAGATTCTCCACTGCTTTATTATTCAATAAATCAGCAGTCGCGAAATCGTCTTCCGCCTTGTCTACATTGGTATAGGCAGCACAATTAACGATGACATGAATTTGGTTGTCATTGACCATTTTACGGATAGAATCACGACTGGTTATATCCAACTCTGCCACATCGGTAAAAATATATTGGTTGGAGCTGGTTGACGATACACGGCGCATCTCATTACCAAGCTGACCGTTAGCTCCTGTCACTAGAATATTCATTGAGCTTAATACAGATTTTCGTTATAATCAAATAGCCAGCTGGCTTCTTCCAGACATTCGTGATGTTGGTCTTTCCCGGAAAGGATTATTTTATCAGCAGGAACCTTCCAGTCGATTTTCAATGCGGGATCATCCCAAGCCAGGGCACCTTCGCATTGGGGAGCATAGAAGTTGTCACATTTATACTGAAAGATAACCTCTTCCGTCAGGACAACAAAGCCATGGGCAAATCCACGCGGAATAAAGAACTGACGGTGGTTTTCTTCAGTCAATTCCACTGCTACATGCTCTCCAAATGTTGGTGAGCCTTTACGGATATCGACAGCCACATCAAGGACAGAGCCTTTAATGACACGTACCAGTTTACTCTGGGCATAAGGTGGTTTCTGAAAATGAAGACCACGTAAAACACCATAGCTGGATTTACTTTCATTATCTTGGACAAAATCTACCTTACGGACCTTTTCTGCAAATTCACGTTGAGAAAAGGATTCGAAAAAGTAACCACGGTCATCTTTAAAAAGGCGGGGTTCAATGATGACAACGCCTTCCATAGTAGTTTTAATTATTTCCACTGTGATTAGTGTTCGTTAGTTATTTAAATTACCGAAAAGGAATATGGTATTATTCCAGTCCCAGTTCATTTATTACTTTTAAAAGGTACTGGCCATATTGGTTCTTTAGCATAGGCTTGGCCAGTTCACGCATTTTATCCGCTGTTATCCAGCCATGACGTAGGGCAATACCTTCAAGACACGCTACTTTCAATCCCTGACGTTTTTCAATCACTTCAATAAAAGTACTAGCTTCGGAAAGAGAATCGTGCGTGCCGGTATCAAGCCAAGCAAAACCACGGCCTAATAATTGAACCTTTAATTGGTGGTCATTGAGAAATTCCTGATTAACGGTAGTAATTTCTAACTCTCCACGGGGAGAAGGTTGTATATGTTTGGCTACATCCACCACTTTATTGGGGTAGAAATAGAGTCCCACTACAGCATAATTGGATTTTGGGTTTTCTGGCTTTTCTTCAATACTCAAAACATTTCCATCCTTGTCAAAGTCAGCAACTCCATAACGTTCGGGATCAGCAACCCAATAACCGAATACGGTTGCTTTCTGTTCCTCCTCGACTGTACGAACTGCTTCCTGTAACATACGAGTAAAGCTTTGACCATAGAAAATATTATCACCTAATACCAGGCAGACGGAATCATTCCCGATAAAATCTTCACCAATAATAAAGGCTTGTGCCAGACCGTCCGGAGAAGGTTGTTCGGCATATTCAAACCGTACTCCGTAGTCGGAGCCATCACCCAAAAGACGCTTGAAGCCCGGAAGATCATAAGGAGTGGAAATAATCAGGATCTCACGGATTCCAGCCAACATAAGGACTGAAATCGGATAATAAATCATAGGCTTGTCAAAGACAGGAAGCAACTGCTTACTCACTCCTTTGGTGATAGGATACAGACGAGTGCCTGAACCACCAGCTAAAACGATTCCTTTCATAAAAGCTTATTTCAATTTTAGAAAATAAGTAAACTGTTTTGAGATGGACACAAAGTAGCTTTTATTCTGTGTCTATTTAAATGGTTCCACATATCCAACCGGCATATCCGCACAAGCACACCCCAGCATATTCAACCGGACAGCAATTTTACTTCTACCATCTACCATAACCAGTTCTCCTACAAGCCCTGTCAAGGGACCTTTAATGACACGCACTTTTTCACCACGTGCCAAAGGAGCACTATTCATACAGATTGCCTCTTCGGAATAGTCAAGCATAAAACGGAAACGAGCCATTTGTTCATCAGGAATGATAGTCGGACTGCTCTCACCACGCATTACCATATACCGACTAACTGTAGAAAAGGAAAGAACCTCTTTACGTTCTTTGGGATCAGCGTGTACAAAAACCATCATCGGAAGCAATACGGATTCAACCACTTTACGGCGGTCACTCCATTGATGTACTTCTTGCTGGACTGGTACAAAATTTTCAATCCCTATTTTATCTAAACGCTCGGCTACTTTCTTTTCATGATGCATACGGACCAGAGCGACATACCAGCGTTTAGAGTGTGCTACGCCTTCCCCTGTCCCAATACTAGGCCCAGCACTTAAAGTTTCTTTCGTTAGAATCATACTTTTTTACCCCTTATTTTTCCGTTACTTCTTAGGTAACGGATAATTATTCGGTGCAAAGATATGCAAAAATACAAATAGTAAACAAGTAAAATCTTCTTTTTTTTCTGAATTGTTGAAATATGCAACAAAAATATATCAGGACATGATGATTCTGTTTGATCATGCCTGAAATTCCTGTACTCTGTTTCCAAAGATGTTTTCCCTTCACGTAGGTTAGAAAAACATCTTTGTAGGCAGTTCCTGTCCATGTTTTTCTGCTTTCATCTGTTTTTCTGTGAATGAGTACCTTATCCGTTACCTAAGAAGTAACGGAAACATTTCGCCCTTGATTTCTAACACTTTATCGTTAACTATCAACCTAAACGATAGTTTCTAATGTAAGATAAATTCCCTTTATTTACCTCTGTACGTTCTTTGAGTTCAAAACCTTTTAAATAGATTTGTGTCGTTTTTATAGATTTATGCCCCAATGATTCACTGATCATTTCAATTGGCACTCCACGATACTTCGCTGTCGTTGCCCAAGAATGGCGCAGTGTATAAGAAGAAACCGGAGATTTTAACCGTAAAACTCTCGCCAAATCCTTCAAACTATTATTAAAATTCCGAAGAGCAGACTGATATTCACGGTATGCTCTTTCATCTTTGCGTTTCTTGTTATTACAAAGTATATCAAATAGATAGTCCGGACAATCGGGAATGGGTTCCTGATTACTCCAGAGTTGATTTATCATTCCCCTGGCGGTATCCAATACTTCGACGCTCATGGGAGTTTTCGTCTTGATTCGATTATAGCGCAACACGCTCTGATCTAAAGCTGATTTTTCCAAATGTGCCAAATCAGCAAATGACATTCCACAAAACTGAAACATCAGGGCGGCAATAATTTGTGTACGACGTAAACGTTCCGATTTGGGATCTTCATACAAAAGCTTATGTAATTCACCAGCAGACAAAGCTTTCTTTTGCCGGACATCCACACCTGTATAGACATCATGAAACAATCGAGGAACATAAGGGGCACTCCCCGCTTCCACTCCCCGATTGTAAATACTACGAAGCATACGCATATACGTAGAAATCGTATTGGGCTTCAAACCACACTCATAAAGATACTGACCATAACGTCGTAAACGTTCCTTGGTAACTTGCTTGAACGACACATTCAATGTACCACAATACCTCCCGAAAGAATAAAGGGCGTTCTTATAAACGTGCGCCGTAGAATAACGCCCTTCCTTTCGTAAACGATTGATGTAGTTCTCACCACATCGACTAAATCCATTTTTATTCATCATTTGCATCACTAGTTATTTTATATATATACTATTTGGCAAGCGACAAAAGAACAAATCTTTTTGCAGGTTCAATTTCACTTTCCAGATATTATTTTCAAATTAACATTCATTAATATTGCAAAAATTAACTAATTATGAGAAGCGAAAAATCTAAAAAAGGAAGTAAAAACAACAAAGCAAAAAGAAATGTTCAAACAGTGGAAAAAGCCCCCAGAAGACAGTCAAAGGAAGAAATCATCAGTGAAGAAGAACTGGAAAACAGAATAGCAATCAGTGGAGATATCCGCCTTTATCTCACCATGCATTTGAGAATCTTTATTGATGGATATTTCCACCATCCTAAGAAAAAAAAGCTGATAAATCTGGCCCAATATATCTATGACCAAAAAGTATTATACATTCACAAGCATGGCGGCTATAAGTTAATGGAACTTAGCAGTATACATGCAGAATTGGCGGCATTGAAAAAGTCTGTCGAAGAAGAATATATGAAAGAGAAAAAGGAAAAAAGAGAACAGGCTGAAAAGCTTAAAAGCAAGTACTAAGAAAAAATAATGGGACAAGTGAAATATAAGACCTACCTTCGCCGCCGTTTTCAACCGGTCGGAAAACAACAAGAATTTCTCTCAAAAAATAGTGACGGTATGCTGTTGTCATAGCGTCACTATAATGAAAGGATAGTAACGCTATGACAACAGCATACCGTCACTATCCGACAGGGGATATTTATGTTTAAATAAAAACTTAATTTTTCAATCAAAAAACAGAAGAAAATGAGACAAAAGATCAAGAAAGGCAAGTTGGAAGCTTGCAAATTAGTATGGAAAAAACGTATTACTGCCGAAAAGGGGATTTCGGATAAATGTGCAGAGAGAATTGTACAGGAGTGCATTAAACTAATAGAACACATGTTGTATGGAAATGCAATGATAGCTTTTCATAAGCAGGATGGTACGTTCTGCCTGGAAAGAGGAACACTGGTAGGATATGAAAAATTCTTTCATAGAGAATTTAATATCACAGCACAACAAGAGTCTATTATCTATTGGAGTGAAGAACAAAAAGGATGGAGAAGATTCATGATCGGAAACCTGATGGAATGGAAAGCTATTGTATAGTTTTTAATAAAAAATACTGAATAATGAATATGATTAATAAAGGGATACCTTACTTCCCGACACCAGCAAACTTTTTTGACGAAGAGGTTATGGAGTTATTAGAAGCAAAATTCGGAGTGTTAGCTTCTTACATGGTCATGAGATTGCTTTGCAAAATCTATAAAGAGGGATATTACATCTCTTGGGGGAAAGAACAAAATCTTATTTTCGTCCGCAAAGTAGGTGGCGGGATCAAAGAGGACATGATGGAAAAGATTGTCGATCTGTTATTGGAAAAAGGATTTTTCCATAAAGAAACCTACGAGAAACACGGTATACTCACTTCGGAACAGATTCAAAGAGTGTGGTTCGAAGCTACGACACGAAGAAAAATAGATTTCTCACAACTACCTTATTTATTAGAGACCAAACAGAGAAAAAGGATACACAAGGATGAGTTGAACAAGGAAAATGCTAACATTTTTCCAACTCAAGAGGAGGTGAGTTCAGAAAATGCAGACATTTCTCGACAAACTAAACTAAAGGAAACTAAACTAAATACTGAAGAAGAAGAAATAAGCGATGCTTCGTTTGAAATTCCGGGGTATGCATACAATCAGGCCACACACAACATGAACGGACTGATAGAAAGCCTGGAACGCCACAAAGTGACTAATTTGAAAGAGAGGCAGACGATTCTCCGGTTATCAGACTATGGTAGGAAAGGCACCCAAGTATGGAAACTACTCTCCAATACGGCCTGGAGCAAAATCGGAGCACCGGGGAAATATATCATTGCAGCACTAGCCAGCGGACGGAAATAAACCGACTGATTAAAAGCTGATAAAAAAGGTACGAAAAATCTGTGCTTTTCACAAATTCTTCGTACCTTTACGCTCCGGTAAAACAAGTTCTATCCACATAAAAGATAACAAAATGGAAAACAGAAGTTTAGTAACCATTGCCGAACATTCTAAAGAAAAAATCCTCTACATGCTCGAAATGGCGAAGCAGTTTGAAATGAACCCCAATCGCCGGTTATTACAAGGAAAGGTAGTAGCAACCCTGTTCTTCGAACCTTCCACCCGTACCCGCTTGAGTTTTGAAACAGCTGCCAACCGTCTCGGTGCACGAGTAATCGGATTCTCTGACCCCAAGGCCACCAGCTCTTCCAAAGGGGAAACACTTAAAGACACGATCATGATGGTGAGTAACTATGCAGATATTATCGTCATGCGACACTATCTCGAAGGAGCTGCACGATATGCCAGCGAAGTAGCCCCGGTGCCCATTGTCAATGCAGGTGACGGAGCTAACCAGCACCCGTCGCAGACGATGCTCGATCTTTACTCTATCTACAAGACGCAAGGAACGCTGGAAAATCTGAATATTTTCCTAGTGGGTGACTTGAAATACGGCCGCACCGTACATTCTTTGCTGATGGCGATGCGACACTTTAATCCGACTTTCCATTTTATCGCTCCTGAAGAATTGAAAATGCCGGAAGAATACAAACTTTACTGCAAAACGCACCAAATAAAATACGTTGAACATACAGACTTTTCCGAAGAGATTATCGCCGACGCCGATATTCTGTATATGACCCGTGTGCAACGCGAACGTTTCACCGACCTGATGGAATATGAACGGGTGAAGAATGTATATATTCTCCGTAACAAAATGTTGGAAAACACACGTCCGAACCTGCGTATCCTGCACCCGCTTCCCCGTGTCAACGAAATTGCTTACGATGTGGATGACAACCCGAAAGCATATTATTTCCAACAGGCACAAAACGGTCTGTATGCCCGCGAAGCAATCCTTTGCGATGTATTAGGTATCACATTAGAGGACGTTAAAAACGATATTTTATTATGAGCGAAAATAAACAAGCATTGCAAGTAGCTGCCCTGAAAAACGGAACAGTGATTGACCATATCCCATCTGAAAAGCTCTTCACCGTAGTGCAACTGCTCGGTGTGGAACAAATGACAAGCAATATCACGATCGGATTCAACCTCGACAGTAAAAAACTAGGCAAAAAAGGGATCATCAAAATTGCAGATAAATTCTTTTGTGACGAAGAGATCAACCGTATTTCGGTAGTAGCACCGCACGTCAAACTGAACATTATCCGCGATTACGAGGTAGTAGAAAAGAAAGAGGTAAAAATGCCGGATGAGCTTCGTGGCATCGTGAAATGTGCCAATCCGAAATGTATTACCAACAATGAACCGATGAGCACCATCTTTCATGTGATAGATAAGGATAATTGCATCGTGAAATGCCATTATTGCGAAAAAGAACAGAAACGAGAAGAAATAACAATCCTCTAACTTCAGCTCACCACAGATTACACGGATTCACACAGATTTTTATTTTATGGAATAATAATATCTATATCTGTGTGAATCTGTGTAATCTGTGGTAAAAAATGACAACTATGAAACAGGACTGGAAACCAGGAACGATGATTTATCCGCTGCCGGCTGTACTAGTCAGTTGCGGAAAAGAGGAAAGCGAATATAATATGTTCACAGTAGCATGGACGGGTACGATTTGCACGAACCCGCCCATGTGTTACATATCCGTACGTCCGGAACGCCATTCATACGATATTATCAAAAAAAATATGGAGTTTGTCATCAACCTGACAACTAAAGATATGGCTTTTGCCACCGACTGGTGCGGAGTTCGTTCGGGACGTGATTATCATAAATTCGAAGAGATGAAACTGACACCCGGACAGTGTACGGTAGTCAGTGCCCCGCTGATTGAAGAATCACCTCTTTGCATTGAATGTCGTGTAAAAGAAATCATCTCTCTTGGTTCACATGATATGTTTATTGCCGACGTGGTAAATGTGCGTGCCGATGAACGGAACCTGAACCCCGAAACCGGAAAGCTGGAACTGGCGGAAGCTAATCCGCTGGTATATGTGCACGGAGGATATTACAATTTGGGAGAGAAAATCGGTAAGTTCGGTTGGAGTGTAGAAAAGAAAAAATCATAAAAGGAACGATACTGTCATGGATATGCTGCGTAAATTCATTTTTTTAGGTTTATTAGTTGCAGCCGGCAGCCCGGTTGTCGGACAGAATTATAACGCAGACAGAGTAGACCGTCCCAACACAAAAAAAATAAATATCGGTATCAAAGCGGGCTTCAACTCTTCCATGTTCATGGTGTCTGAACTGAAAATTAAAGATGTAACTATCGATGAGGTGCAGAATAACTATAAGATTGGTTATTTCGGTGCTCTCTTCATGCGCATCAATATGAAAAAGCATTTCATTCAGCCTGAAGTGTCGTATAATGTAAGCAAATGTGAGATTACGTTCGACAAACTCGGTTCCCAGCATCCTGCCATCGAGCCTGATTACGCATCGGTGCAATCGGTGTTGCACAGTGTCGATTTTCCCGTTCTATATGGCTATAATGTGGTGAAAAAAGGACCTTACGGAATGTCTATCTTCGCAGGTCCCAAGCTTCGCTACCTATGGGGAAAGCACAATGAAATCACTTTTAAAAATTTCGACCAAAAGGGTATTCACGAAAAGTTGTATCCGTTCAATGTCAGCGCAGTGATTGGCGTAGGTGTCAACATCTCACGTATCTTCTTCGATTTCCGCTACGAACAAGGTATAGGAAACATCTCCAAGTCTATCATTTATGACAATATCAACTCCGACGGCAGTACGGGTGTGAGCAACATTATTTTCCGTCGCCGTGACAGCGCGTTAAGTTTTTCATTGGGATTCATTCTTTAAGAATAAAATATCATTAAATCCCGCTTTTTACTAACATTTTTCTTACTGTTCCTTCATTCTTTATTTATTTTCATTAACTTTGTGCGCTTAAAATAGGTATCTCGAATTAGAAATTTAATCTTACTTATAAAAGAATGAAAAGAGACGACATCATTTTCGACATCATCGAAAAAGAGCATCAACGTCAGTTGAAAGGAATCGAGCTGATTGCATCAGAAAACTTTGTGAGTGACCAGGTAATGCAGGCAATGGGTTCTTGCCTGACTAACAAGTACGCAGAAGGTTATCCCGGCAAACGTTACTACGGAGGTTGCGAAGTAGTAGACCAAAGCGAACAAATCGCTATCGACCGCCTGAAAGAAATTTTCGGCGCTGAATGGGCAAACGTACAGCCACACTCGGGAGCACAAGCTAATGCGGCTGTTTTCCTTGCTGTTCTGAATCCGGGCGACAAATTCATGGGATTAAATCTGGCACACGGCGGACACCTGTCTCACGGTTCATTAGTGAACACTTCCGGTATCATCTATACTCCTTGCGAATATAACCTGAACCAGGAAACAGGACGCGTTGATTACGACCAGATGGAAGAAGTCGCTCTTCGTGAGAAACCAAAAATGATTATCGGTGGTGGTTCTGCATACTCTCGTGAATGGGATTACAAACGTATGCGTGAAATCGCTGACAAAGTAGGCGCTATCCTGATGATCGACATGGCTCATCCTGCTGGTCTGATCGCTGCCGGAGTGCTCGAAAATCCGGTTAAATATGCACATATCGTCACTTCTACTACACATAAAACACTTCGCGGACCTCGTGGTGGTGTCATCATGATGGGTAAAGACTTCCCCAATCCATGGGGTAAGAAAACTCCGAAAGGTGAGATCAAGATGATGTCTCAATTACTGGATTCTGCCGTTTTCCCGGGTATCCAAGGCGGACCGTTGGAACATGTAATTGCTGCTAAAGCAGTTGCTTTCGGTGAAATCCTGCAACCTGAATTTAAGGAATATGCTAAACAAGTACAGAAAAATGCTGCCGTACTTGCACAGGCTTTGATCGACCGTGGCTTTACCATCGTTTCCGGTGGTACAGACAATCACTCTATGTTGGTCGACCTGCGTAGCAAATATCCTGATCTGACAGGTAAAGTGGCAGAAAAAGCATTGGTTTCTGCTGATATTACCGTTAACAAGAACATGGTTCCGTTCGACAGCCGTTCGGCTTTCCAGACTTCCGGTATCCGTTTAGGTACTCCTGCTATCACAACTCGTGGTGCAAAAGAAGACTTGATGCTCGAAATTGCAGAAATGATCGAAACTGTATTGTCTAACGTAGAAAATGAGGAAGTTATTGCACAAGTACGTGCACGCGTCAATGAGACAATGAAAAAATATCCTCTTTTCGCTTACTAAAACACAATTTTAAAGCTAGTAATTGTAAACTGTTATTAGCTTAATTCCCATTTAAGGTCTGCTCTTTACGAAAGGAGCAGGCCTTTTTTATTTATTAACGGTCCCGTTCGAACTATCTTTCCGGAATTTCGTTTTTCTTACTATAAAAGAAATATATGATGTCATATATCACCCACAACAAGTACGAATTCAACCGTACAGTGTGCAAGAAGAGAAAAGAGAAGCACACTGGACTCTATATACAGTCATCCCCGTCTTTCCACATTTATTTTATAGGGAAAGACGGGGATTTATTTTTATCGGCATAGCGCCAGAACAAGTGTTCTTTAAGTGTATATCAGCTCAATCCTTCTATTTCTCCATCCACAATATCAATATGCAATGCTTGCGGTTCTTTAGGCAATCCCGGCATACGAAGAATTTCTCCGGCAATGGCTACAATCATTTCAGCTCCGTTATTGATTACAATATCTTTAATATGGAACTCGAAGTTGTTCACCGCGCCATAAATCTTAGGATCGGCAGAGAATGAATACTGTGTTTTAGCAATACAAACCGGATAATGAGTGATGCCCATTTTCTCGATCAGTTTGATACGGTTGCGTGCAATACTGCTGTAAGTAATAACGCTGGCTCCGTAAATATTAGTAGCCACCTTTTCAATCTTCTGCTGTATATTATCTTCTTCCTTATATGTATAACGCAAAGGTTCGGACGGATTATTTTCGATTGTATCTACCACCAGGCGGGCCATGTCTACTGCCCCCTCTCCTCCTTCACTGAACGCATTGTTGATGGCAAAACCGACTCCCAACTGTTCGCAATGCTCACGCAGCAATTCCATTTCTTCATCGGTATCGGACGCAAACTTATTGAAAGCTACGATAACCGTCTGACCGAATGAACGAAGATTACGGACATGTTTGTCCAGATTACGCAATCCTTCTTTCAGTCCTTCCATATTCGGTTCTTTGATACGGTCGAGACTGACACCTCCGTGCATCTTCAATCCTTGTGCCGTAGCGACAATCACCGTGAGACGCGGTTGGAGTCCACTCTTGCGGCATTTGATATTGTAGAACTTCTCTGCACCAAGATCGGCACCGAATCCGGCTTCTGTAATTACATAATCGCCGAAAGACATTGCCAATTTAGTGGCCAGAATAGAGTTACAACCATGTGCGATATTAGCAAACGGACCGCCGTGTACAAAAGCAGCGGTTCCTTCGGTAGTCTGCACCAGATTAGGATGGATGGCATCTTTCAATAGCACGGTGATGGCTCCTGCCACTCCCAAATCTTTTACGGTAAAAGGCTGGTCGTCATAAGTGAAGCCCAACAGGATGTTTTCGATACGACGACGCAAATCACTCACATCTTTGGAAAGACAAAGAATCGCCATAATTTCCGAAGCAGGAGTAATATCGAAACCAGACTCCTGGGTAATCCCGTTGGATTTAGGTCCAAGACCGACAACGATGCTGCGCAACGAACGGTCATTCACATCAAGCACTCTCCGCCAAAGAATTTCTTTCAATCCGAAACCTTTTGCCTGGTTCTGATAGAGATAATTGTCGAGCAAAGCCGAAATCATGTTATGGGCAGAGGTAATGGCGTGAAAATCCCCTGTGAAATGAAGGTTAATCTTATCCATCGGAAGCACTTGTGCATATCCTCCACCGGCCGCTCCTCCCTTCATTCCGAAACAAGGACCGAGAGACGGTTCGCGAAGAGCAACAATCGCATTCTTTCCAATTTTATTCAGTCCCAAAGCAAGACCGATAGATACGGTAGTTTTGCCAATGCCCGCTTTGGTTGCTGTGATAGCAGTGACCAGGATGAGATTGCTTTTCTTCACTTTCTCTTCATCAATCAGTTGTTCAGGGATCTTTGCGATGTAGCGACCATAATTCTCCACTTCCTCGCGAGGAATTCCGACACCTTCGGCAACTTGCTTAATCTTCTTCAGCTCAATGCTGCGAGCAATTTCTATGTCTGATTTCATACAGAATATGATTAGTTTTATTTTTGAAAGAACAAAAGTATAACAAAAAAGCGAAATAGAGAAATTTAAAGTTCATCGGATATTTATATATCTATTTATCATAAACACTATAAACTCTTTTCACGCAATAACTGTTGTAAATGGCATAACCTAAAACAACAACTTAATTATGGAATGGATTATTAATCAATTAAGGGTACACCCTGAACTTGCTATTTTCCTGACGCTCTTTGCCGGATTCTGGCTGGGCAGACTCAAAATAGGAAAATTTTCATTGGGGACAGTCACCAGTGTTCTGCTGGTCGGAGTATTGGTCGGGCAACTGAATATCACTGTGGATGGTCCGATGAAAGCTGTGTTCTTTCTGCTTTTCCTGTTTGCCGTCGGCTATAAGGTAGGTCCGCAGTTTTTCCGTGGATTAAAAAAGGATGGGCTGCCACAGGTGGGATTCGCTGTACTGATGTGTATTGTCAGCCTGGTGGCACCATGGATACTCGCCAAAATCATGGGATACCATGTAGGGGAAGCTGCCGGACTTTTGGCAGGCTCACAGACCATATCCGCCGTGATCGGCGTGGCAAGCGATACAATCAACCAATTGGGAATCAGCGATGCGCAAAAAGCGACATTCATCAATGCGATTCCGGTAGCTTACGCTGTAACTTATATCTTCGGTACAGCCGGTTCTGCATGGATTCTGGCTTCTCTCGGCCCTAAAATGCTGGGCGGACTGGATAAGGTGAAAGCTGACTGCAAAGAATTGGAGGCTCAAATGGGAACATCGGAAGCTGATGAACCCGGATTTTCCCCGGCTCTTCGTCCGGTGGTATTCCGTGCCTATAAAATCACCAATGAATGGTTCGGCAAAGGAAAGAAAGTCAGTGAACTCGAAACATATTTATGCAAGAATGATAAACGGCTGTTTGTAGAGCGGATTCGTCAAAGAGGAGTGGTGAAAGATGTCAATCCGAACCTGATTCTTCACAAAAACGACGAAGTAGTACTAAGCGGACGCCGTGAGTTTGTAATCGGAGAAGAAGACTGGATCGGTCCGGAAGTGATCGACGCACAATTATTGGATTTTCCGGCGGAAACTCTTCCCGTAATGGTGACTCACCGGACGTTTGCCGGCGAAACGGTAGCCAAAATCCGGGCACAGAAATTTATGCACGGAGTCAGTATCCGCAACATCAAGCGTGCCGGAATCAATGTTCCGGTATTATCCAAAACAGTTGTGGATTCGGGAGATATTCTCGAGCTCACCGGTCTTAAACATGAAGTGGAAGACGCTGCCAAACAAATGGGTTACATTGACCGTCCGACCAATCAGACGGATATGATTTTCGTCGGGCTGGGCATTTTGCTCGGTGGTCTTTTCGGTGCACTGGCTATCCATCTGGGAGGTGTTCCTATCAGTCTTTCTACCAGTGGCGGCGCATTGATTGCCGGACTTCTGTTCGGTTGGTTACGCAGCAAGCATCCTACTTTCGGAGGTATCCCCGAACCCTCTTTATGGGTATTGAATAATGTAGGGCTGAATATGTTTATCGCAGTGGTCGGCATTGCTGCAGGCCCCAGTTTTATAGCCGGATTCAAGGAAGTCGGAGTCAGTCTGTTTATTGTCGGTGCACTGGCAACAGCCATCCCTCTTCTCGCAGGATTGCTGATGGCGAGATACCTGTTCAAATTCCACCCTGCCCTTTCATTGGGATGCACGGCAGGAGCACGTACCACAACAGCGGCACTGGGAGCGATTCAGGATGCAGTGGAAAGTGATACACCTGCATTAGGGTATACAGTGACGTATGCAGTCGGCAATACGCTACTGATTATCTGGGGAGTCGTCATCGTGTTACTTATGTAAAACTATATAAATAAATATCATTATGGAAAAGAAAACAAATAACCCTGCCATTACGAAAAGTTATGCCAAGAAAATGGAAACGATCAGCCCGTTCGAGCTGAAAAACAAACTGATCGATATGGCAGATGAAAGTATCAAGAAAATAGCACATACCATGCTGAATGCGGGAAGAGGTAATCCGAACTGGATTGCTACCGAACCACGCGAAGCATTTTTTCTGTTGGGACAATTCGGACTTTGCGAATGTCGCCATGCGTTTTCACTGGAAGAAGGAATAGCAGGTATTCCGCAAAAGGCTGGAATAGCCGCCCGTTTCGAGGCTTTCCTAAAAGAGAATGAAAAAGCTCCGGGGGCTAATCTGCTGAAAGAGGGCTACAATTATATGTTGATGGAGCATGCTGCCGATCCGGATACGCTGATTCACGAATGGGCGGAATCGGTCATCGGCGACCAGTATCCTGTGCCCGACCGTATTTTACATTTTACAGAGTTAATCGTGCAGGATTACTTGGCACAAGAGATGTGTGACCGCCGTCCACCGAAAGGGACTTTTGACCTTTTCGCCACCGAAGGGGGTACGGCAGCCATGTGTTATCTGTTCGATTCTTTGCAAGAGAATTTCCTGTTGAATCAGGGAGATGCCATTGCTTTGATGATTCCCGTGTTCACTCCTTATATAGAAATCCCGGAATTGCGACGCTATCAGTTTGACGTTACCGAGATTTCCGCCGACCAGATGACTCCTGACGGATTGCACACCTGGCAGTATAAGGATGAAGATATAGACAAGTTGAAAGATCCGCGGATCAAAGCGTTATTTATCACCAATCCGAGTAATCCGCCCAGTTACGCACTTAGCAGGGAGACTACCGAACGTATCATCAACATTGTGAAGAATGACAATCCGAACCTGATGATTATTACGGATGATGTGTATGGAACGTTTATCCCTCATTTCCGTTCATTGATGGCAGAATTGCCACACAATACGCTTTGCGTTTATTCGTTCTCCAAATATTTCGGAGCTACGGGATGGAGAACCGCAGTGATTGCTTTACACGAAGACAACATCTACGACAAAATGATTGCCCGCCTGTCGGAGGAGCAGAAATCAATATTGAACAAACGTTATTCCAGTCTTAGCCTGCAACCGGAAAAGATGAAATTTATCGACCGCATGGTGGCTGACAGCCGGCAGATTGCGCTGAATCATACCGCAGGGCTTTCTCTGCCTCAACAAATGCAGATGAGTTTGTTTGCCATCTTCTCGCTTCTGGATAAAGAAGACAGTTATAAAACCAAGATGCAGGAAATTATTCATCGACGCCTGCATGCGTTGTGGGATAACACGGGGTTCACACTGGTAGAGGATCCGCTGCGTGCCGGATATTATTCGGAGATTGATATGCTGGTATGGGCGAAGAAATTCTACGGAGATGACTTCGTTGCTTATCTGCAAAAGACATACAATCCGCTGGATGTGGTTTTCCGTCTGGCAAACGAAACTTCACTCGTGCTGTTGAATGGCGGTGGCTTTGCCGGACCGAAATGGAGTGTGCGTGTGTCACTGGCTAATTTGAATGAGGCCGATTATGTGAAAATCGGACAAAGTATCAAACGTGTGTTGGAAGAATATGCCCAAACATGGAAAGCATCAAAATAATTAACTGATTAGACGATTTACGATCGTATGATTGAGGATAGTAACCTCAATCGTACATTGTAAATCGCCTAATCGTAAATAACTGAAAAGATAGTTTTTTTCTAAGAAAACATAACGGAAGCGAATAGTCAGGTTGAAAATCTCTATCTTTGTGGTAAATCAACCTTTACGAAGATGAAAAAACTGATTCTATTTCTTTCGCTGATATTATCGGTCGGTTTTGCATCCGCACAGTCGGAAATTCCTTCCGATAGTATTCGTCGTGCTCCATCCACCAATATTAAAGAGTTTGGTGGCTTTCTGCTGGATATGGGGTTAATGAATGTAGCGACTCCCGAACTTCCCAAGTTTAATTTAGAGATGCCTAATATGACGAAAGATTATAATCAGCTCTTTCGTTTAAATACAGACGTTACTTATTCGCAAGGATTCACTGACTCTTTTTCTTCGTCTTCTTTCTCTGGTTTTTCTGGCTTTGGCTACGGATATGGTTGGGGATTGTCCTCTTCTCCACAGTTTATGCAGATGGGGTCTTTCAAACTGAAAAACGGAATGAGAATCAATACCTACGGAGATTATGATAAGGATGGCTGGCGGGTGCCTAACCGCAGCGCTATGCCTTGGGAAAGAAATAATTTCCGGGGAGCATTCGAACTGAAATCGGCAAATGGTAATTTCGGAATACGAATCGAAGTGCAACAAGGACGAAACGCGCCTTATTAAATAAGGTACTTCAATATACAACCCCGGAAGTCTGAAATAAAACCAAGTAGTCCTATAGATTAGATCAGACAGTCCGGAATTAAATTAAGTAAGTTCGGCACAGAATTAGGAAAGCTCGAAGGCCTTATCTGCCGCACTTATTGCGTTGGCAATACGATCACACCATGAATCAAATTCCGGATCGGGTATTTGTGATTCCGGATGGGAAAGCATATAGTGTACGGCTTGTCGTAATCCGTCTGCCATGGAAGTATTGCATATAAAATCAGGAACCAACCGCTTTATCTTCGAGTTATCAAAGACTACCGTAGCTGCTTTATCTCCTAACAGTTCACCTCTGAAATCATAATGATCGCTATGCTTGGCAAGGAAATCGGAAGCTACGTGTAATGCATTCAGAGGTTTACCCAACGCGTCGGCAATGGTTTGATAAATCTGATTCCAGGTCATGCTTTCATCGGTAGTGATATGAAAAGCGTTCCCAATGGCATGAGGGTTCGCCATCAGTCCTACATAACCTTTGGCAAAATCTTTAGAGTGAGTCAATGTCCACAAAGAAGAACCGTCGCCGGGGATAATAACAGGTTTACCTTCAAGGATTCGTTTTAGGATCTGCCAGTTTCCCTTATCGCCATGTACAGATACGGGAGGTTTTGTTCCGTTGTAGGTATGGCTGGGACGAACGATTGTAACGGGGAAACCGTTTGTGCGATAGGCTGCCATCAGCACTTCTTCCGCTTCTATCTTGTTACGGGAATACTGCCAATAGGGATTGACCAAAGGGGTGCTTTCGGTTATGCGGTAATCGGCCAATGGCTTTTGGTAGGCAGAGGCACTGCTGATAAAGATATATTGCCGCGTTTTATTCTGGAACAGGCGGATATCACGCTTCACGTCTTCTGCCGTATATCCGATGAACTGCGCAACCACATCGTAATGTTCGGACACGATGGCTTTTGCCACAGCTTCTTCATCATTAATATCCGCAATGATACTGTGAATTCCCTCCGGCATCTTTTTCGAACCACGATTTAGGAGAGTAATCTCCCACCCTTTTTGTTGCGCCAATGCCACTACATCTGTACTAATCGTACCTGTTCCTCCAATAAATAATGCTTTCATAAAACCTGTTTTTTATATTCTCCGGAACAAATATATCAATTCCATCACTTACTTCCAGCAATCATTGCCATTTATTTTTCTGCCCGAAAGTTTATGTAGTATACAGATTACTGATTCTTATACCCATATTACTGATTTGCTGAATGAAATTAAAAAGATACCTTCAAATGTTTTATCTTTGTATCAGATTAATAACAGAAGCATATGGATGAAATAACAAAAATTGAAACCGTCGATCAGTATGACCAATTGTTTGGACTGGAAACATTGCACCCTTTGGTGAATGTAATCGACTTCTCAAAAGCCACCAGGTCAGTTGAATATATCCGTATGAATATCGGATTCTACTGCTTGTTCCTGAAGGATGCAAAATGTGGCGACCTCACTTATGGACGTAAGAATTACGATTATCAGGAAGGAACGGTTGTTTGTATGGCACCGGGACAAGTGAGCGGAATAGACAACCGCAACAGGCCTGCTCCCCGCACCAAGTCAATCGGCGTTTTGTTTCATCCCGATTTAATCCGCGGAACTTCATTAGGACAGCATATCAAGAACTATACTTTTTTCTCTTACGAGGTAAATGAAGCATTGCATCTTTCAGACCAGGAAAGAGAAATCGTAACTGATTGCATACATAAAATCAGGATCGAGCTGGAACACCCTATCGACAAACACAGCAAGCAACTCATCGTGCGAAACATCGAACTGCTGCTGGATTACTGTATGCGTTTCTACGAACGGCAGTTTATTACACGTAATCAGGCGAACAAAGATATTATCGTAAAATTCGAGCAATTGCTGGACGAATACTTCCAGAATCAGGTGGCAATAACCGAAGGACTGCCATCCGTGAAATATTTTGCAGACAAGGCATGTCTCTCTCCTAATTATTTCGGAGACTTGATAAAGAAGGAAACAGGAAAAACTGCACAGGAATATATCCAGTGCCGGATTATCGAACTGGCAAAAGAAAGAATACTGGAAGGTGTTCAAACTGTCAGCCAGGTGGCTTATGAACTGGGATTTCAATATCCACAACACTTCAGCCGATTGTTTAAAAAGCATGTCGGTTGCACCCCGAACGAATATAAACAAAGAAACTAAGCATTTTTTAGCTACAGGAGTCTCAACATCATGGGAGATAAAGTACTCAAAATAGGAACCGTGCATCAATGCAATTGTTGTCTGGGAAGCAAAACACTACATCCACTAGTGAGTGTCATTGATCTCTCAAAGGCTGACTTGTCGCCTCATACGGACATCAAGTTCGACTTTTATACGATTCTATTGGTCACCAGTATTATGTGTACTTTGATCTGCCTGATGTCTATCAATGATTTTCCTATTGGATGAAATCGGGCTTAATATAGATAACTATAATCAGCCTCAGCATATATCATTAGATCATTCTGGAATTTATGGACAGAATCAACCAGGAACTCGAACGTTGTATTGATCGCCACAGCAAAAAAATAGTTTCCAAATATATAGAGCTATTGCTGGATTACTGTGTACGTTTCTACGAACGCCAATTCATTACACGTAACGAAGTGAATAAAAAGATTATCAAGCAATTTGATAAAATCATAAATAACCATTTCGAAACGAAGCCGGTACCGGGTGTCGATGTGCTTTCAAATGAGTATTGCGCTAACGTGCTTCATTTATCTCCTGAATATTTCAACGACTTGCTGAAGCACGAAACGGGGAAATCTTTTAAAGAATACATCGAGTTCAAACGTTTCGAGATTGCCAAAGACTGGTTGCTGAATACTGATAAAACAGTTAATCAGATAACACAAGAACTGGGTTTCCAGAATCCGCAGTATTTCAGCCGGCTATTCAAGAAAGTTACCGGTTGCTCTCCGAATGATTTCAGAGTACCTAACTAGAAATGAAATCTAAAAGGATTGGAGGACGATAAAGCAACAAAAAAGTCTTAATAAAATTTGAATTGAAATATCCAATTCTTAATCTATGTTATGAAACATACTTTTTTGCTTGGATTATTTGCTAATTTCCCAAGAGTCCGTATCTTTGCAATGTGTTTTTCATAGTATTAGATTTAAGGTTAACAAAGGTTGGAGCAAGGCGTTGCTCCTTTTTTTATGTCCATACGTCAACTCTCCTCTTTAACTTCCTAAGTTACCATTTCCCGGACAGCTGTTCTTTCTTATGAATGACGGTATTGGAATTACGCTATTTTTCAGTAACTTTGCAAAGAGAGATGTATCAATTATGTCCCGGTAAAGCAAATCAAAAAGTTCTCTTTTTACGTTATATATAAAAAGAAAATTTAATCCTTAGTAGAATAATGGAAACAATGCAACAATATTATCGTCTGATGAAATCAATCCTCTTCGTATTATTTCTTTCTTTCGGCATGATTTCGTGTGAGAAAGAAGATCCGGTTTCTACATCTCCCAACACAAGGCAGACGGACAACACTGATCCGACAGATCCTGATCCTACCGACCCGGTGGTTCGTTCGGATAATGAACAAACTGTATTTATGTATCTGCCTTGGTCGACTGACTTGACTTCCTTTTTCTATCAAAATATTGCTGATCTGAAAAGTATTATCGGACAGAATATATTGAAAAACGAGCGGGTTCTCGTATTTATGTGCACAACGGCTACAAAAGCCACTCTCTATGAGCTTTCTTACGAAAAAGGCGCAGCTGTGCAGAAGGCTTTAAAAAGCTATAATTATCCGACTCCCAGCTATACAACGGCCGAGGGTATCACTTCTATCCTGAATGATGTACAGACCTACTCTCCCGCCAAACGATATGCAATGATTATCGGATGCCACGGAATGGGATGGATCCCCGTATCAAAAACGCAATCACGTAGTAGCCTGCAAACAGTCAAAAAACATTGGGAATATGGAAATGCACCTATGACACGTCTCTTCGGAGGCAGAGAATCCAAGTATCAGACGGATATTACTACACTTGCCGAAGGAATATTGAGCGCAGGATTGAAGATGGAGTATATCCTTTTCGACGACTGCTATATGTCGACAGTAGAGGTTGCTTATGACCTTAAAAACGTAACAAGTCACCTGATAGCATCCACTAGTGAAATCATGGCTTATGGCATGCCATACGACAAGATTGGCCAGTACTTAATAGGAAACATAGATTATGAAAAGATTTGTGATGGTTTCTATTCTTTTTATTCAAATTATGTCACTCCCTGCGGAACAATCAGTGTCACAGATTGCTCGGAAATAGATAATCTGGCGGCCATTATGAAAGAAATAAATCAACGTTATACGTTTAACGAAGAATTAATTTCTTCTTTGCAGAGTTTAGACGGATATAAACCTTCCATTTTCTTTGATTGTGGTGATTATGTTGCAAAGCTATGCTCCGATCCTGATTTATTGGAGCAATTCAACGAACAACTGAAACGCACAGTTCCATATAAAAGGAATACGGAGTATTATTTTACAGCAATATCCTCCTATTATGGAGAACGAAAAAAAATCAATACTTTTTCCGGCATCACTATTTCTGATCCAAGCACTAGTGCAGCTGCTTCGAAAAAGAACGAAACAGCGTGGTATGTTGCCACTCATTAAGGCTACTAAAAGGAATAATATGATAATGGAAGCTTTACTCTTGTCTGTGATCGGTCAAATCTCTTAATAAAAATAGATTCGAGAATACAAATTCTTAATCAATGTTATAAAACATACTTTTTTTCTTGGATTATTTGCTAATTTCCCAAGAGTCCGTATCTTTGCAATGTGTTTTTCATAGTATTAGATTTAAGGTTAACAAAGGTTGGAGCAAGGCGTTGCTCCTTTTTTTATGCCTATACTCCAAATTGCCTTTGTTTTCCTCTTCTTGGTACATCTGTCGATCACCCTTTAATAACTGCCATTGGAGCAAGTTCCACCAATGGTTTCACCAAATCCCGCTCATTCGCTATCACTTGCGCAATATCTTTATAAGCTCCCGGCGCTTCATCCAGTTCATCCTGCGAACGGAGTCCGTGAATGATTCCTTGCTGGTTCATTCGCTCTTTCTCTTCATCCAGTGACAAACGACGGCAAGCATCCTTTCGTCCCATCAATCGGCCGGCACCATGCGAACAGCTTTTGAAGCTCTCCGGATTACCCAGTCCTTCAACGATATAGGATTTAGTACCCATAGATCCGGGGATAATACCAATCTCACCTTCATAGGCACGCGTAGCTCCTTTTCGGTGCACAATCACATCCTGATCGAAATGGTTCTCCCAGGCTGCATAGTTGTGGGCAATATTAATCATAGGCTCAAAGTCCGTTTCAGGTTTCACTGCCTGAATGGCTTCACAGATACGGGTCATCATCAACTGACGGTTAGCAAAGGCAAAGGCCACACAGTAGTTCATTTCACGGAAATAATCCTTTGCCATCTGCGTCTCCATTGGCAGGTAAGCCAGTCCCGATACCATTTCAGAATACCATTTCTCATTCCAATATTGCGCAATCTTATTATAGTGATTGGCAACCTTCAAACCAATGTTACGGCTTCCGGAGTGAATCATCACCCACACATCAGACGTTTCGGTATCTTTCTGAATCTCAATAAAGTGGTTTCCTCCTCCCAAGGTTCCTATCTGCTTCAAACAAGCCTCGTACTGATTCTTCAATATAGGCATCTCCTCAAGGTCGAATCCTTGTGGAAGTAACTCCTGATCTTGCTTTTTAGTATGATGATCGAATCCCAAGGGAATGGCCGCACGAATCTTCGACATGATGGAAGTCAAATCCGTATAACTAAAATCTTCCGCTTTTCGATTGGTCTTAATCGCACACATTCCACAACCGATATCCACTCCCACAGCATTGGGAACAATCACACCCTTCGTAGCCAACACACCGCCAATTGGCATTCCTTTTCCCGCATGGGCATCAGGCATGATGGCAATATGTTTAAACGCAAAAGGAAGTGAAGTTAAATCCATAATCTGCGACATACAAGAGTCTTCTACTTCATTCAACCAAAGCTTAGCGGGCAAACGTGTTCCCATAATTACTTTTTCCATACTTCTTTTCTTTTATCCATTCATATAAATCTCGTTATCGGGAGCAAAGTAAGATGGGAAGTACGAAATCTATTTGCGCAATGGATATTATTTTCTATTTTTGTAGAAATATATGCAAAAAAGTCGTGTCTCCGCAATGATTGTATCATCAAAAAGTCCGGATATGGCGCCTTGATATCTATAACACTATATATAATAGAACCTAATGAAGAAGATATTGATTATCGGCGCCAATGGATTCACCGGACGCCAAATATTGAATGATTTATCTGTTCATACACAATATAAGGTAACGGGGTGCTCTCTGCATCCGGATATTCTTCCGAATGATGCAGGGAAATATCGTTTCATTGAAACAGATATACGGAATGAAGCGGACATTAAGCGTCTTTTTGAGGAGGTTCAGCCTGATGTGGTCATTAATTGTTCCGCCCTGTCCGTACCGGATTATTGCGAGACGCATCATGAAGAGGCTTATCTTACCAATGTGACCGCAGTGAGCCAACTGGCTGTTTTTTGCGAAGAATATAAAAGCCGGTTCATTCATCTATCGACGGATTTTGTTTTCGATGAAAAGATAAATGAAGATGCCGGACTGTTGTACACAGAAGAAGACATCCCCGCTCCCGTCAACTATTACGGATATACCAAGTGGAAAGGAGAAGAGAAAGTGGCAGAAACTTGCAGCAGTTATGCTATTGTCCGTGTAGCAATCGTTTATGGCAGAGCGCTGCCGGGACAACACGGTAATATCGTCCAGTTGGTAATGAACCGTTTGAAAGCCGGACAAGAAATCCGTGTCGTATCCGATCAATGGCGGACACCGACTTATGTTGGAGACGTATCGGATGGTGTACAGCGTTTGATAGCACATCCAACGAACGGTATCTTTCACATTTGTGGCGTTGAGTGCATGAGCATTGCGGAAATTGCTTATCAGGTAGCAGATTATATGGGACTGGATCACTCTCTTATCCATCCTGTCACGACAGAGGAAATGAATGAAACCACTCCCCGTCCCCGTTTTAGCGGAATGAGTATCGATAAAGCACGAACAATGCTTGGATACAAGCCACAGAAGCTAAAAGAGGTTCTTGCGAACTGGGAACATTTATAAGGAAGAGACAGATAGCAATTTCAAGGACTATCCATCATTTTACGTAAACAGAAAACTACAAGAGGAATTCTGTGGTTTCTATTTATATAATTAAGAGAGTCTCCAAATGATGAACAGTGGCTATTTACACAAAATACGGGATAGTGCCCAAATTGAAGACAGTGGTAGAATTGGAAACAATACTACTTTTTACAACAATCTATTTCATTCCGAATAATTCTTTCGCTTCATTTATTGCATATTTATTTTGAAAATATGCAATAAGTTATTATCTTTGCACCAAAATCAAAAAAGACCAATGATGAATCAAACATTACAACTACATAACGCTAATCTTTTTCTTGCAGGAATACCGACTTTCTGTAAGTCTTGCTGCGTGCATGTACATTGGTTCAGTGGATTCATCTAAATTACCCTATTATTTCTTAACAGGAACTATCTGCTGACTTGTTTCACTATTCACAGCAGTATTCCTTTCCGATTTTCAAGCAGATGTATCATCTTCTTTGAAAATTCTCTTGTGCGTTGTCAATAATCAGTTTAACCTAACCAAAAATATATACATTATGTTCTCTATTATATCTACTATGTTTTTAGGAATCGGCATCGGTTATGTATTGCGTAACTGGAGTATCTTGCAAAAGACAGAAAAGACAATTTCTCTTACAATATTCTTGTTGCTCTTCATTCTCGGTGTGTCTATCGGTTCTAATAGCCTGATTGTAAACAATCTCGGTAAATTCGGATGGCAGGCAATTGTTCTTGCCGTGTCCGGTGTATTGGGAAGCCTGATCGCTGCCCGTTTGGTACTGCAATTGTTTTTTAGAAAAGGAGGCGAATAATAAAAAAAGGAGTCTGATTTCTTTTAAGAGGAAAAAAGACGCGTTTATTCAAGAAGGAGGTGAACAATGAAAGGAAGTTTGATCGTTATATTATTCTTTTGTGTAGGTTGTGTCATGGGAGCTTTCAACAAGTTCCAGTTTGATACGCACACAGTTTCAATGTATATACTTTATGCGTTAATGCTGCAAGTGGGAATCAGTATCGGTTCTAATAAGAACCTGAAAGCGATTGTTTCACATTTGCATCCTAAAATGCTGTTGATTCCGTTGGGAACGATTATCGGTACGTTGCTGTTTTCTGCTTTAGCAAGCCTGCTATTGCGCCAGTGGAGCGTGTTCGACTGTATGGCAGTGGGAAGCGGATTCGCATACTATTCGCTCTCTTCTATCCTTATCACCCAGTTCAAAGAGCCTTCTATCGGGCTGCAACTGGCTACGGAATTAGGAACTATCGCACTGTTGACTAATATTTTCCGTGAGATGATGGCACTTCTCGGTACTCCAATCATCAAGAAGTATTTCGGGAAACTGGCTCCTATTTCAGCGGCAGGAGTCAATTCGATGGATGTACTCCTGCCCTCCATCAGCAGATATTCGGGAAAAGAAATGATTCCCATCGCTATCTTACACGGTATTCTGATTGATATCAGTGTTCCTGTTTTCGTTTCATTTTTCTGTAATCTCTGATATTGCTTGCGATGGTTTGACAAGAGCAAGAATGAGCATTGTGAACGAAAGACAGAGATATTTTTATGTTTGGGGCTAGGTCCAGAGATAATTAGTTAATGCCCGGAAACAGCCAATACAAACTTTATATCAGCATAGGAGACATCGTCTCCTAATGCTGCCTTAATGGCAAATATTCCCATGTATTCATGTTCTTCCAGATGCTTACGAATCTTCGCCAGATTTTCAGCTTTCACTACTTTCTCCACTTTAATCTTTCCTAAACGGACATAATATTCCAAATGACCGGCAATGGTTCCCGATACCAATTCGCGAGCTTTGGCTATTTCATCTATGCTCATTCCCTGGCAGAACATTTCATAGCTGACTAATTTTGTATCTTTTTTCTTCTCCTTCTCCGCTTCTTTTTTCTGTTTCTCTGCTTCCTTCTTCTGTTTTTCTTCCTCTTTCCGTTGCTTCTGTTCTTCTTTCCGTTGCTTCAGCTCTTCCCGTCGGCTTGCGGCTTCCCTATTATCAGAGATGAGCATATCCATTATTTCCGGTCTTTCCAATTGATTTTCCGCCATATACTTACGGACAATGCCTAATATTTCAAGTCCATACCTTTCCACCCCTTTTGCTCCGAAATAGGGTATCGCTTCCAGAGCTCTTGGATTATCCGGTAGCAGATTCACAATTCCCATCAACGCTTTCTGCTGCATAATAACATACGCAGGAAGATTCACCTCACGTGTTTTGGCTGTCCTCCATTCAGACAGGGCGCGATAAAGCTCCGGATGCAAAATATCCGTAGGCACTTCCACTTTCACCTTTTCAGCACCGCTACGTGTACGCTCTTTCCGTTCCTTCCGCTCTTTCTTTTCTTTCAACGCTTTCGAAGAACCGGAAGAAGAAGAATCATCCTCAAGACTCAACATTACTTTAGCCTTCAACTTCAAATAATCCGTAATAGCGAATCTCTCTCTTGCAGACACAGCCTCCAACAAAGACTCTTTAATCCACAACGCATCATCCAACGCCTGCATACGTTCCGCCAACAGCTTTCTCAACTCTTTATTATCAAGAGGCATATTAGTCTTATTATACAAAGCCCGAATCGGCGCCAACTCTTTATGAAAATATCTGGCCCCGGAACGAATCCGCTCCTGTAACTCCTGATTCGTCGCATAGTCTTCACTCTCATGTATCAACCGGGTATACTGGTTACGAAAACGCTGGGACACTTCCACTATTTTCTCTTTGATGCGAGGTTCCAATGCCTTATATTCTGCCAACTGCTTCGGAAAGAGCTTATACAAATCTTCATCTATCAAACGAAGCAATCGTTTATAAGCCTGATCGATCGAATAGAAATTAAACAAATCACTCAACAAATCAAAGAAATACGCCTTTTGCATATCGTTCAACTGCTGACTGCCCGGCTTATTCTGCTCTACCGCTTTGGTGAAATTATCCACCGTAGCATCACTAATAATGGCTTCCCTCCGCAAAGGAGACTCCAACACCATCCCTTCCAAAGTCTTGCAACGGCTCAACGCTACATAAGTCTGTCCGTGCGCAAAAGAGTTACGCGCATCAATAATGGCACGCTCAAACGTCAACCCCTGACTTTTATGTATCGTAATGGCCCATGCCAGACGGATAGGATATTGACGGAACGTTCCTTCTATCACTTCCGTGATTTCCTTTGTTTCCTCATTCAGTACGTACTTATAATTTCCCCACTCTTCCGGCAACAACTGAAATTCTGATTTATTCCCCTTCCCCCGCACAATAATACCTGCATCATTAACAGTGACCACCTCACCAATCATACCGTTATAATATCGTTTCTCGGACGATGGATCATTCTTCAGGAACATAATTTGCGCTCCTTCCTTTATTGTCAGGAGTTCATCCGCAGGATAGGAATATTCGGGGAAATCTCCTTCTATCTCGGCACGAAAATGATACGCCTTGCCGGACAAAGATGCCAATTCACGGTCATTTACTTTCTGTGCCTGATAATTATGTGTCGTCAGCCGAATATATCCTTCTTCTTTTTGTGGCTGGAAACCGGGCTGATAACGACGGTTCAGTTCATTCAGCACTTCATCGTCAGCCTTATTTTCCCGGATTTTATTTAATAAAGACAGGAAGAATGTGTCACTCTGCCGGTAGACTTTTTTAAGTTCAATGGTCATATATACCGTTTCTTTCAACGCATGGCTCGCAAAGAAATAAGGGGTTTCGTAATGCTTCCTCAACAGTTCCCACTCATTATCTTTCACGACGGGAGCCAATTGCTGCAAATCTCCAATCATCAACAGTTGCACCCCGCCAAACGGTTTCTCTCTATCGCGATACCGCCGCAGAGTTGCATCCACCGCGTCCAACAAATCGGCACGCACCATACTGATCTCATCAATAACGAGCAAATCCATGCTACGAATTATGTTCCGCTTTTCTTTACTGTAACGGTAATGTGTTTGGGAAGAATTAAAGGTAGTTTCCGGCACAAAAGGGGCAAAAGACAACTGAAAGAAAGAATGAATCGTTACTCCTCCCGCATTGATGGCTGCGATCCCTGTCGGTGCTAATACAACCATGCGCTTAGGGGTGTGTTCTTTCAATCGTCTAAGAAATGTCGTTTTTCCGGTTCCGGCTTTTCCGGTAAGAAATAAATGTGTGCCTGTATTTTCTATGAACTGCCAAGCTAGCTGCAGTTCCGGGTTATTTTCCATGAAAGTTATATTGTTTTGTGCAAAGGTACAGAAAACTATATAGAGATTGAAATAAAAGTAGCAAACTTTTTCTGGTAGAGATGAGAAGCAATCGGATAAAAGAAAGTCCCGGTCGTTTTCATTAAATAACGACCGGGACGAGAGAACAATAAAAACACCAAATGTTGTGTTATATGCTTTGAGAGTTAATTTACATGATTGTTATACCAATCCGTATATTTTTCTCCTTTAGAATCTGCCCAAGCTTTAAAGTTAGGATATTCGGTATCAATACTCTTTTTTTCAGTTACTGAAATAAAGTTCAAGATAGGAATATCAATAGCAAACGGATAAGCTCCTTCTTTATCTATGTAATAAGCATCCTTTTGAGTACCTGCTAAAGACAAGTCCGCAAGAGATGTTGCCTCATGCTTAGGCAGATGCACTTCTGTACGACCTTTTTGCCCTTCGGCATACTTCACTATGATATAAGGATTATATGACTTTAAATCTTTCTTATTGAAAGAACCGCCTGTAAATTCACGGGTTATAGTATATACCTTTTGAATAGCTTGCTTCACATTCGGACAAACAATAATAGAAGATGTTGCAGATTCCGTATGTATCCCTTCCGTAGTAGCGGAAAAAGTCATTTTACCGAATTGTCCCTTATCTACCTGATAAGCAAAAGCATTCGCAAACACTGCACCATCATGTACAGGAGTAAATGTATCTACAATTTTAGTTACCTGGTTCTTTTTATCAAAAGATACGGCACGATTATATTCTACGATTACGTCATTCATATCATAATCTCCACCGCCAGGCCATATATCTTCAAAAGCTAATGTACCGGTCTTCGTTTCAGTTACATCCGGTTTTTCTGGTTCATTTCCATCATCCGGAGTTATAACAGGTCTGTCATTGGGTTCCTCAATAGTTTTTGATGCATTTACATAGAATAAAAGATCACAATAACTATTATTTGCCCCATCTTCTACTCCGATAATAACCTTGCCGCTTGTCTCGTCCTTTACAGATACAAAATTCTGTCGCTGCTGTCCCAACACCTGATTAGAAGCTAATAAATTAGAGAAACCTGATGCAACTTGTTTTGTTATATCAATTTCATTCTCACTCTGATTATATCCATCAGCATACATAAACCATCCTACCGTATAACCGGCTGGAAATTCCTCTTTAGCATTACCTTGTTCATCAAAATAGAGCAAACGTACTTTACTGCCACATTTCAAAATAGGCAACTGACCTCCATATACAGAGAAAGAAACATTTGGAAATATGATATACTTCTTCATATCTGACATTCCGCGCATATCAGGTTCCTTAGATGTTTTATAATAATAATACCCGAACGAATTATTATACATGGCATCCCGATTCAGGAAAATAACATCCAATGCAGTCCCATCTTGTGTTACCGTAATATTTGTAGTTCTGGATTGGGTGACTAAATTCATATTATCAACATTCGCTATTCCATCAGGATTAAAGAAATTCTTCAAACGTTGCGTCAAACTTCCAACCGTTTCATCACCAACGTTCTCTTCAAATGACATATATTTACTGTCAAGACTTCCTCCCTCTCCCCATTTACATAAGGAATACAGTTTATTATTTCCATTCAAGACATAAGGAACCGTCCCTTGAAAACCATAAGACCGTGTATTATTTTCTGCTTTTACAGTAGAAGCTCCTATATTTGACATATCAAAACTAACCATACCATCCTTTATTTCCAATGGCATACACCTTGGTAATCCCCAACTTTCCGTATATAGGTATATCGATTTTACAGAAGTAGGAATATTCATCTTTCCATTAAACTTTCCGCTTTCATCTGTGTAAATCTTGAATAAAGCTTCCACTCCTTGTTTTTTTACAGGTGTATTATCCACAATTTCCATCGGATCAATGTCATAGACTTCAATAAGAGCCGCAAATCCGGGTAATGCATAATTCACATCAAGCGACACATCTCCACGTGTTTCGAATCCAAAATATTCTTCAGGACCTTTTACAGGTTCTTTCCCATAATTAGGATCATACAAATCCTTTTCTGCACATCCTACTGCCACACCGATAAATACCGTTGCAACGAAAAAGTTCAATAAATGCTTAATTCTCATAATCTATATATATTTTTAAGTTTGTTTTGTCTAGGCATAAACCCATAATCAAGCCTAATTATGCCACAAATATATATACAAATATCCCATTTTTAAGGCTTATCTTAAAAATGGGATACCGAATCAAAAAATATTGTTATTAATCCTTGGAATCTATTTCATTGTCCCCCCTACAATATCCAGCAACTCATTCGTAATTGCTTGCTGACGACTCTTATTGTACTGCTTTGTCAAATCCTGAATCAGCTCGTTTGCATTGTCCGTAGCCACTTGCATAGCTAGGGTACGTGCAGCATGTTCCGATGCATTAGAGTCGACGGCAGCGGTAAAAATCTTCTGGCTCAATACTGTTGGTATTAAGCTGGCGATCAATTCTTCCGCGTTCGGTTCGATGATATAATCATTGGCAATTTCATGCTCCTCTACCTCCTCCTTATTCATTCTGTCCTCTTCACTTACCACATTCGTCATATCAATGGGGAGATACGTCTCCCGGAGAAGAATCTGTACCCCCATTGACTTGAAGTGATGATAGATTATTTCCACGCGGTCTACTTCTCCTGCCACATACATATCCATCAGTCGGTGAGCCAATTCGGCAGCCTCCTGATACGTCGGTTTGTCGGAGAGCGTCGGAGAAGTCTCCTGCGGTTTGAATCCCATTCGTTTGACCGCTTCATCCACCTTCTTGCCAATTGGGAATATCAAGATATTATCCTGTCCCAGGGTGCGGAACTCTCCGATCGTTTGCATCATCATTTTGATGACGTTGGCGTTGAAAGCACCACAAAGAGAAGTGTTTGAAGAAAAGACGACGATTGCTACACGTTTCACTTCACGCTCCTGCACATAAGGAGATTCGATGGGCAGGTCAGCGCTTAGGAAGTTGGTCAGAATCTTGTTCAACTTCTTCTGATAAGGCAGCATATTCTCAATGGCTCCTTGTGCCTTGTGTAATTTGGCAGAAGCCACCATCTTCATTGCTGAAGTGATTTTTCGGGTACTTTTTACCGAATTTATTCTGGTTTTTACTTCTTTCAGTGAAGCCATTTTTTTTAGTGGTTAGTGGTTAATTATTAATAGTTGGTGATAGTGATTAATAATTGGCGGTTAGTGGTTGGTGACAGTAAGCTAATCACTTATCACTAACCAACTAATCACTATTATAAGTACTGTTTCGCCACCATAGCGGCAGTCTCTTCGATAGCTTTAATCACGTTATCGTCGATCACGCCCGTTTTCAGTATGTCCAATACATCCTCCTGGTGGTTCAGTTGCAGAGATTCGATGAAACTGCGTTCAAAGTCCTGCACCTTATCCAATGGGACATCATGTAGAAGTCCGTGCGTACCACAGTAGAGGATAGCAATCTGCTGCTCTACGGGCATCGGGCTGTATTGCGGTTGAATCAATAATTGTCCGTTCTTACGTCCTTTATCAATAGTCAGGGCAGTAATCGGGTCCATGTCGCTGCTGAACTTAGAGAAGGCTTCCAACTCGCGATATTGCGCCTGGTCAATCTTCAATGTTCCGGCCACCTTCTTCATAGCCTTAATCTGCGCGTTACCACCTACACGGGATACGGAGATACCGACGTTGATAGCCGGACGCGTACCCTGGTTGAACAAGTCAGTCTCAAGGAATATCTGTCCGTCGGTGATAGAAATCACGTTCGTCGGGATATAAGCCGATACGTCACCTGCTTGCGTTTCGATGATAGGCAATGCTGTGAGCGAGCCGCCACCTTTCACAATCCCCTTCAGACTTTCCGGGAGATCGTTCATTTCGCGTGCCACTTCTTCCTGACTGATAATCTTGGCAGCACGTTCCAACAGACGGGAGTGCAGATAGAAGATATCACCCGGATAAGCCTCACGACCGGACGGACGGCGAAGAATCAGCGAAACCTCACGATAAGCCACCGCCTGTTTGGAAAGGTCATCATAAACCACCAACGCATGACGGCCGGTATCACGGAAATACTCGCCGATGGCAGCACCTGCAAACGGAGCGTAATACTGCAACGCAGCCGGGTCACCAGCCGTGGCAGCTACAACCACCGTGTAGTCCAGTGCTCCATACTCACGAAGCGTATTAACGATAGAAGCAACGGTAGAACCCTTCTGACCGATAGCTACATAGATACAATATACAGGGTCGCCTGCCAGGAAGTTAGTGCGTTGGTTGATAATCGTATCAATCGCAATGGCAGTCTTTCCCGTCTGGCGGTCGCCGATAATCAACTCACGCTGTCCGCGGCCGATAGGAATCATGGCGTCCACAGCCTTCAATCCGGTCTGCAACGGCTGGTTCACAGGCTGACGATAGATTACTCCCGGAGCTTTCCGTTCCAAAGGCATATCATACAGTTCGCCGCCAATCAATCCTTTGCCGTCGAGCGGTTCGCCCAGCGGGTCAATCACACGTCCCAGCATGCCCTCTCCTACACGGATGGAGGCGATACGTTTGGTACGCTTCACGACGAATCCTTCTTTGATTTTGTCCGTCGGGCCCAACAGTACAGCACCCACGTTGTCCTCTTCGAGGTTCATCACGATTGCTTTGATACCATTGTCAAACTCCAGCAATTCATTGGCCTCGGCGTTCCGTAGTCCATAGATACGCACTACGCCGTCACTCACCTGGAGCACCGTACCGATTTCGTCAAGTTGCACATTGGCATTGATTCCTTCGAGCTGCTTGCGCAATATATCGGATACTTCGCTTACTCTTATATTTTCAGACATTATACAATTCTCCTATTCTTATCAATAAATTGTTGTTTCACTCGCTTCAACTGCGTGGCAACGCTTGCATCCAACCGATAGTCGTTGATATCAAAGATAAACCCACCTTCGATAGAAGGATCTATCACCGTTTCCAGCTCCATCTGGGCATGCAGGATATGTGCGGCAGCCGACCGGATCCGGTCTTCCGTCTCTTTATCGACGGGAACGGCCGTAATCAATTTGCCGGTTCCGATATGTTTCAGCTTCCGGTAGAGATCCAGATACATCAGGCTAATAAATTGCAGATAGCCTTCACGCCTGTTTCGCAGTACCAAAGTGATAAAACGGACAAACTCTCTGGTCGATTTACCGTCACCATCGGCAGCTGTGCAGACTAACGCCAACTTTTCCTTGGTCGTGATGACGGGATTATCAAGCGCTTCGCGCAGACCGGGCTGTTCACAAAAGCTGTGCGACAGGGTCAGAAACTCCTGATACAACCTGTCTTCCAGACCTTTTTCCTGTGCGTATTCAATGATAGCTTTTGCATAACGCATTGAGAGTATTCCGACTTCCATCTTCCTTAGTTCTTATTCGGGGTTAGTACTTCATCCAGCATGCGGTCGATCATGCCCATCTGTGCATCCTTGTCCTCAAGACTCTTGCGGAGCACTTTCTCGGCGATGTCAACAGAAAGCACGGCCACCTGGCGACGGATGTCGCGAATTGCTTCGTCTTTCTCCATCTGGATTTGTTGTTTCACCGCATCAAGTTCTTTTTGTGCGGCAATTTCGGCTTGTTTACGGGCCTCGTGAACAATCTTGTCACGTTCTTCCATTGCTTCCCTCAAGATGCGTCCTTGCTCTTTGTTGGCGGCTGCCACCAATGCGTCGCCTTCTTGTTTCAGTTTAGACAACTGGGCATTAGCTTCCCTCGCCACCTCCAAAGACTGGTCGATATAGGTCTTACGGCCTTCCACCATCTTGATGATGACGGGGAAGCCGTATTTCGCCAATATCACGAACACAATCCCGAATGAGAGAAACATCCAGAACAGCAGGCCACTATCAGGTAATAGTAATGACATAATCTTTATTTACGATTTTACGATTTACAATTTACGATTTCGCGGCTGCTCATTGTATGAGGATCTCCCCCATTTAGAAACAGGGTTTTACGCCTGCGAAATTCGCTTGTTATATACCTGATTAGAGGAAGAACACCAACAGACAAACTACTACCGCCAACAGGGCCACACCTTCAATCAAGGCGGCGGCGATAATCATGTTCATACGAATGTCTCCCGATGCTTCCGGCTGGCGTGCGATAGCTTCCATTGCCGAACCACCAATCTTACCAATACCCAAACCAGCTCCGATTACTGCAAGACCTGCACCGATAGCTGCACCTAATTTACTAACTCCTACTGCTGCTGCAGTGGCTTGTAACAATACTGATAGTAACATAATTTTCAGTTTTAAAATGGTTTATATTTTCTCTTGTTTTTATTATTTAATTCCTCATTCCGCGCGTTTATTCCGTATTCGTTCAGTCACGTTTTCACCGCGTTTCATTGATTATTCTTCTGTTTTCACTCTGGCTCCTTCCTGTGCCAGTCCGATAAACACTGCCGACAACATCGTAAATACGTAAGCCTGGATGAAAGCCACCAGCAGTTCAAGCGCATTCATAAAGATGTTGAACAATACGGAAGCCACCGTGAGCGTGCCGTTCAGCGCAGGCCCCATGCTTGCCGAGATAAAGATCAGGCAGGTGAGCACCAGCATCGCCATGTGTCCGGCCAGCATATTGGCAAAAAGACGGATCATCAAAGCAAACGGTTTCGTAAAGATTCCGAAGAACTCGATGAACGGCATCATCGGCACAGGCACTTTCAGCCACCAGGGTACATCGGGCCAGAAAATATCTTTCCAATAATGTTTCGTACCGAAGATATTGACCGCGAGGAACGTGCAGACTGCCAGCACCATCGTGATAGCGATATTTCCCGTCACATTCGCGCCTCCGGGGAAAAACGGAATCAATCCCATCATGTTATTGATAAAGATGAAAAAGAACGCTGTCAGCAGATAGGGCGCAAACTTCCGGTAGTTAGGTCCGACACAACTCTTGATGATGTCGTCGTTCACCATCATGATGAACATCTCCATGAATCCGATAAATCCTCCCGGTGCTTTGGCTCCTTGCGGACGTTTCCTGTACCAATGTGCCACACACAACACGATAACGAGCAGCAATACGCTGTTGAACAACAAGGCAAACGTCACTTTCGTAATGGAAATATCCCAAGGGCGAACCTGTTCGCCTGCGGCGTCATACTCTACCAGTTTGCCTTCATACTTGCTTCCTGCGGGAGCGATGGAAAGTCCTTCATACGTACCTCCATTCTCTTCGAGACGGGAAGAAAGGAACGTATGCCAACCTGAAGTGCTACTATAAACAATAACAGGTAACGGTATAGTAATATGCGTGTTACCCCATGTTGTAATATGCCATTCGTAGGAGTCACCGATATGCCCGAACACAATTTCTTTCACATCAACCGTGTTCTCCTGTTCCTCCTTCGGAGTAATCTCGTCCTGCGTCTGCTGCGCCACCACTTCCCCCTCTTGCTCTTGCGCAAGAACCGGAAAACTGACCGCTGCCATCAGGCAGAACAGAATCAACGGAGCTACTATGTTATGCAACTGTTTCATGTTTCTTCTTATTTTTCTTTTTCCGTTTCTGGTTCATCTCAAAAGAGAAGAAAAACCAGGTTTCGAATATCAGATATATCAAATAGAACGAGATAAACGTCAGTAAAAAAGCTCTAGCTTCTTCGCGTACAGCAAGGCAATAAATCAAGACCAGAATCAGCGAAAGAATCATCTTTATCATCTTCATTGCCAAATACAACAGTAACAATCTCTGCGGAGCGTGCCGCCGGCAAGCGTCGAACATATAGATGCTGGCCAACCCGAAGAAGTAAAAATAAACCGGTATAAACGGATACCCTCCGAAATAATGCCCCGGCAGAGCGAAGTGTAGGATAACAGCTCCGAGCGCCGCACTAATCACTGCAAATAAGGTATGCCAACAGATAAAGCTCCGTTTAGTTTTACTAATATTCATCATGTTACTGTGTTTTTCTGTAAGGTTATTATCTCGTTTATTTCAATCTTTAGATACTTGGTCTTTGTGCCGGAAGGCTTCCGTCAGGAAACACAGGCAGAAACCGTGCCGTCACTCATTTCAACAAAACCGCCCTGAATATCCATCGTGTGCTCTTCTCCCTCCATCGTCGTATAACTCAACGTTCCCGCTTTCAGCGACGATACAATGGGCGCATGCCCCGGCAGAATAGAAAACGAACCGATCATGCCCGGCAATGTGACAATCTTCACATCTCCGTCGAATATGCTCTTTTCGGGCGATACTATACTCAAATGCAGTTCTTTCATCACTCTATATTTTTATTTTTTCGCCTGTTCCAGCAATTTCTTACCTTTCTCTATTGCTTCCTCAATCGTACCGACATTCAGGAAAGCCTGTTCGGGAAGATAATCCACTTCTCCGTCCAGAATCATCTTGAATCCCTTGATGGTATCTTCAATACCCACCATCACACCCGGAACACCTGTAAACTGTTCGGCTACGGCAAACGGTTGCGAAAGGAAACGCTGCACACGGCGGGCGCGGTTCACTACCATCTTGTCTTCTTCCGAGAGTTCTTCCATACCGAGGATAGAGATAATATCCTGCAATTCCTTGTTACGCTGCAAGATTTGTTTTACGCGCTGCGCTATGTCGTAATGTTCCTGGCCTACAATGTGCGGGTCGAGGATACGTGACGTAGATGCCAACGGGTCGACAGCCGGATAGATACCCAGCTCGGTGATCTTACGGTCGAGTACGGTAGTTGCGTCCAAGTGGCTGAAAGTCGTTGCAGGAGCCGGGTCGGTCAAGTCATCGGCAGGCACATACACCGCTTGTACGGAGGTGATAGAACCTTTGCGGGTAGACGTGATACGTTCCTGCATCGCACCCATTTCCGTGGCCAGCGTAGGCTGGTAACCAACGGCGGAGGGCATACGTCCCAAAAGGGCGGACACTTCCGAACCTGCTTGCGTGAAACGGAAGATATTATCGATAAAGAACAGGATATCGCGTTTCTCACCTTCTTTACCGGCGTCGCGGAAAGATTCCGCTACCGTCAGTCCGGACAGTGCCACAGAAGCACGTGCGCCCGGAGGTTCGTTCATCTGACCGAAAATCAGCGACACTTGCGATTTCTCCAGTTCGTTATAATCTACTTTCGAAAGATCCCAGTGACCTTTCTCCATGCTTTCCTTGAATGCTTCGCCGTAGCGGATAACGCCGGATTCGATCATTTCGCGCAGCAAGTCGTTACCTTCACGGGTACGTTCACCTACTCCGGCAAATACGGAGAATCCGTTATGTTTCTTGGCGATATTATTGATAAGTTCCTGGATCAATACGGTTTTTCCCACACCGGCGCCGCCGAACAAACCGATTTTACCACCTTTGGCATACGGTTCGAGCAGGTCGATCACTTTGATACCCGTGAAAAGCACCTCTTGCACAGTTGTCAAATCCTCAAATTTAGGGGGGTCCCGGTGAATGGAATACGCACCGTCGCGGTTGAGTCCTTTCATACCGTCGATCGAATCACCGACTACGTTCATCAGTCGTCCTTTAATCTGTTCGCCTATCGGCATAGTGATCGGGCCTCCGGTGGGATACACTTTCATGCCTCTCTGAAGTCCGTCGGTACTATCCATCGCTACGGTACGCACCGTATTTTCGCCGATATGTTGCTGAACTTCTACAACCAGTATTTTGCCGTTTGGCCTCTTTATCTCCAGTGCGTCGTGGATGCTTGGCAGCACCAGTTCCGCATCCGTACCTTCAAAGTACACATCGACCACAGGGCCGATCACCTGCGAGATATGTCCGATAATCTGTGACATAAGCAATCTCTTTTATTTATATTATTCTTTTCTCTCCTTTTTGACCTTATAATATGATAAGGAATAAACATTTTCGCGTTTTACCTAATTTCAATATTATAATAAACAGTTGAATTAATTTTTTGTTCAACTATTTTCTATATCCTAGAAACTTCTACCACTAGAAATAGTTAAAGAAACAACTGCACAAATGTAGAAACAATTCCATATCGTTGTTACTCCTTTTTCATTATTTGTCGTTCGCTAACACTTATTAGACTAATAATAGCTACAGATTGACCAATTTAGGCGAATTTAGACTACAAATCAATAGCAAAATAGATTTTGAGATAATAATATATCAATAAACCGGATTTTCGCGTCCAGTTTCCTTTCTCTTTGTTTTAAATCAAGGATTTAGCCGTAATACAAAATAGTAGCACAGACAACTAGTTTTGTGCTCGAACACAGCGAACGCTGTTTTTTCATGTTTTCCTTAAGAAAGTTTAAAGCCGTATTTTCTATTTTTCTACGATCCATTTCTCTATATTTCGCGTCTCCGCACTAAAATTCACAGCAATTTTCAGGAGGTTCTGGTTGTCTTTTTCAAGGATACGCTTTTCAACTAAAGAAAACACCAAATCCTGCACGAAAGTTTTTCATGCAGGATTTACATTGCACCTTATATTATATAGAAGACTATTCCTTATTTATATAAAAGAGAAATATAATCAACGCCTATACAATTATTATCTCATTTTTTTGCTGTAATTTTGCACCACTAATATAAAACACTCAAAATGATGAAGAAAATACTGTTACTCGGTTCTGGAGAACTAGGAAAAGAATTTGTAATTTCAGCTCAACGTAAAGGTCAACACATCATTGCCTGCGACTCGTACGCGGGAGCACCTGCTATGCAAGTGGCTGATGAATTTGAAGTATTCGATATGCTGAACGGTGAAGAACTGGAGCGTGTCGTAAAGAAACACCAGCCGGACATTATCGTTCCGGAGATTGAAGCGATCCGCACAGAACGTTTGTATGACTTCGAAAAAGAAGGCATACAGGTAGTGCCCAGCGCCCGTGCCGTGAACTTCACGATGAATCGTAAAGCTATCCGCGACCTTGCCGCCAAAGAGCTCGGACTGAAAACAGCCAAATACTTCTACGCCAAAACATTGGACGAACTGAAAGAAGCTGCCGCTAAAATCGGTTTCCCTTGTGTCGTTAAACCGTTGATGTCATCCTCCGGTAAAGGACAGTCGCTAGTGAAGAGTGCCGACGAACTTGAACACGCCTGGGAATACGGATGCAGCGGAAGCCGTGGCGATATCCGCGAACTTATCATTGAAGAATTTATCAAATTCGACAGCGAAATCACCCTGCTCACCGTTACTCAAAAGAACGGTCCCACCCTGTTCTGCCCTCCTATCGGACACGTGCAGAAAGGTGGCGACTATCGCGAAAGTTTCCAGCCTGCACACATCGATCCTGCTCATTTGAAAGAAGCGGAAGAGATGGCAGAAAAAGTAACCCGCGCGCTGACAGGCGCAGGACTTTGGGGAGTTGAGTTCTTCCTAAGCCATGAAAACGGAGTCTATTTCTCCGAACTTTCTCCACGTCCGCACGATACCGGCATGGTGACTTTGGCAGGAACACAAAATCTGAATGAATTTGAATTGCACCTGCGTGCCGTGCTCGGTCTGCCTATTCCGGGCATCAAGCAAGAACGGATAGGCGCAAGTGCCGTCATCCTCTCTCCGATTGCCAGTCAGGAACGCCCTCAATATCGTGGACTGGAAGAAGTGACCAAAGAAGAAGATACCTATCTACGTATATTCGGCAAACCGTTTACACGCGTCAACCGTCGTATGGGTGTGGTGCTTTGCTACGCTCCGCTCGATACTGATTTGGATGCGTTGCGCGACAAGGCTAAGAGAATTGCAGAGAAAGTAGAAGTTTACTAAAAAAGAAATCACCCCTATCAGAACAAATTCTGACAGGGGTGATTTCTTTTTTCCGAACCTGTTAAGACAGCCTCTTTTCCTTTCAGACTTGGTTCCATCCGGTTTCAGCATCGAAGCAAGGACAAGCCTTGATCCATTCCTCCGGCTCTATCTCACCGTTCCCGTTCAGGTCAGGACTTAAATCCCGATGCCCGCATACCCGGCAACCCGGATAATCACGCAGCAACGTAAGAATCAGTACGCGCAGAGAGTGTTTCTGCCACTCTGTACGGGTATCTTTGGGCTGCCCTTCACAATCGAGTCCACCTTCATAACAGATACCTATACTTTCACTATTGAAGCCACGGACGTGCGCACCGATCTTCTCTATCGGCCGGGTAGATTTTATATCACCGTTCTTACGGATATAAAAATGATACCCCGTTCCATTAAATCCCCGCCTGCGATGGCAGATGTCCAAATCATACTCCGTAAAACTCTTGTCCTCGCGTGTGGCGGAACAATGGATCACTATCAGGTTTATAGATCGCATCATACTATATGACATCTACCCCCCTTCAGGCTTCCAGCGCATTACGCTGTACACATTCCTTCTTGACGCACTGCAAAGCAGAAGCCTGCGCAAGTTGACCTCTCAACGAGAAAATCTCCGTATGCATCTCTTTCACTCTCGAACTAAGGTCGAAATAATCCTTCAACACCTTTTCCAATTGTTCCATTAGAAAAGAATATTGATCTTTCACCAGTTCGCTGAACTCTTTGACTTCCTGCGCCATTTCTTTGCGCTTCTTACGATTACCACCCAAGAAAGGCAAAATCGTCATTATAATATCGAGAATTTTATCTAACATGATTTTTTCTATTAAATGAAGAATGAAACATAAAAACGAATGAAACGAACGAAAAAGAGAATTGAAAAAGAAGAAATCCCAATGAGGACAATAAAGTCTATGAAATCAATTAAGCCCATCAAGATAACAAAAAAACAATAAAGACAACAAAGCCTACAAAACCCAAGAATCAAACCCATAAAGAAAGAGAACCGGGAACCATCCCCAAGCCTTTCATCCCTGGTTCCCAGTTCCCGATTCTCAATTCTTCATCCAGCCTTATGCCGCCGGGTCCGGGGCCTCTCCGCTTCCGCCGCCACCGGGATTTCCACTGCCGCCGGGATTTCCGCCCCCGTTCTCATCATCGGAGCCGTCCACCCCTTTTCCTGCAAGAACGAAATCCACATTATTCTCCCCCCGGGTCGTGGTATGACTGGTATTCACCAGACGAAGCGCCTTATCAGCGACGAAACGCACATTCACCCGGCGAATACTGCGCACCGTGCAATCCTTCTCCTTTTCCGTCCCCTCGCTGCTCAACGTGATATGAAAGGTTCCCAACCCATCAATCTTCACCTTATCGCCTTGTGTGAGCGACAAACGCAACTGCTCCACAAAAGCCTCGATGGAATGTTTCACATCTCCTGCCGTCAGCGAAGAATTCGCCTCGATGGCATCCGCCAGCTTATTGACATCCATCACTCTCACTGTACCCGATTTCTAGCGTACATAATACAACATCTGCGAATCTTCCTGACTCACATACTTTCTGCGCTGATAGCGCTCCACCAATACATTCATAATTTAAAAAAGTTAAGGTTTAAGTAATAATATTTTCTCTTCTTTCAACATCACAAAGATACAAAATCAAACATCAAAAGTCAAGTTTTTACCCGTTTATTTTCTTCCTGATCACAACTAAAAATAGAAAGATAATTCTAAAATAATAGCGTATAAATATGCATCCTATTAGTCAAACAAAAGCACCAATCACTTGGCATGTTTCAGCAAATATTCCAAAGGCGGCACATAATCACCGATTTTCGTCATTTCCGGATTATGGTGAAAGTAGGCATTTCCTGTCTCCCCGTTGCGCTGCTTGGCCACAATTACCACGCCCAGTCCCTCCGTCGGGTAACCGCTATCCTTGTCCGTCGTGATACGAGCCTGTGCAGGACGATAGAGCAACATCACCACGTCCGCATCCTGCTCGATGGCGCCACTCTCGCGCAACTGGCTCAACTCCGGCCGCCGGTCGATATGCCCCTCTGCCAAACGATTCAACTGGCTCAACAGCACCACCGGCACATTCAACTCCTTAGCCAGCATCTTCGCTTTCCGAGTGGCTTGTGCCACCTTCTGCTCACGGTTACGGTTACTTTGCCCCGTCGTCATATCGCAAAGCTGCAAATAATCAACAAAAATCACGTCACACTCCCCCCCGGCTTTTCAGCAACCGCGCGCTTGAGCGCACATGATCCATACTCACCACCGTACTGTCATCCACGTGTATCCGCAAGCGCGAAAGTTCTGCAGCCGCCGCACGTGCCTCCGACATCTCCTGCTCGCTGGGTACTCCTGTCCGCCAATGTCGCTGGTTGACTTCGCTCGCCGCCATCAACCACCGGTCTGCCAACCTCTCCCCCTGCATTTCCAAACTGTACACTACCACGGCACGCCCCGCCATCGCCGCGCTACGTGCCAAATGCAACGCTAAAGCCGTTTTCCCCACCGAGGGACGGGCGGCGAGAACCACCAGATCACCGTCCTGCCATCCGGAGGTCATACGATCCAAATCCGTCAGCCCCGTCGGAACACCTGTCACGCCGTTCACACTCCTGATGATACGCCGCTCGGCATCCTTCATCGTGTCCGCCATCAGCGTATCCATATCGCGCATACAGTCGTTATGCCCGAACTCACCCTCCAGACGGTCGAGCAAATTGTGAGCGTCTACCAGCGTATCGGCAATATCCAGCGTATCGTCCAGCGAACAGGCAAGCAACTTATTCAACCCCACAATCATCTCACGACGCAAATATTTCTCGTGCACGATCTGCGCATGATACTCGATATGCGCGGAGCTTGCCACCCTGCTGCTAAGCAAAGTGACCTGATACGCCCCGCCCGCTTCTTCGAGCGTCCCCCTGCGGAGAAGCTCTTCTTTTACAGTCAGAATATCCACCTTCGTACCCGCCTGGTACATTGCCAGCAAAGCCGAGAAAATCAGTCGATGGCGCTCCACGTAGAACATTTCCGGACGGAGCTTGTCCGCTACCAGCGGCAGAGCCTCCTGCTCTATCATGCAAGCTCCTATGATGGCTTCCTCTATTTCGGGAGCCTGTGGCGAAACTCTATTTTCCGTATCCATCTTCCACCTCAATATTCGTTCAAGAATGCCTTGTTTGCCAAGTAAGAAGAGGCGTGCAAGAGAAAGTTGGCGTTCGTCTGATGGAAGTAATATTCCTCGATGTGCCCGACGGCCAGTTCCCGTTCCTTGTCGCTCAACTTCTTCCATTCGCGCTGCGCCTTGGCAATGTTCTCTTTGGGAAGCTGGGTGACGTTGTGATACTCGTTCCAAAAGAGGAGAAACTTCTCTTTAGCTTCCTTCTTCTGCCGCTTCACACTGTCGGGTTCGGCCTTAGGCACGCTCACCCAGCTCTCATAATCCACCACCCGGATATGCAGGGCGGAAGTGTCGTCGTGCGAAATAATTTCAATCACTCCTTTCGACTTCAAACCCTGCATGAAACGGTACGTCCTGCTGACAGACCAATGAAAAACATCGCTCCAACTCCGGTAGCTGCGCAGGCTTTCGCCTCTTTTACACACACTCTTCTTGCACCAGTAATCGGTATATTCCGTTTCGGAATAGTTCACTTTCATAAGCAATTTCAAGAAAGCCTCTATGTCGCCTTCATGGTTGTCGCAATTCTTCATATACTCTGCGAACATCAGTTTGGGAATAATAATATAACCGTTTCCGGACATTTGTTGAAGATTGAAATTCTGCATATCTAATGTTTTAAAATTTTCGGCAAAGGTATTCCATCCGGCATCAATCCCCTAATCGGATAGACGGTATCAGAGGTATTTGAATGTAAATCGTATGTTCGGAACTGTAAATATCTTCTTTACCGGATTTATACAAGCTCCCGGGAAGCGAAGGAAAAAACAGAGACTCCGTTTCAGGCAAACGGAGTCTCTGTTAGTATCAAACGAAAGCTCTATCCGACAGATTCGGAGCCTCTGTCCGAAGGCCGAAAAACGACTTTTTAACGGAACGCATAGCGGAACACTTTCAAACAGCAGATAACTCACTATATCACAACCCGTTACCTACCATTTCCAAAAGACGTCCCGAACGCTATGCGGAACTATTATAAATATATAAATAATAAACTATATATTTAAAAATATATAGTTCGATTTTCCATTTTTGAAGATTAAAGTTTCTTTTCGTCAAACAGGGTCAGATAAATATGGGGCACTACAATATAGGGAGGTCCCAGGTACAGGACAATGATCTCCTGCATCTTCGGACTTAAATATGTGGTATGAGAAGTATAACCCAAAGCACTCAGTTTTGCGGCGAGAGCTAAATCTTCATCAATTCTTTCACGCATTCTTTTTCTGGACAAATCAATTCCCGGATTGCCGGGAAAGTATTCCATTGCCAACTGGGAAAATGGTTTGAAACCATTAATAACGTAGCCCTCCTGGGCTATCTTTCTTTCATTCATTGTGTAAATGTTTAATTAATATATGACTCCTATTCATCAGGTTCATATTTTTCGCAAAATTATAAAATTATTCCCATTAATTATAGATAAAATATTTTTATTTTTATACTTTAAATTGCAGATGTCCGATTATATTTACATTTTTGTTTTACTAATTTAAACAAATATGATAATTCGTAAATAATAATTATTAAAAAAAACTGAATGAAGAAAGAAAATCTATTCTCGTTTATGAGGCAAGTGACTGCCGAATTGCAAGGAAGGGGAAATTTGGGGACTGCTCATGTATATAAAAGCACCTTGAATGCGATTCTCACTTTTCAGGGGTCCGAGAAGTTAATGTTCCGTCAGCTGACGTCCGAATGGGTGAAACGTTTTGAAATCAGTCTGCGCGAACGCGGATGCAGTTGGAACACGGTGTCTACGTATCTCCGAACGCTGCGGGCAGTTTACAACCGTGCCGTAGACCGGCGGAAAGCTGTGTATGTACCTCATTTGTTCCGATCGGTCTATACGGGTACACGTGCCGACCGCCAACGTGCGTTGGATGGTGAAGATATGAGAAAAGTATTCACCCGGCTGCCCCAGTCCCGCATCCCTCCTATGGTGGAGAAAGCACGCGATTGGTTTATCCTGATGTTTCTACTTCGCGGATTGCCGTTTGTCGATCTGGCCTATCTCCGCAAGAATGATTTGCAAGGAAATGTGATTACTTACCGCCGCCGCAAAACAGGCCGTTCCTTGTCCGTGACGCTGACACCGGAAGCAATGTCCTTGTTGCAAAAACACATGAACCGCAACTCTGAATCGCCCTATCTCTTTCCCATCCTGCGAAGCAAAGAGGGAACGGAAGAAGCATATCGTGAATATCAGCTGGCATTGCGCAACTTTAACCATCAATTGGCATCATTGGGAAAAATGTTGGGACTTGAAGACAAGTTGAGTTCTTACGCCACCCGCCACACGTGGGCTACCACAGCTTATTACTGCGAAATCCATCCGGGAATCATTTCCGAAGCAATGGGACATTCATCTATCACCGTGACGGAGACATACTTGAAGCCCTTTCATAGTAAAAAATAGACGAAGCAAACAGACAGATTATAGATTTCGTGAAGCAGTTAACAGGCCACGCAATACACTAAGGAACAGACCGTTACTTTGTAGGTAACGGAAGAAATCGATGCCGCAAAGATGAGCACATTTCTTAAAATATCCAAATTAAATCGAACATTTTTCTAATAAAACACTCAAAACGGAATAATACAATCAGAACACGACTTCTTTGTATCAAGGCTTCATTAATGTCTGAATTTTAGCAAAGAATCCCTCTCTGCCGCTTGTCAGAAGCAGGGTAAGATATTTTATTATCAAAATCGTCTTTCAGCATCGCGGCTACTCCCGAAAGAGCAGACACGAAGACTCTTCCGTTACCTACAAAGTAACGGATGTGGGAAATAGCTATATGTAGGTTGAACTAGAGGTACAATAATCTCAAAATACAATAAGATGCTAATGCGCAAATTTTATCTTTTACTTTTGTTTTGCCGTTTCTACTGCCTGTCAGTTCTATGGCACAGAATCAGATTCCTGATACCGTTTATGTTTTCGCTTTGTTTCCCATAAGGATATGTTCTATGTCCCGTGGAAAGATAACGAAACACAGTTGGATCATCTTTGGCTGTGGTTGAAACCCACAAAGCTACCATTCTTAGTGGTGAAGTCCCTTTATTGATAGACGGCTATTGCGCTTCCGAGCCCACATCTGTCGAAAATCTAAAACTCGCCAGAGTTAGCAGCAACCGTGTGAAATCCGAACTGATCCTCGAAAAGGCTTGAATGAATCCTGTTTTATCACCACAACCACACTGCACCTTATGGGGATTTACGACATGTTGTTATCGTTCGTCTGCGTTTTCCTCAAGAAGAAGTGGAAGAAAACCAATTGTCGGAGAAAAGAAACGTTCATCATCGCACCGAAAAACCGAAGCAGGAAACGCCCGCAGATTCAACATCCCCGACGGATACATCTTCGGAAGTGACTGAAACTCCGTTGAAGGCATCCGACTTTCATCATCTCACTCTGCGTGCCAACCTGCTTCATTGGGCTACTCTTACTCCGGATTTAGGATTCGAATGGCGGATGAACCGTCATTTCGGTCTCTTGCTCAACGGTAGTTGGACCACATGGAGCTGGGACCATAAGAACCGTCGCTATGCCCTTTGGAAAGTCTCCCGAAGTGCGTTATTACCGGGCAAACAAGGCAAAGGCTTTTAGGTGTCATGTATCATACGGGCGAGTTTCATTATAAATTGGGCAAGACCGGCAAGCAAGGCAATTATCAAGGCGGAGGACTGACAGGCGGTTATATCTTCAACCTGAACCGTTCGCTTTCTCTCGACTTCCACGCCGGAGCAGGCTACACTTACGCTGACTATGACGAATACGCACTCATCAATGATGTCCGCGTCCACAAAGGCAGTAAGACAAAAATTATTGGGGTATTAACCAACTAGGAATCACACTGATATGGAAACTAATAAAATAACCTCCCGCGCAGCCCTTTTGCGGGTCGCCTTGATGCTGACCTCTTGCGTTAAAGACGATATTGATAACACGCCCCATCCTTCACAGGAGCGATAGTGATTACAACAGATTGGAGCAGCCGTGCAGACCAGGCCGTGCAGCCTGTATCGTATACGCTTCGTGTGTCCGGCCAGTCCGGGCAAAGCGACGAACAGCCCGTGAAGGGAAACACGAATATTTTCATTCTTTGCTTGCTCCGGCAGCTTACGAATTATTGGTTTATAACACCCCGAAGCCATAACCGTCACCGGTGATGTTGCCACGATAGCTTCGACAGACGAAAATAACATAGAAGCTCTTCCCGGTTATCTCTTTCCGCTACGCAGACATTGGACGTAGTAAAGATGACACCTTATTTGTAACAGTGGGAATGTTGCAACATATTCGTCAGCTGACGTTGGTGCTGAAACTCAAAGAAGGAGATCACGACCGCATCACCAGTTTAAATGCCACATTGAGCGGCATTGCCTCCAGTATAAATCTCGCGACCGGAGCATGGGCTTCCCCGACAGAGTATCCTTTCTCCTGTTTTTAAAAACAGAAGAAAAGGACGGAACGCCGACACTGACCGCCACGATCCGTTTGTTGGGAATTATCGCGGAAGAAAACAGGAGCTTAGCATAGCTGTTGCATTAAACAACCAATCGGTGTACACGATAAAGACAGACCTTACCGAAGTATTGCAGAAATGTTTCGACGGTTCGATGACTCCGCTGGTATTGGGGCCAACTTTGACTTGCCTTCCCAAGGAGATTTTTCCGGTAATATAAATAGTTGGAATTCGGTAGAAGGCGGACATGTGGATATTCATTGATTGCACGTGTTGTAAACAGAACAGAATAATAACAACAAATAGATTGAAAGACAATGGTGAAAAAGAAATTAGTACTTTATGTTGCGTTGGCTGCCTTATGGGGAGCTTGCGGCAATGACAACGAATCTCAACCGACCGCTGCGCCCGACGGACGTACGGCATTGACTGTAAAGGGCGAGATCGGCACAAAAGGGCTTCCGTAAGCCGTGCCATAGATACGGACTGGGGCAGCAATGATAAAATTGGAATTTTATGGTGTATTCCGGAAACGGTGTAGGGCTTACGTTGGAGAATATTTGCGACGGAGCAGACAATAAATGTTACATAACCCCAATGGCAATGGCAAATTTGAACCTTCTGTCACGCCGGAAGAACCGGGAGAAGTGAATACAAATAGAATCTATTTTCCGATTATCGGTACAGTGGATTTTATGCTTATTATCCATTTGTCACTCCGTTGACGGATTATACTTGTTCTCTGAATATTGCCGACCAAAGTAATCAGGAGGCTATTGATTTCATGTATGCCGACAAAGCGGAAGGGTATACAAAAATAATCCGGTAGTATCGTTCAATTTTAGCCATCAACTTTCCAAACTGGTGTTGACTATTACACCGGGAGACGGATTGACTGCTGCTGATTTAGAAACCTTAGTGTCACTGTGGGCGGACAACACACCACAGCCACATTTAATCTTCCGATGGTACTCTGACGGCGGGTGCGGAAACAACAGACATCACACTACTTACAACAAAGTCCGGTGCTTTGTGTGAAGCAATTTTATTACCCGACGCGACTACATCGCGCACGTTGACTTTCGATTTGAACAATGACAATGATCTTCCTTTCACTTGGGAAATGGATAAAGCATTGGCAGCAGGTAAGTATACGTATGACGTGAAGTTGCATCGTACAAAAATAGAGATCACAGGAGCTACTATTACCGAATGGACTCCGGTGAACGGCGGCGGAGTAGATGCGCATTAATTAAGTAGATTAATAATAAATATAAACTAAAAAATACAGTTATGAGAAAAGTCTATTTTGCAGCTGCCTTGGTTGCAACATTGACAGGATGTGACAATAGTGAAATGAACAATATCACCGATAGCAAACAGGTGGCAGTGGAAGTGACGGCCGGAATTGAAGGAGTAACAACGCGTATGAAAAATACGACATGGCAGTCTGGAGACGAGATCGGCGTTTTGGAACGAGCGGTAAAATGAGTTATTCGAATTACCGTTATCAGTGGACGAGTGGAAATGCTTTTAAACCATATTCGAATGTTATTTATTATGGTGATGAGGAAGGTCAGTTTACGGCATATTATCCGTATGCTGCTGCCAAGGATATTACAGATAATAAGATTACAAGGAAGCTGCTAGAACAGTATTCTACGTATTTGGACGACCAGATAGATTTCCTGTATGCTGAAGCAACAGGTACAAAAGACGATCCTCAAGTTGATTTTCAATTTAAACATAAAATGAGTAAGGTGGTCTTAAAGTTAGTGCCGGAAATGGTTATAATTCCGCGAGTGGTTTTGCGTCGTGGTGGAACATCGTTTTTCGAATTTACATTCTCAAGTTTCATTTAATATTAAGACAGGCGAGGTGGAACCGATTGGAAGTGCAGAAGAATTGAATTTTGCTTATTCTGCTGTTTGGGATTTAGTGGAAATTATGTTGCGGCAGATAATGCGACTTATTATACTTTTATAGTATGTCCCGGCGAACGTGTTGATGGAGGTATGAAGGTGGATTTAGTGTATAATAACAAGTACGACGGATATACTCTTCATACAACATTATTTACTGGCAGTCAGGTTTTGAAACCGAAGCCGGAAAGGAATATACGTATACTGTAACCGTAAACAAGACGGATCTAAAAGTGGAAAATGCTATTATTTCTCCTTGGGATCCTGTAACTTTACCTAATGATGGAAAAGTGGATACAACTCTGTAAAAACATCTCCGGAACAAAATCCCGTAATATGCTAGTATGCTGAAGATGTAATACAAGTTCCCTAGTCCTCCTATTATAAGAGAAAGTAGAAAGCTCGGACTTTCCCGGACTTTCTACTTTCTCTTTGTCTTTAAACATCTTAGGACTGTAAATGTGGTATATCAAATTAAGTAAGAGACCATAGGTAGAAGAAAACATTGTTCATAATCGATTGAGTAACAGAAATAATGATTATCTTTGTAGGTACGTTCATTATATAAAATCAAAAGATGGAAACAACTGATCGCTATATCAGATTTGATTGGGCCATAAAACGCCTTTTACGCCAGAAAGCCAACTTCGGGGTGCTCGAAGGGCTTCTCACTGTACTCCTGAACGAGAAAGTAGAAATCATCGAACTACTGGAAAGCGAAAGCAACCAGCAGACTATTGACGATAAATTCAACCGGGTAGATATTAAAGCAAAAATAGTAAAGGAAATCATTATTGTAGAAATTCAAAATACCCGTGAGCTGTATTATCTGGAACGCATCCTGTATGGAGTTGCCAAAGCAATCACCGAGCATATTTCGCTAGGCGAACGATACTATGAGGTGAAGAAAATCTACTCCGTGAGTATTCTTTATTTCGACATCGGTATAGGTGATGATTATCTGTACCACGGACAGAATACGTTTTAGGCGTACATACGGGAGATCAATTATTGGTCAGCACCAAAGAAAGAATGCGATAGTGAGCAAGCTCCCCAGCGAAATCTTTCCCGAATATTTCCTTATTCGGGTGAACGAATTCGACAAGGTAGCTGTCACTCCCCTTGAAGAGTGGATAGAATACCTGAAAACAGGCCGCATCCGACCCGATACGCAAGCCCCGGTCTTGCAGAAGCTCGCCGGAAACTCGTTTATTATAATATGAATCCCAAAGAACGTCATGCTTACGACGAACATCTGAATGCTATCATGATTCAAAATGATGTACTGGATGGAGCCAAACTGGAAGGACGAATGGAAGGATTGGCAGAAGGACTTGCAGAAGGTAAAGCAGAAGGTAAAGCAGAAGGACTTGCGGAAGGACTTGCAGAAGGTAAAGCGGAAGGACTAGCAGAAGGCGAAAAGAATAAGCAAATCGAGATAGCCCGTAAGTTCAAAGAAATAGGACTTAGCACTGAAATGATTATTCAAGGTACCGGATTATCTGCAGAAGAAATTAACGCCTTATAATACATTCATAAAATAAAGCCCTACCAAGAAACGGTAGCGGATTATAATTAAAAGCCCCGTTTTGTCTTTGATAAAACGGGGCTTTAAGATATAATAGATCAATGAAAACTATCGTTTCTTACCCAAGAAACGTTTTGCCAAATATTTACGTATCGGTTCGTCATACAGTTTCAGACACAGATAAGCAAGCACGATACTCAAGACAAAGACGCACACGGCTACGTGCCAAGTCTCGCCCAACGTATAGAGCTTATTCTCAATCAGCCATGCATAGAACAGGTACATCAACGGATAATGGATCACATAAACCGGATAGGATATATCCCCAGAAATTTGCATACTTTTGTCGATTGCACGTCCGTAGTGGTGCCCGACGCTCCTATCCAAAGAATGATAGGAAAGCCACAATCACACAAAACGCTTCATAAATACCATTCATGCAAAGCGGCTCCATTCCTTCGAGATAAGGAACAGAGAACAGGGCAATCAGCGCAATGGTACAGATCCAAAACGCACCCTTCACCTTCATAGGCTTGAAGTTGCGCGACATCAGCATACCCAGTGAGAAAGGGAAAAGCATACGCAACGAGCCGCCCAGAAATTAACCCCGTCCAGCGTCCAGCCCACTCCTATGTTTCCATAAGTGGAGACATTGAAAACGGCAAACGCTGCCAATGCTGCACCCAGCAACACCACAAATACCGTCAGCGCCTTGTTGGACAAGCGGCGGATGAACAACGCATACAGGATATTACCGATATACTCGAAAATAACGACCAGCAAGGGCCGTTCAACGGAAACATCTCACCATTGCCACGAACTTCATATCCCACACCCGGCATGGCAGGAATGAAGAATATCGTGCAAAGAAGAGACAACATAATCATGGAGATGGCTACATGCGTTCCATCCCATTGCACACAACCCTGAATACAGAATGTGATAGCACCCAATACGGCACCCATAACGACCATCGGATGAAGACGTATCAAACGACGTTTAAAGAAATCTTTCATGGTGAGACTCTTGCCCCAACGGTCGTCATAAGCGTAACCGATCACGAAACCCGAAAGGATAAAGAAGAAATCCACGGCAAGATAACCGTGGTTGAGAGTCTCGATATTGCCACCACCGGCAAAAGCATATCCCTCGAATACATGATACCATATCACCATAAGAGCCGCTACACCGCGAAGTCCGTCAAGAAGATCATAATGTGCTTTGGTATCTGCAAAGGCTGAAGAAGAAATGTTCGACATCTGTTTTCTATTAGTTAGTTAGTATTTTCAGATGGCAAAGATACGGTTTGCGAACGAAGTTCTTTTGCTTAAAAGCAAAAAGCCCTACCGAAAACTATTTTTAGCACGTACCCGACTAAGCGTGTAGATGGAAATGCCCAAAAGGCAGCCACATACTTCAGCTTCACCCGGTTTATCAGTCCGGGATAGCGACGGTTGAACTGCTCATACCGTTCTTTAGGCGAAAGCTGGAGCCGTTCCACAAACATGTGGCTAAGCTCTTTGTTGACATTCTGATGCAGGATGCGCCCCAGTTGGCTATGTCGATATAGGTTTCGTAGAGCATATTCAGCTTGTCGATATGGATGACGTAGATTTTGCAATCGGAAAGCGTTTCAATGCTCTCCACCGACGGTTGCTGATAGTAGAGCGAATCCATGCCGAACGTAATGTCGCCTTCCAGCGTGAACCACGTAGTAGTGTCCTGTCCGTTGTGATGGAATACGGAACGGGCAATGCCCTCTTCAATGAAATAAACCAGGCGGTCTGTTACCCCGACTGGACGATATAGGTATCTTTAGGATAATATCGCAGTTCCATATTCGCCTGAAGCGCCTGAAGCGCTTCATCGGATACCGGATAGATTTCTCTGATTTTTGAATAATGTTTTCCATTTTGAGATTCCTTACTTGATATTCGACAGGCCACCGGACGGACATTTCTAATGACGCACCTTAGGATACTTATTATTGAAACGGAATCCCAAGCCGAGCATCAGATAATTAGGTGTCTGAAAGTTTTGGAGATTGTAACCGATGTGAAGGAAAGAGCTACGTGTCACGTCTATCTTCAACGCAAAGACCTGATACAGCCCCGCAAATCGCCACGCCCCAGCACATTCGTTCCCAAACCGACATTGATGGTGAAAACGGCATTACATACTCCGCCCGTCCGAAAGTCCGAGAGCAAGCTGATGCTGAATGCCCGGCACAAGAAACCTGCGTCCGGAAGTGCCGCTGCCTCCATCGTAATCGTACTCCACAATCCGGTCTTCGGTGTACACATTGGCACTACCGTCATAAACACCGTCCAGCGAGACGCCGAATCGCAGCTTATAGTTGAGGTTGTACATCGGGGCAAAGTTGAATCCCGCCACGGGGTAACTGCCCGGCGAAGCTATCTGCTTCCCGCTTTCTACATACACGCCTTTCCGTCTCCACGAGCCGAACAACACAAGATCGTAACTGATATGACGGGAAAACGGGGAATATACGGCTTGACCAAAGACTTGGTCAGGTCGGATTCTTCACGGTTGAAGTTGTACACCAGACCGATTTTCGCTCCGGTGGTGTTCACTCCTGCGTTGGGGAATTTGGTGTTGCCGTTGGAGAAATGCGTAAAATCTCCGCCGATGATAAAATCGAAATAACGGGAAAGCGACCAATTGAGGTAGATACCTGCATTGAGATACGCATTCACCCGTGAACCTACCGCTCCGTTGTAGGAGTTGTAATCGTTATCGTATGGTTTCCATCCGGCAGAAAGGCCGAAATTCCACTCGTAATTGAGCGAAAGACGGGGATTGAAACGGGCGATACGTGCGCCCTGAAAGACATAGAACGTCACCGGATCACCGAGTTGCTTACGGTCGCCAAAGGTGGTGACGGCCAAGCCGAAGCCTTGGTAGGCTCCGCCGTAGATACGGTCGGCACAGGTATTGGGACGAAACTTGAAGGAATATTTCAAATGAGCGGCAAAGGAACTTTGGATGGGCTTCCACCGTTCGTTCTCTCCTTGCAGGAAAGGATTGGTGGGGAACACGTATTGCGGCCGAGCTTCTATCCCCAACCGGTGAATGAACCGATGGGGAACGTAAGGAGCTACCGTGTCCATGCCACATTGCGGGAAACTGTTGCGCCGGAATCCATGAAGTTCTTCCTGCAATCGACGCACTTCTTCACGAAGTTCGCGGACGTCCTGCTGGAGTTGCTCCACGTCTTGCCTGACCTCTTTCACCTCCTGCCCCACTTCTTGCGCGCACAGCGAAGCAACGGGGAAAAGCAAGGCGGAACAGAATAGGATGATTTCCCGTCTGGGTATCTTTACTCTCATATCATAGTCTGGTTAGTCTTTTCAGAACGAAGTTTATAAATGGAGCTTCTCGATAAACTGCGCTACATGATAGCCATCCATCAATCCATGATGGCAAGTGACGGAAACGGGCATCATCAGCCTTTCTCCTTCGCGGAAGTATTTACCGGTGGAGATTTTGGGAACGCTGTCGCCCGAACGCATATTGGTGGGATGCTTCATATCGGTGAAGAGAGCCACGGCACGGCCGAATAATGAATGGCGTTGGGATGAAACGTACCTCCTTTGTTGAGTCCCGTAGTGGCTTGCAGGCGTTCCATCTCGGCTTTGCCCGACGGATAAAGACGAGTTCGTCCGGATCGTATTCAAAAGCGGCAAAAAAAGGTGTGGTCGGCACGCCCACAGTGGCTTCGGGCAGAAGACTGTCATAACACACCACTCGATCGCCTTCGATGCGGTAGCGGAACTCTTCCACGGCAGCCGCAGCAGTCACGATGCGGTGAAGGACGAGCAGGGAAAAGGAAACGCCTTTGTCTTTGGCTTCCTGATACGCGCGCGTACAATCTACATTGACCGTCACTCCAAAAAGGATCGTCAAAAGCACTGAAATGTTCGTAATGTTCTCTTCTGTTCCAAGTAGCAATATCGATGATCTTCTCTATCTGATTCATTCTAAACACTCTTTTTAAGTTTCACCACAGAGGGCACAGAGGACACAGAGATTTTATAGAGTTTTATAGAACTTTTCACCGGATTAATGCAATTGATTCCATTGCTTCCGGTCTTACCTTACCGAAAAACTCTGTGTCCTTTGTGTCCTCTGTGGTGAATAATTACTGATGTTGCTCACGCAACAAGTCATTCACTGTCTTCACCGGGTTAAAGGTAGAAAGAGGAACTTCTACAAAGACGGTATTCCAGTCGCTCATCGCACCATTCCACAAGCCGGGAAGTTCGAGGGCTTTCAGGTCTTTACCGTTCTTCGATTTGTAGGAGATGAAGCCGGTGGCTTTATCTACATATTTCACCAGTCGAATTTATGTCCTTTATAATCACGCACAGCGCATACGAGGTCTACCGGATTGAAGTGCGTACCCTTCTCGAACATTTCTTTCTTCTCCGGATCGTCCATGTCGATCTGCGAGCTTTCGAGAATTTGCAGGAGATAGTTCCGTCGCTGTTGTAAGCAAGGAACGGACCGCCGCCGGGTTCGCCTACGTTCTTCACCATTCCGCAGACACGCATCGGGCGGTTGAACTTGTTTTGAGGTAAATGGCCAGTACGGAGTCTTCGAGGTCTTTCGTTTCCGGGTTCTTGCAGAAGAGTTTCTTTGCAGGAATTGAAGCATTTCCATCATCTGGTCGTGCGTATACTTGCCGCTGTCGAGCAGCGTGAGGTATTCGAATACTTGTTTTGCAGGGTCACGAGCACTCCGGCAATCAGTTTCTTATACGTAACGGTGTCGGCTTTCAAACGGTCGGGCACTACGTTGTCGATGTTCTTGATGAAGATGATGTCTGCGTCCAAGTCGTTCAGGTTCTCAATCAGCGCGCCATGACCACCGGGACGGAACAGCAGTTTGCCGTTGTCGCGGAACGGTTGGTTGTCCATATCGGCAGCAATGGTGTCGGTACTTGGCTTCTGCTCGGAGAAGGTGATGTAATAGTCTACGCCGTAACGTTTGGCGAAGTCGTCCACTTTTCCGTCACGAGCTTCTTGAAAAGTTCGCGGTGTTCGGTAGACACGGTGAAGTGTACGTTCACTTTGCCGCTCTTGCCGGCTGCATACAGAGCGCCTTCGGCAAGATGTTCCTCCATCGGAGTGCGGGAGCCTTCGGGATATTTATGGAATTTGAGCAGACCTTTCGGTAGTGCGCCATAGTTCAGTCCTGCAGTCTCCAGCAGGGCGGACACCACTGCTTTATAGTTGCCTTCTTCCATCAGTCCGGGAATGTCTTTTCCGGAGATTCGCTGACAGGCCACATTCAGATCGTCATAGAAAGCAAAATTCTTGATTCCGTCAAAGAAGGCCTGCTCGAACTTGGTAGTCGGCTGGTCATAATCGGCGGACAGAAACTCGAATAGATTCTTAAACATACGACTTGCAGCACCGGAGGCAGGCACGAACTTCACAACAGTCTTATCTGTGTTTGTATATGCATCCCGCGGCCAGATAAGCCTTCTGTTCTTCTGCGTCGGGAGCTAATATGCCCTTTCGATGGAAGCTGCCGCATCCAGTTTTAAAAGGAAATCCCGTCTGGAAGCATGCTAATTGTTCTGCAATTTGCTCTTCCGTGATGCCTTTCTTGGCAAGCAACTCTTTGTCCTGTGTCGTTATCATAATATCTAATTTTATTAATTGATGCCCAAAAATACAAAATGTTATTTACTTCTTGCCGAATAACCGGAAAAAACTACTTTTACATCGAATTAACAAGATTGAATATGGACGACTTTTTACATTGAGGAAAAAGGAGCTTTTTCACTCTATCGACATTTATTACAGTCTGCCGGAGACAGTATTTTCTGGAGAGATTGCCAAAAGTTAAAGAAACATCTTATCAAGGCGGCCCAATGTAACGGTCTGCAACGCAATAACTTCGGATGAATCCCGTCATCAGAGATTTACAAACAGCAGTGATCGTTGCCGAGGAAATCGGTATGAAAGGTTCGTGCCTGATCGGGATCATGTTGCACGAAATCGTGAAAGGCCATGTATTGTCTATCGACGAGGTGAACGCCGAATATGGTGAAGACGTGGCAAGTATCATCAAGGGATTGGTGAAGACGAACGAGCTGTATGCCAAAAGCCCTGCCATCGAGTCGGAGAATTTCCGTAATCTGCTGCTGTCGTTTGCGGAGGATATGCGCGTAATCCTGATTATGATTGCCGACCGCGTGAACGTGATGCGCAAAATAAAGGATACAGGCAACGAGGAGGACCGGATCAAGGTAGCAAACGAAGCAGCATATCTGTATGCTCCGCTGGCTCACAAGCTGGGATTGTATAAGCTGAAATCGGAACTGGAGGATTTGTCTCTCAAATATACGCAGAAAGAGACATATTATTTCATCAAGGATAAGCTGAACGAAACAAAGGCTTCCCGCGACAAGTATATCGCCGCTTTTATCGAACCGATCCAAAAGAAGGTGGCGGAAGCGGGACTGAAGTTCGACATCAAGGGACGCACGAAGTCGATTCATTCGATATGGAACAAGATTCAGAAGCAAAAGACTCCTTTGAGGGGATTTATGACTTGTTCGCCATCCGTATCATACTGGATTCGGAACCGGACCCGGCGAAGGAGAAGCAGGAGTGCTGGCAGGTGTATTCGATTGTGACGGATATGTACCAGCCGAACCCGAAGCGTCTGCGCGACTGGCTTTCAATACCGAAGAGTAATGGTTACGAGTCGTTGCACATCACCGTGATGGGCCCGGAAGGGAAATGGGTGGAAGTGCAGATACGTACCCGACGGATGGACGAGATCGCGGAACGCGGACTGGCTGCGCACTGGAGATATAAAGGTATCAAAGGAGAAACGGGCTTGACGAGTGGTTGACTTCCGTGCGGGAGGCGTTGGAAAACGCGGACAACGACTCGATGAAGGTGATGGATCAGTTTAAGATGGATCTCTACGAGGATGAAGTGTTTGTCTTTACGCCCAAAGGGATTTGTTCAAGCTGGCTAAAGGGGCTACGGTGCTTGATTTTGCTTTCCATATACATAGTAAGTTGGGATGCAAGTGTATCGGCGCGAAAGTGAACGGCAAGAATGTGCAGTTGAAGCAGAAGTTGAACAGCGGCGACCAGTGGAGATCATGACTTCAAACACCCAGACTCCGAAACAGGACTGGCTGAACATCGTGACGACTTCCAAAGCACGCACCAAGATACGCCAGGCGCTCAAAGAGATGGTGGCACGCCAACATGCGTTTGCCAAAGAGACGCTGGAACGAAAATTCAAGAACCGCAAACTGGAGTATGATGAAGCGACCATGATGCGCCTCATCAAGCGTTTGGGATTCAAGAACGTGACGGAGTTTTATCAACGGATTGCCGATGGCGGACTGGATGTGAACGAGATTCTGGATAAATACATTGAGCAGCAAAACGGGACAGCGATACGCACGATGAAATTGTTTATCGGAGTGCCGAAGGGTATAATTTGCAAACCGCGCAGGAGGAAACGACATCTAAAGAGGATGTACTGGTGATTGACCAGAATCTGAAAGGACTGGAGTTTAAACTGGCTAAATGTTGTAACCCGATTTATGGCGATGATGTGTTCGGGTTCGTAACGGTGAGCGGCGGTATCAAGATACACCGGTCGGATTGTCCGAACGCGAACCAGATGCGCGAACGTTTCGGCTACCGGATTGTGAAGGCTCGCTGGGCGGGCAAGTCGGAAGGTACGCAATATCCGATCACGCTGCGCGTTGTAGGACATGATGATATTGGTATCGTAACAAATATTACTTCGATCATCTCGAAAGAGAATGGTATCACGCTACGTTCTATCGGTATTGATTCGAACGATGGGTTATTCTCTGGCACACTGACGGTAATGGTGGGTGATACGGGGCGTTTGGAGGCTCTTATCAAGAAATTACGGACGGTGAAGGAGTAAAACAGGTGAGCAGGAATTAAAGTTAAGACAGAAGAACAAAAGAACATATTTTGGATACGTATGATGAAAATCAAAACAATCATCACTCCTGAAATATGTTCTTTGTTCTTCTGTCTATCTTTTATCTTACCTTCTTCTTTATATAATAAGGATAAGTGACCAATACGAAGAACAGCAAAGCGATAGAAGCTACCATCTGTCCGGTATGGAGCATCTTGTCTGTATCCAATTCCATGTAGCACGCAGTAGCGATACCGGGAGATACCAACTTCGCTTGCCAACAAATGGGTAGTGTTGGCTGTTCCGCGTTGGCAATGATGGGATAGTTTCACAAATATCATCAGGAATTCCGGCATGGTTAAACCTAAACCCAATCCCAAGAGTACGGAAGAGATGCCTATCGAAAGGTCTGTGTTCAATAAGGACATGGCTACCATTTCCAACCCGATTCCTATAATGACCAAGCGCAGTGTCTTCTCTTTAAAAGAACAGGCGCGCGATGAACAGGGAGATAATGTATCCGAGGGTTGTGCCGACAAAGAACGGTACGGGGATTCCCACGTTTCCGAGTACGAAATCGTTTAAGAAAGGGTGTACCATTGGAATCAGTAAGCCCGGAACAAATGTTATCAGAATCAGGTTGATAGCGGGAACCCATCCACGAAGCAATAAGAAGCGGTCGAAGGAATAGAGTTTAGTGACAATCGGCGCACGGAAAGGTACATATACCCCGATAGCATGAGAATTCCTACAGCTCCGGTTATGACAGATACAGTGAGCAGGTTTTGGAATGAGTGGCTTTGATAGAGCCACACTCCGAGGATAATCCCAAAGCATTCCCAGACGTGCCGTCCACGAGAAGCTGACATTTCCGCGCTCCGCAGTGGAGTTGGTGATGTCGATAGCCAAGGTGATACCGGCAGTAGTGCCTATGCCAAAGGCCAGTCCTTGCACGGTACTCAACAGGATTAGTTCTGTGAAGTTCGTCACAAAGGCGTCCAATCGTCGCCACTACCATCAGGGCAGCGGCAAACATACATACGTATTTACGTTTGTAGGCATCTACCGGTAGGCATGGAAAGGACCGATAAGGAACATCCCCAAGGTGAAAAGAAAGATTACTCCTGTCTGTGGCCGGCACCCGAGACGGTCGGCCATCTCTACGGAAAGTACCGGAAATAACACATACAAGGATATAAACAACAGCAAATTAGCTACACATATCCGCATAAAATGAACTGTCCACAATTTAACTGCCATATACTATCTTAATATTGTTCCTTCTCGTTGGGAAGTAGCAATTCTTCACGTCGGAAACGTAACGGCTGATGGCGTCGGTCATCACTGTGTACAAGTCAGCATAACGACGTAAGAAACGCGGACGGAATCCGTTGTTCATGCCAAGCATGTCCTGAATAACCAATACCTGACCGTCTACGTGGCCGCCGGCACCGATTCCGATGATAGGAATAGTGAGTTCGGAAGCTACACGCTCTGCAAGGGTAGCGGGGATTTTTCGAGTACAATGGCAAAACAGCCTGCTTCTTCCAATAAATGGGCGTCGCGAATCAGTTTGTCGGCTTCGGCTTCGTCTTTGGCACGTACGGTATAGGTTCCGTATTTGTTAATGGATTGAGGCATGAGTCCCAAATGTCCCATCACAGGGATACCGGCGCATACGATACGTTTCACCGTGTCGATGATTTCTTCACCGCCTTCGAGCTTCAATGCGTCAGCGTGACTTTCTTTCATGATGCGGATAGCGGAAGCAAGGCCCTCCATCTCATTGCCCTGGTAAGATCCGAAAGGCATATCAACTACCACCATCGCCCGCTTTACACCACGTACTACGGATTTGGCATGATAAATCATTTGGTCGAGCGTGATAGGTAATGTAGTCACGTTACCTGCCATTACGTTAGAAGCGGAGTCGCCTACCAGGATTACGTCCATTCCCGCACCGTCTACAATCTGTGCCATTGTGTAATCATACGCAGTCAGCATAGATATTTTTCGCCCTCTGTTTCATTTCAACCAAGCGATGAGTAGTCACCTTTCTTGTGTCATCTGATATATAACCAGCCATGTCTTTTAATTTATGATTTATGAATTATGATTTATGTCATTGATGTCTGCGCATTTGGACGCTTTCAAAAATTGCGGCAAAGTTATAACATTTAATTCATAACTGGGAAAGAAAAAAAATCCTTTCAAATGCTTCGCTTGGATAGTTGGAAGGCATTTGAAAGGATGGGTGGGTCTCACTATTTTATTTATCTCGGTTGTTTTTCTTATTTCATTTATTAATATAAGTGAGGTAACTATTTAAAAATAATGCCGTTATTTATGGAAAGAGATCATTTTTCGTATGTCATGCCGGTGAAGTCGTCTATTATATAATGGGCTTTTCCGGTGATGGCTTCGCGTGAGTTGGTGGTGGCAAGTCCGATCACGGTTGCCCCGGAAGTCATGCCGGCTTGTAGGCCGTGGAAAGAATCCTCAAAGACGTAGGAGTTTTCGGGGTGGCTTCAAAGATTTCCATTCCCAGCAGGAAACAGTCGGGAGCGGGTTTTGAACGGGCAAACATTTCTCCTGTCAGGATGCGGTCTACCATTCCTTTAAATTCGGGATGGGCATTGTAGACGTTGGCCATCTTCTCTTCGTTGGAGCTGGTGACTACGGCTATCTTTGCACCGTTCCGACGAAGATCGGTTATGAAAGCTTCTACCCGGGGATGTATTCGTAGGACATCTTTTCTCGTAAACATTGAGTTCAGCGCTTATTTCGAGCTGTGCTTCGGGTTTGTCCGCAAAATACTTTTCATAGATTTGTAATAGCGTCTGTCCCTTGATACGGCGTCCGAAATCTTCTTCATTCAGATATTTCCGTCCTTGCTCGTCCCAAAACAGTGTACTGCGTTTCTGTATCCATGATGACACCGTCAAAGTCGAAGAGTGCTGCAATTGTTTTCGTTGTATTCATATTAAACTGTCTTTTACCTAAAACGTTAAACCTTGTGTATCTATCGCCGCAAAGTTCCGAATAATCATCGAATCAGGCAAATAATTCGTACCTTTGCAAAGCTAAAAACGTAACATACGTTTTATCCAACAAAATCTACTGGCGCATGAGCAAGAACGACCCGCACATTTTAGGCAAAGAACGTATCGGCAAATTGCTGTTACAATATTCCATTCCTGCGATTATCGGAATGACGATTACTTCTATCTATAACATCATTGATAGTATCTTCATCGGACATGGCGTAGGACCGATGGCTATTGCCGGACTGGCTATCAGCTTCCCGCTGATGAATCTTGTTGTCGCTTTCTGTACACTGGTTTCGGCTGGTGGGTCTACCCTCGCCTCTATCCGTTTGGGACAGAAGGATATGAAAGGAGCTACGGAAATTTTGTCACATACGCTGATGCTTTGTATCACAAATTCTTCGGTATTCTGTCTTTATCTTCCGGATGATATACTGACTTTTCGGAGCCAGCGCCGACACCCTTCCATATGCACGCAGCTTTATGCAGGTGATTTTGCTGGGAACTCCCATCACTTACACAATGATCGGGCTGAACAACGTGATGCGCGCTACCGGATACCCCAAAAGGCTATGCTTACTTCAATGGTAACGGTGGTGGCTAACATCATCCCTCGCTCCTATCTTTATCTTCCACTTCGAATGGGGAATGAGGGGTGCGGCTACGGCAACGGTTATCTCGCAGTTGATTGGTATGGTGTGGGTGGTGAGCCACTTCACCAAGAAAGACAGTACGGTGCATTTTGAAGGGAATATCTGGAAAATGAAACCGAGGATTGTAGAAAGTATCTTCGCCATCGGTATGTCTCCATTCCTGATGAATGTGTGCGTGTGCCATCGTGATTATCATCAATAACAGTCTGCAAAACTATGGGGGCGATATGGCTATCGGCGCGTATGGCATCATCAATCGGTTGCTGACGCTTTATGTAATGATTGTTTTGGGGCTGACTATGGAATGCAGCCAATCGTGGGCTACAACTTCGGCGCACAAAAGATAGACCGGGTGAAACAAACGCTGCGACTGGGGATTATCTCCGGGTAGTGATTACGAGCAGCGGGTTCGTGATTTGTGAGTTTTCCCTCATGCCGTATCGGCTCTTCACCGATAGCGATGAGTTGATTGATTTGGCGGTAGGCGGTATCCGGCTGACTGTGTTGATGTTCCCGTTTGTAGGGGCACAAATTGTAATCGGTAACTTTTTCAGTATCGGCAAGGCAAAAGTCAGTATTTTCCTTTCGCTGACGCGTCAGTTGCTTTATCTTTGCCTTGCTTATTACTGTTCCCTAACTGGTGGGATTGGAAGGTATCTGGATCAGTATGCCGGTATCGGATGCGCTGGCGTTTATTACGGCCGTTATCAGTCTGATGATTTATATCAAGAAGGTTTCCAAACAGCATCCGGTAGTAGCAGAATAAGGCGGTGTCTACCCTATTCTGCCATTTATTCTATTCGGCTTATTCTGCTTTAATGCTATTGACCGGATTCTCGTTCGCGATATGCCATGCTTTCAGAACAACACAGATTACAATCAGTAATTGGACGAACAAGGCCGTAGCAGCAAAAGCAATGGATTCAAATCAATCTGCTCGGCAAATTGGTCGAGCCATGCCTGTCCTGCAAAATAAGAAACGGTAGTGCCTACTAGGATAGAAATCACTGAAACGTATAAAATGTCACGTGTCAGTAATCCGAGGATATGAGATGCTTCGGCTCCATTCACTTTCCGGATAGCTATCTCTTTACTCCGGCGCTGGGTTTCATCGTTCACATAGCCAATCAATCCCATGATAACGATCAGCAGGATAAAGGCGGAAGTGATCCAGACGGAATTGCGGAAGCGGTATACGTCTTTATAGATGTCCTTCACCATATAATCCACCAGAATAAAACGCAAGGATATATTCGGATAGGTGTTTTCTACAAACTCATTCAGACGTTTCAGATTCTCGTTATATGGTTCTTTCAAGCGGACATCAAATGCGTGGTTGGCATTTTCATCTCCAATCAGGACAATAGGAGATTGCGACACGTAAAACTTTTATTGCGAATATCACGGAATACACCTACAATTGTTCCTTGAATGTCATTCAAAGTTTTACCTACTGCTCCGTCAGTCCATTTCATCAGACGCACCAGTTCTTCGTTTACCAATAAGTCGTTCTGCTTTTCAGCGTAGTGCCTTCTATAATCTTAATACCCATAACTTCAGGATAGTTGTAATGACAGGAGTTAAAATTAAGGGTAGCAATCCGCTTACCGTCATTTCCCATCAGTCCGCGTGTCCAGTACTCGCCCAACACCCCATTCACGGCAACGGTCACTCCTTCTACCATCGGTTGGCGGTTCAAATCGTCTTTGATATGCTCCACCGATTCTTTAGGCAACCATGTCTGCGCTTGAGCTAATCCGGGCACGACGATACCCATATCACGGCTCATCAGATGACTGTACTGCAACAGAGTGACCAGCAACAAGCCCAAAACGAAAGAAACTCCTGTAAACTGCACAAACAACAACGAACGCTTCCACTTTCTTCCCATCTGTATACCGGCGGAATACCTGCGTGACAGGGATACGGGAGAATAATCGTCCCGGTATGCCACCTGCCAGTATGAAGAGAACAAGGATAGTGAGCAACGGTACCCACAACGTTTCCCAAGTGAAAAGTGAGGAAAGACGGACGGAAAGTAAATCTTCAATCAAATCACGCGCATTGATTATCAGTAAGAAACTAAGCAATACGGAAAGAATGACAAGGATTCCTGTCTCTGCCATAAACATTCTGAAAATATGGGTGGAACTGGCTCCATTGCACTTATGTACTCCCACTCCTTTGCACGACGGCTTAAAGTAGCAATGGATATCAGCATATAGTTCATGATAGCCACAAAGAAGATAGCAAAACCCAAAAATCCGTAAATGACCAAACGCTTTTGTACATCGGGAGAAGCCAGATGACGTTTCACCAATGGAAGGACGCTAAATTCAATTTTCCAGCCATCATACTCTAAATCTGTATATTTCCCGATCACCCGCTGAATGTCAGCATTCACTTTGTCAATGTCCGAAGCATGGCGCAAACGAAGGAAAGCGTAAAAGACATCATTTCCTCTCCAGCCGGCTCCTGCATGATACCCTCCATTCTGATGAACAGATATCACGAAATCATGGGTGAGCATCGTATTTTCCGGTACATCTTTGTAGATCCCACGTATGGTCAGTGTGTTTTGTTTTTCAACAGAAAGCACTTTACCAACAGGGCTTTCATCTCCAAACGTCTCACGGGCAAAATGCTCCGAAACAAAACGCTTCCGGGCATAATCATATCCTTGGGATTGCCTTCCAACACCGGTATGCCGAAAGTCTGAAAAACAAGTATCCGCAAAGATGTAATCTGCATCGGGCAACAGTTTATCTTCATAATAAATATTGGCACTTCCCATCGAAAGGACACTACTGGCTACTTCTATTTCTTTCGGCATCTCTTCTGCCAAAGTAGGTGCCACCACATCGAAAACAGTATAGTCGTAACTGGTCTCTCCATCATCACCTGCGGTTTCGCCTGTACTAAGATTAGTCATCTGACAACGTACAAGTGCCGGCGTTCCGCCTCCGGATAGCATTTTCATAGCTTAGTTCGAAAGCTATCTGCGAGAAAAGCAGAACACCGATAGTAAGCCCTAAGGAAAGGGAAATGATTCGTATGATATTCGATCCGCGTTCACGCAATAAGGTACGTATAGTATAATAGATTTGTCTCATGGTTGGTTCTCTGTTTATGCCTTTACACTTGCTACAATACTTCCATCGAATAAATGTACGGTACGATGTGCAAAACTGGCATCGTGCTGTGAGTGGGTCACCATGATAATGGTTGTCCCTCTCTATTCAGTTCCGTCAACAGATTCATCACTTCCGCTCCGTTTTTGAGTCAAGGTTACCCGTAGGCTCATCGGCAAGGATGAGTTGAGGATTGGTAACAACCGCGCGGGCTATCGCCACCCGTTGTTGCTGTCCGCCGGAAAGCTGTTGAGGAAAATGTTTAGCACGGTGGTTGATATTCATTCTTTTAGAATGTCTTCCACCATTCGGCGGCGTTCGGAAGATTTAAGACCTAAATAAGTGAGCGGAAGTTCCACATTCTCATAGACGTTCAATTCGTCTATCAGATTAAAGCTCTGGAATACAAAGCCCAGTTTACCTTTACGGACACGGGTACGCTCCTTTCTTTCAGGCCGGCTACTTCTTCTCCCATCAGCAGATAAGAGCCTTCAGTGGGGTTATCTAATAGGCCGAGGATGTTTAATAAGGTGGATTTCCCACAACCAGACGGTCCCATGATAGCAACAAATTCTCCTTCTTTACTTCAAGGTTTACATGATTTAATGCGACCGTCTCCACTTCGGTAGTACGGAATACTTTACTAATATTTTCAATCTGTATCATCTTGTTTATTTATGATGTTGTTCTACATAGATTTATTTCCAGTTTTACTATTGACGTTTTTAGTCATGCAGAAAGTATGCCAAACAAGAATAGCTATTCATTTTCAATCATTTATCTTTTCCTAGTTTCCCAAGCATTGTCTAATAATTAGACAGGACCGTCTAATTATTAGACAAATCGGATACTGTTCCATATCTCCCATTTATTGTTCAAAGAGTCCTATTTGCCTGTTAGCCGATTGTCCATCCAAATAGAAAACTTTATCTTTGTATTTAGTTTTCTAGACTATAAACAAAATAATTATGATGAGAAAGAGTGTATATGTATTCTTATCGTGCTTTTACTTTCCGGATGCGGCATGATAGATTACCATCCATACGACGTCCGTATCAGCGGCGAAACAGAGGTCAACGCACATAATATCGAAAGAATAGAGGCAAACTGCCAAGGTAAAACGACCATACGCTTTGTGACTATGGGCGACTCACAACGATGGTACGATGAAACGGAAGATTTCGTGAAAGAGATTAATAAACGGAATGATATCGACTTCGTTATTCACGGAGGGATATGAGTGACTTCGGACTAACCAAAGAGTTTCTCTGGCAAAGGGATATCATGAACGGACTTAACGTGCCTTATGTAGTCCTTATCGGCAACCATGATTGTTTGGGGACGGGAGCAGAAACATACAAGGCGGTATTCGGTCCCACCAACTTTTCTTTCATCGCAGGTAATGTGAAATTTGTCTGCCTGAACACCAATGCATTGGAGTATGACTACTCTGAACCGGTGCCAAACTTCACCTTTATGGAACAAGAGTTAACGAACAGACAGGATGAATTCAAAAACGGTCATTAGTATGCACGCACGCCCCTACACAGATGTATTCAATGATAATGTGGCAAAAGTATTCCAACATTATGTCAAACAATACCCGGAATACAGTTTTGTACAGCTGCCCACACACATCACTTTCAGGATGACGTGATTTTTGATGATGGAATACATTATGTTACCAGTGATTGCATGGATCTCCGTACTTATCTGGTATTTACAATAACCCCGGAAAAATATGAATATGAACTGGTTAAATACTAACTATATCTTGCGCGCAGGAGTATTATCCGTACTTCTGTTACTTCCCGGTCTGATTTCAGCTACTTGTAAAGCAGATACAATCATCAACTCGTACAAGGATGATTCACTCCGTTTCATTATCAAAGATGATTCAATTATCACTTTTCGCACAGGAGATTCTATATTTACGATCATCAGAGCGGACTCTGTATTGCCGGTTACACCGAAGCAGGTGAAACACAGTCGTTACGATAACCGGATTCACCGTTTCCGCAGTCACTGGGAACGGATTATCCCGACGCACTCCAAAATACAGTATGCCGGAAACATGGGATTACTTTCTTTCGGTACGGGATGGGATTACGGGAAACATAATCAGTGGGAAACGGATATATTGCTCGGATTTATACCGAAATATTCGTCAAAGAAGGCCAAAGTAACCATGACGCTCAAGCAGAACTATATGCCTGGAGCATTAATATCGGAAAGGGCTTCTCTACGGAACCTCTTACCTGCGGGCTTTATGTGAATACCGTGTTTGGCGACCAGTTTTGGGTGAATGAGCCGGAACGTTATCCGAAAGGTTACTATGGTTTCTCCAGCAAAGTACGTTTTCATGTTTTCATGGGACAACGGTTGACATACGATATTGATCCTCAACGTAGATTTTTAGCCAAGTCGGTGACTTTTTCTATGAAATAAGTACGTGCGACCTGTATGTTATCAGTGCAGTAAACAATAGCTATCTCCGTCCCCGTGATTATCTTAGTTTATCATTCGGATTGAAGTTCCAGTGGTTATAAAAGAATTTATGATTTATGAATTATGAATTATAACTTACTTTTCGTAAGTTTGTGCATTGCAAACTTGAACGAAAATGAGTAAATCAGGAACAATCATCATTGTAGACGATAATAAAGGAGTATTGACAGCCTTACAAATCCTTTTGAAAATTATTTTTCCAAGGTTGTCACACTCTCCTCTCCTGTCACCCTGTCCAGTGTCATAAGGGAAGAAGCCCGGAAGTAATTCTGCTGGATATGAATTTCACATCAGGCATCAACACCGGCAATGAGGGTTTATTCTGGTTGCATGAAATAAAGAAAGTACGTCCAGAACTTCCGGTCGTACTTTTACGGCTTATGCCGACATCGAACTGGCTATCCGGGGATTAAAGAAGGAGCAACCGACTTTATCGTCAAGCCTTGGGATAACCAAAACTAGTGGAAACCCTGCAAACCGCAGCAGCTTCTACGCACAACGACAAGAAAACGGGCAGCAAAGAAGAAACCACCCACTCACCTATGTACTGGGAGAAAGCAAAGTGATGCAACAACTCCGCACATTAATTGAAAAGGTAGCCATCACCGACGCCAATATCCTGATAACAGGCGAAAACGGAACGGGGAAAGAAATGCTGGCACGGGAGATTCATCTCCTTTCCAACCGCAAATACAAAGAAATGATTGCAGTGGATATGGGGACTATCACAGAGTCTTTATTTGAAAGTGAGCTTTTCGGACACGTTAAAGGTTCTTTCACCGACGCACACCGACCGGACCGGCAAATTTGAGGCTGCCGATAATAGTACGCTGTTTCTCGATGAAATAGGCAACCTGCCTTACCACCTGCAAGCAAAGCTACTGACCGTCCTCCAACGACGAAGCATTGTGAGTGGGAAGCAACACGCCGATTCCCATTCATATCCGACTGATATGCGCAACCAACCGGAATCTGCAAGAGATGGTAGTGAAAGGTGAATTCCGGGAAGATTTGCTCTATCGCATCAATACCATTCATGTAGAGATTCCTCCTTTGCGGGAACGGAAAGAAGATATTATTCCATTGGCCGAAAGGTTCATGGTACGCTTTGCAAACAATATGACAAGACATTGATGAAGTTCACTCCCGACGCTAAAGATAAATTGAAAGCACACCTTTGGTATGGTAATATCCGTGAACTGGAACACGTGATTGAAAAGGCCGTTATCATCAATGACAGTCCGCTCGTTCCTGCCGAATTATTCCAATTATCCATTCCACGGACGGAGAGTCAGGAGAAAAGTATTTCTACGCTGGAAGAGATGGAAATGCAGATGATACGGAAAGCGCTCGACACTTGTGCAGGAAACTTATCGGCAGTAGCCGCCCAACTGGGAATAACCGGCAGACTCTTTATAACAAGATGAAAAGTTCGGATTATGACAGTGCAGCTTCAACAAGTAGGTGTTCAATATTGGTTCAGAGTCTTGCTGACGGCACTTTTCTGTATATCGTCCGTGTGGTTCGGTATACATCAATCATACGGTTGGTTAGGGGCAGTCTTTGTCTATTGGTTCTTAGCATACTTTGGCAAATCCGCCTTTATCGCCTCCACACCAAACAGGTGCTTTTATGATTGATGCGCTCGAGAATAATGATAATACATTTCATTTTACCGAAGAAAACGGTACCCGAGAGCAAAGAAATAAACCGGGCGCTCAACCGCGTGGGACATATCTTATATAGCGTGAAAGCTGAAACAGCCCAGCAAGAGAAATACTACGAACTGATTCTCGACTTTGTCAGTACAGGATTAGTAGTGCTCAATGACAATGGAGCCGTTTATCAGAAGAACAAAGAAGCACTCCGTATTTTAGGGCTGAATGTGTTTACACATATCCGCCAGTTAAGTCAAGTGGATGCGCAGCTTATGGAGAAAATAGAGAACTGTCGCCCGGGGACAAACTACAAGTCATATTTCACAATGAACGGGGAACGATTAACTTATCCATCCGTGTGTCGGAAATCAATGTACGCAAAGAGCATCTGCGCATCCTTGCCCTGAATGATATCAATACCGAACTGGATGAAAAGAAATAGATTCATGGATCCGGCTGACACGGGTACTGACACATGAGATCATGAACTCTGTGACTCCCATCACTTCCCTTTGCGATACGCTTCTTTCAATATCAGCGGATAAAGACGAAGAGATGAATCACGGATTACAAACAATCAGTACGACGGGAAAAGGGTTGCTTGCCTTTGTAGAATCATACCGGCAATTCACACGCATACCGACACCGGAACCCTCCTTGTTCTATGTGAAAGCATTCATAGAAAGAATGGTTGAACTTGCCTGTCATCAGCATCCATGTGAGCATATCCGTTTCCACACAGAGATTACTCCTGCGGACTTAATCGTATATGCAGATGAGAATCTTATTTCACAGGTAGTTATCAATCTTTTAAAGAACGCAATTCAAGCAATCGGCAATCAGCCGGATGGGAGAATTGAGTTGAAGGCGTCCTGCAATGACATGGAAGAAATATGGATTGAGATAAAAACAATGGTCCCGAAATCCCAGCGGAAATAGCAGAACATATCTTCATTCCTTTCTTTACGACCAAAGAAGGCGGTAGCGGAATCGGACTTAGTATCTCCCGCCAAATCATGCGCCTTTCAGGAGGAAGCCTTACGTTACTACGAGAGAAAGAGACAACGTTTATTTTAAAATTCAAATAACGATTGATATATGATACCTACACTAGTCAATAATCCGCTATTCCGTGGAATCACTCCGGAAAGACTTCTTGCCGATCTGGAAGAGATCAGTTTTCATACACGTTCTTATAAGAAAGGAGAAATCCTGGCGCGACAGGGAGATGTGTGCAACCGTCTTGTCATCCTGACCAAAGGAAGTGTGCGTGGGGAAATGATTGACTATTCGGGACGTCTTATCAAGGTGGAAGATATAACTGCTCCCAAAGCGATTGCCCCTGTTCCTGTTTGGTGAGCAGAACCGCTATCCGGTGGAGGTAACTGCCAATGAACCGACAGAGGTGATCGAGCTTCCTAAACCAAGTGTTTTGAGTTTGTTCCGCAAGAACGAGCAGTTTTGGAAAACTATATGAATCTCTCCGCCAATTATGCACGGACTTTATCAGATAAACTTTTCTTCATGTCATTCAAGACCATTCGTCAGAAACTTGCCTCCTACCTGCTCCGCCTGTACAAACAGCAACAACAGACACATATCACCCTCGACCGTTCGCAACAGGAGTTGAGTGATTACTTCGGAGTGTCCCGCCCTTCCCTCGCCCGCGAACTGGCACACATGCAGGAAGACGGACTATTGATAGCGGATCGTAAACATATCACTATCTTACAGAAAGAAGAACTGGTCCGGCTCATCCAATAATGCTCCGATTTAAAAATCATTTATCTAATTGTGAGTATTTGAGATAAAATATTCATTGTTGTAACATTGGTTACAGAATCACCTGAAACCTTTCCTCTACTTTTGCGTTTAATAAATAAACTGTTGGACTAATTAAAACGTAAAAGTTATGAGTATGTTCTGTTATCAATGTCAAGAAACCGCAATGGGTACGGGGTGTACCTTAAAAGGTGTATGCGGTAAAACTTCCGAAGTGGCTAACCTGCAAGACCTGCTGCTTTTGTAGTACGTGGAATTGCTGTCTACAACGAACATCTGCGTAAAGAGGGACAGTCTTCCGAACAAGCAGACAAATTTATCTATGATGCTTTGTTCATCACCATCACTAACGCCAATTTTGATAAAGTAGCGATCACCGAAAAATCAAAGAAGGACTGAAACTGAAAAGGAACTTGCCGGTAAGGTAAAGATCGAAAATGCTCCTGACGAATGTCTTTGGGATGGAAACGAAGAGGAATTTGAAGAAAAATCAAAACGGTCGGTGTGCTTCGCACGCCTAACGAGGATATACGCTCACTAAAAGAACTCGTACACTATGGCCTGAAAGGAATGGCTGCCTACGTAGAGCATGCGCATAACCGGGTTATCAGTCACCGGAGATATTTGCTTTCATGCAGCACGCATTGTCCGAATTGACCCGCAATGATATTACTGTGGAAGAATTGGTTCAATTAACGCTGGAAACAGGAAAACATGGAGTATCGGCAATGGCACAGCTGGACAAGGCAAATACGAGCAGTTACGGTAATCCGGAAATCTCACAAGTGAATCTTGGTGTCCGTAATCATCCGGGTATATTGATAAGCGGACATGATTTAAAGACCTCGAAGAGTTGCTGGAGCAAACGGAAGGTACAGGGGTAGATGTATATACGCACAGTGAAATGCTGCCTGCGCACTATTATCCTCAACTAAAGAAGTATAAGCATCTGGCAGGAAACTACGGAAATGCCTGGTGGAAACAAAAGAGGAATTTGAAAGTTTCAACGGTCCGATCCTGTTTACAAGTAACTGTATTGTTCCGCCACGTGCGAATGCCAGCTACAAAGACCGCATTTACATCACAGGAGCCTGCGGTCTGGAAGGCGCGCATTATATCCCCGAACGCAAAGATGGAAAACCGAAAGATTTTTCTGCCCTGATTGCTCATGCTAAACAATGCCAACCACCCGTAGCCATCGAAAACGGAACACTCATCGGTGGATTCGCTCATGCACAGGTGACGGCTTTAGCAGATAAAGTGGTGGATGCCGTGAAAGTGGAGCCATCCGTAAGTTCTTTGTAATGGCAGGATGCGACGGACGTATGAAGAGCCGTGAATATTATACGGAATTTGCTCAAAAGTTACGGTGATACAGTGATTCTTACGGCAGGTTGCGCCAAGTACAGATACAATAAATTAGCTTTAGGTGATATCAACGGTATTCCAAGAGTATTGGATGCGGGACAATGTAACGACAGTTACTCACTGGCTGTAATCGCTCTAAAACTGAAAGAAATCTTCGGGTTAGACGATGTGAATCAGTTACCTATCGTATACAACATTGCATGGTACGAACAAAGGCGGTCATTGTTTTATTGGCATTGCTGGCTTTAGGAGTGAAACATATTCATTTAGGACCTACTCTTCCCGCTTTCCTTTCACCGAATGTAAAGAACGTATTGATCGAGCAATTTGGGATCGGAGGTATCAGTACAGTGGATGAAGATATTGTGAAGTTTCTATCATAAATGATAAGGGAACAGAAGGGTATTTTACAGGCAAATTTCCTTCTAAAAGATAGTGACGGTATATGATAAGGATAGTGACGCTATACGGTAATGATACCGTCACTATTTCCATCATATACCGTCACTATCTTTTTATATATAACCGGGAATCCTGCGTTTATTCTTTCTTCTCGAATACCGGCTTCCTTTTATAGTGATTTCCTTTTTAATCTTCTTTGGGCAATATCAAATTGAGAACTACTCCTACCAAAGCTGCCAATCCGATACCGGACAAAGAAAAATCACCCCAGCTAAAAGCAGCGCCACCAATCCCGACAGTCAGTGTCAAAGACACGATAACGATATTTCTTGTACGGCTCAAATCAATACAGTTATTCACAAGATTACCAATACCCGCACAGGCAATCGTCCCGAAAAGCAACAGCATAATGCCACCCAGTACCGCACTAGGTATGGATCTTAGTAATGCGCTGATTTTACCGATAACGGAGAACAAGATAGCAGAGATGGCAGCTATTCGGACCACTTGCGGATTGGTAATCTTTGTTAATGACATGGCTCCTGTCACTTCCGAATAAGTAGTCACAGGAGGACCACCCAGCAATCCGGCACAGAGACAAGCCAGACCATCACCCAATAAGGTGCGGTGCAATCCCGGTCTTTCACGAAATCTTTTCCCGTAACCGTATTCACCACATAGACATCACCAATATGCTCTATCACCGGAGCAATAGCTACCGGAATCATAAATAACACCGGCTCCCATGAGAATTTAGGAAAGACAAACTGCGGTAATCCAATCCAAGCGGCATCTCTGACGCCGGACAAATCAAACCATAGAAGATCCATGCAGCCAGATACCCCACTACAATTCCACAGAAAATAGGTATCAGCTTCAAAGTCCTTTAGCTTTCATCGAAACAACAACCGCAGTCACCAATGAAAGGAGAGCCAGCACCCAGTTCTCTTTTGCCATATTCACTCCCGTTCCCGCCAATGATAAACCTATCAGAATAATGACAGGTCCTATGACAACAGGAGGAAACAACCGTTCAATCACCCGCACTCCCTGCCATTTGACAAGCGCACTCATCACAAAGTAAACTAATGCAACTCCAACCATGCCGGATAAAGCGCCGGGCAGCCCATAAAGTTCTGTCGCTTTAATGATAGGCGCAATAAATGCGAAACTACTCCCCAAAAGATAGGAACCTTTCCACGCGTAACGGCATGAAAGATAAGCGTACCAATACCTGCTGTAAACAGAGCTGTCGAAGGATCGAGCCCTACCAATAACGGCACGAGTACCGTAGCTCCGAAAGCCACAAACAAGAATTGTACCCCACCACCCTTTCCTCAAAGGTGTAAGATTATTTGAATCCATAAGTATAATGTAGATTAATCTCTGCAAAATTAGTCTTTTTAGACAATTTAACTCCCTTTTCACAAAATACATCTAAAAGGGTTTTATTTGTTGTTAATAATGTGTAACTTCGCACGGTGAGAATTAAAACGACAATTTTATAACTTTATAATATATTGCCTATGATATTTACAGCAGAAAACACCCTACTTATCGGTTCTATCTTACTTTTCGTCAGCATTGTTGTTGGAAAAACCGGATATCGCTTTGGAGTACCTACCTTATTATTGTTCCTCGTAGTAGGAATGTTGTTTGGAAGTGACGGCCTCGGCCTGCAATTCCACGACGCGAAAGACGCGCAGTTTATCGGTATGGTCGCTCTTAGCATTATCCTTTTCTCGGGAGGTATGGATACGAAATTCAGAGAAATCAAACCTATTTTAGGTCCCGGTATCGTGCTTTCCACTGTCGGAGTACTGCTCACAGCTCTTTCACCGGGCTCTTTATCTGGTGGATATCAGGTATGAGCTGGTCTAATATTTATTTACCTATCACCACTTCCCTGCTTTTGGCCTCTACCATGTCGTCTACGGACTCGGCTTCGGTGTTCGCCATTCTCCGTTCACAGAAGATGAATTTAAAGCACAACCTCCGTCCCATGCTGGAACTGGAGAGCGGAAGTAATGACCCGATGGCCTATATGCTTACCATTGTCCTGATACAGTTTATTCAATCGTCTGGTATGGGAGTCGGAGCTATCGTAGGCTCTTTGCCATCCAGTTTATCGTCGGTGCGGCTGCCGGATATGTACTCGGAAAGCTCGCAATCCGAATGTTGAATAAGCTCAATATTGACAATCAGGCCTTATATCCTATCTTATTACTTGCATTTGTATTTTCACTTTCTCCATCACCGACTTACTGAAAGGTAACGGATACCTTGCCGTATATATCGCTGGTATCATGGTGGGAAACAATAAAATCATGCACCGTAAGGATATCTACACCTTTATGGACGGACTGACTGGTTGTTTCAAATCATCATGTTCCTTTGCCGGATTGCTTGTCAATCCGCACGAGATGTTGGAAGTAGCTGCTGTGGCATTGCTGATTGGTGTCTTTATGATTATTATCGGCCGGCCGTTAAGCGTATTCCTTTGTTTGCTTCCATTCCGGAAAATCACGATGAAATCACGTATTTTCGTGTCCTGGTAGGATTGCGCGGTGCAGTTCCTATTATCTTTGCCACCTATCCGGTAGTGGCGGGCGTAGAAGGTTCGAACCTCATCTTCAACATTGTTTTCTTTATTACCATCGTGTCATTGGTGGTACAGGGAACAACGATTTCTTTCGTAGCCCGAATCTTGAATCTTTCCAAACCACTGGAAAAACAGGAAATGATTTCGGAGTGGAACTCCCGGAAGAAATAGACTCTGATCTTAGTGATATGACTATTACTAAAAGTATGCTGGAAGAAGCAGATACATTGAAAGATATGAATCTCCCGAAAGGCACGCTGGTAATGATTGTGAAGCGCGGAGATGAGTTCCTGATTCCCAACGGAACGCTGAAACTGCATGAAGGAGATAAACTGCTGCTCATCTCCGAAAAATCAAAGAAGAAGAGACTGATTCTGACTAACATCCGAAAAGATTGATTCTATACACTATAACTGATTCGTCTCCACGTATGAAGCCTCTTGTCCCTATAAGACACTCGTTTCTTCTTCATGTGGAGACGAAATGTTTTAAATAGGCCAACAGACTAGTTTTAAGGAAGAAACACGAAAACGCCTTAGCAAGCCGTAAAATTGTTCATTCCCTCCGTTAATTAACCGTAAAACTTGAATTTAAAATTCGGTTTACATCAGCGAAGTATTAATTTTGCGCAGTTTTAAACTAAATGTGCAAAATCGAATGGAACAAGAACATCAGTTCATTGATTATATTGAGCAAAGCATCATCAAAAACTGGGACAAGGATGCCTTAACTGACTATAAAGGAATTACCCTTCAATATAAGGATGTAGCGCGTAAAATCGCTAAATTTCACATTGTCTTGAAAGTGCCGGCATCCAGCCGGAGATAAAATTGCCGTTTGCGGACGTAACAGTGCTCATTGGGCGGTTACTTTCGGCAACGATTACTTATGGAGCCGTTATTGTTCCTATTTTGCATGAATTCAAGGCAGATAATATTCATAATATCGTCAACCATTCCGAAGCCAAATTACTTTTGTCGGTGACCAAGCCTGGAAAATTTGAATGAGGACGCCATGCCTTTATTAGAGGGTATTGCTTTACTAACAGATTTCTCACCATTAGTATCACGCAACGAGAAACTCACTTATGCTTTTGAACACCGGAATGCAATATATGGTCGACAATATCCCAAGAACTTCCGCCGGAACATATTTGCTACCGGAAGGATCATCCTGAAGAACTGGCTATTATCAATTATACTTCCGGCACCACAGGTTACTCTAAAGGAGTGATGCTCCCCTATCGCAGTCTTTGGTCGAATGTGGCTTACTGCTTCGAGATGCTTCCCGTTAAACCGGGCGATCATATCGTTTCCATGTTGCCTATGGGGCATGTGTTCGGTATGGTATATGATTTCCTTTACGGATTTTCTGCAGGTGCGCACATCTATTTCCTGACGCGCATGCCGTCTCCGAAAATCATTTCTCAATCTTTCTCTGAAATCAAGCCAAGAGTGATCTCTTGTGTGCCATTGATTGTGGAAAAGATTATTAAGAAAGATATTCTTCCTAAAGTAGACAGCACAATCGGTAAGTTATTGCTTAAAGTGCCTATCGTGAATGATAAAATCAAATCGCTGGCACGGCAGGCCGCCATGGAAATCTTCGGTGGAAACTTTGACGAGATTATTATCGGAGGCGCTCCTTTCAATGCTGAAGTTGAGGCCTTCCTTAAAAGATAGGATTCCCCTATACAATCGCTTACGGTATGACTGAATGTGGTCCTATCATTTGCTCCAGTCGTTGGGAAACGCTGAAACTTGCTTCTTGCGGAAAGGCAACCAGCCGAATGGAAGTTCGTATTGACTCGCCGGACCCGGAAACGCATGCCGGAGAAATCGTATGTAGAGGAATGAACATGATGCTGGGATATTACAAAATCCGGAAGCTACCGCGCAAATTATTGATGCTAACGGCTGGCTGCATACCGGTGACCTCGGCACGTTGGATGAAGAAGGTTACGTAACAGTTCGCGGACGTAGCAAAACCTGCTTTCACCTCTAGCGGACAGAACATCTATCCGGAAGAAATTGAAAGCAAGCTGAATAATATGCCGTATGTTGCGGAATCACTGATTGTCTTACAGCATGAAAAGCTGGTAGCAATGATTTATCCGATTTCGATGACGCTTTCGCTCATGGATTGCAGCAGACGGATATTCAGAAAGTGATGGAACAAAACCGTATCGAGTTGAATCAACAGCTTCCTAACTATTCTCAAATAAGCAAGATAAAGATCCATTTCGAGGAATTTGAAAAGACTGCGAAAAGTCAATCAAACGCTTTATGTATCAGGAAGCAAAGGGATAATTATCCCGGATAGCGCGATAAGTATCCTTGCAATTTCAGAAAAACAGTACAACTCAAAAGGAGAAACACTTAAATGTAGGGCGAATTTCTTTCTTCAGATGCCAGAAAAGTATCTTTGCGCATAAACAATCTGAATGATGGCAAAGATATTATTAGTTGAAGATGAAATAAACATCGCCTCTTTCATTGAACGGGGGTAAAGAGTTCGGACATACGGTAACCGTCTGTCATGACGGAAACGCTGGTTGGAAAATCCTTCAGGACGAACCTTTCGACCTTTGATACTGGACATTATCATGCCGAAAATAAACGGTTTGGAACTTTGCCGGCTTTATCGTCAGACGTTTGGGTACCAGTCTCCTGTGATCATGCTGACAGCCTTGAGTACAACGGAAGATATCGTTAAAGGACTGGATGCGGGAGCAGATGATTATCTCGTCAAGCCATTCAGTTTCCAAGAACTGGAGGCACGCATCAAGGCCTTGTTAAGACGCAATAAAGAAGTAACCTCCAATCTGCTGACTTGTGATAATCTGATATTGGATTGCAATACCCGAAGAGCTAAAAGAGGCAATATAGATATTGATCTTACTGTCAAGGAATATCGTCTGCTCGAATATTTCATGACTCATCAAGGGTTGCGCTCTCACGTATCACCCTGCTTAAAGACGTATGGGACAAGAACTTTGATACCAATACCAATATCGTAGATGTTTATGTAAACTATCTCCGGGTAAAGATAGACCGTGACTTTGATAAAAGCTGATTCACACAGTCGTAGGATTAGGATACATTATGAATACTTAAACTCACCAACTATCCCGGCTATGAAAATAGGTTCCAAAATAGCTTTTTCTATACCTTAATCAGTGTGTTGACCACTGTCATTATCATTGCTGTATTTTATATTTTCAGTACACAGTATATCAATAAGCTCTATGCTTCCTACCTGCGTGAAAAGCCTACCTGACTGCACAGAAGCACTGGGAAAAGGATGAAGTGGACGAACAGAGTTACCAGATTATCCAACGAAAATATGATGAACTCCTGCCCGAAGCTCATGAGATTCTTCTCAACATGGACAGTCTTTCTGAAGTGCGTGATACGTTGAATAAGTATCTCACGCAACACCAGCAAACACTTCTACTGGCAGGGAAAGACAGTATTCTTTTAAATATAAGGACCAGTTGGGAGCCGCCCTTTATTATCCGGATAATGAAGGGAATTTCATCGTACTTGTCATGTCCCGGAATGCCTACGGAACAGAAATCAAGGAACATCTGTTGTTACTTTCCATTTTCCTCGTTTTAGCCAGTTCCATCCTGATCTTTTCATCGGGAAAATATATTCCGGTCGTATTTTGGTTCCGCTGCAACACATACTAAAGGAGTTGAAAAGAATACGGGCCAACAGTCTGAATCGTCGGCTAAAGACTACCGGAAACAATGACGAGCTGGAGGAGATGATAAAACATTAAATAGTATGCTCGACCGTTTGGATAGTGCTTTCAAGGCAGAGAAATCCTTTGTAAGCCATGCTTCGCACGAGTTGAACAATCCGATTACTGCTATTCAGGGAGAATGTGAAATCAGTCTGCTCAAAGAAAGAAGTACCGGAGAATACATTGAATCCCTGCAACGAATTTCTTCGGAAAGCAAACGGTTGTCCAGCCTGATCCGCCACCTTCTTTCTTTCGCGGCAGGAAGAAGAACTCCTGAAAAATAATGTGGAAGAGATCATTCTATCTGATATATTGAAAGGGTTGACCGGTTCTACTGAAAGAATCCGTCTCCACTTGAAGCAACAGAACAACAAGCTGTTGTTAAGGCTAATCCTTATCTGTTAAAGATAGCATTGAAAAATATAATTGATAACGCATGTAAATACTCCGATAAGGAAGTAAATGTGGCTCTCTATCGGGAACAGCAACAAGTCATTCTTGAGGTGGAAGATCAGGGAATCGGTATTCCGCAAGAAGAAATAGAGCATATTTTCCAGTCTTTCTATCGGTGTAGTAACACCCGGGATTATGCCGGACAAGGTATCGGACTTAGTCTGACTTTGAAAATCATTTCTGCTTATCATGGAAAGCTGGATATATCTTCAGAAATAGAAAAGGAACAAAAGTACGGGTGATTTTTAATTCACCCTTCTTTATCCCTTTCACTCTACCTACTGAAAACTACAAATTTAATCTATGAGCGTTTTTCCACAGAATAGAAATGAACTAAATACGTCTTTGCAATAACTTTCCGTTTTTATCATATAACATTCGTTCATATACCACTTCTACGATGAGAGGAAAGACAAACAAGGCAAAGAAAGTCGCTCCTATCAATCCGCCGATAATAACAATTGCCAACGGACGCTGTGATTCCGAACCAATTCCATGACTCATGGCAGCAGGCAACAAACCGATAGCCGCCATTGCCGCTGTCATAATCACAGGGCGGATACGTGAGCGTACTCCTTCTTTCGTGGCCTCCTCCAAAGGAGAACCCAGTTTCAGATTCGCCTTGATGTCGGAAATCATAATCACGCCGTTCTGAATACAAATACCGAACAAGGCGATGAAACCGATACCCGCAGAAATGGAGAAGTTGAATCGTGTTATCAGAAGGGCTACAATACCCCCCACAGCGGCAAATGGCACATTCAGCAATACCAGTCCGGCATCCCGCGCATTAGAGAACAGAATAAACAGGATGATAAAAATGATAGCAATACTGATGGGAACCACTTGTGCCAAACGTTTCGTGGCACGTTGCTGGTTCTCGAAATCACCTGTCCATTTCAGCGAATATCCTGCCGGAAGATGTACGGATGCATTCACTTTTTTCTGTGCCTCGGCAACTGCCGTACCCATATCACGGCCTCTCACCGAGAATTTCACTGCACAGAATCGTGCATGATTATCACGGAAAATAAGTAATGGTCCCGTAATGGTCGTTATATCCGCCAGTTCCTTGATAGGCATCATTGTGCCATCCATTGCCGGAACCAGTATCTTACCTATTTCTTCTTCATTCTGGCGGAATTGTTCGCTATACCTTACCATGATATTGAATTTCCGTTCGTCCTCATACAATAATGAAGCCGATTTTCCGCCAATCGCCATCTCGATAATCGATTGCACATCTTCTTTAGCAACGCCATAACGCGCCAACTGACCTTCATTCAACTCTATACGAAGTTCCGGCTGACCGATATTCCGAATCACACCCAAGTCTTCAATTCCTTGAACCGTGCCCAGGATTTTCTCAATCTGCACCGCATATTTCTCCGACTCATACAAGTCTTTACCAAACACCTTCACCGCAATAGATCCTTTCACGCCGGAAGCGGCTTCCTCCACATTATCGGTAATCGGCTGTGAGAAATTGAAGTCAATGCCGGGGTAAATGGATAAATCCTCCTGCATTTTATCGATCAGTTCCATTTTTGTCAATTTACTCTCCCATTCCTTTTCAGGGTATATATCAACGTGAAACTCGATATTATAGAATCCGGTAGCATCTGTTCCGTCATTCGGTCGGCCGGTCTGTGACAGGACTTGACGTACTTCCGAAAACGTTAATAGCTTCCTTCTCATTTTATTGGCAAGCGTCACCGATTCATCCAGCGAAATGCTTTGCGGCAAGGTGGCACGAATATAGATAGAGCCCTCATTCAACTGTGGAAGAAACTCCGTACCCAAGAAAGAGAAAAGCCATAATCCGACACCTGCTATGACCGTTGCCAGTCCGATAGTCAGTTTCCTGTGCGCATAGAATAAATCAAAAAGAGCCGTACACTTCGCATTGATAAAACGGACAAAACGATTATTCTTCTCACGCACATTCTTTTTCAGCAGCATAGACGACATTACCGGCACCAGTGTCAGCGTAAAGATCAAAGCTCCTAACAGTGCAAAACCCAGCGTATAGGCCAAGGGAGAGAACATCTTTCCTTCTACCTTCTGGAAAGAGAAGATAGGAATCAACGCGGTTATGATAATCAATTTGGAGAAGAAAACTGCTTTCGCCTTGTCTTTTGCGGTGTTACGGATCAATCCCATTTTGGACATGACATTAAATGCCGGCATTCCTACTTGCCTTGCCTTCTTGTCCAAAGCCACAAACACTCCTTCCACCATCACCACTGCCCCATCAATAATGATACCGAAGTCAATGGCTCCCATAGAAAGCAGATTGGCGGACATTCCCATCACCCGTAGACAGATAAAAGCGAATAGAAGGGCTAATGGGATAACGACAGCAACAATCACGGTAGTCCGCCAATCTGCCATAAAAATCAATACAATAAACGTAACCAATAAAATCCCTTCGATCAGATTATGTGTCACCGTCTTTACCGCCAGATTCACTAAATCCTCCCGGTCATAGAATGACACGATTTTCACATCTTTGGGAAGTATATTCTGATTCAAGTCTTCTATTTTATCTTTCAGGTTTGCAATCACCTCACCCGGATTCTCCCCTTTCCGCATGACTACAATGCCTTGTACCACATCATCTTCATCCATTCGTCCTACTTGGCCGAGGCGTGGCAAACAGGATTCGTGTACATCAGCAAGATTCTTCACCAAAATCGGAGTGCCGTTGATGTTTTTCACTACGATGTTTCTCAATTCTTCCAAGTCGTTAATCAGACCAATTCCACGAACAACATAAGCTTGCGAACTCTTGGTGATGACATCTCCTCCTACATTGATGTTACTCTTGGCTATCGCATCATAAAGCTCCAAAGAAGTAATTCCATAGTTAATCAACTGGTGAGGATTCACGCTTACCTCAAACGTTTTCACTTCTCCGCCGAAGCTCACAATATCCGCTACGCCGGATACCGAACGAAGGTTACGCTCGATCACCCAATCCTGGATTGTTTTCAGCTCCCGCACACTACGTTTGTCACTACGGAGTGTATAACGGAATATTTCTCCCGTCGGGCCATATAACGGTTGCACCTCCGGAGTAACCCCGTCAGGAAGATCGGCGTCATTCAATAAATTATATACCTGTTGACGGGCGGTGAAATCATCCACACGGTCTTCGAACATCACATTGATTACAGAAAGTCCGAAAAGAGTGGTAGAACGAATATCCGTTTTCTTCTGAACAGGATTCATGGCAATCTCAACAGGAATGGTGATAAACTTCTCTACCTCTTCCGCACTACGTCCCGGCCATTGCGTGATAATCGTCACTTTCGTATTCGTCACATCCGGGAAAGCATCTATCGGAGTATGTTTAAAAGAAACAGCTCCGGCTATAACGGCAATCGCTGTACAGAAGAAAATAAAGAACTTATTCTTCAGCGAGAAAGCCACTATATTATCTATGAATTTGTGCATACTATTTTCTGTTTTTAATCTGCATTCAACGCATTATATACCAACAATACATTATTATTCAGCACCCTGTCCCCCTCAGAAAGCCCGGAACGGATATAACACTCCTTGCTCAACTGTTTGTATACATCTACCTCTTTCACCTGCAAACGCTGATCCGGCTCTACTACAACAACATAGTTTTTCCCTCCTTCAAACACCAGCGCATGAGAATCGATACGAGGCATTGAAGTTCCATCTGCTTTGCACTTCACACTTACATTCGTAAACATCCCCGGCTTCAACAGATACTCTTCATTCTTTAATTTGATACGGACATTCATTGTTTTACTTTCGCTATTCAGTAAATGATATACCTTATCGATAGTGCCGGCAAACATCTTATCCGGATAGGCCAATGTAGAAATACGTACAGAAGCACCTTCAGAAATCTTACTGATATCGCTTTCATACACATCTGCCATCACCCATACGTCCGACAACCCCGAAATCGTGAACAACTCTTCACTCTGATCCGGACGCAACTGCATATCCCTGCTGATTTGTTTCTCCACAATAAAACCCGAAACAGGTGATTTCAACTGATAATAAGCATTTCCGGAGAAATTATAAATGGAAAAGACTTCCTTTATCCTTCTTTCTTCGGCTTCGGCACTCGTCAACTCCTGCTTTGCCTGAAGCACATCTTTATCCGAAGCCATACCGGAATTATACATATCCTGCGTAGCATCCATGTTTCTGCGGGCGAGCAACAATTGTTGTTCCGCTTCTTTCAATTGTTTCTCATAGTCCGCCACTTCTCCACTGCGGATGACTGCCAGTACATCTCCTTTACGAACATAATCTCCTATTTCTGCTTTCAGTTCCGTCACCGTACCTCCAAACATCGGATATACATGCGCTACCTGATTTTCATTAAAAGTGACCCGTCCGTTCAATGTCAGTTCATCAATCACTTCTTGAACGTGAACCGTATCGACAGATACAATTCTCAACAAGCTATCTGTCAAGCATAAGGCAGCCGGTTCAACATTCGGTTGTTCTCCTTTACCGGAGCATGCTCCCAATACGGTAGTAAGCAATATGCAAGGAAGGAATTTATTCCAGTTCATAGTCTTTGATAATTTATGAATATTAGTAGTTTAATATATTTTGCCCGATAGTTGTATTCAGGTTTTCCATCGCGAGGAAAACATCTTTCTTTATTTCATGCAACTGAATACAGGTTTCCTTATAACTGTCATAGTAATCGATAAACTCCAGCAAGCTGATATTTCGCTTGGTAAAATTTTCATTCACTCCTGTTATCAGTTTCTCAAAGTTACGTTCCAAATCCATATTGGTAGATTGGTAAAGCTGAACAGCTTTTTCCAGTGAAGCATAAGCGGTATAAAGTTCCATATCTGCACGATTAGCAGCATTTTCCTGTTCCGCTCCCGCCTGTTGAATACTAAAACGGGCTGCCTTTATATTTCCCTGATTGCGATTGAAAATAGGTACTGACAAACTCACTCCCACCGCAAAATAGTTATTGATAAAGTTTCCGGCACGGTCATAGTTCCCTTTCACCGAGAACTCCGGAAATGCCATCGATTTCTGCAATTTCAGATTGGCACGAGAAGCGCTTACCGTACTTCTGGCAATCTTCAAGTCGGGACGTTCATTCACCATCGCTTTCAAGTCGGCAAACGATAATTGAGACAAATCCAATTGCTTTAACACCTCTTCGTCCAGTGATAACTTAACCGCAGCATCTCCCGGAAGATTTAACAAGACATTCAGTTCTCCTCTAAGAGTCAGCAACTCATTTTCCCGTTCGTTCTTCTCTTTCTTCAAAGAAAATAACATCGATTCCAAACGAGACATTTCCATCAATGAGATATTCCCTTTCTCCTGTTGCAGCTTCATTCCGGCAAGCAGTTCTTGCAGAGAGTTCACTTCTTTCTCGTAGATGGATATAGATTTCGAAAGAAAATAGATTTGCACAAACTTCTCATTCAACTCCTGACGGAGTGTTCTCATCACCTCTTCAAACTGATATTCCGCTATTTCCTTATTGATTTTTTCCAGCTTTATCTGCTTGTTTCGCTGTCCGGCAAGGCGAATGACCTGTTCAACCTCCACAACCGTTTCACCCTCCTTACCAAAATCAAAATACTTTCCATTCAAGCGGTTATAGACATTCTGTTCCAGCGAGATGACCGGATTCTCAAATAACCTGGCTTGCAGCACTTGTGCCTGTGCCATATCGATGTTATACCGTTCGGCTATCAGCGATAAGTTACGTTCCAGGAAACGTTGTTCCGCCTCTTTCAGCGTTAATGTTCCTGTGGTAGCCTGTTGCGCACATATTCCTCCTGTCAGCAGAAGAAAAAAAGAAATTAAAAATACTCTGTTCATTACTATATTTATCTTTATTACCTTATCGTAGTTGTCGCAGCAAAATTACAATTCTACAACCGGAGAAACGGGAAAAAACGATTATAAGCCTCTCATATCAGATTAGAATTTGATTAGAAAAGAGCCATAAAGGAAGAATTGTAAACACAACAGGAAAAATGGCCAGCCTTCTTTCATTCCAACTCCCCTATCTTTGCAGGAGAGAAAATAAAACGAATCATTAAAAAATAGGATATATGAAAATAATAAATTTAACCAAAGATAGTTTTGTAGAGAAAGTAGCAGATTATCAGTCTTATCCTGACAGTTGGAACTTCAAAGGGAATAAACCTTGCCTGGTCGATTTTCATGCACCCTGGTGTGTCTATTGCAAAGCATTATCGCCTATATTAGACCAATTGGCAAAAGAATACGAAGGTAAATTAGATATTTATAAAGTGGACGTCGATCAGGAACCGGAACTGGAAAGCGCATTTAAGATTCGTACCATTCCCAATCTGTTACTTTGCCCGTTGAACGGCAAACCGACAATGAAATTAGGCACTATGAATAAAGCCCAATTGAAAGAATTAATAGAAACCAGTTTACTTTCAGAATAGAAAAACATCGAAAGTCCGGAAAGTTCCTTATGACGATAGACTGATAAACTACCGAGCTTTTGATATAATACAGAACATTTGCTGTTATAATAAGAGGCTGAAAAGCCTTGATCTTATAAAATGCCCCTTACTAGAACTAAACTGAACTCCTAAAATTTTGTATCCAACTTTTGGGATTCAGTTTAGTTCTTAGTAAAGGGCATTTTTCTTTTAGGAAGTCTCCGGACGGCATCTTCCCTTTCAATGGTTATTTATGCAACAGATTATCAGTTCCCGGAACGATCTTTCCCATTGACCATACGCAACGTACATTCAGTTCTTTGTCAAGAATCACAATATCGGCATCCTTACCCTTTGCTAACGCCCCTTTACGATCACTCACTCCAATTAAACGGGCAGGAGTTTCAGAAGCCATACGCACGGCATCTTCCAAAGGAATATTCGCTTTCTTTACCATAGTGCGAACCAACACATCCATTGTAGCCAAACTACCGGCCAACGCAGAATGATCCGCCATCTTGCATACGCCATCCTCTATGATATAGCGAGGATCAATCGGTTCATTCCCTTCATAAGCGGCATATGCCAAAGCATCGGTAACAAGGCAGGTATTCTCCACGCCTTTCAACTTATAAACCAGTTTCAGGATAGTGGCAGGCAAGTGAATACCGTCCGCAATCACTTCCACAGTCATTCCATCCGTCAGATACACACTTTCCACTGTACCCTCATATTTATATTCACGACGTTTATGGAAACCCGGCATCGCATTATAGAAATGAGCAGCATGAGAAAATCCTACTGCAAATGCAGCTTTAATTTCATCATATTCGGCTTCGGTATGTGTAACAGCAGTCATAATTCCTTTCGAACGGGTATACTTTGCAAAATCATGTGCACCGGGCAGTTCGGGACTAATATCCCAACGTCTGATACAAGACGTACGCTCCAACAAAGGAATATATTCATTTTCATCCGGAGTTTTCAGAAAACCGTCATACTGCGTACCCGCCATCTTCGGATTCAGATATGGGCCTTCGATATGCAGACCAAGAATCGGAGAATCCTTCTCTTTCATCAAGTGCTCACATACATCGACTGCCTGGTAGATTCTTTCGAATGAAGTAGAGGACAAAGTAGGAAATATACCGGTAGCACCATGTTTCAGATGTGCATTGGTTGCGGTGCGGAAAGCCTCTTCCGTTGCTTCCGTATAATCATGCCCACCACCTCCATGTGCATGCATACTTACGAATCCGGGCACTATCGTCATCCCTCTGGCATCAATAACCGTTGCACCGATAACCGCTAAATCACTATTAGTTACCTCTAATATTTTTCCATCACAAATCAATACGGAACCATCTTTCAACCAGCCTTGCGGGGTAAGTATTCTTCCGTTTATTATTTGAGTCAACATAGTCTTTGTTATTTATTAGATTTAAAACAGTTTGTTGGTGCCTTCCACCAGTTCTCCCATTGCCCATACAGCTCTCACATTCAGGTCTCTGTCCAAGGCAATTATATCAGCATCCTTGCCACGCTCCAGCGTTCCTTTACGGTCGAGCACTCCCATAATCCGGGCAGGAGTTTCGGAAGCCATTCTTATGGCATCTTCCAAAGGAATTTCCGCCTTTTGCACCATGGTACGAATCAAACGATCCATCGTTGCAACACTCCCGGCCAAGGCTGAATGGTCTGCCAACTTACAGACTCCATCCTCAATAATCACACGCGGGTCAAAGGCAACCTGGCTATCACTGGCGGCACAAGCCAACGCATCCGTTATCAGGCAAGTGCGTTCCACTCCTTTTATCTTATAGACAAGACGCAAGATCGTCGGAGGTACATGAATACCATCAGCCACCACTTCCACTGTCATATCACCAATCAGATAAATACTTTCTACTGTACCTTCATACTTGTACTCTTTCCGTTTATGGAAACCGGGCATCGCGTTATAAAAATGAGTGGCATGCGTATATCCCGCCTCATAAGCCGTCTGTATATCCTCAAATTCTGCCTGGGTATGTCCTACCGAAGCCAGAACACCTTTTGCCGTGATATATTTACCGAATTGCATGGCTCCGGGAAGTTCCGGTGCGGCATCCCAACGTTTGATACAGCGTGTTTCTTCCAATAACGGAATATATTCTTCGGGATCGGGATCTTTGATATTTTCCGGAATCTGTCCGCCTGCCATGTCCATATTGAAATAATGTCCTTCCAGATGGAGTCCGAGTACAGGGCTATTGGGCTCCGCCATCATTTTTTCAGTAGTTGCCGCAGCTGCACGGATCATCGGAATGGTAGAAGAAGAAAGGGTAGGAAAAATACTGGTGGTACCATGCTGCATGTGAGCCTTGATTGCTGTCCGGAAAGCCTCTTCGGTACCTTCCATAAAGTCTCTTCCACCGCCACCGTGAACATGGATTTCTACACCGCCCGGAACAATATACATTCCTTTGGCATCAATCAGTTTGGCTCCGATAATGGCAAGGTCACAATTGGTTACTTCCAGAATTTTGTTATCGCGAATAAGAACTGACCCATCCTTCAGCCAACCTTGAGGCGTCAGGATGCGTGCATTAATGATCTGTGTTAACATATCACAAATAGTTAAATTAATTAAAGGTCTGTGTGAATCAATGACGCTCTTTTTTGGGGGGAGTACATTGATTTTTTCGTTTGCAAAATTACGTTTTTCTATTCAATCTATCGATAAAATCGTCCGATAAACTTCTAATAAAGTCCAATATTAAACGATTATTCAACCATATATAAATCAGAATTCATCAATCATAAATAAAAAAAGGTTGCCAATCTTATCGACTGACAACCTTATGTCTATATGGAGCGGAAAACGAGACTCGAACTCGCGACCCTAACCTTGGCAAGGTTATGCTCTACCAACTGAGCTATTTCCGCAAACTAAATTTCGTCATTCAGAATTCTGAAAGATGGGTGCCCAGAACAGGACTCGAACCTGCATGCCTCTCGACACACGCACCTGAAACGTGCGCGTCTACCAATTCCGCCACCTGGGCAAAACTTAGTTCCATTATTTCAAAGAAACAAGAGCGGAAAACGAGACTCGAACTCGCGACCCTAACCTTGGCAAGGTTATGCTCTACCAACTGAGCTATTTCCGCATTTCACTTTCATAAACTGTGAAGAGAAGGAGACTCGAACTCCCACGACATAACTGTCACTACCCCCTCAAAGTAGCGCGTCTACCAATTCCGCCACCTCTCCATAATTTTAAAGTTTAACCTTTGTGCCCAGAACAGGACTCGAACCTGCATGCCTCTCGACACACGCACCTGAAACGTGCGCGTCTACCAATTCCGCCACCTGGGCAAAGATTATTGTTCCAACATTTCAAAGAAACATGAGCGGAAAACGAGACTCGAACTCGCGACCCTAACCTTGGCAAGGTTATGCTCTACCAACTGAGCTATTTCCGCATTTTTTCGTTTGCGGTTGCAAAGGTAGGGATTTTCCGTAAACCTGCAAACATTCTGCCTACTTTTTTCACAGAAATCTGTTCACTTTGCATCGACCGCAAAACAATCATTTTGATTATCAACTCATTCGGCCACGATAATCTTCATAAGAAAATTGCTTGTATATTTCAGCTTTCCCCTCTTTGGTCCAGATAGCAATGGCAGGATGGTGAATTCCGTTAAACATATTTGTCTTGACCATCGTATAATGAATCATATCTTCGAACACAATACGTTCTCCGATTTGCAAAGGATGATCGAAACTCCACAATCCCATATAGTCACCACTCAAACAGGAATTTCCTCCGAGACGATAAATATATTTTCCTTCGTTTCCCATTTCGGCACCACGCACGGCAGGCTGATAGGGCATTTCCAAACAATCGGGCATGTGGCAAGTGAAACTGACATTCAAAATAGCCGTCTTGATTCCACGACTTTCCACAATATCCACTACTTCGGAAGTCAGCACTCCCGTCTGCCATATAAAAGCCGAACCGGGTTCCAGGATAATTCGCAGATGAGGATGGCGTGCTTTTAATCCTTGCAATAGTGTTATCAAATGTTCGGTATCATAGTCTTTACGGGTCATCAGATGTCCACCACCGAGATTCAACCACTTTATCTGTGGAAACCAATGGGCAAATTTAGCTTCAAGATGTTCCAATGTACGTTCCAGCTCATAAGAAGAAGATTCACAGTGACAATGACAATGAAAGCCTTCAATACCTTGCGGTAATGCTTCGGGCAACAAATCGGCTGTTATCCCAAAACGTGTGCCGGGTGCACATGGATTATAAAGTTCGGTTTCCACTTCCGAATATTCAGGATTTACGCGGATACCACAAGAGATGCCACTTCCTTCTGCAACCACCATCGGATAGAAGCGTTCAAACTGCTGCATTGAGTTGAATGTGATATGACTGCTGCAACGCATGATTTCCGGGAAATCCTGTTCCGTATAAGCAGGAGAATATGTATGCGCCTTGCTGCCGAACTCTTCCAATGCCAAACGGGCTTCATACACCGAACTTGCCGTAGAATGATCTATATATTCACGGAATATGGGGAAAGAGCGCCACATGGCAAATGACTTAAAAGCAAGAATGATCTCCACTCCCGCCCTGTCGGCCACGCTTTTTATCAAACACAGGTTCTTTCTTAAAAGCTCTTCTTCCATGATGTAACAAGGAGAAGGGAACTGATTAAAATCTATCATATATAAATTATTATCTAAAATAACGCCTTACGAACGTGGATGCAAAAATACAAATTCAAAAGCAAAGAGGGATTGTTTTATTTTTAATTAAGATATTGGTTTTCGCGAACTTTTTCTTATTTTTACACCTTATATATTATAGTAAGTATTGTATCATCCTAAATACCCGATTAAAATGAATAAAGATTTAAGAAAAGTAGTGATTCTACTGGCACATCCTAACATCAAAGAATCACAAGCAAACAAAGCATTAGTTGATGCTGTCAGTGACATGGAAGGAGTGGCGGTTTTCAATCTTTACGAGCTGTCACAGGAAATTGCTTTCAATATAGATGAATGGAGTAAAATCATTTCCGATGCTTCGGCTGTCATCTATCAATTTCCTTTCTATTGGATGTCTGCACCGTCATTACTAAAGAAATGGCAGGATGAAGTCTTTACTTTTCTATCCAAGACTCCGGCTGTCGCCGGCAAACCGCTGACAGTAGTAACGACCACGGGTTCCGAATACGAGGCTTATCGCAGTGGAGGCAGAAACCGTTTCACTACGGACGAATTATTACGTCCTTATCAGGTAAATGCCATTCATTCGGGAATGTCATGGCAAACCCCTATTGTTGTTTATGGGATGGGAACGGCAGACGCCGGCAAGAATATCGCTGAAGGAGCAAATCTGTATAAACAACGTGTGGAGATGCTTATCGGTAACAGTAATGCAGGGAACAATTGGTAAGATTTATAAAGCGTAGCTTTAGATAGGATAAAGCTACGCTTTACAGTTGCTAAAGCATAGCTTTAGGTTTCACCAAACACTTCTTTTTCAATGTAAACACTGGCAGGAAAATAAACACTCCGATTACAGACATTATCAATCCCCCGATAGTACCTGCCGCCAATGGAAACCAGAAGCCTTCTTTTTCCATGCCTACCATAAAAGGAACGAATCCCAGAATGGTAGAAGTCACTGTTAGGAAAATAGGAATCACTTTAGTGTTCCAAGCTTTCACATAAGCCCGAAGCGGTGATAGACGCGGGAAACGTTTACGAACGGAATTATATTCATTCAAGATATAAATGCTCGCATTAACCGTAATACCACAAAGCAAAACAAAAGAAGCAAATCCTCCCTGGTCAAAATTCAGTTTGAACCAATAGAATGTCAGAAACACACCGATATAAGATACTGGGATCACAAAGAGAATGGCCAGCGGCTGTTTCAAAGAATTGAACAGGATACTCGTAATAAAGAAAATAATAGCAATCACAATCAAAAGCAGACGATATTGTTTATTATCCTTTCCTCCCCACGACCAGTTATTATCTTCCGATTTGGCAGTATATCCCATCGGAAGAATCTCATTAAACTCTTCCAGATCTTTTTTCAAGAGTTTATTTCCCTGTTCTGAAGAACCGATATACTCATATTGCAAACACAACCGATACTGTTGATTCTCCTTGGCCACTTCCTGTGGCATTTGTCCTTTTTCCACAGTTGCCAATTCTGAAAGTTTATATTCCCTCTCTCCTATTTGAAAAGGATAAAATTGCATCGCCCACACATCCCTATCTTCCGACTGACGCGAAGAAAGTTTTATCTTTTCCGTCCCCTCTTCCGCCATCACCGAACCTATTTCCATATTTCGCCCATATATCGGGTGGATAGCAGAAAACAACCTTCCAGCTCCAATCCCCTCCTCTGCCATCCGCTGTTTATTCAGATTAAAATAGAATTCCATATAATCATCTTTCCACCAAGAGAAATCAGAGCTGATCGTCACTTCCCGAATCCGGCGATGAGACAATAATTTTGCTTTTAATTTTTCTACCCAATCATACAGTTCATCATAATTATATCCATACATTTTTACCCGGAAAGAACCCGCATTCTCACGTACATCATTACTGAACCCCTGATCCTGCAAACCATATATACTCCAATTTCCACCTCCCAGTTGAAGTGCCTTACTAATCATATTCGCTTTCAACGTATAAGGAAAACCGCTTTTTTGGTGTTCTTTCGCAAAATAGATATGAATAGATGCTCTTCGGGCACTTTCTACAGATGTCTGGAACTGTTTAATCTCTTTAAATTCGCTCAAATAAGCTTCCATCCTCTTAATCAGTGTATTCATTTGCTCAAGTGTACTCCCATTCGGCAAATTAGCATTGGCATGAAGCACTACTTCTTCATTACGTGAAAAGTAACTCCCCTCATATACCTTTTGCACAAATAACCTTAGAGTACCTCCCAACGCTTTATCCACTATTGGTTTCACCTTTTCCTTATAAGTGGTGGTACCCAACGTTTGATTATAAGTTTTCGCCCATCTATCATCACCTTTCATCTTTTCCGGCAATAGAAATACCGGTAGTCCGAATGCCAACAATAACAAAATACATACCGCCACCCTCCAACGACAAAGTATTTGTATCAGCCACCTGTAACAACGACTGAAATAAACTGGAAGCCGACGTATTCTTGAGCGTATCCACACAAAGAAACGCACCTCCCCAATCTTCCATCGAACTATTGAAAGAGAAGATTTCTTTCTTCGTTTCAATCCTATTTTATCAATTAGAGAAGGAACAAAGAATAAAGCGACCAATAGTGATACTCCCAGATTTATAATCACTACCGCAGCAAAATCCTGCAAATTAAGACGTATCTTCTCATCCAGAAAAAAGATGATAACCAAAGCTCCCATCGTGGTCAACGTGGCTGCAAGAATAGACATAAATGCTTTCCGGTCTCTACGCCGCAAATAATGATCGCTCATTACAATTGTATTATCTATCACCAAATTTAATGAAACCGTAATACCCGCCAAAGAATACAATTGCATTTCCAATCCGAACGCATAATAAAGAATGACAGCTATTGCCATATTAACAGTCAGACTGATTACAATCAAAAAAAGATATTTGAGACTAAAGGTGATCAACAATACAAACAGGAGCAAAATCGCTACAGTCATTCCCGTACGCAAATAAATTTTCCCCAGTTCTTCCTGAATAAATTCCGTTGCATCGTAACTGGTGTGAATCTCATATCCTGCCGGAAGCAATAGCTGGTTATCATCCATAAACGCTTTTACCTTTTCACTCAATGCCAATTGATTTGCAGTTTCCTCTGCAACAATCGACAGGTAAATTGAATTCAGCCCATTAATTCGATAATAATTTTGTGGCTGCTCCTCCATACGGGAAACCTTCACAAGCTCATTCAAACCTATGATTTTACCATCTTTCATTTTTACCTTTATCCGCTCCGCATTAAACTCTTTGCCCTCCTGTTCGGGAATCAATGCCAAACGTATCCACTGTCTGCCCGAAGCAGCCTGTTCCACATCATAAGTACCCAAAAATTCCTTTTGATAATGTAACCGGACAGCCTGGCGAATATCATCCGTACTTATTCCAAGCGCACGCAATTGTTCCGAATCATACTCCAATCGCCATTCCATCGGAGTAGCTCCACTAAGATTGATTTTATAAATTCCCGGAATCTGTGCAAGACGCGTTTTTATATGTTCTTCCGCATACTGCTGAATTAAGAAAGGAGTAGCGGGTGCATTGATCGTAAATGCCATAAAAGGCCCCTGATTACTTTGCCCCGGACTGTGCATCTGAATATACGGATAGCTCACCCCATCCGGTAATTCCGGCCACGTCTGACGAATAATAGTAGAAGCTTCAAAGCGGGCAACCGCTGCATCTACATGTTTATCCAAATTTACACTGACACTTCCCCATCCGTTTCCTGAAGTGGAAGAAATCCCTCGAATTCCCTTCACACGGGCAAGCATTGCCTCCAACTTACTGGTAGCCGTCATTTCCACCACACGTGCTGAAGTACCGGGCATACTGAATCTCACCGTGAAACCGGGTAAGGTCCGCGACGGATTCAGTTTGACAGGCAGCAATGGAATGAGTGCCAGCCCAACTAATGCCACACAGACAAAAGCCACAATCAATGTGAAAGCAGAAGCCTTAGGAGATTTTACTATTTCAGAATCCATATTTAGCATTATCAATATTTATATAAATGGGAATTTAGCGGTTAAATGGGACTTTTGCAGTTAGGCTGAAAGCCTTACAATTATATATTTATTGGGGTGCCCTGAAAGGGCTTAATTATATAGCGTAGGGCAACGCCCTAAAAAAAAAACGAAAAAAACACACCAGCCACAAGCCCTGAAAGGGCGGAACTGTATACAATTATGCCCTTTCAGGGCGCAAATTCAGATTGTCGTTTTTACGTAGGGCGTTGCCCTACGCTATATAATTAAGCCTTTTCAGGGCACTCCGCAAAATTATCATTTAACCAACTTTCCTCCATTAAAATCAAACCTGTCCGAAAGTGAAAGCTTCGCTGCAAAATCAAATAAAGTAAGCCGGCGTATCTTATAATAATTCAGCCAGTAGTTCTGCAAGGCAGAGATAAAATTACGTTGTGCCTGTTGCTGCCTGTTGAGAGAAAGAGTCAAGCTATTAATATCCGCCTTGCCGATAATAAAACGCTGTTTAGTCTCATTATAAGCAAGTATAGACAGATCCAACGCTTCTTCCGCACTGGCTATCAATTGCTGCTGGATATTAAAATCACTTACCGTCATAATCACTTCCTCCTCGATGCTTATCTCATCCTGACGTGCCGAGATCTTCACTACATTCAGATTATTTCTTGCCATATTATACTTACCCTTACGAACACCCCAGTCCAATAACGGAATAGAAACACTGACTGCCACCAAATCCTGCTGCATCGGTTTATGATACACATCTCCAAAATTATCTGCTACCTGATTAAAACCGATACTGGCATTCACACTTGCGTTAAAGCGAGATTCTTTCTTCGTCTTATCCACATTCCGTTCCGCTTCAAGTACATTCTGTTTCAGTTCCAACAATTGCGGGTTATTATTCCTGCCCCACCTCAAAGCCTCATCTACCGGAATATCCACCATCTCCGGACGAGAAGGAAGTTCCAGTTTGATTTGCGTATTCTTATCCAGATTGAGAAAAGAAGCCAGTGAAAACATAGCCCGTTTCAGGTCACTTGCTTTATTCTGCAATGTATTCTGCGCATTCACACGATCCAGTTTCAATGTCAACAAATCAGCCTGTGAGATAGCTGCAATTCGGTGACGTTGTTGCCCGATACGATACAATGTGTCCGTAGAAGCCAAGTTTTCTTTAGCAAGATTATATTCTGCCTGCGCCATAGCCAAAGAGAAAAAATAATTCGTAGCCGTTTCCGACACTTTTTCCACATTATAGAGAAATTCCTTTTTCACACGCTCATACTTCAACGGTTCTATCTTCCGTTCCCATTTGAAGGAGTTATATCCTACCAGACTTTGCGAATATCCGATTCGTATGGGAACACTCGTAAGTTGCGTAGCACTGTTACTTCCGAAGTTACGCATATAGGCAAGATTCGATTCCAGATAAAAAGTACCTCCGGTTAAATCAAAGTTCTGTTTTACACTCAATCCTCCATAAGCATAGTAAGACTGTTGCGTACGGTATACATCCAAATCCTGTCCCGAATCGTATCGTTTCGTTATATCCCGGTTATATTGTGCCGGAGTAACATCCAGTGTCAGACTAGGCAAACGATTTGCCCGAAAAGTCCTATACTCCCAATAACCGGATAAATACATATTCTGCGTACGGAATGATTCCAGCGAACTGTCGTTAGCAAGAGAAATTGTCCTGTTCAAATCCAATACCAGGTGTTTCTGTGCCCAAAGTGAAGATTCACCACCAAACATACAGAAGACACAGAGGAAGACAGGAATTCTTTTCTTTAATCTATTCATAACTTTCATTTTAGAACTATTAGTTATTACTTTCTAGCTGTTACTTATTTTCTTGTTACGGTAAATAAACCAGTAAAGTAACGGTATGATAAATAAGCTCACCGCCGTACCAATTGACATTGTCCCTATCATAGCAATAGACAACGGTTTTTGTAACTCCGAGCCCATATCTGAAGAAAAAAGCAGTGGCACCATTGCGAAGATGGTAGTCAGCGAAGTCATGATAATCGGTCGCAAACGCCTGCGGCCAGCTTCATGTATCGCTTCTAATAACGGAACACCCACTTTACGCAATTCATTGATAGCATCCAGCTTCAGAATAGAGTCATTGATTACAATACCGCAGGTAACAATCAACCCGATAGCAGACATCAAATTCAGCGTATGTCCGCAAATCCAGAGTAAAAGCAGTGCAAATGCGAGGTCAATCGGTATCTCCGCCAAAACAAGCAAAGGCTGCAAAAAGCTTTCAAACTGTGCGGCAAGAATAAAATACATCAGTAACAGTGAAATAAATAAGATGATCACCAATTCATCCAACATCTCACTGTTAGAAAAGAAACTGCCGGAGAATCCAGTATCCCAGTCTTTCATATTTTCTGCCGTTTGTTTCACCTCCTTTATCAGTTTGTTTCCGTCCTGTACGCCATAAAAATCAAAAGGAACATATTCCCCGTTACGTCCGGCAGTAATACTCTTCAAGTCCTCGGCAGGAGTAACCATCACCAGTTCCCGGAGTGGAATGTACTCTCTGTTTCCTCTATTGTCCGGTTCAGTCTGTATCAGTGTTTCCTGTAATATTTCATTCACCGTCTTCTCACTGCCCGCAACGTTGATCGGAAGATATTGCTGGTAAGAATGCAACATAGTCACACTATTTTCCCGGAAAGCAGTTTTCAAAACTCTATAAAGTTCATTGTAAGCAACACGATAAAGCAATAGTTTCTCCTTATTGATACTTAGGTTCAGTTGGTTCTCAAAGGCAATGCCTGTAGGAGCAATTCCCGTCCTACGGGCTAACTCCAACTCCACACTCCGGATCGTTTCCGCTTCCGGTGCTTTTGCCTTATTACGGGTGTAAAATTCAGCTATGATATCCGGTTCTCCCGTGACAAAGAGTTTCTCAAATACAGTCTCTGGTGGAGAGAAAGAAATAACGGAAAGCGGATAACGTTCTTTCAGTTTATGGTATATCTCCTGCTGCAAAGGAATGATTGTTTCTGATGTTTCCGTTCGAAAATAAAGTTCTGCTTCGGAAGAAGAAAGTTCCCTTTCACGATTCAGAAGAAAATCCTGCCTGCCAACCGATGCCGTGTGCTCCAATACCTGTTCTTTTAAATCCCTAAAAAGCTCATCCACACGCCGCCTGTTTTCATCCACATGAATATTCTCATTCCACTCGATTCGGGCAATCAATTCATTCTCTTCTATATCAGGCATCCGTTGCTTGTCGATAAAGAAAAAGAAGAATACACAAAGCGGGATGGAGACAACACAAAACAATACACTAAACGTTTTGTGACGAAATACCCAATCTACACCGGCATCATAAAAACGATCCAATGTGTGATCCTTCATCGGGTTATTGAATTTAAAAGAAAGCCATTTCCATTTCCGGGTATGAATACCTGTCCGATAGACCAACAGATAAAGCACCGGAAGAAGCATAATACCGGTAAAATACGAAACCATCAATCCCACTGTAACCGAAAAAGCCTGATCATAGAAGATAGCTCCGGCAATGCCACTCATAAAAATCAAAGGAGCAAACACGGCAATGGTAGTCAGGGAAGAACTCAACATGGGTGTCACCACTTCACTTGTTCCTGTTATACAGGCACGACGCAATGAATAGCCCCGCTCCCGGTATTGGGATATATTTTCGGTCACAATAATCGAACTGTCAATCATCATACCCAATGCCAGAATTAATCCGGCAAGCGAAATGATATTCAGGGACATATTACACAGATAGAAGAAAACAAAACTAATCACGATAGAGACTACCATACTAAGTCCGATTACCAACGGAGATTTCACATCTCCCAAAAACAGGACAGCTACCAGGCAGATAAAAAGAAAACCTAAAGTTAGATTCTGTTGCAGGTTTGAAATTGTGTAATCCAACAATTCTGTCTGGTTGCGACTGATACTAAAATCGATTTCCGGATATACCCGCCTAAAATGCTCCATCGTCCTTACCAAAGACTGCTTCATCTTATCCATATTCTCGTCCGCCTGCTTGATAACAGCCAGAGTCACTGCCCTTTTCCCGTTCGATACAGATACACCTTTTTCTTTTACGGGCACGATAGTAACTTTGCAGAAGTCCTTTAGTTGGACAATGCGATCCCCCTTACGCAGGTATATATTTTCCACATCTTCTGCGGTACGCAACAGAGTGGAGAATTTTATACTATATTCATAGTATCCGTCGCGTACTGTCATACTGCCCGGCTCCACATTATTGGCAGCCAAAGCCGATTCAATATCCTCAATGGAAAGTCCCATCATAGCCAGTTTATCCTCATCGGGTACAATCTGTACCTGACGCTCCACCAATCCGGTCACGTCTACCATAGCCACTTCTTCAAGCTGTTCTATCCTGCGCTTGATCACCGATTCGGCAAATTCACACAAATTCAGGAAAGATTGCTGTCCTACCGTACTATAAGCACTATCATTCTTTAAGGTCAGATTCAGGTAAAACACGGGTATATCCGTTGCGCTTGCCTTAATAACTTTCGGGCGTTCAGTATCCTTGGGAAGATAATTCATTGCAGCGTCTATTTTTTCATTGACCTCTATAAAGGCAAGATCCGTATTAGTACCGAAATCAAAAGACAGATGGATCATACCTGCTCCGTCTCTCGATTCACTATGAATATCTTTCAATGTAGACACCTGAATCAGTTGTCCCCGTAAAGGTTTCACAATCGTGTTTTCCAGTTCACGGGCAGAGGTATTGGCGGCAGACACCTGTATCGTTATCTCCGGAATGGCAATATCCGGAAGCAATGATATAGGCAAAGTATTATATGTCACCAGCCCGATTATAAAACAGGCAGTAAAAGCCATCAATACAGCGATAGGGCGTTGAATTAAAAATTTTATCATAATTACTTGATTTTGGCACAGATTATCTTACATTTACTGCCGCTTCATGCGCCAGATTCAGATTTCCGGTCACAATAATCGTATCTCCTTCCAATAACCCCTCTTCAATCCCTTTCTGTGATTTATCCGAAACAACATATTCCGTTGCATTTTCCAATCCTGTATGCACATAATTCCACATAGCCTTGCCTTCTTGTAAAGTAAATACCACTTGCTTACCGGAGCGTAATACAACAGCCGTTTTAGGAATGACCAATTGTTGTCCTAAACTTCTTCTAACACTTACCCTTACATTCATACCACTGAACAGTTTTCCTTGTCCGTTTACTACAGCCTTCACCTTTACCATTCCGTTCGAATCTACCAATGGATTGATTTCAGATACGCTGCCTTCAAACGAATCTCCTCCGGCATAAGGAGTAATCATCACCTTATCACCTGTTTTAATAAAAGCCAACTCATTCTCCAACACTGTAAAATCAGCTTCCATCCCACGGGTATCAATAACCGTACAAAACACCTCGGAAGTATTAGCTAAATTATATGGTTTAGAAAACAGATTAGCCACTATTCCATCGAAAGGAGCAACCAGTGTAGCATGTTCCGTTTCTCTTTTCACCAATTCATATTGAGATCTCGACTGCTCATATCCGCTCTTCACTTTCGCAAGTCTCATTGTTTCTACAGGAACTTTGCTGAAATCTTCGGAGGTATATCCCTGTCCGATCAATACATCTTTCAGTTCCAATTCGGCTTTCAACAAAGCATCTTCCGCTTGAGATAGCTTCTGCTCCAAGCGAAACTTATCCAGTTCAGCTAATTTCTGTCCTTTATGTACGCGGTCACCATTCTTCACATAAATACGGACAATAACTTCACTTGTCTCAAAACGAAGATCAGCCTGTCCGAGAGCACTTACTTTACCGTTACTGACTAATTCGTGATGAAAATCACGTCTCTTTAGTATTTGAGTAGTGACTTCATTCTTAGCATCAGGAAGAATCGTGGAAACACCTATTTCCAGCTTATCAGTACTATTTTTCTTGTCAAAGCAAGAGGTTATCCCAACATAGATTAAACAATATAATAGAATCCATATACAATTGTATTTTCTCATAACTACATTCCAATTTATTAAGTAGCCGACTCTCTTACTACAGCATTTTTGTTCTTTTCCGTTTCAAATAAAATATAATAGGATTCGATTCATTATTCAGTTGTTCCAAACACTTTAAACTGTTTATCTTTTCTTTAAATCGCCCTTCATTTTTTTCTTTAATAAATCTTTCCATTGCAAAAGGATGAATAGAGCCATAGATTCCAGCAGAATCAGCAAAACAGATATTCAAATCCACTCCATGATAATCAGATGTATTATAAAGCAAATCATTCGCTAAAAAATCCGTATGGCGGAACGTTGAGGTATTCTTATCATAAAATAAATAGTTTGCTATTCCTCCTTCTTCATATTTAAGAAATATATAATCATCAAATTCCATAAAACTGTTTATATTATAAATGCGGGATATCCGACGCAAAGAGTTATAACGTTCTGCCGGTTCTCCTTCTGTTTTTTCCAATTCCTCTTTACTTAACCAATTCTTACTTTTCAAACATATATACGGTTTTACCCCCTTCAGAGTTAGCTCCATCACCATATTCATAAATGGTTGGACAAATTTGACATCCTTTCCATCAAGTTGGTCGTAAAAAACGTCACTGACAAAATGGATCTTATCCCATCCCAAATTATAGTCTTTATAATTCATCCAAGTTACCTCCTCGCCTTTGCTCATATTTAACATACGAAGCAATTGTTTCTGAGAATCCGAGATGTTCGATAAATAAAAAGCATCTGTGTAAAGGCAACTATCTAAAACCGCTAAATGAAATCTCCGTACCTCCATTCCACTTAGTCTAATACTATTTAAATACTTCCCATTATCTAATGCATATTTATGAACAGAGTATAATCGATTGTCCAAAAGATAAATAATTCGATTGGTCGGGTCAATACTGAAATCAGAAATAGAAGTATATTCACCCGGACCTTGGCCAAGCTTTCCTATACGAAATAAGAAAGCTCCTTTTTTATCAAATACCAATACACTTTTGGAAATAGATTTATCCAAAACAAACAAATGGTTATCAATTTCCTGTATTTTGCTTATTCTTCCAAGTAATACATCTTTTCTCGTTTCTAATGGTATTATTTCCATACTATCAAAATATGAAGACATATTTATAATATATTCCTTTTCAACATGATCCAAATCAATAATGTATCGAGCCGTATCTGAAAGTAGTCCCTCTACATTATACAATTGAGTCCTATTTCCACAACTCATTATAATAGCACTCATGAATATCATTTCTAACAAATGAATTATATATCTTCCCATCTTATTGTTGTTTTTACGTTACTCAATAAGAGTGTATCTTTTAAACAATACACTCTTATCATATTACTTATTATCACCAACAACCTCCAGTGGAGGTTTGATCATTTCTTCCTGTCTCATGACCACCACAATCGTAATAGAATTGGATATATCCAGTTCTGCATGAGCCAACCAATCCGCTATTACAATCATACGTATCTACAACAGTGGAAGCATTACATCCATTTTCATAGTCCCATCTAGACTCTGTATAATGATCTGTAACATAGGGCTCACAAGTCCATCCAAAATCCGATTCATTATTACTAGCCAATGCTTCCACATTGGTTAATATTAAATCTGATACTTCCACATTATTCTGTGAAGTATATACATTGTAGCCAGCCATAACAGTTACAACAGCTACCAAAATAGACGTAATGAATAATCTTTTTTTCATTGTAATTCATTTCAGGTTTTTAACTCTTATTTTTTCTTCCTAAACATAACAAAAATCTATTTTGTCAACATTATCACACTCCGATTATTACTATCACCTCCTTTCTTTTATAATATGTCTTCAATAATCACCTTAATTTCTTTACTTCCTCCCTCATTTCCCTTACCGCTGTCGATTGAATCTTTGGCTCTTTCGTCAAAACGAGCTCAACCACATTTCTTAATTTTTCAGGTTGCTGATATTCCAGCTCCGCATACAACTTTGCCAGAAGATAATATGGATAAATTCGTCCCGGAAGTCGATGCGTAGATCGAATCAGACTCTCTTCCGCTTTCTCATACTTTCCTGATGCCTGATAATTTTTACCAATAATATTCAGAATCATTGGATCATTACTATGCTCCATGGCTTCTTTCAACACTTTTGTAGAGCTATCATATTGTTTCAATTTATGCAAACAATACCCGTATTCAAAAAGAAAGGCTCCCCGATTCTTCAATTCGGGATACAACGTCTCATATTCTTCTTTAGCTGATTGGTATGCTCCGATATTATAGAGCATTTTACTACGATACCAATTCTTACATGCATCATATTGATTGTATTTCCAATAATATGTCCCTAATAGAATTATTATCGAAATAAAAAATAATAGCATTATCTTCGAGCGCCCAATAACACAAGCTGCCAAAAGGAAATAGAAGGTCACTGCAAATCCGGGAATCTGCATCGGATAAGAAGAAAAAGCAAATACTAAAACAGAAATTACACCACCGCAAATACCTATTCGTCCTTCCCTATTCCCCTTCCAAAGACAAAACGCAATTATTAATAAAACGACAAATAAAAAAGGAATCCCATATTCTGTTGCTACTTGAAGATATTCATTAAAAGCATATTCCGGACTACCCGCCACCAATTCTTCCGTTTCCGAATACTCTTCGTTTGCAAAATAACTCTCCTGTGCCCTGCCATAAGCTGAAACAAAATTTCCAGTTCCATGTCCTATAACAGGACTTTCGGCAATAGCAAGAGTACTAATTTTCCACATGAACAGGCGCCCATTAGCGGAAGTTGCTTTTAACTGAAAAAGTGAGTAAACAACCATTATGAATATAATGCCTCCTGCGATACAAGCCAACACTACTTTTTTCTTATATCTCTTTCTAATCGCCTTCAGTCTACTTCCCCATGAAACATGCATTCCATACACCCATGCCCCCGATACTGCGACGGCAATCCAAGCCGAACGACTCATTCCGGCAGGTAGCACACAAAGAATCAACAACATCACTCCTAATGCCATGTAATACTTTCCCTGTTCTATCCATGTACGTTCCGTCTTTTCTTTCAAATTTAGCCATTCATGTAGGCAAAGCGGAAATATCATTGCCAAATATCCCGAGTAAGGTCCCGGATTATAGAAAGACCCTGTAAGTGCATATAAGGAATGATTAGAAACAGCGAAACCATATATTTGCCTTAAGCCCCATATAGCTTCAATCCCTCCCAATATAATCAATACCCACGTCACTATTGACGGAAAAGACAGATATTGTTTCTTATTCAAGCAAAGAAAAGGCAAACAACACACAGCAAAAACAACAGTCATGCGTCCCAACCATAGTTTTTGATAGGCCATTTCACCAACAGAAATGTCGTTCGGAGTAGGAAAAGCTACTACACACAAGATTGACGCAACTCCTAAGAGTGCTATCAAACCTGCCATACTTTTCCTTTCAATTTTTATCAACTTTAATTTGACTTTCATGTTCTTCAATTATCTGACTACTGCCCGATAAAAAGCAATAACCGGATTATCTCCCTCTACATCATACGTTTTAAATAAATCCGGATAATCCTCAAGAGGATTTTCAGAAAAAGCATAATCGAGATACTCTGGTGTCAATATGCTGTAAAAGCAATCCTTATAAATACCGTCAATCGTATCAATTAAAGATGAATGCAGAAATTTAATCCTTTTGGTACAGTATACTTGTTTACTCTCTTCTACATTATATAAACAAGACCAAATATATCCATCCTTCACAAAACGAAAAAACAATAATCCGCCATACTCATATATATCAGTTATACCTAAGGAGTATCCTGAACGCAACAAACTCATTTCATTAGGTCTCTCTTCTATCATCGATGCTGGCAAGGGGTTCGGCAAATTAATCCGGAAACGCGGAACAACACTATCTTCATGAATCTGATAAACAATATTATCAAAATCCCTACAATAATACAACTTCGAATTATTATCATACAAATTGTGTCCTGAAGGCGAAAATGGATAGTCTTCTTTATTGTTTTCATGTTCAAAGTATCGTTTCCCTATGGTAATGCCATCTTTTGATGCTAACAGGTAATAATGCAAGGAAACATCATCTTGATAGTTTCGATGTAAACGGTTATGATAAAAGAAGTATCCTCCCCAATAGGCTATTTCAGCCGGTGTAGGTTTATTAAACTTCTCACTTTTGACAAACCTACCATCCTCGGTCGAATAAAACATCAACGACTGTTTCATATTATCATAAATCACCAGTTGATGCAAACTAGCATTTACTGCAAAAGCATTTATATCCGTATATTCTCCGGGACCCTGTCCTCTGGCATTCAATTGAAACAACAATTCACCGGACATATCATAACATACAATGCCTGCTCCCATATCCCATAAATAAATTCGTTCATCTGCAATCTGGATCTTTTTAATACGGCTTAACAAAGGAATCGCCGATAGTTTAACGTAAGATACCGGTTGCAATATAGTTTCCAGTTTATCATAAGTTTCTCCTGTCATTTCAACGATAACGTCCTGCGGACTAGACAGAGAGATAACTCCGGAGCCGACACTTAAAGACGTTTTATTATGAGTACACGACACAGCAAGACAAACTACCATTATTATAACAATACACTTATTCATTTTTCAATTACATTCCACAAGCTCTGGGTGTACAAGAATTAGGAGTTACACAAAATTCGCATATTCTTTCTATACTGGCAGTATGCCACGGACCTTGCTGATAATCACATGCAATTGTCCTAGGAGCTGTCCAAGTCTTATCGCCATTCTCACGACTATCTGCCAGCGCTTCAACATTAGACAGCACCAAATCAGATAATGTTTCTTTTTTAAACGAATTACAAATATTACTACCAATCATCACTAGTAATGTAATTCCTAAAGCCATTTTTAAATAAATATTCTTTTTCATACGTAATTAATTTTATATTAAATTTGATAGTCAATATACCTTTATTTAATTTTCTTCATAATCCTATCCCAACGAGATTTATCCGTAAATTTATCTTCCGAATACCAGATACGGGTAGCCTTGCCTACAATAAAATTCCCCAAAGCATCATCACTTCCGCTACCTGTCTTTTGGTAATCTGCACCAATTTCAATCTACTTTGAAATATATTCATTCTTTAATCATTATTACTTTTTGTAAGATTCTTTGGTGAAAGCAGGTAAACACCCGCTTAATGTTGATTTTATAAATGAAGTAATTTCCCCACTATCTGATACATTAGGGAATATATAATCTTGTACATAATTTGCAGAGTCAAATAAAATTACGATTGGCGTTTGAATATACTTTAACTCTTTTCTGATTAAATCTTTCGAATCAAGATATACATAGTAATCATAGCTATTGCGCTTTTGATAATATAAAGGATCTCCCATTGTAGATACAATATAAACTCTTTGTCCTCCATAAAGAGAATCGATTCTCTTTGTAATTAAAAAACCTGCATCCACACAACTCCCGCAATCATAATAATTAAAGAGGAAAACTGTTTTATTTTTCTGATAAGGCAAAATTGAATCAACAGAAGCGACCTTTTTCCCTAATAGTTTAAAAGAATCTTTCTCTTTTGATAAAATAGATTCTTCTCTTTGTCTGTTGGCACAACACGTAACAAAGAATAACAATATAACCAATATGAAAATTTTATTTTTTATCATCATCTATTCTTAGTTTCTCAATAACACAATTACGAGTAGTCTGTGCTACAAATAAACATGAATCCGAAGCACAAAAAGCAGAGTAATAATCATGTGGAAGTATATAAGTACAAACATTTTTCATATTATCACTAATTGACAACTTTAATATTGTATTTACTCTATATTCTCCTTGGGTAGTTCTTGAAGAACACAATAAATATATAATATCGTTTATTAGATAAGCATCCATTATATAACTATAAAAAGAATTGTCTTGATAAGGTAAACTTTCTGCATATTCCATTGACTTCTTAATTATAGGAATAGATGAAATATCAAATGTTTTAATATATTCTCCATTATGATTATACTGTTCTATATAAGGATAGTTTCCTGATATTGAATATATATATCCATCTTTATTATAAAGAAGATGTCTTTTATTAAGCATAATAGTTCTTGTCTTTGTTTTTTCCTTTACTACTTTTCCTAATTGAACTTGTTCACTCGGATGCCTAAGAGTAATTTTGAGAAAACTCGTTGTATCTGTCGTAGCTGATAAGAATAACATAGAATCATTGAGACAAAATCGGTTCTCATTGGCATTCGAAAGTGTAAAACCTCCCATAAACTGCCCATTATAAAATTTCTTCATCGATCTAGTACCAAAATCGACAACATATACAGTATCATTTAATAAACTAAAGGCAAATGGCATCACCGTTTCATAAGGAGCCTCGCCATGTCTACTAACATACTTCATTTTGTTTAAATCGTCATTCAGTTCAACAATATCTCCTCGTTTATTATCCAAAACATATAACTTACCATCATCATAGTTCATACAGGTTATATTCGAAAAAAAGCTGGAATCCGGATATTCTTCAATTTTATTCTCTACCTGACAATAAAAAACGCCATTATTCTTCCTTTCCTGACAACCATACAAGTATAAAATCATTATTACTGTAATTAGTAACTTCTTTTTCATAGCATTGGATCATTAACAATATGTTTTATTTCCATCGCATTCAACCCATCTTTTACCTGACCAATCAGAACCACGGCTACAAACGTTACCAGAACAAGATACTGATCCATCTTTCTGCCCAATCATGTTATAACAATCTGTACTTGCAGTACATGAATACTGGCCATCTTCACCTGCAGCCAAGCTCTCAATATTATCCAAAGTCAATATAAAATGCAGTTGCTTTTCCTTTGAAAAAAAGAGTGACAATAAAGTAGCAATACAAATAAAACCTAAAAATAAAATCTTGATTTTCATACCTTCTTTTTTTAATTAATAATATATTCTTTATTTAATTTTCTTCATCATCCTATCCCAACGAGATTTATCCGTAAATTTATCTTCCGAATACCAGATACGGGTAGCCTTGCCTACAATATATTCTTCCGGCAGCATCCCCCAATACCTTGAATCCTGCGAATTAGCCATATTATCCCCAGACACAAAATAATAGTTCTTTTCAAAACGATATCGAGAAATCAGACTGTCTCCCAATAACACCAGTCCGTCTTTCAGACGCAATTTCTTCTTTTGTTCCCAACCTATCAACTGCTTGTATAAATGATAAGCCGTGCAGTCCATTTCTACCACTTGTCCTTTCTGTGGAACAGGCAATGGTCCGAATTCACGAATATTCCACTTAAGTTGTTTGTTATATGGAAATGTACCAAAGACAATCCCGTGCTGCTTCGGATGCTGCAAATTTGCAATATACTGTTGAGCCTGATAATTCCCCACCTGTTCATTGCAACCACGTATCTTATAAAATCCTCCTCTGATTTCCAATGTGTCTCCGGGCAGAGCGATACACCGCTTCACATAATACTGCATCACGTCCATTCGAATACTATCCCAACGATTTTGCTGATAAGGAAAATTAAAAACCAATATATCATTTCTCTTAAAGTTTCCCCATCCGGGCATCCGATGAATAGTGAAGTCTTCATTATCTAAAGCAGCAAACACATTAAATAACCTAGCTCCCTTTATCATCTTATTAACCAGTATCCGATCTCCATCCTTTAGTACCGGTTCCATAGAATCCGAAGGTATTTTAAACGAGGTAAAACAAAATAGTTGTACCAAGAAGAGAATGAGCACCATGCAGAATACGAAAAATGCCAGATTCTCTAATATTGCCAAAATTTTCCTCACTTTGCTCATACGCTTTCTTTCAGTTGAATTAGTTTACGATAAGCCATAAGCCCCAACACGCATTTCACACGTTCATCATCCTCATTTAATAATCCTTCGCAAGGATAAACGTCTTTTTCCATCTTCTCTCGCAAATAATCCGCCCATAAACACAATAGATTCCAATGTGCATCAGCATAACTGAAATCCTGTTCCACTTCTACAATCACAGCCATCATCATCAACATGTCAGCAGCTACCGCCACTGCATTATCATCCAATTTTACCTGCTTATTAATAATAGGGTACAAACCTATATCATAAGGCGGATATCTCTTTACCCAATGATTATCTTCACAATATTCAAATATAGGATCCAATAGGCTTTTCATCCAGTCGATACGATTAAAATAGAGCAAAGTAGAAAAACTCTCATAAGCCTCCCTGATATTACCTAAAGTATCTCCAAAGCAAAATATTTTATTCTCTGATGATAACACAAATCTATGGGAAGATATAAAATTACGATAAGAAGGAAGCATCTGCCCTGCAAATGTTTCACCACCTACTTGAAAAGCTCTGGCACTCCACTGACAATCCTGTTTATCGCATTCTTCTTTAAGTTCCTGCCATCTATCTCCAACAGATTTCATTAATTCTTTTATTTCGCCTGTTCTATTTTTCTTCCAAAGAGGGGACAAACTTTCACCCCCATATTGTAAAGTCTGCCCTTCCTCATACCCTATTAGCAATGCACCTTTATCCTCATTCTTTGCGCTTAACTTTTGAGATAAAATAACATGACCATCCTCACTAGAGAAAGTTGATTCATTCGCCTCCATAGCTAAATATAAACTGTCGGACTTGGCAAAACGCCAATTCTGTTCACACCAACTATCCACCTTGCTCCTACCCAATAACCACTCCATATCTACATCAAACAGAATTTCCACTGTATGCTCCTTTTCATCTTTTGCATGAATCTGATAAGAAAGAAAACCTACAGGCCATCCTGTCATATCCCATTTCTCCGACAAGGAAGGTGAAACAAAATCAATCAGAAGCTCCACATCTCCACATTGAAAAACATAATGAGTCTGTGTAGCCTGCATATTCATTTGTTTCAATATTGCAGGTTTCACATCAACATAAGTCTTATTTTCCACATATAAACCAAAATCCAAAAAAGCAGTACCTTCCGCATTACCCCCATAAGCTGCTATAACATTATCACCATTAATAATTTGAGCTACTGTTTCATCCGTTAAACGATAGCATCCCGTTTGAGGAAGAAATGCTTCTTCTCCTAACAAATATTCTCCATTACAATAAAGCTTTATCTGATCATCATAAATATAACGGAGATAGACTTTGCGTTCTTTTAAAGTATCTTTGTTAGCAATGGTAATGTGCCTGCGAACATATATATTTTTCGCTCCCCATACTGTATGGGCTTGAAACTTCCCATTTTCCGAACCGAAGGCACCTTTACCCTTATTCCACAAAGAATCATTATACTCCCTTTGTTCCCATCCTCTGCCCGGAAATAAATAAGAATATTTTCCCTGCCATCCCAGGTTCTCGTTTGAAAGAGGGGCTAGAGAGGATATACGTAACGAATCTCCTCCTAAAAAACGGTAAGATTTACCATCCACCTTTAAAATACCCGTCAACGGAAACATTTTCCCCGATCTTAAGCACGGATAGGTTTTATTTAAAGTATCTTCTGTTGCCTTTATGGTAAAACCGGGAGCTATAGCCAACAACGTATGTCCGGAGAAAGAAATATCAAAAGGAGGACACACCTTCTTACCGGAATAAGAACAAGCACATATCAAGGAGATAATTCCTGAAAATAAAACTATCCTCCACATTACAACTTGTCTGATATTAAACCTTACCTCCATTGTTGTTCTCCATTTTCATAAACAAAAATTCTTTCATCCTTTCCACGAGTATGGTTTCGTAAAAGTAATAATGCATTTTCCGGAATATTCCGAAACACCAGTGAATCGGCAGTCGCCTTGATTGTCCCGGCAGATTGCCAGTCTCTTTCACAGTAGAATAATTCATATACATCACCAGGTCGAACATAATTATCCCTGTTCCGCGGAGTATAAACTATACGATCGACTTTTACTTCTTTTCCTAAATCCAATCCCGCCCATCCACCGGTGGGTTTGGAATAATCAAAAGAAGTCCATGTTTTCCCGTCAAAGACATTGGTATAGTCATGATCCCCATTCTGTTTTTCGTGTTCGGGAGTTCCTATTATCTTTCCCGTTAAAGCAACAGTATCATTTTTCTCATAAAAGGCGACTGCTGAAACATTACAATGAGCTTTAGGTCGACCGATATATCTAAGATAACGGTATTCTTTATCAGACCAGCATTTTACAGTAGTATTCAAACGATCAGGTTTACTTTGTATAATAAACAGTGTATCTTCATCCGAAAAATCCGAATGATTGCTTCCGGTAAAAACACCCCCTATCATTCTGTTTCTAAAACTACTTTCTTCTTTAAGATTAAACTTAGCATACAAAACCATATCTTGCGTCTTTTTCCCGACGGAATAATAGTGAGGGGCATTAGTTTCTTTATCCAGATAAAAAGGATCAGTCAAGAAATGTAATGATCCTTTTTCATAAGTGGCAACTCTTAAAACTGCCCCTTTACGAACATATCGAAAAGCCAAATGACCGGCATCGTATTCTGTCCAATCAACCGGAATCCAACGATCTCTATTACTGGCACATAAATAAGCAATCCTCCCACTCCTTTTCTCTTTATACTGCTTTTCCAAAGGAATGACCAGATTCTTTTGGTATGAATACGCATAATCAAAAGTTACATCCTTAAACTTAGGAATATGCCAAAATGGATGTACCTTCTCTCCATATTGTGACATCTGTTCATGTAACTCTCTGTTTACACTAAATGTATATCTATATATCTTGGCAGTTCCTCCCTGCCGATACAAAGCACATTTGCGAACACGTGTCAAAAATGTCATAAAGTCGGACATATATCCTTCTCCGTTTTTATCCCATACTATTGTCCAAAGATGCCCGAAATTCGTATCATTACGTGCAGGTAAGTAGTCGATTGCACAAGGAATACCTAAAGCACGAAATAAGTAAATCTCAAAATCTGCCAATTCTCTACAACTACCGACTTTATATTGTACAAATTCAGGTCCGATATGTCCGAAAGAAAAGGGAGTTATAGAAGTAAAGAATGTCTTTTTATCCGGCAATCTCGCCATTAAATATCTGGCTGCCACTAATGGATCTTCTTTATCCAAGGTGTCAGACATCCGCAATGAATCTAACAATGAATTGTATTTCTTATAATATATCTCACGCCAATAAGTTAACGGTTCATCCCCTATTCGGTAAGGCAATAAGTACTCACAAAATGTTTCAAACGAAATATTCTTTCCCCACGGTTGCTCCTGCCAAACTTTAAATGCCCAATCAATATTATGGCACAAATATGCAGAATCCATTTCCATAATATCGCGTTTCTTTTTAGGTTCTTTCATTGCACCAAAGACTTTCTTGACTGAATCCGAAACTTGTTGCGCAGTTTTACCCTTACGTACTTTTAGCCAAGCATAATAAGACTTATAATTCTCTAATTGTTCTCCACTAGAATAAATGTAAAAAGGCATATTCTCTATTAAAAAACAAGCTGCTTTATATTTTAGACTATCAATAGGATTCTTCTTATAATAGTGAAGTACTTTTTGAAGTTCTTTTTTATTTCCACCTGCCGCCTGTAAAGCAACTTCTAAAGGGAGCATAGTTTTTTTTTCGTAGAATAAATACTTTCTTGCATATTGCCATTCTAACACAAATAACAAAACAAGGATAGATGGAATATATATACAAAGCTTCTTAAGCATAAATTAATCCTCATTTACTTAGTATTTCCTGTTCATGTTCTCTACTGACCTTTCTCATTTATCATAGGTCAAAACAACGCTAAAAAATGTATTTTTTTATTTCACATATATATTCATTAATACCGGATTACTATCATCAACCAAATTATATTTACGAGTAACAGTCTCCTCATAATTATTCAAAAAAGACTGAGCATTAATATAACTTATATAAAAATCAGAAGAAACTGCTGCAATCTTCGTAAATGCTTTTATTTGAGGGTCCAAAAGAGGGCAAAATAAATAACCTTCTTTCTCTTTTGCTTCATATTCCAAAAGTAAAGGTGCTCCATGGTTTCTCCATATTTCGGCCAGAAAATGTCCCTTACATTGATAGAATGAATTAACACCTGAAATTAGGCACTCATTAGTAGAATATTGTTCTCTTACCCCTCTTTCCTTTTTAAAGTCCTTTTCTAATTCAAGATCTGAATTATCTACAAAATCATCCGATATTATTTTCATATATTTGCTTACTTCATCATTATCTATCATATAAATATATGGAGAATATCTAGGATTAAAAAATAAATGATTCCCTGATTTATAAAAACTTTGGGCTTTAAATGGAGTATTAGCATTATCTGCAATACCTCTAGATGCTATTACCGGAACAAATTTCTCATTCGAATAAAATCCTAAACAAATACCGTCTTCAGTCTGAAATATATTGGTTCCCCATATCTTTCCCGTTTTTTCATCAACAGCTATTTCCATTACAGTTGCATTAGTTTTATATTCTGTAAACAGCTTGTAATCAGGATATTTATATTTTATTATTTTTCGTCCTACAATAGATGATATGTATATATTTAAATCTGCATCTATATCAAAGTCTGATATATCAGCATATTCTCCTGGTCCACTCCCTATATTATGAATTTTAGTAATATATGAACCATTATCGTCAAATAAAAAGATCATAGCTTGGACTTTATCAAAAATATAATATGTCTCATTCTTATACAATATCTTAGTTATACTAGATATTAATGATCTCTCATTTGTTTCTAATGGAACAAAAGTTACAGAATCAAATTCATGCAAATGATTCTTCTTACTACAATAGTCATATTCCAACAAAGTAAGATTCCTATCTTCTATTTCTTTTAAAGAATTATTACGAGGATTATTGCATGAAACCAACAATAATAAAAAATATATACAATTTTTTTTTCATAAACGAGCTATAATTATGTTTCTTTTATTAAAAAGAACGTATTATTAGAAAGTAACAAGACGACCAATCGCCACATATTAATTAAACATCAGATACCTAGTAATAGATATCTGATGTTTAAAACCTAGTTAATTTGGACAATCTCTATTCCTCATCGTAGTAACACCCGAATAACATCTGTCACTATTAATACTAAGACAACCGATATGGCTATTATAGGTTGTAACAAGACACCCATCCTCCCAATGAGTTTCTTCATCACTAGTCCAACTATAGTCAGGAGTTCTACTACCTGACACATCAGTTTCACCTCCAGCTAGTGCATCTATATTAGCCAAGCTAAACAATGATAACGTTGAAGATTGAGAACCTAAATCTATTTTGATATTCAATACCGCCACAGTTACTATGGCTAAAACACATATTCCACTAAACAAAAATTTCTTCATTATCTATTTTTTTTAAGATTAAAACCTAATATAAAAATCATTATTCATTTCTTTGTTTTTCACATAAATAACACCTCCTTACTTAATATATAGCTTTTATTTACTTTGATTATTTACCTTACCTTGTATTACAAGTTTAACATATCTTCTTTCTATATTACAATATATTGTAACATTTTTCTTAAAATATCCTTCTTTATTAGGAGTAACTTGCACTACAATATCGGTTGTTTTATTAGGTAAAACCGGTTGTTTTGACCAGTTAGGTACTGTACAACCACATGTAGTAGTTACATTATTCACCACCAAAGGGTTAGGTCCAATATTTTTAAGACTAAACTTTGCAGTAGTAGTCTTATTTATTTCCAGATTTTTAAGTTCCAAAATAGTTGTATCAACTGTCAATGATGTTATCAAAGACTTATCATATAAGTCTGTTTTTTCTACTCTTTTATTTTCATTTATTATTTGCTTATACAAACTCCATATTTGAGGATTCTCTGTAGGATTACCAATGCAAACGACCTTATTATATTTATCCAACAAAAAAGTCTGATATCTACTGTCTTTGGGAAATGTATTGAGTTTATCAAGTTGATTACATATATCCATATAGCAAGGATATTTAAATGAGTCCTTTCTAAATAAAAAGAATATTTCTTCGATATTTTTAGGATGAAAATAAAATTGAAAATTAACAAAACCTGCCATTTCGTCATTAACTTCCTTAATAATAGCATTCCATTTATACAAATGTAATTTACAACTAGTGCATCCTATTGAATCTGTGTATACTAGTATTTTATAAGGCGTAGAATTGGGAGAAATACACAAAGTATCCCTATCAATCGATTTACAAAAAACATCTTGAGGAAATATAATTTTCTTTCCTGTCCATTCTTTTACTATCTTTTCAATTTCCGTTGATAGTTGATCATTTTTACATCCACAAAATGTAAAACAAACTACTCCCAATATTAGAACTACACCCTTAACCATAATACAAAATAGTTATAACTAACATAATTTCTCATTTATAATAATATTGCAGCAAAATTGCTACTTTACCTATTTAATACTAAACATTACAATCGGCTGATCATCATTAACATCTGTCGCTATTATCGTTTTAGTATCTTCATCCACCCAAATACCATATATATAATGGTCGAGCACATATTTGCATAACGGTTCTCCTTCCAAACTAAATACATAAATATATTTTCCTCCATCAGGAAGCCTTCCGCTTTGTCTTGCGATCTCCTTAAAAGACGTTCCATGAAATACAGTATAAATGGCACTATCTGTTACTTGTACATCACTAAAACCCATAATACCTGTTGGCATACCATATCCATCTGATACTTTGAATTCAGGTTCACCATGCTCACCGATACGAATAATATGAGTACTATCTTTCAAATTATAAACTTCAACGACTTCTCCCAATTGGGTTACTGCCGCCAATATTCCATTGTTAGGATTGTAGTCAAGGAAGCTCCTCCATGCTTGAGCCAATGCCGGACGAGCATTTTCCAATGCTTTTTCATCAATAGTCGGAATAATCCCTATCTTATCTATAAGCCTCCCATTACGGTTAACTCGACATAAACGATTTTCACCGGAATAGTCAGGAATAATAAACATTGAATCATTATATATAGCAAAATCAAGTGGTCGAAGTATATCTTCATCCAATGTTACCGTTTCGTCACGAAGCAGTGAATCACCGGATGAAGAAAAGTCTAACCTAGTTAATTCACTTTTATTGGCATCCAATGTCCAGACTACATGATTCTGTAAACGAAAGTTCTCCATTGATAACATTTCTGTAGGTGAATCACCACGCTTCCCAAAAGAAGATAAATACTGGAAACCAGGATATTGGAATAAGTGTCCATAATGATCAAGACCATGTAAATCCATCACAATGGCTCTATCTCCTTCGATTCGTATCCTAAACGGATAACGAAGCAAGGCTGTATCAAGCTCAATCACTTCTCCTATTAATTCTCTCTCGTGCGGAAATCCCGAATAGAATAATACACCCTTTGCATATTCTTTATGCTTATGGTCACAAGAGATAAACAAGAAAAAAGAAAGAAACAGGAGAGTTATACTATTTTTCAAGGCTATATCCGGTAGCAACATATTCTACTTTAACTTTTGTAACCGGACAATCTACGGAACCACTGCCCCAACAATTAGTAGGCACATCTTGCTCATCAGCCGCCAAAGCTTCAATATTATCTAATAATAATGTATTTACTCGAGGTTCTTTTAATGAGTAATTTACAGAAAGAACCGCCATCATCAAAATAGAAAAGAATAATAGTTTCTTCATATATACTATAGTTTTATCGATTAATTAATGAAAACGAAAGTAAGCAATTGGATTGCAACTGCCAATAAATTAATCTATCCATTTCTATCTAACCGAATCTATCCGCTATATACACTATCATAGAGATAAGGCTTTCATTCAAAAAATGCCTATTTCATCGGAAATTATAGTTTTTATTTGTTCCTTCTCTTTTCCAAGTAGTATTTTTCCTAAAAACAGAATGTTATTCTTTTCTATTACATACAATTATTATTCCGATCTATCTTATTTAATCTTTTAATTTTTCTCTTATATTGATATGCACCTATATTATATAACATCTTATTACGATACCATTCCTTACAAGCACCATATTGATTATTTTTCCAATAATATGTTCCAAACAGAGCCATCATCGAAATAAAAATACTACGCTCAAGATGGCTTCAACTCCTGTAAGAGTTATCACATCTACCATATTCTTTTTTGTCATTCGTATCAATTTCAACTTTTTTCATGCTTAAATCCTATCTATAGTGATTATAGCTGCACCCTTCACTTCTCCCTATTCATCGGGGATAGGTGGTGAAGGGGATTCCTTCACCACCTCTTCACCAGTTTCTTCTTATAGCTAATCCGATTTTCATTATAGCTAATTCAATTATGCTCATAGCATCTTGTTTTTTCTTCCTAAGGTTTGAAACAAACATCGGGATGTTTGTGAAAAAGACGCTAGATGATTGAAACAAACTTTTAGACTTTTGTAAAGCACCGCTTTAAGCAGGTTAAAGCTATGCTTTGCAACTCCTAAAGCACAACTTTAGATTTTACAAAACAACACTTATCCGTAAAGGATGGGTGAAAGGTGGCCCTTCACCCGCTATCCCTCATGAATAAGGAGTTGTGAAGGGTGAAGGCTATATCGGTTTTTATCAATTTATGTTTCATTTTTCATTTGATTTTCTTCATAATTCTATCCCAACGATTTTTCTGATAAGGAAAATTAAAAACCAGTATATCATTTCTCTTAAAATTTCCCCATCCGGGCATCCGATGAATAGTGAAATCTTCATACGCTTTCTTTCAGCTGAATTAGTTTACGATAAGCCATAAGCCCCAACACGCATTTCACACGTTCATCATCCTCATTCAACAACCCTCCACAGGGATAAACTTCTTTCTTCATCTTCTCCCGCAAATAATCCGCCCATAAACACAACAGATTCCAATGCGCATCAGCATAACCGAAATCCTGTTCTGCTTCTACAATAGCAGTTATCATTATTAACATGTCAGCAGCCATCTCCACTGCATAATCATCAACTTTCACCTGACGATTAGCAATTGGGTAGATTCCTATATCATAAGGAGGATAACTTTTCCTCCAATAATCATTCTCGCAATATTCAAAAACCGGTTCCAAAAGGCCTTTCATCCAATCCATACGATTAAGAGACAATAAAATCGGAAAGTTACTATAAGATTCTCTCACATTGGCCAAAGTATCTCCAAAACAAAACAAATCACCACTTTGAGACATTACAAAACGATGCTCCGATATAAATTTTCGATAATCTAAAATCATCTGGCGTGCAAACGATGGGATTCTCGTTTGAAAAGCTCGCCTGTTCAACTGCCCATCCAACCTGTCACATTCCCTCATTAATTTCTTATAATTGTCACCGATAAACAACAAAGCATCCTTCAATTCTCTTTTTCCATCCTTATTCCAATAAGGATGTAGAATTTCCCCCTCATATTGCAAACCCTTCCCTTCATTAAAGCCAAAAAGTAATACACCCTGATCTTTCTTGTTTTTCCCCAGTTTCTGCGAAAGCAGCACATGCCCTTCATTATATGAATAAGCCGTTTCTTCAGCAGCTATCCCCATATACAAGCTATCAGACTTGACAATACACCAATCCTGTTCAGACAGGCTTTCTACTCTATTTTTCCCAAACATCCATTCTGTATCTATATCAAATAAAATTTCTACATCATGAATTTCTGATTTACCAGAATGAATTTGATAAGAAATAAAACCTACCGGACATCCCATTAAACATTGTTCTAGTAACAAAGAAGGAGAAACAAAATCAAGGTATAACTCAACATCTCCACATTGATAAATGTAATGAGTTTGCGTCGCTTGTACATTCATTTGTTTCAATATTGCCACATCCACATCGTTATAGGTTTTATTTTCCATGTACAATCCAAAATCCAACAGAGCATTTTCTTTCGTATTCCACCCATGTGCGGCTATCACATTATCGCCATTATGTAACTTTGCAACTACTTCATCGGAGAGTTGTTTACATTCAATTCTATTGCTAAAATAATCTACCTGATAAATAGGTTCTCCATTACAATAGATTTCTGCATGGTCATCACATTTAGAACAAACATATAATTTATATCCTTCCAATTTCTTTTTATCATTTATGTTAAAATGTCTGCGAATATAAATATCGGCTACGGTCCATGTTGAGTGAATAGGATAAGGACGATTCTCTGCTCCCCAAGCTCCTAACCCGTTATACCACTCCTTATCATCATATTCTTTCCGCATCCAATCATCCTTTGGATGCAAATAAGAGTATCTAGCAGGCCACCCACAATTAATTGTAGAAAGAGGTACTAGTGGAAAAGGACGCAACGAATCACCTCCCATAAAACGATAAGATTTACCATCTACTTTTAAAATTCCGATCATCGGAAACTCCTTATTTCTTGATAACTTCGGATATTTTGTATGCAATGTATTTCCAACAGTTTGGATAGAAAAATCCGGTACCAATGCCATTAATGAATGATTGGACGCAATACATATAGGAATAACTTCATTCTCCTCTTTATCATTGCAACATGCATGTAAAGAAAAGATCATCCATAAAAATATTATTCTTATCCCCCACCCGATTTTGTTATTTATTTGCATATCTGCCTCCCGTTTTCATAAACAAAAATTCTTTCTTCCACCCCGCGAGTATGATTTCGCAATAATAAAAGTGTATTTTTAGGAACACCCGAATAAACCAATGAATCAGAAAGAGCTTGTTTCTTTCCCATTGATTTCCACTCCTTATCACAATATAATAACTCGAATGTATCCCCAGGGCGAATATAGTTATCTCTATTACGTGGTGTATAAACTATTCTATCTACCCGTACTTTCCTTCCCATATCTAACCCGCTCCAACCACCGGACGGTCTGGAATAGTTGAAAGAAGTCTTAGTTTTGCCATCAAAAACATTGTAATAATTCAATCCTTTATCGGTATCCTCCAAAGGAGTTCCTATAATGCTTCCCTTCAAAGCAGAAGTGTCATTACATTCATAAAATTCAACTTCAGCCACATTACAATACGTATTCTTGGCTCCAAAATATCTAAAATAACGATACTTCTTATCTGACCAACTCCGTACAACCGTTTTCAAACGACCGGGCACCTTTTGCACCATAAACAAAGTATCCTTCTCTGAAAAATCAGGCTGATTACTCCCTTCGAACACCCCTCCCAACATTCTTCTTCTAAGATGAATTTCTCCTTTAAAAATATTGTACTTAGAATACAATACTACATCTTGAATTTCTTCATGTTTTGAATAAAAATGAAGTTCATTGGTATGCGGATCTACATAAAAAGGATCCGTTACAAGATGGAGCACTCCTTCCTCATAAGTTGCTATCCGCATAATCATTCCTTTTTTTATATTCCTGAATGTCATGTTGTTGACGTCATATTCCGTCCAAGCAACCGGAACCCATTTATCCCGTTTACTTGCACACAAATAAGCAATCTTCCCGTTACATTTTTCTCTATATATTTTTGATGGAGGTATTTTTAATTCTTTTTTATAATAATAAGCATATTCACGAGTTACATCTACAAACTTTGGTAAACGCCAAAATGGGTATAGTTCTTCTTCATACTTTCTCATTTCTTCATACATTTTTCTATTGACGCAAAAAGTATTCCTATATACCTTGGCCGTATTCTCCTCTTTATACCACATATTTTCACATTGTCGTTCAAAGGCTTTTGGAAAATCAGCAGCAAAAGCTTCTTGATTCTTATCCCATGCAACTAGCCAAAAATGTCCGGCATTCACGCCACTACGCATAGGTACAAAGTCAACACCACAGGGTATCCCTAAGGATCGGAACAAATAGATACCAAAATCCGTTGCCTCTCTGCAACTTCCAGATATATATTGTACATATCTAGGACCAATATGTCCCATAAGCGCAGGTGATGTAGAAGTAAAATAATGTTCTTTATCCAATAATCTGTCTCTCAAATATTTTGCAGCAACAATAGGGTCTTCTTTATCCAAAACATCAGACATCCTTAATGAATCCAGCAATGAATTATATTTTTCATAATACATTTCACGCCAATATTCGAGTGTTTCATCCTCAATGCGATATGGCAATATGTACTCACAAAAAGTTTCAAAAGAAACATTTTTGCCCCATGGTTGTTCTCGCCAAACTTTAAATGCCCATTCAATATTGTTACATAAATATGCGGAGTCCACTTCTCTTATATCATGTTTCTTTTCAGGTTCTCCTAACGGACCATATACTTTCTTGACTGAATCCGCAACCTGTTTCGCTGTCTGTCCTCTACTCTTTTTCAGCCATGCATAATAAGACTTATAGTTTTCTAACTGCTTGCTTGTTGAATAAGAGTAAAAAGGCATATTTTCAATTAGAAAACAAGCAGCTTTGTATTTTAGGCTATCAGCAGGATTCTTTTGATAATGACGGAGTACTTTTTCCAATTCTTTCCTGTTGTTTTTAGCAGATTGCAAAGCAGCTCCGAGAGGAGTTATCATTTCTTCTCTGAATGTAATCCTATCTATTATTTGCCATCCTAGCCAAATAAACAGCACCAAGACTATAAATTGAATATATCCCAAATACTTCATCAAACCTTTTCTTAATTATTCATTTTGCATTTCCACTAATTTTCAAATGGAACGGAGAGCCTTCTGCATTACAATACACGGTTATCGTTTTATCGAAATGCCCAGAATGTTCAGCTTGATATTCCACCTTCACTTTCAAATTTCCACCTGGTTGAACAGGTTCTTTAGAATATTCCACTGTAGTACACCCACATGGAGTATAAATTTCTTCTACAACAAACGGATTATCACCTGAATTAGTAAATGAAAACTCTACAAATTGCTTTTTTCCCCAATTAAAAGTTCCTATATTGAACTGATATGTAGATAAAACAACTGTTGTTGGAGTTCTACTATCAATCTCCTTCAACAGAGATTTTTTCCCTGTAATAATATTCAAATAAAGTTCTTTTATCTTAGGATTATGAATAGGATTGCCAATAGCAACTACCCTATTATTCTTATCCAACAAAAATGTTTGAAAGATCGTTTCTATAGGAAAATGATTCAACTTATTGATACTATCATGCTCATCAATACATACAGGATAATCAAAGCCTTCTTTCGTTAGTAAATACTCAATATTTTTCCTGCTCATAGGATGAATAAAAAAAAGAACATTACATGAAGGACAAGTATCTTTTAGCAATTCAATAAAAGGTTTCCATGCACTAAAACTTAAGTGACACCGCATACAACCGATTGAATCGACATATGTTAATATTTTGTAGTCACAATCTCTTTCATAATACCCCATAATTGTATCTCTAGCAAATTTCGTAAAAATAGGAACACTAGGAAAATCTATTTCCTTATAAGTCCATTCTTCAACTAACCTCTTTATTTTTTTTTCATCATGCTCATAACATGAAAACAAAGAAAAACATATAACAAAAGAAATCAGAGGGATAACAATCATTCTATACATATGTTTATCTATTTTATTTTAAATCTTATTAATTCAGGATCAGGCATATTAGAGAAAGCATACAACATCTCATCTTTATTATCCACACTAATCAGTGTAACTGGCACATTCAGTTCATACTTTTTTATGGCTTCTCCATTCCAATCAAAAACATAAATTATTGTTCCTGCAAGTGTTTCTAAACCATTTTCTTTAAAATTTTTGCCTGAATAAAGTCCATATACATATTTAGGAGAAATACACAAACTTATAAATGTACTATTATTGGAAGATGAAATTGGGGCAGCTCGCATGTCCCCTTCAACTTGAGTTTTATAAATAGGGTAGTTCATTTCATATTTCTTTATTAAAGAAATATCAGTATTATTTATTTTATAAAAATGAATAATTTCAGAAGTATTTACTGCATAAACAAATTTATCCATAAATGGATTTAAACGGATAATACCTTGATAAGCCATACCACGCAACCTGTTTGCTATTTGTTTCTCATCTCCATCTTTATATGGATATTCCATAAAATGCTCTTCTTCTATTAGTCCAGTACCCCAAAGTCTGAACATACAGTCTTCGTAAAATCCCAAAGATACAAAAGTATTAAATGCTGTAGGAAACACTTTAATAGTCCCAGGAATAGTATCTTTAGTTAAAACTGAAAAGTTCGAAATTCGATTTTTCACATCTGATATGTTCATAACATTCAAAGTCTTTTTATATAAATCATAAACACTTATGGAGCTCTTACCAAATAACTGTATATCAAAAGGCATTAAGAATTCATTAACACCTTGCCCTTTCTTTCCGAAATCATATATTGAATCTAGATCATTCAAATCGACCAAATGAAATAAACCATCTTCAGACTTCTCATCGAAAACAATAATTGCTGAATCACAATATATCATATCCATTGGAGTTCCCCAAATATAACCGTTTGATGGTATCTTTTCATATTCCAAGAATATCCTATTCGTAAACAAATCGTCTATTTGACAGTCTGTTTTAACATTTTTACATGCACAAAAGAAAATCAACACAAAAACATATTTCAATTTCATAATATACTAAATTCATAATAGTTTATAGAATATTTTTATAAAGCTATATTTTAATCGGCTTTATTTATGCATAACAAATCTAGAAGTTGTCAATACACTTCAATTGGGGCTGACTAAAAAGATTTTTTCACAATTACCCCTTCTCCAGATACCTGTAGAGGGGGTAAAAATCAAGTTTTCGACCTTTTTTATTCAGCCCCAATCCCAAGAGGATATTAAAAACCAACAGTTATAGCAATAATATACAGAATTATACTGATGAAAGTATAGTTTCAAACTCTAAGTAAATGTTAACAAGCATATTTTCCATGCACTTTCATCACCTTCATTAGAATTTATTGGTATAGTTTATAGCCCCTTATAGCTAGCCCATCACTATATATCACACAAATACCTGATGTAACTACACAAAAGTCAAAATCCACTTCCGCATTATTAGCTAACGCATCAACATTACAAAGTAACAAGGCAGAAGAGCTTTTAGTATTCCAATTATATATACTAAATGTAGATATAAACAAACAAATTATACCTACTACAACATATAAACTTTTAGCTTTCATAATATTTAAATATATGGACGATATTCACCAAGGCATGCACCCCAATCTCCTAACGTTCGACAAATTTGCAATCTTGTATAAACACAACCTATGCATTCATTTCCACCTTCTTTTGCATTAGCTAAAGCTTCCACATTGCTCAACACCAAGTCAGACAACTTCACATCATTCTGCGAAGTATATACATTATATCCCGCAATAGCAGCGACAGCAACAACTGCTATCACACCTAATACTTTCTTTTTCATTCTTCAATAATCTTTAAATTACATTTTATTTTTCTCTTCTGCATCTATCATTTCAACAGAATAGCAATAGTTTGCTACATTAATTTTTATTCTTATGTTTGCATCCGAATCTTTTTTAAAGATTTAGGAGCAGGTGATATGTAAGCAAATCCTGCAAGATAAACAAACTCATCATCCTGCTCCTTTTAATCAAGTTAATTATCTCATTCAGCCAAAGTTAAACTTAAGTATTGGCTCATCATTATTTACATCTGTCGCTATTATCGTTTTCGTAGCTTCATCCACCCAAATACCATATATATAATGGTCGAGCACATATTTACATAACGGTTCTCCTTTCAAACTAAATACATAAATATATTTTCCTCCATCAGGAAGCCTTCCGCTTTGTCTTGCGATCTCCTTAAAAGACGTTCCATGAAATACAGTATAAATGGCACTATCTGTTACTTGTACATCACTAAATCCCATAATACCCGTTGGTATACCATATCCATCTGATATTTTAAATTCAGGTTCGCCATACTCACCTATACGAACAACATGAGTACTATCTTTCAAATTATAGACCTCAAGGACTTCTCCCAACTGGGTGACTACCGCCAATATTCCGTTATTAGGATTGTAGTCAAGGAAACTTCTCCATGCTTGAGCCAATGCCGGACGAGCATTTTTCAATGCTTTTTCATCAATAGTCGGAATAATTCCTATCTTATCTATAAGCCTCCCATTACAACTAACTCGACATAAACGATTTTCACCGGAATAGTCAGGAATAATAAACAATGAATCATTATATATAGCAAAATCAAGTGGTCGAAGTATATCTTCATCCAATGTTACCGCTTCGTCACGAAGCAGTGAATCACCGGATGAAGAAAAGTCTAACCTAGTTAATTCACTTTTATTGGCATCCAATGTCCAGACTCCATGATTCTGTAAACGAAAGTTCTCCATTGATAACATTTCTGTAGGTGAATCACCACGCTTGCCAAAAGAAGATAAATACTGAAAACCGGGATATTGGAACAAGTGTCCATAATGATCAAGACCATGTAAATCCATCACAATGGCTTTATCCCCTTCGATTCGTATCCTAAACGGATAACGAAGCAAGGCAGTATCAAGCTCTATCACTTCTCCTCTTAATTCTCTCTCGTGCGGAAATCCCGAATAGAATAATACACCTTTTGCATATTCTTTATGCTTATGGTCACAAGAGATAAACAAGAAAAAAGAAAGAAACAGGAGACTTACATTATTTTTCAAGACTATATCCGGTAGCAACATATTCTACTTTAACTTTTGTAACCGGACAATCCACAGAGCCACTGCCCCAACAATTAGTAGGCACATCTTGCTCGTCAGCCGCCAAAGCTTCAATATTATCTAATAATAATGTATTTACTCGAGGTTCTTTTAATGAGTAATTTACAGAAAGAACCGCCATCATCAGAATAGAAAAGAATAATAGTTTCTTCATATATACTATAGTTTTATCGATTAATTAATGGAAACGAAAGTAGGCAATTGGATTACAACCACCAATAGATTAATCTATCCATTTCTATCTAACCGAATCTATCTACTATATATACTATCATAGAGATAAGGCTCTTATTCAAAAAAATCCCATTTCATCGGAAATTATAGTTTCTTATTTGTTCCTTCTAATTTGTAATTGATATCCAATATTTTCATACCTTTGAATCTCAATAGATGGAACATTCTCAAAAACTCTTCGCAAACGACTTATTGCATTATGAAGTCTCGGATCATTATTTGATTTATCCGACCAAAATATTTTCTTGATTTCTTTGTCTTTCAATATGTAATCTGGAGCTTCTAAAAAATGTTTTAATAAAATAGCTGTTTGTGGTGGTATCTGAATTTCCTCTTTACCAAATATAAGCTTTCTCAAATCTGCATCAAACATAATATCTTGGTCCATTTGATAAATATGAACAGAGGTAGGAACAACAATGTTCTTTTGCCATCTCTTTCTAAAAAATATCACTATATTAATAATAACTGCACACAGCCAATAAATAAAGCCATAAACAAAGCCTCTTACACCCACAAGAGTAAAAAATGAAAAGTAGAAAAAGCCTTTTACTTCAACCTCGCAACGATAACCTGCCGTAATATCGAATTCTGGTATACAATTTTCATGTAAAAAAGAGTCAGGGTATACACTTTCTGTAATATTTTCATCTTTATCGGATACCAAAAGCTGCAATGCAAAAGTGCCAGACAAACTTTGCTGCTTCAAATGCAGTTGCCATTTTTCATATAAAGAGTCCACTACTAAAGGATGTTTAGATAAATAAGCAGTATGTAAAAAACTTAATCGTGGATCAGATGTTACATTTTTAGAACTTTTTTCTTTATCCAAGCAGTATCCACGTTTTCCACTTTCATCTGTTATATAAACCGTATCAGGATACTCCTCCAATCGCTGTTTCCTCCCACTAGTGTAAAAATAACCATCAAAAGCATCTTCTTGTAAATGTTGCAAAAAAACTGCTTTAAAAACACTTTCCACTCTTTCACTGAACATTTTTTTTCTAGCCTCACAATATAATTGTCCTAGAATGAAAAATAATACTATCTCCAGAATAAATATTATTAGCAAAAGGCGCATCTTTTGTTTATCTTTAAATGTAATTGTACCGCTTAGTTTCGTTAGTAATTTCATAGCGTGACTTATTTTATCTGTTTGAATAGCACAAAGGTAGCATTATTTGCAATAATTGACAGACAATATAAAAACTATTTTGAGTTTTTGGTTATATCAAAAATAATCTTTCCAACCAAAGAAATTAGTCTATTTTTAAGATTCACTCTATAAATATTAAATCAAAATAAAAGCAAGAAGAGAAATAAATGCATAAATCAATGCAAGAATATACCGTTTTCAGACTAAATATTACATAAATAAGGGATAAAAAACGAATTATTTACCGCTAACTAAGCTTTGTTCCTCACCGAGGAACGACTCGTTGCCCGGTGTGCGTCGCTTCCTTCCTCACCGAGGAACAATACATTCATCGGTGAGACCCAAATTTATCGGTATATTTTCAGCTATTTCACACTATATTCCATCCAAATCAAATATAGCAAAAAGAAAGTACTTATCAAATAATCAAACGAATATCCGCAAATAGCCTCTTTACAGCAAACAATAAGCATCCAAATAACCTAAAAACAAAGCACCACGGATTTCCACAATCCCTAATTACTCACATATTTATTCGCATACAAGACTCTGTTTTAAATTCAAGCAGGAGAAACGCATAAGATATCCAATTTTTATGTATGTTCTCATTTCAAGACTTCCATATATAAAAAAATCCTATATCATGTCTAAGATGATATAGGATACTAACAATTATATAGAGGCGTTTATTACAACGCCTTTATTTCTTCTATGGACAAGCCTGTGACTTGCGAAATAACATCAAGAGGAATATTCAGAGTCTTCATATTGCTTGCTGCTTCCCTTTTCTCTTCCAGACGGCCTTCATTAATACCTTCCACACGTCCTTCAGCATGACCCTCTACACGACCTTCAGCATGTCCTTCTGCACGTCCTTCTGCACGTTCCGTAAATATATTATCTTTTAATATGACAATATTATCCAAATGGCGATAGTAAGCATCAAGCTCTGCTTTAGTCATCTTGTCAAGTTTTAATCGTTCACGGGCTTCTGTTAAACCTGGAGCAGTCGCACTATCAGGAATATCACCTGTATTCAGATAATAGATCCATTCTTCCAATGGGCTTTTAGCTACCTGATTAAAATCATTGACCTTCAAAATATAATATTCAGGATAAAGTTGACTTACTGTATCCACTTTAAAAGTTTGTTTCTGAAAAGGAGTCAGTTCAAGCATATCTCCCTGATGAATTCCCCGGAATTCCGTTTTACCGTGATATACGGTATCTTTACCACTACCCAAAGAAAAATAGACAATATTGACACTATATACTTTACGTACCTTATAATAGCCTTCTCCACGATTAATATACTCGGTCACTAATTTAGAAGTACCAAACAGAATACGTTGGAAATAAGCATACTCATTATTGTTCTGAACTTCAATCAGAATAAGTTCACCTTTCGAGTTTTCAGCAAGCATATCTACACGATTATACTTATCAAATTCATCTTCTTGATTGCTTTCACTCTCCAAAAGTTTCTGAATGACTATCTTTTCATTCAAAAGAGTAGTCAGAAGGCCTTCAAGAACAGCAAAATTGGCTTTATTACGCAATAAACGCTTCATAGCCCAATCGAAACGAATATAATTACTCGGCATAAGTTCGTCTCCTTTCTTGTTATCTTGTTTCATGCTAACAAAGGTAAGCAGAAAATGTTTGATTCCCAATAAAATGTCTCTTCTTATATTATGTCCGTGGTTTAATCCGAAAGCAGCTTCTCCAACCAAGTTCTCACCTCCTCCGCAGTAGGATGAATAGCCAATATTTTCCCATTTTTATCCACCAGATAAGTACATCCGCCACCATTACCTACACCATACCTCTCCCAGATCTTGCCTGCATCATTTAATTCCAGAAGATTGAGCCATGGATATTTGTCTTTAGCAACAGCATTTTTCATATCAGCAGCCTTGCGTTCACGAGCTACGCCCACTACTACAAATCCTTTATCTTTATACGTTTCATAAACAGGAATCATACTGATAGAAGTACGACGACAAGGACCACACCATGAAGCCCATAAATCGATCAACGCTACTTTTCCCTGTATCTCTTCGGATAATGTATATTGAACACCTTGTAAATCAGGTGCTGTAAAGTCAACAAAATTTCCGCCGATCTTTATTTCGTTACTTACAATCCATAATTTCATATACTCCGTCATAGGATTATCAGTAAATTTTTCAGCGTATACTGTACGGTATAGATTGATATAAGTAGTCATATTTTCATCGGAATCATGCATTCTTCTTGCCTGACGAGTCAATAAGTAAAGTCCCACTAAAGTAGGATTTGACTGGATATACTCATTTTGATATTCCCTATATTTACTATACACTTCCTGGCTCTTTTGTTCAAATGCTTTATATTCTTCCGTATATGCTTTCCCTTCTTTTTCCAGTTGACGTGCCTTTTTGCGAATCGCATCTAATTCCTGCTTGTCCTCCGTCTTTGCAAATTGCCCATGTAAAACCCTCATCTCCGGAGTTTCTATTTTCCCTTCCTGCTCTAAACGTTCTCTCTCTTTCTCAAGAGGAAACATAAATCGATCATTCGTTTCTTTCCGGAAACGAAGAAGTTCACTTGTCAACGGTGCATTCGAATGTATTTCCGGTTCTTTCTCCATTGAATACAAGGCCAATTCTATTTTACCATTCTCGGAAAAGAAAGAAATCGGATGCCACGCACCATTCATCTGATCGCTCCAGGCATATAATATATAGGGCTCTTCTTTATCAACATATAAATCATAAGAGAATTTTCCATCACGCACCGGGACAGAAATCCATTCCTGCACACGGGGATCAGTGCCTTCCGGCATCAACATTAAACGACTGTATGCGGGATTATCAATCACTTTACCTTCAATACGACAATGTATTTTCTTCTTTTGATCCGGCTTCTCTAAAGAAATGTCATTTATCTGAAAGCCATTGTCTCCAGTCAGCATTTCATCAAAATCCACTGATTTATCACGTTTATCTATTGGTTCGAATTGTAATGTAAATGAACGGTTACAGGATACAGGCATATATTCCTTATTATCCAATTTTATACCTGTCGCACGTATCAGACGATACATTTTCCCTGTTTGTCTTCCTTTTAGTACAGAGGAAGACGCTATGCTAACCCATGAATTGGGACGACTATACATATCGCCCTTAATAACAACAGCTGTATCTGAAACCTCAACTTGATATAACTCCAGTGCATCAGTTGTACGTGCTCCTGTTGCCGGATATTCAATCACTCTGGTTTGTGCCGAAACAGAGATTCCCATCAGGACAATTCCAACTGCTAATAGTGTGTTTCTCATATTATTTTCCTATTTTATTTTCCACTGTCCCAGCGTCCGTGTCGTACTATCAAAGTTTACTCCAATTTTAACAACCTTGCGATGATCTATCTCATAAGGAATAGCATATTGTTTACTATTAATTTGCGCCAACGCTTCTTCGGGTGTTCCGTCCACTTTAAACTCAAACACATAAATCGCATCAGACATCTTTATCACCACATCTGCTCTGCCAATAGCATTCTTAACCTCTACATCCACATATTGCCCCATCAAACAGAATAACAAATAGAAGATAGTTTGGTAGTGCTTCTCCTGATTGTTCTCCAAATCGTATGGTATAGAAGAAAAGAAAGAACGAGTACGAAGAAGGCACTGCTCAATATCACCTTTCATCAAATCCCTGACAAAAGAGACTACGTAGAAATTACTTTCGCGGGTCGGCTGATTGAGGTAAGAGGGAATCAACGTCTCAATAAAGCCTATTTTAACTTCTTCATTAGGATAGCCTAATGTATATGTACGGAAAAGAGATTCATATCCTTTGATAGTCAGATAACCGCTCTGATAAAGTACAGGAATCGGATCGGTGATAACCTCCGTCGCTTTATCAAAGTCCTCATCTTTCACTTCCATCTTCTCCAATAAATTGAGACTGAAGTCCATTCGCTGTAACATTTCAATCAAGAAAGTGGGCGTACCGGTAGAGAACCAAAAACTTTTATAATCCCTTTGAGAAAAAGCATTGAAAAGACTAAACGGGTTGTAAATATCTTCACAATTCTTGCTAAAGTGATAACCGTCATATTGCCGTTTCAAATGCTGGCAGGCTTCTTCATAAGTCTCATTGTTCTTCTGCGCTATCCTCTCAATATCCGGTTGCATTTGACTCCGCAATTCACCTTCTGTAATACCACAAATAGAACTGTAATCATCACTCATACTGATATTCTGCAAGTTGTTTAACTCACTGAATATGCTCATCTGACTGAATTTACTGATACCTGTCAGAAATAAAAAACGAAGGTATTGCCCTTGGGCTTTGAGAGGACTGAAGAACTTCCGCATTTCAGTTCGCAATTGTCCTTGCAAAGCAGAGTCACTATTACTATCCAATAAAGGTGCATCATATTCGTCAATCAATACGACAACCTGCTTTCCTGTCTGTTGGTAAATTCGCTGAAGCAAACCCGTCAAACGCGCTGCATAGCTCGTTTCTTCTTCATTTTTCCCATAAATCCTCTCCCATCCGCTTAGATAAAGATTCAGTTGCTCTTGCAAGTCTTCGATAGCGGTATATTTTGTTCTGCTGAAATCAATATGCAACACAGGATAAACAGTCCATTCTTGTTCCAACTGTTCTATTGCCAGTCCTTTGAATAAATCTTTTTTTCCGGAGAAATAGGCGTCAAGAGTAGAGACTAGAAGACTTTTTCCGAAACGGCGGGGGCGGCTAAGGAAATACACAGTATCAGTATGGACTAATTGATAAATCAATGCGGTTTTATCAATATATACACAATCCATATTACGTAACTGCTCAAAATTCTGTATCCCGATAGGATATCTTCTAAATATCTCTTTCATATCAATCTAATGTTTTTTGTTGAAACATGAACAAAGATAACGTTTTTACGCATATCTTGGACAAAATACAATCCGAATTTGTTATCTTTGCCCATATCATTGTTATATCAAAATGAAAGTTGTTATGAATCCATCCGTTAATATGCTCCGCAAACTCCCGATAGGAATACAAAGCTTCGAAAAACTCCGCTCTGAAGGTTTTCTTTATGTGGATAAGACTGCGTTGGTGTTTCGTTTGGTACAAGCAGGTGCTCCTTGTTTCCTTAGTCGTCCGCGGCGTTTCGGAAAGAGTCTGCTACTATCTACTTTTGAAGCTTATTTCAAAGGACAGAAAGAACTCTTCAAGGGACTTGCTATCGAACAATTGGAACAGAATTGGTTCGAATATCCGGTACTTCACCTCGACTTAAATGCTGAAAAATATGACAGCAAAGAACGATTAGAGAAAATGTTGGAATTTCACCTGACAAGGTGGGAAACACAATACGGTGTTGATAAAGGAACAATGACATTTTCCGGCAGGTTCGCCACAATCATCCAACAAGCCTATGAACAAAACGGACGCAGGGTAGTTGTGCTCGTTGATGAATATGATAAACCCATGCTACAATCATTCGATAATCCGGAATTGCAAGACGACTATCGTAAAACATTGACAGCCTTTTATACCGTGCTCAAAAGTACCGATGCTTACTTGCAGTTTGTCTTTATCACCGGAGTGACAAAATTTGCGCAAATGGGGATATTCAGCACACTGAATCAACTCAACGATATCAGCTTTGACCTTGAATATAATGCTCTCTGCGGCATGACTCGCCCTGAAATAGAAGCAACTTTTGCTCCTGAACTTCAAGCACTGGCCGCACAAACGGAAGCAACTTATGACAATGTAGTGGAACAACTTACCCGACAATATGACGGTTACCGTTTTACTCCGAGCAAGGGATTTGCCCCAATATATAACCCGTTTAGCGTACTTAGCGCCCTTGACAAACTGCGTTTCGGTGACTATTGGTTTGCCAGCGGCACTCCCACTTTCCTGGTGGAGATACTTAAAAAGACTGATTTTGACCTTCGTGAACTTGATGGCATCGAAGTTTCTTCCGTCTCTTTGAGTGACGACAGGGCAAATATCGGCAATCCTGTACCGATGATTTATCAGAGTGGGTATTTGACGATAAAGTCTTACGACCCGAAATTCAGGGTATATACATTGGGATTTCCCAATGAAGAAGTGAAATACGGTTTTCTCAACTTTGCCACCCCTTTTTATACTTCAGTTTCATCAACCGATACGTCTTTTTATATCGGTAAATTTGTTCGCGAACTATGTAATGGAGACGTTGAAGCATTCCTCACCCGTTTGAGCTGTTTCTTCGCTGACTTCCCCTACGAATTGAATTCGAAAACGGAACGTTATTATCAAGTTGTATTCTATCTAGTTTTCAAACTAATGGGCCAATTCCCACAAGCGGAAGTACGCACTGCCATCGGTCGTGCAGATGCTGTAGTAAAGACTGCCAATTATATCTATGTATTCGAATTCAAACTAGAGGGTACAGCCGAAGACGCTTTACGGCAGATAGATGAAAAAGATTATATGTTACCTTATAGTGTTGACGGCAGGAAGCTCATAAAGGTAGGTGTTTCCTTTGATGCCGAGAAACGGAATTTAGGAAAATGGATCATTAAAGAGTGACGCTATCCCACCAACATAGTGACGGTATATGCACAGGATAGCGTCACTATCCAAGGCATATACCGTCACTATATTTAAACCGGATATTTCGGGCTTTTAACTCTAGTTTCCGCGCTGTGTAGGCAAGGTAAATTCCTGCGAATCACAAATCACCCCATTCTCGTCCGCCACTGCGACACGGAATGTCACTTCACCATCTTTCAACCTTTCACCTGCATGAATCGAAGCCGTATAACGGATACCCTCACCCGGAAGAATTTCCTCAATCATCACCGAAGGAGAGATGCCGAGATGCTTCACCTTTCCTACCGTTTCTACCACAGGAACCACATTATAGACAGGCTTTCTCCCTTCATTCATAATCTCAAAGATAATCTTGCTATTTTCTCCCGCATCAATCACATGACTACGATTATCATCAATGAAACGGATTTTGCGCAACTTCAGTTGAGAAATGGGCGGCTGCACTTGCGGCTGCTTCTTATACTTTTGCACACGTACTTCCCGTACTTCAGGAATATACGCATCCTCCTCTATCTGCTCTTGTCTCGGTGCCGTCAATGCGTTTCCAATAGCCGCACCGGCAATGGTTCCTACAATATTTCCAATAGCAGAGCCACGATAACCGCCCCTCCAGCCATGATTATTATCTCCGATAAGTCCGCCTATCGAACTTCCCAGACTACCTCCGATAGAAGCACCTGCCATGATAGCTCCCGGATTTCCCATACGCCCCGACGCACATCCACTCAAAAGCAAAGCGGAAAGCAAAATTACTGTTAGTTGTTTCTTCATGAGCCTCTCTATTTAGTGTTATTATTTATTCTACCACTTTAAAACGAGCGAAACGCAACAATAGTTGTTTGTCACCCGCATTTTTAAAATGAATAGTGGCTTTCGCATTGTCTCCCGTTCCTTCCACTTTCAGCACTTCGCCCAATCCGAAACGTTCGTGCTCTATCATCTGTCCGACTTGTACTCCTGCTACCGATGCTGAACCGGAAGACGCCATCTGCGCACTGCTACTTCCACCAACAGCACTTACCTTCTTCAAATTTCTCGGCACACTGGGAGCAATAATCTGTGCTTTCGGACGTTCACGCTGCTCGGAAGAATTACTACCGAAAGGCGCACGCGACGAAGAAGCAGAACGGGCAAAGCCCCCTTCAATCTCCCTGCGGAAACGTCCCGCACCTTCATCCACAGCACGGCTCACTCCTGCTTCATGCGGCAACCGCAAATAATCAACATCAATATCACGCAGGAAACGACTGGGACTTCCAAACTCCATCTTTCCGTAACGGAAACGGGTTTTGGCAAAAGACAGATAGCAATGTTCTTCCGCACGGGTAATAGCTACATAGAACAAGCGACGTTCTTCTTCCAGCGCCCGGGGAGAATCTCCGACCATCCCACTGGGAAACAGATTTTCTTCCAGACCGACTACAAATACATTCTTAAACTCCAATCCTTTCGCCGAATGGACGGTCATCAACGTTATCTTTTCCCCATCATCCGCCTTGTCGGAGTCCTGATCGGTGAGCAACGCAATTTCCGAAAGGAAATCAGTAAGAGACACATTCGGATCGCCTTCCTCCTGCCGCAAAGCGCAGAAGTCATTCATACCATTCACCAACTCTTCTATGTTCTCCTTACGACTTAGATTCTCGGGGGATGTGTCCTGACAAACATCATTGATAATACCGGACTGACGGATAATATCCGTTCCTATTTCATAAGCGTTCTTATCCGCCTGATCGGCAATAAAACCTTCTATCAGTTCACGAAAGCCCTGCAGTTTTGCATGAGTTCCTTTGTTTATATCCAGTCCGTAACTCAATGGTTCGCAGACTGCCGCCCAAAGACTTACGCCATGATTGGTAGCCGCTGATATAATCTTCCCGACCGTGGTATCTCCAATGCCACGAGCCGGATAATTGATGATTCGTTTAAACGCTTCTTCATCATTCGGATTCACCACCAAACGGAAATAAGCAATCACATCTTTTATCTCTTTCCGCTGATAGAACGAGAGTCCCCCGTAAATCTTATAAGGCATACTCCGTTTCCGAAGAGCCTCTTCGAAAATACGGCTTTGCGCATTCGTACGATATAGAATGGCAAATTCAGCATATCCGTAGTGATATTCCCGACGCAGCTCCGCAATCTTATTAGCCACAATATCACCCTCTTCCACATCACTATACGCCTGAAACACACCGATGGGTTCCCCTTTTTCTTTCTCCGAGAACACGGCTTTCCGGATCTGACGTTCGTTCTTTTCAATCAGACTATTGGCAGCACAAACAATGGTTTGCGTAGAACGGTAATTCTGTTCCAGTTTAAAGACTTTCGTGTTGGGATAGATTTTCGTAAAATAGAGAATATTATCAATATCCGCCCCACGGAAAGAATAGATACTTTGCGCATCATCTCCCACCACACAGACACGTTGATTCTCCTTTGTCAGTTGCAGAACAATGCTATGCTGCGCATAATTCGTATCCTGATACTCATCCACCAACACATAACGGAACTGATCGCGATAACGTGCCAGCACTTCCGGAAAGTCACGAAACAGAATATAGGTATATACCAATAAATCATCAAAATCCATCGCTCCCGCCTGACGGCATCTGTCCCAATAACGGGTATAGATGTCACGGATAGCAGGCATCTTGGCAGCCATATCTCCTTCGTAAGCCTCTTTATTGGCAGCATACCCCGTAGGAGTGACCAAATGGTTTTTTGCATTAGAGATGCGTGCCTGCACTACTCCCGGCTTATAAGTTTTCTCGTCCAACCCCATCTCTTTAATGATGGAACGAAGCAGGCTCTTACTATCAGCCGTATCATAGATGGTGAACTGGGAAGTGAATCCAATATATTGTGCTTCGGCACGAAGAATACGTGAGAAAATGGAATGGAAAGTACCCATCCACAAATAACGTGCCCGTTCCATACCTACCTGCCGGGCAATACGCTCTTTCATCTCGCGCGCAGCCTTATTAGTAAAGGTCAGCGCAAGGATATTCCACGGATTGTACCCGTTCTCCTGCTCCAGCAAGTAAGCGATTTTATAAGTCAACACACGCGTCTTCCCCGAACCCGCACCGGCTATCACCAGCGAAGGACCGTCATTATAAGTCACTGCTGCACACTGACTCTCGTTCAATTCATCTATATAATTGGTATTCATAACAGCATTATAAAAACAATGTGGATTTTTAACAAACCCTTGGCACTCAAATTTGTTCTCAATACAAAAGTATAATATTCATTCGAGAATGAAGGTATTTTTATGAATTTTCATCACTAACTATTTTAACCTAACCCCAAAAAGCAATGAAAAGGAGTATATTTTTATCAATTATTTTAAGTTTGTTTCTGGTTGCCTGCATTCCACAGGCAATGGCACAAAAACAGAGCCGCTTGGAAAAGCTGCTAAGGTATCTGAACGATAATGACGCCGACAAATGGCAGAAAAACCGTGATAAGATAGATGACGAGACGCAAACCTATTATGCCGAAGAACTGGCATTGTTGGACGTTCTCAACGAATTGTGGAACAAACAAAGTGAGCAAGCTGCCACCAACTATTTCGGCTGTTACGAACAAGCTACGAAAGCTTATTTTCCGAATATCTGCGAAGAAGAGAAAATACAGCTTTCCAACGTACAAGACAAAGCGGAACAGGCTGTTATCTCCATCTTAGAAGCATCGAAAGAGCAGATTCCCTTTAGCAAGACATTGATGGACAGCATCCAGTCAAGCGGCTATCCGGCAGACTCCGCCCTCTTGCAAAAGGTGCGGGACATCCGCGAACTGGCCCTACTGGAAGGGATGCTGAAAACACCTGCGCTGAACATCTATCAAACGTATATCTCGGAATATCCGAACGGCAAGTTTATCTCTCAAATCAACACTGCGGAGAACAAACGGCTTTATCAGATTGTAAAGAGTAATCCGACCTCTGCGAATTTCAAAGCATTCTTTGATAATGCCGCCATGCAGAAATTCTTCACTGATAAAGATACACGTCCCTTCCTTTCGGAAGTCCGCACGTTATACGACGACTTTCTGTTTCAAGGGATTGACAGTCTCCGGGAGAAAGGAAATGCAACAGCTATCCGACAGATCATTGACGACTATAAGCAATCACCTTACCTGACTTCCACAGCACGTACGCACCTGGATGACCTTGAATATCTTAGTGAAAAAGCTGATTTTGAGCTTTTAAAACCTGCCATTGTCAGTTCCGAATCGTTAAGTATGTTGCAGGATTTTCTTTGCACACACAGATACAAGGAATTTCGCGACCAGGCCAACGCACTGCGGGCACCTTTTATTCTGCAAACAATCATATCCACCCCTACTTCCGTGAAATACTATAATGGAGGGCGATTGATAAAGTCTGCGGAAAACGACAGCACAGGAACCACCTCGACCACTTATTCGTATGACGATAAAGGACAGCTCGTCTCCACCCTGGCACTTACCATGAAGAACGGGCAGCCAAGTAATGAAATACAGACGAATAGATTATACGACCCGCAAGGTCACTGCATCTTTGAGGTACAAACGAATCCGAAAACCAAAACGGATCTCTACCGGCGGACACGCCGCATCGGTACCGATGGAAGTATTGAGAGTGATTCGCTCAAGTATGCAGACGGAAGAGTCGTCATAAGCTCCTATAATAAACAGGGATTATTGACCGAAACCAAAGAATATAATAAGAACGGAGAACTTCAGACCTACACCGCCAACAAATATGATGATAAAGGAAGATTGATTTCATCCCAACATCAAAACTTGCTTTTTGCCAATTCTCCGGATCAGGTTATTTCACAAAAAGATGCTTATGAATACGATAAATACGGTTATCTATCGCAGATTGTCTACCAACGGATTTTGGGTAATAACCAAAAAACGTCCGGATGCCTGACTTGCCTGTACGATAAATACGGGAACCGGATTGACGGCAATTCTTATTATGAATATGACAATACGGGCCAATGGATCTGCCGGACCAACCGCGATCACCCGAAAGAGGTGGAACGTATACAGTACATTTACAAATAAAGTAAGATGCTGTGAACATTTTGCAGAAGGCTTCTGTTATTATAGTATAACAAGCCAATTAAAACTTGTAACATTATGAATACTATATTAATGTCTTTAATTATGATGACCATGACTTACGAAATGCCTAAACTTCCTTACGCAAACAATGCGTTGGAACCTGTAATCAGTCAGCAAACAATAGATTTCCATTACGGAAAACATCTACAAACGTATGTAAATAATCTGAATAGCCTCGTACCCGGAACAGAATATGAAGGTAAAACGGTAGAAGAAATCGTTGCAACCGCACCGGACGGAGCTATATTCAATAACGCCGGACAAGTATTGAATCACAATCTGTACTTCCTGCAATTTGCCCCGAAACCCTCAAAGAAGGAACCGTCAGGCAAACTGGGAGAAGCCATCAAACGTGACTTCGGTAGCTTTGAAAACTTCAAGAAAGAATTCAACGCAGCAGCAGTCGGATTGTTCGGTTCAGGATGGGCCTGGCTATCCGTTGGGAAAGACGGTAAACTGAAAATCACGAAAGAAGCCAACGGCAGCAATCCGGTACGTGCCGGTTTGAAACCGCTTCTCGGATTTGACGTTTGGGAACACTCCTATTATCTGGATTATCAGAACCGCCGCGCCGACCACGTAAATGCCCTGTGGGACATCATCGACTGGGATGTGGTTGAAAAAAGAATGTAACCGGATTTACTAGCAAAACTATACTTATGAAAAAGGTCGTTGTGTTTTCACAGCGACCTTTTTTACAGACTAAAAAAACAAACTTTTATTATATATCAAACGCATTAGTTGTATTTTTGCAACCTATAAACTAGCATAACAAACAATTATGGTACTATATAAAAGAAAAGAGATACGATATATTGTCTCCATTGCCGTTCTTCTTTTCTTCCCCCTTTTCTGCAACGCTGCCGCCACAGAAGAACCAGAGGAAGAGATCCTGTTCATTACCTCATACAATTCTGACACTAAATATACCTACGATAACATCAGCACATTTATAGAAACCTACACCCAATTGGGAGGAAGATACTCGACCATTGTAGAAAACATGAATGCGACGGATTTAACGCAGGCGCACCAATGGAAAAAAACATTAACCGATATTTTAGACAAACATCCGAAAGCTAAATTAGTGATTCTTTTGGGTGGTGAAGCATGGAGCAGTTTCCTTCATCTTGAAGATGAGAAATATAAGCAGCTTCCTGTTTTCTGCGCAATGGCATCACGCAACGGCATCCGTATTCCGGAGGATTCAATCGATATGCGGAACTATAATCCTGTAAGTATCAACTTAACGGAACGAATGAAGGAGTACAACGTAAAATACTGTGATACATACGAATATAACATCAGCAAAGATATCGAAATGATACAGGATTTCTACCCGGACACAGAGCACCTGGTATTTGTATCGGATAATACCTATAACGGACTTGCCGAACTGGCATGGTTCAAGAAAAACCTGCAACATTTCCCGCAGTTATCCATCACCTATATTGACGGCCGCATCCACACACTCGATATGGCTGCCAATCAATTGCGCAATCTTCCCAGAAACACAGCAATGCTTCTTGGTATCTGGAGAATTGACAGCCGGGGAATCACTTACATGAACAACTCCGTTTATGCTTTTTCCAAAGCCAATCCACTCCTGCCTGTGTTCAGTATGACTTCCACCGCAATAGGCTATTGGGCCATCGGAGGATATGTCCCGCAATATGAAGGAGTGGGAAAAAATATGGGAGAATATGCTTACCGCTTTTTAGACCAGAAGGAAACGGGTATCAGCAGCATCAATGTCTTACCCAACCGATATAAATTTGACGCGAAGAAACTAAAGGAATGGGGATTTGAAAACAAGAAGTTGCCTGTCAACTCAATGGTTATCAATCAGCCTATCCCCTTCTTTGTAGCCTACAAGACAGAAGTGCAATTTATCCTGATTATCTTCCTCGTATTAGTAGGAAGTCTGATGATTTCCCTGTATTACTATTACCGGACGAAAATCCTGAAAAATCACCTTGAAAGAACCACGCAACAATTGCGGGAAGATAAAGAGAAACTGGAAGAGTCTGAAATCGAATTACGCGACGCCAAAGAGCGCGCCGAAGAAGCTAATCAATTAAAAAGTGCTTTTGTCTCGAATATGAGCCATGAGATACGGACACCTTTAAATGCAATTGTCGGTTTCTCCAGCCTGATTATCGGTTCGGTAGAGCAGAATGATGAATTGAAAGAATATGCGGATATCGTCCAGACTAATTCCAATTTATTGCTCCAACTGATTAGCGATGTACTGGATATATCACGCCTGGAATCAGGAAAGCTGCAATTCAACTATGAATGGTGCGAGCTAGTGAACCATTGCCAGAATATGATTACTCTCACCAACCGGAACAAGACAGTGGATGTAGACATCAAACTCCAAATGCCTAAGGAGCCTTACATGCTCTACACGGACCCGTTGCGTCTGCAACAGATTATTATCAACCTGCTGAATAATGCCTTGAAATTCACTCCTGCCGGAGGAAGTATCACGCTGGATTATGAAGTGGACGAAGAAAAGCAATGTATGCTGTTCTCGGTGACAGATACCGGCACGGGAATCCCCGAAGATAAACAGGAACTCGTATTCCAACGTTTCGAAAAGCTGAATGAATTCGTGCAAGGTACAGGGTTGGGACTGGCTATCTGTAAACTGACCATCCAATATATGGGAGGTGATATATGGATTGACAAGAGCTACAAAAATGGCGCCCGATTTATCTTTTCTCATCCCATCAAAAAACAGGAATCAACAGAAAAATGAAAAAAAATCGACTGATTTAGTGTTTTTCTGTTTCTTTTTCGCTTACTTTGCTCCCGTAAAGACAAAGGGGTGCCCCATGAGGGGCTGAGATTATACCCTAGGAACCTGAGGCAGTTAATACTGACGTAGGGATTGTGTTTCTTCTTATCGCCTTTCCATTTAAGCACGCTCTTTGTATTTACTTTCAACTTATTTATTCTGATAGGACAATGAAAGTACAAGTGAACAACAAAGAGGTGGAAATGACTCCTGCTTCTACCCTTACGCAACTGACAGCACAGCTCGAACTTCCGGTTCAAGGCATTGCTATCGCCGTAAACAACAAAATGATTCCCCGTACCGAATGGGAGTGTTTCATTCTACACGAGAACGATAACCTAGTGATTATCAAAGCTGCTTGTGGAGGATAAGGAGATGATTAGTCTACAATTTATCACGCATCAGACCGAACGGTATTCGTACCTCGAATCGGCACGTATGGCACTCGAAGGCGGATGCAAATGGATCCAGCTACGTATGAAAGACGCTCCTCTCGAAGAAGTGGAAGCAGTAGCCCTGCAACTGAAGCCGCTTTGCAAAGAGCACGAAGCAATCCTGATTCTGGATGACCACGTCGAACTGGCCAAAAAGCTGGAAGTGGACGGTGTACATCTAGGCAAAAAGGATATGCCTATCGACCAGGCCCGCCAAATACTTGGTGAAGCCTTTATTATCGGCGGCACTGCAAACACTTTCGAAGATGTCGTACAACACTATCGTGCCGGAGCCGATTATCTCGGCATCGGTCCTTTCCGGTTTACTACCACTAAAAAGAATCTAAGCCCTGTACTGGGTTTGGAGGGCTATTCTTCTATTCTTTCACAGATGAAGGAAGCGAATATCGAAATCCCCGTTGTAGCTATCGGGGGAATCACTTTTGAGGATATTCCTGCCATACTTCATACAGGAGTAAATGGAATAGCCCTGTCAGGAACTATTCTCGGAGCAGATAATCCGGTAGAAGAAACACGTAGAATCATTGAAAGTGATCTATAATTTATCAAATGATAAATGGAATTTTAATTCAGACAGAAGAACAAAAGAACATAAAAGCTGCACTTAGATAATTATTTCTACTGTTTTATTTTTGTTCTTATGTTCTTCTGTCTCAAAAAATCAGCATTTAAATAATCAACTAAAATATATAGAATGGAAAAGTTAGTAATTGCGGGACGCGAATTTAGCTCCCGCCTTTTCCTGGGAACAGGAAAATTCAATTCCAATGAAGTAATGGAACAAGCTATCCTGGCTTCGGGTACGGAAATGGTAACTGTTGCCATGAAACGAATCGACATGGATAACAAAGAAGACGACATGCTGAAACATATCATTCATCCGAATATTCAGTTATTGCCCAACACCTCCGGTGTACGTAACGCGGAAGAAGCTATTTTCGCCGCACAACTGGCTCACGAAGCCTTTGGAACAAACTGGCTGAAACTGGAAATTCATCCGGACCCGCGCTATCTGCTCCCCGACTCTATCGAAACACTGAAAGCTACGGAAGAACTGGTGAAACTGGGCTTTATCGTGTTACCTTATTGCCAGGCTGACCCTGTACTCTGCAAACGGCTGGAAGAAGCAGGCGCAGCTACCGTTATGCCGCTCGGTGCCCCCATCGGTACGAACAAAGGATTGCAGACAAAAGAATTCCTGCAAATCATTATCGAACAGGCAGGTATCCCGGTGGTAGTGGATGCCGGTATCGGCGCGCCAAGCCATGCTGCCGAAGCAATGGAACTGGGAGCTTCCGCTGTATTAGTGAATACTGCAATAGCCGTTGCCGGAAATCCGGTAGAAATGGCTAAAGCATTCAAAGCAGCTACAGAAGCCGGAAGACAGGCGTACGAAGCAGGATTAGGATTACAAGCCGTCGACTTTGTAGCAGAAGCAAGTTCACCTCTAACGGCTTTTCTTGATTAAAACAAATAAACTATGGAACAAAAAATAAAATTCCCCCGCTCGCAGAAAGTCTATTTACCTGGTAAACTTTATCCGAATATCCGCGTTGCCATGCGGAAAGTGGAGCAAGTGCCCAGTGTCAGCTTTGAAGGCGAAGAAAAGATAGCAACACCAAATCCGGAAATATATGTATATGATACCAGCGGACCGTTCAGTGATGCGGAAATGAACATTGACCTCAAAAGGACTGCCCGCATGCGTGAAGAATGGATCGTGGGCGTGGTGATGTAGAGCAACTTCCCGAAATTACTTCAGAATACGGACAAATGAGAAGAGATGATAAAAGTCTCGATCACTTACGTTTCGAACACATCGCCCTGCCCTATCGCGCTAAAAAGGAAGCAATCACCCAAATGGCGTATGCCAAAGAGGAAATTCACTCCTGAAATGGAATACGTAGCGATCCGCGAAAATATGAATTGTGAGGAACTGGGAATTAAAACTCACATTACCCCCGAATTTGTTCGTCAGGAGATTGCGGAGGGACGTGCTGTACTACCGGCCAACATCAACCACCCGGAAGCTGAACCGATGATTATCGGACGTAACTTCCTTGTAAAAATCAATACGAACATCGGAAATTCGGCTACTACCTCCAGCATTGATGAAGAAGTGGAGAAAGCACTGTGGAGCTGTAAATGGGTGGAGACACGTTGATGGATCTTTCCACAGGAGAAAACATCCATGAAACACGTGAATGGATTATCCGCAATTGTCCCGTACCGGTAGGCACTGTTCCTATTTATCAGGCACTTGAAAAAGTGAATGGCATAGTGGAAGACCTCACCTGGGAAATCTACCGGGACACATTGATTGAACAATGTGAACAAGGGGTAGATTACTTTACCATCCATGCAGGGATTCGCCGTCATAATGTTCATCTTGCCGATAATCGCTTGTGCGGCATTGTCAGCCGTGGAGGAAGTATTATGAGTAAATGGTGCCTCGTACACGATCCGGAAAGTTTCTTATACGATCATTTTGACGATATCTGTGATATTCTGGCACAATATGACGTAGCCGTGTCATTAGGTGACGGACTTCGTCCGGGTTCTATCTACGACGCAAACGATGAAGCGCAGTTTGCCGAACTCGATACCATGGGAGAGCTGGTGCTCCGTGCCCGGATAAAATGTTCAGGCATTTATTGAAGGCCCCGGACACGTTCCGATGCATAAAATTAAAGAGAACATGGAACGTCAGATTGAAAAATGCCATGACGCCCCTTTCTACACGCTCGGCCCGTTGGTGACGGATATTGCTCCCGGATACGACCATATCACTTCTGCTATCGGTGCCGCACAAATCGGATGGTTGGGGACGGCTATGCTTTGTTATGTCACCCCGAAAGAACACCTTGCCTTACCTGATAAAGAAGACGTACGCGTAGGAGTAATCACTTACAAGATAGCCGCTCATGCCGCTGACTGGCAAAAGGACACCTGCACAGGTACGCGACAACGCATTGAGTAAAGCTCGCTATGAGTTCCGCTGGAAAGACCAGTTCGACCTATCTCTCGATCCGGAACGGGCGCAGACCTATTTCCGCGCAGGACACCATATCGACGGAGAATATTGTACGATGCGGACCTAATTTCTGTGCAATGAGATTGTCACGCGATTTAAAGAAAAGCACTAAAAGCAACAAATAATGAGTGGGGAGAAACAAAACGTCAGGCCACTGACTCCTCCCCCATTTTAATTTTCAATTTTAATTTATAATTGAATAAAATGTTCTCAGACGAATTAGAAAAATATCCCGAAGAGACGACAAAAGCCATCTATTCCAAAACAGATGCTGACGTACGCCGTGCGTTGGGTAAAGAGCATCTGGATGTCAACGACTTTATGGCGCTGATTTCACCTGCCGCCACTCCTTATCTGGAAGTGATGGCACGCCTTAGTCAGAAATATACAATGGAACGGTTCGGTAAGACAACTCTATGTTTGTACCGCTCTACCTGACTAATTCATGTACCAATTCGTTTCCATCAGCAATCCGATGAAGAGAACGATATTGACAGAGGAAGAGATTGTCAATGAATACAAAGCCATCAAACGGTTGGCTCCTCTTGAGAATCTACTGCTTGTAACCGGTGAAACCCGGCCGCAGCAGGTGTCCCATACATTGCCCGGGCGTTGGATTTGGCAAAGCCTTATTTCAGCAACCTGCAAATTGAAGTAATGCCCTTAAAGCGGAAGAATACAAGGAGCTAACCAATCATGGCCTGAACGGAGTCATCTGTTTTCAAGAGACTTACCATAAAGCAAATTACAAAACGTATCATCCAAGAGGCATGAAGTCAAAATTCGAATGGCGTAAACGGCTTCGACCGTATGGGCAGGCAGGTGTACACAAGATTGGTATGTCCTGATCGGTCTGGAGGAATGGCGAACGACGTAACGATGATGGCTTATCATCTGCGTTATTTGCAGAAGCATTACTGGAAAACGAAATATAGCGTAAACTTCCCGCGTATGCGCCCGTCTGAAAACGGCGGATTCCAGCCGAATGTAGTCATGAATGACCGGGAACTCGCCCAACTTACATTCGCATGCGAATCTTCGACCATGATGTAGATATCTCTTATTCTACCCGTGAGCGCAGAAATCCGAAACCACATGGCAACACTTGGCGTAACCACAATGAGTGCGGAAAGTAAAACTGAACCGGGAGGATATTTCAGTTATCCTCAAACCCTGAACAATTTCACGTAAGTGATGAGCGAAAGGCGGTTGAAGTGGAACGTGATTTGAAAAACTGGGTCGTGAACCCGTCTGGAAAGATTGGGATCAGTCTTTGATTTTAAAAGATAAACAGATGCGATACGACAGACAAATTATACTTCCCGAAGTCGGAGAAGAAGGTCAGAAGAAACTGCAGGAAGCCAAAGTGCTTATTGTAGGCATGTGGAGGGCTGGCTCTCCCATCGCCCTCTACCTGACAGGTGCAGGTGTGGATGCCTGGACTGGTAGATGATGACTTGGTAAGCATCACCAACCTACAACGACAAGTTCTCTATTCCGAAAAGGAATTAGGTAAACCAAAAGCTATCTGTGCTGCGGAACGGCTCTCCGCTCTCAACAGTGAAATCGAAATACACCCCTACGCTGCCCGGCTGACGAAAGACAATGCGTATGATATCATTCAGGAATATGATATAGTGGTGGATGGCTGCGACAACTTTGCCACCCGCTACCTGATTAACGACATTTGCATTGAACAGAAAAAGCCCTACGTATATGGTGCTATCTGCGGTTTTGAAGGACAGGTTTCTGTGTTCAACTACGGAAATCAAAAGAAAAACTACCGGGATCTTTATCCCGATGAAGAAGAAATGCAACGGATGCCTCCTCCGCCCAAAGGAGTGATGGGGGTTACTCCTGCCATTGTAGGGAGCATTGAAGCTACGGAAGTATTGAAAATAATCTGTGGCTTTGGTGATGTTTTAGCCGGCGAACTATGGACAATTGACCTGCGGACACTGCAATCTAACAAATTTTCACTATAAAGGTTGGTTTCTGACATAGTTAATTAGTAACTTTGCTAAACAATCCAATTTTAACAAAAGAAATGAAACTAATTGTAGTTACCACCCCTACTTTCTTCGTCGAAGAAGATAAGATTATTACCGCTCTTTTCGAAGAGGGGCTGGATGTCCTACATCTTAGAAAGCCGGAGACTCCGGCTATGTATTCGGAACGGCTATTGACACTTATTCCGGATAAATATCACCGTCGCATCGTTACACATGAGCATTTTATCTAAAGAAGAATTCAACCTGATGGGAATTCACCTGAATGCGCGTAACCCCAAAGAACCGCATGATTATTATGGTCATATCAGTTGTTCCTGCCATTCAGTGGAGGAGGTAAAAAACAGAAAGCACTTTTACGACTATGTTTTTATGAGCCCTATCTATGACAGTATCTCTAAAGTGAATTACTATTCAACATACACTGCCGAAGAGTTACGCGAAGCACAAAGAGCCAAGATTATCGACTCGAAAGTGATGGCATTGGGAGGTATCAATGAAGACAATTTATTGAGATTAAGGATTTCGGTTTCGGAGGGGCTGTCGTCTTAGGAGATCTCTGGAATAGATTCGACGCTTGTCAGGACCAAAATTATTTAGCCGTAATCGAGCATTTCAAAAAGCTGAAGAAACTATCAGATTAATAAATATAGCCGATCATAAAACTAACTGGTTATGCTTCCTCATTTTATCCAATAAGAGAAGTGTTTTTCCCAATCATGAAATATTAAAAAAGCCGTTGCGAATTACCTTCTGCAACGGCTCTCTATTTTTTCAGTGTTTTCTTATCAGAACTTATATCCTACAACAATAGAAAAGTTCATGTTTTTAGGATTACCAACTTTTTCCACATCAACTAAACCAAATTGACCATCTAATCCTGCAATGATTCTACCAAATTCCAATGCAACTCCTACGCCAAGACCTGCATCAAAACGCTTCAAAGCATCATCACCAAAAGTATCAACTTTACGTTCTGTATCGTTTCCTAAATCAAATTTTGTTTTACCAGCAATACCACAAGCAAAATAAGGACCTGCATTAACTACAAGATTCGTATTATCTGCAACATTAAAACGTGCAGCAGCCATTACCGGTAATTCCAAATACATTGCATTAATGCTATTTCCATCTTTCTTTGCACCTTTACTAGTCAAGAATAATGAAGGCTGCAATGACCATGTATCATTAAAAGCATATTCAAAACCTCCTCCAAGCTTAAAGCCAACTTTTGCATTCAGATCAAGATCACCTGTATAATTACTAAAGTTCATCCCTACCTTGGCATTCCAACCTGTAATTTGAGAAAAACCTGCTACTGAAATCAGCGCAAATAAAACAAACAAAACACTCTTCTTCATAATTTTAAAGTTTTAAATTAATACTAAAGGTTTTTATTGACCTTATTGTTTAACAATGCAAATGTATAATTGTAATTTGTATTAAACAACTTTTTCGTTAACAAGTGCGTAATTTATAGAGATTATACATAAAAAAAGGGAATTCCCTATTTTTGAGAACTCCCTTTCCTATTTTGTTGAATTACTTTTCTTCTTATCAGAATGCGTAGTGGAAACCAATTGAAAGGTCTTCGCTAGTAAGATTAAGTCCGAATGAATGCTTAATAGGAGCATAATCCTCATCATAATCCATATTTCTCCGATAACCCAAGAAACCATACTTAGCTATAAAAGAGAAATTGTCATTCAACTTAACTGCGATTCCCGGTCTCAAACCGACTTGACCTCTTTTAAAAGTATCTCCATCTTTCACTTTATCAAAACCGATTGAAGCGGTTCCATCTAAGAATAAACGCACAATACCACTTTCATAATAAGAGAAACGGATATACGGAGCAAAGTCAAATGAATTCATAGAAACTTTGTTTGCATACTCATGTCCATACGCTAATTCAGCACCCAGCGCCCATGTTTCATTAAAGTTGTATCCGATTTCCGGAGCAATTTTAAAAGAAGTAGTGTTGCCTGTGCTGTTACGCCAAACGTTCAAAGATCCGCCTACGTAAATGTCTTGTGCTTTTACAGCGATAGTTGCTAACATCACAACTACCAATAATAAACCCTTTTTCATTTTCTTTGTTTTTTAAATTAAACGTTAGACCCCAATTCGGTCGATTGATTTCTGGGTGCAAATGTAAAGCAGTTTTTATGAACAAACAAACATTTAGTTAGTTTTTTATAATAAACACCAAATAAATGTTTAACGGAGACTCTGTACATCATATTATATAGCAACACAAAATTCTTGCTATCGATTCTTATTCAAATATATTGCATGTAGTGAGTGTTGTCATACCATAATAAGCCAAAGGATTTAAGAAGTAATGAGGACTGTTTCTTTAAGATTTAGTATCTTTGACGGGTGGTAAGCCTTTCAGCCATCAGACACAGACGCGTTTGACTGACATTGTATAGTGTAAAATGCTTCGTTATTATGAAAGTAAAGGCAATAAAACAGTTAGTTTAAACGATTGGGTATGTCAATAGAAATAAAGTATTTCGAGAACAGAAAAGATTGGCGAAAGTGGTTGAATGACAACTTTGAGATTGCCAATGAAGTTTGGTTTGTATTTCCCAGCAAGTCTTCAGGCGAAAAAAGTATCACATACAACGACGCTGTTGAAGAAGCTCTTTGTTTCGAGTGGATTGACAGTACAATAAAATCGCTCGACAAAGAACATAAAATTCAGCATTTCACACCCAGAAACCCTAAAAGTACCTATTCGCAAGCTAACAAAGAAAGACTTAAGTGGCTATTGGAAAATAAAATGATACACCCCAAATTTGAGGATAAAATACGAAATGTATTATCTGATCCTTTCATTTTCCCCAATGATATAATTGAAAGATTGAAGGAAGATAAGACAATATGGGAAAATTATCTCCATTTTTCCGACGCATATAAACGTATCCGAATTGCATACATTGAAGCAGCCAGAAAACGACCTGAAGAATTTGAAAAGCGATTAAACAACTTTATCAATAAAACGAAAGAAAATAAAAAAATCAGAGGATTTGGCGGAATAGAGAAATACTATTCATCCCAACTAAAAATCAATGATAATCTAAAATAAAATAGGCTGCAAATACTTTCACAAGTATTTACAGCCTATTTATCAGATAGTTAAGTACCTAACCAGCGTATTTGACTATCCTTCTATCGCTGCCTGCGCGGCTGCCAGTCTTGCCTATTAATCAACAAGTTAGTCTTTCATTGCAAGCATACTGAAAACTTCATTAATTCTATAATAGTTCTTCAGCACATTCAATACAGTCTGTCATTGATTGCTTTGCTACAAAAGTAGCAATATTATTTTAATATAATAGTATATAGATACTAAGTTTCCTCCTTCTGTTTCATAACTAAATTAGTTTAAAGTATTATTCAATAGATATCAACTTGATATAATTTGTTGCCGATAAAGCATAAATCGACCTATATTAAGATTAAGGTAGAGGCTACTAAGTTCTGCACCTTTCTTAAATAGGATAAATACACAGATGGTGATGTAACTGTATATGAGAGGTCGAAGATTACAAATAGCCTTCACTAAAACAGATAGTCCAATATAACGTCAATTATACTATATATTTAATTGTTACAATCATTGCTGTCCCATTAAAATCTAAAATAGCTCTTTGAAATATTTGAAATTTAGTTAGTTACAGCGTTTTTTCGATTAAACGGATTTCAATTTGCATTTTTGCATCTCTGAAAGGAGATTTGCAAATGCATAAAGAAAAATACGTTTTCTCTCAACTAGTGTCATTCTTAGATAGGAATAAGTTCAACTACATTGTGCGCAAGTATGATGGCGACAAATATGTGAAGCACTTCACCTGCTGGAATCAGCTACTTGCTTTGATGTTTGGTCAACTTTCTAATCGTGAAAGTTTGCGAGATTTGATAGTTGCTCTTGAAGCTCATCATTCCAAATGTTATCATTTAGGGATGGGTAAAAACGTATCAAAGTCATCGTTGGCAAGAGCAAATCAAGATAGAGACTATCATATCTTTGAAGAATACGCTTACTACCTAGTTAGCGAAGCACGGCAAAAGCGTGTTAATCATATTTTCAAACTTGGCGGTAACGTTTATGCTTTTGATTCGACAACTATCGACCTGTGTCTTTCAGTCTTTTGGTGGGCTAAATTCCGCAAGAAGAAAGGAGGTATCAAAGTGCATACATTATATGATGTAGAAACACAGATCCCTGCATTTTTTCATATCACGGAAGCATCCGTACATGATTCTAAAGCTATGATTGAAATACCTTATGAACCGAGGTTCTTATTACATCTTTGACCGCGGATACAACAACTTCAAGATGCTGAATAGGATTCATCTGATTGAAGCCTACTTCGTTGTCAGAGCAAAAAAGAACCTTCAATGCAAATTCATCAAATGGAAACGCAGACTGCCTAAGAATGTGCTTTCAGATGCGAGTGTTCTTCTGACTGGATTCTATCCTAAACAATACTATCCAGAGCCTATTAGACTTGTTAAATATTGGGATGAGGAACAAGAAAGAGAGTTCATATTCATAACCAATGCCATGCATATATCTGCGCTTCAAGTGGCTGAACTTTATAAAACCGCTGGCAGGTAGCTGTTTTCAAATGGCTCAAGCAGCATCTTAGAATCAAAAGATTTTGGGGTACTACAGAGAATGCCGTTCGAATACAGATATATGCTGCAATATGCACTTACTGTTTGGTGGCAATCATTCAACACGATATGCAACTGGATAGAAGTACATATGAAGTGCTACAAATATTGAGCATCTCATTGACTGATAAAACTCATCTGAAAGACCTTTTTGACAAAACTAAATTTCAAAATGACAAAGAACGATTCGGACCAAATGGGCCAAGTTTATTTAATTTTTAATTTGTCCCAATTTTAATGGGACACTAGTGTGTTACAATAATTTCATAGTGCAAAAGAATGAAAAATGAGGAAATCAACAAAGAAAGCTTTCAATATATTTGTTTCATTCAAAAGAAATACATTCCTTTGCAAAGAGTTTATGCAGGACATGAACTCGGCAATGCCTTATCAGCTTGCACTCTCTAATGACGCAGCAGCCACTCGGATATTAGAGTGAAGCCTTTACAAAAGTGTAGATAGTAAAGGTGGACAGGTTCAGATAACACACACAATAGATACCAATTCTGTTGGGTGTTTTTTTATGCCTTGTTCGTTCCTGCAATAGCTTACTCCAGTGGTACAGTTGGAGAACTAAATAAATTATGTTGTGGTGTACCACACAACGAAAAAATAAATAAAATGAAGCAGAAAAATGAAAATTATCTGGCAACTGCTTCAGTAGCTACTGCACATCTAAGAGATGGACAGTAGAAAAATTGGAAAAGGATTCTAATATCCTTTATGATTTATTTGACCTTGAAAAAATATTCAAGGTTACTAAAAGAACATTGTTTAATTGGAGAGCCAAAGGCGAACTTCCGCTAATAGAATTTGGCGGTAAGTTGTATTTGTCCAAAGGACAGTTGAGGGAACTCATTATCCAGAAAGGAGGTAATTTATGAAAACTACTGATTTAACAACATTGTCTAATCATGCCATAACCATGATAGCAATTCAACAAGTCCAAAATTTCTTGAGTAGAACATATGTATTCAGATACAATGAAAATACCCATAGAATAGTCTACAAGAGGATTTCAGATGCAGAAGAGTTTCATTACCTGTCTGATTATGAACTCAACTTAATGCTAAAGGATATCGGAAACGCTAATATTCCATGTTCTAAGGATTTACTTAGGAAGGCTATATTTGCAAGCTATGTGCAAAAGTTTAATCCTTTTGCAGGCTATCTGAATAATTTGCCAGAATGGGATGGGAAAGACTATGTATCATTGTTAGCTAGTAGTATTATTACTACCAACAAAGAATACTGGCAGTCTTGCTTGAAAAAATGGTTAGTTGCTATGGTTGCTTCATTAAAAGAAGAAAGGGTGATTAGTCATACTGCTATCATCCTTGGGGGTACACATGGCATTGGTAAAGCAAGATGGTTTCATTCTATCATTCCTTTGAATTGCAAAATTTATAGTTCCATTTACTGGAATTACAAACAAAAGCAATTTTTAAAGATTTCGAGACCAATGGGAGATGTTTATGGCAGAAATTATAAAATGGATAATGACCGCTTTGGGTTATTATCCATTTTTCTTTGTCCATACCAATTATCATTATTCCATCACCTGGTACATATATGCAAAAAATAGGCCACGCAATGCGCAGCCCACTACCATTTATCATCTATTGAAGTCTTCCGAATTTATAGGTTCCTTTTTTAATCACCTTCCCATCTTTATCTGTTTCCACAAAAGGACCATTTTTCTTTCCTTGTTTGAAAAAGCCCTCGAAGCGATTACCATCTTTATCGATTTGTACGCCCTGTCCGTCTTCCAATCCGTCAACAAAGCCACCTTTATATTGCATCCCAGCAACGGTTTTCAGAGTACCCTGTCCATTGGGACGGTTGTCTTTCCAGTCACCGTCATAAACATCGCCATTGCTCCATTTATAGACTCCTCTGCCATCACGTTTATTGTTTTTCCAGCTTCCTTCGTACACGGCACCATTCGCCCAGGTAAAAGTACCTTTTCCGTCTTGCATGCCATTTTTGAAATTACCTACATATTTGTCACCGTTAGCATGATAATAAACTCCTTCACCGGTGCGTTCACCTAAGAGATAAGAACCTTCATAACGATCGCCCGTGTGAAAGTAGTAAGTACCTCTTCCGTGTTGAATATCATCCGCCCAGTCACCATCGTATTTATCTCCATTGGTATATTCAAATACCCCTTTTCCGTGACGGACATCATCTTTCCAGTCTCCTTCATACTTACAGCCGTCGTCCCAGTTCATGATGCCTTTGCCGTTCTTCTTATCATTTTTCCAGTGACCGGTATATTTGGCACCATTCGCCCAAGTGTATGTACCTTCGCCTTCACGCTTATCATTCACCCATTTACCTACATACAAATCACCGTTATGATAATACATTGTTCCTTCACCATGCTGATAATCCTGATACCACATACCGTCGTAACGGTTATTATTCATAAAATAATAGATACCTTTTCCGTGCTGCTGGTCCTGAAACCACTGTCCTTCGTATTTTTCTCCGTCGGGAAACATATAAATTCCATATCCTTCACGTTTTCCCTTCACATATTCTCCTTCAAAGACATCACCGTTTTTAAAGACTGTTTTTCCTTTTCCATTCGGTTTTCGTCCTTTCATTTCTCCCGTATAGACACTGCCATCCTTAAAAGTATAGTTGCCAATCTTTATTTCAGTGGAGAATGTATCTTTAATTTTTCCGAAAAATCCGCCTGTTTTTCCTTCATTTTCTTGTGCCATCACTCCCTCTTGTGCAAGAAGAGCCAATAAAAGTGTAGTATATAGATATTTCCTCATTGGTTTTAGTCGTTACTCATTTTAGAATTACAATTTGGACAAAGATACAATTTCTATCCCAAACAGCCCACTTTCGGAAAGCAATTTATGACAACTTTTTACCTGCAATGACCTCTTTTAATGTCTCTTTGCACAAATAGCGCTGTGCCAAATCCTGTATTTCCATCGGAGTAACCTCATTCACAGCCAGCAGAGAACGTGAAAAGTAGTCATCATCCAGACCGGAAGTAGCAATAAAGATCCACGCATCCGAAAGTGAGAAAGGAGACTCATAACTACGGCACATTTCTCCCAACATATAGTTGCGCACGATAGTCAGTTCTTCCGCCGACACAGGTTCCTGATGCAGACGGTCTATTTCATGATACACTTCCTGTATCAACGGTTCCACATATTCATTATCCGTTTCTGTCGAGATAGCCAACAGTCCGCTATCCGGATAAAACATGATTCCTGCCGAAATACCATAAGTATATCCCTTCTCTTCACGGATATTAGACATCAGCCGACTGCCAAAATAACCTCCGAATAAAGTCATCAGGACCCGGAATTTCAGATAATCAGGATGATCACGGGTAATGGTTGTATACCCCATCTTTACAGCACTCTGCATAGCATCCCCACGCTCTGTAAAAATTCTCTTTTCGGGAACAGCAGTAAAAGGAAAATTTAATTTCGACACCTGCTGTTGATGTTGTCCGAAAGAAGTGCCGAATGTATCTGTCACCCGGCTGATAATATCCTCTGTCACCTTGCCGGACAAGAATATAGAACAATTACCCGAATGGTAATACCGTTCATAAAATTCACGGAGCACTTCCGGAGTGATGGCATGATAATCCTCCTCCACCACTATTCTGCCACATGGATGCTGTTCGCCATAAAGCGACTGTAACAGACTGCGGTGTGCCAGAAAATCAACTTTGGAAGTATTGACCTGGTATTGTTGGATATTGGTATCGAGAATGGTATGCAATTCCTTTTCCGGGAAAAGCGGTTCTTTAATCATGGATTCCACCACCTCCAATGTTTTCGCCAAATACTTATTCAACGAATAAACAGTGATATATGCATATTCCGACGAGCTGGACAATTCGAGCCATGAGCCGTAGTAATCCAGTTTCTCGGCAATGGTGGCAGCCGTATATTTTTTCGTGCCTTCGCGCAACATCCGGTTCGTAAACAGAGCTTGCAGTTTCTGCGACTGTTGCCAGCGCCCCCCGGCAAAAAGCACATCTATGCGTACCACTTCCTGTTCACCCGCATTAATAACAGTCAACGGAATACCGTTTGGCAACGTCATTCGAACGGGAGGAAGTATACGAAAGTTTTTCAGGGTTTGTATTTCAGGTTGTATCGTACGATCCATAAGATTAGATTCTATTCTTCAAAAATTCTTCTGCCCGTTCCAAGTCTTGCGGAGTATCGATTCCAATAGTTTCCACCTCACTGATGCCGACCTTTATTTTGTATCCGTTCTCCAGCCAGCGAAGCTGCTCCAAAGATTCGGCCAGTTCCAAAGAAGACTGTGGAAGCATGGTAATCTCTTTCAGCACTTCTGTACGATAAGCATACAATCCGATGTGCTTGTAGTAGGTATGTCCCTTCAACCAGTCCTGTTTCTCGGCATTCCGCTGATAAGGAATGATAGAACGGCTGAAATAAAGTGCATTCCAGTTCTTGTTGACTACCACTTTCGGTGAATTCACGTTTTCCAGTACGGCAAACGGTTCATCAGCAGTAAAAGGTTTCACCAGCGTAGCAATCTGCGTGGTTGCATCATCGAAACAAGCCTTTACCGCATCCAGTTGTGAAGGCTGAATAAAAGGTTCATCTCCTTGTATATTCACTACGACGTCAAAATCACCTCCAATCTTGGTACAGGCTTCATAACAACGATCCGTACCACTTTTGTGGTGAACGGAAGTCATCACAACCTTTCCCCCGAACGCCTTAACAGCAGCTTCAATGCGTTCATCATCCGTAGCTACATAAGCGTCATCCAAAACGCCTGCCACTTGTTCGTATACGCGTTGTATGACTGTTTTTCCGCCCAACATAGCCAACGGTTTCGCAAGAAAACGAGTGGATGCATAGCGGGCAGGTATAATTCCAAGAAATTTCATCTACTTAATAAATAATGAAGAATGGAAAGCAGATAATGACTGTTGTATATATCCCCTTTGCCAATCCTCCGGTTTTAATATTTTGTTATCATATAAAAGCATGTCAATATCCAGACATACTTTTTCCTCTTTCTTATCCTCCGAACGACGTCCGGACCTCTGTTCTATATCTTTCAGCATTTTCCTCACCGTCTCTTCATCCTTATCGGAATAGAACAGAACCACTTGGTTGGAAAACAGAGCCGGATTCTTAAAAAACAAAGGTTTAGTTTCCAGTTCGGGAGCAAAACATATAGAAGAGAACGATTCTGTCAGCTTCTGCCTGGCAAAAGTCAAGTTCTCTTTCCTGTTGTAATTACTCCCTATGCAAACAATATACTTGTGCACTTCTTTAATTGAAAAGATCGTCCAATCCCCCTTCTTCTATCACTTCGCCATCAGGAGTTTCCGAACCGGCACACGGGTCAAACCCTTCAGGGAGTTTGAATCTCTCCTGCTGGTCATATCCCAAGGTGGGATCGTCATACACTTTCTTCATATACATTGCCCAGATAGGCAAAGCTGCAGCAGCACCCTGTCCATAGGTCATTCTACCGAAGTGAATATCACGTTCGTCCCCTCCTACCCAACAACCGGATACCAGTGAAGGAGTGAATCCCATAAACCAGGCATCGGAGTTATCATTGGTCGTTCCTGTTTTTCCACCCATATCGGCGGTAATTCCATATCGACGAACACGTCCACCCGTTCCTTCATTAATAACGGCACGCAGCATAACCAGCATTTTGTAAGTGCTCGACGCGCTTATCACTTCTTCCATTTGCGGTGCAAAAGTAGAAATGACATTGCCATCACTATCCTCAATACGGGTAACGAACAATGGAGCCACCCGGATTCCTTTATTGGCAAAAGCCGTGTATGCGCTGACCATTTCACCGACAGAAATTTCACAAGGTCCCAGACAAAGTGAAACCACCGGATCAATTGCTTTATTGCGTACACCGAAACTATGGATCAAGCGTACCAAATCATACGGATTCAGCTTACCCATCAGGTATGCAGAAATCCAGTTATCGGAGTTTGCCAATCCCCATTTCAGAGTCACCATTTCTCCATAACGCTTATCATTTGCATTACGTGGTGTCCAGGGAGTTCCATTCTCATCAATCAAAGTCTGCTCTACGTGGCGTGCCTGATCGCAAGGAGAAAATCCGTTCTCCATTGCCAATGTATATAAATACGGCTTAATAGTAGAACCTACCTGACGACGTCCCACCATCGCCATATCATACTGGAAATATACATAATTCGGTCCGCCCACATAAGCCTTCACGTGTCCGTTTGCCGGATCCATTGACATAAATCCCGTCCGCAAGAAAGATTTGTAGTAGCGGATGGAATCCATCGGTGTCATAATCGTATCTTTATCACCCTTCCAGGAAAAGACAGTCATTTCTTCCGGTGTATCGAACGCCTTACGAATCTGTTGTTCCGAAGCTCCCGCCTCTTTCATGAGGCGATAACGTTCCGTTTGTTTCATTGCTTTCGTCAACAACTCTTCCACTCGTTTTTCCGGTAGTGATCGTGCATACGGAGCATTCTTACTTCCCTCTTTTTCTTTGAAGAATATAGGTTGCAGATAATCACCCAAATGCTCTTTTACAGCATCTTCGGCATACTGCTGCATACGTGAATTGATAGTTGTATAAATCTTCAATCCATCTGTATAGATATTATAATTTGTACCGTCTTTCTTCTTGTTTTTCGCACACCAGCCATATAACGGGTTAGTTTCCCAAGCGATGGAATCTTCGTAGAATTTCTGCATTTGCCAACCACGATAATCACTTCTTACCGGTTTCGGTGCTGTCATGACGCCACGGAGATATTCACGGAAATAAGTAGCCAGCCCCTCTTTATGGTCAACACGATTGTAAGTCAATTTCAACGGAAGAGCCTGCAAAGAATCACATTCTGCATCTGTGATGTATCCGGCTTTACGCATCTGCTCAAGCACCACATTACGACGGCCACGGGAACGTTCGTTGAAACGAACCGGATTGTAAAGTGACGGATTCTTACACATACCCACCAACGTAGCTGCTTCTTCAATCTTCAAGTCCTTCGGTTCACAGCCAAAATAGGTATATGCAGCAGTTTTGATACCAACAGCATTATTCAGAAAATCAAATTTATTGAGATACATACTCAATATTTCCTCTTTGGTGTAGTAACGTTCAAGTTTCACCGCAATCACCCATTCAATCGGTTTTTGGAAAAGACGTTGAAGTGTATTTCTAGCCACATTTTCCGTAAACAACTGTTTAGCTAGCTGTTGTGACAAGGTACTACCCCCACCTGCATTTTTCTGAAACATCAAACCACGTTTCACAAACGCACGGAACAACGCTTTGGCATCAATACCCGAATGCTCGACAAAACGAACATCTTCCGTTGCAATAAGAGCATTGATAATACTGGGTGACAAATCCTTGTAAGCCGTGTACACCCGGTTTTCCTTGCTGTAAGACCATGTACCAAGCACTTTCTCATCTTCAGAAAAAATCTCTGTTGCAAATTTATAGCTCGGGTTCTCAAGTTCCTCTACAGGAGGCATATAGCCAATCCAACCCTTTGAAATGGAGACAAAGACTATAACAATAGCCAATATTATGACTACCAAGAATATCCAAAGAGCTTTTATTATTTTTCGAATCATGTTTTTTCTCGCTTAAAATGACGCATTTAATTAAGATGCAAAGGTAGATAAAATCCGCTATTCAGCCAACGAGTTTGATTATAATTTCTATTTTGTTAAAATATAGAGCGATACTCCTAACAAATAGCACGAAACAAAAAGAAAGAACGTTTGTTTGGGAAAATAGCGGAAAGAAAGTATCTTTGTATACACTTATTCAAAGTGCATTCATATAAAAGACATTAATTATGAAATATGTATCATCAGACAGGAAGTTGTTACCTTATGGTATGATGAACTTCGAGGACATCCGTTTGGATAATTATTATTACGTGGATAAAACCTCTTACATCCCCTTGATAGAGCAATCAGATCGTTTTTTCTTTTTTATCCGCCCGCGCCGATTCGGAAAAAGTCTGACTTTGAATATGCTTCAACATTATTATGATGTACGTGCCAAAGAAAAGTTTGACGCTTTGTTTGGCGATCTTTATATTGGAAAGCATCCCACAAAGGATCGCAATAGCTATCTGGTAATAAAATTAAATTTCTCGGGAATAAGTGGAGATTTACACAGCTACCGCAAAGGTCTGGACGAACATTGCAGAATCGTATTTGACTATTTCTGCGACGTTTATGCTGACTACTTACCTGAAGGAATCAAAGAAAAAATGGACGAAAAAGACGGAGCCGTCAGCCAATTCGAATATCTGTTTACGGAGTGCGCCCGTGTCAATCAAAAGATTTATCTCTTCATTGATGAATACGACCATTTCACCAATACAATACTCTCTGATGTCGACAGCTTAAACCGTTACACTGATGAGACACACAAAGAAGGTTATTTACGTGCTTTTTTCAATAAAATAAAATCCGGCACAGACTCCAGTATTAAACGTTGCTTCATCACAAGTGTCAGTCCCGTGACAATGGATGACTTGACCAGCGGCTTCAATATCGGCACCAATTACTCGCTTTCATCAGAATTCAACGAACTGATGGGATTCACAGAAAGTGAGGTTCGCGAAATGTTAACTTATTATTCTAACACAGGACACTTCAACCATACCATCGATGAATTGATAGAAATTATGAAACCGTGGTATGATAATTACTGCTTTGCACAAGAATGTTATGGTCGAACCACTATGTACAATTCCAACATGGTACTTTATTTCGTCAAAAACTACATTCGATATGGTGAAATACCGAAAGATATGGTAGAAGACAACATCCGTATTGACTACGAAAAATTGCGTATGCTCATCCGCAAAGATAAAGAGTTTGCGCACGATGCTTCCATCATACAGACTTTAGTAAGCCAAGGATACATCACTGGAGAAGTGAAGAAAGGATTTCCAGCCGCTAGTATCATTGATCCGGACAATTTCATAAGCTTACTCTATTATTTTGGCATGCTTACTATTAGTGGCACACATGAAGGAAAGTGCAAACTCACCATTCCCAATCAGGTAGTTCGCGAACAACTTTACACCTATTTGTTGAACACTTACAATGAAGCCAACTTAAGCTTCAGTAATTATGAGAAAAATGAATTATCCAGTTCGCTCGCTTATCGAGGTACCTGGAAAGCTTATTTTGACTACATAGCCGATTGTCTGAAACGCTATGCCTCCCAACGCGACAAGCAAAAGGGAGAATTTTTCGTACATGGTTTCACATTAGCCATGACTGCGCAAAACCGGTTCTACCGCCCTATTTCGGAAGCAGATCCACAAGAAGGATATGCTGACATCTTCCTATCTCCATTATTAGATATTTATCCGGATATGAAACACAGCTACATAATCAAGTTGAAATATGCTAAATATAAAGATCCCGAGAGCCGTGTGGATGAATTACGATTGGAAGGTATCGCTCAAACTAACCGTTATGCTGATACAGATACAGTGAAAAATGCTATTGGCACCACACAGTTGCATAAGATTGTTGTAGTATATAAAGGAATGGAAATGAGAGTATGCGAAGAAGTGTAGATCTCCGATTATACCTAAACAAAAACACCAGATATAAAATAATCACTTATAAGGCTGTTGCCTGCACTATGGTTTATTCGTTTGGAAGAGGTATATCCCAACTTGGAAGATAAAAACTATTAAATGATGTACCTTCTGTCTTTACATGTAATACACCCCTTAAAGTATCATACGATATTTGTTGCAATTTTTTAAGCACGCTTGGATTTATTATAACTTTATCCTTTTCGCCTGTTACTATTTGCTTCACATCGTCCTGATGTATTTCATAAGTAACCATTAGCGCAACTTTTAAAAATGAATTCTCAAAATCTACATTTGATATTTGAAAAATACATTCTACACATACTAAATGCGACTCCTCTATATATCTGTTTTTAAAAGAGACTTTCATCTTTACAGGAGTTCCACTTTGGTATACATCTGTATTTATATTGAAATCCAATGTTTCAACTTTACTTATCCTATATTTAAAAGTTATACTTGAATTCATAATAGTTATCTCCTTTCTTTTCTTTCAAATCCAATGTCTCAAACTTAATGCTATAATCTTCGTATGCTAATTGTTGTACTTCTTTTTCTGAATTAATTATATTCCATTGAGAAGAAGTATCAAGGACTAAATCAGAAGTTATCATTACTTTACAATGTTGATATCTTCTAACAAGATCTATATTTTTTATAGAAATAATTTCTTCACCTAAAGCATCCTGAATAGCAATCATTGTCTTTAAATCAAGATTTACTTTCCCTTTCAATATTTCAGCCAATTGTTTCTCATCCAAATTAGCTTTCTCAACCAAATCCTTTTGATTTATTTTATCAAGACGGAGAATACGCATCACTGCTATAGAAAATTTAGACGCATACTTTCTCCATGCTTTTTCTGATTGATCATAACGTACTTTCCTGATCCAATTGTAGCTGTTATATATCTCGTTATCTATTTTTCCCATAATTATATTGTGTTTATATACTCCTTTAGAGACTCCTCATCATACACAGAATATCCATTTAAAATAATCTTATAATTACCAAGTTTATCCAACTCCTGCCGAGTATGCTCCCTATCTCTCATCTCACGTGTCAACTTGATAGTACCACCTGTAATAGAGATAATAGTCGTACCTATCCGAAGTCCATATAGTCTTAACCAATCGCAAATATCTTCATCATTTTGCATACGAGTAGATATCATTGATTCAACTTTATAATCGAATTTATTCAGATTCTTAAATAAACAGTTGATATCACCTCCATTCTCACAGCAATCCAAAACCAATTGAAAAAAGGTTTCGGTCATTTCTTGCGTCAAGATTATAGCATCAGTTATATTATCAACTTTCCCTTTATAGAATCCATAAAGCAAATCTCTTTCATTTTCCTGATTTGAAAAAAAATCTTCCAGAAAAACTAAATCCGTTAATTTATCATAAGCATATTCCCATTCAGTTCTTCCATTTTTACTGAGAAATGAATATAGAATATCAGGATAAACATTACATATAATTGGATTGCTCATCATTTTATTTTTTTATAACGAGCAAATATAACAATAAAAAACGAAATAGAAAAATCATTCAAACAATAGAAAGTATTATATGGCAAATTTACAAGCACTCATTTATCGATAAACACTAAATAACAGGCAGGAAAAATCCCGCCTGTTATTCATTCATAAATATACCTATTTATAAGATAATCAATTACAAGGTTGCTGCCTGCACACCTACCACTCCGGCAATCGCACCGGCAACAGCAATAATCACTTTCAAAATAATACTCCACGTTTTTTTCATAGACATTTCTCTTTTTTAATTAAACACTAAATGAACACTCTAACCGTCAGCTATTAATCAACAAGACATTAAGCTGCGGGATCCGGTGCCTCTCCGCTACCGCCACCTTCATCTCCGCCACCTTCGCCTTCATCCGGTTTCTCGGGATCTTCCGGAGATACAGTAACGCTAATTTTCTTCAGATATTCATCCAGACTGATCAGATCTAACTTCTCATCTGCACGGGTAGCAGTTTTGGTAACACGCAACTCTTTATTGGCTTGGAAAAAGATACGAACACTATCTACACTCTTAGCATTAATATCCTTCGCCAACTCCGCACCTTTCGAACGGGCAGTCAACATAAACACACCCAAACCTTCGATATTCACAGACTTACCTTCCAACAACTGCTCCTTCATTTTTTCCACAAAATTCTGGATTACACTCTTGATGTCACCGATAGACAGCGAAGAACGATCCTGCATTTTCTGTGCAATATATTTCAGGTTGACGGACTGACCTAAAGTGATCAGATGCGGATAATATCTCTTAGGAGAATTGGGAACACGCGGATCTGTTGGTCGCGTAATGACTTTGTAAATTACACTCATACTACGTTTTTTTAAGATTTAAATTCAAGTTATTTATTCACGTTTTGTTGATCAACAATGCAAAGGTGAAGCTTTTATTCCGGATAGAAAAGAAAAAAGCCCCTTGCGGAGCTATTTTCATTTACCTAAGTATATAATAAACTATAAATCAACAACATAATCAGCATTCTATAATCTCCCAGTCCCCAATCGTACACCGTTCGCTATCAAAACTGACAGCCACCTTTACGACAGGCAATCCACATAAAGCAAAACGTTCCGGATAATTCTTCAAATCAATTTGCTCCATCGCTTCACCAGCACTTTTATCCAATTTCAGTTCCATCACATACAATGTAGTCTTCGTACGAAGTACTATATCTACCCGTCCACGAGGAGTACGAACCTCCACATCCACGTAATATCCCAACAAACTGAATATGATATAAAAGACCTGCTGATAGTGTCCTTCGAACCTTGTATTGTCGCAGTAAGGAATCGTAGACAGAAATTCCTGCAAACGGTGTAAAGCAGCATCCATATCACCATTCTGAATATCATAAAAAAGATAAGCTACCATGGTAGTTGCTTCAGGTGTCTTGTTATTTACATAATAAGGAAGAAGGCTCTCCATAAGTCCCAACCTTACTTCTTTATTAGGAATATCCAGCGTATAAAGATCTAGCATCTTATTATAATCCTTAATAGTGATATACCCACTTTGGTACAATAAAGGCACTGCATCAGTCATCGTTTCAGTAGGAGCATCGAAAACTGAGGACTTTAGTTGTTTACATCCAATTTCGGAAGGTTTCACTCCAAATTTATTTAACATCTTAATCAGATATGTAGGAGTACCGCTACCAAACCAATAAGATCCAAATTTTCCATCAGCAAAAGCATTTAGCAAACTGAAAGGATTATATATATCGGGCGAAGGAGAAGTGAAATGATAACCATCATAATTTTCTTTCAATTTCATCAAAGCCTCTTCAGGTATTATCTCCAATTTCTTTGCCAATCCTTCCAAATCATCCTTCATTTGCAAACGTATCTCATCTTCACTAATTCCACAGATAGCAGCGTATGGCTCATCCATACTAATATTCTTTATATTATTCAACTCACTAAAAATACTTAGTTGGGAGAATTTGGTAATACCAGTCAGAAATACATATCGCAAATAAGGATCACAAGCTTTTAACGGGCTGTAGAAGTTACGCATGATGTTACGCAATACATCCAGATTTTCCCGTTCGTGCACCACATCCAGCAGAGGAGCATCATATTCATCAATAAGCACAACCACTTTCTTTCCGGTCTGCTCATAGGCACGTTTTATCAGTCCCATCAAACGCTGATTGGGATTAACCTCCTCCTCCAACCGTCCATAAATCTGTTCATAACCATATAGTTTCAGATTCAATTCTTGGAGCAACTGTTCACTATCCGCATGTTTGGCGGTACTCATATCGAAGTGAAGTACCGGATATTCCGTCCACTCCTTCTCCAGTTTCTCCATAACCAATCCATGAAACAGCTCCTTACGTCCGGAAAAATAGCTATGCAGCGTGGAAGTAAGTAATGACTTACCAAAACGCCGTGGACGGCTCAAAAACATATAGCTGGAAGCCGAATGAGTCATCCGGTAAACATACTCCGTCTTATCAACATAGAGGTAATTCCCCTCACGTATCTTCGAGAATGTCTGTATCCCAATAGGATATAGTCTTTGCAAATCTTCCATATCAATCATATTTTTCATATACTTAAGCATTTATAATTTCCCAGTCCCCAATCGTACACCGTCCGCTATCAAAACTGACAGCCACCTTTACGACAGGCAATCCACATAAAGCAAAGCGTTCCGGGTAATTCTTCAAATCAATTTGCTCCATCGCTTCACCCGCACTTTTATCCAATTTCAGTTCCATCACATACAATGTAGTATTCGTACGAAGTACTATTTCTAGCCGTACACGAGGAGTACGAACTTCCACATCCACATAATACCCTAATAAACTAAATATGATATAAAAGACCTGCTGATAGTGTCCTTCATATTTCGTATTATCGCATTGCGGTATAGTGGACAGGAACGTTTGCAAACGGCGTAATGCAGTATCCATATCCCCATTACGGATATCACGGGAAAGATAAGCCACCATTGTCGTGGTTTCCGGAGCTTTATTACCGACATAATGTGGAAGAAGACTTTTCATCAGGCCTATTCTCACTTCCTTATTAGGAATATTCAATGTATACAAGTCTAATTCCTCATCATAATTCTTAATAGTGATATAGCCACTTTGATATAACAGAGGGATAATACTTGTCATCCTTTCTGTTGGTGCATCAAAATCCTCGACCGAAACCTTATTATTTCCAATTTCGGAAGGTTCTACGCCAAACTTCTTCAACATATTTATCAGATATGTAGGCGTACCACTACCAAACCAGTAAGATCCAAATTTTCCATCTGCAAAAGCATTTAGCAAACTGAAAGGATTATATATATCGGGCGAAGGAGAAGTGAAATGATAACCATCATAATTTTCTTTCAATTTCATCAAAGCCTCTTCAGGTGTTATCTCCAATTTCTTTGCCAATCCTTCCAAATCATCCTTCATTTGCAAACGTATCTCATCTTCACTAATTCCACAGATAGCAGCGTATGGCTCATCCAGACTAATATTCTTTATATTATTCAACTCACTAAAAATACTTAGTTGGGAGAATTTGGTAATACCAGTCAGAAATACATAACGCAAATAAGGATCACAAGCTTTTAACGGACTGTAGAAGTTACGCATGATGTTGCGCAAAACACCAAGATTTTCCGATTCGTGTACCACATCAAGCAAAGGAGCATCATATTCATCAATAAGCACAACTACCTTCTTACCTGTTTGCTCATAAGCACGCTTAATAAGATTAACTAAGCGTAGATTGGCATCCCCCTCTACTGCGTTAATAGCAAACGTACGTTCATATTCAGCAAGCATAAAATCAAGAAGACGTTCCAATCCTCCTTTATCCACATGTTTCGCCATACTCATATCAAAGTGAAGCACCGGATATTCCGTCCACTCCTTCTCCAGTTTCTCCATAGCCAATCCATGAAACAGATCCTTACGACCGGAGAAATAGCTATGCAGCGTAGAAGTAAGTAATGATTTCCCAAAACGTCGTGGACGGCTCAAAAACATATAGCTGGAAGCCGAATGAGTCATCCGGTAAACATACTCCGTCTTATCAATATAGAGGTAATTCCCCTCCCGTATCTTCGAGAATGTCTGTATCCCGATAGGATATAATCTTTGCAAATCTTCCATATCAATCATATTTTTCACAAAGCTACTAAAAATTATCCATCAGTCATTGCTTTACAAAAAAAATATCAACTATCTTCACAGACGGTTGATATAATAGAAATCACATCGGATTTACACCGACATGAGGGCGTTGATCAGGAATACACCGCTGTGTATTTCCTGACCACAAAATGTAGGGATCTTCATGTGTGTAGCATGAAGTTAGGGACCTACACATTCTTCATCTCACTTTTTTTAAAAGTACTTTGAAGCACTTTATTTCTCTTTATTATCGCTAGTTTCTCCATATCCGTAACCATAGCCATATCGTTTACCATAACCATAGTATTTGCCATATTTACCATAACCGTAATAATAACCGTATTTTCTTTTCTTCAAATCCAAACCATTGATTACAGTACATAGGTTAGGTAACTTATTTCCATCAATAAGTTCATTAATCAAAGTATACTCATTCTTACGAGTATAATCCGCGCGACAGACATAAACTGATAGATCAGCCACACGTCCTATCAATAAGGTATCAGTTACCATACCAACAGGGGCAGTATCTAAAATTACATAATCAAAATTCTTCTTGAGCGTTTCAATCGCTTTATCCAAGCCATCACGAGCCAATAATTCGGTCGGATTAGGAGGAACCGTTCCACCAGGAAGAATATAAAGATTCTTACTTACATCAGAAAGCTGTACTAAATCCATCAAGTTCTTTTCCGGATTAGCCAAATATTGAGTTATACCTTGTTCTCTTTTTGAAATATTGAATACTTTATTCAAACCCGGTTTACGGATATCAAGACCAACGATCACGACTTTCTTACCCAATAAAGAAAGACTTATAGCAAGATTACCAGAGATAAAGGATTTACCTTCACCACTGACTGTGGAAGTAACCAAAATCACCTTCTTGTCATTTCCAAGCATAAACTGAAGATTTGTTCGGACATTGCGGAAGGTTTCACTCATCAAGTTGTTTTGATTCTCAAATACAGCAATAGCACCCTGCTTTTCATCAGTCAATGGGATATCACCGACAATAGGTGCACTGGTAAGTTTTTCTACATCTGCACGACCTTCAATCTTAAATTTAGTCAATTCGAGCAAATAAATAACCCCTACCGGAATTCCAACTCCCAATATCAAAGCGATCAAATAAGTAATCTTACTTCTAGGAGACACAGGAGCATCATCCGCTATAGCGTCATCTATAATCTTTGCATTGTTGGCAGTAGCAGCCAAAGTTATAGCATTCTCTTCACGCTTCTGAAGCAACATCAGATAAAGCCCGGCCTTAATCTCCTGTTGACGCGCAATACTTACAAACTCACGCTCCTGGCTAGGTGCTTCACTGATACGACGGGAATAACGGCTCGCTTCACGATCCAAATCAGCCTTTGTGATATACAATCCACGCAACACCCTATCTAAAGAGACTTGTACATTCTCTTTCATGGCATGAATGCTGGTATCCAGATTTATAATGGTAGGATTGTTCTCCGTTGATGTACGCAGCAAACGTTTCCTCTCAACAAGCACATCATTATAACGGTTGATAGCGGTCGCAAGATTCACATCCTGCAATCCTATATTACTAGGCAGAACCTCATAACCTTCATTCTGCATATATTTCTGCAAATCCTGCAACAGATTAATCTGGGTTTGATTCTCCACACGCTTCTTTTCATATTCAGCACTACCCGTCAAAGCGATCTGTGCATCACTGGTCAAATCAGTAATACCCGCCCCACGTTTGAAACTTTCCAGATCCTTTTCTGTACTACCCAGTTCTTTAGAGATAATACCAATACGTTCATTGATAAATTCTGCAGTTTTTTGTGCAACTTCATTCTTATCATTATTCGTATTGATATTATACATCTCCAATAACTTATTGATAAAATCCTTGCCGCGCTGTACATTCGAATTTTTCAATGATATGACAGCCACAGAAGTGGTTTTAGAAGTAGGTTCGATAGTCATATTCTTGGAATACCATTTCGCTACTGCCAAAGGCTGATTAATTGTTGCTGTAATATTACGTGTAGTCTTTTCTAGATCTGTTGTTGTTTCTTCTGATGTTCTTTTAGAAGACAATACTGAATCCGGCGTCAAAAAGAAAGCCAATGTTCCTTTATCGGTAGGAAAAACAGCCGGCAACTTTTCGAAATGTTTCTGATATTCATCATCTTCAATCTTCACATTCACATCCATACCTCCCTGTGGTTGCAATGCCATCTCCACAATCATCGGTTTCTCCAACAAATCAGCCTCCTGCGGAGTCAGACTCACTTGTACTGGTGAAGCCTTATACATGTTTTTAGAAGGAAATTCATCCTCATCTGTATAAGAAATATAGAGTCCCAAATCTTCAACCACCTCTTTGACGATAGTCTTGGAACGGAGAACCTCAATCTCGTTATCAATATTCTGCGAAGAAGAGACCATACCATCCAATCCCAGACTCTCCAACCCGGAAAGCATACCGGCACTTCCTCCTTTTTTATCATCCTTAATCAAAACTGTAGCGGAAATATTATACACGGGAGTGGACATATAAAGATAGACCCATGCCGTAATCAAACACGCCACAACCGCACCCACAAACCAGGGCCAGTGGATTAAATATTTAAACAACAGCTCCTTAAAGTCTATGTTTTCTTCCTTAGATTCTTGTGCTTCGTTGAAATCTGTTTCTTTCATTGCAAATCATTATTTTAAGATATTTACTAATAGGCTGACAATGGATACCAAAATAGAAGTAGCGGAGAACCAGAGACTGGTACTGTTACCTACATCCGAATTTCGAGCCTTTGCTTTATTAGGAGTTACATAAATAATATCATTCTGCTGTAACCAATAGTAAGGTGAAAGAATGGTTTCGGCCTTGTTCAAATCCAAAGTTACAATTTGCTGTTTGCCGTTTGCGTCCTCACGAATCAACTTCACATTATCACGAAGACCGTATACTGTCATATCACCCGCCATGGCTAAAGCTTCTAATAAATTTACCTTCTCATTGGAAATAGTAAAAGTTCCGGGACGGGTAACCTCGCCGATAACAGATATTTTATAATTTACCATACGGACCGTTACAATGGGAGTCTCTTTCATGTAAGGTTTTAGTCTATCTATAATCAACCGTTCCGCTTCCCTTTTCGTTAAACCTCCTAACTTCAATTCTCCTAATACCGGAAAATTGATGTTTCCGTCATTATCTACCAAATAAGGTTGTAATACAGGCTGGGTAGTCACATAAGACGAAGTACTCACAGCTATTCCGGCATTGCTGGCTACTGTAAGGTTAAAAGGGGTTGCTAATTCAGGATTAGTACACGATACCACAATGGTCAACAAATCCTTGGGCATGATCTTGGCATCATACAATTTTTCCTGTTGTTCTACCCCGTTCACAACTTCCACATTCTGGAAATAGGGAACTTTTTTATAAGACTGACAAGCAGTCAATAAGAATGGCAACAATAGTAGCCACAAATTTCTTTTGTTAAGTCTTCTCATCATAATTCTTAAATTCATAATTAAACGCCCTTTAATTCCTAAGTTTTAATTTTCTAATATGCTTCTTTTTCTCCGTGTATGGCATTATACACCGTCTTATACATGATATATAAATCCAACAGGAATGTCCAATGCTCTATATACCAGATATCACGCTGCACACGTCCTTCCATCTGCCAAAGTTCTTTCGTCTCACCACGATAACCCGTCACTTGCGCCCAACCCGTTATTCCAGGTTTTACAAAATGACGAACCATAAACTTGTTTATCAGATTAGAATATTCCTCCGTATGTTTCAACATGTGTGGACGGGGACCTACAATGGACATATCCCCCTTCAACACATTAATGAATTGCGGTAATTCATCCACACTAGTCTTCCTCATTATCTCTCCGATACGTGTTTTACGAGGATCATTTTCCGTAGCCTGAAGAGTATCACATTGCGCATTAACCTTCATCGAACGAAACTTGTAACACCAGAATTCACGACCATCCTCACCACTGCGTTTCTGCTTGAAAAAGACAGGACCGGAAGAACTTAACTTGATGGCGATTCCGAAGAATATATAAACGAATGGAAAGACTGTAATAAGAAATAGCCCTGAACAAACAACATCAAAAGCACGCTTGATAATACGGTTCTCCAATGATTCTAATGGTTCACAACGAATAGAAAGTACAGGAACATTACCCAATAATTCAAAATGCATTCTACGCTTCAAATAGTTACGAACATTAGGAACACTAAAAAAACGAACCAAATGGTTTTCACAGTAATTAATAATGGGAACAATCTCCGAACTACGTACAGAAGGAAGACTACAGTAAAGCTGGTTGATCTCTCCCGCATGTTTTTCTAAAAAAAGACTTACTTCATTGGGTTGTCCCAAGTATGGAACATCCTGCGGATACCGGTCCGAAGGAAAATCCTCGAAATACCCCAGTACACGATAACCGGACGTAGGATCATCCGTCATCGCATGATAAAGTTCCTGCATATTCTCATGGCTCCCAACCAAAACTACCTTGCGGACATTTCCGCCCTTTTTTCGATAAATCTCCAGTAAGTGACGGGAAATTAGGCGGTAGCTAATAATGACAATTATCAGTGCAACATAAAACAGTCCGAAATAGCGGGAATGAGAAAAATGAAAATGAAAAACAAGCAACGTACAAACCGATAAAAAGACAAAAGGAACCATGTTACGTAAGACACGGATCATGATCTGTTCGGAACGTACCACAGGACGATGAAGAATAACACCTGAATGCATGTTACAAAGTAAATAGCACAGGGTGATAAGAGTCATACCCTGAAAGATAGAACCGCAATGAATACACCAGAAACGGGTACCCAGAAACAAATTAAATCCCCATAAAAGCAGGTTCAGCAAAATAAGATCCCCCAAAAGAACCAAAGATTTTAGGACTTTGTTAAAACGTTGGACTTCCTGCATAACAACAAACTTAAATATATAAAAATTAAAACATATTTTTGTATACAGAAACAACCTGTTCTGCTATTCTATCCCAATTATATTCATCCATTGAATAATGGACAGGACAAAAATCCTGCACTAAATTCTTTTGTAATTTTTCCTGGAGTTGCTTTTCATTCCCTGTCTGAAAATAGCAATCAAAATCCAGCCCTACTTCCAGGTTTGCAGGGATACTACTCACAATTACTGGAAGATCATAGCTCATTGCCTCCAATAAAGCGATAGGTAAACCTTCATGAGAAGACGGCAAAACAAAACAACGGGCATGAGTTAGCAGTTCATGCAACTTAGTACCTTTAATAAAACCAGTCAGGATTACCCCATTCTCTTTTGCCAAAGACTTCAGTTTCTTTGAATAATCATCCTCAAAATCTGTATCACCTGCAAGCACCAGTTTATAATTCTGTTGTTTCAGAGCTGCAAAAGCACGAATCAACTGATGAAAGTTCTTTTCCGGTACAAAACGTCCCATGGCAAAAACATACTTCTGCGGTTCTATCCCCAGTTCTGTTAAATAATCCGTATCATTCACCTTGTCCGATGTCGGCACTCCATTGTATATCAGATGACAATCCTTTCGGTTATACTTACGCACTAAAATATCATTGATAACCTCCGAAATAACGATTATTTCATTGGCAAACATACAGCCCATCCATTCACCGGTTTTCAACATAAATTTGGCAGCTTTCCCCCATTTGTCCCGGTCATAGTCCGGACCATGATGTGTAAATACAACTTTCATACCCAGTAAACGCGCCAAAGGGGTCAGCAATGCTGGCCCAATGGCATGAATATGTACAATATCTGCATGTAAACTTTTAGCTTTCAGAATAGCTTTGAATGTATGAATGATAGCTTCGAATGATTTCTTCTTAGGAGTCTCAATATCCATCAATTTAACACCCTGATATTCCTGAAGTGAATCATGCACATAGCTTTTACGACGGATTATAGTTATATCAATGCCTTTTTGTGCAATACGAGGGAAAAGCTCTTCGCTATGTGTTTCAACACCACCAAGGATATTGGGTATTCCCCGGGTGCCGGTTACCACGACTTTCATGATTTTAAAAACTCTCTCTTAAATCTCCCTGACAAGGATCCTGTCCTACGTTATACCAACATTTGTCCAGACACGCAGGCTTACCTTGTATACTCAAGAATTTATTTTTCAATGCCCATTTCAGAGGATGCTTAATATATTTATGCATCACCGGGGAAGCAGTACCTACCATCCAACAGTTCTTCGGACACTTGCGCACCATAGCACGTACTTGCTGCGCCTGTTCACTTTCCCAAATAGTCATAAAGTTCGGAGTTTCACGGATATTACCCATTTTCTTCATCCAATATTTTTCTTCCAAACCATTACATGGATACACATCGCCATAAGGCTCAATAAAGAAATTGGCAGAACCAGCTTCGCACGGCAGCATACGGCGACCTCCTTCTATATAATTGATTAGTCCCATATTGAAGAAAGCACGGAACCAGCTTTTCGGATGATTCTCTTTCAATTGCCATTCTATCAGCTGTTCAAAGTTTTTACAAACTTCGTCTTTATTCGTTATCACATTATCATCTTTATGGAAATAATATGAATTGTGGAAAGCTGCTGTAGCAAACTCCATTCCCAATGACTTACTCAATTGATAAAGCGAAAGCATGTCTTTTGAGTTATTATTGGATACCGTACATCCAAAACCGATGTCTTTCAGTCCCATATCTTTCAGCATCAATAACGTACGCAAACCTTTATCAAAGCCACCTGAATGTCCACGTAATTCATCATTCTTGCAGCTTAATCCCTCGATAGAAATACGAATGCCAATATTCGGAAATTTTTTGGCCAACGCTACCACACGGTCTTCGAACCATCCGGATGTAGAAATTACAATACGGTCTGTATGTTTATAGCATTCTTCAACAATCTTATCCAAATCCTCACGAATGAAAGGCTCGCCACCTGTGAGGTTAATAAATTTTAGCTTCGGAAGCGTTTGCAAATCCTCCAGTTGTATCTCTTTACTCTTTTCTGTGGGATACTGCCACACATTACACATCTTACAACGCATCGGGCAACGATACGTCAAGATAATGCTCGCGTCGGTAGGACACGGGATATTATTTGTAGTCATAATATAATAAGATTTTAAATATATACGAAAGAAATATGTTTCCTCATCACTTGGTGTAAATCTTCATCAGCTGTTTATAGTAAGCATCTGCAGAGTATCTTTCTTGTGATTTTTTGGCCAATGATTCGTAATCAAACGTATATGTGAACATCATCTCAATCTTCTTTTTTAAGTCCACTATATCTTTTGATTTGAACAACATTCCACTTTTTCCCTCTTCTATCAATTCGGGAATTCCTCCAATGCACGCTCCCAAAACTGGAGTTCCTAAACATTGTGCTTCAATCACTGAAAGTGGATTATTTTCGTACCATTCTGAAGGTATAATACAAAAACGAGCACATCCTACCAATTCCTTAATCTCAGGCCACTGTTTATAACCGAGAAATTCAATATCAGTTCCGGTTGCCAATGTTTTAAGTTCGTCCAGAAGAGGACCTCCGCCAATGATTTTCAATTTATAGGACAACCGCCGAGCTGCCTCTACCAAAGTTGCGACTCCCTTTTCATGAGACAAGCGACCGATAAAACAATAATAATCTTGCTTGTTATACTCGTGTCTTATAGTCTTTTCCACATCTATAAAGTTACAAAGAATGTGAATTTTCGATTTATCAAAACCTCCTTGTTTCATTTTTTTTGCCAAGAAAGAACTAGGTGATAAGAAAATATCCGTAGAAGCCTCCAAACGTTGTCTATTCCATTTCATCGCCTCCCAATAGGCCAGCACACTAGCAATGCGCGAGTTTTTCATACACTTATACTCCACTACCCGATATTTGTCTGCAAAACACTCTTCGCAAACTTCCATGCCATTACGCAAACAGTCATAACGTGGGCAAAGCAACTTATAATCGTGCAATGTCCAAACCACTTTTATTCCTCTTTGATGAGCCAATTCCACTATGATTGGCGAAAGCTGGCTATGAATATTATGAACATGCACTATGTCCGGATGGAAATCATCCAATAACATATTAAATTTCCGTTCCACTTCGCTTGTACCAAAAGGGCGAGTAAAAGCTTCTATCATTCCAACTCCTGGTTTAAATCGAATCTCACTGGGGAAATATTTGCTCCATGGAGTCTGTATGTTCTCTGGAAAATCCATAGCAAAGATTGCTACCTCGTGCCCGTTTTTTTTCAAAAGTTCTTTCAAATTGATGGTACAAATACAATCTCCACCACGAGCATAGTAGAATTTGTTGGCTAATAATATTCGCATTCTTACGTTTCTTGCTACTAATAAACAATTAAACACTTTTACACTAATAAATATCAGGAGCTTAAAGTAGAAAAGATCCCCAATCAACTGTCACATAAGGAAAGCGATTTCCCCGATAATACTTCGTTCTACAATTGATACCCATTTTCCATATCGTTCCATTTATCAAATTACTAAACATCCTGATGGAAGCTATTAGTTATTAGAGAACACATATTTCCCACAATGTCACACATATTAATAATCAAAACATTTATTCACTATCCACATTTTTAAACACACACACCTTTATGCAAGCATTACATAATACACACTTCTCTTTATTTATAATAGGATAAAAAAAGCCTTCCTCATCAGTTTGCATACTAATTGCACCTTTAGGGCAAATGGCATAGCAAGCCGAACAGCCACAACATTCGTATTTTTCTACAAATAATATAGGGTATTTTTTTTTCACCATATTCAAGTTCTAACATTAAGTCCAATTCGATTAAGATAATAAGCACAAATTTTTACATATCCTTTTATATATAGTTTCAAATCTTCGATTTTGTTATGACTCACATATTTCTTATACGACTCTGTAAATAACATAGAATCAAGGCTAGACATAAACTCATCTCTATGTTGTGGTTTTACAGAAGATTTAATAATGCTTGGATTCATCGTAACACAGGTTTCCAAAGTCTCTTCATTTATTATAATTTCAGAAGGGGGTATTGAGTTTAAAACCTTCATACCTTTTATTGAATGAACCAATAATAACGAAACGCCTTGTAAATGATTCATCTTTGGACTATATTTTGATACTCCCCAATAATCAGCCAATGTTATATCACTAACACGATTAACACCTTTTACTACACAATTATAACACGATGGACGAAGAGTATAATTCTTAATAAATGCCTGCATAAACATATCATGCGTAAAAATCGAAGAGACGGTTTTATTAGACGTATACACAACTTGCAAAGAATATGTTTTCCAGCCAAATCTTTTATTTCTAAAAGATATAGACTCAATATTACACAACATTTTCCCGATATAACTTTGCCAAACTTTAAACGATGGCACTCCATGACAAGCAAAATCCACAGTTAATAAATTTACGCATAGTTCTTTACCCAAATAAGACAATAAGCCATTAACTTGGCAAGGAGTTCCACAAAATAAAACTTTTTTACCTCTTAATAAATAAAACCGAATTTCTTTAAAGGTGCTTCCAAGTATGCTCTGCACATATTTAGAACCACGAAGTAAAGGCAATTTATCTATTCTATCAATACACATATGTTGTACATTCCAATGTTCATCAAATGCAGCTCCAAATACAATACCACCTTGTTTCAATATTTCAATAGCAAGAAGGCTAAATACTCCCCCTGACGAACTTTGCTCATGAAGTTCTTTATTTTGTGCATACGCTGAAAAAGCCTTTGTTTCCATCCTTTATTCTAAAGATTGTTGTAGCCATTTTATAGATTCATCTGCAAACATCATCCTCTTTTGATTAATACTTACATAATTAATATTATCATTCAATTTTTTCAAATTTTCCACATTTTCTATCATTCTATCTGACAAGCCATATAGATTTAACAAATCACAAAGCCTCACATTCTTTGATGTTTTAGCCTTTACATTGTCACGATTGAATACATAAAACGTACGATTGTACATAATGGAGAAAACTGCTCCGTGAAAAGAATCAGTCACTACAACATCTGCATATCGAATGAGAGACAAAAATTCCGCAGGACCAACATTCCACATCGGTCGAAGAGGCGAAATACCATCAAACTTATTATATTTTTGCTTAACATAAGGGATGAAAATTATTTGATAACCTAAAGAAGTGTAAAAATCTTTCAATTCATTTTGAAACAGACAATTAGAAAATGAATATAAAAGTACATATTTTTCTTTTATCATACGCTCAGAACATACCTGATTCCATTCTTCTGTTGATAATAACATAGTGGGATCAAGCACTATTTTTATTGAGACTTTTACCTCAGCTTTTTCAAGCAATGCTTTTGCAGAAGCCTCCCTTACAGAGATTGCATCAAATGAATCCAAATATTTTTTAAAACATTCACCTTCATATTTATTAATAAAGCCTCTTCCAATACTAGCTGCATAAGAAAGTCTCTTTGCATTAGCATTAACTGGAAAATCTAGCAAATAGAACCGATTAACCACATTGGGATTCCACACTTGATCACTGCCGACAATAAAAATCTCAAAATCCTGTCCCAAATGATTTATGCTCTCAATATCATATTTGTTACTAACAAAGATGTTTTCTTTTTCAAACTTATCAAATAAACTCTTTCTTATCCGCAGGTTATCTGCTATTAAATAGGTTTTCTTTTCCACCCATTTTTCCAAAAATTTCGAGAATATTTCTAGAATTGAATATTGTCTTAATTGTTGTATTTTAGAAGGATAAATAGGATTTTCGCCACCATCGAAGATAATTTGACAAGCATTATACCCAAGTCTATTAATAATATAAGACAATGCATATGCCTGCAACATACCTCCATAATTATAGTTACCTTGAAATATAGTTAGTATTGCTATCTTTCTCTTCATATATTCAATATCTGATAATATATTTTATTTCTTTGTTCAATAGAAACTTTTAAATCAAATTGTTTTACAATTTCTTTACATTCTGAAAACATTGCGTTTCTAGTTTTAAAATCTGATAATTTTTCTATACCTTTAGCAAAAGCATCCACATCAAAAGGATGGCACAAATAGCCTGTCTTGCCATTCACAATATATTCTCTTATACCTTGTACATCAGATCCAACTAAAGGAATTCCTGCACTCAGCATTTCAATACCGGACAATCCTAGACCTTCTCTAATGGAAGGCATAACACCAATGTCTGCACATTTGATTACTTCAGGAATATCACTTCTAAATCCCAAGAACAAAATGTTAATTTCTTTTTCCTTGGCTATTTTTCTAATCTCTTCTCCAGTCCCATCTGCGGTCATTTCTCTACCACAAATAGCAAAAACATACTTATCTTTATCACGCATCGTTGCAAGAGCTTTCACTATCACAGTATGATTTTTACGATGAGACAATTCTCCAATAGCGAGAATCATAATTTTATCCTTAGAAATGTTTAATTTTTCACGGTAAGCATCTCTATCTATCACAGCTGTTCTAAACTTCTCCGTATTTACTCCTACTCCATTTATATGAAACACATTTTTACAATGTAACTTTTTAGCACTTTCATAATCTTCCTTATTGATAGTAATAATGGCATCACAAAATCGGGACGCAATAGCTTCTATAGTATGATATATAAAATACTCTTTTTTTGATGATAAATGCGTAAAAGCTAGTCCATGAGTGGTGTATATTATTTTGGTACCATACTTGCGATATTTCCTAGCTGATATTCTTACAAGCAATCCCACAATAGGGGTATGGCAATGTATCACATCAAAATGATGCTCTTTGAGCAATTCTTTCACCTGATTATAATATGCTATATTATTGATGGTAAAAGGGGATTTCGCATCTATTTTCGCATCAATGAATGTGACATTCTTTTCAGCCATTATTTTCATGGTATAATCTTCATTCCTTTCGTTATCCCCAATAGCATAAATTTTATATCCCATCTGATTGAGCATATCAACATCGTCCCAAAGGAAATGAAAAAAACCTATGAAATTAGCCGCAATTAAGGCTTCTTTTTGCATAATTAATCTATTAAATATTCACTTTTTTGGAAAAAAAAATTTCATCTTTTCCAAAAGATAACATAGTACAAAACTTCGGAAACAAATGATTTTTATTCTTATTCTCGTCACTATAGGTTTGTTTTCAAGAGGATACGTCTTTAAGATCTCGTCAATTTTCTGATAATCAATTCTATTTTTATACAATTCTATTTTTTCCTTAACTGACAAACGCGAAGAGAATATCTGCCTAACAAAAGCAAGCAGACAACCAAGAAGATGACCACTGGCAAATATCCGAGCATCAGGATAATTTAATCCCTCTAATCTACTTGCCAAATGATCAGCAAAAATGATGTTTTGGTTGAATCTATCCGGTCTGACAATCATCGTTAAAGAACTATTATTATGACGATAATTGTAAAACTCATTTTCTGTAAAAACAATCAAGTTACAAGCTGCCGCAAAATCGATATTGAAAATAAAATCCTCACATATCAATATTCTTTCTGAATAGAAGCGTATACATTTTTCTTTTATCACTGACCTTCTATATATAGCTGTACATGAACTTGCAGTCGATTTAACTTCCAAGTTCTGAGGATGCAAAAGGCCTGCCATATTTTTCAGCATCGGATCTAACTTTTCTATCAAATCAGTAGATTGATACAATTTTGTATTGCATCCTTCAAGGCGATAATCAACCTTGCCGGAAAAGCGCTTATATAAGAATCTAACTTCATCCGCTCCTGTCTTTTTGGCAATTTCGAAACACTGGTCGTACGTATCAAGAGCTACATAATCATCACTGTCACAAAATGTAACAAATTCTCCTGTTGCTACTTCCAAACCAGAGTTTCTTGCAAGACCCAAACCACCATTTTTCTTATGGACTACCTTTACACGCGAATCTATTTTTGCATATTTATCACATATTGCAGGACAATTATCTGGTGATTCATCATCTATCAAAATAATCTCAATATCATTAAGTGTTTGATTTAATAATGATTGAACGCATTCGTCAAGATACTGCTCTACATTATAAACAGGTACCACTATTGATACTTTTGGTATATTCATCTAACAAAATTTTATTGTTTTAGAATTAAATATTTGAATTAGTCCTCTCATGTAAAAAAAATCCTTTTATATGAAGAAGATAATATTTTCTAATGATAGAAAGAGAAATTTATGTGAACTGTCCAATCAGAATAACCCTGATAAAGCTACGTGTCTTTACAGGTCTTCGGAATAATCGTTGAACTAAACTTGAGTTATTAAAATGTGTACTATTTCAAGACTTTTTCTATCCAGTTTAAAGAATCGTCTCTCAAAGTTTGCAATCTTCTTTGTTCCACATTCTTATCGTAAAAAGGATTTGCTTTATGCATGTTCTCATTTACAATCAAACAACATTGTTCTAAACCCAACTGCTTCATAAGACTACTCTGCCTATCATCATCATTATTTGGAACAATAGAAATCAGAGGAATCCCATAGTTAGCTGCAAAAGCGGTTCCATGAAAAGAAGTAGTCACAACCAAAGACGCATTAGCAAAAAGGTCGAGAAAGTCAGTAATGGAAGAATCTGTAGCATCTTCGATATTCAAAGCTTTCACATATCCCGCTTGACATCCAGAATATCCTTCGAGTGCTACGATTTTACATTGTAACTTCTCTTGATAAAACTTCAATACTTCATAAATGTAGGGACGTGGTTCAATCGCATAGCTCAACATATACAAAAGAATATATTTCTCTGAGTATGTTTTGTTCTTTCTTAATGTGTTCCATTGATTGATATCAAGTAGCAATGTCGGATCTAGAACTTGATAAGCATTGGGTATGCCTAAGTCCGATAACACACCAAGACCAAGTGCTTCTCTTACAGACAAAGCATTAAACCTTTTCAAACACATTTTAAATTCACTCTCATATCGCTCATTCATTTTTTTGCAAGCAAAACTAGAAGCGATAGAAACTCGTCTTTTCGAATCATCTGCGAACTTCAAAAGAAATACAGGATCACAATGAGTATATCTCGTATTCCATATTTGGTCGCTTCCAACAACAAATAAATCAGACTTGCAGCCTTCGCCTTGACATATATCATCAAATCGACTATATTTATGGGTAAGGTGGAAATTTTTATCAATGAATTCATCCAACTTATTTGCTTTACGATGAGAAGCTTTCAGACCAAGATATCGACCAATTTTATTTTTCAAACTAGTGGGTCTTACGCCATGGGCTTTAGCCCATTCCCCCTTATTGTGATCATAGTTGAGAATCCGACAATCAAATCCCATACTTTCTATCACACATTGAGTGGCATAAGCCTGCAAAACACTTCCAAAATTAGGAACACGAAAAATAGTAACTAATAGTGCTTGTCTCATTCTATTTATTTAGTATCTTAATTACAAGTATCCAATCTCTATGGGGTAAGGACTTTGATTAGGATATATCTCTGACTTAGAACATTTTACGATATCCACAGAGATAAGTTAAGAAATAAAGTCATTATTAACATTGGCTTGCTACCATAGGGATTTTATCGAGTATCATATTAAACCCGTTAAAAACTTCTTAGAAAAATAGGAGTTCTAAATATGAACTACAAATTGAGCACTTAAGTAAGAATGTTTACTTTCTTTTTGCTCATTTATTCCTACTTAAATATATTCTTCATCCGTTTAGCATTATGCATACCAACTGTCTTCACGAATAAGTCTTTAGCTATACGATGGATCTTCTCTTTAACAGCCTCTTTCCTATTAAAATTTTCTAGAATATGAGTATTCTGAGCATCTATCTCCATATCAGAGAAAACTTCCACGAATACTGGTTTATCAGAACTTTTATCAAATAATTTAAGTAATATTTTTTGATATTCATCATTATTTCTAGCAGCATAATAGGCAAATCCAATAGATTCAACCCAACCTTTAGCGTCTGTATGATGTGCAGCACTTGTATGCAAATCCATAGTTGGATCATTAGTTAATGTAGTACTATAGTGAAACTCTCCTCCACCATAATTATTAATCATTAAGATACGAGATGTTTTGGGAACATGTTTAATACGCATAGCTCCCATATCATAAAAAAAGCTTAAATCTCCAATTATAAGAAAACTCAACTGTCTAGAAGTTATGGCTTGTCCAATAAAAGAAGACAAACATCCATCAATACCGTGTGTTCCAATGTTAGCAAAAACACGAATGTTACGTGAAGGTAGGCCAAAGTAATTCGTAAGACGAATACTGTTATTAATGCTAAGATGAAGTATTGATTTTTCTGGTATTCGACAGACAAAATCTCGAATAATAGTATTATTAGAAAAAGACAGATTACACAATTTGATACTATTCATATATGAAATCATAGCTTTCATATATGTACAATCACGCATCTCTGCTATAGACTCTACTTTTGCATTAAAAAAATCAAAAAAATACTCCGGAGTACATTCAAACACTTTAGTTAAACTCTTATACATATCAACGATATTACCGCTCTCCTCAATTCCCCAATGTTCATATCTCCCTGCAAAATCCCTTAAATGTGTTTTAATACTAGACATCACATTACCTCCAAAACTGATTACTATCTCTGGAACCCATGGTTCAAATGCATGTGTACTCAAAGTATGACTATCAAACGGTAAAAAAGGATTATATACGTTCTCACAATCTACATTTGCCATATACTCTGCTAGAACAATACATTTATAAAGATTTGTAAATTTTGAAAGAGCTTTATTTAAACGTTCAGAAACATAATTGTTTTGACCAGCAATAATAAGAATTTTCTTTGCTTTTACTATTTTTACAAAACATTCCTCCCACTCCGTAATAGTTGATTCGACTGTATATCGATTTATCACCCTAGCGTCCAAATGTTGCATTTCTGCACAAAGAGTAGAATAAGCCAACATTGGTATGTTTATTTGGACTGGACCTTTACCATGATGACTAGTAGCTAAAATTGCTTCATTCACTAAACGTTGACAATGCCATAAATCCTCATTTGTGTTTATTATTGGGAGGTTTACTGCCAATTTTACAAATTTCCCATACATTCCCACCTGATCAATCATTTGATCTTCTCTTTGGTTTAAAAAAGCTGGATTGCGGTCACTTGTTAAAATAATCAACCGAGCACCTTGATGATATGCTTCTGCAATGGCTGGAAAATAATTACAGGTTGCAGTTGAAGATGTGCAAGAGATTACAACTGGCTCATTCAAGCTTAAAGATAATCCTAGAGCCATATATGCAGCACTTCGCTCATCAACAACAGAATAACATATAAAAAAAGAATCATTTTCAACAGACTGTACAAAAGGTATGTTACGAGTACCTGCAGATAGCACAAGATGTCGTATATTATTCTGTTTCAAAAGCGAAATGATAACTTGATAATTTTTTAACGATGTATACATAATAATGGAGATTAAATTTTCTGTAGCAAAGGTAGTTTCTAAATATGAACCATAAATTGAGCGCTTACTTAAATATGAAAATAAACCTATAATATACAACTTTGTAGTTTACGAATCCATCATTATTTTGATGAATGTCAGTGATCTTTTTACACAAGCCATAGTACACACGCCACAACCATAGCAAGAGTGTATGTTGAAAATGTTATTCATAAAAATTATAACACATAAATTGTAAATTTATACTAAAGCATTCAGATGGTAAATTTTGAAGCTAACAGTCGATAAGTCTGCAATAAGAATATTTTTTTTGAAATATTTAAAGGGCAATTTGCTAAAAAGAAACACACTCTATCCGTCTGTTTAATCACCGTTGCCAGTTTCTTACATCTAGAATTTACAGCATCTATATTTTTCAAGCGGGCATAACACATAGCCAATCTAAAAGACAATCCAATTCGATAACGAGAAATTTCATTATGTTGTTTATAAAAATCATAAACAATGATAGCAGAATCTGCACTATTTTCATAGCTGCGGACATTCACATTGTTCATATAAGAATTTAAATTTGCTACATTGTAATAATACAGATAGTTATTATCCAACAAAATAGATTTCTTAGCAACCAATATAAGCCTTGCAGTTAATAAATAGTCTTCGGAACTATTTATGCCAATGACAGGATTTATACAGTATTTGATGTATAGCTCTTTGCTAACAACACATTTCCATATAGATGGTGGAATTACATTGGTCAAGAGATTATCTATCGTCAAGGGTTTAGAGTTAAATTTTATTACTTCAACCCCATTATCTGAATAAAAATTGAAAGAAATAAAGTCATATCCCTGATGCATATAAAATAGTATCTCTATTATAGCATTTTTATCCACATAATCATCACTATCAACACACCAAATGTAATCTCCCGTAGAGTTTTGTAATCCAGTCAATCTTGATCCTGCAAGTCCTCGATTCGTCTCATGACTTATGATTGATATTTGTGATTGCCGTTGAGGATAATCTTCTATAGTCTTTTTCAAAATTTCAACCGATGCATCTTTTGTACAATCATTGACAAATATGTATTCAATATTGTCATATGTTTGTTCAAACAATGTGCGGGCACATTTCTCAATATACTTTTCAGTTCCATAAATTGGAACCAAAATCGAAACCTTAGGATTTTTATTGAATCGTTTGTCCATAAATAATAAAATTTAAGGAAAGTTTGAAATCAAACAGTGTCTAACTGCTTGTAAGACATGCTCTATGACTAAAATAACATAATCACACTTTTGGCAATACATCTTCAACTTATACAACAACTTATATAGAATGACAACCGCCATCTCTTAATTCAGTATTTGCAATCAAGAGAAATGACGAGTAACACAAGAATAACGATGATAAGGAAACTTCTACAACTGAAGCCACTACTAATCCCAATAAGAAAAGAAACAAAGTATTTTGATTCCGCAATTTTATTTTTCTAACAATTCCAGATAATAACAACAAAAAGAAAAATACACCAACAGCTCCCACTCCTAAATAAGTATGTATTAAACCATTTTGTGCATTCGTCAAGTTTAGTAAACCTCCAACAACTGCTGTTTCATTACCTGGTCCATACCCCCATAACGGTTCATCGCTCAATATATACACTAAAGCCGCCCAAATATTGGTTCGAGTTGTAAGAGTTAAATCTTCTCCTAATACATCTACTACAATGTATTTCACCATACATAAATCAAGAATATAGGAATGCAGAAAAAAGAAAAACAAATCTAATATTAAAATCAAAATGCTCAACCCTAAAGGTTTATACAATATATGATAATAACGAACAGGAATATAAGAAAACATAAGCATGAACGCTCCAACAACAATACCCGTTGAACATGAAACAACATAAGATATAAAACATGATAGAACCAAAAGTATTCTAAATCTGTTAATTTTTACTACCTTTTTCTTGAAATACATATATAGAATATATAAAGATATCCAAAATAGGTTCAGATATGAAACAACAAATTTGTCACCTATTATACATACATCCATATCACCACCTCTATAATTACTGAAAACATCAATATTACCTAAAACTAAATATACACCAAGAAGTAACAAAAAGTATTTTAAGAATAAAACTTTATTATGATAAATTTCGACATATTCAACAAGAGCTAAAACGCTGATGATTTTTAAAAATTGTAATATGGATGTATAAGGGGACATCAAACTAACATTAGTATGAATATTCCAAATCCTATAAGTTGAATACGCATAAGATAAAGATAGCAATATAGCTATAATATTCAGTGCTTTATATTTCTTAAATAGTTTTATCAAGTTGCCTCCTAATAATAACAACAAAAATATGCAAGATAACATTTGTACATACAAATTGGCATTATTTGAAGCTAACGGACGAAGATCTATAAACGAAGAATGGATGACTAATAAAGTCAGTAAAAATAGATACATATTTTTCATTATATTCTAATCCAACTTTCAGGTATTATGTCTGGATCTTTAAATCCTTGGTTAAACCACTTTCGTGGACAAACTGTTATTTTACTTTCTTCATTGAGAAAAGCCCCCCAAAAACTAAAAGTACTATTAGCTATAATATTAGCCTTTGCTTTAGACATTAGAAACATATCATAAACAGAATCATTACCTTTATTCCAATCTATGAACAAAACATTATTTGTATCTAATTTGAGATTCTCTTTCACCCATTCTATATCATCCGAAAAAATGAAAAAGAAAGGATCATGAAATTCCTTTTTTACTATATTAATCGCTTTTTGATAGTATTCCAAAGTACAAATACCTCCATATATCTTATCGTAAGGAGGTTTGATATAATCTCCACGTCTAATATGAATGGAAACACTTTGGCTTGTAGAGATTTTTTTCAAAGCATCTGCATTCAATGAATTAAATTTCATTTTTTTAAAATGCAAAAATCCTTTTTTAAAATATCTTTTATCCTGCCAATAACCGGCAACAAACCATCCGTCTTTTTGTGGATATTGTTCTTCAGAAACTATTAAATCAATTATCCCTTTTATTTTAAGAAAATAAATAATTTCAAATAACAATTTCCAAAATAGGGAAGCTCTTCTCATATCGACATTGAACCACTTATCTAATTCAAAACCGTTATGAGAATTTCCATAAGCAAATTGATAACTTAACTTAGGAAATCTAGAAAGCATCATTTTGTAATATCCATATTGGAACATTTGATTACCCAATCCACCTTGAAACACTATAAACCTCATATTACTTCAATATTATTCTTGTGTTCAGCTACAAATTAATTTAACATATTTTCATCTTCCATTTCTCACTTTATTAATAATAAAGCATCTTTCTTGTTTCGATAAGATAAAACAAACGATCCATATTAAAGAAAACAATCCACAACAAATAAGAGCAATCAATGTTGTCGATAGCGTATTGTCCAAATACTGACGAATAATATAGCCTAGAATAATTGCCACGAAAACGGAGAATGTACATTTCAAATAAAGAAACAAATCTTGCTTTATCGGGATATTAATTAACTTATGAGCAATTTTGAGTTTCAGAAAAAATGCAATGAACTCAACGAATATTGTCATAAGAAAAACCGTTGCTGCAGGACTTCCAACTTTAAGCAGCAAATAAGAAAACAATACAGGAATTAAATACAATGGTATTGTCACCTGATTATAGTATTTCAACCTATTTGCAGCTTCAGCTACTACCGATAAAGGATTACCAAATGTACCAAAAGTAGAACTAAGACAAATCAGTATAATAAAAAGATTAGCATTTTCTGGCACTTTAACCAGCCAAAGCGAAAGAAGATAATCTATATTTACCAACAATGGAAACAATAGAATATAGAGTAACGAAAATGAAACTCGTGAACTCAACAGTACTAGTTCATACACTCTTTTCTCATTTCCAGATGCATGATTTTTTATAATTTGTGGATTTAAAGCTACTTGGAAATTAATTACAAAATTATAAACTGTTGTCTGAACTTGATAAGCGATAGCTCTTGCAGCATTGACAACTGGCCCAAAGAATAAATTTAACATTAAGTTATATATTTGTGAAACTACTCCTGTAGACACATATGAACATACAGACCATCCACTAAAAACAAACATCTCCTTGAAAACGTTCTTATCCCAATACCTTGAAAAATGGGATTCCTCAAAATGTTTTTTACAATATCTGTAATACAGATACATGATAGAAACTTGCACAACAAACAAAAGAAATCCGTAAAGAATTAATCTATCGAACTCTACAACAGTTAAGCAAAAAGCTATAAACATTTTAGCAAAAGCTTCGACTATTGAAATATAAGCAAATGCTTTCATATGTTCTTTTGCTATAATCATAGAACGATAAGGGACGACTAATATAGAGAATATAGCACTCAAATTGGAGAGCTGGTAAACTATAAGTGATGCAATACGCCTATCTTCGGGTATTACCATCTTATGAAAAAAATACCACAACCCTATTGTCTCCGAGAAAATAAGTATCAATATTGCAAAAAGAATATGAATATTCATTGTCATGCAAAATATATTATTCAAAGTTTTCTTTGTACCGATTCCTATTTCATAAGATAAAAATCGTGATGCAGATGAAGCTAACGAACCTTGAATAAAAGTAAAAAGCATAACTAAACTACCAACTACATTATATATGCCAAAGTCTACAACCCCTAATTTATCAAGAACTATTCTACTTGTGAACAAACTGATAAACATCATCACCAGCATTCTTAGATAAAGAAACATTGTGTTCTTAGCAATAGTCTTATTATTGGTTTTTATATTATTCATATAAATATTCAAACTTTATAAATATTCAATTAAAATGTACACAGTAAATATCGGTGATTAGATGGTTATTTCTCTATTGGAAGTCCCCTTAATTACACACTCTCCCAATGATTTAAGTTCTATATACAAGTAACAAGATTATATTTCTTTGTTACTTTGCTATATGTCATTTTGGGATACCAACTTATGAGAATTTGAGAATTCAGGGCTAATTCACCTATTTCAAGCAATCGGCAAACTTTTTTAATACAACCCCTTGGTTGTAATCTATAGCATAAGGAATACCTTCCTCAAAAGCCCATTTATAACGCTTGTCACTAGGAAGAGATTTCAACGCATTCAATATAGAACCATTATCACCCGGAATGTATATCCTTGAACAAAATTCATTCCAAAAACCTTTTTTTATAGCAGCGTAATATTCTTTCAATTCATCTTTTGTAAAAGTTGGTATATAGTCTCGAATTTCATACCCCAAATTTTCTAATTTATGAGTCAAATCATCCACTGATGAATCAGGATTATCAACCTGATTTGCCAAAACAGTCCTGTTTGATAACACTAGCTTATCACGATTGCAAGCCTTCCAATGATTCATCAAGATATCATCAGGAAAAAGATCTTTACCACCATGAAATTCATCAAAAATACGTTGAGCTATTTTGGGGTCATGCTTAAATCGCATCATTTGCAGTCGTGGAAAGGTGTTAAAATCCTGTCCCTTTGTTAACTTATAAAGAAAACCATACTGTTTACCACTACGTGGAAAAACCTGTAATCCTATTGTTGTAAGTGGAACTTCCTTGAAGTCAGTATCAATATCCAACGAATAATAATAGAGAATACCAGCCACGTGCTCCTCATCTAAAATGGGCGAATATGTATCTGTCTCCCAATCGTAAGCTGTGGTTGCAAAAAACGCTGCCACTTGTGGGCTACTAGTCATGTCCAGGAAACATGTTTTATTGTAATAATGTTGAGTCAAACCAAACAAATTCATCTCAAAGCGAAATAGTTGTCCATTCAATTCCACACCAAGGTCTAGTAGCTGAACTAAAGGATGTGACAACATTAAGAGCTCCATTTCCTGCCCAATTGCCAATTCTTCAATATATTGTTTCTGTTTATTTTTGCGAAACAGGCTTGGAGTACAAGGAGAATGAAACTCTGTCTCACCACGAAACAGATATTTTCTTTCACACAGATTAGGTTTCAACGAATATCTCCCCGATGCTAATCGAGACATAACGAAACTTTCTGATGGTGCATTATTGAAATATCCGCTATAAGGATAATCTAAACTGTCCACCGGAATCAGTTTTGGTATCATTCCAAGCTTCAAAAAAGATGAAGTCGGCTGTTCCAGCACACAAGGAGCAACTTGTCTCTTCTTGTCTAAGGCCAATGCTTCTTGTTCATTCTCTAACACATATTCTAGTGCATCATCTATATTCGGAAATATATATTCGTTTCCTGTTACCATAACACATTTAGTTGCCTATTGTTTCTCTCCTATCGGTTCTACATACCCGACTGGCATATCTGCACAAGCACACCCCAGCATATTCAACCGGACAGCAATCTTACTTCTGCCATCTACTGTAACAAGTTCTCCTACAAGCCCTGTCAAGGGACCTTTAATGACACGCACTTTTTCACCACGTGCCAAAGGAGCACTATTCATACAGATTGCCTCTTCGGAATAATCAAGCATAAAACGGAAACGGGCCATTTGTTCATCAGGAATAATAGTCGGACTGCTCTCACCACGCATTACCATATACCGACTAACTGTAGAAAAGGAAAGAACCTCTTTACGTTCTTTAGGATCAGCATGCACAAAAACCATCATAGGAAGTAACACGGATTCAACCACTTTACGGCGGTCGCTCCATTGATGCACTTCTTGCTGAACCGGTACAAAATTTTCAATCCCCATTTTGTCTAAACGCTCGGCTACTTTCTTCTCATGATGCATACGGACCAGAGCGACATACCAGCGTTTAGAGTGTGCTACGCCTTCCCCTGTCCCAATTTTAGGCCCAGCACTTAAAGTTTCTTTCGTTAGAATCATACTTTTTTACCCCTTATGTATCCGTTACTTCTTAGGTAACGGATAAGGTACTCATTCACAGGAAAACAGATGAAAACAGAAAAACATAGACAAGAACCGCCTACAGCAATGTTTTTCTAACCTACGCGAAGGGAAAAACATCTTTGAAAACAGAATATAGGAATATCGGGCATGATGAAACAGAATTATCATGTCCTGATATATTTTTGTTGCATATTTCAACAAATCAGAAAAAAAAGAAGATTTTACTTGTTTACTATTTGTATTTTTGCATATCTTTGCATCGAATAATTATCCGTTACCTAAGAAGTAACAGATATACTTCGCCCTTGATTTCTAATGTTTTATCGTTAATTATTTACCTAAACGATAGTTCCTAATGTAAGATAAATTCCCTTTATTTACCTCTGTACGTTCTCTTAGCTCAAAACCTTTTAAATAGATTTGTGTGGTTTTTATTGATTTGTGTCCCAATGATTCACTAATCATTTCAATTGGCACTCCACGATACTTGGCTGTCGTTGCCCAAGAATGGCGAAGTGTGTAAGAAGAAACAGGAGACTTCAAACGTAGAGCTCTCGCCAAATCCTTCAAACGATTATTGAATCTCCGAAGAGCAGACTGATATTCACGGTATGCCCTTTCATCCTTTCGTTTCTTGTTACCGCAAAGTATGTCGAACAGATAGTTCGGACAATCGGGAATGGGTTCCTGATTACTTCGGAGTTGATTAATCATTCCCTTGGCGGTGTCAAGCACTTCTACACTCATGGGAGTTTTCGTCTTGATTCGATTATAGCGTAACACACTCTGATCTAAAGCTGATTTTTCCAAATGCGCCAAATCAGCAAATGACATTCCACAAAACTGAAACATCAGGGCGGCAATAATTTGTGTGCGACGTAAACGCTCCGATTTGGGATCCTCATACAGAAGTTTGTGCAATTCACCGGCAGGCAAAGCTTTCTTTTGGCAGACATCCACGCCTGTATAAACATCATGAAATAATCGGGGAACATAAGGAGCACTCCCCGCTTCTACTCCCCGATTGTAAATGCTACGAAGCATACGCATATACGTAGAAATCGTATTAGGCTTCAAACCACACTCATAAAGATACTGACCATAACGTCGTAAACGTTCTTTGGTGACCTGTCTGAACGACATATTCAACGTACCACAAAACTTACTGAAAGAATAAAGGGCATTCTTATAGACATGCGCTGTAGAATAACGCCCCTCCTTTCGTAAACGATTGATGTAGTTCTCCCCACATCGACTAAATCCATTTTTATTCATCATTTGCATCACTAGTTATTTTATATATATACTATTTGGCAAGCGGCAAAAGAACAAATCTTTTTGCACGTTTAATTCCGCTTTCCAGATATTATTTTTAGAATTAATATATATTTAACCAACGTTAAAATTAGTAGATTATGAAAAGTAAAAATGCCAAAAAAGGTAGTAAAAACGGCAAGGTGAAAAGAAATGTCCAAACAATGAAAAAAGCCCCCAGGAGGCATTCAAGGGAAGAAATCATCAGTGAAGAAGAACTGGATAACAGAATAGCAATCGATGGAGATATCCGTCTTTATTTCACCATGTATTTAAAAATCTTTATTGATGGACATTTCCGCCATCCCAAGAAAAGAAAGCTGATAAATCTAGCCCAATATATCTATGACCAAAAAGTATTATACATCCACAAACACGGTGGCTATAAGTTAATGGAACTTAGTAGTATACATGCTGAATTAGGGGCATTGAGAAAACCTGTTGAAGAAGAGTACATGAAAGAGAAAAAGGAAAAAAGAGAACAAGCTGAAAAGATCAAAAGCAAGTACTAAAAAAAATAATGGGACAGTTGGAATATAAGGCTTACCTTCGCCGCCGTTTTCAACCGGTCGAAAACTTACAGATTTTCTCTTAAAAAAATAGTGACGGTATGCTATCGTTATAGCGTCACTATAATGAAAGGATAGTGACGCTATGACAACAACATACCGTCACTATCTATAAGGGAAGATTTACGCTCAAACAGATTATTTTTCATAATTAAAAACAGAAGAAAATGAGACAAAAAATCAGGAAGAGTAAGTTAGAAGCTTGCAAATTAGTATGGAAAAAACGTATTACTGCTGAAAAGGGGATTTCGGATAAATGCGCAGAGAGAATTGTACAAGAGTGTATTAGACTAATAGAACGCATGTTGTATGGAAATGCAATGATCGCTTTTCATAGGCAGGATGGCACATTCTGCCTGGAAAAAGGAACACTAGTAGGATATGAAAAATTCTTTCATAGAAAATTCAATATCACAGCAAAACAAGAGTCTATTGTCTATTGGAGTGAAGAACAAAAAGGATGGAGAAGATTTATGATCGGAAACCTGATGGAGTGGAAAGCTATTGTATAAATCAGATTAAAATATATTTAACAATGAATATGATTAACAAAGGGATACCTTATTTCCCGACACCGGCAAACTTCTTTGACGAAGAAGTGATGGAACTATTAGAAGCTAAATTTGGAGTGTTAGCTTCTTACATTGTCATGCGATTACTTTGCAAAATATATAAAGAGGGATATTATATCTCTTGGGGAAAGGAACAAAACCTGATTTTTGTCCGTAAAGTAGGCGGCGGGATTAAAGAGGATATGATGGAAAAGATTGTCGATCTGTTATTGGAGAAAGGATTTTTCCATAAGGAAACCTACGAAAAATACGGCATACTCACTTCGGAACAGATTCAAAGGGTGTGGTTCGAAGCCACTACACGAAGGAAAATAGATTTCTCCCAACTACCTTATTTATTAGAGACCAAGAAGAAAAAAGGGATGCAAAAAGAAGAGTTGAACGCGGAAAATGCAGACATTTTTGAAACTCAAGAGGAGGTGAGTCAAGAAAATGCAGACATTTCCCGACAAACTAAACTAAAGGAAACTAAACTAAATCATGAAGAAGAAGAAGAAACCAACGTTGCTTCGATTGAAATTCCGGGGTATGCCTACAATCTGGCTACACACAACATAGCAGGATTGATGGAGAGCCTGGACAACCATAAAGTGACTGACCCAAAAGAGAAACAGACGATTCTCCGGCTATCAGACTATGGCAGGAAAGGCACCCAGGTGTGGAAACTGCTCTCCAATACAGCCTGGAGCAAAATCGGAGCACCGGGGAAATATATCATTGCAGCGTTAGCCAGTGGACGGAAATAAACCGACTGATTAAAAGCTGATAAAAAAGGTACGAAAAATCTGTGCTTTTCACAAATTCTTCGTACCTTTACGCTCCGGTAAAACAAGTTCTATCCACATAAAAGATAACAAAATGGAAAACAGAAGTTTAGTAACCATTGCCGAACATTCTAAAGAAAAAATCCTCTACATGCTCGAAATGGCGAAGCAGTTTGAAATGAACCCCAATCGCCGGTTATTACAAGGAAAGGTTGTAGCAACCCTGTTCTTTGAACCTTCCACCCGTACCCGCTTGAGTTTTGAAACAGCTGCCAACCGTCTCGGTGCACGAGTAATCGGATTCTCTGACCCCAAAGCTACCAGTTCTTCCAAAGGGGAAACACTTAAAGACACGATCATGATGGTGAGCAACTATGCAGATATTATCGTCATGCGACACTATCTCGAAGGAGCTGCACGGTATGCCAGCGAAGTAGCCCCGGTGCCCATTGTCAACGCAGGTGACGGAGCCAACCAGCACCCGTCGCAGACGATGCTCGATCTCTACTCTATCTACAAGACACAAGGAACGCTGGAAAATCTGAACATTTTCCTGGTGGGTGACTTGAAATACGGCCGCACCGTACATTCTTTGCTGATGGCGATGCGACACTTTAATCCGACTTTCCACTTCATCGCTCCCGAAGAGCTGAAAATGCCGGAAGAATACAAACTTTACTGTAAAACGCACCAAATAAAATACGTTGAACATACGGATTTTACCGAAGAGATTATCGCTGACGCCGATATTCTGTACATGACCCGTGTGCAACGCGAACGTTTCACCGACCTGATGGAATATGAACGGGTGAAGAATGTATATATTCTCCGTAACAAAATGCTGGAAAACACACGTCCGAACCTGCGTATCCTGCACCCGCTTCCCCGTGTCAACGAAATTGCTTACGATGTGGATAACAATCCGAAAGCATATTATTTCCAACAGGCACAAAACGGTCTGTATGCCCGCGAAGCAATCCTTTGCGATGTATTAGGTATCACATTAGATGACGTTAAAAACGATATTTTATTATGAGCGAAAATAAACAAGCATTGCAAGTAGCTGCCCTGAAAAACGGGACAGTGATTGACCATATCCCATCCGAAAAGCTCTTTACCGTAGTGCAACTGCTCGGTGTGGAACAGATGACTAGCAATATCACTATCGGATTCAACCTCGACAGCAAGAAGCTGGGTAAAAAAGGGATCATCAAGATTGCAGATAAATTCTTCTGCGACGAAGAGATTAACCGTATTTCAGTAGTTGCCCCGCACGTCAAGCTGAATATCATCCGCGATTACGAAGTAGTGGAAAAGAAAGAGGTGAAAATGCCGGATGAACTTCGGGGCATCGTGAAATGTGCCAATCCGAAATGTATCACCAACAACGAACCGATGGCCACTATCTTTCATGTGATAGACAAGGATAATTGTATCGTAAAGTGCCATTATTGCGAGAAAGAGCAGAAACGTGAAGAGATTACAATCCTCTGAATAAACGTATAGCCCCATGAAACAGGACTGGAAACCAGGAACGATGATCTATCCGCTGCCGGCTGTACTGGTCAGCTGCGGAAAGGAAGAAAGCGAATATAATATGTTCACAGTAGCATGGACGGGTACGATTTGTACAAACCCGCCCATGTGTTATATATCCGTACGTCCGGAACGCCATTCTTATGACATTATCAAAAAAAACATGGAGTTTGTCATCAACCTGACAACGAAAGATATGGCTTTTGCCACCGACTGGTGCGGAGTTCGTTCGGGACGTGATTATCATAAATTTGATGAGATGAAGCTGACACCCGGACAGTGTACGGTGGTTAGTGCTCCGTTGATTGAAGAATCTCCTCTTTGCATCGAATGCCGTGTGAAAGAAATCATCTCTCTCGGCTCACACGATATGTTTATCGCTGACGTAGTAAATGTGCGTGCGGACGACCGGAACCTGAATCCTGAAACCGGAAAGCTGGAACTGGCCGAAGCCAATCCGCTGGTATATGTGCACGGAGGATATTATAATCTGGGAGAGAAAATCGGTAAATTCGGTTGGAGTGTAGAAAAGAAGAAATCATAAAAAGTGCGATATTGCCATGAATATGCTGCGTAAATTCATCCTTCCCGGTTTGTTAGCTATAGCCTGCACGGCTGTCGGCCAGAACTATAACGCAGAAAAAGTAGACCGCCCCAATACAAAAAAAATAAATATCGGTATCAAGGCGGGATTCAACTCTTCCATGTTCATGGTGTCTGAACTGAAAATTAAGGATGTAACTATCGATGAGGTGCAGAATAACTACAAGATAGGTTATTTCGGCGCCCTCTTTATGCGCATCAACATGAAGAAGCATTTCATTCAGCCGGAAGTGTCCTATAATGTAAGCAAATGTGAGATCACTTTCGATAAGCTCGGTTCGCAGCATCCTGCCATCGAGCCTGATTATGCTTCCGTGCAATCGGTGTTGCACAGTGTGGATTTCCCTATTTTATACGGCTATAATGTGGTGAAAAAAGGGCCTTACGGAATGTCTATCTTCGCAGGCCCCAAACTTCGCTACTTATGGGGAAAACACAATGAAATCACTTTTAAGAATTTTGACCAAAAAGGGATTCACGAAAGGCTGTATCCGTTCAATGTCAGTGCAGTGATCGGTGTAGGCGTCAACATCTCCCGTATCTTTTTCGATTTCCGCTACGAGCAAGGCATCGGAAATATCTCCAAGTCCATCATTTACGACAATATCAATTCCGACGGCAGCACAGGAGTGAGCAACATTATTTTCCGTCGCCGTGACAGCGCGTTAAGTTTTTCGCTGGGATTCATCCTTTAAGAATAAAATATCATTAAATCCGGCTTTTTACTAACATTTTTCTTGTACTTCCTTCATTCTTTATTTATTTTCATTAACTTTGTGCGCTTAAAATAGGTATCTCGAATTAGAAATTTAATCTTACTTATAAAAGAATGAAAAGAGACGACATCATTTTCGACATCATCGAAAAAGAGCATCAACGTCAGTTGAAAGGAATCGAGCTTATTGCATCAGAAAATTTTGTGAGTGACCAGGTTATGCAGGCAATGGGTTCTTGCCTGACTAACAAGTACGCAGAAGGTTATCCCGGCAAACGTTATTACGGAGGTTGCGAAGTAGTAGACCAAAGCGAACAAATCGCTATCGACCGCCTGAAAGAAATTTTTGGCGCGGAATGGGCAAACGTACAACCACACTCGGGAGCACAAGCTAATGCTGCTGTTTTCCTCGCAGTTCTGAATCCGGGCGACAAATTCATGGGATTAAATCTTGCACACGGCGGACACCTTTCTCATGGCTCACTGGTAAACACTTCCGGTATCATCTATACTCCTTGCGAATATAACCTGAATCAGGAAACTGGACGCGTTGACTACGACCAGATGGAAGAAGTCGCTCTACGTGAGAAACCGAAAATGATTATCGGTGGTGGTTCTGCATACTCTCGTGAATGGGATTACAAACGTATGCGTGAAATCGCCGACAAAGTAGGCGCTATCCTGATGATTGACATGGCTCACCCTGCCGGCCTGATCGCTGCCGGAGTGCTCGAAAATCCGGTTAAATATGCACATATCGTCACTTCTACTACACATAAAACACTTCGCGGACCTCGTGGTGGTGTCATCATGATGGGTAAGGATTTCCCCAATCCGTGGGGAAAGACCACTCCGAAAGGTGAGATCAAGATGATGTCTCAATTACTGGATTCTGCCGTATTCCCAGGGGTTCAAGGCGGACCGTTGGAACATGTAATTGCTGCTAAAGCAGTTGCTTTCGGTGAAATCCTGCAACCTGAATTTAAGGAATATGCTAAACAAGTACAAAAGAACGCTGCTGTACTTGCACAGGCTTTGATTGACCGTGGCTTTACTATCGTTTCCGGTGGTACAGACAACCACTCTATGTTGGTCGACCTGCGTAGCAAATATCCTGAACTGACAGGTAAAGTGGCAGAAAAAGCATTGGTTTCTGCCGATATTACTGTTAACAAGAACATGGTTCCGTTCGACAGCCGTTCAGCTTTCCAGACTTCCGGTATCCGTTTGGGTACTCCTGCTATCACAACTCGTGGTGCAAAAGAAGATTTGATGCTCGAAATTGCTGAAATGATCGAGACTGTATTGTCTAACGTAGAAAATGAGGAAGTTATTGCACAAGTACGTGCACGTGTCAATGAGACAATGAAGAAATATCCTCTTTTTGCTTATTAAAAAACGATTTCAAAGCTAATAGCTTCACTGTTATCAGCTTTATTTCTTATTTATAAGGTCTGCTCTTTGTGAAAGGAGCAGGCTTTTTTTATTTATTAACGGTCCCGCCCGAACCATCTGTCCATATTTTCGTTTTTCTTACTATAAAAGAAATATATGATGTCATATATCACTCATAGCAAGGACGAATTCAACCGTACAGTGTGCAAGAAGAGAAAACAGAAGCGCACTGGACTCTATATACAGTCATCCCCGTCTTTCCACATTTTATTTCATAGGGAAAGACGGGGATTTATTTTACCGGCATCATACCGGAATATTTTTTTGAGGTATATATTTTAGCTCAATCCTTCTATTTCTCCATCCACAATATCGATGTGCAATGCCTGCGGCTCCTTGGGTAATCCCGGCATACGAAGAATTTCTCCGGCAATGGCTACAATCATTTCAGCTCCGTTATTGATAACAATATCTTTAATATGGAACTCGAAGTTGTTTACCGCACCATAAATCTTTGGATCGGCAGAAAATGAATATTGTGTTTTCGCAATACAAACCGGATAATGAGTAATTCCCATTTTCTCGATCAGTTTGATACGGTTGCGGGCAATACTGCTATAAGTAATAACGCTGGCTCCGTAAATATTAGTGGCTACCTTTTCAATCTTCTGCTGTATGCTATCTTCTTCTTTATAAGTGTAGCGTAAAGATTCGGACGGATTGTTCTCTATGGTATCTACTACCAGACGGGCCATATCTACTGCTCCCTCTCCTCCTTCACTGAACGCATTGTTAATGGCGAAACCCACTCCCAACTGTTCGCAATGTTCGCGCAGTAATTCCATTTCTTCATCCGTATCGGATGCAAACTTATTGAAAGCTACGATGATGGTCTGACCGAATGAGCGAAGGTTACGAACGTGTTTGTCGAGATTACGCAATCCTTCTTTCAAGCCTTCCATATTCGGCTCTTTGATACGGTCGAGACTGACACCTCCGTGCATCTTTAATCCTTGTGCCGTAGCGACAATCACCGTGAGACGTGGTTGGAGTCCGCTCTTGCGGCATTTGATATTATAGAATTTTTCTGCACCGAGATCGGCACCGAATCCGGCTTCTGTTATTACATAATCACCGAAAGACATTGCCAATTTAGTGGCCAGAATAGAGTTACAACCATGTGCGATATTAGCAAACGGACCACCATGTACAAAAGCAGCGGTTCCTTCGGTAGTCTGCACTAAATTAGGATGGATAGCATCTTTCAACAACACAGTGATGGCTCCTGCCACTCCCAAATCTTTCACAGTAAAAGGTTGGTCGTCATACGTGAAGCCCAACAGGATATTTTCAATACGGCGACGCAGATCACTCACATCTTTGGAAAGGCAAAGAATTGCCATAATCTCCGAAGCAGGAGTAATATCGAAACCGGACTCTTGGGTAATCCCGTTCGATTTAGGTCCGAGGCCGACAACGATGCTGCGCAACGAACGGTCGTTCACGTCAAGCACTCTCCGCCAAAGAATTTCTTTCAATCCGAAACCTTTTGCCTGGTTCTGATAGAGATAATTATCGAGCAGGGCGGAAATCATGTTATGGGCAGAAGTGATGGCATGAAAATCTCCGGTAAAATGGAGGTTAATTTTGTCCATCGGAAGCACTTGTGCATATCCCCCACCGGCTGCTCCTCCCTTCATTCCGAAACATGGACCGAGAGACGGCTCGCGAAGAGCGACAATCGCATTCTTTCCAATTTTATTCAATCCCAAAGCGAGACCGATAGATACTGTAGTTTTGCCAATGCCCGCTTTGGTTGCTGTGATAGCAGTTACCAGAATGAGATTGCTTTTCTTCACTTTCTCTTCATCAATCAGTTGTTCGGGGATCTTTGCTATGTAGCGGCCATAATTCTCCACTTCCTCACGAGGGATTCCGATACCTTCGGCAACTTGCTTAATCTTCTTCAGCTCAATACTGCGAGCTATTTCTATGTCTGATTTCATACAGAATATGATTAGTTTTATTTTTGAAGGAACAAAAGTATAACAAAAAAGCGAAATAGAGAAATTTAAAGTTCGACGGATATTATATCTCTATTTTTCATAACACAACAAACTCTTTTTACGCTATAACTGTTGTAAATGACATAACCTAAAACAACAACTTAATTATGGAATGGATTATTAATCAACTAAGGGTACATCCTGAACTTGCTATTTTCCTGACGCTCTTTGCCGGGTTCTGGCTTGGCAGACTCAAAATAGGGAAATTCTCCTTGGGGACAGTCACCAGCGTTCTTCTGGTCGGAGTATTGGTCGGACAACTGAATATCACTGTAGATGGTCCGATGAAAGCTGTGTTCTTTCTGCTTTTCTTATTTGCCGTTGGCTATAAGGTAGGTCCGCAGTTTTTCCGCGGATTGAAGAAAGACGGCCTGCCACAAGTGGGATTTGCCGTACTGATGTGTATTGTCAGTCTGGTAGCCCCGTGGATACTGGCCAAAATCATGGGATATCATGTAGGAGAAGCTGCCGGACTGTTGGCAGGCTCACAAACAATATCCGCCGTTATCGGCGTGGCAAGCGATACGATCAACCAGCTGGGAATCAGCGATGCACAGAAAGCCACGTTCATCAATGCAATTCCGGTAGCGTATGCCGTAACTTATATTTTCGGAACGGCCGGTTCGGCGTGGATTCTGGCTTCTCTCGGCCCTAAAATGCTGGGTGGACTGGATAAGGTGAAGGCCGACTGCAAGGAATTGGAGGCTCAAATGGGAACATCGGAAGCTGACGAACCCGGATTTTCCCCGGCTCTTCGTCCGGTTGTGTTCCGTGCTTATAAAATCACCAATGAATGGTTTGACAAAGGAAAGAAAGTCAGTGAACTCGAAGCTTATCTATGTAAAAATGATAAACGGCTGTTTGTAGAACGGATTCGTCAAAAAAGAGTGGTGAAGGAAGTAGATCCGAACCTGATTCTTCATAAGAATGACGAAGTGGTACTTAGCGGACGCCGTGAATTTGTGATTGGAGAAGAAGACTGGATCGGTCCGGAAGTGATTGATGCACAATTACTCGACTTCCCTGCAGAAACTCTTCCTGTAATGGTGACCCACCGGACTTTTGCCGGAGAAACGGTTTCCAAAATCAGGGCGCAGAAGTTTATGCACGGGGTTAGTATCCGGAATATCAAACGTGCCGGAATCAATGTTCCGGTATTGCCTAAAACGATTGTAGATTCGGGAGATATTCTCGAACTTACCGGTCTTAAACATGAAGTGGAAAGTGCTGCCAAACAAATGGGCTATATTGACCGGCCTACCAACCAGACGGATATGATCTTCGTTGGATTGGGTATTTTGCTCGGTGGTCTTTTCGGTGCACTGGCTATTCATCTGGGAGGTGTTCCTATCAGTCTTTCTACCAGTGGCGGCGCATTGATAGCCGGACTTCTGTTCGGTTGGCTACGCAGCAAGCATCCTACTTTCGGAGGTATCCCCGAACCTTCTTTATGGGTATTGAATAATGTAGGACTGAATATGTTTATCGCAGTGGTCGGTATCGCCGCAGGTCCCAGTTTCATTGCCGGATTCAAGGAAGTAGGCGTCAGTCTGTTTATCGTCGGCGCATTGGCAACGGCCATTCCTCTCCTCGCCGGATTGCTGATGGCGAGATACTTGTTCAAATTCCACCCTGCCCTGTCATTGGGATGTACGGCAGGAGCACGTACTACAACAGCTGCATTGGGAGCTATTCAGGATGCAGTGGAAAGCGACACACCGGCATTAGGATATACGGTGACGTATGCAGTCGGCAATACGCTCCTGATTATCTGGGGAGTTGTCATCGTACTACTTATGTAAAACTATATAAATAAATATCATTATGGAAAAGAAAACAAATAACCCTGCCATTACCAAAAGTTATGCCAAGAAAATGGAAACGATCAGCCCGTTCGAGCTGAAAAACAAACTGATCGATATGGCAGATGAAAGTATCAAGAAGATAGCGCATACGATGTTGAATGCCGGAAGAGGTAACCCGAACTGGATTGCTACCGAACCACGCGAAGCCTTTTTTCTGCTGGGACAATTCGGCCTTTGCGAATGTCGTCATGCGTTTTCACTGGAAGAAGGAATAGCAGGTATTCCGCAAAAGGCGGGAATTGCTGCCCGTTTCGAGGCTTTCCTGAAAGAAAACGAGAAAGCTCCCGGTGCTAACCTGTTGAAAGAGGGCTATAATTATATGCTGATGGAACATGCTGCCGATCCGGATACGCTTATTCACGAATGGGCGGAATCGGTGATTGGCGACCAGTATCCTGTGCCCGACCGTATTTTACATTTTACGGAGTTAATCGTACAGGATTACCTGGCGCAAGAGATGTGTGACCGCCGTCCGCCGAAAGGAACTTTTGACCTTTTCGCGACTGAAGGAGGTACAGCAGCCATGTGTTATCTGTTCGATTCTTTGCAAGAGAATTTCCTGTTGAACCAGGGGGATGCTATTGCTTTGATGGTTCCTGTGTTCACTCCTTATATAGAAATCCCGGAACTGCGACGCTATCAGTTCGACGTTACCGAAATTTCTGCCGACCAGATGACTCCTGACGGTTTACATACCTGGCAGTATAAGGATGAAGATATAGACAAGCTGAAAGATCCGCGGATCAAAGCGTTGTTTATCACCAATCCGAGCAACCCGCCCAGCTATGCACTTAGCAAAGAGACTACCGAACGTATCATCAACATTGTGAAGAATGATAATCCGAACCTGATGATTATCACGGATGATGTGTACGGAACGTTTATTCCTCATTTCCGTTCATTGATGGCAGAGTTGCCGCACAATACGCTTTGCGTTTATTCGTTCTCCAAATATTTCGGAGCTACAGGATGGAGAACCGCTGTGATCGCTCTACACGAAGACAACATCTACGACAAAATGATTGCCCGCCTGTCGGAGGAGCAGAAATCAATATTAAACAAACGTTATTCCAGCCTTAGCCTGCAACCGGAAAAGATGAAATTTATTGACCGCATGGTGGCTGACAGCCGACAAATTGCGCTGAATCATACTGCAGGGCTTTCCCTGCCCCAACAGATACAGATGAGTTTGTTTGCCCTCTTCTCGCTTTTGGATAAAGAGGACAGTTATAAAGCCAAGATGCAGGAAATTATTCATCGCCGCCTGCATGCATTGTGGGATAATACAGGTTTCACACTGGTAGAAGATCCGCTGCGTGCCGGATATTATTCGGAGATTGATATGCTGGTATGGGCGAAGAAATTCTATGGGGATGACTTCGTTACTTATCTGCAAAAGACCTACAATCCATTGGATGTGGTTTTCCGCCTGGCAAACGAAACTTCACTCGTTCTGTTGAATGGTGGTGGCTTTGCCGGACCGAAATGGAGTGTGCGTGTGTCACTAGCCAATTTGAATGAGGCCGATTATGTGAAAATCGGACAAAGCATCAAGTGTGTGTTGGAAGAATATGCCCAAACATGGAAAGCATCAAAAGAATGAACTAAGTAGTTCATTTTATAAATGAGAATTTAATTCAGACAGAAGAACATAAGAACAAAAAATAAAATAGCAGTTAAATAAACAACAGAAATAATTTTCAAAGCGCAGCATTTATGTTCTTTTGTTCTTATGTCTGAAATTTTTCTCGCTCTTATGTCTAAAAATTAATTAGCGTTTATTTAAAACGGGAGGTATCGACCTCTTCCCTTTTTTTCTCTTTGTATCCTCCGAATTTATAATTAAACGAAATACCGAATGTACGGGTAGTGCGCATATAGTGGTTTTTCACATTCTGCAATCCGTAACGGACTTGTGTCGAAATGGTGGAGGTATTGAACAGGTCGTCACATTTCAACGTCAATTGTGCTTTTCCTTTTGCAAAGGTGTAACGAAGCGCTGCATCCAGATTTCCCGAACGGGGAAGATCGAAAATTCCCTGTATAGCTCTATTTTGATAGAATCCGGTCAGGGTGAATTTTAAGTCGGGTTTGGTGGAAAGGGTGAATGTGTTGTTCATCGTCAAAACGAATGTATATAGTTTACGGTCAAACGGGATATCCCAGAAATCACTATCTTTCTGGCGATAACGAAAACCGATGGCTGTGAAACGGGAGTCGAGCCATTTTTTCACCTTAAAGGGAACTGTCATTACCAATCCGGCTTGTGATGAAAAATCAAAGTTGAAGAACTTGTAAATCTCTACCAAGCGTTCCGGTGATTGGTAGAGGGTTTGCATTTGCTTGTTTTTGGTATAGCTATAAAAGGCGGAAAAAACATACTTGCCTTTTAATATGTAATTAAGGCTGGTTTCATAGTTCGTGGCAGGTTTGAGATAGGGATTTCCTTGAATTTCAGAGTATGCTCCCATGTAAGAGATTGCATTCTGTACGCTCCAGTATTCGGGATATTCCTTGTCACTACTTAATGAGAATTGCAGGACATGTCCGGCAGCGGGCATATAAGTTAGATTGGCTACCGGGTACAGGCTCCATTCATTCCAGATATTTGTATGATATTGCTCTGCTGCCAGAGAAACATCGGCCGAGAGTTTTTCACCGAAGCTTTTGCTTAGTCCGGCATACACATTCAGGGTTTGTTCGCGACGGCGGGAGTTCATGTTATTATCCGGTAACAGGTTATCTGTTTCCGGGTCATAATATCTTTGATAGCTATGGTCTAAAGCGGTCGTATAGGTTATACCATAATTCAATCCCCAGCCTTTACCTAAGGTATGTTCTTGCCCGGCATAAAAACGCCATTGATTGATTTGCTGTTTATCCCGGCTCAAGAAATTCATTGTCTCTGTTCCCATCGTGCTATATAATAATTGGCTGCCGGGAGAATGATAGGATGTAAATGCCACTCCGGCTTTCAGCCCGAAAGGGGTTTGATAATCTAACTTTGCATTATGGAGCTGGCTGTCTCCCTGCGAGTCGGTAACAGAATTTTGCGCACCGGTAGCTATGGAATAATGTTTGGAATCGGTAAAAGCTGTTGTGTAGACCAGGCTTAACAGATGATCTTTTGCGAGGGAGTAATCCATTCCGAGGCGTATCTGATGACTGTTGGTACGGGAAGTCATTATTTCATCCATATCCATCTGATGTACCGAACCATCGGCTAACGTGTGAAGTGCTTCTTTCTCCGTAATCCTTCGGTCACGATCATAAGAGTAAGAGTAAAGAAGATCTGCAGAGAATTTACGTCCGGAGTACAGAAGACTTCCACGTTCTGCCAAAGATTCGTAGTGATGTTGGTTAAAAGCTGTATAGAGTTCTCCTTGAAGGGAAGATGCCTGTCCTGTGCCGGGGGCCAATATCAGGTTAATCATCGGTCCGCGTACCTGATAGCGTGCCGGAGCGGAATACATCACTTCCGCCTTTTCAATCCGGCTGACAGGAATCGATTTTAATAAAGCATCCAATTGTTCGGCAGACAGAGTGGTCACTTTTCCGTTGATGACAACAGTTACCTCCTGTCCTCCCAACATCAGACTATTATTCATATTTACTATACCCGGAAGATTTTTCACAACATCATAGGCATTATCCACAGGCAGGTTGCCCACCAGTCTCGGCACGTCATACACGAGTTTGCCTTGTTCGGCTTTCACGATAGGGCGTTCACCTATAATCATCACTTCGGGCAGTTCCTGAAACAAACTATCCATATAACCTATATTCTTGATACTGTCGACAGGTTCCTGTGACTGTTGTCCGACTTGTGCTGTAGCGGATATCCACACACATAGAAGAGACATAAATAGTAAATTAATCCGTTTCATTTCGTCTTTATTTTTGGAATACGACAAAATACGGTAGAAAAAATGGAAATTTGCGTTATCACTGGCTTATCTAGTGTTATTTAGTCTTATCAAAGAGAAGAATAAGAATAGTTTCCTATTATCTTTGTCAGTATGAAATTACCACTAAAACATATTGTCATACTGGTTATCTGCTCATTAATCGGAATCTTTGTTTATCAAGCTTATTGGTTGACAGGGCTTTACCGGTCTATGAAGATGGAAATGGAGAGCAATATCAGAGATGCGATGCGGACGAGTGACTTTAACGAGGTCGTGCTCCGGGTAAATGATTTGCAAAAAGATAATGTGGAACACGGTTCGCTGACGGTATCAGCCGGATATGATGCGGACGGCAATTCATTAGTGACTAAACAAACGATTTCTTATACGGATAGTAGCCGTCAGGATACGATACACTCCCGGACAGAAACTACTACGGATACGGTAAAGGCCGTTGGTAACGCTCCGGAAGATTCTACACCTGTTGCAAGTAGCGAGAACGGGCTGGATGTGTTATTGAAAAAGCAAGATTCGCTAAAGGAGCTGTTAATGAGTATTCAGCAGGGTATTCATTCGGGTGTGGACACTTATATAGATGTCAACCTGCAGCGATATGACAGTTTGCTCACCCATGTGATGAAAGAGCATAATCTCTCTATTCCTCATCACACTCTTTTGATTTATACCGGAATCAGTGCCGATTCTTCCATTGTATATACCGATACATTAGGTATTGCGGGAGATAGCAGTTATATTCCCAGTCCCAAGGCAATCCGCTATGACTATGAATTTAATATGCATCACAGCCAACGCTACCAACTGGTGTTCGAGCCGATCAATTCATTGGTGTTAAAGCAGATGACAGGTATTCTGGTCACTTCATTTGTAATTCTTCTGATTCTCGGATTCTCTTTCTGGTTCCTTATCCGGACGCTTCTGAAACAGAAAACGCTGGATGAAATGAAAAGTGATTTTACCAATAATATCACGCACGAATTAAAGACTCCCATTGCCGTAGCCTATGCGGCTAATGACGCATTACTAAACTTTAACCAGGCGGAAGAGAAAAGCAAGCGCGACCAGTATCTACGCATCAGTCAGGAGCAGTTGCAAAGGCTTAGCGGGCTGGTGGAACAGATTTTATCCATGGGAATGGAGCGTCGCAAAACGTTTCGTTTGCATCCGGAGGAAATCAACCTGAAGGAGTTGATTACTCCGCTCATGGAGCAGCACCAGCTAAAAGCGGACAAGCCTGTACATATCGAATTGGATATTCAACCGGAAACGCTTGTCATTGTAGCCGACCGTACGCATTTCAGCAACATCATCAGTAACCTGATAGATAATGCAGTGAAATACTCGAAAGAGGAAGCCGAATTGTCTATTTCCTGCCGACAGACTGGGGGGACAGTAACCGTCAGCGTTACCGACCGGGGAATCGGGATTCCACTTGATAAACAAAAGCACATATTTGATAAATTCTACCGGGTCCCGACGGGTAATCTTCATAATATAAAAGGTTACGGACTAGGACTGTTCTATGTCAAGAGTATGGTCGAAAAACATGGAGGAACTATCACCGTAAAAAGTGAACCGGACAAAGGAAGCACTTTTACCATTACTTTATAAACCCATAAAATCATGAGTAAAAACAAAATTACCGTATTACTGGTAGAAGACGAACAGACGCTCGCCATGATTATCAAGGATACACTTGAAGAAAATGATTTTATCATTCATACGGCGAATGACGGTGAGGAAGGACTAAGCCTTTTCTTCGAACTTCATCCGGATGTACTTGTAGCCGATGTGATGATGCCGAAAATGGATGGCTTTGAAATGATACGTCGCATCCGCCAGACGGATAAACAGACTCCTGTCTTATTCCTGACTGCCCGTTCGGCCATCAATGATGTGGTGGAGGGGTTTGAACTCGGAGCGAATGATTACCTGAAAAAACCTTTCGGTATACAAGAGTTGATTATCCGAATCAAAGCACTGATGGGAAAGGCTTTTCTCTTCACTGAGAATAAGGTTGCCAATCATTTTGAGATAGGAAGTTATCTGTTTGATCCTGTTGCACAAACTTTATTACACGCAGGAACGAGACAGGAACTCTCTCATCGTGAATCGGAAATCTTGAAACGGCTTTGCGAAAACCGGAATCAGGTGGTCAACACGCAGGATGTCTTGCTCGAACTTTGGGGAGACGACAGTTTTTTCAATTCCCGAAGCTTGCATGTGTTCATTACCAAATTGCGGCATAAACTCTCGCAAGATGAACAGATACGTATTGTCAATGTACGGGGAATCGGTTATAAACTGATTGTCAACTAAACTCTTTAACACCGCAAAGTGCCATGAATAAAAGACAATTCACAGGATTTATGTTTTTACTTTGTACCTGTACCGCATTTGCGCAACAGGTGGAAGTAAAAAAGGATAGCATCGGCCGTGCGGTTCTTCTGCCACCGGAGCAAAAGCAGCCATTAAATATGGATAAGGAGGGCTTCATCTTACCCGATATGAATATAACGCCGAACGACAGGAAGCCAACCATTCAAACGGATAGCATGACGCTTCATATATCTCCTCCCGAATTTATAGATACTCCCTGGCCTACTCCCAGACTGGGTACTTCTTTCGATCCTTTCAGCCGCGACTATAATCGGTCGGATATTTTCGGGATCAATGCTAACAGCTATTTAAGTACGTATAGTTTGCATAATACGTATCCTACCATGGGGACGCATATTCAGGTAGGTGCCATTTATACGTATGCTCCTAATGAACGATGGGAGCTTTCAGGTGGGCTGTTCAGTGCCAAGTATACAATGCCTTCTTTCCAACATGGTGCCAGAAATGATTTTGGTTTTAGCGGTTCGGCCGCTTACCGGATTAATAATTTTCTGCGTATACGGGCTTTCGGCGAATATTCTGTGAATGGCGAACGAAATGCTTCGCAGGGGTATCTCACTCCTATCTATCCGCAAAGCGGTTATGGCATGATTCTTGAAATCAAGTTCAACGATTATATCGAACTCCATGGAGGTATGGAACGCTCATACAACCCGATGAAAAGGAAATGGGAGACGGCTCCTGTCGTTTATCCGGTGATTAAATTGAAAAGATAAGTTTTTTTCTAAGAAAACATAACGGAAGCGGATAGTCAGGTGGAAATTATCTATCTTTGTGGTAAATCAACCTTTACGAAGATGAAAAAACTGATTCTATTTCTTTCGCTGATATTATCGGTCGGTTTTGCATCCGCACAGTCGGAAATTCCTTCCGATAGTATTCGTCGTGCTCCATCTACCAATATCAAAGAGTTTGGTGGTTTTCTGCTGGATATGGGGTTAATGAACGTAGCAACTCCCGAACTTCCCAAATTTAATTTAGATATGCCTAATATGACGAAAGATTATAATCAGCTCTTTCGTTTAAACACGGATATTACCTATTCTCAAGGATTCACCGACTCTTTTTCTTCGTCTTCTTACTCCGGGTTTTCTGGTTTTGGATACGGATATGGTTGGGGATTGTCTTCTTCTCCACAGTTTATGCAGATGGGATCTTTCAAGCTGAAAAACGGAATGAGAATCAATACTTACGGAGATTACAACAAGGATGGCTGGCGGGTGCCTAACCGCAGTGCTATGCCTTGGGAAAGGAATAATTTCCGGGGAGCGTTTGAACTGAAATCTGCTAATGGTAATTTCGGAATACGAATTGAGGTGCAGCAAGGAAGAAATACTCCTTATTAAATAATAATTAGGCACGGATTTCACGGTCTTTAGGGTTATCATTACTGAAAAATAACCGCGTTAATCCGTGTAATCCGTGCCTAAAAAATAGCAATTAATTAGTGGCAGGTACTTATTAATCAGAAAGCTTTGTCTGCCGCACTGATTGCATTGGCTATACGGTCACACCACGAATCAAATTCCGGGTCGGGTGTTTGAGTTTCCGGATGAGAAAGCATATAATGTACAGCTTGCCGCAATCCGTCCGCCATAGAGATATGGCATATAAAATCCGGGACGAGCCGCTTTATCTTCGAATTATCGAAAACAACCGTAACTGCTTTATCTCCTAAGAGTTCCCCCCTGAAATCATAATGATCGCTATGTTTGGCAAGGAAATCGGATGCCACGTGCAATGCGTTCAGAGGTTTGTCTAACGCATCGGCGATTGTCTGGTAAATCTGATTCCAAGTCATACTTTCATCGGTAGTGATATGAAAAGCGTTACCAATGGCATGTGGATTCGCCATCAGTCCGACATAGCCTTTGGCAAAATCTTTGGAGTGAGTCAGTGTCCACAAAGAGGAGCCATCACCGGGAATAATGACAGGTTTGCCGTCAAGAATCCGTTTGAGAATCTGCCAGTTTCCCTTATCTCCATGTACGGCTACGGGAGGTTTGGTTCCGTTATAGGTATGGCTGGGACGAACGATAGTCACCGGAAAACCACTTGTCCGGTAGGCTGACATCAATACCTCTTCCGCTTCTATCTTGCTTCTGGAATACTGCCAGTAGGGATTGACCAGAGGGGTGCTTTCAGTAATGCGATAATCGGCCAATGGCTTTTGATAGGCAGAGGCACTGCTGATAAAGATGTATTGCCGCGTTTTATTCTGAAACAGGCGGATATCACGCTTTACGTCTTCTGCCGTATAACCGATGAATTGTGCAACCACATCGTAGTGTTCAAGTGCGATGGCTTTTGCCACAGCTTCTTCATCATTAATATCTGCAATGATACTGTGAATTCCTTCCGGCATTTTTTTTGAGCCGCGGTTAAGGAGAGTAATCTCCCACCCTCTCTGTTGCGCCAATGCAACTACATCCGTACTGATAGTACCCGTTCCTCCAATGAATAATGCTTTCATAAAACCTGTTTTTTATATTCTCCGGAGCAAATATATCAATTCCATGACTTACTTCCAGCAATCATTGCCATTTATTTTTCCGCCCGCAAGTTTATGTAGTATACAGATTACTGATTCTTGTACCCTTATTACTGATTTGAGGAATGAAATAAAAAAGATACCTCCAAATGTTTTATCTTTGTATCAGATTAATAACAAAGCATATGGATGAAATAACAAAAATTGAAACCGTCGATCAGTATGACCAGTTGTTTGGACTGGAGACATTGCACCCTTTAGTTAATGTAATCGACTTCTCAAAAGCTACCAAGTCGGTTGAGTATATCCGTATGAACATCGGATTCTATTGTTTGTTCCTGAAAGATGCCAAATGCGGGGATCTCAAATACGGACGCAAGAATTACGATTATCAGGAAGGAACGGTTGTCTGCATGGCACCGGGACAAGTGAGCGGAATAGACAACCGTAACCGAACGGCTCCCCGTACCAAGTCGATTGGGGTTTTATTCCATCCCGATTTAATCCGTGGAACTTCATTAGGACAGAATATCAAAAACTATACTTTTTTCTCTTACGAGGTAAATGAAGCATTGCATCTTTCAGATCAGGAAAGAGAAATCGTAACCGATTGCATACATAAAATCCGGCTCGAACTGGAGCATACTATCGACAAGCATAGCAAGCAACTTATCGTACGGAATATCGAACTGCTACTGGATTACTGTATGCGTTTCTACGAACGGCAGTTCATTACACGCAATCAGGCGAATAAAGATATAGTCGTTAAATTCGAGCAATTACTGGACGAATATTTCCAAAATCAGGTGGCAATGACCGAAGGACTGCCATCCGTGAAATACTTTGCAGACAAGGCATGCCTCTCTCCTAATTATTTCGGGGACCTGATAAAGAAGGAAACCGGAAAAACGGCACAGGAATATATCCAGTGTCGGATTATCGAACTGGCCAAAGAAAGAATACTGGAAGGTGTTCAAACTGTCAGCCAGGTAGCTTATGAACTGGGATTTCAATATCCACAGCACTTCAGCCGGTTATTTAAAAAGCATGTCGGCTGCACCCCGAACGAATATAAACAAAAAAACTAGACGTATTTTAGATACAGGAGTCTCAACATCATGGGAGATAAAGTACTCAAAATAGGAACCGTGCATCAATGCAATTGTTGCCTGGGGAGTAAGACACTACACCCGCTGGTAAGTGTCATTGATCTCTCAAAGGCTGACTTGTCAGCTCATACGGGCATCAAGTTCGACTTTTATACGATTCTATTGAGTGAGTGTAAATGTGAGGCCTATGTGTATGGTCACCAGTATTATGATTTTTCGGATGGTACTTTGCTCTGCCTTAGTCCCGGAGAGTCTATCAATATGAAGGAAAACAGTAAGAATTTTCCTTCCAAAGGATGGATATTGGCTTTTCATCCCGATCTGATTTGTGGCACTCCGCTCGGACTTAATATACATAGCTATACTTTCTTCTCTTATCTGCCTGAAGAAGCATTACATATATCTTTGCGCGAGAAACAAATCATTCTGGAGTTTATGGATAAAATAAACCAGGAACTCGAACGTTGCATTGACCGCCATAGCAAGAAGATAGTTTCCAAGTATATAGAACTATTGCTGGATTACTGCGTCCGTTTCTACGAACGCCAATTCATTACACGTAATGAAGCGAATAAAACGATTATCAAACAATTCGATAAAATCATAAATAACCATTTTGAAACGAAACAGGTACCGACTGTCGATATACTTTCACATAAGTATTGTGCGAACCTGCTTCATTTGTCTCCTGAATATTTCAACGACTTACTGAAGTATGAAACGGGGAAATCATTTAAAGAGTATATCGAGTTCAAACGCTTCGAGATTGCCAAAGATTGGTTAGTGAATACTGATAAAACAATCAATCAGATAACGCAAGAGCTGGGTTTTCAGAATCCACAGTATTTCAGCCGGTTATTTAAGAAAATCACAGGTTGTTCTCCGAATGATTTCAGGATGCCTAATTGAAAGTATATGTCAAAGGGATTAGAGGAAGATAAAGCAATCAAAAAGTCTTAATAAAATTTGAATTGGAATATCAAATTCTTAATCTATGTTATGAAACATACTTTTTTTCTTGGATTATTTGCTAATTTCGCAATAGTCCGTATCTTTGCAATGTGTTTTTCATAGTATTAGATTTAAGGTTAACAAAGGTTGGAGCAAGGCGTTGCTCCTTTTTTTATGTCTATACGTAAGCTCTCTCCTTTTTCTTATTCATGATAATATAGGAATTACGCTATTTTTCAATAACTTTGCAAAAAGAGAGATGTCAATAATGTCTCGATAAGACAAATCAAAAGGTTCTCTTTTTACGTTACATATAAAAAGATTATTTAATCCTTGTAGAATAATGGAAACAATGCAACCATATTATCGTCTGATGAAATCAATCCTCTTTGTATTATTTCTTTCTTTTGGCATGATTTCATGTGAGAAAGAGGATCCTGTTTCTACCTCTCCAACTACAAGGCAAACGGATGACTCAACTACTGATCCGACAGATCCCGATCCGACTGATCCTGTTGTTCGTTCGAATAATGAACAGACGGTGTTCATGTATCTACCCTGGTCGAACAATCTCACTTCTTTTTTCTATCAGAACATTGCCGATTTGAAAAGTATCATCGGAAACAATATATTGAAGAATGAACGGGTGATCGTATTTATATGTACATCGGCCACCAAAGCCACTCTCTCCGAACTTGTCTATGAGAATGGCAAAGGTGTACAGAAGACTTTAAAAAACTACGATTATCCGGATCCTACCTATACAACTGCAGAGGGCATCACTTCTATTTTGAACGATGTACAAACCTATGCTCCCGCCAAACGATATGCAATGATTATCGGATGCCACGGAATGGGATGGATACCTGTATCGAGAGCAGTTTCACGCAGCAGCTTGCAGATTAGTAAAAAGCACTGGGAGTATGAACATGCACCGATGACACGTTTTTTTGGAGGAACACAAACGAAATATCAAACTGATATTACTACGCTTGCCGGAGGTATTTCGAACGCGGGCCTAAAGATGGAATATATACTTTTCGATGACTGCTATATGTCTACGGTAGAGGTTGCCTATGACCTTAAAAACGTAACAAGCCACTTGATAGCTTCTACAAGTGAAATAATGGCCTATGGGATGCCATACGACAAGATAGGCCAGTACTTAATCGGAAATATAGATTACGAAAAGGTCTGTGACGGTTTCTATTCTTTTTATTCAAATTATGTGACTCCCTGCGGAACAATCGGTGTTACTGATTGCTCGGAATTGGACAACCTGGCGGTTATTATGAAAGAAATAAATCAGCGTTATACGTTTAACGAAGAATTAACGGGCGAATTACAAAGATTAGACGGATATACGCCTACCATATTCTTTGATTACGGTGATTACGTTTCCAAACTATGTTCCGATCCGGATCTATTAGAACAATTCAACGAGCAGCTGAAACGCACTGTACCCTTTAAAAGGAATACCAAACAGTATTTTACAGCAATCTCTTCCTCCTACTATGGAGAAAGAATTGATATCAATACTTTCTCCGGAATCACGATTTCCGACCCAAGCACTAATCCGGGTGCTTCAAAAAAGAACGAAACAGCGTGGTATATTGCCACTCATTAAATCTACTCTAAGAAACATACGGTGGTAGAGAGTTGATTCTTCACATGTGGTCTGTCAAATCTCTTAATAAAAATTGAATTGAGAAAACCAATTCTTAATCAATGTTATAAAACATACTTTTTTTCTTGGATTATTTGCTAATTTCGCAATAGTCTGTATCTTTGCATTGTGTTTTTCATAGTATTAGATTTAAGGTTAACAAAGGTTGGAGCAAGGCGTTGCTCCTTTTTTTATGTCCATACGCTAGATACTCCTTTAAACATGGCATGACATTATCCCTTAATCACCGCCATTGGAGCCAGCTCCACCAACGGCTTCACCAAGTCCCGCTCATTCGCTATCACTTGCGCAATATCTTTATAAGCTCCCGGTGCTTCATCCAGTTCGTTCTGCGAACGAAGTCCGTGAATGATACCTTGCTGATCCATTCTCTCCTTCTCTTCATCCAGTGACAAACGGCGACAGGCATCCTTTCTTCCCATTAATCGACCTGCACCATGCGAACAGCTTTTGAAACTCTCCGGATTACCCAGTCCCTCAACAATATAAGACTTGGTACCCATAGATCCGGGGATAATACCGATCTCGCCCTCATAGGCACGCGTAGCACCTTTTCGGTGTACAATCACATCCTGATCGAAGTGATTCTCCCAAGCTGCATAGTTATGGGCAATATTAATCATAGGATCAAAGTCCGTTTCAGGTTTCACTGCCTGGATGGCTTCACAAATACGAGTCATCATCAACTGACGGTTGGCAAAGGCAAAGGCCACACAGTAATTCATTTCACGGAAATAATCCTTTGCCATCTGTGTCTCCATTGGCAGGTAAGCTAGTCCCGATACCATTTCAGAATACCATTTCTCATTCCAATATTGCGCAATCTTATTATAGTGATTGGCAACCTTCAAACCAATGTTACGGCTTCCGGAGTGAATCATCACCCAAACATCAGACGTTGCCGTATCTTTTTGAATCTCAATAAAGTGATTTCCACCTCCCAGAGTTCCTATCTGCTTCAAACAAGCCTCGTACTGATTCTTCAAAACAGGCATCTCTTCAAAGTCGAATCCTTGCGGAAGCAATTCCTGATCCTGCTTTTTATTCTGATGATCGAATCCCAAAGGAACAACTGCACGAATCTTCGACATAATGGAAGTCAAATCCGTATAACTAAAATCTTCCGCTTTTAGATTCGTCTTAATCGCACACATACCACAACCGATATCCACTCCCACAGCATTGGGAACAATCACGCCATTGGTAGCCAACACACCGCCAATAGGCATTCCTTTTCCCGCATGCGCATCAGGCATGATGGCAATATGTTTAAATGCAAAAGGCAGTGAAGTCAAATCCATAATCTGCGACATACAAGAGTCCTCTACTTCATCCAACCAAAGTTTAGCGGGTAAACGTGTTCCCATAATTACTTTTTCCATACATCTTTTCTTTTATCAATTCATATAAATCTCGTTATCGGGAGCAAAGTAAGAAGGGAAGTACGAAATCTATTTGCGTAGTTGATATTATTTTTTATTTTTGTAGAAATAATCTATAACATCTATAATATAGAACCTAATGAAGAAGATATTAATTATCGGCGCCAACGGATTCACCGGACGCCAGATTGTAAATGATTTATCTGCTTGTAAACAATACAAGCTGACGGGCTGCTCCCTGCATCCGGATATTCTTCCCAATAACGCGGAGGATTATCGTTTCATCGAAACAGATATACGGAATGAAGCGGACGTTAGGCATCTCTTCAAAGAGGTTCAACCCGATGTAGTCATTAATTGCTCCGCTCTGTCCGTGCCGGACTATTGCGAAACGCATCATGAAGAAGCCTATCTTACCAATGTTACCGCAGTAGGCCAACTGGCCGATTTATGCGAAGAATACAAAAGCCGGTTCATTCATTTATCTACGGACTTTGTTTTTGATGGAAAGATAAACGAAGCTGCCGGGCTGTTATATACAGAAAAAGACCTCCCTGCCCCGGTCAACTACTACGGATATACCAAATGGAAAGGAGAAGAGAGGGTGGCAGAAACTTGCAGCAGTTATGCCATTGTCCGTGTAGAAATCGTTTATGGCAAGGCACTGCCGGGACAACATGGTAATATTGTACAGCTAGTAATGAACCGTCTGAAAGCCGGACAAGAAATACGTGTCGTATCCGATCAATGGCGGACCCCAACCTATGTTGGAGACGTTTCGGATGGAGTGCTACGTTTAATAGAACATACGGCGAATGGCATCTTCCACATCTGTGGCGATGAATGTATGACCATTGCAGAGATTGCCTACCAGGTAGCAGATTATATGAAACTCGACCGTTCTCTTATCCATCCTACCACCACAGAAGAAATGAATGAAAGCACTCCCCGTCCCCGCTTCAGTGGGATGAGTATTGATAAAGCCCGGACAATGCTCGGATACAGGCCCCAAAAGTTAAAAGAAATTCTTGCGAACTGGGATAAATTATAAGGGAAAGAGCACATAACCAACTTTTTACAACCATCTATCTCGTTCCGGATATTCCTTTCTCTTTATTTATTGCATATTTATTTTGAAAATATGCAATAAATAACTATCTTTGCACCAAATTCAAAAAAGACCAATGATGAATCAAACATTACAATTACATAACGCTACTCTTTTTCTTGCAGGAATACCTATTTTCTGTAAGTCTTGTTGCGTGCATGTGCATTGGTTCAGTGGATTCATCTAAATTTCCCAACTATTTCTTTACAGGAACTACCTGCTGACTTGTTTTGTTAGCCATAGCAGTATTCCTTTCTGATTTTCAAGCAGATGTAATATCTTCTTTGAAAATTCTTTTGTGTGTTGTCAATCATCAGTTTAACCTAACCCAAAATATATACAATTATGTTCTCTATTATATCTACCATGTTTTTAGGAATCGGCATCGGCTATGTATTGCGTAACTGGAGTATTCTACAGAAGACAGAAAAGACAATTTCTCTTACAATATTCCTGTTGCTCTTTATTCTCGGTGTATCTATCGGTTCTAATAGCCTGATTGTGAACAATCTTGGTAAGTTCGGATGGCAAGCCATTGTTCTTGCTGTGTCCGGTGTATTGGGAAGCCTGATTGCTGCCCGTTTGGTACTACAATTATTTTTCAGGAAAGGAGGCGAACAATGAAAGGAAGTCTGATCGTTATAGTATTCTTTTGTGTAGGCTGTATCATGGGAGCTTTCAATAAGTTCGAGTTCGATACGCACACAGTTTCCATGTACATACTTTATGCATTAATGTTACAAGTAGGAATCAGCATCGGTTCCAATAAGAACCTGAAAGCCATTGTTTCACATTTGCACCCTAAAATGTTGCTGATTCCATTGGGAACAATTATCGGTACGCTGTTATTCTCCGCCCTGGCAAGTTTGCTATTGCGTCAATGGAGCGTGTTCGACTGTATGGCAGTGGGAAGTGGATTTGCCTACTATTCACTCTCTTCCATCCTTATCACCCAGTTCAAAGAACCCTCCATCGGACTGCAACTGGCTACGGAACTGGGAACCATTGCCCTACTGACTAATATTTTCCGTGAGATGATGACACTTCTTGGTACTCCAATCATCAAGAAGTACTTCGGGAAACTCGCTCCTATTTCAGCAGCAGGAGTCAACTCGATGGATGTACTGCTGCCTTCCATCACCAGATATTCAGGAAAAGAAATGATTCCCATCGCCATCCTGCACGGCATTCTGATTGACATCAGCGTTCCCGTTTTCGTTTCTTTCTTCTGTAATCTTTAACCCTGTCCGGGAATAATAACCTTATTTATTAATGCCCGGAAACAGCCAATACAAACTTGATATCAGCATAGGAGACAGCGTCTCCTAATGCTACCTTTATAGCGAATATTCCCATGTATTCATGTTCATCCAAATACTTGCGAATCTTCGCTATATTTTCAGCTTTCACCACCTGCTCCACTTTGATCTTTCCCGAACGGACATAATGCTCCAGATGTCCGGCAATGGTTCCGGATACCAAATCACGAGCCTTGGCTATTTCATCTATATTCATTCCCTGACGGAACATTTCATAGCTAACCAACTTCGTATCTTTCTTCGCCTCCTTCTTTTTCTCCTTCTCCGCCTCTTTCTCCTGTTTCTCTGCCTCTTTCTGCAGCTTCGTCTTTCGTTGCCTTACTGTATCATCGCTATTACCGGAGGAGATTAACATATCCGTTATCTCCGGCCTCTCCAATTGATTCTCCGCCATATACTTGCGGATAATACCCAGAATCTCAAGCCCGTATCTCTCTACTCCTTTCGCTCCAAAATAAGGTATCGCCTCCAAAGCTCTTGGACTATCCGGTAGCAGATTCACAATTCCCATCAATGCTTTCTGTTGCATAATCACATAAGCAGGAACATTCATCTCCCTTGTTTTGGCTGTTCTCCATTCAGACAGGGCACGATAAAGCTCCGGATGCAGAATATCCGTAGGAACTTCCACCTTTACCTTTTCAGCACTGCGTGTACGCTCTTTCCGTTCCTTACGTTCTTTCTTCTCCTTCAAAGCCTTCGAAGAACCGGAGGACGTAGAATCATCTTCAAGGCTCAACATTACTTTAGCCTTCAACTTCAAATAATCCGTGATAGCAAACTTCCCTCTTGTAGACACAGCTTCCAACAAAGACTCTTTAATCCACAACGCATCATCCAGCGCCTGCATACGCTCTGCCAACAGCTTTCTCAACTCTTTATTATCAAGAGGCATATTAGTCTTATCATACAAAGCCCGAACCGGTTCCAACTCCTTATGAAAATATCCGGCACCGGAACGAATCCGTTCCTGCAACTCCTCATTCGCCGCATAATCCTCACTCTCATGTATCAACCGGGTATACTGATTGCGGAAACGTTGAGACACCTCCACAATCTTCTCTTTAACATGGGGAGCCAACGCCTTATATTCAGCCAACTGCTTCGGAAAGAGCTTATACAAATCCTCATCCATAAGACGAAGCAACCGTTTATAAGCCTGATCGATCGAATAGAAATTAAACAAATCACTCAACAAATCAAAGAAATACGCCTTTTGCATATCATTCAACTGCTGGCTGCCCGGCTTATTCTGCTCCACCGCTTTGGTGAAATTATCCACCGTAGCATCACTTATTATGGCTTCCCTGCGCAAAGGAGACTCCAACACCATACCCTCCAGCGTCTTGCAACGACTCAAAGCCACGTAAGTTTGTCCATGTGCAAAGGAATTCCGTGCATCAATAATAGCACGTTCAAACGTCAAACCCTGACTCTTATGTATCGTAATAGCCCACGCCAAACGAATAGGATACTGGCGGAACGTCCCCTCTATCACTTCAGTGATCTCCTTCGTCTCCTCATTCAACACATACTTATAATTCCCCCACTCTTCCGGCAACAACTGAAATTCGGATCTATCCCCTTTACCACGCACCACAATACCCGTTTCATTAACCGCTACCACCTCACCAATCATACCGTTATAATACCGTTTCTCGGACGATGGATCATTCTTCAGGAACATTATCTGTGCTCCCTCCTTAATTGTCAGAAGTTTATCCGCAGGATACGAATATTCAGGAAAATCCCCCTCTATCTCGGCACTAAAATGATACGCCTTGCCGGGCAACGATGCCAGTTCGCAATCATTAACCCTCTGTGCCTGATTATTATGTGTCGTCAGACGAATATATCCCTCTTCTTTCTGCGGCTGAAAGCCGGGCTGATAACGACGGTTCAGTTCATTCAACACTTCATCATCCGCCTTATTCTCCCGAATTTTATTTAATAAAGAAAGGAAGAACGTATCACTCTGACGATATACTTTCTTGAGTTCAATCGTCATATATGCCGTTTCTTTCAATGCATGACTTGCAAAGAAATAAGGAGTCTCATAATGCTTTCTCAACAACTCCCACTCATTGTCTTTCACGACAGGCGCCAGCTGTTGCAAATCTCCAATCATCAACAGTTGCACCCCACCAAAAGGTTTCTCCCTATCGCGATACCTCCGCAGAGTTGCATCCACCGCATCCAACAAATCAGCACGCACCATACTGATCTCATCAATAACCAGCAAATCCATACTACGGATGATATTCCGCTTTTCTTTACTATAACGATAATGTGTCTGGGAAGAATTAAAGGTTGTTTCGGGCACAAAAGGAGCAAAAGACAACTGAAAGAAAGAATGAATCGTTACGCCTCCCGCATTGATAGCTGCAATCCCTGTCGGAGCCAATATGACCATGCGTTTGGGCGTATGTTCTTTCAATCGTCTAAGAAATGTCGTTTTCCCGGTTCCAGCTTTTCCGGTAAGAAATAAATGGGTGCCTGTATTTTCAATGAACTGCCAAGCAAGCTGCAGTTCCGGATTATTTTCCATGCTTTTCCAATTTTCGGTAAAGTTACTGAATATTCTTTTTCTTTCGTCTTGATACGAAAGAAAAAGAACCAAAAAGAAAGAATCAAGGCTGCGTTTTTCCGGCTACTCCGGTGCTTCCTCCGGCTAAAGGGCAGAAACTCGCTACGCTCAAACAGTCTGCCCTTTTTAACGCCGGAGAAACCACCTGCGCTTGACGCCGGAAAAACGAGGCCGGAAGACCTGCGGGTGGAAGCCTTACAATGTGGGAAGCTTTATTATTAAAAAACTCACCATATAAAAAGAGGACATAGAATAAAAGGCTAATAGAATGATAACCGATGTAGCCTATGTAGTATAAAGAGACTTATGAAAGGTTTATACCCCTTATAAAAAAGCTTTGCTATATAAAAGTCGCAGACGTTATACGACTCAATATAGCAAAGCAGAACAATATATAATAAAACTATTAACGATATAACTGCGACTCACCAAAGCAATATCAGACATATCGCACAGCTTCCCCACAAACCTACCCTAGAACATTCAAGCAGCAACACCCACCCCACCAGGTTCCCCGGCCTACTTTTTTCTCCATCAGGCGAGCGCCCGTAACGGAGCGTTAAGAAGGGCAGACTGTTTGAGCGTAGCGAGTTTCTGCCCTTTAGCGAAGTGAAGGAAGAGAGTAGGAGAAAAAAGTCAGCCTTGAATTTTTCTTTGCTTCTTTCTTTTGTTTCAAGACAAAAGAAAGAAGATTAATTACTTCATGGATCCCCCTACAATATCCAGCAATTCGTTTGTAATCGCCTGCTGACGACTCTTATTGTACTGCTTCGTCAAATCCTGGATCAGCTCGTTTGCGTTGTCCGTAGCCACTTGCATAGCCAACGTACGTGCAGCATGTTCCGAAGCATTGGAGTCAACAGCGGCAGTAAAAATCTTCTGGCTCAATACAGTGGGGATTAAGCTCGCGATTAATTCCTCTGCGTTCGGTTCGATGATATAATCATTGGCAATCTCGTTCTCCTGTACCTCCTCTTCATTCTCTCTGTCCTCTTCACTTACGACGTTCGTCAGATTAATGGGGAGATACGTCTCACGAAGAAGAATCTGTACCCCCATTGATTTGAAGTGATGATAGATTATTTCCACCCGGTCCACTTCGCCTGCTACATACAGATCCATCAGTCGGTGAGCCAGTTCGGCAGCCTCCTGATACGTTGGTTTGTCGGAGAGTGTTGGAGAAACCTCCTGCGGTTTGAAACCCATCCGTTTGGCCGCTTCATCCACCTTCTTGCCTACCGGGAATATCAAGATATTATCCTGTCCTAAAGTACGGAATTCCCCGATAGTCTGCATCATCATTTTGATGACATTGGCGTTGAAAGCACCACAAAGAGAAGTGTTCGAAGAAAAAACAACGATTGCTACACGCTTCACTTCACGCTCCTGCACATAAGGAGATTCGATAGGCAGGTCCGCACTTAGGAAGTTAGTCAGAATCTTGTTCAACTTCTTCTGATAAGGCAGCATATTCTCAATGGCTCCTTGTGCCTTGTGTAATTTGGCAGAAGCCACCATCTTCATTGCTGAAGTGATTTTTCGGGTACTCTTGACCGAATTTATTCTGGTTTTTACTTCTTTCAGTGAAGCCATAGTGATAATTAAAAATTAATAATTAAAAATTAAAGGGCGATCTGATTTATAAAAAAGCCAATTAGATAAATCAAAAACCATTCAGATTTATTTTAAAGGCCAATCAGATAAATCAATGACCGATTAGATAAATTGTTTAGTGACCATGGCGGCAGTCTCTTCGATAGCCTTAATCACATTATCATCAATCACACCCGTTTTCAATACATCCAATACATCCTCCTGATGATTCAGTTGCAGCGATTCGATGAAGCTACGTTCAAAGTCCTGCACCTTATCCAGAGGAACATCGTGGAGCAGTCCGTGTGTACCACAGTAGAGAATAGCAATCTGCTGTTCTACGGGCATCGGGCTGTATTGAGGCTGAATCAACAGCTGACCGTTCTTACGTCCCTTGTCAATCGTCAATGCGGTAATCGGGTCCATGTCGCTACTGAACTTGGAGAACGCTTCCAGTTCACGATACTGTGCCTGGTCGATCTTCAATGTTCCCGCCACTTTCTTCATAGCCTTAATCTGCGCGTTACCACCTACACGGGATACAGAGATACCGACGTTGATAGCCGGACGCGTACCCTGGTTGAACAAGTCAGTTTCAAGGAATATCTGTCCGTCGGTGATAGAAATCACGTTCGTCGGGATATAAGCCGATACGTCACCAGCCTGCGTTTCGATGATAGGCAATGCCGTGAGCGAACCACCGCCTTTGACAATTCCCTTCAGACTTTCCGGAAGATCGTTCATTTCGCGAGCCACTTCCTCCTGACTGATAATCTTGGCAGCACGTTCCAACAGACGGGAGTGCAGATAGAAGATATCACCCGGATAAGCCTCACGACCTGATGGACGGCGAAGAATCAGAGAAACCTCACGATAAGCTACCGCCTGCTTGGAAAGGTCATCATAAACCACCAACGCATGACGACCGGTATCACGGAAATACTCGCCAATGGCAGCACCCGCAAAAGGAGCGTAATACTGCAATGCAGCCGGATCACCAGCCGTAGCAGCCACCACAATCGTGTAGTCCAGTGCTCCGTACTCACGAAGCGTATTAACGATAGAAGCAACGGTAGAACCCTTCTGACCGATAGCCACATAAATACAATATACAGGATCACCTGCCAGGAAGTTACTGCGCTGGTTGATAATCGTATCAATAGCGATGGCAGTCTTTCCCGTCTGGCGGTCGCCGATAATCAACTCACGCTGTCCGCGACCGATAGGAATCATGGCGTCTACCGCCTTCAATCCCGTCTGCAACGGTTGGTTCACAGGCTGACGGTAGATTACCCCCGGAGCTTTCCGTTCCAATGGCATATCATACAGTTCGCCACCAACCAGCCCCTTGCCGTCGAGCGGTTCGCCCAGCGGGTCGATCACACGTCCCAGCATGCCCTCTCCTACACGGATGGAGGCGATACGTTTGGTACGCTTCACGACGAATCCCTCTTTGATCTTGTCCGTCGGACCCAACAGCACAGCACCCACGTTGTCCTCTTCGAGGTTCATCACGATTGCTTTGATACCATTGTCAAACTCCAGCAATTCATTGGCTTCGGCATTTCGCAATCCATAAATACGCACTACGCCGTCGCTCACCTGGAGCACCGTACCGATTTCGTCAAGTTGCACATTGGCGTTGATTCCTTCGAGCTGCTTGCGCAATATATCAGATACTTCGCTTACTTTTATATTTTCAGACATTATACAATTCTCCTATTCTTATCAATAAATTGTTGTTTCACTCGCTTCAACTGCGTGGCAACGCTTGCATCCAGTCGGTAGTCGTTGACATCGAAGATAAATCCGCCTTCGATCGAAGGATCTATCACCGTTTCGAGTTCCATCTGGGCGTGCAAGATATGCTCTGCTGCGGAACGAATCCGGTTTTCCGTTTCCTTATTGACGGGAACGGCTGTAATGAGCTTACCCACTCCGATATGCTTCAGCTTCCGGTAGAGATCCAGATACATCAGGCTGATAAATTGCAGATAGCCTTCACGCCTGTTTCGCAGTACCAAAGTGATAAAACGGACAAACTCTCTGGTCGATTTTCCGTCACCGTCGGCAGCCGTGCAGACTAACGCCAACTTTTCCTTCGTTGTGATGACCGGATTATCAAGTGCTTCGCGCAAACCGGGTTGTTCACAAAAACTGTGCGACAGCGTCAGGAACTCCTGATATAACCTGTCCTCCAGACCTTTTTCCTGTGCATATTCAATGATGGCTTTTGCATAACGCATTGAGAGTATTCCGACTTCCATCTTCCTTAGTTCTTATTCGGGGTTAGTACTTCATCCAGCATACGGTCGATCATGCCCATCTGTGCTTCCTTGTCCTCAAGACTCTTGCGGAGCACTTTCTCGGCGATGTCCACAGAAAGCACGGCTACCTGGCGACGGATGTCGCGGATGGCTTCGTCTTTCTCTATCTGGATTTGTTGTTTCACCGCATCCAGTTCTTTTTGTGCGGCAATTTCGGCTTGTTTACGGGCCTCGTGAACAATCTTGTCACGTTCTTCCATTGCTTCCCTCAAGATGCGTCCTTGTTCTTTGTTGGCGGCAGCCACCAATGCGTCGCCTTCCTCTTTCAGTTTAGACAACTGGGCATTAGCCTCTCTCGCCACCTCCAAAGACTGGTCGATATAGGTCTTACGACCCTCCACCATCTTGATGATGACGGGAAAGCCGTATTTCGCCAATATCACGAACACAATCCCGAATGAGAGAAACATCCAGAACAGCAGGCCACTATCAGGTAATAGTAATGACATAATCTTTATTTACGATTTTACGATTTACAATTTACGATTTCGCGGCTGATCATGATTTGAAACATGGTTCACGCCTGCGAAATTCGCTTGTTATATACCTGATTAGAGGAAGAACACCAACAGACAAACTACTACCGCCAACAGAGCCACACCTTCAATCAAGGCGGCGGCGATAATCATGTTCATACGGATGTCCCCTGATGCTTCCGGCTGGCGTGCGATAGCTTCCATTGCCGAACCACCAATCTTACCAATACCCAAACCAGCTCCGATTACTGCAAGACCTGCACCGATAGCTGCACCTAATTTACTAACTCCTACTGCTGCTGCAGTGGCTTGTAACAATACTGATAGTAACATAATTTTCAGTTTTAAAATGGTTTATATTTTCTCTTGTTTATTATTTAATCATTCATTCCGCGCGTTTATTCCGTATTCTTTTTATCAACGTTTTCACCGCGTTTCATTTCAATTTTCTTCAGCTTTCACTTTGGCACCTTCCTGTGCCAGACCGATAAACACTGCCGACAACATCGTAAATACGTAAGCCTGGATGAAAGCAACCAACAACTCAAGCGCATTCATAAAGATGTTGAACAATACAGAAGCCACCGTCAGCGTGCCGTTCAGTGCAGGCCCCATGCTTGCCGAGATAAAGATCAGGCAGGTAAGCACCAGCATCGCCATGTGTCCCGCCAGCATATTGGCAAAAAGACGGATCATCAAAGCAAACGGTTTCGTGAAGATTCCGAAGAACTCGATGAATGGCATCATCGGTATGGGCACTTTCAGCCACCAGGGTACATCAGGCCAGAAAATATCCTTCCAGTAATGTTTAGAACCGAAGATATTCACTGCCAGGAACGTGCAGACTGCAAGCACCATAGTGATAGCGATATTTCCCGTCACGTTCGCACCTCCGGGGAAGAACGGAATCAATCCCATCATGTTATTGATAAAGATGAAAAAGAACGCTGTCAGCAGATACGGTGCAAACTTCCGGTAGTTGGGTCCTACACAACTCTTGATAATGTCATCGTTCACCATCATGATGAACATCTCCATGAATCCGATAAATCCTCCCGGCGCTTTCGCTCCTTGCGGACGTTTTCTGTACCAGTGTGACACGCTCAATACGATGATGAGCAACAACACGCTGTTGAACAGCAAAGCAAATGTCACTTTCGTGATGGAAATATCCCACGGGCGGACCTGTTCGCCTGCCACATTATACTCTACCAGTTTGCCCTCGTACTTACTTCCTTCGGGAGCGATGGAAAGTCCTTCATAAGTCCCTCCATTCTCTTCGAGACGGGAAGAAAGGAACGTGTGCCAACCTGTAGTGCTACTATAAACAATAATAGGTAATGGTATAGTAATGTGCGTGTTACCCCACGTCGTAATATGCCATTCGTAGGAGTCGCCGATATGACCGAACACAATTTCTTTCACATCCACCGTGTTCTCCTGTTCCTCTTTCGGAGTAATCTCGTCCTGCGTCTGTTGTGACACCGCTTCCCCCTCCTGTTCCTGTGCAAGAACCGGCAAGCTGACTGCCGCCATGAGGCAGAACAGAATCAACGGAGCTACTATGTTATGCAACTGTTTCATTTTTCTTCTTATTTTTCTTTTTCCGTTTCTGATTCAACTCAAAAGAGAAGAAGAACCAGGTTTCGAATACCAGATATATCAAATAGAACAAGATAAACGTCAGCAGAAAGGCTCTGGCTTCTTCGCGAACGGCAAGACAATAAATCAATACCAGAATCAGCGAAAGAATCATTTTTATCATCTTCGTTGCCAGATACAACAGTAACATTCTCTGTGGAGCATGCCGACGGCAAGCGTCGAAAGCATAAATGCTAAACAGCCCGAAGAAGTAAAAATAGATCGGAATAAACGGATACCCTCCGAAATAATGCCCCGGCAAAGCGAAGTGTAGAATGACAGCTCCGAGTGCCCCGCTAATTACCGCAAATAAGGTATGCCACCAAATAAAATTCCGTTTAGTTTTACTAATATTCACCATGTTACTGTGTTTTTCTGTAAGATTATAACCTCGTTTTTTTCATTTTTTTAATGCTTAGTCTTTGTGCCGGTGAGGAGTTTCCGTCAGGAAACACAGGCAGAAACCGTACCGTCACTCATTTCGACAAAACCGCCCTGAATATCCATCGTGTGCTCTTCTCCGTCCATCGTCGTGTAACTCAACGTTCCCGCTTTCAACGACGAAACAATGGGCGCATGCCCGGGGAGAATAGAAAACGAACCGATCATTCCCGGCAATGTGACAATCTTCACATTTCCGTCGAATATGCTCTTTTCGGGCGATACTATACTCAAATGCAGTTCTTTCATCATGCTATCTTTTTATTTTTTTGCTGCCTGTTCCAGCAATTTCTTACCTTTCTCTATTGCCTCCTCAATGGTTCCGACATTCAAGAAAGCCTGTTCGGGAAGATAATCCACTTCTCCTTCCAGAATCATCTTGAATCCCTTGATGGTGTCTTCAATACCCACCATCACACCCGGAACGCCCGTAAACTGTTCAGCCACGGCAAACGGTTGTGAAAGGAAACGCTGCACACGGCGGGCGCGGTTCACTACCATCTTGTCTTCTTCCGAGAGTTCTTCCATACCGAGGATGGAGATAATATCTTGTAATTCCTTGTTACGTTGCAGAATTTGTTTCACTTGCTGCGCTACGTCGTAGTGTTCCTGGCCAACAATGTGCGGGTCGAGGATACGTGACGTAGAAGCCAACGGGTCTACCGCCGGATAAATACCCAGCTCCGTAATCTTACGGTCGAGCACGGTAGTTGCGTCCAAGTGGCTGAAAGTTGTTGCAGGAGCCGGATCGGTCAAGTCATCGGCAGGCACATACACCGCCTGTACGGAGGTGATAGAACCTTTGCGGGTAGACGTGATACGTTCCTGCATCGCACCCATTTCCGTAGCCAACGTGGGCTGGTAACCAACAGCGGAGGGCATACGTCCCAAAAGGGCGGACACTTCCGAACCTGCTTGCGTGAAACGGAAGATATTATCAATAAAGAACAGAATATCGCGTTTCTCACCTTCTTTTCCTGCGTCGCGGAAAGATTCCGCCACCGTCAGTCCGGACAATGCCACAGAGGCACGTGCGCCCGGAGGCTCGTTCATCTGACCGAAAATCAGAGACACTTGCGATTTCTCCAGTTCGTTATAATCCACTTTCGAAAGATCCCAGTGACCTTTCTCCATTCCTTCTTTGAATGCTTCGCCGTAACGGATTACACCGGATTCAATCATTTCGCGCAGCAAGTCGTTACCTTCACGGGTACGTTCACCTACTCCGGCAAATACAGAGAATCCATTATGTTTCTTGGCGATATTATTGATAAGTTCCTGAATCAATACAGTCTTTCCTACACCGGCACCGCCGAACAAACCGATTTTACCACCTTTGGCATACGGTTCGAGCAGGTCGATCACTTTGATACCTGTGAAGAGCACCTCTTGCACAGTAGTCAAATCCTCAAACTTAGGGGGGTCGCGATGAATGGAATATGCACCTTTGCGGTCGAGTCCTTTCATACCGTCGATCGAATCACCGACTACGTTCATCAGTCGTCCTTTAATCTGTTCGCCAATCGGCATCGTGATCGGGCCTCCGGTGGGATACACTTTCATGCCTCTCTGAAGTCCGTCAGTACTGTCCATCGCTACGGTACGCACCGTATTTTCGCCGATATGTTGCTGAACTTCTATAACCAGTATTTTGCCGTTTGGCCTCTTTATCTCCAGTGCGTCGTGGATGCTTGGCAGCACCAATTCTGCATCCGTACCCTCAAAGTACACATCGACCACAGGGCCGATCACCTGCGAGATATGTCCGATAATCTGTGACATAAGCAATCTCTTTTATTTATATTATTCTTTTCTCTCCTTTTTGACTTTATAATATGAAAGGAATGCACATTTTTCGCGTTTTACCTATTTCATTATTATAATAAACAGTTGAGTTCAGTTTTTGTTCAACTATTTTCTATATCTCATAAACTTCTGTCCTTAGAAATAGTTAAAGAAACAACTGCGCAAATGTAGAAACAATTCCGTGTCGTTGTGCTTCCTTTTTCATAATTTGTCGTTCGATAACACTTATTAGACCTACAATGACTACAGATTGACCAATTCAGGCAAATTTCTGCTACAAATCAATAGCAAAACAAGTTTGGGGGCAATAATCTATCAATAAACTAAATTAACCCATCGAGTTTCCTATCTCTTTGTTAAAAATCAATGGATTAGCAAAAACAAGAAATAGTGGCAAAAACAACTAGTTTTGTGCTCGAACACAGAAAAGTCCGTATTTTCATGTTTTCCTTAAGAAAGTTTAAAGCCATATTTCCTGTTTTTCTCCTATCTATTCTATTCCTTATATATTCCGCATTTTTGCATTAAGATTCACATCCATCTTTATAAAGTTCCCAATTTGCATAAAAGAGCAATATAATAACGCCACATACAATTATTATCTCATTTTTTTGCTGTAATTTTGCACCACTAATATAAAACACTCAAAATGATGAAGAAAATACTGTTACTCGGTTCTGGCGAACTAGGAAAAGAATTTGTAATTTCAGCTCAACGTAAAGGCCAGCACATCATTGCTTGCGACTCCTATGCAGGAGCACCGGCTATGCAAGTGGCCGATGAATTTGAAGTATTCGACATGCTGAACGGTGAAGAGCTGGAACGCGTGGTGAAGAAACACCGCCCGGACATCATCGTTCCGGAGATTGAAGCCATCCGTACAGAACGCTTATACGACTTCGAGAAAGAAGGTATCCAGGTAGTTCCCAGCGCTCGTGCCGTGAACTTCACGATGAACCGCAAAGCCATTCGCGACCTTGCCGCCCAAGAACTCGGACTGAAAACAGCCAAATACTTCTATGCCACAACTCTGGAAGAACTGAAAGAAGCTGCCGATAAAATCGGTTTCCCTTGTGTCGTTAAACCATTGATGTCTTCTTCCGGCAAAGGACAATCGCTCGTGAAGAGTGCCGACGAACTCGAACATGCCTGGGAATACGGATGCAGCGGCAGTCGTGGCGATATTCGCGAACTTATCATTGAAGAATTTATCAAGTTCGACAGCGAAATCACCCTGCTCACCGTTACCCAAAAGAACGGCCCTACCCTCTTCTGCCCTCCTATCGGACACGTGCAGAAAGGTGGCGACTACCGCGAAAGTTTCCAGCCTGCACACATTGATCCCGCCCATTTGAAAGAAGCGGAAGAGATGGCGGAGAAAGTAACCCGTGCCCTCACAGGTGCAGGACTTTGGGGAGTTGAGTTCTTCCTAAGCCATGATAATGGAGTCTATTTCTCCGAACTCTCTCCTCGTCCGCATGACACAGGTATGGTGACACTGGCGGGCACACAAAACCTGAATGAGTTTGAATTGCATCTGCGTGCCGTACTCGGCCTGCCCATTCCCGGCATCAAACAAGAACGGATAGGCGCAAGCGCTGTGATCCTTTCCCCGATTGCCAGCCAGGAACGTCCTCAATATCGCGGACTAGAAGAAGTGACCAAAGAAGAAGATACTTATCTCCGCATTTTCGGCAAACCGTTTACACGTGTCAACCGCCGTATGGGTGTGGTACTTTGTTATGCTCCGCTTGATTCTGATTTGGATGCGTTGCGCGACAAGGCTAAGAGAATTGCAGAGAAAGTAGAAGTTCATTAATACAAGAAATTCAGAGATAAGATGAATAAAATCCGCCAAGTAAACCTGTCTGATATTCCAGCACTGCAAGAGCTATATCAGCATACAGTTCTGACTGTGAACCGAAAAGATTATACAGCCGAAGAAGTAGCAGATTGGGCTTCGTGCGGAGACGATACGTCACACTGGAATGAGCTTTTCGAAGAACAACATTATGTGGTTGCAGAAAACGAAGAAGGCGTGATTGTAGGCTTTGGCTCTGTAAACGATGACGGATATATGCACACGCTGTTCGTTCACAAGGACTTTCAGCATCAAGGTGTCGCAACATCTTTGTATAAGCATCTCGAAGCATATGCACGAGAAAGAGGTGCGAAAAGATTAACATCAGAAGTTAGCATCACGGCAAAACCATTTTTTGAAAAACAAGGTTTTCAGGTCGATGAAGAGCAAAAGCGGAAAGCTAATCAAATGTGTCTCACCAATTATAAGATGAGCAAGCAGCTCTGTTAATCACATCTAATCATTTCTAAGATGAAAACATAGAAGAAAGCTCATTTGCAGATAAAGAAAGTCTTATTTTATATAAGAAAAACTCCAGCTATGGTGACGGATAAAGTTACATTAGCTGGAGTTTTTCTTTTTAACTTCATGAAATGAAAACGTCATTTCTTACTCAAGAAACGTTTAGCCAAATATTTACGTATTGGTTCATCATACAGCTTCAAACACAGATAAGCAAGAATAATACTCAAAATAAAGACACACAAAGCTACGTGCCAGGTTTCACCTAACGTGTAGAGTTGATTCTCAATCAGCCATGCATAGAACAGATACATCAACGGATAATGTATCACATAAACCGGATAAGATATATCTCCCAAAAACTTACATATCTTTGTCGATTGCTTGTCCGTGGTGGTGCCCGACGCTCCTATCCACAGAATGATAGGGAAAGCCACAATCACGCAAAACGCTTCATAAACACCATTCATGCAAAGCGGCTCCAACCCTTCCAGATAAGGAACAGAGAACAGGGCAATCAGCGCAATAGTACATATCCAAAATGCACCTTTCACCTTCATAGGCTTGAAATTGCGCGACATAAGCATACCCAACGAAAAAGGGAAAAGCATACGCAAGGAACCGCCCAAAAAGTTAACCCCATCCAGCGTCCAGCCCACTCCTATGTTTCCATAAGTGGAGACATTAAAAACAGCAAACGCCGCCAATGCTACGCCCAGCAACACCACAAACACCGTCAGTGCCTTGTTGGACAAGCGGCGAATGAACAACGCATACAGGATATTGCCGATATACTCAAAAAACAATGACCAGCAAGGACCATTCAACGGAAACATCTCACCGTTGCCACGAACTTCGTACCCAACACCCGGCATGGCAGGAATGAAGAAGATCGTACAAAGCAGAGACAACATTATCATGGAGATAGCTACGTGCGTCCCGTCCCATTGCACACTCCCCTGAATACAGAACGTGATAGCACCGAGAACGGCACCCATAATGACCATCGGATGAAGACGTATCAATCGGCGTTTAAAGAAATCTTTCATGGTGAGACTTTTACCCCAACGGTCGTCGTAAGCATAACCGATCACAAAACCCGAAAGGATAAAAAAGAAATCCACGGCTAAATATCCGTGATTCAGAGTTTCAATAGCACTATTACTGGCAAAAGCGAAGCCCTCGAATACGTGATACCATATCACCATAAGAGCCGCCACACCGCGAAGTCCGTCAAGAAGATCATAATGCGCCTTGGTGTCTGAAAAAGCTGAAGCAGAAATGTTCGACATTTGTTTTTCTATTAGTAAGTTAGTATTTTCAGAAGGCAAAGATACGGTTTGCGCTACGAAGTTTCTTTGCTCTAAAGCAAAAAAGCCCTGCTAATCGCTATTTTTTAGCACGTACCCGACTAAGGGTATAGATGGAAATGCCCAGAAAAGCAGCCACATATTTCAGCTTCACTCGGTTTATCAATCCGGGATAGCGACGGTTGAACTGTTCGTAGCGTTCTTTAGGCGAAAGTTGGAGGCGCTCCACAAACATGTGGCTAAGCTCCTTATTCACATTCTGATGCAGGATTCTTCCCCAGTTGGCTATGTCGATATATGTTTCGTAGAGGGCATTCAGCTTGTCGATGTGGATGACGTAGATTTTGCAATCGGAAAGCGTTTCAACGCTTTCTACCGATGGTTGCTGATAGTAGAGCGAATCCATGCCGAACGTGACATCGCCCTCCTGACTGAACCACGTAGTGGTGTCCTCTCCGTTGTGGTGGAATACGGAACGGGCGATGCCCTCTTCAATGAAATATACCAGGCGATCTGTGACGCCTGCCTGAACGATACGGGTATCTTTGGGATAATACCTTAATTCCATATTCGCCTGAAGCGCTTGAAGTGCTTCGTCGGAAACCGGATAGATTTGCCTGATTTTACGAATGATATTTTCCATTTGGGGGTAATGGCGTATTGGGGGTTAATGACGTACTTTAGGATATTTATTATTAAAACGGAAACCAAGACCGAGCATCAGATAATTAGGGGTCTGGAAATCCTGAAGATTGTAGCCGATGTGAAGGAATGAACTCCGGGTGACGTTGATCTTCAACGCAAAGACCTGATACAGTCCGCGCAAATCGCCACGCCCCAGCACATTCGTTCCCAAGCCGACACCGATGGTAAAAAACGGCATCACGTATTCTGCCCGTCCGGAAAGTCCGAGCGCAAGCTGATTCTGAATGCCCGGCACGAGAAATTTACGACGGGAGGAACCACTGCCTGCATCGTACTCCACCAGCGCATCTTCGGTGTACACATTAGCACTACCGTCATAAACACCGTCCAGCGAAACTCCGAAACGCAGCTTATAGTTGAGATTGTACATCGGAGCAAAGTTGAATCCCGCTACGGGATAGCTGCCCGGTGATGCAATCTGCTTCTCGCCTACATAGACGCCTTTGCGACGCCACGAGCCGAACAACACAAGGTCATAACTGACGTGTCGCGGAAAACGGGGAACGTAGGGATGAACCAATGATTTAGTGAGGTCGGCTTCTTCCCGGTTGAAGTTGTACACCAGTCCGATTTTCGCTCCGGTGGTGTTGACACCTGCATTGGGAAACTTGGTGTTGCCGTTGGAGAAATGCGTGAAGTCTCCGCCGATGATAAAGTCGAAATAACGGGAAAGCGACCAGTTAAGGTAGATACCCGCATTGAGGTAGGCATTCACCCGTGAGCCTACGGCTCCGTTGTAGGAGTTGTAATCGTTGTCATAAGGTTTCCATCCGGCAGAAATACCGAAATTCCACTCGTAATTGAGCGAAAGGCGGGGATTGAAACGGGCAATGCGTGCACCTTGAAAGACATAGAACGTCATCGGATCACCCAGTTGCTTTTTGTCGCCAAAGGTGGTGAAAGCCAAGCCGAAACCTTGATAAGCTCCGCCATAGATGCGGTCGGCACAGGTGTTGGGACGAAACTTGAAAGAGTATTTCAGATGAGCGGCAAATGAACTCTGGATGGGTTTCCACCGTTCGTTCTCGCCTTGCAGGAAAGGATTGGTGGGGAACACGTATTGCGGCCGCGCCTCTATCCCCAACCGGTGAATGAAATGGTGGGGAACGTAGGGAGCTACGGTGTCGGCTCCGCATTGCGGGAAGCTGTTGTGCCGGAAGCCATGAATTTCTTCCTGCAATCTCCGCACTTCTTCACGAAGTTGGCGGACGTCCTGCTGGAGCTGTTCTACGTCTTGCCGCATTTCCTTCACCTCTTTCTCTTCCTGCCCTACCTCCTGCGCACTAAGCGAAGTGCCGGGGAAAAGCAAAGCGGAACAGATTACGGCGATTTCCCATCTGGGTATCTTTACTCTCATATAATAGTCTGGTTTGTCTTTTCAGAACGGAAGTTACAAATGGAGCTTCTCAATAAACTGTGCCACATGATAGCCGTCCATCAACCCATGATGGCAGGTTACGGAAACGGGCATCATCAGTCTTTCTCCGTCACGGAAGTACTTTCCGGTGGAGATTTTGGGAACGCTGTCGCCCGAACGCATATTGGTGGGGTGCTTCATGTCGGTGAATGAGAGCCACGGCACTGCCGAATAATGAATGGCATTGGGATGGAAAGTGCCTCCTTTGTTGAGTCCCGTAGTGGCTTGCAAACGTTCCATTTCGGCTTTTGCCCGGCGGATAAAGACAAGTTCGTTCGGATCATATTCAAAGGTGGCAAAAGAAAAGGTATGGTCGTCACGGCCTACGGTGGCTTCGGGCAGAAGGCTGTCATAGCACACCACCTTATCGCCTTCGATGCGATAACGGAATTCTTCTACCGCAGCAGCGGCAGTCGTTATCCGATGGAGGACTAACAGGGAAAAGGATATGCCTTTGGTTTTGGCTTCCTGATATGCGCGCGTACAGTCTACCTGAACGGTCACTCCGAAAAACGGATCGTCAAAAGCACTGAAATGTTCGTAATGTTCTCTTCTGTTCCAAGTAGCAATATCGATGATCTTCTCTATCTGATTCATTCTAAACACTCTTTTTTATTTGAGAAACGCAGATTAACGCAAATTATCGCAGATTTAGCCTATTTCCTTTGCGGTAATCTGCGTTTCTAAATTCAGACTCTTTACTGATGTTGCTCACGCAACAAGTCGTTCACTGTTTTTACCGGGTTGAAAGTGGAAAGTGGCACTTCTACAAAGACGGTATTCCAGTCGCTCATCGCTCCGTTCCACAAGCCGGGAAGTTCGAGAGCTTTCAGGTCTTTGCCGTTCTTCGATTTGTAGGAGATGAAGCCTGTTGCTTTATCTACATACTTCACCAAGTCGAACTTATGTCCTTTATAATCGCGCACGGCGCATACGAGGTCTACCGGATTGAAGTGTGTGCCTTTCTCGAACATTTCTTTCTTTTCCGGATCGTCCATGTCGATCTGTGAGCTTTCGAGGATTTGCAGGGAGATGGTTCCGTCGCTGTTGTAAGCAAGGAACGGGCCGCCACCGGGTTCGCCTACGTTCTTCACCATTCCGCAGACGCGCATCGGGCGGTTGAACTTGTTTTTCAGGTAGATGGCGAGTACGGAATCTTCGAGGTCTTTCGTCTCCGGATTCTTGCAGAAGAGTTTCTTTTGCAGGAATTGAAGCATTTCCATCATCTGGTCGTGGGTGTATTTACCGCTGTCGAGCAGGGTAAGGTATTCGAATACTTGTTCTTGCAAAGTCACGAGCACTCCGGCAATCAGTTTCTTATAAGTAACGGTGTCGGCTTTCAGTCTGTCGGGCACTACGTTGTCGATGTTCTTGATGAAGATAATGTCTGCATCGAGGTCGTTCAGGTTCTCGATCAGTGCGCCGTGGCCACCGGGACGGAACAGCAGTTTGCCGTTGTCACGGAAAGGTTGGTTGTCCATGTCGGCGGCAATCGTGTCGGTACTCGGCTTTTGTTCGGAGAAGGTGATGTAATAGTCTACTCCATAGCGTTTGGAAAATTCGTCTACCTTTTCGGCTACCAGCTTCTTGAAGAGTTCACGGTGTTCGGTAGATACCGTGAAGTGCACGTTTACTTTACCGCTCTTTCCGGCAGCATACAAGGCTCCTTCGGCGAGATGTTCTTCCATCGGCGTGCGTGAACCTTCGGGATACTTATGGAATTTGAGCAGACCTTTCGGTAGTGCGCCGTAATTCAGTCCGGCTGTTTCGAGCAGGGCGGATACCACTGCTTTATAGTTGCCGTCTTCGATCAGTCCGGGAATATCTTTTCCGTCGATACGCTGGCAGGCTACATTCAGGTCATCATAGAAAGCAAAATTCTTGATTCCGTCGAAGAATGTCTGTTCGAACTTGGTAGTCGGTCGGTCATAGTCGGCAGACAGGAACTCGAACAGGTTCTTGAACATACGACTCGCTGCACCGGAGGCGGGCACGAACTTCACAACAGTCTTATCTGTGTTGGTATATGCATCCCAGGCGGCCAAATAAGCCTTCTGTTCTTCTGCATCGGGAGCTAATATTCCCTTTCCGATGGAGGCTGCCGCATCCAGCTTCAAAAAGGGGAAACCCGTCTGGAAGCATGCTAATTGTTCTACAATTTGCTCTTCCGTGATGCCTTTCTTGGCAAGCAACTCTTTGTCCTGTGTCGTTATCATAATATCTAATTTTATTAATTGATGCCCAAAAATACAAAATGTTATTTACTTCTTGCCGAATAACCGGGAAAAAAACTAATTTTACATCGAATTAACAAGATTGAATATGGACGACTTTTTTACATCAGAGGAAAAAAAGGAGCTTTTTTCACTCTACCGGCATTTGTTGCAATCTGCAGGAGATAGCATTTCCTGGAAGGATTGCCTAAAGTTAAAGAGACATCTTATCAAAGCGGCCCAGTGTAACGGTCTGCAACGCAATAACTTCGGGATGAATCCCGTCATCAGAGATTTACAAACGGCAGTGATCGTTGCCGAGGAAATCGGTATGAAAGGTTCGTGCCTGATCGGTATCATGTTGCACGAAATCGTGAAGGGGCATGTATTGTCTATCGACGAGGTGAACGCCGAATATGGGGATGACGTAGCAAGTATCATCAAGGGATTGGTGAAAACGAACGAGCTGTATGCGAAGAGTCCGGCTATCGAGTCGGAAAACTTCCGTAATCTGCTGCTTTCTTTTGCGGAGGATATGCGTGTAATCCTGATTATGATTGCGGATCGTGTGAATGTGATGCGCCAAATCAAGGACACGGGCAACGAGGAGGACCGGCTCAAAGTGGCGAACGAGGCTGCTTACCTGTATGCTCCGCTGGCACATAAGCTGGGATTGTACAAGCTGAAATCGGAACTGGAAGATTTGTCTCTCAAATATACGCAGAAGGAAACGTACTATTTTATCAAGGATAAGCTGAACGAGACGAAGGCGTCCCGCGACAAGTATATCGCTGCTTTTATCGAACCGATCCAGAGGAAGGTGTCGGAAGCAGGATTGAAGTTCGACATCAAGGGGCGTACCAAGTCGATTCATTCGATATGGAACAAGATTCAGAAGCAGAAAACGTCTTTTGAGGGGATTTATGACTTGTTCGCCATCCGTATCATCCTCGATTCGGAGCCGGACCCGGCTAAGGAGAAGCAGGAATGCTGGCAGGTTTATTCGATTGTTACGGATATGTACCAGCCGAACCCGAAGCGTCTGCGCGACTGGCTCTCTATCCCGAAAAGCAATGGTTACGAGTCGTTGCACATCACTGTGATGGGCCCGGAAGGGAAATGGGTGGAAGTGCAGATACGTACCCGCCGCATGGACGAGATCGCGGAACGCGGATTGGCTGCTCACTGGAGATATAAAGGTATCAAGGGTGAAACGGGTCTGGACGAGTGGTTGACTTCTGTGCGGGAGGCGTTGGAGAATGCAGACAACGATTCACTGAAAGTGATGGATCAGTTTAAGATGGATCTCTACGAGGATGAAGTGTTTGTCTTCACGCCCAAGGGGGATTTGTTCAAGCTCGCCAAAGGGGCTACGGTATTGGATTTTGCTTTCCATATCCATAGTAAGTTGGGATGCAAGTGTATCGGCGCGAAAGTGAACGGCAAGAATGTGCAGCTCAAACAGAAACTGAACAGCGGCGACCAAGTGGAGATCATGACTTCAAACACCCAGACGCCGAAGCAGGACTGGCTGAACATCGTGACGACTTCCAAAGCGCGCACCAAGATAAGGCAGGCTCTCAAAGAGATGGTGGCACGCCAGCACGCTTTTGCCAAGGAGACGCTGGAACGGAAATTCAAGAATCGTAAGTTGGAATATGATGAAGCGACCATGATGCGCCTCATCAAGCGTTTGGGCTTCAAGAATGTGACGGAGTTTTATCAGCGGATTGCCGACGGTGGACTGGACGTTAACGAGATTCTGGATAAGTATGTGGAGCAACAGAAGCGGGACAGTGATACGCACGATGAAATTGTGTATCGCAGTGCCGAAGGGTATAACTTGCAGGCTGCGCAACAAGAGGAAACGACGTCTAAGGAAGATGTTCTGGTAATCGATCAGAATCTGAAAGGGTTGGAATTCAAGTTGGCTAAATGTTGTAATCCGATTTACGGGGATGATGTGTTTGGTTTCGTTACGGTAAGCGGTGGTATCAAGATACACCGGGCGGACTGTCCGAATGCCAATCAGATGCGCGAACGTTTCGGTTATCGTATTGTGAAGGCTCGTTGGGCGGGGAAATCGGTAGGTACGCAATATCCTATCACGCTGCGGGTTGTAGGGCATGATGATATTGGTATCGTGACTAATATCACTTCTATTATATCCAAAGAGAATGGTATCACGCTGCGCTCCATCGGTATTGACTCGAACGACGGTTTGTTCTCCGGAACACTGACGGTCATGGTGGGTGATACGGGACGTTTGGAGGCTCTTATCAAGAAATTACGTACTATAAAGGGAGTAAAACAAGTTAGCCGGAATTAATTCCGGCTACTCTCCTATCTTACTTTCTTCTTTATATAATAAGGATAGGTAATCAATGCAAAGAAGAGTAAAGCAATGGATGCTACTATCTGTCCGGTATGTAGCATCTTATCTGTATCCAATTCCATGTAGCAGGCGGTAGCGATTCCCAGGGAAATGCCGATTTCGGTTGCCAGCAGATGGGTGGTGTTGGCTGTTCCGCGTTGGCAATGGTGGGATAGCTTTACGAACATCACCAGAAATTCCGGCAGGATAAAGCCTAAGCCCAGTCCTAAGAGTACGGAGGAAATGCCTATGGAGATGTCTGTATTCAGTAGGGACATGGCTACGATTTCCAATCCGAGTCCTATAATGACCAGTCGCAGTGTTTTCTCTTTCAGGAAAAACAGACGTGCAAAGAACAGGGAAACGATGTATCCGAGGGCTGTTCCTACAAAGAACGGTACGGGGATTCCTGTGTTTCCGAGTACGAAATCGTTTAGGAAAGGGTGTACCATGGGAACCAGCAGTCCCGGAATGAAGGTTATCAGGATCAGATTGATGGCAGGAACCCATCCACGAAGCAATAGGAAGCGGTCGAAGGAATAGAGTTTGGTGACAATCGGCGCACGGAAAGGTACGTAGACTCCTGATAACATGAGGATTCCGACAGCTCCGGTTATGACAGATACAGTGAGCAGGGTTTGGAAGGATTGGCTTTGATAAAGCCATACTCCGAGGATAATGCCTGCGATCATTCCCATACGTGCCATCCAGGAGAAACTGACGTTTCCCGCACTGCGCAGTGTGGAGTTGGTGATGTCGATGGCCAATGTGATGCCGGCTGTTGTGCCTATGCCAAAGGCAAGCCCTTGCACGGTGCCCAACAGAATCAGTTCTGTGAGGTTGGTAACAAAGGCGTATCCGATGGTCGCCACTACCATCAGGGCAGCAGCAAACATACAGACGTACTTACGCTTGTATGCATCTACCAGATAGGCATGGAAAGGACCGATGAGGAACATCCCCAAGGTGAAAAAGAGAAAGATTACTCCTGTCTGTGCAGCCGGCACTCCGAGACGGTCGGCCATCTCTACGGAAAGCACCGGAAATAACACATACAAGGATATAAACAACAGCAAATTAGCTACACATATCCGCATAAAATGAACTGTCCACAATTTAACTGCCATATACTATATTTAATATTGTTCCTTCTCGTTGGGGAAGTAGCAATTCTTCACGTCAGAAACGTAACGGCTGATGGCATCGGTCATCACCGTGTACAAGTCAGCATAACGACGCAAGAAACGCGGACGGAATCCGTTGTTCATGCCAAGCATGTCCTGAATCACCAATACTTGACCGTCTACGTGGCCACCGGCACCGATACCGATAATAGGTATGGTCAGTTCGGATGCTACGCGTTCGGCAAGGGTTGCGGGAATCTTTTCGAGTACAATGGCAAAACAGCCTGCTTCTTCTAATAGATGGGCGTCGCGAATCAGTTTTTCGGCTTCGGCGTCGTCTTTGGCACGCACGGTATAGGTGCCGTATTTATTGATGGATTGAGGCATGAGTCCCAGATGTCCCATTACCGGAATGCCAGCACATACGATGCGTCTCACCGTGTCTATGATTTCTTCACCACCTTCGAGCTTCAAAGCGTCAGCGTGGCTTTCTTTCATGATACGGATGGCAGAAGCAAGTCCTTCCATCTCGTTGCCCTGATAGGATCCGAAAGGCATATCAACCACTACCATCGCACGTTTCACGCCGCGTACCACGGATTTGGCATGATAGATCATTTGGTCGAGTGTGATAGGAAGTGTTGTCACATTACCTGCCATTACATTGGAAGCGGAGTCGCCTACCAGGATTACGTCCATTCCCGCACCGTCTACAATCTGTGCCATTGTGTAATCATAAGCAGTCAGCATAGATATTTTTTCACCTCTCTGTTTCATTTCAACCAGGCGATGAGTAGTCACCTTTCTTGAGTCATCTGATATATAACCAGCCATGTCTTTTTAAATTAAAAATTAATGATTAAAAATTAAAACGACGTCAAGCGCCTTCAAAAATCGCGGCAAAGTTATAACATTTAATTCATAACAGAGAAGGAAATGCAAAAAATCCTTTCAAACACCTCGCTTGGATAGCTGGGGAGGCGGTTGGAAGGATTCTGTGAGGTATAATAAAAGCTCCTTAACAATATAAGGAAGCGATTTATCAAGTGCAATAATGCGTTTCGGATTTATTCTTTCTCTTAACGATGCAGGATCAGGAGCTTGTCGTAGGTCATGCCGGTGAAGTCGTCTATTATATAATGTGCTTTGCCAGTGATGGCTTCACGTGTATTGGTGGTGGCAAGTCCGATCACTGTTGCCCCGGAAGTCATTCCGGCTTGCAGGCCGTGGAAAGAATCTTCAAAGACGTAGGTGTTTTCGGGGGTGGCTTCAAAGATTTCCATCCCGAGCAGGAAGCAGTCGGGAGCCGGTTTGGAACGGGCAAACATCTCTCCGGTCAGGATGCGGTCTACCATTCCTTTAAATTCGGGGTGGGCATTGTAGACGTTAGCCATCTTCTCTTCGTTGGAGCTGGTGACTACGGCTATCTTTGCACCGTTACGGCGAAGATCGGCTATAAAGGCTTCTACTCCGGGGATGTATTCGTAGGACATCTTTTGCTCGTAAACGTAGAGTTCGGCGCTTATTTCAAGCTGGGCTTCGGGTTGGTCCGAGAAATACTTTTCATAGATTTGCAATAATGTCTGTCCCTTAATACGGCGGCCGAAATCTTCTTCATTCAGATATTTCCGTCCCTGCTCGTCCCAGAAGACTGTGTACTGCGTTTCTGTATCCATAATGACACCATCAAAATCGAAGAGTGCCGCAATCGTTTTCGTTGTATTCATATATAAACTTTCTTTTTACCTAAACGTTAAACCTTGTGTATCCGTCGTTGCAAAGTTCCGAATAATCATCGAATCAGGCAAATAATTCGTACCTTTGCAAAGCTAAAAAAAACGTAACATACGTTTTTATCCAACAAAATCTACTAGCGCATGAGCAAGAACGACCCACATATCTTAGGCAAAGAAAGTATCGGCAAATTGCTGTTACAATATTCCATTCCTGCAATTATCGGAATGACGATTACTTCTATCTATAATATTATTGATAGTATCTTCATCGGACATGGTGTAGGCCCAATGGCGATTGCCGGACTAGCCATCAGCTTTCCGCTGATGAATCTGGTGGTGGCTTTCTGTACATTGGTATCGGCGGGCGGTTCTACGCTGGCGTCTATCCGTCTGGGGCAAAAGGACATGAAGGGGGCTACGGAAATCTTGTCACACACGTTGATGCTCTGTATCACTAATTCGTTCTTCTTTGGTATTTTGTCTTTCATCTTCCTGGATGATATATTGGTTTTCTTCGGGGCCAGTAGAGAGACGCTTCCTTATGCGCGGAGCTTTATGCAGGTGATCTTATTGGGTACTCCTATCACTTATACGATGATTGGGTTGAACAACGTGATGCGTGCTACCGGATACCCGAAAAAGGCGATGTTGACTTCGATGGTGACGGTGGTAGCGAACATTATCCTCGCTCCTATCTTTATTTTCCACTTTGAATGGGGAATGAGGGGAGCTGCTACGGCAACGGTGATTTCACAGTTGATCGGTATGGTGTGGGTGGTGAGCCATTTTGTCAAGAAAGACAGTACGGTGCATTTTGAGGGGAATATCTGGAAGATGAAACGGAGGATTGTGGAGAGTATCTTCGCCATCGGTATGTCTCCTTTCCTGATGAATGTGTGTGCGTGTGCCATTGTGATTATCATCAATAACAGTCTGCAAAATTACGGGGGCGATATGGCGATTGGTGCTTATGGGATTATTAACCGTTTGCTGACGCTTTATGTGATGATTGTGTTAGGTCTGACGATGGGTATGCAGCCTATTGTGGGGTATAACTTCGGAGCACAGAAGATAGACCGTGTGAAACAGACATTGCGACTGGGGATTATCTCCGGGGTCGTGATTACCAGTAGCGGGTTTATTATCTGCGAGTTCTTCCCTCATGCCGTATCGGCTCTTTTCACGGATAGCGATGAATTGATTGATTTGGCCGTAGACGGTATCCGGCTGGCTGTATTGATGTTCCCGTTTGTAGGGGCGCAGATTGTGATTGGTAACTTCTTCCAAAGTATCGGGAAGGCTAAAATAAGTATTTTCCTTTCGCTGACGCGACAGTTGCTTTATCTTTTGCCTTGCTTGCTGCTCTTTCCCAACTGGTGGGGATTGGAAGGTATCTGGATTAGTATGCCGGTATCGGATGCATTGGCGTTTATTACGGCGGTTGTCAGTCTGATGATTTACATTAAGAAAGTGTCTAAACAACATCCGGAAACGGTAGCGGAATAAAGCATTAACTGCTTTACTCCGCCTGTTGGTTTTTATTCTTTATTCTGCTTTGATGCTCTTTACGGGGTTTTCATTGGCAACGTGCCAGGCTTTCACTACCACGCAAGCCACGATAACCAATAGTACCAGCAGGGCTATTCCTATAAAAAGTAACAGATCCATATCAATTCGTTCGCTAAACTGTTCCAACCATATTTGGCCTGTAAAATAGGAAGCGGCAGTACCTATCAGCACAGAGATTACGGAGATATTCAGAATGTCGTATATCAATAGTTTCAGGATGCCGGAGGACTCTGCCCCATTCACTTTGCGTATGGCTATTTCCTTGCTGCGGCGTTGAGTTTCTCCATTCACATAGCCAATCAATCCCGTGATGACAATAAGCAGGATGAAGCAGGACGAAATCCAGACTGCGTTACGGAAACGGTATACGCTCTTATAGCCTTCGCGAATCATGCTGTCTACTGAATTGAAATTCAGGGCTACATTCGGGAATGTTTTTGCCACACATTCGTTCAAGCGTTTCAGGTTCTCGTCATAGGGTTCTTTTAGACGAACATTGATGGTGTGATTGGCCGATTCTTTATCGGCAATCAATACGATAGGAGACTGACTGGAATAGAAACTTCTATTACGAATATCATCAAACACTCCCACGATGGTACCTTCTACCCCACTCACTGATTTTCCTACGGCACCATCGGTCCATTTCATCAAACGAACGAGTTCTTTATTTACCAATAGATCGCCTTTTTTCTTGATGGTAGTGCCTTCTGTTATTCTGATTCCCATCACATTCGGATAATCATAGTCGCACATATTGAAATTAAGGGTGGCAATGCGTTTGCCGTCGTTACCAATCAATCCACGTGTCCAATATTCTCCCAGTACGCTGTGTGTGGATGCCGATACCCCGTCCACCATCGGTTGGCGGAGCAACTCGTCTTTTACATGTTCTACTGTTTCGCCGGACATCCAGGTTTCGGCTTCTACCAGTCCCGGAATCTTGATTCCCATATCTCCATTCATCAGGTAAGAATATTGTAACAGGGTAACCAGCAATAGTCCGAGTACAAAGGAGGTACCCGTGAACTGGACAAATAGTAATGAACGTTTCCATCCTCTTTTTCCATCCGTATAGTGCCGGAATACCTGCGTGACGGGAATACGTGAGAACAGTTTTCCCGGTATGCCTCCTGCCAGGAGGAAAAGGACTACTACAGTGAGCAAGGGTATCCAAATGATGTCCCAGGCAAACAGTGAGGCAAGGCTGGTTCCCAACAGGTCTTCGATCAATTCGCCCATGTTGATTATCAACAGGAAGCTAAACAGGACGGATAGTAGAACCAATACTCCGGTTTCTGCCAGAAACATGCCAAAGATGTTTCCGGAACTGGCTCCACTGCATTTATGCACTCCTACGCTTTTTGCACGACGACTGATAGTGGCTATTGAAATCAACATATAATTCATGATGGCTACAAAAAACACTGAAAAGCCGAGGAAGCCGAATATCATCAAACGTTTCTGGGTATCGGCAGAATCCAGATGGCGTTTCGAAAGAGGAACAACGCTGTATTCCAACTTCCAGTCATCCCATTGCAAGGGGCTGTATTTTGCCATTACTTGTTGAGTTTTGCTGTTCACCTTGTCTATATCCGACGCATGACGCAAGCGTGCAAAGGCATAAAAGATATCATTCCCATTCCAACCGTTACCACTCGCATAGCGACCATCGCGGTGGATGGTAATCACAAAGTCACGGGAGAGCATCGAATTTTCGGGTATGTCTTTATAGACGCCGCGAATTGTGAGCTCCAACTGCTTGTCGGCCGAAAGGGTTTTCCCAATAGGGGCTGCGCTACCGAATGTTTCACGGGCAAAATGTTCTGATACAAATATGCTATTCGAGATGATGAGATCTTTCGCGTTCCCTTTTAGTACGGGTATACCCATCGTTTCAAAGAAACAGGTGTCGACCATCATGTAATTTGCTTTTGACAGCAGTTTGTCTTCCTTATAAATATGATAAAACTGGAAAGGAAGTACACAGGTGGCTGATTCTATTTCTTCAGGCATATCCTGCGCCAGGGTAAAAGCTACCGGATCACAGACGGTATAGTCATAATTCATTCCGTCATCACCCTGCACTTCGCCGGTCGTCATATTCTGTGCCGCTATTCTCGCCATTATCAGATTCTCCGCTTCCGGGTAACATTTCTCATAGCTCATCTCAAAAGCTATTTGCGAGAAAAGCAAGATGCCAACTGTTAGTCCTAAAGAAAGGGAGAGCACTCTTACGATATTCAAAGTACGCTCATGCAGTAATGTACGTATGCTATAATAGATTTGTCTCATACTTGCTTCTGATCTGGTTTATGCTATCACACTGGCTACCACGCTGCCGTCGAACAAATGAACTGTACGATGGGCAAAGGATGCGTCATGTTGTGAGTGTGTCACCATGATGATGGTTGTTCCTTCTTTATTCAGTTCGGTCAACAGGTTCATCACTTCTGCCCCATTCTTTGAATCGAGGTTACCGGTCGGCTCATCGGCGAGAATCAGTTTCGGATTGGTCACTACGGCACGGGCAATGGCGACACGTTGTTGCTGACCACCGGAAAGTTGTTGCGGAAAGTGTTTGGCACGATGGCTGATGTTCATCCGTTTCAGAATGTCTTCTACCATGCGGCGGCGTTCGGATGCTTTAAAGCCCAGGTATGTCAGAGGAAGTTCTACATTCTCGTAAACATTCAGCTCGTCGATCAGGTTAAAGCTCTGGAATACGAATCCGAGTTTGCCCTTACGCACATGGGTACGTTCTTTCTCTTTCAATCCGCCCACTTCTTCACCCATCAAGCGGTAGGAACCTTCGGTGGGGTTATCGAGCAAACCCAGAATATTCAACAAAGTGGATTTACCACAACCGGAGGGGCCCATAATGGCTACAAACTCTCCCTCTTTTACTTCAAGGTTTACGTGATTCAAGGCAACTGTCTCTACTTCGGAAGTACGGAATACTTTACTGATGTTGTTTATTTCAATCATACTCTTTTTATTTATGTTTTTAATTATTCACTTTTAAGGCTATTCACCGGATTTTCATTGGCAATCCGCCACGATTTCCAAAGTACGCAGACTACGATAACGAGAAGATTTACAATCGCTATCAGTACATACGCCGCCCAACTGACAGGCACGTGCTCGGCAAACATATCCATCCACATATCATTGACGTACCATGATGCCGCCACACCGATCACAACGGCTGCAACGGCTACATAAAGCACATCTTTCACCAGCATTTCCAGAATGCCGGAGGCTTCGGCACCATTGACTTTACGTATGGCAATCTCTTTGGAACGGCGGCGGACTTCATCGGTTGTGTAGCCTATCAATCCCATCATCATCACAAAGAACATGGTAACCGCCGCCAGTATGGTAGCATTGCTGAAAACGCGGATGGAGTTATAACTCTCTTTTATCATCTGCTCCATCGAACGGAAATCGACCGTTTTATCGGGGAAAGCGTCTGCCGATACTTTATTCAGTTTCTGAAGGTTCTCTGCAAAAGGTTCTTTCAGCCGGACATGAACACAGTTTCCGAAATTCTTGGTACTCATCAGGATGAAGGGTGCTTGCGGGTTGGTGAAATTACCGATCCGGAAGTCTTTAATCACTCCCACTACTTTACATACGTAGCCTGAATTATAGACAGTACGGTTCAATAGCTCTGTTCCCCAGTGCATCCATTCGCCGTATGTTTCATTGATGGCTACTTCGTTTTCATTCCGTGGCATACGCCCCTCCTTCATCACCATACCCATCATCTTTGGATAGTCTTCCATCATTTCGCAAAAACGGGAGGAGAAAAGTGATTGTCCACTTTCATCCTGAATCATCGTTCCACTATAACTATAGACGGGATGGGAATCGGCACTGGACACGGACTCTACATAAGGCAGGCCACGGAAGAAAGTCAGGGCATAGTCCTGGTTTTCTTTATTGCCGAAATCAGTATTGGCTACGACAACGCGCTTCGGATTGTATCCCAGGTCTTTGTTCAAGACATAGTAGTATTGCAGCATCACCACATACATCAATCCGCAGATGAAAGCTACGCCAGCAAACTGCACGAATAATAGCGGGCATTTCCAGCCTTTCTTTCCTTCTGTGTAGCGGCGGAAGACTTGTGAAACGGGGATTCTGGCAAAGATGCGTCCGGGCAGTGCTCCTCCTATCAGGAACAGGATAGCTACCGTCAGCAGGGGTACCCAAAGACGGTCTAAAGAGAACAGGGCTCCGAGTTCAACGGCGGTTGTGTCTTCTATAAAGTCGCGGAAGTTCAGTAAGATTAATCCCATCAATAGCAAGGCGAAGAGAATAATGATAGCTGTTTCCAATAGGAACATTCCCAGAATTTTGCCGCTGCCTGCACCGCTACACTTATGTACGCCGATGGCTTTGGCGCGGTATGAGAGTGAAGAAATGGAGATCAGTACGTAGTTCAAAGTAGCGATGAAAAGGATGATTATTCCCAAGATAGACATGATGTTCCGCATCCGCTTCACGTCCGGTTCTTCCCTGTATACATCACGGATCGGCTTTACAAAAGCGGTATAACCTACCACTTTCTGGTCTTCCGCAGGACGATATTTCTTTATCAGGTCATTCAACCGTGCATTCACCACGGATTTGTCTGCTCCGGGACGAAAACGGATAAATGCGATCCAGCTATCGCCTCCTCTCCAGGAGTAGTTTCCCCATCCACGGCTCCATACGGTAGGCAGAGAAATCACTGCATCCGGTCTGACGGTAGCATTTTCAGGTATGTCGGCGTACGTGCCTTTCACTGTCAGTTCTATTTCTTTATTATAGGAGATTACTTTGCCTATCGGGTTTTCTTGGTCGAACATCTTACGCGCCAACCGGTCACTAAGAAAGACAACATCTTTCTGCATCAGTTCTTTTTCCGGAACACCGCTCAAAACATCGATACCCATAGTTTGAAAGAATAGTGAATCGGCTGTCACTTTGTTAGCTTCAAAACGGACACTTCCATAATAAAGAGGGGCACTCATCCAGACACAATAGCTGGTGGCTGCTTCCACTTCTTTAGGAAAGTTCTCCTGTATGGCACCCGCCACCGGTCCGCAGTTCATTTCCTGCGGCTCAAAGGTTTGGCCATTGGCGGAAAAGACGGAGAAGATCTGATACAGGTTATCATAATCTTTGAAGCATTTGTCAAAGCTCTGTTCGAAAGCCACGCGGGCAAACAACAGGATGCTCATCGTCAGCCCCAACGCCAAAGAGAGGATTTTGATAACGTTGGAACCATGCCCCCGCAATAAAGTACGGATCACATAATAGATTTGTTTCATATTATATTTTATTTCTGTTTTTTCTATTTTCAAGAATGCAGAAAGCATGCCAAAAAAGAATAACAATTCATTATCAAGTGTTTATCATTTCAACCTTTCTGAATATTGTCTAAAAATTAGACAGTACCGTCTAATTTTTAGACAACCGGGAGACTATTCCATTTCTCCTTTAAATTGTTCCAACAGTCTCTATTATCCATGGGGAGATTGTCCATCCCGATAGAAAACTTTATCTTTGCATCTAGTTTTCTAAACTATTAAAGTAATGATGAAGAGGAAGAATTTATATGCACTGTTTTCGTGCCTGTTCCTTTCGGGATGCGGTATGATAGACTATCATCCGTATGACGTCCGCATCAGCGGAGAAACAGAGGTCAACGCCCACAATATGGAAAGAATAGAAGCAAATTGCCAGGGTAAAACTACGATACGGTTCGTGACAATGGGCGACTCACAACGATGGTATGACGAAACGGAAGATTTTGTAAAAGCAATCAATCAACGAAATGATATTGACTTCGTTATCCACGGAGGGGATATGAGTGACTTCGGACTGACTAAGGAATTTCTTTGGCAAAGGGATATCATGAACGGACTTCATGTGCCTTATGTGGCTCTGATCGGAAATCATGACTGTCTGGGAACGGGAGCGGAAACCTACAAGGCTGTATTCGGCCCCACAAACTTCTCTTTCATCGCAGGAGATGTGAAGTTTGTCTGCCTGAATACCAACGCTTTGGAGTATGATTACTCCGAACCTGTACCGGACTTTACCTTTATGGAAAATGAGATAACGAACAGGCGGGATGAGTTTGAAAAAACGGTCATTTGTATGCACGCGCGTCCCTATACGGATGTGTTCAATGATAATGTGGCAAAAGTATTCCAACACTATGTCAAACAGTATGCAGGAATACAGTTCTGCACGGCCGCCCATACCCATCACCATCAGGACGATATGATTTTTGATGATGGAATACATTATGTTACCAGTGATTGTATGGATTACCGTACTTATCTGGTATTTACAATAACTCCGGAAAAATACGAATATGAGCTGGTTAAATACTAATTATATCTTACGCGCGGGAGTACTGTCCGTGCTTCTCCTGCTTCCCGGTCTGATGTCTGCTACCTGCAAGAGGGATACAATCATCAACAACTACAAGGATGATTCGCTCCGTTTTATCATCAAGGATGATTCAATTATCACCTTTCGTAACGGGGAGTCTTCATTCACCATTATCAAAGCGGACTCCGTGTTGCCTGCCACACCGAAGCACACCAAACATACCCGCTACGATAATCGGGTTCACCGTTTCCGCAGAAACTGGGAACGGATTATCCCGACTCATTCCAAAATACAATATGCCGGAAATATGGGATTGCTCTCTTTCGGTACAGGATGGGATTATGGAAAACGTAATCAGTGGGAAACGGATGTATTGCTCGGATTCATTCCGAAATATTCTTCGAAGAAAGCAAAAGTGACCATGACGCTCAAGCAGAACTATATGCCCTGGAGCATTAATATTGGAAAAGGATTCTCGACAGAGCCTCTTGCCTGTGGTCTTTATGTGAATACCGTATTTGGAAATCAGTTCTGGGTGAACGAACCGGAACGTTATCCGAAAGGGTATTATGGTTTCTCAAGCAAAGTGCGTTTCCATGTCTTTATGGGACAACGCCTGACCTATGACATTGACCCGCAACGTAGATTTATGGCCAAGTCTGTAACCTTTTTCTATGAAATAAGTACGTGTGACCTTTATGTGATTAGTGCGGTAAACAATAGTTATCTCCGTCCACGTGACTACCTTAGTTTATCATTCGGATTGAAGTTCCAGTGGTTATGATTGGAGATACAAGGGGGATAAAATCAATTTTGAATTACGATTCTTGAATTATCACATCCTTTTTTCGTAAGTTTGCGCTTTACAAACTTGAACGAAAATGAGTAAATCTGGAACAATCATCATTGTAGACGACAATAAAGGGGTGCTGACTGCCATACAAATCCTTTTAAAAAGTTATTTCTCAAAGGTCGTTGCACTCTCCTCGCCTGTCACCCTGACGAGCGTCCTACGGGAGGAAATACCGGAAGTGGTATTGCTGGACATGAATTTCACATCGGGCATCAATACCGGCAATGAGGGATTATTCTGGTTACATGAAATAAAAAAAGTACGTCCGGATCTTCCGGTCGTACTTTTTACGGCTTATGCCGATATTGAACTGGCTATCCGGGGTATTAAAGAGGGAGCAACGGACTTTATCGTCAAACCCTGGGACAACCAGAAACTGGTGGAAACACTGCAAATCGCAGCAACCTCTACGCACAACGACAGGAAAACGGCAAGTAAAGAAAAGCCTGTTCACTCGCCTATGTACTGGGGAGAAAGCAAGGTTATGCAACAACTACGGGCTTTGATTGAAAAGGTTGCCGTCACCGATGCCAACCTCTTGATAACGGGTGAAAACGGAACGGGAAAAGAGATGCTGGCACGGGAAATCCATGTGCTTTCCAACCGCAAATATAAAGAAATGATTGCTGTGGATATGGGAACCATCACCGAATCTTTATTCGAGAGTGAGCTTTTCGGACATGTAAAAGGGTCGTTCACTGATGCACACACCGACCGGACAGGTAAGTTCGAGGCTGCCGAAAAGAGTACGCTGTTTCTCGACGAAATAGGAAACTTGCCCTACCATCTGCAAGCAAAGCTACTAACCGCCATCCAACGGCGAAGCATTGTGAAAGTGGGAAGTAACACGCCAATTCCTATTGATATCCGACTGATATGTGCCACGAACCGGAACCTGCAGGAGATGGTAGCGAAAGGCGAATTCCGGGAAGACTTGCTCTACCGCATCAATACCATTCATGTGGAAATTCCTCCCCTGCGCGAACGGAAAGAGGATATTATCCCATTGGCCGAACGATTTATGGTTCACTTCTGCAAGCAATATGACAAGTCGTTGATGAAGTTCACTCCCGAAGCAAAGGATAAATTGACTGCGCATCCCTGGTATGGTAATATCCGCGAATTGGAGCACGTCATCGAAAAGGCGGTTATCATCAATGACAGTCCGCTGATTCCTGCTGAATTATTCCAATTATCCGTACCACGGATAGCCATTCAGGAACAGAGTATCTCCACCCTGGAAGAAATGGAAGTGCAGATGATACGGAAAGCGCTCGATGCCTGTGCGGGAAATCTATCGGCAGTGGCCGCTCAACTGGGAATAACCCGGCAGACGCTCTATAACAAGATGAAAAAATTCGGATTATGAGCTCACAGATCCAACAACTGGGGATTCGGTACTGGTTCAGAGTTTTGCTGACTGTACTTTTCTGTATATCGACTGTCTGGTTCGGTATTCATCAATCATACGGTTGGCTGGGCGTCAGTCTTTGTCTGCTGGTACTTAGCATCATCTGGCAAATCCGCCTGTACCAGCTTCACACCAAGCAGGTGCTTTTCATGATTAACGCGCTTGAAAATAATGATAACACTTTTCATTTTCCCGAAGAAAACGGTACTCCCGAAAGCCAAAAGATCAACCGGGCACTCAACCGGGTGGGACATATCTTATATAATGTAAAAGCGGAAACCGCACAACAAGAGAAATATTACGAGCTGATTCTGGATTTTGTCAGTACAGGATTGCTGGTACTCAATGACAATGGGGCTGTTTATCAGAAGAACAAGGAGGCACTCCGTCTTTTGGGGCTGAATATATTCACGCATATCCATCAGTTGAGTAAAGTAGACACTACGCTCATGGAGAAAATAGAGAACTGCCGTCCCGGAGACAAACTGCAAGTGATATTTCACAACGAACGGGGAACCGTTAATCTATCCATACGTGTATCGGAAATCAATGTGCGCAAAGAGCATCTGCGTATTCTGGCTCTGAACGACATCAATACCGAACTCGATGAAAAGGAAATAGATTCATGGATTCGCCTGACACGGGTTCTGACGCATGAAATCATGAATTCGGTCACTCCTATCACTTCTCTTTGTGACACTCTTCTTTCCATGTCCGAGGATAAAGACGAAGAGATCAGTCACGGGTTGCAGACCATCAGCACCACAGGAAAAGGGTTGCTCTCTTTTGTAGAATCTTACCGGCAGTTTACACGCATACCTGCACCGGAACCGTCATTGTTCTACGTGAAAGCGTTCATAGAAAGGATGATTGAACTTGCCCGCCATCAGAATCCGTGTGACACCATTTGTTTCCACACGGAGATTTCTCCTGCGGACTTAATTCTGTATGCGGATGAAAACCTCATCGCCCAGGTGGTTATCAATCTTCTGAAGAATGCCATCCAGGCAATCGGCAGCCAGCCGGATGGTAGAATCGAGCTTCGGGCTTATTGCAATGATATGGAAGAAATATGGATCGAGATCAAAAACAACGGTCCTGAAATCCCGTCGGAAATAGCAGAACATATCTTTATTCCTTTCTTCACCACCAAAGAAAATGGTAGCGGAATCGGACTTAGTATTTCACGACAGATCATGCGTCTTTCGGGCGGGAGTCTCACTTTGCTGCGGGAGAAAGAAACAACGTTTATTTTAAAATTCAAATAACTATTGATATATGATACCTGCACTCGTCAACAATCCCTTATTCCGGGAGATCACTCCGGAAAGACTTTTTGCCGATCTGGAAGAGATCAGTTTCCATACACGTTCTTATAAGAAAGGAGAAATCCTGGCTCAACAGGGAGCTGTGTGTAATCGCCTCGTCATCCTGACCAAAGGAAGCGTGCGTGGAGAGATGATTGATTATTCGGGGCGTCTTATCAAAGTGGAGGACATCGCCGCTCCAAGAGCGATTGCCCCTCTGTTTCTGTTCGGTGAGGAAAACCGTTATCCGGTGGAAGTGACTGCCAATGAACCGACAGAGGTTATCGAACTTCCTAAATCAAGTGTATTGAGTTTATTCCGCAAAAACGAGCAGTTTTTGGAAAACTATATGAATCTTTCTGCCAATTATGCACGAACCTTATCGGATAAGCTTTTCTTTATGTCGTTCAAAACGATTCGTCAGAAACTTGCTTCGTACCTGCTCCGATTATATAAACAGCAGCAACAAACGCATATCACCCTCGACCGTTCACAACAGGAATTGAGTGATTATTTCGGGGTATCCCGTCCTTCCCTCGCCCGCGAACTGGCGCACATGCAGGAAGATGGATTATTGATAGCCGATCGCAAGCATATCACTATTTTACAGAAAGAAGAACTGGTACGGCTTATCCAATAATAGGAACTGTTTTAAGGATTTATGAATTGAATAATGAGTGTTTTAGATAAAAAATATTCATTGTTGTAACATTGGTTACAGAATCAGCTGAAACCTTTCCTCTACTTTTGCGTTCAATAAATAAAATATTGGACTAATTAAAAACGTAAAAGTTATGAGTATGTTCTGTTATCAATGTCAAGAAACCGCAATGGGTACCGGCTGTACCTTGAAAGGTGTGTGCGGTAAAACGTCTGAAGTGGCTAACCTGCAAGATTTACTACTCTTCGTAGTACGTGGAATTGCTGTCTACAACGAACATCTGCGTAAAGATGGACATCCTTCCGAACAAGCAGACAAATTTATCTATGATGCTTTGTTCATTACCATCACCAACGCCAATTTTGATAAAGTGGCTATCACTGAAAAAATAAAAGAAGGACTGAAACTGAAAAAAGAACTTGCCAACAAGGTAAAGATCGAAAATGCTCCCGACGAATGTCTTTGGAATGGAAGCGAAGATGAGTTTGAAGAGAAATCAAAAACTGTCGGTGTGCTTCGCACTTCCAACGAGGATATCCGCTCACTGAAAGAACTTGTACACTATGGCCTGAAAGGAATGGCTGCCTACGTAGAGCATGCGCATAACCTGGGCTACGAGTCACCGGAAATATTTGCTTTCATGCAACATGCCTTGTCTGAACTGACCCGCAATGATATTACAGTGGAAGAACTGGTTCAGCTGACTTTGGAAACAGGAAAGCATGGAGTATCGGCAATGGCACAGCTGGATAAGGCGAACACCAGCAGCTACGGAAATCCGGAAATTTCACAAGTGAGTCTCGGTGTACGCAATAATCCGGGTATATTAATCAGCGGACATGACTTGAAAGACCTGGAAGAGTTATTGGAACAAACAGAGGGTACAGGAGTAGATGTATATACTCACAGCGAAATGTTGCCTGCACATTATTATCCTCAACTAAAGAAGTACAAGCATCTGGCAGGAAACTACGGAAACGCCTGGTGGAAGCAGAAAGAGGAATTTGAAAGTTTCAACGGTCCTATCTTGTTCACAAGTAACTGTATCGTTCCGCCACGTGCAAATGCCAGCTACAAGGATCGTATTTACATCACAGGAGCCTGCGGCTTAGAAGGGGCACATTACATCCCCGAACGCAAAGACGGAAAACCGAAAGATTTTTCTGCACTAATTGCTCATGCTAAGCAATGTCAGCCACCGGTAGCCATTGAAAACGGAACAATTATCGGAGGATTCGCGCATGCACAGGTGACAGCCCTGGCAGATAAAGTGGTGGACGCCGTGAAAAGCGGAGCTATCCGTAAATTCTTTGTAATGGCAGGATGCGACGGACGTATGAAGAGCCGTGAATACTATACGGAATTTGCTCAAAAATTACCTGGTGACACCGTGATTCTTACTGCCGGTTGTGCCAAGTACAGATATAATAAACTGGCTTTAGGTGATATCAACGGCATTCCGAGAGTGTTGGATGCAGGACAATGTAACGACAGTTACTCATTGGCCGTCATCGCTTTAAAACTGAAAGAAATCTTCGGATTGGATGATGTGAATCAGTTGCCTATCGTATACAACATCGCTTGGTACGAACAAAAGGCGGTCATTGTTTTATTGGCATTACTGGCTTTGGGAGTGAAACACATTCATTTGGGTCCTACACTTCCCGCTTTCCTTTCACCGAATGTCAGGAACGTATTGATCGAACAATTCGGGATCGGAGGTATCAGTACAGTGGATGAAGATATTGTGAAGTTTCTATCATAAATGATAAGGAAACAGAAGGGTATTTTACAAGCAGATTCTCTTCTACAAAATAGTGACGGTATTTGATAAGGATAGTGACGGTATACAACAACCATACCGTCACTATTTCCATCATATACCGTCACTATCTTTTTTTCTATATTAGGAGGACTCCTGCTTAATCAGGAGTCCTGCGTTTACTCCCGCATAGTGGATGTTTTTTTGAATAGAATTTCAATCCTCTCTGGGTAATATTAAATTGAGAACTACTCCCACCAAAGCTGCCAGTCCAATGCCGGACAATGAAAAATCGCCCCAATTAAAAGCAGCGCCACCAATGCCGACAGTCAGTGTCAAAGATACAATGATTATATTTCTGGTACGGCTCAAATCAATGCAATTATTCACAAGATTACCAATACCCGCGCAAGCAATCGTTCCGAAAAGCAATAACATGATGCCGCCCAGTACCGCACTTGGAATGGATCTTAATAATGCACTGATTTTACCGATAACGGAGAATAAGATAGCGGAAATGGCAGCTATTCGGATCACTTGCGGATTAGTAATCTTTGTCAGTGACATGGCTCCTGTCACTTCCGAATAGGTAGTCACAGGAGGCCCACCCAGCAATCCGGCACAGAAACACGCCAGACCATCCCCTAATAAAGTACGGTGCAACCCCGGATCTTTCACGAAATCTTTTCCGGTGACCGTATTAACGACATAAATATCACCAATATGTTCTATCACCGGAGCAATGGCTACCGGAATCATAAACAACACAGGTTCCCATGAGAACTTAGGAAAGACAAACTGCGGCAATCCAATCCAGGCAGCATCCCTGACACCGGACAAATCCAAATCGTAGAAAAGCCATGCAGCCAGATACCCTACTACAATTCCACAGAAGATAGGAATCAGTTTCAAAAGCCCTTTGGCTTTCATTGAAACAACGACTGCGGTAACCAACGAAAGCAGTGCCAGTACCCAGTTCTCTTTTGCCATATTCACTCCTGTTCCCGCCAGTGACAAACCTATCAGAATGATAACAGGACCTATGACAACGGGAGGAAAGAGCTGTTCAATCACCCTCACTCCCTGCCATTTGACAAGCGCACTCATTACAAAGTAAACTAATGCTACTCCAACCATGCCGGATAAGGTGCCGGGCAACCCATAAAGTTCTGTCGCTTTAATGATAGGCGCAATAAACGCGAAACTACTCCCCAGAAAAACAGGAACCTTTCCACGCGTAACCGCATGAAAGATAAGCGTACCAATACCTGCTGTAAACAGAGCTGTAGAAGGGTCAAGCCCTACCAATAACGGCACGAGTACCGTAGCACCGAAAGCTACAAACAAGAATTGTACCCCCACCACCCCTTTCCTCAAAGGTGTAAGATTATTTGAATCCATAAGTATAATGTAGATTATTCTTTGCAAAATTAGTCTTTTTAGACAATTTAACTCCCTTTTTTCACAAAAATACATCCAAAAAGAGTTTTTATTTGTTGTTAATAATGTGTAACTTCGCACGGTGAGAATTAATACGACAATTTTATAACTTTATAATATATTGCCTATGATATTTACAGCAGAAAACACCCTACTTATCGGTTCTATCTTACTTTTCGTCAGCATCGTTGTTGGAAAAACCGGATACCGCTTTGGAGTACCTACCTTATTATTGTTCCTCGTAGTAGGAATGTTGTTTGGAAGTGACGGCCTCGGCCTGCAGTTCCACGACGCGAAAGACGCCCAATTTATCGGTATGGTGGCCCTTAGTATTATCCTTTTCTCGGGAGGTATGGATACGAAATTCAGAGAAATCAAACCTATTCTAGGTCCCGGTATCGTGCTTTCCACTGTCGGAGTACTACTTACAGCTCTTTTCACCGGACTCTTTATCTGGTGGATATCAGGTATGAGCTGGTCAAATATTTATTTACCTATCACTACTTCCCTGCTTTTGGCCTCCACCATGTCGTCTACGGATTCGGCTTCGGTGTTCGCCATTCTCCGTTCACAGAAGATGAACTTGAAACACAACCTTCGTCCCATGCTGGAACTGGAGAGCGGAAGTAATGACCCGATGGCCTATATGCTTACCATTGTCCTGATACAGTTTATTCAATCGTCAGGTATGGAAGTCGGAGCTATCGTAGGCTCTTTCGTCATCCAGTTTATCGTCGGCGCGGCTGCCGGATATGTACTTGGAAAGCTAGCTATCCGGATGTTGAATAAGCTCAATATTGATAATCAAGCCTTGTATCCCATCTTATTACTGGCATTTGTGTTTTTCACTTTCTCCATCACCGACTTACTGAAAGGTAACGGATACCTTGCCGTATATATCGCCGGTATCATGGTGGGAAACAATAAAATCATGCACCGTAAGGATATCTACACCTTTATGGACGGACTGACCTGGTTGTCGCAAATCATCATGTTCCTTTGCCTGGGATTGCTTGTCAACCCGCACGAAATGCTCGAAGTAGCTGCCGTGGCATTATTGATTGGTGTTTTCATGATTATTATCGGGCGCCCGTTAAGCGTGTTCCTTTGTCTGCTTCCATTCCGGAAAATCACGATGAAATCACGTATTTTCGTATCCTGGGTAGGATTACGCGGTGCAGTTCCTATCATCTTTGCTACCTATCCGGTAGTGGCAGGCGTAGAAGGTTCGAACCTCATTTTCAACATTGTTTTCTTTATTACCATCGTCTCATTGGTCGTACAGGGAACAACCATTTCTTTCGTCGCCCGGATTTTGAATCTTTCCAAACCGCTGGAAAAAACCGGTAACGACTTCGGAGTGGAACTTCCGGAAGAAATAGACTCTGACCTTAGTGACATGACTATCACTAAAAGTATGCTGGAAGAAGCAGACACATTGAAAGATATGAATCTTCCGAAAGGCACACTGGTAATGATTGTGAAGCGTGGAGATGAGTTCCTGATTCCCAACGGAACGCTGAAACTGCATGAAGGAGATAAACTGTTACTTATTTCCGAAAAATCCAAAGAAGAAGATACTGATTCAGAATAACATCAGAAAAGAGTTATTCAGTACACTATAACTGATTCGTTTCCACGCATGGAACCTCTTGCCTTGGCAAGACATTCGTTTCATCTTCATGCGTGGAGACGAAATGTTTTATATAGGCCAATGAACTAGTTCTAAGGAAGAAACACGAATGACCTTTATCCGGCTGATAAAATTGTTCGCTCCCCCTCCGTTAATTAACCGTAAAACTTGAATTTAAAATTCGGTTTACATCTACGAAGTATTAATTTTGCGCAGTTTTAAACTAAATGTGCAAAAATCGAATGGAACAAGAACATCAGTTCATTGATTATATTGAGCAAAGCATCATCAAAAACTGGGACAAAGATGCCTTAACTGACTATAAAGGAATTACCCTCCAATATAAGGATGTAGCGCGTAAAATCGCTAAATTTCACATCGTCTTGGAGAGTGCCGGCATCCAGCCGGGAGATAAAATAGCCGTTTGCGGACGTAACAGTGCTCACTGGGCAGTTACTTTCCTGGCGACTATCACTTACGGAGCTGTTATTGTTCCCATTTTGCATGAATTCAAGGCAGATAATATTCATAATATCGTCAACCATTCCGAAGCCAAATTACTTTTCGTCGGCGACCAGGCATGGGAGAACCTGAATGAAGATGCCATGCCTTTGTTAGAGGGCATCGCTTCGCTGGCTGATTTCTCGGCATTAGTGTCCCGGAACGAAAAACTCACTTACGCTTTTGAACATCGGAACGCTATTTACGGTCAACAGTATCCCAAGAACTTTCGACCGGAACATATTTGTTACCGGAAAGATCGTCCGGAAGAACTGGCTATCATCAACTATACTTCCGGTACCACGGGTTACTCTAAAGGAGTGATGCTCCCCTATCGCAGTCTTTGGTCAAACGTGGCTTATTGCTTCGAAATGCTTCCCGTTAAACCGGGAGACCATATCGTTTCCATGTTGCCTATGGGACACGTGTTCGGTATGGTATATGATTTCCTTTACGGATTCTCTGCAGGTGCACACATCTATTTCCTGACGCGTATGCCGTCTCCGAAAATCATTTCCCAATCTTTCTCCGAAATTAAACCCAAAGTGATTTCTTGTGTACCGTTGATTGTGGAAAAGATTATCAAGAAAGATATTCTTCCTAAAGTAGACAGCAAAATCGGCAAGTTATTGCTGAAAGTGCCTATTGTGAACGATAAAATCAAATCGCTGGCACGACAGGCTGCCATGGAAATCTTCGGTGGAAATTTTGACGAGATTATTATCGGAGGTGCTCCTTTCAATGCGGAAGTAGAGGCTTTCCTTAAAAAGATAGGGTTCCCCTACACCATCGCTTACGGTATGACGGAATGTGGTCCGATTATTTGTTCCAGCCGTTGGGAAACACTGAAACTTGCTTCCTGCGGAAAGGCAACCAGCCGAATGGAAGTCCGTATTGACTCACCGGACCCGAAAACACATGCTGGAGAAATCGTATGCAGAGGAATGAATATGATGCTGGGATATTATAAAAATCCGGAAGCTACGGCGCAAATTATTGATGCTAACGGTTGGCTGCATACCGGTGACCTCGGTACGTTGGATGAAGAGGGTTATGTGACAGTCCGCGGACGTAGTAAGAACCTGCTTCTCACCTCTAGCGGACAGAATATCTATCCCGAAGAAATTGAAAGCAAGCTGAACAACATGCCGTATGTTTCGGAGTCACTGATCGTCTTACAGCACGAAAAGCTGGTAGCACTGATCTACCCGGATTTCGACGATGCTTTCGCTCATGGATTGCAGCAGACGGATATTCAGAAAGTAATGGAACAAAACCGTATCGAATTGAATCAACAGCTTCCTAACTATTCTCAAATAAGCAAAATAAAGATCCATTTCGAGGAATTTGAAAAGACTGCGAAAAAGTCAATCAAACGCTTTATGTATCAGGAAGCAAAGGGATAATTATCCCGGATAAGCACGATAAGTATCCATGCAATAATTCTCATAGTATTAGCACGGATTATATAAACTGATAATGAGAACATGCTTAATAATAAAAACGGTGGACAGTGTTGAGGCTGTTCACCGTTTTTCCTAACCTCTAACTAACTTTATTTATACTACCTGTTTTTCTATCTTCCTACCTAAAAACGAATCCTATTTCCATTATTAACAGTCTAACTTTATAATCAATCGATCTTTTTAAAGTGCCATAAATGAAATAGCCTGTCCGCCTCCGGCAGCCATTCGTATGTTCAACGTATTTTCAGAAGTAACCGTTTGTTCCGTTATCTGGTAATCCGTAGGATTTGATTTCCAATCCGCATTCTCTCCATCCGCATAGATGACAGCTTTATACTGTTTGCCCAGTTCCAGGAAATCCAGTTTTATTTCCAGTGTACGGGGTTTCTCGTTCGTTGCTGCTCCCAAGAAATAGTTGCCTTTTGCTTTACGCACGATGGCTACGAATTCCCCCGGTTCTCCTGCCAATGCTTTCGATTCGTCACAATCCGGATCGAAATCGCGGAAGAACTGGAAAGCCGGATGGCCTTCATAATTTTCAATCATATCAGATGCCATCTGCAAGGGAGAATACAAAATCACCCAGTTAGCAAGCTGTTTCGCCAATGTTGTATTCACACGGCTGTTTCCTTTATCCTGATCGTTCCATTTCTGGCGACGGGGAGAATCTTTGGTGTTCAGAAACAAAATATCAAACGTACCCGGTGTATAATCCAGCGGACCGGACAGCATACGGGTGAACGGCAACATGACATGATGAGACGGAGGATTTCCTTCGCTCCATGCATTCCATTCCATCCCTCTCACTCCTTCACGTGTCATCATATTAGGCCATGTACGACGGATACCGGTATCTTTAATAGGTTCGTGCGCATCCAGCGTCATTTTATGACGGGCAGCTGTTTCCACCACTTTCTGATAGTGGTTGACTCCATATTGGCTGTGATGAAGATAACCATTCGGGAAAGCTCCCACATATCCTGTCTTCAGGACATGGATACCGTAGTCTGTGTACCATTGCATAGCATGATCCATCTGGCGCTCATAGTTGGGAATATTCCCTCCGGTCTCGTGATGGCCGATAACTTCAACTCCTTTTTCCTTTGCATAACGAACCACTTCATCAATGTCAAAGTCAGCATACGGTTTCGTAAAGTCAAAGTTTTGCATACCACCCCAGCTTTCCCAGCCTTCATTCCAACCTTCAAACAAAACGCCTTCAATCTGATTGGCAGCGGCAAAATCAATGTATTTCTTGGCATTGACAGTAGTGGCTCCATGACGTTCATCCATCTTCCAGGTTTCTACGCCGAGATGCATCCCCCACCATACACCTACATATTTCATCGGACGAATCCAATCGGTCGTTTCTATTTTACTTGGTTCATTCAGATTTAAAATCATAGCCGAATTAATCAGACTAACGGCATCCGGAACAATCTGAATAGTACGCCAGGAAGTAGTGAAATGATTACCTTTACGCACTTTCACACCATCAGGCCATGGAGCAAGTTCAGCTTTCAACGTATAGTTTCCTGCCTGCTTCAAAGTCATTTCCGAGAAATCGTACAATGCCGCTTCATGAATACTTCCGTAGACGCCATCGGCAGTTTTAAAGGTGAAAGGAGTATTGGCTATCTCCACCTCGGAAATGGGACGTTGCGCATAAAGCAATTCATAAGTTTCGGCACTGGCAGGAATAGACCATGATGTACCGTCCTGACGAAAACGGAAAGTTGTCAGTTCATCCGTAATCAATAGGGAATCCGCTGCGGGCACATTATATTCATAACGAAACCCTACCCCATCATCAAACACACGGAAACGGAGAGTTAACTCCACCTGATCTTTATTGACCAGATTTACCGCCATCTCATTATAATGATTTCTATTGGTTTTATTTTCACCCCATGGTTGCGTCCATGTTTCATCTTTACTGTCGAAAGTCGTGTTTTTTATCTGAAATCCTTCGCCCAGGTCGATACCGTTTTTCTCTGTAAATCCCAATGTCGAATTTTCAATCAACAATGAGTCACCTACTAAAATGTTATACAATGGTTTACCGTTGTCATCTACTGTTAAAGCCATTTTGATATGACCGTCCGGCGATTTCACTTCTGTTTTCGGACTGCTACACCCGTAACATCCCAGCACACACAGAAAAGCTCCAATGACATAATTTATTTTCATAGCATATCTATTGTTTGTATATAGTACAACTCAAAAAGAAGAAACACTTAAATGTAGGGCGGATTTCTTTCTCCGGATGCCAGGAAAAAAGTATCTTTGCACATAAACAATCTGAATTATGGCAAAGATACTATTGGTTGAAGATGAAATTAACATCGCCTCTTTCATCGAACGGGGACTCAAAGAATTCGGGCATTCGGTAACCGTCTGCCATGACGGGGATACGGGTTGGAAAATCCTTCAGGACAAACCTTTCGACCTTTTAATACTGGACATTATCATGCCTAAAATAAATGGTATGGAGCTTTGCCGACTTTATCGCCAAATGTTCGGGTATCAAATCCCGGTAATCATGCTGACAGCTTTAGGAACAACCGAAGACATCGTCAAAGGACTGGATGCGGGAGCAGATGATTATCTCGTCAAACCTTTTAGTTTCCAAGAACTGGAAGCACGCATCAAAGCCCTGTTGAGACGCAACAAAGAAGTCCCTTCCAATCTATTGACATGCGATAACCTGGTATTGGACTGCAATACTCGAAAAGCCAAAAGGGGGGACATAGACATCGACCTTACCGTTAAAGAATACCGCCTGCTCGAATATTTCATGACTCATCAAGGGGTTGCCCTCTCACGTATTACCCTGCTCAAAGATGTATGGGACAAGAATTTTGATACCAATACCAATATCGTAGATGTTTACGTAAACTATCTCCGGGTAAAGATTGACCGTGACTTTGATAAAAAGCTGATTCATACAGTCGTAGGACTAGGATATATCATGAATACTTAAACTCCCAAGCACACCGGCTATGAAAATAGGTTCTAAAATAGCTCTCTTCTATACATTAATCAGTGTACTGACCACTGTCATCATCATTGCTGTATTCTATATTTTCAGTACGCAGTACATCAATAAACTTTATGCTTCTTACCTGCGTGAAAAAGCCTACCTGACCGCACAGAAGCATTGGGAAAAAGATGAAGTAGACGAACAGAGCTACCAGATTATCCAACGCAAATATGACGAACTCCTGCCCGAAGCCCATGAGATTCTTTTAAATATGGACAGTCTCTCCGAAGTGCGTGATACGCTGAATAAATACCTCACGCAACACCAGCAGGCTCTTCTGCTGGCAGGACAGGACAGCATCCCTTTCTCCTTCAAATATAAGGATCAACTGGGAGCCGCCCTTTATTATCCGGATAATGAAGGCAACTTTATCGTACTCGTCATGTCCCGGAATGCCTACGGAACAGAAATCAAGGAACACTTATTGTTGCTTTCCATATTTCTCATCTTAGCCAGTTCCGTCCTGATCTTTTTTATCGGAAAAATATATTCCGGCCGTATTCTGGTTCCCCTGCAACACATACTAAAGGAATTGAAAAGAATACGCGCCAACAGTCTGAACCGCCGATTAAAGACTACTGGCAATAATGACGAACTGGAGGACATGATAAAGACATTAAATAGTATGCTCGACCGTTTGGACAGTGCATTCAAGGCAGAAAAATCCTTTGTCAGTCACGCTTCACATGAGTTGAACAATCCGATTACTGCCATTCAGGGAGAATGTGAAATCAGTCTGCTGAAAGAAAGAAGCACGGGAGAATACATTGAATCCCTCCAACGAATTTCTTCGGAAAGCAAACGGTTATCCAGCCTGATCCGGCATCTTCTTTTTCTTTCACGACAAGAAGAAGAACTCCTGAAAAACAATATTGAAGAGATTATTCTGGCTGATATATTAAAAGAGTTGACAGCTTCCGATGAAAGAATCCATCTTCATTTGGAAGAGACAGACCGGCAGATGACTGTAAAAGCCAATCCGTATCTGTTGAAGATAGCATTAAAAAATATAATAGATAACGCCTGCAAATACTCTGATAAAGAAGTAAATGTGACTCTCTACCGGGAGCAACAACAAGTCATTCTTGATATAGAAGACCGGGGAATCGGTATTCCACAAGAAGAAATAGAACACATATTCCAGTCTTTCTATCGGGGCAGTAATACCCGGGACTATGCCGGACAAGGCATCGGACTTAGCCTGACCCTGAAAATCATTTCTGCTTATCATGCAAAGCTGGATATATCTTCAGAAATAGAAAAAGGAACAAAAGTACGGGTGATTTTTTAATCACCCTTCTTTTATCCCTTTCTCTCTCTACCTACTGAAAACTACAAATTTAATCTATGAACGTTTTTTCCACAGAATAGAAATGAACTAAATACGTCTTTGCAATAACTTTCCGTTTTTATCATATAACATTCGTTCATATACCATTTCTACGATAAGAGGAAAAACAAACAAGGCAAAGAAAGTCGCTCCTATCAATCCGCCGATAATGACAATCGCCAACGGACGTTGTGATTCCGAACCAATTCCATGACTCATGGCAGCGGGCATCAAACCGATAGCTGCCATTGCCGCTGTCATAATCACAGGGCGGATACGCGAGCGCACTCCTTCCTTAGTGGCTTTCTCCAAGGGCGAGCCGAGTTTTAGATTCGCCTTTATATCGGAAATCATAATCACCCCGTTCTGAATACAAATACCAAACAAGGCAATAAAACCGATACCGGCAGAAATGGAGAAGTTGAACTGCGTTATCAGAAGAGCCACAATACCACCCACGGCAGCGAACGGTACATTCAGCAATACCAGTCCCGCATCCCGCGCATTAGAGAATAGAATAAACAGGATGATAAAAATGATAGCAATACTGATAGGGACAACCTGTGCCAGACGTTTCGTTGCACGTTGCTGGTTCTCAAAATCGCCCGTCCATTTCAGTGAATAACCTGCCGGCAAATGTACGGAAGCATTCACCTTTTTCTGCGCCTCGGCAACTGCCGTACCCATATCACGACCTCTCACCGAGAATTTCACTGCACAGAAACGAGCGTGATTATCACGGAATATCAATAACGGTCCCGTAATCGTCGTTATATCTGCCAATTCTTTGATAGGTACCATCGTTCCATCCATCGCCGGAACCAATATCTTACCTATCTCCTCTTCATTCTGACGGAATTGTTCGCTGTATCTTACCATGATATTAAACTTCCGCTCATCCTCATACAACAGTGAAGCCGATTTTCCGCCAATAGCCATTTCGATAATTGATTGCACATCTTCCTTAGCAACCCCATAACGCGCCAATTGGCGTTCATTCAACTCTATACGAAGCTCCGGCTGACCGATGTTCCGAATCACACCCAAGTCTTCAATCCCTTGAACCGTACCCAGGATTTTCTCTATCTGAACCGCATATTTCTCCGACTCATACAAATCTTTACCAAACACTTTCACCGCAATAGATCCTTTCACACCGGAAGCTGCTTCCTCCACATTATCGGTAATCGGTTGTGAGAAATTGAAGTCAATACCGGGATAAATGGATAAATCATCCTGCATCTTATCAATCAGTTCCAGTTTTGTCAACTTACTCTCCCATTCCTTTTCGGGATAAATATCAACGTGGAACTCGATATTATAGAATCCGGTAGCATCTGTACCGTCATTCGGTCGTCCGGTTTGCGACAGCACTTGCCGCACTTCCGGAAACGTTAATAGTTTCTTTCTCATTTTATTGGCAAGAGTCACCGATTCATCCAACGAAATGCTCTGTGGCAAGGTAGCACGAATATAGATAGATCCCTCATTCAACTGCGGAAGGAACTCCGTACCCAGGAAAGAGAAAAGCCATAATCCGACACCTGCTATTACGGTTGCCATTCCGATAGTCAGCTTCCTGTGCGCATAGAATAAATCAAAAAGAGCCGAACACTTTGCATTGATAAAATGGACAAAACGGTTATTTTTCTCACGAACATTCTTTTTCAGTAACATGGAAGACATCACCGGAACCAATGTCAATGTAAAGATCAAAGCTCCCAACAGTGCAAAGCCCAACGTGTATGCCAAAGGAGAGAACATCTTTCCTTCTACCTTCTGGAAAGAGAAGATAGGAATCAATGCAGTGATGATAATCAATTTGGAGAAGAAAACCGCTTTTGCCTTGTCTTTTGCCGTGTGACGGATCAAGCCCATTTTAGACATCACATTAAAAGCCGGCATCCCCACTTCCCTCGCTTTCTTGTCCAAAGCCACAAACACTCCTTCCACCATCACCACGGCCCCATCAATAATAATACCGAAGTCTATGGCTCCCATAGAAAGCAGATTGGCGGACATTCCCATCACCCGTAAACAGATAAATGCGAACAAAAGGGCTAATGGGATAACGACAGCAACAATCACGGTAGTCCGCCAATCTGCCATAAAGATCAATACAATAAACGTAACCAATAATATTCCTTCAATCAGGTTATGCGTCACAGTCTTTACCGCCAGATTCACCAAGTCCTCCCGGTCATAGAATGCCACTATCTTCACATCTTTCGGAAGCACATTCTGATTCAAGTCTTCTATTTTATCTTTCAGGTTTGCAATCACCTCACCCGGATTCTCTCCTTTCCGCATGACTACAATCCCCTGTACAACATCATTTTCATCCATTCGGCCCACTTGTCCCAAACGAGGCAGACAGGATTCGTGTACATCGGCAAGATTCTTCACCAGAATCGGAGTGCCATTGATGTTTTTCACTACGATATTTCTCAATTCATCCAGATCGTTAATCAAACCGATTCCACGAACCACATAAGCTTGCGAACTTTTAGTGATAACATCTCCTCCTACATTGATATTACTTTTAGCTATCGCATCATACAGTTCCAAAGAGGTAATGCCATAATTAATCAACTGGTGAGGATTCACACTTACCTCAAACGTCTTCACCTCTCCGCCGAAGCTCACAATATCCGCTACGCCGGATACTGAACGGAGATTACGTTCAATCACCCAATCCTGAATCGTTTTCAGTTCCCGCACACTGCGCTTGTCACTACGAAGCGTATAACGGAATATTTCTCCCGTCGGTCCATACAGAGGTTGTACTTCCGGAGTTACCCCGTCCGGAAGGTCGGCATCATTCAATAAATTATATACCTGTTGACGTGCTGTGAAATCATCGACACGATCTTCAAACATTACATTGATGACAGAAAGCCCGAAAAGAGTGGTGGAACGAATATCCGTTTTCTTCTGAACGGGATTCATCGCAATCTCAACAGGAATGGTGATAAACTTCTCTACCTCTTCGGCACTACGCCCCGGCCATTGCGTGATAATCGTCACTTTCGTATTCGTCACATCCGGGAAAGCATCTATCGGAGTATGTTTAAAGGAAACAGCTCCGGCTATAACGGCAATCGCTGTACAGAAGAAAATAAAGAATTTATTCTTCAGCGAGAAAGCCACTATATTATCTATGAATTTGTGCATACTATTTTCTGTTTTTAATCTGCATTCAACGCATTATATACCAACAATACATTATTATTCAGCACTCTGTCTCCCTCGGAAAGTCCGGAACGGATATAGCACTCCTTGCTCAACTGCTTGTACACATCCACCTCTTTCACCTGCAAACGCTGATCCGGCTCCACCACGACCACATAATTCTTTCCTCCTTCAAATACCAGTGCATGAGCATCAATACGAGGCATGGAAATTCCATCCGCTTTACATTTCACACTTACATTCGTAAACATCCCCGGTTTCAACAAATATTCTTCATTCTTCAATTTGATGCGGACATTCATCGTTTTACTTTCATTATTCAACAAATGATACACCTTATCAATCGTACCGGCAAACATCTTATCCGGATAAGCCAACGTAGAAATGCGTACGGAGGCACCTTCGGAAACCTTACTGATATCGCTTTCATACACATCCGCCATCACCCATACGTCTGACAACCCCGAAATCGTGAACAGTTCTTCACTCTGATCCGGACGCAACTGCATATCCCTGCTGATTTGTTTCTCCACAATAAACCCCGAAACGGGAGATTTCAGCTGATAATAAGCATTTCCGGAGAAATTATAAATAGAGAAAACATCCTTTATTCTTCTTTCTTCGGCTTCGGCACTTATCAACTCCTGCTTCGCCTGAAGTACATCTTTATCCGAAGCCATCCCGGAAGCATACATATCCTGCGTAGCATCCATATTTCTGCGTGCCAGCAATAATTGTTGTTCCGCCTCCTTCAATTGCTTTTCATAATCTGCCACTTCTCCACTGCGGATGACTGCCAACACATCTCCCTTACGAACAAAGTCTCCTATTTCAGCCTTCAGTTCCGTTACCGTACCTCCAAACATCGGATATACATGTGCCACCTGATTCTCATTAAAAGTGACCCGCCCGTTTAATGCCAGTTCGTCAATCACCTCTTGAACGTGAACCGTATCGACAGATACAATCCTCAATAAGCTATCTGTCAGGCATAAGACAGCCGGTTCAACATTCGTTTGTTCTCCTTTACCGGAGCATGCTCCCAATACGGTAGTAAGCAATATGCAAGGAAGGAATTTATTCCAGTTCATAGTCTTTGATAATTTATGAATATTAGTAGTTCAATATAGTTTGTCCGATAGTTGCATTCAGGTTTTCCATCGCCAGGAAAACATCTTTCTTTATTTCATGTAACTGAATACAAGTTTCTTTATAGCTGTCATAGTAATCGATAAACTCCAACAAGCTGATATTTCGTTTCTTAAAGTTCTCATTCACTCCTGCTATCAGTTTTTCGAAGTTACGTTCCAGTTCCATATTGGTAGATTGATAAAGCTGAACTGCTTTATCCAGTGAAGCATAAGCAGTATAAAGCTCCATATCTGCACGGTTAGCCGCATTTTCCTGTTCCGCTCCTGCCTGCTGGATACTAAAACGGGCAGCTTTCACATTTCCCTGGTTGCGGTTGAAAATAGGTACTGACAAGCTCACTCCTATTGCAAAATAGTTATTGATAAAGTTTCCGGCACGGTCATAACTACCATTCACCGAAAATTCCGGAAATGCCATTGATTTCTGCAATTTCAGATTTGCACGGGAAGCACTGACCGTACTCCGGGCAATCTTGAGATCCGGCCGTTCATTCACCATCGCTTTCAAGTCGGCGAACGATAGTTGAGACAAATCCAATTGCTTCAACACCTCTTCATCCAGTGATAACTCAACCATCGTGTCTCCCGGAAGATTTAACAAGACATTAAGTTCCCCTCTAAGGGTTAACAACTCGTTTTCCCGTTCATTCTTCTCTTTCTTCAAAGAGAACAACATAGATTCCAGACGGGACATTTCCATCAATGAAATATTTCCTTTCTCCTGTTGCAGTTTCATTCCGGCAAGTAACTCTTGCAGAGAATTCACTTCCTTCTCATAAATGGATATGGATTTCGAGAGAAAATAGACTTGTACAAACTTCTCATTCAGCTCCTGACGAAGTGTTCTCATCACCTCTTCAAACTGATATTCTGCTATTTCTTTGTTGATTTTCTCCAGTTTCACCTGCTTATTCCGTTGTCCGGCAAGACGAATTACCTGTTCAATTCCCACAACCATTTCACCCTCCTTACCAAAATCAAAATACTTTCCGTTCAGGCGGTTATAAACATTCTGTTCTAACGAGATTACCGGATTCTCAAATAATTTGGCTTGCAGCACTTGTGCCTGTGCCATATCAATGTTATACCGTTCGGCTATCAGTGATAAGTTACGTTCCAGAAAACGTTGTTCCGCCTCTTTCAGCGTTAATGTTCCTGTGGTAGCCTGTTGCGCGCATATTCCTCCTGTCAGCAGAAGAAAAAAAGAAATTAGAAATACTCTGTTCATTACTATATTTATCTTTATGACCTTATTGTAGTTGTCGCGGCAAAATTACAATTCTGTAGCCGGAGAGACGGGAAAAAGTCATTATAAGCCTCTCATATCAGATTAGAATTTGATTAGAAAACAGCCATAGAAGGAAGAATTGTAAACACAACAGGAAAAATGGCTATCCTTCTTTTATCCCAACTCCCCTATCTTTGCAGTAGAGAAAATGAAATGAACCATTAAAAATAGAATATATGAAAATAATAGATTTAACCAAAGATAGTTTTGTAGAGAAGGTAGCTGATTATCAATCTTATCCTGATAACTGGAACTTCAAAGGGAATAAACCTTGCCTGGTCGATTTTCATGCCCCGTGGTGCGTCTATTGCAAAGCGTTATCGCCTATATTAGACCAACTAGCTAAAGAATACGAAGGGAAATTAGATATTTATAAAGTAGATGTCGATCAGGAACCGGAATTGGAAAGTGCATTTAAAATCCGCACCATTCCCAACCTGTTACTTTGCCCGCTGAACGGCAAACCGACAATGAAATTAGGCACTATGAATAAAAACCAATTGAAAGAACTGATAGAAACCAGTTTACTTTCAGAATAAAAATACATTAAAAGTCCGGGATACTTCTGATGATGATAAACTGCCGGACTTTTGATATCATACAGAACATTGGCTTTTATAATAGGGAGTGTGTCAAAACGCAGATTAACGCAAATTATCGCAGATTATTTCATTTATATTGATATATTAATCAATGACTTATAAAATTATTTCTGCGATAATTTGTGTTAATCTGCGTTTTATTATTCATTATGACCCTCCTCTTTGGAGATTATTTCAACTATTCTTTATGCAACAGAATATCAGTTCCCGGAACAATCTTTCCCATCGACCATACACATCGTACATTCAACTCCTTATCAAGAATCACAATATCGGCATCCTTTCCCTTTGCCAACGCCCCTTTCCGGTCACTCACTCCAATTAAACGGGCAGGAGTTTCAGAAGCCATACGCACAGCATCTTCCAAAGGAATATTGGCTTTCTTCACCATGGTGCGAACCAATACATCCATCGTAGCCAAACTACCGGCCAACGCAGAATGATCCGCCATCTTGCATACGCCATCCTCTATGATATAACGAGGATCAATCGGTTCATTCCCTTCATAAGCGGCATACGCCAAAGCATCGGTAACAAGACAGGTATTCTCCACGCCTTTCAACTTATAAACTAGTTTCAGGATAGTGGCAGGCAAGTGAATACCATCCGCAATCACTTCCACGGTCATTCCATCCGTCAGATACACACTTTCCACTGTACCCTCATATTTATATTCACGGCGTTTATGGAAACCCGGCATCGCATTATAGAAATGAGCGGCGTGAGAAAATCCTACTGCAAATGCAGCTTTAATTTCATCATATTCGGCTTCGGTATGTGTAACAGCAGTCATAATTCCTTTCGAACGGGTATACTTTGCAAAATCATGTGCACCGGGTAGTTCGGGACTAATATCCCAACGTCTGATGCAAGACGTACGCGCCAATAAAGGAATATATTCATTTTCATCCGGAGTTTTCAGAAAACCGTCATACTGTGTTCCCGCCATCTTCGGATTCAAGTAAGGACCTTCGATATGCAGGCCAAGAACAGGAGAATCCTTCTCTTTCATCAGGTTTTCACAGACATCAACTGCCTGGTAGATTCTTTCGAACGAGGTAGATGATAATGTAGGAAATATCCCGGTAGCACCATGTTTCAGATGTGCAGTAGTTGCCGTGCGGAATGCTTCTTCCGTTGCTTCCGTATAATCATGTCCGCCACCTCCATGTGCATGCATACTTACAAATCCGGGCACAATCGTCATCCCTCTGGCATCAATAACCGTTGCACCGATAACCGCCAAATCACTGTTGGTCACCTCTAATATTTTTCCATCACAAATCAATACGGAACCATCTTTCAACCAGCCTTGCGGGGTCAATATTCTTCCATTTATTATTTGAGTCAACATAGTTTTCGTTATTTATTAGATTTAAAACAGTTTATTGGTGCCTTCTACCAGTTCTCCCATCGCCCATACAGCTCTCACATTCAAGTCTCTGTCTAAAGCAATTATATCGGCATCCTTGCCACGCTCCAGCGTTCCTTTACGGTCGAGTACTCCCATAATCCGGGCAGGAGTTTCGGAGGCCATTCTCACGGCATCCTCCAAAGGTATTTCCGCCTTCTGCACCATGGTACGAATCAGTCGATCCATCGTTGCAATACTTCCCGCCAGTGCTGAATGGTCTGCCAGCTTACATACTCCGTCCTCGATAATCACACGCGGATCAAAAGCCACCTGACTATCACTGGCGGCACAAGCCAATGCATCCGTTATCAGACAAGTGCGTTCCACTCCTTTTATCTTGTAAACAAGGCGCAAGATTGTTGGAGGCACATGAATACCGTCTGCCACCACTTCCACTGTCATATCATCAATCAGATAAATACTTTCTACCGTACCTTCATACTTGTACTCTTTCCGTTTATGGAATCCCGGCATTGCATTATAAAAATGAGTGGCATGCGTATATCCCGCCTCATAGGCTGTCTGTATATCCTCAAATTCTGCCTGGGTATGTCCTACCGAAGCCAACACCCCTTTCGCTGTGATATATTTACCAAATTGCATGGCTCCGGGAAGTTCCGGTGCGGCATCCCAACGTTTGATACAATGAGTTTCTTCCAGCAACGGAATATATTCTTCGGGATCGGGATCTTTGATATTTTCGGGAATCTGTCCACCTGCCATCGCCATATTGAAATAATGTCCTTCCAGATGAAGCCCGAGCACAGGGCTATTAGGCTCCGCCATCATTTTCTCTGTAGTTTCCGCGGCTGCACGGATCATTGGAATGGTAGAAGAAGAAAGAGTAGGAAAAATACTGGTAGTGCCATGCTGCATATGAGCTTTGATTGCTGTCCGGAAAGCCTCTTCGGTGCCTTCCATAAAGTCTCTTCCACCGCCACCGTGAACATGGATTTCTACACCTCCCGGAACAATATACATTCCTTTGGCATCAATCAGTTTGGCTCCGATAATTGCAAGGTCACAATTGGTTACTTCCAGAATTTTATTGTCACGAATAAGAACTGACCCATCCTTCAACCAGCCTTGCGGGGTGAGGATGCGTGCATTAATAATCTGTGTTAACATATCACAAATAGTTAAATTAATTAAAGGTCTGTGTGAATCAATGACGCTCTTTTTTGGGGGGAGTACATTGATTTTTTCGTTTGCAAAATTACGCTTTTCCGTTCAATCTATCGATACAATCGTCCGGTAAACTTCCAATATTATACAAAAAAAGGTTGCCAATCTTATCGACTGACAACCTCATCTTATATGGAGCGGAAAACGAGACTCGAACTCGCGACCCTAACCTTGGCAAGGTTATGCTCTACCAACTGAGCTATTTCCGCAAACTAAATTTCGTCATTCAGAAATCTGAAAGATTGGTGCCCAGAACAGGACTCGAACCTGCATGCCTCTCGACACACGCACCTGAAACGTGCGCGTCTACCAATTCCGCCACCTGGGCAAAACTTAGTTCCATTATTTCAAAGAAACAAGAGCGGAAAACGAGACTCGAACTCGCGACCCTAACCTTGGCAAGGTTATGCTCTACCAACTGAGCTATTTCCGCATTTCACTTTCATAAACTGTGAAGAGGAGGAGACTCGAACTCCCACAACATTTCTGTCACTACCACCTCAAAGTAGCGCGTCTACCAATTCCGCCACCTCTCCATAATTTTAAAGTTTAACCTTTGTGCCCAGAACAGGACTCGAACCTGCATGCCTCTCGACACACGCACCTGAAACGTGCGCGTCTACCAATTCCGCCACCTGGGCAAAGATTATTGTTCCAACATTTCAAAGAAACATGAGCGGAAAACGAGACTCGAACTCGCGACCCTAACCTTGGCAAGGTTATGCTCTACCAACTGAGCTATTTCCGCATTTTTTCGTTTGCGGTTGCAAAGGTAGGGATTTTCCGTAAACATGCAAACATTCTGCCTACTTTTTTCACAGAAATCTGTTCACTTTGCACCTACCGCAAAACAATCATTTTGATTATCAACTCATTCGGTCACGATAATCTTCATAAGAAAATTGCTTGTATATTTCAGCTTTCCCCTCTTTTGTCCAAATGGCAATGGCAGGATGATGAATTCCGTTAAACATATTTGTCTTGACCATCGTATAATGAATCATATCTTCGAACACGATACGCTCTCCGATTTGCAACTCGTGATCGAAGCTCCACAGTCCCATATAATCACCGCTCAAACAGGAATTTCCTCCGAGACGATAAATATATTTTCCTTCATTTCCCATCTCTGCACCACGCACGGCAGGTTGATATGGCATCTCCAGACAATCCGGCATGTGGCAAGTGAAACTAACATTCAAAATAGCCGTCTTGATACCACGACTTTCCACAATATCCACCACTTCGGAAGTCAGCACTCCCGTCTGCCAGGTAAAGGCCGAACCGGGCTCCAGGATAATGCGCAAATGAGGATAGCGTGCTTTTAATCCTTGCAACAGTCTTATCAAATGTTCGGTATCATAATCCTTACGAGTCATCAGGTGTCCACCACCCAGATTCAACCATTTAATCTGTGGAAACCAATGGGCAAATTTAGCTTCAAGATGTTCCAATGTACGTTCCAGCTCATAAGAAGAAGATTCACAGTGACAATGACAATGAAAGCCTTCAATACCTTGCGGTAATGCTTCGGGCAACAAATCGGCTGTTATCCCAAAACGTGTGCCGGGTGCACATGGATTATAAAGTTCGGTTTCCACTTCCGAATATTCAGGATTTACGCGGATACCACAAGAGATGCCACTTCCTTCTGCAACCACCATCGGATAGAAGCGTTCAAACTGCTGCATTGAGTTGAATGTGATATGACTGCTGCAACGCATGATTTCCGGGAAATCCTGTTCCGTATAAGCAGGAGAATATGTATGCGCCTTGCTGCCGAACTCTTCCAATGCCAAACGGGCTTCATACACCGAACTTGCCGTAGAATGATCTATATATTCACGGAATATGGGGAAAGAGCGCCACATGGCAAATGACTTGAAAGCAAGAATAATCTCCACTCCCGCCCTGTCGGCCACGCTTTTTATCAAACACAGGTTCTTTCTTAAAAGCTCTTCTTCCATGATGTAACAAGGAGAAGGGAACTGATTAAAATCTATCATATATAAATTATTATCTAAAATAACGCCTTACGAACGTGGATGCAAAAATACAAATTCAAAAGCAAAGAGGGATTGTTTTATTTTTAATTAAGATATTGGTTTTCGCGAACTTTTTCTTATTTTTACACCTTTATAATCTATAAGTAGTTATATCATCCTAAATACCTGATTGAATATGAATAAAGATTTAAGAAAAGTAGTGATCCTGCTGGCACATCCAAACATGAAAGGATCTCAAGCAAACAAGGCATTAATTGATGCCGTTGGTGACATTGAAGGAGTAGCCGTATTCAACCTTTACGAATTATCGCCTGACATCGCTTTCAATGTAGACGAATGGAGTAAAATCATCTCTGATGCCTCTGCTGTGATCTATCAGTTTCCTTTCTATTGGATGTCTGCACCGTCATTACTAAAGAAATGGCAGGATGAAGTCTTTACTTTCCTATCCAAGACTCCGGCAGTCGCCGGTAAACCGCTGACAGTGGTAACAACTACCGGATCTGAATTCGATGCTTACCGCAGCGGAGGAAGGAATGGTTTCACTATGGACGAACTTTTACGCCCTTATCAGGGCAGTGCTATCCATTCAGGTATGGTGTGGCAGACTCCTATCGTTGTTTATGGAATGGGAACAGCGGATGCGGGAAAGAATATCGCTGAAGGAGCAAATACATACAGACAGCGGGTAGAGATGCTGGTCAATAGCAGTAACGCCGGAAATAATTGGTAAGACTATGAAAAGCGTAGCTTTAGATTAGATAAAGCTACGCTTTACAGATGCTAAAGCATAGCTTTAGGTATGGTTTTAGGTATAGTCTTATTTCGGTATGAAAGCAACTTCTCCAACCTAGTTTTATCTCCGGAATTTGTTATCTTTAATCGGCAAGTTTAAAACTTACGGGAATAGCATATTTAACCTTCACCGGTTTATCCATCTGTGTCCCCGGTTTCCACTTCGGCATAAGCCTGATAACACGGATAGCTTCTTTATCCAAATAAGGATCAATGCTTTTGAGGATAGTCAGATTGGTTACAGAGCCATTCTTATCAACCACAACTCCTACAATCACCCTCCCCTGTATGCCATTTTTGCGAGCTATTTCCGGATACTGAATATTCTTCTTAATGAAATCAAGCATAGCGCGTACACCTCCTGGAAATTCCGGCATAACCTCCACCATATCATAAACCAGTTCTTCCACCTGTTCCCCAACCGTCTGATGAGTGTTGTCCTGCTTCATTGTCAACAATCCTTCGGGTAAAGGCGTTCTTTTTGCCTCTTTCCATTCCTTCTCATTGTCCGACAATCTAAATTCAGCCATCATCAAGACAGGTTTCCTGTTGATGGTCACCTCGTAAAAATAACGGTAACGTCCGGCTTTATTCGGATGCACATCCGGATAAAGCGAAGCCCTCATCTCCCGTTCTCTCTTATCCTGTATAACATAAGCTATGCTAACAAAAGCGGTATTCATAGGCAATTCCCACCAGATCCCCTTTTCATCTTCAAAAGTAACATAATAACGTTCTCCACATTCTATTGTTCCACCGCTGTAGTTATTGAGAATGAATGTTACCTGTTCTGCAGCTGTAGAATAAACCGGATATTCGGGACGGATATAAATACCGTTTATATGGTTCACACCCACTTTTTGATTGATAATCGGCTCTGTCACACCACTAAATTGAAAAGCAGGCGAGTCCATAATCTTCTCCCGGAATTCTTTTTGTTTTTCGGGAGTATTCACAATCAGACGGATTTCTATATGTCGCAATCCTACACCATATCCCGTTACATTCCTTTTTATATTCTCATATCCCGACTCTTCCATTTTCTTATTTAACTCCTTCTGGATAGCGAGCAACTGGGTTTGCGAGTAATTACTACCACCCATAAGTTCCAGCCTGAAATTCTTACTTCCGGAAGCCTTTTCCAATATCTGCCGTGCTTTGACTGTATCTCCTGTGACCTGAAAAACAAGAGTAGCTTTATCAAAATAGATACCTTCAATAAAGTCGGGGCAGTTGGGAGTTTCCAAAGACAACCCGGCTATATGAGGTTCATTACCATAAACCTTACCCAGTGTATCCAATATTTCCATACCCTCCGACTGGTCATAGAACTGTTCTGTACTGTCATTTTCAGTTTTGCATGTTTCTACATGGTTTGTCTTGTTTATCCTACAGGATGAAAACAAACACAACAATAAGATAAAATAAAATTTATTCATTATCTTTTTCCTCCTGTTTTTCAGGTTTTTATCATTTACCAACAAAGATAATAATATTACGATTTCATGATACTAATAGATGCCCTAATAATTATACATCATGACAGAAATAATATTATTGCAGAAAAAGTGAGTCAGCACTGCTTATGAAAAGAAAAAGATACTCCGAAAAGAGTGACGCTATCCCACCAACATAGTGACGGTATATGCTTAGGATAGCGTCACTATTCCAGGCATATACCGTCACTATGTTTAAACCGGATATTCGGGCTGTTATTTCTAGTTTCCGCGCTGTGTAGGCAGGGTAAATTCTTGCGAATCACAAATCACTCCATTCTCGTCCGCCACTGCGACACGGAATGTCACTTCACCGTCTTTCAATTTTTCACCTGCGTGAATGGAAGCGGTATAACGGATGCCTTCACCCGGAAGAATTTCCTCCACCATCACAGAAGGAGAAATGCCGAGATGCTTCACCTTCCCCACCGTTTCTACCACAGGAACTACATTATAAACAGGATTTCTCCCTTCATTCATAATCTCAAAGATTATCTTGCTATTTTCTCCCGCATCAATCACATGACTACGATTATCATCTATAAAACGGATCTTGCGCAACTTCAGTTGAGAAATAGGCTGCTGCACCGGCTGCTTCTTATATTTTTGCACACGGACTTCCCTCACTTCAGGAATATACGCATCTTCCTCTATTTGCTCTTGTCTCGGCGCCGTCAACGCGTTTCCAATAGCCGCACCGGCAATGGTTCCCACAATATTCCCAATAGCAGAACCACGGTAACCGCCCCTCCAGCCATGATTATTATCTCCGATAAGTCCGCCTATCGAACTTCCCAGACTACCTCCGATAGAAGCACCTGCCATGATAGCTCCCGGATTTCCCATACGCCCCGACGCACATCCACTCAAAATCAAAGCGGAAAGCAAAATTACTGTTAGTTGTTTCTTCATGAGTCTCTCTATTTAGTGTTATTATTTATTCTACCACTTTAAAACGAGCGAAACGTAATAATAGTTGTTTGTCTCCCGCATTTTTAAAATGAATAGTTGCTTTCGCATTGTCTCCCGTTCCTTCTACTTTAATCACTTCACCCAATCCGAAACGTTCGTGCTCTATCATCTGTCCGGCCTGTACTCCTGCTACCGATGGCGAAGTGGAAGAGGTTGCCTGTGCACCGCTACTTGGGCTAACAGTACTAACTTTCTTCAAATTCCTCGGTACGCTGGGAGCAATGATCTGTGCTTTCGGACGTTCACGCTGTTCGGAAGATGTACTTCCGAAAGGAGCACGCGACGGAGAAGCAGAACGGGTGAATCCTCCTTCAATCTCTCTACGGAAACGTCCCGCACCTTCATCGACAGCACGACTCACTCCTGCCTCATGCGGCAATTGCAAGTAATGAACATCGATATCACGCAAGAAACGACTGGGGCTTCCAAATTCCATCCTTCCATAACGGAAACGGGTTTTGGCAAAAGACAGATAACAATGTTCCTCCGCACGAGTAATAGCTACATAGAACAAACGACGTTCTTCTTCCAGTGCCCGGGGAGAATCTCCTACCATCCCACTGGGAAACAGGTTTTCTTCCAGACCGACCACAAATACATTCTTAAACTCCAATCCTTTAGCCGAATGAACTGTCATCAACGTTATCTTTTCCCCATCATCCGCCTTGTCGGAATCCTGATCGGTAAGCAATGCAATCTCCGAAAGGAAATCGGTAAGAGACACATTCGGGTTACCCTCCTCCTGCCGCAAAGCGCAGAAGTCATTCATTCCATTCACCAACTCTTCTATATTTTCTTTACGGCTTAGGTTCTCGGGGGATGTGTCCTGACAGACATCGTTGATAATGCCGGACTGACGGATGATATTCGTTCCTATTTCATAAGCGTTCTTATCTGCCTGATCGACAATGAAACCTTCTATCAATTCACGAAAGCCTTGCAGTTTTGCATGCGTTCCTTTATTTATATCCAGTCCGTAACTCAATGGTTCGCAGAGTGCCGCCCAAAGACTTACGCCATGATCGGTAGCCGCCGATATAATCTTCCCGACTGTCGTATCTCCAATACCACGAGCCGGATAATTAATGATTCGCTTGAATGCTTCTTCATCATTCGGATTCACTACCAAACGGAAATAAGCAATCACATCTTTTATCTCTTTTCGCTGGTAGAACGAAAGTCCTCCGTAAATCTTATAAGGTATACTCCGTTTCCGAAGAGCCTCTTCAAAAATACGGCTTTGTGCATTCGTACGATACAGGATGGCAAAATCAGCATATCCGTAGCGATACTCCCGTCGTAGCTCTGCAATCTTATTAGCTACAATATCTCCCTCTTCCACATCGCTATACGCCTGAAATACGCCGATAGGTTCCCCCTTTTCTTTCTCCGAAAACACGGCTTTCCGTATCTGGCGTTCATTCTTCTCAATCAAGCTGTTGGCAGCACAAACAATGGTTTGTGTGGAACGGTAATTCTGCTCCAGTTTAAAGACTTTCGTATTGGGATAGATTTTTGTAAAATAGAGAATATTGTCAATATCCGCCCCACGGAAAGAATAGATACTTTGCGCATCGTCTCCCACTACACAGACCCGTTGATTTTCTTTAGTCAGTTGCAGGACAATGCTATGCTGCGCATAATTCGTATCCTGATACTCATCTACCAGCACATAACGGAACTGATCCCGGTAGCGTGCCAACACTTCCGGAAAGTCACGGAATAAAATATAGGTGTACACCAGTAAATCATCGAAATCCATTGCACCTGCCTGACGACATCTGTCCCAATAACGAGTATAGATATCACGGATAGCAGGCATCTTGGCAGCCATATCTCCTTCGTAAGCCTCTTTATTGGCAGCGTATCCCGTAGGAGTGACCAAATGGTTTTTGGCATTGGAGATGCGTGCCTGCACTACTCCCGGTTTATAAGTTTTCTCGTCCAATCCCATCTCTTTGATGATGGAACGGAGCAGACTCTTACTATCAGCCGTATCATAGATGGTGAACTGGGAAGTGAACCCGATAAATGTTGCTTCGGCACGAAGAATCCGTGAGAAGATGGAATGGAAAGTCCCCATCCACAAATAACGTGCCCGTTCCATACCTACCTGACGGGCAATACGCTCTTTCATCTCGCGCGCCGCCTTATTCGTAAAGGTCAGTGCAAGGATATTCCACGGATTGTAGCCGTTCTCCTGTTCCAGCAAGTAAGCGATTTTATAAGTCAATACGCGCGTCTTCCCCGAACCTGCACCGGCTATCACCAGCGAAGGACCGTCATTATAAGTCACTGCAGCACACTGACTCTCGTTCAATTCATCTATATAATTGGTATTCATAACAGCATTATAAAAACAATGTGGATTTTTAACAAACCCTTGGCATTCAAATTTGTTCTCAATACAAAAGTATAATATTCATTCGAGAATGAAGGTATTTTTATGAATTTTCATCACTAACTATTTTAACCTAACACCAAAAAGCAATGAAAAGAAGTATATTTTTATCGATTATTTTGAGTTTGTTTCTGGTCGCCTGCATTCCACAGGCAATGGCACAAAAGCAGAGCCGCCTGGAAAAGCTGCTAAAGTATCTGAACGATAATGACGCCGACAAATGGCAGAAAAACCGTGATAAGATAGATGACGAGACACAAACCTATTATGCCGAGGAACTGGCATTATTGGATGTGCTCAACGGATTGTGGAACGAGCAAAGCGAACAGGCTGCCACCAACTATTTCGGATGCTACGAAAGGGCAACGAAAGCTTATTTTCCCAATATCTGTGAAGAAGAGAAAATACAACTTTCCAACGTACAAAACAAAGCGGAACTGGCTGTTATCTCCATTCTGGAAGCTTCGAAAGATCAAATCCCTTTTAGCAAGACGTTGATGGACAGTATCCAGTCAAGCGGTTATCCGGGAGATTCTACCATCTTGCAAAAGGTACGGGACATCCGTGAAATGGCTTTACTGGAAGGTATGCTGAAAACACCTACGCTGAATATTTATCAAACGTACATCACGGAATATCCGAACGGCAAATTTATCTCTCAAATCAACACTGCGGAAAACAAACGGCTTTACCAGATTGTAAAGAGTAATCCGACATCAGCGAATTTCAAGGCATTTTTTGATAACGCCAACATGCAGAAATTCTTCACGGATAAAGATACGCGTCCATTCCTTCCGGAAGTCCGCGCGTTATACGATGATTTTCTGTTTCAAGGGATCGACAGCCTCCGGGAGAAAGGAAACGCAACAGACATCCGGCAGATTATTGACGAGTATAAGCAATCACCTTACCTGACTTCTACAGCACGTACTCATCTGGACGACCTTGAATATCTTAGTGAAAAAGCTGATTTTGAGCTTTTAAAAGCTGCCATTGTCAATTCCGAATCTTTGAGTATGCTGCAGGATTTTCTTTGCACACACAGGTATAAGGAATTTCGTGACCAGGCCAATGCACTACGGACACCGTTTATTCTGCAAACAATCATATCCACTCCTACTTCTGTGAAATACTATAATGGAGGACGATTGATTAAGTCTGCGGAAAATGACAGTACGGGAAATACCTCGACCACTTATTCGTATGATGATAAGGGGCAGCTCATTTCTACATTGTCGCTTACCGTAAAGAACGGTCAGCCAAGCAATGAAATACAAACGAACAGATTATACGATCCGCAAGGTCACTGCATCTTTGAAGTGCAAACGAATCCGAAAACCAAAACGGATCTCTACCGACGGACACGCCGTATCGGTACGGACGGAAGTATCGAGAGTGATTCGCTCAAGTATACAGATGGAAGAGTCATCATAAGTTCCTATAATAAACAGGGGTTATTGACCGAAACCAAAGAGTATAATAAGAATGGAGAACTTCAGGCGTACACCGCAAACAAATATGATGATAAAGGCAGATTGATTTCATCCCAACATCAAAACCTGCTTTTTGCCAATTCTTCGGATCAGATTATTTCACAAAAAGATGCTTATGAATACGATAAATACGGTTATCTGACACAAATCGTTTACCAACGGATTTTAGGCAATAACCAGAAAACATCGGGATGCCTGACCTGCCTGTACGATAAATACGGAAACCAGATCGATAGCAATTCTTATTATGAATATGATAATACGGGCCAATGGATCTGCCGGACCTACCGTGAGCATCCGAAAGAAGTGGAACGCATACAGTACATTTACAAATAAAGTAAGATGCTGTGAACATTTTGCAAAGGGCTTCTGTTATTATAGTATAACAAGCCAATTAAAACTTGTAACATTATGAATACTATATTAATGTCTTTAATTATGATGACCATGACTTACGAAATGCCTAAACTTCCTTACGCTAACAATGCGTTGGAACCTGTAATCAGTCAGCAAACAATAGATTTCCATTACGGAAAACATCTACAAACGTATGTAAATAATCTGAATAGCCTCGTGCCCGGAACAGAATATGAAGGTAAAACGGTAGAAGAAATCGTTGCAGCCGCACCGGATGGAGCTATATTCAATAACGCCGGACAAGTATTGAACCACAACCTGTACTTCCTGCAATTTGCCCCGAAACCTTCAAAGAAGGAGCCGGCCGGTAAACTGGGAGAAGCCATCAAACGTGACTTTGGCAGCTTTGAAAACTTCAAGAAAGAATTCAATGCAGCAGCAGTCGGATTGTTTGGTTCAGGATGGGCTTGGCTATCCGTAGATAAAGACGGTAAACTGAAAATCACTAAAGAGGGGAACGGCAGCAATCCGGTACGTGCCGGTTTGAAACCACTTCTTGGATTTGACGTTTGGGAACACTCCTATTATCTGGATTACCAGAACCGCCGTGCCGACCACGTAAACGCCCTGTGGGATATCATCGACTGGGATGTGGTTGAAAAAAGAATGTAATCAAATTTACAAGCTAAACTATACTTATGGAAAAGGTCGTTGTGTTTTTCACAGCGACCTTTTTTACAGATTAAAAAGAAACAGACTTTTATTGTATATCAGATGCATTAGTTGTATTTTTGCAACTCATAAAACAACATAACAAACAATTATGATACTGTATAAAAGAAAAAAAATACGATTTATTATCTCCATTGCTGTACCCCTTTTCGGCAATGCTGCCACCACAGAAGAATCTGAGGAAGAAATCCTGTTTATCACCTCTTATAATTCTGACACTAAATATACCTACGATAACATCAGCACATTTATAGAGACCTACACCCAATTGGGAGGAAGATATTCGACCATGGTAGAAAATATGAATGCAACAGACTTAACGCAGGCGCATCAATGGAAAAAAACATTGACCGATATTCTGGACAAACATCCGAAAGCCAAATTAGTTATTCTCCTGGGTGGTGAAGCATGGAGCAGTTTCCTCCATCTCGAAGATGAAAAGTACAAGCAGCTTCCTGTTTTCTGTGCAATGGCATCACGCAACGGAATACGTATTCCGGAGGATTCGACCGACATCCGAAGCTATAATCCCGAAAGCATTAACTTAATGGAACGCATGAAGGAATACAACGTAAGATATTGTAGCACATACGAATATGACATTAAAAAAGATATTGAAATGATACAGGATTTCTATCCGGAAACAGAACACCTTGTATTTGTATCGGATAACACATACAACGGACTTGCCGAACTGGCATGGTTCAAGAAAAACCTGCAACATTTCCCACAGTTGTCTATCACCTACGTCGATGGCCGCATCCATACACTCGATATGGCTGCCAGTCAATTGCGCAATCTTCCCAGAAACACAGTCATGTTGCTTGGCATCTGGAGAATCGATAACCGGGGTATTACTTACATGAATAACTCCGTTTATGCTTTTTCCAAAGCCAATCCTCTCCTGCCTATGTTCAGCATGACTTCCACTGCAATAGGTTACTGGGCTATCGGAGGATATGTCCCGCAATATGAAGGAGTGGGACAAAGCATGGGAGAATATGCCTACCGCTTTTTAGACCAGAAGGAAACTGATATCAGCAGTATCAATATCTTACCCAACAGATATAAATTTGATGCGAAGAAACTAAAGGAATGGGGATTTGAAAACAAGAAGTTACCTGTTAACTCAATGGTAATCAATCAGCCCATCCCTTTGTGGCCTATAAGACAGAAGTACAATTCATCCTGATTATATTTCTCGTATTAGTAGGAAGTCTAATGATTTCGCTGTATTACTATTACCGGACTAAAATCCTGAAGAATCACCTTGAAAGAACTACGAAACAACTACGGGAAGATAAAAAGAAGTTGGAAGAGTCTGAAGTCGAATTGCGTGATGCTAAAGAGCGCGCCGAAGAAGCTAACCAACTGAAAAGTGCCTTTGTTTCGAATATGAGCCACGAGATACGGACTCCGCTAAATGCTATTGTCGGTTTCTCCAGTCTGATTATCGGTTCGGTAGAGCAGAATAACGAACTGAAAGAATACGCAGATATTGTCCAGACCAACTCCAATCTGTTGCTCCAACTGATTAGTGATGTACTGGATATATCACGCCTGGAATCAGGAAAACTGCAATTCAACTATGAATGGTGTGAGCTGGTGAACCATTGCCAGAATATGATTACTCTGACCAACCGGAACAAGACAATGGATGTAGACATTAAACTGCAAATGCCTAAAGAGCCTTACATGCTCTACACAGATCCCTTGCGCCTGCAGCAGATTATTATCAATCTGCTGAACAATGCCTTGAAATTCACTCCTGGAAGTATTACGCTGGATTATGAAGTGGACGAAAAAAAGCAATGTATGCTGTTCTCGGTAACTGATACCGGCACCGGAATCCCCGAAGATAAACAGGAGCTGGTATTCCAACGTTTCGAAAAGCTGAACGAGTTCGTACAGGGTACAGGATTGGGACTGGCTATCTGCAAACTGACCATCCAATATATGGGAGGTGATATCTGGATTGACAAGAATTACAAAATGGCGCCCGATTTATCTTTTCTCATCCTATCAAAAACAGGAATCAACAGAAAATGAAAAAATCGAATGATTTAGTGTTTTTCTGTTTCTTACTTTGTCCCCGTAAAGACAAAGGGGTGCCCCATGAGGGGCTGAGATTATACCCTAGGAACCTGAGGCAGTTAGTACTGACGTAGGGATTGTGTTTCTTCTTATCGCCTTTCCATTTAAGCACGCTCTTTGTATTTACTTTCAACTTATTTATTCTGATAGGACAATGAAAGTACAAGTGAACAACAAAGAGGTGGAAATTACTCCTGACTCTACCCTTACACAACTGACAGCACAGCTCGAACTTCCGGTTCAAGGCATTGCTATCGCCGTAAACAACAAAATGATTCCCCGTACCGAATGGGAGTGTTTCATTCTGCATGAGAACGATAACCTGGTGATTATCAAAGCTGCTTGTGGAGGATAAGGAGATGGTCAGTCTACAATTTATCACGCATCAGACCGAACGGTATTCGTACCTCGAATCGGCACGTATGGCACTCGAAGGCGGATGCAAATGGATCCAGCTACGTATGAAAGACGCTCCTCTCGAAGAAGTGGAAGCAGTAGCCCTGCAACTGAAGCCGCTTTGCAAAGAGCACGAAGCAATCCTGATTCTGGATGACCACGTCGAACTGGCCGAAAGCTGGAAGTGGACGGTGTACATCTAGGCAAAAGGATATGCCTATCGACCAGGCCCGCCAAATACTTGGTGAAGCCTTTATTATCGGCGGCACTGCAAACACTTTCGAAGATGTCGTACAACACTATCGTGCCGGAGCCGATTATCTCGGCATCGGTCCTTTCCGGTTTACTACCACTAAAAAGAATCTAAGCCCTGTACTGGGTTTGGAGGGCTATTCTTCTATTCTTTCACAGATGAAGGAAGCGAATATCGAAATCCCCGTTGTAGCTATCGGGGGAATCACTTTGAGGATATTCCTGCCATACTTCACAGGAGTAAATGGAATAGCCCTGTCAGGAACTATTCTCGGAGCAGATAATCCGGTAGAAGAAACACGTAGAATCATTGAAAGTGATCTATAATTTATCAAATGATAAATGGAATTTTAATTCAGACAGAAGAACAAAAGAACATAAAAGCTGCACTTAGATAATTATTTCTACTGTTTTATTTTTGTTCTTATGTTCTTCTGTCTCAAAAAATCAGCATTTAAATAATCAACTAAAATATATAGAATGGAAAAGTTAGTAATTGCGGGACGCGAATTTAGCTCCCGCCTTTTCCGGAACAGGAAAATTCAATTCCAATGAAGTAATGGAACAAGCTATCCTGGCTTCGGGTACGGAAATGGTAACTGTTGCCATGAAACGAATCGACATGGATAACAAAGAAGACGACATGCTGAAACATATCATTCATCCGAATATTCAGTTATTGCCCAACACCTCCGGTGTACGTAACGCGGAAGAAGCTATTTCGCCGCACAACTGGCTCACGAAGCCTTTGGAACAAACTGGCTGAAACTGGAAATTCATCCGGACCCGCGCTATCTGCTCCCCGACTCTATCGAAACACTGAAAGCTACGGAAGAACTGGTGAAACTGGGCTTTATCGTGTTACCTTATTGCAGGCTGACCCTGTACTCTGCAAACGGCTGGAAGAAGCAGGCGCAGCTACCGTTATGCCGCTCGGTGCCCCCATCGGTACGAACAAAGGATTGCAGACAAAAGAATTCCTGCAAATCATTATCGAACAGGCAGGTATCCCGGTGGTAGTGGATGCCGGTATCGGCGCGCCAAGCCATGCTGCCGAAGCAATGGAACTGGGAGCTTCCGCTGTATTAGTGAATACTGCAATAGCCGTTGCCGGAAATCCGGTAGAAATGGCTAAAGCATTCAAAGCAGCTACAGAAGCCGGAAGACAGGCGTACGAAGCAGGATTAGGATTACAAGCCGTCGACTTTGTAGCAGAAGCAAGTTCACCTCTAACGGCTTTTCTTGATTAAAACAAATAAACTATGGAACAAAAAATAAAATTCCCCCGCTCGCAGAAAGTCTATTTACCTGGTAAACTTTATCCGAATATCCGCGTTGCCATGCGGAAAGTGGAGCAAGTGCCCAGTGTCAGCTTTGAAGGCGAAGAAAAGATAGCAACACCAAATCCGGAAATATATGTATATGATACCAGCGGACCGTTCAGTGATGCGGAAATGAACATTGACCTCAAAAAAGGACTGCCCCGCATGCGTGAAGAATGGATCGTGGGGCGTGGTGATGTAGAGCAACTTCCCGAAATTACTTCAGAATACGGACAAATGAGAAGAGATGATAAAAGTCTCGATCACTTACGTTTCGAACACATCGCCCTGCCCTATCGCGCTAAAAAAGGGGAAGCAATCACCCAAATGGCGTATGCCAAAAGAGGAATTATCACTCCTGAAATGGAATACGTAGCGATCCGCGAAAATATGAATTGTGAGGAACTGGGAATTAAAACTCACATTACCCCCGAATTTGTTCGTCAGGAGATTGCGGAGGGACGTGCTGTACTACCGGCCAACATCAACCACCCGGAAGCTGAACCGATGATTATCGGACGTAACTTCCTTGTAAAAATCAATACAAACATCGGAAATTCGGCTACTACCTCCAGCATTGATGAAGAAGTGGAGAAAGCACTGTGGAGCTGTAAATGGGGTGGAGACACGTTGATGGATCTTTCCACAGGAGAAAACATCCATGAAACACGTGAATGGATTATCCGCAATTGTCCCGTACCGGTAGGCACTGTTCCTATTTATCAGGCACTTGAAAAAGTGAATGGCATAGTGGAAGACCTCACGGAAATCTACCGGGACACATTGATTGAACAATGTGAACAAGGGGTAGATTACTTTACCATCCATGCAGGGATTCGCCGTCATAATGTTCATCTTGCCGATAATCGCTTGTGCGGCATTGTCAGCCGTGGAGGAAGTATTATGAGTAAATGGTGCCTCGTACACGATCAGGAAAGTTTCTTATACGATCATTTTGACGATATCTGTGATATTCTGGCACAATATGACGTAGCCGTGTCATTAGGTGACGGACTTCGTCCGGGTTCTATCTACGACGCAAACGATGAAGCGCAGTTTGCCGAACTCGATACCATGGGAGAGCTGGTGCTCCGTGCCTGGGATAAAAATGTTCAGGCATTTATTGAAGGCCCCGGACACGTTCCGATGCATAAAATTAAAGAGAACATGGAACGTCAGATTGAAAAATGCCATGACGCCCCTTTCTACACGCTCGGCCCGTTGGTGACGGATATTGCTCCCGGATACGACCATATCACTTCTGCTATCGGTGCCGCACAAATCGGATGGTTGGGGACGGCTATGCTTTGTTATGTCACCCCGAAAGAACACCTTGCCTTACCTGATAAAGAAGACGTACGCGTAGGAGTAATCACTTACAAGATAGCCGCTCATGCCGCTGACCTGGCAAAAGGACACCCGGGTGCACAGGTACGCGACAACGCATTGAGTAAAGCTCGCTATGAGTTCCGCTGGAAAGACCAGTTCGACCTATCTCTCGATCCGGAACGGGCGCAGACCTATTTCCGCGCAGGACACCATATCGACGGAGAATATTGTACGATGTGCGGACCTAATTTCTGTGCAATGAGATTGTCACGCGATTTAAAGAAAAGCACTAAAAGCAACAAATAATGAGTGGGGAGAAACAAAACGTCAGGCCACTGACCTACCCTCTCCCCTCATTTTAATTTTCAATTTTTAATTTATAATTGAATAAAATGTTCTCAGACGAATTAGAAAAAATATCCTGGGAAGAGACGACAAAAGCCATCTATTCCAAAACAGATGCTGACGTACGCCGTGCGTTGGGTAAAAAAGAGCATCTGGATGTCAACGACTTTATGGCGCTGATTTCACCTGCCGCCACTCCTTATCTGGAAGTGATGGCACGCCTTAGTCAGAAATATACAATGGAACGGTTCGGTAAGACAATCTCTATGTTTGTACCGCTCTACCTGACTAATTCATGTACCAATTCCTGTGTCTATTGCGGTTTTCACATCAGCAATCCGATGAAGAGAACGATATTGACAGAGGAAGAGATTGTCAATGAATACAAAGCCATCAAACGGTTGGCTCCTTTTGAGAATCTACTGCTTGTAACCGGTGAAAACCCGGCCGCAGCAGGTGTCCCATACATTGCCCGGGCGTTGGATTTGGCAAAGCCTTATTTCAGCAACCTGCAAATTGAAGTAATGCCTCTTAAAGCGGAAGAATACAAGGAGCTAACCAATCATGGCCTGAACGGAGTGATCTGTTTTCAAGAGACTTACCATAAAGCAAATTACAAAACGTATCATCCAAGAGGCATGAAGTCAAAATTCGAATGGCGTGTAAACGGCTTCGACCGCATGGGGCAGGCAGGTGTACACAAGATTGGTATGGGTGTCCTGATCGGTCTGGAGGAATGGCGAACCGACGTAACGATGATGGCTTATCATCTGCGTTATTTGCAGAAGCATTACTGGAAAACGAAATATAGCGTAAACTTCCCGCGTATGCGCCCGTCTGAAAACGGCGGATTCCAGCCGAATGTAGTCATGAATGACCGGGAACTCGCCCAACTTACATTCGCCATGCGAATCTTCGACCATGATGTAGATATCTCTTATTCTACCCGTGAGAGCGCAGAAATCCGAAACCACATGGCAACACTTGGCGTAACCACAATGAGTGCGGAAAGTAAAACTGAACCGGGAGGATATTTCAGTTATCCTCAAACCCTGGAACAATTTCACGTAAGTGATGAGCGAAAGGCGGTTGAAGTGGAACGTGATTTGAAAAAACTGGGTCGTGAACCCGTCTGGAAAGATTGGGATCAGTCTTTTGATTTTAAAAGATAAACAGATGCGATACGACAGACAAATTATACTTCCCGAAGTCGGAGAAGAAGGTCAGAAGAAACTGCAGGAAGCCAAAGTGCTTATTGTAGGCATGGGAGGGCTGGGCTCTCCCATCGCCCTCTACCTGACAGGTGCAGGTGTGGGATGCCTGGGACTGGTAGATGATGACTTGGTAAGCATCACCAACCTACAACGACAAGTGCTCTATTCCGAAAAGGAATTAGGTAAACCAAAAGCTATCTGTGCTGCGGAACGGCTCTCCGCTCTCAACAGTGAAATCGAAATACACCCTACGCTGCCCGGCTGACGAAAGACAATGCGTATGATATCATTCAGGAATATGATATAGTGGTGGATGGCTGCGACAACTTTGCCACCCGCTACCTGATTAACGACATTTGCATTGAACAGAAAAAGCCCTACGTATATGGTGCTATCTGCGGTTTTGAAGGACAGGTTTCTGTGTTCAACTACGGAAATCAAAAGAAAAACTACCGGGATCTTTATCCCGATGAAGAAGAAATGCAACGGATGCCTCCTCCGCCCAAAGGAGTGATGGGGGTTACTCCTGCCATTGTAGGGAGCATTGAAGCTACGGAAGTATTGAAAATAATCTGTGGCTTTGGTGATGTTTTAGCCGGCGAACTATGGACAATTGACCTGCGGACACTGCAATCTAACAAATTTTCACTATAAAGGTTGGTTTCTGACATAGTTAATTAGTAACTTTGCTAAACAATCCAATTTTAACAAAAGAAATGAAACTAATTGTAGTTACCACCCCTACTTTCTTCGTCGAAGAAGATAAGATTATTACCGCTCTTTTCGAAGAGGGGCTGGATGTCCTACATCTTAGAAAGCCGGAGACTCCGGCTATGTATTCGGAACGGCTATTGACACTTATTCCGGATAAATATCACCGTCGCATCGTTACACATGAGCATTTTTATCTAAAAGAAGAATTCAACCTGATGGGAATTCACCTGAATGCGCGTAACCCCAAAGAACCGCATGATTATTATGGTCATATCAGTTGTTCCTGCCATTCAGTGGAGGAGGTAAAAAACAGAAAGCACTTTTACGACTATGTTTTATGAGCCCTATCTATGACAGTATCTCTAAAGTGAATTACTATTCAACATACACTGCCGAAGAGTTACGCGAAGCACAAAGAGCCAAGATTATCGACTCGAAAGTGATGGCATTGGGAGGTATCAATGAAGACAATTTATTGGAGATTAAGGATTTCGGTTTCGGAGGGGCTGTCGTCTTAGGAGATCTCTGGAATAGATTCGACGCTTGTCAGGACCAAAATTATTTAGCCGTAATCGAGCATTTCAAAAAGCTGAAGAAACTATCAGATTAATAAATATAGCCGATCATAAAACTAACTGGTTATGCTTCCTCATTTTATCCAATAAGAGAAGTGTTTTTCCCAATCATGAAATATTAAAAAAGCCGTTGCGAATTACCTTCTGCAACGGCTCTCTATTTTTTCAGTGTTTTCTTATCAGAACTTATATCCTACAACAATAGAAAAGTTCATGTTTTTAGGATTACCAACTTTTTCCACATCAACTAAACCAAATTGACCATCTAATCCTGCAATGATTCTACCAAATTCCAATGCAACTCCTACGCCAAGACCTGCATCAAAACGCTTCAAAGCATCATCACCAAAAGTATCAACTTTACGTTCTGTATCGTTTCCTAAATCAAATTTTGTTTTACCAGCAATACCACAAGCAAAATAAGGACCTGCATTAACTACAAGATTCGTATTATCTGCAACATTAAAACGTGCAGCAGCCATTACCGGTAATTCCAAATACATTGCATTAATGCTATTTCCATCTTTCTTTGCACCTTTACTAGTCAAGAATAATGAAGGCTGCAATGACCATGTATCATTAAAAGCATATTCAAAACCTCCTCCAAGCTTAAAGCCAACTTTTGCATTCAGATCAAGATCACCTGTATAATTACTAAAGTTCATCCCTACCTTGGCATTCCAACCTGTAATTTGAGAAAACCTGCTACTGAAATCAGCGCAAATAAAACAAACGAAACACTCTTCTTCATAATTTTAAAGTTTTAAATTAATACTAAAGGTTTTTATTGACCTTATTGTTTAACAATGCAAATGTATAATTGTAATTTGTATTAAACAACTTTTTCGTTAACAAGTGCGTAATTTATAGAGATTATACATAAAAAAAGGGAATTCCCTATTTTTGAGAACTCCCTTTCCTATTTTGTTGAATTACTTTTCTTCTTATCAGAATGCGTAGTGGAAACCAATTGAAAGGTCTTCGCTAGTAAGATTAAGTCCGAATGAATGCTTAATAGGAGCATAATCCTCATCATAATCCATATTTCTCCGATAACCCAAGAAACCATACTTAGCTATAAAAGAGAAATTGTCATTCAACTTAACTGCGATTCCCGGTCTCAAACCGACTTGACCTCTTTTAAAAGTATCTCCATCTTTCACTTTATCAAAACCGATTGAAGCGGTTCCATCTAAGAATAAACGCACAATACCACTTTCATAATAAGAGAAACGGATATACGGAGCAAAGTCAAATGAATTCATAGAAACTTTGTTTGCATACTCATGTCCATACGCTAATTCAGCACCCAGCGCCCATGTTTCATTAAAGTTGTATCCGATTTCCGGAGCAATTTTAAAAGAAGTAGTGTTGCCTGTGCTGTTACGCCAAACGTTCAAAGATCCGCCTACGTAAATGTCTTGTGCTTTTACAGCGATAGTTGCTAACATCACAACTACCAATAATAAACCCTTTTCATTTTCTTTGTTTTTAAATTAAACGTTAGACCCCAATTCGGTCGATTGATTTCTGGGTGCAAATGTAAAGCAGTTTTATGAACAAACAAACATTTAGTTAGTTTTTTATAATAAACACCAAATAAATGTTTAACGGAGACTCTGTACATCATATTATATAGCAACACAAAATTCTTGCTATCGATTCTTATTCAAATATATTGCATGTAGTGAGTGTTGTCATACCATAATAAGCCAAAGGATTTAAGAAGTAATGAGGACTGTTTCTTTAAGATTTAGTATCTTTGACGGGTGGTAAGCCTTTCAGCCATCAGACACAGACGCGTTTGACTGACATTGTATAGTGTAAAATGCTTCGTTATTATGAAAGTAAAGGCAATAAAACAGTTAGTTTAAACGATTGGGTATGTCAATAGAAATAAAGTATTTCGAGAACAGAAAAGATTGGCGAAAGTGGTTGAATGACAACTTTGAGATTGCCAATGAAGTTTGGTTTGTATTTCCCAGCAAGTCTTCAGGCGAAAAAAGTATCACATACAACGACGCTGTTGAAGAAGCTCTTTGTTTCGAGTGGATTGACAGTACAATAAAATCGCTCGACAAAGAACATAAAATTCAGCATTTCACACCCAGAAACCCTAAAAGTACCTATTCGCAAGCTAACAAAGAAAGACTTAAGTGGCTATTGGAAAATAAAATGATACACCCCAAATTTGAGGATAAAATACGAAATGTATTATCTGATCCTTTCATTTTCCCCAATGATATAATTGAAAGATTGAAGGAAGATAAGACAATATGGGAAAATTATCTCCATTTTTCCGACGCATATAAACGTATCCGAATTGCATACATTGAAGCAGCCAGAAAACGACCTGAAGAATTTGAAAAGCGATTAAACAACTTTATCAATAAAACGAAAGAAAATAAAAAAATCAGAGGATTTGGCGGAATAGAGAAATACTATTCATCCCAACTAAAAATCAATGATAATCTAAAATAAAATAGGCTGCAAATACTTTCACAAGTATTTACAGCCTATTTATCAGATAGTTAAGTACCTAACCAGCGTATTTGACTATCCTTCTATCGCTGCCTGCGCGGCTGCCAGTCTTGCCTATTAATCAACAAGTTAGTCTTTCATTGCAAGCATACTGAAAACTTCATTAATTCTATAATAGTTCTTCAGCACATTCAATACAGTCTGTCATTGATTGCTTTGCTACAAAAGTAGCAATATTATTTTAATATAATAGTATATAGATACTAAGTTTCCTCCTTCTGTTTCATAACTAAATTAGTTTAAAGTATTATTCAATAGATATCAACTTGATATAATTTGTTGCCGATAAAGCATAAATCGACCTATATTAAGATTAAGGTAGAGGCTACTAAGTTCTGCACCTTTTCTTAAATAGGATAAATACACAGATGGTGATGTAACTGTATATGAGAGGTCGAAGATTACAAATAGCCTTCACTAAAACAGATAGTCCAATATAACGTCAATTATACTATATATTTAATTGTTACAATCATTGCTGTCCCATTAAAATCTAAAATAGCTCTTTGAAATATTTGAAATTTAGTTAGTTACAGCGTTTTTTCGATTAAACGGATTTCAATTTGCATTTTTGCATCTCTGAAAGGAGATTTGCAAATGCATAAAGAAAAATACGTTTTCTCTCAACTAGTGTCATTCTTAGATAGGAATAAGTTCAACTACATTGTGCGCAAGTATGATGGCGACAAATATGTGAAGCACTTCACCTGCTGGAATCAGCTACTTGCTTTGATGTTTGGTCAACTTTCTAATCGTGAAAGTTTGCGAGATTTGATAGTTGCTCTTGAAGCTCATCATTCCAAATGTTATCATTTAGGGATGGGTAAAAACGTATCAAAGTCATCGTTGGCAAGAGCAAATCAAGATAGAGACTATCATATCTTTGAAGAATACGCTTACTACCTAGTTAGCGAAGCACGGCAAAAGCGTGTTAATCATATTTTCAAACTTGGCGGTAACGTTTATGCTTTTGATTCGACAACTATCGACCTGTGTCTTTCAGTCTTTTGGTGGGCTAAATTCCGCAAGAAGAAAGGAGGTATCAAAGTGCATACATTATATGATGTAGAAACACAGATCCCTGCATTTTTTCATATCACGGAAGCATCCGTACATGATTCTAAAGCTATGATTGAAATACCTTATGAACCAGGTTCTTATTACATCTTTGACCGCGGATACAACAACTTCAAGATGCTGAATAGGATTCATCTGATTGAAGCCTACTTCGTTGTCAGAGCAAAAAAGAACCTTCAATGCAAATTCATCAAATGGAAACGCAGACTGCCTAAGAATGTGCTTTCAGATGCGAGTGTTCTTCTGACTGGATTCTATCCTAAACAATACTATCCAGAGCCTATTAGACTTGTTAAATATTGGGATGAGGAACAAGAAAGAGAGTTCATATTCATAACCAATGCCATGCATATATCTGCGCTTCAAGTGGCTGAACTTTATAAAAACCGCTGGCAGGTAGAGCTGTTTTTCAAATGGCTCAAGCAGCATCTTAGAATCAAAAGATTTTGGGGTACTACAGAGAATGCCGTTCGAATACAGATATATGCTGCAATATGCACTTACTGTTTGGTGGCAATCATTCAACACGATATGCAACTGGATAGAAGTACATATGAAGTGCTACAAATATTGAGCATCTCATTGACTGATAAAACTCATCTGAAAGACCTTTTTGATATTATTAAATTTCAAAATGACAAAGAACGATTCGGACCAAATGGGCCAAGTTTATTTAATTTTTAATTTGTCCCAATTTTAATGGGACACTAGTGTGTTACAATAATTTCATAGTGCAAAAGAATGAAAAATGAGGAAATCAACAAAGAAAGCTTTCAATATATTTGTTTCATTCAAAAGAAATACATTCCTTTGCAAAGAGTTTATGCAGGACATGAACTCGGCAATGCCTTATCAGCTTGCACTCTCTAATGACGCAGCAGCCACTCCGGATATTAGAGTGAAGCCTTTACAAAAGTGTAGATAGTAAAGGTGGACAGGTTCAGATAACACACACAATAGATACCAATTCTGTTGGGTGTTTTTTTATGCCTTGTTCGTTCCTGCAATAGCTTACTCCAGTGGTACAGTTGGAGAACTAAATAAATTATGTTGTGGTGTACCACACAACGAAAAAATAAATAAAATGAAGCAGAAAAATGAAAATTATCTGGCAACTGCTTCCAATGCAGCTACTGCACATCTAAGAGATGGACAGGCAGTAGAAAAATTGGAAAAGGATTCTAATATCCTTTATGATTTATTTGACCTTGAAAAAATATTCAAGGTTACTAAAAGAACATTGTTTAATTGGAGAGCCAAAGGCGAACTTCCGCTAATAGAATTTGGCGGTAAGTTGTATTTGTCCAAAGGACAGTTGAGGGAACTCATTATCCAGAAAGGAGGTAATTTATGAAAACTACTGATTTAACAACATTGTCTAATCATGCCATAACCATGATAGCAATTCAACAAGTCCAAAATTTCTTGAGTAGAACATATGTATTCAGATACAATGAAAATACCCATAGAATAGTCTACAAGAGGATTTCAGATGCAGAAGAGTTTCATTACCTGTCTGATTATGAACTCAACTTAATGCTAAAGGATATCGGAAACGCTAATATTCCATGTTCTAAGGATTTACTTAGGAAGGCTATATTTGCAAGCTATGTGCAAAAGTTTAATCCTTTTGCAGGCTATCTGAATAATTTGCCAGAATGGGATGGGAAAGACTATGTATCATTGTTAGCTAGTAGTATTATTACTACCAACAAAGAATACTGGCAGTCTTGCTTGAAAAAATGGTTAGTTGCTATGGTTGCTTCATTAAAAGAAGAAAGGGTGATTAGTCATACTGCTATCATCCTTGGGGGTACACATGGCATTGGTAAAGCAAGATGGTTTCATTCTATCATTCCTTTTGAATTGCAAGAATTTATAGTTCCATTTACTGGAATTACAAACAAAAAGCAATTTTTTAAAGATTTCGAGACCAATGGGAGATGTTTATGTTTTGAAGTTGAGCATATTAATACTCAACATGGCATACCGCTTGACCAGCTATTTGCACAATTACTAAGCCTTTATGAAACAGGATTTCAGTATTGGTTTAATGAAGATGAAATAGCTTTAGTAAATGAGAAAAATGTACAGTTTAAAGCTGTTTCTGTTGAAGAAAAAGTTTTAATCAGCTTTTTCGAAACATGTAATGGAAGCAGCAAGTGCATTTATGCAACCGGCTCAAATTGAACAGGTATTGGTGCAGAAAACTGGATTTAGGTCATTGTCAATGCAAACATTAGGTCATGTTTTGAAAGAAAAGCAATCTGAATAACCATTAAAATATAAGTTACCCACTTACCTTACTGTAGGGTAAGCAGGGTAACTTATTTTTATGTATTTATCATGTTTCTTTTAGAGATGATAACTGGCTATGATTAGTGATGAAATTAATAAGAGACTGCAATTATCCTATATGATTTAACTTTAGATACCTTCTAATCAATATAGTAGACATTGCCTACACTTACATATCCAAATATTTTGTATCTATCTTGGCTTCTTTTCATAGTTATACTAGATAAAGAGCAGTCATAGCAATATACTTTTTCTATTTGGAGACAATTAGATATATCCAAAGTACTAATTGCTGTATAGCTGCAACTCAGTGATTTAAGCTTTTGATTGTTAGATATATCTAAGCTTGCAATTTTGCTATAATTACAATTTATGTTTTCCAACTCAAAATTATTCGATATATCTAATATATGTATGTCTGTTAGTCCACAGTTTAATTCAACTAATTTGGGACACTTAGATATATTTAATGTTGAAATGGATGCTTGCTCACAATCTAATATCTTTAATTCTTGATTATTAGATAAATCAAGGCTAGTAGCCCACCATAAATTTTTACACCTCAATTCCTGTAAACTTTTGTTACTAGACAGGTTTAACTCCTGAATAGAGTTCATGTTTTCGAGTTCATCTTCATCAATTATATCATTATTATTACTATCAATAATGAGTAAATTACCACATTCTAGATGAGTCAAGTTCTTATTCTTAGATACATCCAAATCTTTTAAGCCACAGCTATTACATTTTAACGAGGCTAATTTGAGGTTTTTTGATACATCTAATGATTTTATGATACAACAATTACATTCAAGAGACGTTAAATTCGTGAAATATTGTATTCCTTTTAAGGATTTCACTTTAGTCAATACACCATTTATATTAGTGGTTGAATTACCAAAGCCAATAGTTGTGACTGCTTGAGCCTCAATAGGAGACACCTTGCCATCTTTGTTTACATCAAAGTTATCATAACAGTACTTCATGAATTCTATATCATCCATAGCTGAACAGACATCATCAGGTTCAGACATCTCTGGATACCCTGTTAATGACTCATTCTCATCACTTTTGCTGCATCCTGTACATAGTAGAACTACAGCCAACACTAAAAATACTTTTTTCATAATGCTTTATTATATTTTAATACATAAGTTTCAATTTCTCAAAGTCAATAATCCACTTATTCTCTAGTAGAAAGTCAGTACCTAGAAGAGCATGTACCTGTATTCCACTTTCATCCTCAATGCTTTTAAAGGCATCAAGTAGAGGTTTTACACAGAATTTAGGTTTATACATCTGACCTTCAAAAATGAAAGGTAGAGTAATCATATCTACCTTATGCTTACTTCCTTCTATTCCATTGATATAATAATCACCAACAGGTTCTACTATATCTTTAAAATATTCAACTACAGTGCTGTCTATCAGACTACAGGTGCTTCCAGTATCTAAGATGAAGCAAATGTACTTTTCCTTTACCTTAACTATAATTAGAGGTAATTGCACCTTACTTATAGAAAACGATAGATTGTGTTCCATACTATTTTAAGGTAGAACACATTGTGTATGAGTTCTTTCCATCTTTATAGTTGTAGTGCAGTATGACTTCTATGTTGTCAGGCATCTGATAAATGTCTTCATTGTCTCTTGTCTGATGTGATATACATCCTTCACGTAATGAATTCTGTACTTCATAATAACTGTCTTGTACAAACTTCGTGCATTGAGGTATAGCATGTTTTGCTTCTATACCAAAAGTATACTGTAGAATGATATTACTTTGAACACTTATTGTCTGTAATCCTATAAAATAAGGATGAGTTTTTTCCCAGCATTCATATCTCATTATATTATTAGATATTGTTTTTATATAAGTGTACTTGTGAAAATCTGTATAATTGTGAACATTAGTTCCTACTAATTGAGCCTTAACTATTGTAGAACAGAATAGTAACATTCCAAATATTATTCGGAAAGTCAATTGTGAATTGTATTTTATCATATTATTAATTTTGTAGTGGAGAATTATAAGCCAATTTTCTTCTTAAATATGGATTTTAAAGCTCCATGGCTTGTCTTTGTAACTATGTTACCTAAATCAATAGTATATTCATTGTCATCTTCTTCTTGGGGACATGCTGTGTAATAATAGAGTTTAGTTTTATAAAAATAGTATTGCCATACACCTCTCGTATCAAGATTTGCCTTTCCTGAAAAGATAGGTTCTACATAAATACATTTAGCACAAGGTTCTAAATCATTTAGCGATTTATTTATACGACAAATGATGTTTAAAGATTTAAAATATTCACATAGTTCACCTGTGAAAAAGTTCAAAACAGGATTAGAGTGAAAGTCATCTTCATCAATCATGATAGATATGTACTTTGCACTTCTTAATACCTCATACTGTTTTTGTGCCTTGATATTATAACAACTTAGCAAAACGAAAAACAAAAATAAGCAACACCTTTTCTTCATGATAATTTCCTTTTGTAGCCATACTACAAAAAGAAGGTGTGAGCCTAACCTTAGTTGCTTATCAGAAGGTATCGCCAAACACCTATAACCATGCAAATAAGGAAAGCCCACACCTATATGGTATGAGCATTCACTAACCTGCTTTTGATGGTTATATCTGATTGAAATTGGCGATTTCTCTGATAACATCAAGCAAGAAGCAAACACTTCTTCTTCTAATATGTCTTGTTAAACTTCTATTTCATTAATTGTCATTTAATTAATACTGTTGCAAAGATAGAACTTTCCAGTAATACTTCATCATCTGACTATCATAATTTGATAGGTTTCAAGGCATATCAATACCATAGATGCAGGCTATATCCTTATAATACCAAGGTAGGGCTAATTGTTCACTTTCTGTATGCCCAATTGATAAATAGAGTACCAGTAACTATCAATATAAGCCACTGTAATATCATATCTAATGCTGTCATATATACACAAGTTAAAGCCCCAGTCCATGATGAACTAGGGCTATCAACAACAATAAAAACACATAATAAGAGGTATATAACCTCTTAATCCTTAAGTATCATACTTGTGAGGACAACCCCCACTAGAATCAAGATTATCTCACACATAATTCAATCGACATTTAATTTAATCTAACTTACTAACTATTGCTATAATTCATGTTTACATACTTCACCGAACCTCAAGTGGTTAAGTAATTATAGCAGCACTTCTCTATACTTTACAATAAAATACCATCTGTTATTGATAATGTATTCACTTCTCTTAATAATAAGAAATAGAAGTGGATACAATTTATCCTGCTTACTTATTAATATATTATACCAACAAAGTGAGATTCTCAAAATTTCCCATCATAATGGTATAATAACAGCAGAGGGGGATGGATTTAATAGAAGGTAGGGTAATGTAGACCTTAGAAGGTTAAGTATTTATAGTTTTCCTTCATCATGATAGGAGTAGTATTCCTTCTCTGGACTTAAGATTATATGGTCTGCTACATGAATCTCCATGAGTTCAGCCACCTTCCTTACTTTTTCAGTCAAAACATCATCCAAAGTACTGGGTTTCATGCTTCCAGAAGGGTGATTATGTGCCAATATTACCTGTGTTGCATTAGCCAGCAATGCAGCTTGTAATATCAACCTTACATCTACATAAGTTGCAGAGATTCCACCTTCTGAAATAGGTACTATACCCAGTACTCTGTTAGACTGATTAAGCAGTACTACTTTAAAGCTTTCCTTGTATTCTATTGTATCATCAGGGAAGTACTTTGTCAATAGTTCATAGGCATCCTGTGAGCTATTTATCTTGTATCTAGTTGATGATTTGACATTGCTTTTATAGCTCAATTGAACCTCTGCTACATTCATTATACTATCCATAAGATGCACTAATTAATGAACCAACTATATTCATTTTCACCATATAAAGCCTTATTAAGTCCTTCTGTCAATTGGGTGGCATTAAGTGACCTGTCCAAGAAGTTGTCAATGTAGCTACTTTTATTAGCTCCAGTTAGTAAGTTGTACACATTCCACATGCTAATTTCCCTGCTGTCCAAAAGGGTGCTAAAGTTATCATCATTGTAATATGCTTTGGCAACTAATCCTATCTGGGTATCAGTCATTAGCATCTGTGGTAACTTCTTCTTCTGGTCTACAGGCAAGAACTGATATAATCTACATCTACCTAAGAACTGGGCAAACTGGGATTCTCTCATATAAGTATCCTTGTAAGCTGACATATAGTACAGATGCTTGGCTATGTTGTATTCTTGGAACAGCCTCATCACTGCATTGAATAGTTCTGTTGTACTCATGACTTTTAATTCTGACTTGTAACCATCTGTTGATACACACATGTTACAGCAGACTAAGTTCTTGAAGCCAATGAACACCTTGAACTTCTCTACACCCTTCTTGCTGTAGAGGTTCTCATGGTTATAAGCCCTGACTCCACCTATGGTTAAATTCAGTCTGTTACCTGCAATATCCTCATATATGGTAGGTATCTCAAAACAGAACATCATTCTCTCAAAGTAGATGGTTTTATCAGATTCCAATAGTTGATTCACTGGCTTATGAATAGCTTCCGGTATTCTACCTTTGATAACATGACTTACCCTGATGGCAGGTTCTTCTATTCTCTCATTGGAGAAGACTTTATTAGCTGCTTCCCATACAGTTTCAATGAAACTGGAGTGTGATATAGTTACCTCATTATCCTTAGAGAACACAGGGGTAATACATTCCTCCTTGAGGTACTGCATAGTGACTTCCTTTGTATTAGCCTCAATGAAGGGTAACTTATTACCTTCTCTGGTGCTTATGGAATCAGCTTCTACAGGATTTGTTGATATAATGCCTGTGTTGATGATTTCTATTGGCTCAACTGTTTGAATATAAGGGTTATCTACCTTATTTCTATTGGGGTATATCAGATTAGCTCTGACTGGCTGCAACTGCATTATTTCCATATTTAATGTAATTAGGGGTGTAGTTAATAGTTGGTTGATTCTGTTTGTCCATAAGTACTTCCTTCTTCTGCATGAAGTCTGATGTTAACTGTTGATACCATTCAGGAAATTGATGATAGATGGCAGTCAGTTCTTCAATGGTTTTACTACTCTTAATCTTACTTCTTATCATCTCCAAATTGACACCATCATTACACCAATCAAGTATTATCTGACCTGTAGCAGGTGTAATGGTAAAATCAGGCTTACCTATGAACAGGTTTGTCCTATCTTTAGATGCAATAGTCTGGTGCTTCATGTTGATGTCAAAGACTATGGTAAACTCATAATCTATGCCATCTCTCATGACTGCTTTAAGTCCTACTTTCTCTGGTATCATCTTGCCATTCCTCTCACTTAGAACATAGTCTTGTTTGCATCTCATAGTGCATATTACATGGCTTCCAGACTGCAATACTTTCTGCATAAAAGCATTGATTCTGGGTGTCACCTTCTGCCAATTGGTGAAGCTGTTTCCTTGTAATCCTGCATGGTATTCAAGTAAAGTATCCCAGCATTGAGAAATGCTGTCAATTATGATAACTTCCATACCTGCACCTTCACATACTTCAATAGCCTGTATGTAGGTTTCAGGTGTAAAGTTATCACTTAGACTTAATACATTATAAGCACCTAAGTGAGCATAAAGGTCTGCACTTCCATGTTCACTATCAATAATGGCTATCTTAGTCCAGTCATTACATAGACCATAAGCCAGAAGCAATGCTGAATAGGTCTTTCCTGAACCTGCACAGCCTTGTAGAGCAAGCTTAATCTTAGCCTGCTTCTTGGATGAAACTCTTAAGTTCAACATGTCTGAATAGGGTTAATTGTTATACACAGTCTATAAAGAAAAAGGGAAGCAAGCCCTAATAGACTTACTTCCTTGAGGTCAACATTAATAACCATCATAGAGTTGCTAGTGTCATAGCTCCACCTTCACCTCTTTGGTGTAGCATATAGAACATGTCACCTGTATCTGGTGAACATACTTGAGAGATAACAGGATTGGTTACTTCTCCATTAAGGAACTTGTCACTAACTGCTCCAGTTTCACAGCCATAAACAAAGAAGCACTTCCCTGTATGAGGATTCTGCTTTACTTCAATCTTACTTACTCCCTTTTGAGCTTTGAACTCGTTAACTGTCACTGTCTCTAAGAACTTTAACTTTTCCATAATCTTGTAATTTTATTGTTGTGCAGACAGACCATTCTGCTGCTGTTGATTCAGTTACTATGGTGGGGTAATGAGCTCACTATATGAATCCAATAATCCCCAATATGCACAGGGGGATATCCCACTCTTAAGGTCTGGGGTGGGTGAAAAGGTGACTTAGAGTGCACTTGTAGATATCAAGTTTGCAGAAATTTAAAATAAAAATTAAAAATATCAGAGAGACTGTATATCAGATGACAGTAGGAATTGCTATATATTAGTTATATACATATAAAGCAATCCCCTGCCTTCTGGTGGGAAAACAAGGGATTGAGGATATAGTTGTGTATTCACTCTGGAATTATAATATAAGAGAAGTGAATACAAACTTTAGAATATGAATTCTTTACGCATGTCTTTAGTCGCGGGAATATGTTGCAACGGCTCTACATTTAGCCCAAAAGGGTTATAGCTAAGGATTTTATATGCACCTGTAGGAGTATTGTTTACTCTTTTAGTAGTTCTAGTAGAAAGTTTACAGAACTCTTTTAAAAATGGAATGGCTTGTCTTGAACTTAATTCTCCAAGCCCCAATAATCCAGATATGGTATTAAATCTTGCAGCTAATTCTTCTCCAGTGTAGGTTTCATTAAGTGGTAGATTTTGCCGCATTGTAACTTTTATTGAATGACTCTCTTCTAAAGCCCAAAATAGCACATAATTTCTTAGCTTTTTATACTCACTAGCTTTATTATATAGTACCAACTTATCTATTAGAGTTTCAAATGGAACATACTTGTGTAACTCAATAAAGTGCTCAAGGAATATTCTATTTGCTGAAGAACATTGTGTACGCAGGGTATTAGCAGTTCTTTCTCTACCTTCCAGAGTTGTCTCTTCTCGTAATAGCGTAATGAGCTCATCTCTTTGACTTTCATTTGATAATAGAGTTTGTGCATCTGTTTCTTCAATAACGGCATCTGTTATTCTTTCTTGTTCTTGGAGGTTTTGATATTCTATATTATGTCCTTCAACAATTAATTTGTCCATTAGATGGGGGGCTTGAGAATATAGATTTTTTAATAACTCAATTTGTATTCTTATATAATCTATATTGAAAAATGAAGGCATTAAATCTCCATGAATATCTTGCCTCAATATTTGAACAGGTTTAGTTCCATGATAACTTCTAGCTGTCTTTCTAATAAACTCTGTTGTATCAATTTCATTTCTAAATATATCTGTTGTAGGGAATTTATATTTTAGAGTTGAATATAACTTACCAAAGTGGATTAATTGTTTAGCATCTATTAATGCTTCATTGCATACATCATTTGGATTAAGGTTATTGGTACTTTCTTTGGTTGAGTAGATTATAGTCTCACTAAGTAAACCTTCTGAACTTCTACATCTACCTGCTATCTGTTGTAATTTGTCAACAGATAGCACTGTATGGAATTTCTTAGAATTGATAACAGTGATTAGATGGAATCTCTCTGTAATGTCAATACCAACAAAGTAGGTGCAAGTCATAAATGAAATCTTTTGGGGGAGTTGATTATCAGTGATATCACTGTAATGTTCCACAGTGGATTCATTCTTGGTACTGCATAGCATTGCACAATCTGTTTTCAACTCATCTGCAAGGCTATTAATAATATATCCACAGTTTGATATTGAATTATATGCTACCAATATTTTATCATTTGGATGAGTGGATATAATATCTTCAATACTCTTTTTGACTCGTATATTAGTGTCATCTGTATGAATTAATCTGATATTTCTGGGGAGAGGTTCATTAAATTCCACATTAATAACAGGTTCATCTTCTATTAATTTGTTGGAGAATCTACTGACAGTAGCAGAGACCAGACATCTTTGGGTTGGGGGAAACTGAAAATAATAGTCAATAACATCTTCCATTTCAGGTCTGTAGCTACAATCATATTGATATGAATCAATTTCATCTACCATGAGGAAGTAGTCTTTGTAGTTTTCTTTTCCTATGATGTTTAATAAGCTTGGTAAACTATTAGCAACAACTATGAACTTCTTGTATTTAATGGATGAATCAGCAAGGTATGTGGGTATTTTAGGAGGATTGAATCCTGTGATTTTTCCACCTACATAAAGTATCTTGTACTTATTTTCATCTCCTTCAATTCTACTATTCACAGCTTTACTATAGGCTAATGTTCTTGTAGGAACAACTACAATACTATTTCTTGGAGAATCTAATTCAAGCGTTGTAGCTCCAATTCCAGTTCTATTTTTCTTGATTAACCCATAAGGAGAAGTTGTGAATACATCTTTTAGATGAGCATCATCTCTTGGCATCATAAAGCTAATTGATTCAATAACTTTATTTTTCTCTAGCCAATTTACTTTGCACTTCAAGTCTACATTTTCACAGTTTACATCTGCACCATTGATTATTTGAATCATACTAGGATGCCCATCTTCAAATGATTTAGGGATTCCTGTACAAAATAGTATTTCATATCTACTATCAGGTAATTGATTGTCATCAAATGTAATATTATTTATTGTGTTCATAGTTCTTTTTATTAGTTATGGTCAAAAGTAGTCTTTTGTATTCACTTTCCCTAATAAAAATAAAAATGAATACATGGGAATTTACTGGAGCATAAAGTATTTCAAAAGATTGTTCTCCTTGATGGCTATCCTACTAATGTGTCCTTTAAAATCTCTAGGATTCTCACTTCTAATGATATACTTATTCCTAGATGTTCTATCAGTAGCATACATATTCTTCAATAAGGCTACATATTTTCTAGGTTTCAGTGCTTTATGTAGATGGTATTGGACTATAAGAGTCAGCCTATCCTGTGTTTCACTTGCGGAATAGCTCTTATTTAAGGTAAAGCTCCTTCTTATAGCAACTTTGAATGGGTGTTCCTCATCAAGTGCCCAGTACATAACTGCATTATTAAGGTTCTTGAAAGCTATATTGTTATCTGCTCTAATCTCCCATAGTTGGTGCAATAGACTATCAAGGTCAACAGCAAAAGCATTCTTGAGGTCAAGATTAGCTAACTCATCTCCTAACTCTTGAAAGTCTGCTACTTCCTCTGTTTAATCAACCTTAAGGTCTTGGCTGCTTCTACTCATATAATATTTATATAAAATATACACCTTAGTGCGCAAAGATACTAAAGAATCCCTATAGTTACTAGCTATAAAGATTCTTTTTACCACTTGTGGTGCTATCAGCACCAACTAATATTACCCAAATACATATTCAATAACCTTATTATTCAATATACTAATTGGAGAATAATCTTTCTTAATGTACCCTTCTGTTACCCTATGTGCGGATGAATGATTCAATGCAAACCCAACCTCTGCTGTACTAGCTCCACAATTATTCTGGGCAATGGTAGCCCATGAATGCCTGAAATTATAAATACAGATATCAGGAAGTTCATTATACTTGCAATAAGATTTTAAACCATTGTTTACATTAACATTAAAACAGTTACCATCCTGATACCTTTTATTAAAATTCAGAAGGTATTCATTATCTGACTTGTATTTCTCGAATAAATATAATATCCTTGATGGTATCTTGATTTCCAAATATGCACCATCACGCCTAAACTTCTTTGTCTTTAATCTATGATAACATAATACTCCCTCTCTTAAATTCTCCTTACGTAGTTCAAAGATGTCTGCTGTATTCATCCCTGCTAGACAGAAAACCATTTCTGCTACATCTCTACTTAATTCTGGTAGAGATACTTTTAAATTAGATTCAGGTATTTCACCTGTAAAGAATCTCTTTAATATATCTATATCCAAAGCTCTCTTCTCTGGAACATCAGCTTTAGGTATTGAAATCTTCCTAAAAGGTTGTAATTTGATTCGGATGATATTCTTATCATAATCATTATACTCTTCAAGAGCTGCATTATATATCATTCTAATACAAGTTGGATACATTTCCTTTGCCCTATTTGTAGATGCTAAAGAGCTAATCCAGTCTTGAATAAACTTTGTAGTAAGCTTTGAAAACATTATATTCTCTGACTCTGCAAACCTTTCCAATGATTGATATGCCCATCTGTAGTTCTTTGCATTCCTAACCATCCCCCTAACAGTAGCCATCTCCAAAACATACTTCCTAGCATATTTAGAAAAAGATATATCTTCATCTATGTGTTGTAAATAGGATACAACCTCATTGGTATCCCAACTGGATATATCTACAGCATTCAATCTATCACTATAGAGTTTAATAAGGTTGGAACAATAAGAAAGTATTTCAGGGTCTTTAATTTCCCCTTTACGTAATTTGGATTTATCTACTGTTTTATCTGTATTTATATATCTTGCAACTCTATTATGAGTAACCCTTATTAATACAGCAAACAAGCCATCACTTCTCTGTGACCTAACACATGCTTTAAATGTTGCCATAATCATCTAATATTTAATTGTTTAACATAACATATTCACTGCAAACACCATGCTTCCTTTATGCAAACATAGAGTCAAACAATCATTAAAAACAGACTATTATAACAATAGAAAGAGGGACTTACTATAAAAGCAAATCCCTCTATAACTTACTGATTAATATTGATTTATCAGATAGTTAAGTACCTAACCAGCGTATTTGACTATCCTTCAATAGCTGCCTGAGCCGCCGCCAGTCTGGCAATCGGCACTCTAAATGGAGAACAACTAACGTAATTCAAACCTACCCGGTGACAGAACTTCACAGAAGAAGGTTCACCACCATGTTCACCACAGATACCACATTTCAAATCCGGACGGATAGCACGGCCTTTTTCTGTCGCCATACGTACCAGCTGTCCCACACCATTCTGGTCGAGAACCTGGAACGGGTCTACTTTCAAAATCTTCTTTTCCAGATAAACAGGAAGGAAAGAAGCTATATCATCACGAGAATAACCGAAGGTCATCTGCGTCAAGTCATTTGTACCGAATGAGAAGAACTCGGCAGAAGAAGCAATACGGTCGGCAGTCAAAGCAGCACGCGGGATCTCGATCATTGTACCTACTTTGAAGTCAATACTATCTCCTACTTCCTCAAACAATTTCTTAGCTTCCGAGCGAATCACATTTTCCTGCTCCTTGAATTCATACAAGATACCGGTTAACGGAACCATGATTTCCGGATGAGTTTCCACTCCTTCTTTCTTCAGTTCCAATGCAGCACCCAAAATTGCACGTGTCTGCATTTGAGTAATTTCAGGATAAGTATTTCCTAAACGGCAACCACGGTGACCTAACATCGGGTTATGTTCACAGAGTGATTCTACACGTTGCTGGATATATTGCAGGCTTACACCCATCGTATCCGCCATTTCTTGCTGTCCCTTCAAATCGTGAGGAACAAACTCATGCAAAGGAGGATCGAGCAAACGAACGGTTACCGGGCAACCAGCCATTGCTTTAAAGATACCTTTGAAGTCTTCTTGTTGATATGGAAGAATCTTAGCCAATGCTTTCCGACGTCCTTCTGCATTTTCCGCCAGGATCATTTCACGCATTGCTTTGATCTTTTCGCCTTCGAAGAACATGTGTTCTGTACGGCAAAGGCCGATACCTACTGCACCGAAGTTACGTGCAACTTCCGCATCATGAGGAGTATCCGCATTGGTACGTACCTGCAAACGAGTATATTTATCAGCCAGTGTCATCAATTCGGCAAAGTCGCCGGAAAGCTCTGCAGCTTTCGTTTCTACCTTGCCATTATATACTACACCTGTACTTCCGTTCAAAGAGATATAGTCACCTTCTTTCAGCAATACACCGTCAATCTCTACCGTACGGTTTTTATAATCAATGTTCAATGCACCTGCACCCGATACGCAGCATTTACCCATACCACGAGCCACAACAGCCGCGTGAGAAGTCATACCGCCACGAGCCGTAAGAATACCTTCGGCAACTGCCATACCGGCCAAGTCTTCCGGAGAAGTTTCGATACGCACCATCACCACACGTTTACCGGCAGCATGCCATTCGGCAGCATCATCAGCAAAGAATACGATCTGACCGGTTGCAGCACCCGGAGAAGCCGGAAGACCACGGGTCAACACTTTGGCTTTCTTCAAAGCATCCTTATCGAATACAGGGTGGAGCAATTCATCAAGTTTATTCGGTTCCACGCGCATCAAAGCAGTCTTTTCGTCAATCATACCCTGACGGAGCAAGTCCATAGCAATCTTTACCATGGCAGCACCTGTACGCTTACCGTTACGTGTCTGGAGGAACCAGAGTTTACCTTCCTGTACGGTGAACTCCATGTCCTGCATATCTTTATAATGATTTTCCAGTTTAGTCTGAAGAGCATCCAGTTCTTTATAGATTTCCGGCATTGCTTCTTCCATTGAAGGGAATTTAGCAGCACGAACATCTTCGGTAATGCCAGCCAATACAGCCCAACGTTGAGAACCAATCTTAGTGATCTGCTGTGGAGTACGGATACCTGCCACTACATCTTCACCTTGTGCGTTAATCAGGTATTCACCATTGAAAAGATCTTCGCCTGTACCGGCATCTCGTGAGAAACAAACACCTGTAGCCGATGTATCACCCATATTACCGAACACCATAGCCTGTACATTGACAGCTGTACCCCATTCATCAGGTATACCTTCCATCTTACGATAAAGAATAGCGCGTTCATTCATCCATGAATCAAATACAGCACAGATAGCTCCCCAAAGTTGTTCGTATGCACAAGTCGGGAAATCTTTTCCGGTCTGTTCTTTTACAGCGGCCTTGAATTTCTTTACGAGTTCCTGCAAGTCTTCCACTTTCAACTCGTTATCCAGTTCTACCCCTTTCGCTTTCTTCACCTCTTCGATGATAGCTTCGAACGGGTCAATATCATCTTTATTGGTAGGCTTCATGCCCAACACAACGTCACCGTACATCTGTACAAAACGACGATAAGAGTCCCATGCAAAACGTGCATTACCCGTTTTACGGATAATACCTTCCACCACTTCATCATTCAATCCGAGGTTCAGGATCGTATCCATCATACCCGGCATAGATGCGCGTGCACCGGAACGTACAGATACCAACAAAGGATTTTCAACATCACCGAATTTAGATTTCATCAACGCTTCCACATGAGCGATCGCTTTTACAACTTCATCTTTCAGCAACTCAACCACTTTATCACGTCCTAACGTATTGTATTCCGTACAAACATCTGTAGTTATTGTGAATCCGGGAGGGACAGGAATTCCGATTAAATTCATTTCAGCAAGGTTGGCTCCCTTACCACCGAGCAAATTCTTCATGTCAGCCTTTCCTTCTGCCTGACCATTACCAAAGGTATAAACTCTTTTTTTATCCATAATATTGTGTTTAAAGTTACATTATGACTTTTTTCTGTTCGCAAATCTAAGGATATTTCGCAAACTTGAAAACTTTTTGCGAAAAAACTTTCTATCAAAATGCAATTTCGACATTACAATCCGGAATAATTCTGTATACCCGAATTTTTTCCAAAAAAAATACCTACTTTTGCAAAGTAATTATTAGACTGGTGTAAAAGTGGCAAGAAAGAAAAAAGAGCTTCCCTTATTGGAGAAGGTAACAATCATGGATGTGGCTGCCGAAGGAAAAGCCATAGCAAAAGTAAACGACCTAGTGATTTTTGTTCCTTATGTAGTGCCGGGTGATGTTGTAGACCTGCAAATCAAGCGTAAAAAGAATAAATATGCCGAAGCTGAAGCGGTAAAGTTTCACGAGCTGTCGCCCAATCGCGCTGTTCCTTTCTGCCAACATTATGGCGTATGCGGTGGCTGCAAGTGGCAAGTGCTCCCCTATTCAGAGCAGATCAGATATAAGCAAAAGCAAGTGGAAGATAATTTGAGACGTATCGGAAAGATCGAACTTCCCGAGATTTCTCCGATTCTCGGTTCTGACAAAACGGAGTTTTACAGGAACAAACTGGAATTCACCTTTTCAAATAAGCGCTGGTTGACAAACGAGGAAGTTCGTCAGGACGTGAAATACGATCAGATGAATGCGGTAGGTTTCCACATTCCGGGAGCATTCGACAAAGTACTGGCTATTGAGAAATGCTGGTTGCAGGATGATATATCCAACCGCATCCGGAACGCAGTACGTGACTACGCTTACAAACACGATTATTCTTTCATCAATCTGCGCACACAGGAAGGTATGCTGCGGAATATGATTATACGCACATCTTCCACAGGGGAACTGATGGTAATCGTCATTTGCAAGATTACAGAAGATCACGAAATGGAACTGTTCAAGCAATTACTCCAATTCGTAGCGGACTCTTTCCCCGAAATCACTTCGCTTCTATACATTATTAATAATAAGTGCAACGATACCATCAATGATTTGGACGTTCACGTATTTAAAGGGAAAGACCACATCTTTGAAGAGATGGAAGGCCTGCGTTTCAAGGTCGGCCCGAAATCATTCTATCAGACTAACTCGGAACAGGCTTATAATTTATATAAGATAGCCCGTAACTTTGCCGGATTAACAGGAAACGAACTGGTATATGACCTCTATACAGGAACAGGAACAATTGCCAATTTCGTTTCACGCCAAGCCCGTCAGGTGATCGGTATCGAATACGTGCCGGAAGCTATTGAAGACGCAAAGGTGAATGCAGAGATCAATGATATCAAGAACGCAATTTTTTATGCCGGTGATATGAAAGATATGCTGACGCAGGATTTCATCAATCAGCATGGACGCCCCGACGTAATCATCACAGACCCTCCCCGTGCCGGTATGCACCAGGATGTGATTGATGTCATTTTATTTGCGGAACCGAAACGAATTGTATATGTTAGTTGTAATCCTGCTACTCAAGCGCGGGATCTACAATTACTGGATGAAAAGTATAAGGTGAAGGCTGTTCAACCTGTAGATATGTTCCCTCACACTCACCACGTAGAAAATGTGGTGTTGCTGGAACTTCGATAAAGAGTTCACCACAGATTACACAGATTATAATAATCAGTAATAAAAATCTGTGTTAATCTGTGGAATCTGTGGTGAAAAATAAATTCTCAAAAGAAAAAAGAAATGAAAAAAAGACCTAGAAGAACTCCTGCTGAAAAAGCACGTGCTCAATATACCAATTATGCAGTCAAAGAGCCCATGGAATTAATGGAGTTCCTGGCTGCCAAGATGCCGGATGCAAGTCGCACGAAATTAAAATCGTTGTTAAGCAAGCGGGTCGTGTTTGTTGATAATGTGATAACCACGCAATTCAACTTTCCCCTTGAAGCAGGCATGAAAGTGAAAATCAGCAAGCAAAAGGGAAAGAAAGAATTTAATAACAGATTGCTGAAGATTGTATATGAAGACGCCTATATCATTGTCGTCGAAAAGATGCAAGGACTTCTATCCGTCAATACGGAGCGTCAGAAAGAGCGCACTGCCTACACGATACTGAATGAATATGTGCAACGCTCCGGACGTCAATTCCGTGTGTTTATCGTTCACCGCTTAGATAGAGATACTTCCGGTTTGATGATGTTTGCCAAAGATGAAAAAACGCAGCGGACGCTACGCGACAACTGGCATGAGATAGTGACCGACCGCCGATATGTAGCCGTAGTGGAAGGTAGTATGGAAAAAGACTATGATACAGTCGTTTCCTGGCTGACTGATAAAACGCTTTACGTAAGTTCCAGTGAATATGATGACGGTGGATCAAAATCTATTACCCACTATAAGACAATCAAACGCGCTAACGGATATTCTCTGTTGGAACTCGATTTGGAAACTGGCCGAAAGAATCAGATTCGTGTACACATGCAGGATTTAGGCCATCCTATTATCGGCGACGGAAGATATGGAAGAGAAGATTCTCCCAACCCTATCGGACGCCTAGCACTCCACGCCTTTAAACTTTGTTTTTATCATCCGGTAACGGGAGATTTAATGGAGTTCGAGACGCCTTATCCGGCGGAATTTAAAAAGTTGTTTCTAAAAAAATAAAACAATATGCTCAAAATAGAAAAGGAGTTATATCGATTGATATAACTCCTTTTCTATTTAAATTATAATTTATTCTATTGCATCTGCAACTCAATATAATCAATATATTCTCCATCAAGATACAAATCACCTTGCAAATAACGACCTCTAACACGAACACCTCTAATCTCACGTAAAGCAAAATCATAACCATAATCAAGATACAATGTTCCATAATCCACCCACCAACGGAATGGCAAATCACCGGCCGGCCTACCATCGTAGTCAAAGACTTGGTAATCTATTCCCAAACCATTGTTATCCAAACGAATACCACTTTCTATCGGATTATTGTTAGAACCGAACCATAAATCACCAACCCAAGTACGTCCCATCAAATCGTCATAAATATCTTCATCGTCTTCACACGAAGTAAAGCCAACCAATAAAGTCAGCATCATCAAGATACCCGCATATCTCTTTATCATTTCCATAATTCTCTAGTTTATTGCGTTTATTAATACAAAATTAGCGTTTTTTATTTACTATACATCACAAGCCACAAGTTTTTTGTACCTTTGCGAAGATAATATTAAAATTTCCACATGAAACTTCTTTGGCTTGATTTAAATAGTTCGTACGCTCATTCTTCGTTGGCATTACCTGCCTTACATGCCCAAATAGCAAATAATACAGACATTGAATGGTGTACCGTCTCCGCTACGATCAATGAAAACACTGGCAGTGTCGTCAATCAAATCTACCGCCATCAACCGGATATCATTGCAGCTACCAATTGGCTATTCAATCATGAGCAACTCCTGCACATTGTTTCACGCGCAAAAGCATTACTACCTCACTGCTGTGTTATACTCGGAGGTCCCGAGTTTTTAGGAGATAATGAAGCTTTCTTATATAAGAACAAATTTGTAAGCGGAGTGTTTCGCGGAGAAGGCGAAGAAGTATTTCCATTATGGTTAAAAGTGTGGAATCAGCCAAGAAAGGAATGGAAATCAATCACAGGACTTTGTTACCTGAATGAATCAGGAGAATATCAGGATAACGGGCTCGCCCGCGTCATGAACTTTTCTGAATTGGTTCCTCCTGAAAAAAGCCGTTTCTTCAATTGGAGCAAACCATTTGTGCAGTTAGAAACTACCCGGGGATGTTTTAACACCTGTGCTTTTTGTGTCAGTGGAGGTGAAAAGCCGGTTCGTACCTTATCTCTCGAAGCAATCAAAGAACGTCTCGACGTGATACACGAACACGGAATCAAAAACGTGCGAGTACTGGACCGTACTTTCAATTACAATAATAAACGGGCAAAAGAGCTATTAAACTTATTCCGCGAATACCCGGACATCTGTTTCCATCTGGAAATTCATCCGGCACTACTTTCCGATAAACTCAAACAGAAATTAGCCACTCTGCCTAAAGGTCTGCTGCACCTGGAAGCCGGTATCCAAAGCCTTCGGGAAAACGTGCTTGAACAAAGTCGAAGAATAGGAAAACTCTCCGATGCTTTGGCCGGACTCCACTATCTATGCTCACTTGAAAACATGGAAACTCATGCCGACTTGATAGCTGGACTCCCACTCTACCATCTATCAGAGATTTTCGATGACGTCCGTACCTTAGCCGAGTATGGCGCAGGAGAAATCCAACTAGAATCTCTGAAATTACTTCCGGGCACCGAAATGCGAAGAAGAGCGGATGAATTAGGTATACAGTATTCTCCACTTCCTCCATACGAAGTACTTCAAACCCGTGAAATCACAGTAGATGAGTTACAAACAGCCCATTATCTGTCACGCCTGTTAGACGGTTTCTATAACACTCCTACCTGGCGAAATATCACCCGTATACTAATTTTGGAGAACCCCCATTTTATACATGACCTACTCGACCATCTGGTCCGGACAGATGTCATCGACACTCCTCTTAGTCTGGAAAGAAGAGGATTAATCCTTTATGATTTCTGCAAGAATCATTATCCCGACTACCTGACACAAGTCAGTATTGCATGGATAGAAGCAGGTATGTCATTAAAAAAAGCTCCGGCAGAAAAAGTAAGAACCAAAAGACAGTTACCTCCTGAAAGTTGGGAAGTAGTATACGGTGCATACCGCGAAAATCTACGACTATGTTTCCTCCCTGTCGATGAAGAAGGACATGGCTACTGGTTTGGCTTTGAATCGGAAATTCAGAAGATACAACCGGTTTTCAAAGCTAGAAAATTATCATAAACAAAAGAAAAGTATTCCCATATTATGTGAAATAATTACTATTCACCAATCGTTCAAAGCAGCATATCCTGTTTTTCACCGTCCATACAATAAACTTTACTAGCACAGTGTATGGACATTCGGAAATATCAATTGAATATTCTTTGTTTATTATTGTTCCCCTTATCCGCAGCAGGGCAAGAATGGAGCAAACAGGACTCATTGAGACTTCAGCAAATGTTGGAATCCGATCAGGAAATCAAGATAAACAGAAAGCTTATCGAAAAAGTAGAGCAAAAAATGTACTTTCGAAAACCATTTGTAGATTTTGATCCCACACTACCCACTTTAAAATCTTCCACAATCTTTTCGAAACCTTCTATTCACCCATACAAGATGTTCCAAAAGCCAGGTTCCACCTTTTTACCCACTTATTCCTGGTTAAGAATAAACAAGAACCTTATCCTGCATAGTAAAAGCGACTTTGCAGAAAATTCCAATCATTTCCATATCCAAAGCCAAATGGAATATAAATTATCTTCCAAATGGTCTCTTGACATATATGGTTCACAAAACCTCGATACCCGAAGATACCGAGGGCTCCCCTCCGAAGTGGAACCAACCAAATTGGGAAGTAATGTCGTTTTCAAAATAAACAAAAACTGGAAAATCAAAACAGGGATGCAATACCAATATAATGCTATACGAAAAAGATGGGAATGGATACCTCAAGTTAGCGTTTCATACGAATGGTAAATCCTATTGATAATTGAGGATCGAAAAGTTTTAGAAAGCAAGAAAGCATATTTTCCATTTATTCTCGTACCTTTGTCATACGATTAAATATGCTATCATAATGAAGAACTTTATCAAGGGATTCCGGTTTACCCCCTCTAATTATCCGGCAGAAATAGAAGCAAAAATACAGAAATACAGAAAACAAGGTTACAAACTTCCACCGCGTAAAGTACTCCGTACCCCCGAACAACTGGAAGGCATCCGGGAAAGTGCAAAAATCAATACTGCACTGTTGGACTATATTTCAGAAAATATTCGCGAAGGAATGTCTACTGAAGAGATTGATGTATTGGTATATGATTTCACCACCAGCCACGGTGCTATCCCTGCCCCACTCAACTACGAAGGATTTCCTAAAAGTGTATGCACAAGCATTAACGACGTGGTTTGTCACGGTATTCCCAACAAAAATGAGATTCTAAAAAGCGGAGACATTATCAATGTGGACGTTTCTACCATTTACAAAGGATATTTCTCTGATGCATCCCGTATGTTTATGATTGGCGATGTCAATCCTGACATGCAAAGATTAGTACAAGTCACCAAAGAGTGCATGGAAATAGGTATTGCCGCCGCACAACCCTGGAAACAACTGGGTGATGTAGGCGCAGCCATCCAGGAACATGCAGAAAAGAACGGTTTCAGCGTAGTTCGTGATCTCTGCGGACATGGCGTAGGTATGCAATTCCATGAGGAACCGGACGTAGAGCATTTCGGCCGACGGGGTACGGGCATGATGATCGTACCGGGAATGACCTTTACCATAGAACCCATGATTAACATGGGAACCTACGAAGTCTTTATAGATGATGCCGACGGATGGACTGTCTGCACCGACGACGGACTCCCCTCCGCCCAATGGGAAAACATGATTCTGATTACTGAAAACGGAAACGAAATTCTTACTTATTAATGGAATTAATTTTACTTATCGTTGTTGCCGCATTAGTGATAGTCTTACTAATACTGTCACTTACAAAAGGTAATAATCAAACGCAAGCGGAACAACTGCAAACAGCTTTGCGCCAACAAATGCAGGAGAATCGCGAAGAACTGAATCGCAGCATCCGGGAGCTCCGCCTGGAGATGACTCAAACGCTGAATCAGAATATGCAGCAATTGCAAGACGTATTGCACAAAAATATGTTGACTAACGGAGAGCTGCAGCGTCAGAAGTTCGATATGATGGCCCGTCAACAGGAATCATTGATTAAATCGACCGAAAAGAGGTTGGATGACATGAGGACAATGGTGGAAGAAAAATTGCAAAAGACATTAAACGAACGCATTGGCCAATCATTTGAAATTGTCCGCTCACAACTTGAGAATGTGCAGAAAGGACTAGGCGAAATGAAATCTCTGGCTCAAGACGTAGGCGGATTAAAGAAGGTGTTGAGCAATGTAAAAATGCGTGGTACATTCGGCGAAGTTCAGTTAGGAGCATTATTAGAGCAGATGATGAGTCCGGAACAATACGACGCTAATGTAAAAACCAAGAAAAGCGGAACCGAATTCGTTGAGTTTGCAATCAAACTTCCGGGAAAGGATGATGCGAACAGCACCGTCTATCTGCCTATCGACGCTAAATTTCCCAAAGATGTGTACGAACAATATTATGATGCTTTTGAAGCAGGAGATACTGCATTGATAGAATCGTCCGGCAAGCAATTGGAAACAACCATCAAAAAAATGGCAAAAGACATTCACGACAAATATGTAGATCCTCCTTTTACCACAGACTTCGCCATTATGTTTCTGCCTTTTGAAAGCATTTATGCCGAAGTAATCCGAAGAACAAGTCTGGTAGAAACTCTGCAAAAAGATTACAAAATAGTTGTCACAGGACCTACTACACTAGGGGCTATCCTAAATAGCCTGCAAATGGGATTCCGCACGTTAGCTATTCAAAAGCGAACGGGAGAGGTTTGGACGGTATTAGGAGCTGTAAAAACAGAATTCAGCAAATTCGGAGGACTACTCGAAAAAGTACAGAAAAACCTTCAAAATGCCGGCGACCAACTAGAAGAAGTAATGGGTAAGCGGACTCGCGCTATCGAACGAAAACTCCGCCAAGTTGAACAATTGCCACATGAAGAAAGCATGAAAATTCTTCCGATAGATGATGGAGACGATGAATCGACAGATTAAAGCGAAATCCGAAGTACGACATATCCCAGTAAGCCGGAAAGTACGGTTCCGGTCAATACACCAAATTTGGCCTGATTCAATAATACAGGATAGTCTACCCCAAAAGAAAGATTAGCGATAAAGAGTGATACGGTAAAGCCAATACCTCCCAACAATGCAACTCCGGAAAGATTCTTCCAGGTCATCCCTAAAGGCATGGGAGTCAATCTTATTTTTATAGCCAGCCAGGTAAAGAAATATATTCCAATAAATTTTCCCAGTAACAGACCGGCAGCAACAGCAATACTGACAGCTCCCACTAATTCGCCTCCCCCACTAAAAACAACGCCGGCATTGACAAATGCAAAAAGAGGAAGAATCAAATAATTGACTGTTCCATGCAAATTATCTTCTAATGACTGCAACGGACTAATTACACGGTCGGAAGCCGATTCGACCTCTTTCAACTTGGCTATTTGCTCATTAGTCAGCACAATGCTTTCAGATTGCATTGCCGGAAAACCGGCAATGGTATGACGAATTTTTTCGATGTACTTCCCTACATTCAGACGAGGTTTAGCGGGAATAACAAAAGCAAGAATAACTCCCGAAATAGTGCTATGAATACCGGATTGCAAAAATAAATACCAGATAATCACCCCAATCACCAAGAAGAATACCTTATTTGTCGTTCCATACTTTCCTATAAAATAAAGTAAAATATAAAAGAGTATAGCTACCAAAAGATAGCCATAGGCAACATGTGAACTATAAAAAAGAGCGATCACCAAAATTCCCCCGATATCATCGACTACCGCAAAAGCAGTCAAAAAAATCTTCAAACTCAACGGCACACGGCTGCCTAATAAGCTCAACACCCCCAATGAAAAAGCAATATCCGTAGCCATAGGAATGGCGAGTCCATGTCCGCCTTCACTACCCGGAACACAAATAAGCGAATAGATCATTACAGGCAACAACATCCCACCACAAGCGGCAATGAAAGGCAACGCCGCCTTACGGAAAGAGGAAAGCTCACCTACCAATAACTCACGTTTGATTTCCAGTCCAACCAATAAAAAGAAAATCGTCATCAAACCATCATTGATAAACTCAATCATTCGCAGATTTTCCCCACCATGCGAAAGCAAATTAAAATTTCCTATCTGTAAATGAAGTTCATGCGACAAAAATTCCTGATATACCGGAGCCACAGAAGAGTTCGCAATAATGGCTGCCGAGATAGCAGCCAGGAATAAAAGAATACTCGCCGTGATATTCATAGACGAGAAGTTCCGCATAGTCCGCAAAATAGTCATAACGAAATGTTTTTATAATATTAGTTTTGCAATATACAGAATTTTCTAATTAGTATAACTCCTTAAAGCAAGATTTTTGACCCAAAGTACAAAAATTCCTGTCAAAATCAGATTCAGTACCAAGGTAAGCACAGAAATTACCAATGCCGGACCACCCAAGTTATAGCCCAATGCAATGAAAATAATTCCGGCTCCTACCTCACCACGGGTAAACATACCGATAGAAAGAGCCAGTCGCTCGCTTAATTTCCGGTCACGGTAAAAGAACATCGGGCAAAGCTTTCCTATATTCGACAATAAAGAGACAATCACCACATGAAACATAATCATCCCCCACGACATCATCTCCTGCGAACCGGTGACGGAATAAGCACCTGCATGAGTCTCCGCAAAGTTCACACCAATAAAATGCGGCATACTCATCCCCACCAGGAACATGAAGAAAAATGAGATTCCGGTAGACACCTTTCGTTCCACGGGCGTGTCATGTTCCTTATGTTTCATAATCATACCCAGCACAAATGCAGGCAGCAGGACTTCAATATGAATACTTCCCTCCTCCCCATACAATTCCTTACTACCGAGATAAAGAATTTGAGTAGTCAAAAATATGATTATTGAATAAAAGAGGATAGCCTTCCAATCCTGACGCCAATCGTACTTATTCAGCCTTTGCCAGCCGATCGATAATAACAGGAACACAATCACCACCACAATAATCAACTGCCAGCGCAGCCCGATCATCATAATCTGAAGAGGAATCATCAAAAGAATCGTATCCAAATCATCGAAAATAGCCAATACCTGTATCTTCTTATAAATCCAACTGGACTTTAACCCGATAGCCGCCAACATCGTAAACAAAATACCGGCTGATGTCGGTGCGGCAAAACGGCTCAACAGCAAATTCTCCTTCCAGGCTTCCCAACTATTCCAAAAATCGGGTGGAAGCAATACAAACACATAATAGATGGCAATCATAAACCATGGCAAAGCAGCCGTAGCCATAGCAATAAAATAATCCTGGGCGTAACTTTTCCATCGTGTCTTATCAAGAACGAATTCACGGCCTACATTAATCATTATAAAACTAAGGCATACATAGAGCAATACATTCGATATGGATTTAACAGCTCCATAGCCATCCCCCGCCATCATCGGCAGGAATTGCGAAACGACGAGCCCCAGCATCAGGAAGCCCGAAAAAGACAGAACTTTTCTCATATTTATAGTTGTTTGTTCCTAAAAAGTGATTGCCAAGGAAAGCTCTGCAGACAGAAGGCAATCACCTGGTGTATTAAAAACTAACCGCAAGTCAATTTGTTCAGAACATATCTCTGAAAAATTGCTTGCGGCAGTGTTTTTTAATCCAGCTTCAGTACGGCGAGGAAGGCTTTCTGCGGCACTTCCACGTTACCGATTTGTTTCATTCGTTTTTTACCTCTTTTCTGTTTTTCAAGCAGTTTACGTTTACGGCTCACGTCGCCACCATAACACTTCGCGGTCACATCCTTACGAACCGCCTTAATGGTTTCACGAGAAATAATCTTCGCTCCGATAGCTGCCTGAATGGCAATATCAAACTGTTGACGCGGAATAAGTTCCTTCAACTTCTCACACATCCGGCGTCCCATATCGTAAGCATTGTCAATATGCGTCAAAGTGGAAAGCGCATCCACAGGCTCACCGTTCAAGAGGATATCCAACTTCACCAGTTTGGAAGTACGGAAACCATTCGGATGATAATCAAACGAAGCATACCCTTTGGAAATACTCTTCAACTTATCATAAAAGTCAATCACAATTTCTCCCAAAGGCATATTATAATAGATTTCCACCCGGTTACCGGAGATATATTCCTGTTTAATCAATTCACCACGTTTACCTAAACAAAGCGTCATGATAGGACCGATATAATCGGTAGTAGTAATAATAGATGCTTTGATATACGGCTCTTCGATATGGTCAATCATAGTCGGGTCGGGCATACCACCGGGGTTGTGCACTTCCTTCATATTACCTTGTTTATCATATATATGGTAAGAAACGTTCGGCACCGTAGTAATCACATTCATATCAAACTCACGGTCCAAGCGCTCCTGCACAATCTCCATGTGGAGCAATCCGAGGAAACCACAACGGAAGCCAAAACCCAAAGCCAACGAAGATTCCGGCTGGAAAGTCAAAGACGCGTCATTCAACTGCAACTTCTCCAAAGACGCACGGAGATCTTCAAAATCCTCCGCTTCAATCGGATAAACTCCGGCAAACACCATCGGCTTCACTTCCTCAAAACCGGCAATAGCCTTTTCACACGGACGGGCAATATGCGTAATGGTATCTCCCACTTTCACCTCTTTGGAAGTCTTGATACCGGAAATAATATATCCTACATCTCCCGTACGAAGTTCGTTACGAGGCACCATATCCATTTTCAACACCCCTACTTCATCGGCGTCATACTCTTTTCCCGTATTGAAGAACTTCACCTTGTCTCCCTTGCGAATCATACCGTTTTCGATCTTGAAATAAGCAATAATTCCGCGGAAAGAATTAAATACAGAGTCGAAAATCAAAGCCTGCAACGGAGCCTCTTCATCTCCTTCCGGATGAGGAATCCGCTCAATCACAGCCGCCAGTATCTCTTCCACTCCCATCCCCGTTTTACCGGACGCACGGATTACTTCCTCCCGTTTGCAGCCCAACAATTCAACGATCTCATCTTCCACTTCTTCGGGATTGGCGCTCGCCATGTCACATTTATTAATCACCGGAATAATCTCAAGGTCATGCTCAATGGCCATATACAGATTTGAAATCGTCTGCGCCTGCACTCCCTGGGAGGCATCGACAATCAGCAACGCACCTTCACACGCAGCAATAGAACGCGATACCTCATACGAAAAGTCCACATGTCCCGGGGTGTCAATCAAGTTAAGGATATACTTTTCACCCTGATAAGTATATTCCATCTGGATAGCATGGCTCTTGATAGTGATCCCTCTTTCCTTCTCCAGATCCATATTATCAAGCATCTGCCCGGAAGTCACCTGAATGGTATGTGTAAACTCCAACAAACGGTCAGCCAAAGTCGACTTACCGTGGTCAATATGAGCAATAATGCAAAAGTTGCGTATATTCTTCATTCTGAATTCTTATTATTTTATCTTTTTGGTGTGCAAAGATACGTAAATGGCGGAATAAAAAAAAATGCGTTGATAACATTATGATTATGTACCAACGCATTTTTTTATTGCTTAAGTGAGTTACTCGCTTAGATCAATTTGATGAAGAGTTCACCTTCAACTTCTTCCACAGAGACTTTGTCTTCTCTCAATAACCAGCCAAGGCCGAGAAACAGATCTTTGTCAACCAATTTAGTTGCTTTTTTAAGCTGCTTGGCAGTCATTCCTTCTGTTTCGTTCAGTGCATTCCAGATAGTACCTGCAATTACACCAGCTTTTTCTTTCAACATTTGCTTTGCAATTTTAGTTAGACATGCTTAAAATCTTTCCAGCCAAAAGACTTTCAGATTTTATTTCGGAGGCAAAGATAGTTATTTTTATGTTATATAACACTTTATTGAGCACTTTTTTACCGTTTTTGTAATAAAAAAGCATTTTAGGAGCTCATTTTGGATGCTTTTCGAGATATTCAGACCAAATTCTTGCCGCTTCTTCAACCATTTTTGCACAGGGACGCTTGCTATAATATTGAGCAGTACGCTCTTCCGGAATAGTGGAGACCGGCTCTTTTTTCTTTAATCCCAACAATTCGCCACAAATCAGCGAGCCGTTACGCTTCTTAAATTCAGCCGCCAGTTCTTGCACTACCGCATAATTGGCAGCTTTTCCTTCCCGGTCAGTTGCTTCCGTAGCACCGGTTTCCAAGCCTGCCACCAGAAACATGCCGCAGGCAGCTCCACACGTTTCACGCATCCGTCCGATGCCCCCGCCAAAAGAAGCACTCATACGCAATGCCTGTTCCTGTGTAAATCCATACATGTCCGCAAAAGCCGCTACCACCGACTGTGAGCAGTTATATCCACTCTTAAAAAGCTCCACTGCTTTCTGTATTCTATCTTCCATAAACTATTTTGCATTTTTATTTTGTGCAAAAGTATAAAAAAGTATCTTTGTATCAGATAGGGCGTAAAGATTAAAATCAAAAAAAAGAAAATATGAACAAAACTATTTCATATAAAGAATCGACAGCCATTGCCATCCAAGCTATGATGAGCGCAGCCAGAAAGGATGAATATGCCGATAGGAAAAGAAAAAGTAATTTCCCTCAAAACAGAAAGAAACGTGATGTCACTCTCAAGGACATACGTGAATGGAACAAAAGAAGGAATTATAAAGAAGACACAGGAATCACAATCAACGCGATGATGGAATCAGCCGTCAAAGATCCGTATGTGGATCTGAATCCACCATCCAAATTTTAAAAAGCTAAAATATATATGGCTACAACATTTGACATCCAACTACCTCATTATTCGCGCGGATTTCATCTAATCACGCGCGATATTGTCTCACAGCTACCCCCACTTCCTGAAAGCGGTCTGCTGGTAGTCTTTATCAAACACACTTCTGCCGGACTGACTATCAACGAAAATGCAGACCCGGACGTACGGCATGACTTTCAGACGTTTTTTAATAAACTTGTTCCCGACGGTGCTCCCTACTTCATCCATACCCTTGAAGGCCCTGACGATATGAGTGCCCATATAAAAGCCTCCCTGATAGGAAGCTCGGTCACCATCCCCATCAAAAACCACCGTTTGAACTTAGGTACATGGCAAGGCGTCTACCTCGGCGAGTTTCGCGACGGAGGAGACACCCGTAAATTGAGTATTACCATTCTATAATATTTCCAGAGCCATCGGACAATGGTCGGAATGTACGGCCTCATTCAAGATATACGCCCGTTTCAACAGCGGGCGTACCGGCTCACTGACCATACAATAATCAATTCTCCAGCCTTTATTCTTGGCACGCGAATTAAAACGATAGCTCCACCAGGTATATTCCTGTTTCTCCGGACAAAGCGTACGGAAAGAGTCCACATATCCCGCAGACAGGAAACGCGTCATCCATTCCCGTTCTTCAGGAAGGAAACCGCTGTTGGTCGCGTTCCGGACAGGGTCATGAATATCAATCGGCTCGTGACAGATATTATAATCGCCGCAAAGAATCAAGTTGGGACGAGACTTCTGCAACTCCATCACATATTTCTGGAAATCTTCCAACCACACCATTTTAAAGGCCTGGCGTTCATCCCCGCTCGTTCCCGAAGGATGGTAAACGCTGACTACCGACAAGTCTCCGAAGTCCGCACGGATGAAACGTCCTTCATTATCGTATGCTTCCATTCCCATCCCATATTCCACATGGTCCGGTTCCCGCTTGGTAAGTATGGCCACTCCACTGTATCCCTTCTTCTGCGCCGAGTACAAATAAGACTTGTAGCCCAATGCTTCAAACACTTCTCCCGGATATTGGTCCGGTTGCAGTTTCGTCTCTTGCAGACAAAGAATATCAGGATTCTCCTGTGCCAGCCATTCCGGTAACCCTTTAGAGACGGCAGCACGTAGTCCGTTCACGTTATAAGTAATAATTTTCATCATTCTATATTTATAAGTTCATGTTCATTTTATGAAAACAAAAGCATAATGTTCAGTACCGAAACGATAATAGCAATCGAGTACAACACGAACGTACTCCAACGACTATTGACATAATCGCCCATCACCTTTCGGGAAGACGTCAGTCCCACCTGTAAGAACACGGTGAAAGGCAATTGAATACTAAGTACCATCTGCGAAATAATCAATCCTTTAAACGGATCTCCAATAAAGAAAATCAGCAATAAGGCAATTCCCAAAGACAAGAGAACTCCCACCTGCGAGTGACTGTCCTTGATATGATAAGACTCGCCGAAAATACCTGCAAAAATAGAACCTGCCGCCATTCCGCTCGTAATAGTTGACGAAATGCCCGCCATCAGCAATGCCAATGCAAATACGATTGCCGCATTACTTCCCAATAAAGGTTCGAGCAAAGACTTAGCCTGTTGCAGTTCCTCTACCTGAATACCGCTCTTAAAGAAAGTGGCGGCCGCCAGCAGAATCATGGCACTGTTAATCGCCCAACCGACAATCATTGAGAAAAGAGTGTCAAACAACTCATATTTCAATACCTTCTTAATAGAAGCATCATCCTTCTTATTGTACTCGTGACTCTGTATCACCTCCGAATGAAGGAACAGATTATGAGGCATCACTACCGCTCCCAACACACTCATGATAATCAGCATACTACCTTTCGGGAAAGAAGGAGTCACCCACCCCGCCGTTGCAGCCGGCCAGTCTATTTCCACCAGAAACAATTCATAAATAAATGAAAGCCCGATAACAGAAACGAACGCAATGATGGAACGTTCTATCTTTTTATACGAATTAGTGAAAAGCATGATGGAGACAAAAAGCGTAGTCAATACAGCTCCCCATATAATAGGAATATCCAATAACATTTCCAACGCGATGGCACCTCCCAGAATTTCCGCCAGGGAAGTAGAGATCGACGCCAGTACTGCTGTGCCAAGAATAGGTCGTGACACCCATTTAGGGGTGTACTTAGTGGCCGCCTCCGAAAGGCAAAGTCCGGTAACGATTCCCAAGTGAGCAACATTGTGCTGAAGGACAATCAGCATGATGGTAGACAAGGTAACCACCCAAAGCAAGGAATAGCCGAATTCGGAACCGGCAGCGAAATTAGAAGCCCAGTTTCCCGGATCAATAAATCCTACAGTAACCAGTAGCCCCGGACCAATATATTTAAAAACATCCAGTCCACCCAGATAGCGTTTATGATCTTTGCGTCTTAAGTCTTGAAAAATATTCTTCATTTTTGCATAATAGTTTATCCAGTACAAATATACTTATAAATAACGAGTGAGAATCAATTTTAGTTCAAAATACCGACCAATAAGTAGATGACCTATGGACACAGATGATAATCACTGACATTATTATAAAAGGATTGAGTAAGGACTACTCAAGAAAAGGAAATAAGGACTTTCTGCTAAAAAAAATGACCTCCGACAAACCAATTGCCAGAGGCCACAAATCAATATATAATTTACATAAATGAAAAATCAATCAATATCCCATCTCATGCAATGCACGACATAATTGATCGGGACATGAAGTCGGTCTGCCACCACAACGCACTCCTTCAAGTTTTGTGATCACATCCGCTACCTTCATCCCTCTCACAAGGCGGGAAAGACCTTGAAGGTTACCATTACATCCTCCCCAGAAAGCAACTTCCTTCACCACTCCATCTTCCACATTCAGTTCGATATTCGTGCTGCAAGTCCCCTGGGTCTTATAAACATATTCCATAACCTGTCTTACTCCTCTTCCCCTTCTTCCGGTTGCATGTTGGTATAGACAGTCTGCACGTCATCAAATTCTTCCAGACGTTCGATCATCTTATCCAATGTTTCGCGTTGTTCCGGAGTAACCTCTTTCAAGTCGTTCGGGATATAAGTGAAGTCTCCACCGACATCTTCAAACCCACATTCTTCCAGATGCTTCTGAATAGCGGCGTAGCTCTTAGGATTACCATAGATAGTAATTGTTCCCTCTTCATCATCTTCTTCATATTCATCTTCCACGTCATAGTCAATCAGATCGAGAATCAGTTCTTCCATATCCAATCCGTCTTTCTTCTTGAAAGTGAACACACATTTGTGGTCGAAAAGGAACGCAAGAGAACCCATTGTACCCAGATTGCCACCGAACTTATTGAATACCGAACGAACATCAGCCACCGTACGAGTTGTGTTGTCTGTCAATGTGTCTACAAACACAGCAATACCGTGAGGGCCGTATCCTTCATAAGTCATGCTCTTGTAGTCGCTCTGGTCTTTACCCATTGCGTTTTTGATAGCACGTTCAATGTTATCCTTCGGCATGTTTTCACGCTTACAAGTAGCGATCACCGAACGCAGCGTCGGGTTGTTTTCAGGTTCCGGACCGCCTGCCTTTACAGCGATAGCGATTTGTTTACCCAGTCTTGTAAAAGTTTTAGCCATGTGGCCCCATCTTTTCAGTTTAGCGGCCTTTCTATATTCAAATGCTCTTCCCATTGGTTTATATTTTTAATAATGACAATTTTAAGTTTATCTAAGTTTGGCACCCAGTTTATCTTCCAGGTTCTTCACCAGTTTCGACATGATCTTATCAATCATCTTATCATTCAAAGTCTGGTTTTCATCTTGAAGCAGGAAGCTCACCGCATACGACTTCTTACCCGCTTCGAGGTTCTTACCTTCATATACATCGAAGAGTTCCACTTCTTTCAACAGCTTCTTCTCTGTTTCGTATGCAATCTTTTCGATTTCGGCAAATTGTATATTCTTATCAAGCAACAATGCCAAGTCGCGTTTCACAGCAGGGAATTTGGAAATTTCCTTGTAGCTGATCTTCACAGAACGGATGGCTTTCATCAATTCCTTCCAGTTCAAGTCGGCGTAATATACTTCATTGTCGATATCAAATGCTTTCAACAGCTTCTTAGTTACAATACCGAAAGAAGCAAGACGTTTTCCGCCCTTCGTGTTGACAGAGAGTGCGGCAGCAAAAACATCGTCTGTCAGATTACCTACAACCAGATTGTGCAAATCCAGTCCCAGACGCTTTAATATATTTTCTACGTACGCTTTCAATTCATACACCGAACTATTTTCATCCGCATGCGCCCATGAATTGGAAACCTTCTTACCGGTTACCCACAAGCCCAGGTGATAATCTTCCGAATAAGGAGCCAGTACCTTCTCTTCGTTCTTCTTGTCAGCATTGAAATAATAACAGTTACCGAATTCGAAGAATTTCAAATCAGCGTTCTTACGATTGGCGTTATGAGCAATGCTTTCCAGTCCGCCGAACAGCAAGGTCTGACGCATAGCATTCAGATCAGCACTCAACGGATTGAGCAACATCACCAGGTGATTGGACGGATAAGCCTCCAACCCATCATAATAAGCAGCACGAGTCAGTGAGTTGTTCAGAATTTCATTGAATCCACAACCCACCAGTTGTTCTGCAATCAGATTCTGCAATTTATTCGACTTGTCGTGCTCACCCTTTGTAGTCAGACTGGAGTTCAACGTAGTCGGAATTTCCACATTATTATATCCATAGATACGAAGAATATCTTCAATCACATCGCAATCACGCTGCACGTCTACACGATAAGGAGGAACAGCCAATGTCAGTCCTTCTGCCGTTTCATTGGTAATCTTCATTTCCAGGCTGGTCACAATGCTCTTGATTGTCTCTACCGGAATCACTTTACCTACCAAAGAATGTACTTTTTCGTAAGCAAGATCGACGATAAAATCCTGTGCAGGAGTAGTGAATACATCTTTTATTTCAGAAGAAATCGTACCGCCAGCCAGTTCTTTCACCATCAAAGCAGCCAGTTTCAAGCAATAAATCACGCCATTCGGATCGATACCACGTTCGAAACGGAAAGAAGCATCCGTATTCAAGCCATGACGACGAGCCGTCTTACGCACCCATGTAGGATGGAAATAAGCACTTTCGATGAATACGTCTGTCGTAGCTTCCGTAGAACCGGAGTCCAGTCCGCCGAATACGCCGGCAATACACATGGCCTCTTCCTTGTTGCAAATCATCAGGTCGCGTTCGTTCAACTTACGCTCCACTTCATCCAACGTAACGAACGGAGTACCTTCGGGCATTGTTTTCACAATCACTTCATTGCCTTTAATCTTTCCGGCATCGAAGCAATGCAACGGCTGACCGAAAGCATGAACGATATAGTTCGTAATATCCACTACATTATTAATAGGGCGCACACCGATCAGGCGCAATTTGTTTTGCAGCCATTCCGGACTCTCCTTCACCGTTACACCTTTCACAGTAACACCGGCATAATGCGGACAAGCTTCGCTGTTTTCAACCTTCACTTCGATATTCAAGTCATGGTTTTCCACTTTAAAGCCATCCACTGACGGGCGTTGTAAAGTTGCCTGACGACCGTTCTGAATCAGATAAGCATACAGGTCACGAGCTACCCCATAGTGAGAGCAGGCATCCGCACGGTTAGGCGTGATGTCCACTTCCAGTACATAATCGCTTTTGATATTATAATAATCCTTGGCAAGCGTACCCGGAACAGCAGTTTCCGGCAATACGATGATACCTGCATGATCCGTACCGATCCCGATTTCGTCTTCAGCACAAATCATACCTGTAGATTCTACCCCACGGATTTTTGATTTCTTGATGGTAAAACATTCGTCACCGTCATAAAGTTTCGTACCTAAAGTAGCTACCACCACTTTCTGTCCGGCAGCCACATTCGGGGCACCACAAACAATCTGTACCGGTTCACCGTCTCCCAGATTAACAGTAGTAATATGCAAATGGTCAGAATTAGGATGTTCCGTGCAGGTCAGCACTTCACCGATCACAAGTCCTTCCAAACCACCTTTAATGGTTTGCACTTCTTCTACACCACCTGTTTCCAAGCCGATAGAAGTCAACGCAGCAGCCGTTTCATCGGGCGTCAGGTCGAAGTTGACATACTCTTTCAGCCAGTTATAAGAGATATTCATATACTTAATTTTTTATTGTTTCTCAAAAAGATTCGCAAAGTTAATAAGATTTTTCGGTTGACCGAGAAGGTTTGATAAAAAATTGCGCGTTATTTCACCACAGAGGACGCAGAGGACACAGAGGACACCGGGAAGATGAAAAATAAGTGTAAATCCGTAATAAGCAAATGTGTATAATTAATTCACAAACTAATTAAACATGAGTACTTAGTAAAAAGAAAGAACTCTGTGTCCTCTGCGTCCTCTGTGGTGAAATAATGCGCAACTAGAACGGCAAAGGTCCATCCCCCGGTGCTCCGAACGGATTGTCCGTTTGTGGCGCAAAATCAGGCGCGGGAGGAGGTACGGAACCTGCATTACCTGTATTCATTTTCGATCCTAACATAGCCCCGGCAGGCTCACCCGGCATCGGGATAACCATATCGTCCTCCGGATTGGAGAAACGGGTAAATTCTCCCTTAAACCGGAGCAACACCTCGCCTACCGCACCATTACGATGCTTGGCGATGACAATCTCCGCCATACCACGCAGGTCATTACCACGATCATCCTGATAAATCTTATAGTATTCCGGACGGTGGATAAAGCACACCATATCGGCATCCTGCTCGATGGCTCCCGATTCACGAAGGTCACTCAACTGCGGACGTTTACCATCAATACCTTCACGACTTTCCACACCACGATTCAACTGCGACAGTGCGATAATCGGAATATTCAACTCTTTCGCCAGTCCTTTCAACGAACGGGAAATGGTACTAACCTCTTCCTGACGGCTACCAAACGCCATACCGCTCGCATTCATCAACTGAAGGTAGTCAATAATAATGATTCTCACCCCATGTTCACGTACCAGACGACGCGCTTTTGTTCGAAGTTCAAATACAGACAGAGACGGAGTATCATCCACGTAAAGCGGTGCATCCATCAGATTCTTCAGTTTATAGTCCAACTGTTGCCACTCATAACCAGCCAACTGTCCGCTCTTGATCTTTCCACTCTCAATCTCGCAGACATTCGCAATCAAACGGTTCACCAACTGAACGTTACTCATTTCAAGAGAAAACAACGCCACCGGGTTCCGATAATCGACAGCAATATTCTTAGCCATAGAAAGGACAAAGGCGGTCTTACCCATCGCAGGACGTGCAGCGATAATGATAAGGTCGGAATTCTGCCAACCGGAAGTCATCTTGTCGAGCTTTGTAAAACCACTCTCAAGACCACTCAAACCATCGGTTCGCGCCGCAGCCTTCTGAATCAGCTTATAGGCTTCGTCAATCACCGGATTGATCTGCGTATAATCCTTTTTCATGTTCTGCTGCGAAATCTCAAAAAGTTTACCTTCCGCTTCCTGCATCAAGTCGTCCACATCCAGCGTTTCATCAAACGCCTTACTCTGGATATTGCTTGTAAATGTAATCAGCTCACGCGCCAAAGATTTCTGTGCAATAATACGGGCGTGATACTCAATATGCGCTGATGAAGCCACCTTACTACTCAATTGAGTAATATAGAACGGGCCTCCCACCTCTTCCAATTCTCCGCGTTTGCTAAGTTGTTCCTTTACAGTCAGAATATCCACCGGCTTCTGATTCACCGCAAGATCGGTGATAGCAGAATAAATCAACTGATGCCGGCGTTCGTAAAAAGATTCGGGACGAAGAATCTCACTCACCAATGAGTAAGCATCCTTTTCAATAATCATCAAAGCTCCCAGAACTGCTTCTTCCAGTTCAGGTGCCTGCGGCTGAATACGTCCATAATCATTTACCGGTTGTACCTTAGTAGACTTTGTATTGCGGGTATTTCTTTTCTGTTCGGCCATCGAGGTATTTACTATTTTACAATTTACTATTTACTATTTTGCGACCGGACAGACTCCTTTATAACAGAGTTTTTCCAGTCGGGACGACAAAGATAGAATATAATCATGAAGAATGGATAAGGAAAAATGAAGATTTTACTAACTTTGCTCCCGAATTACATTCAACACATGATTAATTGTCATGTGCGGCACTGCAAATAGTAAATCGTAAATTGAAAAATAGTAAATAACCTTATGCTCGCTTTTCCTAATATCAAAATAAACCTGGGACTTTCCATCACGGAAAAACGCCCGGACGGATATCACAATCTGGAAACCGTTTTCTATCCGGTAGCCCTCGAGGACGCTCTCGAAATCCGTACTTCTTCTGAAACAGAAAAGAAGATTACCCTCCACCAGTATGGCATGGAGATAGCCGGCAATCCGGAAGACAACCTGGTGGCAAAGGCCTATTCATTGCTGGATAAGGAGTTTCATCTTCCCCCTGTCGAAATTCATTTATATAAGCATATTCCCTCGGGAGCCGGACTGGGGGGCGGTTCATCCGATGCCGCTTTTATGCTGAAGTTGCTCAACGATCATTTTCAGCTGGAATTATCTGAAGAACAGCTGGAGGTATATGCCGCCACTTTGGGAGCGGACTGTGCTTTCTTTATTAAAAACAAGCCGACCTATGCCGAAGGGATCGGAAACCTGTTCTCACCAATCGAGCTTTCATTAAGCGGTTACCAAATCATGATTGTCAAACCGAACGTTTTCGTTTCTACCCGGGAAGCCTTTTCAAATATCCACCCGCACCGTCCGGAATATCCGGTCAAAGAGGCAATCCTGCGTCCAGTTGCAGAATGGAAGGATATCCTAATCAATGATTTTGAAGCAAGTGTATTCCCGCAACATCCCGTTATTGGGGAAATTAAAAGAGAACTCTATCATCAAGGAGCGATCTACGCATCCATGAGCGGCTCCGGCTCATCCGTATTCGGGCTGTTTGCTCCCGGATCTACTCTACCGGAAATTGATTGGGGAACTGATGCGTTCTGTTTTAAAGGAACATTAAACAAATAAGTCTTACCAACAATATGCAGTTGAACATTTTATCAAAATCCCAACATGGCAGCGGGATGTATATTGAGTACCCGGCAAAGCAAGCGAGCTATTTTTAAAGTAGGTTCCGAGCGCCCCGAAATATAATCATTCACACGTGAAGGGCTAACCCCTATTTCACTAGCAAGTTGTTTTTGTGTCATGCCCTTCTTCAAGAGATAGCTCTATTAATTCTGCTACGGTTGGTTTTCTATAGGAAAATGTTCCTTCTCATACGCAATCACTATATCAGACATAACAGAAAGCTCCACCATTCTTGTCATTTTACAGGAGTACTGTTGTCAACCAAAGGTAGAAGTTCTTCAATTCTTGCCAATGCAAATTCGTATTGTTCTTTCGTTATTTTAGTCATATCTATTATATTATATAGTTGAACAATCTATTTTATCATAATCCTTATGAGAACCCACCAACGGACAAAGATGTATCCCACCGTAAATTTAACAACCACTACCAGCCGATAGTTGTTCCCTCTGATATTAAAACATAGTGTTGATTGCCTACATAATCAGTCGATAGAAAATCCGCTTTTATATCAGACAAATTCCGCCATTCTGCTTTTTCCGCTATATCATACCAACGTTCTAAAGCAACACGTGAATCTTCACACCTTTCGTCTCGTAGAAATCTTTCAATTTCTTATGTGATACTACTCTCATATCTTATTTATTTGATGCAAAATTACAAAAAATTTTGATAACAAAAGAATAGTGCAAAATATTTTATAAATCAAAATATCATTCCGGGCGAACAAAAGTACCACGACTCACGTCGTAGTACCGTCACAACACAAACACAAAATAAAACACGACAAAACTACTATGCAATCTTTCCTGTCTATGCCGAGGCATAAGTATATTTACGTATATTCGCATACTCATAAACAGCTTCAGGTCGATTAGCATCAAATAAACAAATCGCATGCACGATTTGTTTAATCTTTATGTTTATTTTAAAACAAATCTCTTTTATTGAATCCCTCTTTCACGGAGTTTCAGCTGCCAGTTCCATGCGTAAAGTATCTTCAAAGTTTCAGCTTCCAACCCAGTTCCTGATTAGCGAAACTCGGATTCCCAAACTTTTCAATGTCGCTGCACGACGTCCGACAATCTGATAATTCAATTTTACGCCGGTGGCTTTTTCAAAGCCATTTATTAATTCAATACAGAAACACCACGTCCTGTACCGATTAAATACTTCCACTTTTTCTTTTTGTGTCTTTTCCAAGATACGACGGATAGCGATCACGTGGGTTTCTTTAGCCAACAACATTGATAAAGTCACGGATACAAGAACCGGTGTATCATAATCATCACCAAACACACTTAGTTTCTCACGGATGCCGATGGCGGTTTGGGTCAGATATGGAATCAGGTTTTGAACCCCATTTAGGCAGTTCACCCAACAATGTAGGATGCGCACCAATCGGATTGAAATAGCGCATTGATCGGAGCACCTGAAGCTACCGTATCACGAATAATCTCTTCATTGATCTGTTTCGTATTTCCGTATGGCGATTCCGCTTTCTTAATCGGAGCTTTTCTGTCACCGGCATTCATCCGGCTGGCCATATACCGTACAGGAAGAAGAGAACACAATACCTTCTACTCCATGTTTTGGCATCAGTTCGAGAAGGTTAATCAAAGAAACCAGGTTATTACGGTAGTAAAGCAACGGTTTCTGTACCGATTCTCCTACTGCTTTGCTCGCTGCAAAGTGAATGATCCTTAATTCCTTTATATTTTGTAAATACTGCATCAGACCAGCAAAGTCCAAACAATCCAGCTTTTCAAAACTGGGCGAATACCGGAAACTTTCTCTATATTGTCAACAACGTCAGCACTTGAATTTGATAAATTATCGATGATGATTACTTCATATCCACTGTTTTGTAGTTCTACAACAGTATGAGACCCTATGTATCCTGTCCCGCCTGTTACTAAAATTCTTTCTTTCATATACTTTATAAAATGGTTAGTTTCTCGGCTTATCATTGTTTGAGTTACAAATGTATGGAAATAAAATGGAATATGCAATAATTGCCACAATTTTATTTGCTGAAAAGTAATTTAGGTACGATTGGTGGCAATTCAGGTATAAAAAAATTGGAAACTCAAAGCTGTATGTCGCCATACAGCAGAGCTCCAACCCCTATTTAATTATCAACTGTAAATCCTACACCACGCCGGAGAATCCCATGAATGCCATAGCAAGCAAACCGGCGGTAATCAAGGCAATCGGAGTGCCTTGCATTCCTCTGTTTCACGAGGCTCATCTGTTCGCGCAATCCGGCAAAAGCACCAGTGCCAGACCGAACCGATGGCCGTAGAAAACGCGTACACAACACCTGTCAGCAGGTCAGTCTTTCTGAATCACCGATAGCCAACCAAGAATACAACAGTTGGTTGTAATCAAAGGCAAGAACACGCCCAAAGCCTGATACAGCAGGCGATACTTTTTCAGAATGATTTCCACCATCTGCACCAATCCGGCAATGACCAGAATGAACGTAATCGTCTGCAAATATCCCAGCCCGAAAACATCAAATACAAACTTCTGAATCAGAAAGTAACGATGGTAGCGATGGTCAACACGAAAGCAACCGCAGCGCTCATACCATCATCGTAGTCTCTACTCTTGATACGCCCAGAACGGACAGATACCCAAGAACTGCGACAACACGATGTTGTTTACAAAGATTGCCGAAATAAATATCAATATATATTCCATATTCTTTTCTTATTTAATTGAATTAGGCTTTCTTGAAACTGTTAATCAGCGCAATGAGGTATCCCAAAGCGATGAAAGCACCGGAGCCACAAAACCAACATTCCATATTCTTCCGGCATGATGGTCAGATCGAAAATCTTACCGGTTCCCAGAAATTCACGGACAGCACCCAGCAATGTCAGGGCAATGGTGAAACCAAGTCCCATGCCGATACCGTCGAACATAGAAGCAACTGCGTTATTCTTGGCAGAATGCTTCGTCCCAACACAATACAGTTCACTACAATCAACGGGATGAAAAGTCCGAGCGTAGCGTACAGTCCCGGCACGTATGCTGCATCACCATTTGAAGCAAGGTTACGAAAGACGCGATCACCACGATAAACGACGGATACGCACCATATCCGGAATCAGGTTCTTGATTAAAGAGATCAGCACATTCGAGCAGATCAAAACGAACATGGTAGCCAGTCCCATACCCATACCATTGATGGCCGACGAAGTCAAAT